>LT671998.1_pt1 | contig 2393824 bp, 1870 predicted proteins | sample 1125691 | NCBI scaffold set LT671998.1 | reverse complement strand
ATATTGCTGATTCGAATGTCGGAAGGTGATGCCTTTGCTTGGGTACCGCTCACGATGTCCTCGCTTTCTTGTGTGGAGCCGATACATATTGTAGTGTGTGGCGATACAAGTGCGTTATGTAATTTTTATTGGCAATAAAGAGTACTAAACAAGAGTATACGGCATTTTTCCTCGAATTGCGATTGCTTTACGATTGTCACTAAATGGCGGAATTTCAGCTTTTTTGTGGAATAGCAATCGCGTGCCGGATTTAAATGTAAGGAAACTTGACAAAAAAGAATTACGTAGGTATGCTGTGACTATCCGGTGCAAGGAGGTGCCGGAATAATCTCACGAAGGAGAGAGATATGCGATCCACACTCAGCGTTTGATGGTTTGCGCAGCTTCTTTCGCGGCTCTGTGCATGGGTCTTGCAGGATGCGGTTCCAATACGGCCAGCACCGGCGGGGATTCCGGGGAGGTCGTCAACCTCACGTACATGCACCGTCTTCCGGATTCCGAAGGCATGACCTTGGTCAAAGACATTGTTGCCAAGTGGAACAAGGATCATCCGAACATTCAGGTCAAGGCCACCAAGTTCGATGGTGCCGCACAAGATATGATCAAGAAGCTGGAAACCGACGTCAAGGCCGGCAATGCTCCGGATCTTGCACAGGTCGGCTACGCCGAAGTGCCTGAGGTGTTCACCAAGGGCTTGCTCGAAGACGTGACCGAAGAGGCCGCGAAGTACAAGAGCGACTTCGCCGAAGGCCCATATTCCATGATGCAGGTTGACGGCAAGACCTACGGCCTGCCGCAAGATACCGGCCCGCTTGTGTACTTCTACAACCAGAAGGCTTTCGATGAGCTGGGCATCAAGGTTCCCAAAACCAAGGATGAGCTGATCGAAGCGGCAAAGACCGCGGCCGCGTCCGGCAAGTACATCATGGATTACGAAGCCGATGAGGCCGGCAACATCTTCGCAGGTTTGGCAAATGCTTCCGACCCGTGGTACACCGTCAAGAATGACGCTTGGGTGGTCAACACCAACGGCAGCGGTTCGCAGGCTTTTGCTGAAACCTTCCAGGAACTGATCGACAACAAGGCCACGCTGACCAACCCGCGTTGGGTGCCGTCGTTCGACGCATCCCTGCAGGATGGCACGCTGATCGGCAACATCGGCGCCGCTTGGGAGGCTCCGCTATTCAAGGACTCCGCAGGAGACACCGGCAAGGGTGACTGGCGTGTCACCCAGATCGGTGACTGGTTCGGCAATGGCACCAGCACCGGTCCTGACGGTGGTTCCGGCGTCGCAGTGCTCAAGGGTTGTGAGCACAAGGCCGAAGCCATGGAATTCCTCGACTGGTTCAACACTCAGGTTGAGGATCTGACCTCCCAAGGTCTGATTGTGGCCGCCAGCACCGAAACCGCGAAGACCCCTGAATCCTGGAACGAATTCTACGGCGGCCAAGACGTGATGAAGGAATTCGCTACTGCCAACGACAACATGGTCGCATTCAACTACATGCCGGGCTACTCCGCGGTCTCCGCAGCTATGCAGGAAGCCGCCGACAAGGCAGCCGACGGTTCCGGCAAGGTGGCGGACGTGTTCCCTGTGGCACAGCAGACCTCCATCGACCCTCAAGAACTACGGCCTGTCCGTAGCGAAGTGATCAACGTATGGAACCAGGGATCACCCGCTCTGATTCCATAACCCCTCCAACGACGGTGTGGAGCCAACGCAAACACACGGCTCCACACCGTTCCTTATGAAAATATTCCTTGTGAATATTCCCTATGAATCGATCTAGCTGATTCGACGGAGCGGCTGAAACCGGCACTCCTCTCCCGTGATGACGATTTGGATACGGCGATTCGAACTGTGAAAGATGCCATCAACGATGAATGGCATCCGATGCGAAAGATAGGTACATCATGACTGCAACAACGCATGCGGCGAAACCAAAGCGCACTGATGCGCAACGCCGCGAGAATCGAACAGGATGGGCGTTCATGGCGCCATTCGGCATACTGTTCGCCATCGTATTCATCATCCCGATTTTCTATGCCATCTATTCCAGTTTCTTCCGTCAGGTCACCGAGGGGCGGCGGCGCGTACGGCGGCGGCGAATTGGTGAATAAATTCGTAGGATTCCAGAATTTCGAGTACGTGCTTACGTCCGGCAATTTCTGGTCCGGTGTGGGCAGGGTGCTGATTTACACCCTCATTCAGGTGCCGCTGATGATCATCATCGCGTTGGCTTTGGCGATGGTCATCGATTCGTTCGTGGTCAAGCACATCACGGGTTTCCGTCTCGGCTACTTCCTGCCGTACGCCATTCCAGGTGTGGTCGCATCCATCATTTGGGTGTACCTGTATAACGGTCAGATTTCGCCGATCGTCAAAGGTCTTGCGGCCATCGGAATAAACGTTGATTTCTTCAGCAAGAACGTTGTGCTCGCTTCCATGGCAAACATCACCACATGGACGTTCACCGGCTACAACATGCTGATTTTCTTGGCCGCACTGCAGGCGATTCCGCACGAACTGTACGAAGCCGCACGCATTGATGGCGCAAGTGGATGGCAGATCTCCATGCGCATCAAACTGCCGAACGTGCGTTCCGCGCGCTGCTGTCCATGTTGCTGTCCATCGTCGGCACAATCCAGCTATTCAACGAACCGCAGATCATGCAGACCGCCGATCCGGGCATCTCCAAACCTATACGCCAATGATGATGGCCATGAACACTTCCAAGGCACGCTGACTCCGGGCGGTGACGGACCCGCATCGGCGGTCGCCATCGTCATGGCACTGATCGCAGGCGTTCTCGCCATGATCTACGCACTGGTCGAGAGGAAGGCGAACGAACAATGAGCAACGCAGTCGCAGCAAGAAAAGACGAACGCGCCCGCAGAAAAGCGGAACGCATGATGGAAAAGCAACGCGAAGCGGCCGAACACGATCTGCCGCGCTCCATGCGCCCATCGCCGATCACCAAAACCATTACCGTGATCGTGCTCGTCGTAGCGCTGATCTACTTCCTCTTCCCAATCTATTGGGCCATCATCGCATCCACCAAAACACCATCGCAGCTGACCAGCAGCAACGGATTGTGGTTCGCCGTCGGACTTGACCAGATTCCCGACGCCATCGCAACCAACTATTCGAAGCTTATGGGGTGGACCCGTGGCCAATTCTGGCGTTGGGTGCTGAATTCCCTGATCTACTCCGGGTTTCCGCACTGATCGGCACCATCATTTCGGTGATGGCAGGCTATGCCACCGCAAAATTCAACTTCCGTGGCAAGGCCATCGCCATCGGCGTGGTCATGGGATGCATGCTGATGCCGGTCGCACTGCTCACCATTCCGCAGTACTCCATCTTCCACGCACTGCACCTGACCAACACCATGCTGGCGATCATCATCCCGTGCTGCGTTTCGCCATTCGGCTTCTTCCTCGGACGCGTGTACGCGCAAACCTCCGTACCGAACGAACTGCTGGAAGCGGCCCGCATCGACGGCGCCGGTGAAGCGAGAATCTTCTTCACCATCGTGCTCCGACTGCTCGCCCCAGCCATGGTGACCATCTTCCTGTTCCTCTTCGTGGGAACGTGGAACAACTTCCTGCTGCCGTTGATGATGGTTTCCTCCGACACCCTCAAGCCGGTCACGCTCGGCCTGTACGGCATGGTATCTCTCGCAACCTTCAACGATCGTGGATCGCTGATGATGGGCGCACTGCTCGGCGTACTGCCGGTGATCGTGCTCTTCCTCGGCTTGCAGCGCTACTGGCAGGCCGGTCTTGCGGCAGGCGCGGTCAAGGGTTGACGGGCATCCATCCAACTCCATGCGTGGCATGCAAACGCCACGCATGGAGTTGGATCAACAGAACAACCGTAATCCGGGCCCCACTATTTCAGGCAGGTACATGCAATGAACGCAAGACTGCACCATAACGGCCGTTCGCAAGGATGCGTCGGCATCGACATCGGCGGAACGAAAATCGAAGGCGTGCTGCTCGACGCAACAGACCGCGTCATCGACGTCTGCCGTATGCCATCGCACTCCGGTGAAAGCAATGTCGTAACCGACATCGTGCGCGTCGCCCGCATACTGTCCAACGAAGCGCTGCCCATCGGCATTGGCATTCCAGGGCAGGTGAACTGCGCGACCGGGCAAGTGAGCAACGTCGTCAATCTTGATATTGAAACGTTGGAACTTGGCGAACGCGTCAGCGCAATCATGCACGCTCCGGTGCACGTGGAAAACGATGTGAACGCGGCTGCGGTCGGAGCCGCGGAATTCGTGGAACAAGTCGACGGCAACGCAACCGTCGTATTCCTCAACTTCGGCACGGGACTGGCCGCAGGACTCGTGCGCGGCGGGCAAGCCGAACACGGGTACAGCGGATCCATCGGCGAAATCGGGCACCTACCCATCGACCCCAACGGATTCGAATGCCCATGCGGGCAGCGTGGATGCTTGGAAACCGTGGCATCCGGCGGGGCCGTGGCAAAACTTTGGCCCTCCGCAAACCCGCCCATGCCTGATCTCATCCGCAAAGCGCGGCAAGGAGACGGGCATGCCAACGACGTGCTCACCATGGTGGCCCACGCCATGGGCGACACCATCCAAATCGTCGCGCAAGCCTACGATCCGCAACGCATCATCATTGGCGGAGGCATGGCGAAAACCGGTGACGCACTCATCGAAGTCATCCAAGCCGAACTGAGCCGCAGAGCCGAAGGATGCCGATTCCTGACCACACTCGACATCGCATCGAACATCAGAATCGCAGCCATTGACCAACCAATCGGCGCAATCGGCGCGGCGCTCGCGGCAAAACGAGCGCAACCGCAATCGTGAATGCGTGATACTTCAGGCAGACTGGAACAAGCGCAACAATTCCGGAAATCCAGATCCGGCAATCCCGGCAATCCGAGAATCACAATCGAGAATTGAAATCGATAATCGACAATCGAAAGGCGAATCGATGGCAAGCGAGAACACCCGCAAATGGGCGATCATTCCCGAACCGAACAGCATGACGGTCGGCGAAGGCACGGTGCTGTTGCCCTATGCGGAGCGCGTGAACGAATCCATTGCGATTGGCGATGGCGATTTCCTGCTTGCGCATCAGCTTGTTGCCGACATACGTTCCGCGACAGGCACTGATTGGGATATTGCGACGGGCGATATGTGGTCGGGCTTCATCAGATTGCGTATTGCGGATTCGTGGGATTTCGATTCGCAGGATGGCGGTACCGCCGGCGCATACACGCTGACTATCAACACTGACGGCATTACGATTACCGGTTGCGATTTCGAGGGCGTGCGCAACGGCGTGCAGACCCTGCGCCAACTCATACGGCAAAACGGTGCCGTGCTACCAGTGCTTCAGATCGAAGATGCTCCCGCATATCGGATCAGGGGATATTATTTGGACGCGACGCGCGGCCGAGTGCCAACGCTCGCATGGCTCAAACAGTGGGCAGACAAACTCTGCCTCTACAAATACAACCAACTGCAGCTCTACATCGAGCATACGTTCGCATTCGACGGCATGAGCGAAACATGGCGCGGATCAAGCCCGCTCACGCCGGCAGACACACTCGAATTCGACCAATACTGCGCGAACCTTGGCATCGAACTCGTGCCGTCAGTCTCCACATTCGGACACCAATATGTGGCCATGCGCACGCAGGAACTGCGCGAACTCGGCGAATTCTCCGAAGACGCAGACCGGCCGTTCAGCTTCATCGAACGCATGAGGCACCACACACTCAACGTCGCCGACGATCGAGCCTTCGCATTCTCTGCGCAACTGGTCGACTCGTATCTGCAACTTTTCCGTTCGAAGCGATTCAACATCTGCGCCGACGAAACCTTCGACCTCGGCAAAGGCAAGTCGAAGCAGGAAGCGCAACGTGTGGGCGTCGCAACGTTGTACGCAACATACGTGGGCAAACTCTGCGAACACCTGTCCCAGCAAGGCCGCGAACCCATGTTCTGGGGAGACATCGCCATCGAAATGCCGGAAATTCTCGAAACCCTGCCGAACAATGTCACCCTGCTGAACTGGCAGTACGAACCGGAAGCGACCGACGAAAAAATCCAACTCGTGGCGCAAGCCGGAGCCAAACAAATCGTATGCCCGGCCGTATGGGGGTGGAATGCGCTGCTGCCGCGCATCGACGATGCGTGGAACAACATCGCACGCATCGCACGCTACGGCCTCGACTGCGGTGCGGAAGGCATGCTCGTCACCGATTGGGGCGATTTTGGGCATGTCAACGATCCGCGCATGGCCGTGCCTGGCATGATATTCGGTGCGCAATATGCGTGGAATCCTGCCGGAGATACTGCTGAAGATGATTTGCTCGCGCGTGTTTCGCGCGTCGAATATGGCGATTGCAGCGCACGATTCGTTGCATTGCTTCGTAGCGCTTCCGCGCAAGCCGTATTCACTTGGCGTGAGCTTGTGGAATATCTCGAATTGGATGACGGCACGGGAAACTGCAATACCGATGTTGCGCAAACCATTCCCTGCCTGGCCGATCGCTTGGTTGATCATTTATCTGACTGTGGAAACGCAATGACTGTGCGTGAAGCACGCAATCGCATGATGCGCAATATGGCAACGACAATCGAACGAATTCCGCAAGCCAATCGTGCATTGCAACAATGCATGGTCGACATCGCGCCGATTGCGGCACATATGGGAAATCCGGGCATTACTGCTGCCGTACGCATCGCCATGGAAGGGCAGCTGCTGCTCAATCGAGTGGGATTCGCGCTCGCCGAAGCGCATGACGTGCGTGATGCGCATGACGCTGGCGATTGGCGGCCTTCCGATTATCGTGCGCTGGCACGCGAGCTCGAATGCTGGTGCGAGGCCTATGCGAAGGAATGGAACGCGACAAGCCAACCGTCGGAACTGCATCGCATTCAGGAAACCGTGTGGAAAGCAGCCGACGAGCTTCGACGAATCAGCAAATAAATCATCAAACAAATCCTCAAGAAATCAGCAAAACGAAAAACGTCAATCCAATGCCAATGAAAGGAACATCATGACCGAAGTCATCATCGTGAAAAACGAGCGCGAAGCAGGCGATATTTACGGCCGTTCGGTCGCCGATCTCATCAAAACCAAGCCGAATGCGGTGTTGGGACTGGCAACCGGATCCAGTCCGCTCGCCGCATACCAGTCGCTCGCACGCATTGTGCACAGCGAGCATATTGACGTATCGCAGGTGCGTGGTTTCGCATTGGACGAATATTTGGGATTGCCGCTTGATCACCCGCAGTCATATCATTCCACCATTCACCGCACGGTTGTGGAACCGCTTGGACTGAACCCTGATTTGGTGCACGTGCCTGGTGACGTGCTCGACGGGGCGCCGCTGAGCGACGGCGAACGCATTGCGGCTGCCGGCCCTGCCTACGATAAGGCAATCGAAGAGGCCGGTGGCATAGATGTGCAGATTCTGGGCATTGGCACGGATGGGCATGTGGGCTTCAATGAGCCGGGATCGTCGCTTGCTTCCGGCACGCGCGTCAAAACGTTGGTTGAGCAGACGCGCATCGATAACGCCCGATTCTTTGACGACGACATCGACAAGGTGCCTACGCATTGCATCACGCAGGGTATCGGCACGATTCTCAAAGCCCGCCACTTGGTGCTGCTTGCCTTCGGTTCGGGCAAGGCCGAGGCTGTGGCCGAAACGGTGGAGGGCGGTGTGAGTGCGTTCTGCCCGGCGTCCGCGCTGCAAATGCACCCGCACGCCACCATCATTGTGGACGAGGAGGCCGCGAGCCGCCTGCGTCACAAGGACTACTACCGTTACGCCTACGCCCACAAGCCCGCCTGGCAGCACATCTGATTGCTGCTCCGCAGTCGGTGTCCGCTAGCGTCCGGATTCTTCCACTCGCTGGAACATTCTGGACGTTTTTCGGCCTCCCAGCGGGAGGATTCCTCCACTCGCTGGAAGGTTTTGGGCAGTACGGGGGTATTTGGCAGTCCAGATTCCTCCACTGACTGGAAGGATTGGGTTGCTGATGGGCTTGTCAGCGGGGTAATTCTTCCACTGAATGGAAGAATTGGATGCTAATTGAGGAATATGGCTGGGAGTGAATTGGAAGGTATGAAGATGGAACAGTCTCGTGAGCGGTTTGCGAATGAGGTGGACGTTGCGTTAGCGCAGTCGGCCCGTCCGTTTGCGATTCATAATGCGCGCAAAGTCGATGCGCGAGGTGTTGCGGAACATTATTGGCTGGTTTCCGATGGTAGCGCGATTATTGCGACTGGGAATCGGGACGCTGATTTTGCTGCGGCTTGCGCAAGCGTCGGTTTGGATGCCGATGCTGATTCCGATTCGGTCAGTTCGGCTGATTCCGGCAATGCCATGACCGGTTCGGCCGGTTCCGTAACCGACGCTGCAGGTCGCATGATGACTCCCGGTTATGTTGACATTCATGCGCACGGTTCGTGGGGCAGTTCCTTCGATGATGGCGTGCAGGGCATACGTTTGGCTCGTGCGGGTCACATGATGCACGGCACCACCCGCCAAGTGCTCAGTTTGATCACCAATCCGCTTGACGTGATGTGCGCCAATCTCGAAACCGTGCACGGCATGATGAGCGCCCGCCCTGACATTCTCGGCGCGCATCTGGAAGGACCGTTCCTTGCGCTGTCTCGCAAGGGTGCGCATGATCCGGAATGTTTGAAGGATCCGGTTCCCGAATATGTTGATCGGCTTTTGCAAGCGGCAGGCGGCTGTCTGCGTCAGATCACCATCGCCCCCGAATTGCCGCACGGCATTGATGCGATTCGTCGCTTCGCGGCGGCCGGAGTGGTTCCTGCGGTAGGACATTGCGATGCCGATTATGCGACCGCTCGAAAGGGTTTCGACGCGGGCGCGGGCATTATGACGCACATGTTCAATGCGATGAATGGCTTGCATCATCGCGAGCCTGGTCCAATTCCGGCTGCTGTTGAGGATCCACGCGTCACTATCGAGTTGATCAATGATGGTTTTCATGTGCAGAATCCGATGGTGCGTTTGGGATTTGGTTTCGCACCGCATCGCACGGCATTCGTGACTGATGCCATGGCTGCTACCGACTGCCCGGACGGTCATTATCTGCTGGGTGCGTTGGATGTGGATGTGATCGATGGTCACGCTCGGCTCGTGTCGAATGGTGCGATTGCCGGTTCCACGCTGACGTTGGAAAAGGCTGTTCAGCGTGCGGTGTTCGAATTGGGATTCACGCCCGCCGACGCGGTGGAGGCCGCCACGTTGACTCCGGCCAAAGCATTCGGTTTCGACCGCGCGAACCCGGTCACCAAGCAACCTCTCGGTCTGCTTGCTCCCGGCTACGCTGCCGACGTGCTTCTGCTCGATCCCGCCACCTGGTCCGTCACCCACGTCTGGTGTGACGCTCGCCCTCTCCGCTAAAGCGAGATTACTGAAGCACAATTGCAGGGCCGGCTCCGCAACAGGATGCCGGCCCTTGCCGTATCTCAAGTTTTTATATTTAGTCTTGCGGGGTGAAGCTGTCGCGTGCGACGAGACTGGTGGAGATTCGCATATGCTGGCTGATTTTGCGGTCGGCGGTCAGCGCTTCGGCAAGCATAAGCACCGCGGCTTTCGCAAGCTCGTCCTGGCTAATGTCGTACGACGACAATGCGGGAGACGTGTATTTTGCGATCTCCTGATTGTTGATGCTGATCACTTTGATATCTCGCGGCACCATCACATTTTCGGTGGCAAATGCCTGCAGCACGCCAACCGCCAACGGATCGGCTGCGACGATTACCGCGTCGGGCAGATCGTCCGCATGATCCTGCACCAACTGACGCCCCTGCAAACGGCCGTTTTCCACAGTGAACGGGCCGTCCGCATACACCAATCCTTGCGCATCCAATCCCAAGCGCAACGCCCAATTGCGGAATGCGAACGTACGAATATCTTCCGGATATTCATGCTTGCCCATAATGTTGCCCAAGCCGCCAATGAAGCCGATCCGAGAGCAACCCGGCCCCATAAGCGCGTCGATCGCATCCAATATGGTTTGTTCCAAATCCGGCTGTACCGAATCGAACAATGCCGGCGCAGGATTGATGTCGATGAATACGCCGTGGGGGAGCTTCTTATGCAAGCGGTGAAGCGTCTTGTGATTTAGTGGGGACGGGCCGATCGAAATAAATCCCGCGTATTTATCGGCATCGGCGATCAGCGAATCCACGTCCTCGTGCATGGTCACGTTCATGCGCTGCTCTTCGGCATGCTTGACGAGCACTTCGCGCAGCTCGTCGAAATACGCGTCCTGCAAGCCCTTGTCGGGTACGACATTGTCGAGAATCGCAACATCCTGCGGAATGGTGATGCGCTGGTATTGCGGTACGTTCTTGTATCCCATTTCCAGACTGGCGTTTAAAATCTTCTCGCGGGTGGAATCCTTCACCGAAAAAGTGGGATCGTCCTTCAAAACCCTGGAAACAGTGGCTTGGGAGAAACCTACCCGTTTCGCTATCTCTCTGATAGTGGCCATGTGAATCCTCCTCAAAGCCATCGTTGGCTAAACACGTTTACTAATTAATTTAGCACACATGCTCCCATCTCGCCATATTTCCTCCAAGCGTTTCACGAGATGAAGCAATCGTGCGACAAACGAGACTCCTCTTTACTCAGCTTGCCTCGGGGCGGCTTCGGGCAATGAAGTGCCCATGGTTTCGAGGCGCATGAGGAACTCGTTGGCGCTCATGGCGTTGCTCAACAGCGTGCCCTCGGCGAGCGTGCCTCCGATGGAACGGATGAACTCAACCTGGTCCAGGGACTCCACGCCATCGAACACCACATGGAACGCATCGTTATCGCGCGAAATCTCGAGCGTGCGCTGCATGATTTGCTTTGCGCGAGGCGTACGGAAATCGCGAACCACCGTCTTGTCGAATCGTGCGAAATCCAATGGCAGATGCGCGAACGCGGCAACCTCCGAATACGTGGTGCCAGCATTGGTCAAACCCAACTCGACGTTCGGCAAAGCGGCAAGAGCGGCAACCTCATCATCAACTTCATCATGCACCACATGAATGGCATGCGATCCCAACTGCAGGCCGAAACGCAGCTGTGGCTGCTCATGAGTCAACTGCTCCAAGCGCTCGTGGAAGATGGACGCGCCTAATTCCGAACCATTCATGCAAATGTCCACAATATCCAATTCGGGTGCCACCTTGCGGAATGCGGTCATGTCTTTCACGCAGGTTTCCAGCACGTCGAGCGTCAGCTGCACGCTCATGTTGAGACGATGCGCTTCAGCCGTTACGAAATACGGTGCCAGCGTACGGCCCTTCGCGTCATGCACGCGCACAATCGTATCCAGCGAAGTGATACGTTTCGTATTCACATCGAAAATCGGCTGGTAGAGCACGGAAATCGTATTGTCTTCGATCGCATGGCGAAGCACGTCGGAAGCGTTGAAATAGTCTCCCGAACCATTCTGCGCGGCGAGCGTGGACGTCATGCCGTCGACTACGGGCAGATTGGAGCTCTCCGACTCGTAGATGTGCGCGCTCGCATCGGCGAGGAGCACGGAGAAGCCGTCTGTCGCGTTCGAGAACGAAATGCTGCTCGATACGTCCACGGAAACCTCGCCTTCTTCGGTGTATACCGGCATGACGGCAAGATTGCGCATGCGCGTGGCCAACTCCTCCACATCGCTGGTTGACGTCACATCGGTTACGATCATGGCGAATTCCGCGCCGTTCACGCGCGAAAGCGTGGCGTTTCCCGGCAGCAGCTGGCTTAAACGCATGCCCACGGATCGCAGCACGGCATTGCCGATTTTGCGTCCATAATGTTCGTTGACGGTGCGCAAATGCTCCACGCCGAAATACACCACGGCAACTAGATTATGCACATTCTCGGTCTGCAGACTCTTCAAATGTCCGATGAACGCACGATACGTGAGTGCGCCGGTCAGCGTATCCGTTTCCGATTCGGTGCGTAGCAGCGTCACTTCCTTGTTCACGCGTAACGATTCGGTAAGCATTTCGCCGCAGGTGAGCAATATCGTCTCGTCGGTCGACATGAACGGACGATTCCAAATACTGCGTTCCATCGCGAGATAATACTGTCGCGAGCCGGTGGAAATAGGCGCGGAATAGCGGTAGGAATACCCTCTTTTATCAAGATTGTTTGCATTGCTGATGAAACAGCGCATGCGGGTGAGGCCACGATTGATGCGTCTTACGACGGTCTCTTCCGGCACTTGATTCGGCAACGGCAGCGCGTCGCTCACATTCGCTATGCATTTCAACGCACTTCGGGATCGCGTGAGCCGGCTCATCGTATCGACCGTCATCAGCAACAGCGAGTAGGCGATCAGTGCCAGCATGAACACGGAAAGCACGGTGGCAGTATCCGAGCCAATATTGGCGAACTCCAGAATTTCAGGAATCCACACAATCGCCATCAAATCAGCCAAAGCCATGGCAAGAATGTGAGACAGCGAATACTCGCGCATGGCTTTACGAATCGGAATTTGTACAAAAAAGAACGTTACAATATCACAAATCAATCGAATAATCGGCACTGCAACAGTCATAATCAGTAATGGCAGCAACCAATGCTGGAATTGATAAGGATTAATCGCAGCATTGACGGAATTCTGGCTGATGATAATTGACAGTACGTGAGAAGTGTTCGCAAATAATATTTTGATCAGTGGGATTGGCGCAAGCGTGGTTCCGGCGCGAAGAATGCCGATTTTCAGACTGCGTGCGGTGATGATCGACGTGATGATGGTAACGATGATCAGGAACATGGCCACGTCGGGAAAATAGCCGGTTACCAGCAGTATGACGGTCAACGGTGGCAGCACGGTGTGTTCGGCGGCAACGCGATACGACGAACGCTTTTTGTGGTAGATCAGGCACGGCAGAAAACACAGCGACCATATGCAGATGCGCGCAGGGTCTTCCATAAGTTGCTGCACGCCTTCCTGTGCATGGAATGCGATTGCGGCCGCAATGCACAACGCATAGATGATGGCCAGAATGGTGAGTCTGGCTGGTTTTCTGATGCCGTCTTTTGGCTGGCTGCCGGTGGCTGCCTGATGCTTTGATTGCTTCGATGTCATGATTGCCTGATTTCGTTCCCCTGTTGCGTGCCACTTTTACTGAAAAGTAGCGACTGCCTTGTGTTCCTGCCTTGTATTGTGTCTGTGGTTGCGTCTCGCTGCGGCAAGTGTTTATAACACCGGTCCGATGATGCGCCACGGTGCGTTCGTGCCTTCCTCGGCGCTGTCCGGCTGCTCGTTTTCGTTGTTGCCCAACGATTCGTAGATATTGCCGTTCCAGATCACCTTGTCGCCTTGCTTGTACAGTACTCCCGGTTCCCACGTGGGGTAGGCCTGCTGCGAGGAATTCCAGCTGGCATTGTCGAAGTCGACGAGCGTGCCCGGCGTGCCTCGGAATCCTGACCCCAATGTGGTGGCGAATTCGCCGTCCGTCTGTTTCATGCCGCTGCAGAACGTTTTGAGCGTGTTGGTGTTCGTATAGTTTTCGCCGCATTGCTGGTCGCGGTTCAGCGACCACATGCTTAAGTGGCCCAGGCTTGTTTCCAGTGCGAACGTGTTGATTTCGCGCGCATTGTCGAGCGTGAAATACTCGTTTTTGGTATCGTTCTGGCCGATGAGCACGGTGGCTCCCAACAGCTCCCAGATCTGATGGTCGCTGAAGAGTTTGCCGCGACTGTACAGCAACGTTTTGTATTGCGCGTGGGCCGCGTTCAGCGAACTTTTGATCAGCGTGGATTGCGTGATCGACGTGGACGCCACGTTGAAATCCATGGTCATGAGATTCACGGTGGATAGCGTCACGCCGGCATCCAGAAACGCGTTCACGGTTTGCATTCCTTGCGTTGTAAGACCTTTCGCGTCGGCTGGAAGCGTCAAACTGATGATCAGATCGTGACTGGTATCGTCTTTCCCTTTGTTTTTGGCTTTTTCGTTGGCGATGAGTTTTGCCACGGCTTGCGCTCGCCGGGTTGCGGTTTCGCTGTACCCGTCGAGATTCGAGTTTTCGATGTCGAAGTCGAGCGAGGTGATGTGATAGCGGTCGATCACCTGCTGGTATGCGTCGGCAAGGGAATCGACGTCGGAACATGCGCTGGCAAGTTCGGTGCCGTTCTGCCCGCCGAAGCTGACGGTTACCGTGCGATCGGTTTTGTAGGTTTGCGCGATACGGCTGTCGAGATCGAGCGTGGAGGCCGCTTCGTCGAGCGTGTAGTAGCCGCCCCAGCTTGGCTGGCAGCCGTCGCCGGCGGTGACGAATCCGAGAATCACATTCCGGTAGACGTTGCCTACCTTGGATTCGAACTCGTATGAGGGTGTTGCGGTCACGTCCACATAGCCGCCGAACCAAGGTTCCGGCAATTTCTTAGCCGCCGTTCGCGTGAACGTGATCCACGACCATGTGCCGGCCGCGACGAGCGCGATGCACAGTATCGCTATGAACAGTCGGAGGAAGGAAAATCGTCTTCCTGGAAACAGGGGTTTCATCATTCCCTTTCGAAATCGTCAGGTCACCAATGCTGATGGGGACATTGGGGCGTCTAGCAGGCTGTGTCCCGCTGGGCTTCAGTGCATATGCGGGGGATTTTACGGGGGATTAAGCTTTCCTCTCGTGCGCTGTTTTCTTATATCTCGCTTACAGTTAGGGAGTGTAGTCTGTGGCTAGTACGACGATTTCAACAGTGATGTATGGTTTATGCAGGTGAGGCAGCGCTGATAAGGCAAAGGGGTATATGGTGGCAAAAATAGGGGATTTTGACGGCGATGACCGCAGGCACCAGTGGGGTGCTGAAACCTCCACGCAACCGCTTGCGATCATGCATGCCAAGCCTTCGCCAACGCGCGTTGTGCGTGGTTACGTTGCCATCATTTGCACGGTTGTTTCATGGCTGATCTACATGATCACGATGATTCTGTCGTTGTTCGTCAACAATCCTTCACTCACGTTACGTTTCGTGGTTGAAGGCGTGCTGTACATGACGATTGTGACCACGCTGATTTTCAGCGCGCTCGTCTACTTGACCACACGGCAAGGGGCGCTATACCGTTTCATCCGGCATGAACGCGTGCCTCGGGCGATGCTCGACGACCATTTCGCGCACAACTACGATAAGGGAATCACAGTGCTGATTCCTTCGTACGTGGAACAGCCGAAAGTCGTCGAAAAAACGATCTGGTCGGCGGCATTGCAGGAATTTCCCGACCTTGCAGTCGTACTCCTAATCGACGATCCTCCGCATCCTAACAATGACGAAGCGCGAGCGATTCTCAAAGCAAGCCGCGAACTCATGCCGAAAGTATTGGCCGAATTGGCGGCACCTGCGGAACGTTTCACCAAAGCGCGCGACGAAACCGTTGCGGCGCTCGCCGATCAGATGGACGCAAGGCGTAGTGTGGTCGCACGCTGTGCGGAAGACTATCGTGCGGCCGCGCAATGGTTGGAGCATAAGGCCGACACATGGCTGGTCGAAGATCATACCGACGATTTCTTCTGCGACCAGGTATTGCGCGGTCTTGCACGCGACCTGCGTTTGACGGAACAGGCGTTGAACGAATCGATCACCCTGCAGCAGCATGTCGACGCGAATCGCATTCTGCAACTGTACGAACGTTTGGTACGCATTTTCACCGCAAAAGGATGGTCGTTCGAACGCAAGCTGTATGCGTCGACCTCCCGTGAAGGCAACAAAGCCATGAATCTGAATTCGTTCATCGGATTGATGGGGCACTCGCTCAAGCGCGTGGAAACGTCGGACGGGGTGATTCTGCGTGACGTGCGCGAGGGAGAATCTCCCGATTTCGTGATGCGCAATTCCGAATACGTGCTGACGTTGGACGCCGATTCCATGCTGTTGCGCGACTACTGCCTGCGCTTGGTGTACCAGATGGAACAGCCCGGCAATGAGCGCGTGGCCGTGATCCAAACCCCGTATTCCTCGTATCGTGGCGCGCCGACGCGAATCGAACGCATCGCGGCCGCCACCACCGACATTCAGCACATGCTGCATCAGGGCATGACCTACTATGACGCCACGTTCTGGGTAGGTGCGAACGCGGTGATCCGCAAGGCCGCGCTCGACGATATCTGCGTGGTGTCGACTGAGGGCACGCGCACGGTGAAAACGTATATTCAGGATCGCACGGTGATCGAAGACACCGAATCCAGTATCGATTTGGGTTATTTCGGCTGGCATTTGGTCAACTATCCGGAGCGGTTGAGCTATAGTGCCACCCCGCCTGATTTCGGTTCGTTGGTGGTGCAGCGGCGGCGTTGGGCGAATGGCGGTCTGCTGATCATCGGCAAATTCTTCCGCATTGTGCACGCGCGGCATCAGCAGGGCAATGATGTGAAGCTGGGTGAGTGGGCGCTGCGCGTGAACTATATGGCGTCCATCGCATGGTCGAGTTTCGGCCTGATGTTCCTCTTGGCATATCCGTTCGACCAGCGGTTGCTGAGCCCGTGGGTGGTGCTCGCGTCGCTGCCGTATTTTGCCACCATGTCGAGCGATTTGAAACGCAACGGGTATAAACGTTCCGATATTTTCCGTATTTACGGCTTCAACATCGTGCTGTTGACGGTGAATCTTTCCGGCACGCTCAAGTCGATTCAGCAGGGCATGACGAACACGAAGATTCCGTTCGCGCGTACGCCGAAAGTCAATAATCGTACCGCTTCTCCGGCATTGTATGTGACGATGCCGTGGGTGATCATCATTTACTCGTGCATGGTGTTCTACGCCGATACGCTTTCGCACAATTGGGGCAACGCGGTGTTCGCCGGCTTCAATGCGATCGTGACGTTCTGGGCGTTGACCGCGTATATCGGCATCTGGCATTCCGTGCAAGACATGGTGGTTGGTCTGGTCCGTTGGTTCTTCGTGCCGATCAAGGAGCCTCAGCAGGAGGCGGCCCGCAAGAAGGCCTCTTGGCGTGACGCCCTCTACTTCGGCGACCGACAAATGATCTACGAGTCCCGCCCGCTCTGATCGATATGCGCGTGCTAGGCCGTTTGCGCGTATTCCGAAAGCATAAAAGAGTTGTTATCTTCGCGTGAAGATATCCTTGAGGTACAAACTTTTGAAAACCTTGTCCGTATCGGCTTGCCGGTCGGTCGGAACGGGCTAAGAAGGTTTGCAAATCCGCCAAGAAGGTTTCCGCCGTGCTACTGGTCCTACGTTAGAAGTGGCTAGGCTAGGGGCGGGTCGAAGCGACCTTGTGTCGAGCGCCTCCTAGGGTCCGATGGGAATGGGATCGTCCGTGCGGAGGGACAGTAAACAAAGCCTTCGATGGCGCGGTAATTCCGGGAGCAAGACCCATCGTGCTCCCGGTTTTTTATACATGTGGCAATGATGCTGGTGTCGTAAAATATAAGGAAAAGGGGTGCCGATGACTCAACATAACGATTGGAGCGCTATGCAGCAAAGCTTATATCACGATATGCAGGTCGATTCGTCGGGTGCGTTCGCCGCGCGCAGTCCGCTGGACTCGCTGGCGGTTGCGGCACCAGGGCGCACACGTTGCGTGAACGCCGAGAATCCCACGGGCGGCAAGGGCGCTGCGGCCACTGCAGCCAGTGCACTTGGCCCGTCGCGCAAAGGCAGCCCCTGCATCCAGACCGTAAAAGCGGGGGAGAGCGTCACTTTGATGGACGTGGACGGTCCGGGCGTGATCCGCCATATTTGGATGACCGTCACCGACCGAACCTCCCCGACCGGTCCGAACGTGCTTCGCAACCTGATCCTGGAATTCTATTGGGATGGCGAGGAGACCCCGTCCGTGCAATGCCCGGTCGGCGACTTCTTCTGCTGCGGCCACGCGCAGGCCTGCCGAGTCAATTCGATGCCGGTGGTGGTCGTGCCCAATCGCGGTTTCAACTGCTACTTCTCCATGCCGTTCGAACATGCGCGCATCGTGCTCCGCAACGATCACAATGAAGACGTTCCCGCGTTCTTCTACCAGATCGACTACACCGAATATGACGCGCTTCCGGCCGGCACCATGCGTTTCCATGCGCAGTGGCGTCGCGAGCGCGTCACCGAACTGGCCCGCGACTATGTGGTGCTCGACGGCGTGCATGGTCGTGGCGCGTATATCGGCACGTATCTGGCGCTCACCGCGTTGGAAAGCCGCTGGTGGGGCGAGGGTGAAGTCAAGATGTACATCGATGGGGACGACCAGTATCCCACGTGGTGCAGCACCGGTGCCGAGGATTATTTCGGTGGCGCGTGGAGTTTCGCCGATTTCGACGAGCATGGGCGTATGCATGAGCAGACGTTCTGTGCGCCGTACGTCGGTTTCCCATTCTATTCGCAGCGTCTCGCCTCGCATCGCGAGAGCGCGTATTGGGATGTGAATACGCCGGTGACCCGCGGATTGTATCGCTGGCACATTCCCGATCCGATTTATTTCGAACATGATTTGCGTGTGGAATGGCAGCAGATCGGTACCGAGGAGGGCGGCAATTTCGAGCGTCAGGACGACGTCGCTTCCGTCGCGTACTGGTATCAGCTCGAGCCGCATACACCGTTCGATCCGATTGGCGATCGTCGCTTCCGTCAGCCCCGCTGATTTTTGCCCCCAAGCTTACGATTTTCGGCCTATCCGGTCGGTTCGGGGGTGTTGTGCTGTCTGCGCGACTTGCGTTCTGCGTCTGCACAACCCGGGTTTTTAACCCGATTTTATGGGTTGTGCAGATGCAGGGTGCGGGTTGCGCAGGCGGGAAACGTGACTAGATGGGGTTAGATGTCACGGCGTCTGCTGCGCTGATTATCGTGCGAACGTTCTGCGCATCCAAGAGACAGCCAGCTGCGGCCAGATCTGGATACTCGGTTCAATGCCGTTGACGCCCTGCCATGCGGTTTCCGCAGTGCCCAACGACAGTCCATGCCCGCCTTGCGGGAATAGGTGCGCTTCGATGCTGACTCCGGCTTTCTTGCAAGCGTCGATCAGCATCAGTGTGTTTTCGTATGGCACGGTTTCGTCGGGAACGGTATGCCATGCGAAAACCGGCGGTGTTTTGGCGTCGATATGACGTTCGATCGACACGGATTCAAGTGCTTGTGAATCGTTGCGGCGTTCACCAAGCAGCGAATCGAAACTGCCGCGATGGGCGAGCGGGCCAGACGTGATCACCGGATAGGCGAGCATCAAACCATTCGGACGCACCGCATCCGGATCGTAACCATGAGCGACAAGAACATCGTCGCTGGTGGAGGTGGCGAGATTCGCAGCAAGATGACCACCTGCGGAAAAGCCAATCACGGCAATCGCATCCGGATCGACATGCCACTCGGCGGCATGCTCACGAATCATCGTCATCGCATCGGCAGCTTCCAACAGCGCAACTGGAAAAACGGAAGGCTTCACCGAATATCGCAGCACAAAAGCGTTGAAACCGGCCGCAAGAAACTGCATCGCAATCGGCTCCGCCTCACGATCCGACGTCATTTCGTAACCGCCGCCCGGAATCACAAGCACAGACGGACGCACACGGTCGGGAACGACTTCTTCGCTGTTATCAAGGCAATATCCGACGAATTTCGCTGCGCTGCCGTCGATGCCGGAAATTTCATATTCGAAATGTTTCATATATCCATCATAGGTGGAACACGGCGCACGTTATGCAGGAACTATTTGGTCCCGCTATTTTTCGTACCTTGTGATCCGTGGACGCAAATTGTGCAGTCGGGAGAGTGTGTCCTACTCGAGCAGCCAGTCGAGGATGTTGCGGTGTCGAATGTCTTGGTAGTCGCCGAGCCCGATGGTATCCAAGGTGAGCTGTGTGACGTAGAGGAGACCTCCATATGTGAGATACCGGTCGAACAGCGCATTGTCATTTGCTGTCGGTTGCAATGCATTTCGGTATTCCGAGAAAGACAACGGCAGCATCTTGAGCTCGACATATCGTCCGGTGAAATGGATGATTTCGCGTTTTTTCAGAATCGTCCAGTGAAATGGATGATTTTTGCGGAGTGGGTGAGTGATATAGACGTGCGATTGGGCAAATCGGAAGTAATGTTGCGATCATTCGACGGAATTCACGAATGTGTATGGCCGCTCACATGTCTGATACATTTTTCTCAGCTAATTGGCAGGAACACGTATCATTCCTCCAAGACTCGGGCGCTTATATAGAACATGTCAGCAGTTACGGCGGCTGGCGAGGTTCCTGAAGAACCCCATAACTGAACCCTTCTTCTCTCTTCTCTCTCAGCCGGCGGCCCTTCTTTCCGCCGGCTTTCTTCTTTTCTGAACACGATTCATGCGATTCGTGCGATTCGCGATTTATGTTTCGCGATTTTGCCGAAAAGAGTTGCAAGACAAACGGCCGACCATGCGTGAGTAATGCATGGTCGGCCGTTTGTGATGCTGGTGATTATGCGTGGTCGCGTGCAGGCATTCGTGATTCAGCAGCGCTCGTACGAGAACCTGCGCAGGCGTTCGAAGCATTCCACGCTTTCGTCAAGCCATGGCATGCCGATCACGAACACGTGGCCGAGCGTTTCGTGGCGGCGTGGCTTCGGGTCGAACAGTTCGAAATCGGCTCCCTTGCGGGCCAGTGCGGCAGCAAGCGCCAGATTGTCGGCCTCGAGGAAATCGTCGCCGCAGGTCACGATGAACAGTGGCGGCAGGTTGACGTTGAACGCCAGGCCTTCGGCGGTGAGGAACTTCGGGTCGGCGGCTTCGATGCCGTCGAAGAATTCGACGCCCAGCATCTGTTCGAGTCCGGTGCGGCGATTCGGATCGTAGCCTACGGTCAGTTCGCTTCCCATGGTTTCCAACGATGCGGAACTGTAGGCACCGCACACCGGAGCGGCACCGGCGAAACCAATGCCCGAAGGCTCATCCACGCCGAATGCGGCCGCGGCTTCGGCATTGTTTTCAATCGCCAACGTCAGCATGGTCAACGCGCCGCCTGCCGAATCGCCGGTGAGGAACACGGCGTTCGGATTAACCGGATAATCAGTCAAATGCGCCTTGATCCAACGCAATGCCGCCTGAACGTCCGCCAGCTGACCCCTCAAATCGGTTTGCGGGGCCGGTCGGTAGTTCAGTGAGAATACGGCGAAGCCCGTTTCGGCCAGATGCACGTTGAAGTTGCGGTTCAATTCCTTATATCCGTAAGTGAAACCGCCGCCGTGTATATCGATGTACACCGGCAGCGTATGCCCGCAGCGCAGCACCGCATCGTGCGGTAGATACAGGTCGAGCAAATGCCCTCTGCACTGCCCGGCTTCCGTATCGTAGCCACCGTCAGGCAGGTATGGAATATCTTCGATCACGTCGATTGTGTCAGGTGTGTGCCACAGTTCGGAACGCGGGGTGTCAACCGCGATCGCGCCGAAACGCATGTCGAGAATGCCGCGGACGCGCTCTTCGGAAAGGCCTTCGAGATCGCCGTCGGTTTCCGTCCAACGTTCCGCATGGTCGATCATCTCACGGGTGATGCCATATTTTGCCGCGCATTGTGCGCTGAGTTCCTCAATGGTCTGTGTGCTCGTCATCGACGCCGTCCTTTCATGATGTTCATGCGATTGCGGCCGTTCCGTCATCGGAATGCCGCACCTCGATATATCGTACCGGTTCGATATAGAAAGCGCTACTGCGATCACCCATATTCCTTTACGTCCAGAGCGAATTTATGTAACGGTACATGCGTTGATTTTATTGCGATTGCGACACGCCGAAATCACTCACGTTGCATCAAAAAACGGTTCGCATAGAATAAGTCGCGTTTGCGAATCCGAACAGGGGTTTCGACCGAGAGAGACGGCAACGGGACGCTCGACAAACGACGGACGTGAATCGTAACGGCAACGAATGGCCGTAAAAGCAACGCAAAAACGCAAAACCAACCCACGAAAACCCAGACAACCAGCAAACAATCCGAAGGAACGCTACGTATGTACGTCGATCCGAATCGTAATACAGAAGCAGGCAACCTTAAATGGATCCTGCCATACTGCAAACCCGACCTGCCACGAGTGGCCGGCGCGATAGTGCTGTTCTGCGTCAACAACACCATGGCGCTCATCATTCCGCTATTGTCAGGCCTCATCGTGGACCGTGTCATCGTGCAAGGCCAAGTCGACGAACTGACGCGACTGTGCATCATGATGATCGTGTTCACCATCGTGCGCGTCGCCTCGCGCTACGGCTACCAAATGTGGATGGAACGCTTCGGGCAGAACTCCGTATTCCGTCTCGTCAGCGACGAATACGAGAAACTGCACGAACTCGACTTCACCTATTTCAACCACACGCGTACCGGCGACATCATGAGCCGCATGACCTCCGACACCGATGCCATACGCCACGCGCTGAGCTGGGTGAGCTACCAGGTGCTTGACTGCGTGGTCATGTTCATTGGCGCGCTCGCCATGATGTTCACCATCGACTGGCGGCTCGCGCTCGCGCTCGCATGCGTCACGCCGTTCATTTTCATCCTTACGCGCGGACTCTCCACGCACGCAAGACCACTGTTCTTCGCCATCCGCAACTCGCTTGCCGAAATGAACTCAATGGTCGAAGAAAACATCGAAGGCAACCGCGTGGTCAAAGCGTTCGTGCGCGAACCGTATGAAACCGAAAAATTCGACAAACACAACGACGATTACATGCAACGCAACATGGACCAGGCCTACAACAGCCGCAAATACATGCCATGGCTCGACGGTCTCGGCTTCTCACTGCAGCTGATCACGCTTGGATTCGGCGGATTCCTGGTCATCACCGGGCGCATGACCCTCGGCAATCTCGTGGCGTTCAACTCCTACCTGTGGATGATCGACGGGCCGGTACGCCAATCCGGATGGCTGATCAACGACTGGCAGCGATTCAACGCATCCTGCATCAAAATCCGCAAACTGCTCACCGCTCAGTCACGTATTACGGAAAAGCCGGAAAATACGGAAAAACCGGGAGACAGCGCCGACGCGAATCACGCCAGCACAGCGGCCGCAACCGCTGCAACAACCAACACAACCCGCATCGCAGGCAGCATCGACTTCCAGCATGTCAGCTTCGCCTTCCCCGACGAACCGGACACCCCCGTGCTCGAAGACGTCGACTTCCATGTTCCGGCAGGCGCCAAACTCGGCATTCTCGGCGAAACCGGCGCGGGCAAATCCACCCTCGTCAACCTCATCTCCCGCTTCTACGACCCCACCGAAGGCCATGTGCTCATCGACGGCGTCGACGCGCGAGACTGGCCGCTCGCCACACTGCGCTCGCAAGTGTGCGTCGTGGCGCAAGACACGTTCCTGTTCTCCGACACCATCGGCGGCAACATCAGCTTCGGCGCGGGCGAACAACGCGAATACGACGAACAGTACATTCGCCGCATGGCCACCATCGCCGGCGCGGACGGCTTCATCCGCAGCATGCCGGAAGGCTACGATACCGTGGTCGGAGAGCGTGGCGTCGGCCTTTCCGGCGGCCAAAAACAGCGCCTGAGCCTCGCACGCGCGCTCGCCGACAATCCGTCGATCCTCATCATGGACGATACGACCAGCGCCGTCGACATGGAAACGGAAGCGGAAATCCAGCGCCATCTGCGCGAACTGGACGAACAGAAAACCATCGTCACCATCGCACACCGTATTTCATCGGTGAAAGATTCCGATCTGATCCTCGTGCTTGAGCATGGCCGCATTGTGGAGCGCGGCACGCATGACGAACTGGTGGCCGCGCACGGCCGATATTGGGAGATCTACTACAGGCAGCTCGGCTTGCAGGCGGGTCGTTCGCAAGGTTTCGAAGCGTAGGCGCGGGAAGGCAGGAAAGGGGGAAAACCCATGGCAAAACGTAACACATACCGCGAAGATGAAGAGCTGGAAGAACAGATCAACCTGCATGATATTCTGCGCATCGGCGTCTATGTAAAGCCGTATATGTCACGAATCATACGCATTCTTGCCGTCGTCGTCATGATGAGCTGCATTGCGGTAGTCGTGCCATATTTGACGAAAATCATGATTGACAGCGCGATTCCGTCGAAAAATCTCACCTTACTTGGTGAATTAACGGGGTTGATGGCCGTACTTATTGTGATGTATGAGTTTGGATTGCGTTATCGTACCGTCGAAATTACTCGCGTCGGTCAGCTCATGTTGAAAGACATGCGCCGCGATATTTTCACGCATATTCAGACGCTGCCGTTCAGCTATTTCGATTCGCGTCCGCACGGCAAAATCCTGATTCGCGTGGTCAATTATGTGAACACGCTTTCCGACACGTTGAGTTCCGGCCTGATCAATGTGATTTCCGACGTATTCACCTTCCTGATCACGCTGGTGGTCATGTTCGTGGTCGATTGGCGGCTTGCGCTGTTCAGCCTGGTGCTCTTCCCGTTCCTGATCGCGTGGGTGCTGGTATTGCAGCATTTCCAGCGCCGCGCGTATCAGGTGTTGTCGAACAAGCAGAGCAATCTCAACGCGTTCATTCACGAGTCGATCGCCGGCGTGAAAACCACGCAGACCTTCGCCCAGGAGGCGGCGCAGTTCAAAACCTTCCAAGGGCAGCAAGACGACGTGCGCACCTCGTGGATGAAGGCCGTGCATATCCAGTTCCTCATGTGGCCGGGCATTCAAACCATTTCCGTCATGACGATCGCGTTCATCTACTATGTGGGCGTCACGGGCTTCGGCGCGGTGAACGTTTCCACCGGCGTGCTGATCGCATTCGTTGGCTATGCGAATAATTTCTGGAATCCGGTGATCAGCATCGGCAATTTCTACAATCAGCTGATCACTTGTTCCGCATATCTTGAGCGTATTTTCGAAACGCTTGACGTGCAGCCGGAGATTCGTAACGCGCCTGACGCGACTGAACTGCCGCAAATCGAAGGATGTGTCGATTTCAACGATGTAGTTTTCCGTTACGAGCCTGACGGTCGCAATATTCTCAATCTGGTTGATCTGCATGTTGAGCCAGGCAGCACCGTTGCGTTGGTTGGTCCGACCGGTGCCGGCAAAACCACGATTATCAACCTGCTGTCGCGTTTTTACGACGTTGCAGAAGGGTCGGTGACGATTGATGGTCATGATGTGCGTTCTGTCACATTGGAATCGTTGCGTCGGCAGATGGGCGTCATGCTGCAGGATACGTTCATTTTCTCCGGCAATGTGCGCGAGAACATCCGTTACGGCAAGTTGGATGCGACCGATGCTGAGATCGAAGCGGCCGCGAAGGCGGTGCATGCGCACGAGTTCATTATGGATTTGCCGAACGGATACGACACGGTGGTGGAGGAGCGCGGTTCCACGCTTTCCGCTGGTCAACGTCAGCTGATTGCATTCGCCCGCGTGCTGCTGGCCGATCCGCGCATTCTGATTCTCGACGAGGCCACGTCGAATATCGATACGCGTACCGAAGAGGCACTTCAGGCCGGATTGAACCACCTGCTGAAGGGACGCACGAGCTTCATCATCGCGCACCGACTGTCCACCATCGAGAACGCGGACATGATCTGCTACATCGATCATGGGCAGATCATGGAGCAAGGCAACCACGCCGAGCTGCTCGCCAAGCGTGGCGCCTACTATCGCCTCTACGACTCCCAATACGCCATGATCAAGGTCTAAATGGGCTGATTAGGGCTTGGACTGATTGGCTTGAAATCAGCCTTCCTGCTAGCCGCTTGTCGTTTTTCGGCCGGCGGCTAGCCGCAAATTATCAGGTACGAGGCGGAAGATAGGGAAGTGAGAAAGCAACGCATGTTGCTGCGCACGAAGATGACGCGTGAATGCGTCGATGAAACAACGCGGGAAGGTTTGGTATGGCAGTAGAGAAGCCAGTTCTCACCCAGGAGCAGCAAGATGCGGTCGCAGCGCTCGCATCCACCAACGTGTATGCGAAGCAATCGAAATTCAAAACCTTCCGCGAGTTGCCGCCGAAAGACAAGTGGCCGTACTTCAAGCAGAACTTTCTGACCGATGTGCTGATCATTATCGCAGTGGTCGGCTTGGTACTTGCTTTCGTCATCTCGTATGTGACCAAAGGTCCCGAGGCCGAGCTGAGTCTTGAAGGTGTCGATATGGCGGAATATTCCGAACAGATTGATGCGTTGGGCGCTGATTTTGTGAAGACGCAAGGTATTGAAGACGAGCGTCTCGTGCGGACGGATGCCTCCATTGCGATTAGCGAGAATGCCGCGCAAGATGGTTCCGCATCGTTGACGGCTCGCGTTTCGGCAGGTCAGATCAACATGATTGTTGCCGAAACCGATATTTTCGCCGAAGTCAATGATCGCGGCGACATCACCAAACCCGCGGAAGTGATGAGTGCCGCCGATCTTGAGCAGGTCAAGGATGCGCTGGTCGACGCCAAAGGCAATCCGGTTTCCGATGTGAACGACGCTGTCGGATTCGACTTGTCCCATTCGAAAACATGGACTTCCATGAAGGGACTGCCGAAAGAAGGGGTTATTCTCGGATTCAGCAATATCACGGAATCCAAGGATATGCCGATTCAATTCGTGGAATATCTGCAATTCGAGTAGGTATTTGCTGGTCTTCGAACGGTCATTTCAGTTGCTGAATATTTGCTGAATGTGCGTAGACACGCACATCGCGGTTGCCCCGTTTTCCGCTTAAGCTAGTGAGGGTACGTCAAACGATGCACGTCAACGGATAGGCGGCATTCGGAATTCGAAGGAGATGGCAATGGAGAACGGCAATATGACTCCCCTTGTTCCTCGGCAGGATGGGCGCCTTGAATGGGGCAATGGTGTGGTCTCCATGCTGTTTGACATTGCCGCCGATTCCCCCGTTCGCCTCTGCAACGTTGTAGGGCGCAACATGGTTCCGATCGATGGTCGCTTGTCTGACGATGGAAAGCCAGTGGTTGAAAAGGATCCGCGTCCGATTGTTGAGGTGTGTGCCGCCAATACCGGTTCGCAAGACAACCGACTGACGTTGATTGCCACAGTTGCCGGCAGCCAATTGCGATTCGTTTCCGCGCTTGCTTCCGAACCTGAACCAGGTTCCGCCGATCCGTTTCGTTTGGAGATCACGCAGTTCGCGCCGTATGCCGATCTTGAACCGAAAGGTCGTGAATTCGAGCCGACGGCAAGCGAACGTGACGCAGCCGATTCCGCCGCGAATTCCGCGTCCGAGGCGGTTTCCGCCGATTCCAATGCAGGCTTGGTGGTCACTTCCGTATTCGAGGCGTTCCCGAATCTTTCCGCAGTGCGCACCTACACGCGTCTGCAGTCCGCCAGGCAACTGCCGATTGAAGCGGTGTCATCGTTGAATCTGACCGTTCCGATGCGCGTCAACTGCGGCAAGGTGCATCGTTCGAATATTTTCTGGGGCGATGCCGCTTGGGCTGTGGAAAACGATTGGCGTGTTCGTCCGCTGCGTGACACTCAGGTGCGTAACCGCAACCAGAAAATCAATCCTGGTCAGTCTAGTTCGCGTTTTGCCATGAGCTCGACTTCTACATGGAGCTCGGGAGAGCATGAGCCGGCCGGCATTCTGCAGGTGGAAGGTTCGGTACGCCGCGCCCGCGATTTTTCCGTAATGTGGCAGATCGAGCATAACGGTCCGTGGGAGTGGGAAGTCGGCGAGGACGATCCCGGTCTGCACGTCACTGCGTTCGGTCCGGAATATAAGGATCATGGTTGGTTCACCAATCTTGGTGAAGGCAATGATTTCGAGTCCGTTCCTGTGTCGTTTGCCATTGCCGCAGGCGATTGGCAGCAGGCTGTTGCCGAAATGACGTTGCAGCGTCGTGCGCTGCGCATTGCCAAGGCTCGTGAGTTGGGGCGCGTCGATCAGTTCGAGCATACGCAGGGTCTTGTGATCTACAACGATTACATGAATACGCTGTTCGGTGACCCTCGTATTGAGAAGGAACTGCCGCTGATTGAAGGTGCGGCAAGCGTTGGCGCGGATGTTTTCTGCATTGACGCCGGCTGGTACGACAGCACCGACGGCGGCTGGTGGGACATGGTCGGCGAATGGCAGGCCTCCACCAACCGTTTCGGCGACGCCGGTCTGCGCGGTCTTGCCGACACGATTCGTGCTCATGGCATGGGCTTGGGACTGTGGCTCGAACCTGAAGTGATCGGCGTGAAATCGCCGCTTGCGAGCATGTTGCCGGATTCCGCGTTCTTCCAGCGTCATGGTGTTCGCGTGTGCGATTCGGGTCGTTATCTGCTTGATTTCCGTTCTCCCGAAGCGCGAGAGCATGTTACGCGTACTGTTGATCGTTTGATTGACGATTTCGGTGCGGTGTTCTTCAAGTTCGACTACAACACCATTCCCGGCGTCGGCACTGATTTGAATGCCGAGTCCGTTGGCGATGGCCTGCTCGAGCATTGCCGCGCATATGTGGATTGGCTTGACGATCTGCGTCGCCGTCATCCGGATGTGATGATCGAAAACTGCGGTTCCGGTGCCATGCGCGCCGATTACGCGCAGTTGTCCCGCTTGGATTTGCAGTCCACTTCCGACCAGTGCGATCCTCTGATTTATGCTGCGATTGCGGCTGGTGCAGGTATGACGATTCTGCCGGAACAGCAGGGTAATTGGGGTTACGCTCAGCAAGAGATGGATGATGAGACTGCTGTGTTCACGCTTGCTACGGGTGTGCTCGGCAGGCTGTATCTGTCTGGTTTCATCGATCGCATGACGGAGCCGCGTCTTTCACTCGTTCGCGACGCTATCGCCTTACATCGTTGTGTACTTACCGACCAGCAGCATATGGTGCCGTTCTGGCCGTCCGGACTTCCCGACTTCGACGGCGATTGGCTTGCCGTCGGCTTGCGTCATGTCGAAACGGATATGTGTGACGCGTATGTGTACGGCGAATCCGCTTGGAATGAGCAGGCTGCCGAGCAGAACGATCAGCAACCTCAGCCGGAAGATAAGCCCGACTACATCATCGTGTGGCGTCGCGGCGGCACACCGTCCGTGAACATGCCGTTGGATGCGGATCAAACCATCGAACAGGTGTTCCCGAATCCTGCCGAACCGGACCATGCGCCCAATGCCAAACCGTGGACTATCGAACGCATGGATCCGGAAACGGTTCGTCTGAACGCCGCCACCTCCAAGCAACCCTCCGCCCGCATCTTTGCCATTCGCCGCCGCGACTGATCGGGGCTGAGCCAACCAATCGCTGAAATGCCGTATTTCCGGCTATCGTGCGTTCCGCTGCAATCGGGCGCGGAACGCACGATAGCTATATGATCGCGGTCGTGGATTCACGTTCGACCAACTGATATCCGATGGTTGCGCGGCTCGGCGGCAGTACCGTGCCTGCATCATTGGAATTTCCGTCATTGCTGGAATTATCATTCACTTCGCCGCGTTCGATCCGTTCGACAATCATATCGACCGCGAATTTGGCAAGCTGGTCGAGATCCACTTGGATGGTGCTCAGCGAAGGGGTGGCGTAGGTTCCGGAAGTCACGCCGTCGAATCCGATCACCTTCACGTCTTGCGGCACATGGATGCCATAGTCGGCGAGGCCGCGAATCACGCCGAATGCGGCGAAATCATTGGCGCAGCACACTCCGTCGAACGCGATTGCGGGAATCTTGTCGGTCGTTTCGATCGATCTGCCCGTAATCTTGCCGCTTGCATCGTTGAAATCGGCGGTTCCGGCCGTGCCTGTTTCGCGGTCTCCAGCACCCGCGCCGGCTCCGCAGTCCGTCCTTCGCGCCGCCATGATCCGTTCGGCGATCGCGTGCCCGGCGGTAATGCCTTCGTCGGAGCGACCGCCTTCGAACACCATGGTTTCGTCATATGGCAATCCTGCGTCCAGCAACGCCGCGCACGCTCCTCGAAGTCGCAATGCAAATGCGTTCTGCGCATGCGCCAACTCGGCGCGCGGCACGAACGTATGCCCGACAATCGCAATATTCCGGCATCCCTGGGCGATCAGATACTGCATCGCAGCGCGTTCGCCCTCCTCGTTGGGAAAATTCACGGCATCCACGGTTGGCGTTTCCTCGCATGCGTCGAGCAGTACGAGAGGGCGCCCGCCGTTGAGTTTGGCGAGCGGTAGATTCGTGCCCAATCCGGTGGCGTGCAGAATCTCACCGTCGAAGAGCTGCCCTGAGAACGGATTGCTGGTCAGCGCATGTTCGGCCGCGTCCGGCGAATACTGGGTCTGTTCGATGAACGGCGTGAGTCCGCGTGAGGTGATCTCGCGGCTCAATGTTTGCGTCAGCTTCGAATAGAACGGCGAATCGAATTCGTTGACGATGATGTGAATAATGTTGCTGCGACCTGATTTGAGCATGCTGGCTGTCAGATTGATGCGATAGTCGAGTTTTTTCGCTGCTGCCAGCACTTTGGCTCGGGTCGATTCCTTGACGCCGGCTTTGCCGTGCAGTGCATTCGATGCGGTCATGGGGGAGACGCCGGCTTCCGCCGCCACGTCGCGCAATGTCGGTTTGCCGTTTGCCATGCACCGCTCCTTACAGCCAAGTTTTTCTGTAACGATATTATATATGATGATTTTCTGGTAATCGTTGAAATTTCAAAGAATCACCGATATCCTATCATGATTGTGATTTCTGAAATATGCTATAAAATATGTAACGGTACATATCTGAAGTTTTCCAAGATGATGAAGTCGAACAAGTAAGTCAAGGATGACGTCAGATACTGTAAACGACACGCTTTTCTAACGTTGTACAAGGAGAAGGCAATGGCGACTACCGAGGATCTGCCAAAAGCATGGCGACCGCCAATGGGCTGGAACAGCTGGGATTCCTACGGCACCACCGTCGCCGAGCGGGAGGTCCTGGCCAACGCGCGCTTCATGGCGGAACACCTGAAAGACGCCGGCTGGGATACGATCGTCGTCGACATCGACTGGTATGACCCGACCGCCCGCGCACACGGTTACAATGCCAATGCGCCGCTGATCCTCGACGAATACGGGCGTCAACTGCCCGACCCTGAACGATTCCCCAGCGCCGCAGACGGGCACGGTTTCGCACCGCTTGCCGAACAGATCCACGCCATGGGACTCAAATTTGGCGTACATATGATGCGAGGCATTCCGCGCTTGGCGGTCGACAACAATCTGCCGGTCAAAGGCACTCCATACACGGCGCAAGAGGTGGCGGACCTTAACCACGTGTGCAAGTGGAATTCAGACAATTATGGGCTGAACCATAACCACTCCGGAGCTCAAGCTTGGTATGACGAACAGCTCGACCTGTTCGCCTCATGGGGGCTTGACTTCCTCAAAGTCGACGACATGCAAACGCCATTCCACAGCGCGGAAATCGCCGCCTACCATAACGCCATCGCCAAAGCTGAAGCGAAATACGGTCGCAGCATCAGCCTGTCGCTCTCGCCGGGCGGTTGGGTGAGCACCGGCTACACCGAATTTCTGCGAGACAGCGCACAAATGTGGCGTATCAGCGACGATTTATGGGATCGTTGGGAAGACATCTACCAGCAATTCCCGCGTCTTGCGAGGTGGGCGCCGTTCCAGACCACCGGTCATTGGGCTGACGCCGACATGCTGCCGTTGGAGCATATTGGATTGCGGGCCGAACGTGGAGACGATCGCCAAAGCCGCCTCACCGAAGATGAAAGCCGCACGTTGCTTGCCCTCTGGTGCATGGGACGCAGCCCACTTATGGTAGGCGGCGACCTGCCGACCAGTACCAGCGAAACCATTGAACTGCTCGCCAATCCGGCATTGCGCGAAGTCACCGCAGGATCCACCAACAATCACGAAACCGTGTACGAACGCATCTTCGAACGTTGGGATGACGAAAACTCCTACCTTGGGGATCTCGTGGTGTGGGCCGCCGATGCGGCCGACTGGGCGGATGGCACTCCTTCCGCACATTCGGGCGGACATTATGCAGCCATCTTCTGGACCGGCGATCGCGACTACGAACTGCCGGCAACCATCGAGCTGCAATCCATCGTCGGATTAAGCCAACGCAACGATCCGTGGACGATTACCAATCTGTTTGACGACGAAACCAACGCAACTGGCGAAACTGATGTAACCGGCGCACGTATCGAAGGTGAGGGCGAAGATCGAGTCATCCGTGGAACCATACCAGCGCATGGCGTGCTCTGGTTCGCACTCGACCCGCGCTGACGGCAACCAGCAGTCGCTATAAATCGCCATCAATCATCAAATTTCCAACAAAACTCAATGACAAACCACCAACCAAACACAAAAAGGAATGCCATGACCGATACCATCATCGCAACCCTCAACAAGGCAGGTGTGCGCAACATCAGCACCGACCTGTGGGGCATCTTCTACGAAGACATCAGCTACTCCGGCGACGGCGGACTCAACGCCGACCTCGTACAGAACGGCGCATTCGAATACAATCGCGCCGACTCCTCCGACTGGAGCAACTACAGCTTCTGGCGCAAAATCGTGCCCGCCGGCTCCTTCGCAGCCTTCGACGTGCTCACCGACAATCCGGTAGCCGAAGAAAACCCGCACTATGCGTCCGTCGAAGTCGAACAGGCGCCGGCTTCGCTTGAAAATATCGGCTGGGACGGCATGGTCTTCCGTGCCGGCGAAACCTACGATTTCTCCGCATGGATGCGTATTTCCAGCAATTGCGAAGCTTCCGCACTTCCCGTCACCGTCGCTCTGATTGACGACGATGGAAATGCGATTGCAGAACAAGATATCACCGTCGATTCCAACGATTGGCGTAAGCAAGAGGTTTCGCTGACGGTTTCCGGTGAAAGCAATGCCATCGTTGTACATGAAGGCGCTTTGCGACTCACCTTCACCACGGAAGGTACCGTCGATCTTGATTTCGTTACCCTCGAACCACGCACCACCTACAACGGGCTCAAGCATTTCCGTCCCGATTTGGTCAAGGCGCTCGCCGATCTGCAGCCGCGCTTCATGCGCTTCCCGGGCGGCTGCATCACCCACGGTCTTGGCATGGATAACATGTACCACTGGGATCGCACCATCGGTGATGTTGAGCATCGGCCGCACAATTTCAACCTGTGGGGCTACCACCAGTCGTTCCGTATCGGCTACTACGAATACTTGTGCCTGTGCGAAACCATTGGCGCGAAGCCGCTGCCGGTGCTGCCCGCCGCCGTGAGCTGCCAGAACACCAGTCAGGGCCCGGTGCCGATCGCGCAGAAAGACATGCCGGCATACATCGATGAAGTGCTGCATTTGGTCGAATTCTGCAATGGCGATGCCGCGACCACCGAATGGGGTGCCAAGCGTGCCGCCATGGGTCATCCGGAACCGTTCAACCTTGAATATTTGGGCATCGGCAACGAAGATCTCATCGATGACGTGTTCAGGAACCGCTTCCAGCAGATCTTCGACGCGGTCAAGGCCACCTACCCGGATATTGTTGTGGTTGGCACGGTCGGTCCGGCTCCGAGCGGTCCCGACTACGAGGCTGGTTGGCAGTATGCGCGTGAAGCCGGAGTTCCCATCGTTGACGAGCATTCCTATCAGTCCTCCAGCTGGTGGTTCCACAATCTCGACCACTACGACACCACGGATCGTGAGGGCCCGAAGGTGTACTTGGGCGAGTATGGTTCGTGGAACACGCAGCTGATCAACGGTCTTTCCGAAGCGGCGTTCATGGGTCGCATGGAATTGAACGGCGATGCCGTGGTCATGTCTTCGTATGCGCCGCTGTTTGCCAAGAACGGACATCACAGCTGGAATCCTGATCTGATCTACTTCGACAACGAACGTACCTACCTGCCGTACAGCTACTGGGTGCAGCAGATGTATGCCACCACCACGTCCGATACCGCATGGCCGGTCGCGGTGGAAGGCAAGACCACGCTGCGTCGCGAACTGCCACCAACCGTTGGCCTGCGCTTGGAAGGTGCCGCTCACGCCGACATCACCAACTTCAGCGTTGACACCGCTGATGGCCGCCATGTCGATCTTGAGGACTGCCATTACGCAGGCAATGGTCCGATGAACACGAGCCTCAACATTGACTCTGACGCCTACACCATCAACGCCACCATCACCTACTATCAGGGTCGTTGGGGCTTGCAGCTGGTGCACGGCGACATCAACGGCAAGAACCACAACATCACCTCCTTCGGTCGTGCTTTCGAAATCAAGGTGGTGCGCGACGGTACCGCCTACAATCTTGACGGCACCGAATGGTCCATGGACGAAGTGTTCCCCGGAACCGTGTGGCAGGTGCGCATCGAAGTGGCCGATCGCGGCGAAAGCATGAAGCTGTATATCGATGGAGAGCTTGTTGCACAGGGTGTTGAGAAGCCGGAAGAGCCCCGCCGTACCGTCACCGTGGCTCGCAATGATGCTGAAGGCGTCACCTACGTGCGTATCGTCAACGCGCTCGACGCTGAAGCCGAGATTGATCTGAACCAAGTGCTTGAAGAGCTTGGTGTTTCCGCGGAATCCCGCGCTTCGGCAACCGCCACCGTGCTCGCCGGAACCGACCCGTACGCCGGTGAAATCGGCAAGGCTTCGCCAACCGTTCCGGTTGAAACCGCAATCGACCTAATCAGCGGCGCCTACACTGCCCCCTCCTGGTCCTTCACCACCCTCACCCTCCATGACTAATCGCGGAAAGCGTTTCAGCGCTACGCCGCAAAACATATGGAGGTGCGTTGGTTAATCCCACTGCCATCGATGAATAACGCGGCTTCCGAAGCAAGACTGCCATCGAGCGTAGGCTGGAGGCATGAGCAAACACCATCGTGACCGCAGCTGGGCGCCAGCACCGCAACCACTTCCCGAGAACGCGCACGTCATCGACAACCACACGCATGTGGCGTCCGTCGTGCCGTTCTCGCGGGCCATGAGCCACGAAGCGCAAGAAAAAGGACAGCCGGAAGTCCCCGTATACAGCGTCGACGAACTGCTGAACCAAGCGCAACAAGTCGGAGTCGAAGGCGTCATCGACTGCGGATGCGAACTGCCGAACCTCATGACGGCCATCGACATGGCACGCGAACACCCCCAAACCGTGCATGCGGCCATCGCCATACACCCCAACGAATCCGTGCTCCACGGTCACCGCGGGGTGCCGGGCCCAGACGGGTTGCCGCTCAAATACAAGCCATGGCACGACACCAGCTTCGAAGACGCCATGGCCGAAGTGCACCGCCTCGCCGCCGCCTACCCCAACCAGGTTGTGGCCATCGGCGAGACGGGCATGGACCTCTTCCGCACCGGAGAAGCCGCCAAAGAACTGCAGCGAGAAGCCTTCCGCGCGCACATCGCGCTCGCGAAAGAACTGAACCTGCCCATGCAGATCCATGATCGCGATTCACATAAGGAAGTCATCGAAACGCTGCTGGCGGACGGCGCTCCCGAACGGACCGTGTTCCACAGCTATTCCGGTGATGCCGAAATGGGTGAGATCGCACGTGAAAACGGTTGGTATCTCAGCCTTTCGGGCACATCCAGCTATAAGGGCAACGATGGTATTCGCGAGTCGGCGCGCATTGTCGGATTGAGCCATGTCATGGTCGAAACAGATGCCCCCTACCTAAGTCCGATGCCGTATCGGGGCCGCACCAACGCGCCATACATGATCCCCTACACCCTGCAGTCGTTGGCGAATTATCTCGATAAACCGCTGACGGAAGTCGCGCAGGCAACGCGAAAGACCACGCGCGAAGTGTACGGAATCTGAACAAATTCCGAAAATCGACAGGACGGAAACGATTTATCCGAAAATAAGAGAGAGTAAGAGAAAGACAAGAGGTAAAATAAGAAAAAAACCCACAGGAAGTTTACTTCGTGCGAGATCAAGAATCGCAAGAAACAATGTGAAGATTTGACAAGACTTCGTAAGGCTCCTAACGTGCCTTTTTGCGTTTATTTTGGGGAGTGGGTTGGAAGGCCCGCCACTTGGAGGTAGCGTTATGGCTAACGAGCCAAACGAGGATGAGCCGCTGTTTCACGCAGCCACATACACGCAGGCGCCGAAGGTTTCGCACAAGGTGCTGACCAAGGAAGAGCGACAGGTGCTGATCAAGCAGCACGAGGAGAAACAGCAGGAGGCCGCCAAACTTGACCAGGTGGCCAGCAAGGGTCCCGTCGGTCGTTGGTGGAGCCGTCTGCAATCCGGTCCAAACAGAATCACGCCCGCCATGGCGATCGTGGCGTTGGGCGTGGTATATGGCGATATCGGCACCTCGCCGCTGTACACCATGCAGACGTTCCTCAACGGGCAGGGCGGACTTGCGCATGCCGACCGCGAAGCCGTGCTCGGCGTGCTTTCGTTGGTGTTCTGGTCAATCACGCTTATCACCACCGTCAAATACGTGCTGATTGCCATGCGTATCGACAACAAGGGCGAAGGCGGCATTTTCGCGCTGTACTCGTTGGTTCGAAAGTACGGTGCATGGCTTGCGATTCCTGCCATGCTCGGCGGCGCCGCGTTCCTCGCCGATTCCGTACTCACCCCGGCTGTGTCCATCAGCTCGGCAGTGGAAGGCTTGGAGACGCTACCAGCTTTTGAAAAACTTTTCACTGAAAACAAGCAGCTGACCCTGATGATCACCGCGGCCATCATTCTGATGCTGTTCTCTGTGCAGTCGCGTGGCACCGAGCGTATCGGCAAGGCGTTCGGTTCGGTCGTGCTTGTCTGGTTCTCGTTCCTGGCGGTTGTCGGCTTGGCGAACCTCAGTCAGTATTGGAGCGTGTTCGCGGCGCTCAACCCCGTGTACGGTGTCAGATTCCTGTTCAGCAGCCATAATGCCGCCGGGCTTGCCATCATGGGTACGGTGTTCCTGTCAACCACCGGTGCCGAAGCGCTTTATTCCGACATGGGTCATGTTGGCCGTGGCAACATCTATTTCACGTGGCCGTTCATCAAAATCGCGCTTGTGCTCTGTTATTTCGGCCAAGGCGCATGGATGCTCAATCATTGGGATGATTCGGCTTACATCCGCACGCACGGTTTGAACCCGTTCTTCGAAATGATGACGCCCAGCGTGCGTTACGTGGCCGTCGTGCTTTCCGTGGTCGCGGGCGTTATCGCATCGCAGGCGTTGATCACCGGCGCGTTCACGATGGTGTCTGAAGCCACCCATCTGAACTGGATGCCGCATCTTCAGGTCCGTTACCCGGCCCGTACCCGCGGCCAGCTGTACATTCCTGTGGTCAATGCGGTGCTTTGCGTTTCCACGCTGTTGGTTTTGGCGCTATTCCGTGATTCCGAGCATATTTCCGCGGCGTATGGTCTGGCGTTGACCATCACCATGATCACTACCACCATTCTGCTTGCCGTCTACATCTGGCATTCGGGGCGTCGTATCGGAGCGGTCGTATTCACCGTGCTGTTTCTTGCGATCCAATTCATGTTCTTCTTCGCTTCCATGGCGAAGTTCCTGCATGGTGGTTGGTTCACGATGCTGCTTACCTTCGCGATTCTGCTGGTTATGTACACGTGGAACGAAGGCACGAAGCTGGAACGTGCGCAGCGTCGCCATATGCAGCCCGCCGAATGCCTACCGGTGCTGAAGCGGTTGCATGATGACGATACGATTCCGTATTTTGCCGACAATATCGTCTATCTCACGTCGGATCCGGAGACGAAGCGTATCGATACCGATATCTTCTTCTCGATTTTCGCCGACCATCCAAAACGTGCCCGCGCTTGGTGGGCGGTTTCCGTCGAGACTGCCGATGAGCCGTTCACCCGCGAGTATTCGGTTGAGAATTTCGGTACGGATTATATGTTCCGTGTTCGCATTCGGCTTGGTTTCAAGGTTTCTCAGTCGATTCCAGCTTACATTCATCAGATCATGAACGATTTGTCGAAGTCGGGGGATCTGCCGAGGCAGGAAAGCCGCTATCCGAAGCTTGATGCTGATCCGAATATCGGTCCGATTCGATATGTGCTGATACACAAGGCGCTTATGCCTGAGTCGAAGGTGTCGCAGCGTGGCGCGATTTCTTTGGAAGTCAAGTATGCGATTCGTCATTTTGCGGGATCTCCGGTCAAATGGTTCGGCCTTGCGCCTTACAATCCGCTGATTGAGATACAGCCGCTGTTCCTCGCGACTCAGCGTCCTCCGCGGCTAAAGCGTGTGTGAAACAAGCCGTGAAACGGGCTGCGTGATGATGGCGATCGTATCTGCCATCGTCGCGCAGCCCGTTTTCGTAGGGCATTTTGTAGGTTTTTGCATGGTCTTATCTCGAAGAATCGTTGGAATCACGCTGTTTTTCGCACGCTATAAGCAATGTCGATAGCCATATGCGCGCGTTGCATTACAAGCCCTGTAGAGTAATCAACCATGTGCAGATTACTTGGATTCGCGGCAGCCGGAAGCAACACCAGTCTCAATGGCGTGCTCGGCATGCAGGCCGTACGCGATTTCCGGAATCTGAGCGAAATCCACAACGATGGCTGGGGCTCCGCGCTGGTCACCGTGCCGAGCGAGTCGCCGTACCTGCGTGACGGTGGCGCTCCCACCCCGGAAACCGGCATCGCCGTCTACAAGAACACGATCGCAGCCCGACATGATCCGATTTTCGACGAGCTTGCGAACACTCCGGCTCGTGGAGGCCTGTGGCACCTGCGTTTGGCCAGCTCGAACCTGCCGTTGATTCTCGAGAACCAGCAGCCGTTCTACGCCAACGGATTGAGCTTCATCCACAATGGCGATATTTCCGACGATCAGGGTCGCAACATCATCACCAACCGTGCGTTCCCGGTCGATCCCAACATCGTGCAGTCCACTGGCGGCCGTTCCGATTCCGCCATTTTCTTCGCAGTGATCCTGCAGTACATCGGTTTTGGTTTCGCACTCGACGAGGCGGTCGCGCAGGCGGTGCGCGAACTGCGCAAAAGCTATCCGAAGTCCAGCTACAACTGCATGATCCAGAGCCAAGACCAATTCATCGCTCTGTGCGCGGCCGGTCGTGAGGTCACGTCCAAGCGCATTGTGGAAATCTATGACCAGTACGGCCGTGGCGACCAGGCGCATGACTATCGTGTGATGCGCTATCGTACGCTCGGTGAATCCGAAGCGGATCAGGCTGCAGGCCAGCCGAAGGGCGTGGTTGTGGCCAGCTCCGGTTTCGATCAGTGTGCCGAAGATGGCTGGACTCGTTTGGAAAACAATCAGATGATCGTTGCTTCCAACCGTACCGGCGCATTTCGTGTGCGTTCCATCTGAAATCCGTATTTCGGAATTTTTCGGCTGAAACTTTCATCGGGGATTTCCAGTTTTTTTTTCGACCGGATTCAGCATGCGGCAATCGTCATACAGCGCCTAAGATAGGCGGTATGACAACCGGATATATTCCTACACTCGCCCAAGTTGACGAACTGCATCGAAAAATCGCGCAATCGCAAGCCGCATACGATTTGATTCACGGACATTGCGTAGTCGTCGCCGACATCGCACGTCGCATGGCACGCAGGCAGAATGCACTGTTCACCCGCCGCTGCACACTACCGGACGATGCCCCTGAAAAGGCGGGCGATTTCGGCCTTAGGCTTACGCAAGACGGCAATGGAAGCGAATCGTTCGGTATGCTTCGCATCCCCTCCATTCCATCATCGGACGGGCTTACGGGCGGGACCGTTCCGCCGAGGCTGATCGACGAGCATCTGGTGGTGATCGGTGGTCTGTTGCATGATATCGGCACGTATTTTCTGCTCAAGCAAGACGGTTCCGACGGTGGACCGCTGAAATTCGATGGTCCGAATTACGTGCGGCATGGGCTTAAAGGCTACGAATATTTGTTGAATGAGGGTGTTGACGAGTCTATCGCGCAGTTCGCGCGCAACCACACCGGTGTGGGACTCACCAAAGAAGCGGTGGAATCGCAAGGATTGCCATTGCCTCCGGCCGACTATGTGCCCATGAATCTTGAGCAGGAAGTGGTGATGGTGGCCGACAAGTACAACAGCAAGTCGATTCCGCCGAAGTTCCTGACGGCCGAAGCCTATGCGCGCAAGGCGGCCCGTTTCGGCGAAAGCAACAGGCGCGAATGGCTGCGGCTGCTCGAACGATACGGCGTGCTTGACGTCACGCCGCTCGCCGAGCAGTACCACATGCGTATCGTGGAGTAGGGCAGACCGTTTCCGGAACACGCAAGCCCTTTGGAATTTGGCTAAAACCAGAATTCCAAAGGGCTTACCTATGGGCGCACGAAAGAGTCTATGTTCGTGCGCCCGTTGCACTAGGCGGCTAGTCGAGTTCCACGCTGTGCTCCATCGCATCGGCGACCTCCGGATTGGTGGTCACCACGATGATGGCGCGCTTGCGGTCGGCATCGCGCTTGAACTTCTTCAACAGATCCAACACCACGGCCGCATCGTCGGCATCCAATCCAGCGGTCGGCTCGTCGGAGATGATCACTTCAGCCTCGCAGCTCAGCGCACGAGCGATGGCCACGCGGCGCTGGTTCAGTTCGCTTACTTCGCCGACTGCCAGGCCGGACGTCACTTCGTCGAAGCCCACGCGCTTGAGCAGTTCGCGGGCGATCACAGGCTTCGGCTTGAGGAAGTTGCGGTTCGACGCATCCATGGCGTACAGTACATTGCTTTCCGCGTCGAGATCGGGGCGGAAAGCGAAACGTTGCGGAATGAATCCGATGCGGTGTCCCAACATTTCGACCGGTTCGACGTCGCTCAGGTTGGTGCTTTTGTGCATCACGTTGCCGCGGTCCGTGCGCACCATGCCGACCATGGTGGCCAGCAACGTCTGATGCTGTTCGCGATCCTCCGCGTCCACGAGCACCGCATGCGTGGCGCCCGCATGGAACGACAGCGACAGGTCGTCGAGAATATTGCGGCCGGTCTTGCGATTGGTCACGGTCACATGATCGAGTGCGAACGTCGGATTCGCTTTGAAGAAAAACGCATCCTTCTTGCGATGATGCTTGATTTCGCGGTCGAGCTGTGAGGAGACGCTGGTTGCGGAATCGGCTTTCACCATTTCATGCGATTCCAGCACGGTCGGTTCGTCGGAAGAACTCAAGGCAAGCGTTTCCTTCACCTGATTCGCATTGTTGGCGACCACATCCGAACCATCCGCAGTATCAGCAGCAGTTGCAGCGTCATCTGCAACTTCGGTGGTATCTGCATTATCTGCAGATACCACAGCATCGCCGTCGGCAGCTACTGCAGTATCGCCATCGTTTACATCGTCGGAAATTTCCGCGCCGTCAGTTGCGGCAATTTCGATATCTGCATTGTCATCGTCGTATACCACCGCAAAATCGATGGATTCAATGGAATCAGCGGAAGATGCGTCAGCTGCAATATCGTCAGTCGCAACATCATCGACGGTCTCGTTTGATGCGGTCTCGGCAGTCTCGTCGACCACGGTCTCGTCGAGGTTCTCGTTCTTATCATTCATATTGTCGCTCATGCCTTCACCTCCGAGCGTTCCTCAAACAGTTGGTTCAGGTTGAAGCAGGCCACGCGCGCGAATGCCACGATGCCAAGCACCAGGCATGCGCCCAAGCCGTACCAGATCACGTTCCACACCGAAGCGGACGTCATCGACACAGCCTGCCCGCCGGCCCATGCGGTGCCGATCGGCTTCGCCAACAGCGCGCCCGCAACCAAACCGACAATCCAACTCGGAACCGTCATCATGAACGTTTCCAGCATGAACTGCCATCCCAAACGGCCCTTGGTCACACCTGTGATCATCGCCATGCCGATCTCATCGCGGCGGCCGCCAATCGCAGCACATGCAATCAATGCCAGCAAAGCGATGCCACCGACAATCGTCACGGCAATCAGCATGATGCGCGCTGCCGAAGCGGCGGAATCAAGCGGCTCGATCGACTTCTTGTAAGCGGTAAGCGACGGCGAGGTGATCTCGTATGTCTTCGTGTCCAACTTGGCCTTCTTCACCAAGCGCACGAACGTGTTGTAGGTGGAAGGATTCGCCAGCGAGAAGATGATATTCAGATTCGGAATGGCCCAGCCTTCCGCATCCGTCGTATCAAGTCCGTTCTTGGCGAAGTTGATATACGTCGTGTAGATCACGTTCTCACGATTGTCCTTTGCGTATTTCGCGTCGGAACCGTTGCCTTCCGGCACGTCGCTGTCGTATTCGTAAATGCCGCGCACGGTGAACGTGTATGTGTCGGAAGCCTTCGACGGATTGCCGACCGTCACCTTGTCGCCGATCTTGAGATTGTTCTTATCGGCCAGCGCCTGCGAGATGAGTACGCCGTCGCTCTGCGTCTTATAGCTCAGATGCTTGCCTTTGACCACTTTGTAGTAGCCGTAATCGTTGATTTTCGCGGCGTCCAACGTGTAGAACGCCTGCAGGGTCAGATTTCCGCCGGTCTTGTCTTCGCTGGTATCGTTTTTCGCGGTGATTGCCTGCAACGACTTGCTTTCGCGCACCGGCACCGACGTTGCCAACGTGTAATTGAAGGTCACGCTGTTGCTCTGTGCGGCCGTTGCATACGTGCTGTACTTTTCCCACGTCAAGTACTTGTCGGTATAGCTGGAATCGGCACCGTCGCGCTTGGCTTGTGTTTGCGCGTTCGGCCGAATCACCGCCGTGGCTTTTTGCGACTGGTATGTTTCATTATTGGCGGTGTCGTCGGCTCGAATCACTGCCAAGTCCACGGCAGCCGAGAAAGACACCAGTAGTGCGAGTAGGGCGATCAGCGCGGTGCGCCATTTGACGCGGCCGAGCGCCGCCCATGCGTTCTTGAGAACGAACATGCGGTACTTCTCCAGTTCTCTGTTATTGCGCGCCGGCGCATGCCGACGTCAGCGTTGGCCGGGACGCGCGCTCCGCAGCAAGGCAGGCCCGTAGCGCATGGTGCGTCCCGTGCAATCATCTTGGGCTTCCAACGTGATTGTTTTCTTGCGCAACACTGTTATACCCCTGCATGAAGTCTGAATGATTCCTGAAAATCGAACGTTGAGCATGGTTGCGGCACTCGCTACGATGGAATCGATGACTTCCGAACAGATTACGAATACCGGTTCCGTGTCGGGCGATTGTGGCTCGGCTCAGGCTCGTGCGCGAACTCATGTGCAGGCTTATGTGCAGACTCAGGCTCGGCAGAATGGCTCGGCCAAGGATGGTTCGGCTACGAATGGTCCAGCCAGGAATGATTCGGCCAAGGACGGTCCGTCCGGGCGGAAACATGGCCTGCAGCGGTGCCACGCGATGTTGCGTCCGGTGTCGCGTCACGCGTTATTGCCGTGGCTTACGTCGATTATCGGCGTCGTGTCCGCACTATGCCTGGTGATTGCGTGGTTCCCCTCCACGGTGTGGAATACGCCGATCGTCAGCAGCGATGCCCCCGCGCATTACTATTTCATTCACCGTCTGCTTGACGAGGGATTGGGGGCGGCTCTGCATTTGTGGCCGCATGATTCGTTTTATCCGCCGTTGTTTCACGTCTGTGCTTACCTTGTGATTAAGATCGCGGCGCTGTTCGGCGTGCAATGTTCGATCTACGCGGCATTCAATATCACGTGGATCATTGCTTCGGGCGTGATTTTCCCTGCCGGAATGCTGGTATTATGCAGGTATTTCCTGCGACGTTGGAATCGCGGTAATCCAATTTCCAATCCAATTTCACGTATTTCTCAAGCATCGTCTACGCCTGAATCGTCGTCCGTATCTGAATCGTCGAATATCTCGAATCAGCAGGTTCCGTCAGCTGTGAATCGGCAATATAACGTCACTTTCGACGCTACTTTCGTTCTGCGGAATCTGATTGGACTGTTCGTGCCCGTGCTTGCCGTCAGCTCGGTGTGCCACCCGTACGGACTGCTGAATGCCGGTCCGCTGATCGCATTCGGTTTCGCCACGTCGCTGCTGCCGTTCCTCATCGCCGCCACATTGCGCTTGTTCGATGCGATCGCCGCGCGCGAGCATATAGCAAAATGGCTTGCGATCACTGCTGTCGCAGGCGTGGTTTGCCTCGTTGCGCACCCGCGTATCGCATTCACGTATGCTCTGATTCTGGTGCCGTTCATTGTGCTGCGCTTGCCGTGGAAGCTGATTCTTGGCGCGTTCATTGCCATGTGCGTCGGTGCGGTAGCGTTTGTGGCGTTGATGCTGACGTCGTTCAAATCGGACCGTTGGGCGAATCCCGCTTCCTGGTTCCATAGCCATCAGCCGTCCAAGAATTTGTGGGAGTCGATTTCGTTCTGTCTCACGGATGGGCTTGACGGTTTTCCTGCGATTCTGTTCGCACTGTTGCTGATTGCGGGAACTGCGGCCGCTTTCGTTTGCGCTTCCCGCCGCGCGGCTGCGCGTGCTTCGGATTCGTTTTCGTCGGCTGCTTCCACTGTGGTTCCCGTGGCTTCTGCTGATGTCGATGTTGATGCTTCGACTTCTGATATTGCGGTTTCCGCCGCTGATTCCCCGGTTTCCGTTTCCTGTCCGCCACCTGCGTCGCACTCCAACGCCACTGATGCCGCGTCCGCGTCGTCCGAATCATCTCGACTTCGTCGCAACGATCGCCTGCGTGACGTGATTGCGTTGACGGCCGCATTCCTGCTGGTCGCGCTGGTGTATGTGTGCACGGTCACGCTGGTCGGCGCGTTGCCGAATATCATCAGCGCTCCGTGGTATCGCGATGAAAACCGTATTATGACCATGCTTCCGCTGGTCACGCTGCCGCTGCTTGTCATTGGAATCAACGCTCTTGCCGAATGCGTTTCCGCGTGCGCCGCATCCGCTTCTTTCGCTCCTTCTGCATCGTCCTTTTCCACGAAGAATAGTGCTTCTTCCGTTCCTTCCCTTTCTTCTGCGTCTGCTGTTTCTTCCGTGAAGAACGCTTCTTTCGCTTCCAATTGGATCGTCCTAATCGCCGTATTCCTTGTGATTGCGATACTTGCGGTTTCCGCGCAGATCGTATGCCCATCGCGTTCCGCGGCTCGCGACACGATCATCGCGCATTCCAGTCTGAACCAAAGCGACCCCAACGAGCAGCTCACCGAGCAAAAGATCGCTGTGCTGCGCAAGGTCACGAAACGTACGGGCACCCAGGCCACCATCATTTCCGATCCGTTGAACGGTTCGATGTATGCGGAGACGCTGTTCAACGCGAACATGCTGTATCCGATCATCAATGCGCGCACCGATGTGCCATCCGCTCCGTTCGGCAAAGTGGAGACCGCGTTTGCTTCCGGCGATGCGCAGCAGGTGCTCGGCACGGTATGTCCGCTGACCGACGCTCCGGAATACTTCCTTACGATGGGCGACCAGGCGCAGAGTCTGCAGTCATTCCCGTATCGCGCCCAGTACGATTCCTTCCACAATGAGGAATTGATTGATACGTATGTGGATGGCGGCACGTTGGTGAAGGTTGCCGATTATTCGCAATACGGCCAGGGTTGGGCCCTCTACCGTTTCGGTTGCGCCGATTAATCGCTTTTTGGCTGCGCTGCCTTGTTCTGCCGTCGCTTGCGCGCGCATATGCAAAACCGCACTTTCGATCAGTTGAGATCTGAATTTGTTCAGGACAACGATCGGTGGTGCGGTTTCGTTTATCTGCTTTCTTTTGTTTCTTCTATTTCAGCTTTCAGCTGGGAAGTTTTCTCGGATGGGTTGGCTTAGGGGATTGACTGTAAACGAGATAGTGCGGTTGTGACACGCCCGGATGTTGGTTTGTGGTGGGGTGTTTCGGGGTTTTTCCGGTGGTCTTGTGCCGTGCGATGGCGTTCGCCTCCTGTTTTTCCCGTGTTTTCGACACGCCGGTGGATGCGTTGTTTTCCAATGGTTCGCGGGATGTCCGCGATGGGCCGGGTTGCGTGGATCAGCGATGTGCTGTAAGTTTATCTCTTGCTGCTCAGCACGGCGGCCTCGCTCCTGGAGATTGGGGCGGCTTGCTGGTGTGGTGGTGGTTTGAGAACTCAAGAGCGTATTTGTACTACTTCTTTATAGTCAATGATTGCCAGTTCATCGTCCGCTCGTTCGCGAGTGGCCGGGAGGCCTTGAAGGACGGTGAGGTTTTCGTGCGATGCGCCTTTCCTTATAAGGCGATCGTCAATTTTCTTGTTTTTGAGAGTCACATGTTGGTTCTCTTCATGAAAGTTTTTTTGTGGAGGGTTCGATTCTGGCTCAGGATGAACGCTGGCGGCGTGCTTAACACATGCAAGTCGAACGGGATCCATCAGGCTTTGCTTGGTGGTGAGAGTGGCGAACGGGTGAGTAATGCGTGACCGACCTGCCCCATACACCGGAATAGCTCCTGGAAACGGGTGGTAATGCCGGATGCTCCGACTCCTCGCATGGGGTGTCGGGAAAGATTTCATCGGTATGGGATGGGGTCGCGTCCTATCAGGTAGTCGGCGGGGTAACGGCCCACCGAGCCTACGACGGGTAGCCGGCCTGAGAGGGCGACCGGCCACATTGGGACTGAGATACGGCCCAGACTCCTACGGGAGGCAGCAGTGGGGAATATTGCACAATGGGCGCAAGCCTGATGCAGCGACGCCGCGTGCGGGATGACGGCCTTCGGGTTGTAAACCGCTTTTGATCGGGAGCAAGCCTTCGGGTGAGTGTACCTTTCGAATAAGCACCGGCTAACTACGTGCCAGCAGCCGCGGTAATACGTAGGGTGCAAGCGTTATCCGGAATTATTGGGCGTAAAGGGCTCGTAGGCGGTTCGTCGCGTCCGGTGTGAAAGTCCATCGCTTAACGGTGGATCTGCGCCGGGTACGGGCGGGCTGGAGTGCGGTAGGGGAGACTGGAATTCCCGGTGTAACGGTGGAATGTGTAGATATCGGGAAGAACACCAATGGCGAAGGCAGGTCTCTGGGCCGTTACTGACGCTGAGGAGCGAAAGCGTGGGGAGCGAACAGGATTAGATACCCTGGTAGTCCACGCCGTAAACGGTGGATGCTGGATGTGGGGCCCGTTCCACGGGTTCCGTGTCGGAGCTAACGCGTTAAGCATCCCGCCTGGGGAGTACGGCCGCAAGGCTAAAACTCAAAGAAATTGACGGGGGCCCGCACAAGCGGCGGAGCATGCGGATTAATTCGATGCAACGCGAAGAACCTTACCTGGGCTTGACATGTTCCCGACAGCCGTAGAGATATGGCCTCCCTTCGGGGCGGGTTCACAGGTGGTGCATGGTCGTCGTCAGCTCGTGTCGTGAGATGTTGGGTTAAGTCCCGCAACGAGCGCAACCCTCGCCCTGTGTTGCCAGCACGTCATGGTGGGAACTCACGGGGGACCGCCGGGGTCAACTCGGAGGAAGGTGGGGATGACGTCAGATCATCATGCCCCTTACGTCCAGGGCTTCACGCATGCTACAATGGCCGGTACAACGGGATGCGACACGGCGACGTGGAGCGGATCCCTGAAAACCGGTCTCAGTTCGGATTGGAGTCTGCAACCCGACTCCATGAAGGCGGAGTCGCTAGTAATCGCGGATCAGCAACGCCGCGGTGAATGCGTTCCCGGGCCTTGTACACACCGCCCGTCAAGTCATGAAAGTGGGTAGCACCCGAAGCCGGTGGCCTAACCCTTTGTGGATGGAGCCGTCTAAGGTGAGACTCGTGATTGGGACTAAGTCGTAACAAGGTAGCCGTACCGGAAGGTGCGGCTGGATCACCTCCTTTCTACGGAGTTTTTCAGGACGCCGGTCCGGCGTCCGTCGTGTGGCCCATGCGCCGGGGATCGTCTCCGGTCTGGCGTGGGCGTGCTGGTGTGGAAGAGATCGTTGGCTTCGCGGGTCCTTGGGGCCTTGCGGGGAGTGGTGCGGGTATGCTTTTGGGTTCCCGGACCGCCACCCGCATCCGTTTTGGGTGCGTGCGGTTTTCCGGATGCCCCTGGCGGGACGCCGTCGGCCTTGCGGGCCGCGGGTCGGGTCCGGTCGGGGCGCGTGGTGGTTTGAGAACTGGATAGTGGACGCGAGCAATGCGATGATGTGATGTCATCGTTTGCTTTATCGCGATTTCGCCAGGCTTCTTTTTTGGAGTCTGGTTTCGAGATCGATCGTTTTGTGATCATTTTTTACAGTGTGATGATTTGTCGTCTGGCGTTTGAAGCTATCATTAGGGTTTTTCGGGGCGTGTGCCGCCCTGAAGGGCGTATGGTGGATGCCTTGGCAGACAGTACCGATGAAGGACGTTTGAGGATGCGATAAGCCTCGGGGAGCCTCCAACATGGCTTCGATCCGAGGATTTCCGAATGGGGCAACCCGCCGGCCGTCATGGGCCGGCACGGAACCTTGTTGTTCCGGGGGTACGCAGGGAAGTGAAACATCTCAGTACCTGCAGGAAGGGATACTCCGTGAGTAGTGGCGAGCGAAAGCGGATCAGACCAAACCATGGGCGCGTGATACCCGTCGGGGGTTGCGTTCGTGGTGTTGAGGGAGCGTGTGTCCCGGTTCCGACGGACCGGGCGGGAGTCATAAAACGGCTTGCCAGGGGAACAGGCTTGAAGGCCTGGCCGCAGAGGGTGCCAGCCCCGTACCTGGAAGCTTGCCGTCTTCCGATCATGTGTCCCAAGTAGCGCGGGCCTCGTGGAATCCCGTGTGAATCGGCCCCGACCGTGGGGTAAGTCTAAGCATACCTGTCTGACCGATAGCGTACCAGTACCGTGAGGGAAAGGTGAAAAGCACCCCGGGAGGGGAGTGAAAGAGTTCCTGAAACCGTGCGCCTACAATCCGTCGGAGCCTCCTTGTGGGGTGACGGCGTGCCTATCGAAAAATGAGTCTGCGAGTCAGTGGTGCGTGGCGAGGCTAACCCGTGGTGGGGGAGCCGTAGCGAAGGCGAGTCTCAAAAGGCGTTTTGAGTCGCGCGCCCTGGACCCGAAGCGGGATGATCTAGCCCTGGGCAGGTTGAAGCGCGGGTAAGACCGCGTGGAGGACCGAACCCACCTGGGTTGAAAACCGGGGGGATGACCTGGGGCTAGGGGTGAAAGGCCAATCAAATTCCGTGATAGCTGGTTCTCTCCGAAATGCATTTAGGTGCAGCGTCGGTTGATTGCATCGCGGGGGTAGAGCTACTGGATGCTTGCGGGCCCGTGTCGGGTACCAATAGCAGCCAAACTCCGAATACCGTGGATGTGTATTCCGGCAGTGAGTCGGCGGGGGATAAGCTCCGTCGTCGAGAGGGAGACAGCCCAGATCGTCGTCTAAGGTCCCGAAGCGTGTGCTAAGTGGGAAAGGATGTGGAGTCGCATAGACAGCCAGGAGGTTGGCTCAGAAGCAGCCATCCTTGAAAGAGTGCGTAACAGCTCACTGGTCTAGTGGTTCCGCGCCGACAATGTAGCGGGGCTCAAGCACACCACCGAAGACGCGGCAGCGGCCTTTGCGGCCGTTGGGTAGGAGAGCGTCCCGCGTGGGGCGAAGCGGCCGGGGAACCGTGCCGTGGACCGCGCGGGAGTGAGAATGCAGACATGAGTAGCGAGAGACGGGTGAGGATCCCGTCCGCTGGATGACCAAGGGTTCCGGGGCCACGTTCGTCGTCCCCGGGTGAGTCGGGTCCTAAGGCGAGGCCGACAGGCGTAGTCGAATGGATGAACGGGTGGATATTCCCGTACCGGCGGCGTACCGTGAGAGCCGAACGGATGAGTACTAACCTCCGGTCGCGTGGCGTCGTTCCCTTCGGGGTTCGGGGCGCGTGGCTGTTGGGAGCGTAGTCCTGGTAGGCTAGCGCACAGGGGTGACACGGAATGGGAGCCGGCCGCGGAGGTGGTTTTCCGTGGTCAAGCACGCAGCCCGTCCCATAGGCAAATCCGTGGGACGCATAGGGTGAGGTGTGATGATGGGCGTCCTTTGGACGCGATATCCGGTGGTCCAGGCCGTCGAGAAAAGCCTCGGCGCGAGGGGCGTCGCCGCCCGTACCCCAAACCGACACTGGTGGTCAGGTAGAGAATACCAAGGCGATCGAGCGAATCCTGGTCAAGGAACTCGGCAAATCACTCCCGTGCCTTCGGTATAAGGGAGACCCCCGGGCGTGAAGAGGCTTGCCCTCGGAGCGTTGGGGGGTGGCACAGACCAGGGGGTAGCGACTGTTTACCAAAAACACAGGTGCATGCGAAGGCGCAAGCCGCTGTATATGCACTGACGCCTGCCCGGTGCCGGAAGGTTAAGAGGATCCGTCAGCCCCTTTTGGGGTGAAGCGGTGAATTCAAGCCCCGGTAAACGGCGGTGGTAACTATAACCATCCTAAGGTAGCGAAATTCCTTGTCGGGTAAGTTCCGACCTGCACGAATGGCGTAACGACTTCCCCACTGTCTCGACCAGGAGCTCGGCGAAATTGCAGTACGAGTAAAGATGCTCGTTAAGCGCAGAAGGACGAAAAGACCCCGGGACCTTTACTATACCTTGGTATTGGCGTTAGGCGCGGATTGTGTAGCATAGGCGGGAGGCTTCGAAGCATGGGCGCCAGCCCGTGTGGAGCCGCAAGGTGAAATACCGCTCTGTTCTCGTTTGACGTCTCACCTCGAACAGTCATCCTGTTCAGGGACAGTGCCTGGCGGGTAGTTTAACTGGGGCGGTTGCCTCCCAAAGAGTAACGGAGGCGCTCAAAGGTCCGCTCAGCCCGGTTGGCAATCGGGTTTCGAGTGTAATCGCACAAGCGGGCTTGACTGCGAGAACGACGGTTCGGGCAGGGACGAAAGTCGGAGATAGTGATCCGGTGCCGGCGCACGGGCGCGGCATCGCTCAACGGATAAAAGGTACCCCGGGGATAACAGGCTGATCATTCCCAAGAGTCCATATCGACGGGATGGTTTGGCACCTCGATGTCGGCTCGTCGCATCCTGGGGCTGGAGCAGGTCCCAAGGGTTCGGCTGTTCGCCGATTAAAGCGGCACGCGAGCTGGGTTCAGAACGTCGTGAGACAGTTTGGTCTCTATCCTCTGCGCTCGTTGGAATCCTGAGGAGGCCTGCCCATAGTACGAGAGGACCTGGGTGGACGGACCTCTGGTATGCCGGTTGTCGCGCCAGCGGCATGGCCGGTTGGCTACGTTCGGGAGGGATAACCGCTGAAAGCATCTAAGCGGGAAGCCTGCTCCAAGATTAGGATTCCTTGACGCTCCCCGGAGCGCCTGTAGCCCGCATGTTGAACACGTGTTCGATAGGCCGGAGGTGGAAGCCCCGCGAGGGGTGGAGCCGACCGGTACTAACGGGCGAACGCGGCACACTTTCCGACCCGCTTGCTGGGTCGGGTCTCGTCCTGTGGTGGTTTCTTTCGTTGGATGGCAAGGAGCATTGTTTCTTGTGGTCACGGAGACGATACCGGTGAAGCGTTTTTGCTCGCGTCCGTTGTCCGGTTCCCGGACCGCCACGATCGGAATCGTGGCATGGTTCCGGTTCTGCCGGCCGATCCCCTGGTGGGTTGGCCGTTATATTGGTTTTGCGGTGGTCATGGCCCAGGTGAGACGCCCGGTCCCTTTCCGAACCCGGAAGCTAAGGCCTGGTCGCGGCGATGGTACTGCACTCGAGAGGGTGTGGGAGAGTAGCACGCCGCCGCATTCAACGTCGGGGTTCCCGTCGAGCGTGACGCTCCGGGAACCCCCTTTTTTTGTCTTTTGGTTCGTGTTTCCCGCGACGCGCGGGAGGCTCCCAATCCACAACATTCAACTTAATAATATGAAGATCCTTGGTAGAGCGCTCCGCTCCCAAGGATCTTTTTGTATTTCTGGGCAAATAATCGCCATTCCAGCAAACTGCCCGGCATAACGGAATGGTGGCTCAGCAAAGCCGGGCCAAGAAAGGGAAGGCCGGGAACGGCCGCAAATCCATGTCACAGTCCATTGCGCGAAACAATAACACGGCAACGCAAGATGACGAGAACATCTCCATCAATCTTATTCTTGCCATTCTGTCAACTGGAATCATGGCCTTCATTGGCATCCTTACGGAAACCCTCACCAACGTGCTTTTCCCTGGATTAATGGCGGAATTCCACGTCGACACGTCCACTGTTCAATGGCTGAGACCGGCTATCTGCTTACGGTAGCGCTTGTCACGCCGCTCTCAAGCTATTTCAAGCGCAAACTGAAGTTGCGTACCATCTTCCTTACCGCAATCGTGCTCTGCATCACCGGCTGCCTGATGGCAGCTTGCACGTTGAACTTTCCTATGCTGATGACCGCGCGAATACTACAGGGAGCGGGCACGGGAATCGCGCTTCCGTTGATGTTCAATATCATTCTTGAACAGTCTCCGAAAAGCAAAATCGGCATGCTGATGGGCGTTGGAGGCATGGTGGTGGCCGTGGCGCCGGCACTCGGACCGACTGTGGGCGGTCTTGTCGGCACGTTCATGCCGTGGCGTTGGATTTTCGTGATTCTGCTGCCGTTCCTGTTTGTTTCGCTGGTGTGCGGCCTTAAAACGATTCATCAGGTCACCCCTACCGAAGAGGCGCATATCAATCCGCTGCATGTGCTTTGCCTAGCAGTCGGATTCGTCTGTTTCGTGTTTGCGCTCGACCGTGGCGGATCCGCCGTTACCGCAGTGAGTAATGGGGATACTTCCGCGACTACGCAATGTGTGATTGCAGTGGTTCTGCTGCTGATTGCCATGGCCGCTTTGCTAGTGTTCGCATGGGTGTCGCATCGTGCGTTCTCGCCGCTGGTTCGTCTGACCGTGTTGCGGAGCGTGAAATTCCGTTGGCGTTTGCTTGCGTATGTGCTGCTGCAGTTTGTGACGATCGGTTACGGCTATATGATTCCGAACGCTTCGCAACTGGGATTCGGCGCGTCTGTGCTTGCCGCAGGCGTGGTGTTGCTGCCTGGCGCGTTGCTGGGAGCGGCTAGTGCTCCGGTTTCGGGATCGCTGCTTGATAAGTTCGGTCCGGTCCGCCCGATGTTCACTGCCATGATCGCCGACCTGCGTGCCTTCGCGTCCAAACGATAGCTGCTGTGCTCACGGTACGTGAGCTCGTGTCCGGATCCCTCCACTCGCTGGAAGAATCCGGACAATTCGGGGGTGTATGTGCGGGCAGATTCCTCCAGTGAGTGGGAGAATCCGGATGCTGGGAAGCATACCAACGTATCAATTCCTCCAGTGGATGGAGGTTTCAGGACGTTTGGAGGCCGGTGCGCGGGTGTTTTCCTCCAGTGGGTGGAGGTTTTCGGACTGTAGAAGGCCTATGGGCGTACTGATTGTTCCAGCCACTGGAGGAATTCGGACTGTGAGAGTCTTGGCAGCGGGCTGATTCCTCCAGTGAGTGGGCGATCTGGGACGCTGAGAGGTGCGTTGGCGGGTGAATTGTCCCAGAGGGTGGAGAATTCGGTACGCGGGGAAGTCCTCATGCGTACGGATTCCTCCAGTGAGTGGGCGATCTGGGACGTTGCGACACGCCGATTTGGGGTTTGGAAGAAACTGTTGTATTCTAATCAAGTTGCGTTTCGCGGATAGACACTGTGAGACGTTGCATAATTGGAGAATTCGCCTAGTGGTCTATGGCGCACGCTTGGAAAGCGTGTTGGTGTAACAGCCTCACGAGTTCGAATCTCGTATTCTCCGCCAGTAGGGCTTCCGGATCATTTCGGGAGCCCTTTTTTATGCCCAAACGGCGGGTTTTCAATAGCTCGCTGGCGTGGCTCGCTGCGGCACGTGCAACGGAAAAGTTGCGAAACAGTGGGGGAGTTGCGCATATCGCTGATTTCGTTCGTAACGGTATGCTACCTTGCGTTACGCTCGGAACGATGACCGTTGCCAGTGGAGAGATTACCGGCAGAGATTGCTTGAAGAGAGGGAGGGCAGCGATGGCTGAGTTCGACGATGAGCTAGATATGCAGCGTGAACTCGATACCCGCGATTCCCTGGCTTCGATGGCCCACTACCATGTGTCATCGCCGGGTGCCGTTACCACGCAGGTGTTGCCGCCAAGCTTCATTCCCACTGCGACCGGCCGCATTCGCCCTGTGACGGGCACGATTCCCGCAATACAGTCGGATGCTCAGGAAAAACAGGCGCAGATTGGCCGTTCCGTTCGATCCATACGTTCGCTGGCTGCCGGCTCGCTTCGTAAATCGCAAGATTCCGATGCAGACGGTAGTACCGACGGCAACGGCAATAGCGGCTCCATAACGCCCCGCATAGCGTCCAGCGCCCCGCACTACGTCGATTGATCGTCGATTTTGACCGTCGACATTGCTTTCGACTTAAGTTCGATGAAACAGGCCTGATTCTAACCTAATTACAGTCCGCTTTATCGATTAGTCGTCGCAGCCGGATAATGCCCGATTATCAATCTGCCGTATTACTCAACAACAGCAATAAACGGACTTGCAGGCAATCCGAGATCGTTATACAGCAGACTGGAAATAACCGGATTTCCACTCCACCAGTAACGCACTTGAGTTACCGCGTTGCAATTCGAGCTTCCATCGGCGGCACTCAGCACAATCTGATCACCCTTAATCGTTGCCGTTGCCGAAACCCACTTTCCGGAATCGTCGGCAATTTCAAAACCTTGCAATGGCGTGGAAGTCGGCGTTGCAACGTTGGGAATACCATTCAAAGGAGTCGCGTCCGGATTCGCATCATAATCGGGCACGGTCGCGCTCGCAGTCTTCGAATAATTGGGCTTTTCCGCCTGCAAACCGGTTGCGGTGCCGTTCTGGAACGACAATACGATCGTGCCATCGGAAGCATGCTTCGCATGTGCGATAAGCGGCCCGTTGGGAATGGTCCTGCCTTCCGACATCGCCAGATATTGCGCTGCCATGCGCGCGCCGAGAATATCTTTGCCAAGCGGATGTATCAACGTTGAAGTGCCCTTGTCCGTATCAAGCGACACCGTCATTGCAACGTTGGAAGCATTGCGTAATCTGGCATTGCTCAACGTGTTCAACTGCGCGAATCGCACGTTTTGCGTGTACTGGTAGCCAGGCCAGCGTGCCAATTGCACATACAGGAACGGCAGATCATCCTGATCGAACACTTCACGATATTGGTTGATCAGCAGCGTCATCTGCGACTCGTACGCCAGCGCGGTCGCCTCGTTCGTGGAATCATTGCATCCCTGATACCACAGCACGCCCGCCACGTGGAACCCTTCCAAAGGTGCAATATGGTTCGCATAAATATCACCGCCTTGCACGTGACGTCGAATCGGCGTGCCACCCCATGCGGTTTGAATAATGCCGATCGGCACGTTCGGATGCGCGGCACGAAGCTGCATGACAAACTGCTGCGCCAGATAACTGAAATGCTGCGAATTATCGGCGGTCGCCTCAAGCCAGGTGCCAGCCTGCTCATTCACGTCGCGTAACGGAAAATCCGTACCTTTCGAGGAATTGGCGCTCGCAACGAAGTGTACGTTGTTGTCGGAAAGCTGCTTCGGCAGATCGTCGGTCGTTATCAGACCTCCGCCGAAATTGTAGGAGTTGCCTGAACCCTCATAATATTGCGAATAATTCAATTCCATATTCGACTGTCCGGCAGCAATAAATACGTCGCCAACATACACGTTTTTCAGAGTCAACAAAGTGGTTTCGTTGTATAAAATCGTTAATGAATATGGTTTAAGACTTGCTTTTTGTTTAGGTAAGGTGCAGGTGAAATCGCCATTTTTGGAAATTTTAGCTTGTGCTGATGCTGATTTCTTTCCTTGGGAAATCGTTGTAATCAGTTGCGTTGGGTCAACAACTTTTCCGCGTTGTGAAGTGGTGGCCGTTCCTTTGACTACCAGCGTTTTCCCACGTTGGAAAACCATGTTCTCCAAATAGTAGGAGGGGAGTTTCACGGTGATGTGGGTCGCATAATTGTTGTTGGATTGCGCGGCGTTGTCGTTGCTGGAGACATTATCTGATGCGCTGTTGCTGCTATTGGAATTACTGCCGTTGACGTTTGCTGAACCGTCGCCCCATTTCGGCCCACAACCAACAATGATCGCCACCAGAATTGCCGTGGTCACTACCGCGGCAATAATCACGCGTGCCAGTCGTTTCTTCTTCAAGATGGCTCCCCTTCTGCGCCTGCAATGCAACGCTTGCAGCGTTTGTTTAACGGAGCAAGCACATTAAAGCCTAGTCAATCTTGCTGCGATGCGCACAAATATGGTCATCCGTCAGGCTCTGCCCATTTCTGTCATCTCTTCATGATGGCGTCCCATGGGCCGGACTTTTATCGGTCGAGAGCGGTGGACGTCCCATAATCACGCCACCCACTGTTCGTTCGTCTTCAGGAAATTCGCCTTGTTCGTAGGATTTGCGCCAACGATCGATCATCTCATCGGTGATCTCTCGACCATTTGCCGCTGTCCAGCTCATGAGAGCCTCCTTTCCGTTCGTTTGGTCTTTCCCTAGTCTTGCACTTTTCTTTTGACTTGTTACTGCATTTTATAGCCGTGAAGTCTTGAAAATGGCGGAATTTCAACGTTTCTTCTTTTGCCTGCCATGTGACTCTCTTTTGCTTTTCTTTTGATTCTAAAATCAAAAGAAACGTTGGATATGCGGAAAAGGGGTATGGAAGAGTTGGGAGAAACGTAAAGACGGTGAGGCTAATGACCGGCTTGGTTGACAGGCCTGGTTGGCTTGATCGGCTGGTTGGTTGACAGGCCTGGTTGGCTTGATCGGCTGGTTGGTTGGCAGCGTTGCGATCGGTTGATTTACTGAAGGAATTGATCGTCCAGCGTTGCGTCGGTCGCGTCGGCTGCGCCGGATTAGTCGACGGTGCCGTCCGTGGCGCCCGCGTCGCCGGCAACTCCAGCATCGCCCTCCGTGTCTGTGGCTTCGTCCGTTCCGTCGTCGCCGGCCGTTCCGTCAGCGCTATTGCCGGTTCCGTCACCGCCATCGGTGGCCGCGGATTCGTCGCTCTTCTGCAAAGCCTGCTTGAACTGCTTGGCCTGCTTGTCGTACTCGGCTTTTGCGGCGTTGGCTTTGCTGATGGTAGCGGAAGTGTCGGCGGCGCAGCTCAGCGTTTTCGGCGCGGTAACTTCCGTCTGGTGCAGTTCGGCAAGCTTGTCGAGATCGTAGGACCCGTCGAAGCTGGTGAACGCTTCGGAGATCTTCGCCTTCAGCTGGAACGCCTTGGAATAGGAGGTGTTCATGGCCGTGACGGCTTCCTTGCAGTCGTTGAGTGCGGCCAGGTCGCGCATTTGCTGCGATGCGCGCACGCCTGTGAATCCGAAGACCGCGCCCAGAACAACGACTACGACGACTACGGCGATGATGATCTGGCGGTAGATGTGCTTTACGCGCTGGTCCGTCCAAGCGTCGCCGTCGCTGATGCCTTGCGCTATGGCCGCGTCGAATAGGTCTTGCGGCTGGCGGGATTCGCTGGATTCGTGTGATTGCCGGTTGCTGGTTTCAGCCGTGTTGCCGCTGCTGATTGTGCGCTCTCCGGTTGCGTTGGTACTGGTTGCGTTGGTTTTGACTTCGGTTGCTTCGACTTCGTTGGAAGCGTTGCCGACAAGCGTATTCCCGGTATTGCCATCGGCATCGCTGGCAAATGCGCTGCTGACGGTCGAGCTGTTAACGGCGATACCGCTGGCAGCGGCGTCACTACTGTCGGCAGAAGTGCAGGTCGTTGCACTTCCGGCAAGTGTTCTCGGTGTGTGTGACGAGGTGCTTTCCTCGCTTGGCTTCTTGCCATGCCGTGCCATAACCCCTCCAGAATCTGCCTACTATTCTGTACTCCCCGGTGACAGCTCCCGATTCAGGGCAATTGAATCACGTTCCGAGAGTCCACCTGAAATGCCAATATACAGCGTACGATACCCGTCCTTCCCCGATTTCCCACACTCGTGTTGTAGCCGTTAATGCATTCAGGTACTCTCTGGAGTTTTATTCGTCTGTGGTAACTTCTTAAAAATTTTTAGAAGTGTTGGTGGAAACTTCTTAAAATTTTTGAGAAGTGTTATGCTGGGATTGTTGGGTGTTTCGCAACGGACGGCGAAAGGAAGAACTTATGGTGCCGGATAATCCATGTGAATCGTATGCCATGCTGGTTCGTGAGTCCATGCAGTTTGACATTCCTACGCCGTCACGCCGCATCGAAATCATACGCGAGCTGCCGCAGCCGGCAGTGTTCAATGCTGTGCACATCATCACTGGCATCCGACGTTGCGGCAAAACGTTCTATCTTTTCCAGAAAATTCATGATTTGTTACAAAACGGCGTCTCGCGTAATGATATTTTCTATTTCAACTTCGCTGACGATCGTCTGCAACCAATGCAAGACACCGTGCTCAACGATATTGTTACGGAATACTGGCGGCAATATCCCGACTCTCGTGACCATGGCTGCTACCTCTTCCTTGACGAAGTGCAAGAATGCGCCAATTGGCAGGGATTCTGCCAGCGCATAGCCGAACATGAAGCTGTGACGCTAGTCATTACTGGATCGTCTTCGAAACTGTCCAGCGAAGAAATCGCAACGAATTTCCGGGGAAGATCGCATCCGCATGCCATGGCGCCACTGTCTTTCCGTGAATTCTGCGACTTTCGGGGAATCGAAACGCCTACAGCGGGCAGCACTCTTGCCGATGCCGTGTTTTCGCCGCGAGAGGTCACCCGGTTTGAAGCTGCCTACAACGATTACCTAACTATTGGCGGCTTCCCTGCAGTGCAACGTATGGTTGAAGCTGATCGTATTGAAACGCTCCAAGGTTACGTGCGGGACGTGGTTGCGCGTGACGTTGCCGAGCGTCTTGGTCGTGAAAACATTACTCTCGCCACGCAGATAGCGCTGTTTTTGCTGCGCAATACGGCCTGCGAGCTGTCTACCAATGGTCTTGTGGAAACGTTGCGAGCGGTCGGCTGGAAAATCTATTGGGATAAGGCGAATACGTTACTCGAGCTGTTCAAGCAGGCATTTCTGGTGTATCAGCTTGAGGAGTATTCCACCATGCTCAAGCCGGGTAGTACTGCGGTGCCGAAAATGTATGCCGTCGATCAGGGTATGGTTTACGCGGTGTCACGCGCCAACCAGCAAGATATTGGAAAACGACTGGAAACTGCGATTTTCTGCGAACTGCAGAGACGAACTTCCGGTAGGCGTACGGAAACAATCACTTCGTACACTATGCCGACGTCCAAACAGGAGAAAGTTGACTTTCTTATCGGCGATGCTCTTGCTACGGAACCGTATGGGCTTATTCAAGTGTGTGCCAATATGGGAAATGAGAAAACCAGGGCGCGAGAAATCGGCTCTCTGCAAGCGGTTATGCAACGTACCAACGTTGATTCCGGCCTGATTCTCACGCTTAACGAGGGAGAAACCATCGAACTTCCCGATTCCACTGGCACGATCCACGTAATCCCCTCCTGGGAATGGTCCCTCTACGAAGCGTGATGGGAAGGTCAGCGAGAATGCTGGAAAGGAGATATGGAAATGGATGATGCCATATCGGTGCCCCTAACGAGCTAGTCGATTCTTATCAGTGTGTAATGCGTGAGATGTGGGGATTGGGATGATTTTGGAGTTGGGGATGGACGGGGTTGTGGGTTGCAGTTAGAGTTGACGATTAGGGCGTTTGCGCCGAATATTTGGGGTTGATGACTGTATTCAAGAGAGGCTGACGAATGGTTTCGCCACATCATGTTGTGAAGATTGCGACTGCGCTGTCTGCGGTTGCGTTGGCGGCTTCCGTTGCGGTTGCGCCGGCTTACGCATTGCAGGATATTGCGATTGAGGATGCTGTTGCGCAAAGCGGTTCCGTTACTGCAGATAATGGTGTTGTTATGCAGTCTGACGATCAGTCGGATGATCAGACGGGCGACCAGCAATCGCAAGACAGCATGCCCGACAATCCGAATGCGAAACTTCCGGATAACGTCAGTGACGAGATTTCCGACGATGCCACCGTGGTTTCGGAAGATCTGGCCGTCACCCCCGAAGGTGAGGTCAAGAACATCGAAACCGGCGAAATCGTGACCGATCCAACATTGGTCGGCACGAAAGATCAGCAGCCGGATCCGCTCGCCAAAACCAACGGCGAATCCTTCATTCCGGTAAGTGCGGAAGATGTCAAAAATGCTGTAGCCGACGCGAACGTACAGCTCTCCAAATTCGAAAGCAATGAATACGGCGCGCACTGGGGCACCTACAACAATTCGAAAGCTTTTTTCGATTATCAGAACAACCTGTTCGTGCAGCAAGCCAAAGGCGTGATCGACGTTTCCGGATGGCAAGGCGACATCGATTGGGCCAAAGCGAAAGCCGACGGCGTGGAAGGCGCGATCATCCGCCTCGGCTACGGCGAAGGCAACAATGCCGACAAGAAAGCGCAACGTAACATTTCCGAATGCAAGCGACTCGGCATCCCATTCGGCATCTACTGGTATTCCTACGCGGACACTCCGTCGCTCGCCAAAGAAGAAGGTGCCGACGTGGTCGCCAAACTTAAGCAGTTTGGCGTGAATCCGAGCGATCTGGCGTACCCCGTGTATTACGACCTGGAAAAGTGGACGTGGGAAGGGCATCAGCCGCCCACCGACCCGAACGTGTACAACAATATCGTCAACAATTGGTACAGCGCACTACAGTCTGCCGGATACAAGAATCTTGGCGTCTACTCGTACACCAGCTACCTGCAAGGGCCACTGAAATATGCCGACATTTACGCCAAAACCACGTGGGTGGCGCAGTACGGCGCTCGCATGGGATTCGACTCATTCCCGACCAACAGTCGCGGATGGCAGTACACCAGCTCCGGCAAGGTGGATGGCATCAGCGGCAATGTGGACATGAATGCGTTTGGGAATAAAGCGTATGTGAATAGCGGGAGCAGCAATGCTTTACAAGCGGCCATTGATGTACGCAAAATGACTGCAGTTACCATTCCGAATGGCAATTATTACATCAATGTTCGTTCCAAAGTTGCGTCTAGTGTTGATATTCCTGGTGGAAGTGCTGCAGATTCCACCGCCATTCAGTTGTATTCCGGTAACGGTTCCAAGGCTCAACAGTTCACTTTTACTAGGCAGTCTGATGGGAGCTACGAGATCGTCAATGTGAATTCCGGCAAGGCTTTGGACGTGCGTAATGGTGTTGCTGAGAATAACGCTATAGTGCAACAGTATTCTCGAAATAATTCTCAAGCTCAACGATGGTTTATTCGTGATTCCGGAGCGGGATATTATTTGCAGTCCGCTCTCGGTAATTGGGTTCTGGATTTGAGCGGTGGAAATACTGCGAATGGTGCTGCGATTCGGCTGTATACGCCCAACGGCACTGCTTCACAGCTGTTTGTTGTTTCGTCAAGCGATGTCAACATAGCTACTGGAGTATCGATGATTATCACTTCGGTTGCGAATAAAAAACTTGTCACGGATGTGACGAGTGCATCAACGGCGAACGGGGCACGAGTTCAGCTTTATTCAAGTAATAATACGAACGCCCAGAAATATCGATTTGAATCAATTGGCAACGGAACTTACAAGATCGTCAATGTTAATTCGGGCAAGGTGCTGGATGTATCTAGCGGATCCACTGCTAATGGAGCGGTGTTGCAACAATATACGAGTAATAACACTGTTGCTCAGCAGTGGACGGTGCGTAATTACGGCAGTGGCAAGATTGCGTTGGTGTCGGTGAACGCCAACAAAGCTGTCGATATTCCAGGTGGTAATGCTGTGCAGCAGGCTCAGCTGCAGCTTTATTCGCCGAATGGCACTGTTGCTCAGCAATGGCTGGTTGCAAAGGCGCCGTTAACGTTGCGCGAACGTTTGAACGAAACCGCAACCAAGCATAGGCAGGATCTGCCGGATGGTACGTACACGTTCGGATCGAAGCTTAATACGTCTATGAAGATGGATGTAAGCGGCGCTTCCCGTTCAAATTATGGAAACGTGCAGATTTGGGCAGGTAATGGTACCAATGCTCAGAAGTGGAAAGTGACGCATGACTCCAACGAGTATGTGACCTTGACCAGTGTGAACTCCGGCAAAGTGTTGGATGTGAATGGCGGCGTATCTGCCAACGGAACCAACGTGCAACAGTACGATTCCAATGGAACATACGCTCAGAAGTGGATAGCAGTCAAGAATTCCGATGGCTCGTATACGCTCCAGTCAGCGCTCGCAGAAAATGCGGTTTTGGATGTGAATGGTGGTTCCAGTGCGAATGGTGCCAACGTGCAGTTGTATACTTCTAACGGAACAAATGCCCAAAAGTGGGTGAAGTAGCGATACCTGATGAATAAATGAGGGCTTGATTCCGAATGTCTGTTGGAACCAAGCCCTTTTAATGATGTTGAGAGGTCACTTTCCTTGGCGCTTCATCAACGCAAAACGGTTGGCATCAACGATGAATGCCTTGCGATCATTCTTTGCCATGACATCAAGGATGATTCCTGTAACAATCAAAAGAAGACCTGCTATAACAAGCATTACCGCGCCGATGAGCGTGGGGAAGCGTGCGACCATGCCAGTGTGCATGAAGTCGATGCCTACGCTACCGCAAAGAATTAGACCGACGATGCCGACGATTAGGCCGAGACCGCCAAAGAACGGCAGTGGCTTGTATTCGCGGATCATGCGGAAGATGGTGCTCATCACTTTGATGCCGTCGCCAACGGTATCAAGTTTGCTGACGGAACCTTCAGGACGATCGCGGTACTGAATCGGCATCTCGAAAAGACGGAGATTGTTGTTCAACGAGTGGATGGTCATTTCGGTTTCGACCTCGAAGCCACGCGACAGCACTGGATAGGTCTTTACAAAAGTGAAGGAAAAAGCTCGGTATCCAGTCATAATGTCGGTTACATGCGCGCCGAACAATCCATTGATGGATCCGCGCACGAGCCTATTGCCGAAGTTGTGGAATGGGCGTTTGTTTTCTTGGAAGTACGTGGAGCTCAGACGATCTCCAATCACCATGTCGTAGCCTTCAAGAATCTTGTCGATCATAGCCGGTGCTGCGTCAGCCGGGTACGTATCGTCGCCGTCAGACATGATGTACACGTCAGCATCGATATCTTCGAACATGGCTCGAATGACATTGCCCTTGCCTTGACGTGGTTCCCTACGTACGATAGCACCTTCTGCGGCAGCGATCTCTGCAGTACGATCAGTGGAATTATTGTCGTAAACGTAAATGTCTGCCTGTGGCAAAGACGTTTTGAAATCGCGAACAACCTTGCCGATGGTCACTTCCTCGTTATAGCAAGGAAGCAGCACGGCAACGGAGGGGCTTGTATTCTTCTCGAGCATGTAGAACACTATAGCCTTTGCTGTGGTCGGAGCGAGGCGTCCTGTGGATTCAATTATGATTGCTGTTTTCTTGGCAAAGGTTATGAGAGAATGACGTGAGGCATGATATAAGCTAGGATGATAAATTGCGAGGATACGACAGGGGTGTTCTGTGAAGAACAAGATCTTTGCGTTCGAATTCGTTGATTTGTATCTGGCGGATAAGTTTAATAAGGAGTAAGTGTGGATTGTAAAAAGCAAGTCAGGTTAAAGTTTTTTATTCCGTTAGTGGTGGTTTTTCTCCTTGAAACTTTTCTCTTCAATTTCGCTTTTTGGGAGTCTCTGACATTTCCTGAGCAGCAGCAGATTTCGGTATCCTCTTTGAACAATATTGTAAGAGAGGGAAATGAGTATAGGGTTACTGATTCCGACACTCCGTACATTGAGTATGCTGTAGATGGGCCTACAGAGATAGACAATTTGGATATTGATCTGGTCGCTAGTGATTCCGATACCGTAGTTGGCGAGACGCATAGTTTGAGTCCATATGTGCTTGACGAAGGTAATGCTAACGGGTATATATCTCTTGGCACGGCACATGTTTCCGAGAACTTAACTGAATCGCATTATATCCGGATTCATCCTGCGGGAAAAGTTACGGGTCTTAGACTAAAGCTGAATATGCAAGAAGGTGACAAGATTGTTATTGACTCTGTTTCCATAAATGCTCAGAGACCTTTTTCGTTCTCTTTTTTGAGGTTCCTCATAATGCTGCTTGTCTCCTATTTGGTGTTCTGTTTTTGGACATCTCGTGACATGTATCAGTGGAATTTAGATTTGAAAGTACGGCGGCAGAAAATTCTTTTATCCATTTTTGTTTTCATACAAATCATGGTTTTACTTGCTGTGACACAGCTTATTCATCCCGCTCAGTATTTTGATTCAACTCGTGAATTAAACGGCGGAGCTTTTATAGGTGATGAGAATCAGTATAATTACTTAGCTAATGCCATCATAAATGGCCATACTTATTTGGATCTCCCTGTTCCGGAATGGATGCAGAAGATGACAAATCCTTATGATGCATCTGCGAGAGCACAATTATCTTTCAAAACCGGCGAGCCCACGTACTGGGATTATGCTTTTTATGATGGAAAATATTATTGCTATTTTGGAGCATTGCCTGCATTGTCGCTCTTCGTCCCCTTTAAACTCATAACTGGACATGATTTGAGGACTGATTATGCTGTCGCTTTGATGACAGTATTTTTTGTGCTTGCGGCGGTATTCTTTTTGTACTCATTCATGAAAAAATACATCAAGCCATCCTTCGGGCTATTTCTAGTGTCTTTGCTCTTGCTCGTGACTGGAAGCGGTGTCCTGACACAAGCGTTTTATCCGATGATTTATTCTTTGCCAATCCTTTTTTCTTTGGTTTTAACTTTAACAGGACTTGGCTTATGGATTAATGCAAGAAAAGATGCTGGTGAGCTGTCTAAGCTACATCTTTTGATTGGCGCGATTTGTATAGCATTAAATCTTGGATGTAGACCTCAATTTGTTCTGGTGGTCTTCGTTGCTTTTCCGATATTCTGGTCTGAAATCAGAGAGAGGTTTTTCTTCTCGGTAAGAGGTATTTGGAACACGCTTGCCGTTATAGTTCCTTTTCTTCTTGTGGGTGGAGTAACTATGGCGTATAATTATGTCCGGTTTGATTCTTTCTTTGATTTTGGTGCTACGTATAATCTAACTGGTTTTGATATGGTTCATCGATCCTATGCCCTGTCGAGGATCCCATGGGGATTGTGGATGTATCTTTTTCAGCCAATTAACATAAGTCCAAATTATCCATTTATGAAACAGTTAGATGTGCCGTCTGGCTTCATGGGACAAACCATTATGGAACCTAACTTTGGTGGTTTTTTTGCTTTTGTTCCGGCAGCCTTGTTTGCGTTTTTGCTTTACATAGTAAGAAAAGAGGCTAAAGCAAGTGGTATTTGGGGAATTAACCTCTTTTTCGTTGGCTTTGCTGCTGTTCTTTTGGTGGTTGATACTGAGATTGTCGGTATCTCGACAAGATATTACAGTGAATTCGGCTGGTTGTTGATAATTGGTGCGATATCCACAGTGACTCTTTATGTAAAGAAGTATTCGAGCGAAAGGATTTCGAATCTCTGCCTTAACGTATTTGTCCTACTGACGTTAGTGGGTGTGTTCTTGAGCTATCTGAATCTCTTATCAGATGGGAGATATGGATATTTAAGCAGCTCCAATGAAGCTCTATATCGTGTGATTGAATCTTGGTTCAGTTTTCTAAGCTGATTTTTTAGGAGAGGTGAGTAACCACCTCTCCTAAAAATCATTTCGTAAAGTATGAGAGTATCTTGTCCGTGAGGGGATGAACGAATAGAGTATCTATTATTTTTGCAATGCAGCTCAGAACTAAGAACACGATGATGACGATGAAGAATGCTGAGACAATTCTGAGTAGCAAACTGTCGGGCGCATAGCAAAATTTAGACACATATTCCCATAAGATCCTGAATCCGAAGATGTTCTCATGAAGAAGATAGATTCCAAACGTCGTGGAAGAAATTCCTACTATCGTTTTACTGATAAATTCTGAGATTTTATCGAAATTAATGCGTGAGATGATGATGAAGACGAATGCCCCTATCGCTATTGGGAATAGTGCTATTCCGTTGTGAATTTGGTTTGTCCAGCCGAGTGTACTGCTAATGGGTGATGATGACGATGCGAAATAATTAAATAGCAGCATTAACAGTGTCATGAAGACGATGCCTGCAAGCATGGGGGCTGTGCGCATTCGTTTCGAAATCTCTGTATTGTTCTTTTTGATAAAAGCGCCAATCAGATAACCGAAAATGGCATATGTCAAATTGTTCCAGTTGGAAACTCGTCCAAAGATGAGGATCTGGATGCTTAAAAAAGAAAAAAGAACGAGCAAACTTAGATTAGCGCGCTTGGAAAGTGATTGACATAAGGAATTGATGAACGGCGCACATAGAAGCATGAGTATGTATGCGCTGATGAACCAGTAGCTCCCATAGAAGAATGGGAAAAAGCTGGCGGCTATAGTTCGGAATAGCTCGCTTCCTTGCATTAGCGGTTGTATGACTGTCGGGTATTTATAGAATACCCCAATGATTAAAAGTGTTATAAAAAACCCGCTTGAGTAACAAAACATCTGAAACCATGTTTTGAAAATACGTCTTCTTTTAAAAGTCTTATCTACCAGGAAATAGCCAGAGATTATAAAGAAGATAGATACGCCAACTTGTCCATATTGCACAATCAAGAACTTGAGAGCGTTCGTCCATCCTGGTTCCTGGATGAGCATTAAATCATAATGATGTGTATTCCAGTTGAAATGAATGATGAAATGGCATGCGACAATTAGCAGCATGGCGATTATCCGAAGAAGCTCAATTGATACATTTCTCTTATTGGATGATGTGTTCACTTTTTATCAGGTCCTGTGTCTTGTGTGGTGTATTTATCGTAGCAAGACAAGCGGATGGTTGGTTGTGTGCTGAGGATTTTGCGAAGAAAACGGTAGGGGCATTATCTTGGGGTCGTAAGTCGATAGACTTGTCAGTCGTGAATACATTTGTGAAGAGGATTCAAGAGCGCTACCACTATTCGCTGGTAGTGTTGAAAGAGCTTGTCAAGACGGATTTTAAGCTCCGCTATCAGGGGTCGTTTCTTGGAGTTGCATGGTCCGTTCTGCGTCCATTGATGCTTTTTTGCGTGATGTACGTAGTGTTTGCGAAGTTCTTACGCATGTCGGACGGAACACCGACGTATCCAGTTGTTCTGCTGCTTGGAATTAGTACGTGGCAGTTTTTCGGAGAAGCCACAGCAACTGGTTTGAGAGCGGTTGTGGATCGTGGTGACTTGCTTCGGAAGATACATTTCCCGAACTATATTGTGGTTGTCTCTGCCACTATTGGTGCATTGATCAGTTTGGGTATCAATCTTTTAGTGGTTGTGATTTTTGCTATCTTCTCCAAGATCCAGTTCACTTGGAGAGTTTTGCTGTTGCCCTTAAATTTCATTGAATTGTATGTGTTGGCACTGGGCGCAGCTTTATTGATGGCGACGATGTATGTCTATTTCCGCGATATCGCTCACCTATGGGAAGTTCTGCAGCAGGTACTGTTCTATTCGATTCCGGTTATTTATCCACTTTCCATGGTGATGGATAACGATTCTTTGGGCAAATGGGGCTTGATTATTGCGAAAATACAGCTCCTCAATCCGATTGCGCAGACTATTCAAGATATTCGGCATAATCTGATTGCTCCAGAAACGCAACCTACCGTGTGGACGCTTGTAGGGAATCCTTTGATTGCGGTCATTCCTGTTATTCTCGCGTTCCTGTTGCTTGCGCTGGGCGTGCATGTGTTCCGGAAGCATAATCGTAAATTCGCGGAGGTCATGTGATGCTTGATACACAGTCTCAATCTGCTTCCATCAAGGAAGTGGATCGTCCGGTTGTCCTTTCAGTTGAGCATGTTGGCAAATACTTCAAACTTCCAACAGAGCAAGCGAGCGGTTTGAAGCAGGCTTTCATTAATTGGACCAGAGGCATCAAAGGTTACAAAGAACAGCATGTGCTTCGAGACATCAATTTTGAAGTCCACCAAGGTGACTTCTTTGGAATTGTAGGCCGTAACGGCAGTGGCAAGTCAACGTTGTTGAAACTGATTTCCGGCATATATGTTCCGGATTCCGGAAGGATTGAGGTAAAGGGTAAGCTCGTTCCTTTCATCGAGCTTGGTGTCGGCTTTAATCCTGAACTGACCGGTCGAGAGAATGTTTTCCTCAACGGAGCTTTGCTTGGTTTTACCCGTGAAGAAATCGAGGACATGTACGACGACATCGTCGAGTTTGCTGAGCTTGAAGAATTCATGGATCAGAAGCTAAAGAACTATTCATCTGGTATGCAAGTTCGTTTAGCGTTTTCTGTGGCTATCCAAGCTAAGGGTGACATTCTGGTTCTGGATGAGGTTCTTGCTGTCGGTGATGAAGCATTCCAGCGTAAGTGCGATAACTATTTCGCGAAGGTGAAAAAAGATCCGACGAAGACCGTTATTTTAGTGACGCATGACATGGGTGCCGTGAAAAAGTACTGCAATAAGGCGGTTCTTATTAAAGATGGCGAAGTCATCGTTAACGGGAATAAAGATGATGTTGCTAACCGCTATACCTTGGAAAATATGCGTGCTGATAAGCGTGACACGGATAATGACAAAGCGGATGAATATCCAACAGGTTTGAACGCCAGAGTCCCAATGCTGCGGATTAATGCGCTTAGTAAGCAGATTCTGACATGCGATGATACGTTCCAGTTTGAAGTGGAATACCAGTATGACGAACCAAATTCGTATTATCTTGCAATTGCTATGCACGACATAAAGCGTGGTGGAGTTACTTACGATACTGGAGCCAATGTGATTAAGCTGAATCAGCATGGTCATTGCAAGGTGAAGTTTGAAGTGCCGTTGACCCTTTTCAACAACGGAGAATTCAAACTTGTCGCGTCCCTGCGTACCCAAAACGTAGAGAATCCTAAACTCACGGATATGGTTGCCTTCACGAATGACGACAACTCTTGTATTTTTGCAGTGCGAGACGAAAACAATCGTGAATATGCATTATTGAATGATAATGCATTACAGATAAAACGGATTAGATAAGTCGATAGGGGTGTGAGTAAATGCATATTTTACTCACACCCCTCATTCGTCTATTTGTCGAGATAGTGATGCATGGAATTCTGCACTGCCTCTGAATTCAAATAATCATTGGCAACATGTTCGTGTGAATTGATGTCTTTTGGAATTTTAAAGTAGTTGCCATAATGACGAGTGAGATATGTGTTCCATGCAGAGCACGCCATCACAGAGAAGTCTCGATACTTCATGTCCTGCGTCGGTATCCAATCATTGATTGGGTAGGGTCCAGTGGAATGTAGCTCATCTATGTTCTCTATGCCGCGGGTCAGTCCTGTGGCATCTTCGAAGGATGAAACGTAGTTAATGTCGTCATGCAATGAAGCTACATGTTCACGATAGAGTCTTTCTATGTTCTTGGTAATCGGATGAGTTGTCGGTAGGTAAGGTATGCTTTCCCATTCGGTACCTTGGAATTCGTTCCGAATATCTTTAACGAAAGACGCTCTTTCCTCTAAAACGCGATTCCATGCGTATTCTGGATCGGAATTAGTCAGATCCAGCGGAAATAAGTCGATGAATGCAGGATTGTTCGTGTCTTGAAGACAGAATCGAATTTGCTTACAGGGAACATACCAATCCCAGAGTGTGGTTATCCTGTATGTGCAATCGGATTCGAGAAGTTCCTGCAGCTGTGCTATCTGACTACGTGTCATAAAAACATCTATGTCGTCATCCCACGGGATGATGTCTTCATAAAGATATGCTCCAAGGAGGGTTCCAGATCCTACCCAATATATAATCCCGTTGTTGCGGCAAATGCTATCAAATTCCTTGAATAGTTTAATTTGGTTATCTTGGAGAAGCTGAAGATTGCCTTTTGCCTTGGGAAGGGATCGGAAGAATCTTTTCTTAGCTGCGATGGGCGATTCAGAAGGTTTTTGGTATTCTGCCCAGAACAACATCATGTCACGTTGCTGTTCATAAGCATGCTCAGCTTGTATCTGGTTGACTTGTTCTGTAATCTGGGTGAGCTGATCGGACATGTAGGCAAGTTGTTGCATGAGTGAGGCATTCTCGAGACGTAATTGGTGCATCTCGGAATTGGCGTTCGTCTCAAATGCGTGGAAGGAACGTGACGACGGCGGTAAAAGATGCTGTTTGATTCTTTGTAATAGGGACATACTTCTCCTTACCGAACGTTTTATCTAGAAAGAATCATACGTCTTCTGAAAGTATGGCATGCTGATTTCTTCGACCAAGGGGCAGACTCGGACATTATGTGTTGAAGCGAGCTGAAATGATCTTTAATAGTAAAAGTGGACTACGCTGTTGCTTATGCGACATTTTTTTCAGGTTGATGAGAGAGACGCAGCGCAACTGAATCAGTTGAGTGAGCGTATGCAACGGCTGGTTTATGGTGCGGTGAATTATAATTCACTGATCCAACCGGGGAGAACTCTGACATATAAGCTGTATATGGGCGAAAAATGGCAGTATCCGCGTTTAACAGATACCTCTACTCTTAGTGGGGACATTACCGAACAAATGGGGCTTGTTCCATTTATGGTTTTTAAGGCTACTTCTGTCAGCAGAAATCAAACTGATTTCTCTCCCCACTATTTTGCAGGTGATGACCAGATTCTTGATCATAATGTCCGTCATATCTTGTTGACGCCGGATGATGCGACGGACAGGGATGTCGAGCTAAATCATCCAGTCAATAGTAAGGCTGTCAAACTTTATAATACTTTGGAATCATCCGTGCCTACGGCCTTCGACGTATTCCGAGATGCTAAACGTACGATACGTGAGCATGTTGGGAAAAAGCCAATCCCAATGACCATGGCTCGAAGTGCGGATAACGTTAATAAAGCCGGAAAAGTTCAACATCCGTGGGTTGAAGTTACACCGGGGAGGGCTCCAAAAGGAAGTCCTCGAGCGGTAGTTGTTGCTATGCATTGGTTCCAAGCTGGCGGGGCGGAACGCTGGGCTCTGGAGACAGTGAAGCTTGTTCGTGATGCAGGCTTTATCCCAATTGTTATCACTGATCGTGATGGGCATCAGCCATGGATTGCTAATCCAGCGTTTGATGACGCTATCCTATTGCCTATGACCATGCCGGTACAAGAGCGTCCGGGGGATTCTCCAGTATTGCGTGCTTTGTTCGAACAGTTTGATATTGCTGGTATTTTGATTCATCATTGCCAGTGGATGTATGACAACGCATGGTGGGTCAAGGCGCACTTTCCGAAGACAAGGGTTGTTGATTCTTTGCATATTGTGGAGTATTACTTCCACGGTGGGTTCCCCAAGGAATCCGTAGCTCATGATGAGTGGATTGACCTGCACCATGTCATTTCCCCCCAACTCGAACATTGGTTAATCAACGATCATCAGATTGCTCCAGAGAAAGTCGTAGATGCTCCTTTGGTTGGCCTGACTGCTGATGCTAAGACTCCAAGTTTTAAAGAGCGAGATAAGACGAAGCCTTTTACTGTGGCTTACATTGGTCGCATGGTTCGTCAGAAACGACCTGAGGCGTTCATTCTTGCGGCTAAAGCTGTGAATGCGGCTTATCCTGGAAAAGTTCGTTTCATCATGCAAGGAAATGGAGATATGGATGCTTTTTCCGACATGATGATCAAACGATATGGGTTGGAAGAAGTCATAGAGCGCCGAGCGCTGGATGCTCCTGTCGCTCAGACATATCGGGATGCGGATGCGTTACTCATCTCGTCAATTAACGAAGGCATCACCTTGACGAGTATTGAAGCCATTAGTGCTGGAGTGCCCGTTCTCTCAGCTAATGTTGGTTCTCAAGAAACATTAATTCCTCCAAAGGGTTTGTGCCGTCGTATGACTTCAAACTTTGTACATGACGCAAAATCCGTGCTGTCTCATATCTTGAATAGTGAAGAAGATCGCAGGAAGCTTTGGGAGAGTGAACTTGCTCGTCTTCAGAAGTTCTCTGAGCTTGAATCTGCTGAGGCATATTTCAAGAAGATGTTGAAGGAGTGGCACGACTGATGTCAACAGACGTGAGAAAAGTAGCGGCCGTTGTCGTAACATATAACCGTCTTGAGAAGTTGAAAAAAGTTTTGGCTTCGCTTGAATCGCAGACGAGACTTCCGCAGATGTTGGTCATTGTTAACAATGCTGCAACGGATGGAACTGCGGAGTATTTGCAGGAGTATGCTCAGCGATTCGCCTTGTCAGATTCCATACAGTTGGATATTGTCACGCTTGAGAAAAATGAGGGTGGTGCAGGCGGCTTTTCTGCTGGCATGCGTCGCTCTTATGAGCTGGGCGCTGATTACGCTTGGATTTTTGATGATGACGGTTATCCGGAACCTGATGCTCTAGATAAGTTGGTGCTCGGGTACGATAACGCAGTGGCGGAGCTGGGGCCTGACGTACCTTTTGCCTGTTCCATGGTGAAGTTTATTGACGGAACTATTTCGGAAATGAATAATCCGATTCCGACATGGGATTGGGGAAGGCTGAAAGCTAAAGGGCTTGACATTGTCATGGTTTCCCGATGCTCCTTCGTTTCTGTCTTAATCCCACGTTGGGTGATGGAAGCTTTTGGCTTGCCGTATAAGGAATACTTCATTTGGTTCGATGATGCTGAGTACACGCTTCGTATAACGAAGGCTTGCCCTGGCGTGCAGGTACTTGACAGTGTCGTTCTCCATGATATGGGTGTTAATCGGGGAGTTAACTTCTCCATGATTGATGAGAAAAACGCTTGGAAGTTCTCTTACGGAGTTCGTAATGAGGCTTCCTATCACTTGCATCATGAAGGGTTTTATCAGTATTTGCGTTTTTGCGCGCTGGTCTGGAACGGTATGCGACATGGAAATGTTGCAAAGCCGTTGAGAAAGAAGATGTACAAAAAGATGATTGAAGCGTGGAAATTCAATCCGAGAATTGATTATCCACAAGTAGCTACAAAGTAAAAACAGTGAGTGGCGGTACACGTCGAGAACCGACTCTGATGTACCGCCACTCACTGCTTTTATTTACTTGATTGATTGAAAATTCGTTGCCAAGTATTTATGCTGCAGAAATCGCTCTCTCGATAAAGGCGAGAAAGCTTGTTCCACTGCTTCAAGATATTGGCCGCTAGATGTACGCAGCGGAAAAGCTCCTTGCGGTACAACTTGCTATCTCGCTTGAACCAGGCCGCTCCGTTTCCGTCAGCAGTGGTTACAAGTGCCGACGATACTTTGTTAAAAGCCGGCCAGATTGCATCCTTGGACATGATGGACACTTGAGGGTGAGTGTCTTTTATTCCGCTCGATTGAGAAAAGAATGCAGAAATAACGGATTTGAGCCCTATCTTCGTGACGGTTTTGGGATCCGACGGAATGAATGTCGGTTCATAGTCTGCAAGTGCCGTTGGAAAATCGTCGAGATTATGCAGAACAAGACTATCTGTGAAACCTTCTCTTGCTTTACGAACTTCTGCTAGTTTCTGCGGGAGGCATCTGACGATGTATTCCGGCCCCTCGGTCAAATCGCGAAGTGCCATATGGTTTAACTTCATGGCAGAATAAAGAAGCTTTGTTCCTAGATGAGCATCTTCATAAAGCATTCGGAAAGCAAACTTTTTGCTTGGTACGGGGAAATGCATAAGAGTGCAGAGCCAACGATTCCGTTGAGCGAAATACTCCTCCCAAGTTCTGGAAATATCCTTATCATGCCATGCTTGGTGCCACACGGCGACACCGGGAAGACATATAGTCGGAATGTTGTTTTCTTTGGCACGCAAGCCGAATTCCACATCGTCATATTTAATGAAAACTGGCATGGAAAGACCAATTTTCTTCAAGACTTCCGTGGGGATGAGGCATAGCCACCAGCCGTTGAAGTCAGGATTGATCCTCTTATGCAGTTCAGGAGTATCCCTTAGCGGGTTTACAGCAAAATCATGATTGTAATGTGTGCCGGTGGCTGGTGCTGGCATTGCAGAGCTTGCGTCAAAGCGCTCGCCGGAAGAGTACAGTACAGTTCTATTGTCCAGATGCAGCATTCCACCACCAACGAGAACTGGTCTGGTAGCGTAATCGGAAAACTGAAGGGCTCTTAATATGGCTTCAGGTTCGGTGATTGCGTCATCATCAAGAAGTAAAACGTATGCACTTTTCTGGGCCTTGACTGTTTCATACATCCCTCGTGAGAAACCGCCAGATCCGCCTAAATTGTCTTGCAGGATATATGTTAGCTGTTGTCCTAGGAGTTCTCTCGTTTGCTGAAAATCGGGTTGATCTTGTACTCGATCTGTTCCTTGATCGACGCAATAAATTGTATCTAAATGATCTCGTAAGTTTTTTTCGGCGGCAATGGTTTGAAGTTGATTCAAACAGTATGACGGTCTATTGAATGTGGTGATCGCAATTGAAAGAGACGAGTTGTGAGGGGCGCGCCTTTCTTGGGTGGGGACCTGCCATTGGGCGTCGGTAACGGTCAAAGAGTCATTCGAAGCGGATTCCATATCAGTCCAAATGAATCCGCCATCCATGAAGCCAGATAAGCTAATGTCGGCTTCGACGAATTCATCTTCTTGTGTCACAGGAATTGTGGTAACAGGAGAGGGGATTCCTCGGGCTGATGATTTCATGACTACGATACGTCCGACGCCGCCAACTTTCGCAATAAAACGTACGTTGGTAACTTTGGTCCAGCGTTGCCAGTAACTTGCCGGAAATGCGTTGAAGAAAGTGCACAATGAGACGTGCTGACCTGCCGCCAACTCAATTGAAGTTCGAGACTTAATTAAAACTGATCCCGCGGGAAGCTCTGTTTTGCTTGCTTCTTGTGCTGAAAAGATCCCATTCCTGAGAGTCCCCGAGAGCTGTCGTTTACTTAAACTTGAGAAAGCGACTTTTTCCAGAGATTCTCGGGAGTCAAATAGAGCTGGATCTGGGTGTGACGGCGTCCAATTGACAACGTAGAGAGGAAGCGTGCTTTCCGCGTCTGTAGTAGGGAAAACAATTCTATTAACTGCTTCCCATTCTTGGTTTTCTTCTAGTGCAGACATAACACCAGTATACGTTCTTGTTTTTTCCCCTCCAGAGCATCCTGGCTGCCGTTTCCTTTTTATGGCACTCGATTAAACCAGTTTTCGCTGAGATATCCTTTTCCTGCGGTCTGGTCATACTGGATCAGACGATAATCCTCCAGTAGCTGTTTTGCTTCTGATGATAGATTCTTCTTTTTTATTAACTGTCCAGAAGAATCCAGATAGCTAGTTGACCCAGTACCCCAATCGGCATCAGTCGAGGCGAATCTGCCGGCTGCCGGTACAGATTGATGTACTTCTGTAAGCAGAGCTAGGAAAGGCGTGACTTTCGCATCCATGTGTTCTGCGGCGCTAGCCATAAAGAAGTTCGAAGACGAGTAATCGCTTTCTTCGGGCGATAGCTTTGAACCAGCGCTCGAAGAAGAAGAGTTAGACCATATGAAATAATCGCTTTCGTGTAAAGTGAGTTGATTTTCTTTGTACTTTGCTGCTGATGCGTAGATGCCAGGAAGATGGTCTCCGTAGAAAATGACAGTAATTGGCTGTTCTATCATATTTAGTTGATCGAGGAATGTGGCCGTGGCCTGATCGGTATAACTGATGCCTTTTGCATAGGTATCAATCTGAACTTCTTCGTTTTCATCGAGACCTGTTGAAGTATCTGCTTCTTTAAATTCGTTGTTGGTGTAGTAGTCCCCGTATGGCAAATGGTTTTGCATGGTTACCAACTGAATAAACTGGGATTCTCCGTCAGATTGATTAAGCTGGTCGATCACATTTTGATATGCCGATGCGTCGCTAACATAGCCAGCGTCAATGTGATCCTGATATTTCAACGCCGGTTTGCTGTCGATTGTACGGAAGTATTTGAAACCGAATTTTTTATAATTCGAATCTCGAAGATAAAAATTCTTCAAATAGGGATGAAAAGCGTATGAGCATTGCGCCTGGCATGCATCATTCCAAATTTGATTGAAGGTGTATACGTTTTTTTGACTGGGCACAAGTTGTTGATAAGGAGAAATAAGCTGATCGTTAAAATTAGCGAGATTCATTCCAGTTAGAGACTGGTACTCGATGTTAGCTGTGCCGCCACCATAGCCTGGCGATAGCATAAGTCCTGAGGTGGTGACATCTTTCAAAGCTCGAATGTTAGGCATCGGATCGATATCAAAGGAGATGCCAGGAACACGCAGGGGATCAGAAAAAGACTCGGATAAAATGAGAATCACAGTGCTATCCGTGAGGATGTTTGCCCGTGATGTATTAATTTTATTTGCTTCTTTAGTATAGCGAGCGGCTATCTTTTCCATAGTTTTTTTACTGTACTCGCTCGGCTTATCCATTGCCTTAACTCTTACGAGACTTTGAAATGTAGTGGCTGGGCCGTTTGATTTGGCATCTTCATAGGTGTTCCACGGGACAGGCTTGTATCCTAAGTTGGTTGCCAGAGTATAGGACCAAGCTCCAGGAATATTGAGATTCCATGTGTAGGAAACCAGAAGAACGACGCTGAGAATTGCAGCAAGTGTGCGAGATGATGTCCCAATTATATTTTTGGCATTCGAAGAGGGGTGTTTCCAAGAGCAGTGAATAAAGCGGCGTCTTCCATCAAGAACGAAAAGAAGAAGACAGGCACAAGAGAACCAGATTAATACGGTGATTGCTCCATTAACGAGAGCTTGCTGGTCTTTCGGTATGAAAGAAAGGAGGCTCCCGCCATTGCCATTTGATACAAAGCTAAGATCTGAAGGGAGAATAGGTTCGTTACGAAGTCCCATCTTGATGCTGTTCGCTACGCCGTAGGCAGTCATAGCGGCACCGAAAATAACGGTCGCTATCCAAAAGCGATTTAATACAAAAACTAATGCAAGGTAAATAAGCCCTATGCCAATGAAATTAAGGAGAAATTGATACTTTTGTTCAAGCCACATCTGGCTGACGAATCTAGTGGTTTGCCCAGCAACGCTTTGCAAAATCTGAGTCGTATAATCAACCTCTGAATCTTCTGCATATTCGGGTTCGCTATACACTCCCCACTGAAGGAAGATGACTTCGGCAGAAGTCAATAGGGTGAACACGATGGCGTAGAACGCATAGGAGAACCTCATGCGCTTCTTCCACGGGCCATATGCTTTCCTAAAGAATTTGATGATGAGTTGAACGGCTTTGAAATTAATAAAAGTATGCCATGCGTTTTTTACTGCTGTGGCAGCGGTGTGGATGGCGTGGCCGGTAACTTTGGTTGCTTTTACAGCCGTGTGCCCTGCGGTGGAAAGCGTTTTTGCCGTGGCATGTGCGGCTCGTTTGCAAACCGAGACGACCTGATTCAAAGGCTGCTCAGCGGGTTGCTGGGGCTGGAGCTCAGAAGAAGCGATTTGTTCGTTATTGTCTATTACATCTTTACTGACGGATCCACTGGAAACCATCTCCAGTAAACAGGGCAGGGTGCCAGCGCCTGAAATAAAGATGCTTGTGTTATCGGAGATGGCGTGAATTGCCGACTTCTGCGTATACAGTTTTGAACCGTGGTGGCCTGAAAGGGCGGATGGGGCGCAAGCGTTGCTGTCTTCGTCATTCGCAAGAGGGCGATATGTTCCACCCGCAATCGGCTGCTTAGTAAGTTTTACGTATGAAGGTGCACAAGCATGACGGTCAGGCGAAAAAATAGGCATCGTCGCATCCTTCAACAAGATAGCCCCTTATAATTAGGGGCTCTGTACAATTAAACCGGATACATTTTAGTGTTCAGCTGTGGACGAACGGGTATCTCGTAGATGTCTGAAAGGTAGCTGGAAGGTTAACTGTGCTACGTGGGGTATCTGCCTACAACGTAAGTGGGAAAGGGCAACAAAATGTATGCGAAATCTGAAGGGTCGTAGCGCAGGAATTGGTTGATTTGCAGACTGGGGGAGAGGCTCGATATGTGGATCTTTTTACTCAATTTGCTGCGAGCGACAGTCGACAGACGGATTTGGTGTTCAAGGTGGACGACTATATGCGCGCGCAAGTGTTGGATGCCACCAGCTGATAATGCGCCGAAAGCGTGGCTTGTATGGGGCGACGAGAAGGCGGGCGGCGGATTCGGTGCGTGGCTTGGCGCAGTTAGACCGTTGACGTGAGATGTAACGTGGTTGCCATGACAGACCATGAACGCACTATTCCGACTTCTGGACATATTGCTGCTGAACATGCCGTTCCAACTTGTGCTCGTATGAAGACCATTGCTGTTCCGGATTTTGAAGTGTTGTTTGCTGACTATAAGGGTTCCAAGCCTCAGGAAGACGAATTTGTGAAGTGCGTCGGACGGGAACGCTTATGACAGTTCGCCATGGCGATGTGACGCAGTCTGACAACTGAGATTCGGTAAGCGTCGCTTTTGAAGATGTCACGCTGCAAGCGAGTCGGCTTCACTGGAGGCGGAAGCGGGACCTGACTCATACTTGGCCTAGAGCCCGAATCTTGCCATGTAATCCAGAAGTTCTCTTCTGCCAGGACCTAAATTTAGGGTGCTCGTTTGAGTTCAATGGGTCTCTGCTTGAAAAGCCAATGATTATGCGGTCTTTACACCAAATCAAGGGTTGCGAAAGGCGCTCTCATACACCAAATCAAGGGTAACTGAGGTGCCGTTCATACACCAAATCAAGGTTTGGAGTGCGAAAAACCTGCTGAATCTGTCATAGATATCGCATCCGCCACGGGGGAAGCCGTGCAACCATTGAACTTTTCGGCTTGCGCGGGTTACGTGAATTAGTGATTCGAGACATCGCCCACGAGCGCTCCATGATGCAACCCTGCCGGTACCCTGAAATGGTGAGTAGTGAGATTTTCAAGCCGCGCAACATCATCGTGACCGGCGGATGTGGGTTTATCGGAGCCAATTTCGTGCGCTACGTGGCACACAACCATCCTGACGTGCGCATAACCGTGCTCGACAAGCTGACGTATGCCGGAAATCCGCAGAATATCGCCGGTCTTCCGCGATCGCAAGTCGAACTCGTGCAAGGCGATATCTGCGATGCTGCACTACTGGAACGTATCGTGCCCGGGCATGACGCGATCGTGCATTTCGCGGCCGAATCGCATAACGACAACTCCATCGCCAATCCTGAACCCTTCATCACAACGAATGTGGAGGGTACGTTCCACCTGCTTGAGGCGGCGCGCAAGCATGACGTGCGATTCCATCACATCAGCACCGACGAAGTGTACGGCGACCTTGCGCTCGACGATCCATGTAAATTCACCGAAAGCACGCCATATAAGCCGTCAAGCCCGTACAGCGCGTCAAAAGCGGCATCCGACCAGCTGGTGCGCGCGTGGGTGCGCACGTACGGGCTTCGCGCCACGATTTCCAACTGTTCCAACAATTACGGGCCGTACCAGCATGTGGAAAAATTCATTCCACGCCAGATCACTTCCATCATGGAGGGCGTGCGTCCGAAACTATATGGCACAGGCGAGAACGTGCGCGACTGGATCCATACGGAAGACCACTCTTCTGCGGTGTGGAAGATTCTTACACGCGGGCGGATCGGCGAAACATACCTGATCGGCGCGGATGGTGAAATGAGCAACATTGCCGTGATGCGTATGATCCTGCGGTTTATGGGGTGTTCGGAGGACGCATTCGACTGGGTGCGTGACCGTCCTGGGCATGATCGACGTTACGCGATCGATTCCAATAAGCTGCGTACCGAACTCGGCTGGCGGCCCGTGCACACTGATTTCGAAGCCGGTTTGCAAGCGACCATCGCTTGGTATACGGACAACCGCGCCTGGTGGGAGCCCGCCAAAGCCGCCACCGAAGCCCGCTACCGCGCCCAAGGCCAGTAAAGCGCGTCGGACGGGAACGTTTGTGACGGTGCGTCATGGTGGATGCGGCGCAGCCTGGCAATTGGGTTCGGCAAGTGGCGATTGGGAAATAACGTGTTGCAAGTAGCTGACTTCGTCAGGAAATGCCTCCGGTCGGACTGTCGAATCTGCCATATATAAGCCAGATACGGTGCGAAAGTATGTTTAACGGGGTCAAAGTTGTGTTTTTGAACAACTTTGACCCCGTTAAATTGCTGTAAACAGGCAATAGGAGCGTTTGAAGGTGATATAGAGGGTATGAAAATCTGTCGTTGAGCGTGTAAAATAAGATTTTAACGGGGCAAAGTTGTTCTTTTGGGTATTTTTACCACCGTTAAAACCGTGATGATGGAGTAAAACATGCAGATGTATCGTCGAGAGCATTATCTAGCCAAGCTTCGTCCGTTCTATGACGATGCGGGACTCATCAAGGTGGTCACCGGCATTCGCCGTTGTGGAAAATCGAGTCTGCTGTGCAGTGTCATGGATGAGCTGCGGGAACGTGGCGTCGCGGAAGGCAATATTTGCTACATCAATCTTGACCGTCGAGAATACCAAGACGTGAACACTCCGGAAAAGCTTGATGCGGTCATTGAACATAGCCTGGGCAAGTCAGCTTCAATGCGTTACCTGTTTATCGACGAAATACAGAACGTGAAGGGGTATGAGACCATCGTCAACGGGTGGCGTGAAGAAGGCGACTGCTCGATTTTCATCACCGGATCCAATTCATACCTACTATCCGGCGAGCTTGCCACCAAATTGACAGGCCGCTATATTGAGCTGGAAATGTTCACCCTATCGTTCAACGAATATCTCGGCATGCGCGAGTATCTTGGACTTCCCAAAAAGCCGGAATCGCAGGTTTTCCAAGAATATCTCACCTATGGAGGGTTCCCGAAGGCGCTGGAATATGAGGATCTTGATGCGAAAGCCATGTATATCCAAGATGTCATAGGGCAGATTTTCAGCAAAGACATAGCCGCTCGCAAAGTGGTGCGTCACCGCGATACTTTCCAACGCGTGCAGGACTATCTCATCAACAACTATGCCGCTCCCACGAATCTGTCGGGAATCGTCGACTATCTGAAACGCAGCGAAGGCGTGACGGTCAAACGTGAGACTCTTGCGAACTATGTCCGACTGCTGGAGAACGCGAAGATTCTTTACAAATGCCCGCGATTCGATTTGCGTTCGCGCAGGTCGTTGAGAGGAGGGGAGAAGTACTATCTTGCGGATCCTGGTATACGATTCGCGCGTAACACCGATACGCGGATGAGCTACGGCCCAGCCTTGGAAAATGCGCTGTACGTGCATTTGAGGTCGAAAGGTTACGAGGTGAGCGTGGGCATTATTGGCAAGCTGGAGTGCGACTTCATTGTGCGTAAGCGGGAGCGGTACGCCTATGTGCAGGTGTCGATGAGTGTGCAGGATCCTAATGTTGAGGAGCGTGAATTCCGTCCGTTCACGAAGCTGGCTGACGGGTATCCGAAATACCTGTTTAGTTTGGACCCGCTGCCAATGCAGCGCGACGGCGTAAGGCATCTCAACCTGATGGAGTTTCTACGCGCGGACGGAGATCTCGACCTCTCATAGCGTTTGGTGGGTGCTATCTCGCTTATATATGGCAGATTTTGGGGTTCGTCCGGACGTATTTCGCTTATATATGGCAGTTGGTTTCTGCAACAAGCAACTTAGGGGGTAATTGTATACCCTCTAACTGCGGTTTTTCCGGAATGACCTGCCATATATAAGCGAGAGGTCTCCGGTCGGACTGTCGAATCTGCCATATATAAGCCAGATACGGTGCGAAAGCGCTTGTGCGGGGGTGAAGTTGTTCAAAACGTAACTTTGACCCCGTTAATAAGCTCTTTCGGGTTTTTGTGGAGGGGGTATCGATTTGCGGTATGGGCGGTTATCGGGTTGTGAAAACGTTGCGAAAGTCATCTTTAACGAGGTCAAAGTTGTTTGAAAACGCAACTTGGCCCCGTTGAACGCAGGGGTGGCGGAGCTGGGGGCGGCGCCCTGTCGGCTCGTCTGGCTCGGACTGCTTACTTGGCGGACTCGAGTTTGAGTTCCTGGCTGGCGATCACCGACTTGGCGGCCGCGTCGAGTTCGTTGGTGATGTTGCGCAGGTTGTCGGCGTACGTGCGAATATCGTCTGTCGCCTTGGTGAAGTCGCTGGCATTGCCGTTCGCGGGGCATGTTGGCGCGTTTTCCACGGCTTCGGCCAGCGTGATCGCATCCTTCAGGGTTTCCAGCGTGGTGCCGTCGGCCACGTCGTCCACGGTGAGTTTTGCCGCATCTTCGGCTTCTTTCTGAGCCTCTTCGAAGTTTTGCTGATGCGTGGCGAGCGCCTTCGCGTTCAACGTGCAGGTGTCGCTGGCGGCTTGCGTCATTTCGCGCTTATTGGCGACTGCGATGATGGCAACGGCTGCGAGCGCGATGGCAACCACTGCTATCACGGCGACGATGGCGATGGTCTTGCGCTGTCTCGCATTGTTTTTCTGTGCTGTTGGTTGCATTGGGGTTCCTCTCTTCTCTGTGGCTTTCGTATTAAGCAAAACGTTGCGAGTATACAAAAACATTTCTGAGAAACGATTTACCACTGGAAATAATGTGGATTATTTTGCTATGAAAGGAATTTGTTTGTGGATGGGGGTGCTGGGCGCGTCAGGAGTGCGTGGCATTTATGCTGGAAGGAGAAACGTTTTAAGGGGTTTGAATGGCGTATCGTGCGACGTTGAAGGATGTGGCCGCTGCTGCGGGGGTGTCTGTGACGACGGTTTCGCTGGTGTTGAATAATCGGCCGGCTCGCGTGTCTGAGGAGAAGCGTAAGGCCATTGCCGACGCGGCGAAGAAGCTGAATTATGTGCCGAATCAGAGCGCGCGTAGCTTGGTGACCAAGCAGTCCCAGTTGGTTGCGCTGATCGTGCCTGATATTGAGAACTTGTTTTTCGCGGCGCTTGCCAAGTGTGTGGAGGATGAGTGCGCCGCGCAGGGGTATTCGCTGATTGTGGCCAATTCCGATGATTCGCGTGCTGCGGAGCATGAGTTGTTGCAGCGTCTTCCTGCCCGTGGGGTGGATGGGGTGATGTTGATCCCGGCGCGTGAGTCGTGTGTTGGGAGTGCTGTTGAGCAGCTGTGTGAGGATGTGGCGCTTGTGTCGTGCCCGGTGGTGCTGATCGACCGTTTGACGCAGTGCGGCTGGTGCGATGCCGTCGGTTTTGACAACTATCTTGGTGGTCGTTTGGCTGCCCAGTATCTGTTGGAAGGTGGTCATACTCGTATTGGCATTGTCACCGGCGATATTGCGGAGTCGAGTGCCGCGGAGCGTCGTCGTGGTTTTGTGGATGCCATCGAGCAGTCGGGGAAGCATTTTGATTCTTCGCTGTGTGTTGAGGGTGATTACCGTTTCGATAGCGGCTATCGTGCCGCGAATCAGATCATCGATGGCGGGGCGACGGCCGTGTTCTGCTGCAACGATGTGATGGCGCTTGGCTTCCGTCAGCGTATGGCGGAGCGTGGGTTGCATGTTACTGAGGATATGCAGGTGATTGGTTACGACAATATTCTCAAACGATTCGGTCTTGGTTGGCGTATGACCACCGTTGAGCAGAGCGTGACTGATTTGGCCGCCGCTTGTTGGGGTATGTTGCGTAAGCGGATTGATGTTGCGGTTCGTGCCAAGTCCGGTACGGAATCAGGGGATGCCCGTCTGTGGCTTTCCGATCCGCAGGTTGAAGTGCTTACGCCGAAACTGGTGCAGGCGGCCTGCGCGTAAACCGCCATTTTTAGATGCTGCAGACTAGTGCAAAACGGGTGGTGCAGATCAATCTCGGTATGTGGTGACGTAAGCATCTCCAATATGCTGTAATCGTTGGGAATACAGGCAACACGCCGTGTATAGGTGAAGAATTTGCGTTCTTGATAAAACGCTTTATCATAAATCTTGTCAACACAACACAATCGAGAATGCGCTCGATGTATAACTGACGATGCACCCGTATGGTGGCGGACCGTCGTCAGGCCGTCAAAGAGGAAAGGCACACACATGAAAAAGATGATTCTTGATCTTGATACCGGCGTTGATGACGCGCTTGCCATTTCGTATGCTCTGGGAAGCCCGGAGATTGAACTGATCGGCATCACCGGCACCTACGGCAACGTGCTCGTCGAGCAGGGTGTGCGCAACGCACTGGCCGTGACCGACCTGCTCGGCCACCCGGAAGTCAAGGTGTATCAGGGTTTGCCGCACTCCAGCACCACCGATCACTTCGAAGTACTGCCAATCTCCGCGTTCATCCACGGCGACAACGGCATCGGCGATGTGGAAATCCCCGATTCCAGCCGTTCCGTCGAAACCGAATCTGCGGTCGACTTCATCATCGACGCAGTGAAGACCTATGGCAAGGATCTCGTCTACGTGCCGACCGGCCCGATGACCAACATCGAAGCCGCACTGAAGAAAGCACCGGAAATCAAGGATGAAATCGGCCAAATCGTGCTTATGGGCGGCGCACTGACCGTACCCGGCAACTGCAACGCCTGCATGGAAGCCAACATTTCGCAGGATCCGGAAGCCGCCGACTACCTGTTCCGTTCCGGGGCGCCGACCACCATGATCGGTCTCGACGTAACCCTGCAGACCCTGCTCACCTACAAGGAAACCCAGCAGTGGCGCGACCTCGGCACCAAGGCCGGCAAGTTCCTGGCCGACATGACCGACTTCTACATCAAGGCTTACGAAACCACGTCCCCGCATCTGGGCGGCTGCGGCCTGCACGATCCGCTCGCCGTTGGCGTGGCAGTGGACCCGACCCTCGTCACCACCCTCGACATCAATATGAAGGTCGACGTGGAAGGCCCGACCCGCGGACGCACCATCGGCGACGAAACCCGCCTGAATGACCCGGCCAAGACCATGAAGGTTGCCGTCGGCGTCGACGTGCCGCGCTTCCTGAACGAATTCATGACCCGCATCTCCGGCCTCGCAGCCAAGGCTGAATAAGCGTAACCGGCCAAGCAATCGCGTATCGCATATCGCGCAATTCGAGAGAATCAAGGATTTTTATTATGTCTAACAACACAACCGCCGTGACCGGCACCGCATCTGCCGATCCGTTCGATGATCCGGTGACCAGCAACAAGATGGCCATCCGCGCCCTGATCCCGCTGCTGATCACCTTCGTGCTCGGCACCCTGTGCCTGCAGGGCTTCAACCTGGTGTTCCAGCAGGTCGGCGCCGACGTCGGCGCACCGAACCAGGCGTCCCTGATCACCGCATTTCCGAGCATCGTGCTCGGCATCGTGTGCTTCATCTACGGTTCCCTAGGCGATTTCGTCTCCCTGCGTAAGCTTGTGACCGTCGGTCTCGTGACGCTGTTCGTCGGCTCCATCTTCGGTTTCGTGGCAAACTACTTCTTCGCCGCAAACCTGTGGACCGTGATCATCGCACGCGTGCTGCAGACCGCAGGCGAACAGGTGGCAGGTTCCGCCTTCCTGGTGGTGGCCACCAAGTACCTGCGTAACGATTTGAAGGTCATCTTCTTCGGTCTATTCACCGCCGCATACCAGCTTTCCGCATCCATCGGCGTGTTCGCAGCCGGCATGCTCAGCTCCATCGCATGGCAGTTCCTGTTCCTGATCCCGTCCGTCACCATCCTGTTCCTGCCGATCCTGCTCAAGACCCTGCCGTCCAAGAGCGGCAACGGCCAGAAGGTTGACGCATTCGGCTTCGTGATCTTCGGCTTCGCCACCGCATTCCTCACCCTGTTCTTCTCGTACATGGCATGGTGGATGCTCGTGGTCTCCCTGCTGCTGTTCGTGGCATTCGCCTTCTACATCAACAAGGCCTCCAACCCGTTCATCACCCCGGCGTTCTTCAAGAACACCCGCTGGCTGCGCGCCATCTGCCTGATTCTCGTGTTCTACTTCGTGAACTACGCACTGAGCCCGATCTTCAACGCCATCGGCACCAACATCTACGGCATGACCACCACCCAGGTCTCCCTGCACATTGTGTGGGCCTTCGTGGTCGCCGCCGTGGTGGGCACCTGCTCCGGCATGATCATCCGCAAGATCGGAATCAAGGCCGGCATCGTGACCGCAGGCACCCTCATGTTCCTCGGCTGGACCGGTGCGGCATTCTGCGTGAACTCCGGTTTCGTGGTGCTGACCCTGTGCGCATGTGTGTTCTACGCAGGCTGCGGCCTCATGTACTCCCCGGTGGTCTCCACCGTGCTGGGCACCATTGAAAAGGACGAATCCGGCCGTGGCGTCGGCATGAACGATCTGGCCATGAACGTTTCCCCGTCCATCGGCATCGCCATCATCGGCAGCCTGCTCGGCTCCAACGCCCTCGCAGGCGGCTCCATCATCGGCGCAACCGGCACTGCCGCCAACTATGCCAACCTGCTGCTGGTCGCCGCCGGTACCGCACTGCTTGGCCTGATCGTGTTCTTCGTCTTCAAGAAGAAGATCTACGAAGGCAACCATGCGCTGGAAACCGAGGAATCGGCAAAGTAATCGCACATTACATCCTCAATATAATAAAAATGGGGATTTGCGATAATTGCGATTACTGAACAACACTATTTCGCAAATCTCCATTTTCATAAATCTTCTTTTGATGTAAGGAAGGTAAAGATGAGCGCGACTGAAGTTCTCTCCGCATTGGACCGCATCCACGGCACAGTGTCCGTAATCGGCTCGATGAACGCAGACTACACCGTCACCGCACAGCGTCTGCCAGGGCCGGGGGAGACCATCACCGGCGGTCCGCTGCAGCTGCTGCCGGGCGGAAAATCCGGCAACCAGGCGGCCGCCGCAGCGCGCATCGGCGCAACCGTGCAGATGTTCGGCGCGGTCGGCTCCGATTCCAACGCCGACTTCCTACTCGGCGCTCTGGGCGAGGCGGGCGTGAACACCACGCATGTTCGCCGCGTGCTCGGACCATCCGGCACAACCGTGATTACCGTGGACGCAACCGGCGAAAACACCATCGTGTACTCGCCGGGATCGAACGCGCAGGTCACCGTGGATTATGTGGAATCCGTGCGCGATGCGCTGGCACGGTCTTCCGTACTTGGCCTGTGCTTGGAAAGCCCGATCGAAACGGTGACGGCCGCCGCGCGCATGTGCCATGAAGCGGGCGTGAAAGTGCTGCTCAACGATTCGCCGTTCACCCCGTCGCTGCCGGCCGAACTGGTGGAAGCATCCGATATTCTGCTCGTCAACGAGCATGAGATGGTGCAGCTGCTCGGCATTGACGAGCCGGAAAACGACGATTGGGACGGTTTCGATTGGAATCATGCGCTGGAAGCAATGCGTGGATTCGGTTTCGAACAGGCGATCGTGACGCTCGGCGGCGATGGTTCCGTGGTATTGGATTCCACTTCGGCAACGCCGATCCAGCGCATTGCCCCCGTGCGTGTGAACGCGGTGGACACCACCGGCTGCGGCGACTCCTTCATGGGCACGGTGCTGGCCGGTCTTGCCTCGGGCATGGCGCTTTCCGAAGCGGCCGAGCTTGCCTCGTATGTTTCGGCATACGCCGCCACAGGGTATGGTGCGCAGGCCTCCTACGGCAATGCCGCGCAAATACGCGAAGCATTCGCCAAATAACGGAAGCGAGGATGCCTATCGGACGCTAGCCAGATTTCTCTTTTCTCTCTTGATACGCGGGGTGCCGCATCCTACCGACGTAGGATGCGGCACCCCGTTTTTGGGAAGATCTGACATTAAAAAACTCGCCGACCGGATGGGGCGAGTTTTTGTTACGTTGAAAAGATTGCGCGAATCAGGCGTAGATATTGCGGGGACGCATGTCTTCGGGCAGACCGTTGAGCAGCGTGGAAACGGATCCGGATTCGAACACGGAACGGATGCCGGCGGCCAACAGCGGAGCCACGGACAGCACGGTCATGTTCGGCAAGCGCTTCTCTTCCGGAACGGGCACGGTGTCGGTGAGCACGATTTCCTTGGCACCGCAATTCCTCAGGCGTTCCACGGCCGGGCCGGACAGCAGGCCATGCGTGGCAACCAGCGTCACGGACTTCGCACCAGCGTTGTTCAGTGTGCGCACGGCCTCGCAGATGGTGCCCGCGGTGTCGATCATGTCGTCGACCACCACGCAGTCGTGACCTTCGACCTCGCCGATAATGCCATGCGCTTCGGCATGGTTCGGGCGGGTGGTGTCACGGGTCTTGTGAATGAACGCGAGCGGCAGATTGCCCAGCTTCGCGGCCCACTGTTCGGAAACCTTGATGCGGCCGGCATCCGGAGACACGATGGTGGTGTTCTCAAGCGGCATGTTGTTGCGCACGTAGTCAAGCAGCACCGGAGTGGCGGTGAGATGGTCGACCGGTCCATCGAAGAAACCCTGCTCCTGGGCGGCATGCAGATCGACCGTCATAATACGGTCGGCGCCGGCTGCGCGGAACAGGTCGAAAATCAGTCGGGCGGTGATGGGCTCGCGGCCCTGATGCTTCTTATCCTGGCGCGAATAGCCAAGGAACGGCGCGACCACGGTAATGGAACGGGCGGAAGCGCGCTTCATGGCGTCAACCATAATGAGCTGCTCCATAATCCACTTGTTGATCGGCTCGGTGTGCGCCTGCATCACGAACGCATCGGCGCCACGCACCGGCTCGGTGTAACGCACATACATCTCGCCGTTGGCGAAATCGTAAGCCGTGGTCTCAAGTACGTCGATTCCCAGGTATTTCGCGGTTTCATGGGCTTGCTCAGGGTACGCACGACCCGTCACCAAAGCCAATTTCTTATCCGGGGTGCCTTCGAGAATCGCCGACATGCTTCGCCTTCCACAAATCTAGAGTCGCGTAAATACGGTACCAACCGTACAAAAATAGCCGTATTCAATATAACAATGCGGGTGCCCATGACGCGCCTGCACCACAGAACGTGCGCAATTGCCGCTCGTCCAGCAGAAGGGCTATGCTGAACAGGTTGTCTGAACTGTATCTTTATACCTTTCATATATAGATGCGTGAAGGCAGTACGCATACACACTCCTGCCATGGAAGGTCCATGGCCGATAGTCCGAAGGAGGTGGGTGATGTCTGCGCATAAGTACGAACTGATGTTCATTGCCGATCCTGAGCTGGATGAGCGCGGTCTGAAGAAGTTGACCGAGCAGTATCTGGAAACTGTCACCAAGGAAGGCGGTGCTGTCGAGAACATCGACATCTGGGGCCGTCGCAAGCTTGCCTACGAGATCGCCGGCAAGACCGAAGGCAATTACGTTGTGGTCAACTACTCCGCTGAGCCGGCCACCAGCGACGAACTCGATCGTCTGCTGAACCTGAACGAATCCGTCATCCGTACGAAGATTCTTCGCAAGTAAGTAATTCCAAGCTTTTCAAGCTGCAAAACAATAAGCTGCAAAGTAAGTAGGTAACGATGGCAGGCGAAACGATTATCACTGTGGTGGGTAACCTCACGGCTGATCCCGAAATCCGTACGGTTGGCAACGGCTCGTCCGTGGCCAGCTTCACCATTGCCTCCACTCCGCGCACCTGGAACCGTAATACGGGCCAGTTTGAAGATGGTCAGGCTTTGTTCATGCGCTGCTCCGCGTGGCGCGACATGGCCGAACATTGCGCGCAGAGCCTGAGCAAGGGCATGCGTGTGATCGCGCAGGGTCGTTTGCAGCAGCGTTCCTATCAGGCGAACGATGGTTCCCAGCGCACGGTTATTGAGCTTCAGGTCGATGAGATCGGTCCGTCCCTGCGCTATGCGACCGCCCAGGTCACCCGAACCTCCAGTGCCAACGGTGGTAATTTTGCCGGCAATCGTGGCGGCAATGCTTTCGCTGGCGGCAACGGCGGGTTCAACAACGGTGGCTTCGCCGGCAATGCCGGTGGATATCAGGGCGGTGCCGGGTATTCCGGTGGCGCTGGCTATCAGGGCGGGGCTGCCGCTCCAGCCAATGCCGCGCCCGCCGTGCAGCCTGCTCCGGCATCGGATCCGTGGGGCAATTCGGATAATTCCGGTTCCTCATCGTTCGGTTCCTTTGGCTCCTCCGAATTTGGTGGAAGCAGCGACGAACCGGAATTCTGATCCGACCCGGATCGCAGCTTAAAAGAAAAGCAATTTCCAGATTGTAAGGAGAACATCAAGATGTCACGCAAGAGGCCGCAGCCGCCGGTCAAGCCGTTTAAGAAGAAGCCGAATCCACTGAAGGCCGCTAAGGTCACCGAGATCGATTACAAGGACGTTGCCCTGCTGCGCAAGTTCATCTCCGATCGCGGCAAGATTCGTTCCCGTCGTATCACCGGTGTTTCCGTGCAGGAACAGCGCGAGCTCGCCAAGGCTATCAAGAACGCCCGCGAGATGGCTCTGCTGCCGTACGCCACTTCCGGTCGCTGATCTTAGAGAGGTTTGAAAAATGGCTGAAACTAAGGTTATTCTCACCAAGTCCGTCAATCACCTGGGTCACCCGGGCGACGTCGTGTCCGTCAAGGCCGGCTACGCTCGCAACTACCTGATTCCGCAGGGTCTGGGCTTCGCATGGTCCAAGAACGCTGCCGCCCAGATCGAGGCCATGAAGCGCGCTCGTCTGGCCAAGGCCGTTGCCACCCGCGAAGAGGCTGTTGCCGCCAAGGAACTCATCGAGGGTTCCGTCGTCGAAATCGCCGCCAAGGTCTCCGAGTCCGGCAAGCTGTTCGGTGGCATCTCCGCCGACAAGATCGCCATCGCGCTGTCTTCCAAGGCTGCCGTCAACCCGAAGAACATCACCGTGGATCCGATCAAGACCACCGGCGAGTTCGCTGCAACCGTCGCTCTGCACCCGGAAATCTCCGCTTCCTTCACCGTGAAGGTTGTCGCTGAGTGATTCGGCCCCATTCGCTATGGCTGCATTCATTGCGGTTACGGCGAATGACTTCAGACTGAGATACGTCTGAGCTTAAGCATGGAAAATCCCCCTGCACCAGCTGAAAACAGCTATGCAGGGGGATTTTCATACTTTATTTAATAGCTGTAGCCACCGTCATTAGTTGGTTTGTCGCAACTTGGGCACGTCATGGTCGTTACTTTCCTTCTCTCGTGCGGAAACGGTGCTTGGAAGCAACCTAAGCTCAATCCTTAAGTGGGTGTTGCGTGAAGCATGCTGATTCACTCAAGAAGAGCGATTTACCGTCAGTTTTCATGCATGGCTGTGCAAATGAATTAGCGGGAGCGTTTGGGGCAACTGGATTGCAAGGAACTGAATTTGTGAAGAAATTGTGATTTCCTGCCTTGATTGTGCTCTTTAGGTAGGAAATATGATGGTTGAATCGCGTTTTCTGCGATTTTCGTAATCTGTCGAAATCGTTGAAAAATAGCGGTTTTACAACCGCGACACGCCGAAAGTTGCATTCTTCTCGATTCTGAGTATATTTACTTCTCGTGCTCAGCGAGAACAAAACCTCGCAAGACCAACGCCCCTTTAGCTCAGTTGGTTAGAGCAGCTGACTCTTAATCAGCGTGTCCAGGGTTCGAATCCCTGAGGGGGCACAGATAAAGCCTTGGAACTTCGGTTCCAAGGCTTTTTTGTTTTCCGATTTCTGTATGACTGTCCGGCAAGCCGACGGCCTGTCAAGCCTTTTTGTGCTCGACTTCCAGTGCGGGGAGTAGTGTTGGACGCTGTTGTCCGCCGAGAGCGGAATCGACATCAATCTGATTCTTATTGAGAAGAAGCAATAGAGGAAACAGCAGTGGAATACTCGACTTTTGTCAAACTTGCGGCCGAATTCTTCGGTACCGCCATTCTGATGATCTTCGGCAACGGCGCTGTCGCGAACGTTGAACTGAAGAACACCAAGGGCCACCATGCGGGCTGGCTGAACATCGCCATGGGCTACGGCTTCGGCGTGATGATCCCGGTGCTCATGTTCGGTGCCGTCTCCGGCGCGCACATCAACCCGGCCATGACCATCGCCCAGGCCGTGAACGGCCTGTTCGACTGGAGCCTCGTGCTGCCGTACATCATCGCCCAGCTGCTTGGTGCCGCCGCAGGTCAGCTCGTGGTGTACATCACCTACTACCCGCACTATAAGGACACCGAAAACGCCAACGCCATCCTCGGCACCTTCTGCACCACCGACGCCCACAACGACCGCATCAACTACTTCGTCAACGAGTTCTTCGGCACCCTCGTGCTCGTGTTCGGCGCCCTGTGCTGCCTGTCCATGCCGTGGGGCGAAGCGGACCACGCTGCCGCTTCCATCGTGGTCGGCTTCATTGTGTGGGGTCTCGTGACTTCCATGGGCGGCCCGACCGGTCCTGGCCTGAACCCGGCCCGTGATCTCATGCCGCGACTGCTGCACGCCATCCTGCCGATCCCGTCCAAGGGCTCCTCCCGCTGGGGCGAGGCTTGGATTCCGGTTGTCGCCCCGATTCTGGGCGCTATCGTGGGTGCGTTCGTGTTCAAGTTGTTCGCCTGATCGCATTCAATCATTCGTGACTTGTTTGCCTGACCGTCGCATAAGTTGCGTTTGATATATGAGAACTGTTGCATAAAGCCTGTTTTCCTCGGAAAATTTCCGGTACGGGGGAAGCGGGCTTTTTGCATGCCTACTGTTGGCTGGTAGTGTTGCCGCGGAAGAGATATGCTGCCACCTGCGTGACGGCAGGGTTATAAGGAGGCCGGATTGAAGCGAATTCGTACCATTCTGCGTGCGCTCGATCCGAAAGCGGCCGCCACCATGAGCCGCCGGGAACGGACGGAAGCGTTCCGCATCCGCAGAAGCGTCGTGGCTTGGATTCTTGCATTATGCGTCATCGTGTCATGTACGTCGTGCAGCGTGCATGCCGTGCTGGTCAACGCGGTACTGAACGGACATGCGAAAACGGCGCAGATCGGCAATTCCGGAACACATTCAGAAAAAACGGATCAATCCGCGAAATCCGAAAAGAAATCGCAACAATCAGAGAAGAAAACCTAGGAATCGTCGGAAACGAAAGACGCAAAGGCCTCAGCGGAGGAAACGGCGGAACCGCAGGAAGACGCCGTCACCAAAGCGCTTCGCGAGCAGTCGGCCGCGCTGATGGACGATCAGAAAAGCGAAATACTTGCGAAAGCGCAGCAAACGGCGCAAAACAGCGGATATGGCATGGTGCAATATCATTACTGTGTGGTCACCAATGGTGAAGTCGGATCAGTCGAAGATTTTTCGAATGCCGTGTTTCATATTCTGAACAGCGAACATGGATGGGCGCGCAGGCGCGATTTTCGAACCTTCTACGGACGGCAATTGCGATTTCAATATCGTGCTCGCCCAAGCGTCGACCTTGCCGACGTTCTCGTCGGTATGTTCGGAGCAATACAGCTGCCGTGTGGGCAACAATGTGATTATCAACGACGATCGTTGGAATTCCGGCACGGACGTGTGGATGTCGGGAGGCGGCGACTTGGCGCGATATCGCACGATGGTGATCAATCATGAGGTCGGGCACCGGTTGGGGCATATCGACAATGAGATGACGTGCGCGGGGGCTGGCCAAGCGGCACCGCTTATGCAGGAGCAGTCCATATTTTTGGATGGCTGTGCGATCAACGAATATCCGCTTGATTCGGAATTATGGATTGGCTGAACGCGATTGCGGAATCGAGCTGCAGAATAAAACTGCAGAATAAAACTGCAGAATAGGGCCTACAGTCCGAAATATGCGTTGAACTCGCCTTGATCGAGCGTGCGGTCTGACGTGTTGGTGCGAACGGCATCCCAACTGAATACGCCAAGCGCTTCGTCGGCGCTCATAGGCTGCGGTTTGGTGTGTTTCAGGTCTCCCTGCAATCCGAGCAGCCATGCGCAATAGCCGATGATCTGTTGCGCGGTGGCGCCGTGTGCCGTGAGTATGCCGAGATCGAGCGAGCGCTCGCGTTTGGCAAGGCGTTGGCCGGCTGCGTTGTCGATGAGGGGCAGATGCGCGTATGAGATGGTCACATCGTCAGGTTTATTGGAACCGTCGGCAGGATGGAAGGGCTGTGTCGGTTCGGAAGGCTTGAATCCCGCGTTGATAAGGGCTTTGCGAATGTAGATTTGCAAAGCGTTGGAGCGAAGCAGATCACGGCCGCGCACAATGTCGGTGATGCCCATGTCGAGGTCGTCCACGGTGACGGCCAGCTGGTAGGAGTAGATGCCGTCCGAGCGGCGCACGATGATGTCGCCGATGTCGTGGGCGAGGTTGTATTGCTGGGTGCCGAATACTTCGTCGTGGAAGGTGATGGTGGTGTCGGCGGTGGCGATGCGCATCGAGTGGCGGTCGTTGTTGGCGAGGCGTTGTTTCGCACGCTGCGGTTCGCTGGCGATGAGGCGTCGGCATGTTCCTGGGTACACGGTGAAACGATCGCCTTCCTGTGGTGCAGAGGCGGCGCGGATGTCGGCGCGCGAGCAGAAGCAGGGGTAGATGAGCGGTGTTGCCTCAGAGGTGGCTGCTTCGTTGCCTGCTGTAGTGCTGCAGGGCTTGGAATCGTTGGAACTAGTACTGATAATATCGCTGATTTCGTCAAAGCTTAGCTTGCTGAGAAGCTCAAGCGCTTCCTGGTATAGGGCGTGTCGCGACGACTGGAATACCGGTTCGCCATCCCAACCGAGACCAAGCCATTCGAGATCGCGCATCATGGTTTCGGCGGCGCCGGGAACCACTCGTGGCTCGTCGATGTCTTCGATGCGCAGCCGTATGGAATCACCCGATTTGCGGGCGGAAAGCCATGCTCCGAGCATGGCGTAAACGTTGCCGATGTGCATGCGTCCTGATGGGGTTGGTGCGAATCGGCCGGTCATGGCTGCTCCTTTGGTGGGTTGACTGTGGCAGTACGCAACTGTACCCGTTGGGGTTTAGCTAGGTTTAGCGTAGGGCGATTCAGGTGGCGTGAGCCCCCATAGCCTTACGTTAAAGTGGTAGTATGTGCCGTTCGGGTGCGTTCGTTTGTGATGGTAATCTACGAGCACGAGAATGGTATTCCGTTTTGTCGGATGAATGGGGTCGATATGACGAAAAGGCAGTTTAGTAACACGGAGGTCGAGTATCTTCGTGCGTTGCCGGCGGTTGAGTCGGTTACGGAAAATCGGATCACGTATTCGCGTGATTTTCAGATCAGTTGCATGCGCCGATATTTGGATGGCGAGCGGCCGAGCACGATTTTCACGTCGGCTGGGTTGAGCCCTGCGATTATCGGGCGCAAGCGTGTGGAACGTAATATCGCACGTTGGAAAGTGGATCTGGATATTATGGCGGCCGCAAGAAGCAATTCCACGACGGGCGCCTTGTCTTCCGACACCAGGGAACGATTGGTGACTGTGCAGTTGGGGCAGATTCGATCGCTGACGTGTCAGGTGCTTGCGTTGAAGGAACGCGTTGATGCTTTGGAACGCAAATTAGACGAATCGCAAGGCTGAATTTGAGTTCGCTGAGAAAATTTTTTTTTGAAGAAAAAAGTTTTTTTCGGCGCGTGTTTAGTAAATCTTGCATATAGTTGCTGTCGGACGGAGTCTTTGAAGTTCCCCCTTCTACTGCCGTCTGTTTTATTAGCCCGTGCGGATATCGGTCGCTTTATCGCTTCACTTCAGACCGTCGTACGGGCTTCTTCTTACTCTGGTAGAGGTAGTTGGGATTGAACGCAAGAGGCTGAACATGACTGCATATATGGACCATAAGAATCTTGCCAATGAGGTGATCGACGGTGTGCGTGCCGTGCAGATCGCCGATGGCGTGCACCGTGTGCTGGACCGCATCGCATCGGCGGAGCAGCATGCCGGGCGTGACGCAGGTTCCGTACGCCTGCTTGCCGCCACGAAAACGCGCGACGTGGGTGAGATCATGGCTGCGATCGACGCTGGCGTGCGTATGATCGGCGAGAATCGTCCGCAGGAAGTGATGGCGAAGGCCGAAGGGTTGATGGCACGTTGCGGGGAGCGCGGATTCGCGTTGGGCGTTGCCGACGATGCCGGCGCTTCCACTATTGCGGGTGAGCATATTCCGTTCCATCTGATCGGCCAGCTGCAAAGCAATAAGATCGGCAAAGTGCTGCCGGTCGTCAACACCATCGAATCGGTTGATTCCCTTGACTTGGCGGAGAAAATCTCGCGCAGGGCCGTGGCGCGCGGCATCACCGTGGGCGTGCTGCTGGAAGTCAACGAATCGGGTGAGGCGTCGAAATCCGGCTGCGATCCCTCGCATGCCATCCGCATCGCGCAAAAAATCGGTACATTGGACGGACTTGAATTGCAGGGGCTGATGACCATCGGCGCGCATGTCGACGACGAAACCGCCATCCGCAAGGGATTCGAGCACCTGCGCAAAACCCGCGACCATATTCTCGAATCCGGCGAGCCGGGCACGCAATCCTGCCGCGAACTGTCGATGGGCATGACCGGCGACATGGAACTTGCGGTTGCGGAAGGATCCACCATCGTGCGCGTCGGCACCGCGATTTTCGGCGAGCGTGCTTTTATCTGACGTTTTCTTCCTGTGACGGGCCTTCGCATGATGTGATGGCCCGTTTTTTTTTTTTCGATGTTTTTGATTGTCGGGCGTTGCATGTCGATGATATGGACGATTCGACGATTGTTGCGGGTAGACTGGCAGACATGAGAATCGCACGTTTTTCGCATAATGATGTACCGCAATACGCTTTCGTGCAGACCGACGAAAGCGACGGCAAGGACTATCTCGTGGCGCTTGAGGGGCATCCTCTGGCCGGTGCCGGTGTGAAGCCGACCGGCGAGCGTTTTCCGGTGGATGGCGATGGCGTTCGCCTGCTTTCCCCGGTGATCCCGTCGAAGGTATACGGGCTGGCCAAGAATTATGAGGCGCACGCGCAGTTCATGCATGAAGCAGGCCATTCCGACATCAAGCACGCTCCGGAAGACATGGTGATCTTCTCCAAGCCGAGCACGTCGGTGATCGGCCCGGACGATCCGATCGTGATCCCGTCGTACTCGAACGATATGAATTTCGAGCCGGAAGTGGCCGTGGTGATGGGGCGCATCGCCAAGAACGTGACGGTCGAACAGGCCATGGATTACGTGCTCGGCTTCACTTGCGTGAACGATGTGACATTGCGTGACCTGCAGGGACTTGACCCGATGTGGACGCGTGCGAAAGGCTTCGACACCTCCTGCCCGCTCGGCCCGTGGATCGTGACCCGCGACGATTTGGATTGGAAGGACGCGAAGATCTCCTTCACGCTGAACGGTGAGGATGTCGAGCTGGCTTCCGGCACCACGGCGAATCTGATTCACGGCATTCCGGAGCAGATCGCGGCGATTTCCAGCTTCACGACGCTGCTGCCGGGCGACGTGATTCTGACGGGCACGCCGAACGCTTCCGGCCATCTTGATCCGGGCGACGAGGCGATCGTGCACGTCGAAGGCATCGGCAGCCTGCGCAACGTGGTGGTGCGCGGCTGATTGCCGATTGCTGATTGACATATTGAAGATATGAAGGCCGTCACCTTTCGTGGGTGACGGCCTTTGTGCTGCGTTGTTCGCGATTTCCCGTTTAGTGAACAAAAGTTGAGTGTTGCAGGCTCAACTTTTGGGAATAGAATGGTGGTGAAGTCGGTTGAGCATATCAGACAACGACATATGCGTCGACGCGACCGTGCGAAAAACGGACGATCGGCGCGAACCATGGAGGATGATATGGAACAGAAGTTCACCACAATGGCGCAGGAAGCCATTTCCGACGCCGTACAGAACGCGTCGGCAGCGGGCAACGCGCAAGTCGAAACCCTGCACCTGCTTGACGCGCTGCTGCGCCAGGAAAACGGCGTGATCCGCGGTCTGATCGAAGCCGCGGGCGGCAACGCGCAGAACATCAGCGCCGCCGTGCACCAAGCGCAGGACGCGCTGCCAAGCGCCAGCGGATCGACCACCGCGCAACCGCAAGTCAGCAGGCAACTATCCGCAGTACTTGCGCAAGCCGGCAAGGAAATGCAGCAGATGGGCGACGAATACGTATCCACCGAACATCTGCTCATCGCCATCGCGGCGGCAAAGCCGAATCAGAGCGCGCAAATCATGGAACAATACGGCGTGACCGCCGACGCGCTACGCAAAGCCGTGCCAACGATCCGAGGAGGCGCGAAAGTGACCAGTCCCGACGCCGAAGGCTCCTACAAAGCCCTCGAAAAGTATTCGACCGACCTGACGGCAGCCGCGAAAGAAGGCAAGCTCGACCCCGTGATCGGCCGCGATCAGGAAATCCGCCGAGTCATCCAGATCCTGAGCCGCCGCACCAAGAACAATCCGGTGCTGATCGGCGAGCCTGGCGTGGGCAAAACCGCCGTGGTGGAAGGCCTTGCGCAGCGTATCGTCGCCGGCGATGTGCCGACCACCCTGCAAAACAAGAAGCTCATCTCGCTTGATCTGGGCTCCATGGTGGCAGGTTCGAAATACCGTGGCGAGTTCGAGGAACGCCTGAAGAGCGTGCTGCAGGAAATCAAGAACGCAGACGGGCAGATCATCACGTTCATCGATGAGATCCATACCATCGTCGGCGCGGGCGCGGCCGAAGGATCCATGGACGCGGGCAACATGCTCAAACCCATGCTCGCGCGAGGCGAACTGCGCCTGATCGGTGCCACCACACTCGACGAATACCGTGAGAACATCGAAAAGGATCCGGCATTGGAACGCCGTTTCCAGCAGGTGTTCGTAGGAGAGCCGAGCGTGGAAGACACCATCGCCATCCTGCGTGGCATCGCACCGAAATACGAAGCCCACCACAAGGTGACCATCGGAGACGATGCGCTCGTGGCCGCGGCGACGCTGTCGAACCGGTATATTTCCGGCCGTCAGCTGCCGGACAAAGCCATCGATCTGGTTGACGAGGCCGCATCGCACCTGCGCATGGAACTCGACTCCTCGCCTGAGGAAATCGACGAACTGCAGCGTCAGGTCGACCGTCTCAAGATGGAAAAATCGTACCTGCTTGGCAATCCGAAAGACGATGCCGACGCGCAGAAAGCGGAAAACGAGCTTGATGAAAGCGCCAAGGAACGTCTCGACGACCTCAACAAGGAAATCGCCGACAAAAGCGAGAAACTCAACGGTCTGAAAGCACGCTGGGACGCCGAAAAGAACGGGCACAACCGCATCGGCGACCTGCGCAAGAAGCTCGACGAACTACGCACCCAAGCCGAACGGTATGAACGCGAAGGCGATCTGGCGAAATCCTCCGCCATCAACTATGGCGAAATTCCGGCCATCCAGAAGGAGATCGCGCAAGCCGAACAAAACGAGGCGGCGGCCAAGAACAGTGCGGCAGGCGGTGCTGACGGTGGCTTGGGTGGCGATATTCCGATGGTGCCGGACCGCGTTGACGCCGACTCCGTGGCCGAAATCGTGTCCGACTGGACGGGCATTCCCGTCGGACGCCTCATGCAAGGCGAAAACGAGAAGCTGCTGACCATGGAAGACTATCTCGGCAAACGTGTGATCGGCCAGAAGGAAGCCATTCAAGCGGTTTCCGATGCGGTACGTCGTTCGCGTGCGGGCATTTCCGACCCGAACCGCCCAACCGGCTCGTTCCTGTTCCTCGGCCCGACCGGCGTGGGCAAGACCGAGCTCGCCAAGGCGCTCGCCGACTTCCTGTTCGACGATGAAAAGGCCATGGTGCGCATTGACATGAGCGAGTACATGGAGAAGGCCTCCGTGTCTCGTCTGATCGGTGCTGCGCCAGGCTACATCGGCTATGAGGAGGGTGGCCAGCTGACTGAAGCCGTGCGTCGCCGCCCATATTCGGTGGTGCTGTTCGATGAGGTTGAAAAGGCCAATCCTGAAGTATTCGACGTGCTGTTGCAGGTGCTCGACGACGGCCGTTTGACCGACGGGCAGGGCAGGACCGTGGACTTCAAGAACACGATTCTGATCATGACCTCCAACCTTGGCTCGCAGTTCCTGGTGAACACCGAACTGGATGACGAAGCCAAGAAGAAGGCCGTGATGGACGCCGTGCATATGCAGTTCAAGCCGGAATTCATCAACCGCTTGGATGAACTGGTTATGTTCCACCCGCTTACGCGCGAAGAGCTCGGCGGCATCGTGGACATTCAGGTGGCGCAGGTTTCGGCCCGCTTGGCGGATCGCCGCATCAAGCTGGATGTTACCGATTCGGCGCGCGATTGGCTCGCCAACACCGGTTACGACCCGGCGTATGGCGCTCGCCCGCTGCGTCGTTTGGTACAAACCGAAGTCGGCGACCAGTTGGCGCGCATGCTGCTGGCCGGCGAAGTGCACGACGGCGACACCGTGCTTGTGGATCAGACCGGCGGCGACCATTTGGAGCTCTCCTCGTGGGCGCCGGGGCAGATTGACGACGATTTTTCGGCAGAGGCTAAGTGACGGTCGGAGTCATTCGGCTGATCGGTTTGGCCTGACTGACTGTTGATTGGCCGAGTCACAAAACGGTCTAACCGTTGACGGTGGGCGGACTGCGCACATGCGGGTCCGCCCATTTTTCGTGCGATTGCGCGATTTTCTTTTGCGAAAACCGTTTTACCGTGACGGTTGGCGGTCGTATGCCTGCAAAACCAAGCCTGCGACCGTCAAAACCGTCGCACCGATCAACACGGCGATCGCAAGCTTCGGTTGAAGCCCGAAAATCAGCCACAAAGCGAACGTCCACACCGCGATGACCATCGTCACGGTCGCGGTAATCTGCGTTACCCGCGTGCGAATCTCATATGTGATGCTGGCCTGGATAAGCGTATCCATGCTTTGCTGTGTTTCTTGCGTTTCTTGCGATTGTATTTCTTGCTTTTCTTGCGATTGTGCGGTCGGAATATCGCCTTCCGATGCTTTCTTTGCCATGGGGCGTTGCGCGATCAGCGAAATCGCAAGCGATAGCACGGCGACCATGCTTGCGAAAGCGAAATACTGATTGCGTGACCCCGCGGGGAAAATCCACGACACCACGCACGCCAGCAGACTGTAGACGTACACAATGGTCATGGCGAGCGACAGCAGCGAATCCGCGTTGGGCGTGTGGCTTTTCAGGGCGGCGATACCGCGATTGTGCATCGGCGCGGCGCAGTAGAACATGACCGGCGTGGCGATGATGGCGTGCAGCCATGGATTGGTCAGCCAGTGGGGAAGTGTGATGCCGCCGAATGTCAGCATGGTTACGGTGAATGTGGGAGCGGTCAGTATGGTTGCGATGGCGAGACTCTTGGCGATGTCGCTTCGGTGTGTTGCGCCGGCTGCCTCGTCTGGATTTTCGGTGTGATTTTCGGTGTGATTCTTGGCGGGCTTGTCATCGGTGATGCGTTGGTGGGAGGGGGCTATGTCATCGTTTTCGCTTAGGAATAGCCTGAGGATGGCCCAAGTGGCCACGGCCGCCGCAACAATCGCCGCCACCGTCATAAACAAATCGAATCCCATGTGTTTCCGAACCCCCGGATTGCCTCTTGAATGCCTCTCGAATATTCAGCGTGCTCGCGTTGCCGCATGTTCGTGAGCATGCTTTCGGCTCCAAGCATAATGCAGCTGGGCATGGATGTCTTGCGAACTTTGATCTTCCAAGATGTCTTGGTCATGCTGTTATATAGAACATATGTTCGACAATCCTGTGTTTGTGGTGATTCTTCTGGTGGTTGTGGCCGTGCTTGGAGCCGCGGCCGGCTTTTTCGCGGGCCGTTCCAAAGGGCAGGAAATGGCCCGTGATGCGAAAACCGCTGATCTTAACGAGGCGAAAGCGCAGATCGAAGCTGATCGGCAGGAAATCAGCGAATTGTCCACGGCGGTGACCCAATACCGCACGCAGGCGGAAGGGTTGGCCCAGCAGTTGACCTATCTCAAATCGCAGCTCGCGCAGGCCCAGCGGGCCGAACAGGAACGTGTGGAGCGGGAGCGTGAGCGTGCCGCGGCCGAAGCGGAACGCAAGCAGGCCGAAAACGAGCGAAAACTGCAGGAGCAGAGCAAGGTATTGTCCGCGCTCGCGCCCGTGCAAAAGAATCTTGACGCCCTGCAGCAGAAGGTTTCGCAGATCGAAGAGGGTCGCAAGCGGGAAATGGGTGCGCTTGGCGAGCAGCTCAAGGGGCTTGGCGAGCAGCAGGCCCGTCTTGACCGCGAAACCAACGCCCTGTCGTCCGCGTTGCGCAACAACAAGGTGCGCGGCGCGTGGGGTGAGGCGCAGCTGAGGAACATCGTGGAATCCGCGGGGCTTCTGGAGCATGTGGATTTTGACACCCAGGTGGTCGTCACCGACGTGGATGGGCGTACGCAGCGTCCGGATATGATCATCCATATGCCGGGCGGCAAAACCATTCCGATCGATGCGAAAGCGCCGTATGCCGACTACCAGAAGGCGTGCGAGATTCCCGATACCGCCACGCCCGAGGAGCTGACGCGAAAGTCGGAGCTGCTGCATGCGCATGCCAAGGCAGTGCGTGAACATGTGAAGACCTTGGGCGACAAGGCCTATTGGAACGCGTTCGCCGATGCCCCCGATTTTGTGATCGCCTTCATCCCCAACGAATCCCTGCTGCAGGCGGCTTTGGAAACTGACCCGACGCTGATGGATGACGCGTTTGCACGCAAGGTGGCTTTGACCTCGCCGATTACCCTATGGGCGGTGCTGAAATCCGTGGCATACGCGTGGCAGCAGCAAAGCCTGACCGATGACGCGAAAATGCTGTTCGACCTGTCCCGCGAATTGTATGAGAGGTTCGCGGTGTTGGGCGATCGCGCCACCAAGCTGGGGTCCGCCATCACCAAAACGGTCGGTGCCTACAATGCGTTCGCCTCGTCGCTGGAATCGCGCGTGCTTGTCACCGCACGCAAGCTGCAGCGCGTCGACCAGAGCAGAATCATCGAGCCGGTGAACATGATCGCGCCCGAAAAAGCCGACATCCGCGAACTCACCGCTCCCGAAACCAGTGAACAGTGATATCTGACTAAATACGTGTCGGCATAAGTAAGGTTTGACGAGTAGAAACGGTAGGCTGGGAGTATGATCGAAGAGAAGACTTTCCGTAAGACCAATCCGGTTGCTGTGCCTGCCGATGCTCCTGAGCATAGCGACATCGATTTCGCCATGCTTGAGCCGCGTGACCAGCTGAAGTCGCTGTTGCAGGCAGAGATGGCCGACAAGCCGTTCTCGGAGCTTTCCTCTGTATTGTTCGATCATCGTGGCGCTTCGATTGTCGGGCATATTCTGCTGGACGCGTTGGAAGAATCCGGCTATTCCGTGGATGATTTCGACGCCGTGGGCGCGTTGACCGCGGCCGCGGTTCCGCTGGTGTCCGCCATGATTCAGGCGGCCGCTTCGCGCGGTGAGAATCTCAACGGTTTTGTGATGGATTTCGTGTATCCGTCCATTAAGGGACCGTCGATCGCGGGTAAGCGCGTGGTGTTGCTGGATTCCTGGCTGTCTGAAAAGTCGTATGTACAGACGTCCTCTTTGGTTACCTTGCGCAATGGCAATGAGTTGAGCCTTGATTTCTCCGTGGTGAAGAACGAGGGCGCCGAGGTGCTTGCCATCGCTTCGCTGATCGGCGGCGTTGACATGACCGAGCCGACGATCAAGGTCATCAATCCGGTGGATGGGTCTGAATCCGAGCTGCCGTTCGTTGAAGTGTTCAAGGAATCGGAGCTTCACTAGGTATCCTGTTGACCAGCCATTGGCGATACGAGGTTCGTAAGGAGGAATCGCGTGCATCAGCCTCATCCCATTGATATTGCAGCGAAAGCGTCTGGCGAGCCGGTCTTTCGCGAGGTGGGTGTAGGGCCGTGGGCCGAAACACATCCGGGTGAGCCTCGTCCGGATGATCCGCAATCTGTAAATTATGATCGCCGATTCGACTCGTCTTTGCTTGACGAGGGCGATCGTCGCAACGTGCTTGACCAGTATCGCTACTGGGCGGTCGCGGCCATCAAAGCCGATCTTGACGCTCGCGGTCGCCATGATTTCGAAGTCGCCGTGGAAAACTGGACGCACGATTTCAACATCGGATCCATGGTGCGCACGGCGAACGCGTTCCAAGCGAAACGTGTGCATATCGTCGGACCGCACAAGTGGAATCGCAAGGGGTCGCTGATGACGGAGCTGTACCAGCACGTCGAAAACCACCCTTCCATAACCGAACTTGTCGAATGCTGGAAGCTGCGCATTGCCGGAGAAATCGCGGCGGCGCAATCGCAGGCGGCCGCCATCGCATTTCGTATGCATGAAAGCGCGGGAAAAAATGTGGAAGCTGGAAACGATGCCGGCGTAAGCGATGCTTTGTTGGCTGAAGGCCGTGTTGCTGGATGCGCTCCATCTGGCATTTCGACGGATGCTTCGGATGCAAGCGGCGTTGGGAATGGATTCGAGCCTACCTGCATGGCGCAATTGGCTGCGATTGATCAGCGTATTGCCGAGTTGAAGGCGGCGCGGGTTATTGCGCTTGATATTATTCCGGGTGCGGTGCCGATGGAAACGTACCGTTTTCCGAAGCGTTGCCTCATGCTGTTTGGCGCGGAAGGCCCGGGATTGTCCGAAAAAGCGCTTGAGTTGGCCGACGATGTGGTTTACATCTCCCAGTTCGGTTCGGTGCGTTCCATCAATGCCGGAGCCGCGGCCGCCGTTTCCATGCACGCATGGATCTCCCAGCACGCCGCTCCCCAGCTCTAACCTCCATCTCCTATCGTCCAAAATCCTCCAGTGACTGGAAGAATCGGGACGATTGGAGTTCTGTCAGCGGGATGATTGTTCCAGTGGGTGGAGGTTTTGGGTCTCCTGTGGGGCGTCTGGCGGGGTGAGTCCTTCAGTGACTGGAGAGGTTGGGACTTTAGTACGGTGTTCTGCGGGAAGATTCCTCCACTTACTGGAGCAATCTTCCCGCTAACAAGCCTGTCAGAGTCCTGATTCTTCCAGTCGCTGGAGGAATCTTCCCTCTGAAAGCCTCACCAGAGACCCAAAACCTCCACCCACTGGAGCAATCTTTCCGCTGAGTGCCCTGCTAGAGTCTAGATTTCTCCACCCTCTGGAGGAATCTTCCCGGCGGCGAGCTTCTCAACGTTCCGATTCCTCCACTTACTGGAGGAATCTTCCCGCAGATGATTACCCTATGAAACGCAAGGAACCCCAGCACGCCGCAGTTTCGCAATCAGCGGTTTTTGCTGGACTGCATCGTCAAAAGTTAATCTGACAATTTCCGTAACTCCTGCGCGAAAAAGCGCTTGCTCGCGTTCTCGCTCGGCCTGAACGGTCTCCTGGATGCTCCTACGATCAGTCATTTTCGGATCAACGTATTTTGCTGTGCCGTCAAGTTCTCCGACAATAATACGTCCATCGGTTGTGCGCCATAAAAAATCGACCCTAAATTGTTTTCCCGTAAGCGAGTCGGCGAAGGAGACTTGCAATTGAGGAACCGCAAAACCGTTTTCAATCATGACTGCCCGAGCAAAAGATTCACCGCCATTTTCACTTCCTGCGTCGGTATATCTCAACAATTTGAAGATGCGCGAGCAATCGAGTGTCGTGCGTGCGCATTCCTGCAAGATCTGCTTTTCTTCGATTCCGTCTGCTGCTGCATCATCGAAAATCGGCAGGGAATAGATGAACTCTAACGTCCGTCCACAGTCCAATAAGGTACGAGGGGGATTAGTGACATGGATTCCGTTTGCGAGTACCGCATTTTCTCTGGGATATGGGCTGTAGATGATATTGAGTTTGTCGTGCGGCCGGTATGATCCGTGATTGGGCAATGTTATGGTCAGTCCTTGCCGGTGCAGGAATCGCGGGTGGTCGAATCCGTGGGCTGCGGCGGCTGTTATTCCTGCGAAAACCCAGTTGGGGTGGAGCCTGCTGAGGGTTCGTGCCGCGTGCAACGATTGTTCGGGCTCGTTCAGCTGATTCCAATATTCGGCACGGGCGAATAGCCCTGGGTATGGGCGCGCCAAATCTCCCGCGCGGTATCTGCGATATAGTCCCTTCTGGATGAGAGGGTCACTGCTGTGTGCGCATCGTTGCGCATTTTCTGTTTGATCGAGCAGCGCATCGATTTGAGGATATGCTTTCATGATTTGACGCTACCTTGTTGTGGCTCTGCTATGGAAGTGCGATCGGCAAATGTGGATAGAGGATGCTGTTTCGGGCGTGTCTGTGGATAACTTACGGGTTTTGTGGATAACTGGGTGGTTGTTTTGCAGATAAGTGCTTGTATCCGCTTGTTTTGTGTGAATTTTTGTTGTTTTCTTCTATTGGTTGGATATTTTTAAGTATTGGGATGCCGTTCAGAGTCCAGATTCCTCCATTGGGTGGAGGTATTGGGACTGTGGATGGCTGGCTTGCGGGAGAATTCTTCCATTGGGTGGAGGAATAGGGGCTCTGACGAAGCGCTAGTGGGAGAATTCATCCAGTGGCTGGAGGTTTTTAGATGGTTGTATTGCTTTTAGTGTCCGTTTTGTTCCAATGACTGGAGGATTTTGGCCTCTAGTGGGACCTTCCGCGGGAGGATCCTTCCATCTTTGGAGGAATCCGGACTCCAGCAGAGCGTTCAGCGGGAAGATTCTTCCAGCGGGTGGACGAATCGGGACGATGAGAGGCTGGTTTGGGCCCGGATTGTTCCAGTGAGTGGAGGTTTTGGGACTGTGGCTGGAGGTTTTGGGACTGTGGCTGGAGGTTTTGGGACTGTGGATGGCTTGTTGGCGGGAAGAATCCTCCAGTGTCTGGAGGGATTTGCCCGGTGAAACAGCGTTTGGCGTCCTTTTGTTCCAGTGGGTGGGGGATTTGGGACGCTGACAGAGCTGGGGTGTTGGTGCGGCGGGCTGTTGCGGTTAGCGTGTGGGGCTGCCGGGCGGCATGCAGTGTGGGGCTGCCGGGGGAATTGGGACTTTGGTGGGGTGGTAGGGCGGGAGCGTGGTGGGGCTGCCGGGCAAGGCGAAATGGGCGGGCACTCGTCACACAGACGCGTTAATGTTAGGGACATGCCTACTTTCACCAAAGAAGAAATCGTGCATCTGGGCGATTTGGCCCGAATTGCACTTACTGACGAGGAGATCACCCGTCTGCAGGGCGATCTGAACGTCATCGCAGAATCCATCAACAAGGTCCAGGAAGTCGCTACCGACGATGTGGAACCAACCGCGAACCCGATTCCGCTGGAAGCCTACCTGCGCCCGGATGTGCCGGAAACCCCGCTGACTCAGGAAGAGGCGACCGCAGGCGCTCCGGTTTCCGAGGCCGGCATGTTCGTTGCACCGCGCATTCTGGGGGAGGAGTGACATGAGCGAACTCGTCAAGCTTTCCGCCGCCGAGATGGCGGCTAAGATCAAGGCCAAGGAAGTTTCCAGCCGTGAACTGGTTGAAGCGCATCTCGAAGTCATCGAGGCCGCCGAGCCGAGCATCAAGGCTTTCCTGAAGGTGTCCGGCGATCAGGCTCTCGAACAGGCCGACGCCTTCGATGCCAAGTCCGATGAGGAAAAGGCACAGCTGCCGGAACTTGCCGGCGTGCCGATCGCCATCAAAGACATGATCGTCACCAAGGGCATCGAAACCACCGCAGCCTCCAAGATCCTCGAAGGCTGGGTGCCTCCGTACGACGCCACCGTCATCGAGAAGCTCAAGGCTGCAGGCATGCCGCTGCTGGGCAAGACCAACCTCGATGAGTTCGCTCAGGGTTCGTCCACCGAGCATTCCGCCTACCAGACCACACACAATCCGTGGGATACCGAACGTGTTCCGGGCGGTTCCGGCGGTGGTTCCGCAGCTGCAGTGGCAGCGTTCGAAGCCCCGCTCGCCCTGGGTACCGACACCGGTGGCTCCATCCGTCAGCCGGGCTCGCTGACCGGTACCGTCGGTGTCAAGCCGACCTACGGCGGTGTCTCTCGTTTCGGCGCAATCGCCATGGCTTCCTCGCTCGACCAGATCGGCCCATGCTCCCGTACTGTGCTCGACGCGGCCCTGCTGCAGGAAGTGATCGGAGGCCACGACAAGCGCGATTCCACGTCCATTCCGGAAGGTCCTCGCCCGATGGTGGCGGCCGCCCGCGCAGGCATGAAGCGTGATCTGAAGGGCCTCAAGGTCGGTCTGATCAAGGAGCTCGGCGGCGAAGGCTTCCAGCCGGGCGTTATGGCACGCTTCAACGAAGGTGTCAAGAAGCTCGAGGAAATGGGTGCTGAGATCACCGAGGTGTCTCTGCCTCACCTGCCGTACTCCCTTGGTGCGTACTACATCATCATGCCGTCCGAGGTCAGCTCCAACCTGGCTCGTTACGATGGCATGCGTTACGGTCTGCGCGTCATGCCGCCGGCAGGCGTTCCGCAGACCGCCGCCAACATGATGGCCTACACTCGTGAAGCCGGTTTCGGCGACGAGGTCAAGCGTCGTATCATCCTTGGCACGTATGCCCTGTCCGCTGGCTATTACGATGCATGGTACGGTTCCGCACAGAAGGTGCGCACCCTGATCATCGACGATTTCAAGAAGGCTTTCGAGAAGGTCGACGTGCTTGTTGGCCCGACCAGCCCGGTCACCGCATTCAAGTTCGGTGAGAAGACCGAGGATCCGATGGCCATGTATGCCATCGATATCACCACCATTCCGGCCAACCTTGCAGGCGTTCCGGCCATGAGCATTCCTGCTGGTCTGAGCGACGATGGCTTGCCGGTTGGCTTCCAGTTCCTCGCTCCGCAGCAGCGTGACGAGGCCATGTACAAGCCTGCCGCGGCACTTGAGGCGGCTCTCGAGGAAGACTGGAACGGTCCGATCTGGCAGTCCCTGAAGACCCCGTGGCTCGACGGCTTGAACAAGTAGGAAGCATCGGAGGAAAGAAAACAAAATGGCTGAAAAGTTGATGAAGTACGCCGATGCCGTCAAGAAGTTCGATCCGGTCATCGGTCTGGAAACCCATGTTGAGCTGAGCACCACCACGAAGCTGTTCTGCCCGGCCGAAGTCTCGTTCGGTGGCGATCCGAACAGCCAGCTCACCCCGGTGAGCCTTGGTCTGCCGGGTTCTCTGCCGGTGGTCAACAAGACCGCCGTCGATTACGCCATCAAGCTGGGTCTTGCCCTGCATTGCGAAATTGCCGAGTGGAGCCAGTTCGCGCGTAAGAACTACTTCTACCCGGACATGCCGCGCGATTACCAGATCTCGCAGTATGACAAGCCGACCAACGGCAACGGCTATCTTGATGTGGAACTTGAAGACGGCACCGTGTTCCGTGTGCCGATCGAACGCGCCCACATCGAAGACGACGCAGGCAAGAACACCCACGTCGGTGGCGCTGACGGCCGTATCGAAGGCGCTGACCACTCCCTGGTCGACTACAACCGTGCAGGCGTTCCGCTGATCGAAATCGTGACCAAGCCGATCGTTGGCGCAGGCGATCGTGCTCCGGAAATCGCCGGTGCCTACATGCGCGCCATCCGCGACATCGTGCGTGCGCTTAATATTTCCCACGCTCGCATGGAGCAGGGCAACATGCGTGCCGACGTGAACGTGTCGCTGCGCAACAGCCCGTCCGATCCGTTCGGCACCCGTTCCGAAACCAAGAACGTGAACTCGTTCCGCGGTATTGAAAAGACCATTCAGTATGAGATTCGCCGTCAGGCGGCCATTCTGAGCGAAGGCGGCGAGATTCTGCAGGAAACCCGCCACTGGGATGAGGCTTCGCAGACCACCGCAGGCGGCCGCGTGAAGTCCGATGCCGACGATTACCGCTACTTCCCGGATCCGGATCTGGTGATGCTGCACATCACCAAGGAGCACATCGAAGAGATGAAGGCTCAGATGCCGGAAATGCCGCGCGAGCGCCGCAACCGCCTGAAGGGCGAGTGGGGCTTCAACGATTTGGAGATGCGTGACGTGCTCAACGCCGACGCTCTGGATCTGCTTGAGGAGACCGTCAAGGCTGGTGCCACCGCCGCAGGTGCCAAGAAGTGGTGGCTGGGCGAGCTGAGCCGTGAAGCCAACAACAAGGGCGTGAGCCTCGAAGAGCTGCCGATCGCTCCGGCCGATGTTGCTGAGGTTGAGAAGCTGATCGCCGATGGCAAGCTCAACGACAAGCTGGCCAAGCAGACCGTCGCCGGTGTGCTTGCTGGCGAAGGCACTCCGGATGAGGTCGTCAAGAAGCATGGCTTCCAGGTCGTGTCTGATGACGGCGCTCTCGAAAAGGCCGTGGATGAGGCTCTCGCAGCCAATCCTGACATCGTTGAAAAGCTCAAGAGCGGCAATATGAAGCCGATGGGCGCCATCATTGGTGCCGTCATGCGCGCCACTCGCGGTCAGGCTGACGCAAAGGCCGTCACCAAGATCGTGATGAGCAAGATCAAGTAACGTTTACAACGATTGCTGACGATTACAGCCGATTGTTGAATCGCAGGAAAACGCACGTTCCAAAAAGCTTGGGACGTGCGTTTTCTTTTCGTTATTCCGGAAAAGGGATTTCAAAGAAAGAGAATGCATAATCGCGAAGCGCATTTTCTTACGATTGCCGACATGTCCTTCAACATCAGGTTATGCTGGTAGAGGAATATGTACAGCGATTGCCGCCGCGCGGATTCACAGCTGACATACAGTCGGGTACAATACCCTCGGTATGGGTGCGGCGACGGTCGTGCCTGCAATGATGTAGGGGACAGGAATAATGCCAGAACAAGTTGAGGCTGCGACACAGGAGCAGTTGGACCAGCAGTCGCGTGAATTGCCGGATCTCATCGTCATTCCGTCTATCAAGGGCGAGATGGTGCATCTGCGTCCGTCCGTGATCGAAGATCTTGAACGTATGGACGCCATTGGGGCGTACATCGGCGCTTCCGGAATCACCGGCAAGGATCGGGTTGCCGAGCGTGGCGCGGTGCATGCGTGGGTGCGTCGTTCCGTGGCATGGTCCCAAGGCGAAACGCCGACCGAATCCGGTGTGGGGGATCCGGAGTCGCGTCGCACGATCGCATGGTCCATCATCACCGAAGCCGACCATGATGGCGATGGCGAGATCGATGCCGCGAATTCCGACAATGTGATTGGCATGATTTTCCTGATCGATATTGACGGTTGGGCTCGTTCCGCGCGCATTCAGGTGGTGCTTGGCAAGGATTACCGCGGCCGTGGCTATTCGCGTGACATCATGCCGCGCGTGATGACGTACGGACTTGCGCCGGAACCGGCAGGCCTTGGCATGCATCGCATTTGGGTTGCCGTGCCCGAGCAGAACACGCGTTCCGTGTCCGTGTACCAGTCGTTGGGATTCGTGCCGTCCGGTCGTTCGCGCGACGCCTTGTGGAACGCTTCGCAGAACCGTTACCAGGATCTGATCGTTATGGACACGCTGGTTGACGAGTTCGACCCGATCCGTTCGCTTGACGCGTTCGGCATGCATGTGATCGAAGATAATCCGGGCGTCAAGGAAGCGTTGAGCGCGCGCGAGCATTCCATTGCCATCCGACTGAATGAGAAGAATGCTTCGAAGCATGATGCGGAAGGTACGGATGTCAACGATGCCGCGGCAGCTGCGCAATCCGTGCAGAAAGCTTCTTCCGATGGTGCTGGTGACGTGGCCGAGGCTGTGCGGAAGGACGCGGAAGGCGCGGAACCTGCGCGACAAAGCGAGCATGATGATCGCAAGTCCGTTACTGGCGATGCCGAGGCCGAAAACAGCTGGCCGTACACGGCGGGCGAGCGTAAGACGTCGAAGGAAGCTTGGTGGCGCACGCTTGGTCGTGGTCGCAAGCGCGATACGGAAGGTAAGTGATGAGCGCCGAGGATCTCGATAATTACGAAACCGACGCGGAACTGGCTCTGTATAAGGAGTATCGCGACGTAATCAAGCTGTTTACGTATGTTGTTGAAACGGAACGTCGCTTTTATTTGGCGAATAAAGTCGATTTCAATGTGCGTTCCGCAGGCCAGGACGTGTATTTCGACGTGCGCCTGACTGATGCTTGGGTGTGGGACGTCTATCGTTCCAGTCGTTTCGTCAAGAACGTGCGTATCGTCACGTTCAAGGATGTCAATGTTGAGGAAGTGCAGAAAACCGATATTGACATTCCTGATTCCATCTAGTTGCGCAGTTGCCGGTCACGCGGTTGCCAGTTGTGCGGTTGCTGGTCGCGTAGTTGGATTGCGTAATGTGGTTGCGCGCTTTGGCCGCGCAGTCGGGTCGTGCATCGGCCGGTTTGATGATTGCGTTTTGCATGATGCGATAGCCGTATATCCGGCTGACTTGGCTTGATTTTGTAAGCATTCGCACAAGTTGCGGTGTTCGTTTCCCTACCCTCGGGTAGACTATCAGGGATTTTTGTTTTCATAAGGAGACCTCAAAGTGACGCAAAAGCAATCCGTGGTGATTATCGGCGGTGGCCCTGCAGGCCTGACTGCCGCTTGGGAGCTCGTCAAGGACGGTGGCTCCGAGAACTACGACGTGACTGTGTTGGAAGCGACCCGCGAATTCGGCGGCATCTCCCGCACCGTCAAGCATGATGGCAACCGTATGGATATTGGCGGCCATCGTTTCTTCTCGAAGGACGAACGCATCATGGATTGGTGGAAGGGGGTCCTGCCGCTGCAGGGCGCGCCAAGCTATGATGACAAGAAGCTCGGTCGCGAGCACGATATGGAACCGGGCGGACCGGATCCGGAAGTCGAAGACAAGGTGATGCTTAAGCGTCATCGCGTGTCTCGTATTTACTGGAACCGCCACTTCTTTGACTACCCGATTTCCCTGAGCGCCAACACGTTGAAGGCCATGGGTCCGAAGCTTACGCTTGTTGCCGGCTTCAGCTATCTGAAGTCCATGGTGCACAAGCTGCCGGAAGACAATCTGGAGAACTTCTACATCAATCGTTTCGGCCGCAAGCTGTATTCCATGTTCTTCGAGGGGTACACCGAGAAGCTGTGGGGTCGCCATCCGTCCCAGATTTCCGCCGATTGGGGTGCGCAGCGCGTCAAGGGCCTGAGCATTATGGGCGTGCTGAAGAACGCGTTCCAGAAGCTCCTGCCGAAGAAGCGCAGCAATGCTGAGGTTGAAACCTCGCTGATTGAGGAATTCTGGTATCCGAAGTATGGTCCGGGCCAGCTGTGGGAAACCGTCGAGGCCAACTGCGAGGCCGCGGGCGTGAAGGTCATCACCGACGCGAACGTGGTGGAGATTCGCCAGGCCGACGGCAAGATCGCATCCGTGGTATATGAGGATTCCGAAGGCAACCGCACCGAAATGGCCGCGGACGACTTCATCTCCTCCATGCCCGTCAAGGATCTCATCAACGCCGTGGACGCTTCCAGCCAGCCCGCGCCGAAGGACATGACCGAAATCGCCAACGGCCTGCCGTACCGCGACTTCGTGACCGTTGGTCTGCTCGTCAAGCACCTGCGCCTGTCGAACACCACCGACATTCCTACCCTCGGCAACCCGCCGATCGTGCCTGATTGCTGGATTTACGTGCAGGATCCGGGCTACAAGGTCGGCCGTTTGCAGATCTTCAACAACTGGAGCCCGTACCTGGTCAAGGACGTTGACAACACCGTGTGGATCGGTCTTGAATACTTCTGCGAAGAAGGCGATTCCTTCTGGAACATGTCTGACGAGGAAGCGAAGAAGTTCGCCATCCAGGAGCTTACGCGCATGCAGATCATCAACGGTCCGCAAGACGTGATCGACTCCCATCGTGAGCGCGTGAAGAAGGCGTATCCGGCATATTTCGACACCTACGATCGCATGCCTGAGCTCGTGGAATACCTCGATTCCTTCGGCAATCTGTATTGCGTCGGCCGCAACGGCCAGCATCGTTACAACAACATGGATCATTCCATGGCCACCGCAATCGAGGCCGTCGGCAATATCAAGAACGGCAAGACGTCCAAGAAGAACGTATGGTCCGTCAATACCGACAAGAGCTATCACGAGGAAAAGTAGGTTCCGGCAAGACCTGCACCTGTTGCTGTAAAGCATGTGGTAAAGCGAAAGACCCGTCATGTGATCGCATGGCGGGTCTTTCGCATTGTGATTTGCGATTTGTCATTGACTTGAATGCTTGATTGGCATGAATACGTTGGCACGCCTACGTTGCGTTGGTCTGGATGACGTTGTATGGTTAGGGAAGTTCGAAAACCGTGATATTTCGCGGCGGACTTTCAGTGGCGGAAATTTCCGTATCTCTTTTTACAGCTGTTGCAGGCGTGTGTTTGCGAAAGCTAGGGGAAAGGCAAAAACCAGTGGCAACCAGCCCGAATCTTGAAGACATGAAACTGCCTGAGCTCAAGGAGCTCGCCAAGCAGATGGGCCTTCGTGGCACCTCCACCATGCGTAAGCCGGAACTTATCGCGACGCTTCAGGCCGCTCGTTCCGGCGGTGAAGCGCCTGCCGGTGTGACCGTGCGAGCTCCGAAGTCCGCTGCACCGGCCGCTCCGGTGGCTCCTGCTGAAGCCCAAACCGCAGACGCTGAGGTCGCGGCGAACACGGCTGAGGAATCCGGCAAGTCCAACGAGGCTGCCGAAAGCAAAGCCAACGAGGCTGAGCAGTCCGAAAAGCAGACGGCCAAAACCGTTAGGAAGACCCTTGCCGGACGTGCTGATAGCGCTGAGCGTGCGGAGCGCTCCGAACAGACGGAACGTGCCGAGCGCACCGAGCGTGCTGACCGTCGCAAGCAGGCTGAGGCTCCGACGAGCGAGGAGGCGGCCGATGTCATGGCCGCGGTGAACGCCCTGGACAGCATCGATGAGGCTCCGAAGCGCCGTCGCCGCCGTGATGCGGACGCTGCCACCGATCTGCTGGCCGAACTGGGATTGGACGATGCTTCGCCGAAGCAGGATGATCGTCGTCGCCATCGTAAGGATGATGCGTCCGACGTTGAGCCGCGTCGTCGCCGTCGTGCGGTGGAAGGGCCGAAGGATGAGGACGTTGTGCGCGATCTTGATGACATTCTCGCCACGTTGCCTTCGCAGAGCAGTGATGATGACGAACGTCGTGACGAGGCTGAAGACGGTGATTTCGCGCGTCGTGGTCGCGGTCGCGTCAGCGATAGGGGTGACCGCGTGGATCGTCGTGGCCGTCGCCTGCGTGGCCGTGACCGCGATTATGACGAGCGTGACGAGCGTCGTGGCCGTACCGGCGACCGTAACAATGATCGCAACGAGCGTAACGATCGCGTCGAGCGCAACGAGCGCACGGATCGCAATGTTGAACGCGAACAGCGTCACGAGGAGCCGAAAGAGGATCTCGTGCCTGTCGCGGGCATCGTCGACGTGCTCGATTCCTACGCTTTCGTGCGTACCTCCGGCTATTTGCCGGGTCCGAACGACGTGTACGTTTCCATGGGCCAGGTCAAGAAGTATGGGCTGCGCAAGGGTGATGCCGTGCACGGTTCCATCCGTACCCCGCGTGAGGGCGACCGCCGCAACCAGCGTCAGAAGTTCGTGCCGCTGCAGTCCATCGACTCCATCAACGGCATGACCGTGGAGGCCGCACAGAACCGTCCGCAGTTCAACAAGCTCACTCCGCTGTATCCGCAGGAGCGTCTGAAGCAGGAAACCGCGCCGAACAAGCTCACCGGCCGCCTCATCGACATCGTGGCGCCGATCGGCAAGGGCCAGCGTGGCCTGATCGTGTCTCCGCCGAAGGCCGGCAAGACCATCACCCTGCAGAACATCGCCAACGCGATCGCCACCAACAATCCGGAAGTCCACCTGATGGTCGTGCTCGTGGACGAACGTCCGGAAGAGGTCACCGATATGGAACGTACGGTGCAGGGCGAGGTCATTTCCTCCACCTTCGACCGTCCGGCCTCCGACCACACCACCGTCGCCGAACTCGCCATCGAACGCGCGAAGCGTCTCGTGGAGCTTGGCCAGGACGTGGTGGTGCTGCTTGATTCCATGACCCGTCTGGCCCGTGCCTACAACATCGCCGCTCCGGCTTCCGGCCGTATTCTTTCCGGTGGTGTGGATGCCCAGGCGCTGTACCCACCGAAGAAGTTCTTCGGTGCCGCTCGTAACATCGAAAACGGCGGCTCTCTGACCATCATCTCCTCCGCACTGGTGGAAACCGGCTCCAAGATGGACGAGGTGATTTTCGAGGAGTTCAAGGGCACCGGCAACATGGAGCTGCGCCTGAGCCGCGAACTGGCAGACAAGCGCCTGTTCCCGGCCATCGACGTGAACGCTTCCGGCACCCGTCGCGAGGAACTCATCACCGATCCGCAGGAGCTGCCGATCATCTACCGTCTGCGTCGTCTGCTTGGCGGTCTGGAGCCTGAGCAGGCTTACCAGACGCTTGTGCCGCGTCTGAAGAAGACCGCGACCAACCGTGATTTCATGGCGTCGCTGATCCAGCAGAGCGGCAATACCGCGAATAACGGCAACAGCTAATCGCAGATAATCGCAATCTGCGGTTACGCATCCAAGGGTCGTATGACAATCGCCATGCGGCCCTTTTGTTTCGTTCGGCTGTCTTTCTGTTCGGCTGTTTTTCCGTTTTGCAGTTTTCAACTACTTTCGAATGCGTTTCGATTGTTTTTCGAAAGTTCCGCACGATTCGGCAATGTGGATGATCACGTTGTGGACATACGGTATGTAAAAATCGACGCACGAAAAAATACGAAATCGAAAGTAAAAAGACGAAAATAGTATTGCTATATAGGGGGTATATGAAAAAAATAGGAGAAAAATGATTGAAAATCGAAATTCGTTGGAAATGTTACGAAAATGCAGTTGACGGATTGTGTGTTGGGGTGGGTATGGTAATGGACGGAAACGTGAGCTGCATAGGGGAGTCGGTCCTACCGGACTGATGCAGAATGCTTGTTGGAAAGGGGTATCTATGACAGGCAATGGCAACGAACCCGACACCACGCATGCGAGCGTGGGCCAATTCGACGATATCGACGAGACCATTCTCAGCATGCTGGAGAAAGACGGCCGCGCTACGCTGTCTCAGCTTTCGGACGCTACGGGACTGTCGATTTCCGCGGTGCAATCGCGCGTGCAGAAACTGGAACGTCGTAATGTGATTCTCGGCTACAAGGCCGTTATCGACGATGAAAAGCGTGGCCTCGCCGTACGTGCCTACATTGCGGTCACGCCGATCGATTATTCCAAGGAAGCCGAGATTCCCGCCAAATTGCAGGATATCGAAGGCATCATGTCGTGCGATTCCGTGGCTGGGTCACCCAGCTACATGCTGACCGTGCGCGCAGCCTCGCCAAGCAAGCTTGAGGATCTGCTGAACGTCATCCACCAAACGGTGCCGGTGAGCACGGAAACCACGATTGTGCTGCAACGGTACTTCTCCAAGTGACATGCGCGCGGTAGTCTTGTACGCATGAGCGATAGCGAACATGACTGGCTTCGGCCAGAAGAAGAGCATGAAACCGAAACCGTCATCGATGCGGGCACCGCGCAAAGCAATCCCGAGGTCGCCGATGCCGTGGCGAAAATCGCTGCATTGCGCCAGTCGATCGACAATGTCGACACGGCCATCGTTTCCCTACTGGCGGAACGCTTTAAATACACGTCCCAAGTGGGTGTGCTGAAAGCCCGCGCGGGTTTCGCGCCGGCCGATTACAAGCGTGAGGATTACCAGATCGAACGGTTGCACCGCATTGCTGTCGATGCCGGGTTGGATCCCGACATCGCCGAAATGTATCGCGAATTCGTGGTGACCGAAGCCAAGCGCAGGCATAAGCGCATCGCCGAGAACGGCGTCGATCCGGGTGTGCTCGACGTATTCGCCTGACCTGTCTGTTTTCCGCGAAATCGTTTCTTGCCGGGGCATGCCGCGCGCTACATTGATTGCTTTGGAACGTTGTTTTGATTGCGATTGAGAGGCTCGGCATGCGTCGTTCTGTTGCGTTTCGTGCATCTTGTGCCCATCATGCCGATAGCACGCGTGGTGAGCGTGATATGCGTGTGGCGAGTGTCCATCTGCGGCACATGCTGGCTGCGTCCATTGCGGTAACGCTGGTTTCGGCGGCTCCCGTATGCGCGGTCGGGGTTTCGAATGTGGTTGATGCGGTGCGTCGGAACGGCGAGTACGTCTCGGCGGTGGCCTCGCACGATGTGATGAGCGCATATGAGTCCGTTGATGAGCCGGGCCGCTTGTATTTGACGAGTGACGCCGCTTCTGCAACTGATACGGACATGAATGCAGATGAGGGCGCGACGTCTTCGCAGCGCGTGCCGCAAGAGCGTGTGGAACTGCCGTGGGATATAACGGCGACCTTTACTTTGGACGGTCCGACCGTCAGCGCATCCAAGATTTCCGGTGCATCGGGCGTGGTCGGCATCCGCATCGATCTGAAATCGGAACGACCGGAGGAAACGGCTGATCTGACGCCGATCGTCGCGTTCACCATTCCCAACCGCGTCGGCAATGACGCGACCTCAGACGAAGGCGTGCTTGTGTCTGCCGGCAATTCGTCGACATTGGTCGCTGCGGTAGGCAAGCCGGGTGAGGATCTTACGATTCATACGTATGTGACTGCGAAAAACTTCACCATGAGTTCGCTGTCTGTCGCCGCTGTTGCCTGCGATTCCGAAAGAACTGGCTGCTATGGCAATCTCACCAGTTTGACCGATCGCGCATCCACATTGGTGGATGGTTTGACGAATGTCGGATCGCAACGCAACCATGAGCTCATCGCGCAGCTCGAACAACTGCGCGATCATGAAAAGGAGCTTGCCGAAACGACCATCGCCCAGCGTGAGCAGGAACATGAGCAGGCGTTCAACGGGTATATCGACGCGTACGTCGGCTCGTATACGACGCATCTTTCCGGATCGATTGGCGATACCACGCAACTTACCGCCATTCTCGGCACCGCGGCCGAATTGAACGGCGATACTGCGGTGGCGCAGTCCGTGGTCGATCTGGCCAACGCGGTCAACGATGTGAGCGCCGCATACCGACATACGGGTGCCGCCGACGCGGTGAACGAGGTGATTCGCACCATCGAACAGCGTGGCACATCCGGTTTGGTGGCGGAACTCAACAAGCGTGCGGGCGAGGAGCAGCAGCGTGGCGCCAAGGATTACAGTGCCGGCCAGTCGCAGCTTTCTTCGGCGATGATTCCGTATTCCATGGATTTCACCGACGCGTACACCGCTCGGCTTAAGGAATTGGAGGCCTCCGCAGGTTCGGCGCAAAACTTGGAATCTCAGGCGATTGCGGATGTGCGCAACAGCATTGACGGCAATGAGAAGTTGAAGTCGGCTTCAAGCAAGGTTGACGATGCGATGCAGGCGTTGGCGGATGCGAGCGAGCACACGGGTCAGGCCAGTGCGTTCCACCAGATCGTGCTTCGTTTTGCGGATCAGCTTGATGCAGGTGATGATTCGACCAGTTCCGACGATACTGTCGATGGTTCGGAAGTTACGTTGAAGGGGTCTATGGGACTTGCCTCGGCTTCGGAGACGTCGCTTGCGGGCCGTGCCGAGCGGGCGCGTATCAAGGCCCAACGCAAAGAGGAACGCGCGCAGGCGGATGCGGCCAATCAGCAGAACGCTTCCGACGGTACTGCGGCCAGCTTGGTGGACGACAAGAACGCCATCAGCATGGATGATGTGATGAGCTACGCGGGCGGCCTGCGATCGTCATTTGGCGCGGCTGCCGATACCACGTCGAAGAACGTTGCGAAAGTCGGGGGAGTGGAATCAAAGAAATCCAGCGATGGCGATTCGGTAGATTCCGCATCTGAAAATACTGGAACAACAGGAAAAACCGCATCTTCCGAAATGTTGATGACAAGTGCGTTGCCGATTGCAGCATACGGCATTGCTGGTTCCGGAAATCGCACGTTGATTGTGCCTGATAATAGCGATTTGATTGACGAGACCGTTGAAATTGCGGCCGCTGCCGAAATATTGCAGCAGGCTTTGCAGAAGCTGTATCCGGATATGCCTGTGCAATCGCAGCCTGCTAAGGCCGCGCAATCTCAATATCTGCTTGCAGTTCCCGTTTTATAAAAATGTATAAACATAGGATCCAGATACACAAAGAGGGGGCCTTCCAATCGTGGAAGATCCCCTCTTAGGCTTTTTTAGCCGGCTGAGCCGTTAAGCAGACAGTCCTGTGGACTGTCTGTAGGTGAAGTGAACGGCTTTGCCACGAAGGCTGCCGGTTTCACCTACAGTTGCCATTAGTTCTTCGGCTTTTTAGCCGGCGGCTCTCCAAGTTCGCTGTCGGCCACAATCACGTCGATGGCGGCTTCGGCATCAGCCTTGGCCTCCTTGACGGCTTCCTTGGCTGCTTCGGCGGTTTCCTTGACGGCCTTCAGTGCGGCGGCCGCTCCCATGAAGGAGATGCGTCCGACCACGCGACCGGCCTCGGCGATATCGCCCAATGCGCTTTCGATGGATTTGCGCGCTTCATCGGAAACGCCCAGCTGCACGGAAAGGATCGGGGTCTTCATCGAAACCTTGGCCTTCGACTTGATGCCACGCAGCGCGGCCAGAGCTTCACCGGCATGGGTGAGCAGCTCCGGGGAGACGGCTGCTGCGGCCGCATCGTACGTTTCAGCCTTCGGCCATGCGGCGTGGTGCACGGAGCCTTCGCCCTCATGCATCCAGCTCCACACTTCTTCGGTGGCGTACGGCAGGTACGGTGCCAGCAGGCGTGCGAAGGCATCCAAGCCCAGTCCCAGCGCGGTGCGGGCGGACTTCACGGCCTTCTCGCTCGGCACATGGCCGGTGGCGTCGGCGGTGCCGTACGCGCGGTTCTTGACCAGCTCGATGTAATCGTCGCAGAACTGCCAGAAGTAGTTTTCGATGACTTCCAAAGCCTTGGAATGCTCGTAGTTGTTGAGGCTTTCGGTGGCTTCGCGCACTACGAGGGCCATCTTGGCCATGGCTGCGCGGTCCAGCGGCTCGGTCACGTCGGCAGGGTTCCAGCTTGCGGTTGCCGGAGCGCCCACATGGTGGTTCTCATCCTCACGGCCGATGGCCAGTGCGAACTTGGTGGCGTTGAGCAGCTTGATGGCCAAACGGCGGCCGATCTTCATCTGGCCTTCGTCGTAGGTGGCATCCAGGCCCAAACGTGCCGCAGCGGCCCAATAACGCACCGCGTCGGCGCCGAACTGCTTGATCGGCTTGTCTGGCACAACTACGTTGCCCTTGGACTTCGACATCTTCTTGTGATCCGGATCAAGAATCCATCCAGACAGGGTGGCATTGGCCCACGGCAGACACTTGTTCTCGAGATGCGCGCGATCCACGGTGGAGAACAGCCAGGTGCGGATGATGTCCTGACCCTGCGGACGCAGGTCCATCGGGAAGGTGGCGTTGAAAATCGCCTGGTTCTCTTCGCCTGGCTCTTCCCAGCGGGTCACGATCTGCGGGGTGAGTGACGAGGTCGCCCACGTATCCATGATGTCAGGTTCGGCGGTGAAGCCACCGGGCACGTCGCGCTGGTCCTCGCTGTAGCCTTCCGGCACATCGTCGGTCGGATCGATCGGCAAGCGGTCCTCGCTCGGCACGATCGGATGATCGTAATCGGCGGTGCCATCTTCCTTCACCGGATACCACAGCGGGAACGGCACGCCGAAGAAGCGCTGACGGGAGATCAGCCAATCGCCATTCAGGCCGTTCACCCAGTTTTCGTAACGCACGCGCATGAAATCAGGATGGAAGTTCAGTTCGCGACCGCGTTCGATCAGTTCGGCGTTCAGCTTCTGATCGGTGCCGCCGTTCTTGAGATACCACTGGCGGGAAGTGACGATTTCGAGCGGCTTGTCGCCCTTCTCATAGAAGTTCGTCATACGCTTGGTCGGAGTCGGCTCGCCGTCAAGATCGCCGGATTCGCGCAGTGCGTCGACGATGATCTTGCGTGCGGAGAATGTCGTCTTGCCGGCGGTTTCCTGGAAGACGCGCTTGCCTTCCTCGTCTTCGATCCAGTCCGGGGTGTCCATCACGATGCGTCCGTTGCGCTGGATGATGGAACGCAGCGGCAGGTTCAGATCACGCCACCACTCAACGTCGGTCACGTCACCGAACGTACAGCACATGGCGATACCTGCGCCCTTGTCCATTTCCGCGGCCTTGTGCGCCAGAATCGGCACCTTCACGTGGAACAGCGGGGAGTAGACGTACTGGCCGAAATACGGCTTGTAACGCTCGTCATCCGGGTGCGCGATCAGTGCGCCGCAGGCTGCCAGCAGTTCCGGACGGGTGGTTTCGATGTAGATCGGAGTGCCGTCTTCGAAGCGGAACGCCACCTTGTGGTAGAAGCCCGGATATTCGCGGGATTCCAGCTCGGCCTGGGCCACTGCGGTCTGGAAGGTCACATCCCACAGGCCCGGAGCGTCTTTCTGATACGCTTCGCCGCGGGCCAGATTGCGCAGGAACGCCTTCTGGGCCACGCGCTGCGGGTGCTCGCCGATGGTGTGGTAGGTCTGCGTCCAGTCGATGGACAGGCCGAGGGAACGCCACAGCGCCTCGAACTGCTTCTCATCCTGGGCGGTGAGCTTCTCGCACAGTTCGATGAAGTTCTTACGGGAGATCGGAACCTGATCCTTGGCGTCGATCTTCTTGCCATCGGTGCCTTCGAACGGCGGCACGAAATCAGGATCGTACTTGAGGGAGGTGTCCACACGCACGCCGTAATAGTTCTGCACACGGCGTTCGGTTGGCAGGCCGTTGTCGTCCCAGCCCATCGGGTAGAACACGTCGTAGCCGTTCATGCGCTTGAATCGCGCGATCACATCGGTATGCGTGTACGAGAACACGTGGCCCACGTGCAGGTGGCCGGAAACGGTGGGCGGCGGGGTGTCGATGGAATACACGGCCTTGCGGTCGCGGGTGCCCTGGAACTTGTAGACTTCGCTTTCGTCCCAGACTTCGCGCCACTTGTCTTCGAGACCGTCCACGCCGACCTTGTCGGGCAGCGGCGTGAGGTTCGCGTTGATGGTATTATCTTGGCTTTCAGTCATAAACGCTAGTCTAGAAAGCGAATGTGACAACTTACGGAACTGCAGCCGAATGCCGAAATCGCAAGAAAATCAGCGCAACACACGGATTGTCCGCAGTGTTCGGCGATTGATTGACAATCGCGGGAAAATCACTGCAACTTCACTCTGCTCAACGGCAGCAGACGGTCGGTCAGATTTTTCGGATATCCCTGCAATTGGTCGCTTACCGCCATGAAATTCTTGCGCGTGTACAGCCAGTCGCTTGCCGCGTTTTCGCTGACGGCGCGTGCATACGTGCGCATGCGTGCCTGATAATCGTCATCATTGGTGGCCGCCATCGCGTCCGCATATGCCTGCTGCGCATCGCCGTTCTCATAATGGAACACGCTTTGGCCGTCGGTGAATACGCTCGCATCGTTTTCGCCGCTCATGGTGGTGAGCGCGATATTGTAGGTGCCCGCGTTCATGCGTTCCGTGACTTGCGCCGCGGAATCGAGCACTTCCAGATTGACGCCGATATTGAGCTGTTCGATCGCCGATTTCACGGTGTTGCCGATCTGCTCATATTCCTTGGGCACCAGCAGATCGATATCGGCGATATAGTATGCGCCGAAATAGCTGCGCATCTGCTGGCCCTGCTCAAGATTGTAGGGGAACAGTTCGCTCAGATCCTCATACCCGTCTTCCAGCGGGCTTATCGGGCCTCCGAGCGGCGAATAGGCGTCCGGAGCGTCTTTGGCGATGGTCTGCGCGTCGATGGCGTATCTCGTCATTTTGCGGATCTGCTCGTCGGAGAACGGGCTTTCGGTGCCGTTATTGAAGGCGAGCATCACTTTGTCGAAGCTGATGCCGCTGTCGGAGTTGATGCCGCTTTGCTGGTTGAGCTCATCGGCGGCAGACGCGCTCAACGGCAATGCCATGCTGATTTTCTTGGCTTCCATGGCGCTGACCAGCGAATCTTCGGAAGCGTAGTAATACAGCGTTATTTGCGATGCGGCGGCTTTGGTGCCCCAATACGAGTCGTTGCGCTGCAGCACGATCTGTGTTTTCGACGAGGCTTCCACGGTGAACGGTCCCGATCCCACGGCTTTCTTGCCGTAATTCGCCGTGCTTTCCTCATCGTAAACAATGCCGGCACGCCCGCTCAACGCGCGCAGCAGGCACGGATTCGGCTGATTGAGGGTGATGACCACCGTTTTTTCGTCGGGATTGGTGATTTCCTTGAGACTACCAAGTTGGTCGGATCCCACGTAATTGTTGTTGATGACGTTTTGCAGCGACCAGACCACGTCGGACGAGTCGAGCTTGTGTCCGTTGGAGAAGGTCACGTTGCTGTTGAGCGTGAACGTGTAGGTCAGTCCGTCGTCGGAAATCTGCCATGATTTCGCGATTGACGGCTGCAGTTTGTTGGTTTCGCTGCGTGACACCAGGGTTTCGTACACGTTTTCGAGCAGCGCCTGCTCCAGCGCGGTGCCCTGTTCGGTGCGGATGTCGAGCGATTCCGGCGCGCTGCCCTGAATGCCGATGGCCACGGAGGAGTCGGAAACGAGCGTGGTGAAGGAGGTAATCGGATTTTTGCGGTTCGTCAGCGACCAGCCCAGCCAGGTCATGACGCTGAGCATGATGGCGACGCCGAAAAAGATCAGCCATCGCGTGATTTCGGCTTTCAGCTTGGCTTCCCGCCCGTTTTCTTCTTCCATGGTGTCTTCCATGGTGCTGAGTCTAGTTGGCACAGGCTACAGCGGGCATGCGCGTTACGCTGCGAATGCGCTCGGACAGGTGTCGTTAAGGGGGCAGTTGAGGCAGTCGGGCTTGCGCGCATGGCATATGGCACGACCATGCAATATCAGCCTGTGAGACAGGTCCGTCCACTCTTCGGGCGGGAAGCAGGCGGTGATCTCTCGTTCGATGGCTTTGGGGTCGGGGGAGCCGCTCGCCCAGTCCGAACGCCAGCGCAGCCGCCCGGTCACACGGATCACATGCGTGTCGACAGGGAATCCCGGCACGCCAAAAGCATTGCCAAGCACCACGTTCGCGGTTTTGCGCCCGACCCCGGGCAGACTTGTCAAAGCATCCATGGTTTGCGGCACCTCGCCGTCGAACCGTTCGCACAATGCGTAAGAAAGTCCGATGATGTTCTTTGCCTTCGTATGATGAAATCCGATGGAATGAATGATGCTTTCCACGTGTTCGGGATTGGCGCTCGCAAGTGCGGCCGGTCCCGGATATTCGCCGAATAATTCCGGTGTGACCATATTCACGCGTTTGTCGGTGGTTTGCGCGCTTAGCACGGTCGCCACCAGCAGCTCAAACGGGTTTGAAAAATTCAGCGCGCATTTCGGATGCGGAATCTTCTCGCACAATACGGCGTATTCCTGATGCATGCGTGACAGTCGCGCTTGTTTCGATTCCCGGGGCATGGCACCAGTCTACCGTCGCATGAATATGCAATCGCGCGTACGAAAGTGAGATAGCCGACAGTCAGATCGCAAGTATCGTGGCAATCGCAAGCATCGCAAATCGCAGGCAATGCCAGCAATGCGAATAGTGCGACAATCAGTTTTCGCTCGAAGCGTTGTGGGCTGCGGCGTCCTTGGCCGCCGCCTCGCCTTCCTCTTCTTCCGGAGGATCAAAACGATAGCCGACATTGCGCACGGTACCGATCACATGCTCGTATTCGCCGCCCAGCTTGGCGCGAAGACGACGGATATGCACGTCGACGGTGCGGGTGCCGCCGTAATAGTCGTAGCCCCACACTTCCTGCAGCAGCTGCGCGCGGGTGAACACGCGCCCCGGATGCTGCACGAGGTACTTGAGAAGCTCGAACTCCTTGTATGCCAAGTCGATCGGATGCCCATGCAGACTTGCCGTATAGCCGTTGGTGTCCACCACCAGGTCGCCGGAGTGGATCATGCCGTCTTCGTTCTGCACGCCCGATTCTCCGGAACCGGAAACCGCATTGACCGGCGAGTTGCCGCGCTCGGATACCAAGCGAAGACGCCCCTCAACTTCGGCCGGGGAAGCGGACGCCACCACCACGTCGGCGATGCCCCACTGCGAATTGACCACGGTGAAGCCACCCTCGGTGAGGACGAGCACGATCGGCGTGGACAGTCCGGATGCATGAATCAGGCGGCACAATGTTTTCGCCGTGGCCAGATCATCTCGCGCATCCAGAAAAAGAATGGTGTTTTCCGGCATTTTCACCAGACTTGCCGCGTCCATTGGTAGCACGCGTACGCGGTGGGAAAGCAGCGCCAGAGAAGGAAGCACGGTAGCTGGGTCGCTAGCGAACGTCATAAGCGTCAGATCCGTCACGTTAGCTCCCTTTGTCTCTTGTACTGGTTTTGTATCGTTGCCGCGATTGTACTCTTGTTGTGTGTTGTCGGCGTTTCATTAATTTTATCTGAACTATGTGGACACTTGCGGCTACATTTAATGGTATCGCATACGTAATGACCACATTATGGAAAATCATGAAAAGGGGACGAAATGACCGCCTCTGAAAAAGTTGCCGTCAAGTCGGCTCAGAAAGCCTCGTTCGGCAAGGTGTTTGCCGTCCAAATCGCCGCATATGTGGTGCTGGTTGTGCTTGCTCTGATTCCCGGCATTTCCTATGGGAATGCGGAAGAGCCCGCAATCGTGTCGTTCACGGTTGTGGCTTCCGTGGCGATGATTGCGCTGCTTGCCGTGTTCAACCCGTTCCGCGATGGTGTTGCGGGGCATGCGATTTCCGTGATTGCGGGCTTGCTTTCCGTGGTGTGTGCCACGACGATGATGCTCGGACGTGCGATTTTCCCTGCCGGTTTGGGTGACGAAGACACGTTTTGGATGCAGGAAGGCTGGATCGCCGGCGTCGGCGGTCTGCTGATCCTGCTGATTGTGGTTTCGTTCGGGCGTCAGATGGCGCGTGAGAACCGTACGCATCTGATTCGTTCGCTGTCGCACAATGTTGTGGAAGGCGTTGCCATGATTGGCAGCGCGGGCTGGTGTTTCCTATCGACGCTGCTGCCGATTCGTTCCGGCGAAAACGCGGCTTCCACCGATTATGGCTCGACGACGGCGTGGGCTGTTGCGGTGATTGTGGCGTTGTTGCTGATTATCGCGCTTGACGCGTGTTCGTATTGGTGGAATCGTGATGCCGATCCCGATCCGCAATCCAAGAATCCGTGGATCGGCATTGCGCTGCTGCCGGTTATGATTTCCGGAATTGTGGTCGGTATCGCATCGTACGCGACCGTCATGTTCTAATAGTGTGATTCCTGCAATCGCGAGAAAACGCGAAAGCGCAGGAAAATAATCGCAAGTATTTGCGGTAAGCGGTAATGTAAAAGCCCATAATCATGTGCGATTACGGGCTTTTACTGTAAGTTTGTATATTTATTTGTATATCTGATTTGCGATTATTATGCGAGGAATCCGAGATGTTCCAGCAATACTTTCACGCCGATCAGAATAAGCACGACGCCACCTGCGATCTGTGCGGGCTTCTGCCAGCGCGAGCCGAACGCGCGACCGATATACAGACCGGCTGCGGAGAACAGGCCGGTGGTGATGCCGATGATGATCACTGAAATCCAAATGTTCAACGACATGAATGCGAAACTGACGCCGACGGCGAATGCGTCGATGCTGCAGGCCACGGCGAGCGGAAGCATGTGCTTCCAATCGAAATCAGCGGTTTCCTTGGCGTTCTCTTCATCCTCTTCGAATGCTTCACGCACCATGTTGCCGCCGATGAGGGCGAGCAGGCCGAAAATGATCCAATGGTCGACGGCGGTCACGTATTTGCTGAACGTGGAGGCGGCGAAATAGCCGAGCAGTGGGAAAAGCGCCTGAAATCCGCCGAACCAGAGGGCGGTTTTGAACGCGTCGAGGCCGCGTAGTTTTTTGACGGTGAGACCTTTGCCGATGGAAACGGCGAATGTGTCCATCGATACGGAAACGGCAATAAGTAATGTTTGAATCAACATAGCTGGTATATAGGTTCATCCCGCCGGTTTCCCACGGGATGGGCCTCGACGGAGTCTCACGTCCGCCTACGCCTAGGGGTACCGACATAGAACTGCCGCGCCAGCCAGCGGGCTTTGAATTCTGCGAATACTGTTCGCATGCCGTGAATTACGTGTTCCACTATAGCGGCCCCGGCGAATATGCGCGTGCAGTATGAGTGTATCCCGTCTGCGGGCTGTTTCTTCCACTCGCTGGAGGAATCTGGACACTTGGAGGGTATGGTTTTGTCCGTTTTCCTCCAATCGGTGGAGGAATCTGCCCGCTGAGAAGTTGATTTGCGGGCATTTTCTTCCAGTGACTGGGGGAATTTGTCCGCTGGAAGCCGTGTTAGTGGGGTGATTGTTCCAGTGAGTGGAGGTTTTTGCCCGCTGAGGGGCTGGTTTGCGGGAGGATTCTTCCAGTGACTGGCGGAATCTGGACGTTGGAAGGTATGCAAAAGCCCGTTGACGTGTGCGAGTGCGTACGTCAACGGGCTTTCCTTGGATTGACCTAAAGCTATCTAGAAAGGCGTGGAAATCACTTCTCGGATTCTTCGAGGCGCTTGCGGGCGGCCACGATTTCTTCCTCGGCCTTGGCGGCACCGGTCCAGTAATCGCCCGGCAGCACTTCCTTGCCCGGCTCCAGAGCCTTGTACTGCTCGAAGAAGTGCTTGATTTCAGCCTTGTGGTACTCGGAAACGTCTTCGACATCCTTGATGTCGTCGAAACGTACGTCAGCCGGCACGCACAGTACCTTGTCATCTCCGCCAGCCTCGTCGACCATGTGGTACAGGCCAACGGCGCGGCATTCCACCACGCAGCCCGGGAACACGGAGTTCGGGATCATGACGAGCGCGTCGAGCGGATCGCCATCCTCGCCCAGAGTGCCGTCGATGTAGCCATAGTCATCCGGGTAACCCATGGAAGTGAACAGGGTGCGGTCCAGGAACACGCGGCCGGTCTCGTGGTCCACTTCGTACTTGTTCTTGGAGCCGCGCGGAATTTCCACCACGACGTTGAAGGTTTCTGCCATGTCATTTCTCCTTGAGATTGGGCAGTTTGCATTATCAGTAACCACAATACCGCTTTCCACCGAAGTGGAACCGGTATTGTGGTATGAATCGAAACGAATTTCTAGTCGAGCTGACCGAGATTAATCAGATCGATTGAGACTCAATCAGTCTTCGACTACGGTGAGCACGTGTGCCACGTCGGCCCAAGGGGCGAGCGAAACGTAGTTGTCGTAACCCCATTCGAAGTCGCGGCCGGTCAGCTCATCATGCACCTTGAGCGGCTTGTCGGTGGCGAAACCGAAGTCGCCAAGCTCGATGTGCACAATGGACTGGTGCGCGTTGTGTCCGTCGAGGTTCACGATCACGATCATCGTATCTGCCTTGCCGGTACCGGTCAGTTCGGCCGGAGTCTGACGCAGGAATGCGATCACGCCCGCGTCGTCGCTCGGCAGAATGTGCAGGTTGTGGTAGCTGCGGCAAGCCGGGTGAGTGTCACGGATCTTGTTGAGCGAGGTCAGCAGTTCGGCGATGCCGTACTTTTCGGTGCTGTCCCAATCGCGCACCTTGACTTCGTACTTCTCGTTGTCGATCTGCTCTTCGAAGCCCGGACGCTGCTTGTTTTCGATTAGCTCGTAGCCGTTGTAAATACCCCAGCTCGGGCTGCCCATAGCGGCGAGCACCGCACGCACCGCATGGCCGGCAATGCCGTTGTCGCGCACGTAGGCGGTGAGAATATCCGGAGTGGTGGGCCAGAACGTGTTGTGCTGGTAGAAGCCGCCATTGCCGTTGGTCTCTTCGAGGTACTCTTCGAGCTCTTCCTTGGTGTTACGCCACGGGAAGTAGCAGTGCGACTGCGTGAAGCCCACATAGCTCAGCGCGCGCATCATGCCCGGGCGGGTGAACGCCTCGGCAAGGAACAGCACTTCCGGATGCTTCTTCGTAACGGCGGCAATCACATCCTGCCAGAAACGCACCGGCTTGGTGTGAGGATTGTCAACGCGGAAGATCGTCACACCCGCCTTGACCCACAGATCCATAATGCGTTCGACTTCCTTTTCGATGCCTTCCATGTCGGCATTGAAGTCGATCGGGTAAATGTCCTGATACTTCTTCGGTGGATTCTCTGCGAATGCGATGGTGCCGTCCGGCTTGGTGCGGAACCAGTTCGGATGCGCCTTGACCCACGGATGGTCAGGCGAGCACTGCAAAGCGAAATCAAGCGCGATTTCCAAGCCCAGCTCGTGGGCGCGCTCGCAGAATGCCTTGAAATCGTCCATGGTGCCAAGCTGCGGGTCAACGGTGTCGTGGCCACCCAGTTCGGAGCCGATGCCGAACGGGGAGCCCGGATCGTTCGGGCCGGCTACCAGGGAATTGTTGCGTCCCTTGCGGTTGGTCACGCCAATTGGGAAGATCGGCGGCAAATACACAATGTTGAAGCCTTCGGCTGCGGCGCGTTCCAAGCCGGCGATCGACGTCTTGAGGTTGCCGGGAACGATCTTGCCGTCTTCACCGTAGTAGGCTCCTTCGGAACGTGGGAAGAACTGATACCAGGAGGCGAAGCTGGACTTCGGGCGTTCCACACGGAAACGCTGCGGATTCGATTCGGACAGGCCGTCGCGCAACGGGTTGGTTTCGTGCAGCTGCTCGATGTCGCTGCTCTGGACTGCGGCGAGACGCTCTTCGGCGCTCAGCGACTTGTTTTCCATGGTCTTGGCGGCGTCGCGCAGCACCTTCTTGTCGGCTGCGGAAAGCTTGGAATCCTTCGCGTCAGCCCAACGTGCGAGCAGCTGTGCGCCGGATTCCAGCGCATTCTCCACGTCGTCATTCACTTCAACCTTGATGGCGGCGTCGTGCAGCCAAGACTGGTAGGTGTCTTCCCAGCCTTCGACCACGATCTGCCATTCGCCCAGCTGACGCTTGACGGCGGCATAATCGGCATCCCACGGCTTCAGATCGCTGTGTTCGCCGATCTTGACCATGGCTTCCCAGCGGTCGAGGCCCGGATTGGTGCAGGTCATGGCGAAACGTTCAACCTCGCGGCCGCGTGCGTTACGCACGGACACGGTCGCTCCTGCCTTGGTGCGGCCTTCGATGAACACTTGGGCGGTGACGTTGAATGCTTCGCCGAGCTCCACGCGTGCCGGGAACAGGCCGTTCTCAACGTTCGGGGTGATGTCGAGCACGTTCACGCGGCCGAACTGTTCGGGGCTGGTGCGTTCGATGACGGGGGCTGGGGCTTCGCCGACCGTTTGCGGTGCGGCGGCCTTCGCTTTGGTGGTGCGCTTGCGAGCGGTGGATGCCGTGGACTTTTTGGCTGCGGCGGTGCGCTTGCTAGGCGTCTGAGACGTTGCCGATGCCGTTTTGGCGGCCGCGCTTTTGGCGGTCGTCTTCTTGACGGCTGGTTGCTTGGTTGCGGTGGTGCGCGGTTCCGCGCTCTTATCTTCTTCTGCCATACCGCCGATTATAGAGGAGAAAAGGTGGATTTGGGTGAACTATCTTCCGACCAGCGATTTCCACCCTTTGTGGATAACTTGTTTACCTACGATTGGTAAAACGTTTTTTGTGGATAAGTTACGTTTGCTGACAAGCGAAGTTGTCCACAAAAACGGCAAAAAGAACGTCCTCCGACCACAACCCTTAAAAAAGGCCATGTGGCAATCGCAAGTATGCAAGCCTGTTGAATTACGACAACAACGATGTGCATATCGAAAGGACGATGCGATGAATGCGATGAAACGACATACGCTTGCGATTCTGGCCGCGGTATTGGCGGCCTGCATCATAATCGTGGGAATGACCTGCCCGGCCGCGCTGGCCGCCGAACAGCTGCTGCGCGCGAACGGCAAGCATTACAACTATTTTCTCGATGGAAAACCGTATGTGATCGGGGTGAACGCGGAATCGAGATCGGGCAAATTCTATTATTGCCGGCAAATCGAAAGCATGACCGACTATAAGGTCACCGAAACCACCACCGTGGAAAATACGGAAGCGGCGCGGCGCCTCGCATGGCTGCTGTCCGAATATCAACATGACGGGGAACCGGTGCTCACGTATGCGGCGATCGGCGTGCTGGTGCACCGCAACTATGACGACCAAAAGGTGTGGGTCAGGCATGAGCAATACCTCTTCTCGGTGATGGACGGGCTGGAAAGCAAGGTCAACGAGCTTTGGGAGGAGGCCGCGAACAAGCTGCCGGTTTCTTCGAGGGTGACGCGTGATGATCGGCAGGGATTGCGGTCCGGAAGCCTGTTCGTGCAGTTGCTGGATTCGAGTGGACAGCCGATCGAGGGCGTATTCACGGCGACGATCGAAGGTCCGGCCGTGTTCGACGAGGACGACGAGCCCACGGCAGTCGGCTGGGCCGAACTGGAGGGAACCACCGTGTATTGGCATGCAACGGGTGCCGGCGAGGTCAATATCAAGGTCGGATACCAGTCCGTGGGATTGGATGAGGCCGTCACCGCGCAGAAAATGATGGTGCTGAACGATGTGGTGGAACGTGAGGATAGCCTGCTGACGTTCAATGTCGACAACCTTTATGCCCCCGAGCAGGAAATGCCGCAGACAGGAAGTCCGATGGGGCTGGTGTTGGGTTTGGCGGCTGCCGTGATGTGCTGCGGGGCGTTCATGCTGTATGCGGTACGGCGACGATGATATGCGGCGATGATGTCGTCTCGCGGAGGTGATGCTTCTCGATGAGAGTTGCGATATTTCAGCTGCAATATATTCCGCATGTGCGTGAGAATACGGCTATATCATGCTGAAAACGTTGAAATTAAGCCGCAGACGAACATATTTTTCTGCTGACGAACTCCCATTTTCACGTATCTACAATCATGGCGTCGTCGATACGAATGGAGGTTGCGATGACAGAAGAACATGCAGATGAAACGATGGTCGCGAGCATGCGTGCGGATGCCGAACGGCAGGGAGCCGATGATCGGAAGGTCACCGATGCGCCGCATTATCTGGCGCGGGTGCTGATGGCCAACGGCATACGAAACATGTATGGCGTGGTCGGCATTCCCGTCACCGATTTCGCGCGCATCGCGCAGGGCATGGGTATGCGATTCGTGGGCATGCGCCATGAGGAGGACGCTGTGAACGCGGCCGCGGCCGACGGATTCATCACCGGTCGGCCGGCTGTCACGTTGACGGTATCCGCTCCGGGATTCCTCAACGGTCTACCGGCACTGCTGGAAGCCACGGTGAACGGCTATCCGGTCATCATGATCGGCGGCTCCTCAACCCGCCATGTGGTCGACCTTGAGGAAGGCGAATACGAAGGCCTCGACCAGATGAACTACGCCAAGCAGTTCTGCAAGGCTTCGCTGCGCATCGACCGCATCGAAGATATTCCGCTCGCGGTGGCCCGTGCCATGCATATCGCCTCTTCAGGACGCCCAGGCGCGGTGTACATCGATTTCCCCGATGACACCGTGGCACAGACCCTGAGCCAAAGCGAAGCCGACCGCCTGATGTGGACGGCAACCGACCCGGCCCCCGCCATGGTGCCGGCACGCGAATCCATCGACGCGGCGCTCGCATTGCTGCGGCAGGCCGAACGTCCGCTCATGGTGATCGGCAAAGGCGCCGCAATCGCCCGCGCCGAAGAGGAAATCCGCGAATTCGTCAAGAAAACGGATATTCCATTCCAGCCAATGTCCATGGCCAAAGGCGTAGTGCCCGATACCGACCCACACAGCACGGCAAGCTGCCGTTCCACCGCGCTACGCAACGCCGACGTGGTATTGCTGGTCGGCGCGCGACTCAACTGGATGCTGTCGTTCGGCCAGGGCAAAACGTGGAACGAACATGTGAAATTCATCCAAATCGACATCAATCCGGAAGAAATCGAAAACACGCGCAGTATCGACGTACCAATCGTGGGGGATATTCGTTCCGCCATGACGCTGCTCAACGGATCTCTGGAAGAATACCCGTTCAAAGCTGACGAAACCTGGCTGAACATGCTGAAGGAAGCCAGCGCAAAAAACGTGGCGAAATTTGAAACCCGCGAACAATCCGATCAGCTGCCCATGAGCCATTTCAACGCCTTGGGAGCCATCAAAAAGGTGTACAACAAACACCATGAAGATCTCATTCTCACCAATGAGGGAGCCAATTCGCTCGATGATTGCCGCAACATCATCGACATGCTCGAACCGCGCCATCGTTTGGACTGCGGCACGTGGGGTGTGATGGGCTGCGGCACCGGCTATGCGATTGGCGCGGCGCTTTCCACTGGCAAGAAAGTGCTGTACATCGGCGGCGATTCCGCATTCGGCTTCGATGGTATGGAAGTGGAGGTGGCCTGCCGCTACCAGCTGCCCATCACCTTCGTGGTGCTCAACAACGGCGGTATCTACCGCGGCGACTTCGAAAACCTTGGAGCGGACGGTGATCCGTCGCCGCTGACGCTTACCTACAACGCGCATTACGAGAAGGTCCTCGAAGCGTTCGGGGGTAAAGGTTACTATGCCACCACTCCGGAAGAAGTCGAACGCATGGTCGGCGAGGCGGTCGAATCAGGCAAGCCAAGCTTCGTGCATGTGCAGATCGCGCAGTATGCGGGCAAGGAATCCGGCAATATCGGAGCGTTGAATCCGAAGCCGGTGGTCGGAGCCCTCGTTGATTCCGAAGTCACCATGTACGACTACGCGACCGGCGCTCGCATGTAGCGCATCGGCTGTCGGTATGACATGTGGGCGTGCGAACGGTGGAATGCGTGCGCCCACTTTTTCTGCCTGAAAACCAATGATCCGATCAACGTATCTGCAATATCCGCAATATCAGCAATCAAACAATATTGCAGAAGATTGCAGATAGAAAAAATATAAAGAAAGAACGACAGTGATAAACATACTTGTTGACGACATCGTGCCAATTATTGTCATTATGGCATTAGGGTATATTTGTGGAAAATTCAGTTATTTTGATGACGATCAGCGGCAGGGACTTAATAAACTTGTGTTGAATATCGCGCTTCCTGCGGCGTTATTTGTGTCCATCATCAAATCGACCCGTGCAATGCTTGCGAAAGACGCAACATTGACCGCCATCAGTTTCATCGGCGTCATCGTCATGTTTATGGTGAGCTATTATCTGTGCCGGTTGCTGTTCCACCGCAGCATTCAGGAGGCGGCCGTCTGTGCTCTGATCGCAGGATCTCCGACGATTGGTTTCCTTGGATTCGCTGTGCTTGATCCGATTTACGGCAACACCGTCAGCACGAATCTCGTCATAGCCATTATTTCCATCGTGGTCAACGTGGTGACCATTCCGATCGGCATGTATCTGATCAACCTCGGCCAGGCCAAAGACCGAGCGAAGCTTAGCGTGCAGGCCGAAAACGCGGTCAATGCAAGGGCCAATGCAAAAGGCGATATCACGCTTGACCCGGCGCGAGATGCCGCAACCGACAAAACCGCCGAACTTATGGTGCATGGCACGTCGAATACGGGAAAGAACCGCAACGGCAATCTGCAGGCGTTGCTCGACGCACTGAAGCAACCGATCTGCTGGGCGTCGTTATTGGCCATTTTCCTAGTGTTGGTGGGCATTCATGTGCCAAGCCAGGTGGCGCCGACCTTCGATCTGATCGCCAAAGCGAATTCCGGTGTGGCCGTGCTTTCCGCGGGCCTCGCGCTTTCCACGGTGAAATTCTCGCTCGGTTGGGAAACCATCTGGAACACGTTCTTCCGCCTGATTCTGACGCCTGCAGTGTTCCTTGGGGTGGCGCTGTTGTGTGGCATGGGCGGTGACATGAACAAGATTTCGATGCTGGTGATGGCGGTCGCGTTGCCGCCGGCGTTCTCAGGCATCATTATTTCCAGCCGTTACAACATTTATGTAAAAGAAGGCGCCTCGACCACGGCCGTCGCCACGGTGGCATTCGCGGCCACCTGTCTGCTGTGGATCTGGCTCGTCCCCTTCTGCGTGGGCTGATTCAGTATCCTCACTGTAGCTCACGAAGCGCATATAGTAACGGAACGTTGAAATTCCAACGTTCCGTTACTGCATGCGCTTTTTGTGACGGTAAACCGTGAGACGTAAGACATGGGATTGTGTGCGGAAGTGCGGGGCGTGGACTGCAATGGATGTGACGCATAACAAATAAGGGCGAATCTTGTGATCCGCCCTTATTCGTGCGCCAGTGCGCGCTAACGTGCGTTACTTCAAATCAGCCTGCACACCATCGTTGCCGCCGATCACACCGGAATCACGCAGCGAAGCGATCTGATCGTCGTCATATCCCAACGCATGCAGAATCTCACGGTTATGCTCGCCCAGCTTCGGCGCACGCTGGTAATCCGGCACGAAATTACTCATCGTAAACGGCATGCCGATCGTCTTGAAATCGCCGCGCGCATCCTGCTGGTCAATGGTCACAATCGTGCCATCCCCATTCAAATCAGGATCGTTCTCCAACTCATACCAATCCAGCACCGGGCCGACCGGCACGCCCTTCGCACCCAATTCCTTGGTCAGCGTGTACTTGTCGAACTGCATGGTGTACGCCTCAACACGCTGGTACACCTCGGTTTTATGCTCGTCACGCGCATTGGCGGTATTGAAACGCGGGTCGGTCAGCCAATCCTCGAATCCCATCGCATGGCAGAAATTCTCGAAGCCCTTCTTGGACTGTTGAACCACTATATATACGTAAGCGTTCGGGTCATGCTCCCAGCCTTTCGCGCGGTAGCACCAGCCAAGCACCAAACCACCCTCCGCATTCGCTGCGCGCGGAATGGCTTTGCCTTGCTTGCCCCACTCATAATTCGGGTAGCAGTCATAGTAGGAAAGCTTGCCCAAACGGTCGAGAATCAACTGGTCTCGCAGCTTGACACGGCACAAGTTCAGCACCGCATTCTGCATCGACTGGTACACATAGCAACCCTCACCGGTATGCTCGCGCTGCAACAGCGCCGAAAGAATGGCGATCAGCAGATGCATTCCGCTGTTGGAATCGCCCAATGCGGCGCCGGACTGCGTGGGCACATTGCGCTCGCCGTCATACCAGCCGGTGGTGGAAGCGGCACCGCCCGCGGACTGCGCGACCGGCTCGAACGCCTTGACATGCTCGAACCGGCTGCCCTTGTTGAAGCCCTTCAGCGACGCCATGATCAGACGCGGATTGATCGCATGTACGTCATTCCATCCGAAACCAAGCTTTTCCACGTCTCCCGGGCCGATATTCTCTACGAATACGTCGGCTTTCTTCAGGAGTTCGGCGAGGATTTTCTTGCCTTCCGGATCTCTCATGTTCAGCGTGATGGATTTCTTGTTGGCATTGAGCTGAAGGAAGTACAGGGAGTACGAGCCATCCACGTCGTTCATTTCATTACGTGTCGGATCTCCGCCCTGCACCTTCTCCACCTTGATGACGTCGGCGCCCATCCATGCGAGCATCTGCGTGCACGACGGGCCGGACTGCACCTGCGTCCAGTCAATCACGGTGATGCCTTTCAGTGGCGCGGTGTCCTGCGTTGCCTTTGTTGCCGTATCGTGCGTTGCGCTGTCTTGCATTGTGGTGTCCTGCGTCGCGTTGTGCGCGTTCGCTTGATTCATATAATGCATTGCCTTGTTCTCCTTATATCTGGTGATATGTGGTTGGCGAGGTCAACGTAGCGCGTGCAACCTTGGAGAACGTTGGATTTTCAGCCTTGAGCGGCAATCTTCGCTTTCGGCACATGCGATTGGCGGATCCGGCGCATTTTCTCCATACTTTCGGCGCATGCGATTGATGAACTCGGCTGATATACCCGGTTTTTGTCGGATTTTGTCCAGATTTTGTCCGGAAATTGGTTTTGGTGAGATTCGACGGAAAACAAAAAAGCTAGGAATTGTTGCAATTCCTAGCTTTCATCAGTAGCGGGGCATGGATTTGAACCTTGGACCTCTGGGGACACCAGAGGTCCAAGGTTCAAATCCATGAACTTGGGAATTTCCAGCTTATCCGAGTTTACCCTAACCGCCTAGGGGTGCATGATGAACCATGAGAAACAAGATCAGCGCACCGGTCCCATGGCGCAAAAGCATCGAAGGGTGGACTGACACCCTTAGGGCGGCCGGCCTATCAGCACAGACAATCAAAAGCCGACGATACAAGATGGTCCATCTATCAATACTGCTCATGCCATCAGGCCCCAAAGACGTGACCACGGAGCAGATTGTGCAGGTCTTTGCGCGACAACAATGGAAACCGGAGACCCGCAAGGCGTACCGGAACACCATTTCGTCGTTTTTCCGTTGGCTGCACAAAAGCTGCAGGAGAAGCGACGACCCGAGTCTGGATGTGCCACGCGTGAAGAAGCCACACGCGCATCCCCGGCCATGCCCGGACAAATACATCACGGCTGCGATGGAGAAGGCCACGGCAGCGGAAAAGCTCATGATCCGGTTCGGAGCCGAGTGCGGGCTGCGGCGCGGAGAGATTGCCCGTGTTCATAGCGATGACGTCGTGGCTGACAGTGCCGGCCATTCGCTTATCGTGCGTGGCAAAGGCGATAAACAACGTATCGTGCCGTTGCCGGACGATCTGGCCGCCATCGTCATGGACGCGAACGGATACCTGTTTCCCGGCCGGTTCGGCGGACATGTGGAAGAGTCCTATATCGGGGACCACATCAGTCATCTGCTGCCGGACGGGTACGCCGCGCACACGTTGCGGCACCGTTTCGCCACCACGGCATACGCCGCCACACACGACCTGTTCGTGGTCGCGGAACTGCTCGGCCATGAATCGGTTGAGACCACGGAGCATTACGTGGCCATGCCGGACGGCCGTCTGAGAGAAGCCACGGCGGCCGTCCGGATTGCAGGCTAATCCTCGGCTTTGATGGTGATGTGCAAGCTGTCGAGCTTGTCGGCGACGGCGTGCTTGACAGCTTCCGCGATCTGGTCGGGGTCGGCACCCATGGCTTGGCTGAGCGCTTCGATCGCGGCGGTCTGCGCGGTGAGCATGGTCTTGAGTTCGGCGATGTCCCAGCGTGCCTGGATTACCCCGTCGAACAGGTTCCTCCCGTCGTTGCCCTTGGCTGTGTAGAGGGCGTCGGCGGCGCGGTCCTTGAGCTCGTTCCTGGTCTGGATGACCGAATCGAAAATGTTGCGTCCGTCGTTGCCCTTGGCCTGGTAGAGTCCCTCGGTGACTTCTGCGACTGACATGTTTTCTCCTTTCAGTATGGCGTTTGCCTTGTCGATGACCTGCTGGTAGGGCAGGCCGTTGGGCACGAGGTCGGGGCATCCGGCGTGGTCCGTGCCGGGTATCTCCCGGTGCAGCCATATGTTGCCCCTGGTGCCGTCGTGCCACAGGTGGTCCCAGCCGTAGCGGCGGGCGATGTCCGCGCACAGGCGTGCGCTGGCGTCGATGCATGCCTGGGTGCAGACCGCGCCCTGGGCCATGCCGCCCTCGTGCTCGATGCTGATGCAGCTGTTGTTGCTCGCATAGTTCGCGTCCGAGTAACTGCCGTCTCGTTCTGAAACGTATTGGTGGATGGTGCCGTCCGCACCGATACCGTAGTGAGCCGAGGCTTGGCTGGCGCTGTTGGCAAACGTGGAATCGGTGCCGGCGAGGTAGCCGACCATGATGTGCAGGGTGATGTGGGTCACGCTGTAGCCGTTCCTGCCGTTGTAGTGGTTGGGCGAGCCTTTCCAGATGATTCCCTCCATCACTCGGCCCCCTTGCCGCTTTTCGCGCCGTTCTCGGCCGCGTCCTTGGTGCTACGGAACAGCTGCATTACGGGCGAGTCGGCCAGCTCCGGGTTGATCTGACTGAGGTTCTCCAGGATTGATGCGGTTTCGGTCAGCACGATGTACACGCATGTGGGCACGATCAGAGGCACCGCGAATCCCAGGTCCACGGCCTCCTGTCCGTGCTCGATGATCTCGGCGAGTACGATGACGGCCACGTACGCTGCCTTGTGCCACAGTCCGTCGCGCATCTTTGTACTGTCGATGTCCTTGTTAACGACGGACTTAGCCAGACCTGTCAGATAGTCCATGACGATCAGCACGCAGGTGATGACCAGCGCGGCGATTTCGGTCCTATCCATGATTCCTTCCTTCCTAGAGTTCGATGACGCCGATTTCTCCGGGCAGCCGCATGGTTCCGGCCGCGTTGGATCCGAAGATCGGCTGGACAGCTCCGCCTTCGCCGTCCGAGACGACCACATTAAATACGCTGATGCAGTCGTACGCGTTTCCGCTGGTGGATTTCTCACTGAACGATGGCATCAGACCGGACGCCCCGTTAATCGTCGTCATGACCATCCGGACCCATGTCTGGTCCTGGATACCGGAGAACTGCAGCTGTGCCTTGACCAGCCACAGTCCCGCCGGCAGACGCAGGTACGAGCCCTTCGCGTTATTGGAGACCGTGATGTCGTCGCTACCCGATTTCTTGGTGATGGTCAGTCCGGTGTCGCCGCTGGGGTTGATCTGTAGCTGGCCGTCCGATCGGGTGAAATTCCCGTACCATCGGCGTTTCGCTCGCGCCTCGACCGGGACCCAGCGGTCGCCGAGCCGGTAGTAGAGACCCTGCGACTGCCCGGCGTCGGTGACGATGCCGGATTGCCCCTGCACTCCGTTGGTCTTGACGAGTGTTTCGAGATCCGTGGCCACCACAGGTTTGACGCCTTCGGGCGAGCTGCGTTTGTCCACTTCATCGAGCGCTTTTTCAAAAGTGGTGGCCATGCTTTTGAACGAGGCCGGCGCGGTTGATACGAGGTCGGAGCCTTCGGGATACGAGAGCCCGTAGATGGGTGTTGTTGCGGTCATTGTGTTCCTTCCTTTTCGTCGATGGCCGAAGAAGTGTCGATGATCTGGATCATCGAGAGGTCGCAGATGTGCAGGTCGAGCTGCTGCCAGCTGAGGGTGGGCAGGTCGGCCCATGTGATCTGTTTCGTCAGCAGCGGCCGGAGCGCGGCCAGCGTCGCTTCCTGGGTGAGTGTCGGTTTGCCGTTGCGCCACCGGTATGAGAGCGTCCCGCCGATGGTCGTGATGGGGCCGGTGAAGGCCGGTCGGCCATCTGAGCCGGTCAGGGCCGACGCCTTGGCCTTGACGATGATGAACGGGCCGGATGGGCTTGCCTTGTACAGCCATGGAAGTCGTGCCGGGTCGATTCGCGTGCTGTTGAACGTCACGTTCTCCGGTACCATGCGCAGGTCGTTCGATTCGAGCCATTGCGCGATGTTGGCGCGGTCCGTGTCACTGACCGTCGAGACCGGGCCGCTGTTCCATACGCCGCCGGATTCGTCCACGGCGAGCATGTCGGAATCGATGGTGAGGCTCTTCTGCATGGCGGTCAATTGTGGTGGAAGGCGGTTCTGGTCTCCCATCGTGATCTCCACGTCGTCGAAAGAGAGCTTGCCGTTGTCCGATTTGACGCGTTTCGCGTTGATGACGACCTGTGTCAAAGGTTCGTTGATGCTCAGATCCGTCGATGCCTCGATGTCGGCCGCCGAGAGCGCGTGTCGTGTCGCGCCGTCGGCGAGGACGTTGAGCCGGCCATCAGTTGACAGATGCACGGAGACCGGGTCGGCGAGGAACAGCGGCCTGAGGGTCGATGCCGCGCCGTCGTAGACCTCATGCCATTGCGGGAGTCGTGGCCCGGCGGTGAGCCGGTGCAGCAGGTCGAGCTGCGATGGGTGGTCGGATGGCGTGTATGGCGCGACGCTTGACGGCAGGGCGAGCCCGTCCAGTTGGGCTTCCGGCGCTCCCTGCGCCGAGGCCCTGCGGTTCATCTCCTTGAGTCGTGCGGATGGCGTGCCTATCCAGTGCGCGCCGTCCCATTTCGCGGCCGTGTCTGTCGGTCCTTGGGATTGCAGACGCTTCCACACGGCCATCCTCGATGTGGCGGAGAGTTTGAGCAGCCACCCGCCGTCGCTGACCGGTTCGATGCTGCCGCCGGTGGAGACGGTGCCGGCGAACATCGTAGAGGCGGGCGAGTCGGTGGATTCCGGCGAGCCGGGGGAGTAAGCGCGGTGCAGCGAGTCGATCGGGATGCGCAGATCTTCCCAGCCGCCCATCGACGGCTGAAGATCTTGCCATCTGGGTTGATCGGAGAACTGCATGATCACTTTCATGCCGGCCAATGTCAATGCCTGGCCGGCGAGCCGTCCGGTCTTGTCGCGCAGGGTGAAGGTCATCACGGCAGGTTCGGGCTGTTCGTCGATGCTGTCGCTTCCCCACCGGATAGTGAAAGAGTCGAGGGCGGCGATGTTCTTGGCGGAGTCGTTCACCGGTGTCCAGCCGTTGCCGGTGTCGATGAACATGAAGCACTGCTGCATCATGACCTCCTTGCGTCGTAGTCGGCCAGGAGCCGTTTGATGGCCTTGGCGGTGCCGTCCTTGTCTATGACCTCGCCGTTGATCTCCACGTTCCAGGTGTTGACCACGGCTGGCGCGGCCGTGTTGCCCTGGGCGGAGAGGTTGAGGGGCATGGCCGCGAGTCTGCGGTTAGCGCGGCTGATAGCGGTTTCAACACTGTTGTCGAATCCGTTGTTGAGGCCCTGAGCGAAACCGGTCATGATGGCCTGGCCGGCGGGAATGAGCAGGCGACGGTCGTAGCTGATCGGGCCCTTGTGGGCCTTGATCCAGTCGCCGATGCCGCTGATCCAGCCGGTCACGTTGCTCCACATCGATTTGAGGCCGTCCCAGAAGCCGTTGATGATGCTTGCGCCGGCGTTGACGAGCAGGCTGCCGGCGTTGGAGAAGAACCCGCCGATCCGTCCGGGCAGGTTGGAGAACCAGTTGGCCACGTTGTTCCATGTTTTCGTGGCTCCGTCGGCCGCGCTGGTGAAGATGCTGCCGATGCTGTTGCCGAGATTGCGGAAGAGGTTGCCGATGCTGGTGAGGCAGCCGCTGATGAAGTTGGTGAAGCTGCTCCATGCCTGCTGTCCGGTCTTGGTCTGAGTGAAAAAGTAGACGAGGCCCGCGGTCAGCGCCGCCAGAAGGCTGATGACCAGCACGAGCGGGTTCATCTCCATGACGAGGTTGAACGCTGCCTGCGCGGCGGTGGCGATCTGCGTGGCCGCGCTGGCCGCCGCGGTGGCGACGCTGAAGCCCTGCATCGCCCCCGCCACGGCCTGGATGATGCCCGCGACCTTGAACACGGCCAGTCCCGTGCCGATGGCCAGCAGGGTCGCGCTGACCGCGTCGCCGTGCTCGTCGATCCAGCCGCTGACCTGCGTGAGCGCTCCCGCAACCGTTTGGATGATGCCGGACGCGGCGGCGATGAGACTGCCGGCCGTTTGGAACGCGCCGCCGAGCATGGCGCCCGCGTCGGACGCCTGGATGGCGGTGCCGGACAGCGGGTTGAGCATGTCGATGATGGACATGACGGTCCGGCCGAACGATCCCAACGCGTCGATGCCGCTCGCGGCCGCGTCCCAGATGTTGGACAGCATGGCCACGAACACGTCAATTGGCGCGGTGTCCATGAAGCCGCCCATGAAGTCGGACACGGTCTGCCGGGCGTCCTTGAGCTTGCCTTTGGCCGTGTCGATGAAGCCGACGAGCGTCTGACGGATGGTGAAGAGCGCGTTGAGCGCGTCGTTGCTCCACGCGTCGCTGCCGAACGCCTTGGCGAACGCGTCGTTGATGTCGCCGGTGCGGATGAACTCCCCGAGTCCGTCGATGGCGTCCCGGATCCAGCCGAACGCGGAGTCCACGCGGCCGGTCACGAACACGAGCAGCGTGGTGATGAGCGGTTTGACGTACGCGAAGAGGTCGTTGAGTCCGCCGACCACGCTGGCCTCGAGGTTGCCGACCGCGCCCTCGATGGTGCTGGTGCTGGTGGCGGCCTGTTTGGCCACGTCGGTCATGCCGAGGTCGAGCAGCGCCTGGTTGAACTCGTCGGCCGTGATCTGGCCGTCGGCCATCGCGTCCCTGAAGTTCCCCGTGTAGGCCCCGGCCTTCAGCAGGGCCTCCTGGAGCTTGCCGCTGGCTCCGGGGATCGCGTCGGTCAGCTGGTTCCAGTTCTCGGTCGTGAGCTTGCCTGCGCCCGCGGTCTGGGTGAGCATCATCGCGACCGACTTGAACGTGTCGGCGTTGCCGCCCGCGACCGCGTTGAGGTTGCCCGCGGCCTGTGTGAGCTCGGTGTAGTTGCCGATGCCGTTGGCCGCGAGCTGGGCGGTGGTGTTCTGTATGTCGTCGAGCCCGTACACGGTCTCGTCCGCGTATTGGCGCGCGGCCTTCGCGGCCTGCTGCACGGCCGTCGTGTCGAGCCCGGCGAAGCCCATGGTGCTCATGAACTTGTCGGTGCTGTCGCTCATGTTGACCACGTCGCCGGCGAAGCCCTTGACGGTGTCCCAGAGCGCGGTCACGCCCTTGACGGCCATGCCTCCCATGAAGCTGCCGAACGCGGCGGCCTTCTTCGTGGCCTTCTCCATCGCGTTGACCGCGTCGGTGGCGTTGCCGGTGATACGTACCGACATGATCGCTGAGCGTGCCATCATCCGCCTTCCTGCTGTTCTTTGATGATCTGGTCGAGGCCGGTGCCCCAGTCAAGGTCGCTGGCCTCGTTGCGCCATTGCCATGGGGTGCCGCCGAACCGTTGGGCCAGCACGAAGCTGAGCCGGCCCAGCGAGTCCTCCGGCCATGCGGCTATTCCGTAGGGTTTGTGATTTCCTCCGGTTCTGGCTGCGCGACGGTGTCGATGCCTGCGACGGTGTCGAGCCACTGGTCGAAGCCCGGCAGGCTGCGGCCGGCCATGCGCATGGCGGCATATGCGCTGTACAGGCCGAAACGGATTGGCGAGTTGGCCGCGGTGCCCCATCCCTCCTTCAGTCCGTGCTCCTCGGCCTTGCAGGTGGCTCTCATGGTGACGGGTACGTTCTCGCTGTGTCCGTCGGTGTAGTTGATCTTGCAGATGGCCATTTCAGGCTCCTTTCACTTCGTTGAGTGCCTTTTCGATGAACTGCTTGTAGAGTTCGGTCCATTGGCGTTCGGTGTCGGCGACGCCCTGGTTGACGAACTGGCGGCCGGTGATGCGGCGGGCTGGCCAACCGTAGTTGATGACTCCCGCGTAGGGCACGCTTTTGCGTCCGGCGCGGACGATGCCGGCCTTCTGCGTGGCTCCCGTGCGCAGGCTGCCCGCGAGCCGTCCGCTGGTTCCGTGCGGCGCGAGCGAGCGGACGGCGGGCAGCGCGGTCTCGGCGGCCTTGGCGTTGACGGCCTTGAGCTGCTGCATGTCGGCTCCGGCCTTGCGCATGGTCTGCACGAACCTGCGCTGGCCCACGACGTAGAGCGCCTTATCCGCCATCACTTGCCCGTATATGTCTCGTGGCTGATGTTCGTAGCGGTGAAGCTGATGTCGTTGGTGTTCTTCGTCTTCACGTCGCCGCCGATGCCGACCGGTGTGACGAGCACGTTGAACTTCCATTTGATCTTGCCGCCGGTGTTCGGGACGAACTCGGCCTGGAGGGTCTGGCCGGCGTGGTCGAAGCACCATGCCGCGAGCCCCTCCTCGCTGAAGTCGTCGGTCACGGTCGCCTCGAACGTCCATGTTGTGGTGGTGCTTGCCTCCTCGCTGCCGTCGAGGAACGTGGTGGTGTCGTCGTTGCTGTTCGACGGGTTGAGCTGCGCTTTCGTAATGTCGGCGCTGAAGTCGCGGCCGTTGCTGGCGTCCGTGATCTTGAAGCTGCCGGGGCCGAGGGTTCGGATCTTGGTGGTCATGTCATTCTTCGCTTTCTTCGATGAGGTCGAGTGGGTTGAGGGTGATCTGGTAGGCCGCGAGACTGCCGGAGCCGGCGAGGTTCCATGTGGCGGGTCTCGCGTCCTTGATGTTGAGGTGGTCGGAGGCCAGCGTTTCGAGCGCGTCCATGATGTCGTCCAACGCGGTGGCCTGGGTGGCCGGGGTACCGGCGACCAGGTCGAGCGTCCATGTGGTGGTGGGCGGCCCCCAACTGTCGTATTCGACGGTCGGGGGTTCCACGAAGATGGCGACCTTGCCGGGCGCCGGGCGGATGGCCTGCGCGTCGATGCCGACGCTGGTGATGGTGGTTCCGAGCGTGTCGGCCAGCAGGTCGATGAGCCGGCTTCGTTCTTTGCTGATCCGGTTGTTTGTCATGCGACCACCACGCTTCCGGTGAGCACTCCTGCGGCGCGGAGGCGAGGCCAGACGCTGCGCAAAGGGTCGGTGGAGATTCGGAACGGTTCGACCGTCGCATCACCAACGTCCATGACGCCGAGGCGGGCGTCGCGCATGTTGTACAGGTCGGCCGCGCACGCCACGATGCAGTCGGCGAGCAGTTCGTCCGTGACGGTCGCATCGCCGACCGCGTGCGCGACGTATTGGCGTGCGGCCGTGAGCTTCACGATAAGCCGTTCCGTCTCTCCGGCCGGTATCGCCACCTCGTCGCGCAGCCGGGCGAGCAGTGTTTCCTGGTCGATCATGGTTGCACCTCCGTAAGTGACAGTTCATCCAACCTGCAGTCGATGTTGTTTTTGAATCTGAGTCTGAGCTGGCGTGCGCCGGCCGGTATGTCGAAACGTGCGACGGTTCGCACCCAGTTCTGGCCGTCCGGTACCGGTTGCATGATCTCGACCGGGGTTCCTCCGTCGAAGACGGCGTAAACGGTCATGATTCGATTTGCGTCGTAGTGGTTGGACCATATGGTTAGTTCGAGCTGTTCCATGCCCGTCACGTCCACGGGATCACTGACGCAAAGACTGTTCGATGCGATTCTCATGACGTGGGTTCCGTCGTGGGCCTTGTACCACTGTTTCGTGTCCGACTCGATGGTGCCGCCGGTCCAGCCGCCGGTGGTCTCGAAGGACGGGTTCCTAAGCAGGTTCACGTTCAGTACCCCCCCCCCAATCGCCTTCGCGTCGAGTGTCGCGGGCGGCTGCCAGACGAGCGCCTTGTCGTTGACGTCCGCGAGCATCGGCAGCAGCACGATGTCGCACGGTTTGCCGGTGGATAAGGCCTTGCCGTAGACGGCGAGCGTGCAGTCCGTCGCCTCACGGAGCGTGAATCTCTGGTCGTGCAGGTTCTTCACATCCACGAGTTGCCGGCGGTTGCCGGCCTGGTCGAAGATGGCGATGTACACGTTATCGTCGGTGAGGTTGCCGCTTGATTCGGTAAACAGGTAGGTGCCCGGCTTGAGCGTGCCCAACGGCCATTTGAGTCCCTTGCCAGCTTCAAGGGCGTCGCTTCTGATCCTCAACGCTCCAAAGTCGGTCACGTCGGCCGTCATGCCGTTGATCGTCGTGCCGCTGGGCCCGTAGGCGAGCTGGTTCACACTTTTGGGAATTTGACCGGCAGCAGGCCGTCGCTGAAGGTCACTCCGATTGCCATGTATCCGTACACCGAGTAGTCGTTGGTGAGCTTGGTCACGTCGCCGTCGGTGAGCTGGGTGGGTCCTCCGGACTCCCAACAGGTGATGGTGGATGGGTCGATGAACGCGGCGGTACCGGTGGATGCGCCGGGGAGCATGTAGACGGGCACGCGCATGAGGTCGCCGACAACGCCGGTGAGGTCGAAGCTGCCGAGCGTGTCGGAGCCCTTGCCGCTGATGTCCATGAAACGGCTGCCGGAGTCGGTCAGGGAGATGAGAGCGAGGGCCACGTCCTTGGAGACGCACAGGCGGGCCATGTCCGCGTTGCGGTCGTCCATGACCTCGGCAGCGTCGAGGATCAGTCCGGCCCACATGTCTGGCGTCATCGAGGCAAGCGGCTTTGGCGCGTCGATCTTGTTCGGTTTGTCGGCCTTGTCGCGTTCGGACGTGATGAGGCTGTAAAGCTTGTCGCGCACGGCCTGTTCGGTGTTGCGCGCGTAGGCGTTGTTCAATGCGCGGAGCGCGGTGTTGAGCATCGGCGTGGTGCTGCGTTCGATGGTCTGTCGGCTCAGACTCGTGTAGCCGCCGTAGGTATCGATGTTCACGCTCTTGGTGCCGAACGTGAGCTTGCCGACCGGCAGGACCTCGCCTTCCGCGGACTGCTTGCCGGCCTGCATCGAGTCTTCGGTCACGACGTTGTATTCCATGGTCATGCCGGTGGCCGGCAGCGCCTCGTGGGTCAGGATGTTCATGACCTTGCGGCGCTGTTCGATGAGGCGGATGTCGTCGCGGATCCAGGTGGCCGTGTTGCCGGTGTCGCCGGTAGCGATGAGGTCGCGGGCCTCGCGCTGGAACGCGGCGGCCTGTTCGTCGCCCTTGTAGAGGGCGCGGAGGTATTCGCCCTGGTTGCGCCATGCGGAGCCCTGCTTCTCGGGGTCCGTGGGCTTCTGCATCGTCGCGAGCGTGGTCTTGATGCCGCGCTGTTCGTCCTGCAGGTTCTTCAGGAGTTCGAGGGTTTCTTCGTCCATGGTGTTCCTTTCTTCCGGTTCAGACGTTGTCTGTGCCTGGCCTCGTTGGTCGGTGAGTTTGGCGTGGTCGTAGGCGGGCCACGAGACCACGGAGACCTCGAGGAGCCGCACCTTGCGCCGGTGTGTGACGCCGGCCTTGTCGCGTTCGGACGTGACCGGGATGAAGCCGACGGAGAGCGAGTCGAGCACGCCGTCGGAGATGAGGGTGGCCGCGTCGCGTCCCTGCGCGGTGGCGCTTATCCTGGCGGTGACGTGCAGGCCGTCGTCCATCGGCTGCGCGTTGGTGATGCGGCCGATGACCTCGCCGTGCTGGTAGCAGAGCTTCGCGCTGTCCGTGTCCGTGAACTCGCAGTCTCGGTCGAAGGTTTCGGCTCCCTCCCATGTGTCGATGATGTCGCCGTATGGGACTGCGATGCCTTCCAGCGTCAGGCCGTCGCCTTCCTCCATGCCGCGCAGGCGGAGACCTTTGAAGCCGATTTCATGCTTGTTCATTTGCTTGTCCTTCTTGTAGTGCCGGCAGGCCTTCCTTCGCACGGACCTCGTTGAGCGTGTAGAAGCCTGCGCCGATGGCGGTCTTGTATGCGTTGAAGCGGTCGCTCATGTTCGCGCGCCTGCTGCTGTCCCAGTCGAACCGCGCTTCGCGGCCTCGGGGGAGCAGGCGGTTCAGGATTTCCTCGATCTCGCCGGCGTAGGCGCTGAGTGTGTAGTCCGCGAACTCGATCCACGATTGTTCGATGTTGCTGTATGTAAGGTTCGACCCATCGACGGCGGCGAGCATGATGCTGGCCGGGATGCCGAGCAGGCGGCTGATCTGGGTGGTGTCGAACTTCTGTGTCTCGAGGAACTGCAGGTCGGCGGGTTTGAGGTCGAGGGGCACGTATTCGAGGCTTTTGCCGACCACCTTGATGTCGGCCGCGTCGCCGATGGACTTCCATGCCTGTTTCGCCTGCTGCGCGGCCTCGGCGGTGATGTTCTCGCTTGACCGGAGGTAGCCCTTGAGGTTGCTTGAGTCGCTGTAGAACTTGGCCTTGTAGTCGCGTGCCTGCTGCGCCGCCTCCACTTCCTCGCGTGCGGCGCTGATGGGGCCGAGGCCGCGCAACCGTCCTGGCACGTTGAGGAACTTGCTGTGCACGATGTCATCCGTCGTGTAGACGTGGCCGAGGTACGAGTAACGGTAGGCCGGTTCGGCTGGGTCCTTGCTGTCGTTGGTCACGGTCACGAGGTTCGGCGGCAGGACCTCGCAGGTCACGATCTCGCCGTTGAAGCGCACGAGGCGGACGAAGCTGTTGCCGTCCAACGCCAGTGCGGCCACGATGTCGGCGATGAAGTCGCGGCGGCTGCGCTTGTTGTCCGGTTGCGCGACAAGAGGGCTCACGTTGTCGATCCTCACACCGCCCCGCTGTTCGTAGATCGGCAGTCCGGAGATGGCGGTCTGGAGCACCTGCACGCCTCGGAACACGGTGGACAGGGTCAGCGGATCGTGGCCGGCCGGCACGCGCGATGGCGGGCGGATGCCGTCCGGCATGTCCGTGTCGGTGCCTCGGGCGAGCAGTCCGGCCGCCGTCTTCAGCCGCTGCCACAGGTTCATGTCGTTCATGCCGTCCATGTAACGCCACGAGCCATGCCAACGCCAAAAATCCGGTGCCAAACGGTGCCAAACGGTGCCAAACGGTGCCAAACGGTGCCAAACGGGGACATTCAGTAGATCTGCAGTCCGGCGGGTTCGGGCATGTGGTTCGCGCCCCACGCGGCGAGCATGGCGGACTCGAGGGGCGAGGTCAGGCCCATGCTCGCCCTGCGCGAGATGCGCCATGAGTCGCCGCTGAAGCTTCTCGCGCTGTTCTCGGCCGAGAGGTCGAGGTCCGTGTCGGCCGCGTGGCGGATGACGCCGTTGCGCAGGCCGGACACGTAGCTTTGGCCGACCGCGAGGTAGTCGCCGGCCGAGAGTTCGCAGAATCTGAGCAGCGGCTCGCCCTGTTCGTCGAGCTGGCGCAGCCTGTTGTGCAGGTCGCTGCTAGGTCCCTTGCAGTCCATGATCAGGGGCGCGTCGTATTTCCGGCAGATTCTGACGATCTCCGCGGGCGCGCCGCCGGTGCCGTCCAATACGGTCACGAGCTGCGTCGCCACGCTGCCGTCCGGGAGCCGCATGCCGGCGCTGATGCTGGTGTGGGTGGCGTCCACGTCCACGGCCACGCCGAACACGAGCGGAGTGCCGCGCATATCCTCCGGGTTCAATGGTGCGATGGCGGTCGCGTCCCACAGGTCGGCGGGTATGATCCGTTCGGCCATGCCGGTGTCGCGCCGGTTGAGGAACGCGCGGGCCCATCCGGCCACGTTGTCGTCGAACTGGGCGCGGAAGTCGCGCAGCTGCTTGGTGTCCCAGAGCAGTCCGGCCGCGGGATGCCATCGCATGACCTCGTCGAGGTCTTCCGGGTCCACGTCGGGTGGCGCTCCGAAGTCGAACCAGCAGGTGCGGCGTGGCACGTCGCCGGCGCGGAGGCGGTCGAGGCGGTCGTTGAAGAACGTGGACTCTGCGGTTCCCTCGGTCGATGTGATCCACATCTGGGGTTGCACGCCGGTGAGTTTCGCCCTGGTGTTCATTGTCGGTGTCAGGCCGTCGAGGATGGTGTTGCCGACATCCTTCGTGAGGCTGAACGCCTCATCGAGGGTGAACTTGTCCATCTGTGTGCCGTGTCCGGCGACCTTGGTGATGGCGAGAGGGCGGATGAAGCTGCCGTTCGCGAACCGTTGCTCCATGCCGCCGTTCGAGCGGCGTGGCTTGAGGGCCAATGGCGCGAGCCTGCTTTTCGCGAGTTGTTCGGCGTACTCCTTGAAGTGGTTCTCGGCGTCCTTGCCGGTCTGTGCGAGGTAGTAGATCTTGCGGTCCGGGCTGAGCAGCGCGTTGCGGGTGTCCTCGGTATCGATGAGCGTGGACTTGCCGCATTGGCGTGGCGACGACACCACGACGGTGTCGTAATAATAGGTGCCGGTGGCGGGGTCTATCTCGCCGGCCACGTCCGCGACGTAGCGTTGCCACGGAATCAGCGGCTTGCCGAGCATCTGGGCGGTGCGCGCCACGATCGGCCCGTCCGTGGGACGGTCGGGGTGCCGGACGGTGCCGCCGCGCATGCATGCGGGAGCGGTCACGCCCTGGCCTCCGTGAGGAACGACTGCACGTCCTCGTCGAGCTGCGGGGCTTCGGGGTAGAGTTCCTTGAGTTCCTGGAACCATGTGAGCAGCGATGCCATGTTGCGGCTGATCTCGCGGCCTCGTTGATTCTGCATGTCGATGTTGCGGGCGATGGACAGCATGGTCTTGCAGATGTAGGTCGCCTCCGGTGTCAGGGTCTTGCCCTGGACGAAGTGGCCGATGAGTTCGCGGGTGGCTTTTTCCTGCAGTCCGGCGGTCAGCAGGTCGTATTCCTCGAAGCCATCCAATATTCCTTGCATGTTGTTTCTTTTCCTTGGTTTTCCAACGTTTTTCCGGCTTTTTTTATCCGGTTCCGGGGGGAGAAAAGACTGGGCGCGGGGTCTTTCCTCGGCCGTGTGTTTAAAAAAGCGCGGCCGTCACCACGCGGCGCGGGCCGGCGCGGCTGTCGGTGTGCGCAGGCCGAGCCGTTCGAGCCGTTCGCGCCGCTGGGCGCGTCTCGCGTCCACGAGGCGTTGGCTGATGCCGAGCGCGTACCATCTGCGCGCGGTCCGTTCCTCGCCTGGCGTGAGCGGTTGGCCGAAGGTCGTGTCGGGCGGCACGTCGAGCACGTGCACGTCGTAGTCGAGCGCCTGCCATTCGCCGAGCATGTTCGGGTGCCGTCGTGTGACCGGGAGCGTGCGGACGAGCCACACGTCCACGGGCTGGCCGCATCTGGCCAACGAACGGTAGGCACCGTCCCATGCCATGGCCGCCGCCTGGCGTGCGGCCTCGGGTGGTTCCGGCCATGGGTAGATGTCCCTCACGAGGCTGTCGAACGATACGACTATGCCGTCCCTGCCGACGCGGCCGGCTAGGTATCCGGTGAAGTCCGCTCGTGGCGGTCCGATGAGCGCGTGCAGGGTCGCTCCGTATCCGCTGAGCACGCGGTCCTGGCGCATCGCGTTGCAGTGCTTGCACGCTCGGCGCAGGTTCGTGACGGTGTCGAGACCTCCGTGTGAGAAGGGCACGATGTGGTCGTCCTCCTCGCCCTTCCTCGTGCATCCGGGCATGTTCAGCCAGCAGGAGTCGCCCCACCGTTCGATGACCTCGGCGCGCAGGCGCGGGTCTATGGTCTGTCTGCGTCCCATCAGCGTCCTTTCCTTCGTTGTTCGAGCAGATACGTGTTGATGTCGGCCGTGGCGTACATGATCCGGCTGCCTATCCTGATGGGCGGCGGTCCCTGCAGCGGCACGTCCGATCTCCATCGTTTCAATGTTCTTTCGCTGACGTTGAGCAGCGTGGCGGCGTCGGCGGTGTTGACGAGTTCGATGTGGACGCTCATGCGAGCCTTGCATACGATTTCAGCGCCTTGAGCAGGTCCGCGCGGTCATAGACCTTGTCGCCCATGATGCGTCCGACGTGGTGCGCCACGTAGCCCTCGCTGATGAGCTGCTGCAGCACATGGTCGCCGGTCGGGTCAACGCCCGGGGCGACCGCTCCCAGATGCAGCAGGTTGCAGATCAGCGTGCGCGATACGGTGGCCGCGCCCATGGTCCGTGATTCCAATTCGTCGATGTTCCAACGGATCGCGTTGCGGATGTCCTTGGTGCGTTTCGCCTTCGCCGCGCTGGTGAGCCTTTCCAGCGACGTGGCTGCCGCTGTTGCCTTCTTTCTGTTCGTCTTCTTGTTCCTGGTCTTGTACGAGGGCTGGTAGGTGACTGCGTATCCCATGATCGTTTCCTTTCCTTCATGGAGCTTTGGGTGGTGGGTGGTTGGTGCGGGAGACCTAAATGCGCGAGACGGAAAAGCGAACAAATGTTCACTCTTCTGCTCTTTCGCTTGGGTCTCCCGCATGCATTCGCTTTGGTCTGGAGCCGTGGCCGTATGCGTTGAGAGAGCAGCCCGAGGGCTGCCGGGAATGGTCCGTCGGAAAGCCCAGCATGCGCTGGTGTTGACGCCCGATTCCGCCTTAACACGTCGCTTTCCTCCGTCGGATAAAACCCACACTTCGTCCCGCAGATCGCGCTGGGTCAGGCGCGTGCCCCTGCCGCCTTCGCGGTCCTCACTGGCCGGACTGTGGCTGGTCCGGATGCGTGCGTTGAGTTTTGGTGGATTCTCGGCCGAGATTTTCGGCCGAGAGGTCAGACCTGGTCGTCCCCGGTCAGGAAGTCGGCCAGCCTGATGCACGAGAGCGTCACGCCGAACGCGACGAACACCACCGGCGCGAGCAGCGCCAGCGTGATGAGCTGAAGGATCCTACGCGGCATGTTCCGCCCCGATCCATGGCTTGTAATACCGATACGCCTCCAGCATCCCGTACATGTAGCCGCGCATCTCCTCGTAGTCGAGGTACGCGAGCGTGCGGAACTCCGCGCTGTTGTCGAGGTCCTCTAGCGCGAAGTCGCCAAGAACGCCGTCCACCAGCGACCGGTTCGTCGTGATCCGGAACCTTCGTCGCATCTCGCGGTTCATCATGTCGGCCATGTTCTCGAGGCTGTGGGTCTGCGCGACCCATTTCGCCTTCCGTTTCTCGTTCATCAGGCACCATCCTCGAACGTTGAACGTTTAGGATCCTTCCCCCGTCGGCGTAGGCTGGCGGACAGGAGATAAACAAACCGTCCTACGCGACGGAGGAAGGAAGAACATATGGGTGAAGCACTCCAGACACTGGTCAACGTCCTAGCTGTGCCGACGTTCGCTTTGCTCATATGGCAAATCCTGAGAAACGAATGGACGCAACGGCCGGAAGACCTAGTAACATGCCTGTACCCGGTCGAAGGGCATGTGGATTGCGTGCGCATCACATGCACGTCGCCGAACCTCCCGGCATACGATGCCAGATTCATACCCTTGTCGAACGCCGTCATCATGGATGACTTCAGCAACGTCACATACGTTCCCGTACTGGAAGACTCCGACGAAATACTCGATGTAGTCGTGCAAGGGAAACCAGGAAAAGCGACACCGATGCTGATCATGATCACCGCCTCCCGACAGACGATTGCGTTCCGCAAGGTGAAAGCGGTCGGACTGCGTATGTTCGTGGCTCTACGATCAGAAGCCCACGACGGAGAAATCCCAGTCGAAACCATCGACACCGAACGCTGGAAATGGAGCCGCATCGCATGGATGAAACGTCTGGCAAACAAACTGTGTGAGCGCCTTCATATACGCAAACGTTTCCATCTCGGCCGATTCCATAGTGAACGCACCGGCGCCGGATGGTGGAAGTCCGAGATACCGCATGAAGACTGGATGGGACCATCGAAACTCCCGAACGGCGTGAAAAAAATCTAGCCATCACGCCACCTCCTTGGAGTCCGAACGACCGACGAGATAGTCAATACTCACGTCGAACACTTTGGCCAATCGGCTTATGTCTCTAAGCGTGTAGTTTGCTCGGCCGTGAAGCTTGTTGGTGAAGAGTTGCTGACTGATGCCGATTTCAGCAGCCACGTCTTTCTGTGTGAGGCGATTTTTGCGGATGAGTTTGCGGACTCGTACCGAAGTATCGCCATGCGATTCGACTAAAACCATACGATAGTCATATCGCATAAATCGTGACGATGTCAATTCGACACGCCTAGAAAAATAAAACCATGTTGTATTATGAAGTTATGACAGCAGTAATTGCACAGCCTCAAGCCAAGGCTCAAGACATAGTGGCTATGAATGTAAATCTGATGATTTCAGCGCGACATATCCAGAAGAAGGATCTGGCGAAGGCTCTAGGGATTGCGCCGCAAACTATCTCCAAGAAGTTACGCAGTGAGATTACCTGGACTATTAATGAGACTCAGGCCGCCGCCGATTTCCTTCATACTGATGTGGCAACATTGCTTGACCCGTCTTTAACACAAGGCGAGTTGCTTGGATATAAGAAAACCGCCGCCCCAGATGATGGGAACGGCGGTCAATCAGTAGCGGGGCATGGATTTGAACCATGGACCTCTGGGTTATGAGCCCAGCGAGCTACCGAGCTGCTCCACCCCGCGTCGGCTTGTCTTTAAGACAGCTCTATTAACTTTACGATTACTTCCAAATATGTCAAATCGGCGTGTCGCATCAGTCCGGCCATGCAAAACCGCGTTGCAAATAGCGCGTTATTCATTTTTCCTATAACGGTTTCGGCTGATCGTGGGGGCAGGGAAGTGCGCCATATCCGAGCCCGCACCATAATAGAAGCATGCCTATCAAGATCCCCAGCGGCCTTCCGGCCAGAGACATTCTCGACTCCGAGCGTATTTTCGCGCTTGAAAAGCCTGAAGCGGAGCGCCAGCGCGTGCGTCCGCTCAAGCTGGTGATCTTAAATCTCATGCCGAAGAAAATCGAGACGGAAACGCAGCTGCTGCGTTTGATCTCGAAAAGTCCGCTGCAGGTGGAGATCGATTTCATGAAGACCTCCACGCACGAGGGTACGCATGTGAGCGCCGACCATCTGGTGAAGTTCTATGAGACCATTGAGGCGTTCCAAGACAACTATTACGACGGCTTCGTGGTGACGGGTGCCCCTGTTGAGCATCTTGATTTCGAACAGGTCGATTATTGGGATGAGTTCAAGCAGATTCTTGACTGGGCTTCCGCGCATGTGTTCTCCACTATGTATTTGTGCTGGGGTGCGATGGGTGCGCTCAATTATCGCTATAACGTGCGTAAAGAGAATTTGCCAGAGAAGATTTTTGGCGTGTTTCCGCAGTATTTGCAGGATGAATACTGCTTTTTGACGAACGGCTTCGATGAGATTTGCCTGCAGCCGCATTCTCGCCTTGCGGGGGTGGACGAGGGTGATATCGCGCGCAATCCGGAGTTGCAGGTGCTCACGTGGGGTCCGAAGTCCGGTCCTGGGCTGATCGCCACCCGTGATTTTTCGGAAGTGTTCGCGCTTGGCCATTGGGAGTACGGCAAGTACACCTTGGCCGAGGAGTATGAGCGTGATATGAAGAAGGGCATGACGAATGTGCCGTTCCCCGAAAACTATTTCCCGCATGATGATCCGCAGTTGGAGCCGGTGTTCGCGTGGCGCGCCCATGCCAATCTCCTGTGGCGCAATTGGCTGAATTGGGTGTATCAGACCACGCCATACGATTTGAGCGAGGTTCCGCAGCTTCGTGCGCAGAAGCGTCTTGGCACGGATCGTTCGATTCGTCATCAGCCGGGTTCGCCGCGTGTCGACGCGTTTGCGCCGTTCGTGCGTGACGGTTATGGCGTGATTCACGATTGATTTGTGGATTGATCCGCATATTGATGTGATTGACGTGCGGCCGTGATTGGCGCGTGACTTTACGGCTGTTTACTGGTGGGGGCTTGCGTATGCGGCCCCTCTTTCTTTATATGCAGCACCTGTGTTATATGTGATATACTTGGTGAAACGTTTTATCAATATGCTGTTTTCGTAAAACAAACTATTGGTTGCGTCGGCTATCCGACGATTCACAAAGCTGTGTCTAGTTAGTACAGCTTGCTGCGAAACGCCGGGAAAACCAAATGGGAGTATGGAAAAGCCCAAGTGTGTGGATGTTGTCTAGACACGGGCTAATAATCCTATCCAGCCATTCGGAGTCGAATGCGTCGCACGGGACTCCGTTCGCGTCGACGCGCACTTCGAAGTACGCTTTGGTTAAGTAACCAGAACGTCACATTCGACTCGGTTGTTGGGTTAAACTAACAGCTGACACAAGAGCAGGAGGCGTGAATGATTGGTGCATTGGGAAAGGGCATGCTGACCATCGCTGATGGTCCCGAAATGCCCAGTGTCGATGACTTCCTTCCCGATCCGTTCGTTTTTCAGGGCACGCCGTTCGCCATCAACCGCATCATCCTCGTTCGCATCCTTGCGACCGTCATCATGTTGCTGGTTCTCGGAATTACGGCAAGCCGTGCAAAGCTCATCCCCAGCCGTTGGCAGGGAGCAGTCGAATGGTTGATCGAATTCGTCCGTGACAACATCGTCTATCAGGTGATGGGCGAGCTGCGCGGCAAGCGTTATGTGCCGATGATCACCACCGTGTTCTGCACGTTGTTGGTCTTCAATCTGTGTGGCATCATCCCAGGCTTCAATATCGCGGCAAGCGCAACCATTACGCTGCCGCTGGTATTCGCCATGTGGTGCTTCTGCCAATACTGGATTGCAGGCATTCGTGAAAAGGGCCTCGGCCACTTCCTGAGGGATGAGATCTTCCCGAAGGGTGTTCCGGCCCCGATCTACATTCTGCTGTCCCCGATTCAGCTGCTTGAGCTGCTGATTATCCGTCCGTTCTCGTTGACGATCCGACTGTTCGCCAACATGGTTTCGGGCCACTTGATTCTTGCGCTGTGCCTTTCGGCCACGCAGTACTTCCTCATTGATGTGGTGAACAAGGTGTTCATGCCATTCGGCGTCGTCACCTTCGCGGCTGGCATGTTCATGTTCCTGTTCGAAGCGCTGGTCGCTTGCCTGCAGGCTTACATCTTCGCCATCCTGACCACCGCATACATCAATATGAGCTATCCGGAGATCGACTGACCGCCGGCTTTTTAATTGTTGCTTCTTGTCAAGCAATAACCAGAAAGGAAACAATCATGGATATCGTTACCCTCGCTGAGGTTGCCGGCAACCTGAACGTCGTTGGCTACGGCCTCGCCGCCATCGGCCCTGGCATCGGTCTGGGCATCCTGATCGGCAAGACCATCGAAGGCACCGCTCGCCAGCCTGAGCTCGGCAGCCGTCTGCAGACCCTCATGTTCCTGGGTCTGGCATTCGTCGAGGTGCTGGCACTGCTCGGCTTCGTGCTCGCCTTCATCAAGTAAGACTTGATTCAAGGTAACACCGAAGACGCAAACGAACATGAAAGGAGGAAGACACTATGGTGACCGCAGCTAGCGAAATGGAATTGTTCCTTCCGAAAAGCTACGACATTTTCTGGTCGTTGGTCATTCTGATCATCGTCGCCGTGTTCTTCTACAAGTTCTTCCTGCCGAAGTTCCAGGCCGTGTTCGATGAGCGCGCTGCCAAGATCGAAGGTGGCATCGCCAAGGCCGAACAGGCCCAGAAAGATGCCGATGAAGCCAAGGCGAAGTATGAGGCTCAGCTGAGCAAAGCTCGCGTCGAGGCATCCAAGATCCGTGACGACGCACGTACGGAGGCATCGCATATCATCGCTGACGCGCGCACTCGTGCCGAAAACGATGCGGCGCAGATCACCGCCACCGCCCAGCGTTCCATCGAATCGCAGCAGCAGCAGGCTCTGGTGAGCCTCAAGGGTGAGGTCGGCGTGCTGGCAACGGCACTGGCCGGCAAGATCCTGGGTAGCAAGCTCGAGAATGACGATGTGCAGTCGTCGATGATCGACCAGATGATCGCCGACTTGGACAGCGACAAGAAGTGATCGAAACCTTCAAGAAAGGGAGGTGACCAATGCGAGGAGAAGCATCGCGTATCGCAGACCGCGTATCGCGTGACTCGCTGGCCCCCAAGCTGCGTGACAGCGGTGAGGACGCATGGCGTATCGGGAACGAACTGTTCACGATCACCAGCGCGCTTGACCACAATATCCAGCTTGAACGTGCCCTCACCGACCCGTCGCGCCCAGTCGAAGACAAGGTTGCGGTAGTCAAGACTCTGATCGGAGACCAGGCCCATCCGCTCGTGATGGAGATCATGTCCGATCTGGTGTCTCGCCGTTGGAGCCGCGTGTCTGATATCGCCAATGCCGTTGAGGATTTCGGCGTTGATGGCATGATGTACTACGCGGATTACACCAATACGACTTTGCAGGTCTCCATCGAGCTCGCAGAGTTGCATTCCGCACTGCTCAACCTTCCGGTCGTGCGTACCAAGCTGTATGACGCAACCGTTTCCAGTGAAGCCCGTGTCAAGCTGCTGTACAGCCTGATTGGAGACGCGGATTTCACCAAGGTGACCAAGCGTCTGGCCGAACACGCGACCTGCAATCTGCGCAATCGCCGCTACTTGCAGACCATTCAGTGGCTGATCAACAAATTCTCCCGCCATATGGGCGAATCGATGGTCACTGTTACCACGGCAACGCCGTTGAGCAAGGAGCAGGTGGAAAAGCTCATCGCCATTTACTCGGCGAAGACCGGTCATCCGGTGCACATCAACTCGGTGGTCGATCCGACCGTCATGGGTGGCATGCGCATCCAGGTGGGCGACGAGGTCACCGACAACACGGTGGTCGCACAGCTGCAGCATCTTCAGCGCACGGTGAAGGCAACCGCCTGACGGTTCGCCGCACGGTGAACAAGCCTGAAACAAGACTTGACTGAATTTATAAACAACAATAAGGAGTGATCATGGCAGAACTTACCATTGATCCCACCACGATACGCAAGGCGCTCGATGAGTTCGTCGAGTCGTACAAGCCGTCGGATACCCCGACTCAGGAAGTCGGTTATGTCGCGACTGCTGGCGACGGCATTGCGCACGTGACGGGACTGCCTGGTTGCATGGCCAATGAGCTGCTGACCTTCGAAGACGGCACGCTTGGCCTGGCGTTCAACCTTGACGCCCGCGAGATCGGCGTGGTTATTCTCGGCGACTTCGCAGGTATCGAGGAAGGCCAGGAAGTGCGTCGTACCGGCGAAGTGCTCTCCGTGCCCGTCGGCGACGGCTACCTTGGCCGCGTCGTGGACCCGCTAGGCAACCCGATTGATGGTCTTGGCGAGATCAAGACCGAAGGCCGTCGTATTCTCGAGGCCCAGGCACCTGACGTTATGCATCGTCATCCGGTTGACGAGCCAATGTCCACCGGTCTGAAGGCCATCGACGCAATGACGCCTATCGGCCGTGGCCAGCGCCAGCTTATCATTGGCGACCGCCAGACCGGTAAGACCGCTATCGCAATCGATACGATCATCAACCAGAAGCGTAATTGGGAATCCGGTGATCCGAAGAAGCAGGTCCGCTGCATCTACGTGGCCATCGGCCAGAAGGGCTCCACCATCGCATCGGTGAAGCAGTCCCTCGAAGAGTCCGGCGCCATGGAGTACACCACTATCGTGGCCTCCCCGGCTTCCGATTCCGCAGGTTTCAAGTACATCGCACCGTACACCGGTTCCGCCATCGGACAGCACTGGATGTACAACGGCAAGCACGTGCTCATCGTCTTCGACGATCTGTCGAAGCAGGCTGAAGCCTACCGTTCGATCTCCCTGCTGCTGCGCCGCCCGCCGGGACGTGAGGCATACCCGGGCGATGTGTTCTACCTGCATTCCCGTCTGCTCGAACGCTGCGCCAAGGTTTCCGATGACCTCGGCGGCGGTTCGATGACCGGCCTGCCGATCGTCGAAACCAAGGCAAACGACGTGTCCGCATACATTCCGACCAACGTGATCTCCATCACCGACGGTCAGATCTTCCTGCAGTCCGACCTGTTCAACGCGAACCAGCGTCCGGCTGTCGACGTCGGCATCTCCGTGTCCCGAGTTGGTGGCGCGGCACAGACCAAGGCGTTGAAGAAGGTCTCCGGCACGCTGAAGATCTCCTTGGCCCAGTACCGTTCCCTGGAATCCTTCGCCATGTTCGCTTCCGATCTGGATGCGGCTTCGAAGGCCCAGCTGAACCGTGGTTCCCACTTGACCGAGCTGCTCAAGCAGCCGCAGTTCTCCCCGTATTCCATGGAACAGGAAGTCGTCTCCGTGTGGGCCGGCACCCATGGCAAGATGGATGATCTGCCGCTGAACGACGTGCTGCCGTTCGAGAAGGCCATGCTGGACTATCTGGACCACAACACCGATATTCTCAAGACCATCCGCGAGACCGAAGATTTCACCGCCGACACCGAGGCTGCCCTCGACAAGGCTGTGGAAGCGTTCCGTGAGACTTTCGTGACCAGCGCGGGCAAGCCGCTGGTCGAGAAGAAGCCTAACGTCAAGAACGCCACCCCGGTCGAGCAGGAAAAGATCGTCGCAGGAGAGAAGTGATCCATGGGCTCGCAACTCGCATTGAAATCTAGGATCGCCTCCACCGCGTCGTTGGAGAAAATCTTCAACGCGCAGGAGATGATCGCGTCTTCGCATATCGCCAAGGCACGTGACGTCGCCTTGAACGCGAAGCCGTATACCGATGCGATTTTCGACGCCGTGCAAGCGCTGGTGGCCCACACCCATATCGACCATCCGATCGTGAAGAAGGACGAGGACAACCCTCGCGTGGCTGTCCTCGCCCTCACCTCGGATCGTGGTATGGCGGGTCCGTACACCTCCTCGATCATCCGCGAAACGGAATCGCTGCTGGCCCGCCTCGATGCGGCAGGCAAGCAGCCGGAACTGTATGTGTATGGTCGTCGCGGTGTGACGTACTACAAGTACCGCAATCGTGATGTTGCCGGTACTTGGGAAGGCGATACCGACCAGCCCGGCGTGGAAGTCGCAGAGTCCATCTCGAAGGCACTGATGGACGCCTACATGAAGCCGGCGAGCGAAGGTGGAGTTTCCGAACTCTACATTGTGTTCACCGAATTCGTGAATATGGTCGTTCAGAAGGTGCGCGTGCTGCGTATGCTGCCCGTTGAACTCGTGCTTCCGGAACAGCAGGACTCCGGCCCTGTGCCCGAATCCGATGCCGATGCCGCGACCCCGCTTTATGCGTTCGAGCCGAGCGTCGACGAAGTGCTTGACGCGATTCTGCCGAAGTACATCCAGTCCCGTATTCATGAATGCCTGCTCACCGCGGCGGCATCCGAGACTGCAAGCCGACAGAACGCCATGCATACGGCTACAGACAACGCCCGCAGCCTGATCGACGACCTGACCCGCAAGCTCAACGCTTCGCGACAGGCTTCGATTACCCAGGAACTTACCGAAATCATCGGCAGCGCCGACGCGCTGAATAAGAAGGAAGAGTAGGAACGCATATGGCTGAGAATCAGACCACAGCGGCTCCCGAGACGGCTGCAGAGCCGACCACTGGACGCGTCACGCGTATCCAGGGTTCGGTTATCGACGTCGAATTCCCGGTGGGCCACCTGCCCGACATTTACAACGCACTTACCGTTGAGCTGACCAACACCGCCAACGAAGAGGGCGAAACCACGAAGAAGATCACGCTTGAGGTCGAACAGCACCTTGGCGACTCTACCGTGCGTACCGTGGCGCTGAAGCCGACCGACGGCCTCGTTCGTGGCGCCACCGTGCTCGACACCGGCGGTCCGATCTCCGTTCCTGTTGGCGATGTCACCAAGGGTCACGTGTTCGACGTGTCCGGCAACATCCTCAACAAGAAGGATGACGAAACCATCACGGTCACCGAGCGTTGGCCTATCCACCGCAACCCGCCGGCATTCGATCAGCTGGAATCCAAGACCCAGATGTTCGAAACCGGTATCAAGGTCATCGATTTGCTGACCCCGTACGTGCAGGGCGGCAAGATCGGTCTGTTCGGTGGCGCAGGCGTCGGCAAGACCGTGCTTATTCAGGAAATGATCCAGCGAGTCGCCCAGAACCACGGCGGTGTGTCCGTGTTCGCAGGCGTCGGCGAGCGTACCCGTGAGGGTAACGATCTGATCGGCGAAATGGATGAGGCTGGCGTTCTTGAGAAGACCGCACTGGTCTTCGGCCAGATGGATGAGCAGCCGGGTACCCGTCTGCGCGTGCCGCTGACCGCACTGACCATGGCAGAGTACTTCCGTGACGTGCAAAATCAGGACGTGCTGCTGTTCATCGATAACATCTTCCGTTTCACCCAGGCTGGTTCCGAGGTGTCCACCCTGCTCGGCCGTATGCCGTCCGCAGTGGGCTACCAGCCGAACCTGGCTGACGAAATGGGTGCCCTGCAGGAGCGCATCACTTCGACCCGCGGTCACTCCATCACCTCGCTGCAGGCCATCTATGTGCCGGCCGATGATTACACCGACCCGGCTCCTGCAACGACCTTCGCCCACTTGGATGCAACCACCGAGCTTTCCCGTGACATCGCTTCCAAGGGTATCTATCCGGCAGTGGACCCGCTGAGCTCCACCTCGCGAATCCTTGATCCGCGTTACGTGGGCCAGGCTCACTACGATTGCGCGAACCGCGTCAAGGCGATTCTGCAGCGTAACAAGGAGCTGCAGGACATCATCGCTCTGATCGGTATCGACGAACTCGGCGAAGAAGACAAGACCACCGTGAACCGCGCTCGTAAGATCGAGCAGTTCCTCGGCCAGAACTTCTACGTCGCTGAAAAGTTCACCGGTCGTCCGGGCTCCTACGTGCCGGCCGATGAGACCATCGAAGCGTTCACCCGCATTTGCGACGGCGTGTACGACGACGTTCCGGAGCAGGCATTCTCCGGTATCGGCGGCATCGACGATCTCGAGAAGAAATGGCACGACATGCAGAAGGAATACGGTGCGTGATGGCCGGATTGACAATGCAGGTGAACATCGTCGCCGCCGACCACCCCGTGTGGCACGGTACGGCGAAGTCCGTCACCATTCCTGCCTCTGAAGGCGGAATGGGCATCCTGCCCAACCACGAGCCTGTATTGACCGTAATCAAGGAAGGAACCATCGTTGTGGTGGATCCGGATGGCAGCCGTCGCTCCTTCGAAGTGACCGACGGTTTCATCTCCTTCGATTCGAACAAGCTCACCGTTGCGGTTGAGCGTGGACGTGACGTCAAGATGGCAGAGTAGCACTCGGTAGCATACTTCTGACGGTCCGTCTGCTGCGATTGCAGCAATTGCATATGATTGCGATTCTGTAGTTGCAGCAGACGGACTGTTTTTTTTTAAAAAAAAAAGATTAATCAAAACAAAAATAGGATTGTACATATCGTGGGATTCATGGCTTACGACAATCATGGTAGGGTAGTGCCTCGTGCGAATTATTGTTGCTGATTGCTCTGCCGAATATTCCGGGCGTTTGAATGCGTCCTTGCCGCTCGCCAAGCGTGTGTTGCTTATCAAAGCCGATAACAGTCTGCTGATTTTCTCCGAACTTGGTTCGTACAAGCCACTCAACTGGATGGCGGCGCCCTGCACCATCAAAGACATCACTCCGGAACATGCCGACGACGACGTGACTACGGAGGTTCCGCAGAAAGTCATTCGTGCTTCGGCGGATAAATCCAATGACGTGCTCGAAGTGACATTGCAGCATATTTATTCCGACGAAACATACGATTTGGGCGAAGATTCGGGGCTGATCAAAGACGGTGTCGAAGACCATCTGCAGAAGTATCTGGCCGAACAGATCGAACGCATCGGGGAAGGTGCGACATTGGTGCGCCGCGAATACCCGACCGCCATCGGACCGGTCGACATTATGGCCATCGACGGCAGTGGCAAGCATGTTGCCATCGAAATCAAACGTAACGGCGGCATCGATGGCGTGGAGCAGCTCACCCGTTACTGCGAGCTGTTGAACCGAGACCCGCTGTTGGCCCCCGTGCGTGGCATTTTCGCCGCGCAGACCATCACGCCGCAAGCCCGCGTGCTCGCTCAGGACCGCGGCTTCGACTGCCTGATCCTCGACTATGACGAAATGAAAGGTGCCGAAGACGACTCCCTACGACTCTTCTAGCTTATAAAAAACTCCCTGTTGTTATGCAGGGAGTTTTTTATAAGCGAATCGTGATGTAGATCAGTAGGCGGCGAGGATGTCGACTACGAAGACCAACGTGGAGTTCGCTGGAATCTTGCCGGAATCCTTGTCTCCATAGCCAAGGTCCGGCGGCACGACCAGCAGCACCTGCGAGCCGACGGTATGCCCTGCCAAGCCCTGCTTCCAACCGGTGATCACCTCATCAAGCGAGAAGCTCGACGAAGCACCGCGATCCCACGAGGAATCGAACTGTGTGCCGTCAAGCAGCCAGCCGGTATAGTGCGCGATCACGGTCTGCGTATCCTTGACCTCGGCGCCTTCGCCCCTGATCAAATCCTGCGAGATCAACGTGTCGGAACCCTTGTATCCGTTCATATCGATCGACGGCTTGCCATCCTTCGCAAGCGTCACCTTCGGCAGATCGGCAGGAACGTCAAGCACCTTCGTGCCCGTTGCCTTCGTCAGATCCTTCGACTTCGACACGATCGTGAGCACCATCAAATAGGAGGTGCCAGCGGAATTCGAATCGTTCACACCGAACGCAAGCGTGGCGTTAAGCTTCTGATCCTTGAAAATGTTGTAATAATCCTCAGTCATCTGACTGGTGTCGGAGGTGACCACCGTAGAGCAATCGGGGGTGTTTTTCTCCCAGGTGCTCATGAGTTCGGAACCATCCTTGACATTGATGGCGATACCCTGCGTACATATGCGGTCGCCGTCTTCAATCTGGTCGCCATTGCCTTTCTGCAATACGACGTAGCTGTTGTCTTCCACCGTCATAGGTGTTTTGAAGGAGACAGTCGGCTTCTCACCGGGCTTGCCCGTGGCGGTCACACCGGCGATCTGATTCATCTTCGACGAGGAATCGGAAGAAGACGAAGATGAATCGGAGGAGGAATCAGACTTCGTGTCGGAACTTCCGCATGCCGCGAAACCCAAGCACATGATCGTTGTGCAGGCGGCTGCGACGGCTTTGAAAAGAGTAGATTTGCGCATAGGTTCCACTTTAGTGGCAATCGTTGATTTTCATAGTTTTTTCAGGCTTTTGCAGAGAGGCAATGTAGAATAGTGAATGCTATGACTTTATTGCAGGAAGAACAGGAAAAGCCGCAGTCCAAGGCGGGTCCCACGCGACACGCCAAGATTATGCGCGGCATTGTCACGCCTATTTTCGGCTTGCTTGCCATTGCTTGCATCGTGCTTGGCGTCTTGAACGCGACGATTTGGAAGCCCTCGGCACAGGTCACGGCGTCCGCCTCGGTCACGGGATCACAGTATGTGGTCACCGATCCGAATGTGCTGCAATTGGTTGACGATCGCGTCACCATTTCGGCGAAGTCGCGCGACAAATCCGCGAACGTGTGCATCGCCATCGGTTCCGCCCGCGATATCGCCGGATGGATCGCGGGATCCAAATACACGCGCGTCACCGGACTGTCCGACTGGTCCACCCTGTCCACGCTGAAGGCCACGGCTCAGGGCACCGCCGATAATTCCGAAGGCCAGGTCGCCTTCCAGGATTCCGACATGTGGCGCACCGTCAAATGCAATGCCGGTTCCGTTGATATGCAGTTCAAGGGTGCTAATACGAATAATGCCGAGGATTCCGTTGCGATTATCGATTATGGCAATCGCAAGGGAGGTTCGGTCACACTTGATTGGAACCGTCGTTCGATGCTGAATTTCGCCATGCCGTTCTATCTTTCCGGCGGATTGCTGGCGATACTTGCGGTGCTTTCGGCTTCCGTGTTTGCCATGCCTCCGCATAAGCGTCGCAACAAGCGCGCGTTTGCCATGGTTGACGGCATCGGTTCCACGCAGGGCGACGATGACGAGGTTGCCGCATGGGTGAAGAACGCCGAAGCGAGTGCCGCCCGTAGCGAAAAGAGCGGGCCGAAGCGTAAGCGTCGTCGTCATGCTGGGCATCGCGCGAGTGGTTCGGAAAATAGCCAAAACGAAGTTGCGCAGCCTACGATTGTCGATCCCGGCGCGCGCAATCTCGTTGCCGATCAGCAGAACGCTGCCGCTGATGGTGTTGAAGAAAACGACGATTTCGAACAGACTTCCGTGATTTCGCAAGACGAGCTTGCCGCATATTTCGCACGTCTCGCACAAGAGGAAAGCAGTGCGGCCGCAGCGGCCTCGGGATCTGTAGAATTCGCGGTATCCGATGAAATCAACGTGCCCAACGAAGTTGACGAAATGGCCGTAACGACCGAGTCGGTCGGATCCAACGAAACATCCGAAAACGACGAATCCGACAACGACAAGTCCGACGAACCTGACAACGAGGAGGCCAAGTGATGAAGAAGCGTTTCAACGTAATCGCGGCGGCCGTACTCGCATTGGGAATGGTCGTTGGCATGTGCGGATGCGAGGGGCAGCTGCCGCAGCCGAAAACCACGCAACGTCAAGATGCGCCGAATCTGACCGCCAAGCAAGAGAAAACCATCCGTACGAATATTCTCAAAACGCTTGACCAGTGCAATAACGATCGCAATATCGACGCCCTCGGTTCGATTTTGGAGGGGCCGGAACTTGAGATTCGCACTAGCGAACTTCATGTGGCGCAGGTCACGGGCAATCTTGACCGCAAGACCACGATTCCAACTGATCTTGCGCAGGCCGTGATTTCCACGGACAGTGGATGGCCGCGTTCGGTGTTTTCCATCACTTCCACCACGGATGACCAGCAGTCCAAGCGTCTGCTGGTGTTCCGCCAGGATTCCGCACGTCAGAACTACAAGTTGTGGGGTGTGGCACGACTGTTTTCGGGCGTGAAAATGCCGAGTTTCGAGATTTCCAAAACCGGTAGCGAGCAGGGAACGGAAAAAGACACCGGTCTGGTCATGACCCCGAAGGATGCGGTCGCCGCGTATGCCGACGTGTTGCAGAATGGTGCGTCCAGCCAGTATGCGCAGAAGTTCGCCGACGACGATTTGCGTACGAAGCTTGCCGATCTGACCGAACAGGTACAGAAGGCCATGGAGCTGAACGAGGGATCACAGCAGCAGGTGTTCACACCGGTTGACGATGCCATCAGCGTTATGCGTTCCGCGGATGGTGGCGATCTGGTGGTGGCGCAGATCAATTCCGAATGGACGCGTTCAGCTGGCTCCGGCCGTGAGTCGCAGCCTGCTTCCGATGCGGAAAAAGCGCTGTTTGGCGACGGTCAGGCCACCAGCACCATGAAAACCACGTATGTGAATGTGGTCGCGCTGTACGTGCCTCCGGCAAATTCTGACGCGAAGATCACTGCAGTCGGTTCCGAGCGCCAGCCGGTTCGTGTTGAGGCACTGTGATCGTGGCAGTCGCACGAATGCGCGTAAGCTTGGGGCGAACGTTTGCAATGTGTGTTGCGCCGGGCGCTTAATGTTGTTGATTGTTGATATTTAGGAGGCAAGCATGGCAGGTCAAAGGCCGTTTAATCCGGGAGTTTCCTTGGCGGGAGCCGTCGATCTTGAAGCGTTGAAGCATCAGGTGAAGGCTGAGCCGGGGCAGGCTGGAGGCGCTCCGGCCGCAGGCGGTTATGTGATCGACACCACGGAGAACACGTTCCAGGCCATGGTGCAGACGTCGTCCACGTTCCCGATCCTGTTGCTGCTGTGGGTGCCGACCGATGATCGCCTGTTCGACATGGCACGCCAGATGGGCGATGCCGTGAACCAGCTGAACGGCCAGATTCAGCTGTCTCGTATCGATATCGCGTCGAATCCGTCGATCGCGCAGGCGTTCCAAGTGCAGGGCGCGCCTGCATTGTTCGCGTTGATCAACGGCCGTCCGATGCCGATTCTGCAGGGCTTGCCGTCCGCTGAGGAAATGCAGCAGATCGTGGATACGGTGATTCCGAATCTGGTCGCAGCCGCGCAGCAGGCCGGTGTGACCGGTTCCGCGCCGTATTCCGGCGATCCGAATTCCGATGCGGCAAACTCGGCTTCCGCTGCCAGCGCCCAGGAGCAGGTGCCTCCGGAGCATCAGGAGGCGTATATGCTGGCACAGCAGGGCGATTACGCTGGCGCCGCAGCCGCGTACGAGAAGGTGCTTGAAGCCGATCCGAACGATGCGCGTGCCGCCCGCGAGCGTGCGAAGGCGTTGCTGTTGGCCCGTTCCGCCAATGCGAACGTGCGTGAGGTGCGTGCCGCCGCTGCCGACAATCCCGATGATGTTGAAGCACAGCTTGCCGTCGCTGACATTGATATGATCGGCGGTCAGATTCAGGATGCGTTCGATCGTTTGCTGGATTTCGTTGCGGCCGGCCATAAGGCCGATATTGAACCGGTGCGCAAGCGTCTGCTGGAATATTTCACGATTCCTGAGCCGACCGACGAGCGTTTGAAGCGCGCCCGCCGTCGCCTCGCCACGCTCATGTACTGACTCGTTTATTGACTTTAGGTACCGTTTAGGTACCGCTCAACCGTAGGCTGCGCAGCTACATCGTTCTTTACGGCCTACGGTTGTTTTTTTTTTAAAAAAGACTTATTCCATACGGTTGGTGCCGAAATAGTCGAGGAATTGCGGTCCGTCTGCTTCCAGTTCGTCTTCGAATTCGGATTTCCATCGTGAATATGGATTCGCGGCAAGCCCTTCATTGCTGAACCGCGATTGGTCGGTGATTTCGGTGGTGCAGAATTTCGGGATCACCAGATTGGTGACCGGCCCGATACGTTCCGCTTCCGCAATGATCAGGGGAGCGTTGGTGCCTCCGAACACGTCGATGTTCCAGCCGTCCTCATCGATCCAGTCGGTGAAACGGTTTTTGATGGTCACGTGTCCGCCGCGTTTGATGAGCTCCCCTGCGATGCGCGAATCCAAATCGCGGCTCGCCTCATATCGCGTGCCTCCCACGGACGGCCCTTTCACGGTGACTGATCCAAGCCGGAATTCGTCGCGATACTTTTCGAGCACAGCCAGCGGGTCGAGGTCCGGAGTCATGGCAATGCGGACGGACTTTGTTTTCAATCGCACGCGCAGCGCGTAATTATCCTGATGCACGTAATAACTTTGTATGATCAGCGTCGGACTGTCGTTATCATCCAACTGCGTCGGCAGGGCACGGCAGAAAAAACGGCGCGTGTATTCGAAATCGCCTATATTTCTGCCTGAATCCTCAACCATATTTTCAGTCTAGTGGAAAAGACGCTTCAAATGGTGTTATGTTGCTACAAATTTCGTTGTGGCGCACGCTATCTCTCGTTCCTTCCCCGTTCTATGCCCGTTATTTCCCCTCTAGGGTTGGGTGTGCTGTCGAAAGACCCGCCGTAGCTATGTTTTCGCAATAATGATCCGAGATTCGAAGATCGTTTTTCCGTAAAAAGTGTCGCTTTCATCTCAAGGCAGTGTAAAGTAGTTTGATGCACGGGTTTGTAGCTCAGTGGATAGAGCGTCTGTCTCCGGAACAGAAGGTCGTGGGTTCGATCCCCATCAAGCCCACCACAAAGACAAGTGAAGGGCCGGGGCAGGGAGCCGGTATTTGGAACATGGGACAATGCGTGTCGATTCCATGGGTACAGTGATTGCTTGAGATTGCGTTGTCGTGGTTTGCCGCGGCCTGAACGCAAGCAACATGCAATAACACGTTCTTCAAAGGAGAACATTATGAGCGAGAAGATGGAAGCGGTTGCGACTTCTGAAGCCCCGGCGGCGCTGGGCGCATACAGCCAGGCCGTGAAGGCCAACGGTTTCGTGTTCGTCTCAGGCCAGCTGGGCATCGACCCGGCCACCGGCGAACTGGCTGGCGAAACCGCCGGCGAGCAGGCAGCCCAGGCACTGAAGAACATCAAGCATATTCTTGACGCCGCAGGCACCGGCATCGAACACGTCTGCCGCGCCACCATCTACATGAAGAACGTCGAAGACTTCCACGAGATCGACGACGTGTATGCGCAGACCTTCATCGGCTCCGTGAAGCCGGCCCGCGTCGCGTTCGGCGGCAACAACATTCCGAAGGGCGCTCTCGTTGAGATCGACGCCATCGCTGTGCTCTGATTTCAGTGCGCTGATTGCAAATCTCCAGAAAATCCTTTTCAGGCTCGTATGCGGTTTCTTACGCTGCATGCGAGCCTGTTTTTGTTTATGCAATCTCAGGATTGCCGCTAAAAGTGAACGGCAGGCAACATGATTCCACCGATTTCCGTATAGTAATGCGATTGGGTATTGTGCAAACGCATGCAAACGCAAGAACGCAAGAACGCGCCCATCCAAATATGAAGGAGCAGTCGCGCATGGCCGAATCGCAAGTCAACGCATCCACTGCAGACACTGACGCCGCCGAATCCGCTGAAGCCGAGCAGGGCGGTCTTGAACGCAAGATGGAAACCCGCCATCTGACCATGATTTCGCTGGGTGGTGTGATCGGTACGGGCTTGTTCCTCAGCTCCGGCTACACGATTCACCAAGCCGGCCCTCTTGGCGCGATCATCGCGTATGGCATCGGATCCATGCTTGTGTATTTTGTGATGCTCAGCCTTGGCGAACTGTCGGTGGCCATGCCGTATGCGGGCAGCTTTCACCTGTATGCGAAGCGTTTCATCGGCCCCGGCACCGCGTTCACCATCGCCGTGCTGTACTGGCTGAATTGGGCGGTGGCGCTCGCTTCGGAATTCACGGCAGCCGGTCTGCTGATGCAACGTTGGTTTCCTGATTCGCCCGCGTGGATTTGGTCCGCCGCCTTCATTGCGGTGGTGTTCATGCTCAATATTCTGTCGGTGAGGCTGTATGGCGAATCGGAATTCTGGTTCGCATCCATTAAGGTGTTTGCGATTATCGTGTTCATTGTGATCGGCTTGCTTGCCATGTTTGGTGCGATTCCGATTGCCGGTTACGATCACGCACCGCTGTTTGAGAATTTCTATAATGACGGCTGGTTCCCCAATGGTGTGCTGCCGATTTTTTCGACGCTGCTGACGGTGGTGTTCGCGTTTTCCGGCACTGAGGTTGTTGGCGTTGCGGCGGGGGAGACGAAGGATCCGGCGCAGGCGATTCCGAAGGCCGTGCATACCACGGTGTTGCGTCTTGCGATTTTTTTCATCGGTTCGATTGCGGTGATGTCCGCGCTGATTCCGTGGCATCGGTCAGGCGTCGACACGAGTCCGTTTGTGCTCGTGTTCCAGTCGATCGGCATGCCGTTTGCCGGCGATGTGATGAATTTCGTGGTGTTGACGGCAGTGCTTTCCGCTGCGAATTCCGGCTTGTACGTGTGCTCGCGCATGGTCTGGTCGCTTGCGCAGGAGGGTATGATCCCGCGCGTGCTCGGCAAGACGAATTTCCATGGTGTGCCCGTGTTCGCGGTGCTGTTCAGCATGGCTGGATCGCTGTTGGCGTTGTTGTCTTCCGTGGTTGCCGCTTCGACGGTGTATTTGGCGTTGGTTGCGGTTTCCGGCTTGGCCACACTGGTGGTGTGGGCGTCGGTTTCCGTCTGCCACTTGCGTTTCCGCAAGCAGTGGCTTGATCAAGGGCATTCGGCTGACGATTTGAAGTATCGTGCCCCCGGTTTCCCGTTCGTGCCGATTGCTGCGATTGTGATGTGCATCGGCGCGTTGGTTTTGGTGATTTGCGATTCGTCGCAGCGTTCCACATTGCTGTATATGATTCCGTTCGTTGCGATCTGCTATATCGGCTATTACGCTTCGGTGGCTTGGCGCAGGAAGCATGGCGAACTGCAGGATGATACGCGGGGCGATACGCAAGGCTGATTCTGTCTGCATAATCGGTAGACTTGGAGGAATGAGTCCAGAAGCGCTTAGTGAACTGATTTTCAATATTGCCAACAACCTTGTGAATGAAGGCAAGGCTGGCACCCTGACCACCGATCTCATCCCTCCGCAGACCAAATTCGCCGTCATGCGTCCGAAGGACCGCGCACACGGCGATTGGGCATCGAACGCGGCCATGCAGCTGGCCAAGAAGGCCGGCATGAAGCCTCACGATTTCGCCGAATTGTTCGCCGCGGAACTCGCCAATGCCGATGGCATCAAGTCCGTGGAAGTGGCCGGCCCCGGCTTCATTAACATTGTGCTTGATTCCGCGTCCGCCGCAGCCGTGGTTGACACTGTGCTTAACGAGGGCGCGAACTACGGCAAGAACGACCATCTTTCCGGCAAAACCCTGAATCTTGAATTCGTGTCCGCCAATCCGACCGGTCCGATCCATATCGGCGGCACCCGTTGGGCCGCGGTCGGCGACTCCATGGCCCGCGTGCTTGAGGCGAACGGTGCCAAGGTGGTGCGCGAATACTATTTCAACGATCACGGCGAGCAGATCAACCGCTTCGCCAAGTCGCTGGTCGCGGCAGCCCACGGTGAGGAAACCCCGATCGACGGTTACAAGGGCGCTTATATCGATGAGATCGCACGTCGCGTCATCGATGAGGCAAAAGCCGACGGTATTGCGATTCTCGACCTGCCGCGCGTCGACGGTGGCGTTGACAACGATGGCAATCCGCTGGGTGAGGGCGATTCCGAACAGCGTGAGGAATTCCGCAAGCGTGCAGTGCCGATGATGTTCGACGAAATCCGCAAATCCATGAAGGATTTCCGTGTGAATTTCGACGTGTGGTTCCATGAGAACAGCTTGTATTCCGATGGCGAAGTCGACAAGGCGATCGCCGATCTGCGTGAACGCGGCGACATTTACGAAAAGGATGGCGCAACCTGGTTCGAATCCACCAAGCATGGTGACGACAAGGATCGTGTGATTATCAAGTCCGACGGCAACTACGCGTATTTCGCAGCTGATATTGCTTACTATCGCAACAAGCGTCATCGTGACAACGATCCGGCAGACATCGCCATTTACATGCTGGGTGCCGACCATCACGGCTATATCGGCCGCATGATGGCCATGTGCGCCGCATTCGGCGACGAACCTGGCGAAAACATGCAGATTCTTATCGGCCAGCTCGTCAACGTGCTGAAGGACGGCAAGGCAGTGCGCATGTCGAAGCGCGCCGGCAATGTGGTGACCATCGACGATCTGACCGACGCTATCGGCGTGGATGCCTCCCGTTATTCGTTGGCACGCACCGACTACAATTCCCCGGTCGACATCGACCTGAACCTGCTCGCTTCGCATTCCAACGAGAATCCGGTGTACTACGTGCAGTATGCGCACGCCCGCTCCTGCAATGTGGATCGCAATGCGGCTGCTGCCGGCATCACCTACGAGGGTGCCGACGTGAGCCTGCTCGACACCGCCGCCGACGGCGAAGTGCTTGCCGCGCTCGCCCAGTGGCCGGCCCTGCTGCGCGAAGCCGGAGACCTGCGCGCCCCGCATCGCGTAGCCCATTACTTGGAAGACCTCGCCGCCACCTACCACAAGTGGTACAACGTGGAACGCGTGGTGCCCATGGAGCTCACCGATCCGGAAGCTCGCGGCGAACAGGCTGAAGCCCTGCGCATCGCCAAGGCTCCGGAACCGGCTCGTGCAGCCGCACGTTTGAAGCTCAATGACGCCGTCAAGACGGTTATCGCCGAAGGCCTTGACCTGCTTGGCGTCGCAGCCCCAGACAGGATGTGATCGCCATGGCAGTCACCCCCATCTGGCCGGCCGGCTCCAACGTGAACGAGCAAGGTGAAATCACGTTCCATGGCCGCACTGCCGAAAGCCTGCTGAACGAATTTGGTTCGCCGCTCTACGTCATCGACACCGATGACGTGCGAGCCCGCGCCGCCAAATTCGTCAAATCCGCGGCAAATGCGTTCAACAACACCGTAACCCACGTCAGTTTCGCTGGAAAAGCCTTGCTTTCCAAGGAAATCTGCCGTATCGTCACCGAATCCGGCATGCTGATCGACACCTGCACCATGGGCGAGATGCGCATCGCGCTCGCCGCGGGAGTTCCCGGACGGCGACTCGTGCTGCACGGCAACAACAAGTCCGATGCGGAAATCGAACTCGCCATTACCGAAGGCTTCGCCAAAATCGTGGTGGACGAGCCGAACGAGCCGGCCCGCATCGCCGAAATCGCCAAGCGTCTCGGCAAGCGCGCTCGCGTGATGTTGCGTGTTACGTCCGGCATTCATGCGGGCGGCCACGAATTCGTGTCTACCGCGCATGAGGACCAGAAGTTCGGTGTCTCCTTGCTGCCGGTTGGTGCCGATGCAAGCAAGCTGAACGTGCTCGACGATTTGGCTGACGTGACCCCCGCAGGGTCGAACGCACGCTTAGACGAAAGCGAAGCCACTCCGGGCGAAAGCGCAGAACGCCAACTGCAGTACGACATCAAATACCCGTACGACATGAGCCACGAGAAGGTTTCCGAAGGCGACCGCAAACTCGCCGAAGCCATGACCATGGTGGCTGATGGCCCCGCGCTCGCCGTATTGAAGGAGATCTACCGCCATCAGGACGTGCTCGAACTGGTCGGCGTGCATTCGCATATCGGGTCGAACATTCACGATGCGGACGCCTTTATCCAGGCCGCGAAGCGCATGATGCTGCTGCGCAAGACCTTCTACGCCACCGACGCATACACCCTGCCGGAGGTCGACTTGGGCGGCGGCTATTCCGTGGCCTACACCGATGGCGAGGATTCCATGGATCTCGATACGGAACTTGCCCGCCTTGCCGATGCGGTCACCACCGTGAACCGTGCGCTCGGCATGCCCGCTCCGGTCATCTCGTTCGAGCCGGGCCGTTGGACGGTCGCCCCGACCGGCGTCACCCTGTATCGTGTGGGCACGGTCAAGCCGGTGCAGCTTGCCGGAACCGCGAAAGACAAGGCTGGCAATCCGGTTACGGAACGCGTGTACGTGTCTGTCGACGGCGGCATGAGCGACAATATTCGTCCGGCATTGTATGGATCGGATTACACTGCGAGAATCGCCAATCGTGAGGGTTCCAGCGAAACCAAGCTGTGCCGTGTGGTCGGCATGCACTGCGAATCGGGCGATATCATCGTCAACGAGGTGCGTCTTCCTGCCGATATTCAGCGTGGTGACGTGCTGGCGGTGCCTGTTACGGGTGCATACGGTCGCACGATGGCCAGCAACTACAATCAGGCGCTGATTCCTGCGGTTGTTGCCGTATCCGAGCAAGACGCGCATGTGATGATTCGCCGTCAGACGGTCGATGATCTGCTGGATTGGGATGTGAGCGAATAGCGATTCGTGGCGTTTCGCTCGTGTTTCGTATTGTTCATGGCGATTCGTCTCAAATTACTGATGCAGCGTGGATGCAGTATGGGCGGTTTTCGGGGCAAAGCTCGGAAACCGTCCATTTTCGTATGATTTCGCGGTCTTACGTCATATCGGGACCGTACAATAGGCAGGGTTACACCAATACTTCACATTCAAGGGAGGATGCCTTGGTACAGGAAGATGTTGCGCCGATTCGCGTTGGATTGTTGGGCGCGGGCACGGTCGGCTCTCAGACCGCACGCCTGCTGGTGGAGCAGAAGGATGAGCTCGCCGCACGCATCGGACGACCGATCGAACTGACCGGCGTCGCCTGCCTTGATCCGTCGGAAACCGACCCGTTCCCGTGGATCGACAAGTCCGTGGTGACCACCGACACCATGAGCGTGGCCACCAATGCTGACATTGTGGTCGAACTGATCGGTGGAACCGGCGTGGCCCGCAAGTTCGTGCTTGCGGCCATCGAATCCGGCGCTTCCGTGGTTACCGCCAACAAGGCGCTGTTGGCCAAGTATGGTCCAGAAATCTATGCCGCCGCCGAAGCTAAGGGCGTCGATATCTACTTCGAGGCTTCCGTGGGCGGTGCTATTCCGTTCCTCAAGCCACTGCGTGAATCCCTCGTCGGAGACAAGGTGACGAGCATGCTCGGCATCGTCAACGGCACCACGAACTACATTCTCGACGAAATGACCACCAAGGGTCTTGATTTCGACGACGTGCTGAAGGACGCTCAGGCCAAGGGATACGCCGAAGCGGATCCGACCGGGGACATCGAAGGCTACGATGCGGCCAACAAGGCGGCCATCATGGCCACGCTCGGCTTCCACACCAACGTGACCATCGATGATGTGTCCGTTGAGGGCATCACCAAGATCACCGCCGACGATATTGCTGCCGCAACCGCCGAAAACAAGGTCATCAAGCTGCTGGCCGTGGTGGAGAATGGCGAGGCCGGCGTGTCTGCCCGCGTGTATCCGGCGCTGATTTCCAACGAGCATCCGCTGGCTTCCGTGCATGGTTCCTTTAACGCGGTGTTCGTGAAGGCCGAAGCGGCTGACGATCTGATGTTCTATGGTCGTGGCGCTGGCGGCGCTCCGACCGCTTCTGCGGTGGTCGGCGATGTGGTGACCGAGGCGCGTCACATCGCACAGGGCTGCACTGGCCCGACCATTCCGTTGTATAAGGATTTGAAGAAGGCTCCGATCGAGGCTTCCAAGGCCGAGTTCGCGGTGCGTTTCGTGATTCACGACAATCCGGGCGTACTTGCGGCCATTGCGGCCAAGTTCGCCGAGCATGGCGTGTCCATCAATGGTGTGAACCAGGATCTCAAGCCCACGCTGAAGGATCCGGGCTACGACGGCGAACTGCAGCAGCTGCGCCTTGTCACGCACATGACCGACGAGCTTACCCTGCGTGAAACCGTGAAAGACGTGTGTGCACTCGACTGCGTGGTTGGCGAGCCTTCCATCCTCCGCGTGCTCAACTAACAGTTATGAGACGGCTGCTCAAATCGTTGCGATTGGGCGGCCGTCTCTTTATTCATATTCCGGCTGCTGTGTTGGGCAATTGCTTGCCGATTGTTTACTCAATCGCCCGCTGATTATGGGCTTGAATTTGACTCTTGTACCCTTTCGGGTATACGGTGCTACATTTGTAAAGAAGATGTGACGAAGGACGACGAGATATGACTCCAGTTACTCGTAAAGTGCGTGTGCGTGTTCCGGCTACCAGCGCCAATCTTGGTTCTGGCTTTGATACGGTCGGACTTGCTCTGGACTACCACGACGAACTTGAATTCACGCTGAGCGCCGATCCGGTGAACACTGCGGCTCAGGTGATGATCGAAGGCGAAGGCGCCGATACTCTCCCGCGTGACGAAACCCACTTGGTGGTTTCCACGTTCCGCCGCGCATGCCAGACCTTTGGTCTGGGCCGTGTGGGCTTCATTCTTCAGGCTCACAACAACATTCCTCAGGCACGAGGCATGGGCTCTTCCGCAGAGGCCATTGTGGCGGGCATCGCAGCCGCGGCCGCCTTCGCGCAGGACGACGAACTCAACCGTGATGCCGTGTTTGAGCTTGCTGCGGCCATCGAAGGCCATCCGGACAACGTGGCTCCGGCCGTGTACGGCGGGCTCACCATGTCTTGGGACATGGAAACCCCCGAAGGTGTCGGTTCCGTGCCGATTCCGGGCGGCGAACCGCTGCATAAGGGCTTCCATACCATCAACTATCGCGTTGCCGACGATCTGACCGCCGCCGTGTTCGTGCCGGATTATGAGCTGTCCACCGAAAAGGCACGCCAGGCGCTGCCGGGCCAGCTGGCGTTCAAGGATGCCGTGCACAATGTGTCTCGCGTGAGCCTGCTGCCGGCCGCCATGAATCCTGCGATGCTGGCGACTGGTCAGCGTCAGGACGTCAACGCGTTGCTGTTCGCCGCCACGCAGGATCGTCTGCATCAGCCGTATCGCGCTCCTTTGATGGAACCGTCGTGGACGCTGATCGAAAAGCTGCGTTCCCATGGTTTCGCTTCCATGGTTTCCGGTGCCGGCCCATGCGTGCTCGTGCTGCATCATGGCGACGCTCGCGAACAGCTGGGACAGCTTGCTTCCGAAGAGCTCGCTTCCGGTCATTGGCGTGTGCTGCATTTGGGCGTCGACACCAAGGGTGTGCAGGTGGAACGCGCATGAACAACTCCATTCCGCTGATTCTCGCTTCCAAATCCAAGCCTCGCCGTGACGTGCTTTTCTCGGCGGGCATTTGCCCCACGATTCGCGTATCGAACGTGGACGAGCCGGCGGCGCTCGAACGTGAGGCGGCCGCCATGGGCGTTGCCGTAAGCGATCTGAGCGTGGAACAGCGGGTGATGATTCTCGCTACGGCCAAAGCCGAAGCCGTACATCAGGCGTATCGGAACGTTGCCGCCACCGCTGCGGCGGCGCACGGCGATCGTGTGGTCGGATTTCCGCTGAAAGCCGTTGCCGAATCTTCCGAACATTCGGATAATGCTGAAAATACTGGGGATTCCGCATCTTTAGAACATCATCGTGTCACGTTGCGTGCGGACGAAGTGCAGTCCGCCTCCGATGTGAAGACCCGCGATTTTTCGGGAGTCACCATTCCTACGATCACCGAATCGATTGCTGATTTCGTTGATGGCAAGCCGAGCCTGACCCGTGCGAAAGTCGGTCCGCTGATTCTTGGCTGCGATTCCATGTTCCTGCTTGACGGCGAATGTTACGGCAAGCCGCATAGCGCTGAGGTGGCTCGGGAACGACTGCGTGCCATGCGTGGCGCCACCGGTGAATTGTGGACGGGCCATTGCCTGATCGACTTCGCCACCGGGCGTATCGCGCGAGGCGCGAGCAGGGCAACGCTGCACTTCTGCGAATATTCCGACACCGATATCGAACGGTACATCGCCACCGGAGAACCGTTGGAAGTGGCTGGTTCCTTCACGCTTGAGGGCTTCGGCGGAGCATTCATCGACTCCATCGAAGGCGATCCGCACGGCATTATCGGCCTGAGCCTTCCGCTGGCGCGCCGTTTGGCCGCCGAGCTCGGCGTGGAATGGACCGATCTGTGGAATGTGACGCGAGCCGATCAAGAACCGAACGTCGAACACGATTCGCGAACCGGTGCCGCGAAGCCGCTTCCTCCCAAGGAAAACGTGCATCAGCCGGGTGATGGTTGGATTGATTGCGATTGCGGCCGCAAGCATTGGGGCACGAACGGCGCGTCCGGCGTGCTCTTGGCCCGCCGAAGCGAACAGACCGGCGAAGTGACGCACGTTGTCATGCAACATCGCGCGGTGTGGAGCGCGGAAGGTGGCACATGGGGCATTCCAGGAGGTGCCACCGCCGACGGTGAAAGCCCGATCGAGGGCGCGCTGCGCGAATCGTACGAGGAAGCCAACATCACGCCGGAAGATATCGACGTGGTCGGATCATACTGCGAAGACCACGGACCGTGGGCCTACACCACCGTGTTCGCTTTCGAAAAGCCGGGGCACCGCGTGGAGCCGAAGGCCAACGACGACGAAAGCATGGAAATCGAATGGGTGCCGATTGAGGAAGTCCCCAATCGTAAACTGTTGACCGCCATGCGTACCGACTGGCCGAATTTCGCTGCGCGACTCGCTCGAATGGCTGAAAAATAGCGTCTGTTAGCGCTAACCGAAGTTGCGTGTAGAATAGTCGAAAGTACCAACGGTAGTGTGCGGAAGGCGACGGAGCATGGCAGGCAAGCGCAATGCGGCAAACAAACGCCCCTCGATGTTCGAAGTGGCGAAAATGGCTGGTGTCAGCCATCAAACGGTGTCGCGCGTCATCAATCATTCCCCCGACGTGTCTGATGCCACCCGCGAAAAAGTACAGAAAGCCATCGACGCGCTTGGATACCGTCCCAGCAATTCCGCGCGTGCCCTCGCTTCGCATCGCTCCCGCACCATCGGCTTGGTTGCGGGCGGGCAACGCTTTTATGGTCCGATTTCCGCGATTTCCTCGATTGAGGCGATGGCGAGGCAGCATGGACTGTTCATGTCGGTGAGCATGGTGCACGAGGCGCTCTGCTCGCAGACGGAATTCGACGAATTGTGCTCAACGTTCGATGAGATGAACGTGGACGCGTTCATTTTCCTCACGCCGACGGATGTTATGTTTTCCGCCGCCTGCCGTGCGCAGATCACGCAGCCGCGCGTCATCGTCACCTCCACGCACGGCAGCATCAGCGTGCAGGATGGTTTGCGCTTGATGAAACCGGCCGACCGTCGCCGAGTATCCGTAGTGGGAGTGGACCAATGGTCGGCCATGGCCGACGTGATGCATTTGGTGGTCGAGCATGGGCATCGTTCCGTGCTTTATTTCGCAGGTCCGAAGGAATGGCGTGACGCCGCCACGCGTTTGATGGCGTGGAATAAGCTGTGCGCGGCCAATGCGGTGAGTTCCGTCACCGTGCAATGCGAAACCTGGGAATCGACCGAAGCGTATGGCAAGATGAACCATATTCTCGAAAACATCGGTCGTACCGGCGGAAATCTGCCGACGTGCATGGTGTGTGCGAACGACAGCCAGGCGGTTGGTGTGTCTCGTGCGCTGCATGAACATGGCATGCGTATTCCGCAGGATGTGAGCTTGGTCGGTTTCGACGACATGCCCGCCATGGACAACATGTACCCGCCGCTGGCCACGGTTCGCCCGGATTTTGAACAGCTTGGCGTTGCCGCCATGCGTGAGACGCTGTTTTTGCTGGGGGAGGGCGATGAGAATTCGTTCGCCTCGTCGCAGCATGGCGTCGGCCTGATTCCCGCGAAGGTGATCGGCCGCACTTCTTTGGGCACCGCCAGCCGTCGCTGAATATTTCCTGCGATTTTTGTATTTCTTGTGATTCTCGTATCTCTTTTTGCCGCATGTGCTGCGATTGCCGGATTTCGTAATGCCGGTATATCAAGAAAATCGGCTGACGATCTGCCGGTAGTACGTTGACGATTGCGTGACACGTCGAACTTGTATAGTCGCCACTTTCTGTTTAGAATAGTGAGCGTTAACAGTGAGCGCTAACATTCCGTCGACAATGTGGTTGTGAGGCGCTCGGATGCAAGGAGTTTGAAACTATGGCGCAAGAGCAGGGACTTGACGATCGCATCGCGCTGACCGCCGAGAAAATCCGCGCTGGCAAGACGAGTCTGGGCATCGAATTCGGCTCCACCCGAATCAAGGCCGTGCTCATCGACGACACGTACACCACCATCGCAGCCGGCGACTACGGCTGGGCCAGCCACTTGGAAGACGGCCTGTGGAGCTATTCGCAGGAAGAAATCTGGACCGGGCTGCAGACCGCATACGCGGCGCTCGCCGAAGATGTCGAAAACGCTTACGGCGAAAAGCTCACCCGCGTGGGACGCATCGGCTTCTCCGCCATGATGCACGGCTATCTCGCCTTCGGCAAAGATGGCGAACTGCTGGTGCCGTTCCGCACCTGGCAGAACACCAACACTTCCGAAGCACACGAGAAGCTTTCCGAACTGTTCCAGTACAACATTCCGGAACGCTGGTCCATCGCACACCTGTACCAGGCCGTGCTCAACAACGAAGAGCACATCGGCAAGGTCGATTTCTTCACCACCCTCGCCGGCTACGTGCACTGGAAGCTCACCGGCAAGAAGGTGCTCGGCGTTGGCGACGCATCCGGCATGTTCCCGATCGACCCTACCACGCACACCTACGAAACCGAATTCATTGAGAAGTTCAATGCGATTCCGGAAGTCGCAGCCCAGCCGTGGAAGCTTGCCGACCTGCTGCCGGAACCGCTGGTTGCAGGCACTCCTGCGGGCACGCTGACCGAAGAGGGCGCCAAGCTGCTCGATCCGACAGGCACGCTGCAGCCGGGAATCACATTCGCTCCGCCGGAGGGCGATGCTGGCACCGGTATGGTGGCCACCAACTCCGTACGCGTGCGCACCGGCAACGTTTCCGCCGGCACCTCCATCTTCGCCATGGTTGTACTCGAACGCAAGCTGGAACGCCTGCACCCGGAAGTGGACCTCGTCACCACTCCGGCAGGCGATCTCGCAGGCATGAGCCACGCCAACAACTTCACCTCCGACCTCAACGCATGGGTTGGTCTGTTCGGACAGTTCGCAGCTGCAATCGGCACTCCGGTCGACGCCGGCACCCTGTATGGCACGCTGTTCCGCGCCGCCATCGCGGACGACGTTGACTCCAACTGCGGCGGACTCATCAACTACCCGTTCCGCTCCGGCGAATTCCTCGCAGGACTGCCCGAAGGCCGCCCGCTGTTCGCGCGCGGTCCGGAAGCCCGCATGAGCCTCGGCAACTTCATGCGCGCCCAGCTGTTCAGCGCATTCTCCCCGGTGAAGATCGGCATGGATGTGATGACCAAGGACGAAGGCGTTGCCGTTGACTCCCTCGTCGGCCACGGTGGCATCTTCACCACCCCGAAGGTCGCCCAGAAGATTCTCGCAGCCGCATTCGATACGCCGATCAAGGTAATGTCCACCGCAGCCGAAGGCGGCGCATGGGGCATGGCCGTGCTTGCCGACTACCTGTGGCACGCCGACCAGCCGCTCGACGAATTCCTTGACGCTCGTGTGTTCGCCGATGCCGCTTCGACCACGGAAAATCCGGATGAAGGCGATGTCGCGGGATTCGAGGAATTCTTCGATCGCTTCCGTAAGGGACTGCCGATTGAGCATGTTGCAATCGAAAGCATTCCGCTGGAAACCAAGTAAATAAATATTTTAAAAACTTATTTCAATTTGAAAGGAAATGATTATGGCTACTTTGGCTGATTATGGTCCTGAGGTTCGTGCCGAGGTCAAGCAGGTGCGCGAGGTCGTGGCGACCTTGCACGAGCAGCTGATCAAGTGGAACCTGGTGGTGTGGACGGCTGGCAACGTGTCGCAGCGCTTGCATACCGCGGATCTGATGGTGATCAAGCCGTCGGGCCTGCGTTACGAGTATCTGACGCCGTCGAGCATGGTGGTGTGCGATCTGGACGGCAACGTGGTGGACGGTTCGGAGGCTCCTTCCTCCGATACCGCGTCGCATGCGTACATCTACCGTCATATGCCGGACGTGTACGGCGTGGTGCATACGCATTCGACGTATGCGACGGCGTGGGCGGCGACGGGGCAGAACATTCCGTGCGGTCTGACGATGATGGGCGACGAGTTCGGCGGTCCTGTTCCGGTGGGTCCGTTCCGTCTGATCGGTTCCGAGGCGATCGGCGAGGGCGTGGTCGAGACGCTCAGGGAGTATCCGAAGTCTCCTGCGGTGCTGATGCAGAACCATGGTCCGTTCACCATCGGCAAGGACGCGGAGTCGGCGGTGAAGGCCGCGGCGATGACGGAGGAGGTCGCTCATACGATGTGGGCGGCGAGGCAGTTGGGTGAGATCATTCCGATTTCGGATGAGGATATCGCGAAGCTGAACGATCGTTACACCAACGTCTACGGCCAGCACTGAGCTGCAATCCTACGATTCCGTAATCCTACATAATTTCACAATCGTACGAACTCGCGCTACGCAACAGAACAACGCGAAGCGCGAGTTCGCAATCGCAATAAATAATTAAAAACTCCATAAACAACGAAGTAAAGGAACAATCACATGGCAATGGAAAACCCGTTTGAAGGCAAGGAAGTCTGGTTCGGCGTCGGATCCCAGGATCTGTACGGCGAAGAAGCGCTGCGTCAGGTGGCCGAGCAGTCCGGCGAAATCGTCGACGCGCTCAACGCAACCGGCAAGATTCCGGTCAAGGTGGTGCTTAAGCCGACCCTGAAGTCCTCCGACGGCGTCAAGGCCTTCATGGTCGAAGCCTCCGCCAACCCGAACGTCATCGGCGTGATCACCTGGTGCCACACCTTCTCCCCGGCCAAGATGTGGATCCGCGGCCTCGAAGTGCTCACCAAGCCGCTGCTGCAGCTCAACACGCAGCACCACTTCGAAATCCCGTGGGAAACCATCGACATGGACTTCATGAACCTGAACCAGGCCGCACACGGCGACCGTGAGTTCGGTTACATCCTGACCCGTCTGGGCATCAACCGCAAGATCGTGGTCGGCCACTACACCGATCCGGCCGTTGCCGAAGAAATCGGCACCTGGGCACGCGCCTGCGCCGGCTGGGATGCTTCCAACAACATGAAGGTCATGCGTTGGGGCGACAACATGCGCAACGTGGCCGTCACCGAAGGCGACAAGACCGAAGCCGAGCGCGTGTTCGGCGCATCCATCAACACTTGGGCCGTCAACGAGCTCGTCGCAGCCTACGAAGCCGTCAAGGACGATCAGGTCAAGAGCATCATCGAAGACTACAAGGTTAAGTACGACGTTGATCCGGCTCTGCTCGACGCCAAGTACGATTCCCTGTTCATCGCGGCCAAGGAAGAAGCCGCCATGGTCAACATGATGCGCGCCAATGGCTGCACCGCCGGCGTTGACAACTTCGAAGACTTGGGTGCTCTCCCGCAGCTGCCGGGCGTTGGCCCGCAGCGCTTCCCGTCCGAGTACGGCTTCGGCTTCTCCGCCGAAGGCGACTGGAAGACCGCAGTGCTCGTGCGCATCGGCGCAGTGATGGGCTACGGCCTCGAAGGTGGCGCTTCCCTCATGGAAGACTATTCCTACAACTTCACCCCGGGTAACGAGATGATCATGGGCTCCCACATGCTCGAAGTCTCCCCGTCCGTCGGCACCATCGCCAAGCCGAAGCTGGAAATCCACCCGCTCGGCATCGGTGGCAAGGCCGATCCGGTGCGCCTGGTCTTCACTGTCGCCCCGAAGAAGGACGCCGTCGTCGTGTCCATGTCTGACGTGCGCGAACGTTTCCGCCTGACCATGAACCTGGTCGACGTGGTCGAGCCGCTCGGAGAGCTCAAGCAGTTGCCGTGCGCCCGTGGCCTGTGGAAGCCGCAGCCGGACCTCAAGACCTCCGCCGAGTGCTGGCTGCGTTCCGGCGCCTCCCACCACACCTGCATGACCACCTCCGTCGGTCGCGAGGCTTGGGAAGACTTCGCCCGCATCGCCGGTGTCGAACTCGCCACCATCGACGCGAACACCAAGGCCGCAGAATTCGAGCGCGACCTTGAGATCTCCGAAATGTACCACCGCCTCAACAACCGTCACTGACATAACGGAGCGTTAACGGCACGGCAGAAGACTCGACGTACCCTCGTACGCCTTCGCCTTCTGTCGCACCGTTACCGCACGCGTTATGCACTGACGGAACCGTCACTGATTGTCGCTTTACTGACAATGGCTGATGGAGTGTCGTTAGACATTCTGGATTCATCACTAATCTCTGCCATATGAGCGCCGGCGGGTCGGATCGCTTCCGATCACCGGCGCTCGTTTGCATTCCTTGAAAGTTGTACAGACAGAACAAAAGCGTGGGGTACGAGAGAATACAAACGTTCTCTCGTACCCCACGCTTTCATGTATTATGCGATTCAGCGCTTGCCGGAGTACAGCTGCTGATCGATCACCTGTGCGAACACGCGGTTCACTGCCGGACGCACCACTTTCAGCGACGGGGTCAGGCACTTGTTTTCCTGCGTGAACTGGGTATCCAGCACTACGAACTTACGTACGGATTCGGCGCGGGAAACGGTCGCGTTCGCCTTGTCGATGTACTTCTGGATTTCGTCGTGAACGGCGGCGGTCGCAGCCACGCGATCCAACGGCGTATCGGCAGACAGTCCAATGGAAGGCAGCCAAGCCTCCAATCCTTCCGGATCCAACGTGATCAGCGCACCGATGAACGGACGATTGTCGCCGACAACTACCACATGCTCCACAATCGGACATTTCACAATCTCCTGCTCCATCGGAATCGGAGAAACGTTCTTGCCGCCGGCGGTGATGATGATGTCCTTCTTACGGCCGGTGATCGTAATACGTCCCTCGTCGTCAATCGACGCCAAATCACCCGTTTTCAGCCACCCATCCTCGGTGAACGCTTCCGCCGTCTTCTCAGGCAGGTTGTGGTAGCCCCTGAACACGTTCGGGCCCTTCACCTGAAGTTCGCCATCATCGGAAATGCGCACAGACGATCCCGGAGCCGGTTGGCCGACAGTGCCGATCACATTGTCGGTGACGCGGGTCGCGGCGAACGGCGCAGCGGTTTCCGTCATACCGTAACCCTGAATCATCGGCAGGCCGATACCGTTGAAGAAATGCGCCAGAGACACGTCCAGAGGAGCACCACCGCATGCCACGTAGCGGATGCGCGGGCCGAGAGCGCTACGCACGGTACGGTATACGGAAGCCTCATACGAAAGATGCTGCGCGATCTGCTTGGCGGTCGGGCGTTCGCCGGCCTGCTGCATGCGCGACCAATCGCGTGCGGCTTCGGCAGCCTTGAGGAACAGGCGTCCCTTCCAACCCGTGCCGGCCTTGCGGGAGGCCGCGTTATACACCTTCTCGAACACTCGTGGTACGCCCAGCAGATATGTCGGTTCGAAGGAACGCAAATCGGGCAGCAGCGTCTTTGTGTCCGGCAGATAACCAACCACGCCGTCGTCGGAAGCAATCGACGCGTACTGGATGAACCGTGCGAAACAGTGGGCGAGCGGCAGGAAGAGAAGCAGTCGCGGATGATCTTCGAGAACGATCTCATGCAACGCCAGACTGCCTGCGCGCGTGATCGATATGAAATTGCGGTGCGAAAGCTCGGCACCCTTTGGAGCTCCCGTCGAACCGGACGTGTACACGATGGTGGCCAGATCGTCTGCATGCACCGAATCGATGCGCGCTTCCAGCTCCTCGTCGGACACGGTGACGCCCAAGCCTTCCAACGCGCCCATGGCGTTGGAATCGAGCATCAGAATGTGCTTGAGAGACGGGCAGCGGTCGATTACGGAGTCGAGACGGTCGAAGCGCTCGCGATTGTCGGCGATGGCCAGTTTCACATCCGAATCGTTGAGGATACGCTCGGCCTGCGCCGCGGAATCAGTGTCGTAGATCGGCACGTTCACCGCGCCGATGGCGGCCAGTGCGAAGTCGAGCACGCCCCACTCGTAGCGGGTGGTGGAGAAGATGGTGACGGCATCGCCCTTGTTGATGCCGAATGCGATGAGGCCTTTTGCGGCGGCGAGCACGGCATTGTGGAATTCGCCGGTAGTGACCTTCGTCCATTGGCCGGGGGCGGTTTTGTGTTCCGCGATCACGGTATCTTCGCCAGTGCGCGCTATGCGTCCAGTAAGCAGGGAATAGATGGATTCGTCGTCGCGCACCTCAACGGATTCGCCCGGGGTGGTGTACTCGGTGAGCATGAAGCGTTCTCTTTCTCGCGGTTTTTGCGTTGTTTCCGCGTATTTCTGCTTGTGATGCGTGCGGGAGCGACACAAACCGTGTGTCCGCGTTTCCTACCCCTTGCGCACCTTGCACATTCTAAGTTACGGGGCCGTAAGTCTGCATTGTGAGAAGCGACAAGAAATATTTCATCAACTTTGTATGAACTGACAAATGGTGCTATTCCGTCAAAAATCAAGTGTTTGGTGTCGCGCTGTATCCGTTCGAAAAAAAAGGCTTGACGTAACGGTTGCGGGGGAGCCGCCATGCTTCCCATATATCCCCGAAAGGACCGTAAAACCAGCGAAATGCGAAGAAATGGTGGTGCGAGCGTTTTTTATCGAGTACACTCACGAGTGACGCAATTTACCCCTTGCGTCAGAGGGCTGCCTGCTCAACGGCGAACATCCAGCCTTTCTCTTTTCAACGTTGCTGATTTGAGGTCGATTATGGCAATTCGATTGCGACGGTTCGCTGTATGCAATGCGCCCTTGACGATTGCGAGCTGCCTTGGATAGGCTGAAAACGGTTTGCCACGCACCGGTTTTCCCGTATTGGCCTGTTGCGATTCGTTTGTTGGATGCATGGCGATTGCGCTTTGGGCCGTAGGCGAGCTGGCAACGCGAGTGCGCTCATTGGACGGAAGGTGTTTATGTTTGACAAGAGGCTGTTTTCCCTCGCTCCCGGCGTGGGGCGGTTGGTTGCGGCGAAAGTGCTCTGCCAATGGGTCGGACTGCTGTCCAACGTCGTGTTCGTGGTGACGGTGGTGGTCATGCTTTCGCCGGCGCTTGCCATGGTGGAATCGGCGTTCGACCCCATGTTCTCCATGGGTGATAGTGGCCTGATTTCCCGCCTGTTCATCGGCTTTGGCTACGGCGGATTCAGTGCGGAAACATACGTCGGATGCGTGCTGGCGATTGTGGTCTGTGCGGTACTGCGTTTTCTGATGATGCGCGCAGCGGCCTATTTCGGCGCGGAAGCGGCTGAGCGTGTCAAACTCGCGTTACGTGAACAGCTTTTTAATAAAATGCTTGCGATCGGACCATCATATTCGCAACATATCAGCACTGCCGACGTGGTGCAATCTGCCGGTGAAGGCATCGAACAAATCCAAAGCTTCTTCGAATTATTCCTACCGCAACTGTTTTATGCGATTCTCGCACCGGTAACATTATTTTTTATAGTTGCGCCGATTAATATGCCGACGGCTGTTACATTGCTTGTATGCGCGCCTTTGATTGTATTGATTGTTGGCATGGTCGCAATGCGCGCAGCCCGAGTATTCAAAAAATATTGGGGAAAATACACCGACATGGGATCTGTGTTTCTTGACAATGTACAAGGTCTTGAAACGCTGAAAACTTTTGACGCGGATGCGCATGCCGCCAAGAAAATGGGCGAGCAAGCGGAACAATTCCGCGTAATGACCATGAATGTTCTGCAAATTCAGCTGCGCTCGCTCACCGCCATGGACGTCGTCGCATACGGGGGTGCCGCGGCCGGCGTGGGCGTATCGATCTGGCAGTATGCGAGTGGTGCCGCATTGCCGCTTGCCGGCGTGCTGCTGATAGTGCTTCTTTCCGCGGATTTCTTCATTCCGCTGCGCCAATTGGGGTCGTTCTTCCATGTTGCGATGAACGGCATGACTTCGACCAAGCGTATTTTCGCATTGCTTGATACGCCGATTCCTGCGCATGGGATGCAGGAAATGCCGGAATTCGGCGCTTCCGATAACGGTGTGGACGTGTGCTTTGATGACGTGTCGTTCCGATATGTGGACGTGAATACGGACGCTGCGGCGGCTGTGAGTGTGGCTGCGGATACGGCTGTGACGGCGGATATGGAAACTGGAAAAACTGGACAAATCGGGGAAAAGTCCGGTGTGGTTGGTGCTGGAAAAACAGGCATGTCGAAAGATGATGATGGTTCGGTCGTCGCATTGCATGGCGTCTCTTTCACTGCGCGGCGCGGGCAGGTGACCGCCATCGTCGGTCCCTCCGGATCCGGTAAATCTACCGCCGTCGAACTGCTCTCCGGAAATCTTTCCGGATATGAAGGATGTATGTGGCTGCAATCCGGAAACACAGGAAACAACTCGACGCAACGGTACCAAATCAACGATCTTTCCATCGAATCCCTTACGAGGGAAATCGCCATAGTGGCGGCGCAAAGCCACCTTTTTGCAGGAACGTTGCGTGACAATCTGCTGATGGCCAAGCCGGATGCCACCGAAAGCGAACTGTGGCAAGCGCTGGAAGCGGCGCATATCAGCGATTTCGTGCGTGCGCAATCGCAAGAACTTGACCTGGCCATCGAACAGGGCGCAAGCAACCTGTCTGGCGGCCAAAAACAGCGCATCGCCATTGCGCGCGCATTGCTGCGGGAGCCTGCCGTCTACATTTTCGACGAAGCCACCAGCAGCGTCGATGTGGAAAGCGAAACCCTGATTCTGCAAACCATTCGGGCGCTTGCGGATCGGGGCAAAACCGTGATCATGGTGACGCACCGTATGGCGAATGCAGCCGACGCCGACCATGTGGTGGTATTCGAACACGGGCGCGTGGCGGAACAAGGCACGCATGCGGAACTCATGCGTGCCAACGGAACATACGCCAAACTGTTCCACGCCCAACAAACCGTGGAAAACATAGGTCTACGCAATAACGCAACCCATTCCACCTCTGCATCCCACGCACTTAAAGCGTCCGATTCTGCAGAATCAGTCACGCAGCGTGCGGAAATGGGTCTCCAAGTGTCCGATTCTGCAGAAACGGACAACCAACTCACTAAAAACACCGCTCAGTTGTCCGATTCTCCCGAATCGGTCACGCAGCGTGCCGAAACTACGTCTCGAATGTCCGATTCTGCAGAAACGGACGCACAGGGTGCGAAAACGGGCGTTCGGATGTCCGATTCGGCAGAATCGGACGCGAAGGCAATGCCCACGTCTCGCCTTATTGCGCGCCTGTTGAAGGAAGTTGGGCCGCAGCGCAAGTACATGATCGTCGCGTGCGTCTGCGGCACGCTCGGCCATCTCGCCGCCACTTTCCTGCCGGTGTTCGGCATCGCGGCGGCCTTCGCTGCAGTCGGCTCGCCGGTCTGGAACCTCAGCGTTCCCGCGGCGCTCGCAGCCATGGCCGTATGCGCGCTGATCCGCGGCGGCATGCGTTACGCCGAACAGTTCATGAACCATAACGTGGCGTTCCGTCTGCTTGCGTTATTCCGTGCGAAAGCCTTCGCGGCCCTGCGCCGTCTCGCCCCCGCCAAGCTTGCAGGCAAAGGTAAAGGCGACCTGATCGCACTGGTCACCACCGACGTGGAACTGCTGGAAATCTTCTTCGCACACACCATCAGCCCGGTCGTCATCGCCATCGTGACTACCGTCGTCTACGCGCTCGCGCTACTCACCCTCAGTCCGCCCCTCGCGGCGACGCTCATCATCGCGCACCTCATTATCGGCGTCATACTGCCGAAACTCTTTGCATCCGCGGTGCGCGGCATCGGTCCGGAACTGCGCAAGGAGTCGTCCGCCCTCGATGACGAAATGCTTGACGACATGCGTGGCATCGGCGAAATCATCCGCTTCGGCCAAGGCGATGCCCGGCTTGCGTCCATTCAGCGTCGCACGCGCTCGCTGTGGGTCAAACGTGTGCGTCTGAGCGTGAAAAATGGCGATTTTGCAGGATTTGGCGCGGTATTGGTGATGCTGTTCACGGCGATTGCGGCTTTCCTTGCGATGACGTTGTGCACTGCGGTTTCCACTGCCGCCGATATGTCGGAAGGCCTGATGTGGATGGGTTCCGTGGGATCGAACGCCCCAGCGTTGGTTGCGGCTTTCGTGCTGCTCGCCAGCTCGTTTGGGCCGACGCTTGCGTTGAGTGCGTTGCCGGCGAATCTGACGCAAACGTTTGCTTCGGCACGCCGCCTGTTCGCGTTGATGGATGAGGCTCCCGCTGTGGTCGAGCAGGGGAGCGAACGCCCGGAATATCAGGGCATGACAATGCGCGATGTCACATTCGGCTATGGATCCGGCGCCCGTATTTCCGGCGAACGCACGCCAAACGGGCGGTCGGAGCATGCGACTGGCATGAGTCCGGCACGCCCCGCGGAAGCGCAATCCTCCGGCGAACAAGGTGCCGGCATCGCCTCGCAACCGGTGCTCGACCATGTTTCACTCGATGTTTCACGGCAGGGCATTCTCGGTATTCAAGGCCCGTCCGGGCGTGGAAAATCAACGATGTTGAAACTGCTGATGCGCTACTGGGATCCGGATTCCGGCACGATTTCGCTGTCGGATGTTCCATTGCCGCAGGTTGACGCCGGATGGCGTCGGCGCGTGCAGACGATGATGGGACAGGAGACGTATCTGTTCGACGGAACGATTCGCGAAAATCTCGCTATTGTCTGCAATGACGCCGATTTTTCGGATTCTGGCAGTAATTCTGGCAGTAATTTCTGTAGTAATTCCAGCAGTAATGCTGGCGGTGATTCCGCTGATTCCTCCGATTCGGACCTCGCGCACGACATTCCCGATTCCGTATTGCGCGAAGCCCTCGCCAAGGCGTCCGCGCTCGAACTGGTCGATGCGCTGCCGAACGGCTTGAATACGCGGGTCGGCGAGTTGGGAGGGCGCCTTTCGGAGGGTGAGAAACAGCGCATCGGATTGGCCCGCATGTTCCTTCGCGACGCCGATTTGGTGCTGTTCGACGAGCCGACGAGCCGTCTTGACGCCTATAACGAGTCGGTGATTCTCGGGTCGATCAATGATCTTGCCGAGCGGGGGAGCGCCGTCGTGCTGGTGTCGCACCGCGATTCCACCATGCGCATCGCCGATCGCATACTGCGTATGTAGTGCGCAATACGCGAATCCATCTGCACCCCCGTCCGCAATGTGGTCGTATGAAAATCATGCGTCATTCGTATTTCTTATAGCGTGCATCGAAAGTGCGGTCGAAAGGAGCCGTGCGCGCGAATCGAAAGCGAATGGCGCATATCAGGCAAGAAAAGCGAATGAAATTGCGGAATCGTCGGCAGAATCGAAATCGTAAGAAAATGAAACAATCATGAAAATGATAGTCAGAATTTAAGAAAAGCAACTTTTTAAGACGTGCAAATATTCAGTTCACATGATTTTGTAACGAAAAATCGTTAGTATCTGTGTCAAGAGATATCCGCTCTGCAGCAGGGTGGAATACGATTCGACGAAAGGCTGGCGATGGCCAACAACAGGAACGAACTGAACAAGAATCTGGCGCAGATGCTCAAGGGTGGCGTGATCATGGACGTCACCACCCCGGAGCAGGCGAAGATCGCACAGGACGCGGGCGCATGCGCGGTGATGGCTCTCGAGCGTATTCCGGCCGATATTCGTGCTGCCGGCGGCGTTTCCCGCATGAGCGATCCGGCCATGATCAAGGGCATTCAGGAAGCCGTGTCCATTCCGGTCATGGCAAAGGTTCGTATCGGCCATGTTGCCGAAGCCCGCATTCTGCAGGCCATCGAAATCGACTACATCGACGAATCCGAAGTGCTGAGCCCCGCCGACGACGTGTACCACATCGACAAGAACCAGTTCGACGTGCCGTTCGTGTGCGGCGCGAAGAACCTGGGCGAGGCGCTGCGCCGTATCGCCGAGGGCGCTTCCATGATCCGCACCAAGGGTGAGCCGGGCACCGGCGACGTGATCCAGGCCGTGCGCCACATGCGCACCATGAACAAGCAGATCCGCGAGCTCGTCTCCCTGCGCGACGACGAGGTGTATGAGGCCGCCAAGCAGCTGGCCGTGCCGTACGATCTCGCCAAGTATGTGCACGACAACGGTCGTCTGCCGGTCGTCAACTTCGCTGCCGGTGGCGTGGCCACTCCGGCCGATGCCGCGCTCATGATGGAACTGGGTGCCGAAGGTGTGTTCGTCGGTTCCGGCATCTTCAAGTCCGGAGACCCGGCCAAGCGTGCCGCCGCCATCGTGCAGGCCACCGCCAATTGGCAGGACGCCGACCTGCTCGCACGCCTTTCCGAGAACCTCGGCGAGGCCATGGTCGGCATCAACGAAGACGAGATCGAAACCATCATGGCCGCTCGCGGCGAGTGATTGCGCTGTAATTTCGTGCGCTGTGCGCTGCGTGCGGCTGTCGGCATGTCTGTTCGATGCGCCGCGCGCAGCCCGTTTCGCATGATTCGCGATGGTTCGGGTAAGGAGATCCGATGGTTGTTGCCGTTGAATACATTTCGAAGGAAGAATCGACTGACGTTGCCGAAGGTGCGGCTTCCGCGCAGCATGGCGTGACCGGCATCCTTGCGGTGCAAGGCGCGTTCGCCGAGCATGCGGCGATGCTGGATCGGCTTGGTGCGCCGTGGAAACTGCTGCGTGCCGCCGAGGATTTCGACGATTCGATCGATCGCGTGATTCTGCCTGGCGGCGAAAGCACCACGCAGGGCAAATTGCTGCGTTCGACCGGCTTGTTCGATCCGATCGCCGCGCATATCGCCGCTGGAAAGCCGGTATTCGGCACCTGCGCGGGCATGATTTTGCTCGCTCGTCGTCTCGATAACGACGAGAACGTCTATTTTGGCGCGTTGGATGCGGTCGTGCGCCGCAATGCGTATGGACGTCAGCTTGGTTCGTTCGCTGCGTCCGCCGATTTCGGCGCTTCCGACGATGCGGATGCTGTGGTGGTTGCGTCGGGGGAGTCTGTCTCTTCTGCGATTTCCGCGGCTGCTGGTGAGGAGTGGGCTTCCGAGGCTTCGGATACGTCGGTGGTGCTCAAGGATTTCCCTCTGGTGTTCATTCGCGGACCGTTCGTTGCCGAGGTCGGCGAACGGGCCACGGTCGAAACGTCGGTCGACGGCAATGTGGTCGGTTTGCGTCAGGGCAAGATTCTCGCTACGGCGTTCCACCCCGAACTGACCGACGATACCCGCATTCACGAGCTGTTCCTCAGTTTGTAGGCTTACATCGAGCGGTGCGGAGTCCGTCTCTTCGTCGTATGTGTTGTTTTGGGAGGTTTGCGATTCGCAGACCTCCTTTGTATATGTTCTTTATATGTTTTCTCTTGTGAGGTAGCTTTCTTGCGATCCATTTTTTGGTTGAGATGCGCGGACAATTGCAGATTATTGTGCAAACGATGTCATTCTGTTTGTGCGAAACGCCGATGATTTCGTTGGCGCTTCAATAGCGCACAACAGTTGCAGGGGGGGCTATCGAACCGGTTTGCTTGACACCTTGATACAACCGTGTATCATCGGAGCTAATGGTACACGGTTGTATCAGAAAGGAAACAAAGCCATCCTACCAGTCCAAACATCACCACGGGGGTATTGTTTGGCAGGTCGCGAACATACAAACATCACCAAGTGGAAAGCACGGCATGTGCATTCCGCGGCGGATGTTCCGAAACATATGCGACCGACATGCAATCAGCATGCGAAGCGGATGGCAGAAAGGGAAAAGAACATGCGCAACATGAAGAAGGCTCTCGCAGCGGTAGCAGCAGTGGCAACCCTCGCCAGCCTCGCGGCCTGCGGTGGCAGCGACGGCGGCAACGACGCCAAGGCCAACGCCGGAGACGCAGACAAGGCGGATCTCGTTTTCTGGGGCTGGGACACCGGCAACACCATGAAGGCCCTGATCGCCGACTTCGAAAAGGCCAATCCCGGAATCACCGTCAAATTCAACAACACCGGCACCGCATCCGACACCCAGACCGCACTGAGCAACGCCGTCGCGGCAGGCAAGGGTGCCCCCGACGTGGTCATGCTGGAAGACCCGACCGTCACCCAGTTCGCGGTTACCGGCGACCTCGTTGACCTCACCGCCTACGGTGCCGACAAGCTCGAAGACGACTTCTCCGCAGGCCCGTGGAGCAAGCTACAGTATGATGGCAAGCCGTATGCGCTGCCGATTGATTCCGGCCCGGAAGTCTTCTTCTACAACGATGCCGTGCTCAAGAAGGCCGGCGTCGACGGCTCCCAGATCAAGACTTGGGACGATTATTACGAGGCAGCCAAGAAGGTCAAGGCCATCGGCGCCTACATGACCAACAATTCCGGCTCCTCCATGGAATACCAGCCCTTCACCGCCCAGGCATGGCAGGCCGGTGCGCAGCCGTGGAAGGTTGATGGCGAGAACATCACCATTGACATGACCAAGGATTCCGGCATGAAGAAGTACATCGAATTCCAGCAGAAGCTCATCGACGAAGACCTCGTCGACACCAAGATCGCCAACTGGTCCGACGACTGGAACCGTGCGCTCAACGAAGGCGACATCGCCACTCTCACCATCGGCGCATGGATGCCGGTTAACCTCATGAACGGCGCTCCTGACCAGGCCGGCAACTGGCGCGTGGCCCAGCTCCCGCAGTGGAACGAAGGTGACGAGGTCTCCGCTGAAGACGGCGGCTCCGCACTCGCGGTCGTCTCCCAGTCCAAGCAGCAGGCCGCGGCCTACAAGTTCGTCGAATACTTGACCCACGGCGACGGCGCCCAGACCATGGCCGACACCGGCACCTTCCCGAGCCTGAAGAAGATCCTCTCCTCCGACTCCTTCACCGATCCGAACACTGAAGCCAACAAGAAGGTCAACGACTACTTCGGCGGCCAGAACGTGAACGAGATTCTCTCCGAAGCCGCCCAGCGCAAGGTCTCCGCCTTCCAGTACCTGCCGTACAACCCGTACGCGCAGTCCACCTTCGGCGATCAGATCTCCAGGGCCTACAGCGAGGACATCACTCTGGAGGAAGCCTTCGTCAACTACAGCAAGGCGCTCACCGATCACGGCAACCAGCAGGGCTACACCGTCACCAGCAAGGACTGACGGCGCCCAGCCGCTGCCGTGCGGCACAACGAAAAACGCGATAATGCGATCCGACATACGCAACGCACCATCGCAACCATGAAGATCGACGGCAGGTGGGAATCGTCTGACGTGACCCGCCTGCCTCACTTCGCAAAAATAATTTTAAAAACGAAATCTTACAATAGAAAAAGATTTCAAAAAAATAGCAATCCTGTAATTCAAACAATAAAAGATTTTGCGGATTAACAATTGCACATGGTTGTGCGATCAATAGAGCAAAAAGCATACAGAAAGAAGAAAGCATGTCTCAGCAAGCAGCAGTCGCGGCGGATGCGCTGCATACGCCTGCGGACCAGATTCGCGTCAACCGTCACCGTGCGGATTGGCGTGGTTGGAAGTTCATGTGGCCGTTCGCGTTGGTGTTCGTGTTCGTGTTCGTGATCCCGATCCTGTACGCGATCTACATCAGCTTCTTCCAGAAGCAGATGGTCGGCGGCACGAAGTTCGTGGGAATCAGCAACTACATTCGTCTGTTCCACGACCAGCAGTTCTGGAGCTCGGTCGGCAGGGTCGCGCTGTTCACCTGCGTGCAGGTGCCAATCATGCTGTTCCTGTCGGCGGCGATGGCCCTGGCGTTGGATTCCATGAAGCTGCACGGCGCGAAGTTCTTCCGCATCTCCACGTTCCTGCCGTACGCGGTGCCGGCCGTGGTGTCGACTTTGGTGTGGGGCTTCATGTACGGCGCGAAGTACGGTCTGGTCGGCTCGCTGAACGACTGGCTGGGCACGAACCTCGACGTGCTGAGCCCGAACGTGCTGCTCGCTTCGATCGGCAACATCGTGACGTGGGAGTTCACGGGCTACAACATGCTGATCTTCTACAGCTCGCTGTCCACGATCCCGCATTCGCTGTACGAGGCCGCATCGATCGACGGGGCGTCCGAGTGGCAGATCGTCAAGTCCATCAAGCTGCCCGAACTGAAGGGCTCGCTCGCGATCACGGTGATCTTCTCGATCATCGGCTCGTTCCAGCTGTTCAACGAGCCGAGCATCCTGCAGAACATGGTGCCGGGCAACGCGATCACCACGTATTACACGCCGAACATGTACGCGTACAACCTGAGCTTCGCGGGCAACCAGTCGAACTACGCCGCCGCCCTGGCGATCACGATGGCCGTGATCACGATGGCGATCGCGTACGCGGTACAGCTCAACAGCATGAAGGAGCAGATGAAGTAACGCCCGGTGGCGCGAACCATCCGCATATAGGGGAAGAAACGCTAAGGAGCATCGAAAATGAGTGACGCAACAATCGCCGCGGGCACGGAGCAGAGGCTCACCTCTCAGGAGCTCAAAGCCCAGGAGAAGGCCGCGAAAAAGGCCGAGAAGGAACGCCTCAAGAGGGTCGCGCGCGACGAGAAGGCCGAGCGCAAGAGGGCTGCGAAGTCCGGCTTCGCGAACGTGGCGAACCCGCGCAGGAGCACGCTGCTGACCATCGTGTGCGCGCTGTTCGCGGTGTACTGCCTGTTCCCGTTCGTGTACCTGCTGATCAACGCCACGAAGACGCAGGCGGACTTCACGTCCACGTTCGGTCTGGGCTTCGGCCACACGTTCGCTTTGTGGGACAACATCAAGACCGTGTTCACCTACCAGGACGGCATCTTCGGACGCTGGTTCCTGAACACGATCCTGTACGTGGTCGTGGGCGCCGGCGGCGCGACCCTGCTCGCCATCATGGGCGGGTACGGCCTGGCGAAGTTCCGTTTCCCGGGACGCAAGGCCGTGTTCGCGGTGATCATCGGCGCCATCTCGGTGCCGGGCATCGCCCTGGCCGTGCCGCAGTTCCTGCTGTTCGCCAAGCTGAACCTGACGAACACCCCGTGGGCCATGATCATCCCGAGCCTGGTGTCGACGTTCGGCCTGTACCTGATGTGGATCTTCTCCGACCAGGCCGTGCCGACCGAGCTGCTCGAAGCCGCCCGCGTGGACGGCGCCGGCGAGTTCCGCACGTTCTTCCAGGTATCCCTGCCGCTGCTCGCCCCGGGCATCGTGACGACGGCCCTGTTCACGATCGTGGCGACGTGGAACAACTACTTCCTGCCGTTGATCATGCTGAAGGATTCGAACTGGTATCCGCTGACGATCGGTCTGAACCAGTGGAAGGATCAGGCGAGCACCGCGGGCGGCCAGGCGATCCAGAACCTGGTGGTCACGGGTTCGTTGATCACGATCGTCCCGTTGGTCATCGCGTTCCTGTGCCTGCAGAAGTACTGGCAGTCCGGCCTTGCCGCAGGCGCCGTCAAGGAATGATCGCAACGGTCGCATGCTGAAATTTCGGTAAAGCGCATACCGATTTTTCGGCAATCGTCCGAAAAGAACAAAAAATAAGACCTCGGGGGTGTCATCGTGGACATCCCCGGGACCATCTCAAATATCTTAGTAAATATATATACTAGATTTTATAAAAAGATTTTACGAGAGCTTTCGAAGGGAAGCTGTCGAGCTGGCATCCTCAGCGTTATAGCGGATGCCATACGCACACAAAGGAGTAATCCATGCATCGCACGTTCAAATGGCCGGAACTGCTGACCGACAACGGCAAAGGCATCGCATACGGCGGTGATTACAATCCCGACCAGTGGTCGGAAGACGTGTGGGACGAAGACGTCCGCCTCATGAAACAGGCCGGTGTCAATACCGTGGCCGTGGCCATTTTCAGCTGGGATCGCATTCAGCCGGAAGAAAACCGTTGGGATTTCGGCTGGCTTGACCGCATCATCGACAAGCTCGGCAAAGCCGGCATCGCGGTCGATCTGGCCTCCGCAACCGCCACCGCGCCGCTGTGGCTGTACGAAAAGCACCCGGAAGTGCTGCCGCAAGACAAATTCGGCCATCCCGTCAACGCGGGATCGCGCCAATCCTGGAGCCCGACAAGCCCGGTGTTCAAGGAATACGCGCTCACCCTGTGCCGCAAACTGGCCGAACGCTACGGCACCAACCCGTACGTCACCGCATGGCATATGGGCAACGAATACGGCTGGAACAACCGTTACGATTACTCCGACAACGCGCTCAATGCCTTCCGCCTGTGGTGCGAACGCAAATACGGTACCATCGAAAACCTCAACAAGGCGTGGGGCACCACCTTCTGGGGTCAGGAAATGAACGGTTTCCACGAAGTGCTCATCCCGCGTTTCATGGGCGCCGACTCCATGGTGAACCCCGGTCAAAAGCTTGATTTCGAGCGTTTCGGCAACGATATGCTGCTCGACTTCTATAAGGCCGAACGCGACGCCATCGCCGAAATCTGCCCCGACAAGCCGTTCACCACGAACTTCATGGTCTCCACCGACCAGTGCTGCATGGACTACGCCGACTGGGCCGAGGAAGTCGATTTCGTGTCGAACGACCATTACTTCCATGAGGGCGAATCGCATATCGACGAACTGTTCTGCTCCGACGCTTTGATGGATTCCCTCGCGCTCGGCAAGCCGTGGTATGTGATGGAACATTCCACTTCGGCCGTGCAGTGGAAGCCGCTCAACGCACGCAAGCGCAAGGGTGAAACCGTGCGTGACTCCATTGCGCATGTGGCCATGGGTGCCGACGCCATCAACTTCTTCCAGTGGCGTGCCTCCGCATTCGGAGCCGAATCCTTCCACTCCGCACTCGTGCCCCACGCGGGCGAAGACACCAAACTGTTCCGCCAAGTGTGCGAACTGGGCGCAGCGCTGAAAACCCTCGGCGACGCTGGCGTGCAGGGTACCGAACTGGAACAGTCCGATACGGCGATCCTGTTCAGCGCGGAATCCGAATGGGCCACACGCTCCGAAACCCTGCCGAGCATGAAGCTCAACCATTGGCATGACGTGCGCGACTGGTACCGTGCGTTCCTCAACGCCGGCACCCGTGCCGACATTGTGCCGTTGAAATACGATTGGAGCGCATACAAGACCGTCGTACTGCCGACCGTGATCATGCTCAGCGCCGAAGATACGCAGCGTTTGGCCGATTTCGCAGCTGCCGGCGGCCGTGTGGTCATCGGTTACGCAACCGGACTAATCGACGAAAACTTCCACACCTGGCTCGGCGGATACCCGGGAGCCGGAGACGGCCTGCTGCGCGAAATGCTGGGTATTCGCGGCGAGGAATTCAACATTCTCGGCGCGGAAGCCGAAGGCGAACCGTCCGAAATTCGTTTGAGCTCCGGTGCGGTCACCCGCCTATGGCAGAACGATGTGAACGTCGACGGCGAACGCGCGCAGGTATTAGCCACCTACGAAGGTGAAGAAGCCGACGAATGGGAACTCGGCGGCACCGCCGCAATCACCCGCAATCCGTACGGTTCCGGCGAAACATACTTCGTCGGCTGCGATCTCAACGTCGCCGATCTTACGGAATTCGTGCGCGAGAATATCGTGGAAGATTCCGCAAATGTCGCCAATCCGGCCGATTCCGACGTACTGCACACCGTGCGCAAGTCCGCCGACGCAACCTTCGATTTCTATCTGCCGCGCGGCAAGAAAGAAATCGCATTGCAGGGCATCGAAGGCGAACCAATCTACCTGTTCCAAGCGGAAGCAGAGGAACAGACGGGCAGCTACACCGTGCATCGCAACGGCGTACTCGTCGTAAAGCGCGCATAATTCCGCATAATTTCGCGCAATTGATTGCGTAACACAACAATCTCACACAACCTGAGCCCGCCATTCTGAAACTCAAGAATGGCGGGCTTGCCATAACTGGTAAACTTTTTACCGGCATATTCAACAATCACGGAGACGAACATGGGCGAGTCAAAGCCGGAGCCGAAGCCGGACAAAAAACGCGTCACCCTACGAGACGTGGCCGAAGAGGCAGGCGTTTCACTCAAAACCGCATCCAACGTGATCAACCATTCCGGCCGTATGACCGACTCCACGCGAGAAAAAGTCCAGGAAGTCATCGACCGACTCGGATACCGCGTGAACGTGTCCGCGCGCAATCTCAACCGCGGCAAAACCGGTTTCATCACACTCGCCGTACCAACATTGACCGCCCCATACCTGTCGGAGCTCGCCAACCGCGTAATCGACGCGGCCCGCGGCTACGGCTACTCCGTATACGTCACCACCTACGCCGAAGGATCCGCACAAGGAGCGCAATCACTCCTGCGCAACTTCAACACCACCGTCTCGGACGGCATGATCCTGTCGATCTCCGAAGTCGAAAACCTTGAAGCGGCGGACTTGGACGTGGACTATCCGCTCGTATGCGTGGGCGCGCGTTCCACACACGGCAAAGCCGACCACGTTACCCCCGACGATATTCAGGAAGCCCGACTCGCAGCCGAATACCTGTTCGACCATGGCGCAACCCGGCTCGCGGTGGTCGGATCGCGAACCGAACCGGAGCATATCGATTCCGTGCGTGAAGCAGTGGAAGGCAATGCGCAACTGCGACTTCGCGGCGTGCTCGAAGCGTGCGCCGCGCGGGGAGCGGCATTCGATTCCCGACTGGTAATGAGCACTGGGCAGGATTGGACGATTGGTTCCGGCGCTCGCATTACGCAGCAGCTTATTGATTCCGGGATTCCATTCGACGGTATTGTGGCGTTCAATGACCAGCTTGCGTTGGGTGCGCTGTTCACTTTGGCTGCGAACGGCATTTCCGTGCCTGAACAGATGCAGGTGATCGGCTTCGACAATATTGAAGAAGCCGCATATTTCCAGCCTCCGCTGACCACCATGGATTCTTGTCTCGACTGGATTGCGCCGACTGCGGTCAGCCGCATTCTCGACCGGATCGACGGCACGCGTGTGCTGGAGCCGAGTTACATCACCACCCAGTCGCACGTGATCGCCCGCGCCACCACGCGCGTGTAGCTCGCCGTTGGTTTCGTGCCGTCGGCTTTCGAGCCATCGGTTTCGTACCGTTGTCCTTCGTGCCGTTGATTTCGCACTATCGCCCTTTGTGCTGTTGATTTCGTATCGTTGGCTTCGCGACGCAGCTCGCGATGTTTGTGCAGACCCGAATCAACCTCGGTGTTCCGGCAATTCCTGCGCGGGCAGCTGCGCCGGTCGACTGGCGGACAACTGCGTGAGGTGGCTGTGCGGACGCAGCTGCGCCGGTCGACTGTGCGGACACCGAAATGGGACCCACATCAGGAACGACCGGAGAGCGTGAGAATTACAAGAATCACGTTAAGTGCGACAATCAGCGAAACAACTACCATATTGATCGCGAATTTCACCGGACCATCCACATAATCGCCCATTAAAGAACGGTCGTGCGTGTATTTCATTAACGGAATAATCGCAAATGGAATGCCGATCGACAGCACAACTTGCCCTATGATCAGCGCTTCCGTCGGATTCTTAGCAAACCACAACACCACCAACGCCGGTACGAGCGTCACCACGCGGCATGCCCACATCGGCGCTTTGATCCGCAGCAGTCCATGCATGATTTCGGCGCCCGCATATGTGCCGACCGACGTGGAACTCAGGCTGGAAGCCAGCAATCCGACCGAGAAAATCGTGCCGATCACCGGACCTAGCACATGCTGAATGGCCTGTTGCGCACCCTCGATCGTATCCGTGCCGGTCATGCCATGCAATGAATTCGCCGCAAGAATCAATAGTGCAAGATTCACCGATCCAGCAAGTAATAATGCCCAGAACACGTCTATTTTGCTTCCGTGTAGCAGGGTCTTTACGCTCGGTTTGGGCTCTCCTGGCACGTAATGGTCGTTCACCAGCGTGGAATGCAGGTAAATCGCGTGCGGCATCACCGTGGCGCCCAGCATGGAAGTTGCCATCAATACCGTTTCGGTTCCTTTGAAATGCGGAACAAGACCTTGCAAAACTTGCGCAGGATTTGGTGGATCAATAAAAAGGCCTGCAATAAATCCAAAAGTAATCACCAGCAGCAATGCAATAATCAGCTTTTCAAAAATATGATGCGTGGCACTCTTTTGAAAAATAAGCAAGACCGTAGAAATAATGCCGATTATGCACCCACCAATAAAAAGCGGAAGTCCAAATAATAATTTCAGTGCGATTGCGCCGCCAATTACTTCCGCAAGATCAGTCGCTATTGCAATGACTTCCGCTTGCATGAAAAACATGAATCGACCGCCGTCGCCAAGTCGTTCTCCCAGGATTTCGGGAAGACTTTTTCCGGTGACGATACCAAGTTTTGCGGACTGATATTGAATGAGCACGCTCATACAATTGGCGAGTACCAGCACCCACACCAGCAGATATCCGTACCTCGCGCCGGATGTGATATTCGCCGCCACATTGCCGGGATCCACGTAGGCGACGGCCGCCACAAAAGCAGGTCCAAGCATGCCGGCAAGCGCGTGCCCGTGGCGGGAAGAGAAATCGTGATTCGCCCGTGCCGTTTCCCAGCATTCCACGCCATCCGTCGCACCCGCATTGACCATGCCTCCCATGCCGTCCATATCGTTCGCGTCGTCTGTACTGTTCATGTTCGTCGCCCTCTTATCCGAGCAATGTTATAGCGCACGAGACTGCGCGGTTATGTTACGTACGCGCATATCATCTGTGGGCATATGCGCGACTCATGCAACGGCGCGTCCGAACCGTTCCAAGACGCAATGCGAGGCATGTGCCACGAAATATGGCCGAATTGCGGCGACCTGCGGCTAAGCTGGAACAAGCATGAGAACGGTTGAGAATAATCGCCTGAAACACAGCCTTCGAAAGGACAACGCATGGCAACTTTCCATACCCCCATGGTTACATTGAACGACGGCAATCTGATTCCGCAAATCGGCTTGGGCGTGCTGCGCATCGACGATGAGGGCGTTACCCCCGTAGTGGAGAGTGCGCTAGAAGCCGGCTACCGTCATATCGACGGCGCGGCGGGGTACAACAATGAGGCCGGCGTGGGTCGCGCGCTGAACAATGCGGGATTCACGGAAGGTGAGCAGCGCAAAAACCTGTGGGTTACGACGAAACTGCGCGATTCCGAGCAGGGGTATGACAGCGCACGCAAGGCGTTCGACCGCCAGCTTGGCTTGCTGCAGCTCGATTATGTCGACATGTACATGCTGCATTGGCCCACCCCGTTCGACTGGCGTTCCAGTGAAACGTGGAAGGCGTTCCAGGAATTCCGCGCGGAGGGGCGCGTGCGCACGCTGGGTGTGTGCAATTTCCTGCCCGAGCATCTCGACCGCTTGCATGAGGAGACCGGCGAATATCCTGCCGTCAACCAGATTGAGCTGCATCCGACCTGGCAGCAGCGCGAGGTCGTGGACTATTGCAAGGCGCACGGCATTGCCGTGGAAGCATATTCGCCGATGGCTCGCGGTGCTGATTTGAACGCCGGAAACGGTGCGATTGAGCGCATCGCAGCGGAGCATGGGGTTACCCCTGCGCAGGTGATTCTGCGTTGGCATATCGAAAATGGCACGATCATCATCCCCAAGTCGGTGCATGCGGATCGGCAGAAGCAGAATCTCGATTTGTTTGGATTCGTGCTCACCCCTGAAGAACATGCCGCGATCGACGCGCTTGACGGTCCGACGCGCGCCGGACATGATCCGATGACGTTCACGTACGCCTGATACTCCGTAATTCCGTAATTTCGTATTATTTTTAATAATTATGCCTCGAAAGAATAATCGTAATTCTTATAATTATCGGAATATTGAACGCGACGTGCGTGATATCCAGCGGGCCGGCAAGCGGTTCAAAAAAAGTTGGATCAACGCCGACGGTCCGCTGGAACGTATTCTTATTTTGCTGGTAGTCGTTGCGGTAATCGGCGTCACTATCGGCATGCTGCTGCCGAAAGTCAATCCGACCGTAGGCGAAATCACCGGCGAGTACACGGCAACCGGCACAGCTGCGGAAACGTTGGAAAAACTTACCGTCGACGACAATCCCAGCAAGGCCGGATATGATCGCGATGCGTTCGGATTCCGCGAAACCGACGACGATGGCAACGGTTGCGACGTGCGCGAAGACGTGCTCGCGCGCGATCTGACAGACGTGCAATATAAGAACGGCCGTAGCTGCCAGGTTGCGTCGGGCACGCTTGACGATCCGTATACCGGTCAGACCATCCAATTCGTACGTGGAGTGAAAACGTCTTCGGCGGTGCAGATCGATCATGTGGTCGCGTTGGAAAATGCGTGGCAGTCGGGCGCGAACACGTGGGATCATGCGAAGCTGTACCAATTCGGCAACGACATGTACAATCTGCTGGCCGTGGACGGGCCCGCGAATCAGCAGAAGGGTTCCGCTTCGGCCGCATACTGGCTGCCGACGAACAGTGAATACCGTTGCGATTACGTGGCCCGGCAGATTGGCGTGAAAGACAAGTACGGGCTGACTGTCACTTCGCAGGAAAAGCGGGCGATGCTTTCCGTATTGCACGGTTGCCCAGCGCAGGAATTGCCGGAAAGCTGAAGCTGCTCATTTAGGCGCGGATATTTGCGGGTGCTGGCTGGGAACGGTCGTAGTTGTAGACGGTGAACGTTCCTTTGTTGAATCGTTTGGTTTCGTACAGCGCCAAGTCGGCCTGTGCGACGCATTGGTCGAAATCCACGCTTCCGATCGCGTCTCCATCGGCGCGCCCCGTGCCAAGGCTGGCACCGTCAGCGGCTGCAATGCGGCACACGCCTACGCTGCAATGCACGTCTTGCCCGTGCTGTTCCGAGGTGCGTGCCAACTGTTGGAAGAACATGCCCAGCGTGGTTTCAAGCACCTGTTCGCTGGCGGTGTTGCGAATAAGCGCCAAGAATTCGTCACCGCCATATCGGCAGATAATGTCATCTTGCCGGTAGATGTGCCGAAGTTGGGATGCGACCTCGCGGATCCAGAAATCGCCGACCGTGTGTCCGTATGTGTCGTTGATGGTTTTGAAATCGTCGATGTCGACGAACATCAGCATCGCTTCGTCGTGCGAATCCATGCGGTCGAAATATTTGCGCATGTGTTTCCATCCCGCTTCCTTGTTCAGCAAACCGGTCATGCCGTCATGTTCGGCTTCGTACCGTGCTTTTTCGTAGGCGGCCTGTTGCGAGTGGAATCGCATGTTCATTTCCACGGTGTCCATGACGAACATAATCTGTGTGGAAATCACGATCGCCAAACATTGCAATGAAAAACTGTATGCCAGTGCTTGGTAGATGGTCGCCAATACTGGTAGCACGAAGAACGACATCATGGAAAGGAAAATAATGCGATCAAGATTCTTGCGATATGAGATCAACATGAAGAGGCATAATGCGATTCCCAAGACCGCAATTGCCTGCGAAAGAAGATAGAAATTACCGCGATGGTAAAGATTGTGGTCATCGAAATAGTAGAAAAGACCAGTGAATTGTGTGATGATAAGTAAGAGAATTCCAATTACGGATAATGCGTAGACAGCACGCAATGCGGCTGGTTTGCGATGCTGATGTTTGCTCACTGTCAACCAAACATAGGTTGCGAAGAAACTCATGAAAATATAGTTGATGCAGAATACTGAGAAATTGCTTATGCGAACCATATAGTATGCGGTTTCGTCTGCATCTACGCGAAAATACCAGCTGAGCGCGTCGGTTCCAAGAAGAAGCATGCAGGCGATCTGCATGAGTATTTTGATGCGAGTTCGTCTGGTTTTGTGTGGGGTTGCAATGAAAATTCCGCATGCGCAAATCAGGCATATGAAAATACCCCACAACTCCATGCAGATGTGGAACATGGCCCTGACTGTCATTATCCTCCACCCCCCCCCTCGACGCTGCCTGCGTCGAAAACTTGCCTACCTCTTTCGTGTGCCATGATACCTCTAAATAGGGGAGCGTTACCCCGAAATGACAAAAACAGGAATCCGCAGGCGAATATCCATGCCTCTGTCATACGGGCTATCATATAGTTTGTGCGTTTGAATGTGGAGAAGGTGATTGATGTCAGCGAAGCGGAGCATGTCTCGAGCGCTTACTCGAGAGGAATCGTATCAGGACGGTCATTTAACGCGCACGGCGTTTATTTCCATTGCGATTCTTACATTTATTACGTTCGTCGGTAATTTCACGCAATTGCAGTTGAGCGCCGCGTTGCCGACGATCGTCAGTGATTTTGGTATTTCCGTTACGACCGGTCAGTGGCTGACGTCGATTTTCCAGCTGGTCATGGGCGTGATGGTGCCGCTTACGGCATACCTTACGAGACGTTTTTCGACGCGCGAAATCGTGCTTGTTTCCATGGTTGTGTTCACGATCGGTTCACTGTTCGCTTGGCTTGGTCCAACTTTTTTGATGGTGCTGATCGGGCGTTTGCTTGAGGCGGTTGGCACGGGTGTGATGTGGCCGGTGTTGCAGATCACGGTGTTTTCGATTTATCCGCTGTCTCGCCGTGGTTTCGCAATGGGTACGGTTGGCATGGCGATGAGCGTGGCTCCGGCGATCGGCCCGACGCTTGGCGGTGTGCAGACGGACTTGAACGGTTGGCGTTCAATTTTCCTCACGTTGACCATTATCGGCGTGATTTCGCTGCTTCTTGCCTATTTTGGATTGCATAATTTCGGTGAGAACGATAAAACCGCGAAGGCTGACTTTTTTTCCGTTGGACTGTCTATTTTCGGTTTCGGCGGGCTAATGTTCGGCTTTACGAATATTGAATCGTATTCGTTTGTAAATCCTATGGTTTGGCTGCCAATGGTGATTGGCGTTGTGGGAATTATTTGGTTTGTGCTCCGCCAGATTCATGGCGCGCGCAGGCAGGTTGAAAATCCTGAAGCGCAGCCGCCACTGTTGAATTTGAGCGTGTTGAAGAATCGTAGTTTTACTGTTGGCACGATCACGGCCGCGCTCTCGTTCTTCGCGTTCAGTTCGATTATGGTGATCATGCCCCTGTACATTCAGGATTGCCGTGGCTATTCTGCTGCGATTAGCGGCCTGGTGATGCTTCCGGGTGCTTTGGGCCAGTGCATTTCGCAGTTTTTCGGTGGTAAGGTGCTTGACCGTTTCGGCGCACGTCCGGTGGCGTTGATCGGCACGATTACCTTGTGTTTCGGCACGGTCATGATGAGTTTGATTTCCATGACTTCGTGGATTTGGTGGGTGTCGATTTGGCAGTTTGTGCGCCAGATCGGCATGGGTTTCGTGTTGATGCCGATCACCACATGGTCACTGAATTGTTTGGAACCGGAAGAGGTGAGCGCCGGATCCGCGGTGACGAATACGGTTCGTCAGATTGCGGGCGCGATTGGCGCTCCGGTGTTGGTGATTTTGATGGAGACGTTCACGTCTCTTCGTTGGACTGCGCTTGGTGGCACAAAAGCCGTGTATGCGGCTGCCAACGTGTTCGGCATTCAGTGGGCGCTTCGTATCAGTGCAGCAATCTGCTTCGTGATGGTGCTGATGGTGTTCTTCGGCGTGCGCGGCCAGGGTGCCGGTTCCACGCATGAAACCGTGCAACGCGCCCTCAACCGTAGGCGTGCCGCCTGACCGTGCATGCTGCGACGGCTACTCCTCTTCGTTGGGCTTGTATTCCACTACGCTGAGGGCCACCACGCCTGCGCTGGTGTGCACGAACACATTGGCGCTCCCGCCTACGGCTTCCAAGCCTTCCACCAAGTGTGAGATCGGCTCGGAATCGAGCACTGGCAGCACTTGCGCCACGCCGTCTGCGTCGGTGACGGTGAGCGTATCGTCCAAATATCCGGAGGCGAGCGTTTCGTCGATGGCGCTTTCGAATTCGGCCAGCTTGCTGATTTCCTCTTCGGCGGCCTTGTTTGCGGCCACTTCCACAGCTTGTGCCACTTCTTCTCGCATTGCTTCTTCGCTCATGATTGCCTCTTTTGTTAAGCGCCGTTTTGTAACCTATAGATTATCGGATGAACGTATCAGAACGATTCCAAATGCCGGAAAGTGTCCATATAGTGGCACTTTTGTGAAAGCGTCACCCTCAATGCACGCGGGAAACATATGCGGGGATGAACGCGGGTAGCGTTCACGAGAAGAGATGTTGTGAGAGATGTTGTGAAAAACGATGCGTAAGACTATCGGTTGCAACATGTGATTGCATACGATTGCGGATTGCGCTGAACAGGAAGTGAAACGGGAAGATGGAATGGGAGAGGAGTGCGCATGACTCGACTTGGCGATGTCCAACGAAGTGAGACGCGTCGTGAAACGCGCGCTTCACTGCTTACGGCGTTGCTGTGGTTCGCATCCGCCGTTATCGTGTTCGCGATGCTTCTGCGCATGCTGCCGAACAGTCTCGATGGCAAACGGTACGTGCCTCTGATCGTCGCGCTCATGCCTTGGCTTGGCTTGCTTTCCGTGATTATCGCAGTTTGTGCAACAGTTTTTCGTACTGTTGGCAAACGAAAACTTTTGATTGCGTTGAGCGTATTGTGCGTGATCATCCAGATTATTTGGCATTGGGGGTATGTCGTTCCGACCAATGATCGTGCCATACAACCTTCTGCAACAGTGCGTGTCATGACGTTCAATACGAAGCAAGGTTGTGCCGATGCGCAGCAAATCGTGCGAACAATCCAAAGCGAGCATGTTGAAATTCTTGCAATGCAGGAAGTTTCATCAGGGTTATTAGATCGGTTGCATGATGCTGGAATTGAGGATTATCTTCCGTATTCCGTTTCCGCGCAACTCACTTGGCACGACAATGGCGGTGTGAACGTACTGTACAGTGCGCATCCTCTGCAGGAAACAACGCAGGATCTCATTCCTATTGAATCCAGTAGTATTCCTGCCGCGACAGTTGATTTCAATGGCAGAAAAGTACGATTTGGGTCGGTTCATCCGTTTTCTCCACGACCAAGCAATCAGGGATTATGGAATAAAAGTTTGGATTCCATAGCGCAATTACAGCATTACGATAATGGGGAATCGTATGTGCTGATGGGAGATTTTAATTCCACGTGGGATCATGCAAGCTTCAGATATTTGTTGGGCGATCGCTTTACGGATGCGGGGGAGAGTGCCGGCGAGGGATTGCATATGACGTATCCTTCGGTATTCCCTATCGCTGAAATCGACCATATCATCTACGACAAGGGTGTGTACGCCAGAAATTTGGAAACCAAGCGGATTCAAGGTTCCGACCACAAGGCATTATTGGCGACGTTGGAACTTCAGTAACCCCGTTATTGCTCCGTGGACTGCATCGACTCCCCCTACTATTACACTGGGGAATCCGAAGTGCTTGCAAACAATTAGGGAGCGAAACGGAATATGAACGGCGCGTCTGACCAGCCTGAAGAATTCGGCGTCCAGCCTGAGCAAGGCCGTCAGGAGGAGCCGCAGTCTAATGCCGGTTCAGCCGCCGACGCAACCGCAACCGCCGACGCAACCGCCAGTCCAGAAGATTCCACTTCCAGCGCCCCGCATTCCCGCCGCGTGCGCCGCCGTATGAGCGCCGAGCATATTCGCCAAATCAAGCGCAAACGTCGCCGTCGCAAGATCCTAATCGGCGTACTCGTGATAGTCGCAGCCCTCGCCGTTTTCGCCGGCGCATTCGTATGGTCTGCGCTGCACGTGAAAAACGAGCTGCAGCAGGCGGTGTCGAGTGCTCAAGGCTTGCAGCAGACCATCTCCGAAGCGGACACGTCCAAGCTTGAGAAGCAGACAACCGCGTTCTCCGATCACGTAAGCAAGGCCTACAAGCAAACCTCTTCGCCGCTGTGGCAGGTGGCGTCGGTCGTGCCGTATGTGGGCAATGACATTTCCGCCGTACGCACCACGGTGGCCGCCATGGAGAATATTTCGTCGCAGGCGTTGCCGCAACTGGTGAAAGTCGCCGAAAATGTTGATCTGAACAGTATTCACGTGGAAAACGGCACGATCGAAATTTCCGGATTGGAAGCGTCTCAGCAGCCGCTCCAAATCGCGGACGATACGATCGACAAGGCCACGCGGGAAGTGAAAACCGTGAAAACCCCGCATATCGCGCAGGTCGCGGACGCCCTGAAAACCGCGGAAACGTATTGCGAAAAACTTGACAGCATGGTGCATTCCTTGAATTCCATCGTGCAGGTGCTGCCCAGCATGTTGGGCACGGAAAGCCATGCGAATGATGCTCCGCGCAATTATCTGATCCTTGCGCAAACGAATGCGGAGGCACGCCCGTCTGGCGGTCTTACGGGATCGCTCGGCCTGGTCACGGTGCAGGGTGGTCACGTGAGCTTGCAGCCGTTCGTTTCCGATTCGGAAATTCAGAATGCCGATGAGCCGGTTGTGGATTTGACCGCCGAGGAACGTTTGCTGTTTACCGACAAGCTTGGCAAGGATATTCGCGACGTGAATTTCACGCCTGATTTTCCGCGTACCGGCGAGATTGTGAGTGCCATGTGGGCTCGCCAGTATGGCGTTGCGGTTGATGGCGCGATCGCCATTGATCCGTTGTTCCTGCAGAACATGTTGGCGGTGACCGGTGGCGTTGTCATGCCTGACGGTTCGACGTTGGATGGCACTAATACCGCCCAAACGTTGCTGCATGACGTGTATGCGCGCATGGCTCCGCAGGAGACGGACGAGTATTTCGCGGTTGCCGCGCAGGCCGCGTTCGACCATATCATGCAGAATGCGGGCGATTTCAAATCGTATGTCAAGGCGCTTTCCACGTCTGTTGAGCAGGGACATGTGATGGTGTGGAGCGCGCATGAGGATGAGCAGAATCTGATTGCCGATTCCGCTATTTCCGGCAAATTGATTACGGAAGGTGCGAAACCGCAGGTCGGCGTGTATATTTCCGACGAAACCGAGTCGAAAATGGACTGGTATTTGCATCGCGAAGTGACCACTGAATTCCAGAAGGTCGCGCGAAACGGCGCGAACCAGTATACGGTGCATATCAAGTTGCAGAACACCATAACGGCGGAAGAAGCGGCTTCCGAAGCTGACTATGTGACCGGTGCCGGAAATATCGTTCCGAAAGGCCAGATCAAGACGGCATTGTTCATTTACGCGCCTGCGAACGGTCGTTTGGTGGATTGGGAATTCCAGAATGCCGACGATTACAAGGGTGTGACTTTGCACGATGGCCTGACCGTGGGCGTGGGCGATGTGACCTTGCAGCCCGGCGAATCCTATGAGATCACCGTGCATGTGCAGTCCGCTCCAGATACGGATGAGCCGCTCACCCTCCGCCAGACCCCGCTGATTGAAGGCCGCTAGACAGTTCCGTAGGTAACCTAAGCAGCTAAGCAAGCGGCTCTAGACAAGCCATCTTGCAACAGGGGAGTATGGGGGAATATGTGGGTATATGCGCATGTAGCCTCACGTTCACGGAACGGACGTCAACTTTTCATCCGTTCTTGCCGCGCGTTTCGCGGTATCGCGTCAAAAGCAAGTTTCCAATAGTCATTTAACCGCAAAAGCGAGTTGGAGATCTACTCTGTTAACAGGGCTTATGATACTATCTCTTCATGGAGGGAAGCCCCCTTCTTTTCGGGTGGGGGTAGTTAGTAGAGAGAGAAGTCATGCAAGGCGGTTTCCGCAGCTCTGAGCAGGGTTCGGATCAAGTAGTGAGAACCCAGGAAATCCATATCGTCTCTTCTAACTCTCGTCACCAGGATCAGAAGCAGGAGCGACATCAGTCTCAAGACAACAGCCCTCAGTTTGAGCCGATGATGTTTTCGAACACGCCATTTTCCGTTGGTGAAGATGGAAAGCGCAAGGGCAGGCGGAATCAGGTTGTGCCCGCATGGCGTTATTCTTTTGTCGTCTGCTTGGTGATGGTCGATCTTGCGGTCATGCTGATTTCGCTATCCATCAGTCTTTGGGCCAACGATGCCGCATATAATGCCATCAATGGGGCCATGCCGTTCTGGCTGTTCCTCATCTGCTTCAGCCTCATCTGGGTGTTGAGCCTCACTTTTGCTGGAACGTATCATCGTCATGTGATGGCGGAAGGCTACGAGCTGTATGCGAAAATCATCAACGCGTCGCTGCTCACCATCATCACTTACTGCTCGCTTGCTTTTATTTTCAATCTTTCCTTGCCGAGAACCGCGCTTATCGTCGCCCCGATCATTGCATTCTTCCTAGAAGTCATCGCCCGTTGGCAGATGCGTCAGTGGCAGCATCGCAGCCGTCAGAAGGGCGCCTGTAAGTATAAGACCGTGGTGATTGGTTCTTCCGACGGTATCAATTGTGCGTTGCGCACCATGCGGGACTACTCCAATTGGGGGTATTCGCCGATTGCCGTGTGTCCGATCGAAGCTGACGACAATGAGAAAGACGCTTATGTGGTCACGTCGTTCGAGCCTGATCCTTCCATTGAAGGTGCCGACAAGCTGAAGGTGATTCCGTTCAATGCCGCTTTCCCGCGTACGTGCGAAAGCTTGGGTGCGCAGGAAGTGTATGTTGCCGACGTGCTGTCCCGTGATTCCGAAATGCTGCATGGCATTTCGCTTGCGGTCGAGTCGCTTGGCATGGAGCTTGCGTTGGCTGTTTCCTTGGCTGACGTGAGCGGCCACCGCCTGTACTTGCGTAATACGGCCGAACAGCCGGTATTGCTGGCAAGTTTGCCGCAGTATACGAATACGACGTACGTGATTAAACGCCTGCTGGATATCGTTGGTTCGGCTTTCGCGCTGCTGATTTCCTCGCCGCTGATGTTGGGTACGGCGATCGCCATCAAGCTTGATGACGGTGGTCCGATTTTCTTCTCGCAGCAGCGTATCGGTTTGCATGGCAAGCCGTTTACCATGTATAAATTCCGTTCCATGGTTACCAATGCGGAAGAATTGAAGAAGAAACTTGCCGAAGAAAATGGACAGATCGATCGTTTCATCTTCAAAATGAAGGATGATCCGAGAATTACGAAGGTCGGTCGTTTTATTCGTAAGACTTCGTTGGATGAATTCCCCCAGTTCTTCAACGTTTTGAAGGGCGACATGTCTTTGGTTGGTCCTCGCCCGGCTTTGCCGGAAGAGGTTGCCCGCTATGGTTCCCTTTATTCCACGCGACTGCTGGTTAAGCCTGGTATTACCGGTCCGTGGCAAGTTTCCGGCCGTTCGGATCTTTCGCAGGAGCAGAGCGAATATTTGGACGTTTCCTATATTGAAAATTGGTCTATTGCAGGCGATCTTGCGATTCTCGCAAAAACCGTGCTCGTGGTCTTCCGTGGCACCGGATCTTACTAAATTCCGCAGTACTTTTCGCACGAATCGTCGTGCAAATCAGGGCGCTCCCTCCCGGAGCGCTCTTTTGCTTTCCCACGTGGTGCAGATGGGAAATGTGTTTTTGTGTGGTTGCGACCTCGCTTGTTTGATTGTGGGCTCGCTTGTTTCTTGATGGGAAACAATTATTCGTCATATGTATATTTTTGCAGTTATTGGGATACGTTTATTCGTGTGAGGAATATTGTGATACTCATGTGAAACAGTTTTAACTTATGTGATCAGTTCCACTATAACTAAAGATTGTCTTTTGATATATCTCATATAAGATTTGGATTTTCAAAATATGTAATTTGCTTTCCTTTGCGCATTGTGAGATAATTAATGCAACGTGGCGCCATGATTTCTGTAACGTTATCCCTCACAGCTGAGGGTGGTCCCACGCACTTCGGTGCGGATTGAAATATGCAATAGAACCTATAAAAGGAAATAATCATGCGTAGTCATGAGAAGCGGGTGAATGTGTGCCCGCGAACGCAAGGTAAGTATTTGGTTTCGGTGGTGCTGACCGCTGTTTTCGCGATCGCGTCGCTGTTTGGAACGCTGCTGTTCTCTGCAGATGCAGTTGCCGATGCCGCCGAATCTCAGGCGGTCGCGCAAGTGGGCAACGCAACCTACGCGAGCGTACAGGAGGCGATCGGCCATACGTCGATGAAGAACGCGACGGTCACATTGCTGACTGACGTTGCGGAAAGCGTTACGATTACGCCTCTGAAAGGCATGCGAAACGTAACGTTTGACTTGAACGGGCATGTGCTGCAAGCCGATGGATCCGCTGTGATCACTGTGCCTGCAAACATGCAGCTCACCATTACTGGACCGGGAACGGTTGCGGGCGGAACACAGCCTGCGGTCGATTGCCGTGGCGCACTACACGTGAAGAGCGGCACATTCACCTCGGACGCAACGCTGATGCGGTTCGCCGAAACGGATGGGACTTCCGCGCAAGGCAGTTTTTCGGATGGAACGTTCATCGCGCCGACGCTATTCAACCTGCTGGATGACGCTAAAAACCTTGGCTATGTTACCGTTCGTGGCGGCGAATACCGGGGTATGATTCCAGCTGGACTGAACACGCTCGCCTTGTTGAGCGGCTCGTTCTCCGACTCGTCGAATCTTGCGCCGTACTTGGCTGACTCGCTTGGGCTGATTCCAGACGGCACTAGCGGTGACGGTACGGGCGACGGAATGTTCCATGTCGGCGATCTGGCGATCTCCAGCAAGCAGACTTCGGTGGAATTGGATCCCGCGAGCGGCCTTCAGCAGCTGAGTGCCGACGACCTACTAGAGTTGACGGAAACACAACTGAACGGCATCGCCGACTACCGTCTTGTGGTGGATAGTGACCAGTTGCAGGCGTTGAACGATCAGATCGATCGCGCAATGCAGGCGGTTGAGAAGAGGAAAGCCTTCGAAGCCGTGAGCCAGAACATCACCATCACCGCCGTGCGCAATGGTGCGGATGATGACTTTACGGACGCAAACGCGGCCCGTTCTTCCGGAATGCCGAATGGAGCTTCCTCGCGTGGCAGTGCCAATGCGAGTGGGGGAGCAGGTATGCAATTGCGCACTTCCGACCACGATGGCATAAGCGCCCAAGTGACGGTAACCATCAAAGCCGTCGCCGAGCCAGAAGAGCCTAGCAAACCCAGCAATCCAGAAAAGCCAGAGAAGCCGGAAATGCCTCGCTCCGGATCCGCAGTCCAGGCGCTCGCCATCATCTCGCTGCTGCTGGTGATCGCTTCCGCAATCTGCGCATACGCAACGGTCCATCTGCGGTCGCCGCGTCTGCACAACTAGTATTTTCCGCCCTTTTCTTGAGCTGTATAGACGTAAAACGCTAGTAATGCAGACATGAAACCACACTCCGATCATCGGATCCGAATTTCTTCAATCCGATGATCGGAAGCGAGGTTCAAGGTCGGCTCCTCGACCTCAAAGTTTCCAATGGACTAAACACTGGCGGCTTGGTTCCGGGCTTTCTTTGAAGGACGACGTCGTCCATGGCGTACGGGTTCTCGGGTAGGCTCTGTTTTCAGTTCTAATTGCGTTTCTGACAGTTTGCCGGAACCGTACTGTTTGTTGAATTCTATATATTCCGATAGCAACAGTTTGATGGCGGCAAACTGGTCCAGAAGGTAGTCGCAGCCGCTCTGCGGGTCTTTGTACCACGCCGCGTGTTCATCGATTCGTCTCAGCACAGAGGCTGCTTGGTCTTCTGTGTATCGCCTCATTCCAGCACTCTTGACCAAATTGATATGAGATAGAAGGATGCAGGAAAGATCATGTATCAAAGGATCTGATTGCGCAAGATAAAGAGTCTTCTCCCTTATCGGGTTGTCTGTCGCGAGAAAAATAGGCATCAAACTATCCAAGACTTTTGTCTTTTTGATGGTGGCCGCTGGTGGGATAAGAAGACAATTATGATGCGAGGCCGCATTGCGTAAGAGCCTTACTCCGTAGAGCAAAGAATACGTCATATCATAAAACTTGCGATGCTCGAGAAAAGAACTGTAACAACGTATAAGACTGTTCAGAGTGCAAGTCTCCCAGAACAGCCACACTGGTTTTTGATCCAGATACTTATTGATCATTCCTTCCGTATAAACCGATTTTTTGTAATCATCTTCTGGAACAAACGATCTGATATGGCCTGATTTTTGTTCCGCCCTTATAGTGGGGCGGCTTGCGCCGCTTGGTTTGCATAATACTCGGTTTCGGTCCGTTCTGGTGTCCTGTAGCCCAAGGACTGGTGCAGACGCTTCGAGTTCCACCACGAGACCCACCGGAACGTCGCCAATTCCAGGTCCCTCAAATCCTGGAAGGGCTTGCGTCGCCAGACGAGCTCGGTCTTGTACGCGCCGTTGACGCTCTCGGCCATGGCGTTGTCGTACGAGTCGCCGACCGTGCCGGTCGAGGGAAGCATGCCGAATTCCCCGACCCTGGTGGTGTACACGAGGCTGATGTACTGCGCGCCATGGTCGGAATGGTGCACGAGACCGTCCGTGCCGCCATGCGAGGCGGCCCATGATATCGCCTGTTCCAGCGCCTGCAGCGGCAGCTCCCTGGTGTCCATGGTGGTGGCGCACGCCCATCCGACGATCCTGCGGGCGAACACGTCGGTGACGAACGCCGTGTAGCCGAACGAGCCGTTGGCCATGCGCACGTAGGTGATGTCGGCCACGTGCAGCCGGTTCGGCGCCTCCGCCTCGAACCTGCGTTCCACGAGGTCGGGCCTGCCGCCCGTGCCCTTCGCCGGTTTGGTGGTGACGGGCGTCCTGCCGCGGCGCACGCCGCGGATTCCCAATTCCCGCATGACGTTCATCACCTGGTCGCGGCCGATCTCGGCCGGATCCCAGCCCCGCGCCAACAACTGGGCGTGCGTCTTGCGGTACCCGTACACGGCCATGAAGAAATCGGCATGGATCTCGAGGATGTCGCGGGCCAGCGCCTCGTGCCTGGCGGCCATGCGGCTGACGGGCCTGGATTTGAACATGCGGTAGCCGCGCGGCGTGATGAACCCGCAGTCCAGCGAAGCGGCCAGCACCCTGCAGATCGGCCCGACCCTGAAACGGTCCTTGAATTCGTCGATGTAAGCGACCATCAACGCCGTGTCGGGTCGAGCCGTGCCGCGAAAAAAGCCGACGCCGTCGTCAATATCTCGTTCGCCCGCCTCAATCGCGCGACCTCGGCCCGCAAACTCTTCAACTCCGCCATCGCGTCTTCGGCCGACTGCTTGGTCTCCGCCGCGACCGTGGCGTCCGTCTTGTTGCGCCAACGGCGCAGCGTCTCCGGCGTGACCCCCAGATCCTTGGCGACCTGTTCGATCGCCTTGGTCTCCGACGAATACGAGCCGCGCGACTCGGTCAACAGCCTGACGGCCTTCGCCTTGAACTCCGGCGTGTATCTCGTTCCTTTTGCCATGGTTCCATCATCTCCCATCGAGTTAGGGGAAATGCGGAACAAAAATCAGTTCATATCAATCTGCCATGTTTGGCATAGTAGAGGTTTTGATCTTTTTCGTAGTCGGCAATTACTTGGTATCCGTCTTCTTGGACTCTTGAAATTAAGTTGTTGAATCGAATGCGCAACGCATGTTCTATATCGCCTGTCATGCGAAGAATCAACATTCTAAGCTTAAAATCGATAGTTGATATATCTTTAAGATAGGCGAAATCCAGCTTGCTGTAGTTGCCTTGTTGATCGCGTTTGAAGTTCTTGTCAAAGGCTTTGATTTTGAAGAAGTAAGTATTGTTTCGTAGGAAAGATTCTGCTTCCGCCTTGGAGCAGAGTTTGCATTCAACACCATGACTTTCTAAAAGATCGCACTGTTCTTTAGTGTTCAAGGCGATCCTATTTTTACTTGCCGATACGTTTGACGCCGATCGCATCGTTTGCGCTCCCTAAGAAAAAAGTGGATAGCCATAACGACTATCCACTTTTGGAGGACCGCTTCACATTCATAAGAATCGGTCGAGTCGCTCCACGTACATGTAAGTGGACAATCCACATGAAGAAATCGTTTTTGACAAATCGACACGCCGTAATGGGTGCTTCTTTACTACTAAAACCATGCCTGCGCAAGTCACGTTAGTCGGACAAAATCCGAGTTGTGCAGGTGTAAAACGCGTCTTGTGCGGGCGGGCTGTGGGTGTCTGCACAAGTCACGTTTCACACTGCCGGACGGTCAGCCTGACGACTGGTTCACTTTTCAGTTTCGTCGTCGAACGTGATTTCAGCGTCGGCTTCCTGGTAAATCTTGATGTTAGTGTTCATGTCGATTTCTTCCACGATCCAGGGTTCGCTTTGCAGTTGGCATTGCATCTTGAATTCGTCGAAACGGTTACGTCCGTCCATGCCGCGTAACGTCACCACAATGCCGAAACGAAGACCATCTCCTGCGTTCTTTCCGACGTTGCCATTCTTGTCTACTGGAGGGTCGAAGCGTTCGGTTTTGCGGATTTTGAAACCCCAGTAAGGAATTCCGTGCGAAACACGCGGTCGGAAGCTGCGTTTTTCGATATCACTGACATGTTTCACATTGTCCCATTTGCGATACATTTTCCGAGCCGTATCTTCATAGGTTCGAGCGAAAGGATCTCCTTGTATGTTGTTGTCGAGTGAGTCGATACCGCTTGTCTTCATGCGTCCGAAGTGGAAATCAAGCTCGGTGTCGGTGTAATCCACGCCTTGCCTTTTATCGCATTTTGGAAAATAGCAAAGCGTGGCTCTGGCCATGTATGGGTATTTTCCATCTTTCATTGGCACGGGAATGTTGTAGTTGTATGTTTCGAAAGTGTCGATGGTTCCTTCCAAAACGAATCGTATTTCGTTAGAAGGGGTTTCCAGAATGTCTTCAATTCGGGTGGGGACAATACCATATCCAAGCTTGATATTGTCCGCGGAAATTGGCTCCCAGCCGGAAGCTGCGTCGATAATCAGTGCTTTGGCTGCTTCACGAGAAAGATGCATGACGTGGACCAGATATGCTAGTTTTCGTGTGATCCAAGGCGCGGCAAAGGAGGTTCCTCGTGTGGTCGCCACTCCTCCTGGAGACCACACAGCCATCTCGCCGTAATTGTCTCCACCAAAGTAGGAGATATCTGGTTTCCGGAAGAAATGTAATACCGGTCCCTCTCTGGTATAGCTTGCGGGCTCTCTGAGTATGGAAGTCGCATTGACCACTAAAGCGTTGACGGAATCTGCCGGGGCGCCGATTCGTTTGGGGGTATCTGGGGAATCTTTAGAAGTCTTATTCGTCCCTGCCACCACGAAGATAACGCCGTATTTCTCTTGAAGTTCATCCAGCATTGCGCCTTCGGGGGATATGGTGTTTTCGAGTGCTTCCTCTGTTGATCCGAGGCATAGGTTCCATACGGTGATGTCTTGATTCGTTTCCACGATGTGCCGTATGGATTTTAGAATGCTGAAAGAGCTATTTTTGCCATTTTTAGCGACCGCAAAATGACGTACGCGAAATCTGCCGCAACCGTCTTCCAGAGCAGGATTCAGGGCAGGGCCGTCCACAATGATGGAATCGACTTCCGTGCCATGCGCATAGTCTTCCGGATCGACCCCCAATTGCGGGTCGATCAGATCATCGTGATACTCAACCCAATCGGCAAAATAAGCGGTTTCATCAAATCGTGTGTCAATGACGCCGACAATCGGCTCGTTATGCGGTGGCGGAACGGAAAGGCCGTATTCGTTTTGAGAGTCTCGTGCATCCTGCGGATTCTGCTTAGTGCTTGTCTCAACTTTCAGATCCAAGATGTTTTTTTGCGCCATGGCAATCAGATATGGCGCAGTTTCAGCCAGCTTGCTGTACTGTTCTGGCAACAGGTTGATGGTTGTCGGATCGAGCAGACTGGTTGAGATCACATTGATGCCAAGGGAATTCAACAGTGACACTGTTTGGCTGGCGTCTCGCCCCGTATCATATAGCGTCACCAAAGCGCGATACTTCGGATTATTTATTACGGACCTCACGTCGAAATGGTCAACGAAATATATGTCGCGAATGAGCTGTGCGAAAGTTGTTTTGCTCAGTCCTGCGCGTTCGTCGATTTTGTCGAGACCCGCTTTGGTAATTGTGGCAAGTTGTTCGTCGTTGATGGAACCGCCATGATGTTCCAGGATCGTTTTGCACGCTTCCAAGTCAGTAAGCGTCGAATCGATAGTGTCCATGGTCACGTAATGCGTGATGATGTGACGCATGCGCGTACCGATTTGGCTGGAACCATGTTCGGATCCGTCATAAGTGCTGAGTTTGCTTTCGATTGGCTCAAAGCGCGCGCCAACTATGGAATCATTAGCTCGCTTCCCATGACCGGAAAGAAGTTGTTTGATCCTGTTACTTTTAGCCACAACCTGCCTGTAGTGCACTTCAACCAGAGGATTGATAATCGGCGGTTGCTCTCTCCAGTAATCACGTACTGTCTGAAGGCTTGCGATTTTCGCTTCCATATCGTTCATATCGACTGATTTGCCTACTGGCAGTGCTGGAGCGCCGGGGCGTTGCGCTCGCCGAGTCTGGAGTTTGCCTTTGAGTACGAGCGTATTATTCATTGCTGGCTTCCTTGATTTCTCGAGCTACGGTGCTGCGGGATATTCCGGTTAGGATTTCAATCTCACGCAAGGTGAAGTTCTGATCATGCAGTGCATGTATGTCTTGGATGGTTTCAGAGCCATTGGGTACCAAGGCGGTGTATAAACGCCGCAAGTAGTCGTTTTCGTCGTCAGGTTTACTGAAAGCGATGGATGAGCGGATAATGTTTTTCATTTCTCCTGGGTAGGGGAGTATGCCTGCGTTGGCGAGGATTTTTTTGAACAGTCGCGTATTCTTCCCGATGAACGAGAACTGTTTCGAATATCCGTTCAGGATGCTTACGGCGATGTCAGAGCGATCTTCGCTCGTGTATCTGCCGAAGTCGATTGTGGCGTCGAACCGGCGGATGAAGGCTTTGTCGAATTTGGAGTACAGGTTTGTGGTGGCGAACAGCATGATTTGCTCTGACAGTTCGTCCATTTGACTGAGCAGCATGGATGTTGCTCGACCCATTTCACGTACGTCTCGGGAGTCGATGCGGTCTAATGCGAGGGCGTCGATTTCGTCGAATAGAACAACCATTTGCTCGGGTTGTGGGAATTGATTGATTTCGTTGAAGAGTTTCGTGATGTTTTTGGCGGTCTGGCCGAGTCTGCTGTCGATGATGGATGCGAAGTCCACTACGTAAAGTTCTCGTTGCAGGAGAGAGGAAATCTGTTTCACGGATTCGGTTTTTCCTGTGCCCGCGGGGCCGTGGAAAAGGAAACGATGTATGCCGATGTTGCGCCCGATGGCATTGAGCACGCCTTGAATGTCGTTTGCGATGGGTTCCGGCAAGGGGAGTGATGTTCGCACAACTGTTCGTTTTGTGAGAAATGTGGAATCGAGTTCTATGCTTGCGGATTGTGGAACGAGGGTGTTCGCGTTTGAGATAAGCGCGAGGATGTATTCGGATAGTTGGGTGTCTCCGGATTCGGCGAATTCCTTGGCGATATTGTATGCTTGGGTCCGAAAAGCGGCGTCGTTGTGCTCCGTGTGATAGCGGATGAGATCCAAAACGTCTTTCTTTTTCATATGTGCCACGCTCCAGTAAAGCCTCGAAGGGTAATACTATCTCCACTATAGCCATTAATATAGACGATATGTGTCTTAGATTGGCGAAACTTGTCTCAAGCTGTTTCGTGTGGTATGGTCTTTGCGGGGCTTCATCCGAAGCCTGGAAACAAAAAGGTTCCGATCTGCTGGAACAGGTCGGAACCTAGGAAAACGAGCCTCTCGAACTCGTAGGTGTCTGCACGACGCTACAAAACTACCGCAATGGTATGTCAAAACGGTTGAGATGGGCTCCTGACAATGAAAGGAGCTGCAATGGCAGCTGTTTTCAAGCCGGGCGAAGATAATAAACGCCCCGGCGAATATGTGGAAGTTGGTCCCCGCGGTGGGGCGGTGCCGGATGCTCGCGTCGTGCATATAGATGCGGGCGATCGTCTTCCTCCTACACAGGAAGAAGGTCATCGCTGGAGGCGACGTTCCTGAGATACTGAAGGGTTTATTTTTCGTGCCGCGAATTGCGTTATGAAGAACAAACCTTTTTAGGTGGGGCTGGTGACGTTTTGTTGGACTCGTCGTTGATTCCATCACTACCAATCATGCCACAAGACCGAGCTCGTGTCGACGGTCCATGATGCCCGTGTCCGGACTCCGTCTTGATCCTCCTGTCCCGATACCAGACCATGTACTCGTCCAGCATGCCGATGAATCCGTCCATCGAGACCCCGGCGAAGCTCCGCTTGCCCGCCATCGCGCCCGGAGGCCACCACTGCCACCATGCGAAGGCCGGCAAGGATAAACACGCCGGGCTCGGAGCGGAGGCGGCCGATGCGTTCGCCGCGTCCAAGAGTCGTTACGGGTACCGCGGGATCAAGACCGCTCTCAGAACCGGCGTCCCGGAGAAGGTGACCGGACGGATCATGGCCGAGGACGGGCCCGTGGCGCATGTTCCCAGACGTCGCGGGCACGGTTCCCACGGGGGCGGGACGAATCCCGCCCCCGGCACCCCGATCACCCGGGACTTCACCGCCGAACGTCCCAACGAGAAGCGGCTGACGGACATCACCGAGATCAAGGCGGCTGATGGCAAGGTGTATCTCTCGCCGGTGATCGACTGCCACGACGGCAAGATAGTCGCCTACACAGCCGGATACGGCCCCAACGTACAGCCCGCCGACACCATGCCGGAGAAGGCGGCCGCCACGTTGCCCGAGGGCGCGCGTCCTCGGGTGCGTTCCGACCGTGGCCGTCACCATAGGCGGCCGGGATGGCTGGAACTCATGGAGCGGTTCGGGCTGACGAGATCGACGGGCGCGAAGGGCCGTTCGCCGGACAACTCGGCCGCGGAGGGTTTCTTCGGCGGGATGAGGGTCGGGTCCGTCCGCCCCGGGCGGTGGGAGGAGCACACCCGTGGGGAGGTGCTCGCGTTGATCGACGGGTACACCCACTGGTGCAACCACGATCACATCAAGCAATCGCTTGGTTGGGTGAGTCCGGTAGAACCGGCTGAGCCATGGATTGGCTGCGTGATTAACTCCAAGAAAAACGTCCGCACCCTGTTGCCGAGTTATGGGCGTTTTTTGCCTATGGCCCACCACATCCAGCGTTGTATGAAAAGGTTCGCGAGGGTCAGCAGCACGAGCGCAAGGGCGGTGGCCGCGAGGCCCGCGAGAAGCTGTGAAAACCACGGTGTGGACGCCACGTTGATGCCGATGACTCGGAAAAGCCCGATTTTCATGATGTTGAGTGTCAATGCGTTCAGCGCGTAATAGACGAGGCTGTAGCGGCCGATATAGGCCAGCGTCCGGCATGACCCCACCGCGATGCACAGCCAGATGACGGCGAACGTGCCAAGGAATGCTGCCGCGACCGATGCGGTCAGCAGCGCCGGACCATCCGGTACGATTCCGGCCACGGCCGGTACCGCTAACGTCAGGAACACTACGGCCGCGCAAGCTGACGATACGCCCGCTCTCCCGCGCGGAATGGCTTTGAGCCATTCCTTCAGCACGTATCCGACGCACATGTAGCCAGCTGCCTTGACCCCGGCCGCAATCTGGAAGGGTAGTGCAGGCCATCCGGTCTGGGACGAGACGAATGTCGACAGGATGACGAACGCCATTCCAATAGCGGCAAGCACGCGTCCGTCATCGGTCAGGCTGGTCAGCCCGTACATCAGGCATTCGCTCACGAAGAACGCCATGAGGAACCACAGTCCATTGCCCATGATGAGCACGTCGAGGAACTGGTGCGTAATACCGTAGTCGTGGCTTGTCTGGAAGGTCGCGCGCATGGATGGTATGAGCAGTATCGCGAACGGTTTCGCGAGGAAGTACAGGGAGAACACGTAATACGGCACCAGCAACGTCTTGGCCTTGCGCGCCAGGAACGCCTTGAACCCGCCCCTCCTACTGAACGTGAGCCCCCCCAGTAGGAAGAACAAGGGCATATGGAACAAGTATATCGCGTCGATGGGCACGTCCAATGCGGGCAGCCACACGCTTTCGCCGTCACCGTTCCTGAGGTGGCCGAAACTGACCAGTACGATGCCGACACCCTTGGCCACGTCGATCCACTCGATACGCTTGGAACCACTCATTCCGCATCCTGTTCCGCTAAGTTCCTGAATTTCATGAATGCGCCGAAGCGCACGATGAAGGTCGTGATGTTGGTGCTGGAGAACACCACACACACCGTCAGCGGTGTGATGTTCCCGGTCAGCCACAGAACCGCGCAGGCCGTAAGATTCACGATCGCGCTGACCATGATCGCCGCGTTCGCCCAGGTCGCCTTCCCGATCGGCGAGAGCGCTGGATAGCCGAACATGAAACTGAAATATCCGAAGAACACGCCGACCATCAGTATCCGCAGGAACCCGCCAGCGCTGGCGTACTGTCCGCCGAGAATCAGCACGCACAACGGCGTCGCCAGCACTTCCACCAGCCCGCACGCGAGGAACCAAAGGATGCCGCCCCGCAACACTATGCGGTAGAACAGCCTGTAGTCCTTCTTGTTGACCATCGACGGGTAGAGTGCATCGCCGAGCGGCGGAATCATCTGCTCTCCGGCGGACGACAGCTTGGTCGCGCCGGAGTACAGGCCCATCTCCACGGATTCGGGACTGTAGCGCATGCCAAGGAAGATGGATCCCAATGATCCGTTGATGCTCACGGATATGCGGGATATGAAGAACCAGAAGCTGTCTTTCAACGCTTCCAGCATTTCCCTCATGGTGGTGCCGGTCGCCTTCAAACCGTCGCGTTTGAGCAGGGAGAACGCCCACAGGAGCGCGATGGTATCAAATACGATCATCGAGACGGGATAGATGATCAGGGTGTCGTCGCCCTTCACGAACAACAGCGTCGCCACCAGGATTCCGGATTTTGCGGACACCGCGCGGATGGTAATGTCCTTCATGCGTTCGATGCCTCTGAAGTAGGCGTCCGGAAGCAGTGCTTTGGCGATCGAGTCCACGAAGAACAGCAGTATGATCACGAAATGGCCGCGGAGCATGTCCACGAACATCGCGCATGCCAAGAACACGGCCGATGCACCACATGCCAGTAGCAGCTTGGTGTACGTCATCGTCGAGATGGTTCGGGACATTTTGGCCTTGTCGTCGCGATGCACGGAGATGGTCGCGGTGGTCGACAGCTGGAAACCGTACTCCACCACCATCTGGAACACCAGGCAGAACGACGTCGCGAATCCGATCACGCCGAACTTCTCCACGCTGAGCACACGTGACAGGTACGGCAGGAGTAATAGTCCGATCAGATAGTTTGAAAACGTGAGCGCGTATAGGAACAACGCATTCTTAAAAATACGCGAATGTGATTTGTTATTCGTAGCCTTCATTGTCTTTCGGTTAACTCATCTAGCTAATGTTTTAGATTCGTGCATAAGAAATCAGCAGTTCCTATTTGATGACTGTCGTGATTTGATTTCCTGTATAACGAACAGATGCGCATGTGCGAGTTTCCTCAAGGAAGTTACCGACCTCAATATACATGACTGGCACTTCGTTATCAGGGAGATTCAGAAGTTTGCGGGTATCCTTATCTGCTTTTGCCGTGAACATGGTGTTCAGAGGGCAGGAAGCAAGTCCTAAGGATTCAAGCGACAAAAGAAGGGACATGCCAAAAAGTCCGCCGTCAGTGAACCCCTCATTCCGTTCATAGGATGTGATGAACGATCGCAGGTCGGAAGTAATGAGAATAAGGGCAGGGGGTGCCGCATATCCTCCCACTCCTCCTTGGATAGCCAAAGCCTTAGTGATGATTTCAGGGTTTAGGATCAGATGAACTCGAGTTGGTTGTCTGTTGCAGACGGACGGTGTCCTCATAGCCATGTCAATGGCTTGCTCGATGAGATTAACATCTACTGGCTCATCGGAAAACTCTCGTACCGAATGACGGTGTTCATTAAGTTGAGCGTAAGGTAGGAGCGAGTTGTTAGCTTTTGTTGACCGTCGGATGACGATGCTTCCTCCGCGTGATGGATCTGCGGACTTAATATGATTCCATTGCTCGTTGGTGAAAAGACTTTTTTGCCATGAGATATCCTTGCCCGCGCGAATATGGCGTTCCATGTACTCGTGTAGTGCTGACATCGACTCTTGAAATACGGTGTTTTCCTCATAGTTGCTGTCGGCTAGCTCTAAGCTCTTGAGCATGGCTGGAAGTTCGAGAAACACTTTGCGTCCAAAGCCATATCGAAAATCGCTATGGCTGAGTCCTTTTTCTATCTGATGGCTCAGGAACATGATTCGTGTTTCCAACTGTGTGAGCTCGGTAGAGGCAACACGGGAGTAGTTTCGGTTATATCGATATGCCTGAAGAATGGAGTCTTTGTAAAGATGAAGCGTTTGCCGTAGATTTCGTATTGCTGACGCTATACGACGCGGGACGCACGCGTGAAACACTGCCCTGAGCTTCTCACTCATTTGAATCCTCCAATTAAGTGTGAGTGATGAATAATCATTGTTTGTTTGCGAGTACTGCTTGCTGCATGTTGGTGAGGTATTCGTCGACTCTCGTGCGCTCTGCGCCGAGTATTCGTTCGACCTTGGCGAAGTCCACATGCCGATTAATCACGTCGAAGTCGTCATATCCGTCCACATGACGCTGCTCGGAGTCCACGAGCTTCAGGAACTCGGAAAGCCTTCCGGAATACTGGCCCGGGTAGATGCAAATTGGCTCGGTTCCCATGTTCATGGAGAATGCGGTCGCGTGGAATGAGTCAGTCAGCACGTATTTCGCGTTGTCCACAAGGGAAACGAAATCGAGGATTTCAGGCACTACGAGGCTTTTACCGTTGCGGAATACTTGGTCCACGCGGGTGCAGAATCGGTAGATAGGCAGGCCTGTTCTGCGTGACAGTTCATCCGCATATCCGTCGAACTCTTTGCTGCGGTTCAGGTTGTAGATAAGGATGTAGTCGCCTTTAACCCGCGGTTTCGTGGCGATGGAACGCCAGAACGATGCCGGCATCGCCAGCGTGGGGTCGACGATTTGCACAGCGTTGTGGTATCCGTACTGATTGTTCAGAATATCAACGCCGCTCTGCTCTCGTACGGAAATCATGTCGAAACGATCAATGTACTTCTTCGACTGGTTGACTTCGTTCTCGTCGAGATGGTTTCGGCCGAAGCTGGACGCATATGCGTACTTGGGTTTTCCGTCAGGGGCAAAGTCCAGATAGAAGCATGGAATGACTCCCTTGTTCCATCCGGAATTCCACACTTGGTCACTGCCGGAAACGTACACGTCAGCGAAATCGTTGAAGTTTTTGAAATCCGATTCGCTGAGATACGTCTTTTCCGTGAGGTTCAGATATTTGCTGCGGAAGCCGTCGAACACTTTCTTCCATAGCAAGTAGGTTGGCAGGAACGCTAGGGCCTTTACCGGATTGCTTTTGGCGAAGGAGTTGACCAGGCCTTTGCCATACGTGTCGGGACGTCGATAGTCGATGAGAACGACGTTATCGAAATACTGCTTCAGCTTCTCCTGCGTGGCGTATGCCTGAAGCTGTGTGCCGTAGTTGTCGACTTGATGGAGCGTGATTACCGCCGCTGTTGTCATGATTGTTCCTTTCCTGTCGTGTCGGGTGCTCCAGCCGGACCGGCCACAGTCCTGTTTCGTTTGGCCTCGTAGTAGCGACTCCAGATGGCGCGATAGCACCAGAAGCCGGGAAGCAGGGCGAGAATGCCGAGCTTGTCGCGCTTCGACGCCCTGCGATCGCGCAGCACGGTTGGTGCAACCGAGAGGACCTCCCGGCGCAGTCTTCGGGCGAGGTCCTTGTCTTGATGACTAGTGTTGACCATCTGGGAAAGCGTGGAGAGGCGCACGTACGCCCGCTTCTCAGCTGCGGCCGTTTTGAGGTCGGGATAGTGCTCGCACACCCATGCGGCCATCCGGTCGCCGGCGAGCACAAGGTCCAGCTTGCTGTCCTTCCAGGTGGTGCCGTTCGCGATGGACGTGTAGCGCTGCGTGTAGTGGTATTGGGATGTCATGTCCACCGCGACCCTGTCGCATTCCTGCGTGATCAGGTATGTAGTGGCGGTGTCCTCATACAAGAGCCCCTCCGGATACCGTATCTGTCTGAACAGGTCGAGCCGGTACAGCTTGTTCCATGCGGTCACGTCCCACAGGCCGTTGCGACACAGGCTCTCAACTGCTTGCGCACGATCGAGCGTCGCGCGCGTGTGGGCGGGGTCCTTGTCGTCTTCGTTGTCCGGCGCGTAGGAGACGAAATGTCCGCACTGCGCCGCGTCCGCGTCGTACGCCTCCAGCGTCTCGAGCATGGACTCGACGTATCCGGGCTCGACCCAGTCATCGGAGTCCACGAACGCTATGTATCGTCCGCGCGAGGGTTCTTCGATTGAGAACACATGGTCGATTCCCGTGTTACGGGCAGCTGAGAGCCCGCCATTCGTCCTGTGGAGACTGGTGATGCGCGGGTCTTGTTCTGCATATCGGTCGCATATTGCGGGGCAGTCGTCTGTGGACCCGTCGTCGACCAGGACGATTCGTACGTCCTCGTATGTCTGTGCGAGCAGTGAGTCGACGCATCGGGACAGCAGGTCAGCGACGTTGTAGACCGGCACCACGATGTTGACGGGTGATTTATCTTTCATCATGATTCCTCTTTTATCTCTTTTTTCCCAAGGAGAATCGCAATTCCAAAAATAAAAAGACTTACGAAGAATTTTGTATTTCCAAGCTGGAAAATTATGAAAGAGCCTACAATGGTTTGTAATATGAGCAGATAGAACATGAACCATATGTCGTTGGTTCTAGTTCTTTGTTTTTTATATACATATCCTGACATGAAGCCATAAAGCAATGAAAAAAGAACTATTCCAACAATTCGAAAATCGAGATAAAAGAAATAAAACAAGGAGCAGAAAGCATTGTAGGATCCTGTTGGGAATAAGGTTGACGTCCAGGTTTCTTGTGGTAATCCGACATAATAGATTAAATTATTCAAAAACGACGTTTTGGCTCCAAAAAAGCTGGCAACAGACGCAAGAACGTAGAATAGGGGGTAAAATGTCGCCGCGCCAAAAGATTCAAAATTATTTACATCAACAATTGAGGTGTAATATGAAAAAAGACCTACAGGTAATGTAAAATAGGTATATATCGCCTGCAAGAAATTCTGACTTGTCCTAAGTGATGTTAGGACAAATAGCATTACAATTCCTATAATTGTAGCATTTTTTATGATTTTCTTTGTTTTTCTGGAAATAGTTTTTCTATAATAGAAAAAAGCCGCTATCAGTTGTGAAACTATGTATATTATTTGAATACGACCACCACTGGAAATAATATCTGCAAGAGCGCACAAAAAAACAATGAGGCTAAATTTTTTGTGCTGTTTTTTGAAAAGGAAGACGATTGCAATAGGTATGAGCACTGTCATTGCTGGACCACAAAAGTAAGTGACAAACAATCCAACGATTGGATTCGAAAATGCCTGTTCGTCATTGTATCCTAAACGACTGCCACGCACTTCCATGTAGGAAGCGCCGCTTCTGAATGCGTTTAGTGAGTAAAAGAGAGATAGCGCACTACCTGCACAAGCTAGCGCTAATATTATTTCAAGAAATGTAAAGCATAGCTGCTGTTGATTGCCGTCGCTCGTTTGAAGATTTTTTCCGCGCAAGTGGGCATACCGTGTTTGCTTGGTAGTCTGTTTGTTTACAAGTGTCGAAGAAAAGGCACCCAAAGAAAAAGCCATGCTGCCGCAGGTAATATAGCCAATTGTTTTTTCTGAATAACCCGTAAATCCATAGAGTCGCAATGATGCGAGGGTGCATATGAACAGCCATAAAGAGGTGAAAACGATCACAGGACTTGATATATCTTTGTGGGCAGAATAGTCCAAATATATAGTGAAGACTGAAATAATAAAAAACAAAATGAACAAGGATCTTTGATTCCTTTCTGATTTGCCGATATAAATCAGAAGCTCTTCGCGTATTTCCTACCGGCGAACTTGGCCATGAGGAAGCCCTTGCCCTTTTCCCACCAATCAGTCGGTTCCGGGCTGGTAAGAGGCAATTCGACGACATCCTGTCCGTTTGTTTTGAGCCACACGTCCAGCAGGAGCTCGCTGACCCTGCCGGGATAACGTTTCTCGAATGGGGTGTATGCCGAGGCGTCGATCTGGGAGGTCAATTCGTCGATCAGAGGGAAGAGCCATGCGCAGTACGCGTCGAACAGGTCGGCGCGCATGACGAGCATGTTGAACATGTGACCGCCGGTCGAGGCCATGCACCTGTCGAATATGGGAACGTATTCGGGAGCCTTCGACATGAGGATGTCCCTCATAACGTCCAGATGGGATCCATCGAGCGTGTGCGCATAGTGCGAGCGCATCGTCTCGATATAGTAGTTCCGCCTACGGGGTACGACTGCGCCGGTCTTTTTCAGCGCTTCCCTAATCTCCTTGCTGGATGCGATTCGGACGAACCGGTCTTTTCGCAGTCGGTTCGCGAGACTGGGGGACGCAAACAGCCTGCGGTAGTGGACGAGGCCTTTGTAGTCGGCGTCGCAGTTCTTCCACATCCAGTACAGGGCCGTCAGTTCGGAATAGCTTGCGTTGAGGCGCGAGATGTTATCTCCCTCGTCGTCTCCCTGGATGCCGGGCAGCACGTCCGGATGCAGGGCCGTGCCGACGTGGAGCGGCAGGTATGCCGGGTCGTCGGGCGTGCGGTACGGCTTGTGCATTGCGACTGCTATGCGGATCGACTCGCTCAAATCCCACGGACCTCCGTAACGGTCTCGGAAAGCGGAGTACGGACGGCGTTCCCGCCAAAACCGACGTAACGGCCGTTATCGGCTCTTTTCGCAATCGATCGACCTGTGGTCGGCATGCGAGTCCCGTCCTTTCCCTCTAAATGAACCCCGAATTGGTGTCTCTCAAGAGCAACCCAAACCGCGCAGAAGTTACCCAATCCCGTTCACTACCTGCCAAGGTCGATTTTTGCATCCCCCTCAGACACACCCAGCCCCCGTCGCCTACTTTGGGGGTATTCTTCACAGGTTTTCCATGAACGCTTTGCTTGCTCGTGACTTAAAAACTGTGTTTGAAATCTGATTCAGTCGGTTTTCCGGACGTTTCTGAATGAGCGAAAAGAGCCGATAACGGCCGTTACGTCGGTTTGGTTAGTGGTCGGACTATGCAATCTTCTGCCCTGCATAACGCTTGTGGCACGATTCCGGCACTCTGAATAACTAAGGGGTGACCGGTGATGGTTAATATCGCGATGATAGGTCATAAGCGCATTCCTTCGCGTGAAGGCGGCATTGAGATCGTTGTAGATGAACTAGCTACGCGTATGGCCGCAAAGGGGCATAAGGTCATCGCGTACAATCGCAAGGGACATAATGTTGCGGGCGCCGAATTTGACGGAAACGTTCATTCTGCAAATAAGCCCTTTGTATATAACGGCGTGCGTGTTGTTCCAGTGCCAACTTTCGAAGCGAAAGGTTTGGCAGCGTTGACCTCCTCATTCTTCGCGACACTGAAAGCCATTGCGGCCAGGCCTGACGTGATCCACTATCATGCCGAAGGTCCCTGCGTCATGCTGCGTCTGGCGCATTGGGCGGGCATTCGCACGGTAGCGACCATTCACGGTCTTGACTGGCAGCGTGCCAAATGGGGCAAGTTCGCCTCCGCATATCTCAAGTTCGGAGAACGTACCGCAGCGAAATGCGCGGATGAAATCATAGTGCTCAGCGAAAGCATGCGGCAGTATTTTCAAGAAAAATATGGTCGCGGCACACATTTCATTCCCAATGGCATTGAATATGGTGAGCCGGTTTCGGCGCAGGAAATTACCGAAAAATATGGTCTTCACAAGAACGACTATGTACTGTTTCTCGGGCGTATTGTTCCCGAGAAAGGCGTGCATTACCTTATCGAGGCGTTCAACAAGCTGAATACGAACAAAAAGCTTGTCATCGCTGGAGGCGCTTCCGACTCCAACGAGTATTACCAGCATATTCAGCAGATGGCTAATCAGGATTCTCGTGTTATTTTGACCGGATTCATACAAGGGCAGGCACTCAAAGAGCTCTATAGCAATGCTTATATTTATGTGCTCCCAAGCGACTTGGAGGGCATGCCGATGAGTCTGCTGGAAGCCATGAGTTACGGTAACTGTTGCCTTACGTCCGACATTCCGGAATGTGCGGAGGTAGTAGAAAGGCACGCAGCGACATTCCAGCATGGTTCTGTTGAATCCCTGCGGAAAAAACTTCAGGAATTGCTTGAAAACGATGATCTTGTACAACGTTACAAGGCAAATGCCGCAGATTACATCGTCAACAAATATAACTGGGATTCCGTCACCGATCAAACATTGAACCTGTATGGGGGAGAATGAGCATGCGAATTCTCCTAGTGAACAAATATTTCTATCGTAAAGGTGGCGCGGAAACCTATTTCTTCGCATTGGCGGAAGGCTTACGCGCACTTGGCCACGATGTCGCGTTCTTCTCCATGCAGCACCCGAATAACGAACCGAGCTATTGGAGTAAATACTTCGTTTCCGAAAAGGACTATGTGGGGGATATTTCCGCTTTCAAGAAGGTTCAGGAAGCCTCCACGTTGATTTACTCTTTTGAGGCGAAGCGCAAGTTTGAGGCGTTGCTAGAGGAATTCAAGCCAGATGTGATTCACATGAACAATGTGCATCGCCAGCTGACGCTCTCGATTCTTGATGCACCGTATTTGAAGAAACATCATGTGCCGGTGGTGTATACGGCGCATGACTACATTTTGCTGTGCCCGGCCTATACGATGGTGAATGGCAGGGGAGAAGTGTGTGATGCCTGCCTGGATAGGCGATTCATGCATGCCACAAAGAATGTGTGTGTGAAGGGATCGCGTGCCAAGAGTCTGCTTGCTTCCGTGGAAGCCGAATTTCTGAAGTATCACCATTCGTATGACAAGATTGATGCGATTATCGCGCCTTCTGAATTCATGAAGAGCAAACTGGATGAGGGCGGATATGCAGGGCGTACCATTGCCATGCAGAATTTCCTGACGGATTCGCAGATGGCGATGGGCGCCCGTGTGGCGAATACGCATAAGTTCGATGATGCGCAGGCCGGGGTACGGCCGTATGTCCTGTTCTTCGGACGCCTATCCCAAGAGAAAGGCATCCTCACTCTGGTGAAGGCGTTCCTACAGGCTGCTGGATTGGAACGATACGCGGATTCGGACGCCGCTGCCGGCCATGAGGGGTTCCTGCCAGATACATGGGATTTGCACATCGTCGGTGACGGCCCGGAACGTGAGGCGATTGAGCAGTTGATTGCATCCGCTGGCCCGCAGGCCGTTTCACGCATTCACCTTTTGGGGTACAAGAATGGTGAGGATCTGCAGCGGGAAGTCGGCAACGCCCGTTTCAGCGTGCTGAGCTCCGAATGGCGGGAGAACATGCCGTACTCCGGCTTGGAATCCCTGGCCGCTCAGACGCCGATCATCGGTGCACGCATCGGCGGCATCCCCGAGCTGGTGGAGGAAGACAAAACTGGCTTTACTTTCGAATCCGGAAACATCTCGGATTTGAAAGATGGTCTGCTTAAAGCCGCCGCGGTTGATGAAGATATCTATGGCACTATGCAGCGTCGGTGTATTGAATATGTCACGCTGCGTTGTGGACAGCAGGCATATGCGGAGCAGCTGGTTGATCGGTATGCAAAGCTTTTGAATTCAGGTAAGAACGGTAACTGATATGAAGATTTTGTACATTGCATATGCGAGCTCGCCTTATGGCGGTAGTGAGGAAGCCGTAGGCTGGAACCTTCCTTTGGCGATGAGCCAGAACATCGATAATGACGTGCATTTGATTACCAAGATCGAGCAGAAGGAAGCCATTGAAGATTATTCTTCAAAGCATCCCGAACTCCGACTTCATGTGTATTACTGTGATATCCCTTCGTTCTATAAGAAGGTTTACAAGGGATATCTCTATCCAGGACGTCATGGTATCTGGCTGAAACGTGTCGCTCCAATAGTCCACGATCTTGATGGACGATATCATTTCGACGTCATTCATCAGATAGCGCCTGTCGAATTCCGTTCCCTTATTGAACTTGGCAAAACGGATGCGGTGAAGGTTTCCGGTCCGCAGGGCGGTGCTGAGTACGCGCCGAAGCCGCTGAAAAAGTATCTTCGTCCGGTTGCATTGTTCGAGATGATTCGTCGTTGCTCTAATTGGCTCATTATTCATAAGCCTTCTTTCCGCAAGGCATATCGTTCCTTTGACATGCATCTGTTTGCGAATAAGGAGAGCAGACAGTATTTCATTGATCATGGAATCGATGCAAGCAACGATATCGTGAAAACCGAGGTGGGATGCTGGCCTGAAGCTTGGCGCGAGCACCAAAGGACGGACCATGAGGTGCCGCACATCCTGTATGTCGGCAGGTACATTCCGCGTAAAGGCGTCGAACTATTACTGGATGCTTGCGCCGTGCTGAAGGAGCAGGGATTTACCAAGTATGAGTTGCGGATGTGCGGATGGGGCCATCTGAAACAGAAACTTCGTGACGAGGTTGCTCAGCGTGACCTGATGAATAATGTTACCGTGTTAGGCAAAATTCCCTACACGGAAATGGCGGAGCAGTATGCATGGGCCGATTTCTTTGTGATGCCGAGTGTGCGTGAAGCAACGGGTGTAGTTCTTGCTGAGGCTATGCAAAATGGATTAGGAGTCGTTACTTTTAATCAGGCCGGAGCCACAATCGCTTTGAATGATAAGGTCTGCAATTACGTCAAGACTCGAGATGGGGCGAAGGGCTTCGCTCAGGCGATGCGTGAGTGGTCCGAGCATCCCGAAATGCGTCCCGATATGCAGAATATCAAAGCATGCTTTGAAAGTCTGACCTGGCCTCGCAGAGCAGAGTACTACATGCGTCTGTATGAAAAGCTTATCAACGGCAAGCATGAGGAGAAGGCGTGAGCGAACCGAAAGTCAGCGTGGTTATTCCCATGTATAACGTGGAGAAGTACCTCGATACATGCGTGCAAAGCGTGCGGAAGCAGACTCTGCAGAATATTGAGATCATTCTTGTGGATGACGGTTCACCGGATCGCTGTGGCGACATGGCTGAAGAATACGCCAAGCAGGATTTACGAATCAGGGTTGTGCATCGCGAGAATGGTGGGCTGGGGCCGGCTCGTAACAGTGGCATGGAAGTCGCGACAGGGGAGTACATCGGATTCGTTGACTCTGATGATTGGATCGAGCCGCAGATGTTTGAAGAGCTCTATAATGCTGCGACCCAACACAATGCCGATATCTGTTTTTCGGGTATGCAATGCATGGTTGATGGTGCAAAAGGAGACAGGAATGTGAATCCTTTCGCTGACCAGGTGCTCACTGGACAAGAAGAGATTTTCCGATTGCGTCGTTCCTTTTACGGTCCGTTGCCAAATCGGCAGAAGTGGGATCCGGTGCCGGTATCGGTATGGACCGCGGTGTATAGGCGCTCGCTGATTGTGAACAACAATCTTCGGTTCCGTAATATTCGTTCGGAAGACAAGTTCTTCAATACCGAAGCTTGTAAAGCGGCGTCAGTCATTACCGCGATTGGAGAGACCCGATACAACTATCGTTGTGATGGTCAAAGTTCGATAACGCGAACATTCTCGGAGCGTATGGTCGATTCATATTTGGAACTGTTCCGTGAATTGCTCACCATGGCTGGTAGTGAGAATTCAACGTATCGGAATGAATGTCTTCTGCGTGCCAGACGCGGTGTTATCGATTACACACGTGTGGCTTGTCAGACCATAGCCGGATCCCGCATATCACAAGTTCAAAAATCGAGAGCGATGCGGAAGATGGTTGATGATGTTTCCGTATGCGTTTCCGTTATTGGCTATCCGTTCTGGAAACTGCCTATTCCCCAAGCGGTGTTCGCGGGATTGCTGCGTATGAAGGCAACGTGGCTTATGCTATCATTGGCCGGTCTGAAAGTTGCGCTATGAACTCTGAAGCTATGTTGAAAACTGCGGGGCATAGTAGACGCAAAGGGCTATTGCGCACTCCATTGAATGCGCGTTTTGGCGTCTTCTTCATTTTGTTCTACTCCATTGCGATGGAGGCGTTGATTGAGAACCTCCATTTACCGGGAACCATCCGATATCTTAATGATGTAGTGCTGATTGCCGTAATATTTGGAATTCAGGGTCGGTTCCTGCCAATTCTGCGCAAAGAACATTCCTATATGCTCTGGGGCGCGGTATGCGCATTGTTCGTCATGGATATCTTTACAGCGGTCATTAATCTTGTTTCGCCGTTACTGGTGATGTGGGCCGTACGTAATACGTTTCGTGGACTCATTTACCTGTTTTGCGTGATTGCTGTGCTTCATGTGGAAGACATGACGAAGCTGTTCCACGTCCTATTGGGGCTGCAGTTCCCTAATCTTCTTTTGGCGATCTATCAATCTTTGGTGACGAGCGGTGGCAATCCTGATTTCGTACATGGGCTCTTCGCTAACGGTGCCGGTGCAAACACGTTCAGCGCTGTGCTGTTCGCATATTATTTGAATGCATATCTGAATGGGCGTGAACCGGTATGGACTGTCGCATTCGTCGCGGTGACTTCAATTATGATTGCCGCGATGGCTGAGGAGAAAACCTTCTTCCTGTATTTCATCGTGATTTTCATTCTTTCCATATTGATTTCACGGTGGTCTCTCAAAACATTGTGCTTTATTGCTGTGGCATTTATCGCAGGAATCTTCCTGGTTCAGTATATTGCCATAGTTATGCCAGACATTCTTGAGTTTCTGACTGATTGGAATACCAGCAAAACATATCTTACCGCTACATGGGCGGATAGCTACGGTATTCCCCGTCTGGGAGCGTTCACTTTCATTGCTAAGAATTTCTTCAATAATGATTTTGCGACTTCGTTGTTTGGCTTTGGTTTTGGAAGTGCTGAGCACTCCCAGTTTGCTTTCTTGGATTCCCCATTCTATTTGAGATATGGCGAGTTGAGTTACCGCTCCTTCACACATCAATGGACTTTCATAGAAACCGGCTATATAGGCTTCGGCCTTTTCGTACTTGTGTTCATAATTGCATTGATCTGTTTGTGTAAGCAGCGTTGGATATACAGAAAGTATGATGCCGTCCTGAATCTGACAGGCATCTGCATGTGTGTGGTCTGCATTATCTCTATGTGGAGTAATGCAACGTTGAAACTTGATGCGTCATATATCCCATGCTTTGGCGTGGCCATAGGCTTTTTGACCCGTAAAGGCTTTGGTGACGTTCCCAATGAAAAGAGTGAAACAGTATGAAGCAAGGACTGCTTTCGGTAATCATTCCTGTTTACAACGCCGAGCCATACCTCGCAAAGTGCATAGACAGCGTGCTGTCGCAAGATGTGCCGTTGGAGGTTTTGCTGATTGATGATGGCTCAATTGATGGAAGCGCGAACGTGTGCAAGCGTTATGCCGAGCGTGACACAAGGATTCGATACTTTCGCAAAGAGAATGGCGGCGTATCATCGGCACGCAATGTCGGCTTGGACAATATGCTCGGTGAATTCGTTACTTTTGTCGATAGCGATGACCAAGTCATTAGTGGTTCGTATCAAACAATGCTCAACGAATTTGCCGACTCAGCGACTGACCTTGTTTGCTGCGGCATCGTGCGCCAGAACGAACAGGGGCAAATTGTTGACCGCTATGGTATTTTGCCGGGACGGGCTGCAATGACTCCAATCGAGGCGATGGACTCATGCTTGGCTTCAGATGGTCCGGTGGGGTTCACGGTATATGCCAAGATTTTCCGGACTTCACTGTTCTCGGGAACAACCCCAATTCGATTCCCCGAAGGTCAATTGATGGAAGAAGCCTATATTCTTCCGCATGTCTTCGTTAGATGTCGGAATATTGTTCACATAGGTGAAGCAGGTTATATATATGCCCTTCGGTCTGACAGTTATACCACCAAACCGTTGAGTAAAGAATGCTATGCCATTTACGATACAGCCGAGAGATATGAGGCAGAACTGCCGTCGCTGTTTCCTCGATTCGATATGCGCTTTCTGTTCAGATGGCGGGTGGAAAGCTGTACCAATATTTATAGGACAGCATTGAAGCAACAAAACGTTATTGATCCCAAGGTTTTCGAACGCATCAGACGGGAATTCAGTAGGATTTTTCGTAAAGGGCTGTTTGCCTCATCGATTTCATTGCGAACGAAATTACTGATGGTGGATACGGTGAGTCGTTTCTTCCTATTGAGGCAGAACACAAAACAACACGTACGGCGAGGAGGCGCCCGATGAAAAAACAATGTGTATTGATTCTTCCCTATTTTGGTAAGTTCAATAATTATTTTCCACTGTTCCTTCGTTCATGTGCCGCGAATCCGTCATATGATTTTCTGATTTTTACGGATTCCATGGAATCATACCAGTACCCCTCCAATGTGCATGTGGTGCCAATGACTTTGGAGGAGTTTAAGGCCAACGCCAAGAAAAAACTAGGGTTTGATGTGTGCATCCCTCAGCCATACAAGCTTTGTGATTTCAAGCCGGCATATGGTTTCCTCTTTGAAGATTACATTCAAGACTACGAATATTGGGGGCATTGCGATTGTGATCTTGTTTTCGGTGATTTGGAGACGTTGCTGACTCCGATTCTTAAAGAAGGATACGATAAGGTTTTTGCCGTTGGTCATTTGACGATCTACCGTAATACAGTTGAAAACAACCGGCGCTTCATGAAACCGTTGCATGGGCGTGATATTTACAAAGAGGCATTCACTACAAGCAAGATATACGTGTTCGATGAGAATGTGCAATGTTGGATGAATCCGGATCGCTTGAATGTCCATCTTCTCTTCAGAGAAGATGGAGCCAAGTTGTATGAAAAAGACCTGTCTTTCAATGTCGACACAAGGAGTGCGAAGATTAAGCGCACTGTATATGACTCGAATATGCAAAGCTTCCATGAAGGCGAGAGCTATGATTTGACGCGGTACTACTGGTGTGATAAAGGCATCGTCTCTGTCTCATGGGACAAGGATAGTCGTACGGCGGTGATTCGGCTTTATCTATATATGCATTTGCAGTCGCGGAAAATGCATGATCCTGTGCCTTCATCTTCGATAGTGGAAATACGGCCTGACAGATTCGTTGCGGTAAATAGTCTGCCGATATCTAGAAATGAACTTGATGGACGATGGTTTAATATATTCAATCTGTTCTGGATTGATATATATCTCAAGAAGATACAGAAGAAAATAAGTAATTTGATGAAAGTTAAACGATGATTCGTAATTTATTAAGACGTTTCGTTTTAAAAGAAAGAGCTAGTTCGCAGGATTTTATTAATTTCTGGAAAAAACAAGGTGCCAGAATTGGTGAGGGGACATACTTCTTTGACCCAAGGAGCAATTGTTTAGGTATCAATAATCCCTGCAACTTGACTATTGGGCGTAATGTGCAGGTTACGCACGGTGTTGTGATCGCCGATCATGGATACGATTGGAGTGTTCTGAAAGGAGCATACGGTGAGGTCCTCGGCAATACTGGTCAGATTTCCATTGGTGACAATGTCTTTATCGGCATGAATGCGATTATTCTCAAGAATGTTCACATCGGGAATAATGTCATTATTGGTGCGGGGTCGGTAGTCACGCATGATATACCAGATGATTCTGTCGCTGCGGGGAATCCTTGTCGAGTTCTTATGCCCCTTTCCGTGTACAAGGAAAAAAGGACGAATGCTCAGTTAGAAGAAGCAGTCAATTTGTTTGACGCTTATGTTAAAACCCATCCTGGTGAAATTCCAGATAAGGAATTTTTTAGAGAATATTTTTGGCTGTTTGAACGACCTGATGAAGAAGGTCGAGTAAGCTGTGCGGAGTTCGACCGCGTAATGCACTTTGTAGATGGAAGTTACGACCTTTCCGCTAAGGTTTTCAGTGAAAGTAAGCGGTTATTCGATAGTTTTGAAGATTTTATTAAATATTGTCAGGCGAAAAAGTCTAAAGAATGATGTTAATTTGTTGTAATTTATTGAATAATGATCTAGTTAGGTAAATTCTTTTTCATGTTTTAAGGAAACAGGACTTCGTGAATTGGAATTAATCAAATATAAAGGATGGGACGATGTCAAGGCATAAACGAAAGTCGATTAAAGTAAATTTTATAATGAATGCCTTTTTGACATGTTCTAATTTTATTTTTCCTTTAATCACTTTCCCGTATGTCTCTCGAGTTCTTCTAGCAGATGGAAACGGCAAAATCAATTTTGCTACCGCGATAATCAACTATTTTATGTTGTTCGCTTCTTTGGGAATGCCTTTGTATGGAGTTCGTACATGTGCGATTGTACGGGACGACAGGAAGAAATTATCTCGCACAGTCAAGGAATTGTTCACCATCAGCATGGTGGCCACGGCTTTGTCGTTGGCCGTTTTGCTTGTGATGATTGGAATTGTACCGAAATTCCAAGAATACAGAGGATTGCTGCTGGTTCTGTCTAGCAATATCTGGCTTCAGGCGCTTGGGATGGACTGGCTGTATCAGGCGCTGGAAGAATACTCCTACATCACAGTGCGTTCAGTTGCATTCAAAATTATTGGAATCATTCTGATGTTTATGTTTGTTCATGAACATGGCGATTATGTGGTTTATGCGGTTATAACAGTTCTTGGCGGAAATGGCTCAATGATTTTGAATTATCTTCGATCCTTCAAACTTGTGGATCGAGTTTCTCTTCGCGAATGTAATTTGCGCCAGCATGTGAAGCCGCTCTTTGGCTTGTTCTTATTATCTGCGGCATGGTCATTATATGCGAATATGGATACTGCAATGCTGGGTTTCCTGAGCAATGACACGCAGAATGGGTATTTCGGCGCGTCCGTCAAGATAAAGCAGATGCTTATTGCCTGCATCTCGGCATTGGGTACGGTTTTGCTTCCACGCTTGGCGAATTATTTCGGCACTGGGAGAACCCGAGAGTTTTATGATCTACTCAAGAAAGATAGTTCATTTATTATGGTCGCTGGATTTTATGTGGTGGTGTTCTGTATTTTTGATGCGGATGAGATCATCCGCTTCCTGTCGGGTGACACGTATGAACCTGCCGTACCGGCGATGAGAGTGATTATGCTGGCGGTTTTCTTCAGCGCTCTTTATACGATGCTTAGCAATAATGTTTTGGTTCCTCAGGGGAAAGAACGTATTCCTACATTAGCTACTGTGATAGGATTGATTTCACTTACGGCTTTGGAAGTTGTACTTATCCCGTTGTTGGGTGCTGTGGGTGCGGCCATTGGTACAACGGTGGGCGAGGCTGTGGGTGCCTTGATATTGTGCCTTTATCTACGGCGTGATCTTTCCAAGATGTTTAGTAGGGAGAACATCTTGAAGTGCATAGCTGCTTCCGTTGTTGCCTCCTGTGTTCTATTGCCGGTGAGGGGTCTTGTTTCTGATGGCGGTCTTTTCGTCCGACTGCTGTTGCAAGGGTCTGTTTTCACAATTGTGTATTTCGCTGCTTTGATATTGATGCGGGAGAAATTCACAATGTCTGTTATTCTGAGCAGAATGTCTTGAAGGAAAAGTATGCATTATTAATATATAACGCTTTAAAAAATTTAAAGAGTAGATTATTTAAAGAGTAGATTATTGGAAAATATGATGAATTATACTTTTACGGTTTTTACTCCGACTTTTAATCGTGCTGCTTCGATCCATAGAGTATATGAGAGTCTAAAGTCTCAGACGTTCCGTGATTTTGAGTGGCTGATCGTTGATGATGGTTCGGAAGATGATACTGCTGATTTGGTCAGAAAATGGATTAAGGAAGCGGATTTTCCGATTGAATATATGAAACAGAACCATGCCGGAAAGCATACTGCGTGGAATTTTGCGTTACAAAAAGCTAAGGGATATTTCTTCATTATTGCCGATAGTGATGATGCTTTTGTTTCGGATGCTTTGGAAAGACTGCTGGAGGTTTGGAAAAGTATTCCAGAGAAAGACGCCGCAAAGTATAGAGGCATCACGTGCCGATGCATTACGGATGAAGGCGTTATGGTTGGTTCCACGGAGATTCCTACGCCATGGTTGGACGCTAGCGAAGCGGATGCGAAATATGTTCATAAGCTGCAATATGAGATGTGGGGCATGACCCGCACCGAGGTCCTCAAACAATACCTTAACCCGAATATTGCGGGAATGAGGTTTTATCCTGAATCAATAATATGGGATAAAATGGGCGAAAAGTATTTGACAAGATATATCAATGATCCATTGAGAATTTTATATAGCGATCAGGCTAACGCGACTACTGTAAAGAATATTAATAATAGGTATAAAGAGAATTATTACCTATGGCGTCATATACTGAACGATTTGAAGAGATATGTCTTTAATGAGCCTTTGATGTTTGTGAAAGCAGCAATCGGAATTATGAGGGATGGTCTTCTCTCAGAAAGGCGTTATGTACAGATTCTTCGCGATGTGAAGTTTCTGTCCTGTAGGGCGTTGGTTATTTTTGGATCGCCGATTGCATGGGTGCTTGCGAAAAAGGCCAAAACCAAGTAACTGAACTGCGCCCCGATTGTTGGACGTTGTTAATTAGGATACAGCCCTAGACCGCGGGGGACATGCTCCGGAACTCCTCCGGGGTATGTCCCTCGAGTCGTATCTGGCGCCGTCTGGTGTTCCAATGGATGATGTAGGCGTCCAGCTCGCGTTTGAACTGTTCGTACGAGTCGAACTCGCGGCCGCGGTAGAACTCGTCCTTCAAGTGGCCGAAGACCTGCTCGGTGGCGGCGTTGTCCAGGCAGTTGCCTTTGCGGCTCATGGACTGGCGGATGCCGAGGCGTTCGAGCTCGTCCCTCCACCATCGGTGCTGGTACCGCCATCCCATGTCCGAGTGCAGGATCGGCTCCGCGCCGGCGGGCAGGCGCTCCGCGAGCATGGCGAGCAGACGCTTCTGCTGCCCGAGGTCCGGACTGCGGCTCACGTCCCAGGCGACGATCTCCTTGCTGGCCATGTCGTACACGGGCGCGAGGTACGCCTTGGAGCCGGCGACCTTGAACTCGGTGACGTCGGTGCCGAGCTTGGAGAACGGACGGGCCGCGTCGAAGTCGCGTTCGAGCAGGTTATGCACGTGATCGCCCGTCTCGCCCCTGTACGAGCCGTACCTCCTCCACGGGTTCCTGGAGCGGATGGCGCATCTCAGTCCCATGCGCCGCATGACCCCGGGCACGCTCTTGGCCGACACTCGTTGCCCGAACTCGTGGACCAGACACATGCGCACCTGTCGGTGGCCGCACCCGTTCGGCGTGCGTCCCCAGATCTCGCCGACCAATGGCTCGAGATCGGCCCGCGTCACACGTTCCGGATGCGACAGCTGATAGAAGTACGTGGATCTGGCCAGTCCCGCTATCCTCAGGAGGTGGTCGAGCCGGTGTCCCCGCCCTGCGAGCAGTCGGACGACGGCGCTTCGCTCGCGCCGCGTGACTTGGACGCCCGCAGGGCCCGGAGTTTTTCCAGGTACGTGACCTTCGCCTTCAGATAGGCGACCTGTTCGGCGAGCTCCTGCTCGCGCGTGGGTTCGGGCTTCGGTTTGGATTTCGAGCCTCTGGGCCTGCCCTTGGGCTTCGGCCTGAGCGCCTCCGGGCCTCCCGCCCGGTACTCGCGGCACCAGCGTTCCAACGGCGCGATGCTCGCGATCGCGTACTTCGCCATGACCTCCGTCTTGGTCATGCCGTTCTCGACGTGGTCGCGCGCGGCTGCGACCTTCGTCTCCCAGTCGTAGCGTCTGCTGCCGTTGCCTCCCATGACCGCCTCCTCGCCGCCGGACCTGTACAGCATGATCCAGTTTCTCGCGGTATACACCGGTATGGCAAGCCGTCTGGCGAGCGTGTTCCCACCGGCTCCTGTCTTGATGAGTTCCAGCGCCTCGCGCCGGAACCCGTCGTCGTAGTGTTTCCTTCGATCCTCACGCATACGAAAGAACCGCACCTCCGATCATCGAATCTGAATTTCTTCAGTCCAACAATCGGGGTGCGGTTCATAACGCGGAGGGATTCCTCGGGCGCGTGAAGACGGAATCCGTCTATCCCGAGCATCGGGAGGAGTGGGCCCGTGATGAGGTGCTCGTCCTGATAGACGATTACATCCACTGGTACAACCCTGCGCGCATCAAACGGTCGTTTGGCTGGATGAGCCCGGTAGAATGCCGTCAAAAAACCAAGGAAGGGCTGCGTGACTGTCTCCAAGAAAACGTCCGCAGCACTTTTTTCCATGCCGAATGTGGCGGCGAGTTCGACGACCCGGGGATCGGCGAACCGCTCGGCGTGTTCGGCGTCGAACGCCCCCTCTCGTGCAAGGGCAATTCCTGTGGCAACGCGGTGGTCGAGTCCACGTGTGTTTCGGCAAGTTGCCGCCCCGCCATCCCTCAGCTCCATCATGGGATGTGCCAAGCGCCGACTCTTCCGCTACATTTCCGGACGTTTTATGAGAGAGTCCGCATGACAGTTGAGAACAGCACTAGTACAAACATGGTAGATTCGCGCAGTTTTCCGCTACATGGCGAAATGAGGGTCAATTTTTGCCCTAGGTGCAGGCTGCTTTCACGTCGAGCAGTTCTACGATGCCGCCATAAAGCTTGCTTGTTATAGACATGCCAAGACATATACATGTGTATTACATTAGAGATATCAAGAAATATACATATACCCGCTGTAGCGTATCATCAACCTAGTTTTATTCGTTTTAGAAAACCCTTGAGTGCGATAGCATGTAGCAAGACGAAACCGATACTTGAGATGAGGTGAAGCGATGGTGGAAGAGCAAATCGATTGGAGGAAGACGGTCGAGGCCATTCTTGAGAACGCCAACCGTCCTTTCGTTCCGATCAGCAAGTCCTTCATCCAGCAGCCTCGCGGAAGCAAGGAGCGCAGCAGCGTGCTGTCCCAGTTCGTGACAAATGGAGATCTCAGGGGCTTGAAGGCCTATCTACTGATCGCGGCATCCGCAAGCAGCCCCGACACAGATAACGAATGGTACACATCGCTGCCCCTGCAAACATGGGCTCGTGCCTTTGGATGCTCAGAAACAGCCGGTAGCGTTGCGACCGCAAAGGCTGCCGCCACAAGGATTCTTCTGCGACTTCAACAACGTGGCTTGATCGAGAAATCCCGTTGCGGCAAAGAGTGCAAAATCAAGATCAAGCTACTCGCGCAGGACGGCTCGGGCGAGGAATACCAGCGACCAGCAAGCCGGTACATACGACTGTCCCACGATTTTTGGAAGAGCCGCTTCGATGAGGACATCAGCCTGCCCGCCTTGGCGATGTTCCTCGTCGTCCTTGGCGAACGAACACCATGCGAGCTTCCAACGGAACACATGCCGGAATGGTACGGATGGTCCGCAGACACCGCCGAGCGCGGCTTGCGCGAACTGCAGCGCATTGGCCTGATCCGCAAGGAACAACACCTCAAGGAAGCCCCGCTGAGCCCAACGGGAATCACCACGGTGAACGAATATTATGTCTGCCCGCCATTCGACAAACAAACATTAGATTCGAGACGGCACACGCACGAGACGAAAGGAGGAAAAGCATGAGTGAACTGATCGCATGGGGCGACGAAAGCGTACAGACCCAAGGCGGCGTCATCCCCACCTACTACATGGGAGCTTGCATCTGCGGACTTGGAGAGCGCGATATCCGCAGCCAGCTGCTTTCCGCGACCAAGCGAAAAGTCTCCAAGTTGCATTGGCGTGATATGACGCTTTCGGAGAAACGCAGATCCATACCAGTCATCGAGGCATTGTCACTGCCCCATATCGTCATAGCTGCTACGCCCTTGGATGGCACGGTCACCTCCGAACGCGCCCGACGTAAATGCCTCGAACTCTTGCTGCCCACGCTGGAGAAAGAATACGGGATCTCGCGTCTCGTTCTAGAATCACGCGAAACCAGCCAAGACGACAGGGACCTCGTGTTCGTCCGTGGATTGCGGAGCAGGCGTTTCATCAGCCGACTCCGCGTGGACTTCGCCCCGGGCTTTTCCGACGCTCGTCTGTGGATAGCAGACCAAGCGCTTGGAGCCATCGGCGATGCGCAACGCGGCCGCCAAGACTTCTCCTCATTCCTCAAAACCCTGGACATGCGCGAACTGGATTTGCACCATCTCGCGTAAGTCACGCCGCAATTCAGCCTGTGGAGACATCACACTAAGGCCGTCAGCCGAATGGTATATACTTACCAGTAAGCCAACCTCCGAGGAGGAAATGGAAGTAGGAGCCGGATTCCCTGTGCATCATGGGGGCCGGCTCCCGCGCTATGCGGCATAACCGCATAGCGACTACGGGTTAAGGATCAAAAAGTAGGGTTAAGTAAAGAAACGTGGGTCTTATTCGGGTGTGTTGTTGGCGTGTTGGTGGGTTAGTGTGAGCGTCCTGCCCAGCCTGTTCTGATGCCGAACCCGCTCTCGTAGGCGTTGATGCCGTTGGTGGGTAGCGGCACTGCGGTCATGGTGCCGGGCGCGGGCCCGTCATGCTCTATTGTTCCTTTCCTCGTCGGCTTCCAATGCTCGGACGCGATGAACGACATGGTATGAGGATGTTCGGTGAGCATGTATACCGTCCATTCGCAGCAGCGTCTCATGTGCGCGCTTCGGATGGTCCCCGGTGGTAGTCGAGGGTCCGTTTGACGACCGCGTCGACGCCGGGGTCGTCAAACGCGAACAGCATCCCGTTCCGGTTCAGCCTGACGAGCCGGAAGCAGGCCTGGTGCGGCCGCTCGTGCGTTCGCCACCACTTGCGGCCCCTCGCATGAACGGGATCGTCCTTGGCCTTGGCGCGCTCCTTGGGATAATCGCCGTACTCGCCATGCCACCGGTTGAGGTCGGCGAGCCATGCGGCCGCCTCTGTCTTTCGTCAAATAAATTCGCGTGTCGTCACCGGTTAATCTGAACACCATCGGGTAGTGCCCGAAAGTGTGCGCAAATGTGATTCCGCCCGTCCATGGCACGGTTATCAGTTCGCTTCCATGAGGTTGTCATCGAGGCGGGACATATCGAGGTAGCGACGCGTGGACCATTCGCTGGCGGCGGCGTACCGGATGCGGGCGCAGATGAGCATGAGCGCGCTCCTGCCGTCGGGGAAGCCGCCCGCAACGCGGGTGCGACGTCTGATCTCGCGGTTGAGCCGTTCGATCATGTTATTCGTGCGGATCCTCCTGCGGTGCTCGGCGGGGAACTCGGGCAGCAGGTAGGTCGTGGTCTCGCCGATCCCCTCCCGCAGGCGGTTGGCGGCGGCCTTCAGCTTCCTGGACTCCATCTCGGTTGCGACCGCCTCGGCCTTGGCCAGGGCCGCCTCGCGCGATTCCATGGCGAATATGGCCTTGAGGGCCGCGGACGCCCATTCCCTGTGACTGGGCGGCGTCTTGGAGAGCATGTTGCGCATGAAGTGCACCATGCACCGCTGGTACCTCGCGTCCGACAGCATCGAGTTCACCGTGGAGACGAGCCCGGCGCACCGGTCGCCGACCACCAGTCTGACGCCCCTCAACCCGCGTTCGATCATGCCGCGGACGAACTGCTCCCAGCTGTCGAATCCTCCCTCATACCCTCCGCGACGCCGATCACCCCGCGGTGCCCGTCGGCGTTGACGCCGATGGCGACGAGCACGCTGACGTTCTCCACTGCCCACCCCAGGAGCGCTTGTGCCACACGCCGTCCACGAACACATACGGCCACTCGCCCTCCAATGGGCGTTCGCGCCACGCATCGATCTCGGCGTACACCTTCCCGAGTTTGTCGCTCAATGTCTGGGAGGGTATGCGGTCGTCCCACAGAAGCCGGCCGGTGTCGTCCACGCGGCGGGTGGAGACGCCGGCCAGGTACATGTCGATCAGCGACTCCTCGACGCTCTGTTCCCTGCGGCGGTATCGTTCGATGACCGCGGACTCGAAGACCGCGCCCTTCAATTTCGGCACCTTCAATTCGAGCTTGCCGACCTTGGCCGTCAGCCCGCGTTCGTAGTGACCGGCGCAAAACGCCTTCCGACTGGTCTTGTGCTCGTATCTGCCGGCGTTGGCGATCTGCTCGACCCTGGCCTTGACCAAGGCATCGAGCCTGGTCTCGAACATGGCGTCGTCGAACTGTGTGATTTCCTTGGACATGGCCTCGCGCATCTTTCCAATCGCGGTTTTCTTGTTCGGCGACTGAAAATCGTATACGGCACGGGCCATGTTCTCTTCCAAGAAGCCCGAATCACAAAATGCGCAAGATTTCGGGCCTTATCTGAAACGGTAGTGCCCGAAAGGTTGCGCACTTTGGATCATGGCCGCCCGTGGCGCGATGATCAGTTCGCTTCCTCCGGCGTGCCGCCAAGCCGGGACATGTCGAGGTAGCGGCGCGAGCTCCACTCGTTCGCGGTCACGTACCGTGTGCGCGCACGAGCATCAGCGCTGTTGCCATCCGGGAAGCTGCCGACGACGCGCGTGCGGTGTCTAAACTTCAAGGCAGGGAAATCGTTTCAACCTTTAGAATCAGAAGCGAACTTTCCTCTCCTCCAATCCTCTAGCAGATTTAGTACTTCATCGACTGAGGCAGCTGTATGAACTGTGTCAGAGGCCTCATTCGCTTCCTTCTTGAGCAATGCCGCATAAGCGACATGTTGTCCTTCTGGCTCGGGAATGTTTTGGGCATCCCGTTTAATTATGCTAAGGATGGCCTTTCGATATGTTTCTGGATTTACGATCCTTTCGAGAATCTTCCTATTGACGATGTATTGTTTGTCTTCGCGTTTGGTCAGAGCGGCTGCAATGGTGACGGAATACATCTCTTGGTCGATATAGGGTTCTAGAGCGCGCAGTGAGGAGATCAGGTCATCTGCATCATCTTCAAATAGCCATCGCAGCATGGCGGCGGCCTGAAGGAGTTCAATATGCCAGATATTTGCCGGTAATTTGCTTTCCTCCTGCATCTTCAGCGCAAGCTCTTTGAGCCTATCGATAATATTCGGAAGCCTTTCCTTTAGGGCTTCATCGCCTAAGGCGGACAAATTATGGTCAATGAAATTATTGATATTATCTTGACCATAGCTACTCATCTCACTTAAAAATATATTCTTCCTGAAATCATTGGTCTGCTTGCGCATAAGACATAACTTCATGCCAACGGTAAGCCAGATCAAAGCAAGAAAAGCCCCCGGTGAATCCAAAAGAACTAGCGCGTCCAAAATGGAAACAGTATCTAGCCCTGATTCCTTGTTGAATGAAACCCTAAGGAACGTTTTCATGGGATAGGTGGGCATAAGTGGAAGAGAAACCTCTGAACTACGGCACTGCATCGAAAATGGTACTTCACAATAGAACTTAAACAATTCGATAATCTGTTTTGTATCGAGGGTCTTATATTCGAAAACATGCCGTTCTATATAATCTTGAATTGCTCCGCTAAACGCAGCCTTGGCATAATCGCTATCAGGTGTAATATCAAGTTCGTTGATGTTTTTGTTGAGCAAAAATGATGAATACAACGATTCTGGAATTACATTTTCAGGAAGATTAAAATTAAAGTACAAATCAACATATTGGTCTTTGTATATAGATCGATATGATTGATCGGTTTCATTCTTTCCAAGGAAGACAAATTGCTTAGCGGTAGCCCATGAGACAAGTGGAAAAAGAGTCTCAACCACATGTTTCCAGCCTTCGCATTCCTCTGTTAGGTTTTTGTCTGATTCCTGAATGAGCTGTGTAATTCTTTCCGAGCTGGATGATGAGGTAAGAGAGCCGCTGGAAGCGTTTCCGCGCGGAATGTCTCCACATATTTCATGCCGATGTCGGCTAATCCATTGATACAATTTCGGGCAGAAGGCCTCTATGCACGATATTCCCGCAAGGTCGAATAATTCAATATCATCACCTAATGTGGAATAACTGAGTTTAACCTTATTAAGAAGAAGATTGGTTCTTCTTGGAGTGGTGATAAAAGGGCTAATGCAATTACTGAAAATATGCTCGTCTCTTGGAGATAAAGTATTGTCAGAGGAACAGTTGTTACGTATTGAAATGAGATCATCTTTAAGTTTCGTTCGAACAACAACTCCAGAAGGTTCCGGAACTAGAATTGGAACCTGAACAATCTTTTCAAGGAATTCATGCCCTCTTGAACGAGCGTCTCGTTCAAGCGCTTCCGCAACTTTATGATGGTCATAAAGCAGTACATAAATCACATTCGGAAAGTCACCGACAGACTTGACCGCTCGGAAAAGCGCGGAAATCTCATCGTCGGCAAGACGATCAATGTCATCGATGAACACGATGATCCGTCTCTTCTCTTTCAAGAGGTCTTTACGAAGCTTCTCCCTGACGGATCGCAATTTGTCTATTTTTCCGGAATTCGGTTCAAGGATTTTCGACAAGCTTTTGAATCCTTGAGACAGTACTTTACTGGTCATGGCCACCGTGGCATCCGGGGGAGTGATGGCACCGAACAATCCTGCGAAAAAATCAGAAATAACCGAAAAAACGTGCCTGACTTCCAGAGCCGTGATTCCCACACCAAATCCCGACAATGATTGAGCGATGGTCCGGAACAAGGCCGAAACAACATCTCCCGTATCGGAATACATCCAGGGTTCGAACTCCACGACGGTGACATTTGGGTCGGTGTCTTTTCCAAGTTGTTCGACGACCATATTCTTCAGAGACGTTTTTCCATAACCCCAAGGTGCGTCGAAACCCACGATCAGACCATGTGAAGCGTCATTGTTCAAAAGTGCCTGCGCCAGACTCTTTACGAAACCAGACCTGCTGAATTTGTCGTCCTTGACGGTTCCAATAGGCTGATCGGGAGCAAGACTGGAGGAAAGCGCATTGGCTGAATCGTGGGAAAGCATAAGAACCTCTACTCTGCCGAATCGGTTTTTTCCTCAGAATTCAACAACTTGGACGCAATATAAAAAGTCATGTACATAAGGAACGTCGCACAAATCCATCCGACAATAATCACTGCTGCGGTACCCAAAGTTAGTGAGGTGAGCATAGTGCTGCTGCCGGAATGGTACAGCAAAACAAATGGATACAAAACCATGCAGGCTGCGCTTAAGACTGTGAATATCAACAAAACTGGATAGACCCAATTCTTCCACATTGCGAACTCTTTCTCCGTCTTTCCTGGCCAATGAACAATTTAGACAAGATTGGTCGTTCTCTACTCACGACATATTAATCGGAATAAAACGTAAGGCCTTGTTTTGAGCCCTTAATAACGTCTGGATTCTTGCATATTTTGGGACTTCGTCTTTATGCCGCAGAAGAGGTTGTGTTTCGGGCTCGCTGGATGCGTTTGGGTAGCGAGCTTTGAACCGTACGTGTTGTCCCATCATGGAGCGTGCTTTGCCTATATCTCGCCTATATATGGCAGTTGCATGCGGCGAAAGGTCTGAAAACGTACCCCCGAAGTGGCTGTTTTCGTGGGTGACGTGCCATATATAAGCGAGAAGCCTCATGTCAAGAAGCCAAATCTGCCATACATAACGCAGATACGGGGCTGCGGGCGTTTTCTTGGAGATGGTCACGCAGCCATTCCCTGGCTTTGACGGTATTGTACAGGACTCATCCAACCAAGCGACCGTTTGATGCGCTCGTGGTCGTGCCAGCGGATGCAGTCGTCGACCGAGTCGAGCACCTCGTCGCCCCAATGCCCGGGATAGACGGACTCCGTCTTCATTCGACCGAAGAACCCCTCCGCGGCGGCGTCGTCCGGAGAACAGCTCTTTGGCGCCCGTCGACCGTGCCAGGCCGTAACGGCCCATGAGATCCAGCCATCCGGGCCACCGGCAATGGCATCCGCGGTCGGAACGCACCAAGGGATGTGCTCCCTCCGGCAGTGATTCCGCGGCCTTGACGAGCATCCTGTCGGCGAGCCCGGCGTTGGGACCAACCGGCCGTGTACGCGACGATCCTGCCGCCGTGGCAGTCGACCGGCGGCGAGAGACATGCCCTTCCCGTCCCGGGCCTTGATCCCGGGTGATGTCCGTGAACCATTTCTCGTTCGGCATCCCAGCCGTGAAATCGCGGTCGGCGCGGGTGCCGCAATCCGGCGTGGTCTCGCCCCTGTATGAGCCGTACCCGCGTCGTTCGGGAACGTGCGCCGTCAGACCATTCTCACGATACGCCTTGACCCAGTGATTGACCGCGCCGACGCTCACGCCGAGCCGTTCGGCGGCCTGCTTCCGCGCATGCCGTCCAGCACCAGCTCGATCGCCTTGGTCCTCGTTTCCAGCGGGATGATGGGTTTCGCCATATGGTCGGCATACCTGGGATCCTTTGCCAGCCAGCGTTCCAGGCACTGCCTGGTCGGATCGCCCAGATGCCTCACCACCTGGGCCGTGGTCATCGGCGTAGTGAAGTACAAGTCCACCGCGCGCTGTCGTTCCTCGGGACCGGACATATGATAATCCTTTCGTTCAGTCTCCAAGAAAACGTCCGCACCCTGTTCTCCTGCATGGAAAACTCGTTCTGCAAGGCAATGTCAAAGCTGTAGGCAAGCTGCGCCTCCTTTCCCCGTTCTGCTTCTCCACCTCGTTCCATAAGGTTTCGCGGTCAGAGAAAGAGGGTGGAGCATGAGATGGCAGCAGGATTTCGGAACAGATTACGCCGCCCTTTTGGCGTAATCGCTGTCCTCGCTGTAATGCTCACTGTGCAGCTTTTCGCCGGAGCGATAGGCGGCAGCAGCCACAGCAGACTGTCCGGCGCTGCGCTTAATCCGGGTCACATGAAAATGATACAGTGCGATAGTCAGTCACCCCCAAACTCATTTTTGTTGTGCTCGTTGATGGCCTCCATGAGCAGACCCTTGACTTCCGTCAAGGCGAATGCTTTTCCGCAAAGGTGTAAAACTCGGTTTCGGTCAAAACCTTTGTCAGCGATGCAACGCTTTCAATAGCTGCGCCACGGGTGATAAGATGATGTGCCCGCTTGCGCCGATCTCCCTTTTCGTAGTATGCGGCACGGTTTTCAAGTTGCTGCTTTTTGTGTTGGAGCTGCAAGAGCTTGCGTTCTTTTTCCCGCTTTCTCCGCTTCCAGTTCGGGGATAGTTTTCTGTTTTGCCATAGTGCATGACCTCCTTGATTTTGATGTGGGGATATAAAAAGACCGCCTACTTTTTTGTAGACGGTCTATGTAACACTAGAGGATAGTTTTTTTATTGCGGCATTCCACCGTTTTTAATGATGGAGTTTGCTACTCCCTCTGCTGCGGCTGTCACAAACGCAGAGGAAATGGTCTTAATTGTTTCGATAACAGGGGGGAGTCCTTTTTGCACAATTACATCTTTAACCTTTTTCCATTGGGAGTTATCTCGGATTTTATCAAGAAAATCATTGCCCTCCCATGTTAAAGAACCTACGCCGAAGCTCCGTAAACTGTTATCCGCATACCGGGCACCGTAATCAGAAATCAGCCCAGCCTCATTTAATATTTTGCAATGATAGGCGACAGTTTCCATGTCGTAGCCACTAATGTTCAAATTAGAAATCGCTGTTGAAGAGTATTCTTCTTCAATTTTCAAAAGAATGAGACGAACAAGCTCCATGTCTCGCTTCATGGATGCTCCTTTCATGGATGCTCCTTTCAATCATACTTGCTATCTGCGAATGGTTTGTTAAATCGTTCGTAGATAGCAAGTCCGCAGGGATAGCCGCTTAGCGACGCAAGGGTTGCAGCCCCTTGTACGGAACGGAGTGGCGCAAAACAACCCGAATATTCGTGTGTTTGGGCTGCCTGCCTCGCAGAGCGCACATACATGGCTTGCCCCTGTATAGAAGTGCGCCCTTTGTTCCAAAGGGATTTATAACACCGCCTAATCCTCAAGATACAAGCCTTCATCAATACGACAAATTGCCTTTCGGATATTTGAAGCAATGATTGATGATGCCTTTTCGTATTCTGTACTATATATACCCAGCAAACTGAAAATGCAGGATTTCTTACAGCGTCTGACAAATGCATTATTGAATGCTACCTTTGTGTTTTGAGAGAAGGACTGGTAATACACATCCTTTCGAAAAGCAAGCTTCATATATCTGAACATAGAAATTTCCATGACAGAGGAGGGGTATGAAGTCAATACAAGTAGCGAATGCTTTCATTCTTCGCCATGGCTCTGATATCGACATTACGAATCTTGTGCTGAACAAGCTTGTTTATTTCGCGCAAGTCGAATCTCTGCGCGAAACCGGGAAACCATTGTTCGAAGACAAGATTGAAGCGTGGCCTTACGGTCCGGTTGAGAGGAACGTTTATTTCACTTTCCAAAAATACGGACGCAACAGGATTCTCAAGCCCGAGGGAGAAACCGCAAAGGATGAACAGGCCTTATCCGTCGTAGATGGGACGGCAAAGAAATATGGTTTTCTGACGGCATTCGATCTTGTGGGATTCTCCCATCGAAAGAACTCCGCTTGGAAGAATGTCTACAGGGAAGGAGAAAACGTCGAAATCACCAACGATGCCATTCTCGCATCCGACGACGGTCTGACCTTCCCCAAAAACACTCTTGCATCTAGTTTGGATGAAGTAAATGCAAAATGGCAGAACACCTTCAGGATTCTGCGCAATGCCTGAGCAATACACTGACGAGTGGTGGCATATCCAAGCGCCGCCACTCGTTTTTCCATCTGATGATTTCGCAGAAGCAATGACACAAGCAATCGTCCGAGTACACAGGAAGCAACTTGACGACATCGGCGGATTTACCGTGGAAAGAGCCAATGACGCCGATTCCGTAAGTGGCGTTGTAGATTCGACATTTCTGCCGGTATTCGGTCAATCGTCGAAAGAACGATTCGAAGATTTGTTTCGACAAATGGCGCATTTTACCTTTCACCTAGCCAAAAATCATTATTTCGCTGATGGCAACAAGCGCACCGCAATGGCCATATCCTTGGCCATCCTGAAAATGGAAAGAATTGATTTGGATATCGATGATGATCCAGAGCCAGAACGAAATACCCTATATAAACTCATTTCCAGACTGGTGACAGAAGAAATCACGGAAGAACAATTCGCCGCAAGCCTGAGGAGAAGTGGACGTTTAATCGATGAATGATGACGGGCTGCCGCCTGTCCGCTACAGCGCAAGGCCGACCGCAATACCGGTCGTTCCTGCAATTTCTGACAACGCAGGAACGCAACGTCATTTGGCTGCTGCTGGCCATCGCTTTTCTTCCGGTGGACGGTATCACGCTCGGCCTGTACGCGCCATTCTGGTCGCCAATCAGTCCGGCGCTGTTCGCCGTGTACTGCCTATGCAATTGGCGTCAACTGCGCATCGCAGCCAACCGGTACCTGCCAATGTTCCTCCTGCCGGTGGCCTGCATAATCCTGTCCATCCCGGGATGGCTGAAGTTCGGCATCCACCTCAACGCCGCGTTCATGAGCATCACCGGATTATTGGGCGTGCTCGCCACTTTGGGTGCGATCGCCATTGCGTTCGGCATCAAACGCATTCCATGGCGTACGCCATTGCGGATTCTCATCGCTTCTTACTGGTTCTCCTTCGGCGTGGGCGTGGTGCAATGGCTATCCATCCATCTGCATATCAAGCCGTTGACCGACTATTTCGCGCACCTCATGTACCGGCAGTACATCAATGAAAGCTCGGTGTGGGGCGGTGGTCACCCGCAGTTCCTGTTCGCGGAGCCCAGCTATATCGGCATGCATCTGTTCGGCGTATTGCTGCCGCTTATGTGGCTGATGCGTGGGCTATGCCAAGCGGTTGCGCAACCTCATCGTTGTGTATGCGATTGGCGCTGCGCTAATGCAGGCCGGCACCCGGATCGTTCTTCGCGCGAATCTACCAGAGTCTTGACCCGATATGCGGGCTGCTCGCCCATCCGTGGACGGTGCTTACCGGATATGGCGCCGGCAACATCATCAACGCGGTATGGGCCGGCGCGAAGCATGCGGGACGATTGTTGAATGGCCTGGGCATGAATGGAAGTGCTGCGGTGGGATTCGCGGCTGGCATTAGCAATCATTCGGGTAGGCAATGTTCGACTGTTCAGGTTTTTGAGCCTTGCCGCTCTGGAGCTGCCATATGCGAATGAAATATGTTTCGTTGCTTAGGACGCAGTGGTCGCGGCCTGTTCGGACCGCAGCTCCTCGATACTTATATGCAAGACGGCAGTCGATGGCCGTCTATGCTGGGTGAAGTGATCTGAAGTGATCTGAAATGATTTTACAAGCTGCGGATTTGCGAACCGAACGGCCACAAAGCCAGCTTGGCCATCTTGAACGACTGGATACCGAACGGAATGCCAATGATGGTGATGCAGTTGAGCAGCCCGGCACCCACATAGCCAATCGCCATCCACAAACCGGCCAGTACGAACCAGATGATGTTCAGCAACACGGATCCCACACCTCCGCCATACTCCACGGTCTTACCGAACGGGGTCAGCGTGAGTCCCGCCATCTTGAACGCCTGAATACCCAGTGGAATGCCCACAATGGTGATGCACAACACCAAACCGATAATGGCCCAGCTGGCGGCGAGCAACAACCCACCCAGAATCAGCCACAGAATATTACCAAGAAGTCGCATACGCACATGATACTGACATGCCGTGCCGATGCCGACAAGTGGCAACGGATAACAACAAAAGATACAAAAAGCAGCAAAGCCATGTGGGAAGGATGTATTTTGCCTCGCCATAAGCAAAAATGGCGAGGCGGATTTATCGAACCTTAATCGAACCAAGTTTTAATACGGTTGCATTGCTTGGCGATGCCTCCGAATATATTGGTCACAACTTTTACTTTGCTTTCCGAGGTGTTGCTGGCAGCAACGTATTGAATGGATTTTTGCAGGCATTTAATTGAGCGGCTGCAAAAGCGATTGGTATTTTCTGGTTGAATTCTTTGAGTGCGGAGCGGCAGAAAACAAGATCTTTGATAAATGCCATGTAAAACTGCTCAACATCTGTTTGATTGAAAGCCCACTACAAATCTGCCATACATAACGCAGATAGACCGGTTGAAATGGGAAAAAGCGCAGAGTGTGGGGCGTTCGCCTTGGGAACGGACGCCCCACACTTGTTGTGCGGGAATTTATAGCATTCCGATCAGTCCGTGATCGTGGCCGTCGCGTGCGAAGGCTGGAATCGTGTCTATTCCGGCGTCGACAGTGATTTTTTGCCCCCCTTCATACACTTTGCCAGTGCGTAGATCCGTCCATGTGATGCTAGCGTTTCCGGGAAGCGTCACCTCACGCGATCTGGCTCCGGCCTCAACTACGGGGGCCACTAGGATATCAGGGCCGAACATGTATTCATCGGCGATATCGGACACCGATTCGTCTTGAGGGAACTCGTAGAAGAGTCCACGGACCAAAGGCTGGCCATCGGTATGTGCTGATTCGAACAATTCCCGAGTGTAAGGGCGCATTTTCTCGCGAATGGCAATGAACTTTCGGAAGATCTGCTCCGTCTCGGGGCCATAGCTCCAAGGCTCATTGTCGGCACCACTTGGCGAACGGTGGTCTCCGGCCGAATTGGTGATGGTCTCCTTGCCGGTTGTCGTATGCAGACTACGGTCGCCATGGTTGCGCATGACCGGTAGGAAGCATGAGAACGCGCACCAGCGGGCCAACAACTCCTTGAAATCGTCCGAATCAATTATCCCATCATGGAAACCGCCCATATCGGTGGTGAACCAGGGGATACCGGCCATGCCCATGTGGATGGCGCAGGTAATCTGGGCACGAAGGTCGGCGAAGGTCGAACCAACGTCTCCAGACCAAACAAGAGAACCATAGCGTTGCGAACCAGCCCAAGCGCAACGGGTGAGGTTGACGATGTCACCATCCCTTCCTATGGTTTGTTGCCCCTCGTAGAAGCCTTTGTTGTAGTCTCTTGGGTAGATGTTTGCCACCTGCTGGTTTGGGCCGGCGTAATATCGATAGTTGTCGAAATCGTACGTGCCGTATTCAGGTTCCGCTTCATCGAGCCAGAATGCATCAACCCCAAGCTCGGCATAATTTGTTCGGCACTTCTCCCAAACATATTCGCGAGCTTTTGGATTGGTGGCGTCATAGAACTGGCTGGGACCTTCGAACATCATGCCGACGTCTTCACCCTTATCTGCGCGCACGAGAAGGTTCTTTGACTTCATCTCAACATAATTCTCTGAGGCGAGCGCGACCTGGGGCCACACAGATACCATGAGTTTCACTCCCATGCTGTGCAGCTCGTCCGCCATAGCTTTGGGATCTGGCCAGAATTCATTCTCAAAACGGAAATCACCCATATGCGGCCAGTGGAAGAAATCTACAACGATGAGATCCAATGGAATATTACGCTGTTTAAACCCATGGGCGACGTCTAGGAGCTGACGTTGATTCCAATATCTAAGCTTGCACTGCCAGAATCCCAGTCCCCATTCAGGCATGTGAGGAGCGTGCCCTGTGGCGTCGGCGTAATGCTTCATTATCGAAGAAGGTGTATCGCCTGTGGTAATCCAGTAGTCAATCTGCTTGGCTGATTCAGCTCGCCATTCCGTACGGTTCTTGCCGAACGTAACGTTTCCAAGTGCCGGATTATTCCACAGGAAGCCATATCCGGCGCTGGAAACCACGAAAGGAATAGATGCCTGTGAATTGCGATGCGCGAGTTCGAGGGTACAACCTTTCAGATTGAGGATGTTCTGTTGGTACTCGCCCATACCATATAGTTTCTCATTTTCCGGTGTGGTAAAGGAAGCAACGATGGAATAGTCGCCTCCGGTGATCGGTTTGAACCATCGCGCTCGAAGATTTAGTGATCCGCCAGATGGTATTTCCTGAATGAGCGGTGTGCCGTCTGCCTTATAGAAGCTTAGTAAACAGCGTGGCTCTTCATATCCTGATCCGGAGTACAGGCCGCAGGATGCTTTCGCTTGAACTACAATATCGCCATTGCGTAATTCGGCGGTTCTATTGGGCTTGTCAATGGTGATACCATAGTCGTGACTGTCTGAGGCCTGGTTGTTTTGTGGCAGCAAAGCTCCTTCTTGTTCCTGTATCTCATGCATTTTCGAGGCGCGGACGCGGACTGAATTCTTTCCCCATGGTTCGATGCGAAGATATTCGCCGTCACCAGTCCACAACAGTGCATCTCCATCGATAGCAAAAGTTAGTTCACTCATAGTTGGTCCTTGTAATTATGTACTTAAGGGTTGGATCAGTCTTTCACCGCTCCGGCTGTTACGCCGGCGGCAACGTATTTCTGTGCGAAAATTAGTAATAGCGCTGTTGGTACTGAGGCCAATACTGCGGTGGCCATCATTGGCCCCCATTCTTGGTTCTGTGAACCGATAAAGTCATATAGACCCATGGTGATTGGCCTCATCTTGCCGCCACCGGAATCGAGGGTCGAAGCAAACATGAAATCTGACCATGCCCAGAGGAAAGCGAACAGCGAAGTCGTGACAATGGTATTACGGGAGAGTGGAATCACGATTTTGGTAAAAACACCCCACTGCGATGCTCCGTCGATTTGCGCTGCCTCCACCAACGAGCGTGGCATACCGGACATAAATCCCGTCATCAGAATCACTGCGAACGGTACCGACAAAGTGGAGTCGGCAACGATAAGTCCCGGAATACTGTCGAGAAGGCCGATGTCATCGTAGATCTGGTAGAAGCCTAGAGACATAACGACCGCGGGAATCATCTGAGCAACAATCAACAGGAAGTTCATGGACTTTGAGCCTTTGAACTCCAAGAAAACAATGGCGTATGACGAAGGTAATGCAATTGCTAGGGTCAGGATCACGCATCCTATGGCAACTAGCAATGACGTTCCTAGGTAGGGGAGCTGTGAACTTAACGCAGAGGCATAATTGTCGAGCGTGAAATCTTTCGGGAACAGATCACCTGAACGGATGGAGCGACGTTGCGTGAATGATATGTTGATCATCCAGTATACGGGGAAGAGCATAATCAGCGTCAAAATGATGCCTATAAGTGTTTTCCACCATGATGAACGATGTTTCATTTTAGTTACCTCTTCTCTTCATTCCGCTGGGCCCACAGGTAAATCAGAGCGAAAATCAGTGCTACGACAATGAGAATCGTGCCCACAACGGATGCTTCCGAATACCGGATGGTTGCTGATGTGCCCTTTCCGAAAGCCATCTCATAAGCCCAAGTTGCCAAGGTTCTCGAAGATCCAGTGCCCTTGGTCATAATCCAGATGATGTCTACTGTTCGTAACGTGTAGACGAAACCTAGCAGGAGCGTGATCATCGATACCGGCTTGAGCAACGGGAAAGTAATCTTCCAGAAGCGCTGCCAAGCATTGCAACCGTCCAACGCGGCGGCTTCATACAAGTCGCCATTGATGTTTTGCAAGCCCGAATACAGAATTACGAGGTTGAAAGGAATACCAAGCCAAATATTGGCAATGATAACCGCCCACAAGGAATGATCGGCTTGCAGCCACCAAACTGGGTCCAAACCAAATAGTTTGAGGAAATTATTAATAACACCGCTGTCGGCGTCCATCATCCATTGCCAGATCGTACCGGAAATCATTGGCGGAAGTAGCCATGGTACAAGGAATGCGCCGCGCAAAGCCGCGGAAAGTTTGAAATTCTGATTGAAGAAAACCGCTAATGCCAAGCCGATAGAGTATTGGAAAACGATAGAAGCGAAGACGAAAATCAAAGTCTGTCCGAGAATAGTCCAGAACTGTTGATCGCTTAATATTTCCTTATAGATATCGAATCCAGACCAAGGGGCATCGCCGGTCACAAAAGTACGGCGTGTGTAGCGGTGCATACTCATGGAAATATTCTGAATCAGCGGCCAAACGTAGAAGATAAGCATGTAAATAATCAGCGGGGCCGCGAAACCAATGGCGGCCAATGTGGTTGGCTTGATTCGCCTTGGTTTATTTACGGTGATTGTTTGAGACATAGTTCACCTGCCTGTTGATGGAAAAGATGGAATGGGGCGTCTGATTATCGCAATGAATGACGGACAGATGCCCCGGAAAAATGTGAGACCGCGAATCAGCCCTTATTCAAGGCAGCCTGTAGATCTTCGGAAAGCTGTGCAGAAATGTCTTCGTATTCCAGACCGACGTCAGTGGTACGGCCTTCAGCATTTTCTACGGCGTCAACCCAAGGTGCCCAGGCGCTGTTCTCTTCCACCTGCTGCTTGCGGACGTCACTTTTGGCGGCAAGATAAACCATCTCATCATTGGTCTTCTTGAGATTATCTCCGTCAATGAGGCACTGAATGACCTCCGCGGTTGCCTTCATCTTGTCACTGTCTTTGGTTTTCTGGGTTGGAATGGTAATGAACTCGCCACCGCTTGGAACCGGGGCTACTCCGCCATCTTTGGCTGGGATGGAAATCATCTTGTAGCCTTTCTCGACGGCCGACTCCATCTGCCATGAACCATTTTCGGAGAAGCCGTAATCGCCGCCAAGGAACAGATCCCATGCAGCAGATTGGTTGTCCGTTGCGACCGATTTCGGAGCCCAACCTTTTTGGACCCAGCCGGATACCAGATCAAGCGCATCCTGCTCGGCACTGGAACCTGAAGCGTCCTTCAATTGACCGCCGGCTCCCCAGAACCAGGGAAGGAACTGGAATGTTCCTTCTTCGCCGGAAATGCCGGAGAACGTGATGCCCTTATATCCTGCGTTTACTACTTTTTCGATGGCACTGTTGAGTGAATCCCAATCGGTGATCGATTCCGGGTCGACGCCGGCCTTATTGAGGACATCGGGGTTGTAATACAAGCCCAATGCGTTAGTGCCGTAAGAAACCCCATATTGTACGCCGTCGATGATGCCGGGACCTTCGATATTCTTGTCGAATCCTGAAACGTCGACTCCCGCTGCCTCGATATCCGTAACAAGTCCTGCGTCGACAGCGGTAGGCATCTTTGGGTTATCGATCAGGGCGATCTGGGGTGCGTTGCCGGCCTTGACAGCTGTTGTGAGATTGTTTAATAGGTCTGACTGCGCATAGCCGATGCGTTTTACGTTATATCCCTCAGGAGCGCAATTGGTAACGTATTTCGCCCATGTGCTGCTATCGTTCTTCTGAGGGTATGGGTCCCAGAATTCGATTGTTTTGGAATCTTGACTCGAGTTGCTACCGCAAGCGGCGAGACTGACTGCCGCGGCACTTGCGGCGATTAAAGCTATCACGCGCTTCATATTTGAACCGATCATTTGGTATTTCCTTTCATTAACAGCGCACCTATGCGCTGAATGATTAATTTATTGCGTTTGGGAAGTTTTAATCCCAAACTGTTGAACCGGTTAAACAAGTTAAATAATAAACCCTGATCTTTGAAAAGTCAAATCGACGAACTTAACCAATGTAGAATCTCGTGGTTGTTTTCTGCGCGTAATCTACGTAGCTGCGATGTTACTCGGGCTCTTGGGTTAGTGGATAATCAAGATAGCGGGTGACCGTCGGGGCTTTCGGATTGTTTATTCGACGCAAAAGGGCTCCCACGGCGGCTTCTGATAGTTGTGCAATGTCCGGACGCACTGCGGAGAACGATATCTTCATTGATGTTGCTAGCTGTTTCGGGAAAACGGTTACGACCTGCAAGTTATCCGGTGTTCGGAGATTCCTGCGTGCCAAGACCTGAGGGGCAACGATTGTTGCTGGCTCGTTGTGAAGTATCAGAGCGGTCGCTTTGGTGTGCGTATCTAGTGCATGCTCAATGAGGGGCGAAGGATCCGAATCGTCGTCTTTCGGATATTCGACATGCATTTTCAGGTCAAGACGTTTGGCGGTCTCTCTCGCTGAATCCAGAAAGCGCCAAGCGTAGCCAAGACCCTGATCGAATATTGTGTGTGACCATGGAATAAGAATCACCTCTTTATGCCCTTCGGAGGCTAAGAAATTCAAGATTGATGATGCAGCCTTGGCGAAATCGGAATCCACTGTATCCAAACCGTGTGAGTTCTTTGGCGAGCCGAATGCAACGGTCGGAATGTGCTCTTTTGCGGCATAGCTGACTCGTGGATCCTCATCTTTGACGTCCATCAGGATGAACCCATCCACTTTCTTTGACGACCATGCTTCATGCATTGCCTCGAAGCCGTCGTTCTCGCCAATGAGTAGGGTGTCGTATCCTCTCTTTGTCGCTTCTTCGGATAGCAGGTACACGTACAGCCCAAAGAGGGCTGACAGATAGTTGCCGTGAAAGGCGGGGGAGACCACACCTATTGTTTTGGTTTTTCTTACGGATAGTGCGCGGGCTGCATGGTTCACCGTATAGCCTAATTCGTCAATCGCATGTTGCACCTTAAGTGTTGTAGCTTGGGTGATTCGAGGATCTCCCGATAGTACATACGAGACTGTTGCCTTGGAAACACCGGCTGCGTGCGCCACGTCAGAAATTGTTACCATATATCACCTGCTCTTGCTTCGTCGCTTCGCTAGGTTAAGCAAATAATCAACATGAGACAAGTTTAGCGTTATCTGTTTGCGCGCGTCGTCATGATGGTCGACAAAAGGCAATGACTCTATTCCACGTTTCCTCTCGTCCAATGGAGGTGTGGACGGCTATGCGCGCGAGTATCTACCAAACTACTGATGTTGGCGGTTTGGGTTAAGTCGCGTTGCTGTCTTGGCGTATGCCGTTGACGGTGCGAACATTGGTGAGTTTGATTCGCATCGGTGCTTGAGGCGATTAAACGTACATGCGTGTGAAGAAAAGTACATTGAACGCCGTAAGAAAAGCACATTGAACGCCGGGGTAAGACGAAGAGGCTTGTCTGCGGCTCGCATCTCGTCTATGTATGGCAGATTCGGAGGCCTGACCGGAGACATCTCACTTACATATGGCAGACACATGCGGCGAAAACCTCAAAAACGTACCCCCGAAGTGGCTGTTTTCGCAGGCGGCGTGCCATATATAAGCGAGATGTTTCCGTACGAAAAGCAAAATCTGCCATACATAACGCAGATAGACCGGTTGGTGTGGGGTATTACGCGAAGTGATTTCACGCGAGTACACGCTGCGGCCTACAGCAGAGGGGTGGCGCGTGGTTTGGCGGTTGATCCGCGTACTTGCAACTGCACGGGGAATGTCTCGAATGGTTCCTCGATGGGTTGTCCTTCGATGAGCGCCAGAGCCTTTTGCGCCGCATCGACGGCCATGTCGTATGGGCGCTGTCGAACGGTGGTTAGCTCAGCTTCTTTGGCGAAGGTGCTGTCGTCAAATCCGGTTACGGAAATATCTCCAGGCACGGAAAGGCCGCTGCGTTGAAGGCGGAAGAACAATGGAATTGCCTGTGAGTCCTGATGGAAACACAATGCGGTGGGTGGGTTGTCTTGCGCCATGATTTCGGAAATTGCCGCATCTAGAATGCTGTCGCCTTTCTGCACTGCCAAAGTGCGGGCGTTCAATCCATCAATCGAATCGCAGGCTTCCTGGAATCCGGAAATGCGGTTAAATGAGCTGAATCCCAATGTGGAGGAAAAGCTTTCATACAAATACAGCAGGTTACGATGTCCCAGCTTGGCGAGATGTCGAACGATGAGTTTGATGCCTTCTTTGTCGTTGATACCGACAGTTGCGTCGAATCCTTCGCTGGTGGTATTGATGCCGATAATCGGAATTTTTGCGGTTCCGAGACGTTTGACCTCGTCGGGGCTGATGCCGAATGAGGAAACGAATACGGCATCCGCATTGCTGCGTACGGGAAGTTCCTCGAAGAATGCGTCACGCGCTTCCGACCCCTCGATGGGGTAGATGACCAGATCGTACCCGGCGTCACGCAAAACATCATTAAGTCCGGCAATGATTTCGGCGGTGAACCATTCGATGACGCCGCTGCCGACCAATAATGCTATGCGATAGGTTCTACCGGATTTAAGAATTCCTGCCGATCTGGAAACGCTGAAATTCAACGCATCGGCTGCGGCCTGCACTTTCAACCGTGTTGCTTCCGACACCTGTTCAGGGTGTGCGAAAGTGCGTGAGACTGTAGCGTTCGACACGCCTGCCTTCAGTGCCACATCGCCGATGCTCGCTTTCATGGTGCCTCCGAAAGTTTTTCACTGTTTGTTTCAGCCTACCATCATTGCCGTCCTCATGGTTACAGAGTCGAAAGATGAATGAAAAGGATTGCGATACGACACGCCGTATGAAAAACAATGTGTGCACGCTCACAGCGGTGAGATGAAACGGGTTTCAAATGAAACCGGTTACATTTCAAAAAACCTTGAATTGCCAATATGAAACCCTTGTCGTATGCTATTGCTTGTCCGCAAGGGGCGGATGAAGTCTTACGAGGACGTAAGGAGAGATATGAAAATCAACAAAGGTATCGCAGTGGCAGTGGCGGCCTTGAGCATCGTCGGCTTGGCTGCGTGTGGAAACAGCAATGCCGCGTCCGGCACAACCGATACGAAAGCCGACAAAGGGCTTGACGTTATCGGCAACACCATCACCTACGACCCCAATCATCTCGTGAACGACGGCAAGCCAATCCAGCTCGAGTACTGGAGCTGGGGCAGCAAGGGCACGGATCCTGTCTACAAGATGATTGAGTCCTACACGAAGACGTATCCGAACGTCACCATCAAAACGGTGAATGTTTCATGGGATGATTATTGGACCAAGCTGCCATTGGCTCTGAAAGGCAAAAACGGTCCGGCCGTTTTCAACATCCACAATTCTTACGATGCGTTGATTCGTCCATACGCAGCGGATTACGATATCGACACCAAGTCTCTGGAATCCGACTACTCCACCGCATCCGTACATGAAGATGCGAACGGCAAAGTCAAGTACATCGACTCCGTGATCAACACCGGCAACATCTACTACAACAAGACATTGTGGAGCGAAGCGGGCCTCACCGACGCCGACATTCCGACCACATGGGACGAATTCATCCAGGTCGCCCAAAAGCTCACCAAAACCGACGGCAGCAAGATGACGCAGGCCGGCTTCAACTTCAATGGCGGCGCCTACAGCGCCATCTACCAAGGTCTGAACTATCAGAAGGGTGAACTGCTCTTCAGCGAAGATGGCAAGAAAGCCAACTACAACAACGATGTGACCAAAGAAAACATGCAGTTCCTCAAGGATTTGTATGACAAGTACAAGGTCGGATCCGTTGACTTCGGCAACGATTACACCCAAAGCTTCGGTAACGGCCAGTCTGCGATGATCTACGCTTGGGGCCACATGGAAGGCACGCTGAAAGAAAAGTATCCAGATATTGACTACGGCGTGTTCGCCACCCCAACCTTCTCCGAAGACACTCCGTTTGCATACGACCGTTACAACGGCGAATCCACTCCGGGCGTCAACAAGAACCAAAGCAAAGAACAGCAGGCCGTTGCCCAGGACTTCATCAAGTACCTGCTCGCCAACGATGATTACATTCGTGAAGCGGTATCCGAACTGAACTCCTTCCCAGCCAAGACCTCGCTGCAGAACGACAAGGACATTCTCTCCAAGCCGGTCATGGCCGCCATCCAGCCGCGCGTAGACCGACTGATTTGGCCGGGACCGGCACCGTCCACCGTTGAATCCAGCGGCACCACTGCTTTCCAGAACGTCTTCCAGAACGGCATGTCCATCGATAAGGCTCTCAAGGAGGCCCAGGGTCAGATGGATACCGACATGAAGAGCTCTGACTTCACGTCAATGGAAAGCAAGTACGCTTACTTCGACGAACATAAGTAATACCGATATATCCTTTCCAATCCCTTTTCCAATCCGGGCAGTCGCGGTACGATTCTTCTTCCGCGCCGCGGCTGCCTTTTATCTACGAGATACGTTCAATCTTCTTATTCGATTCGATCTGACATTCTGTATTGCGTAACAAAACGGTCGAATCGGCTCACAGAGAGGCGAGATTCAATGAAAAACAAAAATGGTGAATCTCTGGTATCGAGAATTTTCACCCTACGCAACATGGCCGTTGCCTTCTTGGTGGTCTATTTCGCCATTTTCCTGGCCTACCCAATTTTTAAAGCCTTCGCGGGCAGTTTGCATAACTGGAATCCTCTGATTGGCACTTATGATTGGGTCGGACTCGACAACTTCAAACAGATCCTCACTGACAAACTCTTCTGGACTTCCATGGGGAACACGGCGGTATTCGCAGGTGTTTCCACACTCTTCCGCATTGTGCTTGGTCTCGGCTTGGCCCTGCTGCTCAGCGCCAAACTCGTCAAATGCAAAGACACCCTCCGAGGTCTGTTCTACATGCCGACTATCACTCCGCTCGTGGCAGTCTCTTTCGTGTGGATGTGGATGTTCGACCCGCAGTTCGGCATGGTAGACAAAATCACAGGACTCGACATCAACTGGCTGCACGACACCAAATGGGCCATGCCGGCAGTCATCATCATGACCATTTGGAAGGATTTCGGCTACGCGACCGTTCTATATTTGGCCGGTCTCATGAATCTTCCTCGAGACGTGTACGAGGCGGCCGCCATCGACGGTGCCAACTCAGTGCAGATTTTCTTCAAAATCACCCTGCCGCTGCTTAAATCAACCACCTTGTTCATTGTCATCACGTCACTGATCAGCTATCTGCAGGCATACGTGCAGATTCTCGTCATGACCGAAGGCGGTCCGGGCACGTCAACCTACACCATCAGCTATCTCATCTTTGATCAGGCATTCCAGAAATACAACTTCGGCGTCGCGTCAGCTCAGGCAGTTGTGCTCTTCCTGTTCACTGGTGTGCTCACCCTTATCATGTTCAAGGTTTCTGGAGATTCGGAGGAACTGGCATGAAATCACGTAAAATTGGCGGCATTATTCTTACGATTCTGCTCTTCATCGCCGCCATCATCACCATTGTTCCATTTGTTTGGATGTTCATTTCATCATTCGCGCCAAATAGCGAAATCGTCAAAGTGACCGGAGGATTATTCCCTAAGCCATCCACGATTGACAACTATGTGAGTATCCAAGAAAAGTTCAATTTCTTGCGATTGTTCGCAAACTCGCTGATCGTAGCAGTACTGAAAACCGGTATTGCAATCTACACAAGTGCGGTGCTTGGTTACGTGTTCTCTAAAATGCGATTCCGTGGTCGCAACCTGCTTTTCGGCATCGTTATGAGCACCATGATGATTCCTTGGGCAGTGACCATCATTCCGCAATACGAAATGTTCACCAACTGGGGTCTGCAAGACACCTACACGTCGCTCGTGCTTCCTGGCATGATCAGCGCATTCGGCATCTTTCTGTTCCGTCAATCCATTTCGGGAATTTCTGACGAACTCATTGAAGCGGCAAAACTCGATGGCGCATCCGAAACCAGAATCTTCCATAGCATCATTCTGCCAATGAGCCACAACACCATCGCGGCGCTCGCCATCTTCACCTTCCTGTGGAATTGGGAAGACTACCTGTGGCCATTCTTGATGATTACTGACGAACACAAGCAGCTGCTCGCTGTCGGCTTGAAGGCCTTCAACGGCCAATATGGCACCGATTACGGCGGATTGTTCGCAGCGACTTCGTTGGCAATTGTTCCAGTGATTATTGTATATATGATTTTCCAGAAGCAGTTCATCGCAGGTATTGCGACGGGCAGTAGCAAGTAAGGCAGGAGTAGCATGGCAAACAACGCATTAGATAACGCAGCCGGCACGGTGTTCGTCGACTATGTGCGCAAGGCGCGGCCGAATATGCGAGAAGCGTCGATCCTGCAGGGAGAGCATTGGAGGATTGGCATTCTAACGGAATCGCTGATCCGTTTCGAATGGTCAGATTCCGGTGAATTTGAAGACAATCTCACGCAGATGGTGGTCAACCGCGATTTTGGCGCCGACCCGCAATTCACGGTGACGCATCGCGACGGACTGCTCATTGTGGACACCCCCGCATTGTATGTGACGTACGATGGCAAGCCGTTCAGCAAAGAAGGCTTGAGCGTAGTCGTCAAAGGCGTGGCCGACACCCAGTTCAATACGTGGTATTACGGCGACGAGCCGAAGCATAATCTCAAAGGCACCGCGCGCACGCTCGACGAGGCGAATGGTGCGATTCCGCTCGGCGACGGTGTGATTTCGCGAGACGGATGGGCGGTGCTCGACGATTCCGCCGCGAACGTGATCGTGGAAGCATACGAAGTGAACGGCAAACCGAATCCACTGGGGGCTTGGGTTATGCCACGCGATCACGCGGAAACCGACTTCTACTTCTTCGGCTATGGCCGCCGCTACACCGAAGCGGTGCAAGACTTCTACAAGCTGGCCGGACCAACGCCTCTGCTGCCGCGCTTCGCACTCGGCAACTGGTGGAGCCGCTACTACCGCTACACGCAAGACGAATACCTGCAGCTCATGGACCGGTTCAAGCGCGAAGGCATTCCATTCACCACATCCGTGATCGACATGGACTGGCACCGCGTGGACGATGTCGATCCGAAATACGGTTCCGGTTGGACCGGCTATTCGTGGGATAAGCAGCTGTTTCCCGATCATGAGGCGTTCTTGCGCGACTTGCACGAGCGCGGCCTGAAAGCCACGTTGAACGTGCATCCGCGAGACGGCGTGCGCGCGTTCGAAGACGACTATGAGGCGGTGGCCAAGCGCGTCGGCATTGATCCCGCAACCGAAGAGGCAGTGGAATTCGACCTCACGAATCCGGATTTCGTAAGCGCCTACTTCGACATGCATCATCGTATGGAAGCCGAAGGCGTTGACTTCTGGTGGCTCGACTGGCAGCAAGGCGGCGTGACCCGCCAGCCCGGACTTGACCCGCTGTGGGTGCTCAACCACTTGCACTACCTGGATTCCGGGCGCTACGAGACTTCTTCCGAACGCAATGTAAATGAGAACTGCGAATGCGAAAAGTGCGCCGATCCGGGCGCTCGAGATGAGCATGAAATGCATGTCGAGCAATCCGAACGCAACGTGAGCCGTGCGGGACGCAACAACCGTTGGCCGCTCACCTTCTCGCGGTATGCTGGCCCGGGTTCGCACCGCTATCCGGTCGGCTTCTCGGGAGACACCATTGTTACGTGGGAATCCTTGCAGTTCCAGCCGTATTTCACTGCTACCGCGTCGAATATCGGCTACGGATGGTGGAGTCACGATATTGGCGGTCATATGTGTGGCTATCGTAACGAGCATTTGGAAGCCCGTTGGTACCAGCTTGGCACGTTCAGCCCGATCAATCGCCTGCATTCCAGCAATTCGCAGTTCATGGGCAAGGAGCCGTGGAACTTCTCCGCGGAAGTGCGCGATTCCATGGTGGGTTCGCTGCGACTGCGCCATATGATGCTGCCGTACCTGTACACCATGAACTATCGCGCCGCGTTCGAGGGCATGCCATTGGTGGAGCCGATGTATTGGGCGGATCCGAACAATCCGCAGGCGTACGAGGTGCCGGACGAATTCCGTTTCGGTACTGAGCTGCTGGTTGCACCAATTGTTTCTGATAATGACGATTCCGCGCAGCTGGGTAGCACGGAAGCATGGCTGCCGCAAGGCGAATGGTATGACTTCTTCGACGGTCGCCGTTACGTTTCGGCAGGGAAGTCCGGGCGTCGTTTGGAAGTGTGGCGTGCGATCGACCGTATGCCGGTGTTTGCCAAGGCTGGCGGTATCGTGCCGTTGCAGCAGCTTGGCGAGGGCAATAAGGTGAATGATCTGGGCAATCCGGAGTCCCTGCAGGTGCTGGTGTTCCCCGGTGCGAACGGTTCGTTCACACTCAAGGAAGACGATGGTTCTGTGGCCTCTGCTGCTTCCGGTTCTGCATCTGCCGAGTCTTGCGATGGCCAAACTCATGTTGCCGATACGCGCATGAGCCTTGACTGGAAGAATACGGACAATGCCACGCAGTTCACCATCAGTCCGGTGGAAGGCTGTGCTGAAGCCATTCCGGCACAGCGTAACTGGGAGATTGTGTTCCGTGGAGTTGCACAGCCAGACACGCAGAACGTTCGTATCGAAATTGGCGGTAAAGCTTGCAATACTGCAGAAATTACATACGATCAGCAGACGTTGAGTCTGTCGGTCGTTGTGCGCGACGTGCCGTCTACTGCATGCTTGAACGTTACGATTGCAGACGGACTGCAGATTGCTGAGAATTCAGTCGAACAGGACGTGCTTGACGTGCTCTTGCATGCGCAAATGCCGTACATTTCCAAAGAGCATGCGATGCAGGCGATTCGTGAGCAAGGAGTGCGTGCGCTCGGGGCTCTGCGCACCTTCGATACCGCGCCCCGTTTCAGCAACGAGCTGTTTGTCACCTCCGGCATGCCCGATGCGGTGATCGGCGCCTTGGAGGAAATCCTCCTCCGCAGCTGATGCGAAGTTGCGGGCCAGCCGGCTGAAGGCAAAAAATTTGGGCATGGAAAAGGGGTTGCAGCGAATCTTAACGATTTGCTGCAACCCCTTTTCGGTTACTTAGACTGGTTTCCGACTCGCGATAGAGGGCGGAAACCCTGAAGCCCAGCAGCTTAGTTGTGCTTGGACTTCTTGCGGCTGTTCTTATGAGCGTGCTTGCTCTTCTTGCCATCCTCGTCGTAATAGTAGTAATAGTAGTAATTGCCGTTCGTGGAAGACTTGCGTTCCTTTTCGAGGTTGAATACGAAGCCCACCACCGGCACATTGAGGTTGTCAAGCTGCACGGCGATGTCTTTCAGATCGCGCTTCATGGTCACGTCGCGACCGGAAACGAGCACGATACCGTCGCTCTTCGAGCCGAAGACAGTGGCATCATTGGCCACCACCATCGGGGAAGTGTCGATGATCACGTAATCGTAAGTCTGCAAAGCCGCGTCGAGCAATTCGGTCATGGTCTTCGAGTTCAGCAGCATGGAAGCGTTCGGCGGCTTCGGACCAGCCGGCAGAATATGCAGGTTCGGCTTCCAATAGCGCTGCACCACATCCTTCACGGTGGCCTGGCCGGAAAGCACGTGCGTTAGGCCGGCGCCGCCTTCCAGGCTAAGTCGTTCGGCTACGGACGGGTGACGCAAATCGGCGTCGATCAGCAGCACTTTGGCGCCGTTTTCGGCAAGGGCGGCCGCCACGTTCACGGAAACAGTGGTCTTACCTTCGGAAGGTCCGACGGAGGAGATGACGATCATGCGCGCATCGCTGCCTTCAACCTTCGATGTGAAGGAAAGGTTGGTGCGAATACGGCGGAATTCCTCAGCGATACGGCCGGCCGGGTTCGACACGATGATCGGCTTGTTGCTCTGCAGGCTTTCGTCGGTGGGGATGCGGCCCATGATCGGCGCGTTGATAATGTCTTGCAGATCGCTGGCTTCCTCCACGCGGGTTGCCATAAGATCGCGGATCAGGGTAGCGAACACGCCGAGAATCAGGCCTGCCACCAAGCCGACGGCCAAGTACAATGCCACCTTCGGGGAGCTGGGGGAGATCGGCTCCGCAGCGCGCTGCACCACGGAAAGCTTCACCGGCGACTCCTTGCCGGAGGCATACAGCGACTTCTCCACCACATTGCTCAGGGATTCCGCCACGCTATTGGCAATGTCGGAAGCCTGCTTCGCGTCTCCCGTTTCGGCGGTGATGTTCACGAACGCGGTGTTCGTCGGGTTCGTGACGGTCAGCTGCCCGGCCAGATTCGCGACGGTGGTGTCGAGGCCAAGATCGTCGATAACCGGCTTCAGCACGGATTCCGTGGTGGCCAGCGTCGGATACGACTGAATCTGGTTGGTGATATACGTGCTGGCGCTGTTGATGTTGGAAATATTGTTGTCTTGCACCGACGAATCACTGTAGGTGGCGAACACCTGCGCGGTCGCGGAATACTTCGGGGGTGCCAGGAATGTGTATGCGCACACCGCTGCGAAAACCACCACGAACGTGATGATGCCCACCAGAAGATGCTTATGGACTATACGGAACAAATCCATCAAGGTGATGCCGTCGTCTTCCGTATCATTGGATTCGACGACCACCTGATTGGTTGCTGGCACGTTGCTTTCTGCTGCAGCCATGTTTCCCCTCGACATTTGTCACATCATATTGATCAGGTTCCATACTAGCAAAGAGCACCCCCATGGAGGGAGGTTGGCACCCTTTCTAGCTTGGTTCGTTGATATTTCAACGTTTTCAGGCAGTGGCGCTTGCTATGGTCTGCAAAGCCTTGCAGATTTCGTTGTACGCTGCCTGATATACGGCGAAGTCCTTGCCGATCGGATCCTCCACATTGTTGGTATCGGGGATCATCGGTCGGATCATGCTTGCGTTGTCGATTACCGATTCGAGTTTTTCCTGCCGGGTATTACCCCCCATGTACCCCTGTTCCTTGCAGTAGACGCACATGTTGGCGAAATCGTTGATGAGGAAGGTTTTGCGGGCCGCGGTTGGTGCAATCACCGCGATTTCCTTGCGCTGCTCGTGTTCGAAGCAGAGGATGAGATCACTGCCCTGCGCGATTTGCGGGGTGACTCGTTTCGCGCGGAAGCTGCTGGAATCGATGCCATGCTGGTCGAGCAGCCTTTTGCTGTTCGGTGCGATTTCGTGCGAAACGAGCCCGCGTGTGCCCGCACTGTCGGATTCAAGATCGGGCATGAATTGGGGGAGGAGCAGTTCTCCCATAGGAGAGCGGCAGATATTACCGGTGCAGATAAACAGGACTTTCATGATCTCTTCCTGAAAAAAAGAAAACAATCGGTTTTACGATGCTTGTTTTCGAATAAATGAAGGGACTTGGGAAAACCCAAGCCCCTTCATGAAACATAGATATGGTGTGTATCTACTTGGTTATTGTTCAGCGAACAGAGCTCTTGCGAACGGCGACCAGGGAGATGCCAGCGGCAGCCAGCAGCACGACGGCCACAACGTACGGAGCGATAGCAGCACCGGTGGAAGCGGTCTCGTTCTTCTTGGCGGTGCCTTCGCCGGTAGCGGCGACGGTCACGGAGGCGGAAGCGAGAGCGGCACCGGTCGGATTGCCTGCTCCATCGACTGCGTAGATGGAAGATGCGATGGTGCCAGCAAAGCCAGACTTGAAGGTGTAGGTGGCGGTCAGGGTGCCGTCCTTGTGTGCCTCTTTAACGTTGGAGTACTTGGTGGCGGTCAGGGTGACGTTCTCGACGGTGGTGTCATCGTAGGACACCACGTAGCGCTGGCCCGGAGTCAGTCCCGTAAACGTGAAGGTGGCGACGTTGCCGGAAACGGTGCCGGTCGCGCCATAAGCCATAGCGGTGTTAGCGGCAAAGCCAAAGCCGAACACGGCGGCGATGGTGGCGAGAATTGCGACGATCTTCTTCTTCATAATCGTGATTCCTCTCTAAATAAAACGTACATTTCAGCGGTTTGCCGTAGTGGTTTCCCGCTACGACCTTGACTATACGCCCCCGTTGAGAACCGCGCTCTCGGGGGATGTGAGGTGAATCGCACATATGTGACGGCGTTGTCACACCATGTGACGACGTTCGCACATGCCCCCGAATATGAAAAATGGCGATTTTTCGTTGGAAAATCGCCATTTTGATAAGAATTTACAAACGCAACACGCCGAAGCGTCACTCTTCGTCGTCAAAACTGAACAGGTCTTCGACCGTGGTATCAAGCGCTTTTGCAAGATCCATGGCAAGGCGTAGCGACGGGCAATACTGCCCCTGTTCGAGGCGTCCTATCGTCTCGCGGCGCACGTTCACCAAGTCGGCAAGATCGGCCTGTTTCAAGCCGCGTTCCATACGTTTGAACTTCAAACTAGTCTTCATCGGTGTTCCCGCCCTCATGCTCAAGCCACAGGTAGCGGGCGTCGGCGATGGCCAGCGCCAGCATGCCCAACGTCGGCAACGCCATGGCGGGAACGGTGAACGGCGCATGCCTGAACAGTGTGACGATCATGCCCGCGAAGCCCAACACCACCAGCGCCACCACAAGCACGAAGAACGTGAAACGGATGGCCGTCGCCTGATGCTCGTCGGACAGCTCGTCGCGGCGGGGGTGCGCGCGGTTGTACACCGTGCTCAGCCAGATCTCGCCTATGGCCCACACCAGCGCGAACACGCCCATGGTGATGATGCCCGGCCACGTGTGATGCTGGAACATTTGGATGGCGCAGGCGATGGCTCCCACAAATTCAACGACCATGCGGAAGAGGATGTAGCGGTTGAAGGTCACGGGTCTGTCCTTTCCTACCGTGTTTCTTCGTGTTTTCCGACGATTTCGTATTGTACCCGTTGCCCTGAAGAGGGGTGAAGAAGCGGGGGAAAGGCTGTTGACGGGTGCATGCGGTGAAACGATTTTCAGAAACGTTTGCATGTGGCTGTTTCGGGGCGTGCCGCATATCGGTGGGCTGAGGGATGGGGCAGCCTTGCTGAAAGCGTTTGCGGAAAAAGCAATCATTTTTTCTTTAAAATATGGATATATTCCCTAAGATTCGATTCGTTTTATTACTGACAATGAGGTACAGTATTTCACGTAGTTATTTACAGTAAAGGAAGGATTTACATGTCCGTTCTTGATGGTTTCAAAGAAGTTGGCGAAAGAACTGGTGGCAAGTTGACCATGACGGTCATGCTTGAATCCGTTCGTTTTTCCAAGGGTGTTTCCGAAGTGCTCGGTCGTCCGGAATTCGTCAAGCTGCTGGTGAATTACGAGCGTGGCAAGTTCGCAATCCAGGTGTGCGACGAGAACGACGATTTCGCGGTTCAGTTCAACAATCCGAACGCTGATCGTCCGGCTTCCGTGACCACTCGCAATCTTGACCTGCTTGTTGCGACGCAGAAGTTCTTCACTTTCCCGGAAGTGCCTGCAGACAAGATCGCCTACTTTGCTTTGGAAGGTGAATATCACAGCGATGAGCGCGTGATCATCTTCGATGCCAAGAACGGGGTCCGCAGCGGCACCGTCGGCAAGCGTGGTCCGAAGGCCGGTCACGGCGGCCGCAGGCGCAGGAAGATCGATGACGTCAAGGAAGCCACGGTGATCGGTTCCAACAATGCCCTGTGAAATCGGCGATATCCCAGTGATATTTAAGATCGTAATATAGTTTGAGCTCCGTAATATCTTCGAATATTACGGAGCTCAAACTATATCATCATCGAATCAATCAATGATGATCAATCGCGATTTAATAGCAGTGATTGGCCAGCCAGTACGTGTAGGCTCCCTGAATGGAACCATAACGCTGCGCGCAATAACCCCAGAACCACTTGAGCTGAGTCTGATAATTGGTGGCCCAATCGGCGCCCGCGCTCACCATCTTGCTGCCAGGCAACGCCTGGGGCAGACCATAGGCGCCCGAACTCGGATTCGTTGCGGTGACGCTCCAGCCGGACTCGTGGGTGATGATGTATACGGTGGCGGTGAAATCGGCTTCGGTGTAGCCGTTCGACAGCAGATAATCGTGAGCCCACTGCTGCATTTCGCCCGCCGGCACAGTGGTGCCGATCGACGCGGAAGCGCTGGAGGACGACGACGAAGTGGAGCCGGTGCCGACGAGAATGACCTTGTCGACCGGAGCCTTCTTCACATACGAGCTGATCATATTGGAGGAGACCACGGTGTCGCCGGACTTGGTTACGAGGTTCGTGGTTTCCATCACGCCCTCTTCTCCTTCCGTCTCAACCTTCTCCTGGCCTTCCGGCAGGCTTGAGGTTTCCTTCTTGACGACATTGAAACCGATGGCGGTGTCGGAAACCTCAACGCTTGCGCCGGCACGCTGAATGGTGATTACGGTCTTCTCATCCACCTTGGTGGTGAGCGAAGGGGAGACCGTGTCTTCCGGTTCGAGCGTGATGTCTCCCGCGTCGAGCACGGACTTCACGTCGGTGAAATTGGTACCGGGCACCACGCGCGACTTGCCGTTGATCTTCACGGTGACATACGAGGTGTCTCCATTGAGCAGCTCACGGGCGTTGCCACGGGATGCTTCGGCGGAATCGGTGACGGAGAAGGCCGTGACCTGATTGGCCGTGTTCTGCTCCGCGGAGGTGTAAAGATTGCGCGACACAATGCCGCCGGTAGCCAACAGGCCCACCGCCGCGACCGTTGCGGCGATCTTCACCAGCGAGGACTTGCTCGGCATGGCGAAGGTAGACGATCGGGCGTGCTTGCTGTGGTTAGCCATTCTGCTCCTAAACGCGCGTTCAGATCCTCGACGAATTCACACATGCACGGCATGCGGTGCGCCGCCACTTCAGGCTTCGCCGGAAAGCGCATATCCAACGCGACATTCTACTCCATGCCATGGAATCCGGGCGAGCGCATATGTAACAGGCGGGCAAAGCGGGCATGCAAAGCAAGCGTGCAAAGCAAAAGGTGCCGTTGATGTTTCGCCATCGAACGGCACCTTTGCAATCCTTTGATATTCGCCTTATTGCGCCTGTTCCGCAGCCTCTTCGGCAGCGGCAGCATTGACGTCCAGCTCCTTGGCCTGGGCGATCAGATCGTCCAGATCCGACGCGCGCAACGCGCCAGCCTGCTGGAATACGATCTGCTGGTTCTTGATCACCATCAAGGTCGGCACGGCCTGCACTTTGGCGGCGGAGGCGAGATCCGGATTCTGGTCGATATCGACCTTCGCGAAATAAATGTCAGGATTCGCTTCGCTTGCCTTTTCGAACGTCGGGCCGAACGCACGGCACGGACCGCACCAGGTTGCCCAGAAATCCACGAATACCAGATCGTTGGATTCGACGACCTGATTGAAATCCTGCGAAGTGACCGCATGCGTTGCCATGATTGCTCCTTGCTGTTCGTTCCATCGACGCGCGTGACGGGCTACGCCCCTCGTATGCGATTGCTTTGGAGTATATAACCGCGCCCCAACCCGCCGCATTCCCGGCATATGCAATATCCGCTGTCAGAAGAATCGTCTTTCGGCGCATTCTTTTCCAGCCAATTCACACAAGATGCGTGATAATGGGACTATGCCAGTGATGAATGATGAAGTGCCCGACGAGGGCGATTTCGATGCAGGCCGTCGTCGCGGAGAATTCGACGACATTACGCCGGAGGATTTCATTCGCGGAATAGGTAATCCTCCAGGATGGCTTGCTTCCGGCGAAATCAACCGTATGCGCGGCGAAATGCCGATTCCATACGTGCTTGTGGTGCCGGTGCGCACCGATGATCTGGGGCGTGTTTCACAGGTCGGATCGTTGCTTCGCATGTCTGACGACGGCAGTATCGAGCGAACGCTGATTGCCGGGCGCGTGCTCTATCACGAATCGTTGCGTGAGGCCGTGGCGCGTAATGTCGCCAAGGATTTGGGCGATATCGCGTTGCCGCAGCTGCCGGTGAGTCTGCAGCCGTTCACCGTGGCCGAGTTTTTCCCGACGCCGGGACTATCCGATTATTTCGATTCCCGCCAGCATGCGATCGCATTGTGCTACGTGGTGCCGATCGCGGGCGACTGCAAGCCGCAGGATGAGACGCTTGACGTGGAATGGGTCAACCCGAACAGCGAGATCCTCGACACTTTCATAAACCAGATGAGCAACGGATATGGCACGATTGTGCGTCAGGCGATCGCTTGGGCCGGCAGGTAGCCGACAGGCTTATGGTTGACGTCGAAACCGGTCGGCCGTGGGCGCCAGGAAAGCGCGTGGCAGCTTGCGAATGCAGGCAGCGTAAGCGATAGATACATAGGCAATATAGGGGAGAGGAACGGAGTGAGACGATGACGATCGAATTACATAATAACGTGTATTGCGAGGGCGAGGGGCTTCCCGTGGTGCTGGTGCACGGGTTCCCCGTGGACCACCGCATGTGGGACGAATGTGCGGAGGCGTTGGAGGCGGCCGCTGTGGAACATGGTGTGAAACGGTTCCCGATCTGGGGTCCCGACATGCCCGGTGCGGGAGAAGGGCCGATTCCTTCCGATGAGACCAGTGGCGGCAAAGACGCGGACGGCGCTTTCCCGAACGGTTTGGACCATATGGCCGACGCCTATGTCGCGATGTTGCATGCGGCCGGTTACGACAAGGCGATTTGGGCGGGCCTTTCGATGGGCGGCTATCTGGTTCTCGACATTCAGCGTCTGCACCCCGAAGCTGTTGCCGCGTTGGCATTGTGCGACACGAAGGCCGCGGCGGATTCCGCGCAGATGCGCGCGAAGCGCATCGCGATCGCCGAAGCATGCGAATCGACGGGCACGCATGAGCCGGTGATGGGATTTGCGGCATCCACACCTGAGGATTCCACCATCAAACAGTCGGCCGCCTACCGTGAACAGTTCACGACGTGGATCAACGAACAGCCTGCCGAAGGCATCGCATGGCGTGAGCGCATGGCGGCTGGGCGCCCGGATCTGAACGATGTGTTGCCTGCGATTACGGCACCGGTTGCGGTGATCTGCGGCGACAAGGATCCGTCGAGCCCGCCGAGCGTGATGACGCCGATCGCCGATGCGATGACAGGCACGAGCGCGGATATGACGGTGGTATTCGATTGCGGGCATTTCAGCGCATACGAGCATCCGCAGGCGGTTGCCGACGCGCTGCTCGCGCTGGTGCGCAGGGTGCAGTAGCCGGTATTTTCCGCCGCTGCCGTCAATATCGCAATCAGAAATACAAAAAAGATATAAAAAAAATAGAAAAGAAAATACGGAATAGAGAAAAAATATCCGCTCTATCAATCGTATTCAAGGAAAGAAGCAATCGATGAGCGTGTTCTCGCCACTGGCGCTGACCCAGGCACTGCCGTTCCTGCCACTTGCGCAAGGCGACATCGACTATGAGGTTTCGAGACGCGACGAACCCGACCTGTTCGACACGGCGCTGCTGGAGCCGGACACGAAGGTCATTCTCGTCAAAGACGGCATGGTGGCGGTGCCGCGCGGACAGGGAGCCATCGCGGACTACGCCAACGTGCATATGCGTCTCGCGCAATTGCCCGGCGCCTACGTGGCGGCGGAACTGCACACGCATCCGACGGCGCTCGCCATATTCCTTGGATCGTATGGCGGCAAACGCGACGAACACGTGGTCGCCGTTGACGTGTCTCGCGTGAAAGCCGCGGAGACGGTGGTCGCAAGCAGCGAGCATATGGGCGCGGACGATGCGTTCGGCGAACAGCACGAACCGGAAGCGAAAACGTCGAAATCGTTGCTGGAAAGCGCTGCGGAACGATTCGACTGGGTCGATCTGCGCGGATTCGCACCGCATGCCAGCGCGCGCGAAGCAGGCCAGGCCACGACGGCGATCTCGCTGGGCGTATGGCATGCGCGCCAACGTCATTGCCCCACATGCGGCGCTCCGACCGAACCGGCGTTGGGAGGATGGGCGCAACGCTGCGCCAGCGAAGCGGACGGCAAGCGACTGCTGTTCCCCAGAGTGGAACCGGCCGTCATCACGGCGATCGTGGACCATGAGGACCGTCTGCTGCTGCAACACAACAGCGCATGGCGCAACACCGGACTGTACTCCGTATCGGCCGGCTTCGTGGAAGCCGGAGAAAACCTGGAGCATGCCTGCCGGCGCGAAGCCAAAGAGGAAGTCGGCATAGATATCGGCGAACTCAAATACTTGGGATCGCAGCCATGGCCGTTCCCCGCATCGCTCATGATGGCGTTCAAAGGCGTGGCCAACACCACCGACGTGCGCGTGGACGGCGACGAGACCCTGCAGGCGCGTTGGGTGACCCGCGACGAATACATGAACGAGTTGGTGGCAGGGCGTATGGAAGCTCCCGGAAAGGCCACCATCGCCCGCTACATGATCGAAGAATGGCTCGGCCACGACCTCCCGTAACAAGTTTCGGCACTGCTCTAGGGAAATACATACGATTGACGTAGAATGAGCTTTCATGAGCGAAGAAAACGATAACAAGCCGAATCTGGATGTTCCCGAGCATCTTGAATATTCCGACGAGCATGTGTGGGTGGATGCTTCCACCGAGCCGGCCATGGTGGGTATCACCGAATATGCGGCCGACCAGCTTGGCGAACTCGTGTACATCGATCTGCCGGAAGTCGGCACCGAAGTGCAGGCGGGCGACGAGGTGGCGGAACTGGAATCCTCCAAGGCGGTCACGCCGCTGGTCGCTCCGGTGGCCGGCGTGATTCGCTATGTGAACAACGAGGCCGCCGACGATCCAAGCATCGTAACGGGTGACCCGTATGGCGAAGGCTGGATTTTCAAAATCGAACTTGAGGATGACGAGCCGGGACTGCTTTCCTCCGAGGAATACGCCAACATCGTGGCTCAGTGAACGGCACGATTCGGGAAATTGGATGGGAAATCATCGGTATTCCCTGAAAAATCCCTGATTTTCACGCTGGGGTACCAGGTAATTCAATAATCGCCTTTATAGTGGGGTTATGACCGAACCGCAGCCGTTGCCCCAGCGTGAACCGGATTCCATATCCGAAGATGACATGCCGACCGTGCCCATTCCCGCACGCAAGGTGGTCACCACCTTCGACGCGGCTTCGAAACACGAACGCATCGAAGTCAAGCCTCCGCTGACACGACTGTTCCGCCGCACCATTACCAGAGCGTTCAACAAGTGGGTGACGTTCTCAACAAGCATGGTGCTCAATCTCAACTGGTATCCGCGCGTGGAACCATATGTCGGCTACGGCACCGAACATTACTCTCGACTGATCTGCCGAACCGTGTACGGGCCCTTCAAACGTCAGGCGGGCCGTCTGACCCGTGGCATCCGTGCCATGCTCACCATCCCCTCGCCGCATACGAAGGTGCGCATCGCCATCGACGGCGTGCCCCTCGAAACCGTGCAGGTGGGCGCGTCCGAAGTGCACGACGAAGTGGACGCGCAGCGCAATGTCTCCAGTGAATTCGCAGCCTCCGATTCCGCAGGATATCTCGATCTCGTGGCCGAACATTCGCTCGAACCGGGCGTGCACGACGTGTCATACAAGGTACGCAGCCGCAAACCAGTCACAGCCAACCTGTTCACCATCCCCAGCGGTACGAAAGTCGGCGTGATCTCCGACGTGGACGACACCATCATGGTCACGCAGGCGCCAAGCCTGATGAAAGCCGCCTACAATCTGCTGCTGCTCGATCCAAAGAAGAAAATGCCGGTTGCGGGCATGAACCTGCTGTTCAACCGCATTGCGGACATGTTCCCGGACGCGCCGTTCTTCTACCTGTCGACATCGCCATGGAATGTGGAAAGCTCGATCCGGCATTTCATCGCCAACCATGGTTTTCCGGAAGGTCCGCTGCTATTGCGCGACCTCGATCCTCGCCCGAAAACGTTCATTCCTTCCGGAGTGCAGCACAAACTCGAGTATGCCGAACAATTGATGGCTGATTTTCCTGATATGAAGTTCATTCTGATCGGCGATGACGGGCAGAGGGATCCGACCACGTACGCCACGATCGCACGCCGATACCCAGGGCGTGTGCTGGCGATCGGCATCCGGCAGTTGTCTCCACGCGAAGTCGCCGGCAATCTCGGCACCGTTGCGGGGCGTGCGGTCACGCAGCCGATCCCGGTCACCGATGTTCCGGTATTCACGGGAACGACCGGCTCGAATCTGATGAAAACCATGCTGCCGTTCCTGAAACAACAGATGGGCGTCTGACTTTTTCGTACGCCCGGAGCAGGGGGTGCGTGCCGCGTGGGATTGGGAATGCAATGCCGGTATAATCGCGTGCATGACTGATTTTCGGGGTGAACAGGGCGCAACGGGCGCGCGAGAAAGCGACGAAAGCGTGCAAGACAAATGCGGGATGCCGATCGCGAAGCGTGTGCCGAAGGAGCGCGTATTCCACGGCGACACCTTCATCGACGAGTACGAATGGCTGCGCGACAAGGAATCGCATGACGTGCAGGATTACGTCGCCGCGCAGAACCGGTATTGCGAGCAGCGCATGGAACCGTTGAAAACCCTACGCTCCACACTGTTCGACGAGCTCAAGTCGCACGTTCAGGAAAACGACATGTCCGTGCCGACACGCATGGATGGCTACTGGTATTTCGTACGCACCCAGGAGGGCCAGCAGTATGCGGTGCAATGCCGTGTGCCTATTCGAGGCGCAGACGATTGGGATCCGCCAACCATTGAAATCGGCGTGCCCATCGACGGCGAACAAGTGGTGTTCGACACCAATGCCGAAGCGCAAGGCCATGATTTCTTCCGTATCGGCGGCATGGATATTTCCAAAGACGGACGTTGGATGCTGTACGGCACCGACACCAGCGGCGACGAACGTTACGATTTCCGCATCCGCAGCTTGGAAACCGGCAAGGAACTGCCGGAAGTGTTCAAGGGCATCGGTGGCGCCTGCTTCACACCGGACGCGCAATGGGTGTTCTATGTGAAGCTCGACGACGCGTGGCGTCCATACGCGGTGATGAGGCACCGCGTCGGCACTCCCATCGTCGACGATGTGGAGGTGTACCGCGAACGAGACGAACGATTCTGGGTTGGTATCGGCCTGTCGTTCGACGAACGCAATCTGGTGATCGGCACCGGGTCGAAGACTACCACCGAGGTATTGCTGCTTTCCACCGACGATCCGGAAGGCGAATTTCGCGCGTTCATTCCGCGCGAGCAGGACGTGGAATACGACGTGAGTTTCAGCCGTTTCGAAGGTGCCGGCGAGTGCGGTGAGGATATTCCGCTCGCCGTGGTCTACCACAATGCGTTGAACCCGAATTTCGAAATCGATGTGATCGACATGCGCTCCCATGAGCCCCCGTACCGTTTGGGTGAGGGCGTGCGTGTGGCTGTCGGTTCGCCGTACGGATGCGAGCATGGCGACGAGGTCGAACCGGGCGCTTCTGAGATGCCGATCGGCACACCGTATTCCAATCCCTGCAATCCAGCCATTTTGCAGGGCGCGCATGGTCTTGGCATTGAGGGGATCTCGATTCACCGGCATTATGTGGCGCTGCAGTACCGGGCGGAAAGCCTGACGCATATTGCGGTGATGACGAAGGATGCCGCTGCGGAGGATTTTCTTGCGGGGCGTCCATGGAAGTTCACCGAGCTGGTTCCCCACGCGTTGGAAGACGATTGGGATGTCGACGAGTCGGTGGACGAGATCAACGAGGAACGTGCCGAAGTGTGGGGCGCGCTCGACCAATTGGCCGCCGCGCAAGGCGAGGGGTCGGCCGTGCATGGGGTTTCCCGCAAGGCGATGACCTCATCGGATGGCGCGACCGCCGATGCGATGCCGGGGGAGACCCGGCGCTTGTATTCGATTGGTGTGGGAGGCAATCCTTCGTATGATGCGCCCCGCATGCGCTACTCGTTCTCCAGTTACACGCGTCCCGGCGAACTGCATGATATCGATCCGGCGACCGGCGAGGATCGCCTGTTGAGGCGTGCCACGGTGCTTGGTGGATTTGAACCGCGCGAATACATGGAGCGCAGGGTGTGGGTCACCGCCCGCGATGGCGAGCGCATTCCTGTTTCCTTGGTGTGGCGCAGGGATGTGCCTGCGTGTGATTCGGCGATGTTCGTTACCGGGTATGGCGCGTATGAGATCAGTTCGGATCCGGGATTCTCGGTGTCTCGCATCAGCATGCTTGATCGTGGTGTGCTTTATGCGGTGCCGCACATTCGCGGCGGCGGTGAGATGGGTCGTGCTTGGTATGAGCAGGGGCATTTGCTCAATAAGAAGCATTCGTTTGAGGATTTCGTTGATGCCGTGCGTGCGTTGCAGTGTGCCGGTTTGGCGTCGCCTGCTCGCACGGTGGCCGATGGCGGTTCCGCCGGTGGCCTGTTGATGGGTGCCGTGGCGAATATGGCTCCCGAATGTTTCGCGGGCGTTGAGGCGGATGTGCCTTTTGTGGATGCGTTGACGTCGATTCTTGATCCGTCGTTGCCGTTGACGGTTACGGAGTGGGATGAGTGGGGCGATCCGCTGCATAATGCGGACGTGTATCGGTATATGAAGGAATATACGCCGTATGAGAATGCGCCGTCTGATGCAAATGATGCGCGGGTTGCGGTTTTTCCCAAGATTTTCATTACCACGTCGATGAATGACACTCGTGTGCTGTATGTGGAGCCGATGAAATGGTTGGCCCGACTGCAGCGTGCGGGCGTGGATGCCGTGGCGAAGATTGAGGTTGAGGCTGGTCATGGGGGTACGTCTGGAAGGTACAAGCAGTGGGAGGAGATCTCCTATGAGAATGCTTGGTGTCTTGGCGTGATGGGTATTACCAGCTGATTAGGCTGTGCGATTTGTGAGATTCGTATGATTCATGCTTTTCGTGTGTTTCGTACAGGAAAGCGGCATGGAGTGTCCATTAGTTGAGCGTTTTAAGTCCACGTGCTGATTCGTTGACTAGAGTCGCGTGCTATGAGTGATTCTGCAAAGAAGTACACCATCGCCGTCATTCCGGGCGATGGCATTGGCAAGGAAGTGACTCCGTGGGCTCAGAAGGCTCTGGAGAAGGCGGCCGAGGGCGTTGCCGAATTCGATTACGAGAATTTCGATCTTGGCGCCGAACGTTACCTGCGTGACGGTGCGATTCTTCCGGAAGAGGAAGAGGAACGCATCAAGAAGACCGACGCGATCCTGTTGGGCGCAGTCGGCGATCCGCGTATCAAGGCCGGCATTCTCGAACGTGGCCTGCTGCTCAAGCTCCGTTTCGATCTCGACCAGTACGTCAACCTGCGTCCGTCCAAGCTGTACAAGGGCGTGACCTCCCCGCTCGCCAACCCGGGTGATATCGACTTCGTCGTGGTGCGTGAAGGCACCGAAGGCCTGTACTGCGGCGCCGGCGGAGCGGTTCGCCGCGGCACCCCGAACGAGGTGGCCACCGAAGTTTCCATCAACACCGCCTACGGCGTGGAACGTGTGGTGCGTTACGCCTTCCAGCTGGCCATGAAGCGCAGGAAGCATGTGACCCTCGTGCACAAGAAGAACGTGCTCGTCAACGCCGGAGACATGTGGCAGCGCATCGTCGATAAGGTCGCCGAGGAATATCCGGAAGTTTCCCACGACTATCTGCATATCGATGCGACCACCATTTTCATGGTGTCGAATCCGTCCCGCTTCGACGTGATCCTCACTGACAACCTGTTCGGCGACATCATCACCGACGAGGCAGGTGCCGTGGTCGGCGGTGTCGGATACTCCGCTTCCGGATGCATCAACGCTTCCAACGAATACCCGTCCATGTTCGAGCCGATTCACGGTTCCGCACCGGATATCGCAGGCCAGAACAAGGCCAATCCGACCGCCGCGATCCTTTCTGCGGCCATGCTGCTGCGCCACCTCGGTTTCGACGACGCCGCGGCCGAGATCGATGCGGCCGTCGAAGCGGACATCGAAGAGCTGGGATCCGCTACACGCTCCACCGACGAGGTCGGACGCGACATTCTGGCACGCATGTGACATATGATCCGGAACGCATGATTGCGCCGGATATGTTCGCCTGTTGAGACGCCTGTCGAAATCGAGTTCATGCTTGAATTCGACAGGCGTCTCGCATATTCAGGGGGATTTCAGGGATTGCTTTCAGGGTGGATGAAAGCAACAAGGCAAATTATGGGATATTGTTGAAACCATGAGTGACAACAATGCCGATTACAACGGTTCCGGCCAAGACGAGTATTTCGCGACGAACGATTCAACTCAAGCCGATTACAGGCAGTCGCAGGATGGCTACAATCAGCCTGCATCACAGCCGCACAATCCCAACCCGTACGCATCGCAGCAGCCCGTGCAGGGATATGCCCCGGGTACGCAGGGCAACAACATCCCCGGCGGTACGTACGGCAATGGTCAGCCATATGGTCAGTCGGCTGCCTACGGTTCGTCCGTCCCCGCATATGGCTCGGCCGCTCCCGCTTACGGGCAGCCGACTCAGCCTGCGCAACCTGCACAGCCCATCTACGGCCAGCCGACGTACGGACCTACGGATTACGCACAATCGGCGCAGACCCCCTATTATCAGGAGCCGACTCAGCCCCAATACACGCAGTCCGCATACAATCAGCCACCAACCTACGCGCAGCAGACCTACTATCAGGCGACCCAACAGCAGCCCGGCTATGGCTACGCGCAGAAGTCGAAGATCGTCGCCGGCCTGCTCGGCCTGTTCCTCGGCACCCTCGGCGTGCACAACTTCTATCTGGGATACACAGGCAAGGCCGTGGCCCAGCTGTTGCTGACCCTGATCGGATGGATCATCCTCATCGGACCGATCATTTCCGGAATCTGGGCTCTGATCGAAGCCGTCCTCATCCTGTGCTCCAGCTACGGGTCCAACTGGCACCGCGATGGGCACGGCCAAGAACTCCAAGATTGATGGGCAGAGGGCTGTATAAGCAGCCGGGCGGCAAACTCGTAGGGGTTTCCGTCCGGCTTTCTGATGACATTCCAGCATATTTCCGCGAATGTGCAAGTTCCATCCAATCCGTGGAACAATGTCGGATCGACGGCGATTTCTTTCTTGACGGCGATGACAAGGATTCCCGCCGACTATTGCAGGATTGGGAAAACTTGCTGCAAAGCCAGCGAGGCGCGCCCACACGCGACATTACGCGACGATTGCAAGCGATTACCGCGAACTATCCGAACGTGCGATTGGTGGGTATGACGGCAGAAGGCATTGCCATCGCTTTTCTCCGCGCAATCACAGGCAGTGAATCGCGTAATGCGGAAGATGCAACGGGCAACGGAAATATCGCGCGGTCCACGAAACAATATTCCGGGGAACAACCGGGAATGCATAATGCGCTGACACAAGAGGAATATCTGGAACGCTGGCGGGACCTGAAACCGACCGTCATCCACGACAAGCCGCGCGACCCGAACGAACAAATGGAAACCGACATCGCATGGGCGCGCGAAGTGGCGGCAGGCAAACGCGAACCCACGCTGCGTATCTGGGAATGGGCCGCTCCGGCCGTGGTCATCGGCAAATTCCAGTCGCTCGAAGACGAAGTCAATACGGCGGTCGCGCAGAAGGAAGGATTCACCGTGGTCCGACGTTGCACCGGCGGCGGGGCGATGTTCATCGAACCGGGCAATACCATCACCTACTCGTTGTACGCGCCGTTCGATTTCACCCAAGGCATAAGCATCGAGGAATCATACCGGCTCTGCGATTTCTGGCTGGTGCGCGCGCTTAAGGAACTCGGGCTCGACGTACGATTCGCCGGACTCAACGACATCGCCACGCAATACGGCAAACTCGGCGGAGCCGCACAACGCCGATTCACACCAGTAGAGGGAGGGCCTGGCGCCATACTGCACCACGTGACCCTCGCCTACGATATCGACGCGGAAAAAATGGGGCGGGTATTGAACACCTCACGTGAGAAAATGTCGGACAAAGCGGTGAAATCAGCGGTAAAACGAGTCGATCCAATGCGCTCGCAGACGGGTATGAGTCGTGAAGACGTGGTTGAACGGCTGCTCGACGCCGCCAGGCGAGTTACAATGTAGCCCGATGGTCGAAGCCGCCCCTGATATCAAGGGCAATGAGAACGTTACGAAAGCTTGGTGTTCCGTGAGGGCATGTGGAATCGCAACAAGCTTTCGAAGCCGCGGCAGCGCGCCCGGCAACACGCCTGGTGGCGTGCCCAGAGGATGTGCCTATGAACGGAGGTGTGACAAATGGCTACGCCAAACGAGACCAATAGTGGACCCAGTGGCGAAAGCGCGACGTTGCTGCACACCGCGTTGTTCAAGCAGGTTTCTTCCGAAGAGGCGGAGGAACTGCTGCCGCATCTGCAGCATGCCGAATACAGCAAGGGCGACTATATTTTCCGCGAAGGCGACACCGATCACCGCATGTATCTGCTGGAACGCGGGCGCGTCAAACTGATCCGGCAATCGTCCGACAGACGTGTGCAGTTGTTGAGCATTCATGCGTACGGCGAAGTGCTGGGTGAGATTCCGGTGTTCGATCCGCATGGTGGACCGCGCACCGCGTCCGCCGTGGCCATGACCAGTGACACGAAAGTCGTATGGCTTGAGCATGACGCCCTGTTCGCATGGCTTGACGAGCATCCGCGCGTGGCCGTCGACATGCTTCAGGTGCTCGCGCATCGCATGCGTGACAACAACGAGCGCATTTCGGAGCTTGTGTTCATGGACGTGCCGGGACGTTTGGCGAAAACGCTGCTGAATCTGGCGTCACGCTTCGGCGAGCCGGTCGAGGCGGGGTTGAAGGTGCCGCACGATCTGACGCAGGAGGAAATGGCGCAGCTGGTCGGTTCGTCGCGCGAGACGGTGAACAAGGCGCTGATGGATTTCGCCAACCGTGGATGGATTGCGCGTGAGGGCCGTTCCATCATCATCTACCAGCCTGGCATGCTTATTCGACGATCGAGACGATAATTTTCGACTGTTTTCCAGTGTTTTTCAAGTTTTACGGTTGTTTGTGAGAAACCCGTGATGGCTGCGATCGGCCGGTTGATTAGTAGACCCACCACTTTAGAATGGGCACCATGCCCGAAAAGAAGACTTTGACCGTTCAACGTGTGCTCGCACTCGTGATTGCCTACATCACGCTGAGTGTGGGTGGCGGCGTGGCCGCCAGTTTGTTCCTCCTACCGGCGGTTTTCGGCGCGAACAGCGTCGCCAAGGCGGTTATTCCGTCGCTGTCGGTCGAAGGTATTGATTTTGATGTGACCAGCCTGCCGCAGAAGTCGACCATGTACGCTTCCGATGGCACCACGAAAATCACCGAATTCTGGGATCAGAATCGTGAAGTCGTGCCGTTGAAGAAGATTTCCAAATACATGCAGCAGGCCGTGGTAGCGCGTGAAGACAGACGATTCTTCACTCACGGCGGCGTTGATGTGCAGGGTGTGTTCCGCGCGTTCGTCCAAACATATATGAAGGGCGACCATCAGGGCGGTTCCTCCCTTACCCAGCAGTATGTCAAAAACGTGCTGATCCTGCAGGCGCAGCAGGATGACGATCCGATCGCACAATACCATGCGTCGGAAGATACCATCGCACGAAAAATGAGGGAAATGCTGATTTCCGTGCAAATGGAAAAGCAGTATTCCAAGCCTGAAATTTTGCAGGGATATCTCAATATCGCACAGTTTGGCGGCAATAGCCTCTATGGCGTGCAGGCGGCTGCGAAGCGGTATTTCAACACCACCGCAGATCAGCTGAACATCGTGCAGTCCGCCACCATCGCGGCAATCACCAAGAATCCGAACGCTTACGATCCTTCCGTCGAATCGAACCAGCCGGAATCCGAGAAGCAACGCAATATCGTGCTGCAGCTGATGAACGAGCAGGGCTATATTTCGGATGCGGAATATCAAGAGGCGGTCAATACTCCGCTCGCAGATACGCTTGATGTCCAGCCTATTTCCACCGGTTGCATGGCCGCGGACTATGATGCGGGCTATTTCTGCGATTACGTGGTGCATAAGATTTTGAATTCCAAGGAATTCGGCAAGACCAGCGAGGACAGGGAAAGACTGCTGAAAGAGGGCGGTCTGAAGATCGTCACCACGTTGGATATCGATGCCAACACCTTGTTGAACGAAACCGCGCGCAACACCATCCCACCGGAAGATTCCTCCGGCATGGAAATCGTGATGGCGTCCGTCAAACCGGGTACCGGAGAAGTGTTGGGCTTCGGTCTGAATCGAACGTATGATGCCACCGAAGCGGCGCAGAACGACCAGACCAGGGATTCCATGAACTATGCCGTGGATCGAGAAGACGGCGGCGGCATGGGCTTCTCCATCGGCTCGTCGTGGAAGCCTGTCAATCTGGTGGCATGGATGGAAGCGGGACATTCCGTCAACGAAAACCTGCAGACGTCCACGAGGTATTCGACCTCGTTGTTCGCATGCGATCGTTATACCGGCGGCACTGATACGTGGAACGTCACCAACGCAATAACCAATGGAACGGTGAACCCGGAAACGCCGGCATTGGCTTTGGCAAGGTCTCATAACACCACGCAGGCTTCCATGGGATCCATCATCGGCTTGTGCAAGATTGCCGATACCGCAACTGAACTTGGCTATCATGATGCGAATACCGGTGAGACGCTCGACAAGACCTCATCATTCGTGCCTGCCATGATGGTCGGCAACGTCAACGTGTCCCCGCTGACGATGGCAAGCATCTTCGCTGTATATGCGTCCAATGGCGTGCAGTGCGATCCGATCGCGCTGAAGCAGGTGACTGATGTGGACGGCAATGATATTAAGGTGCCTTCCGCGAACTGCCATCAGGCGGTCGATCCGGAAATCATCCAAACGCTTGCTTGGGCCATGAATCAAGGCGTTGTCCGTCCTGACGGCGCAGGCGGTGTGGCACAGCTAGCCAATGGACGTAAGACCTTCGCCAAGACCGGTACCCACGAGGATCAGCTAGTTACGACGGGTGGTTTCATTCCGAACCAGATCGCCACATTCGTGCTCGTCGGTGACGTGCAGAACCCGGTTGGCCACCCGATTGCGAATATCGCTATCAACGGCCAGTACCACAGCTACTGGGATGGTTCCACCATCGCGGCCCCGGCATGGCGTGACTTTATGAATGCTTATGCGGAACGCAAACAGCTGCCGATTGACAACGATTATGGGCAGCCTGCGGCCAAGTATTCCGCAACATCCAGCACGGTCACCAAGATCGGCGGTGGAAAGCAGAATGCCACCCAGCAGCAAAGCACAATCATTCAGCAGCAGAACCAGTCGCTTCAGCAGCAAAGCCAGCAGGATGATCAGGATCAGCAGCAGACCGAAGATGAGTGACGCTTCCGCAATTCAGCGAATGGAAGTGAACAATCAATGAACGCCCGCCACGCTCGGCGGGCGTTCTGCGTAGAATGCAGATAGTGCCGGTTTTATGGCACGAAATCTCCAGAGAAGCTCAAGGGGAATACAAGAAGAAGGTTCAGCCGATCGGCATGGAGCCAGTAGGTGCGACCGGAGGGGAGCTACTACGATGAGCGAAGACGAAAAGAAGGCGAAGCGGTCGAAGAAGGCCAAAACCAATGGCACGGTTGGCCTGTTCGATCCTATGACTTTGCGTGGCATGACCGTGCGCAACCGCATCTGGCTGCCGCCAATGGACACGTATTCCGCGTTGGCCCAGGATGGCCTGCCCACGCCATTCCACTACCAGCATTATGTGTCACGTGCCATGGGCGGTTTCGGCATGGTTATCGTGGAAGCCACCGCAGTGACGCCGGAGGGTCGTATTTCGCCGTGCGACTTGGGATTGTGGGCCGACGAGCAGATGGACGCATGGCGTTGGATCGTTGCCGATGCGAAGGCCGCCGGCGCGACGATGGCGGTGCAGCTCAACCATGCCGGACGCAAGGCTTCCACCGGCTGCTTCTCCATCGGATACGAGCATGAGAGCGTGCCGGAAGAGCAGGGCGGATGGCAGACCGTGGGGCCAAGCGCCAACGCGTTCGGGCCGTTGGACAAGCCTCGCGAACTCACCGTTGACGAAATCCATGCCATCGTCGACCAGTTCCGCGACGCCGCTTGGCGTGCTTATGATATCGGCTTCGACGCGGTGGAAATTCATGCGGCCCACGGCTATCTGCTGTCGCAATTCCTCGATCCGCTGATCAACGAGCGCGAGGATGAATACGGCGGATCGTTCGACAACCGTATCCGCATACTGGTCGAAGTCGTGGACGCCGTGCGTTCCGTCATCCCCGACACCATGCCGGTGCTGGTGCGCGTTTCCGCGACCGATTGGGCCGCCGGAGGCTGGGATCTCGATCAGACCGTCGACCTTGCCAAAGTCCTGAAGAAGCACGGTGTCGATCTGATGGACGTCTCCACCGGAGGCATGATTCCGGGCGTGACCATTCCCGTCAAACCCGATTATCAGGTTCCATTCGCCGAACAGGTGCGCTCGCGTGCCGAAATTCCAACCACGGCCGTCGGATTGATCACCAAGCCGAAGCAGGCCAAGAAGATTTTGAAATCCGGTGCCGCCGACGCCATCGAAATCGGACGTGCGGCGCTTCGTGATCCGAATTGGCCTCTTCGCGCCACCCACAAGCTCGGTATTCCGACCGAAGATGCGCCCTACCAGCCGCAGTATGTGCGTGGCGCATACTAAACGCAACCAATAACCAAGGTAATATCGAACAACAATCGAACAACAATAATGCGCCCTGCACCGCGTTGGCGGTCGCAGGGCGCATTATTATTTGGTGCTCGCTGCCGATTGAAATAATCGGTATCAGGCGTCGATGCCGACAGCCTGGCTCACATGGTCGAATCCGTCGCGCTTGAGCAGTTCGGCAAGGCCGCGCTTCAACACGGTGATCTGCTGCGGTCCGCGATACATCAGCGAGCTGATGAACATGACCAACGACGAGCCGGAACGAATCTTCGCATACGCCTGCTGCGGAGTGAACACGCCGCCGATGCCGGCAATCGCAAAACGGTCGCCATACTCGCGGTACACCTGCTTGATGCGTTCGTTGCTGGCCTCATAGCATGGCGAACCTGACAGTCCGCCCTCCCAATCGCGAGGAATCTCCATGCCGGTACGATCCTTCTGCAGGTTCGCGATCGACAGGCCCTGCACGTTGTGCTCGGCAAGCACGTCAAGCAGTTCCTTGGACTCTTCCCAGCTCTTGTTCAACGGCATCTTCACCAGCGTGGGCTGTGGACGTTCGATCTTGTCGAGTTCGGTGAACAGCTTGTCGAGCGCTTCCGGGCTTTCGTTGAACGGTTCGCCGGCCATGGTGTTCGGGCAGGAGATGTTCACTTCGACCATGGCGGTGCGACCGGCCGCGCGGCGCATCGAAATGCAGTAATCCTCGATGCCTTCGTCCAAATCGCCGGTCTTATCGTCATTCGTACGCGCGATCGACACGGAAATCTGCATGTCGCGCGCCTTCGTCCAAGCCTGTTCCGCGCGCGGAACAACGATTTCCGAACCCTCATTGGCAAGACCGACATGCACCATCATCGAATCATATTCGGGCAGACGGTGGAACCACGGCTTCGGATTGCCGGGGCACGGACGAGACGTGGTGGATCCGACCGTTTCGAAGCCGAAGCCGGCGTTGTCGAGCAGCACCGGCATCTCGCAGTTCTTGTCGAGGCCGGCGGAAAGGCCGAACGGATTGACGAAGTCGACGCCCATCACGCTGGTTTCCAGCACGGGGTCGGAATAGTTGAGCATTTCACGGCACGCCCACATCAGCGGCGGAATGTTCTTGGTGATCTTGCAGAACTGGATCATCTGGTCGTGCGCCACATCGGGCGTCTGATTGAACACGAAATGCGGCTTGATGATGTGCTTGTAGCCGAAGGTGAAGAGATCTGTGGTGGCTTTGTTCACCGCATCGTGCCAGAAATTCTCAGAAACATACGTCATGGTTCACTATTCTCGCACCGTTTGTCGCAGGAAAGCAACACGTCGATTGATTTCGCTGACGGGATGTCGACGTTCGTTTTTGTTCGATTTGAACGATTACAGGAGTGCCAAGTATATTTTTTCGTGAGGAAAACGCGCGAAACGCTCATCTCAGTTTTTATTTTGAGTGAACATGTGCGATAATGTTCGAATGATATCGTCACAACGTCAGCATTTGATTTTGAGCAGGTTGCGTACCCGCGGTGCGGTGCGTATCACCGCATTGTCCAAGGAATTGGGCGTTTCCGCCATGACCATCCGACGCGATATCGCCGATCTGGCCGACAAGGGTCTGCTGAAGCGTGTGCACGGCGGCGCCGTCACCACCAGCACGCTGCTGAGTGAGCCGCTGTTCTCCGTAAAGTCGCAGATGGACATCGGATTGAAGGACGCCATCGCACAGGAAGCCATCAAATATGTGGCACCCGGCGACGTGATCGCCATCGGCGGCGGCACCACCGCATACGTATTCGCGCAACATCTGTTGGAATCACAGCAGTCGTCGGGGATCACCATCCTCACCAACTCCATTCCGGTGGCGGAACTGGTGCAGGCGCTGGAATCGAAAGACGTGGAAGTCATCGTGACCGGCGGCGTGACCACCCGATCCAACTCGCTCGTAGGCCCGATCGCAGACAAAGTGGTGGCCTCCCTGCGCGTCAACACAGTCTTCCTGGGCACGCATTCCGTGTCCATTCCGCGCGGCTTCCTCATGCCGAACTCGCTTGAGGCCGCAACCGATATGGCAATGATGGACATTGCCGATCGCACCATAATTTTGACCGATCACACCAAGTGGAGCTGCACATCATTGTCGCTTTTCGCACGCTTCGACCAGGTGGACACGGTCATTACCGATGATGGACTAGACCCCGATTCGGTTGGGAAAACAAGGGATTTGGTTAAAGAGCTCGTGCTGGCACACCAGAGCGAGCCTATTCAGGAAGGTGAATAACCATAATGAGTGAATTCGCAAACTACACTCCCGGAGAGTACGCGAAGGAGCACATTCGCATCACGCCGACCACGCTCGCCGATGGCCGCGCTTTCTTCTACCTCGACGATGATCCGGAATACGTTTCCGGCGCGAAGACGCGCGAACTGAACGATCCTCGTCAGCTGGCATACCGTTTCTCCAACCAGCTCAACGCGGCCGGTGAGGAAGTGCCGTACGCTGCTCCGGAAATGCGTCGCGATCCACTGACCGGCGACTGGATTCCTATGGCGACCGCACGCATGAACCGCCCGATCACCGCAGGACCGGGTGCCACCGCCAAGGGCAACCCGCTGGCCGCACGCAAGCCGGGCGACCCGTACCAGGACGGCGAAGTGCCGGACACCGACTACAACGTGGTCGTGTTCGAAAACCGCTTCCCGTCGATGGTTCGCGTGCCGGGCCGTTCCGAAGCCGTGGAATACGTCAACGGCAACCCGCTGTGGGAGAAGAAGCTTGCTGCAGGCCGCTGTGAAGTGATCTGCTTCGACCCGGATGAAGACGGTCTGCCGGCAGACCTGCCGGTCTCCCGTCTGCGCACCGTCGTGGAAGCGTGGGCGTTCCGTACCGCCGAAATCTCCAAGATGGAAGGCATCGAACAGATCTTCCCGTTCGAAAACCACGGACAGGAAATCGGCGTCTCCTTGGCACACCCTCACGGACAGGTCTACTGCTACCCGTTCATCGCGCCGAAGATGGAAGCCGAACTCAAGCAGACCGAAGCCTACCATGAGAAGACCGGCGGCAACCTGCTCAAGGATCTCATGAACTCAGAAATCGAGGCCGGGGAGCGCATCGTCATGCGCAACCACAGCTGGGTGGCCTACGTGCCAGCAGCAGCCCGTTGGCCCCTCGAGGTGCATGTGGCCCCGGTGCGCGACGTGCTCACCCTCGACGAGCTCAACGACCAGGAACGTTGGGATCTGGCCGTCATGTACTCCACCCTGCTCAAGCGCGGCAACGCGTTCTTCGACAAGGGTGACGGCAAGGGTATGGACCTGCCGTACATCGCAGCATGGCATCAGGCTCCGATCCACGACGTACGCCGTGAAAACTACCGCCTGAACCTGCAGTTCTTCTCGTTCCGCCGCGCAGCCAACAAGATCAAGTATCTGGCCGGATCCGAATCCGGCATGGCCGCATGGGTTTCCGACACCACGCCGGAACTCATCGCCAAGCGCTTCCACGAGCTCGGACCAATCGATATCGAAGGCTGAAAGCCAATAAAACCCAAAGGACAAAACACCAATGACTGCTGTTGAATTCATTGAGCCGCTCTCGCACGACGAGGGTGTGAAGAACGCGACCGATCTGTTCCGTGCCACCTACGGTGAGGAGCCGGCTGGCGTATGGGCCGCACCGGGCCGTGTGAACCTGATCGGCGAACACACCGACTACAACGCGGGCCTGTGCCTGCCGATCGCACTGCCGCACCGCACGTTCATCGCGCTCAAGCCGCGTGAAGACACCAAGGTGCGCGTGGTTTCCGACGTTGACTCCGAAAACGTTACCGAAGCCGACCTCGACGGTCTGCAGGCCGGTGGCGTGGAAGGCTGGGCCGCCTACCCGGTAGGCGTTGCCTGGGCATTGCGCGAAGCCGGCTTCGATGCGGTGCAGGGCTTCGATGCGGCATTCTCCTCCTGCGTGCCGCTCGGATCCGGTCTGAGCTCCTCCGCAGCCATGACCTGCTCCACCGCCTTGGCGTTGGATGACGTGTACGGTTTGGGTTATGGCGCATCCGATGCCGGTCGTGTGACGCTGATCAACGCCGCCATCAAGTCGGAAAACGACATGGCGGGCGCGTCCACCGGTGGGCTCGATCAGAACGCATCCATGCGCTGCACTTTCGGCCATGCGTTGCGTCTTGATTGCCGTCCAGAGCTGAGCCCGCTGGAGAACGTCTCCCAGCAGGAATTCGATCTCGACAAGTACGGTCTGGAACTGCTGGTGCTTGACACTCAGGCTCCGCACCAGCTCAACGACGGACAGTATGCCCAGCGTCGCGCCACTTGCGAGAAGGCCGCCGAAATCCTCGGCGTGGCCAACCTGCGTGTGGTCGCCGACAGCATCGCCAAGTCCGACGATCCGTTCCAGGCGCTCAAGGAAACGCTCGACAAGCTGGAAGACGACACGATGAAGAAGCGCGTGCGCCACGTCATCACCGAAATCGCCCGTGTCAACTCCTTCGTGCGTGCCTTCGCCAACGGCAAGATCGACGAGGCCGGCCGACTGTTCAACGCGTCTCATGATTCGCTCGCTGCGGATTATGAAGTGACTGTGCCCGAGTTGGATATTGCCGTGGACGTGGCCCGTGCCAACGGTGCGTATGGTGCGCGTATGACCGGCGGCGGCTTTGGTGGCTCCATCATCGCCCTGGTGGATAAGGGCCAGGGGCACGAGATCGCACAGAAGATTGCTGACCGCTTCGAAAAGGAAGGTTTCAACGCACCTCGCGCCTTGCCGGCGTTCGCTGCGGCTTCCGCGAGCCGTGAGGCCTGATCGCAGAAGCTGATGCAAAAACGCGCGTTGGCGCACGTCCATGAAAAGGACGTGCGCCAACGCGCGTTTTTCATGATTTACTGTGGACCAGATGGGTGCACAGCTATCTCACGACGATGGCCAGCAGGCACGATGCCGAATGCTTCATCTCCGGCTCCCGGGTGCAGCTACGTATTTGGTTTGGTGCTGTCTGTGAGCGTACTCGTGCTCTCCTTCTTCCTGAAGGAGGAATGCGGCTTTCGTAAGTAGCGACTGTCGCCTCGGCGGCCGTCCTGTTCGGCTACGCTTTTGCGCGTACAACGGACGGGTTGTACGCGTATTTGATGAAAAACGATACGTTATACGATTAACGGCGTGTCGCGATGTGGGTGATTCCGGTGTTCTGCAAGGACGGCAGTATGGAGCCGAAGTTTACGTTTGCGGCGCTGGTTGGTCTGATCGATGAGAACGTTAACTATTGAAATAAACGATTGACGTTTGACATTAAACGATTAACGATTTATAGTGTTAACCACCGCAAAGAAACAACCACAAAGCAAGTGGCTGACGGGGTCGTACCGGTGCGTCTTACATCGGTACGAGGAGGAAACATCAAGGAAGAAGGAGCCTAATCATGGCACGAAGAAGTGTTCGCCTGTTGGCATCAATAGCTGCAGTCGCGACTATGGTCACGACGTTTGCCGCCTGCGGCAACAAGCAGGCCACCACAGACGAGAACGGCAAGCCAATCGTCAACATTCTGGTTCGTCGCAACGTGACTGATCATCCGATGCAGGACACCCAGTACACCAAGGATCTGGAAGCCGCCTGCGACTGCACCATCAAATGGCAGGAAGTCTCCGACAACGCGTGGGGCCAGCAGAAGAGCGCCAAGATGGCCGCCGGTGAATTCCCGGACATCGGCTTGAGCTTGTTCAGCATGGTGGATGCGGCTAAGTACAGCACCTATTTCGAGGATCTGAAGCCTCATCTGGACAAGATGCCGAACGCCAAGAAGTTCCTCAAGGCCCAGCCGGGTGCCGCGAAGTATGTGACTGACGGAACCAAAATCGCCATGCTGCCGTCCGATCGTGGCAAGGGTTACGAGGTCTCCGGCACCCACATGTTCATCAACAAGACCTGGCTTGACAAGCTCGGCCTCGAGATGCCGACCACTTGGGGCGAGCTCGAGAACGTGCTTGAAGCCTTCAAGACCCAGGATCCGAACGGTAACGGCAAGGCCGATGAGGTTCCGATGAACATCCGCAGCTTGGGCTTCGGTCTGTGGAGCCCGCTGACTCTGATGAACTCCGAAGGTGTGGTAACCGCCTTCATGGGCGGCGGCGCTTCCGAACAGGGCTACTACGTGGACAACGGCAAGGTCAAGAGCTACTACACCTCCGACGCGCTCAAGGACGTCGTCTCCTACCTGCACGGACTCATGGCCAAGGGCCTTGTCCCGAAGGATGTGCTCACCCGCGACGCCTCGCAATACACTTCGCAGACCGTCAGTGACGGCAAGACCGCGCTGACCGGCGTCTCCTTCGGCTGGTCCAACTACGCCGAATACGGCGACAAGCTCGGCGACCAGTACGTCACCCTGCCGCCGCTGAAGAAGGACGCCTCCACGCCCGACTCCCAGGTCAAGTGGGATTATTCCCAGGAAGCCTGCCGCTGGGCCTACTCCGGTTCCGGCCTGACCGTCAACCCGAACGCCGCTAACCAGGACGCCATTTACAAGGTCATCAACGCCATGTATGGCGAGAAGCTTTCCGTGGCCGGTTTCTTCGGTTCCATCCCGGATATCGTCTCCGATGATGGCAATCACCAGTACACCATCGACAAGAAGAAGGCTTACGCCGAGTATCCCGACACCCGTGCCATCGCCCTGCAGGACCGCTTCGGCGGCTGGATCCGCGACGACGTGAAGATGGTCAACGACACCAACGCTGACCAGGTCACCGCCTCCGACCAGGCCATCCGCGAGGCACGCAGCCGTGTCGACGGCGTCAAGGACGTCATCCCGATCTACGTGCGCCCGAATACCGAGGACTCCAACACCCTGCAGAACAACAACACCGCCATCTCCAACTACGCGAACAACCAGATCGCGAAATGGGTCCAGAAGGGCGGCATCGACAAGGAATGGGACGCCTACGTGAAGAAGGTGTCCGAACCGACCCTCGGCCTCGACGCCAACATCAAGATTTGGCAGAAGTGGTACGACAAGTACACCAAGTAGCCAAGCAATACCGCGGGGTCCATCGCATGGGTTCGTTTCTCTCCCATGACTACCGCCGGACCCCGCACTTTTGTTCCCTAGCAATCATCCTAAATTGGAGACCAACATGAGTGCACAAACATCGCAAGGCGTTGCTGCACGGACCGTGGCGATGGAAGCGGCTCCCGACCGCAAGAAACCAGGTCTGCTCGATCGCATCGCCGACCATTTACGTCGCTACTGGCAGTTGTGGATTCTTTCCGCTCCGGCATTGTTCTTCGTGGGACTGTTCTCCTACGTGCCGATGTGGGGCATCCAGCTCGCCTTCCGCGAGTTCGATCCGACCAAAGGCCTGACCGGCGGCAAATTCGTCGGCTTTAAATACTTCCTGGAATTCTTCCACAACCCGCTGTTTGGCGAGATTATGACCAACACCATCCGCATTTCCTTGTGGACACTGGTTATGGGCTTCATCTTCCCGATTATTCTAGCCTTGCTGATCAATCAGATCGGTTCTAAGAAAATCAAGGGTTTCGTGCAAACGATTACCTACATGCCACATTTCATCTCCGTGGTGGTCATCGTCTCCATGCTCAACATCTTCCTGACTCCTGGTACCGGCATTCTCGGTCGCTTCTTCGGTGAAGAATCACTGATGGGTTCCACCAGCGCCATCACCGCGGTCTATTGGATTTCTGAAGTCTGGCAGCATGTTGGTTGGAACTCCATCATCTACCTGGCTGCGCTCGCCGGTGTGAACACATCGCTGTACGAGGCGGCGAAGATCGATGGTGCAGGCCGTCTGCAGCTGATTCGCTACGTCGATATTCCTGCGATCATGCCGACGTGTGCGATCCTGCTCATCATGAACATGGGCTCCGTACTCAACGTGGGCTTCGACAAGATCTATCTGATGCAGAACTCGCTGAACATGCCGGCCACCGAAGTCATCGCCACATACACCTACAAAATCGGTATTATCAATGGCCAATACTCGTATTCGACGGCAATCGGCCTGTTCAACACCTTGGTCAACTTCATCTTCCTGATCACCGCGAATGCAATCGCCAAGCGCGTTTCCGATACGAGCATTTTCTAGAAGGGTTTTATCATGTCTGCAACAATTGAGGCTGTTACCCAGAACAAGAACGACATTCCCTGGAACAAGCACGTGCGTCAGAAGCAGAAGCCGGGTGACCTGGCGGTGTCGGGCGTCATCAATGTGCTACTGCTCCTGACCATTGTGGCGGTGCTCTACCCGCTGTGGTTCGTGGTCATCGCATCATTTTCAAATCCGAACGCCGTGGCCGGCGGTGAAGTGCTGCTGCTACCCAAGGGTGTGACCTTCGCTGGCTATGCTAAGGTGTTCGCCAACCAGCGCATCTGGCAGGGTTATCTCAACACCATCATCTATTCGGTGGTCGGCACCGCGGTTAACATGGCAGTGACCATTCCCTGCGCTTTCGCGCTATCCCGTCGCGAGTTCAAGCCGCGACGCGTGATCATGTTCCTGTTCACCGTGACCATGTTCATCGCCGGCGGCCTGATTCCGAACTACCTGCTGTACAAGAGCCTCGGCATCAACAACAGCATGTGGGTGTTCATACTGCCTGGCGCGGTTTCCGTATACAACGTGATCGTGGCCCGTTCCTTCTTCGAAACCTCTATCCCCGAAGAGCTCTTCGATGCGGCCCAGATCGACGGGCTGAGCTATTTTGGCTACTTCTTCAAGATTGTGCTGCCGTTGAGCTCTGCGATTCTGGCTGTAATTGGTCTGTACTACTTTGTCGGCCACTGGAACGACTTCATGACGGGCCTTATCTACATCACCGACGACAAGAAGCAGCCATTGCAGGTGGTGTTGCAGCAGTTGCTGCTGGTGGCGCAGGGGACTGGAACCAATGTCAACGCGGCTGCGCAGCAGCAGGCCGCCGATCAGATCAAGTTCGGCATCATCATCGTCTCTACCCTGCCTCTGCTTGTGCTCTATCCGTTCTTGCAGAAGTACTTCAACAAGGGTGTGATGCTCGGCGCGGTCAAGGGTTGAGTCAAACGCAATCCGACAAGAGACAACCAATCTAAAAGCCAGCTGATAGAAAGGATTCGCTATGCTTGCCCGCTTCTCTGTGGCCTACGAGCAGTTCTGCCGTCTGCTAGTCGCGATTTTCGTGGTCAACGTGGCCATACTCGCGCACACTCTGATGGGAGCCGTCGTGCTGGGAGTTTTCCCCTCGTTCGCGGCTGCGCAGGCTACGTTCCGCGCGTGGGTGCTTTCTGAGGACCGTTCAATGCGGGCCAAGGAGGTTTGGACGACGTTCCACGGCTTCTGGAAAAGCGAAGTCAAGAGTGCGAATCTTTTCGGTTGGCCTTTGATTATTCTCTGGGCCGTGGTCATCGTCGACTACTACGTGATGAACTGGCATGCTCGCGGCGATTTCGACATCATGGTTTCCGGCGTGCTGCTGCTCATCATCGTAGTTTTGGCAGTGTTCTCGTCCTTGGTTTGGGTGGTACGCGCGAACTATGAAGAGCGTCCCGCCTGGATTGTTCGTACAACACTGGCGATGATTGTGGCACGTCCGTTATGCAGCCTTCTGCAGGTCGGACTGCTGATCCTCACCGTGCTTGTATGGGTGCAATGGCCTGGAATTCTCATGGTGTTCGGTTTGTCGCTGCCGATGTTCTGCACGTCATGGATTATTTATTCGTTCGGACGTCTGCCTGGAATGGACATTCATGATCGCATGGAACAGAGCACGGGCTGCGCCCGAAACCAGACGTCATGACATGTTCGTAAAAAAGGGGGTGATAAGATGGTACAGTCGTCAGTAAGTCAACGAGTGAACAGGTCCAAACGATTGGTATCCATCAAAGACATAGCTAAGGAAGCGGGCGTTTCCGTATGCACCGTGTCTTTGGTCATGAACAACAAGGATCACAATCGCGTCAGCAAGGCGGTTGCGCAGAAAATCCGCGCGACCGCCGCGAACATGGGGTACAAGCCTAATTCCGTGGCGCGCACCCTACGCACCAACAAATCCAATACTCTGGGATTCGTCACCGATGAGATAGCCACGACCCCGTATGCGGTGCGGATACTCCAAGGGGCACAGGACGCCGCGCGCGAGCTTGGCTACATTCTGCTCACCGCAAACACCAACAACGATGCCGAACTTGAAGACCAAGAGATATCCGCCCTACGCCGATACAATGTGGACGGCTTCCTATACGCCATGATGTATCACCGAAAAGTGGATATTCCTGAGGCCTTGGAAGGCAGCCTGACCGTGGTGGTAGACAGTGAGGATGCCGCGGGAAAGGTTCCTTCAATCTATCCTGATGATGAGATGGCCGGGTACGACGCCACCAACCGTCTGATTCAAGCCGGATGCCGACGCATCGTTTACTACAGTTCCGCAACCACCGTTATCGCGCAGAAGGAGCGTCTGTCTGGTTATCGGCGTGCACTTGCGGAAGCTGGCATTGCATTCAATGAGGCGTTGGTCGTCAATGTATTGGAGATGACCAACGCTGCCGCTGAGGCGGCGCGGGTGTTCGACGAAATCAAGCCGGACGGCATCTTCTGTTTCAACGATGTGCGCGCCACCTTCATCTACGAAGCCGCGCGAGAACGCGGAGTGCGCATCGGAACCGACGTGTCGGTGATCAGCATCGACAATCAGCCGTTCATCACTGATGTGATCAAACCATCCCTGACCACGCTGGAATTGCCCCATTATGAAATGGGTTTCGAAGCGATTCGACAACTGGTTGCCATGCTTGACGGCGATAAGGCCGTAGCAGATCTCAAATCCGATCATGGCATGGCGGTGCAGAGACAACGAGATGGTGGCAAAACGGCATTGCGCTGTCGCATCATCGAACGCGATTCCATCGTGTTGTGACGGGTGTTTCCCTTTTTCCATATTTGGTTTTTCCAATTATCAGTTTTTCAATGCGTAGTCACGTGATATCTGATCATGTGACGCTTTGGAGGAGATCATTATGCCTGACAACTATTCCGTTGCCATCGAAACCGGCGGCTACCGTCTGCTGGAATTGTTCGCCGAAAGATGCGGCGATGACGCTGCCGTCACCATTACCGACGGGGACGGCCATCAAATCGCCAGCCATGCCATGCCGGTGGCCGAGCGTCGACACCGTTTCTTGATTCCGGTGCCGACAAACGTGTGTATCACGGTGAGTGCGCGCCAACTGACCGTGCGGTTCGCGTACTTGTCCGAGTGTGAGAATCTTCTTGATGAAGGCGTGCGTTTCATCAGCATGAATCCGTACGACAATGAATGGGATGCTCAGCCGACGCTGGGTCAGATCTATGATCGTTTCGCTCGCCCTGCAGCGCATTTCGAACCATTCGCTCGCTGGATGAACGATCCTAACGGCCTGTGTCGTTTCCAAGGACGCTACCATCTGTTCTACCAATTCAATCCGTATGGTTTTGGCTGGGACAATATGCACTGGGGCCATGCGGTAAGCCGCGATCTGGTGCATTGGACGCATCTGCCAATCTTCCTCGAACCACAGCTGGAGCTGCACATCGACGAACGCATCGTCGGTGGCGCATTCTCCGGATCCGCGGTGACGGTGGATGCGTATGACAATCCCTGCAAGGGTGATGATGCGGCCGCCATTCGCCTGTATCTAACCCGGCACTTGGAGACTCGCGGAGACGAATCGTCCGTCACTGAATATCAGACCACATGCTTGTGTGAGGATGGCGTGCATGCGAGTGTCGAATCTCCGGTCGCGTTGCGCGTTAACGATGGTTTCGGCTTCGATTTCCGCGATCCGAAGGTGGAAACCGGAATGTCCGGCGAGGCGATCAATCCGGAACGCGCTTACATGGTGACCGCCACGAATCTACCGGTCGCCGAATTCGCTGCCGGTGCCGTGTCCTCCGCGGCGCCCGGCATCAGCGTCCAGGGCACAGACGGCTGGTTCACATGTGGCCCGCAAGGCAGGCCCGGCACCGACAAGCCCAATATGGATACGGTGCCTTCCATGGCGCTCTTCTCCGCGAAAAAACCGCTCAAACGCAACGTGACATGGCAATATGAAGGACCGGTGCTCGCCGACTTCGGCCACCAGCTGTCGCGTACTTACGAATGTCCTGACCTGTTCCAGCTCGACGGAAAGACGGTCGCCATCGGAGCGTTGATGCACTACCGCGACAAGCAAGGTCGTTTCCAGCAGGTGCGTTGGTATGTTGGTGATCTCAAGGACACCGCCGATGGCCCACGTTTGCAGGTAGGGAACAGCGATTGGTGCGATTTCGGTACCGGCTACTACGCCACGCAAAGCTTTGCCGACGACGACGGCCGTCGTATCGTGTTCGGCTGGTATACCGACTTTCCCGCGATGCGCGTGGAAAAGCCGTGCATTGCCAACGGTATGATGTCGCTACCACGTGAACTGCACGTGCGCGACGGCCGCCTGACCAGCCGTCCTGTCAAGGAAGCGTACGAGCAGCTGCTAGGCGATCGTTTGGAAGCTCATGCAGACGAAAACGGGACCTTCTTCATTGTGCCGAACAACGCGTATTACACGGACATGCATCTGGCCGACGATAACGATTTCACAATGCTCATCGCGACCGGTACCAATCCCGCCAATGGTAATTCGATGGAATTGCAGCTGCAGCGTCGCAACGGCGTGACCCGACTGGTCACGAAGGGAACAGTCGTGGACAACGTTGATTTCGATAGCGGCATCACCGACGTGCGTCGCGTCGAAATCTTCTTCGACCGCAATGTGGTGGAAGTCTTCCTTAACAACGGCGAAGCGGCCGGCAGCATGCTGTTCCAAGGCGCGGACGGCGATGGCGAGTTCCGTTTTGTTGCCGACGGCAAGGTCGATTGCGTGGATGTGCGTGTGCTCGACGGCATCTGGCGGTGACATACAGCTGCTACAGCGGCAGGTGGTAACCGGCAGTCATCTCAGTATGTAAGGCAAATAGGTGGAAGGCACGTGTTTTGGCACGTGCCTTCCCTATACTTGAGGGCACGTCCGGCAATTCGCCGAGACGGCAACTGGATATTCGCACCTAACGTTTAGGGAGTTCCATGAACAAGGCAATCATCACCGTCGTCGGTCAGGATACTGTCGGCATCATCGCACGCGTCTGCACATACCTTTCCGAACATCAGGTCAACGTGCTTGACATTTCCCAGACCATCATCGACGGTTTCTTCAACATGATGATGATTGTGGATTATTCCAACGCCGACAAGGAATTCGGCGAGGTCGTGGACGATCTCGACAAGCTTGGCGAGGAGATCGGCGTGCGCATCCGCTGCCAGCGCGAGGAGATCTTTACCAAGATGCACCGCGTCTGATCCGCGGCATACGTGAGCCACGCAAGTAATCGAAGCCACGAATCGTACTAATCGTAAGGAAAAACCATGCTGAATATCATGGAGGTCCACGAGACCAACCAGATGATCGAGCAGGAGAAGCTCGACGTGCGCACCATCACCATGGGCATCAGCCTGCTGGACTGCGCGGCCGACAGCGTCGACGAAGTCTGCGACAACATCTACAACAAAATCACTACGTACGCCAAGGATCTCGTATCCACCGGCAAAGCCATCGAACGCGACTACGGCATTCCGATCGTCAATAAGCGCATCACCGTCACCCCGATTTCCCTGGTCGGCGCAAGCTCGTGTAAAACGTCGGACGATTTCGTGAAAATCGCGCATGCGCTTGACCATGCGGCGAAGAAGGTCGGCGTCGACCTGATCGGCGGCTACTCCGCGCTCGTATCCAAGTCCATGACCCCCGCCGAAGAGCTGCTCATCCGCTCCCTGCCGAAAGCGCTGAGCGAAACCGACATCGTCTGCTCGTCCGTCAACGTGGGATCCACCAAAACCGGTATCGACATGAACTCCGTCGAACTGCTCGGCCACATCATCAAAGACATCGCGCACGCCACCGCAGATAACGATTCATACGGATGCGTGAAATTCGTGGCATTCTGCAATGCCCCCGACGACAACCCGTTCATGGCAGGCGGCTTCCATGGCGTAACCGAAGGCGATGCGGTCATCAACGTCGGCGTTTCCGGCCCCGGCGTGGTTTCCCGCGCGCTCGACGAAGCCAAGGGCAAAAACTTCGAATTCCTATGTGAAACCATCAAGCGCACCGCGTTCAAGATCACGCGTGTCGGCCAGCTGGTGGCACAGGAGGCATCCCGTCGCCTCGGCATTCCATTCGGCATCATCGACCTTTCCCTCGCGCCAACCCCGGCCGTAGGCGACTCCGTCGGCGAAGTGCTTGAGAAGATCGGCCTCGAACAGGTTGGCGCACCGGGCACCACCGCAGCGCTCGCCATGCTGAACGATCAGGTGAAGAAGGGCGGCATCATGGCGTCCTCCTACGTCGGCGGACTTTCCGGCGCGTTCATCCCCGTCTCCGAAGACAAGAACATGATCGACGCGGCAACCAACGGCTGCCTGAAGATCGAAAAGCTCGAAGCCATGACCTGCGTATGCTCCGTCGGCCTTGACATGATCGCCATTCCGGGAGACACCACCGCATCCACCATTTCCGGCATCATCGCCGACGAGGCTGCGATCGGCATGGTCAACCAGAAAACCACGGCCGTGCGCGTGATTCCGGTCGAAGGCAAAGGCGTAGGGGAGATGGCCAACTTCGGCGGCCTGATGGGCTATGCGCCGATCATTCCAGTCAACCAGACCAGCTGCGAAGCCTTCGTGACCCGAGGCGGCCGCATCCCCGCCCCAATCCACAGCTTCAAAAACTAGCTTCTCCCTTCCCTACGCATCTTTCGCAGTGGTTGCGTTGGTTGCGGAAGGTCGCGGGGAGCCGGCATATTCTATTCCCGACACGCTCCGGGCCGCTCAGGCCAAGTCTTTACGGTCTGAAACAGAACATGCCGGCTCCCCGCTTATGTTGCGCTTCACATCAGATTAGGTTGACGCTTGCTTTTTGTTTGCAACAACGTTGGTTTGTGTGCCATAGCAAGCAGTAGGGCGGGATATTCCGTTCGGGACCGTAGGCTTGGCCGAACGGCCTTGAGTGTGTCACGAATGGAATATCCCGCCCTACTGCGTCCCCAATATCCATAAGGTAATGAATTGAAACGAAAGTTGGCAGGCAGGGGAGGGATTACTGGCCGCCGGCGAAGCCTAGTTGGCGCCAGGCTTCGTAGATGGCGATGGATGCGCAGTTGGTGAGGTTCAGGGAACGCAGGCTTGGACGCATCGGCAGACGCACCTGTTCGGCCACGTGCGGACCGGCCATAATATCCATCGGATCGGGAATATTGCCTGGCTCCGGGCCGAACAGCAGAATGTCAGTCGGCTTGTATTCGATGTCGGTATACAGTTTGGTGGCGTGCGCGGTGAACGCGATGATGCGCGAATTCGGCATGGATTCCACCAGATTCTCAAAATTCGGGTGCAATACCACGTGGGCCATGTCGTGGTAGTCCAGTCCGGCACGGCGCAGTTTCGTATCGCGCAGATTGAATCCGAGCGGCTCCACCAAATGCAGGATCGTGCCGGTCACCGCGCACAGGCGGATTGCCGAACCGGTATTGCCCGGAATGCGGGGGGAGTAGTAGCACAAGTGGGGCGTGGAGGTTTCGGCTTTGGCCGCGTCTTCGGCTGACAGCATCGCGTCGACCACGGAAATCGGATTGCCGTGCGCGTCGGTCACGAGTTCGTCCGGCCCATAATTCGACTTGCGGTAGCCGTATTCGAACATTTTCTCGACTTTGGCTTCCTCTGCGGTTGCGCCTTGCGCGTCATTGGTATGCTCTTCGTTCGTCATGAATGCAAGAATAGGTACGATGAACGACACGAACGAGCCTAATACCGAAATTGAAAACGCCGAAGCTGTGGCGGACGCGCTTGCCGAATGGTGGCATGCTTCGGCGCGTGACCTGCCATGGCGTTTCGGCCGCACTACTGCGTGGGGCGTGCTTGTCTCCGAAGTGATGAGCCAGCAGACGCAGATGAGCCGTGTGGTACCGTATTGGAACGATTGGATGGAACGCTGGCCTGATGCGGTCGCGCTTGCCGATGCCGCGAAAGCGGATGTGATCACGGCTTGGGGCAGGCTCGGCTATCCGAGACGCGCCTTGCGATTGCAGGAATGCGCCCGCGTGGTCGCTTCCGATTACGATAACAAGCTGCCGCGTACGTACGATGAGTTGCTGGCATTGCCGGGTATCGGCGATTATACGGCCAGCGCGGTGATGAGTTTCGCGTTTGGTGAGCGCATCGCGGTGGTGGATACGAATATTCGCAGGGTGCTTTCGAGGGTTTTTCTTGGCGAGGAGTCGCTTGGCGGCGCCGCAAGACCTGCGGAACGTGCGTTGGCGAAGCAGATGTTGCCGCAGGATGATGCCTCAAAATGCAGACGGTTCGACCGTCCTTCAGTGGTGTGGAATCAGTCCGTTATGGAATTGGGCGCGACCGTCTGCACGGCAAAGGCTCCGTTGTGCGAGGCGTGCCCTGTTTCGGGACATTGCGTGTTTTTGCATAATGGTCGTCCGGGATTGGGGGAACGTCGCACGCGGCCGCGTCAACGTTTCCAAGGTACGGATCGTCAGGTGCGTGGGCTGGTGCTGAATGCGCTGCGCAATCTGCCGGAAGGTGCGATCGCCCTTAATCGCAAGTCGCTTGAACGACTGTGGGATGACCATATCCAGCTTGATCGGTGCATCGCATCGTTGGATGAGGATGGTCTTATCGAAATCCTGCCGAATGCGGATGTGCGTCTTCCGGTATGAAAGGAAGAATGCCGACGTTCTTTGGATGTGCGCACGCTAGACTGTGAAATCATGGCACAGAAGACGTCCTCGAAATCCGGCAAGAAACGTTCGAAAAAACAGCAGGCGATATTTCGTCGCCGTCGCATCGTCGTCGGCATCGCTGCGATAGTGCTGATTTCTTTTCTGGTGTTTTGCCTGTACTCCCTGTCGAGGGGGATTGTCGCGGTGAATCGTGAGATTCATCATGCGGACGTGTATGCGATTTCCCGTAAGGAAGTGCCGTCCCCGACCAAGGAGAAGAAAAGCGGGGTGCCGGATTGCGATGCATCCAATGTCGCGCTTTCGTTGACTCCTGCGGCGTCAAGTTTCGGTGTGGGCGATTCGATGGATTTCACTACGGACGTCAAATATGACGGTTCCAGCAAGGTTGGTTGCTTGGTTGATGTGTCGGCTTCCAGCGTGGTGTTGACGATCAAATCGGGCGATGATGTGGTTTGGAAGTCGAATGTGTGCCCCGTTGACACCGACTATCGTCTGTTGGCGAAGGGCGACGAGGTCAGACAGACGATCACCTGGCCGGGAACGCGTACTGGCAGCGAATGCGTGGAGGATCAATCCACCCTGCCGAAGGTGGATCGTGGCGTGTATTCGGCGCAGCTTTCGATTGAAGGGCATCCCAAAGCGAAGTCCGATCCGGTCGGCGTCACTATTGAATAAAAATCTATAGGATATGTTATTCTCATGACTTTGCGTACATGCGTGTCATATAGCGGGCACGCTGACAAGGAAGAAGCGCCCGCGTACTAGGCATATGGTGGCCAATGGGAGCGCTTCCGGGGAAACATATCGAAACGATTTAGCGAGCGATAAGGAACGTCCATTGGCTGAGGCTACGACGAACACCACCACCATCATCGCACGCGCCGACCAGCACGATATTGATCTGCACAAGGCGTCGGACCGTGTGAACTTCGGCTCCATCCGCGAGCCCATTGATGTACCCTACCTGTTGGGTGTACAGACTGACAGCTTCGACTGGCTCATCGGCAACGAGCGCTGGCAGAAGCGTGTCGAGGAGGATCTGGCGAACGGCACCAACACCGTGCCCCACACCTCCGGTCTTGATGAGGTCTTCCAGGAGATCTCCCCGATCGAGAACTTCGCTCAGACCATGAGCCTGACCTTCTCCGATCCGTATTTCGAAGAACCGCGCCACACTGTGCAGGAGTGCAAGGAGAAGGATTACACCTACTCCGCGCCGCTGTATGTGAACGCTGAATTCGAAAACGGCGACACCGGCGAAATCAAGTCCCAGACCGTGTTCATGGGCGATTTCCCGCTGCAGACCCCGCACGGCACCTTCATCATCGGTGGTACCGAGCGAGTGATCGTGTCTCAGCTGGTGCGTTCTCCGGGCGTGTACTTCGACCGCAGCCAGGATCGTACTTCCGACAAGGAAGTCTTCGGCGCGAAGATCATCCCGAGCCGTGGCGCATGGCTTGAGTTCGAGATCGACAAGCGTGACGTGCTTGGCGTGCGCGTGGACCGCAAGCGCAAGCAGTCCGCCATCGTGTTCCTCATGGCCATCGGCATGACCAAGGATGAGATCGCCGATGCGTTCAGGGATTACCCGCTGGTTATGGACGCGCTTGCCAAGGAGACCGTGCAGACCCAGGACGAGGCTCTGACCGATCTGTACCGCAAGATCCGCCCGGCCGACACCCCGACGCCGGAAGCTGGCCGCAACCTGCTGGATTCCTTCTACTTCAACACCAAGCGTTACGATCTGGCCCGCGTTGGCCGTTACAAGATCAACCGCAAGCTTGGTCTGGAAAAGGATGTCAACGATCGCAGCCTGTCTCGCGAAGACATCATCTCCACCATCAAGTACCTGGTCACCCTGCATGCCGGCGACACCAAGTTCCCGGGCAAGCGTGACGGCCAGGATGTGGATCTGCGCGTGGACGTCGACGATATCGATCATTTCGGCAACCGTCGTATCCGCCAGGTCGGCGAACTGATCCAGAACCAGCTGCGTACCGGTCTGAGCCGTATGGAGCGTGTGGTCCGCGAACGTATGACCACCCAGGATCCGGAGGCCATCACCCCGCAGTCCCTGATCAACATTCGTCCGGTGAACGCCACCATCAAGGAGTTCTTCGGAACTTCCCAGCTGTCGCAGTTCATGGATCAGAACAACCCGTTGGCAGGCGTCACCAACAAGCGTCGTCTGTCCGCTCTGGGCCCTGGCGGTCTGTCTCGTGACCGCGCATCCATGGAAGTGCGAGACGTGCACCCGTCCCACTTCGGCCGTATGTGCCCGATCGAATCTCCTGAAGGTCCGAACATCGGTCTTATCGGTTCTCTGGCAACCTTCGGCCGCATCAATCCGTTCGGCTTCATCGAGACCCCGTACCGTAAGGTCATCAACGGCCATGTGACCGACGAGGTCGAATACATGACCGCAGACCGCGATGCCGAGCACGTGATCGCACAGGCCAACCAGGAACTCGACGAGAACGGCAACTTCGTCAAGAAGCAGGCTCTTGCCCGAGTCGGCGAAGAGGAAGCAGTCGATGTGCCCGTCAGCTCCGTTGACTACATGGACGTTTCCCCGCGTCAGATGGTTTCCGTCGGCGCCTCCCTGATTCCGTTCCTGGAGCACGATGAGGGCCACCGAGCGCTGATGGGTACCAACATGCAGCGTCAGGCAGTGCCGCTGATCGAATCCGAGCGCCCGCTGGTGGGCACCGGTGCCGAATGGCGTGCGGCCGTCGATTCCGGCGATGTCATTCTGGCTGAGAAGCCGGGTGTGGTGACGTATGTTTCCGCCGACATCATCCGTGTGATGAACGACGACGGCACCACCAGCTCCTACAAGCTGGCCAAGTTCCTGCGTTCCAACCAGACCACCTGCTACAACCAGGTTCCGCTGATCCACGACGGCGAACGTGTGGAAGCCGGTACCGTGCTTGCCGATGGTCCGGCCACCCAGAAGGGCGAAATGGCACTGGGCAAGAACCTGCTCATCGCCTTCATGCCGTGGAACGGCTACAACTACGAGGATGCTGTGATCATCTCCCAGCGTCTCGTGCAGGACGACACCCTGAGCTCCATCCACATCGAGGAATATGAGATCGACGCCCGCGAAACCAAGCTGGGTGCCGAAGAGATCACCCGCGATCTGCCGAACGTCGGCGAGGACGCGGTAGCCAACCTCGACGAGCGTGGCATCATTCGCATCGGTGCCGAGGTCGAAGCCGGCGACATTCTGGTGGGCAAGGTCACCCCGAAGGGCGAGACCGAGCTGACTCCGGAAGAGCGTCTGCTCCGCGCCATCTTCGGCGAGAAGAGCCGCGAGGTGCGTGACACCTCGCTGCGCGTGCCTCACGGCGAAACCGGTACTGTGATCGCCGTCAAAGAGATCACTCGCGAGGATGCCGAGGAAGACGGCGACGAGCTGCCGAACGGCGTGAACCAGATGATCCGCGTCTACATCGCGCAGCATCGTAAGATCACCCAGGGCGACAAGCTGTCTGGCCGCCACGGCAACAAGGGTGTTATCTCCCGCATTCTGCCGGAAGAGGATATGCCGTTCCTTGCCGACGGTACTCCGGTCGACATCATGCTGAACCCGCTGGGCGTGCCTTCTCGAATGAACCTTGGCCAGGTGCTGGAACTGCACTTGGGCTGGATCGCGCACGCCGGCTGGGACATCTCCCTTGATCCGGATGCCGAAGCCGCTTGGAAGAAGTACATTCCGCAGGGCGCCGAAAAGGGCGAGCCGGGCACTCCGGTGGCAACTCCGGTGTTCGACGGCGTTCGTCCGGAAACCATCAAGGGCCTGCTGTCCTGCACCCTTCCGGATCGCGACGGCAACAAGCTGGTCGGCGACGACGGCAAGGCTGTGCTGTTCGACGGCCGTACCGGCGAACCGTATCCGAAGCCGATCTCCGTTGGCTACATGTACATGCTGAAGCTGCACCACCTGGTCGACGACAAGATCCACGCGCGTTCCACTGGCCCGTACTCCATGATCACCCAGCAGCCGTTGGGCGGTAAGGCTCAGTTCGGTGGCCAGCGTTTCGGCGAGATGGAAGTGTGGGCCCTCGAGGCCTATGGCGCCGCCTACACGCTGCATGAAATGATGACCACCAAGTCCGATGACGTCGACGGCCGCGTGCGTGTCTACGGCGCCATCGTGAAGGGCGACAACCTGCCGCCGGCAGGCATTCCGGAATCCTTCAAGGTGCTGCTTAAGGAAATGCAGTCCCTGTCGCTGAACGTCGAAGTGCTCAACGCCGAAGGCGTGGCCATTGACATGAAGGACGAGGACGACGATCCGTCTACTTCCTCCGACGATTTGGGCTTCAACATTGGCGCACGTCCTGACGCGGCCGCCAAGGAAGACCAGGTTGTGGAAGAACCTGAATTCCAGTGATCCCAAGGCTGGTCGCGTTGCCTGACAGCGCGGCGCGACCAGCCTGATGAAACGTGATTAAGCATTAAGAATCGATAGACAGGACAATAGAGTGCTGGACGTCAACGCATTTGACAAACTGAGGATTGGCCTGGCCACCGCCGACGACATCCGTAACTGGAGCCACGGCGAGGTCAAGAAGCCTGAAACCATCAACTACCGTACCCTGAAACCGGAGAAAGACGGCCTGTTCGGCGAGCAGATCTTCGGACCTACCCGCGACTGGGAATGCGCCTGCGGCAAGTACAAGCGCGTGCGCTTCAAGGGCATCGTCTGCGAACGCTGCGGTGTGGAAGTCACCAAGAGCCGTGTTCGTCGTGAGCGCATGGGCCATATCGAGCTTGCCGCTCCGGTGACCCACATCTGGTTCTTCAAGGGTGTTCCGTCCCGTTTGGGCTACCTGCTGGACATCGCTCCGAAGGATCTGGAAAAGGTCATCTACTTCGCCGCCTACATGGTCACCAGCGTCGATGAGGAACAGCGTCATGAGGATCTTCCGGGTCTGCAGGACGAGTTCGACAACGATATCGCCAACCTGGAGAAGCGCCGCAACGCGGAAATCGAAGAGCGTGCCAAGAAGGTCGAAGCCGATCTGGCTGAACTTGAGGCCGAAGGCGAAGCCAAGGGCTCCGCACGCGCCAAGCTGCGCAACAGCGCCGAGCGTGAAATGGCCGCCATCCGCGTTCGTTTCGACGAGCAGATCCAGCGTCTGAGCGCCGTGTTCGACCGCTTCAAGAACCTGAAGCCGGGCGACATGGAAGGCGACGTCGACCTGTGGCGTGAGATGGAAGACCGCTACGGCGATTACTTCGAAGGCTGCATGGGCGCCGAAGCCATTAAGAAGCGCCTGCAGGACTTCGATCTTGAAGCCGCTTCCAAGCAGCTGCGCGAGGAAATCGACACCGGTACCGGCCAGCGCAAGGCCCGCGCCCTGAAGCGTCTGAAGGTCGTCAACGCCTTCCTGACCACCGGTAACAAGCCGGAGGCCATGGTGCTCGACGTGATTCCGGTTATTCCGCCGGATCTGCGCCCGATGGTGCAGCTCGACGGTGGCCGTTTCGCCACTTCCGATCTCAACGACCTCTACCGTCGTGTGATCAACCGTAACAACCGTCTGAAGCGACTGATCGAGCTCGGCGCTCCTGAAATCATGCTCAACAACGAGAAGCGCATGCTGCAGGAAGCCGTCGATTCCCTGTTCGACAACGGTCGTCGTGGCCGCCCGGTCACCGGCGCCTCCAACCGTCCGCTGAAGTCCCTGAGCGACATGCTCAAGGGTAAGCAGGGTCGTTTCCGTCAGAACCTGCTCGGTAAGCGTGTGGATTATTCCGGCCGTTCCGTGATCGTGGTCGGTCCGTCCCTGCGCATGCACCAGTGCGGTCTGCCGAAGCCGATGGCCCTCGAGCTGTTCAAGCCGTTCGTCATCAAGCGCCTTGTCGACCTCAACTATGCCCAGAACATGAAGAGCGCCAAGCGTCTCGTGGACCGCGGCGACTCCGAAGTGTGGGGCGTGCTCGAAGAGGTCATCGCCGAGCATCCGGTGCTCCTGAACCGTGCACCTACGTTGCACCGTCTGGGTATTCAGGCATTCGAGCCGATTCTGGTGGAAGGCAAGGCCATCCACCTGCCGCCGCTTGCCTGCGCCGCATTCAACGCCGACTTCGATGGCGATCAGATGGCAGTCCACCTGCCGCTGTCCGCTGAAGCCCAGGCTGAAGCACGCTCCCTGATGATGGCTTCCGACAATATTCTGAAGCCGGCTGACGGCCACACCGTGACCATGCCGAGCCAGGATATGATCCTCGGTCTGTACTACCTGACCACCGTCATCGACGGTGCCAAGGGCCAGGGCCGCGTGTTCTCCTCGCTGGAAGAGGCCGAAATGGCCCTCGACAAGCATGAGATCGACATGCAGGCCAAGGTGCTTATCCGCCTTCCGGAAGACTTTGTGCTGCCGAAGGGCTGGGAGCCGAGCGAAATCGAAGTCGTCGATCCGGAACCGGGCAGCCCGGCCGTGGTGAAGGAAGAGCGCTTCCATGATGGTTCCGTGCTTTTCGCAACCTCCTATGGCCGTATTCTGTTCAACAGCACGCTGCCGGTGGATTACCCGTTCGTGAACGATCAGGCTCCGAAGAAGCGTCTGAGCAAGATCGTCGACGACATCGCAACCCGTTACTCCACCGCACAGGTGGCGGCAACGCTGGACGCGCTGAAGGATATGGGCTTCACCCGCGCACCGTGGTCCGGTGTGTCCTTCGCGTTCTCCGACGTTATCCAGCCGTCCGAGCGCGACGAGTACATCGAGAAGTACGAAGCCGAAGCCGACAAGGTCAACGAGAACTACGAAATCGGTATGCTCACCGAAGAGGAGCGCCGTCAGGAACTCATCGACCTGTGGACCAAGTGCACCAGCGAGGTTTCTGAGGCGGTCGAGGAACACTTCGACTCCAAGAACAACCTGGCTATCATCGTGCAGTCCGGTGCACGAGGAAACATGATGCAGATCAACCAGATCGCAGGCATGCGAGGCCTCGTGGCCAACCCGAAGGGCGAGATCATTCCTCGACCGGTGAAGTCCAACTACCGTGACGGCCTGTCCGTGCTGGAATACTTCATCTCCCAGCACGGTGCACGTAAGGGTCTGGCCGATACCGCACTGCGTACCGCAGAGTCTGGCTACCTGACCCGTCGTCTGGTGGACGTTTCCCAGGACGTAATCGTGCGCGAAGAGGATTGCGGCACCAAGCGTGGCCTGACGATGAAGGTCGGCGAGCGTGATGCTGAAGGCAACCTGCATCTGGTCAAGGCCGCCGATGGCGGTCCGTACTCCCGTCTGCTCGCAACCGACGTGATCGATCCCGCCGACGGCGAGACCGTGCTGTACAAGGCCGGTGACGCGCTGTCCATGGACGTGCTCAACGATCTTGTTGCCCACGACGTGGAAGAGGTCAAGGCCCGTTCCGTGCTTACCTGCGAATCCAAGCGCGGCGTGTGCGCCAAGTGCTATGGCTGGTCGCTGGCCACCAACAAGCTGGTGGATGTCGGCGAGGCCGTTGGCATCGTGGCCGCACAGTCCATCGGCGAGCCTGGTACCCAGCTGACGCTGCGTTCCTTCCACTCCGGTGGCGTTGCTTCCGCATCCGATATCACCCAGGGTCTCCCTCGTGTTACCGAGCTTTTCGAAGCCCGTACTCCGAAGGGTGAGGCCCCGATCGCAGAGTTCGCTGGTGTGGTCAAGGTGGAAGACACCGAGCGCGGCCGTCAGGTCATCCTGAAGCCGGACGACGATTCCGTCGAGCCGATCGCCTACCCGGTGACCCGTCGCGCCCCGATGATGGTCAAGGACGGCGATCATGTCGAAGCCGGCACCCAGCTGATCGAAGGCTCCGTCGATCCTAAGAAGATCCTGCGCATCCTCGGCCCGCGTGCAGCCCAGGTGAACATTGTGGAGGAAGTGCACACCGTGTACCGCTCCCAGGGCGTGGATATCCACGATAAGCACATCGAGGTCATCGTGCACCAGATGCTGCGTCGTATCACGGTGATCGATTCCGGCGATACCGACCTTCTTCCGGGTGAACTGGTGGATCAGGCCCGCTTCAAGGCCGCCAATATGAAGGCCGTGAAGGAAGGTGGCAAGCCTGCTGCCGGTCGTCCGGAGCTGATGGGCATCACCAAGGCCTCGCTGGCAACCGATTCCTGGCTGTCCGCGGCTTCCTTCCAGGAGACCACCCGCGTGCTTACCGAAGCCGCTCTGAGCCAGAAGGTCGATGACCTCAAGGGCCTCAAGGAGAACGTCATCATCGGTAAGCTCATCCCGGCAGGTACCGGCCTTGCCCGTTACCGTAACGCCGTGGTCGAGCCTGACAAGGCCATTCGCGACACCATCTACCCGAACTTCGGTTTGGGCGGCGACGAGTCCGATGCCGCCTTCGGCGACGCCGATCTGTCCGAAGTCGACTTCTCGAACATCGACTTCGGAGATCTGAAGCTCGGCGACGACTTCAATCCGGATGACTTCCTGGACGACAATGGCGGTCAGATGGATTTGGGCGACACCCTGTGATCCGAAAAGCGATGATGGAATGGCATAACGTCTGAAATCATCTCAATACATGAATGGGGATTGGCTGGAAACAGCTGATCCCCATTTTTTTAATGCGGAACTATTTTTAATGCGGAACTGCAGTTGCTGCGATCCCTACGACAACAGTCAGCCTATTGCGGAACCGTACGTATTGCAGAGCGGATATCTTCATCGCAAAATCGCATGGCAAATTACAATGAAGGTATGAGCTTTCTTCCATATCCGCCTCCACCTGAACCAGGTTGGTATGACGATGATGCCACAGTAATGTCTTCTCTCGTTGAGCCCGCCATGGCGGAGGCTGCGCAGTCGCAGCCAACATCGCAGCCAACATACGAATCACCGGAATCCCAAGCATTCCAAGCATTGGAAAATGTGCAGGAATCCGCGGAATCGTATGCGGCGAACATACAGCCGGTGGAACAGGCTGCCGCAGCGCTGGAACCGTCCGACGTCGAACCGGTCAATGACGATGATGACATCGACTGGGATGGCACGGTGCTGTCTTCGGCGTTCACCATGAAGCAGCCGAAGCTGGAGTATGTGCTTTACAACGAGCAGACCGGCCAGGAAGTGATCGTCGATATGGGTGTGCTGCTGGGGCGCAAGCCTTCCGCTGAAGTGCCGGAAGGTGCGAAATTCGTGAAGTTGGAGGATCCGACGCGCACCATCTCACGCAATCATGCGGCGATCAGCTTCGATCAGGATGGCGTATTGTGGATCGAGGATTACGGTTCGCTCAACGGCACGTACATCATTCAAGGCAATGAGGAGATCAAGGTCGAACGCAAGCCGATGAAGCTTGACGCGCCTTGCACGGTGCGTATCGGAGACCAGTTCTTCACTTTCGAACAGCGCTGATTTCCTTCGCGCCGCGATACATGTTGCGTCGTCAATCCATAAATGAGGATGACGGCGCAACGAACATATTATGGTACGAAAGCTTACCAATGCAAGCGGCTTTTATTAGGCCTTATTAGGCCTTGTTTGGCGGCTTTCGTCGGGCTTTTGCCAAGTTCTACCAAGGGTTACCGTCGCAGACGGATGGCTGCGTTGATGGCGGAATCATTGAGACTGGCAAGCCAGTTGAGCAGATCCGGGTAGATATGCGGATTGCGCGCAAGGAAGGGGTGCAGCTCCGGAGCTTTGCTTGCGATTTCAGCCATCAGCATCTGATCTTCCGTGGTCATGGCCAATTCCGCGGTGAAACCAGCATTCGACGCGACTGGCTCTTGCGGCTGAATCGGCGAAAAATCAGCCACTTCAGACAGGTCTGCGGGGTTGGTATATGGGTCGACGTATTCCGTCGAAGCATCGTTCGCCATATTCGATGCAGGTGTTGCCGCAAACGGCTCAGGCTGGCATTGCTGGGTTGCCGGCGGCTGGTGCTGCGCCTGATATTGCACTTCCGATGATTGCTGTGGCTGCTGGTATTGCACCTGCTCGCTTGGCATCTGGTATTGCGCCTGTTCAGAAGCCGTCTCGGCCTCCTGCTGCATGATTCCGTCCTGTGGAACCGGCCACCCCATCGCGACCAGCTGCTGCCGTGCGCGTTCGTCGCCGAACTGGGCGACCCAACGCTTCAGGCCTGGGTACGCACGCGGATTGGCAACCACATTCGCGCCGAATTCCGGATTTTCGTAAGCGATTTTCGCCAGAAACACGGGATCTGCGTTCGGATCCTGCACGGCCGCCACCGCGGCATCGAAATCGACCATCATGATCTCCTTATCTCGTGTTCTGTAAATATTGTATTGAATACGCTGATATAACGTGACAAATCCGATTATTGACGATTGTCATTGCGAGAACATGCGCATTATTGGACGGCACGTAACGTTTGCAATGTGCTTTCCTGTAAATCGCCGATATCCTCGTGATCGTCGATTTTGCTGACGTTCCAATCGTCATTTGCCGAATAATCCGATGATTTGCCGCATATATCAAGCACAATCACGGTGACGTTGTCGTTGCCGCCCGCGTCGAGCGCGGACTGCACCAGCATATCCGCGGCGACTTGCGGATCGCCATATGAGGCTGCCACATCGGCGAGCAGTTCCCGATCGATCTGCGCGTGCAGGCCATCCGAGCAGATGATGAAACGTCCCGTGGAGCGCGCCGCATACCAGTCCGGCTGAATGCCGTCAGGAGCGCCGACGCATTGGGTGATGATATTGCGCGGTATGCATCGGTTCGCCTCGTCCGGTAGCATTTCGCCGGTGTCGATGGCGTTCTGCCGTTCGGAATGGTCACGTGTGATCCGGGTCAGCGACTCCGCCATCCAATGGCCTTCCGCATCGGCGCGCATATGGTAGGTGCGTGAATCTCCGACATTGATGACGTAGCAGTACTCATCGATGGCTTGTTCATGCACGCTATCTTCAACGCGAGTCGGCAGCACCACGCCGGTGATGGTGGTTCCGGCGATGCCGCCAAGCTCCTGGCCAAGTTCGAGCACCTGTTGCTGCGATTGGCTCAACGCATGTTCGATGGACGTACGGTTGCGCGACGGCTGTTCGGCAAGCTGCGAGAAACATGCCGCCACCTGTGCGCTGGCCCGCTCGCCGCCTTTGCCGCCGCCCATGCCATCGCATACGACATATACGCCACGGCTGGCGAGAGCGTTGTCTTGGTTGTTTTTTCTTTTGCACCCGACATTGCTATTCAGGCCGGCCTCGATGCTACGGAAGATCATGAGTCCCGTCCTTTCTTACGATTGTGCTTCCGATCGCTGCCGTTGTTCCGCCCGCTGCGGTTGCTGCGGAAGTGGAAAACGTCGGCAAGCGAAAGTTTGGCGCGCCATCGGCGTAACGTCGGCAATGACTTGAGCATGTACTTGCGTTCCTGTGCAATATCGCGCCAATACTGCTGCACATGCTCTTCGTTGACGAAATTACCGGAGAAGGCCGCGTAATCGGCTTGCGCGCCCAAAGCGAGCAAGGTCTCGCGGGAAATATCCATCTGATTCGCGATCGAAACCGCCTGTTCGCTGCGTGTGCCTCGAATGTCGAGTCCGCTTTGCCGTGCGAGCGCGGCGACCGATTGCCAGCCGGCTGCCACACGCTGCTGCGTGCTGCCGTGTTTTCTTGATCGTGCCAGTGCGATCGCTTTGATGGCGAGCAGGAGACCGCATATGATGAGCAGCGTCCATAGAGGGCTTCCGTAGATGGCTACTTTTCTTGCGATTCTGCCGAAATGCTGCCAGAACAGGTTGGCTGAGGTTTCGTCGGCCATGCTTCCGCCGATTGAGGACTTGCCTTTGGCCTGGGTGTCGTCGCGTAGCGGGTCGGTGAGTGGTACCGGGGGCTGGCGTACCAGGGTTTGCGGATTCGGTGGGGTGAGGTTCTGGTTTTCGTCGGGGACTTTGGTTTCCTTTGGCGTTGGATAGAATGCCACCCAACCGTAGCCGTCCAGTTTGATTTCCACCCATGCGGTCACGTCGTTGCCGGTGAATTTCGTGATGGTGGTTGTTCCTTGTTCTTCGGTGCGGCTTTCGCTGATTTCACCTTCGTCGTCTTTTGGCAGGAATCCGAGTACCACACGGCTGGGAAGACCTAGGCTGCGTGCCATCAATGCCATGGCGGAGGCGTATTGTTCACTGTCTCCGACCATGGCCGTTCCGGCGAGCAGTTGGTCGATGCGGTAGTTGCCGTGGCCTGCGGTTGACGGGTAGTCGCCGCTTAATCCGTGTGAGAACCAACCGGATTCTTTGAGCTTTTCGGCTAAGGCCTGGGCCGCTTCGCCGCCTTTGGATTGGCCTCCGGCGATGGCTGTGGCGAGTTTGTCTACGCAGTCGGGTACATCTTCGGCTTTTGGCTGGCTGATGGCGGCCGCGTCTGTTTTGGCGATCTGTTTGTCGGTGGGAACCGTTGGCATGATGCCGGTTTCCGTGTAGGTGAGACCTTCGGAGGTGCGTGAGGGGTAGATGGCCGACATGGTGTCGCTGTTGTAGTAGAACGAGTCGGAGTTTTCGCTGTTGTCGAATGTCACGCTGGATGCGGCTCCGGCCATGGGCAGCCAGTAGTCGCTGAGTCCTTTGTCCACGGTGAATGTGGCGGTGAATTTCTTGCCTTCGGCACTGTTGGTGATGGAGGTGCCGACACGTCGGTAATTGGAGGAGTCCGACGACATGGTGGAGTCGGACAGATTCCATACGTTGCCGTCGAAACGGTCCATGACCGCTAGTCGCACGCTTGATCCAGCGGGCAGGTTTTCGACGGTGAGGAGCACATCGTCCTTACTGTTTGTAATGTACGAGCGCATGCCGCTTAACGGACTGGTGTAATTGTACGGGCTAAGCGGCGGATCATAATGGTCGCGCAGAATGGTGCGGTCCTGATCGACGACGAGGCATCCTCCAATCGCCAATGCGACGGAAAGCACCACGATCACGACGGAACTGAGCCAACGTCCCAATTCCAGTAATTTCCAACGTGCGCTGATCCAAATCACCAATATGAGCGCCATTATGGTGCCTACGAACATGCGGTAATAGCCGGAAGATGAGCCGAGCAGCGCGCAAATCGCAAGATTGGCGGTAACGGGAATAATGGCGATCATGGTGAATCGGCCATCTTCAGTCACTGCGAAAATGCCGGTCAGTAGCGCGAACCACAGGCAGATGGTCCATACGGCCAGCAAACAGCCATCGGCGGTACCGGTGGGAGGTTCGACCGACAGAATGAATTTGAACGATCCGAGCATGTTCATCCAGCCTTGTGTAAGCGTGCGCAAGGTCGGAACAATATGGGCGATGGTGGTGTCGTTGAGGAACAGTACAGGGCCGACAACCAGCTGGGCGACGGCCATGAACAGCATCTGCCACCAGAGACGAAGCGTCGGAACCGTGCCTGCGAGCGCCACGAGAGATCCGATGATGGTGGCCGGAAGGGCGGCGAGCGCCCAGGATGCGGCCGATCCGTAGACGTCGATGAGGTTGCTGGCGGCGGCGAGGGTGAGTAGGGCTGCGACGAGCAGGCTTGCGTATTGCGAGGCGCGTGTCCGGCGTAGGTAGGGGAGTGCCTGTGATTTGCCGTCTCGTGACATCCAGATGACGGAGTGTGTGGAGTCGGCCCATGAGCCGGTGCCGGTTCCGGTGAAGGTGTTGCCGAATCCGGTGGTGCGGCCGGTGTCGCCGGTGTTGGTGTTGTGGGTGGAAAGTCCTGTGGTGCTCATTCCAGTACCCCCATGATCATTGGGAGATCGTCTAGGTTTCCTACGGTCGCCAGGGTGAAATCGGCGTATCGTTTGATGGCGCGTGGCTGTCCGATGGCGGTTTGCAGTACCACGCAGGTTGCGGATCGGGGGAGTGCGAGCGCCATGTGTTTGATTTCGTCGATGTTTTTGAGCCTGCCGACGGTGATGTAGTAGAACGATGAGTCGGGGGCATGGGCGAGGGTGGTTTGCGCCAGATTCGGATTGTCGCTGATATCGGGGGAGATGGCGCTGCAGCCGTCAAGGAATTCCGTGGAGTTGCGTGGCATGATGTGTTCGGTTCCCGCGTGTGAGGTCACCGGTCGGTTTTGAAGCAGGCATTGCACGCCGATGGAGGCATGGACGGATACCGCCAGTTCGAATTCGTCGGAGCTCACATAGTCGTCGGGGCTCACGCTGATGGTCAATGCGGTGTCGGTGCGTCGGGTCGCCTCGTATTGACGGATCATCAGTGCGCCTGTTTTTGCGGAGCTGAGCCAGTGCACGTTGCGTACGTCGTCGCCTGGCTCGTATTCACGCAGTCCGTAGAAATCGAGGTCGTCGTCGACGATTTCGCCGCTTGGCTGGCCTTCGAGATCTCGCGGAATTCCGGCGTTGAGTGTGTTCAGCATAACGGTTTTCGGGTGGATGAACACGTTGATTTGGTCGACAAGTTTCTTTTCGTGTCGTACGAGTCCGAATGGGTCGCCTTTGCGTATGGACAGGGGACCGACCGGCAGTACCGCGCGGGAGACGGCGGTGAATTCCACGGTGGTTTGGCGTGATTGGCCGGCGGCGAGCATGGGGATGGCGAATCGTTCGTGGCTGTCTCCGATGGGCAGGTCGCCGCGTGCTGATGTGGTTGGCGTGCGCCCTGGATTGTCGACGCACACATCGACTTTCACCGTGTCTGACACGGTGACGCGCCTGCTGGACACGTCTATGGTGGCGGTGAACGACGTGTTGCCGAGCGACAGCATGATGGCGGCGACCATCATGCATGCGAACACGATCGCCATGGTCAGCAGTTCATGCCAGCTGAGGATTGTGAACGCTATGAGTGAGGCGATGGCGAGTCCGGTCACGGCCCATCCGAGCGGCGACACGTATGAGGTGACCAGTCGTTTGATGCGATGCTTGATGCGACGCAGGGATCGTTGCATGGTTCTCCTGCGCTGCATGGTTTTGGATTGTCGCATGCTTGACCTTTCGGGGGTTTACGAACGTTTCGTGTGGGGTGTGCGCTTTGCGTGTGCCGTGTCGTACGCGGCTGGCTGCGCCGTGCGTTTCAGGCGGTGGCGCCCACGGTCGGTGAAGGCACTTCATTGAGGATCTGTTCGATCATCTGTTCGGGGGTGGATCCCGCGAATGTGGCCTCCGCGGTGAGCGTGATGCGGTGTGCGAGCACGGCGACGGCCAGTTGCTTCACATCGTCGGGCACCACGTATCCGCGATTGCTGGACGCGGCCCACACGCGGGCGCATCGGGTCAGTGCGAGCGCGCCTCGCATGGACGATCCGACTTGGATGCGTTCGTTGTGGCGCGTCGCTTCCACCAAGCGCACGATGTATTCGATGATCGCGTCGTCGAGACGCACGGTTTCGCTGATGGCGCGCATGCGCAGCACGTCGTTGCCGGTGAGCACCGCATGTACGGTGGAGGCACGGTCGGTGACGTTGACCTGCTTGAGGATGTTCACGCTTACGTCATGGCTCGGATAGCCGATGGTTGTTTTGATGAGGAAACGGTCCATCTGCGCCTCAGGCAGTTTGTAGGTGCCGAGTTGCTCGATGGGGTTCTGAGTGGCGATGACCATGAACGGCTGCGGTACCGCATGGGTTTCGCCGTCGACGGTGACTTTCTGCTCTTCCATGACCTCGAGCAGTGCGGACTGCGTTTTTGGCGAGGCTCGGTTGATTTCGTCGGCGAGCACGATGGATGCGAAAATCGGACCTTCGCGGTATTCGAATTCGCCGTTCTTCTGGTCGTAGTAGGTTACGCCGACCACGTCGGACGGCAGCAGATCCGGAGTGAACTGGATACGTTTGAACGACATGTCGATGGAGTTGGCGAGGCCGCGGGCCAGCTGCGTTTTGCCGGTCCCCGGATTGTCTTCGAGCAGAATGTGGCCACCGACGATCATGGCGGTGGCGCATTGGCGGATCGGCTGTTCCTTGCCGACCACGACTTGTGAGACGTTGCCGACCAGTTGGGCGAACAGTTCATGGAATTCGGTGATGTCGGCCTGCGGCGCGGACATCATGGAAGAAGCCATGGCCGGCTGCGCGGGCTTGACGCTTGGTGCCGTAGTCTGCGGGAATTGGCGCGTTGCCATTACGGGAGCCGATTGCGATTGTGGTAGCGGCTGTTGTGTTGGAGCGGATTGCGTCGGTTGCGCCTGCATGGGCTGCGCCATTGGAACCGTAGGCCTCGTCGGCCTCGAAGGAGTTGCGTTATGCGTGCTGAGTACCGTGCCCTCCTCGTCGGCGTCGAACGTGTTGGCGGCGTAGTGGGTAGCGTTATGCGTGCTGAGTACCGTGCCCTCTTCGTCTCCGTCCTGTTCCTGCGGATGCGTCGGCAGGCTTGGAGCTTGGAATGCGGGGCGTGCCTGCGGATTGCCGGGCTGTTGCGGCTTGCTCATATGGCGCCCAATGGAACCCAGCTGGGTGGCGTCGTCGTTTTCGTTGCTCATAGGTACTCCTTGGTTGCTTCTATTGATCGTATTGATGATTGGTTGTGATGTTGAATTTGCTTATTTGACGGTGAATGAGATGCCTCGCGCCTGTTTTCCTGCCAACCCTGTTCGTAATGAGATGGCTGAAGCATTGGTGTCTATCGAGGATTGCGTCTCTCCATTATCAGGGGTTGGTCCCGGTTCCGGATCGGGGGTTTTCTCCTCGTATCGGACTCCGGTCACGGGATCAGAGCTTTTCTTGGTCGCATTGATTTCTGGTTCCCCGGCAGTGGTGATCACGCGAACCTCCCAATCGCATCTGGTACCGGAAGGACTGGTGATGTCGGAAACATCCAGTGTGCCGTTAGCTGGCCAATCGTAGGTATGCGAGCTTTCCCCTGCCGGAGTGATAACGATCTGGCCTTTGACACTTCGCCCGTGGGCCTCCCAACTACCGCCATTGACATGAATGATGTTGGCGTTCTGTGTATCCCACGTCAATGAGGATGGCAGTGTGATTTCCGCTGGCTTTTTGTTGCCGACGGTATTATCGGTAGCGATTGCTGGGTCGCTGAGATGTGAGGTGTCGATGAAGTACTGTTGCACGCTTACCGTATCGCAGGTGCTCCAATCACCGGAAAGCGGCCATTCGGCTCTGCTCTCATGAACATCATCATCGTAATAACCCTTGGCCTTTACAACGAAACCTGTGACGCGTCCACCTTTTCTGGACCAGGTCGCCACACATGTGTTGTTGTTGAGTTCCAGCTTCACATTGGTTGGAGGATCGACTGCTGTGAAAGTCGAAACGGACGCTTCGTTGCGCAATGAGCCACTGCGTTCCGTAACCACGGTAATCGTCGGCTTAAGTTTTCTGTAGTACCACTCGTTCTTAATGTCGAATTCGACGGAATAATCCTTGGCGCTTGTCTCCACGGATTTGTCTTCGCCCTCGATGCTTACCGTAATCGACTGGTATTTCGAGTTACGTGCGTCATTGATCCGCCCTCTCACCACGATCTTGTCGCCTGATTGATCGGCGGAAATAGTCGGATTGTCAGGCGTACCCCAAGGCGAAACGGCATTGGATGCCGTGGAGGGCTGGCTCCAGTTCACTTTGTTATGCGCCTTGACCGTGGCGGTATAGGATGCACCGTCGGTGATCGCATTGTCGTCGAATTTGAACGTGATGCTGGTGCCAGTGACTTCCTGGACCGGATTCGCCACATTCGGACCGCTCAACGTCGCCTGATACTTGTCGACGGCGGAGAAATTACCCTCCAAAGCCTTCCATGTGACAGTGATGGTGTTCTTGCTAGCTTCGGCCTTCACATCGGTCGGCGCGTCCGGAAGCTTGTCAGGCGTGCCTTCCACGCCATTCGACTCCTTCGACCAGCCGACCTCATTCTTGGCCTGCACCTTGAACGAGTACGTCTTGCCGTTCTTCAAGCCGGTGATTTGGCAGGAGGTCACGGATCCGCACGATTTCTCGCCGGAACCGTCGCCGCCCCACGACACCTTGTATTCGCTGATCGGACTGCCGTTCGAAGAGCCGGCCGTCCAACTCAGATTCACCGCGCCATCCTGCGGGTCTCCGGCGATGGGGGAGAGCAGCGGCGCATCCGGCTTGTCCATCACCGAAACGTTGATGGTGCCCGTCACCTCACGTTCCTTCGTATTGGTGGCATCGCGCACGTTGACGATCACCTTGTTGGTGCTCGCGCCGATATCGGACGAGGCGCTGATCGACACCACACCGTTGGACGGGCAGTCCACGGTCAGCTTCGACGCGCCATCGGACGTGCATCCGGTCACGGTCAATGCGGAATCGGGGAACGGATTATACGCATCGGACAGCAGGTTCACTTCCTCACTGGATCCTGCCTTGACTTTCACGGTTTTCGCGTTGATGCGTGCCAAAGGCCTGTTGGAGGCCGTCACACGAACCGTGACGCCCGCACTCACCGTGCCCTTCGAATATTGAATCGAAATCGGCACGCTCACCGTTGTTCCCGGCGAAGCGGTCTTGTCGGCGGACACGGTCAGCTTGCCGTTCGAACTCACTTTGGCGCTCACCTGGTCGGAATCGGTGCCACCCGAATACGTGTACTGCTTCTCATCGTCATACAGGTCGGACGCCGAATGGGTCAACGCGGTCAGATCGATGGTGGTGGCGCTTTCTCCTGCGACCACGTCAATGGTGGACGAGGAGAACGTCGGCGCGGGCATGTCACGTCCGATCACGGTGATCGGCAACGTCAATACCGCCGAATTGATGATTTTCACCTTGTCGTTCTTGTCGCGTTTGCCATCCACCGCGGTGAAGGTGATGGACGCGGGACCGGAGTAATCCTTTGATGCGGTGAACTTCAACGTCTGGTCGTTCACATACAGGTCGCCGTCCGCGGCCTTCGTGGCGCTCACCGAATCGGCGCCGTCCACATACGCGGTCTTGCCTGCGCCCACGCGCACATAATCGGCGATATTGATGGTGATCGTCTCGCGTGCGTTCACCTTCAATGCCGGCGCCTTCGGTCGAAGGGTCGGCGGGAACACGCCGTACGCGGGCACTTGGATGAACGCAGTGGACGTGATGTTGTATGTCGTGTTGGTCACGGTGTACGGCACGGCTCGCGCCTCATCCGTCAATTCCACGCTAATGGTCGTGGACTTGTCACCGCCCTTGATATGCGCATGGTCGGTGGCGGAATCATCCACGGCCACGTGCAGTTCGTCGGCGCTGCCGGAAGGATTCGCGATCCATTGCGAAACGTCCACGTCGATGGATTTCTTATCGATCGTCGCGGAAGATGGCACACGGTAGTCGTATGCTGTCGGCGGTTCGATGGTGGCGTTGTCGTCCACGTTCACCGTCAATGTCGCGGTGTCGGACAATCCTGCCTTGTCTTTGACCGTATACACCACGTAATAGGTGCCCGCCTGCTGAGGAGTGGTGAAGGCGAGCGTATTGTCCGCCACGGTCACATTGCTGATGTCTTGCGATTCGACGTTTTCGCTGACGGCCAGGTCGGTGTTGTCTCCGGAGATGTCGTTTTGCGCCACGGGCACGGTTGCTGCGGTGTTGGGGCGCAATGTGATTTCGTCGTCGCGCGCGTATACGCCCGAGTCGGTGCCGGATGTGAATACGCCTACGCGGATTTGCGCTTGGGATCGTTGGCCGGTCCAGTCTTCGACGGCGTATGAGAAGGTGTCCGTTCCTGTGGAGTCGGCATAGGCTTCGTATACCAGGTAGGTGGCGCCGACTTCGCTGATGCGTCCGAGTGTCGGCGCCTTGTTGCCGAGACCGAGCAGCTGCACGTCGTCGCCGTCGGCGTCGATGCCGGTCAAGGTGATCGGGATCTGGACTTTTTGGCCGGCCGCGACTTGCGCCTCGACGTCGGATGGTGTTGGCGCAGCCTTGTTGGAAGCGTCTTTTTGACGCACGTTGATGGTGATTGTGGCGGATGCCGCGTTGCCGAGATTGTCTTTGACGGTGTACGTTACGGGGAAGGATCCGGTTTGGTCGGATGCTTGGTATCGTACGGTGTTGCCTGATACGAATACGAGTCCTTTGAACGTGTTTTTGTCGTATTGCAGGTCGTTTTGCAGGCTTACCGTGGTGCCGTCGGAGTAGGTCACGTGGTCGAGCACGTCGATGGAGACGATGCCGTCGGTGCGTACCTGCGTGGTGATGTTGTCGGCTTTCGGCACGGAGTTGGAGGTGGTCAGTGCCGGTGGCTGCAGTACGATCACGCCGGTTGACGTGCCTGCCGCGTTGGCTACGCTGTATTTGATTTGCACGGGTTCGGTCGGTACCTGTCGTGCGGTGATGTAGACGCGCTTGTTGCTTACGACGCCGGTTTTGATGCCGCTCGCCGCGTCGGCGGTCACGTTGGTCACGGATAGCACACCGCCCATCGGGTCGACGTCGTTAGACAGGGGTTCCACGATTGCGGTGTTGTCGGCGCCGAGCAGCGCCACGTCGTTGGCGGCGATGGGTTTGGCGGAGTCTCCGGCCACGGCCTGCACTTCGATGCGGGCCAGGCCGGTCGAGGGGATGGATCCTTGCGTGATGGTGTAGGGCACATAGTAGGTGCCGGGGTTGGATGCGCTGAAGGTGAACGACATGTCGGTGGCGTTCATGGTGGTGGATGCGCCGGATGGGGTTTCCACGGCGGTCAGCTGCGCGGGTTCGGCCGAGGTGCCATGCACGTATTGTTTGAGCGCGATGGTGGTGCGGGTGTCTGGCGTGGTCTGCTTGACGGCCGGATCGATCACCGCGGCCAGCGTGTTGGCCGGTTTCACTGAGAAATACACCATGCCGGTGCCGGTCTGCTGGCCGTCGGAAACGGTCACTTCGATGCCGGCGCGTCCGGAAGACATGGATCCCGCGTTGAACACGAGCTGCCCGTCGGCGCGTGTGGAAACGGTCACCTGGTCGGTGTTTTGCGGGGTTGCGGATACGAGGGTGAGCGGGTCGCCGTCGGGATCGGAGAAGCTGCCCAGCGCGTTGGTGGTGTAGGTCGCTCCTTGTTCCACGTCGATTTCCGGTGGCGTATCGGTTTGCTGGGGCGCGTTGTCGTCCCCGCCTACCAGTGTGAGGCTTACGTTGGCGTTGGAGGTTTGCCCGCGTCCGTCGGAGATTTCATAGCTGAACGATACGGATCCTTCGGATGCCGCGGAAGCGTCGAGCTGCAGATATCGTCCGTCGTATACGGGGGAAACGCTGATGTTGGCGCCGTCGGGGGCGCTTACCGAGGTGATGCGCAGCACGGAGCAGTCGGTCTGTTCGTCGTTGCGGAGCACGTCGAGGATCTGCTGCGATCCTGTTCTCGCGCCGAACGAATCATCTTCGGCTTTGATCTGGCCGGATTGCGACGAGCAGGTCTTGCTGAAATTATGCCGGTTGTTGGCGCTGTCGTTGTTCTGTTCCTGTTGCTTCGACTGTTTGGTTTCCACCTTGTTCCATTGGATTTTGATGACCTTGGTGGATTCCTGTGGATTCCAAACGTTGCCGTTGACCACGTCGTTGAGTATGACCAGGCGATGGTTGGTGCGGAATATCAGTTCCGAAGTGGCGTTGATGTTGGTCAGGGTGTCGAATGCCGTATCCGAACCGTCTACGGAGCACACTTTGGCGTAATTGTTGGCTTTCTGCGCCCATGCGGCGAACACGCATCCGCCTGTGGATACCGGCTGGGCGGGCTCGCCCTTGCCGGAATTCGTTGTTTCCGCGGTCTTTTTGGTGTTGAGATCCACCGTTGCGAGTCCGCGCGGCGTCGCCACGGCCACCCATCCGTTCTGTTTGCCGTCCGTGGAGGGGGCCTGCAAGGTCATGCTGCCCTGCAGATTGATGGCTGCGCTTCCCTGCGGCCAATACACGGTGCTTTTCGCCGCCACCACCGGGGTTTCGCCGATGACGGTGAACGATTCGGCATGCGGTGCGCCTCCTATCGTGCCGACTTGCTCACGCGTGCCCTGCGGCCCGTCGATGCTCAGCACCGCGCCATCGGAAGCGCGGTATCCGTATACGGTTCCGTTGTGCGTCACCGCGATTTTTCCACCGGATCCCAGTTTCATATTCGGCTTGTCGGTGGTGGGGTTGACGGATTTCACATCGGCAGCGGATCCCACCCACACATTGCCGGTTTTGGTGTTGATGAACGCTGCGGTGTCGCCTCCGACAATGGTTGCGATATCCGTTTTGATGGCGGTGTTGCCGGTTTCGCTGATTGTGGAAGCCGCGATATTGCTGGCTTTGGTGCCTTCGGAAATCACGGTGCTGCCATCATGCTGTGCCACGTCGAAACGGGAGGCTGCGGATGAGACTCCGGCGTCCACATCCTTGTTCTTCGCATTGAATCGTGCGGCTTTGCGGTCCTTCAGCGACGTGATCCACACGGTGCCGTCGTCGAGCTGCACATGCCGTTGCGTCACCGAACTGACGATGAACGCGCCCGCGATGATGCCCAGCAGCAGAAGCAGCATGACGATCGGCGTGATCCACCGTCTGCTTCCCGACGGCAACAGCAGTTTGCGTACCATTGATCCGAAGCGCAATTGACGTTCGTGCGATTGTGCCGGCTGATCGGCTGCGTTCTTGCGTTTGTCCATTTTCGGTTCTTCCCTGAATGTTCCGATTGTCGTTGTGATCGGTCCGTATATGCCGTTTGCGATTGAAAATATGCCGTTGGACGGTCCGGTTGCGAAGTATGGTGATGCTTATGGTTTGGCCGCGCACGCGATCGCAGGATTCTGCGACATCTGCCGGTCCGCTCGGATGAGGCTCACCTGGATGCAGGTCTGCGAGCCGTCGGCGGGTTTGATGCTGATGTGCGTGTCGGTGGCGGTGGTTCCTTGGGCGTTCGGGTCTACTCCTGCATCGCCTACCAGCGACCATGCGTACGAATCGCCGTCCTGAGGGTCGGGGTTCACCCATATGAACTGCACGCTGCCGCCATCGGCGGAATATGAGCCGGCCAGATTCTCGACACTGGGCACGCTACTTGTGGTGATGGCCGAATCAGGCGAATCGTTGTCCTGATCGTGCGTTCCCGGAGTCTTGATCTGCACGCTGCTATTGTCGGAAGCCGAATCCATATTCGGCAAGATCACATACGCGAACACCAACGCGACGGCCGTGATCGCGGCAACCGCCGAAACGACAATCGCAAGAGGCTTGGCCCAAGTGCTGCGCTGCTTTGGGACGGTCGGTGAAACCTGAATGTTCGCCTGGGACTGTGCGTACAGATTTTGCGGGAACGGCGGTTCGCCTTCGACCGTGGTCGGCGTGGCATGGCCATACAATTCCTGCTGCGCACGCTGCATGTCACGCGCGAAATCATATGCGGAATAATACCGGTCCTCCGGCGTTTTATTCAACGCCTTGCGTAAAATCCGCTCCACTTGCGGGGGAATATCCGGCCTATTGAGCTTAGGGAGCGGATCGGTGAGAATGATGTTTCTCAGCAGAGCACCGCGTTCTTTGCCCCTGGTCGAGCCGAGGGCCGCGGAATAGCCGTATTCATATGGCGACTGGCCCGTCAGCATGGCGAACAGCGTTGCTCCCAGCGAATAAATATCGGAGGATTCGTTGCCTCCGCCGTTCTTTGCGAGCACTTCCGGCGGAGCCCACGCGATGGTGTAGCCGATGCCAGGGCGCCCGTAAATCGTTCCCGCGATGCCGAAATCGGCAAGCATGGGCATGCCATGCGTGTTGATGAGAATATTGCTGGGCTTGATGTCGCGGTGGATGATGCCTTCGCGGTGCGCTGTGGAAAGGGCGCTCGCCAGATTGATGCCGACGGTGAGCATCTGGTCTGCGTTGAGCCTGTTGGATTCCAGGAAGGTCTTGTAATTGCCTCCCGGAGCGTATTCGAACACGGTGTAGCCGTTGCCCGTGGCGGTGATGCCGCTTTCGTACACCGAAAGAATGTAGGGATGCGAGGAGATCCTGCCCATGAAGTTCGCTTCGGAACGGAACCGCGCCGCCGCGCGCGGATCGAGCGTTCCCTTGCTGACCTTGATGGCCACTTGTCGGCTGGGGGAAAGCTGCTGGTACAAATACACGTTCGCTTCGGAACCTGAACCCAACTTTTGGGCGAATGTATACCCAGGGATTTGAGGGGGAATGCCGTTCATGGCTTCCATATGCTCTCTTTCCTCGTGGTGCGTATGCTTTTCGGCCGCTCTCTCTCTGGATCCTATCCTAACTGAAGACCAACCCAGAAACCTATCAGCAAGGGGTCAAAATGTCCATATACAAAGACGGGCATCTGAGACATGTTGTGGCTGAATAATAGAAGTCGTAGTGATAGAAAGAACGTGCGAACCTTAAGAGACGGCCTTCGTGGCGACGATGAGGGTACATACATTCAGTTGCTGGATGACGGGCATCTGGCTCAAATGGAAATGACCATTGATGTGTTGTCGGCGTTGCTGCAGATGCCACGAAGGAGTGGTTGCACCGCAGATCGTGTTGGATAAAGGTTGGCTTCGAGACAACTTTGCAGGTTCCGGATTTGTCAGGTAAAGGAGGGCGAGACTAGTAGTGTTGGGAGGCATGATGAATTTGGAAGACCTTGACCGCGTCACGTTGGTTGCGGGCGCGCCGAGCAGTGGAAAAACCGAGTTTGCGCTGGGCATGCTGGTTGCCGCAATGAGGCGGTATGGTGACGGGAATGCCGTGATGACGGTGTCTGGCAGGCAGATCGCCGATGCGTTGGGCGATCGGGCGATCCGCGAATTGTCGGCCGTGTCGCAGGCGCGACCGGTCACTACGTTGCCTGCCGTCGCATTCCGTCTGCTGACGGCCGTGAGATCAAGTCAAGGCGAACCGTTGCCGAAACTGTTGAACGGTGCGGAACAGGATGTGATCATCCGCAAGGTACTGGCTTCGCATGTGGAGCATAGGCAACATGGCGACGATTGCGCCACCTGCGATCTGCTGCGCACCTATTTCGCGGTTTCCGAATGGTCAGGACTGGTGGCCGACGATTCCACCGACGCATTCGCCAACCAATTGCGCGACATGCTCGCACGCATGAACGAGATTGGCGCGAAACCGCAGTTCGAAGACATGCTGATCGCCCGTGCGGCCAGCAGGGACGGCATGCTTGACGAACGTCGCGAACGCCTGCGCACTCAATGGCGTCTCGCCTTCGCCTTGCGTGAGGAATACAATGAGGCGATCCGTTCGTCTTATCCTGGCGAATATCGTCTCGACGCGTCGCAGCTGATGATCGACGCCACCGAAGCCGTGTCTGGCATACAGGAAGCCGATATTGCGAACATGCTGATCGTTGACGATTTTCAAGATACGACGTTGGCTGGTTTCGCACTGCTTGAAGCCCTGCATGAACGCGGGGTGCGCCTGCTGTTGGTTGGCAATCCCGACGAAGCCGTGCAGACGTTCCGAGGATCATATCCGGAATATCTGTTCAACCAGGCGCAGACGCGCATGGGAGCGAGGCTTGAACGCATCGAAGGTCTGCAAACGGCGCACGAAGGCGATACCGCGCAAACCGTGTCGAACCAGCAAGGCGTGCATGGCGACTATCGCACGCTTGTCGCGACGCGAGTGAGCCTGTCGATCGCAAGCACGGAGTCGACGGACGTGCCTCTGCCCGATCGTCCCGGCAAAATGAGCGATATGCCAGGCGCGATGCCCATCGAAACGTTGCCGGCCGACGATACGGGCGCTCGTGTCACGCCGGCCGACGGCAGTGTGGAAACGGCCTTGTACCGTTCTTCTTCCGAAGAGCTCGACGACGTGGTGTGGAAGATCAAAACTGAGCATTTGCAACGTTCCCGTGTATGGAACGACATGGCCGTGATCGCGCACGACAATGCCACCGTGCGCGCATTCGGCGAGCGGTTGCGCGCTGACGGCGTTCCCGTGCGCTATTCCAGCGTGACCCGGCCGTTGAAGGATGAGCCGTTCGTGCAGGGTCTGTTCGCGTTGATCGAGTTGGCCGAATTGAAAAACCAGACGATCGCGGCTTCGACCATGGACCTGCAGACCGCCGGATCCTATATTCGTTCGCGCGTGGCGCTGATTATGGGATCTCCGCTGATTACGGTCGGTGGTGATCAACGGCATGAGGGGCGTCCGGCCCGTCTCGCATCCATCGAATCCGCGATGAACGCGTTGGTTTCGCTCGCTTCGATTGTGGAAAGCAAGGCTGCGAACCATGATGAGGATGCTGCCGAAGAATACGACGAAGATGATTTCGAAGATGATGAGGATGCGGCGGACGCTGCCGTCGAACAACAGGCGTTGCTCCCTCGTTTGATGGAAGATTGGCGCGATTATATGACGGACTATCATGCGATTCGCGCCGATGGCGAGCATGATAGTGAGCATGAAGACGAGCATGAAGGCGATTTCGCGCTGAGTATGGAAGCGCTGTACGTGCTTCTTATGGAGGGCAATACCGATCGCGTGGTCGATGCGATCGCCTCCGTGCTGGGCGCGGATCCGCAGATCAAGGCGTTCGCATCATTGTGGAAGATTCTTGACAAAACATGCGAGTCGGAAGCCAAACTGGTTTCGCGTGAACCGCAATATGTGTTGGATTGCGCATGGAGGGCCTGCGGCAAGGCGGAAGTCTGGCAGCGTGTGGCGCTGGAGCATTCGGCTGCCGGCCGTGCCGCGAATGATCGGCTTGACGCGGCGATGCGTTTGTTCAACTATGCTTCAGGCGGCGAGTCAAGCGGGGAATTCGCGGTACACACCATCAAGGCGTTCATCGAACAGGTGCGTTTGCTGACCATTGAGGCGGATTCGCTGGCGCATACCGCGCCCATTGATCAGGCGGTGACCCTGACGACTCCCGCAGGAGCGGCGGGAAAGCGCTGGAATCTGGTTTTTCTGCCGGCTTTGCAGCAGGGGCAGTGGCCGAATCTCACACCACGCAACACGTTGTTCGGCGGTGAGGAACTGGCCGATGTGATGCTGCACGGCGTATTGTCCGACACGATCGTCACTCCGGCGGGCAGGCAGGACGCGCAACTGGCGTCGGTGCTCGCCTCCGAGCAGAAGAGCCTGTTGGTGGCGTTGACCCGTGCCAGCGAGCGTGTGGTGGTGAGCGCCGTGCTGAATGACGACAATGTGCCTTCGGATTTTCTATACGGATATATGCCGGAGTGCTTCGACCGCGATCGCGACGCCGATATGGAACGGCGAGAATATGCGTCGGTCGGCGGCCAAGGCGATTACGCGGGGCTGGAAACCGATCCCCGTGGTCTGGTCGCGGCCGCCCGAAGCGTGCTTGCGTCGGAACCTGAGGACAGCCCGAAGGCGCGTGATGCCGCGGAAGCGTTGGCATTGCTGGCTTCGCATGGTGTTACGGCGGCCGACCCTGACCGTTGGCCGTTTATGGGGGAGACGGTCGAGGCCACCATGCGGAAGATCGCGGCCGTCATGCGGACGGGCATGAGCGATACGTCGGAAAGCTCGACGTCGGGCCGAAACGGTAAATCGCGGCGATCCGACGTGGTGACTTTGTCTCCTTCTGCGGTAGACAATCTGTGGGCGTGCCCGGTGTGTTGGATGTTGGAAAACCGCTTCTCCGGCCCGCGCATGGGCAGCGTCGCCACGAGTTTCGGCTCGCTGATCCACAAGGTGGCGCAACAGGCCACCGAAGCCGGACTTGATATGCCGGAACACCATACCGCCATCAGCGACGTGGACAATATCAATGCGATCACCGAATGGATGTATGCCGAATACAAGCGTCTATGCGGCGATTTCAACGCCATTGCCGATCCCGCGCAACGGTATCAGGCGTTGAAGAAAGATGAGCAGGCGCAGGAGGCGTTGCGTAACATCGCCACGTATTTCGTGCAATCGAATCATGGTGATTATCCGATTAAAAATAATGATGCATTCAGCGTTGGAAAACTTACGAAAGCCGAACCTGAGCTGAAATTTACCGCAAAATTCGATTTCGACGATATTCTCGACGCCTACAATGCGATGGACGGCGTTCACGCGATTTCACGGAACGAATTGATCGCCATTATGGGAGCGTTGGTCGGAGGATGGCCGGAAACCGGCATGAGCGAGTATCTCACCGTGCGTTTGACCGGCAGGATCGACCGTTTGGAACGGCGTGAAATGGCGGATGGCACGCAGCAGGTGCGTCTGATCGACTACAAAACCGGTGTCAGTCCGACCGGCGAAGGCCTGTTCAACGATCTGCAGCTCGTCTGCTATCAGCTGGGACTCGTATTCCCCGAGGAAAGCGGCATGCGCGGGGCGCAGGCGGTGGCGAACGCGCCGAACATCACGCAAAGCGCGCTATTCCATGTAGCCAAGCACGCATACCCTGCGCCGTATGGCGACACCGCCGCCGAATCGCATATGCAGCAGGCGCTGTTCGCCAATGGAAGTCTCAATACCGGCGAATTCATACCGCGCTATTACGTCAAAAAACTCGACAAGGATTTCCACGACGGACTCGATGACATGCTTCCTCCGTTGGAAGTGAGCGACGAGCATTGGAATGAGTTCCTTGGCTTACGCGGCACGATGGCGGTATGGTCCTTCACCATGATCGCGAGGGTCTTCTATGCGGCCGCGGCCAGCAGGGCGAACGAAATCACCGCAAGACCGACGACGGAACATGTGAGATACTGCAGAAACACTACGATCTGCCCGGCCTGTGCGGGCGAACAGAACACCGTATTCGAAAGGAGAACGGCATGAGCGGAACCATGAAGTTCACCGACAGTCCTGAGCAGGCTGCCGTCGTCCAAGCGCCCTCGTATGCGGATGTGGTGGTGGTGGCCGGCGCTGGATCCGGCAAAACCTACACGATGACCAGACGCATCATCACGCTGATCGAACAGGGGGTGAGCCCCGAAAAGATCCTCGGACTGACCTTCACGCGCAAAGCGGCCTCGGAACTATTGTCTCGAGTGTCTGCGGCCGTGACTCGCGACCAGCGCGAACGCGGCCTGAAATCAGCGAACATGACGTTCCTCAAACCGGAAGTCTCCACGTACGACGCTTTCTTCCAATCCATCGTGCGCCAATATGGACTGCTTGTCGGCTTTGACCAGAACACGCAGCCATTGAGCGAAGCAGGTGCCATGCAGCTCATCCACACCGTGCTTGACAGGCATATGGATGATCTTATGGCGTTCGACGGCGATCTGAAATCGTTCAACACCATAGCGGGCAACGTGTTCGCCCTGTCCAACGCCATTTCCGGCGCCATGATCGGCGGCGACTGCACCAGCTTCGACGAAGCCGTGCAACGCGTGCGCGACTGGGATGAGGCGTTCGTCGAACAGATCGCCAAGGCGCTTGACGGCGAAACCGTGCCAACGGAAGAGCCGAAATCGCCAAAGCTGCCGAAACGACTGAAAAAGGATTCCGACGCGGACTACGAAAAGAAACTGGAGAAATACCGCGAACTCGGGCACGACATGTGCGTGTTCAACAGCGCGCAACTCGCATTCGTCGCCAAGCAACGCGACCTGCTGCTCGATCTTGTGCTTGACTATCATGCCGAAAAACGCGCCTGCAATATGGCGGAATTCAGCGATTTCACCATCGCGGCATTCCAGCTTGTCTCCCGATTCCCGTCCATCGGAGCGGCCTACCGCAAACGCTATTCGCATGTGCTCCTCGACGAATACCAAGACACGTCCACCACGCAGGCGGCACTGCTGAGCGCGCTGTTCCACGCTGACGATACGCATCGCAGCGCGGTCAACGCGGTCGGCGACCCCTTCCAATCGATCTACGCATGGCGAGGGGCGAGCCCTGGCGCATTCCGCATGCTGCAACACGATTTCGGCATGGACGCCACCAGCAGGCCATTCGCATTGACCGTGACACGGCGCAACTCACGCATGGTGCTCGAAGCGGCGAACAATCTCACCAAACCGCTCCGCTTGCCTGCCAGACGCCTCAGCAGCTCGCTGATGCGCGAAGTCGACGTTCCGGCGCTCGTCAATACCGACGAAGCCCCCGAAGGAACGGTGGGCGTGCTTGCGTTCGACACGTTCGGGCAGGAGGTCGACGCGGTCGTGCGCTTCGCCAAACATGCGATCGCCCTGCACACGCCTTCCTCGCGCGACCTCGACAATGGCATGAAAGACAATCGTCCGCACGTGGCGGTGCTGTTCCGTTCCAAAGGAGTCATGTCGCAATTCGCGGAAGCGCTCGAACGCGCAGGCCTGACCACGCTGGTAGTGGGGCGGTCGGCGTTGCTGGAACGCCCGGCGGTGCAGGACGTGTTCGCTTTGCTACGCGTCGTCAGCGATCATACCGACAGTGCGGCGCTTATGCGATTGCTGGCCACGCCGCGATTCTCCATCAGCGCCAACGATCTGCAGGCGCTCGCCGATACCGCGGAACAGGTGAACACGATGTGCCGGTATCGTGCGCTTGTTTCAGCTGGAATCGTGCAGGAGCAATCCAACAAGGAAGAAAAACCGGAAAATCTGGGAATTTATGGAGTAACTCCCAAGTCGGGTCCTTCCGATGCTGAAATCCATGCCATCGTACGTGAATATCGAGATCAAGTGCCGAATGCGGTTTTCCTTGTGGACCTCATGTTGCGTGACGATCTCGCGGAACTCATTGACGGCAGGGTGAGTCGTGAGGGGACGAAGGAAGTGCTTCGCGCCGCGGATGCGATCCGTCAGGTGCAGCGCATGCTTGGCCACCCGTTGCCGGAAGTGGTTCGTGAGGCCATCGTCGCATTGAATCTCGATATCGACATGCAGCTGGCCGAGCATATGCGCGGCGGTCAGGCCGATGCCACGCTCGCCGCATCCCGGGTGGCGCTCGCCAAATCGCCGATCGATGCGTTGCTGAAGCTCGTCGACACGTATATGCAGGAGATCGCGTCGCAGGGAACGCCGAGCCTGCGCGCGTTCATCTCATGGGCGGATTCGCTGCGCGACGCACGCGAGGAGAACGCGGTGGCTCCCGATGTGCCTGTCGACGTGGTGCTGATGACCGTACACCAGTCGAAGGGCCTTGAATGGGATGCCGTGGCCGTGGTCGGCATGACCGATGGCGGATTCCCCACCAACAAGGGCAGCGATCTGCGTGTGGTCGTTGATGAAGAGCATCTCAACGGTTTCCAGGATGGCGTGTGGACGCCGCCCGAATATCATGAGACCGCCAAAACGTGGCTGACCGATCCTGCTGCGGTGCCGGTTCCGGTGCGTGTGGACGCCGATATTCTGCCGCGATTCCCCCATGACGCGCTTGTGGGTGGAAATCCGTTGGAAGCGTTGGAAATGCTGGAGGATGCGGAAATCATTGACGACGAAGTGTTCGGCACCTTGCGGAATATGAGCGTCGATGACATGGAAGGTATTGATCCGGACGGACTGTATTTGACGCAAATCGAGGAGTATGGCCGTCGGTTGCATGCCGACGAGCGTCGCCTCGCGTATGTGGCGTTGACTCGCGCCCGTCATGAGGCGCTGCTCACCTGCAGCGCAACGAATGCGGAAAGCCGTGATCCGCGTGCCGTGGGCGATCGCAAACGTGTGTCCAAACCGTCGAATTTCCTAGTGGAAGTGCGCGATTCCATGCTCAATATCGTTTCCAGAGCGGCTGAGCCGAGCAACCTAGCCGATATTGCGGAAGTTGAGGATGTCGATTCCTCCGAAAACGGCATGACCAGTCTGCATTCGATCGATGCGCCGTTGCCGGATGGATTTTTTGTGGGCGAGCATGCCCGCGATTTTGAAGATGCGGTGGTCGGCGACGCTTGGAATGCGCCGCTCGAGCCGTCGGAAGGCAACCAGTTCCTGCCATGGCCGTGCGAGTTGAGCGATGAGACCCTGCAGACGTTGCGTTTGTCTGCGTTGCAGGTGGATTCGGCGATGAACAATGCTGGCGGGCAGACTGATGGGCGGGCTGGCGAACGGGCCAGCGGGCAAGTTGGCGAGTCTGTCGGTGGCGAAGGTGCTGGGCGTTGCGAAAATACGGGTGCTTCGCTGCTGCGATGCGCGCAATTGCTGGTGGCCGACAGCAATCTCATGCCTGACATGCTTGGAGAGGCGTCGCAGGATGCGTTCGACAGCGCGGTGCGTGCGAAGGGCGAGAGGATTCTTGCGTCCGGTCGTCAGAACGTCACCTCGCTGCAGGCGCGCGCAGGCATGATGGACGAGCGTGGCGCCCGCACTTACTGGCGTGGGCTGGTGCGTCCGATACCGAACGTAGCGTCTCCGGCCGCGCAACTGGGCACGCAGTTCCATGCTTGGGCGGAACGGTTCATCATGGCCGATGCGAATGATGCCGGCATTGGCGTTGGCGCGAGCGGCAATGGCGGTACTCGCGTAGCTGAATCGCGATTGGCGATGCTTGCCGAGCTGCGACGCAACAATGCGGCGCAATCGCAAGACAATCAAGACGATAATGGGGCAGACAATAACGGGATATTCGATTGGCAACAGCGTCTCGCAACGTCGACATGGGCACGGCGCAAGCCCGCGTGGGCGGAACGGCAAATCGTCGTCAACGTGCCGCAATTGGGCACCATCGTCAACGGCAAGCTCGACGCGGTGTTCTTCGGGGGTCTCGATGGGGTGGATCGGTCGAAACAATATACTATTGTCGATTGGAAAACTGGAAAAAAACCTCGCAAAAAAGAGGAAATTCAGAAAAAATTAGCACAGTTGGATATGTATCGTATCTTGCTGTCGGCAATGGAGGGCGTACCGCTTACCGCTATCGACGCCTGCCTCTACTATCTGAGTGAACCCATTGAGGGCGATCGACAGCTCAATGCCGCCGACAAAACAGAAGAAGAGATCCTTGCCGAGTTGAGCTACGGAATTCCGGAACAATCCGACAACGACTAGTGCTGGTGCGCCGAACGTGCGGCGCTTTCCAGCCTGCCCGTAGGGTAACGCACTATGGGCAGCGTTGTGGAGGAGCGCCGCTACCCTCGTGCAGCATGTGTGGGCGGGCACACGTGCCGGACGCAACGAAAGTTAAGGAGCGATAATCATGGCTGTCACCAGCGCAACCGAAATCCCGAAGTCGCCATATTCCGTATTGTTCTCCATTCCGGGAACCAAAGCGTTCTGCGCTTCCGGAGCTTTGGCGCGACTGCCGATGTCGATGATGAGCCTTGGCATTATCCTCGCACTCAACCATTTGTATGACAATTGGACGATCGCAGGCGTGATGAGCGCGGCATATGTGCTTTCCACGGCGGCGGTCACGCCACTGTACGCACGACTGTTCGACCGATTCGGCCAGCGCAAGGTCGGATCGGTGGTGCTTGTCGTGCAAATCATCGCCATGCTTGGCTTTGCGTTCGCGGCATTGGTGCGCGTGCCGATTCCACTGCTGTTCGCCTTGGCTGTGGTGATGGGGCTCACGCAATTCTCGTTCGGCGCGCTTGTGCGTACCCGTTGGACGTATGTGCTTGACCGTACTGGCAACGGCTCATTGCTGAACACTGCGTATGCATTGGAATCCGCCATCGATGAGATCGTATTCATTTTCGGACCGATTCTGGCCGCGTTCCTGGCGGCTTCCGTGCATCCCGTTTCGCAGTTGTTTGTGCCGACGATTGCGTGTGCGATCGGCGGCACGGTGTTCTTCGCATTGCGTGACACGCAACCGCCGGTAGTACGTGAAATCACTGTTGTTTCGGCATCTTCCGACGATGCGGACGTGCGATTGGCGGTTGACGGCAATACTGGAAATAATGGCGGCGCAAATTCCGTGCAACAAGACAAACAACAAGACAAACTGACCGTCGCGCAGTTGAAGTCGAATGACAATCGCAAGAAACGCAATGTGCTCACCTATGCGGGCGTGATTCCGCTTTTGATGGTATTCATCGTGTTCAACATGAGTTTCACCGCATTCGATACGTCGATGACGGCCGTTATGAAAGCGTTGCATCTTGATTCCCTGCTTGGTGTGCAGCTTGCGATGTTGGCGGTCGGCTCGTGCATAGGCGCGCTGTTTTTCGGCACGCGCGAGCTGAAGGGCTCCCGCTGGCGCCATATGATCACGTTCCTCGCGATCATAACGGTAGGCTTCTTCATCATTCACATGTGCCAAGGCAATCTGATTATGATGGGAGTGTTTGAAATCCTTACGGGTCTTACCGTTTCGTCGGTGTTCGCTTCGGGCAATCTCGTTATGAAGGAGACCGTGCCGGAGGAATCGCTGACCGAAGGCCTCGCGTGGGTGAGCACCGCGGGAACCATCGGCGCGTCATTCGGTTCGATGACCACGGGAATCATGCTCGACCATTTCAGCCCAGACATAAGTCTGATGCTGCCATGGATTTTCGTGCTCGCTTCGATTCCGTTCGCCTTGATCGGCTGGGCGGTGACGCGTCGAAGCGTCTCTTTACATTCGTAAATGGAACATTCCTCAGTAGAATGAGTGAGACTGATTTGAAATGCTGTTCGTACGCTCGTACGTGCGACATGCTTGAAGGAGCTGCAATGATCAAGGTTTCTGTAGTTGGCGCCAAAGGACGTATGGGTTCCCATGTGGTCGATGCCGTGAACAACGCGGCCGACACCGAATTGGCGCTCGCGCTTGACGCCGGCGACGACCTCACCCAAATCACCCCCGGCAACACTGACGTGGTGGTGGAGTTCACCGTGCCGAGCGTGTCTCTTGACAATGTGCTCGCACTCGTGGCGCAAGGTGTCGACGTGGTGGTGGGTACCACCGGTTGGACCGACGAGAAGCTCGATCAGGTGCGTGCCGCGCTCGCTGCCGCGCCTCGCGAGGGCCAGAGTGTGTTCATTGCGCCGAATTTCGCCATTTCCGCCGTGCTCGCCGACTATTTCGCCAAGGTTGCGGCTCCGTACTTCGAATCCGCTGAAGTGATCGAGCTGCATCACCCGAACAAGGTGGATGCTCCGTCCGGCACCGCATTCCATACCGCGCAGGGCATCGCCGCAGCCCGCAAGGCCGCAGGTCTTGGCCCTGTGCCGGATGCCACCGAAACCGATGGCGGCTCCCGTGGCCAGGTGGTTGACGGCATTCACGTGCACGCCGTACGTCTGCGCGGTCTTAACGCCCATGAGGAGGCCCTGTTCGGTAATGACGGCGAGCAGCTGACCATTCGTGCCGACAGCTTCGACCGCATCTCCTTCATGCCGGGCGTGCTGCTGGCCGTACGCAAGGTCTCCACCGGCGCATACCCAGGCGTGACCGTCGGCCTCGACAACTTCCTCGACCTGTAAATCTACCTCGTAAATCTACCTCGTAAATCTACCTCGTAAATCTATGGGGTCTGGAACTTTTCCGGCCTGATCATACAATCCCCGATTTGGCGGCGATGGTGAGTTTTCGCTTGCTGGATCGGGGATTGACATGTTTTGCGGTCTACGATTTCACGAGGCGTGCTATGGCCGCGCTTGCCTCGGCGATTTTCGCTTCGGAAACTTCCCCGCCCTCTTCGATGGCTTCTTTGACACAGTGGTTGAGATGATCGTCGACGAGCAGCAGCGCTACCGATTTCAACGCACTGTTCACGGCTGATATCTGCGTCAGGATGTCGATGCAGTATTCGCCGTTTTCCGTCATTTGGCGTATGCCTCGCACTTGCCCTTCAATGCGGTTGAGGCGCGCGATGATTTTCTTCTGGTCGTCCGCGTATCCGTGATGGGTTGCGTTCATGATGCTGCTCCTCGTAACGCTGAAATCTTGATCTTACCGCTGAAGATACCGCTTTTCTCTTGCAAATATACCCTATAGGGGTATATTGTGATGATAGTCATTGAGACGTGAACGTGAATAAGGTTGGTGAGAATATGCAGGCTTTGATTGCCGTCATTGTCGCGTTCATTGTGGCGGCAGCCGTGTTATGGTTCTTCTTCGCGCCGCGCAAAGCATTTCGCGCTCGTGTCGATAACGGCGTGCAAGAGGCGGTTGTCGAAGTCAAAGGTGGGTATAGTCCGGCAATCATCGAAGCTGAGGCCGGCTTGCCATTGCGATTGATATTCGATCGCAAAGAAGACGGTGAATGCTCGTCGCACGTGGTGTTCTCCGATTTCGGTGTCGACCTGGCATTGCCCGCTTTCCGCACAACGACATTGACGCTTCACCCTAACGAACCGGGGGAGTACGGTTTCGCATGTGGCATGAACATGCTGCATGGCACATTACGGGTGGTGCCGGGAAAACATCATGCCGCAATGCCGAAAGAACATTCGGAATCGGAAGAGAGCACGAATACTGCTGAATCTCACGTTCATATGCAATCGCAACAAACTGTTGTTGATGAAAAATCGTATGAATCCGCTGAATCTTCCAATATTTCTTCAGATTCTTCTGATTCGTCAAACGATTCTTCCGAATCTCGTGAGATGCGAACGCTGATTGCGCGTCTTATTGTGTCAGCCATCGTTACGATTCCAGTATTCGGTTCGACGATGTTGATGCTGTATCCGATGCCGAATTGGGTGCAATTTGTGCTGATGCTGCCGGTGATGTGCTATGCCGCATTACCGATTTTCCGCAGTGGTTTCGCGGCGATTATTCACCGTTCGCCGGAAATGAATGCGCTGGTCAGTCTGGGTACCGTATGTGCGTTTGCCTACTCGTGCGTGGTCACGTTTATTCCGCAGATTCTGCCTGAGAATGCTCGCGAACCGTATTTTGAAGCGGTTGGTGTGGTTATTACGCTGATGCTGGTCGGCCAATTGCTTGAAGCGCGCGCTCGTGTCGGTACTGGAGAGGCCATGCGCGCGTTGGCGGGATTGCAGCCGAAAAACGCTCGCGTGGTACGAGGTGAAATTGAAGAGGAAATTCCGGTCGAGCAGGTGGCGGTCGGAGATATTATTGCGATTCGCCCCGGCGAACAACTTCCTGTTGACGGTGTGGTTATTGCTGGTTTGTCGGCTGTTGACGAATCCATGATTACCGGCGAATCCATGCCTGTGGTGAAGCAGGCCGGCAGTTCCGTGACCGGTGCCACCATCAATGGCACTGGATCGCTGCGGTATCGTGCCACGAAAGTCGGCAAAGACACGGTGCTCGCGCAGATTATCGGATTGGTGCAATCCGCGCAAAGTTCAAAAGCGCCGGTGCAGCGCATGGCGGATAAGATTTCAGGCATTTTCGTGCCGATTGTGGTGCTGATTGCCGTGTGGTCGTGCGCGTTGTGGTTTGCGTTTGGGCCGGAACCACGCGTGGTGCATGCGTTGGTGGCTGCGGTTTCGGTGCTGCTGATCGCATGCCCGTGCGCGTTGGGTCTTGCCACGCCGCTTTCCGTAACGGTTTCGACTGGTCGTGCCGCGCAGATGGGCGTGCTGATCCGTTCCGCCGAAGCATTGGAAACCTGCGGCAAAATCAATGCCGTCGTGCTTGACAAAACAGGCACGATCACCGCTGGAAAGCCATCGTTGACCGACGTGTTTCCGCTTGGAAAATGGCGCAAAATGCCGGATGATCTGCTGGCGATTACCGCTAGTGCCGAACGGGATTCCGAACATCCTCTTGCCGCCGCGATTGTTGCGGGCGCGCAAGAGAGGCATCTTACGTTAGGCGAGACCACGCAATTCCGTGCGATTTCCGGTCGGGGCGTCACTGCGCACGTCGCGTTGCCGTTAATATCTGCAAATAATACGACTGTTGCAGCTGACGAATCCTCTGCATCTTCCGTGACCTTCGAATCATCCATATCTTCTCCCGAAACCGCAATGTACAACGTTGCGGTCGGCAATACCGATCTGATCGACGATCTTGACGTGGCCATGCCGAGTGTCGGCGATGAGGATCTTGACGACATTATCGCAACCATGAAATGGCTATCGGCGGAAGGGAAAACGCCGATGCTTGCAGCAATCGACGGCGAGCTTGCGGGAATCGTGGCCGTTGCGGATACGGTGAAAGCCGATTCGCAGCAGGCCATCGCAGCTTTGAAATCGCGTGGCGTCAACGTGGTGATGCTCACTGGAGATAATGAAACGACGGCGCGTGCCGTGGCCGATCAAGTTGGCGTTGGCAATGTGATCGCGGGAGTGCGCCCGGAAAACAAGGCGGACGAAATCGCGAAACTGCAGGCGCAAGGCTATACGGTGGCGATGGTCGGCGATGGTATCAACGATGCTCCGGCGCTTGCCCGCGCGAATGTGGGATTTGCCATCGGTACCGGTACGGATGTGGCGATCCAATCCGCAGACGTGACATTGATGAATGGCTCGCTGATGGGTTTGGTGCATGCGCTCGACTTGACCCGCGCCACCATGCGCAATATCGCGCAGAATCTTGGATTTGCGCTCGGCTATAACAGCGTCGGCATTTCCATTGCGGCGGGCGTACTGTACCCGTTCACCGGCATGATGCTCAATCCGATGATCGCGGGCGCGGCCATGGCATTCTCGTCGCTATGCGTGGTGACGAACGCGAGCCGACTGCGCCTGTTCGATCCAGACAAGGCGGTGCGTGCCGCAAATAAGACGTATCAGGTTCGTCAGCCGAACCCGAACGATAATAATCACAACAACCATAGTCAGAAAGGATTCATCATGGGACTGTTCAGTGATCACAAGGCCAAGAAGGAAGGTATGCACGAGGGTATGGAAGGCATGGGCGGCGCGCACTCCTGCTGTGGCGGCCACACTGCCAACGGCAATCAGAGCGCGCCCGCCAAAGATCCGGTCTGCGGCATGAGCGTGGATCCGGCTACCGCTGCAGCCACCCGAGAATACAACGGCACCACCTACTACTTCTGCAACCCGGGCTGCGCCGCCAAGTTCGAGCAGAACCCCACCCAATACCTTGCCTGAGTTTGTTTTGGTGGGCGCACTTTTCCCTCTTGGTGATCGCACTGTTTTGGAGTGTTGTGCGGTCAGGAAAGCAAAATCGTGCGATATTCCGAAATCGTGCGGTCACCAGATCAAAATCGTGAAGTCATTTGGCTTGAATCCCCCTGAGTATGCGGCTAAGCGTACCGATTCTTCCACTTGCTGGGGGATTTTGGACTGTGGGAGGCTTGGCAGCGGGAGGATTGTTCCATTAACTGGAGGTTTTGGGTCTCTGGGAGGCTGGTTGACGGGAGGATTGTTCCAGCGGGTGGAGGTTTTGGGAATGTGAGGGGTTGTTTAGCGTACCGATTGTTCCAGTGACTGGAGGTTTCGGGACTCTGGGAGGCTCGGCAACGGGAGGATTGTTCCAGCGGGTGGGGGATTTTGGTCTCTGGAAGGCGGTTCATATTGCGATATGGTCGCGAACTCGGGCGCTTCGGCGTCCGTGGCGGGAAGTACCGTTGACACTATGACTGACGGTACTATGCATCTTCTTGATCCTGCTCCTTTCGGACGTATTCTTCCGGCCATGGTCACCCCCATGAAGGCCGATGGTTCCGTTGATTTCGAGGCTGCGCAGAAGCTTGCGAAGCAGCTTGTTGCCGATGGCGCCGATGGCCTTGTGGTCAATGGCACCACGGGCGAGTCTCCCACCACCCACATGGAGGAGAAGGTCGAGCTGGTTCAGGCCGTCAAGGATGTGGTGAGCGTGCCCGTTATCTCCGGTGCAGGTTCCAACGATACCGCCCACACCGTGCGCATGGTGGAGCAGACCCAGGAAGCAGGCGCCGATGCGGTGCTTGTGGTCGCTCCGTACTATTCGCGCCCGTCGCAGGAAGGCGTGTTCCGTCACTACAAGGCGGTCAATGATTCCGCGGACAAGCCGATTATCGTTTACGATGTGCCTGGCCGCACCGGTCTGCACATTCAGTTGGAAACCTACCGTCGTTTGGCTGAGCTCGGTCACGTCAAGGCGGTGAAGGACGCCACCGGAGATATCGCGGGTGCCGTGCGTAAGCGTATGGAGACCGGTTTGACTTGGTATTCGGGCGATGACGGTCTGTTCCTGCCGTTCCTTTCGGTTGGTGCGGTCGGCATTATTTCCGTGATCGCACATGCTGCTTCCGGTCCGATGCGCGATTTGGCTGCCGCATTCGACCGCGGTGACATTCATGGGGCTCAGCGCATTGCCGTGCAGCTTGCTCCACTGGTCGAAGCAATGAACGGCAACGGTTTCCAGGCTGTTATGGCCAAGGCTTCGCTGAAGGTGCGTGGCATTCTCGACTCCACGACGATGCGTCTGCCGAACGTCGGTCCAGGCGAGGCTGAGATCAAGCGCGCGGAAGATGGCATGCGCGCTTCCGGCTTGCTGTAATTGAAGAACTTGTGATTGCGAAACTTGTGATTGCGAAGCGCTTGATTGTCGGCGATTGCGCTGATTCCGGGCATTGTTGCGATCACAAGTTTGCTGGGTTTGCCGTAATACGGCAAACTAACTGAATTCCTCGTTTCCGCACAGGCGGAGACAATTAGTAATAGAAATCCAACTAGGAAATGGCTATAGAAGAAACCAAAACAGTAACTACGCACAAGCGCGGCAGCAAAGCTGCCAAGCGCACTGAAAATACGCAGACCGCGGATGTGAAATCCGTGAAGTCTGTGAGCTCTGAGAAGGTCAGCAAGGCTGAAACGACTTCCAAGAAGGCGAAGTCTTCTGGCCGTGGCGGTGGCCGTGGCAATCGTGCGGGCGATGCGTCCGGTTCCGTTCGTGGCGGTTCTCGCGGCAACGGCAGCGGCTCCTCCAAGGGCTCGAAGAGCACGAAAAACGTGAAGGCCGCAAAGAACACGAAGAACTCCAGAGGTTCCAAGAACTCCAGCGCGGCAAGCTCTTCTGCTGGAAGCCGTCGCAATTCCCGTCTTGCTCCGCAGACCACCGCGCCCCAGCAGGATGACGTGTTGATCGCTCCGCCGAAGTACCGTAAGGGCTCCATGCGCATCGTGCCGCTTGGTGGCCTGGGCGAAATCGGCCGTAACATGAACGTGATCGAATACAACGGCCACCTGCTGCTCATCGACTGCGGTGTGCTTTTCCCCGAAGAGGAGCAGCCGGGTGTCGATCTGATTCTGCCTGACTTCCACTACATCAAGGATCGTCTCGACAAGGTTGAGGCTCTGGTGCTTACCCACGGTCACGAGGATCATATCGGCGGCGTGCCGTATCTGCTGAAGCTCCGCCCCGACATTCCGCTGATTGGTTCCAAGCTCACGTTGGCTTTCGTTGAAGCCAAGTGCAAGGAGCATCGTATCAATCCGCGACTGGTTGAGGTCAAGGGTCGTGACAAGCTGAAGGTCGGTCCGTTCAATCTTGAGTTCGTGAACGTCACGCATTCCATTCCGGACGCTCTGGCTGTGTTCGTGCAGACTCCGGCCGGAAGCCTCATCGATACCGGCGATATCAAGCTTGACCAGCTGCCGCTTGACCATCGCATCACCGATTTGGTGGAGTTCGGCAAGCTCGGCGAAAAGGGCGTGGATCTGCTGATGATGGATTCCACCAACGCTGAGGTTCCAGGCTTCGTCAAGCCGGAAACCACCATTGGCCCGGCGCTGGATCAGGCGTTCGCCCAGGCCACGCGCAAGATCATCGTGGCCAGCTTCTCCAGCCATGTGCACCGTGTGCAGCAGGTTGTCGACGCCGCCCACAAGTACGGTCGCAAGGTGGTGTTCGTGGGCCGTTCCATGGTTCGCAACATGTCCATCGCTGCGGATTTGGGCTACTTGAGGCTTCCGGAAGACACGGTCATCGACCTGAAGAAGGCCCATGATGTGCAGGACGACAAGCTCGTCTACATGTGCACCGGTTCCCAAGGCGAGCCGATGGCCGCGCTTGGCCGTATCGCCGACGGCAATCATCGCGACATCACCATCAACGAATTCGACACGGTCATTCTTGCGAGCTCCCTGATTCCGGGCAACGAGCATGGCGTGTACAAGATCATCAACAAGCTGGTGCAGCTTGGCGCTCGTGTGGTCAATCGAGACAATGCCGCCGTGCATGTGTCCGGCCACTGCAATGAGGGCGAACTGCTGTACATGTACAACATCGTCAAGCCGAAGTGCGCCATGCCGATCCACGGCGAGAACCGTCACTTGGTGGCCAACGGCATGATCGCGGTCAAGACGGGCGTCGATCCGCAGAATGTGGTGCTTGCCGAAGACGGCGATGTGGTCGATTTGTACCACGGCCAAGCTGCTGTTGTCGGTTCCGTGCCATGCGGCTACGTGTACGTCGATGGCGATTCCGTTGGCGAACTTACCGAGGACGAGCTTGAGAAGCGTCGTATTCTTGGCACGGAAGGTTTCGTGTCGAGCTTCGTCGTCGTCGATACGGAAACGGCTGACGTTGTCGCAGGTCCGAAGATCTATCTCAACGCGGTGGCCGAAGACGAAAGCGAATTCGACAAGGTTCGTCATCAGATCGTCGAGCAATTGCAGGATGCGATGATGGCTGGCACGCACGATACATACAAGTTGCAGCAGATCATGCGTCGTACGTTGGGTAGCTGGGTCGCACGTCAGCTGCATCGCAAGCCGATGATCGTTCCGGTCGTAGCCGATATCGCACAGGATGTTGACGAAGCGATGGGATTGAACGCAGCGCAATGATGAATCGACAGATAGTCAATATTTTTCGCAATATCGCCGATTCCAGCGAAATCAATATTGGAATAATATTGAAATATCGACAGATCGTCAATAATTGTTGATTACATAATCAAAAGAAGGACGGCGTAACCGGCACAACCGGTTGCGCCGTCTCCTATTCAATAAATAGGAATCTCAACACAAATAAGGAGTGACATGCCAGGAGCAAATCTCACCCGAATCGAAGCGGAAGAACGCAAAAGCGTTATCGCAGCACCGGTTCATTACACGGTCAAACTTGATCTGACCCGTGGAGCCAAGAATTTCGGTTCCGAAACCACCATCACGTTCGACGCCGAGCCGGGAGCTACCAGCTTCCTTGACCTGATCGCCACCGAAGTGAGCGAAATCGTACTCAACGGCGAAACTCTCGATCCGGCCGAAGCGTTCGCCGACAGCCGTATCGAACTGAAGAACCTCGAAGCGCACAACGAAGTGACCGTCAAGGCACTGTGCCAGTATTCCAACACCGGTGAAGGCCTGCACCGTAGCGTCGACCCTTCCGACGGCAACATATACCTGTACTCTCAGTTCGAAGTGCCGGATGCCCGCCGCGTGTATGCCGTGTTCGACCAGCCCGACATCAAGGCCGTGTTCGATTTTTCCGTGCTCGCCGCCAAGTCGTGGATCGTCACCTCCAACATGCCTGCCGCATCCGTGACCGACAATGAAACCGTTACCGAAGAGGGCACGCTCGGCACGCACGAAGCCGAAACCACCAAGCTGTGGGTGTTCGAATCCACGCCGACCATGAGCTCCTACCTCACCGCCATCTGCGCAGGACCGTACGCCGAATGGCACACCGAATACGCCAACGAAGACGGACGCACCGTGCCGATGTCCATGTACTGCCGTCAGGCGCTCGCCGAAGCGTTCGCCAAGGATGTCGACTACCTGTTCGACATCACCAAGAAGGGTTTCGCCTTCTATGCGAAGACTTGGGGCGTGCCGTATCCGTACGCCAAGTACGACCAGATTTACGTGCCGGAATACAACGCCGGCGCTATGGAGAACATCGGCATGGTCACCATCCGCGACCAGTACGTGTTCGAATCGAAGGTCACCGACGCGTATGCCGAGCGCCGCGTGGTCACCGTGCTGCACGAGCTTGCACACATGTGGTTCGGCGACTACGTGACCATGAAGTGGTGGAACGACCTGTGGCTCAACGAATCCTTCGCCGAGTTCACGTCCACTCTCGCCACTGCCGAAGCCACGGACTGGAAGGACGCTTGGGCCACATTCAGCTCCGGCGAGAAGAGCTGGGCGCTTCGTCAGGACCAGCTGAGCACCACCCACCCGATCGTCGCGCCGATCAACGATCTGAACGACACGTACGTCAACTTCGACGGCATCACCTATGCCAAGGGCGCTTCCGTGTTGAAGCAGCTCGTGTTCTATGTGGGTCGTGAGAAGTTCTTCAAGGGCATCAACAATTATCTGAACAAGCATGCGTACTCCAACGCTACGCTCGCCGATCTGCTGGCTGAACTCGAGTTGACGTCCGGCCGCGATCTCAAGGCGTGGAGCGCCCAGTGGCTTGAACAGTCCGGCATCAACACCATCGCCACCGAAGTTGAGGAAAACGAGGATGGCACGATTCGCCAGCTTGCGTTGCGCCAGTCCGCTTCGGCTGAGCATCCGGTGCTGCGCGCACATCGTCTGGCTGTCGGCTTCTACAATGAGGATCCGGAAACCGGCAAGATCGTGCGTACCGACCAGTTCGAACTTGATGTTGACGGCGAACTGACGATTGTCGAAGCGGCTGCCGGCAAGGCACGTCCGGCTTTGATTTTGGTGAATGATGACGATCTGACATACACGAAGCTGCGTTTCGATGAGAAGAGCCTCAAGTTCGCTGCGGAGAACCTGTATCGTTTCGACGATGCGTTGGCTCGTTCCGTGATTTGGCTTGCATTCTGGGATATGACTCGTGACGGCGAATTGCCGGCAAAGCAGTTCATCGAAACCTCTTTGGCTGCGCTTGCCACGGAACATGAGTCCACCACGTTCCGTTACGCTTTGGCGCAGGTCAGCACCACCGCATGGCATTACACCGCTCCGGCCGGCCGTGCCGAAGTGGTGGAGCATGTGGCTGCCGAACTGTTCAAGCTGGCTCAGGCTGCCGAAGCCGGTTCCGACGAGCAGTTCCAGCTGATCACCGCCTACTTGGGTTATGGCGAGCCGGGCGATGCTGCGTTCGAAGCGAATGCGAAGGGTCTGCTCGATGGTTCCGTGAAGCTTGATGGCTTGGAGATCGACAATAATTTCCGTTGGACCATCATCAACGCGTTGAGCACGATCAACGCCATCGGCCAGAGTGACATCGACGCGGAACTTGCCAAGCGTGAAACCACTGAGAACCGTGAGTTCGCATTGGGTGCGCGTGCGGTCGCAGGCATTGCGGAAGCCAAGGAATGGGCTTGGAACGAGGCTTTGCACAACGACGAGCTGACCAACATGCAGTTGGAATCCGTGGCCCGTGGTTTCGCATCAACTCCACGTGCCGACTTGGCTGAACCGTACGCGGCCAAGTATTTCGAGGTTGCCGACTGGATTTGGAAGAACAAGACCTTCCACATGGCTGAGGCTCTGCTGGAAGGCCTGTACCCGAGCTATGCCGATCCGGCCACACTGGTGGATCTCGGTGATGCTTGGCTGGCTTCGCATGCCGACGCCGACAACGCGTTGCAGCGCATTGTGCGTGGCAATGTTGAATCGTCGCATCGCACGCTCAAGGTGCGTGATTTCAACGCGTCCCTCTGATGCCGTTCCTGGCACCACTACAGTAGCTGTTTTTGGCAGCTACTTCTGATATCACTTGTGATATTGCATCATAAGCCCGGACTGACGGCGTGACTTATCCCGCTGCCAGTCCGGGCTTGTTTGCTTCCAGACAAGCCATCCCAAACAAAGTCCCATAACGGTTATGGACAATGGGTCTTTCGGACCCATAATGACCCAGCCGGTCGGAATCGGAGGATGGAAGTGAGATCGCAAGAAACTTGAGATTGCGGAAATCTCACGACGTTGCATACTGCGGTTTGCCTGACATCGCATACTGCAGTATGCAGGTATCGCAACATGCTGTTGACTATTTTGTTGAATGGTGAACCCGTTGAGTACGATGGTGCACGGCAATATAACTTGAGATAGCGAGGACTTGAGACTCATGCCACGTATGTTCGGAACAGACGGTGTTCGAGGATTGGCGAATAGGGCTTTGACCGCACAGCTTGCGTTGGATTTGGGCGATGCTGCGGTGCGCGTGCTTGGCGATGATGGAGACAAAAGCGAATTCGACGGTCGTCGCCGTGCACTGGTCGGCCGCGATACTCGCGTTTCCGGCGATTTTCTTGCAGCGGCACTGTCCGCAGGCATGTCCGCAGGTGGATTCGACGTGATCGACGCGGGCATTATTCCAACTCCGGGTGTCGCATACCTGACTTCCGTGCTGAACGTGGAAATGGGTGCCGTGATTTCCGCATCCCATAACCCCATGCCCGACAACGGCATCAAATTCTTCGCACGCGGCGGATTCAAACTGCCTGACACCAAAGAAGACGAAATCGAAAACGTGCTCGGCCAGGATTGGGAACGCCCGACCGGTGCAGGCGTGGGACGTATCAGCCACGACACGGCAACCGCAACCAACCTGTATATCGACCATCTGGTATCCACCATCGCCCCCATCGGGCCTGACAAGTCCCAGCCGACACCGTTGAAAGGCTTGAAAGTCGTGGCTGACTGCGCCAACGGCGCCACCTCCGTGGTCGCGCCGGAAGCGTTGCGCCGCGCAGGAGCCGACGTGATCGTGATCAACGCTTCGCCAGACGGCTACAACATCAACAAGAACGCCGGATCCACACACCCCGAACAGTTGCAGGCCATGGTCAAAGCCTCCGGAGCCGACTTGGGCGTGGCATTCGACGGTGACGCCGACCGTTGCCTTGCCGTAGACGGCGAAGGCAATATGGTCAACGGCGATCAGATCATGGGCATTCTTGCACGTGCCAAGAAAAACGCGGGCAAACTCAACCACGACACCCTCGTGGTAACCGTGATGAGCAACCTCGGCCTGAAGCTCGCCCTGCGTTCCATGGGCATCAAAACCGTGCAAACCGGCGTGGGCGACCGTTACGTGCTTGAGGAAATGCTGCGCGGCGACTATTCGCTCGGCGGCGAACAGTCCGGCCACGTGATCAACCGCGAATTCGCCACCACCGGCGACGGTACACTCACCGCACTGACCTTGTGCAACGAAGTGGTCAACTCCGGCAAGAGTCTCAAAGAACTCGCATCCGACTTCCCGCAACTGCCGCAAACCCTCATCAACGTGCCAAACGTCGACAAGCTCGCAGCCAAAACCAACGCCAAAGTGCAGGCGGCCGTCGAACGCGAAGAGAAAATGCTCGGCGACACCGGCCGCGTGCTCTTGCGTCCCTCCGGCACCGAACCGCTCGTGCGCGTCATGGCTGAAGCGGAAACCCAGCAGCAGGCCGACGAGGTCTGCGACCGTCTCGCCAAAGTCGTGGCCGAAGAACTCGCCTTGTAATCACACCGCCGACACACAGTATTTGGCAATCCAAAATCCCGAACCAATCCGCGAAGGAACCCCATGTTTGGACGTAACTCGAAAGTCAACCTCGAGCTCAACCGCGAGGTCGAAAAACTCATCAAAACCGGCGGCAAGGAACAGCTGCTTCCCATCGTGCAGGCAGGTGAACCGGTACTGCGCCAGCAGACCGCAGCCTACGAAGGCCAACTGAGCCGCAAGACACTTGACAAGCTCATCGAAACCATGCGCGTCACCATGATCGAAGCGCCGGGCGTAGGTCTCGCCGCAACCCAGATCGGCCTCGGACTGGCGCTTGCCGTGGTGGAAGACCATGTGCGCGACGACGATGACGATGACCCGCGCGAAGCGGCCGAATTCCCATTCCACGTCATCATCAACCCCAGCTATGAGCCGATCGGCACCGAAACCCGCAGCTTCTACGAAGGCTGCCTGAGCTTCGACGGCTATCAGGCGGTACGCAAGCGCTGGCTTGACATCACCGCCCGCTGGCAGGATGAAGATGGCAAACAGCATGAGGAACATCTGCACGGCTGGCCGGCCCGCATCTTCCAGCACGAAACCGACCATCTGAGCGGCGAACTGTATATCGACAAGGCGGAAATCCGCAGCCTCGCCACCAACGAGAATCTTGAGGATTTCTGGTGCGACGATCCGGTTCCCACCGAAGCCGCCGCCGAACTCGGATTCGAACTGTAAACCAGGAGCGCACGCCGCAAATCGCATACATGCGCGGCGAAAAACGCTGCGAAATCCGATTGTCACGGAATCCTATCGTTGCGCAATCCGCGGAATATCCTGCAGGGGGAGAGGCCCACAGGCCTCTCCCTTTTTGTCATACCGTCATTTTTTCGTCATACCACCATGCGCATAACCAGTGCAACGCGCGCACGCATCACACTCCCCACGGCAGACGCACGTATGAGCGTAACCATGTTTGCATTTCGCAGCATTATCGACAATATCGGCGTTCGCGTTGCGATGGAATGATTTCGTACGCGACGTCGTGCTCCGTCTGCAACGCGCATGATCGTATCCTGACGACGAATGCTTGGTGAACATAATCGTTTTTCGTAGCATTGTTCTTTCTCTTACCGAAAATCAACGAAATAAAACGAACCCAAGATAACCTTTCGAATCTCAAAAAACTTAAGATTGCGCTATCCGAGAAGCATCATGGTTTTTTGTACGCGCCGACGTGTACTGCGCCCCCTCTCGGCTACCATGCAAAGTATGAACGAAGCAAAGACGGGCCGTTCCTGGCTTACCGAAGCCAAACAAGACATCAGCCAATGGTCGGCATCGATGCCGAAAAACGCCGACAATGAGCGCATCGACTGGCATTGGGTCATGTCTCTCGACTTGGAACACGGCATCGGAGCCGCCAAAAGCCAAGGCATCGACCTGATCGCCGTTCTGAATGCCGCGGATACCACGTTTTCGTCGACCTCGGAGAAAACGGATCCCATGCAGGATTCGGTACCATCCGTCCAACAGTTGCATAATCTGCTGAAAAAGGATTTAGCGGTCCGTGACCGGCTCGAATCCATCATCGCGCAATGCAATACCACCTTCATGACGGATTTCGACCGTCTGATCGCTTCATACCGTTTGCCTCGCGCGCTCGCCTATGCGAACCGTAGGTTGTGCGACGAAATTGCCGTGTTGCGGCGCATTGGTGTTGCGATGGGATTGTGGACGATTGCCGAAGAGCGGCGGGAGCGGGTGATAGTGCCCGTGCTGCAGTCTGTTGCCGGAGCGGAAAGCCTCGTGAATCTTAACGATATTCAGGATCGTACCGCGCAGATCGTCAATGGCCGTGCCGAACGTCGTGCCGCGGAACGTGAGCAGAAGCGTGCCAGCGATTACGCCATGTCACGCGCGAATTTGAGCGGGGTGACGAGTCCGGGAGGCTCGAAGGTGTTCGACTATGGCTCCCTCGGATCCGCTGGCGGTTCCGCTGACTCGGCGGAAGCCGCGCAGGACCGACGTTTGGCGGATTACAAAAAGTCGGATTGGCGTGACGCCTACCTTCCCGGCCGTGACGTCGACACGGTGATGGGCATTGATATCGAAACTACGGGTACGGATCCGGCTCGCGTGTACATCATCGATGCCGGATTCGAATTCATGAACATGATCTCGCCTCGTCCTGCCGGCGAGCCCGCGGGCTACCGCTACGAACAGGATTATTACGAGACCGGCGATGCATATGGCCAAGCACGTCTTTCCTTCGGCGTTCCCGCGCAGAATGCGCTGCTTGGCAATCCTCTGATTCTCGACCTTACCGGTATTGACGTGCACGATCGCGCCAGCGCGGACTTTCGTCTGTTCGACGAATGGCCCGAAGCTCAGATCGGATTGCTGCAACGACTCGAACAGCAGCCATATGTTGCGCATAACGCCCGGTTCGAGCATAGCTTTTTCATGCTGAACGTCGCCGGATATGCGGAAAGCTATCGTGCCGGCAATATCACGATCATCGACACATTGCCGATGAGCCGTCGTTGGGATGAGGGGTCGATTCCCGATGATGAGCATCCGCACGGCAACAATACGTTGGATGCGTATGCCAAACGTCAGGGCGCGTTGGATGCATCCAAAAGCGAACGACATCTTGGCTTGGAAGATACGCACATCATGCTGGTCGCCATGAAGCATCATCTGGGTGTGCTGCATGCCGAGGGGCGCGGGCCGTGGGGCGCCGGTGGCAGGCCCGGCAATGGTGGCAAGCGCTGTGGCAAGCGCTGGTAGACGGAGTCGCTCGCAGGTTGTGTGGCAAGGCGTAAGTTGGTCGGACGAATTGACGTTGCTGGATGTGTGTCAGGCGTAGTCGTGTTGTGTCTGTTCCCGCTGGATGTTTTGCCCGCTGTTTGTCTTGTACCTTTCTGTCATTCGTTCGTCTCGTGTGTGACACGCCCGGATGTTGACCTGTAGCGAGGTATGTTGAGGTTTTTCCAGCGGGATTGTGCTGTGAAATGGTGCTCATCACTCGATTTTCCTGCGATTTCGACACGCCGAGAGATACGTTATTTTTCAAAGGTTTACACGGTGTTTACGGAAGGTCGATTTGCGTGGATCGGCAAGGACGTGTAAGTTTACATCTCGCTGCTCAGCACGGCGGTTCCGCTCCTGAGGTTCGGGACGGTCTGCTGGTGTGGTGGTGGTTTGAGAACTCAAGAGCGTATTTGTACTACTTCTTTATAGTCAATGATTGCCAGTTCATCGTCCGCTCGTCCGCGAGTGGCCGGGAGGCCTTGAAGGACGGTGAGGTTTTCGTGCGATGCGCCTTTCCTTATAAGGCGATCGTCAATTTTCTTGTTTTTGAGAGTCACATGTTGGCTTTCTGCAAAGTTTTTTTGTGGAGGGTTCGATTCTGGCTCAGGATGAACGCTGGCGGCGTGCTTAACACATGCAAGTCGAACGGGATCCATCAGGCTTTGCTTGGTGGTGAGAGTGGCGAACGGGTGAGTAATGCGTGACCGACCTGCCCCATACACCGGAATAGCTCCTGGAAACGGGTGGTAATGCCGGATGCTCCGACTCCTCGCATGGGGTGTCGGGAAAGATTTCATCGGTATGGGATGGGGTCGCGTCCTATCAGGTAGTCGGCGGGGTAACGGCCCACCGAGCCTACGACGGGTAGCCGGCCTGAGAGGGCGACCGGCCACATTGGGACTGAGATACGGCCCAGACTCCTACGGGAGGCAGCAGTGGGGAATATTGCACAATGGGCGCAAGCCTGATGCAGCGACGCCGCGTGCGGGATGACGGCCTTCGGGTTGTAAACCGCTTTTGATCGGGAGCAAGCCTTCGGGTGAGTGTACCTTTCGAATAAGCACCGGCTAACTACGTGCCAGCAGCCGCGGTAATACGTAGGGTGCAAGCGTTATCCGGAATTATTGGGCGTAAAGGGCTCGTAGGCGGTTCGTCGCGTCCGGTGTGAAAGTCCATCGCTTAACGGTGGATCTGCGCCGGGTACGGGCGGGCTGGAGTGCGGTAGGGGAGACTGGAATTCCCGGTGTAACGGTGGAATGTGTAGATATCGGGAAGAACACCAATGGCGAAGGCAGGTCTCTGGGCCGTTACTGACGCTGAGGAGCGAAAGCGTGGGGAGCGAACAGGATTAGATACCCTGGTAGTCCACGCCGTAAACGGTGGATGCTGGATGTGGGGCCCGTTCCACGGGTTCCGTGTCGGAGCTAACGCGTTAAGCATCCCGCCTGGGGAGTACGGCCGCAAGGCTAAAACTCAAAGAAATTGACGGGGGCCCGCACAAGCGGCGGAGCATGCGGATTAATTCGATGCAACGCGAAGAACCTTACCTGGGCTTGACATGTTCCCGACAGCCGTAGAGATATGGCCTCCCTTCGGGGCGGGTTCACAGGTGGTGCATGGTCGTCGTCAGCTCGTGTCGTGAGATGTTGGGTTAAGTCCCGCAACGAGCGCAACCCTCGCCCTGTGTTGCCAGCACGTCGTGGTGGGAACTCACGGGGGACCGCCGGGGTCAACTCGGAGGAAGGTGGGGATGACGTCAGATCATCATGCCCCTTACGTCCAGGGCTTCACGCATGCTACAATGGCCGGTACAACGGGATGCGACACGGCGACGTGGAGCGGATCCCTGAAAACCGGTCTCAGTTCGGATTGGAGTCTGCAACCCGACTCCATGAAGGCGGAGTCGCTAGTAATCGCGGATCAGCAACGCCGCGGTGAATGCGTTCCCGGGCCTTGTACACACCGCCCGTCAAGTCATGAAAGTGGGTAGCACCCGAAGCCGGTGGCCTAACCCTTTGTGGATGGAGCCGTCTAAGGTGAGACTCGTGATTGGGACTAAGTCGTAACAAGGTAGCCGTACCGGAAGGTGCGGCTGGATCACCTCCTTTCTACGGAGTTTTTCAGGACGCCGGTCCGGCGTCCGTCGTGTGGCCCATGCGCCGGGGATCGTCTCCGGTCTGGCGTGGGCGTGCTGGTGTGGAAGAGATCGTTGGCTTCGCGGGTCCTTGGGGCCTTGCGGGGAGTGGTATGGGTATGCTTTTGGGTTCCCGGACCGCCACCCGCATCCGTTTTGGGTGCGTGCGGTTTTCCGGATGCCCCTGGCGGGACGCCGTCGGCCTTGCGGGCCGCGGGTCGGGTCCGGTCGGGGCGCGTGGTGGTTTGAGAACTGGATAGTGGACGCGAGCAATGCAGGATTTTTTGTCCTGCTTGCTTTATCGCGATTTCGCCAGGCTCTTTTTTGGAGTCTGGTTTCGAGATCGATCGTTTTGTGATCATTTTTTACAGTGTGATGATTTGTCGTCTGGCGTTTGAAGCTATCATTGGGTTTTTCGGGGCGTGTGCCGCCCTGAAGGGCGTATGGTGGATGCCTTGGCAGACAGTACCGATGAAGGACGTTTGAGGATGCGATAAGCCTCGGGGAGCCTCCAACATGGCTTCGATCCGAGGATTTCCGAATGGGGCAACCCGCCGGCCGTCATGGGCCGGCACGGAACCTTGTTGTTCCGGGGGTACGCAGGGAAGTGAAACATCTCAGTACCTGCAGGAAGGGATACTCCGTGAGTAGTGGCGAGCGAAAGCGGATCAGACCAAACCATGGGCGCGTGATACCCGTCGGGGGTTGCGTTCGTGGTGTTGAGGGAGCGTGTGTCCCGGTTCCGACGGACCGGGCGGGAGTCATAAAACGGCTTGCCAGGGGAACAGGCTTGAAGGCCTGGCCGCAGAGGGTGCCAGCCCCGTACCTGGAAGCTTGCCGTCTTCCGATCATGTGTCCCAAGTAGCGCGGGCCTCGTGGAATCCCGTGTGAATCGGCCCCGACCGTGGGGTAAGTCTAAGCATACCTGTCTGACCGATAGCGTACCAGTACCGTGAGGGAAAGGTGAAAAGCACCCCGGGAGGGGAGTGAAAGAGTTCCTGAAACCGTGCGCCTACAATCCGTCGGAGCCTCCTTGTGGGGTGACGGCGTGCCTATCGAAAAATGAGTCTGCGAGTCAGTGGTGCGTGGCGAGGCTAACCCGTGGTGGGGGAGCCGTAGCGAAGGCGAGTCTCAAAAGGCGTTTTGAGTCGCGCGCCCTGGACCCGAAGCGGGATGATCTAGCCCTGGGCAGGTTGAAGCGCGGGTAAGACCGCGTGGAGGACCGAACCCACCTGGGTTGAAAACCGGGGGATGACCTGGGGCTAGGGGTGAAAGGCCAATCAAATTCCGTGATAGCTGGTTCTCTCCGAAATGCATTTAGGTGCAGCGTCGGTTGATTGCATCGCGGGGGTAGAGCTACTGGATGCTTGCGGGCCCGTGTCGGGTACCAATAGCAGCCAAACTCCGAATACCGTGGATGTGTATTCCGGCAGTGAGTCGGCGGGGGATAAGCTCCGTCGTCGAGAGGGAGACAGCCCAGATCGTCGTCTAAGGTCCCGAAGCGTGTGCTAAGTGGGAAAGGATGTGGAGTCGCATAGACAGCCAGGAGGTTGGCTCAGAAGCAGCCATCCTTGAAAGAGTGCGTAACAGCTCACTGGTCTAGTGGTTCCGCGCCGACAATGTAGCGGGGCTCAAGCACACCACCGAAGACGCGGCAGCGGCCTTTGCGGCCGTTGGGTAGGAGAGCGTCCCGCGTGGGGCGAAGCGGCCGGGGAACCGTGCCGTGGACCGCGCGGGAGTGAGAATGCAGACATGAGTAGCGAGAGACGGGTGAGGATCCCGTCCGCTGGATGACCAAGGGTTCCGGGGCCACGTTCGTCGTCCCCGGGTGAGTCGGGTCCTAAGGCGAGGCCGACAGGCGTAGTCGAATGGATGAACGGGTGGATATTCCCGTACCGGCGGCGTACCGTAAGAGCCGAACGGATGAGTACTAACCTCCGGTCGCGTGGCGTCGTTCCCTTCGGGGTTCGGGGCGCGTGGCTGTTGGGAGCGTAGTCCTGGTAGGCTAGCGCACAGGGGTGACACGGAATGGGAGCCGGCCGCGGAGGTGGTTTTCCGTGGTCAAGCACGCAGCCCGTCCCATAGGCAAATCCGTGGGACGCATAGGGTGAGGTGTGATGATGGGCGTCCTTTGGACGCGATATCCGGTGGTCCAGGCCGTCGAGAAAAGCCTCGGCGCGAGGGGCGTCGCCGCCCGTACCCCAAACCGACACTGGTGGTCAGGTAGAGAATACCAAGGCGATCGAGCGAATCCTGGTCAAGGAACTCGGCAAATCACTCCCGTGCCTTCGGTATAAGGGAGACCCCCGGGCGTGAAGAGGCTTGCCCTCGGAGCGTTGGGGGGTGGCACAGACCAGGGGGTAGCGACTGTTTACCAAAAACACAGGTGCATGCGAAGGCGCAAGCCGCTGTATATGCACTGACGCCTGCCCGGTGCCGGAAGGTTAAGAGGATCCGTCAGCCCCTTTTGGGGTGAAGCGGTGAATTCAAGCCCCGGTAAACGGCGGTGGTAACTATAACCATCCTAAGGTAGCGAAATTCCTTGTCGGGTAAGTTCCGACCTGCACGAATGGCGTAACGACTTCCCCACTGTCTCGACCAGGAGCTCGGCGAAATTGCAGTACGAGTAAAGATGCTCGTTAAGCGCAGAAGGACGAAAAGACCCCGGGACCTTTACTATACCTTGGTATTGGCGTTAGGCGCGGATTGTGTAGCATAGGCGGGAGGCTTCGAAGCATGGGCGCCAGCCCGTGTGGAGCCGCAAGGTGAAATACCGCTCTGTTCTCGTTTGACGTCTCACCTCGAACAGTCATCCTGTTCAGGGACAGTGCCTGGCGGGTAGTTTAACTGGGGCGGTTGCCTCCCAAAGAGTAACGGAGGCGCTCAAAGGTCCGCTCAGCCCGGTTGGCAATCGGGTTTCGAGTGTAATCGCACAAGCGGGCTTGACTGCGAGAACGACGGTTCGGGCAGGGACGAAAGTCGGAGATAGTGATCCGGTGCCGGCGCACGGGCGCGGCATCGCTCAACGGATAAAAGGTACCCCGGGGATAACAGGCTGATCATTCCCAAGAGTCCATATCGACGGGATGGTTTGGCACCTCGATGTCGGCTCGTCGCATCCTGGGGCTGGAGCAGGTCCCAAGGGTTCGGCTGTTCGCCGATTAAAGCGGCACGCGAGCTGGGTTCAGAACGTCGTGAGACAGTTTGGTCTCTATCCTCTGCGCTCGTTGGAATCCTGAGGAGGCCTGCCCATAGTACGAGAGGACCTGGGTGGACGGACCTCTGGTATGCCGGTTGTCGCGCCAGCGGCATGGCCGGTTGGCTACGTTCGGGAGGGATAACCGCTGAAAGCATCTAAGCGGGAAGCCTGCTCCAAGATTAGGATTCCTTGACGCTCCCCGGAGCGCCTGTAGCCCGCATGTTGAACACGTGTTCGATAGGCCGGAGGTGGAAGCCCCGCGAGGGGTGGAGCCGACCGGTACTAACGGGCGAACGCGGCACACTTTCCGACCCGCTTGCTGGGTCGGGTCTCGTCCTGTGGTGGTTTCTTTCGTTGGATGGCAAGGAGCATTGTTTCTTGTGGTCACGATGACGATACCGGTGAAGCGTTTTTGCTCGCGTCCGTTGTCCGGTTCCCGGACCGCCACGATCGGAATCGTGGCATGGTTCCGGTTCTGCCGGCCGATCCCCTGGTGGGTTGGCCGTTGTATTGGTTTTGCGGTGGTCATGGCCCAGGTGAGACGCCCGGTCCCTTTCCGAACCCGGAAGCTAAGGCCTGGTCGCGGCGATGGTACTGCACTCGAGAGGGTGTGGGAGAGTAGCACGCCGCCGCATTCAACTTATGGACCTTCCGGTCGAGCCCCATCGGGGTTCCCGGAAGGTCTTTTTTTTTATTCCCGCGCACGGATGTCTTCCTCCATTCGGTGGAGGGAAACGGACGCCGGAAGGCCCGCCGGCGGGATGATTCCCCCAGTCACTGGGAGTCTCGGGACGCCGGGAGGCCCGTGGGCGGGATGATCGCTCCACCCACTGGATGTTTTGTTCCGCCGGAAGGCCCGTGGGCGGGAGGATTGTTCCAGTGAGTGGAGGAATCGGGACTACTGCTGATTCAACCAGGCGTGGAGTTTCAGATGATTGAGCGCGGTATTGGGATCATACGTATCATCCAAGCGTTCCTGATACATGGCAACCAGTTCGTCGCTGCGTCCCAGCGCTTCCAAAGCGGCCTCGCGAATCGTCTCCCACTCGTAGGGCACCACTTCTTCGGGGAACATCATCGTGACCTGATTAGGTTTGTCCCGCAACACCAGATCGACAAAATCGAGCAGATCCTGCCAACGTTCGGCAGCAATCAGACGTGCCGCATACGCATCGGCGAGCGGTTCGGAAGTATGATTGTCACGCAGGAAACGATCAGCCTCATCAATGTCACCACTAATCCGCAGCAAGTCATGTCGCAAAAACTGTACGGCATGATCGAACTGATTCTGCGCGGCCTGCGCAATCTCCTTTTCTGAAAGCAAAGCAGGATCAAGCATCGCGAGATTATTCAAATCTTCTGCGGATAAGGAATCAGCGTCTTCAAACAAACCCAAATCGGTTTTCACTTGCGCAACAGACTGCGAATCAGTTTGCATGTCGCGGCTGTCGGAATCATCTGCCGAGTTTGCCAACGTCGAAGCAGACGTGGCGAAATCACTCATCGTGGCAATGCCCTTATTCAACGCATCGTAAGCGAACATGCGCGTATCGTCCCATTGCGCAAACGACAGGCCGCACGAAAGCAATTCAACCATCTGCATGGCGTTAAGACGAAAATCCTCATTGCAAGCCACCTGTGTGATGATATTCAGCGCCTGTTCGCCGGTCATGGGATCGGCATTGCAGGCCACGGCGTCCATGTACACGCGCACGGTCTGAATCAGGTCTTTCAAATAGTCGAAGCCCTCATTGTCTCGATCTGCGACGTTGCCAACGAATCGCGCGGTCATTTCCACTGCCTTGGCGAGATTGCCGACAGCATCCAGCCAACGTGTGCTTACGATGGCATTGCCGACCACCGCGTCCACGCCGGAAAGCGCCTGCGAATCAAGATGGAACGTTGGCATGTCGATTCTTGGAATCTCCACGCCGGTATCGGTGCGTTCGGCTGTGGGCACCATGGCGGCGATGGAATCGAAATACCATTGCATGGGCATACTGATTACCATGTCCGCGTCGGAAAGCTGTGCTACGGGCACATTATTGCGGTTTTCGGCATCTTCCTGACTGGCCTCGCGGATCATGTCGTTCCATAGGAACGTCGGGCCGTCGGATTCGCCGGAATGCAGCCATCCATTGTTGATGTACTCGGTGAGATCCTCGACTTCCTGCAGACGGTTGATCCTACCGTGTTCGTTGCTCATTGCATGCCTTTCCTTTAAAAACATGGATTGCATGTGCCGCGTTGACGACGGGTGCTTCGTGGAACAAGACATATCCTTATTCAGCCTATATCATGCTGCCGTTGTCGCGCATGTTTTTTGCTCTTTTCACGGCGAAAAGCCGATGATTTTGAATAGTCGCTTGAATGCTGTTGCATTTCTTTTTGATCGAGCGAAAAGATTATGCCGAAATACTGTGTGAAACGATGTGTGAAACATGATTTGGAATGAGCGGCATGGCCGTACGGCGGCGCCCGGTAGAATGGCAGTGTTGCCGCAACAGGGCGGCTTTCCATCGAAGGAAAAGGGAATGATATGAAGGTTGCAAGCGGTAATGTTCTGTGGCGTCAGCGCAAGCGTAATTGGTGTCGTACGCCGTTCACGTTCACCGTGTACATGCTCACTGATCAGGAAATGAGCATCAAAACCGGCATCCTTAACGAGAAATTCAATCTCATCAAACTATTCCGCATCGTGGATATTAGTGTGGAGCGCACGTTCCTGCAGCGCCTGTTCGGTTTGAGCACGCTGGTACTTGATACGCGCGACCAGTCTTCCGGCAACGGTGTTGTGGTACTGAAGAACGTGGTGCATGGTTTTGAGGTTCGCCGGGTGATGCAGGAGGCCGTGGACTCATCCCGTAAGGAAAATGGCATGTCAGCGCGCGAATTCCTCGGAGGTCCGGGCGGTCCGGGGCCGGAAGGACCTGGCATGGGATTCGATGCGCCTGATATGGGCGATTTTTAGAGACGCGCGGTAGTTTCGTTTCAGCGCATACGAAAGGCGCTTGACTTGAGCTGGTTTTTCTGGCTCGAGCCAAGCGCTTTTCTTTTTCTGGAGAGTACCGCCGCGGCGGTATGGGAATCGTTATATGTCCTATGGGGCGCTCATACAACGTCCTATGGGTCGGTCAGTACTTGTTGGCGCCGCTGCCGACGAAGTTGACCTGGAAGCCGCGGTGGTAGTGCAGGAACATGTCGGCGCCGTAGCGGTCGACAGGGCGGTGGGTGAACAGCATACGAATGGCGAAAGCGGTCTGCACGTCTTCCGGCAGGTTCATGAATTCCTTGTGTGCATCCCAATACGGATTCATGGTGATGGCTGCGTCCGGCACATAGGCGTAGCCGTAACCGTCTTCGTTCACGTAGCCCATGAACGGCAGGTCCCAAGCGTTATGCGCGGTGAGGGCTGCCTTGAATTCCTCCACCTGAGCGAGGGCTTCGTCGCTGATGCCGAGGCTCTTGGCAACCTCGTTGGCTGCGGCGGTCTTGGCGTCCGCGTCCTGGCCGAACATGTTCAGATCCACGTTGATGACGGTCTTTTCATCTGCCATGATGAATTCCTTTCCTGCGATGTGTTCGCATAATGTCATGAACAATAGTAGTGTTCGTTTTGATGTTCGTTTAGATAAGCAAACGAACATCATTTCTTGAAGTCTGTTTCATGTTGTTGATGGATGCTTGCTGTATCCGTGACTAACGATAGCACGCTTTTTTGGCTGTGACACCGTGGAAAATACTGTTTTTGCAATTGATGATGCTGAGAATCGTTGATGTTGCAATGATTGCAGGTCTTGAAAATGACATTGTAAAAAGTAACATTGAGCGTGTTCTTTTTGTTCTGCAAAAACATGTTACTTTTCTGTTCAAACGAACATCTGCATACGATTGTAGGGTGGATTGCACGTGTGAAAAGGTGGTTTGAAAAGGCTCGAGTGATCATCGACGATGCACTGTGTCACTTTTTGCAGATGAGGTGACATTTTCCATGTCTGAGGCGTGGCGGCCGTCTGTCCGACAATGACTTTCCGCCACGTCAGCAATTTTCTGGAACTAGAATGCTGGGTTGCCGGTGAGGTGACGGTAGAGTTCGGGGTCAACCGGTTTCGCGAGTTTCAGTGTGGAAATCACGACCTTTGATTGGGTTCCGTCATCTGCGATATTCACTGACTCATGCGCATCGTCTACAGCTACTGCCGAACCGACATAATAGTAGGATTTCTCCTTTTCCTCGGCCTTACGTCGAATAAAAATGGGAACAAAATGACGATTCTTCCATTCCGACGTATGCTCGGTTCCATCAAGCAGCCATTTGAATTCCGGAGATTGCAAAGAACGATTGTTTTTGCTGAACCATTCAATTTCTCCAGGATTCAAGAAACGATCGCCATACTGGCTTGCCTCATATTTAATGAAGATCGGCAAAGAATTCGTGTCGGTGTCAAGCTTATATCCGCCCACATTCTGCGGAATCTGCTCATCCTTCCACGCGTACAATCGCATGACATCGGCAAGACTATATTTCTCGCCATATATGAACCCATGATCCGGCATGATGCGACGCTTGCGAGCTTCCCTTGACAGTGCAAGCGCATTGAACAAGCTGGTTTCGATGGTATCTGTAAAGAACGTTCGGAATGTTGCGTGATGCAGCATTGACTCGCATTCCTGGGGCAATGCATACGATTCATTGTCGCGCATACAAACCAAAGAAGTATTGCCGAAACGAGTGCGATTCGCACTTGTGAAATACGAATAATTCAACGTGGAAAAAGCAGAACCGCACTGCTGAATACTATTATCGACATACGGAAACAGCGTAGACAATAATGTTTGCAAATCAAACAAACTCAAGCTGTGCTGTGTGGAAAAACGTTCAAACAGTGACGCATCATCGTCGGAACAATCCGGATTGATGCGACGCCAATCCAAATCGCACAACACCGCAAGAATCAGCGACTCATGCGGGCGCAAACCACGCAACTGAGTCGCAGTCAACATTTTCAGCACACCAGACTGCGCGTTTGACACCGGTTCAAGCTGCTCCACATACGAAGCCGACGCATGCTTGCCGCGCGACAGACTCTTCTCACGAGAGACCACGAACGACAGATAATCGTTATTCTTCGAAGCCAACGTGAACACTAAAGACGCATCGCGATGCGCGAAATCCATCAGCATCGGAATACGACCCAACTCATAGCGCATCTGCTGATACTGCTTGCTCAGCAGCTTCATATCCGACAAATCAGCGGTATCGAGTGACACGAGCACGCGCTCGCGGGCGATTTTATCGAAACTGATCGAAGAAATGCCGATGGACTCGCGTTGAAGATTCTTACGGGCCACATCACGATCGCCAGTATTGCCATACAATGCGATCGGAATCAAATAATTACTGGCGTAATTGCCAATAAAATCAATCACTACAACCGAATCTTTACCGCTTGCCTTACGTAAACCTCGGCCGAGCTGCTGTGTGAAAATAATGCTCGACTGCGTTTGACGAAGCATAACAATTTGGTTGATATGAGGAATATCCACACCTTCATTGAATAAATCAACGGTGAAGATATAGTCAAGTTCGCCATTTTCCAGCTGTTTGACAGCTTCGTCACGTTCAGCTTGCGAGTTTTCGCCGGTAATGGCTTTCGTGCGATACGGTCGTTCCGCCTGCTGATTCACCTGCTCGTTGAACATGGCGGACAGACGTTTCGCCTCATCACGGCGAGAACAGAACACCAAACCGCGCACATCGGTTCCGGCTTCGCTGTAAATCTGGATTTTGTCGATGATATAGCGCACGCGATTAGGGTCGGTGAGCTGTTCGAGCCAACGGGAAAACTCAGTGCGATCCTTGTCTGTCATGGAATCAGCGGAAACCTGCTGCTCCATAAACTTGCCGTCCGGCGCTTCCTTAATGTATTCGCCAACCCCGTAATAGTGGAACGGGCAGAGCATATCCTCTTCAAGCGCCTGCCGCAAGCGAATCTCATACGCGACGTTATTGCCAAATAATTCAACTGATTTCGCCAAGGATTCTCCCGTCTCTAAGCGGAGCGTAGGCGGGAGATGAATTGGCGTGCGTTCGCATGTTATAATGATGTTCAGTCGTACATGTTGTAATCGAGGAGGTGACAATGGAATTGGAGTCGAATCATCATTCGGTGTTTCTGTTGCATTATCATCTCGTGCTCGTCGTGAAATACCGTCGCAAGGTGTTCGACGATATCGTTTCGGCGCGTGCGCGTGAGATATTCGAGTACATCGCACCCAAGTATGGGATAACCGTGGAGGAATGGAACCACGACATGGACCACGTGCATGTATTGTTCCGCGCCCAGCCGAAGAGTGAGTTGAGCAAGTTCATCAACGCTTACAAGAGCGCGTCGAGTCGTCTGCTCAAGCAGGAGTTTCCGCAGATTCGGCAGAAACTGTGGAAGGAGTATTTCTGGAGCCGCAGCTTCTGCCTGCTGACCACGGGCGGCGCTCCCATCGAAGTGGTACGACGCTACATCGAGAATCAGGGACGCAGGTAGGAGGCGCGTCATGCAGGTCACACGGCATTGCGCGGTCACGTACCGCATCTACCCGGACAAGGCCCAGGCCGGTCTCATCGACCGGACGATAGGGTGCGCGCGACTCGTCTACAATCTCATGCTCGAAACCCGCATCGACACGTACAATCGCACCGGCAAGTCATGCAACCCCACGCCCGCCCAGTACAAGGACGAGTATCCGTTCCTACGCGAAGTGGACAGTCTCGCACTATGCAACGCCCAATTGAACGTGGCGAAGGCGTACAACAATTTCTTCCGCGACCCCAAGCATGTGGGCTTCCCGAAATACAAGGCGAAGCATCGCAGCGCATGGCGGTACACGACGAACAACAACAACCGCAACATCCGACTCATCGAAGGAGGCAGATACCTCAAACTTCCCAAAGTGGGCGTGATGCGCGCCCGCCAGCACAAGACGATTCCCGATGACTGGAAGCTCAAAAGCGCCACGGTGGAACATCTCAAGAGCGGTGGATACACGGCGACGATACTGTTCGAGTACGAGACCCAAGCACCCGAACCCGTCCGACCCGTGCATATCGTCGGATTGGATTACGCCTCCCACGGCCTGTACGTGTCCAGCGACGGCGAACAAGCCGACTACCCGCGTTTCTACCGGCAGATGGAGCCACGGCTGATGCGCGAGCAACGCAGACTCAGCCACATGGTCAAGGGGTCCGGTAATTGGGTGAAACAGAAGCGGCGCATCGCCAAGCTCGCCGCCAAGGTCAGGAACCAGCGAGCCGACTTCCTGCACAAGACGGCCAACCGGCTCGCCGCCCGATATGATTGCGTCGGCGTGGAGGACTTGGACATGAAGGACATGAGCCAATCCCTCGCACTCGGCAAAAGCACGATGGACAACGGGTACGGCATGTTCCGCACCATGCTCGCATACAAGCTCGAACGACAAGGCAAGCAGCTGGTCACGGTAGACAGGTTCTACCCGTCCAGTCAACTATGCTCCGATTGCGGCTACCGCAATAAGGATACGAAGAACCTGTATATCCGCGAATGGACATGCCCCGATTGCGGGGTCTGGCATGACAGGGACGTGAACGCCGCGACCAACATCATGCACGAAACACGACGACTCGTGCAGGAATGATAACAAAAAACTTACGAGAACCGTGGGGCGCACGGGAATAGCCTGTAGACACTGACTCCGCTAGGAGCCTTGAGCAGGAAGCCCCCCTCAGACCGCGAAGCGGTCAGGTGGCGGGAGCACGTCACAAATATTCGCACCATCAGTACGTTCCGGCGTTGCCGTCATGCCAAGCATGAAATCAGGAGTGAAATAATCGATAATTCTCTTATATGAATCCGCGGCGGCATGGTGAACTTCGTCGATCAAAATATAATCGAAATCATCTTTGCTGAATTGTGCAAGAATTTCCGGACGAGACATGGTTTGCACAGTGGCAAACACATATTTACGATCATGCTCTTTACTCGTTCCGGAAAATAATCCAAGCTCATCATCGGTGCAACGAAGCGCTTTCGTGAAGTTCGATTTTGCCCCCAGGGAACTCCCAATATCCAGCCAGTGACTTGCCTTCGCCACGGCGTGCGCACAATACTTCGCCATCTTTGATAATGGCCGCGCCCACAACATTGATGATCTTACGTGGCATCGTGGCTTCCTCTCTTGTCGGAAAATCAGATCCAGGATACAACGGGGGCGATCGCGCCAGGCCCAAAAGATTGAAACAAAATAGCAGTATAGGGCATGCAGACATTGACGAAGAGCTGGAAATGATCTTTGGAAGCAAAAAACTTTCACATCACGTATGCCACGCTTATTTTGCTTGTTGGGTGTAGCGGCAGTTCGGGAAGCCGGTGCACCCGTAGAATGAGCGGTTCGGATCGTTGCGATTGTGCCGCAAGCTTAGGGCTTCGCCGCAATTCGGGCATTGCGGAGGAAGTTTGACTCCTCGGAAAATGTTCGGGCAGATCTTGCTATGCAGTTCATACATGAATCGCGACGGGCGGGTCTGATCCACGATGAAGAACAGTTTCTTCTTGCATCGGGTCATCGCCACGTAAAACAGTCGCCGTTCCTCCGCATGCGGGCATCGCTCCACTTCCGGCAGTAGCAGACCAAGCAGCGGCTCTTCGGGAATCGTGCTTGGAAAGCCTTTCAATCCGCCGGAACAGCAGAGCAGAAATACGAAGTCGCGTTGCAATCCTTTGGACGCATGAGCGGTCATGAAACGAATATCCATATCCGGTTTTTCAAGAAAACGAATATTTCCAGTGCTTTGGTCAATGGAGAACAGACCGTCTTGATCGCAACGAATCATGAGATTGATATCGCTGCGATACCGGCCCAGCAGTAGTACGGACGCGGTTTTCGGTAGTTTGCGCAACTGCTCGACAATCGCATTGAATCGTTCTTCCTCAGTATGTCCGCCAAGTGCTTTCAACGAATAATCCTTCTTATCGCTGGGATTATTGAGATGTTTGACATACAGATTGGTATCGCGCATCACGAATGCTCCGCTTGCATCGATGAGACTTTGTCGGAAGCGCCGTGTGGTGGTGATCTGGAACATGCGGGTCGGACCCCAGGCGCGCCAAATTCGGTCGAAATCGAGAATGAGATGAATGTCGCTGCCTGCAAAACGATAAATCGACTGCCAGTCGTCGCCAACGCAGAATAGTGAGAAATCATGTTGCAAGCGAAGCGCACGGATTAGCTCATAACGCGGTCGTGACATGTCCTGATATTCGTCAATCAGCACATATTTATATGGGTGCCGGTACGAGCCATTATTGACGCAACTGATGGCATCAACGATCATTCCCGGAAAATCAATACCATTATTGGTTGCGAAATTCTGTATATAGGCGTGATAAAGCGGTTCTATGAGCTGCAGCATCTCACGATTACGACCGATGTTTTTACCGCCATAACGTTCGTTAAGAGCTTGCATTCCAGCAGTGTCAATATTGTTTGACCGCATATGCTGGATAATGGTTTGTGTGGTATCGATAAGATTCTGACGATATTGATTGAATGCATAATCGTCTGTTGGAAGCTGGAAATTCTCAAGTCGTGCAGCTGTGGAATATTTATCAAGCAACTGTTGCGACATAAGTTTAAATGCCAGAAGACGATAGGAAACATTGTGTTCAAGCAGGTATTCAAATGCGTTACGCACCACATTGTTTGACGTGTGCCCGTCAATAATTGGACGATTGGCAATGGTGGAGGAACGGCAGATTTCCAGTCCGAGACTATGGAATGTGCATGCGCGAATGACTTTGCCGGTGCTTTGCGTGATGCGGCTCGACATTTCGTCGGCGGAAGCTTTGGTGAACGATAGCACCAGAATCTCTTCGGGAGTGGCGGTTCCTGTGTTCAGCAGCCATGCGATATAGCCGACGATGGTAGTGGTTTTGCCGGTTCCCGCACCTGCGAGCACCAGCGTATTGTGACCCGCTCCGGCGATGGCGCTGATCTGCTCGTCGCTTAACTCATGCTTTTCGATTTTGCCGATGATATTTCGCGCCCGTTCGATCTGCTCGGCAGGGAGCATTGGTTGCGGCATAAGCTTCTGAGCCGGTTGTGAATTGGCATGAGATTGCGCTCGCGAACGATTCGTTGTGACAGAAGTATTGCGAGCTGTGGTTTGTGTTTGCGCGCGGTATGACGATCGCGCCAACTGTGATGATTGGGATGGTTGCGTAAGCTGTTGCGTTTGACGTGATTGTACAGTGGACTTGCGTTGCGTCGTCTGCTGTTGCGTGGGATTGGGAACGTTTTGCCGCGCGAGCTTGGGCCCGGGCTGAGTCGCCGTTTTGGAGACGGGCGGTTCTCCAATAAGCGCGTTCATGAACTTGCTCAGCAATCCCATAATGTTCCTCCTCAACCAGTGCAAGGAGAAATTATATGTGCTGCCAATGAATGCTTCAGCGTCGGCTGTGTGAACGGAATCGCAATTCGTCGACGCTGAAACTAATATTGGAGCTTAACGTTCGAAGGGGTAGGTGAGGTTCCAGTCGCGGCGCAGGGAGTCCATGAGTTCCATGATGCGCAGGGTGTCGGCGTGGGGCATTTCCTCGCATTCGGTGCGACCGTCGATCACGGCCTGCGCGGCGGCCGCCACCTCGTATTCGTAGCCGGTGAGCTGGACGGGAACGTCATAATGCGTAACAACCGCATGATTGCCGTCATATACGTCAATCGCCTCAACATTATTAATGTTCTGGCACACCATATAACCATCGGTTCCCCACACGGATCCCGTGCGGTCGCTATGGCATAGAATCGAACTTTGCGCGGTCGCCATCACACCGTTCTCGTAATAGAACGTCATGGAATTATGCGCATCCACGCCGGTTTCGTACGCTCGCATCGACGATTCAATGCGAGCGATCGGTGCATTATGCATGATCATGTCGATGAAATTGATTGGATATACGCCAACATCCAACAATGCGCCACCGGCAAGCGCGGGATCAGTGATTCGCGCCTTCGCGGTGGTGGGGTAACACAGGTTCGCATCGATCGCCTGTATTTCACCAATCGCACCGGAGGCGAGAATCTTATCGATAATGGCGCGGGACGGCATGTATCGCGTCCAAATCGCTTCCGCGCACAGCATGCCGGTTTCTTTTGCAACGGCTAACATCTCACGGGTCTGTGCCGCATTCGCGCCGAATGCTTTCTCCACCAGCACACCCTTGCCGGCCTTCATGCACAATATCGCCTGTTCCGCATGCAGATTGTGCGGCGTAGCGATGTACACCAAGTCCACGTTCGGATCGGCCACAAGTTCCTCATATGAACCGTATGAAACTGGAAAACCGTATTTCGCGGCGAAATCAGCCGCACGACCCGCATCTCGTGCGGCGACAGCATACGGTTCAACCAAATCCGCATAACGGCTGTCCGCGGCCATTTTCACCAACGTGTCAGCCATATGCTGTGCGATCCGGCCTGCGCCGAGAATCGCAACACGAATACGAGCCATATCAACTCCCATCTTTCGTAAGCTGCCTGAATAGTGTTGATTCATTTATATTGCTGCGTTGCAAGTTCCAGCGTACGCCATGTGTGATCGCAACGCGCGTTGATCCGTATCGCACTTGCATTGCGTTTTGTCCGGATGCTTTTCCGATTTGCCGGATTTTGCCGGATCTTGCCATAATGGTGTGCTGTGGCAGCGCAGGAACACGTTAAGAAGACCGGAAAACCTCGGAAATCCGCAAAAAAAGAGAAATACGAGCGTGGCACGAGAAGCTACATCATGTCGCATATCCGAGGCAAAGACACATCCATCGAAATGATGGTACGCAGTTTTCTTTTTTCGAAAGGCCTGCGATTCCGCAAAAACGACAAGCGGTATCCGGGGCATCCCGACGTGGTGTTGCCGAAATACCGTACGATGGTGTTCATCAACGGCTGTTTCTGGCATATGCATGAAAACTGCCCGAAAGCCACACGCGTACCGAAATCGAATGTGGAATTCTGGAGTGCGAAACTGCTGCGCAACCACGAACGAGATGTCAGACAGCATGCCGAACTTGAAGCGATGGGCTGGAAAGTGATCGTGGTGTGGGAATGCGAGCTCGCCAAAAAAGTGCGTGAGGAACGGTTGGAGAGACTGTATTGCGACATCGTCGAAGCGTGATTCTTGCCGCTGGCGCATGATGCTCGTGGTTCCAGCTTTACACATGACATGTGATTTTCTGTTTTCGAAACGATACGCAACGGCGGTGGGACGGTACTTGCGATTTGTCGCGTCTGAAGAATACAAACGAACTATGGGAAATGCTGAGAACAGCGCGCTGCCGCAGATGTCGCACCGCGCCCAGATTGCTAATCCGTTCCGTGCCATGGTGTTTGGTGCGATGGCCGACGAGATGATCGCCGCAGGCACCGATGTGGTCAAGTTGAGCTTGGGGGAGCCGGATTTCGGCGCTCCGCTCGCAGTGCGTGATGCGATGCGCGAACAGTATGATGGCCGTCCATTGCCATATACCGCCGCAATGGGTTTGCCGGAATTGCGTCAGGCGATTTCCGATTTCTACAAGGAACGCCACCATGTGGACGTCGATCCGAAACGTATCGCGATTACGGCCGGAGGTTCCACGGCACTGCTGCTTGCCGCCGCATTGACGGTGGACGAGGGTGACGAAGTGCTGATCGCCGACCCGTCGTACCCGTGCAATCGCGAACTGGTCCGCGCGTTCGGCGGCGAAGTCGTGGACGTGCCGACGAACGCGGCCACCCGATTCCATCTCACACCGGAACTGTGCCGCGAATACTGGTCGGATCGCACCAAAGCGGTGATGATCACCTCGCCGTCGAACCCGACCGGTACCACCATCGCCTTCGACACCCTGAAATCCGTGTGCGACCTGGCGAAAGAACGCGGCGCATGGCGCATCGTCGACGAAACCTACCTTGACCTAGCCGACCGCGAACCGGACGGCTCCGACGTGAAATCCGTGCTCGCCTGCGACCCGGACGCCATCGTATGTTCCAGCTTCTCCAAGTTCTTCGGCATGACCGGCTGGCGACTGGGGTGGATGGTCGTGCCTGAATGCGCGCTCGAAGCCATGGACGATCTCGCCACCAACTTCTTCCTGTGCGCGCATACACCCACCCAGCATGCGGCGCTCGCGTGCTTCACTCCGGAAACGTTGGCCGTGTGCGAGGAACGCCGTCAGGAGTTGCTGGAACGTCGTCGCATTGTGGTCGACGGATTGGCTGAGATCGGTTTGCCGTTGGAAGTTGAGCCGAATGGCGCGTTCTATGCGTACTTCAACATTTCCGGCACCGGTCTTGACGCGTGGACGTTCTGCGAACGTGCGTTAAAGGAAGCGCATGTGGCGTTGACGCCGGGCCGTGATTTCGGCGAGGCTACTGCCGACACCCATGTGCGGCTTTCGTATGCGGCCTCCCGTGAGGCGCTTCGTGAGGGTCTGAGGCGAATCGGAGATTTCGTAGCCGAACTGCACGGATGATGTTTGTGAGCGCTTTGCAATCGTTGTCGGCGCTGTGAATGTTGCGTGGCCATCCTAGGTGAATAGGATGGCCACTCGAATATTTGCAAAGGTTGTCAATGTAATGTCAGGTGAAAGGGGGAGTGCGATGTCACTATGCTTGAAATCATGGTTAGTTTACATTCGCATGTCACTCGTCTTGGCGTGCTTGACATTGGCTCCAATACCGTTCACATGCTCATCGTCGATGCGGCGCCTGGCGCCCGTCCGGAACCTGAGGCCAGCACGAAAAGCACTGTTCGATTGATGCAATATCTCAAGGCCGATGGCACAATCAAAAAGGCCGGAGTCGAAGCTGTGGTCGCAGCTGTGGAAAAGGCCATGGGGCTGGTCAAAGAATATGAGATTACCCAACTGCTCGTGCTGGCCACATCCGCATTGCGTGAGGCTCCGAATGGCAGCAGGATCCTCAAACGAATCGAAAACGTCGTCGGCCAGCCGGTCACGGTGCTGTCCGGTGTGGATGAGGCCAGACTCACCTTCCTTGCAGCTCGCCGCTGGTATGGTTGGGATGCCGGTCGGCTGCTGGTCATCGATATCGGTGGTGGCTCTCTCGAGGTGGCTATGGGTTCGGATGAGGATCCCACAGTAGCGCTGTCCGTGCCGGCAGGTGCCGGTCGTGTGACCCGTGAATTCCTACCGGAAAACGGTATTGCGAATGATAGGGATTTGGAAGACGCGCGCAGGAACATCCGTAAGATTCTTGAGCCGATGGTCAAGGCGTTCCCGAAATCGAAGCACCCGATGCATGCCGTCGGCACATCGAAGACCATTCGTTCCCTGGCTCGTCTCGCCGGTGCCGTGGTGCGTCAGCCCGGCCGCGTGGACACTTCGATCATGACGATTGACCAGCTTGAGGATTGGCTTCCCCGTCTTGCGGCCATCTCGCCGGACCAGCGTACCGCATTGCCGGGCGTCACGCCGGAGCGCACGTATCAGATCGTCGGTGGCGGCTTGGTGATCGACGAGATCATGAAGGCGCTTGACGTCAAGGAAGTGGAAATCTGCCCATGGGCGTTGCGGGAAGGGGCTATTCTGCGCTGGCTCGACCAGTTTGGCCGCACGAGCCTTGGTTTCTAGCGGTTCCTAGGCTTCCAGCTTCCTCAGTTCCTCCAACTGGTTCTTCGCCTTGTGCAGCTTGGTGAAGATTTCGTTGCGCTGTTCGGGATTCTTTGCCCGTTGGTGATCGCGCGTGAGCTTATCGATCTGCTCGGTAAGCTGTGCGGCCTGCATACGCCGTGTCATGCGCGCGTCCAGTGCCGTGGGAGAGGCGCTGCCGAGCGTCACCTGCGAGCATAACGACTCCCACAGCGCGTCGATGGAATCGACCGCAGGATCGCCGATGTCCAGCATCGCTTCGCCGGCCGGTTTCCAATCTGAGACGAACACTTTGAATGTAGGTGTGTGACCGGCGCGTCCCGGCAGCGCGCGTCTCACGGCGAACGCGCACTCCTGCCGCTTCGTACCTTCGAAGTCGGCGTCGCGCACGCATACGAACACGATTCCCGACTTGCGTTGCATGGCAATCAGCTCGACGATATCCGTCGGTATGGCGGCGTTCTTGGCATGCAGGCGCAATCCGATTGCCAGTACTTCCGGAATGCGTGTTCCGACGGCAAGCCGTGTATTGCTTGGCCGCAGCAGAGACAACATGGTGATCGTCTCGATGTCGTTCGCCAATCGTTGTTTTGTTTTGGCTGAAACCGGTATTCTCGCCACGAACAGGCCTTTCGGCAACGTTGCCTTTTCTGCGGGAACCGCAGAGGAGTTCGGCAGACCCAATGTGAGTGCGGAAACGGAACCGCAGGAGGCGATCGTCATTGCTGGCCTTCTTTCGTGCTTTCATATCGGTTATTGGGGCAACAGTAGTCGCAAGAGCCGCAAATTTTGATAACGGCGCGTCGGTATGTGACTGGCGGGAATCTATAAAACTGCGCGTGGATGATGTCTCCATATATTGAGCAAAAGAATGCATTTTTTCGGCCATCGCGGGAACCGGTATCGGCGGATCGTTCGTCAAGCCCGTCACCTCCAGTGTGCAAGTCGCCTCTTTGGTCAAAGCCGGTTGTGGCGATCCGGTCGACGATCGGGGAGCACCCAAATTCACCTCCTGTGCGGCCAACGGCGCCGACTGCACACGTGCCGCCACCACCGATCCGACATCCGCGACGCAAGTGGGATGGCGTATCGGCGCAAGCGCGCTCTGTTCGCCATGCCGTGCGGCTGTGATAGACGATTGCAATCTGCGACACGCCGTGATTTGGTGATTGAGGCATGTGTGCGTATTATTTCGTCTTGCGGTGATCAGAGCCTAGGTGAGACGCCCGGTCCCATTCCGAACCCGGAAGCTAAGGCCTAGCACGGCGATGGTACTGCACTCGAGAGGGTGTGGGAGAGTAGCACGTCGCCGCACTTAAACTTTTTTGAATCCCGAGTCGAGCACTGCTCCTCGGGATTTTTTTATTACGCGATTCTCCTAAGTCCAATTATGGTCCGATTATGTGCGAAAGCGAATCCGGCGGTCACTGATTGCGGCGCTCGGGCAGCGAAAACCACCAACAGAACAATGCCGTTTCAATAAAAATGACAGGTAGCGGTATGAGCCACCACCAGCCAGTGGTGCCGAATTCGTTCGCGGGCGCAATAATCCAAGGATGCGAGCCCAGCCACCCCAAGAATACGGCTATGGTTGATCCCAACGACATGGTTATTCCTAAAGGTCTGAACAAACGCATGAGCTGGAATCGTGATGCACCGAATTCTTGAACGGATTTTAGGCCGCAATCCCCTTCCGTGAGGGAGGGGTCAAGGCCGTCACTCATTTGTTTTTCTTCGATATTTGCGATTCGGTTTCTGCTGGTCCCGTATGTATTCCCTCACGATTTCCAAAGGTGCTCCGCCGCAGCTGACGATGCAGTAGCTTGGCGACCAGAAATGATCTCCCCGTAACGCTTGTCTGACTTCGGGCCAGTCTTGTTCTCGGACGCGTTTGCTGCTATTGGTTTTGAGGCTCATTACGAGCGTGCTGAGCTGTGTTTTCGGCGGGTAGGCGACAAGCAGGTGGGCGTGGTCCTTGTCGGTCTCGAACTCCTCCAATTCGCATTCGAAACGTTCGCAGACCTCTCCGAACGTTTCCTCCAAGAGTTTTGCAACCCGTGGGGTCATTACTTTGCGCCGGTATTTCGTGACGAACACGATATGCGCGTGCAATTCGTAGACCACATGTCTGCCGGTACGCCAATCATGAGTGTTTTCATCCATAATCATAATCATAGACCATGTGATATAGTGGAGTGCATGAGACGCAGCACCAGAACACAGGACGACGAGACATGGCGGGTCGCCGTCATACCTGTACGCCTGTCCGGTGCCGACCATCGAAAAGCGCATGAGGCATGCCATAAGGCCGCACTGCTATGGAACTTTCTGCTGGCCGAAATGCGCGCATATTGGGACGAACATGGGAGCGACCCGTCCGACAAGGAACTGCGCCACCGCCTGTATGAGAAACGCCCCGACCTGCGCGACGGACTGCACGCGCACACCATTCAGGGCGTGCTGGACGGAATGAACGACGCGGTAGCGACTTACAGGGAGAACCGTCGCCAAGGCAATATGGATGTGCACGCCCCGCATAGGGCGAAGAACTATCGTCCATTGGACTTCACGTCGGGATACGGATGGCGTCCCACCAACGATGGCGAACGTGTCGCGTTGAGCTTCGGCAGGAACCATAGGCGGATACTCGTACGCATGCCGAACATTTCCGACCCGAAAACGAACGCTCCCGTCCCGGTCGAACGGTGGGGAGCCATGCGCCTATGCTGGGACCGCAACAAACGCCAATGGAGCCTTCACGTCAGCGTCCCTACAAGCCGGCCGCCGCAAGGCAATCCGAACAACATCGCCGCCATCGACGAGGGCGTCATCAATCCGATGGCCGTCGCCGTCGAAACCGACGACGCCTATGAAATACTGGTCGTCAACGGACGTCATGCGAGAGCCGTCAAACATTACCGCAACACGAGAATCGCCAGTCTTCAGGAGAGGCTGGCCCGCTGTGTCAAAGAGTCGAAACGGTGGTGCAAGCTCGACGCGAAACGCAGACGAATCGAAGCGGAAGCCGCCGATGCCCTACGCAACGCCGACCATCAGACCACTCGCAAGGTGGCCGACTTCCTTCAGGAGCATGATGCGGGACGAATCGTAGCGGGGGACGTTCGCGGCATCGAACAAAACACCCGCAAAAACGAGACCCGCCGCGTCAGGAACCGGAAGGACCAGCGTAGACGCCTGTCGCAATGGTCGCGCGGACGGCAGGAGAGCCTACTCTCCCACAAGACCGGCATGCCGGTCGAACACATCGACGAATCTTGGTCGTCCAAGACCTGTCCCGCGTGCCAAACACGCAACCACCCCAATGGGCGTGGATACCACTGCCGCAACTGCGGTTTCACCTGCAACCGTGACGCGGTGGGCGCGATCAACATTCTGATTCGCGCGAAGAACAGCTCCTACCAGCCGATGGACACGAACAAAAAAGTTCATGTCAAATATCTCCGGGCCACGCCGATCTTCCAACCGGAAGAACGACGCGAGCATGGAGTAATCCCCGGAACCGGGGCATGACCCGTATGAGGTCATGTAGCCGTGTCGGAAGCACTCATTTCTGCGGAGGACACGGAAGCCCCGACCGTCAGGTCGGGGAGGTTCACGCGTCCAGCGTAATGTTGCCTGCGTATTTTCCTCATCAAGCGCGCCGGTGGGTTCATCCGCGAGAATCACACGTGGTTTCATGGCGATCGCGCGTGCGATGGCCACACGTTGCTGTTCTCCTCCTGACAATTGGTCAGCCAAATGGTTTGCATAGCCTGCTAAATGCACTTCTTCAAGCAAGTTATCGATTGTGTTGCTTTCAGTGCGGGAAGTTTCCTTAATCTTGGTTTGTCCGAGGTCCTTATGCGCCGCTTCAAACGCCAACATGATGTTTTCTCGCACGTCAAGATATGGAATGAGCCTGTAATCCTGAAATATGCGCATACATAAAGATCCGAGAAGATTTTTTCGATCAATGGAATTGACATTTGCGCCATCAATGGTGACGGAGCCAGTGTCTGGTTGTAAAGAACCGTCCATCAAACGCAGCAAAGTGGTCTTTCCTGAGCCGGAAGGTCCCATTATTGCCGTTGTCGAACCTTCTTCGAATAATGCGCTCGCATTGTCTAAAATCAGACGTTTTCCATACGAAAACCCCACGTGATCAAGTTCCAGCATGGTATAGCCCCCTCTCGGTATACATGAGCAGCCATTGCTCTTGCGTAAGGCGTCGTACCCCCATTAGTTACGATTTCTTATGTGTCCAGCGTAATAGTATTTAATGGTTGGGGCAAGATGGTGATTTTTTGTGTTTCGATTGTTTTTCGTTAAATTTATGGAGACGATTGCGACTATTTGCCAGCGAATGTGGAAGTTGGGGTACTATGAAGCCGCACTATTGCCGATGGCGTTCGTCATGAACTCGGTTTTGATGGCTGATTTGATGATTGATGTATTGATTGATGGAACGCAATGCCCATGTTGGAGGATGTATGGCACGGTCTGGTACGCCTACGAAACCGCGTACGGCGCAGGCGAAGGCTGTTAAGCCTATTCGCACGTTGAAGAAAACTAAGTCGCATCGCGTGCGCAATATCATATGCGGTTTTCTGGCCGGTATTCTGTCGATTGCAGCTTTGCTGGGCACTGTTTCGCACATACTGCCTGCTGAGATTCAGGCGTGGCCGTATGTTCCCATTATCGTTTCGTTGGTGCCTTGGTTTGCGATTCTTGCGGTGATTGCGCTGATTTGCGGCATTGTCTCGAAACGAACGATGTCGGTATTGCTGGCGATTGCGGCGATCGCGTTGCAAGTATGGTGGCAGTATCCGTTTTTCTACAATGAAACGAAGCTTCAGCGTGCCGCGATTGCAGCGGTTTCGGGAGCGTCCGCCAATACGCAGGATGATTATGCTCGTTTGATGACATGCAATGTGTTTAAGGGTCGTGCCGACGCGCAGGAAATTGTCGATGTGGTGCGTAGCGAGCGTGTGGAAGTGCTGGCATTGCAAGAAACGACCGATGCTTTCGTGGACGAGTTGAATAAGGCTGGTATTGGCGATTTGCTGCCGTATGCGCAGGTTGCGAGTTCGGACGGTGAGTTTGGCAATGGTTTGTGGTCGGCGAGTCCGCTTGTTGATCCAGCTGATGATGATGTTGATTCGAGCGCGTCGTTCATGCCAGGAGCCACGGTTGCATTCAATGATGGTCGGACGCAGATCCGTTTCGTTTCGGTACATACCACGTCTCCGACCGATGGATATTGGCAGCAGTGGAAGCGTTCATTGGATGAGCTTGGTCGACTCCGGTACGATACGTCTCGCAGGTACGTGTTCATGGGCGATTTCAACGCGACCGACGATCATGCGCCGTTCCGTAATTTCTTGGGAACACGGTTCACGGATGCGGCCAAACAAGCGGCCGGGGGATTGGTGTTCACGTGGCCTGCGAATATCGATTATGTGCCGACGTTTGCGGGCATTGACCATATCGTATTGGATTCCGGCATGTTGGCCGGTCGGGCCAAATCGTTGAAAATCGATGGAAGCGATCACAAGGCGTTGCTGGCAACCGTGCAATTCGATGTATGAGAAGAGTGTCGGCGCAACTGCATATCGGCTGCGTATCCGCATAAAAAGTGCCCCAGATAGGAATCGAACCTACGACACCTTCTTTAGGAGAGAAGTGCTCTATCCACTGAGCTACTGAGGCAACGAATCTTCATTCTACACATCATCCGGACGAGTGTGGTGCCGAAATGAAGAAATCCGAAATTTCTACATGACTGTGCGCTGCATGAAGTACGTGGCGCACAGTCATGTAGAAACGATATATTGGCGGTTTTTGAGATTTTCAGGCCAGATTGTCTTGCGTTCCAGCGGTATTGGCCGCAGTGGCCTGTTCCGCCTGGGCTGCGTCAAGCTTGGCACGCACTTCGCCGAGCAGGCTTTGGGCGCGCTTGGCGAGGGCTTCGCCAAGCTCCCACTGGCGCATGGATTGGTCAAGGTTGAGTCCGCCGGCTTCAAGTGCCTGCACGGCCTGAATGAGCTGATCTCGAGCCTCTTCGTAAGGCATTTGTGCGATGGCTTCGCGTTCCTTGTCGGTCAGGCTGGATGCGGGGGTGGTTTCGTTGGTCATTGCTACTCCTTCGTTACGGTGGTGACTTCGGACACGATCACGCCGTGCTTCAATGTCATGGTGAGTTGGTCGCCGGTGTTCACGGCGTTCGCATCGTCGATTACATGGCCGTCCGCTCCCTGCACTACCGCATAGCCTCGGTTGAGGGTGGATTGCGGGCTGAGCGCGGTCAGTGAGGCGTGCGCTTTTTCGATGGTGAGGCTTGCGTCGTCAAGAATACGTGTCAGGCCGATTCTCATGCGGGTTCTTGCATCATCGATGAGACGCTGATGCGGTTCCAGCATGGTGAGCGGCTGTGTGAGGCTTGGACGGTTCGCGTAGCCTTCGATCAGTCTTGTTTCATTGTTGACGGTGGCGTCGATGCGCATGCGCATGCGTTCGATGTTCACGTTGACCAGTTGCATCTGCTCGCGCACGTCCGGCACGACTTTCTTCGCCGCGTCCGTTGGCGTGGATGCGCGCAGATCGGCAACCAGATCAAGCAGCGTCCAATCATCCTCATGGCCGATCGCGGAAATCAGAGGCGTATGGGCGGCTGCCGCGGCGCGTACCACGCCTTCGTCGGAGAATCCGATCAGATCTTCGAAAGCGCCGCCGCCACGGGCCACGATGATCACGTCGACATCAGGATCGGCATCCATCTGCGCGATCGCCTTGATCACGTCGGAAGGGCACTGCTCACCCTGCACATGCACATGCGTCACTTTGAAGTCGACAACAGGCCAACGCAATCTCACGTTGGTGATGACATCGCCTTCGGCGCGAGCCTGCGGCGCGCAAATCAGACCAATGCAATGCGGAAACTCGGGCAGAGGCTGCTTGCGGTCAGCGTCGAACAGGCCTTCGCCTTTCAGCTTCTTGCGTAATTCGTCGATCATGGCCTTCAGACTGCCACCCGCGCCGGCCGCGATAATGGCGTCGCCACGTAAAGACAGTGACGTGCGTTTCATCCACAGATTCGGTTTGCCATGGATGATGACGCGGTCGCCCTGCACAAAAGGCGTGGCGGCTGCGGCGAACTGCCCGAAACCGTTGACTTCCAACGCAATATCCTGATAATCATCGCGCAGAGTGATATAGGCGCTGCCCTGACGTCTGGTGTTGATCTGCGTGATCTGCCCGGCCACCCAAACCGATGGCCACCGTTCGACGGCCATATGGAATTTCTCGCTGAGCAGGCTTACCGGCCAGGGGTTGTCAGCAGTGGTTTCGCCGGCCAGTCGTGGCAGCGGTTTGCTGTTCGGCTGCGCTGCCGGGGGTGTGTAATCCTGGTTCCAAGTCATAGTTCAAGATTCCATCATCTTGCGGACAAATGAAACACATGTTCGAATTCCGTGAGGGTACCCCGCCTTGTATAGTCCCTCTTCGGTGAGTGCGTCAAATCGACACTCGGGCGACACTCCGTGGCGAAATCGTTACCTTTGTCACACAAGTTAAGGAATGGCGGAATCAAGCCGAAAAATGGAATATATAGTTTTACTGCCGGCGTGCCGCTACTACATTTAGTGCTGGCTATGGCGTACAGTCATGGACGTAGCAACAATCTGGCATGCATAACGAAGCATGAAAACCTGGTCGGATGGGGTCCGACCCGGAAAGGATGATGAATGGAAACGCAGGCTCTGAATGCCATCTCCGCAACCGTTAAAACGGGAACCGGTAAGGTGCTCGTCGAGAAGCGCGACGGTCGTGTGGTTGACTTCGATCCGATCAACATCATCAGCGCGGTGAAGTCAGCCTTCGCCGACCTTGATAAGAAGATCGGGCCGCAGGAGGAACAGCTAATCCGTGATATCGCCAATCAGGTCGAAGCCGAAATCAAGGATCGTTACAACGGTCCCGCCAAGATCGAAGACATCCAGAATCTCGTTGAGCACGGTCTGATCGAAGACCACCTGTACGATGTGGCGCGCACGTACACCAACTACCGTCTGAACAAAGACATCGAACGTGCCAAGGCCACCGACATCAACGAAGCCGTCAAGCGTCTGGTGAACCGTGACGAGGCTCTGGTGCGCGAGAACGCCAACAAGGATTCCAACGTCTACTCCACCCAGCGCGATCTGCTGGCGGGCGCGGTGTCCAAGGCGTCCGCCTTCTCCATGCTGCCGGACGCGGTCTCCAACGCCCATATGAAGGGTGACATCCACTTCCACGACGCCGACTACTCGCCGTTCACCGCACAATCCAACTGCTCTCTGCCGAACTACTGGGATATGCTCGCCAACGGTTTCACTCTCGGCAACGCGCCGATGGGATCGCCGAACAGCATTTCCATCGCCGCCACGCAGATCACCCAGATCATGAAGGACGTGGCATCCAGCCAGTATGGTGGCCAGACCGCCAACCGTGCCGACGAGCACTTCGTCGAATACGCGCGCAAGGATTACGACAAGTTCCTTGAGCAGGCCCATGAGATCATGCCTGACGACTTGCCGATCGAAATCGCCGAACGTCAGGTGCGCTTGGCCAAGGATGTCGAACCGAAGCGTCTGCATTTCGAAAAGGACCGTCCGGCCCTGCCGATGGACGAGCCGTTCAACAAGGATGCCAGCCGTTTGCAGCAGTTGCGTGAGGTGTGGGCGAAGATCCAGACCCGCAAGGCCATCTACGATGCCATGCAGACCATGGAATACCAGATCAACTCCAATCGTGTGTCGAATGGCCAGACCCCGTTCGTGACCGTTGGCTTCGGTTTGGGCACTGACTGGTTCGCCCGCGAGATTCAGCGTGCCATCTTCCTGAACCGTATCCGCGGCCTCGGTTCCGAACATCACACCGCCATTTTCCCGAAGCTCGTGTTCACCATCAAGCATGGTGTGAACGCCGATCCGGGCGATCCGAACTACGATTTGAAGCAGCTCGCCCTCGAATGCGCCACCAAGCGCATGTATCCGGACGTGATCTTCTACGAGAACATCGTGAAGATCACCGGCTCCTTCAAAGCCCCGATGGGCTGCCGTTCCTTCTTGCAGGGTTGGATTGATCCGGCGACCGGCAAGGACGTGGAAGACGGACGCATGAACCTTGGCGTCGTCACCGTGAACGTTCCGCGCATCGCACTGGAATCCCACGGCGACAAGGATCGCTTCTGGAAGATCTTCGACGAGCGTATGGCCGTGGCTCATCAGGCATTGCAATTCCGTATCATGCGTTGCAAGCAGGCCGCGCCGGTCAATGCGCCGACCCTGTTCCGTTTCGGAGCTTTCGGTCGACTCGGCGCCAACGACAGCGTCGACCAGCTGTTCCGCAACGAACGTGCCACCGTTTCCCTGGGCTACATTGGCCTGTATGAGGCGACCAGCGTGTTCTACGGCAAGAACTGGATGCGCGATCACGGCTGGGATCCGCAAGGCAAGGAATTCGCACTGTCCATCGTCAAGCGCATGAACGAGCTGTGCAAGGAATGGAGCGACGCGGAAGGCTACCACTATTCCGTGTACTCCACGCCGGCCGAATCCCTCACCGACCGCTTCAACCGTATGGACCACGAGAAGTTCGGCGAAGTGGAAGGCGTGACCGACCACGACTTCTACACCAACTCCTTCCACTACCCGGTCTGGCTGCAGCCAACCCCAATGGAAAAGCTCAACTACGAGAAGGACTTCCCGTACTACGCGTCCGGCGGCTTCATCAACTACTGCGAGTTCCCGTGCCTGCAGTCCAACCCCAAGGCACTCGAAGCGGTGTGGGATTACGCCTACAACATCGGCATCGGCTACCTGGGCACGAACACGCCGATCGACCGCTGCTACGATTGCGGATTCCAAGGCGACTTCGAGCCCACTGAGGAAGGTTTCAAGTGCCCGGAGTGCGGCAACTCCGACCCGGACCACTGCAACGTGACCAAGCGCACCTGCGGCTACTTGGGCAACCCGGTGCAGCGCCCGATGGTGCATGGACGTCACGAGGAGATCGCGCACCGCGTCAAGCATATGAGCGGCGAAACCGGTCATGTCACCTTGAGTGACGGTTCCGAACGTGAATGGTTCGAGGAAGCCAAGTAAGGGCCGCGTCGGTAGCAAACATAAACGAAATATGAAAGAGGGTGGGTTTCCACCCTCTTTCATTCTGTGACAATCATGAGGCAAGCAGCAATCGCAAAAACGCGACGTAACGGCAAAACGTGAAGGGACAACGTATGATCAGCAGCGCGAATCCAGCAATTCAACGTCGTGACTTTGCGGCGGACGAAACCAATCGCGGACCTTTCATTCCCACAACTCGTTCCAACAATCCCAAAGCAGGGCAATGGACCAACCGCATGAGCCGCAATATGATCGCCGACTACAAACGGTTCCTCATGACCGATGGAGAAGGCATCCGATGCTCGCTGTACGTGTCCGGCTGCCCGTTCCATTGCGAGGAATGCTACAACACGTCAATCTGGGATTTCCAAGCCGGCCACGAATACAACGACAAGCTCGAAGCGCAAATCATGGATGACTTAAGCCAATCGTATGTGCAAGGCATCACCTTCCTCGGAGGCGAACCATTGCTCAACACGGGCGTGCTGTTGCCCCTTGCGCGCAAAATACGCGAACGGTTCGGTAATACCAAAGATATTTGGTGCTGGACCGGCTACACGTGGGAAGAGCTCATGCGCGAAGGCGAAAGCCCCGACAAGCGCGAGCTGCTCGAACTGATCGACATTCTCGTGGATGGCCGTTATATCAAAGAATTACATGATTCCCTGCTGCAATTCCGCGGAAGCAGCAACCAACGCATCATCGACGTGCCGAAATCACTGGAAAGCGGACAAGTGGTGATCTGGTCGAAACTACATGATCAAACACGATTCATTCCCGAAATATACGGCAAAGACCGTTCTGCAGGGGAAGGCAGCGCATCCTGACATGGAAATGCTTGGAAGGGTTTGCGATCTCGACATTCGTCGAGCGTCCAGATGCATAATTAGGCACGTTGACTGGATTAGTTGTCTAATTTGTGCGCTGTGTCGTGCATTTTATGCTGATTGCGAGCATTTACAAAGCACTTAGGCGTGGGCACAGACTACGATTACATGATTGGATAACCCGGGGTAGGGGCTTCCATGCCTGCCATGGAATGCAGCCCGGCGGATAGAACGATAGAGGTTGAGACATGGTTGAAGCAGCAGAAGCCGTGACCGAAACGCACGGCACAAAGCCGTTGCGTGTAGGTCTTGATATCGGTTCCACTACTGTGAAGGCGGTGGTGCTCGATCAGTCCGACGCGCTCGCGGACGCGCTGTTCTCCGATTATCGGCGTCACCACGCGAACGTGCGCGCCACCGTGGCCGGACTATTGGCCGACATCCACCAGGAGCTGGAAAAGCTTGGCCGAGGCGACGAGCCGATTCACCTGGCCATCACCGGTTCAGGCGGTCTTGCCCTTGCAGACAGCCTCGACGTGCCCTTCGTTCAGGAGGTCATCGCCGAAACCGAAGCCATTGACAAGGAATATCCGCAGGCTGACGTGATCATCGAGCTTGGTGGCGAGGATGCGAAAATCACGTATCTCAAGCCGACTCCGGAACAGCGTATGAACGGTTCCTGCGCAGGTGGTACCGGCGCATTCATCGATCAGATGGCAACACTGCTCGACACCGACGCCGCTGGTCTGAACGAAATGGCCACACAATACGAAACCCTGTATCCGATCGCATCACGTTGCGGCGTGTTCGCCAAAACCGATTTGCAGCCGCTTATCAACGATGGTGCGGCCAAGCCGGATCTGGCTGCATCGATCTTCACCGCAGTGGCCACGCAGACCATTGCAGGCCTTGCCTCCGGACGCCCGATTCACGGAACCGTGATCTTCCTGGGTGGTCCGTTGTTCTTCATGTCCGAACTGCGAGCCGCGTTCAAGCGGGCGCTCGACGGCAAAGTGGACGAATTCATTGTTCCGACCGACGCTCACCTGTATGTGGCATACGGTGCCGCATTGCAGGCCGATCAGGATGGTGACGACCTTGACTAAGCATTACGAAGCACGAACCTGCGCCGACCTTCTGGCACGACTGGACGAACTGGAAAACCTGCCGTCCAACACTCCGACCATGCCTCCGCTGTTCGCTACCGAGGCGGATCGCACCGCATTCAACGAACGACATCATCGCGAGCATATCCATCAAGGCACGCTCGAAGGAGCCCAAGGACCGCACTTCCTGGGCATAGACGCCGGTTCCACCACCATCAAAGCGACATTGGTGAACGACGATCGAGAAATCGTATGGTCCTCTTATGCGACCAACGAAGGCAGCCCGTTGACGGCGGCCGTGCAAATCGTCAAAAAAATCCAAGCCGAACTACCTGAAGGCGCATGGATCGCACGATCCTGTGCGACCGGCTACGGCGAAGGCCTCATCACCACCGGCCTGCACCTCGACGAAGGCGTAGTGGAAACCATGGCTCACTATCGCGGTGCCGAAATGGTCAGCCCGGGCGTTACCGCCGTCATCGATATCGGCGGCCAAGACATGAAATATCTCGCCATCAACGATGGCGTGATCGACTCCATCGCAGTGAACGAAGCATGCTCGTCCGGCTGCGGATCGTTCCTGCAAACGTTCGCCATTTCCATGGGTCTGACCATTCAGGAATTCACCCAAGCGGCGCTCAACTCCACCCATCCGGTCGATTTGGGCTCCCGATGCACCGTGTTCATGAACTCGTCCGTGAAGCAGGCGCAAAAGGAAGGCGCGTCCATCGAAGACATCGCCGCAGGCCTGTGCTATTCCGTAGTGCGCAACGCCCTCTACAAGGTAATCAAGCTGCGTGATTCCGGCGAACTTGGCGACACCGTGGTAGTGCAGGGCGGCACGTTCCTCAACGACGCCGTGCTTCGCGCATTCGAACTGCTCACAGAACGTGAAGTGACCCGACCGAACATCGCAGGACTCATGGGCGCATACGGTGCCGCACTGACCGCACGCATGCACTATGCCGACGAAGCGGAAGACGAAGACGTCGATACCACCGACACCAAAGAAGCGGTGATCGCAGACGTACGCCATACCGCATCGAACATTTTGAGCGGCGAAGAACTCGACAACCTGTCGATGACCTCCGAACGAGACGTGTGCAAACTGTGCCAAAACCACTGCAAGCTCACCATCACCACCTTCCAAGACGGATCCCGCTACGTGACCGGCAACCGCTGCGAACGAGGCGGCGATGCGAAAAAGAAGCGTTCCGATCGCCCGAACCTCTACGATTACAAGTACAAGCGTTGCTTCGCCTACCGCAGACTCACCGACAAAAACGCAACCCGCGGCGAAATCGGCATTCCGCGCGTACTCAACATGTACGAAAACTATCCGTTCTGGTTCACACTGCTCACCTCGCTGGGCTTCAAAGTGATGATTTCCGGACGAAGCTCGCATGAACTGTTCGAAACAGGCATCGAATCCATCGCATCCGAAAACATCTGCTATCCGGCCAAACTTGTGCACGGACACATCAAATGGCTGCTGGGCAAGGGTGTGAAAACCATCTTCTATCCGTGCGTCAGCTACGAAGAGAACCTGGTACCCAACACCGACAACCACTACAACTGCCCGGTAGTAGCCAACTATCCCGTGGTCATCGGCGCAAACATGCCGGAACTGCGCGAAGAGGGCATCCGTTACATGCGCCCATACTTCAACATGGCCAACCATGAACTCATGGTCGACCGTATCGTCGAAGAATTCGCTTGGGCCAACGTGACCCGTGAAGAAGCCGAAACCGCAGTCAAAGCGGCCTATGCCGAAAACGAAGTCTTCAAGCACGATGTGCAGATGGAAGGCCTCAAGGCACTCGCCTACATGAAGGAACACGACTGCCGAGGCATCGTGCTCGCAGGCCGCCCGTACCACATCGATCCGGAAGTCAACCATGGCATTCCGGAAACCATCTGCTCGCTCGGCATGGTGGTATTGTCTGAAGATTCGATCTGCGAACTGCAGCCGGGGGAGAAGCTCAACCTGAGTGATTTCCTCGCCGCGGACGAAGACGATCCGCGCAAGAAGAACGCGGACGGCTTCCGTCATGTGGAAGACCGCAAAGTCACCAAAATGCCGTTGCGAGTCACCAATCAGTGGGCCTACCACGCACGCCTGTACTCGGCGGCAAACTTCGTGGCCTCCTATCCGGGACTTGAACTCGTACAGCTCAACTCCTTCGGCTGCGGTCTCGACGCCATCACCACCGACCAGGTGGGCGAAATCCTCGCCGACAAGGCCGACGTGTACACCATGCTGAAGATCGACGAAGTCTCCAACTTGGGAGCGGCAAAAATCCGACTGCGCTCGCTCAAGGCAGCCGTCGAAGAACGCGAACGCAACAAGCAGCGCGGAATCGCCGCAGTCATGCCCAACAAACAAGACAGTGCGTCTAACAAGCAGGGCGAATTCCGCAAGACCGGGTCTGAGGCGCCGACTCCGGGACGTCAAGTCATGCTTGACACCGTGATGAAAGCCAATCCGAAACTTACCGAAGCCGTCAAAGCCGCATCCAGGCGTGCCGCGGAAAACGGCATCGGCGAAGCGAAGAAATCCGCGCACAATTCCGCCACCATGTCGAAGTACGCCAACCGCGTGCCATTCGGCAAAGACATGAAGGACTACACCATCGTGGCTCCGCAGATGAGCCCGATCCACTTCTCCTTGGTGGAATCCGTGATCCGTTCCGGCGGTTACAAGTTCGACATTCTCGAACACGCCAGCCGCGAAAACGTGGAAACCGGTCTGAAATACGTCAACAACGACGCCTGCTACCCGGCCATCATGGTTATCGGTCAGCTCGTGGACGCGATTTTGGACGGCAAATACGATCCGGAACACACCGCGCTCGCCATCACACAGACCGGCGGCATGTGCCGAGCCACAAACTATTTCGGCCTGATCCGCAAGGCATTGGTCGATGCTGGCTATCCGCAGATTCCAGTGATCGCCATTTCCACGCAGGGCATCGAAGACAATCCGGGCTTCACCGCCACTCCGGCATTGTTGCATCGTGTTATCAAGGCGCTGATTATCGGTGATCTGCTGATGAAATGCCTGTATCGCGTACGCCCGTACGAGGTGACGCCAGGCAGTGCGAATCAGCTGTACCACACGTGGGACACCATCGTGCGTGAAACGCTCGAACACCACGGCCATTCCAAGACGGCACGCAAGTTCATCGGCAAGGGGTATCTGCCGTATCAGACGCTCGTTAAGGAGATTGTGAAATCCTTCGACGCGCTGCCGTTGAAGGACGAGCCGCGCAAGGTGCGCGTCGGTGTGGTGGGCGAAATCCTCGTCAAGTACCAGCCGGACGCCAACAACCATGTGGTCGACGTTATTGAATCGCAGAATTGCGAGGCTGTGGTGCCGGGCATCATGGAATTCATGACCACCCGCCCATACATTTCCGACTGGAACGAGCATTACCTCGGCATGGGCGGCAACAAGCTTGGCTACGCGCTGATGCGCAAGGCGCTTGACATGTACAACGCTCCTGTGCACAAGGCGATCGATTTAGCTCACGGCAAGTTCTCGCAGGATCTGCCGATGCCTGAACTGGTCAAGAAGGCCGACGAAGTCACATCCGTGGGCGTGCAGGCCGGCGAAGGCTGGCTGCTGACCGCGGAAATCCTGGAACTCATCGAATCGGGATGCCCGAACGTGGTGTGCGCGCAGCCGTTCGCCTGCCTGCCGAACCACGTGACAGGCCGAGGCATGTTCGGCAAGATCCGCCGACTGCATCCGGAAGCCAACATCGTGTCCATCGACTACGATCCGGGCGCTTCGGAAGCCAACCAGCTCAACCGCATCAAGCTGATGATCTCCGCTGCCAAGAAGGCGCACCGCGCAGCCGAAGAGGCGCGCAACAGCGAGAAGGCCGCTTGAATCGCCATTCTTATTTCCGTCGAACCGACGTTGGGAAACTTTCCGACGTCGGTTCGACGGTATCTGAGCCGCCAAATCGACGGCTGATTCGGCGATCGTAAAATCGATGGTCGTCGAATCGGCATTCAAATCGCCAGCCAAATCGATGGGGAATGATGGTCGGTTATCGATTTTCCGTATAGCGTAGCCTGCGTTGCGAATGGCGCTTTTCGTTAGGATGGCCACTATGACAACGCCAAAGATCACGTACGCGCACCTGCTGACCGAGCCGAATCCGAAGCATGTGGAAAGCCTTATCAAATTCTTCGAATCCGGCTGCCAACAGCGCGGCACCGGCGGTTTTGGCGTGGAAATCGAACACCTGCCGGTACATAACAGCGACGATACCGCGGTGACCTACTACGAAAGCAACGGCATTGAAGCGTTGCTCAACCGCATCCGCCCGTATTACGACGAAAACAAGGAATACTGGGAAAACGGGCGACTGGTCGGACTCGCCCGTGACGGCATCTCCGTATCTTTGGAACCGGGCGGACAGTTGGAAACGTCCATCGGCATCCTGCACAAGCCGGAGGAGCTCGCCACATTGTACGGCGCGTTCCGCCGCGAAGTCGACCCCATCCTCGAAGAACTTGGTTTCCGACTCGTCAACTATGGTTACCAACCGAAATCCAGTTACGCCGACATTCCCGTCAATCCGAAGGACCGATACAAGGCGATGACCGCCTACCTGGGACGTGTCGGACAGTTCGGTCCGTGCATGATGCGTTGCTCCGCTTCGACACAGGTCAGCATCGACTACGTTTCGGAACAGGACGCGATCGCCAAACTGCGGTTGGGCACGGTGATCGGCCCGATTCTGGCATGGTTCTTCCGCAACACCCCGTATTTCGAAGGCAGGGAGAATCCGTATCCGCTGCTGCGCCAACGCATGTGGGATTATCTCGATTTCCAACGCACGAACGTCATCCCCGGCCTGTTCGACCCGCGTTTCGGTTGGGAGGATTACGCGGTGGACGTGCTGTCCACGCCGATGATGTTCGCCGACCTGACGCACACGCCCGAAGCGCTGGCGGTGCCCGGAACCGATTTGCACCATCCGGCGTTCTACGAGAACGCGAACGACGTGTACCCGGACCGCGAGCTCAACGCGTACGAGATCAACCATGTGATCTCCACGCACTTCAACGACGTGCGTTTGAAGAACTTCATCGAATTCCGCCACTGGGATTCGCTGCCGGTGGCCCGCGCCGAGCGGCTTACTGAAATCATCGGCTCGCTGTTCTACGATCCGACGAATCTCGAACGTCTGGAAAGCTACTTCGACGGCATCCGCGAGGAGGACGTGTTCGAGGCCAAGGCGAACCTGCAGGCGCTCGGAAGCCAGGCCATCCCATACGGCAATTCGTTGGAATTCTGGCAGGAGTTCCTGGGACTCGAAGGCGTGCTCGCCGACGAACCGGGCGACCCGAAGCATCCGGACGTCTTCCAGGCGTGACCGGCCGAGGGCCCGTCCGATGGTACGCTGTTCCATATGGTTACCGAGGGGAAAAAGCGGGTTCGTAAATCGCCCGAAGAGCGCAAACGCGAAATCATCGCGGCGGCGGGCAAGCTGATCGGCGAGAAGGGGTACTACGGTACGTCGCTCAAGGACATCGCCGACGCCATCGGCATGAGCCAGCCCGGACTGCTGCACTACATCGGCAACAAGGAGCGGTTGTTGTCGCTGCTGGTCACCGATAGCTACGACCAGCAGGGCACACCCGCCGACTTCGCTAAGTCGGGATTGCCCGGCAGCGATTCTGACGGCATGCTGTTTCCCGCATATCTGCGGTTTCTGGTCCGCTACAATGCGCAACGCCGCAGTCTGCTGCAGCTGTACATGGTTTTGGAAACCGAATCGTTCAACGCGGACCATCCACTGCACGAGTATTTCGAAAACCGACCGGATCTGACGTGGGAGCATTACTCAAAGTTCGCATGGAAACTGCCTCCGGAAGTCGGCGGATGGGATAATATGCGGCCGATCGTGCGGCAATGCATCGAGGCGATGGATGGCATCCAGTTGCGGTGGACTCGCAAGCCGCCGATCGACCTGTACGACGAGTGGCTCGCCTTCGAACGGATGATCTTCCCCTCGCCGGTGTGGGACGGATACCGGTAGACCGTCCCGTGACGTGCGTATCTAATGGCTGTTAGTTAAGAAACGCCTGAAATTCTGCGGTATTTGACGTTTGGGATAGGAAGATATATAGTTCTTATATCTAATAACCGTTAGATATAAAAGTCAACGAGGACGATGGAGGATTCATGGGCCGTTACGAGGCAGACCACATTCTGTTCGGCGCCGCATATTACGACGAATATCTCATGATGAAGGGCATTGACCGCATCGATGAGGACATGGCGATGATGAAGGCTGCGGGACTGAACGTCATCCGCATCGCCGAATCCACATGGAGCACCTGCGAACCGCAACCGGGCGTATTCGACTTCACTTATGTGGACCGCGCGCTCGACGCAGCCAACCGCGCCGGCATCGACGTCATCGTCGGCACGCCGACCTACGCGGTGCCCAGCTGGCTCGTCAAACTCGACCCGAGCGTGCTCGCGGTCACCCCGAGCGGCCAAGGCAAATACGGCGCACGCCAGATCATGGACATCGTCAACGCCACCTACCGTTTCTACGGCGAACGCGTGATCCGCAAGCTCATCGCCCACGTCGCCGACCATCCGGCCGTCATCGGCTACCAGGTGGACAACGAGACGAAATACTACGATTCCGTCTCCGAAGACATGCAGCGCCTGTTCGTCAAGTATCTGCGCGAGAAGTTCCACGGCGATCTGGACGAGCTCAACCACCACTTCGGCCTCGACTACTGGTCCAACCGCATCGACTCCTGGGAGGACTTCCCCGATGTAACCGCCACCATCAACGAGTCCCTGGGCGGCGAATTCGACAAGTTCCGCCGCGACCAGGTGCGCGCCTTCCTGCAGTGGCAGGCCGACATCGTGCGCGAATACGCGCATGACGACCAGTTCATCACCCACAACTTCGACTTCGAATGGCGCGGATACTCCTACGGCGTGCAGCCGGCCGTCGACCACTTCAAGGCCTCGACCGCCGTGGACATCACCGGCGTGGACATCTACCACCCCACCGAGGACGACCTGACCGGCAAGGAGATCGCCTTCGGCGGCGACATGACCCGCTCCACCAAGGACGGCAGGAACTACCTGGTGCTCGAAACGGAGGCCCAGGGCCAGCACGGCTGGGTGCCGTTCCCGGGCCAGCTGCGCCTGCAGGCCTACTCCCACCTCGCCTCCGGCGCCGACATGGTGGAATATTGGCACTGGCACTCCATCCACAACTCCTTCGAAACATACTGGAAGGGCCTGCTGAGCCACGACCTCGAACCGAATCCCACCTACCGCGAAGCGGGCGTGTTCGGCCGCGAGATCGCCAAACCGGAAGTGGGAGAGCGGCTCGTCCACCTGAAGAAGCACAACAAGGTGGCCATCATGGTCAGCAACGAATCGCTGACCGCGCTCGACTGGTTCCTCATCGAAGCCGGCTTCCCGTTCGGCGGCACCCTCAAGTACAACGACGTGGTGCGCAACATCTACGACGCGCTGTTCGAACTCAACGTGGAATGCGATTTCATCCCGTCCGACGCGCCGGCCGAACGCCTGGCCAAATACGAGATGATCGTGACCCCGGCACTGTACTGCACTCCGCAGGAAACAACCGACCGTCTGCGCGAATTCGTCTCCAGCGGCGGCCACCTTGTCTCCACCATGCGCTCCTTCGTAACCGACGACGAGGTGACCGTATGGCACGACCGCGCGCCGCACAACCTCACCGACGTGTTCGGCATGACCTACAACCAATTCACCCGCCCGAACGGCCACGTATCCGTGGAATTCGCCGGAACGCTCGCCAAAACCCCGGCAAGCGACGCGCAGGCGCTCATCGAACTGGTCACCCCATTCGACGGCACCGACGTGCTCGCCAGCTACGGCCACTACGCGTGGAAGAATTACGCCGCGGTGACCCGACATGGCTTCGGCAAGGGCGACGCCGAATGGATCGCCACCCTGCTCGACGCCGACACCATCCGCGCCGTCCTGCGTGAAGCCGTGGAACACGCCGGCATCGCCGATGCCGGCACCGCGCTCGCCGGACAGGTGACGGTGCGCCGCGGAACGAACGCCCGCGGCGAGCAGGTGACGTATCTGCTCAACTACTCCGCCGACGAGGTCACCATCGACAGCCCGGTGTCGGGCGATGTGGTGGTCGCTCCGGTGGTGGTGGGCACCGACGGCACCGTCGATGAATCCGCCACCGCGGCGATCGCCCTGAAGGAGGGCTCGAAGGTCGAGGTGGGCGACAGGCTGACGATCGGCCGCTGGAATGTGGTCGTCATCGCCGGCTGAGCCGCAAAGCGGTGGCGGCGCGTCGGCCCGACTGGGTCAGGGGATGAGCAGGTCGATGATGGCCTTCCATTCCCCGATGAAGTCGACGTCATGCGATCCGTTGAGCCAGCGCAGCTGCAGACCTTCCATCGCGGACAGGACCTGCAGCGCGGTGCGCTCCGGATCGGCGACGCCGTCGCGCTTGGCCGCGAACGTGTATTCCTTCAGCAGATTGATTTCGCGCTGTTCGAAATACTCGTGCACGGGATGGTCCTTGCTCAGCGCCTCGCTTTCCAGCAAGGTGTAGAGCCGGACCATCTCCGGACGGTCGGCGTTGGTCTCCACGGTTCCCGTGGAAATGGCCTTCAGCCCCAGATCGCAGTGGTACGCGATGCCGTCGTCAAGGACTTCGCCGGTCACGCCCTGCACGCCAAGATGCTCGGCGATGGCGATCTGATTGGTCCGATCGGCGTATTTGAGGGTTTCCTCAAGCAGTTGTTCTTTGGATTTGAAGTAGTAAAGGAGGCCGGCTTCGGTGATGTTCTGAGCCTGGGCCACATCGCGTATGGTGAAGCCCCAGAAACCGAACTGGGAGATGAATGAGACCGTGGTTTCGAGAATCGCCTTCCTGCGATCCTCGGCGCTCATTCGCTTTCTGGGTTTGTTTTCGGTGCGGCGACGCATATGCTCTCCTTCATCTGGTGCTTACTAAGGTACAAGAAGGGGGAGAAGAAGACGATGGGAACCCTTGGAACACGCCGGATTATCGCAGACAAACGATTTGTTATATGATTTAACTAAGCAGTTACTAGGTAATAAAAACCGGTGACTGTGAAGCTGAATGGAACAGTGTCCGACCGGTTTTGCAAACGCTTTGAGACGGCGATGACATGACGTCGACTTGTGCCTTTGCGAAAGATGGTTTACACTGAAAACACGTTAGTTACCACATGGTAGTTAACAGATGGGGCGAGGCCGTCCCACCACCACATACACCGCTAAGGTGCGGAATCGCACACAACATAAGTTCACTACTGAAGCATGATTCGAAGGAGAGAGTTTCATGAGTGAAGCAATCGCCAGCAAGGCGGAGCGCCTTGCCGCTTACAACGCCAACATCGCCGCGGCGGAAAAGGATCCGTCACTGTCCCCGGAAACCGGCAAGCCGCTGTCCAAGATGAACGCCGCACGTTTCGGCGCAGGCTTCCTGGTATTCGGAGTGCTGTGGATGTCCGGTCTGGGCATCGTTTCCGCAGTGCTGCTGCCCATGCACTACAAGACCATCCCGGGCGTCAACGCCGATGCGTTGGTCGGCATCGTCAACGCGTTCACCGCGGTCGCATCCCTGGTCGCCAACCTGATGTTCGGCAACTTCTCCGATCGCTCCCGTTCCCGCTTCGGCCGCCGTACCCCGTATATCCTCTTCGGAGCCGTGCTCGGTGGCGTCACCCTGTTCCTGACCGGCACCACGCATAACGCCGTGCTGCTGACCATCTTCTACTGCGCCTGCATGTTCGGTCTGAACTGCATGATCGCGCCGATGGTCGCCATCCTGTCCGACCGCGTGCCTTCCAAGATCCGTGGCACCATGTCCGCCTTCTACGGCGCCGGCTCCACCATCGGCGCTCCGATCGGCACCATGCTCGGCGCATTGTTCATCGAAAACCTGATTCCGGGCTTCGCCGTCGCCGGCGTGCTCATGTTCCTCGGTGGCGTGGTCGCCGTGATCATCATCCCGAAGGAGCAGTCCGCAGACTTCCTGCCGAAGGACGAAGGCTCCGCCAAGGACATCCTCTCCTCCTTCCGCCCGCCGAAGTTCTCCACCGCGCATGACTTCTACAAGGCGTTCGCCGGCCGCTTCTGCATGCTCATGGCCTACCAGATGATCAACGTCTACCAGCTGTACATCATCCAGAACTACATCGGCCAGTCCGTCAAGGAATCCGCCGTCACCGTGTCCGTCGTGTCCATGATCATGATGGTCATGTCCCTGGTCGGCTCCTTCATCTCCGGCCCGGTCTCCGATCTCATCGGCCGCCGCAAGGTCCCGGTCGTCGTCGCTTCCGTGCTCTTCGCCGTCGGCATCGCCATGCCGTGGATCTTCAAGTCCACCATGGGCATGTACCTGTTCGCCGGCATCGCAGGCCTCGGCTACGCCGTCTACTCCGCCGTCGACCAGGCGCTGCTGGTGGACGTGCTACCGAACAAGGAAGAGGCCGGCAAGGATCTGGGCATCCTGAACATGGCCACCACCCTCGGCCAGATGTGCGGCCCGGTCGTCATGTCCGCCATCGTGGTCAACCTCGGCTACAACTTCGCGTTCCCGACGTCCATCGCATTGGCCATCATCGGCTGCTTCTTCATCATGGCCATCAAGAAGGTCAAGTAAGGCAGCTGCTGTAAACCGGGGGAGACGGTCGTGCCATAGGCCGTCTCCCCTCCGCGGGGTCGAATCGTCCCGCCTCTCCCATCCATACTAACCATCAACGCATATCCGAATTATCAACGACGATACCAAGGAACATCATGACCACCTGGATTGCAACGACGCAAGACAACAAGCTTGCCGACCGAACCTCCGACATCGAATCCACCAACGCCACCACCGCGGCCGACCTGCAGCTCGACGGCAACGAATACCAGGCCCTGCGCGGCTTCGGCGGCTGCTTCAACGAACTCGGCTGGCTGCCGCTGCAGAACGTCAGCGAAGCCGAACGCGACCAGATCATCAAGGAGCTGTTCAGCCCCGACGAAATGAACTTCACCTTCAACCGCGCCCCCGTCGGAGCCAATGATTTCGCCGACCACTGGTACAGCTACGACGAGGTAGACGGCGACTACGAGATGGAGCATTTCTCCGTCGAACACGACGAACAGACCCTGATCCCGTACATCCACCGCGCGCAGGAATGGCAGCCGAACATGCAACTGTTCTCCAGCCCGTGGAGCCCGCCGACGTGGATGAAGCGCCCGAAGGCCTACAACTACGGCCGTCTCGTGCAGACCCCGGAGAACCTCAAGGCCTACGCCAAGTACTTCGTCAAGTACATTCAGGCCTACGCCGAGCATGGCATCACTGTGAACCAGCTGCACGTGCAGAACGAGGTGTTCGCCGACCAGAAGTTCCCGAGCGCCCTGTGGGATTCCGAAGCGCTCAAGGTGTTCATCCGCGACTACCTCGGACCGGCGTTCGACGAGGCCGGACTCAGCACCGACATCTGGCTTGGCACGCTCAACGGCCCGGAAGACATGGCCTGGACCGGCGGCGGCTACGGCATGACGCTCAACAACTACAACCGCTTCGTCGACAACATCCTCTTCGACGACGGCGCGCGCAAGTACATCAAGGGCATCGCCTACCAGTGGGCCGGCCAGAACTGCATCGCCCGCACGCACGAATCATGGCCGGAGATCGAGCTGATCCAGTCGGAGTCCGAATGCGGCACCGGCGACAACAGCTGGGAGTACGCGGAGTACATCTTCCATCTGATCAACCACTACTTCCGCAACGGCGCCACCGCATACACCTACTGGAACATGATTCTTGACGACCAGGATTCCACATGGGGCTGGTGGCAGAACTCCCTGTTCACCATCACCGCCGACACGCATGAGGTGCGCCGCAATCCGGAATACTACGTGATGCGTCACTTCTCGCATTTCGTCAGGCCCGGCGCGAAGGTGCTCGGCACCACTGGCCATTTCAACTCAATGGCCATCGCCTTCCGCAACCCGGACGGCACGGTGGTGGTTGTGGCACAGAACGCCCTCGACGAGGAGCGTCCGTTCGCATTCGCCGATCCCGATGCCGCCGAACGCGGCTTCAAGGTAACGCTTGCTCCGCGATCGTTCAACACCTTCGTGCTGGACTGAGCCGGAGTGATACGGCGTCGGTTCGCGCGTAATGCCGGTTTTTCCCTTTTTCCCGGCGATATGCCGATCACCGGCGCCCTGCCATGAGATGCGCTTCCTGCCCTGTCAGCAGCGTCTCATTGTGTAGGATTGGCTCATCCGCATTACGGGGTGGGTGGAGCCTGTTGCTCTCCCGCGCGATAGTCTCAGGGAAATATGAGCAAAGAAGAGCGGATACCGAAAACGTGTTCGCAAGGTACCGGAGGAGCGGTGCGAGGAAGTGCTTGCCCTGCGGTCGAACATTACCGGCGTCGCGAGGAGAGTGTTGTGAGAAGGCTCTGATGGCATGTGCTTTGCGACGCATCCAACAAACAATTGACATATCCAGCTAGTTGCTGTGTGGTGAGCGGATGTCGTCATGGACCCCTGAGTGACAAGCTTCGAGGAGTATGAAAACATCGATTCGTGGGTGCACAAGGCTATTAGGATTCCGATTGCATGTACTTGTTCATGGGCGGCGTGGGAGACATATATCAGGCTATGTTCCCATCACTTCAAAACTGCATAGAAAACGTCTGCAGCTTCTTATTCTTCATCGGCTGATAGTTGTAGATATGATGTCTAATATATTGCAATATATGCCTCACATTCCTTCTAATCCCATAGCATTACAATCTTGCTTCATCGAAGTTCATACTGTTTGAGAGTTGTTATGCATGCATGCTGTCGTTAGTATGAACTGTTTCCTGTGTTTTTTGTCTTGTATTATTCTCCATTCACCAATGACGGAAGGAATCGGGTCATTTACTGGTGTACCGTAAGAACTTCTAATTGATTTCATGCAAAATTTGTGAATAGGTAACAGAGAAATTTCTATGTCCGTAAAGGGTATAGCATTATTTCCGGCGTATGAGATTGCCTTGTATACTGCTTCTTTCGCAGAAAAGAGTAGTCTATCCCAAGCAACAGTAGGATCATTATTTTTTAGCTTACTGATAGTTGTAATTTCATTATCAAACAAAGAAAAATGTACAATTTCTATTGGTAAAAAATAATTTTCTTCGATGTCGATTCCTATAGATCGATAATAATTGGTGTAACCTATAGCTGCTCCCACACATCCTTCGCAATGCGATAGACTGCCGATTACTCCTTCCGGCCAAACAGGTTTTCCGTATATGTCAGAAGGAATTTCACTTCTTGTAATGTTGTACTCGCTAAATGCATATCGAGCGCAAGCCCGGGCGTCTAAAGACTGCTGATAGAAACGTTGGGTGTAGCCGTTCTTTCCTTCGACGGCTTCAAACTCATGCGATTTAGGAAGATTTTTTGCATAAGTATAAATGATAGTAATATTTTCTGTATGAATTATGTTGTAGAGATTTTCTATGTAAAATGAGCTCATTTTTTGAACATTTACCGTAATTTACGATGAGAGGTTTCAGGGCCAAAGAAGCCAACAATTACCATTGCAACTATAGCTAAAACACTAATGCTTGCATATATCAGACCTTCTTGTTTCTTTGCTAGGAGAAAAGCTACAAACAGTGGCATAAAAACATTTCCTGATTTTGCGGCAGCGTTTACTATGCCGACGCAGCGGAAACGGATTCGTGTTGGAAATAATTCTGGAACATAAACAGCTGTAACAGAGGCGGTGAGTACATACAAAAACAATACTAAAAAGAACCCTAATATTATCGCTGAAATTGTTGTTGATTGCTTTGCGTAAGCTATTCCTAGAATCGCTGTCATCAGAAAAGCTGATACAATCATCTTCTTCCGGCCTATCCTATCAAGTAGAAGTAGGCCTATTAAGCAGCCAAAAGGTGCTCCAAGCATCATTAAGCTACTTGTTAAAAGTGAACTCGATAAGCTGATTCCTTTTGAAACTAAGATTGTTGGTACCCAAGTTGTGAAAGCGTAGGAGCATACGTTTGTTGCGACTGCTGCTACAACACCTACAGTAAGCATAACGAATAAATTATGATGTTGATCGCGCTTCAGTAGCGCAGTCCCTTTTGATTTGTCGTTATTTCTATAATTTGTTATAGATGCACTGTTTAACTGTTCCACAATAAGAGCTGCTTCCTCATACCGTCCTTTGCTGATTAGCCATCTGGGTGATTCAGGAATGTCCTTACGAAAGAACCAAAGCACAATGGCCAATATGCCCACAACAAAGAAAACTACACGCCAAGAAGTGTTTGGGATTACCAGAGCTGATAGGAGAATTGATGTAGGTAATCCACAATTAGCAACAAGCGAGACTAGTCCGCACCACCTTCCACGTCTTGCCACGGGTGCAAACTCATTAATGAAAGTAAACCCAGTCACTATTTCTGAGCCAAGACCGATTCCTGCAAGGAACCTGCAGACTATCAGCATGTCCATATTAGGAGAAAAAGCACTGAGTACAGTAAATCCACCGAAAAGTAATAAGTTAACTTGATATGCTACTTTTCTTCCTTTGTAGTCTCCTATTAGACCAGCAATTAAAGAACCGATGAGTAGTCCTAAAAAGTTTGCTGAAAGTAGCATGCTATTTTCTTGAGCTGTCGACCATTTTGATGCAGTCAGGCTACTTGCTACCGCACTTCCCGTATAGACGCCAATGCTGGCTTCCAACATCCCTAGCGATACTAGTATCACTATTTTATGGAAGAGTCTAGATTCGATAGAATTGTCGATTCTAAATAACAGTTCGTCATTTATAGAACCTGTTGCAAAATTAGTCACGATCGTTCCTCTGTATAGAGGCAATTTTTAATCATCATATCGACTCTTTATAAGATAATTAGAACGTTGAATAATTTCAGATTCATTCTTGCCGGAAATAAGGAATTTCCTGTCGGAATCGACAGAATTGTGAGCGATACCTTTTTTCTTTCCCACAGATTCCAAAACTGCCCAATCCGGGATTTCTTTTTCCTTCGGCCAGTTCAATCCAGCGGTTTCCAGCAGTATGCCATATTGGGATGATCGTGTGATGCTGGTATCCGCATCGACAAGGCCAAGTTCCAGTAGGAAGTTGGCCTTGCTCTGATCCATGCCATAGGCGGCTGTCAGCTCCTGTTTGATGAGTCCGCCTCCTCTGCGTGCCGCCATTTCCCCGAATATGAAATCACCGGTCTCATTCTTATAGAATTCGATATGCATCACATTGGGAATCGTCTGATCTTTGAAGGATTCAATGAGTTGCTTTGTCAGCCGGAGCAGTTCGGAATAGTCGGCGTCGTTCTCGTCTAACATTACGGAACCGGTGTTTTGTTTCTCGAAATCTAGTGGCGGGACAAGATATCGTGACGGTGAAATCAGGATCGAATCGGAATTGATATAGACTACATCCACATGGTAGACGGAACCGGAACAGTATTCTTCTAGATAATACTGGTTTGAATGTATGTTTTTGACAAATTCCGGCTTGGTGGCTAAGACAGACAGGTCGTCTTTCGAATGTAGTATCGTAATGCCCGCGGACCCTGCGCCCCAGCGAGGTTTGAGAACAACCGTCTTCCAACGGTCGAACGCCGAAATGATGTCTCCGAAGCTTTTGCAGGAGGTGTAGGGGATAACCTTTAATCCGGCATTAAGGGCCGTCTGCTTCATCGTGACCTTGTCTCGACAGCGCAGCGCCAGTTCATACTGCAAACCGGGAATGCCAAATAGACTTCTCGCCTCTGCAACCCTCAGTACATCTTCCTCTGAGCTGGAAATTATCCTGTCTGGTTTAAATTTCCTAACAATATCGAAGAATTCCGCGGTAGCGCTATCGGAGGAATAATCAGAAACTACGATTTCCTTGATGACGGAATTCGGCCAACTATGGTGTGCGGCCCGATCGTTCGAGGTGAAAACCATGACCTCTAAACGATTGAAACGTTCTTGGATTTCTTCAATCCATTTTGGATAATTTGAGAAAGATTTGGGTTGTTGCATCAGCAGTACTTTCATATTATTCCCTTTCTGGTGTATTTGCTAAAATATGAGATGTTAAAAGGAGATGATCCTTAAAAAATTCTAAAAATTGTCTTATCTTCTCCCTACTGAAATACGCGGTGTTGCATGAGACGCTAACTTTGGCCTCATCGTTAAAATATTGTGCCCTCACTTCAATTGGATAACCATATGAATATGGATACGTGCTTCCTCGGGTTAAGTTTGTTGAAAGTGGAGATACTTCGTTCTTATGGGAAGAGCGCGTTACGTTCAGAAAGAATGTGGGACAAGCTTCTGGATATACATGAGGGGAGTTTGCTCGGAATGAGTTCCAGGCGGTCTCTTGCTGTAACATTTCTTCATACTCCGCATTAAGGACGACCAACTCTTCATCGACTGAATTAAATCTGCCGTGTTGGTGGAAAAATGGAATCGAACTGCTAATCCAACCTGTCATTGAAGGAAGAACAGGACAGTCAACTTGTTCGCGCCCATTTCGAGTTACGTCGATAACAATGTTGTCAAGGTTGAGACATTCTGACGCTGCATTGGTCAACGCTGCTAAGGATATTTTATCTAATAAGCCATATTGTTCCCCATCTCTTTCCTGCAGCAAACGAATAGAGCGATCTCTAATATATAGTGGTGGCGAAACTGCGGGACTATTCCCATCGCTTTCGCGATACCAAGAAGCGGAGAGACTGTCATGTCTTTTAATATCGGGAAGTTTTTCTATCTTTTTTCTTCCTTTGTCGGAGTTATAAAAGTCCTCCAAGAACCCAGCATACTGCAGGAATCCGGGAATCTCTTCTACCGGTTCAAATATGCTGCTTCCAGTTCTTTTTGTTTCTGCCAATTCTTTTAATGCAGACTCGTATTCATGAACGGTCAATGCGTCGCATGCCCAGTGGTGGATAACCAGTACTAATAAATGAGTATCGTGGTTAGTGAAATAATGGAGCACGGCAATAGGGCCGTCCTCAATGTTTAAAATTGAAGCTGATGCTTCAAGAGTCTCATCAATCTTCGACTGGATATCATCAGTTGGACCAAGGTCAATAGTTTTAACCATAATAGGCTCATCAATCTTGATGAGATTCGGATGTTGCTCTCGACCTTTGAAGGATAACCCGTATGAGATTTCTGGGAACTTTTTTATCAGCATTTCAGTACAAACTTGCAGATTAATTATTTTGTTCATTTGAACGCTAACTGCAACACTTTCTACAAAGCTATGTGAAGTAGTTATGTTATGGCTCAGAAATCGTCTTTGAGATGGAAGGACTCTGAACTCCTTCCGACCGGGCGTACAGGTTTTAGGTATGCTAAATGCGTTATCTGTTTTAATAATGACTGTTTTCAGCTGATTTACGGTAGGATTTTGGTAAACATCTCGTACATTTAGAAATTGGCCTAAGCGACGCATCCTCGAAACGAACTGTACAACTTTGAGACTATTCAACCCATGGGCAAAAAGATTGTCATCGCCATCAATCTCTTCGTCCAATAAATTAGATAAAACCTGAGTCATTGTAGGTTTTTTCAATTCTCGTAACTGTGCAAGTTTATTATTGCAATTACGTATGCTCATTTTTTTCAAATAATTGTTTTTAAGTAAAATTCTATCAATCTTTCCGTTGCTGTTAATTGGCAGTTCGTCCAGCAGTAAAATATTTGAGGGAATTGCGTAGTTTGGCAGTACAAGATTTAAGCGATTTCTGAGGGCGTCGATACTATCAATCGGAGATTGGAGAGCGTTTTTAGGCAAGAAAGCTACAAGCCGGGTTTCGGAATCTGACTTAATCGCGCTCACGCAGGATTCATGACCACCCAAAAAAGCGTTTATATGGTTTTCGACTTCTTCTGTCTCAATTCTGTAGCCATGGATTTTTATCTGATTGTCAGCTCGCCCGATGAAGGATATCTCCCCAGCAGGTGTTAGTGATACGAGATCGCCTGTTCTATAACTTTGAAAGCCAGTAGAGTTATCGGTAAAAAATTTATTTTTTGTTAATTCGATATTATTTATATAACCAAATCCAACGCTAGGGCCCGCGACATATAGCTCCCCAGTACGCTCATTCTTTTTCTTTGTTTGCACCCAGACTTTGGTTCCGGGGAGTGGTTTGCCCAATGTGATTTCTTCACCTAGTTTTAGCTTTTTTGAAAGACAATAGATAGTGGTCTCGGTGGGGCCGTAAATATTCCATATTTGATTGGCTGTGCTCAAGTTTTTGAGTAGTAGATTTGGCACATTTTCGCCACCTAATATCAGAGTGGCGTCCGTTTGGGGTATCCAACCTCCCATTGTCATCATCGTAAACATAGTTGGTGTTCCGGTAAAACAATTAATCTGCCATTTTTTAGTAGTCTGTTCAAAATAATCTGGATTTTTGGGTATTGATTTGTCGGCGATACAAACAGTGCCGCCAGCTACAAGAGGTAGTAGCAGCTCGAAAATAGAGAAATCGAATGCGGGAGATGCTACGGCTAGTAATTTTGTACTATTGGACACATTAAAACGTTCAATACTGTTTTTAAGTACGTAATCCAATGAGGATGCGGTAATAACAACGCCTTTGGGAGTTCCTGTTGATCCTGAAGTAAAAATAAGATATCCACCACCTGAAGGTACAGGGTCTTTTTTAGGGCGGCTTCCATCGTTGAGCTGTGGGACTATTCGAAGAGTAGAGTCTTCGGTTAACTTCGCACTTGCGCTGATATGTGCTTGGTCGCAGACTACTTGTTTACGCTTTTCAGGCCATTCTTCTTCTAATGGGAGATAGAATGATCCTGACATTAAAATTCCCAGTAGAACGACCACTCGTTCTTTACATCTACCGACTGATATGGCCTGATTTTTGTTCCGCCCTTATAGTGGGGCGGCTTGCGCCGCTTGGTTTGCATAATACTCGGTTTCGGTCCGTTCTGGTGTCCTGTAGCCCAAGGACTGGTGCAGACGCTTCGAGTTCCACCACGAGACCCACCGGAACGTCGCCAATTCCAGGTCCCTCAAATCCTGGAAGGGCTTGCGTCGCCAGACGAGCTCGGTCTTGTACGCGCCGTTGACGCTCTCGGCCATGGCGTTGTCGTACGAGTCGCCGACCGTGCCGGTCGAGGGAAGCATGCCGAATTCCCCGACCCTGGTGGTGTACACGAGGCTGATGTACTGCGCGCCATGGTCGGAATGGTGCACGAGACCGTCCGTGCCGCCATGCGAGGCGGCCCATGATATCGCCTGTTCCAGCGCCTGCAGCGGCAGCTCCCTGGTGTCCATGGTGGTGGCGCACGCCCATCCGACGATCCTGCGGGCGAACACGTCGGTGACGAACGCCGTGTAGCCGAACGAGCCGTTGGCCATGCGCACGTAGGTGATGTCGGCCACGTGCAGCCGGTTCGGCGCCTCCGCCTCGAACCTGCGTTCCACGAGGTCGGGCCTGCCGCCCGTGCCCTTCGCCGGTTTGGTGGTGACGGGCGTCCTGCCGCGGCGCACGCCGCGGATTCCCAATTCCCGCATGACGTTCATCACCTGGTCGCGGCCGATCTCGGCCGGATCCCAGCCCCGCGCCAACAACTGGGCGTGCGTCTTGCGGTACCCGTACACGGCCATGAAGAAATCGGCATGGATCTCGAGGATGTCGCGGGCCAGCGCCTCGTGCCTGGCGGCCATGCGGCTGACGGGCCTGGATTTGAACATGCGGTAGCCGCGCGGCGTGATGAACCCGCAGTCCAGCGAAGCGGCCAGCACCCTGCAGATCGGCCCGACCCTGAAACGGTCCTTGAATTCGTCGATGTAAGCGACCATCAACGCCGTGTCGGGTCGAGCCGTGCCGCGAAAAAAGCCGACGCCGTCGTCAATATCTCGTTCGCCCGCCTCAATCGCGCGACCTCGGCCCGCAAACTCTTCAACTCCGCCATCGCGTCTTCGGCCGACTGCTTGGTCTCCGCCGCGACCGTGGCGTCCGTCTTGTTGCGCCAACGGCGCAGCGTCTCCGGCGTGACCCCCAGATCCTTGGCGACCTGTTCGATCGCCTTGGTCTCCGACGAATACGAGCCGCGCGACTCGGTCAACAGCCTGACGGCCTTCGCCTTGAACTCCGGCGTGTATCTCGTTCCTTTTGCCATGGTTCCATCATCTCCCATCGAGTTAGGGGAAATGCGGAACAAAAATCAGTTCATATCAGACATCTACATTTATCACTGAGCCACAAAGATGCTGCTCTTCTATTTGTGTTGATATACGTTTGGCTTGTTCAACTAATTGCGAGTATGTAAAAGTTCCATTGCTATCCTTAACAGCCTCGCTATTGGGATGTTTAAGGGCATTTGTCAATATCTTCTCAAGTATGAATAATCTTTGTGGATGCATGTGACTTCTCCTTTAGTGACGGATGATTCTTTGCCCGCGTTTTCCAATTTGATTAGTGACGACTGCGGGTATTATTCCCACCAACGCCAGTGCGCACCAATACCAAGCTGTCATTCCTGCAGGACGTAGTGCCGGAACGATCCAACCGCCAAGGAATGAGCCTGCCGATTCGCCAATGGCTGCAATTATCAGCCGATAGTTCAAAATGTCCACCAAAGGTTTATCTGGCTGTGCCTCTACCAGAGCAATATTGATTAATGGCGCATAGATGCATTCTGCAATGGAGAACACAGCCAAGGATATAATGCATATCCACCAGTACGACGAGACTCCGCAGGCGAATAGTGCGAAGGAAATTCCATAAATCCCTAGGCTTTTGATGATGAATGAGGTGGCATTCTGCCCATTAGCCATGCCTCGCGAGATGAGTTTACTCACGGGCATTTGCAGTGCTATGACCGATATGGCATCAATGGAATAGAACAATCCTCTTATGACTGGGCTATCGGATAACGAGTGGAATTCCAATGCCATTCCCGCAAAAAGCTGACCATTCATTATGCTGCCCACAAACACCGCCAGGATGGCAAGAACCGTACCGGGACTTTTCAACGAGTCTGTAATGGTCTTCACGATGGAAGAGGTATTTTCTTTGCTGCTTTTCTCATTGCGTATGAAGACATGATGAGTCAGCACTATTGGAGTTAGTAAAGCAGAAAAAACATAGAGTCCGACGATGACTATAACAAAGAGCGTTTGTCCGAAAGCCTTATATATGTAATTTGAAGCTAGAGGCCCAATTGCGGATCCAAGATTGGCTGTCATGGTCACTAAAGCAAACAAAGCGGCCTGAGACTTTTTATCCTTTACTCTAGCGATGATATGCCCTCTGAGAGCAAAATTAACCAGTGAGAGACCAAGTCCCAGCAAAGCCAAATCCAAAAAAAGGAAGCCGATAAAACCACCCATTGCCGGCTGCAGCAGCAAAAGTGAAAAAACTATGAATCCGAAACCGGTCTCAGTGAGGGATACCGTTGATGAACGCTCAATCAAGCCACCTATAAAAACAGTACTGCCCCTAGAAAAAAGGGATAAAACTCCAAGTGCTAATCCAACACATAGTGATGACGTTGCAGAAACTTGACCGGTAAGGATAACCGAAAGAAGGGAGAAAAGTCCGCTATATGCAGCACTATTCAAAAAATAATTCACTGATATGGAGCTATTCTTACTATCGCTCGGCTTCTCCATCTGAACGGACCTTCTTTTATGCTTTATAAATAATGTCTCCCCTCATGCTAGTGGTCATATGGGAATTGTTCATTGGTATGTCCAGATGTAGGGGTGTTTGGTTTTGACGTACTTGGGGGTGTCTGTTTCAAAGTTCCTCATCGGCGTGTTATCTTGTGGGAATCGACGGCATGGGGAAGTCGTGCGTTCCTTCTCAGCCGGCCTGCAGCCCCTCGCCGTAGGATGCCTCGAACTCCAGCAGCGGAGTGTCGAAGATCCGCATCACGTATCGCATTCCGGCACCTCCATCAATCGATCTTATATATTCAAATATAAAGGTCGATGGCGGAGATGGGATGCCGACGAGATTGGGTTGCGTGTGGAACGGAAATGTATTACGATATAACTAAGTAGTTACTAAGTAATAGAAACTGCATGACGTACGAAGGAGTGCATATGGATCTTGATTACATCAAGGGCGTGAACCTGGGTAACTGGCTGGTTCTGGAAAAGTGGATGAACCCGGCATTATTCGATGGAACCACTGCCGATGACGAATACTATCTGCCGACGCAACTCGATCCGGCCGTCTACGAGGCCCGCATCAGGACCCACCGCGCCGAATACATCAACGAGCGCGACTTTGCCACCATCAAATCGTGGGGACTGAACTCCGTGCGCATCCCCGTGCCGTACTTCATCTTCGGCGACCGCGCGCCGTTCATCGGCTGCATCGACGAACTCGACAAGGCCTTCAACTGGGCCGAGAAATACGGTCTGACCATCCTCATCGACCTGCACACCGCGCCGATGAGCCAGAACGGCTTCGACAACGGCGGCATCTCCGGCGTGTGCAAGTGGGCGCAGCTGCCCGACGAGGTCGAATTCGTGCTGTCCGTGCTCGAACGCCTCGCCAGGCGGTACGGCCATCGTCGGGCGCTGATGGGCATCGAAATCATCAACGAGCCGAACACCACCACCTGCTGGCCGATGGCGAACGTGACCGAACGCTACAAGGCGGTCGATCCGGAACTCGCCGAAGGCACCGGCCCGATCGCATTCGACTGGCTCAAGAACTTCTACATCACCGCCTACCACCGTCTGCGCGATGCCGACAAGGGCGCATTGCCGGCAGACAAGGCGGTGGTGTTCCACGACGGTTTCGACATCGAACAGTGGAAGGACTTCATGCGCGGCCCCGACGGCAAGCTCGCGCCCGAGTTTAAGAACGTGGTCCTTGATACCCACCAATACCTCATGACCGCCGAAACGATGGGTTGCCCGCAGACAGCGGAGGGCTACGACGACTTCGTGAGGAATACCTATGCGCCGATGATCGCCGAGATGAGCGAATACTTCCCGGTGATTGTGGGGGAGTGGTGCCTGTTCAACTCCGTCGGCTGCGGTGTGGACACCCACGGCGGACAAAGCGTGCTCAACGGCGAGGAAGGCGCGCAGGCCGAGACCCTGACCGCCGAACAGAAGCGCTCGCTGTACCAGGGCGTGGCCGAATCCCAGCTCGCCGCATGGAGCAAGGGCAGCGGCTTCTACTACTGGAACTACAAGCTGCTCACCGACACCGTCAACACCCCTGGCTGGATCGGCTGGGACGCATGGGACCTCGGGCGCTGCATCGCCCAAGATTGGTTCCCCGTCCAAAAGTGATTCCGTCGGACGCAAGAATCGTACAAAGCAACGCGTGATATCAAGAACATTAAGGAACGACAATGCTGCATAATCCGATCTTCAAAGGCTTCAATCCCGATCCGGCCATCTGCCGCAAAGGCGACGACTACTACGTGGCCGTCTCCACCTTCGAATGGTTTCCGGGCATTCCGATTTACCATTCGAAGGATATGAAGCATTGGGAGCTGCTCACCCACGTGCTTACTGATGATACGAATCCGAACCTCACCAAGCTGCCAAGCGCTAAGGGCATTTGGGCTCCATGCCTCACGTATTGTGAGGAAGAGGACATGTTCTACGTGATTTACGGCGTTATGAATTCCATGAATGCACGCTATTTCGACGTGAATAATTATCTGATTAAGTCGAAGAGCATTGAAGGTCCGTGGAGTGAGCCGGTATATCTGACATCTTCCGGTTTCGACGCGTCCATTTTGCATGATGACAATGGCAAGAAGTACATCGTCAGCTTGGAATGGGAGACCCGTGAAGGCTATGAGAAGCCGGGTGTGATCTGCTGTGTGGAATATGATCCGGAAACCAAGCATGTGGTTGGCTATCCGAAGCGTATATGGCGTGGCGCTACTGATCGTGGCTGCATTGAGGCTCCGCATCTGACCAAGCGTGACGGCTGGTATTACATTATGTGCGCCGAGGGCGGCACCGGCTACAACCATTCTGTGACCATGGGCCGTTCCCGCAATGTGTGGGGCCCGTATGAGCCGGATCCGAATGGTCCGCTCGTCACTTCGCAGCCGAAGGAGTCAAACGAGCGTGCTGATGACGATCATTTGAAGCCGCGCTATTTCAACCCGGATTCCGTATTGCAGAAGTCCGGCCACGGCTCCTACGTGGATCTGCCGAACGGCGAGACATATCTTGTGCACCTGACCAGCCGTCCGTTTGTGCCGGAATTGCGTTGTACGCTTGGCCGTGAGACCGCCATTCAGAAGATGCAGTGGACGCCTGATGGTTGGTTGCGTATGGCTGATGGTTCTAATCTGGCAAAGATCGAAGTCGAGGAGCCGAATCTGCCAGATGTGCCGATGCCGGAAATTCCAAGCCTTGACGATTTCGATGGTGAGGAACTGGGTAACTGGTATTACTCGCCGCGTCAGATGCCGAGCACGTTTGCGAATGCTACGGAACGCCCGGGCTGGCTGCGTGTTCGCGGTGAAGAATCGCTTGCCTCGCTGAATCGTACGAGCCTGCTTACTCGCAAGCTGACGAGCGTGTATGCCACGGTGACCACCAAGATGGAGTTCGAGCCGGAAGTCTACCAGCACAGCGCTGGCTTGACCATCTACTACGACAACATGAATAACATTTTCCTGCGCAAGTATTATTCGCAGACGCTTGGTGGCAGCGCGATTTCGATCGTGCGTCTCGAAAACGGCGAAAAGACGGAAATGCTTGACACTCGTGTTGCCGTGGAAGATAAGCCGATTTACTTCCGTTTGAACATTGAGGGCCGTCGCACTTGGTTCGAATGGGGTTATGATGGCGAGAATTGGACCAAGATCGGTCCGGATTTCGATACCACCACGTTCTCTGACGAATACTGCAAGTTCGGTGAGTTCACCGGCACTATGGTCGGTATTGCCGTCACTGATGCTTCGCTGCATGAGAAGACCGCCGATTTTGATTTCTTCGATTATGAGGCGGACGAAACGAAGCCTGTCGACTGATCCCGCCCGGGCGGCCACCACGATCATTCAACGACCCTGATCCGGTCGTGATCCGATTCCGAGCGGCCGTGTGGCCGCTCGCAGGGCGCATACAATGGACCAAGGAATGTTGCGAATGACGCACGGTTCCTTGGCCCATTGGGCCGAATGGGTTTTGCCATGGGTTGTGATGGACGGAAACGAAAAGTCGGGCAACTCCCGAGCGTAAGGGCGGTGAGACGCATGGTGCTAGGCATCGATGAGCGAATCGACGGCGTGAACCTCGGCAACTGGCTGGTGCTGGAGAAATGGATGGATCCGAAACCGTTCACCCGCAGCGCCGAAGACGATGAAATCTGGATGCACCGCACGCACGTATCCCTCTGGTCCGAACGGAATCTCGCCGAGGAACTGCGCCGGCACCGCGAAACCTACATCACCCTGGAGGATTTCCGTATTATCGTCGGTCACGGAATCAACCTCGTACGCATTCCCATACCGTATTTCATCTTCGGCGACTGGCCCGGGCATCCGGGCTGCATCACGTACCTCGACCGCGCGTTCCGTTGGGCGCGGGAGACGGGATTGAAGATTATGATTGACCTGCATACCGTTCCCGAATCGCAGAATGGTTTCGACAACGGCGGTCTGACGGGTGTGTGCAAATGGGCGCAGAATACGGACTTGGTGGAGTACACGCTGAACGTGCTGGAGCGATTGGCTCGCCGATACCGCGACGAACCGGCCCTGCACAGCATCGAAGTACTCAACGAACCAGTGAGCTGGTCGGTGTTCCATAGCACGTCGAACACGGCGAAAGACTCTCATGAGGCTTCCGGTAGCACGTATGTCTCACTGCGGTTTCTGAAGCGCTTCTACCGCGACGCTTACGCCCGGTTGCGCGCCGTGCTGCGTCCGGAAACCGTGATCGTATTCCATGACGGTTTCCGACTACTCCGCTGGGGCGGTTGGTTTCGTCGTGCTGGCATGCGCAACGTCATGCTCGACACCCATCAGTATCTCATCGCGATGGAGGATCCGCTGTTTTCGGGACCGGCACGCCGGCTGTACCTGCGATCGCGGCGACTGCCATGGCTGTACCGGATGCTGGTGGGCGCGAGTGGTATCGCCATTCGTTCGGCGGCTCGTCGTATTCCCGTGCTGGTGGGCGAGTGGTGCGTGGAGAATCAGTGGGCCCTACACAGCCAAAACCGATCGGCTGCATACCGCCAAGTGTCACGATTGCAACGTGCGGCATGGGACGTGTCGGCGGGACAGATCTATTGGAGCTACCAGCTTGCGCGCTCCGCGAAACCGGGTAGTGGCGAAGGGAAACCGCCGCGGGATCCTCGCAACGGCGGCAATCTTGAGGCGTGGGATCTGACTCGCGTATGGCGTCATGGATGGATTCGGGCGGATACCTCTCACGATGACATGCCATAGTCGGTCAATCAACGGCAATCGACACAAGGTGCATTAGACTCGGAATCATGGCAGAGGAAGAGACTCCGAAACGTATCCGAAAATCACCGCAGGAGCGGCGTGAGGAAGTGCTGGATGCCGCGGTGCAGCTGATCAGCGAGCGTGGGTTCAACGGTATTTCCATTCAGGATGTGGCTGATCGTGTTGGCATCTCCAAGCAGGGTGTGCTTCGGTATGTGGGTAATAAAGACAATATGCTGGCCATGGTGTTCAACGAGTATTACGGTGAGACGGGCACTCCTGAGGATTTCTTTGCATCAGGTATGCCTGGCAGTGATCCTACTGCGCCGCTGTTTCCTGCGTATTTGCGTTATTTGGTGCGGCATAATTCGCGTCGTCGCATGATGGTGCAGTTGTTTACCGTGCTTTCTGCGGAGTCGTTGAATCCTGATCATCCGTTGCATGATGAATTCACTGCCCGTATGGACGATATTTGGGAGCATTATTCGCGATATCCTTGGCTGATTCCTCCGCAATTGGGTTCGTGGAAGTCGAGTATGCGTCCGGTGGTGCGTAAGGCCATGGAAATCATGGATGGCGTGCAATTATGGTGGTTGCGCGAACCTGAAGTTGATTTGTGCAAAGAGTGGGCTCAGATGGAAAACATGCTGTTTCCCGCTCCATTATGGGATGCATATCGCTGATTATTTAAGATTGCATTGCATGTATTCGTGTGAGAAGGCGAGGGGTCTGACGGGCTTCTCGCCTTCTGTGTTGGTATGGTCATGCCGAGTTGCGCGCGTGCCTGCATCGTGTTAAACTACCAATTGGTAATTAAAGGAAATCGCTTCAATGAGGAAAGTGAGCAATCCCATGACCGAAACCATTGAAAACACTGCGAATCTGCCGTATAAGAATCCGGAACTTCCGACCGAGGAACGCATCGCCGATCTGCTTGGCCGTATGACCCTCGAAGAAAAAGTCGGACAGATGATGCAACTTGACGCACGAAGCGGCGACTTGGACGATCTAATCGTCAACAAGCATGTCGGCTCCATTCTGCACACCTCGCCGTCCGACCTGCCGAAAGCCGTGGAAACGGTGAACACCAAAACCCGTCTCGGCATTCCGCTGGTGATCGGTGACGACTGCATTCATGGCTATTCCTTCTGGCCGGGAGCCACCATTTTCCCGGAACAATTGGGCATGGCGACCACGTGGGATTCCGAAAAAGTGCAGGCCGCGGGCCGTGCCACCGCCGAGGAAGTGTCGACTACCGGCGTGCATTGGACGTTCTCTCCGGTGCTGTGCATCGCGCGAGACACCCGTTGGGGTCGCGTGGGCGAAACCTTTGGCGAGGACCCGTACCTGATCGGCGAAATGGCATCGTCCATCGTCAAAGGCTATCAGGGTGGTGCCAAGGCGGGCGAGCCGCTTGCCAAAGACGCGATTCTCGCATGCGCCAAGCATTTCGCGGGCTATTCCGAAACCCAGGGAGGCCGTGACGCTTCCGAAGCCGATCTGAGCCACCGCAAGCTGGAATCCTGGTTCCTGCCGCCGTTCGAACGCGTGGCCAAGGAAGGCTGTGGCACCTTCATGCTTGGCTACGAATCCATCGAAGGCGTGCCGGTCACCTTCAACAAGTGGCTGCTTTCCGACAGGCTGCGTGGCGCTTGGAACTATCAGGGCACGCTTATCACCGATTGGGACAACGTCGGCCGTTCCGTATGGGAGCAGAAGGTTAAGCCGGACTATGTGCAGGCCGCCGCTGACGCGGTCAAGTCCGGCAACGACTTGGTGATGACCACCCCGAAGTTCTACGAGGGTGCGATCGAAGCCGTGAAGACCGGTCTGCTTGACGAATCGTTGATTGATGCCGCCGTGGCTCGTATTCTCGCACTAAAGTTCCGTCTTGGACTGTTCGAAGATCCGCGTCTGCCTGATCAGGAACGCATCAATGCGGTGATCGGCTCCGAAGAACACCAGCAGCTCAATCTCGAAGTGGCTCGCGAAGCCGTGGCATTGCTGAAGAACAATGGTTCGCTGCCGTTCAATGCGGCTGGCGCGAAGCGTATCGCGGTCGTTGGTCCGCTTGCCGACGATGCGCAAACTCAGCTGGGCGACTGGGCGGGCAGCTCCGGTCAGATCAACTGGATGCCTGACGGCCACCCGCGCGAGATGATCACCACCGTGCTTGATGGCTTCAAGCAGCTCTCTCCGGAAGGCTGCGAGGTCGTGTACTCCCGCGGTGCCAATATCGTGGATTTGGTGCCTGATCCGGAAGGTGAGTTCTACCCGGATGGCCAGCCTCGCCCGAAGATCGGCGTTTCCGCCAAGCTCGACCGCGCACTGCTCGATGAAGCCGTGGAAAACGCTCGCCAAAGCGACCTGATCGTGGCCGTGGTGGGTGATGTGATTCAAGCCATTGGTGAAGGCTGCTCCACCGCTACGCTTGAACTGCTCGGCGGCCAGAATGCACTGATCGACGCGCTGTCGAACGTGGCTCGCGAAACCGGCAAGCCGTTCGTGGTGGTGCTCGTCAGCTCCAAGCCGCAGGTGCTGCCGGCATCCGTGATCGGTACCAACGGTGTGATTGTTGACGAAACACCGGCCGAAGGCACTTCGGCTCTGCTGTGGGCTCCAAGCCCGGGCATGAAGGGCGGTCAGGCCATCGCCGAAATCATTCTCGGCGAAACCGAGCCGAGCGGACGCCTGCCGATCACCTTCCCGCGTCACGCAGGCCAGCTGCCGGTCTACTATAACCAGATTCGCGGCCAGCACGGCAACCGCTACGCCGACCTCACACAGGATCCGGCATTCGCATTCGGCGAAGGTCTGAGCTACACCACGTTCGAATACGGCGAACCGACGGTCACCAACGTTCCGGAATCCGGCGCATTCGGCGAAACCGACACCGTGCATGCCGAAATCACCCTCACCAATACGGGCGATCGCAAGGGCACGGAAGTAGTGCAGCTCTACATCGGCGACATCGTGACCTCCTATAGCTGGACGGATCGTGAACTCAAAGCATTCCAGCGTGTGGAACTCGAACCGGGCGAAAGCGAGACCGTTGCCTTCGATATTCCGGTTTCCGATTGCACCATCGTCGATTCTGAAGCTAACCGAATCGTTGAGCCGGGCGAATTCGAAGTGCTTATCGGTCACTCCAGCCGCCGCGAAGACCTGAAGCGCACCACCTTCACCGTCGCATAAGCAACCAAAATAAACCGTGTCGCAGAACTCGATAATCGACACGCCAGACTGATATGAGCCGCCTACGAAATGCTGATCGTAGGCGGCTCGCATGAATGGGTCATCGCCGTGGCATACGCGCTGTTTATGGTTGCTTCCGGATTCGTACTGGTGCCTGATCAGACGCATACGTTGAACTAGCTGCCATCGTCAATGAACGCCGACTGTTCCGCGGTGATGAACGCCATACAGCAGCTTGCCGGCGCGATTGTGCTTGCCACTGGCGGTTATACGGCTTTGTTCCCGATCGCTGTGGTTGCGGTGCTACTGGGCGCGGTGTTCATCATGTTGATTCGCAAGGTGAAGTAGCTGCAGTTACTGCAGTAGCAGAAGCAACGCGCAGTGTGCCGGCGATTGCGGCACACGTGATTTCGACATTGCGTTCCGTGTCGGCGATCAACGTCGCAAGATCCGCCGGCCCGGGCGCAATGCCGAACGTTGCGACGATGCCGGTCTCGTTCAGCGCTTCGATGGTGTGTGGATCGCGGGTTACCGTTCCGCCAATGGCAATAGTCGGTTTTCCTTGCGATTGCGCCAGTTTCGCAATGCCACTCGGCACTTTGCCGTACGGTGTCTGACTGTCGATGGAACCTTCGCCGGTGATGATGACGTCGGCCCATGCGCATGCTTCTCGACCATGCGCAAGATCGAGCACAAGTTCGATTCCCGGCCGTACTGTTGTATTGAACAGGCCGAGCATCCCGCCGCCGGTACCGCCCGCGGCGCCTGTACCGGGAATGCGCTCAATATCGCGGCCATTGTATTGCATGATCGCGTGTGCGAGATTCGCAAGTCCCTGATCGAGGAGTTCGACCTGTGCTGTGTTCGCGCCTTTTTGCGGAGCGAACACATGCGCGGCACCTTCCGGTCCGGTCAAAGGATTGGTGACATCGCAGGCGAGAACAATCGGAACATTTTTTACAAAATCGGGAACTTCCGAATCGTCAATCCTCTCCAAATCAACAAGAGAACCGCCACCAAGCGGAATATCATGACCTGCCGTATCAAGAAAACGAAATCCAAGCGCGCGAGCCAATCCCGTGCCACCATCCGTAGTGGCACTACCGCCCAAACCAAGCACAATACGATTCGCGCCAGCGTCAATCGCAGCACGAATCAGCAAGCCGGTGCCGAACGTGGAAGCATCCAACGCATTGCGGTCGGTGGGGGAGACCCGTTCAAGTCCGCTTGCCGAAGCCAACTCGACCACGGCGGTGTGGAGAATACAAGAAGCATGATTATTGCCAAGAAAGCCAAACTGAGCGGTAATCGGGCGGCCGATCGCATCAACTGTCTCAACATTGTGCAACGTGCCGGCGGTGGCATGAACCAAGGCTTGTGTCAATCCTTCGCCGCCATCGGAAAGAGGCATGAGCCGGCATTCCGCCTGCGGATTGCCACGCTTAATGCCGCGAACCATCGCCTGTGCGATTGCTTCAGCCGAAGCGGACTCCTTGAACGAGTCTGGTGCCAGCAAAATCCGCATACATGTCTCCTTTACGCCTTCCCAGATTTAGGCTACGACAGCTGCCTCCAGACGTGACCATTTCTTCCAGTGACTGGAGGTTTTGGGACGCTGGTGAGGTTCTAAGCGGGGTGTTTCTTCCAGTGAATGGAAGAATCTGGTCAGTTAGGGTGGGTTTTGGAGTCTGGATTCTTCCAGTGACTGGAGGTTTTGGGATGTTGACGACATTCTTGGCGGGGTGATTGTTCCAGTGGCTGGAGGTTTTTGCCTGTTGGAGGGGCTTCTGGTGGGGTGATTTCTCCAGTGACTGGAGGAATCTGGGCTTGTATGAGTGGACAAGTGTGCGTTTCATGATAGGGGGTCAGCGGTAGCCCTCCCACATGGGCAGGGGGAACAGGGTGTCTTCGCATTCCGCCCACATGGCGTTCAGATCTTGGCCGGGCGTGCGCAGCCAACGCAGCTGCACGCCATCCATCATGGCGAATCCCGCATTAAGCAGCCGACGCGTATCAACGCCTTCGGGCACACGCCAACGGATATTGAGCGCGGTATCGGCATTATGCAGCTCACGATTGGCGAAGTACTCGTGTGCAGGGTGGTTCGGGTCGATCGCTTCGGCACTCAACGTGGAAAACATGTGCACCTGAAGCGGTCTGCGTGCGTTCACCGCCACGATTCTGCGCCACATGTCGGCGATCAACGGTCGTGGCTCACGTACCGTGTCGGTAAGAATGTCTTCCGTTTCGGAATCGTAGACTTCGTCCAGCGCGGCTGTGAGCAGTCCTTCCTTACTGCCGACATAATGCAGTACGCCAGCCTTGGTGAGTCCTACGCGATCGGCGATTTTCTGCAGGGAAGTGCCGTAATAGCCGAGCGTCCCAAACAGTTCGACGGCCGCGTTGAGAATCTCCGCCCTTCGGTCGACTTCTTCGTTGGCCATGATGATTCCCTCTCTTGCCCTTCATTGATGGCGATTCATGTGCGCTGCAATGCTTATGAATCGTCATTTCTCTCAAGTTGTAAATACTGCAGTTACTTTACGGTCGGTTAATTGATTTTTCAAAGAAGATTGGCGTGTTGCGGTGTTGGTTTTGATAAAGTACCTACCAACCGGTTAGTAGAGATTTCGGGGTTGAGGTCTCATGCAGATCGGTTAACCGATACGAACTCAAGAAAACGATGCGAAAGAGGAACGTATGAGCGAAAAAACCTATCCTTCCATCAATGATCTGACGCTTGAAGAGAAGGCATCCCTGACTTCCGGCGGCGACGCTTGGCATCTGCAGGGTGTTGAAGCCAAGGGCATTCCCGGCTATATGATCACCGATGGCCCCCACGGCCTGCGCAAGTCCAACTCGGCCACCACCGGCGAAGTCGATTTGAACAACTGCGTGCCTGCCACCTGCTTCCCGCCGGCGGCTGGTCTGTCCAGCTCCTGGAATCCGGAACTCATCCACCAGGTTGGCGAAGCCATGGCCGAAGAGTGCATTCAGGAGAAGGTCGCCGTAATCCTCGGCCCGGGCGTGAATATCAAGCGCAACCCGCTTGGCGGCCGTTGCTTCGAATACTGGTCCGAAGACCCGTACCTGGCGGGTCATGAAGCCATCGGCATCGTCGCCGGCGTGCAATCCAAGGGCGTGGGCACTTCGCTCAAGCATTTCGCCGCCAACAATCAGGAAACCGATCGTCTGCGCATCAGCGCCAACATCTCCCAGCGTGCGCTGCGCGAAATCTACTTCCCGGCGTTCGAGCACATCGTCAAGGAAGCCCAGCCGTGGACCATCATGTGCGCATACAACTGCATCAACGGCGTGCATGCCGCCCAGGACCACTGGCTGCTCACCGACGTGCTGCGCGACGAATGGGGTTTCCAAGGCATCGTCATGAGCGACTGGGGCGCCGACCATGATCGCGTCGCATCCCTCAACGCGGGCCTCAACCTCGAAATGCCGCCAAGCTACACCGACGACCAAATCGTGTATGCGGCACGCGACGGTCGCATCCAGCCGGCACAGCTCGACCGCATGGCACAAGGCATGATCGACCTGGTCAACAAGACGCGCGCAGCCATGAGCATCGAAAACTATCGTTTCGACATCGAAGCTCACGACGAAGTCGCACATCAGGCGGCCATCGAATCCATGGTGCTGCTCAAGAACGATGATGCCATCCTTCCGATCGCCGGCGATGCCAAGGTCACGGTCATCGGCGAATTCGCACGCACTCCGCGCTACCAGGGCGGCGGCTCCTCGCACATCACCCCAACCAAGATGACCAGCTTCCTCGACACCCTCACCGAACGCGGCGTGGACGCCAAGTTCGCCCCAGGCTTCACCCTCGACCTCGAACCGGCCGATCCGGCACTCGAAGCCGAAGCCGTCGACGCTGCCAAGGGCGCCGACGTGGTGCTCATGTTCCTGGGGCTCCCCGAAGCAGCCGAATCCGAAGGCTTCGACCGTGAGACCCTCGACATGCCGGCCAAGCAGATCGCACTGCTCGAAGCCGTCGCAGCCGAAAACAAGAACGTTGTGGTCGCACTCTCCAACGGCTCCGTCGTCACCGTGGCACCGTGGGCCAAGAACGCCAAGGGCATCCTCGAATCCTGGCTGCTCGGCCAGTCCGGCGGTCCGGCGCTCGCTGACGTGCTGTTCGGCAAGGTGAGCCCGTCCGGCAAGCTCGCGCAGACCATTCCGTTCGACATCAACGACGATCCGAGCACCATCAACTGGCCGGGCGAAGAGGGGCATGTCGACTACGGCGAAGGCGTGTTCGTGGGCTACCGCTATTACGACACCTACAACAAGGCCGTCGACTACCCGTTCGGATTCGGCCTGAGCTACGCCACGTTCGAAGTGAGCGACGTGAAGGCCGTCAAGACCGGTGCCTGTACCGCATCCGTCAGCGCAGTGGTCAAGAACACCTCGAACGTTGACGCCGCCGAAACCGTGCAGGTGTACGTGGCTCCTGGCAAGGCCGACGTAGCCCGCCCGAAACACGAGCTTAAGGGCTTCAAGAAGGTATTCCTCAAGGCTGGCGAATCCGCAGAAGTCTCCTTCGAGCTCGACGATCGCGCCTTTGCCTACTGGTCTGAGAGGTTCAATGACTGGCACGTGGAGAGCGGCGAATACACCATCGAGGTCGGCACGTCCAGCCGTGACATCGCCGGTTCTGCGGTGGTGGAGCTCGACGGCGACGGCAAGGCCCAGCCGCTCACCGAATGGTCCAACTTCATGGAATGGCGTAAGGATCCGCTCGGTTCCAAGGTGCTTGAAATCCTGCGTGCCGAGGGCGAAGCCGGCCGCATGCCGGTGGTGCCCGACAACGACATGACCCGCCTGTTCCTCGATTCCATGCCGATCAACAGCATGTCGGTGCTGATGGGCGCCGATGGCAAGCAGATCTTCGAATACATGCTTGAGAAGTACGCTGAACTCACCAAGTAGTTTCGTAGGATTCAAGGCTTAAGGCCGAGGGATTCGATCCGTTAACGCTGAACCGGTGCGGATCTGATTCCTCGGCCTTTTTTGTCGCGGACGATGAGATGCGCGACACGCTAATCGTTGCATGTACAACAGTTGTATATGCAACGGTTTAGCATGTGTGGTGTGACAGAAGTGACGAATGAACAATACAAGGAACCGTCAGGTTCACGACTTGCCGAAGTCTGGGAAAGTGGCCTGACCAAGCCTCCCAGCGTGGCCATTCGCTCGCTGCACAACGTGGTCAACCGGTATTTGCGCGTCACCCGTCCCGAAGAGGCGGAAGACGTCAGCAACGGCAACGTTGACATCATCGTGTACTTGGCAAGACATGATAACGAGGAGATCTTCCCTCAAGACATCGAGCAACGTTTCGGCGTGACCCGATCCACATCATGCCGAGTGTTGGGACTGATGGAGCAGAAGGGGCTGATCGCCCGCGAGTCGGTGAAGCGTGACGCACGTCTGAAAAAGATCGTATTGACGGACAAATCGAGGCATATTGCCGAAGTGCTGCACGACAATGCGAAAAACATGGAACGAATCCTGTTGGAAGGTCTTGATGACGACCAGATCCGCCAATTCATGCACATGCTTGACGTCATGCAGACGAATCTGGTGAAAACAGGTTTGATCGGAGACGAAAGCCGATATTCAAGCTTGGAAATACAGGAACAGGATTTTGGCGAATCGCAGGTTTCGCAAAAGCCGCAGGTTTCGCAAGAATCGCAAGAATCATGCGATGGGCGGAATCCGCATAATCGCGATTCTCATGATGAATACGTTTCGCGCATACTGCGAATGTCGCAGGAAATGGCGATCGCAAACAACCTCAGGTAACACACGCAAGCAAGTAAGTACGAAAAAGAAAGGACAAGGAGTGACAGCGGCAAACGCAACGACGTCCACAACGTCAAAACCAAAGCAACACGTCATTCGCACACTGGGCAAATCCCTGCGCGAATACAAAAAAGCCAGCCTGCTCTCCCCGGTATTCGTAGCCGTGGAAAGCGTGCTGGAAATCCTTATTCCGACCGTCATGGCATCGCTGATTGATGAGGGCATCAGCGGTGGCAGCATGCCGGCAATTTTGAAATTCGGCTTGATTCTGCTGATTTGTTCGGCGGTTTCGCTGACATCCGGCTTTTTGGCCGGAAAGTTCTCGGCCATTGCGGGCGCAGGATTCGCCAAAAACCTGCGTCACGACCAGTTTGAGAAGGTGCAGGGCTACAGCTTCACCAATATCGACCGTTTCTCCACCGGTTCGATCATCACGCGACTGACCACTGATGTGACCAACCTGCAGAACGCATATTCAATGATCATCCGCATGGGTGTGCGCGCTCCGATCATGGTGATTGTGGCGTGGATCTTCTCCTTCCGCATCAGCCCATCCATTTCGCTGGTGTTCCTCGCCTGCATTCCGGTGCTCGCCATCGGCCTGTGCGGTCTGGCAGTACTGGTGCATCCGGTGTTCGAGCGCGTGTTCCACACGTACGACAAGCTCAACAACGTGGTAGACGAGAACCTGCAGGGCATCCGCGTGGTCAAGTCCTACAATCGCGAAAACCACGAAACCGAAAAGTTCAACCGCATTTCCGAGCGCATCTTCAAGGACTTCACCAAGGCCGAACGCATTATGAGCTTCAACAATCCGCTCATGATGCTGTGCGTGTACGTGTCCATGCTGCTTATCGCCTGGATGGGTGCCCAGCAGATCGTGGCATCCGGCAACAATGCGGCCCTTGGATTGACCGCCGGCGATCTGACCGCATTGGTCACCTATGCCATGCAGATTCTCATGGCCATGATGATGCTGTCCATGATTTTCGTGATGTGCATTATTTCGCAGGCCTCCGCCGAACGCATCTGCCAGGTGCTGAACGAGGAAAGCACGGTTACGAATCCGGAAAATCCGGTTATGGAAGTGAAGAATGGTGAGATTGATTTCAACCATGTCACCTTCCGTTATTCCGCCACTTCCGAAAAGCCGGTGCTTGACGATATTGATTTGAAGATCCGTTCCGGTATGACCGTCGGCATCGTCGGCGGCACCGGTTCCGCAAAGTCCAGTTTGGTGCAGCTTGTGCCACGTTTGTATGACGTGACCGAAGGCTCGCTGAAGGTCGGCGGCGTGGATGTGCGCGATTACGATTTGGAAGTATTGCGCGATCAGGTCGCCATGGTATTGCAGAAGAACGTGCTGTTCTCCGGAACCATTGCCGAAAACCTGCGTTGGGGCAATCCGAACGCCACTGATGAAGAGATTCGTCACGCATGCCAGCTTGCGCAGGCCGACGGCTTCATTCAGGAATTCCCCGACAAGTACGATACGTACATCGAACAGGGCGGTACCAACGTTTCCGGCGGTCAGCGCCAGCGTTTGTGCATTGCGCGTGCGCTGCTGAAAAAGCCGAAGATCCTTATTCTCGACGATTCCACGTCCGCGGTCGACACCAAAACCGATCAGCTGATTCGCGCCGCATTCCATCATGAGATTCCCGACACCACGAAGATCATCATCGCCCAGCGAATGGCTTCCGTGCAGGAATCCGACATGATTCTCGTCATGGACCACGGCCGCATCATGGCAGCCGGCACGCATGAACAACTGCTCGAAAACTGCGACGAATACCGTTCCATCTACGAATCGCAAACCAAGAATCAGGCTCAACCTGAGGAACTGCAGTGAAAGGAGGCAACAGATGACTGAACAAACTTCCGCATTGAAATCCAAAGACAACAACAACGCGGCCGGCATGCAGCAATCGCACGGCAAGCCGCCGATGCAGAAAGCCGCACCGGGCACCACCAAGCGTATCTTCGGTTACATTTTCCAATACAAGTGGCGTGTGGCACTTGTGGTAGTGTGCATTCTCGTCGGTGCCGCGGCCCAGGCCGGATCGTCGCTGTTCCTACAGTCGCTGGTCGATACGTACATTCTGCCGATGGTTGGTGCCACCAACCCTGATTGGATGCCGTTGCTGCGCGCGTTGACGCTTATGGCATGCCTGTATGTGGCTGGTATTTTCTGCAGCTGGCTGTGGCAGTGGGTCATCGTAACCGTGGAGCAGGGCACGTTGAAGAAGATTCGCGACGACATGTTCGCCCATCAGCAGACCCTGCCCATCCGCTACTTCGACACCAACGAACACGGCGACATTATGAGCCGTTACACCAACGACACCGACACGTTGCGTCAGGCCATCAGCCAATCGTTCCCGCAAATGTTCTCGTCCGCGGTGTCCGCAATCGCCGCGCTCGTGTCGATGCTGTGGCTGTCGGTGCCCGTCACCATTTTCGTGCTCGCATTCACCATGATTCTGTTCGTGGTGGTGCGCAAGGTCGTTTCCCGCTCCGGACGTTACTTCGTCAAGCAGCAGATCGCCATCGGCGACGTGAACGCATTCGTGGAGGAAGCGGTCAACGGCCAGAAGGTCATCAAGGTCTTCAACCATGAAGACGCCACCCAAACCACCTTCGACAAGAAGAACGAAGAACTGTTCGAAGCTTCCGCCGAAGCGAACACGTGGGGCAACGTGACCATGCCAATCGTAGGCAACATGGGTTACCTGCTGTACATTCTGCTGGCTATTTTCGGCGGATCCGCAGCGATTTCCGGACTTGGCAACTTCGGATTGTCCGGTGCTGGCCCGCTCACCCTGGGTACGCTGATCTCGCTGTTGACGCTGTCCCGCTCTTTCGTGAACCCGCTTGGCCAGGTGTCCATGCAGTTCAACATGGTGATGATGGCGCTTGCAGGCGCATCCCGCATCTTCGCGCTTATGGACGAGCAGCCGGAGGACGACGGCGGTTCCGTGACCTTGGTGAACGTGGAACTCGGCGAAGATGGACGCACCATGACCGAAGTTGACCATGAAACCGGTCACTGGGCGTGGAAGCGCGAGGAAGGCGATGACGGCACCCGTTCGCTCAAGGCCGCGCAATCCTTGAGCCCGCGTGCCGCCGAAGTGGCCATGAAAGCCCGTGAAACCGCCATTACCTCACCGGACGGTCGCCTCACCCTCCTGCAGGGCGATGTGCGCTTCACTGACGTGAACTTCGGCTATAACCCCGACAAACCGGTGCTGCACGACATCACCTGGTTCGCCAAGCCCGGACAGAAGATCGCATTGGTGGGCGCAACCGGTGCTGGCAAAACCACCGTCACTAACCTGATCAACCGCTTCTACGACATTCAAGACGGCATGATCCTGTACGACGGCATTTCCGTCAAGGGCATCCGCAAGCCGGATCTGCGCCGTTCTCTGGGCGTGGTGCTGCAGGACGTGAACCTGTTCACCGGTACGGTGATGGACAACATCCGCTACGGTCGCCTCGACGCCACCGATGAGGAATGCATCGCCGCCGCGAAGCTCACGAACGCCGACGGCTTCATCCGCATGCTGCCCAACGGCTACCAGACCGTGCTCGAAGGCGACGGCTCCGGCCTGTCCCAGGGCCAGCGCCAGTTGATTTCCATCGCACGTGCTGCCGTGGCCGATCCGCCGGCCATGATCCTCGACGAGGCCACCTCGTCCATCGACACCCGTACCGAAGAGGTGGTGCAGGCCGGCATGGACAACCTCATGAAGGGACGTACCGTGTTCGTGATCGCCCACCGCCTCTCCACGGTGCGCAACTCCGACGTGATCATGGTGCTCGACCATGGCCGCATCATCGAACGCGGCTCGCATGACGAGCTCATCGCGCAGAAGGGCGAGTACTATCAGCTCTACACAGGTGCCGTAGAACTCGAATAATCTAATAGTCTCCTGAATTGGAGCGATGCGAGCACACGCTAGCGTTCTACACTAGCCGCGCTTCGATCCCTGTCGGCTGATACCGCCCTTATGGCCGGTGGCTTTGAACGGCACGGATCCTCTGGAAAATCCCTTGCTTTGAAATTGCGATTTTGAAGCAAGGGATTTCTTATTGTCTTTGCCATGCATGGTATTCGGCTGCGGCCAGCCCGCCTTCCGTGAAGGCGGTTCCGTCATACGTTCATGAGACTGCTGCATGAGCAGCGATTATAATTGGCTTGCGTAATCGTTGCATAAATCTCGCTTGGTTTGTCGTTATGTCAATAATAGGTTATCCTTTCATGGGTAAACGATTTACTAAATTGGAGAGCGAGACATGGCGACGATTAAAGAGATTGCGCAACGTACCGGGTTTTCTCAGGCTACGGTGTCTCGACTTCTGAACGGTGATCCCACCCTATCGGTGCGTGAAGAGACTCGTCGCAAGATCATTCAGGCGAGCGAGGATCTCGGCTATAGCGTGCAGACCAAGCGCATCGTCATCCCTCATGAGGTTGCATTGCTTGACAATGAAAAGTCCGACGAGGCGTTGCGGGACTCCTATTTCACCGATTTGCGTTCAGCGCTCGAACGCAATGCGGAACAGCAACGCATGGAAATGACGGTGTTCCACAATCTCGACGATATGATCGCTCGCAGTTCCAAATTCGACGGGTTCATGGCGATCGGCGCCGACCAGATCAGCGAGGAAGACTTGGAGCGGCTGCATAGGGCCATGCCGTATGGCGTGTTCATTGACGTGAATCCGGCGCCGAATCTGTTCGATTCCGTGCAGCCTGATTTGCAGCAGACCATGCATGATGCGGTCGCGGCCTGTGCTGCCAAGGGCATGAAGCGCGTTGGATTCATCGGAGGCAAGGGCTGCCTGATGAACTTTTATGAGGTCGATGAGGAGAATCGCGCCACATATTTCCGTCGTGAGGCAAGGCGTTTCGGTATTCAATCCGACGGATTGGTGTATTCCGACGGCTTGTTCACCGTGAGCAACGGCCGTGCGTTGGGGGAGCAATTCGTGCGCGACCATAATGGCGTGCTGCCTGATGCCGTGATCGTAGCTGCCGATGTGATTGCGGTTGGCGTGCTGCAGGCGTTCAATGCGGTTGGCGTGCTGGTGCCGCGCGATATCAGCGTGATCAGCATTAACAATCAAACGATTTCGCAGTTGACCTCGCCGCCGTTGAGCACATTCTCCATCGATCAGAACGAGCTTGCGCGCGTGGCGACGCTGATGTTGGGTGATGCCATTTCCGGCAAACGCACGATTCGTCAGCATGCGTACCTGTCGACGTCGCTGGTGGTGCGCGATAGTTTTGTGCCGGCAAAATAGCGGTTATTTCTTTACTTCTGTATAGTAATCGGGCTATTTCCAGATTGGCTTGGTTTCGTTTCGACGTGGAAGCTTTTGCATATCGTAAATATCGATTTTGGTAAAAGCTGCCACAAGATAATGCGACAGTTTGCCTATTTTGTTGTGTAAATGGCGAAAAAATAACGTTTTTGGCTATCTTTCGAACAGAAGCTCACAAAATATGACACGCCGATAGGCGATATGTTCAGTGATAAATTTTACTAACTTTAGGTAAGGGGATATACTGATAGTTAGGTCAAGGAAGGACCTGTATCTGACTTCTAAGGAGAAGCAAAGATGGGAAATGGCAACAACGGTTCCAAAGGCGGGAACCTCTTGTCTCGCGTGGCGTACTCGTTCGGTAACGTCGGCCAGTCCGCGTTCTACAACGCACTGAGCACCTATTTCATCGTCTACGTGACGAGCTCGCTGTTCTCTGGCGTCGATAAGAGCGTCGCCACCAAGCTGATTGGCATCATCACCGGCCTGGTCGTGGTGATTCGTATCGCAGAAATCTTCATCGACCCGCTGCTGGGCAACATCATCGACAACACCAACACCAAGTGGGGTCGCTTCAAGCCGTGGCAGCTCATCGGTGGTACCGTTTCCGCCATCCTGCTGGTGCTCGTCTACACTGGTCTGTTCGGTCTGGTGAACGTGAATACTACCCTGTTCATCGTGCTGTTCGTCATCACCTTCATTGTGCTCGACGTGTTCTACTCGCTGCGTGACATTTCCTACTGGGGTATGATCCCGGCATTGAGCTCCGACTCCCACGAGCGCTCCACCTACACCGCACTCGGCTCCTTCGGCGGCTCCATCGGCTACAACGGTCTGACCATCGTGGTCATCCCGATCGTCACCTACTTCAGCTGGGTGTTCACCGGCAAGTACGTCGAAAGCCAGTCCGGCTGGACCTGCTTCGCCATCATCGTGGCCATCCTCGGCATCCTCACCGTGTGCTCCGTGGCGTTCGGCACCAAGGAAAGCACCACCACGCTGCGTGCCAAGGCCGAAGACAACGGCGGCCCGCTGCAGGCCTTCAAGGCTCTGGCCCAGAACGATCAGCTGCTGTGGGTTGCCTTGAGCTACCTGCTGTACGCCATCGCCAACGTGGCCACCACCGGCGTGCTCATGTACCTGTTCAAGTACATCCTCGACAACACCGCCGCATACTCCATCGTGGGCGTCATCCCGGTCATCACCGGCTTGGTTATGGCTCCGCTGTACCCGATCCTGAACAAGCGCATTCCGCGCCGCTACCTGTACTTGGGTGGTATGGTGCTCATGATCGTCGGCTACCTGCTGTTCGCCGTCGGCTCCAGCAATCTGGCAATGGTCATCGTCGGTCTGGTCTTCTTCTACCTGCCGCAGACTTTCATTCAGATGACCGCCATCCTGTCGCTGACCGACTCCATCGAATATGGTCAGCTCAAGAACGGCAAGCGTAACGAGGCCGTCACCCTGTCCGTCCGCCCGATGCTCGACAAGATCGCAGGCGCATGCTCCAACGGTATCGTCGGCTTCATCGCCGTAGCCGCAGGCATGATCGGTGACGCAACCGCCGCGGATATGACCGCCGCGAACATCGGCATGTTCAAGGTCTGCGCATTCTACGTGCCGCTGGGCATCATCGTGCTGAGCCTGCTCGTGTTCCTCTTCAAGGTGAAGATCACCGAGAAGATGCACGACGAGATTGTCGAAGAGCTCGAAGCCAAGCTTGCTTCCGGTGAAATCTCCGAATGATCGAACATAGTATGTTCTAAAAATACATATTGAAAATACGATTACAATGCCGATACTGATGGGCTGTCAGTATCGGCATTTCTGTTGTATGTAATCCTACATAAGAGCTATTGTGAATCGCCATGAAACCTATTGTGAAATCGTCCATAATCATGCAAAACAAGCGAAAATAGTTCGCGCTGCATGCTATAGTGACAACCGAAATGCGAGCGATGATCCGTTATCAGCGGGGAGCTTCCGGAAGAACGGTCGCGTGAGCGACTTATTAGACCCGGCGGGAAGGCCCGAATAGCCGAACATACAAGCGGTCGCACGTATATTTGAAAGTGCGGCAAACGAGGTGGTACCGCGGTGGCGGCGTCCAGCAGACGTTACGGCCATCGTCCTCGTAGGAGATAGATAGCAAGAACCTACGAGGAGATACGGTGAGCGAAAACAACGTGTATCCGAAGGCAGCTGCGGGTGAGCAGAGCGCCAATGTAGCGCCGAACCCCAGTTTCCCGAAGCTGGAAGAATCCGTCCTTGATTATTGGGAGAAGGACGACACTTTCCAGAAGTCCATTGAACGCCGTCCTTCCGGCGATCACAGCCAGAACGAATTCGTGTTCTTCGACGGTCCGCCGTTCGCCAACGGCCTGCCGCATTACGGCCACCTGCTGACCGGTTACGCCAAGGATGTGATTCCGCGTTACCAGACCATGAAGGGCCGCAAGGTCAATCGTGTGTTCGGCTGGGATACGCACGGTCTGCCGGCCGAGCTTGAAGCCCAGAAGGAACTGGGCATCGATTCGGTCGATCAGGTCAAGGAAATGGGCATCGACAAGTTCAACGACGCCTGCCGCGCCTCCGTGCTCAAGTACACCAACGAGTGGAAGGACTATGTGCACCGTCAGGCACGTTGGGTCGATTTCGAGCATGGCTACAAGACGCTGAACATTCCATACATGGAATCCGTGATGTGGGCGTTCAAGCAGCTGTACGACAAGGGCCTCGCATATCAGGGCTACCGCGTGCTGCCGTACTGTCCGAAGGATCAGACGCCGCTTTCCGCGCACGAGCTGCGCATGGACGCCGACGTGTATCAGGATCGTCAGGACACCACCGTGTCCGTGGCCGTGAAGCTGCGCGACGAGGAAGACGCCTATGCGGTGTTCTGGACCACCACGCCGTGGACCGTTCCCACCAACTTCGCCATCGTGGTCGGCGCAGACATCGACTATGTGGAAGTGCGTCCGACCGAAGGCAAGTTCGCGGGCAAGAAGTTCTACCTGGGCAAGCCACTGCTCGGCTCCTACGCCAAGGAACTCGGCGACAACTATGAGATCGTGCGCGAACTCAAGGGTGCCGAGATGGAAGGCTGGCGCTACTACCCGGTGTTCCCGTACTTCGCAGGCGACGAGAACGCCGTCGAAGGCAAGGTTCCGGGTCCGGAAGGCTATCAGATCTTCACCGCCGACTATGTCGATACCGTTGAAGGTACCGGCCTCGTGCATCAGGCTCCGTACGGCGAAGACGATATGAACACGCTCAACGCCAAGGGCATCAAGAGCGTTGACGTGCTCGACGCGGGCTGCAAGTTCACCGCGCTGTGCCCGGACTATGAGGGCATGTACGTGTTCGATGCGAACAAGCCGATTCTGCGTAACCTGCGTGCCGGTGACGGCCCGCTGGAGCGTATTCCGGAAGACCAGCGCGCGATCCTTTTCCAGGAGAAGAGCTACGTACACTCCTACCCGCACTGCTGGCGTTGCGCCACGCCGCTCATCTACAAGCCGGTGAGCTCGTGGTTCGTGTCCGTCACCAAGATCAAGGATCGTCTGCTCGAACTGAACCAGCAGATCAACTGGATTCCGGGCAATGTGAAGGACGGCCAGTTCGGCAAGTGGCTGGCCAACGCCCGTGACTGGTCGATCTCCCGCAACCGTTTCTGGGGTTCGCCGATTCCGGTGTGGGTTTCCGATGATCCGAAGTATCCACGCGTTGACGTGTACGGTTCGTTGGACGAGCTGAAGGCTGATTTTGGCGATTATCCGCGCGACCATGAGGGCAATGTCAACATGCACCGCCCGTACATCGACGAGCTGACCCGCGTCAACCCGGACGATCCGACCGGCAAGAGCCACATGCACCGCATCACCGACGTGATGGACTGCTGGTTCGAATCCGGTTCCATGAGCTTCGCCCAGTACCATTACCCGTTCGAAAACAAGGAAACGTTCGAACAGCATTTCCCGTGCGATTACATCGTGGAATACATCGGCCAGACCCGTGGCTGGTTCTACGTGCTGCACATCATGGCGACCGCACTGTTCGACAAGCCGGCGTTCAAGAACGTGATCTGCCATGGCATCGTGCTCGGTTCCGATGGTCAGAAGATGTCGAAGCACTTGCGCAACTACCCGGATGTGAACGGTGTGTTCAACGATTTCGGATCCGACGCCATGCGTTGGTTCCTCATGAGCTCGCCGATCCTGCGCGGCGGTAACCTGATCGTGACCGCCGATGGCATTCGCGACACCGTGCGTCAGGTCATGCTGCCAGTGTGGAGCTCGTACTACTTCTTCACCCTGTATGCGAACGCCGCCAATAATGGTGCCGGTTTCGATGCTCGTGCGTTGCGTGCCGATGAGGTCGCCGCACTGCCGGAAATGGACCGCTACCTGCTGGCACGTACCCGCCGTCTGATCGAAAAGACGCAAAGCTCGCTGGATGACTTCCTGATCTCCGACGCTTGCGAAGCAGTGTCTGATTTCATCGACATGCTCACCAACTGGTATATCCGCAACAATCGTGACCGTTTCTGGAATGAGGATGCGAACGCGTTCAACACGCTGTACACCGTGCTTGAAGCATTCATGCGCGTGATCGCACCGCTCGCTCCGATGGAAGCGGAAGCCGTGTGGCGTGGTCTGACCGGTGGCGAATCCGTGCATCTGGCCGACTGGCCGTTCCTTGCCGACGAACAGACCGGCGAAGCGACCGAACTGGGCCGTGTGCTCGTTGACGATCCGGCTCTGGTCGACGCGATGGAGAAGGTGCGCGAGGTCGTGTCCGGCACCCTGTCGATGCGTAAGACGAAGCAGATCCGCGTGCGCCAGCCACTGCATAAGCTGACCGTGGTGGTGGAAAACACTGATGCCGTGGCCGCATACGATGAGATTCTGAAATCCGAACTGAACGTGAAGAACGTTGAACTGTGCACGCTTGAGGATGCCGAAGCCCAAGGCTTGAAGATCATCAACGAGCTGCGTGTGAACGCTCGCGTGGCGGGCAAGCGCCTGCGCAAGGACGTACAGTTCGCCATCAAGGCTTCCAAGTCCGGCGCATGGCATGTGAACGCAGATGGCGCTCCGGTTTGCGAGACGCCGAACGGTGAGATCGTGCTTGAGGAAGGCGAATACGAGCTGATTAACAGCGTGGAGGAGAAGAACGCCGAAGAGGCCGCCAACTCCGTTTCCGCAGCGCTGCCGACCGGCGGCTTCGTGATCCTCGACACCGAGCTGAACGATGATCTGATCGCCGAAGGCTACGCCCGCGACGTGATCCGCGCCGTGCAGGACGCCCGTAAGGCCGCCGGTCTGCAGATCTCCGACCGCATCGCACTGAAGCTCGTTGTGCCCGCCGAAGACGTGTCCAAGGTTGAACAGTTCAAGGAGCTCGTCTCCTCCGAAACCCTCGCCACCTCTTTCGAAGTGACGGCCGGCGATGAGCTGAACGTTGAGGTTGCCAAAGCCTGAGTGGGCTGACGGCTGCTGATGACTGATCGTTGATTCAGGTTGATGAACGGCCCGTCGTCTAAGCCGTATCTGGATGACATCCAGCTACTACTAGACGGGCGAACGGTCGCCAACCGTAGCAGGTCTCGAATCCAAAAGAGTTCGGGACCTGTTTTAGTAGTGCTGAACAATCAACCATGAGATGTTCAAACATGAGACTACAGTAACTACGTGGCTTTCGAGCCTTACAGACTTGATTTGCATTCCGCAAGTACGTGTCTTGCGTCGACATGCGGTTACGCGAGTGATCGCATCGTATGCGCAGCCGTACAAGCGGGATCAGATCGTTTCGCGAATGGTTCTCAGTACCATCCATGTGAGTCAAGCACACATTTGAGAAGCAGTCGCACACCGGGAATCGCGCTCGCGTGGTTCCCGTTTTTCTAAAATAACATACTTGTCTATATTAAGGGAAAAGCTGAAAAGCTTGACACTATCTATAGTAGTGTGATATTCTGTCCGCGTACATAACGAAAGTGCCCGTCAGGCTGGCGGGCTTGACGGGCACTTTTCGAGCAGAAAGGAGACGGAATCGATAAATTGTCCGATACCTGTAGACTGCGTTATTTCTAGTCCGTAGAAACAGCGCCAGTATAGCAGGTTAACTTGATCTTGTACTGAAGTCTTGGTGTGAGGCCTGCTACTGCATTGAGGGTTGTCTATTTTGAGGGAAAAGCATCCTAAACACTGGCTTTCTCTGTATTTCAGAGACTTCTCTACATCTCCTGTCATGTGAATGCCACGAATGCGCATATGGCAGGGGTATTATTCGAACTAATTAGGGTGCACGGGTGCGCCCTACAGTACGCATGGAAAGGATTTAGCTATGCGCAATATATCTATCGATGACATCAATGCTGCGATCCTCAATGGTGGGGCGGGAAGCTTATTGGTCCGAGTGGAATTAGAACCCGCTTCGGGGTTGGACGGCATCATTGCTCCGGCAAAGTATGCTGGCGCTAATAACGCCACTTATGTTTATGAGAAGCGGTATCTCGGAGAGGAAAAACCTCAGAAAGTCGTTCTCATTGACTCAAAAGGATCGTTTGCCAACAGGGTTGAGGAAACAATTACCGAAGCAAGAAGGACTGGTGAGGGGCTCTTGGCGTCCATGCCACATATCGTTGTCAAGTATGATGACGAATCTGGTAGCAAGACTTATTGCGACAGCCAACTTCCTCATCGTGGTTTCGATGGTCACATTCGCGTAGGTGTCCATGATGGAAAATCCACATCGGAGGCGAAGGAGTACATTGATGCTCGCAATTCGACTTTGGAAAATCTTTTGCCTCTGTTTGAGCTGTCTCCAGTCACGGTGCTGTTTGGCGGGTGGGATTCCACTAGGAGCAAGAATCAGTTGCGAATCCCATCGGTATTGACTGGTGAAATGTATGGCGTGCTTGCGGATCAAAGCGATGATGATCCCGCCATTCATCGTGCCGGAGCGCGAATTGATCCGGTTGGTGCCAGCGTGAGCGTGGCTAAGAAGGCTGATCGAGAAAAAATAGTCGGAGATAGCATCGATCTTAGTGAAAACACAAAAAACAAATTTATTGGCAGCGGTAAGGGTTCCATTATTGGTCTAGGAGCCATTCCGCCGAGTGCAGATAAAGGGGCTCTTGATGGCGTTTCGGTACGTGGCATCGTTTCAAGTCGTGTACTGAGCTTTACGATGCTTCGCACCTTCCACTTTGGTAAGGGCGTTGAAGGCGACGCCGCCATTCGTGCTTTGATTGCTGCTGCGCTGCTTCGCGCTATGGCTGGATATGATGAGAATCCAGTAGTCAGGGCTAATTGCGCGTTGACTGAGACCGGCAAGCCATCGGTTGTACTTAACAAGCGTTACGGCGAAAAGGAAGAATTCGAGCCTCTCACTGCAGAATCTACTGAGAAACTGCTGGAAGAGGCTTATATGCAGGCTCGGGAAAAGGCCGGCATTGTCTGGAATGGCCAAGAGTTTTTGGTACAGGGAAATCCTGCGGTTTTTGACAATGCTTCTGCCGAGGAATAGATCAAGGACGTCTCATGGCTTTTGCTATTACAGCGAACTTTCTGCTGGGGACGTATCAGGGAAGCGATTCTGGCGGTAGACCGGAACCTTACCCTTCTCCAGACAGACTCTATAAGGCATGCGTTGCTGCCGCATACAACACGTTTGATTTCGAAAGGCAAACGGATGATCGTGTTCTGACGGACGAGCAGATTAAAAATGCTTTGGCATGGCTGGAGGATAATCCTCCGCATAGTATTCTGTTGCCCCGCGTTATTCCATCAACTAGCGATGCTATTTCATACCGAGACAAGGGATATTTAGAAAAAGGGAAAGTAAAGAAGAGCCCGGATAAAGCCTCTAAAGCGATGTCGTATTGCCAGAATGCGGTGGAATCCCTGTTATTGACATGGCAGTGGGACGAGAATCCTAACCAAGAGGTCATCAACACTCTTAACCTGCTTTGTGGCGAGGTCCCTTACCTGGGCGAGGCATGTTCTGTTGTGGAACTAAAGGTCATAGCTGGTGGGGGTATACCGGAGGTCCAACGCGACAAGACATGGACGCTGGAGAAAGGCCCGATGCTGTCCGGAATTTCCAGACATAATCGTGTGTTTGCCGTGCCGGGAACAGGAAGGCTGGAAGAGCTGAAACGTGCCTATATGGCCGCGAATCCCGAGGGAAAAGGCAAAGGAAAGAATGCTGCCAAGTCGAAGATAAGGGCAAAGGAGGCCGAGCAGAACTTTCTTAATGACTATGTTCCAAAGGAGACTGAGGGCTTGGCCGGCTACCGGCCTCCTTTTGTCCATTCGGAGCGAGCCCTTGAAGCCCCGTGGACAAGAGTGATTGTCATGAGCGTGACTGTTGATGAAGGTCATCAGGGTGAAAAGTCGGAGTGGAAACCTTCCGAATCGGAGTACGTCGGTTGGGCAGTTGCGTTGCATCGTTTCTTGGTGAAGCAATGGGGTGTTGATCCCGCTCCATCTCTGGTTGGCAAATATGTTAGTGGGATAAAGCGTCCGGCGAACAATGTTGCTATTCAGATTCTCGATTCAGAATTGAAATCGAGCTATGGAATTCAATTGCGTGACGATGTTGCGAGAAAACTTCCGGGATTCCTTATCATGCTTCCCAAAGACATGCCGCAACATGACATGCAGAAACTGTACGATGTCTGTAAGCGTTCGAAGGGGAAAACTCTGTACTTTTCTCAAGCTGTTCCAAAGCTGCGATTAGGGGAGTCTGCCTTGATCGATGCGGAACATCTATGGAAACCAGTAAGCGTCGATTTCGTGCGCTACTGGATGCCTCGTCCTCTTGCCATTGCGGAGACTCGACCGATACCGGATCCCAAGAAAAAGCGTCATTGGCGAGCTGCCGAATCAATGTATTTGGCACTGGGCCATGTATGGCGTGATAAGTATGTTCCCAATGATATTCAGGGTACGCGGGAATCGCGGTATTGGGAGACGGTGGATGCAGTTGCTGATCAGTCTTCTAATTTCAGAATATTCGATTGCCGACGGGTGAGTCGCGTGAACATGATTGATTATGCGCATCATACCAATAGTTCCAATGTGTTACGTGCCATGAGTGCTTTAATCGCCATTTCTGATGGTGAAGGGTCGCTTGATTGTGCCGCTTTAGCTGTTGGGCAGAGTCGACATTTGGGAGGTGGATTCCTCGTGCCTCTTGATTTTCCCAAAAACATGATTGTGCCTGACGGACACTTTGAAAAGGGGGTTCCTTCATGGTTGAAGTGACTCAGGCTTTAGCTTTTATGGAACAGCAGTATGCTCAGTTTGTTGCCTTGGCTCATGATGGTCGCACTCCATACCGCTGGCAGTTCCGTTTGATGCGGTATGTTGCGCAAGAAGGACGCTGGCCTGATCGTATTTCAGTGCCAACGGCATCTGGCAAAACCAGCGTTATTGATATCCATGTATTCCTTAATGCGATGGTCGGATTGGCTGAAGGCGAAAGCCGAAAAGAACATGAGATCTTGTCTTGCCTTCCGTTGCGGCGCATCCCTCGGCGCTTGGCATTAACGGTGAATCGTCGCTCTCTTGTCGATGACCAATTTGATGAGGCTGACGAGCTTTGCGGCAAAATCCACACGAGTGACTCCATGATTCACTATAAGGAAGGCCTCAAGCTCAGAGCTGGTGTGCATGATGGTTTGCCTCATACTGATAAGCCTTCCGTTATGAATGTTGTCGAATTGCGTGGGGGTATAGCTTCTCAGAGAGACTGGCGGTATTATCCGCAGACCTGTGCTGTCATCTGCGCTACACCTGACATGTTTGGCAGTCGTTTGCTGTTTCGTGGTTATGGTACCAGCCGTACTATGCGCTCCATGGAAGCCGGATTGCTTGCCTATGATACTGTGCTGGTGGCCGATGAAGCGCATCTAAGCCGGCAGCTGCTTGAAACAGCGCAACAGGTGGATCGCATTGAAAGTATGGCTGACTATCCTCTCAGTGAATACGTTTCTCCACTGCAGGTAGTGGAAACCACGGCGACTCCAGCTAGCGAGGATGCAAAACGGACCAGCGTGGAAATCGAGCAAGAGGATTTGACGGTTGAGACATCGCTTGCTGATCGACTGTGCAAGCCGAAGCCGGTTGTTCTGGATTGCACCAGCGCTACGGAAAAGGAAGAGATCCAAAAGATCGTTGATACCTGCGTTGGAATGATCCAGAATCAAGAATCTGGTGAATATGGCGAGACTGGCAATGGCGTAGTCGGGTGTATTGTCAATACGGTTAAAAAAGCCAAGCAAGTGGCGAAAGAACTGTCGGCTCAGCTGAAGAAAGCTGGTATCAGACGCCCAGTAGCGAGCTACATAGGTCCAATGCGCGCCTACGATAAGAAAAAAATCCTTACGGCAATGCGCGATGCTATGTCACTAGATGCTTCGCCCGAATCTCCATGTTGCATCATTGGCACGCAGACGTTGGAAGTAGGCGTGGACGTTGATTTCACGACCCTTATTACGGAATTAGCTCCGGCATCTGCGTTGGTGCAGCGCGCTGGCCGTGTCAATCGTCGTGGGCTGAACCCCCAAGGCGATATGTATGTCTTTGGCGTCGAGGGGAAACGGCTAACTGCTAAAACAGCGGCTCCATACGATGAGCGGGATCTTGATAAAGCTTTGGCTTGGTTGGAGAAACTTCCTCGGACTGATTCGGAATTACCGAACATGAGTGCGTGGTCAGTTCGGCAATCGATTCTGCAAGGGAATTATGTTCCTGCAGAGAAGCCTCGTCGTCTGCTGTTCCAACGTTTGGAGCCGTGGGATGCTGAGAACCTTTCATCCACGGATGAACAGTTGTCTGCTGATTTGCGGTTGCCGGGGCTCCAACAGGGGAGTGCGGATCTCAATCTGTGGTTGCGTGATGATCTGGCGGACGATTCCCCGGACATCGGTGTTGTGGTCAGGGATCTGCCGCAGGACACGAATGTTGCCATCGCATTGCTTGAGGAAACTGAACCTGAGAATGAGGAATTGTTCCCGTTGCGTAATCAGGACCAAGCGGCAAAGCTGAAGGCGAGTCTTGAAGGTGGTGCTATAAGGGCTTTCCTGTATCGAGCTTCAAACGAGGAAGGACAACGCGTCTTGCCTCTAGGTGCTGCGGATGCGAATCGACCTGATTCATATGATGGGCGCATTAAAACCGGTGATGTCATCGTCTTGGACGCTTCCGTGAAAATGTTCACTGAGCTTTCTTCGGAGGGGGAAGTGGTAATGCTCGACCTTGATGGGAAGAGCATGGCTAAAGATGTATACAATGCATGCGCCCTCGGGAAAATGGTACGTTACTATAAGGAAGCTGACGGTCACGATGGAATCAAGACTGCTTTTACGCAGGCCTATGCGTTGGTGAATAACATAGGCGATTTTACTGCTGAGCAGCAAGAGCAGATGAATCGCGATTTGCAATTGATTTGTACACCAGCATCGGAAATGTCTTCAGATTCTTTTGCCGATGCAAATACTCTTGTGCTCAACCGTATCATGTATGAAGAAGATGAAACTGGGTGCAAAACCTGGTGGGTGGTTGTCAGTTTGCATGCCAGTGATTCGGGATCGGAATCCGATCAGGAGATATTGAGCGCCAAAGCTAAAGAATATGAATTATTGCTTGGTGGTCCTCATCGACAAGAGGAAGGCCACCAAGATCATGTTGCGGCACGAGCTGAGGCCTTGGCACGTATGGTAGGTTTTGATGATGACATGGTCGAGAATCTTCGTATTGCTGGCGAATACCATGACGAAGGCAAAATCGATGCACGCTTCCAGACTTTGCTTTATCAGGGACGAAAGCCGCAGGGGCAGCGAAAGTTTCGTGCCAAAAGTCGATTTAGCTCTCGTGCGTGGGAACAGCAGTTCAGGAACCAATGTCAGCTGAGAGGGTGGCGTCATGAGCAGCGATCCGTGGCTGAATTTGTGTTGGCATGTGAAACCGAAACGGAACTTCGTCAATTGCCGGAATATCGCAGACAGCTGATCGAACGACTCATTGGAACTTCGCATGGTCATGGACGGTCGACCTTCGAACACGGGACGGACTATCTGTTGCCGGAGAGCGGAGGAGCATCTAGAGCGCAAGCGCCGGCGCTGAACAATATCGCTGATGATTTGTTTGAATCTGGAGGGTGGGAAGCCCTTATTGATCGCACCAATCAACGATATGGTTTCTGGGGAGTCTCCTATATGGAAGCACTCTTAAGAGCGGCTGACATCACCTGTTCGAAGGAGGGATTGTAATGGCTATTCGGATACCAGCGGATATTACTGACGCCTTTTCCCACCTCATGATGGTCGGACTTGCTTCAATTCTGGAAGATGATGATAGTGGCCGACATTGCATGATCCGGTGGGTCGATTTTCGTCATGCGGAACTGACGATAAGTGATGATTTGGATATGGAAGCAGTATCCGTCATAGTCAGTAATCATGCAGAACGATGGTCTTCCATGAAGGCATTGCAATCTCGCGGAGACTATACGGTTTCCGGTGCGAGAGATGCAGGGAAGAGCTCTTCCATGCATGCCACTATGTCACCAAGATTGAGTGCTTTGGGTGTGCCGGGTGGCTGGGAGAAACTGTCTCAAGATCGCGAAGCGGCGATTGACGACTTGCGAACTTGGGGCGATTACCGGTATTTCGGGGCATTGGGCCAACCTTCGTACTGGTCAGGTGAACGGAGTAAAAAGTTATGGTCTGACGCAGGTGCCTCGCGTTGGGAAATGGTTACACGCAACCAAGGCCAGGAATTCGTTCAAGGTCGATTGCTTCCATTGGCTCAAAAGGTAGCTGAGCGTTCCGTTCAAGCTGTACAAGATGGGTTGATGGGGAAGGATATTGTTGACGAAGCGGGCAAAAATAGTGCGACGAGTCGCACTGCGACTGGACTGCATGCGCCGTCAAAAACCGATAACGCTCGCGCTTGGTGTGCATTGATGGGCGTGTCTGCTTTCCCTACGTGGGTTTGCACCAGTGCTGGAAACGATGATCGTGATCCGAGTACGGCTCTGTTTCAGTTGAAAGGACCTATCCGTTTCGCTGTGCTTCCCATAACAGACAAGCCTTGGACGGTTGCGAAATATCGATCGGTAGTTCGTAGTAGCGCGCTCGCCGAATTCGGCATACAACAGAAGACCACGACGACCGACATGACAACAATTAGCTCTGCTGCTGATTGGTTGCGCGAAAAAGGCGTGTGTGCCTGCGTACTGTTCAACCAGTTTGTTTCCGACAACGCTAGCGCGCCGGAACGTTGGCTTGAGCCGGGAGAAATAATTCCTCTGTAAATGCGAAGAATCGGAGAAAAACATGGACGATGACCCCATCCCGATTAGCTTGGTTGCCAACTACATGTTCTGCCCACGCAGAGCATGGTTGGAAGCTGTCGGAGAAAAAGTCGAATCGGCACAGATTGCGCAAGGCACGTATGATCATCGAAAAGTTGATCGTTACGGTGGCGCTCCGGACGCCGATTCATTTCAAGCGGTAAATATCAGGCATGAGGGATGGGGCGTTTCCGGGCGCCTTGATGCAGCGTGCATGACGGATGATGGAATCATCATCCGCGAATATAAGGCCACCCCGGTAAAACGTGCGATGCAAGTCACTGAAGCAATGCGAACACAGTTAGCTTTGCAGGCGGCTTGTTTGGAAGATATGGGGTTCTCCGTTGCGGGCACTGAAATTTTCTTCACCACGCACCATCGTCGTGTGGAAGTTGAGCTTGACCAAGAGGATTATGACCAAGCGCACAAAGCGGTAGAGGAAACCAGAGCGTTGATTAATGCTGGTCATGCTCCCGAGCCTCTAGAAGATAGCGCCAGATGCATGCGTTGCTCTCATGCTGGGATATGTCTTCCTGAGGAACGTCAGCTATGCGAAGTCACGCATAGAATCATGGTGTCGTCTCCAGACAACCAAGTAACGCATTTGGCAACCCCGGGAGCCAAAGCATTTACACGATCAGGTCGAATGATAGTACAGAAGAATGGTGAAGAACTCGCATCCGTGCCATTGGACACCATTCAAGGTCTGCAGATATACGGAAACACTGATCTGTCTAGCGGCCTCATTCGTGAGCTGATGTGGCGCGATATTCCAATCGTATGGTGTAGCGGAACGGGAAGGATGTATGGGTGGGCGACATCATCCTATGGTCCGAACGGTGAACATCGAGTGGATCAGCACGTTGCCTCTCATGAAGGCAGACTCGGACTCGCGAGAGAATTTATCATCGCTAAAATACATAATCAGTCCGTACTGCTCAGACGTTCAGAATCAGACAATCTGGTGCTACCTCAGCTGCGACAAATCGAAAAACAGGTAGCTAACGCGAACAGGTGGCAGGACGTTTTGGGATTAGAAGGCGAAGCTGCATCGCTCTATTTTTCGCAGTTTGGACATCTCGTTAAGACTGAAAAAAGAGTCGATTGGCCTTGGGTCGCAAGGATGCGTCGTCCCGCTCCCGATGAGCTTAACTCATTGCTAGACTTCACTTACACTCTGCTGCTTTCAGACTGCGTGAGAGCATTGATTTCCTGCGGGCTTGATCCGCATGCGGGCTTTCTGCATAGCAGTAAACGAAACAAGCCAGCACTGGCGTTGGATCTTATGGAGGAGTTTCGCGCTCCCATTGCGGATTCCGTGGTGCAAACAGTCATTAATAATGGCGAAATCAGTGTAGACGGATTTTCACATGTGCTTGAATCAGTACGTATGACTGATAAGACGCGTAAGACTGTCATCCAGGCATACGAGAGGCGTATGGAGACGGAGATTACGCATCCGATATTTAAATACAAGGCATCATGGAGACGGATTATCGAGATTCAGGCTCGAATGATTCTGGGGTACCTTGACGGAACGCAACCTGAATACAGGGGGATACGAATTCGGTAGAAGCGGCAACGGTGGAAGCGGTTTCATATCGGGAGGCGGATGATGAGTGACGAAAAACGAAGTTATCTTGTGGCGTACGACATCAATGATGATAGACGTCGTGATCACGTGGCAAAAATATTACGGTGCTATGGCGAGAGGTTGCAGTATAGCGTGTTCTTTCTGCGGATTCGGCCTGCAAAAATGCTGGTTGTCCAGAATCTAATAGAAGTTGAAATCGATGGTTCAACGGATTCAGTTGTTGTCTGTTTTCTCGGAAAAGAAGAGCAGGCAAGAGAGGGAATGTCATTCTTGGGACGACGGGAATACAGTGATTTAACCATTCCGACGGTTATCTGATTTCACTTTAACCTCTCTGATTGTCTTTCACCTATGTGATTGTGGCTTGATAATTCAAAAGGTTTTTTATGAATTTTGGAATACGAGAGGTGAATCATTGCTGCGACACGCGATGACCTCTCGCATGAGGAAATATAAGGGTTTATGTCTCTTTTTCTGGTGATAAACTGACTGGAGGGAGAGGTATCTGTTCCGCTCTCGCAAAGTTTTTAATTCGCTTAGTCATTAGAGCGGATTAGAATGAGACCATTCCTGAGCTAATCAGCTCAGGACTTCATTGAGGAACGCCCGCCATACCCGCGTTCTATTGGAATGCTAAAATTCCTGAGCTAATCAGCTCAGGACTTCATTGAGGAGCGCCGTCCATATCCCAGTAGCGGTTTTTCGTCTGGTATTCCTGAGCTAATCAGCTCAGGACTTCATTGAGGATTCTGCATGATTTTTCGGGTTGGAAAACAGGAAACCAGAAATTCCTGAGCTAATCAGCTCAGGACTTCATTGAGGATTGAAAATCGGCGTGGAACCGCCAGAAGGCCATCAGATTCCTGAGCTAATCAGCTCAGGACTTCATTGAGGATTTTGGGCTTTGGAGGCATGGGACTCCACACCTAGGCATTCCTGAGCTAATCAGCTCAGGACTTCATTGAGGACGCGATACGCTCACCGTACTCGGCTATGTGCAGGAGATTCCTGAGCTAATCAGCTCAGGACTTCATTGAGGACTGATGGTCATGATCGGGCCTCGTGCTTCCTGATGATATTCCTGAGCTAATCAGCTCAGGACTTCATTGAGGATCCAAGAGGCCGCTCACGAGCCGACCGACGAGGAAATTCCTGAGCTAATCAGCTCAGGACTTCATTGAGGATAGTCGAGCATCTGCGGACTGCTCCACCCGCCTGCGATTCCTGAGCTAATCAGCTCAGGACTTCATTGAGGAGCCACCACCGCAAGCCAAACGGACTCTACCGGAAAATTCCTGAGCTAATCAGCTCAGGACTTCATTGAGGAATGATTTCGTGGATGGTGCTTTCGGTCGCGTTCAAATTCCTGAGCTAATCAGCTCAGGACTTCATTGAGGAGCCGGTGGCGGCGGCGGAGATCAGGGAGGCACGGGCGATTCCTGAGCTAATCAGCTCAGGACTTCATTGAGGATGGAATGGTGTCGGCTGGTGACCAGCGGTATGCTGGCGGATTCCTGAGCTAATCAGCTCAGGACTTCATTGAGGAAGGATCACCGTGACGATCAGCAACAACTTCACCTGATTCCTGAGCTAATCAGCTCAGGACTTCATTGAGGAATGGCGCAGAAATACGGATGCCTCGACCAAGAGACAATTCCTGAGCTAATCAGCTCAGGACTTCATTGAGGAGCGTAGATCCTTGCGGCCACGGCCTCGTACTGTTATTCCTGAGCTAATCAGCTCAGGACTTCATTGAGGAATTCCAGCGCGCAGGAGGCGCCTCGGCTCATTACGATTCCTGAGCTAATCAGCTCAGGACTTCATTGAGGACGGCACGGAAGACAGGACGGGGCACGTCAGGCGATCGGATTCCTGAGCTAATCAGCTCAGGACTTCATTGAGGAGTGGCGTTTTCGGTGGCGTCAAGTCAGTCGCGTCCGAATTCCTGAGCTAATCAGCTCAGGACTTCATTGAGGAGATAGGCAATGTTTCCATCAAAAATATATCATGCGGCGATTCCTGAGCTAATCAGCTCAGGACTTCATTGAGGAGCTAAGACTGGCGAGGAAGTCGTGGAAGACTGCAAGATTCCTGAGCTAATCAGCTCAGGACTTCATTGAGGACTCGACGGTGACAAGGTCGGCAGCGTCGTCAACGGATATTCCTGAGCTAATCAGCTCAGGACTTCATTGAGGAGAGAGATAATAGTTGGCGAGCCACTGGCTCAGATAGATTCCTGAGCTAATCAGCTCAGGACTTCATTGAGGATTGTCGGAGTACGTGATGGTGAACTGGTGGTTGGCGATTCCTGAGCTAATCAGCTCAGGACTTCATTGAGAGTCTATTGGCTCTGATTGTCGTTGTGCGCCCTGGCTTGTGAAGCCGCTTTCTGAATTAGGAATAGCTGCTATCAGGGAGGGCAAGAGAACTATGTCAAATTTGACGTAGATTGTGGCATTTTCTGTGGCCAAGTTCATCCTTGATGAAAGGATTTCTACTTGTAATGTAGTATTGGTGCGTATGATGCTGAGAATTGACGAGCGCGATTTGAGGTCGAAGCTCAATGAGCACAGGAGCCTTATTGGATATGGTTCCAAGGGCGACGGCATCGCCAACATTGTTGCGGGCCTATTCTATATTCCAACAGCATGGACGTTTGCGGAATTGCCGATGCGGGCACGATGCTTATTTGCTGTGCTGGGTGTTGTGATAATCGCGTTGGGTGTCGCGAGTATCGTATGCAAGGGACTCACTTCCGAAAAACTATATAAGGAAATCGAATCGATGAACAGAAGAGCTAGCTCTCTCATTGCGGTCAAGGATGGCATGGACGCGCTGTCCAACCGGTATCTGACGTATTACGACGAGCAGTGGAATTGTTGGTTTCTTCCGAACCATCGTTCATTTGATTCGTATGAGGAAGACAAAAGAAAGCTTTCGTCATATCTTTCGTCGGAATTCAAGATTCCGTCTGACGATTTCCAAATGAGATTCGTTGGAACTGCGACCAGTACAAAGTTGTCTACCGCGCATAATGAGGAGCGCACTTACGATTACCGATTGTATCTTGCGTCGGTGATCCGGATTCCTGATGCTTGGGATGCTGAAGGTGAGTTCGCGATTGGATCCAAGAAGTGCAAGTGGATGACGGTCGGTGAAATGCTGAACGACAGGAAAATCTACGCCATCAACCATGACGTAATCCAAATGCTCAAGGATCTCATCTGACACATGTTGAGAAGTTCACTTCGCGTATAAGTCTTCCCCTTTCTGTCCGTAGAAAGCCATTTTAACTCAAGTAGATAAGTTATGTAAGAGACATGCGAGAACGAGAAGATTTCCTGAGTGTCCAATAGACGTCCGGATTTTCCGCCACAACGTCGCGTATACGTCCGGCATTATCGGCACTCGTGCATCCAGCTGTGTCTGCGGTTGCCTCCCATGGAGGGTGACTGGACTGTGATTTTGATGTATGCCTAGATGCTGCTTTGCAGGCTGTCTGCACAATTCGAAATTGAAGCAAGAGTTTCGGGTTGCGCAGCCGCAATTGACGGACGGTGCGTCTTTCGGGTGCAAAATGCCTTGATCGAAGGCCCGTGTCAAACGGAGCTCTCACGTTATTGCTGTCAAGAATTGGGGAAATAGGCATCAGGTTTGAGGATTGCCTGTTGTTAAGGCCGAAAACGACTCAAGGAAATCTCGGTGGTAGAGATTGTTAAGTAGGAATGGTCAAAATTGTTAAATAGAGGTTAGTGAAGGTTGATATATGCGATCTTGCAGAGTTGGTGTGATGTGCTAGGGGTGAGCACCCTCGTTGACGCCCGGTTTGGCGACATCCAGGGTACTCTTTTCTCTGGGAGATGTTTTCGCTAGAGGATGTTGCTTTGGTTTAGCCAGGCACGTAGGTCATGAATTTCCTGATCGCAGATGCCGTGAGCCATTCCCGGATATTCGAAGTAGGTGAGATTGCCGGTTTGCGCAAGTTTGTTGCGCGCACGCTGTTGGTCGGATAGTGGAATTGTGCGGTCTTCGCTGCCGTAACAGAGTGCGAATCGCGTGCGTCCGGTCGCGGGCAAAGGCTCAGCGGTTTCGCCTTTGAATGATGGGCTCATCAGAATCGCCCTGTCGAACGCATCGGGATGTTCCGCAACCATGCGATACGACAGGTATCCGCCCTGCGAAAACCCGATCAGTACCTTGCGGAAATGCGCGTATGCGGGCGAATCCAGCAATCGTACGACGGCGTCGCCTACGGCACTGCACTCACGTCGACGCTCTTCTACGGAACATCCATCTGGATACCAGTAGTAGCTTCCGATGTAAGGACGTTCGTACGTGCCTCGGAACGACAGATAATTCGGATGCTGGGCAGGAGCAATGGAGTTGTCCGTTGAAGATGCGTCTTGCTTCGGAACATCATAAATCGCATCAATAATGCGGATCATCTCATTTTCATCATTGCTGAATCCATGAAATCCCAAGAACAGCAGATCATCGCCGGCTATTTCGCAGGCGGCCGTCTCAATGCTGGTACTCACGTTCAAACGCATGTCATCCTCCCATCGCATGTCGATAGTATGCAGATTTCCAACGGCACCATAACGGTGGACAGCGAAGTGGGGAAGGGCACGACGTTCACCGTTATGCTGCCGTTGGTTGAGGAAAACACTGAATATGTGGCGAAGTTTACAGCAATCCATCCGCATGCAACGCGCCATACATGCGGTCCAGGCATTCGACCAGCAGCGGATACGGCATTGCTATGTTCACGCGCACGCATCCGGCACCGGTCTCGCCGCATGAACGTCCGTCGGTCAACGCCACTTGCGCCTTCTCAAGGAAGTATGCGGCCGGATCGTCGATGCCAAGCGGCGAGAAATCAAGCCATGCGATATATGTGCCCTGCGGTTTGATATAGCCGACGCCGGCGAACCTTTCACGCATCTGCTCGTCGAACAACGCCAAATTCCTGCGCACATAGGCAAACGCATCCTGGAACCACAGGTCGCCTTCGTTATATGCGGTGGTGGTGGCGATTGCGCCGATGGTGGCGGTCTGATGTTCGCTCCACTCCGCCTTGACCGCCCACATGTCACGATCCGCAGGATTGGTAAGCAGCACCTGCGCGCACTTCGTGCCCGGAATATTGAACGATTTCGACGCGCTGGTAGCGGTCATCGACTGTAATGCGGCCTGCTCGCTGATGGTGGGGAACGGAATGTGCTTGCCCTCAAACACGAACGGCGCATGAATCTCATCATTGAAAATACGCACGTCATACTGTGCCGCAAGATCGCTCAGACGCAGCTCCTCCTCCAAGGTGAGCACTTTGCCGATCGGGTTGTGCGGGTTGCAGAGCACGAACGCATGGCATCCGGCCGCAAACGCGCGTTCGATGGCGTCGAAGTCGTACACCCATTGCGCCTCTCCGGTTTCGGCGTCGCCGCTTTGCAGCATTTCGATTTCGATCACGTCAACGTCGTACAGTTTCGGAACGCTCAAAAACGGCATGTAGGCAGGCGTCGGCACGATCACGCTGTTGCCCGCACCGACCAGTTCACGCAAGAAAATCTCATAAGCTTCGAGTACGTCGGGAACCACGCGAATAATGCTCGGATCGACATCCCATCCGTAATGCGAGCGTTGCCATCCTGCGCATGCTGCTGCCACGCGCTGTTTCCAGGGTTCGGGAATGTAGCCGAGTTTGCAATGGTCGCAGGCGTTGTCGATGGCTTCTTGGATGCAGGGAGCCAGGCCGTAGTCCATTTCGGCGATGAACGCGCCGATGCAGCCGGGGTAGCGTGTCCACTTGTCGGAGCCGACTGCGGCAAGATCGGCTGCGGTGGTGTGGTCGATGGCGTCGGCGTCAAAGCCGGAACCGGTACGATGCTTCATTTCCATGATTTCTTCCATGGTTCCAGCATGACGTACCGATGCTTGCACGAACAGTGTGTTCTTGTACTGAAAGCAAAGACTGTTATGAAGTTTTCTTATATCAGATGCTTTTGCTATTCAATTATTAATCTGATTATGACGATATAGCAAAATACTGGAAACAATTGTTTGCTGCAGTATTCCGCGATTGCGAATAAGCACGGATATCAAACGATGAATCAAATGTTTTCCAAATACTGGTGTGACGCCCTTTCGATTTCGTCTTTGACGCGGGCCACTGCCGGTCGGTCGTCCACTTTTCTTGTGACGAAACAGACTGTGCGGAATGCGTTGTTGTCGGCGATTGGCAGTGCGGCCAAATCGGGTTGGATTCCAGCGGTTGTGGCTAAGCGAGATACGATCGAGACGCCCATGCCAACTTCCACCAGATTCTGCGTGGCCCAAAAATCGTCGGTCGAATGTGTGATCTCCGGTGTGAAGCCGGCGGCACGCGCCAACGACACCAGATTCGCCTGGCAGGTTTCGCAGCCGGCGATCCACTGTTCGCTGCGTGCCGAAACCAATTGGACCGGCAGGTGCGAGCTTTCGTACTGGCGCGCGATCGCATTGTTCGCGCCGATCAGCAGCATCAGCGGATCGACGCCGAAAGGAGCGACTTCCAAATCGTCCGGTCCGGCCAAAGCGGGGAGTGAATTGTATTGGAAGATGATCGCGCAATCGGCAAGCCCCTGTTCCAACGCCTCCATGGCCTCAGGCGGCTCCATCTGCATGAGGCTCACGCGAATGTCGGACGTTTTGCTGATATGCACGAGCACGCGTGCCACGAACGACGAACATACCGATGGGGGAGCGACCAAACGAATATGCGTCGATCCGTTGCGCTGGTACTCTTCCACATCTTTGACGGCTTGGGTGACTCGATTGTCGATAAGCTGCCCGTGACGTGCCAGAATACGGCCGATCGGAGTCAATTCCACGCCATGCGACGTGCGCTGCACGAGTTTTGCGTCAAGTTCACGTTCGATCTTGCGGATCTGCTGGCTGATGGCCGGTTGCGACCATCCGGTTTCACGCGCGACCGCGGAGAACGAGCCCAAACGCTCCACGTTCCACAAGGTCACCAGAATCTGCGGGTTCAGTGTTTTCGTGCTGAATCCCGTGGCATTCGCGGTGATGCTGATGTCGGTGTTCGTGTTGGCGTTTTCACGCGTGTTGCTATCGGCTGGAGTGTTCATATGAGGGTAGTGCTCAGCTTTTTAGGAATGCGGGGATGGCCTCGGCCGCCGCATAGCCCGCGCGGTACATGCGTTCCAAACCTTCGAACGACTTGCTCAACGTGTTCAGGCCGTACAGGCTTTCCGGCGCGAGGATGAGCACGCGGCCGTCCTGCTCGTATTCCTTGGCCAGCGCCACTTCGTCGTTGTACGTCTGATAACGGTTGAGCAGTTTTTCCGCGGCTTCGGGGTGGCTGCGCTTCAAAATCCTGGCCGGGCCGATGTCCCTCTTCTGTTCGCGTACGGTGTCTTTCGGGCGGGTGAGTATCACCACGATACGGTCGTAGCCGTCATCGATGGCCTTCTGCACCGGAATCGGATCGGCGATGCCGCCGTCGTAATAGGGGACGCCATCGATCGCATACGGTTCGCAAGCTACCGGCACCGCTGATGACGCCTTCAGGATGTCGAAATTGTCGTAGCCCACGTCGGATTTGCCGAAATACTTCGTGGAGCCGTCTTCGGCGTTGCACGCAACCACGGTGAAACCGGTCGGGTTGGCTTCGAAAGCCGCGTAGTCAACCGGATTTTCGCCATCATGATTGCTGAGCGTGCTATACACGTAATCGAGGTTGGCGAAATTATGGTTCTTGACATAGCTGTCGAAGCTCGCGTATTCCTTGCGGAACGCGTACTGCGTGTAGAACGTGTGGTTGCGCCCATGCTGCTTCGCGATGAACGAAACCATGTTGGCGCTGCCGGCGGAAACACCATAGCAGTGGTCGACGCTGATGCCGTCCTCAAGCATGCGGTCCATCACGCCCGCACCGTAGATCGCGCGGAAACCGCCGCCGACGTCGATCATTGCCGTCCTGTGAGCCATATGCGTCCCGTCCTTTCGCCGTTCGTCCCTTTTGCGGGTTCAATTGACTTTACGCGGTCTAATTGACGTATTTTTGCGTGTTCGGTCATTTCTTATCGAAGGACGACGTAAGATATCTGCGAATAATCAATAAAAATGGAGTGGAGAAGATATCAATGAACGAAGCTGCACTGCCTCAGTCGACGGTCCACATCGCCCAAGCTGATCCGGACGGGATTCTGCTGGTGATTCACGCGGGTGCCGGCAATCGTGGCAAAAAGGATACGCCGGAACGTCGTGCCCAGGTGGAGCAGGATTTGAACAGGGCTCTTGAAGCTGGCTATGCGTTGCTGGAGCAGGGGGCTCCGGCGGAGGATGCCGTGTGCGCGGCTATCCGTGTCATGGAGGATGCTCCGGAGTTCAACGCTGGTCGTGGCGCTGCGCTGACGAGTGAAGGCATCGTATCCATGGATTCCTGCCTGATGACTGGTGTCGATGGCGAGGTTGGTTCCGCGTGCGGTCTGACCACGTCTAAGAATCCGATCAACGTAGCGCGTGCCATCAAGGAAAAGACCAAGCATGTCATGTTTGCCAAGCCTGGTAATGATTTGCTTAAGGAGTGGGGAATCGAACTGTGCGACGGTGATTATTTCATCACTCCGGCACGTCAGGAATCCTTGCGTGAGGCGCAATCCAACGGCGATGAGTGGGAGAAGCATGGCACCATCGGCGCTGTCGCCCGTGACTCGTCCGGCAACATCGCTGCCGGCACCTCCACCGGTGGCATTACCAACCAGATGCCGGGACGTGTCGGCGATTCGCCTCTGCCGGGCTGTGGTACCTATGCCAACAACGATTCCGTCGCGATCTCCTGCACCGGCATCGGTGAGGCGTTCGTCAAGGAAGTCGCTGCGCATCAGGTTTCCGATCGTGTTCTGTACGCCAAGGAAGAGCCGGTCGAGGCTGCGAAGGCGGCGCTGGATGGTGTCGCCCGTCATCATGGCGATGGCGGTATGATCGTCGTTCCGGCTCATGGTGAAGGCGCAATGGTGTTCAATAGCGAGATGATGAACTGCGGTTGGAAGTCTCCGAAGGGTAGCTACGTGCAGAGTTGATGCTGTAGTGGCAAACCGGCAAACAAGCCACAAAAGTACAGTGGGGTTCGAATCCATGAAGGATTCGAACCCCACTGTACTTGAGCTCCCTATATGGCCGGCGAATCGTTCGTCCACCGGCCAGAAACATCACTTAGTGATGGTGTTGTAGGTAGGCAGATTGGTGTAATCGAACGATACGTTCTTCACGTTCGTTGCGGACGCGGCGGCGACGTTGTCGTTCCACAGCGGAATCACCGGAAGATCCTTGGCCAGCACTTCCTGCGCCTTGGTGAAGTCCTCGGTTCGCTTCTTTACGTCGGTCTGGGCAAGTGCGGCGTTCAGGAGCTTGTCGAATTCCGCGCTCTTGTAATCACCATCGTTCGAACCATGACCGTCAGCGGAGCTGGAGGCATATAGCGGATTGAGATAATCTTCAGCGGATGGGTAATCCAGCATCCAGCCGGCACGGAACGCGGTTTTGATGGTGCGGTTGGTCACCTGGTTACGCACGTCGCTGAACGTGGCGTACGGCTCGCCAGCGGCGTCGATGTCGAGTGTGTTCTTGATCTGATTGCACACGGCATCGACCCATTCCTTATGGCCGCCATCGGCATTATATGCGATTCGGAAGTTGCCGGACCATGGCTTGATGGCATTGGCTTTCTTCCAGAGTTCCTTGGCCTTGGAAGCGTTGTATTTCAGGTTGCTGCCGTTCTGTTCCAGTTTCTTCACGTATTCGGGGACGAGCGGTGAAGTGAAATCGGTGGTCGGGGTCTTCGTGTTGTTGTAAACCTTCTTGACGATCTGGTCGCGGTTGATGGCCATGGAAATGGCCTGACGACGCAATTGGCCTTCTTCGTCGTTGCCGAAATGCTCAAGACGTTCCGGAATGACGAAGGACTGGAATGAGGATCCTGCCTGGCTGTAGGCGATCACGCTGGAATCCTGGCGGAAGGTCTTCACCGCGGACTGTGGAATCTGATCCATCACGTCGAGGTTGCCGGACAGCACGTCGGAGTAAGCGGAATCCTCATTCGTGTAGACGCGGTATTCGATGCCTTTGTTGGATACCTTGCGGCTGCCCTTATAATCCTTGTTTGGTACGACGATGATGTTCTTGTCGTGGGACCAGGACTTGAACTTGTACGGACCATTGCCAATCGGAGCCTGGCCGAACTTCTTGATGTCCTTAAATGCCACGCTTGGCAGCGGGAACATGGATTGGTGCGCGAGCTTGGTCGGGAATACGGAATCAGGCTTGTTCAGCTCGACGACCAGCGTGTAGTCGTCCGGGGTGGAAAGACCGGAAAGTGTGGCCTTCGGATCGACGTTCGGATCCTGCAGTTCGTCATAGCCCTTGATGGTGGAGAATCGGCTTGCGGTCTTCTGCGCGTTCTTCACGTTGGCGGCGAAACTCCAGGTGTCGGCGAAGGAATGGGCGGTTACCGCCTCGCCGTTGGTGAACTTCCAGCCTTTCTTCAACTTGATTGTGTACTTGGTGGCATCCTCGTTCGGGGTGATACTCTCGGCGACTTCGAGATGTTGCTTGCCCTTTGCGTCGAAGCTCACCAGACCTTCGAACAGGTATCGAATAACTCTGCCGCCGCCCATTTCGTTGGTGTCGCTTGGAATTAGACCGTTCTGCGGTTCGCTGTTGTTCACTGAAATCAGCGAGGTGCTATCGGAGCCGTTGGAGGCTGTGTCATCGTTGGAAGACGATCCGCATGCGGCGATCGACGTCAGCATGGCACCCGCCGCGGCCATGGCCAGCAGACGCCGGAATGTGTTGTTCTTCATTTCATTCTCCTTTAATGTCGACTTTTCCGCCGATTATGTCGACGAAAAAACAATAGGACATAATATGGGAGTTTTATAAAATTTTCGTGTCATGTCTCAATTTGAAAACGAACCGCTGGCAGGCGTTGGATATGGACGTTATCTTCAGCTTTCTAGGAATGCGGGGATGGCCTCGGCCGCCGCATAGCCCGCGCGGTACATGCGTTCCAAACCTTCGAACGACTTGCTCAACGTGTTCAGGCCGTACAGGCTTTCCGGCGCGAGGATGAGCACGCGGCCGTCCTGCTCGTATTCCTTGGCCAGCGCCACTTCGTCGTTGTACGTCTGATAACGGTTGAGCAGTTTTTGCGGGTTTCAATCGACTTTACGCGGTCTATCGGAACATTCGCGCTCAGCGATCAAGCAGCGATTGCGCTAATTGCGCGATTTGTGTGGAAGTGTCGGAATTGGCCAGCTCGATACCACCGTCCGCGTCTTCCGGAGAGAGTTTGCCCAACGATTCGAGCACCACGCCAAGATGGCGCACGGTACCTTCGTTGCCGTCGATGATTGCCGCTGTGTCGGGCAGCAGTTCGCGGAAATAGTCGCGGTAAAACACGAAATGCGTGCAGCCAAGCACTACCGAATCGATCGTCGACAAATCATACTGGTCGAAATACTGGTGCAGCGTGTGCATCACAACATCGTGATCGTCGAGTCGGCCGTGCTCAACGATCTCCACCAAACCGGGGCAGGGTTCCGGAAAGATCGTATGGTCTGTTTTGAAACGATCCATCAGCACGGCGAACTTGCGTTCCCGCAACGTCAGGGGAGTAGCTGCGACGATGACACGCTGACGATTGCCATGGCCTCGATCGCACGCCACCTTCAGCGCTGGTTCCATGCCAATGATCGGAATGTCGTATTTGTCGCGCAACTCGTTGGCTGCGGCGGAAGTGGCGGTATTGCAAGCGATGACAACCGCTTTCACTCCCTGCTCCACGAAACGTTTCACAATGGCGTCGGACAGCTTGCGTACCTGTTCAGGTGATTTGGTTCCGTACGGAGCGTTCGCGGAATCGCCAAAATACAGCACGCGTTCGTTCGGCATATCGCGGCGGATTTCGCGCGCCACGGAAATCCCGCCCAAACCGGAATCGAAAACGCCGATCGGTGCCGTTGAAGTCATACGTCCTCCCTTGTTCCGCACGCAAACATACTGCAACATAATGCACACGTGTTGCGTCCAACTTCTTCAATAGCCTACCGCGTGTAGAGTGAATCGGTATGAGCATTCCAAGCATTGTTTACAAAGCACACGCCACCGGCAACGATTTCGTGGTGTATCTGGACGCCGAAGGCACGTACGAGCCTACCGCCGATGAAGTGCGATTCCTGTGCGACCGTCATTTCGGTATCGGCGGCGATGGCTTGATCCGCCTTACTCATCCGCAGGCGGTGTCCGATTTGAACGACAAGCAGATTGCCGTTTGTGCTGCCGACAATGCGGATTGGTTCATGGACTACCGCAACGCGGATGGTTCGTTGGCTGAGATGTGCGGCAACGGCACGCGTGCGATCACCCTGTTCGCGCAACGGCAGGGTATTGCCGGTCAGCCGGGCGGTGAACCGTTCCGTCTCGGCACCCGTGCCGGTGTGAAGGTTCTGACTTCACTTGGCGATGTGCCGACTCTTGGCAAGGACGTGTTCCAGGTTGAGATGGGTTCATGGAAGCGTGGCGATCTTGATGGATACGAAGTGACGATTCCCGGCACGGCCGGTTCCGCACGCGGCACGTTCGTGGACATGGGCAATCCGCATGTGGTGGCCGTCATCGAAGACGCGTTCTCCAGCCTGCCGACGGTGGAACAGCTTGATTTGGTGACCAAGCCGGTGGTCGCGCCCCGAATCGAAAGCGACCAGAATGTTGAGTTCGTGCGCATCGACGAGCAAAGCGAAGGCGACAACGAGGGCAACGCCACCATGCGCGTCAACGAACGCGGCTGCGGCGAAACCCTGTCGTGCGGAACCGGCCTGTGCGCCACCGCCATCACGTTGCGTGCCAAAACCGGCATCGACCATTGGACGATCACCGTGCGTGGCGGCACCCTGCGCGTCGACGTGACCGATAACGACGTGAAACTCACCGGATCGGCCACCATCGTCGGCAAAATCGAACTGCTGTAAGGTTTTGCGCATAACACTGAAATTTGCGGATACGCAAAAGAAAGAAGCCGGCTGTTTCCAGTCGGCTTCTCTTGTAGGCGAGTGAATCCCTACTGCTGATTGGACGTTACTTGACGTCAACTGAACAGCAGGGGGCCGTCTTCGACGAGAATGATCACAATCAATGTCACGATCCATAAGGCATCGACCATCAGATCGTAATTAAGACGGTAGTAGGTGCGTACGCCCTCGCGCTTGGCCGGAATCTCCTGAACCACCGCCGTGGCATGAGACAACGCCATGAACTGCACGGTGGTGGAGAACATCAGGCACAGACACCACGGGCATAGCGCGTTGATCACAAACAACGACTGCGAGGTCAGCCAATACGAATAAGCCAGCGCGGCCAATCCACCCAGCCATGTGCACAACGCAAACCAGCGGGGCACGGCGACCTTCGTCAAACCGATCACCGCGATCGTTACGAACACTGATTCCGCGGCGATGCCGAAGAACGCATTCGGGAAACTCAAACCGGCGAACTTCACAACCTCAGCCTGCCACGATTCCGCAACCGCGGAACACGACATCACGGCATTCACATCACAGCTGAGCTTCTGACCGGGATTGCGCGCCAATTTCAGTGTCTCGGCGGAAAGCACGAACGATACGACCAGCGCTACCGCCGAGGCGATCAGCATGACTAGATACGTCCATGTCGCGGTATGCCGCCAACCGCGCGGCTTCGTATAATCATCGTCGAGAGTGGCTTCGGCAACCTGTTCGCCGGAAAAATCGCTCATCGTGCATCCTTGAATCAAAATACAAACGTTGTCATCGCCTAGTTTACGCGGTATTGTGCCGAGTCGCGCCAAAAACAGCTTACGATGGATACATGATTCGCGTAGGCACTGCGGCACCGCCCGCTGAAGGTTGGGACATTCACTGCCATACCGTTTTTTCCGACGGTACGGAAACGCCGCGTGCGTTGTTGCAGGAAGCGAGAGCATTGCGATTGCATGGTGTTGCGATTGCCGATCATGACACGACCTCCGGTTGGCAGGATGCGTTGGCTGCTTCGCGGGAGGTCAGATTGCCGTTGTTACGCGGTACGGAAATCACTGCCGTCGATGAGAGCGTATCCGTGCACATGCTCGCATTCCAATATGATCCGCTGAACGCCGATATCAGCGAGATGTTCGCGTCCACCCGCGAGGCGCGACTGCGTAGAACCAAGCGCATGGTCGAACTGATGGCGCAGGATTTTCCGATTACGTGGGATGATGTGCTCGCGCAGGTGCGTGAAGGCAAACGCACCACGATAGGCCGGCCGCATATCGCCGACGCATTGGTGGCTGCCGGCGTATATGACACACGATCCGACGCTTTCGCCGATGCGGTGAGCGCAACGTCGAAATATTACATTCCCACGCCATCACCGACCACGCACGACGTGGTGGCCGCGGTCAAGGGTGCGGGCGGGGTGGTGGTTATCGCCCACGCCGGAGACCCCCGGCGCAATCGGACATTACTGACCGACCGGCAAATCGAATCTCTCATCACCGAAGGCTTGGACGGTTTGGAAGTGTGGCATCGCGGCAATCCATCAGAACAGCGTGAACGTCTGCTCACCATTGCGCGCCGGCACGACCTGCTGGTGACTGGCGGATCCGATTGGCATGGTAAAGGCAAGCCGAACGCGCTGGGGGAGAACCTCACCAGCGACGAAACAGTTCAGGAAATCATCAATCGAGGCGTCCGCTTGAGCAAAGAATCGTCGAAGGCGAAAATAAAAAACCGAAACGCAATCATCGACGCGTAATTGAGATATGAAACCAGAAACGAGTTGATCGCCCAAAATGGAAAAGCCAGGCGCGAACGTCTGGCTTTTCTTGTTACGTCGAAAACGTGTGTTTCAGTTCGAAGCTGAAATCTGGTGATGCGAACGGGTCAGAGGTTGCCGAAACCGACGGCGTGCTTGGTTTCGGAACCGATGATGGCGTAGCCGAGCGAGCCTGCCGGCACCACGATGCGACGACCCTTGTCGTCCGTCAGATTGATGGTCTTGCCGTTCTCCACGGCGTCGGCGATGGCCGCGTTGACCTCATCGGCGCTCTGTTCGGTGCTGAAGGTGACGGTGCGGGCCACATTCTGAATGCCGAGTTCAATATCCATGGATGCTCCTTCGTGATAATGCGCAATGCATGCGCACGTGTATGTACGGGTTATGTGCGCCTATTCTACGCGTAGCTTCTCATCGGTGGCGTCTTCCGCCTCCCACTGATTGATCTGCGCCTGCGCTTTCTGCATGGTCGCCTCATCTCGCTCCAACAGTGGAATGAGTACTGTCGCGGCCTCGCTGTGCGATGCGGGAATCGATTCCTCGTTCGTATCGTCGTTGTCGTCGGCCGTTTCCAGCCTGCTGATTACCATGGTGGAACTTGACGGCATGGATTCGTGCCGTTCTTTTGCGGAATGTTCCGGAATGAAAGTGCTGACCGAGGTCGCCTCATGTTCATTCGTATTGCCGGACGGTGCTTGTGATGGCTGGGCTCCGGCCGGTACGAACGCTTCCGTCGCGTCGTTGACGATTTCCTTCGTCTTGCGGACCGGCTGGGAGCCGGTCACGTCGAAATCGCCGGTCGCGTCGAAATCTCCAGTGGAATCATCCATATCCACAGCGTCAACATGACGTTCGCCGGTCGTGTCGGAATCATTCTGCTGTGCGGCCGCGTTACGGCGACGCTCCGATTCGTTCAGCAACGTGCCTACGGTGATTGTGCTCGGCGGGCGCTGGGGGCGATCCTTGGACTCCTGCTTCGTTTCAGTTTGCACGCGATTCTTCGCTGTGGCGACACCCAACTGGTGGGCCAGGCGTTCCACCTGCGCCTTGAATTGCATAATCTTGGCGTTGTCTGCCTTGTTCAAAGCGGAAATAAAATCGCCGACCTGCTCCATCTGCAGCCACAGATTGGCCCGCAGCATAATCAGATCATCCAAACGATTGCCCAACATGCGACCGTATGCGGAAAGCAAGGCATTGCGGTGGTTCTCGTCAAGCTTGGCGAAAATCCAAGCCAAATCGCGGGCAGGATCGTTGACCTGCATATCCTGCCAATTCGTGACCGCGGTGATGGACGAACCGGAAAAAAGCACATCGCCGTCACGCAACCCGCCATGCACCGGGCAAGTGGAGAACGACCACAGGCCGTCGGTCTCAAGAATATTCGCCCAACTAGTGGTGATCTCCTGCGGAACATGACCAGCCTGACGCAGGCGCTTGATCCAAGCGGTCAGCTGAGCGCGAATCTGGCCGGTGACAAACGTCGGATAGCCCGCTTCCTGCAGGAAGTCGGGACGAAGGCGATGAATCGCGCCCAAAGCGGTGCCTACGCTGGAACAATCATCCAAAGTCAGCAGCTCCAACGGCCGCGCCTGACCCACATGGTGGGTGGCCACCAGCACGGACGTATCTCCAGTGGCGGAATGCTTCAAATCGCCGTTTGAAAAAGCTACTATGCTATCGACGGCAAAACCCAATCCGCCTAATTCGCGGGCTTGCGAGAGCGTCTGCGCAGCGCGCACGCGACCGGCAAGACGCTTACGGCCTTCAGGCGTGTTGGATGCGAACACGTCATACAGCTTGCCCGCTGCATCCTGAACCACGGCATGGTCGACGCCGTACCCCTCGTCGGTCGGGTTGGTCTGTTCGCTGGCACGCGCGCCCGCAATGGCGGCGTTCGGCATCGCCGCACTCGTCAGGGCAGCTATCATAAATTTGCTTCGTTCGGTCACAATTCCAACCTTAATACACAATAGGGGCGAAGCGTTGCCGACTTGCCAGTAAAACTGCAGGTGAACCGCGGGCAAATCGTCACATGGCGACGGCAATCTGCCACAATGGAACGTATGAGTGCAACAGCGGAAGAGATTCTTGACGGATTGGATGAGGCGCAAAGGGCGGCCGCGACGGCCGTGGACGGTCCAGTGCGCATCATCGCGGGCGCGGGCGCGGGCAAGACGCGAACCGTTACCCGCAGAATCGCCTATGCGTGCGCCACCAAAGCGTGGAATCCACGAAGCACGATCGCAGTCACATTCTCCGTCAAAGCGGCGGCGGAAATGCGTAGCCGCCTATCGAAACTCGATGTCGCAGCCGACGTCAAAGCAGCCACCTTCCACTCCGCGGCCCTCCATCAGCTACGCCAAGTGTGGCCGGACGTATGCGAGGGGCCGATGCCGTTCATTTCCAGAAATCCACGTGAACTGGTGGAGCGCTCGCTGCGCCGCGTCACCGCCTTCCAAGTGGATGACGACACCATACGTAACTTGCAAGCGGAAATCAACTGGTGCAAAATCTCACTGATCGCACCGGAAGATTACGCGCGGGTTTGCGCGGCAACGCATCGACAGTCGCCATCAGGCCTCGAACCAAGCCAATTCGTAGACGTATACAAAGCGTATGAGGCAGAAAAAACCAACCGCAACGAAATCGATTTCGACGATATTCTGCTGATCGTTTGTCATCTGATGGAAAGCGACGAGGAAGTGGCCTCAGCTATCCGCTCCAACATCAGATGGCTTACCGTCGACGAGTACCAGGACGTTTCGCCATTGCAGCACCGTCTGCTCACCCGATGGCTCGGCTCAAACCGCAATATTTGCGTGGTGGGCGATCCGGCGCAGACCATCTACTCGTTCGCGGGCGCAAGTAGCTACAGTCTGCTCAACTTCGATTCGGAATTCGGTCCGCTCACCGCTGACATCAATCTGAACAACGACTACCGTTCCACGCCGCAGATCGTCAACTATGCCAATCGTGTGCTTGCGGCATCGCCGCAGCGGGCCGATTATCTGAAGCTCAGCTCTGAAAGGAGCAAAGGACGGAGGGTCGTGGAAACCATATATGGCAGCGATTGGGAGGAAGCGCAAGGTGTGGCGGCGCGCATCCGCAAACTGGTGGATGCGGGGGAGTCGCCGGCCGATTGCGCGATTCTCACCAGAGTCAACGCGCAGCAGAAAATCCTGTGCAAGGCATTGGCCGAACAGCATTTGAGATATCGCGTGCGCAGGGATAGCGGATGGCAGAATTCCGCACTTTCCGACGACACGCAGACCAGACTGGCCATGTTGGAGGCATTGGGCGTCGGCGCGGATCTGAGCGGCGTGACCATTTCCACTATCCACGCGTCCAAAGGTTTGGAATTCAAGCACGTGTTCCTTATCGGCTGCTCGGAAGGACTCATACCGTATGGGTTGCCGCAGGATGACGACGTGCTTGAGGAGGAACGCCGGCTCATGTATGTGGCCGTGACGCGCGCCGAAGACACGCTTGACGTCTCATATGCGCGTACCCGTGAAGGCAATGAGGGTGAAAGGGCACGACGGGTGTCGCGCTTCTTCCGCTGATACTGCTAACGGAATAGCGCGATTACTCGGCGTCGGTATCGTTGTTGCTGCCGGATTCTGCGGAATCGTCAGAGTCGCTGCCATTGGTATCGGATTCGCCGCCCTTGTGCTCTTCCTCGTCAAGCAGCTTGCTGAGTTCGGCATCCCAATCGATGGTCATGCCATCGGCGTCGCCAAGGGGCTGCGACGCCATATCGGTGGCATTGGAAGCGGCGAACGTCGTATTTTCCGTGTTTTCCGACGATCCGTTGTTCTGCGACTGTGAGGTGTTGTCATCGTCATCATTCGGCAGTTGCGGCAGTAGATCGGGATGTGACCATTTCGCGTCTCGTGCCTGCGCGCCTTCCGTAGCGCAGATGTTATCCCACAATGCGGCCGCTTCACGCATGCGCTTCGGGCGTAATTGCAAGCCGATCAGGCTTTCGAAGGTGCGTTCCGCAGGACCTCCGATGGCGCGCTCGCGGCGGAGCATCTCACGAAGCTGTTCGATATGCGGAATATGAGCCATGCCGGCGCGCCACACTACGGTGTCTACCCAACCCTCTACCAAGGCGAGCAGATTCTCCAGCGATTTCATGGCCTGCTGTTGTTCAGGCGTGTCAGGGAACGCCACCTTGGTGATGTTCACCGCGTCGGCCATGGAATCCGGGTCGACGGACTGCGCATCGCGGATCTGCTCCTCCATGGCGTCCAAATCGATGCTGGTGCCACGGGCATACTTGCCCAACAGCGCCTCGAAGCGTGGCATCAGCCACGGCACGGAAGCGTACAGGCGCGAATGGGCGAGCTCTTGCAGTGCAAGATAGCTCATTACTTCGTTCACGTCGATTTCCAAGGATTTCGCATATTCGACGACATTCTGCACGATCAGGCCTCCAGCCGGATTCTTCAGCAACGAAATGCTTTGGTCGAAACTGCCGCGCACCTCATGCGACAAATCGCCGGCGGCACGTCCCAGCTGCATGGCGAACGACGTATTGCCGACGAAACGCATGAGTTTTGCCGGATCTTTCATATCATCGGGAATCGGAATCTGCACCGGACCAGCGAAAATGCCGGAAATTTCCGTATGGAATTCGGAATCGCCGAAACGCTGTGACAAAATCGAAGCCAGAGCGTCGCTCATCGACTCGGCAATCGGGGATGCAAACTGCGCCCAGGAATCGATGCATCCTTCCACCCAGCCTGCGCGGGTAAGCACCTGCGTTTCGCCTTGCGCGGGGTTGAATTCGCAAGCGGTGTCAAGCCACAGATTCGCCTCGCTGATGGCTCGCCGGGCCATCTCGCCGTACTCCGCGCTCACACTGGTTTCCGATCCTTCGCCATTGGCCTGCTGCAATGCCAATGATTTCGCCAGTTTGACGTTGATTGGACCTTCCTCGGTGATGTGCTGGATGTCTCCGAAAGTGTTGAGCCCGCCCGCAGTGAACGCCTGCATCATCGACCTGACCTCGGCCGGCTTGGGAAGCTTGCTCACATCCTGACTCATCAACTGGTCGCGCAACTCTTCCGGCATGTTGGAAAACTGGTTCCATGCCATCTCGCCTTGAATTGGTCCGAAACAATCGATAAACCATTGGCGGATCGCGTTCTCGTCCATGCCGGCCCTGCCTTTTCCTAAGCGTTTTTTCAAGTTTGGTTGGTTCCATACTATGTTATGGGAGGTATGCCCAAGATGAAGGAAACACGACGAATTCACGGCAAAAACACACGTAGCGGCGCTCCGGGACGTGTCAAACGATGGCTGATAGGCGCGGAAGGTTGGCTGTCCGCGCGTTCATGGCGTTATCTTGCAGGGCCGTTGGTGGCGGTACTGTGCGTATTGGTGTTGATTATGCCCAGCGCGTATGTGGTGCAGGTGCCCGGCCCGACACAGAATGTGCTCGGGGAGGTTTCCGGCAAGCAGGTCATCGCCGTTTCCGGTGCGAAAACGTATAAGGATTCAGGCCAACTGCTGTTGGTCACGGTCAATGCTTCAGGCGTGCCAGGGTACCCGGTGTCGAACGCGCAGGCATTGGTGGCGTGGGCCGATTCGAAATCCACGGTGATGCCTCAGGAAGCGGTGGTTCCTGTTGGGCAGACCGCAGAGGAATACAAGCAGTCCAGCGACAAGGAGATGACGTCATCGCAGGATTCCGCCACCGCAGCGGCGAAAAAGTTCCTGGAAGAGCATGGTTATGACGTGTCCGGCATGAAGGTGTCCATGCATGTGGACGACATCGGCGGGCCGTCGGCGGGCATGATGTACACGCTTGGTCTGATCGACAAGGTGACCGGTGAAAAACTTTCTGGGGGTAAGATCATCGCGGGAACGGGCACGATGAACGACAAAGGTGAAGTCGGTGAAATCGGAGGCATCCGTTTGAAGATGCTCGGAGCGAAACGCGACGGAGCAACTTGGTTCCTTGCCCCGGAATCCAATTGTTCCAGCGTTGTGGATCATATTCCGGAAGGTTTGAACGTGGTGAAGGTGTCCACTTTGCAGGAGGCGTACGATGCGCTGGTTGCCGTCCGAGACGGCAAGGGTGCATCCCTGCCGCAATGCTCCGCGGGAGAGTGACGCATTCCGAGATATAAGAAAAAACAATCTCGCAAAGTGAGCAATTCCACGGTTCGTAACGTATATGTTCGAGCAGTGTTGGTATATTGACGAACGTGAATCAAACGGCATCTGATAACGCTGAAGAATTCGGTTTCCACGCCGGCGACCTGGTACAGGAATGGCTGTGGGACGATGATGTGGACGACTCGATCCGCGCCAAGATCGAGGAGCTGACCGGTGAAGAGCTGGTCGACGAGGACTATGATTCCGCCGTTGATGGCGTGATTATCTGGTGGCGCGACGGCGATGACGAAGACGAACTGTCTGACACCATCGTCGATGCGTATGCGGTCCTTGGAGACGATGGTCCATTGTGGGTGCTCACCCCGAAGCCGGGGCGCCCGGGCGCGGCAAGTTCAAGCACCGTGCAGTCCGCCGCGAAGACCGCCGGCATGAATGCAGCTACGCCGCTGACCGTCAGCGGTGACTGGAACGGCATCCGTCTGCGCGCATTCGGCAAAGGCCGCTGATCGTATTCGTTTTACCTGCCTTGGCACGCATGGTCAAGGTCGGGCGCTCATATAAAGGCTTGGAATCACACGATTCCGAGCCTTTTTTGCTTGCGGAAGCAGTCGAAGAAGATGTTTCCATGAAATTGTCTATATTGACAAAAGTCATGACTTTGCTGATACGCACACGAGATAGTTGGGAATATCAGAAGAGTCGGAACGGCTTATTTTCTGCGGAAACAAAAGGTGGGCGATGAGGGACTCGAACCCCCGACATCCACCGTGTAAAGGTGGCGCTCTAACCAACTGAGCTAATCGCCCGCAAAGCTCTACTGTACAGTATTCGTTGCCTGCGACAGCTTCAACGTGTGTCGCGCTGCCCAATAGGGGTTCCTTCCATAGTAAATGCGTGAAAAATGGTGTGATTTGAGTGTCGATTCGCTGAATTTTCCACAAGAAAGCCAAAAGCGTCGAATCAATCACGTAGAGTAAGGACGTTGAGTAGTGCAGTAGGAGGTCGATAGCCAATGGCGCAGGAACCTGAATCCGAGAGGAACGCATCGGGGATCGCTCGTACTTCAAAGCGCAAGTGGGGGTATGATTCCGAACAGGTGGACGCTTTTCTTGAGCGTGCGCACATGCTGTACGAAGGTGAGGGAGCGCAACTCACCCAGCATGATATTCAGAATGTTTCTTTCGATTTGGTCAAAGGCGGCTATGTGATCGCCCAAGTGGACGCGGCCCTTGCTCGTTTGGAGCGCGCCGTGGTGGACAAGCAGACCACATGGGAGATTTCGCAGCACGGTCGTGTGGCGTGGAAAGCGCAGACCGAAAGTCTGTTCCGCCAGCTTGACGCCCATTCCAAACGTGAGCACGGCGAACGTTTCAAGCCAGGAGAAGGCAAGGAACCGAGCTATGACCGCAAGCAAGTGGATCGCATCGTCGATCAGTGCCTGACGAAGGCCGCTGGCGAGCTCGGCGTTGAGGAAGTGTCGGAAGACGATGCCAAGAAACTTGTCGATCTGAACTCCCAGACCGTGGCGAATGTGATCTTCACCCAGCGCAAGGGCAAGCGTGGCTATGACGAGCGTCAGGTGGATTATTACCTGAACGAATGCGTGCAGCTGCTGACCAGACTCGAATCCTATGCTCGTGTGGCCGACTTCGTGGGCGAGCCCTCCGAAAGCGCGATGGCCGCAGCCAATCCGCCCGCAACCAGTCTGGCATCCCAAGAGACGCAGGTGGTCTCGCCGTTATTCGCCGTTCCAGCCGTTTCCGCAGAACCTATTGCGCAGCCCGCTCAGGTTCAAAACAGCACTGACTCCTTCGACGCTTTGAATAAGGCGGAACGTGAGATTTTCACCACGCCTGCAACGTCCCCGGTGAGCATTCCGGCCACTCAAACCGCTGCGCCGACGTATGCTCCCGTGGTTCCGCCTGTGTTTCAGCCAACCATCAGCACCCCGTCGGCTCCGGTAACTCCGGCAGCTCCTGTAACGCCGGAACCTCAGGCCGCTCCGGTTGCTCCAGCGGCTCCGGAACAGTCGTTGGCACACCTGTTCAAAGCGTCCAATGCGGTTGCCGAGGAGCCATCTTCCGCAGGAACGGAAACCGAAGCGTTCAATCCGCTTTCTGATGATGGCGCGCCGAGCTATGACGCTCCGGCCGCGCCTGCGGCTCCTGTGATTCCAGACACTTCGGTCGCACATCAGCCGGAAGAATCTCACGGCATCAACATCGCTCCCGATTCTTCGTTGGCTGCCTTGGCGCAGATGGCCCAGAACATCGACGCTCCCGATCCGGTCGAAGACACGTTCACCCCGCGCATGCCAAGCCTGTCGACGCCGAACCTTCCGCAGGTCAATACCGACTCGATTAATCTCGGAACCTTGCCGACCGTCCCACCCTCCTTCACGCTGGAACCAGCAACCTCCGCAGATCACTCGACAACGGCAACTCCCGTTGAACCGGCGAAACCGGCAGAGGAAGAGAAGAGGAACGAAACCAAGCCGGCAACCAATCCGATGTTCGAAGCATCCAACAGCAATCTGGATGTCGATATTCCCGACCTGTCGTTCCCCTCTTTTGAATAGGCAATCGCACTGAACAGGCTGACGTGACCGTCAGCCTGTTTTCGCGTTCACACGAATAATCCAAAACAAATACGGAGCACACGCATAACCCATGCAAACCTCAACCGTAGTCATTCTGGGATCCACCGGATCCATCGGCACCCAAGGACTTGACGTCATCTCCCGCCATCTCGACCGTTTCAACGTGGTCGGACTTGCGGCAGGCGGCTCCCACGTGGAACTTCTGGCCCAACAGGCGGTCCAATTTCACGTTTCGAAAGTCGCCATCTTCAACACAAACGCGGTCCATGCGCTCCAAGATGCGCTAAACCAAGCCGGCGCAAGCCATGTGGAAATCATGGCCGGGCCGGAAGCGGTAATCGCCATGGCCGGATCCGGTGCCGACGTGGTGTTGAACGGCATTACCGGATCCATCGGCCTTGAACCTTCGATTGCGGCACTGCAGGCAGGATCGCAGCTGGCGCTCGCCAACAAGGAATCCGTTGTGGCCGGCGGTCATCTGCTGTTCGACGCACAGGTTCGTGCGCAGCAGATCAATCCGGTTGATTCCGAACATTCCGCCATCTGGCAATCGTTGCGTTCGGGCACGCACGGTGAAGTGTCGAAACTCGTGGTCACCGCTTCCGGAGGTCCGTTCCGCGGTTGGAAACGCGAGCAGATGACCGACATCACGCCTGAACAGGCGTTGAACCACCCTACTTGGAATATGGGTCCGGTGGTGACCATCAACTCGTCCACGTTGATGAACAAGGGGCTTGAAGTCATCGAAGCGAGCCGTCTGTTCGACGTGCCTCCGAGCCGTATCGACGTGACCGTGCACCCGCAATCCATCGTGCATTCCATGGTGGAATTCCGCGATGGCGCCACCATCGCACAGGCTTCACCGCCTGATATGCGTCTGCCGATCGCGCTTGGCCTATCGGCTCCCGAACGACTTGGCAACATCGCAGCGGCCTGTGATTGGACGAAAGCCGCCATGTGGACGTTCGAACCGCTTGACGATGAGGCATTCCCCGCAGTGAGCTTGGCTCGACATTGCTTGGAAGCTTCCGAAAAGCATACGGCCGTGCTGAATGCTGCCAACGAACAGGCCGTTCACGCCTTCCTCGAACATCGCTTGCCATATCTCGGCATCGTCGATACCGTCAAGGAAGTGTTGGACGAAATGGATGCGGAACTGCGCGGCAATCCGCTATTCGCTTCCGTGGAGGAAATGAGCCAACTCGAGCTGGAAGCCCGTCGTCGAGCCGACGACCTGATAAACAAGTAACGGAAAACGAAACAAAACAAACAGACGAAACGTAAGTGACGCAAGGCTCCCTAAGTCGGGAGCCTTGTTATTGCAAGGATTTGACGTATGCCAGAAATCGAAAAGCCGTTCCGTAAAACCGGTGAGGCAGCCATTAGCGAAAGCCCGCTGCATCCGCGCCGCAAATCGCACCGTATTATGGTCGGTCCCGTTCCAGTCGGCGGGGGAGCGCCAATCTCGGTGCAATCCATGACCAATACGCTGACAGCCAATGTTCCCGCGACATTGCAGCAGATCGCGGAACTGACCGCAGCCGGCTGCGATATCGTGCGCGTGGCCGTACCAAGCCAGGATGATGCCGACGCATTGCCGGAAATCGTAAGGAAATCACCGATTCCGGTCATCGCCGATATTCATTTCCAAAGCAAATACGTGTTCCAGGCCATTGACGCGGGCTGCGCTGCGGTGCGTGTGAACCCCGGCAACATCCGCAAATTCGACGAGGTTGGCCCTTCCATTTGCAAAGCCGCCACGGACGCGGGCATTTCGTTGCGCATCGGCGTGAACGCGGGCTCGCTCGATAAGGAACTGTATGCGAAATATGGCGGTCCGACGCCGGAGGCACTGGTTGCGTCCGCCATGAAGGAAGCGCGCATGTTCGAAGACGTCGGCTTCCATGATTTCAAGATTTCCGTCAAGCATCATGATGTGATCACCATGGTGGAAACGTATCGTCTGCTCGCTTCCAAGGGTGATTGGCCGTTGCATCTTGGTGTCACCGAAGCTGGACCGGCATGGCAGGGCACCATCAAAAGCTGTTTGGCATTCGGTGCGCTGCTGGCTGAAGGCATTGGAGACACGATTCGCGTTTCGCTGTCGGCACCGCCCGTCGAAGAAGTGAAAGTCGGGTGCAAGCTGCTGGAATACATGGGATTGCGTCCGCGCAAGTTCGACATTATCTCCTGCCCGAGCTGCGGTCGTTCCCAGGTTGATGTGATTCAGTTGGCCAATGCGGTGACCGAAGGTTTAAAGGATGTGACCGCGCCGATTCGCGTGGCTGTTATGGGCTGCATCGTCAACGGTCCGGGCGAGGCCCGTGAAGCCGATTTGGGTGTGGCATCCGGCAACGGCAAGGGACAGATTTTCATCAAGGGCAAAGTCATTCAAACCGTGCCGGAAGACCAGATTGTGGAAACGCTGCTGGTCAAAGCGCAGGAGATCGCCGCGCAGATGGAAGCGGACGGACAGGTGCCCGTCAACGCCACAGGACCGGTGGTGGTGCCGGTGGCGCAAGGTAATTGTTGATTTCGCTGACCGCGGGCGGTCGATTGCAGATTGTGATCGGCCGCCCGCTGGTTTTGCTGGTTGTCGATTGCCATTTCAGCTGGAGTCGGTACAATGAACGGCGTGTCAGATCAGGAACGTCAGTCAGTCATGTCCAGCGCGGAGAGCCAATCCAGTCAGTGGACGAGGGGCAGACGGCTGATGGTCAGTCTGCCTATCTTCATCATCCTGCTGGGCATTCTGGTGTCGGTATCCAATTTGACGGCATCGTCATGGAAGTACGAGCCAACCGGTCAAACCATCGAAACGTTATCATCCGACACGGCAGTGACCTTCGATAATCCTTCCGGCAAAACCCTTGCCAAACGAGGCGATTACGAAGTGACGCAACGATATGTCACCATTGAGGCGAAACAGCCGTCAACCGGTGAAATACAACAGGTCAAAGTGTTGATTCGAGAGCCGAAAGACGCGGGAAACAATCGGCCCGGCGTGGTGTTCATGCATGGTGCCGGATATGGTACCTGTGACAACTCATTTGGAGACATGGCCACCGATCTCTCATCCGCAGGCTTCGTGACGGCCGTGCCCGACAAGCCGGTATGGTCCACCAACGATGCGACCCGTGATTACCCGGGCTCCGCGGCCATTTACGATCAGGTCATCACCATGTTGCGTGATCTCGACAACGTTGACGCTTCGAATGTCGGCATTTACGCGACTTCCGAAAGCACTTGGATTTCCTCATATCTGCTTGATCAAGACCCCGACGTGGCATTCCAGGTGTTGCTGAGCCCAATGGTGTATTCGCCACGACATTCGTTGGGATTCCTTGCCGCACAGGATTTCGCGCTGGTCGGAGCGCATGATGGATACCAGTCCATTGTGCGCCGCGCGTTCAACATCGATGCGGAATTGTTCGGCCTGACCAATCTCGACCTCGACACGTTGAATCCCCAAGCCTATTCCATTCCCACGCTTGTGGCATACGGCACCAAAGACGTGATGACCGCGCAGGTGGAAGGTACGGAGAAAATCATCGACATGGCGCATAAGGCGGGCAATTGGGACGTGACCGTGCGCACATACCCCATCGCCAACCATGTGCTCCGACTCGGCGACGAATCCAACAGCGGCACTCCGTTCGCCGACGCCTACGTGGATGATGTAATCAGTTGGGCTGTCGGCATCACGCGGGGACTGCAGCAGACCAGCGAGCGTGTGGCCGGTACCAACTTGTATCAGTCGATTGCGGTGCCGTTGGAATTGCAGGCGAACAGCGGGCTGACCATTTATCTCGTGGTGCTGCATGCCAGCATGGTGCTGTTGCTGCTGGTGATCGCCGTGCTGTGGCTGATTGTGCTCGTACGTAAGATTTGGGCGCATGCGCGTCGACGCCGATATGTGTTGGGGCTGAGACCTGTGTTCAAAAATGCGTTGATTACGCTTGCCGTTGCCACCATGGCCACTTTTGTGCTGTTTGGTGCAGGATTGGGCGAAGTGGTTATGGGCGTGGTCAAGCTAGCGTGGGGTGGCGCTCCCGCCGAGGATCCGGGCATGATGTATTGGAGTTGGCCGGTTATTCAAATGGTGTGTGTTGTTGTGGTGTGGGCGTGGTCCCGCGTGTTCGTGCGTCTTATCGAGGAGGCGACGAATCGTGGTCTTGCACAATGGCCACCGCGTAAGGGGGCTATAGGCGCGATTGTGAGTGGCCGCCAGCCGGTGCTCGCGTCGACGAGGTTCGGCCGTGTGATGTTTTGGATCACGGCGGTCACCATGCTGTATGTGCTGTTGGTGTTCGCGTTCTGGGGATTGTTTATTTACTGATATCGCGGGAGAGTGCGGCTGGCGCGAGAACGTGCGGAAAGTATAGATAGTTCAGTTAAGAAAACGAGTCGAGGCGAAGGAGGTGTGTGAATGCCGTTGTATCAGGACGAGGGTGTGGTCTTGCGTACCGTCAAACTTGGCGAAGCTGATCGTATCGTCACTTTGCTGACACGTGACCATGGCAAAATCCGCGCCGTCGCCAAAGGTGTGCGTCGAACCAAATCGCGTCTCGGAGGTCGTTTGGAGCCTTTCATGCGCGTCTCGTTGCTTATTGCGGAAGGGCGTTCGCTTGATGTGATTTCCCAAGCCGAGTCGGTGTCGGCGTATGCGAGAGGCATCTGCACCGATTTCAAGGCGTATACCGCAGCGAATGTGATTTGCGAAACCGCTGACAAGCTGGTGGTGACGGAGCAGGAGCGTTCCGTGGCACAGTATCGGCTGGTGCTGGGAGCGTTGAATGCCCTTTCCAAGCATGCGCATGAGGCTGCTGCGATTGGCGATTCCTACGTGATGCGTGCTCTTGCGATCGCTGGTTGGACGCCACGTTTGCGTGCCTGCGTGGTGTGCGGGGAGCCGATTTCTGCTGATCGTCCATGGTTCTTTTCGATTTCCGCGGGTGGCCTGATGTGTTTGACCGATCATATTCGTGAATCGTTTGACGTTTCGTGGAATGCGATCTGCCAGTTGCAGGCGCTTGTAGACGGCGATTGGGGAGAGCTGGACGGTACGGCGTTGCTTCCGGAAACCCGACAAATGGTGGAAAAATGGGGTGAATACTATTTGGAACGTCCGATTCGTTCCATGCGCTTGCTAGATTAGCGGGTATGGCTTTTGAGAACGTGGATTACAAGTCCCTTGACATTCCGGCGGCACCATTTTCTGACCCGTCGATTATTCCTGATTTTCCGAAGAACAAGGTTCCGCGCCATATCGGCGTGATCATGGACGGTAATGGTCGTTGGGCGCAGCAGCGTGGGCTGATTCGCACCGACGGGCATCAGGCTGCCGAACCGGTGGTGTTCGACACCATCGCAGGTGCCATCGAAGCCGGTGTGCGTTACCTGTCGCTGTATACGTTCTCCACGGAGAACTGGAAGCGTTCCCCGCAGGAAGTGCGCTTCCTGATGGGCTTCTCGCGTGATATCATCCACCGTCGTGTGGAGCAGATGAACGCGTGGGGCGTGCGCGTGCGCTGGTCCGGCCGACGTCCGAAACTATGGAAATCCGTTATCGACGAATTGGAAAAAGCACAGGAACGTACCAAAAACAACACGACCATCGACGTGGTGTTCTGCCTGAATTACGGCGGACGTGCCGAAATCGCGGATGCTTGCGCGGCAATCGCAAAGGAAGTGCGTGACGGCAAGATCTCCGGCGATCGCGTAACGGAAAAAATGATTTCCGAGCACCTGTACAATCCTGATATTCCTGATTGCGATTTGGTGATTCGTACTTCCGGCGAACAGCGCACGTCGAACTTCCTGCCGTGGGAAGCGGCATATGCCGAACTTGATTTCGTGCCGGAACTGTTCCCCGATTGCGGTCGAGACGTGCTATGGCGTTCGATCGACCACTACATTCACCGCGACCGTCGTTTCGGCGGCGTCAAAAAGTAGTTTTTGCTGAGTTGATTAGGTTAACTGCGGGGAGAACATAATGTTCTCCCCGTTTTGTTTGTTACAACGTGCTGATTCGGGTGGTGAAGGTGGGGACGAAACGGGAGGAGTCGACTTGGAAGGCTACGTGGATGCGGGGTGCGTTGGAGTCGATCAGTCCGGCGGGATCGCCGATGGTTCGGCCTCGGGTGCCGTGGAAATCGCCGGTTTCGAGTTCGACTTTCATTGGTAGGTCGATACAGGTCACCAGCGACGGGTCCACGGCAACGGCGGCGGCCAGCGGATCATGTAATGGCATGCCCTGTGAAAACAGTCGCGCGTCGGCCTTGAGGTTTGCGGCAATGGAAAAATCAGCCATGTCGGCGAGGAATACGCGCACATCGGAAGCAGATGGGCTTGCAGCCACACTCGAGGTTCGAGCTGAAGCTGCATTTGAACTACCAGCTGAACCATCAAGTGAATCAGCGACTTGGGATGCGGTCGAGCTGGTAAGTGTGTCAGCATTCGCTGCTTCACGCCAAGCACGGGTCGCATCGGAACCCATCAGGCATTGATGCGTTACGTCCAAGCCGACCATGGTGATGTCGGCACCGGAATGGAACACGCGATCTGCGGCTTCCGGATCCTGAATGATGTTCGTTTCCGCAGTCAGATCCCAACAGTTGCCTTCCTGCGTCAACGTGCCGCCCATCATCACCAGTTTGAGTTTGCCGGCAATATCCGGTGCGGCCGCGATCGCAGCATCAATATCGGTCAGCGGACCGGTCGCAACCACAGTGACGTCGAAACCATAAGCGCGAACCTGATCAATAATGAACTGCACGCCTTCGGAAACCGAGTCGGCGGAAGAATCATCAGCATGAATAAAAGAAGCCGAATCCGTAGTAAGCGACAATTCAAACGAATCAACCGCAGGATTCGCATGAACATCATCCAACGCATATCCGCCAACGGAAATCAGACTACGATAATCACGAGAAAAAACAGTATCAGAACCGGAATTATCCGAAAAAATATCTGAAAAAGCAGTATCCGAAGACGAACTATCGCAAGCCGGGCCGAATCCTCCCAATCCGTCCGTGCCGTGAAACTGCGCACAACCTGCATCCGGAATGAAACACCGAGCCCATGAAGGATGTGACGATCCACGTATCACTGGAATGTGCCGAAGCCCCAACCGTTCCAGCACATACGAAGTATTGCGAACCGCAGTGTCGACGGAAACATTGCCGTACGTGCCGATCACGCCAAGCACGTCAACAGTGTCGAACGTCGCAAGGTATGCCAACGCCAGTGCATCGTCGATACCGGTGTCCACATCAAGAATCAGTCGTGTCATATTTGTATTTAATCAAACTCGTGCAATGAAGCCAAATGCAACGCATAATGGTGCGGCATCCCACAAACCATGTTCAACCCGAACTGAGCAAGCAGTGTTGGGCATGAAATAAAAATGCAGGATGCCGTATTCCAATATTTTCGATTATTCGCACCTAAACGGGTTACAAACCTACTCGTTCAAACCCGATTATTTCAGGAATTCGTCGGTGGCGAGATCCTTGGCTTGCGGAGCGTCGTGCACCACCTTGTCATGCGAATCGGTGTAGGCGTCTTCCTGAGCGAGGAAGTCGAAATACTGCTGGGCGCCTTCAACGTCGTTCGTACCGAACGTGAACGAACCATCCTTGATCTTGGCGGGATCGCCCCAATACTGACCGTCCACAATGGTTTTCATGCTTTTCTTGACGAAATCAAGCCTGAGATTCGCGTCGGGAGCTTCTTTCACAAGGATCTTCGCTGCATCGTCAGGATTCGAATATGCGTACTCGTAGCCCTTCTTGGTGGCTTGTACGAACTTCTTCACCAGTTCGGGATTGTTGGAAATCGTCTTGTCGCTGGTGATCACGCCAATAGTGTCGGCATTGCCGGGAACGCCGTAATCCGGTTCGGTAAAGCAGTTGAGCTTCGGACCGTACATGTCGGCCTGCACACCCTCCCAAGTGGCATAGAAACCACCGAAATCAGCCTTGTTGCTGGACAGCGTTTGGAACGTGGACGTGCCGACGGTCACCTTGTCGAATTCGCCCTTACCTCCGTCCGACTGAATCATGCGACGGATCACCGCATCGGATTCGTTGGATCCGAACGTGGCGAAAGTCTTGCCGTCGAAATCCTTCGGGGATTTGATTTCAGTGTTGGAAGCGAGCGAACACCAGATGGCGCTTGGCTTCTGCTGTACCTGCAGCACCTGCTTGATGGTTGCGCCCTTAACAGCGTACGTGCTTACGTTGGTGAGGTTCGACAATGCGAAGTCGGCCACGCCGTTGTTCACGGCCTGTTCGGCACCGGCCTGTGCCACGGCCACGATATCAACGTCAAGACCTGCCTCTTTGAAATAACCCTTGTTTTTCGCCACATATACGCCGATATGATTGGTGTCGGGCGCCCAGGACAGCATGAAGGTCACTTTGGTCAGATCGCTGCTGCCAGATGCTGTGCTTGTTGCGGAATCGTTGCTTTGTCCGCATGCGGTAACGCTGAACAACATGGCGATTGCGCTGAAGAGTGCGATTATTGTGCTTGCGATGTGAGTACGTGCGGTGGCGTCATGCCTGCTGAAGATGCTCATAAAGCGATTTCCCTTGAATCTGTATTCTCTATCGTTTTCTAGGGATATGCTGCGAGCGGAGTTCGGGCAGAAAACGATACGAAGGGCCTCAGGCCCCCGCTCGTCCAATGCCCCCGACATTCCTTACGGTGCCTAGTGAAAGGCGTGGAATATTGCCGGTTTGCCACGCATTGGCTTAACAGCGGGTTTTATTATACGTAGGCAGCGTGACCGACATGCAATGCGGAGTGGCGAATGCTGCGAATGCTGCGTTTGCAGAAGGCCGATGATGTTTGGCGTGTTTGACTTACTGGTCTGCATCGGGATCGGCGTCGGCATCAGCTGGGCCGAGCAGGACGCGTTCGCTGAGGTTCACCAGGCACATCAGAACGCCGGTGATGGCGATGATGACCAGCGTCGCCGAGAAGATCAGCGGTGTGCGGAACGAGTTGTAGGCGGCCTGTAGCCAAATGCCAAGACCTTTGCGCGCGCCCAAATATTCTGCGGTGGCGGCGGTGGCGAAAATGTATGCGGCGGAAACGCGGATGCCGCCATAAATCTGACGAGCGGCCACACGCAGCTTCACATGCCACAGTGTCCACGCTTTCGTGGCGCCACAAGTCAGCGCAACATCCGAATAAAACTGGGGGACCGCTTCAAGCCCACGAATCGTCTGCACTGCAATCGGGAATAAGCCGAATACCGTTACGATCACGATTTTTCCGGAAATCTCAAAGCCAAACCAGATCAAAAATAGGGGAGCGATGGAAATCAACGGCATGGTCTGCGCAGCTGAAAGCAACGGGAACAATGCGGCGTTCGCAATGCATGAGCAGTACAGCAGTATGCCGATGAGAATGCCGAACAGTACGGCGAACAGGAATCCGACGGTACCTTCAAGCAAAGTGACTTGCGTGGCAGGCCATAACGTCGACCATGTTTCGACGGTGGCCTGTGCGATTTCGCTTGGCGCGGCGATCATGGTGCTGGGCACATTGCCGATGCGGACCCACGCCTCCCATACCGCCAGCAACAGCACTACTGCAATAACCGTGGGAATACGGCGTTTGCAAACGTGAGCAAAGGCGGACAAAGCTTCGAGAAGTTTTGCGACAATGCCGGCTTTTGAATTCGTGTTCGCAGCCATGCCCGAACCCATGTGCGAACTCGTGTTTGAGGGTATGGATGCTGTTGCCGAATCCCTGCGTTGAACGTGCGAAACCGCCATCGTTCACCTTGCTTTCTGCGCCATAGTGGGCGCGCACGTGACCGGTGGCGAGAAATCAGTAAGGTGAGGAGCCTGCCCGCGTTCCGGTCAGAAAAGTTCATTACCGGGGTGCCAGTATAAAGCACTCCCTAAACCACGTTCCAAACCAAAATCGTTCTTCAAACCAAAACGTAAGTCACAACTTGCGGCATAACGCAAGGTGGGTTCCGTATCTTGCCTGACACGGAACCCACCTTACTCTTTACCCCTTGCTACTGCCTTGGATTAGCCTCACTCCAGTCCGATGGACTTCATGGTGTGGAGCTTCAAGGACTTGACCTCAAGCGTGCCGGATTCGGCAACAAGTTTGATGGCTCGTGGGCCTTCGGAAGCGTAGCTGAAGGAGCTCATGGCCTGACGGCCGTCGTTTACGTACACTTCCACGCAGCCGCGATCCACAAACACGCGCAGCTTGAGCTCGCCGGAAGCCAGTTCTTCGGCGGAAAGCGGCGCGGTACGGTAGCCACGATCGCCCTGAGCTGCGGCCTGACGGTCGATCACCACGCGGCCGATCTGATCGTCGAACGCCACATACGTGTAAGAGCCATCCTCAGTCGCGTGAATCTTCAGACCGGCGCGTTCCGCGGTGGAAGCGTTGAGATCGATGGTCATTTCGATTTCAACGGCTTCGGCATCGTCGGCAATGGTCTGCTCGCCATTGACGTCCAGCGAGATCGCACCGAAATCGGTGGTGTTTTCGCGCAGACCTTCCATTTCGACAACCGGAGCGGTGTGCAGATCGCCGTCGGCGCCCAGGGTGATCTCACGCGGAAGGGTCAGGTTACCGCACCAGCCGTCATCCTGCATCGGAATCGGCTCAACGAACGGGCTCATCCAGCCGTATACGATCTGGCGCTCGCCATCGTTGAAGGACTGCGGAGCGTAATAGTTGTGGCCGCAATCCCACAGGCGAAACTCGGTTTCCGGCTGGAACGCCTCGCCCGGGGTCCACGTGCCGATCATGTAGCCGGCGTTGGAAACGTTGCGGTTCATGAAACCGGAGGCCTTTGCGCCCATGGCGGAGAAGCCGATGACCCACTTCTCATTGCCCTCGGCGTCCTTGATCGGGAAGAAGTCCGGGCATTCAAGCATGAAGACGTTCGGATCCGGGTGTTCGAACAGCACACGCTCGTAGGTCCAACGAACCATGTCATCGGAGGAGAACAGCCACATCTGGCCGCGCTTTTCTACGGAGGAGACACCGAAGGTCATGTACCACTTGTCTCCGGTCTTCCATACCTTCGGGTCACGGTAGTGGTGGTCGACCTTATCGAGCGGGCAATCGATGATCATGCCGCGCTTGGTGGCGCTGGTCAGCTCGTCGTTGTCTGGTTCGGCGATCATCTGCACCTGCCAGTCGCCGCCGGTGTTGTCGATGCCGTTGGCCCAGCGGTGGCCGGTGTAGTAGAACTTGAGCTCGCCGTCATCGCCGATCACTGCGGAACCGGAGAACACGCCGTCCTTTTCCTCTTCGAGAGTCGGGGCGAACATGATCGGCTCACGCTTCCAGTTGAGCATGTCGTTGGAGGAGACGTGACCCCAGTGCATCGGGCCCCACTGGGTGCCGTACGGGTGCAGCTGGTAGAACACGTGCCAACGGCCCTTGTAGAAGCACAGGCCGTTCGGATCGTTGATCCAGCCGCCGTTGGAGGCGATGTGGAACTTCGGATACCAACGGTTGTTGCGCGCGGCGGCCATGGCTGCAACGCCCGCCTCCGCCTGTGCCAGAGCCTCGCTGTGGTTCTTGATTTCGTGAAGGACGGGTGCGTCCGGGGTGAAGCCAGTCATCGTTGAATAGCCTTTCTTGTGATTGTTGAATTGCTGCTTATTGAGTTTTGAGTAAAAGTTGTAAGAATGCTGCCCGAAGCGGAAAAAGGGGAAACGCTTCGAGCAGCACGATTCAGTTATGTTCTTGGCCGGACTTGCGATTGCGTTCAGGCGTTCGTTTCTGCAGCGGCCTGGGCCTTGAGCTGCTTGTCGGTGTAGAACGGATCACCGCCGACTTCCTGGTCGTCCTTCTTGATCACGAAGAAGCCGTAGATCAGGGCTGCCAGCACGATGCCGGAGATGGTGAAGAAGGTCGGGCGATCGCCCATGGCGTCATGCAGGGCGCCCATCGGGGTGGAGAAGATCACCTGGCCGATCTGGGAAGCGATCTGGAAGCCCACCATGTACAGGGTTGCCGACAGCTTGGTGTCGAAGTGCAGAGTGAAGTAGCGGAATGCCGGCAGGCAGAACAGCGGAACCTCGATGGAGTGGAACAGCTTGACGATGGAGACGCTGACCGGATCGTGGAACACGCCGCACAGGCCGATGCGCAGGAACATCACGGTTGCACCGAGCAGCAGGGAGTTGCGCACGCCGATCTTCTTCATGATGATCGGAACAACACCCATCATGGCGGACTCGAGGAACACCTGGAAGGAGTTCAGGGTGCCGTAGGTGGCGTTGCCGATTTCAGTGGTGGAGAAGAGGGAAGCGTAGTAGTTCGGGAACATCTGCTGATCGAACACGGTGTAGAAGGTGTTGGTGAACAGCATGAAAACGATGAGCACCCACAGGGTCGGCATCTTCAGAACGGAAATCATTTCCTTGAAGGACGGGTTGGTCGGAGCCGCGTTCGGATCAGCTTCCTTCTTGAGCTCTTCCTTCTGCTCGGCCGGAACCCAGAAAGCGTAGATGCACAGCATGCCGAGGCCGCAGATGGAGCCGACCCAGAAGTTCAGCAGCGGGTTGATATTGAACAGGAAGCCTGCACACAGCGCCACGATGGCGTAGCCGAATGAGCCCCAAGCTCGGGACTGGCCGTATTCGAAGCCGAACTTGCGGGAGTAGCGTTCGGTGAGTGCCTCGAACAGGGAGCAGCCGGCCATGAAACCTGCGGACAGCACGATGGAGCCGATGAGCACGCCGATGAAACGGGTGGTGCCGCCGGCTGTCAGCATCGGGGCATACACGAACTGCACGAACGGGCCGACGAGCGCTGCGATGGCGGAGACGAAGATCACGAGCTTACGCTTGATGCCCAGTTGGTCCTGGATGGCGCCGTAGGCGAACATGATGACCAGGGTTGCCAGGGAGTTGATGGAGTAGATCTGGCCCTGCTCGGCGGAGGTCATGCCCAGACCGTGGGCCGGGTCGGTAAGCCAGCGGGAGAAGAAGGACCACCAGATGCCCCACGAGCAGAAGAACATGAAGATGCCGAAGGAGCTCTGCAGGTAGGAAGGATTCTTCCATGCAGATCGAGTTGTACTTGCCATGTTGTTGTTTCTCTGTTTCTCTTTGTTTGTGCCGCTGCCGCGCGGCACCTCGGTTGTGTGCCGATGTTGTGTTATGCCGTCATTCACCCAGCTGCCGTGCCAAGTGGATGAACATGGTTAAATAATAGCGCGTCAAACGATTGGCGTCAATCGATTGACGTAAGTAATTCCAACGCTTTTTGGAAGTGTTGGAATTAAGCCGAAATGGGGGATAAAAAAGAAGGCCTCTCGGCGTGTCGTAACGGACACGTCAACAGGCCTTTCATGTGGTCTTAGATCGCGAAACTTAGCTGCGAACCGATCCCTTTTCTATCAGCGCGCAATGGATCTTCGCAGGAATCGGCGAATCCAACGGCGGCATGGGAGCGGTGGTATTCGGCCAAGACGAACTGTCGACGGGCTTGCGTTCGATCATCGAAATAAGCTTGCATGCGGCCCAATAACCCATCTCATAGTGGGGCAGTTCCACCGTGGTCAGCTGCGGTTCCAGCGTTTCGGCGAACACGCGGTGGTTGTCGACGCCGACGATGGAAACGTCCTTGCCGACGGTCAGTCCGCGGCGTGCCGCACATTCGTACACATACCATGCGCGCGCATCATTGAAGCAAAAGAAACCGTCGGGATTGCGTTCGTCAAACAGTTTGTCGACGGCACGCAACGCAGGACCATTATTGAGCACATTGCATACCAGCGAAGGATCATAGGCGAAACCGGAATCCTGCAATGCCGCCTGATACCCGGCAAAACGGCCATCCTGCGCAATCACGTTTTCCGAGCATCCGATGTAGGCGATACGCTTGCAATCGGCCTGAATCAGCCGTTTCGTGGCATCATAGGCGATTTGGAATTCGTCCGGCTCGATGCTGGGAATCTGGTTGTCGGCATCGGTGGCATCCACCATCACCACCGGATAATCGCCGAGCGAGGCTGGCACGCTCGCAATGCGATTCGACATCTTCGAATAGAAGAAACCGTCCACGCCATACCGTTTCAGCGTGGCGATTGCGTTCTCTTCGCTCGCCCTGCCATCGGTGCTGACCGTGATGATCATGTACCCGTAGGTGCTTGCCGCGTCTTGCGCGCCCAGAATGATGCCGCCTGCGTACGGCGTGGTGGCAACTTCCTCGCTGATGAAGCCGAGAATTCGCGTGCGGCAAGTGCGCAGGCTGCGCGCCAGAGGATTGACCGTGTAGCCGAGTTCGTCTGCCTTCTCGCGTACGAGCGCGGCCAAAGGGGCTTTCACACGTCCTTCATCCCTGCCGTTAAGCACCAGGGAAACAGTGGAAATGGACACCCCTGTCGCTTCGGCAATTTCCTTCATCGTAGTCATATTCGCTACACTATACCCAAATCAATAAGAAAAGCGCGCCATTCCTTATAAATAGCGCGCTTTTCGATTTTTCTGACGATCTAACAGTTTATTGCCTGATTTATTCCGACAGGATTTCGTCCACAAGTGCCTGCTTGGCGTGGATCTGACCTTCGAAACCCGGGCGAATGTCGAGACGGATCACCACGTCGGTGCGATAGCCCTGGCCAGCCAGCTTCATGGTGGCGTCGCGAATCACCTTGAGCACGTCGTCGATGTCGCCTTCGATGTTGGTGAACATGGCGTTGGTTTCACTCGGCAATCCGGATTGACGGATCACGTCGACCGCCTGCGCCACGTACGTGGACTTTTCAGGGCTTGCGCCGGCGGGGGAGATGGCGACTGCGGCAAGCGTGTTGATATACGGTTTGCCGGTTTCCGGGTTGATCGGCACTTCCTGCTTTTCCGCATTGCGATCAAGGGTCATGTTCGTTCCTTTCGTTGCGTTCCTATCGGCCTGATACGACTTGGATTGGCTGGTGCGGATTTGGCTGTCAGCGCCATTTCCAAGCGTGATCCATCGGTCCGGATCCGTGACCGAGGTCAAGCTGCGCCTCCAAGGCGCCCGTCAGATACAGTTTTGCACTATCGACGGCTTCCGGCAATGTCTCGCCAAGCGCCAGATGCGATGCGATCGCCGAAGACAGCGTGCATCCGGTGCCATGCGTGTTCGGATTATTGATACGACGCGCGCGGAACCAAGTGACTTTGCCGCTCGGTTCAACGAGCACATCGCTGGCATCCTGCGTGCCATGACCGCCTTTGACGAGCACCGCGCAGCCGAAATGGCCGGCGAGCATATGGCCTGCCGTCACCATGTCGTTCTCACTGGAGATGCTTTCGCCATTCTCGTAGTCGATCGCGTCGGCACCCTGTTCGACGGCCAGCTCGCACAGCGCCTGGGTTTCCGGCATATTCGGCGTGATGACGGTGGCCAGCGGGAACAGCTTGGAAGTCAGTGCCGCAATCGCGTCGCCTTCGATAAGCTTCGCACCGGACGTTGCCACCATCACCGGATCAAGCACAATATTCGTGGCATCATGCGCAATCAGACGGTCGGCGATCACGTTGATGAGCTCCACGCTCGACACCATGCCGATCTTCACCGCGACCGGCGGAATATCTTCAAATACTGCGTCGATTTGCGCGGCGAGCATTTCCGGAGGAGTGTTCGTGACCATGGTCACGCCTGTGGTGTTCTGCGCGGTCAGCGCCGCGATGGCGGTCATACCGAACACGCCATTGGCAAGCATGGTTTTCAAATCCGCCTGAATGCCGGCACCACCGGAGGAATCCGATCCCGCGATGCTCAATACCGGTGCCAAAGTGCTGGTCATGAATGACTCCTTACTTGCTTTTGCTTGCTTATGATGCGAAGTTCTGAAATATTCGTGATCCGTGATTGCTATTTGCGCAGTACGTGCCCATGCTTTGCATCACCGCGCACTGCCTTCCATCGCGAAACCATATTGCGGGTCGCCTCTTCCGGATCGCTTGCGCCGGCAATGGCTGACACCACAAACCAGCCGGCCGCCTTCGAATGTGCGAGCATCTCCATATCGTCGGCGGTCACTCCACCGCCGACCACAACCGGAAAATCACTCGCATCGCAGATCGCATTGATCTGCGCCTCGTCGAGCGTATGCCCGGAACCATCGTTGCCACCAACGGAAGCTTCCGGCTTGGTGGTGGACACGTGCAACGGGCCGGCCCCGATGTAGTCGATGCAGCCGGCAGGCAGCTCGTTGATCAGCTTCACCAGGCTTTCCGTTTCGGCAGACAAGCCCACAATGGCATCTTCCCCAAGCAACGCGCGGGCTTCCTGCGGTTCCAAGTCGGTTTGCCCAATATGCACGCCGTCAACTTTGATGCCCTTGTGACGTGCCTGCCAAACTACATCCACGCGATCGTCGATCACAAACGCCACGGAATCGGATTTGCCGTTGTTCTCGATAACCTGCGCGATATCGCGTGCCATGCTGGTGATGTCTTTCGCGTCGGTGTTCTTGGCTCGCAGCTGGATGAACGTTGCACCCCCGCGCAACGCATCCTCAATCACACCGGTAATAGTACGGCTCTTGCAATCCTGCGGGCCGACCACAAAGTAGGCGCTCATATCGAATGTATCGCGCATCGATGCATATGAATAATTGTTCATATAATCAACCCTTCTCGGTAAGTGATTCAGAAAACCTACAATGTGAACCGGCAATCGTCCATATTTTCCACATACGCAATTGCCGAACCCTGCATGATATGCCGAATACCATGCAGGGTTCGGCAAAGCCTAGTCGATGATGATTTCGGAAGCGGCGACTTCCTCGGCGGTGACGTTCCAAAGCGCGTCAAGCAGCGCCACTTGGAAAGATCCGGGACCGGACGATTTCGCTTCGGCGATTTCGGAAGCCCTGTTATACAGCAATGATGCCGAAATCGCGGCGACAAGCGGTTCGGCCACGGCCAGATACGTTGCGGTAACGCCGCCGAGCGAACAGCCGGCGCCGGTGATCTTCGTCATCATCGCGCTGCCGCCGGGCAAACGGAACACGCGCTCGCCGTCAGTCACCAGATCGACTGCTCCGGAAACGGCCACCGCGCCGGCTCCAACAGGGGAGTATTTCGCAAGATGACGAGCCACTCGTTTGGCCGCGTCAACGGCGGAATCGACTTCGTCGACGGCTTCCACGCCTGCCGGGCGAGTGCCGGGAACGGTGGAATCATGCTGTGCCAAACCCCACATCGCATCGAGCGCGATGATTTCGCTCGCATTGCCGCGCACAATGGTCGGCGGGTATGTGCGGAACGATTCGAGAATGGCGGTACGGGTTTTGCCGATGCCCGCGGCGACCGGATCAAGTACCCACGTCTTGCCGTTCTTGTGCAGTTTGTAGGCGATTTCCGGTAGCGCGTCCTTGAAGAACGGCAGGAGTGTGCCCACATTGATGTAGTTCGATCCGGCGATTTCCGCGGTGTCGATCACGTCGTCAGGCAGGAAGCTCATGGCTGCGGTGCCGCCGGCGGCCAGCTGCGCGTTGGCCACAAGATTCATCGTTACGAAATTGGTGAACGACTGTGCCAAAGGTGTGGTTTCGCGTACGTCGTTTACTGCCTGCGCAATCTGTTCACGCAATGCAGCTGCATATGAGTCATCGCCCATTGTCTGCTCCCTACGTTGGTCCTAACCAACAGGTTCAAAGGGTCAGGCATTTGCCTATCTCAGCTTCCGCTTTCGCCGGAAGCCCCCCTGCATGTACATAACATGTCTAACCTATACAAAGGTGCTGACAGTGGCACGTTTTGCATAAACGAACAATCGACACGTTCCAGTTGGATGCCGGTCCACTTGTTATCTGCGCGTTGCGCCGTCGGGCCAGTCGATTTCAGGATCGGGCGAATGCAATACGTTCTCGTAAATGTCGTTGCGCACGTAAATTTCGCAGGCGCCTTCCGACCATGTGCTTTTCCAAGGTGTCTTGGTTTCGGTGATTTTGATTTTCGTGTAATGGTTTCTGTCGTAACCAAGGTCGGAGAAGAAAAATGGCTGATACAGAGTGTCGTAGAATTCGGGTTCGCCCCACGATTTCCATGTTTCGATGTCTTTCTTTCCCGCATAGGGGTCAACGCACCATTCCCACGACGAATAGCTTCGTCCCCTGTATGCATTGGCAAGAAGCGTATGGTCGAAGTAAGGGGCTGAATCGATAAGGGTGCTGCCGTACCAAGAAGTGTAGTCGATGCAGTCGGTGCCGCCGCAATATCCGCCTTTGTCGATGATTTTGTTGATTTCTGGATTGGAAGCGGTGTCGTTCTTGCTGACGCGTGTCCAGCCTGCCATCCAACGGTATTGCTCCAAATGGTTGGTTTTGATAAAAGACGCTACCGCCCGGGAAGACGAATAGTCGTACCGAATATCGCAAATACTGGCGCTTGCCGTCCAATACACGCTGACAAGCATGAAGATAAGACCGAGGATTTTGAAGAAACGGAGATACCGTTCCGTTTTCTTCGGTCCAAGAAGAGTCATAACACGGTTGTTGAGATTACGGATCCACTGAGGCCAATCGTTGGAATTGATTTTTTCGATATCGCAATCGATGGCGAGAATGGCGATGAAGAATCCCAAGATGATTCCCGCATGATGCATGGAAAGATGCGCGGTGAACGCAACGCTTATACCCAAGTATGTGGTGAGCAGCAATAATGCGGTTTTCCGGCGTAGGCAAATCTGAATAAGAAAACACCACATCAGGCATGACATTACGCACGGCATAAACAGCTCGCTTGGCGTGAGAGCGATGAACTGCATATTGCCATCCGACAGGGTTGAAGTGAACAACGTCTCGGAAGGCATTACCAGCCAGGTGTTGAATACGGAAACCCATGCGGGTGATGTTGTTGCAGTGCCATGTATGTCAAAGTCACCGTGGTATGTGCCGGGTGCGGGGAGTACGTTGAGGAGCAGTATAATGGCGAATACCAGTAGCAGAACAAGTCCTGCGAAACGCTGCTTGTTTTTTATAAGCGAGCGTTCGCCGCAGAGAAATTGAATCGTCCAATTCAAGGCAAGCATGCCGGCGATTGCCAATCCGTAAGAGCTCGTGGCGCATAGCAGCATCATGCTGAGTATGACTGGCCATGGCTTGGTGTTGCGGTTGTTCCAATTGATGGCTATGAGCAGCATTGCGGCGATCATAAGCGCATATGGTCTGGAAGTTACGCCATACTGGTAGCAAAGAAAATAGGAAAATGGCAGTATTACCTTTAGTAATTCGGGTAGTTTCGTTTTGAATTCCAAAAGCCAGATCATCAGCGCGGCGCACATAAGATTGAGGGATTTCAATCCTATTTCGTAAGGCATGCCAAGTTTGGCGGGAATGGCAAGCAGCATCCACCAAAGAGGTGGGTGTCCTTCGTAATGGGTGCGTACGGTAAGCAGTTCCTTCCATGAGCAATCACGTGCGATCAGCCAAGCTTGCGCCTCATCAAACCATGGTTCGTGAAAACACGACACGGTGACGGTCACTGTCACGTAGGCGATGAAGACAATGCAGTGCAGCCGTTGTTCGGCGAACCAGGTGAAGAGTCTTTTTCGAAGGTTCGTCGCGCGGTTCGCCGAAACGTCAGGCTGGATGATGGTTGGTGTTTCTGCTGTGTTGCTCATGATAGGTGTAAAGATGGTGTATGGGTACGGCGAGGTTAGAAGGAGGAGCGGGCGCCGCAGAGTTTTTCGAATTCCTCGAGGACCTGCACCTTGGCAAGAGCGTCTTCGAAGGTGATGACGCCCTTGTTGACGAGTCTCGCCAGATCTTGGTCAAGCGTATGCATGCCTTCCTTTTCGCCGGATTGCAGCACGGTACGAATCTGATGCGCCTTGCCTCCGCGAATCAACGCGGCCACGGCCGGAGTGTTGATCATCACTTCGGTGGCAGGAGCGCGGCCATGCCCGCTGGCACGTGGAATCAGGGTTTGCACGACCACCGCGCGCAGAGTGGAGGCCACCTGCACGCGAATCTGCTGCTGCTGATTTTCCGGGTACACGTCGATCAGACGGTCCACGGTCGAACCGGCGTCCTGTGTGTGCAGGGTGGCGAACACCAAGTGGCCGGTTTCCACGGCGGTCAACGCGGTGGAAATGGTTTCGAGGTCTCGAAGCTCGCCCACTTCGATAATGTCGGGATCTTCACGAAGCGCGCGCTTAAGCGCTTCCGCGAAACTTTTGGTGTCGGTGCCCACTTCACGCTGGCTCATCACGCAACGCTTGTGTTGATGCACGAATTCGATCGGGTCTTCAATGGTGATGATATGGTCGGCGCGTTCGGCATTCGCTCTGTCGACAATCGCGGCGAGCGTGGTGGATTTGCCGGAGCCGGTCGGACCGCATACGAGCACGAGTCCACGCGGCAGTAACGCCAGATCGGCGATATGCGGGTCGAGACCAAGCTCCTGCGCGGTTTTGATTTCCGTGGGAATGGTTCGTAATGCCGCGCACACGCCCAAACGGTCGCGGTATACGTTGACGCGGAATCGCAGCAGATCGCCGATGGAGAATGAAATATCAAGTTCCAAATCGTCTTTGAACCGTTCCATCTCCAGCTCGTTGGTCATCACTTTGATGGCTTCATACGTGCGGTCCTTGTTCCACACGCTCAGCCCTTTGGCGGGGCGCAGCTTGCCATCCACGCGCAGCATTGGCGGATCGTTGACCACCAGATGAAGATCGGACGCGTTCAATTCCACCAGCTGGCATATGGCAGCCACGAATTCCGGATCCGCATCGGGATGTTCGGCATGCAATGTTTCTTTGACCTGTTGCGCTTTGATTCTGCGTTGTCCGGGAACAGCGTCCTCGTCGGAATCATTGGTTTCGGGCACTATGAAATCCACGATTAGCCTGTTGTTCATATTGGGTTGCGGTCTGGCAGCGGGCGCAGGCTGCGCAATATGGTTGATGGCGGAAGGCTGCATGGTCTGCGTGTTCTCCTCGTACGCCGCATAGTCGTCCGGCTGTTGCGCGAACGGCGTGCCGCCTGGAATGAATGATGGCGGATCGCCGTCGATTTGCTGGATCGGTCCATGATACTCGAATGCAGGGGTGACTTCCGTCACGTCATCGTCGAATTGCAGATTCTGTTGATCCACGGCTTCGTTTTCCGGGGTTTCCGGAAAAGCGGTGTCGTAGGAGAGTTCCTGTTGTTCTGCAATGAGCGGTGTTTCCGCAGGCCGTGTCGGAGCGGGTTGCGGTTCCGCTACAGATTGTGATGCAACGGCTTGCGGGGCAGCTGACTGTTGCATAGGCTGCCGCTGTGCGCTCTGTTGAGGCTCGGCCGCCGGCTGTTGCTCGACCGCGGCCTTAGGCATGGGGTCGGGAACGGTACCGGAACCATGCCGCAACGCGGGCATGGCGTCAAGCGACGCGAAAATATTGCGTAAACTGTCATCGTCAGCCTGAATCGCATTGTCGGGCGACCAATGGCGTCCCCTACGCGGATCCTCGTTGAATGAAGGAGCGGTACTGGGAATGGTCACACCTTTCAAACCAGACAAATCGGTGTTCGTATCCCAAGTCGGCTGCGCATCGGGATCCGTCGCGGTGTTCATTTCGGTTTTCAGCTCGGGTTGCTGTTCAATATCGGTCATCATTGTCCTTTACATATGTTGAAAACGCGGTCACACGATTACACAACTACACGGTCACGCGAAGCACTTCATCCACGGAAGTAATGCCTTGCAGAACCTTCTGCCAGCCATCCTCACGAAGCGACGTCATGCCTTTCGACTTGGCCGCCTGCTCGATTTCCAGCGACGTGGCGCCACGCGCGATCAAATCCTCCATCTGCGTGTCCACGCCCATTACCTGCTGAATGGCCACACGCCCGTGATATCCGGTGTTGGAACATTCACGGCAACCCATCGCACGGTACACGGTCGGCAACGGAGAGCCGGGCGTATATGGCACACCCATCATCTTCAACTCCACGGGAGTGGCCGTATCGGCCTTCCGGCATTTCTTGCACAGGCGCCTCGCCAGACGCTGCGCCATCACCGCAGCCAGCGACGAGCTCACCAAAAACGGTTCCACGCCCATTTCCGTCAAACGCGTCACCGCACTCGGAGCATCATTGGTGTGCAACGTGGACAGCACCAAATGGCCCGTCAGCGAAGCCTCGATCGCAATGGTCGCCGTCTCCTCGTCTCGAATCTCACCGATCAGCACCACATCAGGGTCGGCACGAAGAATCGAACGCAACGCGGCGGCGAAGGTCATACCCGCCTTATTGTTCACCTGCACCTGATTGATGCCCTTCATGCGGAATTCCACAGGGTCTTCAACCGTGATGATGTTGATTTCCGGGCGGGCCACATCGCCCAACGTCGCATACAACGTGGTCGACTTACCCGAACCGGTCGGACCAGTCACCAACACCATGCCGTACGGGCGGTTGTACGCTTTGGAAAACACATCGAAATTGCGTTCGCTGAAATTCAGATCCTCCACTTTGAGATTGCCCGAAGGCGTGCTCAAAATACGCATGACGATTTTCTCTCCCCACACCGTAGGCAATGCCGCCACGCGAAGATCAACCTTCTGACCGTTGTGACGTACGGTAATACGGCCATCCTGCGGCTTGCGGCGCTCGCCGATATCCATTTCGGCCATGACCTTAATGCGGCTGATCACACCTTGGGTCATGGCGCGTGGCGCTTTTTGGAAGATATGCAACACGCCGTCGATGCGGTAGCGTACGAGCAGACCGTCTTCCTGCGGTTCGATATGGATATCGGAGCAGTGGTCGTCGATGGCCTGGTTGATGAGCAGACTTACGAAGCGTGCCACGGGGGAGGCGTCTTTGCTGTCGTCTTGTTCAAGGTCGACTTCTTTTTTCGCGGTCGCGGCGATCTCGTGCGATAGTTCGGTCAACTCCGCATTGGCGCGCAGGAACCGGTTGATGCAGTCGCGTACCTGCGATGGCATGGCGACCATGGCGATGACGGGCATGCCGGTTGTTGCGGAAACATCGTCTACCGCGGCGAAATTTTTCGGATTCGCCATGGCTACGGCGATGCGCCCGTTGACGATGGAAAGCGGCAGAAGCTGGTTGCGTCGGCACAGATCGTCGGGAACCATGCTGATGACTTCTTTGTCGATCTGGTATTCGTTGAGGTCCACGAACGGCAGGCTCATGCCTTGCGCCAACGCCATGGCATATTGGCGTTCGGTCTGTTCGTCCATGCCTTCGGTGGACGTTGGCATGGCGGGAAAATCTCCGGTGACGTCGCTTGTCGTTGCCGCATGGCGTGGTGTGCTCGGCGTGAACACCTGATGGATCTCGCCGGTTGTCGGCGCGATCGGATCCATACTTTGCGGGAAAGCGTTCGGCGTGTCGCTGTTTTTGTTTCGCCTGAGGAAGGGGAAACGGCCTCCCGAACCGGCGTCGCTCATAATGACCTCCTGCACCGCATGCGCGCTTATGCGCCTGTCATACGGCATAACATGAAACCCCAAGCAAACGGCAGCATTTGTGGGGTGGCTGATGTTCAGTTGTTCGAAGTCATGTGAGCTACAACGATTGCAGTATTGTGTACTGCTAAATCAGCATTGTAGCCGCAAAAACAGGTAAAAGCTAATCGGGGCAAAGTTTTTTGAGAAATATGTTGCTGTGAAAACGTTGGCAGAATATCGTGATACAGTAACTCATGTTTATGGCACCGCGTTTGGTTGCGTGCCGAATTCCTGCCGCTTCCAATGATGGGGTGGCATCTTGTGAAGGAGCTGCTCATGGAGTACAGCTTGCGCACAGCGGGAGACGCCCCCGATTCAGGGGTTGCGGCGAGTCGCGTCAATCGATTGCCAAAACGTGGCGAGTCCGGCTTCACGTTGGTGGAAGTGCTGGTGGCGATCGTGGTGTTGAGCATTACGGGACTTGCCGCCGCACAGTTCGCCATTACGGCCATTCGCACGTCATATGCGCAGCAGCAGCGGTCCACCGCCGTGTCGCTGGGCGACGACGGCATGGAAAGAATGCGTGCGCAGATCGCCAATGTAGACGCCAACCAATATCTCGATGAACTCATCAAAGGCATGGGGGAAACGTCCGTCACCGCCGCGCAGAAGAATCTTTCCGACGTTGGCGCCATCGCGTCGCAATTGGCGGATCTGAGCTATACCAGTTCGCCTGATCCAGACAAGAGCAAGTATATTCAGCCGGTTCGTGCCACTGCGGGCAAGGACGCCAAGCATACCGAATATACGGTGAACACGGTGGTGGAGCGCTGTTTCCGTGCCAGCGGCGAGATCTCGTGCAAGACCGCATCTCAGCTGGGCATTTCCCGTAGTTCCGCAACGAGCTATACGGCCAATACCTCAACAAGCGCCACGGCCGACATTCTGGATCCGGGCAAAACGGTATCGGGCGCGTTCACGTTCGGTGCGCACACGTATATGCCCATGATCCGCGTGGTGGTGGGCGTCACATGGGACGACAACATGCATCAGGGCAAAACCTGCCTGTACACCACGTCGGAACTGCTGGATATTGGTGTCGACAACAAGCTCATCATCTAGTGAGGGGTTGCAATGAGCGGAACAACAAGCGGAAAACTGCGTATTCGCGCCGTCGCGCAACGTATGGCGCGCGGTGAAAGCGGCGTCACCTTGGTGGAGATGATGGTGTCGCTGTTCATCTTCGCCATCGTCTCCACCATGTTCACCACGGCGATCGTGCAATACCTGCATTCCACCAGTGCGGATGCGATACGAAGCAGGTCTTCCACGGAAATAGCCACGTCGGTGCAAAGCCTCGACCGGTATGTGCGCTACGCGGAGGGTGTTGAGTATGACGCCACGAACCATACGCTCACCATGGTCACTCCGGGGGATTCTGGTGCGAAGCAGTGCGTGGTGATCACGTACCAGGACGCCACGTGGAAGAACGGTACGGTAAGCGATTACGGCAGCGTGAAGGTAAAAACGAAGCCGTATGATGCGTCCGTCACGTCATGGAGCACGCGCGCGGTGTTGGGGTCGGTAATGAACAACGAGTCGGGAGGCACGTCTGATGATTCGCTGTTCGCCTCGCGATTATTCACGGTGGATGGCACCAATCGGGTGGTGCGTTATTCGCCGGTGACGGGGTCGTATGTGAGCGGCAAGCCGGTCACGTCGAATACGTCCACGTCGTTCACCGCACGCAATGTGAAATCGGGTGGAACTGCAATCGATTTCACTCCGTGTGGCTGAGTGTTCCGCTAGGTCTTGCGGCAGACGGCTGGTTCCTTATGGAGCCAGCCGTTTTTTGTCGCCCCGTCAGCACCCTGCGACACGCCCGAAAAGGGTGGTTATTCCAGTTTTTTCAAAAAAACGTGACTGCAAAGATTTGCTGAGCGATTGTACTGAAAAACAAGCTATTTGTGGTGTTGTATTTTTTGTTGCACGATTTTGGTTTTGTGTTGTACCTTTTGTGTCCGCTTGAAAAAGTGTGATTTGCTTGATGGTTGTGAAGGGGGTTGTGGGGTAAACTAAAGCGCTTTTGTGCGGATGAAGGATGAGGGGAAAATGAATCGAAAATGAAACGCTCGTAAAACGATTGACGCCGGAATAATGGTTCTGCAAACGATGTCAATGCGGATAAAGTTAGGACTGTTGGTTATGTGAGCCAGCAGCCCCCACAAGGGGACGATCGATAGAAGAACGCCGCGAAGCTCCATCGTGGGATGCGAGCGGCGACCTTTCCCGAAGGAAAGAAGGATTCAATTATGAAGAGCGTGCGCAACGCACTCAACCGCCGCGCCAAGGGCGAAAAGGGCTTTACCCTTGTCGAGCTGCTCGTGGTGGTCATCATCATCGGCATCCTCGCCGCCATCTCCGTGCCGATCTACCTGAACCAGCGCAAGTCGGCCTGGAACTCCCAGACCGAGTCCGACGTCAAGAACGCCAGCCTTGTGATGGAAACCATCATGACTAACAATAATGGGAAAGTTCCGACTCTGAAGGCTTCTTCTTGCACCGGTTCGTCAACTAACAGCAAGTGCGACATCTATGATGGCAATGAAGTTACGGTGAGCGATGGCGTCACTATCGTGATTACTGCGACGGCGGGTGCCGGAACTTATACGGTCGAGGGCACCAACTCGAACAACACGGGCTGCAAGAACTATGTCTATAATTCGGCAAATGGTTCCGTCAGCAGTACAGATCATAAGGATTTGGTTGCGAAGCAAGACTGATTGCCCCGCTGACTATGGGATCTAAAGGTATCGGAGCGTATGAGGTATCGCTCCGATACCTTGTTCCATATCCATATTCGTTCTATTGTTCGTCAATCATTCCATGGGGGAGTAATGGCCAGGGAACAGGCGCAAGTGGCATTTCAAAACGGCACCAAGAAGTGGCGTTACAAGGGTGTTTCCGCTGACGGCCGCACCAAGCAGAAGGGCGTTATCGAAGCGCAGACGCGAGATCAGGCTATCGATCGCGTGAATAAGCTCGGTCTGATTCCAACGGAACTTGTTGACGTGAACGCAGGCACCGGTCTCAATACCAATATTGAAATCAAAGCGTTCGAAAAATATCCAAGCAAAAAAGACTTCGCGGTTATGTCACGTCAGCTTGCCACCATGGTGGCGGCAGGCGTCTCCCTGATTCGCGCACTGAATATCGTTACTGAACAAATCGGAAATGTGAAACTGCGCAATGCGGTACGTGACTGCATGCAGCAGGTTGAGGCGGGATCATCGTTTTCCGAAGCAATGGACAATAATCCCGACCATCTGTTCCCGCCCATTATGACCAACATGGTGCGGGCCGGCGAAACCGGCGGCTTCCTTGACAAATCCCTGATTACCGTGGCCGACAGCTTTGAAGCGGACGTGCGTTTGCAAGGTCAGATCAAAGGCGCACTGGCTTACCCGGTGGTGGTGCTCGGCATTGCTGTGCTGCTGGTGGGCGTGATGCTGCTGACCATCGTGCCCATGTTCGACAGCATGTATGCGTCGATGGGCGCGGAACTGCCATGGGTCACGCAGATCATGGTTGATATGGGCAAGGCCGCACCGGTTGGCATTCCCGTGATCATTGTGTGCGCGGTGGCGTTCGTCATGTTTTGGAAGCGCAATCGCAACAAAGACATCATTCGTACCTGGTGGGATCCGTTCACGTTGAAGGCGCCCGTGTTCGGCAAACTGACCACCAATGTGGCATTGGCGCGATTCTGCAACAATTTCGCATCCATGCTCGCTTCGGGCGTGCCCATTCTGCAGGCGCTTGACATTGTCGGATCCACATCCGGCAATTATGTAATCGACGAAGCATCCAAACGAGTGTCTCGACTCGTGGAACGCGGCTATAGGCTGGCGGACAGTATGGGTACCGAAAAAGTGTTCCCGAACATGATGGTGCAGATGGCGGCGATCGGTGAGGATTCCGGCGCCATCGACCAGATGCTCGCCAGCGCGGGCAAAGCGTATGACGAAGAAGCGCAATCCATCGCCAAACAGCTCACTTCGTTGCTGGAACCGTTGATGATTCTGGTGCTCGGTAGCGTGGTTGGCTTCATGGTGGTGGCATTGTACATGCCGATGTTCTCCATGTTCGACGCCATCAACGGGCAAGCGTAAGCGAAAGCGGGAAGGTTGAACATGAAGAACGGATTGTGGGCCGGACTCAACCGCAGGTATCGTGCCAGATTATGCCAACGCATGGGGGAGCGGGGCGCGGCCATGATGCTCGCGGTACTGTTCGTAATGGTGGTGCTCACCACGTCGGCACTGGTAATGACCATACTGCTTTCGCAAGCATTGCCGTACAGGAATAATAAGGAGAACGCGCAAGTCGGGTATGCCGCCGAATCTGGACTCGAAGTGGCATTGAGTTTCCTGCGCGAAGCGGAAGCAAGCAAGGACTATAAGAAACTGCTACCGTCGACCGCATCAAACACTGGCAATGCCAGCTTGGATGAGACCTTCACTACAGCATCGGACGGGTCGGTGCTGCTCAACAATGCGGAAGTCAGCAACGACGTGTCGGCAACGGGCGTGAGCTCGTTCACTCCAGACGATATCTCGTACCGAGTGCAAATCGGATATTATGACGACGATCCAAGCTCATCGCCGGCCAAACGACTCACATCCGAAAGCGAGCTGAAGAACGCGAAATATGCGTGGGTGCGTTCCTACGGGTATATCAACAGGTATCCGAATGGGCGAAGCGCGGGTACGGAAACCAGCGCGCGCCGAGCCATGAGCGCCATCTACCAATTCGAGACAGCGAGCGGTGATGACAGCTACGTGATTTCCACCAAGGGTGGACGTCTCGGTATGGGCTTCTACGCGGCAGCGCCAAACAACGAGCGCCGTACCAACCAGCCGACCTGGAAGGAAATCGCCTCATATGATGTCGATGAGAACGGTGATCCGACCGGCATGGTGAACTATGTCAACAAGCCTGGCTCCAAGAATGCGGCCGACGCTATGAGCAATACCATCACTATGAATCCGGCAAACCAAACTTGCATGCTTGCCACCACCAAGCCTGTAGACAAGGTCGAAACGCTTGACGCCATGCTTGACCCGAACGGCAAGCCGGTGGAAGGATCGGCGTTGGTGATTCTTATGCAAGCGCATAAGAAAGACTCCAGCAGCGACGACCTGTATTACACGGAACAGTGCAAAGCCAACGGCGCCTACAAAGACCTGAACACATGGGTGTATTGGAAGGATGATTCCATTCGCCCTGCATCCAATCTGACATTGTGCGTTACCGGAGCTGACATTACGCATGTTGGCGGAGGCACTGCAGGAGCCGCCACATTGCAGAAATGCGGCGAGTCGTACGGCCCCAACTACCAAAGCGACTATTACACCGATCCTGACAAGAAAGCGCAGCAAGACGAAAAGAACGATCCGTCAAGCCTGCTCAACAAATACCAGAAGTGGGCGTTCTATAACGGTTTCATCAATGCGGGCTACTACAACGAGCTAGATAGCGTGCGCGATGAGGCGAACAAGTATGATGCGTCTCTGCCGGAATCGCAAGGCTATGCCGTTGGCGGTGTGCAAATGCAGAAGAAGACCCGCTTCCAAGTGTTGGAAGTTTCCAACAAGGCGAATGTGGGCGCCACTATTCAATATCTGAGCGGCGGTCACTGGGCGTCCAACGTCGATGATGCTGCCGATTTGACTCCGCATTTCCTGATGGTGTCGAAGTGGGATTATTCGCTCACCGACGTGAAATCCTGGTTCGACGTGAACGGTGATTTCGAAGACGCCACCGCATCGTTCGGACAGGCGGGAGAAGCCGGCTATGCCACGAAGCAGATCGTCAATGAAACGTCCGGATTCTGCATTTCGTCATCGCAAGACGGATTCGACGCATACACGTCAACCTGCCGAGTGGGTGGCGGTGATTTCAACCCATACTGCTACCACAACACCATCAATGGCAATCCGGCGCAATCATCTTCCGATCTGCATCAGATCGACTACTGCGGGGTGTCCGATTCCACCAAGCGTAAAACCGATCAGGCCGAATATGTTGAAGACACGTCGAGTGACGGCAGTGGCGTGAACACGCAGATTTGGACGATGGTGAACGGGTCGAAGCGTTGCTATGGGTTCGGCGGTTCGGGCAAATTCCAACTTATGGAATGCTCGGCTGCGCCAACATTCACCCGATACAACGAAAAAGCGTCTGACGAGCACAGTAAAGGTACGTTCCAACTCAACGGTCAATGCCTGACGGAAGTGTATCCGGGAGACAAAATCGACGGCAATCCCTCATACTCCGGACGTATCGACGGGCATGCCGACGTGATTATGGCCAAATGCGGATCGTCACGAGACTTTTTGAACCGAGAAATCAAATCGCAGGTGTGGAATGCCTCGGTTAACCTCGGAACAGGCGGCTCAGGCGGCGGCGTGATTTATGGCGGTGGTAGTTCTACCACATTGGAGCCATCCTCCACCAAAGGCTACGTGACATCCAAAGAACTGAACCCGTCCACTATCGCATGGTGAGCGCTGCGCGAGATGGATGTGAACATGAGCATTGTGAACGATACGCCAACTGTGGTGCTGCTACTCGTGGCATCGCTGGTAATCGGCTGCATTTTCGGATCGTTTCTGAACGTGGTGATTTGGCGCGTGCCCAACCACATCAGCTTGGTAAATCCGAAACGCAGTTTCTGCCCGAACTGCGAAGCCCCGATCGCATGGTATGACAATATTCCCATCATTTCTTGGCTGGTGCTCGGCGCGAAATGCCGGCATTGCAAAGAGCCGATCGCCGTACGCTACCCGATTGTGGAAGCGTTGGGCGGACTGTCGTTCCTCGCCGTCACCTTGGGGGCGCTATTCGGCGCGTATTCGCCATGGATATTGCCGGAACTCTACCTATTCGCAGCGGTTTCGATCGTGATCGCATACATTGATCTCGACCATCATCTGATCCTCAATGTTGTGCTATTGCCAACGCTGATTGCAACACTGGCACTGCTGGCTTTGGCGTCACTCGGTACGAATGAGTGGAACAGGCTCGGTCGCGCTGTGATATGTGCGATAGTGCTCGGCGCGTTCTACCTATTGCTTTCCATCATATGGAAAGGTGGCATGGGCGATGGCGATATCAAACTTGCGTTCATACTTGGCTTGATTGCGGGCTGGCTCGGATGGTCGCAATTCATCATCGGGGCGTTCGCAGCCTTCTTTATTGGAGGATTCTTAAGTCTTGTGCTGATTATCGGCAAAAAAGTCGATATGCATGGAGGCATACCGTTCGGACCGTCCATGCTGCTCGGCATATGGCTTGGCATATTCGTCGGGGCTCCGATCGCCACACTGTACTTGCAAGTGACGGGACTCGCCTGAACCAATCCCCAGCCAACCTGCAACACGTTATATATAAGGAGAGAGCATGAGATCAATAACGGCGCTGTCGATCGCGAACGACGCCATCCGTGCGGCGGTCATAGCAGACCCGTATTCGGATCTGCCCACCATCAAGCATTTCCAGGCGATCCCGTTGCCGAACGGAGCCGTAGTGGATGGCGAAGTGGTCGACCATGATGTGGTGGCCGGACTGCTGAACACACTGGTGAAGCGATTCAAATTCCCCCGCGAGGACACGGCTCTCGTCTACTCCAGCCGACGCATGGTGTTTCGCGAGGCGGACTTTCCCTACATGTCGCTGAACGATCTGAAATCCACCTTGCCTTTCCAAGCCAAAGGCATGATTCCGCTGCCTACTGAGGAATCCGAGCTCGACTTCGTGCCATTGAACGTCATCGACAGCGAACAAGGCAAACAGTTGCACGGCATACTCGTGGCGACATTGCGTAACGGATTGGAAAAAACCGCGCGCACAGCCGAAGACGCGGGATTTGTGATCACATCGATCGATGCGGGCCCGTTCGCGCTTGCTAGACTGTTCGCCGACACCAACCAGCAGCAGACCGAAGCGGTGGTCAACATCAGCGGCAACGGCACCGACGTGATCGTGCTCGAAAACGGGCAGCCCGCCTACATGCGCGTCGTGCCATCCGGCGCGGATGACGTGACTGACGCCATCGCCAACGCGCTCAGTATCTCATTCGAAGACGCCGAACGCATCAAAAACCAGATCGGCCTGCAAAACGTGACCGGCGACGAACGACTCGAAAAAGCCGAGGAAGTCATCCGCGAAACCACGGCGCAGCTGATCGTCGGCATCCGCAATACGCTCAACCTGTACGACGTGGACCATGCGGGCGGCACCATCAGCGGCGTGGTGCTTACCGGAACCGGCGCACGGCTGATCGGACTGCCGCCGGTATTGGCCAGTTCCATCAACAAAGTGGTGCGGATCGGCGACCCCTTCATCCGTTTCCGGCTTTCCAAAGAAGTGGAACGGCAGAACATCATGGCGCACGCGATCGATTTGGGCGCAGTGCTTGGACTGGTAATCGGAAAGAAGCCGAGGTGAACGGACGATGAGCAGAAAAAACAACGGAAGCATGAAGCAGATCGGCAGCTCCCACCGCGGTCGACGCGGCAAAATCAAGGATAATCCGAATCCTGAAACCAGTGATGGCGAGAAAACCTCGATTTTGTCGATGAATATTTCCGACATCGGCAAAGCGCTGCGTGCGAGCAGTTCGAAAACCTCCAAAAAGGCTGATCTGCCCGCCGAATGGAATGTGCGCGCCAACCTGCTGCCACGTTCCATCGTGACGCTCAACCGTGATCGTGCCATCAAATACTTGCTGTCATACGTGCTTATCGTGGTGGTGGTTGCGGCCATTGCCATCAGCGCGGGCATGGCGGTGCGCGTGAGCTGGGCCGACCATCGCGTGGAGGAGGCACAGGCGAAAACCCTGTCGTTGCAGAAGGAAAAGGCGGAATTCAAAGACGTGGAAGACACGTTGAACTCGCTGTCCGATTCGCAAAGGTCACGTATCGCCGCGCTCTACGACGAAATGGATTGGATGAAGGTGGTGGATTCGCTCAATGGCGCGCTGCCAGCCGGAGGCCAGTACACGAACCTGTCGTTGAGCAGCTTCCAGATTGGCGGGTCTGACGCTTCTTCGCATAGCGCTACATCTTCAGTATGGTCTGGGAATGGTGTGATTTCCGTTGATTTTACCGTTCTTTCTCCAGATTTCATATCTGCAAAAGATTTTATCGGTAATTTTGCTGCAATTCCTACCTATAAAACAGGCTATGTGAGTTCCATTACCGAAAACAGCGATGAAAACGGCACCACCTATACATACACGGGAACGGTGTCGTTGAAGATGGATACCAATACCACGTCACGAAGCGACAACGCGGCCGGTGCTGACGAAGCCAACCGAGCATTGCAGCAGCAGCTACGCGACAGCCTGAACAAAGCCGCGGCAGGGGAGTCGACTGATACTACCGACAGCGCGACCGCAACTGACGAAACACCCAATGAATGATCGGGAGCAATCATGAACAAGCATAAAATCGCATGGATCGCATTGGCCGCAGGTATTGTCTTCGTCATCATGCTGACATGGCTGGTCGGCGTTTCCCCGCAAATCAGCCATATCAAATCATCCGACGCGCAAACTGCGCAAATCGATGAGAACAATAAGGAAACACGCGACGAAATCGAAACATTACGCATCGCCAGCGAAACGATCGGCCTGCAGAAAGACCGTTTGCGCCAGTTGCAGCGGCAGATTCCAGACGGCTATAACCAGCAGGAATTCATCAATTCGTTGGATGCGTCCGCTGCGGGAACCGGCGTCGCCATCAAATCGGTGAATTTCGATGATGCGGTCGACGCCGACATTCCAGCTGAAATGCAAGGTACCATTCAAGCCGGTCAGCTGGTGCAGGTGTCGGTAAGTATCACCGCCACGGGAAGCTATGATGCCATGCGTAATTTCGTGGCATCCGTGCAGAACATCAACCGTATCGCCGTGCCGGAAAATGTGACCTACACACTTGACAGAAACGGTGACGAAACGAAAAATGCCGTGGTGATCGATTGCAAGATCTGGTCGCTATTGCTCGACAACGACACGGTTGAAGACGAGAACGCCACGAAACAGTAACGCGGGTGGCGTTCTGTCACCGCGTAAAGGTAGGCTTTGCGCTTGTAAAGACCCCAAACCGTTCAAACCAGAAGGTGCATTGTGGCTGTATCCAAACTCGATGAAGTCGTATCCCTCGCCAAGCGTCGTGGCTTTGTTTTTCCCGCCGGTGAAATCTATGGTGGAACCCGTTCCGCGTGGGATTACGGTCCGCTCGGCGTTGCGCTGAAAGACAATATCAAGCGCGAATGGTGGCGTTCCATGGTCGTCACCCGTGGCGACGTGGTGGGCGTTGACACGTCCATTATTCTTCCGCCGGCCGTGTGGGTGGCTTCCGGTCACGTGTCCGTGTTCAACGATCCGCTGATCGAATGCCTCAACTGCCACAAGCGCCACCGCGCCGACAAGCTTGAGGAATCCTATGCCGAAAAGCATGGCGACAAGCTGCCGGAAAACGGCCTGAAAGACATTGTGTGCCCGGATTGCGGCACCCGTGGCAACTGGACCGAACCGCGCGACTTCAACATGATGCTGCGCACCCACCTCGGACCGGTCGAAGACGAGAACTCGCTGCACTACCTGCGTCCGGAAACCGCACAGGGCATTTTCGTGGACTTCAAGAACGTGATGACTTCTTCGCGTTCCAAGCCGCCGTTCGGCATCGCCAACATGGGCAAGTCCTTCCGTAACGAGATCACTCCGGGCAACTTCATCTTCCGCACCCGCGAGTTCGAGCAGATGGAAATGGAATTCTTCGTGGCTCCGGGCACCGATGAGGAATGGCACCAGTACTGGATCGACGCGCGTACCCAGTGGTACATCGACCTTGGTGTGAAGCCGGAGAACCTGCGCCATTATGAGCATCCGAAGGAGAAGCTGGCCCACTATTCGAAGCGTACCGTCGACATCGAATACAAGTTCGGCTTCCAGGGTTCCGATTGGGGCGAGCTTGAAGGCGTCGCCAACCGTACCGACTTCGATCTTTCCGCGCATGCCAAGCATTCCGGCGAGGATCTGAGCTACTTCAACCAGGCCACCGGCGAAAAATACGTGCCGTACGTCATCGAACCGGCCGCCGGCCTGACCCGTTCCCTCATGGCCTTCCTTGTTGACGCCTACGACGTTGACGAGGCCCCGAATACCAAGGGCGGCGTCGACAAGCGCACCGTGCTTCGCCTTGATCCGCGCCTGGCTCCGGTCAAGGCCGCTGTGCTGCCGTTGAGCAAGAAGCCGGAATTGCAGACCGTGGCACACGATCTGGCCGCCGATTTGCGTCAGCATGACTGGATGATCGACTATGACGAGGCCGGTGCGATCGGTCGTCGCTATCGCCGTGAAGACGAAATCGGCACCCCGCTGTGCATCACCGTCGACTTCGACACGCTTGACGATCAGGCCGTCACCATTCGTGAACGTGATACCATGCAGCAGGAGCGCGTCGCACTCGACAAGGTGGCTGATTATGTGGCCGCACGTATTGGCGAGAAGCATGTACGTTACCCGCAGGTGCCGGTTGAGATGGGCGGCGAGGCTTGGCCTGAGTCCGTCAAGATCGCCGAAGCCGGTGGCTTGTATTAAAGCTGGATACTGGTTATCATAGCGTTCTTATGCCAGATAGCATTGTGACTGCTTACGAGGAATCCGACGTGCTCGACCCGCGTACCGACGCGGTGAGGCCGTCGGTTCCTCCGGTTATGAAGCCTGTTGATTTAGGGCCGGTACACGTTGAAACCCCGGTGGTGCTTTCGCCTATGGCGGGCGTTACCAACTGGCCGTTCCGCGTGATTTGCGAAAGCTACGGACCGGACGGTCTATACGTGGCCGAAATGATCACCGCGCGCGCGTTGGTCGCACGCAATCCCAAAGCGTTGCGGTTGTGCCATTTCGCGCCGAGCGAGAAAATCCGTTCGCTGCAACTGTACGGTGTGAACCCGGCGATCGTGGAACAGGCCGCGAAAATCGTCATCGACGAAAACATGGCCGACCATGTCGATCTGAACTTCGGATGCCCCGTGCCGAAAGTGACCCGACGCGGCGGCGGATCGGCTTTGCCGTGGAAGACGGATCTGTTTCGCGAGATCATCCAGCGTGTGGTCAAGGTCTGCGATGCTGCCAACGTGCCGGTGACGGCTAAAATCCGCGTCGGCATCGACCATGAGCATGAAACGTTCTTGGAAGCGGGCCATATCGCGCAGGAGGAAGGTTGCAAGGCGGTGACCTTGCACGCGCGTACCACCGCCGAATATTACGGCGGGCATTCCGACTGGAGCCGGATTGGCGAGCTGGTCGAAGCGCTTGACATTCCAGTGTTCGGCAACGGCGATATTTGGGGTGCGAACGATGCGCTTGCCATGGTTGCCGAAACCGGTTGCGCCGGCGTTGCGATTGGCCGCGGCTGCCAAGGCAGGCCATGGCTGTTCGCCGATATCAAGAATGCGTTCGCTGGCAGCGACAAGCGTGTTGACCCCACGTTAGGAGATGTGTGCCGTGTGGTTGAACGCCATGCGGAACTGTTGACCGAATTCTATGATGGCGATGAGCAGATGGCCGTGCATGATCTGCGTAAGCATATCGCGTGGTATCTCAAGGGATTCCCCGTTGGAGGCTCCACCCGTCGCGCGTTCATGGAATGTGAAAATCTTGAGGATGTCAGAGCCGAAATAGGCAAGCTGGATCCCAACATCTGTTTTCCCGAGCGAGTGGTCGACAAGCCAAGGGGGCGCGTGCGCTTCGCAAAGAAAGTGCATCTGCCTTACGGATGGTTGGAATCACGGGAAACAACGCATGATGAACGTCAGGCGTTGTTTGGGGATGATCCTATGGACGCCAGCTATTGAATATGACATGCTGATGTGGTTAAATCGTCGTGGGGGCACCGAAAGAGGGTAAATCGCAGGCGAAATGAACACGTTAGCAATAAAAAAGTGAAAAAACGCCGTTACACACGGCGAAAAGTGCGCGTACTGCAGCGTGTCTGCGATAAAGTTGTGCGTAAACGCGAGTGACAGGAGACTATGGTGAGCGAGATTGCCCAGACTGACAATTTCAACGACAAAACGAATATCAAGGTTGTCGGTGTTGGTGGAGCTGGCGGTAATGCCGTCAATCGCATGATTGCCGAGGGTCTTCAAAGTGTTGAATTCATTGCGATCAATACTGACGCGAAGGATCTGATGCGTTCCGACGCCGATGTCAAGATCTCCTTGAACGATGCCACCAGCCGCGGGCTTGGCGCAGGTGCCGACCCGGAGAAGGGTGCCAAGGCCGCTCAGGATCATCAGTCCGATATCGAGGAATCGCTCAAGGGTGCCGATATGGTGTTCGTGACCTGCGGTGAGGGTGGTGGCACCGGTACCGGTGCAAGCCCGATCGTGGCTCGCGCCGCGCATCAGCAGGGTGCCCTGACCATTGCGGTGGTTACCCGCCCGTTCAGCTTTGAAGGTCCCCAGCGTGCGGCTTCCGCAGCACTTGGCATTGAGAATCTGCGCAAGGAAGTCGATGCGCTGATCGTGATTCCGAACGATCGACTGCTTGAGCTTTCCGATCGCACCATCGGCATCGTCGATGCGTTCAAGACCGCCGACACCGCCTTGCTGGCCGGTGTGCAGGGCATCACCGACCTGATTTCTTCGAACTCGTACATTCACGTCGACTTCAACGATGTCAACGCTATTCTGCGTGGCGCGGGCACCGCACTGTTCGGCATCGGTTCCGCACGAGGCGAGGATCGCGCCACCCAGGCAGCTGAAATCGCCATCAGCTCGCCGCTGCTGGAAGAAAGCATCGAGGGTGCCCACGGCGCGCTGATCAATATCGCCGGCCCGTCCGATCTGAAGTTGCAGGAAGCGGCCGCCGCCACCCAGCTGGTGGGCAAGGCCATCCATCCGGAAGCACAGATCATCTGGGGTCTTTCCCTCGACGACGCTTACGGCGACGAAGTGCGTGTCACCGTTATCGCCGCAGGCTTTGATGCCAACTCCAAGAAGGCGGCTCAGGCTGAAGCCCAGAAGCAGGCAGAGCCTGCGGAAAGCATGGTGCCGCTGTCGGCGTTGTCCGCAGCCCCGAGGGCAGCGGCGGTTCCGCAGCAGCCCCAGCCTCAGCTTATTCAGACTCCGGAAGCCCCGAAGGTGCAGCCGCTGTCCACTTATATTCCGTCCACTCCGGAACCCGTCGTTCCGTCATTCGACCAGACCACCGAGCATGAAGTGGTGTCTTCGAACGACGCCGGCGATTTGGATATTCCGGATTTCCTGCGCTAAAAGCAACGCGAAGACGCGAAAGGATCGTTCATGGCAGGTTTTATGAAAAGCGCGATGTCCTATTTGGGCATGACCGACGTTGCCGAAGGTGACGAGGATTTCAATGAGGAGGCTGAGAGCAGCGAAACCTCGTTCGATTCCGACCATTCCGTGACCCCGATGGCTTCGACTCCTGCCGCGACGTCCGCACCGCGCGAGCAGACCAAAGCCAACCCGTTCCAAGGCGGAAGGGTGAGCCGTATCACCACGATTCACCCGAAATCCTATGAGGACGCTCAGCTGGTCGGACGTGCCATTCGCGACGGCGTTCCGGTGGTGCTGAACCTGACCGGTGTGGCCGAGGCCGTGGCGTATCGCATTGTGGACTTTTCCGCGGGTGTGGTTTTTGGCGTGCGTGGCTCCATCGAACGTGTCACTCCGCGCGTGTTCCTGCTGAGCCCAGCTCAGGTGAACATCAAGGTTGAGGAACCGCAGGCGAATAACTCGTCGCACGATTTGTTCGCCGACTGATATAGACGAAAGCCGTTGCGAAAGCAGACTGCATGAAGCCTCCGTCACCCGTGATGGGGGCTTTGTTATGTTCTGTTGCTAAGGTGGTGCCCCATGATTTTGTCTTTGATCGGTAGCATCGTCCACTTTTTGGTGAATGCCTACATTCTGGTGCTGTTCATTCGCATGATTCTCGATTGGGTTGCTGTGTTGGCATCGGCATGGCGTCCACGGGGGTTGGTGTCGTCGTTGATCGACGCGGTTTACCAGTTGACGGAGCCCCCACTGCGCTGGCTACGCCAATATATCCGCCCTATTCCATTGGGTCCCATCTACTTCGATGTGGCATTCATCGTTCTTTATTTCATTCTCATTGCTATTGATTTCCTCATTTAATGTATGTCAAATGCCGATTTTTCGCAAAAAATCGGTGGTCCCGTGCTAGAGTCGAACAATGAAAGCAACAACAGCAAGGCATCAAGCCCAAAGCGAGGTGTAAGATTTATGGCTCTGTTGACGCCGAAAGATATCAGAGAGCATACCTTCCAGACCGTGAGGTTCAAGGAGGGGTATGACGTCGATGAAGTCGACGATTTTCTCGATCAGGTAACCGAGACGGTGGAGGCCCTTGGCAAGCAGGCGGTTGCCAGCGGCCAGGCTACTCAGTCCCTCGGCCCGGATGTTGCGGGGCTCAACTCCAAGATTTCCGAGCTCAGCGCCCAGGTTCAGTCCCTGCAGCAGGAGAACGCGACATTGAAGTCCGCCTCCGAGCAGGCAGCTGGCGCTGGTGATCAGGCAGCTCAGGCCGCACAGGTCGCAGCAGCCAAGCTCACCGAGGCTGAGGAAAGTAACCGTGCTCTGTCGGCTCAGAACGAACAGCTCAAGGGTCAGGTGGATCGCCTGTCCGCACAGGTCGACCAGCTCACCGCACAGGCGGCTGAAGCTGCAGGCCAGGCGGATCTGGGCGAACAGCTGACCTCCATGCAGCATGAGCGCGACGCATTCCGTGCACAGACCGAAGACCTGTCCCGTCAGCTGGCTTCCGCACAGCAGCAGGTTGTGGTGGCCCAGCAGCAGGCGGCTGAGATCCAGCAGCTCAATGCAAGGCTTGAAGAGGCTCAGGAGCAGGTCGCCCAAGCTCAGCAGCTCACGCAGCAGCATGCGGCACAGTCCCAGCAGCAGGATGAGCGTGCCCAGCAGCAGGCCGCGCAGATTCAGCAGCTTGCACAGCAGCTGCAGGAATCGCAGCAGCGTGAAGCCCAGCTGCGCGAGCAGGTCGCCAAGGTCGAACCGAGTACCGAAACCGGAAGCCTGCAGAAGATTGCAGGAGCCGCAGCCAGCGCCAACACGGAGCCGGAGCGTGCCACCGCCATGCTGACCCTGGCTATGCAGCTGCACGACCAGTACGTCGACAAGGGCAAAGCCAAGGCTAAGGAAATCACCGACGAGTCCCAGCGTAGGTACGATGAGCTCATCGGCAATGCCAACGATTACTCCAACCGCACTCGCATCGAAGCCGACAACTACTCCGAAGGCACCCGTTCCGAAGCCGATCAGTATTCGGCTGACACTCGTGCCAAGGCTGATGGCTACCTGAACCAGAAGACTCAGGAAGGCGACGCCTATCTGACCAAGCGTGCTCAGGAAGGCGATGACTATCTGGCGCAGCGCACTCAGGAAGGTAATGCTTACTTGGATCAGAAGACTCAGGAAGGCGACGCCTACCTTGCTCAGAAGACGCAGGAGGGTGATGCTTACTTGGATCAGAAGACTCAGGAAGGCGACGCCTACCTTGCTCAGAAGACGCAGGAGGGTGATGCTTACTTGGATCAGAAGACTCAGGAAGGCGACGCCTACCTCGTGCAGAAGACCCAGGATGGTGATACCTACTTCTCCACGAAGCACAACGAAGCCGACGAATACGAGTCCGAAGTGCAGAAGCGCGCCTTCGACTACGATTCGAAGACCCGTACCGCAGCCGACGACTACGCCCAGCAGGTCCGCGACAATCTCGAAGCGCAGACCAAGGTCATCGAAGGCAACATTCAGGGCCTCAAGCAGTTCGAAACCGAATACCGTGCACGTCTTACCGAATTCCTCGGCCAGCTCGTGTCCCAGGTGTCCGACACGAACAACTATGATCAGGACTCCCAGGACGACTGAGATTAGGCTGTGTCTGACATCATGACAAATGATCAAAGACGGCTACGCACCCGCGTGGCCGTCTTTGCGTGTATCGCCGTTGTGGCACTGGTACTCGACCAGATCAGCAAGGCATGGGCGCAGTCGGCGCTTGCCGACGGGCAGACGGTACGTGTGATTCCGGGCATCCTCTCATTCACGCTGGTGCATAATCCGGGTGCGTCCTTGGGCATGGGATCCAACATGACCTGGTTGATTTCGTTGCTTGCCATCGTGGCATGCGTGGCGTTGGCCGTACTGGCAATCCGTACCATTTCCATGAAATGGACGGTGGTGTTCGCTCTTGCTTTCGCAGGAGCATTGGGCAATCTCATCGATCGTGTGATGTATGCCGAAGGTTTCCTTAATGGCAAGGTCGTCGATTTCCTCAATTACGGATGGTCGGTCGGCAATGTTGCGGATATTTTCCTGATGGTGGCGGGCGTCGCCGCCGTCGTACTGCTGTTTGTCGGAGAGCCCTTCAGCCAGAAGGATCTTGACGAACAGGCCGCAGAACAGACGAAACAGACGACCGGAGACCAGAACGCATGAGCCGTCTTGTTCCCGCACCCGACGCGCTTGTCGGCAAACGATTCGATGTGGCCGTGGCCAAGATGCTTGGTATCTCCCGAGCCAAGGCCGCGGAACTCATCGAAAGTGGACAGGCGCGCGTGCTTGGTCGTGACATTTCCAAATCATCGACTCTGCAATCAGGCGAAACCGTCGAATTCGATATTGTCGAGGAACGGACCGAGCCTGAACCGATCGCACGAGATATGGCAGTGGTCTACGAAGACGATGACGTCATAGTGGTCGACAAGCCAGTGGGTGTGGCTGCTCACGCTTCCGTCGGTTGGACCGGTCCGACGGTGCTCGGCAGTCTGCTTGACAGGGGAGTGCACATCACCTCCTACGGCGCCGCGGGACGTCAGGGTATCGTATCCCGCCTCGACGTGGGCACATCCGGATTGATGCTCGTGTGCAAATCTGACCTCGCCTACGTGGAAATGCGCAGGCAGTTCGCCGAACATGAAGTCGTCAAAACCTATCATGCGCTCGTGCAAGGCAATCTCAAGGAAAACAAGGCCACGATTGAAGCGCCGATCGGACGTGCCAAAGTCTCCGATTTTCGTTTTTGCGTTACGCCCGCCGGCAAAGAAGCCATCACCCATTGGGATGTGATGGAACGTTTCGGTGAGGCGACGCTGGTTTCCGTGAATCTGGAAACCGGTCGAACCCATCAGATCCGCGTGCATTTCTCGTCCATCGGGCATCCGCTTGCGGGAGACGCCATGTACGGTGCCAATCCGCAGTTGGGTGAGGCATTGGGATTGGAACGGCAGTGGCTGCACGCCAAGCAACTTGAATTCCGCCATCCGCGAACCCATGTGTGGACCACGGTGAAATCGCATTATCCAGCTGATTTGCAGCATGCGCTCGACGTGATGCGCGGCAGGCACGACACACAAGACAAGCCTGAAGTGTGATCGCACGTCACCAATCACCGGTAGATTGGAACGTATGGCTACTTCCGGAAATTTCGTGCAACTGCATAATCACACGCATTATTCACTGCTTGACGGGGCGTCAAAGATTCCGGATCTGGTCAAGCGCGCCAAAGAACTCAACATGCCGGCCGTCGGCATCACCGATCACGGCAACATGCATGGCGCATACGAAATGTGGAGCACTGCGGTCAAGGAAGGCGTCAAACCGATTATCGGCATTGAAGCGTATGTGACGCCGGAAACCGCACGCCAAGATCAAACCCGCGTCAGCTGGGATACCAACTGGAATCCCGATATCGATCCGCAACATCGCAGGCGTAACCCCAACGACGTATCCGGCGGTGGCCTGATCACCCACCTTACGATGTGGGCGGAAACCGATGAGGGCCTTGTCAATCTGATGAAGGCGTCCACTGACGCGAATCTCGAGGGACGTGTCATGCGATACCCCCGAATGGATAAGGAAATCCTTGCCAAATATTCGAAAGGCATTATCGCATCTTCCGGATGCCCGTCGGGCATCATCCAAACGCGACTGCTGCTCGGCCAATTCGACGAGGCATTACGTGCGGCAGGCGAATTGCAGGATATTTTCGGACGTGACAATTTCTATATCGAATTCATGGACCACGGTCTGAAAATCGAAAAACAGGTGACCGACGGTCTGCTGGATATTGCGAAAAAACTGAACGCGCCGCTGCTCGCCACCAACGATTCCCATTACGTGCGCGCCGAAGACGCCGGCTCTCAGGATGCCATGCTGTGCATCAATTCGGGATCCACGCTTGACGAGCCGGGACGATTCAAATTTGACGGCACCGGCTACTATCTGAAATCCGCCGAAGAAATGCGTGAGCTGTTCAAAGACATTCCCGAAGCATGCGACAATACGTTGGAAATCGCCGAACGCTGCAATGTCATGTTCGACGATCATGAAGATGGCGCGTTCATGCCCCAATTCGACTGCCCGGAAGGTTGGGATGAGACGTCGCTGTTCCTGAAAAAAGTCGAGGAAGGCTTGGAACGGCGTTATGACGGGCATCCGCCGATCGAAGTGCTCAAGCAGGCCGATTACGAATGCGGTGTGATCTGTCAGATGCAGTTCTGCGGATACTTCCTTGTGGTGGCCGACTACATCAACTGGGCCAAATCGCATGGTGTGATGGTCGGGCCTGGCCGTGGCTCCGCGGCAGGCGCCATGGTGGCGTATGCCATGGGCATCACCGAACTCGATCCAATCAAGCACGGCTTGATCTTCGAACGATTCCTTAACCCGGAACGTGTGTCGCTGCCTGATATCGACGTCGATTTCGATCCGGACGGCCGCGGTCGCGTGCTTGACTATGTCGGAGACAAGTACGGGCGAGACAAGGTCGCGCAATGCGTGATCTACGGCACCATCAAAACCAAACAGGCGCTGAAGGATTCCGCACGAATCATGGGCTACGAGTTCTCCATGGGCGAGCGCATCACCAAGGCGTTGCCGCCGGCGCAGACGGGTGGCAAGGATATTCCGCTGCATGATATTTTCGAGCCGAGTTCGAAGCGTTATGCGGAGGCCCGCGAATTCCGTGAGCTTTATGATTCCGATCCGGATGTGAAGCGCGTCACGGATGAGGCGATGGGTATCGAAGGCTTGATCCGTCAGACCGGTGTGCATGCGTGCGCCACGATCATGGGTAGCGAGCCGATTTCGAATACGTCGCCGCTGCTGGAACGTACCGATGGTACGGTTACGACCACGTTGGAGTATCATACGTGTGAAACGCTTGGTTTAGTCAAGATGGACTTCCTTGGTCTTTCCAACTTGACGGTTATTCGCGATACGTTGAACAATATCGAGGCGAATGGCAAGACGCGTATCGACCATACGAAGATTCCATTGGACGATCGTGCCACGTACGATCTGTTGTCGCGAGGTGACACGCTTGGCGTGTTCCAGTTGGATTCTGATGGTATGCGTTCGTTGCTGAAAACGTTGAAGCCGAATAACTTCAACGATATTTCCGCATTGATCGCGTTGTATCGTCCTGGTCCGATGGATATGGATTCGCATACGAATTATGCGAAGCGTAAGAATGGTTTGCAGAAGATCACGCCGATTCATCCTGAAGTGGCCGAGCCGTTGAAGGAAGTGCTTGACGAAACGTATGGTCTGATCGTGTATCAGGAGCAGGTGCAGTCGGCCGCGCGTATTCTGGCGGGTTATTCGTTGGGCAAGGCAGACGTGTTGCGTCGAGCAATGGGCAAGAAGAAGCCCGAGGTGCTGGCCAAGGAGAAGGTGCCGTTCTTCGCGGGCATGAAGGAGCATGGGTATTCCCAGGAGGCGGCGCAGGCCGTGTGGGATATTCTTGTGCCGTTTTCGGGCTATGCGTTCAACAAGGCGCATTCGGCCGCATACGGTTTGATTTCATATTGGACTGCATATCTGAAAACGCATTATCCGGTGGAATTCATGGCCGCGTTGCTGCAGGGTGCGAGTACGAACAAAGACAAGACCGCGTTGTATTTGGGCGAGGCTCGTCGCATGGGCATCCAGGTGTTGTCTCCTGACGTGAACGAGTCGGTGTACGAGTATTCCGCTGTCGGCGATGTGGTGCGTTTTGGCCTTGGCGCTATCCGTAACGTTGGCAAGGCTGCGGTTGATGCGATTGTCAAGGAACGTGAGAACGATCATGGCAAGTATGTGAATTTCCCTGATTTCATCAGGCGTGTGCCGATGGAGGCGTTGAATCGTCGATTGGTTGAATCGTTGATTAAGGCCGGTGCGTTTGATTCGATCGATCCGAACCGTCGTGCCTTGTTTACGATTCATGAGGCTGCGATTAATTCGGTGGTCGGTTTGAAACGCAAGCAGGCCGAAGGCCAGTTTGATTTGTTCTCCGATTTGGAAGATGCCGGCGAAGACGATGCGGGCATGGGCGATGCCATGGTGAATGTGCCCGATGTGGAGGAGTGGGATAAGAAAACCAAGCTGAATTTCGAACGTGAAATGCTTGGCTTGTATGTGTCCGACCATCCGTTGAGCGGTATGCAGTCGATTCTGGTGTCGTTGCGTGAAATGTCGATCGCGCATCTGATCGATCGCGCGGCGAATATGCCTGACGGCCAACAGGTGACGGTGGCGGGTTTGATCACGAACGTGGACCGTCGTATGTCGAAGAAGGGCAATCCTTGGGCGATTGTGACCATCGAGGATTTGGAAAGCTCCATCCAGTGCATGTTCTTCGGCAAAGTGTATGAGGCCGCCGCTCCCGAACTGGCGGTCGACACGGTGGTGCAGATTCGCGGACAGGTTGAGAAACGCGATGAGACGGTAAGCATGCGTGCCACGGAATTCAACGTGCCGACGTTGGAAGCGCAGGATGAGAAGCCGGTGACGATTATGCTGCCGCCGATTGCGCTTGACCAATCGCATGTGCAGCAGTTGGGGCAGATTCTTTCAAATCATCCTGGACCCTGCGAAGTGAAGCTCGCCTTGATGGACGATAAGGGCAACGCCAAGGTACTGACGTTCGGCGACCGTTTCCGCGTACGCCGCGACACGAGTCTGTTCGCCGAAATCAAAATCCTTTTCGGTCCCAGTTCTCTGCCTTTGGGCTGACCGGTCGTGGGGATGATGCCGAAAGTTCAGCCGAATATCTCACTATGCGGCTGAACTTGAGACGCGCGGGCGTTCTCGTGACATCACGTTGTTACCATGGGGCGTTATGAGCGAAGAAAACTATATGCGAATCATTGACCTGCGTGGCAAGAAGCTGACCCGAGCTGAAATGCTGGAGGCTATGCCTCGCGCCGAGATGGGCACCAACGAGGCCACCGATCTCGTGCAGCCCATCCTTGACGATGTGAAGGCCCGCGGTGCTGCGGCCCTGCGTGACTTCGCGGAGAAATTCGACCATATTCGTCCGGAGAACCTGCGCGTGCCGGTGGAAGCCATGAAGACCGCCGTCGACGAGTTGGATCCGGAAGTGCGTGCCGCCATCGAAGAATCCGTGCGCCGCTCCCGCGCCGTGTCCGCTTCCCAGGTGCCGGCGCCGTTCCACACCGATCTGGCTGAAGGCGCGCGCGTTTCCGAGCGTTGGATTCCGGTGCAGCGTGTCGGCCTGTATGTGCCGGGTGGCAAGGCCGTCTACCCGAGCTCCGTCATCATGAACGTGGTCCCGGCACAGGCCGCCGGCGTGGAATCCCTCGCCATCGCAACCCCGCCGAGCCGTAACAATGCCGACGGTCTGCCTGACAAGACCATTCTCGCCACCTGCGCCATTCTCGGCGTTGACGAAGTGTATGCGGTCGGCGGCGCTCAGGCCGTGGCCATGTTCGCTTACGGCGCCAAGGGTTCCGAACCGCAGGACGGCGAAATCCTGTGCGATCCGGTCGACAAGATCACCGGTCCGGGTAACATCTTCGTCGCTACCGCCAAGCGCATGGTGTCCGGCATCGTCGGCATCGACGCCGTGGCAGGACCGACCGAAATCGCCATCATCGCAGACAAGGGTGCCAACCCGAGCTGGCTGGCCGCCGATCTGATCGGTCAGGCCGAGCATGACGAACTCGCCGGTTCCGTGCTCATCACCGACAGCGAAGAGATTGCCGAACAGGTGCAGGAGAACCTCAAGTACCGTGTGCCGCGCACCGAGCACTCCGAGCGTGTGAACACGTCGCTACGCGGACGCCAGTCCGGCATCATCCTCACCGATGGCATCGAGCAGTCCATTGACGCGGCCAATGCGTATGCCGCCGAACACCTTGAGGTCCAGACCGCCGACCCGGATGCCGTGATCGCCAAGATTCGCAACGCCGGTGCCATCTTCCGTGGCCCGTACTCTCCGGTGCCGCTGGGCGACTACATGTCCGGCTCCAACCACGTGCTGCCGACTTCCGGCACTGCACGCTTCGCCTCCGGTCTGGGCGTGCACACCTTCATGAAGCCGGTCGAAGTCATCGAATACGACGAGCAGGGATTGAAGACCCTCGCTGCTCGTGTGAACGCCTTCGCCGTTTCCGAAGATCTGCCGGCACACGGTGAAAGCGTGCTGAGCCGTTTCATCGACGATCCGTACAACAAGGAAACCATCAAGGAACAGGAAGAGCAGGCAGGCCTTCGATGAGTGAGACTTCCAGCAACGCCATTCCGGCATATCTTCCGCTGCGCAACGATCTGATCGGTGAGGAGCCGTACGGTGCGCCGCAATTGGACGTGCCGGTATGCCTCAACGTCAACGAGAATCCGTATGCGCCGGAACCGGCAGTGGTCGAAACCATCGCGCAGCGAGTCAAGGAAATCGCTCTGACGCTCAACCGTTACCCGGATCGTGAGCATATCGCGTTGCGTCAGGCATTCTGCGACTATCTCGAACGCGAGTCCGGCGTCAAGCTGGAAGTCGACCAGTTGTGGGGTGCCAACGGATCCAACGAGATCATGCTGCAGCTGTTCCAAGCTTTCGGCGGTCCAGGACGCATTGCGCTCGGCTGCGATCCGACGTATTCGATGTATCCGGAATACGCCCGCGACACGTTCACCACATGGAAGCTGGCGCACCGCAACGAGGATTTCTCGCTGAACGTCGACGCCACCATCAAGGCCATCGAAGACGTCAAGCCGGCCATGATCGTGCTCACCAGCCCGAACAATCCGACCGGCACACCGCTGAAGATGGACGATCTCAAGCGCGTGCTCGGCGCCGCCGAAACCGCTGAAGTGGCCGGTGCCGCCGAAGGCGTGCATCCGGTGGTCGTGGTGGACGAAGCCTACATCGAATTCCGTGATCCGGGTACGCCCACCGCGCTCGAACTCATCGGCGAGTATGAGAATCTCGCCGTGAGCCGAACCATGAGCAAGGCGTTCGCCTTCGCAGGCGCGCGAGTCGGCTATCTGGCCGCCAACAAGGGCATTATCGACTGTGTGCGCATCGTGCGTATGCCGTACCACCTGTCGGCCGTCACCCAGGCAGCCGCGCTTGCCGCGTTCGAACATACCGACGAACAGCTCAGCCGTGTGGCGCATCTGCGTGACACCCGCAATCAGACCGCGGCATGGCTCAAGGAACAAACCTACAAGGGCCAGCCGCTCGAAGTGGCCGAGACGCAGTCCAACTTCATTCTGTTCGGCGGTCATTTCGACGATCGCGACCGCATCTTCGACGAACTGCTCAAGCGTGGTGTGCTCATCCGCACCGTCGGCCCTGACGGCTGGATGCGCGTATGCATGGGCACCGACGAGGAAATGGCGCGTTTCCGTGAAGCCTTGGTCGAAGTGTTGCGTATTGTGGAACAAGACTGAGCACATACGGGACTGAACCAACACAACAGGACCGAACATTTTCCAAAAGGAGTCGCAACATGGCGCGTACTGCAACCATCGTTCGTGAAACCAGCGAATCCAAGGTCGAACTGAGCCTGAATCTCGACGGCACCGGCAAAACTGACATCGACACGTCGGTGCCGTTCTACAACCATATGATGACGGCGCTCGGCAAGCATTCGCTGATTGACCTGACCATCAAGGCCACGGGTGACACCGACATCGACGCGCACCATACCGTCGAAGACATCGCCATCGTGTTCGGTGAGGCGTTGAAGCAGGCGCTGGGGAACAAGCGCGGCATCCGTCGCTTCGCTGATGCGACCGTGCCGTTGGACGAGGCGCTTGCCAAGGCCGTGGTCGATATTTCCGGGCGTCCGTACTGCGTGTGCACCGGCGAGCCGGAAGGCTTCGAATACTGCATGATCGGCGGCCATTTCACCGGCTCCCTCGTGCGTCACGTTATGGAATCCATCGCCATGCATGCCGGAATCTGCCTGCATCTGCAGGTGATCTCCGGCCGTGATCCGCACCACATCGCCGAAGCCGAGTTCAAGGCCTTGGCACGTGCGCTTCGTTTCGCCATCGAGTCGGATCCGCGTGTCGACGGTATTCCGAGCACGAAGGGCGCTCTGTGATGAGCGACGATCGAAATAACGATTTCGACGATTTCCAAGGATTCGATGGATCAAACGATTTCGGTGACCTCAACGCCGACGGCATGCATTTCAGCGAAGAGGAACTGGAAGCGGCCATGGCCGGCTTCGAGCAGGAATTCAAGGATGCCGAAGCGTCCAAGCATGAGCGGGCGGACAATCCGCCATCTGAAGCTTTCGATTCCTCCGAAGCTTCCGATAACGCGGAATCCTCCGAATCCTCGGAAGTCGACGACATGCTCAACGCGGCTGAGGATTCGTTGAAATTCGAAGACGAGCTGCAGGGACTGCTTGGCAATCGCGCGAAAGTGGCGGTGATCATCACCAGACTGACCTCGCCACGATTGCTGTCGGCATTCTGTGAATTGTCCGACATTTCCGCGCAATGCATCGGATCGGCGCAAGGTGCTGTCGCGGTGCTGCGCAATCTCGACGGAGACGGTCCGGAAGCGGCGGTCAAAGACATGACGATCGTCGTTGCCGGCATGCCCGCGATTCTTGCCGTCAACCGTGCGGACAAGCTCGAAGCGACGATGTACGTGGAAGGCAGAGCGGGCAAAACCTTCGCTCCGCCGGTGCTATTCACCTCCACCGCGCCGTTCGTTGAGGATCTCATGCTGGGCATCACCGATATGAACGCGCTGGAACAGGCGGATATGACCATTTTCGATTCCGCTGACCTTGATCGGGATGCGGCGATGAGCATTATCGCCGAGCATACGCGGTTCGGACGCGGCACATCAAGCATCAGTTAGCGACGGTAAACGCGAGTCATCCTGCCGAACATGCGTTATGCGACACAAGACGACTCGCGCCACAGAACAACGAATGACACAAGAAGGAGAACGCCCATGACTTCCGTGGTGGTTTTCGATTATGGTTTCGGCAACGTGCGTTCCATGGTTCGTGCACTGGCTGATCTCGACCTTGACGTGACCCTCACTTCCGACCATCGGCAGGCCTTGGAAGCCAACGGTCTGGTAGTGCCCGGCGTGGGCGCTTTCGGCGCATGCATGGAAGGACTCAAGTCGGTGGGCGGAGACACCGTGATCAAGGATCGTCTGCGTGCCGGGCGACCGGTGCTCGGCGTGTGTGTGGGCGAGCAGATCATGTTCGAACGCGGTATGGAACACGGCACCGGCACTCCGGGCCTTGGCCTGATCAAGGGCGACGTGGAACTGCTTGACGCCGATGTGGTGCCTCACATGGGATGGGACACCGTCGAGGCGCCGGAAGGTTCCGTGCTCATGAAGGGTGTGGAAGGTGAACGTTTCTATTTCGTACATTCCTTCGCCGCGATGAGTGCCGCTCCCGCCGACACGTCCGGCGACCAGCTTGATTTCGGTGACGCCGAGGAGCGCGTGACCTGGTGCACGTACGGACGTAGCCGTTTCGTGGCGGCCTACGAGCGTGGTCCGCTGTTCGCCACGCAGTTCCACCCTGAAAAATCCGCCGAAGCGGGCTCGCAGCTGCTGCGCAATTGGATTGCGACGTTCTGATGGTGCGAGATCGCCGATGATTGTTTCGACGATGCTTTGACATATACGCTTTTAAAACGACCACTTGGTACATTTATTTGCGATTGCCGTTTAGTGGCGGTCGGTTGATCACAGAGAGGTACAGACATGTCTTTGACATTGCTTCCCGCAGTCGATGTTCGTGATGGCAAGGCCGTTCGCTTGCGCCAAGGCGAATCCGGTTCGGAAACCGATTACGGTTCGCCGCTGGAGGCTGCCCGCACGTGGGTCGAGTCCGGTGCGGAATGGATTCATCTGGTCGACCTTGACGCGGCATTCGGCACGGGCAACAACCGTGACCAGCTGCGCGCCATCGTCAAGGAGCTTGGCGACAAGGTCAATATCGAAATGTCCGGTGGCGTGCGCGACGACGCATCCCTCGACGTAGCTTTGGAAGCAGGCGCCGCCCGTGTGAACATTGGCACGGCAGCGCTTGAGAATCCGGATTGGACCGCTTCCGTCATCAAGAAGTACGGCGATCGCGTGGCCGTTGGCCTTGACGTGCGCGGCCACACCCTCGCAGCCCGCGGATGGGTGAAGGAAGGCGGCGATCTGTTCGAAACCATGGCGTTCCTGGATTCCGTTGGCTGCTCTCGTTACGTGGTCACCGACGTGGCTCGCGACGGCATGATGAGCGGTCCGAACATCGATCTGCTGCGTGAGGTTGCGGAACGCACTGATGCGAAGGTCACCGCGTCCGGTGGCATTTCCAAGCTCGATGACCTGCGCGCCATCAAGGAACTTGCCGATCTGGGCGTGGATTCCGCGATTCTCGGCAAATCGCTGTATGCGCGCGCCTTCACTTTGGAAGAGGCGCTTGAAGTCGCACGTTGAGCATTGTTCGCAAACCCATGACGATACGGCCGTCCACAACGTGGACGGTCTCGTCATATTCGGCGCGTGTTAACGACTTTCGTAACATGCGCATGGAACGATGGGGCACTATGGATAAACAGCAAGAGTTTGCTTTGCGTACAGTCGAAGAACGCGACGTGCGCTTCATTCGTTTGTGGTTCACGGATGTGTTGGGAACGCTGAAGTCCGTGGCTATCGCACCGGCTGAATTGGAAGCTGCGTTCGAGGAAGGGCTCGGATTCGACGGTTCCGCGGTGGAAGGCCTCACCCGTGTGTCCGAAGACGATATGATCGTCAAGCCCGACCCGTCGACATTCCAGATTCTGCCGTGGCGTGGAGGCCCGCAAGGCACCGCGCGCATGTTCTGCGACGTGCTTACCCCTGATGGCGAGCCGTCGTTGGGCGATCCGCGTCATGTGCTGAAGCAGGCTCTATCGAAAGCCAAGGAAAAAGGCTTCACCTTCTACGTGCATCCGGAAATCGAATTCTATCTGTTCGAAAGACAGGATGATTGGTCCCAGACGCCAACCCCAATCGATGAGGGCGGCTATTTCGACCATGTGCCGCGCAGTCCAGGCATGGACTTCCGCCGCGCCACCGTCAACATGCTCGAACAGATGGGCATTTCGGTGGAATACTCGCATCATGAGGCGGGTCCAGGCCAGAACGAGATCGATCTGCGTTATGCGGACGCGCTCACCACGGCCGACAACATCATGACCTTCCGTACCGTCGTCAAAGAGATTTCGCTGGAGCGCGGCATTCACGCCAGCTTCATGCCGAAGCCGCTTTCCGACGCTCCAGGTTCCGGCATGCATACCCACTTGAGCCTGTTCGAAGGCGACGCCAACGCGTTCTACGAGGCGGGCCAGGAATTCAACATGTCCGTCACCGCACGCCAGTTCGCGGCCGGCATTCTGTACCACGCGGCTGAAATCTGCGCGGTCACTGACCAGTACGTCAACTCCTACAAGCGCCTGTGGGGCGGCAACGAGGCTCCGAGCTATATCTGCTGGGGCCACAACAACCGTTCCGCGCTGCTGCGCATTCCGCAGTACAAGCCAGGCAAGGGCAATTCCGCCCGCATGGAATTCCGTGCGCTCGACCCGGTCGCCAACCCATACCTCGCATATTCGGTGCTCTTGGCAGCAGGCCTTGACGGCATCGACAAGCAGATGCAGTTGGGCGAGCCGACCAGCGACGACGTGTGGGAGCTTACCGATGCGGAACGTCAGGCCATGGGCATCCAGCCATTGCCGGAGTCTCTTGACGAGGCGTTGAAGGTTATGGAGAAGTCCGACTTCGTGGCCGGAGTGCTCGGCGAGCATGCCTTCGAATACTTCCTGCGCAACAAGCGTCAGGAATGGGAGGAATACCGCAAGCAGGTCACTCCTTTCGAACTGAAGAAGTACCTGCCGAAGCTGTAAGCGAACCGCAATCGTTTCATCAAAGACCGTTGTCGCAATCATGAGAAAACTGATTGCAACAACGGTCTTTTGCTTTCCGAATGATTATTTGAATCTTCTTTTGATGTTTCTGCAAGTATCGGATTAAAGTTCCAATGACTCAATTGACCGTAAATTAACGGTTTTGCGAAGAATCTCATCACCATAGTCAGAAAATATGAATGTCACAGGCGAGTTGCTTTGTGTTTCAAAAGCGACTGTCGTCGTCATTTTCACGCCGGGAGTGACCTTGCGTGTTGTGGAATAGCTATCATCGTCAAGATACGTGCTATGCAACTCAGTGCCGTCTTGGGTCGCGGAAACATCCATATAGTTCAGGAAAGCCCGGTATTTGCTTCCATTTTCGACATACCAGGATATGCGTGCGAACGCTATGTCATGATCGGCATATGAGGGGCTTGTCTTCTCAATGGAGTCTACGCGGAAATGCAGGGTGCTTTCGTCATAATCGGTTACGGATCCGTCTTCGTCGAAATTCGAAGCGTCCACTTGTTCGGGCTGAGGGACGGCCGCATAATCAATATGTTTCAAGGATCCTTCTATGTCGACTTCGTCAAAGGAAAACGCGGCGCGAACAACATTATGCTGCGAATAATTCATCAGCTGAACCACAACTGGTGAATTGGTGTCCGTAAGAACGAAACTGCTGGTGGTCTGCGAGCTTTTCTCCGGTTTCATTTCGGCGCCGGAGAACTCCGTGCGGTCGGAATCCTCGTTGGAAGTGAATGCAGGGGCAAGCTCGATGCCGTTTTGCATGACCATCAGATCTGCGACGGCATGAGGATACATCGTTTTCTTGCCGATGTTCGTGCAGGTGAGCAAAACCGTGAGCGTGGCGTCGCCGTTCAAATCCTCCGGACCTGTCTGCACGCCTTCGATGTTCACTTCCAATGCTTTTCCTCCGGTGGAGTAGAGCTTTCCAACGTCTTCGCTGACGGTTTCCTGTGTGGACAGCTCCTCGAACTGGCTTGTGGATCCATCGAAATCGGAGATGATGTTTGACATGCTGTCAGAAAGCATTCCGCCAATCGACGCTATTACAGCGATGATGATAACGATCCCCAAAACGGTGACGAAGCCGTTTTTATGGCGGCGTTGCTTCTTGTCGGAAGTGGATTGGAACTCGCGTGTGGCTCGTTCCGTTTGTATGCGCGGCGGATTATAGGGCTGCGATGGGCGTCCTTGCGGGTTCTGCGGGTTTTGCTGATTTTGCCGCAACGCCTGTTGCAAGCTTTGCTGCATGGACTGGGCATACCGCATGGTTTGCGTGGACCAGTCGTTCAACATGGTTTGGAGCGTGTCTCCTCGTGTGGACTGATCGCCTTGCGCCTGTTGAGATCTACCGTCTTGCTTGGATCGGGTGTTTTGTGGGGCCTGCCTGTCGCGCGATGCCTGATCGCTCTGCGCGGGTTTCACATATCGCCGCTGGACATAGGATTCACGCCGCGCATGGTCACGGTTCACCTGATCAGACAGGCGTTCGGCGTTGCTGCTGGGATCGATGTAATCGGAACCCTTGAATGGGTCGATATAGTCGTTGTTGTTGAGTAGGCCCATGTAAGGCTCCTTCTGGTCAGTCCCTTCCATGAGCAATTGTATCGAAAAATCAGCCTCGAGGAGAGCCGAACATCGAATTGTAGATGATTGCGAAATTACGATTGCCGTAAGTCGAACAGGCATCGCCTTCGCCGACTCCCGCATCCAATGCGGCTGCATTCGGCTGATAAGGCGTGTAAATGTACAGCAGTGCGGTCGCCTTGTTTTCGATGTACACGTTGCTGCCACCGCAGCTGGCGTCCGGATTGTATTGAATATAGTTGAGCGTGCCCGCATGGTATCCATAGCGATCCTCATGTTGCACGTAATACTGGTAGCGTTTCGCCGCGCCATACACCTGTTTGAAAAAACCTGCATATTCCGGGTCACAGTTCGCGTCGTCCGGGCAGCTCAATCCCATGGCCGACTTGAATTGGAAGTCGCTTGGATCGGTGGCGGTAAGCAGATGCTGCTCCTTTTGCAGCACGGTGAGCAACACTTTTTGACTGATGCCGCACGCCTTTCCCGACTTGTAGATGATCGCCGCGGCGCTTTCGTTCGGCTTTCCCTCGTATGCTTCGCAGTATTCGTTGGCAGGTTGTGATTCGGTGCTAAACGTCATGGATTTCAAGCATTTCTCGCCGCTGCATGCGGCACCCTGTTTTTCGATGATGGCGTTCACCTGCTGCTCGCTCAACGCGTTCCCGTTGAAGAACAAACCATCTGAAATGATGTTGCCCGGATTGAAATCGTATTGCGTCTGCAATTGTTCCTGCGATGCGACCGCTTCATCCACTTGCACACGCCAACCGACGAATCGCACCAATCCAACGATCAACGCTAGCGCGACGATACTGGCTATCAGTGTTTTGCCGACTATGAGGATGCGTTTTGGGGTGTTTGCTTTTTTCCAGGCGTTACGGAGTTTGGTGAGACTTGGCTGGTTGTTTTTCTTGGGTTTGCGGTTGTTTTTTGCTGTGGTGGTTGTTTTGCGTGTCATCGCGCGTCATTGTATCGCGTTTGTCTTATCGTTTGTTTGACGATTGATTCGTCAATCGATTGACGTGAGAAGCTTTAATGAAAATGCGAGTTTGGCAAGGCGTGGGGAGTTCGAGGGGCTATGGAGGAGAAGAGTATGGCGAAGAGTGATGTGGCGAAGGAACGGTTTTTCAATCTGCCTGTGATGGTGCTGATCTCGCTGAGTTTCATGCTGGGCATGAGCGAGTTCATCGTCGTTGGCATTCTGCCGGATATCGCGGCTGGCTTGAAAGTGTCGGAGGTGACGGTCGGCAATCTTGTGTCGCTGTTCGCGTTCGTGTATGCGCCGGTCACGCCGCTCGGCTCGGCATTGTCGGCTCGTTTTCCGCGTTTTGCCACGCATCTGACGCTGGTTGGGGTGTTTCTTATCGGCAATGTGCTGTGCGCGTTCGCGTCGAATTATGGCGTGCTCGTAGTGGCGCGAATTCTCATCGCGCTGGTGTCCGGCACGCTGGTGGCCATTGCCATGACGTACGCGCCCGATGTAACAACGGAACAGTACCGCACGAAGTTCATCGCATGGGTGTTTTCCGGATTCTCCATCGCATCCGTGGTGGGCGTGCCGGTTGGCACGTGGGTTGCGAACACATTCGGCTGGCGTTGGGCGTTCCATTTGGTGAACGTGCTTACGGTGGTGCTTATTGTGCTCATGGTGATGGTGCTGCCGCGCAACAGCCGTATTGTGAAGATTGGTTTTCTGCCGCAATTCCGCCTGTTTTTCGACCGTCGTATTCAGTTGGGCGTGCTTGCCGTGGTGTTTGGCGCGGCGGCAACTTACGTGTTCTATACGTATCTGACGCCGATCATGCGAGACGAAGTGCATGTTCCCGAACAGTATTTAAGCGTTGGCCTGGTGATTTTCGGCGCGGCCTGCCTGTGGAGCAACCTGTATGGCGGCAAGCTTGCCGACCGTGGCAGGGGAGTGGAACCGCTGACGCATATTCGTCCGATCTACTGCGCGCACGCCGTGCTTATGGCATCGCTGATCGTAACGCATTGGGTGCCGGTGTATGGTGCGTTGCTGCTGGTGGTGCTTGGCATGTTCATGTATTTGCAGAATTCCGCCTCGCAGGTGCTATATATGGATGTTGCCTCTCAGTCGCATCCGGGATCGTTGAATCTGGCTGCGTCGCTCAATTCCATGTCGTTCAACATCGGCATTGCGCTCGGTTCCGCGGTTGGTGGACTGGTCAACGCCCATTTGGGACTGATGTGGCTTGGCCCTGTGGGCGCGATCTTCCTGCTGTGTGCGGTTGGCACCACAACACTGCTGCGCCCGTTCGTAGCTCGAGAACGCGATTTCTACACCAAACAGCAAGCCTGATGGCATTTGGTCGGGTTTGAACGAGCGGTTTCTGAAAGCGGCAAAGTTATAGAAGTTTTATCTGTAATTCGTTGAGATTGCGGAAAGCGATTAGTGGACTGCGATGTTGGCGGACTGGGCAGTAGATCCGCCGACTTGCGGAGCGTAGTCGGCTAGATCGATTACGCGATCGCAGGCGTCCCGCGTGTCCGGATCATGGGTTGCCACCAGCACGATCATGCCTTGACCGGCCAGATTGCCGAGCACATGGCTTACGGAATGCGATGTACGCGTATCCAACTGGGCGGTCGGCTCATCAACCAGCAGCATGTTCGGCCTGGAACATACCGCACGCGCGAGCATAAGACGCTGCGCCTCGCCTCCAGACAAATCGCAGAAACGCCTGTCCGCCGCATACGCCAGATCGAACAGTTCCATCGCTTCCAAAGCCTTTGGTTCCGCTTCGCGGCGGCTCATTCCCTTGGCGAGCAGTGGAAACACCACATGGTCGAGCGCCGTGCGTTCCGCAACACCATACGGATTCTGAAACACCCATCCAACACGATCCACACCTTCTCGCGTCACCGTGCCAGCGTAAGGCTGCTCCCATCCTGCAAGAATCGACAGCAATGTTGACTTGCCGCATCCCGACGGACCGCATATCGCAATGGTCACACCAGGTTCGGCCACGAAACTCAAATTCTCGAACAGCAGATCGGTTCCCTCAAATCGATGAGCCAACCCCTCAACCGCAACGCGCATAGCCAACCTTTCACGAGGCAATCACCTTACCGACGCACCCTTGCCAATCATTTGTAGTCCCCTAATTGCAGCCACGCAACACCCACCCTACCTCATTTGTGTATATGTGGAATGTAATGTTCAATGCAGTACGCGATGAGGTATGAAAACGGTTAATCGGCAACAAGCATTCCTGACGTTACAAACCAGCCCGTGTAAGAGGAACGAACGCATAGAACTCCCACCGTCCATGCTCCTGCGTGGTGTAGATTTGACCTCCATATGCGGCAAGTTCGTCGGACAGTTGGCTCAGACCATGGCCTCCCGGCAAATTTTCCTGTGTTTCGGCATGATGATCATTGACTTCTGTGATTTCAATCGAAGCACGTTTGACCAGTACGGAAACATTGTATTCGTCATCACATGTCGCATGACGGGAAATATTCGCGTAAACCTCTTTGATCAGCCGAATGATGATGGCAGACAAATCGGCGTCGACATCTGCGGGAGATTCCAAAACGCTTACTTGGCTTGTTCCCTTGAAACGCATAGATTCAAGTGCCTTGCCATTACGCTCCATCTCCTGTCGGATACGACATACGAGGTCGGCGTCCTGCCCGGACTGTGCAACCTGATCCGCATGATCACCCCCTTTGATGTAGTCGATCACATGATGGACGTTCTGTAATGCGGAAACGATATGGTCGTTGGTCTGCTTCCACTGCGCGGCGTCGGGATTGTTTTCATCGAGCATCTGCTGCTGTGCCTGCAGGGAAGCGAGGGACAAATCCGACGTCACCGCATCATGCATTTGGCTGACGATTTCGGCGTCGCGTTTCAACCGTGCGTTGTCGTATTGCGCGCGTTCAGCGGCCCATTGCGCCTGAGCTTTCTCCCCGTGCTTTCGTAATGCGGTGCCGAACATCGCGACCAACATGAACATGATGACGAACACCGGATAAGCGCGGAAATTATATCCGGGTCCGTTGAAAAGCGTTGTCTCCGCTGCTTGGCTGAGGGATATTTCAAGAGCCAGACCCAAAGCGTAAAGATCATTGGTCTCGTAAGACAGTATGCCAAGCGAAAACAGCACGCCGTAGAGGCCGCACTCATTATCGTATCCCCCGAAAACGTAATCCGTCACCTGCAGAAGCACAAAACAGATAAGCGGGCATGCTCGCGGGTAGAAGAGCGTGAGCAATGCAAGTACGGCATGTATTACGTTCACTACCTGTGCTGACGTTGGTTGCTGGTAGCTCAGTGTCGTCCAAATCAGCAGATATTCCCATACGAGCACGAGAAGAAGACGGAAAGGATGCTGGAAAAGCTTGAATTTCGCAAGAAACGACTGTACCGACGTGATTGGTGTTCTACTCATGATTGTTCATCCAAATGGCGATTGCCTGCCGTTGGGTATTGCAGTGCAGACGTTGAACGATATTCTGCATATGTTTGCGGACGGTTGCTTTTGCTATATGAAGTCGGTCGGCGATTTCGTCGTCGGTCAAGTATTCTTCGGCGCACAAGTGCATGATGGTTTCCTGTGTGACGGTGAGGGTCGGCTTGAGCGCAGACCGGTTTTTGAGCTGTATATGGGCGACGAGCGGGGTTTCGAAACCGTCCATGGTCTGCCCTCGGACGATGCGCGGAATGCATTGGGTGAATTGTTCGCTGCTGCTTTTGTCAACAAGTCCTTGCGCTCCAGATTCGATGGCACTGTTTCGGTATCGGTTGAGGCTGAAACTGGTCATGGCCAGAATGGGCGTGCTATTGTTGATGAGGCGTATACGTTTGCAGATGTCTGGTCCTTGCAAGCCCTCGAGCGACATGTCGAGCAATATGATGTCGTATTGGTTTCCGTACGCTCTGCACAGTGACAGAGCTTTCGTGCCGTCGGTGACGTCGTCGGCGACGTAGGCGTTGGGGAGTGCTTTGCTGAGCAGTGCAGTGAGCGCTTCGATGGCCCGCTTGTCATTGTCGACCATGAGAATACGCGGATGAACAACGATGTGACTCATCTACACACTCCTTGCTTGATGAAACGCAGCGAAAACGTATTCACTGGCACCACTTTACGAGAGGATGGGGGCAACTCGAAGACAAAGTGATCTGAGGATTTGACGATAGCAAAGCGGTATTAGTTGAAGAGCGGTATGGGACTGATACTGGAACAAGTAATATTACAACTATTGTCCCGATAAGGATGTCATTCATATTTACCTTCCTAAGACGTCATGCTTCACCGTACATCAGGATGATGAAATGTATGAAGTGAGTCATACGCAATATGTGTATCTTTTATGCGCAAAATGATGAAAAAAATTTTTTATTGGGAAAAATACTCAATTTGAGTATCGTCAGTTTTTCTTTGAGCAGCATTCCTCGCTATATTGTCCTCGGTCATTCTTAAAGGAAGGAAGAAAAATGAAAAAGGAAACGCTTTCTATGCTTTCTGGATGTGCGGCTTTTGCCATGGTGTTCAGTTTGGGGGCACCTATGGCCCAAGCGGCTGCGGGCAACATAGATAACGCAAGAATCAATGGATCTTGGAATTATTCGTGGACAAAATCTACTGCGAGTGTATGGGCGAGGAAACCTGCATATACAGGGTATGCGCAGGCGTGCCAAGACGGTGTTTGCTTCACCGGACATACGACGCAACGTATACAATCAACGACTGCTGTAGCATACGGTAGCGCGAGCAATCATACTGATAGCGCCAGAGTGTGGGGCTGATGGCAGATGCCGCATCGATTTCGGATTATTCCTCTAATTAGCGTAGTTGGCTTGACGTTGTCATTGATGTCTTGCGCGTCTATCGTAGATGGACAAAAAGGTGAGGAAGTTGAAGCTTCGTCTTCTGCTGCGCAGTCGGGAGCTGCACAGCAGGGGTCAACCAGTGGACAGAAATTGGCGGCGTCTTTGAGCGAATGGATCGAACAGCGGGAATCGCAAGGTAATATCGCTGAATCGCAGAAAACGATATTGGACAAAGCCAAAAGTACGGGTGAGATTTCGACGTCGGATTATGAGAAAGCTTGGTCCGATTACCGGCAGTGCATGATCGACAAAGGATATAAGGAAATCAAACTCATCAAATATCCGAGCGGACTCTATGCCGAAGCTGGACACAAACAGGGGACGACCATTCAGGAATCCCGATATTCCGATGATTCCACGGAATGCGGCGATGAGTATGTTGCAGATGTGCAAGATGTGTACGGCATTATCGTAGGCAATCCGAATCTGTATGCCGATCAAGCGCAGGCCGTGGTCGATTGTTTGCATAGAGACTCGCTCGTGCCGAAGGACTATACCGTAAGCCGGTTCAACAAGGAGTTTTCCGGAACGGATGGCAATACTTCGTTTGACATGCAGAACCTGCAAGTGCGCAGTTGCCTTGTGTCGAACGGCTACAACGTGGGATATGCGACCGACGATACGGAACAGTTGTGGTGAGAAGGTAAGTGATTCCAGGGGAATCATGGTGATGTGTTCGCTGATGGTGCTTGTTGGCTGTGAGTGAATGGGTATATGTGAGTATGACGCGACGATTCGGAATGAAACAAAGGATGGGCGGTAAGCGTTCGAAGTGCACTGCTGTGACTTGGACTCTGCTGGCAGCTGTCACGGCAGCTTGTATTGCGGTCGGATCCTGCGCATTGTGGCTGCCTGACCGCACTCCGACATTGCTCAGTTCGGCGGGGGAGAAGGCTGTGGCTCCCGCCAGCGTACAGGAATACGCGGGCACGCAGCAGGTTACCGTGGTGCCCGCTATTTCCAGTGACCGTGACCTTTCCGGCAATGCGAGTGGCATGGTCACCGCAGACTGGTCCGGCAATGGCCTGACCTCAGGCAAAGGCGCCTACCAGGTGAACGATCGCACGGTAGTGGCGTTGAACACCGCAACCCCCTTGTATCGCGATCTGAAGACCGGAGACACCGGCGGCGATGTGCTCGCCCTGAATAATGAACTCAACTTACTTGGCTACAACAGCGTTCCCGGATCGGATACCTACGGGTGGGCCACATCGGACGGGTGGAAGCAGTTGATGGCCGACAACGGTAATACGTCGGACGGATCATTGTCATTGGCCGACACATTGTGGATTCCCGAACACGAAGTCGCAGTTGCCGAGTGGAACGCAACCGCCGGATCCATGGTGACGGGCGGCACCGCAATCGGCAAAATCCCCGGATCATTGACGAAACTCACCATCAAAAACGGCACTGCATCCGCGCAGGAACGTTCGTTGACGATATTCGGCATTACGGGAACATTGCCAGCCAATACCACTGAAATCACGGATGCCGGGTTCCTGCAACAAGTCGAAGCGAACGACAGTTACCAATCCGTGGACGTGGAATCCAGAAAAGCGGGATTTGACGCCACTTTGGCCTTGAGCGAACGGATGCGAGTGCTGCGCGTTCCCGCCGGCGCGGTATTCGGCATAAACGGTTCAACCGGCTGCATCGTGCCCAAATCCAATAACCATGGCAACACTCCCGTGAAAGTGTCGATCGTGGGAGGCGAACTTGGCGTGAGCCTCGTGCAAGCCAACAGCGAAGACATCGCTTCGATCTCCAATGTGGAAATCGGCAGCGGACTCAACAATTTCACCTGCGAGTAGACGATTATGCGATTACGATCGGTACTTTCCGAAGCGTTACGCAATATTGGCGCGGGAGTGAGTCATGCGATGCTCATGTTCGCAGCGGTATTGTTTGCGTCTACATTGCTCGGCGGATATGAGGCTGTCAATGTGGTGGGGCTCGAAACCGAGGCGGTGCAACGTATCAACGCCTATGCCGACGTTAACGCCATCGTCGGGGGAACGGTGGACGGAGCCGCATGCGACAGGCTCGCCAACGCTGGCGGCGGTGTGATGAGCACCTTGGCCGGTGCGATGCGTGCTGGTCAACAGATTGTACCGCTTGCCACGCCTGGCAAGGATATATCGTCGTATGAAGTGACGCCCGGCATGATCAGGATGATCGCCGGGAGCACGAAGTCCGATGTGTCCGGCGTGTGGGTATCTACCGACGTGGCCAAGGATTTTGGTCTCACCAAAGGCAGCGTAATGCAGACCGAACAGGGAACGATGAGCGTCGCAGGCGTGTTTGATTGGCCGAACGATAGTCGTGACACGCGATTCGCCTACGCGTTCCTTGTGCCTGTATCCGCGTCGAATGGCACATTCGACGAATGTTGGGTCAGACAGTGGCCGCAAAGCGGGCAGACGGGGGATTTGTTATATTCCACGCTGGTCGCGTCGGGGTCGTCATCCAATGCCGGCGTGACGCAGGTGAATAAGAGTTTCGATTCGCATTACGATGCGCAAGCTTCGTACGAGCAGCGCATGACCCGTTGGATGCCGTGGCTGGGATTAGCTGTGGGGCTGATGTTCGGCGCGTTCAGCGTACGTCGTCGTAGATTGGAATACGCTGGCGCATTGCATTCAGGACAGTCCAAAGGTGCTCAATTGCTGGAAATCACTGCGGAAACGATGATTTGGAGCGGTTTGGCGTGTGTCTCTTCAGTCGCGCTGTTGGGTGCGTATTGCGTTCGCATGAGCAGCGCCGATGCGATGACCGTATGGTTGGGTGCGATGCGCACGCCATGTGCGATATTCGCTGGAGTGATGGTATCAAGCATGCTCGTCGGTATGACGATACGTGAAACGCAGTTGTTCCGTTTCTTCAAGCAACGCTAAACATCGCTAACCATGGTTCGGTTGAGAATGATTTCGTTAGGTTCCATTGCCGTCGATACTGGAAAACTGCAAGTATCGACGGCAATGGAATGCGAAAGATGATATGCGTTAGCTCAACGCTTTCTTGATGCGCTGCAGGCTGATCGGCTTCGGCGTGCCGAGTTCCTGCGCCCACAGTGATACGTAGAATTCTTCAAGCATCCAACGTGCGGTGGCCGCCTGCTTCATCAACGCCTCATGACGCGGACCTGCAGGCTCGCGCTCGGCCTTCGCCATGGCCTTGTCGGCCAACTGCTTGGCTTCATCAGCCTCCCAAGCCCAACGTACATCACGATTCTTGTCGTTCTTCGCCTTACCTAAACGAAGCATGTCAGCATGCAGATACCGTTCAATCGACGCCAACGCATCCGGGGGAGTCTTACCAATGAATCCCGGATACACCAGCGTGGCGATATGCTCACGAATCGACTGCAAAACGCTCAACATCGGCAGATCAGCCTTGCCTGACACGGCCTTATCAACCTCCGCATACCGCTTCAAAATAGCAATCACATCATGCGCAACCGCATACACGGTATCTTCGAACACTTCACGCACATCAAGCACCGCATTCGCCAACGCCTCATCATCCGGCAATTCATCAACATTCGGCAGCAAACGCTTCACCGCAGCCAACTGCAGATCCTCAGTAAGATCCTTCGTGGACTGATATGGTGCGGACGCCAACATCAATGCCTCCGCACCCAACCAACGCGACGAAATACGTTCGCTGGGCATACGCAAAACATCAAGCGCACCGCGCCACAGCATGGTGGAACGGGCTTCAGTAGTGGCACCAGCCTTATGCAGCAGATTGGCCTGCTCCACAAGCTTACCCTGATTCCCGGCGTTTTCCGCCTGCTTCTTCACCATCTGCCGTGCGGAAGCCTCAGCTTGCTCCGCAAACTTGCGCTGCAACTCCACCAACGATTTGCCCGTGCCAAGCACCTTGACCGGACCTCGCGCATGCCGCCTGCCATGCTGACTCTTACGACTCGGAGGCAACTGTTGCTCCACCGAGAACGTCACGCGCAAATACGGTGTGAGCTTGCTCCACAATTCACCAGTCAACACTTCAGGGTGAATCTGCGCGCCGACAATGCTGATGGCCGCCTGTGTAAACACATGCGGCAAATCCGGCCACGTGCTCACACCCTCCGCATTGGCAGGAGCAAGATTCGGTTTCTGCTGGCTACCAGAACCAGGCAGATCCGGATATCTCTCATCAATCCACGCACGAATCTTACGAGCCGTATCAGGAGCGGGAACAAACTGCACACGCAGCGTCTTCGGCAACGACTTGATCATGCCGACAATCAACTCATCCAACAATCCGGGAACATTCCACGTGAACTGCTCCGGTGTCAAACGAGACAACACCTTCAACGGCACATGCACAGTCACGCCATCATGCGGATCATGCGGGTCATACACATAACTCAACCGCAAATCGATAGGGGAGCCGTCCGTGCCCAACGTATGCCAATGATCCGGATAGTCAGCCAACGACACCGACTCGGCATCAGCAAGACGCTCCACCTTCTCCGGATCAAAATCCAACAAATCCGGCTGCTCATCATGCTTTGACTTCCACCATTTCGCAAGATCCGCAACCGACGTGACAGTATTGGGAATCACCGAATTATAGAAATCGAACAGGTCCTCGTCACTGACTGTCTGCGCCATTTGACGTGTACGACTCGCATCGTCTGCGGCATCCTCCAGCACGTCACGATTCTTCGCAATGAAATCGTCATACGAGAACCGCTGCTGAATATCGCCCTCGACCAAACCCTGACGAATCAGAAAATCACGGGCCTCCAGCGGATTGATACGACCCCACTGCACCGTACGATCCTGCACGATCGGCAAACCATACAACAGCACCTTCGCGCTCGCCACCGCGGAGCCACGCGAACCAGACCAATGCGGATCCGCATACGTGGTTCGCGTCAACGAACCCGCCAACGGTTCAGCCCAAGAAGGATCGATCTGGGCGGAATATCGCGCCCACAAGCGGCTCGTCTCCACCAACTCCGTGCTCATCACCCATTGCGGTGTCGACTTGGCAACCGCGGAAGCCGGGAACAACGCGAAATGCGTGCCACGCGCACCCTGATAATCATTCTTCGCCATCTTCTGCGCACGCTTCATGGCACGCGCACGGGCGGCACCCTTCAAACCAGCAAAATCAGATGCCTTCGGCTCACGCACGATCTGCATGCCCATCATCGACAACAAGCCCGAAAGCATCGACGTATGAATACCCTGCGCATCCCACGAACAACACAACGAATGCGCGGCCTGCTGATTCAACGGAAGCTGACGAATCTCAAGCGGCGGACGCGAAGCCGGAATCGGATCGCCAACCTTGAACTTGAATTCCTTGCACATCTCACGCAACTGCGCGACCAGATCCTTCCACTGACGAATGCGCAGCCAACTCAAATATTCAGTCTTGCAAATCTTACGAAGCGCGGAATTACTGGGCTCACCGTCAGCCTGAAACACACGATCCCACAAGTTCAACGCGGTCAGAAAATCACTGGACGAATCGGCATACCGGTTATGAATACGGTCGGCCTCCTCACGATTCTCATCCGGGCGCTCGCGAGGATCCTGCAAACTCAGAAACGCGACCACCACCAGCACCGCGGCCAACGTGTTCGGCGTGGTCGACTTCGCAGCCTCGATGATCATACGGCCCAAACGCACGTCGATCGGAATGCGTGCAAGCATGCGACCTGTATGCGTCAGCACAACCTCGCCATGCTTGCGCGCCACGGCCTTCAACTCGGTCAACTCATTGAAACCATCAGACACCGCCTTCATATCAGGCGGATCGATAAAGCCGAAATCCGTAACATCCTGCGCGGTACGAGCCACACCCACCGACAGCATATGCAATACGACCGCACCCAACGACGTGCGCAGAATCTCAGGCTCCGTGAATTCCGGGCGCGTCTCGAAATCCTCACGAGAATACAAGCGAATCGCAATACCATCGGCAATACGACCGCAACGACCCGAACGTTGGTTCGCGCTCGCCTGACTGATCGGTTCAATCGGAAGCCGTTGCACTTTCGCGCTCTTCGAATAACGTGAAATACGAGCGGTGCCAGGGTCGACCACATAACGAATGCCCGGCACCGTCAACGACGTTTCGGCCACATTCGTAGCGATCACAATACGCTGATGGTCATGCGGCTCAAACACGCGATGCTGCTCCTTGGAGGACAACCGCGCGAACAACGGCACGATCTCAATCGCATCAGGACGACGCATATCAATGGCACGCGGACCATAATGATGGCGCAGCGCATTCTCAAAATCATGAATGTCGCGCTCGCCCGAGGCGAACACGAGAATATCGCGCGGGCCACGGTCATGACTCGAATGAATCACCAACTCGGCACAGGCGCGCGCCACCGCCGTCGGCATGTCAACGTTCGGCTCGCGGGAATCCTTCGCGTCAGGAGCGGCCGACAACGTTTCATAGTCGGCATCGCCCGGCATCGCGCCCGTTTCAAAACCGGGTACGGAACGCATCAACGCCGGAGCGGTGCCCAGCGGCTCATACACGACCTGCACGGGGTAGGTTCGTCCCGAAACCTCGATAACCGGCACTTTCGTATGCAAAGCGTGCTCGAAATGCTCCTGGAACTTCACCGAATCAATCGTCGCCGACGTGATTACCAATTTCAGGTCACGTCGTTTCGGCAATAGCGCAGTCAAATAACCGAGCAGAAAGTCAATATTGAGACTACGTTCGTGCGCCTCGTCGATAACGATCGTATCGTATTGCATCAGTTTCGGATCGCGTTGAATCTGCGCCAACAGAATACCGTCGGTCACCACGCGAAGACGGGTCTTCGGTGAGCTCTCATCGGTGAAACGCACCTGATAGCCGACCTCGTCGCCCAAACGCACGCCCATCTCCGCGGCGATACGTTCGGCCACGGTACGAGCGGCCAGCCTACGCGGCTGCGTGTGCACAATCTGCCTGCCATGCGATCCACGGCCCAATTCCAACAGAATCTTCGGCAGCTGCGTGGTCTTACCGGAACCCGTCTGACCAGACACAATCACGACTTGGCTCGACTTCACCGCCTCGGCAATATCGCTACGTGCAGCGGAAACCGGCAGTTGGGAAGGATATTCGAATTTCATGCCTTCATAACCTCGATAACGCGGAAGCCCTTCGAACTCGCGTACTTACTTACCTCATAACCATCGCCAAGCTGCGTGGCAAGCCACGGAATCAACGAATCCGACCCCAGATTCTTCTGCACCACCAAATAGGCGGTACCACCCGCATTCAAACGCGGCAGCCACGTCATCAACAACTCATGCAGCACATCCTTGCCAACACGAATCGGCGGATTCGACCAAATCAGATCAAACGTCACATCCGAAGGGATCTCATCGGCGGTGACCGCATGAACGTTCCTCACACCATTGAGCTCGGCATTGCGACGCGTCAGATCCAACGCGCGTTCATTCACGTCCAACGCCCAAATATCAGCCTTCGGCGAAGCAAAACCAAGTGCCAACGCAATCGGACCCCAACCGCAACCCAAATCAAGGAACGTACCCTCCTCAGGAGGCTCCGGAGCCTGACGAAGCAGCACGGACGTTCCCAAATCCACGCGATTGCCGGAAAACACGCCATTGGAAACCTCAACATCGGCCTCATTGCCTCGCAACACAACATGCAGCCTCTTACGTACATCCTTCGACTGCGGATCAGCCGCGAAATACTGTTCGGCCTGTGCCATACCCACTCCTTGCAAACGCTCGCCTCCGGCATCACGCAAGCCACGCTCATCCACGTGGCGAATGCCCGATACCCATGTCTCTAGAGAATGATGATAATAAAGACACCATAGTTTAACCGTGAGAGGTGCCATTGAGCCAAGAAAACGACATCGAGCATAGCATGAGCGCCAACGACGTGTCAGGCGTGCTCGCCGACCAGTCCGAGGTGCTGCTTGATACCAACGGCGAGAACCATTTCAACGAATCCCATGACGAACAATGGCAGGAACGCGAATCCCGCAATGCGTTGAAGCATGTGTCCGGACTCGGCGAAATGCAAGACGTCACCGAAGTCGAATACCGAAAAGTCCGCCTCGAACGCGTTGTGCTCGTCGGCGTGTGGTCCAGCCGTGAAACCACACAGGCACAGGCCGAAGAATCATTGAGAGAACTTGCCGCGCTTGCCGAAACCGCCGGCGCCGTGGTATGCGACGGCCTGCTGCAGCATCGTATCAAGCCGGACGCAGCTACATACGTTGGCTCCGGTAAAGCCCGCGAACTCGCCGGAATCGTGGCGCAAGAGGAAGCCGACACCATCGTTGTGGACGACGACCTGCCGCCAAGCCAACGCCGCGCCTTGGAAGACGCCACCAAAGTGAAGGTCGTGGATCGCACTGCCGTGATCCTCGACATTTTCGCCCAACATGCGACCTCACGCGAAGGCAAAGCCCAAGTGGAACTGGCACAACTCCAGTACATGCTGCCACGACTGCGAGGCTGGGGCGGATCACTGTCGCGACAGGCAGGTGGCCGCGCCGCAGGAGACGCGGGCATCGGCTCGCGAGGACCTGGCGAAACGAAAATCGAAATGGACCGCCGTGTGATCCGAAGCCGCATCGCCAAACTCCGCAAACAGATCGAACAGATGGCTCCCGCGCGTGACGTCAAACGTGGCGCTCGCCGTCGTTTCGGATTGCCGACCGTTGCTGTGGTTGGATATACGAACGCGGGCAAATCGTCGTTGACGAATCGGTTGACCGGATCAGCGGAATTGGTGGAGAACGCGCTATTCGCCACATTGGACACCGCAGTGCGCAGGGCGCGTGCCAAAGATGGACGTCAATATGCGTACGTCGATACCGTCGGGTTCGTGCGTCGACTGCCTACGCAGCTGATTGAAGCGTTCAAATCCACGCTGGAGGAGGTTTCCGAAGCCGATCTGATCGTGCATGTGGTGGACGGATCGCATCCGGACCCGTTCTCGCAAATCGACGCGGTCGACGATGTGCTTTCCGACATCGACGGCGTCGAAACCATTCCCACGATTATCGTGTTCAACAAGGCCGACCGTATGGATGAGGCCACACGCGAGCGTATCGAGGCGTTGATGCCGGAAGCGTACATCGTATCGGCGTTTTCCGGCGAAGGCGTCGACGAGCTGCGTATGCAGGTGGAATCCATGCTGCCGACGCCGAACGTGCATGTCGAGGCGTTGCTGCCATACACTGCCGGTTCGCTGGTGTCGCGCGTACGTGAATACGGCAAAGTGATCAACGTCGAATACCGTGACGACGGTATGATGCTCGAAGCGGAAGTGGACGATCATTTGGCTGCGCAAATCGTGGAACAGTCAATCGGCTGAAAACCTTGCAAAGCAGTGCAACGCAACGGACACAGCGTTTGTGAGCGCTCACATCTTTTGTGATGCATATCACTTTTCATTATTTGCAAGTCGTGTTATAACGCCTTGAAACGTCATGCTGTGTGGATAAAGTAAAGATGAAATTCTAAGAGAAAACCTGCTACCAGCGGGACATTCTTTCTTATAAGAGAGGTAAGCACATGGTGGATTCACCAATCAAGCCCACAAAGCTCGCTATCATCGGTGCCGGTGCAGTCGGCTCCACTCTCGCTTTCGCTGCCGCTCAGCGTGGCGTCGCACGTGAGATCGTGCTCGAAGACATTGCCAAGGAACGCGTCGAAGCCGAAGTACTCGACATGCAGCACGGCTCCAGCTTCTTCCCGACCGTGTCCATCGCAGGCTCCGATGATCCGGAAATCTGCCGCGACGCCGACATGATCGTCATCACCGCAGGTCCGCGTCAGAAGCCGGGTCAGTCCCGTCTCGAACTGGTCGGTGCCACCATCAACATTCTCAAGGCCATCATTCCTGGCCTCGTGAAGGTCGCTCCGAACGCCATCTACATGCTCATCACCAACCCGGTTGATATCGCAACCCATGTTGCCCAGAAGATCTCCGGCCTGCCGGCAAACCAGGTCTTCGGCTCCGGTACCAACCTTGACTCCGCACGTCTGCGCTTCCTGATCGCCCAGCAGACCGGCGTCAACGTCAAGAACGTGCACGCCTACATTGCTGGCGAACACGGCGACTCCGAAGTGCCGCTGTGGGCCTCCGCCACCATCGGTGGCGTCCCGATGTGCGACTGGACCCCGCTGCCGGGTCACGCTCCGCTCGACGCCGAAGTTCGTGAGCAGATTCACCAGGACGTCAAGAACGCCGCCTACAAGATCATCAACGGCAAGGGCGCAACCAACTACGCCATCGGCATGTCCGGCGTTGACATCATCGAAGCCGTCATGCGCGACTCCAACCGCATCCTGCCGGTGAGCTCCATGCTCCACGACTTCCACGGCATCTCCGACGTCTGCATGTCCGTGCCGACCCTCCTCAACCGTTCCGGCGTCAACACCGCCATCAACACCCCGGTGTCCGACCGCGAGCTTGCAGCCCTTACGCGTTCCGCAGAGACGCTGAAGGAAACCGCTGCCCAGTTCGGCTTCTGATAAAAAACGCGGCAACGGAGTGCCAGCTGCGTTACCGCTTTTTGGTTGCTTGGGTATTGACAGGCGATTGATCAGTCGTTAGACTGCAAAAAGAAATAAAGGAAACCCCGGCCTATGGCTGGGGTTTCTTGCGTTTTGAGAGCAATGAAAATGGTATTGAGAAACAATTTCAATAAGTTTCTTAATCGGGCTGAAAGATTAAGCATATGGCACATGACCACGCGCACGGATCGATAGCGAACACAGGAGCGGAACATCAAAAACGGCTCATGATGTCGCTCGGTCTCACCTCGACGGTATTCATAGCGGAAGTCATCAGCGCGGTCATCACAGAATCGTTGGCGCTGCTCGTTGATGCCGGACACATGCTCACCGACATGTCCGTACTCATCGCATCAACCGTCACCGCAATACTGATGCAACGCAAGCCCAGCAACAAACGCACCTGGGGCTGGGCAAGGCTCGAAGTGCTAACAGCGGCAGTCGGAGCCCTCATCCTCCTCATCGTAGGTATCTATGCGCTTGTGGAAGCCGGCATGAGACTTTTCGGCGGATCTGCCGACGAAGTAAACGACGTGCGATTGCTGCTCTTCATGGGCATACTCGGCCTCGCGGCCAATATCGGATCAATCTTTATCCTCGCATCGCAAAGCGAAGACAACATGAACATGAAAGCGGCATTCCTTGAAGTCATGAATGACGCTTTAGGGTCCGTTGCCGTAATCGTATCGGCAAGCGTGCTCATCTGCACCGGCTGGGCCGGATTCGACGCTGTGGCAGGTGGCATCATCGCACTCATGATGATCCCGCGAGCCATCAAACTGTTGCGCAACGCGGTTCGCGTGCTTCTCGAAGAAACCCCCAACGGTCTTGATCTCGATGAAGTGCGTTCCCACTTGGAACAAGTGCCGCATGTTGTGGCGGTACACGACATCCACGCGAGCATCGTATCCACAGGCATGCCGATCTTCATGGCGCATGTTGTGGTCGAACAAGGACTCACCATGAAAGAAGCGGCGGAAATACTCGCACAACTACAAGATTGCCTGCGCGAACATTTCCCCGTATCCGTACCTCATACCACCTTCCAACTCGAACCGGAAGGATACAGTTCGACCAGCAAATCCGAAATGCATTCCTAAACATTCTTAAATGACCGGTGCGTTTACCGGAAAAGAATCGCGCCCACAAAGATGGAGTCTTTGTTTATGGCTTCATCTTTGTGGGCGCGATTTCAATGGCGTTGAATAGTCTAACGTCAGATTTTGCGGAGCACGGTGACCACCTTGCCCATGATCTCAGCATGCGTGCCATCGATAGGGGAGTAGGCGGGATTGTGCGGAATGAGCCAGACATGGCCATGATCCTTGCGGAACGTTTTCACCGTGGCTTCATCGTCGAGCAGCGCCGCCACAATATCTCCATTTTCCGCGGTGTTCTGCTCGCGTACCACCACAAAATCACCATCGCAGATAGCCGCGTCAATCATGGAGTCGCCATGTACTTCAAGCATAAACAGATTGCCGGTGCCAGTGAGACGTTCCGGCAGACGCATCACATCGTCCACATGCTGCTCGGCGGTGATGGGCACGCCTGCCGCGATGCGTCCCACCAAGGGGACATCGCGGGAAGCCATGATGGATCCGCTGGAATCAGATTGGCTCGGGAATGGGATGACCTGCGCTACTTTGCCGGGCGAAACCTCGTCATCGTCGAAACTCACGACTTCGATGGCTCTGCCCTTGTTCGCGTTCATGCGAATGAAGCCCTTGTCGTCAAGCACTTGCAACTGGTGTTTGACGGATGACGGACTTTTAAGCCCTGCGGCTTCGCCGATTTCGCGGAATGAGGGAGCGAACCCCTGCTCGACGAGATGTTTTTTGATGGCGCCAAGCACCTTGCGCTGACGGTCGGTCAGCGTGCTTTCATCCGGACGCTCGGCATCCTTTTTGGGCGTGAATGGGACGGTGCTCACGGTGGGCTCCTTTCAGGTCTTAGGCAAGCATAACGCGAAACGCCGAGAAAATCAAACATCTGTTCGAGGTGTGTCTGCAATTATCGAACATTTGTGCCATACTCAGAACATGCGTTCGATAGAACAGTTGTTCGAGAAGGAGTGGCGTGATGGATCGTGTGCCGAAGGCTCATGGCGTTGATTTCAAAGTCTGGGCGGATCGACTGGCCGTAATCATGATGCTGATGGTGCTCGCATGGTGTTTGGCTGGATTGATGATGCCTGCACGCGCGCAGTCAGATCCCGGAGCGACGCCGGTGGTGGTATATACCGTCCAGCCGGGCGATACGTTGTGGGGGTACGCTGCGCGTATTACGCCTGATGGTGGCAATGTTGCGGATACTGTGGACGAGCTGGTACGACTGAATAATCTGGATTCAGTATCGCTTCGGGCCGGTCAAAGACTTATCGTTCCCGACGAGGTATGAACCCGCGCAAGATTGGCCTAGTTCAATGGTTCAGGCTATTCTTGACACCATGCATTGCCCTTTTTGTCAGAATCCAGATACCAAGGTGGTCGATACCCGCATCAGCGATGACGGCCATTCCATCCGCCGTAGGCGTGAATGCCCGAAATGCTCCAAGCGTTTCACCACGCTAGAGACCACTATGTTGTTGGTGGTGAAGCGTTCCGGCAACGTTGAGCAGTTCGATAGGAACAAGGTGATTTCTGGTGTTCGCAAGGCATGCCAGGGCCGTCCGATCAAGGAAGACGATTTGAAGGCTCTTGGCCAGCAGGTCGAAGAGGATCTTCGTGCCCGAGGACTGGCTCAAGTCAAATCCGACGAGGTCGGCAGGGCCATTTTGAAACCGTTGCGTGATCTTGATGAGGTCGCGTATATGCGATTCGCCAGTGTATACCAGAATTTTGAGAATCTTGAGGATTTCCAGAACGCGATCGACGAGCTGAAGGCCGATGCGCTGAAGTAGGTTCGAACGGTTGCGAACGCATATGATAATGCGTTTGTTTTGGCTGAAATGGACTTGGTAGCGCAAAACTGGGCGATTACGGCAAACGGCATTAGGGTTCATGCATTGTGGGGGTTCCAGCCAATAAGTGATTGGAACCCCCACAATGCATTCGTATCGTAGTGGCGTTTGCCGGATTGGGATCGTCAGCTGATCACACGCATACGGATCGTGCCTTCGATGGCTGCGAGTTCGTCCAAAGCCTTCTGGCTGGGGCGCTGGGCCACATCGGTGACCACATAGCCGATTTCGCCTTCGGTGCCCAGTGCCTGTGCCGCGATGTTGATATTCTCTTCTCCGAGCACACGGTTCACCTTGGCAAGTACGCCAGGCAAATTCGCGTGAAGATGCGCGATGCGGAAGTTCGAACGAATATCAGACAGTGTGATCTGCGGAAGATTCACGGACAACATGGTGGATCCCCTGAACCAATAATCCTCAAGACGCTGTGAGACGAACTGTCCGATGGACTTCTGGGCTTCAAGCGTAGACCCGCCAATATGCGGGGTCAGAATCATATTGTCTTCATCCGCAAGGCTCGTCAAAAACTCGTCGCCGCTCTTCTTCGGCTCGACAGGGAACACATCCACTGCGGCGCCCGAAATGTGGCCGGAGTCCAAATGCTTCTTCAGAGCGTCCAAATCAGCCACAAAACCGCGGGAAAGATTGATGAAGATCGAATCCTGCTTCATATGCGCGAACTGGTCCTCACCGAAGAAACCGGTATTGGACTTGCGGCCATCGACATGCAGTGTGACCACATCGGACTGTTCGAGCAGTTCGTTCAGCGTGGAGCAACGATGGGCATTGCCCATGGCAAGCTTCTCTTCAATGTCGTAGAACACCACGCGCATGCCAAGTGCCTCGGCGATGACGGAAAGCTGAGATCCGATATTGCCGTAGCCGATGATGCCGAGCGTCTTGCCTCGCACTTCATGAGAGCCGGAAGCAGACTTGTCCCACATACCGTGCTTCATATGATGGGTGTGCGCAGGAATGCGGCGCATCAGGCAAATGATGTCGCCGATAACCAGTTCCACCACGGAGCGAGTGTTGGAATATGGGGCATTGAACACGGCGATGCCGTGCTTGCCCGCATAGTCGAGATCGACCTGATTGGTGCCGATGCAGAAGCAGCCGACGGCCGTGAGCGTCGGACGTGCGTCGATGACTTTGCTGGTCACGCTGGTTTTGGAGCGAATGCCCAGCAGATCAACGTCTTCCAAGGCGTCGATGAGTTCATCTTCGTTGAGGGCGCCCCTGAGGCACTCGACTTCGAAGCCGTGGTCACGCAGTGACTGTGCCGCGTCAGGATGAATATTTTCAAGTAACAATGCTTTAGGCATGGTTCCTACCTTATAGCTTGAGCAGTTTTTCGTCTGCATTTGTCCGGACTATAAGCAGACGTTGTGTCGGTCTGGTCATGGCGACGTATAAATCGGCTGCGGCCACAATGCGTGAGGGGGCATTCTCCTCGATGCTTCCCGGCTGCACCACCATCACTGCGTCGTATTCCAAGCCTTTCACCATTTGCGTGGAACAAACGGTGACCTGTTCATCCCAAGAGCTCTGCGCATCGAGACGGTCGAACTCCTTCGCCGTCAATGTTTCGCGAAGCTGTTCGTACACCCGCCTGCGCAACGGCTTGACCATATCGTCAGGTGCGATGATGGCCACGCGTCCGGTGCCATCGGAGGAGACGAATGCGCGGACCAGATCGACGGTCTGCTGCGCCACGGCATCGGCAATCAGACTGTCGTCGGCCAGAGTGAGGCGCTTGACCGAATCCGGCACGCCACGCACCGCATTGACGGTGGAGATGTACAATCCCTCCGTTGCCGCGAAATCACAGGCGAGCTGCGACACTTCCTTCGGATTGCGGTAATTAATCGTCAATTCGTTGAGTTGCCAATTGTGGGGTCCGAACAACGGATCCATCATACGTCGCCACGAACGGGTGCCGCCCAATGCGGAGGTTTGCGCAACATCGCCCACAATGGTGAACGAACGCGACGGGCAACGGCGGATGAGCATGCGCCAATCCATGGCGGTGAGTTCCTGAGCTTCATCGACAACGATATGCCCATATGTCCATTCACGGTCTGCGGCGGCGCGCTGCGCGGTGAGTTCCGCGTCCATCCCGTTGATATTGTCGACCAACATCTGCGAAGTGACGATGCCGGAGCCGATGCCAGCTTGAGCCAGCGTATCTTGCGCGAACTGCTCCTCCTCGGCGCGCTTGGCGTCCAACGCCTTTTGGCGGGCGACCGCTTTGGGGTCGGGGCCAAGCAGTTCCATGGCTTCATCCAGCAGCGGAATATCGCTGACGGTAAACGGCGACCCTTTGGGGCGAACCAATGCTTCGATATCGCGTTCCTCAAGCCATGGTGCGAAGCGACGAAGCTGCTGCGGCTTGCAGAACAGTTGGTCGATAAGCCATTCGCCGGTCATCGGCAACCATGCGAGATTCAACGTCTTGCGCAAGGTGTCATTCATGCGCAACTGCTGCATCACATCCGTCAACTCCGCCTGCTCCGGCTCGTAATCAAGCTTGTCCACATAACGGTTGCGCATGGCGATCAACATGCTATGCACGAAAGTTTCGCGTGCTTTGTTGTGCTGCTGTCGCGTGCGCTTGGCATCGATGATGGCCTGTTCGATATCCGCGCGCACGATGGGCACTGCGAATCCGTTGATGCGGATCGACGGCAATGATGCGGGGATGCGTTCTCGTGCGGCAACGGCATTGGCGATGGCTTTGGACATACGACGTTCGCCCTTCAATTTCGCGGCGAACGGGTTGTCATGCGCCGTCGCGATCACGCCGGGGATCAGATCGGCGATGGTTCGGCTGACCACTCCGGTCTCGCCGAGGGAGGGGAGCACCTGATCGATGTAATGCAGGAAGGTTGAGCTCGGTCCGACCACGAGCACACCGGAGCGTTCGAGCATTCGCCGATGCGTGTAGAGCAGATATGCCGCACGGTGCAGCGCCACGGCGGTTTTGCCGGTACCCGGTCCACCCTGCACCACCACGGCTTGGTTGAGGTCGGCGCGAATAATGCGATCCTGCTCGGCTTGGATGGTTGCCACGATATCGGTCATCTTGCCGGTGCGCTTGGCGTTCAACGATGCGAGCAGCGCGCCTTCGCCGGTCAGAGTGCCGTCCGAAGACGCCTGCCCGACCTGGTCGGAGTGCACATCGAGCACTTCGTCTTCAACGCCGACCACTTCACGGAAGCTGAGTGTGATATGGCGGCGCATTACGATATCGCCATGATTGGAAGGCGTCGCTTCGTAGAACGGACGTGCCGCGTCGGCTCGCCAATCGGTGAGGATCGGCTCGTGGTTTTCGTTGGACAGTCCGATACGCCCGATGTATCTGTGCGCACCGTGGACATCGTCGAGTCTGCCGAACACCAGGCGATCTTCGACGGCACGCAGCTGGGTGAGGCGATCCTCGTACATGGTGGCGAAGGAATCGCGTTCGGTGCGTTGCGTGGGCGATCCGTGCGAGCCGGCAGCACGCACGGTGTCGAGACGGGCACGAGCTTGGGCCCGCAGATCATCCAAGCGGCCGTACGCGCGGCTGACGGCCTGTTGTTCTTCACGCAACTGGGCGGAATAACTCGACATCTGCAATCCCTTCCTCACAAAACTTAGGCACTCCAATGTACCCCGAGGCTTCTACGAAAACCGACGAGGGCGAGTGCGACATAGCGAAGCAAGGATGAATTTACGGTAGTTGATTTGATGCCATTCGTTCAATGCGGGGAAAATCAACCTCAGCATTTGCTGATTTTTTCCATTTACGTGGGGATTTATGGTGATGCGTGGGGTAAAGTGGGGAAAGAGTTTTGGGTCTAGGTGTTCCCGCGCATCATGTAAGGAGGTGTGGCGATGGTTCAAAGCGTTGAAACCGAGCCCTTCTCCGACGATGGTTCGACGCAAGCGAGCGGTGTGATGGCTGGACTGCCTCCGCTGCTGTTGGGAACATACACTCCAAAAATCGACGCCAAAGGACGTATGGCATTGCCTGCAAAATTTCGCAGCCAGCTGGGACCGGGCATGGTGATGGCCCGTGGTCAGGAGCGATGTGTCTATCTGTTGCCCCAATCGGAATTTCGCCGGATCGCATTGCAGATCCAGCGCACATCCATGGGAAACAAGGCTGCACGTGATTATTTGCGTGTGTTCCTTTCCGGCGCGGTTGATCAGGAGCCAGACAGGCAAGGACGTGTGCTCGTGCCGCAGATGTTGCGCGATTACGCGAATTTGGGAAGCGACATCGTGGTGATTGGCGTGGGGACCCGAGCGGAGATTTGGAACAAGCAGGCATGGGAGGAATATCTCGCCGAACAGGAGCAGGGATATTCCGATATTGCCGATGACGTATTACCGGCGGTGGAATTCTGATGACAGATGTAACGACCATACATCAGCCAGTGTTGCTGCGCGACTGCGTGGATCTGGTGGCCCCGGCGTTGGCGAGGCCAGGGTCGATTGCGGTGGATTGCACGCTTGGTTTGGCGGGGCATTCCACGGCTTTTCTCAAAGCGAGTCCGCAAGCGCGTCTGATCGGCATCGATCGAGACACGGAGGCGCTTTCGCTCGCCACGCAGCGAATGCGGATGGAAGGTCTTGCCGACCGCTTCATACCCGTGCACGCCGCATTCGACGATTTCGCGCAAGTGCTTGATGATCAGGGGATCGACCAGGTAAACGCCGTGTTCATGGATTTGGGATTGTCGAGTTTGCAGATTGATGAGACGGAGCGGGGATTCTCCTATTCTCACGATGCGCCTTTGGACATGCGTATGGACGTGACCCAGCCATTGACCGCCGAACAGATACTTGCTGAATATTCGTTCGCTGATCTGGTACGCATTTTCCGTACATATGGTGAGGAACGCTTCTCCAAGCAGATAGCCCGCGAAATCGTGCGTAGGCGTGAGATCGAACCATTGACCACATCGGGGCAGCTCAACCGATTGGTGGATGAGGTTGTGCCGCAAGCGCACCGTCCTGCGGGAAATCCCGCGAAACGTGTGTTCCAGGCATTACGTATTGAAGTCAACGGCGAGCTCGACAAATTGGCGGGGACGCTACCGCAGATCGCCAACCATCTTGCGGTGGGAGGACGTTTGGTGGTGGAGTCGTACCATTCGCTGGAAGACAAGACCGTCAAAACATTTATGAATCAAGGTCTGAAAGCTGACGTGCCCGCAGATATGCCGGTAATACCCCCGGATATGATGCCGTTCTTCAAAGAACTGACGCGAGGCGCCATCAAAGCGGCCGAGGAAGAAATCGACATGAATCCAAGGTCGGCCTCTGTGCGACTGCGCGCAGTGGAACTGACCAGACCAATTCCTGAACGCTGGCGAAAACGATTCGACCAAGGCAATGATTACGCAAGCATGAAACGACAAGGAAGGAGGGGCTGAACGTGGCCGCACCAAGAACGATCGCATCAAACGCGGCTCCCGCAGGACGCCGGGACCAAACCGAAACCGCTGGCACCACTCGCCCTGAATTGCACGTCGTCAAAGGAACGCGCGCCGAAGGCAACAGCGTCAAGCGAGGCTTCGAACAGCTCATCACATGGACGCGCACCAGAAGCACTCCATTGTTGCATCTGGTTATCGCCGTGGTGTTCCTCGGCGGATGTCTTCTGGGATCCTTAACGCTGCGTACCCAAATGGTGCAGCATTCCTTCGAGGCGAACCAGATTGAGTCGAACATTACCCGCCTGACCCAAGACGTGGAAGATGACCAGGCCAAGCTTGACGAACTTGAAGCCTCGCTGCCGAGCAAGGCCGAGGAAATGGGCATGGTGCCCCAAAAAGGCGCTCTAACGATTGATCTGAACGGCTACCAGCCAAGCGGAGACGACGCTCAGTGAATCCTTTTCACCGCACTTACGCACGTTTCCACAAGAAACTGCTTACGAAAACCATGGCCATCGGCGTCATTCTGGCGTTGATGGGCACGGCTTGCCTTATTCAATTGGCCAACATCCAGTTGATCAATGGCAAAACCATGGCGCAGGCCGCGGCGCAAAGCCGCACGATTACCGTGACTTTGAAGGCACGGCGCGGCAAAATCATGGACACGAACGGCTCGATTCTCGCGCAAAGCGTGGAGCGCTACACCATCATCGGCAACCCCGAGGAAGCACAGGCCTTCACTCCCACAACCTGCACCAAACAGACCGGAGACAACTGCCATCAGATCGATGGCAAGCCGGTAGGTGCTACCGGAGCTGCGGCGGTAGCTAGACTCCTCGCTCCGGTACTGGACATGGACGCCACCGAATTGGGTGCCATGCTTTCGGGAACAGGCCAATATGCGGTACTCAAAAAAGATGTGACGCCGGCCGTTAAGCGCAAGATCTCCAAACTCAATCTGGGCGGTATCGTCTACGCGGAACTCAGCAACGAGCGCATCTATTCCAACGGAACCCTGATGGGCGCACTGCTGGGAGGTGTCGACGGTGAAGGCAAAGGCGTAGCGGGCATCGAACAGATGGAAAACAAGACGTTGACAGGCGAAGACGGGTACCAAGTCTACCAACAAGGCAACAACGGCGTCGAAATCCCCGGAACCATGACCGAATCAAAAGACGCGGTCAACGGCTCCGATGTCACACTGACCATCGACCACGACGTGCAGTGGTACGTCGAAAAAGTGCTGAAGGAAAGCTGCACGAAATATAGTTCACCGTGGGGAGTCGCCGTGGTGCAGGACACACAAACAGGGGACATTCTCGCGCTCGCCGATAGCGACGAAATCGAAGCCGGCAGCGACCAGGCGAAAATGACGGTTTCCAGGGCCGTCAGCGAAACGTTTGAACCCGGTTCCATCGGCAAGGTTTTCACCATGTCAGGCATGATTCAGCTTGGATTGCACCAGGCATCGGATAAATTCACGGTGCCGGACCACATTACGACGAACGGGCAGACCTACAGCGATGCGACGACCCACGGCGATGAGCATTGGACGCTGGCAGGCATTCTCGAGCAATCGTCGAATGTCGGCATGATCATCGCCGCGGAGAAGATGTCTAACGAGCAGCGATATGAGTTCATCAGCAAATTCGGTATCGGACAAGACAATGGGCTTGGTCTTCCCGGCGAAGCGGATGGTCTGCTGTATTCGGCCGATCAATGGGATCTGCGAACCCAGAACACCGTGCTGTTCGGCCAGGCGTATACGACCAATGCGCTCCAGTTGACGAACGCGGTTGCCGTGATCGCCAACAAGGGCGTCAAAAAGCCGCAGCGCATCATCAAGGCGATCAGCGATGCCGAAGGGCATTCCGAAGAGCAGAAGCCTGAAGGCGAAGCGACGCGCGTGATTGACGAGCAGGTGGCCTCGCAGGTGATGAATGCCATGGAATCCGTGTCCGACCACTATTCCCAGTTCATCAAAGTGGATGGTTACCGTGTCGCGGCAAAGTCCGGTACCGCGGAAGTTGCCGGTGCGGACGGACGTCTGTCGTCGATTATCAGCGATTATTCTGCGATTATTCCTGCGGATAATCCTCGTTTCGTCGTTACGGTGGTGTTGAAAGATCCGCAAGGCGTTTATGGTGGTCTGACGGCAGGCCCGGTCACTGCGGAGATTGGTGAATTCCTTATGCAGAAGTACGAAGTGCCGGCGTCAAGTCCGCGAACTGATGCTATTCCAGTGACTTGGTGAGTGTGTGAGCATGAAGAACGGAGGGGCGGAAAGATGAGCGCGGTCAGCGAATCCATGAATAGGCGAATGACGTTGGGTCTGCTTGCCAGCAGATATGGCTTTGACCTTGATCCTGCGTTCGCTACCGAAGTGACGGTCACGTCCATTGCCGACGACATCGATTCGGTGCGGCCGGGAGCGTTGTTCATGCCGTCCACGCAGGTGGATGAGCAACAGTTACGGCAGGTGCAAGCGCTTGGTGCGTATGGTGCGGTGGTGCCGCATGCGTTGCGAGGAAAAACGGATGGCGTTCAGATTCCTTTGATTTATGCCGAACCGACTGCGCAACAGTTGGGCAAGCTTGCCAGCGAGATGGCGGGCAGCCCATCCGATTCGCTGGCGGTGTTCGCCGTGGCTGGCAGCAATACGCAAACGGTGGAACAGGGTGTGAGGGATCTCGCGGATTTCCTGCACATGCTCGGCAATCCGGTCGGCGTGATTAGTGCCGGCAATTCGCAATCGTTGGAACGATTCCTTGATCTGAACTATCCATTGTCGATTCTTGACGTGCAGCGTACGATGGCTGTGTGCGCCGAAGACGGCGCCGCCGCTGTGATCCTTGCGCTCAGTGAGGAAACGTTGAATGACGATGCGTTGCAGTCGGTGAATGTTGATGTGCTTGGCTGCGACGACAAGGGTCTCAGCGAGGCTGAGATCGTCAAGTCGGTCGCACGGTTTGGATGCACTGTCGGCAAGCAGACCCACATCGCAGGTCGTACGCAGGAATCCGATGCGCTCGCAGCGCAAGCGACGGAGGCATACGGGCAGACGGACAGCAGCGCGTTGTCATTGTCCATCGCCATGGTGCTTGCGGCCGGCGTACGTAAGGCCAATATTAAAAGCGCATTGCGTGTATCTCGAGATCTGAACTAGTCTCGATCGGAACGGATGCGGACGTCGAATAGTGATAATCGTAAATAACGTGAACAATATGCAGTACATCAACACAGAGGAGAAGTCAGAGTGAGCAGCCCGACCATGATGCCAATGAGCTTGGAGGAAATCGCCCAGGCGGTTCAGGGACGGCTGATTGCCGGCACCGCGGCGATTGATACGCCTGTGGCCACCAGCACATTCACTGATTCACGACAGATTGTTGAAGGATCGGTATTCGTGGCGATTGCCGGAGAACGCGTGGATGGCCACGATTATGTGTTGAAGGTAGGCGCTCAGGGCGCTGTTGCCGCAATAGTCGACCATGAGATCGACGGTGCCGGAGTGCCTCAGATCGTGGTGGAAGATACGGTGCTTGCCTTGGGCGCGTTGGCCAAGCACAATATCGAACGCCGGCGTGCGTTGGAAACGCCGTTTACGGTGATTGGCATCACCGGTTCCGTCGGAAAAACCACTACCAAGGATCTCATGAAGGCGTTGCTGGCGCACATAGGACCGACGATTGCGCCGGTCGGATCGTTCAACAATGAAATCGGACTGCCGTTGACTTCGCTCAAAGTACATGCGGAAACTCGCTTTCTGGTTGCGGAAATGGGTGCCAATCATGTTGGGGAAATCGCGAATTTGACGTCGCTGGTGCCGCCGGATATTGCGGTCGTGTTGAAAGTCGGCGTCGCGCATCTAGGGGAATTCGGCTCGCCGGAACGCATCGCACAAGCCAAATCGGAAATCATCCGTGGCCTTGTTCCGGGTGGTCTTTCCGTACTGAACGCGAATGACGAGCATGTGGCTGCGATGAGCGCCATCGCTCCGGGCGACGTGATGTGGTTCGGACTCCCGCAGAACAATGACGGCAAGCCGGCAATCAGCGCGCAACATGTGCATTGCGACGAATTGGACCATCCGAGCTTCATTTTGGACAATGGTGATGGCGAGCATGCCGAGGTCACTCTGGGCATTTGCGGTCAGCATAACGTTATGAATGCGTTGGCGGCTGCTTCGGTAGCGATGCATTTGGGTATGTCGATGGATGAGGTCGCGTCCGCGCTGTCTGACGTCACGGCCATCAGTCCTCATCGTATGGCTGTTTCCACGGTGCACAAGCCTGAAACATCGTTCACCTTGATCGACGATTCGTTTAACGCCAATCCCGATTCCATGAAGGCGGGGCTTGACGGATTGTTGCGTTGGAAGGCGGGTGCTGAGACCCAACCGTTCCGTATTGCGGTGTTGGGTGCCATGCTTGAGCTTGGTCCGGATGAAAAGGATTTGCATGCTGGCATCGGCCGGTATGCGGTGGAAGGCGACGTTGACGCGTTGCTGACGGTCGGCAGCGCATCCGATGCCTCTTTGGACGCTCTGGCCGGTGCCATGGCTGAAGGTGCATCCGCTGCGGGATGTGCTTCCCATATTGATTGGGTGCACGACATTGACGAGGCCGATCGTCTGGTGACGCAACTCGCCGTGGAACATCCGGGCGCTGTGGTGCTGCTTAAGGGCTCCCACGCTTCCGGCTTGAGTGCTTTGGCCGAACGTTGGCAGGCCCTGGCTGCACAATAGAATAAGAATATTTGGCAAGATTCGAATAATCGAATAAACGACGTTATCTGAAGAATGTCTGACTGAAACGGAGAACATCAGGTGATTTCGCTCATCATCGGAATTGTGGTGTCGCTGGTTGTGACGATCGTGGGCACCCCGCTGCTGATTCGTTTGGTGCACAAGCTGAATTATGGGCAATACATACGTCAGGATGGTCCGAAATCCCATCTAGTCAAGCGTGGCACGCCTACGTTGGGTGGTGTGGTCATCAATTTGGCGGTTGTGTTGGGCTGGGGCTCGTCGGCGCTGTACCGCTTCGTCACGCGGGGTGAGACTCCGTCGTGGTCTGCGGTGCTGGTGCTGTTTGCCATGTTGTCGATGGGATTGCTTGGTTTTATTGATGATTTCGCGAAGGTTCGTAAGAAGCAGAGCGAGGGATTGACGGTTAAGGGCAAGTTCATCGGACAGTTCATTCTGGCTACCATATATGCGGTGCTGGCGTTGATTCTGCCTACGAATTCCGGTTTCCCCAGTGCCCAGGCCGGCATGAGCTTCATTGAGGAGCCGTTCTTCAGTTTCGAATTCGCGGGTAAGGCCGTGGCTATCGTGCTGTTCGTGATTTGGGTGAACTTCCTGATGACCGCGTGGACCAATGCCATCAATCTGACTGATGGTCTTGACGGTTTGGCAGCTGGCTCTTCGATGATTGCGTTCATGGGATATGCGGTGATCGCTTTTTGGGAGTTCTACCACCTTAAGGGGTCGGGGCATGAGGGCTTTACCTACGCGGTATCTGATCCACTTGATTTGACCATTATCGCGGCTTGCGCGGCGGTAGCATGCTTCGGGTTCCTGTGGTACAACTCCAATCCGGCTTCAATTTTCATGGGAGATACCGGTTCGTTGGCGCTTGGCGGCCTGTTCGCGGCCATGTCCATCGCCACGCATACGGAATTCCTCGCGATTATTCTCGGCGGCCTGTTCGTCATGGAAACGTTGAGCGATGTCATTCAGGTCGGCTATTTCAAGATGACGCATAAGCGTGTGTTCAAGATGGCTCCGATCCACCATCATTTCGAATTGAAGGGATGGCCCGAAGTCAAGGTTGTGATTCGCTTCTGGATGATTGAACTGCTGTTCGTGCTGGTCGCCTTGGTGCTTTTCTATGGCGATTGGGTTGCCCGTTCCGGCTTGTGACAGTCGATGCTCGGTCTGTTGCCGTTGCGAATGAACGCAATATGACTGTGATATTAAGGCGTATGAGGTTCTGACGATCGAAGGATGATGGATATGGATATGAGCGGTAAGACCGCGATTGTGGCGGGTCTTGGAGTTTCTGGCCAGAGCATGATGGAGGTGTTGGGTTCCCGCGCCGAAAAGGTGTTGGGCGTGGATGAGAAGAAGCCTGATGCCGATCTGCACTCTTTCGACCACATTGATTGGGATCATGTCGACTTGGTGATGACTTCTCCGGTATTCAATCCGAGGACCCCGTTCATTCTCGAAGCGCAACGTCGTGGCATTCCGGTGATGAGCGAGGTCGAGCTTGCCTGGCAGCTGCGGGTGGATTGCGATGCCACTGGGCATCCTGCGCAATGGATTGGCATCACCGGTACCAATGGCAAGACCTCCACTACGGAAATGACTTCGGAGATGTTGACGGCTTGCGGTTTGACCGCACCTGCTGTCGGCAATATCGGCAAAGCGGTGTCCCATGCCGCAGTCGATCCGGCAAATGATGTGCTGTGTGTTGAGCTCAGTTCTTTCCAATTGCATTTCACCGATTCTCTTGAGTTGGATTGCGCGGCGATCACCAATATCGCTGACGACCATCTTGATTGGCATGGCGGTATCGACAATTACGCGTCCGACAAAGCGAAGGTCTTCCACCATGCCAAGAAGGCGTTGGTGTACAACGCGGATGATGAGCGCGTGACCAAGCTGGCATTCGCAGCCGAAACCGCGGAAGGCTGCCGTAGGGTTGGATTCACATTGTCGGAACCGCAAGATGGCCAGATTGGCGTGAAGGACGGCTGGATCGTCGACATGTCCGGCATCGCGGGCGGTGAGGCGGGCAAGCCTGAACAGGTTGCCAAAGTTGCCGAGTTCACACATCTGACCGAGCCGGATGGCACGGTATATCCGCATTTGCTTGCCGACGCATTGACCGCGTTGGCGTTGGTGTTGGGACTTGGCGCGGATAAGGAGAAGGCGATCGCATCCCTGAAGCAGTTCACTCCAGGTGGCCACCGTATCCAGACCGTCGCCACCGCCACTACGGCGGATGGGGGAGCCATTCGTTTCGTTGACGACTCCAAGGCGACCAACGCGCATGCAGCCAAGGCCTCGCTCAATAGTTTTGCCGATAAATCCGTGGTGTGGATTGCCGGAGGACTGGCCAAAGGCAGCCGTTTCGAGCAATTGGTGGCTGATCAGGCGCATACCATCAAAGCCGCGGTCATCATCGGCAGGGATCAGCAGCCGATGCTGGATGCGTTCAAGACGAGCGCTCCCAACATTCCTCTGACCATCATCGATCCGGCGGATAATGGGGTCATTATGGAACGGGCGGTTGATGCCGCGGGCGAGTATGTCCAATCCGGTGATGTGGTGCTGATGGCACCTGCATGTGCGTCGATGGATCAGTTCAAGTCGTATGCCGATCGTGGAAACCAGTTCGCACAGCAGGCTCAGCGTTGGGTGAACGAGCATGGAAAAGCCTAAAACCAGGCAGGTTGATAGTAGTCGTCAGAAAAAGAAGGCCGCCGTCGGAAAGCAGGTCGACGATTTTCATGGTTATGTCGGTCTGCGAAGTCTGCTTAATCCGATTTGGTGTTTTCATGGGTTCAGAACCGCGGTGATCATTCTCACCATTTTCGGTGTGATCATGGTGTTTTCCAGCTCTTCGGTAAACATGATTGCCAACGGACAGTCTCCGTGGTCCCAAGCACTGAAACAGGGGGGATTCTGCGTTCTTGGACTTATCGTGGGTGTTGCCTGCATGATGATTCCGGCGGAGCTCATCAGGAAATTCAGTTTCGTCTTCCTGATTATCGCTTTGTTTTTGCAGTCGCTGACGTTTACCCCCTTGGGTATCGATGTCCAAGGCAACAAAGGTTGGATCGGCCTTTTTGGATTTACCTTCCAGCCCGCCGAAGTCGTTAAGCTTGCGTTGTGCATATGGCTGCCGCGGGAACTGATCTACGCGCAGAAGCAGATAAACAAAGTCGGACCATATAAGGCATATCTCAAGTTGATTGCGTGGCTTGGTCTTGCATTGCTGTTGGTTGTGAGTGGCAAGGATCTTGGCACGGCCATGATTCTGTTCGCGATCGCAGGTGCCGCGTTGCTGTTGGGAGATTTTCCTGGCAAATGGTTGGCTATCGTGGCATGCGGCGGTGCGGTTTTGGTTGGCGGACTCGTTATCACCAGTCCGAACCGACTCAGCCGTATCATGGCCACATACCAAACTTGCTCCGCATCCGACATGCAGGGGGTCTGCTATCAGGCGGTGCATGGCAAATACGCCATGGCCTCCGGAGGTTTGCTTGGAGTGGGCATCGGCAATTCCGGAGAAAAATGGGGATATCTGCCGGAAGCGCACAACGATTTCATTTTCGCCATCATCGGTGAGGAAACGGGCTTTGTAGGCGCCTCTCTCGTCATTCTGCTGTTCTTGGTGCTTGGATGGTGCATGCTCGTGGTGGCTTTGCAATCGCAGGACAGGTACATCACTTTGGTATTGGCCAGCATTACCGTGTGGATCGTCGGCCAGGCATTCGTGAACATCGGCGTTGTGGTGGGATTGTTTCCGGTGATGGGTGTGCCATTGCCGTTTGTGTCCGCGGGCGGTTCGTCGTTGATTCTGTGTTTGGGCGCTGCAGGCGTAACCATCAGCATGATGAAGCAGCAGCCGCAGATCCAAGCGGAGATGCAGCGGGTCTGAGTGTCGGCTGCGACCGCAGCATACGCTACCGCGTATTGCGGTGTGCAAACGTAGATGAAATGTGAGCATCCGCGTGTGCGACGGTATGGCGCGCGGCGTACTGGGGTGCCGTGGGCTAAGCTCGTACACTATGAGCAATCAGAAGCATATCGTTCTTGCCGGCGGTGGTACGGCAGGTCATGTCAATCCTCTGCTCGCCGTGGCGCATGTGATTCGCGAGCTTGAACCAGACGCCGATATCGCAGTGGTGGGCACTGTCGTCGGCTTGGAACACGATTTGGTTCCCCAGGCCGGTTTCGAACTGGAAACCATTGAGAAGGTTCCTTTCCCACGCAGGCCCAATATGGCGGCGCTGAAGTTTCCCGCGCAGTGGAAGGCCGAAACGGCCAAAGTCCGTGACATTCTCACCCGTCATGAGGCGCAGGTGGTTGTCGGCTTCGGCGGATACACGTCCGCTCCCGTATATGCGGCAGCGCACAAGATGGGCATTCCGATCGCGATGCATGAGCAGAATGCCCGTGCTGGAATGGCCAACAAATTGGGAGCTCGCTGGGCGTCCATGATTGGCACCGCCTATGCGCAAACCGGCTTGAAGCCACGCAAGGGTGTTGAAGCCGAGCGTGTGGGATTGCCATTGCGTGCCGAAATCGCAGCGATAGCCCATGGCATGGAACATGACCGCATTGCCACAAGACAATCGGCCGCAGCGCAACTCGGTGTCGATCCGAACCGTCCACTGGTGGTGGTGACTGGAGGGTCGCTGGGCGCGGTGAACGTGAACCGTGCGGTGGCGGCTTCCGCTAGGGAGCTGCTGGAACACGCCCAGGTGATTCATCTGACTGGGAAAGGCAAAGATGATGAAGTGCGTTCATTGGTGTCGGTGAGCGCCGGCGAACAGGTGCTTGGCGAGCTTGGCCCGGACCATGGCAATGATGGCGATTATCGTGTTGCGCCGTATTTGGAACGTATTGATCTCGCATTCGCTTGCGCCGACCTGATTATCTGTCGCTCTGGGGCCGGCACCGTATCGGAATTGACGGCTTTGGGACTCCCCGCGATTTATGTTCCGCTGCCAATCGGCAACGGCGAGCAGCGATTCAACGCCCAGCCTGTCGTCGATGCGGAAGGCGGTCTGATGGTGGCCGATCGCGAATTCACCGCCGAATGGGTCAAACAGCATGTGCCGAAGCTGCTTGCCGATTCGGATCTGCTTGCCAAGTATGGCGACAACGCCTGGCAATACGGTATTCGGGATGCCGCAGAAGTCATGGCCAAGCGCGTGCTTTCCATGATTGACGAAAAGTAGGCTGCGGCGACGGCAGGTGCGTTCGCCACATTCCAAAATCCCACCCATGATCGGCCATATGCGAGACCATGGGTGAGACCATAATGGAACAAGCTAGAAAAAACATGCAAGAGGAGCAGTCGTGTCTGACAACCAGCGTAAAGCCGGTACCATCGTTCTTGATCCAACCCATGCGTCGTTCAGTCCGCAGGAAGGCGTGAATGATTTGGGGGCCACCCATTTCATCGGCATTGGAGGCGCGGGCATGAGCGTGCTCGCTGAAATGCTGCACGAACAGGGCGTTGAAGTGGACGGTTCAGATCGTGAACCTAGCGCCAAAACCGATCGTCTGCAGGGAATCGGCATTGCCGTCGAATTCGGGCAGCGCGCAGAAAACGTCGAAGGCAAGCATACCGTCGTATTCTCCAGCGCCATCAAATCCGACAATCCGGAAATCGTCGCAGCATACGAAGCAGGCGAACGCATCGTGCACCGCAGCGACATTCTCGCATTGCTGATGAACGCAAAACGTGCGGTGACGGTCGCAGGAGCTCATGGCAAAACCACGACCAGTTCCATGCTGGCCCATATCCTCACCCATGCCGGTGAGGGAAATCTGGCCGATCCAAGCTATGCCATCGGCGGATCCATCCAAGGCAAGGATGGTGTGACGCTTGACGGAGGCCATGCTGGTAAGGGCGACGTTCTTGTGGCGGAGGCGGACGAATCCGATGGCAGCTTTGCCAAGTATCATCCGGAAATCGCCATTGTCACCAACTCCGAAGCCGATCATCTCGACCATTACGGCACGCAGGAAAACTATCGTGCGGCTTTTGTCAATCATGTTCAGCATGCCGAAAAATCGGTGGTGATGTGCGGCGATGATGAAGGCAATCTTGCGGTATTGCGTGCTCTCGATCCGCAGACGGCCAAGCGTACGGTCGTGTATGCGACGCAGGATACGGTTTCGTTGGGTGATTTGAACGGTGCCGCGTTCGTGCATATCGAATCGGAAAGCGAAAGCGCGCAAAGCGGTGTCGAACATTTCACCCTACACATGCCCGCGGGATTGTTGGGCGAACATGAGCGTATGGTTCCGGTGACGCTTACCGTTCCAGGCATTCACAACGCGCGCAATGCCTCCGCTGCGATTATTGCGGCCGCGTTGTTGGGCGTCGATGTCGAGAACGCTGCCCAAGCCGCCACGTCGTTCCTTGGAGCTGCCCGTCGTTTCCAAGTGCGTGGTATGGTCGGCCAAGTGACTGTCGTTGATGATTACGCGCATCATCCTACGGAGATTTCGGCATTGCTGGATGCGGCGCGCCGCAGGTACCCGCAGTCGGTGATTCGCGTGATCTTCCAGCCGCACCTGTTCTCCCGGACCATGTTCTTTGCGAGTGAATTCGCTGAAGCATTGGCCAAGGCGGATGATGTGATCGTCACCGGCATTTTCCCCGCACGTGAAAAGCAGGAGGACTATCCGACGATTAGCTCCGCCACCATTGTGGACGAGGCGCTTAAGCTTGACCACACGCCTGCCGAGGATTGGATTCGCGGAGTGGAGGATATGCATACCGCGGCACAGATGATGACGATGCGTGCTCATCATGGCGATGTCATCTTCACTGTTGGCGCAGGCGACATCACACAGATGGACGAGGTGATGTTGCACTCCCTTCAGGCTCATCGTTGGGATTGTGAGGGCTGATGACGCGAAGGGTCATCAGTTCAGGTACGGGTTCGGATGGTTCCGCAACGACGCCTGAAAATCAGACGTCGCATGGTAGAACCATCCAAAGCCGGAAACACAGCGATGCCGGAAAGCAGGTTCAGCCGAAAGGCCGTTCCGTCGCTGGTGGAGCGGGACGCGCGTCTTCTTCCGGGAAGAAGACGCAGGAAAATACGGTTGAGAGTGGCAACAAAGGCAGCGTGAGTCGTTCGAGATCAGGCGATTTCGTGGACGCGCGCAATCTTGCCGGCGAGGATTTCGTTTCGAAGACATTGGAGGAAACCACAGGCACGTTGGGCGTGGTAACGCGCCCGAAGGTGGTTGATTTCAGTGCGCGTCTGAAAGAACGACGCAAGGCGAACGCGCGTGTCGTCGCCATGCGCGCGTGCGTTTCCGCTGCTGTCATTGTTGTTGCGGGCGCGTTGGTATGGCTGTTTTTCTTCTCATCGGTATTCCGTCTCGAGTCCGGCAATATTAGCGTTGTCGGCGCCAACGAATGGGTGAGTGAGTCTCAGGTGTTGGATATCGCGGGCCAGCAAGCAGGAAAATCGATTCTTCTCGTGTCGAACAATGACGTGGAAAAGAAAATCAAGGAGATTCCGGGAGTCACTTCCGCGCAATCCAAGAAAAAACTGCCCGACTCCCTTGAAGTGACCATCAAGGCGCAAAAGCCTGCTGCGATGCTCAAGACAGGCAAGGACAGCATGACCGCGGTCGACAGCAAGGGGCGTATATTGAATTCCGTCAGCGGAGCTTCCGTGGACGGAATTCCCGTCATTGAAGTGAAGGATGTCGAAACAAGTCTGAGCAATCGTTCCATCAAGGAGGCGTTGAAGATCCTCAGCTTATTGCCGGAATCGATGCGCAACTCCATCACCAAGGTGACTGCCGAAACCCAGGATTCCATCACCACGGAAATCAATGGGGGAGACCGCGTGATCGTATGGGGCGATTCATCCGGCCTCAAGCTGAAGAAAGCTGTCGTCGATAAAATCATCAATGATCCGAATGTGATCGGAGACAAGCATAACGTCGACGTGTCTGCGCCGTTGCGTCCAATCATCAAATAGTCGCGTTGATATACGAAGAACCCCGGTTGCCTTGCGGTACCGGGGTTCTTCGCGAATAGGAGGAGAGAAGGAGAAGTTCGATTATTGGAGGCCGTCAGGCGTTCGGATTGGCCTTCAACGCAGGAGCGACGGAGACCGCGGGATCGAGACGCGGAATCAGCGTGCACTGCGTGGCATGGTACAGGTCGGACTTGCCCGGCCAGACGGTACCGATGACCTCGTTGTCTTTGTTCAGCTGGTGGAACCAAGAACCGTTCTTATGGTCGATCAGGTATTCGTCAATGTACTTCCAGAAGGTCGCATACCAATCCTTGTACACCTGCTTGCCGGTGACGGTGGCCAGTGTGGCCGAGGTGTTCACGGATTCGGCAAGCGTCCAGTGCATGCGGTCGGTGACAACGGGCTTGCCGTTCCAATCGGTGGTGTAAGCCAAACCGATGGTGCCTTCGGCGTTCCAGGCGTCGGCACGTGCCTGAGCGAACAGGTTCTCGGCGGCTTCGATAAGCTGCTGCTTGCCTTCTTCGGAACGCTGCTTGGAGCTCAACGCATACTGGGTGATGAGACGTGCCCACTCGATGCCATGGCCCGGAGTGGCGCCGTACGGCTTGAACTGGTCATCCGGCTTGTCATGGTTGCATTCGAGATCCGGCTGCCAATCGGCGGTGAAATGCTCAGGAATACGCCAGTTATTGTTGGCTGCCCATCCGACCACATGATCGATGATACGACCAGCGCGCTCGCGGTATTCCTCGTTTCCGGTCACATCGGCAACGGCAAGGAATGCTTCGGTGGTGTGCATATTGGCATTGATGCCGCGATAGGAGTCAAGCTCGGTGAATTCCGTGTTCCAAGTATCGACGGCCAGACCGATCTCGTCATCCCAGAAATGCTTGTCGTAGGTTGCCAGAGCCTCTTCGAGCAGCTCGTCCGCGTCCGGGCGGCCGATAAGCTTGGCGGAAGTGGCGGCAAGAATCACGAAGGCGTGGGCGTAGCAGACCTTGCCTGCTTCATGGGTGGAGCCGTCTGCGGAAATGGACGGATACCATCCGCCGTTTTCATCGTCATGCAGCGGACCGCGCAGGCCGGCGATGGCCTTGTCAACCAGTTCTGCGGCGCCCGGCTCGCCGTGCAGGAACCCCAAGGAATACACGTGCGCCATGCGGCAGGTGATCCACGTGTGGATGTTTTGGGTCAGATCCGGATTGCCGGTATCGTCCAGCCAGTAGGAGCCACCCTGCGGGGCGGGGAAATTGTGCCCGAAATGCAGGAGCTCGTTGGTTTCCGCCTCGAGCAGGGCATGGTTTTCTTCGGAGCCGAACACGTAGGCTTCGGGAGAGTAAGTGCAGGTCATCGATCAAGTCCTTCCTTGACGTCGTCTGCTGTGACGGGATAACTAGGTTGATGTATTAACTATGTTAACCACTTAAGCGGTTAATGCAAATCGACACGCGGAATTTGATGGTGGGATTCTGATGATTTGTGATGGGGGAGAGCTGGATTTTTCGTATGTTGATTTGACGAGGTTGTCTTGTGAAGAGGAGTACCTAAAAACGTACCTTGCATGCTGTTTAGGGTGGTAGACAGATGGAACTTGGAAGAGATTAAGCAAGCCGGAGGAGGGATTTTTGCCCACATTTTTTAGAACATCCGGCACATCGGGGGTAATTTGGAGTAAACCCAGGAATCTTCGAAAACCGTTGGAAATACAAGAAAAGCCGCCATTTCTGGCGGCTTTCAACTCGTGGAGATGCGGGGGATTGAACCCCGGTCCGATAACCGAACCCTCAGTCTTCTACGTGCGTAGTCTGCTGGCCGTGCGGCGGTTTTTCTGCTCCCATCGATATCGCAGACAACTGATGGCGGGCATATCTACAGTAAAAGTCCCTTGCCGGCCCTGTGGCTCAGTCGACAAAGCAAGTCTTCTAAACGACGCTCAGCATCCTTCCAAAGACGAGAAGGAGTGAACGGAGCGGCTGCTCACTGGTTAATCCTGGCGCGAAGCTCAGGCAGCGAGAGCGAACTCAGTGCGGTTAGATTTAGCACTTATTCTTTTGTAGGGGGCATCCACGAGCGGACCCTACGTTCTCGGCACGCTTCCCTGCGACGAACAGGTCACCGTCGAAACCGATCATCCCCAATCTTGAATTATCAAGCACCCGGTGCAAGACCGGACTTTTCAAGATATCATGGAATGTCAATAAGTGCAAATCATCTACCGTAATTCTTGCGCTGTGAGCGAAGCCAAAGCTTAAACTGATAGCCACTCACAGCTTGACGTGAATACCGAAATAATCCATGACCAATTCACAGAACATCATATTGGCCCAGCTGAACCACGGACGGGTATAGGAGTTCGGGTCGTTCGCGTCAAAGCTTTCATGCATGAGATGCGTGCCGGCGTCGGCGGCGACAAGTTGATCAAGAATACGTTCTTTTTCGGCTTTGTCGTGGCTTGTCAATCCTTGCATGGCCATGGCGATCGGCCAAACATAACCTTCTGGCGTATGCGGAGAACCGATGGCATGTGCATAGTCACCCTCGAAATAGTAAGGATTCTCCTGACTCAGCAAAGTATTGCGCGTTTCGAGATACAGCGGATCGTCCGCTTCGCAGAATCCGAGATAAGGTGCCGACATAAGATTCGGCACATTGCTGTCATCCATAAGCAACGCGTTGCCGAGACCGTCCACTTCGTATGCGTAGATAGCGTTTCCGGCCGCATTGCGGATGGTTGCGTGATGGGCAAGACCATCATCGATGGAATGCTGCAGCGCCGCGGCACGACCGGCGATTTCACGATCGTCAAGCACGTCGATGAAAATCCTTTGCACATATCCCATGACCACGCTGGCGAACATGTTGGACGGTACGAGATATGGGTAGACGCAGGCGTCGTCGCTGGGGCGGAATCCGGACCATGTCATGCCGGTGACGGCAAAAGGTCCTCCGGTACCATGGTTGGGCACGCTGTCGCGCGGATCGTCGTTCGGACGGAAGAAGCGGTAATGCGAATTCGAATGGTCAAGCTCGGTTTCGAACACGTCAAGGATTCGACGGATGCCGCTTACAAACGCATCATCGAAATGGCTGGTGGTTCCTGTATTGCGATACAACAGCCACGCCAGCTGAATGGGGTAGCACAGGGAGTCCACCTCGTATTTGCGTTCCCACAACCATGGTCCGAACGAATCGGTCTGATCGTTCGGATCCCAGGTGGCGCCGCTGGGTGTTTCGTTGAACGCGTTTGCGTATGGATCGATATTGATGAACCTGAATTGCTGCCGAACAAGCCCGGTAATAAGCGCGGTGAGCTCGGGATCATCTACGGCTACGGCGAGATATGGTCGGAATTGCGCTGAGGAGTCGCGCAGCCACATGGCAGGTATGTCTCCCGTCAGCAGAAACGTCGTGCCGTCATCATGCCGTCTCACGGTGGTGGTGAGTGTATTGGCGAATCCTGCGTTGAAGTTTTCGGCCCATCTTGCGTGTTCGCCGCCACACAAGTCGGTGATATGCCGCATGAAATCGGAAACTGACTGCGGAATATCGGATTGTGAAGCGGCGTTTGTGGTGTTGCTGGTGTCGTTCATGGCATCATTCTTCGTTGAGGTGCGTATATCGTGACAATCGTGATTGCACCAATTGCGGATTGAATATGGGTATGAAAAACGAGGCCATGATGGCAGACATGGCCTCGTTGATGATGATGAAAGGAAAATCTGGGCTTACTTGCCGGCTTCGGCGAGATAATCCGGAACGCCTTCCACAGGGTAGGTTGGCCAGCCGCCTTCCTTGGTGCACACGTAGGCGGCGGTGTTCACAGCCGCACGATGCGCTTCCTTGAGCGGTGCGCCGCTCAGCAGCTTGCCGGTGAAGGAACCGGAGAAGGAGTCGCCTGCACCAACGGTATCGGCAACCTCGACGTGAGGGGTCAGCAGCGTGGAAACCTCGCCATTCTTGGCGGTGATGGTGCTGAACGTGGCGCCGCCGGTCAGAATGGTGTACTCAAGGTCGAAGCGGTCGATGAACCACTTGCATGCCTCTTCGTCGTTGCACTCAGGAATGGAGAACATGTCGCGCATCATGATCAGCTCTTCGTCGTTGATCTTGAAGATGTTCGCATAGCCGAGCAGTTCTTCGATGAGTTCGTTGGAGTAGAAGTTCGCACGCAGGTTGATGTCGAAGAACTTCAGAGCGCCTTCCTTGGTGTGCTTGAGCAGTTCGACGATGGTGTCGTGGGATTCGGGGGAGCGCAGACCCAAGGTGCCGAAGCAGACGGCGTCGGCCTTGGACACGGCTTCGACGAGCTCGTCGGTGAGCTTGATGTGGTCCCAAGCCACGTTTTCGACGATGGTGTATTCCGGAATGCCGTTGGTCAGGGCCACGTCAACCGTGCCGGTCGGGTATTCGTTGGTCTGCACCAGCGTGTTGATGCCGGCCTTGTGAGCGTCGGAGAGCAGTTCGGTACCCAGCTCGTCGTTGCCGACGGCGCTGATGGCGAAGCTTTCCGCGCCGTTCTGGGACGCATGGTATGCGAAATTGACGGGTGCGCCGCCGGCACGCTTGCCGGTGGGGAGCATATCCCACAGGATTTCGCCGAGAGAAATGACGATTGGCTTGGACATGGTGTTCCTTTCTTTGGTTGTGGCGTGCTATGCGACGTCAAAGAACATCGAAGGATGTTCCAGAAAATTGGTGATGGCCACGGCCGCGGCACCGCTGACGGTGGCGTCCGTTGGGAGGTTGGACAAGGTGATTTTGGTATCGTGCCCGACTTCGGGGATGGTACGTTCCCGAACGACTTTTTTGACCTCGTCAAGCAAGGGCTGTCCGGCTTGGGAGATGATGTCGCCGAGTACGATATGCGTCGGATTGAAGGCGTTGATGATATTGACCGCGCCATATCCGATATATCGAGCGACCTCGGAAGTCAGATCCATGGCCGCTTTGTCTCCTGCCGCAGCTTTGGCGAACAGCGCGGTGCATGCCTGCGCGTGCGTCATTGCCTCGCATCCGGGCACAATGCTCGGCTGTTCGTTGAGCCGTTCGTGGATTGCGTTGGCTGAGCAGTAACGTTCCAGGCACCCGATATTGCCGCAGTCGCAAGGCTTGCCGTTGACGTCAACGGAGATGTGTCCGATTTCGGTGGCCGTGCCGTGCGCGCCGTAATAGATCGAACCATTGTCGATGATGCCGAGGCCGATGCCCTCGCCAAGCAGATAGTAGGCGAGCGATCCCTCGGACAGTTCCGGGTTGAACAGGAACTGCGCCAAGGCGCCTGCGCGTGCGTCCTGTTCAACGAATACGGGTACGTTGAACGCTTCGCTGAACTCCTTGATGAAGTTGACCTGCCGCCAACCCTGCATGGATGAGACGAGCGCGGTGCGACCTTCCTCCACCAGATACGGACCGGGAACGGCCATGCCGACGGCTACGATGCTCGAATCGTCCGCAATGAGCTGTCGTACGGTGGCCCGGATCTGTTCTACCGTTTCGGGAATATGCTCCTCGTCAACGGTGGGCAGGTCGGTGAGGGAAATACGATTGCATTTCAGGTCGAACACTGCGATCTGCACCAGACTTCGTGCGAATTTCACGCCGACGACATGGTATTTCGCGCAATTGAGATTCAGGCCGATGGAACGACGATTCTTATCGCCTTCCATGTCTCCGGTTTCTTCGATAACGTCTCGGAACAGTAGTTTTGCGGTAATTTTCGTAATGGCCGCGGGTGTGAGTTCGATGGCTTTGGCGATTTGCGCACGTGAGCTGATGCCGTTGTGGTAGAGGTATTGCAGAATTCTGGAACGATTGTTTTCTGAAATCGATGATTGCTGAGCGCTGTAACTACTCATGACACCTCCTTGCGCCAGTGCACGGACCCTTCGTTGAACTAGTTGATATATTAACGCCGTTAATTAGTTGATGCAAGTTCCGTCTTTCGGCGTGTCACGAGGGCCGTCGATTCTCAATATGGGATTCGCTGTCTCATTATTTGACACACTCTTTTCGGAAAAAAATTAACTGCAAAACCGTTGTGATTGCTGAGTTTTCGTTGGATCGAGAAAGGGTGATGTCGCAAAATGAGCTTCCGTGAAATGTTCCGCTAACAAAGTGTGCCCTACCCTTGTGGCACGTCGTTTTGGAGTACCAATTACGACAGCAGGAAGAGAAAGGATTCCATAGTGAATCACAAGAAGATTATGGCTGCGGCTGTCTCGATTGCCGCACTGGCCTCGCTCGCGGCATGCGGCGGCGTAAAGGATAGCGGTTCCGCATCGGGGGATGCGGATGTCATTACCGTCGGCACCACGGACAAGGTTACTAGCGTTGACCCTGCCGGCTCCTATGACAACGGTTCCTATGCCGTTCAAATCAACGTGTTCCCGTTCCTGTATGCGCAGGACTACAACACCTCTGAACTGTCTCCGGACATCGCTGCGGATGACGGTACCTGGAGTGACGACGGCACTGAGTTCACCGTTAAGATCAAGTCTGGCCTGAAGTTCGCCAATGGTCACGACCTGACTTCGTCCGATATCAAGTTCTCCTTCGACCGTGTCAACACGATCAACGATGAGAATGGTCCGAGTTCGTTGCTGGCCAACATCGAATCCATCGATACGCCAGATGACACCACTGTGGTGTTCCATTCCAAAGTCAAGAACGATGTGACCCTCAAGCAGGTGCTTTCCAGCCCGGCCGGTCCGATTGTCGACGAAGAGGTCTTCTCCGCCGACAAGCTCACTGATGCTGACACCATCATCAAGGAGAAGGCTTTCGCCGGTCCGTACATTCTGACCTCCTACAAGGCCAATGAGGTTGCAGGCTACTCCAAGAACGACTCTTATCAGGGTCTGACCCCGGCCAAGAACAGCACTGTTCAGGTCAAGTACTTTGCCGATTCTTCCAACCTGAAGATGGCCGTGCAGCAGGGACAGGTCGACGTGGCCTACCGTTCTCTGACTCCGACCGACATCGATGATCTGTCCAAGGACTCCAAGGTCAAGGTCGTCAAGGGTCCGGGCGGTGAGGAACGCTTCCTGGTCTTCAACTTCAACATCCAGCCGTACGGCACCAAGTCCGACGAACCGAATGCCGACAAGGCCAAGGCTGTGCGTCAGGCCGTTGCTAACCTCATCGACCGCGAGGAGTTGGCGACCAAGGTCTATAAGGACACGTACACCCCGATGTACTCCTACATTCCGGACGGTTTAGTTGGTCACGAAGACACCTTCAAGACCGCGTATGGTGACGGCAACGGCAAGCCGAGCGCCGACAAGGCCAAGAAGGTTCTTGAGGACGCAGGCGTTTCCACTCCGGTTGAGCTCAAGCTGCAGTACAATCCGGACCACTATGGATCCTCTTCCGCCGACGAGTATGCGGCTCTCAAGGCTCAGCTCGAGGAGGGTGGTCTGTTCAAGGTCGACCTGCAGTCCACCGAATGGACCCAGTACAACAAAGACCGTGTTGTTACCGAGGACTCTGATGGATCCTACCCGGTCTACCAGCTCGGCTGGTTCCCGGATTACTCCGACCCGGATAACTATCTGTCTCCGTTCTTCCGTGACGGCAACTTCGTGAACAACGCTTACTCCAACTCCGAAATCAACGATTTGATTATGGAGCAGGCTGGTGAAACCGACGAAAGCGCCCGTGAGGATCTGCTCAAGAAGATTCAGACCCTTGAAACCGAAGACCTGTCCACCATCCCGCTGCTGCAGGGTGCGCAGGTTGCAGTTACTGGCGCCAACGTGAAGGGTGTTGTGCTCGACGCTTCCTTCCGTTTCCGTTTCGCATCTGTCACCAAGGCGTGATGTGTGCGGATGTGCGGCATGACCTGCCGCAGCCTGCATAGAAAACCACTGGGGATCCCCGGTCTATGGCCGGAGGTCCCCATTTCCCGAATTATCTGCCTGAAACGGCGCAGTGATTCGATATTGTTGTAAATCAAAGCCGTACAGGCTTCTTATCAAGGAGCATCGCGTGTCAGACACAGCAGCTCCGGCCGTCTCTCAGGAGGCGAAGCCGAAACAAGCCAAAAAGAATCATTTGTCAGGCGGATTTTTCCGTTTCGTCCTGACTCGATTCCTGCTCATTATTCCAACCGTTTTCATTCTCGTCACCGTCGTGTTTTTCGTGATGCGAGCTACAGGCGATCCTATTTCTGCGGCATTGGGTGGTCGTCTTACCCCTGACGAGTTGCAAAAGCGTGTTCATGCGGCCGGCTACGACCGTCCTCTTATTGTGCAATATATCGATTACCTTGGGGGTTTGCTCCATGGGGATCTCGGCACTACGTTGACTGATAATCAGCCGGTTATCAGCATTCTTGTTCATTACGGATCAGCGACTTTCGAGTTGGCGCTCCTATCGCTCATTGTTGCTTTGATCGTAGGTATCGGCTTAGGTCGTGTAGCTGCGTGCAGACGCGATCACGCTGCCGATGCAGGCATTCGAACCTTTGCCATTCTGTGCTACGCCACCCCCGTGTTCTTCTTGGGATTGGTCCTGAAACTCATTTTCGCCATCTGGCTGAACGTGTTGCCGGCATCCGGTCGATGCTCGTTGTCTTCGGAAATGCAGTTCACCCGACTCGTCTCTCCGACCGGCTTCTACATTATCGATGCACTGCAGCTGGGTGATATGAGCGTGCTGGCCGACGTGTTGCGTCACGCCGTGCTTCCTGCGCTGGCGTTGGGATTGCTCACCGCAGGCGTGTTTATTCGTTTGGTGCGCACCAATGTGATTTCCACCTACAATTCCGGCTATGTCGAGGCTGCGCGTTCGCGTGGCGTCGCCGAAAAACGTCTGCTCAGCAAGCACGCATGGAGGCCGGCGCTTATTCCAATCATCACCGTTATGGGCATGCAGATCGCATTGATGCTCGCCGGCGCGGTGCTTACCGAAACCACCTTCGAATGGAAGGGACTCGGATTCATGTTGTCCCAATATCTGAAAGCGCGTGACTTCGTAGCTGTGCAGGGCATTGTGATTCTGATCGCCATCATCGTGGCCGTCGTCAACTTCATCGTTGACGTTATCGCCGCGTTGGTGGATCCGAGAGTGAGGTACTGACATGACTGCATCAGCAAATAACGTCACCGTCCCGGGTGACACTCGTCTGAACGATCTCAAAGTCAACAGGAAAGCTCCGTTCTGGGCCAAGATTCCGATCATCAAGGAGCTTCGCGTAGCGGTCGGCTGGCAGAAAGGCATGCTGATTACCGGCCTGTTGCTCACGGCGTTCTTCCTGCTCGTGGCCTTGTTCGCGCCCGTAATTGCACCGTACGGCTATGCGCAGCTCAAAGATGCCAATGGAGTTTCATTCCCGGCCCAGGCAGCACCCTCATCCGAGCATATTTGGGGTACCACCGCAGGTGGTTATGACGTGTTCAGCCGTGTGATTTGGGGCTCTCGTACCGCGGTCATTGCGATTGTGATCGCTGTGCTGCTTTCTATTTTCGCGGGTGTATTGCTCGGTTTGGTTTCCGGATATTTCGGTGGTTGGGTGGATCGTGTGCTTGTCATGATCGCCGACGCCATCTACTCTTTCCCCTCGCTGCTGCTTGCGATTCTGATGGCCATTATGATTTCCGGCGGTCAGTCTGGTCTGTGGAGTGGCATTCTCGCTTCGGGTATCTCCATCACCGTGGTCTATATTCCGCAGTATTTCCGTACCATTCGATCCGAGGTCATTCGAATCAAGGAATCCGCTTACGTTGATTCCGCTCGCGTGGTGGGCGCGTCGACATGGCGCATCATGACCAAGCACCTTCTTAAGAACTCCACCAGAACGTTACCGGTTATTCTGACGTTGAACTCGTCCGAAGCGATTCTGACTCTTGCGGGATTGGGCTTCCTCGGATTCGGCATCGAACCTACCGCAGCCGCTGAATGGGGTTACGATCTGAATCGTTCCGTGTCGGATGTAACCGCGGGCATTTGGTGGACCGCAGTGTTCCCAGGTATCGCCATCGTATTGATTGTTCTGGGTATCACCTTGGTGGGCGAATCCCTCAATGACCTTGCCGACCCGCGTCTGCGTGCACGCAAATCCGCTGGTGAGGTGGTTGGATCCATCGAAGATACTTCGGTTGATCCCAGCCAGAAGCCGGGCGTTCGCAACGAGGTGATAGCCGAGCTCGCGGCCGCCAAGAATCCAATGGGAGCCAGCGATCAGCCAGTGACCGTTACGGATCGCGACCCGTCATTTACCGCCTCCGAATGGGGCTCCAAGGAAGAAGAGTGACGCAATGAGTGACGAACAAACCAATCTTGCGCAAGTCAAGGATCTGAGCGTTTCCTTCATGACCGACGCAGGATCCATCAAAGCCATCGACAAGATTAGCTTCACCATCCCACGCAAAACCGTGGTGGGTGTGGTTGGCGAATCAGGTTCCGGAAAATCCGTGACCGCACGTTCGATTATCAAGCTGTTGCCGGAGACGGCAACCACTTCCGGCGCGATTTATCTGTCGAACCGTGAAGGCAATGAGCAGCTTGACGTACTGTCTCTTTCCGGAGAAGATCTGCGCCGTATGCGCGGATCAGAAGCGGCCATGGTGTTCCAGGAACCTAATTCGGTACTTAATCCGGTGTACACCATCGGATGGCAAATCGAAGAGGGACTTCGCGCGCACGGCATGAAAGACAAGAAGGAGCTTCGTGCCAAGTCCGTGGATATCCTCAAAAAAGTAGGCATTCCTGATGCCGAAACTCGAATTGACTACTATCCGCATCAGTTCTCGGGCGGCCAAAAACAACGTATCGTCATCGCCATGGCGTTGGTGCTCAATCCAGGTCTGATTCTGGCTGACGAACCGACTACCGCACTCGACGTGACCGTGCAGGCAGAAATTCTTGACTTGTTGCGTCTTGCCCGCGACGAATTCGGCGCTTCCGTGCTGATTATCACCCATAATATGGGTGTGATCGCCGATATCGCCGATGAAGTGGTGGTCATGTATCGAGGTCATGTGGTCGAGCAGGGAAGCGTCGAACAGATCTTCTACTCGCCGAAAGACGATTACACCAAGCGGTTGCTCGCGGCCGTGCCGCGTATCGGGCAGAAACTGGTCGTTCGTGATGAGCAGGGCAAGGTGATTGAACGCAGCAAGGATTGGCATGACCAACCCATTGCCGTCGAGGCCAAGGGACTGACTATCACCTATCCTGGGCATTTGACGCAGCCTGATTTCAAGGCGGTCAATGGTATTGATTTCACTATTCACCGTTCCGAAGTGCTGGGATTGGTCGGCGAATCCGGTTCCGGCAAATCCACTACCGGTCGTGCCATCGCGGGTTTGCAGAAAGTGTCCGGCGGCTCCCTGAACGTGTTGGGTGTGGAAATGAACGGTGTCAAGGAACGTCAATTCAAACCCAAGCGTGCTGATATTGGTTTTGTGTTCCAAGATCCGGGTAGTTCATTCAATCCGCTGATGACCATCGCGGAGAATGTGGCAGAACCGCTGATCGTGCATAAAAAGTACTCGTCTGTGTCGGAAGCGAGCGACTATGTGGGAGATCTGCTCGAAATGGTGCAGTTGCCGCGTGCATATATGAACCGGTTCCCGCATGAGCTTTCCGGCGGTCAGCGTCAGCGTGCCTCCTTGGCACGAGCGCTGGCGCTTAAGCCGAGCCTGCTGATCGCCGACGAGCCGACTTCTGCATTGGATGTGTCGGTACAGGCGAAGGTGTTGGAGCTGTTCAAGAAACTGCAGGCGGAAATAGGTTTCGCATGCTTGTTCATCACCCATGATCTTGCCGTGGTCGATATGCTGGCCGATCGCATTATGGTGATGCATAAGGGCGAGATTGTGGAACATGGTGATGCCGATCAGGTTATGAATAACCCGCAGAATCCCTACACGCAGAAGTTGTTGGCATCGCTGCCGGTGCCTGATCCGCGTGAACAGCGAAAACATCGCGCCCAGCTGCACGAGTTGCTCGCCAAAGGAATTTGATTCCGAAGTGAGTTTCGTGGCTTCCTGACATACACAAGAGCTGGTGTGACGGTTCATGATCGTCACACCAGCTCCTAGTTTATATATTCAATTGTGACTGTATTCAGCGAATCGCACCGTTGAAGGAGAATTGCGCGTGTGCGTCGCCGTTCGCCTTGTTCTTGAGGTACTCACGCACGTAGCCCATGCGTTCCACTGTGGTGTCGGCCAGGGGCTGAGGCAGGTCATCAGGGGAGAACCAACCCACGTTGAGGCTTTCCTCGTCACCTACGAACGGTTCGGCATTACCATTCGGATCGGTCTTGCACACGAACAGGTGATCCATATACATGGTGTTGTCGCCGTTCGCATACGTAAGCACCTTGCGGGAAGACTTCACCGACACCAAATCGGTGACGATAACATCCACGCCAGTCTCTTCCTTGACCTCACGCGCCACCGTGTCGGCAGGTTCCTCGCCAGGCTCATTAATGCCATACACCATGGCCCACTCGCCGGTATCGGAACGCCTGCCAAGCAGCACACGACCTTGCTCGTCTTCAACATAGCCGGAGACGCCCATCAGCCACAGGAGATCGTGACCGACTTTCTTGCGTAACTCGAGAATGAATTCAGGCGTTGGCATATCAGGCCTTTGCACCTTCGGCAGCCATGCTGGCCATCCACTCTTCGACCTCATCGATCTGCTTTGGAATGCCGGCGGAAATCCATTCCGGACCATCCTCAGTCATCAGTACATCATCCTCAACGCGAATGCCGATGCCGCGATACTCCGGCGGAATCAACAGATCATCCTCACGGAAATACAGACCCGGCTCAATCGTGAAAATCATGCCAGGACGAATCGCAGCACCCTGATACGACTCATAACGTGCCTGAGCGCAATCATGCACATCCAAACCAAGATGATGGGCCACACCACAGGCGAGCCAACGGCGATGCTGCTGTCCTTCCGGAGAAAGCGACTCCTCGACATCGACCGGAAGAATGCCCCAATCATGCAGGCGTTCAGCGATCACACGCATGCACGCATGATGAATGTCGGAATACGTGGCACCCGGCTTGGCAGCCTCAAAACCAGCCTGCTGGGAGTCCAAAACCGCCTGATACAACTTTTTCTGGAAATCAGTGAACTTACCGTTGGTCGGGAACGTGCGCGTGATATCGGCCGTATACAAGCTATTGACTTCCACACCGGCATCAATCAGCAGCAGATCGCCGGACTCCACGGTACCGGTGTTACGCATCCAATGCAGAATCGGCGCATGAGCGCCGGAAGCGATGATCGTATCGTAGCCGACCTCATTGCCTTCCTCACGGGAAATGGCATTGAACGCGCCTTCCAGCATGCGTTCCGAACGAGGCTTGTCGAGCGACGACGGCAGCTTGCGCAGAATATTGTCGAAACCATGCTTGGTTGCGGCAACGGCCTTGCGCATTTCACGAATCTCATATTCGTCCTTGCACATGCGAGCCTCGGCGGCAAACTCATGAAGCTTGTCATCGGCATGCGTATTGCCATCCGGATCTGCGAAACCGTTCGCCTCGCGAATATCTTCCACCATTTCGGTAATCTGCGGATCAGCCTCGCGAATCACACGCACACGCACGGCACCAGCTTCAGAACCGACATCCTTGCTCAACGCGTCAGCCAACTGCGCGATGTCATTGGTCTCAATACCGGTCATTGCAGTCATCTCCTGCAAGCCGGCACGAGGACCAACCCAATATTCGCCATAATGGGCGTTCATGAAAAAGTCCTGCGTGTAATGGTTCGCACGCGGAGCCACGAACAATTCCGGCACATGCGTCTTGCCGGCCGCAGCCTCCGGAGAATCAGGATCAACCGGATTCAACACCAGCACGGCACCGGCTTCGTAGTCTTCACCCAAACCGGTGTAATACGAAAACGTCGTATCCGGACGGAACGCATAATCGCAGTCGTTGTTGCGCACCTTCGGCTGACCGGCCGGGATCACAATACGCTCTCCGGGAAAAGCCTTACCCAGCGTGTCAAGACGAGCCTGAATGTAATGGGAAGACTCCAACGGTTCAATAACCGGCTCATTATCATCCCAACCGGTGGTCATGAACTCCTTGAACGCCTCGGAACGCGGGCGCAGCGAACGATTGTTCACACGGTCGCTCATCGCCTGATCAGGGCCGGGAGCGCTGGACTGCTCCATGGCTTCATACTCCTTGTCTTTATCGGTAATGACTTCGTTCATCACATCTCCTGAATATGGTTATCCATGCTTACGCAATTACCGCAAACCATCCTATAACTTTTTGCGCCGCGCAACGTTCATACAAGCACATAGAATAAGGGAGATTGAGTGAGCAATCCCAAGGTAGGGGAGGAATCCGAAAGAATATGTCATTCGAACATCCGAATCGCAACAATGAAAGCATGATCGACGTCGAACGCGACATCATGAGCCGCCCATCAGAGCGCAATACCACCAATCTTGATCTGCAACGCATGAAGATGATCCTCGACATCATGGGACATCCCGAGCAGTCGTTCCGTGTGATTCACATCACCGGAACCAACGGCAAAGGATCTACCGCGCGCATGGCCGAGGCGATCTGCCGTGCCTACGGCATGCGAACCGGTTTGTACACGTCACCGCATCTTGAACATGTCAACGAGCGCATCGCCATCGACGGCCAGCAGCTTTCCGACGACGATTTCGTTGATACCTGGGATCAAATCAAAGACCTTGTAGCCATGGTCGACATGAAGATGGAAGAACTCGACAAGCCAAAAATGAGCTTCTTCGAAGTGCTCACCGCCATGGCCATCTGGAAGTTCGCCGACGCTCCGGTCGATGTGGCCATCGTGGAGGTCGGTATGGGCGGCCGCTGGGATGCCACCAACGTGCTCGATGCCGATGCGGCCATTATCGGACCGATCGACATGGATCATATGGCATGGCTTGGCAATACCGTGGAACAGATCGCATCCGAAAAAGTCGGCATTATCAAGCCGGGCTGCACCGCGGTCATCGGGCGTCAACCGCATGAAGAGGCCGTCATGCCGATTATCGAGGAAGCGGCGAGGCAGAACCATGCCAATCTGGTGAGGGATGGCATCGAAGCGGAAGTTGTGACCCGCATTCCGGCAGTCGGCGGTCAGGTTGCGACCCTGCGTACGCCGAATGGCACGTACGCGGAAGTGCCGATCGCCAAATTCGGCGAACATCAGGCCCATAATGCGCTCGCGGCCCTGTGCGCGGCGGAAGTGGTGATTCCCGTCAACGGTGCGCTTGACGGTGATCTTGTGGCTGAGGCGTTGAGCACGGTGAGGATTCCAGGCCGCATCGAGCAGATTCGCACATCGCCAACGATCATTCTGGATGGCGGGCATAATGTGAATGCGGCAGAATCGTTGCGTGCCGCGATTGAGGAAAATTACGATTTCCAGCAACTCGTCGGCGTGATCGCCATGATGGGAGACAAGCAGGTCGAAGAGTATTTGGGCGTGCTCGAACCATTGCTGAGCCATGTGGTTGTCACTGAAAACTCGTGGCGTGATCGTGTGATGCCCGCGGAAGACCTGAAAACGGTTGCTGAACGCGTGTTTGGTGCGGAAAGGGTTACGTGTGTTCCTGAACTGCCGGATGCCATTCAGGAGGCTGTTAATATGGTTGACGCCGATGATGAGCTTGGTGTTGGCTATGGTCACGGTGTGCTGATTTGCGGTAGCTTCACTACGGCTGGCGATGCGCGTCTCATGCTGGAAGAGAAGGTCAATCCCGATTTGAAGAAGCCGAAGTCGGAACGTGTCTTCCAGGAGGCTGTTGAGCCGGAACCGCGTAAGGATCAGGACGAGGCGGATCTCGATTTCGAATCCGATGCCAATCCTGATTTCGATATCAACGATTTCGGCAGTGTCGGTCCGGATCTTGCTGAAGATGAAGATGCTGATGCTTCCGAAGTTGAGCATGCGGATGCTGCATCTTCTGAAGATATGCGGTAATCGCATATATGCATGGCGATGATGGATCGTCGGTTGTTGCTGACGATCCATCGATCCAACGATCTGTGATGCAATGCAAAGGAGGATGCAGCGATATCGATTCGCTGCATCCTCCTTCGTACGATATTTCGCGCTATCCGTCGTGAGGCGTGATTATTACTTGCGCAGTTTGCGACGCAGCGACTGCAGCAGCGTGAGCGAACGATAGAATGCCTTCTTGATCGGTACGTCGCGACCCGCAGAAACCTGTACGATATTCTCGGAGAATTTCGTCTTGAATCCGTTCAGACTCTTCAATGAAGGCGCGAAATCGTTGCCGATGCCCATCAAATCAAGCACTGTGCAGCCCTGCTCTCCAAGTGCGCAACATACAACGTAAATCAGTTTGTCGGGAACATGCTGGCGCATGATTTCCGTACGCATACAGGCATAGTAATAGACCGCGTGATCGCCGTTGATGGTGACGATGGACCATGCCACGACCTTGCCGTCGATACGTGCCGCGAATACGCGCGCATGATCAGGACCAAGATTGCTGATCATATCGACATAGTCGCTCATCGGAGCGGGGGAGAATCCGTCACGGTTGGCGGTGTCAACCATGACCTCGTAGTATTCGGAAAAATCAGCCATCGCCTGCGCGGTCTCATCGGCGCAAACGGCGGGGCTCTCCCTCAACGCCTTACGCACGTCGCGGCGGCCACGCTTCTTCATACGTGTAAGAATCGCCTCATCGCCACCGGTGATGTCCACATACACGGTCTCGTTGTAAGGAACGGTGGAAAGCACCGGGAACGAGCCCTCGAAATTCCACAAGTCGATACGCAGGAACACAACGTTTTTATCGCGTTTGCGTACGTCCTCAACAAGCAGGTCACGAACCTGTGCTTCCAGCTGCGCGGAAGGCTTGTCAAGCCAAGCAGGACCATGAACGGACCTCAAATAGTGGTAGCCATGGGTTTCGTAATCGATGAGTGCGATGAACGCGATTGGAGCGCCGTCCTGCTTCACCACATACACACCCCACGGCGTACGTCCGTCAATGGTGTTCTGGTATTTGGCCCATACCGCGGTCTGTTCGATGGGCAGGGTAAGACCCGCCTGCACAGCCTGCTGTTCCATGGTGGCTGCGTCGGTGAATTCAAGAGTGATCATGATTGTTGGATTGTTCCTTATGGTTGGTGATTACTCGATGATGGTTGGCTATTGCTGCAGATCAGGCAAGTCCAAAAATACGTTTCACAATATGGTCGTCGCCTTCGAAGGGAATATGCTTGCCGTGGTCTTTGAACCAGCGCTCGTTGCCTTTGCCGATGATAAGGATGATATGGAGGCGGTTGGGATTCTTGCGGTCAATTGCTACGGTCGACTCCACCGCTTTCGTACGGTCGAGAATGATCCTCGCATCCAGATCGGGATTGGTGACACTGTCGAGCATGTCTTGGCAGACGTGTTCCACAGGCTCGTCATCCGTGTCTTCGAAGGTGAGAATCAGATGGTTGACGCGGTTCTGCGCGGCCCTGACGATTTCCGATCTGCGATCGTACGCTTTATTGCCTGCGGATCCAGTGACCAGCGTGACTTCAGGATCGTCCTTGCCGTAGCGTTGGTCGACATAGTCGAGCAACGCCGTTACGGAAGCGTAATTGTGCGCATAATCGACGATGGCGATGGTATTCGACTTCGTATCGTGGAAATGCTCCATACGACCGGCGATACGTACCGGTTCCATATTGTGCAGCGTTTCCTTCGCGGTGGTTTCATGGAAATCGAATCCAACGGCATGCGCAATGGCAATGGCTGCGGCGGCATTCGCATAATTGAAATCGCCATCCAATTGCAAGCTGAGCGATCCAATCTGTTCGCCTTCCACCGCAATGGCGAATCGGCTATGGTCGGCGGATTCCGGCCATGCGGTCACATCCGCGGCCGATGCTTCGCCAAGAGCGAACGCGGTGACGGGAATATCGGCGATTGCAGCATCCTGACGAATAAGATCGGCGTGTGCGCATGCCGTGCCGAGAACCAAGGAACGACAATTCTTTACGATCTGACGTTTGCAGTGGAAGTAATCCTCGAATGTCGGATGCTCGATGGGGCTGATATGGTCCGGGCTGATATTGAGGAATGCGGCGACGTCGAAAGTAAGTCCGAAAACACGATCGACTTTGTACGCCTGCGACGAAACCTCCATAACTAGGTATTCCATGCCGTTATCAGCGGCTTCGCGCATCATACGGAACGCATCCATGGACTCCGGGGTGGTCAAATCGGACTCGGCATAGGTATGTCCGTCAAGGCAATTGTCGACGGAGGAGAACAATGCGCATTTGCCGCCGGAGCAGCCGTTGAGCATGGCTTGCGTGAGGTAGGCGGTAGTGGTTTTTCCCTTGGTTCCGGTAATGCCGACGACTTTCAGTTGGTCCTGCGGGTACCCATAGAATGCCGCGGACAGCAGACTCATAGCTTTGCGCGCGTCATTCACGATGAGTCCCGGAGCTTTCGTCGCCGCGGAGAAATCGTTTTCCGCAACGTATGCGGCAAGACCGCGATCATCGATGCCATCGAGATATTCCGCTTTGAAACGGCCTTTGCAGCATAGGAGCGTGTTAGATACGACCTGCCTGGTGTCGTAGGTGATTGAACCGAATGGCTTGTCGAATCCGTTGACGGCCTGCGCGTCAAGCGTCCAGTCGTCTCCTTGGATGATTTCGCGCAGCAATCCATACTCACTGAGCAGACGTGCTGCTGATGCCAGAGTCAAAGCCATATTTCGTGTTCTCCCTGTTCTTCGGATACCGAACAGCCATTCTACCTTCAGCTATGTGCATGGCATGTGGAAGTCGATGTGATTACAATGAAGCTGTGACTGAAGTACGAACGGAAACCATGGCAAGCAGAAGGGCGCGTTTTGAAAAACTTGCCATGCCTGTGGTTGATGCGCTGTACCGGCAGGCGATGAAGCTGACCAACGATCCCGACGACGCCCAAGATTTGGTGCAGGATACTTTCGAACGGGGGTTCAAGGCGTTCGACTCCTTTCAGGAGGGAACGAATTTCGCCGCATGGATGACGACCATCGAGCGCAACGCCTACTTCAACCAATACGCCAAAGCCAAGCGCAGACCGCAGCGAGCCAACGATTCCACCGGCGAATACGACGATTGGGACATCTATTCGGCTTCCGAGCATTCACCGGAAGAGCTTAAATCGGCGGAACAGGAATATTTGGACGCTTACGCGCCTGAAGAAATCATGGCGGCGCTCGCCAAGCTTTCGCCGGAACGCCGTCAGGTGTTCATCGATGCTGCTATCGACGGCAAATCATACCAGCAGGTAGCTGACGAACAGGGTGTGAAAATCGGTACGGTGATGAGCCGTCTCAATCGCGCGCGTACGCAGTTGAAACGAGAACTTGCCAACTATGCGAAGGAACGTGGCTATGCCACGGCAGGGAAGGGCAGAGCATGAGTGAATCGATCGAACGGCATATCACCACTGTCGCCACCAGCGAGGACGGCACTGTGACACAGGTGACGCATACCAGCGTGCGCGTTAGCACCTCCGGTGATTGTTTCGACCCCGAACGTTGCTGCGACGAGCGTGAACGGGCATTGATCGCGGCCATGCGTGCGTATTTGCGTCCGCAGCATGCCCCGCAGAGTCTTATCGACCGCCTTGAGGCAACGCTCGACCATTGTTGTGGAGAGCGGTGAGCAAGCCGATGAGAGTATGAGAAAACCCCGCCGATCATAACGATTCAGCGGGGTTTTCGATGCTCTGTAGCGTTATTCACGCTGGCAGGGATCAGGCGTTTGGACGCTTGCCGTGATTGGCGGCCTTCTTACGACGATCCTTGCGCTTACGTCCGCGCATGCCCATGATTGGACTCCTTTACTTACGATTAATAAGCCTTCGGGATTATCGCACACGAGCGAGACGTTTGCCAAATCCGGTGTTCGATAGGTGGCCACTTAGACTTATCCGTCGGGTTTTTATATGACCGGAATCAGCCGGTTTAACCGACTGGATCACTCGATCACGCTCACTCGCATGTTTACTCGGCCATACCGAGGAACAGCGAGGTGCTGGTGGTTTCGCCCGGCTTGATCACGATCAGCTCGTTGCCTGTGTTGAACGCGTTGGCGTAGGCGGTCTGTGGCTCCACGGCAACGCCGGCAGGATGCTGGAATGCGGGGAACTTGGTACCGGTGCACACCTGGAACGAAGTGATGGTTTCATCGCCGCCAACACGGACCTTCTTGCCATCGGCGCGGGTGAACACTGCCGTGACGGAACCGTCTTCGGCATGCTCCAGATCGGTCCATGCATCGTCGAACGGCTGCTCGGTAAGTAGGGTGTCTTCGCGCAGGTCGTATTTGGTGCCGTCAACCGGCTCGGTGCCGGTCGGAATGAGGTTTTCATCTACGGTGACATGCGTGCGAGCCGGTAGCGTAAGGCTGCACTTGGCGTTGTGCTCGTCGATTTCGTCGCCATAGCCGTTGAGGCTGTTGGCAAGCCACGGGTGAATGGCCAAAGCCCACGGCGCGTTCGTGTCGCCGTTATTGTAGGCGCTGACGGTCAGATGCATGCCGTCGTCGGCGAGGCTGTACGTGGCGGTGACATATAGATCAAACGGGTAGCCGACCATGTTGGGGGAACGCCAGGCGAGGGTCACTGCGTCTTCGGCAAGCGAAATCAGCTTCCAGAACGAGCGGTATCCGTAGCCGTGGATGGCGGTGTTGCGGTCATGCTCATCGATCGGCAGCGAATAGGTCTTGCCTTCGAACGTGTACTCGCCACCCTCGATGCGATTCGGGAACGGAATGAGGATCTGGCCGTGGCAGCAGGTCACCAGATCGTCCGGACCAAGGGCGACCGTCAGATCTTCGCCCTTATAGGTCAGCTTGCGCATCGTTGCGCCGAGTTCGGTGATGACGGCTTCATAGTCGCCATGGGAGATGGAGAATTGCTGTCCGGTGCGGGCAGGCAGATTGATGCAGGTCATAGTCACTCCATAGTGCCGTTGGATATGTTCCGGTAACGGTAGCGTTACCGCTAACACCACAGTCTACCTGTTTTATGCCGTATGGCGATGCCGTTTCTCCGGCGTGCCGCCCATGCTTTAGTATTGATGAGGTTTTCACGAAGTGACGAAAGGCGGCCATCATGACCAAGCGTATCGTACTGGCGGATCCACGTGGCTTTTGCGCGGGCGTTGACAGGGCGATTCTGACTGTGCAGACGATTCTCAAAGCTGCCAATACGTCTCGCAATGATGGTCTGCCGCCGGTGTATGTACGCCGTCAGATTGTGCACAACAAGCATGTCGTTGAGGAATTGTCGGCTCAGGGTGCGGTGTTCGTACAGGAATTGGATGAGGTTCCCGATGCCGCGGCTTCCGCGGGAATTCCGATTGTCTTTTCTGCGCACGGCGTGTCTCCTGAGGTGAAGGCTGAAGCTTCAGCTCGGGGCATGCATGTCGTTGATGCTACATGCCCTTTGGTGAGCAAAGTGCACCGTGAAGTGTTGCGTTTCGTCAAAGAAGGGTACGAGATCATCTACATCGGACACAACGGCCATGATGAAGCCGTTGGCGTGGTCGGTGAATCCCCGGAACATGTGCACCTCATCGAACATGAATCGGATGTCGATTCGCTCGAGTTTTCTTCGGATGCGAAATTGGTGCTGCTTTCGCAGACCACATTGAGCGTGGATGAGACGGCGGGCACGATCGCTGCGTTGAAAGAGCGTTTCCCCTGGCTTGAGATGCCTCCGAATTCCGATATCTGCTATGCCACATCGAATCGGCAGGCCGCGGTCAAGTTGGTTGCCGAGCAGTCTGATTGCGTGGTGATCGTTGGTTCGGCGAATTCGTCGAATTCCGTTCGTCTGATGGAGGTTGCGCAGGAGGGGCTGAACACGCGTTTCGATGGCGTGCCGAATGGTCCTCACGGAAAGGCCTACCGCGTGGATGATGCGTCCGAGCTTGATCCTGCGTGGTTTGAAGGCGTTGAATCCGTGGGGATTTCGTCGGGAGCATCCGTGCCTGACGAATTGGTGTCAGGCGTTATCGAAGCGCTGGAACAGCGTGGTTTCGATGATGTGACCACCATCGAAACCATTAAGGAGAACATGCATTTCGTGCTCCCCAGTGAGCTTCGTAAGAAACCAGCCTGCTGACCGGCTTCTATTACCGGTGATTACCAGGTGCCGATAGGTGCGGCTATGCCGTCAAGCACCTTGAGCAGATCATTGGGATTGATGCCGATCGAAAAGCCGCGTTTGCCTCCCGACAGTAGTATTTCGCCATATTGCAGCGCGCTTTCGTCGAGCACGGTTTTGTGATGCGTACGTTGACCGAGTGGTGAGATGCCTCCCACCACATACCCGGATTCGCGCATGGCGACTTTTGGATCGGCCATAGCGGCTTTCTTGGCTCCGACTGCTGCGGCCAGCGCCTTCAGATCCATGTGCCCGCTTACTGGAACCACGCCCACCACACGTTCGGAGCCGGTGTCGGCCATAAGCGTTTTGAATACCTGATGTTCATCGAAGCCCAGTTTGGTGGCGGCCTCAACCCCATAACCGTCATCCATATGGTCGTTCGAATGTGCGTATTCGTATGTCTTGAATGGGATTCCCGCTTGTTCGAGTTGCACTGTTGCCGGCGTGGAGCCGGCGCCCTTCTCATGCTTTTTCTTGCCCATATCGATTCACTCTAAAACGTATTTGTGTCGGTTAGCAAAAGGGCTTTCGCCGTGAGACGAAAGCCCTTGCACCAAGTTCTACTTAGTGAACTGTGCGGATTGCTCCGCTATGGTTCACTCGGAGATCTCAGCGAAGTACAGCAGGGTGCGCACCATGTTGCAGGTGAAGCCGTACTCGTTGTCGTACCAAGAAACGGTACGAGCCATGGTCACGCCGTCAACGGTGTTGACGTCGGTCTGGGTCGGATCGAACACGCCACCGTGGGTGTCTCCGATGATGTCGGAAGACACGATGCCATCCTCGTTGTAGCCGTAGAAGTCGGTGGAGGAGAAGGCAGCCTTGAATGCGGCGTTGATCTCGTCAGCGGTGACTTCCTTGTTCAGGACGGTGGTCAGCTCGGTGACGGAGCCATCCGGAACCTGGATACGCTGGGCGTGGCCCTGCAGCTTGCCGTTCACGGACGGAACGACCTTGCCGATAGCCTTGGCAGCGCCGGTGGAGTGAGGAATGGTGTTGATTGCGGCGGCACGGTTGTTGCGAGCCTTCGGGAAGCGCGGGCCGTCGAGGATCATCTGGGTGCCGGTATAGGCGTGGATGGTGGTCATGAAGCCAGCCTTGATGCCCCAGTTCTCGTCCAGCAGCTTGACCATGGCGGCCATGGAGTTGGTGGTGCAGGAGCCGGCGGACACGATCACGTCGGAAGCCTTCAGGATCTCGTGGTTCACGCCGAAGACGACGGTCGGGGTGGTCTCGTCCTTGGCCGGAGCGGAGATCAGGACCTTCTTGGCGCCAGCGTTGATGTGAGCCTGGGACTTCTCAGCGGAGGTGTAGAAGCCGGTGCACTCGAGCACGAACTCAACGCCATCGTTCTTGACCCACGGGATGTTGTTGGCATCCTTCTCGGCGTAAACCTTGTATTCCTTGCCATCGACCACGATGGAGTCTTCGGTGGAGGTGACCTCAACCGGGGTGCCATCGTCATGACGGAAGGTGCCGTGGGTGCTGTCGTACTTCAGCAGGTAGGCCAGCATGGACGGGGTGGTCAGATCGTTGATTGCAGCGACCTCAATGTCACCGGCCTGGCCGCCACGAGCCTGCAGCTCGAAGATGCGGCGGAAAGCCAGACGACCGATACGACCAAAGCCGTTAATACCAATCTTAACTGTCATGTAATTCTCCCTTTAGGGTAGGCCACGCGTGTGCTGGGCACACAGAAGCCATTGTTTACCAACGTCACCCACTTTAGTGCGTCACCTGTACTTAAGGCAACGCACTCGCGCGTGTGTTTCAGAAAACGTCGTGTTTTTCCGTGAACGCTCACATCATCTTTTCGAGATAAACGTGATAGACGAAAGGTGATTTTCTTCGCTTTGCGATTAGCGGGATTGGCGTTCGTGCTTGGCAAGCGCTGAAGATACTTTGGTGTCCAACGATCCGAGGTCACCCTCAAATGTGTGGTGCCAAGAGACTGCTGGTAGTGGGGCTTCCGAAGGGAAAGTCACCACCAAGGTGCCATGTTCGACGCCGATATGGGCGGCGGCTCCGTTGAGGAATTCGTTACTGACGCCGTTGACACGTGTGCTGGTCATCGTCATGTCATCTACCTCGTATTTCAGTCCACGTTCGCTCACGCCAAGAGAGGTGTCGGAATGAGAGAATACGGAAACCATACGTCCTGGTTCGACGTTGTTCTCGCCGAAATCGAGTGCTCCATCGCAAATCGCGGTCACAATGGAGCCGTTCCCGTGCAGAAAACCTACTGCACCATGCTGAGCCAGCAATGCCATCAGTTGGATATTGGATATGGTGTGATCGATTCGTCCGCCGAGCGCGCCATATATATGGAAAAGCCGCGCATGGTGTGACCAGCCGATTTTTAGTGCCGACAGAAGGTCTGGATCGTCTTTTTCTGGAGGTAGGGCAATGGTGTGTTCACCCTGTGTCGGACGTTCTCCAGTAAGCGAATCGAAATCGCCCACCACCACGTCAGGCGACATATCAAGTGCGCGTGCATGGTCAAGCCCTCCGTCCGCCGCGATAATGAATGCTCCAGACGGAACGATGGGGGTATCGCTGTAGTATTCGCCAGCCGCGAAAATCACGCATGTGTTGGAATTATCTGTCATATGGGGTCAGTGTAATATGGCGTTGGAATGATTAAAGAAGATGTTTCAGAAGGTTTCATTATGCGACACGCTGTGGTCGCGGTGTGTGGTATTATCTACAAGGCTTGAGAAATCAAGAAAGCGGGATATCTCCACCTGGAAGCCTTTCAGGGCCTCGGGTTCAGGCATAAGCCTCTGGTGCCGTATGAAACGGCAGTGGAAGAGCTGTGGTATGGCTCTTTGTCGCGCCCTCGAATTGGGTGTTTTGGCTTGCCGTGAACATGCGAGACTTTGAAAAACTGCCGATCTGGGAGCATTCCGTCGAATGGAACATGAGGATTGGAGTCATCATCAGCGACGAACCACGCATTAACGACGAGATTCGCGTCTCCCAGGTGCGTCTGATCGGCCCGAACGGCGAACAGGTGGGAGTCATCGCGACTTCCGTCGCACTGAACCTGGCAAAGGAAGCGAACCTCGATCTCGTCGAGGTGGCGCCCAACGCGAAGCCTCCGGTTGCCAAGCTCATCGATTACGGCAAGTACAAGTACAACGAGAAGATCAAGGCTCGTGAGGCTCGTCGTAACCAGAGCACTGCGGAAATCAAGGAAATTCGCTTCCGTCTAAAGATCGACGACCATGACTTCGAAGTCAAGAAGGGCCATGTTGTGCGCTTCCTGAACGGTGGAGACAAGGTCAAGGTCACCATCATGCTGCGCGGTCGCGAGCAGTCCCGTCCGATCGGTGGCGTCGAGCTCTTGCAGCGTCTCGCCAGCGAAGTGGAGGAATACGGCACCGTCGAATTCGCTCCGAAGCAGGAAGGCCGCAATATCATCATGACGCTCGCACCGAAGGGCAAGAAGGTTCACACCCAGTCCGAGCAGCGTCGTCGTGGTGATCAGTCCCGTGCCGAGCGTCAGGCCCGTCAGGCTGCACGTCTGGCGGCCAAGCAGGAAGCCCAAGCTCAGGCGGCGGCCGAAGCCAAGGCTGCAGTGGCATCCGACAAACCGAAGACTTCCGAAACGAAGTAATAAACAAGGAGGGCAGCAATGCCGAAGATGAAAACTAATTCCGCCGCTTCCAAGCGCGTCCGCGTGACCGGTTCCGGCAAGCTGATGCACGCTGGCTCCGCGATGCGCCACAACCTCGAGCACAAGTCCGCTCGTAAGCGTCGCGCACTGAAGGCCGACGGCGTTCTGGCTACTTCCCAGAGCAAGAACATGAAGAAGCTGCTCGGTCGCTGAGTATAGCGAGAGCGAATAAGAAGACTTAATAGAAAGCTGAGGAATCAAATATGGCACGTGTCAAGCGCGCAGTAAACGCCCACAAGAAGCGTCGCGTCGTTCTCGAGAGGGCTTCCGGCTACCGCGGCCAGCGCTCCCGTCTGTACCGTAAGGCCAAGGAGCAGCTGCTTCACTCCTTTACTTACAACTTCCGCGATCGTAAGGCTCGCAAGGGCGACTTCCGCAAGCTGTGGATCCAGCGCATCAATGCTGCTGTCCGCGCTGAGGGCATCACCTACAACCGCTTCATCCAGGGCCTGCACCTCGCTGGCATCGAACTGGATCGTCGCGCTCTCGCCGAGCTGGCCATCTCTGATCCGGAGACCTTCAAGGCCATCGTCGAGCAGGCCAAGGCCGCTCTTCCGGCTGATGTGAATGCTCCGAAGGAAGCCTGAGCTTCTTCGCTGATTCAGCGTGATTGACAGGAACCCTCGCTCCAGCAATGGGCGGGGGTTCCTGCGTTGCATGGCAGGGCTCGTTTGACCTATGGTAAGGGACCGCTCAGTGGTATACGATGAGCCGGATGGGATCTGCTGGAAGGAGGGTGATGGACGATTTCGAACGGACAATTCGGCAATTCCTCGCTCATATCGACGTTGAACGAGGACTGTCGAAGGCGACGGTGTCGGCGTATGGCGCCGATTTGAAGAAGTATCGTCAGTGGCTTGCCGACCAAGGCGTTGGCGGTATCGCGGCCGTGACGACACAGGATGTGGAACGTTATATCGTCTTCCTTGACGAGTCGGGAGAGTCATCTCGAAGCAAGGCACGCCGGTTGGCCAGCATTCATGCGCTTCATCGTTTCGCAGTGAACGAACATATTGTTGTCGATGATGTGTCCGCGCAGGTAAAGGCCCCTAAGGGCGTGAGCACGCTTCCCGATGTGCTGACCGTTGATGAGGTGGCTAGACTGCTGGACTCTATCCCCGTTTCTCAAAACAGAGAGCATGATGGTGTCGTGTCGGAGTTTCCCGATGATCCGGTGATGTTGCGTGACAAGGCATTGCTTGAATTCATGTATGCGACCGGTGCCCGCGTGTCGGAGGCGTGCGGTGCGAATCTCGATGATGTCGATGTGGACGGCAGAATCGCAAGACTTATGGGCAAAGGCTCTAAGCAGCGGCTGGTTCCCGTCGGCAGCTATGCGTGCGAAGCGATCATCCGGTATTTGCATGCGGGGCGTCCTAAGCTGGAATCCAAATCGAAAGGTCCCGTGGAACGGCGTGCCCTATTTCTGAATAAACGAGGAAAAAGATTGTCGCGACAGTCGGTTTGGGAAATCATCAGGGGAGCGGGGGAGCGTGCGCACATCGATAAGCCGCTGCATCCTCACACCTTGCGGCACTCTTTCGCCACGCACCTTATTCAGGGCGGTGCCGATGTGCGTACCGTGCAGGAGCTGCTTGGTCATGCAAGCGTTACCACCACACAGATTTACACGCATATCAGTCCTGAAAACCTGATTGAGACATATCTGATGTCTCATCCGCGCGCCAGATGATGGTGTTGCTGCCGTTTTGAACGGTGACAATGGACTAGCATGGATTACAGTGAAAATTGACACAAGGATGTTGGTAAGGTAAACGGTATGCCTACGGATTTGCTTGGACGTGATTATGAGACGTTTCCCGCTCCGGAGCCGCTGCAGACGCACGGTCCGGCGAGGATCATCGCCATGTGCAACCAGAAAGGTGGCGTCGGCAAGACCACCAGTTCCATCAATATCGCTGGTGCATTGAGCCAGTATGGGCGTCGCGTGCTTATCGTCGATTTCGACCCGCAGGGTGCGGCCACGGTGGGGTTGGGCATCAACGCCAATACCGTGGAAGATACGGTGTACACCGCACTGTTCAATCCTCGCATGGATGTGCATGATGTGATTCGACATACCGATTTCGAGAATCTCGATATCATGCCGGCCAACATTGATCTGTCCGCCGCTGAAGTGCAGTTGGTCACCGAAGTTGGGCGCGAGCAGGTGCTGGCTGGCGTGTTGCGTCAGGTCAAGGATGAATACGATGTGATCATCGTCGATTGCCAGCCTTCTCTGGGTTTGCTTACGGTGAATGCGCTGACCGCTGCCGATGGCGTGATCATTCCCGTGGCTGCTGAGTTCTTCGCACTGCGAGGCGTGGCCTTGTTGATGCAGTCCATCGAAAAAGTACAATCCCGCATCAATCCGAGTCTGGAAGTGTACGGAGTGCTCGTCACCATGTTCACGCATACCTTGCATTGTGATGAAGTGTTGCAGCGTATTTATGAGGCATTCCAAGGCAAGGTCTTCCATTCAGTCATCTCACGTTCCATCAAACTTCCGGATTCCACGGTTGCGGCCGCGCCTATCACCATTTATGCGCCGAACCATAAGACCGCGAAGGAATATCGTGAGGTTGCCCGAGAACTGATTGCTCAGGGCATCGTCGCATAAGACGCATAGGGCTCCTTCGTGGGGCCTTTTTCGTTGGAGGGCATACGTGGGTTGAAATTCAAGCGGTGTGGTGAAACACTGCACTTATAGTCATGTTGACTATAAGTGCTACACTGTGATTCCGGAACAATTCAAATCGACAAAAGATCGGAGAGGTGAGGCGCGATGATCATGGGCAATGTCTCAGAACGGCGCAAACAGCCGCCGCAGGTGGGCGTTTCCGTGGTCATTCTCGCTTTGGGGCCAGCTTCCCACGGAACGCAGGAACATGCTCGAACCAGTGCGGGATCCACCTTGTGGATACCGCTGGTCCGGCGCGTGCGCCAGCCTTTTCTTGGCCAGTGGGCGTTGCCCGGTGGTGGTTTGAGGGCTGACCACTCGCTGGAGCAATCTGCCTACGTTGCGCTGGAATCCACGACATCGTTGCATCCACGGTATCTTGAACAGCTGTATACATTCGGCGATCCAGCGCGCTCACACGGCGGGCTGCCGATGGTATCCATCGTCTATTGGGCGTTGGTCGACGATCTTAACGGGCAACTCGGGCAGAGTATCGACGACAATGTCAAATGGTTTCCTGTGGATGATCTGCCTGAGTTGGCATTTGACCATGGCGACATCGTGGACTACGCCCTCAGCAGACTTCGTGGCAAAATCGAATATCCGCAGATCGTCACCAGATTGGTAGGCGAGAGGTTTACGCTGAGCCAGCTGCATGACGTGTACGAGGCCGTTGCCGGTCAGAGCATCGATCTGGCGAATTTCCGCCGTAAGATGCTCGCATCCGGGCAGCTGGAGGACACCGGTGACAAATTGCGTGTCGGACGCAATCGTCCGGCAACGGTGTATCGCTACACCATGGATGTGCTCCGACAGTCGACATGGAGCGATGCTCGGGATCGCCATGATTTCGATGTGCGGGAAACGCAGGATGATGTGCTTTCCGCGTTGACGACGATCTGACGTCTTTCCGGATTGTTTCCTTTTCAGACGATTCTGTCTGGTTTTCGGCATGCCTTGTAGGCATGGTCGTTTCGTATGAGAGGAAGAAGTATGACATCCGTGCAATCCGCATCGGTTGCTTCGTCGGGTTCGTTGACACGCAATGAGCGTCTTGATCGCCTGCCGTTTAACAAAGCGCATAGGAAACTTCTGGTGGCGTCCGGTATCGGCTGGGCTTTCGACGCCATGGACGTCGGCTTGGTGTCCTTCGTTGTGGCGGCCATCGCGGCTGACCCGCATTTCAATCTGACACCAACCGAGAAAAGCTGGGTGCTGTCCATCGGCTTCGTCGGCATGGCGATCGGTGCTGCGCTGGGTGGTTTTGTAGCCGATCGTGTTGGCCGCAAAACGGTCTTTTCCGCGACGCTGGTGATTTTCGGTTTGGCGAATGGCGGCATGGCACTGTCATGGTCGTTGGCCGCGCTTTTGATCGCTCGTCTGATCATCGGTCTTGGTTTGGGCGCCGAACTGCCAGTGGCTTCCACTCTGGTTTCTGAATTCTCTCCGACCAAACAACGCGGTCGTATGACGGTGCTGTTGGAATCCTTCTGGGCTGTCGGCTGGATTGTCGCCGCCTGCATTGGCTACTTTGTGATTCCGAATACCGGCGATTGGGGTTGGCGCTGGGCTTTGCTCATTGGCGCGTTGCCGCTGCTGTATGCCATTGTGACGCGTGTTCATATTCCGGAATCCGTGCGATTCCTGGAATCCAAGGGGCGTGAGGACGAAGCCGAACAGGCCGTACGCTATTTCGAACAGGCAGGTGGCATCGAGCCAGTGGCTTCCCCGAAGGGCAAACCACTGCCGAAGATCAACACCCGCGAACTGTTCGGCAAAAAGTGCATCGCGCGCACCGCAGCCATTTGGGCCACGTGGTTCTTCGTGAACTTCTCCTACTATGGAGCGTTCACATGGATGCCGTCGCTGCTGGCCGACCAGTTTGGCTCGCTGACCAAGTCGTTCGGCTATACGCTGGCCATCGCCGTCGCGCAGTTGCCGGGATACTTCCTGGCCGCATGGCTGGTGGAGATCTGGGGCCGCAGGAAGACGCTGAGCGTGTTCCTTGCCGTGTCGGCCGTGGCCGCGTTTGCTTTCTCGCAAGCGGGTTCCGTAGCTGCGGTGTTGGGCTTTGGCATGTTGTTGTCCGCATCCAATCTTGGCGCGTGGGGCGTACTGTATGCGGTGACTCCGGAAATCTATCCGACCCGCCTGCGCGCTGCTGCGTCCGGTGCTGCTGCGGCATGTGGCCGAGTGGCTGCCATCATAGCTCCGCTGCTCATGCCGTGGTTCCTGACGCTGTCCGGTGGCAACAAGGCGGTGGCATTCATCGTTTTCGCGGTCGCCTTCATTCTGGCCTGCGTTGCGGCGTTGTGCTTGCCGGAACGCACTGGTAAGGAACTTGAGGATTAACGAATTATTTTGAGTGGTCCCAAGAGATCATATGTTTGCGGTTGTTGAGATTCGACAACCGCAAACTTTGTATGTGGGCGAAAGCGCTGGGACCGGAACTGTCGTAATGGTTCGCTAGGATTGGCTCGGTTTGTGTGGAGTACGGATTTGTAAGTACCGATAACCAGTATGTACCGAATGGTAACGCAAGAGAACAGCAATACTAAGAGAGGTTTCGATGGCGGTTCGCGGCGATATTCGAAATGTAGCGATTGTGGCACACGTCGATCACGGCAAGACCACGTTGGTCAATGCCATGCTGGCACAGTCCCACGTGTTCAACGAACGTGAGGAAGTTCCGGATCGTGTGATGGATTCCAATGATCTGGAACGTGAGAAGGGCATCACCATCCTCGCCAAGAACACCGCTGTGCAGTACACCGGTCCGCTGGCCGCCAAGTACGGCCATCCGGAAGGCATCACCCTCAACATCATCGATACTCCTGGTCACGCCGATTTCGGCGGCGAGGTCGAGCGTGGCATCTCCATGGTTGATGGCGTCGTGCTGCTCGTCGACGCATCCGAAGGCCCGCTGCCGCAGACCCGCTTCGTGCTGCGCAAGGCTTTGGAAGCCAAGCTGCCGGTTATCCTGTGCGTGAACAAGACCGATCGTCCGGACGCACGTATCGAAGAGGTCGTTGGAGAATCCTCCGATCTGCTGCTCGGCCTGGCTCAGGACGTTATCGAAGAGGGTATCGATCTCGATGAGGATGCGCTGTTCGACCTGCCGGTCATCTACTGCGCGGCCAAGGCCGGCTACGCTTCCGAAAACCAGCCGGAGAATGGCGGTCTGCCGGATAACGAAGATCTCGAACCGCTGTTCGAAGCCATCATCAAGAACATTCCGGCTCCGGAATACGAGGAAGGCGCGCCTTTGCAGGCACACGTCGCCAACATCGATTCCTCTGATTTCCTGGGTCGACTCGGCTTGGTGCGTATCTACAACGGCACTCTCGAAAAGGGCAAGACCTACGGTCTGTCCCGTGTGGACGGCTCCGTCGAAAACTTCCGCGTCTCCGAACTGCTGCGTACGCAGGGTCTTGAGCGCACCCCGGTCGATTCCGCGGGCCCTGGCGACATCGTCGCAGTCGCCGGCGTGAATGACATCATGATCGGCGAAACCATCGTTGATCCGTCCGATCCGCGTCCGCTGCCGCTGATCCACGTTGATGATCCGGCCATCTCCATGACTTTCGGCATCAACGATTCCCCGCTTGCCGGAACCGAAGGCAAGGACCACAAGCTTACCGCCCGCATGATCAAGGATCGCCTTGACCGCGAACTCATCGGCAACGTGTCCATCAAGGTGCTGCCGACCGAACGCCCGGATGCATGGGAAGTCCAGGGTCGTGGCGAGCTCGCCTTGGCCGTGCTTGCCGAACAGATGCGTCGTGAAGGCTATGAGCTGACCGTCGGCCGCCCGCAGGTGGTCACCAAGACCATCGACGGCGTGATCAACGAACCGATGGAAAACACCACCATCGACGTTCCGGAAGAGTACATGGGCACGGTCACCCAGCTGCTCGCCGACCGTAAGGGCCGTATGGAGAACATGACCAACCATGGCACTGGCTGGGTTCGTCTGCAGTTCACCGTGCCGTCCCGTGGTCTGATCGGCTTCCGCACCGCACTGCTTTCCGCCACCCGTGGCACCGGTATCGCATCCTCCATCTCCGCCGGCTACGCTCCGTGGGCTGGCCAGATCGTGACCCGCCAGAACGGTTCCATGGTCTGCGATCGCAAGGGTATCGCCACTCCGTACGCCATGCAGCGTCTGCAGGCACGTGGCAACTTCTTCGTCGAACCGCAGTCTCCGGTGTACGAAGGCCAGGTCGTCGGCGTGAACAACAAGCCTGACGAGCTGGATGTGAACATCACGCTGGCCAAGCATATGACCAACATGCGTTCCTCCACCGCAGATGTGCTCGAAACCCTGACTCCGCCGATCAAGATGAGCCTCGAAGAGTCCTTGGACTTCGCCAACGAGGACGAGTGCGTGGAAGTCACTCCGGAATCCATCCGTGTGCGCAAGATTATTCTCAGCCGTGAGGATTGGTACAAGTGGCGCGCCAAGCAGCGTCGACAGAATAACGCTCAGAAGAACAAGTGATTCTTCACGTTGTTCTGTCGGCTTCGCAAGCACGGTAGTGCTTGCTCACTTCGCCTACGGTGAGCCCGCTGGGCTCTCCGTTTGACGGCTCAGCAGAATAACGCTCAGAAGAACAAGTGATGCTGTTATTGCTTCCATGAAAAGAGATACGTGTCCTCGCGTATCTCTTTTTCTTTTCAGGTTGGTGAGCGATAGTAGGGGATATGATGCAACAGATGAAGCAATCGCATGATACGTATGGGTCGAATCAAGACGCGGCGCCCGATGCGCAACTGATGCCATGGTCATACCGTCTGCCGATTTGGGGACGGTTCCTCGTCGATCTGGTTTCCGGAATCATAGTCGGAGTAGTGGGAACCATGGCCCATCGCATGGGCGCATCCATGAATATTCCCTACGGATTGGCGATCGCCTATCTCATGGTGATCATTTCGACATGGTCAGCTCGATCACGCGACGGTGTCTCAGGCCTCGCATTGCACCTGATCGGCTCCTCTCTGGTGGTCTGGACGGTGATGTCGGGGTATGGTCCGGGAGGAGACGCCATGATTCCTGTGGGATTCGGTGGAGATGATCCCATGCCGTTCTTCAGTGAACAGGCAGGATACATGTGGCTGTACGGTGTCGTGCTTATTCCGGTTGTGATGCTGGTGCTGCCGAAACGTTGGTTCGTCACACCTCCGCGTAAGGAGACGCGTGATGGTGCGTTTGCTGCTGATACGCAGACGAACGAGGGTAAAACATCTGATAACGCCCAACCGGTGGAATAATCGGCAGTCGATTCCACGGCAATGAGGTAAGGTTCAGGGGAACACCAAGAATAAGGAATGGGGTTGAATGAGCGCACGAAAGCTGTTCTATCTAGGTCCGCAAGGCACCTTCACCCATCAGGCCGCAGTCAATGCATCGCAGGCACTGGCCCATCTTGAGCCGGAAGGATTCGAATTGGTGGCTGCGGATGACGTACCGCAAATCCTTGATGCCGCGCAGCGGGGCGAAGGATGGGGCGTCGTGGCATGGGAAAACAACGTCGAAGGTTACGTGGTGCCGAATCTGGACGCGCTCATCGACGCCAAAGATCTAGTCGGATTTGCGCGAGTGGGCGTCGACGTAACTTTCGACGCATATGTGCGTGCGGGATCCAATCCGGAAGACGCCACCGTGGCTACCGCACACGCGCATGGTCTCGCGCAATGCAAACGTTTCATCGCGGAACACCATTTGGAACCGACTCCAGCGCCATCCAATGCTGCCGCATGTCGCGATATCAAAGCAAACGAAATAGCTTTCGGGCCAAGTATTTGCGGTGAACTCTACAATGTGACGCGCATCGGTACCGCCGTGCAGGATTATCAAGGCGCACAGACTGATTTTCTTGTGCTCGCACCACGCAAGGAAGCCGGAAAACTGTTGGAACAGCCTCGTTCGCAAGCTGATATGGAATACGAATCCGTGCTGACGCTTATTCCGCTTGTCACAGGTCCTGGCGTACTCGCGAACCTGCTGGACGTATTCCGCGATGCAGGCCTCAATATGACAAGTTTCATCTCGCGGCCAATCAAAGGACGCACAGGCACATACAGTTTTATCGCGACGCTCGATGCGGCGCCATGGGAGCAACGCTTCCATGGCGCGCTGGTCGAAATCGCCGAACACGGTGACTGGGCCAAAACTCTGGCCGTATACCCACGAAGAGAACGCCCCAATCCTCCAGTCACCTCATGGATGCTGCCGCAGGGAGGCGTACGGCTTGACGAACAGCATCTGCCAGATGATTGGCAGAACGGCGAAACGGTCGGAAAGGAGCTGATGTGGTGAAGCAGCGTATCGCAATCGTAGGCCTTGGTCTTATCGGAGGGTCACTGGCTCGCAGACTCGTTAATGCTGGCTGTGAAGTCATCGCATGGAACCATAACGATCGTCCATATGAAACTGCGAAAGCGGACGGCATACGATGTGTGTCCACACTGGCCGCGCTCGCCGACACAAAACCTGACGTGCTTGTGTTATGCAATCCGCTCAAGGCCATGCCGCAAATCCTGGGTGCGTTGAAGCCACTGATCGATACGGACATCACCACGCTCACCGATGTCGGCAGTGTCAAAGCAATGGTTCGGGAACAGGTTAAAGCCGTTGGATTGGAACATTGCTATGTGGGCGCGCATCCCATGGCAGGCAATGAGCTGTCCGGATGGGAATCGTCGGATCCGACGCTTTACGATGGCGCGCTCTGGGCCATCACCGTAGATGAAAACACCGAGTATCAGCGGTTCCGCGCCGTTGCGACAATGATTGTGGATCATTGTTCCAACCGACTCATCGTTCTTGACGATGCGACCCACGATCGTTGCGCGGCACTGATTTCCCACATGCCACACGTCATTTCCACAGCTATGATCAACGAGCTGGTGGCCAATCCCAACCGGAACATCGCAGCCGCGCTCGCCGCTGGTTCATGGCGGGACATGACTCGTGTTGCGCTAACCGATCCAAACCGTACCCGTGCAATGGTGGAAGAGGACGCCGCCAATGTCGAAGCGTTGCTGCGTAATATGGCCAATCGGTTGACGCTTATGGCCAACGTGCTGCACGGCATGACCACGCAACAGGGCTCGCCCACTGCCGGTGACGACAAGGAGATGGCGCGTTTCTTCATACAAGGGCAGCCATTCCGTGAATACAAGGCTCTCGCCAAAGAACCTGACTTCGAAGAACGTTGCGAAACGGTCGAACTGGCAATTCCCGAAACCGGATGGCAGCAGATGCTTCTGGAGTCGGCGCGTAGGGGAGAGCATATCGTGCGATTCGACGGTTACCGTCAAGCTATGGCACAGGTGCGTTCCGCAGTGTGACGCGCTATGGGCGCGGCCGTGTCATGGAACGTTCCGGAACCGGTTTGACAGTGACGATGGTGTCGGCGGGAATGCTGACACGTTGCTCTGGGCGTGAACCGTTGGCTGCCGCATCGCGCGTCATTTCCAATGTCTGCCCGTCCCAAGAACGTACGTGACCGACATAATCGCGGAATTTCATGCGCTGGTCCTTTGGATCGACACCTTCGCAGGTGCGCACCACAATGCGTGCACCTGCTGGAATTTCGTTTGGAATCGGCATAATCTCCCCTTCGAATAGACGATCATCGACGGATTCGCTGAGCGAACGCTACTGGACAGCATAGTTGGTCTCCTTTCAAGTTGTGCCGGTATTTCGGTTTCTATCGGAGAATGGACACATAATGGAAAGAAATTCATGGATTCGGGCTTGCTGTTGAGCTCGGGAAAGGCTGATCGGCATGCTGTTCGATAAGAGCGTAGAGGCATTCGATACATATCTGAAAGCCAACCGTGGATTGAGTGAAAACACACGGAAGGCATACCGAGGCGATGTCGAAGAATGTCTGCTTGCCTTGGAGCGGCTTAGATGCAGGGATCTTAACGAGGTGACCATCGAAGATCTTCGCATGTGGATGGCGGAATCATCGAAAAACCATGCGAAAAGCAGCATGGCCCGAAAAACTGTGGCTGTACGTGGTTTTTTCGCGTGGACGCATGAGCATGGCGTGACGACGACGGATCCGGCTTGTGCGCTCATGACCCCGAAAATACCTGATACGTTGCCGGATGTGCTCAGCGAATCACAGGCTGAACAGCTGATGGAACGCGTGGATGAGGACGGTGAAACGTCTCAGCCGAAGGAACGGACCATGAAGCAGCAGGCCATTGAGCTGCGTGACGCCGCAATGCTGGAACTGTTGTATGCAACGGGCATGCGTGTGGCTGAACTGGTGGGACTTGATGTGCCGGATGTGGTCTTTTCCAATCGAACGGTCAAAGTGACCGGCAAAGGCAACAAACAACGAGTCATGCCATTTGGCGCTCCGGCGCAAAAAGCGATACGTCGGTGGCTGGATGATGGGCGTCCCCTGTTGGTGGGGGAGCAGTCCGCGGCTGCGCTGTTTCTTGGGAGACAAGGCAAACGCATTGATCAGCGGATGGTACGTCGTGTGGTGCACGAATGCGCGCGTGATGCCGGCGTTCCCGACATTAGCCCTCATGCTCTGCGGCACAGTGCCGCCACGCATATGCTTGACGGGGGAGCGGATTTGCGTGAGGTGCAGGAGCTCTTGGGACATTCCTCGCTGAAGACCACGCAACGGTACACGCATGTCTCCATCGAACAATTGAAAGCCCGATACGGTCAGGCATTTCCTCGTGCGTAGTCGCGGTCCATGGATATTTCGTTACATTCCTGTAACAGAAATTGGTGTTTCTTCTTGATTTAGGGTGTATTACCTAGATGAAGCTGGTACGGGGAAACAATACCGACCGGTAATCCGAATAATGAGGGAAAACATAATGAATATAAGGAAAAGCAAGGTGTTTGCCGTTGCGGCGGCGGCCTGTGTGCTTGGCATGATGCTGGGCGGCTGTGGGTCTTCCACGTCTGGGAACGCGACTGAAGGATCGAATGTCATTACGGCATTTGACTCCGAACCGCAGAATGGCTTGATCCCGGGCAACACCAATGAAACCGGCGGTGGCCGTCCTATCGATCTGCTGTTCGCTGGGTTGGTGTCTTTCGATAAGGATGGCAAGGCCCAGAATGAAGTGGCTGAGTCCATTACCGCCAATGATGACGCCACCCAGTACGACATCAAGCTCAAGGATGGTTGGAAGTTCACCGATGGCACCGATGTGACCGCCGAGTCCTTCACCAAGGCTTGGAGCTATACGGCTAATGCGAAGAACGCGCAGCTGTGCTCTTCCTTCTTCTCCACCATCAAGGGCTATGACGCGCTGCAGGACACCGACAACCTCAAGGGTGACGAGCAGCTTGAAGGTCTGAAGATCGTCAACGATCACGAGTTCACCGTCGACCTGAGCCAGTCGGATTCCGCGTTCGCCACCAAGCTGGGTTATTCGGGATTCTATCCGATGCCGGAATCCTTCTACAAGGATCCGAAGGCCTTCGGAGAGTCGCCGGTTTCCGATGGCCCGTACAAGTTCGATTCCTGGGACCATGACAAGGAAATCAAGCTGGTCAAGAATCCCGATTACAAAGGCAATCGCAAGGTGAATAACGACGGTGTGACGTTCAAGATCTACACGGATGCCAACGCGGCCTATGCCGATGTTCAGGCCGGCAACCTTGATGTGATGGATACGGTGCCGTCCGCCGACAGCAAGACCTTCGAATCCGATTCCTCCGTGGTGCCATACAACAAGGCCGGTTCCGTGATTCAGACGTTCACCATTCCGTCGGATCTTGAACATTGGAAGACATCCACCGAAGAAGGACAGTTGCGCCGACAGGCGTTGTCCATGGCCATCGACCGTCAGGCCATCTGCGACAAGGTACTGAATGGTTTGGGAACTCCAGCGGTCGAATTCACGTCTCCGAAGACTCCGGGCTACTCCGATTCGCTCAAGGGCAACGAGAATCTGAAGTACAACAAAAAGAAGGCCAAGGAACTCTGGGAGAAGGCCAACGCCATCAGCCCGTGGACTTCCGACGACAAGCTTACGTTCTCCTATAATGCAGACGGCGGAGCCAAGCCGATCTTTGAAGCCGTGGTGAACTCCGTGAAGAACACGCTCGATATCGACGTGACCACTAACCCGGTGCCGACCTTCCAGGAATTCCGAAACGACGTTACCGGCCGCAAGATGACCGGCGCGTTCCGTACCGCTTGGCAGCCGGATTATCCGTCTCCTGAAAACTACCTGTACCAGCTGTATTCCTCTGACGCTGCTGATGGCAATGGTTCCAACGATGGCGATTACAAGAATCCGGAGTTCGATGACCTGTGCTCCAAGGCTGCTGCCGCACAGACCACCGACGAGGCCAATAAGCTGTACCAGCAGGCTCAGGAGATTCTGTTGAACGATCTGCCTGCCATCCCGCTGTATTACTCCAATGCCAATGGCGTTGCCGCATCCGGAGTGAAGAACTTCGTCATGAACTGGCAGAACGTTCCGGTGTATAACGAGATTTCGAAGAGCTGACTTATTCTTCGGATACATTGTTCGACATGACGGCGGAAAACATACGTTTTCCGCCGTCATGTCGTCAAGGAAGGTGTGCGTTTTTTGGGTTGCATGGAAAGGTTGTCCGTCAATTGAGCAAGAATAGTGCACTATCGCCAAATAGAGATGCGTCGGTGAGTAGGTCGGCTCGTTTCCGTTTGTGGGATGATAATCCCGATGTGATATCGAATAGGAGAATGATTATATGAAGAAGAAAGCACTGGCTTTCGCTGCCGCCGCGTGCGCTTTTGGCATGCTGCTGAGCGGCTGTGGCTCTTCCAACGGCAGCGACACCGCCGCTGAAGGTGCCAACATCATCACCGCATACAATTCCGAACCGCAGCACCCGCTCATCCCGGGCAACACCAACGAGACCGGTGGTGGCAAGCCGGTTGATCTGCTGTTCTCCCGTCTGATTTCCTTCGACGCCAAAGGCAATGCTTCCAACGAAGTGGCTGAGTCCATTACCGCCAACGATGACGCCACCCAGTACGACATCAAGCTCAAGGATGGCTGGAAGTTCACCGACGGCACCGATGTGACCGCCGAGTCCTTCACCAAGGCTTGGAGCTACGTGGCCAACGCCAAGAACGGTATGGTCGGCTCATCCTTCTTCTCCACCATCAAGGGCTATGACGCGCTGCAGGACACCGACAACCTCAAGGGTGATGAGCAGCTTGAAGGTCTGAAGATCGTCAACGATCACGAGTTCACCGTCGACCTGAACAAGTCTGATTCCGTGTTCGCCATCAAGGTGGGCTATTCCGCATTCGCTCCGCTGCCGGAATCCTTCTACGATGACACGGATGCCTTCGGTGAGGCTCCAGTCGGCAACGGTCCGTACAAGTTCCAGTCCTGGGATCACGACAACGAGATCGTGCTCGTGAAGAACCCTGACTACAAGGGCAACCGAACCCCGAAGAACGACGGTGTGACCTTCAAGGTCTACACCAAGGATGACGCAGCCTACGCCGACATCCAGTCCGGCGCCCTCGATGTGATGGAATCCGTGCCGGCCTCCGCCACCAAGACCTTCGAAACCGATGAGACCGTGCAGGCCTACAACAAGGCCGGTTCCGTCATCCAGCAGTTCACCATTCCGTCCAGCCTGAAGCACTTCGAAGCTGGTACCGAAGAAGGCACCCTGCGTCGTCAAGCCATCTCCATGGCCATCAACCGTGAGAACATCTGCGACAAGGTGCTCAACGGCACCGGCACTCCGGCCGTTGACTTTACCTCTCCGCTGACCCCGGGCTACTCTGATTCCCTCAAGGGCGTCGGCAACCTGAAGTACAACGAGAAGAAGGCCAAGGAACTCTGGGAGAAGGCCAATGCCATCAGCCCGTGGACTTCCGATGACAAGCTCACCTTCGCTTACAACGCTGACGGTGGCCACGAGACCACCTACACCGCTGTGGTGAACTCCATCAACAACACGCTTGGTTCCGAAGTGGCTGCCACCAACCCGTATCCGACTTTCAACGATTACCGTACCGCCGTGTCCGATCGCAAGGTTCAGGGCGCATTCCGTAGCGGCTGGCAGCCGGATTATCCGTCCGCCGAAAACTACCTGGTGGCCAATTACGCTTCCGCCGCCGCTGATGGCAATGGTTCCAACGATGGCGATTACAAGAATTCGGAGTTCGATGACCTGTGCTCCAAGGCTGCTGCCGCACAGACCACCGATGAGGCCAATAAGCTGTACCAGCAGGCTCAGGAAGTGCTGCTCAACGATCTCCCGGCCGTTCCGCTGTACTACGCCAACGCCTACGGTGTGGCTGCTACCGGCGTTTCCGGTTTCGAAATGAACTGGCAGAACCTGCCGGTCTACGAGAACATGACCAAGTCCGGCAAGTGAGCCGATCTTCGTGAGTGAATCTCGCTGAGCCAATTGCAGGAAGGGGCGGATCATATCCGTTCCTTCCTTTCCATGTAATACGCACCGTTTCAGGGTGACATCAGTGTGGCCAAGAGGCGTCAGGGGGTAGATGCCGGTAGCCAAGCATTTTTCCCAGCTGATTCCCATGAAACTGCAATATAAAGCAGTTTGTTGTGTGTTGCCACAAAACTTGCGGGGTAAATCGTTAACCTTCCCCGATGATTATGAGTAATAATCTGAAAAAGGTTGACAATGAATAAGCAAAAAAGGAGAAACCAATGGGCAGATATCTTCTGCGACGCATTCTGCAGATGATCCCTGTGGTTCTCGGCACGACGCTTTTGGTGTACGCCCTGGTGTTCGCGTTGCCGGGCGACCCGGTTAAGGCGATGTTTGGCGATAAGCCGGTCAATGAGGCCGTCGCCGCGCAGATTCGTGCCGAATACAATCTGGATAAACCGTTCATCGTGCAGTATTTGCTGTTCCTGAAAAATGCGCTGACTCTTGACTTCGGCAAGACTTTCTCCGGTCAGCTGGTCATCGACCAGATCGGACGTGCATTCCCGGTCACCATCAAGCTTGCGCTGATGGCTTTCGTGTTCGAAGCCGTGTTCGGCGTGATCTTCGGCGCGATTTCCGGCCTGAACAAGGGCAAGTGGTGCGATACCGTGATCCTGATTATCTCTCTGTTGCTCATCTCCGTACCGACCTTCGTCACGGGCTTCCTTGCCCAGTATTTCTTAGGCGTGAAGTTGCGTCTGCTTCCAGTTACGGCCGGTGCCAATCCAGGATTCATCGACCTGCTGATGCCAGCAATGGTGCTTGGATCTGTGTCTATGGCATATATCATCCGATTGAGTCGTTCGGAGATTTCTTCCAATATCGCGCTTGACTATGTGCGCACCGCACGTGCCAAAGGCATGGACAACAGGTCGGTCATGAATCGTCACGTTTTGCGTAACTCCATGATTCCTGTCGTCACTTACCTTGGTCAGGATCTTGGCGCACTGATGGGCGGTGCCATGATTTCCGAAACCATCTTCAACGTGCATGGCATTGGTTACCTGACTTATCAAAGCATTCTCAAGGGTGAAGGCAATCTGGTGGTGTCCATTGTGACTCTGCTTATGCTGATCTTCGCAGTGTGCAACCTGCTGGTCGATATGCTCTATGCGGCGCTTGATCCGCGAATCCGCTACGCGTGAGTTGGGAGGATTGAACAATGACTGATATGAACGAGACGAATCTTTCTCACGCGCTTCCGGGACAGGAACGATATGTTGCTCCTCTCGAGGAGACGCCGCTTAAGGACGTTGACTCGGTAGATGAGTCCGCACCGGCTTCAAGCCTTTGGGCTGACGCATGGCGTACCCTGCGCAAGAACCCGATGTTCATCATTTCCGCTGTGCTTATTGTGTTCATTATCTTCGTGGCGCTGTTCCCAGGAGTGATGACCAAGCAGAATCCGAACTACTGCACGCTTGAGAACTCCTTGGAACCGGCTTCGAAGGGACATCCTTTCGGATTTGATCTGCAAGGCTGCGATGTGTACTCCCGCGTGGTGCATGGTACTCGTACCTCGCTGAGCGTCGGCGTGTTCGCTACGGTGCTGGTGGTGCTGTTGGGTACGCTGATCGGTGCGTTGAGTGGTTTCTTCGGAGGCTGGGTCGACACCATTCTCAGCCGTTTGACCGATATTTTCCTGGCTTTGCCGATTTTGCTTGGTGCCATCGTGGTGCTGCAGATGTTCAAGACCAACGATTCCATTTGGAAGATTATTCTGGTCATGACGTTATTCGGCTGGACATCCGTTGCGCGAATTGCGCGAGGCGCTGTTATGGAAGCTAAGAATCTGGAGTTCAATACGGCTTCCACCGCACTTGGCTCCACGCCGTGGCGTAACCTGTTCCGCCACATTCTGCCGAATTCCTTGGCACCGATCATTGTGGTGGGCACAACGTCTCTGGCTACATACATCGTGTTGGAAGCAACCTTGAGCTTCCTTGGTGTGGGTCTGCCGACCACTACCGTCAGCTGGGGTGGCGACATCTCCAATGCGCAGTCTATTCTGCGTACCGATCCGATGGTGCTGTTCTACCCGTCCGCGGCACTTGCCATCACTGTGCTTGCCTTCATCATGATGGGTGACGCCGTGAAGGATGCGCTTGATCCGAAGAGCCGTACGTGAGTGTAAGTGAGGGATATTCGATGACTGAAATGAATACCGAAAACAAGCTCGAGGCCATGCAACGTGCCAACGGTCCGCTGCTGGAAGTCAAGAACCTCCAGGTCGACTTCACCACTGATGATGGCCAGCCGGTACATGCGGTTCGCAACTCCTCTTTCAGCGTATACCCGGGTCAGTGGGTGGCTATCGTTGGTGAGTCCGGCTCCGGCAAGTCCACGTCCGCTATGGCGGTGCTTGGTCTGCTTCCGGGCACAGGCCATGTGGTCGGAGGATCCATCAAGCTTGACGGCGAGGAAATCTCCGGTTACAAGCAGAGGGATTTCGACAAGTTGCGCGGCAACAAGATGGGTCTTGTCCCGCAGGATCCGATGAGCAACCTGAACCCGGTGTGGCGTATCGGTACCCAGGTGAAGGAGGCTCTGGCCGCCAACAATATGGATATCGCCCATGAGAAGCGTTCCTCGCTGTCGAAGGCTCTCGCCGATGCCGATGTCGAACTTAAAGGCAACGACGATGAAACTTTCCTTGGCTCCAAGGAGCTTCCTGAGCTGTTGTCCGCGGCGAAGGAAGCGCTGTCCAAGATCGGTAAGACCGGCGACGACTTCGACAAGACCGTGGCGTACTTCGAGTCGGAGTGGGTCCCAGGATCTGAAACGCGTTGGCGCGTGGCCGACGACCTGATCAAGGTCGGCGTGGCCGAGGATGACGCTTGGTACATCGCCAAGAAGTATGTAATCGGCTCCACCATGGATGACCGCATCGCAGGTCTTCTTTCTGAGGCTGGTCTGCCGGATGCCGCCACTCGTGCACGCCAGTATCCGCACGAGTTCTCCGGTGGTATGCGCCAGCGTGCGCTCATCGCCATCGGCTTGGCATGCCGTCCGGAACTGCTGATCGCTGACGAGCCGACCTCCGCGCTTGACGTGACCGTGCAGAAGAAGATTCTTGATCATCTCCAGATGCTCACCGATTCGTTGGGAACCGCAGTGCTGTTCATCACCCATGACTTGGGTTTGGCGGCTGAGCGTGCGCAGCACATCGTGGTTATGTACAAGGGGCAGGTCGTTGAATCCGGCCCGTCTCTGGAAGTGCTGCAGCATCCGCAGCATCCATACACCAAGCGACTGGTGGCGGCGGCGCCGTCGTTGGCCTCGCAGCGCATCATCTCCGTCAAGGAGCATGGTGGCGATGCCAGCGGCGTGATGGAACACAAGGTGAATGAAGATTCCCTGAAGTCCGGCGAATCCATCATCACGGTGGATCATCTGACACGCGAGTTCAAGCTGCCGCGCAAGAAGGAGATGTTCAAGGCCGTTGACGATGTGAGCTTTTCCGTCAAGAAGGGTACCACGCTGGCAATTGTGGGCGAGTCCGGTTCCGGCAAGTCCACGGTGGCCAACATGGTGCTGAAGCTGCTTGAACCGACCTCAGGCACCGTCACTTATGAAGGCAAGGACATTTCCGGCTTCCAAGGCAAGGAATTGCTTGACTTCCGCCGCCACGTGCAGCCGGTGTTCCAGAATCCGTATGGCTCGCTTGACCCGATGTACTCCATTTACCGTTCCATCGAAGAACCACTGCGTATCCACGGCATTGGAGACAAGAAGAGTCGTGCTGCCCGCGTGCGTGAGTTGCTCGATATGGTGGAACTGCCGTGGTCCGTGCGTTTCCGCTACCCGAACGAGCTTTCCGGTGGTCAGCGTCAGCGCATCGCCATCGCACGAGCCATGGCTCTCGATCCGGACGTGATTGTCTGCGACGAGGCCGTATCCGCTTTGGACGTGCTGGTGCAGGATCAGGTGTTGCGATTGCTCAATGACCTGCAGACGGAAAAGGGCCTGAGCTACCTGTTCATCACCCACGATTTGGCGGTTGTGCGTCAGATCGCCGATGAGGTTGTGGTGATGCAGCACGGCAAGCTTGTGGAGCACGCCACCACTGACGAGGTCTTCGACCATCCGCAGAAGCAGTACACCCGTGATCTGCTTGGCGCCATCCCCGGCGGCAAGCTGCAGCTCGGTCTTGACTGATTTGATGCGATAACATCATCAAGATAAGCCTTCGGCATGTGCCGAGGGCTTTTCTTGTATGCAAGCTAGGCTAGAACGCTATGACGATCACTATCACGACTTCCAATGTGAACGGAATCCGAGCGGCAAAACGCAAAGGCATCGAGGAGTGGGCCGGACGCAACACACCTGACGTGTGGTGTATGCAGGAGGTGCGTGCCCCGCAAAACGAAATCGATCCTATTTTCGACGAATTCGGTTTCGAATACTCAACGGCGGGACGTATTTCCGATCAGAGCGAACTGCATCGTATGAACGAGATTTGCCGTATCAAGGGGCGTGCCGGCGTAGGTCTGTTGTCGGCATTGCCGGTTGTCGACAAACGATATGGATTGCCGGGACTTGAGGATGACGTCGATTCCGGCCGTTGGATCGAAGCGGACATGCAAACTCCACAAGGCTATGTCATTACCGTGGTTTGCGTGTATGTGCATGCGGGAAATACCGATGATCCGGAAAAAATGAAGCAGAAATACCGTTTCCTCGACACCATGCTGATACGCATGGAACAGTTGCGTGACGAGGCAGCACACGGCGGAAAACAAGCGGTGCTCTGCGGTGATTTCAACATCGCGCACACGCCGCTCGACATCAAAAACGCCAAAGCCAACGAAACGCATGCCGGATTCCTCCCCGAGGAGCGCGCATATGTCGACAAATGGTTGGGAGAACTGGAGTTTGTGGATGTGATGCGTAATCTCGCCGGAGACATCCAAGGACCGTACACATGGTGGAGCCAGCGCGGTCGTGCATTCGACAACAATGTCGGCTGGAGGATCGACTATCAGTTCGCAACACCGGAACTGGCGGAAACGGCCTGCGGATTCGTGATCGATAAGGCTCCGACCTACGACCTGCGCTGGTCCGATCATGCGCCGCTCAGCATTATGTATGACATTTAAGCCACTTTTTATCGTGAACAGACTGGGAATTGGAATATCACACCCCGATTCCCAGCCCATATTAAGCATAGGTGCTAGGCTATTCACGGTTGCAACTGTTATGAAATGAGGAACATCATGGGATTGTTTGGATTCGGTAAGAAGAAGCATCAGAGCAAGGAAGCTCTTGAAGCGGCCGCCGGAGAAAACGAAGAGGCTGTCGACGCAGCTGAAAACGTTGACGAAGCTCAGGAAGTCGTGGCGCTTCCGGAGCCTTCCGCTGAATACGAGGGCCGCGGTGACGAGCATGGTCCGTGGGATGTGGAAGATGAGAACGTTCCCGACTACGACGAGTACCTCGATATGGGATCATATTATCTGCCGTTCCTGAAGGGCATTGAATTGCGAGTGAAGGCCAACCGTGCCACCCAGCAGGTTCTTGGCACCACCATCACCTACGGTTCCTCCAGTGTGGAGATTGAGGCATTCGCGGCACCGAAGACGCTCGGATTGTGGGATGACGTTCGTGCCGACCTGATTGAAGCCAACAAGGACGCGAAGGAAGTCGAAGGCGTATTCGGCACCGAACTGGCATTGCCGGTTACCGTCAAGGGTGGACGCAAGGTGCTTACCCGCATCGTAGGCGTCGACGGTCCGCGTTGGATGTTGCGCGGCATCTTCTCAGGCAAGGCTGCCACCGATCCTGAGGGTGAGGAAGCAAAGGCATTGAACCAGTTCTTCGCTGATATTGTGGTGGAACGAGGCGATGATCCGTTGGCGCCACGCGACCTTATTCCCATGCATCCGCCGGTCGCTCCGGCCGAACGCAAGGCTGCGAAGGCAGCTGCGGAAGAGGCTGAGCAGAAGACTGAGATTCCCGGCAAACCGAAGGGTCCATTCGACTCCGACCAGCAGGTTGAGGTCAAGACCACGCTGTCTCGTGGACCGATGTTCTCCGAAGTGCGTTGAGCCGCTTGAACCGATAGCTAATACGTATGGCTGAAACCGAAGCGAAAAAACGAACTGGTCTTGGTGCGCTTGCCGACGCCGGTAATACTGACGATTTTTCCGTGATCGACGCCATCGGCGGTCCGAGAGGCGTTATCGAATCGATGCTGCCGGGCGTCGTGTTCGTGGCACTGTTCGTCATCACGTCCAATTTGCAACTGACCATCGGCGTGTCCGCTGCGTTGGCCGTGCTGCAGGTGATCGTGCGCCTGTGCCAACGACAGTCCGTCATGGGAGCGGTATCAGGCTTGCTGGCAGTAGGTATCTGCCTGATCTGGGCATGGAACAGTCACGAGGCACGTAACTATTACATGTTCGGATTTCTCACCAACGCCTTTTACGTTGTTTTGCTGACGATTTCACTGCTGGTCCGGGTGCCTGGCTTAGGATTGGTCATCGAGTTCATCCGAACGTTACCGACTGAACATTTTCGTGCCTGGCTTGCCGATTGGCGAGGTGACAAGGCGCTCAATCGCGCCTATACCATCATCACCGCAATGTGGGTTGGAGTGTTCGCGCTGCGTCTGATCGTGCAGGTGCCGCTCTATCTCGGCAATCACGTCGGCTGGCTGGGAACGGCGCGTCTGCTGATGGGCATTCCGTTCTGGGCGCTCGCGATTTGGGTCTCGTATCTGATCGTGGCGACGCCAATGCACCGACATAAGATGATGCAGGAAGTTTCTGAAGACGATGCTGAGGCAGCACAAACTACCGAAATGAGGGAAGAGCACTGATGGAATCGACCATCCGCATTGAACGGTACGCCGACCAGGGTCGTTGCGTCGGTCATATTGACGGACGTGTTGTGTTCGTGCGATTCGCATTGCCGGGCGAACTGGTCCGTGTTGCATTGGACGAGCCGCATGATCGTGAGGATCGCTTCTGGACAGGCGAAGTGGTGGAAGTACTCGAAGCGAGCGAAGACCGTACTGATCCAATATGGTCGTTAGCTGGACCCCTTGCCATGGGCGGTGGCGTCGGTGGCGCTGACTTGGTGCATGTGTCGCTTGCAGGGCAACTGAAATGGAAAGTCACGTCGGTGGCCGAACAGATGGCAAGACTCGGCCACGTCGACGTGGAAGTGCCCATTGAGCGTATGTCGGAAGACGATGCGGAGCGAGGTTTGCATTGGCGTACTCGCATCGAGATGATTGCTGATGCTGATGGGCGTCCGTCGATGCACCGTCGAGGCACGCATGTGCGCGTTCCGATTGATACCATGCCGTTGGCCAGCCGTACGTTGCTGGAAGTGGCCGAACGTGAGCATGTGTGGGAAGGGAGCTTCGAACCGGGTTCCCAGATTCGTCTATCCGTTCCGGAACCTCGCGATAATGCGCCGATTTCAGACAATTACGCCGTGCTTGTGAACGGCGAGGTGGTTGCTGGAAGCCGTGAGCTTACGGAAAAGGTGATTGTCGCCGGCCGTGAATTCGAATACAACGTGGATGCAGGCGGTTTCTGGCAGATGCATAGGCATGCGCCGATCGCTTTGACCAACCATGTGATCGATTTGGTACGCGGCGAGCTTGACGGTGCCAAATCCGCATGTCTGTGGGATTTGTATTCCGGTTCGGGTCTGTTCACGCTGCCGTTGGCCACGCTGACGGCGGAGCGCACTCGCATGTTGAGCGTCGAAGGCGGCAAAACTGCGGTAAGGAACGCGCAACGTAATTTGAGGCACATTCATCTGGGTAATGTCGATGCGCGTGTGGGCGACGTGGCGAAAACACTTGCCAACGTGCGCAATGATCTCGCCAAGCCAGATGTGGTGGTGCTTGATCCGCCCCGTGCCGGCGCTCGCGCGAAGGTGTGCAGGCAGATTGCCGAAGCCGAAGCGAAAAGTGTGGTCTATATCGCATGCGATCCGGCAAGCCTTGCCAGAGATACCGCCACGCTCGTGTTACTTGGCTACGAATTGGCGGATATCCGCGCGTTCGACATTTATCCCATGACCCATCATGTGGAGACTGTGGCGCTGTTCAGAAAGCACGAACAGTGAGCATGCCGTTATTCGCAAGTCGTGCGTTTTTTGGAATGACTGCGATTGCGTTGTCTTGCGCGGCGCTATCTGGTTGCGTGCCGTCGAATGCCGCGGTGGGGGATACGCAATCTCCCAATACTGCGGTGGCGCACTCCACGGAGGATCGTGACAGCCTGTCCATCGCCATGATTGGATCGGATGATGTCACCGCCGATTCCATGGCAATGGATGCCATGGAAGCCGGTAAACTCAAGCCGGTGTACATTACCGTCTCGGGCACTGTGGACGCGCAATCCACCGCGCAGCAAGGCGTGCGTGACATAGCGCAACGCAAGGCCGACCTCATTATCATCGCAGGAATCGACGCGAACGAAGCCAATGCCGAAAACTGGAATGATGCTTTGGAAACCGCAAGAACAGCGGGCGTTCCAGTGGTGCTTCTCAATCCTATCGCCGTGCCGAAAGACAACAAACTGTATGCGGCTACCATGACGGTCAACGATCGTATGACCGACGCGATACCGCTCGACGATGCTGCTGTGGCCGTGGCTAATAATGATCCTCACGACCGGGAAATGCTGGTAACCACGATTACCCACTGATATGGTTTTGCACCATGTCGGTATGAATGACCAGCAGTTCGTCTTTTGATGAAATACCCTGAAAATTCCCTGATTTTTACCTGTGTTTCACAAGAAGTTGACCGGAAAACGGGAGTGTGACGGTAGGCTGGCAATCATGAGCGAAAGTCGAACAATGCCCCTCATCGAAGAGACGGGGCTGACACAAGGCGAAGTGATCGCCCTCAGGGAAAGCGGATTGGACAATGTGGTCAAGGCATCGACCTCACGTTCGCTTATCGATATCGTGCGAGCCAACGTGTTCACCTTGTTCAACGGCATCATCTTTGCGGCCATGGTTATGGTATTGATCACTGGATCGTGGAGAGACGCGGTGTTCGGCATGATCATCATCATCAATACCGGCATAGGCATCTGCACCGAATTGAAAGCCAAGCGTACTCTTGACAAACTGTCGATTCTGGTGGCTTCCGACTATCTTGTGCACCGCGACGGCAAAGACGTTGAAATACCGCACAACGATATCGTGCTCGGTGATTTCATGTGGATCCGTTCCGGCGAACAGGTGCCCGCGGACGCGCAGATCGTGCACACTTGGGGACTGGAGCTGGACGAATCCATGCTTACCGGCGAATCACGGACCGTACGCAAGGGCGAAGGCTGCGATATTTTCTCTGGATCCACCGCCATCTCCGGCATGGCGTTGGTGAAAGTCACCGCCGTAGGAGAGCACAGTTACGCGGCCAAACTTACCGCACGGGCGAAGGTTTACAGGAAAACCGTATCCGACCTAAACAAGGGCATCAACACGATTCTGAAATTCATGACCTTCCTGGTGGTGCCGCTCTGCGTACTGCTCATCTGGTCGCAGGTACGCACTGTTGGCGGCTGGAATGTGGCCATTTCGACCGGCGAATGGCGTTCCGCGGTCATTTCCGCAGTGGCCGGTGTGGTCGGTATGATCCCTGAAGGCCTGGTGCTGCTCACCTCGCTGAATTTCGCGCTCGCAGCCATTCGTTTGGCACGTAAGAACACGCTGGTGCAGGAGCTGGAATCCGTGGAGACTCTCGCTCGTGTGGATTGCCTGAACCTTGACAAAACCGGTACTGTCACCGACGGCACCATCCGACTCGATTCGTTGGAATTGCTGGGTGTTCGTGGCCCCGACGACATGCGAGGCACCGTGAACGAGCATGACGTCAGACAGGCTCTATTCGACCTATCGAACGAAGGACGGCCCAACGGTACAGGGCAAGCGATTCTGTCTGGACTACGGGAACAGGGATTTGCGGACGGCACTGTCGAGGCACGAGTACCGTTCTCGTCGGCGCGCAAGTGGAGTTCGATCTATGACGGCAATGCAGTGTGGACGATGGGTGCGCCGGAAGTCATTCTTTCCCAAATCAACGGCGACCATGCCGACATACTCAAACAAGTCAATGATCTCGCCAATGACGGCAACCGTGTGCTGCTGGTCGCGCGAATCTACGGTGCAGCGCCCGACGATTACGAAACCGATCCAAAACTCAATCCGGCATCGTGCCCTGTCGCATTGGTGTGCTGTTCCGAACATATTCGCGCCGACGCCGAAGAAACGCTTGCATGGTTCCGTGAACAAGGCGTGCGTTGCCGCATCATCTCTGGTGACAATCCCGTAACCGTCGGCGCGATCGCAAGAAAAGTGCATCTGACCGGCGACCATGAACCACGATTCATGGACGCGCGTGAGCTGCCCGCTGACATTACGGAGCTGGCGCAAGTACTGGAAAACGTGGATGTGCTTGGGCGTGTGCTGCCCGATCAGAAAAAGGCGATCGTGGAGGCATTGCATGCAGGTGAGCATGTGGTGGCGATGACCGGCGACGGCGTGAACGACGCGCTCGCCATCAAAGAGGCCGATCTGGGTATTGCGATGGGCAATGCTGCGCCCGCCACCAAGGCCGTGGCACAGGTGGTGCTTGTCGATTCGAAGTTCTCACATCTGCCCGATGTGGTGGCGCGAGGGCGTCAGGTCATGGCCAATATGGAACGTGTGGCAAGCCTATTCCTTGTGAAAACCGTGTATTCCGCACTGATTTCGTTGGGCGTGGTGCTGACGCAGATACCATTCCCGTATCTGCCTCGCCACATCACATATGTGGGTGGATTGACGATTGGCATGCCGGCATTCATTCTTGCGTTGGCTCCGAACACGCGTCGTTATATTCCAGGATTCCTGAAACGCGTGCTGCATTTTGCTGTGCCCTGCGGTGTGGCGGTCGGATTGTCGATTTTGTCCACGTCGTGGCTGCTGCCGATATTCATGAAGTGGAATGTGCAGGATTCGGGTGCGCAGTTGGCGATGCTGCGTGGCGTCAACGCGATTATTCTGCTCATGATGGGAGTGTTCGTGCTTGCGCGGGTGGCAAAGCCGTTGCATTCGTGGCGTGGCATATTGGTATTGGCCTTTGCCGCAATTGGATTCGGGGGCATGCTCGTAAAACCGGTGGCGAATTTCTTCGCGCTGGTGGTGCCGACCGGGCAGATGCTGGCTGCGACGGCGGTGGCAATGGTGCTTTCGGCACTCGTGTTCTTGGTGTGTTTGCGTTTGGTGCCGAAAATTCCGAGTATTGTCCCATACTTTAAGAAGACACGCCAGAGCTGAATTAACTTGGCTGTATCGTAGGCGACGAATAATCAGCTGTGTTATACAGCCAAAAAGCTCGGAGGTAGCATGTCTGTGCGCGACGACCAGCTCGACACCCTGAAGGTGGACGGCAAGGATTATGAATATTACCGCATCGCAGATCTGCCGGGCATCGATCATCTGCCGTATTCGTTGAAGGTTCTCGTCGAGAACCTGGTACGTAACATCGATGGCGCCAACATCACGGATGATCATGTCAAGGCACTGTTGGATTGGGATCCGGCTGCACAGCCGAGTCATGAGATCCAGTTCACCCCGTCCCGCGTGGTCATGCAGGATTTCACCGGCGTGCCCTGCATTGTGGATCTTGCCACCATGCGTGATGCGGTCAAGGACCTTGGGGGAGATCCTGAGGTCATCAACCCGCAGGTGCAGTCCGACATGGTCATCGACCATTCCGTACAGATCGACAAGTACGGCATCGCCGACGCGGTCGAACAGAACATGGACATCGAATACCAGCGCAACGGCGAACGTTACCAGTTCCTGCGTTGGGGTCAGCAGGCATTCAAGAACTTCCGCGTGGTACCGCCGGGAACGGGCATCATCCACCAGGTCAATATCGAATATCTCGCCAAGGTCATCATGACCAAGGTCGAAGAAAACGGTGGCAAGACTCTTGCCTATCTTGATTCCTGCGTGGGCACCGACTCGCACACCACCACCGTCAATGGCTTGGGCGTGCTCGGTTGGGGCGTTGGCGGCATTGAAGCCGAAGCGGCCATGCTTGGACAGCCGATCTCCATGCTGGTGCCGCGTGTTGTCGGTTTCAAGCTTACCGGTTCCATTCCTGAAGGCGTCACCGCCACCGACGTGGTGCTGACCATCACCGATATGCTTCGCCAGCATGGTGTGGTCGGCAAATTCGTGGAATTCTACGGTGATGGCATCGCCTCGGTGCCGCTGGCCAACCGTGCCACCATCGGCAACATGGGTCCGGAATTCGGCTCCACCTGCGGCATTTTCCCAATCGACGGCGTCACTCTCGACTATCTGCGCTTGACTGGCCGTTCCGAAGAACAGATCGCATTGGTCGAAGCGTATGCCAAGGCGAACAAGCTGTGGGGCGACACCACCGATCCAAACTACGTCGAACCGCAGTATTCCGAATACCTGGAACTCGACCTCGGTACTGTCGTACCGTCGATCGCTGGCCCGAAGCGCCCGCAGGATCGCATCAAACTGTCTGAATCCAAAGCGAAATTCGTCGAAACCTTGCCCGCGTACGAAACGGACAAGACCGTGCAGGAGCCGGTTGCCGTTTCCACCGACTTCCGCGGTGACTTCGACATCACCAACGGTGATGTGGCGATCGCATCCATCACCTCGTGCACAAACACATCCAATCCGTCCGTGATGATCGCAGCCGGTTTGATTGCACGCAACGCGCATGCCAAGGGTTTGAAGCCCAAGCCGTGGGTCAAGACCTCGCTCGCACCGGGTTCCCAGGTTGTGGCCGACTATCTTAAGGCGGCTGGCTTGCAGGACGATCTCGACGCGCTCGGTTACCAGCTGGTCGGTTTCGGCTGCGCCACCTGCATCGGCAACTCCGGCCCGTTGCTGCCGGAAATCTCCGAAGCCATCAACGCCAACGATCTGACCGTCACCTCAGTGCTGTCGGGCAACCGCAACTTCGAAGGCCGCATCAGCCCGGACGTCAAGATGAACTACCTGGCATCTCCGCCGCTCGTCATCGCCTATGCGCTCGCTGGCACCATGGATTTCGATTTTGAAACCCAGCCGCTTGGCGAGGATCCGGACGGCAATGATGTGTATCTGAAGGATATCTGGCCCACCAATGGCGAGGTTGCCGCCGTGGTGGACGGTACCGTCAGCCGTGAGATGTTCCTGAAGGATTACGCTTCCGTATTCGAAGGCGACCGTCGTTGGAAAGGACTTGACGTTCCAGAAGGCGAACTGTTCGCATGGAATGAGGATTCCACCTACGTGCGTAAGCAGACGTTCTTCGATGGCATGAAGGCCACACCGGATCCCGTCGAAGACATTCATGGCGCCCGCGTGCTCGCGCTGCTTGGTGATTCCGTGACCACCGACCATATTTCTCCGGCCGGCGCGTTCAAGGCTTCCAGTCCTGCTGGCAAGTACCTGACCGACCGTGGCGTCGAACCGAAGAACTTCAACTCCTATGGTTCCCGTCGAGGCAATCATGAGGTCATGGTACGTGGCACGTTCGGCAATATCCGACTGCGCAACCAGTTGCTTGCGTCCGTGGGAGAAGAGGTCACTCCGGGCGGTTTCACCTACGATTTCCTCGACCAGAAGCCGACCACCATTTTCGAGGCGTCCCGAGACTACATCGAACACGATGTGCCTCTGGTGGTACTTGCCGGTAAGGAATATGGCACTGGCTCCTCACGTGATTGGGCTGCCAAGGGAACCGTCATGCTCGGCGTCAAAGCCGTTATCACCGAAAGCTTCGAACGTATCCACCGTTCGAACCTGATCGGCATGGGTGTGCTGCCGTTGCAGTTCCCCGCAGGCGACTCCTATGAGAGCCTCGGCCTTGATGGCACCGAAACGTACGATATTGCCGGCGTTGAAGAATTCAACAATGGCATCACCCCGAAGACCGTGCGTGTCACCGCCACCCATAGCGACGGTTCCACAACCGAATTCGACGCGGTCGTACGCATCGACACCCCAGGCGAGGCCGACTACTACCGCAACGGGGGCATCCTCCAGTATGTGCTGCGCAATCTCATGAAATAAATAATCACATGATTGAGATCGGCAAGTGACAAAGCCCGTGTCGCACTGTGCAATGCAGTATGACACGGGCTTTGTCGATACCGGTTTTTCATGCGTTTGATACTACGGCGGAATCGGTCTGTCTCGTCACATTGTTGACCCAACGATACTTTCGATAATGCAGCAAAGCAGGAATCATCTTGATGCATTCGTCGGTATTCAGCAAAGCATAGACCGCCAATACCGGCAACTTCCACACGAAAGCCGCCAACAGACCGACCGGTACGACGACAAGCCACATAACGCTCGCATCGCAGACAAGTCCGAACCGGGAATCGCCTCCGGCAGGGAAAATACCGGCGATAGTCAGATTGGCCATGCACCCGCATGCCGCATAATAGGCGCAGATAAACAGCATAACCGACAGATAACGCGTGGCCTGCGGCGTCAATCCCGCCCACTGCAACGCCAAAGGACGTGCCGCGATAATCAACAGGCCGGTTCCAACGCCAACTGCCGCCACCAGTACACAGAGCCTGTCGCCCATAACCTTCGCCTGATCGAAAGCATTGCGGCCAAGCAGATTACCGACAAGAATGCCGCCCGCATTGCCAAGGCCAAGACTCAAACAGACCAACAGATCCTTGACGATATTCGCAATGGAATTGGCCGCCACCGCATCCGTACCAAGATGACCCATAATCACGGTGTACATGGTGAAACCGCAGCCCCAAACCAGCTCATTGCCAAGCACGGGCAGACTATACTTCCAAAAATCCTTCTGCAACGCCACATCCGGATGCAACATCATCGACAACCGCAAACGTGGGCGGCCATTGCGGCTGGCTACAAGCACAGACCACACCAGTTCGATGGCTCGGGAAATCACCGTGGAAATCGCCGCGCCGAAAATACCCAATGCGGGTAAACCGAACCAACCATAGATCAGCACCGCGTTCAGCGCAACATGCACGATCACGCCAACCGTGCTTACCGTCATTCCGGTAACCGCCGCACCCACATTCTTCATCAGACACAAATACATTTGCGACAAACCGATGAACAGGTACGAAACCGACGAAACCCGCAAATACTGTGAGCCGATGGCAATCAGCGTCGCATCGTTCGTCATAATCGACATCAACGTTTCCGGAATGAGTAGCGTCAATGCGAAAAACACCAGCGATAATCCGCCGGCATACAGCATGATGAACGCCAAGACACGTTCGACGGCATTCGTGTTGCCCGCACCCCAATACTGGGCCACCAGAATGCTCATGCCAAGCGTGAGCGCGGTAAGACACAAACTGAAAATGAACTGGAACTGCGTGGCAAGAGACACTGCCGACAGCTCGTTTTGACCGACGTTCGTCAGCATAAGAGTGTCGGCGCACGATGACAGCGCCAGCATCAGTTGTTGAAACGCGATGGGCAGGGCGAGCGTCAACGTCTGTCGAAGAAACTCGCGCCAAGTGATGGAAGATTGCATGATGATGTGAGGATGGTGCGGTGCGTTTTACTGAATCGAATCCTTCCAAGCGTGATATTCCGCTGCCTTGCCTTCCCAATATTCGCGGTCGGCGTCGGTGATCTCACGGATCACATGGCATGGATTGCCGACTGCCACCGAATGCGAAGGAATGTCCTTGACCACCACTGATCCGGCACCGATCACCACATCATCGCCGATGGTGACGCCAGGGCCGACCACCACATTGCCGCCGAACCAGACATCGTTGCCAATGGTGATCGGACGAGCGCCTTCAGGGCCGGAGGAACGCACCGTCGCATCGATCGGATGATACGGCGTGTACAGGCCCACTCGGGGGCCGAAGAACACGCGGTCGCCGATGGTGATGCGTGCCACGTCAAGGAAAATGCAATCCATGTTGGCATAGAAATTCTTGCCGATGAACGTGTTGCATCCATAATCGCAGTTGAATGGGGGTTCCACGAATCCACCCTCTCCAAATGCGCCGAACAGTTCGTGAAACAGTTCGTCACGTTCTTTGAACGCGTCATATTCGGACGTGTTGATGGCCTGCACCAGGCGACGCTTGCGCATATTCGCTTCCTGCTGTTGCGGACTATCGGCCACATACAGTTCGCCGGAGAGCATACGCTCCCATTCGTCGCGTGCCGGATGATTGGTGGGTTCCACCATGCTGCCTCCTCTGCTGTATTACGTCAATCGATTGACGTGACATATCATGTTCCATTCAACGGCATCATTATTCGTTGACACTGTATTTCGTTGTATTATCGTTCTTGATTTTCGTATTATTTACCGTATCCACTGATGGGGTATTGCATGGGACAGATGGGATTAGACGTTCGTGACGTGCAGGTCGGACAAAACGAACAAACGGAACAGCCTGAACTTGCGCAAGACGGTCGTCTTCCATATGAGTTCATGCCGGTCACCAACTGGGGACGCAAGCCCAACGGCGCGGAAATGGTGCAATATGATGCGCCGATGTTCTTCTCATTCACCGAACATTCGCTGCTGCATCAGTATCCGAACATGCGCGCGGAATGCCATTGGCATATCGACTTCGAATTCACCCACATCATCCGTGGACACATGTGGTATTTCGTGAACGGCGAAAGCATTCGTCTCGAAGAAGGCCAAGGCATTTTCGTGAATTCGCGCCAATTGCATTACGGTTTCACCGAGGACGGCACCGATTGCGAATTTTCCTGCACTCTGCTGAACCCTTCATGCATGTGCATGCCGAACATGGTTTATGAACGCTTTGTGGCTCCGTTGATGGCGGACGAACGGCTCCCGTACATGGTGTGTGATCCTGAAGATGAGCATGGATCCGCGTTGCTGGAATGCATGATGCGGCTGCATGATGCGAAATTCGGTCAGATGCCGGCTGCCCAGACCATGCATCCCGCCACCGTTGACAATATGAAATTAAAGGATGATACGGCATCGTTGACCGTGCTCAGCTGTTTTTATACGATGGTGCGTGAACTGACGGCCATAGCGGGCGAACATGGCAAGAATGGTTCTTCCAAATACGACAGGAAGAATCCGAAGATTGCTATTTTGAGCAAGATGATTGATTACGTGCAGCACAATTACGTTCGACAGATCACCCTGGAGGAGATTGCTTCAGCAGGGTCCGTCGGCCGTACGAAATGCGCACAGATCTTCCATGAGATGGTCGATCAGACGCCGATTGAATTCGTCAATGACGTGCGTATGAGAGCTGGAGCGGAAATGCTGGACACCACATCGATGCCGGTTTCCGACATCGCCAAAAAACTTGGTTTCTCATCATCGACATTCTTCACGCGCACGTTCAAGCAGTACATGCATACGACGCCCACAGCCTACCGGAGGAATATGCTCAAGTAGACCGTGGACGTCGTATGCGATCGTCATGCGGCTGCCACAGTGTTGGCGTCGACTACTTGGCCAACTGCGTTGTGGCGGGGGAGGCCAACGTCGGGCGGGCTCGCCGAATGCGTCCCAAGGCCAAGCCCAGACAGATGAACGCTACCGCGAACATTGCCACCAATCCGGTTGATGACGCCCACGCGCCGTAGTCCACGCCGCTCGAGGAGGCCGTACCCAGTCCGAATACGTGGTCTATCGATGAGCAGAGCCACCATCCAGGCAGCAGTTTTCCGATGATGATCATGGGATCTGGCATCATATCCACGGGGAACGCCATACCGGAAGTGAACATGACCAGCAGAGCGAACACATTGACGAAACCGTTCGTTGCCATTTCATTGAAACCGGATGACCCCAACAGGAATCCGCAAGCGATCGCCATAAGCGTGTAGACCATCAGCGACACGAACGACAAGCCTACGTTCACGGCATTCAGGCCGGTAAAGGACACTCCGGCCAGCGCCATCAACAGGAATGTCACCGCGGTATACGCAGCACATACCAGCAGACCGAACGTCCCGCATGTCAGCATTTGCTGCGCTTCCAACGACACCAGACGCGCGGGGGACGAGTAGAGCCTGCGGCGGATTTCGTTGTCGTTGAATGTGCTGACCACGAGGAACGTGCATACCGGCATGACCAGCAACAGTGGATACAAGCCGGTTTTGAGCGTGCCTGCGAATGCCGATGAGCCCGGTGTGGTGCCGTCGTCTTCAGAGTCCGATGACACCACGGCGATATGCGACTGTTTCATATCGGCGGTGGCAGCATCCAACGTCGTTGCCATGGCGGCGTCGAGCGTGCGCTGTGCCTGCGGCATGCCGAGATAGGCGGTACGCGTCAGCGAAAGAAACTCGTTGACTTTCAGCTGTGCGAGCGATCCGGCTCCGGAAGCATAACTGACGACGGTATCTATGGTCGGTTGCGTAGCCGTGGCGTTATCCGCATACTGCAGATAACGCTCGGCGAAACCTTGTGGCACAATCGCAATCAAATCAACATAATTCGATGCGACAGCCTGCTGCAACGATATGGAATCGTCATCAATGGTGACCATCTCACCGTCCAAAGCGAGGTAGGAACGCAACGATTGAGCCACATGCTCGGCGTCGTCATCACGGTCGATTACCGCAATACGGGCGGATTCCGGCTCATACGTCGTCGCTCCGGCAGCTGTGGAGCCACGCATGATCTGCCAGCTGATGGAAAACATCATCGTGCCGATCAGCACCAAGTAGATAATCACATACAATTTGCGCGCTTTGAGAATACGCAGTGCTGCTTTACAAGTGTTCATAGCGTTGCCTCCTCAACAGAACGGTCGCCATACCAAGACAGACCAAGCTCATCGCAGCCAATACGCCCACCGTGGCAAAGAACGGGCGGAAACTGTCGTAATACAGAATGTCGTAGAACAGATTCGTAATCTGTTGCGCCGGATTCAACATGCTCAACAGGGGCGCATGCTGCGCTATCTGATCGCTTAAATCCATGGCGAACGAGCCATACAAACCGGAAAACAGCGACAGCGTGCATGCCAAGGCCGTGCACAATCCCTGCTTGGCACTCGTGGAAACACCCTGTATTGCGCCGATCAACGTGCCGAACGCGCTTGTGGCGAATGACGCCATCAAGCACGCGCCCAAGCCGGCCCATTCACGACCGCCGAGAGAAATCTGGCAGCCGAAACGAATGTACAGCATGGCCACGGTCAGACTTAGGAACGAGCAGATCCAACTGGAAAGAAAACCTGCCAGCAGCTGTTGCAGTTTCGGCAGGGGAGCGACGGAACGGCGAATGCCAAGTGCCGACAGGTTTGCCTGGGCCAACGATACCGCGTTCACCGCGAAACTCATGGCCATCATCGCGGCCATGCCGAGCAACGCGTAATAGTAGCGTGCGGTGCCGCTTGGCTTGAAATTCGTCAGCTGCACTTCCTTCGTGAACCCACTCGACGAGCCGATGCTGCCGGTGAACGCGTCATCCAACAACGCGGACGGATTGTGCTGCGCGGCATCGACCACCACGGCGGTGTTGCGATTGTACAAGTCCACGATATTGCCCAACACCGTCAGGGAAATATCCAGACCACTGCTCGACGCCATCACATCCGTGGCGGATGTTTGCGTGGCTTGGGAAATGGCCAGCTGCAGTTTCCCACTACCGTCGACGGACAGTCTGCCCTGCGCCTTGGCGTCAAGCAGCGCTCGATCCGCGGCTTCCATAGATGCGGCTTCCGTGACGGTGATGAGTTTCGGCATGGCGTCACCGTCATCATCGACCTTCGCATGATCGCCATCGGCACCGGTCGCGCCAGTATCGGACGAAATGCCGTCGACCAGCATCTGTGCGCCCGGAGAGGCGCGCCAATCGTCGTTATTAACCACGACGACGTCAACCGTGTGCAATGCGTAACTTTCCGCGATATTGCCGAACATGCCATTGAACATGGTCGCCAGAATGATGGGAAAGGCAAACAGCCAGAACAGCTGCGCTTTCTCCCTGAAATGCAATTTCAGATTGACCAGCAATGTCTGCAACATAATGTCAAACCTTTCGAACCATGATTCCGTCAGTCACGCAACGCCGTGCCGGTCAGTTCAAGGAACACATCGTTCAGCGTCGGCTGCCGGGAGGAAAGATGCCCGATATTCGTGCCATTGGATTTCAGCAACGTCAACACGTCAAGAAGATTGTGATCGCCCCTACGGCAACGTACCGTCAACTCATGGCCGTCATAATCGGCGCTCATCACACATGGCAGCGCACGTAACTGTTCCAATGCCTGCTGCGTTCCCGCCTCATGATGCAAGCCACCCAGATCGTCGGTTTCCACACTGATGCGTTCGCCGGTGTCGATCATCGCCTTCAACTCGTCGGCGGTGCCCAAGGCCAAATGCCTGCCATGATCCATGATGAGAATGCGGTCGCAGATCTGCTCGACCTCCTCCATGTAATGGCTCGTGTAAATCACCGTCGCGCCTTCGTGGTTAAGACGCTGAATGCCCTCCAGAATCGCATTGCGGCTTTGCGGATCGACGGCGACGGTCGGCTCATCGAAGAAAATCAGATCCGGCTTATGCGCCACACCGCATGCGATGTTCAATCGACGAAGCAAACCTCCCGACAATTTCGACGGACGGAACCTGCGGTAATCGCGCAAGCCCACAAAATCCAGCGCATCCTCAACCAGCGCATGACGGCGTGCCCTGTCAGGCACATACAGCGAGCAGAAATAATCGATATTCTCCTCAACCGTCAATTCATTGAACACAGCCACATTCTGCGGTACGATGCCGATGCGGCGTTTCAGCGCATAACTGGTCGGGCCAATCGGTTCGTCAAACACACGTACCGTGCCCTCATCGAACGTCAACAATGCGAGAATGCAGTTAATCGCCGTGGTCTTGCCGGAACCGTTCGGTCCAAGCAAACCGAAAATCTCACCTTGATGCACGTCAAGATCGAAATAGTCAAGCGCCAGCATATCCCCATACCGTTTGACCAGCTTCGACACCTTGACCGCGCTGCTGGAGCTCTCACCTGTTTGCCTTTCCATACGCTCGCTCATCGGCTCTCCTTACCTCACATGTTCCAACAGCGATAACCGCCGTTTACGATAGTGATTCCATTGTCTCCGACCAAACGGCGACGACATGGTGTCTGAGGTCATAAGCCTGGCGCAACACAGCCATATGGAAGATGACAAATGTCACCTTCGTGGCAAAGATGGCCCGCAACGGTGGCAACGTACACTACGCTGGTAAGACATAACCACAAGAAGCGGCGACGATGGAGGAAGGCATGCGGCGATTATTGCTTCAGGCCATATTCCTCACGTTCGGGCTGATCGCAAACCTGTATATCGTCGGAGACGTATCGGCTGAACTGGTATGCGGCGCGTTGCTGGCCATATGCTGTGCCGCGGTGGGGGAATACGCGCGCTCGTCGGCATGGACCATCGCCATACTGTTGATGTTGGATTGCGGCGCATGCTTCACGCCATCATGGTGCGCGATGATGCCGGTCGCCGCATACAACGCGGCCATGCTGCCCGCCGTATCACAGAACGTCGAACAACACCGTGCGGGACGGAATCATGCCGGCTTGCGTTCGCAATTGCCGAACATGCCGCAATACGATGCGATGCAAATCACGACGGTCATCGCACGATGGGTGTGGATCATTCCCGTAGTGGCGACCTTGGTCCGTTGCCGTAATGCAGGCGCGCATGCGGATGATATGGGAGCTGCACTCATCGCCGTACTGCTGGCATTGCATGTAGTGTTGGGATTCATGGTTGGCCTGTTGTGCGCGCGCAATGTCACGCTCACCCGGCAGAACAGGCGGCTTCAGGATTCCAAACGTGACCAGATCCGCCGGCTGCGCTCGCAATTGGCGGAAAGCGAGGAAGATCGCGCCGCGTCGGTTCGTGTGGCCACGCTCGCGGAGCGTACACGCATAGCGCGCGAGATTCATGACAATGTCGGCCATATGCTTACCCGGGCCATCATGCAGTCCGAAGCGGCCCAAGTGGTGGCTCAGGTTTCTGGTCAGGAGCAGGCGGCTCAAGGGTTCGCGCAGATTCACGACACGGTGGGCGAGGCGATGACATTGGTGCGGGGCGCGGTGCATGATCTGAAAGACGAAGGCACGGATTTCGTGGCGCAGATTGAGGCATCCGCGCATGGTTTGGACGATTCCAGTACAGTGAACGTCACCTTGAGCAACGGCATCGATGCGGCTCCGGCCGCGGTGTCACGCTGTTTCGCCACGACGATTCGCGAGGCGTTGAACAATACGATTCGCCATAGCATGGCGCGCAATGTCGATATCACCTTGCGTGATTTTCCTGCGTTATGGCAGCTGCGCATACAGGATGATGGCGCCCTGTGGAACGATGGCTCCCAAGGAAACATCAACGGTATGATGGGGGAGTCTTCCGCTCGTTTTCGTCAGTTCCATGATGCCGCGCGTACGGCGACGATGCGTGATGCTTCGGGCATTGGATTGGCGGATATCGAGGAGCGTGCGCGGGCGCTCGGCGGTACCGCGGTGTGCGGCCCGTATCATGAGGGGTGGCGGGTGTTCGTGTCCATTCCCAAAACGGACGATGATGCGGCAGCGTCCGCAACAACGAAGGAGAACGTATGATGCGAGTCGCAATCGTCGATGATGATCCAATCGTATGCTCGTCGCTGTCCACGATTCTCAAAGCGACAGGCACGGCCGATATTGCATGGACGGCCTATGATGGCGAAACCGCGGTAGGTCAGTATGAAGAAGATAATCCGGACGTGCTGCTGATCGACGTGCAAATGCCGGTTATGGACGGTCTTGCCGCGTCGCGAAAGATCATCGACGCCCATCCGAATGCGAAAATCCTGATACTTACCACATTCGCGGACGAATCGTACATCGCCGAGGCGTTGGAAATCGGCACCAAAGGCTATCTGATCAAACAGGATGTCTCATCGGTGATTCCCGCAGTGCAGTCGGTGATGGCCGGACAGGTGGTTATGGGAGCGCAGGTGTTGCGGAAACTGCATGTCAATAAAGCGAGTCAGACGCAGCGTCACGTTTCGCAAGCTGGCGATAACGGGGAAAATCGTTTTTCCGGTCGTTTCGCGAATCTCACTGAGCGCGAGCGGGACGTGATGCAACTGGTCGCCGAGGGGTACGACAATCGTGAGATCGCTGCGAAACTGTTTTTAAGCGAAGGCACGGTTCGCAATCGTATCAGCGATATTCTCGCGAAAACGAACGTTACGAATCGTACGAAACTTGCGGTCGAATGGCTCGCATGCCAATAGGAAACCGTCGATAAACGGCAAACTCATCAAAACGAACAGCGTTTTCAGCGCTTGCGTAGGCGATAGGCCTTCCACACGTCGCTAAGCTTCTGACCGTTCGACGTGCGCTTCCACACGGTCAATCCCGCCGAACCGCCACCGACGGCACGGGCCGCTGCGGTTGGTGTGGAGTACTCGCTGCCGTCATCCAGTCGAAGCTTGCCTTCGGCGGTGACGGTAGCCACCCAACGTTCGCCCTTGCGCGGTCGGTCCCATACCAGCGTCTCACCGGGAATGAGCAGACCAGCGGCGAGCACCTGCGCGATGGACACGCGTTTGGATGTTGGGGAGGTGGACGTGTCCGTGACTCGCAACGACTCCTCACTGAGCGTGGATAGGTCATTGCGCTCGGCATCGTAACGGATATTCCAATAATCGGCGATCAGACGAATGGTTTCATCCTGGCGGTATTGCAAGGTTTGTGGCGTACAGTCCGCAATGTCGGCAAGCTCGGCGGTGAGCGGGAAGCGTTTGGAACTCGCCGACAGCAGCATACGGTCACGACGGTCCGTATAGGATGCCAATCCCGCGATCTGCTTGTCATTAGCCTGACTGAGCGCAAGATTGCCGATGCGGTTGACCCAATGGTCGCGTGTCGCCTCAGACCATGATGCAAACGATGAGTCGGAGGCGACCTGTTCCGGCATGATCGGCAGCGCGTTGAGGCTGCGTGGTCGGGTGATACGATGCCCGGCCCGCTGCTCGTTGGCCCGAACCAGAAGCAGTTTCTTCATGGCGGGACTGGTCTGCAGGTCGCCACGCAGATGCGCGAGCGCGTTGCGGCGGTCTTCGTCGGTGATGAGTAATCCTCGGATTTGTTGGATGGTGTGGTTTTTATCGAGGTCGCGAATGGTGCTGGCTGCGCGTGTGCGTCGGTTGAGCGGGGTTTGCCTGTTGAGACTGTCCACGCCGGTTACGCGTTCTAGGGCCGCGAGTACGTCGTGAAGTCGTTCAAGGTCGTGGAGTTGAGGTTCCTCGAGGTTTTTGTTCGACGTGCGCGAGGCTGCGGCAGTGTGTGTGCCCGGCGTGGAGAATATGCGTGTGTCGGGATTGCCGAGGTTGCGTATGGAGTTGACGAGCGCCCACATGGCTACTGGTTTCCAGTCGGTGGTTTGGTAGTCGTTGAGGGATACGAGTTGGCCAATGATATCGTCTGGCAGGTTGGCGTCGGTCGGGTGTTCGATGATGCGCCAGGCGTTGGCGTAGGGTGCGAGCAGGTCGTCGATGAAGGAGATGACGTTCTGCTTTTTGACGAATGGTTTGAGCACGTCCTTGCGGAATTCCTCAAGTAGTTGTGTGCAGACGGCTTTGTGCGAGATGATGAGATGGATGTCGCTGAAGAATTCTTCGAGCGTCTGTGCGTCGTCGCCGAGTGGATCCATGATGTCGTCCCAGCGTGAAGCGTAGGCGTTGCGTGCGGCGGGGGAGATTTCGGCGATGGTTCTTGCTTTGAACACGTCGGATGCGGTGAGGGGAACTCCGCGCATGTTCATGACGTCGAAAATACGGTGTGCGCCGGCGAGATCGTCGGTGGTTACGATGACGAGGGTGACTTCGTTGACGAGGTATGATGCGAATGCGCGGCGGTCTTGTGTGGGCATTTTCGCGAGTTCGTCGAACACTTGTCTGGTGTTGATGGCGATGTTGCGTTGCGCGTGCGATTCGATATCGTTGTCGCGCAGATCGAACAGTCCCTCCAGATCGCCTTCCTGCACGTACATGCGGAAGAAGTTGGTGTCGCGTTCGCGGAGTTTGAGACGTGGTTCGGCTTTGATGCCGCGTAGTTTGTCTCCTGGCTCGACGATGAGGTCGTTGAGGCTTTCCACGAGTTCGGGGTCGTCTTCCAGATCGCGGAGCACGGAAATGATGATGGAAAGTGAGATGAGGCGTTGCTGTCCATCGATGACTTGGTATTTGGTTTGTCCATCATGGACGAGGATCAGCGATCCAAGGAAATACGGCGTGTCTGGGTCGTGGCATGCGTCCTGCAGATCGGTGACCAGTTGCGCGATGTTTTCCGTTTGCCAAGTATATGCGCGTTGGAATGATGGGATTACGAACCGGTAATCCGAAGTGAAGATTTTGCCTAAAGGCTTTTCCGTTGCACTGATTGACATGGCGTTCCCCTCATTGCGTTGCTCTGTGTTCAAGTGTACGAGTGCATGATGTCATAGTCGTGGCGGCAGGTCGGCTCGTTCTACCAAACGGGCCATCTGCACGCGGCCCATGCAGAGTTTATCTGCGGCGGATGAAATATGCGCTTTGACCGTGCGTTCTGAAATGAACATTTTCTCGCTGATTTCCGCATTGGTGAAGCCCTCGGCCGCGAGAATCACCGCTTCGCGTTCGCGTTCCGGCAAGGCGTCGAGCATGGCACGGGCCTCATCGCGCCGCGACTGAGGCTGGTGCTGATGCAAATCGCCGATGAGCTGCCGTTGACTTGCCGGATTGAACTGTGGCTCCCCTTCGCACACGTCGGCCACACGGCGGATGATATCTTCCGGAGCGTCCGTTTTCGATACGAATCCTTCCGCGCCCGCTTCGATGGCGCGTTCCACCGTGTTGTTTGGACTCAGCGACGTCAGAATAAGCACATGCGGAGGATCGGGAAGCATGCGGAGCTGACGAGTGGCTTCAATGCCATCCATGCCGGGCATGGCGATATCAGCCAGCACGACATCAGGAGGATTGTGCGACGCATGTTCGATGGCGTCTGCTGCGTTGGTGCAGGCGAAGGCAACGCTGATGCGTCCGGAGGAATAATCCTCCAAAATCAGACGCATCATCTGGCAGATCATCGGATCATCATCAATCACGCCGACGGTGATCGGCTGCTCGTCATGGTTGCGTTCGGTGCTCACCCAACCCATGGTAGTCGTACATCAAGGTGGAAGACGTTATGTTGGTCAAAACCGTATTGGCATGTTCCGCCAGCCTGCTGTATGCGTTTGGCCAAACCAGGAAGACCGGCCCCCTTCCTGGTGTCTGCCATATGCGAGGGGGATTGCGGCATCGTCGGATTGCTGACGTGCACATGCACCCCTTGCGGGGGGTTCGCATCGACCTGCAACGACACCGGAGCGCCAGGCGCATGCCTGCGCACATTGGTCAATCCCTCCTGTACCACGTGATACGCAATCACGCCGATGGACTCATCTAACTGCCCCAGCTGTTGAACGTCGATCCACGTATCAATCCGCATATTCGCGGCACGGGCGTCGCCAATCAACTGCAGCAATGAGTCACGGGTCAACGACGCTTCGGCATCATTCGCAGCCAACTGCAGGCGAGCATCCTCCGGATGACGAAGCATGTCAATCACACTATGCGCCTCATCCAACGCGCCGGAGGCCTGCCTGCGAATATCCTCGGTAGTGCCGGCGATCTTTCCAGCCATACCAGCCACATTGGCATTGCCCAACTGCTCGGCCTCAGCCTTCAATTTCCTAGACTCGGCCTGCAAAGCGCTCGCATTCAATGCAAGCAACGACAGCGAATGAGCCAACGTATCATGCGCTTCCGCGGCTATCGCATCGGCAAGCTGCTGATTGTCAAGCGTGGTCCGCAACCTGCTCACCTGCTCGTTGGCCGACTGAGCCTTCGCTTCGGCCACGCGCGCAAGGGCGCGCGAGCGAATATGCAATCCGGCCAATGTGGCGATCGCCACCGCAATCAGGGCAACCACAACGGCGCTCGCGATGATCGTTCTTTCGTCGACAAGCATCACCATGGTATTGCCATACCGAACTCCGGTATATGGTTTGGAGAAGATCGCATGCCAGATCGAAGCCTCGGCAGGATGCAAAGCGTCTCGCACCTGGGACCAGATCGTCGTTGTCGCCGCGGCAAGCACTGATCGGAGCGTCACTTTGGTTCCCTGTCTCCGCGCAAGCAGAGAAGTCAACGCCATAAGCGCGATCAGCGAATCGTAGGGGAGCGCCACCACCAGTAGGCATGCGGTCCAGAACACGGCTTGCGGGTAACTGTTGCGAGCCAGAAGAATCAAACCCGAAGGGATCGCAACGAGCACGCACGCGATCATCCACAAGTAGGGGGCACTATCCTGCGCATACTGTTGGGATGCGAAAGACACCTGCGCCAGACAGGCGAAACTCGCGCACACCACCATCGGCACCGTGCACCAGATTCTGGTGCGCACTGGCACTTCGGCGGTGGAAGGGTTTGTGATCACGCTCATGACTCCCATTATCGGCATACTCATGGAAACATGCCATTGAGCTATCGGGCATGATGGCGCAAGCCGCGCGCCCCAAAGTGCAGGCAGGAATGGACTTTCGTCCAATACCGGGAACGAAGCCGATCCCGTAGGCTCGAAAGTGTTCCGACCACTTCGAGAAGAAAGAAAAAGATCATGAGTGAGTTCAACAATGCTCCGATTCCCAACGGCGGCCCGGCAGCGCCGAACGGTATGAGACCCGCGCCGATCATGCCGTCCCCGGCTCCGCAAGGCACGACGGTATGTGGCATCGTGGGAGTGGTGTTCGGCGCGCTCGGCTTGGTGCTGAGCTTCATTCCAATCATCAACAACATCGCGGCGATCTTCGGACTCGTCGGCGCGGTATTGGCGATCGTGGCCATCGTGGGCACGTTCCGAGGCAAAAAGCGTGGCAAAGCCCTGTCCATAGTCGCGGCGGTGCTGTCGGTGTTGGCCATCGTCATCACCTTGGCCATGCAATCGGCCGCCAGCAAGGCGCTTGACGACATCACGGGCACAAGCACGTCGCAATCCTCGTCGGCGGACGCCGATAAGGACGCCAAAACCGATGATTCCACCAAAACCGACACCAAGGCGAAAGGCGAGCAAGACATGGAAGGCGATCTCACCGATATGCACGTCAAAATCGTATCCGCAGTGCGTTCCGGCAACGACTACAACAATCAGCCGACCGTGCTCGTCACCTACGAGTGGACCAACAATACCGATAAGAACAACTCCTTCGCCGTGCTGGCTAATCCGAAAGTGTTCCAAAACGGTCAGGAACTCGACACCGCCATGTACTTGGACAATCCGGAAGGCTACGATTCCGGCTCCTATCTGTCTGAACTGCAGCCAGGAGCAACCGGCACGGTAACCCTCGGATATGTGCTTAAAGACGATTCCGAAATCACCGTCGACGTGACGAACCTTCTCGATTTCAGCGACACCGCCAAAGTGACGTACAAGTTCGCCATCTGACATGGCATGTCCCAGTCTTTCGCGTCCGGCACACTCCCCGTGTCGAACGCGAAACCTATGCGGGCTTTGAAGAAATCATGAGATTAAGCCAATATTCATGAAATCGTCAGGAAAATGCCGTATCGTGATGCGCAATCGAGCAAAAAGGAGCGATTATGGCATTCGGTCAGCAGCCCCAGGGTAACAACGCCCAGAATAACGGCTTCAACAATCAATACCAGTACAACCAACAGTACAACCAGTACAATGCGCAGCCACAGTACGCCTATGCGCCCAACGGCACCGCCGCAGTCAACGTGCAGGCCACCTATTCCTACGAGCAGGCCGAACGCAGTTCCGTCAACAGCGCATACACGCACATGACCCTTGGTTTGATCGTCACTGCCGTGGTCGCCATCATCACCCAAATGAGCGGCGCGTACCTGGCACTCATCCAAACCACGGGCATCATCGGCATCTTCGCCCCCGCCGTCATTGAAATCGTGCTTGCCATCTACCTTGGCGCGCGCATCCATACAATGAAGGTCTCCACCGCATACGTCATGTTCTACGTGTATGCGGCGCTCATGGGCTTCACCCTCAGCACCATCTTCATGGCCTACGATCTTGGCACCATCGGCATTTCCCTCGCATTGTGCGCCGGCTTCTTCTTCGCGCTCACCATGTTCGGACGCACCACCAAGATCAACATGCTCAAGGCCGGCCCCATCCTTTTCGTCGGCCTCATCGTGCTTATCATCGCCGAAGTGATTCTCATGATCTTCGCCCCCGGCAACACCACCCTCATGATCGTCTCTGCCATCGGACTTCTGCTCTTCGCCGGCATGACCGTCTACGACGCCCAAGCCACCCGCGCCATGCTTGAACAGTATTCCGCCCAAGGCCCCGAAATGGTCAAGAAGGTTTCCATCCTTTGCGCACTGAATCTGTATTTGGATTTCGTGAACATGTTCATGTATATTCTCCAACTCCTCGGCAATCGCGACTGAAATCCAAATGACGGAGCGTCCCCGGCATTGCTCCTCAGTCGGCGTACCTTCGTGCGCCTTCCTTCGGTGCGTTTTGGGGACGCACGCGTCATTTGGCTTTCAGCCTTTGATGGGACATTATTGGCATTGCTCCTCGGTCAACGTAACGGATAAAGCCTGACCAGAATGTGGCCAGGCTTTATCCGTTGGTCAAAGACATGCTTTACGGTGGGTGCTCATGCAGAGAAAAGAGATTGGCGGCATGGCATGCCTCGTACTGGCGGCCCTCATTTGGGGATTCGCATTCGTGTCGCAAGTGCAAGGCATGGACTCCACAACACCGCTGTTCTTCGGAGCCACCCGATTCACCCTCGGATCCATTTCTCTGATACCGTTGCTTTGGTTTCGCCGCAGCACCATAGCGGAACAAGAGCGTAAACGCCGTGAAACCCAGGGAAAACCGTCCATCACCCTCGGTAACGGCGCAATCGTCGCCATGCCGAAATGGGCCGGCAATCCCATCGTGGTCAGCATCATCTGCGGAATCGTGCTTTTCACCGCAAGCACCGTCCAACAATACGGCATCCTTTACTCCGGATCGGCGGGACGGTCCGGCTTCATCACCGCTCTATACATCGTCATGACGCCACTGCTGGCCTTCATCATATTGCGTCGACGAGTGCACCTCAGCGTCATCATCAGCGTCGCCATCTCCGTTATCGGCTTCTACCTGCTGTGCGTCACCGACGGATTCGGATCCATCACCCTGGCGGACATGGTGCTGCTGTTCACCGCAGTCCTCTTCGCCGGGCACATCCTCGTCATAGACACCTTTGGACGAGACATGGACCCCATCCTGCTTTCATTCGGGCAGATCACCACCACCGCGATCATCAGCTGGATTGGCTCTATCATCGAAGGATCCATCGACTGGGCCGGTGCCGCGCAAAGCTGGATCGCCATCGTCTACGCGGGCGTCTGCTCCGCTGGCGTAGCCTATACGCTTCAGGTCATAGGCCAACAACTTGTGCCCCCGACCAGAGCGTCCGTGATCATGTCGCTCGAATCGTTCTTCTCCGCAGTCGGAGGGGCGCTTCTGCTGGGCGAAATCATGACCACTCGAGCCTACCTCGGCTGCGCGCTCATTTTCACGGGCACCATACTCGCCCAGCTGCCCATCGACCAGCTCCTGCATGCGGCCAAACGCAAACCGGCAGACGTCAGCCGGCCTTAGGGGCCTCGCCAACCTGCGGCGCGCCATTGATATCGCGATGAATGTTCTGCATCTGCGCTTCGACATTCTGCAGACTTCTCGCGCAATCAAGCAACGTCTGCGAATGCTCCGACAGCTTCGCGTCAGGCAAATCCGTCTTATAACGCAGCGCATGCTCCAAACTCGCCCAATAATCCATGGCGATGGTGCGGAACTGCACCTCCACAGGCGTGTAATGCGGTCCGGAAGATAGAAAAACGGGAACCGCATAAATCACATGCAGCGAACGATATCCATTCTGCTTCGGATTCTTAATATAATCCTTCACACGCAACACCTGAATATCGTTCTGCGCGGACAGATAATTCGACACCGAATACACGTCATCGCGATAATTGCAGATCACGCGAATGCCTGCCACGTCAAACAGATTGTCCTTGACCGACTCCACCGTCAACGGCAGATCCTTGCGCCTCAACTTGCCGAGAATGGAATTGATGGACTTCAACCTGCGTTCCATGTGATGGATGGGATTATGGGAGAAACGCACCTGGAACTCGGAATCGAGAATCTCCAGTTTGGTGCTGATCTCATACATCGCGCCCTCATACACCTGCATTTGATCAATGAACTCGGTAATCTGATCGGAAGGCAACGGACCATCGTCGAAAGTCATCGACTTCAGCCGTGCTTGCAGTTCACTGGTATTGATGCGGCTCTGTCTATCAAGTATCACGGTTCCATAGTGTACCCAAAAGGAGCGCGGAAAAACTGAAAAAGCGCTGAAAGCGCCGTCATCCCTCCAATTCCACCGCATGCCACGCTGCATTAAGGTGCATACGGCGCGTGATGGGAATCCCTGCCGATAGCATGGAATGCTATGAACGAAGACATGATGACCGAGGCGGAGCGCGCCTCGAAACTTGCGGAACCTGCCACAGAAGACACCGCCACGCGAGGCAAGGGCGTGTTCTACGTACACACCCTCGGATGCCAGATGAACGTGCACGATTCCGAACGCATCGCGGGTGTGCTCGAAGCGGATGGCTATGTGCCCGCCACCGAAGAACAATACCTCGATCATGACGTGGACCTCATCGTCATGAACACATGCGCGGTGCGGGAAAACGCGGCGGAACGCATGTACGGCACCATCGGCCTGTGGGCCGAACTGAAGCGCCAGCGTCCGAACCTGCAGATCGCAGTCGGCGGATGCATGGCACAGCTCGACCGTGAGAAGATCGCAAAAAAGGCCCCTTGGGTCGATGCCGTGTTCGGTACCAAGAACATTGGTTCCCTGCCTCAGCTGCTTGACCAGGCGCGCATCGAAGGCCATGCGCAGGTCAAGGTCAAAGAGGAACTCAACTACTTCCCAAGCCAGCTGCCCACCGACCGCGCGTCGAAGGTGTCAAGCTGGGTGGCCATCTCCGTGGGATGCAACAACACCTGCACGTTCTGCATCGTGCCTACCACCCGAGGCAAGGAACATGATCGTCGCCCGGGAGACATTCTTGCCGAAATCCGCCAGTGCGTGGACGAAGGAGCCAAGGAAGTCACGCTACTCGGCCAGAACGTGAACTCGTTCGGTTACGGTATCGGCGACCGTTTCGCCTTCTCCAAGCTACTGCGCGCATGCGGTGAGATCGAAGGATTGGAGCGCGTGCGGTTCACTTCGCCGCATCCCGCCGCCTTCACCGACGACGTGATCGCAGCCATGGCCGAAACGCCCAATGTCATGCACCAGCTGCACTTCCCGCTGCAGTCCGGATCCGACCGAATCCTGCGCTCCATGCGCCGTTCGTATCGTTCCGCGAAGTTCCTTGACATTCTGCGTAAAATCCGTGAGGCCATGCCGGATGCGCAGATCTCCACCGACATCATCGTCGGTTTCCCGGGTGAAACCGAAGAGGACTTCCAGAAAACCTTGCGTGTGGTGGAAGAGGCGAGATTCGCGTCCGCATTCACCTTCATCTATTCGCCGCGCCCAGGCACTCCGGCAGCCGAAATGGAGCAGGTGCCGCACGACGTGGTCCAAGACCGGTTCGAACGACTCGTGGCATTGCAGGAACGCATCACCGAAGAAAATCTCAAAACCTTCGAAGGCCGTGACGTCGAAGTGATGGTCACCGGCGCATCTGGCAAGAAGGACGCCGCGACCCATCGTGTCACCGGGCGCGAGAAAACCGGCGTGCTCGTGCATGTCGGTGTGCCCGAAGGCGAGCCGATGCCGCAGGTAGGCGATTTCGTGACCGCCACCATCACCCACGCTGGGCGTCACAACCTCATCGCCGATCCCGATCCGAAGGCGGGGCAGACCTATGCCGTTCGACACTGAACAGACCTCTGAGAAAACAGACAAAACAGGAGACGCCGATCCTGCCATGCAGCGCAAGGTCGTATCCATTGTCGGACCAACCGCATCCGGCAAAACCGGGTTGGGCATTGCCGTCGCCAAAGCGTTGGCGCGCAAAGGCGAACAGGCGGAAATCATCAACGCCGACGCATACCAGATGTATCGGGGCATGGATATCGGCACGGCCAAGGCAAGCCTTGAGGAGCAGGCGCAGGTCAGGCATCATCTCATCGATATCATCGAACCGGACGACGCCATGTCCGTGGCGAGGTTCCAAGAGCTCGCCCGCGAGAAAATAGCCGAACTACAGGCCAGGGGAGTGCGTCCGATCCTCGTCGGAGGCTCTGGCCTGTACGCACGGGCCGCCATCGACGACATCTCCTTCCCCGGCACCGACCCGCAAGTACGCAAGGCGCTTGAGGAACGGGAAAAAACCGAAGGCGCGGGCGCGTTGTTCGACGAGCTGAAAGCCAAGGATCCCGAAGCGGCGGCGCGCATGGACCCGCACAATCCAAGGCGTACCATCCGTGCGCTGGAAGTCATCGAAGTGACGGGACGACCCTATTCGGCAAGCCTTCCGCACTACCGGTACGTCATCCCCACCGTGCAAATCGGTCTCGATCTGCCGCGTGAGGAACTGGACCGTCGTATCGATATTCGCACCAAGCAGATGCTCGAAGGCGGATTCATCGAAGAAGTGGAACGTATCCGTCCCAAGCTGGGCATCACCGCAGCCAAAGCGCTCGGTTACCAGCAGGTCGTCGACTATTTGGACGGGTTGCGTGACCTGAACGACACGTTCATGGACATTGCGCAGAAAACGAAGCGTCTGGCACGCAAGCAGATGGGATGGTTCGGTCGTGACCCGCGCATCCACTGGCTCCAAGCGCTCAATCCGGCGCTGCTAGACAATGCGATGGCCATCATCGAACATGCCGATGCAGGTGCCTATGACGCCATAGACGCGCAGGCGGACGCCTACACCCAGCATCATCTCGGAGACCTCGCCTGAAATGAAACTCCCGCTGCCGTATTCGTCGAAGCTTTCCACCTTATCCACGGTCTTCTCCGGCTTGGCACCCAACTTGACGGTGACGATCTTGGCGGAATCCAATCAGTGAAATTGCGTGTTCACTTAAGTTAGAAAATGTGTGCGATTCGAGGAAGTGCCATGTCATGGCGCATCCCATGGGTAAAATCATGACCGTTATGGCACGAACAGCATCTTCCAATACGAAATCCGGCGGCAAAGGGTCCACGGGCAAGGCACGTTCCGGCGAGACCAAGGTCATGGACGCGGTCGAGCCGTCGCCTGTGATGGGTGTCTTGACCAAGTACGGACGTGATATCGCATGTTTTATTCTGGTGATTCTCGCGGTAATGTTCTGCGCTTCGGAATGGTTCCGGGTGCAGGGCGTGTTCGGCCGGATGCTCCACGCCTTGGCTTCCGGCCTGTTTGGTCTGATGAGCGTCATCCTGCCGGTCTTTTTGGCGCTGGTGGCATTCAGCCTCATATATGAGACCAAGCGCAAAAGCGGCAATGTGCGTATGGTGGCGGGGTGGTCCATGATTCTGTGGTCCGTCTGCTCCATACTCGACGCGGCGCTCGCGTCCGACGCCCAAGGTTTCGACATGGCGTTGCTGCAGAATGCGGGAGGTCTGCTCGGCTATGTGCTTGGCTGCCCGCTGGCATGGGGGCTTTCCAAGGCGTTCGCCATCGTTATTTTCGTGGTCGTCATTTTGTTCTCGTTGTTGCTGATTACCAATACAGGGGTTCAAGAGATTCCCGACAAAGTACGTGCATTGAAGGTCCGTTTTGGATTCGGTGCAAATAAAAAGGTTGATGACGAGACCGAGCAATTCCCGAACGAAGTGCGTATAGGAGATACCACGCTGTCGTTCGCAGAAGGCGTGCCGGCGCATAATGGAGCCGACGATGTGGCGGCTGAAAAGAAGAAGCCGATGCCGTTCTCCCTCATAAAGCAATGGATATCATCGAAATCCAAGAAGCAGGGCGCTCAGGACGGACTCGATCATTACGACGGTGATGAGGCGTTTCGTAATGCTGCCGAACGGCATGGCGAAACGGCGGAAACCATGCTTGACGAACCATACCAGAGCGTCTCGCGGCCGCGCAGCATTTCATCCGACGAACATTCCGCTCAGGATTTCGGTGGAACCGTCGCCATGCCGCAGACGCCTGTGGTGCGTTCCCTTTCCTCTGACCCAATCGGTTTGGCGAGCGGCACCATGCCGCAGATCCCGGAAACCATTCCGACGGTTGCCGGCCAGGTGGCGTCCGACGAGATCAAATCCGTTGGCGTGGCTGTAGGGGACCCGTGGGCCGTCATCGACGAGGACGGCACGTCCAACGGGTCGCAGGTCATGGTCGATGCGGCGACCAATGAGGTCGTGAACGATCTGGATGCCGGATCGAACGGAGAGGGCGTTTCCGACGAGTCCGGTGAGATTCCGGAGGGCCCCTATCATCTGCCTGACCTCGGCATGCTGAAGCAAGGTGCGCCGCACGCCGTGCACACGCCGGAGAACGATCGTGTGATTCGCGCGCTTACGGTCACCTTCCAGCAATTCAATGTCGATGCCAAAGTCATCGGCTTCCTGCGAGGCCCATCCGTGACTATGTACGAGGTGGAGCTTGGTCCTGGCGTGAAAGTGGAGAAGGTCACCAATCTGCAGAAAAACATTGCCTACGCGGTGGCCAGCTCCGACGTGCGCATCCTGTCGGTGATCGAAGGCAAGTCCGCCATCGGCATCGAAATACCGAACACCGACCGTGAAACCGTGGTGCTTGGCGACGTGCTTCGCTCGGACAAGGCAAGGAATGATCCGAACCCGATGCTCACAGGCGTGGGCAAGGATGTGGAAGGCCATTTTGTAACGGCCGACCTCACCAAGATGCCGCATCTTCTGGTGGCAGGCGCCACTGGTTCCGGCAAGTCCAGTTTCATCAACTCCATGCTGACATCTGTGATCATGAGGGCGACGCCTGACCAAGTGCGCATGATCATGGTTGATCCGAAACGAGTGGAACTGTCCGCCTACGCGGGCATCCCGCATCTGCTGACCCCGATCATCACCGATCCGAAGAAGGCCGCGCAGGCGCTTGAATGGGTGGTCAAGGAGATGGATGCCCGCTACAGCGATCTTGAATTCTTCGGATTCCGACACATCAAGGATTTCAATGCGGCCGTGCGTGCGGGCAAAGTGCATGCGCCGGCCGGGTCGAAACGGAAGGTCGCCCCATATCCGTACATCCTGGTGGTCGTCGACGAGATGGCCGATTTGATGATGGTGGCCAAGAACGATGTGGAAAGCTCTATCCAGCGCATCACGCAGCTGGCACGAGCGGCAGGTGTGCATCTGGTGCTCGCCACCCAGCGTCCGTCGGTTGATGTGGTCACCGGTCTGATCAAGGCGAATATTCCTTCACGACTTGCTTTTGCGACCTCGTCCGCCACGGATTCTCGCGTCATCCTCGACTCCACCGGAGCGGAAACCCTGATCGGGCAGGGCGATGCGCTGTTCCTGCCGATGGGACAGGCCAAACCGTTGCGTGTGCAGGGTGCATGGGTCGACGAATCGGAAATCCGTCGTGCGGTGGAGTTCGTGCGCACCCAACGCAAGCCGCATTACCGCGAGGATATCGAGGAAATGGCTAAGGAATCCGACAAGAAGGCCATCGAACCGGATGAAGATATTGGCGGCGATATGGACGTGCTGTTGCAGGCGGCGGAACTGGTGGTCACATCGCAGTTCGGCTCGACGTCCATGTTGCAGCGCAAGCTGCGCGTCGGGTTCGCCAAGGCGGGACGTCTTATGGATCTGCTGGAGTCGCGTGGCATCGTGGGGCCGTCCGAAGGGTCCAAGGCGCGCGAGGTGTTGGTGCAGCCCCAGGACTTGCCGCAGGTGCTCGCCTTCATCAAGGGCGAGACCTCGTCGCTGAATTCGGGAGCTTCTTCGGCAGCGGATTCCGAAGCGGCGATGTGACTGGGGAACGCTCCGTATGAAACGCAAATTGGTAAGCAAGTAGAAGTGTCAGGGTAACGTGAACGGTATGGAAAAGCAAGAAGAACGCAAATCACCGTTGCTTGACGGCTGGAACGCGCCGCCGAACCTTGTCACCTTCTCTCGTATCATTTTGGTCATCGTGTTTTTGGCGCTGTACGCCAAAGCCGGCGCGTGGGGCGTGGACAACGTCACCATGCGTTGGGTTGCCGCTGCCATCTTCATCATCGCGGCATGCACCGATAAGCTTGACGGTTGGATGGCCCGCAAATACAACCAAGTCACTGAACTTGGCAAGCTGATGGACCCGATCGCCGACAAGCTGCTCACCTGCGGCACACTGATCGTTGCCGCCATCTTCAACGAATTTGGCAATCCGGCGCTGGGCTGGGTCGTGACCGCCCTGTTCCTGATTCGTGAGATTGGCATCACCGTCATGCGCTTCTTTGTGATCGACACGGGCGGCAAGGTCATCGCCGCTTCCCAGGCGGGCAAATACAAGACGCTCTGCCAGTGCATTGGTCTGGCCATGTTGATGCTGCCTATGTGGAGCTTGGCGCCGGAAGGGGTCAACGACACCCCGATGTGGATGACCGTCTACTACACCATCACGTATGCGCTGATTTATCTTGCGCTGATTCTCTGCCTGTATTCCGGTGGCGAGTATCTGGTTAATACTTTCGGCGGTCGTAAGAAGCCCGCAGACAAGACCGGAAAAGAAACCAAGTAGGGTATTCATGATTGAATCCTTGAACCAGACGGCTGCCGCCAACCAATCGCAATGCGATGAATTGGCTGCGGCCGTTCTTGCATATTGCGAGACCAATCGTTTCAAAATCGCGGCGGCCGAGTCGTTGACGGGAGGCTTGCTGGCCGATGCTTTCGTGCGTGTGCCGGGGGCGTCGAAAGTGTTTCTTGGCTCCGCTGTGACATATGACATTCGTGCCAAGGCGTCGATTCTGGGAGTGGATGCCGAGTTGTTGCGCCGAGAGGGGGCTGTCCATCCCGAAGTGGCGCGCCAGATGGCTTTCGGAACAGCAAGGCTGTACCGGCAGCAGGAGGACGGCGATCGTGTCGTCGGATTGTCGACCACCGGTGTGGCAGGTCCTGGACCTGACGGAGACAAGCCTGCGGGGCTTGCCTACGTCGGCTGTTCCCTGCCGGACGGGTTTGGATCTGTTCGCTCTAGGCGAACGGAGGCTTTTGAACTTCGCCTGCAGGGAGATAGGGAAAGCGTACGGCGTGGCGTCGTGCATTGTATTCTGCAAAAACTGAGGGAGCTTTCAGCGGATTCACAGGAATAATCCACAAAGATGAGTGTTGACCATAGTGGACAGACGTACGCACGAAAAAGGGGCTGATGAATGGAAATGATGACACTCACCAAAGAACAGAGGGAACTCAAGGCTATGGCCCCCGCGACCGCGCAGGCTGCCGGGGCTCGCGTCAGGGAGCTCACGCCGGCTCAGAGGCGTGCGGTGATGTTCGCGCAGCAGCAGGTGCTCCGTGCGCGTGCGGCTAAGAAAGCCAAGGACGAGCGTCAGGCCGCGTTGACGCGAATGTGGCAGGAAGAAGACTCCGAGCGTGTAAACACGTGCGCCGTGCAGCATGCTCCGGAGCAGTCTGATGAGGCCAAAGAGGTTTCGTTGCGCGAAGCCATCGGTCATGTGCTGCGTGACCTGCGCACGCGAGACCATAAGACGCTTCGCGAGGTCAGCGAAAAGGCCGGCGTGTCGCTGGGGTACCTTTCCGAAGTGGAACGCGGGCAGAAGGAAGCCAGCTCCGAGCTGCTGTCGTCCATCGCGCAGTCCTTGGGGCTGTCCACAGCCCAGATGCTTCGCATGGTGGCTGACTATCTTGATTCCGTGACTGCCTGATTCGTGAAATATGGCATGATGACGCCCGGCGATTGTTCACCGGGCGTTTCTCTTTTCGCATATAAATCAAGTCTGTGTACACTGGGGCGCGTGCAGGAACGTGAATTTTGGCAGTTGCTTGAGGAAGTGCTCGGACGCAGCTACGGTCGATCGTTGGCGCATGATCAGGTGCTTGATCGCCTCGGCGGTATGACGGTGGTCGACGCTCTCAGTGCGGGCGAGGAGCCTCGAGTGGTGTGGAATGTGCTATGCGACCAGATGGGTATCCCGGATTCCCAACGTTGGGGCAAAGATCATAACGCGCCTCCCATGCCGGTTCGTTGAGGTTTTCGAACACAACACACCTCTTCGAACAGATGTTCGCATATTGGGATATAGTTATCCACAGATAACAACCGAAACGGGCTGTTTCCAAATTCTTTGGGTCGCGTGAGAACGTTGATTTTTCAAAGAATGTTGGTTTATGACTCGTTGGATCGCATGTCTTCCGACCACAGCGGTCGTTGGATTTGCAAGAACGAATGATGTGGCCTTACGGTGAAGCCACCATTCGTCATAGTCGGCAAAAGGAGTAGTCATGGCACAGACGAGCACGGCAAAGGGAGCCGCACAGAACAAGTCCGCGAACGGCATCGACCCGCGTCGTCAGGCCGCGCTCGATACGGCGCTCGCGCAGGTCGAGAAGAATTTCGGCAAGGGGTCGGCCATGCGATTAGGCGATCGTCCCGAGCAGGATGTCGAGGTGATTCCAACCGGATCACTGGCATTGGATATGGCATTGGGCATCGGAGGTTTGCCGAAGGGACGTATTGTGGAGATTTACGGCCCGGAATCCTCTGGCAAGACCACGCTGGCGCTGCATGTGGTGGCCAATGCCCAGAAAAGCGGTGGAGTCGCCGCGTTCATCGACGCGGAGCATGCGCTTGATCCTGTTTATGCGCGCAAGCTTGGCGTCGACACGGATTCGCTGATCGTCTCCCAGCCCGATAACGGCGAACAGGCGCTGGAGATTGCGGACATGCTGATTCGTTCCGGCGCTCTTGACGTGATTGTCATCGATTCCGTGGCGGCATTGGTGCCGAAGGCCGAAATCGAAGGTGAAATGGGCGACAGTCATGTCGGTTTGCAGGCGCGACTGATGAGCCAGGCATTGCGTAAGATGACTGGCGCTTTGGCCCAGGCGGGCACCACGGCCATCTTCATCAACCAGCTTCGCGAGAAGATCGGCGTGTTCTTCGGCAATCCGGAAACGACCACCGGTGGCAAGGCGTTGAAGTTCTACTCGTCCGTCCGCATGGATATTCGTCGCATCCAGACCATCAAGAACGGCGACGAGGCTGTGGGCAACCGTACCAAGGTCAAGGTCGTCAAGAACAAGATGGCTCCGCCGTTCAAGACTGCTGAGTTCGACGTGCTGTACGGCGAGGGGATTTCCAAAGAAGGATCTGTGCTTGACATGGCGTTGCAGGTCAATGTCGTGAAGAAGTCCGGATCGTGGTTCACGTATGGTGGCGACCAACTGGGGCAGGGGCGTGAGAACGTGCGTCAGTTCCTCAAAGACAACCCGGAGCTCACTGAAGAGATCGAGAATAAGGTGAAAGCCGAATTCGGACTCATTGAGCCTACCGACCAATTCGCCGAGGATGGTGACGATGTGTCGGCGAGGGATGTGAAAGCCGAGGAAAAGGCGAAAGCTGATGCTGTCAAGCCGGGAACGGCCAAGGGTGCGGCAAAGTCTTCCAAGCCTGCCGATAAGGCATGACGTATGATCAGTGCCGAGCGATTTCTTGAACAGCAGGGCCTCCAGCCGGTATTGTCCGAGGCTGGGGGCTCTGCCTTTCCCCACGGCGAGCGACTGCAGGATGGCCGAATCGAATCCGGCTGCGGACAGGTTTTGTGCAATGATGAAGAAGACACGCCGAAGCGTGCGCGACACGCACGACACGCAGGGCGTGTCGTGGTCGGCGTGTCGCGAACCCCTGACGATCCGAATGATCTGGATGCGTGCAGGGAGGCCGCCCTCCGGTTGCTTGATGCGGCACCGCGTCCGTCAGGTGCGATGAGAGAGCGACTCGTTGGCAAAGGATACTCTTCTGAAGTAGTGGATGATGTGATTGCCAGGCTGATTAGGGTCCGTCTCATCGACGACGAGGCGTACGCCCAGTCCGCGGTGCGGTACTGCGCATCGCGACTGATGGGGCATAGGGGAGCGGTTATGGAGCTCAAACGCAAAGGTGTGGACCGCCAGCTTGCGCAACGTGTGTGCGATGAGGCCGAATCCCAAGGCGTGTTCGCCGAGGCTGCATGGGAACTGGGACGTCGGACAGCAAGAAAAACTGCTGGATTGGATGTCGAGGTGCGTAAACGACGGTTCTGGAGTGCTGGTGGGCGGAAAGGCCATAATCCTGAAGTGCTGCGGGAGATCGCACAGGAATTGTTCGTCTGAAACGACTGATTCGCATAGTGGCTATGCGGTTCCCAAACACTGTTTCGCCATGGGAATCGGTCGGTGTGATAGGGGAGTGAGACCTCTTATACCCCGGGTTCTGTCGTGCCTCAGGCACGGATGGCCATCCATCTCGACCTGACGTTGCCGCCAGGCTCTAGCAGCCTACCCGAAGGCTTCGGGCGAGCAGCCCTCAAACGCCTTCTGCTTGGCCTTGCTCCCGATGAGGCTTGCCATGCGGCCGACTGTTACCAGCGGCCCGGTGGTCTCTTACACCGCCGTTTCACCCTTACCTGCCGGTCGAAACCGATAGGCGGTCTGTTCTCTGCTGCGCTATCTCTCAGGTCGCCCTGGGCGGACGTTATCCGCCATCGTGCTCTATGGAGCCCGGAAGTTCCTCAACCGACGAATCGGTCGCGGCCATCAAGAGGTCTCAAACGCACTATGATAGCAAGAAAACGGACGAAAGGAAAATCAAAAAAACTTTATTTTTCTTGCATCAACTTTTCAGTGAAATCACAATGTTGCGGCTACAATGTTGACTACCGAACAGCGAAGCAGCTGTTTGGTCCGTATATAGCGGGTAACACCGCTTGAGTCTAGGGAGGTCCACATGGAAATCGTCGTTACCGGACGTCATACGCAGATCAAGCAAAGGTTCCGTGACGTTGTCGAAAGCAAGATGAATCGTGTGACCGCTATCGCCCCGGATGCGCAGCGTGTTCAGATTGTGCTGTCGCATGAGGGCAATCCGCGCCAGGCCGATACTGCCAAGCGCGTTGAGATCACTGTCATCGCAGGTCGTACTGTAGTGCGTGCCGAGGCTTCAAGCGCCGACGAGTTCAGCGCTTTGGACATGGCTCTCGACAAGCTGACCCTCCGTCTGCGTCGCACCCGTGATCGTCGCAAGGATCATCGTCGTGGCTACAGCGATCCGGTCCCGGTCGATCTTGGCGTCGTCGAGCCGACTCCGGAAGTCGAGGAGCCAGTCGAAGAGCCGAATAACAGCCCGGCCGACGCCGTCGCCGCTGAGCTGGGTCCGGGAGAGTCCGTCGAAGTCCAGGTAGGCGACACCCCGATTGTCATCCGTCGTAAGCTGCATATCGCGGAGCCGATGACCATCGATGAGGCGCTGTATGAGATGGAGCTGATCGGACATGACTTCTTCCTGTTCGTGAACAAGGAGACCGGTCGTCCGTCCGTCGTCTACCATCGTCACGGCTGGAGCTATGGCGTCTTCGAGATCGACACCCCGGAGAATGTGGCAAAGTAAGACATGCAACAGGTTGGATAGGGAGATAATCTGACCGAACGGGGCTCGCACAGTGTATGTGCGGGCCTCTTTTTCATGTCTGAAGGTGATGTGTCGAATGGCAGAAGGCCGAAACATGCTGAAAGTTACGTAAAATGGACGGTATTTTTCAGAAATCGTTAAACAGCGACTAATCTCAGATGAGGTAACTCGCATACACAAAGGGAGTGATTGTGGTAGATATCGTTGACAAAGCCCTGCGAATGGGCGAAGGCCGACAGATCAAGAAGCTTGAGCACGTCGCTCAGGCGACCAATGCGCTGGAAGATGAGATTGCGGCGCTTAACGACGAGGAGCTCAAGGGCCAGACCGCCAAGTTCAAGCAGCGTCTCGACAATGGCGAATCCCTCGACAAGCTGATGCCGGAAGCCTTCGCCACTGTGCGTGAGGCATCTAAGCGCACCTTGGGCCTGCGTCACTTCGACGTGCAGCTCATGGGCGGCGCGGCATTGCACTGGGGTAACATCGCCGAAATGAAGACCGGTGAAGGAAAGACCCTTGTGGCAACCCTGCCGGCATACCTGAACGCACTCGACGGCCAGGGCGTGCACGTCGTCACCGTCAACGACTATCTGGCAAGCTATCAGGCCGAACTCATGGGTCGTGTCTACCGCTTCCTCGGCATGAGCACCGGCTGCATCATCACCAACCAGAAGCCGCCGGAGCGTCGTAAGCAGTACAACGCCGACATCACCTACGGCACCAACAACGAGTTCGGCTTCGACTACCTGCGCGACAATATGGCGTGGGAGAAGTCCGATCTGGTGCAGCGCGGCCACCACTTCGCCATCGTCGATGAGGTCGACTCCATCCTCATCGACGAGGCCCGTACCCCGTTGATCATCTCCGGTCCGGCCGAAGGCGACGTGACCCGTTGGTACCGCCAGTTCGCACGTCTGGTGCTCAAGCTCACCCGTGACGAGGACTACGAGGTCGACGAGAAAAAGAAGGTCGTCGGCATTCTCGATCCAGGCATCAACAAGATCGAGGATTATCTCGGTATCGACAACCTGTACGAGCCGAACAATACCGCACTGATCGGCTACCTGAACAACGCCATCAAGGCCAAGGAACTGTTCCTGCGCGACCGCGACTACGTGGTGACCGGCGGCGAGGTGCTCATCGTCGACGAACATACCGGCCGTATCCTGCCGGGTCGTCGTTACAACGAAGGTCTGCATCAGGCAATCGAAGCCAAGGAAAACGTGGAAGTCAAGGCTGAGAATCAGACCTTCGCCACCATCACCCTGCAGAACTACTTCCGCATGTACGACAAGCTGTCGGGCATGACCGGTACCGCAGAAACCGAGGCCGCGGAGTTCATGGGCACCTACAAGCTGGGCGTGCTCCCGATTCCGACCAACAAGCCGATGATTCGTGAAGACAAGGACGATTTGATCTTCCGTACCAAGAAGGAGAAGCTTGCCGCTATCGTGCGCGATGTTGCCAAGCGCCACAAGAAGGGCCAGCCGGTGCTGCTGGGTACCGCTTCCGTGGAATCCTCCGAAATCGTGTCGTCCCTGCTGGACGTTGCCAACATTCCTCACCAGGTACTGAACGCGAAGCAGCATGACAAGGAAGCCGCCGTCGTGGCCGTCGCAGGCCGTAAGGGTGCCGTCACCGTGGCTACCAACATGGCAGGCCGTGGTACCGATATCATGCTCGGTGGCAATGTCGAATTCCTCGCCGATGCGAGGCTCAAGTCCGAAGGCTACTCTCCGGATGACACTCCGGACGAGTACGAAAAGCGTTGGCCGGGCACCTTGGCCGAAATCAAAGAGCAGGTCAAGGACGAGCATGAAGAGGTCGTCGAGCTCGGTGGTCTGTACGTGCTCGGTACCGAGCGTCACGAGTCCCGCCGCATCGACAATCAGCTGCGTGGCCGTTCCGGACGTCAAGGCGATCCGGGCGAGTCCCGTTTCTACCTGTCGCTCGAAGACGATCTGATGCGTCTGTTCAACACCCAGCTCGTGGCTCGCGTTATGGCCAAGGGTATGCCGGAAGGCGAGCCGATCGAGGCGAAGAGCGTTTCTAAGGGCGTGCGCACCGCACAGAAGGCTGTGGAGTCACGCAACTTCGAAATCCGTAAGAACGTGCTCAAGTACGACGATGTGATGAATAAGCAGCGCACCGTCATCTACGCCGAGCGCCAGGCCGTACTGAAGGGCGAGGACATCCACGAGGATATCCTCAAGTTCATCGACGATACGGTATTGAGCTACATCAAGGGCGCCAACAAGGGCTCCGACAAGCCGAAGGATTGGGATTGGGAAGGCCTGTTCAAGGCTCTGAACGCCGTGTACCCGATTGCTGTTGATCCGGAAGCAGCCAAGGATGCTGTCTCCAAGCTCAAGGGAGACAAGGCCGTCGTGGCCCTGCAGGAGCTTATCGTTTCCGACGCCAAGGACCAGTATACCGACTTCGAAGGCAAGCTTGGTGAAGAGGGTCTGCGTCAGCTGGAACGTCGTGTCGTGCTCGCGGTTCTTGACCGCAAGTGGCGCGAACACCTGTATGAGATGGATTATCTCAAGGACGGCATCGGTCTGCGTGGTATGGGTCAGCGCGATCCGCTGGTCGAATACCAGCGCGAAGGCTATCAGATGTACAACTCCATGATTGAAGCAATCAAGGAGGAGACCATCCAGCTGCTGTTCCACGTTGACATCGATCGTGTCGCCACCACCGAAGACGCCGAAACCGAATCCGATGAGGAAGAGGCCGTGAACGCAGCCGAAGCGGTGATGGGCCTGGATAGCGAAGCGCAGCCGACCGGTGAAACCGCTCCTGCCGAGCCGGAAACCGACGATGAGGCCGAGAAGACCGTCATCGACGAACTGGCCGAAGAACAGAAGAATGAGCCTGGCATCGTAGGCATGCAGCCGATCAGCCATGCTGAGGGCAAGGTTCCTGCCAATAAGCGCCCGAAGAGCGAGGAATTGCGCTCTCCGTGGGCGGATGGCCGCACCTTCCCGGGAACTGGCAAGAACGCCCAGTGCCCGTGCGGTTCCGGTCGTAAGTACAAGATGTGCCACGGACAGAACGAACAGTGACATATCGTGTGATGCTCTGATGATTCGCGCATAATGAAGGCGGTTTGCGGATTTTTCGCAGACCGCCTTTTTGTTTCATGCTCGTTGCCCGATATGCGGAAGATAGATATTGAAAATGTCTGTGTTGTTTATGATGAGCGCTTTTCTGCAATTACCTGTTCGTGATATGGACGTTGAAAAACCATGAAATGTAGAACGGTTACAATGGCGGCGATATCGTATCAACAACGTGACATGCTGAAGCGTCAAGGAGGGCATCATGGCTGAAATCACATGGAAGTCGATCCTCACCAAGCTGGTCGGAGGGGACCATCTGAGTGCCGAGGAATCCGAGTGGTTCGTCGATGACCTCATGAACGGCAACGCTAATCCGGCGGCCGTCGGTGCGGTTCTGGCAACCCAGCAGCAGCTTGGCTTGACTCCGGATGAGGTGCGTGGAGCGGCCAAGGCCATGGTCTCCCATGCCATCAAACTTGATATCGACGGTGAGACCACCGATATCGTCGGTACCGGTGGAGACGGTGCCGCGACGGTGAATCTGTCTTCCATGGGCGCGGTGGTGGCTGCCGCAGCCGGAGCGAAAGTCGTGAAGCACGGCAATCGTGCAGCCTCTTCCAAGTGCGGCACTGCCGATTGCTTCGAGGCGCTGGGACTGCCGCTCGATCTGGAACCGGAACAGGTTGCTGAGGTCGGCAACGAATGCGGCATCGCATTCGCTTTCGCACGCACATTCCATCCGGCAATGCGCTTCGTGGGACCTGTCCGTGCGGCGCTCGGCATGCCATGCGTATTCAACGTTCTTGGACCTCTGACCAATCCGGCCTCGCCGAAGCACATGGCGGTGGGCTGTGCCAATCGCGCAATGAGCCCGATCATGGCTGCGGTATATGCGGCTAATGGACAGACCGGCATGGTGTACACGTCAAGCGAGGGACTTGACGAAATGGCTCCGACTGGTCCGGTGTCCATCTGGGAGTTCAGCAACGGCAAAGTCACTGAGAGTGAATTCGATCCGACTGTGGAGCTTGGTCTCGACAAGGTGACGGTGGCTGACTTAAAGGGTGGAGAGCCGGAGCTCAACGCTCAGCTGTTCCGTGACTTCCTTGCAGGCAAGGATGTTCCTTTCCGCACTACCGCCCTGCTCAACGCGGCATCCGCGATTGTTGCGGACGGCCATCAGGTGCCAGCTGATGCCAGCCTGACTGAACGATTCAAAGCGGCCTATGCCATTGCCGAAGAAACCGTTGATTCAGGCAAGGCCTCGGCACTGCTTGACCAGTGGATCACCGCCGCCCAGTCCAAGAAAGCTTGATATTCGGCGAAATGGCAGATCATAAGAACGTATAAGGCGTGTCTCGTCAAAACACTCAACGACGAGACACGCCTTATACGTATCGCAGCGACAAATATCACAGAGAAGAGCACAAAAGACGTAGCTGATGCAGTCTTCTCCATATGTTGCTATACGCGAGCTCCATCATCGAAAACATCGCGGCGGGTTTGTGTATGTCCCTTGTGCTGTACGATCAATCCAGCAGCGCCAATCAACGCGCACACACCGAAAATCGATCCCAAAATCCCAGCCAAAGCAGGCATGAATGCAGATGCGATGATACCGGCGACACCAGCGATCAAAAGCACCCAAAACACCAACTTCGATATCTTGACATGACCGATGGAGGGATTCGGAGGAGTGAAATCATCACCGTAACGATCCATTACACTATCGGTGTCCAACCAGCTGGAACCAGTGAAATCGCGCGGTCCACGACCTTGCGGAGTGTCATCAGTGAACGTGCCCTGATCCAAATCCTGAATCGAAAGCAACGCCTCCTTCTCACGGCGCTGCGCATGCTTTTCAAAACGTTTCGCGCTACGAGAATGCTCCACGGCCTGCAAATCGTCGGCATGCGAACTTGCGAATTCAGCCCATGCGGCATCCAAATCGTCCGCATTTGAAGAAGCCCCTTCGCCACCATTCGGCGCGGCATTTGGGCGTTCTTCATCGGCATTGCTATTGTTGAGGTCAGTCATACTGATAACTGTAATCAAGCGGATGGCCATCCGCTAGGAGGATCGTGAAAAATGCTCTACTGGTTTTTCGTCAAAGGCCTGGGACCGATCGCCATCCACCGCATGGGACCGACTGCCAAGGGACTTGAAAACATTCCGCGCGAAGGCGGTGCCATTATCGCAGCCAATCATCTTGCCGTCATCGATGACGCGCTGTTGCCGCTGACTTGTCCGCGCATGATTCATTTCATGGGCAAAGCCGAGTATTTCGAAGGCAAGGGCATCAAAGGCAAGTTCAAGAAGTGGTGGTTCACTTCGGTTGGCGTGTTCCCCGTGGATCGTTCCGGTGGGTCGAAATCGCTTGGCGCATTGAACCACGCGCGTGAAATCCTCGAAGACGGCCACCTGTTCGGCATTCATATTGAGGGCACGCGTAGCCCTGACGGTCGCCTCTATAAAGGTCATACCGGAGCTGCGCGACTTGCTTTTGAAACCGGATGCCCAATCGTTCCGTCCGCCATTATCGGATCTCGCGAGTTGCAGAAGCCCGGTCAGATTATTCCTGGTAAGGGCAAGACCACAGTGATCTACGGCAAACCGATTGCCGTGGAGAAGAAGCCCGCCGACCAGATCACGCACGACGATTTGCGCACGCTGACTGATCGCGTGACCATGGAAATTCAGAAGATGAGCGGTCAGGAATACGTGAACGAATACGCTCAGAAAGTCAAGGAACAGCTTAAGGCTCAGAAAGCCGCCGAACAGGCGAACAGCTGAGAAACCAAAGAGAAAAGCCCCGGCACGACACTGAACTGCGCCCCGTTTGTTGGACATTGTTAATTAGGATACAACCCTAGACCGCGAGGGACATGCTCCGGAACTCCTCCGGAGTGTGTCCCTCGAGTCGTATCTGGCGCCGTCTGGTGTTCCAATGGATGATGTAGGCGTCCAGTTCGCGTTTGAACTGTTCGTACGAGTCGAACTCCCGGCCTCGGTAGAACTCGTCCTTCAAGTGGCCGAAGACCTGCTCGGTGGCGGCGTTGTCCAGGCAGTTGCCCTTGCGGCTCATGGACTGGCGGATGCCGAGGCGTTCGAGCTCGTCCCTCCACCATTGGTGCTGGTACTGCCATCCCATGTCCGAGTGCAGGATCGGCTCCGCGCCGGCGGGCAGGCGCTCCGCGAGCATGGCGAGCAGGCGCCTCTGCTGCCCGAGGTCCGGACTGCGGCTCACGTCCCAGGCGACGATCTCCTTGCTGGCCATGTCGTACACGGGCGCGAGGTACGCCTTGCCGCCCGCGACCTTGAACTCGGTGACGTCGGTCCCGAGCTTGGAGAACGGACGGGCCGCGTCGAAGTCGCGTTTGAGCAGGTTATGCACGTGATCGCCCGTCTCGCCCCTGTACGAGCTGTACCTCCTCCACGGGTTCCTGGAGCGGATGGCGCATCTCAGTCCCATGCGCCGCATGACCCCGGGCACGCTCTTGGCCGACACCTTCCGTCCGAACTCGTGGACCAGGCACATGCGCACCTGCCGGTGGCCGCACCCGTTCGGGGTGCGCTCCCATATCTCCCGTACCATCGGCTCCACGTCCGGCCTGGACACGTGCGCCGGGCGCGACAGGTGATGGTAGTACGTGGATCGCGGCAGCCCGGCTATCTCGAGGAGGTGGTCGAGCCGGTGTCCCCGCCCTGCGAGCAGTCGGACGACGGCGCTTCTCTCGCGTCTCGTGACTTCTGCGCCCGCAGGGCCCGGAGTTTTTCCAGGTACGCGACCTTCGCCTTCAGATAGGCGACCTGTTCGGCGAGCTCCTGCTCGCGCGTGGGTTCGGGCTTCGGTTTGGATTTCGAGCCTCTGGGCCTGCCCTTGGGCTTCGGCCTGAGCGCCTCCGGGCCTCCCGCCCGGTACTCGCGGCACCAGCGTTCCAACGGCGCGATGCTCGCGATCGCGTACTTCGCCATGACCTCCGTCTTGGTCATGCCGTTCTCGACGTGGTCGCGCGCGGCTGCGACCTTCGTCTCCCAGTCGTAGCGTCTGCTGCCGTTGCCTCCCATGACCGCCTCCTCGCCGCCGGACCTGTACAGCCTGATCCAGTTTCTCGCGGTATACACCGGTATGGCAAGCCGTCTGGCGAGCGTGTTCCCGCCGGCTCCGGCCTTGATGAGTTCCAGCGCCTCGCGCCGGAACCCGTCGTCGTAACGTCTCCTTCGATCCTCACGCATACGAAAGAACCGCACCTCCGATCATCGAATCTGAATTTCTTCAGTCCAACAATCGGGGTGCGGTTCACACTACACGAGCCGGGGCTTTCCTTATGCCTATACCATGATGTTTGGCAAAGCAGGTAATGCACTTTTAGAACAGTGAGGAATACATCTTCAATGTGATGGTGGTTGGTATGCCGTTCTCGTCGCGAAGACGCACTTCGGTGCCACCTACCGGATCCTGCGAAGCGACCTTCTTGTCTTGATTGGAATCCAACGTGAGCTGCGAACTTACCTTGACCGTGAATCCGAGTTTTTCCAATGCGGCTTTGGCGTCAGAGGCTTTCTGCCCCACATAATTCGGCAGGGTTATGGTTTCCGGTCCTTTGGAAACCACCACGTCGACGCTGTCTCCCCAATGCAACGTATCACCGTTGTTGACGGAAGCGGAAATCACCTGCCCCTGTGGAATCTTGTCGTCGAAGGATTCCGTCCAATTGGTGGTGAGTCTAAGATCATCCAGCGCCTGCTGTGCCTCGTCCTTCGTCTTGCCGACGATATCGGGCATAGTGACTGGCTTTGGCCCCTGCGACACCGTGACGGTGATCGTCGTATTATGCGGCAATGTGGCGCCGGGATCCACACTTAACGACAGCAACGCCCCTTGAGGCACGTCAATGGAATACGTGTCATCAGAAGCCGCGGTCTGCTCGACATTATCGAATCCAGCCTTCTTCAGTGCGTTGATTGGATCCTTGCCGGATGCGCTGGTCGCGTCGAGAATATCGGCGGGAACCGTCGCCTGCCGGACTCCCTTGGAGACCACGACCTTGACTTTCTGGCTACGACGCTTGCTGCCGCGATCGCCGACATTCGCCGGGTCGGTGGAGATGATATTGCCTTCCTCCACGGAATCGCTATACTCTTCCGACACCTCATATTCGATATCGGAAATCTTGAGCAGACTCTCGTAGTCGCTCCACTTCACATTGGTGATGGGGCATGCTGCGGACGCGTCGCATGTCATACCATCCGGCTGGGGCATGGTCCAATAGCTGCCGGGGCCCTGATAATACCACCATGCCCAACCGCCGGCGCCACATGCAAGCAGCAGCGCCACCACGCCTGCGACGATGAGCGGTGTGCGACGCTTTTTCGCGGATTTGCTGTTTGGAGTATTGCCGGATTCGTCGCTTTGCGCGATGGGGGATTGCGATGCAGCGCTGTCGACGGCATTGTCAAGGCTATTGACGATGCCGTCTGCCGGCAGCGAGAAACGTGTCGTCGCTTCTGGATCGATGTTCTGTTGCTGCACCGGCATGACGGTTGTTGCGTTCGTCCTGACCCTGTCCAGCTTGCGTGTGCGATCATCGAATTGCTGCGTCGGCGGTGCCGGGGGAGCGGGAGGAACAGGATTGCCGACATTGGTTGGCGCACCGTTATTTGCGGGCGCGGCACTGTCGGAAGCGCTGACGTCTACCGGGGGAAGACGATACTGCCAATCGCTGACCGCAAGCGTCGATTGCAGACGCTGCAGCTCGGTTAACGCAACGGATGCGTCTGCTGGACGAGCCTCGACCGCGCGAGCCGTGAGATGGGCAAGGAATGCGGCCACGCCTTCATTGATGCCTTTGCAAGCGGTGGCAATGCTTGGCACATCCTCGTGAACATGCTTGAATACCAGTGTTACTGGATTATCTGAAGTGAATGGCACGTTGCCGGCGAGCATCTCCCAAGCCATGATGCCCACGGAATACAAATCCCCCTGAGGTGTGGCTTGATTCTTCTCGATCATTTCCGGTGCTAGATATGCTGCTGTTCCCAGCAGTATGCCGGTGGAGGAGAGTGTGGCCTGCGATACCGTTTTAGCCAAGCCGAAATCGGTGATCTGCACATGGCCACGGTCGTTAAGCAAGATGTTTTCCGGCTTGATGTCGCGATGCACCACGCCCGCACGATGTGCGGAAGCGAGGCCATCCAATGTCTCGCCAATAATGCGTAACGTCTCTCGAACGCTGAACGTACCCTGCTGGTTCATTTCGTAACGCAGGTTCACGCCGTGAACATACTCCATGACGAGATAATCGAGACCGTCGAATTCGCCGGTGTCATACACCTGCACGATATGCGGATTGGCAATGGCCGCGGCCGAACGGGCTTCACGATGGAATCGTTCCACGAACTGGTCCCGGTGCGGTCCCTGCGCCAGCTGGGTATGCATGATTTTGATGGCGACCGTGCGCTCCAGACGTTCGTCTACCGCTTGGTACACCGTGGCCATGCCGCCATCGGCGATTCTGCTGACGACCCGATACCGGCCCTCGATGACCTGACCTTCAGGGGCGTGTGGAGCTTCACTCATGGTTGATCGCTACGGTTCCTTCTTCAAAACAACTCACGTTCGAACGTGTTCCCACTTGTAGTCTACAAGCAGAGGTTTGCGGATTGTGCAACGAACGCGCGTCCTGTCCGGATGTTGGTTGGAAAACACGCAGGTCGCGTGTCACGCGCGTGTTTGGACGTGAATACTTGGCACGAAACGTGAGCAGGCCTCGATGAGCAGTGACTCGTGGTATTCGGAAAGGCTCAATGTTTCGATAGCTGTTGTCGATTCATTCCACAAATCCGCGATTCTACCGCGGGAACGTTCGATGGCTCCTGTTTGCTTAAATAGTTCAATGGCGCGTTTTACTTGAGTTTCGGAACGCGAATCGGCCTCCCACATGTCGATGAGCTCTCGCCGCTGCGTGTCGTTCGCCGCGTTGATGGCGTCGGCTAGAAGCACCGTGCGCTTGCCTTCGCGGATATCTCCTCCAACGGGCTTGCCCGTATTGCTGCTCGAACCGACAACATCCAGAAGATCGTCTGCAAGCTGGAAGGCCAATCCAAGAGGCAAGCCGACTGCCAATGCCTGCTTCCTCGCATCGTCTTTGCCTATACCCGCGGCAAGCATGCCGAATTCCAGTGGGGCAATGGTGGTGTAGCTGGCGGTTTTCCAGCGGAATACGTTCAATGAAGCTTCCACCAGTTCGTCTGGATCGTCCAACGGATTGAGCTCTACGGCCAAATCAAGTACTTGACCGACTTCGACCTCGCGGTGCATGTTGAGCAATGCCGCGACCACATCGGAACCATGAGTGAGCTTGGAAGCTGCCTTGTCCGCGATGTCCACGCTTGCCGTGGCCAACATGTCGCCGAGCATGATGCCCAAGCCATGGCCGATGGCCTCGCTATGCGTACCAGTGGAGAATGCACGATGCGCAGACGGCTTGCCACGGCGCAGATCGGAATCATCGATGATGTCATCATGCACCAGCGCACCGGTCTGGAACACTTCCACCGCGCACGCTAAATCGAGAAGCGCGTCGAAATCACGTTCTCGCACATCCTCCGAAGCGAATGCGCGGAACGAATCCAACGTCAGCAAGGCGCGAAGCCGCTTGCCACCCTCACTTGACGTGACCGCCTGCTTGGCGACCATGTCGGCAATAGGCCTGCAAGAGGAGGCAACCGAATCGTCCGCATGAAGGAATGCGAAATCCTTCACCAACGAAACAATGCGTGATTCAATCTGTTCCAAATCGGAGGAGCTAGTCATACCAACAGTTATCCACAGGCATTCGACAAGACCAAATCTCAATGATTGCAATAGTTGCGGTACCGAAATCATTTTGCGAAACGCCGAAGAAGCCATCCTCCGACCACAGGCCTCGAAAAAAGCGGCATCGCATCGGCTCATCGGGCATAGTGCCATATAAGCGGCGAGCGAGGAAGCCGATAGACCATGCCAAGGAGGGCAGAATAATGACAACCAACAAAACCGGACGCATCACCGGGACTGAAATGGAAGAAGCCATCAGCCGATTCGAAAGGGATTGCAGATCCGACGGCGTGGGCGAAACAGTGCGTTCGTTCATTCGTGAACCGCTTTTCATATGGATGGACGCGCTTGCGCAGGCATCGGACGAGAGCGTTTCCCATTCGGAAGGCGAATTCCATGCCGAATGCGGTCTTGACCGGAATATGATCATGCGGACTACGGTGGGCATCAATCGGATGCTGTCCATTCGTGACGTATTTCTCATTTCCGCCATCGTTGACGAACGATACGCCGACCGAGACTTTCTCATGAGTTTCGCCGAAAGACCCAAGCTGTCTCGTAATGCGCAGCGTCTGGAACAGCTGCTCAGCGATTCATTCCGTGATCCCCTAGCCAGACCCGATATGAAACGTTGCGATCAGGCGATCAACATGCTGTTCGACATTATCGATATGATTCCGAAGACATATCGGGCGCAGCCGTTCGCCGTGATCAGCTACATCATGTGGTGGATGGGCCAGGAAGGAGCCATGGCATCAGCCATCAGCGCGCTCGCGATAGATGATCAATGTTCGCTGGCGGCGATTGTATGCTCGGCGGTTGAACGACGTATTGGTCCTGCCTGGACGTCGGAAACATAAGGCAACACGCCGTAAAGTGGCGTGACTTGCGCGTGAAGGCCTCATTATGCGGGAATAATCGTCCTTGCAAGATGGTTTACTCACATAGTTGACGATTTGCCCTTGCCAGAAGTGGGTCCATGTGGTATACGCTTCGAGGCAGGATCAATAGGAGGATAAGTTTGGCCACCAAGGAAACGACGGCAAGCATGGAACAGGCTGATCTGACCGAAAAGACCACCTCCACGAAGAAAGCCGCCACGCGCAAGGCCTCCACGAAGAAGAGTGCGGCGAAGAAAACCACCGCAACGAAGACCCCTCGCAAGACTACCGCGAAGAAGAGCGCCCCTGCCAAGAAGGAGGAGCCGCTCGAGGATGATGCACTTGACGATGAGGACGCTCAGGTAGACGACGCCGATCTTGACGATTTCGACGCCGATCTCGATGACGTCGATTCGGATGACGAGGATGACCTCGACGACGACGAGGAATCCGAACCTGAAGATGATGACGACGAGGATGAGGAAGAACGCAAAAAGCCGGAAGAGCCTAAGGAAAAGGGCGCTTTCGTGGTGCGTGATGACGATGATGATGAGAATCTGACCCCATCCGGCAATCCGAAGCGTCGTGTGATTGCGGCGGGTGCGACTGCTGATCCGGTCAAGGATTACCTGAAGCAGATCGGTCGTGTGAGCCTGCTGAATGCGGAACAGGAAGTCGATCTGTCCGAGCGTATCGAAGCCGGTCTGTATGCCCAGCACCTGCTGGACACCGAATCCGACCAGATGGACTTCAAACGCAAGCGTGAGCTCAAGTGGGCTGCGAACGATGGCAGGCGGGCCAAGGACCACCTGCTGGAAGCCAATCTGCGACTTGTGGTTTCGTTGGCTAAGCGTTACACCGGCCGTGGCATGCTGTTCTTGGATTTGATTCAGGAAGGCAACCTCGGTTTGATTCGCGCCGTCGAGAAGTTCGACTGGAAGAAGGGCTTTAAGTTCTCCACCTATGCCACGTGGTGGATTCGTCAGGCCATCACCCGAGCCATGGCTGACCAGGCGCGTACCATTCGCGTGCCGGTGCACATGGTCGAAGTGATCAACAAGCTGTCTCGTGTGCAGCGTCAGATGCTGCAGGATCTTGGCCGCGAACCCACGCCGGATGAGCTTGCACGCGAGCTCGACATGCCTGTCGAGAAGGTGCAGGAAGTGCAGAAGTACGGCCGTGAGCCGATTTCCTTGCATACGCCGTTGGGTGAGGATGGCGATTCCGAGTTCGGCGATCTGATCGAAGACACCGACGCCATCGCGCCGTCCGACGCGGTTGCCTTCTCGCTGTTGCAGGAGCAGTTCAGGCAGGTGCTTGAAACGTTGTCTCCGCGTGAGGCTGGCGTGATCAAGATGCGTTATGGCTTGGAAGATGGCCAGCCCAAGACGCTCGACGACATTGGCCGCGTGTATGGCGTTACCCGTGAGCGTATTCGCCAGATCGAGTCGAAGACCATGTCGAAGTTGCGTCACCCGTCTCGCTCGCAGACGCTGCGTGACTTCCTTGATCAGTGATTGAAACAAGAGGTGAATGAAGTCGAGAAATTCGGTAAGAATATCGAATTTCTCGACTTCTTACGTCTACAAGACGTTCTTATGGATGAAAACCGAAGCAAAACTGCAAGTCAGAATGAGGAAAATGGCGAAAGACAAGGACAATTACGGCGCAGGTAGTCTTACCGTGCTTGAAGGTCTTGACGCGGTGCGCAAGCGCCCGGGCATGTATATCGGCACCACCGATAGCCAAGGTCTGATGCACTGCCTGTGGGAGATCATCGATAATTCCGTCGATGAGGCTCTTGCGGGAGTCTGCAATCATATCGTTGTGACGTTGCACAGCGACGGTTCCGTGGAAGTGGCCGATAACGGCCGCGGTATCCCTGTTGACATCGAGCCGAAAACCAAACTTACCGGTGTGGAAGTGGTGTTGACCAAATTGCATGCCGGCGCGAAATTCGGTAACTCTTCGTACGGAGCCTCGGGCGGTTTGCATGGCGTGGGCTCGTCAGTGGTGAACGCGTTGAGCTCCCGTCTTGACGTGGAAGTGGATCGTGACGGCAAGACGCATCATATGTCATTCCATCAGGGTCATCCTGGTGTGTATACCGATGCTGATCCGGAGCACCCATCTCCGGATGCGCCATTCAAACGCACGCGTAAAAACCGTCCGACTGAGCTTGAAATCATTGGCAAGGTCAGTCCGAAGACCACGGGAACTCGCATTCGTTATTGGGCTGATCCGGAGATTTTCAACGACACCGCGGAATTCAGCTACGAGCAGCTGATTGATCGCGTCAGGCAGACCAGCTTCCTGGTGCCGGGTTTGAAAATCACTGTTATCGATGAGAATATTCCGGAAACCGGCGATGAATCAGTCGACGAAATGCTGGAAGTCGACGATATTGCAAATGCTGCAGGTGATGAACCGCAGGAAATTGCCGAAAGCGATGAATCTGAACATGACGCTGCCGGGCACGAGGAAGCCGATGTTGCGGCACAACCTCAGGGATCGAAGTATACCCACTCCCGTATCGAGGAATTCTGCCATACCGGCGGTGTGAAGGATTTCGTGGATTACCTGTCCAAAGGCGAAGCGGTTTCCGCTATTTGGCGTATCACTGGCGAAGACACCTATGTTGAGGAAACCCAAGCCGTTGGCGATGGCGGTGAACTGCACGCGCAGAAGGTTACGAGAAATTGTGCCGTCGATATCGCCATGCGGTGGACCAACGGATACGACACCACCATGCGCAGCTTCGTCAATGTGGTGGAAACCCCGGGCGGTGGAACCCATGTGGATGGCTATCTGTTGGGCCTGACCAAGCAGATTCGCAAAGCCATCGAAGACAATGCACGTAAGCTCAAAGTGAATCTCAAAGATTCCAACATGAAAGTCGAACGTGACGATATTCTGGCAGGTCTGGTTGCCGTCGTCACTGTGCGTATCGCCGAACCACAGTTCCAAGGTCAGACCAAGGATGTGCTCGGCACCGCGCAGGTCAAGCCGATCGTCAGCAAAATGACCGACAGGCAGTTCGGCGAGATGATCACCGGCTCCAAACGTGGCTATAAGGAACAGTCCGGCCGCGTGCTTGAAAAGATCGTCGGCGAAATGCACGCCCGCATCCAAGCACGTAAGACCAAAGAGGTGACGCGACGCAAGAACGCGCTCGAATCGGCATCCATGCCACCGAAACTGTCTGATTGCCAGCCAGGCAATGACGATGTGGCCGAACTGTTCATCGTGGAGGGCGATTCCGCACTTGGCACCGCCAAAGCCGCGCGTAATTCCGGTTTCCAGGCGTTGCTGCCGATTCGAGGTAAAATTCTCAACGTGCAGAAGGCGTCGTTGTCGCAGATGCTGTCGAACAAGGAATGCGCGGCGATCATTCAGGTGGTCGGCGCTGGCTCCGGAGCGAGCTTCGACATCGAGCAAGCACGTTACAACAAGGTCATTATGATGACCGATGCAGATGTCGATGGCGCGCACATCCGCATTCTGCTGCTCACCTTGTTCTACCGTTACATGCGGCCGCTCATCGAGTACGGTCACGTGTATGCGGCCGTGCCTCCGCTGCACCGCATCGCCTTGACCGGAGCTCACAAGGGGGAGTATATCTACACGTATTCCGACGATGAGCTGGCCGGCAAATTGGCTGATCTTGATAAGAAGCACATCAGCTATAACGAGGACATTCAGCGCTATAAGGGTCTGGGTGAAATGGACGCCGACCAGCTGGCCGACACCACTATGGATCCACGCACACGTATGCTGCGTCGTATCCGTATGGAAGACGCCGAACAGGCCAGTCAGATTTTCAGTCTGCTGATGGGCGATGACGTGCCGCCGCGTAAAGCGTTCATCGTTGAGAATGCCGACGATTTCGACCGTTCGAAGATCGATACCTGATCGAGGTTGTCGTCAGCTCGCCTTCCGCTACGTCAAGACGTTTCGGAGGGTATTTTTTAGTGAAGATGGTATGTGATTCCGTGTGGTAAAGATTGAAGATTCTACGGTAGATAGTGCAATCAAGTAGTTACCGATTGGTAGCTATATGTGCTTACATATAATGGCGGATATTGTCTTCTGCGGCTACCGATCAAGAAGGAGTAGGGCGTGGTTAATCTTTTGCTTGCGGTGATTTATGTGGCGTTCATCAGCCTTGGCTTGCCGGATGCGGTACTGGGTGCCGCATGGCCGACGATGAGTGTCGATTTGGGTGCTCCCATTTCGTGGGCTGGCGGCATTTCCATGACGATTTCCGCTGGCACCATTGTTTCCGCGTTGCTTTCCGATCGTATGACCTTGCGTTTTGGTGCGGGCAAGGTCACTGCGGTTTCCGTGGCGTTGACGGCGTTGGCATTGTTCGGCTTTTCCGTTGCTCCTAACTATTGGGTGCTGATTCTGCTTGCCATTCCGTACGGCTTGGGTGCGGGCGGCGTTGACGCGGCCCTCAACAACTATGTGGCGATCCACTACGAGAGCCGTCACATGAGCTGGCTTCACGCCATGTGGGGCATTGGCGCGTTGACTGGCCCATACATCATGGGATTCGCCTTGGGCGCCGGCCAAGGATGGTCGTGGGGCTACCGTTATATCTCCATACTGCAGGTTGTGCTCACCGCCATTCTTATTTTCAGTCTGCCACTGTGGAAGAAGCGTTCCGAGGTAAAGACGGGCGAAGTTTCCGGCGAATCCGACGGAACGGCCAATGATGAAACTCGCAAACCGCTTGGTGTGCGAGGTGTGCTCGCCATTCGTGGCGCCAAAGAAATCCTGGTGATGTTCTTCTGCTATTGCGCATTGGAGCAGACGGCCATGCTGTGGGCTAGTAGCTACATGGCGCTTGGCAAGGGCATCGATAAGACCACGGCGGCTATGTGGGCCAGCCTGTTCTGCATCGGCATCACCGTGGGTCGCTTGGCGAGTGGTTTTCTGACCATGAAGTTTAATGATCCGGCCATGATTCGCCTGGGGCAGGCGCTGGTGCTGACCGGTATCGTCATCATGTTGCTGCCGCTGCCTCGCAATATCGGCACCATTATGGGACTGATGATTGTCGGTCTTGGCTGCGCACCGATCTACCCGTGCGTCATTCATTCCACGCCGGCATATTTCGGCGAAGACAAATCGCAGGCGATCGTCGGCATGCAAATGGCATGCGCATACGTCGGCTCGATGTGCATGCCGCCGGTATTCGGCTTGATCGCACAGCATATCAGTGTGCTGTGGTTCCCTCTGTACATGTTGGCTTTCCTGGTGCTGATGGTGATCATGCACGAGAGCCTGCGTAAAAAGTGCGCTGGTCAGACCATCGACTGATACGGTGTTGTCGCCATTGCCATTGCGATACCATGAGCCGCATTGTAGATTTCGCATATATGGTTCGGGTTGCTGAAGCCGAGCGCCACGTACCATACGATAAGCAGTGCGGTCATGGTTGCAGCCAATGGCAGTTGTCGTATTTTCAGGCGAATAAGGCATAGCAGAATCGCGGTCGCAAGCAGGGCGATAAATGACGCCGAAAGGTACCGCAGCCAAGTCAAACCGTATGCGTTGATGTACAGTCCTAACCGAAGCGCCGCCGAAGCTAGAATGACGGCGGTTAACGCCAGCAATGCTACCAGTGCCGCGTTGAGCATGCGCGTACGTGGCGCGAGTGCGATCGCCAAACCAAATAGCGTCACATTAATGGCCGTGACTGCCAGCAGTTGAAAGAATCCGCCGCGTGCGTATTCGCTATAGGTCAATCCGTCTGGCAGTGCGATCGAACCATCGGTGAACAATCCTGCGAACAGGAACCGGATCTGTACGATGCAAAACAGCATGTACACAGTCAAAGTCACGGCCAATACCACGAACGCAGTTACCGAGCTGAGGGAGAATCGTTGCTCCGGAGGCGTGGAAGTGGGTTCATCGTCGAGTCCAATAAGCAGTGAGAACAGCAAAGGCCACGGCAACACGATGAACATGATGTGCAGAGTGATCGTCATCGGGTTGAAATCACTGAAAACGTTCAGCACTTCATATTGAACTATTTGATCGGCTCCGATGAGCAATGGTACGATCGTCAGAAGCAATGGAGTGGAAATCAGTAGCGCAATGCCGATTTCGCGCACTTTCGAACGTTGCTTCGACGCGACTGCAAATCTTGCGAATATGACGGAAAACGGTTCCGCAAAATCGCGAATGTGAATAAACGGCTGCTGCAACCAGCCGGTAAGCCAATTCCAGGCAACCTGAAGTGGACGGCGAACATCGTAACGCCCGTTGACCAGCTGACAGTGCAGCATAAGCAACGCCGGTTGAACGAATTGCGTGGTGAGCGCGTACTCGTCATTTCTCGAATAGCACCAGGTCGACTGAGCGAGTGTATTCCACACGCCAATGGCGACGATGCTTCCCAAAACAAGCCAAACAAGAACTTGTTTTCGTGCGGTTTTCCAGTGCAGCGCGGTTACGGTAAGAGCACAGATGATCCAGAAAACCGGCAGTTCATATCCGATAAGCCATGTCGGAGGTATGCTGCAGATCAGACGGTCGAATGCGAAAGTGATGAGAAATGCAGCGCCAATGGTGATGACCGCGCGTTTGTTGAGGGGGCGTTGCGCTATTTCTTCCCGCGTGATTTTGGGTTTCGCCAAAGGTTGTTCCTCCTGATGCGCGGATGGTTCATGTGTTGGCTGGCTCCCTTGTGTTTTTGGTGTTTCTTGGGTTTCTTGTGCTTCTGGTAATGGCGATGATTGTTGGGATTGCGAAGTCTGCGATGGGGAAGTGTTGGCTGGTTCCGGCATGATAATGATTCCTTTCTGAGATATGTTGGACGTCATCGTACATATCGAAAAACGATAGAAAAATATCGACTAACATACTTTCACAAGATTTGCATATCGAATATCGATAGATTATTATCGATATTCAGGTTTATTGGATTGAAGGAGACGGATATCATGCCGAATTCCGCAGCGAAACGTTCCATGGTGATTGGCGTATTGCGTGTGCTGATTGTGATAATTGCAATATGCTGCCTCGGACTGCAGTTCAGTGCGATTGCGGCATCCGCTGGCGTTGCTTCCAAGTATGCCGACGCTGACTCGATGCATTGGCTGTATGCGGTTGCCGCAGTGCTGATTGTCGCTTGCTTCGAGTTCGCGTTGGTGCCGCTGTGGAGATTGCTGACCTTGGTTGAAAAACGTGATGTCTTTTCCGGCAAGGCCATGCGTTGGGTGAATCACATTCTCGTATATGCGGGGATTGAAGGCATGCTGGTGCTCGCCGTGATGGTCGGTCAAATCTGGTTGTCGCCTTCACGCTTTCTGATGGCTGCGATGGGGGTTGACGGGCAAATGTTTCCATACGTCGTGCTGGCGGTCGGAGTGGCGGCGCTTCTACTGATCGCGGCGTTCGAACTGTTGATGGTGGTGATGCGCTCGCTGTTGATGCAGGCCATCGAACAGCGTGATGAACTGGCGGCGGTGATCTGATATGGCCATTCGTGTGAACCTTGATGTGATGCTCGCCAAAAGGAAGATGAGTGTCAATGAGCTGGCGGAGGCTATAGGCATAACGCCGGTCAATGTTTCGGTGTTGAAGAACGGGCGGGCCAAGGCGATACGGTTTTCCACGCTTGATACCATATGCGAGACGTTATGTTGTCAACCGGGAGATGTGCTCGAATGGGTTGCCGACGAAGATGAATAACGTCTTGCGGTAATGCGATCATCGAACGTATGTACGAATGTTTGAACCTGTTTTCAGAGCCGACCAAGGCATGGTTCAAACATGCGTTCAGTCGGCCCACTGAAGTCCAGCAGCAGGTGTGGCCGGCCATCCATTCCGGCGAGAACGTGCTCGTTGTGGCGCCCACAGGGTCGGGTAAAACCCTTTGTGCGTTCCTTTCGGCTCTTGACCGGCTTATGGCGGGCGGGACGCGTTCCGCAGGAGTGGATGTTCATGGCGAAATCGCGGCAGCCAAGAGCCATGCGGAACAAAAAGCTGCAGGGAAAGGCTCCCGCAAGAAAACGAAGCGTGGCGTCAAAGTGCTATACATTTCGCCTCTGAAGGCGCTTGGCGCTGATGTGGCGAAGAACCTTGAACTGCCATTGCAGGGACTTTCCCAGCAGTATGAGGCGATGGAGCTGCCCATCCCCGATGTCGAAGTGGCCATGCGCAGCGGCGACTCCACACCTGAACAACGTCGAAGAATCGTCAGCCATCCGCCGGATATTCTCGTCACCACGCCGGAATCACTATTCCTGCTGCTCACCTCCAAGGCGAACAGCATATTGACGAGCGTGGAGACGGTGATCGTCGACGAGATTCATGCGGTCGCAGGTACAAAACGCGGCGCGCACCTCGCTGTCAGCCTCGAACGCCTTGATAAGTTGATTGGGCATCCAGTGCAACGCATAGGGCTTTCGGCAACCGTTAATCCCGTTGAGGAAGTAGCACGGTTTCTCGGTGGTTCGCAACCGGTAACGGTGGTGAACCCCGGCGCTGTTCCGGCCATGGATTTAAAAGCCGTGGAACCATTGCGCAATATGCTCGACACCAGCGCTACAGGCGGTTCGGTATGGCCGGTCATTGAACGGTCCATTCTCGACGAGGTGTTGCGGCACCGAACCACATTGATATTTGTCAACTCGCGTGGACTGGCGGAGAAGCTCACCGCACGGCTCAACGACATGTATGCGGAGTCGAAACAGGGCACGGTGGCAACTGATCTGAGTGAGCACCGTGACTTGGGCTCACCGGAGGGCCGCGAGCAATTTGCCGGGCACTATGACTCGGTGGTGGGATCCACCACCATGCTGGTTGAATCGCATGAAGACATTGATGCGATTGCCATGGCTCATCACGGGTCCGTGTCAAAAGATAGACGTAAACAGATCGAAGAACAGTTAAAACGCGGCGAATTACGTTGCGTGGTGGCCACTTCCAGCCTGGAACTCGGCATCGATATGGGTTCGGTGGATCTCGTGGTTCAGGTGGCCGCCCCATTGTCGATCGCATCGGGATTGCAGCGAGTGGGCCGTGCCGACCACAATGTCGGCGGAGTCTCGCACGCGTTGTTCTTCCCCATAACCCGCCAACAGATTATTGGCGTAACAACCAGCATGGAATGCATGAGGGAAGGGGCTATAGAACCATTGCATATGCCCCGCAACCCTCTGGACGTGCTCGCACAGCAGACCGTCGCAGCCGCGGCCATGGAAGATCTTTCCACGAACGATTGGTACGAGCTTGTGCGTCGTTCCGCACCTTTCCAAAATCTCGACCGGTCTATGTTCGACGCTGTCGTCGGCATGATGACGGGCGCCTACAACAGTGAGAGCTTTTCCGCATTCCGTCCACCGCTGCAATACAACGAAGAGGCAAAGCTGATTTCCGCACGTCCAGGAGCGCAACGCTTGGCGGTGACCAGTGGCGGCACCATACCCGACCGTGGCATGTACGCGGTGGTGCTTCCAGAAGAGGGCTCTGGTCCAGGTCCTCGGCGAGTGGGCGAGCTTGATGAGGAAATGGTATACGAATCCCGCGTGGGAGATGTCATCACTTTGGGGACTTCCACCTGGCAGATTCAGGAGATCACACGAGATAGGGTAGTGGTGGTTCCTGCTCCCGGGCGCACCGCGCGCTTGCCATTTTGGCATGGGGATCAGGATGGGCGTGATTATGGTTTCGGATTGGCGCAAGGGCGTTTGACGCGTGAGCTCAGCCAAGGATTGCATAGGCGTGAACCAGCAAAGAATGGTGATCAGAATACGGCTCAGACTGTATTGGAAGCACAGTTCAACCGTGAGACCGCGCAACGTTTGGAGCGAGATGGTCTCGACCATAATGCCATAAGCAATCTTGCCAAACTGCTTGACGAGCAATGTGAAGCGACCGGTACGATTCCTTCGGATCGTGATCTCGTGGTGGAGCGTTGCCGGGATGAAGGCGGAGATTGGCGCATCATCATCCATTCACCATATGGTAGGCGCGTGCATGAGCCGTGGGCGTTAGCCATCACCACTCGAATCAAACAGCGGTTTGGTTTCGACGGTCAAGTGTACGCGGTCGACGATGGCATTGTTTTACGATTGCCGGACGGTTATGGCGATTTGCCTACACGTGAGCTGTTGCTATTCGACGTGGACGAATTGCAACGCACTGTTGAGACGCAAGTTGGCGAAAGCGTGCTTTACATGGCTCGATTCCGCGAATGTGCGGCCAGATCACTGTTTCTGCCGCGCACACGTCCCGGTAAGCGTGTGCCTCTCTGGCAGCAGCGGTTGAAGGCCGCGCAACTGTTGAATGCGGCTCGTACTTGCAAGAACTTCCCCCTCTTGTTGGAAACTGCGCGCGAATGCCTGCAGGACGTATATGATTTGCCGGCATTACGCACGATTATGACAGGCCTGCATGCGGGAACAATACTTTTATCGGAGGCAACTACTGAAACACCTTCTCCGTTTGCGCAGAACATGCTGTTCGGCTTCGTTGGATCGGTGATGTACCAGTATGACGTGCCCCAAGCCGAACGAAGCACGCAGTTGCTGTCCATGGATCTGGAAGTGCTCGAACGGCTTCTAGGAAGCACGGATATGGCATCGTTGTTGGACGCCGAAGCTATTACACAAGTGGAGGGCGAGCTTGCTGGGCGAACATTCTGGAATGATCTCGCCGAAGAAGATATCAGCGGGCGCGTAACAAGATACGCCAAAACGCATGGACCATTCACCGCTGACAAGATGATTGCCGAACTGGGCATTGACGCGGCTCAGGCGGTGCATGCGCTTGATGAACTGGATGCCCGAGGAGAACTCATCAAGGGAAGATTCACTGATTCAGGTGAGACTTCCGAAAAGAACGATATTCAGCAATGGCTCCACAAGGATGTTTTCCGGCGTATTCGAGCATTGTCTCTTGCCAAGGCCAGAAAGGCCGTCAAACCGGTCGATCCGAGCGTCTATCAGGCGTTTCTGCTTAATCGTCAGGGCGTTGGCCCTGTTGGAGGTGAACGCTACGAAGGCGTTGATGGTCTGATGCGTGTCATCGAGCAGTTGGAAGGCGTGTTCCTGAACGCTTCGGTATGGGAGTCCATGGTATTCCCGGCACGTGTGCGTGACTATCAGCCTAGTATGCTCGACGAACTCATCTCATCGTCGGATGTGGTGTGGGTCGGTTCGAAAGCAAGTGGATCCAACGCCAAAGAAGCTGGTGAGATCGCCTTCTATCCAGCAGGTTCCTTGCTGCTCAACCAGCCTGAATCGGCGGTGGATAAGCTGAACGATAATGAAACGTTGACCATGGCGGATGCCGTGTTAACGGCGTTAAGCGGTGGCGGAGCATTTCCTATTCAACTGCTTTCAGCCGTGACAAAAACCATCTGGCTTGAGCATGCCGAAGCGCAGGTGAACCCCGAAACGGGTGAAATCATCTTTCCGGCATGGGGCGAGCGGCAGTTCGAAGAAGCCTTATGGTCACTGGTATGGCAGGGGAAAATGACGAACAGTTCGTTCGCACCAGTACGAGCGCTTCTGCACGGAGGCAAAACCGTTCGCGCACCCCGTCGTGCCGCGCGTAGACGCGTCACCATGCGTCCTCCAACACCATTGGCGCTGAGTGGATTATGGTCCGCAGTATCTTGTGGCGACGGGCGAACCGTTATGCCAAACAAACCACTAGACGGTGTTATCGAGCCGGGCATGCTCGAAAACAGCGATACCGGCATTGACATGGCGCATACGGCAAGTGTAGAGGAGCGTGAGCTGGCGCTCATCGACTCATTACTGGACCGATACGGCGTGATTGCCGCTCCTTTGGTTGACAAGGAACGGATTGCCGGAGGATTTTCAGCGCTCTATCCGGTACTCAAACGAATGGAAGAACATGGCACACTGGTCCGAGGCATGTTCGTGAAAGGTTTTGGCGCGGCACAATTCGCGGAACGAGACACCGTCGACGCGCTGCGCAGCGACACGCAATGGCACAGTCAATCCTGCGTTGCGCTCGACGTGACCGATCCCGCCAATCTCACTGGTTCCGCAATCGCCTGGCCAGAACAGGATTACCTCAAACCAGTACGCAGATCCGGTTCCATCATTGTGCTCAAACAAGGCGAACCGGTACTGTTCTCCGTACCAAAAAGCCATAAAATTGTCAGCTTCACCGCAGACGAAACAATATTAAGACCGTCATGCGCCGAACTTGCCTACGTATTGCAGCGCCAACCCAGCGGCAGTATCAGCTTCAGCGAAATGAACGGAACATCATTGAAAGCACGCAATGAATACCGGCAAATCCTTTACGCCGCAGGTTTCGTCGATAGTCCGCAAGGCATGAAACTTTACTGTTGAAAAAGATCATCATCGCTAATGCATAGTGACAGCGCGGACGAAAACGCAGGAACAACAATGCCCGTGTCCTACGAACGGAATCCTCAACGATTCCAAACTTCGCAAAACGCGGGCACGTCACATTGCAATGGGTCAGCCGACGATGGCGATTGGCGCGGACAGTTCCGCACCAGAACCGTCGCGACGCATATCCGGCTTTGGCAATTCCACGCCGGCACCGCCCTCTGTGGAAGCATGTACCGGATATGTGCCCACGAAGGCGAGGATCAACGTATCCTGCCCCTTAAGGAAACGCTGCGAACGCACGCCACCGGTACCGCGACCCTTTGTCGGGTACATCTCCAACGGGGTTACCTTCGCTGAACCATTCTCCGTGCCCGGCAGTGCTTCGGAATCGCCGGCAACCGTCAACACCACGGCTCCAGACGCGGAGAACAGGCCATTGTCTCCCTCCTCGTAATTCCAAGCCACCTTGTTGGCGGGAATCACCGCAAACGCGGCAACCGAGCAGCCTTCAGCCAAGCGGATACCTGCCATGCCGCCCGCGGTACGGCCCTGAGGGCGTACGTTCTTCGCATCAAACGTCAGCAAAGACGAGTCGGTAGAAACAAACACCAGTCGATCCTCATCGCGCGCTTCAGCGGCAGCCAGCACTTCATCGTCATCCTTCAAATCGATGATGCTCCATGAATCCATCGTGGTGGGCGACTCACGATTCCAACGCTTGATCACGCCATTACGCGTGCCCAATGCAAGAGGAGCAGGTTCTGCGGCATGATCACCGGAATCATCGGCAGTTGGCATGGCAATCGCAGCAATCACGCGTTCGCCGCGAATCGGATCGGTATTTTCCGTCATACCGATCAATTCTTCGGCATGGACGCCGCCAGTCACATGGAGCGGACCATCCGCAGACACAACCGGCAACTCCACGACATGCGCCACAATCAGACGGCCGGCAGATGTGATCAAACCATATGAGGAACGTGTGGTGGTAGGGAAAATCGAAATAATCTGATCGTCCTTCACACGTTTGTCGGCAGAAGAACGATTCTCCCAACGTTCCAACGCATCTTCGGAGGTTCGCGCGATCAAACCCGTGGCCGACAGCATCACCGCACATGGTTCGTCGTCAATCTGCAATGCCACAGCGGCCGCATTGTCTTCACCGGCCTTCGTCGCTGCCTTAGCGGCTGCGGCAACATCAGCTGCTGCGGAAGAGACCGTTGCGGCGGCACGGGCTGCGGCCATAGCCGAAGCGGACACGCCATCATCACCATGCGCCACAACGGGCACAAGCTTACCATCGGCATCCTCATCCAGCAATACGGTTCGACGAGGCGTGCCATACGTGGCGACGGCCTCATCCATTTCGGAGATCACCACATTGTCGAGCGCTTCGGCGGAAGCGAGAATACGATCCAACTCTTCGATACGTTGCTTCAAATCGTCACGTTCCGACTCAAGCTCGATGCGGCTCATTTTCGTCAGACGACGCAGACGCAAGTCAAGAATGTACTGTGCCTGAATCTCATCCAAATCGAATACGGCAATCAGCTTCGTCTTCGCGGCATCAGCATCGTCAGACGAACGAATCACCTGAATCACTTCGTCAATGTCGACCATCGCAAGCAGAAGGCCTTCGACCAAATGCAGACGCTCCAACGCCTTCTTCTTACGGAATTCGCTACGACGGCGAATCACCACACGACGATGGTCCACCCACACCTGAAGCATTTCCTTCAAACCCATGGTGTGCGGGCGGCCGTTGACCAACGCCACATTGTTGATAGTGAAATTGTCTTGCAACGGCGTGTGCTTGAGCAGTTGCGCAAGCACGGCGTTCGGATCGAAACCGGTTTTGATTTCAATGACAAGACGAGTGCCGTTATGACGATCCGTCAAGTCGATCGCCCCGGAAATACCTTCCAGCTTGCGATTCTTCACACCCTCGGAAATACGTTCCAGTACCCGTTCGGGCCCCACCATGAACGGCAGTTCCGTCACGACGATGGCTTTCTTACGGGCCGTCACATTTTCGATATGCGTCACTGAACGCGTGGTCAACGCGCCACGTCCGGTCTCATACGCCTCACGAATGCCGTTACGCCCAACGATCACGCCGCCACTTGGCCAGTCCGGACCTGGAACATAGCGCATAAGCTCTTCCAACGTGGCATCAGGATGATGCATCAGATGCTTGGCCGCGGCAACCACCTCGCCCAGATTATGCGTCGCCATATTCGTGGCCATGCCGACGGCAATACCGGAACCGCCATTGACCAGCAGATTCGGAATCGCAGCGGGCAAAACAGTCGGCTCCTGCAGCTTGTTATCGTAATTCGGCGTGAAATCAACGGTATTCTCACCGATATTGGCGTTCATGCCAAGCGCTGCCTGGGCCATACGCGCCTCAGTGTAACGGGAGGCCGCAGGACCGTCGTCAAGGGAACCGAAGTTACCATGGCCATCCACCAACGGCAATCGCATCGCAAACGGCTGCGCAAGACGAACCATCGCCTCATAGATGGCGGAGTCGCCATGCGGGTGCAACTTGCCCATAACCTCGCCGACCACACGGGCCGATTTCATATACGGACGATCAGGATTGAGATTCATCTGGCCCATCTGATAGATGATGCGGCGTTGCACCGGCTTCAGACCATCTCTGGCATCGGGCAACGCGCGGGCATAGATCACCGAATACGCGTATTCGAGGAACGACTTGCTCATCTCCTCATTCAACGGTGTTTCGACGATGTTCTCTTTGACCGTACGCGGGTCAAAGGCTGGTTTTGCCGGTTTGCGGTGCGACACCATGCGGTGAATCTCCTCACGGAAAAGTAATGGTAATCAACCTAGCAATGCTACCAGCCGGTACCGCCGCGGTGCTTGAATGGGAATTATGAGTGTTGAAGTGCCAAGCGTCGAAGAGCTGCTCACCATGACCGAACCGGCATGCTACGGCGATGACGTGTCATCTGAAGGAACCCGTGGGGGAGCGTTGCACCTGTCATCGGTACTTCCTGCTGTTTCCAACGCCATCGGATACCCCATGCCAACGGCAGTCCATCCTGATCCGAAGCGTTTGCAGGGAGCGCTCGGCATTCCCGATGCGACTTCCGTGGTTGTGGCGCTCGTGGACGGTCTCGGCTACTGGAATCTCAACATGAGGCTGGGGCATGCCCCCTACTTGCGTGCGCTGATGAACGACACCGCCAATCAACGTCCCATCGCAACATGCATGCCAAGCACCACCGTCGCAGCCATGTCTACCTTCGGTACGGGAACATGCCCCGGTATGACCGGTATGACCGGCTACACGCAGCTCAATCCGAAAACCGATGAAATATGCCAGCTGATTTCCTTCAAAAACGCAATTCCTCCGCTTGAATTGCAGCAACAACCGACCATTTTCGAACGGCTGAGCGCGCAGGATGTTCGAGTGACCAGTTCTGGACTGCCGAAATTCGCCTTTTCCGCGTTGACGCAGGCGGCGCTACGGGGCAGCGACTACATTTCCAACGATGATCCGCGAAAACGGATTGCAGCCGCGGCGCAAGCGGCAAAAACGCCCGGTCTGACATATTTGTATCTGAGGGACACCGATAAGATCGGGCACAATTACGGTTGGGATTCCGACAAATGGATCGGCACGTACGAGCGCGTTGACGCTCAGCTCGGCCTTCTCCGCCGCAGCGTGCCCAAAGGCACATTGATTGTGATTGTGGCGGACCACGGCATGATCACCACTGATCCCGAATCCGTGATTGACATTGCACAGGACCAGCGACTCATGCAAGGCGTCGCCCATGTCGGCGGAGAACCACGTTGCGTCATGCTCTACGCGGAACAAGGCGAGAATCCAGAAGACATCGCCACACGATGGCGCAGCGTGCTGGAGGACCGTGCGCAGGTGCGCACGCGCTCGCAGGCAATGGATGAAGGCGTGTATGGGCCGGTGGAAGCTCGCGTCGAACCGATGATCGGCGATGTGATCGTATCGGCCGCCAAAGCCGTCACTATTGTGAACTCACGTACGCAAGCAGAAAAGGCGATGCACCTGCCAAGCGTGCACGGGTCGCTCACCATGCTCGAATCCGACATTCCCTGCTTGATCGACGTGGCCTAACTTCAGTCGCCAAACAGGATTTCGTCCCAGCTTGGCACGGCGGAACGTCCGGCACGCCGCTTCGATTTGGTGGTGTTCTGGCTATGCGGGTCAAGTGTCTGGTTCTCGTTCGCCATGTTCGAAGCAGGCTCCGGCGTGGATGGAACGGTATTGCGTGTGTCGGTGTTTGTTGCGCTGGCTGTATTGGCTCCTGCAGCAGGGTTCTCCGGTCGGCTCGGCAGAGGCAAGTCGGATGCGATGGCTGGCGCGTTCGGCGTGTCAGGCGTGTCGGATTCATTAGACACGCCGCCGATTGGCGCGATCGGAACGGAAGGCGCTGCCGTGGGACGGGCCGCAGGCATGGACGGCTCGGGCGTGTTCCATGCGGACACCGTTTGCTCGATACGCGCCGACCGTGCGGAATTTCCGGGAAGATTCAGTGACACGAGAAAATTTTCATCGGCGTGTTTCTCGGCGTGTCCTTCTTTCGACGTGTCCTGTTCTCCAATGAGTTTTCGTGCTGCGGAATTCAGGCAGCTTACGGCATTGTCGTGCATGTTCCACGACCATTCCGCGCAGACATTGTGACCGGAGGAGACGAACTGAGCGCTGATTTTCCAAGGCTCCAAGCCAAGTCTGGTGGCCTTCCAAGTCACATCTTCCAAGCGCACCCGCGCTGCCGCAAAAGTGCGTTCGATCAGTTCGGAAAGCGTGCGTACGCGGCTTTCCTTCGGCGCTGGAACGGCGAGAAACTGCTCGATCGCATATTGCTTTTCCGTTTCGACCGAAGCCGAGAAACGCCGAACAAGCGCTTCGCTTAACGAATATCTTTCCGCGACACGCGCGGGATCGGCGCCAGCGCGAATCAACGATTGAATTTGCGAAATCGGCAGGGTGGGTGGGATGCGTGTCTTCTGTTCCTCCTGTACTTCGGAACGAATCTGCTTGGCCTCCAAAATGGCTCTTTCAAGCGCTTCGTCGACCTTTACGGCGAACTTTCCGGCACCTGAAACAAAGACGAGTTCACCGGTGTCGCTGACATGATCGAACCGCGCTTCCTCGAGTGAATTCCCAGGCACAACACACCACTTTCCTTCAAGAATTTCTGTTTATTCCATTGTGCCCCACGTGTCGGATTTTACGAGTATTTCGATTCGTGTATCCTATGCGGGGTAAAAGTCATGTATCCTATGGCGCATAAGCACCATAGATGACGAAAGGAATCTCGATGGCACAGGATTATGATTCCCCGCGCAACAAAGACGAGGACGAGGAGTCGCTCCAGGCTTTGGGCAAGAGCTCCCAGAACACTTCCAACGATATGGACGATGACGAGAACGCCATCGCCGAAGATTACGAGCTGCCCGGTGCGGACCTCAGCAATGAGGACGCCTCGGTGACCGTCATTCCTATGCAGGGTGACGAGTTCATCTGCTCCGAATGCTTCCTGGTGAAGCACCGTAGCCAGCTTGCCTACACCACTGACGACGGTCAGCCGGTGTGTCAGGAGTGCGCTGCCTGATGGCGTTCGACGAAGCATATAACGAACCGGAAAACGTCGAGGTTCTGGTAAAGTCGCTGGATCCTGACCATCCGGCGGAATTGTATTATGCCCATGCCGGTGACGCTGGCGCTGATCTGCGCACTACGGAGGAAGTCACGCTGAAGCCGTTCCAGCGGGCACTGGTGCCTACAGGAGTGGCGATCGCCCTTCCAGCGGGTTACGTGGCTCTGGTGCATCCACGGTCCGGTCTTGCCGTCAAGCAGGGTGTGACTGTGCTCAATGCGCCGGGAACCATCGACGCGGGGTACCGTGGTGAGATCAAGGTGCCGCTGATCAATCTTGATCCGGAACACGCCGTGACGTTCCATCCGGGAGACCGTATCGCGCAGCTGGTTATTCAGCGTTACGTCGAAGCGACGTTCATCGAGGCGGAAACGCTGCCTGGGTCGGATCGCGCTGAGCGTGGGTTTGGTTCCACAGGCGTGGCTTCCTGAGCTGAACGCACTGGCTTAGTCGCAGAGGAATCGGCAAACGCTGACATCTCAATGGTTTCGGGGGTATTTGGCCGTGCAACACGCGGTCGGATGCCTCGGATGCACGGTGAGGCGCGGGTAGTATAGGGAGCATTGCGAGCGAGGAGGTGGACGATGGGTGACGTTGAGCGTGAGGTTCATTCTGCCCGAATGTTGGGCTGCGAGATCAGCACGAATCCGCTTGATCCGCTTGAGCCGATCCTGAAGATGTGCGAATACCATCATCCCGATGAGGACATAAGCATTCTTGAGCGCGCTTATGAGCGTGCGGTCAAGCAGCATTCTTCGCAACGGCGCAAATCGGGCGAGCCGTACATCATCCACCCGTTGGCCGTGGCGCAGATTCTTGCCGATCTCGGCATGGGACCGTTGGTTGTGGCCGCCGGCCTGTTGCACGACACGGTTGAGGACACCGACTATACGCTCGATGAGTGCCGCGCCGAGTTCGGCGATACCGTGACCGGTTTGGTCGATGGCGTCACCAAGCTTTCCAAGATGGAATACGGCGATTCCGCGCAAGCCGAAACCATTCGCAAGATGGTGGTCGCGATGAGCCGCGACGTGCGTGTGCTGGTCGTCAAACTCGCCGACCGTGTACACAACGCGCGTACCTGGCGTTACGTCAAAACTCCGAGCGCGCAGAAGAAAGCGCATGAAACGCTTGACGTGTACGCGCCACTTGCCAATCGTCTCGGCATGAACGCGATCAAAACCGAATTGGAAGAGCTCAGCTTCAAAGTGCTCTATCCGAAGATCTACAACGAGATCGTGGTGCTGGTGGCCCGTCGCGCAGGCCAGCGAGACGTGTATTTGAAGCAGATTCTCGCGGAGATCAACGAAGATCTTGACGAACAGAACATTACGGCGTACGTAACGGGACGTCCGAAGGACTATTTCTCGATTTATCAGAAGATGATCGTACGTGGTCATGATTTTGCGAATATCTACGATTTGGTGGGTGTGCGCATCATCGTCGACACGATTCAGGATTGCTATGCCGCGTTGGGTGCGGTGCATGCGCGTTGGAACCCCGTTCCGGGCCGTTTCAAGGATTACATCGCCATGCCAAAGCTCAACATGTACCAGAGCCTGCATACCACGGTGGTGGGGCCTGGCGGCAAGCCTGTCGAGATTCAAATTCGTACGTGGGACATGCATCGCCGTGCGGAATTCGGTATCGCCGCGCATTGGAAGTACAAGGAGAACGGTCAAGCTGGCCGTGCGCTGAGCTCGCCCGATAAGTCCGATCGTAAACGTGGCGAGAACCAGGAGCTGAGCGAGGCTGACAATCTCAAGTGGATTCAGCAGCTCGCCGACTGGACGAGTGAGACCCCGGATTCCAATGAATTCCTTGGCTCCCTGAAGGAAGATCTGGGTGCTGCCGAAGTCTACGTGTTCACTCCAAAAGGTAAGATCGTATCGTTGCCTGCCGAGGCGACACCGATCGATTTCGCTTACGCGGTGCATACCGAAGTCGGCCACCGTACCATGGGCGCCCGCGTGAACGGACGTCTGGTACCGCTCGACACCAAGCTTGAAAACGGCGACACCGTCGAGGTGCTTACGTCGAAGTCCGAATCGGCTGGTCCGTCTCGTGACTGGTTGAGCTTTACCAAGAGCCCGAAGGCACGCAACAAAATTCGCCAATGGTTCAGCAAGGAGCGTCGTACCGAGGCCATCGAAGAAGGTCGTGACGAGCTGACACGAGCCATGCGCAAGCGCAATCTTCCGATTGCGACTCTGCTGACTCCCGAGGCGTTGATCGGTGTTGCTGATGAGCTGAATCTCGCCAATGCCGAAGCCGTGTTCGTGGCGATTGGCGAAGGGCAGATTTCCACGCAGAATGTCATCTCGCATCTGGTCCGTGATGCGGGCAGCGACGAGGTGAATGAGGAGGTGGAGCAGGAGGCTCTGCCGCTCAAGCAGGTGGAACGCACCAAGAAGACCACCAGCTCGCTGGGCATTTCCGTCAAGGGCGTGGGAGACATTTGGGTCAAGCTCGCCCGATGTTGCATGCCGGTGCCGGGAGACAACATCATCGGCTTCATCACCCGCAATCAGGGCGTGTCCGTGCATCGTGTGGACTGCCAGAACATGCTGGACTTGCAGAAGCGTCAGCCGGAACGTGTGGTTGACGTGCAGTGGACGAGTACCAAGGGCGTGTTCATGGTCAAGATTCAGGTGGAGGCGCTCGATCGCCCGCATCTGCTGAGCGACGTGACGCGCGTGCTTTCCGACCATGGAGTGAACATTATTTCCGGCTCCATTTCCACGGGAACCGATCGTGTGGCCACCAGCCAATTCAGCTTCGAAATGGCCGACCCCCAGCATTTGAATACTTTGCTTGCCGCAGTGCGCAAGATTGAAGGCGTGTTCGATGTGTATCGTATCACCGGTGCCAAGGACTCCGCCGAACCTCGTTTACGCAAAATATGACACGATCAGTGCGGTCGTGAGACTCATCTGAACTGCTGTAGATTCTCTCGGAGATAATGAAAAGCCCCTCACGCGAGGGGCTTTTCATTGTTTTGCCGTAAGTCTTGTTGATGCGAAACTTACTTCAGCACTTCGATGGAAGTGATGCCGACCGGCTCGAGCGGAGCATCGGAACGGTCAGTTGCCACGGAGTCGAGCTTGTCGACGACGGCCTTGGACTCGTCATCCGCGACTTCGCCGAAAATGGTGTGATGGCCGTTGAGCCATTCGGTTGGCACGGTGGTGATGAAGAACTGGGAGCCGTTGGTGCCGTGGATCTTGCCGTCCATGCCGCGGCGCAGGCCGGCGTTTGCCATGGCCAGCAGGTATGGGCGATCGAAGGTCAGTCCTGGAACGATTTCATCATCGAAGTTGTAGCCCGGGCCGCCAGTGCCGGTGCCCAGCGGACAGCCGCCCTGGATCATGAAATCCTTGATGATGCGGTGGAAGGTCAGACCATCGTAGAACGGCTTGTGGCTCGGCTGGCCGGTGAATGGGTCGGCCCATTCCTTCTCGCCAGTGGCGAGGCCGAGGAAGTTGGCCACGGTTTCCGGGGTCTTGTCATCGAACAGGTTGATCTTGATGTCACCTTCGGTGGTGCGCATGATAACTGTAGTCATGGTTCCTAGTGTCTCATGGGCTTGAGACCGGCCGGAAACCCCAATCGCGTCATGCTTCGAGGGGCTGGACGGGGAACCCGAGCCGGACGGGACCCCGAACGGCATGAAACCGGCCAAGGCACCTTTAGCTGCACCTGAGATTCCACCCTCGACCGGGGCGTCGGGGTTGAAGGGACTGACAAGGAACCTGGGGGAGCCGGCACCTACCAGAGCACCTGGTTTCTCGGCAAACACTCCATACTCGGCCGATTTTGCATATCCGGCCTCGGCTTTGCTGAGAATTGTGTCATCCATTAGGGCGCTCGGCGTGACACCTAGAAAATCGGCGGTCGTTACAAGATCGCTTACTGACCATCCAACTTTGCCACACATTTTCATGGACATAGCACTCTTGGTAATGCCCAACGCTTCTCCAAGTGCCTTTTGTGTTTTTCCGCTTAGTCCTAGATAAACTCTCACGTTGGTCGGGATCGCCGCTTCAGCACGCTGCCCTTTATCCAAAGGTGTTTCTGGCGAGACTTCCGATGTGGACATATGATCACTTCCCAAAAATAGTTCAGAATTTCTTAATTAAGTGTCTCATACGATTTGCGTTCAGTCAAACTGTACGCTATAGTGGAGTACAGTAAAAATGAACCAAGTCAGAAAGAAAGAACTATGAATGGAGTGACCCAAAGGATAAGTGCTCTGGTAAAGGGTGAGGGACTTACTTGTGCCCAACTCGGTTCATTGCTTGGCCTATCGAAAACCTCGGCGAATGGAAAACTCTTGGGACGCATTGGTTGGACAACTTCAGACATCGTTGTGTTGTCCGAGCACTTCCATGTGTCTACCGACTATTTGCTGGGGCTTGATGCCGATCGTGAGGAGGTTGCGTGATGGCTGGTGGAATCTACGAACAGTCCGAATGGCCGGACAGCCGGTGGGATTGCGTCACGGTGTGCGATGGCTGCCACACAGTGGTCTGGGGCACGCGCTGGGACGAGGAGACGACCGATGGCGTCGACGCCGATCTGGCACGGAACGGCTGGAGGCACTACTGCCTCCGCGACGAGCTCCGGATGCTGGACCTCTGCCCGGAATGCGCGGCACGCGCCCTGCGCCGCGGCGAGACCCGCGGGCTGGCCGACACCTGGATCCACCCGGCGCGCGCCTACAGGCACGCCGACCAGGAGGTTGACGCGCAACTGTCCGCCCGCGAACGGGTGGTCGCGAACCTGCTGCTGACCGAGGGGAGGACGGCATGAGCGACAAGAAGCACGGCAATCCGCTCCTCGCGGATCGGCGCAGCCACATGAACTCCAATGGGTTCGTGCTCGGCACGTCAGGTGCCGGCAAGTCCTTCAACGTGAAGGCCGAGATGGCCGATATGTTCCTCGACCGCACCTTTGACAAGCCGATCGTCCTCGATCCGGTCTCATTGGGGGATCGCGGCGGGGTCGGTGCTGTCAAGCCAGATAATGCTGTCGTAGCTTTCGGTGGATGCTTCGACGGCGGTGTACGGACATTGACCGACGCGCAGGGCTACGCCCTGCGTTTCCGCGAGTACCTTGAACGCCCAGGCGGAGTATCCCTCGGTCTGTTCCCTGTGGAAAGTGACGCCGCCGGTGAGGGGCTCCCCGTCGCATGTGAGCTGAAGCACCATGCTGACGTCCGTGTCGAGGACCGTATGGCCCGCTTTCTCGTTGAGGCGTCTCGCGCCCTCGTTGGTGGGGATGCTGAGCATGAGCGGCGCGTGGTGCTCACGCGCCCAGGCGTCGCAGTACCTCTTGATCTGGAGTCCGATGCCTTTGCCCCGGCATTCCCCTCTCACGGCGATGGCCTCGGTGATGCATACCCGCTCTCGAATCACCTGTGCGGCATCCTTCCAACCGTGGGTGGCGAATGCGGTTGCCTCCTCTACCGCTGGTCGGACGAAGGCACCGCCTATAAGGCGGTCCTCGGCCCACAGTCCGATCAGGGTCGGCCTGAGCGCGCCGTCGTCCTCGGCGAGGGAATCTGGGAGCGAGCCGTTCCAGCGATGCTCGATTTCTTCGGCCAGGAGCGACCAGACTTCCTGTGCCTCCGCCTCGTCGCGCACGGGCCCGCTGACTGGTTCGAGCGGATCTACACGATGAAATCGTGCCGCACGGCGCAGCAGATTCTTGATTCCGCCCTCGATGCCGAGGGAGGTGGTGCGATGGTCTGATCCCATTCGATTTTCTCTCTTTCTCTGCAACTGAAAGAAAAACGCCCGTTCCCGATGTTGGAGCGTCGGGGACGGGCGGTGCAACCAATATTCCGAGCGGCCGCGGATCCCGTATCTTGCCGGATCCCGGTCCGTGGCCGCCCAATGCATTGTCTTGGAGTAGTGATCACACATGAACGACTTTACTAAAGCATTCCGCATGTCTTGCTCTGTGTTTCCCGAGTGTAACCGGGATTTCCAGGCGCCGGTTTGGACTTTCCCGGTTGTGGCGGCATTCGCCCGCCATAATGGTCCGGTTTCCACCGATTCCCGTCGTCTGGCGTCGATGATGGCGCACCCGTCCATGGAAGGGAGACTCGCGTGAACTGGCTTGCAATCGTATTGATCGTGTTCGTCGCGTTCTCATGGCTGATGGTGTTGTCCCTGTGCCGGGCGGCACGTCTCGGCGACGAGCAGGCCGCCAGACTGGACACCGAACGCCGTGCCGCCCAGCAGCGTGAGGAGGAGCGGCCGTGAGCAACATCGCACTGTCATGGGCCTTCAGATGCCATGTGGGCAATGCCAGCGCGAAGGCCGTGCTCGTCTACTTGGCGGACCGCGCGGACGACGACGGCACCGCAGCCTATCCGAAGATCGCGACCATCGTCAACGTCACCGAACTGAGCGAACGCACCGTGCGCGCCGCGTTGAAGACTCTCCAGGAGCGGGGGTTCATCCGCCGCGGCGACCAACGTTATGCGCGCCTCGGCAAGGGCGGCAGGAACCGTCTGCCACAGTACTGCCAGGTCGTGTGGGACCTCGCGGTCGAATCCGACCCGTCGACCCTCACGTGGATCAGGGAGACGCACACGGCGGAACAGGATCCCGCGACCATGGGCGGGACCGTGGACCCCATGGCGTCGACCATAGTGGAAAACGGCGAATCCAAGGACGTGCTGCCGGAAAACGTTGGAACGAAGCCGATTTCCAGCACTGCAAATCTCGCAGGGCTGGAAAACGATTCGGAACCGGCACTGCAAATCCCGCAGGGCCAGCACTGCGAGAGCTGCACCCCCAGCACTGCAAATGCCGCACCTCCAGCACTGCAAATCTCGCAGGGCTGTATATATAAGGATAAAACCCTCCAGGTAAACCCTCCTAGTAAACCCTCCTTCCCCTCTGCCCCTACGGGGCATCTCCCCGCAAGCGGGGCGGCCGCCGCCGAAAAGAATAAAACCGAACAATCCGACGAGGACGACACCGAGATCGCCGAAGCGGCCGGACGGGTCCTCGCCTCGCTCGGTGAGCAGCGCTCGATGCTCGGCCTGGCCACGCCCTCACCGACCAAAGCCGACCGCAAGGCCATCATCGGCCTGTACCGCAGGCTCGTCGACCAGGGAGCGCAATGGCCCACCCTCGTGATGGTCGACGCGATCGGCTTCGCCATGAACGGCGATTGGTGGCCCAAACGCATCCGCACCGGCCGGGCCCTCGCCAGACACTGGGACGAACTCAACGACGACATGATCCTCGCAGCCGGCCGCACAGACGGCGACGCACACGCGCAGACGGTTCCGGCGGCCGTGCCGGAGCCGGATGCTGCGCCATGGCTGCCCGACTGGGCCGTGGAGACGCTGGCCGAATTGGACGGCCAGGACGCGACGGCCGGAGGGGAGGCGACGGCATGACCACGCGCATCGACTGTTCCGAGGCGGGCTTCAGCGAATTCCTCCTCGCCAACCCGCAGCTCGACGGGCACGCGGACCTGATCTGGCAGCTGCACGCCGTCTACTGGCGCAACAAGCGCCTCGGCCATCCCAAGGCCGTCGGACTGCTGATCCAATACGCCCGGGCATGGGCCGCCCGCAATCCCGGCGAAACCGCCATAGGACGCCTCCAGGCCCGCAAGACGCCGATGACGCAAGGACGGCGGCCATGAACGGGCGGGACATGATGCCGGCCTGCGCGCGGATCGCCGCGGTCGACCCGGCCATGGCGGATCGCATGTGGAACACGACGACCGACGACGATGGCCGGGACCTGGTCGACGAGCGGATGCGCGGCAAGGGCCGCATGCTGTGTGCCGCGTGCCCCATGCGCCTCGACTGCATCAGCCGCGCTCTCGTCAACGGCTGGAAGGACAAGGCCGTGTACGGCGGGCTCGACTATGCGAGCCGCTGGATCCTCGCCCGGCTGATCGCCCGCGACCTGCACGTCGACGTGGACGGCCTGCACCGGATCCCACAGAGTCGGGTCCGTGACTGGCTGGCCGAACATCCGGACTGGGCCGAACGCATGCGCCGTGATGGCCGCGACTACTGGCGACGGACCAAACGCCGCCAACGCTCGCGCCGCGAATACACGCACGACGATCCGCTTTTCCTTCCGACCGAGCCCGTGCCGAAGGGCCTGGTCCAGGGCAGCCTCTTCTGACCGTTTCCCGTCGCGATCCGCGTGGGACGCGGCATAAACCGCAATGCCGAAAAACCAACTAACCGGAATGCCGAAAAACCAACTAACCGGAATGCCGAAAAACCGGATACCGACATACTGAAATAAGGAGAAACCGATGAACGACAAGAAGACCCGCGAGCCGATGGTGATCGCATTGGCGACCGGCAAGGGCGGCAGCATGAAGACCACGAGCGCCGTGTTTCTGGCCTGCGCCCTCGTGGACCAGTCCCGGGGCGAGCAGCGTGTGCTCGTCGCCGACGCGGACGTGCAGGGCGACGCGAAGGACTGGTGGTACCTGGCCGCCGAGATCGGAGACCCGCTGCCGTTCGACGTGATGTCCGCCGCGCCGGCCGACATCACGCATCTGCACGGGATCAACGACCGGCTCGACGACCCCGTCGACTGGGTGCTGATCGATTCCGCCCCGTACGGGCGCGCGTTGGACGAATCGGTGAACAACGCGGACCTCGTGGTCATTCCCTCGAGCCCCAGCCGCATCGACCTCGACCAGGCCGCCGGCGTGAAGAGCCTGTGCGAGAATCGTGGCATCCCCGCCGCGATCCTCCTGTGCCGCACCGAGGCCAACACGACCGCTCTGCGTGATGCGCTGGCGTGGATCGACGACTCGGACATCGCGTGCTTCGAGACGCTGATCCCGAAGCGGCAGGACATCCTCAACGCGAAATCCACCCGACCGCGCGGGTCCCGCCTGCACGAGTACCGCGACCTGGCCGCCGAACTAAAGCGGACCATGCGACAGCTCAAGGGGGAGGAGGAACTGTGAGGAACATGAACCTGACGCCCCGTCCGCGCGACCTGACCGCGCTGCTCGCCGGCGACCGGCCGGAACCGGCGGATACCGGAAGACCGGAATCGGTGGAAACCGGAATACCGAAAAACCGGAGGACCGTGAAACCGAGCGACGCGGAGGGCTGGGTGAAGACCAGCGTGAGCCTGCGCGCCTCGACCCGACGCAGGCTCAAGACCTACGCCGCCGAACACGACATGCGCATCCAGGAGGTGGTCGATTCCGCCCTCGAGATGTACTTGGGCTTGAATGGAGGGGAATGATGGACCGCATCATGATTCTTGATGCGGATGGCCCCGCCGATCCGATAAGCTGTGAGCCTAAGAAACAAGGAGGACAAATGACAGAGAAAGAGGAGACCTTCGAACTTTCGTCCGAGCCTATGGAAGAGAAGACGAAGAAACCGCATCGCGGACGGGCCGTCGCCATTATCGCCGTTGCCGTCATTGCGCTGCTCGCGGCGGGTGGCATCGTGTGGAAGACCCACACGGATCGTCTCATGGCCGAAGCCAAGGCGGACTGCGCGGCAGCGAGCGAACGTCTCCACGTCGCGACGACCGCGTACAACGCGCTATTGAACGGCAAGGCCGCCAGTATGGCGAAGACCGACGTGAAAAGCGTGAAGGACGCGAAGACCCTTGACGTCCTATCCAAGGCCATGAAGGCATCCACGCCGAAGACCGTGTCCTGCAAAGCGGATTCAAGGGACGCCGTGGTCACGGCCACGAAGGCCATCACCGCGAACACGGCATGGTACTGGACGCACGGGAAGTCCCTGAACAGGCTGGTGAACGCGGTCGAAACGTCCAAACTCGACAAGACCGTGGACGACGCGAACGCGCTGTACAAGCAGACCGACGGCAAGGTGGCGGACGACAAGACCCGCGCAAGCCTGCTGGACGCCATCAAAAAACGCGACGCGGACGCCATCGCAAAAGCCGTGAAAGAGGTCAACGAATCGAAGACGGCGAGGGAGAAGGCGGACGCGGAGGCCGCCGCGAAGGCGAAAGCCGAACAGGAGGCCGCGGCTCAGGCCGCCGCCGCTGCGGCCGCACAGTCGCAACGGCAGGCCCAGTCGTACACGCCGTCCTATACGAACGCCGGCACGAGTTCGGGCCGCTCCTACACAAACGCCGGTTCGGCGGGCGCATCCTCGGATTCGACGGGCGGCTCGTCGTCCGGTGGGTCAGGCTGGTCGGGGCCGACCAGCGGCGGACACGGTGATCCAGGTGCCTGTAGTTTGGAGGATTGCTCCATCCCAATCCAACATTAAGCCGGTCGACTCCGTTTCTCTTTCAGGGCCGTTCCACGAACATCCGTGGGACGGCCCTTTCCTGTCTCCTGCGCGAATGTCCAAACCGGAGTCAGTGAAACCGGGTTGCAATGGTATCGGTCGGGGATCGCGATTCCCGACCCGACATAGTCAAGTGCAGAATCTCTGAAAGGAGAGGAACATTGGTTTCCACCAATAATAAACGGAAGGCGTTGGCGTTGCTGACGGCCGTGGTCACCCTGGCTGGCGGCCTGACCGCGGGCACCGCCTACGCCGGCGGCGAGGCCGGCAACAGGCCCGGCACCGGCGGCAGCGGCGCGGCAACGCAGTTCTGGCAGTACAAGGACGACGCGTCCGGCTCATGGGGTCCGGCGACCGACATCAACAGCGTGAGCAGCGCCATGGCCAACGCGGGCGTGAGGATGGACGACTCAGCCGGCAAGGCCGCAGCCGCGTTGAAGGATGCGAACGACCGTTGCGTGGACGGTTTCCACCAGCGCCATCCAGGCGAGGGCGACGGCGACTGCCGTGTCGTCGCGGTCGGCGCGGTCTCGGGCAACGGCACGACCACCAGCGTATGGAACGGGTCCGGCATCTACGACCAGAGCGTGTGGAAGGACAACTGGAACAAGTACATCGCACCAGGCGATTACAACTATGCTGGGACTCGTCACTATAAGACCTCTACCGCGTTTGATGATGATCCGTCCACGAGCGTGGACAAGCTCATGGAACGGTACGTGTCCAGCACGGCCAGCATCGTCATCATCGCGCTTGACAAGTACCAGCCCGCCCCGCCGAACTATACGCTGAGCGTCTCCACCACGCACGGGCAGAGGACCGATCTGAAGGTCGGCTCCACCGACCCGATCAGCGACATCCTGCACGCGAGCAACAACGGCAGCAGCATCAAGGAAAGCCTGAACGGCACCGCCATCATCCACTACGAGGGCCAGAAGAACGGCTACGTCGCCGCCAAGACGGTCAGCAAGCCGATCACCTTCGCCAACAACGGCGACACCCGGCTCGACAACCTCGCCACGCCCGCCGACTTCGGCATGAACCACTGGCAGGAAGGACAATACTGGATCGACATCCAGATCGCCAAGCAGGGCAGGATGAACGCGGCCGTCGACACGGCCGACAAGGATCCGGCCGAGACCTGGAGCGTGAGCGCCGAACCGCCATCCCCGCCGGTCAAGACCATCGACGAGGGCGTGAGCGCGGACGGCATGACCAACCGCACCGTCATCACCTACGGCACCGGCAAGGGCGGCTACGAGATGGCGTTCAAGGACGAGATCACCGCCGACGGCGTCGACTGCACCGTCGACAACTACCGTCTCGTCGACAAGAGCGACAACGACCGCGACGTGAGCGGCGAGTTCCAGATCGGATGGGACAAGGCCGCGAACACCGTGACCGCCGTGCGCACGGCCGACAAGGGCGAGATGCCATTGGACCACGAGATCGAGTTCAGCTTTGACGTCACCGTCAGCAAGCCGAAGGACTTCAGGAAGGTCAAGGACCACGCGACCGGCAAGTGGAACCAGGAGCCCGAGGCCGACGCCGGCAGCAAGGAGTTCGACACCTGGCAGCCGAACCCGGACAAGTCCTGGATCTTCGAGCAGAACGGCAGATGGCAGGCCGTCATCGACCCGCAGGAGACCAACAAGACCGGCGGCGACTCGCACACCTACCTCGACGGTAGCCGTCTCGGCAGCGTCGTCAACGGCACCATCGGCAAGAATCTGATCCAAGCGCCCAAGAAGCTCGTCCTCACGGACGACTGGACTGCCGCCGACTACATCTTCGACGCCGACACGAAGAACATCCGCGTCTACGAGGCCGAAGCGGGCACCGACCGCGAAAGCAGCGTGAGCGACATCGTCAACACTGGCAAGGACGTGACCGACCAGTTCGACATCACAGTCCAAGGCACCAAGGCCACCGCCGCCGCCAAGACCTCCTACCTCAAAGGGCTCAAGGGACTGAAGAACCCGAAGCAGGTCACGCTCCTGATCCCCGGCAAGATCAACTTCGCCGACGGCAAGGGCGCGGAACAGGTCCGCAAGGACTACGGCAAGGCCGCGGGCGACGAGCTCACCTTCTGCACCGCTCCGACCGGCAAGAACCTGACCAACAGCGGCTCCGAGACCGTGAACAACCACACCGAGCCGACCAACGAACCGCAGATCTGCGGCTACATCCCGCCGGTCAAGAAGGACGTGGTGAGCGAGGCGAGCCAGGGCGGCGACCAGGAGAGCGTGGACGGCAAAGTCGTCCAGCCCGGCCAGAAGGTCGAATACCAGCTCAACACCCAGCCGCAACTGCCGGCCGACCTCGCCTACGAGGTCAAGTCCGTGAGCTTCACCGACTCCTACGACGCCTATCTGAAACCGGACAAGCAGACCCTGGAGATGATGGACCTGAACACCGGCAAGCCGGTGTCCAAGAAGAAGTACACGACCACGTGGGATGATTCCAAGCACATGTTCACCCTGACCGTCACCGACCAGGAGACGATCAGCCAGTGGCGCGCCGGCACCAGCCCCCGCCTCCAGGTCCGCTTCGAGGGAACCGTCGCCGACGACGCCCCCACCGACCACAAGGTCGGCAACAAGTGGGTGCTGACCCTCAACAACTCGATCACCCCGAGCAACGAGGTGTTCAACATCCCGCCGAAGCTCGACCCCGTCAAGAAGGACACGCAGAAGGACCCGACGGTCAGCATCGACGGCAAGACCGCCCTGCTGGGAGACGAGATCTACTACCGCGTCGACATCGACGCCAGGCAGGACAACCAGGCCTACAAGGTCTGGAGGCTCGGCATGACCGACGACTACGACGACGAGTACCTGAAACTCGACGCCACCAACGTGGAGATCACCGACGAGACCGGCAAGGACGTGACTTCCAGGTTCAACATCCAGGACAAGGACGGCGTGCTCTACGCCTACGCCAAGCTGGTCGACACCGAGATCCCCGCGACGGGCGAGACCGTCAAGGGCGACCCGCAGCCGGAAGACCTCAAGGCCTACAGCGAGTCCGACGAGCATGACCCGCTCACCCAGCCCGCCATCGACCAGTCGCTCCTCGGCCACACGTACACCGTGACCATGCCGATGACCGTCATCAAGGTCACCGACGGCTACACCGTGAAGAACAAGGCCACGCAGGTGCTCAACAAGATCCGCAAGGACACCAACGAGGTCACGAACCCCCTGAAGCCCATCAACCCGGCCAAGGACGTCACCGTGAAGGTCGGCGGCGCATCCGCCAACGGCAAGAGCCTCTACAAGGGCCGCAGCTTCCTCTACCAGCTCGACAGCTCCATCCTGCCGGCCAACCGCACCTACCCGCAGGTCGACAAGTGGGACATCGTCGACTCCCTCGACCCGGCCTTCGACGAATACACCGGCCAGTGGGCCGTGTACGCGACCCGCGACCTGCTTTCAGGCGGCGAGGTCCTCGCGTCCAAGGGCGACAGGATCGCCGGCTCCGGTTTCGACAGCTCGAAGCTCGGCGGCGACCTCTTCACCCTCTCCGCGGCCACCGTCGACGGCCGCAACGTCGTCACCATCGAAGCGACCGACCGCTACAGGGCCCTCGTGTCCGACGACTCCCATGAGGCCGGCTGGCGCGCCTACATCCAGTGCAAGCGCCTCGCCGTGACCGACCGCCACGAGAATCAGTTCACGGAGCACTACAACGACAAGACTCTCGAATCCAACGTCGTGTGGACCCGCACCCCGGACATGACCCCGAGCATCGACGTCCAGAAGTGGGACCGCAAGTCCGGCTGGCCGAACGGCGACCGCGACAATTCGAAGGACGCTTTGACCGTCTCCGGCGACACGGAGATCGTGTTCACCATCACGAACACGAGCAAGACCGACCCCGACACGAAGCAGGGCGCGGTGTTCCGCACCAAGGACATCAAGCTCGAGGACTCCACCATCGTCGGCGACGGCGAGGTCGTGGACCTCAAGTACCCGGCCGACTGGGACACCAAGGTGCTCAAGCCCGGCGAAAGCGTCGAGGTCACCGGCACGCTCAAGGGCGTCACCAAGACCCACACCGACCGAGCCAAGGTCACCGGCACCCCGTTGACCGAATGTCCGGTCGACACGTCGGCCCCGTTCGGTGACGGCACCTCGGACGACGAGTACGGCTCCAAGCCCGAGGCCGAGACCGAGAGCAAGTCCGATGACGTCGTGACCATCGACGGCAAGGACTACTGCGCGGACACCAAGGTGGAGTCCGCCACCGACGACTGGAACGGCTACCGCAAGAGCCTCGCCCAGACCGGCGCGAGCATCGCGCTGATCGCGCTGTCCGCGGTCGTCGTGCTCGGCGGCGGCGCGGCCCTGCTGATCGCGTCCCGCCGACGCGAGGCGAAGGCCCCGGCCGACACCGAGGGCTCGGAGGAGTGATCCGACGAACTTGACCCCGGGCCCGTGCGGCGGACCGTTCCCCATGATCCGCTGCACGGGCCCACGGGCGCGCCCTCTCCTTTGTGACGGCGCCGGGTTCGACTCCCGGCGGGGGCACGCCGCGGGAACCCCTTCCCCGCGCACCATGGAAACCAGGACGGGGTGGCAGGCCGGATCCAAGGTCGGATCCGGCCTGCCACCCCTTTCCCTTGCGCACCGAACCGTCGGGCACCGGCGAACCCCGACGAAACGCGCGTCACGGTGCGACGGCTACCATGGCCCATATGAGTATCTGCAAGTTCTACCGGGAGAAATGCTCCTACGTCACCCGTTTCACGGTCAGTGAACTTCTCACCATTCTTTTCCTGCTCCTAGGCGCCTCGGCGATCACGTTTTTCGCGGTCCCCTTGTTTTTCGAGCATCCAGAGCCCGATTGGACGGCGATCTTCAACGCGGCCACCCAGTTCTGGAAGGACAATACAAGACGCGGGGCTGACATCACAAGCGCAATACTGGGCTCAGTGAGCTTCCCGATCGCACTCTTCGCACTGGTCGTGTTCCGCCAGTCGAACGCGACCAACAGGCTGGAGGCATTCAACGACAAACAGAAGGAGAATTCCCTCCGGATAGGCGTCGTAATCCTCCTACTGCTCCTGCAGGCCTTCCTCACAATGGAACTCCCACATCTGACGGACGAACTGGGACGGGCACCCACCTGCATCCTCGCGCTGATGATCCTCAACTTCAACGTCTTCGTCTCACTGTCCATCCTGGATTACGCCGAATTGCTGACCATCAACGGGAAAACGGCGGAGGAGAAGCTGGAGCGCTATGAGAAATGGTTACGCGAAACAACCGGGCGCGAATCAGGGCATCCCCCGTTCGCCCATCCTCTCCTTAGAGCCATGCGGGCACCTTTCCTTCTGTACATGGCGCGTTTCCTCCTATCCTACGCCTCGCCCATTTGGACCGCCGACGCACGCCTCCCACAGAAAACTGAACTCACCCTCATCATCCTGGCCATCGCGGTCCTCTACGCGCTCATGGCGTCCTCCCTGCAGACGGTATTGCTTGCCCAGTCCTATATCGATGCGGAAAGCCGAGGGAAACGCATATCCGGAGATGCCATAGCGATGCTGATCGTTCCCGTACTGCTGCAGATCCTGGTGAACATAGCGATGCTCATATGCTATTTTTCCTGGCCGTTGTTCTTCCTTCAGTCTCTTGCGATGCTACTTACCGCGGCAAACGTGTACTGCGCGGCCCGCCGCCATCCGTCAGGCCCCTTGAAGAGAATCCGCTCAAGCTGGGTCGACCCGTACCTGATCCGCACATGTGAGGATGCGATCGCCGAACAGGAACGCATCATCCGGGCCGTCAGGGAAATCTCAACCGACGGATCCGGGACCGCGGCCGGAGGCCGCGCATGAAATCCCCGTACCGGAGGGCGGTCAGGCGCCCGGCGCCCGGCGGGCAAAGGAGACGACTCAACGGATAAGGACGGGGACATCCCTGAGACGCATCAAGAGAATACGAAATCGCGGGATGAACTCCGACCCGGCCCGAAGCCCGGCACCTTATTTTTAACCTGTATACTTCATTCATCAGAAGGAGAAAACATGGTGCCGAGGCTACCCAAGATCAGTCAACAGCAGCGTCTCGTCGTGCCGCTGACCAGCAACCACGACGTGGCGTCCCCGCTGAGGTACCCCGGCGGCAAGAGCATGCTGTCCGGGTTCATCGCCGGCCTGATCGCGCGATCGGGCATGGACCGGCCGCTGTACGTGGAGCCGTACGCCGGCGGCGCGGGCGTGGCGCTGCGCCTGCTCATGGACGACCTGGTGTCCGGGATCGTGATCAACGACTACGACCCGGACGTGTTCGCGTTCTGGGACAGCGCTGTCAACCACTCCCGCGAGTTCCTCGACAGGTTCGACCGGGTCGAGCCGACCATGGACGAGTGGAGACGGCAGAAGCGCATCATCAGGGACCCCGCCGACGAACTCGACCGCGGGTTCGCGTTCTTCTTCCTGAACCGGACCAACCGGTCCGGCGTGATCAACGGCGGGGTGATCGGCGGATTGGCGCAATCGGGACGATACAAGGTGTCCGCCAGATACAACAAGGCCCGGCTGAGGGAGAAGCTCGCGTTCCTCGGCGAGCATTCGCCGCGCATCGAGGTGACCTGCCGTGACGGGCGCCAGATCGCCCGGCAATACGCCTCACGGACCGACGCGTTCACCTACCTGGACCCGCCGTACGTCGTCAAGGGAGGCAGCCTGTACCTCAACGCGCTGACCGAACAACAGCACCGTGACCTCGCCGCGACGCTCGCGGAATCGGACGGCGCGTGGATGCTCACCTACGACGACACGGAACTCACCCGGACGCTGTACGCGGGGAACTACGGCGGCGTGTTCCCCCTCCGCTACGCCGCCGCATCGCGCCGCGAGGCGACGGAACTGATGGCGTTCTCGGACATGACGGCGGCATCGCTGCGACCCGACATCTGGAGAGGAGACGACACCCATGGCGAAAACTAGAAAGAACGATTCCTTGGAAAACCAGAAAATCCGGGACATCCCCCTCGACTCGCTGATCCTATGGACGGAGAATCCCCGAGACCCGATGCCCGGCGCGCAGACGAACGAGGAGATCATCAGACACGCGCTGGACAACGAATCCACCTGGAGACTCAGACGCCTCTCCAAGGAAATGGGAGAGGAATTCGACAAGAGCGAACTGCCCACGGTGGTGAAGAAACCCGGCACGGCACATTACATCGTCTTCGACGGCAACCGCCGCGTCATCCTGGCGATGCTCCGCAGGGACGGATTCCCCCTCGAGGGCGACCAATTCGCCCTGCCGTCCTTCCCGGACGACATGCCATGCAACGTCTGCGACGAGGAAACCGCGCTCCGGCACGTCCTCCGCAAGCATTCGGACACCGGAAGCTGGTCACAGCTGGAACGCGACATCTTCATGCACAAGTACATGGGACGGGAGAAGACCGTCCTGATCCGCATGAACGAACTCACCGGCGCGATCAGCGAATACGCCAGGCTGAACCAGAGATACGTCGAAGAGGATATCCTCAACCAGAAACACCAGCGCGAAATGGGACTCGACCCGGACAAATACGACTTCGGGATAGACGCCGGCCTGCTCCGCGAACTACTCGAAACAATCGAAGACAAGATCGAGAAGGGCGAACTGTCGACGCGAGGCAAGCGCAACGACCCGGTAGCGGCGCTCCCGGAAGACCTGCTATCGCGGATAAGGGAGAACGCCACGCACCACAGGACCGTCACCCCCCAGGACCGCTCCGACGGCAGTACCCCCTTCGCGGCCTCCGACCAGGATCCGACCTCCCAGTCCGGAAACGGGCCGTCACAGGATCCCCTATTCCCCGAAGACGCCGACGAGGAACCGGACACGCCGCCAAAGCGCCGGACACGTCAGACGCGTCCGGCATCATTCCCCGTCTTCGGGGGGAGGCTCACCCTCGTCCCGGGCGATTCCAACAACCTCTACAGGACGTTGGAATCGCTATGGCAGATGTACGAGAAGGAGAAGATCAGGAACGGCGGCGCCTTCCCGCAGATCTTCCGCATGGGGCTGCGCCTTCTCGCCGAGACGGCCGCGCAGGAACTGAACATGGATCTCAAGGAATTCGTCGATGAATACGCGACCCTGGCCAAGAAACAGATTCGGGACGGGCAATCCGGCCAGGACATACTCACCTTCCTCCACAACCAGCACGTCAAACCGGAAAACCTCACCGGACTGCTGCAGGCCGGCGCCCACGGTTACACATCCACGGGCAACAAGGAACAGACGATGGCCATCAGCATCCTGCTCGGGGAGATGCTGACCCTCAGCCGAGGCAAGAACACGAATCCCCAGTAGGGACCGGCGGCGGACGACCGGCACAGCCAGGACAGGCCCGTTCCCCCGCCGGTCCCCCGATGCCGACCAACGATGTCATGGATCACTCCCGAACGATAACGGGAACGAGTTGGTCATCGGGCGGAACGCCGGGGGAAAGCCTGTACACCCCGCCGAACCTGCACATCCGCGCCGGATCGAATTCCAACAGTTCCACCTGTTCCTTCGTGAAGGCGCAGTTATGGACGAGAAAAAGCCTATGCTGTCCGTTCAGCACGGGAAAGCACCCGTTTTCCGCGGGGTCCACCTGCACGCGGTCAACACACCAGCTACGTGTGGCCTTGATCTCCCCGTCGGCGCCGCGGATTCCCACAGGCTCGCGTGGATCACCGTTCCGGAACGCTCCGGCGATGACCTGCCCGAGGACCCCGGCCCAATTGATTCCCTGCGCCTCGCGCCAATACGAATATCTCCCCCAGTCCAGTCCCCGTTCACAGCGCAGTTCACAAAGCCCAGGGATGAGAACGGGACGAGCTCCCAGTGCCCGCCCTGCACGTCAAAGCACATATACTGCATCGAGTCCCCTCCGGAAGCCAAAACGCCGACGTGTATCGCGTGTCGGACGCCCATACCCAGCATACGTGGAACATCCGCACTCCCGCGAAGGTGTCCGACCCGGCCCCGTCGCACGCGCCTTACCTTTGACCTGTCAAACAAGCCAAGCCAAGGAAAGAAGGCAGGGACGAATGAACGGACATGACAGCATCATCCTCGCGGCGGGATCCAACGTGGTGACCAGCGCGCTCGACCTCTTCAGCCAGTTCGCGATCATCGGAGGCGGCCTGTGGGCCGTGTGGGCCGTGTACGCGGCGCGCGACCTGCACAAGGATGGCGCCGTGATCACGGCCAGGGACCTCAAGCTCACCGACGACCCCACCGGCGAACGGTCGGCGAGGCCTTTTCCATACCATCGTCCGAGCCTCTTCGGGTTCGTCGGGAACGTCCAAACCGGAGCCTTCTCGACGGCCATACCGTGGTCATGTCATCCAAAACAAGTCGAAAGGAAACCATCATGTACGGAACCACCATCGCGGCAGACAGCGGCAGCGTCGTCACCAGCGCGTTGCAGCTTTTCAGCCAGTTCGCCATCATCGGCGGTGGCCTGTGGGCCGTGTGGGGCGTGATCACCCTGGCCGGAGGACTGAAGGACCAGAACGGCCCCGCCACCCAGTCGGGCGTCTGGCAGGTCGTCGGCGGCGGTCTGATCATCGCGGCCGCGGCCCTGTTCTCCAACATCGCCCTGTAGACGGGAGGCCGCGCATGGTCGATTTCATCGTCGGCATCCTCAACTCGATAGGGTCCGGCGTCGGCGACGACCTTGTGGCCGACCTGCTGAAGACCCCCGCCGAATACAACGCGGGCATGTACCAGCTGAGCCTGACCGTCGCCCGCTCGGCGGTCAAACCCATAGCCAGCACGATACTGGCGATCATGTGCGTCCTGGAACTCGCCAGGGTCAGCACCCGGGCGGACGGCGACCGAGAGCTGGGCGTCAAGCTCGTCGCCATGGCGATGTTCAAGCTCACGCTCGTGTTCACCGCGGCCCAGCACAGCGAGCTCATGCTCCAGGCCATCGACGAGGTCGGCGACGGCGTGCTCGGCGGCATCCATTCGGCGGCGCTCACCACCGGCGCGTCGTCGGGCCTCGGGCTTGGCGACAGCATGCGCGACGCCATCGACTCCGCCGGCTGGATGGGCCAGATACCGTGCCTGATCCTGCTGCTCATCCCGTTCCTCGTCTCCAAGGGCGCGACCGTCGTCGTCACCGTCGTCATCCTCCTGCGTTTCGTGCAGATATACATGCTCACCGCGTTCAACCCGCTGCCGATCGCGTTCATCGCCCAGGAGGAGACCCGCCAGTGGGGCATCAACTACTTCAAGCAGTACGCGTCTCTGGTGTTCCAGTGCGCGACCCTGTATCTGGCGATCCTCATGTATCGCACGCTCGTGGGCGGCACGCTCAACCCGAGCAAGTTCAAGGACGGCGACAGCCTCTCCGGCTGGGTGATGGACAACTTCATCGGCCTGCTCCTGGCGAGCGTCATGCTCATCGGCATCGTCATGGCGGCCAACTCCGTCGCCAAGAAGCTCTTCGGCGGCGAATGAGACACAACGCAATCCACGAAAGGAAGCAATCATCATGGCGTTGCAGATGCCCGTCTACAGGGAACTGACCACCATCGAGTCGAAGGTGTTCATGGGGATGAGCTGGCGGCAGTGCCTCGCCGCCGTCATCCTCGCCGTCGTGTGCGGGGGAGGGTACATCGGCCTGTGGTTCGGCCTGGGCATGGACCCCAACCTCGCCATGTACCTGATCTTCCCGCCCGGCCTGCCCGTGGCCATATGGGGATGGGTGAGGCCAAAGGGCCTCATGCCCGAGAAATACCTGAAATACATCCTGCGCCACTACACGCAGCGCGAGGTCTACCTGCTCGACGGTCCGGGCAGACCATACCGCACCGGCGCGAAACCGACGATCAAGGAAAGGTGAGGAATGTTCGGAAAGAAGAAACCCCCGGTGGCCGCGTCGGCCGAAGCCAGGGCGAAGGCGCGGAGAAGGAAGGCGACGCGTCTGCCGAAGGGCGTCAAGCAGCTCATCGGCTACGACGCGATGCTGCGCAACGGGATCGCCAGACTGGGCGACGGACGGTGGAGCGCCACCATCCTCTTCCAGGACATCAACTACCAGCTGAGCCCGGAATCCCATCAGATGGAGATCATCGACCGGTGGGCCAAGCTCATCAACAGCTTCGAGGCCGGCCAGAGCGTGCAGATCGCCTCCTACACGCGCTCACGCGGCGTGCGAGAGATCCTCGCGGACGTGATGATGGACGAGACCGGCGACGGCCTCGACCATTACAGGCTCGACTACAACCGTCTCGCCCAAGGCAAGCTCGAATCCGTCAGCCGCAACACCAGCACCGTCAAGACCCTGACCGTCACCGTCCGCGAAAGCGACGAGCAGGCCGCCGTCGCGACCCTGAACGCCCTGTGCAACAACCTCGTCAGCCAGATGCGCTCCATCGACGCATGCAAGGCCACCCGGCTCGACCGCGAGCACCGGCTGCGCCTCATGGCCGAGGTGCTCCGGCCCGGCGAGGAGTTCCGGTTCGACGAACGCCGGTTCGAGCATCAGCCCGGCAAGCCCGACACCAAGGACCTCGTGTGCCCGTGGAGCATCGACGCGCGCAACCCCATCCAGCTGGACATCGAATCCCTGGACTCGAAATACCTGCATCGCACCATGTGGGTGTCCAGCCTGCCGCCGGAACTGTCCGACCAGCTGGTCAACGACCTGACCGGACTGCGCGCCCGCGTCGACGTGAGCATCCACCTCGCGCCCATGGACCGCGGCGAAAGCATGACGCTCGTGCGCCGCAAGAACGCCGAGGTCAAGATGCAGGTCATGGACCAGCGGCGCAAGAACCGCAAGCAGGGCCTCGACCCCGACGACCTTCCCGACGACCTCGCCGACCAGCAGGAACAGCTCGGCCAGCTGCGCGACGAGCTGCGCTCCACCAACCAGAGGCTCGTGGACTCGATCATCGTGATCGGAGTGTCCGCGGCAAGCCAGGAGGAGCTGGAAGTCGCGTGCAGGAACGTGAAGGCCAAGGTCAACGCGCAGTCCTGCACGGCCGAGAGCCTCAAGTTCATGCAATTGGAGGGCCTGACGGCCGAACTGCCGCTGGGCAACAACCCTCTGCCCATGAAACGCACCCTGACCACGAACAGCGCGGCCATCCTCATCCCGTTCACCACGCAGGAGGTGTTCGAGCCGCACGGACTGTTCTACGGAAGCAACGCGAGGAGCGGCAACCCGATCCTCGCGGACCGGCGCAGCCACATGAACTCCAACGGATTCGTGCTCGGCACGTCCGGCGGCGGCAAATCCTTCACCGTCAAACAGGAGATCGCCGGCATGTTCCTCAACCGTGACGACGAGGTCATCGTCATCGACCCGGAACGCGAATACCTCGCCCTCGCGGCCGCGTTCGGCGGACAGATCATCCAGATCAGCGCCGGAACCGGCACGCGCGTCAACCCGATGGACATCGTCCTGGAGGACGATTCGGCCTCCGACCCCGTCAAGGACAAGACCAACAACGTGGTCTCCATGATCGGCGCGCTCATAGGCGGCATCGACGGCCTCGACCCGCTCCAGAAGGGACTCGTCGACCAGTGCGTCAGCAACCTGTACACGTGCTACCGCAACCAGGGCGGGGGAGTGGTCCAGCCCACATTGCAGGACCTGCACGACGAATTGCAGGCGGGCGGCGACCAGGTGAGCCGGTACCTTGCCGACGCGCTCAACCCGTACATCACCGGCTCCATGAGCGGCTTCAATGGGCAGACCAACGTGGACCTGTCCAACCGGTTCACCGTGTTCGACGTGTCCGGCCTGTCCGGCGAGCTGCGCACGTTCGGCATGATGGTCGTCATCGACCAGGTGTGGAACCGCGTCATCCGCAACAAGGCCAACGGGCGGCGCACCTGGCTGTACGTCGACGAGTTCCACCGCTTCTTCTCCAACCAGTACGCCGCCGCCCAGTTCAAGGACATCTACAAGCGCGCCCGCAAATACGGGCTCGGCGTCACCGGCATCACGCAGAACGTCGAGGAGATCCTCGACCTACAGGACGCGCGCGAGATGCTGTCCAACAGCGATTTCCTCATGCTCCTGAGCCAGAACAGCACCGACGCGGACGCCCTGTGCGAGCTGCTGACCCTGAGTGAGGAGCAGCGTCAGTACTTCACCGGCGTGCTGCCCGGCCAGGGACTCATGAAGATCGGCAGCGCTTACGTGCCGTTCGACGGGCGAATCCCATCGGGCGGCGACCTCTACCGGCTGTATTCCACGACCTTCCAGGAAGGAAAGTAAACGCATGAGCGGAACCCAAGCCCACCACGCCGGAGGCACGCGCGCCCGCATCGGACGCGCGGCCACTGGCGTGGTGTCCAGCGCCGCGCAGTTCGGTGCGGACCGGACCGACATCGCCGATTCCATGGGCCACACCGCCGCCGAGATGGCGGGACGCACAGGCATGTACGGCATGTCCTCCACCATGCACGGCGTGGGCTGGACGGCCGGCAGGGCGCGCCGCGTCATGAACCGCGGCAAACGCGCCCTGCGGTCGGGCAATGGGATGCGCAAGGCGGTCGGTAAACCCAAGGTGCTGTCCGAGGCGAAGCCCAGTGAGAAGATCGGCAAACTCGCCGCGAAAGGCAAGGCGAGCCGGCGGATCGGCAAACGCATAGGCGCAGGTCTTGGAAAAGCAGGCCGGGGCGTCAAACGGATGGGATCCACCGGCATGGGCTGGATGGACAAGACCGGCGCGAGGCTCACCGCTGCCGACGAGGACTTCGCGTCCAAGCTGGGAAGCGCCACGCGCGACCTGACCTTCAAAGCGACACGCACAGGCGTGAGGGGCGTCAACTCGTCGGCCAAATTCATCTGGCGGCGTCGCCGCGCGCCCGTCAAGGCGGTACGCAGCGTGAAAGCCACCGGACAGGCCGCCATGCGTGCCGCCCGCGCCGCCGCGAACTTCGCGCGCACGGTCGTATCCCGAGCCATAGCGGGAGCCGCCTCCATCAGCCTTCCCATCCTGCCCGTCATCACGGCCATGCTCGCGGTGCTCGGCGTGCTTCTGGCCGCCATGGGCGCGTTCCTCGGATCCAACGCCAGCGAATCCACGGTCAAGGGCGTTCCCACGGAATACGAGACCGATGTGATCCGCGCCGGATCCATCTGCCAGGTCGTCACGCCGGGCGTCATCGCCGCCCAGATCGACCAGGAGTCCGGTTGGAACCCTAAGGCCGGCTCCGGGGCCGGAGCGCAGGGCATTGCGCAGTTCATGCCGTCCACCTGGGCGTCCGCAGGCAAGGACGGCGACGGAGACGGCAAGGCCGACATCTGGAACCCGCACGACGCGATCTGGAGCCAGGGCAACTACATGTGCGGCCTCGCCTCGCAGGTCGAGACGGCCAAGAAGTCCGGGAAACTGACCGGCGACACGTTGGAGCTGACCCTCGCGGCGTACAACGCTGGCCTGGGCAGCGTGCTCAGATACGGCATGGTGCCGCCCTTCGAGGAAACCATCAACTATGTGCGGCGGATCAAGGAACTTGCAGCGACCAAATACACCGCAACGGGGACCGCCGAGGGTGGTACGGTCGGCTCCCTCGAACCGAAACTGACGGTCTCCGGCGGCATCGTGTCCACGGCCGGCATCACGCCGGACACGAGATACCCATGGGGGCAGTGCACCTGGTGGGCCGCGACCAGAAGAGCCGACATAGGAAAACCGATACCAGGGTGGGGCAACGCCGCCACATGGGCAGGTTCCGCGGCGTCGGCCGGCTACACGGTGGACGGCTCCCCATCCGCCGGCAGCGTCATCGTGTTCCAACCGGGAGTATTGGGCGCGTCCGCCGGCTACGGGCATGTCGCCATGGTCGAGGAGGTCCGCGGGGACGGGTCGATCCTGATCAGCGAGTCCAACGTGCTTGGCCTCGGCGTCATATCCACACGCGAAATCAGCGCCTCCCAACTGGCCGCAGCCGGAAGTGGCGTCCGCTACATCCACTGAAAGGAAAAACAAGCATGGAACCAAAGAGGAACAGGATCATCGCCGCGACGGGATTTGCGGTCGCGCTCCTCATCCTGGGAGGAAACGTCGCGGTGATATGCGCCGGCAACGGAACCGCGGAGGACACGCAAAGCACCGTCGCCCGGCCGCGAACGAAAACCGAACCCGGACAAAAAACGGCTGGAGACGAAGAGACCGAGCCGGCGACGCCGACGGAGGATGATCCGTGCGCCGATCTCGCGCCGAAAGCGCTCGGCGTCTACATGGACGACGAACGAGGCCAACTCGAAGGCGAATACTTCACGCCGGATGCCGCAGGCCTCGACATACCGGCATCATCCATAGCCCCGCAGCCATTGCCCGAGACCGAGTTCACCGGCTTCCCCGTGTCCACGGGGCGGCGGGTGGTGACATGCGCCGTATCCACCGGGCTGGAGGCATCCTGGGTGCTTGACTACACGCTCATTGACGACGGCTGGCGATGCGCGGCGGTCAAGGGCCCATTGGAAGGCGGATACCGGGTGCATGAAGGCAAACCAGAGGAACAAAAGTGATGAGGGCAAACGAACAGGATCAGCCAGTCCTCATCAAAGACGAGGGCGGAGAGGAATGACCAGGATCGACAGGAAGACGGGTGAGCCGATTCTCAGCCCCAAGCTTACGGCCGACCAGCTGTACGCCATGGCCAACGAGCCCGGTTGGCGCCCATGGATGCGCCTGATCGCCGAACATCCACACGCGTGGCCGGCACTCATAGACTGGTGGCACAACGCGCAGAGGCAGGGCTTCGACGCGGCTGGAGCGGCGCCGAAGCCTCCCGAATCCATGCGCCGTCGCCGCCGCGTCGCCATACCATCCGCGCCACTGCCGCCGGAAGACGAACCAGGACAGGAACCCGTGCCGGCATCTATGGAATCTGTGGATGAGACCCGGACCGCCGAGCCGGAACAGTCCCATCCCGACGATTCCGCGGAGAAGGCCCTGAAGGACGCCGACGGCGATTTCGCGGCGCTCGAACAGGTCGCCGCCCCGGAGCCAACCACAATGAGCCTCCCGCCCATATCGGAACCGGAGCCGACGGAAACCGGGAAGACCGAGAGACCAGGAGGGCTGTCGGCGGCCGTCACCTACTCGGCCGACCTCGACGATCTGAAGGTGCGCCGCGTCTTCCCGGTCGGGAAAGCGCTCGTCGCGATCGTCATGGCCGCGAGCCTCATAGCCGTGTCCTGGATGGGACTGCAAATCAAAAACCGCCACGTCGCCGCCATGCGGCAAGAGGCGCATGAGACCGCAATCAGCGCATGCGACTCGGCCGAAGCGACACGCAGGACCATCCAGTCCGACCTGGACAGGACCACGGCCAAAGCCTCCAAATTATTGAAAGGCACCAGTCGCGGCCAGGTCGCGGATCCCAAGACCCTTGATGCGTTGAACCGGCTCCTGGGCGCAAAGACGACCACCATCAGCGGTTCCTGCGCGTCCGACGCCGCCACATCCGACCTGGACAGGACCACGGCGTCGCTGCACAGAACGACCAAAGAGCTCAAGAACCGTCTCACCGACCTCAAGGCCGCAACCAAGGCCGTCGCCGACAGCAAGCTCGACAAGACCGTGGACGACGCGAACGCGCTGTACAAGGAGACCGACGGCAGGGTGGCGGACGACAAGACCCGGGAGACCCTGCTGAAGGCGGTCAAGACCCGTGACGCGGATGCGATCGCGAAAGCCGTGAAAGAGGTCAACGAATCGAAGACGGCGAAGGAAAAGGCCGACGCGGAGGCGAAGGCCAAGGCAGAACAGGAAGCGGCCGCGGCTGCCGCCGCCGCGCAGCAGCAGGCCCAGGCGTCGCAATCCCAATCGGCTCCACAGCGGCAAACGCCCTCATATTCGGGAGGAAGCCAATCGCAATCCCAAGGAAGTTCCGGATCCGGTTCCGGAACCGGACGACGCCCGTCTTCGGGAGGCTCGTCGTCCTCCACCAATACGGGCGGAGCCTCGCCGGGATGGTCCGTGCCCACGCCATCAGACGGGGGCACCGGCTTGCCCGGCAGCGATCCGGGGCTCTGATTCGTGAAAGGTGTAGCTGTTGGGCTTCATGCCGCTGCCTTCCATTCTTTGGAGTGCCTGAGCGTGGATTTCGGTCTAGCGATGGCGGTTCCCGGCCATGCCTTGCGGCTGAGGAACGGGTGGAGTCCTCGCAGGCTGTAGATGCATTTGTCGTTGTCCAATTGCGCGAGCTCGTCGGGTGTGAGGAGTTCGCGTCCGGTGCGCTGGTAGTTGGTGGTGTGGCTGCCGGACACGCCCTTCGAGTCGCTGGTGGTGCGGATGTCGATGGTTTCCTTGCCGAGCAGCTTGCTGAGCCATTCAGTGGTGGACTGCTCGTTGCCGCCGAGGAACAGCACCGAGTCGCAGTTGCCTACGATGGTTTCCCACGAGTCCTTGTACATCGTCTTGAGCTGGGCGATGGTCTGGAGGATGATACTGACGCTGACCTTGCGCGAGCGGATCGTGGCGATGAGCTTGTCGAAGTTCGGGATGCGTCCCACGTTGGCGAACTCGTCGAGGAAGCAGTGCAATGGCGTGGCGAGGCATTCGCCGGGGTAGGTGCGGCAGCGGCGGATGATGCTGTCGAACAGGCACTGGTAGAAGATCGCGGCCAAAAAGTTGAATGTCGGGTCCTCGTCTGGCAGGGCGAGGAAGATGGCCGTCTTCCCGTTGGGATGCTTGTATCCGCCCTTGTGCTCGTCCGCATATCCGCCGATCCGGTCGATACCGAGGTTGTCGTCGGAGAGGATCTCCCGGACCGGGCCGACTGTCAATGGGGCGAGACGCACGCCGAGGCTGATGATGATGCCCTTCTTGGTCTCTCCCGCGCCCTGGGTGAAGGGCCTGTACTGGCGGGCCGCGAACTTCAGGCCCTGGGCGAGACGCCATGCCTCGCGCAGGTCCGGATCGTCGTGGTCCGCGCCGTCGCGATTCCATTCGGCGCGGGTCTCCTCATAGATCTCCGTGGCGGTCCGGGCGACGGCGTCGACCTGGCTTTCCTTGGTCTCGTCCTGTTCGCTGGCCTCGAGCAGATCGCGCATGTCGGCGACCGCGTTGAGGGTCTGGCCTGCGTCGATGTTCAGGCAGTCCTCGAGGATGTCGTCGGGCAGGTAGTAGACGAACGCGGTGAGCGCGGTCAGCAGGCTGCGTTCGGATTTGGTCCAGAAGTCGTCGGTCTGGTGCTCCTTGGGTGTGGAACCGTTGGTGTTGTCCATGATGTTGGTGACCAGGCGCATGATCGCCACGTCGGGCTTGTCGGGGTCGATGTATCGCATCGGGTTGAATTTCGTCTCGCTGGTCAGGTCCACCAGGTCGAGCTGTTTGACCGTGTAGCCCATCTTCTTCAGTTTTCCGCTGGTCTTCGCGTAGAGTTCGCCCTTCGGATCGGTGCATGCGTAGTTCATGCTGCCCTTGAGGATGTTGGGGATGACGTGCGTGGCGGTCTTGCCTGAACCGGATCCGCCGATCACGGTGGTGTTGAGGTTGCGTCGCGTGGCCTGGGCGTCGAGGCTCAGGCCCTCGGTGGCTGTCATCTGGAGGTTCTGCCTGGTGTCGTTGTCGGTGTATGGGGCCATCTCCCGGCTGGTGGACCAGCGTGCGGACCCGTACTCCTCGCCGTCCCTCCAGTTGCGTTGGCTCGTGCTCCACCGGTAGAGGTGGAACAGGCCGACAGCGCACGCGCCGCCCAGTCCGCACAGGAGGCTAGTCCGGTCGAATCCCAGGGCGGTCGGATGCTGGAGCATGGTCGTCATGTCGTCCATGATCCGTTCCACGCTTTCGCCGGCCGTGATGCCGGCCTGGACGCGGGTGGCCGCGAGGTCGGCGAGCCAGAATCCCGCGAGGATGGTCAGTGTCTTGATGGCGATTCCTCTTATTCGTTCCATGGTTGTTCCTTTCTATTGTTTTCTTTCGTTGAGGTTCTCGTTGAGTCGGGTCTTGAACCGCTCGTACAGCGTCTTTCTGCTGGTGATCCGCCCTTCGTCCGGGTCCGTTCCGGTCTTGGAGTCGTTCCCGCCGGCCGCTTCCGTGTCCGGGCCGGCTGCCGGGGGTGGGAGGGGCGTGACGATGGTCATGCCGGCCGGGTCGGCGTCGATGCTGAATGGTCGGCCGCCGGCCATGATCGTGGACATGAGCCGGCCGACGTGACTGTTGATGTCGATCCATTCGCCGGTGCCGGTCTTGTCCGGTCTGATGCCGCTGACGGTGGTCCGTGTCATTGCTCCCCGTCCGGCTCGTCGTGGCTGGGGTCGAATGCGAGGCTTGTGGCCTCGATATCGATGCCGGAGCCCTCGTCTCCGGCGGTGCCTTTGACCATGAGGCGAGATCCCTTGTGCGCGTTGTCGCGGATGTTCGCCGAGTGATCCTCGCCGCTGGCATGGATGGTGATCTTCGGCCCGTCGGCGTCGGCCAGTGTCTCGAGCAGCCAGTCGTCCTGTCCTCCGTGCGGCTGCGGATCTCTGATGAGGGTGCCCTCGAACCAGATGACGGGTTCCGGCTGGTCGTTTGCTTCTGTTGTCATGTGTGCCTTCTGTTCCTTCGTGTGGAATGAATGCGGGGCGGCGCGGAAGCGCGCCGCCCGTGGCTGGAGAGGATCTACAGTCTTGGCCCGCGACGCTTCGTCGTGGATTCTGTCTGTGCGGGTGCTTCGCGGTCCAGGCTCTGGGCCGGCTGGGGCTCCTTCAGCTGGTCGAGCTGGTGGAGCGTCCACGTGGACAGTTCACTGTCGTATGAGGCGCGGGCGAGGATCTCGTCGCGGTTGTCCCAGACGAGCTGGTCGGCCTGCTGTTGGGTGACGCCCGTCCAGTCGCCCTGCTCGTTGATGCGCATGAGCGGGTCCGTCCGCGGGTCCCATCCGCCCATCTCGCGTTTCTCCGCGATGTCCGCTTCGGTGAGACCGTCGCCGGCGAGCTGGACCGCCTTGTCGGACGGGTAGGTGAGGTAGGCGGCGATGTCGTTCTCGGGGTCGTGAGCGTTGACCTCGCTTACGATGCCGTGGAGGATCCCGACCGCGGTCGGGTCGGGGGAGTCGTATCGTTCCAGGATGTGGCTCGCGTGTAGGCAGGACGCCTTGCGGTGCCGCTCGTAGAGTATGGCCGGATCCTCCTCGACCTTCGTCACGAGGTATCCGGCGTCCTCCCTCGCCTTCATCGCCTGGTCGCGGTCGAAGGCGGTGCTCAGGTATGCGATGTGTCTGTCGGGGTCTCCGGGCTTCCGCCACCGGTAGGCGTATTCCTCCGGCGGCTGTTGCGCGGCCAGGTGGCTCGCTTTGGATGTCCGGCCGAGGCCTCCCGAGCGTTCCCAGTCCTTCACCGCCTTGGCGAGTCTTCCCTCCGCGTCGGGGTCGGAGGGGTCGATGACGGTGTGTTCGCGGTCGGCCATGTCGTTGTCGTCGTATTGCCATTCCGCTTGTGGCCGGTTGGCGTAGGACACCTCGATCCGGCCGGCCAGACGGTCCGTGTCCTTCCATGCGGGGTTGTCGTGGAAGTCGATCTGCACGGCGCGTCCGTCCGTGAGCCTTGCCTCGAGGTAGTTGCCCATGGCGTTGCCGCCTTGGGTGATGCCGGTGATGTCGGGGTCCTGTTCGAGCAGTCGTCTGACGTTTTCCTGGGTCAATGGCATGTTCTCGCTCCTTTCCTTTTGCGTGGTTTTCTGGTCTCTACCTTCCGTCTCGCGGGTCTCGTCGGGTTTGGACGTCAGTCGTTCGAGTTCGGCCTGTTTTTGCCGGTATTCGTCCTCGTGGGCGAATGGTTCGGCCAGTGTCTCCTGCGCGGCGGCGAGTTCCCTTTCGGCGTCGGTCAGCCGTTCCGTGAGCTTGCCGGGGTCGGTGGCCATGTTCCTGACGATCCGGTCGAGCTGGCTGACGATGCTGGATGGTCCGGTCAGGTAGGGGCCGGGCATCTCGGTGCCGGATTCGTGTTCGTGGATGGCCTTGACGGCCAGGGTGATCCGTCCGCTGGTGGCCGCTCTGTGCGCGATGACGGGCAGGCCGTCGTATTCGGCTATCGTGTCCCCGTCGTGCGCTTGGTGGGCGGCCTGGTGGAGGAACCTGCATGCGGTCTGCCGGTCGGCGACCGGCTGGCCGTTGATGGTCATGCCCTCCCATCGGCCGTTCATGCGCGCGGTCTGGTGGATGCTCAGGGCCTTGGAGGCGAGCGGCTTGTCGTCGGTCTTCTCGCGGATGGTCCGGCGCAGGAGCTTGACGCGTGGCTGGAGCTGCTGGCCGATGTCCCTGCGGGTGTCGGCCTTCTGCTGCGCCCATGAGGCGCGCAGGAGCTTCAGCTGGTTGATCTCGTTCTCCAATGTCATGCGGCGTTGGATGTCGGGGTCGCCGGTGGCCAGCGCCTTGATGTTGGCGAGGGTCACCACGTCGGCGTCGAGGTCCGCGGCCTCGCGGGCGGGGCTCTTCGAGCTCATGAGCTGGCTGATGAACCTTTGCTTGCGTTCCACGGTCTGGTAGCTGTATGCGTCGAACGTGCCTTCGGTCACGTACCGGTAGTCGCGCACGTGGTCGTACGTGTTGCCCTGGCGTTGGATGCGTCCGAGACGCTGTTCCAGGTCGGCGGGACGCCAGGGGCAGTCGAGGTCGTGGATCGCGGCGAGACGTTCCTGCACGTTGGTGCCGGTGCCGAGCTTCTGGGTGCTTCCCATCAGCACGCGGATCTCGCCGGACCTGACTTTGGCGAACAGCTGCTCGCGTTTGGCGGGGTTGTCGCCCGCGTCGTGCACGAACGCGATCTGCTCGGCGGGTACGCCCAGTTGGATGAGCCGGTCCTTGAGGTCCTGGTAGGCGTTCCATCCGCCTGACGCGGGCGTGCTTGAGTCGCAGAAGACGAGCTGCGTTCCCAGACGTGGGGTCTCCTCATGCCAGATCCGGGCGACGTTCTCGGCGCATGCCTGGATCTTGCCGTTCTCTAGAGGCCGGTCGTTTTCGTGGCCTTTGAGGAGCTTGGGGTCGAGGGCGATCTTGCGTCCGTCGCCTGTGATCCGCAGGAGGTTGTCGATCTCCGGCGGCACGTCGCCGTCGCGTACGCGGTCCGCCCTGTCGGACAGTTCCTCCATCTCATCCTTCTGTTGGTCGGTGATGGGCACGGGCACGGGCACCTGTTCCAGTTCGGGCAGCGGCAGCTGGATGTCGTCGTTGGTGATCATGTCGGTGAACTGCTTCACCGCGTTCATCAGTTCGGGCAGGTTCTGGAACCGCGCGAACCTCTGCTTGACCTGGAAGCCGTTGCCTTCGGGCTTCAATTCCACGGTGGGCACGACCTGGCCGTAGATGCCAGCCCATGCGGCGAACGTGTCCAGGCCCTGCGCCTTGAGGGTTCCGGGCGCGAGGTAGCGCTGCATGTTGTACAGCTCGCTCATGCTGTTGGATACCGGCGTGCCGGTCATGAACGCGATGTTGCCGCCGTGCCCGGCCTCGCGCAGCCATTCGCATTTGTCGAGCAGGTCCTCGCATTTCGCGGCGGACGACAATTGCATGCCCAGGTCCGCGGAGGCGACGGGCACGCCGAGGTTCTTGAAGTGGTGGGCCTCGTCGACGATGAGCATGTCCACGCCCAGCGATTCGAACTCGATGCCCGCCAATGCCTTGTCGTCGCGTGACTCCTTGCCGTCGCGCAGACGCTGCATGGCGGTCTCGGCGCTTTTGCGCGCCGCCTCCAGCCGTTTGACGGTCGGGTCCTTGTCACCCCTGGCCTTGGCGGCGGCCTCGACGGCCAGGGTGAATTCTTCGACTCGGGCGCGCATGTTGCGCAGCCGGCGTTCCTTGCTGACGTGCAGCTGGCTGAACCGGCTTTCCGGCACGATCACCGCGTCCCAGTCGCCGGTGGCGACCCGTCCCCAGAAGCGTCTCACCGATTCCGGGTTGCGTTGCGCGTCCTTGTCCATGACGAGGATCCGGCCGGCCGGATACAGCCTGAGCACGTCGCCGGCCCACTGGTCCACGAGGTGGTTGGGGACCACGAGCATCGGCTTGGACGCCTTGCCGAGGCGTTTCGCCTCGTGGGAGAGGGTGACGCCCTCGAACGTCTTGCCGGCTCCGACGACGTGGGCGATGAGGGTTCCCTCGTCGCTGCGCAGGGCGCGGGCCACCGCGTCCTTCTGGTGCGGACGCAGGGCGACGCCGTGGGCGATGCCGGGCGTGGTCAGGTAGGATCCGTCGATGTGGCGGGGCCGCAGGCTGTTGAATCTGCGGTTGTACAGGGCGGTGAGCCTTTGCGCGCGGGCGGGGTCCTTGAACACCCATTGGTTCCACGTGTCGCGGATCGCGTTGGCCTTCTCGATGGCGGCCATCGTGGCCTTCTGGTCCTTGACGCGTTTGGGCTTGCCGGCCGGCGTGGTCTCCGTGGGGGAGTCCTTGGTGACGGTGATCTGCGCGTTGTTCAGGCATGCTTCCAGCAGTTGGAACGGGTTGCGGTCCTCGGTGCCGTAGTTCTTCGCGGCCTTGTAGTCGATGTCGCTGCCGCCGGAGTAGCCGACGCGCCATTGTCCGAGCTGGGGGATCCAGTCGGTTGAGTATTGGGCGAGCTTGCCGGGCGTGAGCCCTTGGCCTCGCACGTTGAACGTCTCCATCATGAAGTCGTGGATGTCCCTGGCGGGGATCCATGGGGCTCCCAGCGGCGCCTTGATCTGTTCGGTCTCCAATGGGGTGGGCTGCACGCGTTCCAGCAGGTCGGCCACGTGTTCGAGCCGTTCCGCGTCCGCCTGGTCGGCGTGCGCGGCCTTGGCGTGCTCCGGCTGCTTACGCCATTGTCCGAGCTGCTCCTCGCGGCGCGCTCGGAACTCCTGGTAGTCGTCGGGGCGCGCGTCGATGATGCGGGGCGGCGTGCTGTAGGCGTCGTGCGGCGCCCCTTGGCACAGGCCGGGCAGTTCGCGGGCGATGCCCCAGATCCATTCGCTGACCGACATGTCGGTGGCGAGCCGTTCGGCGAGTCGCATGGGGTCGTCGGTGCCGGGCATGAGCTGGCGCGCCATCGCGCCGATGGTCGTGTCCGTCCATATCGTGCCGCCGTGCTCGTCGTGGGCTGAATAGCTCTCGAACAGGTTGGAGAGGATCGCGGTCTTGTCGGCGGTTTCGATCCGGTCGGTGTGGGCGATCTTGTGGACGAACAGGGCGAGGTCCCTGACGGGCATGTTCCGGTCGGCGAGGGTCGGCGCGTAGTGCTGCGGCGCGTCGCCGTCGCGCCATGTCCAGCACAATGCGTCCCACAGTGGGCTGGTGCCGTGTGATTGGTGCCATGCCGGCGCGTGCCACGGTTTCCGCTCTCCGGTGTCGGATCGTTCGAGGGTGACGCGCGCATGCTGTTCGGGAAGTTCCTCCACCGCCCGCCAGGCGAGGGCGAGGACAAGTTCCGGGTTGCGGTTCCAGCCCATGGTCCATCCGTGTCGTCCGTCGTTGATGCGTTCGATGACCGGCGCCGGATCCCTGTAGGATTCGGCGGAGTACGGGTCCTTGAGGCTGCTCCACACGTCCGTTCCCGCGGCGTCGATCCATTCGCCTGCCTGCTCCGTGGCGGGCATGTCCTCCGGCGTCGCGTAGGTGGCTGCCGCGAACTGTGTCATGGCCTCGGTGCCGGCACGGCGCTTCAGGTGTTCGGCCATGGCCGTGACGTGGCTGAGTTTCGTTCCCACGTCGCCGGTGAGATAGTCCTCGGCGGGCATGACGTCGCCGGTGTCGGGGTCGCGTATGATCCGGTCGCCCAGGCTGGCTTCGGCCTCTTCGACGGTGGTGTCGGCGAGGCGCGCGATGAGCTCCAGGTCGACCCTGCCGGCGCGGTCGAGGCTGATGTTCAGCGCGTCGTCCAGACTGTCCGCATGGTCGGGCATGGGCGGTATGGGGCTGATGGTCCGTTGCGAGAGGCATTTCGCCTTGCCGACGAACCTTCCTTTTTCGTCGGTCTCCTCCAATGCCATGACGAGGTGGCGGCCGGATTCCTCGCTGTCGTAGGCGCGCCGGTTGACGCGGTCGTTCAGTCGTCCGAACTCGCCCGTGAACCGGTCGTACGCCCGGTCGAGTTCGGCACGCTTGGCTTCCACGCCCGGGTCGTCGACGCGGGCGGGGTCGAGTTCGAGGCGTTGGAGTTCCCGTGCCAGGTCTCGCAGGCGGATCATGCCGCGCAGGCGCCGCGCCTCGTCGCCCTGGCCGTGGGCGATCTCGGTGACGGTGATTCCGTCGCCGTACCAGACCACTCCTCGCTGGTCGACGGAGTATTCGAACGGTGCCACGTGGTCCGGGCGGACCACGATCTCTGCCCGTCCGGCCGGTTCCGTCTCGCCCAGCGACAGCGCCTGGCCGTGGGCGATCTGCGTGGTGAGCAGTTCGCGGAGCCGTTCGCCGACCTGTTCCGCGTCACCCTGGAAGACGACGTCGAAATCGCCGCCGAACCGTCCGATCACCGGTCTGATGTCGCCCACCGCGTGTACTGGCATGTCGTCGGCGACCGCCTGGTTGACGTTGACGGTCACGTCCTGGTATCCGGGCACGGCGATCGGTGCGGAGTGGATCCATGCCTCGTCGGGCGTGCGGTCGAGCGTCCGTTCGCGCTTGCGCAGCACGAGCACGTCGGTGACGGCCTCGGTGCCGGCCTGGCGTGCGAACGTCGAGGACGGCAGGCGCACCACGCCGACGAGCTCGGCCTTCCTCGCGAGGTCGGCGCGCATGGTCTCGGAGCGTTTGTCGAGCGTGTACCTGCTGGTCAGCAGCATCGCGACGCCGCCGGGGCGCAGCGCGTCCACCGAGCGGGCGACGAAGTAGTCGTGCAGGGGGAGGCGGGATGTGCCGCCGTCCGTGGTCCGGTAGTCGAGGCTGATGTCGCCCGAATAGGGCACGTTGCCGATGGCGAGGTCGAACGATCCCTGTTGGATGGTGCAGTCCGCGAGGTCCGCGTTGAGGATCGTGGCGTCCGGGTTCAGCGCGGCGGCGATGCGTGCGCTGATCGGGTCGAGTTCCACGCCCGACACGTGCGCCTTGATGTTTCCGGGGATGCCGGCCATGAAGTTGCCGGTGCCGCATCCGGGTTCCAGTACCTGGATGGGTGTGGGGCCGATGCGGAGCGCGTCCCACATGGCCTTGACCACGGGGCCGGGCGTGTAGTAGGCGGTCAGTGTGGAGGCGCGTGCCTGCGCGTACTCGTCGTCGTCGAGCAGTTCGCGGATCTCGGCGGCCAGGGCGGCCCATTCGGGCTTGTCGGAGAATGCGTCCGCGCATCCGCCCCATCCCGAGTATCCGCGCAGCGTGTCCGTCTGCTCCGTGGAGGGCGGCTCGCCGCCGTTTCCGTCGAGCGCTTTGAGCGTCCGGATGGCGGCGATGTTCGCTTCGGCGCGTTCGCGGGGCGAACGCGCGCGTTGCGAGTCGAGGGCCGCTAGAAGCTTTCCACGATCTCGTGGATCGCCATGCTCATCGACTCCGCTTGCGCCTCGTTCATCCCGTTGAGCCGGTCCAGGTCGGTCATCTGCGGTGCCGCCTTCAGGCAGTCCGTCCGGTTGAGCAGGTGCCTGGACTCCATCAATTGGTCCATGATCTGCGCCTGGCGTTCCCTCGTGCGTCTCTCGATGTCCCGCAGATGCTCCTCGAGCACGTTGGCCATCATCATCTCCCTGAACCGCTGCGGATGGTTGTCCATCAGCCAGTTGATGCGCATGTTCTGGATTCCGTGCAGGCTGCTGCGGGTGAACACCTTGTACGGCACCGCCCACTTGTTGAACAGTTCCGGATGCGCCGCCCGGCGCTGCTCCATCGCCTTGAGGTGCCGCTCGTAGAGCGCCTTGAGCTGCGGGTCGGTCCATGTCATCTCGTCCATCATTGTTCCTTTCTTCGATATTGTTTTCCGTGCCGGAGGATTGTGTGAAACGTTTTACCACAGGTTGCGGCGTGGTTTCGCCGGGCGTGGCGGCGCCGACGCCGAGCTTGTTCTCGGCGGCGATCCGCGCGTCCCGCCGGCCGAGTCCACGGAGCCGGTTCTCCCGGTATTCGGCGGCCACGGCGGCTATCGTCTCGTCGTCCGCGCCGCGTGCGCGGAGTCGTTGCACCGCGACGTGGCCCACCGTTATCTCGTATCCGCGCACCTGTTCCGCCGTCCTGTCGGCCTGCCGCTGCTCCTCCTCGAGAAGGCCGAACAGGTCCAGCTGCTCGTATTCGGCCGAGGCCGTCCGCTTCGCGTATAGGCGTTTTCTCACCATGGTTCTCTCCTTTCTTATAGGGTCTTCCGCTGCCCGCGGTTCTGGTCGAGGCCGGGTGCGGGCATGGCTGTGTTGAGTCCGTCGAGGTTCTCCCTGAGCCTGGTATGGAACCGGTCAAGCGTTGACTTCAGGTCCGTGTGCCGTCGCTCCGGATCGTCGCGGCGCGTCGTCTCCGGTGATTCGGCTTTCGTCTCCGTGACGGCGGCTAGGGCCGGCGAGCCGGCTTCGTCGTGGTCCCGTCCCTGTTCCGTCGACGTGGTCGGCTCCGTTTTCCGTGGCGTGTCCGTCGCCTCCGCGTCCTGTTCGACGGTTGGCCGGCTCGCCGTTTTGTCTCTGTCCTGCGTCGGTTCCTGTGTGCCGGCGAGTTCCTGGATGAGCAGTCCGGCGGCCTGGCGGCGTTGGCGGCTGGTCCACCGTCCTTCGTCCGTTTCGGCGGTCCGGTCGACGAGTCGGCGCGCCCATTTCATTGCGACGGCCGGCTTGTACGTGCCAGCGCGCTGGTATTCCGTGAACCGGCCCTGCATGCGGCTGATTTGCGGCCAGGATTCCTCCACGGTTTTCGAGGCGAGTTCCACCGATGCCGTGTCGAGCGTCTCCTCGGCGTCGCGGTTGCGTTTCTGCGCGTCGATGATCGCCTGGACGAGCGTCTGCGGGTCGACCTGCATGGTGCGGCGTTCCGTGCCGCGGCCGGTGAACAGTTCGACCGGGGTGTCTGGTTTGAATCTGAGGTTGACTGCCCGCCCCTCGTTCTTCTGCCTCTGGTTCTTTCCGCTCATGAACATGTCGGTGGCCCAGCCGGTCAGGTCCTGTCCGTCGATGACGGTGCCGCGGGGGAGGCCGACGATCATCTTCGGCCAGTCGCGGCCGTCCTTCGCGCGCAATATATAGGTATGCGCGAGCCTGTTCGCCACCCACGCGTTCGGCCAGACCTGTTTTGTCGTCGCGGCCGTCCGGGCTGGCGTCTGTGTCGCGGCGGCGGGGTCGGCGGACTGCGCTGGCTGTTCCTGCTGGGGGAGCGCTGGCGTCGGTGAGACGGGGCGGCCCTGGAGGATGGCCATGGCGGCCTGGTCGGTGAACTCGTCCCAGTCCGGGGCGCGCCGGCCGTCGTTCAGGTTCAGCAGCGGCTTCTGCTCCAGTCCCGGTTTGAGCAGTCCGCTGCGCATGACGCGGCCGGTCATGCCGTGGGCGACTGGCCCGCCGGTCTGTTCGCGCCAGTGCTGGTATTCGTCCCGGTAGACGCGGCTTTGGGTGAGCAGTTCGCCGTCGCTCATGCTTTTCGCTGGGAAGGATTCCCTCATGTCCTCGCTGTGGCTGATGGTCGTGACCTGCATGCTCAGGTCGTCGTATTGCAGGTGCTTGAAGCTCATCGCGTCGAACAGTCCCTGCTGGTTCCGATGCCAGGAGAAGACCATGAGGTCGTATCCGTTGTCCTCCAGGAAGAACACGCAGGGGCGCGGCTCGTGCTCGACCGCGTTCTGCATGAGGCTGGCCTGGAGCAGGTCGGGGTCGAGCCGGCCCGCTGCGGACGCGGCCGCGGCGAGGCTGGCGCTCCATCCCATCGAGAGAGGCCGTCCCGTCGTCGGATCCGTCATGCGGTACTGGCCCGGCGTGGTCACGGTGTCCCACCGGTCGGGATGGCGGTGGTTCCATTGTTCGATGCCCGCGAGCATCGCGTCCATCGGGCTTTGCCCGTCCGCCGGTCGGATGGCGAAGGATTCGGTGGCGCGGGTGGTGTCGCCGGCGATTATGTTCCGGTGAACGATGGTGTCGCCAGGACCGTAGATCATGCCCACCGAGTCCTCGCCGGCCGTCCTTGCCGTGCCGGCCGTCCAGATCGTGTCGCCGGACGAGGCCCACATGGTCACCGGCCATGGGGTCGGGTCGTTGGTTCCGTTGATGGTGTCCTGGAAGATCGCGGCGCGTTTCGTCGCCTGTTCCTGCTGGTTCATTGTGGTTTCCTTTCAGCGGCCCTTGCGGGGCGTGCGGTCCCTGTTCTGGGTGGGTGGCATGTGGTTCTTCTGTTCGGCGAGGTTCTCGTTGAGCCGGGTCTTGAACCGTTCGAGCAGTGCCTTCTTCGATCGGATCGGCTTCGGCTTCTGCGCTTTGCCGGTCGGCTTGGGGCCATTGGTTCTGGCTTGCGTCTGCTGTTGCGGGTCCTTCGACTGGGTTTCGGCCGGCGTGGGTTCCGGCTCCGTTGCCGGCGTCTCCCGGCTTGGCTCGGGTGTCTGCGCACGGTTCTGCTCCTGGGTTTGCGCGCCCTGCCCGTAGTCGTCTCGCAGGATGGCGTCGAGCTCGTCGCGCAATGCCGGGTCGGCGGCGGCCTTGCCGATGATCCGGTCCGCGAAGTCGCGGCCGGCCTGCTCATTCCATGTCGTGTCGCCCATGAGCTTGTCCCACGAGAGTTCGGGATGCCGGGCGGCGAGGCTGTTCGCGGCCATCTCCATGACCTCCGGATCCACGAAGTCCCATGCGATGCGCTGGGGCGGCATGGGCTTCGCGGCCGGTTCGACGGGCGTCTCCCGTGCCGGGGTTTCCGGTTCGTTGCGGGTCTGTTCCGTCGTCCGTTCCTGCTGTTCCGTCTGCTCGACGGCGAAGTCGTCGTCGGCGACGTCCAGGCCCATGCCTTTGAACGCGCGTTGCACGGCGTGGCGGACATGGTCCTCGTCCCTGCCGGCGAAGTGCAGGATGAATTGGCCCTGGTCGGCGCGTTCAAGGTGATAGTCGATGCCGGCTTGCTTGAGGCTGCGCTGCACCTCGCGCATGGTCGAGTCGTCGAGTTGCAGCTCGTGCAGGTCGCCGTCCTTCTTCCTCTGCAATCGTTTCTCGGACATCTCGCCGCTGTCGATCCCGTCCTTCACGGCCGCGCCCGCGGCGTGCACGCCGGTCTTTGCGAGCTTCATGCCGGAGCGGAGCATCGCCATGGCCACGCCCTTGGGGATTCTGAGCATGAGCTTCGCGCCTCCGGTGATGATGGTCTGGACGGCGTTCTGGATCTTCTCCTCTGCCTGTTCCTCGATTGGCATTGTTGTTTCCTTTCTGTTGTCGGTTGGTGTTTTCCCGGGCGGTTCAGATGGACCGTCCACGCTTGTGCTGTTGCTGCTGTCGTTCGCGTTGCTCGGTCTCCGTCTGCTCGCGGTCGCGGGTCGTGCGGATCTCCCGTTCGATGGCGGACAGCTCGCCCTCATACCGGTCGCACAGGGCCTCGCGGCGTTCCATCTCGCCGCGCGTCTCGGCCACGAGGTCGGGGTCTCCCTGTTGGATCGCGTCGTGCAATGCGATGACGGCGGCTTGCAATTCGTCGTGCGATTCGCGGACCTTCCCGCGCAGCAGCCTGAGTCCCTTGGCACTGTCGCCGCCCGCGAGGCGGGTCCATCGGATCGCCGCGTTCAACGCCTTCGCCTCGCCCGCCAGTTGGTCGAGGCGTCTTGCCTGCGCCTGGTAGTAGCGCTGCTGTGCGGGACTGACCCCGTATCTGAGGGGCAGTCGTTCGGGCGTGGTCTGCGGTTCGAGCCGGCTCGTGGGCTCGCCGAACCACTGGTAGAGGCCGGTCGTCGGGGTCTTGCCGGCGTACCGGTTGGACGGGTCGAGGATGATCTGGTCGCGGTCGCGGGGAAGGAACGCGCGCAGCGTGGAGCCGCCGTCGTCCACGAGACGCTTCGCGTCGAACGTGATCTTCTTCTTCCGGTGGGTGCCTGGCAGCCACACGGTGACCGTCTTCCTGGTCTGTTTGGCGACGAGTCTGCGGTTGAATGTGATGGGGATGACGGGCGTGTGCGCGAGTCCGGCCATGATGTTCGTCATGTCGTATGCCTGGCCGAGTTTCGCGTCGCGGATCTTGAAGCCGGTGTCCTTGAGCGTGTATGTGAGGTGCCGGCCGCGGACCGTCACGTCCACGCCTCGGATGTCGAGCATGTCCTTCCAGTCCTCGAAGTTCTCCGCCGTGGACGAGGTCAGGTCGATCAGCATGCGGATCCGGTCCTTGACGCCCAGACCCTTCGCGGCCGCGTAGATCTCCTCCATCGACATGCCGTACCGGCGCTCCAACGGCTCCCCGCCCGTGGTTTTCCGCGCCGTCGCCTCCGGTTCGTTCGCGCTCCGCGCGACTGCTTCATCGTCGCGTTCGGGATCGCGCGCCGGCGACGTTCCGGCGTCGCAGGCGGCTGTCTCGTCGCCACGCATCTTGCGCGTCTGTTCCTCCACGACGGGGTTGAACACGACGCTCAGCCCCTCGCGGCGGCATATCTCGTCGCTGACCGCGCGCCACTGGTCGATGATGTCCTTCGGCAGATGCGCCTTGAGATGGTCGCCGTATCGGGAGGCGGCGCACACCATGATGTGGTCGTGCAGGTGGTGCCGGTCGGTGTGAGTGGCGACCACGAACTTGTATTCGCCGCCGGTGATCCGGCGCGCGAACTCCACGCCGAGCTCGTGCACCTGCTCGGGCGTCACGGGATCCTTGGGACTGAAGCTGAGCTTGATGTGGTAGGCCAGCCGGCTGTTCTTCCGGATGCCTTTCGGCGACCTGCGGTTGTCGTCGAGCATGCCTTCGGCCAGCGCGTCGTAGTCCGTCCTGGTCCGCTCGTAGTTGGAACTGACCAGTCTTCCGCCGTCGGTCTTGGCGGGCTTGATGATGTACGCCATCGCCCCGTCGGGTCCGCCGAGATTCGATTTCACGGGTTTGCCGAGCTTGACCACCGCCATGCTCACACGTCCTGCTCGGCTTCGCGCCTGTCGGCGAACAGGTCGCCGAGCAGCTGCTCGATGCGGTCGAACGACGCGCGGATCTCCTCCACCTGGGTGGGCGTGATGTGCTCGTTCGCGTTGGCCCAGTGGGCTATCTGGTTGACGTTTACGCCGATGCGGTCGATCTCGCGCGCGATCGGCTCGGGGTCCGTCAACGGTCTGATCTCGGTGACGTGGATGCGTCGTTCGGACAGCATCCTGCGCGCGTAGGAGCTGAACGACCGGTGCTCCGGCGCGTACCTGGTCAGCTCCTCATACAGATTCCGCACCTGCTCCCACTCGTCCTGAGTGAACGTGATTCGCTTGCAGATGTTCCGATCTCTGCCTGCTGCCCAGCTCATTCCGCACCTCTCTTGGAGGTGCGGAGTTGGGTTTTCTGTGATGCCGCGCGAGCGGTCTGGAGGCTCCGCCGACTATGGGGTACGGGTCTTCCCGGCAAGCCGATTCGCACCGCGAATCGAGTGATTGTAGCTACAATCACGTCGCTTGCTACTCCCATATCAATTTCATTGATTGGGAGCGATTTCGCACGGCATGATTGCGGAATGCCGTGAAGGATAATCGCGTTCACTCCTTGCTCCTTTCGCCCATGGCCTTGAGGGAATGGCCGGTGTCTTACGCCAATCGTCCGTCGTGGAAACAGCGGCGGGTTTGGACACTCGGAGCGCGGGAAATGAAAAGGACCCGCGAAAAAATCGCGGGGCCGGTGGGTCGTTGGTGGCGCGTCATGTCCGTCATGCATACGGGCATGAAAAAGCCCCGGCCGTCTTGATGACGGTCGGGGCAGGGGTGTGCGGGTTCCTAGATGATTTGCATGTCGGAGCGGACGCGTTCCGCGGCGATGTCGATGTCTCCGGGCCATGAGGGCACGCCGAACGCGAGTCGCACGCGGTCGAACGTCTGCGGGTCCTTGAGCGGTTTGAACATGCCGCGGTCGACGTATCGGGACATGTCGAAGATTCCGGTCGCGCCGTCGGAGCAGGTGACCTTGAGCTTGTAGCCGGGCATGGGCTCGCATTGGGTCACTTTGATTGAATAGTCGATGGTCATGTCCGTTGCCTCCTTGTCAGCGTAGCGGGTCGATTCTGAATGGGTGCTCGAGGTTGAAGGCCAGCTCCCAGTCGGCTTCCAGCTCTTCGGCATGCAGCAGCACCCATGCCTCGACCAGTTTGCGCTGCTTGCGCGGGAGGTCTCCCTTGAGCAGATTGCCATCGAAGGTGAAGGACGCTTCATGTCCTTGGTATCTGGCGTGGATGTGCGGCGGAACATGGTCGTCCGCGTTCATGGTGATGATGATTCCGAAGAACATGCTGATGACCGGCATGCCCGCCTCCTTGTTTTCGTTGTTTTCCATTCTAGGATATTTTTCTTTTGACCGGATGGTCAAGCGAAAGCGCTAGCGGTGGTAGCGGGTTCCGTCATGAGAACGCGTCGAAACCACGGGTTTCGCTGCGCGGGCGTTGACGGGTTCCGCGTGCCGCTATCAAGGCGTCAGCCGGCCGGTCAAAAGAAAATCCTCGGGATGCGCGCGGCATTGGTGCCGTGCTCCGTTTCCCGTCGGCGAGACGTGGCCTCCGTGCCACGGCGACGCCCTGTCGGGTCCGGGAACGGTTCCCGGCGCGTGGAGTCCAGAGGACGGTAGTCGTCCTCTGGCCGCCGGAGGCGCCGCCCGCGTCATGCGGGCGGCATCGGTCCCGGGGCGTCACTTGGCCGGGAACGGCGATGACGTTTTAGTCTTCGACGCTTGTCCAGTAGAGGCCGTCGTCAGGGATGTCGTCGACCTCGTCCCACATGGCTCGCGCCTGTTCGTCCCACCATCCCGCGTCGGCCCAATGCGCGTCGGCCTCGTCGTATCCGACGCTGCCGTTCGCCAGAGTCACGTACCGGTCGAAGTCGATGCCCGTCGGGCATATGGCCTCCATCTGTTCGGCGGTCGCATAATGGAGGCTGTCCAGATGGTAGGCCTCCTGTCCGGGTTCCAAGTCGTGTGCGGCGAGGTTGGCACGCGCCGTTTCGGCGAGCTCGTCGTGTTTGGCCCGGAACCATTCCTCGGCCCTGTTCTTCTCCTTCATGTCCATGTCTCCTTTCATTCCGCGCGCCCGAACGGCTCGTCGGTGAACCACCAGTCCCTGATGACGAGCATCCACCCGTTCCTTTCGAGCAGCGGGTCGAGGTCGTCGGGCGTGATGATGTCGCCCGCGTGGTTGACCCATACTGTTTTCTCGATGCTGCATGGCGGCCATCCACCGTCGCCGCCCCTGACGGCGTAGCAGTGCCATCCGTCGGGAATGTCGCCCGCGTGGAGACGCACGTCGCTCCACATCGCGTCGATTCGTCCCCCGTCGGTCTCGAAGACGGCGTGCTGCAATTCCATCGGTTCCATCTGCATGGTTCCACTCCTTAGTGTCCCGCCGGCGTTCCTGTTTTCCTTTCGCCGGACATGGGGCAGCCTCGCGGTCCCGCCGCGCGGTGGAGGACGCGTGGGCCGTGCCCGCTTCGGGATAATCGGGCGAAGCCCTCCCGGAGCGGAGCATGGAACACGCAGTTCCGAAGACGCGGGCGCGGGGCTGTGATGATGAACCATGGCCGGCCGACCGTTCCCTTCCAGGCGTCGACGCCTGGAAATCCCGGAAGGGTCGGCGAAGATAGCGCGCGGCCCAGGGCCGCGCTCCGTTTCCGGCGAAGCCAGGATCACAAGCGTGTGATCCTGACGGAGTCCGACTGTCCAAACCGGCGCGTGTCCAATCGCGCGACCATGGTTCCAGCCGGCTCGAAACCGGGAACCGATGAAAACAAGACTGGAAAGGAAACGGACCATGGCATCCGATTACGTGGACGACTTCCTGCGCGACGAACGCGAGTCGTTCAAACGCAAGGAGACGGCGGCGAAGAAGTTCGACAGCCGTCTTGACAACTTCCGCAAAAGCGCACAGGCGCTGCGCGACGCGGCGAGGCAATTCGAGGAGGCGTTCCCCGGCATGAGCCGGACGATGATCGCGGACAAGCTGGCGATGACCGGAACTGAGAAGAACATCGCGTTCGACGCGAAGGGCGAGCTCGTCGCCGCACCGGGCGGAAGGAAAACCCCGCCTGCCGAACCCGAACCGGAAACCGTCGCCGAATCGGATCCGGAGACGACCGGATCCGACGTCCAGGAGGCGGACGACGAGCCCGCCCCGAAGGACGCCGCCGAACCCGACACCTCGGACGACGGACGGCCCGCATGGGCGTCCGGCAACTACTGATGATCGGACGTGATGCGAGATGCGACTGATCATCGCCGAGAAGCACTCGGTCGGCCAGGCCATCGCCCAGGCGGTCGGCGGGCACATGGAAAAGCACGACGGCTATGTGCAGGTCGGCGACGACCTGGTCACCTGGGCGCAAGGACACCTCGTCGACCTGGCCGCGCCCGACGAATACAAGAATCACGATTGGGGAAAGTGGAGCCTCGACACGCTGCCCATCGACCCGACACCCGACTGGCAATGGAAGGTCAGCCGGGACAAGGGCGCAGACCGCCAGTACAAGGTCGTCGCGGGACTGATGCGCCGCGGCGACGTCGACATGCTTGTCGACGCGTGCGATCCCGACCGTGAGGGCGAGGCCATCTTCCGTCGGATCGTGACGCATGTAGGAGTCTCCAAGCCGATGCGACGCCTGTGGGTCGCGAGCCTGGAGGAGGACGCCATCCGCGACGCCCTCGCGTCCATGAAGGACGAGACGGAATACCAGGGGCTCGCCGATTCGGCGATGATCCGCGCGAAGGCCGACTGGCTGATCGGCATGAACGCTTCACGCGCCTATTCGCTCGTCTACAATGCGAGGTTCACCGTCGGCCGCGTGCAGACGCCCACGCTCACCATGATCGTGGACCGCGACAGGGACATTACCGGCCACGTGGCCCGACCGTACTGGAAGGTCGTCGCCCCGATGGGCGGATGGAAGCTGGCCGGCGAACGACTGGACAGGCGGGAGGACGCCGAGACGCTGCTGCGGATCGTCAACTCGGACGACTTCGCCTTCTCGATCTTCAAGGCCGACCGCAAGCAGCAGCACGACGCGCCGCCCCGCCTGTACGACCTGACCGGATTGCAGAAGGACATGAGCCGGCTGCACGGCCTGACCGCCGCCCGCACCTTGGCCGCCTTGCAATCCCTGTATGAGAAAAAACTGGCGACGTATCCGCGCACCGACTCGCAGTACATCACGCACGACGACCTGGACACGCTGCGTGGCCTCACCGAAGGCGACCGGCTCGCCGCCGGCTTCATCGAACCGTCCGCGAAACCTGAACGGCCACATCTCGAACTGACCGTGAACGACGCGAAGGTGGCCGGCCACACCGCCATCCTTCCCACCATGCAGGCCGACAAGGCGGCGCTCGATGAGCTCGGCGACGACGAACGTCTCGTGTTGACGCGCGTGGTGCGACGCATGTGGGAGGCCGTGGGCGACGACTACGTGCACGACGTGACGAACGTCGTCGCGAACATCGACCCGCATTGGTGCGAGAAGCATCCGGACGAAGGTCGACTTCTGCCCGAGGGCGAATGCCGTTTCACCAGCCGTTCCGACCAGCCCGTCTCCCTCGGCTGGCACGCCATCGAGCATGCCGTCCCGCAGGAGGACCATGGCGAGGAGGACGAGGCCGCGGGCAACATCATCCCCGCGAACCTCACCGACGGGGTCTCCATCGCGCCGGTCCCGCAAGGCGGGGCGACACTGTCCGAGGGAAAGACGAAGCCGCCGAAGCCATTCACCGAGGCGACGCTGCTCGCCGCGATGGAGCACGCTAGCCGCTGGGTGGAGGACAAGGAACTCAAGGCCGCATTGGACGACGACGAATCCCATTCCGGAGGCATCGGCACGCCGGCCACGCACGCCGACGTGATTGAGAAGCTGATCCGCACAGGATACGTGGAGCGCAAGGGCAAGCAGCTCCGCTCCACCGAACAGGGCCGATCCCTGATCGACGTGGTCGCCCCGAAGCTCAAGGACGTGGCATTGACCGCCGGCATGGAGCGACGCCTTTCGGAGGTCGAACACGGACAGACGGACGCCGCGGAGGTCGAAACGGAGTTCCGCGACCTCGCCGCCGGCATCCCGGCCGATGCCCAGGCCGCCGTCCGGCAGGACCATGTGCAGACGAGGAAACGGAACACGGAATCGTTCGGCCCATGCCCACGATGCGGCAAGCCCGTCGTCAAAACGGGCAAGGTGTTCCAATGCTCCACCAACCGGCGCGAGAAACAACCCGACGGCACATGGAAGACCACGGAGGGATGCGGCTGGAGCGCCTGGACGACCGTGGCCGGCAAGACCATCACCGACACGACCATGCGCGGCCTGCTCGTCGGCCGGAAGGTCAGCCTCGAGGGCTTCATCTCAAGGAAGGGCAGCAGGTTCGACGCCGCGCTCCTCATCGACAAGGACAAGGGCATCGCATTTGACTTCAACGACAACAAGGAAAGGAAAAGAAAATGACCGAATCACAGCAGACCATGACCGAATTCACCTACGCGACGGGGGAGAACCGACGTCACCGGCGACCGGTTCAGCCCGTCCGTGGTGCTCTTCTGGCTCAAGACCAGCGTCTCCGCGAGCAACATGCGCGTGATGTACAAAAGCCCGAACGAACACGATGAGCGCGCAGCGCGTCCTGATCCAGCAGCAGATGCTCGACCAGCAGCGCAAAGCCGACGCCGACGGCAACTCGCCGGCACAGTCCGAGTGACGAAACGGGTCACGGCCACGGCCGTGACCCGGGAAACGCCGGGTCCGCCCTGTCGAAAACCGTGATTATACCAAAAGTATAATCACGGTTCGCGCAGGCGGATCCGGGTTTCTTATATCCAGGAGGGACCATGACGGAAGAGGATTGGAGCGAGACCAAGGCGTGGATGCGCGCGGCGCGCGAACGCATCGGCATGACCCAGCACGACGCGGCCGTGCTCGCGAACCTCACCGTGGACATGGTCAAGAAATACGAGTCGGAGAAATACCGGATCCAACCCTCGGAAAGGATGCGGGAGATGCTCGAACACTATCTCGCCGAGCACAGGCGCGCCGTCGCGGCCATCGTGGAACGGCACAGGGGAGATGAGCGGGCCGTGCTCTCGTTCTCCCGCGTCTCCGACCTGCCCGAGGGGCTGCCTGACTGGGTCCGGGCCGAGGAATCCGTGAAGCGCCGCGCCGCCGCCGTGCGCGAGGCCGCCGTGCTGCTTGAGGCGGAGGTCGTCGCCGTCGACTACACCTATCTGTCCGAAGAAACGGAATAGAAGAGAGAAGGAAGGCCGATCATGTTCGGACTCTATATGCTCGCGATATACCTGGGCGTCGCCATCATCGCCGCGGGCTTCGTCGCACTGCTCGTCGTCGTCGCGTTGGCGGTGGGGCTGGTCACGCATCCCATCCGCACGCTCGCCCTCGTGTTCCACAAGCTCGCCGCCCTGGCCGCCGGCCTGGCGTTGATCCTCGCTTTGATTGTCTGGTTCTGGTACGACCACTCCAAGCCGGACTTTGTCCCGTGCTTCTGGGGATCCATCGGCGTGATCGTCGCGTCCATCCTTATCCGCGCGTTCGCCGAGTGGATTCTCGAACGGCCCACCAGGGCCGAACGCCGAGCCATGAAACGTGCCGCCACGCAGGAAACCGGCCGGGTGACGATGCGCATGCCGGTATCGGAAGAGGTGGCCGCGGCGTTCGAATCGACCCGGGACGGCCGGCGCGCCTCCCTATGACATGCAGGCCGCAGGACGGAACGAACCGCGGCTGGAATAATGGACTTTGCAACCGGAACACGAAAAGAGGGACATGATGGCCAATCCCGAGCTATCGCAGCGCATACAGGAACTGCCCGAGGAACTGCTCGGCCTTGAACGCGAGCCGGGAATCGTCGAACGCCTGCGACGAATCGACGCGCTGAAGGACCGTGCCCGCGCACTGGACCCCCTGGACGGCGTCGAGGGCATGGCGCTGGCGGATTACGACCGCGACTGGCTGGTGCGCTACACCTACAATTCGAACGCCATCGAGGGATCCACGCTGACCTTGGAGGACACGTCCCTGGTTTTGGAGGGCGAGTTCGTCCCGTCGGATTCGCCGGCGCGGTACGTGTTCGCGGCGCGCGGTGTCGCGGATGGCATGGCCTACGTGCGCGAATACGCCCGGGAGGGGAGGAGACTGGATGAGGAACTGGTCCGGCGCGTCCATGAGGTGACTGCGCTGGACCTGCAGCCGTTCGCCCGTGGCACGTTCCGCCCCTACGGTTATCTGGCGAGGATCACCGCGACCCGCGTCAAGACCGCCGATCCGTTGGAGATCCGCGACGACCTGCGGGCCCTGATCGACGGGCTGGACGCGAGCGGCGCTCATCCGCTGCTCAGGGCCGCCGGCTTCCACGCGATGTTCGAGAATATTCATCCGTTCATGGACGGCAACGGGCGGACCGGCCGCCAGCTGCTCAATTTCATGCTGCTGAAGCACGGCTATCGTCCCGTGGCGATCAAGTATGACGCCAAGCGCGACTATGCCCGCAGTCTGGAGACCTGGCAGGTGGACGGCGATCCCGTGGCGTTCTGTTTCGTGTTCCTCGACTGCGTGGAACAGGAGGAACACGCGTTCATCGAACTGGTCGAGGGATTGCGTCGGAAGCCGGACGCCATTCGCAGCAAAACGGATCTGTTGGACAGGTTCGGCGACACGCTGCGGCAGAACCTTGCCCGGCAAGACGGGGATGGCAAGAGTGCCGGAATTGATCACGAGGGTCCTGGGTGCCATATGAGCCATTAGGCCGAAAGCACCGACTTTGGAGTGGATGGGGAAGAACAAGGTGGTCGCATACCACCCTCAAGTGCCGTACCGTGTACTCGAACGCATCCCTGAAAAGAGCGTTTTGGATTCGCATGGATCCGATTGCGGCAACATGGTCATCCATGGGGACAATCTCGAAGCACTCAAGGCCCTGCTGCCCGAATACGAAGGCAAAGTGGATTGCATCTACATCGATCCTCCATACAACACCGGCAACGTGGACGAGCTCAAAGACGTGGATCTCATGTCCGAGGAATGTCCGATACGGTTCATCATCACGGTGGAGGCGTTGAGCGAGGGGCTGGGACTGCCCGTTCGCCTATGTCCTGGCAACCGTCGCGAAGTCGTCCACGAACTTTGCGGTCATCTGTATTTTCTTCTGTACGATGTCGTCCGTGTCGTCATTTTTAATGGCAGCGATGGCAAGCATGGTCTGGTGCTTGCTGCTGTTGACAGTTCTGCCCCTCGCCAGAAGCTGTTCGACCATCTCTTCGGTAAGGGGCGTACGGTGATGGATTCCGGGGGCTGAAACCGATTCCGTTATCTCGTTTTTTCGGTATTTCCGTATTCCGGTATCTTGGCATGCGTCATTTACCTACATTTTTTTGGTAAATGTAGATTCCTCCGACAGGCTGAAGATATCCCTTTAGGATTTTATCCTGACGAATTTTCTCCCCGAGGATCTTATCCGAATAGTCCAGTAGATAATCAAGAGTCGCCTGATACGGTTTGAGCATGAAGACGCATCGGCTTAGCGACTCCAGGTAATGAAGCCGCTTTCTGCGTTTCCTCTCATTGGATAATGGCTGCAAACCAGGTTCGGTCATTCCGTTGCGAAAGTATTTATGCCATTTGCGTGACAATGAGGGGAACCGGATTTTAATCCATGCTCTTTGTGCCCAGGTTGGGGATACGCGTGCCGCCGGAAGCGTTATGAAGCATTCATCGTAGAATATGGAATTCTTATATATGGCTTCCCATATCGGCATACTTCCTTCAGCGTCTTTCATGGTCTGATTGACTCGTTCGGCCCATTTGCGGAACTTCTCATATGCCGAGGAGGCCAACCCGAGGAAGAAACCAAACAGTGCGCTGAAGAAATTCTGGAAAACCGGATTCGATTCACTTGGAATCAAGAAAATGGCAATCAGGCAAATGGCGCTCAGCCCGACGGCAATCGCAGCCGGTCTAATGCGGCGGATCCGTCGTCTATAGAAATCCGGATTCATATTCAGCAACTTGCCCAAGTCGTTAATCAAACATCCCGAAGCGGACTCAGGATACACCTTTATATCGCTGGCTGAATCCGCGGTTTGGTTTCCTCCATCGGTGTCATGTCTATCGAAAGCGTCCATGCCGAATACTGTCTTGTATGAGATGGGACTCTCCTTACCGAGATAAATAAGCGAAACCATCATACATAACTTTCTGATTGACGCTCATTCCGTCCAAAACGATATAAGCAGTCTCAAAGCGCGATCACCATCGGTTCGCGGGTCTTCTCGTTCATCGGTTTCTCCTTGTCTCGGTTTTCCAGTGTTTCCATATCCCGGTTTTTCGGTATGTAGTTCTTTCGGTATTTCGGTTTTAGGTAAAACGGTTTCCCGGTTTTCACCGGTTCCGGTATCCCGTTCCAGCAGGATCTTCCTGAGCCTTTCCACCTCGTCCCGGAGCTTGCCGATCTGACGCTCCTTCTGGGCGATGACGGTGCGGTGGCGTGCCTGACGTGTCATGCGTGGCATCTGGCGAAAGGATTGCGACTGGAATGAAGGACTTTAGGAGCGGAATCAGGCGCGGCTCCGTCTAAGGGCCGTCGGTTTTGCTAGAATCTAAAGAGAAAAGGAGGTGCAATGTTCGGAACGATATCTGAATCCGAGATGCGCCGCCGCACGGAGAACGTCGGACTGTCGGTGCAGTCCGTGCGGCTGGAAGGCGGTGACGTGACGAGGGCCTTCATACGCGATGCCGGAGAATATGCGCGGGGGAGCATCGGCAGCGCCGAGCTTCTTTCCCGCACCCGTCGCCGTTACGGATTGGAGTGACGATGGCGCGTGTCTTCGATCCCTACCTGATTCCAGGAACGAACGTGCTGCGGAACCTTGTGGGCGCCACGGACAAGGATGCGCTGGCGGCTGCGGAGAACGATCTCTGCTCCGCCCGCGCCGCCATTCTGAGAGAGAATCTCCCACCTGCGGAGGGGACGCTGGAACAGCTTCGCCGCATACACCGGTTCCTCTTCCAGGACGTGTACGACTGGGCGGGGGAGATACGAACCATCGACATGGGCAAGGGCGAGGGGCTTCCCTTCCAACCGTTGGAGCTGTTCAGCATAGGGGTGCACTACTCCGAGGGGGTGCTTCGCGGTGACGATCTTCTCAAAGGCCTCGGTCATGAAGAATTCGTGAAGCGTCTGAGCGTCAGCTACAACAACTTCAACATCCTTCACCCGTTCCGTGAGGGCAACGGGCGGACGCAACGCATTTTCTGGGAGATCATCGCGCGCGAGGCCGGCTGGCATTTTGATTGGGGACTCATCGACAAAAGGACGAACGATCAAGCCTCGATCGCGGGGATGCAACGAAACGACCTGCGTCCCCTTGAGGATATGTTCAGGAGAATCGTCAAGCCGTTGTCCGAACCGTTGACCATGTCGAATGATCTGGCCCATCTTGGTGAGTATGCGCAACCGGCGAACAAGGCATACGACATGTCTCCCGCACAGAGACAACATGTGTGCGAGCATTACTCCTATCAGCGTGCCATCGTTCCTCCAGGGCAGGAAAAGCCGAAACTCAGGCACAGGTCGAGATGATTTTCGGATAACGCCTCACGTATCTAAGTGTTGCGACGGCAGATGCCGCAACGCTTAGATGCGTGGGCCTGTTCCGTTTGATGCCGGTCTCCACCGGTTTTGGTTTTTCATTATTTCGGTTTTTCGGTTTTGAGTATGCTTATCCGGACTGGCTCCGCCCGTCTCCGTCGTCTTCGAGCTCTTCCAGTCTTCTCCGGAGTCCGGCGACGGTCTGCCGCAGCTGGTCGATTTCCTCTTCCTTCTGGGCTATCTGCGCCTTGATGCCGGCCGGATCCCCGGCGGGGAGATATTCGAGCGCCAGTCGTTCGGCGACGTCGCGCCTGTGCCTCGGCACCACGCGTTGGTAGCATCGGACGGCCACGTCGACATCCACATGGCCGAGCTCGTCCATGGTCTCGCGCAGCGTGCCGCCCTGGATCATGAACATCGTCGCGTGCGTCGCGCGCAGGGAGTGGAACGTCACGTCCTCGCGGTTGATTCTTTTCCTCGCGGTGCGGAACTGCCGTTGGATCGTCGTCGGGTTCAGGACCCGTTCCGGGTGCCTGACCGCGTGGAAGAGCATCGTGTCGGGATCCCTGTCGGGACAGAACCTGTCGATATGTTCCCTGATGAGACGGCAGACCGGGGCGGGGATGGGCACGACTCGGTGGCTTTCCGGGGTCTTCGTCTCGTCGAGCCGGTATTCGCCCAGATCGTCCGGACCCTGCGTCACGGAATGCCGCACGTACAGCAGCCTGTGGTCGAGGTCGATGTCCCTGAGTTGCAGTCCGCAGACCTCTCCGATGCGCAGCCCGCCCACCAGCAGCGCGAGATGGATCGACAGACGGTAGTATTCCGGGAAGCCCTCGACCAGCGTGTCGATCTCCTGCCTGGTCATCGGCGCCTGCTCGCGTCTTTTGGACGGTCTCTTCCTCGTGACGAGATTGCATGGATTCGAGGACAATAGCGGCGGACCCCCGTCCGGCTGCCGCTCGGTCGCGGCCCTCATCACGCGCTTGAGCAGCCAGACCGCGTGCTCGAGCGCGGAGGGACGTACCTCGTCGCATGCCTTCGCGTACCATTCGTTGACGAATTCCTCGGTGATGTCGCACATGGGCGTCTCGCCGAACCAGGGGAGCAGTTTGTCCAACGCCGCCTTCTGGATCCGCTTGCTTCTGCCGCTCAGCTCCGACCCGTCCTTCTTCCGCAGGTCGGCGACGAAACGCGTCGCGTATGAGGAGAACAGGACCCTGCCGTGCATCGTCCTCGCCGACGGATGCGTCCACCTGCGGATTCCCTTTTTATGGTCGATGACGAGCGCGTGCTCCTCGTCGAGCCAGCGGTACGCCTCGGTCTGGAATTCCAATCCGAATCGGCGGTAGATTCTTTGCCTGGGATTGACGGGACTCTGGTATCGGGCCTGCCAGGAGACGATCCTTCCGTCCGCGTCTTTGCAGGCGACGACGCATCCCCATTTTCGTCTTTTCCTGTCTCCGTTGGACATCGGTCATTTTGTCTTTCTCTATTTCCTGGAAACCATTAGAAAAAAAGAATAATTGCCTATGCCGGAGATTTTGGATAAGGTGACACCCTGCGGCCTCGGGGATTCTATTTTTCGGGAAAATCGGGATTGTTCAGCGTCCTTGGAGCGGTTTTGACTGGAATCTCAACGATCTTCAGTGATCTGTTTCCTGATGTCGCATCCCAAAGAAGAAGCATCACGCGCATGTCACCTTCGGTGGTGCGCATGATAACTGTAGTCATGGTTCCTAGTGTCTCATGGGCTTGAGACCAGGCGGTAGCCCATTGACGCGTTCGGGGATAAGTTCGACGGTCACATGAAGTATTACTGCGAAGGCGGATTGGGGAATCCACTAGGGTTTGGATGGGATCGAATGGGTCTCGCAGGAGCTTGGACTATGCGTCACGAGCGGTTCGGGAATTATAAGCCCCTCTACCTTCATGCAGACAATCAGCGAAAACCTTCAATGACATTCTCAACAGCGCAAAACAGACATAGTCATAATCTGAGCAATCAACAACAACAGCGAAACACGTGACCTTACACTGCACATGTAGTCCCCAACACGCCAGACGCTTACGATTATGACCACATCAACTTCGCAGAATACTCACGAAACAGATACCGCAAACAACGCATCATGCACCACCATCAGCACCATTCTCACACTGGCCATACCAACGTTCGGGCAACTTATCGCCGAACCAGCATTCGTACTCATCGACACCGCCATCGTCGGACATATTGGCGGGCGGGCGCTCGCAGGTCTGTCAGTCGGGTCAACCATTGTGCTCACTGTTGTGGGGCTATGTGTGTTCCTTGCGTATAGCACCACATCGCAGGTGGGGCGTCTTTTGGGCGCTGGCAAACGAAGAGAAGGCTTGGAAGCAGGCGTTGATGGTCTGTGGCTGGCTGGAATCATTGGCGTGGTGGTGTCTGTGGTGCTGTTCGTTATTGCACGCCCGTTGTGCATGGCCATGGGAGCCCAAGGGAGTGTGTTGCATAACGCGGTTGACTACGTGCGTGCCGTGGTGTTCGGTATTCCCGGCATGTTGCTGGTGTATGCGGCCAACGGTATTTTCCGCGGACTGCAGAAGGTTCGCATCACGTTGGTAGCTGCTACGCTGGGTGCGATACTCAATACGTTGCTGGATCTGCTGTTTATTCTCGGATTCGGTTGGGGTGTGTTTGGGTCTGGAATGGCCACGCTGATTTCGCAATGGTTCATGGCAGTGTTGCTTATTGTTCCTGCTGTGTTGTGGACTCGTGCGGAAGGTGCCCGTTTACGGCCGCGTTTGTCAGGAGTGTTGAACAGTGCTGGCGATGGTGCGGTGTTGTTCTTGCGCACGCTTGCGTTGCGTGCATGCCTGGTGGCGAATGTGGTGCTGGCTACGCATATGGGCGTGGAAGTGTTGGCTGCGTATCAGGTGGTGAATTCCAGTTGGAATTTCGTGTTGAACATGCTTGATGCCATTGGTATTGCCGGTCAGACGTTGGTTGCCGCGCAGATTGGTGCCCGTCAAGAGGATGAAGCCATGCGTTTGACGAGAATCGCTGGCAGGGCAGGATTATGCGGAGGAACGGTAATCGGTATTGGTTTGATGATTGCCGGATGGTGTGCGTCCCCGCTGTTTTCTCAGTCGATTGAGATCCAGCATTTGCTCACTGTCGGTATGGTGGTTGTTGGCGTGACATTGCCGTTGGCTGGTTGGATGTGGGCTGTTGATGGCATTCTGATTGGGGCAGGGGATTACCGTTATCTTGCATTGACGTGTACGGCGACAGCTGCAATATATGTACCCTGTCTTGCTGCGATTGGTTGGATATGCGATGCGATGCAGGCGTCTTCCGCGCTGCGTATGGCATTGCTGTGGCTTGCGGTGAATCTGTTATTTGTAGGATTGCGTGCCATTTTCAATGGGTCCCGTATCGGAACTTCCACATGGTTGCATATCGCACATTGAAATCAGCTTGTGATGGCAGTTTGACATGACGTGAGATGGGCGATTCCTGCAAAATAAAAAATCCCGCATGATTCCGGCGAACCGGATCATACGGGATTGTTATATGCGGACGAACTTAGGAATGAGTCCTAAGAACAGGCTCTGGCAATTCAGGAACGCTTGCGCTTGAACACGAACAATGCCCCTGCTGCGACAACCAGAACAGCGACCACCACAACAACGCCGATTACGTTGGAACCGGTGTTGGCAGTGTTTGCCTTCTTGTGTGCGGCAGGCTTCGTATTCTGCTTGTCATCATCCTTCTTCGGTGCGTTCGGAGTGCTGTCCTTGATAGTCACAGTGAAACGCACGCGTGCACCCTGGTTGTAGAACACCACCACAGAACCGGTGCTGCCGGTTTCGCGACCATTGAGGAATGCGCTGCTCAACACGATGGAACCGTCATCGGCCACGGTGTAATCCGTGCCGGCGGTCAGTGACTGGTAGTCGTACTGCACGTCTTCCACGGTATTGCCATTGGGGTTGATGCCAACGGTCAGACCGTTGGCGTTGGCGCTCTTCTTATCGCTATCATACTTGTCGTAGTCGAATGCATCGCCATTCGTCAGCTCAGCATTCTTGATTTCACCATCATTCAGCAGCCACACCTGAGTGCCATGGTACGGGTTTGCGGTGCCAATTGCCAGACCGGAATCGGTGACGGCGAACACGCGTAGACCGTGGTTGTTGTTATCTCCGAAACCGTTACGGCTGATGGTCTGGAAGTTCGTGCCATCGGAGGAGACGATCAGGTCAAAGCCACGAGTCTCATCGTTGGAGTAATGCAGGTAGCTGAGCACGCCCACGAAGTCGATGAAGTTCTCCAGATTCTCTTCGGTAAGCCACTTGTCGAGCTCGTTGGTAATGAATTCCGGCAGATACTGCTTGTTCTTGTTGTACAGGTCGAGCAGCCGCTGCAGGGATGCGAGGAACTGGTAACGATCGTCGAGCGTGTAGGTTTCAGCGGCCTGCGGAGCGACACCGTCAGGGGAGACCACGTCGGTCTGCTTGGAGTTGAGATCAGCGCCCATGTCCTCCAGCAGCTGCTGCATGGTAGCCACGTCAGCAGCCACTTCGTCGGTCTTGCCGGCTTCTTCAACTGCCTGTGCAGCTTGATCGCTCTCAGATGCTTCGCCTTCGTTCAACGGCATGATGTCATCATCGCTCGGCTTGGTGGTTTCCTGAGATTCGGACTCGGAAGGCTTGGAGGCTTCCTGAGAGTCCGTGCCGATAGTACCGGAAGTGCCGTTCTGGTCATTCTTCTTCAGAGAGTCGAAGAAGATCTTGATGTATTCGATCTGCTTCTTCCACTCTTCCGGAGTACGCTTCAGAATGTCGCCGTTGGCGAACTGGGTTGCCGGGTATGCAAGATCACTGATGTCGAAGGTGCCGACGTACAGCTTGCCGTTGTAGGACTGCATACGCCACACATACTGGTTCAGGTGACGGCTCTGCTCGTCGCTGTCGCCCAAGCCGGACAGCATGGTATTGCCATCGATGGTGCCTTTGGAATCGCCGAAGTACTTGTTGTTGGCTTCGCCGGCGAGCATTTCGAAGTTTTCGTTGCCGTCTTCGTCAACGTCCATACGCCACAGGTTGACCGGGCTCTCCAGATCCTTGTACAGGTCGGAGAAATCCATCTGCATGGCCTTCTCCAAAGCGTTCATCGGATCGTTGTAGCCGCCGATGTATAGGTGGCCCTTGTATACCACCATGTTGGCTGCGCCGGAACGACTCGCTCCGAAACCCCACTCGTACTTGGCGCCGTCTGCCGGATCGCCGACCAGCGGCTTGAAGGTCCACTTGCCGGTTTCCTTATCTTGCGTGCCGCGCACGAGTGCGAAGGATTGCTTGTTGTTCTTCGCGGTTCCAGTCACCATAGTGACATAGAGATTGCCCTTGAAGCCGACCATATCCCACACACATCCACCGAACACTCCATCAGTTACAGCGCATGCCGGATAGTTGTACAGGCCCTCGGTCTGGGTAGCGATAGTGGCGAAAGAATCCTGGCCTGCTGACGGGTTGGAAGAAGCCACAATAGTGGCACCGTTATCGGTGATCATGCTGGCGATAAGCTGATTGTTGACCACGGTCAAACCACGGATACCAGCAGTGTAGCCCTTCTTCAGACCAGTGGTCATGGCAGCGGAACGATACACGATTTCAGTGGCATCACCACTGTTCGGATCAACTTCCAGCAGGTACGGCTGACCCTTTGCGGCGGCAGCAAAGTACAGCTTGTCATGGAATTCAACGGCTGCACGATAGCCGTTGACCGCATGCTCTCCGCCAATCGCATTGACGATGATCTTCACTTCACCGGTCTTGACGTTGATCTTGAGCAGCAAGCTGTGGTTCTCGCCATTGTCGAGGAACAGCTCGCCGTTGAACGCAACATCCAAAGCGGCCTTGATGCTGGCATACTTGGTGCCCATGGTGTTAGCCATGTATTTCAGCGTGGAACCCATTGCGGAATAGCAGGTGCCCACATACATCCAGTCGCCGTAGCCGGCCGAAGCCCATGAATAGTTCTGACCACGCTCGGGCAAACCCTGCGTGAGATCATCAATGGATTCACCGTTCAAAACGTTTACGATACCGTCGTCTTCGCCCAGCCCTGCTTTGGGATGCGAAATCTTGGTGGCCGTATAGCCGGCACCAAGTACGGCGGTATTCGAGGATTCGTCAGCATTGGCGCTGCCCGCTACCGGCAGCAACATGGCGCAAGTCGCAAGCGTTGCGATTGCAGCACTAATCATTTTATGGTGGTTGACCATATTTTCCCTAATCTCGTATACTCCGAAAAGATATCCCATCGTATGGCATATCCAATGAAAAAATACCAAAAAGGGTTGACCTAGGGTGCTATACGAAAAACATCGGGAACAAATCTCACCAAGTAGTGTTGCGCTAACTAGTATTTGCGTGACTTTGCGTATGTGCGCATGCGAAATCAGGCTTTAGAAGCGCGTGCGACAAGCCGCTTCTGCACGTAAAGTCCAATGGACATTGTGCAATGGCGGAATCAGATCGTTAACCGTCAACATGCATAACGAAATCAGCGGCGTAGCCAATGAAACAATGTGAAAATGTTTGACAAGTGCGAAAAAACAGGAATACGAAACCCGCAAATCCCAGAATATCGGACGCAAAAATATCGTATCCAAACGTGTCGAGAGTACTGGGGTGGCCAGTCAATGCAACGACTACATCGGGAATCCCATCGCGCACGATATTCAACAGAAGAAAAGCGATGAGCGTGGTGCAGCCTCGTTTTACAATCTTACGAGGGTTGGCGTCGGAGAAGACCAGATTCGACCCGAGACTGATCATGAACACGGATGGTCCAAGAATGCACAGATACAGAAACACTTGCCCCACTAGCTGATTTCACCTTGGAAGAAATTACCGTCAAGCACTTCGTAGAGATGCGTCGAGGGAAGACCGAGAGGGGCGGAACGCGCAAGATCGAAGCTGCCGTAGTTATTTTGTCTGCTCTCTCATGATTACGTTATGCTCACTCCAGTGCCCGAACACTCCCTCCATACCCGAAAAGGAGGAACATGCGATCCGCCAAATGGGCTTCCGTCGACAACGAATGCCAGAGAAAGCCCGTATCGCCTACCTTAATCAGCAAGCAGAATCGGCGTGGTTCTACCTTAAAGCCACTGGCGTCATGCTTCGAGTGTGGTGTTTGCGGGCTGTGTTTTCTCTGTGCATATGAAACGTGCCACCAGGCGGTCGGATGACGCTTGCGGAGGGATGTCTTGTGCACAAAAATGTGTCGTACGAGCGCTTAAGCTTGGTTATCCCGCTTACGTATGGTAGATTCCGTGCTTTATCCTGAGACATCTCGCTTATATATGGCAGGTCAGGTTGTCATGACAGCTGTTCTCATACCCCCTAAGTACGCTTTTCCGAGGTGTATCTGCCATACATAAGCGAGATAGGGATAAAAGGGGGTATCGATGTCCGAGAGAACGCGTCTTCATTATCCAACGGTGTATGTGGTTCATACGGAAGATAAGAACAGGTATAAAAGCGTTCCTGACTATACGGTATACGTGGGGGAGACGAAGGTCGCCGCGGCGCGCGACCACGTCGAGAACGGTCTGACCAAGGCGGAGGTCATGGCCATGCACGGGATCGCGAGCGTCACACCCCTGGAACGCTGGTGCCGCGAGTACCGGGCCGGAGGTCCGGAGGCGCTCGGGCCGAGGCCCAAGGGCAGGCCCAGAGGCTCGAAATCCAAACCGAAGCCCGAACCGACGCGCGAGCAGGAGCTCGCCGAACAGGTCGCCTATCTGAAGGCGAAGGTCACGTACCTGGAAAAACTCCGGGCCCTGCGGGCGTCCAAGTCACGCGGCGCGAGCGAAGCGCCGTCCGAGCGCCGTGGCGTTGATCGACAAGGTCTTCAAGCGGATACTTGAGTTGGACGGCAACCCGCGTAACAGGGGCGACTATGGCGGCAAGGCGTATATCCGCCATTGCATGGAAGACCACAACGGCCAGGTCCCGTTGTGGGTGCTGGCCAACGATCTTTCTTTCGGCCAGACGGTATGGTTCTTCCAAGTCCAGTCCCCGGCCGTCCGATTGGCGGTCGCCGAAAGTTTCACCGGTTTGTATGCGGACACGCACGACGGGCCGCGGCGCATCACCATCAAGCGGTTGGACAGCATCTTCAACAGACTGGTGTTCTACCGCAACCTGTGCGCGCATGACGAGCGCTGCTATTGTGCCCTGTACGATGGGCGCGCTAATGAGAACGTGTACCAGGCCATCGGTGATCTTGGCTATTTGCTTGACAAGGACGATTACTTGGAATTGTTCGGTCGCTTCTCCGCATTGGTCGCACGGGCGACCTCCGCCATGCCGTCGCGGAGACAAGCGATCCTGTCTGCTATGGGCGTGCGCGAACGGGAACTGGCCGACAGGGCGGAAATCATACTGCGCAGCTGACCGTTCCTGCCATTGGGACGGTGGCGTCGCAGGCGGCTTTGGACTATGAGCCAGCTGATCTGGGCTGTCTGCAATAGGCCTGTGGGATTCGGGATGGATTTGGGATGTCATTGGCGGCTGGGACGGTTGTATGGGCCGCGTATCGTTCTGTCTATTGTCCGCCATGGAGACGTGCTGCCGGGCGAATGCTTCTGGGCACCACCCAGGCGGAACATCATGAAACCACAGGGGGTATTGCACTTTTCCGTGCCGGTCGGCGAAGACGCTGAGCGCCGGCAGGGTGGTGGAACGTTCCCGGATTATTTTCGGGTGTCTGTAGGTGCCTCGTGGAAAACGAGGGTGATAGTCAGGTTTCCCAAAAAATGAAAACCTTGGAATAAGGCCAAAAACAGCTGACCACGATTATCATCGGAGGCGCGCATGATGATGGTAGTCATGATTTTCATGCTTATGCCCCTGTGGGATCTGCTCGGCCGTGAGGACTATTCTCGGAGAGGCGCGATGTCCGGGGTGGTTATTTCCAGTTGAACGTGTAGCTCTGGTCCGATTGTTCCTCGCCGTGGGTGGTGACGGTCGGGATGTTGCCGTGCCAGGTTACGGTGAAGTTGTCCGAGTCCAATGATTTGCCGTCGTTGTGCAGGTCCGTCTTGATTTCTGTGACGTTCTCGGCTCCGATGACGTTGGAATCGGTGTCCCAGGAGACTTTGATCGTGATGGTGCTTGGGCCGAAGAACATGGGCGAGCCTAGTTCGCCGATGGCCACTTCGCAGGTGCCGTCAGAGGATGTCGTGTTCACGATGCTGTGGGGCATGTCTATTTGCGTCCATATGAGGGTACAGCCGCCGGCCCAGACCAGTGCGAGTACAAGGACGATATGCTCGATAATGCGCGCCGCTTTATGCTGTTTTGGTAATGTTCCTGTCATCAATGCCCCTGCAATCGTGCCGCGCCTCTTTTGTCTTTGAAGTAGTTTATCGATGTTCTGGATGGTTCGAGGTTATACGGTGTTTTGAGATTACCATACCTGACATGGCAGTGGGATTGTTCCTTCTTGTCTAGGCGCCACTAAACAAGATATCGCCAAACGGCTCGGACCGAGCGAGACCACTGTGCGCCCCTGCATATCCGAGTTTTTCACGGCGCTCGGGTACACGAACCGTGGCGAGCTGACCATCACCGCCATTAAAGCCGGATACTGATTGGTTTCTGACTTGAATTTCGGTGCATGGTAGAGTGTCCTTGCCGTGAATCCCATCATCTCCCATCGAGTCGGGGAAATGCGGAGCAAAAACAGGTTATATCATAGATTGAGTTGTTGAACTCAACAAGTAAGCGCACCACGTAGCAGTGTTTTCGCATACAAGAATCGGATCCGAACACAATTATTCAGACCCGATTCTTGCATATAGGAGCATGAAAGCGTCGGTTTAGCGCTCGTGATGGTCGATGTGGTCGGACGCCACGTCGCCGATGGTCTGCACGATCTGTACGAGGATGACGCACAGAATCACGGCCACGGTCATCACGTCGTACTGGTAACGCTGGTAGCCGTAGCGGATGGCGATATCGCCCAAACCGCCTGCGCCGACGGTGCCGGCCATGGCGGAGAAGCCGAACAGGGTGATGAACGTCAGTGCTGCGCCGCGCACCAGCGACGGCAGGCTTTCGAACAGCAGCACTTTGAACACGATCTGCAGATTGCTGGCACCGAAGCTTTGCGCGGCCTCCACCAGACTTCCGTCCACTTCGGCGAGCGACTGCTCCACCACGCGTGCCACGAACGGCGCCGCGGTGATGACCAGCGGCACGATGGCTCCCGGCACGCCGAGCGAAGTGCCGACAATCAGTCGGGTCAACGGGATGATGGCCACCAGAAGAATGATGAATGGTACGGAACGCACGATGTTCACGATCCAGCCGAGCACGGTGTTGAGTGTCGCATTCGGGCGGATGCCCTTCTTTGCTGAGGTGATGAGCAGTACGCCCACAGGTAGGCCGATCACATACGCGAGTAGCGTCGCTACCGCGGTCATGATGATCGTGTCACGTACTCCCTCGACCAGCAGTTCGCCATAATCGGCGATGAATTGCGAGATAATCTGTCCCATTTCACTTCACCTCTTCCTTGGTCGGCGAGTCCGTCTGCTCATCGGACGAAGCGGAATCATGCTTATGGCGATGGTTCTCCACTTTCGCATCGGTGATCAGTGTTTTCAGAATGTCGCTTTGCGGATTGGAGAACAATTCCTCCGTATCGCCCATCTCCACGATGCGTCCGCCATCAATCATGGCCACACGGTCGCAGATGTTGCGTGCCACGGACAACGAATGCGTGATGATGACCAGCGTCACGTTGAGCTCGCGGTTGATGCGGCGCAGCAGGTCAAGGATCTGCGCAGTCGTGGTGGAGTCGAGTGCGCTGGTGGCCTCGTCGCACAGCATGATGGACGGATTGTTGGCCAACGCGCGTGCGATGGCCACGCGCTGCTGTTGGCCGCCGGACAGCTGGCTCGGATAGCGGTCGGCCAGATCGGCCAATCCAACCAGGTCAAGCAGATAGCGGGCACGCTCCTCGCGCTTGTTTTTCGGCGTATGGTTGAGCTCCAGTGGGAACGTGACGTTGCGCAGCACGGTGCGCTGCTGGAACAGGCTGAAATTCTGGAAGATCATGCCGATTCCGGCACGCACGTCCGCCAGCTCCTTGCCTTTCGCATCGGTGATGTCCTCACCATCGACGCGCACTTTGCCGGAAGTGGGACGTTCCAACAGATTGATGCAGCGCACCAACGTGGACTTGCCCGCGCCGGAGGAGCCGAGGATGCCGAAGACTTCACCCGAATCGATGGTCAGGTTGATGTCGTGCAGCACCTCATGCGCCTCGGCGCCACTGCCATAGCTTTTGTGCAGATGGTCGATCTGAATCGTCATAATGTCCTGTTCCTATTGATGTTCCATAATAAGAATGCCGCAGGGTAGTATACCTGCGGCATTGAATTCTTGCAGCCGAAGCGGGTCTTAGAAGACCGGCACCACAGCGCCCTTGTAGTTCTTGTTGATGTAGTCGCGCACCTCGTCGGACTTCAAAGCCTTCTTGAGCTCCTTGGTCTTGGCGGTGTTCTCGTTGCCTTCCTTCACCACGAGGATGTTCTGGTAGGTTTTCGCGGCCAGGCCGTCGGCCTTTTCGGTGACCAGTGTGTCCTTGGTCGGGTCGAAGCCGGCTTGAATGGCGTAGTTTCCGTTCAGTGCCGCGATGTCGACATCCTTGATGACGGTCGGAACCACGGCGGCCTCAAGCTCCTTGAATTTCAGATTCTTCGGATTGGAGGTGACGTCCTTCGGAGTGGCGTTGATGTCCTTCGGATTCTTCAGCTTGATCAGACCGGCATCCTGCAGCAGCAGAAGCGCACGGGCCTCGTTGGTGGCGTCGTTCGGCACGGCCACGGTGGCGCCATCCTGCAGATTCTGCAAATCCTTGGTCTTGCCAGGGTATAGGCCGAATGGCTCGAAGTGGATACCTTCCACGGACACCAGATGCGTGCCCTTCTCCTTGTTGAAGTTGTCGAGGTACGGCTTGTGCTGGAAGTAGTTGGCGTCCACTTCACCATCCTCGGTGGCGGTGTTCGGCTGAACGTAATCGGTGAACTCCTTGACTTCGAGCTTATAACCATCTTTCTCGACGAGCGGCTTGACGGCCTTGTTTAGGATTTCCGCGTGCGGGGTCGGGGAGGCCGCCACGGTGATGGTCTTGTCATCCTCCTTGGAGGCGGCGCCGTTGGAGCCAGAGTCGCCGCAGCCGGCCAGACCGAAGGTCGCGAGCGTGGTGACGGCGAGCAGCGCGCCGAGAAGCTTCTTGTTACGCATGGTTGAGTTCCTCTCTCAATTCGCTATACGGGCCGCCCGTTTGCCACGCGGCGGACCCAACGATTGACCAATATAGAGGAACCATCGACGGCAACACGGCGTTCACTTATTGAAAATACTTATAAAGGGCATGAAAAACGCAGAAATTCGCGAAAACCGTCTTATAGAATCGCAAGAAAACTCTTAAAAACCTTTTCTACAGAATTTCAAAATGATGCAATGCATTCGAGATTCCGGCATCGTCGACACTGTCGGTGACGTAATCGGCTACGGTCTTCGGTTCGTCAGTGGCGTTGCCCATAGCCACGCCTATGCTGGCGAAACGTAGCATATCCACGTCGTTGCCGCCATCGCCGAACGCGATCGCATTGTCCCTCGACCAACCAAAATGCTCAAGCACGACCTGCATGCCGACCGCCTTGCCGCCATCTGCAGGAATCAGGTCGGTGAAGTCGGGATGCCACCGCACACCGCGCACGTTGCCGCACATGCCGGCGATTTCCGCTTCCGTTGCCTTATCCACATATGGGCTGATCTGGAATGTGCGATGGTTTCCTATACGTTGCCGCGGATTGCATATGTCGATTTTCGGCGCGGTTTTGCCAAGGCTGTTCCACGTACGTTCCAAAGCGGCGTTGATGCGATTGAAATACCCGTAGTTGCTTTCCGCGTAATTGGCGACGACATCGGTATGCGATTGCAGCCAGTCGGTGATGATCTCCACATCGTGCAGGTCGATTGGATGACGGTAATCGAGGCCGTCGCGTGTTGTGCAGAACTGGCCGTTAAGGCCAACAATGCCATCAAATTCGACGGGAATGGTGTCAAGCACCACACCCATATAGGAGGGTGCGCGCCCCGAGCAGATGAACACCTTCACATCTTTTTTCTGCAACGCATGCAATGCGTCGATGGTGGATCGCGGCACCACATGCGTGACGAAACTCGTCAAAGTGCCGTCGATATCGAAAAACGCAGCCTTGATGTCCGATGACATGCCGATCTCCCCGTGAATCCGTTCAAAACATCATCCAGCTTACGGGGAAACTCTGCGGAAAACGCCATTGTCGGCACGAAAAACGAACACGAAAATAGGAAAAACGTCCGGTTGCGCCTACAATCGTCAACCATGAGCGAACATATTGAGATCACGCCGGAGATCATCGAGATCCGTCATTATCTGCACGCACATCCCGAGCGCAGTTTCAAGGAATACGAGACAAGTGCCTATATCGAGAAACTGCTACGCGCGCACGACATCGAAGTGCTCAACAACCCGCTTGAAACCGGCGTGGTCGGCCTGATCCGCGGCGAGCAACCAGGCCCGCGCATCGCATTGCGCGCCGATATCGACGGTCTGCCCATCCAAGAGGATACTGGCCTGCCGTTCTCGTCCGTCAACGACGGTGTGATGCACGGTTGCGGCCACGACCTGCACATGTCTTACATGCTCGGAGCCGCATTCTGGCTCGCAAAACGCCGCAAGCGCATCAAAGGCTCCATCAAACTGCTGTTCCAGCCTGCCGAGGAGCTCGGTCTCGGCGCGAAAGCTATGGTCGATGCGGGGTTGCTCGCCGACGTATCCGCCGCCATCGGAGCCCACAACAATCCGAATTACGCGCCCGGACAGATCGCCGTAGGCCCCGACCCGATGATGGCCGGCTGCGTGAAATTCCACGTCACTCTGCATGCCGCCGGCTCACATGCCGGATATCCACACAAGGGCACTGGTCCTATCGAGGCGCTCGCCACAATGATTCTTGCCTTGCAGACCATCGTCAGCCGCAATGTCTCACCATTCCATCCGCTCGTGCTGTCCATCACCGAACTGCACGGCGGCCACGTGTGGAATGTCGTGCCGGACAAGGCCAGCTTCCAAGGAACCGTACGCTACTTCCATAAGTCCGACGGCGAACTGGTCGAGAAACGCTTCAAGCAGCAGGTCCAATCCATTGCCGCGGGCTACGGCATTACCACAGACATCGACTGGGATGACTTTCAGAATCCGCTCGTCTCCGACATGGAACTATCCAAAATCGTCGCTGACAACGTGCGCGACTACGCGCAGCTCGAGCCAATCCATCCTTCGATGGCGGGGGAGGATTTCTGCGATTTCATGCCCGTCACCATGCCGGTGTTCGCCTTCATCGGTTCCAATGGCGAGAAAGGCTGCCCCGATTGGCATAGCCCGCATTTCGTCGGTCTAGATGAATCACTGCAGGCCGGCGTGGAATTCTACGCCAACGCGGCGCTGACGGTGCTCAACGAACTTTCGTGACACGCGTGCGGTCCGCTTTCAATTCGCGATCGTAAGAAAATAAAACGTTCAACAAATCAACGGTAGGTTAGGCAGCTATGACAGACATTCGCTTCGCACTCGCTCAAATCGATACTTGTGTGGGAGATCTTGACTCCAACGCAGACAAGGTCATGCGTTATGCGCACCTTGCAGCCAACAACAATGCGCAAGTCGTGGTTTTTCCTGAAATGACGCTTACTGGCTATCCGATTGAAGACCTCGCCCTGCGGGCCACCTTCCGCAAAGCCGCGTGGAACAAAGCCAACTGGCTTGCTACTGAACTGGCTGCCGATGGGCTTGGCGACCTGTTTGTGGTGGTTGGTACGGTCGGCACGGATCGTGAAACGTCTAAGCCGCGTAATCGACTTGTTGTATTGCATGATGGCGTGGTTTGGGCCGGCTATGACAAGCACTTCCTGCCCAACTACGGTGTGTTTGACGAATTCCGCATTTTCAGCCCTGGAGATAAGTCCATGGTGCTTGATGTGGATGGCGCACGTATTGGTGTGGCTATTTGCGAGGATATCTGGCAGGATGGCGGTCCTGTGGCAGAACTTGCCGAGCAGCATATTGATTTGCTGCTTACCATGAACGGTTCTCCGTATGAGGAGGGTAAGACTGATACTCGACTCGATCTTGCGGTACGCCGTGCGGCTGAAGTGAACGCGCCGATGGTCTACCTCAATCAGGTGGGTGGTCAGGATGATCTGGTGTTTGATGGCGGCAGTTTTGTGGTTGACGCTGACGGTACACTGCTGGAACGTTCTCCGATGTTCATGGAGGATTTGAGCTTCTTTGATTTGGATACTGCCTCCGAACATCAGCAGGTTGGTGTTATAGCGGCCAAGCCTGATCCGGATGAGGAAGTGTATACCGCTTGTGTGCTCGGCTTGAAGGATTATATGGCCAAGAACCATTTCAAGGGCGTGTGCCTTGGCCTTTCCGGCGGCATCGACTCCGCATTGGTGGCGGCCATGGCCGCGGACGCCGTGGGAGGAGCTAACGTGTATGGCATTTCCATGCCGAGCATGTACTCGTCTGACGGTTCGAAAGATGATGCCGCCGATCTGGCGAAGAATATTGGAGCGCACTACGACATTCAGCCCATCGAACCGCTGTTCGTCTCCTTCCAGAAGCAGCTCGATCTTGAAGGTGTGGCCGCTGAGAACCTGCAGGCGCGTATTCGCGGTGTGATTGTCATGGCATATTCGAATTCCAAGGGGCTTCTGGCTGTCGCCACGGGCAACAAGTCGGAGCTTGCCTGCGGTTATTCCACGATTTATGGCGATGCGGTCGGCGGATACGCTCCGATCAAGGATCTGCTCAAGACCCGTGTGTGGGAGATCTCCCGCTGGCGCAACAAGGCTGCCGCCGAAGGCATGGGCATTGGCGGACTGCATATCGTGGGCAACGAGCAGGGGTCTGCGGGGACGCCGTTGCCGGACGGCGTGATGATTCCCGTCAATTCGATTGAAAAGGCTCCATCCGCCGAACTTCGCCCGGGGCAGAAAGACTCCGATTCGCTGCCGGAATATGAGCTGCTCGATCAGGTGTTGGCAATGTACATTGAACATGCGCATGGTCGTGAGGATCTTCTGGCAGACGGTTTCGATGAGACCACCGTCGACACGGTTATGCGACTGGTCGATCGTGCCGAATGGAAGCGCCGTCAATACCCGCTTGGGCCAAAGGTGACGGCATTGGCGTTCGGCCGTGACCGCCGCTTGCCGATTACCAACGCGTTCCGCGAATAGAACAGCGGCGGACTATTGTTTCGTTACGCGCTTCGTAAGGAGTGATATGGAAAAGCAATGGTATTTCAATACGGTTACCGAACAGCCTGAACTGGGCATGATCTCACCGGCGAGCCATCGTATGGGACCATACAAAACCAGGGAAGACGCGCTCGATGCATGGAAGATCGTGCAGGAACGCAACATCAAATGGGAAGAACAGGATCGCGAATGGAAACGCTGGTCTTCCGATGAAAAGTAGTTGATGCGATATAAGAAATCGCGGTGTCTGGATTACGGCACCGCGATTTTTTCTTATACTTCGCAAGTGTGACATATGTCACTTTTATTTCCTCTCAAACTCAGGTTCTTTACAGGTTCGTGCAGCTAGAATCGGTAACTAGCGACGACGTAACGATGCGTCGCCAAACCAACACCCAGAAGGAGTGGAAATGGCAGCAGTTGATGCGACGGCAGTCTCCCCGGAAGAGCTTCAGGCTAAGGCTTGGGAAGGCTTCGCTGAGGGCAACTGGCAGAAGGACATTGATGTCCGTGACTTTATTCAGAAGAACTACACGCCTTATGAGGGCGACGAGTCCTTCCTGGCTGACGCCACTGAGAAGACCAAGCACCTGTGGCAGTATCTCGATGACAACTATCTGGCCGTGGAGCGCAAGCAGCGCGTCTACGACGTCGACACCCACACACCGTCTGGCATCGACGCATTCGGCGCCGGCTACATCGACTCTCCGGAAGTCGACAATGTGGTTGTCGGTCTGCAGACCGATGTTCCTTGCAAGCGTGCCATGATGCCGAACGGCGGTTGGCGTATGGTCGAGCAGGCCATCAAGGAAGCCGGCAAGGAGCCGGATCCGGAAATCAAGAAGATCTTCACCAAGTACCGCAAGACCCACAATGACGGTGTCTTCGGCGTGTACACCAAGCAGATCAAGGTTGCCCGCCACAACAAGATCCTCACCGGCCTGCCGGATGCCTACGGCCGTGGCCGCATCATCGGCGATTACCGTCGTGTGGCACTGTATGGTGTGAACACCCTGATCAAGTTCAAGCAGCGTGACAAGGACTCCGTGCCGTACCGCAACGACTTCACCGAGCCGGAGATCGAGCACTGGATCCGCTTCCGCGAGGAGCATGACGAGCAGATCAAGGCCCTGAAGCAGCTGATCAACCTCGGCAACGAATATGGTCTTGACCTGTCCCGTCCGGCACAGACCGCTCAGGAAGCAGTGCAGTGGACCTACATGGGCTACCTCGCTTCCGTCAAGAGCCAGGATGGCGCCGCAATGTCGTTCGGCCGCGTCTCCACCTTCTTCGACGTGTACTTCGAGCGTGACCTGAAGTCCGGTAAGATCACCGAGACCGACGCACAGGAGATCATCGACAACTTGGTCATGAAGTTGCGTATCGTGCGCTTCCTGCGTACCAAGGATTACGACGCGATCTTCTCCGGCGATCCGTACTGGGCGACTTGGTCCGACGCAGGCTTCGGCGATGATGGCCGTACGCTGGTCACCAAGACCTCCTTCCGTCTGCTCGACACCCTGACCCTCGAGCACCTTGGACCTGGCCCGGAGCCGAACATCACCATCTTCTGGGATCCGAAGCTGCCGGAAGCCTACAAGCGCTTCTGCGCCAAGATCTCCATCGACACCTCGGCAATCCAGTACGAGTCCGACAAGGAAATCCGCTCCCACTGGGGCGATGACGCCGCCATCGCATGCTGCGTCTCCCCGATGCGCGTGGGCAAGCAGATGCAGTTCTTCGCAGCTCGTGTGAACTCCGCCAAGGCTCTGCTGTACGCCATCAACGGCGGCCGCGACGAAATGACCGGCATGCAGGTCATCGACAAGGGCGTTATCGAGCCGATTCAGCCGGAATCCGACGGCTCCTTGGATTACGAGAAGGTCAAGGCCAACTACGAGAAGGCTCTCGAATGGCTGTCCGAGACCTACGTGATGGCTCTGAACATCATCCATTACATGCACGATAAGTATGCATACGAGTCCATCGAGATGGCTCTGCACGACAAGGAAGTGTACCGTACCCTCGGTTGTGGTATGTCCGGCCTGTCCATCGCAGCCGACTCCCTGTCCGCATGCAAGTACGCCAAGGTCTACCCGATCTACAACAAGGACGCCAAGACCACTCCGGGCCATGAGGACGAGTACGTCGAAGGCGCCGATGACGATCTGATCGTCGGCTACCGCACCGAGGGTGAGTTCCCGCTGTACGGCAACGATGATGATCGCGCCGACGAGATCGCCAAGTGGGTTGTCTCCACCGTCATGGGCCAGGTCAAGCGCCTGCCGGTGTACCGCGGAGCGGTCCCGACCCAGTCCATCCTGACCATCACCTCCAACGTGGAATACGGCAAGGCCACCGGCGCCTTCCCGTCCGGCCACAAGAAGGGCACCCCGTATGCTCCGGGCGCAAACCCGGAGAACGGCATGGACTCCCATGGCATGCTGCCTTCCATGTTCTCCGTCGGCAAGATCGACTACAACGACGCTCTTGACGGCATCTCGCTGACCAACACCATCACCCCTGATGGCTTGGGCCGCGACGAGGATGAGCGCATCGGCAACCTCGTGGGCATTCTGGACGCCGGCAACGGCCACGGTCTGTACCACGCCAACATCAACGTGCTGCGCAAGGAACAGCTCGAGGATGCCGTCGAGCATCCGGAAAAGTACCCGCACCTGACCGTGCGCGTCTCCGGCTACGCGGTGAACTTCGTCAAGCTCACCAAGGAGCAGCAGCTCGACGTGATCTCCCGTACGTTCCACCAGGGCGCCGTCGTCGACTGAGACTGAACGGTACCGTGTGAAGCGGTAGAGTGCAAGGGGCGGAGCGTGAAAGCTTCGCCCCTTGGTTTTCCCTGTACAATGTGGGGAAACCATTGGAGAGATACAACGAAAGGACACCGATGTCTGAGAACGTACATTTTCGCTCCACAACAAGGCATATGCTCAGAGAATCGCAAAACTACGTCAACCAAACGCTTATGGGAGGGTTGTCAGGCTTCGAATCGCCGATCGGACTGGACCGGCGTGACCGCATCAACGCGCTGAAAAGCGGTGATATCGGCTTCGTGCATTCCTGGGACATCAACACGTCCGTCGACGGTCCGGGAACACGCATGACCGTCTTCATGAGCGGTTGCCCATTGCGTTGCCAGTATTGCCAGAATCCGGATACGTGGAAAATGCGTGACGGCAAGCCCGTCTATTACGAGGCCATGGTCAAAAAGATCGAACGCTATGTGGATCTTTTCAAGGCGACGCATGGCGGTATCACCTTCTCGGGCGGCGAATCCATGATGCAACCAGCATTCGTCTCCCGCGTGTTCCATGCGGCCAAGGAGATGGGGGTGCACACCTGCCTCGATACTTCCGGATTCCTTGGCGCAAGTTACACCGACGACATGGTGAACGATATCGACCTGTGTCTGCTTGATGTCAAGTCTGGCGATGAGGAAACCTACAAAAAGGTGACTGGCGGCATTCTGCAACCGACCATCGATTTCGGACAGCGTCTGGCCAAGGCCGGCAAGAAGATCTGGGTGCGTTTCGTGCTTGTGCCCGGACTCACCTCATCCGAGGAAAACGTTGAGAATGTGGCGAAGATCTGCGAGTCGTTCGGCGACGCAGTGGAACATATCGATGTGCTTGGATTCCACCAGCTTGGCCGTCCAAAATGGCACATGCTCAACATTCCCTACCCGTTGGAAGACCAGAAGGGGCCGTCCGAGGCAATGAAACAGCGTGTGGTGGAACAATTCCAATCGCACGGTTTCACCGTCTACTAAACGGGAAGCCACGCATATTCCAGCCAACGATTCCGGCAAATCAATCGTTTGAAAGTGCCTCAGCGATTGGAAAAAGGAATATTCGTGCAATTGTTGAACCAGCATTCGCCACGCGGAAAAATCTTCACATTCGACGCGTGGCGAAATGCTGTGAAATACCGCAAAACCGGCGACTCTGCCGTAGCCTTGAATCATGGTGGACATCTATGCTTTTCCTCAAGGCACGCCCAACGAAGCGCGTGCCACAGGTAGGGGATCGTGCGCCTACGCCGACCCTCCTGAACAAATGTTGACCCGACCCTCCGGCGTGCCAGACAAGGTATGGGACGCCGTGCTTTCCGTAGAACGCATGCCTCGATTACCAAGCGTGTCGTATCGTGAGATTCCAGTGCCGTGCGCCATGGCGAGTTTCGGCATTGGAGTTGAGATGCAATGCGACGAGGCGCGTTCCACAGGCTGGATCATGGTGTTGTATTCGCACAAATACCGAAATGACTGGCATTCTCATTGGCGTTGCGTCGCTTTCGCCGCGTTGCCGTTGTCTGGAGGCGAAGGCGATTGTCTGATACCGTCCATGTATTGGGATGCGATGATGGACCGTGTTGGTTCGTGCGATGTCGAACATGTTTCGGGAACCGTCACAGTCACGAAAAGCACGACGTTTGGCACTCAGTCCGACGCTCCCGAAACCGGGTGTGAGATTCGTGTGTCTTGGACGCCACTAGACTATGCCGATGGAGGCCTTGACGCGGGCGCCCAAGTAGGCGCGTGGGCTAGGTTCCTCCGGTCCATGACGCAATCCGAGGAGGATTATCCCGTTGACTGACGAGCCAAGGTTGCAGGCCGAGCCGCGTGAGGGCGTGCCCGATGTGATCGACACCCTACCGGCATTCCGCGAGTACTGCAGCGCATTGGCGTCTTCGCATGGGTCTTTGGCTGCGGATGCGGAACGTGCGTCTGGCTTCCGATACGGTCATGACGATTGGTTGGTGCAATTCAAAAGAGACGGTGCCGGCATAGGATTGCTTGATCCGCAGGCATTGGCTGCGGAAGGTGCCGATTGGAACGATTTCAATCGTGCGGTGGGCGATGCGGTATGGATTCTGCATGATTCGTTGCAGGATCTGCCGGGATTCGTTGATTTGGGATTGCAGCCGAAACGTTTGTTTGATACGGAAATCGCTGCACGGCTGCTGGGGCTCAAACGTTTCGGATTAGCTGCCGTTACCGAGCATTATCTGGGACTGACGCTTGCGAAAGAGCATTCCGCGGCCGACTGGTCGTACAGGCCGCTGCCCCGAGACTGGCGTAATTATGCGGCGCTGGACGTTGAATTGCTGATCGAGCTTGAAACGACCATGCGCGCCGAACTGCAAAAGCAAGGCAAGATCGAATGGGCTGAGGAGGAATTCGATTACGCGCTGCGCGAAGGAACTGCGCCACGCAAGGAGCATCCCATCCCATGGCTGCGCATCTCGCATATCACCGAAATCATGAGGGACCGCCAGGCCCTGGCCGTGGCGAAAGCATTATGGACCAAACGAGATGAACTGGCACGTGAATACGATATTTCGCCGACACTGCTGCTCGCCGACAGCACCATCATCGAAGTGGCGGAACGCAAGCCGCATAACGCCGCGCAATTCAGGGCGGTCCGTTCCATCAACGAGCGTGTACGCATCCAAGCCGGTGCCGAACAGGAGAAAATGTTCGAACGTTACGCGCCGATCCAACGTAAAATCAAGCCAAGCATGTGGAAGAGAATAATCCAACAGGCGCTTGATCTGCCGGAAAGCGAATGGCCGGTCATCGAAAGCGGCAATCCCCAAAACCAGGAGGCGCAGAGCATATCCGCTCCACGAGCGACGCGAGTCTGGAGGGAACGTTATCCGGAACGTCTCGCAACGCTTGACAAGGCACGCAAGATGGTGGCGCAGATAGCGGAAGACACGCGTACCCCCGCGGACGTCATCATCAAACCGCAGTATCTGCGCAACCTGTGTTGGACCGACGAACCGCAAAAACGTGACGTTGCGCAATTCCTCACCGAGCAGGGCGCGAGGGCGTGGCAGGTCGCGCTGGTTGCAGAGTCCGTGAGTCGCGCTATCATGTAGAGGTTGCCTAACGGCAGAAATGTGAAGAACCGTATTTTTCAGGAGCGCAAGCGTGAAAATCAGCGTCAGGAATCTTGAGCCGACCAAGGTGAAGCTCACCGTCACCGTTGATCCGGAAGAGTTCAACCCGTATCTCGACAATGCTCGCAAGGAAATCGCCAAGCAGGTCAACGTGCCTGGCTTCCGCAAGGGCCACGTGCCCGGCAAGATCATCGACCAGCGCATCGGCTTCGGTGCCGTTGCTGGCGAAGCCGTGAACAACGGTGTGCCGGAGCTGTACTCCAAGGCTCTCGAAGAAAAGGGCATCCGTCCGATGGCCCAGCCGGAAATCGACGTTCAGGAAGTTCCGGAATCCGCCAAGGACGAGACCAAGCTGAAGTTTGTGGCCACCGTTGAGCGTCGCCCGGACATCGAACTGCCGGAAATCGACGGCATGGAGATCGAGGTCGCCAAGGCCGAAATCACTGACGAAGACATCAACAACCGTCTGGAAGCCCTGCGCCAGCGTTTCGGCACCCTCGTGGGTGTGGATCGCCCGGCCGCCAAGGGTGACTATGCCAACATCGACCTGACCGCCGAAATCGACGGCGAAGTGGTCGACTCCCAGGAAGGCGTGAGCTACGAGCTCGGCTCCGAAACCATGCTTGACGGTCTGGATGAGGCTCTCGAAGGCCTGTCCGCCGGCGAAGAGACCACCTTCGAAGGTACCTTGGAAGCAGGCGAGCACGAAGGCGAGAAGGCTCAGGTCAAGGTCAAGGTCAACTCCGTCAAGGCTGAAGAGCTGCCGGAACTCGACGACGACTTCGCTTCCGAAGCCTCTGAGTTCGACACCCTCGACGAGCTGAAGGAAGACCTCAAGAAGGCCGCTTCCCAGGATGCCGAAGGTCGTCAGGCCACCGCAGCTCGTGACGCTTTCATCGCCAAGCTCGAAGAGGGCCTGGAGATTCCGGTGCCGAAGGGCGTCAAGGCTGAAATGGTTGAGCAGCAGCTCAAGGGTGTGACCGCTGATCCGGCCAACGCCACCAAGGAGCAGAAGGCAGAAGCCGAAGAAACCGTTGAGAAGGAACTGCGCGACCAGATGGTGCTCGACGTGCTCGCCGAGAAGCTGGACGTCAAGGTCTCCCAGGCCGACGTGTTCAACTTCCTCGCTTCCATCGCCCAGCAGTACGGCATGGATCCGAACGCCTTCATTCAGGCCATCATGCGCAACGGCCAGCTCGGCTCCGCAGTGCAGGAAGTTGGCCGTTCCAAGGGCCTGCTTGCCGGCATGCGTGCCGTGACCTTCAAGTCCGAGGGTGAAACCTTGGATTTGAGCGCCTTCCTCGGCGAAGCCGCTGAAGATGAAGAAGCCGAGAGCGTTGAGGCTGCTTCCGCAGCCGCCGCTGTGGCTGACGAACTCGCTTCCGAAGAGTGAGCTTCTCTTAATGCCTGACTCGTTAGAGTCATCTTTCTAGGGCGCTGAGGGGTGGAATCCAGTATGGATTCCACCCCTCAATTTATTTCGTATTCGGATCTTTAATCAGAACAAAGAGATTGCCGAAACGTGAGCTACAGCAGGAATTTGATTTCGGCGAAAAACTCGCGAACCATATTGTTGACGAGCATGTCCGGGGGAGAGCCGGCCGCAATGCCTTGGGCGTTGTCCAAACCATATTTGTCGGCAATCTGCAACGCGCGGAACATGTGGAAATTATTGGTGATCACACCTATGGAAGCATTATCGTCGTTGATCATCTTTTTGCTGTTGACGATGTTTTCCTCAGTGGTTTTTGAATCCGGCTCCTCAAGAATGCGCTGTTCGGCAATACCATGTTCCTTAAGATAGTCAGCCATGCCTTGGGCTTCGGGGAACGGTTCATTCGGTCCTTTTCCGCCGGAAACGATGCAGATGGTATTCGGATTCTCATCCAAGTATTCGATGGCCTTGTCGAGACGGTAGCGAAGTACAAGGCTCGGGCCGGACTTACGCACTTGGGCGCCGAGAACCACCACATAATCGAGATCCGGTTTGCCTTGCGCATGCATTTTACTGACGATGCAACCTTCCACCGTGCCGAACGCGACCAGACCAATACACGCGACCGCAATCAAGATGCCTCTGACCAGTCTTGGCAATATCGTCCACCACCGGAAGAGCAGACCGAATCCGAGTATTGCGAACAAAACTGCGAACGCTAGCCAAACAATCCAGAAACTCGTGCCGGAATGCGTATTGCGTACGGCGAAAGCGTAACATGCGCATGCCACGGCAAGTACTAAGCATAGAGTGCCTGTAATTCGTCTAATCAACATTGCCATGATGAACCTCTCATTCATTGCGCGTCGCACGCAATCCTGTCTCATCCTAAGCGCGTGACCCCAGACCCCCAAGCGTCACACGCCAATGCCAACAAATCCTGCGCATTCCTGCTATCGCAATACTATGTGCATTATGCCATCCATGAACGGAGCTTTGGCATGGCTGCGGCTAGGATGGGGGAGCATGACTTCAGAAACAATTATGCTTCGGACGATGCGTCGCACGGATTTTCCTGCGCTTGAAGAGCTTGTTCGACAAGCTTGGTATGCGGATGATGAGTCGGATGATAACGGGAATGTTCCGAACGATGAGCGCGGGTTGCGTGAGTACAAGTTGCGCAAGGCGATTCGTCTGCGCAATATGCACCGACTTGCGGCAATCGACATGCATGATTTTCTTTCCCGCACCACCGAGGCTACGGTCGCTGAACGTGATGGTCGGGTGCTTGGCGTGGTATTGGGCTCGTTGAGATCCCGTGTTACCACAGCGCAGAGGATACGTCATGCTATTACGCGAAATTGCTTGGCGTTGCCCTTGTTGACAAGCAAGGATGGCCGTCGAGGACTTGCCGATCAGATTGCGATTTTGCAGGCCGATGAAATGTTGAAGCGAGATGCCGGCAAAAGCTATCAGGCTGAGGTAACGCTGTTCGTGGTTTCTCCGGAAGCGCGGGGTATGGGCGTCGGTCGTAAGCTGTTCAATCACATGCTTGACGTGTTTCGTGATGCTGGAATGAACGAGTATTTCCTCTTCACTGACACTACCTGCGATTACGGTTTTTATGATTACCGTGGTTTGACGCGCAAAGCGGAACGTACTGTACGCAGGGACTCCTTCACGCAGGGTGGCTTGGAAGATGGTGCACTTTCCTTCTTCCTATATGAGGGGCGCTGCTGAACGTTTCTGCCTTGTATGGAAAGTGACATTTTCGGAAAAGCTTCAGTATATGGACAGCTTTCACTTATTTGGGTTGTCGATCTATCGGCAATTTTGGACGGCAACAAGTGAAGAGAGTATACCCAGTCCTTTCTAGGGCTGATTTCTAGGTTCTGATGGCCGTTTCGCAATGTGATGGGTTACAGACAATGATGTCTGTAACCCATCATGAAAAACGAGCCGTTACATGTCAAAAATGGTAGATCCATATATGGCTTGAAATGTCATCTAAGGGATGACATAAGAGAGTGAATAAGACACGAAATTGAGAAAAGTGTCAAACTGGGTTTCGTCAGTGGAAGAAATGTTTCTGGACTTCTATCTGTTTCGTTGTGATGAGAGTCTGGAAGTTCAAAGGAGTGGAAATGAAGGATTTGCTCAGTTTACAGGCTTTGATTGCGCAACCTGCAAGTATGACCTCTAAAAGGCCACCATGTGTTGACACGCATGGAAATTGTTCGACGGATCCTAATTGTGATCCGAATACGCATCATTGGCATAGTTCGTGGAGTTGGTTCTGCTGAAGTAGAAGAGCAACAGTTTTAAACTGCAGTGGCTATCTGTTTTGAAGTTAACAGATAGCCATTTTGATAGATGGATGCTGTAATGAAAAGATTGAATGAAAGAGAAAAGCAAACAATTCTCGGATTGTTTACTGTATTTATAATTATTATACTTCTCGCCAGTGCATTTATTGGGCTTTTCATGTCTAGAAACAGTGCAAGTGACGCTAAAGATATAAAAAAAGCGTATGAGTCATTATCAGAAGTGAAAAGAAAACCTACAAACGCAACAAATGATGGCGGGCTACTGGTGCAAGTTGGGTCAAAAAAAGATATTCCGACTGTAGAATTTTATTTAGATCCCCTATGTCCGGCTTGTGCACAAATTGATAGAACATTAAATGATGATATAGGAAAAATGTATACGAGTGGTCAGATTAAGCTTGAAATTCATCCTGTGATTTTTTTAGACAAGTGTTCATCTGACCATTATTCGGCCAGAGTATCGGGATCCATAGCCTACATTTCAGAAAAAGATCCAAAGCATGTCGTTGCATTCATTTCAGAAATATTTGATGAAAAGTTCCAGCCTTCAGAAGTAGATTATGTAGAAATGTCTGATGAAAAGATAATCGAACAAGCGATTAAAGCGGGAATATCTAGAGAAATTGCAAAGGAAAGTTTAAATGGACAGTACGATGAATGGATTGAAAAAAGTAATGATTACACAATACTACGAAGCGACCTAATAGCTCCAGGGAGGGAGGGGTTTGCGACGCCATTGATTAGGGTAAATAAGAGAATTTGGTCAATGAAGGATATGGCGCTTGATGACTTATCAGATGCTTTTGTTGAAAGCTTAGGATTAAAACCTGAAGAAGTTGGTGATGAGGATGTTAAACCTAGAATAGGCAGTAAAGGAAAGTTGCTTAAAACTAATACAAAATATTTGGCGGAAAAATCTGATGCTTAAATTTATGCGAATTAGCAAGAGAATGATTCTTGGCGTGGTTTGCAGTATCGCTGGATCGACGTTATCATTCTTTGTTCCTCTTTTGATAAAAGATTTTATAGATAATAAAAAATTTGATCTTAGTTTACTGTATGTATTCCCTTTTCTTTTTGCGGCGCAATTCATATTGTGTGCAATTGGTGGATTGCTAATTTCAACTGAGGCCGATCTTCATGTGGCGGAATTGCGTATTCAGGCTATGGATATAATTTTTGAGAAAGATATGCTCTTTTTTGACAATGAAAATAGCGGTGAAATCGCTAGTGGAATAGTATATGATATCTCTCTGGTCAGGAATTTTGTGGCGGCTAGTATTCCTCAGTTTGTTTCGAGTGTTATCAATATACTGTTTTCCGTCGTTGCTCTTACTGTAATTAACTACAGACTATCTATTTTGGTTCTAATTATCTTTCCTGCAGTGATGATACTGGCTGTTCCCTTAGGTATATTTAATAACAGAAATGCGATGATGCTGCAAGAGAGAATTGGTAAATTAAATACGTTTACTTCAGAAATAGTGCGAAGTATGCGCACTGTTAAGTTATGTAATGCAGAGAGATGTATGCTTCTAAAATTCAAGAAACGAGTAAATGAAATAAAAGAAGTTAATCTCTTGAATGACAAAGTATATTCTTTTGCTATGCCCGTTCAAAATCTGATTTCGATTTTTTGTACTGGGGTCATTGTTTGCTATGGTGTTCATCTGATGGACGTACATCTCTTGACATACGGTTCGTTTGTTGCATATGTAATGTTATTCTTTCAGCTGGTTACTCCAGTAGGTGGTTTATTTACCTTTTATTTGAGTTGTCAAACAATCAAAGGTTCCTTAAAAAGAATCAACCGTGTCATCGGATCTCAAGAGAAGTAGATATGGAAAACTTTGCGTATAATAATGTTGATTATTTGGAACTGAAAAGCGTTTCATTTGGTTACAATGATAATGAAGTTCTTCATGATGTTAGTATGAGGTTGGAAAAGGGTGGTCGATATGCAATTATTGGACCATCTGGATCCGGGAAAACGACTATTATTAATACAATAACAGGTCTATATAGTGCAAATTCTGGAGCCATTGCTATCAATGAGAGCTTGCTTGATGGGCAGCATCTAGAAGAGTGGAGAAGGTGGTTTACTGTCGTCTCTCAAGATAATCTCCTTTTCTCTACAACAATTAAAGAAAATTTATTTTTTGGTCTTGATTTTGTGCCATCAGAAAAAAACATTAATAAATGTTTGAAAAATGCTTGCTTAGATGAAATTATTTCCGTTGGTGATTTGGAAAAGAGTGTTGGTGAGCAGGGGATGTCTTTGTCTGGTGGACAGCGACAGAGATTGCAGATTGCGAGAGCTTGTTTAAGGAAAGCTCCGATACTTATTTTGGATGAGGCAACGTCGAATCTTGATGTGAAGACAGAAAGACGTGTGCTTGATAACCTATTAAGATCGCATGAGTATGATATTTCAATTGTCATTTCACATCGCTTGTCTACGATAATAGACTCAGACGTTATTTTCTTTATTTGAGCTTATCAAATGTGCTGATTAATGATTCTTTAGAAATTAAACTGATTGATTTTGAGGCGGCGAAAAACTTTCCCAAGATTTTCAAGTAGATATCGCTACTCCAGGATTTACCAACGATGCTGTATGCAACTATGAACAACAAGATTGGTATGCCTTCGCGGTTATAGTGCACCGCCTTTTTGTTCCCATATGTCCCCTTTATTATCTGGCTCCTTTGTTGTTGTTCTGTCAGGATTATATGGTGCAAAAGCACTTTGGGAATGAGGCAGTTTCTTTTTTTCGGTCTGTCAGATCGCGAATGCTTGGCTTGACTCCGTTATTGTCTCATGAACCATTTATCGACAAAGCGTTACAGGCTTGTGACAAGCTTTTAGATCCTGAGAATATTGAAACCTTTATGAGACTTCTTTATAAAGGGATTGTCTCTGGTCTTGACTTGCGAGGTGAATATCCTGTCAAAGGTGATATTTCAATGTATGGCGATGAGATGTCTAAATACAGCATTGGGTCTGGTTTTGCCGGTGTGAGCTTGGCTTTGCTGAAATCTTCATGTTTGGAAAACTCGGAATGGTTTTATGCTATTGCGCGGGAGAAATATATATCGGTATTACGTAAATTGAAAGACGGTATGTCGTTCCGCGCGGGATTGTTTAACGGTACGGTAGGTGTGGCCATGGCTGCATATGAGGTGTTTTCTCGCGAGGAATGTCATGAAATGCTTTCTTATATCGGAATCTCTCACATTGATTATTTGGCAGGCATTGACGACTATTCCTTGTACTCTGGTTTGTCTGGCATTGGCATGGCTCTTCTGTCATTGGGAGCATCTAGGAACTCGCATGAAGAAAAAATGTTGTCGTATATTCTTTCCAAGGTGTATGAGAGATGCGATTGTGGTTTAACTTCGCAAGACATGCTGAGTTCGAAAGCGGACTTTACCTTAATGAAGGGCTGGTTGGGTGCAGGTCTGTTCCTGTGGAAGGCTTCTCTTTGCAGGAAAGACGATGCTTTGCGCTCCCGTGCGGAAAGCATTTTTCGTCTTACGCTAACGCATCTTGCCAATGCGGATAACAAGGAGCGTCCGATGTATTACGTGGATCATTTGAAGAATAAACCCAGAACAATGCCTTATCTGGATTGTGGAACTTCTGGTGTGGCCCTAGCTTTTATTGAAGTCTATAAAGATGGTAATGAGTCAATGGAATTCCTTAATGAGGAGTTTCTTAGAAGGCTTTCCCAAGGTTCAGATATGGTTTGCACGTTTAATGGTGGCTTATTCGGGGGTTATGTGGGACTGTTGCCTGCTGCAATAGCGTTGCGCGACTTAGGTATTGATGATGAGCTGTGGGAGCGGATTATTGATGGATTGAATCTTTACCTGATGAAGAACAATGGAAACATTGTTTTCCCGGGACTTTATGGATACAAGTGTTCCATGGATTTGGGGACGGGATCGGCCGGTGTGCTTTTAGCGTTAAGTGATTCTGGGCGATCAGGGGAATGGGGATCTTGGATGCCGGTTCTGGAAAATGAGGATTTTTCGCTTTTCCGTGTTTGAAAATAGCTATTGCTGCTGGCTGGGTGATGGCCTGTACGTGATGCAATGCGTGGCTATATTTGTATGCTTAGGGGTGAAGGTGAGTGACGATGTATTTGGGAAAACGAATAAGAATCGCTATCGTGGACAATGACAGATTGACGCTTGGTGTTATGAAGATGATGATTGAGCGTATTCTTCCGCAGGCTAACGTGTGTTGGGCTGTATCGGATGGTCTGACCGCGGTGAGTAAAAGTCTTGACTCGCGAACGCGTCCTGACGTATTGCTTGTGGACATGTCCCTGGAAGGGATGAGTGGTTGTGATGTTTGCAAGACCATTCGTGAAGAGACGGCTCAGGTTGCTTTAGTAGGTATGACTGCTTTCTCTCTGGACCGTTATTGTGCACCTGCTCTGGAAAATGGAGCGAGCTGTCTTGTGGATAAAGCAAATGTGAAAGCTCTTTGTAGGGCCTTGTGCGCAATAGTGAATGGACGGCGAGCAGACGTCAGATATGTATCCTCTGAAAGTGCGCAGGAGTCGCATGAAAGGTTAATGGCTGCTAAAGGTGGAAACATTAGCTATGAAACGTTTGCGAAGCGAGAACGAGAGGTTATGGGATTGTGCTCCCTAGGCTTTACCTCAAAAGAGATCGGCGTCAAGCTTGGCATAGGGGAGCCTACGGTGAAAACATATATTCGAAGGGTCATGAAGAAATTAGGGGCTAAAAATAGGACTCAAGCGGTAATTCAATGGATGGAAGTAAATAGCCGTGAGTATTAAAGGGATAAAGCCGTTTACCTCATGGTGCGTCGAACATGCCCAGTATCTGCTTATAGCGGTTTGTGTCGCCATGACTATTACGGAGACGCTGTTTTTCCCTCCTGCAGGTGTGGTGACATTTTTCCTTGTTGCTGCGCATGTGCTAGCTATTATTCTGATTTCACGACAGCCAATCGTATGCTGTAACATCATTTTTTTGACTTTTGCAATATGCTGTCTCATTCCGGATGATGGCGGCCCCAGCTTTTTATGGGGAACTTGGCTGGCTTTAGGGTATGTAGGACTGCGAATTGAGTCATTATGGGGAATGTTCTACCCTTCTGCTGTAGCATTGGTTCGAATATGGCGCTTTGATGCTGACGGTGTGGCTGTCAATGAATATTTCATGTTGATTCTTGTCATGTTCTTCGCATACTTCATCGGAAAAATGCTTGCGTGGAAAGAACTTGCCGCACAGTTCAAACAAAACAAACTAAGGTATGAAGAATTAAGTCAGCATGTCGAGTACCTGCGAAAAGAGAATGCGGTCGCCAGTAGAATACACGATTCTGTGGCCGGTAACCTGGCATACATGGCAATTTTGCTGGATAGTGTGATTTTGGATGCTGAGAAAACCAAGACCTTTGATGAGAAAGAGATAAGGGGAGTTAGGGCTCTTGTTGTAGAAACTCTGGATGCGGTACGAGATGTTGTCGATTTGATGAATGATGGAAAAACAAAATCAGCGCAAACGGATAACATGAGCCTCTCTGGACTGTGGGTCGTCGGCGAGCAAGGCGACTCTTTCCTAAGGGAGCTTGGGTTTCATGGAAAGACAAGAATAATGATCAAAGATTCAACGGATCTTGATGATGCTTTTTCTCGTGAGGTTCTTTCTTTGATTCATGAGTTATATACAAACATTGCTGTACATGGAAGTCCAGGAGGCGAATACCGTCTTATTGTTTTTTGGGATGACGATAATTTGATTCATGTGGATCAAGTGAATGATGTTTCTTCAAAAAACCTATTCCTTGACAAGCCGAGGTCTGGAAACGGTTTGTTGCTGCACATAAAATGGATCGAATCCATAGGGGGATTCGTTAAATCATCTTCTGAAAAAGGGGCATGGCAGTTTCATGCGCGTTTTCCTGTCGTCATGTCAGAAGGCTCGACAGAGCCAGTGTAGACTTGGAGGGCACTTGGGATATATCTTGGCGGAATACGTATTGAGAGCGTTTGCTGATGTAAAAGGACCAGGGCTGGTCATGGAGCTAGGTGCTTCCATTATGATGATGGACAACAGTATAGCGATTAGTTTCATTTTTCCTCCTCTTCGCAGCGCCAGTTTGTCATAGGTGGAATATCCTTGTAATTATTTGTCGTAGGGAGTCATCTTTAGATGACTTTGGCGACTCTTCCGTTTTTTGATGAGTGGTGCTGTATGTATACCGCGATGTAGTAGTGGCTGAGTACACCTTGCGGTTGTGAGGCGTTCTTATCCAATAGGGAATCAAACCGGTTGCATGGTTTAGTTTGTGCGCAAGAGACCTGCAATGTTGGCATATGTTTTACTACGTGTCGACGAGAGCTCATGGTGCTGCACGCCTAGCGCGGCGATAGCATCATCCACGCGTTCTGGCTGCAAACAGCCCACGAGATAGGTACGGTCACGCCCTTGGCCCAGTGCCATGCAAGCGCAACCTGAGTCATGGGCACTCCGTGGTGTTCGGCTACTTCAAGCACACGTTCGACGATGGGCATGCCTTGGTCTTGCGCCTGATCATACTTGTTGCGCATGATGCCGTCAGTGGTGCTGCGGGTGGAATTCGAATCTCATGCCGTGCGTTCATGGTTCCGGCAGGAGACCCTGGCGCGATGAGCAACGAATGGTTTGAACCGGTCGATGCGCAAGCGTACGAGTCCCTTGCCTGAACAGACGGGCGCATGCATGTGATTCAGCCGGGGTCAAGTTAGACTCGGCTGAATCTATTCGCCACTCACATGCGAAAGGCTTATCTCATGTCTGTCCTAAGGCGGGACGGGTGGGAATCGAGAATAACCGCAAACTTATCGTCAATTGCCTGCCGTTGACGCCATCCGAGCAAGCGCAGTTTATGCGTGCAGCCAAAGGCGTGCTGCAAGAATTCGTAGGCGATCCGGCGCAGCGTGGCAACATGGCATGGACGGCCATCATCCCCGAAGAGCTCAAAGCTCAAGTCACCGCCATCATCGGCAATGTTGATCCGGGAACATGCCGACAGTGTCCCAAACTCGAATGGTTGCAAACCTGGAGCGCCGGCGTCGACAAATACCAGCGACCCGGCATTCTACAGTCCGGATCCATGCTCAGGGTGGAATTCACTTTGATTGGTCGGCGCACCGGGATGCAAGCCAGGCGAGGATCTGCTGTTCGCTGACGGGCTTGAAATCCCATGCGTCGAGTCCCACGTTCACACTTCGCGGATCAGTGCCGTCGGGAACGTCCTGATGCGTATGGCCGTAGAGCAGCCAGCCTTCGGTGGTAGGCGCCATATCGGCGAACTCGTTCCAGTTGCTCGGCCAGTCGCCGTGTTCTTCGGCCAATGCCGAGAGTCTGGGGAAGTGGCTCATGGCGATGCTTTGCTGCGTGGTCGCCACCGTTATTTTGCCGGATTCATCGAGAACGGGAAGTTCCATGTCGATTTCGCAGTAGTCGTCGATGGTCTCGAACACGTCTTCGTATAGCATGTCATTGAATCGGAGACGGAAGTTGCGGTCGTGGTTGCCGATGATCAGATGCAGATGTTGGCAGTTGATTCGGCGCAGGCATTCGAGTGTGTGCTCGACGGTGCAACGGTAGGAGAGGTCGCCGAGAATCCACAGTTCGTCGTCGTGCCCGACGATCTCGTTGATATTGTCGATGATGGTGTTCTCATGACGTGCGATGCCGCAGATCGCTTTGAACGATGTCTGATTGTCGTGCACATATTGTTTGATCCACGCGTGTGCGGCGGTGCGGGTCTGCGTCTGCCAGATGTCGAGGTACTCAGCACGTAGCTTGCCATTGTTCAGGAACCCGCGCAGCGCGGTGACTAGTGGATGGCCGAAATGCGTGTCCGAAGTGAAATAACGCATGCGATTCCTTACGATATGCGGTTGCTGGATGCCTTTATCAATGATAGAGCGCAACATCGCACGAATAGCCCTCCCCAAAATGCTTGTTGGCTTGTTTGTGGCACGTGTTGATGATGATCAGATGGAAGAGTCCCACGAAACGACGAAAGAAGCTCGGTGCTCACGGCGTGACTCTCCGGCTTATTTCTTGCCCCACCCGAACTTGGTCAGTTTGATCTCCGGGAGCTGTTTCAATCCGTCTGCTATTCCTTTGCCAAACTGCTGCACTCCGTCGGCGATTCCGGCACCTGCGTCCTGAGCGCATTTCGCGACGGCGTCGCCCGCATTCTGCGCGATGTGTGCGGCCTGGTTTCCGGCGTCCTGCATTCCCTTGGCAACGGCGACGCCGGTGCCTTGAGCGCCCCTTTTAACACGGAAACTCTTCTAGGAACAGTGTAGTTCAGAGAAGGCGGATCAGATGTTGTCTGAAAACATCGTTGCGTGTCTTCTGCCTGGAACGTCTTTCGGGGGATGCCTCGTCTCCAGAAGCAGATTTTCAGCGGAAATCCTTCCCGGTTTCTTTGCGGAGTGTCGCAAGCTTTTTGTCCTTGCGGGCTTTTCGTCCGTCTTTGTTTCGAATGGTGCCAGTTGGAAGATCATGCTTCTTTTCATAGGTATCAACAGTGCAATCACTTCTTGTTTTTCGGACCTTACTGAACATGGTGTGTCTCCTTCGACTTCAGTTTGTTCTGAGTTTGTGCACTACCTATATTACTTGTTGCCAGAATGCTGAACAGTGAATATCGGAAGGGGTTTCAAAATGATGCGGTGAGGGGTTGCAGGCATGACTTGGATGTCGTGATTGTTCCAGACCTAGGAATATTCTGAAATATTCTTGTGCCTTAGCAAAGGGAGGAATACGCATGGCTGGCTCGTATGGTGCGGAGGTGCCGCAGGGGGAGCGGTACCGGCTTCCCTTCACTGTCGGCGGACTTCTTGCCTCGCAGGGCCGGGCGCTTGCCGAAATGTATCTGAATTATCTGAACCATGCAGGCGGCGGCAATGCTGAGCGTTCTCCCCAAACCGAGGTAGGCGAATCCATTGCCGCGATTCGCCAACAGGCCATCGAGGAAAACGTTCTTGCGATTCGCACGGATTCCGCGAGCAGGCGCGTTGTGGCGGAAACTACTAGGCGGCTCAGTGCGCTCACGGTCGGGGAGCTTGCATATTTGGCAGTCCCATATTCTTCCATATCCGACCGCGAGGCACTTATGTGGATCGTGATGTGCCGTTATTACGCAATCGTCGGGGAATTCGCCGGCGAAGTGCTCAAAAAGCATTATCTTGTAGGCAACCTGCATCTTGGTCTCGAGGATTATGCCCGGTTCATTGCGAACAAGGCTACATGGCATCCCGAGTTGGAAGCCATAAGCGAGGGAACGGCTAAGAAACTTCGGTCCAATCTGTTCAAGGCTATGGTTGAAGCCCACCTGTTCGATAAAAATTCCGACACGGTGGTCTCCTTCCTGCCCAGTCCCTCTTTGGCGGATCTTCTTATGAAGAGACCGGATTCATTCGGGTTTTCCCGATGCGTGAATCATCCTTGTGAGCGCGAATGGGGGATAGCGCGACTGATTTCATCGCAGGCGTTGAAGCTGCCGATGAGCACCGTGATATTGATGATTTCGCTTATTTGCACGAGATTATGGAGCCCCTATTACATTTGTGATTACCCGCCTAGACAGGAGCTTATCGAAGAGTCCTACCAGTATGTGCTGTGCGACATTCATATGGGTGTCTGGTTCAAGGGTGTGCACTGGCAGGACGTATATGAGATTCCGTCGGATGCCATTTGCGAGCTGATTGTCAACGCAAGTGCATTGCAGCTACAACTATTCGAGCATTCAGATTGAGATTTATGACAATCGGCTTGAAATCACCTTGTCAGAGCGCTTGCCGATGGGTAGACCATTGAACGCATGAAGCGGGGCTATTTGAAAATATACGTAACGATGCCTTAGCCTCTGCTTTTGAGCACATGGGTATATCGAGCATGGGGGCAGTATCCTGCGTGTGATGCAGAAGGTATGTGGTGCCGGATTGCCGGAATCAAAATTCCTTGGCTGCGATACGGATCTGTGCATCAATATCTATCGTAATGGCTCAGAGACAGTTTTCGACGACGGGATTGTGACGGGATTATGACGCGATTCGGGTCTTGGTGACGCGATTATGACGCGATTCGAATTCTGATGACGCTATTGCAGAGGAAAACCCAACATCTGAAAGTTTTTAGGAACTGATTTTCGATGAGCTCTGAAAGAGGGAATGGGTGACTACTGCGTATGCCGTGGCTCTTAAGGAAACGCTGCCGGAAACCTCTGTCGCCCTCGGAACGAGCGGTTGGAAGTGGCGAAGCGTGTGCCGAAGTTCTTCGACAGCGAAGAACGCGCCAAGCGCCTCGCGAGACGTCTCAATGCACTACTGATTTTCAGGCGAAGATGGTTGCCGGGTTGCTGCAGCTGCTCACGTAATCTTCGCAGGGTGGCGAATCCGGCATTGTATATCACTTGAGTAAGTGAGCATGCCGTACATGAACAGAATATGTAATCAAGATGTTGGTACGCGAGAATGCGCGAACGCATTCTGACGGATTACTAACCTGGATGCAGGTTCTATCTGTTGGAACCCCCGTCGCGCTCGCGAAGAAAACGTGGCTCATAGTGAATGCAGATTGGGCAGCGTGCAACTATTCAGGTGTTACCTACGAACGTATATACAGCGTCAATTGGCTTTATTACTATTGCCGTAGGCAAATTTAACCGGATATCTCTGAGCATTCTTCGCAAGCTTATCGAGGATTATCTCGTCAAGGTCAAATCCAAATTTGTCAGATAGCATGATGCAATACATGAGTACATCTGCTATTTCCTCATGAATATGTTCGATATTGCTGTCTTGTGGCTCGTCGTTTCATTGAAAACATTCCAGAAGTTCTGCGGCCTCAATGCTGATAGATTTGGCAAGATTGCCGGGAGTGTGGAATTGAGACCAGTCCCGCTCTGCTACGAATTTACGGATCGCGTTGATGCTTGAATCGGAAATCATAATACGTAAGTGTATGTCGAATCTTTTCTGAAGGCCTCTCTCTCGGGTGCATAATGAGCATATGACGAAAAGCGCGCTTCCAAAGCCAATCATTATAGATTTGCCGTATCAGAGCATTGATGACAAAGCAGAAATAGAGAAAGCCTTTGTCGAGCAATTAGGATACGAGACATTATCTGCTGTTGAGCGTGAGACTTTGCACTATATTTTCGATTATCCAACGGTGTATGTGGTTCATTCAAAGAAGAGGAATCAGCATACTTTACGTCCCGAATATACGGTGTATGTGGGAGAGACGAATAATATTCGTAGTCGAACAATGCAGCATCTGAGGGAAGATCCCAAAACGAGAGTTGATTGGAAGGAATTTCAAGAAAAATTGCAGAGCGATGCTCGTTCTGTGTGGCAGTATGTCATTGGCAATCCGCATTTCAACAAATCTCTGACTTTGGACGTGGAGAACCGGCTGATGCATTATCTTCTTGGCTCTGATGCAGTCAAGAATTTGAACAATCGTCGCACCAATGCGCAAGGCGACTACTATACGCAGGATGAATTCAACCATATTTTCTCGGACATCTGGTTGGAACTGAACCGACAGAATCCGGAACTATTTCCGGCTGAGGAGATTATTCGCGATTCTGCGCTTTTTAAAGCATCGCCTTTTCACCAATTGAGTGATGATCAGATAGCTGCGGAGGAATCGATTATGGACGCGCTTTCTGAAGCTCTTACCGGCTCTGGTGATTCAGCCGATTCCGGTTTATCGAGACTGATTTTCGTGCAAGGCGTTGCGGGTACTGGAAAGACGGTTTTGCTAAGTCACCTATTTTATCGCATAGCAACAGAAATGGACATCAATGGGCGCATCAATGACGAAGATGATGAAGATATTCTGGGAACCGATTCATCGCCAAAAATCAGTAAGGAAGATCGCAGAAAAGCATATATTCTTGTCAACCATAACCAGCAAATGCACGTCTATAACCAAATTGCAAGCAAATTAGGTTTGCAGAAACATTTTGGCGAGGTGGCTCTTAAACCAAGTCGATTCATCAATCGATTTAGTGAGAAAACAGCAAGTAATCGAGCTATTGCGGACAAGCCCCGAGGCAAAGCCGATGTAGTGCTTGTTGATGAAGCGCATCTGCTGTTGACGCAGGGTGACCAAGGATACTCGGGCAAGAACATGCTGCACGATTTATTGCGTCGTGCGAAAGTGGTTATTGCGGTATTTGACCCGAATCAGATTTTGCAAACTTCACAGCGTTGGAGCGAAGAGGATCAGGGCATGCTCTTTCCGCAGCAAGCAGAAAGCGACGTGCAAAAAGCTGCTGCTGGCTATAGCGGGCAGTTGGGGCGATTTGTGCCATTGAACATGTGGGGTGATCACTATTTGCTAAGCCGCATATGCTTGCATAGGCAATTTCGCATTGCTGCGGATGATGCGACGATTCGATGGATTGATGATTTCGCTGATGGTAAGAGAATAGGTCGTATTCCTCAAGATATTGGGGAGAAGGATAGAGAAACAGGCGAATATGTCCGTGAGCCATTTGAAATCAGAGTATTCGATTCGCCGGTTGAACTGTTTAAAGCCATAAAGGAGAAGGCATATCTAAAGGCTTCAGGCGTTGACGGATGCGGGCTTTCTCGTATGGTTGCTACGTATGATTGGGAGTATAAGGGCGGCAAAATTAACGATTCCAGTCCCGATGGTCTCTGGAATGTTGAGATGCATTGCGATGCACAGGGAGTATGGCGCATGGGAGCGGCTCCGGGAATGCAGAGAGGATACGATGCGTTTAATCCTGATGGAAGAGCTGATTATTTCTGTCATCCATGGAATTACGAAATCAAGGTAGGGGATAAGGGTCTTTCCCTAGATGCTGTCTGGGCGGAAAGTCCGCATACGCTTAATGAAGTGGGATCAACGTTCTCTATTCAGGGGTTTGATCTTAATTATGTAGGTGCCATCATTGGACCGTCGGTTACCTATCGCGAAGGGAAAATCGTTTTTAACGAAAAGGCAAGTTGTAATAAACGTGCAGTGAGTAAGAGGAACGGTTCAATCAGCTACGCGCAATCCAATCTGCGTAATGAACTGAATGTTCTACTCAAACGCGGTGTGCATGGATTGTATTTATTCGCCGTTGATCCTGAACTGCAGGCCGCTCTCAAAGAAGCTGCCAGTAAGTAATTGCTTGACTGTACTTGATGTTCATCTATGTTCATCTTTGAGTTTATCCAGCCGATGCGTATGCAATGTTGAGCGATACATAACCGTCCGAAAAGAGGCCGCTATGAAATACGGGATGAGGAAACCAAGTTGGAAGAAGAGCCTGTCCGCGCGCACAAAAGGCCGTGCCACCCGCGCGGTCAAGAAAGCGTTGATCCCCGGCTATGGCAAGAAGGGCATGGGATGGCTGCATCCCAAGCGCAAGCTGTACAACACGGTCTACAAGAAGACCACGTTCAGCCTGTTCGACCTGTTCAAGTAACCAGGGCTAAAGGGGGAAATCACATGTGTTCCAATCCAGACACGTATGAGTTCCGACTTTCATTAGATCTTCCTCAACAGAGCGCCGTTCCTACTGATACGTTTTCGGCCTTGTGGGAAGTCCATGAATATTCAGCGGAGAACGGTCCGCGTTTCCACACGGCTGCTGAGATGTTTGATTCTCTGGGAATGTGATAGGTCCCGCCACAAGAACATTACGTATGGTGGGACTTGGTTTTGTCGCTGTTGAGCTGTCGGACACTCAGGCGAGCATGGCCTCGATGTTGTTGCCTTCCGGATCGTGCACGAAAGCGGCGTAATAGGTCGGTCCGTAGTTCGGCAACCAATACACGGTGAACTGACGGAAACGATTGTAGCCGGCGCCGCCTAGCATGCAATATGGGAAACGACGCCGGCCATAACGACCGGCCAAGACGGACGGAACACACGAAAAGGCGAATCAAACACAGCATGGGCAAGAACGGCACGCAACCAACAACGAAAAACGTCACACCGGCGGTCACCCCATGGGGTAAGAACCGTGTGAAGAACACCGAAACCGGCAATCACGTGCTCATCATGCCGGGCATTGGATACACCGTAGACCGACCGCTGCTGTACTGGGCAGCGCAGGCACTTGCGGCCAACGGATGGTTCGTGGACCGGCTCGACCTGAAACTGACGGAAAGCGTCGAGTTTCCGGAAATGATCGCCTGCATGGAACGCGTGGTCGACGAATGGCGCAAGGCGGCGCTCGAACATGCTGCCGAATCGGGTGAGGAGCCGCATTTGCTGGTCGTCACCAAATCGCTCTCCACACTCTCATATCCGCATTCCGCAAAACTAGGATTACGCGTGGTGCTGCTCACCCCGGTGCTCAACCCGCCGCCATTCGACAAGCACAAGTCGGTCATTCCCGCGCCGCTACCGGGAACTGCCGGCAGCCCGATGCCGCTAATCTGCGCAGGTGACGCCGACCCATACTACGATGACGCCAAAGCGCATCTGCTCACCGACCATGTGCGCACGTACGCTGGTGCCAACCATTCCATCGAAGTGCCGGACGATTGGCAGACGTCGCTCGACTACCTGAAACAGGTCACGCAAGCCATCGTCGACTACGCCGGCTGAAAAGAACGGGACGGAATATGCGCATCGTATTGCAGAAGGTCAGCGAAGGATCCGTCGACGTGGTCGACGAGACAAGCGGAGAAGTCGACACCACATTCGAACCATAGCATATAGGCATCGGCTATGTGCTGCTCGTCGGAGTGGAAGACACGGACGGAGCGAAACAAATCGACTGGCTCGCCCGCAAAATCGCCAACCTACGCGTCTTCGAGGACGAGAACGGCAAAATGAACCGTTCCATCCACGACGTGAACGGCAGTGTGCTGTCCATCTCCCAATTCACGCTATACGCGAACGTGCGCAAAGGCAACCGCCCAAGCTTCGTGAAAGCCGGAGCGCCCGCGCACGCCGAACAGACATGGCACGGATTCAACGACGCCCTGCGAGCACAAGGATTCGAAGTAAAAGAAGGACGATTCGGCTCCCACATGCGCGTGCGGCTCGCCAACGACGGTCCGGTCACCATCATCTTTGACACCGACGAACTCGGCGTCTGACCCAGAACCCAACGTGAAACCCTATATCCGACGATTGTCATAGGGTAAAACGCATGGGAATATGGAACGACCGCAAATTGATCGTCAACTGCCTGCCGTTGACCGAATCCGAACGTGCGCAATTCATACGTGCTGCGAAAGACATACCACAGGAATTCGTCGGCGATTCGACCCAACGGGGAAGCATGAGCTGGACCGCCGCAGTACCGGAGGAGCTCAAAGCCAAAGCCACCGCGGTCATCGGCAACATCGCGCCCGAGGAATGCGCGCAGTGCCCCAAACTCGAATGGCTTCAAACTTGGAGCGCCGGCGTCGACAAATACCAGCGACCCGGCATCCTGCAGCCCGGATCCATGCTCACCAATGCCACGGGCGCATATGGGCAAAGCGTCTCCGAACACATGTTCGCCATGATGTGGGCCATCATGAAGAACCTGCACATCTACGCGGCAAGCAACCCGAACGCCATGTGGCAGGACGCAGGACGCGCCATCAGCCCCAACGGAAAAACGGCGCTCGTCATCGGAACCGGCGACATCGGATCACACTTCGCACGACTCTGCAAAAACGTCGGAATGACAACCATCGGCATTCGCCGTAATCCCGCCGTCGAAGCGCCGGGCATCGATCATATGGTCGGTTTCGATTCCCTCGACGACGTCCTGCAATACGCCGATGTGATCGCCATGTGCGTACCATCCACTCCGACAACGTACCACCTGCTCAATGCGGAACGCATCGCATCTCTCAAACCTGACTCCATCATCATCAACGCGGGCCGTGGCAACGCCATTGAAAGTCAGGCGCTTGCCGACGCGCTCGCGGAAGGACGAATCCGTGGTGCTGCGCTCGATGTGACCGAACCGGAGCCGCTGCCGGCCGACTCACCGCTGTGGTGCGAGCCGAAATGCCTCATCACCCCACATGTGGCGGGAGGCAACCATCTTGAGATCACCGAACGCAGTATCATCTCCATTGCATTAGGCAACGTCCGCTGCTACGCCAACGGTCAGTCGCTCGACAATCGCATGCCCATCAAAAGCTGACGGTCGCGCGTGCGGGGAGACCCGTATGATGGCAGTCGGGAAGAAAGGAAAGGGTATGACATTGAACAAATGGCGTCGTGCGACGGAATGGTTCATGACGGCATTGGCGTTGGTGTTCCTGTTCGCGTATTCGTGGGAAGTTCTGGCGAGGACGCATATCCTGTTGTGTGAAATGGTGATCAACATCATCTGGATGGTGTTCATCGCCGACTGCGTCGTTTCGATCCTGCTGGCGGAAGATAAGAAAACCTGGTTCAAAGACAATCTGCTGATGCTGGTGTCCATCGCATTGCCCGTCTTCAGGCCGTTGAGACTGCTGCGTCTGGTGGCAGTGCTCAACGTGCTCAATCGTACCGGTGGCATGGCGGTGCGTGGGCGCATCACACTGTACACATGCTGCAGCGTGACACTACTGATGTATATCGGCGCCCTTGCCGAATTGGATGTGGAACGTGGGGTTCCGGGCGCTTCCATCACCGATTTCGGTGAAGCGATATGGTGGTCGTTCGTGACCGTCACCACAGTCGGCTATGGCGATTTGTCCCCGGTGACATGGCAGGGAAGATGCATCGCCATCGGACTGATGATAACCGGCGTTGCCCTGATCGGCATCGTCACCGCGACGCTGGCTTCATGGATTGTCGACCGTGTTCGTGACGAGACCGACAAGCGTGCGGATGAGGCGGAATCGGAAACGGAACAGTTGCGCCACAATGTGCGGGAACTGACGGACACCGTCAACCAGCTGCGCGATGACATCGCGCAGCTGCGCAGGTTATAGCGGTTCTCATGCCTGCACCGGTATTATTGGTCGGTTCCACGGTCAACGCGACGGTATCTGTGGGCGTGCTCGAAGCCGCCACCGATTACAAGGGTCAGCGCTCGCTGCCGCGCGACTTCTCCATAGAACTGAAGCAGGGCTCCATCACCAACCAGCGTAGATCGGGCCGCTGCTGGAATCCGAACCGGTGGAACTCGATCCATGGCAGCCGCTCACCAAGCGTTGCCGCTGATATAACCTGTATGGAGCGAAGCCGTGGCTGGGATTGCAGCCACGGCTTTCCTGTTCCGCTGTGCTGATACTCTTTCATAAGAACAAATGTGCGAACGATTGGGGTTCAGTTGGCGGATACTTTGTCATGGCTTTCTGACGAACTACGCAGCGAATGCAGTCAGCCTGTATTGCAGCGTGCCCGTGGAATCGCCAACCAGTGGCGTGCGAAAATGTCGGATCTGCATTGCCTGAACGACTCCGATTCCGATCGCATCACCCTGCATGCCAATGTGCGGGGCGCCACCTCACCGTCCAGCCGATACGAAGTGCAGGCCACGCTCGATTTGCATGATGAGCTTTTCTTGGCCAGGTATTGCTCGTGCCCCGCGTTCAACGGTTCGCAGCACGGTTATGGCACGTATTCGTCGGCATATTCGCCCAGCTACCGCAACAATCCAAATTATCGCAGTTTCGACGATGATGACAATGAATACGATTATGTCGATGATTATGATGATTTCGGTTCAGGATCGACGTTCGGTCATGTGCAGGACGATGACGAGTTCGATTCGGAGCCGGCTGGGGGGCGCCGCTATACGGGCATGTGCAAGCATGTCGCCGCAATGCTGCTGCTGTTTCTTGACCAGCCCGAACGGTTCCGCGGGTTCAAGCGAAGTGGCGTGACCTCGCATATCCTATCCGACTACATGCGTGCGCTGGATGCGAAGAATGACAATACCGGTCAAAGCGCGCAGCTTGACGTGCTCAAGCGTATCGTCGACGCGAAAAGCCGTCTCGCCGACGAACAACGAGGCGCCATTACGCAAGGGGCCATGAAAACAAAACGCAAGGGCGGTTCCATCATGGTGAAACCGGGAAGCGTATGTCTGAAGCCCACGCTGATCATGAACCGTGAGCTGTGGAGCCTGACGTTGAAAATCGGCTGCGGCGACGCAAGTTATATCATCAAAAGCATTTCCAAATTCGTAGCCGACATGCACAATGGGGCATACGTGTCATACGGGCAGAAACTCTCGTTCACCCACACTCCGGACATGCTCGAACCGTTCTCGCTGCAGCTGTTCCGATTCCTGCAAGGTGTTGTTGGATCACGTGTCGCTGCACAGCTGCAGAACAACTACTATTACGCGCCAGACGTGCGTATCGAACGTGAAATCATGCTTACCGATGGGGAATTGTGCGATCTGCTGAACCTGTTCGAAGCGGAACCGCAACAGGACTACATCGAAGACGTGCTGATAGCACGTGGGCCGCTGGAAGCTCCCAAGCATGAGGGGCGTGAGAGGGCGCGGCAGCTCACTCCGGATGATTTCGCCCATACGGATGACGCCGCTCCGGACTATGTCGAAGTGGCCACGCCAGGGGAGTCCAGATCGCATACTATCGCCATATTCGATGGCAATCCGCAATTTCGGTTCATCGCCGAATATGTGAAGGAAGGCGTTTCGTCGGGCGTGCGTATCACGTCGAACCGTACCATCACGGATCGGATTGTCGGGCAGCGGGGCGTGTACCTCATGAGTGCCGAACATAACGGCACTCCGACGGATTCCCATATGATGCCAGTGAGCGGATTCTTCCGTTGCACCGACAGCATCCTTCCCGCAGTGGACGCGTTGATGACGTTGTGCGCGTCGAACGTTAGCGATGGTGTGTTCATTGCGGAAAACGACTGGCCCATGTTCGCACGAACAATACTGCCAAAACTTACCGAGGCGGGCATTGGTTTCGACATTCCGCAGGAAGTCGCCGAACGGATGGGAGTCGACTGCCAGATCGAATTCTACTTGGACCGTGATCTGCAGGGCATCACCTGCGAGGCTGTGGCACGATACGGCGATTTCGTGTTCCAGTTGGTGCCGACCGCCAAAGCGCTACGAGGCGTGATTAATCCGGACTCGCGGTCGAAAGCGGCGCTCATCAGACGAGATACGGCTCGCGAATCATTCGCGGTGCAGGTGGTTCGCCAGCTTTTCCCGACATGGAGTTCCATTGACATGGCGCGGATTCGTGAGGAAGACGAACAGACTATTCTGCTCTTGCTCACCGAAGGCGTGGATATCTTGCGTTCGGTCGGGCAGGTGTACTCCACAGCCGCGTTCGACGGCATGATGATGCCAGGCAGCCCTACGGTGAAGGTCGGACTGTCCATCGACTCGAATCTGGTTGAGATTTCGCCGATAGCCGACGAAGTGCCGATGAACGAGGTCGGCGCGTTGCTGAATTCCTACCGCAGGAACCGCCGCTACCATCGATTCAAGGACGGTACGTTCGTTGATCTGAAGAATGCCGATCTGCGCGAGATCGATCAGATCGCAACGGATCTTGACCTTAATGAGAAGCAGCTTGATTCCGGAAGAATCACCATTCCCGGATATCGGGCGTTCCTCTTGGACGCGCAGGTTGACGACGACGGCAAAAGCGAATCGTTCGTCGACTACGTCAACGATGTGAAAATCATCGATTCGAAGCGATATGAAGTACCCAGCAATCTCAAAAACGTGTTGCGTCCGTACCAAGTGGAGGGCTTCCAATGGCTTTCCACCTTGTGGGACAAAGGTTTCGGTGGCATTCTCGCCGACGAAATGGGTTTGGGCAAATCCGTGCAATTGCTGTCGCTGGTGGAAGCTCGCAAGGGCAGTGGTCCCGCGTTGATCGTCTGCCCGGCGTCCTTGGTATACAACTGGGCCGCCGAATGCGAAAAATTCACGCAAGATCTGACCATCGAAGTCGTGGCCGGCACGAAAGCGCAACGGCGCAAGCTCATCGCAGCCGTGGCACAGCAATGGAAGAACCCCTCGGAATCCAACGATATGCAGCGTACCGATGTGGTGATCACCTCATACGATTTATTGCGCCGCGACGTGGATGATTACGCCGCCTGCCGGTTCGCATTGATGGTGCTCGATGAGGCGCAATACATCAAAAACCATGCCACGAAGTTGGCGAAAGCCGTCAAGCAAATCACCGCCGAACACCGGTTCGCATTGACGGGAACCCCCATCGAAAACCGGTTGAGCGAACTGTGGAGCATCTTCGACTTCCTCATGCCCGGATTGCTGGGAACCTACACGAAGTTCCGAGAAAAATACGAACAGCCGATCATGGCACCCGGTTCTGAACATTCCGTCATGGCTGACAAACTGCAGGCTTTGGTCGGACTGTTCATTAAACGACGTCTGAAAAAAGACGTGCTGACCGATCTGCCTGACAAGTTCGAAAACGTGCTCACCGTCAAACTGGAAGGCGAACAGCGCAAACTCTATGCGGCGCACGAGCAACGGTTGCGCGCCACCCTTACCAAAACCAAGGACGCCGACTTCAATACGAAGAAGATTCGAATCCTTGCGGAATTCACACTGTTGCGCGAAATCTGTTGCGATCCGAGACTCGTCTATGCGGATGCGAAAAACGCTTCCGCCAAACTTGACGCCATCTGCGAACTCGTATCCACGTGCATGGACGAAAGCAAGAAAGTGCTCGTATTCTCGCAGTTCACTTCATTCCTTGACCTGATTGGTACACGTTTGGCTGAACAGGGCGTGGACTTCTACACCATCACCGGCGAGACACCGAAGAAACGCCGTGTGGAACTGGTGGACGAATTCAATGGCAACGATGTTTCCGTGTTCCTCATCTCGCTCAAAGCGGGCAATACGGGGCTGAACCTTGTGGGTGCGTCCGTAGTGGTGCACGCCGACCCGTGGTGGAACGCGGCCGCGCAGAACCAGGCCACCGATCGTGCGCACCGCATCGGACAGACGCAGGATGTGAACGTGTACCAGATCGTAGCCAAAGACACCATTGAGGAACGCATCCTCAAACTGCAGGAGAAGAAAAGCGAGCTTGCCCAACAGTTCACCGACGGCACCGCATCTGGAGGCGTCGGCACACTCAGCAAAGACGACTTGCTCGACCTGCTGGCATAACAATCAACGTACCTGCCGCTTGCTTGAACGCACACGATACGAAAGCAACAGGCAAAGCGCACACTGCGGCAACACACCATGAGGCGACGTTCATGCCATAGGCAAAAGGCATATGAGGCTAAGATCATGGTTTCCGGATTAAAGATTGATGCCTGCTGATAATAGACGCCAGTGAGACGCGGTTTGCATATTTCCGACGATAGGCGTATATATAATCGTGCAAGTTTCAGGGAAGGTGAAAATCCTTACTGGCGGTAACGGTACGACTGACGTTCATAACGGTCCCATGCCGAAGCCCGCGACCCGCGAAAGCGGCTGATCCGGTGAGAATCCGGAGCCAACGGTCAAAGTCCGGATGGAAGAAACGGGGCTCAACATGAGTGTATCCTCACCAAACAATACCCAAAACAACGACGCCGAAATCGCCAGCGAAAGCATGACGCGCCCCGACAACGCGCATTCCACAGGCGTGGCCGACTCTGGACGCTGGTCCACCAAACGCATCGCCATGTATGCGCTGTTCGTGGCGCTGTCGATGGCCGTCAGCTTTGTGGAATTTCCCATTGTGCCGGGCGTTGAATGGCTGAAATATGATCCATCCGGCATTGTCAGCCTGGTGGCAGGTTTCGCCTACGGGCCAGCGGCGGCGGTAATCGTCAGCGTGCTTGGTTTCCTGCCGCACCTGTTTACCAACCCATGGGGCACGCTTATGGCCGTGCTCGTGGCTTTGGCATTATCCGTGCCGGCAGCACTGATCTACCGCAGGAACAAGACCCGCAAAGGCGCGGTCATCGGCATCATCGTCGGTGCGATCGCGGCCTTGGCGATGGCGATTGTGGGCAATATAATCGTCACACCGTTCTACGCGCATATGACCACCGCACAGGTCGTGGCATTGATCGTGCCGGCGCTTCTGCCGTTCAACGCGTTGAAATTCACCATCCATGGCGTGGTCACCTTCCTGATCTACAAGCCGATCTCCAACCTGTTGAACCGCTGAGCCTCGTTCACCATATTGATGAATAGAAAGGAACCTTCCGACCTATGGAAGGTTCCTTCCGTTATATGAAAGACTTTTTCCATGAACCCTGACAGCGCCACGAACACCATCGCGGTCGAACTGCACGATATTCGTTTCACCTACGACTCCGGCGTGACCTGGGCACTCGACGGCGTGAACCTGACCGTTCGCCAAGGAGAACGTGTATGCTTGGCAGGACCAAACGGGTCGGGCAAATCCACACTCTCACGCATCATCGCAGGACTTGCCGCACCCGATGCCGGACATGTCACGCTGTTGGGAAACAACGTCTTCGATGAAACCGGCGCGCACGCTGACGCTTACCGCAGCGCCCGGCATGGTATCGGGGCGGTTTTCCAACATCCGGAAGATCAGATCGTCACCACCGTCACCGAGGATGATGTTGCCTTCGGTCCGGAAAACCTCGCCATTGCGCATGATGATATCGATATGCGGATCGCCATGTCACTTGACGCAGTCGACATGAGCGAACAGCGAGAAGCCGATCCCACGCGAATGAGCGGAGGCCAACAGCAGCGCGTCGCCATCGCCGGCATGCTTGCCATGAATCCCGAAATCCTCGTGCTCGACGAGCCTACCGCCATGCTCGATCCGCAAGGCCGTGCCGACATCATGCATATTCTTGACGAATTGCAGCAGCACGGCACAACCATCATTCTCGTCACCCACCATCGTGACGAATTCGTCAATGCCGACCGCATCATTCGCCTGGATAACGGGCGTATCGTGCAAAGCGCTCGCGGTAATACTGCAAGTATTCCGGAAATGGACGAATCAGGCACAGCGCAAGAAGACAATCCAATTGCCAAATCCAATATTGCAAATGGCGCATCGAAGCCAACATCAGCTGTACCAATCATTGAAATCCATAATCTGAGATATCAATATCCAAACAGTAGCAAGCCTGTGCTCGATAAGCTTTCCATAACCATCAATGAGGGTGAAACCGTGGCCATCACAGGGCATAACGGTGCAGGCAAAACCACCCTCGCGCGTCTTCTCTGCGCGCTGGAACAGCCGCAATCTGGCAGCATTACCGTCAACACCATTCCCGTCGCACGCCAACGCGCCAACGGCAATATGCAGTCGCTCAAGCGTGCGGACCGCGAGAAACTGCGCGCCACCATCGGCTACGTCATGCAGCACCCCGAACGTCAGCTTTTCGCCGAAACCGTAGCCGAGGACGTCGCCTACGGTCCGCGCAACCAACGGCTTGATGAAGCGCAAGTGGATGAACATGTCAGCCAAGCCATGGCATTGCTGCATATTGAACATCTTGCCGACCGTTCGCCATTCGACCTTTCCGGCGGGCAGCAACGACTCGTTGCCATAGCGGGCGTCATCGCATGCCAACCGCGGATTCTCATTATGGACGAGCCGACCGCGGGACTTGATGAAGCGGCCACAACCCGCGTGCACGATCTCATCCAAACCCTTCATTCCCAAGGCGTCACCGTACTTATCATTTCCCATTCGCAAACGGAAATCGACGTGCTCGCCGATCGGGTGATCGCGCTTGATCGCAGACAAAACGGTAATGACGTCACTCGAGATATCGGAACCAATGTCACTTCCGAAACGGCAGGTTCGAAGAATCTGCACACGCTTGGCTCCGGACATGCAAAGGGAGACGTCCGTGAAAACCGCAGTTTTATGGAACGGCTTGACCCGCGCGTGAAGATGGTGGGCGCGTTGGCGGTCATGTTCTCCGCATTCGCCATCCGCTCTTTCTGGCAGTTACTGGTGGCCGCACTGTTGACCGGCATGATCGTTGCGACATCAGGCATCGGCGTGAAACAACTGTTCAAATCGATTCACATGTTCCTTGCATTGTTCGTGTTCTGCGGACTGCTCAATGTGTTCTTCGTACAATCCGGCAACGTTCTTGCGAACATCGGACCGATTCCAATCACCGACGACGGTGTGCGTATCGCTATACTGTACGCCTGCAGATTCGTTGCGGTCATTATCGTCGGAGCGGTATTCCTTGCCACGACCACTCCCACGGCCATTACCGACGCATTCGAAGCGTTGCTCAAACCTTTCGCAAAATTCGGCATACATGCGCAGGAGATCGCGTTGGTGATGAGCCTCGCACTGCGGTTCCTGCCCACGTTAGGAGGCGAAGCGAAAGCCATTGTGGATGCGCAATCAGCTCGAGGTGGCAGCATCGAAACGGGAACGTTCGTGCAGCGTATCAAGGCGATGGTTTCCATCATCATTCCGGTGTTCGCAGGGGCGATACGCCATGCCGACAATCTCAGTCTCGCACTCGACGCGCGATGCTATGAAGAGGGTATCGCACGCACACATTGGCGCGTGATGAGCATCGCCAAACGAGACATTGCCGCGGGCGGTGTGGTTGTGGCATATGTGGCTGCGTTGGTTCTGATCGCTGGACTAAACTGAAGGCAGTCGGCGGATTTTACCGTCCTCACGCTACTCTTGAGCAAGCATCACAGATAAGAATGGAATTAGTTATGGCATTAACCAAAAAGCAGGTCAAGCAGCTGCGAGGCCTGGCCACCAAGCTCAATCCGCTCATCCAGGTCGGCAAGAACGATCTGAGCGAAAACGCCATCAAGCAGGCGGACGAAACCATCGAAAAGCGTGAGCTCATCAAGTGCTCCGTGCTCGACGGATCCGGTCTGACCGCCAAGGAAGCAGGCGAGGGATTGGCTGAAGAACTGAACGCGGAACTCGTGCAGGTCATCGGCAACCGTTTCGTGCTCTACCGCCGCTCCCATCGCGACGACGTGGAACATATCCGCCTCGTACGCGAATAAAGCGGGAAACTGACGCGACCAAACATAACAGGGCGGGTGCTTTCTGAAAACCAATCAGAAGACACCCGCCTTGCTGCAATGAAAATAAACAATCGAAAGTCAGGAAACCCCATGAAGGAGTGCTATCAGCGCGCCTGATTCCATTCGGGCTTCCATGTGTACTGCATGTCGTACGCGCTGGCCCAGAACATGTATTCGTTCTCCACGCCGGTCACGAAAATGTCGATCAGCTCGCGCTTGCGCTCCTCGCTCGCGTCGGCCACCAGTTTCTCGATATGATCGAGCAGCCACACGGAATCCTGCCAGAACTCGTCGGTCTTATACATGTCGACCCAGCTCTTGTACGGATTGTCGTCGAGCGTGTCCGCGAACTCGGCGGCAAGACGATAACCGTAATCCGCATACACCCAGACGCACGGCAGCACGGCCACGAGAATGTCGAGAATATCCTTGCCATAGGCGATGGAAAGGATATTCGACGTGTAGGCACGCGCGAAGGCCGACTGGCGCACATTGTTCATCTGCTCTTCGGTGATGCCATAGCTGGCCAAGTAGGAGCGGTGTACTTCGGTCTCGACCTGCAGGGCGCCGTTCTGCACCTTGAGCATGAACGCCATGATTTCAGGGTCGGTGGCCTTGGCTAATCCCAAAGCGTGCACTCTGGCGTAATCGTTCACATAACGAAAATCCTGCAGCAGATAGAAGGCGAAACGCTCGCGTTGCAGTGTGCCTTCGCCAAGCTCGCGGATGAACGGCTGCTGGTAGCCTTCCTCCCAAACCAGGTCGGCGGCCTTGCGCATGCGCTGCGCGAACGGCGGAAGATTGTCGTGTTGGATGCCTTTGGCGGCGTCGAACTCATAATCGAAATCGGTTGTTGATGTCACAGCAGTCACTAGACATGCCTCCCTACGCTGGTGTTAACCATCAGGTTCAAAGGGTTCAGGCCTCACTTGGCCCATCTCAACCCGACGAACACGGGTTCCCCTGCATTACGCCGTACATTATGGCAAAGCCGCACGAAATGTGCAAGAGCCCGTCCGTCGAATGGAATCGTGCCGCATGATGCGAACACAGGCGATGTTCGGTTGAGGGCGAGTGCAAGAATGGAACGTATGACTGAAAAGCAAGTTGCGAAGAACACCATCGAAAAGCTGGCTATCGTCGTGGTGACGTACAGGCGTCAGCAGCTGCTCGCCACCCTGTTCGAATCCATCGAAAAACTCACTGTGGCGCCATGGCGTATCATCGTCGTGGACAACGAGCACAGCGAGGCGACCCAAGGCATGGTCGACGATTTCCGTGAAGCGGTCACCGCGCAGTGGGGCAATACCATCGCCGACCAGTCGGGCAACGAAAGCCGTGTGGTGTACGCGCCGCAATCCGACAACCTCGGCGGCGCAGGCGGCTTCTCCGCAGGTGTGAAGAAGGCATACGAGCTGGGTGCGGAGTGGTTCTGGGTGATGGACGACGACGTGGCCGTGATGCCTGAGGCCATCGAAAGGCTCGCCAAGTGGACCGGCAGCCATGATGTGATTCAGGGAAGCCGATACGACTACGACGGAGGCCCGTTCTACTGGCAGTACGATTTCATCGTGCCTCTTGGCATTCCCAATCCGATCGCTCCGGCCGCGTTCGGGCGTCCCGGCTATCGTGTGATGGACACCTTATGCTTTGAAGGCGGCCTGTTCCGCCGCAATATCGTGGAACAGATCGGTTTGCCGGATCCCCGCTTCTTCATCTACTGGGACGATACGATGTACGGCTATCGCGCCAGCAAGGTCACCAATCCGATCGTGGTGCCTGACGTGATCCTGCGACGTACGCGCGAGATCGGTAACTGGGATATCGCCGGCGTGCGTCAGCTCAACTCCACTTCCGACATGAACCGCTACCACATCATGCGCAACCGTGGCTACATGGCACGCTATTTCATGTCGTTCGGCGATTACCGTCCGCTGATGTTCGGCTTTGGCACGTTGCTGACCGCCGCCAAGGAGGTCATTCGCTTGGTGATGGTGGACCGTGAGCATGCCAAGACCGGCTTGGTGCAGATTGCCAAGGGTTGGTGGGATTCGCGCAAGCTGCTGCATGATCCGGATTGGAAGCCGATGCCGCCGCTCAAGTAATGTGGCTACACCGTCTTCAGACGGTTATTTTCTTACGATTCGCCCCATGCCGATGCGTTGCGTTGGCATGGGGCGAATCGTTTGCAGAAAACAATCGCAAATATTTGCGTTTCATTGCGACAGATTATGCAATCGTATTCATCAATTGTGTATTGTCGGCGCGTTTTGGGGCATGGGGCGAGTTACTATGGCGTTTACCGGTTCGATATACCCACTATGTACCTTGATAGGAGAGGTCGAAGATGATTGAAACTGCACAGGCATTTGGCGTTGACATTGGCGGCTCCGGCATTAAGGCAGCCCCGGTTAACCTCGAGAAGGGCGAATTTGCTGAACCGCGTCTGAAGATCCTCACCCCGGAGGTTTCCACTCCGAAGGCCGTTGGCGAAATCGTTCGCCAGCAGCTCGAGCATTTTGAGGTTCCTGAGTCCGCTCCGGTCGGCATCGCATTCCCCGCTCCGATTCATGTTGGCGAGAAGCTCGGCTACATGGCCAATCTGGACCAGTCCTGGGTTGGCGTGGACGTCACCGAAGTGTTCTCCGAAGCTTGCGGCCGTCCGGTCACCGTGGTGAACGACGCTGATGCGGCCGGTCTTGCCGAACAGCAGTTCGGCGCAGCCAAGGGCCAGGACGGCCTGGTCGTCGCCACCACGCTGGGCACCGGCATCGGCACCGCGCTGATCTTCAACGGCGAGCTCATTCCGAACACTGAGCTCGGCCATTTGGAACTGCTCAAGGGCAAGGGTGACGCCGAGAAGTACGCGGCATCCTCCATTCGTGAAAAGCTCGATATGGGCTACAAGAAGTGGGCCAAGCGTCTGACCAAGTATTATTCCCTGATGGAGTTCTACTTGGATCCGCAGCTGTTCGTCGTCGGCGGTGGCGTGTCCCGCGTGTCCGAGAAGTTCCTGCCGTACATCGACATCAAGACCCCGATCGTCGCAGCCAAGCTGCACAATGAGGCTGGCATCATCGGCGCTGCGTACTACGCAAGCATCAAGCAGAAGTGATGTCGTGAACCATAAAGGTTCCTAACCTTCATATAAGCGAGAGCCGTCCGATTCATCCGTCGGACGGCTCTTGTTATTCCTCTGATGATCGCATGGCGAATGCATCCTTCTTGCTCGATGCAACACTTGCGCAACCCAGAGAGTATGGTGGAGACCATGCGTTTTTCCTCCAGAGTCGATATCAGTGAGCCCAATCCCATCGCCAAAGCCGAAGCGGAAGCCAAAGCAAACGGCATCACACTCGGCAAACTCAACGACTCCAATCCAACCAAACATGCGCTCGCGTCGGAACTATTGCCGGACATCTACGGAGCGGAGCCACGCGGGCAACGATACGCACGCGAAGCGCTGGCCGCATTCCTGCATGAACAAGGCAATACCGCTACCGCCGACGACCTATACATATTGAGCTCGACGTCCGAAGCGTACTCATGGCTGATCAAACTGCTCTGCAATGCAGGTGACGCCGTGCTCGCACCGAAGCCGGGATATCCGCTCATCGAATCGATCGCACGACTTGAATGCGTCGACATGATCGAGTACCAGCAACGTTTCGACGGATCCTGGTACATCGACGTGGCCGAACTACGCGAAGCGCTTGAAGGTGAAGATGGCGGCCGCATCCGCGCGCTGGTGCTCATCAATCCCAACAATCCGACCGGATCGTACGTCAAAGCGTCGGAACGTGAGGCCATTGTGCGGCTTTGTCATGACCATGAGGTGGCCATCATCGCCGATGAGGTGTTCTACGACTATGATCTTGAACCATTCGATGGCAACGCGCGTCTCGCGGGGGAGACCGGCACGCTCACATTCGCATTGGATGGGTTCTCGAAGACGTTGGCCGCGCCACATGCCAAAGTGGGTTGGATCCAAGTGTCCGGCCCGGCGGCTGAAGTGGATGAGGCCAAGCGCAGACTCGACGTGGTCGCCGACGACTATCTGCCAATGAGTGAGATCATCGCTAAACAGATCCCCGCCATGCTGGGCGCCGCAGCCGCGCAGACCGCGCGCGTGCGAGAGCGCGTGCAAGCCAACCTCGCAGCCTTGCATACCATGCTGGATGATGACGAGCAGGGCATGGTCAGCGTGTTGCGTGCCGAAGGCGGATGGAATGTGCTTTTGCGCGTGCCCAGCGTGCTTGACGAGAACGAACTGGTGTTGTCCATGATCGAAAAGCACGGAATTTCAGGACAGCCCGGCTATTTCTTCGATATGACGTCGAACGGCTATCTCGCGATCTCGTTATTGCCGGAACCCGACGAATTCAGGCATAACGTTCAGACGGTGCTTGACACCGTCAACACAATGATCGGCTGAAACATGTTGTGGTTCCATCGTCGACACCGATGAAGGAGCCGCAACATGTGGGGAACGGGAATAATCCGTGGGTATGGTCAGGCTTTGGAAGCCTCATATTTAGCGCGGATGAGGTCCGTGTAAAAGGCCACGGCCTCATGCGGGCCACCGTCGAACACCACCTGATGATCGTCGACCACCAGCGTGCGGTCGATCGCATATTCCGCGCGTGTGATCAGCTCCGTGTCATGCGTGGCGAACACTACCTGTTTGTCGTAACTGAACAGAGCTTTCGCCACATGCGCGGACGCCACCTCGTCCAAACCCTTGGTCGGCTCGTCGGCAACGATCACCGCGGGGGAGAAGCTCAATGCGGAAGCGATCGCCAGCAGATGACGTTTCTCGCTATCCAATGCGGAGGCGGGCTCACGTGCGACCGCCGCCAGATCGAAATGCGCGAACAGATTGCCGATGATCGCCTGGCGTTCGCTTTCCGGCACCTTATGCTTCTTCAACGGTTCATCAATCGCCTCGCGAATGGAATCCGCTTTGTAATAACTGTTCGGAATTTCCTCGCGACGAACGCGGCCGATCATCGATTCGATACGTTTCAGATCACGTTTCACCGACGGATCATACGCAGCACCATTCGCGTCGATACGCACCGAACCGGACGTCGCAGACAATGCGCCATCCAACAGCTGCAGCAACGTGGTCTTACCGGAACCATTCAACCCGATCACAGCCACACGTTTGCTTTCCGGAGTGATCGTCAACGATGTCGGCTCCAGACCGACATTGCCATCCCCATACGTGTGGCCTGCCTGATCTAGCGTGAACGTGACGTCATGCGTCGCTTCGGGACGTTTGGATGAAAACAGCGAATCGAAAAAACCCATGGCAACCATTGTACGGGCGTGCCGAACCCATTGCATACGAAACGGGGCCGGAAATCCAAACTCCCACAAGGAGTTTAGATTCCCGGCCCCCGTCAAGCCTGCGGACAGGATGTCAGGCGAAATAGAATCCCGAGAAATCGTACTTGTACACGCGGTAGATGTACGCACTGTTCAACGTCATCTTGAACTGCGCCAGCAGATCACCATCCTTGTTGTACTGGCCGAACAGACCCTTCATGCCCGAGTCGATGAGGATCTGGCCATTATCCAATTCCTGCGCGGAACTGACATACGGCGAATATGGCACGTCGAACGATGACACTTCCGTATACGTGCCGGCATTCTCGTTGACCAGATACTTGCGATACCGCGAATTTGCCGTATCGGACGACAATTCGGTCGAAATGCCGTCGATCACCGACCAGTCAAAATCAGGACGCGTCAACGAAGTGCCGAAATTGTTATCGAACATATACATGTAATACTGGCCGTCAGGCAGCGAATCATCGGCGACATACGTGATAGAATGCTGGCCGCCGGTATCCGAAAAATCACCGGACTTCGTCAGGAAACTGCTGGCCTCATCGGTGCCGGCCCACACGGATGGCTCGCCGATCATATAATCAAGCGTCGGATCCGATTCCAAATCATCCACCTTGATGATGGTGGACGTCTCACGGGCGGAGAACAATGCGGAACCGTCATCCAACAATTGAATGGTATTGCAGTGCAGCCAATCCCAACGATTCTTGGCATTCGAATCCGACTCGTCGGTTCCCGCATGCGTGGTGGAGGCCTTATAGTCGGCGAACAGCTCACCGAAATCCACCAAGCGGGTTACACTTCCGGTGGAAGTGCTGAGCTTGATGACCTGATCCTGCACGGCGTTGTCGTCACGGCCGAGCTCGGTGGCCAGCAGCACGATGTCGCCGTTGGAATCCATCGCATAATCATGATGCAGAATGTAGTCGGATCCCAGATCGTAGATCTTCTCCAGCTTGCCGAGACGGTTCATCGCCACCATATGATGCGTGGACGAGGAGAACCACATGAGACCGTCATCATCGAACAGCAGACGGTGCGAACGATAGTAGAGCACCGGAATCTCACCGCGCAGCACGCCGTTCGTATCGTAGTAGAACATGAAATCCTGTTCGTCGGAATCATTGCCGAGAATCGCATACAGGCCGCCGCCCAGATCCTCACCTGAATCGGCTGCGACGGTCTTCTCCAACTGCACCTCCTCATTGCCCAGCAGGGATGCGCCCCTGTGTTCGATGGCATGCGTGCGGGACTTGCCGTCGGCATCGGTCAGCGTGATGGCGACGGTGTTCTTCTCGCCGGGAATGAGGCCGAGCAGCTGGAATTCGTGGGTTTTGCTGTATTGCGATTCCTGATAGGCGTCACGGGTGAAATCCGTATAGCCGTCTGCATGCACGGTATAGGAGACGGCAACCGCGTCGTCGGTAGTGAAATACACATACAGTGACGTGGTGTTGGTGCCGTACGGATCTTCGGTGACAAACATGTCATCCTCTGTTGCGGAGGACTTGCTTTTTTCCTGCTCGAGCTTGTCGTCGGCCATATCCTGATAGTCGGCTGTGTACACGTTCTCGATACGTGCGTTCAGTCGTTCAATCCTGTTTTGTTTGATGGCCGCATCGACATTGTCGTAGCTGGCGAGGCAGACGCCCAATGCGACGGCTGATGCGACGACGGCCGCGGTCCAGCGTCTTACACGAGGATGGTTCGACAAAAGTGGAAGCGATTTCATGACTGATGTCTCCAACAAGGGTTCATCTCACAGCGAACAGTTACATCGCCACTGTTATCCGCAAAACTCGGAACAAGCCGAATGATTTATTGGAAAAATTGTGATAAAACCCTGAAATAACCCTGAAAACGCCGTAACTTACATCAGGGTGAACCACGACTGCACGTCATGAAACAAACCGGAATTATTACGAATCAACTCGTCGTCGCGGCCGTACAGGAACAACGACAACACCGTCAACGACAACGTGAACAACAGCAGCGCCAACACCAGCACGCGCAACAGCCAGCGAAGCCGCGGACGTTCGCAATCCAGCGCAATAAGCATCAAAGGAAGCGAAGCCAACGCAAACAGCCAGCCGAAATCGGCGATATAACGCCATCCAAGGCCACCCAGCCGCGCGTCAAGAGCCACGATCAGCAAACCCAACAGCAGGAACATCACCAATGTGGGCCACATGCCGGCATGGCCACGAACGCGCATGCGCTTACGTAGGAACGGGCAAGCCAACGCAGCCAAAGCAAGCGGAACCATGACGAACAGGCCTCCGGGCATCGCCTCCGCAAACCCCCAATCCTTCAAAGGCGCGGGATCGACGGCAAGGAACGGGAACGTATCCGTCCAACGCAACGGCAGAAACAGGTAATATGCGACCGTCCAAACAAAATTCGACCACGACTGATGGTAACTCGTCATATCCGTAACCGTCAGCTGATACGACGAACCGAAATCGAACGGCGAGGAGAAACGCACCATGTTATAGGCGAACAAGGGCACCACCACAACCAATGCGGGCACCAGCACGGCCAAAGGCGTGCGCAACGCATGCAACACGGTGCGCGCACGCCCACGCACGCCGGAACCAGACGCGATGGCACGCAACTGCCCCACAATCGCACGAATCTGCGGCCAGAACAACGGGAACGCGGCAAACGCCACCACCACAAACGACGGACGGCAACCCACATTCGCGGCAATACACACCGAACCGGCAGCCAAACGAGGCAGCGACAACGATTCGACCGTATTCGCACCACCATCGCCACCGGCATCGGCCGCGTTCGGGTGCGCCGCACCCATCCATAGCCATAAGCCCAACGTGCTCAACAACAAGGACGCCGCAATCGGCACCGAATAAAAATTCGTCCGATACCACAAGTACGGGGCGTTCGACGCCAAAACCACAAACACGCACAACATACTGACCGCAGCCAGCGAAACATGCGGACGCACACGCTCGATCACGCGAATCGTCAACAGGCACGCGAACACCAAAAAAACAAACATCAGCAGCGGCACCGCAGCGCCAGACGGCATCATCAGACCACCATCAACCCACAACGACGTTATCGCACGATACGGCACAAACAACAGCAACGCCGGCACCACGCCAAAATACGAATACCAACGACCATTAAAAAACGCATAATCCCAATACACCGGACTCACACCATCGGCAAGCAATTGCTGACGAGTCGTCACATCATACGGATTATCCGCATCGCGCAACGCGTCGGGCACATCCAAATCAAGCCACGCATGACCATCAAGCAACGCCCGAGCCACATGATCATACTGATCGTAATCATACGTATACATGCCATCCGTATGAAAACTCAACGGCACCGCAGACACCAACTGCCACGCCACCGCCGCAACAGTCACCAACCCAGGAACCGTCAACAACACGCCCAACGTCACACGCTGACGCACACTCGACGTATTCAACGGCACCTTCCACAGGCGCGAGCCCGGACGCCACAACGCCACCAACACCATCACCAACACCAACAACGCCACACGCAACGGACTCACCGAAAACGGCACACGCACATTCGCGCGAACCGCATCAAACGGAATCAATGACCCCTTCGGCTCCACCACCTGCACGCGCACCGTACGACCGGCCGCAGCCCTCACATACAACGAACGAGACGAATCCAACGACACCGAACACAACGAACCAGCCACACGATCCGCATCCGCACGAACACGCACCGTACGCAACACGCGCGAACCGGCAGGCACACCACCCATAACCTCATCGGACACCGGCACGATCCGCACATACTCAGACGAACCATCCGCAGCCACCTGCAAATACGCCTGCGTCGGATCAGTAACCTCCAACAACCCGTCATCACGACGCTCAAGCCCCGGCCCCAACGTGTTATACGCAGCCGCCGAATCACCCGACGCCGCCAACGAGCGGAAAAACGGCACATTACACAACACGCACTCAACCAACACCACCACAACAAAAGCGGCTACAATAGCTGCGCACACACGATGACGCGCCTGAAAACGCTGTTTCGAAAAAGTCACGAACTTTATTCTAAAGGCTGCATGTCGCATTGAATTGAAAGAATGGCCCACATGTCACACCTCACACCAGCATCGCCATCAGCACACCATCCACACCAAGGACGGACCATGCTCAACCACGCCATGCAAGGGGTACGACAACTCATCAACCACAACAAACACCCCCACAACACCGCCGACGCCAACCCCTTCGGCAAAGCCCTCGACACGCCAGACGACATCGTCGATGAACTCACCCGCAACGCCATCAAACTCAACCCACTCATCAAACGACACATCATCAAAGGCTTCGAAGGCATACCAAGCACACTCCAACTCGGCTGGGCGCAACTGCCACAAACCCAAGGCAAAGCCTTCTCCATCGGACTATTCACCGACAACAACCACTTCGCGCAAATCGCGCTCGCCGACAGCAAAGCACGCGTCTTCGCGGGCACCAATCCCGAAATGGACGTGCAGGATCTGGAACCACGATTCATATTCGTCAAAGAAGAAACCCTCACCCTGCCAGACGGTCCACGATTCGGACACGTGACAAACGGCGCGCCGAAGATGGTGCGCGCGTCGCAAGGCGGTGTCGTGGGACGCATGCCCGGTGGCCGCATGATATGGCTCGCATCCTGGCTGAAAGTCGGCAACCGCTACACGCTCGAACAGATGCGTGCCAACCTGCCGGAAACCATGCGATTCGATCTGGAATACAGGGATGCCATCACCATCGCATTCTTCGCAGCCTACATGCTGCCGCAAATGAACGGGCTACTCGTGGGATTCGGCACGGGCAACATCTTCCGCAGGCTCAACCGAGAGGCGCCGATGGGCGCGATCCGCCGATCCATCAGAGACACGATGAGCGCACGCTCCCATGGCATGCGCGCATCCGGACTTGAGGATTATTTCGCCGACCTCATGCGCGAGGCAGGCGCCCTTGACAAAGACCAAGGGCTCGAAGCAGTACACGGCGCGGAACCATTGCACCTATACACGTCCAGCTACTCGGGCTGCTATTTCTTCGCTTGGGATTCCACACTGCCGTTCTCGGCATCGCTGCGCGCGCTGAACATCGAAGGCAACCTCAACCGTTTCGCCGCAGTCAGTTCATGGCTGGAACGCAACGCCCGTATCGGCAAGCTGCCCACAGAAGACACCGTAACCCGCGCGGAAGCCGCGCAAATCGACATGGCGCTACTGGAAAATCCGGCGCTGATCGCATTGAAACCGGACGACGAATTCGGCGCGATCCTCGACTCACAGCAGGATGACGGCGTCCAAGCCGTCATGCGCCTGGTGGACATCGCCGCGGAAACCAGACGTTCCATCGCCGAAAACACGAAGGACGGCGAGGATGGTACCGCCTTCGGAGCCGAAGGCGGTTCGGAATGGGTATACCGCCAGACAATGTCGAGACTATTGCGCAGCATGCGCCTGCCATACCGCTTCGACGTGGACTTCCGATGCAGTCTCCGAGACGGCAATATGGCCATCGGTTTCACCTCTGCCGGCGTTTCCATGATGCCATCCACCAAATATGACGTGTCCCGCCACGCATGGGTGGATATGACGGACGCCGAACGCGCCCGCATGAGCGCGGACTACAATCTGCGTGTTGGACTGATGATGGCCGCGTTGAGTTTTGGCGCCGATCCGGGCATACAGCGTGTGTCGATGCATATCGATTCGATTGGTTTGGAAGAGGCCGTGGCCGAGCAGGATTCCGCCATCAGCGAGCTGATGAGCGAGGCTTTGGCGGCTTTCGAACGCATTCGTACTGGAGATATGGGTGTTTCTGGGTCCAAGGCCGATCCGAAGGACGGCGATTTCCACGGAGACCCGTCCCGTCCGGTGGCGCCGAGATCCGCCGACATGGGCGTTGATGGCGTCAACTCCGAGGATACGGATGATGCGTTGAACAGCCAATTCGAGGATCTGATGCGGGATATCGACTTCGACGAAGTGACGTTCGCGGTTCCCGACGAGACTGCGGACGATTCCTCTAGCGTGGACGACGGTTCCGCACAGGGCGTGCATGATGGCGCTCTTGACGCGGGACTGATCGGCTTCGGCGATTTCGATGGGAATGGTGATGATCCATTAAGCCAGCTTCGCAAGAATCCGACCGTACGCAATCTGGTGACGGTCACCTTCACCAGAAGCGAATTCATGGAGCGTCTGGGCGAGTGCGGATTGTCTGATCCAACAGGCACATACCGTATGTTCGATGCGGAAATGGATGTGGACGGCCTCGGCGCATTGAAGCCAGTGGACGCCACGTTCGATTTGCGCGATAGTCGTTTCTCCCCATCCGGAAGTCAGGAGGAGCCTGAGCTTTCCGACGCCATATTCGACCATGACACGGCACAGCTGTTCGGCTGCCGTGACATGTCGGGGTTGTCCATTCAGCGCGTCGACCTGCTGCAGCGCGCGGTTGGCGAATTCCACAGAATCGCGCAGGACTCCCATCTGGAATCGGTGGCCAAGGCAAAGCAGGCCATGGACGTCATCAACACCATTGCCGACCCGGAATTGACGTCGTTGGCTCCGCAGGTGACGAGTGCGCTCATCGATGGCAAAGACACTCCGGACTTCTCCTTCCGCTTGGCCGACGAGCTTGACGCGGAACGCATCAAGGCGAGAGACCTGCTGTTCTCAGGACAGGTCGACCAAAGCGTGGAACTGGCCGAAGCGGCGTTGGGGCGAATGGACCGACTGTTCGCTTCGAATCCGGGCGTGCCGCGGTATTTCAACTCGTATGCGGAACGCGTCATCTACAATCGCATGTTCGCCACGGAAGGCGAACGGACCGTGCTGATTCCGGACAATCTGTTCTACGCGCATATGGAACTCGCCGACGTGCTTGCACAGGTCAAAGGCGTGAAGGCCGCGTTGCCGCATCTCAATGCGATGGTGCGATATGCGCCGGCCTACCCGCTTTCCCATCTCAAGCTGGCGGTTCAACTGGCGCGCGCCGAGGATTGGGATCCGGCCAGAGCGGCTTGCCTCAACGCGTTGCACGTCGCACTTGACCGTGAGGATGCGTCGTTCGCCTATTACAGACTCGCCTATGCGGAATGGATGTGCGACCACTTCGACATCGCGGCCGCCGCGTACATCATGAGCGAGGAGATTGCCCCCGGGCGAATCGCCATGCTGGAGAGCGAGCTGCAGGAATTGATCGGACGCGCGCAATCGCAATGCATTCCGGTGCCCACCGACGTTCCGGAAGCCATGCACGTGCTTACCCAAGCGGGACTGCCGGTATGGCCCAATACCCAGGTCGCATCCTTGGTACGCAAGGCCGCGCGGGTCTGTGTGGATGAAGGCATGTTCGTGCCGGCACGTACGCTTTCGGTTGCCGCTTCAAGGATGGATGACGAGGAGCGCGACGGTGCCGACGTGGTGCAGATGCAGTTCCTGAGGTCGTTGAACAACTGAACGGCGTGCTTTCCGCAGTGCGCCAAACAGACGTTGGCGATGCAGCAAATCGAACATTTGTGCGATAATGTGTGCATGGCGGCTCTGACCGGCAAAACATTGAAGACAGTGACAAGGCAATGACAATGACAAGGCATGACGATTCCGAACAACTCGCATGGGATTTTGACGCTTCTGAAATGGGCGGCGATACGGGCTCCGCGTCAACCGCTGTGGTTCCCGACGGGGGAGTCAGCTCATATGCGCCGGGCAGTGAACGCTGGATCGCCGCATTGCAGCCAACCGATGCCGACGCCATGCGGTTGACCCGACTTGATGTCTCGTCCATCAGTGCTGAAGCCGCGGCTCGATTGTGGGCGCGTGTGGCGGCGTGGGTGGAATCCGACCAGATCGCATACTACATCGATGACGCGCCGGTCTCGTCCGACGCCGCCTATGATGCGAGAATACGTTGTCTGCAGGCGTTGGAAGCCCAGTTCCCATCCCTCGATTCCGCGCAATCGCCGACGCATCGTGTCGGAGGCACCTTCTCCAATGATTTCGCATCGGTACGCCACCCGTCTCGCATGATGAGTCTTGACGATGTCTTTTCGCTTGAGGAACTGCATGAATGGTACGACGGTGTTATTCGGGGACTTGATTGGCCTGAGACGAAGCCTTTGCCGATGACATGCGAAGTGAAAATCGACGGTCTTGCGCTTAACCTCATCTACCGTAACGGCGTGCTCGAGCAAGGTCTGACCAGAGGTGACGGCGTGATCGGCGAGGATATCACGCTCAATGTGCGCACCATCTCCACCATTCCGCAGAATCTTGCGGGACCGGAAGAAGACATTCCCGAATTCGTGGAGATCCGCGGTGAGGTCTTCATGCGATGGGACGATTTCAACACGCTCAACAAAGAAAACGAGGATGCTGGGCGCGCGCCTTTCGCCAATCCACGTAACGCGGCTGCCGGAAGCCTGCGGCAAAAGGATCCGCGCATCACCGCCACCAGAAGGCTGAGCTTTTATGCGCATGGCATTGGAACGCTCCAGTGGGGCGCCAAACGTGGTGCCGACCATGATGCGGTCAACAACCAATCCGAAGCGTATGGGTTGTATAAGAAGTGGGGCATACCCGTTTCGCCACATAACCGTGAGGTCACCACATTCAGCCAGATTCTCGACATGATCGATTACTACGGCGAGCATCGTGGAGACATCGAACACGCGCTCGACGGCATTGTCGTAAAAGTGGATGATTTGGGATTGCAACGATCGTTGGGCGCGACCTCGCGTGCTCCGCGTTGGTCCATCGCCTACAAGTACCCGCCGGAGGAAGTCAATACGGAACTGCTTGACATCACCGTGCAGGTGGGGCGCACCGGCCGTGTGACCCCAGTGGCCATATTGAAGCCCGTATATGTTGCGGGTTCGACGGTGTCGAGAACCACCTTGCACAATCCATTCGAAGTGGAACGCAAGGGTGTGCTCATCGGAGACACCGTTGTGGTGCGTAAGGCGGGCGATGTGATTCCCGAACTCGTAGGTCCTGTGCTGGAACGCAGGGAAGGACACGAAGGCCAGCTGCGCCGTTTCGTGATGCCTTCGCACTGCCCGAGCTGCGGGGCGGAACTCGCTCCGGCCAAAGAGGGGGACAAGGACATCCGCTGCCCGAACGTGGAATCCTGCCCGGCACAGTTGACCGAACGCATCATCAATCTGGCCTCCAGGAAAGCGTTCGATATCGAGCATTTAGGCGACCAATCCGCCATCGCTTTGACGAATCCGGAAGAGGACCGTCCCGATTCGACGGCCACCTACGCGCCGAACATCACGGAAATCGTGGTGGAGCCGGGCGCGGAGCCCGAACCGTACGAGCCTGTGGAAGGTCTGGAGCTGCCGGCCCGCCAAACACCGGTGCTGTCCAGCGAAGCCGGTCTGTTTTCGTTGACGTCCGCCGATCTGCAGGATGTTCGCGTATGGCGTGAAGCGCCGATCATCGAAATCCACGAAACCATCGGCAAGAACGGCAAACCGAAAAAGATACGCAAACGCATTGGCGGATCGGGACTGTGGCATCAGGTTCCGGCGTTCTGGACAGCTCCTACAGTTGCAAGAAAACGTAAGGACTCCGTCGACGAATCCGCGGAATATCCCGAATATGACGTGCCTGAAGATGCCGTGGTCGTTCGCGAGGAAACCAAGGTGTCGCGTTCCGGAACATCCAGTGTGCAGCCGATATATATACGCCCCGCGGAAAACACGAGGAAAATGCTTGACGAAATGGACAAGGCGCGCCATGCCGACCTATGGCGTGTGCTTGTGGCCCTGTCCATTCGACGGCTCGGTCCTCCCACGGCGCGTACCATCGCCAACACATTCGGTTCGCTCGACGCCATCGAACAAGCCAGCGTGGATGAACTGTCACAGATAGACGGCATCGGTCCGGAAATTGCCGAATCCGTGGTCACTTGGTTTGCTTCGGCCAAGAATCCAGGCGATTGGCGTGGCATGGTGCTGGAAGCATGGAAGGCAGCCGGAGTGGGAGTCGGACAGGCACAGACCAGTGCTCTGCCGCAGACACTGGAAGGCAAGACAGTGGTCGTCACTGGTTCGTTGGTTGATTTCTCGCGGGATTCCGCCAAAGAGGCGATTATCTCCCGCGGTGGAAAGGCCGCAGGATCGGTCAGCAAGAAAACCGATTGGGTGGTCGTCGGCGAAAACGCTGGTGCCAAAGCCGCCAAAGCCGAGGAATTAGGCGTTCCCATGCTAAACGAGGACCAGTTCAAAATACTGCTGGAAAACGGAACGGTATGACACCGGCACGTCAAATTGGCAACGTAATCACAAGAAGGCTCTGGCATGCCGCGCTTCCAGACGCTAGTCTGGTACGCGGCTAAAGGAGGAACCATGACTGACGAGCGCACCATCGAAGCGCGCATCTATGAGCGACTCAGCAAAGTAATCGACCCGGAACTGGGCCGATCCGTGACCGATTTGGGCATGATCGCAGCCATAGACGCGATACCGGTGGAAGGTAAGGCGAACACCTACGAGGTTCGTGTGGAGGTCGAACTGACGGTGGAAGGCTGTCCACTGTCGCAGACTATCACCAACCAGATCAACGGAGCGGTGTCGTCATATCCGGAAGCGACATTGCTGCCGCGCATCGAAGTCGGGTCCATGAGTCAAGACAAGCTCACCCAACTTGTGGCAGGCCTCAAGGCCGAACGCAAACAGAATCCGTTCAACAAGCCGGGCATCAAAACCCGTATTTTCGCTATAGCATCCGGCAAAGGAGGCGTCGGCAAGTCTTCCGTCACTGCGAATCTTGCTGCCACATTTGCCGCATTGGGGTACGACACGGCCGCCATCGACGCCGACATCTATGGTTTCTCACTGCCGCGACTGTTCGGCGTGCATGCGCAACCCACCAATCTGAACGGCATGCTCATGCCAGTTACCGCATGGGGTGTGAAATTGATTTCCATCGGCATGTTTGCCGGCGCCGATCGTGCGATCCTTTGGCGAGGCCCGCGATTGCAGCGTTCTCTTGAACAATTCCTTTCAGACGTATGGTGGGGCGAGCCTGACGTGCTGCTGCTCGACTTGGCACCAGGTACCGGCGACATGGCGATTTCCGTGGCGCAGGCTCTGCCGAACGCGGAACTGGTGGTGGTCACCACGCCGCAGCCATCCGCCTCGGACATTGCGGTCCGCTCCGGCCTGGTGGCATTGCAGGTACCGATGAAGGTACGCGGCGTTGTGGAGAACATGAGCTATTACGAGCATCAGGGCGAACGCCTGCGGATTTTCGGCGAAGGTGGGGGTGCGCGTGTGTCGGAGCAGTTGACCGAAAGCCTTGGCTATGATGTTCCTTTGCTCGCACAGCTACCGTTGGAGCCGGAATTGCGTGAGACCGGTGAGGCCGGCCGCCCCGCCGTGTTGAACGAGGATGGCGCGTTGCGCGCCGATGGCATTGGCGAGACGTTCAGGAATCTGGCCGAATCGTTGATGCACAGACCTATGTGATGTGCGGGGCACGTATCCAGGCCGTCATGACCTGCGGTATGGACAGTGGCCTAATGCGGCTGCGGATTCACAGCTCATCCGGGGAACGTCTGGGTGGAAAACGAAGCGAAATGAAATGACCCTTGTGAAAATCTTGTGCCTTGTGTAGTATCAAGCGCAGACACGGGGGCCGTATGGCTGAGAGGAAGCAAGCGCTTCAACCGTATGAACGTATACCGGGTAATGCCGGCGCACGGACGTCTCTCTTTTCCCGTGCCTTGACATAGAGAAAGGCACATTCATGACCGTAAATGAATTTTCCGTGGTGAAGAAGCATAACAATAAATGGCGAGTTGTTGACATCGTCGTGGCCGCTATCATCGCGGTTGCGGCTGGCGTGATTTTCTGGGGCTGGGATGTCATCTGCGCCGCTCCGATTACGCTTTTCGAAGCGGTGACGCCGGGCTTCGAAGGCTTGTTGAACGGCATCTGGCTGTTTGCGGGTCCGCTGGCCGCCATCATCGTGCGAAAGCCTGGTGCTGCGTTGTTCGCTGAAACCCTTGCCGCCGCTCTGGAGCTTGCCATGGGCAATCCGTGGGGCATCGGCGGTTCTTTGATTATCGGTATCTGCCAAGGCCTCACTGCCGAAATCGGTTTTGCGATTTTTGCATACAAACGTTGGGATTTGCTGTCGACCACCATCGCTGGAACCCTCGCCGGCTTGGGATGCTTCCTGTATAACTGGACCGTGAATCCTGCTTGGGCAGGTTTGCGTATTGTCATCAGCTGCGTCACTTCCGTTATTTCCGGCGCTCTGGTGGCTGGAGTCCTGATGTATCTGCTGCAGCAGGCCATCGCTCAAACAGGCGTGCTTGACCGTTTCGAATCCGGCCGTGCGAAGGCCTTGGTATGACGATTCGTTAATGAAGTCCCGTATCGCATTCACAGTGGTGGATACGGGACTTCTTTGATGCGTGTTCGTTCTGCAAACGCGGAATGCAAGAGGGATGAAAGAACGATTCATGGGTACTGATGCAGAAAAATCGTTTTCCGCAGCCGGGGTGGTCGCACGCGATTGGGGATGGCGACACGCCTCACGTAAGGATTTCGCGTTAAGGCATGTGGATTTCACCATACAGCCAGGGGAGCGCGTGTTGTTGTTGGGCGCTTCCGGCGCTGGAAAATCGACGTTGATGTCCGGTCTTGCCGGCGTGCTCGGCGGCGATGACGAAGGCGAGCTTGAAGGAGAGCTGCTGATTGATGGAGTGGACGCCCGTCAGGCACGCGGACGTTCCGGATTGGTGTTGCAGGATCCTGACGCGCAGACGATTCTGGAACGTGTGGGCGATGACACCGCTTTCGGTTGTGAAAATCTGAATCTGCCGAAAGATGAGATTTGGAGCAGGGTCCGTTCCTCGCTCGACATTGTTGGACTCGGCTACATGAAACTTGACCGCTCCACACGCAGACTGTCCGGCGGCCAGCGCCAGCGTCTGGCCTTGGCCGGCGTGCTCGCCATGCATCCCGGATTGCTGCTGCTCGACGAACCGACGGCCAACCTCGATCCGGAGGGCGTCAAGGAAGTGCATGATGCGGTACGCCATGTGCTGGAACAGACCCGTGAAACCTTGGTGGTGGTGGAACACCATATTGACGTATGGCTTGATCTGGTGGATCGGGTTATCGTACTCGGCAAGCCGGAGGCCGACTCGCATGTCAGCGGCGTCATCGCAGACGGCACTCCGGAAGAAGTGTTCGGCAGCATGGCATCGGTGCTCGCAAAGGGTGGCGCATGGGTTCCAGGACGCACCATCGAAAGTCATACCCCCGAATCCAGCCAATCGTCGGGAGATGTTGTTCTGCGAACGGAGGATCTCAGCTTCGGGCGTGACTTCGCGCTTGGCGAGCATGTGAACCTCGTGTTCCATGCTGGCGAGATCACCGCACTGACCGGCAAAAACGGCGTGGGAAAATCCACGCTCGCGTTGACTTTGGCCGGCTTGCTCAAGCCGATTTCCGGCCGTGTGAGCATGGATGAGACCATGGTTCCCGCACGTAGGGAGAACGACGTCTTCACTTGGAAAAGTCGGGATCTGCTCGGACGGATCGGCATGGTGTTCCAGGAGCCGGAACACCAGTTCGTCGCATCCAGCGTGCGTGACGAAGCGGCGGTCGGCCCCAAATCCATGGGCAAGAGCGAAGAAGAGTCTTACGCTATAGCCGACAACATGCTTGAGCGTATGAATCTTGCTAGATTCGCTCAAGCTAATCCGTTCACATTATCGGGCGGCGAAAAAAGAAGGCTTTCCGTTGCCTCCATGCTGGCCGCCGCGCCGAAAGTCTTGGTGATGGACGAGCCGACGTTCGGCCAAGACTTCACCACATGGACGGAAATGGTGAAACTGATCGCCGGTGCGCGTGACGCCGGCTGTTCCGTCATCATGGTCACCCATGACGAACCATTGATCGAAACGTTGGGAGCGCGTCGCGTTCTCGTAAGCGAGGGGGAGTGAGATGGAACAGTTGGAAACCATCAGCGTGGTACCGCACAAGGAACGTCATGACGATGCCAAGCCGGCATCGCCGTCATGGTTCGTGGCAAAAATCAATCCGGTCAGCCGTTTCATCGGCGCGCTGATACTATGTATTCCCATGTTCGTGACGCTGGACGTGGTCTCCGCGTCCGTGGCACTCGCATTGGAGGTGTTGTTGCTCTGGATTGGCGGCGTCGCTCCGTGGACGGTGCTTCGTAAAACCTGGCCGGTGTGGATTGCCGCTTCGGGAAGTTTCATTTCCGTGTCGTTGTATGGCAAGACCTCCGGGGCCGTGCTGGTCAATCTCGGTGATGTCGTTGTGATTTCGCAGGGATCGTTGTACTTGGCGTTGGCCACGTTCCTGCGTGTGGCGGCCATTGCCGTTCCCGGCGTGATTCTTGCGCTTGGTCTTGATCCGACTGATTTGGCCGATGGTCTGGTGCAGATTCTGCATTTGCCGTCGCGTTTCGTGTATGGCGGTTTGGCTGGCATGCGCATGTTTACTTTGCTGCAGGATGATTGGCGTGCGCTTGGGCAGTCCCGTCGTTCTCGTGGATTGGGCGACGGCAGCGCCGTCAAACGTGTGTTCTCGCAGGCGTTCAGTCTGCTGGTCGTGTCGATTCGACGCGGCACGAAACTCGCCACCGCCATGGAAGCTCGTGGTTTCGGCGCGGACGCTCCGCGAAGCCAGGCTAGGAAATCGAGCTTACATGCCGTCGATTGGCTGTTTTATGTGATTTGCGTGGCCGTGCCGGTGATTGCGTTGTCTTGCGCTTATTTCACCGGTTACTGGCATTGGGCTTTTACCGGCACTGGCAATTAATCGGAGCAGGGCTGCGCAGTACGAGGTTTGTTGAATGCGCGGCGGATTTGCGAAGGGCGTTTCATTCGTTGTATGGAATGGAACGCCCTTCGCATTTGCCCGTTGTTTTTCTCAAAAAGATATGTGATATCCGCTACTTGGCAAGCTTGTCAAGCAGCAGCGCTTCGGTGATCACATTGTTTTTCAGGCTGGGAAGACTGATGGATTCGTTCGGGCTGTGCGCGTTGGCCTTCGGATCCTCGGGACCGGTGACCAGTACCTGCGCGTCCGGGAAAATACGCTGCAATTCCGGAATGAACGGAATCGAGCCACCTTCGCCCTTATTGACCGGAGCCACGCCAAACGCCTCTTCCATGGCGTCCATGGCGTCTTTGGTAGCCTCGGCATTTGGATCCATGGCCCAACCCATGCCATTATCAAGCTTGTCGACCCACACTTCGGCGCCAAACGGAGCATGCTCGACCATGAACCTGGCAAGTGCTTCCTGAGCCTCTTCCGGACGCTGGTTTGGAGCGGTGCGTAGGCTGAGACGGAACGTCGTTTCAGGGGAGATCACGTTGAACGATCCCTCCACTGGATGAGCATCGAAGCCGATGACGGTCACGCTCGGCTTGGTCCACAGACGTGCGGCCAAAGAACCGGTGCCGGCCAGACGGTAGGAATCGACGATGCCGGCGTCCGTACGCACGGTTGCCTCATCCATATCTCGCTGCAGTCCGCCGATTGGATCTTCTGAGGCGACGCCCGGTACCACCAAATCGCCATGCTCGTCATACATGGAAGCGATCAGCATGGAGGCAAGCGTGTTCGCATCGAGGATCGGTCCGCCGTACTGACCGGAGTGCACCGGATGATGCAGCGCCTTGACGTGCACGTCAATATCGGTATTGCCTCGCAGCGACGTGGTGAGCGAGGGGATTTCAGCGGACCAATTGCCCGAGTCGGCGACGATGATCACATCGGAATCGAATTCGTCCTTATGCTCCTCGATGAAGGGAATGAAGCTTGGCGATCCCATTTCCTCTTCGCCTTCGATGAAGACCTTGATATTGACCTTCAAATCGTCGCCGAGCGCCTGCAATGCGCCGGAATGAATGGCGATTCCGCCGCCATCATCGGCCGCGCCGCGTCCGTACAGGCGTGTGTCGATTACCGTGCCGACGAATGGGTCGGTGTTCCATACGCTGGCATCGGGCACCGGCTGCACGTCGTGATGCGCGTACAACAGCACGGTTGGAGCGTCGATATCGACGATTTTCGAACCGATGACCTCCCAAGCGCCCGGCGTGCCATCGGGATTGTGCGACTGCACCACATGCGCATCGACACCTACCTTGTTCAGCTCTTCGGCCACGAATTGCGCGGACTGTTTCATATGATCCGCGGTAATGCCTTTTGCGGAAATGGACTGCAACGCGATTTTCTTGTTCAGCACGTCGACAATGCGGTCAAAATCCGTTTCGACGCGCGCGCGAATCTCATCGGCATGTAAAACTGCCATACTGCTCCTTCTTATATATGCGGCATATACGCATCTTGGAAACGTGCCGCCGCATGCTATCGAATGACCATTGTATCCGTCGAACCAATCACGTCCAATCGTTGACATGAATGAGGCAAGGCGTCGATACGTCAATTTACGCTCTATAGGCATGAGTGTGTTTAATAAGAAGGAAGATGCGGACCAGGAGCCTGTCGGGAAGAAGGCTGCGGAGCCTACTGCCGGCAAGGGGCGTCCGACGCCGAAGCGCAAGGATGCCCAGGCGCAGAATCTCCGTCCGCTGGTTCCCAAGGATCGTGAAGCGAGCCGCAAGGCCGCCAAGGCGCGTATGCGCGAGCGTGAAAACGCCGAATACGATGCCATGCAGAAGGGCGACATCAACCATATGCCGAAGTCCGAGCGTCTGCCGTGGCGTATATACATCCGCGACTACGTCGATGCCCGCTTCAACTTGGGTGAGTTCTTCATTCCGGTCGCCTTCGTCATTTTGATCGGTTCGATTTTCGTGACCTACAAGTGGCCGGCGTTGGCATTGCCGTTGATGCTGCTTATGTACATCTATCTGTTTGCGGTGATCATCGACATCGTGATCATGTGGCGCAAGCTCAAGAAGAAGCTCATTGAAAAGTTCGGCGAGCAGTCCGTGGCCAAGGGCATGCGTTCCGGTTCCTACGCGTGGAGCCGTGCCATCCAGATGCGTCGCTGGCGTCTGCCGAAGCCGCGCTATCAGAAGCGTGGACACTGGCCCGAGTGATCCATTCTGCGAGAATCGCAGTTGCTTTTTCAAGCCGTCGGCGAAAACCGACGGCTTTTCCATTACCATGTAACCAGTTGTAACGCACGAATCAACGAGGGCAGGCATGACTGAACAGCATTTCGACATTGTCATCATCGGAGCGGGGCCAGGAGGATATTCCACGGCATTGCGCGCCGCGCAGCTCGGCAAAACGGTGGCGCTCATCGAACGCGACAAAACGTTGGGAGGCACCTGCCTCAATCGTGGTTGCATTCCGTCGAAGGCGTTGCTGACGGCCGCACACAGTGCGCAGAACATACGCCAGGCGGAACGTATGGGCATCAGTGCCACCTTACAGAGCATTGATTTCGGCAAATTACGTGACTTCCGTACGTCCACGGTGGAGACGATGACGAAGGGGTTGGCGGGATTGCTGTCGCATCGCGGCGTCACGGTGTTCCGCGGCGAGGCTGAGTTGAGGGACGTTCATGATGTGCATGTCGCGCCGGCCGGGGGAGAAGCGCAGGTCATGCGTTCCTTCAAGGCGGGAGTGGAGGAACCCGTCGGGTCGGAGCTTACCATCAAAGGCGAAGATATTGTGCTGGCGACCGGATCGCGACCGTTACCATTGCCGGGCAACCCGTTTTCAGGTGCGTTGATCGATTCGACGCAGGCTTTGGAATTGGATACGTTCCCGTCCAGTGCGGTGATTGTCGGAGCGGGTGCGGTGGCGTTGGAATTCGCTTCGTTGTGGAATGCCGCGGGATGCGAAGTGACGTTGCTGATCCGCAAGGACCGCGTGCTGTCGTCTTGGGAGAAGCGGGCTTCGATGACGTTGACCCGCGAGCTCAAACGTCGCGGCATCAGCGTGGTGACGCGTACGTCGGTGGATTACGTGGATACCGGTGCGAATTTGGGCGCCACCGTGCATTACAGGCAAGGCGGCGGCGAGGAGGAGCGCACCGCATATGGTGAAGTGGTGCTTGCTGCTATCGGACGTATGCCGAACACCGATGCCGGCTGGTTCGCATCCAACGGCATCGAATTGGAGGAACGCGGTTATGTTTCGACCGACGCGTATGGGCGTACGAATGTGGAGGGCGTATGGGCCTTGGGCGACATCACTCCGGGGCATGCTTTGGCTCATCGCGCGTTTGAACAGGGCATCACCATCGCCGAAACCATCGCAGGACTTGACCCCAAGCCGGTATCCGACGAAACCGTGCCGCAAGTCGTGTTCTCTTTCCCTGAAGCGGCAAGCGTCGGTCTTGCACTCGACGATGCGAAATCGTGTGAAACCATCATCAATCCGCAGGAAACCGCATATCCCATGTTGTCCAACTCGCGTATGCTCATGAGTGGGGAAGGCGGATCCATGACCATCGTCAGCGGTGCGCTGGCAGGCGCTCCGGATGTTCCCCTCGTGCTTGGCGTGCATATCGTCAGCCCGATCGCCAGCGATCTGATCGCGGAAGCCGAACAATTGGTCGGCAACCGGGTGCCGCTCGCCGCCGCGGCGAGGCTCATTCACCCGCATCCCACCTTTAGTGAATCGTTCGGCGAGGCGCTGCTTAAGGCGGATGGCAGGCCTCTGCATACCCGATAATCCCCGTCAATCAAGGAAAAACGGCGGAAACCGTGCGATATGGCATGGTTCCTGATAAACTACCGTTCCAGTGTGAGTAACCGCATAACCAAGTGAGGAAGTCGATGGCAGACAAAGAAGAGCCAAAGAAGAAGCAAAGCACCATCAAGCAGATCATTCAGATCTTCAAGTACACCCACGCCGAAGATAAGGCTCTTCCGTGGTTGTGCGGCGGCGTGTTCGTGGCGCCGATCGTTGTGTTCGTGGTGCTTGGCATCGTGTTCAAGTGGTCGGTGATCGGATGGATCACGTCCATGATCCTCGCCATCATGCTTGGCCTGCTGTTCGCCACCATGATGCTCACCAACCGTGCCGACAAAGTCGGATACGCCAAGCTTGAAGGGCGTCAGGGTGCTGCCATCAGCGTGCTCGGCAACATTAACAAGGCTGGCTTCAACTTTCCGCAGGAGCCGGTGTGGGTTGATCCGAAGACCAAAGACGCCATTTGGCGCGGCACCGGTTACAACGGCATCTATCTGCTCGGCGAGGGCGATTACAATCGCGTCAAGCGTGCCATGGACCGTCAGGAGCAGAATATCAAGGGTGTGACCGCCGGTTCCGATATTCCCGTCTACCGTATCTACGTCGGCCAGGGCAAGAATCAGACGAGCCTGAAGAATCTGCGCAAGACCGTGCTCAAGTGCAAGAGCTACCAGCCGACCAGCCACAAGAACAAGCTGATGGCAGCCATCCATTCGAAGAGCCGCTTCATGCTTACCAAGACCGAGCTGAACATCCTCAACGAGCGTCTGCGCACTCTGCAGATGAAGAACGGCATGGGCATTCCGAAGGGCGTCGACCCGATGCACCCGCAGCGCATCAGCCGTCGTGCTATGCGTGGCCGCTGATTTTCCTGGAATCGTAAAGCCGGCTTACATATGGGAACCTCGATGAACACGTTATCGAGGTTCCTTTTTTCATATCTCCGTTACCTTCCGCTGGCCTGCGCGCATGCGGTAAGGTTTTTGAGAAAAGAAATGGACGTCGCAAGCGACATGACGACACGAATGTCCACAAATTGAACGGTTTTGCAGAGGCAAATACGAGCGTTCGTAACAATTGAACCCCAGTTTTTCGCGAAATCATCCTTCGAATATGTCATTACGAAACATTCTCGTAACCCAATTGGCGAGTGAGCGAAACGCGCGTTCCTAGACTAAGAGCCTGTAAGTTACTTATTCGAAAGGAGCGGTCCCGTGACTGCACTTGAAACCAAGGCTGATGCTGAGGCCCTTATCAACAAGGAAGGCATCGAGTATGTCTCCGTTCGCTTCACCGATCTGATCGGTGTTCAGCAGCACTTCACCGTGCCGGCAAGCGAATTCCTGAAGGACGCCTTCACCGACGGCATGCCGTTCGATGGCTCCTCCGTGGAAGGCTTCCAGGCCATCAACGAGTCCGATATGAAGCTGGTGCCGGACGTTTCCACCGCATTCATCGATCCGTTCCGCAAGCACAAGACCCTCGACGTGGCATTCTCCATCGTCGACCCGCTGACCGACGAGCCGTACTCCCGCGACCCGCGTCAGGTTGCCGGCAAGGCCGAGGCCTACCTGAAGTCCACCGGCATCGCCGACACCGCTTCCTTCGCTCCGGAAGCCGAGTTCTTCATCTTCGACAAGGTGCGTTTCGAGAACAGCATGCAGCGCTCCTTCTACGAGGTCGACTCCATCGAAGCTCCGTGGAACTCCGGCATTGACACCGAAGACGACGGCACCCCGAACATCGCCTTCAAGAACCGCGTCAAGAAGGGCTACTTCCCGGTTCCGCCGATCGACCACACCCAGGACCTGCGCGACGACATGGTCGCCAACCTGCAGAAGGTCGGCCTGATCCTCGAGCGTTCCCACCACGAGGTGGCAGGCGCTGGCCAGCAGGAGATCAACTACCGCTTCAACTCCCTGCAGCATGCAGGCGATGACCTGATGAAGTACAAGTACGTCGTCCACGAGACCGCTGCCCTCGCTGGCAAGGCCGCTACCTTCATGCCGAAGCCGATTGCAGGCGACAACGGTACCGGCATGCACTGCCATCAGTCCCTGTGGAAGGACGGCAAGCCACTGTTCTACGATGAGAAGAACTACGGCGGTCTGTCCGATCTCGCCCGCTGGTACATCGGCGGTCTGATCAAGCACTCTTCCTCTGTGCTCGCCTTCACCAACCCGTCTCTGAACTCCTACCACCGTCTGGTTCCGGGCTTCGAGGCTCCGGTCAACCTGGTGTACTCCGCTCGTAACCGCTCCGCCGCCATCCGTATTCCGCTGGCCGGCACCTCCCCGGCTGCGAAGCGCATCGAGTTCCGTGCTCCGGATCCGTCCTGCAACCCGTTCCTCGCCTTCTCCGCACAGCTGATGGCAGGCTTGGACGGCATTCTGAACCACATCGAGCCTCCGGCACCGGTCGACAAGGATCTGTACGAACTGCCGCCGGAAGAGCATGCTGGCATCAAGCAGGTTCCGAGCTCCCTGGCTGAGGCCATGGACGCACTTGAGGAAGATCACGACTTCCTCACCGCAGGCGACGTCTTCACCGACGACCTGATTGACACCTGGATCAGCATCAAGCGTGGCGAGATTGACCAGGCTCGTCTGGCCCCGACCCCGCTGGAGTACGAGCTGTACTTCCACATCTGAGGCCTATACCCAGTTTCCCTTGAAATCAAGCTGTTTTGGACTCCAAGGGTAATCAGAAGGTAGCCAGATTGGTTATAAGGAGAGCCTCTCCAAATTGGGGAGGCTCTCCTTATTCCTACAGAATTTCTTCCATCCGGGACGGCAAAGACCTTACGGACCGGTCTTCTGACTCCTCGCCTCCACGAACACATCAGACGCATCCAATAAATAACCGTTGATATGAGCCGGACGTGCTTCCACAGGTTCACCGTTAATGTCGTCGTATTCATACAACGCAGGAGCGTTTGTGCCTCTGTCGAATCCGACAATGACGACATGCACGTTCGCATTGTCCGTAGTCTGAGCGTCCCAGCAGAACGTACGGTGAGCGAACCGGATACGCCACCCTCGTTCGACCACATGCTTGAATAGCGGGGCGACTTGTGCTGGCCTTGTGTGATGCTATTCGTGGATACGAACGCGAATTGCGCGGAGGGATTCCCGTCAAGGAAATCAATAGCTTTAAAATACCATCCAGCCACATAATCCAGCGAGCCTCCGGCCTTGCCGCACACCAGTTCCATATCATCCTTGATCTGCTGCGTGTGCTGCTGATGGCCGATGAACGGCGGGTTGCCCATCACATACGAGCATTCATCACCGGGCAGCAGAAGACTGACGAGGTCATAACCATAGTCACTCGCGAACGCTCTCGTTGGCGTCGCGGCATCTTCGAGGATGCCTTCAAGCGCCTCACGAGTCCCCAACGTCCTTCTCTGCATGAATGAACCTCCTTGTATGGCTGGAAGTTATCGTCACAGATGATTTCGTAACCACTTACCTCTGTTCAAGCGCCGCGTTGACCTGTGCCTTGAGTGCAGGCAAGGTCTCGGCCTCGAACCAAGGATTCCTGCTCATCCATAGCTGGTTGCGCGGCGACGGATGCACCAAAGGGAAGAATCCCCGGCCGATATAGGCATCATAATCGCGCACCACGGTTGTAAGGCTGTCCGAATTCTTGAGATGCAGGTACCTGCGGACGGCATATGCGCCCACAAGCACAGTGAGCCGAACATTGGGCATGAGCGCCAAGAGTGCAGGATGCCACTGCTCGGCGAATCCCTTGCGCGGCGGTAGATCGCCCGACCTGCCATGTCCCGGAAAATAAAAGTCCATGGGGAGAAGCGCCACCCGCTCAGGATCATAAAACGTCTCGCGAGAAACACCCAGCCAATCGCGCAGACGCTCTCCTGACTTGTCGTTCCAGGGGATGCGCGTCTCTTCCGCCACCGCGCCTGGTGCCTGCCCGATGACCACGATGCGAGCGCCAGCCCCGACGGAGTAGAGCGGATCGATGCCGCGCTTGGTGTAGTCTGCATTCGCCCCATCAGCCTTTATGGCATTAAAAATCGCAAGGAAATCCTTGTCCATGTCGAAACCATCTCCTTGGTGACATGCGCCGTTCATGCATATTGATTACTCGTTTCCCACAAATATACCTTGCCTTTGCTCTGCAGGGTATATCGTAGGAAATCATCCTCATGTAGTAATTCCCGCATAGCCGCTTATCGTCTTTCAAGATTTTTATTGCCAATGTGCATCACAAAGCACTACGCCTAACTGGATTAAATAAATACTCAGGTTTCAACCGTCTTGCAAGCGTAGCGTTACCGCGAACCACTCTCTATAAGCACCCATGGCGCCCATCGTAGATAACAAGCCGAAAGAAGGAGAACGCGGTCCGGACGACCTATTTCAAGCCTCTAAAGGAGCAATCCTTTCGGGGCTTTTCTATTGTCCGAAAGGAGGCGGCACGCATGCCGAGAAAACCAAGACGCCCCTGCCGCCACCCCGGCTGCCCGAACCTTTGCGAGGACGGCGAGCAATACTGTGAGAAGCATCGCAAGGAAGCGGAGCGGCAGTACAAGCATTTCACGCGCGGCTACTCCGCGGGCAAGCGCTATGGCAGGCAGTGGAAGAAGATCCGCGACCGATAGAAGAACATTGGCATAGTCCTCAAAGTGAAATCCCCTTATGAGGTCAGACACATCTGGCAGCGGGACACCATAGGACGCCGCCACATACGTTAGATATTCCCGGAATGTGAAATACCGAAATGACTGATCTTCCGCTGCCCCTAGATCCAGTGCAAATCAGAAAGTAAGGGGTGATCTGCGGTGTACCAGACGCTTAAATGGTTCAAGGAAAGAAGTGCCCTGCTGTCCATTCTGCATTACCTCCGATTGTTTTTGTCTTTCTCCCAGAGCGAATAGGCGGAGAACAGGAGCACGCCGCCGAGGAAAATGTACAGCAGGACAAACGGGATGTTCATGGTAACGAAACTGTAAATCATGCAGACAATAAAACGCAAATCCATTCTTCGCGTGGCCGACGGATACGGGTTCCATCCGATCAGTAAGTTCGGCAAACGAAGCATCCCGGAGTTGACCGGATGCGCTGCGGGGCATGTGGATGCATGTTGGTTGTGATGGGCCGGTTGGAGGATATTCCGGCCGATTATGAGGGTCGTTTGGGCGTCCCCGTTTTCTTGAAAAACCTGTCGAATAAAAACGACCTTACTGAGCCGCCTATGCCTTGTGCATGGCGATAATATGCTCTATCTCGGCAAGATCCGAAGCGAAATAGATGCCATGCTGACGTTCCCGTGTGGAAAAACCATCATCGATCATGCGTTGCAGCAACGCCTTCATGTCATCGTAGAAACCGTTGAGATTGTAGAAAATGCAAGGCTGCGTCAACTGGTCAAGGCAAACCTTCGACACAACCTCACTGATCTCCTCCAACGTTCCCGTGCCGCCGGGGAAGGCGATGAACACGTCGCCAAGCTCGATCATGCGAGTACGCCGTTCGGTGATATTCGGCACGATGGTGAGCTGGGTCAGATTCTTGTGCGCGACACCCTTGTCCACGAACATCTGCGCCTCGATGCCGGTCACCTCGCCACCCTGCTCAAGCACGGTGTCGGCAATCACCGCCATCAGTCCTTCGTCGGAACCGCCATATACCAAGCGGTGCCCGTTTTGGGCGATCCATGTGGCCAGTTCCACCACGGCTTGCTTATATACGGGGTTGTCGCCTTCGTGAGCTCCTAAATACACCGTGACATCCATGCTTGTACCTCCAACATTCATGGGATGATGTCGCACTCCCAACCGCAATCAGACAATAATCAGATAATCAGTGTAACGAACTGATGCTCGCAAACCAATCGAAAGTGGCAAGAAACACTCGCAAGCCGTGCATGTCTTTCATGGATGCGCAAAAGCCCCGTACCCGACCTGCCAAATTCATGACATGTCGAATACGGGGCAAGGCGAAGGGTGACGATCCTGCTGTGACAAATCGCTGCCGTTGCACAACACTTTTCCCTCTGTGGGATTCGCAAGCCCGGAAATCAGTAACAGCATAGTGGTTTTGCCAGCGCTGGGGCATCGCTCTGTGCGTTGCCGGACTGCTGCGAATCCGGAGAATTGTTATCGGTATTGGAATCCTGCGAGCCGGCAGAGTCGCTGGAATCATTTGTCGGACCCTGCATATCGCGACCGGACTGCGCCCTCTGGCTGGTCTGCTGCGACTGCTGCTGGAATGAATCTGGAAAGTTTTCTGAATTAAAAACGCGACATGGACGGGGTATTCATTGCGGCAATGGTGTTAGGCTAACGCGTATGCCTATAAAATCCGAAGTCATTGCGAACCCCAAGTCGGAGCGCGTCCGCCGCGTGTCCGAACTCGCCGATCGAAAAGGGCGGAAACGGTCTGGCCGTTTCATGGTGGAAGGCCCGCAGTCGGTGCGCGAGCTGCTGACATGGCATCCAGGACTTGTCGAGGACCTCTACGTTGAGGTCGAGTCGGCACAGCCCGATGCCTCGTTTGCGACACCTGCCGTCGCGCAGATGGCGGGCAAGGCCATGCAATCCGGCGTGTATGTGCACAAGGTCACTCATGCGGTGATGCACCGTATGAGCGTCGACGCGCAAGGCGTGCTTGCCGTCGCGGATATGCAGGCTTTCCTTGATTCGTCCGCCGTTCCGGACGATTTCGACGGGCATGCGATGGTCGCCGCGTTTTGGCAGGTCCGCGATCCCGGTAACGCCGGAACCGTGATTCGTTCCGCCGATGCGGCCGGCTGCTCCGCCGTGGTATTGGTCGACGACTGCGTGGACATGTTCAATCCGAAAGTGGTCCGCTCCACCGCGGGATCACTGTTCCACCTTCCGATTCTGACCATGGGAACGGACGACTTCTTCGCATGGTGCGATACTCACGAGCTGGCAGTGTATGCGGCCGATGTATACGGCACGGATTCCCGACAACCGGAATCCCTGACGGATGTAATCGCCGCGCCGGAAACGCTTGCCGGGGCCAAAGCGGTGTTGTTCGGCAATGAGGCGCGTGGATTGACCAAGGAAGTTTTGGAACGAACCGATAGGATCGTGTCCATACCGCTCTATGGCAAAGCGGAATCCTTGAACCTCGGCACCAGTTCGGCGGTAATGTTGCTGAGCTTGGCTATGTCGAGTCATGTTGAAAGAATGTAAAGTCGGAAAACGTTGAAATTGCGCGTTTTTCGCGTAAAACAAACGGGAAATGAGAAAGGTATCTCGTGGCAGAAGGTGCGGTATTCGACGCCCAAGCGGTAACCGATGCGGTTGCCGAGGGCATCGCGAAAATCGAAAACGCCTCCAGCATGGAGGAATTGAAAGCCATCAAGACGCAGTACGCCGGAGCGGAATCCGCGATGACGCAGGCCAGCAAGGCCATCGGCGCGTTGCCGAAGGACCAGAAGAAAGACGCCGGCAAGATTATGGGCAAGCTGCGCGCCGACTTCGGTCGTGCGTATGGCACCAAGGAACAGCAGGTCAAGGCCGAGGAAGAGGCCCGTGCGCTTGCCGCCGAAACCGTGGATATGACCCTTCCGGTCAACCGCAAGCCGCTTGGCGCGCGCCACCCGTTGTCGAAGCTGATGGAGGATGTCGAAGACTTTTTCATCTCCATGGGCTGGCAGATTTCCGACGGTCCTGAAGTGGAAACCGAATGGTACGACTTCGACGCGCTGAACTTCGGCCCCGACCATCCGGCACGTCAGATGCAGGATACCTTCTACGTCAAGGGCAATCAGGCCAAGGACGCCGCGGGCTTCGTCGGATCCAACATGGTGCTGCGCACCCAGACCTCCTCCGATCAGGTGCGTGGTCTGCTCACCCGTGGCGTGCCGCTGTACATCGCATGCCCGGGCCGCGTGTTCCGCACCGATGAGCTCGACGCCACCCATACGCCGGTGTTCCACCAGGTGGAGGCTCTTGCGGTCGACAAGCATCTGACCATGGCCGACCTGAAGGGCGTGCTCGATAAGCTTGCCGTGGCCATGTTCGGCCCGGAAGCCAAGACCCGTCTGCGTCCGAGCTACTTCCCGTTCACCGAGCCGAGCGCCGAACTCGACCTGTGGTTCCCTGACAAGAAGGGCGGCGCAGGCTGGCTCGAATGGGGCGGCTGCGGTATGGTCAACCCGAATGTGCTGAAGTCCGCTGGCCTCGATCCTGAGGTCTACACCGGCTTCGCCTTCGGCGTGGGCGTGGAACGTACCCTGCTGCTGCGCCACGACATCAACGACATGCACGACCTGGTCGAAGGCGACGTGCGATTCAGCGAACAGTTTGTGATGGGGGAGTGATTGACCCATGCCAATGGTTGACATTGATTGGCTCAAGGACCATGTCGAGGTTCCGGAAGGCCTTACGTACGAACAGCTTGCCAAAGATCTGGTGAAGGTCGGTCTCGAAGAGGAAGAGATCCACACCTCCCAGCTGGTCGGTCCGATCGTCGTCGGCTACGTGGTCGACGCCACTCCGGAACCGCAGAAGAACGGCAAGATCATCAACTGGTGCCACGTTGACGTCGGCGACGAATACAACGAGACCGATGAGAACGGCAACAAGGTGCCGCGCGGCATCATCTGCGGCGCGCCGAACATGGCTGCCGGCGAAAAGGTCGTCGTAACGCTTCCTGGCGCTGTGCTGCCGGGCGATTTCAAGATCGAACCGCGCAAGACCTACGGCCATATCTCCAACGGCATGTGCGCTTCCGAACGCGAGCTTGGATTGGGTGATAGCCATGACGGCATCATCCTGCTTCGCAAGTACGGCTTCACCCCGGAAGAGTATGAGAAGCTCCAGCCGGGCGACGACGCCATGCACCTGCTGCACTTGGACGAGCCGCTGCTGGAGATCAACATCACTCCGGATCGCGGCTACGCGTTCTCATACCGTGGCGTGTCTCGCGAATACCATCATTCCACCGGTGCGGCCTACACCGATCCGGCTGTCGCCCTGAACGAGAAGGCGCCGATCACCAAGGGCCTGCCGGAAGGCACCAAGACCGACATCGAAGTGATCGTCGACGACAATAATCCGATTCACGGTGTGGTTGGATGCGATCGCTATTACGCTCGCGCGGTCAAGGGCTTCGATCCGGCCAGCCATACGCCGAATTGGATGCGTCGCCGCCTGACCCGCGCAGGCATGCGTTCCATCTCCTTGGCAGTGGATGTCACCAACTACGTGATGCTCGACTTGGGACAGCCGATGCATGCCTACGATCTGGATAAGATCGAAGGACCGATCGTGGTGCGTCGCGCCAACGAAGGTGAGAAGCTCACCACGTTGGATGGCAAGGATCACGATTTGAGCGTCGAGGATCTGCTGATCACCGATTCCCCGAATGGCGAACGCGGCTCCCGTGTGCTTGGCATCGCAGGCGTGATGGGCGGCATGTATGGCGAGGTCACTGCCGAAACCAAGAACATCCTGCTGGAATCCGCGCACTTCGATCAGGTGTCGATCGCGCGTTCCGCACGCCGTCACAAGATTCCGTCCGAAGCCTCCCGTCGTTTCGAACGCGGTGTGGACGACCAGCTGCAGCCGGCAGCCGCCCAAATGGCCGCCGAACTGATGGTTAGGTACGGCAATGGCGAGCCGAGCGAGCACCCGACCGACTTCAATACCGTCTCTAACCGCCGTCCGATCCTGTTCAAGGCTTCGGAAGTGGCTCGTGTGGCCGGACTTGACACGGACGTGAACACCATCAGCGACATTCTTACCGACATCGGTTGTTCCGTCGCAGGAGGCGGCAACGGCGAGTTTTCCGTGGCGCCTCCAAGTTGGCGCCCCGACTTGAACGAGCCGTGCGATCTGGTTGAGGAAGTGGCGCGTCTTGTCGGATATGACGAGATTCCCGTCACCGTGCCGCCGGCACCGGTCGAAGGTCAGGTCGGTCTGACTGCTGAGCAGCTGCGCAAGCGCCAGGTTGCCGATGAACTTGCCGAATACGGCATGGTGGAAACGTTGAGCTACCCGTTCGTCGGCGATGAGGATTACAAGAACTTCGCGCTGGACGTCGCTGAGACGAAGAACGTCAGCGTGGAGATCGCCAACCCGCTCGCCGGTGATCGTCCGTTCCTGCGTCGTGACATTATTCCGACGTTGGCACAGACCGTTCAGCGCAATCTGCGTCGCGGCGTGGAGAATGTGTCGCTGTATGAGATCGGCCACGTGTATCTGTGGGATCCGAACGCTCCGGCGATTCCGGCACTGCCGGGTGCAGTCAAGCCGACGGACGAGCAGCTTGCCGCGCTTGATGCCGGTCTTCCGGACCAGCCGATGCATGTTGCTGGCATTCTGACCGGCAACGCCGTTGACTCCGGTTGGCTGGGCGAGCGCCGCGCAGTGGATTGGTCTGACGCCGTCGAGGCGGTGCAGCGCATCTCCGACCGTATTGGTGCAGCTCTCACGCTGGATCAGCCGAAGGCTGAAGATGTGCCGGCACAATGGCATCCGGGTCGTGCGGCTCGCGTGATGGCTGGTGACGTATTCGTCGGTATGGTCGGCGAGCTTCACCCGCATGTCAACGAGGCGTTGGGCTTTCCGGCCCATTCCGCGGCCTTCGAGTTGGATTTGACCGCGCTGTTCGCCACGTTGAGCGGCAAGCCGGTGCAGGCCAAGCCGATTTCCACCTTCCCGCCGGTCAAGCAGGATCTGGCCTTTACGGTGTCTACCGATGTCACGGCCGCCGAGCTCAAGCAGGTTATTGTCGATGCCGCTGGAAGCAGCCTCGAAAGCATCGAGCTGTTCGACGTGTACACCGGCGACCAGCTGGGCGAGGACGAAAAGTCTTTGGCCTACGCGGTCACATTCCGCGCTCCGGATAAGACTCTCGCTTCCGAAGACAGCGAAGCCATCCGCAAGCGTATTGTGGATGAAGCGTCCAAGCTGGGTGCGCAGCTGCGCGCCTGATCCCGACCTTCCCAAGAACAGAGGATGATTATGAACGAACCGGAGCAGTATCAGCCGACCAACACCGACGAACGTCAGGAGACGGCTGATGCTGCTCCGGTTTCGTCATCTTCCGATGCCGCTGCGTCTTCACAGCCGGAGTATGGTCAGATCAATCAACCTGAATATGGTGCGATGAGTAGCCAGCTGCCGGCCGGTTACGATCCATACGTGTATGGTGCGCCTGAACCTGAACCGCAACCTGCGGATGCTGTACAGCAGCAGAATATGCAATACCAAACGGGGCAATACCCTTCAAATGGGCAGCAACCGATGCCTCCGTACAATGCGAACGGACAACGGAATCCATACGGCGCCAACCCGTATGGGCCGAATCCGTATGATCCGAACCAATATCCGCAGCAGGGCAATATGCCCTATCTGCCGAATCTGGATCTCAACGATCCTCGGCAGAATCCCGCATACGGCCATTGGGATGCCTATGCGATCATGTCTCTCGTGCTTGCCGTGCTGATGCCGGTGCCGGTCCTTCCCGCGTTGGTCGGCGCGATTTCGATGTGGCGTACCAAGAAGCTCCATATGAAAGGGTATGGCTTGGCTCTCGCCGCGGTGATCATCAATGTGTTGTACACCTTGGCCGTGATTTGGTTGGCGATGCATGGTCTTTCCGTTGCCGACCTGTATAACGAGACGTTGCAGAATATGCTTGGCGGCGCGGGATCGGGGCAGGGAGACGAGTCGATCGCTGCCTGATTCGGCGTGTTTTCTAGTCTTTTAATAATTGTCATAGTCTCGCAATGACCACTATGCGACACGAAATGAATGCATAATTATGCAATGTAGTGCATAAAGTGTATGCTGAATGTGTTTTCAGTGAGTCAATGGAAAGAGACGTGACATGGCCAAATACACAGTAGCCGTGGCCGGCGCGACAGGGTATGCGGGAGGCGAGGCCCTCCGTATCCTCGCGGCCCATCCAAATTTCGAAGTGACGTGCGTGGCCGGGCATTCATCCGTTGGGGACAAGCTTGGCAAGCATATGCCACATATTCCGCAGCTTGCCGACCTTGTGGTGGAAGACACCACTCCGGAGGTACTGAACGGGCATGACGTGATCATCCTTGCGCTGCCTCATGGGGCATCCGGTGCATTGGCTTCCCAGCTTGATCCGAATGCCGTGGTGGTGGATTTGGGAGCCGACCATAGGCTTGAGGAAAAAACCGCATGGGATGAGTTCTACGGCGGCGACTTCTATGAACACTGGACTTACGGCATGCCTGAGCTCATTACCGGCATATCCGAAGATGGTTCTTACCAGCACCAGCGTGAGGTGATTCCAGGAACCAAGCGTATTGCCGGTCCAGGATGCAATGTGACCGCAACCACATTGGCGCTGCAGCCGGGCATTGCCCAAGGGCTTGTTGAACCGGCGGATATTGTTGCCGATCTGGTGGTCGGCTACTCCGGCGCAGGGAAGAATCTGAAGCGCGTCAATTTGCTTGCAGCTGAGGCATTCAGTTCCGCATTACCGTATTCTGTCGGCGGTACTCATCGTCATATTCCTGAGATTTTGCAGAACTTCGCCCATGCTGCAGGAAAGAACACATCCGCGGCAAACGAGTTCACGCTGGGATTCACCCCGATTCTTGTGCCAATGGCCCGTGGCATTCTCGCTTCGGTTTCCGCCAAACTAACCGATACAGCATTGAATATGTCAGATGCTGAAATCAGGCAGGTTTGGACTGACGCATATGCGGATCAGGATTTCATGATTGTTTTACCGGAAGGCGTCATGCCGGCCACCGCCAATATCATCGGATCGAACGCGGCCCATATTCAGGTGGCCATCGACCGTAAGGCGGGGCGTTTGCTGGCCTTCGCGGCAATTGACAATCTCAACCGCGGCACGGCCGGACAGGCGGTGCAGTCGTTGAACGTAGCACTGGGACTTCCTGAAGATGCAGGCCTGACAAAGATTGGAGTGGCGCCATGAGCGTAACATTTGCACAAGGTTTTTCCGCGGCCGGTGTGGAAGCTGGCATTTCCTCGATCAAGGGCAAGAAGGATCTGGCTCTCGTGGTCAATGACGGTCCGCTTGACGCAGCCGCAGGCGTGTTCACTGCAAACCGTTTCTGCGCAGCTCCCGTGCAGTGGACGCGCAAGATCGTGGCCGACGGTCATGTGAAAGCCGTCATCCTTAATTCCGGAGGCGCAAACGCATGCACCGGCCAGCCGGGATATGAGCAGTCCAAGGCCACGGCCCAAAAGGTCGCGGCGCTTGTAGGTGCTAAAGACAGCGATATCGCGGTCTGCTCCACGGGCCTGATCGGTGAGCTTCTGCCTCTTGACCATGTGCTTTCTGGCGCAGACAAAGCGTTCGCGGCCCTTGCCGATACCGCTCAGGCCGGTGCGGATGCGTCCCATGCCATCATGACCACCGACACCAAGCCGAAAACCGTCGAACTTGAAGGGTCCAATGGGTTCCGTGTCGGCGGCATGGTCAAAGGGTCAGGCATGATCGCGCCTCAGCTGGCCACCATGCTGTGCGTGATCACCACGGATGCCGTGGTAAGCGCGGGACAGCTTCAGGCAGCTCTGAACACTGGAGTGGAAATGTCGTTCAACCGCATTGACGTTGACGGTTGCATGTCCACTAACGACACCGTGCTTTTGCTTGCGTCTGGAGCATCCGGTATCGAACCGGATCCCGACGAGTTCAACGAGCTTGTGGCGCAGGCGACTGCCTCCTTGGCACGTCAGATTGTCGGAGACGGTGAAGGCGCGAGCCATGACATCCGTGTCAAGGTGACCGGCGCCACCACGGAAGATGCGGCGCTTGCTTGCGGTCGTGCGGTAGCGGCATCCAATTTGCTGAAATGCGCCATCTTCGGCAATGATCCGAACTGGGGTCGTATCGTCAGCTCGCTGGGTACCGTGCCGCCGGAAGTCGCTCCCTACGATTCCAATAAAGTCACGGTCGACGTCAATGGCGTGCGTATCTGTGAGAACGGCGGAGCCGGGCGCGACCGATCCGAAGTCGACATGACTCCGCGCGAGGTGCATATCGACATCGATCTGCATGCGGGAAAAGCGGAAGCAACCGTCTGGACCGACGATTTGACCCACGAATACGTACACATTAATGCAGATTACGAAAGCTGATTGAACGGTAATGACCAAGGAACTCAAAGGACCTGGATTCCATTTTGACGTGCATACCGATCTGCGCGCCGACCAAAAGGCGGAAGTGCTGATCGAGGCGCTGCCATGGCTTGAGGAATTCGCCGGACAGCGCATCGTCATCAAATATGGCGGCAATGCGATGATCGACGATCATCTCAAGGCCTGTTTCGCTGAAGATATGGTGTTCCTGCGACAGGTTGGCTTGCATCCGGTTGTGGTGCATGGAGGCGGACCGCAGATCTCTCACATGCTCAAGGCTTTGGGCATTAAGTCGGAATTCAAGGGAGGTCTGAGGGTCACCACTCCGGAGGCCATGGATGTGGTGCGTATGGTTTTGACGGGCAAGGTTTCCCGTGAACTTGTCGGGTTGATCAACGCCCATGGTCCGTTCGCGGTCGGTCTTTCCGGCGAGGATGGTGCGCTGTTTTCCGCCATGCAGCGCAAGCCGATCATCGATGGATCGCCAACCGATATTGGTTTGGTCGGCGACGTGGTGAGCGTCGACGCATCCGCGGTTGAGGACCTGATCAATGCCGGACGCATTCCTGTTGTTTCCTCGGTGGCTCCAAATGAGGATGATGCTACCGAAGTGTTGAATGTGAATGCCGATTCCGCGGCTGCGGCGCTTGCGGCCGCTCTTGGAGCCAGCAAGCTGGTCGTGCTGACCGATGTGGATGGCCTGTACGCCGATTGGCCGGACAGGGATTCTCTGATTGGTCGCATCGGCGTGGAGAACCTACGCGACATGTTGCCGGATCTGGAGAGCGGCATGCGCCCCAAGATGGAAGCCTGCGTCAGAGCCATCGATGGAGGCGTGCCACGCGCCCACATCATCGACGGACGCAAACCGCATTCCATCCTGAATGAGATTTTCACCACAGACGGCATTGGAACCATGGTCGTTCCCGAAGACGGTATTGAAATGAGGAGTTCGTATGGCAACTGAACAGTTGGAAAACCTCGGCAGAGAGGACGCCAAGTGGCTGGGGGAGTACTCCCGGGTGCACATGAACGTGTTCGGTACTCCGCTGCGTGTTATGGACCATGGCGAAGGCGCGCACATCTGGGACATCGATGGCAATGAATACCTCGATTTCCTTGCGGGCATCGCGGTGAACGCGCTCGGATACGCCCACCCGAAATGGGTGAAGGCCGTCAGCGAGCAGGCAGCCAAAGCCGCTCATGTGAGCAACTACTTCGCCACGGAACCGCAGATTGAACTGGCGTCGAAGCTCATCGAGCTTGCCGGCGCCCCCGAGGGATCTCATGTGTATTTCGGCAACTCCGGAGCGGAAGGCAACGAGGCAGCACTGAAACTCGCCAAACTGTATGGCCGCACCTTGCCGGGCGCATCGCCTGCCATTGGAGGCAAACCGGCGCGTATCATCGCCATGACCCATGGCTTCCATGGGCGTACCATGGGCGCGCTGTCCGCAACGTGGAAGCCCTCCATCCGAGAAGCGTTCGAGCCGCTGGTTCCCAATATCGAATTCGTCGAAGCTGGTGACGAGGCCGCATTGCATGACGCGTTTGCCGAAACCGGTCCCGGCAAATATGGCAAAGGTCCTGTCGCCGCCGTCATCATGGAGCTGATCCAAGGTGAGGCTGGCGTGCGTCCGCTTGGGGCCGGCTATGTGAAGAAGGCCCGTCAGATGTGCGACGACAACAACGCGTTGCTCATCATCGATGAGGTCCAGACAGGCATCGGACGCACCGGATCCTGGTTCGCATTCCAGCGTGAGGATCTTGCGGGCGGAGTGGTTCCGGATATTGTGACCTTCGCCAAGGGCGTTGCAGGCGGTTTCCCGATGGGTGGCATGATCTCCTTCGGAGCCAAGCTTTCCGCGCTGTTCACCCCAGGCTCCCACGGCTCCACCTTTGCGGGCAATCCGCTCGGAGCGGCCGCCGCGATGGCCACGTTGGAAACCATTGAGGAAGACGGTCTCGTGGCCAACGCCGAGGCGCGTGGCCAGCAATTGCGTGACGGCATCATGGCTTGCGGCAATCCGCTTTTCGTCTCCGTGCGTGGACGTGGCTTGCTCGATGCGGTCGAACTTGCCCATCCATGTGCGCATGCGGCGATGAATTGGGCGTTGGAGCACGGTTTGATCGTCAACGCGGTGGCGCCGGATGCGCTTCGTCTTGTTCCTCCGCTGGTGGTGACCGAACAGGATATTGATCAGGCCATCTCCATCCTCGCGAAGATTCCAACTGATCTTCCCAACGACTGAACATAGCCGGCAATCACAACGAACTGAAACTCTTTTGAAAGGAGCCAACAATGGCAACTCCTGAATTGCGCCACATGTTGCGCGATGACGATCTCAACCATGAAGAGCAGAAGCAGGTTCTCGAACTCGCCATCAAATTCCACAACGATCGTTTCTACCATCAGCCGTTCGCCGGCCCGCAGGGCATCGCGGTGATCTTTGACAAGCCGAGTACCCGAACCCGTTCCAGCTTCTCCATTGGCGTTGCCGAACTGGGCGGCTATCCGCTGGTCATCGACAAGTCCGGCTCCCAGCTGGGCCGTGGCGAACCGGTTGCCGACACCGCACGTGTGCTTGACCGCATGGCCTATGGCGTGGTGTGGCGCACCTTTGGCCAGGATCGTGTGGAGGAAATGGCGAAGTATTCCACCCATCCGGTGGTGAACGCTCTGACGGATGAATTCCACCCTTGCCAGATTCTTGCCGACTTCCAGACCATTGCCGAGCATCGTGGCGGCGTCGACAATCTGAAGAACCAGACCATCGCCTACCTCGGCGACGCGGCCAACAACATGTCGAACTCCTACCTGCTCGGCGGCGCCGTGGCCGGTATGAACGTACGCGTTGCCGGACCGAACGGCTATCTGCCGGATCCGCAGATCGTTGCCGATGCCGAAGCCATCGCATCCGAAAACGGCGGTTCTGTACTGGTGACCACGGATCCGAAGGAAGCGGTCGCCGGTGCCGACTGCGTGTTCACCGACACATGGGTTTCCATGGGCGAAGAAGCGGAATACGCCATCCGTTCCAAGCCGTTCTGGGACTATCAGGTGAACGCCGAACTCATGTCTTATGCCAAGGAAGATGCCATCTTCCAGCATTGCCTGCCGGCATACCGTGGCAAGGAGGTCACCTCCGAAGTCATCGACGGGCCACAGTCCGTGGTTTGGGATGAGGCCGGTAACCGCCTGCATGCGCAGAAGGCGCTGCTGACTTGGCTTGCCGGCAAGGCTCGCGGCGATGAAAGCCTGTTGGCCTGATGACGGACCAAACGCCTGCGCTGCAACGTCCTGCCACACGGGCCGCTCGATTGAGCGCCATCGAGCAGGCGTTGCTGACGTGCATCGTTACCTCGCAGTCGCAGCTGTCTCAGATTCTCGCGGACCAGGGCATCGAGGTGACCCAAGCCACCCTGAGCCGCGATCTCGACGAGATTCATGCCACGAAAACCCGTTTGGCTGACGGAACCGTGGCCTATGCGCTGGGCAAACAGCCGGAAGAAGCCGCATTGGCCAATCCTGATGCAAAAACGGAACAGCAAATGAACCGTGTGCTTTCCGGATTGGTCACTTCGGTCGCTGCGGCCAGGAATCTGGTGGTGGTCCATACGCCGTCTGGCGCGGCCCAGTATGTGGCAAGTGTGATCGACAAGCAGCCCATCGACGGTGTGCTCGGCACCATTGCCGGAGACGATACCGTCATGGTGATCTGCGCCGATGACGATTATGCGAAACAGCGTGCGCAATGGCTGTTGGACGTCGTGTCCAAGGGCTGAATAGCCGTATAGTGGACACGACGCACCGTATATGCATAAATATACAGAGTATTGCATATACTGATGAATAACGTTTGATGTTAGAAAGGGAAACCATGAGCGATCAGAATCGTCTCGTTCTGGCGTACTCCGGTGGTCTGGATACCTCCGTCGCCATTTCATATCTGAAGGAACGCACCGGCAAGGATGTCGTGGCCGTGTCCCTCGACGTCGGCCAGGGTGGCGAAAGCCTCGAAACCATCAAGCAGCGCGCGCTTGCTTGCGGTGCCGTTGAAGCGTATGTGGTAGACGCCCGCGACGAATTCGCCAATGAATACTGCATGAAGGCGCTGAAGGCCAACGCCCTGTATGAGGGTGTGTATCCGCTGGTTTCCGCCATTTCCCGCCCGCTCATCTCCAAGCATCTCGTGCGCGCCGCCCACCAGTTCGGTGCCGACACCATCTCCCATGGCTGCACCGGCAAGGGCAACGACCAGGTCCGTTTCGAGGTGTCCATCTCCTCCATTGATCCGACACTGAAGGCCATCAGCCCGATCCGCGACCTGTCGCTGACCCGCGACGTCGAGATCGCATTCGCCAAGGAGCACAAGCTTCCGATCGTGCAGACCGAGAAGAGCCCGTTCTCCATCGACCAGAACGTGTGGGGCCGCGCCATTGAAACCGGCTTCCTTGAGGATCCGTGGAATGGCCCGACCAAGGACTGCTACTCCTATACCGACGATCCGGCATTCCCGCCAGTCGAAGATGAGGTCGTCATCGAATTCAAGCAGGGCATTCCTGTCAAGATCGACGGTCACGACGTCACCCCGCTGCAGGCCATCGAAGAGATGAACCGTCGCGCAGGCGCACAGGGCATCGGCCGTATCGATCTGATCGAGGACCGTCTGGTCGGCATCAAGTCCCGTGAGCTGTACGAGGCTCCTGGTGCTATCGCACTGATCACCGCCCACCAGGAACTCGAGAACTGCTGCCTCGAACGCGAGCAGCACCGCATCAAGCGCGATATCGACAAGCGCTGGGCCGAACTCGTCTACGATGCGCAGTGGTTCTCCCCGGCAACGCAGTCCCTGAACGCCTTCATCGAAGACACCCAGAAGTACGTTTCCGGCGAAATCCGCATGATCCTGCATGGCGGCCGCGCCGTCGTGACCGGTCGTCGTTCCGACACCTCGCTGTATGACTACAATCTGGCCACCTACGATTCCGGCGACAGCTTCGATCAGAAGTCGTCCAACGGCTTCATCGACATCTACGGTCTGCCGAGCCGTGTGGCCGCAGCCCGCGACGTCAAGTTCGGCAATGGCATCGAGGTTCCGGAAAACAGCGTCGAGTAAGCGGGTTTTTACGCCGAATCGTCTTGATAATGGGGGAGAGCGTACCGTTAGGACCATCCTGACTGGTATCCTCTCCCTCAGTCATATCTGCAAGGAGAATGAAGTAACAATGACCGAGAGCACAACCAATGGTGAACACCTCGCCCTGTGGGGCGGCCGGTTCAAGTCCGGCCCGTCTCCGGAACTCGCGCGACTGAGCAAGTCCACCCAATTCGATTGGCGTCTTGCCGACGACGACATCGCAGGCTCACGCGCCCACGCCCGTGCGCTCGGACGTGCGGGACTATTGACCGCCGACGAGCTGCAGCGAATGGAAGACGCTCTCGACGAGCTGCAGCGCCGTGTCGATTCCGGTGCGTTCGCTCCGATCGAAGACGATGAGGACGAAGCCACCGCATTGGAACGTGGACTGCTGCAGATCGCCGGAGACGAGCTTGGAGGCAAGCTCCGCGCCGGCCGCTCCCGCAACGACCAGATCGCCGCGCTGATCCGCATGTGGCTCCGTCGCCACAGCCGCGTCATCGCCAAAATGCTGCTCGGCCTTGCCGCAACACTGACCGAACAGGCCGAAAAGGCCGGACGCACCGTCATGCCGGGGCGTACCCACATGCAGCACGCCCAGCCGGTGCTGCTCGCACACCAGCTCATGGCCCACGTGTGGCCGCTGCTGCGCGATGTGGAACGTCTTGCCGATTGGGACAAGCGCATCGATGCAAGCCCGTATGGTTCCGGCGCCCTCGCCGGCAACACCCTCGGCTTGGAGCCGGTGGCCGTGGCCCGCGAACTCGGCTTCTCCAAGGTAACCGCGAACTCCATCGACGGCACCGCCAGTCGTGATCTGGTCGCCGAATTCGCTTTCATCGCAGCCATGGCAGGCGTCGACATCAGCCGACTGTCTGAAGAAATCATCATCTGGAACACCCAGGAGTTCGCGTTCGTGCGCCTTGACGACGCCTATTCCACCGGCTCGTCCATCATGCCGCAGAAGAAGAACCCGGATATTGCGGAACTTGCACGAGGCAAGTCCGGCCGTCTCATCGGCGATCTGGCTGGTCTTCTCACCACGCTGAAGGGCCTGCCCACCGCTTATGCACGTGATCTTCAGGAAGACAAGGAAGCCGTGTTCGACCAGGTCGACACGCTGGAAGTGCTCCTTCCCGCGTTCACCGGCATGGTCGGCACCATGGTCTTCAACAAGGAACGCCTCGAAGCGGAAGCGCCGACCGGTTTCGCCCTCGCCACCGACATCGCCGAATGGCTGGTGAAGAACGGTGTGCCGTTCCGCCACGCGCACGAGCTTTCCGGTGCATGCGTGAAGATCGCCGAAGACCGCGGCCAGGAACTGTGGGACCTGGCCGACGATGACTTCATCGAGGTCTTCAAGGAATTCCTTCCGGCCGACAAGGCTCCCGAAGTGCGCGAAGTGCTATCCACCGAAGGTTCTGTTTCCGCCCGCAATGGCAAGGGAGGCACGTCTCCGCTGCGCGTGCGCGAGCAGATCGTTTCCGCGAAAACCGCCATCGAACAGCTGCGTGCCTTCGCCAACTCCGTCAGCGACGGCCCGGCATACAAGACGCCGGAATCATTGCTCAAATAATTACAGCAACAGTACATAGCAAAGGCAAAGCGGTGCCACTGACACGAACGCAGATACAGCAGCTTGTTCGACTTCACGGCCAGGAGATACTGTGCCATGAGCATATGCAGATCGAAAGAGTCTGTTACCAGCATGGCGTGGTCACCACGTTTGCTCATTCCATCCGTGTGGCCTGTCTGGCCGTATGGATCGCTGACAGGCTGCGCTTATGGCATAGGGTGGATTTGCATTCGTTGATTCGCGCCGCTTTGCTGCACGATTATTTTCTTTACGACTGGCATGCGCATGATGGCGGCCGTCATCGTATGCATGGTTTCACCCATGGTGGCACCGCCATGCGCAATGCCGTGCGCGATTTCCATCTCAATAGAGTGGAACGTGACAGCATCGAGAATCATATGTTTCCTTTGACGCCGATACCGCCTCGGTATCTTGAAGGGTATTTGGTGACTGTCGCGGATAAGATCAGCGCCACACGGGAAACGGTCAGTCTTGAGCGCTTCTACAAGCCGAAAGTCAATATGCATACAAGTGGAAAGTGACGGCGCGAAAGCATGCTCATGCTGGAATACCTGTTCTTATGGTTCCTGTTCTATTCATTTGCCGGATGGGTATATGAATCGATTCTCGTGTCCGTTTCGGAACGTCGCTTGGTGAATCGTGGCTTCCTGAATGGTCCCATCTGCCCGATCTACGGTTGCGGAGCCGTTCTTGCGATTGTGCTGCTGCATGATCTGCATAATCCCTTCGCGGTTTTTCTCATTTCTTCAATCGGTGCATGCATGCTTGAATATGTCACGTCATGGGGCATGGAAAAGCTATTCCACGCACGATGGTGGGATTACAGTCATCGCCGATTCAACATTCAAGGGCGCATTTGCTTGCTTGGAGCGATTGTGTTCGGTCTGCTGGGTGTGCTCATCACCGATGTGATACAGCCTGAAGTGAATCGCATTACACAGATGATTCCTTTGCCAGTAGTGCACTGGATGTGCGTGATTTTCATGGCGTTTATCGTCGCGGATACCATTATTACAGTGCTTGGCATCATCGATTTGGCCGACAATCTTGCGAAGTTCAGCGAAACCGTGCAGGCATATGCGGAGAAAGCCGGTGATTCCCTGCAATGGGGCAAAGACATTTTCCGAGACAAATTCCGCGACAAGGTGCAAGACAAGGTCCAGGATTGGTCGGACTCCTCGCAGGAGATTCTTGCCAATATGCAGGCCACTGCCGCATCTATCCTGAACAAGCAGCAGCGTCGTATGATTAACGCATTCCCGCGTCTGCGTTTCACGGATTCCATCAAATACAGCAAGATCATCGAAACTCTGCACGAAATGCTGCGTCGCAAATAATCGCGCAATAAGCAACAGCATGAAATCGCCTGCCGCTCGAAAGAACGACAGGCGATTTCATTATTGTTTGCGATATGCGATTTGCATGACAATCACGCTATGACAGTCCATCGGATCGTTTACGGATTTCGTATGGAGTGGGCGCTTCCAGCGACGTGTCCGATCCCTTGTAGTCGGTGATGCCCGCACCGACATTCGGATGTTGCGCGGAATACACTTGGTCGGCGCAATACAGCACGAGCAGCACGGCGGCCACGATGCCAAGCTTTCGCGCATCGATTCTGCTGAGCAGGTTGTCGAGGGCCGGAGCCAGCAGATATACGATGGCCAATCCGCCAAGGCCGAACGTCAATAATCCTTCGGCGCAGATACGGCCGTTGATATTTAGAAAGTATCCGGTGTAATCCCACCAGCGTTGACCATCATGCGTCATCTCCAGATACCACGATGAGAAGTATTCCAAGCAGCCGCACAGCACCATAGCCGCGACGAATTCAAGCGCTGGCTTTTCGCGCAGCTTTTTGAGCAGAACCAGAATGATCACTCCGCCGGTGCCATAGATGGGCAGCCAAGGGCCATGCAGCGTGCCACGGTTCACGAACATGTCTTCGGAAATAAATGCGAGACTTACCTCCCACACCCAGCCGACGAAGCAAAAGATGAAGAACATCATGATCAGATTGACCAGTGAGTAGCTGTGGTCGGCGCTGATGGTACGTGATTCACGGAATTTGAACGGCATCGGAGCAGGCGCAAGACGCCCCGGATAAATGGAGCCATTCAGAATATTCTCGCCGATCTGCATCTGGTGAAGATCCTCACGATACTCTTCATAGCGGTTCACTGCGCTGGCATGCAGAATGCGGATGCCAAGCCACTCAGAAAGAAATCCTGTGAATCCATGCGGCTTGGGCGCTGGAACAAGATTCTGTTCCAGCTGTGCTACGGATTGGGCGACATCGGCGTACGTGGTATGGAGCGTCTGCGGGTCGGCCTTGAAGTACAGGTATTCGTCGTTGAGCATCTCACTGCCTGCAATGCCGGTAGTCTTGGCCATCGAACGCACGTACACATAGTATTCCGCGAAGAACGCGGCATTGTAGCCATTGGAATAGAAGATGCCGCTCAAGCCGAAGGTGATAAGGTTGAGCAGGTACCAGCCGAGGAACGAGCAGTCCGCCACGAAGCATTCCCATTTATGCCCTTTCATCATGCGTCGGGACAAGCGAATGGCGTCCAAAGCCTCGATATTCGGATTCTCCGCAACGATGTACGGCACCATACGGTAGGAATATTGCTTGATGAAGAAGCCGACGATGGTGAGACTCCAAAGGAACAGGAACACGTTTTCCACAAACATGGTCCATGCCATGCGCGGCCATTTGCGCGTGTGAATGGGGTAGAAGAAGCGACTTGCCGGAAGCTTGTTATAGGAACGTCCTTCCAACAGCATACGTGCCATGACGATGCGGTATGTTTCTTGAATGAACAGCCAGACGAAAATGTAGACGGCCAGCGAGAGTATTACCGGCACGGCGATGGAGACGCCGCCGTTATGGGTGACGGAATTAATGACGTCGGCCACGGCGATCACCATCGAGCCGGATGCAAACGAGTTGAGCAGGGACGCGATTACTCCGCGGCGACGGCCGAACGTGGCATCGGTATCGTTGTTGACGATCTGCTCTTGGTTTTGCTTGACCTTTTCACGGGCATCGTTTTCATTGCCTACGGCAAGATCCTGCAATACGTCATACATGTCGTTGGATTGCGTGGAATCCTCCGTTTGCGGGGTGCTGATCGAAATGTTGGTGCTGACCGAGAGCGTCGATGAAGTGTACGCAACACCGAACACCGAAGCGAACAGGCAAATGGCGACTATCATCCAATAATGTTTTCTCTGGGCTTTCTTAGCCGCAACCTTCATGCCTTTGCGGTCCATGCAGGTATCTCCCTTCTTGATATGGGGATGCTCCTTCTAACTTTACCTGTATGCACGATGGTTGGTGGATGATGGGGAAACACCGCGTGCGCCTGTCTTCATCTTCTGCGAAACTGTAGGGTGCGTAAAACGCAGTATCATCCGCAATTCAATAGGGAGAAAACACAGCTATGGCTCACGTCATCGATTTCAAGGAGGCCGGTTTCGAGTCCGTCCTCGATGAACTGGAATGGCGCGGGTTGATTTCCCAGTCCACTGACAGGGATCGACTCGCCGAAGCGTTGAACGGAGATCCCATTTCCTATTATTGCGGTTTCGATCCGACCGCTGCCTCTCTGCATATCGGCAATCTGGTGCAGCTCATCAACATGCGTCACCTTCAGGCAGCAGGCCATCATCCGATTGCCCTGGTCGGCGGCGCCACCGGCTTGATCGGCGATCCTCGCCAATCGGGCGAACGTACGCTCAATCCGAAAGACGTCGTGGCTGGTTGGGCCGAGCGTCTGAAGGCGCAGATCGGCGGCATTCTCGAAGTGGAAGGCAGCAATCCGGTCCGTTTCGTGTCCAATTACGATTGGACGGCCTCCATGAACGTCATCGACTTCCTGCGTGACGTCGGCAAGAACTTCCGTTTGGGTACCATGCTCGCCAAAGACACCGTTGCCCGTCGGCTGAATTCTGAAGATGGCATTTCCTTCACCGAGTTCAGCTACCAGGTGCTGCAGGGCAACGACTTCCTGCACCTGTTCGACGAATACCATTGCGTGCTTGAGCTTGGCGGATCCGACCAGTGGGGCAACCTCACGTCCGGTCTTGACCTGATCCACAAGGTACGTGGCGTGGATGTGAACGTGTTCACCAGCCCGATTATCACCGACGCTCAGGGTAAGAAGTTCGGCAAGTCCGAAGGCAACGCCGTCTGGCTTGACGGCACTATGCTGAGCCCGTACAAGTTCTACCAGTTCTGGTTCAACCGCCCTGACAGCGAGATGGAGAACCTGCTGAAGGTGTTCACGTTCTTGCCGAAGGCGGAGATCGAACGTCTTGTGGAGGAAAGCAAGACCAATCCGGGCGCGCGTGAGGCGCAACGCACCTTGGCTTGGGAGGTCACCAGCCTGGTTCATGGTGAGGAAGCCACCCGACAGGCCATCGAGGCCGCCGGTGCGCTGTTCGGCCGTGGCGGCGATCTTGCGGGCGTTGACGAGTCCACGCTCGAAGCTGCTCTTGACGGCGTGAAGATCGACGGCGAGTTCGCCAAGGCCGCGGTGGGCGACCGTGTGGCGGAAGCTGGCATGAAGGCCGGACTGTTCAAGTCGATTTCCGAAGCGCGCAAGACGATTAAGGCTGGCGGCGTGTATCTGAACAACGCCCGTGTTAAAGACGAAGAGCAGGTTTTGAACGAAAATGACTTCCTGCATGGACGTTTCGCATTGATTCGTCGCGGCAAGAAGGCCCTCGGCGTCGTCGAAAACGTGTGAGGCAATCGCGAGCGGCGTAAACAAACGTAAGCAAAGAACAAACGAAGACCATTTTCAAGGAATACAAGGAATATAAGGAACAGCATGGCAGAAGAACAGCGCGGATCGCGCGGCAAGTCCTACGGCAACCACAAGTCCTACGGCTCGGGCAAGCCGGGCGATCGCGGCGGCAAGGGATTCAAGCCGCGTGGCAATGGCGGCAAGTCCTACGGCCACAAGTCCGGCGGCTTCCACAACGACGATCATAAGGGCGGATACCGCAAGGGCAATGGCGGCAATTTCCACCGCGACCGCGATTTCCGTCGTGACGGTGAGGGGGAAGGCCAGGAGCGTCGCTTCCATAACGGTCCGCGCAAGTTCAACCGTGACGGCGAGCGTCGTGACGATCATCGCGATTATCGTGGCGGTCGTGGAGACAATCCTCGCTATCAGCGCGATGGCGAGCGTTCCGGTTTCCGTCGTGACGATCGACGTGACGGAAACCGTAAAGACTTCCACCGTGACGGCGACCGTCGTAACTTCCGTCGTGAAGATGGCGACCGTCGTAACTTCCACCGCGATAATGATCGCCGTGATTTCCATCGTGATGGTGATCGTCGTAACTTCCGTCGTGACGACCACCGTGGCAATGATCGTCGTGATGGCGGACGCCGTAATTTCCGTGATGGCGATCGTAAGGATTTCCGTCGTGACGATCAGCGCCGTGACTTCCACAAGGATCGCGACCAGCAGCAGGGCGAGGAGCGTCGTGAGTTCACCCGCGAAGAGAAGATGGCCTACCGTGAGGAGAAGCGTGGCGAGTACATGGCCAAGCCGCGCCGCAATTCCGATGGCACGGTGAGCTTCCCCTCGCAGAACCCGTACACGCATCGTCGTCCTGATGAGCCGAAGATGCCGAAGGGCATCGAATGGCGTATGCTCACCACCGACGATCGCGAACGCCTGCGTGGCCTGTCGAAGGAACATGCGGAAAACATTGGTCTGCACATTCTTGCCGCGTACACGCTTGAGGAGAGCAACCCGGAGCTGGCCCTCGAACATGCCAAGTGGGTGGCCCGCCAGGCTTCCCGCATCGATTTCGCCCGCGAGACACTCGCCTTCGTGGCATACCGTCAGGGTGATTACAAGCTTGCCTTGCGTGAGTTCCGCACCGCGTTCCGTATGAACGGTTTCCTGGATTATCTGCCGTTCATCGCCGACTGCGAGCGTGGCGTGGGCGAGCCGAAGAAGGCCATCGAAGTGGCTGTGAGCGACGACGCCAAGTATCTGCGCGGTGAAGCCAAGGCTGAAATGTTCTTGGTGTACGCTGGCGCTCTGGGCGATCTGAAGATGTGGGACAAGGCCATCGAGATCGTGCACACGCTGGGCCGTTCCAAGGGATTGGCCGGCGAATACCGCATGCGTGCGGTGCAGGCCGAACAGTATTTCCTTGAAGAGGCCGGCCGTACCGATGAGGCCATCGCATTGGATCGTCTGCTCGACAAGCTCGAACTGCAGTACGCCGATGTTGAGGATGATGAGACTTCCGACGATCTGGTTGTCGAATACGACATGCAGGAGCTGAACGACGAACTCATGGACGTGCTTGGCATTTCCGAAGATGACGCGCAGTACGCTCCGGAAGACCCTGAGAATGAGGAAGACGAATCCGAAGCCATCGACGAGAACGGCGAAACCAACGACGAAACCCAGCTTGAGGCCGAAGAGACGGAAGCAGGCGCGGAATCCGATGACGAGCCGGCAGAAGCTGACGATGCTGCGGAAGATGACGCCGATGATGACGGTGAGGCTGAAGAGGCCGAAGAGTCTTCGGATGCTTCTTCCGAATCCTCCGAAGATAACAAGTGAGGTGACGTGGCCCGCATGCTGAAGTCCACGAATCAGCCGCTCAGCGAAGCATACTCGCTGGCACTGCTTGATCTTGACGGCGTGGTCTACCGTGGTAAGAACCCGGTGGAACATGCTGCCAAGAATATCCGCAAGGCCGAATCCTTGGGCATGACGGTGGAATACACCACCAACAATTCGTCCCGACTTCAGGCCGTGGTGGCAGACCAGCTGAAGGGGTTCGATTTGGATGTCGAATCCTGGCAGGTCATCACCTCGTCGGTTGTCGCCGCGCGCATGGTGGCACGTGCCGTGCCTGAAGGTTCGAAGGTTTTCGTGCTTGGCGCCCAGCATCTGCGTGAGGAAGTGGCCAAGCAAGGTCTTGAAGTCGTCGATTCCGCAGAAGCGCAGCCGGTCGCCGCCATCCAAGGATGGTATCCCGACATGTCTTGGAACGAAATGGCCCAAATCGCCTATGCCGTTGAGCATGGCGCGACCTATTTCGTGACCAATCGTGATCTGACCATTCCTCGTGAGCTTGGCATCGCGCCGGGATGCGGTTCCATGATCATGGCGGTGATCAATGCCACCGGTGTGGAACCGGTTTCGTCCGCAGGCAAGCCGGAATCCGCCATGTATGACGAGGCGCGCATTCTCGCAGCCCATGATGATGGCGAGCCGGTGGACAAGGAACAGTGCCTCGCCATCGGCGACCGTCTCGACACCGATATCGAGGCGGGCAATCGGGGCGGGTACGATTCCCTTGCGGTGTTGACCGGCGTCACCGATCCGCGCGAACTCATGTTCGCTCCGGCGTATCTTCGCCCGACCTACATCGCCAAAGATCTGCGGGGCTTGAACGAGCCCGCTCCTGAAGTGGTGCATGATGAGGGCGCATGGCTGTGCCGCGATGCGAAGGCCCGCGTTGACGGCGACCGCCTGTATGTCACCGACATCACCAGCGTCGACGGGTTGCGTGCCGCATGCTGCGCCATGTGGGCCGCGGCCGACAGCGGGCGAGATGTGAGTGGCGTGATCGTTCCGGAATTCCGTATTTCCTAACGAACAATTCGTACCGATTATTGGAAAACCATTGCGAAACAGTGATTCCACTCAGGTTGTTCGTCTTGACGTTGCGTTGTTGGAACGTGGTCTGACCGACAGTCGTTCCAAGGCGCAACGTCTGATCGCGGATGGCAAAGTCAGTGTGAACGGTGTCACCGTCACCAAAGCATCGGCGAAAGTCGGTGGTGATGACGTCATCGCCGCCGATAGGGGAGACGGCTACGTTTCCCGTGGCGCATACAAGCTTGTCGGCGCGTTCGAACGGTTCGCCGACGTCGGATTGCGTTCCGCGCAAGGATTACGTTGCTTGGATATCGGCGCGTCCACCGGCGGTTTCTGCGACGTGCTATTGCGCAATGATGCCGCGCAGGTCATCGCTTTGGATGTCGGCCATGGGCAATTGGATCCGAAAATCGCGCATGACGACCGTATTATCGAAATGAGCGGCGTCAATATTCGCGACGTGTATGCGGAGGATTTGCCGTATCGTCCGGAAATGATTGTTTCCGACGTATCGTTTATTTCGCTGACATATGTGATTCCGGTGATCGCAAGAATCGCCGCACCGCAGGCGCAGATCGTGCTGCTGGTCAAACCGCAATTCGAAGTAGGCAAAGGCAATCTTGGAAAAAACGGGATTGTCGAAAGTCAGGAATTACGCGAACGGGCTTTGAAAGACATTGTGGCATGTGCGGAAAGCAACGGGCTTGACGTGCGTGCGACGACGGTATCTCCCATTGAAGGCACGCACGGCAATATCGAATATCTGCTATATGCGGTCATGAAAATAAGCAACAGCTGATTGAAAAACCGTGCCTGTAGTGCAGGAAAAACAAATAAGAAAGGCAATAAGAAAATCCGGAAATCATGATGATGAATTCCGGATTTTCTTGTATGAAAAATTGTATGATCAGCCGCGCAGGAACCGGTCGATCTGATCCTGCTTGCCCATGATGATGAGCTCGTCGTTGCGGTGCATGATCAGCTCTTTCGAACCGTATTCGAATTCCTTGCCCGGCGATTTGATACCGACCACGGTGATGCCGAAACGTTCGTGCACGCGCGCATCCTCGATGGTGTACCCGACCACATGCGCGGGAGTATGGATCTTGACGACGTTATAGGCGCCTTCAAGCTCGATGTAGTCAAGATAGTTGCCGGACACAAGATGTCCGACACGCTTGCCGGCGTCGGTTTCCGCGTTGATGATGTGGCGTGCGCCGATGCGTTGCAGGATGCGGGCGTGTTCCTTCGACACGGACTTGGCCCAAATGTCGGAAATGCCGGCGTCGAGCAGGTTGCCGGCGGTGATGACGGAAGCTTCGACACTGTCGCCGATGGCCACGACGGCCGTGTCGAAATCGGATGCGTTGATCTGTTCCAACGCCATCACGTCTGTCATGTCGGCCTGTACGGTGGGAATCTGCGAAGACCAGCGGTTCACCAGTTCGCCGTCCTTGTCGACGGCAAGCACATCCTGGCCCATCATGTCGAGCGTGGCGGCCACAGAGCTGCCAAAACGCCCCAAACCAACTACGAGAACGCTTCTGGTGTTGTTAGCCATGATGTTATACACCTTTCGAAATTCCGTCTTCAAAAAACTATATTCATGTGTGATTGCAGGCAACTGCAAGTATATGAAGCCGTATCGTCAGCCGACCACGATCTGCTCGGTGGGGTAGCGGACGGCCTCGAGATTGTGTGGACGCGAAATCGCGTAGGCGATGGTGAGCGGTCCGAGCCGCCCGATGAACATGGTGGCGGCGAGAATGTATAGCACCGTGGGACTGCTTTCACTGGCCACGCCCACCGAGTAGCCGCCTAGGCCGAACGCGGAGCAGGTATCGAACAGTGCGTCGCACAGCGAGCAGTCGGTGATGATCATCAGCGCCATCGACACCACGGTGACCAGCATGAGACATGCCGTACTTACGGCCACGGCGGTCATAACCGCCTGCGTGTGGATGCGGCGGTGGAACGCGTTGATGTCGTGGCGTCCGGTGAATGCGGCACGACAGGTCAGCAGGATCACCGCGAACGTGGTGACGCGGATGCCGCCTGCGGTCGAGGTGCTGCCACCGCCGATGAACATGACGATGGACAGGAACACTTTGGTTGCGTCGCTGACGCCTGGCATCCACGACAGGTCAAATCCGGAGCTTCGTGGCATGACGGCCGCGACCATGGCGTGCCAGAGGCGCGGCTCGATGCCATCTCCAGCGAACAGCAGCTTGTTGTTCCATTCCATCAGCAGGAACCACGTGAACGAGGCGATCACAATGCAGAACGTGGTGGTCAGTGTGAGCTTGGTGTGCAGGCTCCAGCGCTTCGGAGGACGACGCATGCGCCAGGAACGCATCAGGTTCAGCAATACCGGGAAGCCAAGGGTTCCGCAAAAAGCACTGGCCAGGATCGGCAGGCCGACCGCCCAGTTGTTGACATGCAGCCCGGCTCCGTCGGGGGTGAAGCCGGCATTGTTATACGCCATGACCGCGAAGAACAACGATTCCCACAATGTGTGGCGCACATTACCGTGGTTGACCTTGTAGAGGCCGGGGAACAATGCGACGAATGTGATGCCTTCGATGACGAACGCGGTGGTGATGACCACGGTGAGCACGCCTTTGATTTCACCGAGCTTCGTGGTGCCGAGTTCGTTGGCGGTCAGCATGCGCTGCGTGGCCTTGAGATGGTGGTTCACGGCCAATGCGATCAAGGAGGCGAACGTCATGACGCCAAGGCCTCCCATCTGCACGGCGAAGATGAGCACGCCTTGGCCGAAGGTGGTCCAATGCGTGGTGGAGTTGACGATGGAGATGCCGCATGTGGAAATGGCGGATACCGCGGTGAAGAACGCGGTGGTGAACGTGGTGATTTCGTCTTTCGGCGTGGCGATGGGTGCCATCAGCAACGTAGTGGACAACGTCGCGAGCGTCAGGAAGTAGAAGATGGTCAGGCAGCCCGGATGGTTGACGAGTCGGTGCACGAGGCCGCGTTTGCGCGGCTTGCGGTCTTCCGCCATGGCCTTCTCGAAAGTATCTCCCGAGAACCACCATGCGTAGCCATGCGAGGCCTCACGATTGGAGGAGGACTCGTCAAAGACGAGGTTTGACATGCCGTTCCTCTCTCCTTTTCTTATGATGTGTTGGTCTTCTTTCCTGTGAGCTATTGTAGGCATATGCGCGACTAACAGGCCATTTGAAGGCTGATATTCCTGATTCGTGGCTTGCATCGGAAACGGATTTGAGGTGTGTTCGCGGGTTTTGGCATGTTTTCGACGCGCATTGCCGGTTTTCGTTCATTTGTTCGATTACACTGGAGGTCGGTGACGTCTTCATGGGCGTTTTCCATAGGGCGTTTCCTTTGCTGGAAAGGGATTAACGATGTTCGGTACCCGTCATGCGGTGGTGGTGACGCATAGTCGTCTGAGGGAGAGTGGCACGGTGGTTGAGGAGGCTGTCGAGCAGCTGACCCAGGCCGGTTTCGAAGTGTCGATCATTGACAATATCGAGGCGCCGGATTTCGGCAAGCAGCCGCCGGTGGTTTCCGAACGTACTGAGATCGTGGTGGTGCTCGGCGGGGATGGCACCATTCTTCGAGCGGCTGAACTGGTGCACTGCACCAGTGTGCCGATTCTTGGCGTGAACTTGGGGCATGTCGGCTTTTTGGCGGAGTTTGAAAGCTTCCAGATGAGTGAGGCGATCCGCAGGGTTGCCGAGCATGATTATTCCATTGACGAACGCATGATTGCGCATGTCGATGTGTGGCTGCCGGGAGCAAGCGAGCCGATTGAGGATTGGGCGTTGAATGACATCACGTTGGAGCGTGCAGACCGTGGCAAAATGGTCGAACTGTCGATTCGTGTGGATGATGTGGAAATGAGCTCCTTCGGCTGCGATGGCGTGATCGTGTCGACTCCGACCGGCTCAACCGCATACGCGTTCTCCGCCGGAGGACCGATCATGTGGCCGAACGTGAAGGCGTTGCAGTTGGTGCCGTTGGCCGCTCATGCCCTGTTCGCGCGCCCCTTGATTATTGGCTCCGGTTCCACATTCGCCATTGATATCCTTGAGGATTCCACGTCGGATGGTTGGATCTGCTGCGATGGCCGTCGCCAATGCGCGTTGCCGCGGGGCACTAGGGTTGAGGTGCGCGAATCGAAGAGCACATTGCGCCTGGCCCGTCTTTCCGGCGTGCCGTTCACGAATCGTCTGGTCACGAAATTCGATCTTCCTGTTGTCGGTTGGCGCGAGCAGGCGCGTAAAACCGGGGGAGTGCATCATGGGCATGTGTTTCCGGAAGATAAAGAAACGAACGAGTAAAAACACTGATGCTTGAAGAACTTGAGATTCATAATCTTGGGCCGATCCGTTCCGCGCTGATCGCACCTGCCGGCGGTATGACGGCGATCACCGGCGAGACGGGTGCAGGCAAGTCGATGCTGCTCAGTGCGATTCGGCTGATTTCCGGCGGTCCTTCCGACGGTGGCCGTGTATCGGTCGGAGCGAGCGAGGCGTGGGCGCAGGGCGTGTTCGAGGTCGCCTCGTCACCGGCCGCGGTCGCAGCCGCGCGCGAGGCGGGTTTCGAACCTGAAGACGGAGAACTGTTCCTGTCTCGCAAGGTTCCTGCCTCCGGGCGCTCCCGCAGCATGCTGTCTGGTCGTAGCGTGCCTCGTTCCGTACTGGGGTCGATCGCAGCGGAGCTGGTGACGATTCATGGTCAGGCCGACCAGTTGCGTATCGCGTCTTCGACGCGGCAACGTGAGTTTTTGGACCGCTATGCCGGCGATGATGTGGCGTTGGTCGCATACGGCAAGGCTTGGAATGCGCTTCGTGCCATGGATGAGCGGTTGGAACGACTGTCGAGTCAGGAATCGTCCATGCGCCAGCAGGCGGATTACCTGCGCGAGTCCATCGAACGAATCAACCGCATCGATCCGCAGCCGGGGGAGATGGCCGAGTTGCGTGCCCGGCGCGATCGCATTGAGAACGCGGCCGAGATCGCCGAAGGGGTGAACCGTGCGTTGAGCGCGTTGGATGCTTCGCAGGTTGTTGACGATGTTGAATCATCCAGCGCCACCGATCTGATTGATCGCGCGTCGCAGGCGCTTCGCGCCATTCATGTGGACGGCGTGTTTTCGGAACTGGCCGATCGGCTTGATTCCATCAGCACTGATTTGTCTGATGTAGTGTTCACCTTGTCGGGCGAAGTCGACAATGATCTCGGCATGGAAGACTTGGACGCCATCAACGGGCGGATCCATGAGCTTGACGAATTGGTTCGTCGTTGGGGCCCGGAATTGTCGGACGTGATCGCGTGGCGAGATCAAGCGGTGTTCGACTTGGAGGATCTGGACGCGTCTCCGGAAAAAGTTAGTCAATTGCAGGCGGAACGTGAAAAACTGTTCGGTGAGGCGTTGAAGGCGGCGCGTGCGGTAAGCAAAAGACGTGCCGCCGCCGCGAAGGAACTCGCCGCCAAAGTCACTGCGGAACTCGAATCTCTTGCCATGAGCGGATCGAAACTAGAGATCCGTGTATCGGAACGTGAACATTTGGACGCTTCCGGCGCTGACGGCATCGATTTTCTGTTCACGCCGTTCCCGGGTTCTCCGCAAATGCCGATGGGCAAAAGCGCGTCCGGCGGCGAGCTGAGCCGGCTCATGCTCGCGCTTGAACTCGTTGCGGCGGAAAAACATGTGGTGGCGGGCGGTTCCGTACCTCCCATGACGTTCATTTTCGACGAGGTCGACGCAGGCGTCGGTGGCAAAACCGCGGTGGAGCTTGGCGCGCGATTGGCGAAACTCGCTCAATCCGCGCAGGTCATTGTCGTCACCCATCTGCCACAGGTCGCATCCTGGGCGGACGAACAGTACGTGGTCGCCAAAGGTGAAATGGATGACGGATCAATCGCCACCACCATCAATCAAGTGCGTGGAGAGGCGCGTGTGCACGAAATCGCCCGCATGCTCTCCGGCAGTGAAAGCGAAGCGTCGCTGGAACATGCCGAAGAACTGCTCAAATCATCGGTTCTCGATTAACGTAAGATGCACAATAATAAAGGAGGATATCGATGGCAGGCAATCAAGGCAAGGGCGCCATTTTCGATCTTGACGGCACGCTGCTTGATTCCATGGGCGTTTGGGATCAGGTTGACATCGATTTTCTTTCAAAACGAGGCATTGACGTGCCGGACGATTACATGACGAAAGTCGCGGCCATGCAATTCCGCCAGATCGCCGAATATACGATTGCGCGTTTCAGCCTTACCGACACTCCCGAAGAGCTGATGGATGAGTGGGATCATATGGCCCGCGTCATGTATGCCACAGTGGTCGAAGCTAAACCGTATGCACGTGAATATCTCGCTCAATTGAAAGAGAGTGGAGCGAAACTTGCCGTTGCCACATCGCTGCCGCCGATGCTGAGAGAGCCGGCGATGAAGCATGTTGGCATTTTCGACTACTTCGATGAAGTGGTCAGTGTCGATGATGCCGGCGACGTCGGCAAAGACCAGCCGGACGTGTATCTGTTGGCTGCATCTCGCCTCGGAGTCGAGCCGGGGGAGTGCACCGTGTTCGAGGATTTGCTGATCGGCATGCGTTCCGCCAAGTCGGTTGGCATGAAGGTATGGGCCGTGCACGACGATTCGTCCGATGCCGATTGGCCGGCGATTTGCGGTCTGGCGGATGGTGTCATGTTCGACTTCCATGACGCGCCTGCCGTATTGTAGGAACCGGCGTCGTGCGGGGATATATGCATTTGGGGCTTTCCGTTGATTCGGAAGACCCCAAATCCGTTCCATAAGAGTCTACCGGCTGGCTTGGTTCAGATGTCCTTGCTGCCGTAAATATGCAGCGATATCTTGCGGGAGAACGCCAAGGCGAGTACGTCGATGATCAAGAATGCCGCTAACGCAATGGCTTGGTGCCGGCTGATCGCTTCGGCCAGCTGTTCGACGGTCTTTTCGAATTCCGGCAATGCCTTGCACAGTCCGATGACCGCGCCCCCGATCACGCCGATGCTCAGAATAATGGCGGCCATGGCGCGATAAGGGGAGAACCGGTACAGGAACGGCTGCACGATGGCGTTGAGCAGCACGAGGATCAGCACGGTCATCGCGGCGAAGCCGATCGCATCCGTCACTTTAACTGGCTCGTGCATGATGATGCCGGCGCAGGCGATGCTGACGGCCACTTCCAATCCCGCCACCAGATCGCAGGCGATAAGGAATGCGAATCGTCCGAGGATCTGGTGGTTGCGGTTGATGGGCACGATGCCGTTCATCCAATGATGGTTGTTCATTTGTTCATAGGAGAACAGGGTGATATTAAGCATCAGGAAGCCGGAGGCCGCCCCGCCGATGGCGGCTCCCGCAACGCTGTCGAGAGTGGACCCTGTAGCCGCCATCAGGCATGTGAAACCTGGAACGTACGCGAAGAAGATGGCTATGTACGACCGCCCGTAGCTGATGGTACGGTTCCAGTCCAAGGAAATCTGCCTAAGGATGGCGGTCATGGCGTCCGCGTTCGCTGTCGTGTTCATCGTACGTCTCCTTCGTTGGTATTGCCGATTGCCGTATGTGCCGCGGCGTTGGTCAGTCTGATCACATCCTCAATCGAAGCATGCTGTGTCAGGAGACCGTCGGTGCCGCCGATGTGTGGGATATCCTGCGTGCGGACCAACGCGTCGAAGCCGGTTGCGTATGTGCGGATGCCGACCATTGCCCGTCGCAGACCATCAGTAAGCTCATCCGGACCGCCCTTGACCAGACGGAACGCGTCTTCGAACTCGTCTTTCGGCCCGCTGTAATACAGCATGCCGTTCGTTATATACGCGAGGAAATCCGCGCAACGCTCCAAATCGGCGGTGATATGCGTGGAGAAGATTACGCTGTGTCCGCCATCCGCAACATAATCGGACAGGATGTCCATGAGCTCGTCGCGGGACAGTACGTCCAGGCCGCTGGTCGGCTCGTCGAGAATCAGCAGTTTCGCATCGTGGCTCAACGCCACGGCGAGCATGAGCTTCATCTGCATGCCGCGCGACAGATCCTTGATCTTCTTGTTCCGTCCGAGTCCGAACCGTCTGAGATATGCGTCGAACAGATTGTGGTCCCACAGCGGGTACATTGGGCTGCTTGTCCGTTCCACCGCGTCGACCGTCATGTATTCGATGAAATAGCTGCTGTCGAGCACTACGCCCAGCTGCTCTTTGGCCCGCTCCTCATCGGCCATCGCGTCAAGGCCGAGCACTTCGATTCGTCCCGCGTCTCGCGTGGTCATATTGAGGATCAGTTTGATCAACGTGGATTTGCCGGCTCCGTTCGGACCGACCAGACCCATGATGTAGCCGGACGGCAGGTCGAAGGTCACGTCATCCAATGTGAAGCCGGAATCATAATGCTTCGTCAATCCGGTTACGCTCAAGGCCAAGGTTGGCCGCGTTCCTTGGGGGAGTGAGGAATCGTTCATGATTGTTCCCTGTACGCTTTCTCGAACATGCCAAGCAGATCAAGTAGGCTGATGTCGGCGGCTTTGGCCTCGATGGAAACTTCACGGAGCTTGTCCATGATGCGTTCACGCGCACGTTCCTTCATGAGTTCGTTGCCTCGTTCCATCACGAATGTGCCTTTGCCCTGCACATTCTCCACGAGCCCCTCGTCGGCCAGTTCGTTATACGCTCTGGTCACGGTGAGCACGCTGACGCGCAGTTCCTTGGCGAGCTTGCGCAGTGAGGGAAGCGCCTCGCCTGCTGTAAGCTCACCCGACATGATCGCGGACCTGATCTGGTTCTTGATCTGTTCGTAAATCGGTTCTCCGGACACGGATGAGATGATCAGCTTCAATCTGTGCCTCTTTTCCTGTATGTTTCGTAGGTGATATATCTCCCGGCCGAACAGTTAGATGCAAACTGTTTAGCTGTTATATATAACAGTAACACAGAAAACCCGTACTGTTATTACGTGTCGCATAACAGTACGGGTTTTGTTGGAATATAAGGAAATCCGCCGCTCCATGAACACCTCTTGCGGTCGACGATTGACGGAAGCGACATTTACTTGCGTTCGAGGATTCCCGTATGGACGGTTATGCGCGAGTCGGATGGATGATACGGCGGAAACACAGGTAGATCAGCTACGCCAACGGCATGGTCATCAACATAGGCAGTGTAGGGAACCGGCGATGAGTCCCACGCCAATCATGATTGCGATTTTCTTCGCGCCGAAGGAGAGAGCGTCCGTTTCGGCGCGATCCGTCGCCTGGGTGGTGTTGCTATCTTGCTGCATGATTGTTTGTTGGGGAAACCATCTGTTATTCCATTCCCTTATAGAGTTCTTTGGCTAGACCAATCAGTGACTTGTCTGAGCCTGCTGGGCCAATAAGGCATGCGCCGCATGGCAGTCCATCTGCTGTTTCCAATATCGCGTATCGTCCGTTCATAGTCGGGTAGTTGTTGAGACATCGACAGATCAATCAGACCGTGAACGCCTTTGGTGTGATATCAACGACTTGCGTCACGTTGAAGTCGATGGCAGCCGACAGCAGCAGGTACACTTGTTGACGTGGCATCTCGAACATGGCGGCAATCATATTGATGGCGTGTTCGACGCTTTGCGATAATGCGTCATCCAGCGTACTGCTGAAACCCATTGGAATCAGCGTGCCATGACTGATCGCAAATGGCAGAGGGGCTGCGGACGTTTTCTTGGAGATGATCACGCAGCCATTCCCTGGCTCTGACGGTATTGTACCGGACTCATCCAACCGAGCGACCGTTTGATGCGCTCGTGGTCGTACCAGCGGATGCAGTCGTCGACCGGGACGAGCACCTCGTCGCGGGTACGTTCCTCCCAATGCCCGGGATGGACGGACTCCATCTTCATGCGTCCGAAGGACCCCTCCGCGCCGTCGTTCCTCGGGACCGAACATACGATAATCCTTTCATTCAGTCTCCAAGAAAACGTCCGCATCCTGTAACGTCCGGATTCTTGCATACTTTGGGTTTTCGGTCCTGACGTGAAAGGCGGGGACGTTTCCACGTGTCAAGTCGACAATCGGCCAGCCATAATGATGTGCGTTGATTGGGGGTGTCCGCAGCGAAATCGGTGGAACTTGTCCAGCAGGTTCTGTGATACGTCGAGCATCGTGAATCCATGGGGTGGGGGAGTTGCGGCTGTGCAACTTACTTGAGTTCTAAGCGACGGTTCGCGGATTATTTGTCGATCGTTCACGTTTAAGGCGTTGCGTGTTCGCCTTCCGAGCCTATTTTGTCGCCCGGGCTGGCTTGTCTGACAGCTTCAATGTGGCAAAGCAGAAGAGGTAGAAGAATGAGGATAATGGCGAAAAACCATACGGCAACAAAGGAACAGCGGCAGGCAGGAGCCTGGCGCAAACGCGGTACCAAATCGGTGGGCGGTGGCATGCTCGCGTTGACAAGCGCTGTAGTGGCAGCGGCCATGCTCGCAACGCCAGCGGCTTTGGCTGGGGAAGGAACCGCCCGGTATTACAGCAGCAAGCAGCCGTATGTTGCACCGGCGAGCACATCATATTCAGCAATTCCGAGCAGATACCATCTTGCATACACCGAGTCTGTGGCAAGGCATGGCTCGCGTGGCCTGTCGAGCTACAAGTATGACGCTTTGCTGGCACTGATGGCTCAGTCTGCTGCGGAAAACAATTATGCTGGATTCGTTAGCCCAGAGGTTGGCAAGGAATTCATCAACAATGTCAATGCCATTACTGCGGTCAACGTGGGCAACGGGTATGGCATGCTCTCTGGTCAGGGCGCCATACAGCACCAGGGCATTGGTGAGAGAATATACCAGCGTGATGCTGATCTGTTCGCCAATGCCGCAAAGCAGGGACTGCGCGTCTCATACCAGAGCTCGGGTGAGCCTCGTGCAACCGAATCCGGAGAGAATTTCAAACTAGGATTCGATCAGGCTTCCAACGGTTTGCTGGCGAATGCGGTTGTAGCACCGAATAATCCTGCGGATAACAATTCCGGCAAGAATTTCGACAAGAACACCACCACGTTGTATTTCCATAAGACTGATAATCCGGATGGTACGCAGAAAACGGGCGAGGCCAAGGAGCGCGCGGAACGTTACCAGCAGTTCGTCGCGAATGATGGGGGCATCGCCGAAGCTGAGGAAAACGTGACGAACGATCCGTCCATGACCACCGCTTCGCATAATCTGCTCTCTCAAATCTTCACTGACGATTTCCTCGCGTCCATCGGCAAGGAGGAAGGCCAGCGCATCTGGTACAACACGGCTGACGGCACGAAAAAGGGTGCGGCCAATTGCGCTGCTGGCGCCGACCCTGCCAAGGATGCGAACGCGTGCGGTGACGCCAAGAAGAAGATCGCGTCGGAACAGGACGCGGCAATGGATTTGTACAATCTGTACATCATCGCGGCCGATATGGAACAGGAGAACACCGGATCCCACACGTTCAATTTCGACCAGTACTTCCAAGGTCAGCACGCCCAGGAGGCGAAGACGTTTGCTTGGTCGCTTGATGCCGAGGACTTCTATGAGAAGGGACCGGGGCGCGCAGGTCAGGATGAGACCTACCGCATTGCCCAGCCGTTGCTCGACGATTTCTTCAATGCGATCGACACGAGGGAGCGGGCCGGCACCGCCGCGACGTTCCGATTCGCACATGCCGAAACCATTATTCCGTTTGCGGCATTGCTGAAGCTGCCTGGATCGCAGCAGCAGGCGAGTGAACTGTACACGTATGAGAATAATCCGTGGCGTGGCGAAAGTGTGACGCCGATGGCTGCGAATGTGCAGTGGGATGTGGTCGTGCGTGATGGTACGGACGTCTCGGGGCAGCCGTATCAGCCGTTGGTCAGAATGCTGTACAACGAGAAGGAAATCGGATTCAACGATTCCTGCACGCCAATTGCGGATGGTTCGACCTGGTATAAGGAAAGCGAGCTGAAAAGCTGCCTGAATGGTAAGGGAACCACGGTTGATGCCCGACTGACGGATGAGGAAGGTCAGCCTGAAACGCCGGGCCATGAATCGACACCAGATGATTCGCAGAAGGCTCCGGGTGCGAATGATGCGAACGGCCAGCGGAAGCATCCGGTGAAATCGTCCGCGAACGGCGGCGATGCGGTCAAGCTCGCCAAAACCGGTTCAAACGTGACGCCCGCCATCGTGGCGACCGTCGTGATGGTGTCCTCCGCGATTTTTGGAGGAAGCTACGCGCGGCGTTCCCGCCGGAAGGCTTGATTTGAAACCTTATCTCGACCAGGTTACGGCCTGACTTGCAACTTGGCCGCAGCCGGACTTCGGTCTAGCGTTTTACATCTGATGCGCTGTTCCCAATTCCCATCCTCGGGCTTGGAAGCAGCGCATCATTGCGTCAAGGTGCGGTATGAGGCCAGTGCGTATGCAGCTGGGGCTTTTCGCGTACTTTGGCGGTGAGATAGTCCGCTTCCACCTTCCATACGGTGACGGCGCGTACCTGCTGGTCGGTGAATTCCGCATGTTCCATGCCGGCCTGCTGCTTCATCAGCAGTGCGAGCCCCTGGCGTGCCTCGTCAAGATCGTCGATGATGGATGCGGTGCCATTGCCGACGATCGACTTGAACGCCTCGCCCCAATTGCACAACGTACGCCCCTCAATCACCTCGCAGTCAGTCGCCATCTCGAACGCCATGGGAAGCGCGTTGTTCGCGGCCTTGACCGCGTCCATCTTACGTCCGGTCGCAGAACCATGGAAATACAAGGTGAGATGATTGGATTCCGCATCGAACACGTATCCGAAATTCAACGGCACGATGGTGATGCCTTCCGCATCGGTGTATGCAAGACTCACGATCTTGCACGTTGCGATAATCGCATCGATCTGCTGTGGTTCGGTTACCTCACGGTCGGCACGCCTCATCATGCGATGCCTTCCCGCAACCGTCCGCTCATCATTACGACGCGTCACCATGGCACGTTCCTCTCTGCTGGATTTACACACCCAGCCTACCGGCTCCCTCAGCCGATGCTGTACACGCCGGAACCATCATCCCACCAAGCATGATCCACCGGCTCCGGCTGCACAAGACGTTTCGGTCCCTTCAGCATTTCAATCGCCTTCAACTCCAAACGTTCACGCTCATCAACCAACGCACCGCCAACACGATCAAGCAAACCGCACACGCAAGCCGTGGGCTGACATGTCGGAAGACGATGATTTATTGTCGGAAGTCTGAGTCTCATCGCGCTTTTTCTCTTCTCATACGAGGCCGTGCCCCGTGCCGTTACGAGACCTTCGAAAGGCTCGCCGAAGAGCCATGTTCGAAGACATCGGCACACTGCACGACCACTATCAGGAATTCGACATCTACCCGCTACTGACACTGCTTGCGTCATTCGCACGAAAAAGCTGATCTATAAACAAAGCGGCATCGCATTCCAGATTAGAAAATGGAACCATCAAGCTTGTCAAGCGCACGCAGCAGAGAATCAACATGACCTTTCGCGCGCACGTTGTATCGGGCAACACGAATCACTCCATCACCGTCAATCACAAAAGTCGAACGAATCACACCCTCGTAAACCTTGCCATACAATTTCTTCTCACCGTACGCACCATACAAACGATGCACGGTCAAATCAGCATCCGACAACAGGGGGAACGTCAAATGGTCGCGCTCGCGGAATCGGATGAGCTTGTCCAGCGGATCCTTCGATATGCCGAGTACGGTGAATCCGCGTGAAGAGAGGCGTGCGAGGTTGTCCCGGAAGTCGCAGGCCTCGGTAGTGCAGCCGGGAGTCATCGCGGCAGGGTAGAAGTACAGGATGATATTCTGGCCGCGCAATGCGGAGAGCGTGACACTACCGCCGTTGTCGCTGGGAAGTGTAAAGTCCGGGGCCGTTAGTCCCGCTTCGAGTCGTGCGAATGCAGGAGGGTTCTGTGCTGCCGAGGCTACTGACGGATTGATGTCGGACATGATTGCTCCTTATCGTTCTTCGGACTTCGTGCCGATACAAAGCGCGAATAGGTGTCATCATACCCGCCTTACGTGCGCGCGGCTTGCTTGAATCGTTGCGCGACGATCTATTTTTCTCGTTCCAAAGCGAGCGCAGTATCGAATATTTCGATATGAGTGGAACAGTTTTGTTCGTGCATGGGCTATTATTGAGATGACAAGTTTTGTGCCATTCCCCAAACCGGCTCGCCGTCGGTCGGGGCGGCGGAAGGCTTGCAAGAGGTCACTGCCGGATACCTCCACCACGTCGAAAACGTCGCAGTAAACAAGCTCGGCGGCCTTGGCGACGCGATGTGCTCCGCCGTGGGAACCGGCTTGTACAAGGATTTCCAAGAAGCGTTCGACCACATGTCGAAGCCGGGCAAAAGATTCGAACCCAGAATCGACTAGACTGCCATCTACGACCGCAAGTACAAGGCCTACGAGTCGGTCCTGCGCGTCACGGACGCGGGATGGAACACCCTCCGCGTTATGCAAAACAGTCCGACCCACTGAACTAATCAACAGAAGCACACGAAGCAAGAGTCGGACGCGACGTGTCGATTGTCGTGTCCGACTCTTATATGGCGTGTGCCTGTTGGATGCCGATTATGGTTTGAAGGTTTTTTTTGGATTGGCGTTTTCCCCCGGAATATCGCGAATGGGGCTAATGAAGGGAAACGAAAACATGGCGTCTAAACATGTTCTGAACTGCGCTCCGTTCATTGTCTGTTTTTGAGAATAAACTTGAAAGACAAAGGTGATTCCTTAAAGGCGAGGAGGGTCTCATGAGCGCTATGGAGCTGTCGGAGTGGGAGGGAAAGCTCAACGAAGAGGTCCGAATCGACTGCACTCTGGAGGCCTTGGCACCGGGTCAACTTATCGAATGTGCGGGTGGAGAAGAAAAAGGGAACGCAACACGAGTCGATGACGAGGTAACCGTCATCAATGTCGAATGCGAGGAAGCATCTGACGGAAAACAGGCCAACTATTATCGGCTGGCGTCGTGGTGTGGAGTAATCGCGGGTGCCATCGACTCGTTGTGGGTCGGACGATTTGACCTTGATCGTGCAAGAGAATGGGGGAGCGGTCAGATTGATGCGTTCGTGATTGCTGTAGCGAGGATGGATTCGGAATACAAGGGTGATGATCTGAAATCGGCGATTAGGTTCCTTGAGAAGATGCATCCGTTCGTCGGTGACAAGGTCACTCAGGAGTTCGGCGGCGGATACCAGCATCATTTGCGGGATTTTTCGCATCACATGAGCTTGGGAGGTCTTGCTTTCTCCATCCTGACGCAGTTCACGGGGAAGGTGTATGGGACGGACCGGCATGGGGAATTCCTGGCCGTGCCTGTGGAACGGGATGAGCTGATTGGTGGGAATCTGGAAGAGAAGCTCATGCTTGGCGTGGTGGGGTGGTTCTTCCATATGGTGAGCGATATGGCGGGGTCGAGCGGGTCAGTAGGGAAGGGGACTGGTACTCCTGGGCCGGTGTTGTCCCTGGTGAAGGAGTTGTCGGCATTGCCGTTATTCAAAGACGCGATGGCGGATGAGAGGTCGTTCCGTAAGATGCTGTCGAAATTGTTTAATGGAACACTGCTGAAGGATGTTGGTGAAGGTGGCGAACGGATTTATCGGCGCTTCGATCTCAGGGCGGAACTGGGCGTGGGACGTGAGCTGGCAAGGCAGTCCGTGCCTGTGATAATCAACGAATGTTTGGTATGCGTATGCTATACGGCGCAAAAACTGTATGAAATGTGTTCGAAGGGGATGTTGGACCGTGAATCGCTGATGCGGCTTGGGATTGATACGCTGCTGCCGAATGGGTCTGCAGTCGCTGCAAGGATGGTCACCATTGCGACGGGAGTGTTTTCGCTGTTTGACGTTGCTGACGGGGTTATCCGCGTGCTCGTGGGAGGTAAATCGAAGATAGGAGCGTTGGCGGTTAAGGATTTCTTTCTGCACGTGAACTTTGTCGGGATCGCTCGGTTTGCGTTTGCTGTGCGTACGGATTATCAGGTGAGTTCCGACGCGCGCAAAAAGGCGCAATCGATCCCATATTCCGGGTTTGAGAATCGAGGCAATGGGTATGGTGATGATTCCTCGGTTATGCGATTCTTCGAAATGGATTTGGCGAAGACGAACATGTTGGTCTCCATCGAGTATCAGGCGCTTCTTGCCGATATAGAGCAGACGAAGAAAAAGTCTTTGCGGGCAGGCAAAGAGCAATGGCTCCAAGATTGGGAGAGAGACGTCAGTGCCGAATTCACGCTATTTTCCTTTGAAGAGCTCAGGGAAGAGGCGCAGAGAATCCAGACATATTCGGCAGTGGGATGGCAGGAGCTGGTGGCGTTGGAAGCTTCGCAGTTCGTGCCGTATCAGTTTATGTCTGAGGGTTCCGGAAATAAGACTGGCAAGAAACTGAAGTTCGATTCAGAGACGTTGGATGAGGTATGCGATAGATTACCGGGATTCGAAAAAGGAAGTTGCAGAAAATACGCGAAGGCGATAGCCGGGCAGGAGAAACGGCTGAAAGGCGTGAATGAGACAATACTGGTGGGTGCTGTCGGCAGTGTGTGCCTAATCACAGCGACAGGGGGAGTCGCATTTGTGTTGGCTCCGACCATCGCTCCGGTATTGGCTGGATCGACGGTGGCAGGCTTGTCCGGAGCCGCGTTGACGAGTGCGAGTCTGGCCGCGGTTGGGGGCGGATCCCTTGCGGCTGGAGGCCTCGGCGTGGCAGGAGGTACGGCCATCATTGCCGGTGGCGGCGCACTGGTGGGTGCTGCCGCCGGTGGAAGCGCCACCACACTAGGCACGTGGATGGTGTCGAATCAGGACGCATACGTACTCAACACGTGCGCGAAATTGACGGTGTTCTGCCGGAACGTGCTGCTCAATGATGAGCAGGGGAAACAGAGAGTTACCGAGATATGCCAGTACATACGTCAACAGATATGGATGGCTGAAGCGCAACTTGGGTTCATGTCGCAGCTTGAGAGTCTCGTGAAGAAAGAAGGCGGGATCTCCCTCGGTTCAGGACGTCAAGCCAAGCGGGACCGTAATGAGGCTGTGAAAGGGATTGAAGGCAGCATGAAGAACATGAAGAACAGTGTGAAATACATGAAGGCCTGCGAGAAACAACTCAAAAAGATCGCGGGTATTGATAGGGAGAGTGAAAAGAGTTCCACATGGAGGGTAGCTCCGCAAATCGAAAGCCAGTGAGTGATGGCGGAATAATGGAGCAAGCCGACGTGCCGGAAGAAGGCGATTCGCTTGTTGGTGGCTGGGGTCGTCGCGCTCTTTCCTCTGCAAGGACTTCTCCTGCGAGACGCCTAATTAATGCGCGTAAATTAGCTTGCACCTTTCATATGGAAAAACTGATTCAAAAGACCGCATCGCATTCCAAGCTAGAAAAACGGAACCATCAAGCTTATCGAGCGCATGCAGCAAAGAATCAACATGGCCTTTCGCGCACGTTGTACCGGGGCACACGAATCACTCCATCACCATCGATCACGAAAGTCGAACGAATCACACCCACATAGACCTTGCCGTACAATTTCTTCTCACTATACGCACCATACAAATGATGCACAGTCAGATCGGCATCCGACAACAACGGAAACGTCAAATGCTGTCGGGCTACTGGCGAATTGATGCCGGTGTGATTGCTTCTTACGGTTTTTGGACTTCGTGCCGATATAAAGCGCGAATAGACGTCTGTTGAGGTCGGTCGGAGGGCTGTGAGCCATGGCCGGCCTCAACGCGTTAGATGGTCGTTAGAGGTTAGAAGACGCTGTAGCCGCCGTCTACGCGAATGTCAGTGCCAGTAACGTACGAGGACGCGTCGCTGGCGAGGAAGAGCACCGTGCTGGCAATCTCGTCATTCGTGCCGAAACGATGCATCGGCACGACCTCGAGCATGGCGTCGTGGCCAGGCATGTCGATGCGGCCATTGAAAATTCCAGACCACACGTATCCGGGGGAGATGGTGTTGGAACGGATACCATCCTTGGCGAGCGCGGCAGCAAGGTAACGTGAGTGTTCCATGATGGCCGCTTTGGTGGCGCCATACGCGTTCACCGGCGTCGGACTTCCCATCATGTAGTTCGCGTTGTGTCCGGACAGGGAGGCTGTGAAGATCAGTGAGCCGCCATGACCGTGTTCGCGCATGATTTCATGCGCGATGCGGCCGGTACGGTAGGTGCCGTTGAGGTTGATGTTGATGGTGCGCGTCCATACTTCTTCGGTGGCGTCTTGATCGTCGCCCGGTACGTTGACTCCGGCGTTGAGGAACGCGAAGTCGACGGTGCCCAGCTGTTCCACCAATTGTGTTTTGAGTTCGGCTACTTGTTCGACGTTGGTGACGTCGCAGGTGAGCGCGATGACGTTGGTGCCGAAACGTTCGCTCATGTCTTTCGCCAGTTCGGTGAGCTTGTCTTCTTGGCTGGGCAGGTCGACTAGTGCGACGTCTGCTCCGGCTTGGGCGAGCGCGGCCGCCGCGTTGCGTCCTAGACCGCCTGCGGCTCCGGTGACGAAGCCTTTGCGGCCGCGCATTGAGAATTTGTCGAGTATCGAGTAGTTTGAATCCTCCCATTTGTCGAGGGGATAACGTTCGTCGAAGATTTGTTCGACGGTTTTCTCTGGAATCTTCGATGATTCGTCTGCCATGTTTCGCTCCTTTGCGTGATGGTGACCGCTTTTTTGGATGCGTCCGCGCATCATGTTTTGCGCATCTATGGACCATGTTTGCGGTTGCCTATGCTCGTGCCTGCGGTCGTTCGGCGTCCGTGCCGAACCAATCCGAGTATAGCAAATAAAACGATGGCGGTGCTGTCAGTATTTGTCAGGTAAAACGTAATGAGGAAACCGTAAGGTCAATATAAGAAGATAGTTGATGATTGAAAGGGGAGTGGTGATGACGGATTTGAAAATGTTTTCCAAGCCTGTGGTGTTCACGGATTTCGATGGGGTGCTCAACGCCTTTCCGGATGACAAGCTTTTGCGCAGGGGCGGCGTGAACAAAGTTATGACCTGGGCGAAGCCCGACAGTCCCTACGCGAAAATGTACAATCCTGAAAAAGCGTTCCACTTGGACGGCAACGAAAAAGCCCACACGCCCGTAGGCTCATGGCGCATCCACTGGTCCAGCGAACTATCCGACGCCATGTACGCGTTGGCAGTTGACGGCATTGTGGAATTGTGGTGGCTGTCCACCTGGCAGCCATACTGCAGTCAGATTCTCGACCCGATGCTCGGATGGGATCCCATGCTGGTCGATGTCATCACCTGGTACGATCCTGTCACCAAATGGGGACGTGAGACAGGCAAATGGCAGACCATCCAACGACGCGTACGCATCGAATGCGAAGAGAATGAACCCGCGCCGATCGTATGGATCGACGATGATGAATGCTTCGAACAGCGCGCGCAGCTCTTGGAGGAACTCCAGCCGAAAGCGCCGGTGCTTATGGTCCGCCCGGACTATCGTATCGGCATCAGCCGTCGCCAATGGAAACTGATCGATACGTTCGTACACCATCCCGAACAGTTCGACACGGTCACGTTCGACATGGAACCAACCTGCAGGATATACGACATCCACCACGGTTTCTAGCCTAAATGAATTACCATGGGAGGATAGTCGAGCGGAATGAAGGAAGGATGGGGTTATGGCGGAACGTATCGTGGAGCGTCTTATCCGAGAGCGTGATACTCGATATGGTGACGGCATTTACACGACCACGCAAATCCAGTTCGCATGGAATTCCAATCATATGGAAGGTTCCACCCTTACTGCCAAACAGACCGCGCAGCTATTTGCCACCGGTACCTATACCACGGATGGCAGCGAACAGGTCAATCCTGATGATGCGTTGGAAACCCGTAATCATTTTGCTGCGTTCCGTTGGATTCTCGACCATGCTGATGAGCCGGTGGACCGGGATATGGTCTGTCACCTGCATGCCATTCTCAAGCAGGGCACCAGACAGGTCTCCGACTCGCTTTTCAACGTGGGCGGCTACAAGACTCGGCCGAACTTTATCGGCAATCCTGTCACTCCGACAAGGACCGCGCTGCCGCAGGATGTTCCCGAATTTATGGACAGGCTGTTTGATATGTGCACGAAACTTGAGGACGAGCCGTATCAGATCGCCCGTGTCCATTGGACGTTTGAGAAGATTCACCCATTTTCGGACGGCAACGGTCGAATCGGACGGCTTATCATGTTCAAGGAGCTTTTGCGTATCGATGCGTTGCCTGTCCTTGTCCATGACGCGTATCGTGCGGAGTGCGTCAATGGCATCAGTAAGTTTCCGGACGAGCCAGGATGGCTGGTTGATACGCTTCTATTCGAACGGGACCTTTACCGGTCGCATGTTCTGAAAACGGATGCCGAGGCATTGCGTTACACGTACCATGACCAATGGAATATGGCTGAGCATCGGGTGGAACGAGATGAGGATCTGGAATTCGCCAAGCTCATCGACACGAAGGCCCAGCCGTTGTTCGATGAGGAGTATCAGCAGCGCGAACGGCTCCTATGGGGCGAATAGCGGTCCGACTGTGTTGTTGTGGTGGTTCCTCCTTCCAAACGTGACATGAACCGAATGTGCATTGAGATGTGCAATTTGTGCACATTGCGGTCGCCGGCCGTTCACCTTGGTGTAAGAAGGAATCAGCCTTCGGACTTTAGCATGAGGTGCAATGGCGCGTATTGAATGCGCGCATACGAGGAAGTGAGAGCTGCATACATGCGTGTATTCGACTTCGATGGAACCATCTATGACGGAGAAAGCCTGTTCGACCTGTACCTGTTTTCGGCCAAATACAATCCGAAAGTATTGCGGTACATCGCCCCGGTACTGCGCTATGCCATCAAATACAAGCTCGGACGAGCCACGTTCGATCAAATGGAATACGGTGTGGGCAAGCTATGCCACGGATATTTAAGCGAACTTGCCGAATCGTTGGAATTCGAAGAATTGGTCAACGCCTTCTGGGATCAGAACATGAAGCGCATCAAACCCTGGTATGAGCCACGCGAAGACGATGTGATCCTCACCGCCTCGTTCGATATCACCGTGGGCGAGGCCTGCCGCAGGCTTGGCGTGCAACATTTGGTCTCGTCCACCATCGACGGCAACACGTTGAACGTAAACTACCTCAACTTCAACACCAACAAGCCCAAACGATTCCGCGAACTCTACGGAGACAACGTTCGAGTGGACGAATTCTACACAGACAGCCGATTCGACCAGCCCATGATCGACATGGCCCGACGTGCCTACATGGTCAAAGGCAACAAAATCCACCAAGTCAAATAGCCGGAAAGGCTGGAACGGAATACGGCGGCAAGGACCGATGCATGGACGCCTTGCACGAGCCAGGATGGGCGTCGGTCGGTCATATTGCCGTATATGGAAAATACGACCGACCGCAAAAACAGTTAGAACGACACGCGCTTGGACTGGTTTACGGCAGAAACCTCGCACACGATGCCAACAACTACCGCGAAACACGCTTCACACACAACAAATAAATCAACCAAGCAACAGGCATCGCCAACATAAACACCGGATAAAACCACACAGCAGGCAAATGCCCATACACCAAACCACCCACAAACGGACCAACCGACATACCCAAATCAATACCCGCATAATACGTACTATTCGCAATACCACTGCGCTCGCGGGCTGCGATTACCACGGCCTGCGCCTGCGTGACTGAACTCATCAGACCGTAGCCGACAGCGGTGAAAATCGCAGCCAACAACAGCATCCAATCATTGAACAGGAACGTCATGCATGCGAGCATCGCCAGCATGCCCAACGAGCAGACCGTCAGCCAGAAACGGAAGCCCTTGCTGTCGAACAGGTCGCGCAAGCCCAGTCGCAACACCAATAACGCGACCGCGTAAAACATGAAAAACAGGTCGGATGATACCGGCAGATGACGAGACTGAACATAACTCACGATGAAGGACTGATTTGCGAAATACGCTATCGCAAACATCATGAACGTCAGCGACAACGGCACCACACGCGGTTCCAGAATCGAACGGATCGAAAAACGATGCTTTTTGGTTGCGCTAGCAGAACCGTCAATGTCTACGGCAGTGGAGGGATTCTCCGTTATGGAAGTCTGCTTTTTGCGTACCGGCTGTCCGCCATTCTTCACCATCAGTGTGGCGAGCAGCATGATCACCGCCAGCACCAGCGAACTCAAAAACGTCAGACGATAACCGATGTATTTTTGCGCGCGAATACCCAATGCCGGTCCGACCGCCATAGCCAGCGCGTTCATCGTGCCATACACTCCCATGCCGGCACCCATATGCCGGATCGGCAGCAAAAGCGACATCCACGTGGCCAGGCAGACCGAGCAGCATGCGAAACCAACGCCGTTGATCACGCGAGCCATGATGAGCATGATGGGGGAGTTTGCGAAATAGTACAGCAGTCCGGCGGCGAAATAGAGCACCGTGCCAACCGCCACAAGTGTGCGCTTGCTGGTTTTGTCGGAAAGATTGCCTGCGATAGGGCGGCAGAACAGTGAGATGAAACTCATCGACCCGGCCACCGCACCCATCAGCATGCCGTCCGCGCCCAACGATTCCGCATATCCGGCAACGATCGGATTGGCAAGCATATTGCTCGACATGAAACAGAACGTCGCAAGCATGACCAACGCCATATCACGGGTGATGAGACGATCATGCTTACGCCGGGGCTGTTCGGGCTGGTTCGATTGTTGTGCCGGTTGCTTCTGTCGTACCGATTCAGATGCGGGTATCGTTGGTGCTGTCATGCTCGTTCGCCTCCGAGCATGCAACTGTAGCAGCCTTGACGAAAAACGGCCGTCCACATATCGCGGACGGCCGATGGAGATGGCTTTAACGATGTGAAAGTATGCTTCGCTTACAGAGTTTTTACAGAGCTTTGGCGGCCTGCTCGACAAAACCTTCCATACCGTCGATGTCAACGACATGGTCGAAACGCACGTCGGCGGTCTCCAAACCGCGCAACGCGGCCGGAGCGGTAGTGCCGGTCGCCTCGGCAAGCACGTCCATGCATTCGAAATCCGTGCCGGAAGCATCCAAACCCAAGGACTCGTTGACCACGCGCGGGAACTTGTACGGGCTGGCGGTGCTCAGCAGCACGCGCGGCGTCAGCGGATCGCGAGGCATCTGCTGCATCACGTAATAACCGCACGCGGTATGCGGGTCGATCACATAATGGTTCTTGTTCCAGCAATCCGCGATCATCTCACGCACCTGATCCTCATCGGCCCAGCCGGTGCCGAACAGGGAACGAATCTTGGCCAGCATCGGTTCGGGAACCTCATAGGCGCCCCACTGGTTCAAATCGTTCATCAGCATGGCGATCAGACGAGTGTCCTTGTCGGACATGTAATACAGCATGCGTTCCAGATTCGAGGAGATAAGAATGTCCATCGACGGGGAAATCGTCTGATAGAACGGACGCTGACGGTTATACGTGCCGGAAGTCAGGAAATCGAACAGCACATTGTTCTTATCGGACGCAACAACCAGATGCTTGACCGGCAAGCCTAACAGCTTCGCATAATATCCGGCGAGAATATCGCCGAAATTACCGGTCGGCACCACAAACTCGACCTCATCACCGACATTGATGACCTGCTGTTCGAGCAGCTGCGCGTAAGCGGAGAAATAATAGACGACCTGCGGCACCAAACGTCCCACATTGATCGAATTTGCGGAAGACAGTACCACATGCGAATCGGAAGCCAAACGATTGGCAAGCTCACGATCACCGAAAATGCGTTTGACAGCGGACTGAGCGTCATCGAAATTGCCCTTCACCGCGCAGACATTCACATTCGAACCAGCCTGCGTGCTCATCTGCAGTTCCTGTACCTGGCTAACCTTGCCTTCCGGATAGAACACGGTGATGCCTGTGCCCTCGGCATCCGCGAAACCAGCGAGCGCCGCCTTGCCGGTGTCTCCGGAGGTGGCTGTCACGATCATGATTTTCTCGTTGCCGTCGCCGCCGGCCGGGGTGGTGCGTGCCATGAAACGCGGCAGGATCTGCAATGCGACATCTTTGAATGCGGAGGTCGGGCCGTTAAACAGTTCCATCACGTAGTCATCGCCGAGCGGCTTGACCGGGGTGATCTTTTCGTCGGACCATTGCGCGCCGTACGCTTCATCGATGCATGCCTTGAGTTCGGTTTCGGAGAAGTCGGGCAGCAGCACGCTCAGCACGTCGAATGCGATCTGCTGGTAGGACTTGCCTGCGAGAGATGCGACGTCTACGTGGGTTTCGCCCAGTGAGTCGGTTACGAACAGGCCGCCGTCGTCGGCGATGCCTTTGCGTATGGCTTGCTTGGAGGTGAGTGAATCGGTGGTGCTGCGAGTGCTGTGGAACGTGGTCACTGGATTTCCTTAGCAATAGAACGGACAATGAACGTCAAACAATATTGAGTGTAGCGTTATGGGCGGGAAGAAGCGTGTTTGGCGTCCGTGGAATGGGACGATGCGTGTTTATGGGTGGTGATTGTTTCCTGCTTGTTTCGTGATTGCTTCCATGTTTCGAAACGCCCTATTTCCTCATGCGATTTGTGCACGTACACTTCATCGTTAAGCCTGCACGTTCGTACGGGCAACGTATTTATCCTCCAAGCCAAGGAGAGCTCAATGACCGCATCGCCTCTCGCGCAAACTCCGAACGACATGTTCAACGCGCCTATCGCCGAAGCAGACCCCGAAATCGCCGAGGTACTCAACGCTGAGTTGTCTCGACAGCAGAACGGCTTGGAGATGATCGCCTCCGAAAACTTCGTGCCGCGTGCCGTGCTTCAGGCTCAGGGTTCCGTGCTGACCAACAAGTATGCCGAAGGCTATCCGGGACGCCGCTACTATGGTGGCTGCGAGCAGGTTGACAAGATCGAAACCATTGCCCGTGAGCGTGCCAAGAGCCTGTTTGGTGCCGAATACGTCAACGTGCAGCCTCACTCCGGCGCACAGGCCAATGCAGCCGTCTACCAGGCGCTCGTCAAGCCGGGCGACACCGTGCTCGGTCTTGCCCTCGACCATGGCGGACATCTCACCCACGGCATGAAAATCAACTTCTCCGGACGTTTCTACCATGCCGAAGCCTACGGAGTCAATCCTGAAACCTTCCGCATCGATCCTGAAATCATCCGCCAGCGCGCGCTTGAAACCCACCCGGCCATGATCATCGGCGGCTGGAGCGCCTACCCGCGTATCGAAGACTTCAAGGCCATGAAGGAAATCGCCGACGAAGTCGGAGCCAAGTTCTGGGTTGATATGGCACACTTCGCGGGCCTTGTCGCAGCCGGACTGCACCCGAGCCCGGTCCCGTACGCCGATGTCGTATCCTCCACGGCTCACAAGACTCTTGGCGGTCCGCGTTCCGGTTTCATTCTCGCCAAGCAGGACTATGCCAAGAAGCTCAACTCCGCGGTCTTCCCGGGTCAGCAGGGCGGTCCGCTCATGCACGTCATCGCAGGCAAGGCCGTCGCGTTCAAGGTCGCAGCCTCTCCGGAGTTCAAGGACCGCATGCAGCGCACCCTCGACGGTGCCAAGATCCTCGCCGAACGCCTCATGTCCGACGATGTCAAGAACAACGGCATCAGCGTCCTCACCGGCGGCACCGACGTCCACCTCGTCATGGTTGATCTGCGCAACAGCGAAATGGACGGCCAGCAGGGCGAAGACCTCCTCGCCCAGTGCGGCATCACCATCAACCGCAACACCGTTCCGTTCGATCCGCGTCCGGCAAGCGTGGCTTCCGGTCTGCGCATCGGCACCAGCGCCCTCGCCACCCGCGGCTTCGGCAACAAGGAATACGAAGAGGTCGCCGACATCATCGGAACCGCACTCGCAGCAGGCAAGGATGCCGACGTGGAAGCCCTCAGGGCTCGCGTCGACAAGCTCGCCGAAGACTTCCCGCTGTATCCGGGTCTCGATCAGATCCACTGATTCCATGTCGAATAACGGTTGATCGAGAACGGTTTCGGATATAAATCTCTGAGGACACGTGACGTGCGAAATCGCGCCCTGTTTCCGATGCTACGACGAAATAATGGTCGAAGCTACGGAACAAGGCGCGATTTCGCGCTAATCTAGGAAACTATGACGAACCCACAGACCCAATCCAACGCCATGGAGCCCGATGTGCTCAACGAGGTGTGCGCCAAAGCCGACGCCGCCCGAATCGCGCAAGCGCAACTTGCCCAAACCAACACGCAGCGTAAAAACGAACTTCTCAACGCCATCGCTGACGCACTCGACGCGCGCGCCAATGAAATCGCGGAAGCCAACGCCATCGACATGCAGAAATCCGCCGAACATGGCATGGACGCAGGCAAACTCGACCGGCTCAAATTTGACGTACCCCGCGTCAACGCAGCCGCACAAGGTGTGCGCCACGTAGCCACCCTACAGGATCCGATCGGTGAAATCGTGCGCGGATACCACCTCGACAACGGTCTGCGACTCGAACAAACCCGCGTGCCCATCGGCGTGCTCGGCATGATCTACGAAGCACGACCCAACGTCACCGTCGACGTCGCGTCACTCTGCATCAAATCAGGCAACGCGGCACTCCTCAGAGGAGGACACGCGGCCGAACGCACCAACGCAGCCACCCTCAACATCATCGCCGACGTATTGCACGAACACGGATATGATGCCGCACTCATCGCTTCCGTCGACGAATACGGGCGTCAAGGCGCCAACGCCATGATGCAGGCCCAAGGCCACATCGACCTGCTTATTCCACGAGGGGGAGCGGGCCTCATCCAAGCCGTCGTGCAAAACTCCAAAGTACCCGTCATCGAAACCGGAGCGGGCAACGTACACATCTACGTCGACCGAACCGGCGACCAAAACAAAGCCATCCCCATCATTCTCAACGCCAAAACGCAACGCGTCGGCGTCTGCAACGCCACTGAAAAACTCCTCGTGCACAGTGACATCGCCGAAGCGTTCCTTCCGCAAATCGCCACAGCGCTTGCCGCAGCCGACGTCGAAGTGCATGCCGACGAACAGGCCTACGAGATCATCGACAAAACCGGTATTGACGGGGTGAAACTGATACATGCCACTGAGGAAGACTGGGATACCGAGTATCTCGCGTTGAAGATCGGCGTCAAAGTGGTCGACTCACTCGACGAGGCCATCAGCCACATTAACCGCCACTCCACAGGGCATACCGAATCCATTATCGCCGAAGACTATTCGGCCATTGAGGAATTCACCTCACGCATCGACTCGGCGGTGGTGATGGTCAACGCGTCCACGCGTTTCACAGATGGGGGAGTGTTCGGCTTCGGCGCGGAACTTGGTATCTCCACGCAAAAAATGCATGCACGCGGGCCCATGGGACTACGCGAAATGACCACGACCAAGTGGATCGGCTACGGAACAGGCCAGGTACGGGCATGAACGAACACAACAATAATGACGGCCAGATGGAGGAAACAATGACTGACGCTAAGAACCCATGGAATGCGGATCTCAATGACCCCTATCTGGGATTGAAGCTCGCATCCGAACGATTAAGCATCGTACGATACGTGTTTCTCGTGCAGATCGAGGATGGCATCGCATCGGCGGCACAGCGTGCTTCACTCGAATACGCCGACGCGGTGCTGATCGGTTGGCCGGAAGTCGATGCCGAAGACGTGGTGGAACTCGACGAAGAGAAGCTTAAAAGCGTCGATGAGCAGATGCGGCTCATGGAACAGTACATCGCCAAATTCAGCGCCATGGAGCGCGAACAGGATATTGACGGCATGACCGATACGCTGATTCGCGTCACCGAACGTGTGGCGGAAGTGCGTCGCGCCTATCAGCCGGACTTCCCTCTGCCGACTTTCGCGGAGATCAGGCGCGTCGTGCAGGACGAGTGGGATGAGGATATGGGCAAAATCGACCCGGACAACGCATCGCCAACGGCAGACAGCATCGGCCGTGAGACCGCGGACGCCGATCAGGAACAAAAAAACGAGGATGCCTCATGACCGGCCCGAAACGCATGCGGCCCGAATCCGCCGAAGCCGATTCCGAACTTGCCATCAGCTATGTGGTGGAACCGGAACGGCGCATGTCCGACCTTTCCGTGGAATCAGCAGGTTCCGCGGTGGCCACAGGCCGACGTTCAGCACGCGGCAACTGGCATAGCAGGCCTCGCATCGGCATCATGGGCGGCACGTTCGACCCCATCCACAACGGCCACTTGGTGGCGGCCTCAGAAGTGTCGTGGGTGTACGACCTCGACGAAGTGATCTTCGTGCCGACGGGACGCCCCGTATTCAAACTCGACAAGAACGTCACCAACGCGGAAGACCGGTATCTCATGACGGTCATCGCCACCGCGTCCAATCCGAAATTCACCGTATCACGCGTGGACATCGACCGTCCGGGAGTCACCTATACCATCGACACGTTGCGAGACATCCGTGCGCAACATCCCGACGCGGAACTCTTCTTCATCACCGGAGCTGACGCGGTCGCGGAAATCATGCAATGGAAAGACGCCGACAAAATGTGGGATCTGGCCCACTTCGTGGCCGTGACCCGCCCCGGGTACTCATCGCCGGAAGGGGTGAAACTGCCGGAAGGCAAGGTCGATACGTTGGAAATACCGGCACTGGCGATTTCCTCGACCGATGTGCGGCGACGTGCGGAGCATGGGGAGCCTGTTTGGTACCTCGTACCGGACGGCGTGGTGCAATATATTGGCAAGCACGGACTGTACCGGTAAATTTCAGGTGAACACGCGCGGGTGAGACGGTCTGCGCAGATGGTTAATATGGGTCACGTCCACTTGACGCGAAAACAGACGTTTGGAGACATGGTGAGCGCAATCCTTGAAGGAAAGCCGGATAAAAACCTTATCCTTGTCACAGGCAGAACACATCCGAAACTGGCGGCGGAAGTCGCCGAACAACTTGGCATTGATGTTCTGGAAACCACAGCATACGACTTCGCCAACGGCGAAATGTACGTGCGCTACACCGAATCCGTGCGTGGCGCGGACGTGTTCGTACTGCAAAGCCACGCAGCCCCGATCAACCAATCGATTATGGAACAGCTCATCATGATTGATGCGCTCAAGCGTGCATCCGCGCGTTCCATCACCGCGGTCTGCCCACTGCTTGGCTACTCGCGCCAAGACAAGAAGCATCGCGGCCGCGAGCCCATTTCCTGCCGTCTCATGTTCGACCTGCTGAAGACCGCAGGTGCCGACCGCATCATGAGTGTCGACCTGCATGCGGCGCAGTCCCAAGGCTTCTTCGACGGTCCTGTCGACCACCTTATCGCTATGCCGGTGCTGGTCGACTACATTCGCGACCGTTTCTCCAACCAGCTTGACAATGTTGCCGTCGTCTCTCCGGATGCGGGCCGCATTCGTGTTGCGGAGCAGTGGGCGCAGCGTCTTGGCGGTGGTCCGCTCGCATTCGTCCACAAGACGCGTGACATCACCCGTCCGAACCAAGCGGTCGCCAACCGAGTCGTGGGCGATGTCGAAGGTAAGGACTGCGTGCTCGTCGACGATCTCATCGATACCGCCGGAACCATTGCCGGTGCATGCAGCGTGCTTAAGGATGCCGGTGCCAAGTCGGTGACTGTCGTCGCCACACATGGCGTGCTGTCTGGTCCCGCCGTCGAACGTTTGAAGAACAGCGGAGCCCGCGAAGTCGTGCTTACCGACACCGTGCCGATTCCTGAAGAGAAGCGTTGGGACGGTTTGACCGTGCTGTCGATCGCGCCGCTGCTGGCCAGCGCCATCCGTGCTGTGTTCGAAGACGGCTCTGTGGCTGAGTTGTTCGACACATATCCGGAGCATCACGGACAGGGCTTCTTGTTCGCCTGATGACGCGTTGCGCGGGCATGCTTAGCGTACGTTCCGCATGTTTGTGGGGTAACTCCCATATCAGTGAAGCGAGTACCGTTGTTTAAGGTGCGCATAACACTTTTTGTGCACCTTAAACAGCGTTTTTTATTAGTGCGACACGTCGAGACACGCGGTGTTGGCGACATGTGGCATAATAGACACTTGGCGGTAACCGCAAGGTTTTCCGCCATTCCCCCATGGTGTAATGGCAGCACACGGGTCTTTGGAACCCTTTGTCTTGGTTCGAGTCCAGGTGGGGGAGCCTGAAACGGGTCCTCGCGGAGAAGCGGGGACCCAAATTCATTTGGTCCGCATCCATCAATGGCATGACGAACGCGCGCGGACCGACCGCGCCATGTGACCTGCGCTCGTCGTCGTCCGGCTTACGCAGGTAACGCGCACCGGCCGGAGCGGAAAGCTCACGACGGGAAATATCAACTGGAACATTATGTTCCAGTTGATATTCCGAGCTGCCACTGATTGCATCCAAGGTAGAAGAAGTTATTAAATTCTCTACTGGTTCATGGAAGAATGCGGCTGCATTCGCTATGTCAGCAACTGTCCACTCTGATTTCCGGTTTATTTTGGCACTCAAACCCGCTTGCGTTTGTAATAGCGCTTCAGCAAGAGTGGTTTGCTTGACGTTATAAAGGGCAAGTCGAACCCTGATGTTCTTGGTGACTATTTCTTGTAGTCGTTCAGATGCTTCTGTCTTTATTGAATGCTTGGCCATATATTTATTATGACACGCCATATTTGAAAAAATATAAGCATGGCTTATACTCATAAATATGATTTATAAAAACACTGATAAACTTATCACAGCAAGAAGGGTTGCTGGGCTTTTGGCGGAAACCAAAATGTCTCAGGAACGTTATGCAAAGATGCTGCATCTTTCACAGCCGGCAATTTCTGGGAAGTTGTCGGGCACGGTGAAGTTCACTGCGAATGACATTTGGAAGACGGCAGTGATATTCGGAGTCTCTACAGATTATTTGTATGGGCTTACCGACATACGTACGAGAGATATGACACCTGTATAAAACATGTAGAGTCCGTGGACGAATTGCAGTTCGCATCCGGGCGGCGGATGAAACCATCCAGCATTTCCCAAACCAATAACAGAAAAGAGACAGAACGACAGACCGGCATACGCACCGTCAACCGCGGTGAGCCCGATAGCCATTCACCACGGCAACCACGGAACGTATGAACCGGCAGGAACCACCATCATCGAACAACACAGTCGACAACAAACGACCAAGCAGGTCGTCGTCCGAAAGTTCCAAATCCGAAAGACCGAAACGACGGAAGTCGTGACCCGGATGAAGCGCATCCAACGCTCCAAGCCAATAGTCATAAGCCACCACGACTCGATCCAATGGAACGGAACCGTCAAGACTGCAATCTTCGAAGGACACGGCCGCAAGAGCGATCTCCAACACGGAGACCTCATGCTCCAACAAGAACTTGAAATCCGACATAGTGGAACCGAACACAAGGGATTCATCTCTTGTCATGTTCCATTCCAATCTTTCGCCGGGCTTCATACCAACCACTCAACGATGGGTCGATATCGAACAAATAATAATGCCCGCACATGAGTTGCAGCTCACGTACGGGCGGCGAGTCAATCCCATCCAGCATTTCCCATTTTACCAAGGTTCCACGGTCACCAGCCAAGGAACCAATCACAGAAAGAAGAGATCACAATGAATGATTTCAACGAAACCAGCAATGCAATCAATTCCATCTTTGAGGAAAGGACCAGCTCAATGTCTGATTATTCCACATCCACCACACCGAATGAAACCCAATATCAGGAAAACACGCCGACAATCACCCCCGAAATCGTGGACGCCGAAGTCCTGGATGACATCGATGATGCCGACCTGGTCGAGACCAACCCGGTTGCCGCTCTCGCCGGAAACTTCCAAGATGATGAGCGGACAGCGCATCCTCTTGCTCCGGGTGAGACCAATTACACCGAGCAGGAGGCTCGTCAGGCCACCGAAGACATCAAAATCAAGATTCTGCATGCTTCCGAAGCCCAATACGATTTGGTGCACGCGGTGGAAAAAGCTTTTGACGGCCATATCTGGGTCGCGCTCGGATATCCGGAGGGCATGAAGGGTTGGATCCAGTATTGCGCGGACAACTTCGCCGCCGAGAAGATCCGTGTGACCGGCCAGCAGCGTACCGACCTGATCACAGGCTTCACCCCAGGTAAAATCACCAACCGTGGCATCGCCGCTCTGCTCGGTGTCAGTCACACGACTGTTAACCGTGTCAGAGGCCAAGCCGGTATCGCTCCCGCGGAAGGCAGGACGCGCAGCGCAGACGGCAAACTCCGTCACGTTGACACCGTCAGCATGTCCAGTGAGGAACGCCGCAAGAAGATCGTGGAGCTCTCCGAGGAAGGCGCCAAGCAGACCGACATCGCCGAAATGCTCGACGTGTCCCAATCCACCGTGTCCGACACCTTACGCAAGGACAAGATGCGTCGCATCAGCGAAGGCCTCGAACCCGCGGTCGTCGACAACACCGAATTCGATCAGGCATCCGACGACCAGCCGTTGGATCTTGACATGGGCAACGCGGACGCCAAGATCCGTAGTTACATCGACGCGTTCGGCGTCACGGTAACGCAGGCGAACGACGGCATCGAAGGCATCGTGCGCCAGCTTGAGAGCGATTACTGGAAGCCGGGTTCCAGCGTCGTGGACGAAATCATCGGCAACAACGCTTCGATGATTTTCGACATCATCAGCAACACGGGCAAGATGCTCCGTCTGCTGAACATCGACCTCGACAGCGTGTTCGATGGCGTGGACGATGACGATCCCGACAACGATTGGAGCCGTTTCGTCGATGGTTGCGAAGAGCTCGGCAAGGTCTGCGAGGAAGTCGTGGGCTGACCTTGCCCCGCACGTGTCGGAGTGGATAGGGGCATGGATCCACTCCGACGCCACGTTTCATTGAATCTTCCCGGGATGCCGCAGTCCCGGGATCGAATCGAATACTGGTTTTTGGAGAAGAAAAGACTGAATCATGAAATACACCAAGGATGAAGAGGAAAAGGCCGAAAGGTCCAGCGTCAAAATGTGGCCCGGTATCACCGCCGGCATCATCATCGGCCTGATCGCGTTCGTGTTGAGCTTCGACGCCTTGCGTCTCGTGTTCGTCTCATGCGGCATCAACCCCTGGCTGAGCTGGGGCGGTCCCGTGTGCGTGGACGGCACGATCCTCCTGTGCACGTGGGCCACGTGGGGATTCAAGAAGGGACGTATCCGCGGATCCGCATACCCGTGGGTGGGACTCGTCCTGTTCAGCGGTTTTTCCATCGCGGGAAACGCGTTGCACGCGATGATCAACACCGGGTTCCGACTGCCGTCATGGGTGCCGCCGGTCATCATGAGCATTCCACCTGTCGCGCTCCTGTACGCGACCCACTTGATCGTCATCATCGCCGGGGACCGGCTCGACAAGATCAACACCGCCACTGACGCCACACGAGTGCCGGAAGCCGCACCGCGGGAGACCCGCGTGCCGGTTGAGCCCGTGAAAGCCCAGCCTGTGCAGCCCGCGCCCGTTCCCATGCCTACGCCGGTTGCCGAAACCAAACCCGCGGCTGAGACCGAGCCGATGATTCCCGACCTGTTCGACTTCCAGACGATCGTGCCCGACATGGAGGACGATGCTGACCCAAAAGCCGAAGAGGCTGAAGCGCCCGTCGCCGACGCCTCCACTCCGACCATCACGACCTCCGACTCCAACGTTCCACAGCCGGTGATGGAATCCCACGTTACCATTCCAACCCTGGTCGCGGCCTCCACGGTCATCCCGGACCTTCCAACGGAAACCACGCCGGAACCGGAAGCGGAACCAGTCGAGGACACTACTCCATCGGAGATGCCGGTCACAGCCGTGGGAACGGAAGAGGAAAAGGAGCCGACGGACGCTCAGACTGAAACGGAAGCCGGAAACGAACCGGCTACGGACGATGCCGTCAAGACCAAGCCTAAGAAGACGCGTCGGAACAAGGCCGGCGCCGATGACGAGGAATGGCTCGCATGGCTCGACGAATTCAAAGCCCAGAACGAGACTCCGACCTCGACGAAGGCGGTGGAGGCTGGATTGGCTTCGAGCAGTAGCACCGCCAAAAGGTATCTCGCACGTATCAGGAAAGAGCATCCGGAAAGGTTCTGAACATGGAACACCACAGCATGAGCGCCGGTGAATTCAAGGACCGGTACGGCGTCACCCCGCAGGAGGTGCAGGACGCTTTGGACGAGAACCGTCGCAGGGTCGCGCGCAAGCTTTCCGAATGGGGATACGGTTGGGCGGTGGACGAGGTCATGTGCGATGTGGCCGTGGAACTGCTCAAGGGCGGTCTGCGCCGGTGGGCGTCCTATGAGGACCGGAAGGCGCTGGGCGCTTTCGTGAACACTCTGCTCGGCAATCGTCTGGGTGAATGGATGCGGACGGAACGTCCCAAATATCGTGGCGGCATGACCCATGCTCCCCAGACCCGCCGCAAGCGGTCCGCCCACACGTCGTCGCAGGGCGAGTCGTTGGACGCGGACGAGGCAAGGAGTCTGATCCGCAGGGAGGATCATGCGGCATCGGAGGGACGCCTGTGTGAGGAGAACGACGTGTTCGGCGATCCGGATTCCAATGTTCTCGCCGCTCCCGCGGGCGACAGGTCCAGCTATCAGGAATGGCTTACCGGCGGAGACCAGCCACAGGGGCTGGCGAGCGACGAATACAAGGACGACATGAAATATTTGGAGAACGAATGCGTGCGACAGGATCGGGATGGTCGGACATTGTGGCGGATGCTGGTACGCCAATGCCTCACCGTGACACGTGGCGCCGACGCATTGCGCGGTGACATCCGTCGTTTTTTGGAGAACTCGCATCGCGGCCGCAACCCACGAATCGAGGATTACCCGTACATCCTTGCCGCCATCAACAAATACAAGACGGGAAACAAGACGGGCAGGAGGACAAGATGATCCTTCATCGGCTGTTACCGGATCCCGGTGACGTGGAGATAAGACCGGGACGGTTCTGTTTTCTCTCTCCAACGCCGTTCCGGTCCATGACGGCCGCAACGCGTCGTCTATCGATGATGACGGACACGTGTGGTCGGCACCCCCTCAAGACTTTGGAAAACCTAAACATTTTGGAAGCAAGGAGCCGTAATGAAGACCGTTGAATGGGCTTGGAACTCTGATCCCGACACGCCGGACGAGAAACTCGTGCTGATCGCCATGACGAGGGACACGTATCGGACCCCATTGGTGGCTTTGGCCATCGTGGGTTCCCGCGTGTTGCGGCATGCTGTGTGCGATATGACTCCGGCCGAGCTTGACGTGGTCCTCGCGAGCCTGGAACGTCAGGGATACATCACGCCGTACGAGGATACGGACGGTCCGGTCGGACGCCGGATCGGCATCCTGAACCGTGAGCACGCGCAGGAAGGCCCGTGGAAGGCATGGCGTCTCAACATCGACGGCAAGGAGACGGGACGATGAGCGTCAGAGCGATCTCATGGGCGTATGGCCAGAGTCTTGGTTCCGCATCGCAAAAGGCAGTGCTGCTCCATCTCGCATATCTGGCCCGTGAAGAGGACAACTGCGCGTGGCCGCACGTAACGCGTATCCAGGCAGAGACCGAATTAAGCGAACGTACCGTACGCAAGGCATTGAAAGCACTGCAGGACAAGGGACTGATCGCATTGGGAGACCAGAACCTCGCCGCAGTTCACGGCAACGGCGACATCGTGCCGGCGAACCGTCGACCCAAGGTCTGGATCCTGCGATTGGACCATAGCGGAAAGGCTGACAGATCATGACGGTAGTAACCATGGTATGGGTCCAGGAACACGTGCACGAGGTACGCAATGCGACCAAAGCGGTCTTGTCATATCTCGCATTCAAAGCTCGTTACGACGACGGGACGGCCGCATGGCCGGCGATAGGCACCATCGCTGGAGCATGCGGGTTGAGCGAGAAGACCGTGCAACGCAGCATCGACCAGCTTCTCGACCTCGGACTGATCGAACCCGGACAGCAGAACTTCAGCGCCATCAACCCGAAGACCGGCGAACCGGTCAGGAGAAACTACCAGACCATCGTATGGAACGTGATCTGCAAGGAATCGAACCTGCCGACCGAACCATGCGAGGACCCGTCCGCATCCAAAGTCAGAGCCGCCATGAAACGCGCGGAAAGAGCGAAAGCCAAAATGTCGCCCCTGAACCAAACGGACCAGAACGACGGTGAAAGCTCGGACAAAATGTCCGGAACGGCGGACAAGAAACAAACAAAAAGAGCGAAAGCCAAAATGTCGCCCCTGAAGAATGGCGGAAACAAGCCGATTCTCACAGATTCTGACAAAATGTCGCCCCTGGAATCACAGGACGGGACGAACGATGTGGTCGAGGACAAAATGTCCGAAAAACTGGACAAAATGTCGCCCCTGAACCAAACGGACCAGAACGACGGTGAAAGCTCGGACAAAATGTCCGGAACGGCGGACAAGAAACAAACAAAAAGAGCGAAAGCCAAAATGTCGCCCCTGAAGAATGGCGGAAACAAGCCGATTCTCACAGATTCTGACAAAATGTCGCCCCTGGAATCACAGGACGGGACGAACGATGTGGTCGAGGACAAAATGTCCGAAAAACTGGACAAAATGTCGCCCAATAATACATTGAAATACAATTACCCCTCTCTCCCTACGGGAGAGCTCCCCGCAAGCGGGAAGCGCCCCACCGGGGAGGACGGGAAAAATGAGACGGGACGATCCTCCGAAGCCGTGACCGTGATGGACCATCTCACGGCCATCCGCTCCAAGCTGTCGCTGACGACCTCAACGCCGACCAAACGTGACCACGCCAAAATCGGGAACCTCGTCAGCCGGGTCGCCAAGGCCCACGACGCCGACCGCGCGGTAGCCGTGGCGCTCATCCTCGCGGTCATCGACTGGCTGCCCGCGAACACGTACTGGCTCCGTCGCATCGACTCCGCCCGCCGACTGGCCGACAACTGGGATCAGATCGCCAACGACTGGACCGTCAGCCAACTCGAAAACCAACGCGAACGCGACACGGAAGCCCGGACCCGCGGCCGCAAGCCCATCTCCAAGCCCACACCCATACCGGACCACCACTCGGAACGCCACGTGCACACGCTCATGTGCGAACACGTCCTGAACGACATGAAGCCACACGAGGCGGAATACGACCACGAGGGAAGCCTGCGATCCGGGCATCCATCCGAATGGCAGCTCGCATGCATGCGCCACGCGGCCGAACTCAACCAGCGTGACGGACTCGACAAGGCCGCCTGAGAGGATCTTCCAATGATCGACGCCGAATTCACAGACGGTATCCATCACCGGTTCAATACCGAAACACGACTCGAATATCCACGTCCAAACCAAAAACGGTAGTCGTAAAACCAGTAGAACGAAAGGAAAACACGATGAACGGGAAACGAGAGAAAACCAACGCGCACGGTGCAGGACGCATCCTGTCCTACGAACCGTTGAAAGTGCACTGCGACGCGTGCGACCAGGATTTCAACTCATGGGAATCGTTCGGCAGACATGTGGACGAGATCGTCGACAAACCCGCCGACACCAGACGCGAGGCCGTCATGGACGTCCTCGCCGACCATCTGGGAGACATCGGCATGGAGGACGGGTGGGACGATCCACAAGTCACACCCGACGGGTCCATCAAATGCGGATGTCTCATCGAATTCCCGGACATCACCGCATGGCGCGCGCACCTCGCCCAAGCCATCATCGACAACATTGACGCCAGCAAGGAAGCCTACGAAGCCCTGAACCGCGTGGACGTGGAAGCCATGCGCGAGGCCGGCGAGATGAACGACGAGCCCATGGGGCAGGACTGGCGGATCCGCCACGACCGTCTCCTGGCCGCCTCGCCGATCGTCCTGGACGCGGCGGAAAACCGCGACGGGGATGGCTCTGACATGACATGCGCTCCATCCAATCCGACAGCTGGAACAACAGGAAACATGTCCGAATAATCCGACCGGTTCCTGGCCGATGACGAGGACATATGCTGCCATGATGATTGACTCCGAAGCCAAAACGCTTTAGCCCTCCGTCGTACATGCTTGCATCGCCGACAGCATTGAAAGATTACTTATTCGCCGACTCGGAAGCAGAATATCAACTGGAACATAATGTTCCAGTTGATATTTCCCGTCGTGAGCTTTCCGCTCCGGCCGGTGCGCGTTACCTGCGTAAGCCGGACGACGACGAGCGCAGGTCACATGGCGCGGTCGGTCCGCGCGCGTTCGTCATGCCATTGATGGATGCGGACCAAATGAATTTGGGTCCCCGCTTCTCCGCGAGGACCCGTTTCAGGCTCCCCAGCACCTGGACTCGAAAGATCTCATGCTGCTTATGTTGCTTCTTTGGTGGATGTCACTAGCTCCCAAGACGAATGAAGTACCAGGAAAGACCATATAACAGAACGCTTTTGCATCCTGGTTAAACCGGAAGGGAACGGACGAAGATGTCTGACCAAGTTCCTTTCCGGTTTTTCTGTTCTAGATGCCGTTTCAGGTGCATGTTAAGGTTCCCAAAAAAACGCCATGCATATAGGTCTGACCGGTTTTGCCGAATCAACTGTCATGCGCTATCTTTTTTGCATCGAGGGGGCTTCGTCTCCCGGAGATGCATATGCTCTTTCAATGGCGGCGACGCTCGTGCCCTCATTGCCTTGCAATCCTCCCCGAATCGGGCGTCCCTGCCGACGCTGACGCGTGGAAGGACCTGATATGACGGACCCAGATCTGGAAGTCACAAGGATAAGAAGATTCGGAACGATCGTTGCGCGGAAACGATCCGACGGGTCGATCAGCGCATGGCTTGCACGCTATTCGTCACCCGTGGATGGACGTCGGGTGCAACGGTCATTTGAAAGTGTGCGGGATGCTGAGTCATGGCTCGCCGGCGAACATGAGCTGGTCGAAATGCACCGTCGTGGTTTAAAACAGTGGGTTCATCCGACCGACAGGGATCGTCGGGAAAAAGCGGGATCGATGACATTCGACGAACTTGCCGACTGGTATGTGGATACGCATCGAAAACCGGACGGCACCGCGCTGCGTGGCGCGGCGAGACGTAATCTGCGGACGGACGTGGGTCATTTAAAGGACGTGTTCGGCGGCATGACGGTCAAGCAAATCACTCCGGACGTGATTTCCAAATGGTACTTCGGCGAGCATGAGGAAGGCGAGTGGGTGTTCCCCCGCATGTGCCAGAGACTGAAAGCCATCATGAATCTCGCATGCTCGGACAAGTTCGGTACAGGAATGCCATTGCTGGCGTCGAATCCGTTCACCCTACCGATTCCACCTGATCCGGAACCCAAATCGTGGGAGGTGCCGCCATTGACGGGCACGCAACTGGCCGCCCTATACGAGTCGATGCCGGAATACGACCGGCTAAGTGTCCTCTTGGCCGCATGGGCCGGTGGCATGAGAATCGGCGAGGCATGCGCGTTGCGCGTATCCGATTTCAATCTTGAAGCCCGAACCATGATGGTGAATCATTCGGTCTGCCGTGGGGAACACGATCTGGGAGAATTAAGATTAGGGCCGACCAAGTCGAAGCATTCCAAACGCGTGTGCCCGTTGCCTGACCTGCTGGTGCCATTGGTCCGCGAGCATATCGCCAATCGAAAAGACGAATCCAGCCCGTATTTATTCCAGTCCCGTCGGGGAAAGGGACCACTCGCCCCGACGACCCTGGGCAATCATTTCCGTCAAGCGCGCGAACAGGCGGGATGCACGACAGCGACGTTCCGTACGTTGCGTGTCACTCATGCGACCCTGCTCATGCAGAACGGCGGCACGATCCGTGAAACGATGGACAACATCGGAGACTCCACCCAGGAGGTCGTGATGCGTCATTACACAAGGACGGTGCAGGAACATCAACGCCAGGTAGTGAATCGCATGGCAGTGGGTATGACATCGGAAAGCAAGACCCTGCAGCATATCCTCGGCGTGCAATACGCCGTTCCGACTCCGGTTCCGGAGGCCCGACTGTTGGATCTGGACGCGAAACTCTCCCTGATCATCAAAGCCCTACAACAGATAAGTGTGAACGACTAATAACAAACAATTTCAGCGTGACCAACATGAAACCGTAATCCACGCAACAGGAGGATAGGCAAATGACGGACACGATCATGCTCGAAGCGCCCGCAAGAGGAGGGAGGATATCGGACCTAGCGGACGGTCAAGGAAGAATCCTACGACTACACGACATCACGGCATCATCCCTCGGCCACACCTCCCATGCCAACCCGGACCGCAAGCCCATCAACGTGGCCAACCAAACCGAAAGCCCAACGCGTACAGGCGGGAGAGTCACGATCGAACGGAAGCCCGATGAAGGTGACGGGCCGGCCGTGATCCACCGCCTCAACGACGAGCGTGACCAACGGTGGCAAAACCTGATAGCCGGCTTTCTCGTTCATGCGAGCCGCGGCGTCGTTCGTCACGACGGACAACACGAGTACACAGCCGTGCTGTGCGGCCCACAAGCCGCAATGCCGTTTGATCTCGGCACCGACCCCCATACGCCGACACTCGGGCGACACCGCGATCCCTTGGACCATGGCGGTCCTTACGGCAAGGAACTCTGCTGCATCACCGTGCCCGGCAGCGGCATAATATGCGGAATCCTCCAGGTCTGGCATGACGAACGCGCCTCCTACAAGGCGGTCCTCGGCCCACGCCCCTATAAGCGTCGGCCGGAACAGGTCATCCGGATTGGGCAACGGTTTTGGCAATTGTTGATTCCGGCATTCTCCGATCTGTTCGGTGAGCAGATTCCAGATCATATCCACCTGCATCTGGTCATCCGCGACAGTGAAGCGCAACGTACCATCCGATTCATCCGACCCGACGGACGAAACGACAGGGAGCTTGTCCGAATCATCCGACCGACCCTTGGAGATGCCACGGAACAGATTCTGCAATCCTTCGAACAATCCCACGGAAAACCTCCTATTTCCAAGACGAACGCTTTCACCATACCAGCCGATATCGGGAATGAGCATGAGCCAGCAGAACGAGAAAAGCAAGCAGATGGAAAACCAGAACAAGCCTAATAGACGATCGACATCACGACATCATGGCACGCATCCCCATGGATCTACGGGCCCGATACCAGTGATATCCACCCTCGGCCCTCGGCGAAAGAAGGACGAACCAATATGAAAATGCGAACGGATGTCCTCTGGGAACCGGACAAAACCGACGAACATGACCGACTGCTGTCGCGTTTTGAAGACGACATAATCGGCCTGCGCGCACGGACGGTCAGCCCATGCGAGATGGCCATCCATTCGTGATTTCATGTACCGATAACAATCAACGCATGCGTGACCGGATTAGGAGAAAAACCAAAGCCAGGCAAGGAGCGCACAAATGAATCCGGATCCGAACGCATACCGTCCAAGCAGCCTCGACCTCGAAGACGCGGCCCGCATGAAAAGCGAAAGCGAACTGGAATCGACCCAGGCGCACACGATGAGAAACAACCGCGACCTGGAAGCGGTCATGGCCATGGCCTGCCTCGTCATAACCCTGTCGATGGTGGAAAGCACTCTGTTCCTCGCCATCATCCCGTTCTCGACCGCAATCGCGCTCCTATGCGCCGCAGGACGCGAGCAGGCACGCGCGGTGAAGACGATGCGCGAATACCACGAGACCGTCTCCATCCTCGAAAACGAACTCGATGCCAACGACTACCAGAACATCATGGGACGCCCGCACCCATGGAAGATTCTCTGACGAACGTTACCCCCGATATCGCAATGGGGACATGTGGAATCAATGAAGGAAACCGACGGGGGAAACAATAAAAGAACAGACTCGCACACTTTCCCCCGAAGGTGTTCCTCCCCCAAAACCCTTTTCGGGAAACCGATCCCCAAAAGGACGAGGACCGATGAGGAACGGACGAAAACCACGCATGACGCTCCAGACCCTCGCGACCATCGCGATGAACCTGTTCACCATCTGCTGCGCCTGCTACATCATGACCATCATCTGGTCACGGATCGACCCGCGGGCCACGTTCATCAGCCGGCATACAGGAGTCGTATGCGGCATCATGGCGATAACCCTCGTCCCCATCCTCCTCACGACAATCTACACGACCATCATCCCAATGAAAGGAAGGGGAAGACATGGGAGCGACAATCCTGCAACAGGCGGTAAAATTCGCGGCCAGACTCGACAGGACGGCGCAGATGGCGGACATGTTCGCCGACGGACTGCACGGCATGACGGCCGCGTCCGACGCGCTGAAAAAGGTCATGGACGAGTTCGGCATGCCCATGCAAGACGATCCCGACATCGAACCCATCGGCCACGACGAGGCCTGCGATACAGCGGAAACCCTATACCATGAACTCCTCAAACACGTGTCAAGCGGACGCATGACGCTCAGATTCGCCCAGACCATGAACCGCGCGTGGGCGGAACTCACCGTCAGCGATGGATTGACGGAAGCGCGGCGATGAGACACGCGACGGAATGCGGCGAACGAGACGTCATGCGATTCGTGGGGGAGACGGCCGGATGCCTGGTCGAAAAGGACATCGAATTGAGGGGCGCGGTCGAGGACCTGGACCGAAGAATCGAGGAGATCCGCCTCCAGATCGTCATGCTGAGCGGGAAAAAGGAAGGAAGGGACCGGTGAACGACGGATTGTTCTCCATGGAAGAGAAAAGAGAGGGAAACGACGGGAAGGCCATGGTGAGCTTCATGGTGCCGGCCGCGCTCAAGAACGAGCTCCAGGAGCGCGCCAGACAGTTGCACACCACGGCGACACGACTCATGGCCGAAGCCATCCAACTCAGGCTCAGGAAAAACGACGGCGCCAACGACATGGACAGGATCGGCGCCGACGAATTCGTCAAAGGCAACGCCATCAGGACATTGATCGCGGCGCGCCTCACCGACGAGTCGCCGGCGCAGGCATGGGTCATCGCGTACCGGGCGGGATGGAACGACGCGTTGGACTTCTGCATCCAAGCGGAACAGGCACTCGACAAGGAGGAAGACGAATGAGCGAGGAAGAACGCATATGGGCCGACACGCTGGCCGACGCGGTGGAACCGGCCAACGAATACGCCCGCCGGATAAGGAGGAAATACATGGTGTCGGACCGGAACGACCGGTACGGCATCGACCACACATTGAATATCATCGGCCAGGCGTTCCTGGCCGGCGTGGAATACCAAGCCGGCCAGAGACCATGACGGCGAGCGGAGACACGACGATAGGGGAGGCCGACGCGGCCCTCCGATCGGAAAGCGCGCTCCTGGACGAGCGGCTGCCCGTTAGATGGGACGGTGAGATCATCCACTGGACGGACCGTTGGACCGACATTGGAGACATGCTGTTCCTCTGCGGGAACAACCGTCTGAGAACCCTCCAGGCATGCCCCGGCACAGACAGTCGACGTCGATGGAACCAGCGCCGGCCCCACCTATGGAAGCCATGGAGCATCACAGGCCGCACGACCCGAAGCCGGTTATGCCTGATGCGTTGCGGCGTGTGCGGACTGACCATCGTGGAAGAGCACCCGTTTGACGGAAGCGAGGAGAAGACCTGGCAGTTGGACGAACCCGATTACGGGCCGGACGGCAGCCACGTCATCATCCAAGGAGAACTCGACATCTGACCCCTGACGCATATGCGCACGGCCGGCAAAAAGGACGGAACAATGAAAAAAATGAAGGCAAGGCCACGCAACAAGCCATTCGACGCCAAGGAACGCCAATACCTGTGCGGTCTAGACGCCGTCGACGCGTGCACCGAGAAACGTATCACATGGAACCAAGCGTTCATCGCATACGCGATAAAGGAACTTGTGCGAGGATGCGCTCCAAGCGACATCTTCCGCCGGGCTGGATGCGGTCCGGAAGTCATCGGCAGCAAACGCATCGAGCGATGCGCCGCACGATGGCGCAAGAAACTTGAAAAACAACAGGAACAGGAGAAGCTTGATGAACAGGAATCATGACCCCATCGTCAAAGCGACCGTCATCATCGTGGCCTGCATCGTCGCGACGATCATGATCTGCGTGGAATGTGCGCTGCTGCCACGATACGGGTGGTTGTGGCTCGTCCTGCTGGGCCTGGTCGCCACTGCCATCATCTTCTGCGTGGTGACGATCGTCCTCGCATGGAGGCACGGAAAAGGAGGAAGACGATGAGCGACGGGACCAGATGCTGGTTCGGAGCCGTGACGGGGCGCACCGTGCCCATGGCGCGCATGGCCGTCGCCGGCATGCGGACGACCCGACTGTCCGACGAGGACATCGGAGCGGAATACTTCCTCGACCGGCACGCGGAACCGGACCCCGGCCTGGTCGCCGACGTCTGCAAGGCCATGGCAGCAGCGTTGAGAAGCCTTGGAGAAGAATACGGCGATACCATTCCGATCCTACCGGAAGCCATGTGGATCGAAGCGATGGGATACGACGACAGGCCCGACAGCGACGACTGCATCATCGCCGTAGACTTGGGCACCGGTGACTTCTGCTACGACCGGATTCTGGCTGAAAATCCACAGGCCCGTGCCGGCGCCGTGATCTGCCTTGACAAGATATCCGAATTCATCAGGACCAGAACCTCCGTTGACGGGATGGGACAATGAACAGGCCGGGAAAAGCAACACGATCACACGGCAAGCCATCAGACGATGACGATGAGACCACTGGTCTCGGATTGCCCGTTTCACTCAAAAGACAAATCGAATCGTATGCGGTGATGCATCACATGACGCCAACCCAGGTCCTCGCGGAAGGCATGAAACTACTCTTGAAACAGGAAGCGTTGCAACAGGGCAGAATGAACCGGGCCAAACCGAAGGCAAGGCCATGCAACAAGCCATTCGATGCTGAGGAACGCCAATACCTGTGTGGTCTCGACGCCGTTGACGAGTGCGGTGAGAAACGGATCACCTGGAACAGGTATTTCATCCGCTATGTGGAATACGAGCTCGAGTTGGGTGCCCGGCCGGTGGACGTGTTCAGAAGCGCGGGCGTCGGTCCGGAAGTCATCGGACGCAAACGCATCGAACGGTGCGTGAGCCGATGGCGCAGGCAAGCGGCGAAGGAAAGGAATGAACAATGAACGGAGAACAGACCATGGAAGACAAGATCGAATACAAATCGAAAACAGGACACTTCTGGATCGGTCTACGGAACGGCAGGGACTTTCCCCTGAACCGCAACGTCTACGCCATGGCAAGATCGCAGGAATACCGGCCAGGGCTTCGCAATGGAAGCATCTTCACGGAATTCTTCGTGGCGAAAAACCCTGAAATCGTCCGATGTTCCTGCCATTCGATGGAATCGGTGGTGAAAAAGCTGCATTTCCCGGACGGTACCACGCCTGGTTTAATGCCGGCCACTGGGTGGAGTTCATGGGAATCGGTGAGAAACCGGAGCCGGCGACGATAGTCGTCGATGCCGGGAACGACGACTACAGGATCGCCCTCGACCTTGATGCGGGAAACTGCTACTACCAGTTCAGGGACCTTGACGAGGCGACGGGCGCGATATGGTTCCTTAGCCAGTTCATTGAAACCGTCAACCAAAGGAAAGAGTACCGTCTGGAGCTCGCACACTGAACGAGTTGCCATCAGGCCGGATAGCCGATCAGCTCACGGTCAGTCCAATCGATGAGCTCCGGCGTAATCCGATCCACGTCCAACAGCCACACCTCGTTCCGGCGGGGGTTGAAGAAACCCAACCGCCGGATCGACTGGTATTCAGGGTGGACGGAATGCAATCCCATCCGCCAATAGATGAGCAGTTGAAGCGTGTACCGGTGATTCGGAGGATAACCACTCACCTTGAAATCCCACAACGTGTCCCCGGTGAGGAAATCACCGGACCCGCTCGTGATCCGGTCCGTATAGCCTCCCTCGAAATCGAATCCCTCCCATACCACCGGACCATACTCGTCGAGGAACACGCGGGACCTGGCGACCATACGCGTGAGATTGAAATACGTCGCCGCATCCGGAACCATCCGCCGCGGCTTCCAATACTGCGGTCCACGACGCGCGGCCGCGTCGAAATCAAGCAGCAGGCACGCAGCACGAGCCGAAGGAAAAGCGAAATCCACCATTCTGGACAGCAACGATTCCGCATACTCACCCTGGCCGACCAGACGGGCGCCCAACAGGGGAATGCGGAACGCGACCCTTTTGGGCACGCCCATCGCGATTCGCGTCATGTAATCCACGTACAGGCCGGCAAGGTCCGGAGCGACCGTCTCCATGGAACGCGGATGCAACGCCATCCGATCAGGCAAAGGCGTCCGGCCGAACAAGGACAGGGGCAATAATCCTTCCGGCGGCTGGCCGACCATGCGGATGCGGGTGGTCACGGCCATCGGATCGCGCCGGCGGCGCAACTCATCTATACGCGCGGCGTCCGCCTCCAACACGGCGGCGGGACGCAGATCCATGCCCGTGGACCCGTCGAACCGATAGCAACGTGGCAAGACCGAACCTCCAATCCCCGAATAATCACGTGCATGGCATGAGGAAAGGACGGATACAACGAAAGGGAAACCAGTGAATCGGTCGATTTTGCAGCATTCCCAGCCGAATCGACCAGGAAATTCCCGCAAACCAAATATAAGCCGAATTGGCTCGACTAGCCTCGAAAATGAAATGATTTTCCAACATCAGAAAGGAGCTTTTTCACAATGTCCGGTGATGTAAAAGCAAACACCTTGCCGAAATGGAGCTATATCCTATTGGCGGTCCTCCTGGTCCCGTTTGACGTCGGTCTTATCTGGGCCATCGTTTCGAAGGACAATGTTCCGGATACGGTGACGATGATCGCGTCCGTATGTTTTTTCACGGCAATCGCGTTTATCGTACATCTCGCTTGGCCGAGACGCAGCATGTGGCTCGGCCATCTGGCCGCATTCGTCCTGTTTTTCATATTGTTCCTCTTCCTTCACGCGTACGGCGAAACCGAAGCGGGAGCCTTCGCGTTCGTCATGGCGTTCATGAGCCTGTTGACGCTGGCTCTAATGGCCAATCTGGCATACAAAGACGAAGGTTGGGGGGAAGGAATGCTCGACAGCGAAAAAGCGTTTCGTCTTGGACGGCCGCTCCTCATGTTTTACAGGTTGTTCCTTGCCTTCGGAATATTGACAGAAATCGTCCCCGGCATGGCGGCCCTGATCTCGGACAACAGTGGAATCCTGATAAGCATGTTCATGGCCACCTACCCAATGGCGCTCTGGAACAAGTTCACTGACATCGACGGCAATCCTGCAGAGAAGCAGGCGGATGGAACAACGGAAACAAAGAATCATGAAAACCATGAGGGAACCAGAAGAGAAACATCCATATACGTGAGGAAGGATATCCTGAGGTACCGGCGATAACGGATACGGGTCGGGGTGGAACGTTGAATCCGTTCCACCCCGACCCATACCACAGCCAGGTTTTTCGTCACCAATCGAATCACACGGCCAGACCGGCCCGCTTCGAATGACTATCAAGATAGCTGACCAGCGCCTTTCGTAGCAGTGCGGACATGCCTATGCCCTCGCTCTTCATGACACTGCGGGCTTCGGTCTCGATTTCCTTGGTCAGGTAGGTCTTTGCAAGGATATCGGCTTTGGGGCGCGGCTGGTCGGCGAGAGGCCTGCCGGCGAAGATGTCATCAAGATCATCCGCCGTGAGCGTCCGGTCAGGGACTTGGATCTCACGGATGATTTCCGGGGTGTGGCCGGCGTAGTAGTCGGACAGTTCGTCCCACGTCTTCTCGTCTGTCATGTCGTTCTCCTTTTCCAATCGGTCACTCATCGAAATAACGCAGCCATTCCGTCCTGCATTCCATGGCATGGAACGCTTTACGGGAACGCTGCGACACCAGGACCTCGATCTTTTTCTCCCGGAATTCGTCGACGTATCCGAGAAAAGCCATGACCCGATCGTCTTTCCTCTTGGATTCGACCTCGAGGATCTTCACCGGGTGGGTGATCACGTAGTCGATCTGCGGTCTGGTGATCCAATGCTTGTAGGCGGATTCCTCACATTCGAACATAATAATATAGTACCATATTTTAGGACTAAATAAAAAATAACATTTCTTCACTGATTGCGTTGCGTGTCATATCGTTGAGATGGAAAGCCCCTCGACGCATGCCGCTGCAACGATTCGCGAAAAAGCCGTTTTACCGGCCGTTCAACGGTTTCCGCTGTCGAATGTCACACCTGTGCCAACAAGGAATATCCCAGTAATGTGATATATTGGTTCTGTCGGCAAGGCGGCAGGCCAGCCGAAACGGCAAGAAGGAAACCGCATATGATGAACGTCAACTACCTCGACACAGGGTCCGGCACCATCCTGCAGGCCGAACTGCGCGACTGGACCCAAGCCGCTTTGAACCAACTCGACAAAGCCTACGGATACGGCTCGTTCCGTCTCGGACAGCTCGAAGCCGTCAACACCATCCTCAACGGCCGGGACCTGGTCGCCGTCATGCCGACCGGCAGCGGCAAAAGCGTCTGCTACCAGCTTCCCGCCATGCGAGCCGGCCATCTCACGCTCGTCGTGTCCCCGCTGCGCGCGCTCATGCGCGACCAGGTGAAGTCCCTGCAGGCGAGGGGAGTGACCGCCGCGCTGATCGACAGCGGAGTGACGCCGAAGCAACGTCGAAACATCTACGACATGGCCCATGGGGGAGGCCTGCGCATCCTGTACGTTGCGCCGGAGCGCCTGTTCGCCGACGATTTCACCGCCTTCGCGCAATCCACGCGCGTGGATCTCATCGCCATCGACGAAGCCCACTGCGTGCTTCAATGGGGCCACGATTTCCGGCCAGGCTACATGCGAATCGGCGAATTCATCGCGGGCCTGCCTTCACGTCCCGTGGTAGCCGCGTTCACCGCGACCGCGACGAAGCGACAGGTCCCGGAAATCGCCCAAGACCTCGGCCTTGAACAGCCCATCATGATCGGCACCGGTTTCGACCGTCCCAACATTCGGTTCGACTCAATCGAACTCAAACCATCAGCACGCAGGAAATTCATCACGAAATGGGCCCAAAACCATGAGGGAAGCGGCATCGTGTACTGCACCACCATCCGCCGTTGCGACGAACTCGCCGAATGCCTGCAGGACGCCGGCATCGACGCGGAAGCGTTCTACGCGCCCCTCACAGACAAGGAGAAGGCCCGTATCCAAGACGGGTTCCTCACCGGATCGCCGCACGTGATTTGCGCGACCACCGCGTTCGGCATGGGCGTAGACAAGCCCGACGTTCGCTGGGTCCTCAACGACGGGCCCTGCGAAAGCCTCGAATCGTTCTACCAGGAAGCCGGCCGCGCGGGACGCGACGGCAAGCCCGCACGCAGCGTCATGCTCTGGGCCGGAAGCGACTTCATGAACTGGGAAAGACGCCTCGCAGACAACGCAGGCAACGCGCTCGACGATCCGAAAGACCGTTCCAAAGCGCAGCAGGCCGCGTTTGAGCGTCTCGACGCGATGCGCGGATACTGCGAGTCCGACTCATGCCTCCGGGGAGTGATCCTCGACTATTTCGGAGACGACCACGATGAATACTGCGACAATTGCGGCAACTGCACGTACATCGCGGACTGCGACCAGCCGTCCAGTACGGGCGGAAAAACCAAGAAAACCAAGCCCAAGACCAGCACGCAAGGCCTGGACCTCGCCGAAATAGACGCGACCATCGCCGGATTTGTGTACGACCGGGAACGAATGCTCGGCTTCGGATATGGCATCCGCAAAACCATCCGCAGTCTCATGGGCGACACCGGCGAAGGAGTCGACGACAGGGACATAGACCAGCTCGACGGATACGGCGCCCTCTCGGACCTGGACGAGGACGTCATCGAGGACCGCATCCACAAGCTCATCGACGACGGAACCATCTACGTCGGCAGCTACCACACGCTATTGGAGCCATAATGCCAAACAAAACAACAAGACTGGCCGGACTGAGAAGGGAAAAAGGGTTGAGCCAGATTGAACTCTCCCACGCCACCGGCATCAAACAATCCAGGATCAGCGAATTCGAAACCGGACGCATCCCCACTGCCAACATGACCCTGAAAACGGCCGTCACCCTCGCCGAAGCGCTAGGCGTCCACGCCGAAGACCTATTGGACTGAACCGTACAACCGTCGGGAACGCCGAAAGTCAGCGGACCATATCGAACTGGTACTCCCTGCCATCGTCCAACGAATCCACCGCCCTCAACGCCGCGCTGTTCCACAGGCTCGCCGGCCAGCCCGCCATCTTCGGCATCGCACGCGCGAAAGCCCGGTCCGACCGGTACATCGGCACATGCACCAGACCGTCCTCGCTTGCCTCCAATGATTCCACGAAAGGAAGCACGCGCCTGAACAACGCCTCCTGAATCTCACTGATCCTGTCGAACACCTTCGGCAGGGCGGACTGCACCCAATACGGCGGCTCCTCATGGCCGTTCACGCCTTCCTCCCAACGGGAGACGGTCTGCTGTCCCACCGGTTTGGGATCGGACGGGTCCTTCGGTACGAGCAGGCCAAGAATCACACCCAGATCGGCCTGGCTCAAACCAAGCATGCGACGCCTCGTCTCCATCTCGATGCACGTGAAAACCATGATCTCCGAACCCCTTTTCCTCGAGGGATCCAGGCGGCCTCGAAGCCATCCCGGAAAACAATGGACAACCGCTGATTCTACACGTAAGAGCGGCAAAGAAGAGATGCGCCACGACGACGTCCATGGAGTTCGGATAAGCGGATAATCCGGATGCAGCTAGAAAAGACCGACGGCGGAACCCATCCCGACGAGACCCTAGGCAACGACGCCGATGCCGGCAAAATCCCGCCGCCGGAAAACAACGGACTCTCCGCTGTCGCTTCGGGACTATTTCGACAGTGGACCATGCTCCGCCATGCCCATGCGCGGCGGGGCCGGGAAACGGAGCGGCGCACCGATGCGCCGCAACCCTTCTATTTTCTTTTGGACCGTTCGGCTAAAGCCTCATGATCGTAACCGCCTCCACGCCCGCGCCACGCAATCCGGACTGGCGTCCGGCGTGCTCGCGGACGCTCCGGCGGCTAACGCTACCGCTCGACCAAACGGTCCAAAAGAAAAAATTCAGGGACCGGAACACACAAGGAGACACATCATGGCAGCCATCGACATCAAGGAAACCCCGTCCACGACAACATTCGCCACTGCGTTCGACGAATGGCTCGACGGACTCGACACCCCACAGGCCACGCTCACCAAGCACAGCATGGAAATCCTCGCCAAATCCATGAGGAAGAACATGGCATTGCGCGACGCCATACTCCTGTCCGTCATCTGCGCAGGCAATCCCGAATACGACAAGGGCAAACTGCGGGACTATGCGGCCGCGCCGCGCATCCCGAACCATCAGCTCTCCGAATGGTGCGAACGGATGATGAAATGGTCGTTCGCACACGCCGGACACGAGACCGACAAGGACAAGGTCTTGAACGCAAGCCGGATGCTGGTCGACATCGTCGCCGCCGTCGAGGACACCGATCTGAAACTACAGGTCCAGCCGCTCGCCATCATCAGCTACATACTGTGGTGGATGGGGGACGAGCGCGCCATGCTGACCGCGATGCGCGCGCTGGCAATCGACGAGGAATGCAGTCTCGCCGCCATAGTCGCGGCCGCCATCCACGGCGACCGGTGGCCGAACCGGAACTGACCGCGAACCATCACCAAGCCGACACGACAGGTCTGCCGGCCTGACCGCCGGCAGACCACAAAACCCGCAAGGAAACAGCAAAATGCTCGGCGGACGGGAAAACCATGCTCACGCGATTGCGGGACGCCATCGGGGGAGCCGCCGACAAGCTCTCCCTCCGACTGCCGAACGGTTGGACGGTCACAGGATACCTATTCGACCGCGACTACGATCCCACCCGCATTCCGGAGGGCTGGACCGTGGACGGCATCCTCATCGACCACGACAGGCCAGGGAACGAGACGCTCACTCTCGGCAACACGTTTGCGCTTTTTATGGTATGAAATTCGGACCGGTCAGACCCTGACGGACGGGGACGGTCCGGTACAGTTCGGTACAAAATCGCCGGGTGAAAGGAGATGTGCAGGCGGAGTTTTCTGAATTCGCCGGTTTGCTGTATCCGATCATCGGTGGCGGTGATTCACGATCCATATGCCGAAGGGACTGGACGAAAAACAGGCCGAACGATGGGTGCGGGACCATTGGGACGAACTGATCGAACCCAACATCCAGACCCACAGGCTCGAAACGTGCGGCAGCGACCTCGAATGGCACAGGAAATGTAACCGCCTGAACGCCCGCGCCACGCATCCCGAACCCCAAGGGGTTCGGCGTGCTCGCGGACGCTCCGGCGGCCAGCGCTACCGCTCGACCAAACGGTCCAAAAGAAAAAATTCAGGGATTGACACCATTACAAGGAGAACACCATGAACGACACCGTCAAACATTCGGATGACGAGGCAATCGTCTCCCTCACCTACACGTGGGGAATGGTCGGGGGCTTCCTGCTCGAGCATGGCAGACCGGCAACCGACCGCAACATCGAAGCGTTGGTCGCCGCCTGCGGTTTCGACGACCGCATCGAGAACGGCATGGACAGCCTGTTCAACGGCGCATACGACGAGGTTGAGGGACAACTGTATGACGCGATGCCGGAGAATCTGCCCGACAAGCCATGGTACGACCGTCCGAACGGTGAATGGGTGTACAACCGCGAGAAGCCCGCCGACCACCACGACAATGGCGAGGACGAGTCATGGTATGGCACGTACTGCCATGTCGGCAACCATCTGAACGGGAACCAATGCTGGTGCTGCAACACCTGCTCCCAATGCGGAAGGCACATGTGCGAAGAATGCACCGTCCGCTGCTGCACATGCGGCAGCATCGTCTGCGACAACGACGCACACGAAAATTCAGACGGCGAATGGGAATGCGTCGAGTGCGAACGCGAACACAATCCAGAGAAGAAGCGTCTGTTCGACGCCCTAGAAGGATACAAGGTCACGAAGCAATACGAGGTGACCGATACCACCCGCCGTGTCATCCGCGACTTCATCAACAGCCTCTGAAAGACCAGTCGTGGGAGGACATCGAGACCTCCCACGATGTCCGGCCCCTGAAGCCGCCGGAGCCCACCCGGCCCGGCGCCAGAGCGCCGGGGATAACGGACCCTTCGCTTCGCGTCGGGACGATTCCGACAACGGACCATGCCCCGCCATGCCCATGCGCGGCGGGGCCGGGAAACGGAGCGGCGCACCGATGCGCCGCAACCCTTCTATTTTCTTTTGGACCGTTCGGCTAAAGCCTCATGATCGTAACCGTCTCCACGCCCGCGCCACGCATCCCGAACCCCAAGGGGTTCGGCGTGCTCGCGGACGCTCCGGCGGCTAACGCTACCGCTCGACCAAACGGTCCAAAAGAAAAAATTCAGGGACCGACAGGGCCAAGGGGAGACGGCAACAACGCCATCGCACACCTCGAGGAGGAACTCACCGGCTGAGACCCGGAACAGCCAACATGTCCGGCCCATATCGGGCCGGACACCCGTGAAAAGAACGAAACAAAGGGGCAGGAAAGAAAAAATGTGCAACTACAAGCTGACCGTGATCATCGGCAAGAACAGCGACATCGTCGACGGCGGCGGCTGGGTCACCTCCATGACCTGGAGGAAGTCCACCATCCTCGAAGCCAAGGACCGCGCCCAGGTCCTCGCTCTGCGCGACCTGCTCAACAGCAGCAAACCAGCCGTCGATGAGGACGGATATCTCATGTGGAATCGCTGCTACGGCATGTGCAACAAGGCATGCTGGCAGTGGGAACTCGCATGCGCGCACAGCACCTGCATTAACCAGATCATGCGCCGCGCCGACGTGGACTGGGCCGACGCCGGCGTGCCCGACATCGACATGCCCACCATCACCATCAACCTCTCCATCAACTGAAGCAAACGACAATGCCCAACGAACAACAGGATCCCTCCGTGCACGCCGTGCAACAGGCGTTCGATGGCCACATCTGGATTACGCTCGGAAGGGCTGGGCCGCATACTGCAAGGATAACTTCAGCCAACAGGTAACAATAATGAGGCAACTGCCGAAAAAGGAGCCACACGAACATATGAATACGGAACGAGTCATGAAACGCGTCCGCCGACTGCTGGCCATCGCCAACGATCCGGCCGCCTCCGACAACGAGCAGCGCATCGCCCTCGAACAGGCGCAACGGCTCATGGACAAGCACGCCATCGAGGAATGGCAGCTCGAAGAGAACCACGACGATGTCGAGATCATCAAACGGAGGATACGATTGAACGCCAATCCATGCAACCGGTACATGGTCGAACTCGCGAACATCGTGGCCCGCGGAAACCGGTGCAGGGCATCCTACGGATGCCGCAGGGCCGGAAACGGACGCGACGTGATCAGCGCCATCACAATCTACGGAACCCGCGGAGACGTCGACAAGACCGAGGCCATCTGGACCGCCATGGAAACCAGCCGCGCCGCCATGTGGCGAGAAAGAGCGCGCGCCACGCCACATGCGAAAGCCAACGCGGCCTGGAGGAACGGATACTATCGCGGATTCCAGGAAGAGATCGCCCGCAGATACCAGGTCCTCCGACTCGAGATGGAATCGGACGGCACCGGCAAGGAACTCGTCACCGTGCGCAGCGGCCAGGTCGACCAATGGATTGAAACCCACGTCACATTCATCACCGACAAGCCGAAACTCCCCAAGACCACAAGACCCAGCCAGGCGATCGGACTTAAGGAAACCGGCGCCGCAGGCAACTGGACCCTGGAAAAGTAGGAAACAAGCAGAAAGGAAAGACCCATGTACTGGGACCGTTACATCCACCGCGACAATCCACGCCGCATCGAACCACTCGACAAACCGCTCGACATGTACGTCATGCTCGACACGGAAACCACGGGCCTCCATCCAGAGGAAGGCGCCACGCTCATCGAAATCGGCGCGTTCCTCGTCCAGCCAGGCAACGAGAACAGCCGGCCGAAATTCGAACAGCTCATCGACCCGCGCCAACCATTGTCGGAATTCATCACCGGGCTCACCGGCATCACCGACCAGATGCTCCAGGGAATGCCGACCGCCGGCGCCGCTATGCTCCGTTTCCACCAATGGCTCGACCAGGTCTGGCCGGCAGGGGAGCCGTTGACCATCATCGCCCACAACGCCGAATTCGACGTCAGCTTCCTTGACGCCGCCGAACGCGTCTACGATCCGACAGCAAGCGGATTCTACTGCCGGTGGCTATGCACGAAGGAAATGAGCTGGGAACTCAACCCGCAGAAACGGCACCATCGCGTGACCGACCTCATCGCCGACTACCACATCGGCGACACCGAAGAGCACCGCGCCCTCGCCGACGCAATCCAGGAGCAGATGATCTACCGGGCGCTCTGCCATGAAGCCACCATGCGAGGAAAGTGGATCGGACAATGAGCATCATGCTGGACGAGGCGCAGGCATACGAGAACAGCCGCGACTATGACTGCTGCCAGATTGTCGAAGGAGCCTGCACCGTCGGCGACGCGATCTACGAAGCCTACTGCGCCGGACGCGAAGCGCCACCCACTGACACCGAAATCACGGCGGCCGCAAAGTATCTGAAAGCCAACCCTGGACTGTTCGGCCCCTCCGCATGCTTCATCGACCCGAACCGTTTCGGAGAGATCGCGCGAGGCGTGCTCCAAGCAGCCAGAACTGCCATGCAGGTTCATTAAATGAGCTTATCGCATTACCTTGTTATGAACATCGATTCCTCGCATCGAAGGCTCCCGGCGAGCGAGATGCTCTGGGTCATGAACGGAAGGAGGATTTTCTAATAGCGTTCTGATATCCGCAGGCGCATGAAAACATGCGTAGGTGAAAACAACATCCCACAAAGGAGGAAAACATCATGGCGACAATCAACCAGATTCCCATGACCATTATGGGCAACATCGTCAAAGACCTTGAACCCAAACGCACGGCCGGCGGCAAGACCGTCATCACCTTCCGGGTGGCGCAGACCAGCAGCACCGAGAGGAACGGCAAATGGGAGGACGGCGAAACCACGTTCATCCGCTGCGTCGCATACGGCGTGCTGGCGGATCACATGATCGCTTCCGGTATCCGCAAAGGGACCAGGGTCATCGTCACAGGCCGATTCGTGCAACGCGACTGGCAGACCGAAACGGGAGAGAAGCGCAGCAGCTTCGAACTCAACGCAGACGACATCGGTGCCTCCATCCGCTATGCCACGGTCCAGATCGCCAAAGCCAACGAATCTACCGCCGCGCAGCCGACACCCCAATCGCAGCCGACCCAACCAGCTCAGCCGGTCCAACAAGCGAAAGACGATCCATGGTCCGACGCGGTCCAGGACCATTTCGCCGAACCACAGGAACCTGCCTTCTGAAAAACAAGAATTCTAAGGCCCATGACATCTAACCGATCGTCATGGGCCTTAATTATTCATGTGCTTCAAAAAACGACGTGCGTATCGGAGGAACCGATTGGATTCCGGATTTCCCGACCATGGAATCCTCGTATGACGAGATCGCAGCATTGAGGATGGGGGCTGAATCATCCGAGGACCGTGCCTTGCTTATGTTCTGCAGAATCACCCGAGGACAATGGTTCAACGACGGGAACAAGCGAACCGCGCTCATGACGGCGAACCATGCGCTTATCAACGCCGGCATCGGCGTATTCTCCATAAGCCCGTCCCTGAAACGAGAATTCACAACCAGACTGCTGCACTACTACGAGTCAAACGATGACGTGCCATTCCGCTCATGGTTGAAGGACAACGCCATCGGAAGACTGCCAGGCGGCATCGCCTCCGTGGAATCACGACGCCTCGAACTTAAACGGAGCGGCACGGCGGCGGTAGATCAAAATCTCCCCGTTTACCAGACGGCCATGAGTATGCGAGCTCAAACGCCGGCATATTAGGTCGAAGTCCGATATCGGAGTGCTGCAATGAAGCAGCCAATTGACATAAGCCATCCGATATCGGACTTCAGAGGACCTTGATCCAAATGACCCAGGCAGTGGATCACTGGTTCAAAAGGCCAAATAAACCATATCGATATCGAAATCGAGGACCATTCAATGGGCCAGGATCACAATGGCGTGACGGACCAGAAAACGGCGGAGGGGAATGCCGTCATCGATATCGGAGCCGGTCCGAAAACCTGATATCGGTTCAAAAGAAGAAATGAGCCAGACCATTTGGACCATTTGAGCCATGGACCAAATGGTCCAAATAGCAACGAATCGTTGGAATGAAGCCAAAGGCTCAATTTGGGCCACTTATCCGGACCGCTTCATCCATCGAATCCGATATCGGAGGTGGGTCGATTGATCCCGATATCGGTTCAAAAGATTAAATGGGCCGGCGAATGGTCGCCATGGTTCCAGAACAAATTGGTCCTCCGGGGAACGGACCATGTTCGGAACCATCCGATATCGGAAGTTCTTCCGGCTCATTCATCCGATTTCTCCGGGACGGCCCCATTCCCATTCCATACAGCAATTGGACCGATATCGAACCAATAGTCAATCGGTACGGGAAGCAATCTGCACCTGAGTGCCGCCGCGCTTTTTGCTGTCATATTCCGGAACGGATACCAGCGATAAAGAACAATCAAGAGCAGACACGATAAATACAAGCAGGGAAAAGCAAAATGAAAAGAAACCAAGAAGAGAACAGACAGAAAAAGAAGCAACACACAACCAAAGAACAAGTCAAAAGAACAAGCAAAGACAACTAAACAGAAAACAGACAGACCAACAGCCCAAACAAGGAAAAACCAAAAACTATACACACGAAAAAGAAACCACGCGCGTCTTGCACCCTGCTCCGCGGCTGACGCCTGAAAACGGCGGAATACCGCCGTTTTATGGGTGCTGTTAATTCGCCGCCGGGGTTTCGACCCGATATCGGCGAATTAAGAGCGTGGCGAATGTGGGTTGGGCATGGAAAAGGCAGTGAAATATCCCCGTTGCCCGGTGTGCGGGAAGTTGGTCAACCAGAAAAGCGAGGTCTGTCAGAGGACCACGGAGGCGGGAAGGAAGGGCGAGTGTCGGCGGTGGCATAGGAAATGTGCCAAGGCTTATTCGAAACGCAAGATTCGGATGGAAAAGACTGACGAGTGTCGGCGTATTGAGAAGGAGCGGGACGACCGGCTGTTGGATGTGTGGCTCGACCGGCAGGACGCTTTGGAGTTCCTAGGCCGTGAGATTTCCGACTACAACGAGTTCGCGCCCGAACATGACAGGGCGGTGGTCCGGATGGTCTACGAGCTCACCCGTCAGGCGATATTGATGTTCCGGATCAATCCGATGATCCCTGTTGACTACGGTGACGACTTCCGTTGGCTGTCCGCCGAGATCGGCTCGGACGGGATGAATCTGATCGCCGACAGTGTTCGATGGCATGGCGCGCGCAAGTGGCGTAATGACCCGGATGTGAGTCCGGAGGGCAGGACGCCCCGCTCGTTCATGGGTCATGTCAAAGAGCCTGGGGAAACACTCGAGGACGTATACACGGGAAATGTGGATCGTGAGGAGACGGTTTCCTACGAGACCGCGTTGAAACACATCTGGCGAGAGGACAACATCGCGGGAGGCCGATGGGCCGACGACCGTGGTCCATGGACGTACAAGTAAAGGAACGAAATATGGGAAAGAAGGAGAACCGGCAGCTTATCGGACTGCGCATGCGTGCTTCCGAGATCAAACGCAGACGGTATGAACTCGATAAAAAGTACGGCCGGATCGATGGCGTGTGTCCCATCTGCGGCAAGCTGATACGCAAACCCAAGCGAGGGCCGACCGCTCGGTTCTGCAGCAGCTCATGCCGTCAGACGTACGCTCGGAGGAAACAAGAAGCGATTGAATTCAGGAAGGACAAGTCAACGAACTTGGCCGTGGGACAGCTTATGGACCAGGCCAACGACTATCGCGGAAAAGCCGACAGAATCAGAAAACGTAACCTGAACGCGCAGCAGGAAATCAAACAAGTCAGGAAAACCAGCCGTCTCGCATGCATGCGCCAACTCAAAACCATCCTAGAACGCGATCCGGAACTTATCGGTAACGCGCCATCCGACGGATACGTGGCCGGACTCATGGACGATATTGATCGGCAAGGCAGGTCCGGAGACGCGGAACGCCTGCTCAGACACAACGGATACACGGGCCCCATACCGCGATAGGAAGAACAAGAGGGAAAACGACAACATGTCGATGAATCTGACCAAACTCACCAACGCCGAGTATCCACTCAGCGACGCGAGGGAAGCGATCGACGGGGACAACGCGTTGGACCCGTCCGATCCGAGCGCCTACTATACGGCGGCGGGCAATCCGCCGGGCTATTGGATCGGCAAGGGAGCTGAACTCGTCGGAGGCAAGGTCGGCACCACCGCATCCAGCAAAACTGTCCGGGAGCTCATCAACGAACGGCGCAACCCATCCAACGGCCAATACCTCGGAGACGTCAAACTAAGCGAGGGGGACAACGGGGAGGCGCCCGTCGCCGGATGGGACCTGACCACACGCCAGCCGAAAAGCATCAGCATCCTCTGGGCGTTCGGAGACAAGGAAACCAGGGACGGCATCGACGAGTGCATGCGCAAGGCCGCGGAAATGACCATCGACTATTTCGAAAACGAGTACGCGACCACCCGCGCGGGACAGGGGGGCATCGCCAGCGTCTCCGCGGACGGCGTGGCCGGATTCGTGTTCGACCATTACGACAGTCGTGACGGTGACCCGCAGCCGCACAAGCACATCGTCGTTAGCAACCGTGTGCGCCGTTCGTCCGACAAGGTATGGACGGCATTGGACGGGCGGAAGATCTATGCGGGCATGGTCGAGATCAGCGAAGTGCATGAGAACCTGCTGCAGGATCTGCTCACCGAACGGTTCGGCTGGTCGTGGACCCTCAAACAGGATCATGACACCAAGGCCATGGTCAACGAGGTCGACGGCGTGCCGCAGGAACTCATCGACGCTTTCAGCGGACGCCATGCGGAAATAGCCAAGGAAGTCGAAAGGAGAATCAAGGAAGAGGAACTCGAGACCGGCAGGGAAGTCGGCCCGCGCCGCAAGGCGCAGATCGATTTGGAAGTCTGGAAGAACACCCGTAAGGCGAAGCCGGAGATTCAGCCATCCCTGAAAGCGAAACGTGACCACTGGTATCAGAAACTCGGCGAAGTCGCGCCAGGCATCCAGATCGACCGGATGCTCAAGGACGTCAACTCACGCAAGACCAGCCTCATGCATGTGGACGCGGAATGCGAGGACGACATAGCCCGACTGCTGCTCGGCCAGCTCGCCGACCTCACCCGGCTCGCCGGAGGCGCGGACGAATATCTGGACCGTCAGGCCCGCATGGCGATGGCGAACACGGCCCACGCGCACACCGTATGGAAACGCACCAATGTGCGCGCCGAAGCCGAACGGCTCCTGCGCGGAGTGCGCATCGACCCGACGCAACGCGTCATTGTCGCCAACAAGATCGCCGACAAGGCACTCAGCCAATGCGTCAAACTCACACCCGACCGGTACCAGGTGCCGAAAGATGCGTTGGACAATCTGAGCATCGCCACCCGGCAAGGGCAAAGCGTGTTCGAGGACGCCGACCTCGACAAGTACACGACGGTCGATGTGCTCCAAGCCGAACGGTACATGATCGAAAGCCTCGACAAGACCGTCCAGCTCGGATACGCGCCCGGCGAGGGAAACCAATGGCTCGACCAGTGGAACAAACAGATGAACGCGCAGGGCGGCTATCCGCTCGCGTCAGACCAGCAGAAGGCCGCCGCATACGTGTTGGAGAACCCGCGTCTGGTCAGCAGCATCATCGGACCGGCGGGCACGGGCAAGACCACCACCATGAAAGCGGTCGCCCAGGCATGGCAGGCGCGATATGGTTCTGGCAGCGTCATCGGACTGGCCACCAGCAAAAAGGCGGTGGGCGAATTGAAAGGCAGCATCGGATGCGAAAGCATGACCATCGCGAAGCTCCTGACCATCAACAATCCCGAACGGATCATGGCCGCCATCCAACGCGAGGGCATGCTCCAACAGCGGTTGCGCAACGCGTCCAACCCATTGGAACGACTGTTCGCTCGCATACACATCGCGGCCCAACGCGTCATGGACACGTCGGACACGATCAGGCCGAACCAGCTGATCATCGTGGACGAGGCCGGCATGGTCGACACCAGGAACCTGCAATGGGTCACCAGACTGGCGGAATCACGTGGCGCGAAAGTCATACTCACCGGCGATCCGAAACAGCTCGACTCCGTTTCCGGTGCGGGCGGCATGCTCGGCTACGCCGACCGGCACGACAAGTGCGCGCGGTTGACGAGCCTGTGGAGATTCACTTCGAAATCCGAGAAATGGGCGAACGATCCGGACGGGCCCGCATCCCGGCGACGGTGGGAGGGCGAGGCGGAAGCGACGCTCCGATTGCGTGAGGGCGGAGACCGTTTGGACGAGGGAAGCGTCGACAAGTGCCGTCAGCTCGTCGACGAATACATGGCGCACGACCGGATCCATTGGGGAGAGGACCTGGACATGGAGGAGGACGCGTACCAGATGTGCGTCAAATGGCAGGCGCTCGGCAAGTCCACGCTTCTGATCGCCGGCACGAACGCGCAGGTGCGCGACATCAACCAACGGTTCATCCTCGAACGCCGCGCCCAAGGAAAAAGTGAAAGCGACCCGGCCAAACTCTGCCGTCTGCGTGACAATCTCTCCGTCGGCTTGGGAGACCAGATCGTATGCCGCGTCAACGCGAAGAACATACTGGACCGGTCCGGCAGAAGCATCGAGAACAACATGACGTTCCGGATCATCGCCGTCGGTAAATCCGGCGCACGATGCATGAACCTCGCGGACGGCGTCATCTGCGACATCCCACGCGACTGGCTCAGAAAATCATGCGAAGCCGGATACGCGGCCACCGTCCACCGCAGCCAAGGCATGACCGTGGACCGTTGCGCCGCGGTGTTCCCATCCGACGCGAACCTTCCATGCAACCTGCAATACGTCGCCGGCTCACGCGGCAAGGAGGAAAACCATTTCCTGTTCGGCTGCAAAAGCGAAGAGGAACGCCACGTCGATCACATGCTCACCGGCGCGGAAGAGGATCCCCGCGAGATAGCCAGAACACGCATGCTCGACGCGTTATTGACCCACACGGAGGTCATGACCGCGACCGAAACCATGGAACAGGAATACAAGGACCGGTACGATCTGAAACGACTGTTGCGCGAACACGATTACGCGGCCGGACTCATCGCCGGCCCCCACCTGCTCGCCATGCTCGGCAAATCACATGACAAGAGGACCGTGGACAAGATCAAACGCAGTCCAAGCTTCGAATGGCTTCGCGGAGTCTGGTCCCGTGCCTACATGACCGACGCGAAACGGACGACCGCGATCATCAGCCAAAGCCTTGAAAAGAAACCACGAAAACTCACCGTGGAAAAAGCGGAACAGGCCGCCATTCGCGCGGCACGCGGTATGATGCCCGAAGCCGGCACGGAAACGGGCGACGCGTTCACGCTCGACATGGATGCCAAAACCGACATGGTCGAAATGGTCCGACGCATGATGGATGAGACCGGCATCCCATACCGCGAGGAGCCGGCCCTGGATTCCGGCCGCGGCCGGTTCACCATGGACGAACGGTACACGCCGGCCGTCCAAGCCATGCTCGACGCGCACATGCAATCCCGCGACGACATCGACCAATCCATGTTCCCCGAATGGGAGTTCCTGCGCAAAACCGCCCGCGGAATCATCAATGATGATCCCGATCTGAAAAAGAAGAACCGTCCCGTGGAACCCGACTGGGCGGCCACCATCGCGGGACGGTTGAACGCGGGACTCTTGGACCGGGCCAACGGCAGCGTGCATGACAACTGGATTGGTGGCATCCTGCCGCCAATCCGCTCCCGCAAGCATGACGCGGTCCTTGACGTGGTACGTCAGAACGAACGGATCATCGAAACCAAGATCGGCAGTCTAGAACAGGAGGCCCGCCATTCCGGGCAGGCATGGGTCGGCCGAGTACTCGCCGCCGCCGGAGACTCCGACAAGCATCTCCTACGCGACGTGGCCGTCTACCGGGCCATGTGGGGCGTGGAGGACGCCGACAGTCCACTGGGGGAGAGACCTCCGGCGGAAAGCGGCAGGCAGGAACAGCATTGGGCCAACCTCAACGGACGCATCAACCACACCTTCACCACGGTCAAGGCCACGAAAACGCAACGCATGCAGGCATACCAGCCGATACAGGACAAGCCGCACGTGGAACAGACGACACTGGAAACCGGTCACGAAAGGATGACGACATGGCAGACACCATTCCAGGATTCCTCAAAACCCTCACAGAATGGGTTGTCTCAGTAAGCCAATGGTTCGATGGCTGGGACATCACGCTACTGGTGCCGGCGCTCATCATCCTCACGGTGATCGCCGGCGTGACCGGCCGCGCGGCCGTCGGTCCGAGACTCTGGATGCAACTCGTCTGGGGGACGGTGACCGTCATCTTCGGTCTGATCGAAGTCGCCATCATCTGGACCATCATCGCCCGTTACCTGCCGGTCGCAGACATGGGCACGCTCATCCAGAACATGCTACAACGTAAGCCGCTGCTCGTTACCGAGTAAGCGGAGAACGGTCCCGCTCGAAGAGGCTGTGGGCTTGGAGAAACTCGGAGTGAAGGTTCCGACGCTCACGCTAACCATGGAATGACCTTTTATGTTTTGCAGCAATATGTGCTGCAAAACATAAAAACAGTCCTGATTGAAGAATCAAACCAATCCACACGAATCAGGAAGAACTGTTCGCAGCTCCTCCAATCCAATAGGCGAATAGATTCATTAGACTTTCCCCATCGAGTCCAAATCTGCCGGTCTGGATGATTTCATTTTTCATGACCTCATACTGTTCCGCGAAACATAATAATGCATTGATATTTTGCGGCATGCGGAGTTCTTTTTGGCTCACTTTCTTCGTCTTTGCTAAGAAGTGTGCCACTGTATCCCGCATCGCATTCTGGACGGTCGAGATGCGCCGCCATCATCCAGACCATGGGATCCGCCGTGCGGACTCCTTTTTCATTCTCCAGTTCCTGCAAAAAGGCTTTCCCGACATGAACGATGATATCGGCTAACAGGGGAGTGCCGATTGAGGCACTGCTAACCTCTCCCATTCTTCATGGCAAACAAGAAGTCTTTTGGGAGAGCCGAAACCGGCGGGGTGGTCTCATTTCCATCCCCCGACCAAGCGTTGGGCCGGTGGAATGTCGTTCATGGTCGGACACCCTAGAATATAAACAATCTAAACGTATATAAAACATTATATGTTTCTATAAAGCTCTATGAAACAATATAGATGAATCATGCTTGAGTCTTTCCGACTTTTGTTGTACCATTTTCTGTACATGTAATTGTCGTTTAAGGAGGATGGCATGGTCACGGCGGTCGCGTACACCAATTTCCGCAAGGATCTGAAATCATATCTACGTCGCGTGAACGATGACGCGGATATGCTTCTGATTACCAACAAGGATCCAGGGGACAACGTGGTGGTGATGAGCGCCGATGATTACGATTCGCTTATGGAGACATTGCGCGTTTACCAGAATCCCGGATTGTTCGATAAAGTCCGCCGTGGCATGGCACAGGTACGCTCAGGTTCCACCGATTCACATGATCTGGTCGGAGAGTGATAATGCTGCGTTGGACTGATGACGCGTGGAACGATTACCTGTATTGGCAGGTTCAGGATAAGAAAACCCTCAAGCGGGTCAACGCGCTGATACGTGATGCGATGCGTTCTCCATTCGCGGGTCTCGGTAAGCCAGAGCCGCTCAAATGGGAACTGCAGGGTGCGTGGAGCCGCCGCATCGATTCCGCAAACCGTCTGGTATACATGATTGAGGACGGCGACTTGTGCATTCTGTCCGTCCGTGACCACTATTGAGAACGCGGTGGCTCTGGTCTCGGCAAGCTTTTGGCGTAAGACTCTGCTCGATAAGGCTGTGGGGTTGGAGGAACTTGGCAGGGAGGTTCCGACGTTCGTGTTGACCATGGACTGATCTTTTTATGTGTTGTGGATTACACTGCCACAACACATAAAAAGATCAGTCCACCATATGTTGTCCGCTTTTGCTTGACTTCCTAGTTTAATTGAGTTCGTGAGTTGCTATGCCGGCAGATGTCTCATTATCCACTGACGGATCGGGCTCTGGTAAAGGATCGCTCTGCGTACTTTGGACGGCAAAATAAGAATCTCGCAGGTTTTCCAATTCTATAGGCGAATTGAAAAGAGCCTTTTCCATAAAACGACGAAGAGGAGCCGGATCCTTGAAGTCGGGGTCGAAAGTATTGTCAAGTACAAGAGCGTCTCGGAAATATTGGGCGTTGGACGCGAAAGGCTCATTGCCGATTATGAATCCAAGCTGTCTGAGGTACAGTATCGCGAATACAGCAGTCGTTCGAGTGTTTCCTTCACGGAATGGATGAATTTGCCATACTCCAGAAATGAATCCAAATGCAGAGGAAGCGATTTCATGCCTGCCGATTTGGGGATACTTGGCCTGTCGTCCTTTTTCTTGACCGAAATCATAATCCAGCATCTCTCCAATCAGATGGAAGGGAGCGTAAGAAACTGAATCTCCTTGAAGAACCGGCTCCTTTTTGGTCAGATTGACCTGCCTCCACTGTCCAACCCAATCATTCTCGAACACACCGTCGAAAAGATGACGATGAATCTGCCTGAGCATCGGGGGAGCGAAGACGAATGATTCAGTCTGGAGGAGGGAACTGATTCTGGTGGATACGATGTCAGCTTCAAAATGCTCTGCCTCTTCACTCTCCGCGGAATGGTATTCACGTAGACGATGCTCGACTTCGGCATAGGAGGCTTTTCCCGAAATCTGCTCCTTGGACTGTTCTATAGCGTAGTCTGACGGGGTAAGTCCGTCCGCAGCCTGCAGACCAAAGCCAATATCCCAAGCGTTGGAGCGAGTCGCCGGGGTTCCCTCATCGGTTGATACATAATATACGTCTTCAGGCAGCAAACCAGAGTCCTTTCATGCCAGGCAGGTGAAATCGTCTGTCGAACAATTCGAGTATATCCCCAGTATCTAGTGATTATTTGACCCTTCTCTGGTCCGATCATCCTGTTCAATGGCGTGGTAGACATCTACCGCCGTCATGCCCTTGAGCTGCCCGTGAGGAAATTCTCCCGCGAAACTGAACAAGGACGTGAACGGGACGTTAAGGGCGTCGCAAATCAGAATTGCCTCATCGATAGTCATCTTTCGCTCATGGGAGACAAGCCTGCGCAAACTGTTGTATGGCATGCCACAATCGGGATGCTTGCTGTGGATCAAAGTCAGAAGTCCGTTTACGCTGAGGTGTCTGTCCTTCAGGATTTTCCTCACGTTGTCCATGGCTATGCAGGTGATTGAAAGAGAGGGTGGGGAAGTGTACATGTGATTTCTACTTTTTTCTCCTGTTCAGATCGTCCCGGCCGGCCAGTTCCACGATCCGACGGGGCATCGCGGCGCATTCGGCGCGGATCTCGTCAAGGAAGACGGCTTCGTCGCCCTTGCTGTCTTCTATATCCGCCAACCGCTGTTCCCATTGGGCGGTGAGCCTCACATCCTTCAATTCGTCGATCGCCACGCCTATGAGCATCCGGCCGGCGGGAGTGCTGCGGATCTGCTTGCCCTTGCGGAGCAGATAACCGCTTTTGACCAGGCTTTCGAGGATGCCGGCGCGGGTAGCGGGAGTGCCGATGCCGCCGGAATGGCTCGTGTCGTCATCCAAGGCGGCCTTCAGGTCACGGTCGGCCACGAAACGGCTCGCATGCTCCATCGCGGAAAGCAAAGTGGCCTCGGTGAAAGGTTTCGGCGGCGCGGTCACGCCTTCCGACAATGACGGTATGCCGGACTGGGGGAGAGGACCCTTCCCCAGGGAGTCGGGTATCCGATTCACAGGCTTCTTCTCCGCATCGTCCGTTCGCGACGTGCCCTCGATGGCGGTCCAACCCGCCTCGACGGTAACGTCGCTCGAAGCGGACAGCGGAACCCGTTCCATGGAACCGTCGGCATGACGCTCGTCCAACACGGCTTCGATCTTCACCGTGTCGTGGACACGGTCCGTGGCGCAGGCCGACCACATGCGCGTCAATATCACGGCTATGACCTCGCGTTCCATGTCCGTCAGGTCATGCTGGAACACGTCATAGGTGAGGCGTCGTGTCGGAAGGATCGCGGTATGCCCTTGGACCTTGTCGTCCGCGACGCACCTCATCGGATCGAACCCTCCGGCGGAATACAGGTCGTGGATCGCCTCGACAGGTTTCTGGTCCAGGAAACCCAACGCGTATTTCGGCTGCAGGAGTTCCTTCAACCCGTCCACGTCATCATGGGTTATGTATTTCGAATCGGTACGCGGATAGGTCGCGACCTTCATCTCGTACAAATGCTGCAGGCAGTCCAACGTCTGTTCGGCGGTCAGCCCGTGCCGTTCGCTCATGGCCTTCTGCAAGCCGGTCAGGTCGAACAGGGTCGGCGGCTTCGCATGCTCGCGGCGCCGTCTCACCTCCAGGATCTCCGCGGGAAGCCCCATCGCGTCGGCCAGTATGCGGCGTGCCATCACCTGGTCCTCGATCTTCCCGCTTTCGAGCGTCCAACCATCCATCGGCACGATAAGACGCCAGAACGGTGTCGGCTTGTGTGATTCGATGGCGAGATCACGTTGGACGACCATGTTCAACGTTGGCGTGCGCACGCGTCCGAGCGACAGGCTCCGATGCCATGCGCACGTGTGCGCACGTGACGCGTTCATACCGACCAGCCAGTCGGCCTTCGCCCTCGCGTCGGCCGCTGCCGCCAGACCATCGTAATCGGATGCGGGACGCATACGGTTCCACGCGTCACGGATGGCCTGCTCATCCAATGACGCGACCCACAGGCGCAGGGACGGTTTGGAAACCTTCGCGGCCATGAGGATACGACGGAATATCGCCTCGCCCTCACGGTCCGGATCGCACGCGTTGACCAGTTCGGTCACCTTGTCGGATCGGAGCAGTTCGACGAGGGAACGGTAGCGTTGCGCCGCGCCCTTCGCGCCGCTCAGACGCCAACGCCATGACTTCGGGTCGATGGGAAGGGAGTCCATCGTCCACTTATGCGCGGACCAGGGCATGTCCGAATACTCCTCCGGGTCAGACAATTCGACCAGATGGCCCTGCGCCCACGAGATGAGCGCCCCTCCGGCCGACACGTATCCGTCACCCTGCCGCACGCCGCCCAATGCCTGTGCGATGGCGAAGGCCACGGAACGTTTCTCGGCGATCACAAGACGCAATTCAATTCCTTCCCGATATCGAATGGTGCGTTTCTTCCACACGCATCCCAACCGATATCGATTTTTCATCCTCGAAAAAAAATATCGGCGGCGAAAAACACGGTGGCGTGTGAACGGAAAAGGAAGACGGGAAAGACCCGTCGGAAAGGAACCATCATGGTTGACATCGGCCACAAGTCCGATCTGCTGCGCATGGATCATGACAGGCTCATGGAATTGGTTGACGGCATGTTCGACCGGCATTCCCCATAGGAACTACAGGCGGCCTACCCGAACATCGGATACGGTACCGCGTCCGCCCTCGCGAAGATCGAAACGAATCCCGCACTATCCGAAGAATTCGACCGTTCGGTCGTGTCAACCACGAGCGACACAGTCGCATTCATGAGATCGGTGCCGCTGCCGACATAAGCAAAGAAAGAAGCCAAGAGCTAGAGCGCCTATCCAAACTCCAATTGCTTGGGGACTACTCAAATCTTGACTTCGACATTATTGTACGCCGCCCAAAATGTCTTGCCAACCAGTCATTCACCAGCTTCCATGGGTCCGAAACGGAAGCAAGTGAAGCGTGCGTATCAAACAATCCCACCTCGACCAAGAGCAAAAAGGAATGAATATGAAAAAACCGACTTTGGAACAGATGGAAGCATGGCGCGACCAGGCGACCGAACGGCTATCGGTTCTCGCCCGAAACAACGCCATCGAAGAGCCGATCGAGATCGGCGAGGAATGCTACCAGCTCGGAGATGACTGCTGCAAGCCCGACGGATACGGGCAATTTCGTTGGGTGACCGAAGACCAGTTCGACTCGGTGCTTCCGCCGGGAATCGAACACGACCGGTACGTCGCCATGACGAACACCTTCGACTTCGATGGCGAGGCCAAGGAATGGGCCGATAACTGGAACGATCCGGAATATTGGGATGATGCCGCAGAGAAGGCATTGGGGGACGGTCAGGCCGACGGAGCCTACTGGACAACACGCGACGAGGATTCGGCCGACGCCAACAGCGCCCGCGCCCTCGCCGCGTCGCAGATCGCCCTCGAACTGGACGGCGACCATCTCATCGAACGCACGCCGGAGAACATCGGACTATTGCATGACATCGTCGACACCGTCCACGACACGGATCCGGAAAGCAACCTCGGATACTACCGCGCCTGGCCATCCATAACGGCACTCGAAACCATCGGAGAGCATCTGACCGACGGTGAGATCACGGAGAAAGCCACGTACGGCGGATGGAATCCCGACAGGGACCCATATCTGAGGGTCAACAAGGACGGCGACTGGGTCGGCATGAGCCAGGATGAGGCGGACCGGCTCGTATGGGACAACCGGAAGACGATTCTGAAAAACGTCGGAGCCTACGCCGATGACATGCCGGACGACCTCACCAATCGCGTCTGCGCCATGGACGAACGCGCGGCCGCTCCAACCCCGGCCCCCGACCCATGGATCGGCGTCGACATGGACGCCCTGTTCGGATCCGACGGCCCAACCCTTCCCGATCCCGACCCCGACCCCGGCATCGACCCCGGCATCGACCCGAACGCTATCAACGGGCCTATGGGCCCCGGAATCGGAATGTGAGCTCCAACCATGCCATCCATCGATATGGAACGGTTCCGCGAGGACATCAACCGGTACCGGTTCGAAACCGACACGACATGGACCGCGCTGGCCGAAAAAGCCGGCGTGAGCCCGGCAATGTTCACCCGCCTCAAAAAAGGGTCGATCGTCACCCTCGAAGCATTCGCGCAGCTTTGCGCATCATGCCGACTCAACCCCATCGACTACATGCCGGAACTCCAAACGGCACAGGAACACGAAACAGCAAAGGAGCGTCCAATGGAAGAAACGAAGAGACTCAGCATCGACGGCAAGGAATTCACCATAAGGGACGTGGACATACGGTCCGGCTCGGCCTGGGCGAACGGTCCACGTATCAGCGACGCGGAACTGCCCGACGGGCAAGTCCTCGGCAGCATCATGCCATGGCACGGCGAATGGCTCTGGCGTCTCGCCGGAGAGGACTGGCAACGGACGAAACCGGCCGAAGGACCCATGGCCGCATACACCGGCCAGGAACCGAACCGTCTATCGGCCATCGACAACCTACTGCAAGCCATCGAGGACCGGTATTCCGACACAAACACCGACCCATGGGCGTCCATGACGGACTCCGCCTCCACCACTCCGGACACCGTGGGACAAACCACGCCGGAACCAGTCGGAGACCCCTGGTCTCTAATCCCCTCGGATGATGCCGGGCTTCCCATGCCGAACCCTGGCATCGACCCGGGCGCCGACATCACGGCGAATACCGGAATCGGCATATGAGAGGACATCTCATGAACGACGACGAGACCTTGGAAAACAAGACAACGAATCACGAGCCGGAAGCCGTGAAACGAAAGAAGGCGGAAAAGCCACGACCGGTCTTGGACGACCAGTGGAGGCCGCCAATGTTCCTGAACCCATGGGCGCGCGCGTTCGACGGCGACAGTCTGCCGGACGAACCGTTCATGGGCAGCAACAAAAGACCGAAACAACTCTCCGACATGCTCCCAGACCCCAACCCGGCGTGGTCCGCGGAAGAGGACGGCCGGCCGCAGTGCGCGCCGGAAATCATGCGATGAACACGAAAGGAAACGCACATGACGAACAATGACGAGGACACTAGCCGGCAGGCGGAATCCCTCTGGCGGTCGGATGATTGGGCCGACCTGCGGTGGGCGCGCGAACACTCCACCCCGCAGCAGATCGCAAGGCACCTGCTCGACCCGCAGTGGCGGAACCGCGACTACAACGCGTTGGACGAGCTCGTGGAGATGACCCATGACGCGGACCTTTCCAGCCTCTCCGAGGATGATCTGGAAACCCTCGCGGCAAGCAGCCTGCCGGAACTGCGCCAATCCGTCATCCGCTACAAGGACACTCCGGCGCGACTGCTCGAAGACATGGCCCGCACCGAAAGCAACACAAGACTATTGCAGATGCTCGTCGAATCGGGCAGACTCAGCCAGAACACCATCGACCTGTGCTGTTGGAACCAGACGGACAGCCGATTGGCGGCGAGCATGCTGCCGAAGGCCTCAGACCATCTGCTGGTCCGGCTGAGTGGACGAGACTGGTGGCCGTCCAGAAAGAACGCCGTCGAATCCGGCAGACTCGACAGGGCTCGACTGTCCGAAATGATCGAAAAGGAGAACCATCCGGACGTCGTCTCGGCCCTGATCGGCACGGGCGAGTTCGACATGGACGGCGAGGCCAAGGCCATCAGGCGCGTCATCACCTCACCTGATCTCCTCACGGCGTACACCAATCCGATGGGCCGCCGGTACAATCTCGACCGGCCCGGCAGGGAGGTCGTCCGACAGGCAGCGAGAACAATGCTGGAACACGCGCCCATAGGGCTGATTCTCAGCATGCCCGACGACGACAACGAAAACTGGCGCACACTCATCGACACGGCGGCCACGGAATACGCCGACGAAATCAATCCGAACATGCTCGGCCTCATCGCCCAAGCGGAAGGCAACAATCAGACTAAAACCATCCTCGGCGAACGACTCGGGAAAGACGCGCTGTCTGGAACCGACGAGAACCAGACGCCGACGGCATCCCCCGGAACCGGCGGAACGTACGGATTCAACCTGCGACTGCTCGGACGGCTCAAGGCCGACGTCGACTATTTCCTCGGACCATCCCACGCGGAGAAATACCTGTGGGCAGGCAGCGTGGACGCGCAGATAGCGAAACTCCGTGAGATCGACGGAAACATCAGACCGGAAGACCGTCCCGAATGGTTCACCACTGAATGGATCGACCAGGCAGAACAGGCGATGGGGACGCCGGCCGACGGTGGGATCGAAGACGCCCTCGACGCCGCATTGTCCGGCCAGTACGCCGCGTTCGAGAACGCGATCATCGGATACATCGACGCGCACGACCCGGACGCGGGGACAAGCGAGAACGGCGCGAGCCAATTCGCCGGATACGAGATCACCGACCGTGCTGGAAACGACTCGCCCACGTCCTACCGACTCGACTGGTTCGATGACGAGGGTCTGGTGCACGAAGGCCCAAAGGTCACTGTGAAGGAACTCACGCGAATGAGGGAGGGCATCTTCGGCAGTCCGGACTCCTGGGACTCCTTCGGCACGACACCTTCCACGTCCTCCGCCGCGGCGTCCGACGTGGACTTCGACTCCCAGGAACGTGAGCTCGCCGCGCAGATCATCATGCAGGAGGGCGGCACGCGCCAGGAGGTTCGCGAGCAGTTCACCGACGAGGAACTCGACCGTATCGCACGCGACGAGATGGGTACCGGGACTCCGGAGGAAGCGGACGCCACGAAGGAAAAGGGTGTTTCCGACGGCGGGAACGGCCTGACGACGAAGAGCGTTCCTACGTCCGGCGGGCCGGCGCGGCCGACGGTAGCGGCCACCATGGAAGCGGAGCAGTTGGCCTTCGACTTCGATGACATGCCGGCTGAACTTGACTTCCCGCAAATTCAAGAGGAAAATAATAGCCAAACGAAATTAGACATGGTGTCTAATTTGGACTCTTCCCGTGAAACGGAAGAAAACGATGCGAGAAAGGAGACGACCCGAAATGACGGTCAGGTACTGCCCTTACCAGGGGGTCAAGAAGATGAGGTACCTGTTCATGGCGGAGCATCTGCCGGAACAGCTCAGGGAGCTCAAGAGACAGGGGATGCCGGCGTTGGACGCCTACATGGACCAGGTCCAGAAGGACTACGGCCGGACGATCACCGAGTACGTCAACCATTGGGGCAAGACGCACCAGCACCTCAAGCAGCCGGGCAACTGGGACCCGTGGTTCAAGGGACTCAAGATGGCGGAGCGTCAGGCCGAGGAGATCGCCATCAGGAACGTGGTCGAAGCCCTCTGACCCACATCGACCGCGGCCTGCTCGACCCGGATCTGCAGGCCACGGGATCCAGCCTCGAACGCGCACGCGCGAACGTGTGCGCCATCGAGGTGCTGCGCGACCTCGACGACAGTGGCCGCGAGCCCACCGACGACGACATCCGCGCCCTCGCCGCGTACGCGGGCTGGGGCGGCGCCCAGAAGGCGTTCGAAGAAGACGGCGCCGATCCGGCGTGGAGCGAGATCAACACGCGTCTTGGCGAATTGCTTACCGACGCCGAATACGCGGACGCGCGCAGCAGCACGCTCACGGCCTTCTACACGCCACGACCCGTCGTGGACGCGATGTGGCAGGCCCTCGGCAAGGCCGGTTTCGGCCAGGATCCGAAACACCCGGACATGGTGTTGGAACCCGGTTGCGGAACCGGCAACTTCATCCGCTCCACACCGGCCGGATCGTCCTACGGGTTCACCGGCATCGAAGCCGACCCGATCAGCGCCGGCATCGCACGCCACCTGTGCGCGGACGACGACATCATCAACAACAGGATGGAACGGACCGGACTGCCCACGGACGCGTTCGACCTCGCGGTCGGCAACGTGCCGTACAGCGACGCGATCAGGATAGGCGGCACCGTCATCCACGACTGGTTCATCCAGCGCAGTCTCGACGCGGTGCGCCCCGGCGGTCTCGTCGCCGTGCTCACCAGCCGGTACACGCTCGACAAGAACACGTCGAACATGCGCCGCGGCCTCGCCCGCAAGGCCGAACTTGTCGCCGCATGCCGCCTGCCCAGGGAGACGTTCGACCGGCAGGCGGGCACCGAAGTGGTCTCCGACATCCTGATCCTGCGCAAACGTGACGAGCCGCTGGCCGAAGCGGACGCAGCGTGGACGGACACCACCGAATTCCGCGACGGCGTCAACGCCAACAGACTGTTCGTCGACCATCCCGAATACGTCGCGGGAACCATGGCCATAGGCTCGGGGCCGTTCGGCCCGCAGATCGACGTCACCGGAACCGGCGACATCACCCGGTTGGGAGAACAGGTCGAACGCATCCTCACCGGCCAGCTCGAACAGCACGGCATCGACCTGCACGACAGGCTCGGCGAACGTGCCAACGAGCCGATCGTCGTGCCCGACAAGACCCAGCAGGCGGCCATGCGCTATATGGTCGACGCGAACGACCATATCTGGTACGGCGACATGAACGGCCAGATCGTACCCGCGCACTCCCGCGTCGCCAAGGGAGGGGACAGGCGCATGGCCTCCATGCTGCGCCTACGCGACCAGGCGGAACGCCTGCTCGCCGTCGAACGCGACCCGGACACCACCGACGACGCCGTCGCCCAAGGCATCAGGGAACTCGACGAAGCATACGACCGGTTCACCGCATCCTACGGCAGGCTCAACTCCAAAGAGAACCTGCGCGTGTTCGACCCGAACAATTCCGATCCGAGCCTCAACCAGCTCTACACGTTGGAGAAAACCGGCTCCGACGGTTTCGAAGCCAAAGGCGACATGCTCTCCAAGAGGGTCGTCACGCCCATGCCTCCCATGCCGGAGCAGGTGGACGAACCCGTCGAAGCGCTGGCCGTCAGCCTCGACCGCGTGGGACACGTGGACCTCGACCTCATCGGCCACCTGCTCGGCACCCGGGACGATCTCGAAACCGTCGCACGGCTCGGCGACCTCATCGTCACCGACCCGGACGACGGCACTCCACTGCCGGCGGACGAATACCTGTCCGGCGACGTGGGAGGCGAACTCGACCATGTCGACGGACTATTGCGTGCCATGGTCGACGAGCCCGAACAGGAACGTGTACGCGCATGGCTCGCCGAAAACGGGATACAGGCCATAACACCGCCCTCGCGCGTGGAAAGCTGCCGTAGGGAACTCATCCAGGCAGGAGCATGGCAGAGCGCCACCGACCCGATCCACGCGAACAAGTCCGTGGCCGAAGCCCCATGGTTCTCCAATGAGTTCAAAGAGTACGGACGCGGACAGAGAAGGGCCTTCGCCTGCATGTTCCTGGATGATTGCAAGCCCGGCGTGGAACTGCTCGACAAAAACTGGAACGCCCAACAGCCCAAAGGCAACAGTCTGTTCTACGAGGTCTTCGACAGCGGCTGGTCAAGCGACGACGACGGAACATCCAACAGCGCCATGCGCATGCTGTACAAGGCCGTCACGGCCGACCCCGAGGCCATCGACGACAGGACCGTCGCCACGATCCTCAACACCAGCGGCTTCAAACATGGCCCGGTACAAGATGCCTTGCGCAAGATCACCGATCCAAGCCTGTGGAAGGTGGAGGACCACGGCTACTACAGGGAAGCCAAGTGCGACTACCTCGCCTTGGCCAAGGAACTGCGCGCCCATCCGGAAACCTGCGAATACCTATACGCGGCCGATGCGGACCGACTGGCCCATCCGACCGTCGAGAAACGGTACGGACGCTACAATTCATGGAACCAGAAGACGTTCAAACCGTTGGACGAAGTGGTCGACATGGAGGGCTTGGAACAGTGGAGGGACAGGCGCGCCACGTGGATGCGCGACCATCCGGCCGAACCGGCCGACATGGACCGGCTCAAGAGCCTGCAAAGGCTACGCGGACGGCTCGAACAGTCGATGCCAGTCCGACTCACCCATAACGACATCACCGCGAAGCTCGGCTCAGCGTGGATCCCGACCGGCGTGATCCGGGACTTCATGATTGAAACGTTCGGACTCGAAACCCAGCCCGACATCACCGACGGCGGTATGAGAAGCCTTTCGGTCAGTCATGACGAGACGACCGGCAACTGGCAGGTCAACGCGTCGCTCGCCTCGAAACTCGACGAGGAGACCATCCGCAAATACGGTCTGGGCATCGGAGCGGGACGCAACCCGTTCGAGGTCGTGTCCGGCGCGCTCAACGCGACGACCAGCAACCTCACCAAACCCGATCCGGACGATCCGACCGGAAAGAGAAGAGTCAGGGACGCGCAGGCCACCGCATTGCTGTACCAGAAGCGCCACACCGTCGAACAGGCGTTCACCGAATGGGTATGGACCGATCCGGCGCGCACACGCATGCTGGAAGACGTGTACAACACGCGGTTCAACCGCATCCACCCGCGCGAATACGACGGCTCCTACCTCACATTCCCCGGCATCAGCACCGACATCGACCTATACGACCATCAGCGCAATGCCGTCGCGAGGATCCTGCAATCCAAGGAAGGCACGCTCGTCGCGCACGTCGTGGGCGCCGGCAAGACATTCACCGGCGTCGCCGCATGCCACGAGGCGAAACGTCTGAGCCGTGCCACCAAGCCGATGATCGTCGTGCCGAACCATCTGACCGAACAATGGGCGAAGGACTACCTGACGCTCTACCCGGACGCGAACATCCTGTCCATGACGGAGGCCGACGGCGCAGGCAAGGGCGCGGCACGCTTCTGGGCGAAGGTCGCGGCCGGCGACTGGGATGCGGTCATCGTAAGGCAGGACACGTTCCAACGCATGCACGTCAGTCCCGAACGCCGCGAGAGGTACTTCTCACGGCGCAAGGCCGAAATGCTCGACAGCATCGATACCGCGGAAGCGGTCGGCAACGACTTCTCCGCGAAGAAGCTGAAGGACGAGATCGGCAAGATGGAGAAGAACCTCAACCGGACCGTCAAACAGGCCGAGAGGGACCGCATGCGCGTCGACGGGAAACTCCAGGCGCTACGCGGCGACGGCAACAAGGAGTGGATCGACTTCGAGGACCTCGGCGTGGACATGCTGTTCATCGACGAGGCGCACCAGTACAAAAACCTCGCCATCGCCACCACGATCAGCGTGCCCGGCGTGGACGTCGCCGCCGCGCAGAAATGCGAGGACCTGTTCGACAAGTGCGAGTACCTGCGCGAGACGGGACATGGAAGCAACATCGTGTTCGCGACCGGCACGCCGGTGTCCAACTCCATGGCCGAACTGTACAACATGCAACGCTATCTCGCGCCCGACCTACTCAGAGCCCAGGGCGTGGCAGCGTTCACCAGCTGGGCCAACACGTACGGCAGCATCGTCGAAAGCGTCGAGGTCAAGCCGGAAGGCAGCGGATACCAGATCAAGCAACGGTTCGCGAAATTCCACAACCTGCCCGAACTGATGAGCACGTTCCACGACTACGCGGACCTGCTGACCGCCGACAAGCTTGACCTGGACGTGCCCGACTGCGACGTGATCTCCGTCGCCGTCGAGGCGACCGAAGCGCAGAAACAGGCCGTGGACGCGCTCGTGCAAAGGGCGGAACTGGTGCGTGACGGAGCCGTGGACCCGTCGGACGACAACATGCTCAACATCACGAACGACGGCAGGAAGGTCAGTCTCGACCCGAAACTGCTCGACGTGGCCGATCCGGACATCCAACCCATGGAAGGAGGCAAGGTGCAGGTCTGCGCCGAGAAGATCCACGAGATATGGCAGGAGCATGCCGCAGAGAAGGCCACGCAGCTCGTGTTCTGCGACTCGTCCACCACGGCGTCCGGCAAGTGGAACATCCAATCCGATCTGAAACGCCGCCTCATCGACCTGGGCATCCCTGAGGACGAGATCATGTTCGCCGCACAGGAGAAGGATCCGCAGAAGAAGCAGGCCCTGTTCGAGAAGGTCCGCAAAGGCGAGGTGCGCGTGCTCATCGGCTCGACCGGAACATTGGGCACCGGCACGAACGTGCAGGACAGGCTCTTCGCCATCCACGACCTCGACTGTCCATGGAAGCCCGCCGAACTCGAACAACGCCAGGGACGTGTCCGCAGGCAGGGCAACATGTTCGACAAAGCGCAGGACTACCGGTACGTCACCGTCGGCACGTTCGACAGCTACATGTTCCAGACGGTCGAGCGCAAGGCCCGGTTCATCAGCCAGATCATGAGCTCCGGCTCGCCGTCACGCGAAGCGTCCGACGTGGACGCCACGGTGCTCAGCCTCGCCGACATGAAGGCCATCGCCACCGGAGACCCGAACATCGCCAAACGCATGGAGCTCGAAAATCAGCTCACGCAGATGAAACTGCTCAAACGCGCCCACGCGGACCAGCAAAGGTCGATCCGTTTCAGGATCGACATGCAACTGCAGCCGACCGTGGACAACCTCGAAAGACTCCACGGGGAAGCGGTGGACGACGAGCCGAAATTCCACGAGGCCGTCGAGATCCGCGACCAGCATCTCGCCCAGGGCGTATGCGGGCTTGATCTCGGCGACGGTCCGATCACGGACCGCAAGCAGGCCATCCACGACCTCGTCGGCATCGCGCACCGGCTCGACCACGGGCAGACGATGGAAGTCGGCGAATACTGCGGGCTGACCGTCATGGTCGCGTCGAAGAACATGGCCGTCAAAGGCATCAACGCGTTCCGCCCGTTCGCCGGATTGAAAGGAGAGCATGAGCATTGGGCCGGCACCAGCGTGCCCGACATCAACAACAGCGCCGACAACGTCATCAGACAACTCGACCGGATCATCGCCAACAACACCGACACGGCGCAAGGCCTCCGCGTCAGACTCGACAATGCGAAAGCCAATCTGGAAAGCGCATGGAACGCGTTGAACACGCCATGGGAAGGCCAGCAGGAGTACGACGACCTCACCGACCAGATAGCCAAAATGAACCTGGAAATCAAGAACGGCCAGGACACGGCGCCGGCCGGAGAGGACGAACAGGACACGCAGGCCGACCTCGCCGAAGCCCAAGCCACAAGCGTGACCGTGGGATTCGACCCATCCGAACCGTCCGCCTTCCCCACAGCAGCGGAGACGACCGACGTTCCAATGCCCGACCCATGCATCGACCCATCCGATGATGTGTCCGCCGGACCGGGAATCGGCATGTGACGTAGGCATTCGAATAAGAGGACGACGGGCCGGAACGGGAGCCAATCCCATCCGGCCCGTTCCGATATCGGCAGGACCACACGTGAACCGGCTGGAACGAAAAAGAGGAGGGATCGGCCCCAATGTCCGAAACCGAAGAGCTGAAAACACGGATCGAAACCATCAGAGCATTGTCCGACCAATTGCGGGAACGGAACCGGACGGTGAAGAGCCTGGAAGAGGAAATGACGGCGACCGCGCCGGAACATGCATGGTCCTTCGGAAAGAAGCATCACTACAACCTTTTGAAAGCCGAAATCGAAGACGAACGCCGGCTGGCGTTAGAGGACAAATACCGGCTGGGGAGCCTCTCCAAAGACCTGTTCGAAGACTTCAACATCGTCGCCGACAAGGCCACCTCCACCAACTCCCTGGAATCCATGCTCGACCTGATCGAACAATCCCTGGACACCGACCCGGAATACAGGGAGAGCGTCAGCCACCAAACCGGAATAACCGATGGGACGTCGTACATGCGTCTCGTTCCGCAGGACAATCCTGAAGGGATGCTGCCACCGACCCCATGGGGCAGGAAGGCCGCCGAAGAGGCATACCGGCAGAATCAGGTCCAACAGCTCGACCCGCAGCTGAAACTGCTGCGCACACTCGCCACGGGAAGCTTCAAAGACCATGACACCCCGGGAACGAACGACTATCTCGCCCTGGTGGATTTCAACGAGGGAGACCAGGTGACCATGGGTCCGGGACTGTCCACGACCGTCACCACCCCGCATTGGCTCGGAGCGGATGGAATCCTCCTCATCATCGAAGGCGCCTCAAAGGGAGTGCCGATGGTCGGCAGCAGGGGAGACGTGCCCAACGAGAGCGAGGTCTTCATCCCGGACGTGCTGCACTGCACCGTCATGGAGAAAACAACGGACGGCGAATACCTAGGCAAGAAATTCGAACGAATCTACCGGCTCAGCGTCGAATCGGAGGAATCACCCATTCCGAAGAGGGATCTACTGGGATTCCCCAGCATCCAGCCGGACGTTCCACTGCCGGATCCGGCCATCGACCAGGATACGGCAGTGGCGGGCCCGAACGATCCGGGACACGAATTATGAGCGCATGCACGACGATCGGAAGCCGGCATGCGGCATACGACGGCAGGGAACTCAGGGAGTTCTGGACCCGGGCGAAACGACGCATGGGCCGACAGGACTTCGAAAAACTCAGACCTCCGTCCGCCATACGCCAATAGGACATCGGACCGGAAACCATCAGACTGTTTCCTCATCCCAAACACCATACGGGAAGCGGGAAGGGGATAAGAAAAACAAACACAACACAAAGCAAAGGAGAAGAACATGGCCGAAACCGCACAGACCATGACCGAATTCACTTACGCGCCCGGCGAGCAGGACATCGTCGGCGACCGATTCAGCCCGAGCGTGATCATCTTCTGGCTCAAAACCTCGATCGCCGCGTCCAGCACGCGCGTGCAATACAGGGCACCGAACACCCTGTTCGGGCTGATCCCGCTCGGCGCGTCCACCAAGACCATCCCACTGCGCAACATCGCCAGCGTCGACACGAACACGAAATTCAACCTCGGCAGCCTCGTCTGGGGTTTGTTTTTCCTGTTCGTCGGCTTCGGCATGTTCGACTCCAACGCCCTGGCCGCCATCGTGTGCCTGCTCATCGCCGTCGCGAACTTCGCAAACGTGATGAGCGCCACCCTGACCTTCCGCGATCCGTCCGGCGGCGCGAACGACATCACCGTGAGCATCCTCGAAAAGGACAAGCTCATGAGCCTCGCACAGGAGATCCAGTCCCGCGTGTTCGCCGACGCCGACCAGCTGCGTCATGAGGAAAGCATGCGCATGGCCGAGAAGCAGTACACCGCGCAGACCAACAGCGTGCTCATCCAACAGCAGATGCTCGCCAACCAGCAGACGCAAGCCGCACAACAGACCCAGGCTCCGTCGCAGTCCGATCAAACGCAGCAGAGCGAGTGACGTCGTCCGAAAACAAAAAGAAGACAGGGCCGAGAAATCCAAAACGGCCCTGTCTTTTCGTCTAATACGATAGGGTCCATACTCGAAACCCATTGCAAAGTACCGCTGATTTTATTCCATCCGAAACCAACTTGTGAAGCGCATCGACATGATTTACAGAGTCAGGGATGGTAAGTTTATACGCATTCCGAAAACGTCCGTTTATGAAACAGATTCCTTCGGTATGCGAAATGCTTTGATTCGAAAGCGAAGGGTGTCCCACAACCCGTTCCACAATCAACGTTCCATAAGGTGAGCCGACTGACGGGTAATGGTACCATGGCACACATGGCAAGCATGACATACGGCTACGCGCGCGTCAGCACCGGCGACCAGACCACCGACTTGCAGCAGGACGCACTCGAAAAAGCCGGCTGCAACCGGATATTCATCGACGTGGCCTCCGGTGCGAAAGCGCACCGTCCCGAACTCGACCATATGCTCGACCTCCTGCGCGAAGGCGATACCGTCGTCGTCTGGAAACTCGACAGGCTCGGACGAAGCATGCAGAATCTTGTTGAACTCATCAACGACTTCGACACTAGGGGAGTTCAGTTTCGCTCACTGACAGAATTGATTGATACGAGCACTCCAGGTGGCACACTCATATTCAACATCTTTGGATCATTGGCCCAGTTCGAACGGGATCTAATCCGCGAACGCACCCGCGCCGGGCTCGAAGCCGCAAGGGCAAGGGGCAGAACAGGAGGGCGCCCCGCAAGCCTTGATGAGAAACAGGCCAAGGAAGTGCAGCGCCTGTACGAGTCCCGTTCGGTGACGGTGGATCAGATAGCATCCATGATGCGCGTCAGTCGAACCACCATATACAGATGTTTGCAAAAGAACAAAGAAACCAATTGAGGGGAAGAAAATGGCAGAGAACATGACCGAGGATGAAGTCAGGGATAAGGCGCGCGAAATATTGGGTCTGAACAACCACGGGGGGGGTGACCGCCGGCGTGGGTCAGCTGACGACATTCAACCAGCTGGGATTTAAGGGGAAACTCGACAAGCCGGATGGCTGGTATCTCCCGGCCAACAAGTCCGATACCGCTGTTGTTCTGGAGACGAAGGCATCCAAGATCGCACTGGGTGCGACGCAGGCGAAGGAGCTTCTGAAGAACATCCGCATCATGAATGCGAAATACGAGCACGTCGTGGGCATCCTCTACAACGGGGAATCCACCAGGGTGTTCAAGAACGGTGAGGAATACAAGGAGAAAGGAAGCGAGAAGCTCCACAACATCGCCTACTACACGGCCCTGTTCAACGTCGACCACATCGACAAGCAGCGCATCTACGAACTGACTGCCCGTATCAACAACTGTCTGCATTTCGAGTTCGGCATCAAGAACCTCTACCACAGGATGATTTTCACCGCCTGCGCATTGGTAGCGAAACGATACGACGCGACAATGGTCAGCGGCATGGACTACTCCGAATTCCACAATGCTATTCTTAACTGTCTCAACAAGGAGCTGTTGCGGGACAAGCACCAGAATCAGAAGCTCGGTCTGCTCGCGGACGTGTTCTCCGAGATTCGTATGAACCTCAACGTGAACAGCGAGGACGAGAAGGAACAGGAACACGTCAAGGATCTGATCTCGAACTTCATTGACTGGGTGACGGAAATATCCGACTGCCTGAACTCCGACGCATGGCGGGGAGAGGACGTCATGGGCATCTTCTTCAACGAATTCAACCGCTACAAGAAGAAGACCGAATCAGGACAGGTTTTCACCCCCGAACACATCACCGACTTCATATACAGGATCCTCGAAGTAAACCAGAACGACAGGGTGCTCGACGCGACATGCGGCAGTGGAGGCTTCCTGATCAAAGCGATGGCGAACATGATTGACGAGGCCGGCGGAGTGAACACCGAAAAGGCCAAGGAAATCAAACAGAACCAACTATTCGGCATTGAATTCGATAGAGAGATTTATGCCCTCGCATGCGCGAACATGCTCATCCACAAGGACGGCAAGACCAATCTGGAACAGCTGGATGCCAGATCCGGCGAGGCCGGAAAATGGATTGCCCATCAGAACATCACTAAAGTCCTCATGAATCCCCCGTATGAGAAGAAGTACGGTTGTATGGTAATCGTCGAGAACGTGCTGGACAACGTCCCGCCGAATACGCCCTGCGCGTTCGTCCTTCCGGATAAAAAACTCGAGAAGACGGGCAAAAAGCAAATGGCCCGCATTCTCGAACACCACCGACTCCGCAAAGTGGTCAAGCTGCCGGAGGACCTATTCTTCGGCATCGGAATGACTACGAGCATATTCGTGTTCGAGGCCGGCGTGCCCCAGAACGGACATGAGTTCTTCACCTGCTGGATGAAGGACGACGGTCTGGAGACTGTGAAGAACAAGGGACGGCACGACGTGCGCGGTCGTTGGCCCGCGATCGAGAGGTGCTGGATCGATATCGTGTCCAAGCAATCCGGAGACGATACATGCGTATGGGAGAGTCCAGACGAATGCCTTTCGTATCAGGCACCCATCAAACCCTTCGAGATATCAGAGGAGGATTTCCGCAAAACGGCCATGGACTATCTCATGTACAAGAAAGGCATCGACGCAAAAGCGTTCAGCGGACAGCTGTTTGACCGAATAATGTATTCGGCGACGATTGACGGCGACGAAGACAATGTAATCATCAGTTTGAGGAAGGGGTGACTGTTTTCCATGAAAGGACCAGATTATCTTGAGTGGACGGCCTTTAGGCTTGGCGACCTGTTTGTTATTTCGAAAGGAACGAGACTCACAAAGGCACAGATGATCCCCGGGGAAATCAATTATATCGGCGCGTCGTCCATGAATAACGGCGTTACCGCACGCATCGGAAACACGGACCATCTCTTTCCGGCTGGAATGATTACCGTTTGTTACAACGGCAGTGTAGGCGAGTCGTTTTATCAGCCGGAGTCGTTCTGGGCATCCGATGACGTCAACGTGCTTGCCGCAAAAGATGAAATTGACGAGAATGCCTCTCTGTTCATACTTCCCATACTGAAGAATCTCGGAAAGCGTTATGGTTTCGCCAATAAATGGCGTCAAGATGTAATGGCTGACGAACTGATGTATCTGCCTGCGACGTCAGATGGAAAGCCCGATTGGACTCATATGTCGAGATACATGCAGGAGATGCTCGACAAGACGGAATCAGCGATTGATGAAATGGGCGAGGCGCATTTCCATGAAGAAACAATAGACAGTTCGAAATGGCCTCCTTACAAAATCGGCGAATTGTTCACGGTACTGAAAGGAACGCGACTTACACGCGCGAATATGGAACCTGGAATGACACCCTTCATCGGCGCTACGCTGGAGAATAACGGTGTCACCGCACATATTGGCAACACCGGTCACCTCCATCCTGGCGGGGTAATGACTGTCGCGTACAATGGGCAGAAAGCTACAGGAAAGGCTTTCTGGCAGCCGGAACCGTTCTGGGCATCCGATGACGTCAACGTGCTCTATCCGAAATTCGATCTGACAGAAGAAGTCGCATTGTTCCTCCAGCCGTTGTTCTGGGAGGCTGGACGTTCATACGCGTACGACGACAAATGGAGCAAGGAGAAAATGGAACAAACAGAGCTGACGCTGCCAGCAAAGCCAGATGGTTCTCCGGATTGGGAGTATATGCAGAAGTACATGGAGAGCCTGAAGCAAGACGCCTCGGGAATCATCGATATGCTCAGCAAGGTGTGATCCTGGATAGGGAATTGCGTCGACCTTAACGGAGATAGGATGATCCAGGTTCGAAGGAATCCGGACCATCCTTCGTGTTCTTAGGAACATTCCGCAAATCCCAGCTTAGTTGCAGGGAGAGGGGAAGACGAGAAAGCTCTTCGAAAAAGATCGTGGGGCAAGTTGTCAAGCATGGAACGGTCCCACACCTAGACTGTTCGTATTAGTGAGGAGACCGTCATGGGGATGATGGTCGGCTGTCAGCCGCGCGGCCATTCGTCCGAGCATCGCCCGGCTTTAAGCTCGGTATGGGTGCAGATATGCAGTATGCGCAGAAACTCGCGCGGCGTGGGCGGATAACAGATCACGAGAACATCGTCCATGAAGTGGAACTCGAGAGCTCCACTGTATGCCGCCCGCGGATTGTCCAGTATGTGCGGGTCGTAGGCGTCGGGCACACGTCCCTGGACCCGCACCTCGTCGTGGAGCATGTCGAGCAGTTCGTCCGCATAACCCGGGTGACGCCTGTAGAGCCTTTTCAGATCGCGTTTGGCTTCGGATGAGAAGGCGATGGTCAGGCTCATAGCTTTTCCCCATGCATCTCGTCGCGTAGCATGCGCCAGTCCGTTTCGTCACGCAGTACGGTGTCTCCCGGCTGTGGCGTCGCGGCGAGGCTATTCGTAGAGGCGCCCCTGGCGTAGCCGGCCAGGAACGCGTCGATGAGGGAGCTGAGATTCTCTCCGCGGCGTTCCGCCTCGGCCTCGGCCTTCCTGTACGCGGGCAGGGATTCTATCGCTGTCATGATGATCCTTTCGGTTCCTTGGCTCAGGCGTTGGCGAGGGCGCTGATGCGCTGCGGGGTGACGCCGATGACGGCGGCGATGTCGCGCACGGTCATTCCTTGGGACCGTAGGACGCCCACTGCGTCGCGGGTGAGCGAGGAGGCACGTGACTGTGCCTCGCTGGCCCGTCTGCGCGCGTCCAGCAGTTCGGCGAGCATGCGCTCGTCCCGTTCGGGGAGCTTCGGCTCCACGGTGACGGTGCCGATCTCGCGGTCAAGCATGCCGGCGGCGTTGCGCACCATCGCGTCGATCTGGTCGAGACGCCGGGTCTGCGTGAACAGTCCGGGGATTTCCGGCACTTCCACGGACCACCGTCCGCCAGAACGCTCGGCTGCGGCGGTCACGTTCATTGGTTCGCTCATTTCGGTTCCTTCCAGGGCGGCGGATGATGCCTCACATTCCATAAAAATAGTCTACACTTATTTACTTAATGTGTAAAGGTATATTTACTTATTAGCTCCGTTGAACCGGTTCCGACATTCTGAAATATTGGGTTCGATGATGTCCATGTCGGTGACGATGACCACGAAGTAGTTTTGTCCCGACATGTCATGCCATTCACGTGAATGTCCCACGAATTCGATGGTCTCGCCGCCTTTCAGCGAGTCCATTTCCAGGCGGAGTCTTCCCGTCGAGGGGACAAGTGTGACGAATCTGGCCGAATCTTTTTCGAGCCAGCATGCCTTCACCGCTTTGATTTTCCTGCCTCCGGTCAGGTTCAACGTTTGGCGGACGCTGATGGGAGGGATTTTCACCCTGCCGACCTGTGGGCTCATGCCGATCATGCCGTTTTGTGGCAGTAGTGCTTTCCATGCGCGGTTGTTCGTGGTGGTCATGTTTTCCTACTCCTTGTCTTCCTTGAGGGTTCCCTGTGGCTGTCCGAACACTTTTTCGAGGTCTTTCGGATCTAGGTTGGTGGCGCATCCGCTTGTAGCGGTGGTCAGATCCTGCTGGGCTTTGGTCAAAGCGTCGTAATCATCCGATTTGGAGTCCACGAGCTGTTTCGCGGTTTCGTACGCGTTTTTGATGTCGCCGCATCCCTGCGTGTTCTCCAGGTTGTCCTGTTGGATGGTTGTCACGGATTTCGCGGTGTTGTCCAATCCGTCCGAGAGGTCCGAATGGCGTGCTTCGATCGCGGCGCGCATGGCTTGCGGATACCATTCGCGTGCGAGGGTGCGGATCGTGTCGATGTCCTTCTGTTGTCCGATCGCGTCGTACAGGTCGGTCGCTTCGGCGAGGTCCTGCCGTCCGTGCCGGTATAGCAGGGTGCTGAGTGTGTCGACGTTCGAGTTTTCGGGCGCGTTCAATAGGTCGCGCACGTCGTTCGAGATCTGTTCCGCGTCACCGGTGAACATGGTCTGGGCTTTCTGTTCCAGACTGTCGGACGTGGACGCTGCTTTTCCCTTTTTCTTTGCCTTCGCTTTGTGTTTTGCATCGGATTGGGTCTGGGTGGCCGAATTGGTCTGGGGTGCCGTCGTGGCCGGCTGATGTTTCCATGGGTTGGCCATCAGCATCATGACGGCCACGGCGATGATCGCGATGGCGCACCAGATGGCGGCTTGTTTCTTCGCTTCGGGTGAGGACTGTTTGCGTGGATTGTTCTTTCCCATTGGTCTTCCTTTGCTCAGAGGCTTGAATCGTTGTTCGGCAGACTGTTGTCAGGGGTTTCCGGTGGCACGTACCATCCGCCGGAGTTCCCGCCGGACGATCCGCCGCTGTTGCTGGTACCGCCATTGTTCGTATTGCCGCCATTGTTGCCGCGGGGCACGGTCTTGGAGCCGGAGCCGCCGGACGAACCATGGTATTGCGGCGTGGGCGTCGGTGCTGGGGTTGGTATCGGCGCGGCCTGTTGCGGCTGCTGTTGCTCCTGTTCTTCGGCCTGGCGTTTGGCTTCCTCGTCGGCCTTGGTTTTCGCGTCCAATGCGCGGGCGAGGTTTTCGCGGGCCTTGTCGAGTTTGGCGGCCATGTCGGTCCACGTGTCGATGGTCGTCTTCTTGTCGAGTTTGCGGGCCTGCGCGATGAGCTTGTCCAATGTGGCTTTCGCCGTACGGGTCGCATCGTCGGATGGTTTCGCATCATTGGAGGCTTTCGATGCCTTGTCCAATGCCGTATGGCATTTGTTCTTCGCGTCCGTCAACGGCTTTTCCTTGACGAGCCGGTCAATCTTGTTGGTCAGCGTGCGGGTGCGTTTCGTGGCCTTGTCGGCCTTGGCGGCGAGCCGTTCCGATTCGTTTTCCGGCAGTCCCGTCCGGTCGGAGCGCATGAGCCTGCCGTTCGAGTCGATCAGACGGCGGAGGGAATCGATGTCGTCCGTATCCTTCAATCCGATCCGATCCGCCTGTTTGATCGTGGTCTTCGCCTTGCCGGTCCATGTGGACAGTTGGCTCATGGAGGTCTGCAACCGTTCGGCCGACGCCTGCTGTCGGACGGTGGCCGAATGGGAGCCCATGATGGCGAACAGGACGAGCAGGAGAATGAACGTCAGAGCGCCGATGAGACCACGACGCACCCAAACCATCGTCCTGGCGTCCTCGGACGGTCCGTCGGGGTCGGCCACGTCCTGCAGACTCACGGCCGTCCTGATGTCGCCGGAAGCCGTTTCCGTTGCCACGGGTGGGATGTCGGATGTGGTTTCATCTCCGACCGGAATCATGGAGGTGAGGGTGTTCTCCGCCTCGTCCGGAACGTTGGCATCCTCCATGGCCGGACGTGGAGGCAGTGGGACCGCCGGCATGGGACGGGTGTCGCTGGACGGCATGGAAGGTTCCGGACGTTCCGCCGTCTGGTCGTTTTCGACGCCTGTGGATTGTGGAACAGGCGTCGTGTCTGTCGCGCCTTCGGATACGGGAGGCAACGCGAACGTGTCCTGAACCGTGGCGGGGACTGTCGTCTCGGTTGGGGGAGCGGTCGTCGTTCCATGCTTGTCGTCATACTGGACCGGTTCGATACCATGCTTCCGGTTGGAACGGCGGTTTTTCGGCTTGCGCGGTGGTGTGGACGGTTTCGTCTCCTGAAGCGAGTCAAGCCAGTCGAGGTCGTCCCTCAACGCGTCGGACGGCGTCAACTGGTCGAACAGGCTAGGCTGTTCGCTGGTCATCGGTTGGCTCCTTTCCGCGTGCGAACGTGGCGTCCATCTGGTCGATCATGCGTTCGCAACGGTCGAACACTCCGGCGGGATCGCCTTGCACGATGCGTTCCAGGCGTGCGGTCAGATCGTCCTGCAGGCCGATGCTGCACGGCTTGTAGTTCTCGTCCAAGTAGGTTTTGCCATACGCGTGGAGGATCATGCGGGCTCGGCCGATCAGGCCGTTCAGGTTTCGACGGTCCTTGTCGGACAGGAGCTTGGACCGTTCCGTGTCCCGCATCAGCATTGCGGCGGACGTGGCCGCGCGGTCGAGCCGATCGCGGCTTTCGCGTTCGTGTCCCGTGTAGGACAGCCAGACGCGGCGGATCGTCTCCTCGTCCTGCGCGGCCTGCGCGAGATGCTCCGTGGCATGGTCCGTGTCGTAGCTGCCGCGCAGGCTGTCGATTTCCGAACGCCACTGGGCGGCCTGATTGCGCAGTGTGACGTCGTCGGCCGCGGCCACGTCGTCGACGCGGGTGGGCGTCATCAGGTCGCAGACCGTGTCCAAGCCTTCCGACGGGGTGGAGAACCGCCATGACTGGTCAAATCCTGGTTCCTCGCTCCATCCGCCGTCACGGTTGAACCAATGCTCGTACTCATCCTTCCTGGCCTGCTCCCGTTGGCGTTCCTCCGGTCCGGACAGGTGATGCCGATGGTCGGAGTTCGAAGCTTCGGACGAGGCGAGATACGCTTTGACGCGTTCCAACGTGGAATGGATGAGCGACTGCAACGTCGGTGCGTACAATCCTCCGTTGGGGCTGGCGACGACCAGGTCCATGTAGCATTTGAGCGCATACACTTCCTGCACGACGTCGTCGTGGCGGATCCAGCATGGGGGAAGGGTCTGCGCCCAATCCGTGTAATGCGTGGTGAGGAACCGGCCCATGCGGATGGTGTGCAGCATCATCAAATCGATGTCCATGCGCGTGGGCGAGCCGGTCAGGTCCAACGGGCGCGCCTCGACCATGGTGGTGATGGAATGCTGGGGGAGTTTGGCCCACAGTCCCGGACCGTGTTCCGGCTCGTTGAGCGGGGCCATGGTGATCTGCGTGAGCAGCTGGTCGAGGTTGCGCGCCATGGAGGCCGGCAGGTCCTTGCCGGTCAGTTCCTTGTACTTGCCGTTGACCGTGGCGGTCAGTTCCTCGTACGCGTGCTCGCACTGGTCCCTCACGGACAGTTCGCCTTGTTGTCTGCCGACCATGTCGTCGAACAGGGACTTGACCTCTGTCTGGAATTCCCGTTCCATGTCGTCCGTCCAGAACGACGGGCGTTCCAAGCCGCCAGCCACGTCCGTAACCTGGCCTGATCCCATGGTCTCGTCATGCTTGACGTCGTCCGTGGCATCCGGCTTGTCGGCGTCGGTGCCCGCCATCTGGGTGAAGTATTCTTCGACGTCGCTCATGCGATGGTCCTTTCGCCGTGATCCTCATGCCATGCGTTCGTGGCCGTGGGGCGCAGGTCCTCCAAGCCCTCACGCCACCATGCGCGGCGCATGAACATGATCATGCGCACCAAGGCGGGCGCCTGTCCCAACGGTTCCACGAGCGCGTAGCCTACGGGTAGGAGGCTCAGTTCCTGTTGGGTGACGGATTCCTCACGCTCGTGACGCGTGGTCAGACCGCCCAACGGGCCCTGTCCCGGATTCCAGGAGGATTCGCGGCGCGTGCGGTGATGCGTGCCGATCTGGCCGATCCACCATTTCAACGTCTCGTCGTCGGACACGCCCTTGAGCATGATCCGATGGCAGTTTTGCCATACGGTCTGCTCCACGGCCTTGCCGTATCCGTCCTTCTCGTCGGCCATCTGCTGGCGGGACTGTTCCACGATGATCAGCTGGTAGCCGTTGCCGCCGCCCTGCGTGATGGCGTTGCGCAGGCCGGGCCATTTCTCGATGTTCGACAGTTCGTCCAACACGAACCGTGCGGGAGGTTCGATCTTGCCTCGCGAACCGGACGCCTTGTCGAACGCGAGATCCTGACACGCCTCCTGGAACGTGTCGAGCAGCAGGCTCACGAAAATGCCCGCGTTGCCGGCCACGCCGCCGTCACGGCGCGGCTTGGACAGCACGTACACAGTGTCGCCTCGCAACACCATGCGTTTCGGGTCGATCAGTCGCGGATCGGACGGACTCAGATTCATGCGGGCGCGCACGTTCGGGTCGGCGAGGATGCTGAACGCGTTCTTCACGCCGAACCACTCGCTGCCTTTCTGACGGGGATCGACGTGCGGCAGCGCGTTCAATGTCGCGGCCCAACGGTCCATCTCGCGTTCGTTCGTGTACTTGCGGATCAGGTCCGCGGCCTCCTGCGCGTTCTCCGGCGACAGGCTCCACTTGAAGCAGTCGTTGATGGTGCGGTCCGCAATCGCGGCCGCGTACAGCATGGCCTGCACGTACATGGCCGCGCTCACGCCCCACTCCTGGTTGTTCGAACCGGACCCCATGCCGCCGATCGCGACCATGGTCTGCGCGCGGCGCATCGCCACCGCCGGATCGTCGCAACCCTGCAAAGGCGTCCAGTTCATGTTGTGCCGCGTATCCGGATCGTTCTCCGCGACGCCCTCCGGGTCGAAGATGTGCGTGGTGCCCGCGCCACGGCCACCATACGACGCGCCGGTCACCCGATCCTTCACGCCGCATTCACGCAGGTAACGCGTCGTTTTGATGATGTCCCCTCGCGTGGAGGTCGCGAGCACGAAACCGGGGGCCTCGACCACGGCGGGGATGACGACGCTGACGGTCTTGCCGGAACGGGTAGGACCCAGCACGTAGATGTGCCGTTCGGAACCCAGCCACACCTCCATGTTCCACGACTTGCCCACATACCATGCGGCATGCCAGGGGCGGGGGTGGGTGGCGTGTGGTTTCCGGTCGCGGAAGTCGGCCAGCATGCGCGGCAGGACGGACGGAACCACGTCACGGTTGATGGCACGCGGCCCATAGTCCGCGGCGAGCTGACGCCACGTGGCCACGCCGGGACGCGTGGACAGCCAGTCCGCCGCGCGTTCGCCGGAATCCCGATACGCGTCCCAGAAGATCCACAAGGCCATGACAACCATGAACGCGACCGCGAACACGGGCAGCGTCAACAGCGTCCATGCGAGCACGTCGCCTTGGACGGCGAGGAACAAGACCATCGACAGAATCAACGCGAACACGCACACCATCGCGCCGACACGCGCCACGAGATGGCTTTCCTCGTCCGAGAGACGTTCCAGCAGGTCCGTGTGCCGGCTCAGCCATACGCCCGGCTTCGATGATTCGAACCGTTTCCACGCGTCCATGACCTTGCGGCGGTTGTCCGCGTTCAGTTCCTCACGGTCGTATCCGCGATCCGTGTCCCCATGTCGTGCCATGGGAGGCCTCCTTCTTCGGGTTTCGATCAGTCGTTCTTTCAAGACGCCCTGCGCAGGCTTGACGTGTCGAACACGCGCGCCCACATGGGGCCGGCGATGGGCAGTATCATGCGTGGATGCTCGTGTCCGATACGCCAGATGCCATAGCCTTGCGCCAAACGTGGTATCTGTTCCAATTCGTCCTCGCTCAGATCAGGGATGAGCTGGTTCAGCAGGGGTATGTTCTCGCCGCCCTGCCGGTAGATGATCTTCGTTTCCATCAGGTTCATGAGCTGTTCGACCTTGCCGCGCAGGCCACTGCCGGCCGTGAACACCTGGGTCATGTCCGTGACGCCGTGCACGATCAGCCATGTCGCGCAACCCCAATGGCCCGCGGAACGCTGCCGGGTCTGCAACGAGTCGACCAGCTGGGGATTGGACAGCAGGTCCCACGCCTCCTCGCATACGATGATGCGGCGCAATCCGTCGCGTGCCTGCAGCAGCCGGTCGATCCACGAGCTGACCGCGGCCGTGTACACGCGTTTCAACGTGGGATCTTGGAACACGGGGCCGGACGTGTCGAACACGATGATCGGCGCGGCCGGGTCCAGCGTGATTGTGGACTCCTTGTCGAACATGCCGCTCATCGTGCCGCCCTCGACCATGGGGGAGAACACGCGTGCCGCCTCGCTGGCCTTCTCGCGCGCGAGATCGCGGTAATGTTCGAAACCGTGGATGTTCTTGTACACGCTATCGACCCAATCCCAGTCGGAAAGACGCGCGACCGCGTCCTGCAACGTCATCGGACCCACGTCATAGGAGGCGATGAGCTGGTCGATCAGGGAGAGCATGTCTTTGTCCAACGGGAACGGACGGTCGGGTTCCTTCACGGCCTCGGCCAACGCCATCATGGCGCTTTTCCTGCCTGACAGGACCTCTTGGCGGAGCGCGTGCCTGTCCTCGTCCGAAGTCACGTGGGACATGTCGGGCATGGCGAACGGGTTAAGATAACTGCCTTTGCCGGGGGAGACGACCTGCCCGCCGGGAATGGCCTGGGCTATGGCCTTCCACTCGCCCTGCCGGTCCGACTGGACGATGACGTTGCGTCCGAAACCGATCTCACGGACCGCGAGGACTTTCGCGCAATAGCTTTTGCCCTGGCCGCGCAGGCCACTGAAGAACAAGTCCGGACTGGTGGTCATGTGCACGTCGTACGTGCCCCAACAGTCGAATTGGAACAGTTCACGTGAAAGCGCGTCCACGCCGATGGGCGGTCCGGGAATCAACTGGGCTCCCGAACCGGCCACGAACGTGGTGAGCACGCCCGCCCGGCCCGTACTGGTCTGATGCCAGGGAATTAGGGGACGTTCGTTGAAATCACGGGTGATCATGTCCAACGGGGACGAGGAACCCAAAGGCAGCATGCCTTCCTCGTCGCGTTGACGCGCCTTGTACACGCGTTTCGTCTGGTCGATCTGCTTCGACACCATCGAATACAGGCGGCCGCGCGCCGCCTCGACCGCGTTGCGGTCGGACCGGGAATACCGGTGGTCCGGCACGCGTACGGTACGGTCGCCACCGTCACGCACGTGTGTGAGCCAATCCAGTTCGGGAATGGACAGTCTGGTCGGCGCGGGCACGAAACCCACCACGCCGACGCCGCGACGAGCGGGACGGCCCAGCCGATGCCCATCATTCTCAAGCAACGGCACGAACGGGTCGACGTCATCGTCACCCGTGCTGGCCGTCCCATCATCGTCGTATTCGTCATCGTCCTTGACGGACATGCTCACTCCCCGGAAAGAAAAACGAAAGGATGGGCGGCATGGGAACGGTACGCCCGTCGGCCGCCCATCATGTTGGCTGACGGTTTCCCGCTCACACGCTGTATCCGGCGTGGGCCATCAGAATACCGGCGACGATCATCAGAACGAAGCAGACGATGGCGAGAACGATGAACAGGGTGGCCTTGCCTTGACGGGCCTTACGGCCCATGGCGAGCACCTTGTCCTTGGTTTTACGGCCCACGAAGGTGCTTTTCTGTTTGACGGCCAGGTACACGAAAGCCTCGTACAGGCATGAGGCGGCGAGGACCATCAGCACGAGGATGCAAAGAGTTGCAGCCATAATTCCTCCCTAGAATCGGACATGTCCGGGAACGGGAATCCCTTGCGGAAAATCCGTTCCCGGACAATCCACATGACGCGCCTGCGATATCAGACAGGGGGATTGACTCACTCGTCCAACATCATGATGGAGAAACCGGCGGTGATGCGTCCCCGCTATTCCCCGTGGCTGGTGTCGTCCGGCCGGCATCCGCGTCCGCGCTCTTCCATACGCCGGTCGGCTCGTGCCGCGACGATGCACATGCTCCATGTCATCAGCAGGCCGGAGAGCCAGAAGACGGCGATGATGGTTATGACGACGATATTGTCCATCTCATCCTCCTTGCGCGGGGATTGTCGATTCCTGTGCCGCGTTATCTCCACACGCGCCCCGTCCGATACCGTCACGGGGGGGGGTGAGGGTGTGCGGAATCATGGCCGTTCTTTCTTCTTCCAGTTTGTTTCTTGGTAAGACGACCGTTGCGTGGTGCATCGGTAATGCAGGACCGTGGGAAAGGAGAACGGCCGGAACGGGAGTTCCGGAAACCGTCGTAAGGGTTTCCGTCGTCCTGTTCCGGCCGCCTGTTTGTTTGGAGGGGGAATTGGGTCAGCGCCTTCCGTGGCGTGCGGTCACGTCCATGCGGCGGCGCTTCATGTCGAGCATGGTCCAGCCGATGCCGGTGAGAGCCACGGCTGCGAGGAGCATGCCGTTCGTGTTCGCGCCGGTGGACGCCATGACCTGATCGGCCTTGGCGGCGGCGTTCGACGTGGCCTTCTCGCTGGCCTTCAGGCCGGCCTGCTCGATCTGCGGGCCGGAGGCGCCGTCGGTCTTGGAACCGTTCCTGTCGGCCGCGTTCTTGATCGCGGCGGCCAATGCGGCCTGGGCCTTGTCGTAGTCGCTCTTCGCTTTGGCCTGCGTGGTCTTCGCGCCGGCGAGTTTGGCCTGGGCGGCGGCGAGGGCCTGCTTGGCGGCGTCGAGATCCGACTGGGCCTTGTCGACGGCGGACTGGGCGGCCTTGACCGCGTCGGTGTCCTTCGCGTCCTTCCGGGCCTGTTCGAGCTTGGCCTTCGCGTCCGTCAACGCCTGTTCGGCGTTCTTCACGTCGGTCTTGGCCTGTTCGACCTGCTTGGTGGCCTCGTCGCGGGCCGCGGCGGCCTGCTGGTATGCCTGGATCTTCGTGTCGAGATCGCTCTGGGCCGCGGTCAACGCGTCGGTCTTGGCCCTGAGGTCGGCCAACGCGGCCTCGAGATCCTTGACCTGCTGTTCGGCCTCGTCGCTCTTCGCCTTGGCCTGCGCGTAGGCGTCCTGCTTGGCCTTGAGGTCGGCCTTGGCGCTCTCCGATGCCTGCTTGGCCTGTTCGGCTTCGCTCTTGGCCTGCTCGTAGTTGGTTTTGGCGGTGGCCAAGGCGTTCTCCGCGTCGGTCAGGATGTTCACGCGTTCGTCTGCAGTGGTCTTGTCGGCCTGCGCCTTGTCGAGCGCCTGCTGGGCCTGTTCGACCGCGGCCTGGGCGGCCTTGAGGTTCGTCTGTGCCTGGTCGTTCGCCGTCTTGGCCTCATCGTACGCGGCCTGGGCGGCCTGACGTGCGGTGTCGGCCGTCGAGTAGTCGGCCTGTGCCTGGCCGTTCGCCGTCTTGGCCTGGTCGTACGCGGTTTGGGCCCGCTGGCTCTCGGCGGTCGCGTCGGTGAGGATCTTCGCGGTTTCGGCGGCTTCGGACTTTGCGGCCTGCTGGGCCTGTTCGGCGGCGGTCTTCGCGTCGGCGGCGCTGGCCTTCGTCTGGTTGGCCTTGTCAAGCGCGGCCTTGGCCTCATCGACCTTCTTCAACGCGGCATCGTACGTGGACTGGGCGTTGCGGACGCCGTTGACGTAGTTTTCGACCATCGTGCGGTACACGGCCGCGTCATACACGGTGTCGTTCTTGTTGTAGGAGTTCCATTCGTTGAAGAACTCCTGCGAGAACCCGTGGCTGTACTTGTTCGCGCCGTAGCCACTGTAGGCCATGCCGGTGGCGGTGTAGTCCGGGCTGATGATGTTGAGGTAATGGCCGATCTTCTGGTACAGGTCCGGATACTTCAGGCTGATGTCGTACGCGGACAGGCCGGCGAGGTCCGGATAGTCGCCGGACTTGACGGCCGCGTCGTAGTTGGCCTTCTCGGCCGTGTACCAACCCTCGTACGGATCCCAGTCCGAGGTGCCCCATGCGAGGTTCTCGCCGGTGTTCTCGTACTGGTAGTTGTGGCCGTAGTGGCCGTTGGCGGCGTAGTTGGCCTGGACCATGGCCATGGCCAACGCGGTCTCGGACACCTTCAACGGTTCCAGGCCGTTCTCCTCGCGCAGCCTGTTGCACTCGTCGATCATGTCGAGGGCCTTCAGCAGGTTGTCGAGGCTGGTCGCGTCGTCCTTCGCTCCGATGTGCGTGTACTCGAGGTACTTGGACACGCTGGAGTCGGTCAGATACTTGTACGCCTGCTCCGCGTCGTCCGTCTGGAACCAGCCGGCAGCGCCCTGCGCCTCCTTCTTGACGGCCTCGTCGGCGGCCTTCTTGGCGTCCGCGGCGGCCTTGACGGCGGCGTCGTACGCGGACTGTGCGGCATCGGCGTCCTGCGACGCCTTGTCGGCGGCGGCCTGCGCGTCCGCGGCGTTCTGGTTCGCTTTGGCGAGCTCGCCCTGGGCCTTCTCGTTCGCGGTCTGCGCCTTGTCGAGCGCCTTGTCGGACGTGGCCTTGTCGTTGGATGCCTTGTCGAAGGCGGCTTGGGTCTTGTCGGCCTTGGCCTTCGCGGAGGCGGCGTCATCGTTCGCCTGGCCGAGTTTCTTCTGCGCCTGGTCGGCCTTCGACCGGGTCTTGTCGGCGGCGGTCTTCGCGGTCGCGGCGGCCACGGTGGCCTCGGCCTGCGACTTCCGGGCCGCGTCGACAGCCTCGCCGGCCTTACGGGCGGCGTCCTGCGCCTCCTTGACCTTGGCGGGATCGTTCGCGTCGCCTGCCAGACGGGTGGCCTCGTCGAGCTTCGCCTTCGCCTCGTCGGCCTTCGACTGGGCCTTGTCGGCGGCCTGCTGGGCCTCGTCGGCCTTGGCTTGCGCCTGGTCGACGGCGGCCTTCTTGTAGGCGGTGTCCTGGTCGAGCTTGGTCTTGTCGGTGGCATCGACCTTGGCCTGAGCCTCCTGCGCCTCCTTGTCGGCCTTGGCCTTGGCCTTGGCGGCGTCGTCGCGGATGGACTGGCTGTCGTTCATGGCCTTCTCGAGCCTGTCGGCGTTCTGGGCGGCCTGGTTGGCCTTCGCCTGCGCCTGCTGGAGGTTGTCGTGCGCCTGGTCGAGGCTGTCCTGCGCCTGCTGGACGCCATTGGTGGCCTGCTGCACGTTCTGGTTCTGGTTGATGGTGTTCTCGACGTTCTGCTGGGCCTGCTGCACGTTCTGCTGGGCCTGGTCGACCTGCTGCTGTGCCTGGTCCACGCCCTGCTGTGCGTCCTGCACGCCGGTGTTGGCTTGGTCGAGGCTGTCCTTGGCGTCGGCGACCTGCTGTTGGGCTGCGGACACCTGATCCTGCTGCTGCGCGTTCTGTTGGGCGGCTGCCTGGTCGACCGCTTCCTGTGCTTGGGCGACGGCCTGCTGGGCCTGCTCGACCGGCGTGACCGCGGTCTCGTCGGCCATGGCCGGCGCGGCGATGGTGCCCGCGACCGCCACGGATGCGACCGCCGTTGCGAAAGCCTTCTTGTTCATATCTACCCTCCAATGCCATCTCCCGATCATGGGATCCGGCTCCAGTGGAAACATCCCTGCGACGTTTCCGTCAGCCACTCCACGTGCCTCCAATCCGATATCGGCATCACCGGCATGTCGTCCTGTCGGCAGTGGTGTGGCCGCACACACTCCAGATTACCCCAGACATTGCCGGTCGGGGTCAACCCCTCCGCCCGTGTCGTCCGAACGGCCGGGTTCTCGGCCTGGCTGCGACGATCGCGGCCGGCAGTCCCGCGAGCAGGGTCACGCCGGACACGAGATAGGGGCGCGTGTCCCGTCCGCTGGTTCTCGGCGCGTCCTCGGGATAGGGCGCGTCGTCCGGCATGCTCACGCGTTCCCCGGTGACAAGCAGGCGGTACGTGTTCAGGAAGATCGGCGTGCACGTCACCAATGTGACCAGATCGCGGCCGGGTTGGATGCGCACGCTCCTCAGATCGTCCGGGTCGACCTTGCGGATGCGCGTGACCTTGTAGGCAAGGGTCTGAGCGGCGACCTTCACGTAGAACACGTCGCCTTTCCTCAGTTCGGTGAGCCGGGTGAACAGGGCCTTGTCCGCCACTCCCGTGTGTCCGGTGATGACGCTGTGCGTGCTCTCGCCGCCGACGGGCAGGCTCGTGCCGTGCAAATGGCCGAGCCCGTTGTCCAACGCGTACGAGTCGGCCCCGTGACGCACGGGCAGGTCCACGCCGATCGACGGGATCTCGACCGACGCCATGATCCCGTCGCCGAAGTCCAGCAGATTCTGGTACTCCTTGTCATCCTTGAACCCGAAGTCGCCGTCGATGACGCCATCCTCGGTCGAGGTCTCGCCGATGACCTGCGGAGTGGCGGCGAGTTTCCTGTTGTACGCATGGGCCTGCTCGACCATGCGCGCGTACTTCCCGGCGGACCGGTCGCCCTCGTCGGCCAATGCGGCGCTTTGCGCGGCCCTGCGGGACGCGCCGGCCTGTTCCACGCCGATCCACGCGAACGTGCCCACGCCCACCAGGCAGAATACGGTCGTGACGGCCGCGAGCATGCGGAACACGCGCGCCATATGCCGTTTCCGCAGCAACCGGGACCGGCGTTCGCGACGCGTGTCATACACGTGGTCGCCCTTGATGACCCAATCCCAATCCATACGACTCGAAATAACACTCATGTCAACACCACCGGAGGAACAACGAATATCGATGAAAAAGAGGAAGGCACCCGGCCGGTCCCATTCTTCTGGGGAACCTTGCCGGATGCCTTCATTCCCATATGCCGAACCGTCCGTCACTGCTCGCCGCGCATGCGACGCGTGAGCATGACCGTGGATCCGATACCCATCACGAGCAGGGTGACGCCGCCCGCGACGAGCAACGGCAGACTCACGCCGCCAGTCGGAGTGAACTGTTCGAATACCGGCTGCCATTGCGCGAACAGGACGATGTCCTTGTCCTGCAACGGAACCTGCGAACCATCCTTATAGGCGGTTCCATTGCCGTCGGCTTGAGTATCCCATCCCAGGAACACGTATCCGGCGCGCTTGAACGACTTGGACGTGTCGGACGGGACGGTCACGTCCGAATACTGCCAGCCGGGCGTGGTCCCGTGCGAGCCGGTGCCGCCGTTCGCGTCGTAGACGACGTTGGCCTGCAACCGCTGCCAATGCGCGTACACGGTCACATTACCCGTCAACAGCGTGTTCCAGTCGTACAGGCCCGAATCATCCTGCGGTCCCGCATACCAGCCGAGGAATCTGTAGCCGCGGATCTTCGACGTGTCTCCAGACTGCCAGCCGGAGCCGTCCGAGGCGGCCGTGTTGTATGCCACGGAGACGGACGCCGGGGTGGATGGCATCTGACCGTTCCACGTGTTCGGCTTGTTCGTGTCGTAGGTGAGGACCGGGTTGCCGACCCATACCGCGTACACGGTCATGCCGCCCTCGACCATCGTGACCTCGGCCTGGGCCTGGGTTGCCTGCGAATCCTGGCTCCAACCCAGTTGGGTGTGGCCCGGGCGAGTCAGCATGCTGGAATCCCAGCAGTCGTTGTCCTTCGCCAACGTGGCAAGCGTGATCCTCTGGCCGGCCGGATAGTAGACCTGGCATCCGGACACCACGTCCGTGCTCTGGTCGACGGTCCTCACGGTCACGCTGCCGTCCTCATGCGTGGTGGTGCGCTGCACGAGGTCGGACACCTTGCCGTCGGTCTCCGATTTCGCGGGCTGAGTGGTGTTAGCGGCCGTGCCGGACGGGATGGAACCGGTGGCATCCTGCGCGTTCTTGTCGTAGGCGAGCGGGTAGGCGAGCTTGAAGCTCAGATCGTCGATCACGGAATCGGCTCCCGAGTCGGTACCGGAGACGGCGTTGCCGTTCTTGTCGACGCCACGGTAGGCGAATACGGTCTTGCCGCCGGTCGCGACATACGTGCCGGAATACGTCTCCCAATCATCGGAATGATCCCACGCGGGATGGTCGCCCTCGGTGGAGTCCACCGAATCGGAGTGCGTGGTGATGACCGTGCCGACCTTGCCGATCCTGTCACCGTATTTCGCGCCGGTGCGGGACACGTTCATACGACTCATCTCCAACGGCCGCAAATGGTTCTTGTCCGGTCCGACGAGCACCTGCACGCTGCCCGCGTTGCCCTTGGATCGACCCGAATGGCGGATGCTCACGGTGTACGCCACACCCGCCTGCGTGTCGATGGTCTGGCCGATGGTACGGCTGCCATGCACGTCCGCGCACACATTGCCGTCCTTCTCCCGGTGAAGCTCGAACAAGGTGGTCTTATAGTCGCCGCCGGTCAACTCCTGCCAGCCGAACGTCGCCTGGCTCAGTCCGGCGACCTGATGTTTCGGATGGGCGGGGTTGATGTAGTCGTAAAAAGACCACGCTTCGCCTTCGGCGGGACTCACGTACATCCAGTGCAGTCCGCCGTCATTGAGCTTCGAATAGTCCGGCACGTCGAAGCCTGGATTCACGGTCAACGACTTGGACGAATCGTCATCCGCGACTGTCTTCACGGTTCCCGTGGTCTTGGCTTCGGCGGGTTGGACGGTGTTCTCCTTGCCGTATTGACTGGATGGCACGCTGCCGGTCGCGTCCTGCGCGTTCTTGTCGTAGGCGAGCGGGTAGGCGAGCTTGAACTGCACATCGTCAATCAGGTTGCCGGTAACACCATCGACGGAACCCAACGCCTTGAACGTGAACACCGTCACATCGGAAGTGGCTACATAGACTCCCTCATAAGTCGCCCACTGTCCGTCATGGTTCCGTGACGAATGATATCCAAGCCTGGAACCCCATGAGATCTCGGCCTTGTTCGATGCGTGGGTCGAAATGGTCGTGGATGCCGTGGACTCCCCGATGGCGTCAAGCCCGTTCTGGGACTCGACACGGGTCATCCTCACCGGCTGCTCGTTTCCATCCGCCCCGATTAGAACCTGCATCTTGTCCAAATACTCGCTGCTCAAACTGGCATGCTTCAACCGCACCTTGTACAGGACACCGGGCGTGGTGCGGATGTATTGGCGGATGCTGCTCTGTGCCTGATATGGAGAGAGCTCGGCGTACATGTTGCCCGTACGTGAATCCCTTTGAAGTTCGACCTCGTTCGTATGCCATTGCGAGGACCCCTCCTGGACGCCAGACGTTTTTCCGGCCTCGCTGGAATCCCACGCGAATCTATCCGAATCGAAGGTCGACGGGAGGGAGACCCATTTGGTGGGATTATCGGACTCGTAGACCATCTTGTCCTTGCGGCTGACACCCCACCAGTTCCTCTTCTTGTCACGAAGGTTCTGGCTTAAGACATCAGCTCCCGGATATTCGAAATCGCCGTTGACCAATTCGGTCGGCAATCCGTCAGAGGTATCCACGACGGTCTTCACCGTGCCGGTCGTCTTGGATTTGGCGGGCTGGACGGTGTTCTCCTTGCCACGCTGGTTCGACGGCACCTGGCCGGAGACGTCCTGCGCGTTCTTGTCATAGGTCAACTTGTAGGAACGGGAGAATTCGATATCGTCAAGGTCATTGCCGGAATACCATTCCGCGGACGCGATGGATTTGAAGGTGAAACGCACTGTGGTGACCTCGTCGGGCACGAGATACGTGCCGGAGTATGTATCCCACTTCTTGTTGTCCGCGCGGTCGGACGTGGTCGGGGTCGAGATGGTGGTCATCTTCTCGCCGACCTTGTTGCCGTTTTCGGACGTGATTCGGGTGGCTTCCTGCGCGGTCTCCTTGTATGGTTCGCCGATCAGGACCTGCATCTTGTCCACGTAGGCGCTGGTCGCGCTGGAATGCTTCAGACTCCATTTCATCATGGTGCCCGGCGTGACCTTCACATCCTGATAGATCGCGGTGCCCTGCTGGTCGGCGGTCAGTTCGGCGAACTGGTTGTGGTGGACGGAATCGTAATTGAGTTCCACATTGCCAGCCTCGCAGCTCATGCCGCCGGAATAATGCGTGTCTCCCTGGGTGGAGTTCCAAGCGAAATTCAACCTGTTCCAATTGGGAATAGCCCTGCCTGTGGTGGACATGGCGCATCCCGAACCGTATTTGCCGGTACCGGGATTGATGGTGGCGAACAGCTTGCCCTTGTTGTATTTGTTCGAACCCGACTCCCCCAACGCCGTCCATGACGGCACGGATGGATAGTCGAAGCCGCCGTTGACAATCTGCTCCGGCAGGTTGGACGCGGCGTAGGTGGCCACGTCGTCGTCGGATGCGAGGCGCAGGGTTCCCGTGGTACTGGCTTTGGCCTGCTTGGTGGCCCCGGCGGTCTCGTCGGAGGGCACACTGCCGTTGGCGTCGGTCGCGTTCTTGTCGTAAGAGAGCTTGTACGCCTTGTCGAACACGATGTCATCCAATAGGTTGCCTAAATTGTATGCCTTCGCGTCAACGCTCTTGAATGTGAACGACGTCACATCGGAAGTGGCGACATAAACACCTTCATAAGTGGCCCACTGTCCGTTATGGTTCCGTGACGAATAAGGTGTGCCCTGACCATCCTTAATCTCCATCTCGTTCGACGCATGAGTTGAAACAGTCGTGGATGCCGTAGACTCTCCAGTGGCGTCGAGTCCGTTCTGGGATTCGACGCGGGTCATCCTCACTGGCTGCTCGTTTCCATCCGCCCCGATCAGGACCTGCATCTTATCCAAATAATCGCGGCTTAGACTGGCGTGTTTCAACCGCACTTTGTATAAGGTGCCAGGCGTGGTGTGGATGTACTGGCGAATGCTGGTATTCGCCTGATATGCGCACAGTTCGGCGTACATGTTGCCGGTACGCGAGTCCCGCTGGAGCTCGACCTCGTTCGTATGCCATTGCGAGGACTCATTCTGGACTCGGGCGACCTCGGTGGAATCCCAGGCGAATTTGTCCGAATCGAAAGTCGACGGGAGGGAGACCCATTGAGTTTCATGGGATGGGTCGTAGACCATCTTGTCCTTGCGGCTGACGCCCCACCAGTTATAATCCTTCTCGTCATAGCGATTCTTGCTCAGGACGTTGGCTCCCGGATATTCGAAATCACCATTGACCAGATGGTCCGACAGGCCGCTCGTGTCGTCGGATGCGAGCTTCACGACGCCTTTAGCGTCCCCGGTCGCGCCGGTCGTGTCTACCGCACCGGCGGTGCCGGCCAGCCCCGCGCCCAACGTGGACGCGGCGACCAGGCCGGCGATGAGTCTTGTGAGGAATCCCATTCTTTTTCATTCCTTCATATTGTTTTTAGAAAAGTCCTCTGATGAAAGGAGCAGTAGGGGCGGAGAGGCGAAGCCTCCCCGCCCCTGCTGCCGTGGAATCGTCCGGGGAAAGGGTCAGGCCGCGATCGGACCGTCGCCCATGTTCTCGTGGCGGATACGGTACGCGCCCCAGCCGGTAGCGGTGGCGACCAGGATGATCGCGAACGCGCCGACCAGCATGATGGCCACGGTGGTCGCGCCGGTCTGCGGCAGCTGGGTGATGTTGTCGATGTTCTTCACCACAGCGGTCGGCGTGCTCGCGTTGGCGTCGGCGTTGGTGACCTTGCCGGTGAGTCCCGGCTGGTCCTTGCCGGCGATGGTCACGTGGCCGTCGTCGGTGACCTTGATCGTGAAGCTCGGCTTGACGAACGTGAAGTAGCCGGTCGGCACCTGGGTTTCCTTCACGGTGTACGTGCCGGCACCCAGGCGGGTGAAGTTGATGACGCCCTGCGCGTCCGTGGAGAACTCGGTCGCCTTGGACTCGTCCGTGCCGAACGTCCACTGGTTGGAGGCCGAATCCCACGTGTACCACTGGTTCAGGCTGTCATTGTGGATTTTGAACTTCGCGCCCTGGATGGTCCTGCTGCCGTCCGCGGCGCTGATCTTCTTCAGGTTCACGTCGTAGGTCGGGACCGGGGTCTCGTCGGTGCCCGGGTTCGGGGTCGGCACGTCCGGCGGGATGACGGCCGGCAGCCAGTTCGACGTGAGGATGATCTGGTTGATGGCCTTGTTGGCCTTGGACGCGTTGACAACCTTGCCCTGATAGGTCACGGTCACCTGCTTGCCCTGGTAGGTGTCCACGAGACTTTGCAGGCTCGTGACCTTGAAGCCGGTACCGTCGGTCTGGGTCTTGCCGGCCGCGGCGGTGATCTTGTCCTTGCCGATGGCGCCGAACTGGTCGGTGATGTCCGTGCCGTCGACGCTCGCGTGGAACGAGCCGTCGATGTAGGTGATGCCGGTCATGTGGTCCTCGAGGGTGATGGTGTCCACGGCCAGTTTGTTCGGCACGGTGAACGCGGCCTTGAAGTCGCGGGTCTCGCCGTTGGTCGCGGCCGCGGAGTCCTTCCACGTGCCGTCCACGCTCTTGATCTTCTTGTCGATCTTGGTGACGTTGGTTTTGATCTGGGTGGAACCGAGGACCTGTCCGTTGCTCATCCTGGTCGCGCCTCCGATGGTGGTGGACATGAGGATCGGGATGCCCTGAGCGTCGACGACCAGGTAGTAGCCTTCCGGCAGGGTCAGGTTCAGACTGCCGGTGGTGGAGGTCTGGTTGGTCTTGACCGCGGTGACCTTGCTGGCCGCGGCGGTGGACTGCAGGGTGCCGGCGACCTTGCGCAGCGTGTTCGAATCGGTCTGCAGGCGCAGCAGCTGCTCCGCGGCGTTACGGCCCTCGGATGTGTTGTAGGTCACGCCGTTCTTGTTCAACGCGGCCTTGACCCACGCGTCGGCCGCGGCGTCCGGGGAGGAAGCGCTCACGCTCTTCACGTTCGCGCCGTCCTTGACGACGTCGTTGTAGTTGGCGAGCTTGTACACGGTGAAGCTGTGGCCCGCGAGGGTGCTGCCATCGCCCGAGTACAGCATGAGCGCGCCGTCCGCGGCGAACGCGGCTCCCGGAACGCATAATGCGGCCAGCGCGGCGGCGGTCGCGCACGCGGCTGAGATCTTCTTCATATCCATACCGGATTGGTCTCCTTTGGTGATTGTCTTTCCATGCGCCCGTTGGCCGGACGCACACGGATCCGACATGCCGGCGGCGGACGCCGGCATGTCGGATCTTCCGAATGGTTCACATGCACGCCATCCGATGACGCCGGATATTGGGACGGGGGAGTGTCCATATGAGAGAAGGGCCATCGCCATGGTGGCGATGGCCCTTCGGAAAAGGAGCGGGCTACGGAGGATAGGACCCGTGTCCCGCAGGATTATGCGGGCCCCGTCCGCCATGGGTCATGATGGACGGGGCCGTCCCGGTCACTTGCCGGAGTGCGCGGCGTGGCTTGAGGCCGCGGTCCTGCGGCGTGCGCCCATGAGGGTCACGCCGATGGAGCCGAACGCGCCGACGGCGAGCAGAATGCCGACGATGGTCGCGCCGGTCGTGGCGAGATCCTCGCGGTATCCGCTCCAGTCGTCCGTGTTGGATTCCACGGTGGTGTCCTCGCACAGGGTCCTGTCGCCGACCTTGACCTGCTTGAGGCCGGTCGTGTCGGACGCGTCGCCGTCGACCTTCGTGTCGCCGGTCTGGTTGCCGTCGGTGGACTGCTGGCCGCCGAACTGGTCGGTGACGGGGCATTCCACGAGCGGCGTGCCGGTGACCTTGACACGGTCGGTGTGCTTGCCGCCCTGCTCGACGCCCTTGAGGGTGCCGGTGATGATGGTGGACTCGCCGGGCTTGAGCACGAGGGTGTCCCAGTTGTCCGGATACTTCAGGTCCGTGACGTCGCCCTCGCCCGCGATGGTCCTGTCGACCATCTTGAGGTCCTTGGCGAGATACCAGGCGCCCTCACCGGTCGAGGAGTCCGTCTTGGACGTGTTGGTGATCTTGAACGCGATCTGCTGGCTGTCGCCGGCCATCTTCAACGCGTCCTTCACGTCGTCGCGGTCGCCGGCCTGTTCGCCGGAGGCCACGTCGTACTTCTCGATGTGGATCGACGGGGTCATGTCCGGAGTGCGGGTCCACACGATGTTGGATTCAAACTCCTTGTCGTTGAAGTATTCGGTGAACCGGTTTTCGACGCGGTCGGAGACCTTCAGGCGCTTGCACTGGATGTACGCGCGCCAGCCGGCCTCATGCTCGTTGTCCGCGGACACGAGGGTACGGTACGCTTCGGTCGCTTCGACGGTGACCACGCCGTTGGCGTCGGCCGCGGCGGTAAACAGGTCGCCACCGAACTTCGAGCCGTCGAAGCCGCTACCGGCGAGCTTGTCGCCCTTCGCAGCGATCACCTTGCCGTCCCTGTACAGGTCACGGCTCGCGTACACGGCCCACTGGCCCGTGTACTGGTCGTACTCGGTGTTCAGCGGGTCCACGATCCTCCACTGGTCGACCTGCGGGTAGGCGCGGCCGGCCGGGATGATGGAGCTGTCGAGCTGGTAGAGGAACGTGCGATCCTTGTACACGCTCCTGCCGTCGATGCTTTCGCCGCCGACCTTGACGGTCACGTCCTTGGCGGGGTTGATTTCCTTGAGCGGGTTGGACACCTCGTTGGTTTCCCGGGTCAGGTCGTTGGTGACCTGGATGGCCTTGTTCTTCACCGTGTAGCCGTCCTCGACCTTGACGACCTTGTACGGCATGACGATCTGGTATTCCTGGCCGAGGAGGTTCTGGTCGATGCTCGGATCGGAAAGCGGATCATGCTTGGACGAGGACGCGTAGGCGGCGAGGTCCGTCGGCTGGGGATCGCCCTTCACGGTGACGCCCTTCTTCGGAATCCACGTGTCCACGGTCTTCGCGTACACGTACGCGACGCCGTCACGGACCTGGATGTTGAACTTGCCGGTCACGTCCTGGCCCTTGGAGTCGAGCACTTCGATCTTGGTTCCGTCGATGGCGAGATGCTCGTCGTCGAAATCATCGGTGATGCCGGCCTTCCACACGCGGTACGCGTTGTTGGTCTGCTTCAGGTCGAGGGTGACGACGTAGTTGCCGGTGTCGCCCAGCAGCATGGTCTTCCCGTCGATGCTGACGGACGGGTCGCCCTGCTCCTTGGACTGGTTGTCCTTCTTGGAGGGATCATGCTTCGGGGGCAGGTTGTCGACGATGTTGGACGGGGTGATCGAATTGTTCAGGGTGAGCATCCACTGGTTGTCCACCTTGCGGTCGGTCGGCGCGTCCTTCGCGACGGTGCCTTCGAAACGGACCTGGACCTGTGGGTGGGAGCCGGCCTGCCAGTGTTCGGCCACATACTCCGACAAGTACGTGATGGTGAACTGGTGGTTGGCGTTGTCCCAGGCGACGGTGTAGTCGCCTTCGACGCCCATCTGCGGATCACTGGTGGTCAGCTGGTCGCCGGTGGCGAGGTCGGTGACCTCCAGGGTCTGCTGGTCGGGTTCGAGGTACCGGTCGTACGTGTCGGTGTCGCGGATGGACACGATGCGGTACGCGAGGTCCGACGGGATTTGAGGACGGGTGGTGAGCCTGTATTCGACCTTCTGGCCCGGATACACGACCTTGTCGTTCGCGTCGTTGTTCGCGCCGCCCTGGCTGCCTTCGGCGACGACCTTCTTGACGACCGGCGGAACGTAGCCGCAGATGTACGGCTCGTTGGTCGGCTGGGACTCGTTGTTGACCTTCTCGGAACCCGAGTTGGTCAGCTTGGAGCCGTCGGGGTTCTCGCAGAACGTGAGCTCGTCGCCCGCGGCCTTCCTGAAGTCCTTGCGGACCTGGGCCGCGCCCTTGCCGTTCGCGAAGTTCACCACGCCAGGCAGGAGCAGGCTGATCTGCTTCGGATTCTTCAATCCGGCCTGCGCGGCACGGTACTCCGGCTTTGCGGTCGCGGTGACCTTGGTGCCCGCCACGGTGATGTCGAACTGGTCGGTCACATCCCTGCCCTTGTTCGCGATGTCCGCGACGGAGGATGCCGCGTCGGTCGTGGCGTCGGCCTCGTACACGCGGATCTGCGACTGGTCGGACGCGAGGTCCCAGATGTAGTCGGCCTTGGCGTAATCGTCGGTCAGCTTGATGTCGGTGACCTTGACGAGATCGGACGCGATGACGCCGTTGACCACGGACGCGACCTGGTCGCCGTCGAGGAACTTCTGGGTGTCCGCTCCGGTCTTGTTCGTCTCGTCCGGATCGACCACGGCCTGCCAGGTGCCGTCATCGCCGAGCTTGATCCAGCTCTTGTCCGGGTTCGGGCTCCACTCCCTGACGGGCGGCTCGTTGCCGGGCACGGTCTGCTGGTTCCACTTCTCCCAATCACCGTTGGTGAGCTGGACCTTCTGGCCGGCCTTGAGCACGCCCTTGAGGAACGCGCCCTTGATGGTCATGCGCACCTTGCGGTCCGCCGCCTGGTTGTAGGTCGTGTCGAGCAGCGACTGTTTCGCGCTGACCCACACCCTGTCGTCCTGCTTGTGCACGTCGAACAGGTTCCTCGCATCCTTGCCGTCGATGGTGACGGTCACCGACGCGGAGTCGAGATCAATGTTCCTGGCGCTCTTGGAGAAATCATCGCCAAGCTCGTAGGAGCTCATCTTCCTGGCGAGGTTCCTGGGCAGCAGGCCGTTGACGGTCACGCCGAAATCGTCCTGCTGGACGAACGTGTGCGTGTCCGCGTTGACGTTGTTGGCCCACGCCGAGTCCTCGGCGTTCGCGGCCTGGCCCTGGTCGGCGCTCCATACCTTGTCGGGCTTCGGATTGCGCACCCAGACCGGCGGCTCGTTGGTCGGACGGGATTCGTTGTTCCAGGTTTCGGTGGCCTTGTTGGTCAGTTTCTTCTGGTCGGCCGCGGCCTGGGCGTTCGGAACCTGCCTGACGATGCCGCCGATGTACAGTTTGACCTTGCGGTCGGCGGTGCCGAACGCGGTCTTGGCGAGGAAGCCACCCTTCGCGGTCGCGGTGGTCGTGTGCTTCGCCGTGTCGATCGTGATGTCGAACTGGTCGGTCACGTCCTTGCCGTCCACGTACACCCTGACCTGGTCCTTGTGGTTCCAGTCGATCCACTGGGCCGACGCGGTCCAGTTGTCGGTGATCGAATAGGAGGTGAACGGGTTGAGCAGGTGGGCGGGGATGCGTCCGTTGACGACGGCGCCGATCGCGTCGCCGGTCACGAACGTACGATTGTCGCTGCCCTTGTCGTTCGTATGCTCCGGATCCTCGGCGTGCAGCGCGCCGTTGGAGTCCAGCACCCACACCTTGTCGGGCTTCGGGGTGACCTTGCCGACCTGTTCGCTGTTGCCGGTCTGGCAGTGGCTCTTGTCCGTGCTGCCGTATTCGTCGCCGGTCCAGCAGGCCTGGCTGTCGTCCGGAATGGTGTAGTCCGAACCGGTCGGGGTCGCGGACTGGGGCACGTTCAGCGTGTACTGTCCGGACGCGGGGTTCAACACGTGCGCCTTGACGATGCGCTTGCCCGGCTGGCTGTCGTCGACCGTGATGTCGGCCTTGACGGCGTTGCCGTCCTGGTCGGTCACGGTGACCTTCGAAACGTCGTCCCTGTCGGTGCCGCCGATCAGGACCTTCTGCGAGGTCACGTCGATCGTGTCGTACAGCCAGAAATGCTCGCTCGCGTTCGACTGCGCGGTGATGTGCGCCGTGTACAAGGAACCGGACGCGATCTGCTGCGCGGCGGCCGTGACCTGCTGGCCGGCCGCGTTGGTGAGCTTCTTCGACGGCGGGGTCGGTACCGGCTTCCAGGATTCCCTCGCGTCGGCCGCGCCCGCATGGCCGGCGTCGGCCTTCATCTTGCCCTGCTTCGGGACGTTCACGTCGTAATAGTAGGAGCCGGCGGGCCAGGATTTCCATGTCTTGTCCACGTCCCTGAAACCGAACGACACGTTTTGGGTCGTGTTGTTGTCCTGCGTGAACTGTTTGGACGCGGTGCGGGTTGTGCCGTCCAGTCCGGTCCAATGCAGGGTGATGGTGCCCGTCACGTTCTCGCTGATCGAACTGTTGCCACGGCTCGTGGTGATCGCGTCGGACACGTCGCCGGTCGCGCCGGCCTGGGTGAACGTGCCGCCGGCCTGCGTGCTGACGGTCAGGTCATAGTTCGGTGGGGCGGGCTGGTACTTGTCGAGCGCGATGACCACGATACTGGCCGTGGAACTCACGTACTTCTCCATGAGCTTGTCCACGCTCGTGCCGGGATCGTCACTGAAGCCATCCCCAGTGTGATAGTGCTGCGATCCGGCGTACTGGTACTCATTCGGCGCGACGTACTTGTACCAGTTGCTCTTCCACACGCTCTGGTCATAAACGCCGGAGCCGTTCCACGTGCCGGTCGTCGAACCATTGCCGGAGACCGCGCCGACCGCGACGACACGGCAGTCGCCGTCGCCCTCGCCCGGATGGCGCTGGTGGAAACCGGCGACGCACCGGCCGTTCGCGTCGGCCAGCGCGGCGGCGGCCTTGCCGGACGAGTCGTCCATCCTCACGCCCGCGTTGGCCATGGCGCGGCTCACGCTGTTGATGTCGGTCGCCGAACCCCATGAGCCGGACGCGTCGTCCTTGTACTGCCAGAACTGCATTGCCGCGCCGCCGCCGCCGGTACCGGGCCTGTTGCCGCCCTCGCCGCCGGCGTATGCGGTGCCGGCGGTCAGTCCGCCGGCCAGGGTGGCCGCGGCCGTCAGCAGCGCCAACGCCTTCCGCTTGTTGCTGTTGGAACCCAAAGTTCCTTCTCCTTTCGAAGATTCTGCCTGCAGATACGCTTCCCGCCTATGCGGGCAGGAAACGGGACGGCACGGGAACGCGCGTTCCCTTGTCGGCCGTCCAACCGGTTTCACGTGCACGCCCGGAAACAATGGGCGATATCAGATTCGTTCCCGTCCGTCAAAGCACTATGCGAATACAAAAAGGGACCCCGAAGGGTCCCTTGAAAAACTCGGAAAAGAAAGAATAGTCAGTGCTGAATAATGTTTCCTGGATGCCAGCTGCCATCCGGCTCTACGCCGTACCCTCCGCTGCTTGGAACGAAGTCCGGCACGCTGCTGGAACCGCTGCCACTCGATGTCGAACCGCCCGAATACGAGGGCGTGTACGACTGTTGTGGAGCGGTGTACGACTGTCGGGGAGCCGAATACGACTGCTGGGCCTGCGCGGCAGCGGCCGCTTCGGCGGCGGCCTGAGCCTGCGCCTCCTGTTCGGCCTTCGCCTTGGCTTCCGCATCCGCCTTCTCCTTCGCCGCCTTCGAATCGTTCACCGACTTGACGGCCTTGGCGATCGCCCCGGCGTCGCGCTTGGCTATAGCCTGTTTCAACGCCTCACGGGTCTTCTCATCTTGGACATTGCCTTCCGTCGCCTTGTACAGCCCGTCCGCGTCGGCCACCGTCTTGTCCAGCTTCGACGATTCGACCGCCTTCACGGCCGACTCCAACGCCTTCGCAGCCGCCTTCACACCCTTGGCCGTCTTGTCCGCCTTGGCGGCGGCCGCGTCCAGACCGGTCTTGTCGGACGCATCGCACTTGACCATGCCGGGCGTCTTCGCCCCGACGGCCTGCTTGAGCGCGTCAAGGGTCTTCGCGTCCTTCACGCTTGTCGCATCGGTCTTCAACGCGGCCGTCGTAGCGTCCGCGCCGAGCAGCGCCTCATGCGACTTCACGGCCTTGTTCAGGTCCGTGACGGCCGACTGGCACGCCTGGCGCGCCACCGACACCCGATGGCTCTCGTACGCCCTGTATCCGCACACGCCACCCGCGACCAGCGCGACGGCCGCGACGGCGGCCACACCGATGACGACCGTCCTGCGGTTCTTCCTTCCGGCCGGAACGGTCCCGTCCACGGGCGTGGACTGCGGGATGGTGTCCGGCGTCATGCTGTCTTTCTCGTCCATGACGACTCCTTCTCGACTACGTATGTGATTCATATTACCCACATAACCCCTTGTTGATATCGCACAGGGAAGAGGCTACAGGCTCCTGCCATGCGAGCGAACGAGCAGATACGTCCAGATGGCGAGATTCAGGATTTGGACCAGCAGGAGGATCACTTCCACGCCGGATGCCATGCCGGTCCATCCGTCCCGTGCATGCATGAGCCCGTGACCCAGTCCGTACGAGTAGGCGAACACGCCTATCCAGCCGGCCAGACGACAGTACAGGCCGGTACGGCGTCGCGCTTCCGACCATTCACGGTCGGACCGTTTCGGAATCAGATATGGTCCGGTCAACCGCACGCATGCGATGAGGTTCAGAACGCATACGATGCTTTTCAACAGGTCCGCCCAGCTCATTGCCCGTCATCCTCTCCCAGTCCGGAGCCTTCAGGCGGCTTTTCAGGATACGCTTTCGATCGTCCGGTTGTCCGTTCCACGTTCCTTGACCATTGATATCGAGACGGACATGTCACATTCCCGGACCGTCGAAACACGTCGGAACAGAAGATGAGGGTAAGACGGAGGGATCGGGATCAGGAAGAGGCTCGGGGACGGATGCTTCCGGACTGGACGGGAAACCCACAGTTGGATGCAGTTCGCGCCATGCCTCCATGAACGCGTGCTCGTACCGATAGTCGCAGACCCTGCGATGGTATTATAGTCCGGCGTTTTCTCGTACCTGATCCATCAGATCCTCCAACGTGGACATGATGGATTCCATATCGGCCGAACCCGCCGGAGTCTGCTCCGCACGGGCCAACGTGTCCGAAAGCCGAGTACGCAGATAAGGAACCACCAATTCCATGCCCTCGGTCTCATCGAGCAGGCTCCGGGCCTCGTCGATATCCCTGGCCAGACGGTCCGTGTCCTCCCGGTCCGCGTGAATCTTCGCAAGCCGGTCGGCCTTACGGGCGAACGCCGCGACCTGTTTCGACTGTCTCGCATACCGTCGCGTCGCCCGCGTGGCCTTACGCGTGTTCTCCTCGAGCCGACTGTTCCTCTGGCTCGCGTCACAGTCGATGGACACGGGCTTGGCAACCTTCCGCAATGATTCGTATTCGTGTTTCTGCCGCTTGCTCAACGCCTGCAGGTCGATGGTCCTGAACCGTTCGGCCACCTGACCATCCAACCGCTCACGCGCCTGGCCCATCTCCGCGACCGCGGTCTCGCACGCGGAAGCGAGCTGGTGACGGTGGACGCTCATGTTCGATTCCGTGACAACCAGGCCGATGCTCACGACCGCGACGATCAACGTGACGATGGTGATGACGACGATCAGCTTCTTCGGCATGCGGGACACGCCGCCGGCATGCGGACTGCCATCATCCCAACCCGGGCCGTCATCCAAAGACCGTGGCGTGGAAAAGGGATTCCATTCCGGGTCCACTCCATCCGGTTCCGCGTATTCATCATCGTCATTCCGGTCCATAGGAAACTCCTTACACGGTCATGGTAAAGAAAAAGGCCATGCCGCCGGACCGTCCCTCGCGAGAAGAAGAAGTCAAGAACGAGGGCTGCGATAGGTCCGGCGGAACTGGCCTGCCGTGGGAAAAGGGAGAAAGGGTGTAGCCCATTCCCGACGGGTGCGCACGCCCACCATGGCTTGCGTGACGGGGAACGTTTGACGGTTTCTGAGGGTAGGAAGGAAGCCGGTCCGTTCCCGTCGGACATTCCACGTGCACGCAAGCCGATAACGGTCGATAACAGTCAATGGAAAGAGCAGCCGTGGGAGCGCGCTCCGAAAAACCAACTCCGGTATGGGACCGGTCCGTCATCCCAACACGTCGGCCGCCATGTCCAGCAACGCACGGTTCCTGTGGGAATCATCCTTCGCCATGAGACTGTCCTGGAAACCGGTATCCAAGACCAGTTTCAGATCAGGTTCGAACCGGACGTCACCCAAGCATACGGACAGCCGATAGGTTTCCACGCAATGCTCGCCGCGCATGACGGGAACCTGATCGTGAATGAGGAAAGACAAATCGACGAAACCATGGCCCTCCGCTCTATCGACACGGACATAACCATCCATCCTGGTCGGAGTGAAACGAACGCTTTTGATCCGCAGCTTTTTCAGATAACAGTGCAATGGGCCATCCACCAGCAAGTACCGTCCCATCAGATTCTGGGCGGGCGCGGCGTAGAAAAGCATGAACGACTGGTTGAAATAGGAGGCGCGATAATACCGCCATCCCTCATCGGCACGCCACATGGACAGCAGTTCCCGCGCGTATCCACGTCCCACATGCAGGCCCGTGGTCTTCTCCCAGATGTAAACATACCGGTCGAATTGGTCGCGCATCAGAGCGTACAGTTCCCGTCCGGCCTTATCCGTCGGAGTCCGGCGCGCGTCACCGGGATCCGAATGGTTCCTGGACAGCGGGCAGAACATGTACGCGGTCTCGTCATAGTCCGCGACTCCAGGAACCGACGCCGAGTAATGCCGGCCATACGGATTGGCCGACCGGCTTCCGTCAGTCCTTTTGAACAGGTTGCAGATCAGGATCGGATTGCCGCACGCCGGACATACCGCGAAATACGAGGGATGTCCGCCCCGCATCTGCACGAACGGTGCTTTCCGGTTCGTTTCCCGCCGATAATTTTCTTCCGTCAACGGCACAACGCGTCCTCTTCGACCTGTTCTGAAAACATCCATGGCGAACCTCCACTAGCCGGAACCGATATCGGTTCCAATCGTAGGACGATTCGCCTATCATCGGTCAGGACCAAACTCACTGGTACCTCCTGCTGACTTTTATCCACCATTCCGTCGAGAGGGGTGGCACCGCGCCCTCATGTTCGGCGAACGCGAGCATGGAAAGCACCGTGGTCAATCCCATGCCGAACTCACGGCCACCCTGCTGCAGAAGGAACACGTAATCCTCCGTGCAGTCGTCGCAATCCATATGGTCGATGATCGCCTTGCGCGCCAGACGCGCACGCTCCACCTTGTCGACATCCTCTGTCATGATCCAGCTCCTTGTCTTTTAGGAATCATTCCGCTTTTTCACGCGCGTCACCGGAGATTGTCGCCAATAGAGCACAGCTCCCGAAGCGTTCCAGTCCATCCCCGCCAACCATCCTGAGGCTGCAGGGGACGGATAGCCAATGGCAAGACGACGGCCCGCGATAGGAAAACAGCGTAATCACAGCCAAACAATTGTGGTACAATTAATTCCATGATCATCTTCGACCCCAAATCGGCCTACAAGCACTTCAAGGAGGACCGACTCGACGAGGACGGGATACGCAAGGCCATGGCGCATCCGGAATGGATCGCGCTCATCGACCCAGCCGACCCGGCCATCCCGCCCGGAACATCCGGCAACATGGTGGCCCTCGTCATATGCCTACGTCATCCCGGCGCGTGGGACGATGACCTGATAGAAGTGCTCGCCCGACCGCAGGGACGTGACATGCTCGTGTTCCACGTCGAGCATCTGACCGACAAATGGCGTACCTACTGGATAAAATGGAGGCAAAGAAAATGACCGACATCTACGAACGAATGGCGGACGAGAACGAGCCCGCCCCCGCTACGGCTCCAGCCGCGCAGCTCACGGGTGATCAGGCGTCCGAGCTGATGACCTCGCTCATGGCCGAGGACTCCGACGCCACTGCGATTCTTGCCGCGCTGGCCGGACCGGGTCGGCCAACAGCCGACGAGAAACGAGAGAAGAGCGTGCAGGAACGCTTCCGCGTCCCGGCCTCATGGAGCTCCTATATAGAACATGCGGCGATACGTGATGGTTTCAACAACAAAAGCAAGTATCTGAAGGCCCTCATCATCCAGGATGCTCGCGCGCATCACGAAGAGCACCGCCTGCAGGCCGCGTAATACGGAAGGGGAACGGTTCGTGACGATTCCAAGTCGCGGACCGTTCCCCTTTTTTCCATTCCCGTCGTTCATCCCTCGGATCGGCAAACGAACACGCCCGGCATGCCGGCGCATCCATCGATTTCGACAATCTGAGACAAGGCCCGTTTGATTCCGTTCACTTTCAACGTGAGATCCGGTTGTCCCATACACGACCATTCCGCCATCAGACTGCCATGTGGTCGTTCCGGCGAAAGCATGACACGAAGTTGCCGGTCGAATATGAGGCTCCTACGCACAGGCCGATCCGAACCGTCAGCATACGGGAAGTCCACCGTCACGGTCCATATCAATCCCGTGATCCCATCAAGCATGCCAAAAGGAGCCACCAAAGGAAGACCGCAACGGGAAACCCTACGGCCAGCCGTACGTACCGGACAGTGGATATGCCGATTCGTATACGGTCGGCCGACCTTCCACGATCCCACGGGAAACACGTCTTTGCCGGAACGCACCGACAGGCCCATGCCGATCCGGGCTCCAGTCTCGAAACAGGGATACATGAGATTCAATACCAGTATCCCGTCACCGGCCCCGACCGGTTGCAAACGCTCAACCTCGGCAAGAACACGCGCATAATAGGCGTTCTCACCATCCGAAGCATTCCATGAGGTTCCATTTCCATCGGACGTCTCACGATTTTTCATACTCCCGTCCTTCATCATTTATCAGCCTTCACGTTGGCGACTGGCAGGACGAACGGTCCGCCATCCGAATCCTCGCAATAATTCGCCACCACGGTGACCGGCGACTTGTCACATAGGAGGAACATCTGGTTCAACGTCACACTGGCGCCGGGAAGCAACGTCACATTCCGTTCCCAACCCCGCAGATAATCGGCCTCGGGTCCTGACCGGTCGATGGCGATGCCATGCTGGAAGGCGCGGAACTGGTTGGCGCCGAAACCACAAAACTCGTCGGACCGGTTCGTCACACGGTAATGCACGATGAGTTTCCCCCGATGGACACGATAGGACAACACGTCCACGGCCGACCACTCGGATTCGAACCGGTGGGACACGTTGACGAACCCGCGTCCCGCACGCGCACGGGCCTCGACCCAACCGAACGGACAATCCTTTAAAGCCAACCAGGCGAAAAGCAGCACAATAAGAGCCACGAGGACAGAACCGAGGACGCTAAAAGGCCCCGCGGCCACCCAAAGCTCATGGAACTGATGGAACATGCTCATTGCAATCGTTTCCTTTCGGATTACAGTATCGGTTTATGAATAAAAAAGAAGAGAAAAAGAAAGACGCCAGGTACGATCCCACGTTGACCGCCGAAGAGAGGAAGGACGCCAGGAAACTGACGGAAAAGGAATGGCTGTACCGCATCGGCCGCTCGAATGACGGCATGTGGGACCAGTCGAAAGAGACACTGTTCAAATGCGATCTCTCGAAGAAGATAGCCAGCCACAGTGGTGAGTTCGGCGTCCTGCTGTCCATCCTTTCGCTCATCCTCACCCTCACCGGATTCGGAGCCACATACGTGCAGATCAAACAGGCCAACGAATCGTACCAGGAATCCGCACGGCAGTTCCAACAATCCGGTCCCGTGTTCTCTTGGTTCGACGAGGATTATTACGCCAGCAGCATGTCCAGTGACGGAACCGGACGGCAGATCGGCGCGATCGTGCTGTCGAACACGGGAAGGACGTCCGGCAGCATCATCGCGGTCAAACGCGATGGCGAGTCCGGAAATCCCATGACGTTGTGCATGCCATCCTTCACGGAGGACGGCCGATACGACAAGACAGTGAAACCGACGGTCGGAACCGGTCTCGCGGCATTGGAGCCGGGGAATTCCCGACTCGTGTTCTACATGACCGGCGACAATGGAAGACTCGACCGGACGAACATGCTGCGGATCGTGACCACGTCCGGCCAGACCATCGACGCGGCGAGGATACGGAACGTGTCCAAGGAAGCCATGGACCATTACGCGTCTCTGGAAGGATGGTTCGACGCCGTCAATGCCTGCGAGGATGCGATGGGCGACATACGATAGCCGGCAGATCATCTCCCGCCTATCCGTCCTCCGCACAGCGGACAGAACACGGGCACCGTCTCGCACCCGTCCCATATGACATATCCCGCGCCGTCAGTGTCGAACGTCCGCACCTGGAACACGGTGGAACAGTGCGGGCATTCGGCCGCGTCCACCGGATTGCAGTCCTTCATGTCACTTTCCCTTTCCCACAGGCAGACCGTCCGTGTCGAACAGGCCGGCCTTGTTGTCGTCTTTCACGACGAGCGTGGCCTTGCACATGCGCTTGTCTTTCTGTGATTGTTGTCATTTCAACGAACCCACGTGAACGGAACCTGTTATTGAATACGATCGAACGCTGAATGTCGGCAGTCATTCTTTGTCGATATCGATGACGCGTGGAATGCTTGGACCATGGGTTTCGTCGCAGGCGTCAAGAATATCCTCACTGTTCCGGCCAAGAGGAACGAACGCCGATCCCGGCTGGGGATTGTCCCAACGGCGGACCAGATGCAGACAGACATGGTCTGGAACCCGCTCGCCGAACAGATCGAACATGGCTGGGACGAATCCCTGCCAAAGCCGTTGCCCAACCCGGATGACCTGTACAGGCCGACGCTTATAGGGGCGTGGGCCAAGGACCGCCTCATAGGAGGCGCGTTCGTCATGCCAGACAGTCAGGACGCCCAGGCCCTCGTGTCGTTGGGAGCGGACAAGGCAGCGCAGGCCTTCGAACGAAGCCGCTGCATGATCCAAGGGATCGCCGTCATCCCCAAGCACAGGCGTGAAGGCCTCGGATTGAAAATCAAACGGTATTGCGACCTGTGGGCCGCACAACACGACGCTTGCCTGGTCCTGAGCATTCCAACGAACGATGCCGCCCGACACATGAACGAGAAAGTCGGCTACGACGTCCTTCCACCGCAGGTCGCCCTGTGCATCGAGGTCACGGACGACGACAATGCCATCACCTGCTGTTTCCCCGTCGACGGTGTCGTGCCCGACGTCTGCCGGGCGTTCCATATAGTCGCGCAACCCAAGTGGATGCCCCGCGCCGTCGTGTCCTGAACGATGCCATGCCATGCCGGTCATTCCCTCCACTTCCTTCCCGTTCAGATGCCGAGTGGCAGGACCGTGGTCAACGCGGCACGCTGCTGGCCCTTCATCGGATTGAGTTTCATATGCCAGTTCTTGGCCTTGTTCTGCATGTCACGGTCGAACACGTCCAATTCCGGCAGACTGGAGGCGAACAGGGTGACGTATCCCTGATGGTCGGTGTCCGGCCAGTTGGCCTCCTGTTCCAATTCGCGTAGCCGCTGCTCCTTCTCCTCACGGCGTTCGTCACGGCTTTTCTCACGCTGGTCCTGGAGTTTGCTGCGCTGGCGCATGCTGCTCTTGCGGTTGCGTAGTTCCGCCTCGGACTGTTCCATCGTCAACGGACGCCAGATATGGCAGAACGCCATCATGCGTCGTTCCGTGACGAGTTCGCGGATCCAACCGGCCTCCACGTCGAAGTCCGGCCACTGGTAGATCCAATACGTGCGCGCGACGCACGAGTCCAACGTGATGTAGTCGTGTTCCTTGGCCTCCTCGCACCAGGTCACGGTCGGATCGTCCCTGTTGACCGGTGGACGGTCGGCCGCATGCTCCGGGTCCGCGACGGTGCGGATCAGATAACGCAGGTCGTCCACGGAACACCAGTGGATCGTGTTCTGGCGGGCTCCGCAGTCCAACAGGGCGGGGGCGACGGTCAGACGGATCAGATCGCCCATGGCGATGCCGACCGCGGCGCGTTCGGACCGGTCCTTCCTCACGACACGGGGCAGCCGGTCCGCGTTCGCGGACACGCTGATGTAGTTCATGTGCTGCAATGGGGTGAGGATGTCGGGCAGATGCCACAGGTCGGCGAGGTCGTCGCGCGCCCACTGGGGCGTCCCCTCCGATTTCAGGTAGTCGGGTTCCGGGGGAGTGTGGCCCGGAAGCACGAAGCTCGTCTCCTTCAATTCGGTGAAACCATCCGTTTCGGACAGTTCCTTGAGCATCGTGTTCAACGCCATGGCACGGCCCGCCTTCCGGCTGTCCGGGGAGAAGATCCATTCCTCCACGTTCGCGGTCAGCACGGCCGTGGCCTGACGCTTGTCCGGATCCCACAGGTAGCAGGCTCCCTGGAACGGCGTGCCGACCACTTCGACGCCTTGGCCTTCGATGGTCTGCGACCGGTCCTCGACATGCCCGTACAGGCCGAGCACTCCCAACGGGCGGCCGGACGCGAGCGGCGAATACGCCCAACGGTTCGTACCATCCTTCAACCGGGAATGCCAGTGCAGCCAGATCCACGTCCATGACACGAGGCTCAATCCCTGGATGCGGGGCACGCCATACGCGAGAACGAGCGCGCCCAATATCATGACCGGCACGTTCAAGCCCATCGCCGCGCCGGACACGAGGATGACAAGTCCTATGACGCAGACGATGAGCTGCGCCCTGTCGAGGCCGAGGATCACGCGCGTGGCGGACAGTCGGCTGAACGATGCGGCGGGCACCTTCCCACCGCCGGTATCGGAATTACTGGGCATTGATGGCCTCCATCAGAATCAGTCGGAAAAAACAAACGGAGGGAACCCGCCCGGGTCTTCCGACCCGATGGGCGGATCCCCTCCGGCATGACGTCCACGCGGACACGTGGCGATAACGGGACTCCCGTCAGCCGACGGTCGGACCGGACGGTGTGCCATTGACTCCCTGATACGGGTTCGACGTTCCGGAGCTTCCGGAACCTCCCATACCGCCATCGCCGCCACGGCCGCCGGAACCACCGGACGCGCCGGAACCGCCCTGGCCGCCATCGGCTCCCATACCGCCATCGGTGCCCTGGCTTCCCTGTCCGCCGTCCGCGCCTTGGCCGCCCTGGCCGCCATCGGCATGCGCATCGCCGCCACGGCCGCCCGGAGCTCCCTGCACGACGGGCGTGGACGAAGAAGCGGACGGGGTCGGAGGAGGAGGCGTGGCGGCCGGTCCCGACTCGGATCCGGACGGGCCGTCGCCCGTGTCGGAGGACGCGGCGTCCAAGGTCTGGCTCGAACCGGAACGGTCCATGCCGTCCGACGCCGTCGGTACGGAGGTTCCGGAAGCGTCGGACGGTTGTGCGGCGGAAGACAGGGAATCATAGTCGCCGGCCTGCGACTGGCCTTTCCCACCATCTTTCGAACCGGTGGACGAGTCGGAATCCTCGCCTTCGTTCTTGTCGTTGAACAGGCCGCCCAACGCTCCTCCCACGTCGGCGGGCCTGCCCTGCGCGGCGCCGAGCACGGCTTCCGCACCCGAGTTCACGGCCTTGCCGATACCACCCGTCGCACCGGCGGTGGCGGCCTGGACGACGCCCGCGGTGACCTGCACCGCTGCCTTGATCGCGTTCGGACCGACCTTGCCGCCACGCTCCTGCATGTCGGCGGCCACGTTCGTGCCGATGAAACTGACCGCGGGCATGATGAGCTTCGGACTGAAGCACGCCATGATGATCGTCACGATGCCCATCAGCGCGGGGAAGAACGATTCCGCGTAATGCGGATTGTTCTTCGCGACATAGCAGATGCCGGACCCCACCATGATGACCAGCGCGCTCAACGGCGCGGACAGGAGCACGCCGACCACGGCCTGCGCCCATTTCGCCGCGGCGGGACGCGTGACCTTCCACCCGGTCATCATGACCGGCAGGGGAGCGACGCAGGCGAGCAGGATCAGGCTGATGTCACGTGCGGCGAGCATGCCGGCCAAAGCCAACACCGCGAGGAAGAACACGAGATACACGACGATGCGGATGATCAGATCGAAACCGGCGGTGAGCTTCACGATCGTGCCGACGAGATTCGACACGACGCTGTCGCCGAACGGGTCGGACGTGCCCACGCCGGCCAATGGGATGGTGAGGATACGGTTCGTGATCTGGCCGACGATGCCGTCCATGGTGATCATCACGCTGATGCACACCGCGGTCAACGGCCAGGCGAGCACGGCCAGGGCGAAGCTTTTGACCACGTCGGCGACACTGCCTTTCGCGGCGGCCTGCAACGCGCCTATGATGCACAACGCCATGTTCACGAAGCCCATGATCCAGCCTATACGGTTCGCCGCGGTGATCGCCACGTTCCACTCGTCGTTGCTCATGCTGCCGACCAGACCGCCGAACGCGCCGGTCAACAGTTGCGAGCAGAGGTTGTCGACCGGTTTGAACAGCCAGTCGATGAGATTCGCGAAGACCGTCTGGACTATCAACGACATGCCATTCGCCTCCTAGAAGAGAAAAGCCGTGGACGGGACAGGCCCGGCCACGGCGGTGAACAGGGGTGTGTCAGGAGACATCGGTCAGAACAGCGCCTGCGTCGCGAAGAACTTCACGATAGCCATGGCGCTGCCCAGGATCATCGTCGCCAAAGCGCACCAGATGAACACCGTGCCGGAATACTGCTGCATCGGACCGGAATGGATCACACGGCCGGCGATCCACGCGATCGCCGCGCAGATCCACGTGCCGACGGCGATGTACAGGCTCAACGCCCACAGGCCACCGACCATGTTGGAGACCAGATCCATAAAAGGAAAGAATGAAAAATTCGGACTTACCTTCAGATTGCTCAGGTCGCCGTCGTTCAGACCGGTCGCAACGGACACGATTGTTGCTGCGGCTGGCGCCGCGAGATTGTGTAGCATATCGCACACTCCTTTCAAAGGATTCCACGACCACGACGACGGAACGGAACCGATAATCGGCTAATCGGACAGGGACGCTATTCCACTATTCACCAGTGATCCACTTCCACAGGCTGGCCGCACCGTCCTTGATGCCGTTGCCGGCCTTCTGGAATATGTTGCCCTTGCCGTCCTTGCCGGTAACGAAATCCAATCCCTTCAACGCGTCGCGCACTCCGGTTCTCACGGCGCTTTTCACGCTGTCGCCGATACCGGAGACGATGTCGTCGCCCAACTGTTTGACCAGGCCGGTCAGACCGTCGTCGCCCTTGCCCCTCTTGTCCTTCAGATCGGTTTTGCCGCTGCCGGACGCCTGCGTGTACGACCGGTTCGACTGCAAGCCGTTGGAGCCGAACAGGTTGCAACTCCAACTCCAACCGCTCACGGCCGCGCCGATCACGAACGGGACGAGCATCGCGGCGAGCAGACGCTTCCAACTGAACGCGCGTTCCATCTGATTGTTGGATATCAGGCCCGGAATGAGACTGACGCAACCCAGGATGATCACGCCGACGCACAATACGAGGGCGACGGCGATGACGCCGCCGACCATGTCACGCACGCCCGCGACGTCCCATGCCGGGTCGGGCCTCAATCCCTTCAACGCGCTGTCCGCGAGAATCATGTCCATGTGTTCCTCCGTTTTTCCCTGTTTGGACCGGTCAGTACCAGCCGGTCGTTTCTGAATGGGCCCACGCGCCGCACGGCGACTGGTAGCGTTGCTGGATGTACCCCAATCCCCATTTGATCTGCGTGGCCGCGTTCGTCTTCCAATCCTGGCCCGCGGACGCCATCTTGCCGCCCGGCAACGATTGCGGGATGCCGTACGCGCCGGACGACGGGTTCTCCGCGTCCCACCGCCATCCGGATTCACGCGTCCACAGTTTGTCGAGACAGTCGAACTGGCCGTCCTCCCATCCGTAATCCTTGAGCCTGCGTTTCGCGATCTTCTTCGCCGCTTCCACGGACGCCTTGTCTCCGGACACGTCCGAAGTGGAATCGTCTCCCGTGACGCACTGGTCCGTGCCGACGCTGCCGCCACCGGCCCCGCTGATGGAATCCTTGGGAAGGATGTAGACCGCGCCGCCCTTGATGGGCAGGGTGCGGGACGAGTATACGGGCCCCTTCACGTTCATCTCGCTGATGAGGATGGTTCCCTTGGCCGTGTCCACGGTCTCCACGACCGCGACATGCCCGTAAGTGGCGTCGGCGCCCTCGATGCCGGCCGGGAAACTCACGATCGCTCCCGGAACGGGCGCGTCGGTCGTGGTCCCGTAGCCTTCGCTTCTGGCGGAAGCGGCCCAATTCTGGCCATTGCCCCAATACTTGCCCACATGCTTCCAACCCAGATGGTAGGCGCGGACGCACGCGCCCCACGTGCATTGGCCTTCGGGATACGTGGCGCACGCGTCGTCGGGGCCGGCGAGACCGTTAAACCATTTCGTTTTCGCGGCGGTCGAGCTCATGCCGTCCCAACCGTCGTCCTTCGTTTTGCCGGACACGGCCTGCGCGGACGTGACCTTCCCGCCGGCGGTCTCGACGTTCATCGCGCCCTTGTACCGGTAGTAGGCCGTGTAGCCCACCGCGTACGAGTCGACGCTGATCTCGTCGCCGGTCTGGTCGCCGGCCTTCGGACCGGTGATGCCACCGTTCTCGTCGTGATGCGCGCCCACGAACTTGCCGTCGCCCACGTAGATCTCCGTATGGCTCGACCTCCACACGATGTCGCCGGACTGCAGGTCCGAGACCTTGGTCCAGTCATGCCGTTCGAAACCGGCTTTCTCCAGGACCGTGCCCTCGTTGGCCGTGCTGAACGCGGAAGAGCCGACATCGAGGCCGGCCTGTTTCAACGCGTAGTAGACCAGGGACGAGCAATCGTAGTCCGGATTGCCGTTACGCCGTGGCTGACTGTAGCCATGCGAGTCGTCCGCGGCGATGTTCTTCGCCCATTCGACCCATGAGGTCGTCGTATTGGACGAGGACGTCGTACTGCCGCACGTCGTGCCGTACTGGGCCTGGACCATGGCCACGAGGATGGTGCTGAAGCTCATGAGCAGGACGATGGGTGCGATCAGGATCATGGGAACCACGACACCGCACACCGTGACGCCCCTCACCAGACCGTTCCCGCTTTTCCCATCCGCCATAAAACGCCCTCCCGTCCACGCCACGTAGGATGCAATACATTCCACACGGCCGGCCGCCGGGCGAACGCCGATAATCGGCAGTCGGCAATCGGACAGGGAAACACGGGGAAGGGTCGGCGGATGACACGCACCGGCCGGAGCGGAAAGCTCACGACTGGGAATATCAACCCGTGCATCATGCACGGGTTGATATTCTGCTTCCGAGTCGGCGGCCAGGCAATCTTCCTAGAACCAGAAGGACGTGACGGCTGCGATTGCCGTGTCGTGTCCCGGAGCGACGCGGACGGGGCGGGACCGCTCTCGCGGCCGTTCCTGCGGACGTTCGGCATGGACCGGCGTGTGCGTCCCACGTATTCCAAGACGATGGGCCGCACGTATCCGGCCTTGGCCTGTCCGAAATGCGGCGGCGTCCAAGAGGACAATTTCATATACAGGAACTATCGGAACAGGGGAGGCGTGTTCTCCAATCCGGCCGACAGGTCGCCGCTTGGGGTGCCATCGTTGCCGGTCTGCGCCGATGACCGGCCGAGGGAATGCCGGTGGGTGTTCGACGGGTCCAGTCTTGGTGTGGAAGCGTTCACGGTGATTCGTCCGGACGTTGAGAGAACCATCTCCCGATCTGCGTAGGTATTGTGCGCCGGCCGGAGCGGAAAGCTCACGACGGGAAATATCAACTGGAACATTATGTTCCAGTTGATATTCTGAGCCTCCACTGATTGTTCCGAATTATGCAAACGAACAGGGAAATATCAACTGAACCATTTTGATTCAGTTGATATTCTGCTTCCGGGCCAGCGGGATTGGTCAAGAGGAAATACGGGAGAGGGCCTCGAGGATGGCTTGGGCGAGATGCGCGCGCCATGCGGTGATGCCGTCGAATTCAAGCAGACATCCGCATTGAATGGACCCGTCGGCCGCGACGTGTGGATCATCCCACCCGTCCTCCATGCCGATGTCGCCCAAATGGTCGACGAGGACGTCCATGATGGCTTTTAGTCTCTGGCACATGCGGGGGAACACCCACTCGCCTTCCTCATGCTCGCCGAAGTACCATTTGGAAATCACGTCCGGAGTGATTTGCTTGACCGTCATGCCGCCGAACACGTCCTTTAAATGACCCACGTCCGTCCGCAGATTACGTCTCGCCGCGCCACGCAGCGCGGTGCCATCCGGCTTGCGATGCGTATCCACATACCAGTCGGCAAGTTCATCGAACGTCATCGATCCCGCTTTTTCCCGACGATCCCTGTCGGTCGGATGGACCCACTGCTTTAAACCACGACGGTGCATTTCGACCAGCTCATGTTCGCCGGCAAGCCATGACTCAGCATCCCGCACACTTTCAAATGACCGTTGCACCCGACGTCCATCCACGGGTGACGAATAGCGTGCAAGCCATGCGCTGATCGACCCGTCGGATCGTTTCCGCGCAACGATCGTTCCGAATCTTCTTATCCTTGTGACTTCCAGATCTGGGTCCGTCATATCAGGTCCTTCCACGCGTCAGCGTCGGCAGGGACGCCCGATTCGGGGAGGATTGCAAGGCAATGAGGGCACGAGCGTCGTCCGGCATTGAAAGAGCATATGCATCTCCGGGAGACGAAGCCCCCTCGATGCAAAAAAGATAGCGCATGACAGTTGATTCGGCAAAACCGGTCAGACCTATATGCATGGCGTTTTTTGGAACCTTAACATGCACCTGAAACGGCATCTAGAACAGAAAAACCGGAAAGGAACTTGGTCAGACATCTTCGTCCGTTCCCTTCCGGCCTCTCTAGAGTGCAGAAGCGTTCTGTTATACGGTCTTTCCTGGTGCTTCATTCGTCTTGGGAGCCAGTGACATCCACCAAAGAAGCAACATAAGCAGCATGAGATCTTTCGAGTCCAGGTGGGGGAGCCCATTCTCAGACGGCTCTGCGGCGAACGCCGCAGAGCCAATTTTTTTTTATTTTTCTTGAGCGCACTTAGAGGAGTGTATGCCCGGTAACATAACTTTATGTGAGCATATACGAACAAACATGATCATTATCTTTCAGTGAAGGCTAATGCCGTTCATTTTTACTAAGCGTTTTTGAGACGAACTTAGGGTTTTTCGCCAAAGAAGGATTCTCTTTGCTTTTTCAACGATATGCCACCTTTTTTGTAATGTTTTAGGGGTATAAAATTTATCTTTAGGGTGTTCTAAAGTGTTTGAAACATCTGAAGTTATCCACTTATCCACAAGAATCAAATGTCAACTTGACGGGGGATGGCTTTTGTGCCTTAATGGTTCTTACACCCCCTCTCAACGATGAGTCGGGCGAATAAGAAAGGGATTCATCATGGATGATTCATGTGAAAATGATGTTCCGCCGCCGGAGGCTAACGAGCCCTTCTCGGAGGTTCCACCTTCTGACCAGGGATCAGCGGCCAATGCGAAGCGCGCTGATAAAAGTGGGAAGAAACGCGAGGGAGAAAACCTGACAGAGTGGGAAAGGATATCTCTTGAGCTTGGCAGAAAGCCGGTTTTCGATTACGATAAAACGCTTCCCTCGTATGATGGGTTTCTTAATTCAGATCTTTTCGGCAGGAAAATACCATTCCATTACATCCAGATAATGCCTGGGCCGTGCGATGCTGAATTTGCCTACTCCATGAACATGTTCGCGGCGCAGTTGATCTGCAATGTTGTCGATATCTTCCGTGGCAGGCAGAAAGAAGCACGCGTGGAAAGGGTATTGAGCGAGGCCTGCATGAGAAAGCTGAGAAATGCCTCCGCTCAGATCGCAGCACAGATGAAGAAGGATGTGAGGATATACGCGCAGTTGGGTCTGCTTCCGATCACCGTATATTACGTTGACAGCTGGTTGGTCTCTCCGACATGCTTCGAAAGCACCGTGCTGATGGGCATTGGAGGACGAAGGCTGTGCAGCAATTTGAAGTGCGTCCTCAAGGGATCTGCTTGGAAGTGCGAAGTCGCTGATTTCGGCGTGTGACGTATAACAAGTAACCATTCAAAACCCTTGGAATTGGCTGAATTCAGCCGTTTTCAAGGGTTTTCAGCGTGCCTTGAGCATACTGCAACTACTATAGGGACTCATGTTGAGAGAATTTGTACCGGAACCTGCGTATAGCACTACGGATGAGGATACCGTTTTCGCACTGCTCTCCAGACGCGCTAAACGTGATCCTGATGATCTCATCGCCCAATGGCAGGACGACGAGACTCGTCGATGGCATGACGTTACGGCGGGGGAGATGCTTGAGCGTGTGCGCGCGGTTGCGAAAGGTCTTCTTGGCCTAGGGGTCAAGGCCGGAAGCATGGTAGTCATCTATTCGCCTACCTGCTACGAATGGGGAGTCATCGATTTTGCCTGCGCCGCAATCGGCGCGGTAAGCGTGCCCGTGTATGAAACCGATTCCGCCAGGCAGGCCGCGTCCATCATCGAAGAGGTGGATCCGATCATCGCCTTTGCCGGTGATTTCGCGCATACACAAACGCTTGAACAGATTCGCGATGAGCACAGCAGCCTGCGCTACGTCTTCAACTTCAAGGCGGATGGTCTTGATGCCGTTGCTGATTTTGGAGAAGGTGTCGGCGATGACACGCTCGATCAGGTGATTTCCAGGGTCAAGGCCGATGACATGCTCACCATTGTGTACACGTCTGGTTCCACTGGCAAGCCCAAGGGAGCGATGCTGTCTCACCGGAATTTCACGCATATCGTGCTGAACGGCTACATCATTCTCGATGAAATGCTATATCAGTCGAATCGTCTGATGTTGTTCCTGCCGTTGGCGCACTGCTTCGCTCGCTATATTCAGTATGTTGCGATTGGCGGGCAGGGGGTGGTCGGCTATCTGCCCGGAGCCAAGCATCTGCTTGCCGATCTGCGTAGCTTCAAGCCGACCTATCTGCTGGGAGTTCCCCGTGTGTTCGAGAAAGTGTATAACGCGGCTTCGCAAAAGGCCGGAGCGGGTATTCGTGGAAGAGTGTTCGCCAAGGCTTTCGATCATTTTGTGCAATGGTCGAAGGACGAGCAGGAAACCGGACGCCATTCCATTGTGGCTCGTGCCGAACATTCGTTCTTTATGTCTGTCGTAGGCAAATCCATTCGTTCTGCTTTGGGTCCGAACATGAGATATCTGGCTTGTGGCGGCGCTCCTTTGAACGTCGATCTCGCCCATTTCTTCAACGGTATGGATGGCATTACCTTCATTCAGGGCTATGGCATGACGGAAACCGCCGCTCCCATGATTGTCAACTGGCAGGACGCCAACCGCGTCGGTTCCGTAGGCAAGCCCGGGCCGGGCATGGGCGTGCGCACCGATGACGACGGCGAACTGCAGGTGATGGGCCCCAACGTGTTCCTTGGCTACTACAAGAAGCCGGAGCTGACAGCCGATGTCAAGATGGCTGATGGCTGGCTGAAGACCGGCGATTTGGGAACCATCGACGACAACGGATTCGTGTACATTACGGGTCGCAAGAAGGATATCATCATTACGGCCGGCGGTAAGAACGTCAGTCCGGCACCTATGGAAGATGTCATCAACACTTGTCCGATCGTGTCGCATGGTGTGGTGGTCGGTGATGGCAAGCCGTTCATCGGAGCTTTGATTGAGCTTGATCAGGAGATGGTTCGTTCCTGGCTTGCACAGCAGGGACTTGATAGCAACATGCCCATGGAGCAGATCGCGAAGAACGATGCCGTGCGCGCATTCATTCAGCAGTATGTCGAAAAGGCGAATGCGAATGTCTCTCGTGCTGAATCCGTTCGCAAGTTCGAAATCCTCGACGAGGAGTTCAGCCAGGAGAAGGGCACTCTGACGGCGAGCCTGAAAGTTGTCAGGCCGAAGGTGCTTAAGCGGTACGAAAATGTCATCGACAATGTGCTGTATGCGCCGAAGCCATCCAACAAACCGCTGCCAAAGACGGTGCAGATTCTTGACCGAACCACCGAAACGGTCAAGCAGGCTTCCGAATCCATGCGTCAGGCTTCCGAATCCGTAAGTCCGAAGGTTCGGCAGGCATTTGATACCATGCAGGAGAAAATTAAGAAGCAGACCGAAGACGCCGGCGAGTTCCAAACGCCGGAAGACTCATCGGAAACTGAGGAAACAACCATGAACGAGGAGCGATAATCTTGGCAATTCGTGAGATTCGAGTCGTACCTGATCCGGTGCTACGTACCCCCTGTGATCCTATCAAGGAAATTACGCCGGCCGTGCGTCATCTGGTACAGGATCTGCTTGATACCGTTGACGATCCAGGAAGGGCTGGCTTGTCAGCTAATCAGATTGGCGTGAATCTGAGGGCATTTTCCTATAACATCAACGGCAAGATCGGGTATGTGCTCAACCCTGTCCTCGAAGAGACCAGCGGTGAACAATACGGAGATGAGGGATGCCTGTCTGTGCCGGGATTGTGGTACAAGACCCGTCGCGCCGATTACGCTCGTGTGCGTGGCATCGATTTGGAAGGCAAGACGGTCGTGCTGGAAGGTCGTGGCATTATGGGCCGCATGTTGCAGCATGAAACCGATCACTTGAACGGTCATGTCTATCTTGATCGTTTGGAGAAAGAGGAACGCCGAGAGGCGATGCGCTACATGCGCAATCACCACAAGTGATTGTTCGCATCTCACCGATATGACGACTTGGGGTCACGTCTTTGCGAAAAGACGTGACCCCATGGTATTTTATGCCTTGTGTGCCATCCGGCGAAGGGCTTTGTCGTGAAAGTCCTGAGCCACCCAATATTGTCAACCGGCATACAACCAATTCGCGTCATGTTCGCGACGACCTGTGTCGGTCGGCCGACGCCGCAAGGCTTTGGCTGCACGCAGGAACGCATGACCAGGCAAGAACCGACAGAAAGAGGTAGTAATACCATGGCTCAGATCAATATGAGCGACATGCTGAAGGCAGGCCTGCACTTCGGCCACCAGACCCGTCGTTGGAATCCGAAGATGAAGCAGTTCATCCTCACCCAGCGCAACGGCATCCACATCATCAACCTGTTCAAGTCGCTCGACATGATCGACAAGGCCTACGACTTCATCAAGGCTACCGTCGCTCACAACGGCACCGTGCTGTTCGTCGGCACCAAGAAGCAGGCTCAGGAAGCCGTTTCCAATCAGGCTGTCCGCGTGAACATGCCGTACGTTTCCGAGCGTTGGCTCGGCGGTATGCTGACCAACTTCCAGACCGTGTCCAAGCGCGTCTCCCGTCTCAAGGAACTCGAAGAGATGGACTTCACCGACGTACGTGGTTCCGGTCTGACCAAGAAGGAACTGCTGCTTCTCGAGCGCGAGAAGGACAAGCTGGCTAAGCAGCTGGGCGGTATCCGCAACATGAACCGTACTCCGTCCGCCATGTTCGTGGTTGACGTTAACAAGGAAGCTTTGGCCGTTGAGGAAGCTCACAAGCTGGGCATTCCGGTCGTTGCCATCGTCGACACCAACGCTGATCCGGAGTCCGTCGAGTACCCGATCGCAGCCAACGATGACGCCATCCGCGGCATCGAACTGCTGACCAGCCTCATGGCTGACGCAGTGGCCGAAGGCCTGCTGGAGCGTTCCGGCAAGGCCGCTAAGGCTGAGGGCGAGACCGAGCAGCCGATGGCCGCTTGGGAGAAGGAGCTCCTCACTGAGGGCGCTCCGGCCGCCGATGCACCGGCTGAAGCCGAAGCTGAAGGCGAAGCCAAGGCTGAGTGAAAATATCCACTATGATGGGAGGTGTTGTGCCTCCCATCATATGGGGCATCACTATTTTTCAGAGGAGACAAATCAATGGCAGCAATCACTGCAGCTCTGATCAAGCAGGTGCGCGAGGAAACTGGCGCCGGCATGATGGACGTTAAGAAGGCTCTGACCGAGGCTGAGGGTGACGTGGCTCGCGCCAAGGAAATCATCCGCGCCAAGGGCATCCAGGCCGCTGGTAAGCGCGAAGGTCGCAAGGCTCAGGAAGGCACCATCGCCTCCCAGGTCGTGGAATCCGCCAATGGCCAGACCGGTTACGCCGTCGAACTGAATTCCGAGACCGACTTCGTGGCCAAGACTCCGAAGTTCGTGGAGTTCGCTGACAGCGTGCTCGAAGACGCCGTCAAAGCCGAGGCCGCTTCTGTGGACGAAGTGCTGGCAGCCGCTTCCGGCGAAGCCACCGTGAAGGAAGCCGTCGAAGAGGCGGCCGCTCTGTTCGGTGAGCACGTCAAGGTCGGCCAGTTCGCCAAGGTCGAGGGTCCACACGTTGAGATCTACGCCCACAAGAAGTCCGCTGAGATGCCGCCGAGCATCGTGGCCATGATCGCCACCGATGAGGCCGGCGCTGCTGTGGCTCACGAAGCCGCTCTGCAGATTTCCGCAATGGGTGCCCAGTGGCTGACCCGCGAGGACGTTCCGGCCGATGTGGTCGAGTCCGAGCGCCGCGTGGCCACCGAGAAGTCCTTGGCCGAAGGCAAGCCGGAGAAGATCGTTCCGAAGATCGTGGAAGGCCGTCTCAATGCCTTCTACAAGGAGAACGTCCTGCTCGAGCAGTCCTATGTCAAGGATCCGTCCAAGACCGTTGGCGACCTGTTCAAGGAAGTCGGCGGCGCAGCCGTGGCTTTCGCTCGTGTCGAGGTCGGCAAGGGCGAGGCTGAGTGAATTCGGCTTCAATGGTGAATCCGTGCGTTAGACGCTAGAGATTCCATGAGGTTGGCCATCATCCACAGGGTGATGGCCAACTTTGTTTTCTTCTCGACGCTGTGTCGTTGCGGTGTGGTGTCTGTGTTTGCCGATACTCTTGAGAGCGGTAAATTTCGTGAGTTCTCGGGCAAGAAAGGCTTTTCATGACTGGCGAAAACACTGGTGATAATCCACGCAGAGTGCTGCTCAAACTATCCGGAGAGGCGTTTGGCGGCGGCAAAGTCGGCATTGACACGTCCGTCATCCGCCGTATCGCTGAGGAAATCGTTCCCGCGGTGCAGCAGGGCGTTCAGGTCGCCATCGTCGTCGGAGGCGGCAACTTCTTCCGCGGCGCGGAACTTCAACAGGCTGGAATCGACCGCTCCCGCGGCGATTATATGGGCATGCTGGGCACGGTGATGAATTGCCTCGCTCTGCAGGACTTCTTGGAGCAGGAGGGACAGGCCACGCGCGTGCAGACCGCCATCACCATGGGTCAGGTCGCCGAGCCGTACATTCCGCTCAAGGCCATTCGTCATCTGGAGAAGGGCCGTGTCGTGATTTTCGGCGCTGGTGCCGGTATGCCGTATTTCTCCACTGACACTGTGTCCATTCAGCGTTCTTTGGAAATCCATTGCGATGAGGTGCTGATGGGCAAGAACGGCGTGGACGGCGTTTATACCGCCGATCCTCGTAAGGACGAGAACGCCAAGCGTTTCGCCACATTGAGCTATAATCGTGCCCTCGTCGACAATCTCGCCGTTATGGATGCATCCGCGCTTTCCATGGCCCGCGACAACAAGCAGCGCATCCGTGTTTTCGGGCTCGAAGGCAATGGCAATGTGACCCGCGCCCTTCTCGGTGAGGAAATCGGAACTATGGTTTCCACCGCGGAGTCCACACTCGCTGAATAACGACATTCAACGTCGAATATCGATCAAACAACCAACAACAAGGAGTACAAATGGCAACTATTGTCGAACAGGCCAAGGCACAGATGGCCAAGTCCGTGGAATCCACCAAGGAGAACTTCTCCGGCATTCGTACCGGCCGCGCGAATCCGGCGCTGCTCAACGGTATCACCGTTGATTATTATGGAGCTCCGACCCCGCTGAAGGCCGTCGCCACCATCGGCGTGCCGGAACCGCGTACCCTGTCCGTCACTCCGTTTGACGCGTCCCAGGCCAATGCCGTCGAGAAGGCGTTGCGTGATTCCGATCTGGGCGCCAGCCCGCGTCGCGACGGCAACGTCATTCGCCTGACCATGCCGGAGCTGACCGAGGAACGTCGCAAGGAATATGTCAAACTCGCCAAGGGCAAGGCGGAAGATGGCAAGGTCGCAGTGCGCAACATCCGACGCAAGGCCAAGGAATCCCTTGACAAGGCCATCAAGGACGGCGAGATGGGTGAGGACGAGGGCGATCGTCTGCTCAAGGAGCTCGACAAGATCACCAAGCAGACCACTGATGAACTTGATACCCTGCTCGAAGCCAAGCAGAAGGAGATCATGGAGGTCTGAGAGACCTTCATCTCCTGAAAAGAATCGACGCACAGCCAGACAGGGAACATGATGGAACATCAGGAACAGCTCGAAAAAGAAACCGAAGAGGCCATCAACGCCATCAACAAGAAGACGGGGCGTAATATGCCGCAGGCCATCGCCACAGGGGCGGTGCTCGTCATCCTCATCTTGGCGTGTCTGCTGATCAGCATTGACTTGTTCGTCTATCTGGTTGTGCTGTTCATGGTGCTTGCCCTTTGGGAGCTGCGCGTCGATTTCGCCACTGCGGGACTTCATATTCCCGTGGCGGTGTTGTGGGTATGTTCGGCGGCGACGTTGCTGTCCACCTATTACAGCGAACGTCATATCGTCGCCATGACGGTATGCGTGCTGGTGTCTTTGGTGGTCGTAGCGATCGCCGCCAGCGCTAAAGTGACGTTCGGCAGCCGCATCTCTCTGGCCGTGGCGGATAAGCTTTCCCACACCGATGCAGGCGCAAGACTTGAATCCTCCTTCAACCATGAGCAGGGAGAGGTAAGCCATAGCAGGCTGAGCCATGTCGCGGTCTCCATGTTCACCGTGCTGTACATTCCGCTTCTGGCTTCCTGCCTCATCATGCCGTTGACATTCAATGATCATCCCGTCGCGCATGCTATTATGATGGTACTCATGCCCGCGTTGAGCGATACCGGTGGTTTGTTCGCCGGGGCATGGCTGGGCAAGCACAAGCTAAGCCCCCGCATTTCGCCGAAGAAATCGTGGGAGGGTCTTGCAGGTTCCATTCTGTTCTCCATGATCGGATCTTTTGCCGTGATGTTCTGCACGTACGGGTCGGATGTGTGGATTTCCCGCTGGTGGGTCCCTGTCGTGGCCGGTTTCATGATCGGCATCGCCGGAACGTTTGGCGATTTGTGCGCATCCATGTTGAAGCGAGATATCGGCATCAAGGACATGGGACACCTGCTTAAGGGACACGGTGGCGTGATGGATCGTGTGGATTCCATTCTGCTGTGCGCGCCGTTCGTGTGCGTGCTGCTGTGGGCAACTGGAATGTGAGAAAGGCAAACACAAGCATGAGCGACTCCGTGAATTCCACGAAGGATTTGCCGGAAACCGGTATTACTCCAGGAGGCACTACCGGTGCCTTCCGCGACGTGCTTTCCAAAGATCATGCGCGTCGAGGCAAGCCGCCGCTGCATTTTGCTGATATGACTGAAGACGAACGTATCGCGAAAGCCAAGGATCTTGGACTTCCGAAATTCAGAGTCAAGCAGCTTGCCAATCATTACTATGGGCATTTCGACGTCGCTGCCGAAGAGTTCTCTGACTTTCCTGCAGCGAAACGAGCCGAAGCCGCAGAGGCGTTTTTCCCAACGCTCATTACCGAAGTGACCCGTCAAGTGGCCGATGAGGGCACTACTATCAAAACGCTATGGCGTCTGTTCGACGGTTCTCTTATTGAGTCCGTGCTCATGCGGTATCCCACCCGCACCACCTTATGCATTTCCAGCCAGGTAGGCTGTGGAATGGGCTGCCCGTTCTGTGCCACAGGTCAATTGGGTCTGACGAGAAACATGTCGGCAGGCGAGATTCTGGAACAGGTTCGTGTGGCCGCGAAAGCCATGCACGACGGCGAAGTCGCTGGTGGTCTCGGGCGCCTGAGCAACATCGTGTTCATGGGCATGGGCGAACCTATGGGCAATTACAAGTCCGTATTGAGCGCTGTACGCCAAATCAGCGCCATGCCACCTGAAGGTTTCGGCATTTCGGCACGCAACATCACCGTCTCCACGGTCGGTGTGGTACCAGGTATCAAGAAACTCACGGCAGAAGGCATTCCGGTGCGTTTGGCCGTGTCCTTGCACGCTCCGAGCGATGAGTTGCGAGACGAGCTCGTTCCAATGAACAAGCGTTTCAATACTACGCAGGTGCTTGATGCGGCACATGACTATTACTTGGCTTCGAAACGTCGCGTAAGCATCGAATATGCTCTGATGCGCGGTATCAATGATCAAGCCGAGCATGCCAAATTACTTGCTAAGCGATTGAACCATTACGGTGACAATTGGGCTCATGTCAATCCGATTCCGCTCAATCCCATCGAAGGATCGAAATGGACCGCTTCGAAGCCTGAGGATGAACAGCAGTTCCTTGATATCCTTCATAAAGCAGGCATTACTGCGACGTTGCGAGACACGCGCGGGCAGGATATCGATGGTGCATGCGGGCAGCTCGCAGCTAAGGAACAAGATTAGATTTCAAGGAAAGATGCTTGTTCTGTCCGCTACTCGGACTTCCGACGAACATGCGTAACGTAAAACGGTTACTCTTGCATTCGTTGCACACATGATTATGCGCGAAGGAGTAAAACAGCATGTCACTGGCAGTCCGAGTCATTCCATGTCTTGATGTTGATGCGGGACGAGTAGTCAAGGGCGTGCATTTCGAGAATCTTCGCGATGCCGGCGATCCGGTTGAACTTGCCGCGGAATACTACCGTCAGGGTGCCGACGAACTGACTTTCCTCGATGTGACCGCTTCGAGCTCGCATCGGCAGACCATGGTCGATGTGGTGAGTCGAACTGCCGAACAGATTTTCATCCCATTGACCGTGGGTGGAGGCGTACGTGCCCCTGAAGATGTGGATTCTCTGCTGCGTTGCGGAGCTGACAAGGTAGGAGTCAACACTGCGGCCATCAATGATCCGACGCTGATTGGCCGTGTCGCAGAACGATTCGGCAACCAAGTGCTCGTATTATCCGTCGATGCACGCCGTGAGCAGGGCGAGCGACACACTCAGTCGGGCTTTGAAGTAACCACCATGGGAGGCCGCAAATCCACCGGCATTGACGCTATCTGGTGGGTCAAGCGTGCTCAGGAGTTGGGCGCGGGGGAGATCCTGCTGAATTCCATGGACGCGGATGGTACCCAACAGGGTTTTGACTTGGAAATGATTAAAGCCGTGCGTAAGGAAGTGAAGATTCCGATCATCGCTTCCGGAGGTGCGGGCAAGGCTGCCGATTTTCCCCCGGCGATCGAAGCCGGAGCGGATGCCGTGTTGGCCGCGTCGATCTTCCATTACGGCAAAGTCACCATCGGCGAAGTCAAGGATGCCATCAAGGCCGCCGGCTATACCGTGCGATGAAAGCCGAAAACCGCAAAACAGGCGAATAACGTAATCAATAATCGAAGAAACAAATCAATAACACCATCATGACCAACGAAGCATACGACAACAGCACTATTCTTGACCCACGAATCGCAGAACGTCTCAAGAGGGACGATAAAGGACTGGTGGCAGCCGTCATCCAGCAATTCGACACCAAAGAAGTGCTGATGGTCGGCTACATGAACGACGAAGCCATACGACGCACCCTGACGACCGGTCGCGTCACGTTCTGGTCGAGGTCCAGGCAGGAGTACTGGCGCAAGGGAGACACTTCCGGACATGCCCAGTATGTGAAGTCCTTCGCACTGGATTGCGATGGGGATGCCATTCTGGTTGAAGTCGATCAAGTGGGAGCGGCCTGCCATACCGGCAAACGATCCTGCTTCGAAGAAGGCGGGCAACTGCCCGTGGTCGTAGGATACCGTACCAAGGAACAGGAGGGCCAGCGATGAGTGAATGCAGCGTACAAGCACTCAAGTGGGGCGCCACCTGGCCGAGTCGCGAACAATTCCACGAATTGGCTGATCAGGGATATCGTGTGATTCCGATTGTGCGCCGACTTCTGGCTGATTCGTTGACTCCTGTCGGATTCTATGAACGCCTTGCTGCAGGACGTTCCGGCACATTCATTCTTGAATCCGCGGAATTTGGCGGCACGTGGAACAGATACAGCTTCATCGGTGTGAATTCCATGGCTCAGTTGCGTTCCAACAACGGCAAGGCCGATTGGTTGGGTCAGGTTCCCGCAGGCGTGCCTACCGAAGGCGATGTGATGGAAGTCGCGCATGCTGCGCTGAAAACACTGAAAGCGCCGCATGTCGAAGGACTGCCGAACCTGACCAGTGGTCTGGTCGGTACCGTCGGTTGGGATGCGATTCGCCATTGGGAACCGACCTTGCGTGCCGAGGCGCCGAACGAGACCGGGCAGCCGGAAACAGTTCTGGCATTGGCCACGGATATTGCTGTGGTCGACCATGTGTCCGGATCGGTATGGATGATCGCCAATGCGGTGAATGTAGACGATCGATCCACCCGTGCCGATGCGGCATACGACGAGGCGGTGGCGCGATTGGATGATATGCAGCGTAAGGCCGCCACGCCTGTCGAAGGTGAAGCTCGCGTCAATGTGTTGGATGAGACCATTAGCCAGCCCGAGCTTCGTTTCCGTACGGAGAAGAGCGATTATGAGCGTTCCGTTGAAATCGCCAAGCAGCACATCATCGATGGTGACGTGTTCCAGGTAGTCATTTCCCAGCGTCTTGACATTGATTCGCCAGCCGATCCATTCGACGTGTACCGCGTGCTTCGTACGCTCAACCCCAGCCCATACATGTATTTCATGTCGTTGACCGATGCGCAGGGGCGTGACTTCAACGTTATTGGATCCAGCCCGGAAACGCTGATCAAAGTGGACAATGGCCATGCCATGACCTTCCCGATTGCCGGTTCGAGGCCTCGTGGCACCACTATTGAGGAAGACGAGCAACTTGCCAAGGATCTGCTTGCCGATCCAAAAGAACGTAGCGAACACATCATGCTCGTTGATCTTTCCCGCAATGATCTGAGCCGTGTATGTCTTCCGGAAAGCGTGGAAGTCGTATCCTTGATGGATATCAAACGATTCAGCCACATTATGCACATCTGTTCGACCGTTACCGGGCGAGTTAACCCCGACATGACGTCGTTCGATGTGTTCACGTCGGCATTCCCAGCCGGAACGCTTTCCGGTGCGCCAAAACCACGTGCCATTGAAATCATCGACGAGCTTGAGCCCGCAGATCGTGGCATTTATGGCGGCACTGTCGGCTATTTCGATTTTTCAGGCAACCTCGATATGGCAATCGCCATTCGAACGGCATTCATCCGCGACCATGAAGCGAGCGTGCAGGCCGGAGCCGGAATCGTACTTGATTCCGTGCCGGCCAGTGAGTGGCAGGAGACTCGCAACAAGGCCGAGGCCAGCGTCGAAGCGGTGCAGATCGCCTCGCAGCTTCGCCAGTTGTGAGTCAAATCAAGCTAACCAATCGAGTAAAATGCTGAAAGGAACACCATGTCTGTACTCGATGAGCTGGTGGCGGGAGCTGTCGAAGACCAACGAGCACGTGAACAGAACATTTCCCTTGATGAGGTGAAGCGTCAGACATTCGAAGCGCCGGCCCCTATTGATGCGCGACAGTGGCTGAAAAAAGCGGATGGCATTCCGGTGATCGCGGAGATTAAAAGGGCTTCGCCATCGAAAGGGCACCTTAGCGACATTCCTGATCCTGCCGCATTGGCCAGGGAATACGAAAAAGGAGGTGCCAGCGCGATTTCCGTGCTGACCGAAGGTCGTCGATTCCTTGGATCGCTTGACGATTTCGATAAGGTCCGTGCAGCCGTGAAAATTCCAGTGTTGCGCAAGGATTTCATTGTCACGGAATACCAGATTTGGGAGGCACGGGCGCATGGCGCCGATTTGGTGCTGCTGATTGTTGCCGCGTTGGATGACGACAAGCTCAAGTCTTTGCTTGAACTGGCGCATAGCCTCAATATGACGGTGCTGGTCGAAACGCACACTCGCGAGGAGATTCAGCGCGCGATCAATGCCGGAGCGCGAGTCATCGGCATCAATGCACGAAATCTCAAGGATCTCAAGGTCGATGTGAACAAATACAACGAGCTTGCCGCCGATTTGCCGGACGATGTGATCCGCGTAGCGGAATCTGGAGTGTTCGGATCGGTGGAACTTGAGGATTATGCCCGCGCCGGAGCCGACGCGGTGCTGGTTGGCGAAGGTGTCGCAACCGCATCCAACCATGAACAGGCTGTGGAGCGACTAGTAAAGGCAGGAGCAAGAGTGAAAGCATCCGAACAAACCCCGTTGGCAAGTCATGAAGGACCGTATTTCGGTCAGTTCGGTGGACGCTATGTGCCGGAAGCGCTGATTACAGCGCTTGACGAGCTTGAACGTGTCTACGAGGAAGCCAAGGCTGATCCGGAATTTCATAAGGAACTGGCTCGATTGAACCAGCAGTATGTCGGTCGTCCGTCACCGTTGACTGACGCTCCGCGTTTCGCCGAGCGTCTCAAAGAAAAAACCGGTCTCGACGCGCGTGTGTTCCTCAAGCGTGAGGATCTCAACCATACCGGCGCGCACAAGATCAACAATGCGCTTGGGCAGGCTCTGCTGGTCAAGCGCATGGGGAAGACTCGTGTCATCGCTGAAACCGGCGCGGGACAGCATGGCGTGGCCACCGCTACGGTGTGCGCCATGCTCGGCTTGAAATGCCGCATCTACATGGGTCAGATCGATGCGCGTCGTCAGGCGCTTAACGTCGCTCGCATGCGCATGCTCGGTGCCGAGGTGGTGGAAGTCACTTTGGGAGATCGCATTCTCAAGGACGCCATCAATGAGGCTTTGCGAGACTGGGTCACCAACGTCAAAGACACGCACTACCTGCTTGGCACGGTCGCAGGTCCACATCCGTTCCCGGCAATGGTGCGCGACTTCCAGAAGATCATCGGCGAGGAAGCTAAGCAGCAGCTTCAGGATTGGTATGGTATCGATCACCCGGATGCGGTTTGTGCATGCGTCGGTGGCGGTTCCAATGCCATCGGCATCATGAATGCGTTCCTTGATGACGAACGCGTGAACCTGTACGGCTATGAGGCAGGCGGCAATGGTCCGGAATCCGGACGCCATGCCATTCGCTTCGCACCGGGAACCGGTGAACTGGGTATGTTCCAAGGTGCCAAGAGCTATCTTCTTGAGAATTCCGAAGGCCAGACCCTCGATACGTATTCCATCTCCGCTGGTTTGGACTACGCCTCTGTGGGCCCGGAGCACGCATGGCTCAAGGAAATCGGACGTGTCAATTATTCTTGGGCGACCGATGAGGAAGCCATGAGCGCTTTCAAGGATCTCTGCGAGACCGAAGGCATTATTCCGGCGATCGAAAGTTCCCATGCCGTTGCAGGCGCATACAAGGCGGCTGAGGATCTCAAGGCCAAGGGATATGAGCATCCGGTCATGATCATCAACATTTCCGGTCGTGGGGACAAGGATATGAACACTGCCGGCAAATGGTTCGGTTATCTGACCGACGAGCAAGCCAAAGCGCTCGAAGCCAATGGAGCCCAGGGCAATAACGCGGACGGCGAGTGAAAGAAGGAGCATCCCATTATGACGCACGCAACAGCAACCACGCTGTCCGGACAGCCGCTCGGCATCAGCCATAAGCCGAGTCCGACGGAAGCCATGTTCGATGAATTCAAAGCGGCGAACAAGCCTGCATTCATCGGTTATCTTCCATATGGATTCCCTGATTCTGACTATTCGTTGAAAGCATTCCGCACCATGGTTGAGCATGGCGTCGATGCCGTCGAGATTGGTCTGCCGTATTCCGATCCGGTTATGGATGGTCCCGTCATCCAAGCGGCTTCGCAGATCGCCATTGACAACGGCGAGAAAATCGCGAACGTGTTCAAAGCCGTCGAAACCGTGGCCAACGCCGGGGGAGTCCCTCTGGTGATGAGCTATTGGAACCTCATCTACCATTACGGCGTGGAACGTTTCGCACGCGATTTTGAAAATGCCGGTGGCGCCGGCCTGATTACTCCGGATCTCATTCCAGACGAGGCAGGTGAATGGATCGAAGCTTCGGACCGTCATGGACTTGACCGAATCTTCCTCGTGTCCCCGGACTCCACCGACAGCCGTTTGAAGGTCGTGGCAGGCAACGCTCGCGGCTTCGTCTATGCGGCAGCCCGTATGGGCGTCACTGGCGAACGTTCCACCATCGATGCTTCTCCGGAAGAGTTGGTGGCACGCACGCGCAATGCCGGCGCGAAGAACGTCTGCGTTGGCATCGGCGTTTCCACCGCCGAACAAGGCGCGCGAGTCGGCTCATACGCTGATGGCGTCATCGTCGGATCCGCATTGGTGCACACCATGCTTGACGAATCCGGGAAAAACGCAGTCGATGAGGCCACGGGTCTCAAGGCGTTGGCCGCCAAAGCCGAAGAGCTTGCGGACGGCGTCCATAACGCGCGTGTCGCAAAGTAAACCATTCTGACGATTTCGGTGGTCCACGCACCATATCGGATGCGTGGACTACCATCAGGAAACCATGACACTTGCATACATTCCATCGCCAACGATTTCGCAGTTTTCCATCGGTCCAGTAACGATTCATATCTATGCGTTGTGCATTTTGATGGGAATCGTCCTTGCAGTATGGATAACCACCACACGTTGGAAAAAGTTGGGTGGCAATTTCGACCAAGTGCTTGATATCACTCTGGTCAGCGTGCCTGCGGGCATTATCGGCGCACGACTTTATCACATCATCACCACGCCTGAACGTTTCTTCGGACCGGATGGCGACTGGGCGGAAATGTTCCGCATTTGGAATGGCGGACTTGGCATCTGGGGCGGCGTGCTGTTCGGAGCGCTGGCCGCATGGGCATGGTGCCGTCATAAGCACTATCCAATGGCCTTGCTGGCTGACGCCATCGCTCCGGGCCTGTTGGTAGCGCAGGCTGTTGGGCGTTTGGGCAACTGGTTCAACCAGGAACTGTATGGCGCTCCGACAACGCTTCCATGGGGTTTGAAACTCAACATGGAAGGCACTGCCATCGGGCATAGCGAACAGTGCTATGACGGAGCCACATGCCCGAGTGGCACGCTGTTCCATCCGACGTTCTTGTACGAGATGATCTGGAACCTCATCGGCGCCGCGATTATCGTATACATCGGTTCCAAAGCCATGAAGAAACTCAAGGCAGGTTCCCTGTTTGCCGTGTACATCATGTGGTACACCCTGGGACGCACTTGGATTGAATCCCTGCGTATCGATTATGCGCACGAATTCTTGGGCGTGCGCATCAATGTGTGGGTCTCCATGGCGGTGTTCGTGCTCGGCGCGGTGTCATTCATCGTCGTGCAGCAAATGGGCAAAGACACTGACCTGTTGGCGGAGAAGCTTCGTACCGTCACCGAAATCGAGCAGCGTCTTGAAAACGGTGAATCGGAGGATTCTTCGGATTCCGTGGTGTCTTTCCCCGAGCAAACGGTTGATGAAATCAAAACCAACGATGCCGAAACTGTCTCGAATACCGACAAGCAGCCCGGCATCAAATAACAGCAAGTCGATTACCTTTCATAGAATAAGAGCCATGACTATTCAAATCGCACCAAGCATCCTGTCCGCTGATTTCTGCAACCTTGAGCGCGACCTCAAGGCCATCTCCAATGCAGATCTCGTTCACGTCGACGTGATGGATCATCATTTCGTTCCGAATCTGACCTTGGGCGAGCCGATTGTGGCTCGTATCTGCGAAGTCACCGATCTTCCGGTCGACGTGCATCTGATGATCGAGGACCCGGATCGTTGGGCACCCGAATATGCCAAGTTGGGCGCTGCATCCGTAAGCTTCCACATGGGGGCAACCCACGCTCCGGTGCGTCTGGCGCGCCAGCTGCGCGAGATGGGTTGCAAGGCTTGCTTCGCGGTGCGTCCGGCCGAACCTGTCGAGCCGATTTTCGATATTCTCGACGAATTCGACATGATTCTTATCATGACCGTCGAGCCCGGCTTCGGTGGCCAGAAGTTCCTTGACAACCAGATGGCCAAGGTACGTCGTCTGCGTGACGAGATTACCCGTCGCGGCCTCGCCACCAAGATTCAGGTCGATGGCGGTGTCAGCCCGAAGACCGCGCACATTGTAGCCGAGGCCGGTGCCGACGTACTGGTCGCAGGTTCCGCCGTGTATGGTGCCGAGGATCCTGCGGAAGCCATTGATTCCATCCGTGAGAAGGCTGAAGCCGCATTCAAGGCCTGAACCTACCAATATTTCGAGGATAGATACGAATAATGAAGACTTTTGAATCCCTCTTTGCTGAATTGAGCGAGAAGGCCGCAGCCAAGCAGGCTGGCTCGCTGACTGTCGACGAACTGGGCAAGGGCACGCATTTCATCGGCAAGAAGATTGTCGAAGAGGCGGGCGAAACCTGGATCGCAGCTGAGTACGAAGGCGCCGATCGTACTGCGGAAGAGATGAGCCAGCTCATCTACCATCTGCAGGTCATGATGATCGACCGAGGCATCACACTCGAAGACATCTACAAGAATCTGTGAGTTTTTGGCCGTGCCATAGGAGGCGTGGCCTTTTTGGGAGGGAAAATGCTGAGAATCGCCGTGCCCAACAAGGGCATGCTGTCCGAACCTGCATGGAACATGCTGGCCGAGGCCGGCTATCGCCTGAGGAGCAATCCGCGTCAGCTGGTTGTGGAGGATCCCGACAATGACGTGGAGCTGTTCTACCTGCGTCCGCTCGATATCGCTGTCTACGTTGGCCGAGGCACCATCGACGTCGGCATTACCGGTCATGATCTGCTGCTCAACTCCGGTACGGATGCCAAGGAGCATATGGAGCTTGGCTTTGGCGCTTCAACGTTCCGTTTTGCAGCCCCCAATGATTCTCCGATTAGCAAGCTCGAAGATATCGAAGGCAAGCGCGTCGCCACCAGTTTCGACAAGCTTGTGCATGATTATCTGGCTGAGCATGGCATCAACGCTGAAACCGTACACCTTGATGGTGCCGTCGAATCGTCAGTGCAACTCGGTGTGGCTGATTTGATCGCCGACGTGGTATCCACGGGCACCACGCTCCGTAACGCCGGCCTGCGTATTTTCGCGGAACCGCTGTTGCATTCTGAAGCTGTGCTCATTCGTTCCCCGCGTCTTACTGAAGATGATGATCGTTTGACGATTCTTAGCCGTCGTCTGCAGGGCGTGCTCACTGCTCAGCGTTACGTGCTCATGGATTACGATATTCCAGTCGAGAAGGTTTCCGCGGCTGTGGACATCACGCCTGGATTCGAAAGCCCGACGGTTTCCCCGCTTCATGACAAGCAGTGGGCGGCCGTGCGTGTCGTTGTGCCGAAGGCCAAGGTCAACCAACTCATGGACCAGTTGTATGAAGTTGGTGCTCGTGGCATAATCGTCACCGCTTTGCAGGCCTCGAGAATGTAATATTGCTCGAAGTATGAGCAAACTGATTATCAAAAAACAGTACAGTCCGGAACCGCGGGATATCTATTTCACGGTTCCGAACCTTATCAGCCTGTTGCGAATCATTTCGATTCCCTTCATCTCGGTATTGGTCTCTCGCCATGAGATGGTGCTTGCATTGATTGTGCTTGCGCTGTCGGCGGTGTCCGATGGCTTGGATGGTCTGATTGCACGCTCGTTCAATCAGGTGAGCAAAATCGGGCAGATCCTCGATCCTATTGCAGACAGATTATTAATTTTCTGCAGTATTCTCGCGCTTGGAGTCGCTGACATCATTCCATGGTGGATGCTGATCGTCGTCGGATTGCGAGATTTGATCATGGCGATTCTTGTACTGGTTTTGGCGCAGCGTGATTACGGTCCGCTGCCGGTGCATTTCGTTGGAAAAGCAGGCACCGCCATGCTGATGATTGCCATTGTCGCCTTGATTTTCGCAGATATCTGGTCTAATTCGGCTACGGATACTTTGCATTTGTGTGGTCTCGCCACCGGCATATGGGGTGTGGGATTGTACTGGCTTGCCGGCTATATTTACATACGTCAGGGAATCCAGCTTCTGAAGAACGATAAGGATTGACTCACATGATGCATGATGCTCCGGAACGTGCGTCGTTCCCGGTGTCTCCGGAGAATACGCCTACGAAGCGGCGCGCCGTTTTCTCGGCGTCCTTCGCCGGGCTGACTTCGCATCATGTGCAGCCTGATATCGTGACATCCACTTCGCGCAGAAGGCGGAATCTGGATGATGACTCATTGCGGCTTATTGACGATTTGACCAATCGTCCGATGGACGTGATGTACACGGACTCGAGGTTGGCCACCAAAACTCCGTCATTGTTTTCGGTCTGGTTCACCCGGGTTTTGGTATTCCTTATCTGCATTGCCGTAGGCACGGCGGGAAGCGTGTTCGTCCGACAGCTGAGTACCGATCCACGTAAGGAAGTACGCAAGCAACTGTCAAGTCAGTTATCTGATCAAACGAAAAACGTCGAAACCCTCACCAAAGACGTGAACGCGCTGCGAGCCCGGGTTGAGGAGGAATCGAAATCCGTGTCGAACTGGTCTCTGAACCAGACCATACAGGATGACGAAATGGTCAATGGCGTACTTCCTGTGCAAGGCGAAGGCATCACGCTCACCATCGCCAATCCAATATCGGTGAGCGGAGACAACGCGGATTCGTCACTGCCAAGGGAAAACGGCAGCCAAGTCCGTGTGGTCACGGATTCCGATCTGCAGGTGCTTGTCTCGCTGCTTTGGCAGTCCGGTGCGGAGGCGATCGCCATTAACGGGTATCGTCTCGGTGTGCAGACTTCCATACGAACGGCAGGGACGACGATCCTTATCGGCGTCAATTCCGTGCAAAGCCCCTATCGCATCGAGGCGATCGGCAATTCCAGTGCGCTTGCCAATGCGGTGAGCAAGAAAACGCAAAAACGTTTGTACGATGATTTCAAAGAAGCCGGTATCTATCCGCAGGTGAGCAGAAGCAAATCGATTACGCTGGAAGCGGCGGTGACCGGCGAAGTGACATATGCAAGGAAGGTCAAGTAATGGCAGCGGTCTTGGGACTTATCATAGGCGTGGTCATTGGCGTGTTCGTCCGGCCGGACATTCCCATTGCGCTTCAGCCGTATCTGCCGATTATGGTGCTGGCGGCGCTCGATGCGCTGCTCGGTGCCGCCCGAGCCTATTTTCAGCGTAGCTTTTCCGATAAGGTCTTCGTGATTTCCTTCTTCTCGAATGTTATTACGGCAACATTGTTGGTTTTCCTAGGCAACCAGCTTGGCGTCGGTTCCCAGCTGCAGACTGCGGTCATCGTCGTGCTCGGCATTCGAATCTTCACCAATGTGTCATCCATCCGACGTTTCATCTTCAAGGGATGACGGCGTATGAGCAGACGCAACGATGCCAACAAGGATGTACTCTCCAAGATCCACGAGCAGATCGTCAAAGACCAAAACAACGACAGCACCCAAACCGGATCGTTTCCTGTGGTCAGGCGCAAACCGAAGAGGGTTTCGCTGAACGCGAAGGCCACTCGCGCGCGCCTGTATTCAAGCGTGCTCGTAACCGTGCTTTGCGCGTTGCTGGGCTTCAGCTACGCTATCCAGCTGAACAACACGACCTCCACATATGAGACGATGAGCGAGGACGAGCTGACCAAGCTTATTAGCGAAACGAGTACGCAGGTGCAAAAGCTCGAACAGCGTAAAAGCGAACTATCCAATCAGCTTGACTCTCTGAAGGATACCGCCGACAAGAACGAGAAGGCAGCGGAAATCGCCAGGCAGAACGCTGAATCGAATGGCATTCTTTCCGGGCGTTTACCAGTATCCGGCGAAGGCGTGGTCATCCGTATTTCCAAAGGATCAAAGCGAGATATTGACGCGTCGATTTTATTCACCCTACTTGAGGAACTACGCAATAGCGGCGCGGAAGTCATTGAAATCAACGATATTCGCGTGATTACCAGTACATACATCAGCGATACGGCGGACGGTCTCGATTGCGACGGTACGAATATCAAGGCGCCGTTCATCATCAGGGCGATTGGAGACAGCGACAATCTGCAGAACGCGGTCAATCTCGCTGGAGGCGTCGGTTCACGTTTGAAAGTGAAATACGGAGCCACCGTGTCGATCGTGCCATCCGATAAGGTGGAGATCACGTCGACACGAAGCGCGCCACAATACACGTACGCGCATGTCGTCGAATAGCATCAAATACGATCCGTTAAAATATAATCGCGCTGTAGCATGCTGTTCACTCTTTCAGCGTGCCGATGTCTGCACTCAACCCTATCTTGTTCATCGTTGACATACAGTCCAGGCCTGCACATTAGTACCGCGGACCCCGATAGCAAAGGACAACTCATGGCTGAACAGACCATCTCCATTACACTCAACGGCGAAGCGAAGGAGGTGGCAGCAGATCAGACTGGCGTCCAGCTCTTCGCGGAAGACAAGAATATCATCGCAGTGCGTCTTAACGGCGAACCCCGCGACCTGTATACCGAACTGCACGACGGCGACGTCGTGGAACCGATTGCATTGGACAGCGAAGATGGCCTGGCCATCATGCGTCACTCCGCAACCCACGTTATGGCACAGGCCGTGCAGGAGATCCGTCCTGATGCCAAGCTCGGCGTCGGCCCGGTCATCAAAGACGGTTTCTATTACGATTTCGATGTCGAGACTCCGTTCACTCCTGACGATCTTAAAGAGATCGAAAAGCGCATGCAGCGCATTATCAAGTCCTCCCAGTCCTTCCGCCGCCGCGTGGTGACCGAAGAGGAGGCTCTGGCAGAAGAGTCCGATCAGCCGTACAAGATTGAACTCATCAAAGACAAGGAAGCCCACCTCGATCCAGAAGCCGCCACCGAAATCAGCGGCAAGGAACTGAGCTTCTACGACAACGTCGACCGTGACGGCAATGTGGTGTGGAAGGATCTGTGCCGCGGACCGCACCTGCCGAACACTCGCTATATCAAGGCGTTCAAGATCGAGCGTTCTGCAGCCGCATACTGGCGCGGAAGCGAAGCCAATCCGATGCTGCAGCGCATCTATGGCGCGGCTTTCGCCACTAAGGAGGACCTCAAGGCATATCAAACCCGCCTTGAGGAGGCCGCCAAGCGTGACCACCGCAAGCTCGGCGCGGAAATGGATCTGTTCTCCTTCCCGGACGAGATCGGTCCGGGCTTGGCTGTGTTCCATCCGAAGGGCGCCGCTGTGATCAACGCGATGGAGGATTACTCCCGCGAAATGCATCGCAAGCACCACTACAGCTTCGTGCAGACTCCGCACATCACCAAGGGCGGTCTGTATGAGACTTCCGGCCACCTGCATTGGTACAAGGATGGCATGTATCCGGCAATGCGTTTGGACGAGGAAAAGGATGAGAACGGCAACGTTGTCAAGCAGGGCTTCGACTACTACCTGAAGCCGATGAACTGCCCGATGCACAATCTGATCTTCAAATCCCGTCAGCGTTCCTACCGTGAGTTGCCGTTGCGTCTGTTTGAATTCGGCACGGTGTACCGCTACGAAAAGTCCGGCGAAGTGCATGGTCTGACCCGTGTGCGCGGCTTGACTCAAGACGATTCCCACATCTACTGCACCCGCGAGCAGATGAAGGACGAGCTGAAGAACCTGCTGACCTTCGTGCTTGGTCTGTTGAAGGACTTTGGTTTGGACGACTTCTATCTGGAGCTGTCCACCAAGGATCCGCACAAGTACGTCGGCTCCGACGAAATCTGGGAAGAGGCCACCAATACGTTGGCTGAAGTCGCCAAGGAATCCGGACTTGAACTGGTTGACGATCCATGCGGCGCAGCCTTCTATGGTCCGAAGATCTCCGTGCAGGCTCGCGATGCCATCGGCCGTACGTGGCAGGTGTCCACCATCCAGCTTGACTTCAACCTTCCGGAACGTTTCGGCTTGGAGTACATCGCTGCCGATGGCACCCACCAGCGTCCGGTGATGATTCACCGTGCACTGTTCGGCTCCATTGAGCGTTTCTTCGCCGTGTTGCTGGAGCATTATGCCGGTGCTTTCCCGGCGTGGCTCGCTCCTGTCCAGGTGCTTGGCGTGCCCGTTGCCGACGAATTCGCCCCACACCTGCAGCAGTTCATTGCCAGCTTGGAAGAGGAGACGGTTCGTTGCGAAATCGACATGTCCGATGATCGTTTCGGCAAGAAGATCCGTAACGCTTCCAAGTCGAAGGTGCCGTTCATCCTCATCGTCGGCGAGGAAGACATGAACAACAACGCGGTGAGCTTCCGCTTCCGTGACGGCAGCCAGCTCAACGGTGTGCCGGTCGATGAGGCCAAGGCGCAGATCATGACCGTGCTGAAGAAGCGCGTTCAGGTCAACAACGTCGACGATTTCAAGGCCGCCATCGCAGACTGATCTGATTCGTTCACGTTCGGTCGCATACGGTTATGAATTATGGGGGCGTGCAAGCATCACATACTGACGCTTGCACGCCCTTTTGCTTTCCGAAGAACAGGAATTCGCATGTTAGAACATCTCCGTGCACCATTCAAAAGACTTATCGAGCCATTCGCCAAGGCACTGGTATCCCTTGGCCTGACAGCGAATGCGGTGACGGTTATTGGCGCTATTGGAACCATTGTGGTGGCTTTCGCCACTGGCATTACGGGATGGTTGTTCGCCGGAGCGGTGGTGCTGACGTTGCTGGTGCTCGCCGATTCCCTGGATGGCTCAATTGCGGCACTGACCACGGGAGGCACCCAATTCGGTGCTTTTTTGGATTCCACATTGGATCGTATCGCTGATTGGGCATTGCTTGCCGGAGTGGTCATCTTCTTCATCCTGCATGCCGATTGGTGGTATGACATCAACCGGTCAAGCCCGGATTGCATTAGTTGGATTGGTATCGCCGCAGCCATGGTGTCGATGATGACGTCGTTCGTGACGTCGTATGCGCGCGCCCGTGCCGAATCCGTCGGTTTCGAAGTGAAAAACGGCATTGCAACGCGTGCCGACAGATTGGTCATCATTCTGGTGGGCATGGCGATTACCGGGCTCACGCACCAAGGGTTATGGCTGGCCATCGCCATGGTATTGCTTGCGGTTTTGGGACTCATTACCGTATTCCAACGCATTCTTGAGGCTCGTTGCCAGATGGCCGTCGGTCATAAGACGTATCAGTTGTGAACCGGCTGCATGAAACGGCCGTTGACGCGCCTGACATACGTATGTCGGGCGCTTTGTCTTAGAACCGCTTTAGAATCGTTTCGTTTGAAACATCCGCAACCTGCCTAGGAGCATTATGTCAGGTCATTCCAAGTGGGCGACCACCAAGCACAAGAAGGCCGCCATCGACGCAAAGCGTGGCAAGCTGTTCGCCAAGCTGATCAAGAACATCGAGATCGCAGCACGTATGGGTGGTGGCGATCCTGACGGCAACCCGTCCCTGTACGACGCCATCTACAAGGCCAAGAAGGCTTCCATGCCTGCCGATAACATCAAGCGCGCAGTTAAGCGTGGCTCTGGTGAAGAAGCCGGCGGTGCCAACTATGAAGATATCGTCTATGAGGGTTACGCTCCCGCAGGCGTCGGTCTGATCATTGAATGCCTTACCGATAACCGTAACCGTGCGGCCGCCGAAGTGCGTTCCACCCTGACCAAGGGCAATGGCTCTTTGGCTACCTCCGGTTCCGTGAGCTTCAACTTCGAGCGCAAGGGCCAGATCATCGTTCCGGCCGAGGGCGTCGATTTTGATGATCTGTTTGAGAAGGCCGCAGAAGCTGGCGCTGAAGATGTTACGGACGACGGCGACGTGTTCACTGTCGTCACCGGTCCGTCCGAGATGATCGACGTTCGTAAGGCCCTTCAGGACGCTGGATTCGATTATGATTCCGCTGATCTGGTCATGATGCCGAAGAACGAGGTCGAATTGACTCTCGAAGATGCCCAGAAGGTGTCCAAGCTGATCGACAACCTCGATGATCTGGACGACGTGCAGAACATCTACTCCAACTGGACCGCCTCTGACGAGGTCATGGCTCAGCTTGACGAGGAGTAATCAAGCGTGATTATTCTTGGCGTCGACCCCGGGCTGACTCGCTGCGGGGTCGGCGTGATCGAAGCCGGCGCATACCGCCGGCTTTCTTTTATTCATGTGGACGTGGTACGTTCCGATCCGAAAATGTCGCAGGACTTACGTCTGTTAGCCATCTATAACGGTTTGGTGGAAAAGATCGAACGGTTCGCACCGGATACGGTGTCCATCGAGCGTGTGTTTGCACAGGAGAATCGCAACACCGTACTGGGGACTGCACAGGCCGCCGGACTGGCCATGCTGGCTGCGGCCCAGAGGGGCATTCCCGTCGCCTTGCATACGCCCACTGAATCAAAAATGGCGATTACCGGCAACGGCAAGGCCGAAAAGATTCAGATGGAACGCATGGTCGCCCGTATTCTGGGGCTCAATACCTTGCCTAAGCCCGCCGATGCCGCCGATGCGTTGGCTATAGCGATTTGTCATGCGCTTCGCCCCGCAGGCGCGTTACAGGGGGGAGAGCGTGAACAACACTTGACCGATGCACAGCGTCAATGGGCTCTGGCCTCACAGAAGGCGGCGCGACAACGCGGCGTCCGTAGGGGAATGTAGACTATCGAACAGATGTTCTACAGTTGTATGCGGGAGGTGACGGCATGATAGGCATGTTGCATGGCCAGGTCGATTTCATTGACGCCGCTTCGGCGATTATTGAGGTCGGGGGAGTGGGATATGAGACCCGTATGCCTTCGGCGGATTTGGCGTCCATGCACGCTGGGCAGACGGTGAAGGTATACACGTCATTGAATGTTTCGCAGGATGCGATTACATTGTATGGGTTTTCCTCGCTTGCTTCGAAACGCATGTTTTTGCAATTACAGAAGGTCAGCGGAATTGGTCCGAAAGTCGCGCTTTCCTTGCTTTCGACGTTGCCTCCGGAACGTTTGGCGAAAGCTGTGGCGGACGGGGATGCCACCGCGCTGGCGAAGGCGCCTGGTCTAGGCAAGAAGGGTGCGCAGAAGATTATTCTCGAACTCAAGGGGTCCATCGATCTCAGTCAGATCGAGGGGGCTTCCAAAGAGGTTCGTTCTGCGGAAGATGCCGGTTCGGAACAGGTCGTGGAAGGTCTGATGTCACTAGGGTGGCGTCAGCAGGATGCCTTGCATGCCGTGCAGACAGTCTGCGAGAGCAATCATATCAATGTTCCATTGAGGGACGATGATGTGCCCCGCGTGCTCAAACTTGCATTGGCTTCTCTTGACCGAGGTAGGTGAAACGCATCATCATGACGAACGACGTCGCATTCGAACAGTCGAATACCGGTGCCAATGAGGAATCGCTTCGCATGGTTTCCGCGTCGCCTGTCGGCAACGAGCCGGTAAGCGATGAGGAACTGCGTCCTCACGTCCTCGATGGTTTTATTGGACAGCCAAGACTCAAGGCGCAATTGCAGCTGTTTTTGGATGCTGCCCGTAAACGTGACGTTCCCCCTGACCACATCCTGCTGGCGGGGCCTCCGGGCTTGGGAAAAACCACGTTGGCCATGATTGTAGCCAACGAGCTTGGAGTGCCGATTCGAGTCACTTCCGGACCTGCTATCCAGCATGCTGGTGATTTGGCCTCGATTCTAAGCTCCCTTGACGCAGGGGAGGTGCTGTTCATCGACGAGATCCACCGCCTTCCACGAGCGGCCGAGGAGCTGCTGTATATCGCCATGGAGGATTTCCGTGTTGATGTGATGGTGGGCAAAGGGCCGGGTGCTTCCTCCATTCCCCTTACTTTGCCGAGATTCACGGTGATTGGCGCCACCACTCGCGAAGGCATGCTGCCATCACCGTTGAGGGCTCGTTTTGGTTTTACCGCGCATCTTGACTTTTATCCGCATGAGGAGCTTGAAAAGCTCATCGAACGATCCTCTTCGGTGCTGGGCATCAGTCTCGAAGAGGGAGCGGCCCATCAGCTTGCCATGCGTTCAAGGGGCACGCCGCGTATCGCCAACCGATTGCTTCGCCGCGTAAGGGATTGGGCCATTGTGCACGATTTAGAAACTGTGCATCCGGACGATGTCAAGGAGGCGTTGGCACTGTACCAGATTGATACCGAGGGCTTGGATCGTTTGGATATTGCGGTATTGAAAGCCATTGTCACCAATTTCAACGGCGGTCCGGTCGGTCTGAACAACCTGTCGGCCATGGTCGGTGAGGAATCGGAGACCGTGGAAACGGTGTGCGAGCCGTATCTGGTCCGAGAAGGATTCCTTGTGCGCACCCCGAAAGGGCGTGTGGCGACGCGCAAGGCATGGGATCATCTCGGCTTGACTTCTGACGAATCTCAGGTTGATGTCAGCAAGCTAGCTTAGACTCGGTGTTCTGGACATAGAGTCCTGTTCGAGCGTCCATCCCAAGGAGTTGTGCTTTGGATTACATATTTCTTATCGTCATCATTGTCGTCATGTTTGGCATGATGTTCTGGCAGTCCAAGAAGGCTAAGCAGCAGCAGGCCGAGCGTCAGGATTTCCGTGCCAACCTGCAGCCGGGCACTGAGGTCATCACCATTGGTGGTGTGATCGGCAAGGTTGTTTCCGTCGATACCGAATACGAGGAGATCGTCATCGATTCCGAAGGCTCTCAGATTCGTTTCGGTTTCAACGCCATCAGCCGCGAATACGTGCGTCCTGCGTACGTACACGACGATGAGGTCGATGAAAACGGTAATCCTCTTTCCACCGATTCCACAGACGAAGATCAGGCTGCTCAGGAGCCGATTGAAGGCGAAATCGAAGCGGCGCAGACTGAGACCGAGCAGAAGAACAGCTGACAAGCTCATTAAGGCATCGGCGAAAATCTCATTTTTGAGGTTTTCGCCGATTTTATTCCTGACGGAAACCTATAATGCAAAGTGCCGTAGCACTACAAAAGAAGGACAATACAGTCATGGCATCGTCGGATATTACCGTTTCCGGTCTTAGCAAGATTGGAAACGAAAACGCCGAGTACCTTGTTTCAAAGATTCGCACCATTCCGGGATTCCCCAAGGAAGGTATTCTTTTTCGTGATTTCATGCCTGTTCTGGCAGATGCGCGTGCCTTCGGATTGCTACTTGACGCACTCGAAGCCGCGTTGCCGGTCGCTGCCGATGAATTCGATATCATCGCAGGTTTGGAAGCCCGCGGATTCCTTTTTGGTCCTGCGTTGGCAGCGCGCCTGGGCAAGGGCTTCATCGCAGTGCGCAAGGCTGGCAAGCTTCCTCCGGAAACCGTTAGCGAAAGCTATGACCTTGAATATGGGCAGGCCACCGTCGAAATCGAGACGAATATCGTGCATGAGGGATCTCGTGTGCTTGTCGTTGATGATCTGATTGCCACTGGAGGAACAGCGCGTGCGGCTGCTTCGTTGATCGAAAAGTGTGGCGGCACGGTGGCAGGTTTCAGCTTCGTCATGGAGCTTGTCGGCATTGGTGGCATGGCATCGCTGGGAGACTGCCCGACAAGTTCACTGATCACCATGCCTGCGTGAGTTAAGTACATTCTTCGTAAATAACCAATAGCATCAAGGGAAAAGAATCCATGGATCTCTATGAGTACCAGGCTAGGGAACTGCTTGAAGAGCAGGGTATTCCAACGCCTAAGGCAGTGTTCGCGCAGAACTCTCACGAAGTGGCTGAGGCTGCCGAGCAGATTGGCTACCCCAACGTGATTAAGGCTCAGGTGAAGATTGGCCACCGCGGTCAGGCTGGTGGCGTCAAGCTGGCGAAGAATCGTGATGAGGCCATTCTTGCATCCGAAGACATCCTGCCGATGACCATTCACAAGCACAAGGTCAGCGGCGTGTTGGTGGCCGAGGCAAAGAACATTCTTCACGAGTATTATGTCTCTATTTCCGTGGATCGTTCGTCTCGCGATTTTGACGTGCTCGCTACTGCGAATGGTGGAACCGAGGTCGAGGAGATCGCCAAGGAACACCCGGAATCTGTGAAGCGTCTGCATATCGACGCTCTGGAGGATTTCGATATCGAGGCTGCGACCAAGATGGCGGAAAGCATTGGCTTCTATCATGCCGACGTCAACCAGGCAGCACAGATTCTGCTGAAGATGTGGCAGTGCTTCAAAGAGAACGACGCCACGCTTGTGGAAATCAATCCGCTTGCCAAGATCGGCGATCCGGATGACGAGTCTTCCAAGACATTGTGCGCCCTGGACGCCAAGATTTCTTTAGATGACAATGCTGCGTTCCGTCATGATGGCTGGAAGCGCTTCGCTGACCCAGTGCATGTGGATCCGTTTGAGCAGAAGGCGCGAGAGCATGGTCTGCACTATGTGCACCTTCAGGGTTCCGTCGGTGTCATTGGCAACGGTGCTGGTTTGGTGATGAGCTCACTTGACGCGGTTTCCGGAGCTGGAGAAGATCAGGGCACCAATGTCAAACCGGCAAACTTCCTTGATATCGGTGGTGGTGCGTCCGCCGAAGTGATGTGCGGCAGTTTGGAGATCGTGCTGTCCGACCCGCAAGTCGAATCGGTGTTGATCAACGTGTACGGTGGCATCACATCCTGCGAGCAAGTTGCCAAGGGCATTCTGGAAGCCCTTGACAAGCTTGGCAGTTCCAAGCCTCTGGTAGTCCGTTTCGACGGCAACGCGGCGGCAGAAGGTCTACATATTCTGGCTCAGGCCGATCGTGTCAATCTGCATGTTGCACAGACCATGGAAGAAGCCGCACAGCAGGCCGCGCGTCTTGCGGCCAATGGCAAGGAGGTTCGCTGAAATGACGCTTTTCATTGAGGATGGCGCACCTGTCATCGTGCAGGGTATGACCGGACATCAGGGCATAACCCATACCGCCCGCATGCTGAAGGCCGGCACCAATATCGTCGGCGGCGTCAACGCCCGCAAGGCCGGCCAGGAAGTCAATTTCCCCGCGGCCAAAGACGGCGAGGATGTTACGTTGCGTGTGTTCGGCAATTGCGCCGAAGCCGTGGAAGTCACCGGCGCCCAAGCGAGCGTCGTGTTCGTGCCGCCGCGTTTCGCCAAGGATGCCGTGGTCGAAGCCATTGAAGCCGGCATCAAGCTGATTGTTGTCATCACCGAAGGCATTCCTGTTGCCGATAGCGCGTACTTTGTTGAACTCGCATTGCGCAAGGATGTGCGTATTGTCGGTCCGAACTGCCCTGGTCTGCTTACCCTGCCTTCTACGGAAGGTGTGAATGGTTGCAATCTTGGCATTATTCCGGACGGCATCGTCTCCCGTGGACCTTTGGGTTTGGTGTCTAAGTCCGGTACGCTCACCTATCAACTGATGGGAGAGTTGTCTGACATTGGTTTTACCGCATGTTTGGGTGCTGGCGGCGACCCTATCGTCGGCACTACGTTGCAGGAGGCGCTTGAGGCGTTCGAAAACGATGATGCCACCAAGGCTGTCGTGATGATCGGTGAAATCGGCGGTAGTGCCGAACAGGATGCGGCCAAGTGGGCATCCGAGCATATGACCAAGCCGGTTGTCGCCTATATTGCAGGCTTCACCGCGCCGGAAGGCAAGCAGATGGGCCACGCTGGTGCCATCGTTTCCGGAGGCAAGGGAACTGCGCAAGATAAGAAGGAAGCGCTCGAAGCCGTGGGTATTCGTGTCGGACGCACTCCGGGGCAGACCGCTGAAATCATGCGCGAGGTGCTCGCTTCCAAGTCGATATGATGGCGAACCTGAAGTATTGGTTGAAGGGGCTTGCCGTGGCGGCATTGTCCATGGTCGTCTATGCCGGTGCCCTAGGCTGCTACATTGCGCTGATGCTTCTGGTTATTTCCATGGAAGAAGGCGGCGACAATCTCTCCGCCTTCTCTGTTTCCTTGACCGAGGCGGTTGTGCTTCTCAGCCAAGGGAACGGTTTCAAAACCGGATCCATCACTTTGACGATTATGCCGTTGCTGCTTACGGTTTTGCTGATCGCTCTTATCGCATCGCTCGCCAAACGCGTCGGAACGAGTCTGTCCGGATGCGTGGCAGGAACCATAGGCTGGGTGTTGATCAATGTGTTCTTCGCCAATAGCCTTGACATCAAACTCGTTGATACGACGGGCGTGGTTGCTGTGAAAACAGCGATCGTCTTTGTACTTGGCTATGCCATTGCCGCGATTCCCGAATCACCACTGACCAAACGAGATTTGGATTGGATCAGCGAGCATGTTACGTCTCCGGTCCGTAAAACCGTCACCATTGGTGTTGCCTTGGGTGTGCTGTTGATCACGGTCTATCTGGTCATTGGACTGATTGTGGTCTTGTACTGGGCATTCAGCAACCAGTCGGCCATGGTGAAGTTGTATGAGCTATCGGGAATGCAGAACGGTTCTCGCATCCTCACCACGATCGCCATGATCGCTTGGATTCCAAATATCGCGATTTGGGCTATTTCCTGGGTATTCGGGGTCGGTTTTTCGATTGGCGATCTAGCGGAATTCACCATGTGGAGCGGTCAGGGGTCGGCATTGCCGTCTCTGCCGATATTCGGTTTGCTTCCTCAAGCGATTGAAACGAATTGGATTCGGATCGCGTTGATGTGCGTTCCTTTGGCTTTAGCTTGTGCCGCGGGCATGGTGGTCATGCTGTTCAACAAGGGCTTTCATATCAGAGTAGGCAACTCCGATCAGCAGATTGATGTCAAGAGGGTAGTGCTTGGCTTTGCCTATCCAGCGGGAGCGTTCTGCATTTCCTGCACCGTTGTATCGGTATGTTCGAGTCTGCTTTTTGCCATCTCCAGTGGAGCGTTGGGCTCAAAACATCTTGCGCACATCGGCGTCGACGTGATTTCATCGACCCGTAAGATTGGACAGCCTACTGCCGTGGGACTGTTTTCGTCATGGCTGCTGACTTTGGTGGCCGTATCCATGTTTTTTGGAATACGCTGGATAGTAAAGCGTGTCCGCGAGAGCAGGAGTGGTGCGTCCACTGCGGCTCTTGAATCAGATAATCGTGAGGTCGCCAATGCGGCCCGCACAGTGACCTCAACCATCAATAACAAGGAGGATCAGGGTGACAACAACGAATCGACCGATACGGCGAGCTCTGGTATCGGTCTTCCATAAGGAAGGCATCGAGGTTCTTGCCGAAGCGTTCATCAAGGCCGGCACTGAAGTGGTTTCCACTGGTTCCACTGCGAAGCGTCTTGCGGAACTTGGCGTCAAGGTGACGGAAGTCTCGGAAGTAACCGGCTTTCCGGAGTGCCTTGACGGTCGCGTCAAAACCCTCGACCCGCATATCCACGCGGGCATTCTCGCTGACATGACCAATGAGGACCACGCGGCACAGCTGGAAAAGTTCGGCATCAAGCCGTTCGATCTGGTGGTCGTCAACCTGTATCCATTCGCCGATACGGTTCGTTCTGGCGCGGATGAGGCTGCCACCATCGAGAAGATCGACATCGGTGGTCCATCCATGGTTCGCGGTGCGGCCAAGAACAGCGCCACTGTGGCCATCATCACCGATCCGAACGATTACGCACTGGTAGCTGCGCGCATCGAAAACGGAGAGGGCTTCTCTCTCGAAGAACGTCGTTGGCTGGCCGGCAAGGCGTTCGCCCATACTGCCGCCTACGATGCCACCATTAACGAGTGGACTGCAAAGCACTGGCCGAAGCCTTTGACCGTTGAGCAGCCAACCGCCGAAGACGAGCCGGAAGTGAATGAGACCAAGTTCCCGGCCGCATTCACTCGTACTTGGGACCGTGCCCACGTGCTGCGTTACGGTGAGAATCCCCACCAGCAGGCCGCGCTGTATCTGGATCCGCTGAACCAGGATGGTTTCGCGCATGCCGAACAGCTCGGTGGCAAGCCGATGAGCTACAACAACTATGTTGATGCTGATGCTGCTTGGCGTGCCGTATGGGATTTTGCTCCCCAGATTGCCGTCGCCGTGGTCAAGCACAACAATCCGTGCGGCCTCGCCGTTGGCGCCACTGTTGCGGAAGCGCACAAGAAGGCACATGCCTGTGATCCGATGAGCGCCTATGGCGGTGTGATCGCCGCGAACAGCAAGGTCACCATGGAAATGGCGGAAAGCGTCCGCCCGATTTTCACCGAGGTGATTGTTGCTCCCGACTATGATGCCGACGCTCTCGAACTGCTGCAGACCAAGAAAAAGAACCTACGCATTCTGAAGGTTTCCGAGCCGCCGAAGTCCAAGACGCAGTTCCGTCAGATCGACGGCGGTCTGTTGGTGCAGTCCACGGATCTTATCGATGCTCCGGGCGACGATCCGAACGCTTGGAAACTGGTTTCCGGCGAGCCTGCTGATGAGCAGACCGTCAAGGATCTGGTTTTCGCTTGGCGGGCCATCCGCTGTGTCAAGTCGAACGCTATCCTGATCGCCCACGATCAGGCCACTGTTGGCATTGGCATGGGTCAGGTGAATCGTGTCGATTCCGCGAACCTGTCCGTCGAACGCGCCAACACGCTGGCTGATGGCGCAAACCGCACCAAGGGCGCTGTCGCTGCATCCGACGCGTTCTTCCCATTCGCGGATGGTGCGGAAATTCTCATCAATGCAGGCGTTAAGGCTATCGTTCAGCCGGGCGGTTCCATTCGCGACGAGGAAGTGTTCGAAGCGGCTCGTAAGGCCGGCGTCACCATGTATGTGACCGGCACCCGTCACTTCTTCCACTGATACGCCGCCTCTCATGTGAGGGTATTGGTCAACGTGGCGTCCGATTCCGTATTGGTTTCGGACGCCACGTTTTATTATGATTACGGTTGTTGTACAGCAAGCAAGATGAAAGGCCCCGGAATGAGCCATCCTTACGTTTCCGAAGATCATGAGGGCAAACCGTGGTTCGAATGGATCGTCGCCGCGGTAGTGATTGTTGCGACGGTGCTTGCGGTCGCAGGATATACAAAAGCCGCCACCGCTGCGATTGCGGTGACGGCCATAGCGACTGGACTGGTCAGACTGGCATTGCGTGAGCGCAGTCCATGGAAGGTTCGGTCAGTTGCTTTCGACGCTTTCATCGGCATTGGCTTGGGCGTAGGACTGTTCATCCTGCTCACCATCGTTCCCGTCGGCAACTGACGCTTCGCCAAGAACGGTATTGCCTTCGACCTCATCGATTGTCTCGACAGTATCCGGCACGTTCTTCTTCGTACCAATCATGCCGGCGACGATGACGACGAGAGCAACAACTGCAGCGGCAAGAACAGGGCAAATCCAGAAGACCCACAGCTGTTGCAGCGGCTCTTCATTCAGTCCTTGATTCTGTGCGAAAATGGCAACGCCCGTGGCACGTGCCGGATTCAGTGCGGCTCCGGTCACCGGATAGGTGATAGCGGTGCCGATGCCGTAGGCAAGGCCCATGGCAACGGCGTGGTTTGTTTTGGACTCGCCGTGTCCGTCCGTGGTGCGCAGTGCGGAGGCAACGATAATGATACCTGCGACGACTTCAACGGCGATGGCCAGAGTGATGCCGAGGGTCACTCCATAATTGCCGAGGGTGGAGTAGGAGACGGAATTCTTATCGAAACCGTTGACCGTTGGTGTCATCCAGATCTTGAATGTCACCTGCTCGGAAGTCGGCAGAAGGAACCGGATAGCGGCACCCGCGCCGATACCGCCGAGCACTTGGGCAATGATGTACAGAATGCCATCAAGCACGTGGGTTTTGCCAGTGAGCATGGCGGCGACGGATACGGCCGGATTGAACTGTGCTCCGGAAATGGAACCGAAGATTACGGTGACGGCGGCGTATACGATGCCCGTCAACAGGGCGATGAACGCCATGTTAATGCCATACACCGCGGAACCAAGCGAGCAGATCGCATAAATCGCGAAGCAAATGATGAAGCTTCCCACAAGTTCCGATCCGACACGAAGTGCCAACGGCTTGCTTTGTTCTTCCTTGGTTATGGGCGTTGCTTCAACAGCAGTCATAGTCTTTCCTCTGTCATATAGTGGACAAGTTGCGATTTTGGGAAATCGCCAAACGACTGCCATAGTACCAGCAGTCCCTATAAGTATTATCCGGCCACGTTGGGAGAACGATGCCAAACGCATATTCCCGCGCCGCGAAGGCGCACACACACGATAATGAAGGTATCCGTCTGCAGAAGCTTCTTGCTCAGGCAGGATTCGGATCCCGTCGCAAATGTGAAGAGATCATTACTGAAGGACGTGTCGAAATCGACGGCGAGCTTGTTACCGAATTGGGCACTCGCGTCGATCCGAAACATCAGGAAGTCCGTGTGGACGGCTCCCGTGTTCGCGTGAATCCCAATCATGTCACGCTCGCTTTGAACAAGCCGAAGCGTGTGCTGAGCGCCATGGAGGATCCGAAGGGACGCTACACCCTGAGCGATATCGTCGGCGACAAGTATGACCGCATTTTCCACATGGGCCGTCTGGATTATGATTCCGAAGGCCTGATTCTCATGACGAACGATGGCGAGCTCAGCCAGCACGTCATGCACCCCAAGTACGAGGTTGAGAAGACCTACATCGCCACGTTGGAAGGTCGCATCAGCGGTCAGGTGTGCCGCCGACTGGTCACTACAGGCGTGCAGCTCGACGATGGTTGGATCAAGCTCGACCGTTGCGCGATTCTTGATGCCAGCCGCGACAGCACGCTGGTCAAGGTTGTGCTGCATTCCGGCAAGAACCGTATCGTCCGTCGCATTTTCGGTTCGATCGGATTCCCGGTCAAGCGTCTGGTACGCACCCAGATCGGCCCGATTAAGCTTGGCGATCTGAAATCCGGATCGTACCGTGTGCTTTCGCAGACCGAGGTGCGTTCCCTGTCCAAGGCGGTGGGCCTGTGATTCGCGTAGCGATTGATGGACCTGCGGGTGTCGGCAAGTCTTCCACATCCAAGGCGTTGGCCAAATATTACGGTTTCGCTTACCTCGATACCGGTGCCATGTATCGTGCCTGCGCATGGTGGTGCATGAACAAGGGCATTGACCTTGACGCGGAGACGATCGATGAACAACTGGTCACCGAAACCGTGGGAGAGTTCTTTACCGAAGGTCATTTCGACATCAGCGTCGATCCAGACGATTCGAAGGTATATGCCGACGGCGAAGACATCAGCGACGTTATTCGTTCCTCCGAAGTGTCATCCCATGTGTCCAAGGTGTCGAACATCATTCCCGTCCGTCACGTGCTGATTGCCGCTCAACGCGCGTACATCGCACGCGAAGCTGCGTCTGACTCTTTTTCTGAGGGTGCCGGAGTGGTCGCCGAAGGCCGTGACATCACTACGGTTGTTGCGCCGGATGCTGAAGTGCGTGTGTTGCTCACCGCCCGTGAAGAGGTGCGACAGGCTCGTCGTTCCGGTCAGTCAACTGATGGTGTCGGATCAGAAAATGTTGCGGCGCGAGATGCAGCTGATTCCAAGGTCACGAATTTCACATCTGCCGCGGAAGGCGTGCTGACCGTCGATAATTCCGATTTGAATTTCGGCGAAACGCTTGATGTGCTTGTGCGCATTGTCGACGATGCCATCGAAGAGCAGCAGTATCGCCAGTACGCTTCCAATCTTGACGATTATGAGTTGGATGAGGGCGATGAAGGACTGATCGATGGATCGTCGTTCGTTGGCGGCGAACGCCGGTCCGGCCCGAAGCCGGTTGGCGTGCTTGCCGTCGTTGGGCGCCCTAATGTCGGCAAGTCCACGCTGGTGAACCGTATTCTCGGCCGTCGCGCTGCTGTGGTGGAAGACACTCCCGGCGTGACTCGAGACCGTGTGAGCTACGATGCCGAATGGGCCGGCACCGATTTCAAGCTGGTTGATACCGGTGGCTGGGAAGCCGACGTCGAAGGTATCGAATCCGCCATCGCATCCCAGGCGCAGATCGCCGTTCAGCTTGCAGACGCTGTGGTGCTTGTGGTGGATGGCCAGGTTGGTCTTACCAACACCGACGAGCGCATTGTCAAGATGCTGCGCGCCTCCGGCAAGCCGGTCACGCTGGCGGTGAACAAGGTTGATGATCGTGAGAGCGAATATTTGACCGCTGAATTCTGGAAGATGGGCTTGGGGGAGCCGTATGGCATTTCCGCCATGCACGGTCGCGGTATTGGCGAACTGCTTGACGCTGCCTTGGATTCGTTGAAGAAGGCTGAGAAAACATCCGGTTTCCTTACTCCGTCCCATTTGCGCCGTGTGGCGTTGGTCGGTCGACCGAACGTCGGCAAGTCGTCTTTGCTGAATCAGCTGGCTCACGAGGAACGTACTGTGGTCAATGATTTGGCAGGTACCACTCGCGATCCAGTCGATGAAGTGGTGACGGTTGATGGGGAGGATTGGCTGTTCATCGACACTGCAGGCATCAAGCGTCGCCTGCATAAGCTGTCTGGTGCCGAATATTTCTCATCCTTGCGTACCCAGGCCGCGATTGAGCGTTCGGAACTTGCGCTGGTGCTGTTTGATGCTTCCCAACCGATTTCCGATCAGGATTTGAAGGTGATGAGCCAAGCAGTGGACGCCGGTCGATGCATCGTTTTGGTGTTCAACAAGTGGGATTTGATGGATGATTTCGACCGTCAGCGAATGGAACGCTTGTGGAAGACAGAATTCGACCGTGTAACGTGGGCTCAGCGCGTGAATCTGTCGGCTAAAACCGGATGGCATACGAACCGTCTGGCCAGAGCCATGCGTGGAGCGCTGGAATCATGGGACAAGCGTATTCCGACCGGTAAGCTCAATGCGTTCTTGGGTAAAATCCAAGCCGCCCATCCGCATCCACTGCGTGGAGGCAAGCAGCCGCGTATCTTGTTCGCGACGCAGGCTTCGACGCGTCCACCGCGTTTCGTGATTTTCGCTACCGGCTTCCTTGAGCATGGTTACCGCCGATACATCGAACGTTGCCTGCGCGAGGAATTCGGTTTTGAAGGTTCCCCGATTCAGATTTCGGTGAATATTCGAGAGAAGAAGAAACGCAAGTAAGTTTCTATGGATGGTGGCCGCACACCATTCCTTGGGTGTGCGGCCACCATCCATATTTGCTAGATCAGTGCACGCCAATCATGCGTGACTCATTGTCACATGCTTAAAACAGCGGCTGTTCCTCAGTATCCCGTTGACGTAGATATCCGCTGATCGCACGCCGCGCGAGCGAACTCAAGGATATGCCTTCCTCGGACGCGCGCTCCCGTGCCATCTTGCCGATGGCATAGGGGAGTTTGATTTTCCATTCGTCTCCGAGCTGTTCTCGACCGTCGGTGTTCTTCGGTCTTCGTCCAGGGCGGACGGTGTCCGTGGTCTCATTCAGATCGTCGCATTCAAGCGCCTTGCGCGTCAGTTCGGTAAGGGTGATGCCATCATGCTTCGCCCGCTCCCTGGCCGCTACGCCAAGTTCCCGGGACAGACGTATCTTCCACTCATCCTCAAGCTCGGATGAGTCAAACACGTGGGCAAAGCCGTCAACGTCGTCAAACTGTGGCTGGGCGTCCATCGACTTCAAGACAATCACCCCTTACCTGCATGCGTAAGACTGACATCCTAAAAAGAAAACCCGAAATCGCATGAATTCGGGTTTTTCTGGTCGGACCAGCGGGATTTGAACCCGCGACCCCTTGACCCCCAGTCAAGTGCGCTACCAAACTGCGCTATGGTCCGAACGATGCAAAAAGCACCGAACATGAAACATAGCACAACCTGCTCTATTTTTCAAATTCATCGTGTCGCACGATTCGCGAAACATGATAAAAGAGTTCTTGGGATGTCATTTTTGTCAAGAATTTTCCCTTTTTGCCACCAAAAGCCCCCGTCATGGGAATTTTGTCGTAGTATTGCCTAGGTACGATGAGAACAGGACGCCCGCACGAAAGGGAAAGACATTGACTGAGGACGCATTTGAACATTCCGCCGCAAAGATGCGGGACAACGGGATGACCGATATGGCCATTGCGCAATTCAAACGACTGTACGAGGTTTGGCGCAGTGAGGAAGCAAGCACATGGATCCGTGAGGATGATGTTGAGCCTCTGGTGGGAGTGCCTAGCTTCCATGATGTCTACGAGACCATCAACCATGACAAAGCCGTCGATGCTTTTGCCAAAACCGCGTTCCTCAAACTTAATGGTGGCCTCGGCACGTCCATGGGCTTGGATTGCGCCAAGTCCTTGCTGCCAGTGCGTCGCCATAAGGCACGTCAGATGCGCTTCATCGACATCATCATCGGTCAGGTGCTGACTGCACGCACTCGTCTGGGTGTGGAACTGCCATTGACGTTGATGAACTCCTTCCGCACGTCGAATGACACCATGAAGGTGCTGCGTGCCAACAAAAAGTTCCATCAAGAGGACATTCCTCTGGAAATCGTGCAGCATCAGGAACCGAAAATCGGTGCGGAAACCGGTCTTCCTGTCAGCTTCCCGGCAAATCCGGAACTTGAATGGTGCCCGCCAGGCCATGGCGACCTGTTCTCCACCATTTGGGAATCCGGCCTATTGGACGTCCTCGAGGAGAAGGGCTTCAAATACCTGTTCATCTCGAATTCCGACAATCTCGGCGCACGTCCTTCGCGCACGCTGGCGCAGCACTTCGAAAATACCGGTGCGCCATTCATGATCGAGGTCGCAAAACGTACTCCAGCTGATCGCAAGGGCGGGCATATCGTGCGGGACAAGGCGACCGGCCGCTTGATGTTGCGTGAGATGAGCCAGGTGCATCCGGACGATAAGGATGATGCGCAGAACATCGAAAAGCATCCGTATTTTAACACGAACAGCATCTGGGTGCGTATCGACGCTCTGAAGGCCAAGCTGTCCGCATATGATGGCGTGCTTCCTCTTCCGGTGATTCGCAATAACAAGACCGTCGATCCGACCGATCCGACGAGCGAGCCGGTCATCCAGCTGGAAACAGCCATGGGAGCGGCGGTGACGTTGTTCGACGGGGCTACCTGCGTATGCGTTGACCGTATGCGTTTCCTGCCGGTGAAAACCACCGACGATTTGTTTATCATGCGATCCGATCGATTCCATCTGACGGACCAGTACGAGATGGAAGATGGCAATTACGTCTTCCCGGATGTTCACTTGGATGCGCGGTATTACAAGAACATCCATGATTTCGATACGAGATTCCCTTATGGCGTTCCGTCGCTTGCCGCGGCCAATTCCGTCGACATCGATGGTGACTGGACCTTCGGCAGGGACGTGATACTGTTCGGTGACGCGCGGCTGACCGACACAAGTGAGCCGAGTTATGTTCCGAATGGCGAATACGTTGGCCCGCAAGGTGTTGAGCCTGATGATTGGGTCTGATTCGAGGGGTAGCCTCAACACGAAAAACTGTATTTTTTCGTAAAATAGACACAATCTGAACGAAAACCCTCTATCATAGAGAGGTGTGTGCAGAGCCTGAACCGGCTAGGTACTTAAGATGAAACGTTAACGAGACGTGAGGACTAATGGCAGAGGGCAGTAACGGAAGGCGTCGTTTCTCCGACAAATGGGGCAAGCACGAACTTGATGTATTGGCTGTGCTTTCCTCAGCTTTCCCGCAATGGCTCACTTCCCGTCAGATTGCCCAGCGTGTGAAGGCGTATGCCGATTCCTATGGGGAGCTGGCTGATCAGGCGGCGAAGGCGGCTTTTGCCAAGCAATTCCAGCGTGACCGTGCCAAGCTTGCGGCCATGGGCATCGCCATCGAATCGAGGCAGCCTGAGTATTCATCTAAGTCGGAAGGCCAGGATTTCGCATCCTATCGTCTGCAGCTTGGAGATGAGCCTCGCGTTCGTCTGCTGTTCGGCGACGAGGATTTGCCGATTCTTGCCGCGGCCAACTATCTGGCCCGTTCCATGTCGATTTCCTCAGCTCCCGCACATGAGACGCAGCATACGTCCCGTACCGCGCCTCGCGTCCCTCAGACTCCGACTCCAGGGCTTGGTCTTGATTCCATCGCTCCGGGTCTGGGAACGCAATCCATTCCCGACGAATTGGTCAAGGTCGTTGACCAGCGTCGTTTCGCGGCGACTGTAGATGTTGACGGCGAGCATTTGAACGTCGCCTACACCGATTCCGATGATCTGGCCATGTTCGTGCTTTCTCATCCGGGTGCTTCCATCGTCAGTCCTCAGGAGGCTGTCGACGCGTTCAACCGCCGTTTGAATGCCGCCACGCAGTTCGTGCCTGCCGACGAATCCACAGGAGGCGATAGCTCCACTGTCACAGCCATGGAAATCAACCGCAACAGCGCTGACGACGATGCAGAGGAGTGCAAGGGGCGTCCGAAGAAGAATTCCGCATTCCAGACGGGTAGTGAGGTCGACCGTCGTCTGCGTCTGATGCTGTTCCTTTCGGCGCACCTCGGCGAAGAATATTCGCTTGAGGAACTTGCGGAACGTTTCATTGGCAAACCGAAGTCCGATGACGAGCTGAAGAAGTTCGTCAATGTCATTCATAAAGACATCAACACGCTGACTACGGTTTCCGACGATGGTGAGATGGCAGGAAGCCAGTTCTTTGACATCGACTGGTCGTTGCTTGACGCTGAAGGCATTGTTTCCGCCACGAATTCGCTTGGACTGGAACGCTTGGCAGGTATCTCCCAGCAGTATTTGAGCATGCTTACCGCATCGGTGAGCTATCTTGCGCATTCGTCGTTGCTGCCGGACAAGTTGCGTGAACAGGCTGAATCGTTGTACAGCCGTCTTCGTCAACATGTTAAGCCGGGGGACATGCCTTGGCTGAGTCTGACCGGTTATGAGATGGAACCGCGTAATTTCTCCATTGTGAAGAGCGCGATCTCCAAGAGCTTGCTGCTTGACATGGAATATACGGATGGCGCCGGAAGGACCCAGCGTAAGCTTGTCGCGCCAGATAAGATCTTCGTCGATGAGGGAGTCTTCTACGTTGCCGTATGGACTGACGTCGCTGCCGCTGCACCGGCTGACAAAGCTAAGTACGTGAAGAAAGACACCACGATCAACAAGGCCACAGGAAAGCCTCGCATCTGGCAGGTGCTTCGCATTTCCCGCATTGAAAAGGCCGAACTGGTTGAACCTACCGCGAAAATCGACATTCCCGACGTTCCCGCATCCGAATTGCGCAAATGGAGCTTCGATAATGGAACTCCAGCTGTGTTCGTCACCAATCAGGATGATCTGTCATTTATTGACGGGCTGTCGGGAGCAACAGTCGAAAAGTGCGGAGAGGGCGAGAAGGTGCATCTGATCGTCTCGTCCGATTCTTGGTATGTCGCATTCTGTATTTCCCACGCACGGCATATCACTGCCGTAGCTCCCGAAACGTTGCGTACCATGATTGTCGCCCGTGCCCAGCATGAGCTGAGCATTGGCGATCGTGAGAATGAAGGCTGACGGGGGAGAGACTATGCCTTGGTGGATTTGGCTGTTGCTCGCTCTGTTCATGCTTGCAATGGTTGTTTCCGGAGTCGTCTACGCATGTTTACACGGCTATCGAGCATTCAAGGACGTGGCGAAGCTGGGTGAACGGACGGCAAAACGAATCGAGGCGATGGGCAAACCATTGCCCCAAAACAACGAGAATGAAGCGCCTTTCTTTACCAGACCTTTAAAGGATGCTGCAGATCGTTATGCGGATGCCCATGCCGGAGTCATTGAGAGGCATGAAGCGAAGCGAAGCCGTCATGCTCAACAGTGGGCACAATGGCGTCATTGTAACGATTGACCCAACCATATTAAGGAATCATGACCCATCATCGTCGCCGTAATAACGGTACTGACCCGTCGAAAATCAATGAGACCGTGGAGTTGTCTCCCGCGCAACGGTATGCCGCATTCAAACAAACGCAGGCCAAGCAGCGCACGGTTGCGGCCGAATTCGCAAGATCCATGCCATTCGAGCTTGACGAATTCCAGATGCAAGCCAACGATGCGTTGGAGGCTGGCGATAATGTGCTCGTGGCAGCTCCTACGGGAGCAGGCAAGACTGTCGCAGCCGATTTCGCCATCTATCTGGCGCAGACACGGAATGTCAAAGCCTTTTATACCACGCCGATCAAAGCGCTGAGCAACCAGAAATACCATGATCTGGTCGACCAGTATGGAACGGATAAGGTCGGATTGCTGACCGGAGACACGTCCATCAACTCTGAGGCGGATATTGTGGTCATGACCACGGAAGTGTTGCGCAATATGCTGTATGAGCATTCCGTGACGCTTGAAGCGCTTCGTTATGTGATCCTTGACGAAGTGCACTATCTTGCTGACCGTTTCCGAGGGCCGGTCTGGGAAGAAGTCATTATCCACTTGCCGAAAAACGTGAACATCATAGGTCTTTCCGCGACGGTTTCCAATGTCGAGGATTTTTCCGAATGGATCGAATCTGTTCGTGGCAAAACCACGTTGGTCATGTCGGAACAGCGTCCGGTACCGTTGGAGCAGCACGTGCTCGTACAGGCAGATGACCATACCGAACCAGAACTCATCGACCTATATCGGCGTGACGCCAATGGCGAACAGACGGTCAAACTCAATGCGCAGCTGATAAACAGACTTGATCAGCTTGATCGTCAGGCGGAACGGCGCAAGGGCGAGCGACGTCCTGATAAGCGTAGGGCCAAAGGTAAAGGTGGACGATGGGACGATCGCCCGCATAAGGTCGAACGCCATACGCCTCGACGCTGGGCGGTTGTGGACGAGTTGAATTTTCTTGACATGCTGCCGGGAATCTACTTCATTTTTTCAAGAAACGGTTGCGATCAAGCGGTTGACCAATGCATCAACGCAGGCTTGGAACTCACCACCAGCGACGAAGTGCAACAAATCAGACGGATCGTCGATGAGATGGTCGAAGGCCAGTTGAGCCAAGAAGACTTGAAAGCGCTGCATTTCTCGCAATTTCGTTTCGCCCTGGAAGAAGGGTTCGCTCCGCATCATGCGGGAATGGTCGCATTGTTCCGCCAGATTGTCGAACGCTTGTTTGAAGAAGGCTTGGTTAAAATGGTCTTCGCCACGGAAACGCTGGCTTTGGGCATTAACATGCCCGCACGGTGTGTGGTGGTTGAAAAGCTTGAGAAATTCGATGGCACCGGGCATGTTGGGTTGACTCCCGGCGAGTTTACCCAGTTGACCGGTCGTGCGGGACGACGTGGCATCGACACCATCGGACATGCCGTTGTGGTGGACCACCATGGTTTTGTTCCCGCCACTGCGGCCGCCTTGTCCAGCAAACGAGTGTATCCGCTTCACTCAAGCTTCAGACCGACCTTCAATATGGCTGTCAATCTATTGAATTCCAGCGACTATGAAACAGCTCGCGTTACGCTTGACCACTCCTTTGCGCAATGGGAAGCCAACGAGTCGGCATGGCAGCTTGAAGCACAGATGGAAACCTTATGCAAGGCTCTGGAAGGATACGAGCAGGCTTTCCAGTGTGAATTCGGCGATTTCAAAAAATTCATGCGTTTGCGGATGCGTTTGAGTGATTTGGAGAAGAACGAACGTCGCAAACTCAAGCATGAGGTGTTCCGTACGCAGAAGGAACGCAGCCAGGCGTTTATGGATCTTGACAAACGCATCAAGAAACTCAGAGAAGAAGACCGCGACCATCCATGCCGTAAATGCCCTGATGTGCAGAAGCACTTGAAATGGGGACATCGTTGGGCTCGTGAGATGCGCGAGTTGGAACGGGTACAGCATCGTTACGATTCGCGAACCGGTTCCGTGGCACGTCAGTTTGATCATATTTGCGCTGTGCTTTCCAATCTCGGCTATCTTCAGCCGGTACGGGAATCCGCGGGCCATGGTGATTATCAGCTCACGGAACGTGGCCAGCTGTTGCGGCATTTGTACAGCGAGCTTGATCTAGTATTGGCGCAGGCGATTGACGATGGCGCATTTGACGGGTTGAACGCCTGTGAATTGGCCAGCGTCGTCGCATCGTTGGTGTTCGAAGCCCGCAGGGGAGGCGGGGGAGAGCCGCGTCGTTACCCTGGAGGCATTCAAGGGAACGTCGCCGTGTGCGCAGCGCAGCTTAAGGGCGTCCATGCGTCGATTGCCATGTTATGTGAGGATCACATGCTTGAGGAGCCTCGCCAACTCGATTTTGGCATCACCGATATCGTCTACGATTGGGCGCAAGGTGAAAGCCTGTCGCAGGTGCTGTACGGCACCGATCTGACGGGCGGCGATTTCGTGCGTAACGGCAAACGGCTTGCCGACGTGCTTCAGCAGATAGCCGTGGCTGGACCGTATCTTGCGGATCGTGCCGAAACGTTGGCGCCAGTCGCAAAACAGGCGTACGATCGCATCAATCGTGGCATCGTCGCATACTCCGGCGTCGACTAAAATCGAACATCAAGCAGACGAATAAGGAATAAAAGACACGTCCGAACTGTTCTGTAGCTTAGACAGAGCAGACAATCCAAGGAGGCAAAGGCAATATGGCAGAACGCAGCCTGCGAGGCATGAGCATCGGCGCAAAGTCGTTGGAATCTGATGACAATGTGGATTTCGCGGCGCGAAACGACGTCGCATATGTGTGCCCAAAGGGACACCGCACGATTCTGCCGTTCGCTGAAGGCGCGGAGGTTCCGGAGGAATGGGAGTGCCGGTGCGGCATGACCGCGCATCGTGAAGGCGACGAGGATCGTGAGGCCGACGAGATTTCCAAGCCGACCCGTACACACTGGGACATGCTATTGGAACGCCGTACTGAAGACGAGCTGAAGACGTTGCTTGAAAAGCGTCTGCAGATGCATCGCGACGGCTGGTTTCCAGACTACGAGTAACCAGTAGTTGAACAACACTTGAACTGCATGCCCGGTCAGCAAGACCGGGCATAATTGTTATCTGAACAGTTCACATTGCATCGAGCATTTAACAAGGAGTGCATTAATCTCATGTCCGAGAAGACCAAGCAACCCAAGAAAGTCGTTCTGCTTGACCTTGACGGCACATTGACCAAGTCTGATCCGGGCATCATTGGTTGTGTGGTGAAGGTATTTGAGGAACTGGGGTATCCAGTGCCTGATGATGAGGAGTTGCAGCGATTCATTGGTCCTGCAATTGTCGAGTCGTTGCAGCGCAATAATATTCCGGACGACTTACTCGATGAGGGCATTGCCATCTACCGCAGGTATTATGCGCAGGAAGCGGTGTTCGATGATCCGAATAATCCGGGTCAAAAGGTTCCGGGCCGTTTGAACAATACCATTTATGACGGTATCCCAGAACAGTTGGCCAAACTGCGTGCTGACGGATACTACTTGGCGATCGCAAGCTGCAAGCCGCAGTATCAGTGCATTCCGATTTGCGAGCATTTCCATTTGGACACCATGGTCAACGGCATTTACGGTGCCAGCGAAGATAATTCGCGTCTCGACAAAGATCAGGTTATTCAATGGGCGTTCGACCACATTGGGTTTGACGAAGCCGCTGGCGATAAGGCGCTCATGGTCGGTGACCGTTGGACCGATGCTGACGGAGCCAAAGCGTGCGGTCTGGATTGCTTGGGATGCGGCTGGGGTTATGCCGAGCCTGGCGAGCTGAAAGAACATGGCGCGTATAAGGTGATCGATTCGGTTAGTGAGCTTGCGCAAACCATCGAAGACTATTTCGCCTGATAGATAACGGCTGATGCACGAGCGGATCATCTTGTGCATAAAGACAAAGAAACCCCTGGGTATGCATGCCAGCGATGACATTTGCATACCTGGGGTTTTGAGAGATCGCGTACATCTCAAATACCCCCTGCACCTGCTCCCACTTTTGTCCGATAATGTACGTTATGTCAGAAAAGCTACAGCAGTTTTCGACTGACGCTCTTTTCTGTACATAACATCGGTGGGTTATGCCAGCACGTCCCTTTCGGGACTTTGCTCGACATAACCCACCGGCATGATGGATGGTGCGTCCTCGCTTCGCTGGACGTTTTTCCACACGGCTGCGTTTTCGCTTCGATGGATGTCTTTTGGCTAGTCCTTAATGGCTTGGCTGAGTTTTCTTTCCATTTCGCTTTTCATGCCGTTTCGGGCCTGCAGATACATAAACACCAGTTCCGTGGCGATGAGCATAACCATCAGTGCTGCCGACGGCCAACCAACCTGTTCGTAGAAATGCTGAAATTTCAAGGAAAAGCTGGGTTTGAACATCGTATATATCGGATACGGCAGAGCTCCGATGATCAGCGATGTGAAATGCAATCCGACAATTGACCAGCGTACCGGATATACGTCACTCTTGGTTTTTGAGAAGATATTTCCTCGAATTGCAGTAATCGAACAAATGTTCAACGATATGACCGCTGCGACAATCCACAGCAATGCCGGCAGAATATCAAACATGTATTGCTCCCCTGTTGTATGTCTGTCTGTACATATCTATCTCATATCAACGACTCGTACATCCGTCTTAGTCCGCATCAACCATACGGCATGCATTCTGGTATGTTACAGTGACGCGGCGGCGCGTGTCTGATGTTGCGCCTCGAAGTTCTTTCTCATGCGCATTGCAGTGATATCGTCAACAGGTCGGTTTCCACCCATCATGGAAGGCATGGTGGTCAGATCGACGTATTCCTCGTGGGCAAGAGTCTCTCTGATCTGCTTCCATAAAGATCCCACCGATACGCCGAATACCGCCCGACCGCTTTGCAACAACGCCACCATTTGCTCACTATCCGTACATTCGTGCACTTGCTGACCGTCGCACATAATCGTGATATTCTCAAGTTGTTCCGCGGTACGCTGCGTCAGAAAACTGATGGCAGTCGTCACATTTTGCAGATTGATGCCCGCGTCAAGCAGTCTTTTCGACACAGCAAGGATCACCACGTCCTTGAACGAGTACAGCCTGCGCGAACCGGATCCATGCGACGGCGTGATGGAAGGTTCCACGATTTGTCTGCGAGCCCAATAGTCAAGTTGACGATAAGTGATGCCTGCTACTTTTGAAGCCACCGTACCCTTGTAGCCGCGCGTCACCGGCTGAGTGCCGGTCGCGGGGAATAACTCCCCCTGCACCGCAGTCGACACATGCAGACGCAACCGCGTTGTTGGCTCTGCTTCGTTCATCACGCTCTCCTACGACATCTACAATAACGCCCATGAGCATTCGTGCGAAGCTCATGGGCGCGAAGCTGTTGTACACAGTCTATCCCGCATAACGTGGATCAACCGGCAATGACGGCTTTATTGTCGAAATAAACCAGACGGAACTTGCCAAGAATAATCTCATCGCCATTCTTGAGCTCCTGCTGATCAACACGCTGGCGGTTCACATAGGTGCCGTTCAAGCTGCCCGCATCAATAACGGAATACCTGCCGTCAGACCTGCGGAACACCGCATGGGCGCGGGAAACCGTGGAATCATCCAAAAGAATGTCCGCTCTTGGATCACGGCCGACGGTAATCTCATCCTCGTCAAGAAGATACCGCGACCCCGACACCGCTCCCCTAGTCGAGATCAGCAATGCCGTGCCATCGGCAAGACGCATGATGGTTTCAAGGTCCTCTTTCGTCAGAGGACGGTCTCCGGTGGAAGTCACCGGTACGGTTATTGCAGGAAGGCCAATGATGGTCGTTTCACCTGCGCTTGGAATCGGATCAGTCATAGTCGCCATTCTAGTCATTACCCTTGCAAATAGCCGGTATTGAGACCGGCATGGTCACGAATCATACACCGTAAAGTGGGTCTTATCCCTCAGTCTTGTCGATAATTGACACGAACTGGTCGTTTGGCAACATGTCATCATAGCTGCGCCAACGGCGTTCCAGCTCACGATTCGCCTCGTCATGCTGCTGTTTGCCGAGCCTGGCATAAGCCTTCAACTCGTTCGGCCCCATGTCTTTGACCGGCTGATTGAGATTCAATGCTTCGTCACTCACAAGCTGCCATTGTAGCCGTACACCTTGAAAGAACACGGAAAAAGCCCGGATAGTGTGTATTCCGGACTTAAAACTGTATTCGAAGTTATATTCGCGGGGATTGATTTCAGCGCTGCTCGTCGATCATTTCCCGCAATGCCTTGTTGCAGACGGCTCTTCTTGAATTAGGAGCATCGCCGGAGTGAATGGCCTCGGCCACCGCGTCGCTCTGCTGCGTCATCTTATAGTCTTCTCCCTGCGTGGACTCGATCTGGGATTTATCCGCACCCATGTATTTCACTGCATAGGAGTTGGTTGCAGCTCCAATCAAGTTGCCCGCGACAGGCGGACCCGCGGTTCCGCAGCGCGCCCAGATTTCCCTGTGAGACAACTCATGCCTTACAACAGCATCAAAATAGGCCGTACAAGATCCTCATCCTTCAGGAACTGGTTCTCATAATTCTGGAATTCGTCGATGCCTGCCTGAACGAGATCATCAGGTTCATCGGTGCTGGAAGACATTTGATACCATCCAATATCAACCGATTCTTTGTAGTCAGTCAAAATCACCATATACTGGTGAACATAATCACCGCCCTCCTCTGTTGCAGGAACGTTGGCCTTGTCGAAAATCGTTCCATCATGGATGGTATCCGAACCATTTGTCGTAGGTGGTCAGAACGAGATTCTCGTACTCCTGATACAACGGACGATCCTGCACGTAATAGATTTCGCCTGTGGCCGGCAGTCCCAGCTTACCTCTGAGATCCTGCTCGACTTTTTGATTGATGTTGCGCTGCCTGGAAGTATAGGCGCCATGAATCGCTATGGCGCCCAAACCCAACACCACGCACCACCCGTTTCCGACATGCCGCACGAAACGGCGGAAACCCAACGAAACCAACAAAAAAGGCGGCACGACGTGCCGCCCGATGGTGGGTGATATAGGAATCGAACCTATGACCCCTTCCGTGTGAAGGAAGTGCGCTAGCCGCTGCGCCAATCACCCGATGATGGGTTATATAGGAACTCACGTTCCAGTGGGCGATACAAGATTCGAACTTGTGACCCCTTCCGTGTCAGGGAAGTGCGCTACCTCTGCGCCAACCGCCCGGGTCATGCGTCGCACTCGCACATGTCAAGCACAACAAGAGGTGGGTACGAGAGTCGAACTCGTCTATACGGCTTTGCAGGCCGCTGCCTAACCGCTTGGCTAACCCACCCTAAAGGTCGATAATCAATCGGAACCTTAGAGCGGACAACGGGACTCGAACCCGCGGTCTCAACCTTGGCAAGGTTGCGCTTTACCAACTAAGCTATGTCCGCATGTTCTCCGCAGTACTACTGCCTGAGCACGAGTATCTACTATATCCGCATTCTCAAAATTTGCAAGTCCGCGTGTCGTGTTCGTGTTTTGCTGTTTTCAAAGGGCTTTTATCTACCGAAAAAGGTTTTGAGCTTTCTTGACATTCGGGTATTTTGAGATGCTGTTGTCTAGATCGGGATGCCCTGCTCGTCACATTCACCGATGGCGGAAGCGTGTTTGCGGAAATATTATTTCGTTATACATTTAAAGCATGTGTGAGGAGACGAAAAAACGCGAGACAATAATGATCTCCGCGTTTGAGGGGTGGAATGACGCCTGCCAGGCTGCGACGAACGTCATACGGCATCTTGTGTCGCGATATGATTCACAGGAGGTGCATCATATCGACAATGAGGGTTTCTACGACTATCAGGTAGCCCGTCCGATGATTTGCTCGGTACAAGGTCGTAAACGAATCATCTGGCCACAGACCACGTTCTATGACATTGCAGTCTCCCCCTCGCTGCATTTTCTCGCTCAGATCGCCCCCGAGCCAAATTATCGTTGGGAGGAATACTGCAGGCAGACGTTGCGCATCGCAGAAGACTACGATGTGAGCGGTATCGTCACGCTTGGATCCATGTTCGACGATTGCCCCCACACCAGGCCTTTGCCGCTTGACATTTCCAAAAATGACTGCGAAAGCGAACCCGACAAGGAATATAACGGCCCTGTGGGCATCCCCAACATTCTTGACGCATTTGCGGCGGACGCAGGATTTCATACCACATCCATGTGGGTGTCCGTACCCCATTACTGTGCGAATACCGAGTGCTTGCAGGGCACGCTGGAATTGGTTCGCGCATTGTCTCTTTTACTTGAGCATCCGCTGACTGAAGGTGATTTGAACAGAAAAGCCGCCGAATGGCGCAAGGCTGCCGACGAGATTGTCGAGCAGACGCATGCCGGCGATTATCTTGCCTGTCTGGAACGCGACTACGATTTGAACGCTCAAGCGCAACGTATCGCGTCGAATGGCATGCCCGCTTGCGAAGAGCTGATTCGTGAGGCTGAATCGTTCTTGCGTGGCAATTAAGTTGTGATTGGCGATAAGCAGTGAATATATAAGTCGGGCCGACCATCGCAGGATGATCGGCCCGACTTTTTTGTTATTCGATTATCGAATTAGATTCACGCTGCAGCTGCGGCTTCCAGCGGCGAAAGCACGCCGGTAATCAGCAGCAATGCCACGACGATCGCCAAGCCGATGCGGTAGATGGCGAATGCCTTGTACGAGAAGGTGGAAACAAACTTCAGGAAGCCGATGATCACCACGTAGCCGACCACAAATGCCACGATGGCTGCGGCGATGGTAGGACCCCAGCCGGGGAACATACCGGCATCCCCCGCGGCAACGTCCTTGACGGCCGATACGGCTTCCAGAATGCCTGCGCCGAACACGGCAGGAATGGCCATGAGGAAGCTCACTCGAACGGCTGCCTCACGGGTGTATCCCATGGCGCGTCCAAAGGTGATGGTGCCCCCAGAACGGGAAACGCCGGGAATCAATGCGAGCATCTGGCCGATGCCGAAGATCAGCGCATCCTTCCAGGTCATTTCCTTCATGGTCTTGACCTGCTTGGAACGGGCGTCGACCACCCACAGCAGCACGCCGAACAATGCAAGTACGGTGACGGTGATCCACAGATTACGCAGTGACCCTTCGATCGCATGCTTGAACAGCAGGCCGGCAATCAGAATCGGCATCGTGCCGAGGATGATGAACCAGCCCATCTGCGTGTCTGGATTGTGCGCTCCCATACGGCTTTTGAAATCCTTGCCTTCTTTGCCGAACAGGGAACCGAACCATGCTCCAAGAATGCGGATGATGTCATGTCGGAAATACAAAATCACGGCAAGCTCGGTGCCGATCTGGATGATTGCGGTGAACGCGGCGCCCGGATCGGATCCCAGCATCAAATCGCCGATAATGCGAATATGCGCGCTGGAAGAAACTGGCAGGTACTCGGTCAATGCCTGCACCAGACCAAGGAAAATCGCTTGGAAGAAATTCATGAACCCTCTTTTATATGTATCAATGGTTTCGTCTGCTTTTCCGCATCCAAGACTAGCGAGAGGGGTCTAATTTTTCGCTATGGATCCTTGAGTTGTCTCAAACCATGCACACAATGGTGCCAAAACCCATCGGAGCTTCACTAACGATTCCATAAGGTCTCGCAAATGTGGCGGATCATGCAAGGAAAGGTCGGGCAGCATGAGCAAATATCGCAAGAGCAGGGCATTCAGTCCTGAAGGTTTCTTCGAATGCGAGGGCCGTGGCCTGCAGTGGCTTGGCGAAGCGCAATCCAAAGGCGGGCCACGTGTGGTAGACGTGTACGACTGGGGCAAGGATTATCTCAACATTGAACGAGTGAACGCCTGTGGTCCGACTTTGCAGGCCGCGCATGATTTCGGCGCTGCTCTCGCGCGTATGCATGATGCCGGAGCCGATTACTTTGGATCTGCCCCAGCCGGATATACGGGAACTTGTTATTTCGGCCCCTTGCAGGATCCCGTTCCCATGGACGCAGGCGAATGGGATGATGTGGCGACATATTTGGCCGAAGGCAGGCTCCGCCCGATGGTACAGCTTGGTATGAAGCGCCGTGAACTCACTGATTACGATATGGAACTGACTGAGGCCGTCATTGAAGCGTTGCCTGAAATACTGGGCAAGGCGGCCAATGACAAGCCAGCACGAGTGCACGGCGATCTGTGGAGCGGCAATGTCATGTGGTCGGCCGATTCCGGATCCGTGGAAGCGGTGCTGATCGACCCAGCCGCGCACGGCGGGCATCGTGAAGAGGATCTCGCCATGCTTGACCTATTCGGCATGTCGTACTTGCGGGACATTCTCGACGGATACCAGTCCGTACATCCGCTGAAAGCAGGATGGCAGGAGCGCACCACATTGTGGCAGCTCTACCCCATCGCAGGCCACTGCGTGTTCTTCGGCGGTGGCTATGTGAACCAGTATCGCGCTATGTGCCGGTCATTGCTCAAATAAACACGTAGATATGCCTAATGATTGGCTGTTGTAGGCGTGAGGCAATCCGCTTGCTACAGCAGAAACATTGACAAAATAGCCGGTTGCTTCGTTTTTGAAGCAACCGGCTATTTGATATGCGATCTAACGTTTTCTCATCGGATGTACGACATGAGGATAGGGAAATTCAGCGCAGTGCATCCTTCAGCTTGGAGAAGAAGCCCTTCTTCGTTCCGGAAGTCGGGCGTGCGCTTACCGCAACATGTTGGGCATCTGTGTCATGCTTTTCGGCAAACCGTTCCATCAAGGCACGCTCGTCGTCAGTGAGCTTTGTCGGAATCTTCACTGCGATATGCGCCACCAGATCGCCACGTTCGCTCTTGTTGTTAAGATGCGTGACGCCCAGATTCTTCAAGGTCACAGTGTCGTCAGGCTGGCTTCCTGCAGGCACTCTCACAGACTGCTTGCCATCGAACGTGTCGATTTCCAGATCATGCCCCAGTACGGCCCAGCTCATCGGCACTTGGATCCAGCAGTGCAAATCATCACCGTCACGAGTGAAGGTGTCATCCTGAGCGATGCGGATGTCGACATACAGGTCGCCGGCAACACCGCCGTTTTCACCCACCTCGCCCTGATTAGCGAGACGCAGACGGGTATTGTTCGTCACGCCGGCAGGCACGGACACGCCGACATTACGGGTGATACGCACACGACCATGACCAAGGCAGGACGGACACGGATTTTCGATAACGGTACCATGTCCCTCGCAACGCTCGCATGGAGCGGTGGTCATCATCTGGCCAAGCATGGTGCGCACCACGCGCTGTGCGTAGCCCTGACCATGGCAGTCGGGGCACTGTGCCGGCTGGGTACCTTTCTGGCAGCCGGTGCCGGCGCATTCCTGGCACAGACCGAACGTTTTGATTTCAACATGTGCGGTGTCGCCGAACACCGCAGTCTTCAAGTCGATGGTCACTGTGGCCAGTGCATCGCGTCCCGGCTGTGTACGAGGGGTCGGACCGCCGTTGCCACCGCCGAAAGCACCTCCGGCGAACATGTTGAAAATGTCACCCATGTCGCCGAATCCGCCGCTGAATCCGCCATGCATGCCGCCGGCGTTCGGATCGTTCGGGTCCACGCCGGCGTCGAACATCTGACGCTTCTGTGGATCGGACAACACTTCGTAGGCGTTATTGACTTCCTTGAATTTGTCTTCGAATTCCGGACCTGCGATATCGGGATGATATTTGCGGCTCATCTTTCGATAAGCTTTTTTGATCTCGTCGTCGCTTGCGGAGCGGTCTACGCCCAGCACTTCGTAATAGTCCGTCACGGTTGTTCTTTCTCCCTATTGCTTTTCGCGTGTCATTGTGCCATAAGGCGGGGTCAGCTGTTGTTTTGGTTTTCGTCGTGAGCCACGAATGCGGTCAGATATCTGGCAACGGCACGCACTGCTGCCATGGTCGCCGCATAGTCCATATGCGTCGGTCCTATGGATCCGACGAAGGCGATGGGCTCGGTGGAATCCTGCGCTGCAGTGGTGTGATTGCTTGTCTCTCTCCCCTGCTCCTCCGCAGTCTCGCCTTTTGTTACGTCGTCAGCGGTTGCCGAGGTTCGACCGTACCCGCTGGTCACCACGGATGCATGCAGCAGACCGGGCGTGTGCGTTTCGGAGCCGATGGCCACTCCGACTCCATCGGATTGCGTGGTTTCGCTCAACGTGCTCATGAGTTTCATGAGCACGACTTGCTCTTCCAGCGCATCGAACAATGGTGCAAGATCGGCCACGGCACGCTGGTGCGCGAGTCGTGAGGTTCCTGCCATATAGAGTTCGCTCGCGCGCTCGTCGTCGGCCATGCCATCGAAAGCTTGAGCAAGCGTTTCCGCCAGTCTACTGATGGGGCGGTATTCCTTGCGGGATGACATCTGCCTGACATAGTCCGCGGTTCGTGTCAAAGAAACGCTGGCACACTGCGCGTTGATTTCGTTGACCAGATGCGACAGCACTGTGGTGTCCGGCAACTCGGAAACGTTGAGTATATGTTGCGCCACTCGGCCGGTGTCAGTGATGACGACGGCCAACAGGGTGTTGATTGATACGGGAACGATTTCGATATGCCGTAATGTCGATTTCGCCAACGACGGGGCCGCCACAACCGCGACCTGACCGGTGATCTGTGCCAGAAGGCGGGCTGCGCGCTGCAAGGTGTCCTGCAGATTGACGGATCCCGACAGAAAACTGTTGATGCCACGGCGTTGCGCTTCAGACATCGGCACCACTGTGGCCAAGCGGTCCACGAAGTATCGGTACCCTTTTTCCGTTGGTATGCGCCCTGCCGACGTATGGGGTTGAATAAGATATCCCTCATCTTCCAAGGCCGCCATATCATTACGGACGGTGGCCGAGCTGACGCCCAGATCATGATCTTTGGTCAAGGTGGTCGAACCGACTGGCTCCTGCGAGCGAATATAGTCCTCGACGACGGCACGCAGCACCAACATACGTCTTGACTGCGTCATGCGTGCCTCCTCTTTATGTATACACGATACGATTCAGCGGGAGCCGGTTTTCGGAATATCTGCGATATTAGGAGAAACCGTCTTCCGTAAATACTTCTCCCATTGTATTAGCACTCGCGAGGCGCGAGTGCTAATACGTTCGCTTCCAGAGTACTCGTTTCTCGTTTTTCCCGATAGCAATCTCCCGAAATGCTCGTCATACCACCAATCGAACAGAGCAATCGCACGAGAATGTTAACTGTGAGCGTTAACAGAACACAAACTACCAAAACACGCCAAAAATCCACCACAACGTCACCTCACATCGCTACTATGGAAAACGCAATGTGAGGGCGTCGAGCGCTCGGCACAAGCCGGATACGCGGCCCGACCAATTGGAAGGAAAGTAATCCATGACCGAATTCAAGGAGACCGAGCTGGACGAGCGCGCCATCAAGATGGCCAAGGTCCTGTCGGCCGACGCGGTTGAGCGTGCGGGACACGGCCACCCGGGTTCCCCCGTCTCCCTGGCGCCTATCGCCTACACTCTGTACCAGCATTTCATCAAGCATGATCCGAACGATCCCAATTGGGAAGGTCGCGACCGCTTCATCCTTTCTGGCGGTCATGCTTCCCTCACCCAGTACGTCCAGCTGTACTTCTCCGGCTACGGCCTGACTCTGGATGACCTGAAGAACTTCCGCGGCGGTGCTGACACCCGTACCCCGGGTCACCCGGAATATGGTCTGACCCCGGGCATCGAAATGACCACTGGTCCGCTGGGCCAGGGCTTCGCTTCCGCCATTGGTTTCGCCTATGGCCAGCGTTTCCAGCGTGGTCTGCTTGATCCGGAAGCTCCGGCAGGCGAATCCCCGTTCGACCACAACATCTGGGTCATCTGCGGCGAAGGCGATATCGAAGAAGGTATCTCTGGCGAAGCTGCCTCCCTCGCTGCCAACCAGCAGCTGGGCAACCTGACCGTCATCTTCGATGCCAACCGCATCCAGATCGAAGGCGACACCAATCTGGTTCTGGCTGAGGACGTGCTCAAGCGCTTCCAGGCCTACGGCTGGTACACCGACGAGTTCAGCTTCATCCAGCCTGACGGCTCCTACAAGGAGGACGTCGAGGGTCTGGCCGACACCATCGCCAAGGCTCGCGAGGCCGCTCCGAACCAGCCGAAGCTCATCAAGGTCGATACCCTGATCGCATGGCCGACCCCGGGCAAGACCAATGATCCGTCCTCTCACGGCTCCAAACTGGGCGCCGAAGCCGTCGCAGGCCTCAAGGAACTGCTTGGCTACGATCCGGAAGAGTCCTTCCATGTCGACGAAGAGGCTCTGGCTCACGCACGCAAGGTTGCCGAGCGCGGCCTCGAAGCCCACAAGGAATGGGACGAGAAGTACAACGCATGGCGCAAGGCCAACCCGGACAACGCTGCCCTGTATGACCGCCTCAAGGCCGGCGAACTGCCGGAGGGCTTCGACAAGGCCATCGATGACCTCGAGGCTACCTTCGAAGTCGGCAAGGGCGTTGCAACCCGTGGCGCTTCCGGTTCCGTGCTGAACGCCATCGCCGCTGTCATGCCGGAACTCTGGGGCGGCTCCGCCGACCTCGGTGGCTCCAACAAGACCGATCTTAAGGGCGCTGCCACCTTCGCTCCTGCCGAGTGCGCCACCAAGCAGTGGCCGGTCTGCAGCCCGTACGGCCGTCAGCTGCACTTCGGCGTGCGCGAGTTCACCATGGGTACCATCACCAACGGCATCCTGCTGGGCTCCCATACCCGTCCGTTCGGTGGCACCTTCTTCATGTTCTCCGACTACGAGCGTTCCGCTGTGCGTCTGGCCGCCCTCATGCAGATTCCGAACCTGTATGTGTGGTCCCACGACTCCGTCGCCGTCGGCGAAGATGGTCCGACCCACCAGCCGGTGGAGCACCTGGCTTCCTTCCGTGCCATCCCGCAGCTTGAGGTCGTCCGCCCGGCCGACGCTTACGAGACCGCCGAAGCCTACCGTTACTTCTTCGAGAAGAAGAACACTCTGCCTGCAGCCATGGTGCTGACCCGCCAGGGCGTTCCGGTTCTTGCCGAAACCGCTGAGAAGGCCAAGGACGGCGTCAAGAAGGGCGCTTACGTGCTTGTCGACACCGAGGGCACCCCTGACGTCATTATCATGGCCACCGGTTCCGAAGTGCAGTGGGCCGTCTCCGCAGCCAAGACCCTGGCTGGTGAAGGCATTAAGGCTCGCGTTGTGTCCGCTCCGTCCCTCGAATGGTTCGAGGAGCAGGACGCCGAGTACAAGGAAGCTGTGCTTCCGGCCTCCGTCAAGGCTCGTGTCTCCGTCGAGGCTGGCGTTGCCATGCCGTGGTACAAGTACCTCGGCTCCTACGGCAAGCCGGTTTCCATCGAGCAGTTCGGCCTGCAGGGCGACGGCGCTCAGAACATGATCGACCTGGGCATCACCGCCGAGCATGTTGTCGAAGCCGCCAAGGCCTCCATTGCGGAAGTCGAAGCCGCCAAGTGATTCGACGGGGAGGGGCATGATGCATGTGCCTCTCCCCTTTTACCGCACAATAAATAAAGATTTGATCCAAAAAGGTATCAAGGAGAAAAACAATGACTGAAGCAACTCAGCGCACCTCTGACTCCGGTGTCTCGATCTGGCTGGACGATCTGTCCCGCACCCGTATCGAATCCGGCAACCTGCAGGAGCTCATCAAGGACAAGAACGTCGTTGGCGTCACCACCAACCCGTCCATCTTCCAGAAGGCTCTGAGCCAGGTCGGCCCGTACGATGCACAGCTCAAGGAGCTCGGCAAGGTTGACGTTGAGACCGCTATCCGCGAGCTCACCACCACCGACGTGCGCAACGCCACCGACATCTTCCGTGAGATCGCCGAAGCCACCGATTTCGTCGATGGCCGCGTCTCCATCGAAGTTGATCCGCGTCTGGCCCACGAGACCGAAGCCACCGAGCAGCAGGCTGTCGAGCTCTGGGAGAAGGTCAACCGTCCGAACGCCATGATCAAGATCCCGGCAACCCTCGAAGGCCTGCCGGCAATCACTGCAACCCTGGCCAAGGGCATCTCCGTCAACGTCACCCTGATCTTCTCGCTCGAGCGTTACGAGCAGGTCATCGATGCCTTCATCGAAGGCATCGCTCAGGCTGACGCCAACGGCCATGACCTGAAGCACATCGGTTCCGTCGCTTCCTTCTTCGTGTCCCGCGTGGACACCGCCGTCGACAACAAGCTTGAGGAGATCGGCTCCGATGAGGCCAAGGCTCTCGAGGGCAAGGCCGCTATCGCCAACGCTCGCCTCGCTTACGAGCTGTTCGAGAACAAGTTCGCCAACGATCCGCGTTGGGCTGCTCTCGAAGCCAAGGGCGCCAAGAAGCAGCGTCCGCTGTGGGCCTCCACCGGCACTAAGAACCCGGCCTATTCCGATTGCGTCTACGTTGACGAGCTCGTTGCCCCGCTCATCGTGAACACCATGCCGGAGAAGACCCTGAACGCTCTCGCCGATCACGGCAACGGCGCTCCGACCATCAAGGGTACCTACGAAGAGTCCCACGCCATCATGGCCAAGCTCGCTGAGCTGGGCATCGACTTCAAGGCTGTCACCGACAAGCTGGAAGCCGACGGCGTCGCTTCCTTCATCAAGTCCTGGGATTCCGTCCTTACTGACGTCCAGGCTGGCATCGACCGCGTCAACGGCTGAGCTTCTTGCTTAAGTGTTAGCGATCTAAGCTAAGGATCCCCCTGCCAGAATTCTGGCAGGGGGTTTCTGCTATTGCTCTACATGTTTTCAGCTTATTCCGGTACGAGGCGTAAAACCAGTGGCCTGGCGGATCGCTTGAATCGCCTGCGTTTTGCGCCCTTCAAAAGTTGGATTGTCAAGCGTCACCACACGGTCGGCATACGGTGACTCCTGAATGACGCGTACCAAAGTCTCATGGAACCGATACCGATTCGAAGCCCACCGCATTGCACGGAACCCATCATCCACATATTCGGTGATCGGAGGAATCAGCAACACCAGATCAGGCTTCTCCTGTTCAATCACCATATCGAATGTCGGCTTGCAGCTTGGCGTTCTCATCGGCCGGCAGATAGCGTTCCGCATAGACACGCGTAACCATGGCATCAGTATCAAGAAAAACGATGCCATGATTGGCATGCGATGCTATTGCATGCTCGTTCTGAGAGAACTTGGAAAGAATCAGCCGCTCGTAATCGAAAGCGGTAAGTTCATCATCGTCAACATTGCAGGCTTCCTCAAATTCACGGGCATACTCGACCGCGATCGGAGCGTCATACAATTTCGACAAGCGTGTCACCAATGTGGTTTTGCCGACGGAAGCCGGCCCAACAACCAATATGATCGTTGTGAACTCGCGACGGAACGATTGATTGATCAGCGGCCACCATTTGCGATTATGCTTTCCGTGCAAATACTTGATTGCAGATCATCCGATACGGCCATAGTGCCAGACCCATGCGCCGTAAAAACCGTTGGCCAACATGACCACCTGAAGAACGAACATCGACATGGCGCCAGGACCTCCGACGGAAAGCTGGTTGAACCAGATAACCACCTTGATCACGTCAAGAGTAATCCATGCGACCCACTGACTGCGGTAGCCGTATGTCATGAGAATCTGTCCGACGATACCAAGCGGCAGCAGCGTGCCGTCAAGCCGAACCTGTACACCGCCAGTATGGCTCGACACGAATACCACAATCAGATAGATCACGATGGTTGCGATGACGGCGAGAATGCCTTGCCACCATGTGAACATGCGGGCATTGACTTCCTCATACTCGTTTTTTTCCTGACGATCAAGCTGGCGCTGCCACACCCATACGCCGACGAACTGCATGGTGACGTAGAAGATCTGAGCGAAGATGTCTCCGACGAGATGGTTCATGATGACAACGATCAGCCAAGTGGCGCAACCGATGAAGCCCCACAGATAGTTGGTCAGTCGCCCACGGTCGACGAGAATGAGATTGAACACGATGCATAGGCCGGAAATCAGACCAATTCAACCTGCCGCGGAAAATCTTTGGACACGAAGAATGACACCAACTGCGCCAACAGCATGACCATGATCAGGACAAACTCCCCCGGCTTGAAGTCAGTCAGCTCGCGGAACACACGCTTCGGATTGACGACGTTGCCGATTCCTTTGAGCAAATCGTTCACAATATCCCCTTTCACAATGAAACGATGGCTCGGCCCTAAGGCCGGAGCCATCGTAACCCTACTTATGGTCAGTATAACTATAAGTATTTGGGGACGGAGTGTCGCGATGCTGCGCGTACTTCACACTATGAAAGCCCTTCAAGCAATCAAGGTCATCATGCCTGATGATATGTGCTCAAGAAATCACCGATCTCACTTACGGTTTCCTTTAACATCGTGATACGTGGCAGATATACCACCCTGAAATGATCCGGATTCTGCCAGTTGAATGCACCGCCATGACTGATCAGAATATGCTTGTCATGCAGCAGATCCAACGCAAACTGCTCGTCGGAGTGAATATTGAACTTCTTGACGTTCAGCTTCGGGAAGATATAGAACGCCGCTTTCGGCTTAACTGCGGTAACGCCGGGAATTTCATTGAGCATCTGATAGACCAGTTCGCGCTGCTCGTACACACGGCCACCTGGCTTGATGTAATCCTTGACGCTCTGATGCCCGCCCAAAGCGGTCTGTACCACCGACTGAGCTGGGACATTCGAGCACATACGCATGTTCGCCAGCATGTTCAAGCCCTCGATGTAATCCTTCGCAATACGCTTGTTGCCGGAAAGTATCATCCATCCAATGCGATATCCGGCAATCATATGCGACTTCGACAGACCGGAGAACGTTACACAGAACAGGTCCGGAGCCAGCGATGCGATAGAAATATGCTCCAGTCCATCCATGACCAAACGATCGTAAATCTCATCGGAGAAAATAATGAGCTGATGTTCTCGGGCAATGTCGACGATTTGTTGCAGCAGTTCCTTTGGATAAAGCGCTCCGGTCGGATTATTTGGATTGATGATGACAATTGCCTTGGTCTTATCCGTGATTTTAGAGCGGATATCGTCGATATCGGGATACCATTCGGATCCCTCATCACAGATGTAATGCACGGCGGTACCGCCAGCCAAATTCACGCAGGCGGTCCACAGAGGATAGTCCGGCGAAGGCACCAGCACCTCGTCGCCATCATCCAGCAACGCGGACAGCGACAGGTTGATGAGCTCGCTGACGCCATTGCCGGTGAAGATATCATCGATGGAGACGTTCGGAATATTCTTGAGCTGTGCATACTGCATGATGGCTTTGCGTGCCGAGAACAGACCCTTGGACGGTGAATATCCTTCGGTTTCAGGGAGCTGTTGCGCCATATCATACACGACTTCATCCGGAGTCCGGAATCCGAATGGCGCAGGATTGCCGATATTGAGTTTCAGAATATGCGTTCCCGCGGCTTCCATGCGTGCTGCCTCGTCCGCCACCGGACCACGAACGTCGTAGAGCACATTGTCGAGCTTATGAGATTTCGTAAAGGTGCGCATAGTCTTTCCTTCTGTTGATTGCGCTGATGCAGGATTGCTATCATGTTGGGCTTCATCAGACTTGATTGCGGGCAAGGTGGCGACGTTCTGCTCCATGGGAACGTCCTTTCCCATCAGCCAGTCCTCATTGACCTGCAGAAAAGCCGCAAGAAAATGGGCGATATCGGCACGCGGCACGGTTTTGCCGCTCACGTACTGACTCATATGACTTTTGCCAAGTTTGATATTGAACTTCTCAGCAGCATGCACAAAGTCAATTTGTTTGACATTGCGGAACGCCATAGCGACGTTCAACCGGTTGGAGAACGATTCCGCCATACTAGTCCTTTCGGTTCAATTTTCATCAAGCGCTAGTTCAAATCCTAACACAAACCAACTAACGAAATTGCGGAAGTTCAATATCAAATGTAACTATTTCGCATCCTTTTGCGACAAAAGTTCAATTCACGAAGTTCAACTCATGTAACTCTTGAATATCACGAGACATCACAGCAGATTATCTTCAATCCACTGCGCCACACCGTCATCATTATTAGATGGACAGATTTCATCTGCGATGTTCAACACATCCGGATTGGCGTTCGCCACCGCCACTCCCCTGCCGGATTTACGTAGCATGGCAATGTCGACCAAATCGTCACCGAATGAGACGGTATTGCTCATCGGCGTCTCAAAATGTTCTGCCAGCAAATCCAACGCATGCTCCTTGTTGGCTTGAGGATTCATCAACATCCACAGCGATCCCTCAGAGATATGTACGTCAAAATCGTTGGGCACAAGAGAACCGACCTGATTCCGCTGCTCATCGTTAGGGAAGATAATGAGCTTATCGGCGATGCCTTCAGGAACATCGTCGAAGTCAGTGTATCGCCAGGTCTGTGTTTTCCAATATTTCGTAACATCGAAATTGGTGTATCTCACATCATCCATGACAATGCCGACTTCCATACCGGGCAGTTCATTCAACAGATTCTTGCAGACTTCGCATGCTCGCTGTGAGGAGAATCCGATTTTCTTGAGATGGCCGTCTTCCGGCAGCATCGGCGAAGTGAGCATTTCATAATTTGATGAGGCTGGATTGAAATCGATCAATGCTCCATTGAGATAGGCAACGGCATCAACCGGCAGTTTTTCCACGAACGAAAAGCCTGTGCTGACCGGACGTGCCGTTTCCACAACGAAGGTCACGCCATTATCGTGCATGCGGTTAATCACATCGATGGAACGTTGTGTAAGAAAACGTTCCTCGAACGTTTCGCCATCATGCAGCAAAGTACCGTCCAAATCCGCGACGACCATCGTGGTTTCTTGGGTTTTCTCGATTTTCAAAGACGTCAAATCAATCCTTAGCTCGTATGTTGTAGACAATACTACGATAAAAAACACTTCGGCCCATGACTGTAATCCAGTCATGGGCCGAAGCAAAAAGCCAATCAGATGAGATCGAACTTCGTCATCAGACCGAGGGCAATGATGATGGCAACCCACAGCACCGCGATGATGACGGTCCAACGATTCAGGTTCTTTTCCGCGACACCGGAAGAACCCGCATTCTGGGTGAGACCGCCGCCGAACATATCGGACAGACCGCCGCCCTTACCCTTGTGCATCAGAATCAACAGGGTGAGCAAGAGGCTGAAAATAACAAGAATAATCTGCAGCACAAGCTTGACGATGGCCATAGCGGACACGAGTGAACCTCCAGTTCGTAAACACTGCTGTTAACAATAGCGCAAGGTATTGAGAAAATCGAATAATGACCACACCTTGAAAGGCCAACTCGATAAAAACATTACTCCGCGAGCATCATACTGTCGCATTCATGGTGAGCTGGCAGATTCTGATGAGCTCATCCACGTTCAGCGCGGCGCCGCCGATAAGGAATCCATCCACATCGGGCTCGCCAATCAATTCTTCGGCGTTCTTTGAGGAGACGGAGCCACCATACAGAATGCGCACGGACTCTCCTACATGCGTGCCGAAAGTTTCAGCCAAATCATCCCGAATCGCCTTGGCCGCGTCCTGAGCGGATTGTGGAGTGGCCACCATTCCGGAGCCGATGGCCCATATCGGCTCATACGCCACAATCAGACGCGACGCTTCCTCGTCGGAAAGATCGCGTGTGACGTCATGCACCTGCCCCACGGCGAAATCAAGCTCAATGCCTTTGCGACGTTCCTCGTAGCTTTCGCCGACGCAAAGAATCGGCTGCATTCCGGCCGCCAAAACAGCGCGTACCTGATCCACGATGTTCGCATCATCTTCCGGATGGTACTTTCGTCGTTCGGAATGTCCGACAATCACATACGAACAGCCGAGGTGGGCGATCATATCGGCAGACACATCTCCAGTGAACGCGCCCTGCGATGTTACGGAAACAGCCTGTGCGCCGTAGTGAATCTTCAAATTGTCGGATTCGACCAACACCTGCACGCTGCGTAACGATGTGAAGGACGGCATCAATGCGATTTCACAATGGCGGTAGTCGAAATGGATGTCACGAAGTTTCCATGCGAGCTGCTGAACGAAATAGGTGGCTTCAAGATGGTCGAAGTTCATCTTCCAATTGCCGGCGACCAGTGGAATTCGTTGCGATGCCATGTGTTTGCCTGCCTCCGTTCTTATTTCATTCAGTGTTCGTACGCCGTGGTTTCGGGTTAGTGAAAACAAGAGGTGCTCCCCCACCTTTTTTGTTGATAAGGGAGCACCTCCGGTTATGCGTTAAGCAATCAGTCGAGCACCTTCAGGCCCGGCAGTTCCTTACCCTCGAGGAACTCGAGGGAGGCACCGCCACCGGTGGAGATGTGCGAGAAGCCATCCTCCGGGAAGCCGAGGTTACGCACTGCGGAAGCGGAATCACCGCCGCCGACGATGGTGAACGCACCAGCTGCGGTAGCGTCGACCAGACCCTGGGCCACGGCCTCGGTGCCGGCAGCGAAAGCCGGAACCTCGAACACGCCCATCGGGCCGTTCCAAACGACGGTCTTAGAATCCACGATCTTGTCGTGGAAGAGCTTCTGGGAATCCGGACCGATGTCCAGACCCATCTTGTCAGCCGGAATGGCGTCGGCAGCCACGACTTCCGGAGCGATGTCCTCATCGGACTTCGGGAAGACCGGGTTCACCACGATATCGGTCGGCAACACGAGTTCGACGCCGTTCTGCTCAGCGCGCTCGATGTAGCCCTTGACGGTCTCGACCTGATCCTCTTCCAGCAGGGAGGTGCCGACCTCGAGGCCCTTGGCCTTGAGGAAGGTGTAAACCATGCCGCCGCCAATGACCAGACGGTTGGCCTTGTCGAGCAGGTTTTCGATCACACCGAGCTTGTCGGAGACCTTGGAACCGCCGAGCACGACGGTCAGCGGGCGTTCCGGCTCAACGGTAGCGCGGGACAGAGCCTTGACTTCCTTCTCGACCAGCAGGCCGGCAGCAGCCGGAAGATCGGCAGCAACGTCGTAATTGGAGCCCTGTGCGCGGTGCACGACGCCGAAGCCATCGGATACGAACGCTTCGCCGAGCGCAGCAATCTTCTTGGCATAAGCGGCGCGCTCCTCCGGATCCTTGCTGGTTTCTTCCGGGTTGTAACGCACGTTCTGCAGCAGAACGACATCGCCGTCGCCCATTGCGGCGACCTTGGCCTGGGCATCCTCACCATAGGTGTCTTCAGCCAGCGGGACCTCGATGCCGAGCAGCTCGCCGAGACGAGCAGCGACCGGGGCAAGGGACAGTTCCGGAACGACCTTGCCCTTCGGACGGCCGAGGTGAGCCATCAGAATGACCTTCGCGCCTTCTTCGCGCAGGGCCTTAATGGTCGGCAGAGCGGCCTTGATACGACCGTCATCGGTGATCGTGGTGCCGTCCAGCGGAACGTTGAAATCGGCGCGAACGAGAACGCGCTTGCCCTTGAGATCTCCAAGATCCTTGAGTGTCTTCATGTATATCCTTTCCTAGCCGCTTGTAAGCGTGGAATGGCCATATTGCCATTTACGAATAATACAAGCCCAAACGAACAAAAACACCATGCTGTTCGAAAACAGGCATGGTGTTTTGCATAAAAGATTCAATCAAGCCGACTGGCGGCGCGCTTTTTCGGTTTTCTCGGCGAGCTGCAGAAGTCGACGGATGCGGCCCGCGATGGCATCCTTGGTGATTGGTGGATCGGCCAAACGTCCCAGCTGTTCCAGCGACGCATCAGCATGGTCGAGACGAAGCTGGCCGGCCGATTTGAGGTTGTCTGGAATGTCATCTCCAAGAATCTCAAACGCCTGACGAACCTTGTCGCATGCTTCCGCAGCCGCCTTGGCGCTGCGACGCATGTTGGCGTCATCGAAGTTGGCCAGACGGTTGGCTTTGCCCCGAGCTTCGCCGTCGGAACGCTTTCCGGTCCACTCGCGTGCGGAGCGCGGCGCACCAATAAGAATGAGCATACGTTCGATGGCGTCGGGATCGCGCAGGGTGACGCGTTCGGAGCTGCGCAGCTTACGCGGCTTGGCGGTGATGCCCAGACGTCGTGCGGTGGAGACCAGTGCCAGAGCGGCCTCATGGTTCGGGCACACGATTTCAAGATAGCTGGCCTTGCCTGGATCGGACAGACGTCCGTTGGCGAGGAACGCGCCGCGCCATGCGGACTTGATCTGCGCGATTTTGCCGTTGATGATATCGCTTGGAAGACCAAGCACCATGTTCTTGGTGTAACGGCTGTACAGGCCGGTCTGCAGCACGAGCGCCGTACTGCCCTTCGGCACGCGAATCACATAACGCTGCACGGTGCCGGTTGGCGTCTGCCTAGAGACAGGAGTAAGCGTGGCTTCATGACCATACAGGTTCTTGATGGTGTCCTGCAGCCAAGCAGCCGCATCTTGGGAGTCGAGCTGCACCTGCACGAGAATGTGGTGATCCACCGAGTGCAAACCATTGCCGAATCGAATCATCGCTGTCGCCTGCGCCTTTTTGGCGATCGGCAGTTCGTTATCGATTGCGGCCAGCTCGCTTTTGACGTCATCCAGAAGAGCCAAGAGCCAACCTCCTACCTTGCTGTTCTTCCCTAAATTTCAGGCGAGTCGCGGAATCATTCCGCACCGCCACGGCTTACTGTGATACCGAATATCTTGGACAATCACAGCCGGGTTTCTTTACATATGGACACTATTTTCTCATAATACGGTCATTTTTCCGCTGACCGCTTATCAAGCTCGCGTGCGGAAACGGAAACCGACAACCCCCTCGCACGCAGTCGCTTAGCCAAAGCCTCACTCATCGCGACAGAACGATGCTGGCCTCCGGTGCAACCAATCGCAATAGTCACATAATGCTTATCTTCCTGCGCATATCCTTCAATCGCAATCGAAAGCGCCTTTTCATACGAGTCGAGGAAGTCCGCGGCCCCTTCGCTGGAAAGTACGTAATCACTCACCTCTTTGTCGCGTCCGGTCAGCGAGCGAAGCCTGGGAACCCAAAATGGATTCGGCAGGAATCTCACGTCGGCCACAAAGTCGGCGTCGATGGGAATACCGTATTTGAAACCGAAACTGAAGATGTGCACGGAAACCGTGGTCGGACCGGATCCGAGCATGGCCTCATATAATTTCGTGGACAGCTGATGGATGCTCAATGATGACGTGTCGATAACGATGTCCGCACGTTCTTTGAGATTCTCAAGCAGATCTCGTTCCTCGAGAATGCCGTCAATCAGTCGATTGCCCTGCTGCAACGGATGAGGCCTGCGTACGGATTCATATCGTTTGATCAGCACCTCGTTGCTGGCATCAAGGAACAGGATACGCGTTTTCACACCAAGATCGTCCAGATGGCTGAGCACCGCGGACAGGTCATCGAAATAGTCGCGGGAACGCACGTCGACAACAGCGGCGAGTTTGTGAATATTGGATCCCGTGGTCATCATGTCCACCAAGGGCACCAGCAGTTTTGGAGGCATGTTGTCAACCACATACCAACCCATGTCTTCAATGCTGTCGGCAGCATGCGAACGGCCCGCACCGCTCATGCCGGTGATCAGCAATACTTCAAAACCTTCAGACGGCGAAGGGGCGCTGGCATGCGTGCCATTCGCCTGTACGTCGATGTCTTCCTGTGCCATCACAGAGCCTCCTCAAGCGCGATGCGCATGGCTTGTTCCAAACGCGCGGTGCAATCCTGATCAACCATACCGCTCGGCGGATCGTCATCCCAGATTCCCGTCATCAACCAGACCTGCACCATGGCCTGATACAACAGCATCTGCTCGCCGCCAATGGCGATTCTTCCCTGTTGGCGCCATGCCTGCATCAGCTTGGTAGGGCGTGGGTCATATACGACGTCGAGCAATGTTCCATGCATGCGCACACCTGGCATTCTCAATGATTCGGCAATACCGTCCGCAGCCAATCCGGGAATGGTGTTTATCGCCACATCAGCCTGGCGCAACGCTTCGATGGCGTGGTCCATGCCGACAATGCTGATCGGCTGTTCCGATGGCATATACCGTTCGGCAAGTGGCTTGAGATCGGCGTTCTTCTCAGGATGGCGAGCCACAACGATGACATGTCCGATCGCAGACATCTCCACGCATGCCGCTAACGCCGACGTTGCGGTGTTGCCGTTGCCGATGATCACGGCCGTTCCCGAACGGTCCGTCTTCGGCGTTATCGCACGTGTCTGATACGAGTGTTCGAAAGCGAGTTCGATGCCGCGTACGTCCGTGTTATATAGCCTGATGAAGGGGATGTTCGAATTGCCATTGACACAGGTTTTGGTCCAATCAAACACCGCGGTATTGGCAACCATAAGCTCTTTGGCCCATGTATTGCACGGTGTTCCGTATGGCTGGATCGTTTTCTTCAATGGCATGGTCAGGCTGAGTCCCGACCAGGTCGGATCAAGCGATTCAAGAAAGCCCTCAAGATCAGGCTCGCCCACCTCATGCTTGTCGTACGACCAGTCGTCAAGATGCAACGCGTGATAAGCGGCATTGTGCAGCACCGGAGACAATGAATGTGCGATGGGCTTGCCCAGAACCGCGCACCGGTGGTTGACCTCGGTCATATTCCCTCCCTATATATTCACCGTCATCATGCTAGCAATCCGATTGTCTTTTTTCGCTACCCAATCTTATTCCATTTCATCTTTCGGACTATTCGACGAAATGGCATTTTCCGTCGACGGTTGCCCGTCGTGGGCGTGCAACGCTTGGTAAATGGCTGCGGCTTTGGCTTTTCCGACGCCTTTGACCTGCTCGAAATCCTCGACATCCGCCTCACGCATGGCACGAACCGAGCCGAAATGGCTCAGTAGGCGCTTCTGGTATGCCTCGCCGACGCCTGGAATATCGTCCAAGGCGGAACGCAACGCGCCTTTCCTTCTGGTCTGACGATGATAGGTGATGGCAAAACGATGCGATTCGTCGCGGACGCGTTGCAGTAGATACATGCCTTCGGATTGACGTTTGAGAATGATCGGATAGTCGTCATCCGGCACCCACACCTCTTCCAAACGTTTTGCCAATCCGCACACGGCCACGTCATCCACACCGCAATCCTCAAGCGCCTTCGCGGCCGCCATGACCTGCGGTTTGCCGCCATCGACCACCACCAGATTAGGCTTGTATGCGAAATGATGCCGATTGGTGTTCTGCTGGACAGTCGGTTCATGAGTCTGGTCACCATGCTCGGATGCCCGACGTTCATTATCCATGCTTTCGCCGGAGTCACCGGCGATATTGCCATGTTGGAATCGTCGCGTCAGCGTCTCGTACAATGCGCTCAAATCGTCGAGTGCACCCTGTCCGTCCGCTCCGCGAATGGCGAAACGACGATATTCGGACTTTTTGGCAATCGCGTCCTCGAATACCACCATGGAAGCGACCTGGAACGCTCCGCCGACGGTATTGGAAATGTCGTAGCATTCGATGCGCAATGGAGCCTGTTCAAGTCCCAAAGCCTTGGCAACATCATTCATGGCTGTGCTGCGGGCGCCCATATCGCTGATGCGACTCATCTTGCTGCGCTGCATTGCCTGCTTGGCATTATCGTTGGCACGGTCCAGAAGCTGTCTCTTATCCCCTCTGCTGGCCACGCGAATGCTCACGGCACCACCGCGCAATCCGCTAAGCCATGATTCAAGCTCTTCACGCCGGGCCGGCTCGATGGGAACAATCACCTCGCGCGGCACCGGAGAGATAGGAGCCAACAAATCCGCACGACCGGTCTGATCCTGCCGCTCGTTACGTTCCCTGGTAGCTTGCGCGCGTGCCACCGCATCGGTCGCCGTCACGATTTGCGTCGATCCGATGGCATTGCGTTGTTCGGTGACAACAGTCGACTGCGAAGCCCTAATCGTCTCCCCTGCGGTTTCCGAATACACCTGCACAATAAGGTCGGCAATCAGCTCCTCATCCGTCACATCCTCAACCCGTTCCACACTCCAATTGCGTTCACCTCGGATGGAACCGGCACGCACGTAAAACGCGTGCACGGAAGCTTCCAGCTCGTCCGAATCGACGCCGAAGAAATCCGCATCGACATCGGAATCGAACACCACGGCATTCTGCTCAACCACTGTGGATAGCATCTGGATCTGATCGCGCAACCGAGCCGCTTTCTCGAACTCCAACTCGTCGCTGGCCTCCTTCATTTCACGCGTGAGCTGTGCGATATACGATTTGCCGATGCGACCGGTTAATACGCCAATAAGCTGTTCGCACATCTTCCGGTGTTCCTCGACGCTGATACGTCCAATGCAAGGGGCCGAACATTTGCCGATGGACGCAAGCAAACATGGACGATGAGTGATTTCCGCCTTATGATAAACGTTCTGCGAACAGGTGCGCACAGGAAAAGTCTTGAGGAGACGGTCGAGACTGTGACGCAGATCCCATACTTTGGCGTACGGGCCGAAATATCTTGTATCGCGGCGTTTGCGGCTTCTGGTCACCCACACCCGCGGCACGCGTTCACCGGATGAGATCGCCAGATACGGATAGGTTTTGTCGTCGCGGAACACAACGTTGAATCGTGGGTCAAACTCTTTGATCCACGTGTATTCCAACGTCAATGACTCAAGTTCGGTACCAACGACCGTCCATTCCAGGTTGCGGGCCGTCAATACCATGGTTTGAGTGCGGGGATGCAGCTGATACAACGGTTGGAAATAATTGGTCAAACGGTTGCGCAGGTTTTTCGCCTTGCCTACGTAAATGACCCTGCCTTCACCATCTCGCCACTTGTATACGCCCGGCTGCGCCGGAATGTCGGATGTTTTCGGACGAAACAGGTCACGTGAATCCCCCAGCAGAGGCGCGCCGTTCTTGTTTACGTCTTTGCCGGGAGAATCATCACCACCGACACTGAAACCGTCGCCGTTCAACTGTTCGGCGGTTTTGCGCCAAACCTCCTGGCTGTGCCGCTCGATGGGTGCGCTCACAGCATGCCCTTAAGGAACTTGCCGGTCCAAGACTGTTCGCATTGAGCCACCTGTTCCGGCGTACCTTCGGCAACGATGGTGCCGCCTCCGTCACCGCCTTCCGGCCCAAGGTCGATGATCCAATCGGCCGACTTGACCACATCGAGATTGTGTTCAATGACAATAACGGTATTGCCCTTATCCACCAATCCCTGCAAGACAAGCAGCAGTTTGCGCACATCTTCAAAATGCAAACCCGTGGTAGGTTCGTCAAGAATATACACGGTTTTGCCCGTAGACCTTCGCTGCAACTCGGTCGCAAGCTTCACACGCTGCGATTCGCCGCCGGAAAGCGTTGGAGCAGGCTGTCCGAGTCGGATATACCCAAGTCCGACCTGCACAAGCGTGTCGAGATAGCGGGAGATGGAGGGATACGCTTTGAAGAACTGGGCAGCCTCTTCGATCGGCATGCCAAGCACGTCGGCAACGGATTTGCCATTGTATTTCACCTCCAACGTTTCGCGGTTGTAGCGTTTGCCATGGCATTCCTCACAGTCCACATACACGTCCGGCAGGAAGTTCATTTCGATCTTCAAAGTGCCGTCGCCATGGCATGCTTCGCACCGGCCACCCTTGACATTGAACGAGAACCGCCCCGGACCGTATCCACGGACTTGCGCTTCAGGGGTTTTGGCGAACAGCGTGCGGATCTTATCCCATACTCCGGTATAGGTGGCCGGATTGGAACGCGGAGTGCGTCCGATCGGATTCTGGTCAACGTGGATCACTTTGTCGCACTGGCCCACACCTTCCACACGGGTATGCTTGCCGGGCACGATGCGCGCACCGTTAAGTTTGTCGGCAAGCACCGGGTACAGAATCTGATTGACCAAAGTGGATTTACCGGAACCCGAAACACCCGTCACGCAAGTGAATACTCCCAGTGGGAAGTTGACCGTCAAATCCTTCAGATTGTTTTCGCGGGCTCCAACCACGCGCAACTGCTTGGTCTTACGTACTTTGCGACGGGACTGCGGGACCTCGATCTTTCGGCGGCCGGCAATGTAGTCGCCCGTAACCGAACGCGGAGCGTCAACGAGCTTTTTCGCGGGACCGGAATAGATCACTTCGCCGCCATGCTCGCCAGCTCCAGGTCCGATGTCAATAACCCAATCAGCGTTCTTGATAGTGTCTTCGTCATGCTCCACAACGATCAGCGTGTTGCCAAGATCGCGCAGATGATGCAGAGTGGTGATCAGCCGCTCATTGTCACGCTGGTGCAAGCCGATGGATGGTTCGTCGAGCACATACATCACGCCCACCAAACCGGAACCGATCTGGGTCGCCAAACGAATACGTTGCGCCTCGCCGCCAGACAAGGTTTTGGCGGCACGAGACAGTGTCAGATAGTTCAGTCCGACGTCGTTGAGGAATCCAAGACGGGCACGAATCTCCTTCAACACCTCGCCGGCGATCTGCGCGGCCGACCCTTCAAGCTGCAAGCCGTCCATCCATGCGAGGCTTGTCTCAGCGGACATGTCGCACACATCGGCAATGGATTCCCCGCCAACGGTCACCGCCAGCACTTCCGGACGAAGCCTACGGCCTTGGCATGCCTGACAAGGTACTTCACGCATATACGATTCGTAATACTGCTTCATCTGATCGGAGTCGGTCTCGTCATGCCTACGCATCAGCGTACGCACCACGCCTTCGAAACCGGTGGAATATTCGCGCATACGACCCCAACGGTTACGATACGAGACCTGCACCTTGAAATCACGCCCATACATAATGGCTTGACGGGCCTCTTCCGGAAGATCCTTCCAAGGGGTGTCGAGATCGAAACCCATCTCATCGCCGAGCCCCTCAAGCACATGGCGATAATATTCGCCGGTGCCTTTGGTCATGCCCCACGGTTCGATGGCGTTCTCATTCAGTGTCTTGCTGGGATCGGGAATCACCAGTTCCGGATCAATCTCCAGCTTGTATCCGATGCCCGTGCATACCGGGCAGGCACCGTACGGGGCGTTGAACGAGAACGTGCGCGGCTCAATCTCATCAAGTTCAAGCTGATGCCCGTTCGGGCATGCGCGTTTTTCGGAAAAAGGCTTACGGCGGTCAGGATCCTTCTCATCCAAATCCACAAAATCGGCCACCACGATACCCTTGGCGAGCTTCAATGCGGTTTCAATGGAATCGGTCAGACGCTGACGGATGCCGTCCTTGACCACCAGTCGATCCACCACCACTTCGATGGTGTGCTTTTTCTGCTTGGTGAGTTTGATGTCGTCGGACAGCTGCTTCATTTCGCCGTCAATCAGCGCTCGTGCGTAGCCGTCGCCCCGCAAGAGTTCAAGCAGATCCTCGAACTCGCCCTTACGCCCACGGACGACCGGCGCGAGAATCTGGAATCGTGTGCGCTCCGGATACTGCAGCAACGCGTCCACCATCTGTTGCGGCGTCTGTGCGCTGACCAACGCGCCGCATTCCGGGCAATGCGGAATGCCAGTGCGGGCAAACAGCAATCTCAGATAATCGTAAATCTCGGTAATCGTGCCGACAGTCGAACGTGGATTGCGGTTCGTGGTCTTCTGATCGATCGACACCGCAGGGCTCAAACCTTCGATGAAATCGACGTCGGGCTTGTCCATTTGCCCCAGGAACTGCCTTGCGTACGCCGACAGCGACTCCACATATCTGCGTTGGCCTTCGGCGAATAACGTATCGAAGGCGAGCGAGGATTTGCCAGAACCCGACAGTCCGGTGAACACCACCATGCGATTGCGCGGAAACTCAAGATCCACGTTCTTCAGATTATGCTCGCGAGCGCCTTGGATGGTGATTTTGAGGTCGTTGGGCAGGTGCTTGAGGTCGGCTGTAAGTGAACCGTTTTTCGTTTTGAGAGGGGCTTTTTTGATTTCTCTTGCGAGGAATGCGTCGCTGGTGAGAACGCGTTCGACTATGACGTCGCCGTTTGCTGCGTTGTTGCGTTTGGTTGCCACGGCTTGCCTCCGCTGGTGGTTGTTCTTTGTTCTAGTTGTTTAGGATACCTCATTTTCGTTATGATTTCGAACAGGTGTTCTATTTGTGGTGTGTTGTGTTCCATTGGTGTTGGTTGTGGAGTATTGTCATTGCGTCGTTGATGGGGATGCGTTCTTGTTCGATTCGTAGGTAGGTTGTGTTTTTCCCGGTGCAGAGTTGTTCGTATAAGTTTCTTTCGTGTTGCGTGAGTCCTGGTGTTGGTTTGGGGTCGCGTGTTTTGAGGGGTTGTTTTTTGGTGTCGAGTTTGGTGCCGTATGGTTCGTATGTTTTGTATGCTGTGCTGTCCATGAGTATGGAGTCGCAGGTGATGCCGGTTTGTCGTAGTTCGGAGAGTATTTCGAGGCCGTCTGCGTCTATGTCTCCCCAGTAGATGATGTGGGGTGTGGTTGTGATCCAAGGTAGTAGTGTTTTGATTCGGGTTGCCGCGTGTCCGCTGCCGAATATGCAGATGGCGTGTTCTGTTGTGGGTATGGCTTGGTAGGTGTCTTTGTTTTCCACGATGATGATGTGGGTGATGTCGTGTGGCGCGCCGTCTGTCCATGGTTGTGTCACGATGAGGTCTGGTTGGTTGTGGTGTTGTGTGTCGAGGAGTCGGAGTCGGATTTCTCCGTGGCGGTCGTTGAGGGCTAGTTGTTCTCGTTTGAGGAGTTTGCAGATTGCTTTGCAGCGGTTTGATGTTGTTTTGCCTAGCCATTTTGCGCTGAATCCGGGGATGGGGACCATGCGTGGGGTCATGTTTTCGGTGTTGTGGTTGGCGAAGTAGTGTGCGGCTTGTATGACGAGGTTGAAGTCGGTATCGTCGTGGTTTTTGAGGATTTTGGCGATGTTTATGGAGGTGTTGGAGTCGAGGTTGAATTGGTTGGTGATGGTGTGTGCGCGTTGGTGTTCGCGTTGGTAGAGTTTGCGTGTTTGTGGTGTGGTGATGTTGAGGGCCGTGTTGAGGTCGGGTATGGTTACCGAGTTGATGAGTTGGCTGGTTTGTCGGACGATTCCGTTGGAGATGATTTTGGTTTTTTCGCTGGTTTCGCAGTGGTGTTGTTGTGCCCAGTTGCGGATGGCTTCGTCTTGGGCACGGATGTGCGTGTAATGGGCTTCGAGTTCGGCTTGTTTGGGTAGTCGGATGGTTTTGCGCAATGGCCAGGAGGTGTTGGCGTCATACATGTGCTTGGTGAGATAGTCGGTGACGTATCCGTTGAGTTGGCTGTGGATGTCGCTGTTGGTGGTGCTTCTGGCCGTTGCCATGGGTTATGCCTCCGTTGTTGGTTTCGCGGGTGCGGTGGTGGGCTGTGTTTCGTCCTGTGTGATGGTTTCGCTGTCGAGTTCCTGTAGGTATGAGTTGCCGGTGGATGGGTCTTTGTATGCGACGTATGCTCTGTTGGCGACGTTGAGGATTTCCGCGGTTTTGCTTTCCGGGGCGGAGACGATGATTTGGAAGCCGAGTCGGGGTAGTACGGCGAGCGCGCGTTTGGTGTAGCGGCCGTCGGCTTTGATGAGTGCTTCGTCGAGGAAGAGCGTGGTGTAGGTGGGGCGTGCGGTGAGGTCGCCGCCGAGGAGGTAGATGAGGGCCGCGCCGTAGACGAATGAGGTGAGTTCTTGGAGGGCTCCGCCGGATTTTCCGCCGGTGGAGCTGATGCGTTCGTCGGGGGCGTTGTCGTGGTGCACGATTGCGTAGAATGAGCTGCGTACGCGTGGGTCGAGGTTGCGTGCGCCGTATGCTTTGATGCCGTTGGTGTCGTGTATTTTGTCGAGTTCGTTGTGCAGTCTGTTCACGAATGTTTCGCAGTTGTTGAATGCTTTGCGTGTTTCCGTGGGATTGTCGCTTGCGTTGCGCGTCCAGTCTTCCAGTTTTGACAGGATGCGGCTGAGGGTTGTTTCGAATTGTCGGTCGATTGGGCTGAAGGTCACGTCGAGTGATAGTCTGCCGCCTTGTGGGCCGAATTGTTGTCCTTTGAGCATGCTGTTGATGCGGTTGAGTTGTTCTTTGATGTTTTCTTCGTCGGTGCGCAGCGCGCGGTTGAGCTGTTGGAAGCTCATGTAGAGTTTTTTGACGCTGTTGGCGTATTCTTCGTCGGTTGCGGCGCGGGTGACGAGCATGTTGAGTTCGTCGAGTTCGTCGAGGAAGTATCGGTAGTCTTCCACGCTTGCCATGACGGTGTTGTCGTCTGTGGAGTGGTTGTTGAGGTAGTCGTCCATGATGCGTTCCGTGTCGGCGCGCAGTTGGTTGGATCTGGCGTCGATTTCTTGGATTCGTGTGCGTGCGATGCGTACGATGTTGCGTAGCGCGCGCGTGTGGAATGGTGTTTCGCTTTCATGGTCGAAGAGGCCTGCGATGAGTTTTGGCCGGTCTTGCGCGCGTACGGATGCGCCGAAGCAGTTCTCGTATGCGTCGGCGAGTAGGTTCGATACCATGCTGGATAGTGTGGCGTCGTCGAAGTCGTCGTTGCCGTAGGCGTCGAGCCATGCTTGTTCGGCTTGGACGGCGTGTTGGGCCTTGTCGAGGTCGTCTTCGGCTTGGTACTGGTTTCTGTTTTCGGCGGTGGCCTGTTGGTTGAGCTGTTTCAGTTCGGTTTGCAGTTGGCCGAGTTCCGGGTCGTTTTCGATGCGTTCGATCTGCCTGCGGATTCGCGTTTCCTGTTCCCGTAGTCCGTTCACGTCGATTTTGCTCCATGGCATGTCTGTTACGATTCGTGCGAGCTCGTGCTCGTCTTGCAGCAGGCTGATGGCGTTGGACATTTGTTCGCTTCGACGGTCGGCGTTCTGCAACGCCTGCTCCGCCTTGTCGAGTTGGTTTTTCAGTTCGGCCAGGTATTGTTCGTTCATGAAGCCGATGACCTGGTGTAGTCCTTTGCTGCCGTGGAATCCACGGTCGCCGGATTTGATTTGTCCGTCGGACTGCACTTGTCGTTCGTCATGGTTCATGTCGTCGATGGCGTGCACGCAACGCGCGTCGAACCGTGGCGACGTCGTCTGGTTTTTCAGCCATCCGGCGAACGGAGAGTCCTCCCGGTATTGCAGTTTCGACGACATCCAGCCTTCGCTGGCGGAGGATTCGTATTGCATGCCGGTGTCGATGAACCGCCACGTGCGTCGTGTCATGAGTTTCGGGTCGATGGCGCTGATTTTCGCCGCGAATCCTTGCTCGTGGCGTTTGTCGACGAGGATGGTCTGCGCGATGGGCGCGTAGGTGACGTTCATTGCCAGACGCCACTGTTCGTCCTGTTCGTTCACGTCCATCAGTTCGGCCACATACGGCAGTTCGGACGCGTCCAATCCGGTCGCCCGCATGATAAGCGTGCGCGCGTCGTCCATGTCATCGCTGATGCGCGTCCTGTGCGTGAGCTTGCGCTGATAGTCCCGTCGTAGGCTGTCACGGTCGCGCTGGCGGTCGTGACGCTCCCCTACCAGCTGCTGGAATCTGGCGTTCGCGTCCTTCAACCGTTCCTCGTATGTGTCGAGCGTTTCGGCGAGCATGGCGCGTTTGGCGTCCCATGTCTGCTCGCTGTCGGGAAGCCTGCCTTCGACCTGTTCGAATCGTTCGGCTATGGCATGACGTTGCCTGCTCGCCTCGTCGATGTCCTGGCGCACGCGTTGAAGATCCTTGCCGAGCTGCTGCAGACTGCCGCCGTCGATGCCTTGGATACGTTCCTTGACGGCGTCGATTCGCGTGTTGAGCTCGCCGACGCGCTGCATCGCCCGATCGATGGCCTCCTGCGACTCCTTGACCTTGCGCTGCGCGGCCGGCAGACCAGCGCGCACTTCGCTGGCCATGCGCGAGCGCGCCCATGCGGACAGTGTTGCGTTGCCATGTTCGCTGTCGGGGTTGATGGGTTCGTATTCGCGTCGTTCGCTGGTTTGCTTTGCGTATTCGCCGTAGCGTGTCTGGATGTTTTGCAGGATGGCGACGCGGGCCATTTTGTCTTCCATGCTGTGGAAGTTTTCGTTGAACCGGTTGTAGTCGTCGACGGTTTCGTGGGCGAGGCGGATGGATTCGGGTATGTCGAGCACGCCTTGCTTGAAGATGTCGTCGAGTTTTGAGGGGGCGTCCGCCGATTGTATTTTGTGCAGGAGGCGGCAGGCGTCGGCGCTTAGGCCCATGTCCTGCCAGATGGAGGCGTGGAATGCCGCGGCGTTGGTGTGCGTGGTGCATTCCGGATAGGTTTTTTCGAACATGGACCGGGTGAATGGTGTGTTGCGGTACTGGTCCATGAGTCGTGGGTCGATGGTTCGGTTCCAGGTGATGTAGCGGCGGCGTAGTCCGTCTTGTCCGTCTCCGGCGTTCAGGTAGAGGAATTTGCCGCAGGAGAGCAGTCCTCCGTCGGTTTTGTTCACGTAGGTGTCGACGATTGCGCCCCAGATGTTCTGTGGGGTGCCGTCGGCGTCTTTGCCGCGCAGGAAGATCGGCGTTTCGCCGTTTTCGCTATCGCTTACGCCGATCATGCCACGCAGGTAGGTGTAGTCGTTGCGTTCCGAACGTCCGGAGTTCGACGCCTTGTTGTAGGGGGTTCCGGATGGGTAGAGGAGTGAGATTTGCGCGTCGACGAGTGTGGATTTGCCTGATTCGCTGGCGCCGGCGAGCAGGGTCACCGGCATGGTTTCGTCCATGGATGGGCGGAATTCGTGCCAGCCGCCGTATGAGCCCCAGTTGACGATTTGTCGGCTTTGTAGCATCCACTTGTCGGAAACGATCTTCATGCCGTCTGCCATCAGTGTTCCTCCTCGTCGAAACGGTTGTCGTCGGTGTTGAAATCGAATGTGTCTTGTTCTATGTCTTCCATGGGCCTGTCGTCCGTGCCGGCGTTGGTGCGGCCGTCGGCGGATGCGTTCTCGTCCGTGGTTTCGGATCCGAGCCACTGGTCGGCGAGGCCGCGGTCGAGCACCATGGGCACCAGTGGCGTGAGGACGTACATGTCGTCGTCTTCGATCGGCGCGAGATACCCGTAGGTGCGCATGCGTGAGATGATGGACGTGATTTTCTTCGCAGTGCCTTCCTCGTCGTTGCTGGCGGTGAGGAATCCCGCGCCGGTGGCGAGCAATGCGCGGATGTCGTCGAAGCTGATAAGCCAGTCGCATGGTTCGGCGTTCTGGTTTTCGTATTCCAACGCTTTGATGCGTAGCGCGGCAAGCGTGGCGGCCTCCTCGCGGGTGAGGCTCATACGTGTTTTCAACGAACGGATGCATGTCTCCGAGTCGGTGACCGGCGACGCGTACATGATGCGGTATTTCGTGTTGTCGACCAGTCTGAGCATGTCGTTGTTGAGCGAACGTTCCACGACCTCACGGTTCTCGCAGGCGAGGTCATACAGGCTGCCGTCGATGTAGCGTTCGCGTTTGAGCGCGATCGCGGCCATGCGCGCTTCGACGGGCATGTCGCCGGTGTCGCCGTTGAACAGCGCGGTCGAGGCCTGCTGGCTGCCGGCCTCTTCCAATACCGACTCCCCTTCTGTCAGGATCGTTTCCTCGATGTTGGCTTCGATATAGTCCGTCATGCTTATCTCTCCTCGATGATGTCGTCGAGCGTCGTTTCGGTGGTGAGAATGGGTTTGGTGCGCCATACGCGTTCGCTGCCGTCGATCGATATGCAGCGCCATGTCACGTATGACGAGTCGTCCTGCGTGCGCAGGGCGCTGAGGAAGCCGACCAGTTCGCTTTCCCTCCGTTCGGCTTTCGGCAGCTGGTTGAAGCTTGCCGCGAGGTCCACGAACATGCCGTCCGATGTCGTCACCGGATTGCTGCGGATAAGCCTGATCATGCGCGTCAGCCGCGGCCCGCATATTTCGACCATGTTCTTGAGGTCCGGCGCTGCGATGGTCGCCGCTGGGGCGTCGTTCAGGCTGGATGATGCGGCGCGCGCCATTGATCTGGCCGGACGAGATGGCAATGTCGGGAATTTCGCCTGCCCGGCGTCCGTATGGTAGGGCCGGCTTTGGTCATTGGGATGGGCTTTGGCTTCGGCGCTGGTCTTTGCGAACAGCTGGTTGAGTTTGGCGAGCATGGTCCGGTAGCTCGTGTCGGTCTGCTGTCGTACGAGACGGCTGACCGCCTCGTCGGACGTGCGGATCTGCCGGCGCACGTCCTCGATGCCTTCATAGATGCGTTTGAGTTCGGAACGCACCTGGTTGAGCAGCACGCTCGGCTCGCCATCCAAATAGGGGTTTCTGGCGATGTCCCGCACCGCGTCGTCGATCTCGCGCCGGCCTTCGTCGGTGACGATGACTTGGAACGCGTCTTCGAAACGACGTCCGCTGTCGGATTCGCGGAACGCACGTCGGTATTCGTCATGGTATGCGGTGAGGATGCTTTCCACGCTCATGGCGCCGGCCTGCATGCGCCGTCGGAGCGCGTCGCCGTTGTCCCGTTCGGAAAGGGCGAGCTCGCGCAGGTCGATGGGCACTCCTCGCAGAGTGTTGTGAATCACGCCGATGATGTCGCCGACCTGTTCGGACGTGAGCTTTTCCAAGGCCTCGCTATGTTCCAGCTCGTCGATTTCCTTCTGCCGTTCCTCAATGTCCCTCTTCAGCAGGCGGATGCGCTCGCGCGGATCGGCGGTCAACTGCATGCGAGCATGCTCGATTTCCATGATGATGCTGTTGGCCTGCGCGCCGGACAGTGCTTTCGTGGTGTCCTCAAGCCGGTCGAGCGCTTCGATGGCACGGTGCGCTCGCGCTGTGAGACGGTACAGGTAGCGGTGCGAGGCCACGTCCATGGAATTGGCGAGCCAGGCGTAGTCGCCTTCCCTTTCGCGGGCGAGGTCAAGCAGGACCGAATGCGCGGCCTCGCGCGCAGTCTGCCCGTCTTTCAGCGTGTAATCGTCGGTTTCGATGAGCCGGTTGAGACTGCGTGCGAACCGTTCTTCGACGATTTCGCGCGGCAGCTCCCCCGTCAGCGGGTCGAACGTGGAACGCAACAACGCGACGTACAGCATGGAATTGTTACGCAGCAGCAACCGTAGGACACCGGTTTCGTATACGGGTCGAAGCCGTTCCATCTCCCGTCTGATCTCAGCCAACAATACGCCTTTCCATGTGTTCGATGCCTTGGCGGCAAGTCTCCATTCTAAACGAAAACAAGGAAAAGACGCCGCAGTCACAGTACGAATGCGACGTCTTTTCCTGTCATGGAAGAGGGAACCCGGCCCCATCTAATTTCCGGCTAGATGCTCATGCTCATAAGCTGGGCCGCATACTCCTCTACGAGTTCGCTGTCCCGTTCCGTCCACTCGTGGCTGGCGGAATCGTCCGGCACGAAAATAATGTCGCTGTTCTCGTTCATTTGTTTTACCTCCGTCCGTTCCGCTCTCCCCCGGCATCGTTGCCTGTTTTGGCGGAACTTCTCCTAGCCTCTCGCATGGATTATCTCTTTTCAAGAGAACGTTCACATTGTGGTCAAACGTTTTCTCAACAGAGGAGGATTCCAGTTCGGATTTCGGTCGGGATGAATTGAGGATGACGCCCGGATTTGCGGTCGGATATGAAAAAAGCTTCCTTCCGGAAGCTTTCGAATGGAGCGGACAACGGGACTCGAACCCGCGGTCTCAACCTTGGCAAGGTTGCGCTTTACCAACTAAGCTATGTCCGCAAGTTGTTTCCACCGTGGTGGGCAACGAGTAGAAAATATACATGAAGCATGCCAACTCCGCAAATCGCGGCGTGTCGCGCTATTTTCCAACGACTTAAGCCGATGTTATGCCATGGTTCGCGGAGCCGGTGCCAACGATACAACCGGCATTCCGACCGATATCGCCCCTGGTGCGTCCTGTTGCCACATGCCTTGCCGTTCCACCTTTGCGTCCCCGTTGCTTTCTTCGCCTTATGGCAGGCACCCATTATCCAACCACGGCGGATAAAGCAAATGTCGTTGGGGGCGTAAACGGTTGACACGGATTGAAAGCGACTAGGCGTCCCACTGACAACGGGCGAGATCGACTCGCAGTCCGGAAGCTCCGGCGTTCGAGTCTTTCATCTTGCCTGACTCGCTTAGTTCGGGCATACCTTTCGGAGAGATGAAGACAACGCCTTCCTCTTCGAGCAGAAGCCGCTGTCTTTCCGGACCGCCGAACGCGAATCCGGGTGCCAACGAGCCGTCTCGGAACACCACACGATGACATGGAATCACACCCGGCTCAGGATTCGAATGCAGGGCATAGCCGACAAAACGCGCGTTGCGTGGCGCTCCGGCCAAAGCCGCAACCTGCCCATAGGTGGCGACTTTACCCTTCGGAATGCGCCGCACCACCTCATAAACACGCCTGCTGAACAATCCCTTCTCCATTCGTTGTCCCATTCCTCAAGAAACTAGTCGAGGATGACGCCGGCGGAGAGCATTTGCTGGCGGGCTGCGATGCCGAGTTCTTCACTGACCGGTTCGGTCAGGTTTTCGATGACATGCACTTCAAGTCCAAGCTTACGGGCGTCCAGCGCGGTTTCCTTGACACAGTGCGATTCGGCCAAGCCAACCACGTCGACGCATTCGATACCCGCGGATTCCAATGCAACGGCAAGCGTACGCCCTGTAGCCATGTCAGAGGCGACCTGTTCGCGGGAAGGAATCGAATCCGTATTATCCTCGTATCCTTCGAACCCCGAATATGACGGCGAATACTGTCCCTTCTTGAAATGATGCTCTACATGCAGCGCGGCGATCGCTGGATGAAGTTCGGCGCCGGGAGTGCCGGCCTTGCCGTGCACGGGCCACGTATCCACATAGTCGGGTTGCTCCGACCAGTGTGAGCCGGGCTCGATATGCCAATCCTGCGTGGTTGCGATGTATTCGTACTCGCCGCGATGCGCATTCACGTAATCCGCGATACGTTCCGCGACGGCATTGCCACCGGCTACACCCAGTTCGCCGCCTTCGCAAAATGTCGGCTGCACATCCACAATGATCAAAGCTTTCTTCATGTTTGCTCCCTTCCGAATTTGCCTGCTCACCAGAATAATCTGATTGTTACGCTTCCGCGCAATCTATTCCATTTGCGATTGCGTACCACGCGGTGGGATTCACGTGGTTGCGGGCGTTCGGTATGATGTTCGATTGGCGTTTGGCCTTATGAAATGATGGGCAGGCCGTTATGTGCGGAACAGCCAGTTTGGAACGACAGTAACGAAAGTGCAGAGGTGTTGAGGCATGGCAATTGAAGCGCAGGAGCTTGAGATTCAGATCGGCGCGCGCACGTTGCTGCATCCCACGAATTTCCACGTCGCCAAGGGCGACAAGATCGGTCTGGTCGGACGTAACGGCGCCGGCAAGACCACGCTCACCCGCGTGATCACCGGCGACATGCTGCCCACCGCCGGCAAAGTGCGTGTATCGGGCAAGCTCGGCTATCTGCCGCAGGACACGCATGCTGCCGATCCGGAACAGACCGCGCTCGACCGCATGATGAGCGCGCGAGACATCGCTTCCATCATCAGTCGTATCCGCAAGGCTGAAAAGGAGATGACCGATCCGGATCCGGACGTCATGACCCGAGCGATGAACCGTTACGACAAGGCTATGCAGGATTTCGAAAAGGCCGGCGGCTATGCGGCTCAGTCCGAGGCAACTGCGATGGCGGCAAGCCTTGGCCTGCCGCAGGAGGTCATGGGCCAGCAATTGGGTACGCTTTCCGGCGGCCAGCGTCGTCGTATCGAATTGGCCCGCATCCTGTTCTCTGATGCGGACACACTAATCCTTGACGAACCGACCAACCATTTGGACGCCGACTCCATCGAATGGTTACGCGGATACCTGAAGAAATACGAGGGTGGATTCCTGGTCATCTCCCACTCCACCGAACTGTTGGACGAAGTGGTGAACAAGGTATGGCATCTGGATGCGCAGCTCGGACAGATCGACATGTATTCCCTCGGTTGGAAAGCCTACCTGCATCAGCGCGTGGTTGATGAGGAACGTCGCCGTCGCGAACGTGAAGTGGCCGAGAAGAAGGCGGAACGCCTCATGCAGCAGGGTATCCGCCTGCATGCGAAGGCGACCAAGGCCGTGGCCGCGCAGAACATGATGCGTCGTGCGGAGAAACTTCTCGAGAACACGTCCGAGGCACAAAAGCAGGAGAAAGTGGCGGATATCCGGTTCCCGGAGCCGGCTCCGTGCGGTCGCACGCCGATCATGGCGAAGGATGTGTCGAAAGCGTATGGTTCGAACATTGTATTCGCCGGCGTGAATCTGGCTATTGACAAGGGCTCGCGTGTGGTGATTTTGGGATACAACGGTGCTGGTAAGACCACCACCCTGCGTCTGCTCGCGCATTTGGAAGAGCCGGACACCGGTTCCGTGGATTACGGTCACGGCTGCAAAATCGGCTATTTCGCGCAGGAACATGACACGCTTGACCTGAATGCCACAGTGTTGGAAAACCTCATTCATGTGGCTCCGGAACTGAATGATACGCAGGCGCGTTCGATTCTCGGCTCGTTCCTGTTTTCCGGGGATGATGCGTTGAAGCCGGCTCGCGTGCTTTCCGGTGGTGAGAAGACTCGACTGGCGTTGGCTACTTTGGTGACCAGCCGTGCGAACGTGCTGCTGCTCGACGAACCGACCAACAATCTTGATCCGGCCTCACGAGATGAGATTCTCAAGGCTATCGCCAAGTATGAGGGTGCCATTGTGCTCGTCACCCACGATGAGGGCGCGGTGCAGGCATTGAACCCGGAACGCGTGCTGCTCATGCCCGACGGCGACGAAGACCTATGGAACGATTCCTATCTGGAATTGGTCGCCGAAGAGTAAGCCGAGTAATTCGAGTTTTATTCGGATTGTATTTATGCCGGACGCGAAAACGTCCGGCTTTTTTCTTTCCACATGCGTTTCGAGCACGTTCGGTATTTCCGTATTTGTCTTGTGGTCTGCGAACAATCTGTGATTTGCAAGCGGCCCCGACTCATGAATCGCATCTTGCATGCCCATTGAGGGCTTGAGCCGATTCGTTTGCCAGGAAGTCGCCATTGCGATCGTCCGAACCTTTTCGGATTTCGTTATGCGCCCCTAGCCTTCCGCGCTCCTGTTGGAACATGACGTGCGGAACAGACCAGAGGGGCCGATGCAGCAACACATCGAACGCATAGCGAAAGGAAGTTCCATGCCACGTAACGGCAAGGAGGGCATTCTCTTCAGTTTCATCATGTCCGCGATCATGATTTATGTGATGGCGGCACTCAATTACGGCGTACGTATCGGTGACGTCGGTGCGGCGGCGTGGAGCTACGCATTGTTCGACTGGCCGTTGGCCTACGTGGTCGGCATGATTTGCGATTTGTGCATCTGCACGCCAAGCTCCCGCGCGATTATGAATACATTCTGCGCGGCAACCGACCGTGCGGTATGGAAAGGCATCACGGTCAAATTCCTCATGGTGGTGCTGATGACCGTATTCGGCGCCATCATGGCATTCGGTTTCACATTCGGCGCGTTCACGGGATTCTGGCGCATGTTCCCCTACAATTTCACCATCGCGTTGCCGATTCAGATGCTGATCGTCGCACCATTGTCCGGCAAGATAGTTCACGCCATCGGCGATGCCGCCGGATGGAACAAGTCCGCGCAACAGCATGTTCCCGCTTTGGATGTCAAGACCGTTGCCGATGTGATGCAGCATGACGTTTACACGGTAGCCTCGGATGCCGAGGTACGTGACACAGTGCGCATGATGTTGGAAAAGAACATCAGCGGCATGCCTATCGTCGATGACGAACGCCACGTGGTCGGCTTCATCTCCGATAGCGACGTACTGCGCCGCTTCGCACAAGACAACGCGCCGGTTTCCGACATTTCCACGCTGGTCACTGGCATGGCCCGCGGCGAATTCCCGGAACTGTCTCACGCAGAACTGCTTGATATGAACGTCATGGTTATTGCCGCAAAGCCGGCCGTCACCGTGCAATCGGATGCCAATATCGCGCAAGTCTGCCAGATGTTCGGCTATCAACAGTACAAGAAAGTGCCGGTGGTTGAACAAGGCAAGCTCGTGGGCGTCGTCAACCGTGGACGCCTCACCCGCCGTTCCTTCGAAGCATGCCTTGGTACTGCCGAATAGCAATTAAATAATGACTAAATACTGCAATAAGTGGAGGGCGCCGAATCTGTCAATCGACGCCCTCCACTGTTTATCTCATTCCTTATTGCAATCAAACCGAATCATGCGCGATATGCGCAAGCCTTCACCGGCTTCGCTTGGTGAGCGGCTCCCAAGGTTCAAGCTCGACCGGCTGATCGGCCAGTATTTCGCGTGTGGTCTCATCGAGATACTCCTTGCGAATGATCAGTTCGGTAACATAACGGTCGAACCAAGCATCGGACGCCACATAATAGCCATCCTGACCATTATCCTTGCCCCAACTGTTCTCCACCTTCCAACGGTTTGGACGCCCGTCAGCATCCAAATTCACGCCAGTCAACGTCATGGCATGATTGCTTGGGCAATCGCCATACTCCAATCCCTTGGCCTTGTCGAACGTGAATTCCGTACCGAAAAGCTGGTCAACGCGCACGGTATCGCAATCAAAATAGCCATCGCCACGCAACGAGAACTGCATGCAATCACAAGCGAACCAAATCGGATGACCGTCACTGATCTGGTCCACAGCAGCCTTCTTGAACACGTCAAGAGGCACGTTCACAAACTCCATATCACCCGCTTCCGCCACATTGGCGGAAAAACGAATACGATACCGCTTGCCAAACGGACGACTCTCCATCGGCACATTGCATAACGTGACCAGATCGTTCACATCCACCGGCACGTACTTCTTATAAAACTCCATCGGAGTGATACCGAATTCACGAATCTGCGGACGCTCATCCTTACCGGTTTTCGCAGCCTTTTCAGACGAACCCTCCCCCGCGGTTTTCTTCTTGCCATCATCTTTGTCATCGCTCATACGCGCAAGAAAATCAAAACGCTCCGGAGGCTCACCCAATGCAATCGCACACATGCGATACACCGTGGCCATATCCTCATTCTTCAACGCACGCAACTCATCCAACGACGTTCCAGCTATATGACGGTCACGCAAATCGGACGCGAACTCACGTAGCTTCGTATTCAAATACTGCTTGAACGCATCCGAACTCTTCGAATTAGCCGACTCCGGATAAGCACTCTTCGGCACCAAACCATACTTGTTCACCAAATCAGCGAACATCTGCCACCAACCACCATCATCGGCCGGACCATAATTAATCGCCTCGAACACACGACTATCCAGCGGCTCATCCAACGTGGCAAGCACATTCTCCAAATACGTGTTCGACTTCTCCATCGCATCCCAGAAAAACAGGTAGGTTTCCGAAAACTCGAAATCCTCCAAATTCCAACGATGCATCAACTCATAACGCAACGTATTAAGCGCCGCAAACATCCAACAACGCCCCGAACTACGCTGATTGGTGATACTCCCCTGCTTCAGCTCGATGGAGAAATCATTCTGCAGCACGCGCTCGCCCTTATAGTCGGTGGCTGCGGCGAGCACACCGGATGATACTGCCGCGTTGGCTGCCACCAGATTGGCGCGGTCAGCGTTGAAGTCTGTGGAATACTGTTTGAGCAGCGCAGGGTCGAGTGCTTTGACGTCACTCATGGTTCATGGTCCTTTCGATATGTTCGATTTCGGATTCTATGTCGCGCAGGCGGCAACGCAGGTCGGATTCCACGTCTACGCCGTCACGTTGCGCTTTGCGGATGATGGCGATGATTTCGTCAGCGTAAGGATGATCGCCATCATGCTGTTCGTCCATTTGACTTGCGCTTGTTGTGAATGCTGTTTCAAGCTGATCGCAATACTGCGATTTGTGTACTCTCGATACGATTTTCGTGGCGCGCGGCAATGCGCCTTGCGCGTGGGAGATGCCTTCGAGCATGGACTTGCGATGCTTTTCTTTCTGTTTCATCGCTTCCCACAGTTTCAACGTATCTTGCGCATTTTCCGGTGCTGGCGCGGAAGCGTTGGCAGCGTCGTCTGATTGGAAGACGTGCGGATGTCGGGTGATGAGCTTGTCGACGAGACGATTGCACACTTCGTCGATGCCGAACGGATCCTGCGCATCCACGGCGCACACTTGCGCTTGGAAAACGGATTGCAGCAGCATGTCGCCGAGTTCTTCACGCATGTTGTCGCGATCGTTCGTTTCCACGGCGTCGATGTATTCGTAGGTTTCTTCCAACAGTGGTTTAAGCAGGCTTGTATTGGTCTGCTCGCCGTCCCAAGGGCATCCGCCTGGTTCGTGCAGAATGCGTACGACCTGCTTGACACGGTCCAACGCGCTAGGCGCATCGCGTACAGGGGCAAGTTTCAAACAGTGTTCGAATTCTTCGGGCAACTGATAATCATCATGTGCGGCTTCAGTCATGCCACTGATTCTTCTCGCATGTGCCGACCATGCGATCGTAACCGTTAATGGGCAGATTCCTCCACCCACTGGAGAATTTGGTGCGCTCATGTGCTCGTCAGCGGGAAGAATCTTCCAGTAGCTGGAAGATTCGGGACGTTCACAGTCACCTCAGCGTGCTGGTGATCTGGTCGACGGTTTCGCCGTCTTTGCGTGCGACGGGCTGGAGGATGGTTTCGTCCTCGGATGCGTAGTAGTAGCCTTCGGCGGTGACTTCGGTATCACCGTTCCATGTGTTGTGGGTGGTGCCGTCCACGCCGGCCCAGCGGAGCGTGCTGGTGCCGGTCACGTTCTCGCTGATCGAGCTGCCGTTACGGCTGGTGGTGACCGTGTCCGCCACGTTCTGCGTGTCGCCGGCCTTGGTGGTCGTGCCGGATGCCTTCGTGGCCACGCTCAGCGTGTAGTTCGGTGGGGCGGGCTGGTATTTGTCGAGCACGATCACGACGATGCTGCGGGTCGAGTCGACATGGCGTTCCATGATCTTGTCGACGCTGTTCGACGGATCGTCGCTGAAGCCATCGCCGGTATGGTAGTGCTGAGAGCCTGCATAAAGGTATTCATTTGGCGCGATGTTCTTGTACCAGTTGTCCTTCCATATCTTCGCGTCGTAGACGCCGGACCCGTTCCACACGCTGGTGGTGGACCCGTTGCCGGACGCCGCGCCCACGGCCACGACGCGGCAGTCGCCGTCGCCCTCGCCCGGATGCCTCTGGCGGAAGCCGGCCACGCATTCCGCGTTCGCGTCGCTCAACGCCTTGGCGGCCTTGCCGGCCGAATCGTCCATGCGCACGCCCCGCGCGGCCATGGCGCGGCTCACGCTGTTCAGGTCCGTCGCGGAACCCCACGAGCCCGTCGCGTCGTCCTTGTAGTCCCAGAACTGCGCGGCCGAGCCGCCTCCGCCGGTGCCTCCCTGGTCTCCGCCGCCGCCCGCCCAGGCGGTGCCGGCGGTCAGGCCTCCGGCCAACGTCGCCGTGGCGGCGAGCAGGGCCAGCGTCTTTCGCCTTCCGTTACTGTTCTTGGAACCCAATGTTCCGTCTCCCTTCAGAGATCCATCTGCAGATGTTCACCCCACTCCCGGTGGGGTCGGACAGGAGAACAAATCCCGTCCGAACACTTCACATGCCCAGCCGTCGACAAACGTCGATATCGGATTCGTTTCCGTCATCCACCTGCTATGCAACCACGGTTTCTGGCGTGTCGGGTTGGACATTTTCCCGGAAGGCTGCGGATACGAAAAAGGGACCTCGAAGGGTCCCTTGAGAAGAAGAGTCATCTAAATCAGTGGTGAATCAATCCATCGCTTGAGGGCGGAGGGCAGTCTGTCGTGCATCCGAGACCTCCGCTGCTTGGAATGAAGTCCGGCACGCTGCTGGAACCACCGCTGGTCGAACCCGACGTGCCGCCTGAATACGAGGGCGTGTACGACTGTTGGGGAGCCGAATACGACTGCTGCATCTGCGTCTGGGCCTGTGCGGCGGCCTCCTCCTCGGCCTTGCGCTGCGCCTCCTCGTCCGCCTTCGTCTTCGCCGTCACCGAGTCGTTGACCTTCTTCGACGCGGCCGCGATCTTGTCCGCATCCCTGGCCTTGACTGCCTTGGACAGTTCGTCGCGCGTCGCCGCATCGGCGACCTTGCCGTCCGAATCCTTCAACAACCGTTCCGCATCGGAAACGGTCTTCTCCAGTTTCGAATCGTTCACGGCCCTGACCACGTTTTCCAAGCTCTTCTCGTGTTTCCCGTACCAGCCGGTGTTCTTTTCAATCAGGCTGGTCTTCGACTCGTAATCCGCCTTCGAATCGGCCACGCAGGCGACCACGTCAGGCTCGTTCGCCTTCAACGCTTCGGCCAACGCATCCACGGTCTTCGCATCCGCCACCTGCTTCACGGTGATCTGGGAGGCTGTGGCCGCGTCGCCATCCACCAGCCCGGAATACGAGTCCGCCGCCTTGCGGTAGCTTTCCGACGCTTCCACACACGCCTGTCTCGCCTCGGCCAGCTCATGGTTCGCGTAGGTCTTCCAAACGAACCAGCCGCCACCAGCCAGCACAGCCACGGCCGCGACCGAAGCCACGGCGATCACAGCAGGCTTTCTGCTCTTCTTCTTGTTTTCAGTTACATTCTTTAACCCGGCATCGCTTATATTCGGGTTGGAAACTTCAGATAGTTTTCCCTGCATACTTGTGCTTTCGATGAGTTATGTCACATACGTTTTAGGAAAAGGCGGATGGGAATCGTTCGTTCCCATCCGCACATCATTTTCTAGGATTTTATGTCAAAAACCTACTTGGCGTGGCGTGCCATAAGACCGTAACGGCCGTCACCACGACGCTTCAGCATGAGCGTGGCTCCGGCGGTACCGGCGGCCATAATGGTAAACACGGCGGTCTCCATCACGTCCACGCCCGTGTTGCCAAGCTTGGCCTGCGTGGAAGTCTTCACGGCCGCCCTGTTCGCACTGTCCGCACTGTCCGGAGTATCAACCGTGATGGTCGTATCCTTCGACGGGGTGACAACCTTGTGGGCCTTGTCGTACGCGTCCTGCGCGGATTCCGCGTCGGACTTCGCCGTGGCCAATGCGGTTTCGGCTGTCTTCAGCGTGGCGTTCACTTCAGCCAGAGCAGCCTGGGCGGCATCCACATCGGCCTGCGCGTCAGCCGCCGACTGGTCGGCATCCTTCTTAGCCGACTGGGCGGCATCCAGTTCGGACTGCGCCGCATTCGTGGCCGGGTCGGAAGCATACGCATCATCCACCTTGGATTGAGCGTCCTGCACATTCTGCTGGGCATTATCATAAGCGGTCTGGGATTCAGATACGGCCGTGTTGGCCTTGTCGAGCGCATCCTTCGTCGAATCGGCCGACTGGGTCTGGCCCACCGTCGGATCGGCGGCCGTCTCATCTGCCATGGCGGGCGCGGCCATACCGGCCACCTCGGTCAAGCCTGCGATGGTCGCAACGGCCAGTTTCTTCGGATTCTCCATATTCTCCATTTTCTCCATCCTGTCTCCCGGAGCGTTATGACAGGGGCGCATGCGTCCCCGAATGCACCACCCACCCTACCACTTTAGGGGGGGTAAGTGTGTCTCGCATCTCGAGATAAACAAACCAATCGCATCCGAGACATACCTCCACCTAGACGCCTTTGCTTCAAGAAAACGGGTTTTACGATCTATTAGATATGGGGGTAATCCATTAGATTAGAGGAATCATACGAAAGGAAATGTAATGAGCTATAGCATTGAGCAGTTCATACTGGATAGCGGCATTACTCGCGCCGAGGTTGATGAGGCTAAAGCTCGGATGTTGGAAAGGATGCATATGTATGGGCTCAAGGAGACGCATAACAAGAAAGCACATGAAAAGGAGGAGCTGGCACTCCGAACTCATCGGAATGCCAGCTCCTCCTGAAAACCGTATCGTCGCCTCATACTCTACGTCTCATAACCATAGGTACACCGCACACCACTACGAGACGATTTTGTGGTCGGCGCGGTAGAGGTCGGGCTCTACGTAGATTTCGAAACGGAACCACGGCAGCGCGGTACGCACGCTTCGTTCGATTTTGTTCACGGTTTCAACATCGTAATCGCGGTCGAGCTTGCTGGTCTGCACCTTGACGCACAGCAGAATGTCATCCTCGGACATATGCACGGTCTGCATATTCAGCAGTCGTTCCACACCAGACGTTGAAATAACAGCCTGCTCAATCTTCTTGCGCGTATCCGAATCGACGGCCTCACCAATCAACAGCGAACCGGATTTGAACATGAGCAGCAACGATCCCGCAATCAATACAAGACCAACCATCAAACCGCCGAATGCATCAAATATCTCATTATCAAACAGAATCGCAAGACCGATGCCAGCCCCTGCGAATGCCAAGCCGATCAAAGCAAGCGTGTCTTCCATAATGACGGACGCAAGCTCCGCCGACTTGGTACGCCTCCAAAAACGGAACACACCCATATGGGCCACACCCGTGCGCTCCATACGCTCGTTCGCTTCCTTGATGCTTTGATGCAGGCCGTAGCCTTCCAAACAAGCGCTGATAAACACCACGATAAACGCCACCAGCAGTTCCATCTGGTTGACGTCACGCAGTGCGGGGTCTTCGGCAATGGCGAACAATTTCTTCACCGCCTCCGAAGTGGAGAAGAAACCACCGACGAAAAACAGCAGCGTCGCCACTACGAACGAAGCGAGATATTTGGCGCGGTACAGACCGAACGGATGATCGCCGTCCGTCTTATGCTTGGAGAAGCGACCGCCTGCCATGAGCACGATTTCGTTGGAACAGTCGGCGATGGAATGCACCGATTCGGAAAGCATCGCGGACGATCCGGTAAAGAACGCCGCAGCGAGCTTGGCGATGGCCACACCAATGTTGGCTCCGAGCGCCGCTTTTACGGCCGCTCCTTGATGTTCTGCCTCCTGTTGGCGAATATCGTTCGGATTGCTCGTACTACTGTCGTTGGAATCTTGCGATTCGTTCATTGCCTTTCCATTTCTTTCTGGAGTTAATACAAGACATATTCAATCATACATAGGGTGCTGTCATAGGGTGCCACCCGGATTGACACGCTTGCAGGTTCAGCGAAAAATCACTTCCTTGCACAGCGGATAGCCCCACGCGAACTGACATGCCATAGTCAGGAACTTCACCAACACCGCATTCCATCCGAATGCGGAAGGCAGCCATGCCAGCATGATCGAACCGAACAGGTAATTCCAAACCCACAGCAGCATGAACAAAGCCACGCTACGGCCGAAATTGCTGGACGATTTGAACGTGACATTGCGGTTCATCAGGAAGTTGTACGAAGCCGACAGCACGATGGCCACGCCGTTCGCGATGGCGGATGGTACGGAAAGCACATGCAGCAAGGTGAACGATCCGAATTCCACAATGGTTTGCGTTGCCGACACCAACAGATATTTGCCGAGCGTTTTCGGCTTTTTCGATGATTCCTGATTGGAGGATTTCGGATTATCCGACGTACCACTTTGCGCTGCCATTGCCTGCCGCCCGGTCCCATCACTCATATCACCCCCCCGAATCATATGTCGTTCAATCGCAAAACACTATAATGCGCCCGTCTCATATTCCCGACGTAATCGTGCATTTTTCTGAAGGATTGACTAGTCTTCCCTAGGTATTTTCACTGACAGCACAACAAGGAGCATCCAATGACGTATTCCCAGAACGCGCCGTTCCGCGCCGACGTGGTCGGCTCATACCTGCGTCCGGCAGAACTCAAGCAGGCTCGCGCCGATTTCGCAGCAGGCAAGATTGACGAGGCCGAACTCAAGGCCGTGGAAGATAATGCCATTACCGAACTGGTCGCCAAGCAGAAGGCCGCCGGTCTGCACGTCATCACCGACGGTGAATTCCGCCGTGGCTGGTGGCATCTCGACTGCATGTGGGGCTTCGCCGGCGTGGAAAAGGTGTCGATGGACAAGGGCTATTTCTTCCACGATGAGGAGACCCGCGCCGAATCCGCACGCCTGACCAGCAAGATCGCCTTCGACCCGGCCCACCCGTTCGTTGAGCATTTCAAGTTCATCAAGCAGTTCGAAGACGACACCGCCATTGCACGCCAGACCATTCCGGCTCCGGCACAGCTGTATGCGGAGCTGTTCCGCCCGGAGAACATCGCTTCCGTGCACGAGTTCTACGGCGACACCCAGAAGGATTACGACGAGCTTGCCGACGACAACGCCAAGGCCTTCCATGGTCTGATCATGGCATTGTATGAGGCCGGCTGCCGCAATGTTCAGCTGGATGACTGCACGTGGGGCATGTTCTGTGATCCGAACTTCAACCAGCATTACACCGCCGATGAGTTCGCCGCCATGCAGGAACAGTATGCCGCCATGAACAACGCCGCCATCGAGGATCTGCCAGAGGATCTGGTGATCACCACGCACGACTGCCGTGGCAATTACCACTCCACGTGGGCTTCCGCCGGCGGATACGCCACTGTGGCCGACGTGCTTTTCGGCAAGGAAAACGTCGCCGCCTACTACCTGGAGTTCGACGATGATCGTTCCGGCGACTTCGAGCCGCTCGCCAAGGTTTCCGGAGATAAGAAGGTTGTGCTCGGTCTGATCACTTCCAAGAAGCCGGAACTTGAGGATCCGGAAGTGATCAAGGCTCGCATTGCCGAAGCGGCCCAGTATGTGCCGCTTGACCGCTTGTGCCTGTCCACCCAGTGCGGTTTCGCGTCCACCGAGGAAGGCAACAAGCTTACCGAAGAGCAGCAGTGGGCCAAGATCGCGCTCGTGCAGTCCGTCGCCAAGGACGTATGGGGCGAGTGATGATCGCACACGCGTAGCGCGCTTGTAAAAAACATATAAGGGGCTGTTTGCAATCCAATCGTGACTGGCAAACAGCCCCTTTCGTACTGAAGCGAACGAAATCCTACCGCAATCAGCCTTGCATCTGCTCCGCTGCATCGTTGATGCAACGAATCGCATTCAGCGTACGCGGATACCCGATATACGGCATGCACTGCGAAATAACGGCAATCAGAAATGCCTTCTCATTGCCTACGCCCATATTGGCCTTCGCATGAGACGTCAGCTGCGGCTCGCAACCGCCCTGCGCGGCAAGGAAGCACAACGTGATCATTTCACGCTCACGCGTGCTCAAGCCATCGCGCGTGTAGTAGTCGCCGAAGCAGTTGCAGGCAAGCCACTTGTTGATGTGTCGCGTATCTTCGGGGCCGGATTGCGTGAATCCACGCATTCCTTCACCGAAGATTTCGATCTGTTTGTCTTCGCCCGCCCTGGCACGCGTTTCCGGCGTGGTGGTGCCTTGCGGTTCAAGCGGAAGATGCACGTTGGCCGCGCCGAGAAAGTTGTTGAGTTTCTTCAGGAACGGCAGGGTTTTGCCGAAACCACAGTATGCGGTCGCCTGATACACCATTTCCTTGATGGCGATGGACGACAGTCCGGTTTCGTAGGCCACCGGCAGCATCATTTCGAAAGCATCCAAGCCTTGGCATCCGACCAGCACGGCAAGAATGGCCAAAGAGCGGGTTTTGTCATCCAAATCAGGATGGTTCGCTCCCGGTTCGTTCACCACTTCGTCATAAGCGAAATTCGAGAAGAATTCAATGAATTCCGGATCGGTTTGCGACAATGTCCTGTCATTATTCCAGAACGAATTCATCCGTTTGTGCAGCTCTTCAAACAAGATTTGCTTCCTTTCGTTTGATTTGCGCTTATTCTATCGTCGGTATATTGCTCAGACCTCACTGATGCGCAGCAGCGACTTTACGGTGCGGCGCTCGTCCATGGCCGCGTACGCTTCCTGAATATCGTCGAGCGTGTATTCGGAGGTGTAGACGATGCCGGGATTGATGTTGCCGTCGAGCACTTCCTTGAGCAGTCGCTGCAGATCGTACGTGCGCACCGGTGCCGGACCGCCGCGCAGACCAACGTTGCGGTAGAACAGTCCTGGAATATCGGCTTCCACGCCGTGCGGCAAGCCAACGCGCCCGACTACAGCGCCCGCACGCGCAACCTTCATGGCAGTGTCGTTCGACAATGCGGACCCTACGCATTCAAGCACGGCGTCGGCACCGTAACCATCAGTCATTTCCAGTACCTTGGCTACAGCCTCGTCGCCACGTTCCTCCACGAAATCGGTGGCACCGAATTCGCGTGCGATACGTTGGCGGTCGGCATGGCGGCTCATGGAAATGATGCGGGTGGCGCCCATCAGCTTGGCGGACAGCACTCCGCACAGGCCGACCGCACCGTCGCCGAACACGACTGCGGTGTCTCCCGGCTTGATTTCGGCGGAAGCAGCCGCATGGTAACCGGTCGACATCACGTCAGAGAGGGTGAGCAGCGATGCGAGCATTTCGTCGGAGAAGCTCTTCGCGTCGCCCGGAACGACCACCAGCGTGCCATCGGCCTCGGGAACGCGCAGGTATTCCGCCTGGCAGCCCAATCCCTCGTCTCCGAAATATCCGCCGTGGGGGCAGCTGGATTCGAAACCGGCCTTGCATACCGGGCACTTGCCGCAGCTGAACGGGAACGGTACGATCACGAAATCGCCCGGCTTGGCCACGGTCACGTCGTCGCCGATCTGCTCGACCACGCCGATGGCCTCATGTCCGGCCTGAGTGTTGGGTTCCTTGCTGCCGTCGCGGTAGAACCACAGGTCGGATCCGCACACGCATGCGCGTACCACGCGGATGATGGCATCTCCCCCATCGATGATGGTCGGTTCGGCATGCTCTTCGCATGCCATCTGCTTGACTCCCTTGAAGATCGCTGCCTTCATGAGTTGCTCCTTTGTTATACGAATTGAATTAAGGTAACGTCTGCGATGACGCCTCGACTTATGCGTCAGCCTTGCTACGAATCTGTTTTTTCACTGTTTCGATGACATCGTGGTTTTCCTCCAGAAGTCGTTGCGCTTCGTCGTCATGGCCTTCCGCCACGGCACGCCAATACAATGTTTTAAGGGAAACATAGGCTTGCTGCATGCGGATGCTTTCGGCTTTTGCGGCCAAACGCAACGCCTGCGCGTCCAGTAGCGCCATTTGCCTGCGCGCACCTTCGGTTCCGTCGAAACGGTTTTTCAGATACTCGCGCATGGCGTCAAGCGGCATGCCAGTCGCAGACAAGCAGGAAATAGTGACCAACGATTGAATGTCTTCGTCGGTGTAGGCGCGATGGCCAGAACTTGGGTCACGTGCGATCGGGGCAATGATACCGATTTGCTCGTAGTAGCGCAAAGTGGATTCGGGAAGTCCGGAAATCATGGATGCTTCACGAATCGTATGCCATGTTGCAGTGCTCATACCCTGCACTGTAAAAACTTAAAGTGCTTGAAGTCTAATTGGCGTGTTGCATGCTATCTCATAGCAAAAGAACATGTAATCCTGACAATTAGCTAAGTTGCGTCTGCAAAGCGTAACTTACGTGTTCATCGTAAGGAACATCAGACCACGCTGTTTTGGACGAATGCCACCTCACAACAAAAAGCTCTTATGCTGCTGAGTTGAATGAAATCGTGCGGATTAGATGTACTGGACTGGACCGTACGCCCGGATTTGGAATATTTGTAACGATATTTTGGATACAGGGAAATCCATGATGCGTATTCGGCAAACAACACGTCGTATAATACCTTTCGTCGTTCCTGCCCGAGCCGCGCAGGTCGAGGAACGGCCCACGGCGACTGCCGCGATCTCCGACTCACGGTGCACGGCATCGACCAACGCAAGGATTCATTATCATTATGGCGAAGCCATTCTCTAAAACCGTTATTCATAATACAGACGCGAAGCTGTCGAAGCAGGTAAGGCAGCCTTTGAAAACAAACCAAGGAATACACAAGGCCCTCACATGGCGTGTGGTCGATATCGCGGTCGGCGCGGCGGTCGGCGTGATGTCGGGAGTGATGTTTTGGGTGTTCGACGGCCTGTCGTATGGTCTTTTTCCGTTGATGACTTTGATTCTTCCTGGTTCAGCGGCGCTACTTCATGCTTTGTTCTACTTCCCCGCCACGCTGGGCTCTCTGATCGTGCGCAAGCCGGGAGCTTCGGCCTACGTGCTTTTGGTCGCATCGTTCGTCGAGGTGGTACTCGGCACGAAATACAGTGTGAGCTTGGTGGTAATCGCATTGCTGCAGGCGGCAGCCGCAGAAGCGGTATTCGCACTGTTCCGCTACCGTCGTTGGACGCTCGGCGTCACCATTCTGTCTGCTTTGGCGATTGGAATCGTCTACAACTTCTACCTGCTGTTCTTCTACTATCAGGCATTCACGTTCTTCAGCCCGCGAGGCATCATCGGCACTATTTGCGAGCTGCTTAGCGCGGTGGCATTCGCCGGTTTCGGTTCCTGGGGAATGTATTGCGCTTTACGTAAGTCAGGTGTTCTGTCGCGATTCGCTTCCTCGCATAAGGAACATAACGAAGAAAACGCCTGAAAGTACGTTTGGAAGCATGCCTCGACCATTTTAATTTTTTAATCAAATCTCATCAGTTTTACTGATTAAAAGGACGCAACGCCGGCTGCGACGTTGCGTCCTTTTATGCCATCGCACATAGTGCGATTACTGCGGAATCTTCGAACTCGAAATTCCCGGAATCAATCGGCGGTGATCAGCTCGCTCGAATCCATGTCGAAGTCGGACATGGCAAACGAGCGGATCGCCGGATCCTCATACGTGTTCATGTAATACGTGTTAGTCTTTCCGGAATAACCGCTGGTGAACAGCGTGCGCTCGAACTGGCCGTTGCCCATCTTGGACATGCCTTCAACCATCTGTACGGAGGCCAGCGTGTGGAACAGACGAGACACATTGGCGGACTCGTTGTTCTGCTGTGGATAGTGCGTGTTGGTGTAGGCGACACGCACGAAACGCGACGGCGAACTCACGTCACCGGGAATGCCGTGCATGCTCACGCCGGCGCCCCATGCGCTCAGTTCCGCCTTGCCCCAAGTGGTCGGCTCCGCCATTTCGTTGCTCACGCACATGTAGTTGCGCAGGTTTTCCATATGGAAGTCGAAGGTCGGTTGATTGGTGAGCACATCCACATCGTCATGATGAACATGCATGCCATCAGCCATCTGCTCGATGACGATGCTACGGGTGCCATCGCCAATGAACCAGTGCAGCAAGGACTCCTGCTGGCCGGGCACGACCTGCGAAACGAGCGTCACGTCCTTCAACGCCTCTTCGACTTCGTCGACACTGTCGAAATTGCGTGCCACCCACAGCGGGAATTCGAAAGTGGCGACGTTTTCGGTTCCCTCGACCGGTTCGTGCGCGAAGGAGGCGTATCCGGGGAAGTTCAATCCGGCGATGGCCAAGCCGTGCTCGTTGGCGCAATCGAAATACATGGGGCGATCGGCCATAACCACGCCCACGCCGATCACCGCATTCGGCTCGCTCTTGCCTTTGGCCCCATACGCATAGTCATACCGGTAGCCTCGCGGAGTGACCAGAATGGTCTCGCCGTAGGAGAAGCTCCAGTCGAGATTACGGCCGAAATATGTGTTTCCCTCATCGTCGGAGAAACGAACACCAGTGCACATATGGACTCCCTTCCATGATTTGCCGTGTTTTTCTTGCTTGCGTGTTCATGGTAAACGCCGTTTGCTGGGAAAATCTTAAGTTTTGCCCGTGGAAGAACCTAGTCTGGATATCTACGCATTCTACGACGACCGTGATCCGCTGGATCCTCGCAACCGATAGCAGAGTCTCCGTCAAACGCGCAAATTCGAGGTCTCCTGCATGCGTGTTAGAGAATAGCCCGCCTCCCGAGTCCCCAAAACACCCACCCGCTGGAACAATCCGTACGCCAACTGCCTTCTTGGCGGGAAGGTTCCCCCAGTGAGTGGAAGATTCAGGACGTTACAAGCCGGCCAATGCCAGAAACTTTTTGTCGGACTGGATGCCTTGGGTGAGGAATTTGCCGTCCCTAAACAACGCATACGTGGTGACCGGCGCGGGCGTACGTTGGGCGGTCTCTTTATCGGTGATATGAATCGTTTTGAATGGAATATTGTGCTCTTCCGCCGTTTGCCGCACCCGCGGAACCCAATAGCATGTAAACGGGCATTGATCGGTGTAGTAGAGCACGAACCCGTCTTCGTCCACCGCGGGATGCTTGGCGCATTCCTTGAATTTCGGCAGCTCCGCATTCTCTTCAAAAGGCAGGGCCATGAGATTGATGCCGCAATCAGATATGTCGGTCACTTCGAAACCCTTGTAGGACAGAAACTTCGGATCGGCAAGGAACTCTCGTTTGCGACCCTCGGCTGAGAGAATGCAAATGCCTTTGCGCCCCTGCTCTTTGGCGTCTCGGATGCATTCGCTCAGCAGATTACCGGAATGTCCATGACCTTTCAAAGAACCGGCCACCCATAGACAGTTGATATAGATCCACCCGTCCGCATCGATCGGCACCCATGCGTTTTCCGCCGGAATATATTCGATGAAGCATTTGCCTCGTTCCTCGCTACGATAGAAGACGAGACCTTCGTTGAAACGCTGCTTGAGCCACTCTTTTTTCGCAAGGCTTTGCTTGCCGGACATGGCACAGCAGATATGTTCCTTGTCGATGTTCTCTTCAGTGATGTGGATGTAGCTCATTTTTCCTGCACCTCTGAGTCGGGGATGCGGTATGGGCATCTTCGTTGATTCCTCGAATATGACAAAAGCCCTTGATTTCCAAGGGCTTTCAAATGGCTCCTGCGACTGGGCTTGAACCAGTGACCGTCCGATTAACAGTCGGATGCTCTGCCAACTGAGCTACGCAGGAATGCGCTGTGCACAAGACAAAAATACTACACCAAAACTTGTGGATTTCAAATCTTCAGCGTGTCACATGTGTGTTTCGACTTGCAAAACGTTTCCATACGATGCTTTCGGCCTAATCTTACATGGAGATCTTCGTCAACGGCATGGCCGAATCGATGGCGAAATCCGGGTTTGACGGAGCCACTCCCGCTTCGACCAGGTTGACGCCCAGCATGGCCACCATGGCACCGTTGTCGGTGCACAGTTTGAGCTGCGGCACACGCACCTCTACCCCATGCTCGGCCCCGACTTCCAACAGTTTGGCACGAAGCTGCGAATTCGCGGAGAAGCCACCTCCTACAATCAACGTCTTCGAATCGTACTGCTCGCAGCCGCGCATCGCCTTCTTGGCGAGTACAGTCGCCACGGAATCCGCCAGCGACGCGCACACGTCATCGATGGGAATCTCATTGCCTTGCGCCTGCTGTTCCTCGATCCAACGCGCGACGGCCGTTTTCACGCCGGAAAAGCTGAAATCGTACGGATGCTGCTGGCCCGCTTTGCCTTGGGTGAGTCCCTGCGGCACTTTGATGGCATGCGGGTCGCCCAACTGCGCATGACGATCGATATGCGGTCCGCCCGGATAGGGGAAACCGAGCAGGCGAGCGACCTTGTCGAAGCATTCGCCGGCCGCATCATCAAGCGTGGTGCCGACCACGTCGATATGACGTGCGACATCCTCAACATGCAGCAAGGACGTGTGTCCGCCGGACACGATCAAGGCGAGCGTGTCTTCGGGGAACGGGCCGAACTGCAACTGTGTGACCGCAATATGCCCGATCACATGGTTGATGCCGTAAATCGGCTTATTCGCCGCCCAGGCAAGCGATTTCGCGCCGGACACGCCAACGGCGAGGCAGCCAGCAAGTCCAGGACCTGCGGACACGGCGATCGCGTCGACGTCAGACAACGTCATGTTCGCATCGGCCAACGCCTTGGAAACGCATGGCACGAACGCTTCGGCGTGGGCGCGTGACGCAATTTCTGGAATCACACCCCCGTAACGCGCGTGCTCATCCATGGAGGATGCGACGACGTTGGAAATCAGGGTGCGCCCCTGCACTACCGAGGCCGCGGTCTCGTCGCAGGTGGATTCGATGCCGAGTACGATTGGTCCGCTCATTGCTGCTCCGTTCGCTGCTTTGCTTGCTGTTCCGTTTGGTTGTTCTGTTTATTGTTCCGCTGCTGCGAAGCCGACGATCCTCGGCTCAAGGTCAAGGCTCATGGTGTACGCGTCGATGCCTTCGGGCTGGTAGTAGCGTTTGCGCAATCCCATTTTGGCAAAACCGAACCGTTCGTACAATGCCAAGGCCGGAGTATTGTCGACTCGCACTTCAAGCAACATGCGTTTGGCCCCCTGCTCACGTGCCCGCGCAATCAACGCCTCCATCAACGAAGCCGCGATTCCCTGCCGTTGGAACCGTCTGCCGACGCCGATCGTCATGATTTCCGCATCGTCGCCGTCATACCAGAAACCGGCATAGCCGCGCACAACGGGCTGTTGTCTAGCAGAATCGCCTGCAACCGATCCAGCAACCGGCTCATCCACGGCAACGCAACCCGCAATCCCGCAATCCGCGGTCTTGCCGTCATCATCAATATCGAACAGATACGTGCGTGCTGGCGCTTGGAATTCCTGGCGAATCGACTGTTCGCTCCACGCTCCCCTGCCGAACAGGTCCGCTTCCAAAGCGGCCATCTGCGGCACTGCGATCTGTTCATCGATGCTTGTATGGTCAACGATCATGCCGTATCGTCACTCCGTGCGTTCCGCGCCGGCATGGTTGAGTACATGCTTCAACGGGTTCGGCACCGACACGTCCGGCCTGCGCAAATACAACGGTTCGACCGGCTCCGGATTCACCAAAGACTGTTGCGAAGTGGCGAAGGCCGCGAATCGTTCCAATCCGGACGCGCCCTCGTCGAGCAGCGCCTGATCGCGCACTTCGCCGCCTTCGGGAAGGCTTGCCCACGATTGCGCGTATTTCGCCGCTCCATGGCCGACGACGTCGACCACATATTCCACGTTCGGATCGGCCTGGCGAAGCCGTTCCAGCACCTCGTTGACACGGTTCGCAATCGATTCGGGATAGTCGATATCCATGTCGATCAGGGTTTCCACACAGCCGTCTTCAACGTTTGCGTCATGGTCTTCGCCTGCGCTGCCACCGGCCTCATAGCCGCTGCCATCCAACAATGTGAAATACAGCTGCTTGCGTCGCGCATCGTTCACGGCGAGCGTCAGATGATGGCGGCCGTCATGCTCCGCGTTGCGCACAAGCACCTGCGGGGAAAGCACATTCTGCCCGATAAGCTGTGCACCGGTGGCGAAGGCGAGCGCTTTGGCTGCAACGATTCCTGCGCGTAGTCCGGTGAAGGGTGCAGGTCCGATGCCTACGATGACGCGGTCGATGTTTTCCGGTTTGAGGCCGGCTTGTTCCACGGTTGTGGCGATGTTCACCTGTAGTTTTTCGACGTGGGTGCGTGAGTCGGTTTCGACGATGGGGTCGTGTCCGACCATGCCGACGGTTGAGCCGTATGAGGTGTCGATCACCAGTGTCTGCATTTTGTGGAAACTCCTTATGCCAAGCTGGGAACTACTGTACAACCGATGCTGGAATCGTGCTTGCTGCTGGTGTTTTAGCGGTTGTTGCGTGTGATGTCGAAGGTTTGCCAGGATGCGCCGACGGGAATGAAGGTTACGGTGCGGGTGCCGTTGCTGGTGAGTTCGTTGTCGGCTCTGCTTGTTTCGTCTGTGCTAACGGTGTTGAGTGGCCGGTCGATGTGGATTTCGAGGCGTTCCGGTGCGAGCGCGGCTGCCATCTGTTCTCCCCATTCCATGAGGATGATGGTGTTGTCGCTGGGGTCTTCGAGTTCTTCGTCGAGTCCGAGGGATTCGAGTTCATCGAGTAGTCGTTCGATGGCATTTTGGCCTGGGGCGTAGGCGTTGCCGCCGAGTCGGTAGGCGTCGACGTGTATGAGGTGGGCGGAGTTACCGCTGGGGAATTGGCCTTTGAGTTCGCGTGCGATGGTGAAGGTTGGCGAGACGATGGGTTCGCTGATGTTGAGTCCTGCGCCGAAGCCTTGTGCGAAGGTGGTTTTTCCTGCGCCGAGTGGCCCTGAGAGGAGTATGACGTCTCCGCCGTGGGTGAGGTGTGCGACTTGTTTGCCGAGTTCGCGCATGGCTTCGCCGGTTGTCGCTTCGACGGTGACGGTTTTGGCAGTGCCTTCGCTGGTGTTTTCGTTGGCGTCAGTAATGGTTGCCTCGCTCATGTTAGTTGGTTCGTCCTTTGCTGCTGATCAGTTCGATGGATCGTTCTAGCGCGTAGACAGGGTCCGATCCGTTAGTTTTGCTTTGTTCGTCGGCCCATGCGAGCATTTGGATGCATCGTCTCATGCCGTCGGAGGTCCATCCGGAGAGCTGTCTGGTGGCGTTTTTCAGCACCCATGAATTGGTTTTCGCTTCCGCTTCGCTGATGGTGCCGGAGCGTACGGCTGAGGCTTTGGCCATGGTGCGTAGTTTCATGGCGAGCGCTCCGATGAGTGCGATTGGCGCGGTGCCTTGTTCTATTGAGGCGCGCATGGCGATGATGGCGTCGGCGGCACGTCCGGAGAGTGCGAGGTCGGCGACACGGAAGCCGTCTACTTGGGGATTTGCTGTGAGGTATTGGTTGACGCGTTCCAATGTTATGGGATTGTCGTCGAAGTCGAAGCAGAGTTGTCCTGCCATGGCTGCGAGTTCGCCGGTTTTGTCGCCGAGTACGGCCACGAGTTGTTGTGCGGCCATGGGTTCGATGCGTCGGTTGCGTCGTTCGAAGCATTGTATGGTGAAGTTGAGTTTCGCTTCGGCTTTTTTGAGGTCGGCTACGGTTTCTTTGACGGCTCCGGCTTTGGTGAGTTGGTCGATGAGTCGTTTGCCTTTGATGCCGCCTTCGTGTTGGCAGATGACGATGCTGGCTTCGGCTGGATTGTTGACGGCTTGCTTGCAGTAGGCGACCATGGTTTCGCCGAGTTTGTCGTCGGCGTTTTGCAGGTTGGATACGATGACGATTGATCGTTCGGAGAGCAGTGATGGGCTTACCGCTTCGTCGAAGGCGTAATGATCGGCGTTGGTTGCGTCGAGTTCGATGGTTTCCGCGTCGGGGTGTTTGCGTTGCGCTTGGTGGCGCAGGTCGCGTACGGTCTGCTCGTTGAGGTACGGGTCGCCTCCGTAGATGAGGTGGAAGGGCGTTGTTGCGGATGGTTTCGGCATAGTATTCAATCTCGCTGTATCGGTGGACAAGATTCATTCGTTCCATTTCATGGTTTTGAGCGCGTTGTAGGTTCGTTCGCCCCATGCTTTCGCCCGTTCGATCGGATTGTGTATGAGGCGTCGGCCCGGCAGGTTTGGTTCCGTTGTGGTGATGCGGGCGAAGAGTGTTCCGGCGAATCGTGCGGTCGTGTATCCGATGATTTCGACGAGGATGATCAGTAGCGCGCCGCCTGCGTCTCCGGTCCATGGAATGGTGGCGTGGTCTCCTGATCCGAGGTTGAGGGCCATGAATTCCATGATGGCGGTGCCCCATGAGGCGAGGCTGGCGAATATGAACCCGAGGCTTGGCAGTATCCATGAGATGGCGAGACTGGCGAGTCCGGCAAGTGTGGAGAATCCCACGAAGGGTGCGACGACCAGATTGGCTGGAATGGAGTAGACCGGCAGTTCTGGTTCGATAAGCACTTGGATCGGCAGGGTGAAGAGTTGCGCGGCGATGGTCATGGCCATGGTTTGCGCGATGAATGCCGGCATGATCGGTGTGAGCCATGCGCCTAACGGTCCTGCGAACAGTACGATGCCAAGTACGGCGGCGCATGACAATGCGAATCCGAAACTGCGTGACATGTGCGGATTGACCATGAGCATGCCCAACGTGGTCCAGCTGAGGGTTGACAGGGCTTGCGTTCTTCGGCCGAGGAACAGGAAGCCCGCTCCCGCCAAACCCATGAGCAGGGCGCGCGACACCGAATCGGATGGGAACACGCACATCGCCAGCATGATGTACGACGCGCCGATGGCGATGGCCGTGACGCGTTTGGGCAGCAGCAGGAACGAGCAGACGGCGCGCACCAGGGTGGCGACGACCGCAAGATGCCCGCCGCTGACCGCCATCAGATGCAGTATGCCCGAACGTTGGAAGGCGTTTTCAAGCAGATTGGCGTATGTGGAATCAATACCCGTGCCCGTCTGGCCATTGCCACTATCTGGAGGAACGTAATCCTGCCCAAGAATACCTAAGGTCAGGCCGGGAACGAGCACTTTCCCTTGGTCGGAAAGCCGTGACGTCTGTTCGAAGAACGCCTGCTGCATCATGCCGATCGTGCGCAATGCGAGGTTCGGTCCCCGTATGCGTTCCACGGAGGCGATGTCCGTCAGCCATAGCGGCATGGCACCGTATTGCGATATGGCGAGCGTGCCCCGCATCCGGTATTCGCCGCCTTGTTTGAGCGTGCCGCAGTCCGGCCGGTCCGCATAGACGCGCACCCGCATCATGCTTGGCTGCGTGACTTGGCTTGCCGTGATCGTTGAGATCGTCGCATCAATCTGGCAATCGTTTGCACGTCTGTTCGAATTCACTGCGGGAGATGTCGTACGTACCAGCGTGACAACGTCGCTTTCGCCGTTTCTGGCCGCGTACGAGGCCGCATCTCTCCATTGCAATACGTCGTAGGTCAACGCGGAAGACGCGCATGCCATCGCCGCGACCACGCATACGATAATGCTGAAATGCCATGCCGAGACCGCCCGCCGCACGCCAACCGGCACTCGCAGCATAGGCGATCGCAGGAACGGCAATCCCAATAATCCCAATAATGCCAGCAACGGTACCGCCAATGCCACAACGAGCGGCAGCATGCCGAACCGACCATCCCGTTCGACGCAATAGTCGAATCCCATATGCGTGGCCAAGCTCGCCGCCCACCCGCATAGGGCGGCCGGCAGCAGACGCCAATCCCTGCTCCCCTGCTCCCCATCCCGCCATTCGAACGTGTTTCCTCTCATCGTGCGCACACTTGGTCTCGGAATTTCGCCAGCGTTTTCTCGCCGATGCCTTTGACTTCCAACAGTTGGTCGACATTGTCGAAACGGCCGATCTGATTGCGATAGTCGATGATGCGTTGCGCGGTCACGGGGCCGACGCCTTTCAAGGTCTGCAGTTCGTCGGATCCTGCGGTGTTGATGTTCAGCAGACCGTCAGCCGGATCGGCGGGCTCCGCTGGTCCGGATGTTGGTTCGCTCTGGCTGTCGGGTTCCGTGGATGGCTGCTGGCTTGGTGTTGTTTGCGTGGACGCCGTCTTGTCTTTCTCGGTTCCGTTCGCCTTCGATTGTTCGGATTGGGTGATCTGCGATTGTTGGAGCGCACTGTAGTGGACGGCCTGTTGGATGAGCATGGTCAGGCTTGCGCAGAGCGCGCACGACAGGGTGAGTATGGCGATGACCGCGTGGATTGGTTGGAAGACGAGTCGTGGACGGTCGCGTTTGGGCCGGTCCTGTTCAGTCGGTTTATCGGAAGGCTTGACGCCGGCCAGATCCCGCAATGTGGGTTTTGCGGGTTCAGGCGATTGTTCAGTTGTCGCGATTGCAGTGGACGTTTCAGCCGCTGCGGAAATCTCGGATATTGAGGTTGTTTCGGATATCGCGGGAACAGCATGTTCGTTGCGAACGTTCTGCCCGCGCGCGTTCTTTCCACGTGTTTCGGGCATGCCAAGTCCGCGCAGCCGTTGCGCGGACTGCGATGCGGTTTCGGCTTGCCTGTTGCGCCTGCCCGGCGGGGTAACGATAATGCCCATGCATCCAAAGTGGAGGATGCATGGGCATGTTGTCCAGTCGAAACGGCCCCTGTGGTCGAAGGATGGGAGTTATCCACATGTTCGGCGTGTCGCCTTATGCGGAAACGGTTCCCACCCTGTTGGAAGCCTCGTCAAAGGTCTCGCCAGAAGCCGTTGGATCCGTTTTTCGAAATATCATTCCGCAGGAACGATGGACACGATCTTCGGAGCCTTGACGATGACCTTGCGCGGTTCCTTGCCGCCCAGACGATCGGCGACGGCTTCAAACGCCATCTTCTCAAGTTCCTTAGGATCGATGTCGGGCGAGACCTCGAGCTTGGCGCGCACCTTGCCCTTGATCTGCACGACCGCGGTGACGGCGTCCTGGCCGACATAGCGTTCGTCGGCCTTCGGCCATTCGGCGTGGGCCAACGATTCGCCGTGTCCGAGCTTGTTCCACAGTTCCTCGCAGATGTGCGGAGCGATCGGGGAAAGCATCAGAATCAACGGTTCGACGGCCGCGCGCGGCACTTCGTTGAGGCTGGTCAGATGGTTGTTGAGCACGATGAGCTTGGCGATGGCCGTGTTAGGACGCATCGCTTCCATTTCCACGGTCACGTCGGCGATCGTGTTGTTCAGCAGCTTCAGCGTCTTCGTGTCGAGCTTACCATCGGTGACGCGCACTTCGCCGGTGTTCTCGTCGACGACGTTGCGCCACAGGCGCTGCAGGAAGCGCATGGATCCGACCACGTTGCGCGTGTTCCACGGACGGGATTCGGCCAGCGGGCCCATGCCCATCTCATACAGGCGGAAGGTGTCCGCGCCGTAGTTCGCATACATGTCGTCCGGCGTGATGATGTTCTTCAGGCTCTTGCCCATCTTGCCAAACTCGCGGTTGGCGTGCTCTCCGTTCCAGGTGAAGGTCGGCTCTCCGTTGGCGTCGGCCGGGCCTTCCACCACTTCGGCGGCCGGCACGTACTGGCCACGGTCGTCGGTGTAGGCGTATGCCTGGATCATGCCCTGGTTGAACAGCTTGTGGAACGGTTCCGCGGAATCCACGAAGCCGAGGTCGAAGAGCACCTTGTGCCAGAAGCGGGAGTACAGCAAGTGCAGCACGGCGTGCTCCACGCCACCGATGTACAGGTCCACGCCGCCGGACTTGCCAGTGGTCTCGTTGTGGTTCGGGCCCATCCAGTAGTCGAACTCGCTCTTCTCCACCATGTGTTCGGTGTCGGTCGGGTCGAGGTAGCGCATGTAGTACCAGCAGGATCCGGCCCAGTTCGGCATGGTGTTGGTGTCGCGGTAGTAGGTCTTCTTGCCGTCGCCCAAGTCGAGTTCGACCTTCACCCAATCCTCGTTGCGGCTCAGCGGCGCTTCAGGATTGGATTCGGCGTCTTCCGGATCGAAAGTCTTCGGGCTGTAGTCCGGCACGTCCGGCAGGTTGATCGGCAGCTGGTCGTCCGGCAACAGATGCGGGGTGCCATCTTCGCCGTAGACGATCGGGAACGGCTCGCCCCAGTAACGCTGGCGGCTGAACAGCCAGTCGCGCAGACGGTAGCTGACCGTGCCCTTGCCGACACCAGCCTCTTCCAGCCATGCGTTCACCTTGTCGATGGCTTCGTCCACGCGCAGTCCATTGAGGCTCAACGCGTCGCCCTTGGCACGGGTGGCGTCCACAGCGGAGTTGATGACGATGCCGTCGTGGGAGACGAACGGAGCCTTGCCCTCATAGTTGGCCAGATCGTCGCCGGATTCCGGCAGCGGCTGCACGGTGTAGGTGACCGGCAGACCGAACTTGACCGCGAAATCGTAATCACGCTGGTCGCCACCCGGCACGGCCATGATGGCGCCGGTGCCGTAATCCATAAGCACATAGTCTGCGGTGAACAGCGGCAGCTTGGCTCCGGTGATCGGGTTGATGGCGTACAGGCCGGTGAACAGGCCGGTCTTCTCGCCCGCCTCGTCCACACGGTCCTTGGCGGTCTTGGATTCCGCGGCCATACGGTAGGCCTTCACAGCCTCGACCGGAGTGGCGTAGCCGCCCTTCCAGTCTTCCGGAGTCTCGGACGGCCATTCGGCGGGAACATCCTCGAGCAGATGATGCTCCGGGGAGACCACGGCGAACGTGGTGCCGAACAGGGTATCGGGACGGGTGGTGTAGATCTCCATGTCCTTGACGCCGTTCGGGGTTTCGACGTCGAAATGCACGGAAGCGCCGTGGGATTCGCCGATCCAGTTGCGCTGCATGAGCTTGACCTTTTCCGGCCAGTCGATGCCGTCAAGATCTTCGATCAGACGGTGGCCGTATGCGGTGATGCGCATGGACCACTGGCGCAGCTCACGCTGAAACACCGGGAAGTTACCGCGTTCGGACTTGCCTTCGGCGGTGACCTCCTCGTTGGCGAGCACCGTGCCCAGGCCCGGGCACCAGTTCACCGGAGACTTGGAGATGTATGCCAGGCGGAAGTCGTTGAGCACGTCGGCCTGCTCGGCTTCGGTCAGATCATTCCACTGCTTGCCTGCGAATCCCGGAATCTCACGCTCGCCGGATTCGAACTGCTCCACCAGCGTGCTGATCGGGCGTGCGCAGCCCTTGGAGCCAGACGGGTTGGTGGCATCCTCGTCGTACCAGGAATCGTAGATGCGGGAGAAGATCCACTGGGTCCAACGCACATAGCCCGGGTCAATGGTGGCGAAGGAGCGGCGGTTGTCGAAGCTCAGGCCCATACGATGCAGCTGGCGGCGCATGTTGGCGATGTTCTGCTCGGTGGTGATGCGCGGATGCTGGCCGGTCTGGACTGCATATTGCTCAGCCGGCAGACCGAAGGCGTCGTAGCCCATGGCGTGCAACACGTTCTCGCCCTTCATGCGGTGGTAGCGGCTGACCACATCGGTGGCGAGGTAGCCGAGCGGATGGCCCACATGCAGGCCCTTGCCCGACGGGTACGGGAACATATCCATGGCGAAGTACGACGGGCGTCCTTCGGCGTTGCGACCCTTGCCGTCCTTCAGATCGCCATTGACGTTGGCGGCCCAGAAGGTGCCTTCGTCATCCCAAATCTTCTGCCATTTTTCCTCAATGCCCTGAGCCAAATCCGCGTTGTAACGGAACGACGGTTCGGCTGGTTCGTTCGACTGCGTCTGCGCGCTTTTCTCAATGTCACTCATAATGCATGAAACTAGCCGCGCAACTGGACACTTCGCAAGGCGTCAATCATTATGCAAGAAGCGTTTTGCAAAGCGTCACGCAAGGCGGGGGCCGTCAGCCTTCCGACGCTGCCGAGAGCGTTATCGCGGGAGGGTTGAGCGACATGTCGGGAACGTAGCCGATCGACTGTTTCATCTTGTCTATGGCCTGCTTCCACGAGCCGTCGTCCATCATGGACTGCAATGCGGCGTCGATCTGTTTGGCCAGCGTGGATTGGCCGGATTTGACCGCGATCGCGTACGAACGTTCGCCGAACGTTTCGCCTACGACCTTGAGATATCCGCCTCCCCTGTTGGATGCGAGGCCCGCCGCTATGGCGTCATCTGCCGCGATGGCGTCCGCCTGCCCGATCATCAATGCCGTTTCGCATTGCGGATACGTGTCGCGTTCGCTCACGGTCACATCTTCCGCAAGATTTCGCACGCTGTAGGAGGGTACTCCTCCTTTGGCCACGCATACCGTCCTTCCGGCAAGATCATCGGTTCCGGTGATGGTTCCCGCACTGTCGGAACGTACCAACAATGCCGCATGCACAGTCAGATACGGTCCTGCAAGCTCAACCTCACCATCCTGAACGTCATCAGCGGCGAAAGCATCGACCACCATGTCCACGGTGCCGTCTTCAAGTGACGAAACGCGCGTCGACGGCAGCACCTGTTTGAACACGATCTGTTTTTTCGCGAATCCCAGCGTGTTCGCCACATATTGCGCCACGGAAATATCGAAACCCGAATACTCTCCCCCATGCAGAAAACCCAAACCAGGCTGGTCCGCGGCCACGCCAATCGCAATGGTCGGCCCCTGCGCGAGACCATTGGTCACTACGGAAATGGAAGTGCCGCACGCGCTCGTGCACAATACGGTCGAAGCGGCGCATACCAGCGCCGCGATATTTCGTGACAGACGTGACAGACGTAGCATACGCGCGATTCTACGCGATTCTACTTGAACATGCGCGAACGCGTCAGGAACCAGGTGACAATGGCCGAAACGACCAGCGAGATTCCGATGATCACGGCGAAGCCCCACGGCTTGTCCGTCAACGGCATGCCTAGCATGCCCTCCTGGAAGTTCATGCCGTACATTGAGAAGATCAATGTCGGAATCGACAGCGTGATGGAGATGATCGTGAAGATGCGCATCACGTTGTTCAGATTGTTCGACACGATCGACGCGAACGCGTCGGTCATGTTGGCAAGAACGCCGCTGTAGATGTTGGCCATCTCGATTGCCTGCTTGTTTTCGGTGATGACGTCGTCGAGCAGATCCTCGTCTTCCGGATACTGCTTGATGCGCGGCAGCGTGGTCAGCTTTTCCATCACGATTTCGTTCGATTTGAGCGACGTGGTGAAGTAGACCAACGTTTTGCTCAGTTCGAGCAGCATGAGAATCTCACGATTCTGCATGGAATGGCGCAGTTTGAGTTCGAGCTTGTCGCTTTCGCGGTCGATGATACGCAGATACCGCAGATACATGGTGGCGTTGCGGTACAGGATCTGCAGGATGAAACGCGTTTTCATATACGTGTTGAAACCGCGGATCGTACCTTCCATGAACGGGTGCAACACCGGAGTGTCCTGCATGCAGACGGTGATGATGGCCGACTGCGTGATGATGATCGACAACGGGATGGTCTCGTACCAGTCTCGCCCGCCGCGCTCTTCGACGGTTGGAATGTCGACGATGATCATCGTGTAATCGTCTTCCACGTCCACGCGGGAGCGTTCTTCGTCATCAAGCGGGGCGCGCAGGTCGGCGAGATCAACGCCGGTTTCCATGGAAACGTTGGCGAGTTCCACATCCGTCGGATCCGAAAGGCATAACCAAGATCCGTTTTCGGGTTTTTGGATCTGCTCCACCTGGCCGTTAATCGTTCTGAACATTCTCAACATGTCTCTCACCCGCCTTTCGCGCTTTCCAACGTTCTATCGCTGTACGGCAGCCCGAATCCAACATCTCCGGCGATCGGTCTCTTGCGATCGATCTGGAACATTCGGGCAAACAACCTTATTTAGGATAGTCCCACCTTGAGAGTTGGCCGGCCGCGTGCCTGAGATTTCATCGAGAATTCATGTTCGACGCATGCGTCCGCGGCAGGCGACAGTCACTGCAGATCGTTGCGGTTACTGCGGATCACTGCACGATGGGCTTCCACAATGGCATGTTGGGGCCTCGCAATTCCTTCGGCCCATTCTCCCAATCGGTAAGCGCGGCGATGGCGGGACCTTGGTTGAAGGCGTCGAGCTTCCACTGCCATGTGTCGGGATCCGCAGGACCGTTGGAACCGCCTGTGTTGACGCTCATGCTCGTCCAGAAGGCGTTGCGCATGGCTCCGAGATTGTTGAGGTCGTCCGGATCCATGTCGAGCAGCACGGCGACGGTGGCCACGATCCACGATCCATGGCCGACTGCGAGCAGCGTGGTGGCCGTCGGATCATCGGCATGTTCGGCGATGATGCTTCGTATGGCTTGGGAGCCACGCTGGCCGGTATGCCTGCGGCTTTCGACGCCATGCTTGGTTTCGCCTCCGGTGTGGGCACGCCATGAATGGTAGTCGTCGGCGTACTGTTCGAGGATTTCCTCGCGGGTCATGCCTTCCCATTCGCCGAAGCTGCGTTCGCGCAGGCGTGGGTCGAGGGCTACGTCAAGTCCGAGAAGGTCGGCGATGGCGTGAGCGGTCTGTTGGGCGCGGAAAAGGTCGGATGATACGACGACCATGCGTCGGCTCGCGGCCGGTGCCTCGTTGATTTCGTTAAGATCGGCGAGATACGCGCCCTCGTACGCGGGTTGGGCGAGTTCATCATTATGGTCGGCGATGTGCGCGACTTTCGCCCAATAGTATGTTTTGGCGAGTTCATAAGCGCTTTGGTCGGCCTGCCACCTGCCGACGATGTCGAGGGGAATGTCGATTTGGCCTTGCAGTCGTCTTGCGAGATTGTATGCGGTGCGTCCGTGGCGCAGGAAGAGTACTTCGTCGATCATGCATTTCATTGTAGCTATGCCGTGCGAGTGTGGTGAGGGTCGCCCAGATGGCTGTGAGCGCGAATGCCGTGGTGGAGAGGGTTCCGTCGGTGAGGCATCCTGTTTCTGGCGGGCATTCGTCGTGGTTGGGGACGCGCGTTCCTGTGATGAGAAGCCGGTGGGTGTTGATGCCGTATGGGGTGCAGGTCATAAGGGTGGCCTGATCGGCGCTGGCGTCGTGTTTGTTTATCCAGGTGAAATCGTCGGGGGTGATGGTGCGGATTGTTTGCACTTGATAGGTGAGGGTTTCGCCGAGGGTGGTGATGGTGAATTCGTCACCTTCTCGGGCTTGGTCGAGTTTGGTGAACATGAGTTTGTCGGCGAGGCCCCGGTGTGCGGTGATGACGGTATGGGTTCCCGCTCCCCCGATTGGCAGGGATGTGCCTTCCCAATGCCCTGCGCCGATGGCGAGCGTCTGTTCGCTTGTTCCGTGGCGTATGGGTAGGCTGATGCCGAGTTTCGGGTAGTTGATGGTTGCCATGACGTCGCTGGGTGGGATGACGAGTTGCCGATTGTATTCGTCGGGATTTTGCGTTGCGGGTTCGCCGTCTGTTTGGTTGCTGGTTTGGTTTGCGAGGCGCGCGTTGTAGAGTTTCGCCTGCCGTTTGCTTTCTTGGATCGCCTTGTTTGCGGTGTTGGTGATGGTGGCTGCGTACGCTTTGACGTTGGCTGCTTGTTGGATGTTGTCTTCGGCGCGCATGATCAGGGGGATGCTGATGATGAGTGCCGTTGCGGTGAGCATGGCGGTTCCCACGCACCATCGGATGATGCTGCGTTTGTTGGGCGCTTTTTTGTGCCGTGGTTTGCTATGCGGAGGAATCGCCATGTGTTGCCTATTGTCGGATGTTGGCTAGTCGTTGCTTGATCGGCACATGCGCAGCATGACGATGCCTCCTATGAAGAGGAGTGCCGCGATGCTGAAGAGCATGGTGAGGCCTGCCGCACCAGTCAACGGTATTTCGGTGATGGTACGGATGTTGGTGACGACCACGGTGTGGCTGTCGCCTTTTTTGATGAGGTTGTTGGGGTCGGATTTGACGTCGAGGCTCCACGTCATGTTGGTGTCGTCAACGTTGACGGTGACGACTGCGCTGGGCAGCATGAGCGACGAGTAGTCCTGGGGCGCTTGTGTTTCGGTGATGGTGTATTCGCCTTTGAGTCCTTGGATTTTGGTTTCGCCGGCTTCGAATGTGGTGGTTGTGGTGGTATCGCCGCTGGTGGCGAGGCGGTAGGTGCCGTTGCCGAGGGCCACGAGTTTCAAAGGCGTTTTGTCGCTGGCGCCTTGGGCGATGGCGAATTTCGCGCCGGTGAGCTTTTGGCTTTTGGCGTCGACCTTGCGTAATGCGATTTCACCGGTGCAGACTTTAACCTCGTTGCCGGGCTGGTTGTTGTGGTCCTGCCATGCGTTGGGATTGTGGGAGTATTCCAAGTCGATGGAGTTGACGTTGCAGGGGCTTCCGATGACCGCATTGCCGTTGAGTCTGGCCTTGTAGGTGACTGTGATCGTCGCGCCGACCGGCAGGGCCGCCTTTGATGCGTCCGAGGCGAGAATGTCTCCGTTGACGCCGAACAGCCAGCTGATGGTTTTGCCGTTGACGTTTTCCTTGTAGAACGTGCTCGCCAATGCTTTGCCGCCGACGGTGATCGAGGTGAGCGAACCATAGTCGAGACCCGCGCCAAGCGTATCGTTCAACGCAAGATAGTAGTGCTCGTAGCCTGTCCAGTTGGGGATTTTCTGCGTCACGCGGTAGGTCAGGTCCTTGCCTATCGCTTCGGATGCGCTGTCTTTCCAGGCACTGCCGACGTTGACTTTTTTGTCTGGCGATTCCACGTTGGATACCTTGTAGATCACTTGCCCGAGGGTCAGGGTCGTGCCGCCGGCCGTACGTAGTTGGTTGACGCCGTTGACCGCGGTGCCGTTCATCATCATGATGGACGCGGTTGTTTTGATGGCGGTGCCGCTGCTTAGTGTGGTTGTCGCCGGTGTACGGTCCACGATGGCGTAGATTCCCGGTACGAGTACGTTGCCGGTCGACATGGTGGCTTTGTCTTGGCTGAGTGTGGAAACCGCCGTTCCATCCTGCTTGGCGAAGTTGGTTTGTTTGGCGAGGCTGTTGCAGAAGTTGCGTAGCTTTCCGCTCCATGGATCGCTGCGCGAGTCGGTCAGGTTCTTCACCACCCACACCATCGGATCGTTTTTGCCGTTGACGGTAAGGTTCGTATCGGTGGCTCCGGCCGCTTTGGCTGCCGCGGTGATGTCGGATGCCAATGCCGTGTTCGTGGTCAGATCGTAGCCGACGATCGTGTTGCCGTCCACGCTTGCGGCGGTATATGTGGCAAGCTGGATGGCGCGGAGGTCCTTGCCTTCGAGGCTTTCCCCGTTGCTTGCCTTCACGCTCATGGACTGCTTGACGCCTAAATCGCCGAGTTGCGGCGTGGCTTGGGCCGTGCCCGGCATGGCAAGAGCCGCGATCATGCCCAGCGCAAGCATGGAGGTCCATCGGCGGCGTATGGTGTGTTGTGTCATGGTTCACCTTCTTTGGTTGTTGGTTGTCGCATAGGCGTCTTCGCTTATGCGTGCAGACCAGCATGGCAGAAACCAATATTCGCCCGCCACCTCTTTAAGAAAATCTGTGGATAAGTGGATGAGCGAACACTTATCCACACTTATCCACAACCCATGCATGCAACTGCCGTATAGGAATCCATGGTCGAACCGCCGCGAACGATATGCTGCAGATTCGCGATCTTCCGTTCCGATAACAGCGAACCGCAGACCGGACATACAGTCCCGTCTGCGGTTCTCCGATATTGTCGTTTCGACTGGTTCAGTATGGAACCGATCAGTCCTTGACGATGGTTTTGCCTGCCGTAGCGCCCGGAGTGAGATCCTGAATTTCCGTGATCTCCAAAACCGGAATGGTCATCGGCTTTTTCGTGCCGCGTTCTTCGGCGACTTTGACCTGTTCGTCATAGATGGCGTCATCGGAATGCAGCACGACGTTGCCGCGGAAACGGTATCCCTTCTTCTGTTCGAGGTTGGCGACCGCGACGACCAGATCACTGCCGTCAAGCAGGTTACGGTATGTCTGGCCCGCGGTGCGCTCGTGGTAGCCGATATGGTTGTTGTCGATGATGAACATGCTCATCTTCGGACCGAGATCGACCTGGCCTTCTTTGCTGATGGTGGCCACCCATGCGAGGTTGCTGTTGAGGAATCCCTTCATCTCATCGGTGAGATCTGCCATGATGCCGTCCTTTCGTCTATATGCCCATGGAATGCGGGCATACTTTCAGACTACGACAAGAAACACCACAACGCATGTTCGCCCAACGTGAATAACATCACATACGCGCTCCATCTGAAACCGAATTTAGGAGAGATAACACCTGTTTCGCACTTTGCTGAGGCGTCAGACCACGATCATCCGCTATCCAATCAATCATGGAAAAGAAAGGATTGATTTTGGGTTGGCATCAGCGGTATCTGCTGGACGATATGCACGTCGAGTTGATTCGCAATGGGTTCAAAGACAAAGCCTGCAGCATGCCGATATCCGCACTTGGTTTAGATATTGTGTGTGAATTCCTTTATTCCATTGATGGGTTTTTCCCTCAAAAGAATTTATGCAGATTCAGACATTTCCGATTTAGCCTGGGCTTTTTGCGATGTGGCAATTCTTGTTTGCTGGCTTAGATATGTCAGACAGTATCTGCCCGAGAAAGCACAAAGGCATTTTATTCCATCCCCCATTCTCGCTTTGCTTGTATGCGCGTACGCAACGCCCCGGAGGCCCTGAATCTGAGAGGGCGTCTTCCTGTGAACTCGATGAGGCTCGCGCCCGCCAGCTCATCCACGTATTTGCGGATCGTCTGTTTCGTCAGCATGAGGTCGCCGCCTGCATCTTCGAGCGTCATGGACTTGGTGGTGTCGAACAGCTCCTCCTGCATGACTGCGTAGAGAAGCAGGGTCGCGTTCGTGGACAGTGCATGTTCCCTCCGTAGCTCGTCACGCAGGACGGTCGCCTTGTCGAGCTGGTCGATTTTGACGCCGAGCTCCTCGATCAGGGATTCCTGCGCCCGTTCGATGAGTCCGAGGATGGTGTATACGAAGAACGTGAGTTCCCCGCTGTTGAGTTTGTCCTCGGCCTCAGTGAACGCCTTGTAGTATTCGTTCTTGTTCTCCGCGATCGTCCTGGAGAGGGACAGCACGGTGGGCAGAGTGAGATCGTTGCTGAGGTAGAGCGCGAGCAGATACCTGCCTGTCCTGCCGTTGCCGTCGTAGAACGGGTGGATGTATTCGAACAGGAAGTGGCTGGCTATCGCCCGCTGCAGGAACGGTATGGTATCCGACCGGGCGAGGTCCATCATCTGTGCGAGCAGCGCTGATATCCGCGCCTCGCTGCTGACGCCGCTGTGGATGACGGTGCCGTGCGGTCCTTGGACCTCGACATCGCCTTTCCTGAACAGCTCCCCGTCGGGTCTGTTCTTGTCGTCGATCTCGTCGAGGGCTATCTTGTCGTAGATGTCCCTGATGTCCTCGAGAGTCTTGGGCAGTTCAACGTCGCGATTGGTGAGGTTGAGATACAGTTTCGCGAACTCGCCGAACCTGGCCTTCTCCATGTCGCCCTCGGTCCTGGCCTGCCGGGCTGCGGCCACGGCGGCTTCCGTCTCCTTCCGCGTCGACCTGACCCCCTCCATCTCGTTGGTGGCGAGCAATTCCTCGGATATGGCGTGGTAGATGTAGTTCCACCGCATGACTCCTGGGATGCTCCGCCACATGGCCGATACCCGGCGTTCGGCGAGGAGCACCTTCTGTGTGAGCATGCACACGCAGCGCGGCGTGGCGATGAACAGTTCGCCCAAGGGTGTGCCGATTCCGGTTGTGAATGTGGAGTCCGCTTCGAGGCGTTGTCTGACGAGCCGGTCGTGGTTGGCGTAGGAGTCCATGCTCCTGTCGGCGTGGAACAGCCGCGCCAAAGTCCTGTATTCCATGCTCATAACGGTCACTGCTTTCAAAAAGTCATTTATATTTTATGAGAATTATAAATTAGAAGCACTCATAAGACAAGACAAAGCATCTATGAATGAAAATTAACAATAAGCCCATGTCGGCTCTACCGTCCGTCGCCGACACCCCTGCCGACACAGGTCGTTCATGCGTCCGTCTGTTCGGCTTGTATACGATCTTGCCGAAGGTTCTCCGCGTCGTCGTGGAAGTCCTGTTTCTTTACCGCCTTATAACCGGTTTCTATCACCTTGAACCGTTTTTGAGGTTCGGCAAGCACGTCCGCGAAACAGTGTCGTTTCAACAAAAAGGACCACCCCTTACGGAGTGGCCCTCGATAATCGTGGAGCTAAGGGGATTCGAACCCCTGACCCTCTCCATGCCATGGAGATGCGCTACCAGCTGCGCCATAGCCCCAAAGTCTGCCCTGCAAACTCTGTATAATATACATCGCAGACATAAGTCACGCAAATTTCGGCGTGTCGCCCGCACTGAGGAATTGGCATGAGTAAAACCGCACTACGCAATCACCTTATGTGAACCTTATGCGGGCGACATGGGAAGTGCGCCACCAGCGACATTAGTTACTACTTGCATCTCCCGTCGAGCCGGTAGTACCGTCGGTGGATCCCGACGTGCCAGTGCCAGTCGAACCATCGGTTCCGCTGTTTCCGGATCCGGATGATGAGCCATCACCAGTGGTGCCGGACGTGCCTCCGTTTGAGCCAGTGCCGTTGGACGAATCCGTTCCGTTCTGGCTGGAACCATTGCTGGAATTATCGGATGACGACCCGCTGTTTCCGGACGTGGATCCATTGGTATTGCTCGATGTGCCGTTGGAAGTGGACGAGTCGGTGGATCCGTTGGTGGTTTTGTCGCTGCCGTCCGTGGTGGTTTCGTCGTTCGAATCCGTGGAATCGGACTTAGGCTTTTGCACGGGGGTCTGCCCGTCGCCAGTCTGATAGTCATCGGTATTTCCATGCGAAGGTACAACCTTCTCATGCACCACGTCACGCACCACGGTGTCCGTCCCCTGACCGCCGGTGAAAGCAAGAATCAATCCCGCGCTCACTCCCACACCAACCAAAGCACTGACGAATGCGATGATCGCCGGAGCGTACTTGCTATGCAACCAATTCGAGGAACGCTGCCCAGCATGCTGTACTCGGGCATCATGCGCGCTTCCGAGTGTTCCGGTCTTACCGGTAACTACGCCAACATCGCTGACGCCACGCTGTCCGTTCGGGAAAACGGAAGTCTCCCCTGCCCCGGCAATATCGCCGAGCGCACGAGTCGCATCCGCATATTCCTGTCCGGAGGAAATGACGCGCGGTAAACCGGACTGCGCTACCGCAGCCGTATCGGCAGACAATACCATCGTGACATCCGACGCAACAGGAGACGATCCAATAATCCTCGTCTCATCATCCTGTTCGGAAGAGCCAAGCACCTGCGTTTCATCCGCAGCTCGCTCATTCGAAACCGTCTCGCTACTCGACGGGAACGGCACGGCCTGTTGGATCTTCTCCCCTGATGCCTTCAAAACGTTCTTGTAGACCTGCGTGGCAACCGCGGAAACAACCGAACCCGCGGCCACACCAATCACCGATCCCGCGATACCGATTTTCGCGGAAAGTAGGAATGACGTGACCGCCGCCAGCGCACCCGCGCAAATCGACGAAAAAGAGACTCCCTTAAAAAAGTTTTTCACAAGCCATGACGATAGCTAATTTCGCTATGAAAGTACTGGCGATTCTGTGAAAAGCTTGAAAAAGCGGTGACAGACCAGCGTCCGACATCATGTATCGGCCGGCTACAGGCTGGCTACAGGCTGGGATGCTCCCATTCCTCGGAATCGGCGATAGCGGGACCGTGATTGTAGTCCATCAAACGCCAACGCAATGTGGAACCGATCTCCAATGGAATGAGCCGCACCCAGTGAGCGTTGCGCATCGACAAAATGTCGGCGAAATCGCCATGCGCATCCGCCATTCCCAGCAGCGTCTGCAACGTTTGGGAAATCCATGCACCATGCGAGAACACGTACAAGTCCGTGTCGGATCCGGCACGGAACGCCCAATCGTTCAACGCTTCGACGCCACGACGTCCGACTTCCTCCTTGGGTTCGGCACCGTATTTGAGTTCGCCGCCACGGAATTCAGCCCAGGAACGATAGTCTTCCGGGTACCGTTGCGCGAGTTCCTCAACCGGAATGCCTTCCCAATCGCCGAAGCTGCGTTCACGCACGCGAATGTCGGGATGCACTTCCAAGCCCAGCGGGTCGGCGAACGCATGCGCGGTGGCTACGGCACGCCCCAGATCGGAACAGATGACCAGCCGGTTCGGAATATCGGGACGACGATCAACATACAGTTCACGCAATGCGTCGGCCGTCTGGCGAACCTGCCATTGTCCGACTTCGTCGAGGGGAATGTCGATCTGGCCTTGCAGACGATGCTGCGCATTGTAGGCGGTACGTCCGTGACGCACCAGCGTGATGGCGTGCACGTGTTCCGGTACTGCGCTGTTATGCTCAAGTTCGACGTTTCGAGGCATGCTGCTGCTCTCCGTTGCTTTCTCGATTATGGAATGTTTGCGAAAACTGCTTCGCTTGATATGAAAACATGCCTTCCGCATCTATACGGGAAGGCATGTTCATACGTGTTATTCCGCGGTTTCCGCGGTCTCTTCGTCGGAAGTCTCCGGATGTTCGAGCTGCAGGTCGATGCTCGGGCAATCCTTCCACAAGCGTTCGAGGCGATAGAAGTCGCGGGACTCCTGATGCATGACGTGGATCACGAAATCACCATAGTCGAGCAGCACCCACTGGCCTTCGGTCAAGCCTTCGCGGGAACGCGGTTGACGCTTGCCGCTTTTGAGATACAGGTCCTTTTCGATCTCTTCGGCAACCGCCAACACCTGACGTTCGTTCGAAGCGGTGGCGACGAGCATCGCGTCGGTAATGGCCAATGGTTCGGTGACGTCGAAGGCAACAAGGTCGGTGGCCTTCATACGGTCGGCCGCGGCGGCGGCGATGCGAATGGCGTCGATGGAATCTTGTACTGCCGGCATATTCAGCGCTCCCATTCGGGCTTCCAGCCCTCTACTACATGTTGTGTGTTTTCGGAATAGACCATGGAATCGTCCGGAACGTCGTGGCGTACCACGGAACCGGCTCCGGTAGTGACGCCGCTGCCGACTTCGACAGGGGCCACGAACAGGTTGCCGGCACCGACGTGCACGTTCGATCCGATGGTGGTGTGGTGCTTGTGCACGCCATCATAGTTGGCGGTGATGGTACCGCCGCCGATATTGGTGTGCTCACCCAAGTCGGCGTCGCCGACATAGCTCAGATGCGGCACCTTGGTGCCGTTGCCGATGTGCGCCTTCTTCATTTCCACAAAGGCGCCGGCCTTGGACTCCTCGCCAAGATCGTTGCCCGGACGCAGGTACGTCCACGGACCGATATTGGCCGCGCGACCGATGTGGGTTTCCTGCACGCGGGAACGCTCCACATGGGCATCGGCATCGATGACCGCGCTGATAAGTGTTGTGTATGGGCCGACCTGCGCGCCCTCGCCGATCACGGTCTGGCCTTCCAGGAAGCATCCGGGAAGGATCACCGCATCGCGTTCGATACGCACGTCATCTTCGATCCACGTGGTTTCAGAGTCGAGAATGGTCACGCCCTTACGCATCCAATGCTCGCAGATACGCTTGTTGTGAGCTTTGGCGAGCGCTGCGAGCTGCACGCGGTCGTTGACACCTTCGACGCTCAACGGGTCGGGGGCGGCGAACGCACCGACGGCACCGTTGGCTTTGGCGGTTTCGAGTGCGTCGGTCAGGTAGAACTCGCCTTGGGCGTTGTTGGATTTGAGGTTGGCGATCGCTTCAGCCAGCAGTTTGGCATCGAACACGTAGACGGACGTGTTCACTTCATGCACGGCCAGTTCGCTGCTGTTGGCGTCCTTCTGTTCCACGATGCGCAGCACGTTGCCTTTGCTGTCGCGGATGATGCGACCATAGCCAGTAGGATCGTCAAGAATGGTGGTGAGCACGGTGGCTCCGTTGCCGCTTTGCTCATGGAAGGCAAGCAGCTGGTTCAACGTGTCGGCGTCGAGCAGCGGCATATCCGAAGCTGCGATCAGCACCGAGCCGTCAAGACCGCCTTGCTCCTTCAACTGCGTCATGGCGCACTGCACGGCTCGCCCGGTGCCGGGAATGTCGTCCTGATTGACGATGGTGACACGCTCATTGTAGGAGCGGGCCGCTTCGGCGACTCGTTCCGCCTGGTAGTGCACGACCACGGCCAACGTTTCAGGGTCGAGCGCCGACACGGAGTCCATCACACGGTTCAAAAACGTCTTTCCGGCCAAAGTGTGCAGCACTTTCGGCTTGTTGGAACGCATGCGGGTGCCCTCACCCGCCGCAAGAATAATCGCGGCACTTAATGCCATGTCTAATCTCCAATTCCTCCGGCTCTCACAAATCCAGACACGAAGCCAGTTATCCGACGTTCCATCTTAAAACGAGCCCTCCCTAAACGCAAAACAACCACGTCTCGGAATGACTTGTGGAGCGCTGGAATGTCAGCATGCGTGCCTCGGAATGACTACCGTCTGATAGACGACTATGGAAAACAGCAATAACTACAAGGCGTTGCGCCGGAGACGGAGCGGATAGATTGATGTCCGACATGAACGTGGGGGTATCTCACGTAATGTATCACCATTTTTTGGGAAGGGAATGATAGTAATGTCAGACATCGCATATGATTGGATCGCCCTCGGCGTAGCCGCGATCCTGTTCGTCATCCTGGCGTTTCTCAAACGTAAGAAAAACGCGGGTTTCACCACACGCGTGTTGCTTGCAACGGCATTCGGTATCATTTTGGGAATCGCTTTCAACGGCCACACTGATTATGTCGGCGCGGTGGGTTCCATCTGGTCCAACGCAATTACCGCACTGGTGGTTCCGCTGCTGCTGTTCAGCATCATCTCCAGCATCACGAACCTTGGAGAGTCCATGCGCTTAAAGAGTATTGGTGCGAAAACCGTATTCTTCCTGCTGCTTAACACTGACGAAGTTGAATCCAATCCACTTCTTCAAAGCGTTCTTCCCTGCCGGAGTGGTCGCGTTCACCTCGGAAAGCAGCATCGGCACGGTTCCAGTCACCGTGCGTCAGTTACGTAGCGCAGGCGTTCCAGGAGATATCGCCTCGTTCGTTGCCGGAACGGAGCCCTCACAGAGGGCAAATATCACGAATGACGCCAAATCCGATTCAGCCAACGTCTCCCACCAACAGAGCGGTTTCGCTCTGAACTTCGCACCCAATGCAATGTTCTCCGCCAGTGGAGATGACGCCTGCTGCGGCACGAAGCCGAACAAATAATCCATCCACAAATCAACAGACACCTGTGGGAGAATACCGGATCGAAGTGTTCGAACGACGTTAGGCTGTCAGAGCATGCCGAGCAGCTCGGCCTCGTCACGCATGGCGCGGTACAGCATCCACTCCTGCCTGGCGTCGGACAATGCGCGGTGCTCCTCCATGTCGGCGATGTGGTAGTCGACGATGAGGGTGGAAACTTTGTGGCTTCGTTTTTCCGGATGCAGTCGACGGCTGAGGTCCAGAGTGTCGACGAAATGGTGCGCAAAGCGCGCGTCTCGCTCCGAGTAAGCGAGCTGTACAGCATTGTCGAGGAACGACATGTCGAAGGACGCATTGTGCGCCATGACCACGGCTGTGTCCGAGCACCAGCGTGCAAACTCATCCATGACTTCACGCACATCCGGTTTGCCGAGCAGCATGCCATCGTCGATTCCCGTCAAACCAGTGATTCTTGACGGGACGTGTTCGAACGGGTTGATGAGCTGGTCGAATTTGTCAACCAGCTCATCATTACGGATTTTGACCGCGCCGATCTCAATGAGCTTGGCACCTTTGCGCACACTCAATCCGGTTGTTTCCGTATCGATCACGATGTAATCCGTGAATCGTCCGGACAACGGGTCCAAACGTCGGGAATCGCCACTTCTATGCGCTGCCATTCATCTCACCTCTGCTCTTTCATTTGCGATGTATAACTTAATCATTCCAACCTGACTTTCTTAGCCGGGGAAACATAACAAAAAAAGATCCTGCAGCATGACGCTGCAGGATCAATGAACCGTTATTCAGGCTTTACCGCAAAGCTCGTTCAGCGGGTCGGAGCGACCGTGACCGGACAACGCTGGAAGCTCTTGAGATCGACATAGCCGGTGGTTGCCATGGCACGACGGAGCGCGCCAATGTAATTGGTGGTGCCGTCCGCATTGTGGCTGGGGCCGAACATGATATCTTCCAGGGTGCCGACGGTGCCGACGTTCGTGCGGAAGCCGCGCGGAAGCGTCTGATGACGGGCTTCGGCACCCCAATGCATGCCCTTGCCCGGAGCTTCCTCGGCACGGGCCAGCGGAGAGCCAAGCATCACGGCATCGGCGCCAAGCGCGAACGCCTTGATGAAGCTGCCGGAGTCGCCCATGCCGCCGTCGGCGATCACTTGGACGTAACGGCCGCCGGACTCGTCCATGTAGTCGCGGCGGGCTTCGGCCACGTCGGCGATGGCGGTGGCCATCGGAGCGTGAACACCGATGGTGTTGCGGTTCGCGGATACTGCGCCGCCGCCGAAGCCGACGAGCACGCCGGCCGCGCCGGTACGCATCAAGTGCAGGGCCGCGGTGTAGTTGGCGGCGCCGCCTACGATGACGGGCACATCCAGATCGTAGATGAACTTCTTCAGGTTCAATGGCTCGTGATCCTGGGAGACGTGCTCGGCGGAAACGACCGTGCCGCGGATGACGAACAGGTCGACGCCCGCTTCGACCACGGTCGAATAATAGTCCTGCGTGCGCTGCGGGGACAGGGCGCCCGCAACGGTGACGCCGGCGTCACGAATCTCATGCAGACGCTCGACAATGAGCTCCGGCTTGATCGGCTCGGCGTAGATCTGCTGAATACGCTCGGTCGCGCTTTCGGCCGGCAGTTCGGCGATCTCGTCAAGCAGCGGCTGCGGATCGTCGTAGCGGGTCCACAGGCCTTCGAGGTCGAGCACGCCAAGCGCGCCCATCTTGCCCATGGCGATGGCGGTGGCCGGGCTGGTCACCGAATCCATCGGAGCGCCGATAACCGGCACGTCGAATTCATAAGCGTCAACCTGCCACGAGGTGGACACATCCTGCGGATCGCGAGTACGACGGGAGGGAACAATGGAAACGTCGTCCAGAGAGTATGCCAGACGGCCCTTCTTGCCCAAACCGATTTCAATTTCCTGAGACATGTTTTCAAGGCTAATGCTCAGCAATGACAGTATGCAAGAGCGTGTCACCTGCCGCCACACCGTTTTTTTGGACATTAACAGGTGCCGTTAACACGTTCGTTATAAGACAGGAACTTATCACCTTCAATCCCGACAGGAGGGCAACACATGGCCAAAATCAAGGTCGAAGGCAAGGTCGTCGAACTCGACGGCGACGAAATGACCCGCGTCATCTGGAAAGATATCAAGGATCGCCTGATCCTTCCATACCTCGACGTGGATCTCGAATATTACGATCTCGGCATCGAAAACCGCGATGCCACCGACGATCAGGTGACCGTCGACGCGGCGAAGGCCATCCAGCGTGAGCATGTCGGTGTAAAGTGCGCCACCATCACGCCGGATGAGGCGCGTGTCAAGGAATTCGGCCTGAAGAAGATGTGGAAGTCCCCCAATGGCACCATCCGCAATATTCTCGGCGGAACCATTTTCCGCGAGCCGATCGTGATGAGCAACGTTCCGCGTCTGGTTCCCGGCTGGACCAAGCCGATTGTAGTAGCCCGCCATGCGTTCGGCGACCAGTATAAGGCCACTGATTTCAAGGTTCCGGGGGCAGGCACGCTCACCGTCACCTTCACTCCGGAAGATGGTTCCGAGCCGATCGAACATGTCGTGTACAACTATGGTGCCGACGGCGGCGTGGCCCAGGTGCAGTACAACGTGAACGATTCCATCCGTGGTTTCGCCCGCGCCTGCTTTAACTATGGTCTGATGCGCGGCTATCCGGTGTATCTTTCCACCAAGAACACGATTCTCAAGGCATACGACGGCCAGTTCAAGGATACGTTCGCCGAAGTGTTCGAAAACGAATACAAAGACAAGTACGCCGCAGCGGGCCTGACTTATGAGCATCGTCTGATCGACGACATGGTGGCCAGCTCCCTCAAGTGGCATGGCGGCTACATTTGGGCCTGCAAGAACTATGATGGCGACGTGCAGTCCGATTCCGTGGCGCAAGGCTTCGGCTCTCTCGGCCTCATGACCTCCGTGCTCATGACCCCTGACGGCCAGACCGTCGAGGCCGAGGCCGCACACGGCACTGTGACCCGCCACTACCGCCGCTGGCAGAAGGGAGAGAAGACCTCCACCAATCCGATCGCATCGATTTTCGCTTGGACCGGCGGTCTCAAGCACCGCGCCGACTTGGATAACACTCCGGAAGTCAAGTATTTCGCCGAAACTTTGGAGAAGGTCATCGTGTCTACCGTTGAAGGCGGTCAGATGACCAAGGATCTCGCCATGCTCGTTGGTCCGGATCAGGCCTGGCTTGACACCGAAGGCTTCATGAACGCTTTGGACGAGAATCTCGCCAAGGCTCTGGCCGAATGACCTAGCCGAATAACCTTTGGCTGAACGGCCAGCAGCAGGCTCAAAAGGGCTGGATATGTATGGTTCACACGCATATCCAGCCCTTTTTGACGTCCGGATATTACAATCGGAGCTCAGCATAGGAATCATCATTCGATTTTCATGAAGGAAACGGCATGACACTGCACCGCACGACCGTGACGAAACGTCTGTTCGCACTGTTGGCATCGACCTCGCTCATCATGACCATGGGCGCCTGCTCATCCGCCAATGAAACGCAATCGCATGAAACGGACTCCCCCAGCACCGCCACTGCCACCGATGCCGGCAACGTGGTGATCTTCACCCCTTCGGACGGCATCACCATCTCCCAGCAGACGCCTCTGAGCAAATGGGAGAAGCTGGTGCCGGAAATCGTTTCATCATTGAAAGACAATGATGTCAAAGGCGCCAACATCACCGTCAAAGCGGCGCCAAGTCTCGACAAGCAAAGCCAAAGCGTGCAGGATTACGTGGTGAATCACGTCAACAGCACCAGCGACGATGCGGATTCCTCCGACAAAACCACTCTGGTAGTGGCGCCGGTGGCCGACACCACCGAATCCGACCGCCAATATGGAGACTATGTGTCGCACGCCATCACATGGAATGGGAGCTCCTCCGACGAAGACGCCCAGGACTACGCCCAATCCGCGGAACGTTTGGTTTCCGCATTGCAGCTCGCTCAAAACGAGGGCATGAAAGTCGTGTTAGTGTCGAACACGCTGCAGGGTTTCACTCCGGATGTGTACGTGCCGATGACCACGGCCGAGCAGATCGGCCAGCTTCAAGCCAAACAGCTGGTCAGCAAGCTCGAGCTCGACAAAACCAGCTCCGACAATCCGAAGCATATCGAAGTGCTACTCCCCTACGATGCCGCCAATGAAAGCGGCAGCACAGCGGACGCGACTTTCGCGCAAGGCGTGTTCAAAGGCATTTGGTCAGTGCTTGGACCGTATTTCAAAGATGGGAAGGCCGTTTCCCCATCCGGCACGCTGACCTCGTCGAGCACGGAATCCGATTGGGTGTCCGTGGCGTTCGACGCGGCGAAAAGTGAGCGGGTCAAATCCACGCTCGCCGGACGTCTCGGCATGGATAAGGACACATCGCGCCATACCCGCATCGACGGCATCATCTCCTGCAATGATTATGTGGCCGGCTATGCTTCCGAAGAGCTCAACGATCTTGGATATACCGGTTCGGCGGCCGACATCAACCCATCCATCACCATTTCCGGCATCGTAGACAATATCACCGGCAAGAAAGACCTGAAAAAACAGTCCGTTCCCGATCCTGCGCAGGCGCCTGAATCCGATGACGGCGATTCCGATACGGAGGATACCAGCGATTCCCTTGACGAGCAGAACTCGCAATGGCCGATCATCACCGGTTACGGCGCCTACGTCAGCTCCATACCGAATATCGTGAACGGCAAACAGTGGATGACCGCTTTGGAAAATCGCAAGACCTTAGCATCCGACATCGCACAGACCTGCGTGCAGCTCAACACGTCGGGCAAACTTGCGAAGCTGACGTTCATCTCATCCGTCGCCATGGAAGACATGAAAGTGCCGACCATTCAGGAAGAGGCGCTTGCGGTCAGCGCCAGCAATCTGAAGAAAACGCTGATCGAACCGGGATATATCTCGCTCGCCGAAGCAGGCTTGTAGACCGGCAACAAGGTAATCCGGATTATCAGACATAGGAAATCCGACAAGAGATGGAAAAAGCTGGCCTCCGTCGAACCGCCGCGACGGAAGCCAGCTTTTTATGTTGCGGCCGGCACATTCCTACCGCCGATCATCGCATTCTACTTCTTCGGAACGTAGATGACGGTGTCGATCAGCATGCGGTAGTGATCAACCACCGCCTGACGGCGTGCCTTCATGCTCGGCGTGACCAAGCCGTTTTCTTCGGTGAACTCGTCCGGCACGATTTCGAACTTACGGATCGATTCGGCACGGGATGCGAGCTCGTTGGCTTTGTTGACGGCACGTTCCACTTCGGCGCGCACGATCGGATTGCGGGAGGCCTCCTCGAGGGATGCCGCGCATTCCGCGCCTTTCGATGCAAGCCATGCGTTCGTTTCGCCAAGATCCAACGAAATGATGGCCGCTATGAACGGCTTGCGGTCGCCGATCATCACGCATTGACTCACCACGGGCGACGTCATGATCGACGCTTCCATTTCGCATGGAGAGACGTTCTTGCCGCCGGCGGTGATGATGAGGTCCTTCTTACGTCCGACGATGGAGACGAAGCCTTCGTCGTCGATGGAACCAAGATCACCGGTATGCAGCCAGCCGTCGACAATCTGCTGCCTGGTGACGTCGGGATTGTTGTGGTAGCCGGCGCATACGGCCGGGCTCTTGATGCACAGTTCACCTTCCTCGTCGACACCCATGGCCACGCCCTGCAGAGGCAGTCCGATGGTGCCAATCTTGTATCCGGAGGTCGGATTGACGCTTGACGGAGCGCAGGTTTCGGTCATGCCGTAGCCTTCCAGCAGCGGCAGTCCGACGCCATTGAAAAAATGCGCGATGGATGAATCAAGCGGAGCGCCTCCGGAAACCGCGTATTCCACATGGCCGCCGAACACGTCCATGATCGAGGAGTACACCAGCTTGTTGTACAGCGCATGCTTGAGATTCAAGACAACCGGAATGCCTTCGCCTGACTGCTGTGCGTACGACCAGTCGCGCGCCGTCTGCGTTGCACCTGCGAAAATACGTCCTTTGAGGCCGGCTCCGGCCTTTTGCGACGCCGCATTGTATATCTTTTCGAAGATACGCGGCACGGCAAGGATGAACGTCGGCTTGAACGCTTTGAAATCAGCCAGGATCGTCTTCAAGTTGCTGGATAGGCCGAGCGAGACGTTACCTGCGAAGCAGAAGAACTGCATGTAGCGTGCGAACACGTGCGCCAGTGGAAGGAACAGCAGCAGACGACGGTTCGGCTTCATCGCGATATCGGGCATGGAGCTAATGCCCGAATAGGTGATGAACACGAAATTGGAATGGGTGAGCTCAATGCCTTTTGGCGTGCCTGTGGAGCCGGAGGTGTACACGATGGTGGCGAGGTCCGATCCTTTGACCGCATGTTCGCGCTCTTGGAATTCGGCGTCGGACACGGCATGTCCGTATTCGATCATCGTGTCGATCGCGCCAAGTCCGATGACGTAGACGTCGCCAAGATTGGAGCATTCGTTTCTGATGGATTCGATCTTGTCGCGTTGCGCGTCATCTTCTGCGAACGCCATTTTGACGTTGGCGTCGTTGAAGATCATTTTGACCTGCGCGGGAGAATTCGTCTCGTATACGGGAACGGTGAGCGCTCCGATCGACATGATGGCCACGTCGAGCGCAGTCCACTGCCAGCAGGTGTGAGAGATGATGGACACCGATTCGCCGGGCATGATGCCTTGGGCGATCAGGCCTTTGGCGATGGCGATGACCTTGGCACGGAATTCGGTGGCGCTGAACGACGACCACTCGCCATGCTCGTTCTTATATTCGACCAATGAATCGTTCGGAGTGCGGTTCGCTCGTTCATCAAGCACCGAGAAAATGTTCTTATCCGTGTCGATCTGCTGTTCCAAAGGCCGCGTGTATTCCTTGTACATGGCATTTCTCCCCTGCGTAATCGTCGTACATGTAGCATCATAGCCTGAGAGCTTCACTTTTTTCGACGAGGCCACGACGTATGGACAAAATCAATGGTTCTGTCGACCCCTGTTTCACAGGCCTTTCAATCCGATTCTCACCGTACGGGTTTTGCTTTCCGGATTGGTGTATTGCCGTCCTTCCGATTTTATCCCCCAATGCAGGCACCGCTCGTCGCAATGGTCGGATTCGCCCTCCACACGCGCGAAACGCTCCCCTTGCGCAACATGTGCGCCGACATCGCGTTCCGCAATGGCGGGTTCGAACGTCGAGGTCAGGCCGGAAAGGTCGCCTCCATGCCGGATGGTGACCACGGCTTTGCCTCCCACGTTGCCGCTGAAGGCGATCACGCCGTCCGCGGGCGCGACGATGGCTTCCTGAGGGTCCGCAAGCAGGTCGACACCCCGATGGCCTGGAAGCCACTGTTGTTTCGGCGCATCGTACTTGCCGACCACCTGCGCGCCGTTCAGCGGCCATCGCATCAGGACGGCGCAGGAACCGGACGCGGTCGCCGCATTCGTTTTCGCATACGTCGGTTCGGCCGACCATAGGCAGCACACGAGCAGCATGACACATGCCAGAGCGCATACGACCATGGCTTGGCGCAACTGCTGGCGGATGCGCTTCTTTTCCTCCTGTGCGATTCTGTTCCGTCGGATTCGCCTGCGATATTCACGTTCGTCCATGATGGCTCCTTCACGTTGCTGTGTTTGCGCCGTTGCGTTGTGCTGTGGTAAATCGCCAGCATGACAGTGTGAAGTTGTGCTTGTCCAGCTGAAACGGCCCTGTGGTCGGAGGATGAGTTATCCACAGGCTCCGGGCGTGTCTCGGCATACGATGGAACGTATGAGCGATAACACGTCACAGCGCAAAGCGTTGCAGCAACTGGAAAGCGAGTCCGATTACGATCGGATCACCTACTATCAGAAGCCTTTTATGGTGCTGTGGGCGGCCGTGCAGGAAGCGTCAAGCGAATTGCAGGACGATTACGCGCTCTCCCCCGAACTGGCGCAGTTGTGGGTTGCCGAGCAGATCCGCAAGGTGTCGGACTCGCTGGTGGACCGTCTTGCGGAAACGGCTTTGGCGCACGGCGAGTCGAAATCGAATGTGGCGCGCGCGGCCGGGGCAAGTCCCGCCAACGCGTTGCGGCGCTTTCCTCGGCTCAAGACCGATGGACCGCACGAGCGCACGCTGATCGACGACGTGCTTGATTCGTTAGAGTAACAAAAAGCCCTTGATTTCCAAGGGCTTTCATGTGGCTCCTGCGACTGGGCTTGAACCAGTGACCGTCCGATTAACAGTCGGATGCTCTGCCAACTGAGCTACGCAGGAATATTCTCCTGTTCTAAGCTTCTCCCCGACGAAAATCAGGAAAAACCTAAAAACGCGCTCCTGCGACTGGGCTTGAACCAGTGACCGTCCGATTAACAGTCGGATGCTCTGCCAACTGAGCTACGCAGGAATGTGCTTCCTGTACGGAATTGCTTCCGTGCACAAGTCACATATATTACACAAATCCTTTGTCTTCGCAAATTGAGTGTCGCACAGCGTGTCGCGACATCACCATTCGAGTTCCGCGATGTCCATCGGATGCTCGTTGACGTCGACGGCGGTGACCTTGCCATCATGCATGCGGATCACACGGTCCGCGATCGGCGCGATCGCGGAATTATGGGTCACGATCACCACGGTGGCGCCTTTCTTACGGCTCATGTCCTGCAGAATCTGCAGGACATGCTTGCCGGTGTTGTAGTCCAACGCGCCGGTCGGCTCGTCGCACAGCAGGATCTTCGGATTCTTCGCCACAGCTCGGGCGATGGCCACACGCTGCTGTTCACCGCCGGAAAGCTGCGCGGGAAAATTGTCGACACGATCGCCGAGACCGACGTCTTCCAACACTTTGACGGCATCCTGAGCATCGGAAACGATCTGCGAGGCGAGCTCGACGTTTTCCTTCGCGGTCAAATTCGCCACAAGATTGTAGAACTGGAACACGAAACCGATGTCCGTCCTGCGATAAGCCGTCAGCTGTTTCGGGGAATAGTTGGAAATGTCGCGTCCGTCGATGACCACGCTGCCTTCTGAATTCGTGTCCATGCCACCCAAAATGTTGAGCACCGTCGACTTGCCCGCGCCCGACGCGCCCAGAATGATGGCCAGTTCGCCTTTTTCGATGCCGAAGCTCACATCATCGTTCGCGGTGATGGTGGTGGAACCCATTTGGTAACGCTTGCAACTATGCTGCATTTCGATATATGCCATTTTGGTCTCCATTCCACGCCGAAAAATCCTTGACTCCCAATATTACGACTACAGTAGGGATTGTTGCTCATAGACGACGAGGAAGGGAACGTTATGGACATCGCCGACGACGCCGACCGTTTGCAAACACTGCTGTACAGCGCTTACGATTCCGATACCGTGCGCGAGATGGAACGTCCGCTGCTTGACGACGGCGTGCCGCTGATGCGCATGGCCGCCTCGGCTGCGGCCCATGTGACCATGACACTGCTCGATGATGAGGACCTCGCCGTCGAGGACGCGCGGGTAGCCCTCCTTGTAGGGGCGGGAGATAATGGCGGCGACGGTCTATACGCCGGCGCGGAACTGGCGAACGAAGGCGCGCATGTCACCGCGATCGCCGTGGGACGTTCCCTGCACGAGGAGGCGTTCGGCGCGTTCGTGCATGCCGGAGGCCGTGTTCTCGTACTTGATCCCGCCGCCGAAATCCCAGGATGCACCACGGGTTTTTCCGCGGGAGAGGCCGGAGAACGACTGCAGGCCGCCGTTGAATACGTTCAGGGCTCCCATGTGATCATCGACGCGATGACCGGAATCGGCGTAAGCGGCGCATTGCGTGGCATCGCAGGCGCCATCGCTTCCTCCTTGGGATTCGATGGCGAACTTCCCGACAGGCCCGCCCTGCCGAACAACGAGCCTTCCTCCGCCCTGCCGCTCGTCGTGGCGATCGACACGCCGTCCGGCGTTGACGTAAATGACGGTTCGCTTCCAGGACCGTACATTCCTGCTGATGTTACGGTAACATTCGGCGCGATGAAGCCGTGCGCGATGGTGCCACCCGCCTCATACGCATGCGGCCGCCTCACTTTGGTCGATTTCGGTTTCGACATTGATGATTGCGTCCCCGCGGCCGAAATGACGGACGGCGATTTCGTAACGGATTCGATTCGCCTTCCGCAACTTTCGGACGGCAAGTATTCGCGTGGAGTGGTCGGCTTGGTGACCGGCTCCGCCCGTTACCCCGGTGCAGCCGTATTGTCGGCCACGGCGGCGGCGCGCGCCAACACTGGCATGGTGCGCTATCTCGGCCCGCAACGAGCGCAGGACATGGTGCTTTCCTCGTTGCCCGAGGCGGTGATCGGCAAGGGCCGCGTCCAATCATGGGTGGTTGGTTCCGGCGTTCCCACGGGTGACGACGAAGCCGCCGACACCGACATTCAACGCGAAACCATAACCGCGTTGTTGAAGCATTACGCACTGCAGGAAAAAACCGGCTCCAATGACGACGCCAGGAATGAAAGCGCCCTGGGCATGCCGCCGATCGTGGTAGACGCCGGAGCTTTGGACCTGCTGCCAGGCAAAGTGCCGGCTCAAGTGGTTGTCACCCCGCACGTCGGGGAGCTGGCCCGCATGTTGACTCGGCTAGACGGAAACGAAGCCAGCGTCGACAAAGTGCGCTCGCAGCCGCTCGCCTGCGCCCGCAGGGTCCATGAGCTGACCGGCGCGACCGTATTGTTGAAGGGCGCGGTGACCATGGTGGTCGGCACGGACGGCGAAGGCAACGAGCGGGTGATTCTTTCCGGACGCGCGCCGGCGTGGATGTCCACCGCAGGATCGGGCGATGTGCTTGCCGGCATGTTGGGCGCCCTGCTCGCGCAACAGGACGATATGCTTGCCGAGGATCCGGCATTAGTTCCCGAAGTCGTGGCGGCCGGAGCCTACATACATGGTCTTGCGGGCTCGATCGCATCGCGATCCGAACAGCGTGGATGGCATCGTCCGCAGATCTATGGGCATTCCAAAAAGCAGCATTTCGGGGAAATCGGCCATCCGATCATCGCGAGCGATATTATCGGCGGCATTCAGCCGGCATTTTTGCAATTACTTTAATTGCAAAACAAATTTACCGAACACCAGCCCCAACATCGGTGGCTTTGCGCTACACTAGCGTTGCCAATCCGTATTTTGCAGGAAGGATTTTCATGACCTCCCCCAGTGCCAACGTCACCGATGTGGTCTTTGATTTTTGCGGCGTGCTTATCGACTGGCAGACGCGCGCATGCCTTGAAGGCAGGTACCCCCAAGTGGTTGTAGACCGTATTTGCGCGGATAATGATCCGTGCGGCTTCTACGATTATGAGGATCGCATGGACCATGGCGAGGATTTCGAAGCCATTTATCCCGACGTGGTACGTGAACAGGGCGAAGAGATCGCCGAGATTTTCCGCGATTACATCGAACGTTACGGCGATGCGCTCCCCCGCATGATTCCGGATATGGAACAGCTGCTTCGTGATTTGAAGGCTGCAGGCTACGGCGTGTGGGGGTTGACGAATTGGTCGCATGAGACGTTCCATTTCGCATTCGAACGTTTCCCGCAGCTCGGCGAGCTGCTGCAGGGCACGGTGGTGTCCGGCGTAGAGAAGATGCACAAGCCGAATGCCGACATCTACGAACTGGCGCTGAGCCGTTTCAATCTCAGGCCGGAATCCAGCGTGTTCTTCGACGACACCGCGAAGAACGTCACTGGCGCACAGGCCGTGGGCATGCACGCGTTCCGCTTCACTAACGCCGGTCAGGCTCGCCGCGATCTGAAATCTTTGGGCATGGATTTCTGACTTTTTCAAAACGAACACTTGAATTAACAAAGGGTGCGGATCGCACGCATGTGAACCGCACCCCGATTGTTGGACTGAAGAAATTCAGATTCGATTCCTTCACTGTTTGCAATTGGTTCTCCTGAGTCCGTTCATTAAACTTTCCCAGATTGCCAACGGCGTTTGTCAACGTTGATTTGTGTTCTGTGTCAAGGCGACGGTATCTAGCGTCGCTATGACGTTACTTCAGTTTTGCCGCGAACCGCGACTGCGGCGGAACAACAGGTAGCTGTATACATAAGGAACGAGCGCTGCACCAACCGCTATCGTCACAATAATTGCGACCATGAGCATGTCGCCCACAGGCACGACAGAGCTGACAACACCCGCCACAATCAACAGCACTCCCAACACCATGAAAGAGATGCCACCCACACGCTGCGTACGCTTCCAATTGTTCTCGTCGACCAGAGCCCAAGGCGTTCTGATGCCGAAAGTGTAATTCTGGCGCATGCGCGGAAGGTAATTGCCTAAGCCGACGAACAGCGCGCCCAATACCACGCTGACAATAAGCCCAACGGGACCGCCGGTAGCTGGGATTACACCGAATGCGGTGGCTTCAGTGAACCATGTGACACCGCACATGATGAGTGTGAACGCGATGACGAATCCACGATACAGTCCGCTGGCCTTCATGTAGTTTTCTCCCTTGGGGTCCATCTTCGGGATGACGAGGAAAAGTCCCAAGCACAGCAACGGCAATACATCAAGAATCAACGTTACGGCACGCGGGCCATAACCATTGACCGAACCATCGGCACCCCAATGAATCGGCACGTTTTCGGGAAGCCGACTATAGCAGGCAAGATGTGCGATGATGTTGACTACACACAGTGCAACAAGCGCAATGCACAGATTGCGTCCGATCGGAGCGATCTTCTCCCCCGAATCAGTCTTGTTCTTGTCTTCGGCATTGTTGATGTTGTTTTTTAAATCGTTCAAGTTGTTCCCGCGCATAAGACCCTCCTTTATTTATTGTCTGTTTGATCATTCGCTTGATTGACGTTTCCATCGCCGTCCATGAATCCCATGAACCATCCGATCAGATCCTGCATCACCGTGGTGTTGAGACTGTAGATGATGTTCTGCCCGTGCCGTTCGTCGGTTACCAGTCCCGCGGTTTTCAACGTGGTCAGATGGTGGCTGATCGACGGTTTGCTCATGTTGAATTGTTCCGCAAGTTCACCAGCCGTCATGTCACGTTCGCGCAGCAATTCCAAAATGCGCCGTCGCGTGGGATCGGAGAGCGCTTTGAATCCCTCCCCTGCCATACATTCCTCCTTCGCTTCGCAATGTTCACACATTTTCTTATTTAGATAATTATCTAAATATCTACCGTGGACATGCGTGCGTTACGTTTCGCACGTTATGGTGGAAAGCATGATTGATTGGAGCAACCAGGACTGAGTTTTCAAAGAAGGCGCACCTTGCCCGTGTGGTGGAGCAATGGTGCGCCCGGTATTTCGCTTGACAGTCGCAAATTATGGGATCGTGGATCTGTCATAACGACTAGTCCACGATGATTCGACCTGTTTGAACGGTTGGTCGATAGTGATTTGTTTTACTGCTTCTGGTCATAGGGTGGGTTGATCATGCGGTCACGCCAATAGTAGACGTCATCATGTTCGCCGATTTCGCGATACACCTTGCATGGCTGTCCGAATGCGACCATATTGGCGGGAATATCTTTGGTAACCAGCGAGCATGCGCCAATCACCGAATTGTCGCCAATGGTGACGCCGGGAAGCACGGTAACGTTGGCGCCCAACCACACATTACGGCCGATGGTGACCGGCAGAGAATACTGTGTGACCTTCTCGCGCAGGTCAGGACGAATCGGATGGCCGGTGGTAATGATAGTGCAGTTCGGGCCGATCATGGTATGTTCGCCGATATGCACTTCACCATCATCAACTAACGTAAGGTTGAAATTGGCGTAAGCGTGCGCACTGAAATACGTGTTGCATCCCCAATTGGCATGTAACGGCGGTTCGATATAAGCGTCCTCGCCGAATTCGCCAAGCAGTTGGCGTGCGATTTCGTTGCGTTGCGTCATTTGACTGGGGCGGGTTGCATTGAAGTCGTATAGCAGTTCCATCTGTTCTTTCTGTGCTTTGATCATCTCTTCGTCATCGCAGGTGTAGATCAGTCCGGAATTCATAGTGTCAAGCACTCGTTGCGGCACAGTCATGGCAGCCTCCTTGCAGTCGTTCATGTCCGTTGCGATTATATACGAACACAACGCAACTCATGTCGTGATTCCGCATGCCTTTCGCGATTCTTTGCACAATCATCGGCCGCGCGTCTGCCAATATCGGAACGCCATGCAGTGTCATTTACCCCCATTTATTCCAGCATTGGAAACTCTGCGGATGGACGGAAGTACGTTGTCAACCAGGCGGATGGAATGTGCCTCGTTCGTGGGTGGTGGGATAGCATATTGTTGGTTTTGTCGTTGTGATTGTTAATTGCAAGTCAATAGTCGAAGGAGAATCATGACATATTCCAAGAATGCGCCGTTCCGCGCCGATGTGGTCGGTTCTTATCTGCGTCCGGACGAACTCAAGCAGGCTCGTGCAGATTATGCTGCAGGTATTATTGATGCCGCTGGATTGAAAGCTGTCGAAGACAGGCTGATCACTGATCTGGTTGCCAAGCAGAAGGCCGCCGGTCTGCATGTCATCACCGATGGTGAATTCCGTCGCGGCTGGTGGCATTTCGATTTCATGTGGGGCTTCAACGGCGTGGACCATGTCGCAGCCGCCCATCGCGTTGCCTTCCATGACGAGGTCACTCCCGCCGACACTGCCACGGTGACCGGCAAGCTCGACGGACACGATCATCCGTTCGTGGAGCATTTCAAGTTCGTCAAGCAGTTTGAAGATGACAATACCGTTGCTCGCCAGACCATGCCTTCCCCAGCGCAGACCCGTTTCGTGCTTACCGGCAACAAGAACGCCTACCCGTACGACGAGTTCTACAAAGATGACGACGAGCTGACCGCGGATATCGTGGCCGCATACCGTCAGGTCATTGCCGACCTGTATGCCGCCGGCTGCCGTAACGTGCAGTTCGATGACTGCACTTGGACTCGCCTGTGCGACAAGAGCGTGCGTGAGCGTCTCGGCTGGAGCGATGAGGATGCGGCCCGCCTGCAGCAGGAGAATCTTGACGTGATCAACGCAGTGATCGCAGACCAGCCTGATGATTTGGTGATCAACACCCATATCTGCCGTGGTAATTTCCATTCCACGTGGCTGTCGTCCGGCGGTTATGCTCCGGTCGCAGCCAAGCTGTTCGGCGAAGAGAACGTGGACGCCTACTATCTGGAGTTCGACGACGACCGTTCCGGTGACTTCGCGCCACTGGCTGAGGTTTCCGGCGATAAACAGGTTGTGCTTGGCCTCGTCACCTCCAAGAGACCGGAACTTGAAGATCCGGAAGTGATTAAGGCTCGCATCTCCGAAGCGGCCCAGTATGTGCCGCTCGACCGCTTGTGCCTGTCCACCCAGTGCGGTTTTGCCTCCACTGAGGAAGGCAACAAGCTCACTGAGGAGCAGCAGTGGGCCAAGATCGCACTCGTAAGGTCCATCGCCGAAGAAGTCTGGGGCGAATAATCCAAGCCAATGCCCGGTACGACCAGCTTATGACATGGTCGTACCGGGCATTGTGTTATTCGATGATGTGAACGCGGAGCATTGGGCGAAACGTATAATACGGGACAGCAATCGTGAAATCATAACATCGCAGACAGGGAAAGCTATGAGAAAAGTGGCTTTTATTTGCATGCATAATTCATGCCGCAGCCAGATTGCCGAAGCGTTGGGAAAGCATCTACGCGGAACCGATTGTGATTTTTATTCCGCAGGTGTGGAAACCAAGCCGCAGATCAATCAGGATGCCGTACGACTCATGAAAGAGCTTTACGGCATCGACATGGAGAAAACGCAATACTCCAAGCTGATTTCGGATATTCCAAAACCTGACACCGCGATCTCCATGGGCTGCGACGTGGGATGTCCCTATATCGGCAAGACTTTCGACGATAATTGGAATCTGCCAGATCCAACCGGGCACAACGATGAAGCTTTCATTGACGTCATCCGTCGCATCGAGGAAAACATCATGAAGCTCTAAAGGGTCTTGACCAGCATCCGTTCGAAGCCCACCAAGACCCTTCCAAAGCATTCTAGGTTAGCTTCTAGCACAATCAGCAGGCAGCTAAATTTTGCCAGCGTGATTTGGTAAGAACATTCACGTGCCCGACACGCACCTCGTGCATAAGAGGCACCGGCACCTCATCACACGTGTGATGATAGACAAAACCAACCTTCTCCTGCACCCGCTTCGACTTCAGATTGCCGTCATAATAGCCGCACCAAATCGCACTCATACCAAGATCAACAAAACCATGACGGATAACCTCCTTGGCTGCCTCCGGCATATAACCCCTCCCCCAGAAAGGCTTGCCCAGCCAGTAACCCAACTCACACTCATCATCACGATCCGTCATATCCGTATGACCATTAAGCTTTAACTCAATCGAACCAATGGGGTTATTGCTGCCGCGCTCGCAAATCGCGTAGCATTCCTTGCCATTGAGCACATGACGAATCGTATTGAGACTTTCTTCTTTCGATCGGTGTGCGGGCCAGCCCGCGATAGGCCCGATATCCGGATCTTTCGCATAGGAGTACAAGCTTTCCGCATCTGTTTCCGCCCAAGCCCTCAATGTCAGCCGTTCCGTTTCCAACATGTAGTCGACCTCTTTCACACGCAATGCATTGAACTGAAGTATAGATTAGCCTGCAAGGAGAGTTTGCTGTGAGTTGCGCGGCGGAGGCGTGACGCGGATGGAGGCGATACACGCGAAAGTGACGGCTGGCCTAACTCTCCTGTGGGCTTCGATGAAAGTTACGTCCAGTGCAGGGCGTAGATTCATAGCCAACACGTAAAGCAGGGGGGCTCCCCAACGGAGCTGAGATAGGCGAATGCCTGACCCTTTGAACCTGTTGGTTAACACCATCGTAGGGAGCGAAGAATGAGTGTCGTAGCGCACACGCATTGCCAGCGTCAATTGGCATCCGTAAAAGTCTGCGCAGCAGATGCGTCGACCAAACAGTCTGCATCGCGCAATCATCAATCGTAATTCCGTTTTCTATCCCGTATAACCGAGCATACGGGCGCGTCAGCATACCCATTGCCTGCGAAATCAAGTTTTCCCAACCCAAAACATCATAATCAAGGGGGAATCATGAGCAATTATCCATATGCGTCGATGCGAGACAGCTTCGACCTGAGCGCCTATTTTGTGGTAGGACCACAGGATTGCAAAGGCCGACCGATCACCGACGTCATCGATGACGCATTGCGCGGGGGCGCAAGCTTCATCCAACTGCGCGTCAAAGACGCTGACGCGAAGGATCTCACCGACATGGCGCGTGATATCGCGCAAATCATCGAAGACAACAATAAGTCGGATTCCGTGGCATTCGTGATCGACGACCGTGTGGACGTGGTCTGGCAGGCCCGCAGCAAAGGCATCAAGGTTGACGGCGTGCACATCGGACAGACCGATATGGAACCGCGCGAAGCCCGTGCACTGCTTGGCGAAGATGCCATCGTGGGCTTGTCCGCCGAAACGGAAAGCCTGGTCAAACTCATCAACGAATTGCCCGACGGCTGCATCGACTATATCGGTGCGGCACCACTGCATGTTTCCGTCACCAAGCCGGAAGCGTCCGTAGGCGGCAATGACGGTTCCGGTCGCACGCTTGACGAAGAGCAGATCAACACCATTTGTTCAGCCAGTGGTTTTCCGGTAGTGGTAGGCGGTGGCGTGACCGCAGATGATATGGAGATGCTGGCGCATTCAAAGGCGGCAGGCTGGTTCGTGGTGTCCGCGATTGCAGGAGCTGATGATCCGGAAGCTGCAACCCGCAATATGGTAGCGCGCTGGAAAGCCGTACGTGGCGACACGAAGCACGGGTACGCGCCGCGCGTGAAAGCCCAGAAAACAGCGGAAATCAACACTGACAACACAGCCGACGGCGCATCCGGCGAAAAGAAGTTCACCAATGCGAAGGAAGCCAAGGCCGCCTCCAAGCTTGCCAAGCAACAGCGCGTCGACATTGCCGCACGTGATTCCAAGCAGCGAGACAAAGCACATATTCGCAAAACCACGCCGGTGCATTTCGAAAACGAATTCGGTTCCTACGATCTGCAAGTGCCGTACACTGAAATCAAACTGTCTGACACTCCTGGCGTCGGACCGAACGCACCATTCAAGGATTACAACACCGAAGGTCCGAAATGCGATCCGAAGGAGGGTCTCGCTCCCCTACGTTTGGACTGGATTCTTGACCGTGGAGACGTCGAAGAATATGAAGGACGTCGCCGCAATTTGGAAGATGACGGCAAACGCGCCATCAAACGTGGCAAGGCTTCCAAGGAATGGCGTGGTCGCCAGCATAAGCCGATGAAGGCCAAGGATCATCCGGTGACGCAAATGTGGTACGCGCGCCACAACATCATCACGCCGGAAATGCGCTATGTGGCGGAGCGCGAGCATTGCAGCGTGGAATTGGTACGCAGCGAACTGGCCGCAGGGCGTGCGGTCATGCCTTGCAATATCAACCATCCCGAAGCTGAACCCATGATCATCGGCTCGAAGTTCCTCACCAAGCTCAACGCCAATATGGGCAATTCGGCGGTCACTTCGTCTATTGACGAGGAGGTGGAGAAGCTCACGTGGGCCACCAAGTGGGGTGCCGACACTGTGATGGATCTGTCTACCGGCAACGACATTCACACCACTCGTGAATGGATTCTGCGCAACTCCCCCGTGCCGATCGGCACCGTGCCAATGTATCAGGCGCTCGAAAAGGTGGAGGATGATGCGTCCAAGCTCAGCTGGGAACTGTTCCGCGACACAGTGATCGAACAGTGCGAGCAAGGCGTGGATTACATGACGATTCACGCCGGTGTGCTGCTGCGTTTCGTGCCGTTGACGGCGAATCGTATGACGGGCATCGTTTCGCGTGGCGGTTCGATCATGGCCGAATGGTGTTTGCAGCATCATCAGGAAAGCTTCCTGTATACGCATTTCGATGAGTTGTGTGAGATCTTCGCCAAGTACGATGTCGCATTCTCACTGGGTGATGGACTTCGTCCGGGATCGCTTGCCGATGCGAACGATGCGGCACAGTTCGCCGAACTGATGACTTTGGGCGAGCTTACGCAGCGCGCATGGGAACACGACGTGCAGGTGATGATCGAAGGACCCGGCCATATTCCGTTCGACACCGTGCGCATGAACATCGAGATGGAAAAGGCGATCTGCAAGGACGCGCCGTTCTATACGCTTGGACCGCTCACCACCGACACCGCTCCCGGCTACGACCACATCACGTCGGCGATCGGCGGTGTGGAAATCGCCCGCTATGGCACTGCCATGCTGTGTTATGTGACGCCGAAGGAACATCTTGGGCTGCCAAATAAGGACGATGTGAAGCAAGGTGTGATCGCATACAAGATCGCCTGCCATGCGGCTGATATCGCCAAGCATCATCCGCATGCCATCGACCGCGACAATGCCATGAGCAAGGCACGTTTCGAATTCCGTTGGCTTGACCAGTTCAACCTGAGCTACGATCCGGACACCGCCATCGCGTTCCATGATGATACTTTGCCGGCCGAGCCTGCGAAGATGGCGCATTTCTGTTCGATGTGCGGTCCGAAGTTCTGCTCCATGGCCATCAGCCAAAACATCCGCAAAAAATTCGGTAATGCCGAAGCACAGGAGAAGCTCGTCGCCGACGCGCAAACCATCGCTGCCGGCATGCAAGAGATGAGCGAGCGCTTCCGCGAGCAGGGCGGCCATCTGTACCAGTAGACCGAACTGTAGTAGGTTGTGACGAACGGGATTGTCTGGTGTGTAGAAAGCCGGGCAATCCCTTTTTGTCGCTTATGCCGATATGGAGCACTCCGATAGGGACAACTCTTTTGCTTGTAGGCCTGACCCGTCAAGCCGGTCCGCTCCCATTGGGCGAACACCTGACCGGTTTTGTCGAGCACGGTTTGTGGGGTTTCCAACTGTGTGCGATCCTCGTCAAGCTGCAATTGGTTTTTCACGTCCTTGATCTGCGCGATCGGCAGTCCACTATCCAGACAAGAGGGTATAAGCACTCCCCCACGGTCAGTACATGGCTCTAACCTGAATTTATGACTCTTCTTCAGCTGAAATATATTGTGAAAATCGTGGAATGCGGTTCCATGAACGAAGCCTCGCACGAGCTGTACGTGTCACAGCCCGCGTTGAGCTCGTCTGTGAAGGAACTCGAGAACGAGCTTGGCATCGAGATCTTCACCCGCTCGTCGCAAGGCATCGCCTTGACCGTGGACGGAGCGGAATTCCTCACCTACGCGCGCCAGGTGCTCGATCAGGCGTCGCTGCTCGAAGAACGTTACAAGAACGCGAAGCCACGCAAGCAGCTGTGTTCCGTGTCCACACAGCATTACATGTTCGCCGTCGAAGCGTTCGTGGAAATGATCAACTCCATCAAATCCGACGAATACGAGTTCACCATTCGTGAGACGCGCACCAAAGACATCATCAACCAAGTGGCGAACATGCTTTCCGAAATCGGCATCATCTACCTGTCCGATTTCAACAAAGACGTGATTGGCAAGATGTTGCGCGAAAAGCATTTGGAATTCCATCCACTGTTCCGTGCTCCGTTGCATGTGTTCATTTCACGCAACAATCCACTGGCCGGCAAGAAGAAAGTCACGATGGACGACTTGAAGCCGTTCCCGTTCATCCAGTACGAGCAGGGCGAGGAGGGCAGCTTCTTCTTCGCCGAAGAGGCGGTCTGGCCGGAATACTCCCCCAAGCAGATCAACGTGACCGACCGTGCGACGATTCTGAACTTCATCATCGGTCTGAACGGCTACACCGTGTGCACCGGCATCGACAACGGCGATCTCAACAATGAGAAAATCGTGACCGTGCCGCTTGACACCGATGAGACCATGCTGGTCGGCTGGATCACGAACGAGCGTGCGAAGCTGTCGAAGGCCGCGGAAAACTATTTGGAGAAGCTCAAGTCGGTGGTGGCCGACCATGGATACAACCTGATCGACTGAATGCACTCATCAACTGGATGCACTCTGATATGAGATTGAAAAGTGCCTCGCACCGATGCTTTCGATTGGTGTGAGGCACTTTTCATATGTTCAACTGTAGGACCCGCCTATAGAATTCAGGCACCATACTGCTCCAGATAAGCGTCGGCAGCGGCCTTGATCTCGTCGGTCACATACGCGGTGCCGTCAGCGGTTTCGATATGCTGGCCGGCCTCGAAGATCTCGCGCACGTTGGCAATGGCGAATACCGGGAAGCCGAACTCTGCTTCGACGGCCTTCACCGCGGACGTGTCGGAATCCTTGGTCTTTTCCATACGATCCACGGAAAGCACCAAGCCGACGACCTCCACATCCGCTTCGGCCTTGAGCTTGGGAATGACCTCGCGTACTGCGGTGCCTGCGGTCATCACATCGTCGACGAGCAGTACCTTCATGCCGTCGGTCAGCTGGGTGCCGACCATCATGCCGCCGTCGCCATGATCCTTCTTCTCCTTGCGGTCGAAGGTGTAGCCGACTTCCATACCGTGGCCGGAAGTCAGAGCGATCGCGGTGGAGACGCCCAGCGGAATGCCCTTGTAGGCAGGACCGAAAATGGTGTCGATGTCGTTCGGCAGATTGCCTACTTCGATTTCCGCCGCGATCTTCTCCGCATAGAATGCGCCGAGCGTGGCGATCTTACGTCCGTCGTTGAATGCGCCCGCATTGATGAAATACGGCGACTTACGACCGGACTTCAGCGTGAACTCGCCGAATTTCAGCGCCTGCGCTTCCAGCAGGAACTTGGTAAAACGGTGGTCGAGGGATTCAGTCATGTCATGCTCCTTTGATGAATGATCGAGGTCAACGCCAAGTTTCGCCCTTGGCGAGCTTGTCTGCGAGTTCGGGACGTGCGTCGAGCAGCTCGTCGAGTTCGCGGGCCACACGCAATGGCGCGGTCGGTTCGAACAGTGCGGCCGCACCGACTTCCACGGCGTTCGCTCCGGCATACAGGTATTCAAGCGCCTTCTCACCGGAATCGATGCCGCCGATGCCGATGATCGGAGTGTTCGGTAATGCGGAGCGGGTCTTCCACACGGCCACGAGTCCCATCGGCAGCACGGCCGGTCCGGAAACGCCGCCGGTCACATGGTCGATGATCGGTTCTCCAGTGCGAATGTTGATGCGCATGCCGAGCAGTGTGTTGATCATGCTCAGCGCGTCGGCGCCGCTTTCCACGGCCGCGCGGGCAGGCACGGTGATGTCGGTGACGTTCGGCGTGAGCTTGACAATCATCTTCTTGTCGGTGAGCTTGCGCAGGCGGGTGATCAGACGGCTCAACGCCACCGGATCAGTGCCGACGCTCATACCTCCGGCGGACACGTTCGGGCAGCTCACGTTGATTTCCAGCATGTCTGCCGGAGAATCGTTCAGCTTGGACACGACTTCGACATAGTCGTCGTCGCAGTGACCGGCCACATTGGCGATGACCGTGGCGTTGATGGCCTTGAGCTTGGGCAGGTCGTCTTCCAAATAATGGTCCACACCCGGGTTCTGCAGGCCGACCGCGTTGATGTTGCTGGATGGGCCTTCAGCGGTACGAATGCCGGGATTGCCTTCCCATGGCACCGGGGAGACGCCCTTGGTGGTGATCGCGCCCAGTTGGCTCACGTCGTAGAACCAGCGGACCGCCGCATACTGGAAGGTGCCGGAAGCCGTGGCGACCGGATTCTTCCACGGCACGCCCGCCACCTGCGTGGGATGCTTCCACTCGTACGAACCGTACAGGTTCTCATGCTGGGTATCGTCGATCATCTCATTCACCCCATCCCAAACGTTCGCGAGTAAAGACCGGACCATCGGAGCAGACCTTCAAACGTCCGTCCAACGTGTCGACCGTACACAGCACGCAAGTGCCATAGCCACAGCCCATGCGCTGTTCCAAGCTCAGCTGGCACGCCATGTCACGCTTCACGGCCCATGCGGCGACGGCCTTCATCATCGGCAGAGGACCGCAGGTCAGAATCACCGGCTTGAGTCCCGAATCCATCAACTCGCCTTCGATGCGGTCAAGCAAGGTGATCACGTTGCCTTCGCTCTCGTCGATGCTGTACACCTTGTCGGCATACTTGCCCGCATATTCGTCGCCGAAACGCACGTTGCGGTAGCCGAACACCGCGGTGCTGACCGCGCCTTCGACGCCGGCGATATGCTGTGCCGCATGCACGAGCGGAGGCACGCCAAGACCTCCTGCCACGAGCACATAATTGGCGGGCTCCTTGGTCTTGAACGAATTGCCGAGCGGGCCCATCACACGAATGGTGTCCCCAGCTTTCAATCCGGCAAATTCTGCGGTGCCCTTGCCTACCACGGCGAACATGAGGCTGACTTCGTCGCCGTTGGTTTCGCAAACGCCGAACGGACGCGGCATCAGCTTGCTTGGATCGTTGGAATATACGTCAACGAATTGTGCCGGCTTTGCATGGCTGGCGATGTATTCGTCACGGAACGTCAAACGGTACACGCCGTCAGTCAGTTCCTGATTGTCAACGACCTCGACTTCATGCCGGCTCGGGAAAAAGCCTGCCGCAGTCGCTTCGGCAACGGTCGGAACGAACGTTGTTGCGGTGGTCATGAACTCCCTCTCTGTTACGTTCGATGGTTTGGTGGTTGTTTTTCTTTCAGATTGAACAGTTGGCCAGTCGGCAGGTTACGGCAAGACCGCACGCAGATTGTCACGCATATCTTTGGCTGCCTCACGGGCTGATTCCGCAACCAGATCCAGAGCATCGTCGGCGCTCATGGATTCAGAATACTTGCCGGACTTTTTCCATGCACCGATAACGCCACGTGACGAGTTGACAAGCGCACCCATGCCGTCACGGTCGAACATGCCGGCCACGCCTTGCGCGGTGCCGCCTTGAGCGCCGTATCCCGGTACAAGGAAGAACGTGTGCGGCATGCGTGCGCGCAATGCCTTGCCTTCCTCTGGGTGCGTGGCTCCGACCACTGCGCCTACACGTGAATAGCCGTTCTTGCCGATGGTTTCGGCGCCCCAGCCTTCCACCAGATCGGCGACATGCTCGTATACGCGTTCACCGGAGGCGAGTTCGAGTTCCTGCAGTTCACTGCTAGACGGATTGGAGGTGCGTACAAGCACGAAAATGTCTTTGTCGTTGGCGGTGGCGGCGTCGACGAACGGTGTGATGCCATCGGTGCCGAGGTATGGGTTCACGGTCACCGCATCCTCATGCCATGGATCATAGGCGGTGTCGTCCAATCCTATACCGCTGAGGTGATGAGCATATGCAGCCGCGGTAGAGCCGATGTCTCCGCGCTTGACGTCGCCGAGCACGTACAGGCCCTGCTGCTTGGCGTATTCGCAGGTCATGGTGTAGGCGTCGATGCCTGCCGGACCGAGCGTCTCATACATGGCGATCTGCGGTTTGACCGCAGGCACGATGTCTGCGACGGCGTCGATGATGGCGCGGTTGAATTCGAAGAAGGCCACGGAAAGCTGCATGGACGGCGCTTCCGCCGGATCTTCAACCTGTTCGCTGATTTCCTCGGCAAAGCCGGCCACGATTTGCGCTGGCACGAGCGCTTCGGTCGGGTCAAGTCCCACAACGCTCGGATTCTGCTTGGCTTCGATTGCTTCGATCAGGCGATCCATCAATCCTCCTTGTTGATACGGCTGAAGACTAGTTTCGAGCCGATGATGGTGGCGAGCGGACGGCCGGTGACCTGCCATCCACCAAACGGGGTGTTACGAGCCGAGGAATGGAATCGTTCAGGATTCACGGTCCATGCCTCGTCGGTGTTGAGCACTACCAGATCCGCGCGGTCTTCTGCAGGAACCTTGACGAGGTCCAGCACGCGTTTGGTGTCGTCGTCTCCGGGGACGGCGTCTGCGTATTCGTCAAGCAACGCTGTGACGTCGGCCTTGCTGTGGCCCATAAGTTCGGCTGGCGCAGTCGACATGAGTTCAATCAGGCGTTCGTCGGAGATAAAGCCGCCGTCCACAAGAATCTTGTGGCATACGCCATACGCGCATTCAAGACCAATGATGCCGTTCGGAGCATCGAGGAAACCAAGGTCCTTCTCTTCCATGGTATGCGGTGCATGGTCGGTGGCCAGCAGATCGACGGTGCCGTCAGCTACGGCTGCGATGGTTGCCTTGCGATCCTCTTCGGAGCGCAACGGCGGATTCATCTTGGCGAGAGTGCCGTATTTCAGCAATGCTTCATCGCACAACGCAACGTAGTGCGGTGCAGTTTCGCACGTGATCGCTAAGCCTTCAGCTTTGGCCTTGCGAATCGCGTCGAAAGAAATCGCAGTGCTGACATGCTGGAAGTGCACATGCACGCCGGTTTTGCGCGCCATCTCGATATCGCGTTCGACGATTTTCAGTTCGGTATCTTCGGGAATGCCGGGTACGCCCAGTTCTCGTGATACGGGACCTTCATTGACCGCCCCGGTGTCGTGGTGTTCGCAATGCTCGATCAGGTATAAGCCTGATTTCTTGACGTTGTCGAACACTTGGTCGAGGATTTCCGGTGTTACCGCGGAACCGTCATCGCTGATGGCGGTCACCGGGTGGCACAGCTGGTAGGCGTCCTTGTTGTCGTCATCGTGTTCAGGCAGGTAGCCGATCCAGTCGGCCACGTCGGTTGCTTCCTTGCCTGCACGCCCTTTGGAAGCGCATACGCACAGGTCATAACGCACCGGCAAGGTCACATCATGGGCTTGTTCGTAATGCTGCAAATAGTCGATGACCGTGTCGAAACCGGCGTCGAGCACTTCACTGGCGCCCGGTTCCCCCGCCGTCACCTTCACGCCATCCATGGCGGGAACGGTGTTCGGCATGATGAGCACGTTCGTATACCCGCCAGAGGCGGCAGCCGCGCAACCGGAAACCATGGATTCCTTGTAGGTCTGGCCCGGATCGCGGAAGTGGACGTGGGGATCTTCGAATCCCGGGGCGATGGTCATGGCCGAAGCGTCCACCGTTTCATCAGCGTCAGATGGGACGATCAGGTCGATGACTTCGCCGGTGTTCCAAACCTTGATGTCGTGAAGGGTGAGGGTCATGGGTCAGAACTTCGCTTCCTCGTCACAGTAGTCGCAGCGGTATTCCTGACGGTCGGAATGCACCAGGTGGAACATCTGTACGGCCGGCTCGGTGGTAGTCACGCAGCGCGGGTTCACGCATTTGATGATATTGACCACATGTTCCGGCAGTGTAGGCTGCTTTTTCTCTACGATTTTACCGCCGCGCACAATGCCGACGGTTGCGGTGCGTGCCACAAGGCCGAGCACGTCAAGGTCGATGGTTTCGGCTTCCTCTTCGCTTTCGATTTTGATGATGTCTTTGGTGCCGAACATGTGGCTGTCGGTGTTCATGATCAGCGCGAGCTTGGTCTTAGCCGGATCAATTTTCAGGTATTCGAGCACCTTGAGCGCGGTGCCAGCAGGCACATGGTCGATGATGATGCCGTTCTGAATGCTGGTGACCTCCATCAGGCTGCAACCTCCTTGGATTCAAGCGGTTCATATCCCGGCAGTTCGTCTCCGACCACCGAGCTTTCCAATGCCATGCGCATAAGCATGCCGTTCTTGACCTGTTCGAAGTAGGCAGCGCGTGGGTCGTCATCCACTTCGACGGCGATTTCGTTGACTCGCGGCAGCGGGTGCAGCACGGCCATGTCTTTCTTGGCGTAAGCCATCTTGGCTTCGTCGAGAATGTAGGTGTCGCGCAGTCGCAGATAGTCGTCTTCGTTGAAGAAGCGTTCCTTCTGCACTCGGGTCATGTACAGCACGTCGAGATCGCCGATCACGGAAACGAGATCCTTGACTTCCGTGTAGGAGCAGGAGTCGGTGGCGTTGATGCGGTCGAGCACATACTGCGGGGTCTTGAGCTCATCCGGGCTGATCAGCACGAAGTTCACGTTGCCGAAACGGCACAGGGTTTCGATCAGGGAATGCACGGTACGACCGAAGGTAAGATCGCCGCACAGACCGACGGTCAGATTGTTCACGCGGCCGAAGCGCGACTGCAGCGTCGCCAAATCAGCCAAGGTCTGCGTAGGGTGCATGTGTCCACCGTCGCCGGCATTGATGACCGGTACGGAAGCCGCGCGGGACGCCACAAGAGCAGCGCCTTCCTTCGGGTGGCGGATCGCCACCACGTCCACGTAGTTGGACACGGTTTTCAGAGTGTCCGAAATGGTTTCGCCCTTGGTCACGGAAGCGAGCTGGGCGCCGGCGAAGCCGATCACCTTGCCGCCAAGTCGGAGCATGGCGGTTTCAAAGCTCAGACGCGTACGGGTGCTGGGCTCATAAAACAAAGTGGCGAGCACCCTACCGTCGCAGGCGTGCGCCACTTCTTTACGATGAGAATCAATGTACTGCGCCTTGTGGAGTAATTCCTGAATCTGGCGAATGGAAAGATCATCCAATGTGATGACGCTTTTTCCGACCATCGGCGTTTCAACCGCCTGTTCGAGTACTGAAGACAACGGCTCACCTTTCATGCAACTTGTGGTTGAAGGTGGCCACTCGAAGTGACCTAGCCAACTATAGCCTGAAATGCAGACCCTGCCAGTTCACCGCGTGTTCACAAGTATTCGTGGCGCAACCTCCATTCTTCCATGCACGAAACCCTGAATCAGCATAACCGTCAGAGCCGTATAACTTCGGTCCGACGGCCACACCATGCTCCTAGCCGTTCAAATGGCACGACTCACGAACGACCGTAGAACAGGCGTTCCGTTACGTCGCGGGCTTTGCGCATTACCGCAAGCAGATCGTTTTCGAAATGCTGACCGCGGTTCGCGTCGTAATCGAGATACACAGCGATACCTCCCAGCGAATATGAATCGTCCGGCAGGATATCGGCCTGATTGACGCGTCCGCTCCACAAATAGCTGCCGTTGCGCGCGGCAGTGCACATGCGCCATGCCTTGCGCAACACAACAGCATCTCCAGCGGAAATCAGCTTGCGGTGCTCCAACTCATCCAACGCCTGCAACGTGCCATTGACGCGCAAGTTGGCATTGTCTCCTGCATGCTGCAATTGCAGCAGCTGAATCGTCCACTCAACATCCGACAGTCCACCTTTGCCAAGTTTCAGATGGCGATCCCTACGTACGCCGCGTGGCAGACGTTCGGCCTCCATACGTGCCTTAAGCTTGCGGATTTCAGAGATCTGCGTTTCCGTAAGATCGATTTTCGGATATCGCAGCGGATCGGCGATGTTCATCAGGAAGTCCTCGGCGAGCGCCGTGTCGCCTGCTGCGTATCGGGCGCGTAGCAGTGCCTGGTGTTCCCATGTGCTTGCCCAAGATCGGTAATATTCCTCGCAGGATGCGTAGGAACGTACGAGTGGTCCGTTTTTGCCTTCAGGCCTTAAGTCCATGTCGAGTTCGATTTTTGGTTCAAATGTGGTTGGGCCTTGCAGGATCGCGCGCAGGTCTTCCTGTACTTTGCGTGCGAAGAGGTTGGCTTGGGCGTCGTCGGCGCCTTCGGCTGGCCGATAGATGATGATCACGTCGGCGTCGGAGCTGAAGTTGACTTCCCTGCCGCCGTAGCGTCCCATGCCGATGATGGCGATTGCGGCGGGCGCTTGTTCGAGCTGCATGTCGTTGATGCGATGCTGGATGGCCCATTGCAGTGACGCTTCGATGGCTGCGTCGTATACGTCGGTCATGCCAGCGAGCGATGCTTCATCGTCGATCACGCCGCTCATCCATGCGAGACCGATGCGTTCGATTTCGTGTCTGCGCATGGCTCGGATGGAGTTGGCAAAGTCGTTGATGTTGCCGGCATTGCGTTCGAGCGTTGCCTTGGTTTGGATATTGAGGCTTTCGCGCGAGCGTGGTTGCAGAGATTCGTCGTTGCCAAGCCAAGTGACGGATTCGACGGATTTGTTGAGCGCATCTCCGAGGAATCGTGAGTTGGATAGTACGTGGCATAGGCGTTGTGCCGCTGATGGCGAGTCGCGTAGGAATCCGAGGTATTCGCTTTCGGAACCGAAGTTTTCTTCGAGTTTGCGCCAGTTGAGCAGTCCCATGTCTGGATTCTGCCCTTCGCCGAGCCATTGCAATACCGCGGGCAACAGGATGCGGTTGATTTTCGCGGCTCGGGAAATGCCTGCGGTGAGTGCGGTGACGTGGCGCATGGCCGCGTCAGCGTCGGCAAATCCGATGGATTCGAATCGTTCCTGCGTGGCTTTCGTGGAGAGTTCCACCTGTTCGTCGTCGAGTCCCGCGTTGATGGGCAGCATGGGCCTATAATAGATGTCCATGTGAAGGTGACGTACTTCGCGACGCGTCTCATCATATTTATTGACGAGTTCTTCGGGATGCAGGTGGAACGCGCGCGCGAGTCGTCGCAGTTCGAGATTTTGGTTCAGCTCGTCGATGGTGATGTCTCGTTTGCGTTCAAGGCCTCCCGCGTTGGCTTTGCCGAGGTCCGGGAACAGGTGAGTGCGTTTGAGCGCCCACATTTGCTGTCGGTGTTCCAGCACTCGTTCGAATCGGTAGTCCCATGAGAGTTTTTTGGCTTGTTTGCGTGACACGTATCCACCTTCGGCCAAGGCTCGCAGGGATTCGAGTGTAGAGCTGGTGCGCAATGCCTCGTCGGAGCGTCCGTGCACGAGTTGGAGCATCTGCACGGTGAATTCGACGTCGCGCAGGCCTCCCCTGCCGAGTTTGATTTCACGGTCTTTCAGCGGGTTGGGAATAAGATCTTCGACACGTTTGCGCATCTGCTGGCAGTCGTAAACGAAGTTGTCTCGTTTGGATGCGGTCCAGACGAACGGTCGGGTCATGCTCATATACGCTTGGCCGAGGTCAGAATCGCCGGCTACCGGACGTGCTTTGAGCAGAGCTTGGAATTCCCAGTTTTCCGCCCATTGCTCATAATAGGCTTCATGGGATTCGAGCCGGCGCACCAGTGGGCCATCCTTGCCTTCGGGACGCAGTCCGCCGTCGATCTGCCAAAGCGTCGGTTCGGCGACGCCCATAATGACGGATTGGCATACGCGTTGCAGGGTGGTCGCCATTTTGGTGCCGACTCGGCTGAGCGTCATGCCGTTGGTATCCGCGTCAGCGGGTTCCACCACGTAGATCAGGTCCACGTCGGATACATAGTTGAGCTCCTGTGCGCCCAGTTTGCCCATGCCGATGATGGCGAAACGCACATGTCCGCTGCCGTCCACTTCATGGCGTGCGATGGCGAGCGCGCCTTCAAGCGCCGCGTCCGCAAGGTCGGAAAGTTCGGTGCTGATGCGCGGTTGGATTTCGATGGGATCGTTCGCCGTGGCGTCTTGCGCCATGATTGCGGCGAGTTGTTTGCGATAGGTTTTACGTAGCGCCGTCGCAGCTTCGGCAAGTGGCAGGCTTGCGGTCGGCATGGTGTGGTCATTGGGATCGGCTCCTACCGATTTGAGCACATGCGCCCTGCGCTGTTCGTGATTGTAAAGGTGGCTTTCGCAGGCATCGTTGGCTGCGGCCTCCACGAGTTCTGGACGGAATCGCATGAGCTTGCCCATTTCATCGGATACGCCGAGCACGGTGATGAGCCGTTCGAGCGCCGCCTCGTCGGGCACCATGGCGTCGAAGTCGCGCCCCTGGCTTTGCATCGCGTTGGTGATGTCGACGAAGTTGGAAAGCGCGCAGTCCGGGTCGCATGCCTTGGACAGGGCCTTGAGCATGCCAACCAGCCGTTCGTCGGACACGCCGTCGGCTTTGAGCCGATCAAGGTTCGCGCGTGCGTCGTCGAGGTTTTGCAGCCCGGTGCGGATCAGGTCCATGGCCGATGGATGGAAAGCGTTCATTGCGTTCATATCTAGCTAATGTACACGCCATGCCCCGTTCGGACGCGATTTCGGCCAATCTGCGACCACCTCCGCGTTTCACGACGGACATGTCATCGACGATGCTCCTTCGTGGTCCCCGCATCGTGGGACGTCGCCGCCTGATCGCCGTCCTTCGTGTTCCAGCCAACGACGGCGCAACGGGCGCACCAGCCGATCACGACGAGCAAACACAGCGAGAAAACGATGGTAGACCAGTCGAGCAACGAACCGTCGGCCTGTGCCTGCATCAGCGACTGGGCAAGCCAGATCACGCAGGCGAGGCAGGTGAGCGCATAGAGACGGGCGGTGGAATGCGTATTCAGTCGCATGGGGATTCCTTTTCTTTCGACAATGAGCACGGGACGGGCGGATGGGGGTCAGCATCGCGGCGATGCGGATCCCCATCCGCCGGAGGGGATTCGGAACAGATCAGCTCTTCTTGCGCTTGGACATGATATCCACGGCGACGGCCAGCAGGAGTACAAGACCCTTGATGGTCTTCACCACGGCGGTGTCCACACCCATGATCGACAGACCCTGGTTGATGACGCCCATCACGAATGCGCCGACCACTGCCCCCGGAATCGTGCCGATACCGCCGGTGACGGCCGTACCGCCGATGAAGCAGGCAGCGATGGCGTCCATTTCGAACTCCATGCCGGCCTGTGCGGTCGCGGAGGCCAGACGGGACAGCATGCAGACCGCGGCGACAGCGGAGAGGAAGCCCATATGGACGAACAGCAGGAAGTCGACGCGCTTGGTGTTGATACCGGAGAGGATGGCTGCCTTGCGATTGCCGCCGACGGCGTAGACGTGACGACCGAACACGGTCCGGGTCAGGATGAAGTTGTAGGCGAGCACGAGCACGCCGACGATGACGAGCATAATCGGGATGCCGCCCTGTTCCGCGTTGCCCGAAGAGGCCAGCAGATAGGTGACGAACGCAATGACCACGGCCGCGAGGACGATCTTGAGGATAGTCAAGTTCATCGGTTCGGGCACCAATCCGACCTTCTCGACGCGCTTGCGCTTGCGCAGCTGGGAGAAGGCGTAGCCGACGATGCACAGCACGCCGACGACAAGGGTCAGACCATCGAACGGCCCCCAGAACCCCAAGATGTTCGGCAGATAGTCACGGGCGATGCCACGGAAGGCATTGGAGGTGATCGGCACGGATTCGCCGACAATCACGGTGGCGAGCCCTCGGAACATCAGCATACCGGCCAAGGTAGTGATGAAGCCCGGGATACCCACGTAGGCCACCCAGAATCCCTGCCAGACGCCAACGATGAGGCCGACGATGAGGGAGAGGAGGATAGCAAGCATCCAGTTCATGCCTGCGCGCTCCATCAGCAGGGCACAGACGCCGCCGATGAAGGCGACCAACGAACCGACAGACAAGTCGATGTGGGTGGCGATGATGACCATCACCATGCCGATGGCGAGGATAATCACATAGGCGTTCTGCTGGATTAGCGACACGAAGCTGTTCGGCTTGAGCAGCACACCTCCAGTGAGGATCTCGAAGGCGATGACGATCACGAGCAATGCGCCGACGATGCCGTATTGGCGGGCGTTGTTGCCGATAGTGGCCAGCAGGCTGACCTTCTCTTTCTTCTGTGCAGATGTTGCGGTTGCGGCGCTCATCGGGCGTCCACCTTCCTTTCCTTGGTCATTCCCTTCATCAAGTATTCCTGAGTGAATCCATTCTTCTCGACGTTGTCGGTGACGACGCCGTAACTTACGGTGTAGATGCGGTCGCAGATGCCGATGAGTTCCGGCAGCTCGGAGGAGATCACAATGACGGCCTTACCGGCGTCGGCCAGCTGGTCGATAATCTCGTAGATCTCGTATTTGGCGCCGACGTCGATGCCTCGGGTCGGTTCGTCGAGGATGAGGATGTCCGGCTGGGAGATCACCCATTTGGCGAGTACGACCTTCTGCTGGTTGCCGCCGGAAAGCGTGCCGACGTTCACATCGATGTCATGACATTTGATGTGGAAGTCCTTGCGGTACTCTTCCACCTCCTTGCGTTCGATGTTATCGTCCATCACACCGTGCCGGCTCATCTTCTTCAGCGAGGCGAGTGAGGCGTTCTCACGGATGTTCTGCAACAGGTTTAGGCCGTATACCTTGCGATCTTCGGTAGCGTAGGCGATTCCGGCGTCGATGGCGGCCTGCACGCTCGGCAGGTTGACCTTCCTGCCTTTGACGTACACGTTGCCTGAGATGTTCGAGCCATAGGACCGTCCGAACACGCTCATAGCCAACTCGGTGCGGCCGGCACCCATCAGCCCCGCGAGCCCGACGATCTCGCCGGCGCGCACGTTGATGTTCGCGTGGTCCACGATCACGCGCTCGACGTCGAGCGGATGATGCACGGTCCAATCCTCGATGCGCAGATATTCCTCGCCCGGCTTGTTAGAGGGATGATCCGGATACAAGTTGTGCAGCGGGCGACCGACCATCTTGCGGATCAGCTCGTCCTGATCGAGTGGTGTCTCCGGCGTCACGTACATCTGTCCGACGGTGGAGCCGTCACGAATAATGGTGACGTTATCGGCGATGGCGGCGACCTCGTTGAGCTTGTGCGTGATAATGATGCTAGTCACGCCCTGCTCGTCGCGCAGCTGGCGCACCAGACCGAGCAGATGGGCGGAGTCCTCGTCGTTCAGGGCCGCGGTGGGCTCGTCGAGGATGAGCAGTTTCACGTCCTTGCTCAGAGCCTTGGCGATTTCGACGAGCTGCTGCTTGCCGACACCGATGTCCATGATCCTGGTGTCCGGATCCTCCGGGAGGCCCACGCGATCCAACAGCTTTCTGGCCTCGGCGCGGGTCCGGTCCCAGTCGACGACGCCGGCCCTGGCCCGCTCGTTGCCCATGAAGATGTTCTCGGCGATGGACAGGAACGGGCTCAGCGCCAGCTCCTGATGGATGATCACGATGCCATCGGCCTCGGAGTCATTGATCGTGCGGAATCTGCATTCCTTGCCGTCGAAGACGATCCTTCCGCTGTAGCTGCCGTATGGATACACACCGGAAAGCACGTTCATCAACGTCGATTTGCCCGCGCCGTTCTCGCCGCAGATGGCGTGGATCTCGCCACGGCCCACCTCCAGATTCACGTCGGTCAGGGCCTTGACCGGTCCGAACGTCTTGGTGATGTTCTCCATCATCAGAATGGTGTCTGTTTGGGACATTTCATCACTCCTCATATTGTGTTGCGAGGGGATGGGGCGCACGCCACGACGGGCGTGTGCCCCATCCGTCGAACCGTCGCGTCACTTGATCTGATCCTCGAGCAGCGTGCCCTTAGTCAGTTCGTTGAAGCGGCTCTGGGTCACGTAGTTCGCCTTCACCAAATCGGAGAGGTTGTCGATGGTGATGCCCTGCGGGTCAAGCAGCTTGGACGGCACGTCCAAGTTGCCGTTATTGAACTTGCCGTTGATGCCGGACACCTCCTTGCCCTCGGCGATCTCGATGATCATCTCCTCGACGGCGTTCGCGAGCTTGTTCACGTCCTTGAACACAGTCTCGCCCTGCTTGCCGTTAGCGATGTTGGCGATAGAGATCTCCATCGCGTCCTGGCCGGTGATGTACGGCCAGCTGTCGGTGCCGGGCTTCATATCCGGGCGCTTGGACTCGATGGCGTTGGCCACGCCTTGGGTGATGCCGTCGTAGGGGCTGAGCACCGCGTCGAGTTTCTCGCCGTGCGCGTAAGTGGAGTCGAGGATGGATTCCATGTCCTTCTGGGCCTGCTCGGCCTTCCAAGACTGCACGCCGATCTTCTGCCAGATGTCCTCGGCCTTGTCGGAGGCCTTCACGCCGCCGCCGTGGTTGGATGGGTTGACGAGGATTCCCTTCTCGAAGTAGGGCTGGAGCAGATCCCATGCACCCTTGAAGAAGTATTTGGAATTATTGTCGTCCGGGGAGCCCGCGAACAGCTCGATGTTGAACGGGCCGGTGGCGCCGTCCTCCAACCCGAGTTTGTCGATCAGCCAGGTGGCCTCGAGTACACCAGTCTGCTCCAGCTGGAACGTGGCGTAGTAGTCGACCGCGTCGGTGTTCATGATCAGACGGTCGTAGGCGATGACCTTCGCGCCAGCGTCACGGGCCTTCTCGACGGCTGGACCGACCGCGGTGCCGTCCTTGGAGGCGACCACGACGATCTTCGCGTCGTTGTTGACCATGTTCTCGATGTCGGCGTTCTGTTGGGCGGGCTTGTCATCCGCGAACGACAGGATGACCTTGTACCCTCGCTTCTCAAGATTGGCCTTGAGGTTGTTGCCATCCTTGTTCCAGCGCTCCTCGGATTTGGTCGGCATCGAAATGCCGATGGTTGCGCCTTTCTCGATCTTGTCGCCGTCGCCGGACTGTCCGGTTCGACTACCGCCACAGGCCGTGAGACCCGCGCACATCGCCACGCCCGCCACGACGGCGACGATCTTCTTGGTGAACTGCATGTATTCTCCTTCATCTTTGAGGGTGACGGAACGACCATTGTTCCGTTTGTGATCCGGACCGTTCCGGTTCATCTCATAGCATACACTCTTGAGTTAAGTTGTCAAACTTATATTTGTTCTTAAACGTTATTTAAATTCAGTTATCGAACATAAGAGCTGTATTGTGCGTCTTTCGACGCGACACGCCGCAGGAAGAGCGCACACGGCCCCGGCGACCACCGCGTCGGGCTACACTGGATATCCATGGCAACACGACTTTTCGGCTCACAAACCTCTCTGCGCGAGGCAAACCGTGCCAACCTGCTGTCCAGCATCCACAAATTCGGCGCTATGACGCAGGTCGAACTCGCGGAGGTCACCAGCCTCTCCACCGCAACGGTCTCCACACTCGTCCACCAACTCGTCGACGAGGGACAGCTGGAGACGAAAAGCACCATACGCAACGGCCGCAGGGCTACCTTGGTCAGACTCGCCCACAATCAGGGTCTCGGCATCGGCCTGTGGATCGCGCAACGCGAACTGAAACTGGCCGTCGTCGATTTCGCGAAATCAATCATCGCGGAGCATATGCTGCCGCTTCCCCTCGGTCACAAGGCCGACACCACACTGGAACGCGCGATACAGCTCATCAACGAGACCATGACCAACATCGACGCTGATCCCGGGGAGATCGCCGGCATCGGCGTGGCCTTGGCCGCACCAGTCGCCATCGGCAACCACATGATCGCCATCCCCGGCGTCATGCCCGGGTGGGATGGCTTCGACATCGTCTCTCCGCTAAGCGCCACATTCAATACCCCCGTATATGTCGACAACGACGCAAACTACGCCGCCTACTGCGAATCACGCATGGGCGCAGCAATCGGCAAGCGCGACTTCGTCTATATCTCCACCAATGACAACGTAGGCGCGGGCATCGTTGCCGGCGGGGAGATCATGCACGGGGTGACCGGCCTGGCCGGCGAGATCGGCCATATCCAAGTCGATCCGCTCGGTGCGATCTGCTCCTGCGGCAATCGCGGATGCCTCAACACCATTGTCGCTGAGAACCGGCTGGTGCAACTGCTCAGCGTCACGCACGGCAACATGACGATGGACGACCTCGTGGCACAGGCGAACAACGGCGACCCCGGATGCCGCCGCATCATCGCTGACACGGCGGTGCGCATCGGGCAAGTGACCGCCGACTTGTGCATCAGCATCGACCCGGAGGTCGTCGTGGTCGGAGGCAAACTCGCCATGGCCGGCGAGGTGTTTACTCAACCGTTCAATGAAGCGCTGCAGCGGCTGCTGTTCCCCGACGCGGTCATGCCAATCACGGTGCTGAGCTCCCCTCACCCGAGCGACAACTGCGCGCTGGGCGGCGCGCTCGCCGCCATCGGACATGCGATTCGCAACAGCATCGCAGCATAGACGAAACACCCATGAGGAAAGGGTCAAGGAAAGAGGGATGACATGAGGAACGCAAGTACACCTCCGTTGCTGCGGCTGGAGGACATCTGCGTCAGATTCGGATTCGTCGAGGCGCTGAAATCGGTGAATCTGACCATCGACCGCAAAGAGGTCATCGCCATCGTGGGCGACAACGGCGCCGGCAAGTCCACACTGATGAAGGTAATCTCCGGTTTTCTGCAACCCGGATTCGGGCATATCTACCTCAACGGCGAACAGGTGACGATCCCCTCGATCCGGGAGGCGGACCGCATGGGCATCGCTTCCGTCTTCCAAGGTCAGGAACTCTGCGACAACCTCGATGTGGCTTCCAATCTTTTCCTCGGCAAGGAGATGCAGTCGGGCTGGGTTCGTGACGACGATATGATGAACACGCGAGCCCGTTCCGTGCTCGGAACGCTGAGCTCCGCGATCCGTGTGGGGTCCCCCATCACCTCGCTGTCGGTGGGGCAGCGTCAGACCGTGGCCATCGCCCGCACGCTACTCAACGACCCGCAGCTCATCCTGCTCGACGAGCCGACCGCCTCGCTGTCGGTGATGCAGGCCGCGGAGGTGCTGTCCTACATCAAACGGATACGTTCCGATGGCCGGTCGGTAGTGATGGTCTGTCATGACCTGCCGAACGTGTTCGCGGTGTCGGATCGCATCGTGGTCATCCGCCAAGGACGTATCCGCGGCGTGTATCGCACCGCCGAGACCTCCTACGAGGAGATCATCGCGCAAATCGCTGGCGTTGACGCCGGACGTGAGAGCGAGGGGATAACGGAGAACCCGAAATACGCCAACATGGTTCATCAGCGCAAGCTCATCGACCGCACGATCAGCGCCGCTATGAATCTCGAATAGAAGGGGCGCATCGGCGCGCGCCGATGCGCTGCGGTAAACTGATACAATCGCATATCTTCATCGCCTGTTCCGGGAGGGAACGTTCATGAGCACTCAGGACATCATCATCTGCGTCGCCGTCGCCATCGTATCTGTGGCGATTGGCCTGTTCTTCGGTTTCGTGCCGATGAAGACGGACAAGACCACCGAATCGCAGAACAAATATTCGCAATTCCTCGGCATCATCGCCGTGGGACTAACCATCCTGCTGATCTTCGCCAAGCAGAATCTCGCCTCGTGGGTGGCGATTTTCGCAATGATTGCGGGTTGGGCCGTCGCCAAGACCCCGCCGCTGCACCGCTGGGTACTTCACCGCTTCCCGTGGTTCGAGCCCGCCAAGCCGAAGACACCGTTGAAGAGTGCGAGGAGTACCAAGAAAAAGTAGAAGTCCCAACCGTGACGTCGGATAGAATGATCTTGCGTAATATCCGATGCAACAGGCCTCCCTCGGCGTCACGTATATGACGTTCCACCATCCCGGCGGAACACAATCGCAGCGCGGAGAACAGGCGGATAATCCTCAGAACAGCGGCTGCACGTTACGCCGGACGTGACGGGTGACGCCGAGCACAGTGATCAGTCGCACGAAAGAGTTTTCATCGGCGATGATGTTGGTGAAATCCTTGCCTTGACTTTGCATCACTTTGATGATGTCCACCAGGTTGCTGAGTGCGATGTCGGGATCGCACGCTTTTTCCAGCGTGGCTAGTAGCAGCCGCATCCTGTCGTCATCGATGCCGTCATTGTGCAGCTCGTCGAACAACGTGCGAGCCCTGTCGAGATCTTGCAGCCCTGCTCGAATCAGATCAAGCGCCCCGAACTTGTGTTGCATGGAAGTCATGGTTTCTATAGTAACCGCTGATAAAACCAAGGGCGGTTGCGAAATACCCGCAACCACCCTTGATGTTTGTTGCATCGCCTGAAATCAGACGAAGAATGGTTTGACGTTGGACCAAATGCGTCGGCTGACACATGGATGGTTCATCGTGTACAGGTGCACGCCGTCGACGCCCCGCGCCACCAGTTCGCAGATCTGCTCGGATGCGTAGGCGATGCCCGCTTCTTTGAGCAGAGCCTTGTCACCTCCCCATTTATCGAGCATGATGCCGAGTTTTTCAGGAACTTTCGACTGGCATTTGTTCGACATGTTCAGCACCGATTTCGCGTTCATGACCGGCATGATGCCCGCTTCGATCGGCACGTCGATTCCCGCAGCCCTCGCTTTGTCGAGGAATCTCAGGAAGTCCTCGTTGTCGTAGAACAGTTGTGAGATCAGATGCGTCACGCCGGCATCGACTTTCTTTTTGAGATTGTCGATGTCCTCTTCCAGCGTTGCCGACTGTGGGTGCTTTTCCGGGTAGCAGGCGCCGTAGATTTTCATGTCCGGACGTTGCTGGCGGATGTATACGGCCAGATCGCTGGCATGTTCGAATACTCCTGCCGGTTCGGCACCGTCGATGCGGTCGCCACGCAAGGCGAGCACGCCGGAGACCTTGGCCTGTTCGAACATGTCGAGTGCCTGGTCGACGTCATCCTTGTTCAGATACTGCGCGGTCAGATGGGCCACGCTGGGGATGCCGTATTCGCTTACCGTGTGGGCGATGCGCGCGGTCAATGTACGGTCGGATGATTTGCCGGTGCCGTAGGTGACGGAAATGAAATCGGGGTCCAACCCCTGCAGGCCATCCAACGTGTCGTAGATGGTGCCTACAGGGGAGGTTCGCTTCGGAGGGAACACCTCGAGCGAGAACATTGGCGAATGCATGGCTGTCGTCTTGTTCCTAACGTTTCGCCTTATTTGGTCAGCTTGGCACGCACAGCCTGGGCTGCGGCCACGAGGTTTTCGAGGCTTGGCCAGGTTTCGGCGTTGCCGCGGGTCTTCAAACCGCAGTCGGGGTTGATCCACACCTTTTCGACGTCCATCTTCTTGAGGATTTCGTAGATGCGTTCCTCGATTTCGGCTTCGGACGGGATGCGCGGCGAGTGGATATCGTAGACGCCCGGGCCAGCTTCGGTTTCGAAGTTGGCGTCGTGAATGGCGTCGAGCACCACAAGATCGCCGCGGGAGGCTTCGAAGGAGATCACGTCGGCGTCCATGGCGTCGATGTCGGTGATGATGTCGTTGAACTCCGAGTAGCACATGTGGGTGTGGATCTGCGTGGTCGGCTTGACCGCGGAGTGCACCAGTCGGAATGCCGGAATGGCCCAGTCGAGGTACTTCTTGTGCCAGTCGGTCTTCCTGAGCGGCAGCTTTTCACGCAGGGCGGCCTCGTCGATCTGGATGACCTTGATGCCTGCGGCTTCGAGGTCGAGCACTTCGTCGCGGATGGCGAGGGCCAGCTGCTGGGTCTGCTGCTCGTGGGTGATATCCTCGCGTGGCCAGGACCAGTTGAGAATAGTGACCGGGCCGGTGAGCATGCCCTTCATCACATGGCTGGTACGGGACTGTGCGTAGGCGCTCCATTCCACGGTGATCGGGTTGGCGCGGGACACGTCGCCCCATACGATCGGAGGCTTCACACAACGGGTGCCGTAGGACTGCACCCAAGCGTTCTTGGTGAACAGGAAACCGTTGAGGTTCTGGCCGAAGTATTCGACCATATCGTTACGCTCGAATTCGCCGTGCACGAGCACGTCAAGGCCGATCTGCTCCTGATGCTTGATGCAGGCGTCGATCTGCGCCTTCATGTATTCGTCGTATTCAGTCTTGGTGATTTCGCCCTTGCGCAGTCTGGCGCGTTCGGCGCGCACTTCCTTGGTTTGCGGGAAGGATCCGATGGTGGTGGTCGGCAGCAATGGCAGGTTCAACGCCTCCCGCTGTGCCTTCTGACGTTCGGCACGTGCCGGCTGGCGCACGAAGTCCGAGTCGGTCAGGGCTGCGAGACGTTCCGCCACGTTCTTGTCGGCGGCGACGCGGGTACCGTCGAAGAGCGCCTGGTTGGCTGCCAATGCCCCGGATGCCTTCTTGTCTTCCTCGCTGGCGTCGGCGAGAACCGCGAGGTCGTGCAGTTCGCCGAGCTTTTCAACGGCGAAGGCGAAATGCTTGCGCACATCATCGGCGAGACCGTCTTCACCTTCGGTGCTGAACGGCACATGCAGCAGGGAGCTTGCGGTGGAGACGGCCACGTTGTCGGTGACCTTCTTCAGCGCGTCGACGAGTCCAAGGCTGACGGCGTAATCGTTACGCCAGATGTTGCGGCCGTTGACCACACCGGCGAAGATGGTGGTGCTCTCTGCGACGCCGAACTTTTCAACGGCGGCGAGATTCTCGTCCTTGCCTTCGTTGAGGTCGAGTCCGATGCCGTCGAAGGCGAGCAGGTTAACTGTCTCATACACGTCGGCGATGTGGCCGAAGTAGGTGTTGAGCAGCACCTTGATCTTGCCGTCGCGTGCGGGCAGGATCTTGGTGTACAGGCTCTTGAACAGTTCGACGTCGCCCGGCTCCTTGTCGAGCACGAGGTACGGTTCGTCGATCTGGATCCATTCGGCGCCCAGCTCGGCGAACTTGGCCACGACCTCGGCGTAGACGGCGGCGACCGCGTTGACCAGGCCCTTGTCGTATTCGAGTTCTTCGGCCTGCGGATTGCGGGCGAGCTTGAGGAAGGTGTACGGGCCGATGAGCACCGGCTTGGTGGTGATGCCGAGCGCCTTCGCCTCGTTGAATTCGTCGAACGGCTTGGTGCTGTTGAGCTTGATGTCGGTGGCTTCGTCGACTTCCGGCACCAGATAGTGGTAGTTGGTGGTGAACCACTTCTTCATCGGCAGCGCGGTGACGTCGCCCTTGTCTCCTTGGTAGCCGCGGCCCATGGCGAACAGCGTCTCTTCGGGATTGTCGAAGGCGAGGCGCTGGTAGCGCTGCGGAATGACGTTCAGCAGGATGGCAGTGTCGAGCATTTGGTCGTAATAGCTGAAGTCGTTGCTCGGAATCAAATCGATTCCGGCTTCCTGCTGCAGCTTCCAATGCTTGGCGCGCAGCTCCTTGGCGGTGGCGCGCACGTCGTCGAGCGTTGCGACACCCTTCCAATAAGCTTCGATAATCTTCTTCAGCTCGCGGTTCTGGCCGATGCGAGGGAAACCGGAGACGGAAGTGAGAACGGACATGAATCCTCCATCTGATATGAACAATGCAACCCGCTCAAGCTACCACGAAATCGCCAGCTATAACTCATCAAGAAAATTTAAGTGTCGCTATAAGCACGATTTATATCAGTTGGCATGGCAACATTTCACGCCTCTCAGCATCATGCCGAGAGGCGAAGGAATCATTCAAAATCCTTGGCCGTCAGCAATGCGATGAGTTCGCCACTGTGCAGCTGCCATTGGTTGAATGGCTCATTTGATCCGAACACGGCGAGCGATGCCGGCGACATGCCCAGATTCAGCATGTCGAGCAGCATTGCATCCGATTCGGAGCTCGCCAGCCATTGGCATGCGATCGACACAGTGGGCTCATGGCCGAGCACCAACAGCTCGCGATGCTTCTCCTTGGTCTGGGCAAGCTCGTCAAATACCGACTGCACCCCACCTTCGTACAGACTCTGACGATAGTCGACCTTCGGGTCGTCGCCGAACACCTTAAGCATGCGATCGCAGGTCTGCCTGGCCCTGGTGGCGCTGGAGCACGCAATGCGCGTCGGCACCATCTTGTGCGCGGCCAGGCCTTTGGCGACGGCTTTCGCCTGCTTACGCCCCTTGTCGGTCAGCTCACGCCCGGCGTCGCCACCGTCACCAAACGGCTCGGTTTTGGCGTGACGCATCACCAGCAACACATACTTGTAATCCTTGGCTTTTTTCGCAACCTTCTTGAGGCTCGTTCCCATGGACGAATGCTCCAATCCTTAACGATCCAGCGTATGTACCAACGCAACGCGCTATGACTATTGTCTCAGAACAACGGCAAGAAACACCGTATCAATCGCCGATAGCCTCGACCTGCGCGTCGAGATCACGCAGCACCTTACGCAACTTGCGATCGGAAATATCCCGCAACTCAAGATCTTCGAGCTGTTCGGCACGTTCTTCGGCGCTCAGCGAATCAATATCGGTGGTCGTGTCTTTCGTGGCACGGTCACGCTTGCGCAACGCCTGAAATCCCGGCGCCATAGCCCGCGAAACCATAAGGAAGCCGGTGTGTCCGATCATCTGATGGTCGGGACGTATCGCCAATCCCTGAACCTTCCAGTCGCGTTCCAGAGTCTCCTGGATATCCGGTTCCGTCCAGCAGCCAGCCTCCCTCAACGCCTCCGCCATACGGCTTAGCTGCGTAGTAGTGGTCACATACGCCACGAGCACACCGCCGGGCGCAATCACTCGGTATGCCTGCTCAAGACGGTTCCAGGGGTCAAGCATGTCAAGCATGATGCGGTCGAAGGAATGCTCCGGCAATGTGGCGGCGACCGAATCGAAATCACCGATTTTCAGATCCCACCATGCGGGGCGCCCACCGAAATAGACCGTGGCATTCGCTTCGGCCACGCGGGCGAATTCCGAACGCATCTCGATGGTGGTCAGTCTTCCACGCTCCCCCACCGCGTCCAGCAGGTTGACGCTCATGGCGCCGGATCCGGCACCGGATTCCAACACGTTCATGCCGGAACGAATGTCGCCAAGCTGAATCACTTGGGCAATGTCCTTCGGATACATGATCTGCGCGCCACGAGGCATCGACAGCACATAATCGGCCAACCGAGGGCGCATCACCGCGAACTGCCATCCGCCAATGGCGCGCGTTCCCTTCCAAGGCTTGTTGGCGTCGCGTTCCGGATGATCCTGATTGATCTGCGCCTCACGTTTGGCGCTCACCGTCACCACCACGGACCCTTCCGACTGCCCGATCACATCGTCATGCAGAATGATGCCGTGCGAGGTCTGCGTCACACCGCCCGGCACCAATTGGTCGGTGATCTTATTGGATCTGCGATCCGTGAACTGTACCTTCTCACCCGCCGTCAACGGTCCTCGACGCATCAATCACTCCTTCATACCCACACGGATTCCACCATCACGACAGCACGGAACCGAATGACTCCTGTCCGACGCTATTCATGCTACAGCATATTCCGGCGCACACAGCACCCGTTACCGCGCGTACGCGCTCCAACGTCCATTCGCATGCGTCACCTCAAGCTCCAAACCGAACACTTCGCTCAACCGTTCCGAAGTGAAACCGTGTTCCAGATCACCCGAGTACACGATGGTGCCCGGAGCCGGATCGTTGCCTGCGACATTGTCGGCGTAGGCGTCGGCCTCGCTGCCGGTGATCCTGCCCATGATCGCCACATGGTCGAATCCCTGCGGAATCTCCTCAAGACGATGCGTCACCAGCACCACGGCACGATCCGACTGCTCGGCGCCGACACGGCTCAACGCACGAAGCGCAATCTCACGACCGCCCAAATCAAGACCGGTAGTCGGCTCGTCCAAAATCAGCAGATCCGGATCAGCCATCAACGCACGGCAGATCAGCACGCGCGTACGCTCGCCTTCCGAAAGTTTGAACATCATTTTACCTTCGAGATATTCGATACCGAATTCACGCATCAGGGAACGCGCCTTGGCATAGTCTTCGTCGGTGTAGGTGTCGCGCCAACGGCCGGTGGTCGCGGTCAATGCGGTCACGATGGCGTCGAGCGGATCTTCTTGGGGAGGGAACGCGCGACTCAGTTCCGCGGAGCTCAAACCGATACGGTTGCGATAGGAGAACACATCGACCTTGCCCAAGCGATTGCCGAGAATGTCGACGGTGCCTTCCGACGGGAATCCTCTGGTGCTCATCATTTGAACCAAGCTGGATTTGCCGATGCCGTTGGGTCCGAACAGCACCCATTTCTCGCCCTTGTTGATTTTCAGATTGACCTTGGTGAGAATCACGCGTCCACGGCGACGAAATTCCACGTCAGCGAGTTCCAGTGCGATGTTCTGCTCCGGCATTCTTCCTCCCCTATCGTTGTTCGGCTTGTAGATATGGAAACGCCTTCCGCCAGCATAATGCTTTCAGCGGAAGGCGTTCCACGCATCGTCTACGTGGTGAACTGGTTATTCGGCGGTTTTGCCCTGCTCGGCAAGCACGTCTTCATAGACCTTGACGGTCTTGTCGGCGATCGACTCCCAGCTGAAGTGGTCGCGCGCACGCTCGTAACCGGCCTGTCCCATCTGCTTCGCCTTTTCAGGATCGGCCATGATGCGGTTGATAGCGTCGGCCATGTCATGCACGAACTTGTCTGGATTGGTCGGAGTGCCGGTGCCGTCGTGCAGCTGGTCGACAGGCACGAGATATCCGGTTTCGCCATCGACGACGACTTCGGGAATGCCGCCGGTCGCGGAGGCCACCACCGGAAGGCCACACGCCATGGCCTCCAAGTTCACGATACCGAGTGGCTCGTAGATGGATGGGCAGATGAACGCGTCGCAACCGTGCTCAAGCGCGTTGAGCTCCGGCTTCGGCAGCATCTCCTCAATCCAGATGATGTTGCCGCGCTCCTCGTCAAGCTTGGCGAACGCGGTTTTGACCTCGTTCATGATCTCCGGAGTGTCGGGCGCGCCCGCGCATAGCACGATCTGGATGCCCGGATCGACGAAATGCAACGCCTGAAGCAGGTATGGCAGGCCCTTCTGCCGGGTGATACGTCCGACGAACAGCAGCGTGGGCTTGTTGCGGTCGATATTGTAGCGTTCGAACACCTTCCAGCCCGGATCGTCGTCGGATGGGGTTTCGAACTGGCTCATGGTGATACCGTTGTGCACCACGACCACCTTGTCGGGGTCAAGATTCGGATAGGCGCTCAGGATGTCTTCGCGCATTCCTGCGGACACGGCGATCACGCGGTCGGCATGCTCGTATGCGTCACGCTCGGCCCACGAGCTCAAATCGTAGCCGCCACCCAGCTGTTCACGCTTCCATGGGCGGAACGGTTCGAGGGAATGCGCGGTGATGACCAGCGGCGTTCCGTGCAGCATCTTGGCAAGGTATCCGGCCAAGCATGCATACCACGTGTGCGCGTGGATAATGTCGGCGTCCACATCGTCGGCGATCTGCAGATCGACGCCGAACGTCTTCAGCGCGCCGTTTGCTTCCTGGAGTTCCTTGGGAACGTCGTATCCGACGACCTTGAGCGAACCTTTCGGATTGTCACCCGGGATTTCGGGAATCTCATTCTCGGCACGTGGTCCGTCAAACGCACGGACCGTCACATCCACGCGTTCCGCCAGAACTTTGGAAAGCTCCTCCGCGTGCACGCCTGCGCCGCCATACACCTTGGGCGGATATTCACGGGAAAGGATGTCAACCTTCATATCTGTGCTCTCCTCTTCGAGTCAGGCAGTTGTTCCATCACTACTGTAAGGCAATTTTTCAATGAAACGCCTGATTGTTTCATTCGTGTCACAAAGTTTTGCATCTTTCCTAAAAATGCAGGCAAGGAGGTCAATAAACCAGGAACGAATAGTGCCGTCATTCGTGACTCGCATGTGAAAGCGGGGCTGCATCCTTCCATCGGATGCAGCCCCGCTTTACGTTCATCGCCTTGCTATCAGACGGCCGTACCATTCTGATCGAGGTTCGGATTATGCTTCGGGTTACCCGCCGTGAAGAACAGGCTAAGCACACCGACAGCGAAGACGATGGAGACCGTGGCGACCAACCACATGGGATGTGACGGCAGCCACATGATCACCAGGAATGCGATTGCGGACAGTGCGATGAGCAGCCAGCTGATCACGCGGAACCATTGGCGTGCGGAATGCGGTGCCTTGAACATCTTCGGGTTCGTGTAGTTCGGGCTGGTGGTCAGCAGGCTTTCGGTTTCTTCGATGGTGCCGCCGGTCGGCTTCCAAGGTCCATCGGTACCGTCTTGCAGTCGGCGGGACTTTTCCTGCAGCTGGTATTCGTCCAGCATTCCGGAACGTGCGCGGCCATGGGTTTGGTCGTACTGCTGCGGCACTCCCCTGCGGTTGTTCTTTGCCTGCGCTCGACGTTCTGCACGATTTGGCATTGGGTCACTCCTTTGTTGCGATGTGCTGCAGTTCACTTTACTGCATGACTGCCGGTTTTTCGCCGAACGGCACGTCATTCGGACGTTTATGCCACGTCTGTATTGTTCGAGGTTCCGGGAAGTGGGGATATGAAAAATCGTCCGATTCCGTTTTGGCGGAGAATCGGACGATTTTTCTGTTACGTTAACTGCTTATGTTCAGCGCGGCAGCATCATCGGCCTTTTGGATGCGACGATGGGTGCCGGCAGTTCGGTGGCGCCGGTGAGGTATTCGTCCACGGCGGCCGCGCAGGAACGGCCTTCGGAGATGGCCCACACCACGAGGCTCTGACCGCGTCCGGCGTCACCACAGGCGAACACGCCGTCCTGGCTGGTAGCGAACTTGTCGTTGCGCGCCACATTGCCTCGTCCGTCAAGGTCGACGGGCAGCTGGTCCACGAGCGTGGTGGTGTCCGGGTGCAGGAAGCCGACGGAGATGAGCACCAAATCAGCCGGAATCACGCGTTCGGTGCCGGGCTGACGGGTGAACGGTCCGTTTTCGCCGGGTGCAACGTTCACTACCTTGAGACCGGTCACATGTCCGTTCTCATCGGCCACGAAGCCTTCAGTAGCGGTGGAGTGCTCCACCTTCACCTTGGCCTGTTCCTCTTCGGTACCGACGAAGTTCACAGAATCCGTGCTGTACACGTACTCGGCGCGCTGGGTTTCGAAGCCTTCTTCCATGGAGGAGGTCTTCTGGTACAGGCGCGCGAAGGTCGGCCATGGCTGGTTGGCCGGGCGTTCGCTTGGTTCCTGCGGCATGATCTGCAGCACAGTGACGTCCTTGGCGCCTTGGCGGATGGACGTGCCCAGGCAGTCGGATCCGGTGTCGCCGCCACCGATGATCACGACGTGCTTGCCTTCAGCGGTGATGTCGTTGACTGGCTTGACGCCGTAGACGCGGCGGGTCGCGTCGGGCAGGAATTCCATGGCAAAGTGGATGCCCTTGAGTTCACGGCCCGGAATCTTCATGTCGCGCGGCACGGTGGAGCCGATGGCGACGACCACGGCATCGTAGCGGGATCGCAGATCGTCCCATGAGATGTCTTTGCCGATCTCCACGCCGGTGCGGAACACGGTGCCTTCGGCTTCCATCTGTTCCACGCGGCGGTCGATGAGTCGCTTGTCGAGTTTGAAGTTCGGGATACCGTAGCGCATCAGGCCGCCGATGGCGTCATCACGCTCGTATACGACCACGGTGTGGCCTGCGCGGGTAAGCTGCTGGGCGCATGCCAGACCGGACGGGCCGGAGCCGACCACGGCGACGGTCTGGTCGGTCAGGCGCTGCGGAGGCAATGGCTTGACGTAGTCGAGTTCCCAAGCCTGATCGATGATCGTGCATTCGTCGTTCTTGATCATGGTCGGCGGCTGGTGAATGCCGAGCACGCAGGCTGCCTCGCACAACGCGGGGCAGATGCGGCCTGTGACTTCGGGGAAGTTGTTCGTTTCGGACAGGCGGTTGTACGCGTCCTCCCACTTCTCCTGGCGCACCAGATCGTTGAATTCTGGGATGATGTTGCCCAGCGGGCAGCCGCTCATGCAGAACGGCGTGCCGCAGTCCATGCATCGGGCCGCCTGTTCGGTGGTCCAAGGCTGCAGGCCGGATTCGGCGTGGACGTCGAACCAATCCTTGATTCGCTCCTCGACGGGGCGTTCGGCCAGTTCGCGACGGGTACGGACCTTCAGGAATCCACGTGGATCTCCCATGTCAGCGCGCTCCTTCCATAACCTGCTCGTACACCTGTTCCCAGACGCCGGGCGTATTGAAATCGATGTTGTTCTCTTCGGCGTTCTTCATCGCCTTCTGCATGGCGAGGAAGTGCTTCGGAACGATGTGTGTGAATCGCTTGGATGCGTTCTCCCAGTCGGCGAGCAGTCCGGCCGCGAATGCGGAGCCTGTTTCTTCGGCATGCTGCTTGACCAGACCGTGCACGATTTCGTTCGACTCACTGTCGAGCGGTTCGAACAGCAACGCGCCGTTGGCGGCGGCAGCCGGGTTGACCTGCTTCATGTCAAGGTCGAGCACGTACACGTGGCCACCGGAGAAGCCTGCGCCGAGGTTGCGACCCGTGGGACCGAGGATCACGACGGTGCCGCCGGTCATGTATTCGCAACCATGGTCGCCGACGCCCTCCACCACGAAGGTGGCACCGCCGTTGCGCACGCCGAAGCGTTCGCCTGCACGACCTGCCACGAACATCTGGCCGGAAGTGGCACCGAAGCCGGTGACGTTGCCCGCGATCACGTTCTCATGCGGATCGAAGGTGATGCCCGCCTCCGGACGCACGACCATGCGTCCGCCGGAAAGTCCCTTGCCCGCGTAGTCGTTGACTTCGCCGTACACGCGGATGGTCTCGCCACGCGGAATGAACGCGCCGATGGACTGGCCGCCCGCACCATGGAACGTCATGTCGATGGTGTCGTCAGGCAGGCCTTCCTCGCCGTAACGCTTGGTGATCTCGTAGCCGACCATGGTGCCGAGCGTACGGTACACGTTACGGATCGGCATCTCGATGCGCACCGGCTCCTTCTTCTCAAGGGCGGGCTGCGCGAGCTCGATGAGCTTGTTGTCGAGCGCCTTGTCGAGCTCGTGGTTCTGCTCGATGGTCTGGTGCAGGATGGTTCCCGGCACCGGTCCCGGCTGCATGAGCACGTTGCTCAGGTCGATGCCGTCAGACTTCCAACGCTTGATCGCTTCGTTCTGGTCGAGGCATTCGACATGGCCGACGGCCTCTTCCAAGGTGCGGAAGCCGAGCTGGGCGAGCAGCTCGCGTACTTCCTCGGCGATGAACATGAAGAAGTTGATGACATGTTCCGGCTTGCCCTTGAAGCGTGCGCGCAGTTCGGGATCCTGGGTTGCGATGCCCTGCGGGCAGGTGTTCTTCTGGCAGGCGCGCATCATGACGCAGCCTTCGACGATCAGCGCGGCGGTGGCGAAACCGAATTCCTCGGCGCCGAGCAGGGCTGCGATCACCACGTCGCGGCCCGTCTTGAGCTCGCCGTCACATTGCACGGTGATGCGGGAACGCAGGCCGTTGAGCACGAGCGTCTGCTGGGTTTCGGACAGGCCGATCTCCCACGGGGTGCCGGCGTGCTTGATGGCGTTGAGCGGAGCCGCGCCAGTGCCGCCGTCGTAGCCGGAGATCAGCACCACGTCGGCATGGCACTTGGCAACGCCTGCGGCGATGGTGCCCACACCGAACTCGGAAACGAGCTTGACGTGCACGCGGGCCTTCGGATTGGCCATCTTCGCGTCGTTGATCAGCTGCTTCAGATCCTCGATGGAGTAGATGTCATGGTGCGGCGGCGGGGAGATGAGCTCGACGCCCGGAGTCGCGTGACGCACCTTGGCGATCCACGGCGGAACCTTGGCGCCAGGAAGATGTCCGCCTTCGCCAGGCTTGGCGCCTTGGGCGAGCTTGATCTGCAGGTCGGTGGCGTGCACCAAGTAGTCGCTGGTCACGCCGAAACGTGCCGATGCGATCTGCTTGATCTTGCTGTAGCGCAGCGGATCGTTGATGCGGTCTTCGGATTCGCCGCCTTCACCGGAGTTGGAACGTGCGCCGATGGTGTTCATGGCGATCGCGAGGGTCTCGTGCGCCTCCTGGGAGATGGAGCCATAGCTCATGGCGCCGGTGGAGAAACGCTTGACGATCTCGCTGGCCGGTTCGACCTCGCTGATGTCGATCGGCTTGCGATCGGACTTGAACTTCATCAGGCCGCGCAGCGTCATCAAACGGTTGGAGGTGTCGTTGATGTGCGCCGAGTACTTCTTGAACATGTCGTAGTCACCGCGCTGGGTGGACTGCTGCAGCAGGAAGATGGCTTCAGGGTCGTTGAGGTGGTCTTCGCCGGTACGACGCCACTTGTATTCGCCGCCGGTGCGCAGGTTGCGGTGCGGACGGGCGGTCCACTGCGACGGGTAGGCCACGCGATGGCGGATGGCGACCTCTTCGGCCAGTTCGTCGAGTCCGACGCCTCCGACGCGGGAGGTGGTGCCGGTGAAGTATTCGTCGATGACGTCCTTGTTCAGGCCGATGGCTTCGAACAGCTGTGCGCCACGGTAGCTCATGATGGTGGAGACGCCCATCTTCGCCATGATCTTGAGCACGCCGGTCGACAACGCGTTGGTCAGGTTCTTCACCGCGGTTTCGGCATCGACGTTGAGATAGCCCTTGCGGGACAGGTCTTCGACGGATTCGAACGCCAGATACGGGTTGACGGCCGCCGCGCCATAGGCGATCAGCAGAGCGACATGGTGGATTTCACGCACATCGCCGGCCTCGACGACCATGGAGATCTGGGTGCGCGTGTGTCTGCGCAGCAGATGGTGCTGCACCGCGGAGGTGAGCAGCAGCGACGGAATCGGTCCCCACGTGTAGTTGGAGTCGCGATCGGAGAGCACGAGGAAGTTGGATCCGTTTTCGATGGCTTCGTCGACTTCCTGGAAGATCTCGTCGAGACGTTCCTTCAGCGCCTTGCCGCCGCCAGCGACCTGATAAAGACCCTTGACGACGAACGGCTTATAGTAGCCGCCGAGGATCTTGGCGCGGTCGAGGCGCTTGAGCTGCGCCATCTCGTCGGAGTTGAGCACCGGCAACGGAATGAGGATCTTCTTGGCATGCAGTTCGGAATCGGCCAGCAGGTTCGGCTCGGGACCGATGGCGGATTCAAGGCAGGTCACGATCTTTTCACGCTCCCAGTCGAGCGGCGGATTGGTGACCTGCGCGAACTTCTGGGTGAAGTAGTCGAACAGCATGCGGCTGCGGGAGGAAAGCGCGGCCATAGGCGCGTCATTGCCCATGGATCCGAGCGGCTCCTTGCCGGTGTTGGCCATCGGGGCGAGCAGCAGCTTCAGATCCTCTTCGGTGTAGCCGAAGGCGCGCTGGCGGCGTTGCACGGACTGGCCGGAGTGGTTGACGTGCTCGCGCTTGGGCAGCTGGCTCATCTCGACGGTGTTGCCTTCGACCCACTGACGGTACGGATGCTGGGACGCGAGGGACTTCTTGATCTCCTCGTCCGGGATGATGCGGCCTTCCTTGGTATCGACGAGGAACATCTTGCCCGGTTCCAGGCGGCCCTTGGACACGATGTGTTCCTCGGCGTTCTCCGGGAGCACGCCGGTTTCGGATGCGAGCACGATGTAGCCGTCGTCGGTAAGCTGCCAGCGGCCGGGGCGGAAGCCGTTGCGGTCAAGCAGCGCGCCGACCTGGGTGCCGTCAGTGAAGATGATGTGCGCCGGACCGTCCCACGGTTCGATCAGCGTATTGTTGTATTCGTAGAACGCCCTGACATCGGGGTCAAGCTGGTCGTTCTTCTCCCATGCCGGCGGCAGCATCATGGAGATGGCATGTGGCATGGAACGTCCGGACAGGTGCAGCAGTTCGAGGCATTCGTCGAACGTGCCGGAATCGGAGTAGCCCGGGGTAGCGATCGGCAGCAGCGGCTTGAATTCGCCGAGCAGTTCGGAGCTTAGGCGGCCTTCACGTGCGGACAGCCAGTTGCGGTTGCCCTGGATGGTGTTGATCTCGCCGTTATGGGCCAGCTGGCGGAACGGCTGGGCCAGCGGCCAGCTCGGGAACGTGTTGGTGGAGAAGCGGGAGTGCACGATGGCGATCTTCGCCTTCATGCGCTCGTCGGAAAGATCCAGGAAGAAGGGCTTGAGCTGCATGGTGGTGAGCATGCCCTTGTAGGTGATGGTGCGTGCGGACAGGGACGCGAAGTAGATGCCCACCTCGTGTTCGACGCGCTTGCGGATGCGGAAGGTCTTGCGGTCCAGTTCGATGCCTGCGAGCTGGCCTTCGGGGTCGGCCACGACCAGCGTCTTGAACGCGGGCATGCTGGCGAGCGCCTGCAGTCCGAGTCCGTCCGGGTTGGTGGGTACGACGCGCCATGCGAGTACTTCGAGGCCTTCTTCGCGCACGATTTTGGCGATGGCTTGTTCTTGTTGTCCGGAGGTGGCGATGTCGCGGTCGAGGAATGCGATGCCGGCGGCGTAGTGGCCTTCTTCGGGCAGTTCGACGCCTGCGGTGGCGCGCATGAATTCGTCGGGCATGCTCATGAGGATGCCTGCGCCGTCGCCGGTGTTTTCTTCGGCGCCTACGGCTCCGCGGTGGTTGAGGTTGACGAGCACTTCGATGGCGTCGTCGACGATTTTGCGTTCGGGGCGCTTGTTGAGGGTGGTGACCATACCCACGCCGCAGGCGTCGTGCTCGGCGCCGGGATCGTACATACCTTGGGAATCATGGATCGTGAGATCTAACGGGGCGTGGAAAGTCACCGAAACCACCTTCAATGTTTTTGGGCAAGAAAAGTCTTGCGGTTCTTTAATGCGTGGTTTAGAATACCGCGCCCCTGTATCAAATACGTTTCGCGTGTCCATATAACGAATACTCGGAAAAGTCAAGACTGTTTTTTCTTGGGAAAATGTGGAGGATATGTGTTGGGTTGTGGTGGTTGCCGGTATCGATGCGTGTCGTTATGCTGGTGGTTGTCCGAAGAGTACAGGGGAGCCGATGTGGCTGAGATGGGCGTTTGCCCGGACCCTTATGACCTGAACAGGGTAGTGCCTGCGTAGGGATGTTACGAACGGTGCGCGTGCGCGTCTTCTCTGTGCTGACGGCTGGTGTTTGGCCGTGTGTTTCGTGGAAAGAGAAGGGATTTGGCGTGTCTGATGCGTCGCAGGTGCCTGAGCAGCTTGGTTCGGGTTCGAAGAAGTTGACTCCGAAGAATGTGCTGCTGGGTTTGCAGCATGTGTTGGTGTCCAATGTGTGGCTTGATCCGGTGTTTGTGGCTGGTGCCATTGGCTTGCCGTTGGCGTTGTCGTCAAATATGGTGAATGCCATTTTCATTGTGTCTGGTTTGGTCACATTGATTCAGGCCACGAGGTTGGTGCGTTTGCCGATTGTGCAGGGTCCGTCCGCCGCGTTCGATGCGTTGATGATCGCTGCGGGCACTGCTGGTTCGTTGGCTGCCGCTGGTACGTCGATTTTTGTCAGTTCGCTGATTTTCTTGGTGCTGTGTCTGACCCGTGTGATTGAGAAGATGCGTTTTCTGTTCGCGCCGATGGTGTCGGGCGTGATTATTTTTCTGGTTGGCGTTTCGCTGTCGCGTTTCACGTTGAGCGAGTTTCTTGGTGGCGCTCCCGGCGATGATGGTTTTGCCGATCCGAAGACGTTGGCCGTGTCTATCGTGACTTGCGTGCTGGTGGTGGCGCTTTCCCAGTTCGGCAAGGGTATGGTCAGGGCGCTTTCCTATCTGATTGCTCTGGTTGCCGGCACTGCGCTTTCGATGGTATTTGGCATGGCTGATTTTTCCGGTGTCGCGTCGAAGCCTTGGTTTGGTCTTCCTCAGATTATGCCGTATGGCGGTTTTGACTTTGATGCGGCGGTGTTTGTGCCGTTCTTCATCGCATATATGGTTGCGATTATGGAGGCGCTTGGCGTGTATCAGGCGGCCAGTGAGATCCAGGGCGTCAAGCTTGAGGATCGTCAGGTTCGTTATGGTTTGGCCGGCGAGGCTGCCGGTTCCGCGATTTCTTCGCTGATCGGCGGTTTCACCACTACCGCGTATCCGCAGAATGTCGCGTTGCTTAAGGTCACGGATGAGGGCAAGACCCGTACCCGTGTGCCGGTGATCATCGCCGGCGTGGTATTTGTGGTTCTTGGTTTCATTCCGAAGGCCGGAGCGGTATTGTCGTTGATTCCTTCCCCTGTGATCGGCGGCATTTTCCTGCCGGCCGCGGCAAGCCTGATCAGCACGGGCTTCAATACGCTGCGCAAGGTGGAGTCGGACGACCGTTCCCAGGCGGTCATTGGATTGTCCCTGCTGTTGGGCATCGCGCTGCCGAGCGCGTTGAGCGGCTTGGAGGGCGGCGCTCACGTGTTCTTCTCCAATTCGATTCTGGTTGGGGCGTTCTGTGTGGTGATTCTCAAGGCACTGCTGATCGACCTGCCGAATCTGATCAATCGTCGTAAAGGAAACAGCGAAGCTGAAGTTCCGTCGCAGATCTGATTTGCTTTCGAATATCAGTATCGTTTATAGAAAGGAATACCGCATATGACATCAATGTCGTTGGGTGCCGACGCGCAGGAAGTCAAGGCAAACGTGCTTGAGTTCATCGAAAAGTATGGTTGCGAGGTCGCTCCGGATGAGGCGTTCGACGCGCTCGCACATAAGATTTTCGCTTTCCAGTTTGCCCATAACATGCAGTATCGCGCGTATTGCATGTCTCGTAGGGTGACTCCGCAGATGTTGTCGGATTGGATGGATATTCCGCCGATGCCGGTGGATGGGTTCAAGATGCTGACGCTCACTTCGGTGTCTGAAGATGATTGCGAGGCAGTGTTCATGACCAGCGGCACTACGCATCCGGGTCAGCGTGGACGCAACTATCATCCTGATCTTGAGGTGTGGGATGCGTCGATGATCGGCCCGTTCCGTCATTTCATCATGCCTGACCGTGAGCGCATGCGTATCGCGGTGCTCTCCCCTGCCTGGGAGATGAATCATAATGGTTCGTTGGCCCGTTATCTGACGCGTGCGGTGGAGCAGTGCGGCAGCGAGGGCAGCGGCTTCTTCTTCCATGAGGATGGTTTGGACTTCGCTGGTGTGGAAAAGTTCCTTGATCAGTCGGTGGCGGACGGCGAGCCGGTGATGCTGATGGGCGCTTCGTCCGCGTATCTGTATCTGCTTGACTATCTTGCCGAGCGGGGCAAAACCTATGCGTTGGCGAAGGATTCGCGTGTTTTCGATACCGGTGGTTTCAAGAGTACGAAAACCGATATGACCGTCGATGATTTGTATGCGAAGTTCCTTGAGGTGTTTGGCGTCGCACGCACGCATTGCGTGAACATGTACGGTATGACGGAGTTGAGTTCGCAGATTTACGATCAGAATCTGCTGTCGTACTATACGGATGGTTCGTCGAATTATCTGAAGGCGACGCCGTCGTGGGTTCGTTCCGTGTTCCTCGATCCGGCGACGCTCACGCCTGTCGCCGATGGCGAGCAGGGGGTGATCGCGCATTACGATTTGGCGAATTGGAATTCCTGTCTGGCGATTCTGACCGAAGATCTTGGCGTGCGCACCGATTCCGGTTACGAGCTCAACGGTCGTGCGAAGGGTGCGGAGGCACGCGGCTGCTCCATCGCCGTCGACGAGGTGATGGCGGCAAACGCATGAGCGTCATCGACATTTTCCATGCGCCGCGCGGCTTCGTATTTGAGGATTTCGAAACACGCGGCGTTCTCACCGACCGCGGTGAGGCCACGTTGCGTTATCCGGTACTCACGCCTGAGACTGTCCAAGATTTGTGCGAGACAACGCGTTGCAATCGATCGCAGACATTGGCAGCATATTCCGTCGAACACATCGTCGACATCATCGGCGAGGCGGTGGAATTGTGGACGAATCCCGATTATGAGGGTCGCCAGATAGCGGAGTCTCTGATTCCCTCCATCACCGGCTATGACGCGACGATGACGCGTATCGAACTGAAACGTTACATGCGCATGTTCCGCAGACGCGAACTATTGCGTTTTCTTGATGACGAACTGCCAAGCCCGCGCATGCTGGACGAATACCGACCGAACAAGTCCGGCGGATACACGCGCCTGTACGGGCCGGACTTGACATTCCACGTGTTTTCCAGCAATGTTCCCGGCATTCCCGTATGGAGCATGACCATGAGTCTGCTGACGAAAAGCGCGATCATCGGCAAATCATCGTTCGACGAACCGCTGATGCCCGTACTGTTCGCTCGTTCTCTGACACAGATCAACCCGGATCTCGCCGACGTATTGGCCATAGTGCCGTGGCGCGGCGGCACGGTAGAGCTTGAAGACGTGGCGATCGGCGAAGCGAACGCCGTGATCGCCTACGGTTCGTCGCACACCACCGAGGCGATCCGTCCACGCGTGAGCGCGGGCAAACCGTTCCTCAGCTATGGCGCACGCATCGGCTTCTCACTCATCGGACGTGAAGCGCTACGCGCGGACACTCACGTGCAAACCGTGCACCGTATGGCCGTGGACGTGGCCACCTACGACCAGCAAAGCTGCCTGGCGCCGCAAACCATCTTCGTGGAACGCGGCGGAGCCATCTCCCCCGCTCAGACGGCGGAACTGCTCGCCAGCGAGCTCGACTCGCAACAACGCAAATATCCACGATCAACCCCTTCCGACACGGAATCCCTCGCCATCCGCAGGGCACGCTCTCAAACCGAGATGCAAGCGCTGTGCATGACGTCCATGACTCCAGACAGCGCCGCACAGGCCGACCCACAGGCACCGTTCGTCATCGAATCGCCGCAAGGCACCGACTGGACCGTGCTCTACTACCCCAATACCAGCAGTCTCCCCTCGTTGGGGACACCGCTCAACCGCACCATTAACATCGTCGCCGTGGACCAACTCAAACACGCGCTGCCCACACTGAAACCCTACCGCGAGTGGCTGCAAACCTGCGCGATCGCCACAAGCTCATCCAGACTGTTCGCACTCGCGCAACAAGTGGGCGAATACGGCATCGACCGCATCTGCCCCGTCGGAGAAATGAACCGCGCGAAATCCGGATGGCACCACGACGGCGGATTCAACATCCTCGACCTCGTCAGAGCCGTCGACATCGAACGCAATACCGACCGTTACGCCGACACCTTCGACATCGACTACGAATAATCCCAAAGGACCTTACGTGAACCAGCAATCCGAACACCGGACACTCACCGGCAAAACCGCCATCATCACCGGCGCAAGCCGAGGCATCGGCGCCGCAATCGCACTCAGACTCGCACAACTCGGCGCCAACGTGACCATCGACTACCTAAGCAACGACGAACGCGCCCAACACACCAAGCAACACATCGAAAACGAAGCGGACGCACAAGGACGCGTCATCACATGCAAAGCCGACGTGACCGACGAAACCCAAGTCAACGAACTCGCACAAACCACAGCCAACACCTTCGGCGGCATCGACATCCTCATCAACAACGCGCTCAGCCACTACTCGTTCGACCCACGCAACCGCAACACCTTCAGCAACACCAGCTGGAACGACTACGCGACCCAACTCGAAGGATGTCTCAAAGGCACCTACAACACCTGCACGACCGCGCTGCCCTACATGCGACGCCAATCATGGGGACGCATCGTCAACATCTCCAGCAACCTCGTAGACAGCCCGATCGTCCCCTACCACGACTACATCGCAGCCAAAGGAGCACTCATCGGATTCACGCGCTCGCTGGCGCAGGAGGCCGGGGCGTGGGGCGTCACGGTGAACGCCATCGCGGCCGGTTTGACCGTGGGCACGGATTCGAGCCGCGCCACCACCGAAGACGTCCGCGAGCGCATCATCGCGCAGACGCCTTTGGGCAGGCTTGCCACGGCTGATGATATTGCGGGCGGTGTGGCGATGCTGGTTGGCGAGGACGCTCGTTTCGTCACCGGTCAGACGTTGCATGTCGATGGCGGACTCACGATGCGCTGATTACGAACATCCGGTGACAGCCTCGTTCTAGGCTCTATGCCATCGGGCCTGGAATGCAACAACTTGCATCCGAGGCCCGTTTCAATCTGCACACTGTATCCACCCATACCAAGATGGATCATCTAAAACCAATTCGTCAGAGGATTATCGGCATTACAACGAGCAGGCGTCGAAGAAACGCTCGATGACGGTGTCGTTGAGCAAGCGTCCGGTTCGGGTTGGAATCACACGTCCGTCACGGATAACGATAAGGCCTTCGTCTTCCATGGGCTGGATGCGAGCCATATCAACCATGTTTCCAAGGCGACTCAAATCCAGACCCTCACGTATGCGCAGACCAAGCATGATGATTTCTTCGAGGTTCTCCTCGTTGGAGATTCGTTCGCTTCCCGACCATGGCACATTATCATCGTTGATAGCCTGCCCCCACATGCGAGGATGCGCAATATCCCAGCTGCGCAAGCCCGACGATTTGACCGTTTCAGATGTTTCAGCCGACGCGGACTGTTCAACATCCATCACATTGCCGTAATGGCTGTGTGCGCCGGGACCGAGCCCCGCCCAATCAACATTGCGCCAATAGCCAAGATTATGTTGCGATTCATAACCAGGACGTGCCCAATTGCTGATCTCATACCATTTAAGACCGGCTGCGCTCAGTAGATCGTCGGCAATCTCATACTTGGTCGCCTCATCGTCATCATCAGGCGTAGGCAAGGTTCCAACAGCAATCTGACGTCCCATTTTCGTGTTCGGTGCGACGGTCAACGCATATGCCGAAATATGGTCAACACCCAAGTCGATCGCCGTCCGTACGGAAACACGCCAATCGTCGAGACTCTCCCCCGGCGCACCGTAAATCAAATCCACGCTGGAACGCATGCCGACAGCATTTGCCGCTGCGATTCCCGCCGCCACATTGGCCGGGGTATGCGTACGATCCAATGTTTTCAGCACGCTTGGCACAGCCGACTGCATGCCGAAAGAGATGCGGTTGAATCCGCCGTCCGCGAGTTCCTTCACGTAATCGGCGTTCACCGTGTCCGGATTCGCTTCGGTGGTGATTTCCGCATTGTCGGCAATGCCCCACGTGTCACGCACGGCATTCAACATGGCGACCAGATCCGAAGCTTTCAGAATCGTGGGAGTGCCACCGCCGAAAAAGACGGTGGCCGCTTCCGGTTCGTTAACGCCATGCGCGATCTGCCAATCATGGACGATTGACATCTCGCGAATCACCATATTGGCGTAATTGCCACGCGAAGCGCCCGCTCCCATGTCGACAGCGGTATACGTGTTGAAATCACAGTACCCACAGCGCCGTATGCAGAACGGCACATGAATGTAGGCTTCGAACATCAGCCTTCGGTTTTCTGGGCGGCGCGAATCTTGTCTTTGGTGTCGCGGTCGTTGCCTGCGTCTCCGGTCGACAATGCGGCGATGAACGCCTCCTGCGGCACCTCGACATGGCCGAGCATCTTCATACGCTTCTTGCCGGCCTTCTGCTTTTCGAGCAGCTTGCGCTTACGGGAAATATCGCCGCCATAACACTTGGCGAGCACGTCCTTGCGCAGTGCGCGAATGTTCTCACGTGCGATAATGCGGGAGCCGATGGCGGCCTGAATCGGAATTTCGAACTGCTGGCGAGGAATGAGCTCACGCAACTTCTTCGTCATCATCACGCCGTAGGAATACGCCTTATCCTTATGCACGATGGCGCTGAACGCATCGACCTTCTCACCCTGGATGAGAATATCGACCTTCACCAGATCGGCGGACTGTTCGCCGTCCTCATGGTAGTCGAGCGACGCATAGCCCTTGGTGCGGCTCTTCAACTGGTCGAAGAAGTCGAACACGATTTCGGCCAACGGAATGCGATAATGCATTTCCACACGGTCGGCGGAAATATATTCCATAGTGCCCATCTGTCCACGATGGTCCTGGCACAAGTCCATAACCGCGCCGATGAATTCCTTCGGAGTGATGATGTCGGCGGCAACCACCGGTTCGACGATCTGCTTGATCTTGCCGTCGGGGAATTCGCTCGGATTGGTCACACGATGCACGGAATTGTCTTCCGCGGTGACCTCGTATGGCACGTTCGGTGCGGTGGAGATCAAGTCGAGATCGAATTCGCGGCTCAGTCGTTCGGTCACGATTTCCATATGCAGCAGGCCAAGGAAGCCACAGCGGAAACCGAAGCCCAACGCCACGGACGTTTCCGGCTCGTAGATCAAAGCCGCGTCGTTGAGCTTGAGCTTGTCGAGCGCCTCACGAAGTTCCGGATACTGCGCGTTGTCGATTGGGAACAGGCCAGCGTAGACCATGGGCTGCGGGTCACGATAGCCTTCGAGCGGATCGGCCGCAGGCTTGAGCGCGGAAGTGATGGTGTCGCCCACCTTGGACTGGCTGACGTCTTTCGCGCCGGTGATAACATAACCGACCTCACCCGCACCAAGCGCCTTCGTAGGCATCATGTCTGGGCTGATCACGCCGATTTCAATCGGATCATGGGTCATGCCGATACCCATCATGTGCAGTTTCTCACGGGAACGCAACTCGCCATCGACCATACGAATGTAGGTGACGATGCCGCGGTAGGAGTCGTAGACGGAGTCGAAGATCAGCGCACGCGCGGGAGCTTCCGGATCGCCGGTTGGTGCAGGAACGTCGGCAACAATGCGGTCGAGCAGTTCGGTCACGCCTTCACCGGTTTTACCGGACACGCGCAGCACTTCGGAAGGATCGCAACCAATCAGGCCTGCGATTTCCTCGGCATGCTTGTCTGGTTCCGCGCTGGGAAGATCGATTTTGTTCAGTACAGGAATGATGGCCAGATCATGGTCGATGGCCATATACAGGTTCGACAGGGTCTGCGCTTCGATGCCCTGCGTCGCGTCGACAAGCAGCACTGCGCCTTCGCATGCGGCGAGAGCGCGGGAAACCTCATAAGTGAAATCGACGTGGCCTGGAGTGTCGATCATGCCGAGGGTATATTCAGTGCCGTCGAACGTCCACGGCACGCGCACAGCCTGCGATTTGATGGTGATGCCACGCTCCTGCTCAATATCCATACGATCCAGGAAACGATCACGCATCTCACGTTCGGGCACGATGCCGCTGAGCTGCAGAATACGGTCTGCCACCGTGGACTTGCCGTGATCGATATGCGCGATGATGCAGAAATTGCGAATCAACGACTGATCGGTGAAACCGGGCTGGTTATGCTGCTGGCCCACGCCATCCTCCTCTTGAAATATTCGACGCAAACGATTCTAACTGCTAGTATCGGCATGGTGAGTCGCGACACTCCTAAGCCCGTTGGCAATTTATCCGCGCGCCATGTTATCATCATCGTTTGTATGTCCTTATAGAAAACGTCGTTTGGAGAAATAGTGGCAAACATTAAGTCGCAGAAGAAGCGCGTTCTCACCAACGAGAAGGCCCACAAGCGCAACGTGGCCGTGAAGTCCAGCCTGAAGACTGCCGTTCGCGCCACCCGTGAAGCTATCGCCGCCGGCGATAAGTCCGCAGCAGAAGCCGCCTACAAGGTCGCAGCTCAGAAGCTCGACAAGGCTGCTGGCGCTGGCGTGATTCACAAGAACCAGGCTGCTAACCGCAAGTCCGGTCTTGCCGTGGCCATCAACGCTCTCTGAGTTTTAGAAGCTCACAGCTAACGAAAATCCCGCAGGTTTTTCCTGCGGGATTTTTTGTTACGCAAATGTCTTCCGTTTAATTACCATCTCACTGTCGCTACCTACGCTTGTCACACTTGCGTTTGTCGGAATCCTTATCAGAATGAATGACCGGTCGTTTCAAATATTTCGCTTCACTTGGCAGATATGTATTATGACGCACCAACGCTCCCGGAAGCTGAATGTCGAAAATCACCGATACCAATCGCATGCTGACCATCAATGCGACGATCAGCAGATCAAGCACCACTTCGGCTGGAAAACTGACGATTCCAGCGTCCACGCCTTTGCAGACAAGCACCGTCAGTACGCACCCCACGGCAGATGGAACCGCATACCAATGTTTGTCACGAATCACCATCGGCACTTCGTTGATGAGCATGTCTCGAATCAGGCCACCTCCAAGCGCGGTGAACATGCCGAGAAAAACCGCGGTCATGCCTGACGTGTGGTACATCATGGCTTTGCTGGTACCGTTGACCGCATACAATCCCAATGCCAGAGCATCCAACGACAGCATGGACCATTTGAGCCTGTTGATTTCGGGATGGCACACCGCGACGGCCACCGAAGCCAGCAGAGCAACGATCACCAGTCCTTTATCCGACACGCCTACCGGTGGCGCGATGCCCAGCAGCACGTCACGGATGATTCCTCCGCCCAATGCGGTGAGCCATGTGGTGACGAGAATCGCGAAGATATCGTAGCCTTTGCGCACGGCGGCAAGTCCGCCGCACATGCCGCAGCAGAACGTCGCCAAATATTCAATCCCCCAAAAGAAGGCATTACTCTCCAACGCCACCGACATGCTTTCCCATCCTTTTCCCTTCCCTCACTTCCCCCACTCTCGGATTTCGCGACTTCCCATCGTACACAATAAGCCGAGGGGCGGGAAACATGGTGTTCGACCGTAGGCTTGGCCGAACGGCCTTGAGTGTGCCGAATACCATGTTCCCCGCCCCTCGGCGGACTTTGAACTATAAGTCAGTCGCGAAAAATCAGCAGACCTTCCACATCCAGTTGTGCGGATCCTCGATCTCGCCAAGCTGGATGCCCAGCAGCTGGTTGCGCAGGTTCACGGTGAATTCGCCGGAGTTGCCGTCGGCAACGGTCACGTCGAACTTCTCGGACTTGAAACGACCGATCGGGGTGATGATGGCTGCGGTACCGCAAGCGAACACCTCGGTGACTTCGCCGGACTTGATGTCTTCGAGCAACTGGTCCAGAGCGATCATGGTTTCGACCACGTCGTGGCCGTTGTCCTGGATGAGCTGAATCAGGGAGCGACGAGTCACGCCCGGCAGAATGTTGCCGGTCAGAGACGGGGTCTCTACGTGGCCGTCCTTGTGCACAACCATCATGTTCATGCCGCCAAGCTCCTCGAGGTAGGTCTTGGTAGCGGCGTCGACGAAGCAGACCTGCTCGCAGCCGTGGTCGATGCCGGTGTATTCGCCCAGCAGGGATGCGGCGTAGTTGCCACCGCACTTGGCGAAGCCGGTGCCGCCAGGGCCGGTGCGGAACCACTTGTCTTCAACCCAGATGCTGACCGGCTTCACGCCGCCTGGGAAGTACGGGCCGGACGGGGATGCGATCACGCAGTAGTCCACTTCCTGCGGAGCACGCACGCCGAGGAACGGCTCGGAAGCGAACATGAACGGACGCATGTACAGGGTGTACTCGCGGCGGGTCGGAACCCAGTTCACGTCACGCTTGACGAGGGCGGCCACGGAACCGATGAAATCGTCGATCGGCAGTTCCGGCAGGTACAGACGCTTGGCAGAGTTCTGGAAACGCTCGGCGTTCGCATCCGGACGGAACAGCCAGGTGGAGCCATCGGCATGACGGTAGGCCTTCAGACCTTCGAAGCATTCCTGAGCATAGTGCAGAACGGATGCGCCCGGATCCATCTTCAGCGGCGCATACGGCTCGATGCGGCGGTCTCCCCAGCCTTCGCCCTTGGTCCAAGTCATGTGGGCCATGTTGTCGGAGAAGACCTGACCGAATGCCGGCTTGTCGATGAGTTCGGCACGTTTGGCGTCGGATGCCGGGTTTTCGTTCGGGAGCACGGTGAACTTCTCGGTGAGCTTGTCAAGCTCTGCCGGATCGTGATGATTCTGTTCAGTCATTCTTTACTTCTTCTTGTTGCAGCCGCCCGAAAGCGGCCCGCGGTTGTTGGTATCCCAGTGCTTGTGGCACCGGTTCTGGTTAGTAACTTTCCCACATCATAATCTCTTTCGATTACAAGCGTTCGCGATATGAGATAGGAAGAAACATCCTGCGAAAAAGTCGCCGCCCTCACGCCTGATTGATGCTCTATAGACTCGGAACGTATTCTGAATTGTTCAAAAAATGACTGTACCTCATTCCCCAAAACACCATTATGACGTTCAGGTCTCTGACAGCGGGATGTGGGTGAGAATGATGGGGCGAGTAGTTTCGACGTCGTAGTACAACATGCCGCTGTCGCCTATTGGGGTGAGGAGACTTCATGGCGGAAGGCGCTGGAAACGCAGCCTTCCCAACGCTCGTCGCGTTCTGCGCGTTCCGTTCGTCGCTTCCGGTCATGCTGCGATCCTTTCGGGTGAAGCATGCAAGCCAACCCTCCGATGTATTGGCGGATACTCGAAAAAGCAATACCCCCGTCATTAGACGAGGGCAATAAGATTGTTGGCGTCACGATGCTTGCTTCAGCGGCGTTCTCCCGGATTGCGGATCTGCATGGCCGCGCCGTCTTCCATGATTGAGAAGCCGTGCTTCTGGTAGAAGGTGGCGTTCTTGCTTTCTTCCGGCATGACTTCAATATAAAGGTAGTCGCGATATCTCTCTTTGACCATGCCCACCAGGTGGCCTGCGATGCCATGACCCTGATATTCCGGATCGACCAGCACGTAATGCATATAAGCCACCATCTCAGTGTCATCGAGCACGCGCACCAAGCCTACCAAGCGGTCGCCGTCCCATGCGCTGAACACGGTGGACGATCCCATCAGAGCCTTGTACAGACGTTCCGGATATTTGCCTGACACCCATCCGACGGATCGGAACAGTTGCTGCGTCTGTTCTTTGGTGAACTTCTTTTCATCGGTATACGTGATTCCCATAGCCCCGAGCGTGGTTGCATGCTACGCGCGGACTGAAGCCAGTCTCTGCATTCGGACGTGATTTTGGAATCACGTTTACGGTGGCTCAGGCCAGCCAGTAACCGCACGCAACGGCCATGACGGGCACGACGATCGAAGCCAGCGCATAGCCGATGAAACAAGCGATTTTCCCATTGCGCAGGAGCGTAACCGTCTCGTTCATCATGGTTGAGAACGTTGAGAAACCGCCGAGAAATCCTGTTGCGAGCAGTAGGCGGCAGTCGGGGCTTATGGTGTTCGCCGCGAACAATCCCGCCACCAAGCCGGCAAGCAGACCAGCCACAACATTGATGGCAAACGTCGAAAGCGGGAACGTTTTGCGCCACAATGCCTTGATATACGAATCGCAGATATAGCGTGCGGCCGCGCCGACGCCACCGCATGCGCATACGCCGATCGCAAGCATTGCGCTCATCGGATCGCCTCCTTGTCAGCATGTTCGTCTTTGTTTCGTTCCGCCAACCACGAACCGCATAAGGCACCGGCGTAGGCGAGCGAAAAACCGACAATGAACGTTACGCAGCAATAGGTGAGGACTCCGGGAATCGCGTGATCGTCAATCATCATGAATTCTTCCAATGCGAGCGTGGACATGGTGGAAAGGCCTCCGCACATGCCCATGCCGAATCCACGATTCACGTATTCTTTTGCACGGCCTTTCAACAGGCTGGAAGATCCCAGCCATGCGGAAAGCGCCGCATATACGAAGCAGGCCACCATATTGGCCGCGAACGTACCGACATGGAAGCCGCCCACGTCCGCAATGGACGAGCTCGCATACCGCAGTCCCGTGCCGACGCATCCGCCAAGGAATACCACCGTCACCACATCAAGCCGAATAATATGCTTATTCAAATGTTTCTCTCTTCCGCACCGTCTCACTTCGTCTCTCGTGCATTGTTTCCATGCATCGTCAGTCATGCTAGTCGTTATTCGATTGGAATGCTGATGCATGCCACGTATTTGCTGGAATCCTACGTCAGATCATTGTCGATCAGTGTGATCTCACGTGGGAAGCCTACCACCGTCAAATGATGATTCTCGATATAGTCCATTAATGTGCGGCATCAGGATGGCTGCCGGGAAAACGGATCGTCACGCAGTCCGTCTCCGGCAGTACGCAATCGCTCCCTTCGTACCCGACAGTGCCATACGGGTTCACTGAACGTATAGGCGAGTATAGTCCGTATCCACCCGTTGTATCAATATTGCGTAAGGAATGCAGGATTTGCCGTCAGTCTCTTATGTCTTCCAGCTCATAGAACGGGTGTTGCCGGGTATGAAAAAGCCCATGCGCGTCTGAGCACATGGGCTTTTCATCATCTCTTACGGTTGTTCAAAACCGTAGAATGGAAGTTTGCTTCCTTAAGCTATCTGAACTCACTCAGCGTTTTCAGCCGGAGCGGTTTCGACCGGAGCAGCCTCATCGGCAGCGTCTTCCGGCACCTCGACGGTGACGACGGACTCTTCCGGATCCTCGACGTCGAGCACAACGCCTTCCGGCAGCACGACATCCTTGGCGAAGACCTTGGAACCGTCGGTCAGGCCGTCAACGTTGACCACGATCTTCTCCGGCAGGTTGGCGACATCGGCGCGAACCTTGAGCTCCTGAATGTCGACGAATGCGACGGCAGCGCCCTTCGGGGTGCCCTCGACGAACACCGGCACCTCGACGTCGATCTTCTCGCCGGCCTTGACCTCGTAGAAGTCAACGTGCTCGACGATGCGCTTCACCGGGTTGCGCTGAACGTCCTTGACGACGGCCATCTTGGTCTCGTCACCGAACTTGATGGTGAACAGAGCGTTGGTGTGACGCAGGGACAGGGTGGTTTCCTTCATCGGCAGCTGCACGAAGACCGGCTCTTCGCCGCCTGCGTACACGGTGGCCGGAATAAGGTTGGCGACGCGCATGCGGCGGGCAGCGCCCTTGCCGAACTCGGTACGGGCAGCGCCTTCGAGGGTAATGGTGGTAGCCATGGGCTATTTCTCCTTATGTTTTATTCGTTCATTCTGTTTCGGCGCATCAACGAGCCGTGAATCAACCCACAAGGAGCCTACAATCACACGCCGAGTCGATTACGGAAGCCATACGCTTCCCTCGCCAAGACAACAGTTAACCAGTATACGGCGAGGGCGGACATTATCGAAAAACGTCTCACATCAAAAATGAAAAAATCTGTCAAAGCCCACGAAAACGCCGTACGCACGTACAATCGATAGTAATTGTGAACAATCCGTCAATCGCAAGGAAACGAGACAGCAATGAAGCATGACAATGACACAATCGTTCGCGACATTTGCATCGCCACGGGAGCCGTGACGGCTGCCTGTATCGCATCGTTGGCTACGACTGCGAAATACCTGTTCCATTTCTGCATCGATACGCAATGGAAACGTTCCGTTTTCCATCGATCGCTGATTGCGCCGGAGCGTATCGAAAAACTTCAGCAGGGTGAGGCACAGGAAGCAGGAGAATGGTTCGCGCAAGCCAAACAGCCTGTGACGATTACCAGCGATGATGGACTTCGACTGCATGGATGGCTGTTCGATCCGGATTGCACTGCGCCAAAACCACACCTGTACGCAATCTGCATGCATGGTTATACCGGTGTACCGGAGGAAACCGCGAAATGGGCACATCGTTACGCCCGCATGGGCTTCACCGTATTGGTTCCGTCACAGCGTGCCCAAGACTTGAGCGAGGGACGGTACGTCGGCATGGGCTGGCTTGAACGCAATGATCTACTGAATTGGATCGACCTTATCGCGTCGAGTGACGCCGACGCCCGTATCCTGCTGTATGGCGGTTCGATGGGCGCGGCAACGGTGATGATGACGACGGGAGACCCGCGTCTGCCGCGCAATGTGGTGTCCGCGATTGTCGATAGCGGCTACACGTCTGCGCGCATGGTGTTCATCGACAGCCTTCGGCATTCGTCGCGTCTGCCGAAACCGCTTGCCGCGGTATGTGTGGATGCCGCGGGATTGTTCTGCAAACATTATGCAGGGTACGATTTTTCGGAAGCCACCTGTCTGCAGTCGCTCAGACATACTGTCATTCCGATGCTGTTCATTCATGGCGAACAGGACGACATCGTGAGCTCACGTTTTCTCAAGATCAATTACGAAGCGTGCTCGAGCATCGATCGAGAAAAGCTCATGGTTCCCGACGCACGCCATATGGAAGCATCCGTCGTGGATCCCGAACTGTATTGGAACACCGTCAATGCCTTCATCAAACGCGCATTCGAATTGTGAGCCATGAAAACTGTGTCAAGGTTCACATGAGTTTTTCCTCATGCTTATCCCCAAGGTGAACATACACAATGTTCATTTGTTGGAAAATCCAATGAAATCAACGGCTTACCCACTTCTGCCGCCTCCCGGCACGCTCAAGGCCACGGAATACTTCACCATTATCTTGTTGTTTGTTCGTCGCAGGGCGAACAAACAACAGAGAGGAACGAATATTACATGGCCAATCAACATCCTTGGCATGTCGGCCGCCTTCCTTGGACCCTTCGTCGAAAAGGACATCAAGAAATCGGCTTTGATCTCAACGGTCTGCTTCGCCTGCAGGTTCGCCGGTACCGGAGCCAGTATCGCGGCAGGATGCCCCCGGCGTGCTCATCTTCTATGGCGTAATCATGGGCATTGGATTGGGCGTCGGCTATCTGACGCCGGTGAAGAACCTAATGCTGTGGTTCGCCAAAAGTCTCGCCACCGGCATCGCCGTCGCGGGATTCGGTCTGGCCAAGGCCATCGCGGGAAGCATCAGCGTCATCCTGACCGTCGATGCCGTGTTCAACGCTGCCGGTGCTGCTTGAGCAGCACTTTGGCATGAAGTCAGTGTCCACCGTGCACGGACTGGCTTTGAGCGCGTGGGCGTTCGCCGGATTGTCCGGCAACCAGTTGGCATCCTTCGTCGTCTCTCATGCGACGGATGCAGCCCACCGATACAGCGCGCTGATTCCGATCATCACCGTACTGTACGCCGTCGCTCTCGCGTCCATCATCGCCGTGACGCTCGCCACGAAAGGCAAGGGCGCCAACGCCTTATCATCACGTTGAGCGGCATGATACATCGTTCAACACGCTGACACGGCGGATGAGCCCATCAACGCCTTATGCGGATGTTCTGGGCATTCGCTTGTTAGCCGCCCTGCGCCGGGGAACAGACTTTGGTTCCGCTCCCCGGCGAACTTCTTCCCATTGATATATACGATGTATATGATTCCTTCCTTTCCCAATCCATTTCCCCGTATTCCACCGCATCGCCTTCCGATTCACGTACGCTGACGGTAGCCGTGAAAAACAATGGCATCCCCTCCGTTGCGGTCGAATATATGGATCAGATACCACAATTGCAGCAATACCATGACGAACAAGGTTCCCCTGCCCGCGTGTTTTCCGCCACACAGGTACTGTAGTGGGTATGGAACAATCATCTGGAGCTTTCCCGCCGTCCCGCATCGAAGTGCGCGGTGCCTGCGTACATAATCTCAAGAACGTCGACGTCGACATTCCGTTGAACAAATTAGTCGGCATCGCCGGTATCTCCGGGTCCGGAAAGAGCTCTCTCGCTTTAGGTGTGCTATACGCTGAAGGATCCCGACGTTATCTGGAGGCTTTGTCGACGTATACCAGGCGACGTCTCACCCAAGCGAGTCGAGCGCAGGTAGTCGACATACGTCATGTGCCCGCGGCTCTCGCCCTCCATCAAAGACCTTCAGTGCCCGGCGTGCGATCCACGTTCGGCACGATGACGGAGCTGCTCAACAGTCTGCGTCTGTTGTTCTCCCGTTGCGCCTCACATGTCTGCGAGCATTGTGGCGAACGCAACCGTCCCACAATGAACGTGGCGGCCGAGTTGCCTATACGATGCACATCCTGCAATCAACTCATGCACCCACCATCCGCCGAACAGCTGTCGTTCAATTCCGCCGGCGCATGCCCGACCTGCTCCGGAACAGGCATCGTGCGAACCGTCGACCGTGCTTCCCTGGTACCAGACGAGACCAAAAGCATCGACGCCGGCGCAGTATTACCATGGGGATCGTTGATGTGGGATCTGATGAAGCAGGTGTGCGGCGCGATGGGAGTGCGCACGAACATTCCATTCAACCAGCTGACCGACGCCGAGCGGGACATCGTGTTCAACGGCCCGGCCGTCAAGAAGCATATTCTATACAAACCGAAGAAAGGCAATGATTTCGCCGAACTTGACTTCACGTACTTCAACGCCGTGTATACCGTGGAGAACGCGCTCGCCAAAGCCAAGGATGAGAAGGGTATCAAACGCGTGTCGAGATTCCTCAGCGAGCAACCATGTCCGGATTGTTCCGGTACGAGGCTTTCACAGCAGGCTCGTCAACCGCAGATTCTCGGTATTAATCTGGCACAAGCCACGGCAATGACACTTGACGAAACGATACGTTGGGTGCGTTCAGTACCCAAGTCATTGCCGCAGGAGATGCGTGCGATGGCCACAGCCATCTGCGAATCGTTCGAGGATACGGCCGAGCGGCTCGTGGAACTCGGATTATGCTATTTGTCGCTTGACCGCGCAGGTGCGACACTGTCCACCGGCGAGCGCCAACGTGTGCAGTTGGCCCGTTCGGTGCGTAACCGCACTACAGGCGTGCTGTATGTGCTGGATGAACCGTCTATCGGATTGCATCCGGCGAATGTGGATGGACTGTTGGGCGTGATGCGCGATTTGGTGGCTGACGGCAATTCGGTGGTTGTGGTCGATCATGATACCCGTGTGCTTGCCGCGATGGATCATTTGGTGGAGATGGGTCCAACGGCCGGTGCCGAAGGCGGTCATGTGATCGCTCAGGGTGCGGTGGCGGATGTTATGACGGCACCTGGTTCTCAGATAGCGCCTTTTCTGCGTGATGGTGGCAAAATACATGAGCGGGCGCGGCCGCAGATTGACTTAGATGCGATGTTCGCCAAGGGTCGGATTCATTTGGAGACGAATACCGTGCATACGGTGCATCCGTTATTGGTGGACATTCCGCGAGGACGTCTCACTGTGGTGTCTGGCGTGTCGGGTTCCGGTAAGACGACGATGGTATTGGAGACACTGGTCCCTGCGTTGCGCTCGGCCGCTGATGGTACCGTTTCCCCGAGCTCGATTCGTCTGATTGACGCGGATGGCATTTCGAAAGTGGAACTGATCGATGCCACGCCCATTGGAGCAAACATCCGTTCGACCGTGGCGACATATTGCGGTGTTCACGATGATCTGCGTCGTGCGTTTGCGAAGACTTCCGATGCCCATAAGAAGAATCTCAAACCTGGCGCATTCTCATACAACACGGGCAAGTTGCGCTGCTCCACTTGCGATGGAACCGGTACCATTTCGTTGGACGTGCAGTTCCTGCCCGATGTTGACGTCACGTGTCCCGATTGCCATGGGACACGGTATGCACAGACCGCCGATGACATTCGATTGGTTTGCGCGGACAGCGTCGCCCGTTCACTGCCGGAATTGATGTTGCTAAGCGTCGACGAGATGATGCCTCTATTGGATTTCCTACGCCCCGTTCGATCGAAACTGGCCACACTGCATGAGCTTGGCCTGGGGTATCTGACACTTGGCGAGCCGACTCCTGCGTTATCAGGCGGCGAAGCGCAACGGCTGAAGCTGGCCAGCGAAATGGGACGCGGACAGTCCGGTTCGGTATTCGTGTTCGACGAGCCGACGATCGGGCTACACCCGTTGGATGTGCTGGTATTACTACGCGTGTTCGACTCGTTGGTGGCTTCTGGGGCGACAGTTGTAGTAATCGAACATGATCTTGATGTAATCGCGAACGCGGATTATCTCATCGACATGGGTCCGGGCGGAGGCATGGCCGGCGGTCGCATCGTATGCGAGGGAACGCCGGAAACGGTCCGTGCCTGTCCTGACAGCGTCACGGGCAGATATCTGCGTGGATGATCCGACGCGAACTCGCCCGTGACGGTTTCCCATAGCTGCTTTCCTCGGGGTTGTCTGGGATACAGTCAGAAATCCCAGTCATCGTCGTCGGTCTCGACTGATTTGCCCATTACGTACGAGCTTCCCGAACCGGAGAAGAAGTCATGGTTCTCATCGGCGTTCGGACTTAACGCGGCAAGGATCGACGGGTTCACGTCGCAGATCTCTTGTGGGAAAAGCGCTGGATATCCGAGATTCATCAACGCCTTGTTGCCGTTGTATCGCAGGAACTTTTCGACATCTTGCGTCAATCCGACAGGCTCGTAGAGGCTGCGCGTGTACTCCACCTCGTTGTCATACAACTCGTTGAGCAGGTCGTAGGTGTAGTCGCGCAGTTCGCCGCGTTTGTCCTCGCTGACCCGCTCAAGCCCTTTTTGATATTTGTATCCGATGTAATAACCATGCACGGCTTCGTCGCGGATAATAAGACGGATCACGTCGGCGGTGTTGGTGAGTTTGGCATGCGCGGAGAAATACATCGGTAGATAGAAGCCTGAGTAGAACAGGAACGATTCCAGCAGCGTGGAGGCCACTTTACGCTTGAGTGGACTATCCCCCTCGTAATAGTCGAGCACGATGCGCGCTTTCCTTTGCAGATACTCGTTCTCCTCACTCCAAGAGAACGCCTCGTCGATCTGTCGGGTGGAACACAAGGTGGAGAAAATCGAGGAATAGCTCTTGGCGTGCACTGACTCCATGAACGCGATGTTCGTATAGACGGCTTCCTCATGCGGGGTAAGCGCATCGGGTATGAGGCTGACCGCGCCAACGGTTCCCTGGATGGTGTCAAGCAAGGTGAGACCGGTGAACACGCGCATGGTCAACGTATGCTCGGCCTCGCTCATTGTGCGCCAAACGGGCAAATCATTGGAGACGGGCACTTTCTCCGGCAGCCAAAAATTGCCGGTCAACCTGTCCCATACCTCAAGGTCCTTGTCATCCTCAAGTTTGTTCCAGTTGATGGCACTCACACGGTCAATGAGCTTAATCCTCTGTCGAGGTACGGATATCGGCGCCATGATGGTCGTCCTTTCTAATCGTCGTCTTATCGTCGCGGCCGTATAACCGCCTGTATTCGTCCGGAGCCGTCAGACGAAGCATCGCGCGGTAAACCAAACGAGACATGTCTTTTCTTTTCCTTTCAAGTCACAGGTTTCACAACATGCAACTGACGCAGCCTTGTACTTCGGTGCCAGACAACGCCTGCTGACGAATGCGGATGTAATACAGCGTTTTGATGCCTTTGCGCCATGCATAAATCTGCGCCTTGTTCAAATCTCGGGTAGTCGCCGTATCGGGGAAGAACAAGGTCAACGACAGGCCTTGATCGACATGCCGCGTTGCCTCGGCATACGTATCAACAATGGCCTTCCATCCGATTTCGTACGCATCCGCGAAATACTGGAGATTGTCGTTGGTCATATACGGAGCTGGATAGTAGATCCGTCCAATCTTGCCTTCCTTGCGAATCTCAATCTTCGAGGCGATAGGATGGATGGAGCTCGTGGAATGATTGATGTACGAAATTGACCCGGTGGGCGGCACGGCCTGTAGATATTGGTTGAAGATACCGTCACGTATGATGTCGTCACGCAGACGACGCCAATCATGCTCGTTGGGGATATGGATGCCCCGCCGTGCGAACAGCGACGCGATTTTCCCGGTCTTCGGCGCCAGCGAGCGCTCGCCGTTCGTATATTTGTCGAAATAGTTGCCTGCGCCTGCAGGCTTCGCATAGGCGGACCGTTCGAAGCCTACAAACCGTGTTCCGCGTTCGACTGCGAGCTCATGCGAGGCACGGTAGGCATGGTATGCAACGGTCATGAAGTACATGTCGGTGAAGTCGAGGGCTTCCGGTGAACCGTACATGATCGATTCTCTGGCAAGGAATCCATGGAGGTTCATCTGTCCCAAGCCGATGGCATGACCTTCGTCGTTGGCGCGTCGGATGGATGGCACACACGCGATGTCCGTATGTTCCGACACCGAGGTCAATGCGCGAATCGCACGTTCCACGGTTCGTCCCAAATCACTGTCCATCGCTTTGGCGATGTTGAGCGATCCAAGATTGCAGGACACGTCACGTCCCACGTGATTGTAGGACAGATCCTCATGATAGGTGCTTGGCTCCTGCACTTGGAGGATCTCCGAGCACAGGTTGCTCATGGCGATTCGTCCGTCGATCGGGTTGGCTCGGTTCACAGTATCTTCGAACACCATGTACGGGTATCCGGATTCGAATTGCAATTCGGCCAAAGTCATGAAGAACTCTCGTGCGTCGATGTAGGTTTTCCCGATGCGTTCATCGTCCACCATATTCCGGTAGTTTTCGCTGATGGAGACATCGGCGAAGGGTCTACCCATGACGCGTTCGACGTCATATGGGCTGAACAGGGCCATAGGTTCGTGTCTCTTCGCCAGCTCGAATGTGATGTCGGGTATCACTACTCCAAGAGCCAAAGATTTGATACGGATCTTCTCATCCGCGTTCTCGCGTTTGGTATCGAGGAAATGCATGATGTCCGGATGATGAGCGTTGAGGTACACCGCACCGGCACCCTGTCTAGCGCCCAACTGGTTGGCGTAGCTGAAAGAGTCCTCAAGCAGTTTCATCACAGGCACAACGCCGCTGGACTGGTGTTTGATGCGCTTGATGGGCGCGCCGGCCTCGCGCAGATTGCTAAGCAACAGCGCGACGCCTCCACCTCGTTTGCTCAGCTGCAATGCGGCGTTGATGCCACGCGATATGGACTCCATGTTGTCTTCGATACGTACGAGAAAACAGCTGACCGCCTCTCCGCGCTGGGCTTTGCCGAGGTTGAGGAAAGTGGGCGTCGCCGGTTGGAAACGTCCTGATATAAGTTCTTCGAAATACGATTCGGCGGCCGCATGGTCGCCGGCGGCAAGCGCGAGCGCAACGGCGGCCGCGCGTTGCGGGAAGTTCTCCAGGTATTGTTTGCCGTCAAAGGTTTTCAATGCGTATGAGCGGTGGAACTTGAAAGCTCCGAGGAATGTATCGAATTCGAATCCGCAGTCATCCACGTTGCGGTAGAACCTGTCAAGGAATTCGGCATCATATTGGGCAAATACGGATTCGTCGTAATAGCCGTCTGCGATGAGTCGGCTGAGTCTGTCTTGTGTGGAGTTGAAGCGGACGGTGTTCGGCAGCACGTGCTTTTCGACGTACTCGCGTACGGCTTGGATGTCTTTATCAAATTGGATGCGCCCCTGCTTGTCGTAGAGATTCAGCATCGCGTTGAGCGAGTGCCAGTCATGGGCGCGATCGTAGGAGGCTATGACGTCGGTTGCTGCGTGTGGTGTCGTTGAATCTTCTGGCATGGTTATCGTTGTTCCTGTTGTGTGTATTCGTCGAAAAATCTGCGCAGTCCTTCGCGCACGGTCGCGGTGTCTTCTGAAGTGCCCATCAGTTCGAACCGGTAGAGTAGCGGCACGCGGCATTTAGCCGCGATGATGTCGCCTGCGATGCCGTAGGCTTCGCCGAAGTTGGTGTTACCCGATGCGATGACGCCGATGATGCCACTGCGGTTGCGTTCATCATTGAGGAATCGTTTGACTTGCACGGGCACTGCTTTGCCGATTGTTCCTCCGCCGTATGTGGGTGTCAGCAAGACGTAGGGCTCATCCACATGCAGCTCCGGCTCGTCCGGCCGCAGCGGGATGCGCATTGTATGAATGCCGAATTCATCCAATCGGCATCCTTCGACGAAGCGTGTCGTATTGCCCGATGCCGACGAGAAGTACACCAACGCACTCACCGGCAGCGAGCCTCCAGCTCGTGGATTTTGTCGGGACGATACCCGGACCAGGATTCGTCGTCTGCGATGATGACTGGCATCTGCCGCCATCCTTCGTTCCGCAATCTGTCGGAAATACGTGCGTTGGCCGTAATGTCGACAGTCGTATAGGGAAGGCCTCGTTTGTCCAATTGGCGTTTCGTCGCCGTGCATTGCGGGCAGTTTGCTTTGGTGTATAACGTAATGTTCATGTTCCACGTCCTTTCACGACCGTACGTCGTTGGTATGTGGCACACATTATCCGAACGAAAATAAAAATCAAGACCACAACATACAGTGTCTCGTCACATTTTCAAACACTATATACGGCGTGTTTCCAGTATTGGCAACAGTTTTGAAGTTCTAGAGCAGGACGTGGGCCGGATTTGTGGGATTTTTCACATCGGATGCAATCGTTCTTCACCGAAAGCCCCATGCCATAAAAAGGCATATAGGAACCAGGGTCTTATTCCCTTCGGGAACCCAGCCGTCACTCACTCAAGTTGACCTTGGACACCCAATCATGCACCAACCGCAGAAAAGACAGACATCCCGCACCCCGGCAACGCAGATTCAGGTTTCTTCGCAGAAATCTGCAGAGATTCTTTCGGTACCTCTTCGACCGAGCTGGGAAGTGTCCGACATACCACACCGACCAACGGTATGTATAATGTCGGTGTATTCGACTCCATCATCGAAGGAGAGGCATATGGCGCGCAATGCGCACCCTGAGGTGACACGACAGCGAATCCTTGACGCCGCGAAAAAGCTGTTCGCGCAAAAGGGGTATGAGCGCACCACGATTCAAGATATTCTCGACGAGCTCGAAGACCTCAGCAAAGGCGCTATCTACCATCATTTCAAAAACAAAGAAGCGATGCTGCATGCGCTGATAGATTCCGACAACGAACGACTTCTTCCCCAGGCAAATCAAGAGGATGGCTCACGAAACGGATTGCAGAAACTACGCAATTCGCTCATGATGCAGATTACCGACACCGAACATATGACCCTCATGCGCGATGCGTTTCCCCTGCTGAACGACCCGAAAATCCTCGCCGAAAATCTTCGCATCTGGCGAACCGACAGCACCAAAATCGCGTACGACTTCATCCAGGAGGGGTTAAAGGACGGTTCAATCACAACCGAGTACCCTCAAGAAGCCGCGGAACTTTTTTCACTGCTGTTCAATTACTGGCTAGCCCCAAACTTCTACCCCATCACTACCCTAAGTGAATTCAAGCATCGCATCCACTGTCTTGGATTGATTATGGACTCGCTCGGAGTTCCACTTATCGATCACGACAGTGATATGGAAGATCGGCTTGCGGAAGGCTTCTTCCTACTCGCCAGTAATCCGCAATAAAAGCTCGGCAATGTCAATCTGTCTTTATTTGTACCTTTTTTACATACCGTCAGTCGGTATCGAAAGGAATAGTCATGAAAAACTCGTCAGCAAAGACACTCCAATCCAGCTTGCGCTCCGCAAACTTCATCCTGCTTGTACTCGGTCAAGGCATTTCCTTGTTCGGCAATACCATGCTCCGATTTGCCATGTCCATGTGGGTACTGGACGAAACCGCATCATCCACGACCTTCGCCACCGTGCTGGCCATATCCGTCATCCCGACCATACTTATTAGCCCATTCGGAGGTGTTATGGCCGACCGAGTAAGCAAACGTGCCATGATGGTAGCGCTCGATATCATCTCAGGAATCGTCACACTGCTCGCGACTGTGTTTTTCGCACTATCCGGATTCAACATTCTCGCCATCGCCATCATGCAGGTAGTGTTGGCAGTACTCGATGCCATGGAAACTCCCGTCGTGCAATCCGCACTGCCACAAATCATCGGAAGAGAGTCCTCCACTGATCTTCGCCGAGGCGCGGCCATCATCAACCAAGTGCAGCAGCTCAGCCAATTACTCCCGAGTTTCCTAGGTGGCGTGATGTACGGGCTGGTCGGCATTCGACCGATGATGCTCATCACCGCAGCATGTCTTCTGTCGGCAGCCATGGTTGAATGCTTCATCAGACTCGCGAAGCCCCTATCGAATCAAGATGATGCCGGCATCTGCCTGCTCGACGTCATCATTGGCGATATGCATTCGGCGACCGCTTTCCTGCTTCGCAAGGAGCCGACCGTAGCACGATTAGCCGGTGTTTGCACATGGATCAATCTGATACTGACTGGATTCAGTTCAGTAAGCTTTCCTTACATTATTCGAACTACGTTAGGCTACGATGCGGCGACATATGGTCTATGCGATGGCATTATCGGCATTGCCGGCATAGCGGGAACATTCATCGCTGGCTGTTTCGCTAACCGTTTGAAATCACGAAACGCCCCTTCGTTGTTGTTCGTGGAAAGTCTTATGCTGCTCCCACCGGCCATCGCCTTCCTGCTTCCATGTTCAACGCAAACCAAGCTCATCATGCTGGTGCTCTGCACTGCGGCAGTCATAATCGCCGTTGATTTCTTGAACCTCATTCTCGTACCATCTATTCAGATGAGGACACCAACCGCGCTTACAGGCAAGGTCATGGCCATTATTTCATCATTGACGATATGCGCCCAGCCACTCGGGCAAATGCTTTACGGATGGCTGCACGCACATTGCACGGTTTGGCTTATTCTGCTGATTTCAGCACTGGCATCACTACCCTTGGCATGGTTGGCTCGCCCACTGTTTGCGCACCTTGACGATACGATTTCCAAGTAAGGCAGGGTAATGAAGCCGATATACGAACGTCCGTATGCTGAGAATGCCGCCCAACATATTGCGATTCGGCTTGAAATCAGCCTTCCTTAAACGAATGCCTTTCTGCTTGCAACGAATCACCACCAGCGCGACGATCACACTGATGGTCTGTGCAAAGATTGTGCCAAGGACCGCATCTGCCGGACCAAGCTGAAAATGCCCCATGAACAGGTAGACGAGTGCGATATTGAAACACTGATTCCCAAGCTGGCAGGAACCACTTGGCTGAATCACTATCTTGAGAGCCTGCCGAATCTGGAAGCCCAGAAACAGATGTGCAGACAAGTTATCAGCATGCGATGTTCAACGGCTGACATCAGTTATACAGGAATGTTCGATCGGGGTTCTTTGGCACGGCATGTCCAAAATTGTTACGCCTATGCGGATTGGACGTCCACGCTGGTGGAAGTGAATTACGTAAACGAGAACTTCTGTCTGTCATTCACACAGAAGTTCGCCACAGATAGATACGTAAAAGCATTTCGCGAATTGTTGGAGCAATACGGCATAGCATGCACCGAGATCGAAGAGACAAAGTTCATCTGAACGTTCCGCCATTCAATCTCGGCACAACCATGATGCATACGCTTTGACGTTCGCGATCTGAGAGGCCGATCAGTCGCCGATTGAAACCGGCCTCCCCTCGTTTCCTCCCGTCTCATCCGCGCTTCCCATGTATGGACCCATCAGATCGATATATCCCTTCGCGTCATGAGCGAGAAGCGCACGCGTTGCACGCAGGGATTCGATATCCCTTGGAAAACGGTAGAGCGCAACCATTGCCGACAAATCCCTAAGCCCGTTACAGGCGTCCATTAATCGTTTCTTCTCCTTTCGCGGTGCGAAAAGCGCATCATCCCTACTTTCCGGTTCCGGGAAGCAGATATACCCTCCCAATGTCATCGCCAACCCCATCCCTTTAACGGATTCAGTCGTTCGTCTCAGACTTTCCACTCCCTGCTGGAACATCTTGTCATCACGAGTCCGGAACCCTTCAGTAAGGGGCCGCGAGCCGACTGCCCCCAACAGCGACAGGGCAAGATCATGCAGGTACAGCGGATCCTCCCAAATGTTCGTCACCTGATACGCGCCCTTCTGGTAAACGCGTTCCATGATTTGCGAAGCTGATTCAGTCTGCTTGTTCCACAAAGCACGATACGCTTCCACGATTTTCCCCGCATCGTACAGATATCGCGCATCCATACACGCGGGATATTCAAGCAACATGGATTCGGCAAGGTCGGCATTGCAAGCATAGTCCAGATCGGCTTGAATTCTAAGATCGCGCAGATGGTCGCACAGATTTCGATAGGAGAAGTCTTCATCGCATCCGGAATCCACTACTTTCGGATCGTCCCTCAGCATGCACATGCCGATACCGCCATATCCAAGCACCATCAACGCAACATCGGCCGCACGCGGCTCTTCCTCACCCCAACGTAGCAGACTGTACGCGGCCAGCCAATATACTTCCTGCAAATATTCAGCCATGCAGGCCAGTCTCTTCTTTTTGCTGGTAGCGTATTTTCCACCCTTTTTCTTGCTTCTCCGAAACACATCCTTGGTGTAGGTCAATCCAATCTGGAATGGCATTCTGCTGCTGGGCCTTTGCAAAGCCACCGCTATCGAAGCGTCATTGATCATTTCATAGAGCCAAACGCTCATACCGTACTTACGCACGATGTTACGGCATCCATCAAGAAAATTCGCATCATGCTCAACCAGATCATAATCGAACGAAATCATGGCCCACGCCAGATTCGCCACCCATGATGTGCTGCAGAATAATTCCTTCCCCAGTTCACAGACTTTTTCGTCAAAAAGCGAAAGAGATCCGATCTCACCGTATTCATCGTGGATTTTTCCCAATTCCGCAAGATATTTGCCAGAACTGTATCCATCAAACCGCTTGATAAGTTCTTCGATCGTTGCCAAAAATCCCTGTTCATCCATATGGAACGGGCCAGTGATTATTTCCGCCATGTGCAACTCCTTTGTTGTAGGGTGCACCTACTGTCTCATATTCAAATCATCTTGCGCCACCGAACCTTGAAAATCTGTGGATATGTGGAAAACTCCACCCATATCCACAGGCGAATAACGACTGTGGATAACTCACAATTCGCATGCAACAGACCTGATCTTACGAAAATCACCATATGCAAAAAGGTCCCTTCCCTCACCGGAAGAGACCTTTCAGGAAAAGCATCAACGCAACGTTTCAGCTGTTAGTTGATGAGCTCCTTGACTGCCGCGATAACGGCCTGCAGGCTTGCCTTGGCGTCGCCGAAAAGCATCTGCGTGTTGTCTTCGAAGTACAGTTCGTTCTGGATACCGGCATAACCGGTACCGCGACCGCGCTTCATGACCACCACATTCTGGGCCTTGTCGACGTCGAGGATCGGCATGCCGGAGACCGGGGTGCCCGGCTTGCGTGCGGCCGGGTTGGTCACATCGTTGGCGCCGACCACAAGAGCCACGTTGGCCTGCGGGAACTGCGGATTGATGTCATCCAGATCGACGAGCTCCTCGTACGGCACGTTGGCTTCGGCGAGCAGCACGTTCATGTGGCCAGGCATACGGCCTGCCACCGGATGGATGGCGTAGGAGACTTCGACGCCGTGGTTCTTGAGGAGCACACCAAGATCAGCAAGCTCGCGCTGGGCCTGAGCCTGGGCCAGACCGAAGCCCGGCACGAAGATGACCTTTTCGGCGTATACGAGCTGTACGGCCAGATCGTCCGCGGAAGTTTCCTTCATGCTGCCTTCCGGACCCTCACCAGCGCCAGCGGCGGCATTGGCACCACCGAAACCGCCTGCAAGCACGGACAGCAGCGGACGGTTCATGGCCTTGGACATGGCGATGGACAGGGTCACACCGGCGGCACCAACCAGTGCGCCGGCCACGATCAGAGCGATGTTATTGATAGCCAAGCCGGACATGGCCACTGCAGTACCGGTGCAGGCGTTGAGTACGGAAATGACCACCGGCATATCGGCGCCACCGATCGGGATGACGAACACGAGACCGTAGCACAGCGCGAACACGGTGGTGAGCACGGACCACAGCAGACGCTGGCCCGGCTGCACGCACAGCATGACGAAGGATACGACGGTCAGTACGGCGAACAGAATGTTCCAGAAGCCCTTGCCCGGCAAGTTCAGCTTCTTCACCCACTTGATGCCCTGCAGCTTGCCGGCTGCGATCAGAGAGCCGGAGAACGTGACGGAACCGATCATGATGCCCAAACCAGCGGTGATCAACACCACGATGGAAGGCGTGCCCTCGGAGGTCAGAATGTCGTTCAAAGCCACAAGCGCGGCGGCGCCGCCACCCACGGTGTTGAATACGGAAACGAGCTGCGGCATGTCGGTCATCTTGACCTTCTTGGCGGAAACCACACCGGCGACGGCACCGATGATGATGCCGGCTATCAGCAGCACAACGGCAACGCCATGCTGGAATCCGTTGGAGATCTCACCTGCGAACAGCACAATGAACGCCATGACCACGGCAAGGATCATGCCGACAGCGGAGACCATATTGCCCTTGCGAGCGGTCTTCGGAGAGTTCATCAAGTGCAGGCCGATAACGAACATCACGGCGGCCAGCAGATAGACGAACCATTCGATGACGCCGAGCGGCGTGCTCAGCATTTCAGCCATGGTACCCATTTACTTGGCCTCCTCTTCCTTCTTCTTGCCCTTGTCGGACTTGAACATCTCCAGCATGCGGTCGGTGACGACATAGCCGCCGACCACGTTCATCGTGCCCAGCACTGCAGCCAGGAAGATGAACACCCAGGCGAGCGGGCTGGTGGCATGCGCGGCGACGATAACAACGCCGGCGATGACGATGCCGTGGATCGAGTTCGCGCCCGACATCAACGGAGTATGCAAGGTGGCCGGCACCTTGCCGATAACCTCAACGCCGATCAGCAGCGCGAGGACGAACAGAGTAATCGCAACAACGATATCCATTGCTTACTCCCCTTCCTTCTTGGCTTCCTCGCCGCGGCCGGCCACGACCATGGCGTTGTCAAGCTCTTCGTTCAGATCGATGGCCAGCTTGCCGTCACGCACGAAATGCGCAAGCACATCGGCCACATTGCGGCTCAGCAGGTTGGATGCGGTAGTGGAAACGCCGCTTGACAGGTACGGAGCGCCGATGATGGTCACGCCGTTTTCAGTGACTTGGGTGCCGACGGTGGAACCTTCGACGTTGCCGCCGAGGTCGCTTGCCGCGCAGTCGACGATCACAGCGCCACGGTGCAGTCCGGCCACGCCAGCCTTGGTCAGCAGAACCGGAGGCTTGCGGCCGGGAACCTTGGCGGTGGTGATGACGATATCGAAGCCGGCAGCCTTCTGATCGACGGCAGCCTGCTGCTGGGCCTGCTCTTCGGCACTCAGCGCACGGGCATAGCCGCCCTCGCCCTGACCCTTGGAGAAGTCAAGACCCAGATCCAGGAACTTCGCGCCCAAGGATTCAACTTCGCCCTTGGAAGCCGGACGCACATCGTACGCGGTGACAACCGCGCCAAGACGCTTGGCGGTGCCGATGGCCTGCAGACCCGCGATGCCTGCGCCAAGAATAAGCACCTTGGCCGGGCGGATCGTGCCAGCGGCGGTGGTCATCATCGGCAGGAACGAACCGTACGCGTTGGCCGCCACGATGGCCGCCTTATAACCCATTACGGAATTCTGAGAAGTCATCTCGTCCATAGACTGCGCGGAGCTCAACTGACGCGGCAGCTTCTCCATGGCAACACCGACCAGACCGGCCTTTTCAATCGCAGTGACATAATCGGCGTCGGTGAACGAACCGAGCATACCGATAATCCAGGTACCCTGCTTAACGCGTCCGAGCAGCGCGCTGCTCGGACGATCGACGAAACCAAGCACGTCGGCACGCGCAATCACTTCATCGGCGGAGACGACCTGCGCTCCGGCCTTACTATAATCCTCATCAACATAATGCGATGCGACGCCCGCACCGGATTCGATCAGGCAGTTAACACCCGATTTACGCAACCTCGTTACGATATCCGGTGTCAGAGCAACACGAGACTCGTGTTCGGAGGTCTCATTGAGAACTCCGAAGACCACGGTGGCTTCAGCTGTTTCAGCCATAGGTGCCCTTTCTTCCTCGTTAAAGAAATCAAAATGAACAGATACAGCGCACCAGTGTAACGTAGGTCACACCTTTGTATGAAGAAAAGTTCACCTATTGAATGGCATCGCATGGCAATTCCTTTACGCAGGCCCCGCTGGATGCGCACTTTCCCTACGCTACCGTAAGGTGACGTGTCGCATTCATGGGTCTATCATTCCTACAGATATTGGATTTAAATGTGTAGGAGAGTCACGTGTCTGTCATCACCTCTTTGAACAAGCGAGCTGCAAATCTTGCGCAGAAGGCACTGCGTTTGGGAGGTGACTTCGTTCACCCCGTCAGCGACGATTCCGGCAACACTCCGGATTACAACGATCCGAACAACATCATCTCCCCCGACGGCCATATCGACCTTCCGCACACCGTCGAATGGGGCGAAGGATTCCCATCCACCACGTTCCTCGATCCGGAAACCGGTCTGTTGACCACCAAAACCGAGGGCAAGCCGCCGCTGGACGAGGGCACCACCATCTACGATATTTACGCCGATCGAGCCGAGCGTATGGGTGACGAGCCGCTCTACACCTATAAGACGAACGGCGAATGGGTGACCAAAACCGGCAACGAGGTGCTCGCCGATATTCGTCAGATCGCCAAGGGTCTGATGCATTACGGTCTTAAGAAGGGCGACGGCGTGGCGTTCATGTGCCGTACCTCGTACGAGTGGGATGTGTTCGACGCGGCCGTCATGGCATGTGGTGGTGTGCTCGCCACGATCTACGACACGGATTCCGCGGAGCAGATCCGTAATATCGTCAATAATTCCGATTCCCGCCTGCTGGTGGTCGAGACCACCGATATGCGCGCCAAAGCCGATGGTGCCGATAAGGAATGCCCGGCACTGGAACACATTATCTGCTTCGAGAACGGCGGTCTCGACGAAATCATGGCCTACGGCTCCGGCGTGAGCGACGAAGAGCTTGACGAGCGCATCGCTTCCATCAAGAAAACCGACCTGTGCTCCATTGTGTATACTTCTGGTTCCACCGCCGCGCCGAAGGGTGTGGAGATGACCCATGAGCATTATTGCACCACCGCGTTGAATCTTCCGGCGTATATGCCGAAACTGCTGCATGAGAGGAAGAACAGCGTGCTGCTGTTCCTTCCACAGGCGCACTCTTTCGCACGTGCCATCAACTACATTTGCGTAGCCAGCGAACTGCATATTTACATCGCGCAGGGCATCAAGACGCTGATCGCCGATCTTCAGGTCGCCAAGCCGTCCGTCATGATCGTTGTTCCGCGTGTTCTTGAGAAGGTGTATAACGCGGCCTCGCAGAAGGCTGGTCATGGCGCCAAGGGCGTGGCGTTCGCCGCAGCCGTTGTGGCAGCCCAGAATTACATGAAGGAGGTCAGTGCGAAGGGTAAGGCCGGAGCTTTGGCCAAGGCTCGCCGTATGGCGTTCGACCCGGTGGTCTACGCTTCGCTACGCGAGGTGCTCGGCGGACGTGCCCAGTGGATCGTGGCGGGCGGCGCTCCTCTTGACCCGGAACTTATGGCGTTCTTCCGTGGCGCCGGAGTGCCCGTGTATGAGGGTTATGGCTTGACCGAGACCACGGCTCCTTGCGCGTTCAATCCGCTTGGTGTGCCCTATCATCAGGGTTCCGTCGGCGTGGCTTTCCCTGGCTTCGAGCTGCGTATCGCCGAAGATGAGGAGATTCAGGTCAAGGGTACCGCCGTGTTCCCGAAGTACCACAAGAACGAGGAAGCCTCCGAGGATTCATTCACTGAAGACGGCTGGTATCGTACCGGCGATTTGGGACGTATCGACGATGACGGCTTCCTGTATATCATCGGACGTAAGAAGGATCTCATCATCACCGCAGGCGGCAAGAATGTCTCGCCCGGTCCGATCGAAGAGGTTATCAAGCGTTGCGAATTCGTTTCCCAGGCCTTGGTGCTTGGCGACAAGCGTCCATTCATTTCCGCACTTGTTACGCTTGACGAGGAATCCTTGCGTCCGTGGTTGGAAAGCAAGGGGCTGAATCGCGACATACCCATGGAGGAGGCCGCCAACAATGCCGCCGTCCGTGCGGAAGTGCAGAAGTGGGTCGATCAGGCCAACGAAGGTGTTTCCCGTGCGGAGTCCGTACGTAAGTTCATCATTCTGCCGGAGGAATTCACTCAGGAGAATGGTTTGATGACCGCTTCCATGAAGGTGATTCGTCCGAAGGTCATCAAGCGTTATGCCACTTTGCTGAATACGCAGATGTACACCAAGAAGAAGTAGTCTTCGAAACAGCAGAATGAGGTCTGACTCCTACGGGAATCAGACCTCATTTATTATTTTCCACGCAATCGTTGCGAAGCGGATCCTAAGCAGATCAGAAGCCTAGCTTCTCGAGCTGTTTGGCTGAACCGTCAAAAGGACAGTCCAGTGGACTGTCCTTAGGTGAAGTGAGCAGCTTCGCTGCGAAGCGGATCCTAAACAGATCAGAAGCCTAGCTTCTCGAGCTGTTTAGGATCCGACTGCCATCCCTTGGCAACCTTGACATGCAAATCGAGTTTGGCTTTCTGTCCAACAATACGGTTGACCGGCGTACGCAACTTCTTCTTGACACGCACAAGATGTTCCGCTCCCTTGCCGATGATGATCGGTTTCTGGGAATCGCGTTCCACATAAATCGACACAATCACGTGGGCTTTGCCATCGTAAGCTTCGCCACTATCGTTGTCTTCCGGATATTCGATGGAATCCACGACTACGGCCAGTGAATGCGGCAACTCGTCATCCAATTCTTCCAGGAAAGCGCCACGGACCAGTTCCGCAATGGTTTCTTCCGGACGCTCTTCGGTGATCTGCTCGGCCGGGTACATTTGCGGGCCTTCCGGCATGTTCTCGATAAGCACGTTCTTGACTTCCGCAAGATTGTCATGCTTCAGCGCGCTGACTGGCACAATATCGGTGAAGTCGGCGAATTCGTTGATTTCAATGAGCTTATTGATCAGCCCGTCACGGCTTAATTCGTCAATCTTGGTAACGATGGCAACCAGCGGCACCTTCCATTTGAATGTGCCATCATCTCGCTTGACTGCGAAATCAGAACGCAGACGGCTCAAAATGCGCTTGTCGCCGGGACCAATCTCCTGATTACCAGGCAGCAGGAAAGCAACGGCGTCCACGTCGGCGAGCGACTCGTCCACAACATCGTTCAGACGCTGCCCAAGTAGTGTGCGCGGTCGATGGATGCCAGGCGTATCAACCAAAACGATCTGCGCATTATCCGTGGTTAAAATGCCACGAATGGCTTTACGAGTGGTTTCCGGGCGAGATGATGCGATGGCGATCTGCGTACCGATCAACGCGTTGATCAACGTCGACTTGCCCACGTTAGGACGCCCGACCACGGCAACGAAACCGGACCGATATGGAACGGGCGTGGCGGAATCGGAATGGTCGGAAGTCGTCTCGGTTGTTGCTGCGTCAGTCATGCTTGTCTTTGGAATCCTTATCGTTGTCGGATGCCTTTTCGGCATCATCCGCATGTTCTTCGTTACGTGTTTCAGTTTCGTCCACGCCCTCGACGTGGGCCGGCTCCACCACAATGGTCGACACTTTTTTGCGGCGTCCTGCGGAGTCGACCGCGGTCATGCGCAAGCCTCGAGTGACTGCGGAGGATCCGACGATCGGCACACGTCCCAACAGCTTGGTCAGCAAGCCGTAAACGGTGTCGACATCATCCTCGTCAATGTCGATTTCGAAAATCTCTTCCAAGTCGGCGATAGGCGTGCGTGCGGGCATGCTCCATTTCTTGTCACCGATCCGTTCCGGATCGGCATGTTGCGTGCGATCATGTTCGTCTTCCAGTTCGCCCACAATCTGCTCGATGGCATCTTCGATGGTGACCATGCCCGCGATTCCGCCATATTCATCCACCACAATGGCGACATGCTGGCGTGTGCGCTGCATTTGGTGGAAAAGATCGTCGACCGGCTTGGATTCCGGCACGAGCATGGGGTCACGAACTATCGATTCGACTTCGCGTGTCATCGCCGCATGGTTGAAGGCCGTCGCGCGCACGGCATCTTTCAAATAAGCCACGCCGACCAGATCGTCCACATCGTCGCCGATGACCGGCACACGTGAGAATCCGGAACGGGAGCAAAGCTTAAGCATATTCTCCAACGTTTCGTCTCGCTCGATGCAAATCATGTCGGTGCGCGGCACCATGATCTCACGAGTCAGCGTTTCGGAAAGCGTGAGCACATTGCGCAGCATTTCGGAAACTTCAGGATCGAAATCGTTGGCTTCGACCAGACGGTCAATGGTTGCCCGTCCTTGTTCGATCTGGATTTTTTCGAGCTCCTCGTCGTCGGAAAGATCACTGCCGCGACGCTTCGCGCCTTTTTGCCCCCCGATTTTTGCGAATGGGGTTAATAGAACCGCAATGGAAACAGCATCCACATGCTGCAGCATAATGTCGACTGGCTTGGATGCCCCGGCACTACGCGGACGCACCAACAGCGAAATCACCGCAATGACGATGGCAAAAACAAATCCGGCAAGTAATTCGGCCCATAGTGGAGCGTCCAACATGCCCGCAATCACCGTCACGAGCACACCATCAACCACATTGCAGCAGATGCGGAAGAACGCGCACGATCCGGCGGTGGCATAGCGATCGGCCACCAACCGCTGAACCTTATGAATGCGCCTGATTTTCTTGTCGCGTATGAATTGCGAAAGCTCGGCATCCGTTTGAATTTCGAGAATAAGGTTATTCAGGCTCGCCCTGGTCACACGTCCCACAGCGCCTTCAGTCGCGGCCATTGAAAGCGACAGCCAGACCAACAGCAGCGCCACCACGGCGAGCACCACGATCATCGCAATCATTGTTGCCTGCATAATTCAGCCCCCATCATGCCGGACGATATGCTACCGGCAACGTCAATCATTATTTGGCGATCTGCCGTCCCGTGCCATGCTGCCTATCCCATTCGGCGAGCGCGTCCGGCGTATCCGGCGGAAGGATGGCCTGCGTCCCCGCTCCCTGGCGAAGCGCGAAGAAGGTGAGTAGCAGCTGTCGCTGCAGACCGAACATCTGACGCTCCTGTTCTGGGGTGGCATGGTCGTATCCGAGTAGGTGGAGGATGCCATGAATCGTCAGCAGCATCATTTCCTCCATGGTGTTATGTCCGGCCGCGAGCGCCTGCTGCGCAGCCACCCACGGGCAAATCACGATATCTCCAAGCACGCCTTCCATCACAGTTCGGCCGTCTCCTGGGCGCAGCTCGTCCATGGGGAAGCTCATCACGTCGGTGGGGCCTTCAAGATTCATCCAACGCATGTGCAGTTGGGCGATGGGATCGGGGTCTACGAACATGATGGTCAGGTCGGATTGCGTGCTGACCCGCATTTGGTCCATCACCCATATGCCAAGATCGGAGAACACCTTGCCGTCAATTTGCCAGACGGTTTCGTTGGTTACCTCGACGCTCATTCAGCGTTCCTTTCGATTTGCTCGCTTGTTTGCCTGGATGTGGTTTTGCCCGTGGCGTGTCTGCTGTGGTCGCCGGCAATGGCCGCGTGTCGGTCGTACGCTGCGACGATTTTGCCGACAAGCGCGTGTCGCACTACGTCTTCCGGTTTGAGGTGGGCGAATGCGATGTCGTCAATGCCGTCAAGGATGCGTTCGATGGTGGCGAGCCCGGATTTCGGTACTGTCAGATCGACCTGCGTCACGTCGCCGGTGATAATCATTTTCGTATTGAAGCCTAGTCGGGTCAGGAACATCTTCATTTGTTGTTCGGTGGTGTTCTGCGCTTCATCGAGGATCACGAATGCATCGTTGAGCGTGCGTCCACGCATGTATGCGAGCGGTGCGACTTCGATGGTGCCGTCGTCCATGTAGCGCTTGAGCTGGTCCGCCCCGAGCATGTCAGAAAGCGCATCATATAGCGGACGCAGATATGGATCGACTTTTTCGTTCAATGTGCCGGGAAGAAAACCAAGGCTTTCTCCCGCCTCGACGGCTGGTCTGGTCAGGATAATGCGGCGCACCTGCCTATCTTGGAATGCGCGTACCGCTTTCGCCACTGCAAGGTATGTTTTGCCGGTGCCTGCCGGTCCGATGGCAAATGTGATGGTATGTGATTCGATGGCATTGACATATGTGATCTGACCAGCCGTTTTGGCACGCACCGGCTTGCCGAGCGCAAAGGTGATCACTCCGGGCACATGCGGTTTGCGTCGGTCCGCATGATTCTCGCGATTGGAGGTATGCTCCTGTTGCCGATCGGCCAGCCGTAGTTCCTCCACTACACGTCCATGGCCCGGGCGAGTAGCACGCACAGGATTTTTCAACACGTTTTGATCGAGCATGCGTCGCACCGTATCGGCGTCCATCGGAGCCGTATATGCGGCTTGGATGATGTTTTCGATCACATGCTCGGCCTGTGCGGCTTGGGATTCGGATTTGCTGGAACGTGACATGATCGCGATGCGGTTGCCTCTGACGATAATGGTCAAGTCGGGGAACGCACGTTCCACTTCCCGAAGGACCTCGTCGACCGGTCCGAGCACGGTCACCGGGTCAAGCTGCTGCGGAATCGCGATGGTACGTGTAGTAGTGGCCACAAAACCTCTTCTGACGTCGATATATGGGGAAAGGGAAGATTATTCGTCAAGCTTTTCGCCGGTCAGCACGTGAGCATGCACGTGGAATACCGTCTGGCCAGCATCAATTCCGGTGTTGAAGATCAGGCGGAAGGCACCGTGGAATTCCTGGTCGGCGATATTTTGCGCGACCTGAGCCATGTGGGCGAGCTGCTGGGGATCGGCCGCCGCAAGCTCGGCCACGTTCGCATAATGCTTGCGAGGCACCACGAGCACATGTACTTTGGCTTTCGGATTGATGTCCTTGAATGCGTAGGTGGTATCGTCCTCATACACTTTTTCGCTTGGAATTTCTCCTGCGATGATCTTGCAGAACAGGCAATCCTTGTCGCTCATAATGCTCCTTAATGCTGGTTGTCCTTCGGTACCCATGCTATTGCGCAACCGGGATAATCCGCCGCATTTCGCCGGCGTGTGGCGTCAGATGAATCGTCCCAACGCCCGTGCGAGCAGCGATAACGCGACGGGACCAGCTGTCGACGCTCGCAGAATATTGCTTCCAAGCACGCATGCTTCAGCTCCCGCATTGGTGAAGGATTCGATTTCAGCATCGCTGATGCCGCCTTCCGGGCCGACCACCACGTACACGGTACGCTGGCGCCCGTCCTGCAAGCATTTGTCGGAAAGCACCGCGATCGCTTCCTCCAGCTGGCTCCAAGTTTTGGTAGCATCCTGGTGCAGCACAATCACCATGTCGCCGTGCACACAGGCACGCTTGCAAATGGCAATCAACTGCTTGCTGGTCACGCACTCCCCCAATTCCGGCGTCCAGGAGCGTCGGGATTGTTCAGTGGCGGCATCAAGCACTTGCCGCCACTTCTTATCGGTGCGCCCCGCCTTCCATTTGGCGATGGAACGATCAGCCTGCCATGGAATCACCTCATCCACACCGATCTGCGTTGCGGTGTCGATGGCCTGCTCATCGTGTCCTGTTTTTGCCAGCGCTTGGATCAAAGCGAGTTTGGTGGTAGGCTGCGGTTCTTTGCCGAAGCTCGACACTTCCGCGATTCCTTGTTGCGCATCGCGCAACACCGCGTGGATACGTAGCCCTTTACCGTCGGAAAGCTGCAATTCGTCACCGTCTTTCAGACGCATGGCCTGAATGGCATGTCGACGCACCGACTGGGGCAACGTCAATTTCCATCCGGCGTTCAATTCGTCACTGTTCACCGGCACATCATCATGTTCCGTATCAAGCAGGAAAAGGGCATCAGTCATAGTTTCAGAGCCTACCAGCACCTCGGATACCAATGGCGTAATTCCGCGCGACACGCCGAGACTTGCATCACACCGAGCATCTGCTATAGTTTTCGTTTGTTGCCGCTGAGCAACGCACCTGTCCGGGTGGCGGAATGGTAGACGCGCTAGCTTGAGGTGCTAGTGCCTATTTATACAGGCGTGCGGGTTCAAGTCCCGCTCCGGACACCAGCAAACCCCTTGGAAACAAGGGGTTTTCTTGTATCTGAAAGCTATTCGGCGAAAGATCGATCACATGCAATTCATCCATCTTGATTCCATTGACGACGAGCGCGTGTCGGCATACACGAATCTCACGGAAATCCAGCTTCGCAACAAGCTTGAACCCAGCAAGGGCCTGTTCATCGCGGAATCGCCGAAAGTCATCGATCGCGCGCTGACCGCCGACCGGGAACCGATTTCCCTGCTTGTCGAAGAACCGTGGATCGGAGGCATGTCGGAAACCTTCGCACGCATCGACCAACGTTGGGGCACCGACATTCCCGTGTACGTGGCATCCCCTGAACAGCTCAAGCAGCTGACCGGCTACCGCTTGCATCGTGGCGCCCTGGCCGCGATGAAACGCTGGCCACTGCCCAGCGTCGAGGAGGTGTGTCGCGGCGCACGACGCATCGCGGTCATGGAAAACATCGTTGACCACACCAATGTCGGAGCCCTCATGCGATCAGCCGCCGCGTTGAACGTCGATGCAGTGTTGGTGACGCCCTCCTGCGGCGATCCATTGTATCGACGCGCCGCCCGCGTGTCGATGGGCACGGTGTTTCAGATTCCGTGGACTCGTATTGGCGGAGATGATAAACACTACTGGCCATTCACCGGCATGCAGGAATTGCGCGATCTTGGGTTCACCACCGTTGCGATGGCCCTTGAAGACGATTCCATTTCGCTGGAGGAGCTTGTTCGTCGTTTGAACAACGACAACGGCGAAAAGGACCATATCGACAAATTGGCGCTGATTTTCGGCACCGAAGGCGACGGTCTGTCGCATCACACCATCTCCCGCGCCGACCTGACGGTCAAGATTCCCATGAGCCACGGAGTGGACAGTCTTAACGTCGCCGCATCGAGCGCCGTGGCCTTCTATTCAACAGCTGTTCACTGAAACAGTCAGCAAATTTTCAAGACTCGCGATGCAAACTCCTTGCATGTTGCAAAAAATATGCAATTATTGAGTGCGTAAGTGGTTTGCGATGATGCAGACCGACCAATGTGTGCGGTGTCGTAACGACGCTCTAGGAGAGGAGTTCTCATGGCAAAGAATCCGAAAATTCTTTCCATCGTGCTTGCAGGAGGCGAAGGCACTCGTCTAATGCCTTTGACCAGAGACCGGGCAAAGCCCGCCGTCCCGTTCGGCGGCGTGTTCCGTCTGATTGATTTCCCGCTGAGCAATTTGGTCAATTCAGGCTATATGCAGACCGTGGTGCTCACCCAGTACAAGTCCCATTCGCTTGACCGTCATATTTCCACGGTGTGGCGTTTTTCGCCGTTGCTCGGCAACTACGTCTCCCCTGTTCCGGCTCAGCAGCGACTTGGCAAGCACTGGTATCTCGGCTCTGCCGACGCCATCTACCAGACCATCAACATCATCGAGGACGTGCAGCCGGATATTGTGGTGATCGTCGGCGCCGACCACGTCTACCGCATGGATTTCCAGCAGATGGTGCAGCAGCATATCGAATCCGGCGCGGAGTTCACGGTAGCGGGTATTCGTCAGCCGATCAGCCAGTCCAACCAGTTCGGCGTGATCGAGGTTGATCCGGAGCACCCGAATATGATCAAGAGCTTCCAGGAGAAGCCGCAGACCACGACCGGCCTGCCAGATGATCCGAACTCCATTCTTGCTTCCATGGGCAACTACGTGGCCAACACCGACGCCCTGTTCGAAGCTTTGGCGCTTGACGAGAAGGCCGAAGACACCAAGCATGATATGGGCGGCGATATCGCACCGTACTTCGCGGCCCGTAACGAGGCTGGCGTGTACGACTTCAACTCCAACGAGATTCCGGGAGCGACGCCGACCGATCATGCCTACTGGCGCGACGTGGGTACTCTGAAGCAGTTCTACGATGCGCATATGGATCTGATCTCGTATGTGCCGGAATTCAACCTGTACAACACCGAATGGCCGATTTACACGCTATCCGGCAATCTGCCGCCAGCGAAGTTCGTCCATGCCGGTCGCGACCGTCTCGGACACGCCACCGACTCGATCGTCTCCCCTGGCGTCATCGTATCGGGCGGTGAAGTGCATCATTCCGTGCTTTCGCCGAACGTGCGTATCCACTCGTGGTCCCAGGTCGTCGATTCGATTCTGTTCGACGGCGTGACCATCAATCGTCGAGCACGCGTCTACAAGGCGATCCTCGACAAGAATGTTGTGCTTACCGAGAATTCGACCGTCGGTATCGATACCGAACATGATCTGGCCCGTGGCTTCACCGTCACGCCGGAAGGCATCACCGTGGTGCCGAAGGGTACCGTGGTCGACGACTGACGTTCTGCCGCACACAGAACAAAAGCGTGCTTCCCGGCGTCGGGAGCACGCTTTTTCTGTGCCATTTTTCTTGATGATGATATCCAATCAAATATCATCAAAATCTGTTTTACAAAAAAAATTCCGCAACGAACATGCAGTTTCGCTGCGGAATCAACATATCAGCAATATCAGGTTGATATATCACAGATTTTCTGTCAGTATTTTGGCAGATTGTCGAAATTGAAGCCGAGCGCAGCCAACTGCTCGCGACCTTCCGGCGTGATCTTTTCCATGCTCCAACGCGGTTGCCACGTCCAGTCGATGCGGAATTCCTCGACGAGGCCGGCAAGCGTGCTCGCGCACTCGTCTTCGATCAGATCAGTCAACGGGCATGCCGGAGTGGTCAATGTCATCGTGATAATGGCACGACCAAGCTCATCGATCTCAATGCCATACACCAATCCCAAATCAATCACATCAATGCCAAGTTCAGGATCAATGACCTGATGCAACGCTTCCTTCACGTCGGCCGCAGTAGCTCGACCAATGTCGTCAATAGCCTTCAACGCGATGCCGTCATCCTGTTCTTCGGAACAACCGCATGCTCCAGCCTGATTGCCGCAGCCACAAGCGTCCTGCTTGGTGTCTTCGTGTTCGATTTCCACTGGTTTGCCGTCCTTGAATCCTTTGGCGAGATTTGGGTTAAGCATGACGCGACGCGCCGCGGCCTCGTCATTGCCCAATGCCTTGGCCACGGAATCGAAAATCGAGGCTTGCGGTTCAGGTACCAAGGTATCGCTCATTGTCGCTCCATATATGATTCGAATATGTTCCGTTGAGTAGCCTATCGCGTTGGCTGGAGTTTGTCTCACGTGTTTCGCCCGTTGTAGAACGCGGCGCACGAAGCACGGGAGACATCCTGCTTTCCACCATAGAACAATACTTGTCAGGCTTTCGCGGCCAATGCCTTGGCCACGGAGTCCTTCATGCCTTCCCATCCGAGCAGCGCGCACTTGATACGCATTGGATACTTGGACACTCCTTGGAACACGATGCCGTCTTCCAACGATTCCTCGGCGGATTCATCGTCCAAGCCTTTGCCGCGTGATTCCATGAGCTTATGGAACGTTCCGGCCAATTCCATGGCCTCATCCACGGTTTTGCCTTCCACCAGATCCACCATCACCGAAAGGCTGGCCTGTGAAATGGAGCAGCCGTGACCGTCCCACACCAGTCGTTCGATAACGTGCGGCTCCTGGTCGGAAACCTCCACATGCACGGTGGCCTCGTCTCCGCAGGTCGGATTGAACTGGTGGGACTCGCCGGGAGTGCAATACTCGTGGGTTGCCTGAACCGTGGTCTTTCCCGCCTGGGAGGCGTTTTCGGAAGCCAGATCCGGAGCGAAATGTTCCTTGCCATGCGGATTCTTCGAGGCTTCGAGAATGACCTCTTGGTACATCTGCTCGAGATCGTCGCCAGACATTGCAAAATCACTCATATGCGTTACTCAACTCCAAAAAACGGACGGACCTTCTTCAACGCCTCAACCAATGCCTGCGCGTCTTCGACGGAATTGTAGATGCCACTGGATGCGCGGTTGGATGCGTACACGCCGAAGTGACGGTGGACCGGCTGCGCGCAATGATGTCCGACACGAATGGCGATGCCCTGCGCATCGATGAACTGGCCAACATCATGCGGATGCACGCCGTCGATTTCAAAAGCCACCGTGCCGATGCGCTGCTCGTTGGTCTGCGGTCCGAGAATGCGCACGCCGTCGATCTGCCCCATCTTGAGGAGTTCGCCTGCGATAACGCGCTCGTGGGCTTCGAGATTCTCCATGCCGATATTCATCAGCCATTCGGCAGCGACACCGGCCGCAACGACCTGCGCGACCGGCTGCGTGCCCGCCTCGAAACGCGCAGGAGGAGCCATGTATTGGGCTTCCTGATCCATCCAGGCAAGTTCCACCATGGATCCACCGAAATTCGCCGGTGGCAACGCCTCCAACATGTCGCGCTTGCCGTAGAGGAAGCCGACACCGGTCGGGCCGTACATCTTATGCGCGCTCCATGCCGCGAAGTCAACGTCCAAAGCGTGGAGGTCGATCTTCAGGTGCGGTACGGACTGGCATGCGTCGAGCACAACCACCGCGCCTACCTCGTGCGCACGTTTCACCATCGGTGCGATATCGGTGATGGCACCGGTGGTGTTGCCCACATGGGTGACGGCCACGATCTTTGTGCGTTCGGTGATCACCTCGTCCGCAGTGTTGGAAAGGATGCGACCTTCACTGTCCAGATCGAACCATTTCAATGTCGCTCCGGTACGCACGGCAAGCTCCTGGAACGGCAATAGCACGGAGTGGTGTTCGGCCTTGGATACGACGATTTCGTCTCCCGGCTTCACAGCGAAACGTCGTGCCGCTTCTCCCCCACGTCCCAGCGATGCGTTGCCGAATGCGGTGGCTAGCAGATTCAGTCCTGCGGTGGCGCCGGAGGTGACAACGATCTCCTCTTCGCCTTCAGCGGAGTTGGCGCCGACAAGACGTGCGACTTTGGCACGTGCCTCTTCGAACGCCATGGTGCTGCGTGCGGCAAGCTCATGCGCTCCACGATGCACGCCGGCGTTGATGGTGCGGTAAAAATCGCTTTCGGCGTCGATCACGCATTGCGGCTTCTGAGAAGTCGCCGCGGAATCCAAATACACGAGCGGATGGCCGTGGATCTCCTGATCAAGGATCGGAAATTCCTTGCGAATCGCTGCAAAATCGGTCATGCCAGCGCGCTTTCGGAATCGGATCCTTCCGGCAGGTATGCGTCATAGCCGGATTCCTCGAGCTCATCGGCCAGTTCAGGGCCGCCGGTCTTGACGAAGTGACCGGCTGCGAACACATGCACGATGTCCGGCTTGATGTACTTGAGGATTCGCGTGTAGTGCGTGACCATGAGAATACCGAACTGGTTGGCTTCCTTGGCGCGGTTCACACCTTCGGAGACAATGCGCAACGCGTCAACGTCAAGGCCGGAGTCGGTTTCGTCGAGGATGGCGAACTTCGGCTTGAGCAGTTCGAGCTGCAGCACTTCGGCACGCTTCTTCTCGCCGCCGGAGAAACCCTCGTTCACGGAACGTGTGGCGAACTTCGGATCCATCTTCAGGCGCTTCATCGCCTCGGACAGTTCCTTGGTCCACGTGCGGATGGCCGGAGCCTTGCCGTCGACTTCGGTTTTTGCGGTGCGCAGGAAGTTGGTCATCGACACGCCCGGCACTTCGACCGGATACTGCATGGCTAGGAAGATGCCTGCCTTGGCTCGCTCGTCCGGGGTCATCTTGAGGATGTCTTCGCCGTCGAGCAGCACCTGTCCGGAATCGACCACGTACTTGGGGTGGCCCGCCAGCGTGTAGGCCAGCGTGGATTTGCCGGATCCGTTCGGCCCCATGATGGCATGGGTTTCACCGGAGTTGACGGTCAGGTTCACGCCTTTGAGGATCGGCTTGATGCCGTCCTTGGTTTCGACGTGCGCGTACAGATCTTTGATTTCAAGAGTTGACATGGTTTTCGCTCCTACGTTCTACTTCTCTTCCAACACCTGGGCGATCGCGTCGTTCTCGCCACGTGCCAGGCGCTTGTCGATAACGTTCATGAGATGTTCGCTGATTGCGGGAATGCCGATTTCCTCGACGAGTTCGCCAAAAAAGCCTCGCACCACAAGTTTGCGGGCTTCGGTTTCCGGAATGCCGCGGGACTGCAGATAGAACAGCTCCTCATCGTCAAAGCGCCCGACGGAAGAGGCATGTCCGGCTCCGATGATGTTGCCGTTTTCGATTTCCAGATTCGGTTCGGAATCGGCGATCGCGCCCGGAGTAAGTACCAAATTGCGGTTGAGCTCATACGAGTCGGTACCCGGCGCGGTCGGAGCAATCAGCGCGTTGCCGACCCATGTGGAGTGCGCGCCCTTGCCGTCAAGAGCGCCTTTATATACCACACGACTCTTGCACTCGGGATGGTTGTGCACAATCATGGTGCGATGTTCGATATGCTCGCCCGGATCCACAAAGTAGATGCCAAGCATGTTGAGATCGCCTTGATCGCCGCCAAAATCCTGATCCATACGGATTCGAACGACATCGCCGCCAAGCGTGACCACGGAATGGCGCAGGGACGCACCCTCCCCCAAGTGGATACGCTGGTTGCCCACATGCTTGGAGCCCTTGTTCCACTCTTGAATGAATGTGGTGGACACATGGGAGTCCCTACCTGTGAGAATCTCCACACCTTCGGCGATACGTGCATCGCCGTCATGCTCTACCACAACGTCAGCGTGGGCGCGATCGGCGGCAGTGATCACCAGGTGGAATGCGTCCAGATCCGTTCCGGCACCATGAATCTTAACGAGTATCGGCTGGCTGATTTCACCGTCGATACGCAGAATTCCGGCACGGGAGGCGGAGTTCCATTCCACTGCGGACACACGATCGCAGGGCTTGGAAACGATGCCCGTATCGGCGTCTCCCGGCTTGCCCTCGCTATAGGTCACGCCTTCAGTAAGAGCCGTGCCGTCGATCATAGTGACGGCAATCTGGGTTTCGTTCGACGGCGTGAACGCGTTGAAGAACTCTTCGACACGTTCCACAGGGGTATAACGCCAATCATCCTGCTTGCGGTCGGGCACTTCAAATGCGTCCACATCAAATGACCGCGGCGAGCGATCCGCCGAAGAGGGCATGGCTGCCGGATTCGCATACGGATCGTTCGGATCCGCAACGGGAATATTGATTTCCTGAGTTTGTGCCATGGTAATCAGCCCACCGATCCTTCCATCTGCAATTCCACCAGTCGGTTCAGTTCAAGCGCATATTCCATCGGCAGCTCACGGCTGATAGGCTCCACGAAGCCTCGCACGATCATGCCCATGGCCTCCTCTTCGGAAAGACCGCGGCTCATCAGGTAGAACAGCTGGTCTTCGGAAACCTTGGAAACCGTAGCCTCATGTGCCATGGAAACGTCATCTTCGCGCACGTCCACATGCGGGTAGGTGTCGGAGCGGCTGAACTCATCTACAAGCAGTGCATCGCATACCGTCGAGTTGGACGATCCTTCGGCACCCTTGACGATTTTGACGAGACCACGGTATGCGGAACGTCCACCGCCGCGGGAAATCGACTTCGCCACAATGGTGGAGCTGGTATGCGGGGCAAGATGGATCATCTTCGCACCGGTATCCTGATACTGGCCCTTGCCTGCGAAGCCGAGCGACATGGTGCTGGCCTTCGCATACGGCTCGGCGAGAATGCAGGCCGGATACTTCATGGTTGCCTTGGAACCAATGTTGCCATCGACCCATTCCATGGTGCCGCCTTCACGCACGTAGGCACGCTGCGTCACCAGATTGTAAACGTTGTTCGACCAGTTCTGCACGGTGGTGTAGCGCACGCGGGCATGCGGCTCGACGAAAATCTCCACCACGCCGGAATGCAACGAATCGGTCGAGTAGATCGGTGCGGTGCAGCCTTCCACATAATGCACGTACGATCCCTCGTCGGCAATGATCAACGTGCGCTCGAACTGACCCATATTCGGCGTATTGATACGGAAGTATGCCTGCAACGGAATATCGACATGCACACCCTTCGGCACGTAGACGAACGATCCGCCCGACCATGCGGCGGTGTTCAATGCCGAGAATTTGTTGTCGTTGCTCGGAATGCACTTGCCGAAATACTTCTTGACGATTTCCGGATACTTCTGCACCGCGGTGTCGGTGTCGACGAAAATCACGCCTTGGTCTTCAAGATCCTTCTGGATTGAGTTGTAGATGACCTCGGATTCGTACTGTGCCGCGATGCCGGAGACAAGACGGCTTTTTTCCGCTTCGGGAATACCGAGCTTGTCATACGTCGCACGGATCTCGTCAGGCAATTCCTCCCAAGTCGTGGCCTGCTTGTCGATCGGCTTGACGTAATACTTGAAATCGTCGGCGTCGAAATCCTTCAGATCGACACCCCATTGAGGCATCGGACGGTTGATGAAATCGCGATAGCCTTCCAATCGCTTTTCCAGCATCCATTCCGGCTCGTTCTTATCTGCGGAAATAGCGCGCACGACATTCTCGTCAATGCCTTTTTTTGCCGCTTCTCCGGCGAAATCCGTGTCATGCCATCCGTACGTATAGTCGCCGAACTGCTGGATGATCTCGTCATCCTGCTTGATCTTGTCTTCATTCACTCGCGTGCGATCAGCCACATACTGGCTCATCTCCACGTCAGCCGCGGCGTTGGGCGCTTGGTTCTCTGCCACCGTACGCTGCCTCCAATCACTCGTTTGTACCTATGACAACCTAACAGAACGTGGGGCTAAACACTAGCGCCCCTTTCGCTATTCGGCAATGATTTGTCGTGATTTATCTTACATAGCGTAAAGGCGGAAACCGAACATTCAGTCTTCCGCCTTTGCGTCTTTCTGCCGTTAGCCCGCATATCAGGCCTGAACGTGAACCGTCGTTCCCATCAGGCACCAATTGTAGAACCATTCAGCCTGATCCCAGCCGACGCCGACGCAACCATGGGACGTGTTCTTCCCCATAGCCTGAATACTGCTGTCGTTAAACGCACTTTGAGTGGCGATGCGATGAATCGCGCAACCTGTTTTCGAGAAATAGTTGACGAATCCAACATCCTTGACATCCCACTTCTCGGTGTTTCCATCCGATAGGGTAAGCGTGCCACTCATATCTTGGGACTGGTACTTGAGCCACACTTTGAAGTCACCGTCAGGCGTGCAGTTGTCGTAGGAGTTCGGATCGCAGTAGGTTGGCGTGCACAAGTCGCCGCTCGGCTGGCACTGGCCCGTCTGATAATCATTGCCCTGACCGGCAGACATATGCATGACACGGACGGTCTGCCCATTTTCAATGGCTGTAACGGTATGCGAAGACAAGCTGACCACCACGGTACGCGTGGTTTTTTTCTCATTCTGTGGGTCGCAAGTGCCTTGAATACTTACTGAATCAGAACCTTTGGCAAACGCCTCAGCGGCATCACGGCCAACATTGGTGTCGCTACCATCAGTAACGGTTATACCATCATGCCCAGCTACATTGGTTTGCAGCACATCACCGACACTATTAACGATGACATCACCGTCAACTCGATCAGCATGGAAGTTCGATTTGATGGAATCGTTATAGTATTGCTGCAATTTGTCACCATCGATAATCAAAGAGCCATTTCGGGTTTGATTATCGCCGAGCTTCTCACTATCCGGTCCAAGCGTGATGGCCGATGCAATGGACTGCGCACCGAATTCCGCCACTTTATGGTCGCCGATCTTGATAGCCACCGGCTTCGCTATCCACGCGTCAGCAGAAGCCTTGGCCTCGTTGGCTTGGTCATCCGTGATGGCGGGATCAGTAACCTTATTTTTAAGAGTCACCATTTGAGCGGTCTGCTTGCCAAAGGACTCAAGCACGTTCTTGGCTTCTTTGACGATATCCGTCACATCGATACCAGTCCCCTGCTGACCTGGCGTCACATCGAAAGCGGTACCATCCGCGTTGAGCTGTAGCGACGGGTTGGTGGCGGACACGGACTGCACTCCCAACATGTCACCTACCGTCTGGGCGCTGACTCGAGAATCATCGAAAGACTCGACGTCGACATCCTCACGGGTCCAGAATGCATACTTCTGAAAGAAGGAATCGTCACGTTTCGCGTTCATCACATTTTCGGCGATGGATTCCGCGTCAATGGCGACGCCAAGATCCTTCAACGTGACTTTCTTGCTCGTTCCCTCATAGGAAACGGGAACCGTTAATGATTCCGCCGTATCGGAAATCTCTTGGATGATATGATCTCGGGATTGTCCTGTCATGGACTTGCCCCAGAGCGTGACACCTGGCAACGCATGTGACTGGAAGAACCAGTATCCGCCGCCGGCCACGGCACCGAGAAGAAGCATCACCGCAAGAACAATCCACAGCCACAACAGGTGGCGCTTCTTGCTGGCATTCACAGTCAACGCTGCACCATCATCAATGGAATCGGCCGTTTCGGCAAACGAATCCAAGCTCACCTGCGAGATGACTTTTGGTTCATCGCCCATGTTCGGGAAGGCGAACTTACCGTTGCCGCTTTCCGGAGAATCCATATCGTTCAAGCTCATGCTCCCTCGTAAAGGTTTTTCATTACGAATACGTCTTGTTGATAATTCAAGGCCAAGCCCTTATTATGCAACATGGCCATGAACTCCTTTGGACTCATGACCATGTTGCATATCGGGTTATCCGACGTTAATCACAATTCGTCGATTTAGCGCTCCTGCTGGTGGTCCAGAGCGGCCTTGACCAGACCTGCGAACAGCGGGTGCGGCTTGGTCGGGCGGGACTTGAACTCAGGATGAGCCTGAGTGGACACATAGAACGGGTGCACCTCGCGAGGAAGCTCGACGAACTCGGTGAGTTCGCCGTCCGGACTCTGGCCGGAAATGCGCAGACCCGCTTCACGCAGACGGTCCTTATATGCCACGTTCACTTCGTAACGGTGACGATGACGTTCAGTGACATGCGTGGTGCCGTACAGTTCCGCGACGATGGAACCTTCTTCAAGCTCAGCCGGATAGGAGCCAAGACGCATGGTGTGTCCCATGTCACCATTGCCGGCGACGATGTCTTTCTGCTCCTCCATGGTTGCGATGACTGGGGTCGCGCAATCGGGCTCGAACTCGGTGGAGTTCGCGTCCTCCAAGCCGAGGACGTGGCGGGCGTATTCGATGACCATGGACTGCAGGCCGAGGCACAGGCCGAGGGCCGGCAGCTTGTTCTCACGGGCGAACTTCAGGGCACCGATCTTGCCGTCGATGCCACGGATGCCGAAGCCTCCGGGAACGACGATGCCGTCGACCTGGTCGAGCGCGGCGGCCGCGCCCTCCTCGGTCTCGCACTTATCGGCGGCGACCCACTTGACGTTCACCTTGGCATAGTTGGCGAAACCACCGGCCTTAATGGCTTCGGTGACGGACAGGTAGGCATCCGGCAAATCGATGTACTTGCCGACGATGGCGATGTTCACCTCATGCTTCGGGTGGTGCACACGCTCCAGCAGGTCCTCCCACTCGTCCCAATCGACATCGTGGAACGGCAGGCCGAGCTCGCGCACGACATAGGCGTCGAGGCCTTCGTCGAACAGGGTCTTCGGCACGTCATAGATGCTCGGGGCGTCCACACAGTTGACCACGCCTTCGGAATCCACGTCGCACATCAGGGAGATCTTGTCCTTGATGGACTGGTTCAGCGGGCGGTCGGAACGAAGCACCAGCGCGTCCGGGGAGATGCCCAGCTGACGCAGCATCATGACGGAGTGCTGGGTCGGCTTGGTCTTGAGCTCATGGGCGGCGGCAATGTACGGTACCAAGGAGACGTGCACGAACATGCAGTTCTCGGCACCCAGATCGCGGCGGACCTCACGCGCGGCCTCCAGGAACGGCTGGGATTCGATATCGCCGACGGTGCCACCGATTTCGGTGATGATCACGTCGACGTCATCGGACGCCTGCGCACGCATGCGGGACTTGATTTCGTTGGTGATGTGCGGGATGACCTGCACGCATTGTCCAAGGTATTCGCCGGCGCGTTCCTTGCGCAGCACTTCCTGGTAGATCTGGCCGGTGGTGACGTTTGCCTTCTGGCTCAGGTACACGTCAAGGAAACGCTCATAGTGGCCGATGTCGAGATCGGTTTCGGCACCGTCTTCGGTGACATAGACTTCACCATGCTGGAATGGATTCATCGTGCCCGGATCCACGTTGATGTACGGATCGAGCTTCTGCTGCAAAACCTTGATGCCGCGGCTACGAAGCAGGCGGCCGAGGGAGGAGGCGGTCAGGCCTTTGCCGAGAGAGGAAACGACGCCACCGGTGACGAAAATATGCTTGGTAACGTGCTCTTGAGAATTGCCATGTTGTCTTCTAACCATGGAACTTCAGTCTATCAGCGGCATGAGACGCGGCGTGTTTCCTTCAATACAAAAAGGCGGGGCCATCATTGCCTTGATGGCCCCGCCTAGCAGGAATAGGAGATACATTCAGTCAATCATTGGCTTATGAGATCAGTCCTCCTTTCTGCGGGAGGCCGCGAACGCGAACACGGATGCGATGGCAAGAGCCACCGCGGCCAGTGCGAAACCGGTGATGGCGGAACCAGTATTCGGGCTTTGCACAGCATCGCTCTTCTTGTCGGAAGCTGGCTGGACCGCGGGTTTGCGCACGGTTACCGTGCGCGTGAAGGTGGCGGTCTTGCCCCTGCTGTTGGTCACCGAGTACACGAGCGTGTATTCGCCTTCCTTAGAGGTATCGACCGAACCTTCGACCGTGATCTTGTCGGTCAGATCGCCGTCAACCTCATCCCATGCGCTGACGCCGGACATCGGATCGAACTTTGATCCCAGAGTCACGCTGTCGGAAGCCACCAGACCCTTGATGACAGGCGCGCTGTCGGTATCGGGCTTGGTGCTGCTGTCGAGTTTCAGCACAGTGGCAGACAGTGCGCCCGCTTCGTACGAGGCCCCTTCGGCGAGATCGACATTGGCGATAGCATCATCGGAGTAGACCTTGCCGTCGGCTGCAAGCACTTGGTAGGAGCCGTTTGCCAAGCCTTCGATCGCGGTCTTGTCTGCGTTGGCGTTGAAGATCACCACGTAGGTGCCGTCGGACTGCTCGGCCTGGTAGGCCACGACGCCGTCAGCGGACTTGAGCATCGTCACGTTGGCGTTGATGTCGTTGTAGTCGGTCAGACGCAGCGCGTTGATCTGCTTGCGCAGCTTGATCAGGCCCTTGACGTAGTCGACGGAATCGGCGTACTGGGTGGTGCGGTCCCAATCGATGGCGTTCACCGCGTCGCCCGTGTTGTAGCTGTTGCCGTCTCCGCCCTTGGTGCGCAGGAACTCTTGGCCGAGCTGGATCGCGGGGATGCCTTCCGACAGATACACGACGGAGTCGGCAAGCTTGGCACGTGCCACGGTCGTGGCGTCGTCATCCGTCGGGACGGACTTCCTGAGCTTGTCGTACAGGGTCATGTTGTCGTGGATTTCGGCATAGTTGACCACCTGTCCGGCATCGGCGTAGTGATCCTGCGCGTTGCCGTTCCAGCAGGTCGTGGTCGCGTTCTCGTCGTACTGGCAGCCGAGCACGTTGTGGGCAATCAGGCTCTCCTGGTCGGCCTTGCCGGAAACGAAACCGGTGTCGGTGTCGGAGAACACGGATCCCTTCAAGCCGTCACGCACGGAATCGTTGAAGAACGCGATGCCATTGTTCGTGCCGTCGGACGCGACTTGGTACGCGTTCGGCTGGATGGTCATCTCGCCCTCGTCCATGGTGGTGTTCATATCCCAGCCTTCGCCGAGGATGATGATGGACGGGTCGATCTCGTCGAGCGCTGCACGCACTTCCTTCATCGTTTCGGTGTCGATCAGACCCATGAGATCGAATCGGAAGCCGTCGACGTTGTAGTTCTTCGCCCAATACGTCACCGAATCGACGATGTACTTGCGCATCATCTTGCGCTCGGAGGCCGTATCGTTGCCGCAGCCGGAGTTGTTGACCAGGGAACCGTTGTCATCATAACGGAAGTAGTAGCCGGGAACGGTCTTGTTGAACGAGTGGTTGGCGGCATTGTAGACGTGGTTGTACACCACATCCATGATCACGCGAATGTCGTTCTCGTGCAGTCCCTTGACTATCTGCTTCATTTCGGTAACGCGAGAGGCGGGGTCGGATGGATCGGAGGAATACGAGCCTTCCGGCACGTTGTAGTTCTCCGGATCGTAGCCCCAGTTCTGCGCACCTTGCGCGTTGTAGCTCAGATCGCCGGTCTCATCAACGGAACCGTAGTCGTACATCGGCATGATCTGCACGTGGCTGACGCCCAACTGCTTGAGATAGTCAAGACCGGAGGTGGCGCCGTTCGCCGTCTTCGTTCCGGATTCCACAACACCCAGATACTTGCCCCGCTTGTCGGCGGAGATTCCGGAATTCGGGTTGATGGAGAAGTCGCGGATGTTCATTTCGGCGATGGTGGCGTCAGTGGTCTTGCCGAATTCCGGCATGCGGTCGCCTGCGGAGCCCATGTCTTCGCTGGAGAGCACCACGGAACGTTCGCCGTTGGCGACCGCAGCGGTCGCGTACGGGTCGGCGGAGACGTTCACCGTGCCGTCCGCGAAGGTGAGCTTGTAGGAGTAGGCCGTGCCGCTAGCAAGGTTCTTCACCAGGGCGCTCCACACACCCTTGTCTTCAGAGGCCATGTCGATGGTCTTGTCGACTTCGGCATTCACATCGTCGGACTGGTAGGTGACAAGCTCAACCTTGGTGGCGGTTGGAGCCCACACCTTGAATCCGGTCTTCGCGCTCGTGTAAGTGGCGCCCAGATCGTCGCCGTCATAGGCGTACTTCTTGTCGAAGGCATCCGTACGCACCACCGAGCCCGCAATGGCGTCCTGCGAACCGAAGCCCTTGACTTCGACGGTGTACTTGCCTCGCATGTCAAGATCCTTGGCCGTGGTGATGATCACCTTGGTGCCGTCGGTCTTGATGTTCTTGACATCTACAGCCTTGCCGTCGGCGTCAGTGACGGAGACCTTGCCTTCAAGCTCATCCGAAGTGACCTTTTTGGACAGTCTTGCGGTCAGCTTGTTGACGTCGGAGATTTCAACGGACTTCATGGACGCTCCCAACGATGGACGTGAGGAATACACGGTGGCGTCGCCGCCCATCAGCCACACTTCGGCCGATGCGGTGCCGTCCGATTCGTTGAACACCAAGGCGTTTGACGGGATCTTGTAATCGGCGTCATCCGGATCCTTGGCCTTCCACGCATCCTTTCCGTAACGGCGCAGCATGCCGATGTCGGAGGCTCCGTCGACGTTGTAGTAGGTGTAGTTGGTGAAGGAGTATTCCGCGACCTCGCCCCAGTCATCGTGGGTGGTGAAGGTGGCGGCTCCGCCGTTCCAATTGGAAGCCCAGGTCCAGATGTCCCACTGGGGAACGGTGACCGAGGTGTCTTCGGCGTTGTAGTACAGGCCGTCATCACGGTTGTAGTGGACCTTCACGGTAACGGTGTTGGCCTTGCATTCGTAGTCGCTCGGAGCGGAGTCGAGGGTTTCGACGGTGGTCGATTCGCCTTGATCCTCATATTTGGTGCCGTCGATCCACACTTCGGCTGTGCCGTCGGCGTTCACCGTGGCGCTACGGTCGCCACCGTACTTGTTCCAGTCTGCGGTGGTGACGATGAAGCCGAACTTGTCGAACTTGCCGCCGAAGGTCAGCGTAGCCACCTTGCCCCAGCAGTCAGCTCCGGTGAAGGGATGGTTGACTGCCGAGAGGCTCGAGCCGCCAGCGTCTGTGCCCCACACGTACACGCCGCGATTATCGGAATCGCTGGCTGGCTTGTAGTGCACGACGAGTCGGGTCTGGCCGTTGACGGATTCCGGATTACCCACGGTCGCGGCCTGATCGGCCACACCCACGTGCGTGATGCCCGCGTTGGCGTGGTAGTTGCCGCCGCCCTTCGGGTTCTCCCACTGGTCGGTGCCGGTATCGTGAAACACGAAGTCGATCTTCTTGCCCCTGGTGTCGATGGTGGCGCGATAGTACCCCTGCTCGTCGAGGGTCATGTCGGCTTCCGGCTGGTTCCAGTCATCGCCAAGACCGTAGTGGACCTTCGGGCTCTTCCAGCTGGAATCGGCGGGCTTGTAGTAGATGGTGACGCTTCTGTCGTCGGGCAGGGTCTCGTCCCCTTCCTGGTTCACGTCAGGATCGGACGGGTCGTTGGCCACGCTGGATGCCGGGTGGCTGTCCTTGGTGGCGCCTGCATACAGTGCGATGGCGGAACGCGCCGGTACCGTGGTCTCGACCTTGCCGTTCTTGACGCTTACAGTCTGGGAGCAGTCCATGGTGGCGTACACGTTGCAGTATTCGCCGTCGGCGAGCGATGTCGTGTAGGAGGCGTCCTTGTCGGTCTTGCCGTTGTTGATGGCGATGAAGCCCTTATCCCCGCGGGAGAAGGCGATGTTGTCGCCGCCGTCATCCTGCCAGTCGGCGACCTTGGTGCCGTTGACGTAGTTGCGGAAGGCGATCATGCCTCGGGTGGAGGTCCAGCGCTGCTCGCAGTTCCAGTCGGAGCTGTTGGTGGAACAGACCTCGTCCATGTTCACGTCCGGAACGGATGTGGCGGTGGCTCCCGGTGCGCCGTTGTCGTTCTCATCCCACTTGTAGTCGGAAAGCAGACGCGGCGTGCCGTAGTCGTAGGCAAGCATGAATGCGTTGGCCAGCTGATACTTGGCACCGTCCTTGTAGGTCAGGGCGCCCTCGTTGCGCGCGGTGTCCCAGTTGGTGACGAACACGTTGGCGTCTTCGGAGGCGAGATCCTTGCTCAACCGCTCATTAAGTCCCTTGAGGTTTGCGATCTTGTCTTTGAAGGTCTGGTTCATTTCGGACTTGAAGCCGAATTCGGTCACCGTGCCGTTTTGCACGTAGTTGCTCGGCTGGATGCCCGCGGCTTCGGAGGAGTTCCCGATGACCTCCTGGATCCAGTAGATGCTGTCGGCATTCACGCCGATCTTCTTTGCGAACTTCTCCTTGATGGCCTTCATGCTGTCCGTGTGGATGTGCTTGACGGCATCCATACGGAAGCCGCGAACACCAGCATTCCACAGGGCGGCAAGATAGTCAGATTGAATATCCTGGACCTTTTCGCTCTCGGAGTCGAAGTCCCACATGGAGCTCAGACGGCATTCCTGGACTTCCTGCTGGTTGGCGTAGTTGGAGATGTTCTTGGAGCAGCTGTGGAAGTCGGAGGCCGTGATGCCTTCCGGATACTGTTCGGTGGCAAATCCCGGGTAGTCGCCGGTCGAACCGTTGTATTCGGTTCCTGCGACGCCGGTCTGCTTGCCGTCGGCCACGTCGGCACCGGTGGTCTGGTTCAGCACAACGTCGGCGATGATGTCAACGCCGACGGCATTGCACTGCTTGATCATGTTTTTGAATTCGGCTTCCGTGCCGAGCTTGGAATCGAGCTTGTAGCTTACCGGCTGGTAGGACGTCCACCATTGCGTGCCTTGGATGGATTCCTGCGGCGGCGACACCTCGACGTATGCCACGCCTTCCGGACCGTATGTGCTCGTGCATTCCTTGGCGACCGTGTTCCATGTCTGCTGGAAGGCGATGACCTGCACGTCTTTCTTCGCATTCGTTTGCGCCTCGGGCTGAGCCTGAGCCATATGCGGTACCGCCACCAAGGTGGCGCACGCCATGGCGGCGGCGACGCCTATGGCCACCGCACGGCTAGCCGGCCGATTCATTCGCTGAACGACCATTGTTCTCCGTTCTCATCGTTGAGATCGAATTCCGGCCCCCATGGCAGGTTCCGCCCTTCGACAACGTATGCGCCATGGTCATCCGCGTTACCTGCGGATCATCTAAGACACACTCTGCGATGAATGTGCATACGTTTGCACCCTAGATCGGGGTTCATCGTACAGTAGATGCTGCGCATCGCAATGAAACAGCGTGACCGATTGCAATATACGGAAAAGAAGGACAAGCGAAAGAAAATGCTTTCAGCAACAATTCATTGTGTTGCGCAAAACGGCAATCATATTTGCGATTGTTGCAGCTTTTTCTGCAAACGAATGCAATGCTATGTAAAAACCGGATGCCCATCAAGAGCATCCGGCATTCATAGTTCCTCCGAGACTATCTCAAGGGGAAATCGGAAAATCATCACTTCGATTCCAACAGATGCGCCACCGCATCCAACGCCAGCTTGTAGCCATAGAACCCCATACCGGTGATAGTGCCCGTCGCTACTGGCGAGATCACGGAACGCTTGCGAAATTCGTCGCGTGCGGATGGATTGGAGATGTGAACCTCCATCAGCGGCAATCCCTCATCGATCACCATATGCGCGGCATCGGCCAGACCGTAGGAGTAATGGGTGAAAGCCGCCGGATTCATCACGACCGGGGTCTTCTCGTCGGCGGCCTGGTGCATCCAGCCGATCATCTCGGCTTCGTCATCGCTTTGACGCACTTCCACGTCAAGACCAAGCTCGCTGCCCCACTGCGCGCACAGGGTACGCAGGGTTTCAAGATCCTGCTTGCCATACACGTCAGGCTGACGCACGCCAAGACGGCCAAGATTCGGCCCATTGACGACCACTACTTTAGTCATATTCCACTTCCCTACCTTGTTTACTGCTGAATACGACGGAACGCCTCTTCAACGGCGTCCGCAGGCGGATCCTCAAGATGAATCGGATGGCCGACGCCCTCAAGCACCACGAAACGAAGCTTATTGCCGCGAGCCTTCTTATCCCGGTGCATCAATGCGAGCACATCATCCCATGTGCCATTGTTCCAGGACGTAGGCAGCCCCAGAGATCCCAACAACGAACGATGATAGTCCACGAGATCCTGATCGATGTACCCCAGAAGATGCGACAGTTCGGCTGCATACACGCAACCGACCGCCACCGCATTACCATGACGCCAGCGGAAATGCTCAAGCTTCTCGATGGCATGACCGAGCGTATGCCCATAGTTGAGGAATTCGCGCAATCCCGCCTCTTTAAGGTCGGCGGACACATGGTAGGCCTTCACGCTCACGGTATGTTCGATCAGCTCCGCGACCACATCCTTCAGGCCGGAATCCAAGAACGTCGACCCGTCGAAGGCACGCAATTCACCGGCATGGTCCTCGAGGATCTGCAGAATCTCCGGGTCCATGATGAAACCGGACTTGGCGACCTCGCCCAATCCTTCGATGAAGATGTCGTTCGGCAGTGACGCAAGCGATTTCAGATCGGCAAGCACTCCGGCAGGCGTATAGAAAGAGCCGACCAGGTTCTTCCCCTGAGGGGTATTGATGCCGGTTTTACCGCCGGTCGAAGCGTCAACCATGGCCAGCAACGACGTCGGGCAGTTCACGTAGCGAATGCCACGCATCCATGTGGCAGCCACAAACCCCGCCAAATCGGTTGCCGCGCCACCACCAAGGCCGACGATCGCGTCAGAACGAGTGAAACCCTCATCCCCCAAACGCTGCCAGATACCATTGGCCACTTCAATGGTCTTGCCGGCCTCCGCGTCGGGAATCACAATATCGTACGCATCATAGCCCGCCTGACGCAACAAAGTACGCGCACGGTCCGAATGACGCTGCACCGGCTGGGTGTGGATAAGCGCCACTTTGGCAGGCTTGCTTCCCAACACCTGCGCAAGCTGTCCCATCACACCCTCTCCGATACGAACATCGTATGGTTCGATGGTGGAACCGGTGACATGGACTATACGTTGATCAATCATTTCCATCAGCTTTCTCGCCGCGGCTTGGGGAGACTGGCCACGCGTGCCCACATGCACGTTCGCCACGCTCCTGAACACCGGGTCACGTTCCTTGTAGAGCTTCTTCCAACGCTCATTGGCATCGCCATTAAGCATCGGACGGCCTCCACCGCGATTTGCCCGCTCCATGGCTTCCTCAGGATCGGCCATAAGATACACGACCTTGCCGCCGTCCGCGATATACTGCGCCAATCCTTCCTGAATGGAAGGCGTCATCGGCGCTCCCCCGCCCAAGGAAAAGATACCGTCGAAATCCTCGAGCATATCAAGCACGACGTCGCTTTCCAGCCTCCGGAATTCCGGTTCCCCATACTTTTCGAAGTACTCGGGAATCCGCATTCCGGCATCATGCTCAATCTCATTGTCCGCATCGGCGAACGGCAGATTCATCATCTGCGCCACTTCCTTGCCGACACGAGTCTTGCCCGCCCCCATCATGCCGATGATCACGGCGACAGGCCTACGCATACCACTCATAGACGAATCACCTCATATGCTCAGGCCATGAGGCAACGTACTGCTCGGCGTTACGCTTGGTTTCGGCAACGCAATCGCCGCCAAACTTCTCAAGCACATACTGCGCGATGGTCAAACGCACCATCGCCTCGGCAACAACAGCCGCCGCCGGAACCGCAGTATTGTCGGAACGCTGGTTAATGGCCTGCGCCGGCTCGCCCGTGGTCACATCGACGGTACGCAACGCCTTCGGAATGGAAGGAATCGGCTTCATCGCCGCACGTACGACGATCGGCTGCCCATTCGACATGCCACCCTCGATACCACCCGCACGGTTGCTTAGACGCGCAATACGGCCGTCATCGCCCACCACCATTTCGTCATGAGCCTGAGAACCCGGACGCATGGCCTCAAGGAAACCATCACCGATCTCCACGCCCTTGATGGCCTGAATACCCATCACCGCACTGGCAAGAGCAGCATCAAGACGACGATCCGATTCAACATACGTGCCCACGCCTGCGGGAACGCCGTACACCACAACCTCGATCACACCGCCCAACGTATCGGCGTTCTCCTTCGCCTCATCAATACGGGCAATCATCCGCTCTTCCGCATTCTTGTCAAGAGTGCGCACCGGAGAAGCGTCCAACGCCTCAAGATCCTCCGGTTTGGGAAGCGTGGCCTGCTGCGGATCGGTAATACCTGCGCCACCAATGGAAAGCACATGCGAAACGGTACGAATACCGAACGCCTGCTCCAAGAACTGCTTGGCAACCTCACCCAACGCCACACGCGAAGCCGTCTCACGCGCGGAAGAACGCTCCAACACCGGACGAGCATCATCAAAACCATACTTACGCATGCCAGTCAAATCCGCATGCCCCGGACGCGGGCGAGACAACGGGGCATTGCGGCCCTCACGAGCAAGCTCATGATCAAGCGGATCCGCACTCATCACCTCAGTCCACTTCGGCCACTCGGTGTTGGCGATCTCAATGGCCACCGGAGAACCAATCGTCTCACCAAAACGCACACCAGTCAGCATACGAACCTTGTCCTGCTCGAACTTCATACGCGTGCCACGACCATACCCAAGACGACGACGCGCCAACGCGCCAACAATATCCTCCGTGGTGATATGAACGCCCGCGGGCAATCCCTCAATCATGGCGACAAGCGCCTCACCATGCGACTCGCCTGCTGTCTGCCAACGCAACATGCCAACTCCTTTTCTCACGAATGCAACTAGTGGACTATCTTAACGGTATGTGGTATATGATTTGCCTGCCAAGTCTGCTTTGTGGACTGGCCATCAGCGTTGAAGACATCCGTTCACGCCGCATTCCACGCGCCTGGATCGCCACCGGATGCACAGCGCAAATCATCGTAAACCTCATATACGCGCTTTCCATCAACACTCTGTACCTGGCATTGCAGGCAATACTCTTCGCCGTACTGTCGGCCGTACTGCAATGCGCGCTCGCTTTGGTGAAACCTGGTTCATTGGGTTTTGGCGATGTCACCGCCACCTTGCTGATGGGATTGGCAGTCGGCATGTTCGGTCTGTTCGCCGTGGTGTTTTGGTGGCTTGCGATTGGTGTGGTCGGCTTGTTATGGCTCGTTTTGTGGACACGTTTCGATCCGCAGAAGCATACCGCATATGCCGGTAAAACGCCGTTCGCCCCAGCGCTTGTGGCAGCTGGGGCGATAGGCATTGCGATTGGCGTTTTATTCTGAGATCAGTTCGCGTTCTCGTTGTTGTTCTTGTACTCGTCGCGAATCTGCCAGAACTCATCTTCGGTTTCCACGAATTTCGTTTCGCCGGTCTGCAGGTTTGTGGTGACAAAGTACAGCCACTTGCCGTCCGGAGGATTGACGGCTGCTGTGATCGCGCCATCTCCAGGGTTGCTGATTGGCGTGGGCGGCAGTCCCTTGTGGATTCTGGTGTTGTACGCGTTGCTGTCATCGCCCAACTGGTCATCGGTCAACTGGCTTGCGGAAATACCAAGACCGTAGGCGACCGTGGTATCCATGCCGAGAGCCATATCGGCGTCAAGACGGTTGAGAATCACTCTTGCCACCTGGCCGTAGTATTTTTCGCTGCCGACTTCCGCCTCCGCGATGGATGCGATATTCAGGATGCGCTCACGTTCGCTGCCTGTAGGTACGCCCAAGGAATCGAGTTTGCTCACTCGCGCGTCGACCATTTCCTTGATGATGTCTTCCGCTGACTTGTTTTGCACATTGTAGCTGCCTGGTTCAAGCCATCCCTCGAATTTGCCGCCGGCCTCGTCAGGAAGGATTCCAGCACCGCCACCGTCCATCACGGCTTGGAACTGTGAAACATCCAAGCCGGACACACTCGCCGCATTTTCGATGACGTCCGACACACGTTCACCCGCACGCACTTCGGCAAAACCGCCGGCCTGGCTTTGGTCAGAAAGCACCTTGACCACATCGGACGCCCTCATATGCGTCCTCAATGCGTATGATCCCGGATACAACGTGGCGCCAGCTCCGCTTACTGCGGAAGTGAAAGCGGCTGCGGATTTGACGATTTTAGCTTTAACAAGGTTGTCCGCGATTTCCGCGGCTCCCTGCCCGGATTCCACGACAAACGTCACGCCTTTATCGCCTGGGCCCGTGTAATCCTCGATTTGGCTTTGAGAATTCGCTTCGTTCACGGCCTTCCAATGTTTCAGCGCGCGCACGCCGAAGAATCCGCCGACACCGATCAGCACGATCACCACCAGAGCGGCGATAATGGTGATATAGCGGCGACGACGCTTCTGCTCACGGTGACGACGCATGTCCTTACGTGATTTCGGTGGTTGCGGCGGCATTGCCGAAACGAAGGATGCATCATCCGACGAATTCACCCATTGCGCGTTATCGGAGAAAAAATCGTCGAGATTATCAGTCACAGGCCTCTCTCCTCTGGTCTCTCTCTTCGGTCGATGGCCGTCTGCAATATCACCACTGCAGACTGCTGGTCGACCATCGGACGGTGCTTTCGTCCACCGACCTGCGCATCGAATAGCTGATGATGTGCAGTCACCGTAGTTAGACGCTCATCCACCAATTCGATGGACGGCACTTCCTTTAGCGCATAGTTCTCATCATCTACTGCGACACGCAGTCTCTTCTCAAGATTAACAGTCCATCGCCGTGCTTTTTTCGCGCTTTTGCCTTCTTCTCCGCTTAGTAGCAACGGCAATCCGACTACCACATGGTCGACCGATTCGTCTTCGATGACGTCCACGACCTCGTCCAATGCACGGAACGAATCCCCGTAGACCTGAATATTGCCTGCGGGGTGTGCAAGAGTGATGCCAGGATCAGACAGTGCGAGTCCAACCCTGGCATCACCTAAATCAATGCCAAGCCAAACCATGCTTGGTGGTTCAGCCCTTCATGGCCTGATTGGCCAAAGCCTCAAGCGCCTCATTGATCTTGGTGGCATCCGCACCGCCACCCTGGGCGAAGTCCGGCTTGCCGCCGCCACCACCGCCAAGGATCTTGGAAGCGCCACGAACCAAATCGCCGGCCTTGATACCCTGCTTGCGTGCAGCCTCGTTAGTGGCCACGGCAACCATAGGCTTGCCTTCCTCGTTCACACCGGCGAGAGCCACCACAACCGGGAATTCCTCACCAAGCTGTCCGCGCACATCCAGCACGGTCTTGCGCAGCGCGTCGAAAGAGCCGAAGTGCTCGACGTTCTTCGCTGCCACCTTGACCGGAGCCTGGGATGCCTTGGTTTCGGAAACCAAAGCAGGCACGGAAGCCGCAAGCTGGGATTCGTACATGGTCGCAAGACGACGGTCGGATTCCTTGAGCCTGGCAAGCAGTGCGTTCACACGATCGGCAAGCTCGTCCGGACGGGCATTGACCATGTCGGAAAGCTGTGAGACCAGCGCATGCTCGCGAGCGTTGAACTCATAAGCGCTTTCGCCCACAACCGCATCGACACGACGCACGCCGGAGCCGATGGAGGCTTCGGACATGATGTTGATGGCACCGATCTTGCCCACATGGTCGATATGGGTACCACCACAAAGCTCACGGCTCCATCCATCTTCGCCGATGGAGACCACGCGCACGACGTCGCCATACTTCTCGCCGAACAGGTGCATGGCACCCAAGGCGATGGCGTCGTCGAACTTCATCTCCTGCGTGGTGACGGCAAGGTTTTCGCGCAGCTTCTCGTTGACACGCGCCTCGACGGAGTTCATCGCATCCTTGCTTGGGGCGCTGGACCACTGGAAGTCGAAACGCAAACGGTTCGGCGCGTCTTCAGAGCCGCGCTGGGTGGCCTGCGGGCCAAGCTCCTCACGCAGCGCCTTGTGCACCATGTGGGTCGCGGTATGCGCGCGGGCGATGGCACCGCGTCGGTCAAGGTCGATGTTGGCGTTGACTTCGGCGCCGACAACCAACGTGCCTTCGGTCAGGCGGCACTGGTGCACGATGAGGTCCTTGATCGGCTTCTGCACATCGTCGACTTCGAGCACAGCACCATCGTCGGAAAGGATCTCGCCCTGATCGGCGAGCTGGCCACCGGCCTGCGCATAGAACGGAGTGCGGTCGAGAATGACTTCGATGGTGGCCGGACCGGTGACTGCGGGGACGGAGCCCTTGCCTTCCTGCATGATGCCCAGCACCTTGGCGCGGGCGGACATGTCGGTGTAACCAAGGAAGTCGATGGGCTGGACCAGCGTCTTCTTGAAATCGTCATAGACCGACAGATCCACATTGTGACGCTTCTTCAGGGCATCTGCACGGGCACGGCTCTTCTGCTCGGCCATGAGCTCGCGGAACTTCGCCTCATCGACCTTGACGCCCTGATCGGCGGCCATTTCGAGGGTGATCTCAATCGGGAAGCCGTAGGTGTCGTGCAGCTTGAACGCATCTTCGCCGGAAACGGCGTCGGATCCGGATTCCTTGGCCTTGGCCACAGCGAGGTCGAAAATCTCGGTGCCGGATTCCAGCGTGCGACGGAACGCATCCTCTTCACCATATGCGGCTTCGGACACATCGTGGAAGGTGTCGTTGAGTTCCGGATAGCTCGGCTCCATAGCTGCCTTGGAGGTCGGCAGCAGGGTCGGCATGACCGGATCGGTCACGCCGAGCTCGCGCATGGCCTTGACTGTGCGGCGAAGCAGTCGGCGCAGCACGTAGCCGCGACCGTTGTTGGACGGACGTACGCCATCGGACATGATCATCAATGCGGAACGCACATGGTCAGCCACGATGCGGAAACGCACATCCATGGCTTCGTCATCGCCATACGTGCGGCCGGACAGCTTCTGGGCGGCTTCGATGACCGGGAAGACCTCGTCGGTCTCATAGATGTTCTGCTTACCCTGCATCAGATAGGCAAGACGCTCCAAGCCGGCACCGGTATCGATGTTCTTGTTCTCGAGCTCGCCAACGATGTGCAGGTCGGTCTTGGACTTGACGTTGTCGACCTCGTAGTTTTCGAACACGAGATCCCAGATTTCGATGTAACGGTTCTCGTCGGCGATCGGGCCGCCTTCCACACCGTATTCAGATCCGCGATCCACGTAGATCTCGGAGCACGGACCGCCAGGGCCAGGGCCGCCGGTGGTCCAGAAGTTGTCCTCCATGCCCATGATCTGGATGTGTTCGGGGTCAACGCCCTCGTTCTTCCACATTGAACGGGCTTCCTCGTCGTCGGTGAAGGTGGTCATCCACAGCTTCTCCGGATCGAAGCCGTAGCCGCCCTTGTCTTGCGGGGTGGTCAGCAGCTCATACGCATAGTGGATGGCTTCTTCCTTGAAGTAATCACCAAAGGAGAAATTGCCCAGCATCTGGAAGAACGTGCCGTGACGGGTGGTTTTGCCGACCTCGTCGATATCCAAAGTACGCACGCACTTCTGATTGGATGCCATGCGGCTCTTCGGCGGAGTCTGCTCGCCCATGAGGTACGGGATGAACGGGACCATGCCTGCGATGGTGAACAGGGTGGTCGGGTTTGGAGAGATCAGCGATGCCGAAGGCACGATAAGATGGCCGTGCTTTTCGAAATAATCAAGATAGCGCTTCGCGATTTCAGAAGTGCGCATATGAGATTAAGCTCCTTTTTTGCTGAAAGGCCTGGTGCCTTTCAAACGAATTCGTGATTGTTGTCCGAACGTACGTTACGGGAATAAGATCAGCTGATCTTATCCGCGTATTTGGTATTAAGTTCAGCCTCGCGGGCTCGACGCGTTTCGTTGAACTCATTGAACAAACCTTCAAGGGTGCGCACGGCGACATGATCTTGATCCGGCCCGAACAGAAATTGTCGAGCCGCATCAGGGGTGTTGGCCTTGACGTACGCCTGTGCTTTGGTCACTGCCACCGCACCGATGCCCACACCAATGGAGATCCAGAAGAGACGCTTGAACATCACTCCCCCTTGTTATTGCTGTTGACGTTCTTCTTGTTCATGAAGGACTGCGCGGTGGTTTTCAGGGCATATGCAGCGGAAGCAACCTTGATAACCGGCTTGCCCAAGAAGGATCCATACAGATCGGTCAGGGCGCTGACATTATTGGCGGTTGTGGAAGCCGCTGCGGAAATCTTGTTGACGTCTTCCAGCGACTTGTTGACCTGCTGCACCGTGGTCACACTCTCATCAAGCGCAGGAATCGCATGATCTCCCGTTTCTTTGACTGTCTCGGCGAGCTGGTCGAACAGTTTGCCGAGACGAATCAACGGGTAGATCATGAAACCGGCAAGAATCGCGAAAGCGATTGCCGCAATCAGACCGGCGATTTCTCCAACACCCATCTTGTACCTCTTTTCAGTCCCACGGTTGCCCGCGAACACAACACGCGCATAACAGTAGTAAAAAGCCCAGACCTAAGGCAAGTTTCGTCCGCCGGTCACTGGTTATACGATACGACGGTTACCGCTTCAGCGATAGGCTTACTGGTGTCGAAATCGAGCGTGGTGACCGATCCGTTCGCAGGGCGTTCGCTGAGGTCATAGCCTTCCGGCGCGAAACGGTGCATAAGGCTCAGCAGCGTGTTGCCGTGGGAAATCTGCAACACGTCATCACTGTCCCTCAGCGCAGGATTCGAAGCGATCAGCGCGAATCCCTCCTCGACTCTCGACCAATATTCCACGTCGGACTCGGCATCGTGGAATGGATCCGCTTCCTTAAGGAAGTCGCGGGTCGCACCAAGACCGAACTTTGCGACGATGTCGTTGTAGTTCTTCGCACCGTGCGGCCCTCCCGCGGCGGTCCACGCCACGCCCATATCCTGGCCTTCGAAATAGCCGTAGAACTGTTCGCGGAAATGCATGTCACTGACCAGTTGGGGGCGGGTGTGTCCTGCGGCCTCATTCACGTCGAGGATGCGCTGGGCTGTCATTTGCGCACGCGTGGTGTCGGAGCAATATGCCGCGGCAAAATCGAACTCCTTCAGTTTGTTTGCGGCTTTGTCTGCGTCGGCGATGCCGGATTCCGTCAATGGAGAATTAGACCAGCCCTGCAACCTGTTATATCGGTTGAAAAACGTCTGCCCGTGTCGGACAAGATGAAGATGAAGCAACATGGGTTCCATGCTACCCTCACGGTTTGAGCAAATCCGTGCTATACGATGTTGTTATGGGTCATTTTATTTCACGTTGGCTAATTCTTACCGTCGCGGCGGGCGTTATGGTTGCGGTTCTGCCCGGCATGCACGCCATTGGCGAGCCCCCTGTGCTTGGCATCGCGGCGTTCGCCTTGTTCATGGCGCTTATCAATGCTTCCATAAAGCCGATTATCCATGTCATAGCGTTGCCGTTCTCGATTATTTCGTTCGGACTGGTCGCACTGGTGATCAATTGGCTGTTCATGCAGCTTGCGTCATGGTTGGCGCTGTCGTTTTTCTCTGTGGGCGTCACTATTGACGGATTCGCATGGTCTGTGCTTGGCTCACTTGTTATGACGATTGTGAGCGGCATAGTAGGCGGCATCATCGGCGACTGAAGGCTTCCCGCTGCTTAAAAAGGCCGCACATGCGCTTGAGATAGCGAAGAGCCTCGCAATCCTGACGATTGCGAGGCTCTTGCTGTATGTCCTTATACTGTATGTTCTTACAGTATGTAGATCCAGATCAGCGGGCGTAGAATTCGACCACGTACTGGATGTTGACCTGCACCGGGATTTCCTCGGCTTCAGGCTTGCGAGTCAGGGTGGCCTTCAGGGAAGGCAGGTTGACGTCCAGATAGCCCGGAACCGGCGGCAGCACATCGCGGTGAGTGCCTTCGGCCGCAATCTGGAACGGAACCATGGTCTGGCTCTTGGCCTTGACCTGAATGGTCTGGCCAGGCTTGACGCGATAGGACGGGCGGTCGACGATGTTGCCGTCAACGAGGATGTGGCGGTGAACCACGAACTGACGTGCCTGAGCGGTGGTGCGGGCGAAGCCTGCACGCAGGACCAGGGCGTCGAGACGGGTCTCGAGATCGATCAGCATGGCGTTACCGGTCTGGCCGGCGGTGTGGGTGCCCTTCTCGTAAGCGGCGCGAAGCTGCTTCTCAGAGATGCCATACTGAGCGCGAAGACGCTGCTTTTCGCGCAGACGCACTGCGTAATCGGACTCAGTGCGACGGCGGGTGCGGCCGTGCTCACCCGGAGCGTACGGACGCTTTTCGAAGATGCGCTGAGCCTTAGGGGTCAGAGCGATGCCGAGGGCGCGGGAAAGGCGCACCTGACGGCGAGAACGCTGAACGTTCGTCATTGGTTTAATCCTTTGTTTGTTCTGTCGTTGTCTGAACGGAGCGCACACCGGTTTCCGATATGCGCTGAGCCAGCCTCTCCAGTGCTTCTTCGTGCATGCGCACGAACGACTTGAACACGTGCCGTAAACAGCTCGTATCGGCCGCCGACCCACTGATGGGCTAAGACTCCAGACGGTATGCTCCCTTGCGGGCGCACACCAATCGTTAATAATACACATGAGGGCGGGACGAGCTCGTCGTTTCGCCCTCTTCGGCATGTCATGCCATCATGGCGCCGCTATGCTTCAGCCAGCACTCCCCTGTCCATGCGATAGATTCGATCCACATACGTCAAGGCATCCGGATCATGGGTGACCATCAACACTGCGGTGCCGTCGTGCGCCACTTCCTGCAGCAGCCGCATGACGATGGCAGTGCTTTCGGCATCCAGATCTCCGGTGGGTTCGTCCGCTATCAGAAGTTTCGGACCATTCATCAGAGCTCGCGCTATGCTGACGCGTCTCATTTCGCCGCCGGAAAGCTCTTTCGGGTAGCATTCCGCCAAATCGTCGACCTGCAGTCGGCGCAGCAATGCGTGCGCACGTTCCATGGCATGGTCCTGAACGGGATCGTTGTGTGTTTTCGATACCGGAGCCGCCGCGATGACGTCCGGAAGTCCGTCGTCAACCGTCTGTTCGGAAGATGCGTCGGATACGGTTTCTTCCACTGATTTCGCATCAGACGAATCCGCAGGTATCTCAACATCGCGCTGCGCCGTTTTGCCGTTGCACAGCACGGAAGGAAGAATCACATTGTCGAGTGCCGTGAGATTCGGCAGCAATGTCTGGCTTTGCGTGACGAATCCGACGATCCGATTGCGTACGACTGACATTTGTTTGTCGTTCAACCGCGTCACGTCATTGCCGTCCAAGTCGATAGAGCCCGATGTGGGTTTCAGCAGTCCGGTGATGAGATTCAACAATGTGCTTTTGCCATTGCCCGAACGGCCGACGATCGCCACGAACTCGCCTTGGCCCAGCCTGAAATCCACATGGTCCACGGCTGCGAACGGTTTGCCGCGACGGGTGAACTCGCGAGTGAGCTCTTGTACTTCGAGAACCGTGTTTTCCGCCATCATTCACCTTCTCTCAAAGTCAGATAGGTTTCGGGAGCGGAAAGTTTCACCGCCGTCGTCACGGAGGCGAGCAGTCCGGTAAGCACCGCGAACACGAAACTCACTGCGATCAATGCCAACACATTCCACATGTTGGTTTGCAGATACGGCAACTGCAGCTGCCGTCCGATAAGCGTGCTGAACGGGAAAATCGCCAGCGACGCGACCGCAATGCCTATCACACCGCCCAAAGCTCCGATCATGGCCGATTCCTTCACGATGATGCCGACCAAAGTGGAACGATTGGCACCAAGAATGCGATACGCGGCGAATTCACGTTTACGTTCGTTCATGGCGGACGAGAACACAGCAAGCAGCACGATCAGCCCCATGACCCAGAACACCGCGACGAAAAGGGTCACGTAGCGAATGATCACGTTCAGATTGGATTTCGTTGTGGCTGTGATGCCCCCCGGATACACGTATCCGAGGCTTTTGATTCCTGTTGTTTTGGTGATGTTCGAAGCGACCTGCTGGGCGGAGTAACCGTCCTTGACCTTGATGAGCACGGCGGAAACGGCTTTGTCGGCATATTCTTCCGGAATGGCGGCATGCCCCACCTTGGCGGAATATCCGACCACGTCGGGAACGGTCTGCATGTTCACGAACACGGAATCGTCGAGCGACGTGCCGGTATTGGCGAGTTGCGCCGCCACGGGGAATTCGTGCCCATAGAGTTTGACCGTGTTGTTGCCCGACACGCTGATGCTGGCTCCTGCAACGATCTGGCCGCGCTGGAGCGTGCCGTCGAACTGCGATGCGATCCAAGGGGTGATCACGAAGTCGGTATCGGGGTTGAATCCGATGATCTGGACTTTCTCGTCGCAGCATGCGGCGGCCAACGATGAGATATATGTTTGTTCCGTGATTTCGTCGATGCCGTCGGCTTTTGCCACTTCATCGGTGATCTCGTTGGTGAAGTAGAACGTGCTTGCCGATCCGTTGGTCAGCAACGCTTCGGCTTCGTTTTTGGTGTTTTGCGGCGTGACCATGAGATCGGCGCCCATACGTTCCTGCATGCTGTTCAAGCCGGCTTCAAGGTTCATGGACAGCAGTGAACCACCATAGAAGGCCACGGTAAGCATGGCGACGACGATGGTGAGCGCCGCGGTACGAAACGGTTTGCGTTTGAGATTGACCAGGGGCAACCCGCCAAGGGTGATGTGTTGCGTCATATTGGGTCAGGCGCGCTTCGCCGGCTTGAGATCGAGATATGCTGCGATTGCCGCAAGTACAGCCAGCAGCACGCCGAGCACGATCAGCGTCGGCAAGGTGACCATATGGCAGCGCATCATGGCACCCTTGCACACGCCGATGAGCACGGTCGGCACGGCGATGGTCAGCACGCCGAGCACCGCATTGGCGAGGTCAAGACCGGCGCGGGTCTGATCGGATACGAACAGGCCGACAATGCCAAGCGCCACGATCACGATGCCGATGCCGAGCGCGGCCTGAGCCGTGTAATGACATGCCATCGGCGTTTCTTTGACCGCGCATACGTGAGCGAAGGTCTGCGGCGCGATGGCGATCAAGATGCCGAGCACGATCTGCGAAATGCCTGCGTACAGTTTCTTATTCATAGCTTCCTCTCAAAAAAAGACAAACACCGCCGATTATTGCAGGGTCTTTTTGAAAAAGAAAGTCTTGTTTTTTCCTCCTTTTCGTGCTACAGAGGAGATTTCATCCGTTCTTCATCTCCGTCATAGCATTTCAATGGGTGCCATACGCAACAGCAGACGCTTGACCTCACCATTGCCAAAATCAACGGTAATGACCGAATTCATGCCCTTGTCCTGCGTTTCAATGACCGTACCCAACCCGAAATGATCATGCGTAAGCTTGTCGCCGACATGCACGTCTGCAATGTTCAGATCATTATGGCTACCGGCCGGGCTTGCGGATGAGGATTTGGTTAAATCCACAGGCTTGTTTTTCGGCTTGACACGTCGCGTGGTGACCTTGCCCGATTTCCCTCCTGACTTGCCGGAGCCATACGAACCATACGAGCCGTATGAGGAACCGGTTCCCGATCCTCCGCACGAGCGCCGGGATGTGGAACCATACGAGGATGATGAGCCCTGCGTAGCCGGGCCGCCGTACTGCGAGCGCCCTGCCCCATATGAAGACGATCCGTATGAGGAACGAGACCACCGCGAGCCGGAACCGTATGAGGAACCATAATCCGACTTTCCATACGAGGAACCGCCGAATGACATCGATCCGAAATCGTCATCATCGTCCCAGCCGCCGAACTCGTCGTCGTCATCCTGCCAGCTGGCACGCATGCGTTCGACGCCGGCTTCGCGTCTTTTCCAATCAATCAGTTCGTCTGGAATCTCATCGAGGAACTGACTGGGCATCATGTCGCTGGCTTGCCCCCATTGCGCTCGTACGGCCGCGCGTGTCACATACAGGCGTCGCTTCGCGCGAGTGATGCCCACGTAGGCGAGACGGCGCTCCTCTGCCAGTTCGCTGGTGTCTTCCATGGCACGCTGGTGTGGGAATGTGCCTTGCTCCATGCCGGTCAGGAACACATACGGGTATTCCAGACCCTTTGCGGTATGCAGGGTCATCATCGTCACCTTGCCGGAATCTTCGTTCTCCCCTGGCAATTGGTCGGAATCGGCCACCAACGCGGTGGTTTCCAAAAATCCCGCCAATGTGGCGTCTGGCGTGTTCTGCTCGAATTCCGCCGCCACTGATTGCAGCTGGGAAAGATTATCGACGCGGGAAGCGTCCTGCGGATCCTCGGAGCGCTGCAGCTCTTCCAAAATCCCACTCTTGGCAAGCACTTCGGCAACCACTTCGGATGGCTTCGTGTCATGGTCCTTCGCAAAAGCCGCAAGCTCATGCATCATGTCTCGGAACGCACTCAACGGTTTCGTCGTGCGCGTGGACACGCCTTCGATCTGTTCCATATGTTCGATCGCTTCGAAAAAAGTGGTGCCATGGGCATCAGCATACGAGGCAACGAGTCCTTCCGCACGAACGCCCAGTCCGCGCTTCGGCACATTGAGGATACGTCGAACGTTCACATTGTCCGCAGGATTCACGATGGCCTGCAAATACGCGAGCGCATCCTTGATTTCCTTGCGTTCGTAGAATTTGGTGCCGCCGACGAGCTGATACGGCAGGTTGGCATTGATCATGGCCTCTTCGAGCGAGCGTGATTGCGCGTTGGCTCGATACATGATGGCGATATCGCGATACGCCACGCCTTCCTCGTTGTGGATTCGTGCGATTTCGTTGGCGATCCATCCGGCTTCCTGTTGCGCGTTGTCGGCCGCGTATCCGACGATTTTGTCGCCTTCGCCAAGTGCCGTCCACAGTTTTTTCGGCTTACGATTTTCATTTCTTGCGATCACCGCATTGGCTGCGTCGAGAATGGTCTGCGTCGAACGATAATTCTGTTCGAGCATGATGGTTTTCGCGTTAGGGAAATCCTGCTCGAAATCCTGAATATTACGAATATCCGCGCCTCGGAACGCATAAATCGACTGGTCGGAATCGCCCACCACCGTAATCCAAGACGGTCCGACACGGCCTGCCCCTCGCATATGTGGATCGGGCTGTTCTCCCGAATCAATGCCGGAAAGCTCACGTACGAGCACATATTGCGCATGGTTGGTGTCCTGATACTCGTCCACGAAAATATAACGGAACTTATGCCGGTAATATTCGCTCACCCGTGGGCAACGCTGGAACAATTCGACGGTGCGCATGATCAGATCGTCAAAATCCACGGCATTCGCCATGGCCAGACGGTACTGGTACTCCGCATACATCACGGCGACCAGCTCGTCGACGTCGCCGGCCGAAACCTGATATCCGCGCTGGCCTGGCTTGTAGTCGCAGTTCACGCTTTTCAGCTGGTCCTGCCATGAAATCAACGAATTCTTGCAATCCGAGATCTTGCCCAATAGCATGCGCGGCGTATACCGCTTCGTATCGATGTTCAAATCGCCGCTGATGAGCTTGACCAAGCGTTCGCAATCAGCCGTGTCATAAATGGAAAATCCTGAGGTAAGACCGATTTCCTTGCCGTCACGTCGGAGGATGCGCACGCACGCGGAATGGAAGGTGGAGATCCACATGTGTTCGGCTTCAGGCCCTACGAGGGACGCAAGGCGTTCGCGCATTTCGGCCGCGGCCTTGTTCGTAAAGGTGATGGCGAGAATGCTGCTCGCCCAAAAACCATGTGCCAGCAGCCATGCGATGCGTCTGGTGAGCACGCGGGTCTTACCGGATCCGGCACCAGCTCCGATGAGCAGGGCTTGTCCGTAGTACTTCACCGCTTCCATTTGCTGCGGATTGAGGTCCTTGATCAGACTTTGCGGATCGCACAGGACTGGTCCCATATTCTGCTCCACCGGTTCCTCTTTCCATGAAGATTCGAAGTCGATTACTGCGAAATTCATGTCTATCACACATGCAGGTCAGCGCAACACTCGCATGGTCAATTGACGCGCGTATGCTGAACGTTTATATGCGGTTCACCGTATGTCAACATCAACGCCGCCTTATGCGGCCAACAATCTAAGGGGATTCATGAAGGAGCTCGAAGAGCGCATTCGCCTGCAGGGTACCGTCAAGCCAGGTAATGTGCTGAAAGTGGATGCTTTCCTCAACCACCAGTGCGATGTCGAATTGTTCGACCACATGGGTGCCGCTTGGGCGGAACATTTTGCCGGTAAAACCATCAACAAGATCCTGACCATTGAAGCTTCCGGCATTGGTATCGCCTGTGTTGCCGCGCGTCATTTCGGCAATGCGCCTGTGGTGTTCGCCAAGAAGGCGCAGTCCATCAATCTCGATGGCGACCAGTACACCACCACCGTCTACTCCTTCACCAAGCAGAAGGAATTCCCCGTCATCGTGTCCAAGAGGTATCTCAACGAGGGCGACCATGTGCTGTTGCTTGATGACTTCCTGGCCAACGGCAAGGCTCTGAAGGGCCTGATCAATCTGTGCCATGATGCCGGAGCGACGGTCGAGGGCATCGGCATCGCGGTGGAGAAGGGTTTCCAGGGCGGCGGCGATGAGCTGCGCGCAGCGGGATACGACGTTGATTCCCTGGCAATCGTGGAGTCGATGGATCCGGAAACCGGTACCATCGAATTCCGCTCCTGATCGTCGCATCTCACGGGCGCGCATCAGAAACCATTACAACCTGTTACTCATCACAGCATGAATGAGAGAGGATTCATTGTGAGAGAAGAGAAGAAGAAAGACAACACGAACGAGAAGAAGGGCGTTTCCTTTGAAGCGCTTAGCAGCTTGGACGCGCCTGTTTCGTTCTGGAAGGGCATCCCGTTCGGCCTGCAGCATGTCATGGCGATGTTCGTGGCCAATCTGGCTCCGATTTTCTTGGTGGCTTCCGCCGCCAACATGAGTGCCGAGCAGTCTGCCACGATTATTCAGGCCGGTCTGCTGGTGGCAGGTCTGGGCACCTGCCTTCAGCTGTATGGCGTGTGGCTGATCGGCTCCCGCCTGCCGATGGTCACTGGCATTTCCTTCACCTATGTGGCTGCTGCCATGTCGATCGCCCAGAACCAAGGCTACGGCGCGGTCGCCGGCGCGGTTGTGCTTGGTGGCCTGTTGGAGGTTGCGCTTGGTTTGACGGCCAAGTATTGGCGTCGCTTCGTGCCGCCGATCGTATCCGCGATTGTGGTTACGTCGATTGGTTTCTCACTGCTTTCCGTTGGTGCCACCAGTTTCGGCGGCGGTTCCGGCGCTGAGGATTTCGGAAGCTGGCAGAATCTCACGCTCGGTCTGATTTCGCTGGTCGCCTGCTTGGCGTTCCAGCTGCTGATGAAGGGTACTGCCAAGCAGCTTTCCGTGCTGTTCGGCTTGGTTGTCGGCTATGTTGTCGCGATTTTCATGGGCAAGGTCGATTTCTCTGGTTTCGCGAATCTGCAGGTTGTGTCCGTGCCGCATTTCATGCCGTTCCAGCTTGAATTCGATCCGGGCGCGATCATCTCCTTCGCCCTGCTGTATGTCGTGTCTTCCGTTGAGGTGCTGGGTGATACCGCTGCGCTCACCAAGGTTGGTCTCGACCGTCAGCCTACCGATAAGGAGACTGCGGGCGCCATTGCAGGCGACGGTCTCATCTCCTCCGTCTCCGGCCTGTTCGGCTGCTTGCCGTTGACGTCGTTCGCACAGAATATCGGCTTGGTCGCCATGACCAAGGTCGTCAACCGTAAGGTGATTCTTTCCGGTGGTCTGATTCTGGTGATAGCCAGCTTCGTGCCTGCCGTGGCGGAAGTGTTCAATTCCCTGCCGCAGGCCGTGCTTGGTGGCTGCACCATCATGATGTTCGGTAACATCATCCTGTCTGGCTTCCAGATGATTTCCGAGGCCGGCTATACGCAGCGCAACATCACCATTGCGGCGTTGAGTCTCACCATCGGTATCGGTTTCACGCAGGTCGGCGACATTTTCGTCAACTTCCCGCCGCTGTTCCAGTCCATCTTCGCATCCAATTGCATCGCCGTGGCGTTCGTTGTGGCCGTGCTGTTGAATGCTCTGCTGCCGAGTGAAGAGCATTTTCTGTCGGCTCCGCAGCATCAGGAAGACTGAGTCCGTTCAGATCCTAAAAGGTTATGAGGAATCCCCCTGCTCAAACGAGTCAGGGGGATTCCTCATATTCATCGCAAAACTGCTTTGCCGCGATTCGCAAGAAGGATGTTTCAGTGCCCTTGCTTGATCCAGTTCGCAATCGCATCCTTGACAGCCTGGGCGTACAGCGTATTGGACATGTCAGGGTGAATACCATCTCCGGCAAGCTCATCAGGATGCGCCGAAATCGTAGCGTCCCAGTCAACGAGAACAACGTTGTCGGAATGGGCGGCCGCGAAGTTGCTCAACGCGTCGTTCGTTCCGGGGACCCAAGGCACGGGGGCATGCGCATTAATCAGCACAAGCACATGATCCGGTCCAATGTCGTTCAGTATGTCATTGAGTTGGCCATCGGTCACCGCTGAATTCGTAGCCAAGCCGACCAGCACCCATTGGCGCAATCCTTCCGGCTGGCTTTTGGCTTGGTCTATAAGTCCCAATGCCTTGGTCATCGAACGTGAGGTTTCCGCATCAACAGTGGTTCCGGGAAAAACGGATTGCAAACCTTTACTGGAGGCAAGCATCACCGAGTCACCGAATGCGACCATCTGCTGCCCGTCAGGCATGGTGTATGCGGGTTTCTTGGGCGCTGGCGGATGCTTCCTATCGAAGTCGAGGTGCATGCCCTGCTGCTCTTTCAGCATTTTCGCATTCTCTTCCAACGCGCGTTCCACACTGGTCTGCTTTGGTGCGTTGGCTACCGCGTATCCGGACATCAAGCATGTACTCAATACCACGGCGATCGTAATCCAGCATCTGGTTACATCCCACATTCCGTTTTCTGGCAGCGGGCGAATCATGGCGATAAATCCGCCACGGGCGACGGGCTGTTCTACCAACTTCCACGACATGGCGGTACAACATGCGGTAAGAGCGAGTGTGATTAGCAGCATCCATCCCAGATGCCGAGCACCCCACTGGGGGAACATCGCCTTGGTGAACAACCATAAAGGCCAATGCCACAGGTAAATGCCGTATGAATATCGGCCGGCCACATCAAATGGTTTGAACACCAGCAGATCCTGCATCCAAGATCCGAAAGGAATGGAACCGGCGACCAGAACCACTGAAAGTAGCGAAGCCGCGAAAATCCCTCCATAGAAGGCAGCAGGACCCTGCTCAACGTGCTGCATCATCCATAACAGAATCAGTAATGCCACAAAAGCCGCCGCAGGGCCGATCTTGCTCCAGACCAGACGAGCGCGTTCCATGATCGCCGTTTCTTCCGGACGACCGTTGCCACGCCGTATGATCATCAGCAGCCATGCCAGCATGGCACCTAGCCAAAGTCCCATGGCATGTGTGTCCGAACCGAAATACACTCTGGTTGGATCGGTTCCCGGGTGATACTGCAATCCCATGGAAAGCGCACTGCACACGGCAAGTCCGGCAAGTACCGCCACCGGCACCCAACGTACCAGAATTTTTCGAAGCAGGTAGATCAGCAAAGGAGCCAACAGATAGAACTGCATCAGCACCGACATGAACCACAGATGACGGAACATGTCTGGATTCATCTGCGAGAAATAGCTGGCGCCACTGCCGATGGCATACGAGTTGTAACAACCCAGCATAGCCGTCACTATCTGGTTGTTAATGTCCACCAACATGTCTTGGTTGATGAACCATGCCAACGATACGGTGACGGGAATCATCAGAATCAACGCCGGGTATATTCTGCGCAGACGCTTGAGGTAGTATTCCTTGAAACCTATTCCCTTGCCGGAATCAATATGATTCAGCAACGACGAGAAAATCAGAAAACCTGAAATGGTGAAGAATATGTCAACACCTAGGAATCCGCCCCGCAGAGTGCCCTGGTCGCAGTGATACAACACTATCGCGATCAAGGCGATGCCCTTGAGGCCATTCAGACCGACAAAACGACGTCTTACCACAACAATCAACCGCTTCTCTCAACATGCGACGTATGCGCGTTAGGCACAACGTTTCGTATCGTACTACCAGCCCCTCCCCCATTATGCGGATCATGAACAGATATGGAAAGGTGTTGTCTGGGACGATTGGAAACGTTCGGCGATCGAAACCTTAAAAGCGGTGAAACATAAGGATTATTCGAAAAAGAAAGGACCGTACGTCCCATTGGCATTGGATTTGATGCCAATGGAACGTATGGTCCTCTTCATACGGTCCCGTCAATCATTTGACTGCGGGATCTCCTCGCTCACTTGGAGAAGACGTTGCCGTAAGTGTCTTCGCCTGCTTCTGCGATTGCCGCGGACTTGCGGGCGATTGCCAGCTCCTCGTTGGTCGGAATGACGCAGATGGTGATCTTGGAATCCGGGGTGGAGATGATGCGCGGTTCCTTGGAACGGGTGGCGTTCTTCTCTTCGTCCAGCTTGACGCCGAACGGGGCGAGCTTGTCGCACACCATCTTGCGGACCACGTCATCGTTCTCGCCGACGCCTGCGGTGAAGGTGATCACGTCTACGCCGCCCATCTGAGCGGTGTAGTTGCCGATGTAGCCGACGATGCGGTGTACGTAGACGTCGAGAGCCAGCTTGGCGTCCTCGTTGCCTTCGGCGACCAGACGGTGAACCTCACGGAGGTCGCCGAAACCGGTCATACCCATCATGCCGGAACGCTTGTTGAACAGAGCGTCGAGCTCGTCCACGTTCATGTGGGCGTTGCGGATCAGGTGGAAGACGACGGCCGGATCGATATCGCCGGTACGGCCACCCATCATGAGGCCTTCGAGCGGGGTCAGGCCCATGGAGGTCTCGACTGGCTTGCCGGAAACTTCGGCGGAGGCGGAAGCGCCGTTGCCGATATGCAGCACGATCTGCTTGAGGCCTTCAGCCGGCTTACCGATGACGCTCGGCACCACGGAGGAGATGAACTCGTGGGAGGTGCCGTGGGCGCCGTAACGGCGGATGTGGTACTGGTCGGCGATTTCCTTGTTCAGCGCGTAGGTGCTTGCGGCCTTCGGCAGCTGGAAGAAGAAGGAGGAATCGAACACGAAGATCTGCGGGACGTCCGGCAGGAGCGCGCGCATGACTTCAGCACCCTTGGCTTCCGGACCGTTGTGCAGCGGCGCGAGCACGGCGAGGTCCTTGACTTGGTTGATGGTCTTGTCGGTGACCAGAGCCGGGTTCGGGAAGATGGAACCACCCTGCACCACGCGGTGACCAACAGCCACGATGCCGGCCTCGTCCAGCTTCGGACCGAACTCGTTGAAGAAGCCGAGCACGCGCTTCAGACCCTGCTCGTGGTCGTGGATCGGCTCTTCCAGCTCATGCTTCTCGCCGTTGAACTCGTGCTTGTAGTGGCCGTCAACCGGCTCGCCGATCTTCTCGACCAGGCCGGAAGCAATACCTTCACCGGTTTCAAGATCAACCAGCTGATACTTGATAGAGCTGGAACCGGAATTGATGACAAGGACGGTTTTCGCCATTGTGGGCATCCTCCATGTGTTAATCGATGTGCCGCTTGCGCGACTTTCCAAACTTTAGATTACTCTTTGCTTGCTACAAAATAGCGTTTTACTGGGCTTCGATGGCGGTCAGGGCAACCGTGTTGATGATGTCCTGCACGGTTGCGCCTCGGCTCAGGTCGTTGACCGGTCGGTTCAGTCCCTGCAGCACCGGACCGACGGCCACTGCGCCGGAGGAACGCTGGACGGCCTTGTACCCGATGTTGCCCGCGCACAGATCCGGGAACACGAACACATTGACATGGCCAGCCACATCGTTGCCCTTGGCCTTGGTGGCTGCAACGGTCGGCGACCAAGCCGCGTCGAACTGGATGGAACCGACGACCGCGAGGTCCGGAGCCTTCTCCTTCACGAGTGCGGTTGCTTCCTCCACGAGATCGACGTCCGGCCCCTTGCCGGATCCCAGCGTGGAATACGACAGCATGCCGACCTTCGGATCGAGGCCGAACGCCTTTGCCGTTTCGGCGGACTGGATGGCGATTTCCGCAAGCTGCTCAGCGGACGGGTTCAGGTTGATGGCGCAATCGGAGAACACTGCGACATGGTCCTTGAAGCACATGAGAAACGCACCGGACACGAGGGAGGATCCCGGCTTGGTCTTAATGACCTGCAGGGCCGGGCGTACGGTGTTGGCCGTGGAGTTGATGGATCCGGAAACCAGACCGTCAGCCTTGCCGAGCACCACAAGCATGGTACCGAAGTAGCTGTCGTCGGCGAGCTGCTTGCGAGCCTGTTCCTCGGTCATGCCCTTCTTGGCGCGCAGCTCACACAGCTTGGCGACCATCGGAGCGAGCACTTCCTCGTCGTCCTTGGCCTGGAACTGCGCCTTTTCAAGGAATTTGAGTCCAAGCTCCTCGCCGCGGGCGAGAATGCCTTCCCTGTCTCCGACGATGATCAGATCGACGATATCACGCTCAAGCAGATAGTCGGCCGCTTTGATGATGCGGTCTTCGGTTCCTTCCGGAAGCACGATGGTTCTCTTGTCTGCCTTGGCCTTGCCCAGCAGACTGTACTGGAATGCGTATGGCGTGGTCGGCGCCTCGAATGGAGCCTCAACAGCGGAGATAAGCTCTTCGGCGTTGACATTCGCCTCGAATGCCTCCGTGGCTTTGGTCACGGCGTCTTCCTCGTCAAAATCAACGGCGGGTAACGTCCACACCGGCACCTCGTAAGCTGCGAACTCCTCCTTGAGAGGTTCCACCTGTTCGTCTTTGCATCCGGTGATGAACACGCCGGCGACCTTGCTGCCTGCATTCTCGATGATGGTCTTCGACGCCTCGACAGTGCCCAGGACCTGTTCCGGAGTGCGGTTGATGGTGCATACGGCAAGAAGCACGACAGACTTAAGATCAGCGGCTACGTCAGCATTGAACGCAAAGATGGACGGGTCGTTGATGGCGGATTTGTCCGTTCCGACAACAACCACGGCTTCAGGCTGGGCGGTTTCGATGGCTTCCGTGTAGGCGGCCACGATATCGGCCCGGGAACCTTCCTTGTCGGTGCGTGCACGCTTCGGGCAAACACCGACGGATTGTTCACGGCTCAGCCCCGAGTTGCTTGCTTCAAGAAGAACGTCGGTGAAGGTTTCCTTGCGACAAACCGCCGGACGGAACACGGCCGTCTTCTTGGCAGCTGCGAATGCCTTGGTGACGCCAAGGGCCACGACGTTGCGGCCGTTTGCTGCTTCAGGGCTGATAATGGTGACGCTGGTTAGACTCACGATGTCTGCTCCTATTCGTTGTTTTTAAGGTGTGTGACTGCGCTGTTTCGCACCATGTGCCATTGTAATGCGCGAACGGTAACAGACACGCATCTCATGAAACGGTGTTGCGAACAGACGGTGAAGAGTAAACAGAAAACCCCAGAGGACGAATCCTCTGGGGTTTTCTTCAAGCGATCAGCCTATAGAGGCTAGACTCACTCGTTATCGCCAGCGGTTGCGGCGGTAGCGGAGACAGCACCCTGCTTGGTGGTGTTGACGCCGGAGTAGACCCAATCGGTGTAATCCGGGTGATCGTAGCCGTTGTCGACTGCGAACTGGAAGGCTTCCTGACGGAAGGCTTCGAGCTCGTTGATCTTGTCGGCGTACTTGTCAGCATCGATCATGCGCAGAGCTTCGGCAACGAGCTCGTAGCGGTCGATGTTGTTCACGCGAACCATGTCGTACGGGGTGGTGGTGGAGCCCTGCTCCTCGTAGCCGTGGACGTTGAAGTTGTCGTGGTTCGGGCGATCGTAGATCAGACCACGCACGTCGCGAGCGTAGGAGTGGTAAGCGAACAGGACCGGCTTGTCTTCGGTGAACAGGTCAGCGAAGTCAGCGTCGGAGATAGCCTGATCGTTCTCCTTGGTGGACTGCAGCTTGACCAGATCCACAACATTGACGACCTTGAACTTGATGCCGAGCTCGTTGAGCTTGTCGGCAGCAGCCATGATCTCCTGAGCCGGAACGTCGCCAGCGGAGGCGAGCACGATCTGGGCTTCGTCGTTGGACTTGGCGGTGGAAGCCCACTCCCACTCGGCAGCGCCCTTCTCGAGCTCAGCGCGAGCTTCGTCCAGGGTCAGCCAGGTAGCGGCCGGCTGCTTACCAGCAATGATCGCGTTGATCATGTTGGTGGACTTGTAGCACTTCTCAGCCACAGCGAGCAGCATGTTGGAATCCACCGGGAAGTAGATGCCGATCACGTGATCGTTGTTGAAGCACTTGTTCAGCAGGACGGAGGTGACACCCGGATCCTGGTGGGAGAAGCCGTTGTGATCCTGACGCCACACGTGGGAGGAGACGAGCAGGTTCATGGAGGAGATCGGCTTGCGCCACGGGATCTCGCGGACGGTAGCCTCGAGCCACTTGGCGTGCTGGTTCAGCATGGAGTCGATCACGTGCACGAAGGACTCGTAGGAGCTCCAGATGCCGTGACGACCGGTGAGCAGGTAGGCCTCGAGGAAGCCTTCCATCTGGTGCTCGGAGAGCTGCTCAGTGACCTGGCCGGTGACAGCCATGTGCTCGTCAACCTGGGAGGACAGGTAGCCGGCGTCCCACTGCTTGTTGGTGACGTCGTAAGCGGCCTGCAGACGGTTGGAAGCGGTCTCGTCCGGTCCGAAGATGCGGAAGGAGTCCGGGTTGTTCTTGATGATGTCGCGAGTGTAGACGCCCAGACGACGGGTGGCTTCGAGCTGGCCCCAGCCGTGGCCGTACTCGGCGACTTCCTTGACCTCGTAGTCTTCGAGGGCCGGCAGGTTCAGCTCTTCGCGGATCACACCACCGTTGGCATTCGGGTTGGCACCGATGCGCAGTTCGCCGGTCGGCATGAAGGCGGTGACTTCCGGCTTCACGGCACCGTTCTCGTCGAACAGTTCTTCCGGCTTGTAGGACTCGAGCCAGTTCTTGAGGACTTCGAAGTGAGCCTCGGTATCGCGGGCGGAAGCCAGCGGGACCTGGTGGGAACGCCAGGAGCCTTCGGTCTTCTTGCCGTCGATGAACTTCGGGCAGGTCCAGCCCTTCGGGGTGCGGAAGATGATCATCGGGTAGAACGGACGAGTCATGTCGTCGGTCTGGGCTGCGGCCTTGATGTCGCAGATCTCGTCGAAGACGGTCTCGAACAGCTCGGCGAAACGACGGTGGATCGACAGGTGATCCTCGTTGTCGAAGCCAGCGACGAACTCGTACGGCTCATAGCCCATGCCGTGGAAGAACTCGTGGAGCTCTTCGTCGGAGATGCGGGACAGGATGGTCGGGTTGGCGATCTTGTAGCCGTTGAGGTGCAGGATCGGCAGCACGATACCGTCGGTGCGCGGGTTGACGAGCTTGTTGGACTGCCAGCCGGTGGCCAGCGGGCCGGTCTCAGCTTCGCCGTCGCCGACGATGGCCGGAACGAACAGGCTCGGGTTGTTCATCACAGCACCGTAGGCGTGAGACAGGGCGTAACCCAGCTCGCCACCTTCGTGGATGGAGCCCGGAGTCTCCGGAGCGTAGTGGGACGGGATGCCGCCCGGGTAGGAGAACTGGCGGAAGAACTTCTGCAGACCAGCTTCGTCCTTGGTGATCTTCGGGAAGGTCTCAGTGTAGGTGCCGTCCAGGTAGGACTGAGCGGTACCAGCCGGGCCGCCGTGGCCCGGGCCCATGATGATCACAGTGTTCTGCTGGTGATCAGCGATGAGACGGTTGATGTGGCCGATGAGGAAGTTCAGGCCCGGGGTGGTGCCCCAGTGACCGACCAGACGGTGCTTGACGTCTTCGCGGGTGAAAGGCTCCTTCATCAGCGGGTTGCTACGCAGATAGATCTGGCCGATGGAGAGGTAGTTGGCTGCACGCCAGTACTTATCCACGCCTTCGATAGCTTCCTCGGAAACCGGAGCGTTCAGCTTCTTCCAAGGGGTGCCAATAACAGGACTCGTCATGTGTACTCCTGTACTCCTGCACTGTGTTGTGCGATTGTTTATTTTCATTCGGTCCTGAATCTCGCAAAACCTTGCGGTTCCGCGGAACGATTCATTCCCAATCACTTGAGCATATTACGAGCGAGGTGCGACTTTTTGCTGTTTTTTTGCGACTGTGTGCGCAAGTGTGTCGTTTCTGTTAGAAAATGAGAACTTTTATCGGGAGATTTGTGAATACTTCACATGGTATCAAAAAGATTGATAAACGGCTCAATATCAACGATATTGAGCTACCTTCGCACCTTTTTCACGTTCGTTTTGCAATACTTGCATGCGGCGTGTTGAACCATGCGTAGTAAGCAATTGTGAGGTTTGTTCACTTTCTGTTCACAGCGTTTCCAATGTCTGCTCGCGTCGCCACAATAGAACAGTTAGTATTGTTGCTTCTTCATACCTCATATCAAAAGGGAGAGTGTTATGGCTGCAGGTCCTGTGCTCGTTGTTGATTTCGGAGCCCAGTACGCCCAGCTGATCGCACGTCGCGTGCGTGAAGCCAATGTTTATTCGGAGCTTGTGCCGCATTCCATGCCGGTCGACGAGATGCTGGCCAAGGATCCGCAGGCCATCATCCTTTCCGGTGGTCCGGCTTCGGTGTTCGAACCGGGCGCGCCGCGTGTGGACAAGAAACTGTTCGAGGCCGGCGTTCCCGTACTGGGCATCTGCTACGGCTTCCAGGCCATGGCCTATGCCTTGGGCGCGAATGTCGACAAGGCCGCCCTTGGCGAATATGGCAAGACCGAGACCTTCATCGACAAGTCGGAAGGCCTGCTCGAAGGCTCCCCCGCCGATCAGAACACGTGGATGAGCCATGGCGTGGCCGTCAAGACCGCGCCGGAGGGCTTTGAAGTGCTGGCGCATACCGAGGGCGCGCCCGTTGCCGCCATGCAGGACGAATCCCGCAAACTGTACGGCGTGCAGTGGCATCCTGAAGTCAAGCACACCCCGATGGGCCAGCAGCTCATCGAGACCTTCCTGCACAAGTGCGCAGGGCTCGGCAACAACTGGGATGCCTCCAGCATCATCGAGGATCAGGTCGCGAAGATCCGCGAGAAGGTCGGCGACGCACAGGTGATTTGCGGCCTGTCCGGCGGCGTTGATTCCGCAGTCGCGGCGGCTCTCGTGCACAAGGCCATCGGCGACCAGCTCACCTGCGTGTTCGTGGACCACGGTCTGCTGCGCAAGGGCGAGGCCGAGCAGGTCAAGCATGATTTCGTCGAGGCGACCGGCATCAAGCTCATCGCCGTGGACGCCTCCGAAGACTTCCTCACCGCCCTGAAGGGTGTGAGCGAGCCGGAGAAGAAGCGCAAGATCATCGGCGAAAAGTTCATTCGCACGTTCGAGAAGGCTCAGCGCCAGGTCATCGAAGAGGCGGGTGCTTCCGGCAAGGAAGTCAAGTTCCTCGTTCAGGGCACCCTCTACCCGGATGTTGTGGAATCCGGCGGTGGCGACGGCGCAGCCAACATCAAGTCGCACCACAATGTGGGTGGCCTGCCGGACGACATCAAGTTCCAGCTCGTCGAGCCACTGCGTACCTTGTTCAAGGATGAGGTTCGTGCCATCGGTACCGAGCTTGGATTGCCGGACGAAATCGTCTGGCGTCAGCCGTTCCCTGGCCCGGGCCTCGGCATCCGCATCATCGGCGAGATCACCAAGGAGCGTCTGGATCTGCTTCGCGAGGCCGACGCCATCGCTCGCGAGGAGCTTTCCAAGGCTGGTCTTGACCGCGATATCTGGCAGTGCCCGGTCGTGCTCCTTGCCGATGTGCATTCCGTGGGCGTGCAAGGCGACGAGCGTACCTACGGTTCGCCGATCGTGCTTCGTCCGGTTTCCTCCGAAGACGCCATGACCGCAGACTGGTCCCGCATTCCGTACGATGTGCTTGCCACGATTTCGACGCGTATCACCAATGAATGCCGTCAGATCAACCGTGTGGTGCTCGACTGCACCTCCAAGCCGCCGGCAACCATCGAGTGGGAGTAGTTCCCCTTGGTTTAGATGTGCCGAAAAACCCAGTATTTATGCGGGTTTCGGGACTTGGTACTTTTCGGGCAACCGATTTTGCAACAGATGAAATAGTTCCCCCCTTGGCTTGCAACTAAACCTAAAATCGCATAATTTTTAAGGCTTTTGCCCTGTTTTGGGCAGAAGCCTTTTTGCATATTTGATAAAAATTCTCTTTAATATATCATCAAATCAGATAAAACAGCGAGGTGGATAGTATGAAAACAGAAAAAATACCATATATATTTAAGTACAAAAGAAAGAAACGAAATTGTTGCTTTCCTTATAAATCTAAAAAACAAATTGATTGAACAAGGCAGATACACCGACGCCGTCGATGATGTTCTCTGCAAAGTGCTTTCTGCCAAGAAAAGAAAACTCAAAATCAAATAATCTTGCCACGACATAAGACCGCCTACACGATGTAAGCGGTCTTATGTTTTAGTTCGATAAACTGGAATTTCTATTTGTGTTGCCATGTCATTACATAATCTTTTTCTCCGGTAGCCTCATCTAAGCCACTATGCCGAATCTCAAATCCTTCTCTCTTATAAAAAGATATTGCCCGTGCGTTCTTTTGGTATACGCTCAAGTGCAACTTATTCCTTTTATCCTTTGCATAATTCAGCAGAATTTTACCTATACCCTGCGATTGCATTTCACCAGAAACAAAAATGCCCTCAACATATTCATCATTTAACCCTATAAAACCCTGCATTTCTGTATCATACTCATACACATAAACCTCTGCTAGTAACAGCGCTTCTTTTACTGATCTGAAATTGCTTTTCCAGTATTCGGCGGGGATAAAATTATGTGCCTTTATATTTGTATCCAACCATATATCTGCAACTTTATTTATATCACCCCTTTTAAATTCTCTAATCATAACGGTGACTCTCCATAAACTTGAATTTAAATTATAACGGTCTTTGCAAATACACCATATCTACTAACTGTATTCCACTCTCATAGATTGGGTGGTCATAATTATCTATAAAGAAATTTGATATGATATGCGAACGGACAAAACCACACTTTTCATAAAATGGTATTGTCAGTGGGCTATCGCCTGTTCCCACTTGCAGAATGGCATATTGCTCTCTGTAATTATTAACAATAAACTCAATTAAGGCTCTTGCATAACCTTTCCCTTGATATTCTGGAACCGTCGCAATGTTCTTGATTTCAAGTATGTCATTTTCTTTATCGGTTATGACACACTCACACTTGACCCCATTATCATCAAGTACATACATCTTGCCGTTATCAAGATAACGGTCAACCATATCTTCCTGCTCATCTGCTAATAGGAGCAAATCAAGATATTGTTTTTTATTTTCTTTAACTTCAATAATTTTCATCAATCGCACCTACGAATTCTGATTTATCAATCTTTAATATCACATATTATACATCATAAATATGAAAATTTCTACCCGCCATCTGTTGACCTCAAATTTAAAACAGGCGGCTTTTTTTTATTTTCAAAAAAGTTGAAAAATTTTTGCTCAGAGGGGGCGCAAAATGCCTCTCCCAGTTCGAACAAGTGAGTGGGAGTGATTCCAAGCTGATTCGTTACTGAACGCAAAATCGCAATCAATATGATGAAGCCCCCGAAAGTGCGAAACTTCCGGGGGCTTCATCATGCTTTCCGCCTTCTAGGCTCGAGCCAGATAACACCTCTCAAGGTGTCGGATGCCTCGTCGCTGCTTACCTCTTTACGTACGGTGTCAGGTTTCCATTGGTTCCGTGTTTTTCGTAGGCATTATGACGTTTGCGAGCGCCACTACCTTTGCCATGTTGGGCCGGACAAGGCCAAGCCGTGTCAGGAAAGCTAAGAACCATCGTGGCTTGACATAGCGGCATCCGCAGAATGATTACGATCCTGTGCAAACGTAGAATGTCCTTCCTCCGTTTTTGCGGAGGAAGGACATTTCCGTACCGTTTTCAATATCGTGGATTATTTGCGGATTATCTCTGACAATCCTTGCTAGGCAAGCATGTTGGTCCACATATTCGCGAAATCGGGAAGCGTTTTCGCGGTGGTCGCGATGTTCTTGACTTGGATGCCGTTGATGCTCAGACCAAGCATTGCGGCGAACGTCGCCATGCGATGGTCCGCGTAGGTTTCCATTTTGGCGGGCTTGAGATTCGTTGCCGGCACTGGCACGATCTCCAGACCGTCGGCCAGCTCACGGGCTTCTCCCCCGACTCTGGTGATTTCGTTGACCAATGCTTCCAGACGGTTCGTCTCGTGGCCGCGCAAGTGGCCGATGCCCAGCATGCGCGTAGGCTTGTCGGCGAAGACCAGGATTGCGGCCAGCGATGGCGCAATCTCGCCGGCCGCAGTCAGGTCGAAATCACCCAAGCCGTTGATATGGCTGCTGCCGGTCACTTCGCAGTACCGGACGCCGTCGATCACGGGGAAGCTGATTTCAGCGCCCATATGTTCCAAGTATCCGGGAAGCAGGCCGCCCGGCTGGGTGGTGGATTCCGGCCAGTGAGGCACGCGAACGGTTCCGCCGGCGATGAGCGCGGCGCCGAGGAACGGGGCGGCATTCGACAGGTCAGGTTCTACCGTCACGGTTTCGGGCAACTGCACGGCTCCCGGCTGCACGGTCCATACGCGGGCGTGTTCGTCTGCGTTGGCGCGCACGCCGGAACCTTGCAGATCGGCCACAGTCATGCGAATATGCGGTAAACTCGGTGTCTTCTCCCCCGTGTGATGCAGTTCCAAACCGCCTGGCACTCGAGAGCCGATGAGCAATAGTCCCGAAATAAACTGCGAGGATCCCGAAGAATCAATGCTGACTACGCTCGGCTCGGCGCACTGGCTCACCGTTTGAGGTGGAGTGATTGTAAATGGCAGGCGCCCTTCCTCGCCGTGGTATTCGATGCATGCCCCCAACTGTTCAAGACCGTCCAACACGGGCTTCATCGGACGCGCGTACGCCTGCTCGTCACCGTCGAAATCCACAGGACCATCCGCGAACATGGCAAGACCAGGCACAAAGCGCATCACTGTTCCCGCAAGACCGCAGAACACCTTCGTACCACCGTGGAACCGGCCGTCGGATGGCGGCACCACCGTAACCGTGGTGTCGACCTGCTCATCGATTTCGCAGCGCACTCCCAACGCGCGCAATGCGTCCATCATCAGCTCGGTGTCGCGCGAACGCAACAGGCCGACCAGTCGCACGGGACGATGCCCGAGAGCCGCAAGAATGAGATAGCGGTTCGACAGGGATTTGCTGCCCGGCACCACAACGGTGGCGTCGAGCGTCTTGCCGGCAAACGGCGCCGGCCAAAGATTCTCTTGAGATGCGTTCATAGGGCTTATCGTATCCAAAACCCGTGGAAAACAACGTTTCAATCTCGCCATACAGCACCCGTATCTTGCTCGAACTCGACAATCAAATGCCATCCATACCATTTCCGTTTGAAAACCCAGGCGGACAGACTATGCGAATATCACAAAATGCCACGAGGAATTCCCACGATCGTCGTGTTTGTACCGGAAACCGGGGAAAGGATTTTTCAAACCGTCTGAAACACCTTTGTTTCCAACGGTTTTGGTCGGGCTGACAGGATTTGAACCTGCGACATTCTGCTCCCAAAGCAGACGCGCTACCAAACTGCGCTACAGCCCGTTCACGTTCACACCCCGCGAATCCGCCTCACGGAATCGCATCAAGTGAACACGAGTTTCTATTATAGCGTATGGTTGGACAACGACAGGCTTACAATAGCATTTCGGAAGGGAGAGTGGCATGGGACGTCACCAGCAGGCCGAATCGTCAGGCATCATCTCCTTTGTGACATGCGCCGTTATCGCCTGGTTCGTCATGAACGCATACATGCAGTTCGCCCCGGCCATCTGGCGTGTCACGCAGCGTCTGTTCACCGTCTGCGCGGGAATCGTGGCAGGATGCGGAGTCGTTTCATTCAGTTTGGGTTACGCACGAAAATCACGTTCGCTGACACTCAAACATGGTTGGGCTATTCCGGTCCGTCGTATTTTCGAGATCCTCGCGCTTTCCATGGTGTATGCTTCGACCATTTTCGTCACATCGTTCATGATGTTGTCCATCGTCAACAACATGATGGGCATCCGCACGCTGAAAGGCTATCTGCCGATCCTATGCGCGGCTATCGCAGGCGTTGTAGGCTATATCACTTTCGTGCAGGCGGAACTTATGAATGCCAAAACGATCGCTTCCCTACTGCCGTTTTTCGTGGTGTCTGGCGTGAGTATCGCAGGATTGACGTCCGACGATCCGTACTGGTACAACAATAATTTCTCTCAATTGGGCGACCGTACGACGTTCGCCGCGCGTATGTTCAATTCGACGCTGACGCTCGCGGGCATCTGCATTGTGATCATCAGCTATTTCGCCGTTTCCGAGCTCATCACCACGTATCGTCTGCAATTGCAGTATCTGGATTCCAATGCCATCAATGAGACGCCGAAGCATTTTCGTACGAGGATTCTGCTGCTGTCAATCATGTTGACGTTGGCCGGCATCGCTTTCGTAGGTATCGGCATGTTCCGTTACACACCGCATCCGATTTTGCACAACGTGTTCGCCCGCGGCCTACCATGTTTGATGAGCGTGCTGATGATTGCCCTGCCTTGGCTTGCCCCGCAACTCTCAAAGGTCGTATACGTGGTTTCCGATCTTGCGATTGCGATTGGGGCTTATGCCGGATTCCAATGGCTGAGCGGGCATAACACGCTGACGAATGTGGAGGCGTTGGCCGGCATGATGTTCCTTGGCTGGTTCATCATTTTCTCGCGTCAAATCGCCGCCATCGAAGCGGATCGCGTGCAGACGCAGCTGATACTGGCGCAATCTGAGAGACCACGCTCCGTCGAGGATCTTGCGGAAGTCAGCGAAACTGTTCCCGACACAGTTTCGAGGCTCGCCGCACAAGTCTGATGCAAGGCTGACCGGCAACCGCCGGATTTCAACATATACATACCAGTGGGGTGGAGCCATCGCATTGGCGACGACTCCACCCCACTGGATTCTGACGGCATAACGCGAGTGCGCCGTCAGAAGTTGTAGTGCTTGTTGGACGGCTTCTTGTCGCTCATCAACAGCAGGAAGCTTCTTGATTGCGCAGTAATCGCAAAACCGGCCTCATAATTGAGTTCTGGCCCCTTTGGATTATGCGTGTCGACAATTAAGCGCCATTTCTTGCCATATTGCTCATCGGGCAGGGTGAACATGATCGGCTCGTAATGCGCGTTGAAAATCAGAATGAAATCATTGTCGACCATCTGATTGCCGTACCAGTCGGTTTCCGGAATATCGGAACCGTTCAGATAGATCATCACAGTGAAGGCGTGTGTGTTTGACCAGTCGTCCATATCCATAATGGAGCCGGTATGATCCATCCATTCGACCTGCGGAATCGCAGTGCTGTCGTCTCCCTGCTCGCGACCGGAGAAGAAGCGGCGGCGATGCAGCACAGGATGCTCAAGCCTCAAATGGATCAGCTTCGATACGAATTCGAGCAGGTCCTTTTGATCCTCGTCCAGATCCCAGTTCGTCCAGGAGATCGCATTGTCCTGGCAGTAGGCGTTGTTATTGCCCTGCTGGGTGCGCGCCACTTCGTCGCCTCCGCAGATCATCGGAATGCCTTGGCTGAGCAGCAGTGTGGCGAACATGTTGCGCATCTGCTGTTGACGAAGCTCGTTAACATCCTTGATGGTCGTAGGACCTTCGACACCGCAGTTCCAGGAACGGTTGTTGCTTTCGCCGTCGCGATTGCCTTCGCCGTTGGCCTCATTATGCTTCTCGTTGTAGCTCACCAGATCGTTCATGGTGAAGCCGTCGTGCGCGGTGATGAAGTTCACGGATGCGACCGGTCGGCGGCCATTGACCTGATACAGGTCGGAACTGCCCATGAATCGGCTGGCGAATTCCGGCAACGTGGACGGCTGCGAGCGCCAGAAGTCGCGCACGCAATCGCGGTAGCGGCCGTTCCATTCGGACCAGCTGGACGGGAAGCCGCCCACCTGATAGCCGCCAGAGCCGAGATCCCATGGTTCCGCGATCAGCTTGACGCGGGAGATCACCGGATCCTGTTCGACGATGTCGAAGAAGGCCGACAGTTTGTCGACTTCCTGGAACTGACGGGCCAATGTGGCGGCAAGATCGAATCGGAATCCGTCGACGTGCATTTCGGTGACCCAGTAGCGCAGGCTGTCGGTGATGAGCTGCAGGGCGTGCGGCGAGCGCATCAGCAGCGAGTTGCCGGTGCCTGTGGTGTCGAAGTAGTGTCTGCGGTCGTTGTCGACCAGACGGTAGTAGGCGCCGTTGTCGATGCCCTTGAAGCTGAGGGTTGGTCCACGGTTGTTGCCTTCGGCGGTGTGGTTGTACACCACGTCGAGGATGACTTCCATGCCGGCATGATGGTATGCCTTGACCATGGATTTGAATTCGTTGACCTGTTCGCCGCGTTGTCCGGAGCTGGAATACGCGTTGTGCGGGGCGAAGAAGCCGATGGTGTTGTATCCCCAGTAGTTGCTCAGGCCTTTTTCCTGAAGGAAGCTGTCGTTGACGAACTGGTGGATGGGCATGAGCTCGATGGCCGTGACGCCCAGCTTCTTCAGGTATTCGATTACCGAGGGGTACGCCAGACCCGCATAGGTTCCGCGAATGTCCGGTGGCACGTCCATGTTGAGGTTGGTCATGCCGCGTACGTGGGCTTCGTAAATCACGGAATCGTGATATGAGATGTTCGGATGCTGGTCGTTGCCCCAGTCGAAATAGGGGTTCACCACGGCCGCTTTCATGGTGTGTGGGGCCGAGTCGAGCGTGTTCATGCTGGTAACGTCATCGGGGCTTCTGAACCAGTACGAGTAGAGGCTCTCATCGCCGTCGATGTTGCCTTCGATGGCTTTCGCGTAGGGGTCAAGCAGCAGTTTGTTCGGGTTGCAGCGCAGGCCTTGCGTCGGGTCGTATGGACCGTACACGCGATAGCCGTAACGTTGCCCCGGTTGGATTCCGGGCAGATAGTTGTGCCAGACGTACGAGTTCTGCTCGGTCATTTCGATTCGAGTTTCGTTGTCTTCCTCATCGAAAAGGCAAAGCTCGACTTTTTGTGCCACTTGGGAAAAGAGGGCAAAATTCACGCCGGCGCCGTCATAGCTTGCGCCGAGCGGATACATCGATCCGGGTCTGATTTGCATGATTCAAGTATCTCACGTTTTAGCCCCCAAATCGTAATTTCGTGTTGTTCGGCGATTATTTTTACGATTCGAAAGAACTTTTGGCTGTATTTTGCCGGTTTCTCCGAATTTGCTCGTGAAGAATGGCGATCATGGAATTGGATGCGGTGATGCGAGTGTCGCGTAGCCGCTGCCAGGAGACCCACGCCGATTCGACGTGCTCATCGCCGTCGAAGTGACGTTCGACGGGATGCCATGCATGCAGGTGAAGCACCATGATGTTGGCGAGCTCGTCGGTCATGCCTTCGGACGAGTAAAACTGCCCCACATGGTCGAATTCGACACCGTCACGCCCGGCGGGCTCCACACCGGTTTCCTCACGAAGTTCGCGCAGCGCGGCCTCTTCAACGTCCTCTCCCCCGTCGATGAGTCCGGCCGGCAGACCGTAGGCGAAGGCGTCGCAACCGATACGATATTCACGTTCGATCAGGTACCGGTCGTTCGCGCAATCATGCACCAGCATGACCACGCAAGGCGCGTGGCGCATCACCTGCCGACGAATCACCGTTTGCCCTCCGTCACGCATCGGCAATGCGATCCACATGTCGTCGACGCCGAAAATAGCGCCTTGGTACACGTGCTTGCTGTCAAGCACCGTTACCGTGCCGGACATGTCCACTCCGTCACTGGACTCGTCCAGCAATGCATCAACTTGGGTTTCGTCTGCCGCTTCGTTATTCATGACGTGTCATCGTTCCTGTCCGCTTGAGGGGATCACCATGTTCCATGGATCGGTGTTCATGGAAATCCAACGCACGGCAGGAATGTCGCCGGTCGCTTCCGCAACCGCATAAGGAACGTCTTTCATCGCATACTGGAACCACATGGATTCGATGGCGCTATGCGGAGTGTTGATGAACGCAGGACGCACATGCTCATCGCCATGTCCCAGAGCGATGCCGGAAGCGCGCATGGAAGCCTCATAGCGGGCCTGTTCAATGGCGTCCGTTACGGGATGATGCCTCAGATCGCTGGTTACATACACGTCGACTCCGGTCGCACGCACCTCATCGAACAGCGAATCACCGGATCCCGGCAATACCGCCACCGTATTGACGGGAGCGTCCAGATCACCGCAAACCTGCACGCCAAGCTCGGTGTACGGCAGCGCGCCAGCTACTCGACTGGCGAAATCACGCAACGCCACAGGTTCGGCAAGCCGCCCGACACGTCCCAGGCCGACCGGATGCTCGACGTTCGGATCGTCGATGGGCACGAGTGGACGCTGGTCCACCAGACCAAACATGTCAGCCGCAGCCATGCCGACACCACGATATGCTGCATCGGCATTCGTATGCCCCACCCACAGCGCGCATCCGGCACGATTGAGCTTGCGCACGATCTCACCGCGGAAACCCAATCCCGACACCGCATGAACGGAACGGAAGAACAACGGATGGTGGCAAACCAGCAAATCAACGCCCCCGGCAATCGCCTGATCAACCACCGCCATAGAGGGGTCAGCCGCAAAAGCGATATCGCGCACAGGCTGACGCAAGTCACCCACGATAAGACCAGGCTCATCCCACTGTTCCGCATAGCGAAGCGGATACAACGTTTCTAACACATCAACGACCTGGCTTAACGCAGCCATCGCAACCTCCTCATCATCCGCGACTTCATATACGTGACATCATCGCACGGCAACCGACATGTCCCAAACAGGCGGCATCAGTGCGCGGCAAGCTGCCAATCCGAACCAATACCCGTGGAAACATCCAACGGAACCGCCATATCGACCGCATGCTCCATGGCATCCTTCACCAACGCAGTGACACGCTCCGCCTCGCCCGACGCAACCTCCACCACAAGTTCATCATGAATTTGCAAAATAATCCGACTGGCAAGACCAGCCTCATGCAACGCATCATCAGCACGAATCATAGCGATCTTCATAATATCCGCGGCGGAACCCTGAATAGGCGCATTCAGCGCAGCACGCTCCGCAGCGTCACGTACCGCACGATTCGGCGACTTCAAGCCCGGGAAATACCTACGACGACCATAAATCGTCTCCGTATATCCCTTTTCACGGGCCGTGGAAACCAACGACTCCAAATACTCATGGACCTTGCCGAACGTCGCAAAATACTGCTGCTTCAATGACTCGGCCTCACCCGGCTTAATGCCAAGCTGCTGCGAAAGCCCATACGTGCTCAACCCATACGCCAAGCCATAGCTCATCGCCTTAACATGACTGCGCTGATCAGACGTAATCTCATCCACAGGAACGCCATACACCAAGCTCGCCACATACTTATGAAAATCCCTACCGGAACGGAACGCCTCAATCAACGCCTCATCACCGGAAAGATCGGCCATAATACGCAACTCAACCTGAGAATAATCCGAACTCAACAACGACTCAAAACCCTCACCGGGCACAAAAGCCGAACGAATCTCACGACCAGCAGGATCACGATTCGGAATGTTCTGCAAATTCGGATCGACCGAGCTTAATCGACCGGTCGCAGCCACAGTCTGCTCAAACGTCGTATGGATGCGTCCGTCAGACCCGTTGGTCGCATCGATCAACGTCTGCACAATCTGCTTGAGCTTGTTCTTCTCGCGATGCAGCAACAATGCATCAAGGAACTGGCATGCGCTGTCATTATCATACGAACGATCGCGCAACGCCTGCAAAGCCGCCGCATTCGTGGTATACGAACCGGTTTTGGTCTTCTTTGTGGGTTTCAAACCCATATCCTCAAACAGGATTTTCTGCAACTGTTTGGGACTTTGCAGATTCACACGCTCGCCCGCATACTGCCATGCCGTTTCCTGCGCATGATTCGCATCGGAGGCAAGCTGCTCACGCATGTTCATCAGCCTGTTCATGTCGACTTGCGCACCGGCATGTTCCATGCCATACAGCACACGAGATACTGGAATCTCCACGGATTCCAACAAGGCGAACTGTTCACGCTGATCCAGCGAATTCGCCAGATTTCGCGCCAGCAGCCCCACAATCGCCGTGTGACGCGGAAGCTGGTCGTCTTTCTGCTGCACGGATTCTTCAGGCTCGTCGAAATCAAGCGTTCCCTGCGTCGCACTTTCAGACTGCTCCTCGATATGCAGATCCAAAAAATGAGCCGCCGCCTGTTCCAAAGTGTCTGCATGGAAATCGGGATGGACCAGATACCCGGCAAGTTTGGTATCGAACAGCGGTTCCGGCAGTTTCACGCCGACGCTTCCCAACAGATGGGACTGTTCCTTATAGCCATGCACCACCATGGATTGGTGGTATTCGTCAAGTAGCGTTTGCAGTTGTGACGCCATGTCACGGTCAACACGATTGATGCGAATCGCTTTGCCTTGCGATGCGATCATCAGCGACGAATAAGCCGCGTTCCCCGGCTTGCTTTCGCCTTCCACCTGCAACACCCATGAGCGGGCCACGGATTGTGCGCACTTCTTCGTATGATCAATGGCGAAACCGGAAGGAGTTGTTTTCGGCGCGATTTCTCGCTCATCATGCAGATGCTTGTTCATCGCCTGCAGATTGGATTGCACCCATGATTCCAGTGCCTCCGGCGAGTCAACCGTTTCATACTGAGGTATTTCGAGCTTGCCGGACTCGTCTTGCTGCACGGGATCGTTGGTGGGCTTCCCCGCATTGAATGTTCTCAGCACACGGTTTTTGGTGCGTATGCCGAATTCAAGTCTGGTGAACAGTTGGTTGAGCTGGTTGGCGTCCACCTGACCGAAAGTCAAATCCTCGATGGACACGCCAAGGTCAAGGTCACGCACCAAGGCATTCACGGAACGATTCAGTTTGACCTGATCGATATTGGCCCGCAACGCCTCGCCTTTTTTGCCGCCGATTTCGTCGGCATGCTCGATAATCTGGTCAAGTCCGCCATACAGGTTGATCCATTTGGCCGCGAATCCATCGCCCACGCCGGGAACGCCGGGGATGTTGTCGGCGGTTTCGCCACGAAGCGCGGCAAGATCCGGATATTGCTCCGGCGTGACGTGGTATTTCTCCACCACCGCGTCGGGAGTCATGTGCTTCAAATCTTTGAAATGATGCCCCGGATACAACACGGTGATGTTGTCGTTGATGAGCTGGAACGCGTCACGATCGCCGGATAGCACCAGCGTGCGATAGCCTGCTTTGTCTCCCATGCTTGCCAACGTGCCGATCACATCATCGCCCTCGTATCCAGGTTTTTCGATGAATGTGACGCCAAGGGCCGTCAGCATCCGTTGAATCAACGGCAGCTGGGTCAATAGATCTTCTGGAGCCGCATCTCGCGTGCCTTTGTACTGCGGCAACATCGTATTGCGGAAGGTACCGCCTTTGACATCGAAAGCGACGGCAAGATGATCCGGATGCTCCACGTCGATCACCTGCGAAAGCATGGTGGCGAAGCCCCAGACGGCGTTGGTCGCCTGACCTGCGGATGTACTGAAATTCTCTACGGGCAAGGCAAAAAAAGCGCGGAACGCCAAGGAATGGCCGTCAACGACCAATAGCGTCCCGCGCGTAGTGCCTTCCACAGTTGCTGTGTTAGCGCTCATCCTCTGCTTCCGACTTCTGATCACCGTACTTGGCGATGATGGCCATAGCCAGACGCTTCTTCGGGATGCGCTGGTCCATGGAGGTCTTCTGAATCCAACGGAACGCGCCCTGCTCGGAGAAGTCAGCCTTATCCATCAGCAGGCCCTTGGCACGGTCGACAAGCTTACGTTCCTCGAGGGTTTCCTCAGCCTTCTTCAGCTGCTCTTCCGCCTCCTTCAGCTGCTCTTCGGTTTCGTGCAGCTTAGATTCGCTGCGCTCCACATTGTCGAGCAGATCGTTGATTTCGGCGAAACGGCCCATGGCCACTTCCAGAGCCGGAAGCAGCTTGGATTCCTCATACGGCTTGGTGACGTATGCCATGGCACCTGCACCCGTGGCCTTCTTGACCAGATCGGACTGGGAGAATGCCGTAAGCATAACGACCGGAGCGATATTCTCATCACAGATGATGCCCGCCGCTTCGATGCCATCCATACGAGGCATCTTGACGTCCATGCATACCACGCTTGGACGGAACTTGCGGGTCAATTCGACTGCTTCCTCACCGTTAGCGGCTTCGCCCACAACCTCGTAGCCACTATCTTCCAGCATGGCAACCAAATCCATACGGTTCACGGATTCGTCTTCGGCCACGACGACGGTACGCTTGCGAGGTTTGTCATCTTCCTCGATGGACTGCTCAGGCGCTGCGGCAGCCTGAAGTTCATCGTCGGTGAGCACTTCGTCCGGTTCCGTGGTCTTTTCTGCAGACATGTCGGTCTCTTTCCACTGTCACACCCAAAGCCGGTCTCACAAACCCCAACCTGGTCCTGGACTGATTCGATGCCGTTACTTGCAATCGTTCGGATTCTGGAAATCTTCAGCTTTTCACAGCCTTGATTCACCCTCCATCACGCAAGTTGGAACGAACCGGCTATCTTCCTTGTACTTTCATGGATGATACTAGCAGAAGCCTACAAGCGCGTGTTGCCGCAATCCTCTTTTTCCTTCACGTGCAAAGCCGAAAAATCCAAGAAATTCCGCAATCCTGCAAAGGCCTTCTTTCCACAATCCCGCTTCAACGTTGTCTTGTTTATACTGGTCGTATGAGTAGCACTTTCACTATCAGAGATATTGTCAACGAAGACGCAACGGCATCAGTCAGCGATTACGGTGCGCATGTGCTTTCCTGGGCACCTGCCGGCGAACAGACTGTGGTTTGGCGGCCAAAGGCGATTCATCTTAAGGAAGGAACTGCCATCCGCGGCGGTGTTCCGATTATTTTCCCTTGGTTCAATTCCGGTTTCGAAGGCGGGCATGTGGCTTCGAAGAAGCCCAAGCATGGTTTTGCCCGCAACAGTTTCTGGCATTATGACAAGGAAGGTTCTTCCGATGCCTTGTTGCGCTATACATTGGATTCCAGCGAGATCAACGCAGATATACTTTCCCAGTTTGTTTCTGGACCGAATCCTCAATTTCATGCCGTTTACACCATTGAAGTCGGCTGTGAGTTGACGATGTCGCTTACCGTATATAACGATGGAGACGAGCCATTGTCTTACGAAGAGGCACTGCATACGTATCTGCAGGTTGGCGACGCCGAACAGTCGCAGGTGTGCGGGCTGGAGGGCACCGATTATCTCGATACCGTATTGGACGGCGATCCCCGTTGCAGCCAAGGTGATGAACCAGTGACCTTCCAAGGCATGGTTGACCGCATCTACTATTCGGCGGATACGCTTGAGCTGCGCGACCCCGTGTTGCAGCGCACCATCATTGTCTCCAAGCAGGGCGCAGCGCAGACCGTGGTATGGAATCCGGGAGAGCAAGCCGGCAATGCCATCGGAGATTTGAGCGACGGCGAATGGCGTGGCTTCGTGTGCGTGGAAGCCGTCAACAATCGCGACTGCGCGGTCGTCGTGCCTCCGCACGATTCACATACCTTGCAGCAAACACTGTCGGTACAGCACTGAAAGTAAATAGAAACTGCCGGTTCGATGAACATCGAATATGGTTTCCAATGTCCATCGAACCAGCAGTTTATTCATCGACAATCTTTCCTGGACTACGCTAATCGGCGTCATGTCGATCGTCCGGGCTCGATGAATATCGACGTAAAGTACATAACGCCAATAAACAGCCCTGAACAGTTACCAACCGCAACAATTTTGTTGCAATAAATTGTCCGATGGCCCAGATGCCGTTACGGAGTTCTTTTGGACGTACGCTGACGTTGATTCAGGCACGATTGAATGCGCATCATCGTCCACTTTCATTTCGACCTGTCCCTCATTTAATTCACTTCTTCGAAAATCCGGCCTCATCAGTTCTTGCTCCTCACCTCGATTACAGTCACAACTAGCCTGCAGGATTCTTCTTCCTTGGTATCTTTAGGGCAGATCCTCCCATCCCAAATCTGCTTTGCATAGGTGACCGTAACCAAAGAAAAAATGTTCACGGAACCACTCATGAAATTCAGAGGCCAATCCGGACGGACAACAAACGCTACAAAAAGACCCACAGCCTGATAAATGATTATTTAGCTAATCTACTTGATACTGCTTTTGCAAACGCTGTCAAATCTGGCAGCAAAGAACTTAGACTTCCGGAGGCTGTCGACATCCTTAGCGGTGGAACACCAAAAACAAAGAATGTCGAATACTGGGAGGATGGAAAAATACCCTTTTTTACACCTAGAGATGTGACCAATTCGGTCTATACGCTGACAACCGAAAAGCATATTACCGATGTCGGATTGAACAACTGCAATAGTGAACTTTATCCAGTTGATACGGTCTTTCTCACAGCTAGGGGAACCGTCGGAAAGGTAGCTATTGCCGGGCGCCCCATGGCGATGAATCAGTCCTGTTTTGCATTCAGAGGGAACGGTATTCCTCAAAGTATCGTGTTTCAGATAATCAAGAATGCAGTTAAATCGCTAAGGGCGAAGGCGAACGGCGCTACCTTTGCGGCAATTAACACACGAGATTTGAAAATCGAAACGGTGAAGTCCCATGTAATAAGGAGATTGCACATTAGGGCGAAAACGCTTCAGAATGGCTCGATTTAATTCGGAAAAATGAGGAAGAAAATCTTCAACTTTCATCCCTTCGAGACATTCTTCTGCCTAAACTCATGTCTGGCGAGATCGATGTTTCGAAGGTTGACCTCACGCAGCTAACAAATAATCATTTAGTCGATTGTTGAGATCAATCTTGTCATCAAGAACACTTAGCAGTTCCGCAACTTTGCTTTGTTCCCTGCGGAAAGGGAGCTGCACGGGCATGTTGCGAATATCGGCAACATTAATATGCGACACGGTTGCGCCATTGGCCAATCGCAGCATTCTGTCACGCTGTTCAGGAACATTCAGATAATAATTCAGATATTCGGGAACCACGAAAGACGAATCGGGTCGAAGAAGCATTGTCCTTTGTCCCAAGTAAACCTCAATCCCAGGTGAGACGATAGCTACATTTCCGACTGGTGCTTCACGTGCAAGAATCAGATCACCCTGCCATGGTACAGCTCGGGAGACACGTCTCTCGTATACGTCTTGGGAGACCCTGTGAACATCAGTCAGAATCAATCTTCCGCGTCCAACATTAGGTGTTCGGATGAGTGGATATTCCACCTCTTCATCCTTAGCGCTGGTATGTGGACAATCGACAATCAACTCGCAGACGTCCTGCAGCGCCATCTGCTCACATGCCATAGCCGATGGCCCCAGATTCTTCTTGATCTGCTCTTGCAGACGGTTGGATTCCTCGAAGCATTTGGCGATTTCACCGGTCAGACGGGCCATCTTCTCATCGAATGGCTCATCGTCTTCCTCCGTTTCGGCGACACCGACGTAGCGGCCTGGAGTCAGGATGTAATCCTGCGCCTTGATATCCTCCGTCGTGGCCAATGGCGGAGAAGTCCTTCTCTGTTTCCAAGGTGCCATCACGGAACGCGTCGAACGCAGTCGATACCTTGGCGATGTCCGCATCAGTGAACTCGCGAAGCCTACGGGACACCATGGTTCCCATATCGCACGCGTCGATGAACAACGTCTTGCCGGACTGCTTCTTGTTCCTGGTGATGATCCACAGACCCACAGGTATGCCGGTGCTGTAGAAAAGCTTATCCGGCATCGCGATGATGCCTTCGACCAAATCAGCGTCCACGATTTTGGCACGGATCTCGCCCTCGTTGTTCGTCTGACTGGACAACGCGCCGTTCGCCAGAACCATGCCCATGCGGCCTAAACGGTTGAGGTGGTGGATCATGTGCTGGACCCACGCGAAGTTGGCATTGCCCTCCGGCGTGGTGCCGTACTGCCAGCGCACGTCGTCCTCAAGTTTCTTCCCTCCCCAGTCCTTCAAGTTGAAGGGCGGGTTCGCGAGGATGAAATCGAATTTCTCGGTCTTGTGCAGGTCCTCGAAGAACGTGTCGGCATTATGATCACCCAGATCCGCGTCGATGCCACGGATCGCGAGGTTCATAGTCGTCATCTTCCATGTGGGCGGATTGCTCTCCTGATCGTACACGGAGATGTCGTTGATGTTGCCCTGATGGCGTTTGACGAAGTCCGCGGACTGCACGAACATGCCGCCGCTGCCACAGCACGGATCTATTAAGACTCTATCTTTGATACCAACCTCATATGTGTTTCTGGCCCTGAAACCGCTTGATTTCTGAGCTTTCTCCGGTTTCAGCTCAACATAAAGGGGCGCACTTACGGCCCTGTGCTGGTATAGGTTTGCGGCAGCTGTAGTCAAAAGTGACACCCCCAATCTGCAATCGTTAAAAGGTATAGCTATCGTTAAAAGGTTCAGTCGTCAAAGAACACTTCGTCATACGGCCTTAGCTGTTCGATGCCGTACGGTTTGCCTTCTTATCCCCACCGGATCTTCCTGTAGATTTTGCCATCCACTTCAACCATGCATGTTTCAATAGTGTTCCTCTTGTCCATGATCAATGTCTGATGGCCTCAATCTGTTGCAAAAGGTCATCCGACAGCTTCATCCTTTTCAGGAAATCCTCCTGCTTTTCGAACAGGTCTTTCAAAGCAGTATCAAGCTTTTCAACAACATCCTGCTCTGACAAATCCTCTTCGAGATCAACCGTCACGGACCGGAAGATGGTCCTCCATATCCACCCATTGGCGGATGTCCTGGAATTGGAGCACTCAATTGCCCGGTCATAAAGGGCTTTCTGTTCAACAGACAGATCTTTTGAATCCAGACACATCTGAATGTATGCGGAATGGCCGGTCTTGTTTATGATTTCAAAGAAATAATGATTCGACGTTCCACAGTCGCTCAGTCTCTCTGCATCCGGGAAAAGCGTCGACATCTGCTGTGTCTTGAACCGTATATAGCTGCGATTGCTATGGTCGGGGTCCAACTGCATGAGCCCTTCCTCTGTCTTTGCCTCCACCCACTTCATCATCAGATCGAAAATCGTCTGCTTCTTGAGGTTATCTGGATCATGCCCGCCGTAATGTTCCTCCAGAATAGGAAGAATCACGTCCAGGTACTTCTTGCTCCACTCGGCCATGAACTCTTCGCCATGCGAGGCCAATCCGCCTCGTTCGCGATACTGACATCCTTGAGCGAGTAGCAGATCCAGAAGGGATGCCACGGGATCGCTTCCAATATCTATTAGCCTTTCCACTTGAGAAGCGTCCCTCCTTTGCTTTCCATATACTCATTCATATCATGGCTCCCTCTTATTGGGAGGTAGCTGATGTCTTCTCGTCATCAGCTACCGGCTCCTGCTTCTTATCGGGCACGAACTCCATAATGTCTCCGACATCACAGTTCAAGGCGTTGCATATCGCGAGCAGGGCTTTCGTGTTAACGTTCCCGCCGTTTCCAAGTTTCGCTATGGTCGTCGCGCTGATGTCTGCCATTTCACCGAGATCTTTTTTCTTGATGCCGCGGTCGATTAACAACTTCCAAAGTTTGTTATAGCTGAATCGCATTTTTCCCTCCGTGACTACCTTGTGGCATTATTCTTCATCGCCTTCTCTGTCCGTCTTTTTCGCCCATGAGTAACCAAACAACTCGTTTCCATCTTCGCTTAGATGAATCACGGTTGTCTGATTCAAGATCCCCTGAATGCGGGGGGTGGGGGCATTTTGCTTGTCGTATGCGATGAAAATCTGCTTTCCGCTTTGAATGTAAAGCTCCATGATTTTCTCCAGCGGTTCGTATCCTATGTGGTTGAACATCAGTGAATCATGCGCAGCTACAGGCAACTGTGTAAGGCGTAACACGCTCAGATCGAAAAGTATCAGGCTCTTGTAACCCGTCCCTAGGCCACCGTCTCCGGGTGTGTGGAACGTGTACTTTGAGCCGCTATCGAATTGTATGACCGGGGCGTTTCTTGTCCCGCTGTATACGTATTCGTTGTACTGGCGCATCTGCTCGCTTATCTTTCCGGATATCGTGTTGAGGACCTGAAGCTCCACATCATGCAAAGTATCATTTGCTTGCTTCACTTCATCTTTCAGTCGATCAGCAGACGCCTTGGCCTTGTTCTGGGCATTGAGGGATGCGATCCTCCGCGTCAACTCTTCATGCTTCTTAATGAATTTAGAAGGCAGGGATGCCGGAACCCCGAGATTCCGTTGTTGCTCCTGAAGTTCTTCGATTTCCGAGGAGACTGCATCGATCAGTGTCTGCAGACTCTGGACCTCGTCATCGATTTCTTCCTTGAGAATGCCTTGAAGTTTCCGATGGAAATTCTCCACGTCCGATAGTCTTTTCAAATCGACTCCGGGGAAGAATTCCTGCAGTTCCCTGTAATCTTCTTCGGAAATCGGCGTACCCGCATCGTTTAACTTAACCGTATTCTGCTGGGAGATCAGCTTGCTTCTTTTCCTTTTCAGGGAAGTAATGCGGCTTTTGATGGCGAGCACTTCATCGGCATTGACCATCTCCTCTTCCGACATATCTACATCGGAGGTCGCCGTCAGCTCGTCCAGCTGCTTCTGCAGATCCGCGATTTCCTTCTCGTTCTTCTTTACCTGCGCGGCGGTAGGGACATAGACCTGGAGCAAATTCTCTTTCTTCGCTGCATTGAATGTCTTCTTCCGATCCTCTTTCTTCTTGGCCTCGATCTTGTATTCCTCGATCTGGCTGTAGTAGTTGAAGAGCTTCTCCAACGCTGTTATCCCGTTTGATTCTTTTTCCTTGCTGGCGGCTTCGAGCGGACGCTTCTCTGAATAGTTGTCTTTCCCGTAAATGCGCATGTACCTTCCGACGACGTCCCGGAAGGTTATAGATGGGAGATCGATCCTGTACTGCTGAAACAGATGCTCTCGGAACTCCTTGATCCCGATGGTCTCGAGGACGTTGTAATCGGAATCGCACTTATTGACTTCCGTCGGCGTGACGATTCCTCTGGAGTAGTATTCCATCCTCCCATTGAAGTCAAAAGCGAACTTGACCGTGTGTCTGACATTGGAGAATCTGGTCTGAAGATCCGTGGCGGTGCAATAAGCGTCCCCGCCAAAGCAGAAATCAATGGCCAGCAGGAAGGTCGATTTGCCGATCGAATTATCGGATTGTTTCCCGCCAAGAACCGTATTGAGCCCCGGATGTAATTTGATACGACCTCGCTTGTTGCCATTCGAGACATATTCGTCACTCATGATCTCGCTCAACATATCTCAGCACCGCCTCCTTATCATCAATATCTATCTTTCCAAGTGCATAAAGCGAGTCCAGTATCTCCATGTACTCGCTCACGTCAGGCACGGACTTTTTAATCCGTTCATACAACTCTGTTACGCCGCTATCAGAGTCCCGTAGCGCCCTGAGGACAATCGGGAATTTGGACAAGGTGCTCTCCTCGTATGAATACAGCTTATTGGGTAATCGCATCGAACACCTCGCACTTCTGTACAAAATAGGCAACGACGATCTCACAGGCATCGCGTCCCCGATTCGTGTTGGTTTGCAGCCATTCTGCCAATTTGTCAAAGATGACCGGCTGCGGCAGGTTCTGCATGGACAGTTTCATGTAATTGATTTTCATCGCGTTGCAGAACGGCTGAAACTTCTGCTTTCCCTCTTGGTCCATCTGTTTGAGCCACTCATCCACTTTGATGAAGTACGCAGCCACGCAATACCGGATCTTCATATAGAGGGTGTTGTTGTCCTTGCTGATTTTCTGTCTTACTGGCACCGGGTCGTAATTCAGTGGCGTCAATTCCTCTGGAGGCGTGATGGATATCTTCTCCAACACATGCTCAATATCTTGCTCGAGCTGCTCTGACGACAAAGCGTTTGAGCCTTTTTCATTAAAAAGCATGTTTCGTTTAAGCTCTTTCAAACGGGCTGTGGTCGAAGGATCACGGCTCGCTTTTATTTTCTGATAGCAGGTAGGGCATACCGCTATGCAGTTCTCATAAGTATCAGGTCCCGACTCATCTATTTTCAGGGCTTCATAGCAAAGCTGCGTCCTGCCGTCGATATCTACCTCAAGTTCATTGCTGCACCAGTCATTCGGGCAGACGCCGTTAGCCTCGATTACGAGACTGATTCCGTACTTGTCCTTGAACGTGTCACCCGGGCTTTTTGTCCTGATTCCTTTCTTGCTTCCTACGGCAGACAGAAGAATGCTCTGGAATAGTTCAGACAGGCGCTCCCCGATGTCTTTCGTAGTCGCCCCAGGGCACTCCTTTGCGAAGGCGCTGCACAGGTTGAACAGGACACCTTCGTCAAATGAGTAGATGAAGGCTTCGAAAATCGTGACATCTATGTAGGGGTTGATCTTCTTGGCAAGAAGCCTAATTGCCCTAGTCCCGTTGAAATAGCTCTTGAACGTTTCATCAGACTGATCAATCAGCGGATTGTCATCAACCTTTGAAACCGGGATATCCGTTATCTTTTCGAAAAGCTTGCGGGTAAACCTTCCGGTGGTATCACCGCCACCGATGATCGGATACAGCAAACCGGCGAATTCAGAAAACTCCATCTGCACATCTCCTTTCACCCGGCGATTTTGTACCGAACTGTACCGGACCGTCCCCGTCCGTCAGGGTCTGACCGGTCCGAATTTCATACCATGAAAAACGTAAGGATGAAGTTCGGTCGCGAGCTTGCGGCACGAAATCAGCCCTACATGTATTCTATCAGTTTCTTTCGTTTGGAGCAATGTATTTTCGCGAACGCGAAAGTGTTTCGTTGAAAAGAAAAAGGCGTCAAACGATTGGAACGGACGTTATCCGGGATCAACAGCTCGCCTGATCAACGAGCATCCAGTGAGATCCCGGACACCACAGACAGGTCTCCTTCTCTGGAAAGGGAACCAGCAAAACAAGGAGACAACCAATGCCAATCATCATTAGCAGCGACTATATCGCAAGCATCGAGGAATCCGCGTCAGTCATCGAGTCCGAGATCGGAACGGAAACCGTGGACTTTGTTTTCCGAAAGTTCGGCGCTAATAGCGTCGAGGATCTGAATCCAGCGGACCTGCCGGAAGTATTCAGCGAGCTCTACGCCATCGAAGCGGGTCTTCGTTAATCACAAGTCCAAGTGACCTGGGCGTGTCAATAAACCGCCCGCCGTCATGGCCGTTCACCCCGGTGCACAGAGGTGGCTCGAACTGCCATGGCGGCAATAAGTGAACAACTACCAGCTTACGAGCGTGGCTGGCCTTTCAGAACAGATTTCCCGTTCTGGATGGCTGGTCACGCTCCTTTTTTGTGCGGTACCTCCGGTTCGGGAGAAGCGAACGGAGGTATCGCACATGAAAAGCAACGGCAATCAGAGTCAACGAATCTACGACAAGACCACCCGCACCTGGTATGAGGTGCCGGAGGACCAGTACCGGGAATTCGACAGGTGGCGCACGAACCTGCGCAAGCGCGAGCAGTACTGGGGGTGCTGCTTCTGCCCGCGCGGCAAGTGGTGGCTTGCGACGGCAACTGCGTTGACTGCAAGTTCCACACGCGCAACAAGGCCTCTCTTGATGACCAGCTGCCCGCGGCGAGGGGACGCGCGGCGATTATGCGCCGGACGACAAACCGACTCCCGAGGAGATCATATCCGACCGCGACCTTCTGGAACGCACCTGCCTTGGACGGTGACGTGCGTGATCTCCACCCGGCACGGTGTTGAACAGGGTGGGGTTTCTGATCACGTTCACGATGTTCCGTTCGATGCCGACCACCGACTTCTCGCCCACACCCTCGATGTTGCCGTCGTCGTTGACGTCGAGAAGGATATGGCCGCCCTAGCGGTTGGCAAATGAGCACACAGTTTCGAACGTGTCCTTCTCCGGCACGGCACCGCATCTCTTGAACTCGACGGACAGTCCCTCTCCCTGCTCGAGCATCTCATCTATGTCACGAACCATCGTTCGACCTCTTTCCACCCATGATTGCGGACAAAATCGCGGACAAGAAAACATCCACTTGACCGCAATAGTGACCGCAATCACAAAATCTGCACATTTACATATGGCGCACATATTCTCCCATACACGAGTCCAACGGGCATCGTTTCGAGATAAGGCGCTACTCTCACGAATCCAGCGCGATAGGATCATCACAGGTTAGCGGCCAAAATGTGTGTCCGGAATAGGCCGTGAGGCTTGCCCGGTTCGGCGTTTCGCGGTTTCGAATCCCTGTCGGAGGACTTTCGCGCCCGGCCAGAAAGTGTGTCCGGAATCCACGCGGAACTCCCGCCGCGCAAGGCACGGGCGCCGTTCGAATGTGCCAGATTTATGGAATGAACACACCACGATGCCCCAGATGCCGCGGAGCGATGAAGAAGAACGGAACCACCAGCGCCGGAAGGACCAGATGGCGGTGCAAGGACCCCTCGTGCGGGGCGTCCGCGTCACGCGCGTACGACCGCAGGTCCGCGGACCTGCGCGCCGGTCTGGACTGGCTGTTCTCCAAGGAGAGCCAGGAGGAGCGCCGCATCCCGGCCAGGAGCCTGAGGCGCGCGAACCTGCTGATGTGGGATTTGTGGCCGCCCGTGCCGCTGGACCGGACCACGCACGACGTGGTGCACCTCGACGGCATCCACCTGCACCGCGACGCGGTCGTGCTCATCGCGGTCTCCGGCGGCCACGTGGTCGGATGGCACGTGGCGAGGAGCGAGACGGGCGCGGCCTGGTCGTCGCTACTGTTCAGGATCGCGCCGCCGCTGGCGGCGGTGTGCGACGGCGTGGGCGGCGTGCTCAAGGCGCTGCGCGATGTCTGGCCGTCCACCCGGGTGCAGCGCTGCCTGTTCCACGTGTGCATGAACATCACCGGGCTGACCCGGGCTCAGGCCGCGCCTCGAGGCCGGCAGACGCCTCAGGAAGGTCGCGGTCGCGCTGTCGCGCGTCTCGGACGCCGCGACGGCCGCCGAGTGGATGACGTCGTACAACCGGTGGGAGCGGGACTTCGCCGGCTTCCTCGACCAGAAGAGCCGCTGGGAGGACGGCACCGTCGCCGACCAGCACATGCGCCTAGCCAAGGCCCGCCGGATGGTGCGCAGGCGGATCAGGGAGGGTCAGCTGTTCACGTTCCTCGACCCGCCGGACGGATGCGCGGAGCCGGTCCCGCCCACGAACAACCTCATCGAGTCGTGGAACGCGCGCATCCGCGACATGCTCCGCCACCACCGCGGCCTGTCCTTGGCGCGGCGGATCAAGGCGATCTGCTGGTGGTGCCACCAGCACACCGAGGTCCCGGAGACGGACGCGTGGCTCGTGGCCAACGCCGTCACGGACGAACGGATCGAGGAGCTCTACCAGAAGGCATGGGAGAAAAGCCCGCGGGGCGCATGGGAGGCGTCCGGCGTCCCGATGCTCTACGGAACCGGGATCGCCTGGGACGACTTCCACCGCCCCTCCGAATACCACGGTACCCCCGAGTAGGCTACGACCGGACACACATTTTGGCCTATAACCCATCATCACTGCCGAAAGGGGAATATGGCAGCAACGGCAAGGCACTGAGCTACCACGTAACTGCACATGCTGTCAGATAACAAGAAAGCCGCGGCAGGTGATACCCGTCCGCGGCTGTTCATCAATCCGGTGCCCCCGGTGGGACTCGCCCAACCGGAACCGGCCAGGGAATCGGCCGGACGCCCGGCTAACGAGCTTTTCCCCGCAACGGCACTCGCCCTCGCATGGGCATTCACATCGGCCACACTCAGACAGACATCACGCTAATCCGGTCCTCAAGACCGTTCACGGCCCGCCACGAAATGCATCCTAGGGTAGCTTTCATGCCCCCGGACGCCTTTCCGGCGGGCCGTTTGTTTCCGCAAGGCAGGGAAAGGGGAAGATCTCATGGAACGTCGGGAGTTCGGGACCGTCATCACCAGGAAGAGGAAGGACGGCACCATCCAGACATGGATGGGCCGATACACGTACAAGGGCGTGCGATGCCAGCGCTCGTTCGGCCCGCGCGGCCGCGTCAGCGCCGAGAAATGGCTGGAGGAGGAACAGCTGCTGGTCGACCTCGACCGGCGCGGGGTCATGGAATGGCTGCCGCCCCGCACGAGGGAGAGCCAACGCAAGGCGTCCGCGCTCACGTTCAACGAATTCGCCGACTACTACATCGCACATCACCGCCGCCAGGACGGCGGCGAGCTGACGGGCAGCTCGAAACGCAACCTGAGGGCGGACGTGCGCCACCTGCGCGACGCGTTCGGCGAGATGAGACTCGTCGCCATCACACCGAGCATGATCCGCGACTGGTACGAAGGCGAGCATCCGGAGGGACCATGGGCGTTCAAACGCGAATGCGAACGGCTCAAGGCGATCCTCACGGACGCGGCAAGCCCAGGCATCGACGGCGAACCGCCGATTATCGAGTCAAACCCGTTCCGCCTGCCGATCCCGCCCGACCCGGAACCGGAATCACGCGCGATCCGCCCGTTGGACGCGGACACGATCGGCCGCATCTACTGGAAGATGCCCGAATATACGCGCGTCGCCGTGCTGCTGGCCGCGATGGCCGGTGGCATGAGGACCGGGGAACTGTGCGCGCTGCGCCGGGAGGACGTCGACCTCGAACACCGGACACTCAGCGTCAACGGCAGCGTGAACCGCGGGCCGGACGACTTGGGAAGATCCAGGATCGGCCGGACGAAAAGCCGCCACTCGGTGCGCACATGCCCCATCCCGGACCTGCTCGTGCCCGTGCTGCGCAAACACATGGACGCACTGGACGCGGACGATCCAATGCTCATCCAGACGAAGCGGGGCGACGTGATCGCGCAGACCACGCTGGAGGGCCAGTTCAAGACCGCGCGCGAACGGCTCGGCCTCGACCAGCCGGTCACGTTCAGAACGTTGCGCGTCACGCACACGACGCTCATGCTCATGGCCGGCGGCACCGTGCGCGAGACCATGGACGAGATCGGCGACTCCACCATGCAGGTCGTCATGCAGCATTACGCCAGAACGGTGCCCGAGCACCAACGCCAGGTCGTCAACCAGATCGCACGGACGCTCGCCGGTGACGACGCCGGACTCGCGAGGACGCTGAGGGACGAACCGGCGCAGGCGTGCGGACCGGGCGTGCGCCCGGAACTGGTCGCCGGCATCAGACGGGTGCTCGCGCTGATCGACGATGCGCTGGACCAGGGCTGACCGGCGGAGGGGCTGTATCCTTGAAAGGGAGGCCGCGGCGGGGCAATGCATGGAACGCCGCGGCCTCCCCTGTTGCCCCATTCCAAATCTCAGCAGAGGACTATGCGCGAATTTATCTGATGCAGATAATCGGCCGACCGATGCTTCCCGCCCTTTTCACCTTCTTGTCATGGACATCCAGGGCAAGAAGGCTTTTGGGATAGTATCGATTCGATTCCTCGTCCCAGCCTAGGCCCAATGCCCATCTGGTATTGCCGAAAAAAATGAGAACGGCGCTTTTCGCGGATTGAACGACAGTAGTGGCAGACTCAAGTCTCAGCGCCTCCGGCAGAACCCCCGCTTTGTCTTTGACCCTTTTCAGGACATCCTGCACGCCATTGTCGTAGAAACGAGATGCACTGCTGGGCTTCACATACGATTCAAGGGGGAAACCGCGTTTCAGCTTTTTGTAGAAATCATTTCGATTTCCAGGAATGGTTTTCTTTTTGTCACGGAAAAAATCCCAGCCGCATAGGTGCGCGTAATTGCGTTCCTCCCAACGGATTATGTATTGCCCGTCTTCCGTGACGATGGTCGAGGTCCCTTTCCTCACCAACTCGTCATACAAGGGCTGATACTGTCTGTCCAATGCAAGAAGCCGGGATTTTTCCTTGGTCTGGTTCAAATCTCAGCTTCCCTTCATACGCATGAAAACGGGGATGCGTTAGGGCATCCCCGTAGCGGGAAGACCTGAATCCACTGCGGGACACATCCACGTCATCGACGTGGAATCGCTACCAGAGCTCTTCGATCGGCTCTCGGATCATTGGCTTCCTGTCTCGCGCCGGGAAACCGGCGGAAGCCTGCGGCAGATGCCTTCCTTGAAGCTTTCGGTTCCGTATCGCTTGGACGGCGAAGCGAAACGAAAACCTCGTTTCTCAGGATATGCGCGAAAGACGTCGCAGACAAGAAGCGCGTGTCGCGCGATTGGACCAGGGAAGAAGCTCCTTGCTTCAAGAACGGCCGTTCGAGACGGCCGTTCCCCACGGGGCCGGCGCCGGGACACGACGCTTAAACGTTAATTCGGCATCCCGTGTATACAGCGCATATCGCCTGTGAAGAATACGATACCACCGCCGCCATCGGTATTTCGGTATATACCGACAAACGTTCGGATCAGGCCAGGGCCATCCAGTCCTCGGTCTTCTCCGCCAGTCCGCCGGCGCACCAGTCGTTCGCGAGTTCGAGGGGCACGCCGAGGAACCCTTCGACCCCCGTCCTCGGAACCGTGGCGTGGCCGTCGTCGTCGAGGCCGCCGAAGGCCCTGCCGAGCATCTGGGAGAGCAACACCGGGCGTTCCGCCTTCACCCCCACCGGCTCGCGCTTCGTCCAGCGGCGCTGCGACATCCGGACGTACAGGGACGTGTACTTGTCGTGGTCGATGACGCCGAGGTCGAAGGCGCGGCGCACCGACGCGGCGATGGAGATGCCCCAGCCCGATTTCACGTACCGGTAGTCCTCCAACGTCATGCCCGGTGCGAGCACGGCGCGGGCGTCGGTCTCGGGGAACAGGAATTCGCCGGCGAACTCGTTGGCCTCGCGTTCCATCAGGGCCGCGTCGATGGGGCGACGGTGCCTGTGCAGCACCAGATGGCCCAGCTCGTGGGCGATGGTGAACCTGAGCCTGTCCCCGGGCTTGCCCTCCGGGAAATAGCCGATGAGGGCCATGCCCGGATAGGTCACGCCGTCGCTGACGGCATCACCCGCGTCCACCGTCAACGGGGCGACGACCACGCCCCTGCGTTCCACGCTCCGGATCATGTGTGCACCGGGCCGGTCGTGGGAAGCCCCAGCACGGCCCTCGCGTTCGCCGCGATGCGGCGGACGCCGCGCGACTGCGGATCCGTCGCCGGGGCGATCTCGTCCAGCCATCCCGCCGTCCGGTCGGGGACACCGGCCATGGACCTGACCCTGGATACGGTGTCGGCCATCATCTCAAACTCCGCGCAGATGCGGTTGTCGAGGTTCTTGGTGATCTTCTTCCGGCGGTGGAAGGCGAGTCAGTCACGATCGATCACGCCGTCCCGCAGCATGAAGAACGATATGGGGAGGCTCGTCGCGTAGGCGATCCGGGCGACGTTCGTTTCGGTCAGCCGCGAACCGGGACCGGCGATCAGCCTACCGACGTACGACGGGGACATGCCGCAACGCTCGACCAGCTCCTTCTTGGTCCAACCCCGGTACCGTCTCGCCAGCTCGATGCGCACGGGATTGAACTCGTTCATCGGACCGTCTCCTCCTTTCTCTCCGGACGAATTTTTCGCCAGTCCCGCTACTTAACGTAGACGAACGACTGGGGTGCGGCCTTGATCTCTGGCGCATAGTCGCCCAGTGCCTGCGGACGGGCGAGAGGACGCACTCCGGACAGGGCGATGGCATGTGCGGCGGACGCACCCCGGAAGTAGTCCATGAACCTCTCACGGCTGATGCCGCCCTGCTGTCCGGTCCTGTCCCACACGTCCCACGCGGTTCCGGCGATGATCTCGTCAATATGGGCCTCCGCGACGACCTTGGAGACGGGTGCCGTCTCGTAGATGACGATGGTGTCCACGTCGGTCCGCTTGAACACGCGCCGTCTGAACTCGTATCTTTTCTCACCGGAGAGGATTCGTTCGACGTATTCGGGCTTAATCGACAACATAACCTTCATAGGCACCTCCCAGTCGGACGATCCGTTTGAACGCTTCCTTTGTAATCGGCAGACAGTTTACTATTTGCCGAAGTCGAACCTCGCGCCGCGGTCGGTGTCGGGGACCAGGTCGGCGTCGAACTTCCGGCCGGCCTTGGACGTGAACCCCTTGACGTGGACGCGACGCTTGCCGAGCAGGGTCCGCACCGTCGCATCGGTGAGCTTCCTGCCGCAGACGGACTGGTAGAGTCTCCACCCGCAGCCGCCGACCGACGCCCACGTGCCGTCCGGCCGCCTCTCCCGTTTGTTGGTCGAGCATTCCCAGAGCTTTCCCTTCCGCACGACGGGCTCGCCGCAGTTCGGGCACGGGCCGTACATCTCCACGGTCCGTTTCGGGATGGCCGCTCCGTCCTTCCCGACGTTCTCCCTTGGATTGGCAACGGCGTGTTGGACAATTCTTTAGAGAACGAGTCCTTGTTGTGTGAATTCGTTGGGGCTCCGGTATCCGAGGGTGGAGTGGAGTCTTTGGTCGTCGGACCACCACACATAGTCGTCGGGGTCGGAGCGTAGTTGTTCCAGGCTGGTGTAGTGGTTCCGGTATATGAGCTCCTTCTTCAGGAGCCTGTTGGTGGATTCGACCACGGCGTTGTCGTACGGGTTGCCCTTCCTTGATAGCGATCTTCTGATGTCGAACACGTCGAGCAGCTCGTCGATTTTCGCGTTGTCGAACTCGCTGCCCCGCTCCGTGTGGAACACCTCCACCTCGGTCAGAGGGAAGTCGAGCGTGGCGAACGCGGCCATGACCAGGTCGGCGGTGCGGCTCGTGTCGGCGCTGTGGCCGGCGATGCTCCTGTTCGCCAGGTCGATGAGCAGGCACACATACGCCCACTTGCCGCCGACGCGCACGTACGTCAGGTCACTGGCCAGGTGGGTGCGCGGCTCGTAGCCGTCGAACTCGCGGTCGAGGATGTTCGCGAGCCTGGCCTCGTCGGCCCGCGTCTTGTGTGGTTTGAACGTTCTGCGCGCGTACGCGCTCGTCATGCCCCGCCGTTTCATGATGTTGACGATGCGCCTTCTGGAGGCGGTGACGCCCCTCCGCTCCAGCGCGGCCTTGATCTTCCTGGCGCCGTAACGCTCATGGCTGTCGCGCCAGACCGCGTGCACGTCGCCGGCGATCGGGTCCACCCGCTCGGCTTCGGGATGTTCGATCATCCAGTAGTAGGTGGAGCGGGGAACGCCCAGTATTCTGCACTGCGCCGATATCGGATAACGGGAGGCGTTGGCCCGTATCACTGCTACTTTCGTGCGAATATCAGCGCCGCTTGTTTTAAAACGTCCACCTCCATCTCCAACTGTCTGTTGCGCTTGCGCAGCTCGATCAGCTCGTTCTGCTCAGGGGTGCGGTTGTCGGCGGCTTTCGTGGAGCCGCTGTTGCGGATGCCCTGGACCCAACGGTGCAGCGTGGAATGCGAGACGTCGTACTCGTCCTTGATCTCGCGCGCCGGCTTGCCGTTCTCGTAAAGCTGCACGATCTGCCGTTTGAACGCCTCGTCGTAGTGGCGGGGATGCTTCGGGTCGGCCATCGTCGGCCTCCAATCTCATGTCATTCGTCCCTCATCGGACTGTCTAATACATTGTAGCCAATCCACCAGTACACCGGCCAGTGGGCCGTGTACGCGTCCCGCGACCTGTACCAGGACGGCAAGGTCCTCGCCGCCAAGGGCGACAAGATCGCCGGCAGCGGCTTCGGCAGCTCGAAGTTCGGCGGCGACCTGTTCACCGCATCCGCCGACGACAAGGGCGTTGTGACCGTCGAGGCCACCGAGGCCTATCGCAAGCTCGTGTCCACGGACAACGGGCACGAGAACGGCTGGCGCGCCTACATCCAATGCAGGCGCATCCACGTCGGCGACCGCATCGAGAACCAGTTCACCGAGTACTACAACGAGAAGGTCCTCCCGTCCAACACGGTATGGACCCGCACCCCGGACATGACCCCGAGCCTGTACATCGAGAAGTACGACGTGAAGTCCGGCGAGAAGCTGGGCGATCGCGATGACGTCAAGGACGCGCTGAACATGGGCTCCGACGGCATCCGGATCGCGTTCAAGATCACCAACACCAGCAAGGTCGACAAGACCACCGGTGAGGGCGCCGTCTTCCGCGCGGCCGACCTCAAGCTGACCGACCGCACCGTCGCCGGCGAGGGCACCGTCACCGACATCACCTACCCGCAGGGCTGGGAGAGCATCGTGCTCAAGCCCGGCCAGTCCGTCACCGTGACCGGCATCCTCAAGGGCGTGACCGCCAATGGCAGGCACACCGACCGCGCCAAGGTCACCGGCACCCCGCTGACCTCCTGCCCGGTCCAGGGCGCCGACGACCCGTTCGGCACCGGCACCGCCGACGCCACGGCGTCCGCGTCCAAGACCCTCAAGCAGGTCGTGATCGACGGGAAGACCCTGTGCGAGGACACCAGGTTCGACTCCAACCAGGACGACTGGAACGGCTACCGCAAGAGCCTCGCCCAGACCGGCGCGAGCATCGCGCTGATCGCGCTGTCCGCGGTCGTCGTGCTCGGCGGCGGCGCGGCCCTGCTGATCGCGTCCCGCCGACGCGAGGCGAAGGCCCCGGCCGACACCGAGGGCTCGGAGGAGTGATCCGACGAACTTGACCCCGGGCCCGTGCGGCGGACCGTTCCCCATGATCCGCTGCACGGGCCCACGGGCGCGCCCTCTCCTTTGTGACGGCGCCGGGTTCGACTCCCGGCGGGGGCACGCCGCGGGAACCCCTTCCCCGCGCACCATGGAAACCAGGACGGGGTGGCAGGCCGGATCCAAGGTCGGATCCGGCCTGCCACCCCTTTCCCTTGCGCACCGAACCGTCGGGCACCGGCGAACCCCGACGAAACGCGCGTCACGGTGCGACGGCTACCATGGCCCATATGAGTATCTGCAAGTTCTACCGGGAGAAATGCTCCTACGTCACCCGTTTCACGGTCAGTGAACTTCTCACCATTCTTTTCCTGCTCCTAGGCGCCTCGGCGATCACGTTTTTCGCGGTCCCCTTGTTTTTCGAGCATCCAGAGCCCGATTGGACGGCGATCTTCAACGCGGCCACCCAGTTCTGGAAGGACAATACAAGACGCGGGGCTGACATCACAAGCGCAATACTGGGCTCAGTGAGCTTCCCGATCGCACTCTTCGCACTGGTCGTGTTCCGCCAGTCGAACGCGACCAACAGGCTGGAGGCATTCAACGACAAACAGAAGGAGAATTCCCTCCGGATAGGCGTCGTAATCCTCCTACTGCTCCTGCAGGCCTTCCTCACAATGGAACTCCCACATCTGACGGACGAACTGGGACGGGCACCCACCTGCATCCTCGCGCTGATGATCCTCAACTTCAACGTCTTCGTCTCACTGTCCATCCTGGATTACGCCGAATTGCTGACCATCAACGGGAAAACGGCGGAGGAGAAGCTGGAGCGCTATGAGAAATGGTTACGCGAAACAACCGGGCGCGAATCAGGGCATCCCCCGTTCGCCCATCCTCTCCTTAGAGCCATGCGGGCACCTTTCCTTCTGTACATGGCGCGTTTCCTCCTATCCTACGCCTCGCCCATTTGGACCGCCGACGCACGCCTCCCACAGAAAACTGAACTCACCCTCATCATCCTGGCCATCGCGGTCCTCTACGCGCTCATGGCGTCCTCCCTGCAGACGGTATTGCTTGCCCAGTCCTATATCGATGCGGAAAGCCGAGGGAAACGCATATCCGGAGATGCCATAGCGATGCTGATCGTTCCCGTACTGCTGCAGATCCTGGTGAACATAGCGATGCTCATATGCTATTTTTCCTGGCCGTTGTTCTTCCTTCAGTCTCTTGCGATGCTACTTACCGCGGCAAACGTGTACTGCGCGGCCCGCCGCCATCCGTCAGGCCCCTTGAAGAGAATCCGCTCAAGCTGGGTCGACCCGTACCTGATCCGCACATGTGAGGATGCGATCGCCGAACAGGAACGCATCATCCGGGCCGTCAGGGAAATCTCAACCGACGGATCCGGGACCGCGGCCGGAGGCCGCGCATGAAATCCCCGTACCGGAGGGCGGTCAGGCGCCCGGCGCCCGGCGGGCAAAGGAGACGACTCAACGGATAAGGACGGGGACATCCCTGAGACGCATCAAGAGAATACGAAATCGCGGGATGAACTCCGACCCGGCCCGAAGCCCGGCACCTTATTTTTAACCTGTATACTTCATTCATCAGAAGGAGAAAACATGGTGCCGAGGCTACCCAAGATCAGTCAACAGCAGCGTCTCGTCGTGCCGCTGACCAGCAACCACGACGTGGCGTCCCCGCTGAGGTACCCCGGCGGCAAGAGCATGCTGTCCGGGTTCATCGCCGGCCTGATCGCGCGATCGGGCATGGACCGGCCGCTGTACGTGGAGCCGTACGCCGGCGGCGCGGGCGTGGCGCTGCGCCTGCTCATGGACGACCTGGTGTCCGGGATCGTGATCAACGACTACGACCCGGACGTGTTCGCGTTCTGGGACAGCGCTGTCAACCACTCCCGCGAGTTCCTCGACAGGTTCGACCGGGTCGAGCCGACCATGGACGAGTGGAGACGGCAGAAGCGCATCATCAGGGACCCCGCCGACGAACTCGACCGCGGGTTCGCGTTCTTCTTCCTGAACCGGACCAACCGGTCCGGCGTGATCAACGGCGGGGTGATCGGCGGATTGGCGCAATCGGGACGATACAAGGTGTCCGCCAGATACAACAAGGCCCGGCTGAGGGAGAAGCTCGCGTTCCTCGGCGAGCATTCGCCGCGCATCGAGGTGACCTGCCGTGACGGGCGCCAGATCGCCCGGCAATACGCCTCACGGACCGACGCGTTCACCTACCTGGACCCGCCGTACGTCGTCAAGGGAGGCAGCCTGTACCTCAACGCGCTGACCGAACAACAGCACCGTGACCTCGCCGCGACGCTCGCGGAATCGGACGGCGCGTGGATGCTCACCTACGACGACACGGAACTCACCCGGACGCTGTACGCGGGGAACTACGGCGGCGTGTTCCCCCTCCGCTACGCCGCCGCATCGCGCCGCGAGGCGACGGAACTGATGGCGTTCTCGGACATGACGGCGGCATCGCTGCGACCCGACATCTGGAGAGGAGACGACACCCATGGCGAAAACTAGAAAGAACGATTCCTTGGAAAACCAGAAAATCCGGGACATCCCCCTCGACTCGCTGATCCTATGGACGGAGAATCCCCGAGACCCGATGCCCGGCGCGCAGACGAACGAGGAGATCATCAGACACGCGCTGGACAACGAATCCACCTGGAGACTCAGACGCCTCTCCAAGGAAATGGGAGAGGAATTCGACAAGAGCGAACTGCCCACGGTGGTGAAGAAACCCGGCACGGCACATTACATCGTCTTCGACGGCAACCGCCGCGTCATCCTGGCGATGCTCCGCAGGGACGGATTCCCCCTCGAGGGCGACCAATTCGCCCTGCCGTCCTTCCCGGACGACATGCCATGCAACGTCTGCGACGAGGAAACCGCGCTCCGGCACGTCCTCCGCAAGCATTCGGACACCGGAAGCTGGTCACAGCTGGAACGCGACATCTTCATGCACAAGTACATGGGACGGGAGAAGACCGTCCTGATCCGCATGAACGAACTCACCGGCGCGATCAGCGAATACGCCAGGCTGAACCAGAGATACGTCGAAGAGGATATCCTCAACCAGAAACACCAGCGCGAAATGGGACTCGACCCGGACAAATACGACTTCGGGATAGACGCCGGCCTGCTCCGCGAACTACTCGAAACAATCGAAGACAAGATCGAGAAGGGCGAACTGTCGACGCGAGGCAAGCGCAACGACCCGGTAGCGGCGCTCCCGGAAGACCTGCTATCGCGGATAAGGGAGAACGCCACGCACCACAGGACCGTCACCCCCCAGGACCGCTCCGACGGCAGTACCCCCTTCGCGGCCTCCGACCAGGATCCGACCTCCCAGTCCGGAAACGGGCCGTCACAGGATCCCCTATTCCCCGAAGACGCCGACGAGGAACCGGACACGCCGCCAAAGCGCCGGACACGTCAGACGCGTCCGGCATCATTCCCCGTCTTCGGGGGGAGGCTCACCCTCGTCCCGGGCGATTCCAACAACCTCTACAGGACGTTGGAATCGCTATGGCAGATGTACGAGAAGGAGAAGATCAGGAACGGCGGCGCCTTCCCGCAGATCTTCCGCATGGGGCTGCGCCTTCTCGCCGAGACGGCCGCGCAGGAACTGAACATGGATCTCAAGGAATTCGTCGATGAATACGCGACCCTGGCCAAGAAACAGATTCGGGACGGGCAATCCGGCCAGGACATACTCACCTTCCTCCACAACCAGCACGTCAAACCGGAAAACCTCACCGGACTGCTGCAGGCCGGCGCCCACGGTTACACATCCACGGGCAACAAGGAACAGACGATGGCCATCAGCATCCTGCTCGGGGAGATGCTGACCCTCAGCCGAGGCAAGAACACGAATCCCCAGTAGGGACCGGCGGCGGACGACCGGCACAGCCAGGACAGGCCCGTTCCCCCGCCGGTCCCCCGATGCCGACCAACGATGTCATGGATCACTCCCGAACGATAACGGGAACGAGTTGGTCATCGGGCGGAACGCCGGGGGAAAGCCTGTACACCCCGCCGAACCTGCACATCCGCGCCGGATCGAATTCCAACAGTTCCACCTGTTCCTTCGTGAAGGCGCAGTTATGGACGAGAAAAAGCCTATGCTGTCCGTTCAGCACGGGAAAGCACCCGTTTTCCGCGGGGTCCACCTGCACGCGGTCAACACACCAGCTACGTGTGGCCTTGATCTCCCCGTCGGCGCCGCGGATTCCCACAGGCTCGCGTGGATCACCGTTCCGGAACGCTCCGGCGATGACCTGCCCGAGGACCCCGGCCCAATTGATTCCCTGCGCCTCGCGCCAATACGAATATCTCCCCCAGTCCAGTCCCCGTTCACAGCGCAGTTCACAAAGCCCAGGGATGAGAACGGGACGAGCTCCCAGTGCCCGCCCTGCACGTCAAAGCACATATACTGCATCGAGTCCCCTCCGGAAGCCAAAACGCCGACGTGTATCGCGTGTCGGACGCCCATACCCAGCATACGTGGAACATCCGCACTCCCGCGAAGGTGTCCGACCCGGCCCCGTCGCACGCGCCTTACCTTTGACCTGTCAAACAAGCCAAGCCAAGGAAAGAAGGCAGGGACGAATGAACGGACATGACAGCATCATCCTCGCGGCGGGATCCAACGTGGTGACCAGCGCGCTCGACCTCTTCAGCCAGTTCGCGATCATCGGAGGCGGCCTGTGGGCCGTGTGGGGCGTGGTCACCCTGGCGGGCGGCCTGAAGGACCAGAACGGCCCGGCCACCCAGTCGGGCATGTGGCAGGTCGTCGGCGGCGGCCTGATCATCGCGGCCGCGGCCCTGTTCAAGACCATCGCGCTGTAAGGACGCGCCGTGGTCGATTTCATCGTCGACATCCTCAACGCGATCAGCAGCGGCATCTCGCAAAGCCAGGTGGACGACCTGCTCAAGACGCCCGCCGCATACAACTCGTCGATGTACAACCTGTCGTTGTCGATCGCGCAGACCGCGGTGAAACCCGTCGCGAGCATGGTCCTCGCGATCGTGTTCACGCTCGAGCTCGCGAGGGTCAGCAGCAAGGTCGACGAGGACCGCGAGCTGGGCGTGAAGATGGTCGTCTCCGCGATGATCAGGATCATGCTCGTGTTCACCGCCGCGCAGCACAGCGAACTGCTCCTGAAGGCCATCGACCAGCTGGGGCAGAGCGTCATGGACTCGTTCGTGTCCGCCTCCCCCACCAGCGGCGACGCGAGCGGGCTCGGCCTGGGCGACCAGATGCGCGACGACATCGACGCGGCCGGCATGCTCGGCCAGCTGCCGTGCATCGTGCTGCTGATCATCCCGTTCCTCGTCTCCAAGGCCGCGAGCATCGTGTTCACCGTCGTGCTGCTCCTGCGGTTCGTGCAGATCTACCTGCTGACCGCGTTCAACCCCCTGCCGATCGCGTTCATCGCGTGCGACGAGACCAGGTCCTGGGGCGTGAACTACTTCAAGCAGTACGCGGTGATCGTGTTCCAATGCGCGACCCTGTACCTCGCGGTCGTCCTGTACCGCGCGTTCGTCGGCAACGTCATGAACGTGAGCGGCTACGAGAAGGGCAGCAGCCTGAGCGGATGGATCACGTCGAACTTCAGCAACCTGCTGCTCGCGTCCGTCCTGCTGATCGGCATCGTCATGGTGAGCAACGGCGTGGCGAAGAAACTGTTCGGCGGCGAATAGGAACCAAGAAAAGAGGAACCGGAAATGGCATTGCAGATGCCCGTCTACAGAGAGTTGACCGCCATCGAATCGAAGGTGTTCATGGGACTGAGCTGGCGGCAGCTGGGGGCGGCCGTCCTGCTCGCCCTGGTATGCGGCGGAGGCTACGCGGGACTCGTGTTCGGCCTCGGCATGGACTACAACGCCGCGATGTACCTGGTCTTCATCCCCGGCGTGCCCATCGCCGCCTGGGGATGGATGCGCCCCAAGGGACTCAAACCCGAGGCGTACGCCGTGTACGTGTGGCGCCACTACACCCAAAGGGAGATCTACCTGCTCGACGGGCCCGCGCGCCCGGCTCGCACCCCCGCGAAACCGACCGTGAAGGAACGATAGATGGGAAAGAACAAGGAAAAGGACCATAAGGCGAGGAAACGCGGCCAGCGCCTGCCCAGGTCCGTCAAGCAGCTCATCGGCTACGACTCGATGCTGCGCAACGGCATCGCCTACCTCGGCGACGACCGGTGGAGCGCCACCATCCTCTTCCAGGACATCAACTACCAGCTAAGCCAGGAGGAACACCAGATAGAGATCATCGACCGGTGGGCCAAGCTCATCAACAGCTTCGACGCCGGCCAGAGCCTCCAGATCGCGGCCTACACGCGCACGCGCGGCATGGACGAGATCCTCAGGGACGTCACCATGCCAGACCACGGCGACGGGCTCGACGCCTTCCGGCGCGACTACAACTCCCTCGTCGCCGGCAAACTCGAATCAGCCAGCCGCAACACCTCGACGGTCAAGACGCTGACCGTCACCATCCGGGAGCCCGACCGGGAGACCGCCGTCAGCACATTGAACGCATTGTGCACGAGCCTGACCGCGCAGATGCGCGCCATCGACGAATGCCACGCGACCCGCCTCGACCGCGCCCAACGGCTGCGCCTCATGGCCGAGATCCTGCGCCCGGGCGAACCGTTCGAATTCGACGAGCGCGCGTTCGAATCCATGCCCGGCAGGCCGGACACCAAGGACCTCGTCTGCCCGTGGAGCATCGACGCGCGCGACCCCGCCCGCCTCGACGTGGAATCCGAATCGTCGCGGTTCCATCACCGCACCCTGTGGATCAGCGGACTGCCGCCGGAACTGAGCGACCAGCTAATCAACGACCTGACCTCGATCCGCGCGCACGTCAACGTGAGCATCCACCTCGCCCCCTACGACCGGGGCGAGAGCATGACGATCGTGCGCCGCAAGAACGCCGAGATCAAGATGCAGGTCATGGAGACCAGGCGCAGGAACCGCAAGCAGGGCCTCGACCCGGACGACCTGCCCGACGACCTCGCCGACCAGCAGGCCCAGCTCGGCGAACTGCGCGACGAACTGAGCAAGACGGACCAGAGGCTCGTCAACGGCATGATCGTGATCGGCGTCTCGGCCGAGTCGCCCGAACGGCTCGACCTCGCGTGCAAGACCGTCAAGGCCAAGGTCAACGCCCAGTCCTGCAAGGCCGAAAGCCTCAAGTTCATGCAATTGGAGGGATTGGTCACCGAACTGCCGCTCGGCAACAACCCGCTGCCCATGACGCGCACCCTGACCACGAACAGCGCGGCGATCCTCATCCCGTTCACGACGCAGGAGGTGTTCGAGCCGCGCGGCCTGTTCTACGGGAGCAACGCCAGGAGCGGCAACCCGATCGTGGCCGACCGGCGCGCGCACATGAACTCGAACGGGTTCATCCTCGGCACCTCCGGCGGCGGCAAGAGCTTCACCTTCAAACAGGAGATCGCCGGCCTGTTCCTCAACCGCGACGACGAGATCATCATCATCGACCCGGAACGCGAATACCTGCCCCTCGCCCAGGCGTTCGGCGGGCAGATCGTGCGGATCAGCGCGGGCAGCACGAGCCGCATCAACCCGCTCGACGTCGTCCTGGAGGAGACCGGCGACGGCGACCCGGTCAAGGAGAAGACCAACAACGTGGTCAGCATGATCGGCAGCCTCGTCGGCGGCAACGAGGGACTGGACCCGATGGAGAAGAGCCTCGTGGACCGGTGCGCGCTGCAACTGTACGTCCGGTTCCGCGAACAGGGCGCCGACCCCGCGGCCCAGCCCACACTCGGCGACCTGCGCGACATGCTGGAGGCCACCGGCGAGACCGCCGGGCACGAGCTCGCCGTCGCGCTCGGCTCGTACACGTCGGGCAGCCTGAGCGGCTTCAACGGGCAGACCAACGTGGACCTCGACAACCGGTTCACCGTGTTCGACGTGAGCGGCCTGACGGGCGAGCTGCGCACGTTCGGCATGATGGTCGTGATCGACCAGGTGTGGAACCGCGTGATCCGCAACCGCGCCCGCGCCCGGCGAACCTGGCTGTGGATCGACGAATTCCACCGGTTCTTCGGCAACCAATACTCGGCCGGCCAGTTCAAGGACATCTACAAACGCTCCCGCAAATACGGGCTCGGCGTCACGGGCGTCACCCAGAACATCGAGGAGCTGCTGCTGGACGACGATGCCAGGCTCATGCTGTCCAACTCGGACTTCCTGATGCTGCTGAGCCAGAACAGCAGCGACGCCGACGAGCTGTGCTCGCTGCTGAAGCTCTCCGAGGAGCAGCGCCAGTTCTTCACCGGCGTGCTGCCCGGCCAGGGGCTCATGAAGATCGGACGCGTACGTGCCGTTCGACGGGCGAATCCCGTCCGGAGGCCCGCTGTACCGGCTCTACTCCACCACCTTCGAGGAACAGTAAGGGGGATCCCCATTGGCCACCACCGCCACCGCCGAGGCCGTCAAGTTGCCCACCACGGCCGCCAGGGCCGCCCACGCCGGCGCGGGAACCGCGGGGCGCGTCTCGTCGCGCCTGACGCATGCCGCCAGCGGGGCCGTCTCCTCGGCATGGTCCGGCGGCGCGGACAAGGGCGACGAGGCCGACGTCTCGGCCACGAGGCCGCGAAGGCCGCAGCCAGGGGCGCCAACGCCGGACGCCACGCGGTCGGCCGGACCGCCGGCGCGACGCGGAAGGCGCTGAACTCCGCCCGCCGCCGCGGCCGCGAGGCGTACAAGGCGAAGCTGAAGGCAGGCCGCGCCGCCAAGGGCGGGCCCACCCGCGTCGCCGACGCCCGCGCCAGCGACAGAATCGCCAAGCTGAAGAAGGCAGGCAAGGCGAGCCTGAGGATCGGCAAGCGCATCGGCTCGGGCGCCTCACACGTCGGCGGCAGGGGGCTGGACGCGGTCGGCAAGGCCGACGCGAGCCTCATGCAGGCCGACACGGACGACGCGTCCCGCATCGGCACCGCCAGCCGCGACCTCGCGTTCAGGGCCGGCCGCGCCGGCGTGAAGGGCGTCACGTCGAGCAGCCGGTTCATGTGGAGGCACCGCAAGGCGCCCGTCAAGGCCGCCAAGGCCACGGCGGGCGGCGCGAGGGCCACCGTGCGCGCCGCCCGCGCCGCCGCCATGGCGATCCGCGCCGCCGCGACCGCGGTCGTGTCCGCCGTCACCTCGGCCGGCCTGCCGCTGATCGCGATACTGGCCGCGATCCTCGCCGTCGTCGCCATGATCGCCGGCATGTTCTCGTTCCTGTTCGGCGCCGCGAACTCGTCGACGGACGCCGGCGGCGTGGACAACGTGCCGGCCGAATACCTGCAGGACGTGATCCGCGCCGGATCGGTGTGCGAGACCGTCACCCCGAGCGTCATCGCCGCGCAGATCGAGGCCGAGAGCAACTGGAACCCCAAGGCCGGCTCATCGGCGGGCGCGCAGGGCATCGCCCAGTTCATGCCCATGACATGGGCGTCGGTCGGCAAGGACGGGGACGGGGACGGCAAGGCCGACGTGTGGAACGCGCACGACGCGATCTGGACGCAGGGCAATTACATGTGCGGCCTCGCCTCGCAGGTCGAAACGGCCAAGAAGGCCGGGAAGCTGACCGGCGACACGCTGGGCCTCACCCTCGCCGCCTACAACGCGGGGATCGGCAGCGTGCTGCGGTACGGCATGATCCCGCCGTTCGGCGAGACCAGGAACTACGTGCAGAGGATCCTTGAACTCGCGCAGACGAAATACACGGCGACCACAGGCGGCTCGGACGGCGGGCCCACCGTGGGCAGCCTGAAACCGAAGCTCGTCATGAAGGCCGACCACTACCACGTCGACATCGAGGCCATGGGCCTGCGCTACGAGCGCTTCCCGGACTACGACACCTACCAGTGCACCTGGTGGGCCGCGATGCGACGCAACCAGATCGGCAAGCCCGTCGACGCGCACATGGGCAACGGCGGCCAGTGGAACGACACCGCCCGCCGCCTCGGCTACAAGGTCGGCGGCAGCCCCAAGCCCGGCGACGCGATGGCGTTCGAGCCCGGCACCCTCGGTTCCTCCGGTACGTACGGGCACGTCGCCGTGGTCGAGGAGGTGAAGGCGGACGGGGGCATCGTCATCAGCGAATCCGGCACCGGGTTCATCAGCTCCCAGGGCGCCGTCGTCATCCGCGAGATCAGCGCCGCCCAGCTCAAGGCCGTCGCGGGACACGTCACCTTCATCCACTGACGCGCCAGGCATCCACCAGCAAGAGAAAGGGAAGGAAAGAGACATGCCGGACAGGAAAGACAGGAAACGAATCCTGCTCACCGTCCTCGCGTTCGCCGCGGCCATCGGCCTGTTCCTCGCCGCGAACTTCACGGTCGGCCGGCTGACCGCCGGCGTGCGCGACGACGGGACCGTCCAGACCACGGGGGACGACGCGAACCACGCGGCGGAGACCGGCGAATCAGGCAAAACGGCCGTCCGCGCCACCGCCGCCGAAGTGTGCGAGGGGACCGCGCCGAAGGCCCTCAAGGCGTACGTCGCCACCGACTCCCCGGACCGCGCCCGGCTGCTCGGACGCTACTTCACACCGGACGCGGCAGGACTGGACGTGCCCGCGGGCCAGATCGCCCCGCAGCCGCTCGACGCGTTCTCCGGGTTCCTCGCCACCGGCGGCCGGACGACGGCCACGTGCATGGTCGCGACTGGGCTCGAAAGCCCGTGGACGCTCGAATACGAGTACACGGCCGATGGCTGGCTGTGCACCGCCGTCACCGGACCGTCCGACGGCGCGTACGTCGTCCAGGACGGCGCCCCGGACACCGGGAAGGAGGCCGGCGATGCGCAACGGTGAACGCGACGCCGCGGCTCAACCCGAGGCTCAACCCGCGCCAGCTGTGGATGATGGCGAACGACCCCGACTGGCGCCCGTGGATGATCCTGATCGTCAACCACCGCAACGCGTGGCCGGAACTGCGGGCGTGGTTCGCCGCCGGACGCGGGGACCGGCCCGCTCGCCGGGCTCCTGCTGCCGGCCACGCCGACCGCGCCGCTGCCACCGGACGACACGGACACGTCCACACCCACGGAACCCGCGGACCACGTGTCGGCCGACGAGGCGACCGGGACGCCGGACACGCCGGAACGCGCCGGAACGGGGACGCCCATCGACGATCTCGCGGCCGTGGCCGACGAGGCCGGACCGGCCGCGACGCACGTCGCATGGAAACCGGTCGCGATCGGCATCGCGGCGACGCTGGCCGCCGTCGCGCTCGTCGCGGGCGGCACCGCCGCGTGGAACCGGATCGGCCGCGTCCGCGCCGAGCGTGCGGAACAGGCCGCCCTGGAGACCGCCCGCAGCGACTGCGCCAGGGCGTCAAAGTCGCTGCGGGCGGCGATGGACGCCTACGAGGCGCTCAAGGCCGGCAAGGCCGCCGACACGGCGAAGACCACCGCCAAACAGGTCGAGGACGCGAGGACCGTGGCCGCGCTGGACAAGGCGTTGAACGCGAAGGAACCGAAGGCCGTGGCATGCACGGCCGACACCCGCGCCGGCTACGAGAGGCAGACAAGCCGGGTCGACGCGAACCGCGACTGGTACAAGGAACACAAGGCGAGCCTCGCGAAGGCGGTGGAGGCGGTCGGGGAATCACGCGACGCGAAGACCATCACGGACGCGAAGAAACTCCTGAACGACAGCAAGGGCAAAGTCCAGGATGAAAGGACACGCGACGCGCTGGACAAGGCCATCAAGGCCAAGGACACGCAGGCGATCACGAAGGCCGTGAAGGCCGTGGACGATTCCGTCAAGGCCAAGGAGAGGAAGGACGCGGAAGCCAAGGCGAAGGCCGAGGCCGAGGCGAAGGAGAAGGCACGGGAACAGGCGCAGGCGCGGCAGGATGGCGGATCATCCGGATCCGTCCCCCAATCAGGCTACTCCGCGACAAGCGGATCCGCGGGCCGGTACTCCCCCACCGGTTCGGCAGGCTCCGGCGGTTCGGCGTCGACGCCGGCACCGTCCGCGCCCTCGCAGTCCACGCCGAGCTGGGACGTTCCGTCGACGGGAGGCCAGGACGGACTGCCCGACAGGGACCCGAGCATGTGACGGAACCGGAATACCGGAATACCGGGATACCGATAAACCGACATACTGGAATACCGGAATCGGTATGAGCTGCTGCCGCGCAAAAGCCGTCGCGCGATGCGCTCCGTCTGCTTTTGCTTGCCTCGGACGTGACCGGTCGCCTTGGGAACGTGGCCGGTGACGGGACGGCGGGCCCGCCGTCCCGGGCGGCTCGGTATGTCGGTATATACCGAAATCGGTATGACGGTATGGAAGATTCATGACCACAGGTCCGGGAGAGCAACGAAAAGGCCCCGCGGGCCGTATCGGCCGCGGGGCCCTCGCCGGGCGTCGCGTCCCGTCAGCGGGCAGTGCGACGCTCGTTCATCAGCTGGTCGGGGACGATCCTCATGCCCGCGAGCACGATGTCGGCCGAGGCGCGCCCGTCCTGGTCGAGGTACGCGGACGGGGCGGCGACCGCCCCCCAGGCCACGACCGCCCTCCCGCGGAAGAACACGTCCGGGCGTTCGCCGATCAGCCGCGCGAGGCGTTCGGCCCTCGCGCCGCGGAACTCGACCGTCACCGCGCTGGTCCTGCCGTCCTTCCATTCCCCGGTGTCCGGGTCGGGCACGCGGTCCGTGTGCAGCACGCGGAACGAGACCATCGCCTCGTACTGGCCCTTCGGGAACACCCTGGGTTCGCCGGCGAGGTTGTCCTCCACCAGGCATGCGGTCCTGACTGCGCTCATCGATTCCTCCTTGGTTTTTTGGTTTTCGCCTTCCGGCGAAGGATACGCATGCCGCCCGGCGTCCGGGTAGGACGCGCGGGCAGTATGTCGGTTTATCGGTATGTCGGTATGTCGGTATTCCGGTTCATACCGACATACCGGCGGCTACGAGAGGAAGGCGTCGAGCGCCCGGTCGACCACCTCCTGGATGCGCATGTCGTTCGACGCGGCGTACTGCTTGAGGCGGCGGCGCGTGTCGGGGCGCATGTTGACGCTGGTCTTGACCCACTCGCCGTCCGCGGCGGCGTCGAGCGTGTGGAACACGTCGGCGCCGGCGGCGCGGCGTTCGACGGGACGGTATGCGGCGGCGAGGTTCCTCATGACGCCACCTCCACGATCTCGTCGAGCACCTGCGCGTACTCCCTGAGCTTGTCCGGCGCGTGGCCCATGGCGGCCTTCACGTCCTGCCTCTTGGCGACGACCGCGTCGAAGCGCGGGGTGCCGGCCTCGTCCAGCGATTCGAGCGTGGCGCGGCACGCCCTGGTGCGCGTCTCGGCGCGGACCACGAGCACCGCCGCGGACACGCCCTCGGGGACCGCGTCCATGGTCGCCCACGCCTGCTGCAGGTCGAGGGGCGAGTCCGAGGTCGGCACGACCACCAGGTCGGCCGCGGCGACGGACGCCTCCAGGAGACGGCCCTGCGGCGGGGCGTCCACGATCACGAGCCCGTCGGAGCCGGTGCGGCGCAGTCGCTGCAGGGTGCTGAGGTTCGCGGCGCGCACGTCCACCCCGTCCAACGGCTCGCCCTGGTCCTCGGCCATGTCCCGCCACAGGCTCGCGCTGGACTGCGGGTCCGCGTCCAGGATGACGGCCTCCTCGTCGAACCGGCGTGCGTAGGCGCACGCGAGGTAGATCGCGCTGGTGGTCTTGGCGACGCCTCCCTTGGCGTTGGCGATGGTGACGATCATGCGTTCCCCCTTCCGTCGTGGCGTGCGGCCGCCGCGGCCTCCGGCCGGCACCCGGCCCGCCCGTTGGCCGGGTGCCGCGCGATCGCGGCCCTTCTGGCGTCCGCCGCGGTCCGTGCGGCCTTCATGGTGTCGTTCATCTCTTGTCCTTTCGTGTTGTCTTTTCTCATGTCTTCGGTCGACCCTCAGTCGAAGAGGGTGCCCTGCACCGCCCCGCCCACGGGGTCGGGCATCGGGCGGAGGTCCGGCGGCAGATCCGGGCGCCTGAGCGCCCCGGACGCGCGGGACCGGCGCTTGCTGCGCCGCCACTGGCCCGTCATCTGCGCCTCGATCCGGGCGGGCCAGTCCGGGTGGAGCCGGAACCAGGCCTCAATCCGCCAACGCGGGAATCGGCCGTGCAGGCCGGCGACGCTCACGCCCAGGTCCACGGCGATCAGCTGGGCAAGGGCCACGCGGGCGCGGTATTCGAGGCCGCCGACCAGGTTCCGGTCCTTCCACCCGCCCTGGATGCTGTCGGTCAGGCACGAGGCGCGCAGCGGGCACTTGCGGCAGATGAGGCGCGCGCGGCGTCTGGCGTCCGGGTCCACGGTCTCCTCGCCGTCCACCTCGACGGTGGACCACATGCGGTCCGCCAGGGCCGGGTCCCGGGCCGCGACCACGGCGCACGGCGCGGGGCTCATGGCTCCGCCCCGATCCCGTCGCCCGCCGGACCGGCCGGACCGGGGACGTAGCCGGCAGCGCCTGCGAACATGCTCCCGCCATGGGCTCGTCTCGCCTCGTCGAGGCGGTGGCGTTCGACGTCCGGGACCGCCGGCTGCGGGCCCCGGTCGAGCACCGGGAGCCCGTCGCGCCGGTTGAGCTCGTCGGCCACGGCGAACGCGCGTCGGGTGAGGGCGTCGTCGGCCGAGACGGCCTCGCCCGTCGCACCGAGCCGGTCGAGCACGTGCCGGCACATCCATGTGTGCCGGTGCCGTTTCGCCTGGGCAGGTGCGGCCCCGGCGTCCCCGGCCCGCGCCTCGTCCCGGACGTCGCCGGCCCCGAGCCGGTCGACGGCGAAGTCGTTGAGGATCCCGCGCCACTGCGAGTCGAGCAGACGGGCGTTGAGGATCCGGCGCAGCCAGAACCGGTTGCGCGGCATCCAGCCGATCACGTCGAGCACGGCCCCGAGCGCCTGCGCCCGGTCCCCGCCGTGCTCGGCGGCGACCCGGTCGAGGAGCCTGGACGCGTGGCGTAGGTCGCGTGCGGTCGGTTCCGGGGCGGGCAGGCCGAGCTTCGAGCGCATCCCCTTGAGGGCGTCCGCCACGCTCCCGGCGTCCGCGTCCACCGCCGAATCGTCACCGTCCTCCTTGCCCGGGGTCTCCCCGTCGGCGGGGAGATGCCCCGTAGGGGCAGAGGGGTAAGTATGTTTCTGGACGTTATGTCTCTCACCGGTGAGAGGGGGTTTCCTCCTGCCCGGCGGCGGGTTCGGAAAACCCCCTCTCATTTTGAGATAGGGTTTTCCCGTCCTTTCCCCCGTCCGTTCCGGCGCGCGGTTCCGGGTCCCCGACCTGTTTGCACGGACGGCCGGCGCGGCCCTTCCTCTTCTGCCGTTCGGTCGGCTCCTGCACGAGGTCGAGGCGGAGGTTCCAGACGACGGGGCGCGCGTATTCCGGGTAATGGTCCACGAGCCGCTGGTCGCCGCGCTCGATCACGCCGATCTCCTCCAGCCACGCGAGCGTGCGGAACACCGTCGCGTCCGATTTGCGGATGGAATCGGCGATCGCGCTGGTGTATTTCCACGCGTCCCGGCCGTACTCGTCCGCCTTGTCGGCGAGGCTGACGAGGATCATCCTCGCGGTGACGTTGCCGCCGACCGGCGCCTTGTTGATGGCCCATGAGACCGCTTCGACGCTCATCGCCTGTCTCCTGTCTCGTTACGCATGTTCAGCCGCAGGCCCGTTTCCCTAGGCACGATCAGCCCGCGCTCCTGCAGCGCCTTCAACGCGGCGCGCACCGTCCTCTCGCTGAGATCGGTGGCGACACGGACTTTTACGACGTCCGGCCATGCGCACGACCCGTCCTCCTGGGCGCGGTCGGCGAGGTAGAGCAGCACGGCCTTCGCGCTGGCGTTGCCGACGTGGCATTTGAAGGCCCATGACAGTGCGATGTTGCTCACGGCCGCCCCTCCTCACGCTGTCTGGCGGCGTCGCGTTCGGCGGCCAGCCGGGCGGCCTGCTCGTCGCTGAGACGAGCAGACCTGCACAGGGCCAATACCATCAGCCACGAGAACGCGATGAACACGATCAATCCGATCAGAAGCCAGTTCACGCGAATCTCCCTTCCATGGACGGGTGTGCCATCATCGACGCGAGGCGACGGGAATCGACGGAGCCCGGACCGTTGTGGCGGGCGAATGCCACCACGACCGGGAAAGTCCAAACCGGCGCGTGAAAATCCCGGTTACACTCGGGAGACACAGAGCAAGACATGCGGAAGGCTTTAGTAAAGTCGTTCATGTGTGATCACTACTCCAAGACAATGCATTGGACGGCCACGGACCGGGATCCGGCAAGATACGGGATCCGCGGCCGCTCGGAATATTGGTTGCACCGCCCGTCCCCGACGTTCCAGCATCGGGAACGGGCGTTTTTTCTTTTAGTTGCAGAGAAAGAGAAAATCGAATGGGATCAGACCATCGCACCACCTCCCTCAACGAACCTGATATTCGTCCGGCGTGAAACCACGCCGAGGCAGAGGAAATCGGAAGTCTCCTGCTCGAAGAAATCGCGCATCCAGGGTTCATTCCTAGACCAGAGTTCGTCTGGCAGGGTCAAGGCTTTCTCAGGCCGACGCTCATAGGCGCATGGTCCCAGAACCGCCTGGTAGGTGCTGCCGCCCTCAGCCCATACATGGAACACACCAAGGCCTTTTGGGGGATTGGTCGAGCAGACGCAGCGCAGGCGATCGCACGGCTGGTAGCTGAAACTGACGGCATTGCCGTCAGACCCGACCATCGGCGTGAAGGCATTGGACGAAAGATCAAGTTGTTCTGCGACTCCTTCGCGGCAGAGCACCACGCTGCGATCATGGTCTCCGTCACCACCAATCACGAGTCGGCATGCCTCAACGACAAAACGAAACACATCGTGTTTGAACGATGCGACGGTCTTGTCATCAAGTACGCAGACGCGGTCAACAAACCAATCGTTTGGCTTCACGCTCTTGACGGGAGTATCCCCGAAGCGGCATGGGCCGTCACCATACTCGGAAAAACGTATGGACCTGCCATAATCATCGGTGAGCAAAGGCCCCCACGGAGTAAAAACACCTCCCAAGACAACGGCGTGCAATGGATCCTTGCCGTTGATGCATTTGGCAGTGACACCAACGCCTAGCTTCTCCGGGTCGATGCCGAGTCCCGTTGACAGAGTGGCCGCGCGTCTCATGCCATCACCTTCACGGCGGCCCTGAGCATGCCGCGCCACGTGGCGCGCGAGGCGTCGAACTCGAAACGGAACTCGCGGTCACCGCGGCGGGCGACGACCGCCGCGCAGGAATCCGGATCCGCGCGGTACAGCGGGTAGTCGTGGCCGTCGAATTCCTCGGAGACGAGCTCGTCCTCGTTCCAGCCCGCATCAAGCAGTTCACTGACGATCCAGCCAAAATCAAAAGCGCCCATCACTTCATCGCCTCCGATGTTGAATCAATGACAAACTCATATGTCAGGCCAAACACTTTTTTCAGCGCGACGAGATCGGAAGGTTGCCAACCTATCCAGCCGTTAACTTTTCCGTTGAGCGTCCCTGGCGTCAGACCCAATGTGAGGGCCATCTGTCTTTGAGAGACTTGATTCTCTTTCATCCACTCTTTAAGCGGATTGTTGTCAACCGCTCGCCTTTGTTTGCTCATGAAAAACACCATACTGTTTGTGTTTTGCAAACACAACCTCAGCGTGTCGCAACAAAAAGAAATCTTTAAAAGGAAAATGGGTTTGCTTTTGACAAACATCAAAAACTGATGTTAACTTTTGTTTATCGACTAAAATTCATGCGAGAAAGACCGAAAAAAATGACAGCTTTTGCCGAAGCCCCTACACAGCATCTAAGCACGTCTGACGTGGATCCCGTAATCTCGTACAACGTAAAAATGCTCTTGGCAGATCGAGGATATTCACAAACCGCTTTAGGCGAAGCTCTCGGACTTAAAAGGTCTGGCGTATCTCTAAAGCTCAGCGGCAGGACCACCTGGTCTGGCACGGACATGGTTAACGCTGCACATTTCCTCGGAGTCTCTCTGGATGTGCTGGTGGATGACAGTCTCATGCGCCAGATGAAGGAATTGCGCGGCACTCAAAACGAAAAAGCCGCGGCGGGAAATACCCGGCCGCGGCTGTTCGTCGAATCGGTGCCCCCGGTGGGACTCGAACCCACACTGTACAGATTTTGAGGCTGTCTCCTCTACCAATTGGGATACAGGGGCTTTCGCACAACTTGACAAGGATAACACGAAAAATTGATTTCGCAAAGGCTGCAGCTTGTTCGGCGTTTCGCGCCATGGGCAGCATGGTAAACGAAATCTGGAGTCATAATATTTGCTAGTAAAAGGAGGGCTTCCACCCAAACGGGAAAGCCCTCCTACTTATAAACAGCAAAATCAGAAATCCCGTGAGACTCAAACATGAGCTTCACGGGATTTCTCTACGAATCAGTCAGCCACTGACCGAAACGCATCTCAGTCGCAAGCACCAACGGTGTGGACGTAGATGGAATCGGTGCGGCCCGGCTGGTGCTCGCCCTGGGCGGAGCTCAGCACAACGATCTTGTCGCCATCGGTGACCTTGCCGGCATCCTTCAGGATCTTATCAGTGAAGATCATCAGGTCCTTGCGGGACTTGTCGTGGTAATCCTCGTCGAGCAGGAAGGACTCGGTACCCCAAGACAGAGCCAGCCAGTGATAGGTGTGCTCGTTGTTGGTGATGCCGTAGATCGGGGTGGCCGGGCGTTCGCGGGACACGCGATGCACGGTGGAACCGGTCTGGGTGTAGGCAACGATAGCCTTGGCGTTCAGCTTGTCAGCCAGATCCACAGCTGCGGAAGACACAGCGCCGGTGGAAGACATATCCAGGTTCTTCAGCTCCGGGATACGGTCGAAACCGTGCTCGGTGGCGAAGGAGGAGATACGGCTCATGGTGCTCACGGTGACTGCCGGGTACTTGCCGACGGCGGTCTCATTGGAGGTCATGGTTGCGTCGGCGCCGTCAAGGATGGCGTTGGCGCAGTCAGATGCCTCTGCACGGGTCGGGACCGGGGAGTTGACCATGGAGCCGAGCACTTCGGTAGCCACGATGACCGGCTTGGCGTACTGGCGAGCGAGCTCGATGCAGCGCTTGGTAGCCAGCGGCACCTCTTCGAGCGGGCACTCAACGGCCATGTCGCCACGAGCAACCATGATACCGTCGAAGGCCTTGACGATCTCTTCAAGGTTCTCAAGAGCCTGCGGCTTCTCGATCTTTGCGACGACCGGGATGCGACGGCCTTCCTCGTCCATGATCTCGTGGGCGCGGTCGATGTCGGTGGCGAAACGCACGAAGGACATGGCGATGATGTCGGCGCCGGTGCGGATAGCCCAACGCAGATCGGCTTCATCCTTCTCGGTCAGAGCCGGCAGGGACACCGCAACGCCCGGCAGGTTGATGCCCTTGTGGCTGGAAACCGGTCCGGCAACGACGACCTTGGTGTACACGTTGTTGCCTTCGACCTTGGTGACCTCAAGACGAACCTTGCCGTCATCGATGAGGATCGGATCGCCAGCATGGCAATCGCCCGGCAGGCCCTTGAACGTAGTGGAAGTGATATGCTCGTCGCCCTCGATGTCGTCGGTGGTGATGACGAACTCCTGGCCTTCGGTCAGCTGGACCTTGTCTTCACCGTCGGCGTTCTTCTTGAACCAACCGCAACGGATCTTCGGACCCTGCAGATCAACCAGAGCTGCGACGTTGCGGCCGGTGGCCTTGGCGGCGGCGCGGAGGTTGTTGTAGACCTTGAGGTGGTCTTCCGGAGTGCCGTGGGAGCGGTTCAGACGAGCGACGTCCATACCTGCTTCGACAAGGCTGGTGATGCCTTCCAGGGACTCGGTAGCTGGACCGATGGTATCTACGATCTTGGCTTTACGCATGAATGCCTGCCTATTCTTGTTGATATTGATTTTGGATCTGACGACCCTGTTTCCAACCGACCAGTCTACTAGCAAAAAGCGCTCACTTCCACCCTGAAACGAGGCGTGTTGTGAGCGCTCACATTTTTTTGATAAAAAGAAACCGCATGTTTCCATGCGGTTTCTCAAATCGTCACTTTTCCTTTGCTTCGATGGCACGCATCTTCAGCACGCTGGCCAACGCGGCACCACCAATCGCCACAACGATCACCGCCAAAGACAGCCATGTAGGCACTTCAGGCACCCAAGCGATCGGTTGACCGCCATTGATGAACGGCAACGAATTGCCGTGCAATGCCTCCATAATGAGTTTGACTCCAATGAAGCCCAGCACCACGGAAAGTCCAAGCGGTAGATACACCAGCTTGTCGAGCAGCTCGCCAAGCAGGAAGTACAGCTGCTGCAAACCGAGCAACGCGAACACATTGGACGTGAACACAATGAACGGATCCTTCGTCAAGCCGAAAATCGCAGGAATGGAGTCAAAGGCAAACATCACATCGGTGGTGCCGATGGTCAGAAAGACGATCAGCATCGGAGTCCAATACTTGGCACCGTTTTTGACGGTACGCAACTTTTCTCCGTCATACTCATCGGTGATCTTGATCACCTTGCGCAATGCACGAATCAAGCCATTCTCATGATATTCCTCATCTTCGTCTCCCCCAGTGACCAACTTGATGGCGGTGACGATAAGAAATGCGCCGAACAGGAAGAACACCCAGGTGAAGCGGGAGATAATGGCCGCGCCGATGAGGATGAACACGCCGCGCAACACCAATGCGATCGTGATGCCGATGGACAGCACGAATTTCTGCAACTGTTTTGGCACCGCAAAATTCGACATAATGATGACGAAGACGAATAGATTGTCAATACTCAGCGAATATTCCGTAAGCCAGCCCGAATAAAATTCGATGGCCGGCTTCGAACCTGCGAAGAACCACATAAGTCCGCCGAAGATCAACGCCATGACTACAAAGAACGCGATATGCTGCACGCATTCCTTGGTGGAGGGCACATGGGGCTTACGTCCGATGATAAACAAGTCAACCACGAAGAAGACGGCAAGCACCGCGAACGTGGCGATTTCAAAAACAAGTGGTGTTTCAGCCATAATCCACTATGGTACGGATGCCGTATGACCGGTCGAGAACTATTTGCTCGCCTCCGTCATCTGCCGAAGTTCCTTTTTCAGGTCACGGATCTCGTCACGCAAACGAGCCGCAAGCTCGAATTGCAGTTGTTCGGCGGCGGCATGCATCTGCTCGGACAGTTGTCGAATGAGATCAGCTAGATCCTGCGCGGGCAATCCGGCCTTGAGAATCTCCTCATGCCGCCTGTCGGATTCCTCCTTGCTGGTGACAGGCACGCCAAGATGCGAATTGCCGGCTTTGTCCGCGTTGCGGTATCCGGTACCGAGCAACGTCTGCGTATCGACATCTTCCTTGGCGAGCATGTCGTTGACGTCGCTGATTTTCTTGATTAACGGCTTCGGATCGATGCCATGCTCTTTGTTATATGCGATTTGGATGTCGCGGCGACGATTGGTTTCATCAATGGCTTTATGCATGGCATCGGTAATGTCATCGGCATACATGATGACGGTTCCGGACACATTTCTCGCGGCACGACCAATCGTCTGGATGAGGGAACGATAGGAACGCAGGAAACCTTCCTTGTCCGCGTCAAGGATCGCAACCAACGATACTTCCGGCAAATCAAGACCCTCACGCAATAGGTTGATGCCGACGATGACGTCGATTTTGCCTTCGCGCAGTTCGCGCAGCAATTCGACACGTCGCAGGGTGTCCACATCGGAGTGCAGGTATTCGACTTTGATGCCACGCTCCAGAAGATAATCCGTCAGATCCTCAGCCATCTTCTTAGTGAGCGTGGTGACGAGCGCACGCTCGTTTCTATTCACACGGTCCTTGATCTCCGCAAGCAGATCATCGATCTGCCCGTCAACCGGGCGCACATCGATTTGCGGATCGACCAATCCTGTCGGTCGAATAATCTGTTCGACCACACCGTCACTCAAGCCAAGCTCATAATCGCCAGGAGTGGCGGAAAGGTAGACCGTCTGGCCGACGCGCTCAAGGAATTCCGGCCATTTGAGCGGTCGGTTGTCCATCGCCGAAGGCAGACGGAAGCCATGTTCGACCAACGTGCGTTTGCGACTGGCATCGCCTTCGTACATGGCGCCGATCTGCGGCACGGTAACATGCGATTCGTCAATGACGAGTAGGAAATCGTCAGGGAAGAAATCCAATAACGTATGCGGCGGCGTGCCCGGCTCACGGCCATCGAAATGTCTTGAGTAGTTTTCCACTCCGGAACATACGCCGACCTGGGAAAGCATCTCCAAATCGTATGTGGTACGCATGGTAAGACGTTGCGCCTCAAGTTCCTTGCCTTGTTTGCGCAATTCGGCGGTACGTTGATCAAGTTCCTGCTGAATGGTAGACAACGCTCGCTCCATACGTTGCGGCCCTGCCACATAGTGCGATGCGGGGAAAATATGGACTTGCGATTGACGCCCGATCACATCTCCGGTAAGTGGATGCAGGGTTGAAATACGGTCGATTTCATCACCGAAGAATTCAATACGGATGGCCAGTTCCTCATATACGGGAATGATTTCGACGGTATCGCCGCGCACACGGAAAGTACCTCTGGTGAAGGCGATATCGTTGCGCTTGTACTGCATGGCGACGAAAGTACGCAGCAAGTCGTCACGGTCGATCTGCTGGCCTTCCTCGAGAAACAGCATACGCCCGGCATATTCTTCCGGCGTACCAAGGCCGTAAATACAGGAAACCGTTGCCACGACCACGCAATCACGACGCGTCAGCAGGTTCGCCGTGGCCGCATGGCGAAGCCGTTCCACGTCGTCATTGATGTTGGAATCCTTTTCGATATACGTATCTGTTTGCGGAATATAGGCTTCCGGCTGGTAGTAGTCGTAGTACGAAACGAAATAGCTCACCGCATTGTCTGGCATGAGTTCACGGAACTCGGCGCACAGCTGCGCTGCCAACGTTTTATTCGGTTCGATGATCAACGTCGGGCGTTGCAGACGTTCAATAAGCCATGCCGTGGTGGCAGTTTTGCCAGTTCCGGTAGCACCCATGAGCACCACATCGTTCTCACCGTTTTCAATGCGTTCCGCAAGCTCTTCAATCGCTTTAGGCTGGTCGCCGCTCGGCTTATATGGCGATTTGACCACAAACGGCTTGTTCGTGCGTTCAATATTGAATCCCATACCTACCTCGCTTCCGTGCGCCATTGTTTCATTAGCATATCAATATGCTCGAACATTTGTTCCAACGACTGTGTGGAATCGATGATCTCATCGGCAATGGCAAGACGCTGTTCCACGCTGGATTGATGGTTCACACGATTCCATGCCTGGCTTTCGCTCATGCCTCGCGTTGACATCATTCTGCTGACCCTCACCTGTTCGGGCGCTTCAACAGTTACGATATGGTCGAATTCAAAAGGAATGCTGTCAATTACTTCGGCGAGTAACGGTATGTCATGCACCACTACTGCTTGGCAATCAACTTCAACAGCCTCATGTTCGAGTTGCACTGCAAGTTCATAAATCAGTGGATGCTCGATTCCGTCCAGCATCTTGCGTTTTCGTTCCGCATCAGCGCCGGAAAACACATGCTCTGCCATCCACGCTCGATTGAGCTCGCCTCGATCGGTCAAAGCATCGGAGCCGAAACATTCCACTATACGCTGAAGGCCGATGCTGCCTGGTTCCACCACTTGACGCGCAAGCAGATCATAATCGACAAGTACTGCACCAAGCTCACGCAGTCTTGCGGATACCGTGCTTTTGCCAGCCGCTATGCCGCCGGTCAATCCTATTCGAATCACCACAACCGCCATTGTAATGCGCTTCGCATGCGCGCTTGCCATGCACATACGAAAAGACCCCGAACCTGAATCAGGAACGGGGTCTTTTCTAAAATCTAGCCTGAGCTGGATTGGATCCTAGCTCAGGATACAATCACTTGCCGAGCAGCTGGTCGCGCAGAGCGGCGAGCTGGTCGGAGTCGGCGAGGGTGCCGGCGGAAGTGTTCTCGGAGGAGTAGTTGGAAGACACCTCTTCGACCTTCTCTTCCTTCGGAGCCTGGCCATCTTCAGCGGCGGAAGCTTCAGCGTTCTCGAGCTCCTTGGCCACAAATTCCTTATGCTGCTCCCACAGATCGTGAGCGGTGGCGTACTGGGACTCCCACTCCTCACGCTGCTTCTCGTAACCAGCGATCCACTCGTTGGTTGCCGGGTCGAAGCCTTCCGGATACTTGTAGTTGCCCTGCTCGTCGTACTCTGCCGGCATGCCGTACAGAGCCGGATCGAAGTCCTCGGAAGCCGGATCGACGGAGTCGTTGGCCTGCTTGAGGGACAGGGAGATGCGGCGACGATCGAGATCAACGTCAATCACCTTGACGAAGACTTCTTCGCCCGGCTTGACGACGGTCTCCGGGTTCTCCACGTGGCGGTTGGCCAGCTCGGAGATGTGCACGAGGCCTTCGATGCCGTCTTCGACGGAGATGAAGACACCGAACTGGACGATCTTGGTGACCTTGCCCTTGACGATCTGGCCAGGAACGTGGGTGCGAGCGAAGCGCTGCCACGGATCTTCCTGGGTAGCCTTGAGGGACAGGGAGATGCGCTCACGATCGAGGTCAACGTCGAGCACCTCGACGGTAACCTTGTCGCCGACCTTGACAACCTCGGACGGGTGGTCGATGTGCTTCCAAGACAGCTCGGAAACGTGGATCAGGCCGTCAACGCCGCCCAGATCAACGAATGCACCGAAGTTGACGATGGAGGACACGACGCCTTCGCGAATCTGGCCCTTCTTGAGCTGGGACAGGAAGGTTTCGCGCACTTCGGACTGGGTCTCTTCGAGGTACTGACGACGGGAGAGCACCACATTGTTGCGGTTCTTGTCGAGCTCGAGGATCTTGGCCTTGATGGTCTGGCCAATGTACGGGGACAGGTCGCGGACGCGACGCATTTCGACCAGGGATGCCGGCAAGAAGCCGCGCAGACCGATGTCGACGATGAGGCCACCCTTGACAGCTTCGATGACGGTGCCTTCGACAACGCCATCGGCTTCCTTGATCTTCTCGATGTCGCCCCAAGCGCGCTCGTACTGTGCACGCTTCTTGGACAGAATCAGACGGCCTTCCTTGTCTTCCTTAGTGACGACAAGGGCCTCAATGGTGTCGCCGACCTCGACGACTTCGTCCGGATCAACGTCCTTCTTGATGGAAAGCTCACGGGAGGGGATGACACCCTCAGTCTTGTAGCCGATGTCGAGCAGGACCTCGTCGTGATCAACCTTGACGACGGTACCTTCGACCAGATCACCATCATCGAAGTTCTTGATGGTGGAATCGACTGCCTTGATGAAGTCCTCTTCGGTGCCGATGTCGTTGATGGCGACCTTGGCGACTTCGTTATTGTTCTCTGCCATTAATTTGGTTTCTTACAAATAGTGGGTGGATAAAATCGGTCTTCAATTATGTGCGTGCGATATAACACACGCAAGGCGTAAGTTTACATGGGACCATGCACAAAAAAGGCGTGCCGCAACCCGCGACACGCCCGAAATTACTTCATATTTTCACACACAGAGCGCAATTACAGCTGACGCTCGGCCATCTCGACCACGTTTTCCAGCAGCATGGCGCGGGTCATAGGGCCTACACCGCCTGGATTCGGCGTGTATGCCAAGGCCTTCTCATAACAGGCTTTATCGACATCGCCCTTCACGCGATAACGGCCGACCTCCTCGTCGAACACGCGAGAAACACCGACATCGACCAACACCGCGCCTTCCTTGATATCTTCCGGCTTGACGAAGCCGGCGGAGCCCATGGCCGCAACGATGATATCGGCCTCACGCATATGCTTGCGCACGTCCTTGGTGCCGGTATGGCACAGCGTGACCGTGGCATTCACCGCCTTGCGAGTCAGCATGAGACCAATAGTGCGGCCGATGGTGATGCCTCGGCCGAGCACGCAGACCTCTTTGCCGTCCAGGTCAATGTCGTAGGCTTTGAGCAGTTCGATCACGCCTCGCGGAGTGCATGGCAGCGGAGTAGTGATCTCGCCGCGCGCATGCAACACGAGTTCGCCAAGATTATATGGGTGCATACCATCGGCGTCTTTCTTGGGGTCGATCAGATCGATGATGGCGTTCTCGTCGATGCCCTTCGGCAACGGCAACTGCACGATGTAGCCGGTGCAGGCAGGATCGGCGTTAAGCTCCTGTACGACTTCGGCGATTTGTTCGAATGTTGCGTCGGCAGGCAACTCCTTCTTAATGGAGTTCACACCGATTTCAGCGCAATCGGCATGCTTTCCGGCAACATATTTGACGGATCCGGCATCGGAACCAACCAGGATAGTTCCAAGACCGGGGTTAACCCCCTGCTCTTTCAGCGCTGCGACTCGCTCGGCGAGATTCGCTTTGATCTGCGCGGACACCATCTTTCCATCGATTTTCACCGCCATGCCGGCCACTCCCCTTTTCGTTGTCTCATTGTTGTATTGGCATTTGCATGTATCGTAGGCTATCTTGGTTTCAGTCGTAAGTCGCACACGTATTTATGAGATGAACACGATTAGGGCGGTTCAGGAAGAGGGCAATCGACATGCGCTTGCACAAACGTTCTTTGTTACGCGCTTTCGCTGCGGGAATCGCGCTTTGCGTGGCGTTCGGCACGGCAGCATGTTCCGGAGGGTCAACTTCGCAGGAGAATGACGCCTCCGCCGACTCCGAAACCCCAACCGAACAGATCACTCCAATCGAAGTGGTCGCCTCGGTCAATCAATGGGGTTCTCTTGCCGAGCAGATCGGTGGCGTCCATGTGAAGGTCACGTCGGTTCTCTCTTCAACCGATGTCAATGCGCATGATTTCGAGCCGAAAACCGACGATATCGACAAACTTCAGCAGGCACAGGTCGTAGTGTCCAATGGTGCCGGCTATGACACTTGGGCCACCAAGAACCTCAGTAAGACCATGGTTTCCGTTTCCGCAGCACAAATGGTGGGCGCCGTCGAGGGAGACAATCCGCATTTATGGTTCTCCAGTGACGCCCGAAACGCCATGGCCAAGGAATTGGCCGACACATATAGCCGCATCATGCCCGCGCAAAAGAAATATTTCAACAACAAACTCACCGCGTGGAACAGGCGGGAGAAGAAAATAGAAAAGGACATGAAGGCGTTCAGCGACTCGCATAAGAACGTCTCCTACGCCGCCACCGAACCGGTGGCCTACTATCTGCTCAGCGACATGGGGTTCACCGACAACACGCCGGAGGGGTATCTGCAATCGTCCAGCACGAATTCCGAGCCAACCCCCACCGATCTTCAGGAATTTCAGGAATTGCTGGAAAAGCATAAAGTCGAGGTGCTGATCAACGACACACAATCCACAAGCGACGCCACGAACACGCTGACCGGCATTGCTTACAAATCCGACGTTCCCGTGCTTGATGTCAGCGAACAGATGCCCTCCGATTACACCAGCCTGACATCGTGGATCCGCGCTCTTATCCTGTCGTTGACCGATATGTTCGATGAACAATCCGATGCCGACGATCAGGATGCAACAAGTTCCGACAGCACGTCGGAAAACGCGGATTCCTTGAAATCAACCGCAGATTCCTCGACGCAAGACAACGATCAGACAACGAACGGATCGAACGATGCGCCGCAACCAAATCCGGTGAAATGATTGTTCGGCAAAAGCGATTGCCGAACAATCGATCGGTAATCGCTTTTGCCAAGACCATCCTGCGTCCAACTGAATGCGGGATGGTCTTTTTTGTTTGCCTGACGTTTTGCTTTTTACGCAAAGCCTCTCGTCTGATCGTTACGACGGTTTCAACGACAATCCTTATTGAGAATGATTGTCAACACCATTTGCGAGTATGTACGTGCATTCAAATCAAGGAGAAGCCATGCACGACGAGACACCTGCCTGCATCGAATTCGACGACGCCTGCGTCAAACGAGGCGGTCACGTCATCTGGCAACACGGCACGTTCAGCATTCCGCAAGGCTCGGTAACCGCAATCGTCGGTACCAACGGCGCGGGCAAAACCACCATGATGAAGGCCGAGCTGGGATTGATTCCAACCGCGCACGGCAGCATCAAGGTACTCGGACAGCCTGCAGGCTCCGCAAACCGGCGCATCGGCTACGTGCCGCAAAGCTACGCATCCGACATCGAATCGAACATCACCGCGGAACAGTCGGTGCTTCTCGGCTTGACGGGAACTCGATTCGGCATTCATCCCGTCACCAAAACACTTCGCGAGAAAGCCCGCAAGGCCATGGACTTCGTCGAGTTACAAGACAAAGCGAATTATCGCCTATCCGAACTTTCGGGCGGACTGCGCCAAAGGGTCGCCATCGCGCAGGCGCTCGTGGATGACCCGAAACTGCTGATGCTGGACGAGCCTCTCGCCAACCTTGATCTGGCGAGTCAACGCGCCACTGTGCACGTACTCGCCAAACTCAACCGCGAACTCGGCATGACCATCCAAGTGGTGGCGCACGACCTTAATATGCTTCTGCCCATCCTCACTGGAGCCGTCTATCTGCTTGACGGACATCCACACTATGCAGGCATGAACGAGGTGCTGGATTCCCATCTACTCACGCATTTATATGGCACGACCGTACAGGTGGTCACCACTCCGCAAGGAGATATGTTCGTGACGCCAAGCGAGGACGAGTCTGAAAACATGAGCATCGATGCGCATGCTCCAGAAGAAATCGCGCAATTTCACCATCACAGCCACACCACGCAGGAGGACTGAGCATGGACGGTACCGTATTCGCTTTCGACCCGGATTGGGTTTCCACGCTCAACGCCCCATTCATGACGAACGCGTTTCTCGCCGGCCTGTGCATCGCATTGGCAGCCGGCGTGATGGGTTATTTCACCATCGCCAGACATTCCACATTCGCAGCCCACGCCTTGGCACATATCGGACTGCCAGGTGCCACCGGAGCCGTATTGCTCGGTCTGCCTGTTTCCGCAGGTCTTGGCGTGTTCGCTCTCGGCGGAGCACTGGTGATCGGCGCGCTTGGCAAGAAGGCTTCACAGCGTGAGATCGCCACTGGAACCGTACTCGCTTTCGCCACCGGCCTTGGTCTCTTTTTCGCACGCATGTCAAGCTCGGCTTCGCAGCAGATGCAGTCGATTCTGTTCGGCTCGATTCTGACGATCACCGACGGTCAGATCATTGGTTTCGCGATTTTCGACGTGCTGCTTTTGGCTGTTCTGGCAGTGATCTACCGCCCGCTATTGTTCAGTTCGCTTGACGAGCAGGTGGCACAGGCAAAAGGCGTGCCCGTCGGTTTCATGAACATTTGCTTTATGACAATTATGGCCGGCGTCATTACCATTGCCGTTCCCGCAGTCGGCACATTGCTGATCTTCGCGTTGGTGATCACCCCCGCCGCCACCGCCAACATCATCGCCCGCTCACCATTCAAGGCGATGGTCGTCGCCACGGTGATCTGCCTGATTTCGATTTGGGGAGGGCTCGTGATTTCCGCCATGTTCCCCGCTCCCCCGAGCTTCATCATCGTGACAATTTCGACGTTGTTTTGGGCGGTTGCGAAGGCTATTGAATCCTTCAAAAGAAAGTAGCAGAAAGAAGTATCGGAAAGCCGTCAGCGGGCGAAATCAGACTGCCTGACGAGTCGATGGATCAACAGGTTCCACCAAAGCATCGGCAATCGCGGCGACGCCTTCGCCCGAACCAGTGAATCCCATGCCATCCGTTGTGGTGGCGGTCATGGACACCTCACAACCTATGGCTTCAGACAACGCTCGTTCGGCTTCTTCCCTGTGTTTTCCTATTTTCGGCCGATTGGCGATCACGACCACGCTGGCACTCACTGGCTTCATACCACGTTCGTTCAGATAATCGACCGTGGTCCGCAACATTTCGGCGCCATGCTTGCCCGCGCCATCGGACTGCGAGCCGACACCGAACAAGGTGCCGATATCACCAAGACCGGCCGCGGAAAGCAATGCGTCAATCAACGCATGAGCGGCGACATCGCCATCCGAATCGCCCTCGATGCCATCGCCCTCCCAACGCAAACAGGCAAGCCATAACGGCTTGCCTGCATCGTGAGATGCGAATCGATGAGCGTCAAAACCCTGACCGATACGCATGAAACGCCTTACCTCTTCTTGGACTTCTTGCTTTCGGCCTCAACTCGGGCCAGCGTATCCATGGCAGCCTCCTCGGGAGCCTCGGTATGATGCTCCTCATCGCCGGGCTGGGCCGGCTCATACCCAAGGTTCACGTCCAGCAAACGCTGGGCCTCGGCTTCATCAAGGTGTTCGGACAGCGAAATCTCGGAAGTCAGAATGCTACGGGCCTTGGTAAGCATGCGCTTCTCACCAGCCGACAGACCATGCTCGTCAACATCACGCTGCGCAAGGTCACGCACCACTTCCGCAATTTTATTGACATCGCCGGTGGCGATCTTCTCGACATTCAGCTTGTAGCGACGAGACCAGTTCATCTCCTTCTCAATGATCGGAGTGCGCAGAATCTCGAACACCTTGGCCACTTCGTTGGCGTCGACGATATCTCGCACACCAACCTTTTTGGCATTATCAACAGGAACGTTGATGACCAGACCGTCAGACGAAAGCACCGACAGCTGCAGATATTCGCGGGTGATTCCCTTGACTGTCCGTTCGGTGATGGCCTCCACCTTCGCAGCGCCGTGACGTGGATAGACGACCATGTCGCCGACCTTGTAACCCATGAATCCTCCGTGAAAAGCTTACACAAAACCCGAATTATTGTGCCATCAGGGGTGGACTTGGCCAAAAACACTTGAAAAACGGAAAAATAGGCGCGACACGGGCCACTTTTCTTCCGTTTCATGCTTACACTTTTGCCATGGCTACAGAATCCAAGATCAATGAAGATGTCGTTGCTGTTCCTGTTCCCCAGGGCACACTGGATGCAGTAAGCAACGGTACGTTCTACAATCCTCACGAGGTGCTCGGCGGGCACCTCGGTTCCGGCAAGCATGCGGATGTCGTCACGATCCGAGTCTTGCGTCCGTTGGCAAAATCCGTGACGATTATCACTGAACAAGGTCAAACGCTCGCAATCCATGAATACAATGGCGTCTTCATGGCACTCGTTCCCGCCGCCGCAGCAGAAGAGGGGTACGGCGTGCCAGATTACCGTATTCGCACGGAGTATGAAGACGGTTCCGTTGTGGTGTCTGACGATCCCTATCGTTATCTGCCGACCATCGGCGAGATGGACATGTATCTATTCGGCGAAGGCCGTCACGAGCGCCTGTGGGAGGCACTTGGCGCACATGTGCTCCGCTATGACGATCCGATGGGTTCTTCTGAAGGCGTAGATGGCGAGCAGGTGGTTGGCACCGCGTTCACCGTATGGGCGCCAAACGCGCATGCCGTGCGCGTGGTCGGCGATTTCAATGGCTGGAACGGACGTACCCACGCCATGCGCGAACTTGGTTCTTCCGGCATTTGGGAACTGTTCATCCCAGGCATTGAGGCCGGCGAAATCTACAAGTATGAAATCCTCAACGCCAATAACGAATGGACCATGAAGGCCGATCCGATGGAGCGCTCCCACGAGATTCCGCCGCGCACCGGATCCATCGTGGTCGAATCCACCCATGAATGGGATGATGCCGATTGGATGGCCGAACGCGCGGCCAGCGACCCGCATAACGGACCGGTCAGCATCTATGAGGTGAACGCCTCCAGCTGGCGCAAGGACGTGAACGACTACCGTGAGCTTGCCGACAAGCTGGTTCCCTACGTGCAGAAGGAAGGCTTCACGCACGTGGAGTTCATGCCGTTGGCGGAACATCCGTTCGCAGGATCTTGGGGTTATCAGGTGACCGGCTACTACGCGATCGATTCGCGTTTGGGTGGCCCCGACGATTTCAAGTATCTTGTTGAGAAATTGCACGAGGCCGGCATCGGTGTGATCATGGATTGGGTTCCGGCCCACTTCCCGAAGGATGCGTTCGCACTGGGCCGCTTCGACGGCACGCCGTTGTATGAGGATCCGGATCCGACTCGTGGCGAGCACCCGGATTGGGGCACGTACGTGTTCAATTTCGGACGTCGCGAGGTCCGTAACTTCCTGGTGGCCAACGCCTGCTTCTGGCTGGATGAGTTCCATATCGACGCGCTTCGTGTGGACGCGGTCTCCTCGATGCTGTACCTGGACTACAGCCGTGAGGCCGGCCAGTGGCATCCGAACATCTACGGCGGCCGCGAGAATCTCGAAGCCATCGACTTCCTCAAGGAAGCCAACGCCACGGCATACAAGAACAATCCGGGCATCATGATGATCGCCGAGGAATCCACGGCTTACCCAGGCATCACCGCGCCGACCGACGCCGGCGGTTTGGGATTCGGCCTCAAGTGGAACATGGGTTGGATGCACGACACCCTGCAGTATCTGCATGAGGAGCCGATTAACCGCAAGTGGCACCACAACGAGATCACGTTCTCCATGGTGTACGCCTATTCGGAGCATTATGTGCTGCCGATCAGCCACGATGAGGTTGTGTACGGCAAGGGATCCATGTTCGGCAAGATGCCGGGCAATGATTGGCAGAAGTATGCCGGTGTCCGCGCGCTGTTCGCCTACCAGTGGGCCCACCCGGGCAAGAACCTCACCTTCATGGGCAATGAGATCGCCCAGTACGGCGAGTGGGATCATGATGGTTCCGTGGATTGGGCCGCGCTTGAATGGCCGGACCACCAGGGTGTGCAAAAGCTTGTCGCGGATTTGAACACGCTGTACAAGGCTTCCCCTGCACTTTGGAGCCAAGACTTCGACCCGGCCGGCTTCCAGTGGCTCACCAGCGATGACGCCGATCACAACACGCTCAGCTTCGTGCGTATCGGCAAGGACGGAGAGCAAATGGTGGTTGTGGTGAACTTCTCCGGCGAGGCATGGACCGACTATCAGGTACCGCTCACCAAGGGCGGCAAATGGACCGAAGTGCTGACCACGGATGATGAGATCTACGGCGGTTCCGGCATTCACAATGGCACGGTCGAAGCGATCGAAGGCGAATACCATTCACGTGATTGGTCCGCGAAAATCACCGTTCCGGCACTGGGCGCAGTATTCTTGAAGCCGGAACTCTGAGAAAGGCGGAAAGCTATGCTCAACTCATCAGCACAACCCACAACGGCTCCACGCACCGTTCTGGTGGTCGAAGACGAGCCGACACTGGCCACTGCCATCGCGCAGCGCATCACAGCGGAAGGCTGGACGGCGCGCGTGGCATCCGACGGCGCCAGTGCGGTTCAGGCCGCGACTACGTTGCGTCCGGATCTGGTCATCATGGACATCATGTTGCCCGTGATGGATGGTCTTGAGGCCACGAAACGCATCGTGGCGGAGCGCCCTGTGCCAGTGCTGATCCTGACGGCACGAGACGACGAGGCCGATAAGGTCATCGGCCTCGGTGCCGGAGCCGATGACTACATGACCAAGCCGTTCTCCATGCGCGAACTCATCGCCCGTTGCAAGGCGTTGCTGCGCCGTGTAGATCGTGCCAAGGTCATCGCCAAAAACTCCGAAAACGAGAAGCTTCTCGATTTCGGCTCCTTGGTCATCGATCCCGCGCAACGTATCGTCACCGTCAATGGCAAGCAGGTGCACCTGACCCCTACGGAATTCGATTTGCTGGCCACGCTGGCCCGCAAGCCGAAGTCCGTGCTCACTCGCGAGAAACTGCTCGAGGAAGTGTGGGATTGGGTGGATGCTTCCGGCACTCGCACCGTCGATTCGCACGTCAAGGCATTGCGCCATAAGCTCGGTTCGAAGACCATTCGTACCGTGCATGGCGTCGGTTACGCGTTCGAACCGCCAGAAGTCCAAGACTAATGCGCTAAAATTCGGTGGTATGCGTACTACCGATACAAAACCAGGGCGTTCGGTGAATCCATTGGAAACCGAACGTCCTATTGGTTTGTTCTCATCGCTCAAAATTGAATTGAGCGTTCTGATCACCATCTCCACCGCCATTGCGTTCATCATGGCGTGGTTCCTGCTCAAAGTAGGGCTCAGCGTATGGATCGCCATGCCCATTACCCTCGCCGTGGCTTTAGGAATCACATATTTCTTCTCCAGAGGACTCACCTCTCCCCTGCGCCAAATGCGCGACGCCGCCGAAGCGATGGCGGAAGGCGATTACACCGTGCGCGTCCATGTCGACTCCAATAGTCGCGATGAAGTCGGCCAGCTCGCCCTCACCTTCAACGAAATGGCGGAAGAGCTTCAGCATGCCGACCAGATGCGCCGGGACATGGTAGCCAACGTAAGCCACGAATTACGCACGCCCGTATCAGCGCTTCAAGCCATGGTCGAAAACATGGCGGATGGCGTGATCGATCCTACGCCATCAAATCTGGAAAGCATCCTCAATCAGACGCACCGCCTGTCCGATCTGATCGCGTTCCTTCTTGATCTTTCCCGCATGGAAGCCGGCGCGGCAAGCCTGCAAATCGAAATGTTCAATTTCGCCGATTTTCTTGACGAAACCGTGGAACCTTTGGAAATCGCCGATGCCGGACATGCGCATGACATCGAAATGCATGTGCCCGACGATATCGAGATGGCAGGCGATCAGGACCGCCTGCGCCAACTGTTCACCAATATCATCGCGAACGCGCTCAAGCATTCCGCGGACAATACCACGGTGCTTATCGAAGCACACGAAAACAAGGATTTCGGCACCATCGTCACCAATGTCGTCAATTTCGGATCGCAGATTCCGCAAGAGGCGCGTTCCGACATTTTCCGCCGTTTCGTCAAAGGAAAAACAGGTCCGGGCACCGAATCGGGCGGAACCGGCTTGGGATTGTCCATCGCACGTTGGGCCGCCCAGTTGCACGGTGGTTCGGTGAGGGTCGTCGATGACCCGCGTGGAGCCGATTTTGAAATCATTCTGCCGAAATACCATGTTACGGATGACGAATAGAGGATTTCTCACGTCACTGCACTTGCGTGCGTGACCATGCTTGCGTTGGGCCAACCTTCTGCGTTCCCGCCGGAGTGTGAGCCAAAGCAAGCACGGTCACGACCGTGGCACCCTCCTTCCGCATCGTTTCGACGCAACTGCGCATGGTCGCACCGGTCGTGACAATATCGTCTACCAGAATCACCATCGTATTGCGCAAGGAAACCGAAGGACACACCGAAACATGCCCCTTCAAACGTTGCGACCGTTGCGCCGCACCGCTGGTCTGCACTGATTTCCCTTTGACCCCCCTGTTCTCCAACGCGTCACGCACCGTCACCTCGCAGCCTGTTTCCTCCCGTAGAAAACCTGCCAGATGTTTGGCGATCGGCATCATATGTTTACGTCCGCGACGACGTATTGAAGCGGGAGACGAAGGCGCGGGAACCACAACAACATCATGGCATGAACCATGCCTATCACGAACGAAGTCAATAACGCCAGACGCTTTTGCAAGGGCGCATATCGCATCGGCGAACGCACGGTCACATTCCTCGTCGCCGTGATCCTTCCACGCGAGAACCGCCCTTCTGACCGTGCCACGGTACCATCCGCATGCGAACCAGCGTTGCATCGCCACACCGTCAAACGACTGTGCGGTCGGCTGGGAAAACAATGCCCTGCAAGCTTCGCATAGCACTTCATCCGGTTTGTCGCACCCGGCGCAGCCCCGGGGAAACAGCAGATTAACCACCATCGAGCATGCCCTCGCCATTGAGTTCATGCGAAACCTCCCAACAGGTTCTATCGCGATAGACTGGCGATGATTCCACCGCACAATTTCACGGTATCGTTCGGACAGGTAACCTTCACCGCCCTAGTGCCTGCCTTTGCCGCGGGATAATCGTTACCATCCGGATCCATACGGTCTCCCACAAAAACAATCTGCGCCACCGTAATGCCGAGAATATCGGCCAATTCTCGAACAGCGAACGACTTGTCGACGTTTTTTTCGGAGATATCGACGCTGCTGGCGCCGCCCGGCCGTACCTCCAAATGCGGTAGATCGGCGGCAACCGCTCGTGCCAGACGATTCTTCTTCTCGTTGGTTGGATCCCACGCCTCCTTGGCTTCGATGGGCGCAAGCTGCCCTAATGCGGAGAATGTGATCTGGCTGCCACGATCCTCGATACGTTCACCCCAAACGTGCGTGAGCCAGATACCCTGTTCGCGCGCATTGCGTTCCAACGATTCGTAAGCTTTCGCACGATCATCCGCGCTGAGGTCATGGGCGAAGACCGGCGCCCAATCCGATCCGCCCCAACGGTAGTATCGGGTGCCGCTGGTCGGCATAAGATGCAGATGCGACCGATTGGCTTGACCTGTCAACCGTTCCACCACCTGACTTTTCAGCAATGCATACTTGCCACCGGTGATCACCGCGACATCAATCAACGATGTCAATGCGGAGAAGCATTCGGCCATGTCGTCCTTCATTGGCTTTTTCGACCTTGCCAACGTGTTGTCGAGATCGAAGGCGATAAGGCGTACTCCATTGCACAATTCCTCGATATCCACGTCGTTCCAACAGGGCACGGAAATATCCGTCATGATCGTTTCCTCCTGTGTCGATGCAATGAACAATATGCTATCGCATGATTCGCGCAAGGCCCTGATATGGTAGAAGCCATGTATCAATTGCCTTGGGAATCAACAGTGTATAGAAACCGTCATGGTCGTGGGACCCGCACTCCCATGTTCGGTACCAGACTTCCACGTTATCGTACAAGAAGCGGTATGTTCGACGACATGCTGGTGGCTCAGATCCGTAGGCTCAACGATGCATGGCCCGAACTGGTGGCACCGGTACAGTTCGCGGTCGAGGATGTTCCGCCATCCGACCCGGCACCATGGGAGGCCACTGCGCACTTGGGCTCGCAGTCTTTCCCCGCGGAACATGGCATTCCGCCGCGCGTCGTGCTGTACCGTATGCCTTTGCAATCGCATGCGCGAAGCCGTATGGACCTGCAATTCGCCATCCGCGACGAAGTGGTGTTGCGCTTGGCGGAACTGTATGGACGCCGTCCCGAAGAGATCGACCCCGATTGGGGTATGTGATCAACGCACGACGGTCATGTTCTGGTTGGCCAGCACCTGCTCGCGGGCTTCCTTCAGATCCGTTGCGCCGATAATCGACACTCCGGCCAGTTTCGCATCCGATACGTCTTTTTGGCTGATACGGATGTTCCACACCATTGATTGGTCCGGATCGGCAAAGCTTACGGCGGCGACGTCTCCATCGTTGATATCCGCCAGATCAACCGTTGTCGAAGCGCCGGATTGGAGAGCAATCTCACGCTGGTCAACAGTATCTCCGACACTGTTATAGGACGTCAATGTTGCCGTGCGCTCATCGCCCGATATGTTGGTGATGCCCACTTGAGCCGTGGCATGGTCGGGCACGGCCATGGCGGAGACGCTCATCGGCACTGAAGCGTTGACCAAGGCGAAATCAGCCTGGTCATCATCGCCATCATTGGTGATCTTCGCGGCGACGGATACCGGCTCGCTGGCGCTGATGGTAAGTCCGGTCGCCGACTTGGGAACCGAACCCAGGTCGATGACCGAAACGCGATTCGATTCGAGCGTCTGCTGATTGGTTTTCTTCAGACCTTGGTCATCCGTCCAAGATACGGTGACGTCGGCCTGCCGAGACGGATACACATACAGGTTGACGGCATCGCCTTCCGTGAGTCCGTCAATCGCCAATGTTTTTGCGGCAACAGTATTGGGAACCGCATAATCCGATCCTTTTGCAACCAGACCATCCATGGCTATGGTGCGCACCACGGCCGCAACGGGCGTGTCCACGCTGGACACGGTAACGTACAAAGCATCCTGCCCGGAAGCTGCTGCGGCAAGGTTCAGCACAGATTCCTTGCCCGCGCCAACCGTCAACGTCGAACCGGTAGACAATGCCAAAGCACCCGACTTGTCGGATCCCCAAACCTTGATGTTCACCGACGTGGCCTTAGCCGACGGATTGGCCACGACCAGCTGCTGGGTCATGCCTGTTTTGGTGCCCGACACCATCAGCGACTGCTTCAAAGCCGGAGCGACGCAGGAAGCAGCGGAAACGCCTTTCAAATCTCCCTCAGTAGCCCAAGACATCACCGAAGAGGCCGCTCCCGTTCCATCGGAAGCCGACAGCAATCGGGTATTCTGCAATTGGGCTCCGTCATCGACCGTGCCGGACGCCATGAAAATATCATCATCCGATCCGGCATCATCCTTGTTCAACACCAATGACGAAGTGGCTTCATCAGCTCCGAGAAGCCCTACGGAAGAGCGGAACACCGAACCGAAGGACGCATAACGCGCCGACGACATGATATTGCCGTTGGACGCTTGATATTCGCTGTCTCCATACGCATCAGTATCAGCTATCGTCATTCGTGCTGGACAATATGTTTCCAGCTGACGCGGACTGACGGTGCGGGATACGGATGAACGCTGCGTTACCGGCGAATCCGCATGAATCCAAGTCGGGCGGTAGATTACGGCCACGGTCGCCAGTGCGACAATGACCAACACCGACACTATGGCCAGAATTACACGCCAAACCGTTTTGGAACGGGAATGTTTGCTCATGCTTCCTCCTGACCGTGACGCCTCATGCGCGGAAGCGCAACCAAGCAATACGCTGCGAGAACAATACCCATGCACCACAGCCATGCCTGACGCCACACACTCGATTCAGCCTGTCGATATCCCTTGCGGTCGATATGCTGCTTGGCCGTATCTTGGATGGTGAGACGATAGTATGTTCCCGCATCAGTGCTTACGACATTCTGCGTGCCATCGGAAGCGCTGATATTGGAACTCAACTGATCGGTTATCTCCTTTTGCGCCTTGTCTTCGCCGGAGCGCACCACATAGATGCCTCCGAATCCCAACTCGCTCAAATCGGCGACGGCGTCGGAATCAGCATTCGACAACAGCTGCGCGCAATCCTTGGCGATGGCCTTGTTCGCATCATCGGAACGTCCAAACGCCACTTCGACACGCTGTGCCGGAGAGCTGTCGATCAAATCACCTCGGCGGGTGCGCATCACATTGTAGCTGATGGAACCGGCACTATCCGCGCGTACTGCGAGCACACGCCTCGCCTCATCCTGCGCAAGATAGTCGGAAGCAACAATCGGCAAACCGGAATCACTGGTCGAAACCGTGTTACGGTCTCTGGCGACATAATCAAAACCGGCACTCGCCACAACCGACGCCGCAATCAGCATGACCAGCACGATTCGTGCCGCACGCCCGGCAATAATGCCAGTAGAAGCGCCATTCCTCTCAACTTCGACATCGCCGGTGGGCCTCTGCCACAGCATGACGAAACGTTGCACCGCACCGCCTGCGACCATGCACACGCAAGACAGCAGTCCCATCATCGTGAATGAAACGCCGGGAAGCACGGAACCGGCCACGGCGCCATCCGCATCGACCGCAACCACAACCGCGGCGGAAAGCAGCGACGTGGCAAGACCCGCGATCGCCACGACCCACATCATACGCGACACGCGAAGCACGAATGGCAGGAACAGCGATACCGCGGCAAGAAGCACAATCAATGCCAACATTGCAGCAGCCACATACTGCCAAATCTCGCCGGATACGGCAACGCCGAACGCACGGGAAACAATATCCGAAAGATTTGCGATCATCGGATGCCCATCATGCGCAGACGACGGCAATATCACACTGCCAAAAATCTGACGCCACGTACCTGCTCCTGCGAAACGTACCGTGTTGACCAATGTGGGCGCGCATACGGAAGCGGCCGGCAGCGGAATCAGCAGCAGCGTCGTTCTATGGGAGCGTACAAGCATCAGGAACACAAGGAACGACAACATCAGCGGCAGCAGCAATTGCGGTTCGGCCGCGACGACGGGAATAAAGCACAATGCCGCAAGCGCCGCGGCCTGCACGGAAGCCTGCGGATTGACCAGATCTTCCGTACGGTACATGCCTACGGCTCGGAAAGAAAACGCGAAGGCCGCAGGAAGAAACACCATGACCGTCATCATCGTCACGTCGGCATCGCTGTACACGTTCATCGACAATGCGATGGCGAACCATGCCAACGCGATCACGCAACGCACCGTGTCGGACCGAGTAAAGATTCCAGCCAAAGCCCAGAACGACAGCACCATCAAAGGAGCGGACAAGAAGAACACCACGGCGACTGCGGTCGCAACATGGCCAGCCGTGAATACGGAAACCACCATGAGCACCAGCAGCCAAGGCGCGCTCGGGGCGCTGATTCCCGTTCCCGCGGTATACGCCCACGACGTGGTGGCGGCATGCACCAACTGGCTGAAACTGGCATCGGTCGGCAGCAACGTTTGAGAATATATCGACGCGCCGGAGAATACGCTCCGAAGCACATTCCAATATAGGAAGACGATCCATGCGAACGCGATCACCGCCGATGCGATGGCAAGCCCCCACCTGCGCATGAGCCTTTTACGCAGATGCGCCTTGGCAAGAGGGCTGAGGATCACAGTGCCACGCTGGTCAAGAAACGCACGCTTGCGATCGTTCCATTGGCCGATCTGCTGACGAGTCGTCTGCAATGCGGCCAATGCCTTCAGGGAGACCCTACTCTGCTCACGCAATCGGGCACGGGCCCTCCATGCGCCCGGCAAGTGGAGCAACGAACGCCAAGGCAGGGCCAATTCGCAACAGGCATGGTATGGCTGTTTGCGCGTCAGGCACAGCACGGCCAGTCCCAACGCCTTCAGTATCGACCAGATCCACAGCAGCGGCCACCAAGAACGATGCACGTCCGTATACGCGTATTTCGTATTCGCCTCGCGTACCGCAAGGTACGGATCGACGCGGCCTTCCTCATCTTCAACAGGTTGGCCGTTTTTGGAACGCACGCCTTCAAATCTTGCCCTCCTATGGGCGATTCGCGCCTGCGGGACCACCACCACACGGCCACCTCCCAGGCAGATGCGCCTGCACAGGTCCGTGGATTCGGCGAACGTGCCGAACCATGGATCGACACCCTTCCAAGTACGCAAGGTGGCCAATGGAACCAGCGCGCCGGAAAGCGACACAGCCAACACATCCTGCCGGCCATCATACTGTTCCTGATCCGGCTCACCGTCCACCACCAGAGACGTGACATTGTGGTGCCCCGCATACAAACCGACGTTGTGCAGGCTTTCCGCCTGCCAATCCAACTGTTTCGCGCCAAGCAAAGACGCAGTCGGCGTGTTTTTCCAAGCATCGAGCAACACCTCAAGGCATGACTCATCGGCCGGCCTGGAATCGTCATGCAATGTCCACAGAGCACCGACCCGGTCGTCAAGATCGATCTGTTGCATTGCACGAGCCACGGCATTCATGAATGAAGAGGCACCCTTCACTCCTACGAGAATGACACGTATGGTCTTGCTTTCGGGAACTTCCGTAAGCACACCGGCAGGCGACGGGATAACGCTAAACGTCATCTGCATAGGCTGCTCAACCTGATTGGTGCAATCCGCAACGATAATAGTGCCTGGAAGCACACGCTGTGCGAGCACCGCGGCAAAAGTGGATGAGAAAAAACGCAGATCGCTTTGCGCGGTAATCACCGCAGCCACGGATGAATCGGCATCCTGCCGATGGGAGTACGGCCTGCTGTTGAGCAGATCGGTCACAATTCCCTGGATATCGCTGCTGGCGTTAGAATTCATAATTTCAAGTGTACGCACAGGGTGTGCCGTGCGTTATGCCCGTTCCTTGTGTTCCTTCTTATACCGACGGCGCTCACGTTCGCTCATGCCACCCCAAATGCCGAAACGCTCATCATGCTCGATGGCCCATTTCAGGCATTGCTCACGAACCTCGCACTGGGCGCACACTCGCTTGGCATCCCTGGTTGATCCGCCCTTTTCAGGAAAGAACGCTTCCGGATCAGTCTGAGAACATAAAGCCCTATGCTGCCAGGAAACATCATCATCGCTTTTGAACAGACCCCACAGTTCCGCAAGCGGATTATCGGAGGACTCGTCGATCACGCCCCACATGCGTCCTCCCCTGCTATACGTATGCGCACTTTTAGTCGTGTTAAATTACACACATGCAATTTCTTTTTGTCAAGTTTTCCGCCGTGTCAATCACTATAATTCGAGAAAAATATGGTACATGGTAACTCCAAGAACGACGGGGGCCTGAAGCAGAATCCGTGAAAATCGGGGAACATCTCTATAATCCCATGACAGAGTAGTGGTATGTTCTAGAACGCGTTGAGATATGGCGTGATCTTTTGTATAAACAGGAAGGCGATACCGTGACCACATCACCAGCCGGCGATAAGCTTCCTAACGTCAATGGACTGCGAGACGCAAAGCCGCGTCACAGCCTTGGCTATCGAGTGCAGCATCGTACGAGGACGATAGTCGCTTCGGTCATCGCGGCGATGCTGGTGTTCTCGGGAACCGCAGCGGCCGCAACATGGCTGGATGTGAATGGCATCATCAAAGACCATTCGGTCGAAATCATCGGACAAGGCTCACTTGACGCCAACACCTCGATCATCGATCCCAACTCCGGCAAACCCATCGAATTCGTACTCATCGGGCAGGATTCCCGCGATGGCGAAGAGAACCAGTCCGTCGGAGGCAACTTCGACGACGTGGTAGGCAACCATCAGGCCGACACCACAATGGTGGCGCAGATTTCCGCGGACCGCACCAAAATCAATCTCGTTTCCATTCCGCGCGACTCCCTAGTGGACATACCGCAGTGCGAAACGACCAACGGCACGATTCCCGCGCAATACAATGTGATGTTCAACTCGATTTTCGCGAACGCATACCAGACCGGCGGCGATCTCGCTTCAGCCGCAAGCTGCACCCTGAATGCAGTGAACAGCCTCACCGGACTGAACATTCAAAACTTCATCGTCGTGGATTTCGCAGGACTGGTCAAAATGATCAATGCCGTAGGCGGAGTCGACCTGTGCATCCCACAGGACGTCGACGACCCCTACACCAGCCTGCAACTCACCAAGGGCCTGCACCATCTGGACGGACACCAGGCAACGCAGTACGCACGAACCCGCCATGGTCTGGGAGACGGATCCGACACATCACGAACAACCAGACAGCAATACCTCATCAAACAGTTGATGAACGAAGCGCTCAGCAAGAACCTCTTTACTGACACCGCACAGCTCTACCAGCTAGCGAAATCAGCCTTGCAATCACTCTATATCTCGCAAGGCATGGCCGATACCGCAGCGCTTGCAGGTCTTGCCATGAGCCTCAAGGATTTCAATCTGTCCAACCTGTATTCGCAGACCGTTCCGGTAGTATCCGCGCCGTCGGACCCGAATCGTTCGGTCTGGACCGATGAGGCGGAGACGCTATGGGAGAAGATGCGCGCGGACAAGCCGATTTATGGTTCCGACGAATCCGACGCGAACACGGATGCCAATACCGCAGGCAATTCCGACGGTTCTTCCGATAATTCGACGGATGGCACTGACAATACGGATAATATGGGCACTGACAACACGGGTTCCCAGGAAGCCGCACAGACGCCTGATCCGGTCACTGGTCTAATCACGCAAGCCGATGGCACGCTTATCGATCCGAACACCGGTGGCACCGTCGATCCGGAAGATGGCTCCATCCATGACGCTCTTACCGGGCAGTACATCGGACTTGCCGATCGTTACCTCAACGCGACAGTTTGTGCCGTTCCCGCAAAGAACTAGACCGCTTTCACCGAATCCGTTCCTACACGGTGTAAATGGTGTAGGAACGGATTTCTTTTTGGAGGATATTGTATGAGTGAAGAGAACGGCGGCAAGGACCCCATGCCCGCACCACCGAGCTTCATCCCGTCTGCAGGACGGAAGAAGACGGAATCACAGCCTCACAAATCCACAATTCCTTCTCAATCCGGCTCTCCGTCAATTCCAAGTTTTTCGCCTGCCGCACAGCCAGCGCGCTCAAGTGCCCCGCACGCCAGCAGGCGTACAGCGCAACCATCATCCGTAACTCCATCCGGTTCCAGCGCTCCACAGAGTTTCCGTCCTGCCGCAAACTCCACCAGCAGACCACGTAAGTCGGCATCATCGTCTCCTGCATCGTTTGCTCCTGCTTCAGCTCCGAACAATCACCGTGCGTCTCAGCAGGTACGAGGATCCTCCTCCATACCCACTGGCATGCCACGAACAACGCGACAGAACATGCCCAGACAACCTTTGTCCGGCAATAGCGCAACAGGATTCCAATCCACTGCGAAAGCCGTGCTCCCCCACAGAAAACGACATATGGGGCGGGTCATTCTCGCGTTTTTCCTTGCTGTGATTCTCGCCTTGGGACTGTCGATATTCTCCGCATGGAATTGGGTGGATGGACAGCTCAACAAACAGTCTTGGTTGACGAACAAAGCCGATACCGCTGGCGAAAGCTGGCTGATCCTCGGTTCCGACGAACGCGAAGGCACCGTTGGTGACGCTGGCGACGTGACCGGTTTCAGAACAGACACCATTCTGGTACTCACCAAACCGAAATCCGGACCTTCCTCACTGATTTCCATTCCGCGTGATTCCTTGGTGGAAATCGACCAGAGTTACATGAAAATCAACGCCGTCGCCCAACTGTACAACGGCAAACAACTGGTTAACGAAGTCGAAGACATCACCGGGCAAAAAATCAACCACGTGGCAATGGTGCAATTCGGGGGTCTGGTCAAAGTGGTCGACGCTTTAGGAGGCGTCGAATTATGCTACGACCAGGATGTAAGCGATCCGTACTCCCAGTTGAACTGGACTGCCGGCTGCCATACCGCCGACGGCACCACCGCGCTTGCGTTTTCTCGTATGCGTTACGCGGACGCACAAGGCGATTTCGGACGTGCAGCCCGTCAACGTCAGGTCATCAACGCCATAGTGAAAAAGGGCGCGTCCAAGAATACGCTGCTGAACTTCGGCAAAGTCAAAAAAGTTGCGGAGGCTGCGTTGGGCTCCGTAACCGTGGATGAAAAGGCTTCAACCTCATCGCTGATGCGCATGGCTTTGGCGTTCAAAAGCGCTTCTGGGGATCAAGGCATTTCAGGAAGCGTTTATTGGACCGATCCCGACTACTACGTTGATGGTGTCGGCTCAAGCGTGCTCTTGGACGAGGATAAGAACCTCGAGCTGTTCTCCGAATTGGCTAAGGGGACCCATCGGGCTGGCACTGTAGGCACGCTCGCCGAACAGCAAAGCTGAGGGTTGTGGTCAGGATGTGGATAACCATATCCTCCGACCACAACCCTGATTCTCGCTTGCGTCCATCCGCCACTGCTGTTCACAATGACGGCATGAACAGCAAAACCAAGCGCAAGCATACCAATGGATTCAATGAGGATCGGCTGATGCTCATCAGCTGGGCCGCGCCGGTATTGTCGCAACTTGTCATGCTTGTCATAATGATCGCGCAACGGCAATGGCTATATGTGGCCATGCTTGCTCCTGGACTCATCAGCAGCGCGTTGTCTCTGGTATCCATGGCGTTGCGTTCCAATCAGAAGCAGCAGCATGACGAACCTGTCTCCACCACCTATGCAAAGGTGGTGGAGACCGCAAGGCAAAACAGCCATTCGCCGTTCGCCGCAATGCCCCATGTGTGTTTCGAGCGGTTCTACGCTCTGGACGAGGACGCGCTGCCTTGGCGCACCATCACACGAACATGGCTTTCCTCCACATCATCCTGCCCTATAGGAGTCACGGAGCATGGCTTGTTTCGCACGGATCTGCAACGATCAGGACCGCATGCCATGGTCGCAGGCACCACGGGTTCGGGAAAATCGGAATTGCTCATCAGTTGGTGCTTGTCGCTCGCCATGCAATACAGCCCTGATGATCTGCATTTTGTGTTTTTGGATTTCAAAGGAGGATCGACATTCAACGCTTTGGAACATCTTCCCCACACCGTTGGCAATGTCTGCGATCTTGATTTGTTCCACGCGATTCGCGCGTTGAATGCCATTGAACAGGAATTGGTGCGTCGTGAGGCTCTGGTCAGCGCCGAACGTGTTTCCAGATTCGACCAATTGGTCCGGCCTCCGGCACGACTGGTTGTGGTCATCGATGAATTCCATGCGCTTCGAGACCGTCTGCCCGACTATATGCAACGGCTGAATCGTCTTGCGTCACTTGGCCGTTCCCTTGGCATGCATCTGATCGTCTGCACGCAATATCCCATGGGCCAAGTCCATGCCGACATGAAAGCCAATATCTCGCTGAGCATATGCTTACGGGTTACAGACCAAATGCAGTCGAACGAATTGATCGGCATACGTGACGCAGCGCTGATTCCTCCCAGCATTCCCGGTGCAGCCTATTGCAATGACGGACAACACACCACACCTTTCCTATGCAGCGCGGTCCGCGATGTCAACCGACTTGTCCGCAATATTGGAACGGCCGCACGATTCCACTCCTGCAAACGCCCCGATCTCCTGTTTTCCGAGCCTCTCACGCAACATGCAACGCAATCCGATCTTTCCATCCCATCAAACCAGTCATGGCATAACGTTCCCTTTGCGCTTGCCGACGATGGCGTATTGGTGTATACCGCCATTCTTGACGTGAGCCAACAGAATATCGCCATCATCGGTGCCTACGGCAGCGGCAAAACCAATCTACTGTTGCATTGCGCACGCTGGCTATATGACACGGGTTGCGCCAATATTCGTTTCACACGCAAAACCGAACATGGCATGGTGACGGATGACGGCAAACCCTTACCGTCGCATAAGCGAACCATCTGGATTGTGGATGATGCGGACGAAGCGCTTAATCCCTTTTCCTCTGCGCCTGAAGCGAACGAATTGCGTGAGGCGTTGGTCAATCCCAATATCACAGTGATTGCCGCGGTGGAAAAACCTATTTCCGCACTGCTGGACCGATGTCCGACTCGTGTGGCGTTCCCCTGCGGAGAACGTTCCAACGATCTGATGCTCGGCATTCCCGGCGCAATTCTGGACGGGTTCGCAGCCGACGACTATACCCTCCCAGGTCGTGGCGTGCTCATGCAACAGGCCAAAGCATGCCCTATTCAGTGCGTGGAATTCCAAGGTTTTTAACGATTCGTGGGATTCTTTTCGCGAAGACTCTTGAAAAGTCGCGCGATTCGTGGTTATCTGAGTAACGGACTTACATGCCGTACATGGCAAGAGGAAGGCGATTATATGAGCAGTGCTTTTGACTGGCGCGCCAAGGCCGCATGCCGCGACAAGGATCCGGAGCTGTTTTTCCCGGTCGGCAATACAGGCGCCGCCTATCAGCAGATCGAAGAGGCCAAGGCCGTCTGCCGCACCTGCAAGGTGATTGACGCGTGCCTGAAGTGCGCGCTTGACACCAATCAGGATTACGGTGTTTGGGGCGGTTTGAGCGAAGACGAACGTCGTGCGCTCAAGCGCCGTGCCATGCGTGCCCGCCGCTCCCAAGCCATGCAGATGCAGATCTGAAATTTTCAAAGATCCATCATTGCATACGCTCTGCGAATAAATAGCAACTTACAACGAAAATGTCCGGTTGACTTTCCCTGGTCAACCGGACATTTTCGTATCTTTCCTATCGTTCCTGCGCCGCACGCAGCTTCATATCGAGCACTACTCGGGTGCCACCGCCACGACGGGGCTCCCAACGGACCGTGCCTCCGAAATCGTTGTTGACGAACGTGCTGATGATCTGCGTTCCCAAACCGGATCCGGAGGAACGTGCCATACCATCATGCTCCTCATTGGCCAAGCCCGTGCCATCGTCTTCGACCACAACATTGAGGTTGTTGCCACCGCGTCCCACGGAAATCGTGATATGACCTTCTTTGCGACCTTCGAAGCCATGTTCCACGGAATTGGTGATCAGCTCGGTCAGCACCAATGACAACGGCGTGGCATCCTGCGCCGGCATCATGCCGAATCTGCCGATGAAGTCGATGTCGATATGCTGGTCACGCATGGTGGCCAAATCCACCGCCATCTTCAACAGGCTGGAAATGACCTTGTCGTAATCGACGATTTCATCGGCGGTCTGGCTCAAGCCTTCATGGACCATGGCGATGGTTTGTACACGACGCTGCGCCTCTTTCAGCTCTTTCTTGACCTCTTCGGACTTGGTCTTACGTGCCTGCAGTCGCAGCAATGCGGAAACCGCCTGAAGGTTGTTCTTGACGCGATGGTGGATTTCGGAAATCGTCGCATCCTTGGTCTGCAGTTCCTTTTCACGACGGCGAAGCTCAGTCACGTCGCGACATAGCACAACAGCGCCAACGCGGCCATTGGCATCCATCAACGGCAGCGAACGCATGGACACCGCGGACTTGTTGGCATCGAGTTCGGAATCGACGGCGGCTTTGCCACTGAGCACCAGAGGCAAGGTTTCCAGCACGGGATCGTTCTCGCGCAGCAATTTGGTGCCGATTTCGCTCAGATACTCCCCCTGCATGGTGCTGACCGATCCCAAACGTCGGAAGCAGCTGATGGCATTCGGCGAAGCATATCGCACGATACCTTCGACGGTGAGCACGATGAAGCCGTCCGCCACACGCGCATTGTGACGCTGGTTCATAATCGGATTACGATATGGGAACTGACCGCGAGGAATCATCTCATACAGCTGTTTACCTGCGCTGATGCTTTCGGATTCGTAACGTCCGTTCGACTCCCGGGTGGCCATATTCGTCTCACGTACCACCAAGCCCAGCGTCTTGCCATTATGACGCACCGGCGCATACACATTGCACACCGTGGACTCGCCCACAGTGCGGAGCACCGTGGAACGGAACACCGATTCGGAAGCCATCGCGGCATCCAATTCAGCGCTCATTTCCTCCTCGACAACGTCGCCGACCACATCGTCGGCCCTCAGGCTCATCACCGTGGATGGACGACACTGTTCGGCAATAATGTATTTGCCCTCGCCATTTTGCAGAATGAGCAGCAGATCAGCAAAACTCAGGTCGGCGATCACCTGCCAGTCGGCGACCAGATGATGCAGCCATTCACGATCTTCGTCATCGAAATCGGGACGGGTCGTCAAGATATGTGAGAAATCAGCCATGCGCTCCATCATACGCATCACACCAGAGGTTTTGCACGGCACGACGCATATTGCAGGAAAAGCAATATTGACATATCCATGAGTTACGGTAACGTAGGTTACGGTTCCGTAACTTACAGTGGAGGCACACAGATGGCGAAACCCACAGACGTAGAGATCGAGGAAAAACGAGCGATCATCGCCGAGGCACGCGAACAGGCCCTTCAAGCCAAGGCCGATATTATTCGCGTGAAGGCACGCAACAAGGCCGAGAACATCCGCAAGAAGGCCGACGGCAAGGCGAAAATGGCTATAGCCAAGGGCGAAGCTCGTGCCGCGAAAATAGAAGGCATCACTCCGGCGGAGATCGAACGTAAGATTCGTCTTGACGTGCATGGTCGCCCCAAGCCGGCGATGCGCGGCTGGATTCATGCCGTGGCCACTCCTCTGGCATTGGCGGCCGGCATCGTGCTGATCTGCCTGGCACACGGTACCGGTTTGAAGTGGGCCTGCGCCGTGTTCATGACGTGTTCGCTGGTATTGTTCGGCAATTCCGCCTGCTACCATTTGGGCGATTGGTCACCTCGCGTCACGGATGTGCTACGACGCATCGACCATATGAATATCTTCCTGCTGATCGCAGGCACTTATACGCCGGTCTCCTTTGCACTCGAACCGTTCTGGCGCAATTCAATCATCGCGGGCATGTGGATCTGCACTACCGTGGCGCTCATCATTCACGTCATCTGGATCAGCGCCCCACGCTGGCTTTACGTGATTGTGTATATTATTTTCGGTGTTTCCGGAGTGGCATTCATGGGATTGTTCTGGATTTCGCCATATGCCGGTCCGGCGGTTGTGGTGCTGTTGGCCGCAGGCGGAGCCTGCTATATCGCCGGAGCCATCGTATACGCGCTACGTAAGCCCGATCCATGGCCGAAGGTGTTCGGCTTCCATGAGATTTTCCACTGCGGCACCGTCGCCGGTTACGCATGCCATATGGTGGCGATCTACATGGTGATCGTGCAGCTATGGCCGTAAGTTCAGATCATATCTGATTGCAGTTTGACGAAATATACGAAAAGGCTGGTTCATCCGTTGTATTCGATGAATCAGCCTTGTATTTATATCGCTGGAATATCAGATTCAGCTTATGACGAACATCACTCAGGCGAGCGGCTTGGCTTCCTTGATGGTCACGGAAATCTCGCGTCCGTTCGGAGCCGTATACGACACCGTGTCTCCCTCGTGAGCGCCGTTGATGGCTGCGCCGATCGGGGATTCCGGGCTGATGATGCTGTAGTCCGTGGCGATGGACAGGTCACGCGTGCCAAGCACGTAGACCATTTCACGTCCGTTGACATCCAGCGTCACCAAAGAACCGTCGCCGACTTCGCCGGCCTTGGGCGCGGTCAGAATCTTCGCGTTGCGCAGCTTGACGGTCAGTTCCTCGATGCGGCCCTGATTTACTCGCTGAGCCTCACGAGCGGCCTGATAGCCGCCGTTTTCGCTCAAATCGCCCTCGGCGCGTGCCGCGGAAACCTTGGAAAGGATTTCGTCGCGATACTCGCCTTCGCGCCAAGCGAGCTCTTCCTTCATCTTGTCATAAGCTTCCTGCGTCAGCAGAAGCGTTTTTTCTTCGGCCATGTTGCCTCCTTGACCTTGGAAATTACTCTATGCCGCTTAGTTTCAGCGGGTGGAGATGATGTCGATCACGAACACCAGGGTGTCTTCGCCGCCGATGCCGGCCTGCGGAACGCCACGGGAACCATAGCCATACTCCGGCGGAATGGATACCACCAAGCGGGAACCGACGTTGTGCCCCGGAACGGTCTGGTCCCAACCCTTGATGACCTGGCCGACACCGATGCCGAAGCTGGCCGGCTGGTGACGGTCGAAGCTAGAATCGAACGGGGTGTCTTTGCCCCAGACCACACCGTGATAGTTAACGGTGACGGTGTCGCCGCGGCGAACCATCGGGCCATTGCCCTCGAGCAGCTCCACAACCTTCAGACCTGCCGGAGCGGTCTCGGACGGGAATTCGATGGTCGGGCGATCGCCGAACTCAACATTGACAACGGGCATTTGAGATGCCATGGTGAACCTCCTTGAAAAGCACAATGCCACCTAGACTAGCACCAACCACCGCTAGCATTCAACGACATTGACCGCCAAACCACCTTTTGAGGTTTCTTTATACTTGGACATCATGTCTTCGCCCGTGTCTTTCATGGTTTTAATGGCCTGATCGAGGGTCACGATATGCGTTCCATCTCCCAGCATGGCCATACGAACCGCGTTGATGGCAGTGTTCGCAGCCATGGCGTTGCGTTCGATGCATGGAATCTGTACTAAACCTCCCACGGGATCACAGGTCAGCCCCAGATTATGCTCGATGCCGATTTCCGCAGCGTTCTCCACTTGCTGTGGAGTACCGCCCATCACCGCGCACAAACCGGCCGCAGCCATCGAACATGCCGTACCGACTTCTCCCTGACATCCGACTTCCGCACCGGAAATGGAGGCATTGCGTTTAAACAGGTACCCTACCGCGCCTGCAGTGAGCAGGAAGGTAATAACACCCTCTTCGTTCGCATGGTCAACGAAATGCCAGTAATAGTGAAGCACTGCCGGAATGATTCCTGCAGCACCGTTGGTCGGTGCGGTGACGATTCGCCCACCGCCGGCGTTTTCCTCCGACACCGCCAAAGCGAACAAATCCACCCATGCCGCATCCGACGATTCGAGCACCGCATCCGCGCGTTTCTTGTCTCGCGCAAGCACATCACTGTTCGAGGCAAGCCTTGCATACATTTTCGGTGCCCTGCGGGGCGCATTCAAACCGCCGGGCAACACGGTCTGCGACGTATGGCATCCGTGCTGTACGCAACGACGCATCACCCGCCACACGTTATCCAGTTCACTGCGAACCTGCACCGCCGACTGCATGGCCGTTTCGTTGGCCCACACAATGTCGGCGATACTCATATGGTGCTTCTCGCATAATGCAATGAGTTCGTCGCATGACGTGAATGGATATGGCACATCCGAGCCGTCATCAAGTGAGGAATCACTCTGCTGATCGGCGAAAGACGTTCCGATCGGCGGACGCTCATGAATGCCGATCATCAGATCCTCGGCATTGCCTTGCCGTACGAAGCCTCCACCGATGGAATACCAGACCTGTTCATCAACAAGATTGTTCTGCTGGTCAAATGCCTGGAAACGCATGCCATTAGGGTGCGCGGCCAAGCGATGCCACACGTCCATCGCCACATCATGCGCATAGTCGAAATCGATGCGATGCTTACCGGCCAGCAGCAGTTCCCCACTCGACTCGCATTCATGACGAATGATGTTCACATGGTCCGTATCGACGGTTTGCGGCATGTTACCTTCCAGACCTGCCACAGTCGCGCGATCGGTACCGTGCCCCAAACCCGTCAACGCAAGAGATCCATACAGTACCGTACGCACGCGGCTCACACGGCCAAGCGTTCCCGTATGTTCAAGTGATTCGACAAATTTGCATGCCGCCACCATCGGACCAACAGTATGTGAGGAACTTGGTCCAACGCCTATCTTGAACATTTCGAGAATACTGAACATACCAATCGTCGCCTTGCTTCTCAGGTGCCTTGCTCAGGCTGCATACAATGCACGGAACATGAGAATCATAATGATCAAACCAATGATGGCGGCCGTAACTTCCACCACCAGCATGATAATGGCCGTGGTTTTACGATTGCCGAGTTTAACGTCAAGTAACTTGGCGAACAGGAAGGCGACGAAACCAAGCGCTGCGCCATTCAACGCAATCGCACCAATCTGGCCATTGGTGAGCACACTCTCCCCCACCATGGCAAGCACGGAATTGATGGTGGCGGAGAACACCAGCAGGCTCCACGCACCGTAACCGATAAGTCCAACAATCGCATATGCGAACGGTCGGAACCGTTCACGCATTTTGATCGTAAACGATTCGGCGCACCACAGCAACGCAAAGCCCACAACGAACGTGAACGCCACTGCCATGAACACCGCTTCCATAGCCCATGGGATCAACGCCAACGACGCCTTCAACAACGAGAAATACAGCGGAGAACAAGCCAGTTCGCCCACAGCCAAAACTCCTGCGACGATAATCGCTTGGGAGAGCATCAGCGGAATTTCCGTATCAGGCTGTTCGATTACTGGCTTGATATCTTTCGACGTCATACTTTTTCCGTTCCAGTCGGCTACTTGGGGTTATCAATGCCGCCAGTGTAATAACGGATTGTTTCGTACGTGCTATCCAGCAATATTTCACAACGTCATTCGGTGCCGCCAGCGGGAATCGAACCCGCAATCCGAAGAGACCGATTTTAAGTCGGTTGCGTATACCAGTTTCGCCATGGCGGCAAGGCATCGAACAAGCCGACGCCCAAGTCATTATGCCACGTTAACGTTCGGCAAGCAATCGCGTGCCGTAATCCAACACAATGCCATCAAGCAAACCGTGTTCGCTGGCCATGAAGGAGTCGATATGCTGACCATGGTCGGCATAGGCCGCTTCGCTGACTTTGGCGAGCACACGATTCCACACCAGTGCACCGCCACCGACCACGTCAACACGACCCGGGTGAATGGTTTTGTAGGTCAGGCGCTCTTCGCGCGGCATCGTAAGGAACTTGTTATCGACCGCATAAGCGTCTTCCAGCGAGCAGCTGGCACCATCCACCGCGGAATGGTCGTATTCGGTCAATCCCATGGCCAGAGCGGTCATGGTAGTCACTGTGCCAGACACGCCGATGATAGTGCGGGTTTTGCCTGCAGGAACCGTTTTGAACGCTTCATCGATATGCTCGTCGATGTCGGCAATGGCCTCTTGAATCTGCGCTTCGGTAGGCGGATCGTTCTTCAAGTGGCGTTCGGTCATACGCACCGAGCCAATGTTCATGGAGAACGCGGCCTGCACCTGCGTGTTCGGATGGCTTACGCCATCGCCGCCAAGCACCAATTCCGTAGAGCCGCCACCCAAATCAACCACCAAATACGGAGCTTCGACGTCGCGACGAACCACGCTCGTGGCACCAAGGAAGCTTAGATCAGCCTCTTCCGTACCGGGAATGACTTCCGGACGCACGCCGAGGATCTGCTCGATAGTGTCTTCGAATTCCTCACGGTTCTCAGCATCACGAGTGGCCGAAGTGGCAACGAAACGAATGCCATCCACCGGATGCTCTTTCAGCACCTCGGCGAATTCGCGGGCAGCGGCGTAGGCACGTTCCAATGCCTCATCGGCGAAACGATGCGTCTTATCAACATCCTGACCGAGGCGAATCACACGAAGAATACGCGGAACAATATCTTCAACGCCGTCTTCGCTGACTCGGGAGACCTTCAGACGAATCGAGTTCGTACCGCAATCAATGCCGGCAACAGTAACGGATTTCATTGCTTCTTCTTTCTGTCTGAATATGGTTCAGTCTTCGTTTTCCACCGTGCAACGGCATACATTGGGGTCGAATTCATGACGAATCGCCTCCAATGCCATGTCTCCGATCGGATTGGCGCCCTCGCCCATCACCAGCGTTTGCGCCAGCAAGGCGTGCAGACACTTGATGCGAACAGGCATGCCGCCGGCACTGGTGCCTTCGATATGCTCTTCGCTGTCTTCCATAGCAACGGCGATTTCATGCCGGAACGCCAAATACAGTTCGTGCGCACGCTCGTAGGCGGCTTTCAGATCGTCATCTTCAGCCAAAAGATCGTTGTACTCCTTCATCTTGCCTTCGGCTTCGATGTGGGAGATGGCTTTCACCGCTTCCGGGCCAGTCAAATAGCAAGTGGTAGGGAAAGGCACACCTCCCGGCAGCAGCGGACGCGTGACCACAGCCAAAGGCCTGCCGCACACGCAACGTGCTCCGACAGCCACCATGCCACGCGGGTAACGACCCAGCTGACGCTCGACCACAGCAATATCATGCTCGGTGGCAGGCTGGTCGAGAACCTTCTTCGCCAAGGTTTTGGCCTGTTCGCTGATTGTCATACCCTGTGTCACTCCTGCTGATCTCCTGATTGCTGTTGGTTGTTGTCTTGTGAAGTCTGCTGCTGGCCACCGGATTCCTGGCTTGTTCCATTCGCATCCGATTCACCGGTTGACGTACTTTCGGACATTTCCCTCGATTTCGATTTCACTTCGTCCGATTGGTCGGCTTGTTTGAACGAATACGCCATCTCCTTGTACCAAGGCAGTACGGTTTTCTGCGATTCATCCGTCTTTTTTGCATCTTCTGTGGTTTCGCCGGTCACCGCTTCGGGATGTTCCACACGAATCGCCTGTTCTCCTGGAAATACGAATCCCAGACGATCCCTTGCCTGCGCTGTAACGTAAGCTTTGTCATCCCAACGCGCAATGTCGTTTTCCAGTTCCTGCTTTTGCGCTATCAGCGCAGCTTCCTGCTTCTTCAAGCCATTCAATTCAGCCATATTCAGCGCATAGGTATGGAACGTCGACGCCAGCTGGATGGATCCCAAAGCCACGATAAATACCGCCACAAAGAACGCGATGGGGCCAGCGCTGCCCCTTCTGGATGCTTTCTTGCGTGACTTTGAACTCATAGCAATGAAAATACCCGCCGCGTTCGACGAGGAACACGACGGGCACTCTACATCAGCGCATATTCGATGCGCTTACGCTCACTTGGCGATGTACTTCTTGCAGGCCTTGAAAGCGCTGTAGCCAGCATACTGAGCGGTGGAGCCGAGCTCCTCCTCGATCTCGAGCAGGCGGTTGTACTTGGCAATACGCTCGCCACGAGCCGGAGCACCGGTCTTGATCTGGCCGGTGTTCTTTGCCACAGCCAAGTCGGAGATGGTGGTGTCCGGGGTCTCGCCGGAACGGTGGGAAACCATGGAGGTGAAGCCGTTCTTGGTGGCCAGCTCGATGGCGTCGAGGGTCTCGGTGACGGTACCGATCTGGTTCAGCTTGACCAGCAGGGAGTTGGCGGCGCCGAGCTCGATGCCCTTAGCCAGACGTGCCGGGTTGGTGACCAGCAGGTCGTCGCCGACGAACTGCAGACGATCGCCGAGCTTGGCGGTGATGGCAGCCCAGTCTTCCCAGCCTTCTTCCTGGAACGGATCCTCAATGGAGACGATCGGGTACTCGTTGATGAGGTTCTCGTAGAAGTCGAGCATGTAGCCGGCTTCACGATCGTCGCCTTCGAAGTGGTACTTGCCGGTCTCCTTGTTGTAGAACTCGGAGGAAGCCACGTCGAGGGAGATGCCGATCTGCTTGCCCGGCTCGTAGCCGGCGGCGGAGATGGCGTCCATGATGTAGTTCAGGGAGTCCTTGTTGGACTTCATCTTCGGAGCGAAGCCACCCTCGTCGCCGAGGCCAGTGGCCAGGCCTTCCTTCTTCAGGACGTTCTTCAGGGTGTGGTAGACCTCAACGCCTGCACGCAGAGCCTCGCTGTAGGTGTCGAAGCCGTACGGGGAGATCATGTACTCCTGAATGTCGGTGGCGAAGTCAGCGTGAGCGCCACCGTTCATGATGTTCATGTTCGGAACCGGCAGGATGTGGCCGTTGGTGCCGCCGATGTAGCGGTACAGCGGCTGGCCCGCGGACTCAGCGGAGGCGTACAGAGCAGCCAGGGACACGCCGAGGATGGCGTTGGCGCCCAGACGACCCTTGTTCGGGGTGCCGTCGAGCTCGATCATGACCTCATCGAGAGCGCGCTGGTCGGAAGCATCCATGCCGATGACCTTCGGAGCGATCTCTTCGTTCACGGCCTTGACGGCATTGAGAACACCCTTGCCCTGATACACGGACTTGTCGCCATCGCGACGCTCCCAAGCCTCAGCTTCACCGGTGGAAGCACCGGACGGAACGAGGCCCAGGCCCTGAGCACCGTCTTCGGTGTCGAGAACGACCTCAACGGTCGGGTTGCCGCGGGAATCGAGAATCTGACGCGCGTAAACGCTTTCAATTACTGCCACAACTACTCCTTATAAACGTTAGGTTGTGATGACATTGCCTAGAATAGTGCGTTTTGTGGACGTATGGCAAACTTATCCGACACGATTTGTGTGAACGCTCACACAAATCGTGTCGGATGCGTCTGGAACTTCACCTGCTATTTCTTTGGCGTTGGCTTCCAGTCAAGGTCATCCAGCAATTGGTTCGTCCAACCAACGATTTCATCAGAGCTCATTGGACCAGATCCCAGCGAACCTGCGAACGGCGCGGGAATCAGGTATGTTTTAGTCATCGGACGGTATTGAATGCCCTTGTAGATTCTGGCCATGCGCATTTGCACGGATTCTCGTGGCTCGAATTTGGCGACACGAACGTTACGGCCTTGCCCGATGATTTCGGTAATGCCCAACTTCCTTGCCTTGAACCGAAGTCTCGCCACATCGAACAGCGCCTCGAAATCGACCGGAGGCTTGCCGTAACGATCCGTAAGCTCATCACGCAACTCGTCAAGATCGGCTTCCGTACGAGCACCCGCCAACTTGCGGTAGGCTTCCAATCGCAATTTGTCGGAATCGATGTAGCTGACGGGAATGGACGCTTCGATCGGCAGATCGATGGTGACAGCAACCGATTCCGTACGTTCCGGTTCCTTGTACTGCTCGACGGCCTCGGACACCATGCGCACATACAGATCGAAACCAACACCCTCGATATGCCCGCTCTGCTCGTCGCCCAGCAGATTGCCGGTGCCACGCAGCTCAAGATCCTTCATCGCCACGTCAAAACCTGAACCGAGCGCAGTGTTCTGCGCGATGGTGGCCAGTCGGTCATGCGACTGCTGGGTCATCGGCTTGGTTGGATCATATAGGAAGTACGCGTAGGCACGCTCACGGCCTCGCCCGACACGACCACGCAACTGATGAAGCTGGCTTAGGCCGAAACGGTCGGCATGATCGACGATCAACGTATTCGCATTGGAAATATCAAGACCGGTTTCGATGATGGTGGTGCATACGAGCACATCAATGTCGCGATGCCAGAAGTCTCGGATCACACCGTCAAGCTGCTTCTCCCCCATCTTGCCATGGGCGATGCCGACATGCGATTCCGGCACCAGCTCGTGAATCTTCGCGGCAACCGAAGCGATGTCTTGCACTCGGTTGTGCACGTAGAACACCTGGCCACCGCGCAACAGCTCACGTCTGACCGCAGCAGTGACCTGAGCATCCTCATACGCGCCAACGTAGGTAAGCACCGGCAAGCGGTCTTCCGGAGGCGTGGCCAACGTGGACATTTCACGAATGCCTGTAACGGCCATCTCCAGCGTTCGCGGAATCGGTGTTGCCGACAGACTCAGCACATCCACATTGGTACGCAGCGCCTTCAACGTCTCTTTGTGTTCGACGCCGAAACGCTGCTCCTCATCGATGATGACCAGTCCCAGATCCTTGAATTTGACCTTCGGTCCGAGCAGTTTGTGCGTACCGATCACCACATCGACGGAACCGTCTTCAAGTCCCTCGATGGTGTCGTTGATCTCCTTGGTGGTTTGGAAACGGCTCATCGCCCTTACTTCCACCGGGAATCCTTCAAAACGTTCGGTGAACGTCTCGAAATGCTGTTGCACCAGCAATGTGGTCGGCACCAGCACAGCCACCTGTTTGGAATCCTGCACCGCCTTGAATGCGGCACGTACGGCGATTTCGGTTTTGCCGAATCCCACGTCGCCGCAAATCAGGCGATCCATCGGCACGGGCTTTTCCATATCGGATTTGACTTCGTCGATGGTGGTCAGCTGATCAGCGGTTTCTTGGTACGGGAAAGCGTCTTCCAGTTCTTTCTGCCAAGGGGTGTCTTTGCTGAAGGCATACCCCTGCATACGTTGACGTGCCGAATACAGTTTGACCAGATCTTCGGCGATTTCGTGCACATGCTTACGTGCTTTCGCCTTGGTGGCAGCCCAGTCGGATCCGCCCAGTTTGTTGAGTTTTGGAGCGTCGGCACCGATGTATTTGCTGACTTGGTCAAGCTGGTCGGTGGGGATGAACAGTTTGTCGGCAGGTGCGCCGCGCTTGCTGGATGCGTATTCGATGACCAGATACTCGCGTGTGGTCTGGTTGGCGCCCGCTCCGATGGTACGCTGGCGCATTTCGAGGAACCTGCCGATGCCATGCTGCTCATGCACCACGTAATCGCCGGCTTTGAGCTCCATAAGGTCGATGGCCTTACGGCGACGTTTAGGTGTTTTTGCCTGTCCCGCGGCCGATGTACGTCCGGTCAGGTCGCGTTCGGTAAGCAGTGCGACTTTCGCGGCATTATCGACGAATCCGTCGATGGCACGCGATCTGATGCAGTCGAAGTTGGCGATTCCCGTTTCGTTGATGGCACGTTTGAGTCGAACAAGAGTGCCTTGCGCTCCTGCAGTGACGGTGACGGCATAGCCGGCATCAAGAAGACCTTCGATACCGGAAGCTGTCTTGGCCTCATCTCCGCGATATTCTCCAGGATTGGTGGCGTCGAGCTGAACGCGGCCTTCCCTACTGGAGTCCACACCGAAACTCGTAAGCTTCCATACGTCATGCCTAGAGAACACCAGTGAGGAAATCGTTTCCTCAAAATCGTAGAAATTCGCCTGATCGAATGTGATTGGAGCACCGGCACCATGACCGGATGCAGCAACATGCCAACTGGCTGCAAGGAATTCATTAGCCGTTTTGGCAAGATCGTCGGCAGCGCGACGCAATTTTTCCGGATCGGACAGCATCACCAACGCACGCTTGGGAAGCATGCCCTGCACCGGTTCCATATCATCGACTAATGCGGGAAGCAACGATTCCATGCCTTCGACAGGAATGGCGTTGGCAATGGATTCAAGCATGTCTTCGGCGTTTGGAATGGAGCCGATCAGGGATTTCGCACGCACGCGCACCTTTTCGGTCAGCTGCAGCTCACGGCATGGCGTGGCCCAGACCATCGGAATGTCACTGCCATACGTACGCTGGTCGGATGCATGGAATTCCTTGATGGTATCGATTTCGTCACCGAAGAATTCGATACGAACCGGATGCGGCAATGTTGGAGGAAACACGTCGATAATGCCGCCTCGCACTGCGAATTCACCACGATCCATCACCAAGTCGACTCGAGTATACGCATTCTCCACCAGTCGATGCGACGCCTCATCGAGCGCCAACTCCTCACCTTGGGAGAACACCAGCGGCTCCACATCCCCCAAGCCCGCAACCACAGGCTGAATCAGGGAACGCACCGGCATGACGAGAATCCTGATGGGGCCAAACAGCTTGCTTCCCTCTTGAGGGTGCATCAGTCTGCGGAACACCGCCATACGGCTCGCCACGGTATCGGCGCGAGGCGAAAGACGTTCGTGCGGCAAGGTTTCCCACGCTTCAAGCTGTGCCACATCGTTTGGATCGCCGGAATACCACGAACGAATCGCCTCAACCATTTCCTCGGCCTCGCGCCCGGAAGCCACCACAAGCACAACCGGCCGCGTTCCCGATGCCCCGGCAGCGAGCGCCGGACGCAATCCTTCGGGAATACCAACGGTAATGCTGGGGTCTATGTCGGATTCCGGCACCTCGATCTCACCGGAAATCAGTGCGCGAAAATCCTTGTCGGTTTCGAGTACGTCAAGAATGCCAGCCAGGGAACCTGACGTCGGCAGTTGCACCGGTTCAGCGGCCATTGAACTGCTCCTGAGCTTTGGCAAGGCCATTGAAGATGATGGTTTCCGCCGCGTCGGCACCGTCGGCAAGAAATTCCGGAAGCTGCTTACGCTGATCCGGTCCGAATCCACCCAGCACCCAGTTTACGGTGTTATCGTGGGCGTGGGCACCTCGCTGCGCATGACCGACTCCCATGCGCACTCGGGCATACTTTGGCGTTCCCAAGGCACGATCAATCGACTTGATACCATTATGGCCGCCTGCGGAGCCGCCTGCCTTGACTTTGATACGTCCGAAATCAAGATCCATGTCGTCGTGAATCACCACGATATGGTCCGGTTCAATCTGATAGTAGGCGCTGATGGAAGCCAACGCATTGCCTGACTCGTTCATGTAGGTGAGCGGCTTTGCCAGGAAGAATTTGACGTTACGACCAGACAGGTTCATCACACCCTTGCCGAGCATGGCAAGCCCTTTATGGTCGGAAAAGTTGACCGACCAACGTTCGGCAAGCAGATCAGCCGCCATAAATCCCATATTGTGACGGGTGCCTTCGTATTTGGAACCCGGATTGCCAAGTCCTGCGATCAGCCAGAAATCAGATGCCATTGAAATCGTTCCATTCATTCATACATACGTTTGTGCGCGTTCATATTGCGTCACATTGTCTCGTCTTGATAACCGCAAAGATTGTACTTACAGGTCGAGATACCAGTAACTCATGTCACGCATGGTGCCGGTGGAATCGGTGGCGGCAGTTGGCATGAGGCCAAACTGTGTAAAACCGAACCGTTTCATCAGTGCGATCGAACCGGCATTGTCTGCGAAAATAATGCCGCATGCCTTACGCATATTACGCTTTCGACATTCTTCAAGCAGTTTGGTGAGCGTATATGTGCCGACTCCCCTGCCCTGCCATTGCGGGTCGATGTAGTAGGCAAGATCGGTGACGCCGTCATATCCCGCGCGATCATAGAAAACGGAAAGCGCGCTGAATCCAATGATCCGCCTCTCTCCGTCATCATCTACCGTTTCCGTAACGAACACCGCGTACGGATCATGATGCGATTCAACCCATGCTTTGCGCTGTTCGTATGTGCGTGGGGTTATATCGGCCGATGATCCACCTCGTATGACCGCAGCGTTGTAAATGTCGGTGATTGCTTGAATGTCGTTTTGCGTTGCGATGCGGTAGGAATACTCACTCATGTTTTTGAGCATACCGGGCATATGCAGAAGGCGGAAGACCGGTTCCATATATGAGGAACCAGACTCCCGCCTTATGCAAACAGCAATCGTACGGAACTTGTGCGGAAACTACTGCTCGAGTTCGAGCGCCTTGTTCAACGCTTCCTGAAGTTTCTTCTGCGCCTCGCCATAAGCGGACCAATCGCCCTTCTTCATAGCCGCGTCGGAATCCTTCATTGCCTGAGAAGCGTCGTTAAGCGCGCTCTTCAGACCGTTGCTCATCGTGCCGGAGCTACTACCGGTATTGCCGGAACTGCTGTCATTGCCCGAGTCTGTTCCAGATGACGAATCCGTGCCATCGGTTCCGGAAGAACCATCGGTGGAGGCATCGCCGTTGGTATCGGACGTATCAGTCTTGCCACTGGTCGAGCCGTCGACGTTTTCAGCATCGCCAGCGGATGCACCGGAGTTGCCGCCGAACACCTGATCGAGCGCTTCGTCCAACGTGTTGGCGAATCCGACCTGGTCGCCGAAGGCCACCAACACCTTCTTCAACAGCGGGAAACTGGTGGAACCGGAAGACTTGACGTACACCGGCTGCACGTACACCAATCCGCCGCCGAGCGGCAGTGTAAGCAGATTGCCTCGCTGCACATTGGTGGAACCGGATTCAAGCAAATTAAGTTCCTTCGACACGTCGGCCGACGCATTGAAGTTGTTCTGTGCCTGACCGGGGCCTGGCACATTGGAATCCTTCGGCAACTCCTGCAATCGAAGCGTGCCATAGTTCGCGCCGATCTTGCCTTTTTCGTGGCCCGCATCGGAATCGACAGACAGGAATCCCGTCAAAATCTCTCGAGTTGACGTGCCTGCGGGAATATACGACGACGTCAACGAGAACACCGGCTCGTTGGATCCGCCGGTCTGCAGCGTCAAATAGTACGGCGGCTGCAGAATGTCGCGTTCCTGAGCCTGCTGGGATTCGGTCGGATCGACCGGAGTCTGCCAGAAATCCTCACCGGAGAAGAACTGGCTGGCGCTCGACACATGGTACTTGGTCAACAGTTCTCGCTGCACCTTGAACAGGCTTTCCGGGTAACGCAGGTGGCTCATCAGATCGCCGGAAATCTCCGACAACTGGTGGTACTGGCCGGGGAAGATCTTCTGCCATGCCTTGATCACCGGATCGGATTCGTCCCACACGTACAGGTCCACGGAACCGTCATACGCATCGACGGTGGCCTTCACGGAGTTGCGAATGTAGTTGGCGTTCTTCGAAGCCAGCTCACTCACCGTGGCCGAAGATTCCGTAGTGGAATCCTTGGAGGCTTCGCCCAGATCGGTCATCTGCGAATACGGGTAGGCGTCAGACGTGGTGTAGCCATCGACGATCCACTTGACACGACCATCCACGACCGCCGGGTACACACGGCCGTCAAGCGTCAGGTATGGCGCGACCTTGGCCACACGCTCCTTCGGGGAACGATCGTAGAGAATCTGCGATTCGGAGTTCACACGGTTAGAGAACAGAATCTGGTCGGAGCCGAAACGGATGGCATACAGCAGTCGGGAGAAGATATTACCGATCTTCGGGCCGCCATTGCCACCGAACGTGTTGGTGGCGCCTTCGGAACCGGTCGGGTAATCGAACTCCCACGACTGCGTACCTTCCGGAGCGCCCACGATCGAATATTCGGAAGCGTTCGGCGAGAAGTAGATACGCGGCTCGTACTGTTCGGATTCGGTGAGCTTGCCTTGGGTTGGAATACCCGCCTCAAAGAACTTCGGCTGGCCGTCGGCCGTCACCTTGTTGCCGTAGGCGGCCACCACACCATAGCCGTGCGTGTATACGGTATGGTCGTTGACCCAGTTACGATTGTCAAGACCGGCAAGGTCAAGTTCTCGTGCTGCGATCACCGTATCTTGGCTCACACCGTCGACCTCATACTTGTCGACGGCAAGAGTATCGGCAAACGTGTAATACTGCTTGGATTGCTGCAGCTGCTTGAATGTCGGGGAAACGATCTGCGGATCGAGCAGTCGGATCTGCGCGGTCGATTCCGCGGAATCAGCCAACGCACCAGCCTCGCCTTCCGTAGTGGCCTGATACTGTTCGGTCTTCACATTGTTCAGACCGTATGCTTCACGGGTGGCGTCGATATTACGTTGGATATAGGTAGATTCCATTTCCTGCGCGTTCGGATTCACACGGAAACGCTGCAGCAGCATCGGCCATGCCACGGTAAGCACCAAGCTCACCACAATGGCGGATGCGATGGCCACGGTCGGCACCTTCCACGCTTTAAGCGCTTCGGAAGCACGCACCGCAATCGGAGCCTGGCCTTCCAACGCATGCGACTTCATGATCCACACGCCGAGAATCACACCGAGAATGACGGTGATGGCAGCCATGATGAAGGTGACGGGAATCGTGGCGTTGACCGTGGTATACGTGGCACCGGTGATGCGGCTACCCTCCTGCGTGAGGTGGGAGAACACGCCAAGCACCTGATTCGTCGCCCATACGAACATGTTGAGCATCAGCCAGATGCCGATCTGTCTACGCGCACGCTTGGTGATGTGGAACAGTCCACGACCATGCACTGGCATGGTGATTCGGATGCCGCCCATCATCACATGCGTGACGATGGAGAAGATGATGCCGGCAAGCAGCAGCAACGACACCGCCGACATGATCAGCTTCAAGCCAGGCAATACGAACACATAGAAACCATTGTCGATGCCGAATTGCGGGTCGGTGGTGCCGAAACTCTGCGCGTTGAACATCAGCAGGATTTCAGACCAATTCGCATTAAACTGCGATCCGAACATCAAGCCGACGATCAATGAAATCACCACAGCCACACGACGTGCACTCTTTGAGCTCACGCCCTTGCCCACTTCGATGGTGTCGCCGTTAATACGAATCGTGGAACCATCGGCAGCATCGGGGCGAGCCCAGATCGCCAGCGACGCGGACAGGAATCCGACCGCGGCGATCAGCAGCGCATACGCCACCCACAGGCCTACCCTGGTACCCAACTGCGTCCAAATCACGCTTTGGAAGCCAAGCTGCGCATACCACATGACGTCGGTGATGAACTGCGCCAAGCCAAAGAACAGGCCGATGATGATGGCAAGCGCCAGCACCACACCGATTAGAATCTTGTTGCCGTTCGACGATTTGCGCGGACGGTTCGGCTGGCGTGTGATACGCGGACCGGACGGACCTCTTGGAGGCATGTTCGCCGAAGACCGGGCGGTGTTATCACCATCGGTTTCGACATTGAGAATGATGGGATCATCGTTGCCGGATTTATTGGCACGCTGCCCTTGGGAGCGGTTCGGACCGCTTTCCGGGTCGAACATGGGACCAAACATATCAAAAAAAGACATACTAATAGCCTATCGACAGGCACGGAACGGCTTTATGCCGCTAGCCTAATGTTTACGCAATTCACGAACACGAATCCACCCGTTCTTTTCTTATGCGATCGTATTCGCCATCACCGGCATGTGATAGATAATGACACTATGAGGAGAGTTCACGTTCATTTCGCTCGTTGTGCTGCCGCACTGTGCGCCATCGCACTGCCGCTATCGTTCGCTGGGTGTTCATCTAGCGCGAGTTTGAATGCTGGCTCCAACCAATCCGAGCAATCCAATTCGCAGCAGTCCGATGCATCACATGATGCGCTTGACAAATCCAACGTGCCAAGCGTGGTGGACGACTCGCCGCATGGCAGAGCTGTGGCTGCAGTCAATGCCATGAGTCTTGCAGAGTGCGTCGGTCAGCTCGTCATGGCACCCCTGTATGCGGGATCCGATCCTTCCTCGTTACAGGATCTCATTGTGAACCAGCATGTCGGTTCGGTGCTGATCATCGGCAACTGGAATTCGGGAACGGCCGGTGTCGCCGCAGCCACATCCGCATTGCAATCGTATGCGCCGGCCAATAATCAGCTGTTGATGACCACCGATCAGGAAGGTGGTTTGGTGCAGCATCTGCAGGGTGATGGGTTCGACCAGATGCCTTCCGCCACCGATCAGGGTTCAATGTCGACCAACCAGCTACGGCAATCGGCTGCCGTATGGGGTTCCCAACTCAAGTCGGCCGGCATCAATGTTGATTTGGCGCCGGTGGTGGGCACGGTAACGGTAGATAGGGCTTCCAATGGCCCGATCGGCGCACTGTATCGTGATTTTGGTCTTGATGCGGACGGCAATGCAGACCATGCCAAGGCGTTCATTCAGGGCATGGCGGATTCGGGTGTAGGCAGCGCCATCAAGCACTATCCTGGTTTGGGTTCGGTGACGGGCAACACCGATTTCACCGCCGACGGCATTCTTGATACCACCACCACGTTGGACGGTGCGGAAATCGGCGCGTTCAACAGTACGTTGGAGGCGAACCCTTCCATGGTGATGATGTCGCTTGCCACCTATCAGGCTATTGATCCGAATAATCCCGCCGTGTTCTCCAGCGCTTTGGTAACGGATTATTTGCGCAATACGGTCGGATTCCAAGGTGTCATCACTTCGGACTCTTTGTCCGCCACTGCGTTGGGTGGCATTCAGCCAAGTGATTTGGGGGTGCGATTGGTCGATGCCGGAGGTGATCTTGCCTGTATTGGCGCTTTCGATTATGTTCAACCGATTTTGGATGGGCTGAACGCAAAAGCCGCGGCTGATTCCGCTTTTGCAGACAAAGTAACGCAGTCCGCGATTCGTGTGATGACATTGAAATACAGCATGGGACTCGCTTCTTGATTGCGAAATATTGATTGCGGAACATGCCATCGAATATCTTCGGTATAGGAATAATCGCAAGCAAGCAACATAAATATAAGAACAACAATCCCCGTCTTCCGAAATGAAAGACGGGGATTGTTTATGTATGGCCGTTAGTTTCAGCAACAGCAACTGGTGTTGGGATGCTTGCGATCGTATTCCTCTCGCATGCGCCAGTATTCGCGTTCGGTCAGCGGGGTTTCGCAGGGATGTTCGCTTGCGAAATGCTCCAGATAGTGGTCGTATTTCGCTTCTCCGCTGAATTCGCGCACATACCAGACGAATCCGGCCTTGGCTTTCAATAATGCAGACCAGATTCGTCTGACCATGGTGGTGAATCCCTGCATCAGGCTGCGGCCTGTTCCTTCTGCGCCAGCTCATAGCTCTTGGCCGCGTATTCGCGCTGCACCTTCTTTTCGAGCTTGGTGGCGATCAGGCTGGACGGTGCGAACCATTCGGATTCCACGAACGGCTCCTCAGACGTGGTTTCCACACCGAACTTGCCCTTGGCAAGAATCTTCACGGTCTGGTAGATGCCGACGACCAGGAAGACTCCCATCATGACCATGAAGAACACGGAGAGCACGCCGTCAAGGTACGCATTGGAGAGTGCGGCCTTGGCGTTGACCAACGCTTCGCCTTCCAAAGTGCCACCATCGATCAGCGTCTGATACTTGGAAGCGGTGGCGAAGTAACTGATCGGTCCGACGATCTTCTGGAAGTCGGCGGTGAAGGTCACGGCCACATCCCAAACGAGAGGAACAACAGGAATCCACAGGTACTTCTTATAGCCAAGCTTGGCCACGCAAACGGTGACCAGCATGAAGCATGCGGCGGCAAGCAGCTGGTTGGAAATACCGAAAATAGGCATCATGGCGTTGATACCACCATTCGTATCGCACACGCCGACCCACAGCAGGCCACCCCACAGGGCGGTTGCGATCAGTGTGGTGATGATGTTGCCCGGTTTCCACGTCGGATCAGCGAACTTCTTCAGCTTGCGCACGTTGCCCAGCAACTCACCAATCTGATAACGGGCCACGCGGGTGCCGTTGTCAACGGTGGTGAGGATGAACAACGCTTCGAACATGATGGCGAAGTGGTACCAGAAGGCCATGGAGTCATGACCGCCGAGGTAGGACTTGAGGAAGTTGGCCATACCCATAGCGAACGTGGTGGCGCCGCCGGTGCGGGAAACGATGGTGTTCTCGCCAATGTCGGAAGCGGCCTGCTTCAAAGCGTCGGCGCCTTCATAGGTCTTGGCATTGCCGTTCTCGTCGACAGAATCCCAAGTGACCTTCATCTGGTTGCCTTCAATGTCGGAAACCTTCATCGAATCCACGGCCTTGACCGCGGCCTCAGCCCGCTCGTCAGGAGTGGAAGTGGCGGTCAGGGTCACGCCGGAAGCGGTGGAGATCTGCGAGGCGGACATGTTCGTGGAGAAGTAGACGCCCTGGGAAATGGTGATGGCTGCAATCAGTGCGATCACGGCGGTGAAGGATTCAACCAGCATGGAACCGTAGCCGATCATGCGGATCTGGTTTTCCTTCTCCACAGCCTTCGGGGTCAGGCCGGAGCTCACTGCGCCGTGGAAGCCGGAAAGAGCGCCGCACGCGATGGTGATGAACAGGAACGGGAACAGGTCGCCTGCGAAGGTCGGTCCCGTGGAGGTGGACGCGAATTCAGTCAGAGCCGGCATCTGCACGGACGGATTGGCGATGAGAATGCCAAGCACGAGCAGCACAAGCGTGCCGATCTTCATCAGCGTGGACAGGTAGTCACGCGGGGTGACGAGCAGCCAGTGCGGCAACGCGGCGGCGGCGAAGGAGTAGATCACCAGTGCGATAACCAGTTCCTTGGCGTTCAACGTGAACACGTCGGCGATTGCCGGAACGCTGGAGATCCAACCGCCAGCGATGATGTCGATCACGAGCAGCACGAAGCCGAGCACCGTGGTTTCGATAACGCTACGATGCAGGAAACGCTGGAAGCAGCCCATGATCAAGGCGATCGGAATGGTCATACCAATAGAGAACACGGCCCACGGCGAGGAAGCCATGGCCTTGATGGCCACGAGCGCAAGGAATGCCATGGCGATGGCGGTCATCACGATCAGGAAGATCGACAGGATAGTGCCGCCGAACTTGCCCATTTCGTCGGTTGCCATCTGACCGAAGGAACGGCCGCGACGCTTGGCGGAGATCCACAGCATGAGCATATCCTGCACGGCGCCGGCGAAAATCACACCGAGAATGATCCACATCACGGACGGCAGATAACCCATTTGGGCGGCCAGAATAGGACCAACAAGCGGGCCCGCACCGGAAATGCCGGCGAAATGCTGGCCGAACAGCACGCGACGGTCGGCACGTTCGAAGTTGGCGCCGTCATGCACGCGCTCGGCCGGCGTCGCGTTCGCATCGTCGGTACGCATGATCTTGATCTGAATATAGTACGCGTAGAAACGGTAAGCGATCGCGTAGGAGCACAATGCCACAACCACGAACCAGATGGCGCTGATCTGCTCGCCACGGGAAACCGCCAGAATAGCCCAACCAATAGCGCACACAATGGCGATGACGGCCCACAGCAGGGCCTTCGGCCACGTCCACACCATCTTCGGCTTCACACCGACAGGGAGCCCCTTCGAATTGCGGATGACGCGTTCCGCTTCCTCAGGCGTGTAATCATCCTTGAACTCCAGTTTGCCGGGCGCTGGAACCGCGGCATTGGCAGTGCTTGCTGCACTAGTCATATTGTTCTCTCTCGTTAGATATAACTCTTCTATACAGCCAGAGCCGCTCAACACAGCTCCTTATTGGCTAAAGAAAAAGAGTAGGCGCGTCAATCGCATCAACGCATTTCTTCTCACGATATGGGATATCAGCAATAACAACTGTGGAAAATCCCTATAAAACTCACTTCAGATTTGGGCAATCCTACAAAACAGACAATCATGCAAAAACAAGCTGAAGTACTGCCATATACACGACGATGCCGCCGGCGATCGAGAGCAGCATGTTGCGTTTCCATACGTGCAGCACGACGATCGCGGCGATGGCGATCGCTTCGGGAATGCCGTGGCTTCCAGCAAAAGGATTGACGTTTTTCAGCGAATACACCACCAGCAGTCCGGTCATAGCATACGGAAGCACGTTGCCAAGATAGTCGATGATGTGCGGCGGTTTCTTTGGCTCGGGAAAGAGCACGAACGGCAGAAAACGGGTGATGATGGTGCCAAGCACCGCCATCAGTACAGTGACGACGCCCTGCCATGTGGTCATGATCATGACCGCACCTCCCCTACTTCGTTACGATCCGCAGCGGATTCGACCGCACCATCAGCATCATCACGTTTCCCAACATCATCAGGTTTCAAATCATCCAAATACGGACGCAACATAATGAACATCACCAGCATGGCAATCAACGACGGGATCATGAAATTGTCAGCACCGAACAGCGCCATGCAAATCACCGGCACCACAGTGCCCGTCAACGCCGCCATATGGCTTTTGCGTTTCGTTGTCAACCATTGATCCACGAAAATAACCACAAACAATGCGGTCATCACGAAATCCAAACCGGTGGTGTCGAACGTCAATCGCCCGCCGACAATGCCTCCGAGCGTCGCTCCAGCCACTCAGGAAACCTGATTCAGCAGCGACACGAAGAAATAGAACCAGCCGCGGTCAACATCCGCCGGTATTTGCGCGCTGTTGTTGACCGCGAACGTCTCATCACACATGGCGTAAATCAAATACGGTTTTTTCGCCCCCATGTTCTTGAAACGCCCCAGCATGGACAGTCCGTAAAACAGGTGCCTTGTTCCCATCATCAGCGCCAACATAAGCGTGGCGAACGGATTGAATGCGGAAACCAGCAGATTCACCGTAACGAATTCCATGGAACCGGTGTAGATGAACGCGCTCATGTACAACGGCCACAGGAACGAAAACCCGCGGGTTCCCATAAGCACTCCGTACGACATGGCCAGAAAGAAGAAGCTGATGCAAATCGGCAGCACTTTGGGGAACGCGGCTTTGAACGCACGCGTTTTCACTCCCCCATTCCGCTGGCTCATCCGCATTCCTCCCTGCCATACGTGGCAAGCCCGTTCGCGACCACAATGCCTTGTAACCACCCAATTGTCTAATCGTTCAATTCATGGTACCGACAGTCATGTTTCGCAAACACCCGCACGCATATCGACATTGCATATAACGCGTTCCATCGCTCATCCGCTTCGCCCGCCAGCGAAACATGGGCATGCGTTTGACTTCAAGTACTTGAACTTTCTATCTTGGCAACAGAACGTTTTCAAGGAGAGTTATCAGTGAGTGACATGCACGAGGTTCGTCAGGCGTTACTGACCGGCGAACGCGCCGAATTCCAAGCATCAGGCAAGCGATATATCGACACGATTTTCGATGATGGCGAATCACCGTTGAAGCATGCGCATGATATTGAGCTTAAGTCGAGTTCGTTCAAATGGAAGTATCCGCTGTGGTATTGCTCGGATATTTTGGCAAAGGATTGCACATGGTTCGAGATGGCACGCGCGGGCGTGTGGTATACGAATACCATTCGTGTTGAGGATTGCACGTTTGAAGCGCCGAAGAATTTCCGCCGGTGCCATGATGTTGCGTTGAGGAATGTTGATTTCGTCAATGCCGAGGAAACATTATGGGCTTGTTCGAACGTTTCACTGGAAAATGTGAGCGCTCGTGGCGATTATCTGGCGATGAATTGTTCCGATATTAAAGCCTATAATCTGCGTTTGGTTGGCAATTATCCATTTGATGGCGTACGTAATATTGAAATCACAAATTCTCGATTGATTTCCAAGGATTGCTTCTGGAATTGCGAGAATGTGACAGTACGTGATTCATTCATTTCCGGCGAGTATTTGGCTTGGAATTCCCGTAATGTCACGTTTGAGAACTGTACGATCGAAAGTCTGCAGGGTTTGTGCTATGTGGATAATCTCGTATTACGTAATTGCCGTCTAATCAATACGACGCTTGCTTTCGAATATTCGAATGTGGATGCCGATATTCACAGCACTATCGATAGTGTATTCAATCCTTCGTCCGGCACGATTCGTGCGGATGTCATCAAGGAATTGACTCTTGACCCAACGAAGATTGATCCGAACAAGGTGACGATGATTACCGAAAACAAGTAAACGTCATTGTCAATCAAAAAACAATATTTGAGGAGCTGCAAATTATATCACAGCTCCTCAAATATTTTTTATATCACCAAGCAATCGTCGCTTTACTATTGATTACAGATTGTCGGTATCAATGGCGATGGTTACCGGACCGTCGTTGATCAGTCCAACGCGCATGTGCGCTCCGAAGCGGCCTTCGCGTACTGGCACACCGCCGGATCGCAGCGCTTCGTTGAATTTGATCCAAGTAATGTTGGCATGTTCCGGCTTGCCCGCTTTGACGAAGCTGGGGCGATTGCCTTTCCTCACGTCGGCAAACAGCGTAAACTGCGAAATGGAGAGGATTTCGCCGCCGATATCTTTGATGGAACGGTTCATTTTGCCCTGTTCGTCTTCAAAAACGCGCAGGTTGAGGATTTTGTGGGCCAGCCAAGAAAGCTGTTCCTCGCCATCCTCATCACTCACGCCGACCAGCAGCATGAAGCCCGGTCCGATCTGCTGCGGTTCGAAGGTGGGGTCGATGGTGCCCAGTTCGTTGACAACGTCAACGCTGGCTTGGCTCACTCGTTGCACTACTACTTTCATAACCCCACCTTACCGCGCGAATAGCGCGATTCTTTGCGTTGTCAGTATCCGCACCATTCCAATCCACATAAATTAGACCACCAACATCCATCCATGGCGAATCAAAAGCCTTAAAATAGGTGTTTTTCATGAACCTATAGCTATAATCTGCGTTATTCCAAGTCCACGTAGGTTTACCAAACATTAAATTAGGAGTCCAACACTAATGCCAAGGTTTTGAGTACCAGCAATGTGCTGCACACGGCGCCATAATCGACTTGCTCGACCATGCATGAACCATCATGGTCCTGCCAATTCTGGCGTGCTCATGCAGCCTGCGGATATGAGCCGTTATGATCATTTGCACTACCGTGTTGCGACCTCATGAGATTGCTGATGCGTGCAGACGATGCGTTGGCTGAACGTAAGACGATTCATGCAGAGGATTTGCAGGGACTGCTAATGATCATATGCCTCGAGGCGCGCTGCAATGCCTACTCCCTATTTTCATATTTTGGAGGCGGCACCCTCGTCGATAAGCCAGAGCAGTTCCTCACCATCGGCGTAGGAGCTTGGCGCATGCGGATTGTTGCGTTGCGCGAATGCTGCAGCAACCGCGTCCGCCTTGCGTACTTCAGATGTGAACACCCACGTGTGCTTCGATCGCGCGATCATCGGCACGGTCAGCGTCAGGCGCAGTGGCGGCGGCTTCGGTGAATCGCGCACACCGGCAACAAGCACATGCGGATCGTCGATCTCCGACTCGCCATGGTCGGGGAACAGGGATGCGAAATGCGCGTCCGGTCCCATACCGAACATGGCGATGTCCAAAGCTGGATTCTCACCCAACTGTTCAATGAGTTCACGCTGGTATTGCGCGGCAGCTTCAGCCAGCACCGCATCAGTCTGTTCGGGTGAGGCTGCCGCGACGCTTTCCAAGTTACGCTCATCGGACGGCATCGCATGAATGTTGCCTGCCGGCATACGGCCGTCGGCAACCAGTTTGCCATACCATGCCTCACGCGCCTGCTTGGCGTTGCGATCATCGTCATCGGCGGCCACGAATCGTTCGTCGCCCCACCATACGTGCACGCGGCTCCAGTCCACGGCATCGTTCAATGGGCCCGCGTTCATGGCGTCGAACACTCGATTGCCGTCGGTTCCACCGGTCACGGCAATGTCAACGCGAGTGCGATTCGGTTCCGACAGAAGATCGGTGATGGTCAACAGCGTACGTGCGGCCACGGCTTCAGCCAGAATCTGAGGATTGGGATATACAACGGTGGTGCGTTCTGCCATATGCTTTTCCTGCATTGTTCCTTTATTGTTTCGGAGAATCGATTCAGTGCTTCGAATTGATAAGATCCCAGCCTTGAGTCACGACTTCCGCATAGATCTCGTCCGGATAGAGTCGACCCAATTCCTCACTCAAGCATTCCTCGATGGTTCGTGCGGGAACGCTCATGGTTTGCGGGGACTGCCCTGGAACGTTCAATACGGCGATGCCATCGTCGGTGGATGGGCGTTCCAAACTCAGCACGCCATCGGAACGGGTCAGATACACGCCGGTCACGGCGGTTGCATTCGGATCGTCTTCCACCACAACAGGCACGTTCAGACGAAGACGAAGCCATGCGGCCAGCAGATTCAACGGCAGGAAGTTCTTTGGTCCGGTCACACGCACGCCGCTTACTGGAAGATGCGGCGGCTGGTCAAGCATCGAAGCGAGCATTGCGCGCCAAACAGTCAAGCGAGTCCACGACATGTCCACATTCTTCGACGACCAGTTGCGGCGCAGATCATCCATGGTCCGCATCGGATTCGAGGAATGCATGGCATCGGTGATACGGCTGCGCGCCATGGAACCCAGCAAATCGTTTGACAGATTCGCCGGAGCTTCGTTCGGCCACCAAGCCACCACCGGAGCGTCCGGCACCAATAGCGGAATCACCAATGTATCAGGGTGGTGAACCAGCCCACCAATCGGACGCAACACGATGATTTCGCCCGCGCCAGCGTCGGAACCGAATCGCACTTCCGCGTCGAGAAAGGTGTGCGGCTTGCCATCATCGGCAGCGGCATCCACCCTACGTGAATTCGGCGCGATTGCGATCACACGGCAGGGATGCTCACGGCTGGCGTTGTTCGCCACGGCGAGATCATGCTCCAGCGACGTCTCATTCGTGGAGATCAGCAGTGTGAGCACGCGACCCAGAGCCGCTTCGCCACGCTCCTCGTGCAATTCATCGATTTTCGCCGAAATCTCACGGGTTTCGGTGTTCTTCATGGTAATGATCACGGCATCCTCCAACGGTGTCCATCGCGGGCCAGCATTTCAACGGCTTCCTGAGGGCCCCACGTTCCGGAACGATACGGCTGCGGCTGGCCAAGCGTGGACCAGAACTCTTCGATCGGATCGAGGATCTGCCAGCTCAATTCCACTTCGCGTGTGGTTGGGAACAGTGGCGGATCGCCCAGCAATACGTCAAGAATCAGACGTTCATAGGCTTCCGGAGACGATTCGGTGAACGAACGGCCGTAACCGAAGTCCATCGACACGTCACGGACCTCCATCGACGTGCCACCCGGCACCTTCGCGCCGAACCGCATGGTCACACCCTCATCGGGCTGCACGCGGATCACGATCGCATTCTTGCCGAGCTCTTTCGTCGCGGTCGACTCGAACGGCAGATGCGGGGCACGCTTGAACACCACGGCAATCTCCGTGACACGCTTGCCCAAACGTTTGCCCGTACGCAGGTAGAACGGCACGCCGGCCCAACGGCGCGTATCGACATCCAGTCGGATCGCTGCGTAAGTCTCTGTGGTTGAAGCCGGATTAATGCCCTTCTCATCCAAATAGCCGACAACCTCATGAGAACCCTGCCATCCGGCGGCATACTGTCCGCGGGCCGTATGCGCCGCCAGATCCTTCGGCAAGCGCACTGCGGACAGCACCTTCGTCTTTTCAGCCGTCAGATCAGCGGCGGAGAAGGAGACCGGCTCCTCCATGGCCGTCAATGCCATGAGCTGCAGCAGGTGATTCTGGATGATGTCGCGTGCGGCACCGATGCCGTCATAGTATCCGGCACGACCGGCCACGCCGATATCCTCGGCGTGGGTAATCTGCACATGGTCGACGTAATTATTGTTCCAAATCGGCTCATACATGGCGTTCGCGAAACGTAGCGCCAATATGTTCTGCACGGTCTCCTTACCGAGATAATGATCGATACGGAACACACTCGATGGGTCGAACACCTCGGAAACCACGCGGTCAAGTTCCTTGGCGCTGGCCAGATCGTGGCCAAACGGCTTTTCGATGATCACACGACGCCAAGCGCCCTTGTCGGACTTCGCCAGACCGCAATCCGCCAACTGGCGCGATACCTGCGGGAACGCGCGCGGCGGCACCGACATGTAGAACGCATGGTTACCTCGCGTGCCTCGATCGCGGTCAAGCTCGGCAACAGTGTTCGACAATCGTTCGAACGCCTTCGGATCATCGAACGTGCCTTGCACGAAACGAATACCGTCGGCGAGCTGCTTCCAGGTCGCCTCCTTGAATGGCGTGCGGCAGTGCGCCTGCACGTTCTCCTTCACGAAATCCTTGAAATGATCCTCGGTCCAATCACGACGTGCAAAACCCGTCAAACCGAAGCTTGGCGGCAATAGGCCACGATTAGCCAGATCATAAATGGCGGGAAGCAGCTTCTTGCGTGACAGATCGCCGGTCACGCCGAAAATCACAATACTGCACGGGCCTGCAATACGTGGAAGTCGAAGATCGCGCGGATCGCGCAGCGGATTCGTCCACTCTTCAGGCGTGCCAAGTACGGATGAAACAGTTTCAGTCATGTGCTTCATAGTATCGCCAACACGTCACGGACGGCAGTGACCATCCGAAAACGTCCTTTCCATATTTTGTGAAAACCCACAAAACCAGCCGTTTTTTAGCGGCTGTGAGCAATATCACAATCGATGATCAATGTATTACTCTGCCGAAAAATCATGCAACCCAGCGAACAGACGATTGAATCCTTCTTGCATGGTGCTTCGCGGGCAAGCCACGTTGATGCGAATGAAATCATGCCCGTTGCCGCCATACTCGGCACCTTCGGAGAACATCACCTGATGATTGCGCTTGAGATGTTCGCACAATAGAGCGGTATCGTGCGTCAGTTTCGAACAATCGACCCACAACAAGTAGGTGGCATGGCTTTCAATCAGGGCGATGCGTCGTTCCGGTGCCGCGGCAGCATTGTATTCGTTGATCATGGCTCGTGCTTCGGCTTTGTTGCCTGCCAAGTATGCGCGCAATTCCTCAAGCCAAGGCTCGCTCTCGTTGAAGGCAGCGAGCGTGGCCGTCATGGCGAAGGCGTTCGGTTCGGCCACTTCGTCCGTGTTGAGCGCACGCCATACCTTATGCCTCAGCACGGGATTTGGAATCATTACGGCAGCCGTGTTAAGACCGGCGATATTGAACGTTTTGGTCGGTGCCATGCAGGTCACGGAGTTCATTGCGCACTGCTCATTCACCGAGGCAAAGGGCACGTAATCATATCCCGGATCGGTAAGATCACAATGAATTTCGTCGCTGATTACGGTCACATGATGGTTCCAGCAAAGCTCACCTATGCGTGCGAGGGTGTCGCGATCCCAGATTCGGCCTACGGGATTGTGTGGATTGCACAGGATCATCAGCGTGGTTTGCGGATCGGCCAACTTGGATTCCAGATCGGCCCAGTTGATGGAGTAATGTCCGGAACCGTCGTATTCCAACGGTGATTCAAGCACGCGGCATCCATTATTGATAATCGAATTGAAGAAAATGTTGTAGACCGGAGTTTGGATAAGCACGTTTTCGTTTGCTGTGGTGAGTTTTCGTACCATGCTGGAGATTGCCGGCACCACGCCGGTGCTGAATACGAGCGATTCCGGGTCGATATCAAGATTATGCCTACGGTGCCACCAGTCAACGTATGCCTGATTCCATGCAGGAGGGACGATGGAATATCCGAAAATACCGTGGTCAAGACGCTGTTGCAGTGCGGCTCGAATCTGTGGAGTGGTTTGAAATTCCATATCCGCCACCCACATGGGCAGCGCATCTCCTGCCTCTTCCCACTTGAGCGAATACGTGCCGGATCGGTCTACGGGAGTGTCGAAATCGTAAGTCATGCCATCAAACTTAAGAACTTCAAGTGGACGAAGTCAAATGCAAGCTGTGAATGATCCCGGTTTCACGACATGCATTGTAATGACTTTGTCGGTCGGGCCGCCCTGTTGTATGAGTTCAAAAACATGGCCTTTCGAACATTCCATACTGGTTCTTTCACATTCATGCTGACGCACCCATTGTGAACGAACCAAACCAAAATAACTAATGTAAATGATGTATTACTTTCCATGCGAGAAGTGCATGAAAACTGTCAATCAGCCAGCCCAGTCGAAAAGTTCCGGACCATTGCGTTGCAAATGGCGTTATTGCATGCGTATTGACTACCATGAACATCAATACTTAAGAAAGGTGGTTTTATGGCATATGCGTTGATAACGGGGGCTTCGAGTGGCATTGGGCGTGAGATGGCGGCATTGTTTGCGGCCGACAGGCATGATCTCATCATTACGGCACGCAGTCAAGGCAAACTTGATGACGTGAAGCGCACGCTGGAACATCGCTATGGCGTGCATGTGGAGACGGTTGCGCTTGATCTAAGCGAGTCTGACGCACCGCAACAGTTGCATGATTACACAGTTTCGCAAGGTTTTGAAGTGGATCATCTCGTCAATAACGCCGGTTTTGCGGATTGGACGGGTTTTCTCGACGCCGACTGGCATCGCCAGCATGAGATGATGCAGCTCAACATGGCCGCGTTGGCTGAACTTACGTACCGTTATGGTCGTGATATGCGCGAGCAGGGTCACGGACGCATATTGAACATCTCTTCTGTTGCTTCAATGATGGCAGGCCCATATATGGCGATATATTTCGCGTCGAAAGCGTTCGTACGATCGCTTTCGGAAGCGGTGTCGTACGAATTGCGAGATACCGGTGTGAGTGTGACCTGCGTATGCCCCGGGCCGACATCCACAGGGTTCGCCAAGGCCGCGAACATGCATGGCATGAATTTCTTCACGCTGACCAAACCGGCCACCGCCTACCAGCTTGCCACCTACGCGTATCGGAAGATGAAGCAGGGGCGCACGCTTGCCTACCACGGCTACCTCACCAAAGCCGGAGCCGCAGCGGAACGACTACTCCCCCGCGCTCTGACGCGACGGGTCGCCGCAATCATGAATGGCGGCAACCCACGCAACCAGCATCGCGAATAATTCAGGAGGCAACTCAACGAGTTTCCCTTGCGGCTGATCATATTTGCCGCAACACAAAGAGCCGCACACTTTTCATAAAGCGTGAGGCTCTTTTCATCTGTTAATCCGCTAGATTCGTTGCAGAAATACGTCTATCAGGCTTCGATTTCCTCGCGGCCCGGCTCAGCCCACAGCGTGTGGAATGCGCCCGGCTGATCCACACGCTGGTAGGTGTGAGCGCCGAAATAGTCGCGCTGACCTTGGATCAGGGCGGCGGGCAGGCGCTTGGAACGCAGTCCGTCGAAGTACGACAGCGAGGAAGCGAACGCCGGAGTAGGCAAACCGTTGACGGCGGCCTGAGCCACCACGTTACGCCAAGACTTTTCGGCGGTTTCGATGGCGTTCTTGAAGTACGGAGCGAACAGCAGCGACACGTTGGCTTCACCTGATTCGAACGCTTCGGAAATACGGTTGAGGAACTTCGCACGGATGATGCAGCCGCCACGCCAGATGCGTGCCACGGCAGCCAGATCGATATCCCAGCCATATTCTTCGGCAGCAGTGGTAATCTCGTTGAAGCCCTGGGCGTAGGCGACGATCTTGGAAGCGTAGAGTGCCTGACGAATGTCTTCGATGAAGGCCTTCTTCTCATCGTCGGTGAGGTTCAGGTTGCCGTCAGGGCCATTGAAGCCCTGCTTGGCGGCTTCCTCACGTAGATCAGCTTCGGAGGAAAGACCACGGGCGAACACGGCTTCGGCGATGCCGGTGACCGGTACGGCCAGAGACAGTGCGGTCTGCACGGTCCACGTGCCGGTGCCCTTCATGCCAGCATGGTCGACGATCACGTCAACCAGCGGCTTACCGGTCTTCTTGTCGGCCTGATGCAGCACTTCGGCGGTGATTTCGATCAGATAGGAGTCGAGTTCGGTCTTGTTCCACTCTTCGAACACGTCACCGATCTCAGCCGGAGTCATGCCAAGGCCACGACGCATCAGATCGTAGCTTTCAGCGATGAGCTGCATGTCGGAGTACTCAATACCGTTGTGCACCATCTTGACGAAGTGGCCAGCACCATTGAGACCGATATGGGTGACGCACGGTTCGCCTTCGGCCTTGGCCGCGATGGATTCAAAAATCGGCTTCAGAGTCTTCCAGGATTCTTCGGAGCCACCCGGCATCATGGAAGGTCCAAGCAGAGCGCCTTCCTCACCGCCGGACACACCGCATCCGACGAAATGCAGTCCGCGAGCGCTGATTTCCTTCTCGCGGCGAATGGTGTCCGGGAAGTAGGCGTTGCCTGCGTCGACGATGATGTCGCCCGGCTCCATCAGGTCGGCGAGCGCGTTGATCATGGCGTCGGTCGGCTCTCCCGCCTTGACCATGATGATGGCGGTACGCGGCTTGACGAGGCTGTCCACGAACTCTTCGAGGGTTTTTGCCGGGAAGAATTCGCCTTCGTTGCCGTGTTCGTTCATGAGCTTTTCGGTACGGCCGTAAGAGCGGTTGAACACTGCCACCTTGTTGCCGTGGTGTGCGAGGTTACGTGCGAGGCTACCGCCCATTGCGGCAAGACCGACTACGCCGACGTTTGCTTCAGCTGACATGCTGGCCCCTTCCATCAGGAAAAGTAGTACTTTATGAACCGTTCTTTAGTGTAGACCCGAGCTACCCCAGAACCATGGACCGTCTCAAGTCTGACATCATGTCAATCACGCGGCGCAATCGTACGTACGAATCGCATGGCTTCGGCAGGTGTGAGCGACGGCACGTAGGCTTGTGCCACGGCAAGCGATATTTGCGGCAGTTTGGCTGCGTCGGGATAGCAGATATACACTTTCTCTTCATCGGGATGGAATTTCAGTTTGAAACGGAATAGTGAATGGAATCCGTATGCTGGTTCCATGATGTCTGCGACCATTTGCAGTGCATGACGCAACACTTCGCTTTCCTCGTGTTCGCTTTCGTTGGATCCCATACCGGCCAGCGGCGCCGCCGATAAGCTCATGAATTCCACGTTGCCTTCGTCGCGTAGTCGTTCAGCCATGCGTGCAATCAGGAATTCCATGATGCCGTTGACGCTGTCGGTGCGATGCCTCATGAAGTCAAGCGTCCAACCGATGATCGTACCGTCACGATAGGTGGGCAGCCAGCTGGTTACGCCAAGGACTTTGCCATTGCCGTCAACCGCGTAGAGTAGGCGCACCCGGGAGTCGATCAGTTCGTCGACGCCTCCCAAGGTGAATCCCATTTCCGGCAGGGCCTTTTTGCCGGCCCACTGTGCGGAGATCTCACGAATCTGCGTTTGTACTGAGAAGGGTGCCTCCTTGAAAGTGGTGAGCACGTCGGTGATGCCGTCTCGTTTGGCTTTGTTGATGGCGGTGCGCACGTCCTGCCATTTCTTGCCTCGGGTCTGCCATTCGTTGGGATTGACGACCATTTCCGTACCGACGTCAAGCGAATCCCATCCGGCTTTGGTGAGTTCGGCTCGCTGCGATTCGTGCACACTGTAAAACACGGGCGTCCAGGAATGTTGTGTGCAGAATGTTGCGAAATCAGTAAGATCTTCCGCATATTCGCTGGGATCTCCGAATGGTCCTGTCACCGTCAATGCGATGCCGTACGACACTCGATAGGCGATCGCGGAACGTCCGGTTGCGGAAAACCAATAGTCATTGCCTTTCCAAGTTGCCATGAATGACATGGATTCGCCGCCAAGCGGAATAATCGCGTCAACACGATGGTGCAAAGCGTCACTCACCATGGAACGATCCCGCAAACAATCCCAAACACACAGCAGAGCGATAATCCAAAACACCGGACCGACGCACTGATATACCAGCAAGGAGATTCGGCCGACGGGCACAAACTCAGGTTCGATACCACTCAGCAGTCCGATCGGCAACAATCGCTGCACATAATCGGCAAGCAATGCGATCAATTGCGGACTTTCATTGAAATCGTCGGGAGAGGCAAGCCCATATCCGGCATACATCAATCCCAACAACAGAAAAGCCGACAATGCACCTGCCGCAGCACGCAACATAATCTCACTTCTAGTGCGAATCGTAAAACACTGACGGAACGCAATGACGATAACGATAAAAATCAACGGCAATGCCATAGTGGAAAACATCGCATGAAACGCACCATGACGAGCCAACGCAGGCAACGCATCAGCCTGCGAATCGCCAACATATTGCAGCGGAAGCACCACATAAAACAGCATCGCAAGCACCACTGTGCACGCATTGAACAGCACGCTCAACGCTGCGGCAATACGGCGTCCGCGATACAGACCCCATGCGATCAACAGCAGCATCAGCGTCGGCATCAACGACACCAGCCAGTTTCCGGGCATGGTGAATCGCATCATACGATATTGCGCGAAACAGTTGGCATGCGAGGAACCGTTGAGGCAATCCAACACTTGTTCCGTGTCGAATTCCGTGGAACCTGTCAGCAAGCCGAACATGGAGAGCAATCCGAATGATTGTCTTGAGGAAACGGCAACCAGCGAACCGACCGCCTGTACGCCGGCAGCCATACCAATCAGCCTGCGCATCTCATACAAGGCACCATGCCTATACACATCACCTTGACTCTCGGAAGCCATCAAATAGCCAAGCACATGGCCAAGCAACGCCGACGCCAGCAAACAGTAATCGCCGGCTTCACCACGATACAGGAACAGGATCAGCACCACGCTATAGCCGATCACACGAATACGCCGACGCCACAGCATGGCGGTGAACGCGCTGGCACACATCAGCGTGCCCACCACAACAACCAGCGGCCCCAAAATCGCACCATCATGCGAAATCGCATGCCATTGCGGACTTTTGCCTGCGAACAGCGAGCATAATCCCATACCGAGCGCTATGCCGCCAAGCGTGGTGATCAGCGACACCCATGCCGTCTTCGCCTTTCCAATCACCGTTTCGCATAAGCCGAATGCGATGAGTATCAGTGGAATGTCGATCAGCAGACGACCCAACTGAGGCACCGACAGCAGTGAAATCGGCGCGGTATACCAGCGCCCATGCGCGAGCGCGTCAAAACTCACGCGCGACAATTGCGGCGGAAATTGCGTATGTCTAATGCCGCATACGAGCTGCATGCCGACATTGAACAGCGTGATGAACAGCACAAACCCCAAGGTCATGCGATGCTCACGAATCCAGTCGGCAAGATCGGCCATAAGCGCACGAAAGCCAAATAATGGTTTCACTGTTGATTCCTGCGATTGCGTCATAATACAGTACTTCCGTTCGATGATTCAGATTGAAATGCGTTTGAGATTCGGATAGTCGACCAATTTCGGCTTGGCATCGCTCAGTCCCGTGTTGTAGCCGAATACGGCAAGTCCGTACCGCAACGTGTCTTGCACGGCATGCCAGTCATGCGCATTGTCAAGCGATTCGACTGCCGTAACATGCATGCCCGCCTGTTGAGCAACCGGTGCGATGCGTTCGACATTGCGCACGGACTCGCGATCACGCTCCCCCGCACCGATAACAAGCGTCTGGTTCGAAGGCGCATGGTTGCGAATGGCGTTGATGGGGATCTGCTTCTCGTATGCGGTGCGATCGCCGTGGAAGAACCGGCTGATCATACTGCTTTCACTGCCATTGGTCGGTTTGAGCTCGCTGCCGGTGGGAATGATGGTACCGAACAAATCCGGATGGTTCGCACCGATCTGCAGCGAACATGTGGCCCCCTGTGAAAAACCTGCGATCGCCCAGTCCTGCGCTTGCTGTGCCGCCGGAAGATTGGCTTTCACCCAGTCGACCACGTCTTTCGTCAAGTAGGTCAACGCATTGCCGTACACCGGCGAATCCACGCATAGGGTGTTATGCGAATCGTCTCCCAACTGGTCGGCCGCAATAACAATGGGTGCGAGTCCGCCATGATGCTGCGCGTAATCGTCCATCATGGTTTGAATGCCGCCCGCGGCAAACACGCGACCCGGAGAGCCCGGCTGGCCGCTCATCATCAGTATGACCGGCAACGCCGGCTTGTGTTTGGCTGTGGCAAGCGCTGCAGGCGGCAGATATACCAGCGCCTTTCGCGCTTCGAAATGCGATGCTGTGGCTGGAATATTTACTTTCCTGACTTCGCCATGTGCGGGAATATTGCTGACGCTACCGTCTGCTTTTTCCTGCTTCCATTGCGTGACGCTAATCAAATCGCTGCGTTTCGCCATTCCCGTCAGGTCGGCTTCACGATAGGTGTCTTGGCCGAACAGTGATCCGATGGTGGCATATTCTCCATACGCCTGATCGATGCCGGTGGCGGCGGAAAGCACCGCGAATACCGTCAATACAACGGCGACGGCACGCAACACTCCCCTATGCTGCACCGCATAGCAAATCGCGAATCCAATGATCGCGCAACCGCAACCGGCCCATGCGACCACATGCGGCCCCAGCTCAACACCGAACACCACAAACACGTCCGACAGCAGCCATGCAATCACCAATCCGGCAATGCCTGCAATAATCGCAATCACTACCGGACACACGACTACGGCAAACGTGCGTTTGCCACCGTCACGACTTCCGGCAACCGTCTCCCATATTGCAGTACCCAGCAGTATCGCCGCCAGCACTGCGATTACTGAAAACAACGTTGCCGGAAACCAGCCATCCACCAAACTTATGTTCATCAACCATGCACGCATGCTCACTTCTTGCTTTCATATTCTTCGTTTCCAATGTGCCAGTTGTAGTCCATGAAACGTTGGCACGACCTCATCCTTGAGGCTGATTTTCCTTGGAATATCGACGAAAAATACTGTGAGCAAGCTGAATGGATGATGCTCTTAGGCAGCGTTCTCATCTTTGCCGATCATGCCTTGAACGCACGTTCCAATACCCGCCATACGCATGGAACGGACCCCACGTCGGGATCGCCTTCGACCAACAGCGCATTGGGAAGCATCAGTCGTGCCGGATCGGTTTGATACTCTGACTGCGGCACGGTTTCCTCCGATCGCGCTTCCTTGCGCATGTTCCCTGTACATGTTCCTTGTACAGCAGACGCAATATTCCCATGCAATGTGATTCCAGCTAAGAAGACACTACGAAACGCGTCCAATGCATCCGACCGGCAGCCAAGCGGTATGGTGTTGCATTATGCAGTATGTTTTTTCGGCGTCGAATGTTTCCTGTGTCGTGCCGGTCGACGGTGAGCAACGCACGATTTTCAGCGGATTATCCGTTGATGTGAAGCATGGTGAGATTGTGGATTTGGTCGGCCCTTCCGGATCGGGCAAGAGTAGTCTGCTTACCGCTTTTGCACGATTGAATCCGAATGCGAACGGCAATTTTCAGCTTGAAGGGCGCCCTGCCAGCGAATTCACACCGCAGCAGTGGCGTAGTCAGGTGGCGTATTTGCCGCAGAAGCCGGTATTGATCGGTTCGAGTGTGGCCGAGGCGATTCGTTTACCGTTCACATTGGCTATCCGTGCGGGCGAAGTCAAGCAAGGATTCGGCGGGAAATGGTCGGCCGGTAAGTCTCTCAAACCCACAGATCTACTGCCGGATGCTCGCATTCGAGCCACGCTTGACGCCATTGGCTGCGCGGATATTGATTTGGGGCGTGCTCCGCATGACTTGTCTGGAGGCCAGGCCGCCCGTGTGAGTTTGGCGCGCACCTTGCTTACTTCGCCGAAAGTGCTGCTTGCCGATGAGGTTGATGCCGGTTTGGATGATGAGAACGCCGATAAGGTGGCATCCATCATGGCTCAGGCCGCAGAGCGGGGCATGGCGGTGATTCGTATTCGCCATCGCCCGCCGGATGGGCGTGCCACGCGCATTCTCACACTGGCCAATGGCGTATTGCAGAGTGCGAATGCTCCGCACACCGCAGCAACCAATGATTCCAATGATTTCGCGGCACAGTCCGATTCGGTGCAAGGAGTGCAGGCATGAGCGGCAATTATTATTCCATTGATATTTGGGGTCTGCTTATCGCATTGGTTATGGTCGCCGTGGCCGCAGGCATTTCCGAAGCGATGCGCATGGGCATTGGCAAGACACTGCTGTGGTCGGCGTGCCGTGCGTTGCTGCAATTGTGCGCCATGGGTTTCATTATGGAGTTCGTCATCAAGTCGAACAATCCATGGCTGGTGCTGTTGCTGGTGATGTTCATGCTGATCGCGGCCGTGCAAATCACCCTGTCTCGTGCCAAAGGTGTGCCGAAAGGCTTGGCCGGTCCCGTGTTTTTGAGCTTGGTCATCACCATGCTCATTATGATTTCGTTGGTCACCGAATTGATCATTCGCCCGCAACCATGGTATGCGCCGCAATTGGTGGTACCGTTGACCGGCATGCTGCTCGGCAATACCGTGTCCGCTTTGGCGGTTGGGTTGAGCCGGTTCTTCGAAAGCATGAAGGAACGCCGTGACGAAGTGGATACGCTGCTGGCGTTGGGCGCGACCGCTTGGGAGGCCGCACGCCCGTCCATCGTCTCGTCGATTCGTTTGGGTTTGCTGCCGACTACCGCCTCGCTGGCTTCAAGCGGCATTGTGACGGTGCCTGGCATGATGGCCGGTCAGATCATCGCCGGCGGCAATCCTATCGACGCGGCGAAATACCAGTTCCTGATTCTCGCCGCCATCGCCGCGTTAACGCTTCTGGCCGACAGTCTCATTATGGTGATGGCATACCGTAAGTGCTTCACTGCAGACGATCAATACAATCCGATCGCAGGCTGAACAACTTTTCATATAGCCAAGCAATTAATAGACAATCAGATTTAACAGAAAACGGCGTTCGCCAAGTGTTCATATACCATGGCGGACACCGTTTTCTATTGTTTACCAGCTACGCGAGCTTTGATTTTGCTTTTCAGCGATCAACGCGTGCGGAATGGCGCTTTCCTGATGTTCGCATGGCGATGGCGTGACTGCCCTGCATGCTTGTCGTGACGTTCGCCACGGCCGCCACGCTTGACTTCCGTATGACGGTCATAGCGTTTCGCATCCGAGGAACGTTCGTCATGCTTCTTGCCTTTGGACCGACGATTATCGTCATACTGACGTTCGGCACGGGCTTCAGACTTGCGCTGCTTCTTGCTTGGCGCACCCTGCTTTTTCGCAAGCTGTCCGGACTTCTTCTTTCCCAGTTTCCTGCGATTGTCGGTATTGCCGTAATCGCCGTCGTTCCTACGCTTGTTCGTCGTTTCGCGCTGCTCGTTGTCGCTGCGCTGCTGCTCATGCAGGCGCGCATACTTTTCACGACGCTTGCTGTTGCGCTTTTCCTCGTGCTGTTCGCGGCGTTCCTCTTGAATTTCAGGATGTTCCCAACGATGTTCACGCGCTTCGAATTCACGATTGTCACGACCTTCGAACTTGGCGGCACGGCGTTCCGCACGGTTCTTCTTCGGCTCGAACTTCTTCGCGCTGTCGTTACGCTCCTCACGCTGGTCGCGATCGCGACGATCCTTACGTTCGGACTTAAACGGCTTACCGCCCTTGTCTTTGCCGCGATCCTTGTTACGCCCGCCGGAACGGTTCGATCTGCCGGAACGTTCGCCGTCGGCACTCCCCTTGCCGTTCTTCCTACGGCGCGGATTTCCTGCCGGCTGCGACTGCTCAAGCGTCCAGCCGAACACCGGCTCGGCCACTTCGCCTACGAGTTCCAACACTTCCGGCGAATCAGGGGTCACATCGATCGGTTCGACCGTCAGTCCGGCCTCACGCATCATGCGACGGGTCCTGCGGCGCTGGTTCGGCAGAATGATGGTCACCACGTCACCGGAATGGCCGGCTCGCGCGGTTCGTCCGGAACGATGCAGGAAGGATTTCGGATCTTCCGGCGGTTCGACCTGCACCACGAGTTCCACACCGGAAACGTCGATGCCTCGCGCGGCCACATCGGTGGCCACCATAACGTTCACATCGCCGGAGTTGAAGGCGGCCAGATTGCGGTCACGCTGGTTCTGGCTCAGATTGCCGTGCAATTCGGCCGCAGGAATGCCGTTCTGCGTTAAATCCTTGGCAAGCTTCTGCGTCTGGAATTTGGTACGGGTGAACAGAATGCGACGGCCCTTGCCGGAAGCGAGGGTGCGCACCAGCTCGTGACGGTTGCCCTGCGTGGTTTTGAACACATGGTGGGTCATCTCGTCAACGGTCGCCGTCGCGGAATCGACGCTATGCACCTTCGGATCAGACAGGAAGGTTTCCACCACTTCGTCCACGCCATGGTCGAGCGTGGCGGAGAACAGCATGATCTGCGCGTCGAACGAAATCTGGCCGAGCAGTCGCTTGACTGGCGGGAGGAAGCCCATATCGGCCATTTCGTCGGCCTCATCAATAACCGCGACCTCAACCTTGTCCAAGGTGAGCGCGCCCTGTTCGATCAAATCCTCAAGACGACCCGGGCAGGCCACCACAATATCGGCACCGGCCTGAAGGTCACGGATCTGGCGGGCATAACGCACACCGCCGTACACGGTGGTGGTGTTGATGCCGTAGATCTGGGCGAGCGGCATGAGCACATCGTTGATCTGGTTGGCGAGCTCACGGGTCGGAGCAAGCACCAGACCACGTGGATGCGGCACGAAATCGTCGGCACGACGTTCCTCGGCATGGGCCTGCTTCACACGATTGACCTCGTGGCGGAACTGGCTCATGTTCTCATACTCGCCGGCATCCACTTCGCCCAAGCGAGCGACCAGCGGAATCGAAAATGCCAGCGTCTTGCCGGATCCAGTGCGACCACGGCCAAGAATGTCTCGCCCAGCCAACGAATCGGGAAGCGTGTCGGCCTGAATCGGGAAAGCGGTTTTCTTGTCATCGGCCGCAAGCACGCGGACCAGCGGACCAGGAACGCCAAGTTCGGCGAACGTCAACGGACGTTCCTCTTCCTCGCCCATCGCTTCGGAAGCGGCTGCGAGGGTATCTTCATCAAAAACGGTATCGGGCACAATGGCCTTTCATGTCAAATATTACGCACGTTGCGCAAACCTGATAACTGTAGCCTATGCCCAATACTTTTGCTTACGTTCCTTCAATCCTTCATATCCGTTATATTCACGCCGGATTGCGGTTGATTTCGATATCGGTGACGGTCAGATTCGCTTTGTTGACCAGATTGAACAGAATCACTTCGGCCAGTTGGTCGGCACGCATGAAGGTATGCTGCTTTTCTTCTGAAACGTAGTCATGGCTGTCACGGTAGAACGGGGTGTCGATGCCACCCGGATAGACACCCACGATTTTCACACTGGTCCCCTTGTATGCGGCCTGCAAACTCTTGGTGTAGCCCTTCTCGCCCCACTTGGTGGCGCAGTACACGGATTCGTTGGGGTTGCCTCGCGTTGCCGCAGTAGACATGACGTTGGCGATTTTGAGATTCTGCTCACCGTCCGCTTTCAGTGTTTCCACGCTCCACAACACCATGCCTTTCAGACCTTTCAGACACTTGTCCACATCGGCCGCTTCGTATGCGGTCGGGACTTTGAACGAAGGCTGACCGGCATTGTTGATCAGCAAATCGATATGACCGATTTTCGAGATTGCGGCAACAGAGTTCTTCACGAACGATTCGTCGGAAATATCGCCCACAAAAGCTCTGTATTCGTCGGCAGCAAAAGTCTTCGACAACTCCGCCTGGCGTGCGCCATTGAAATCAATACCAGCAACGAACCATCCTTTGGCGATCAACTGTCGAGCCAGCTCGTATCCCAATCCAAGCGCGGAACCGGTGACGATAGCGATTTTCTTTCCGTCTGCGGTACTCATATGATGAACTCCTTCATTCAAAAATGGACACAACCCCTTTTGCATCATCATACCCATTCAACCCCACATGAAGTCAGACGATTGACGTTTTCTTCTGTGTTACATTCCGCAATCTGCTGATCTCTTCATTACAGCTGGTTTCAACACCGTTTTCAGCGAGTCCACATATTTCGTATCCCCATGAGCCATAGACCCGTACAACCAAATTTCAGAGATGCCCTATCGATGAAGACTCCGACGTATGCTTTCATCTTGAAACTTCTCAATAATCGTCATATCCTCATCGCATCTCTAATGCCTTGCACACGCGAAAGCTACACAGGCGTACGCAAAAGGCCCTTCCGGAACAGGGAACGTTTGGGAAGGGCCTTCAGAGCGATGCAAACGATTATTGCATCACAGGATGTCGGGGTCGTTCTTGTCGATCGTGCCGGTGGCCTTGCCGATGGCCTTCAGACCGTGGTAGGCGACGAGAATCACGATGGTGCCGATGGCGATGCCGTTGAAGGAAATGCCATTGAAAGCGAACGCGAACTGGCCGATGGCGATGATCATGGTGATTGCGGCAACCATGATGTTCAGCGGCTTGTCGAAGTTGACCTTGTTCTCAACCCAAATACGGATACCGACCATGCCGATCATGCCGTACAGCAGGGTGGTCACTCCACCGAGCACGCCAGCCGGAATCGTGTTGATGATGGCACCGAACTTCGGGCACAGGCTCAACAGTAGTGCGAAGCCAGCCGCGCACCAGTAGGCTGCGGTGGAATACACCTTGGTGGCTGCCATCACGCCGATGTTCTCACCGTACGTGGTGGTGCCGGAACCGCCGCCGAAACCGGCGATGGTGGTGCCAAGACCGTCGGCGAGCAGGGCGGTGCCGATCTGGTCATCGTAGTCGCGGCCGGTCATCTGGGAAACGGACTTGACGTGGCCGACGTTTTCGGCGACGAGCACGAGCACCACCGGAACGAACATCGGCAGAATCGTGAAGTCAACCTGCGGCAGGTGGAAAGTCGGCAGACCAACCCAAGCGGCATCGCCGATGGCGGAGAAGTCAACCTGACCACGAATGCAAGCGTATGCGTAACCGATGATCACACCGATCAGAATGTTGAGTCGGCCAATCAGACCCTTGAACAGCACTGCGACCAGCAGCACGGCCGCCAAAGTCACGATGGCGGTGTCGGGAGCGACCTTGAAGTTGTTCCACACGCTCGGAGCCAAGTTGAAACCGATGATGGCCACAATGGCACCGTTGACAACCGGCGGCATGATGATGTCGATCCACTTGGCACCCGCGAAGTGCACGAGTACACCGATCAGAGCCAGCAGCAAACCAGTGACGAGAATGCCGAAGGATGCGACGGCGATGCCCTTGTTCGCCGTGGTGACGGCGGTGATCGGGGCAATGAAGCCGAAGGACGAACCCAAGTAGCTCGGCAGCACGTTCTTGTTGATCAGCAGGAACAGTGCGGTCGACATGGCCGTAAAGAACAGGGTGGTGGACGGGTCGAAACCAGTCAGAATCGGCACCAGGAACGTGGCACCGAACATGGCGATGACGTGCTGCGCACCGATTTCGGCGGTGCGCGGCCAAGTCAGGCGCTCGTCAGGCTCAACGACTTCGCCCGGCTTCAGCGTCTTGCCGTCACCGTGGACCTGCCACGTGAACAGATTGGACATGCGATTGTCTCCTTAACTCTCTTGCGCGGCAAGCAAAAACGCGCCGCGTGTCATAGCCATTGTAGTGGGGCGTGGACACGGGCGCGTTTCGTACGCAAGATGGGGGCATCAATCATCGATATCGGCCAATCCGATCATGCAGTCAACAGACCGACACACATCACAGGTGACGGTCAACCGCATGAACAACGTCCACCAAATCGCCATTCGACAGCACTGGACGCTTGAATTCACGCCAATCTTCGACCTTCACCACCCAACGACCTTCCGCACCGTCGAACACCGGACGGGCGGTCTGTTCCCAACGGAACCGCTTATACGTACGCCCGGTGGCCGGATCGCGACGCGAATAATGGAAGCACGTACAATTAGTGATCTTCCATTCGTCGGACGCCGCACGGTGCATGAATTCCTCGTCGGACAAGTCCTCCAAAGTGAGCATAAGCGCCAGCATGAGGTCGCCGTGACTGACCATCACCACGGATTCCGCGTCCGACTTGCGGTTCAGGGACGTGAGCAGATTATGCACACGGTTTTCGGCCACATCGGCGATCGATTCGCCCGCCGGCGGACGCCAATACAGCGGATCAGTGTTCTTGAACATCCAGTTGCGCGCGTAATTGGTTTTGAAATCATCTTTCGTGATGGTATTGATCTCACCCCAGGAGCGTTCGCGCAGCACGCGTGTCTCCTCCCATTTCGCCTTAGGCAGGGCCATCGTGGCAGCCGTCTCACGCGTGCGCACGTACGGCGAGACGAGGTAACGGTCGAACAACGGCTGCTGTGAGACCAGCCAGCGGCCGATGCAGTCCGCCTGCTTGCGGCCGGTGGCCGTAAGCCTCCACGAACGGTCGGGCACGGTGACGTTGTCCTGCGTATACAGCGAGTTGTCACCCTGTTCACCGGCACTGATAATCACGTTCGCTTCGGATTCGCCATGTCGAATCACATACAAATCAAGGGGCATTCCCATATTCGTTTATTCCTTTGCTTTCATCCACATCCTGCGCGCGTTTCTCGTTCTGCCGTTCATTCGGCCGGCGCGCATCATCATTGAATGCTTCCACCGTAGTCGATTTGAACGTATGCCACACGCGAAACCACGTCGATTTCACGATTGGCACACCCGAAGTTCGCGATGCCGTTACGTCCGGTTCACCGCATCACCCGCGACACGCCGGGGCGCTACTCCGGCCAGATGCCGTTCTGTGAGTACTTGGCGCGGTATTCCCCCGGTGTCATGCCGCTATGTTTTTTGAACACTTTCGTGAAGTGGCTTTGCGACCGGTATGCGAGAATCTGCGCGATCTCACTGAAGCTGTATTCCGAATATTTCAGCATGTTTTCGGCGGCTTCCATGCGTTTGTCGGTGATATATTGCGATATCGTTGTGCCCGTCTCCCGTTTGAACAGTTCCGACAGATACGTGGGATTCAAATGCACGTGCTGTGTCAGAATCGCGACAGTGATTTTCTCATGCAGATGGTAGTGGATGTAGTCCATGCATTCGTTGACGGCTTTGGAATGCGTTTCCGTCTTCTGCATGTCGGCCATGGCCCAAGTGAAGAAGGTCATCATGTCGGTATGCAGTCGGCGCACGTCTTCCGGGGTCTTGCAATTGTCAAGATCTTGAATGTACAGATCGGAGGCGTTGTATGCGTCTTCCTCGTCCATACCACCTTCAATGGCGAAACGCGTGGCCAAAGTAATGGTGGTGATGAAACGGTATTTCGCGTTTTTCAGAGAATCGTCCGACAGATGGCCGTATAGTCCGGAATCCCACAGTTTCGCGCTTTCCGAAATGGCATTGATATCGCCGGAGCGCATCATGTCATACTGCTTCATTTCCTCAACGTAGCGATGGTGGCGTACCCGATCCTCCCGCGAAAGAAAGTCCAGATACCCCAGTTTTGCTTCGTCAACAACCGCCATGATTCTCCCCCTGTTTTACTGCCGTCCGCTATTTGCGATCGTCCAGATCGAATCCTCCTTCAAGGATAAAGCTTTTCAGCAACTTGGTGGCGAGAAGATTCGCAGTGAATTGGGTGACAGAGCTATCCGGCTTGCTGAAGAACGCCTTTGCCAAAGGCTTGTTGATGGACGCTTTCAACTGGTCGAACCGACCGAATTCGTTCAACGTCGCTTCGGTAAGATCAAGCCGCATCATCTCGTTGAGCAAAGCTCCATCCACGCCAAACGCCTTGGTGATTTGCTCCACTTGGCTGTTTTTGGCGCTGTTCGCGTAATACGTGATGTAGTCGCGCAGCGTCTTACCCTCCTCCAACTCAATCTCGCCACGCTCCACATCATGCATGAACAGTTCAGCATACCGCTGCTCCTCCTGACTGAGCGAAGCGAACGACTTATGCAGCTCCTCCTCGGCGGATGCCAACAGGGCTGGATCTCCTCTGCCAAGCGCCTTGAGCCATTTGGTGAAGTTGGCGTTCATGTAATCTGTATCAATCAATCCCGTGTCGATTTCGGTGATATGCCCATCAAGATCGTATGGAGCCTCAGGACCCTCACTATGGCCTTCGCCATCTCCAGCAAACAACTCCTTGTATCGCTGAACGAGAATCAGATATGTGCGTTCGTCGAGTTCCGGCCGCACAACCTCCACCGAACCATCGTCATGGGTGACGGAGTATTCCCGCTGCTGCCATGTAAATCCTTGTACTTTGGCGGCTTCAAGAAAATCATTGAGTTCCGAGAACAGCTTCGCGAACTTCCGGCATGCTTCCACAGACTCCGGCAGCTTCATGAAATCCTCTACGCCCCCGGCACGGAACACGGAAGCGATCTCTTCGAAACGCGCATCCATCAAACGCACGTTTTCCGGCAGTTTCTGCACGAACAAATCAAGCGGTTTGTCTCCGGAATACAGTTTCACCGCCGCTTTGATGTATCCCTTCATAGTATGTGGCTTGCGGTAGTAGCGAATAGTTCCGAAAGGCTTGTCGGGGCCGAACAACCGGTTCGTGCGGCTGAAAGCTTGGATGATGTTCTCGTAGTCGATGATCTTGTCGAGATACAGCGTGTTGACCCACTTGGAGTCGAAACCGGTCAGCATCTGGTCGACCACGATCAGCAGATCCAGCCGCTCCTCACGGTGCTGGTCGACCGTCAGATACGGACGCTTGTGAGAAAGCCGCGCGGTGACGTCCTTCTTCATCTTCGGCCATGTGGGGATGATGAAATCCTTGCCGAACAGTTCGTTGTAGTCGCCGATGATTTCCTTGAGCGCATCCTCCTTGAGGATTGCACCATTGGAGTTATCGACATTGGGGTCAAACAGCGCGGTCACATGCATCTGCGGAGCACGCTTCTTGAACAGATGATAATAGCTGATCGCCTCGGGAATGGAACTCGTGGCCAGCATCGCATGGAATTTGTTGCCTCTGCTCAACAATGGGAATTGGTCGAGAATGTCCTCCACGACCTTGCCCTCATGAGGCGTATCCTGCGCGTACTGCGCTGGGGCCAGATAGTCCTCAATGCCTTTGATGTGTTCTCCGGCCTGCGTTTCCATAGGTCCCATCGGCATTTGCCTCGGATCCATGTAATGGTAGAACACTTCGGCTTTCGCCGGATCCGCCTGGGCTTCCTCAACTGTCGCCGCTTTCGCCTTCTGCAACGCGACAGCCTGGCGAACATCCTTGTCTCGGTAGGTCAACACCATGTACGGGTCGAATCCGAGCACATTGCCATCGCGGATACCATCAGCGATGCTATATCGGTGGAGGCAATCGCCGAACACCATTGATGTGGTTGAGCCCTTCTTGCGGTTCTCCTCATGGATCGGAGTGCCTGTGAAACCGAAGTACAGTGCGTTCGGGAAGGAACGGCGAATATCCTGCAGCATCTCGCCGAATGTGGAACGATGGCATTCGTCGATGATGAATACGATATGTTTGCCGGCGAGCTTCTTCACTTCCTCTTCGGTGATATGCCCCTCGCCTGCTTTGATGTTGCTCATTTTCTGGATGGAGGTGACGATGAGTGTGTCCTTCGGGTCGATGCTTGCCAGCTTCGCCTTGAGCACATCCGTGTTTTCCGTGCCTTGCACATCGTCGGCATCATCGGCGAACGACCGGTATTCCAGCAGTGACTGCGTGCCCAATTCGACACGGTCCATAAGAAAGACCACTTTATCGGCGTCTTTTGAGCCGGCAATGAGTTGCGCCGCCTTGAAACTGGTCATGGTTTTGCCCGAGCCGGTGGTATGCCACACATAACCGCCCGGGCGGCCCGGCGTGCCGCTTGGCACCGGCTCATCCCATTTGCAGGTGCGCACACGGTCGGAAATGGCGTTTACCGCCTGGTATTGGTAGCTGCGTAGCACTTTGAGACATCCGTCCGCGGAATCGGCGACCGTATAGAACCCGATGAGCTGATGTGCCATGGGGATAGATAGCAGGTCCGATGCGAAACGTTTCCACTCGTCCTGCCCGACATGTTTATTCGCCGCTATGGGCTCGTTGTTGAAGTCAGCCCAGTGGAAGAAGTAGTTGCTATTGAAATCGCCTTCACCGGGATTGGCGAAATACACGGCATCATCCGGATTCATGGCCACGAAGACCTGCACGAGTCTGAACAGCCCGGTGAACACGCCTTCATGCGCGTATTTGGCGATTTGATTGGTGGCCTGGCTTACGGGAATGCCGCTTTTCTTCAGTTCTATATGGATGACCGGCATTCCGTTGATAAGCAGGCAAACGTCTCCCCTGCGATCGTTCAACATCTTATTTTTAGCTGGATAAATAGGCTGTCTTGCGATTTGGTAGCGGCTTTGCCCCGCTGCGATTTCCTGCCGATCGTAGATCTTCAGGCTGATTTCCTTACCGTAATGAGCCTCATCCTTGGGATTATCACGTTTGATGGATACGGTTTTACCATTAATGAAGGAATTCAGCGCCAATGGTGTGCGTAATGTTTCGATCTGTTCGAGGATCTGCGCCATCTCACCTTTGGTAAGGCGCTGCCCATTCAATCGATCGATGCCTTTGTTATTGTCGAACAGGATATTGGCCCAATTGCTGATAAGGTCCTGTTCAGTTGGATATTCCAACACGCCATCGGTCCATCCATGGCGCTTCAGCACCGCGACCAGATCGTCTTCGAAATCCGATTCTTTATCGTAGAACATGTTTCATCTCCCCGAATGCACCGTCACTTTCTGAGCCCAATCTTACGAGCGCAGCCCCTAACATCCAAGAAGCAACACCACAATACTTACGCTGATGAAGGGTGATGAGGGAGTCCAGACGGTCGAAGAACCCGCCGATTCGACGCTGCTCGTTTTCTGAGACAGGCATAGAAATTCCGATTGAAGCAAAGTCATCGAATTTCAAAACTTGGGTGTCCTTGGAATTGCCCTGCGAAACCTGTTGATACTGTTTCAGCAACATCGGTTGCCTAAGAAGGCGCGCAAAGAATCGTGCATAAACCTCGGAATTGGGCCTTGCTACTACATATGCGGGGCTTACGATGCCGTCGTAACGGCTTGCATCTACAGCCCCCTGCCACATGCGCATACTGTTGTAAACGACATCTCCGGAATGCACTATTTTGTAGTTCGCGAGACTCGCGCCAGGATTCCTCTCCCTATCGGACTCAGATGCTGGGTATATCCCGTTGGCTACGCTGACAGACAAAATCTCTCTATCGGAAGCTCGTTCATCACTCTCCTCGAACAGTTCGCCTAGCTTACGCTGTTCCCAAGCGGGGCAATTAGAGCTAGGAAAACAGCCGTATTACCGTCAATCTATACGGCTGAGCTTCCTTCTCGTGAGCATTAGAGCGTATCCGAGCAGGTTCCGACCTCGCCATTGGCTCGGATTGAACCTAGCTGGGTCATGCATCGACAGGCCGATGCCCCAGATGCGGTCTTTGACGGCGCATTCCGCCAGCAGCGCGGTGCCGGTTACCTCAAGCCGTGCCCCGAGTTCGGCGTTCTGGCTGAATTTGGCAAGTAATCCTTCATAGATCTCGATTTGGCGAACGCCGTTCCACACGTGATCGTCATAACCGGCCACCAGTCGACCAAGGCGTTTGATCTCGGCCACGTCATCGGTTTCGAAGATTCGCGCGGCTGTTTCAGCATCGTTAAAACAGCATGCTTTGCGATACATCATATACTGTTCCATTGAGGAAAACTCGACACCGTCCACAACGAAGCGCGATGGATACCAGTTGCTCAGGTACCCGTTCTCCTCATCGGGATTATGGAAGCAGACGATGCCTGTCATTCTTCGCCGACTTTTCGCACCGCAAGTTCCAGATCGAGATCATGAAGTCCGAAATACGCTTTCTTCAGGAAGTCCAACGGCACCCTGGTGATCACTTCAGAACTGGGAATACCGTAGAACCATTGGTAGTAGGCATAGAACTCACCGATCCAATCGGGCATGAACCCTTTAAGCGCCTTGCCGTCCTTCAATTGGTAATGCTCGGTCTCGGTGAAATACTTCCACAGCTCTTCCGCATCCATCGTATTGACGTAGGCTTTGGCCTCGTCAATGCTCTTTCGTGTTTTGCTCGTCATATACGTGGCGATGAAATCCTCTGTGCTCTTGTTAGAGAACGACTGCGCCACGTAGTCGAAAAGCTTGCCTTGATTTTCCACCACATCATCCCGGTAGACCTCTGGATATGCCCGCATTGTCACCACCCCTAGAGCAACGTGCTGAACACGTTGGTCACCGTATTGGCATCGGAATCGATAAGGTCACGCATGTTCTGCCGCGCCTCAACATCCCTCTGATTGTATTTGTCGTTGAATTCGCTATAGCTGACGGAAAGCAAGCCATCTTTGACTTCTCGCAATTGACCGTATGCCTTTTCGGTCTTGACACAATACTGAATTCCCAGACCTCCAAGCGACAGCAGTTCCTCCAAAATATCGACGTCCACATTGTCTCGAACGAATTCTTTAGCGATGTAAAAGTACGAGGCGTTCGCACGCCAGCCTTTGATGATGTCATAACCGCTGGTATCGATGCCGTATTGGGCGATGAATCTTGCGGCAAGCACGCGATAACGCTTGGAATCGGCGGCATCACGATGTTTCATCAGCTCGGCCAGCCAGGCAAGCACACTATGCTCCTGAAAATCCAGGATGCTCAGCCCATTCGTGTTCAGTTCATACTGGTGGACCCAGCCATTGGACTCATCCGGCCTGCACACGGCCCATTCCTTGGCGAGCTCGACACTTTTAGTCAGATAAAAACCACGACCGTAGTCATGCTTATCGTTACCCAAACCATACTCGGGGGTCACTGACTCATGCGGGGAACCGTGAAATAACGTGATTGTTGCCATGAACACCCCTATACGAACATCTTGTCAAGCATGGATTTCTTGATATTCCGCAGTAATTCGAGCTTACGCTGATGAAGGGTGATGAGGTTGTCGAGCTTGGCAAAGAATTGGCCGATTTCTTTTTGCTCTCTACCGCCTGGGACAGTGACTTCTGCACTCAGTAAGTCCTTATTGTAAAGTCGCTTAATCGTGCTGCCCTCTAAGCCCCATTCAATTCGCGAGTACAAAGGCTTGAGAAACGCATCGTTCAATCTATGATCATGTTCGAGCCAAACAATATTTGAGTCTTGAAAATATGCCTTTTCACCTTGGTATTCAACAACCCGTCCAATACTACCTGCAGCCGATATCAATAACGTACCCGGGGTTGGATACGGATAAATACGTTTGAAGTCTTCAAACAGCTCGTTGGAGATGAAGGCATCTGGATTCGCACCAAAAGTTCCAATCTTAAAGAACGGAACATCACCCTGCTCCGAGGTTTGCTCTTTGTAGATGCGCTTGCACATGGCAACAGAACCAAATTCACCCAGCTTACGCTGTTCCCAAGGGTCAGTGAAACCAGCGAAACGAATCTCCGGATACAGGGAACCCCCTTTAGGGAACATCTTGTCGAGCATGGATTTTTTCAGCACGCAGAGCTTGTCATACTTACGCTGATGAAGGGTGATGAGGGAGTCCAGACGGTCGAAGAACCCGCCGATTCGACGCTGCTCGTTTTCTGAGACAGGCATAGAAATTCCGATTGAAGCAAAGTCATCGAATTTCAAAACTTGGGTGTCCTTGGAATTGCCCTGCGAAACCTGTTGATACTGTTTCAGCAACATCGGTTGCCTAAGAAGGCGCGCAAAGAATCGTGCATAAACCTCGGAATTGGGCCTTGCTACTACATATGCGGGGCTTACGATGCCGTCGTAACGGCTTGCATCTACAGCCCCCTGCCACATGCGCATACTGTTGTAAACGACATCTCCGGAATGCACTATTTTGTAGTTCGCGAGACTCGCGCCAGGATTCCTCTCCCTATCGGACTCAGATGCTGGGTATATCCCGTTGGCTACGCTGACAGACAAAATCTCTCTATCGGAAGCTCGTTCATCACTCTCCTCGAACAGTTCGCCTAGCTTACGCTGTTCCCAAGGGTCAGTGAAACCAGCGAAACGAATCTGCGGAACCAGCGCCTTTCCATGCTGCTCGACCATATCATTCACCCCCGAGCAGTGCTTTGAGCTCTTCCAAGCCCGCCAGATCGCGAGCATTGCCGGTCAAATCGCCAAGCATTCCGGCCAATTCCTTCTCCGCTTCATCGATTTGGCCGCATACATCGGCATATGTGATGGCGTACTTGTTCTTCAACTCGTTCACTTTGCCAATGAGCTCGTCGATCACGTCATTCGGCAGTTTTTCCAACTGCTTCTGCAATGGCGTAATCCACTTGGCTTCCAGCAACCTTCTGGCTTCGTCATCACTCAACGTCTTAATCGCGTCGCATGTCTTATCCTCCAACGCGTTTCGCTTGGTCTTGATGTTGGACTTCAGCTTCTTCTCCTCGTCAAACAGCTTCTGGGCCTGCACCAAGCCACGCTCGAAATCGGAAGCCGGATTCTTGCCAATCGCCTTGACCGCTTTCTTCAGCTCGGCGGCAACGAAGGCCTCACCGTCCTGGTTGATCGCATCACTGTTCTGCTTGTCATCCTCATCGAAACCTTCCAAGATGGTTTCAATCTCGGAATCGATGTCCTGCACACGGCGTTCGTCCGTCTCGATTGCAGCCAAATCATCGTGCAGCAGATCGCGCTGGACCAGGTCGAACGGCAGAACGCGGCCAATCCAGCCATCTTGCACTTCCACATCCTGGCCGGCCTTCTTCTTGACGACCATGTTCGGATCCACTGCTCTTACCGCATCGAAACCTTCGGAACCTAACACTTCCAGATCAATGGAGATGCCGTTCCATGCGTCATCAAGCTTCTGATAAGCATCATACGGGTCAACCAGCGCGGTATTGGCAATCATCGCATCCAATTCCCTACCAATGGCTGCTTCCTGGGCGAGCGCATCCACTTGTTCAGGATGCTCGACCAAACGGAAGCACAGGTCGGAGGGCAGGTCGGAAATAGCATGCTCATATGCGGCGACGAACGTCTTCACATCGGAATTGTTGCGAACCACGGCAGCGATGTCATCATGATCGCAGGCATAGCAAGCGCCATCATCGCGGAACAGTTCAGCCTTCAAACTCGGCCAAGCGTTCCAATATTCCTTGAACTGCTCAACCTCGTTCTTCGGAACGCCACCAAACATCGAAGCGTACACATCCCACGTTTCCGCATCCTCGGATGAATCGACATAACGCGGAATGTTGAGGTTGTAATCGTTGGCGCGAATCTCATCGATGGACACCAGACGGCTGAACTTGGGTACCGTGCGATTGTTCGACACCACATCGACAATGCGTTTGATATCGGAGGCCTGTAGCTTGTTGTTCTTACCATCCTTGATGAAATGCTTCGACGCATCAACGATGAGCACCCTGTCATCATCGCGTTTTTTGCGCAACACCATCACGATAGTGGGGATACCCGTACCAAAGAAAATATTCGCAGGTAGACCAATAATCGCCTGAATATGACGGTTCTCGATCAGATTCTTACGAATCTGACCTTCCTCGCCGCCACGGAACAGCACCCCATGCGGCAGAACGATGGTCATAATGCCATCGGCACGCAGATGGTACAAGTCGTGGAGCAGGAAAGCATAATCCGCCTTGGACTTCGGGGCTATGCCATAGCTGAAACGCGGATCGATCTCCTTGTCAGCGGAATCCCAATTCTGCGAATAGGGTGGATTGGAGACCACCGCATCCACGAACAGCGGATTGTACGTTTCCTCCTTGTTCTCCAACGTGTCGAACCATGGCCAATCGTCCTCCAAGGTGTCGCCGTTGCGGGCAACGATGTTGTCGGGAAGGATGCCACGCATCACCAGATTCATACGTGTGAGGTTGTAGGTGTTCTCCTTGAGCTCCTGCGCGTAATACATGATGGAATCCGGATTGCCGTTTCGCCGAGCCACAGCTTGGCCAATATGAATCAGCAAGGAACCAGAGCCGGATGTCGGGTCGTAGATCTTGATCTGCTCGCGCCCCTGCAAATGCCAGGCGACGATTTCGCTCATCAGCTGGGAAACCTCAGAAGGTGTGTAGAATTCGCCGGCCTTCTTCCCCGCATTGGCGGCGAAATTGCTGATGAGATATTCGTAGATGAAGCCGAGAACGTCATAATCCTGACGACCATCCATCGGAATGTCTTTAATGAGGTAAATCAAATCTCGCGCGGCCTTGGACTGGCTTCTTGCATCGGTACCGAGCTTGGAAAGTCCGGTCTGTAGAGTGTCGAAAATACCGTCGAATACTTTCTTGTGCGCCGGATTGATGTTGCGGGAAAACGCCGAAAGCGCATCGCGTACGTTGGAAATCTCGAAATCGTTACCTTGTTTAATCCATGTGGAAAACAGGTTGTCATAGGCGATGAAGTAGCCGCACTCACCCTGCACGAATTCCACAATGTCCGGATTGTCCTCCGTGAGCTGCGGAAGGTCGTCCTCAGTGAAGTCGCTGGCTTTCAAGCGCATCAGTTCGGTTTCCGAAAGGAATTTGTAGAAGATGAAGCCAAGAATGTAATCCTTGTATTCGTTCGCTTCGATTTTGGAACGCATCTTATTGGCGGATTCCCAAATCTTCGAAGCGAGCTGCTGCTTATTCATCTATCCCTCCTCATTGCGGTACCGGCAAACCAATGCACGGCTCCACGAGTGACTGCATATCTTCCATAAGAATACCGCGCCCCCGCTTGGGAACAGCGTAAGTTGGGGGAACTGTGTTCTTTCTCTAAGGGATATGGGTATTCGAAGAACAATTTGAGAGATCAAGGCACTCCGATTATTTTGTATGGTAGGTTGTACACAAATTACGAAACTCAGATACATTCCGTCGATACTTTCGTAGACCCTCTTGAAAATTCTGTGTACACCGAAGGCGGAGAGGTTATTGTTCCTGCATCTGGGGAAACGGCGGAGGACATATCCATTGCGTCAGTCGTTGAAAAACCTGGAATTATTCTGGGCGGAGACCTAAATATCATAACGCCTTCAGCTGTTGTTAATCCGGTTTTTCTTGCTTTGGAATTATCTTATGGAAAGCCGCATTTCGATTTAGCAAAAAGAGCCCAAGGCAAATCTGTTGTGCATATTCACAATGAGGATATTGCGAATGTGTTTTTTGATCGTCCATGCATCGCCGAGCAGCGTCGAATCGGCGGGTTCTTCGACCGTCTGGACTCGCTCATCACCCTTCATCAGCGTAAGTATGATGGCTGCACCTTATCCGTATCTTTTTTAGAAAGGTGCACACTATGCAGGAAAACATCACCGCGGAATCGCTATTCTGCGACTACTACGCCCAGTGGGTAAAAACGTATAAGGAAGGTGCCATCAGAGACGTGACCATGAGTAAATATCGACTCACACAATCTTGGCTCGGCAAACTCATCCCTGAACTAAGACTTGCCGATATGGATCGCACCGCCTATCAGCAGCTCATCAACGGTTACGCGCAGCATCATGAGCGCCAGACCACCATGGATTTTCATCACCAGATCAAAGGCGCCATTCTCGACGCCGTTGATGAAGGACTCATTCCCCGTGATCCGACACGCAAAGTCATCATCAAAGGCAAGCAGCCACGCATCAAAAAAATGAAGTATCTCAACCAATTCGAGCTGCACGCTATGCTCGCCGATCTTAATCTTGGCGCTGAGGCAAGTTGGGATTGGCTCATCCTCCTCATCGCGAAAACCGGACTCCGATTCTCCGAAGCGCTTGGACTCACGCCCGACGACTTCGATTTCACCCACCAAACGCTTTCCGTCAGCAAAACCTGGGATTACAAAAACGGCGGCGGTTTTGTACCCACGAAAAACGAATCTTCCGTGCGAAAAGTGCAGCTTGACTGGCAGCTCATCATGCAGCTTTCCGGGTTACTCAAGAATCTTCCGCATGACAAGCCCATCTTCGTGCACGGCAAAATTTATAACTCCACAGCCAACGGCGTACTCGCCAGACACTGCAAGAACGTGGATGTGCCGGTCATTTCCATCCACGGATTGCGGCATACGCACGCATCACTGCTGCTGTTCGCCGGCGTATCAATCGCCAGCGTGTCGCGCCGCCTCGGCCACGCCAGCATGACCACAACACAGGAAACCTATCTTCATGTCATTCGCGAATTGGAAAACAAGGATGTGGATATTGTAATGCGAGCACTGTCGACGCTTATCTGACACGATGCTGTTTTGCGAGATGCCGATGGACGGCTCGCAGGTCCTTCAATCGCAAGGTAGCTAGAAAAAGAAGTCCGCTGGAGAAATCGGTTCTTCCAGCGGGACTTCGTATTGCGAATCAATGTACAGCGCATGTCACAGGTAGGTGCTCCAGCCGAGTTTGACGGCTAGGATGATGCCGGTGAGCACGGCGGCGGCACGCATGATGTTTTCGGGAATATGGCGGGTTACGGGAGGTGCGATGGCACTGCCGATCGTGCAACCGAGGCACATCATGATGGCGAACGGCCAATCGACGGAACCACGGATGATGAACATGACTGCTGCAGAAATGTTCGCGCCGAAACCGACCACCGTTTTCAACGCATTAATCTGATGGAACGGGCCGATCTTACCCAAGTCGAGAATCGCCAAGGCAAGCGTACCCGCGGCCGCGCCGAAATAGCCGGAATAGACGCCGACGAAACTCACGCCGACCCACAGCCACCACGGATCGTTGCGCAACGTGCCGCTTGCGGTTTTGCTGGCGATCCGCGCGGCTCGTTCGCCTTGATGCGATTGCGGCAGCGCCTGCGCCACGGCGTCGCGCGCGGCCGCCTTCTTCCGTGGATTGAGTGCGATGATGATCGCGCTGAACAGGATAAGCGGCGGCACCGCGCATTCGAACACTTCTGCCGGCAGTTCCAGCAGCAACAGCCCGCCGATGATGCCACCGACCAATCCGATGCAGGCGTAGACGGCCACGCGCACGCCTTGGCCTCTAAGCTCCCTGCGGGCGGAAAGCAGTCCGCCGATGCCCGTACCGCACACGCCCACCGTGTTCGTGGTGTTGGACAGCACAGGCGGAATGCCGAACGCCAGCAACGCCGGATAGGATATCAGCGAGGATGCGCCGACCGCGTATCCAACGAATCCCGCCCCGATGCCGGCTGCGAGCACCAGCAGCAATGTGGTGATGGACACTCCCGCGATCATGACCGTTTCTCCCGATTTCCCGACTGATATGACAACGGGAGCCAAGCGTAATGGCTTGACTCCCGAAAATATCGGTTTTGTTCAGAACGTGGCTGACTGCCGCGTTTGAACTATCGTTGTTCAGTGATTGCGCTTGGCAATCAGCGACTCGGTCCAGTAGGCGGCGAGCGGGATCAGCGCCCACTGCAAAGCAAGACCGGGCAGTCCAGCGGCCAAGTCACTCGTCCAAGTGGCGGCGATGCTGTTGCCGGAACCGAATGCGAACACCGCCACTGCAGTGGCTACGGTCAGTACGACACGGCCGGCAAGTTGGGCGATAACCACCTTTACTAGGCTTGGCAGCTTGATCTCACGCAGCAGACCTGCAACCAAACCGTACGCGCACAATTCAATCATCATGAACGGCAGAACAGCCAGCATCGGCATGCCGGAAAGCAGGAAGCTCGCCAGTGGAGCAGCTGCGCCTGCAATCGCACCAACCGCTGGACCTGCGATCAAACCGACGAAAATAATCGGCAAGTGCATAGGCAGAAAGGCAACGCCCAACGCAGTTCCTCGTCCGGAAACCGCTCCGATCACATGGAACAACTGCGGCAACGCCACTGCGGCGACAATGGCAAGCACGGTTGCGGCGGCTTTGACGCTCACGCTCAAGCGTGGCAGATCAGTGCGACGCAAGGAAACTGCTGTAGTGGAAGTCATGTTCATTCTCCTTTTTAAAAGCTTTCTTTTCACAAGCTTTCGTTCATTATGAAAAATTCGTTATGTATGATTCGTTATTCGTTTGATTTGGCAGTATCTACAACCATGTTGGCAATTGCGCGTGTTCCAGTTTGCTCGAAATACCGATTCTCCAAAGGAATCCACTCGTCGATGAATCGCTGCAGCATACGCGGATTACGTGCCTCGAGTCTGCGTAACTGCTCATTGGAATCAATCATCAGGCAGATCATCAAATCGTAGTATTCACGCAATGCGGGATGCATGCTATAACTGCCTTCGACAATCGTCAAACGAGCAGGTTCGACACTATGCGAAGCCGCAAAATCGCCGGTATGGCAATCCCAAGGACGATACTGCACGATATTTCCGGCAACGAGCGGAGCCAGCACCTCTTCTTCGAATCGTTCCCGATCGACATTGCCTCCCGGTTCGGCGAACCGTTCCGGAGTGCGTTGTTCCGGGCGCAGGAAAAAATCGTCCATATGCAGCACATTGCCGTCGAAACGACGCTGCAGCAAAGCCGCCAACGTGGTTTTGCCCGACGCGCATGGCCCGTCGATCGCCACAAACACATGCTCGCGTTCCGTAAACACACGTTCGATGCGTTCGATCACGGCCCGCGCGTCTTGAACCGCCTGCGCCTCCTCCACGTTTTCCATGGATTCCTTAGATTCCTTGGATTCCATCATCGCCGACTCCGTGCACACTACTCGAGCACGGTCAAACGGTATGCACGCGAACCAAGCCCAAGCTCTTCGGCGTATTCGAGCGTGTGCTCGCCATGCCTGGTGGCGATACGCTCGGTCACGGACGCGCCGTCCGGCGCCACATGAATCAGATCGACACACGCTTGGTCAAGCGCCACAGGGTCGAACGACGAGAGCACGCCAATGTCATGCATGTCCGGCTCGGACGGCGTGGCGAAGCAGTCGCAATCCACCGACAAACGGTTCATGACGTTCAAATACATCATCTTGCCGTTCATGTGGCTGATCACAGCCTCATCCGCTTCGGCCATCGACTCGAGAAAGTCATCCTGCTCAGCTTCGACCCACTTGTCTTTAGCCACGCCTGCGGAATGAATCCAACGTTTGCCGTTCGACGATGCGATGCCGATGGACACGTTCTTCAACGCGCCTCCGAAACCGCCCATTGGATGCCCTTTGAAATGAGAAAGCACGAAGATGGAATCATAGTCGTCGATATGCCTGCCGACGATGTCATAGGCGATATGGCGGTGCTTGGCTACCGGAATCTCGATCTCACCGCCCATGTCCATGATCTGGATCGGAGCGATGTCGTCGTATCCACGTTCCTTGAACACGGCAAGGCTTTTTTCGGGAGTCTCTCGATTGCCGTCGTATGCCGTTGCGCATTCCACCAATGTTCCGCCGATCTCCTGTACCAAATCCCTGACCAGCGCGGGATTCAGATTATTGGATTTTTCGGATTCTCCGGAATGGATTTTGATGGCGACCTTACCTTCCGGCCTAGCTCCCAACGCATGATATGCGGCAACCAGACTTTCCGGCGTAATCACGGGAGTGAAAAACACTTCGGGAGCCGACGCATCATCTGTACGATGTTCCAATTCCTGCGCTTTCGCAATATCGAAATCAGTCATAATCCTCCTCGATTCTGCTCGCTTCAGCATAACCGATTACAGACTATCAATCTCAAGTCCGGTTGAACCAAACCGACACTCCCACCGCACCAGCCATTCCACCGCACCAGCACAAGACCATGTCCACGTCTTAGCCCGAACTCATCGCGTTTACATAATGACTGCTACGCTTACCGAGTTCTTACGATTCGTCAAAAGAATGTCGAAGGCGTTGACGTACCGCGCGATAATCATCAAAGAAAGGAACATCATGGCGGAACTTGTTACGATGGCGCTGTTCTGTGCGGCTTTGATTGCCTGCATCATAACCAACATATCCATCGTTCCCGCACTGCTGGCCGGCGTGGTCATGTTCCTCATCCATGGCAAAATCACCGGTCACAAATTCGCGACCATGCTTTCCAAAGGGTTCGCCACCATGCGTGCCGCAAGCATTGTGGCGGTGACGTTCGTGCTGATTGGCCTGCTGACCACGCTATGGCGCGCCGCCGGCACCGTGCCGTTCATTGTGGCGAACACTTCCAGCCTGGTGCGCCCGCATGTGGTGATTCTGCTCGCCTTCCTGCTCAACTGCCTCATGTCACTGCTGACCGGATCATCGTTCGCTACGGCCGCCACCATGGGCGTCATCACCATGACGCTCGGCACGTCCATGCAGGTTTCGCCCGTATTCCTCGGCGGTGCGATTCTGTCGGGCGTCTATTTCGGCGACCGCTGCTCCCCTGTTTCCACCAGCGCGCAATTAGTCAAAGCACTCACACATACGAATATTTTCGACAATATCGTACTGATGTTGAAAACATCTATTGTTCCGTTCATCATCACGTGTGCGATTTATGCTGTGTTGGCTTTGTGCACGCATCCTTCCGCAGGTTCCATTGATATCACGGGATTGTTCTCAAGCGCGTTCGATCTTCATTGGGTTACCGTTATTCCCGCGTTGGTGCTTGTGGTGCTTGCGATCGCCCGAATGGACGTGCGCATTACGATGGGCGCAAGTATTCTCACCGCATTGCCGGTTTGCGTGCTGGTGCAGCATATGGATTGGCTGGAGATTGGCCGTGCTTTGGTGTTCGGTTTTCATTGTTCGAACGCCCAAGTGGCGTCGTTGATTGACGGTGGCGGCATCGTTTCGATGATCAAGGTGATACTGATCGTCTGCATTTCCTCGTCGTATTCCGGTATTTTCCAAGAAACGGGGTTGTTGGATGGCACGCATCGGCTTATCGCTTCGATGGCGAAGCACATCAGCGTGTTTGGTGCGACTTTGGTCACGTCTGTGGTTGCGAGCGCGGTTGCCTGTAATCAGACATTGTCGATTATGTTGACTGATCAGTTGTGCGGCAATTTGGAAAACGACGAGCAGCGCAAGGTTATTAATTTGGAGGATACCGCCGTTGTGGTGGCTCCATTGATTCCATGGTCGATTGCCGGCGCGGTGCCGCTTGCTTCGGTTGGGGCTCCTACGGAAAGTCTGTTGTTGAGCTGTTTTCTGTATTTGCTGCCGATTTGTTCGCTGGTTCGTACCTTGATTGCGGATCGTCGCAAAGTTTCGGATTAATACCAGATTACTTTTAATACAAATAAAAAAATGTGCCGTGCACTGATTATCCCAGCGCACGGCACAACGGTATTTGGAAGATATAAAAGATATGTAGAAGATTTTTAGAAGAACAGCGCTGCCACTCCCGCTGCGAAGCACATGAGCAGGATCGAAGTGATGAGGCTGGCAAGGAACGCCTTCTGCCCCTTCTTGGCGAGTGCCGAGAAGTTCACGGTGATGCCCAATGCGGCCATGGCCATGCCAAGCACGATGTAGGCGAAATCGACCAGCTGCGGGGTGATGGTGGCGATGAACGGCACGAACGTGCCGATGATCGACGCTCCGATGAAGCCGAGCATGAACCACGGGAATGAGATCTTGCGCTTGCCGTCCGAAGGCATCTGCGAATGGTTCTTATCCCACCAGATGGCGATGATGATGGCTGCGAAAACGAGCATAAGCACTCGCGACAGCTTCATGATGGTGGCGATGTCGACCGCGCCGAACGCGTCACCAGCCGCCACCGCGTGTGCGATTTCGTGCAGGGATGCGCCGGCTGTGATGCCCAGCTGGGTGTTGGTCAGTCCGGTAAGCGGTCCAAATGCGATTTCCACGAGGGCGAAGATCGTGCCCATGATGGCGATGATGGCCACGGCCATCACTTCATTGTTGGCTTTCTCGTCTTCCTGTTCCGGTGGAACCTTGATGGATCCGGAAAGTCCCATGACGGCTGCGGCACCACAAATGCCGGTACCGCCAGCCACCAGAATGGCCAGTTGCGGGTCAACGCCGAGCTTACGGGCGATGTTGTAGCACACGACGATGGTGAGCGTCACCACAACAGCGGCAATCGGCAAGCATTTGATGCCTTGCGTGAACAGCACCTGCAGGTTGAGCTTGAATCCAAGCAGAATAATACCCAAGCGGAGCAGCTTGTTGGAAATCAGTCCTGCTGCGTCTTTCACACCGGCCTTATGCTCTGGTGAACGGCTGGAATACCATTTGCGAATCGGAAACTGCAGCACCATGCCGATCAGCAGTGCGATAATCAGCGCACCGAACAGGCTGAATCCAGGGAATTGCTTCAGCCATGAGGCGATAATGGACGCGGCCAGCGTCACAATGCCGATGAATACCATCTCTTTGGTGGCGATACGTTTCCACCACTTCTCACAAAACTCTTTCACAAGTATTCAAGAATAAAGCAGATACAGCGTGGAATCAACAGTCAAGTTCACATATTCGGCATTACGATTTGCTGCGATGTGGGAGTTGCACTTCGGAGAAGATGATTGCGGCGAAAATCAGCGCGAATCCGCATACTGACGGCACGGTAAGCGCAAACGAGATTTCGAATGCCACGCGGTACTTTGGAAAATGTTTTACTGCGCTTTGGCTGCTTGTTGATTCACCCAGTTGTCGGCCATTTCGATGGCTTCATCAAGCGTGGTTTTGGCGGCCTTGTAATACTTGGATTCTTTGACGCCGCTATTGTCGATCAGCTGCTGGCCCGCATCAACGGCTTTGGATAGCGCGCTCAACAGTTTGCGTCCAATAAGGGTGAGATCGCCGTCATTGCCGAGTTTGTCGATAAGCGCGTTTGCCTTGTCAAGCGATTCCTGCAAAGCAAGTTTGGAGTCTTCCAACGATTCGGCATTGTCGTCTGACTTGTTTTGACTCGTCCCATCATTGGATTGCGTTGAATTCGACGTGCCATCGGAGGTATCGCCGCCGCTTTGCGACTGCTGGTTCTTTTCGATTGTCTTCAGACTGCCGTTCAGGGAGTCAGTTGCGCTGTCCAATGTTTTGGAGACGAGATTGAGCTGCGTGATGGTGGCGTCCGCCTTACAGCCTTCCGTATCGACCGTGTTCTCTGCGCTGGTGGCCGCGTCCGCGAACGCGTCGATGATGTCGTTCACGCCGAGCGCACCACGGATCAATTTCTGCAGTTCGCTACCGTTTTCGGATGTGTCGAGCACGGCCTTACGGGCCGAGCTGAATTCCGCAAGCGATTGCCGGCATGTGTCCAACGCCTCCTGCCGTTTGTTGTGGTAGACGTACACTCCTGCGCCGCATGCCACAGTGAGCGCCACGACCACGGAAAGGACAATCGGCCAGGTTTTGCGGGGATTGGAAGGCTGTTCAACGGCCTGATACTGATAATCCATATGCGTCCACCCCTTGCGAATCGACGGATGTCATCGTTCTTCGTCTTGTTAACCTCGCCTATTTTACGAGTCCGAAGATGGGAAAAACCTGAATGGACATCCCACGCACACCAACGAAGCGGGGTCGGGTCGGCATACCGTCTCTCCGCAGGCGTGCCGCGACCGCATATCCACCACGTCAAGCGATCCTCGTTCTCGCGCGCGTTCGCTGGCCATGTCGACGAAATCGACCGGCAGATGTCGTTCGGCGGCGATCTGCCGCACCGTCAATCCTGCCGCAACATCGCCGACGATACGTGTGACGATATCGCCCTGACCATTGTCCTGCGGGTCGGCCGTACGTGACGTGCGTCGCCAACCACGTGCAGGAATGCCGAACCGTCCTCTACCGTTCACCATATCAATCGCAATGATTGGAAGGCGATTACGGCGATGACGTAGGCCACGGCCAGACTCAGCAGAACGGAACGCGCCGCGATTTTCGTGCCGAATTGCCGTCGCATTTCCGCGACCGTCGCGAGGCAGGGCGTGTAGACGAGCGTGAACAGCAGGAAGGTGATGGCTGCGGCCCTGCCATGACCGTGTGACGATTGGTCGAACGAGGCGCGCAGCTTCTGTCCCAGCGTCCCCTCTCCGACCTGCTGGGAAGCCGTATCATCCGCTCCGTCCGCGTGATAGGACTGCGACATCGAACCGACCACGACCTCCTTGGCCACGAATCCCGTGATCAACGCGGCCGAGGCATGCCAGTCGTCAAAACCGGCTGGCGCGAACACAGGAGCGGCCGCGTCGGCGAGCATACCATACGCGGAATCATGCACATCGTCGACGTGCGTGAATCCGCCTGTGCCGGCGACCACGGGAATGCCTTGCAACAGCCACAGCGCCGTGATCGTCGAAATGATGATCACGCTGGCTCCACGGATGAAGCCCCACAGCCGCATCAAGGTCACCATCCGCATGACCTATGGCTTCCACCACGTCAGCAGCCTCATCGCGCTCGTCATGCTCCGCTGCGGCGGACTCGACATACACCTACCACAACCAAGAACCTAACCCACGAAAACAGCAGAAGCCCCTCAATTCTTCAATTCCACTACAAAGGTCACATCACGGCATACGCACGCCGACGCGCGTATGCGTGCACGACTCCAGCAACGAGCCGTACCCGCCGTTAGATGGCAGGCTTCAGTATCGTGACGCCATGCGTTAGCGTCACCATGCAACGAGAGGAACACACTATTCAATAGTATATCATGAAGACGTGACGTTGCCCTTGCGCAGGTGCCGTAAGACTCCGCGGACAAAGCAATGAGGCTTCCCCCGCGAGAAGGGAAGCCTCATATTCCATTCATTCTATTCAGCGATGATGGCGCCTAATCACCGATCATCCTTTGGGAACAGCGCATCGAAGGCATGTTCCATCACGGACTTACGGCGGATCACACCGACGAGTCTGCCATCACCATCCACCACCGGCAGTTTCTTGAACTGCTTCTTGGCGAGGATTCGGGCCACCTCTCCGACATGCTGGTCGGGCGTGGCGGCAACGACCTTGCGCGTGGCGATGTCCATCACCTTCTTGCCGGAGAGCGCCTGCACCTTGGAGGCCACGGTTTCGTCGTCGAACACCACCATCGTCGAACCGGTGCCGGTGGAAACCGTACGGGATTCATAGGTGGCAATCGATTTCATGACATCGCCGTCGCTGACGAAGCCGACGAGCCTGCCATCGCCGTTCACCACGGGAAGGCTGGAGACGTTGAGGCGGATGAACTCGCGTACCACATGCGTGATGTCATCGCTGTCCAGGCAGCTGTAGGGCTGATCGTCCATGATCTCGCCGATGGACTGTTCCTGGGCCTGCTTGAACAGGGAGGCGGCGGGGGCCACGTATGCGCCGGCGTAGTGATGCTCGGCGGGCTGGCCTTCAGTGGGTTCGGCCGCGACTTCGGCGGAGGCTTGCGCCTCGTAGGCCTTGGCGTTGCGTGCGGCCTCCTCCTTGGCACGGCTGGTGACGGTGAAGATGCAGATGATCAGGGCGATCAGCGAGATGGCGGCGCACAGCAGGTAGGAGAACGCGATGCCGCTGGCCGTGGCGGACTTCACACCCTGGGACATGCGCGAGGCGGTCACGGATGTTTCTGCGGTGACCAGAAGCGAGGTCGCAATGGCTGCCGCGATCTGGCGGCCGGTGTTGGCGATGGCGTTGCCATGGGCGATCATGTCGTTCGGCAAAGCGTTGACGCCCCAAGTGTTTATCGGCATGTTGGCGATAGCCTGACCGGATGCCTGCAATGCGCAGAACACGGCGACAAACAGCACTGATGTCCTGGTGTTGATGGTGCCGAGAAGACCAAGAGAGATGGTCATGAGCGCAAGGCCGCCGATGCCCACGCCTCGCGGGCCGAATTTGTCGAATGCGGCACCGGCGACCGGACTCAGGATGATGCCGATCGCCGCGGCGGGCAGCATGACCATGCCGGTGACGGTGGCGGATTGGCCGAGCACATTCTGGATGAAGATAGGCAACGTCACGTTGGTTGCGGCGACTGCGGCGTTGATCAGAGTGACCAGAATCGCGGAGTTGCGGAAGTTGCGGGTGGCAAGGGTGTCAACGCGCAACAATGGCTCATCGAGCTTGACTTGCTTGTATACGAATGCGACGAAGGCCACAAGACCAACGACGATTGAGGTAATGACGACCGGACTGGTCCATCCCATCGTGGAAGCGGACGAGAAGCCATAGAGCAGGCCACCGAACGCGATGGTCGAAAGGATCACGGACAGGATGTTGAGCTTTGGGTTCTTCAACTCGCTGACGTTCTTGAGCATCATCGTGCCTCCGACAAGGATGACCAGTGCCACGACTGCGATGCCAATGAACATCGGGCGCCATCCGAAACTGTCAATCACCAGACCACCGACAACCGGGCCGATAGCCGGGCCGGCGGCCATGACGATACCGGCCATGCCCATGGCGGTGCCGCGCTTATCCGGCGGATAGACGAGCATCGGCACTACGGCGACCAATGGCAACAGCACGCCGGAGCCGGCGGATTGCAGTATGCGCCCGACGAGCAACAGCATGAAATTCGGCGCGACGGCACACAGCAGTGTGCCGACCATGAAAGTGGCAAGAGCTCCGGCGAAGAGCTTTCGGGTGGAGAATTTATCAATCAGATAGCCTGAAATCGGCACCATGATGCCCGAGACCAGCATGTAGACGCTGGTCACCCACTGCACGGTGCCGGTGGTGATATTGAAATCACGCATCAGTGCCGGCAAGGCCGGTGACATGACGGTCTGGTTGAGCAGCGCGATGAACGAGCCGACGACGATCACACCCACAACGATGAATCGGGTGTGCGGATCAATAGACTTTACGGAACTGGTGGCGGACCCGAGTTCCGCGTTTTTCTGTGAGGTCACAGCATTTCCTTCTGTTGGTAACGGCATGTGTGGGCGATCCGGCCCCATGCTTGTGTCAAGACGCGAGGACACCGATGAGTCCGGGGTAAAGGAAAAGCCGCCATCCGTTCCGCATTCATATACGGCAAACGATTCGCGGCTTTGCGTAAGTTGATGGCTATGGTGAGCGATTCATGCGACGTCGACTGCGGATGGGCCATCGGTACATCCCGGCATAAGGCGTGTCCCCGCTACACCAGCATCGAGAATAGGGCCATTTGTGGATTGGCAAACAGAACATTGCCGATGAACGACCCACGGCAGGCGCGTGCGATGAACATCGCGTAGCGATACAGGTTCATGGCATCTCCTTGATGGGTTTTCGTACGGCAGGTATCGAGAAGCCTATCATCATTCAAATAGACGGTGAAACCCACGTATGCCCGACAATACACAAAATCTTCGCAAAAGGATTGGGCTTACCGCATACGATCCGCCTGAATAGCGGTCCGGGGATGAATCAGGGGCGAGCTAAGGGTTGCGTCTCGTGTTTCCGTCATGATGTCTGGCAAAATAGTGAAGCTGAACATGCGAGGCATCGACCGGAATCGGAAAGGGGCAAATCATGCGAGTTCTCGGCAATATCCTGTGGATCATTCTTGGTGGGTTGGCCATCGCAATCGGATGGGCATTGGTGGGACTGATTCTGTGCATCTCCATCATCGGCATTCCGCTCGGCATTCAAGCGTTCAAGATGGCCAAGCTTGCGCTCTGGCCGTTCGGCGCGGAAATCGTCAACCTGTAGATTCCAAATACTACAAAGCCGCCAAAGCAACCCTTGACGAGGCGATCACCGACGTCAACAATTGGATTGACCAGCAAGCCGCCAAGGCCGAATAATAAAACACACATTATGTTGCTGCAGCAGCCAATCCTTGCAGAACAATGTCATGACAAAGGCCTGAGAAGACGACTTCTCAGGCCTTATCCGTGTCGCTTCTCAGTCGCTTGTAGCGACAGCTCCCCTCAAAAGAGGGGAGCCAGAGAAACACTTACTTCGAGACGTTGAATTTAAATTCGACGATATCGCCGTCCTGCATCACGTAGTCACGGCCTTCCTGACGCAGCTTGCCTTCCTCCTTGATCTTGACCATGGAGCCTTCGGCAGCCACGAAATCGTCGTAGGAGACGATGTCGGCCTTGATGAAGCCTTTTTCGAAGTCCGTGTGAATCACACCGGCAGCCTGCGGGGCGGTATAGCCCTTGTGGATCTGCCATGCACGCACTTCCTTCTCACCTGCGGTAAGGAAGGTGGAAAGGCCGAGCGTATCGTAGCCGACTCGCGCCAACTGATCCAGGCCGGACTCCTCAAGACCGGCGTCGGCGAGCATTTCACGCGCGTCGGCCTCATCGAGTTCGGTCAGATCGGCTTCGAACTGCGCGTTGAGGAAGATGGCGGGGGCCGGAGCCACGGATGCGGCGAGCTTGGCCTGCATGTCTTTGTTCTGCAGTTCGGCATCGTCCACGTTGAACACGTAGATGAACGGCTTGGCGCTCATCAAGTGCAGATCGTAGACGGAATCCTTGTCGAAACGACCTTCGCGAGTAGCCTTATCAATGGTTTCGCCAGCTTCAAGAATGGTCTTCGCCTGCTTGACGGCTTCCATGTAAGCCGGTTCGATCTTCTTGCCGCGCAGATCCTTCTCCAGCTTCGGCAGCGCGTTCTCGATGGTCTGCAGATCGGCGAGGATCAGCTCGGTGTTGATGGTTTCAATGTCGTCGGACGGATCGACCTTGCCGTTGACGTGCACGATATCATCGTCTTCGAAGGCACGCACGACCTCGCAGATCGCGTCGGCTTCGCGAATATTGGCGAGGAACTTGTTGCCCAGACCTTCACCTTCCGAAGCGCCCTTGACAATGCCTGCGATGTCGACGAACGTGACGGTGGCCGGCACGATCTTCTCCGTATGCACGAGCTTGGCGAGCACCGGCAGACGGTCATCCGGCAACGGCACAATGCCGGTGTTCGGTTCGATGGTGGCGAACGGATAGTTTTCCGCCAGCACGTTGTTGCGGGTCAATGCGTTGAACATGGTGGACTTGCCGACGTTCGGCAGTCCGACGATTCCGATAGTAAGAGACATGGTTCCCTAGCTTAGTATTAGGCTTCGATGGCGTCGACTGCTTTGATAACGGCACCACGGAACGCGCTTTCCTCCAACGATGCGACACCCCTGATGGTGGTGCCTCCCGGAGAGCAGACAGCGTCTTTCATGGCACCCGGATGCGTTTCGTTGGCCAAATAGAGCGCGCCCACGCCTTCCACCATTTTGGCAGCCAGACGATACGCGGTAGCACGCTGCAATCCATATTTCACACCGGCATCGCCCAATGCTTCGATGTACATGTCGGTGAAGGCCGGCGCGCAGCCGGCGATGCACATGCCGATGCCCATGTGTGCGGTGTCCACGCGTTCAATCAGGCTGATTGACGAAAACAGGCTTTCGAAGGTTTCCGTCTGTTCCTGCGTGAGCGTGTTGTCGATTTCCGTGACCAGCACGCCTTTGCCGACAGCCATCGGCGTGTTCGGAATGGTGCATTGGATGTGTGCCTGTTCGAAAGACGTTCCGAACAGGTCGCGGAATTTGTTCAGATCCCAGCCTGCCGCAATGGACACGACGATGGTGTTCTCTTGCGCCAGCTGATCAATGATCGGTGCGATCACGGTTTCGATCTGATACGGTTTGATGGCGATGACGACCATGTCAGCTGCTTCGGCGACTTGCGCGGCGGTACGCACCGCTTTTGCGCCGAGTTTGGCGGCGTTGCGTTCCAGCTTGTCGTAATGCGCGGCACAGGCCACGATGTCGCCGCCATTGACGACGCCAGCGTTGACTAGGCCTTCGGCGATCGCCTGTGCCATATTGCCGTATCCGATGAATCCGATGGTTGGATTGGCCATGTTTCTTTCCTTTGCTATCGATACTCGTCGTTGCCGAACAATCGTCAGAACAACTCCGCCAAATCTCCGCGGTTCAACGCCTCGGTAAACAGATGTCTGAACACGGTGGAACCATGCACGCCGTCATGTTCAAACTCGTTGGTAGTCCAATAATGTGAACGACCGACGCGAGACAGCGTGTCGAGCTGCAATCCAGAATCGACGTACATGTCGTCAAAATAGACGGCGGCCTGCAGCGGAACCTCGTTGCGAGCCAACTGGTCGGCATCGTAGATCGTGCCGAAGTGCGTGTCTTCCATAAGCACGTCCATGGCAGGTTTGAACGGACGCAACGCACGTTCCTGCTCGAACATCCACGGGAACATGGCCTCGCCGGTGAAATTCAGCGGACGAATGTCACCCGCGAATTCCGGATGCTCGCAGCGCACGCGCTGGGCGGCCCAGCGAATCGGCGTTTTCAGCTCGCCGTTGGCGTAGATGAACTCCTGCAACGGCCAATACAGTGGGCGAGACGAGGTCGCATCCATCACGGAAGACAGGAATTCGTCAGACAGTTCCGCCGAGGCCGAGGCCGAACCGTCTCCGTCAAGGAATGCCTGATCAAGAATCCAATGCACGCGTTCGAAACTTGGCTTCATACCGAAATCGGATCCCAAGCATTGGAAGCGTTCCACCGTAAGCGGATCGCCGTTCGGCAATGTGACCTTGCGAGATCGCAGTATGTCGGCAACCGTAGCGGCACGTTCGATATCGATCGGGTAGCGCTCGTAGAACTGCTTCGTCTTTGCCGCCATGCGCGGGAACGTATGACGGTACACGTCGGTCGCATCGGCGGGAACGTGCGGAATACCGCCCGTGGTGAAGCTGGCGATAACCCCTTGCGGGAACAGCGAAAGATACGTCAATGTCAGGAATCCGCCATAGCTTTGACCAAGCGTGACCCAACGTGCGCCCCCGAATTCGGTGCGACGCAGATGCTCGAAATCACGAACGATCGAATCAGCGAGGAAACGCTTCAAAAACGCGGCACCGGCCTTGCCGTCGCCGTCCATGCCCTCAATCACATGCGTGTCGACACGAGACGAACGCCCCGTACCACGTTGATCCGGCAATACCACGCGGAAATGCTTGATCGCTTCCTCGATCCAGCCATCGGAACTTGGGCCGAGCGGACGTGGACCGGAACCGCCTGGGCCGCCCTGCAGGAACACGAGTAGCGGCAGGTCGTCATGCACATGTTCGGGAGCGGTGACCACACGGTAGAACAGGCTGATCGATTCGCCATCGAACCCATGACCGGGCTCGTGGCCCGTCCAATCCAACGGCACCTTGATGGAACGATCCTCAATATGCAATCCGGGCACGTAGTATTCGCTCAGCAACGTCATGCATTCACCTTTCCTTTGGCGTCATCGGCATATTCAATGCGAGTAGTGGCTTCTTGATGGCTTCCATCCCACCCACACGCGGAGACAACCTTACCTCACAAAAGCGGCTTTATCTTACCGCCATTTCATTCCTGCGCATGATGGCGCCACAGCGTATCTGGCGCTAGGGTGGAGCATATGTCGAATTTCAAGCAGCGTCTCTTGTCGTGGATGCATGGTCATGTCTTCGCAGGCGATCTCATCCTCACGCTTGTTATAGGTGTTCTGCTGTTCGGCGTGACCGGCAGCATCACCTATAATCCGGGATTGCTGTTTGACCTTAATCCTTCCATACAGATGGCGTGGGAAGCGGCAATGCTGATCCCGCTGCTGATTCGTCGATGGCGGCCACAGACCGGAGCGTTGCTCTGTGTGGCATTGGCCTTGACACATCTCATATTCGGCCCTTGCATATTGGGCGCCGATATTCTGGCATTGGTCATGCTGTATTCGGTGATCGTCTACGGCAATCCCAAAAACACGAAAGCCTTCATTATTTTGGCGTTGGCCATCGGTCTTCTGGCTTCGGCGTTGATGGCATGGACCATGACCAATGGGCCGCTGCTCACCGGTGGCAAAGTGCATACGTGGAGCAGTTGGAATGGCTCAAATCCAAATGGCGCAATGGTCACGGAAGTCACTCTCGGCTCCATCTACACAGGAACATCCATGTCGGAAGTCGCCGACATGGTGGCGCAATACATGCTGGTGCTGACGCCGATTTTCGAAGTATGTATCATTTCCACCGTCATTGTAGCGTTCTGGCAGCGTGCCCGTCTGGCAACCGTTCGCATGATGCGGGAACGCAATGAGGCAATCGCCGCGCGAGACCAGGACGAACGCGATATCGCCGCGTTGGCGGAACGAGCACGCATCGCACGTGACATGCACGATGTGGTGGCGCACACCCTGTCAATCATCATCGTGCAGTCTGATGGCGGCCGCTATGCAGGCACGCATGATCCCGCGGTGGCTAGAAACACCATGGAGACGATTCGACACGAATCGGAACGCGCACTGCATGACATGCAACGTCTTCTGGGAGTATTCGGGGGTTCACCGCACGCCGATTATAACGATATCGGCAATCTTGTGGAACAAGCGCGAAACGTCTCCCCCGACATTCGAATCCGACGGAATATCACCGGCACCGCCAGCCCAGAACAACTCGGTGAACAAGCCTCGATAGCTTCCTACCATGTAGTGCAGGAGGCGCTGACGAATATCCGCAAGTATGCGGGGCCGCACGTCGATGTGCATATCAAAGAGTCATGGAACAACGGTTTGCTCACTTTGAGCGTCACCGACAATGGTCGTGGCGCGGCGGCCAATATCGACGGGCATACGCCAGGTTACGGCCTGTTGGGCATGAAGGAACGCATCGAATCGGCCGGAGGCTCATTGCAGGCTGGCCCTCAACTCGGCGGAGGCTTCGAAGTTATGGCCACCCTGCCTTACGGCGGTAAAGAGCCAGCGACAGACGAAACCGGCGAACAGTATGCCTCGGAACAGTCCGAATCTTGCAACACAACTGCCATATCCAGCAAAGCGAAATTATCCGACGAAGCAATCGCACCTCACACAGCCGTCAACATATCGGCGCGAATCCCAGATCAACCATCGGAACAGACGCAGGAAACCAACCCACCAACCGGTCGCGATCATCGTTCGAACGCCCTGCAACACTTGCGCATTACCGCACCCAATCTGCATGATTTGCTCACATCGTTGAAACTGAAATCCGTAGAACTTGCCAATACATCCAATTCGCGAGGGCTGAATTGGGTGGAACGTGTTTCCGCGTGGACGCAGCACCATTATGTGCTCATGGATTCCGTTGGCGCCGTGATATTGGTCATGCTGCTGAATCGCATGTCGATTACGTTCTTTTTTGATAGTTCATGCGATGCGCAGCTCTCTCATGCGATCGCCGCATGCTGCTTGCTGGCACTGGCTCTTCGACGAAGGCTCCCCGAGATTTGCGCGCTTATTGTGTTCGTATTGTCGGTTGTGCAATTGGTGTTTTTGGGATTGATTGAGGTTGGACATATCGTAGCGTCGCTGTGTGCGCTGTATTCAGCCGTATTGTATGGGCGTGAACACGCATGGCGCTGGACCGGTCTTGCCGCTGTCACCTGTTCAGCTCTGATGGGCTTGAAAATCGCAGCTGATCAGCACGGATACACTACCTTGTTCGGCGCCATCGCCGCTTCCGCGGGCTTAACAAAACCGGTTTCAGCCACGTCAAGTAGTAGTGCAGCGTTCTTTACCGGTGTCATGTATACGGTTGCAGTGCTGATGCTGTGCGCCGGCATCATGGCGTGGGCACGTTGGGCGCGTTCCAGCGATTCAAACGCACTGGTATTGCAGGCTCGCGAAGAGGCACTGGTGGCCGAGCAGGAGAAGCAGCGTATTCTCGCGGCGAATATGGAACGTGACCGTATCAGTGCCAGCATTCAGGCTGAAGTCACCGCCACGTTGAACAGCGTGATCAGCCAGGCCGTCGATGGTATTCATATGTTGGACAGCGCCGAAGCACAAGGCAAGGAGCCTACCGCCGACGAGATTTCCGCAGCGTTCAAAGCCATTGGCGAGCAGGGGCGCGCCGCGCTCAAGCGTATGCGCGAACTGCTTGGCGTGCTTCGTGAGACTGGTTTCAGCGATGACGCTCATGCCGGTAGTGCGAGCGAACTGCAGTTGAGGCCCGCAGCACCGTTGGAGGAGCAGCTGCAGCGCGTGTCTCGATAGCCGATTCAAGTTTTTCAGGGAGATTTAAGGGTTTGTTTCGCGCTGTGAGCGGAACAATGCCGATAAGGTGGAGAGTATGAGCGAGGAACAGAAGATTCGTGTGGTCATTGCCGATGATCAGGAATTGGTACGTGCCGGTTTCGCCATGGTGATCGGCTCCCAACCTGATATGGCGGTTGCGGCGCAGGCTCGCGATGGCGCGGAAGCTGTGGCGTTGGCGGAAACGCTGCATCCTGACGTGGTGTTGATGGACGTGCGCATGCCCGGCATGGATGGTATCGAGGCGACCCGGCAGATCAGTGCGTTGCGGCATCGCTTCGCTGCCGATGGAACGCAATCAGAAGTCACTCATACCAAAGTGATCATTCTGACGACATTCGACTTGGATGAATATGTTATGGCTGCGATCACTGCCGGAGCTTCCGGTTTTCTGCTGAAAGATACGGAACCGGAAACATTGCTGAATTCGATTCGCACGGTTTTTCAAGGTAATGCGATTATCGCACCGTCCGCCACGAAACGTCTTATCGAGAAAATGATGGAAGGCGATTTCATGGCTGCGAATGTTGGTAGGCCTGAAAATTCCGCAACTACTTCTACTACGGATTTAACATATACCGATCCGGAATTGGATGACCTGACCAACCGCGAGCGCGAAGTGCTTATTGAGATCGCGCATGGATTGTCGAATCAGGAGATTGCCGACAAGCTTTTCATCAGCCTGCCGACGGTGAAAACGCATGTGGCGCACATTCTGTCGAAAATCAATGCGCGTGACCGCGTGCAGGCGGTGGTGTTCGCTTACGAAAACCATTTGGTCTGACTGGTTTGTTGTTTTGCGTATGCATGATACGCAAAAAGGACTCCTACCATGTTTGTGGTAGGAGTCCTTTTCGTTGTGTTTGCTATGAAGCTCAGGCTTCGGCGAGCGCCTCAACAGGAGGCGTGCTCACTGCCCTGCGTGCGGGGAATACGCTGGCGAGCAGTGCTGCCACGGCTGCCACGGCGAGTACGATGCCGTTAATGCCCCATTCGAACGGGAACACCACTTTGCCGTACATGCTGAACACCACGTATGCGCCCAGCCAGCCGAACAGTGTGCCAAGCAGTACGCCCGAGATGCCGGATACCAGCGAGATGAGCAGGGCTTCCACCGCGAGGGAGCGTCGCAACTGGCCTCGCGTCATGCCGATGGCACGCAGTGTGGCGGATTCTCGGGTGCGTTCGATCACTGACAGCGACAGCGTGTTGGCTACGCCGACAAGTGCGATGAGCACGGCCACGGCGATCAACCCCACCAGAAGCATCATCATGGAGTCAATCATGTTCGCCCATACGATGCGTTCGGCGATCGGTCCGGTCACTGTCGCATCAGTGCTCTTCTCCAATGCGGCCTGCATGTCGTTGTAGATGTCGTCAACGGAAACTCCCGACTTGTCAGTGTCTGCCTTGACCAGCAACACATGGGTGGCGGCGTCAAGGTCACCATTGGTGAAATGGCTTTCATCCACGAATCCGACAGCTCCATATTGCGCGGATACACGACGGTAGTCGGCTTGGTTGGCTTGCAATGTCAGCGAACGCGTAGCGTCGCCGTTCTGGTTCCATTCAGTGGAGAAATCAGCCGTGCCATTGGCGAACTGCAGCTCCTTGCCGGTTTGCGCATTGTATGTTGGCATGAGCACGCTATCACTGTCGATGGAGGCGTTACCCAAGTTGGCACGCATGACCTGCTTGACCTGATCGATGTTTTTCACGCCGACCAGCAATGCGGACGTAGGCTGGGTTCCATCCGCTTTCTCCAAGGTCACGGAAACCGCCGGCGCATACAACGTGTTGGACACGCCGTTGATGTCAGATACATCCTTGACCATTTGCTGGCTGATGTCATCGCCCATGGCCACGATGTCGACGCTATAACGGGTGGCGAGCGCACCATTCATAGTCTCTTTGGCGCTAGCGGCACCGGTTGCGATGGTGGAGACCAAGGTGACACCGATGAGCAGAGCGGCACCGGTTGCTGCGATGCGTCGCGGATTCTTCTGAATGTTGGCGTGTGCAACTGTTGCGGAAGGACCTGTCAGCGAGGCCAACGCTCCAACGCCCTTCATGAGGGTCGGCATCCAGAATACCGCGGTGACCACCATGCCGAGGAACACCAGTGCGGCACCGGCGATGGCTATGAGCAGAATCATCGTGAATTGATCGCCGCTCGCATCCTCGCCGCCGTTGGTGGCCTGCACCTGCCAGATGGAGAATATGGCCATGGCGATACCGACCGCCACCATCAGAATACCGATTATGGCTCGCGTAAGGCTGGAACGACGGTTGTCGGTCAGTTCAATCGGACGCAATGCCTCCAATGGCGTTACCGCGGTGGCGGAACGTGCGGATCCCATGGATGCAAGCACCGTCACCACAATGCCGAAGAGAATCGGTACGACGGCGGCTTGCCAGGAGAAGTTGAACCGCATACCCGCCTGCATGATGTCGCTGACGCACATGCCCCACATGAGCAGGCTTCCAAGCACCACGCCAAGCACGGATGCGACGAAGCCGAGCACCACCGCTTCGAACAGCACGGAACCATACAGTTGGCCTTTCTTTGCGCCGATGGTGCGTAGCAAGGCGAGTGTGCGGCGGCGTTGCGCCACGAGCACTTGGAACGTGTTGGCGATCACCAGAGCCGCCACGAACATGGCAAGCACGCCGAAGCACATAAGGAATGTGGTGACGATGTTGGTTTGGTTGCCGCTTAAGGATTTGATGCTTTCGTCACTGATTTGCTGTCGTGACATCAGATCGAAATGCTTTGGCAGCAACGCTTTCACACCGTTGATGGTTTTTGCGGATACGCTGTTTCCATCCAAGGCAAGGTCGAGATACACCATTGTTGTTCCGGTGGCGTTGAAATCGTCCACTCCCTGCATTGCGGCAAGCAGATTGTTGGATCCTACGATCGCACCACCATAGTATGAGTAGGCGCCGTTCGGATCGGACGTGAGTCCTACCACGCGCACGTTGTCCGCCTTGGCTTTGCCATCGTCGCCTACCGCATATCGGGAGGTCAGGCTTACAGTGTCTCCAACGCCGACGTTCAACTGTTTCGCCATGTCTTCCGGCAGCGCGACTTCGTTGGAATCCTTCGGCTGGTCCCCTTCCGTGATATTCACGGGGAGCATGTTCTTCTGTGCCGCGGTGGAAATGATCTCGCCGCTGACGGTGCTGTCTCCCTTGGAAACGCTGACGCCGGTTTCCACCGAGGCACGGACGCCGCCAACCCCTTCGATGCCGGCGATCTGGTCGAGATGAAAGTCGCCGACAGTGCTGGAATACGCCTCGTTGAGTTCCTTATCGCTCAGGTCGGAGCTGTTGATGCTCACCGCATAGTTGGCGTTTCCGAACATGGCGGTCAGCTGCCGTGTCAGGGAGTCGTTCATGGCATTGCCGAACAGGAAGGTGCTGGCGATGAACGCCGTGCCGATCATGATGGCGATGCCTGCGGGTATGAGCATGCGCTTGGTTTTTCGCATGAGTTTCAAAGTGATGGACCACATGGTGGATTCTGTTCCCTTCTTCGAATGCTTCTATAGTGCGTTTAGCGGGAATGTCTCGCGGAAGCCACATTCATTGTGGCGGCCTCACGTTCCTTCATCAGCAGTTCACTCATCTGGTCTGCTGTCGGCTTGTTTACGTCCGCCACGATCTGGCCGTCGGCGAACACGAGCGCACGGTCGGCGTAAGACGCGGCGACCGCATCATGCGTGACCATGATGATGGTTTGGCCAAGTTCGTTGACGGAACGTTTCAGGAAGCTCAGCACTTCGGCGCTTGATACGGAGTCAAGATTGCCGGTGGGCTCGTCTGCGAACACCAGTTTCGGTTTGGTGATCAATGCTCGTGCGATGGCCACACGCTGCTGCTGGCCTCCCGATAGTTCGTTCGGACGATGGTTGAGACGTTCCTTAAGGCCAAGCGTTTCCACCAGCAGACGCAACCACTGTCGGTCGGGTTTCGCTCCAGCCAAGGTCAATGGCATGAGAATGTTCTGTTCGGCGGTGAACATCGGCAGCAGGTTGAAGCTTTGGAAGATGAATCCGATGTCGCGGCGGCGCAGCAACGTAAGCTGGTTGTCGTTCATGCGCGTCAGATCGTCGCCATTGAATATGATGTGCCCGCCGGTTGCACAATCCAGTCCTGCCAACGTGTGCATCAACGTGGATTTGCCGGAACCGGAAGGTCCCATAATCGCCGTGAATTTTCCTTTTTCAAAAGCGACGTTGACGCCACGCAACGCATGCACCGTGTTATTTCCGGAACCGTAGTCCTTCACAAGATCCACGGTTGCAATGGCCGTATTGGTAGCTTTGATGGTGTCCCTGATATCCATGCTGTCATTCCTTTCTTTGGATTACCTCCAAAATTACGGAAAAACAGCTGATTCCAATATCATGCGTTGGTCTGAATTATCATCTCATCCTTGAGAATGAGCAAAAATGAAACGTCTCATACCATTGATTCATCAATCGTCGAGGAGTACACCATCCTGCGGAGGTTCGAGCCAGTACGACTCTTTTTCCACGCTGACGGTGGAAGCCCACCATGTCTGGTCCACGCCTGGCAGCGAACGGATGGACTCATCCACCACACGCCACAGGTCCTCGTCATCTCCGGCGATGATTTCGATGAGGTAGTCGGCGCCATTCAAACCGACTCCGCTCATTGCATATGTCACCTCGTCGATCGCTAGCAACTGTTCGACGTCGAGGCGATACGGAGGCTTCACACCGATGCCGAGAAACGCTTGGCGGAATCCGCCTAAACGCATGGGGCTTACCGTGGCCATAATGCGCATCACACCGGAATCCTCCAGTTTTTTGACGCGCCCACGAATCGCGGTGTGCGTCACACCAAGATGCTCCCCCAGCATGGCGTAACTTGCCCTGCCGTCTTTCTGCAATTCGTTGAACGTGTGCACGAATCGCGCGTCCAACCGATGCACGGGAATATCGGTGCCGACGCTGGCCTCACGTTTGGTCATGAATCCAGTTTCGCCGCGTTCGGCCAGCAGACGGTTGACCACGCTGACATTATGGTCGTCAAGCACCAATCGACCGCAGGAGAACACTTGCAGACGGGTCAATCCGGGCAGTGCGCGCAAATCGTACTTCAGGAAATGGTCCATACCGTCGGCTGAATACACCACGGCTTCGGCGATGATGTCGGCATCGCCCAGCGTGCAGACCACATAGGTGACCTGAGGCATGGCTTTGAGCATGGCGAGCGCCTCGTTGCGATTGCCGTTGATGCGCAGTCCCACAAGCACCTGACTGTAATTGCCGAGACTCAACGGATTGCATACGGGCACAATGGTCATGATGCCCGCATCGGTGAGCCGTTTGTAGCTTTCCGTCGCCGCATATACGGAAATGCCGATTTTATCGGCAAGCGCCTGCATGGTCATGCGTCCGTTGCATTGCAGTGCCGATACCACCTTCAAATCACGTGCGGTGATTGTGGTACGCCCTTCATCCTGTGTCATTGCACCCCCTATGACAGCCATGTCATCAACCACACGCTGCCTGCGGCGGCGGCGATGGCAATCACGAGAATAATCCAGTCGGCAATGCTCATCGTGAGATTGACCCGATATGTGCGTTTCACACCGTTCCGATTCAGGTTGAGTCCGCGCGATTCCATGGCCCAGCCCACGCTTTGGCTCATTTTGTAGGCGCGGATCAATACGGCGATGATGATCGGCAGATACGATTTGAACCGGTCTACGAGACGTACGAATATGTTGCGTTTTTTACCTGCCGCATTGACTTTGCCGCTCAGATCAAGCCCTCGCGCACGCTGCGCTTCGGACACGGATTGGAAGATGGAAAAGAACACGGGAATATACCGTAATGCGGTTGCCAGGGTAAGCCCGGCCTTGTAGGGCATACCAAGCGAGGTAAGGCCACGAACCAGTTTGGTCTGGCTGGTGGTGAACAGCGTGATGAAACATGCAAAGCCGAGCGCTGGAATGCGCAGACCCATCACCGCCGCCATGAGCAGGTTCTCCTGCGTGAGACGCAACCATCCCCACTGCCAGAGCACGTGCGTTCCACTCTGGTCAAAGACCGGCCAAAGCACCACGATGAACACGATGAGCACGGCGAGGATCTTCCACACCCATCCAATGCGTTCGGCGGGCACACGGTCGGTGGCGAGCATCACATGTTCGAGAATGAGGATGCCGAGGATGAACGCCCAGTTACGCCATACGAGGCAAAGGGCCAGCATGACGATGGAGATGAGGAATTTGACGCGCGGATCGGTGCGATGCAACCATCCGTCGCCTGGCACATACAGGTCGGCATCCATCAGCGTTCCTCCTTGTCGCATTCATCCTTGGCGATTTTCAACAATACGTGGGTCGCCGATACCGGACCGCGCGACTTGTACGGCTGCCGCGCCTGTCGCGCGGGCGATTGTTGCGCTTCCTGCGATTTGTCGATCGGTCCATATTGCACGATATGACCGTCTTCCAATTCGAGCACGTGCGTGCAATACCGATATACGGCACGCATGTCATGGCTGATCATGATGACGGTGACGCCATGCCGGTTGAGTTTTTCCACGGTTCCAAGGAATCGTGATGCGAGACGATGGTCGAGACCCGCCGTAGGTTCGTCGAGGACGAGTATTGGCGTACGCATGGCGATCACCGAAGACAATGCCACCGCACGTCGTTCGCCGTAGCCGAGCGTGGCCGGCGAAACATCCTCATACCGGTGCAGGTCGAACAATGTCATCATTTCGTCGACACGTTTGAACACGGTGGCCGCGTCAAGTCCGAGCGCGGTCGGGCCGAACGCGATCTCCTCTTTGGTGCTGGAGCAGAAAATCTGATGGTCGGGATTTTGGAATACGAATCCGACGTGCGCGGCCATTTCGCCCACGCTATGCTTCGACACGTCGAGCCCATCCACATTCACGATTCCTTGCGTGGGTTGAATCAGCCCGTTCAGATGCTTGGCGAGCGTGGTTTTGCCTGACCCGTTGCGCCCAATAAGCCCTACGAAGGCGCCCTGTTCGATATCCAAGCTGACGTCGTCCAGTGCGGGAGACGCATTGCCGCCCTGCCCATAGCGGTGCGTCACATGGTCCAGACTGATGATCGCATGCTTCGGCTTGGCGTCGTTCCCTACCGGCAACGCCTTGATGACTGGAGATGGTCCGTCACTCACCCGCACGCCGGAGGATTCCAACAGTCTACGTTCCCGGGTAAATAGGCTGGCGTCTCCATTGCGCACCACTTCACCGTTGACCATGAAGAGCACCTGATCGGCCCAGTAGGCGATGTGTTCGGTATCCTGCTCGGCCATGATCACCGTCATGGAACGGGTCTGGCGAATGCGGTCGAGCACGTCGAACACTTCCTGCTTGCCTTCGGGGTCGAGGGCCGCGGTGGGTTCGTCAAGAATAAGCACATCGGGTTCCGCCGCGAGCGCGGCGGCGATGGCCACGCGCTGCATCTGGCCTCCCGACAGGCTGGTCGGCACACGCTTGCGGTATCCGGCCATGCCGACTAAGTCGAGCATGATGTCGATCTGCTTGTCGATGATGCTTGGGGCTACTCCGCGGTTTTCCAGCGGGAAAGCGATCTCATCCTCGACACTCGAGCAGAACAGCTGCGCTTCCGGATCCTGTTGCACGTAGCCGACGCGCTCCGACAGTGCCGAGACGGAGTGCCTGCTCGTATTCATGCCGTTAACTTCCACGACGCCGCTCATGGTGCCGTCGGCCAGGTTCGGAATGATGCCGGCCAATGCCATGCATAGCGTGGACTTGCCCGCTCCGGTCGGTCCGATGATGCCGACGAAGGATCCGGACCGGATGTCGAAGCTGACGCGCTTGAGACTTTCCACCGGCTTGCTCCCGTCGGTCAGTGGCGCGTACTTCCATCCTAAGTCGCGAACCGTAATCATGACGCTCACCCCGTGCTTTCACGCATTTTTTCCGCAGCCGGTAACCGCATTTCACAATAAAACCCGTGGAATCGCCTTTCATCGGCAAATCCACGGGCCTGCCTTCACATGATATTAATGTATCACTCCCCCGCCTTAATACCGAGGTTGCCCAAACGTACCAGCGGCGGATAGGCCTGACGAACGGCGGTGAACAGCGCGAAGCCCACAATCAGACCCACCGCCATCTGGAAGGAGTTGCCCGCGATCTCACCCAACGCCGGGCCAAATCCGGAAAGGATTCCGCCTGCGATGAAATAGCCGAACACCTTCCATACGCCTGCGATCACCGAACCGATGATGATGTTCGCCGGATTGAACTTCTTGACGAGCAGGCCCACGAGCACGGCCTGCAGGCCATCGATGACGAACGTGAAGATGGCCCACTGCGGATAACCGGAAATCAGATCGCTCAACGCCGGGCCAAGACCGCCGATAATGCCGCCCACCCATGGTCCGAACGCATACGCGCTGAAATAGATCATGGTGTCGGACAGGTTGAGATAGCCACGGATCGGGGTCGGGATCTTCACGAGCATGGTCAGCACCGTGGTGACCGCGGTCATAATGGCGATCAGCGGAATGGTGTTGACCTGCAACGCCTTTTTGATATCGTTCTTGACTTCTTGAGCCATAATCGCCTCTCTCTTCTCTCTTTACGTAATCCGCAATATCATTACCACTATTTATCTTTTTGAAAGAAATCTGAACTTCTTTCTTTCAAAAGATAGAATTTAGATATTACTTTTCGTAACAATCGCAGATTCTATACCATCTGCGCTACATTACGATGACAACGTCCGCGAATATGGCGAAACGGTTTGTGGCACCAACCTTCTCTTCGGTGCCACAAACCGTTTCATTTGCTCAGGATGGCGTTATTCCGCCGATCCGATACGCCTCACTTGGCGAGACCGGATTCGCGCAGAGCCGCGAAACCGCCCTTGAGATCGTCGAGGATGTCTTCGATGTTCTCGGTGCCGATGGACAGACGGATCGTGCCCTGGTGGATGCCCTGGTCCTCAAGCTCCTCCGGCGTCTCCTGAGAGTGCGTGGTGGAGGCCGGGTGGATCACGAGGCTCTTGGCGTCGGCCACGTTGGCCAACAGGCTGAACAGGTGCAGGTTGTCGATGAACACGCGTGCCGCGTCCTTGCCGCCCTTGATGTCGAAGGTGAAGATGGAGCCGCCGCCGTTCGGGAAGTACTTCCTGTACAGCTCGTTGTCCTTGCGGCCTTCGATGGACGGGTGGGAGATGGATTCGACTTCCGGAACGGTCTTCAGGTAGTCGATGACCTTCAGCGCGTTCTCGACATGGCGCTCGACGCGAAGCGACAGGGTTTCGGTGCCCTGCAGCAGCAGGAAGGCCGAGAACGGAGACAGGGTTGCGCCGGTGTCGCGCAGCAGGATGGCGCGGATGCGGGTCACGAACGCGGAACCACCCAGAGCCTCGTAGAAGTTCAGACCGTGGTACGACGGATCCGGCTCGGTCAGGGTCGGGAACTTGCCCGGCACTTCGGCCCAGTTGAAGTTGCCGCCTTCCACGATCACGCCGCCGAGGGTGGTGCCGTGGCCACCGATGAACTTGGTGGCGGATTCGACCACGACGTCAGCACCGTGCTCCAGCGGGCGGAACAGGTACGGGGTGGCGAAAGTGTTGTCGACGATCACCGGCAGATGATGCTTGTGTGCGATGGCGGTGATGGCTTCGAAATCCGGCAGGTCGGCGTTCGGGTTGCCGAAGGTCTCGAAGTAGACGAGCTTGGTGTTCGCCTGGATGGCATCCTCGAACTCCTGCGGGTTCTCAGCGGAGACGAAGGTGGTGGTGATGCCGTCACGCGGCAGGGTGTGGCGCAGCAGGTTGAAGGTGCCGCCGTAGATGTTCTTGGCAGCCACGATGTGGTCGCCGGACTGGGTGATGTTGCGCACGGCGTATTCGACCGCGGCGGCGCCGGAAGCGACTGCCAAACCAGCGGCGCCACCTTCAAGGGCTGCGATGCGGTCTTCGAACACGCCCTGGGTGGAATTGGTCAGGCGGCCGTAGATGTTGCCCGGATCGGCCAGACCAAAACGCGCCTCGGCGTGATCAAAGTTATGGAACACGTAGCTGGTGGTCTGGTAGATCGGCACCGCGCGGGAATCGGTTGCCGGGTCGGCCTGCTCCTGGCCGACGTGAAGCTGCAGGGTTTCGAAGCGGTAGTTCTTGGAATCTGCCATGGTTTCTGCTCCTTGTGGGGAAGTGGTTCGTTGCTTGTCTTGCTGACCACCCGCCTTGCCGTGTGTGGCGGTTGGTCAGGTGTTGGTAGCGACAATAATCCGACGTCGCTTCGCAATGCAAACCGAGCGTTATCGCACTTGCCTATATCCCCTTATAAACCGTTGCAATCATTGCCATCCAGGCTTTGCAAAACTACTCTGGTAGCCATCAAAAAACTTGCGACACGCCAGCAAACGGCATCATGGTGACCCGCCGTACGAGGCGATGGGGCGGTGAAGTCAGGCAAGCGGCTAAAGTCATGGTCAGGCAATCGCAAGAGAGGGTTCCCATGAATGATGTGATTCTGTTCGACCGTGACCCACGGTACATTCCACGTGTGGCCGCGGTGCACGACATGTGCGGTTACGGCAAGTGCTCGCTGACGGCGGCCATTCCGATTCTGTCGGCGGCCGGATGCGACGTATGCCCCGTACCGACGGCGCTGTTTTCGGCGCATACGCGCTACAGCGTGTTCACGTTCCACGATACGACCGAAATTTTGGACGGCTATCTGGATGCGTGGCGCAAGGAGAACGTCGATTTGGACGGCGTGTATTCCGGTTTCCTCGGTTCCGCCGAACAAGTCGCGATTATCAAACGTCTGTATGCGGATTACCCGCACGCCTTGCGTTTGGTGGATCCGGTGATGGGAGACGGCGGCGAGATCTACGCCACATACACGCCGGAATTATGCGAGGCGATGGGCACGCTGGTGGATGGCGCCGACGTGCTGATGCCGAATCTGACGGAAGCGTCCATGCTGACGGGACGCACCTACCCGGGGCAGAACATCGACAACGCGGAAGTGAACGGCATCATTGACGCGCTGCTTGCCTTGGGAGCGAAAAACGTGGTGCTCAAAGGCGTTGACCGTCAGGATGGCATCATTCGCAACTATGTGGCATCGGCCACTTCCGGCGCATCCGGCAAGCAAGAGCTTGCGCACGACAAGCTGCCGTTCATGACACATGGCACCGGCGACGCCTTCGCATCCGCATTATGCGGTGCGGTGATGGCCGGCAGACCTCTGGCTGAATCGGCGCATATCGCCGGCGAATTCGTACGCCATGCCATGGAAAGCACGCAATTCCAGCCGAACCACACTGAGCGCGGTGTGAGCTTCGAGCTGAACCTTGACGAGTTGACGCGTCTGGTTCGCCGCTGAACATTCCAACCATATGCGGTTTCGGGCGCTCCATGGCCGCTCGCCTTGTGGAGCAATGTGGATAACGGCAAGTTATCCACCAACTATCCCAAACACGCCCGAAACCGCATCCTCTATCCACATTCGCCGTTCGCCCTTGCTTCGCGCCGGTCCTTTCTGCTGGACTTGAATCATGAACGGCAACACAACACATAACGTTCCGAACGCAACGCAGCGCTCGGAACAGCTTCTTGATTCCATCGCACGGCGACTGCATGATGGCACACTGTGCGCACGACAGGTCGGCGAACTCGGCGAACAGTATGCGGCCGCATGGCTGGAAAGCCAAGGCTGGCAGACGCTCGACCGCAACTGGCACTGCCGATATGGCGAACTCGATATCGTTTCACGCGACGATACGGGAATCATCGTCTTCGTCGAAGTCAAAACCAGGCGGACGCTCCGCTATGGCACTCCGCAGGAATCCGTGACGTCATCCAAGCAGATCAACCTGCGCCACGCGGCCGTGCAATGGCTGTCGGACAGCGACCATCGCACGCCGCATAACGGCGTGCGCTTCGACGTCGTCACCGTCATCGTCCGTGATGGCAAACCGCTTGTCCACCATATCGAAGGAGCGTTCTGATGGCTATCGGCAGCGCGCTTTCCGTGGGTCTCATCGGCCTGAAAGCCTTCATCATCCAAATCCAGGCGTTCGTATCTCCGGGACTCCCCTACTTTTCCATCATCGGACTTCCCGACACCTCGCTCTCCGAAGCGAGGGAACGTGTCAAATCCGCATGTCAGGCCAGCGGTGCCAAATGGCCGGAAACACGGGTTACGGTCAATCTTTCGCCGGCGTCCATGCCCAAACGCGGATCCTCACACGATCTGGCGATCGCAGCGAGCGTGCTTAGCGCATCCGGAACGATACCGCATGACTGCTTGAACGACACCGTCGTGCTCGGAGAGGTGAATCTCGATGGCACGGTACTGCCCATCAACGGTCTGCTGCCGATTCTGCTGCATGCACGCGATCAAGGCGTATGCAAGGTGATCGTACCGCATGCCAATTTGGACGAGGCGGCCCTTGTGCCCGACGTCGACGCCATTGGAATACGTCACGTCGGCGAACTGATCGAACTGATGGGAGGCACCGCGAACTATACGATACCCGATATGATCCGAGACGTGGATGCCAACGACGGCGCCATGTCGGTATGTCCTCCTCCCGGAGATATGAACGAAGTCATGGGGCAGGAAACGGCCAAATGGGCGTTGGAAGTGGCGGCTGCCGGCGGCCATCATCTGATGATGACCGGTCCTCCCGGCACCGGAAAAACCATGCTCGCCTCGCGCATTCCCGGCATTATGAGTCCGCTCAGCGAATCGGAACAACTGGAAGTCGCCTCGATCCGCTCCCTATGCGGCACATTGCCCAGCTATGGCATCAGCGATGTTCCGCCATTCGAAGCGCCGCACCATACCGCATCCACCGCATCCTTGGTCGGCGGCGGCGCGGGATTGGCTCAACCAGGCGCGATCACGCGGGCGCATCGGGGCATCCTATTCATGGACGAGGCGCCCGAATTCTCGGCACGCACCCTGCAAACCTTGCGCGAACCATTGGAATCCGGGTATGTGGCGATATCCCGCGCGAAAGGCACCACCTACTATCCGGCACGATTCCAACTGATCATGGCGGCCAATCCTTGCCCCTGCGGCTACGCATACGGCAACGGCGAGCGCTGCACGTGCAGGGAAAAAGACCGTATCAAGTACTTCAGCCGCCTGTCGGGGCCGATCCTCGACCGCATCGACATTCAGATCGAAGTGCCTCCTGTGGAACGCATCAACCCAGGCACGGTTCCTTCCGGCGAATCCAGCCACGCCATCCGCCTGCGGGTCATGGTGGCAAGGCAAACGGCACAGGAACGTTTCCGGGAATTCGGATGGGTCTGCAATGCGCAAGCCACCGGAACATGGCTTCGCGCCAACACGTCCACAAAAGCCATCGAGCTCGTGAACCATGCGTTGGCCAGCGAACGGCTCAGCCTCAGAGGGGCGGACCGAGCCATGCGACTCGCATGGACGCTATCCGACCTGTCAGGCAAAACCTCTCCCGGACCGGAAGAGATGATGCAAGGAATCTCCATGAGAACGAGGTTGACATGAACGAGAACACAACCGCCATCGACGATGAGACCCTGTCACGCGCGGTGCTCACCTATTGTCTGGACAGCGCCGATGCGATGATGTACGCGCTGGTCAAAGGCATCGGATCAGCCACGCATACCCTGCAACTGCTTGCCGACAGCGGTCCGGGCAATCATGAAAGCGTGGCCACGGCAGCCTATAAAACCTTGGACGCGGCGCTCATCAACGGCATTACACGTTGGGGACGCACCATCAATGCTCGAGGTATGGCCTCCTTCCACGGCGCAATGGTCTCGTGGCAGCATCGCCTGACCACATTGCCCAGCACCGACCCCGAGGAGCTCAAAACGTGGTTCACCGCAAACGGCACGCAGTGGATCGTCGCGCCGCATCACCCCTACTGGCCTTCGCAGCTTGCCGACCTCACCATACACACGGACTGGGCCGCGCCATTATGCCTATGGGGGAAAGGTGACCCCCAAGCGTTGGTGTCATGCTCCGAACCGGTCGGTGTCGTCGGATCACGCGACGTAAGCGAGTACGGAAGGCAAAGCGCACACGAGCTCGCCAAACAAGCGGCCCGAGCAGGCCATCTCATAGTGTCAGGAGGCGCTCTGGGCACCGATGCGGCCGCCCACTGGGGAGCCATCCAAGCCATGGACGAGATCGGAACGCCCCTCGCAGGACGCACCGTCGCGGTATTCGCCGGAGGACTCAACTATATCGGTCCGAAAAGCAACGAGCGCCTCTTCGAAACCATCATCAACCATTCCGGCGCGCTCATCTCGGAACTCTGCCCCGGAACCGTTCCGGAAGCCAGACGATTCCTTATCAGGAACCGCCTGATAGCGGCGCTATCATCCACCCTCATCGTAGCCCAGGCACGCGCACGCTCCGGCGCGCTTAACACCGCAGGATGGGCCAACGAACTCAACCGCCGTGTATTCGCCGTGCCAGGAGATGTAACCATGCCTCACAACACAGGATGCAACCGACTCATACAAGAAGGCCAAGCCTCCATCATCTGCTCGCTGACCGATATCGACGAATTCTGCCACGCAGCGCATCGCCCGCAATCAGCCGACGCGGCAGACAACGACGACGAACCGTCGGAAGAGTCAACCGACACCAGTCTGTCGCAACCAACCAACGCCACTGCAGCCATACTCAAAGCCATACGAACATGCAGCGCGAAATACGGCCACGTCTCCACTGACGGTCTACTCGCCATCCTGGCCGAAAGCAATCCCGGAGAATACTCAATCTCACGAATCAGCATGGAGCTGGGATTAATGGAACTCAACGGACTTATCTGCACACAGCATGGCAACATCACCATCACCGACGCAAGCGCCACATGACATCACGCCCAACAACGCCACCGCCAAGCCTGCACAGATCAACGGAATCCATCGAAAACATACGCATCAGACACGCATAACCACGCATGCAGCGGCAAACCCGCCAACCGGCAAACCGCAATGAGGTCACACCTTGTGCGAAAATCGTTGCTATGAGTCCGAAGCATGTTGAAGATATGTATGATGCAGTAATCGTCGGCGCAGGCGCGGCAGGCCTGTCCGCAGCATTGGGAATGCTGCGAAGCGAACAAATGCAAGCCCTGAAGGAAGCCGGCATCGAGCCGAACATCCTGGTGATCTCCAAACTCCAGCCGTTGCGCTCGCACACCGGTTCCGCGGAAGGCGGCATTGCGGCCAGCCTCGGCAACGTCGAAAAAGACGACTGGCACTGGCACTACTTCGACACGGTCAAAGGCGGCGATTGGCTCGTCGACCAGGACGCGGCCGAACTGCTCGCCAAAGAGGCGTCGGAAACCGTAATCGATCTGGAACATGACGGTGTGGCGTTCTCCCGTACTGAGGACGGCCATATCGCACAACGACGTTTTGGCGGACATACCAAGGATTTCGGCAAGGAACCGGTTCGCCGCGCCGCCTACGCGGCCGACCGCATCGGCCATCAGATCCTCTTCTCCTTGTGGCAGCAATGCGTGGCCGAAGGCGTGGAATTCGCCGAGGAATGGTACGTGACCGATCTGGTAATCACCGAAGACGGATCCAAAGTCGAAGGCGTAGTGGCATTTGACACGCATAAGGGCCAAACGCACGCCATCCACGCACGCAACGTGCTTCTGGCCACCGGAGGCGCAGGCCGCCTATTCCACACCACCTCCAATTCATGGGATCTGACCGGCGACGGCATGGCTCTCGCACTGCAAGCGGGACTGCAGCTTGAAGACAGCGAATTCGTGCAATTCCACCCGACTGGTCTGGCGCATACCGGCATTCTGCTGTCTGAAGCGGCACGAGCGGAAGGCGGCGTGCTTCGCAATGCCGATGGCGAGGCATTCATGGAAAAGTATGCTCCCGGCCATGCCGATTTGGCTGCACGAGATGTGGTGAGCCGTTCCATTATGGCTGAAATCGATGCCGGCCACGGCGTGGCGGATCCGAAGGACCCCGAAGGGCCAAAGGATTGCGTGTGGCTTGATATGACCGGTATTGATGCCGACCATATGCATGAGGTACTGCCGCAGGTGGTGGAAACCATCGAAAAATATGCGGATCTTGATCCGACACACGATTTCGTGCCGGTTAAGCCTACCGCGCATTACACCATGGGTGGCATTCCGATTACCACCGACGGCGAAGTCTACCGTTGGCAGAACGACGAACGAAATGTCGTCGAAGGCCTGTTCGCTGCCGGCGAATGCGCATGCGTGTCCGTGCACGGCGCAAACCGTCTCGGCGGCAATTCCCTGCTGGATGCATGCCTGTTCGGCACCCGCTCCGGCAAGGCGCTGGCGGAACGCATTTCCAGCGCTCCAGTGAACGATCCCATGGCTGAATCCGACGCCGACAATGGTTCGGATGCGGTCCAGCAGGCCGCTGACACCCGTTCCAACGAACTCAAGGATCTGCTGGTGCAGCTTCCGGAAGACGAGGAGCATGCAGCCGACAATCCTTACCAGCTGATGGCCGATCTGGGTACCGTCATGGAACGCGCTGTCGCCGTGCGTTGCGACGAGCAGGGTATCGAACAGGCGCTAACGGCATTGCATGATGAGTTTGCGCCCCGTGCCGAAGCCCTGCACGCGCATTCCGACTCCCCCACGTTCAACCAGGAGATCACCGCCATTTGGGAGGTCCGCCACCTTCTGGAACTCGGCAAGGCCGTACTCACCTCATCCGATGCGCGTCACGAATCCCGTGGCTCGCTGAAGCGTCTTGATTTTCCGGAACGCGACGATGAGCATTTCCTGGCCCATTCCATGGTGAATGCCTCCGGCCAGATTTCCTGGCAGCCGGTGCACATTGTGAATATGCCGCCAAAAGCCCGCGAATACTGATTCCGCTGGGCACGGCGTATGGCAGACTAGTTGACGGTTTTATTGGAAAGGCGGGTACATGAGCGGTATGGAAAACGGCGTGAATACGGTGACATTGCGGGTGAATAGGTTTGCCCCGCGCGCCGAGCGTGCCCGCGACCGCGAACGTGGCGGCTCTCCGTTCGCCAGAAAAAGCTCTCCGTTTGGGGATTCCGGCACGTCGGCGCGCCGCCGCCCGCGCGGCAAGCAGTGGTTGCAGGATTACACGTTGAACGTGCGTCCGGAAGACACGGTGCTTGATTGCCTGTTGAAGATCAAACGCACCATCGATCCGACGCTGGCATTCCGCTATTCGTGCGGACATGGCATGTGCGGTTCCGATGCGGTGTCCATCAACGGCACCCCCACCCTGCTGTGCACCGCGTCCGTCAAGGATTGGGCCAAACCGTCGAATCCGACATTGGTCGACGATGAAGGATTCCGACACACCGGAGATGTTTCCGACATTCAGGAAAATGCGGTCGGCGCAGGGGATCTTGGCGTCATCGAGCTCGCTCCCCTGCCGGGTTTCCCGGTGCAGCGCGATTTGATTGCCGATATCGATCAGATGCTCAACCAAATCAGAAAACTCAAGCCCTATCTGCAGGCGCGTGGAGAACTCGCCACCACTGCGGACGGCAAGATCAACGCTTTCGAATATCTGCAGAATCCCCAGCAGCTTGCCAAGTATGAGCTTCTCAGCAACTGCATCGCCTGTGGCACTTGCGAAGGCAGCTGCCCTGTGTATGCGGGCGGCGAAGCGTTCATCGGACCTGCAGCCCTTATCGCGGCGTCTCGTTTCATCAACGATTCCCGCGACGGTCAGGCGAACGCACGCATGGATGCCATTGATTCCGCCGATGGCATCGCCGCATGCCAGTCGGTCCGCGCATGTACCCGCGAATGCCCGCGTGGCATTGACGTCGGCGAGGAAATCTGGCAGCTGATCGCCCAAGTCAAGGAACGCTGAACCCATGGATAGAACGTCATATACCAATCTCGCCAAGTCATGGGAATACGTTGAGGACCATGCGTTCTCCCGCCAGTCAACCGACTTGAATGCTATTCGCACCCATGCTGAAGAAGCAGGCATTCCGCAGGGTTCAGCAGCCCAAGCCGAGCTGTTGCGCATGCTCGTGCATATGGTGAATGCGACATCGGTGATCGCCGTCGGCACCGGTTCCGTGGTGGAAACGTTGCAGCTGGTCAACGGTTTGGATAATTCCGGTCAGCTTACGGCGGTTGATTCCTCTTCCCAGGGCATTGCGCTGATTCGTACGTTGTTTAATCGGCTTTCCGACGAGACACAGACCACGCTTCGCGCCGTCAACGCTCCCGTCGACGTGTTTTTGCCACGTCTGAATGCAGAAAACTACGATTTGATTGTAGTTGCCGGCGACGCGGAAAATTACGGCGCTTCCTTCGAGCAGGCTCCCCGCCTGTTGAAGAAGCATGGCGTAATCGTATTCACCGATATTCTTGCTTTTGATTCAGCCACGTCCGCAGGCGGCGTTTTGAATCCCGCCAATCGTGACGCCAAATCCATTGCCATGCGTGGTTTGCTGGAAACCGTGGAATCCGATGAGCGTTTCGTCACTGCACTCACTCCGACCGGTACGGGTCTGCTCGTAGCAGTCAAACGCTAGTATGGCCGTTCCCAGCGGCCTACCGTTTCCTCATACAAAAAGCCGACGCTCACGGATAAGTGATGAGTGTCGGCTTTTGTTGTGTCTGGCGTATGGCGCGGAATGCCATACGCCGGAACGTCGTTATTTGACCTTTGGATGTGTGTCGATCATCTGGCTGACCACAACAGTGCCGTCTTCCAACACGGATTCCACTTCCCCAGCAGCATCCTCGTCAGCAGTATGATGCTTATGCTTCGAGGATGCGGCAGCGGCAAGCTCAAACTTCTTGGATTGGCGGCTCAGCAGAATGCCGGAAATCACCGCCGCGACTATGGAACCGACCAACACACCGAAACGTGCTTCAGCAGACAGTTCGGCATCCTGATATGCAAGCGAGGAAATCAGGAAAGATACGGTAAAGCCGATGCCACATGCGCAGGCCGCGGGGAACATGTCGCGCACACGCAATCCCTTAGCCATTTTCAATCCGGCCACATGCGTGGAAAGCCATGCCGTGATCATAATGCCCAACGGCTTGCCGACCACCAGAGCCACCATAACGGCAACGACGACCGGCGAAATGAACAGGGCCAACGTCAACGATTCAAAATGCACACCAGTGGCGAACAAGGCGAAAATCGGCAGAGCCAGCAACGCGGAAAACGGCTGCAGCTTGTCCGCATAGCGTTCGGCGCGTGGGGTTTTCTCTCCGAAACGCTCATGAGCCGGCGTGAGCAATCCAACAAGCACGCCAGCCAAAGTAGGATGCACACCAGCTTCGAACATCATCACCCAAGCCAGAATGCCGACAATGGCCACGGCAAGCCATGGCACTTTGCGCATACGCACCAGGAAATACCATACGACAGCGCATACGGCGATGCCGACGAACCAGTACCATGCGTTCACCGAAGAGAAGAACACCGCGATCAGAATAATGGCCAGCAGATCGTCCACTGTGGCAAGCGTCATCAGGAACGCGCGAATAGAGCCCGGCAGCGCTTTGGCGAACAAGGCAAGCACAGCCAAAGAGAACGCGATATCAGTGGCCGTAGGAACCGCCCAACCATGAGACATCTCACCAAAGGTGAAACTCGTTCCCGAAGCGATGGCCAACGGATCGGATCCGAAACCGGAGAACAGGAACAATACCAGCAGGAACAACACCGGAGGAGCCATCATACCGCCCACAGCGCACAGCATCGGCACTGCAGCAGCCTTGGGGTTCGACAGCGAACCTGTGGCGAGTTCCTGTTTCAATTCCAGTCCGACAGTCAGGAAGAACACCGTCAGCAGACCATCCTGCACCCAGTGTCCCAGTCCCATATCGATATTGGTGTAGGGAATGGCGATGCGGAAATTCTCCAACTCTTCGAACGCATGCGCCGTGAACGGCAGATTGGCAAGCAACAGACCTGCGAGGGCGAAGCCAAGCATAATCAGACCAGATATGCGGTCGGAAGCGGCTATGTATCGTATTTTCGCCCAGAGTCCCTGCTTACGTTCGGTCATTGCTCTCCCGTCTGTTGCCGCGAGTATCCACGGCCCGCCATTCACTTAAGAAAAGCGTCTGCGGTATTGGCATGCGCAGACGCTTCAATAGCGGTTCCAGTGTACCGAGAGGTGTCGGCGTTTATGTTTCCAAACCGTCTTTTTCACTGGTGTTTACGGTTTTATTCGGCATGGCGGCTTTTCTTGTACCACACCGTTCGCTCGGAGAGAAACCGAACGTATCTCGACAACAGCCGCTTTACATAAGCATTCTGGTAGGTTTGCGAATCGCATTGATTCGAACACTATTCACGGCAGCGCCGCCGTTACTTCCAGAAAAAAGAAAGCCTCCTCCGCATTTCGCGAAGGAGGTTCATGTGCGCGAGACAGGATTCGAACCTGCGACCTGCTGATCCGTAGTCAGCTGCTCTAATCCGCTGGGCTACTCGCGCAACGTCATCCCATTTATTTATGCCGCCTGATGACCGGTGGCCGGTGCGCGAGACAGGATTCGAACCTGCGACCTGCTGATCCGTAGTCAGCTGCTCTAATCCGCTGGGCTACTCGCGCAACGTTGCTTGTTTTCGGCAACTCGAATAAGATACACCCAAATGGCCGCGCAGCAAAATCTCGGCGTGTCGCGCCTGTTTTCGTGGATTTCGCACCGGCATCCATACTTGCTTCAACCCTACGAAATCTGAACTCTCGCACATACGACGCGCAACACGCCGAATGCACTACGCGGCACGTCTGCGAGGAATCTCCTCCGTGGAAACCTTCAATAGTTTCGGAGTGCCGGAACCATTGACGGACGCCTCATCCACCACCACCTCCGATACGCCAGTCACGCTTGGTAGCTGGAACATCGTGTCCTCCAAGGTTTTTTCGATAATCGATCGAAGGCCTCGGGCGCCCGTGCCCCTGCGAATCGAAGTGGCCGCGATCTGCCGCACCGCCCCCTCAGTGAACGTCAACGTCACCCCGTCAATCGCAAACAACTTCTGATACTGCTTGACCAGTGCGTTCTCCGGTGCGACCAGAATGCGCGCCAAATCATCCTCCGTAAGCTCCTCAAGCACGCTCACCACCGGCAATCTACCGATGAATTCAGGCAATAAACCGAAATCGGCAAGATCGTCGGCCGAAGCCTGGGCAAGCAGCTCACGATTCGGCACCTCATGATCATGCCACGCGGCACCAAATCCGCTTTCACGAGCGCCCAAACGCTGCGCCACAATATCGGCAAGCCCGACAAACGCGCCGCCGCAGATAAACAGAATGTCACGAGTGTCGATCTGCACCGTCTCCATCTCACGATGCTTACGCGAACCCTCCACCGGCACGGATGCCACAGTACCTTCCAGAATCTTCAGCAGAGCCTGCTGCACGCCCTCACCGGACACATCTCGCGTAATAGACGTGTTCTCGCCGCTCTTACGCGCTATCTTGTCGATTTCGTCAATATAGACGATGCCCTGCTGCGCTCGCGCCACATCGCCGTCAGCGGCCTGTATAAGCCGTTGCAGTACGGTTTCCACATCGTCGCCCACATACCCCGCTTCAGTGAGTGTGGTGGCGTCGGCGATGACGAACGGCACATTCATGACCTTCGCCAGCGTCTGCGCAAGATACGTTTTGCCCACGCCGGTCGGCCCCAGCAGCAGGATATTCGATTTGGACACCTGCACGCCGGCCAGTGGATCGTCGCTCGCATGCGCCGCACGATCGCGCAATGCCGCGGATTCACGCATTTCCATATTGACGCGCTTGTAATGGTTGTATACGGCCACGGAAAGCGTTCTTTTAGCGGATTCCTGCCCGACCACGTAGTTGTCGAGATAGGCGCTGATCTGTGCGGGCTTCGGCAGCTGCAATGTGTTCAGCTGGGCGTCTTTGACACGTTCTTCGGAAATGATGTCGACGCACAGTTCGATGCATTCGTCGCAAATGGCCGCACCTGATCCGGTAACGAGCTTACGTACCTGATTTTCGGTTTTGCCGCAGAACGTGCATCGTGACACTTCATCGTTGTAGCTGACCACTCGTCCCATTCGCACCCCTTTGTTTGCCGTACCTGCCATTGAGCAATCGCCATCATGCAATCATCATTGAAGAACAGCATACCCCTGCCAACGCCCGGCAGGGGTATTGATTTGTGAAGATGCGACTTCAGATGGAACCTCGCATATGCGCCGTTCAGCTACGGTGTTCCAGCACTTCGTCGACAATGCCGTATTCCTTGGCCTCAGGTGCGGTCAGGAAGGTGTCGACCTCGATGTCTTTGCGAATCTTCTCCACATCGCGACCGGTATGCTTGGCCAGCGTGTTCTCAAGCCATTCACGCATACGCAGCATTTCCTTGGCTTGGATTTCGATTTCCGTCGCCTTGCCGAAGCCCTGATCGATGGCCGGCTGATGGATGAGCACGCGCGCGTTCGGCAGCATCAGACGCTTGCCCTTTGCTCCGGCGGCCAGCAGAATGGCGGCTGCGGAAGCGGCCTGTCCAAGGCATACGGTCTGCACATCCGGCTTGATGTACTGCATGGTGTCGTAGATGGCGGTCATAGCCGTCATGGAACCGCCCGGAGAGTTGATGTACATCATCACATCACGGTTCGGATCCTGGCTTTCGAGCACCAGGAGCTGAGCCATAATGTCGTCGGCGGAAGTGTCGTCGACCTGCACGCCCATGAAGATGATGCGGTCTTCGAACAAGCGGGTATACGGATCCTGCCTTTTGAAACCGTACGGGGTCTTCTCTTCGAACTGCGGCAGAACATAACGGTTCTGCGGCGCGAAAGCGGCTTCGCGGGCTGCTGCAGCCTGGAAACCAACCACTCCGGTCGGTCCTGCGAGACGCTCTGCGCGGGCTACGAATCGGGATTCTTCGCTTGCCATGTTCACTCTCCCTTGGTGGCGTTCATCGTGTCGTGCGTGGAAACGAGCTTATCCACAAAACCGTATTCCAGCGCTTCCTGCGCGGTGAACCAGTGGTCGTACTCGTTGTCGCGGTAGATTTCCTCAACGGTATGGCCGGTCTGTTCGGCAGTCAGCTCGCTCATGGTCTTCTTCATGTCCATGATCAGTTCAGCGTTGATGCGCACGTCGGTGGCGGTGCCGCCGATGCCGCCGGACGGCTGGTGCATCAGCACACGGGCATGCGAGGTCAGGAATCGCTTGCCCTTGGTGCCGGAGCTCAGCAGGAACTGGCCCATGGATGCGCACATGCCCAAGCCGACGGTCGCCACGTCAGGCTCGATAAGCTGCATGGTGTCGTAAATGGCCATGCCTGCGGTGATGGAACCACCCGGGGAATTGATGTACAGCCAAATATCCTTCTTCGGATCTTCAGCTGCCAGCATCAGCATCTGTGCGCAGATGCGATTGGCCATTTCGTCCTTGACTTCCTCGCCCATCCAAATGATGCGGTCTTTCAGCAGACGGTTGAAAATCGGATCGGCGGGTCCGGCCGGCATATCTTCGCCGGCCATGACGGGCAGGGGTGCACTGAGGTTGCTCACCTTGTCTCCTTTTCCTATGTTCTCTATAGTTTCACAGCCTACCGCTTCGAAGCGACGGGTGGTGAAATTGCGCTCACAGTGGAGTCTTCACGCTAGAACAAACCTTACTTGACGATGGTGTTGTATTCGGGAACGCCCATATAGTTGTAGCTCACTTCCACGTTTTTGGCCGATGCCGCGGTCACGTTGGTATACCACAAAGGAATCACCGGCAAATCCTTCAGCAACACACGTTCGCTCTGCCGATACAGGCTCACGGCCTTGTCCAAATCGGTCTCCGCAGCAGCCTGATCAATCAGCGCATCGAATTCAACACTCTTGTAATCGCCGTTGTTCAGTCCCTTGCCATCCGCGGCCGAAGAATCATATGCCTGCACCAAGTAGCCTTCCGGATGCGGATAGTCGGATTGCATGCCCGATTTGAATGCCGCGTCGATGGTGCGCTCCTGAATGGCGCTGCGCAGTTCCTTGGACGTGGCGAACGGATAGCTTTCCGCATCGATGCCAAGCGCGTTGCGAATGGAATTGGCCGCAGCCTCCACCCACTCCTTATCGGTGCCATCGGCGCTGTATGCGATGCGGAACGTGCCGCTCCATGGCGAAATCGCATCCGCCTTCGCCCACAATTCCTCGGCTTTCGTCTCATCATATGCGAGCACGCCATCCGTGTCGAGATCGGTGTCATATCCCTTGATCACCGGCGCAAGGAAATCGGTGGCGGGCGTTACCGTGCCACCGAAAATCGCATTGGCGATATTCTCACGGTCAATGGCATGCGCGATGGCTTGACGCCGATACTTGCCTTCCTCACCTTGGAAATGCTTGAGATTCTGCGAAATCGTAAATGCTGAGAACGACGGACCGGGCTTGCTGACGGCGGTGATGTTCTTTTCGTTCTGATAGGTTTTCAACGCGGAAGTCGGAATGGCATCAAGCACGTCGAGGTTGTCTGCCAGCAGATCCGAATAGGCTGCGTCAAGACTTTGATACACCTTGAAATCGATGCCTGCGTTCTTGACTTCGCGCGGCCCCTTGTAGGAGTCGTCTTTTTCAAGAATGATTTCTTCGCCGTTTTTGTACGCCTTCAGCTTGTACGGACCGTTGCCAATCGGCTTTTGCCCGTATTCCTTGGGATTCTTGATGACTTCGGATGGCATCGGCAGAAACGCGATATCTCCGATTTTGTACAGGAACGCCGAATTCGACGCTTTGAGCTTGACCTTCAGCGTAGTGTCGTCGACCACGGTAAGGCCTGACAATTGCGCGGTTTTGGAACCACTTGCATCCTGCAGCTCATCATAGCCCTGAATATCTTCGAAAATGGAGGCTCCGACCTGTCCATTGGCAGCATTGGCCGCGAACGACCAGCTTTTCGCGTACGTGTCGGCGGTGATCTTCTCACCATTGGAGAACGCCAGATTCGGTTTAAGTGCGATGGTGTATTCGGAAGCGTCGTCATTCGGCGTGATCGATTCGGCCTCGACCAACGTCTCATTACCTTCCGCATCGAAAGTGACCAGGCCGTCATACAGCTGGCTGACGATTTTCCAACCGGCCATATCGCTGGTGTCACTTGGCAGCAAGCCATTCGATGGTTCCGTGATATTGACGCTGACCACCTTATCGGCACTGGTGACTTCCTGCTGGGAATCCTTCGCCTCCACGGATCCACAGCCCGCAAGCAGCGCAACTATGGAAAGCGCCGCCGTAATCGGCTTGAGCAGACCGGTAGTGATGCCGCTATACGGGTGCTGTAGTCTCATTGCTGTCCTCTCAATAATACGGTAGAGACAGCATAGCAAGCCGATATTCCTTGACGGAACGCTTTCCTCACTTTACGCTACAGGCTTTTTCTATAGCCTGCTATTACGTTTCGCACCAATACGGAACGCCGCAATCAAGCAACAGATGGCAATGGCCACGATACCAATCATGGTAGCGAACGTCCAGCTGCCACCGACGGCCGTAGCGTGACGGAACGTGGCACCCCCCTCTTCGCCTGCGCCAGCCTGAGCCACCGACAGAATCGTGGAGAACAGCGCGGTGCCTGCCGCGCCGCCGAACTGCAGGCAGGTGTTGAACACGGCATTGCCGTCCGGCATGAACTGAGGTGCGATGTTACGCAACGCATTGGTCATGATATTGGAAAAACCAAGCGAATAACCAAATCCGAAAATGAAGTAGAAACCGGCAAGCGTGACGGGTGTCAGTCGCATGGAAAATACCAGCAGCAGAATCGGCCCACAAATCGCGGCGAAAAACGCGCCGAGAATCGGACGCACCGGTCCGAAACGGTCGTACAGCATACCTCCCACCGGTGCGAAAAACGCGCCGATCAGCGCACCCGGCAGCACCAACGCGCCGGACAGGAACGCGCTGGTTCCCAACGAAAGCTGCGCCACATTGGTGATCACATAACCGAAACCGATGCCGACGATCGGCAGCAGCATGTAGGCGATCAAATGTAACAACACCATCGGGTCACGCAGCCAGCCCAAACGGATCAGCGGCGAGAACGAACGCTTCGACGACCAGCCGAAAAACAGCAATGCCCCCAATCCAACGATCAGACTCACCACGGCGAACACTGCCGACACCGTGGCGCTGCCGCCGGAAACCGCGGCGCTGACGGCCACTCCAGCTTGGTTCAGGAACATCACCAATCCGCACAATGCAAGCACAATCGACACGAACTGCAACGAATTGAGACGCGCCTCTTCCGTCGGGCGATGCTGTTCGACGCATTTTAAACCGACCGGCAACGAGACCAGCAGAATGATCGGAATGACAATCACGAAAATCGCACGCCATGGCAGAATGCTCGACACCGCGCCACCAACGGTCGGACCAATTGCCGGAGCGACGGTGATGACCAGCGAACCGACGCCCATCAAACGACCGACTTTGCTCTTTGGCGACTGTTCAAGAATGATGTTGATCATCAACGGCGTGGCCACACCGGAACCCATGCCTTGAATCACACGGGCAATGAGAATGACCGGGAACGCATGACCGACGATCATAATGAGCGAGCCGAGCACGGCAAGCGCCACCGCGGCAAGGAACAACGTGCGGTGCTTGAAACGACGGTTAAGGTACGACGACAACGGCATGGTGGACGCGACCACCAGCAGGTAGATGGTGGTGATCCACTGCACGGTTGCGGTGTCGACGTTGAATTCCCGCATGAGTTGCGGGAAAAGCACCGTCATCACGGTTTCGGTGAGAATGCCGATGAAGGCGAGGGAGCCGACCGCCACGATGGCTCCAATGAGCTTGCCGGGAATGCGTTCGTCTGAAATCGCCGCTTCCTGAGTTCCGGCGTTTGTCGTAATCGCCTGCGATTCAGTGGCTGCAGTTGTTGTAGTAATGTTCCGTTCTTCCATAATTCCTTATCCGCGCACTTTTTCCTACGGCCCTGTGCGATGCCGTCTATGATTCATTCGTATGAAAACCACTGTGTAGTGTAATGGAAGCCCTGACCTAGATGGGAACGGCATGCGTAAGGCTGGACGTACCATTTCGGCACGTCCAGCCTTACGCAAAGGGAATCAGAAACAAATGGTATGAACTGGAGCCGTTCCTCCTATTCTTTCTTGTTGAAGGCGGTGACCGCACGCTGCAGCACCACGAAGATCAGGATCATCAGGCCGACCACGATGGTGGTCCATTCGGCCGGCACGCCGAAGTCGGAGGTCAGCGGGTCGATGGTGGAACGGACCAGAGCGCCGATGACGGAACCGAGCACGTAGCCGAAGCCGCCGGTGACGATGGTGCCGCCGATGACCACGGAGGCCACAGCATCAAGTTCCCAGCCGACGCCGACCGTGTTGATGGAAGAGCGGATGTTGGCCGTGTACACGATGGAGGCGATGGAGGCCAGTGTGGCGGAGGTCAGGTAGATGACGTACTGCGTGCGCTTGACCGGCAAGCCCATGAGTTCCGCGGAGGAGCGCGAGCCGCCGATGGCGTAGATGGTGCGTCCGGTGCGTGTATGGTGCAGCAGGATGTACCCGAAGATAACCACGAGCGCCGCAATGATCACACCGACATTGATGTACAGATCTTGGGAGATCTTCGGATTGTCGATGATGGTGATCTTCTGCGAAATGAAATCGAAGTTGTTATTTTCGGGGAAGGTCTGCGCCTTGGTCGAAATGATGGATGCGATGCCTCGCGCCAGGAACATCGAAGCCAGCGACGCGATGAACGGCTGCATGTTGAATTCTTCGATCAGGGTGCCGGTCAATAGGCCGAACGCCACGCCGATGAGAATCATGACGACCATGGCGAGCGGAGCCGCGACGCCTGCGTTGGTGAGTTTCACACCGACGACCGCGGTGATGGCGACGATGGCGCCAACCGACAGATCGATGCCGCCAGTCAATACCGGAAGCGTCATAGCCACGGCCAGAATAATCAGGTAGGCATGGTCGATGAACAGGGACGACACGAATCCAAGACGCAGGTAGGTGCCGAACAGCGCCTGACCCATGATGATCATCAGAATGAAGATCACCACTGCTGCGATGGTTGGAATCATCTGAGCGTCAAGACGACGCCGAGTCGGTTTCACGGTCTTCTTGACCTGAGTAGCTGTTGCAGAAGTCATGCTGCCACCGCCTTAGTTTGCGTCTTCAGCGCGCACTTACGTTTTATTTCCGCGCCAAGGTTATGAATCTTCGGAGCCTGCATCACGCAGATCACGATCACCACGACGGCGAAGAATGCCGGTGTTGCGGCGGAATCGATACCGAGGGTGATGATGGTCTTGCGGATCATGGCGATGATCACCGCGCCAAGCGCGCTGCCAGCCAGGGAGAACTTGCCGCCAAGCAGCGAGGTTCCGCCGATAACGACTGCGAGGATGGCATACATTTCAAGATCCTGCCCGGTCTTGACCACGTCGACGCGCATCACGGATGCGGTGGCGAACAGGCCTGCCACGGCTGCCAGAAGACCGGAAATCGCGTATACGAGGAAGAGGATCTTCTTCGGCTTGATGCCGGTCATGCGGGAGGCTTCCGGATTGATGCCGACGGATTCGACCATCATGCCCATGGCCGTTTTGCGGCACAGCAGGCCAATCAGCGCGACAATGACCAATGCGATGACGAAATTGGCGGGAATGCCCAGAATGAAGCCGTTGGCCATCCATTTCAGCGGCGCGCCGCCTGCAACGGAGCTGGCATCAGTGTTCTGGCCGGAAGTGATGACCTTGGCCAATCCTCGACCTGCGAGCATCATGATCAGCGTGGTGATGAACGGCTGCAGTCCCAGAATGGAAACCAATGCGCCGTTGATGCAGCCGACACCGAGGCCGATGAGCAGTGCGAGGAAAATCGCCAGCCACACGTTAACGCCGGAAGTCAGCATCTGCATGGCCGCCGCACCGGCAACCGCCATAACGGAACCTACGGAAAGGTCGATGCCTGCAGTGGAGATCACCAATGTCATGCCGGTGGCGATCATGAGATAACGCGCCGATTCCTGCAGCATGGTGATCAGCGGTCCCGAAAGACCTCCGGTGTTCTTATTCCAGCTCAACGAGAGGAATTGGTGATCGGAGATGGTGCAGATGACGATCAGCACAATCAGTGCGACCACAGACCATGTGAGGTTTGACGACAGCAGCTTCTTGACGAGGGAATCGCCGTCCTGCTTTGTTTTCTTGTCGCTCATCATGCCTCCTTTCCTGTATTGACGTTCGTGTTCGCGATGGTTTGGACGATGGTTTCCTGGGAAACCGTGTTGTCATTGACGAGTTCGGCGATCTTGTGGCGATCCTTCAGCACTTCGATGTCGTCAGAAAGCCTGACCACCTCTTCCATTTCGGACGAGATGAACACCACACCCATGCCCTGAGCGGCAAGATCAAGCACCACCTGCTGGATTTCCGCCTTGGCGCCGATATCGATGCCTCGCGTCGGCTCGTCCAGAATGAGCAGGTCGGGATGCGTGGCCAGCCAACGTGCGATCAGCACCTTCTGCTGGTTGCCGCCGGACAGGTTCTTGATGAGCTTGTTCGGATCGTTCGGACGAACGTTCAGCTCCTTCATGTACTTGTCGACGATCTCGTCGGCTTCCTTCTTCGGAATCGGCTTGAACATGCCTCTCGTCGCCTGCAAGGCGATCAGAATGTTCTCGCGGACCGTCAGATCGCCAATAATGCCTTCGTCTCGACGGTTCTCCGTGGAGTATGCGATCTTGTTGCGCAATGCCGTGTACGGATCGGAGATACTGGTCTTCTTGCCTTTGAGCTCGTATGTACCGGAATCCGGCTTGTCCGCACCGTACAGCAGTCGGCCGAGTTCGGTTCGTCCGGATCCCAACAGGCCTGCGAAGCCGACAACCTGGCCTGGGTAGATATCTAGGTCCGTAGGATTGATGGTGCCTTTCAGACCAAGCTGCTTGACGGAGACGATGGGCTGTTCACCTTCAGTCACGTCACGATGCGCCTTCTTGGCGCCGATCTGGCTCAGCTCGTCCGCGCTCTTGCCGATCATCATGCCGATGAGCTCGTCACGCGGAGTGTCCTTGGTCATGACTTCTTTGATGAACTTACCGTTGCGGAGCACGGTCAGGCGATCGGTGATCTCGTAAATCTGGTCAAGGAAGTGGGACACGAACAGGATCGCCACACCCGAATCACGAATCTTGCGCATGATCTTGAACAGATCCTGCACTTCGTTGGCGTCAAGCGATGACGTCGGTTCGTCAAGAATCAGCACCTTGGCATCGATCACCATGGCTCGGGCGATGGCGACCAGCTGCTGCATGGCGATGGAAATGGAGCTCAACGGTGCTCTCGGATCAAGATGATCCAGACCCATCTGGGCGAGGAATTTCTTCGATTCCTCATAGGTTTTCTTCCAGTTGATGCCCAGCGTCCCTCGCACCTCATGACCAAGCATGACGTTTTCGCCGATGCTGAGATTGGTGCACAGGTTAACTTCCTGATACACGGTGGCGATGCCCGCGTTCTGCGCATCACCGGTACCGGTGAAGGTTTGCGGCTTGCCTTCCACTTCAATGGAACCCGCGTTGATCCTGTACACGCCGGTAAGCGCTTTGATCATCGTCGATTTTCCAGCGCCGTTCTCGCCCATGAGAGCGTGGACTTCACCTGGATACAGACGCAGGTCGACGCCGTCCAGGGCCTTGACGCCCGGGAACTCGATCGTGATACCTTTCATCACGACGATTGGTTGCTTATCTACCATGTCTTCGCCTTACGAAAATTGTTATCGTTTTGTGATATTTGCCCAAGATGGAACGAACGGTGCATCGCGCTATGCGGTGCACCGTTCTTGGGCTATGTGAAAAGGAGAGATGCTATTCGGAAAGTTATCTGATCGGATCAGTACGCACGGGTACCGGCATCCAAGGCTTCCTTGGCGCTGTCTGCATCGAAGGTCTTGGATTCGATCTCGATATCGGATTCAACAGACTTGCCATCCAGATAATCCTTGACGGCGTTGGCGGTTTCCTTACCGAAGATCGGGTTGTACTCGATGACGTAGGAAAGATCGCCGTCGACCAGAGACTGCAGAGCGGCCTTGGTGCCATCGATGGTGATGATCTTGACCTTGCCCTTCAGACCAGCGGCATCAACGGCCTGTGCCGCGCCGAGACCCATCTCATCGTTCTGGGCGAAGATGAACTGCGGATTGTCGGACTTGTACTTGTCGAGCAGACCTGCTGTCACGGTCTTTGCCTCATCGGTGGACCAGTTGGCGGACTGGGACTCAAGCACCTTGATATTGCTTGCTGCCTTGTTATCCCAACCGGTGCCACGATCGGTCACCACGGACAGGCCTGCCGGTCCTTCCAGAATGAAGCCGTTGGCGCCATCTGGGAAGCTCTTGTTGACGAATTCAGCGGCCTGCTCGCCGGCCCAGACATTGGACGGGCCGATGTGCGAGACGACTGCCTTCTTTGCCGCATCGCTCTTGATATCGATGTTGCGGTCGACGGTGAAGACCGGGATTTCAGCTTCCGCCGCGTTCTCCAAGCAGTCATCCCAACCGGAATCGTTGGTTGCGGATAGCACGATCGCGTCGACTTCGTCGTTGACGAACTTGTTGAATGCCTGAATCTGCTTCTGCTGATCGTTGTTCTGCGTCGGGGAGTACACCAGATCGAATCCGGCATCCTCGAATGCCTTCTTCAGATCGTTCTCGTTGGCCGTACGGAAGCCGCCTTCCGGACCGACTGCCACGAAACCGATGGTCTTCTTATCGCTCTTGCTGGAGCTGGAATCGCCATCGGAGCTGCCGCCACCGCAGGCCGCCATGCTGGCCATAGCTGCCGCCGAAGCACAAATCGCAATAGCTTTCTTCCAATTCTTCATGAAAACTCCTCCTCGAGTATTTCTATTGATGGGCTTCCTTGCCATCAGTGTTTTCAGTATCGTTCGAACAATCCAAGGTCTCAATCCATAGCAATAACGTTTCGATAACAAGTCAATAACGAAACGATAACAATGGCGGAATTACAACTTTTTCACTATTGCACAGATAACGACGTAACTTGGGAATCAGCAATCGTCCATGCACCATCCAACGATCCGTCGACCGTTCTCGCCACTCCGAGATGGTCGAGTACGACAAGCCTGCGATATGTGCCGACTTCTCCTGTGGCCATATCGACCGCACCATTGTCGGGTAGCGCCTGACTCGTTTCAGGACCAGGCACCATCTGACGTCGTCCGATCTGCGCACGCCCCCGCTCGTATTGCGTGGCATAGAGAAAAGTGACGTCGTTATAGAACGTCATCATCGACACATTGGACTGTGTGGAAACCAAAGCGAACGCTTGGGACAGCCCAGCCACGGAGCCATCATGGTCCCGGCATATCCCGATGATGGCCACACCCGACTGCGCTCCCCCATCCGATTCGATGGAGAATGCGATACGGTCCCCCTCAGGGGAAAGCCTCATGGAATGGAGCGTTTGTGCTGATACGAGGCCGGGAACGTCAAGGGTGAGAACCGTGCCGGCATCATCGACCATGATGTGCTTGCCAGATGTGTCGATGCCCCAAATCTCGGAGTCGTTTCCTTTGCAGATGGTTTTCATCATGCGTCCTGAAAACATCAATGCATGGGTGGAACCGTCCTCTGCGAGCCTTTTCACATATCCGTCACGACCAAGCACGGCTCCGCCCTGTGCTGAGAAAACGAAGCTTCGCACGTCCGAAAGATCCGTTTGCGCCACACGAATGGCGCTGTAGGATTTCAACGAAATGATATTGCCGACGCTCAACGTATACATGGGATTCAGCGGAGTCTGCGCATCAAGAGACGACGAATCATCGGCATGCGAATAGTCATGGTTTCCAGACATCACCTTGATTTCCGTCTCGGCGCTGCCGTCCCCCAACGATAGGCGAATCTGCCTGACCAAAATGCCACGTTCGGCATCCGTCATTCGTTCCATCGCCGATGAGAGACTCATTTCCATCACCGAATCGCGCATCTGCACACCGTCGGGCTGCAACACGATCCGCTTGGTATTGGTGTCGCTTACCGCGCCTTCCAGCCATGCCGCATTTCCGGCAAGCAGTTCCTGCACGGCGCGCGTCCGCCAATCCCTCCAGCAAAGCCAACGAACATCGGGGATCAGTTCTTTTTCGGAAGAGCCCAACTGATATAGCGAAACCTGACGGTACACCTGCTCGAAATCGTAGGAGCTGATCATCACGCCTGTCGGCAGTTTGCTGATCCGCCATTGGCCACGCACTTTGGAGAGGGAGAAATCGTAGGTTTTTGCCCCTCCGCTCGCCACCGCCGTATACACGCCATGCGCATCCAGTTCCCCTTGTATCTGGAGGCTGACGCTCACCACGGTTTTCTGCCCGCCTTGCCCTGACTCCACCGTGCTGGCCTTACGCACGAATTTCGGCACGTCGGCATATACCGTAGTCCGGTTATCGGCATTCCACCTTGATGCGGCGCCATCGGTAAGGAACTGCTTGCCCGTGGCGAACCCGTCACTCTGCACTCCCGCAGGCATGACGTCGAAAAATCCTTTGACGATGGCTTCCGGCTGCGCGTCATCGGCCGGCCCGTCGGGAGACGTGAACACTCTTCTTGTGCTTTGTTCCTCCGGGGTCATGGTCTGCACCGGACCATCTTCAGGAAGTCCCAATATGCTCGAGCATCCGGCCAGATGCATCATGGAGCATCCCAGCAATACCACTAATGAGACCGCGGCAATCACACGACGAATGTTTTTCGCAGTCATCACAGCCCCTCCACCATGGGTTTATTGGTCAGATAGTCCACGAATCCGTTATCGGCAACGCCAAAGCCTCCGACCACCCGCATATCGTCGCCATCGGTCGCGAATCGAATCGGAGCGTTGTTCATACCGCAATCGACATCGTCCGGATTGCGAGGCAACGTCACCAAAAACCATGTTCCTTCATCCAGCCGCGATCGCACCGCAACATCACCATGATGCAGTTTCGTGTCAGCCAGTACGATGGACATGCCCAAACCGGTTCCTCCGGTAGTGCGCGCTCTGGAAGGATCCGCCCTCCAGAACCGGTCGAACATTCTGGAACACTGTTCCGAGGTCATGCCAACGCCGTAATCGCGCACGCTGATTACTACCATTCGCTGATTGGCGGCAAGACGGACCTCAACCGGCTTGCCCTCCGCGAAATCGATGGCATTAGCGAGAAGATTGCGTACGACACGGCTTATACGACGCGTATCGATTCTCACAAGCACTTCCACGTTGGGCATATGCACATCCAGTGGCACATGTTTGGTCTGGGCGATGGCGGAAATCGCTTCAACCGACTGTTCGATGGGCTCGCGTATATCGGCCTCCACCAAATCAAGCGCCGCATACCCGGCGTCGAAACGCGAAATCTCCAACAAATCGGCGAGCATTTCCTGAAATCTGCGGATCTGGCCATCCAGCAATTCCACCGTTCTCTTTGTGGTGGCATCGTATTCGTCTTTGTGCATCGACAGCATGTCGGCGGCCATACGCATGGTCGTCACCGGTGTTCTCAATTCATGGCTGACGTCCGAAACGAAGCTGCGTTGCATATCCCCGGCTTTTTCCAGCTCTTCGATCTGATTCTCCAACGATTCGGCCATTTCATTGAACGATTTCTGCAGCACGCCTATCTCATCGGCCCTGTCCACCGCCACGCGGGCGTCGAAAGTTCCCGATGCCATGATTTCCGTAGCCAAGGCGACCCGCCGTACCGGAGTGATAACCGAACGCATGACCAGAAAAATGATCATCCCGATCAACACGCTCAACGCCACGCACACCATCAGCATGTTGATCTGGATCTGACTCAGCGCCTGCTGCTGCGATTGGTAGGAGTACAGTGCGAACACTTCCAATGAGCCCATGTTATTCGACGAAATCACCGATCCCAAAACCGCGCCGGGCGTACCTCCGGAAGTTCTCGGAATACGTACCGGCTGATAGTAGATCAATCCGGACGTATCGGCACGCATGCGGTTGCGCATAGATGACGACACCAGATTTGAATATTCCGGCTCCGTCGATACCGGCACGAATCCACGCTCCGCAGAATCCGCTGCATCACGTTCCATCAGGTACACGCCGACCAGATTGCTCGAACCATTGCTTTGCAATTCGGACGCCAGATTGCTCACTAACTGCTGGTATTGGTCCGTTCCAGTTAGATTCGAGGCATTCAGATGCTTCTGGACGCGCACAATCTGCGATGAGAAATCGCTGCGCGAGTCATCCGTCGCCTGCTTCAGCACGGATCCCCTGATGACGTACATGGAAAACAAAGACAGCAACGCGGCCGTCAGCAACACCACCAGCATCGACACGGCCACCGTTCTCGCCTGCAATGATCGGCGCACCTGCTGTCTGTCACGATGCCAGATACACCACACTCGATGGGTTCTCATCAGCATGGTTCGCTTATACCGTCGGGGCTACGAACTTGTATCCGATCCCGCGCACGGTCTGCACGATCCGCGGATTCTCCGGATCGGTCTCCACCTTCATGCGCAGCCGTTGCACATGCACGTTGACCAATCTGGTATCTCCGCCACTTACGTATCCCCAAACACGTTTCAGCAAGTTCGCACGGTTCAGGGCTTCACCCGCGTGAGCCGCCAGCACGTACAGCAATTCAAACTCCGTCGGCGTCAGCTGCAGATCCACACCATCTTTGGTGGCGGTATGCTCAGCCCTATCCATTACGAGCGTGCCGCATTGCAATCGTTCAGTCAGGTCGCCCTCATCCTTGCCTGCAGGCGCGTTTACCTTGGGCATGCGCAGCCGAGCCCTGATTCTGGCCATAAGCTCCACCACCTCGAACGGTTTGGACACATAATCATCCGCCCCCGCTTCCAGGCCTTTCACCACATCGGTGGTGTCGGATTTGGCGGTAAGCATGATGATCGGCGTATTCGAGTTCTGCCGTATGCGTTGCGCCACCTGGACGCCATCCAAACCGGGGAGCATCACATCAAGCAACATCAAATCCGGCTGCAATGTCGGGAACATTTCCACCGCACGCCACCCATCCAAGCAGGTCACGGTTTTAAATCCTTCGCTCTCCAATACGATGGATAGCATCTCGCCCAAAGCCTGATCGTCGTCGACGATCATGATCAATCGTTGATTAGACTCATCCTGCATATTTCGCATTGCTTCGTCATTCCCTTCAACACTGCGTCCAAGTTTGCCCAGACTCGCCCTCCACGTTGAGCACGAACGTATGTTAACGTTCACTAGGTCAGCATTGTACACGGATATGGGTGAACTCGTCAGCGGCGGGAAGAAACGATCAGCCCCTATCACCGTTCTTCTCATGCAGGATTTTGCGAATTTTCTCCAGTCTCGGTTTGATCTCATGCTCGTAGCCGCGATCGTTCGGATGGTAGTATTCCCGCCCTGCCAGCTCGTCCGGCATGTATTGCTGCGGAGCCACGGCTCCCGGCCAATCATGAGCGTACCGATACCCCTCATGATTGCCCCAACTTTTCATCAGGGCGGTCGGCGCATTCCTTAGGTGCAAGGGTACCTGACCGATCAATCCCGCGTCCACATCGGCGAGCGCGCTGTTGATGGCGTTGTAGCCGGCGTTCGATTTTGGCGCGGTGGCAACGGCGAGCGCGGCTTCCGCGAGAATGATGCGCGCCTCGGGCATGCCGATCATGGACACGGCTTGTGCCGCCGCGACGGTGACCTGCAGTATCTGCGGAGCCGCCATACCGACTTCCTCGGAAGCTGCGATCATAATGCGCCGTGCGATGAATCGCGGATCCTCGCCGGCGCGCAACATCCGTGCCAAGTAGTGCATGGTGGCGTCCGGGTCGGATCCACGCATGGATTTGATGAATGCGGAAATCACATCGTAATGGTCGTCGCCGTCTTTGTCATAGCGCACGGTGGCCACGTCCATGACCTGCGATACCACGTCGGGAGTGATGATTGGCCGTTTCGTACCTTTTTTGCGTGCTTGGTCTCCGGTAAGCGCCCCCGCGGCGGCTTCAAGGATCGTCAGTGTTTTTCGCGCGTCGCCTCCGGCCATACGCACGATTTCGTCAACGGCTTCGTCGTTGATTTTGACTTCGTTTTTAAGTCCACGCTCGCTTTCGATGGCCCTGTTGATGAGCGTTTTCAGGTCGTCGGGTTCCAGCGATTCGAGTTTGACGACCACGGATCGGCTTAACAACGGTTTGATGATGGAAAAGCTCGGATTTTCCGTGGTGGCCGCAATGAAAGTGACGTCACGGTTTTCCACGCTTGGCAGCAATGCATCCTGCTGCGATTTGGAGAATCGGTGCACTTCGTCGATGAACAGTACCGTTTCCTTGCCCTCCGCGACAAGACGATCATGGGCGCGTCTGAGTACATCTCGCACGTCCTTGACGCCGGAGGTGACTGCGGAAAGCTCTTCGAAGACTCGACCGGACTGTTTGGCCACAATATAGGCAAGCGTAGTCTTGCCGACGCCGGGAGGTCCAAACAGAATAATGGAGCTCGGCGCGGTCAGCGAGCCTTTGGACGCCGGATTGGCGAGTCTGCGCAGAGGAGAGCCCTGTCCCAGCACCCGCGATTGGCCCACCACTTCGTCCACGCTCGACGGACGCATGCGCACGGCCAGCGGGCGTGTCATATCTTCGGGAGCGTCCATCGCACCAAACAAATCCTCAGTCATAATTTCTACTGTACCGCAACATACGCAATAATTCGAACACACGTTCGACATTTGAGTTCATGCCAGCCGCTAGACTGGCAATCATGGCTGACGATACGAATTACGGTTCTTTGGGCGCCTTGGCGCCGAATTGGAGCGATGGCGAGCGCAACATCGACACGGACGAGATCTACGAACGCTTTTTCGAGTGGGTGGCGGACGTCAAAGGTGTTGAGCCGTGGCCCCATCAGGAAGAGGCCATCATGGACCTGCTCGCGGGCGATCATGTCATTTTGAACACGCCCACCGGCTCCGGCAAATCACTGGTGGCGTTGGGTATGCATTTCGCTGCGTTGTGCACGGGCCGTCGCTCGTATTACACGGCTCCGATCAAGGCGTTGGTGTCTGAGAAATTCTTTGATTTGGTGGAGGTGTTCGGTCGTGAGAACGTCGGCATGATCACCGGAGACACGCATATCAACGCCGATGCGCCGATCATCTGCTGCACTGCGGAGATTCTTGCGAACCAGGCATTGCGTGAGGGCCGTCATGCCGATGTCGGCTGTGTGGCGATGGACGAATTCCATTATTATGGCGATTCGGAGCGTGGTTGGGCTTGGCAGGTTCCGCTGCTGACATTGCCGAACACGCAGTTTTTGCTGATGAGCGCCACATTGGGCAACGTCGATGCAATCGCCGACAAATTGGAGGACATGACGGACACGGACGTCGACATCATCGCCGATGCGCCGCGTCCGGTACCGTTGACGTACGAGTACACGCTTGACCCGTTGGAGAAAACCGTCGAACTGGCCTTCGGCAGAGGGGAAACGCCGATCTATGTGGTGCATTTCTCTCAGGATGCCGCATTGGAGACGGCGAACGCCCTGGCGAGCACGGGAGTGTCCAGCAAGGAGCAACGTGCGGCCATTGCGGAGGCGATCAAGGGCACGAAGTTCACCACGGCGTTCGGTAAGATTCTGCAGCGTCTGCTGCGTACCGGCGTGGGTATCCACCATGCGGGCATGCTTCCCCGCTATCGCCGTCTGGTCGAGCAACTCGCCCAGCAGGGTCTTCTTCCGGTGATCTGCGGCACTGACACGTTGGGTGTCGGCATCAACGTGCCCATTCATTCCGTGGTGTTGACCGCATTGACCAAGTTCGATGGCACGAAGATGCGCAAACTGCGTGCCCGCGAATTCCATCAGATCGCGGGGCGTGCGGGACGTATGGGCTTCGACACGGAGGGCTTGGTCATCGCCGAGGGGCCGGAATTCGAAATCGAGAACGCCAAGGCCCTCGCCAAAGCGGGCAACGACCCAAAAAAGCTCAAGAAAGTCAAGCGCAAGAAGGCACCTGAGGGCTTCGTCACGTGGAATGAGAACACGTTCGATAAGCTGATCGACGCGGACCCTGAAACTTTGGTGCCGCATATGAAGGTCACGCATTCCATGGTGTTGAACGAAGTGGCGCAGGGCGGCGACGCACGCTACCGCATCGATCGCCTGATCGATGATTCAGCGCAGACTCCGGAACAGAAGGAGCGTCTTCATGATCGTGCCGACGAGATCTTCCAGACCTTGTTCGACACGAATGTGATCGAAACGGAAGACCGCGATGATGGTGGCAAGGACTATTTCATGACCGTCGACATGCCGGATGATTTCGCGCTTGACCAGCCGTTGAGCCCGTTCCTGCTGGCTGCGTTGGAACTGCTTGATCCGGAATCGGAAAGTTACGCGCTTGACGTGATTTCCATGGTGGAAGCCACGTTGGAGGATCCGAAGCAGGTGTTGCGCGCGCAGGAACGTCAAGCCCGCGACGCGGCGATGATCCGCATGAAGGAAGACGGTCTTGACTATGACGAACGTATGGACCGCTTGCAGGAGATCACGTATCCGAAACCATTGGAAGACATGCTTCAGGCTGCGTTCGACGAATACCGTCACGATGTGCCTTGGGCCAATGATTATTGGTTGAGCCCGAAATCGGTGATCCGAGACATGGTCGAAACGGCCTCCGATTTCACCGGTTACATCGCGCGCTACAATATCGCCCGCTCCGAAGGCACGCTGCTGCGCTATCTGTCTGACGCATATCGCGCGCTGGCGCGTACCGTTCCTTTGGAGAAGCGCAACGAACAGTTACGGGACATCATCTCCTGGCTGCGCGTTGTGGTTCGTTCCATCGACTCCTCGCTGGTCGACGAATGGGAGAACGCGGGAGCCGGCACCGACGCTTCCGAAGCCGCCGCGAACCTGGCCGCGCCCGGCGCGAAGCAGGCCGTGGTGGAGGATCGTCGAGGCCTCACCGTGCTCGTGCGCAACGCCATGTTCCGCCGCGTGCAGCTCATGGATCTCGACAAACCCGACGAGCTCGGCGCGTTCGACAAAGACTGGGGCTATGGCGTGCACGAATGGGAGGATGCGCTCGACGACTTCTACGATGAGCACGAATACGTCAACACGGATGCGAAAGCCCGTAGCGGCGAACTGTTCATTCTGGACGATTCCAAGGAGAACAGCGAACACAGCTGGAAAGTGCGTCAGATCATCGACGATTCCGATGGCGACCATGATTGGGCCATCACCGGAACCGTCGATTTGGACACCACACAGTCGAGCGGCGAAGTCGTGTTCTTCGACTACAGCGTTTCCAACTGACGCCGCATTTCATCGGCATCGACTTCCAAGGGCGGCCAGATCATGTTCATGTTCTTCAATACGTTACGGAGCAGTTCAGACACAACCGCCCTTGAATACCAACGATTGTCGGCAGGCACCAAGTACCAGGGCGCCTGCTCGGTGCTCGTACGCACGAACACGTCCTGCCATGCGGCCATGTAGTCATCCCAACGGGCACGCGCTTCAAGGTCACTCGGGTCGAACTTCCAATATTTGGTCGGATCCTCCAGCCTGCTAAGAAAATGCTCCTTCTGCTCCTCTTTGCTCACCACAAGGAATATTTTGATGATGGAACATCCGTCCGCAACCAATTGCGATTCGAATCGGTTGATTTCGTCATATCGCGCCTGCCATACCTCTTCCGGATAGGTTTTGTAAATGCGCGGCATGACGATATCTTCATAGTGCGATCTATCGAAAATGGAGATCCAACCATTCTGCGGCAGTTCCCGTTTGATGCGCCACAAATAATCGTGGTCCTTTTCCTCGCCTTTGGGAGCACCGAAACCGTGATAATGCATGCCCATCGGATCGCCCTGGCTGAATACGTGACGCACGATGCCGCCTTTGCCGGAAGCATCCATGCCCTGCAGAATAATCAGCAGACGACGGCGGGAACCTTTCACTCCATTGGCGTACATAAGCCGCTGATATCGTGCGATTTCAGAAGAACTGATCGCAATGAATCGTTCCGCATCATCTTTGTTGCCGTCGAAACCCGGCGTGGAATCGCCATCGATTGCAGCGACCCTCGTATCATGATGGAATCGCAATAACTGACTGGGCGGAAGCGTCCACACGGAACTGAGCAACTCGCTGGCCTTGGCAACATTCGCAAGCCCTTCGGCAACGGAACTGCAGTTCTCCCCCTTCTCAAGCCTGTCCTCAACCTTGTTCAACGTCTTCGCAATGGACGACGTCTTCGCATCCTTGTCTTTGTCTGACATGTCAAGCCTCCTCGCTTGTCCCCTATGATAGACGATGCGGCGATTGAACCGTGGCATCGCCGCACCCAATCGCCGCATCCCGCTTTTCTGACGTTTTGTCTGACTTCTTTCACGCAATAGGGCGCTGATTCCTCGCTCTTTGCAAGAAACCAGCGCCCTATCGGTCTTCTCAGATCAAATGACGTCACTGCTTGGGCTTATCACCCTTTGATTTGTCTGACTTCGGCTTGTCGAATCTCAGCTTGTCCTGCTTGGACGTATCTTTGATCGGCCTGCCGTTCTTATCGAACTCGACTTGGCTTTCCGGATGCGTCTCATCGAATCCCTGAACATAGCGGGTCTGACGCCAATGGCGAATCGACGCGTTGGAACCACGATGGTGCACATGGTACAGGCGCTGGGCACCGCCAAGCGGCACACCTTCCCTAGCCACGGCGATCTGGTTCACGTTCGACGGATCCATAATGGCGATCGGAGCGACCGGTTCCGGTTCGGCAGGTGCCGCAGTGTGCTTCTGCATGCGTTCCGGCAGCCATTCCGCAAGACGGCTCAGCAGCCAGCATGCGATGAAGTAGATGACGGCAGCCACAACCAATGTCTGCAGAATGTTGAAGTACATCGAACCAAGTCGACGCGATTCCTGCAGCAAATCGGTGTACATGATGATCGAGCCGAGAGCGGTATCCTTCAGTACCACCACCAACTGCGTCACGGCGGCAGGAAGCATGGCGTAGATGGCCTGTGGCACTTCGATTTCCATCAGCGACTGCGTGCGGGTCAAGCCCAAGGCGAGCGACGCCTCACGCTGGCCGTTCGGCAGGTTGCCGACACCGGAACGAACCAGCTCGGCCACCACGGAACCGTTGTAGATCACCAATGCGAGCACCACAGCCCAGTATGCGGGGCTTGACATGCCTGCGAAAGCGAACCAACGCCAGAAGAAGATCATCAGCAGCAGCACAGGGACCGCACGTGCGAACTCAACGATGGCGCCGGAAACCGCACGAATCACGATATTCGGCAGCAGACGGCCGATACCGAAAATCAGACCGAACAGCACTGCGCCGATCACTGCCAACACGGAAGCTCGAATCGTGGCCCACAATCCGGGCAGATAGAAATCGGTCCATGCTTCAGCGTCAAGCGCCGGCTTCCACAACTCCCAGCTCAGCTGGTTCTCGCCATCCGGCGGATTGTGAAGCCTCATGAGAATGAGCACAACTACGATTGCGAAGACAATGCCGGCAATCCAGTTGACGATACGAATGGTTTTACGGGTCTTAGGACCGGGCTGGTCGAACAGCACCGCGCTTTCATCGCTTGCCATGGTGCGTCACCTCCTCACCGCGAGCTTGTTGGACAGATACGTGGTCAGCATGCCGATCGGAATGATCAGAATCACATAACCGAATGCGAAGATCAGGAAGATCGGAACAATCACGTCGGAACGGTATTCGATCATTTCGCTCATCAACGACGAGGTTTCGGTGGCGACGGAAGCCGCGGCCGCAACCGTGGAATTCTTCAGCAATGCGATCAACGTGTTGCCCAGCGGTGCCACGGAGCCACGGAACGCCTGAGGCAGAATGATCTGGGTGGCGGACTGCATGAAGTTCAATCCCAGCGCACGGCAGGCTTCAGCCTGGCCAAGCGGCACGGTGTTGATGCCGGATCGCAGCGATTCGCACACGAAGGCCGCCGTATACAGGCTCAAACCGGTGACGGCAAGCCAGAAGAAGTTGGTGGCGAACGTGTCGGAGAAGCTGAGCTTCAGCTGCGCGTAGGCACCCAGCACCATGAACACCATGATGATGGTCAACGGCAGGTTCTTGAACAGCTCGACGTAAGCACCCGAGACCATACGCAGCGACGCGACCGGCGAGATGCGCATCATCACGAGGATGACGCCAAGAATCGTGGAGAACAACGCCGACCACAGGGTCAGTTCAATGTTCACCAAGAACGCAGCCGGCACATTGTACTGGCTGAACAATGAGATGAACGCTTCCATTATCTCTCCCCCTCAGTCGGCTCCGGCGGATTGTACTTCGCGTTCGGCGTGTATGCGGTGCCCTTCGTGTTGTCGGAAATGGCACGCTGCCAAGAACCATCCTGGATCATATCGGCGATGGCGTTGTTGATCTGGGTGGCCAGCTTCGTATCGCCCTTCTTGATGCCGACGCCGTAATACTCCTGGGTGAACGGCTTGCCGACCACGCGCAGACGGCCGCGGGACGCGGAGGCCAGACCAGCCAAAATAATGTCGTCGGTGGTCACCGCATCAACAATGCCAGAGAACAGTGCGGTAGCGCACTCCGCGTAACCAGGCTGCTCCATGAGCTGCACTTCGTTGGCGAACTTCTCCTTGACGGTGACCGCGGAAGTGGAACCGGTCACGGAGCACAAACGCTTGCCGTTCAGATCCTCAGGTCCCTTGATGGAGGTTTCGTCTTTACGAACGAGCAGATCCTGACCCGCCACGAAATACGGTCCGGCGAAGGAGACGACCTTCTTGCGTTCGTCGGTGATGGAGTACGTGGCGACGATGTAATCGACGTCACCGTTCTGCAGCATGGCTTCACGCTGCTTCGACGGTGCTTCCTTCCACACGATCTGGTCTTCGGAATAGCCGAGTTTCTTGGCGATGTACTTGGCTACGTCAACGTCGAAGCCGACATACGTGCCGGACTTCTTGAATCCCAAACCAGGCTGGTCGAACTTGATACCGACGCGAATCTTGCCATCGGCGTCGTCCGCGCCGCAGGCGGACACTGCGAACACGCATGCGCATGCGCAGAAGGTCGCTATAACCCTGCGTAGCATACGCTTCGCCCTCATAGAAAGTTTCATATCGAAAATCCTTCTTCTGTCTTATTCCCGTCAGTCATTTCAGTGGGTGAGAATCTTCGACAGGAAGTCCTTGGCACGATCGGTCTTCGGATTTTCAAAGAAGTCCTCCGGCGTGCTCTGCTCAAGAATCTGGCCGTCGGACATGAACACGACCTTGTCGGCCACCTTGCGCGCGAAGCCCATTTCGTGGGTCACGCACAGCATGGTCATGCCTTCGTGAGCCAGCTCCACCATGACGTCAAGCACTTCATTGACCATTTCCGGATCAAGTGCGGACGTCGGTTCGTCGAACAACATGACCTTCGGCTGCATGGCGAGCGCTCGGGCGATGGCGACACGCTGCTGCTGACCGCCGGAAAGCTGCGATGGCATCTTGGAAGCCTGCGAAGCCACTCCCACTCGGGAGAGCAGGTCCATGGCGAGATCCTCGGCCGCCTTCTTATCCATGTGGCGCACCTTGATCGGCGCAAGCGTCACATTCTCAAGAATGGTCTTGTTGGCGAACAGGTTGAACGACTGGAACACCATGCCGACCTCGGCACGCAGGCTGGCGAGCTCCTTGCCTTCCTGGGGCAATGGCTTGCCATCAATGCGAATATCACCGGAATCAATGGTTTCCAAACGGTTGATGGTGCGGCACATCGTGGACTTGCCGGAACCGGATGGACCGACGATGACCAGCACCTCGCCCTTCTTGACGGTGAGGTTGATGTCCTTGAGCACATGCAAGTCACCGTAGTGCTTTTCAACGTGGGTCAATTCGACCAGCGGGCGGTCGCTGTCTTCCGTACCCGGCATGATCGGGCGCGTCTCTTGCGTTTCTTTGATATCTGTCATACGGATAGTATATGAAAGCCATGTTTCCGCGGCCGTCACCACCCCCTGACGTGCTCGAAATATGAGACAACGTTGTCCCAAAATGCATCATAGCGCGTTATCGACCGCAATACCGATATCTTGAGCGCCGTACGTGGCAGCTACCACCATCGTGGCAATTCGATAGCCAGCACCGCTATTACGAACAATACAACCACCGCACCGAACACCACTCGTTCGGGCACCTTGGATTTGAAACCATCCACAACGCGACGCCACGTATCACCAATGCTCATGCATACCAACGTAGGAACGCCAAGCAACGAGAAAGAGCCGAACAGGCGAACGCAAGATGAATTTCACCCTACATTCGCCTGTCTTTTACATGCAGATTCGTATGACCATCCGTCACACGATCGCAGCATTTCATCCGCGATCAGCGATTAAGCAATCGCCGGGGCCAAGAGAGCACTCAGAGCACTTTGGAAAGGAACGTCTTCAATCGTTCGCTCTTTGGATGGTTGAAGATCTCGTCCGGAGTGCCTTCCTCCTCGATCACGCCGGCGTCGGTGAAGATCACGCGGGTGGCCACTTCGCGGGCGAAACCCATCTCGTGGGTCACCAGCACCATGGTCATGCCGTCTTCGGCCAGCTCACGAATGACTTCGAGCACATCACCGACCATCTCCGGGTCAAGCGCCGACGTGGCCTCGTCGAACAGCATGACCTTCGGACGCATGGCCAAGGATCGTGCGATGGCAACACGCTGCTTTTGACCGCCAGACAACGAGCGAGGCATGGCATCGGCCTTTTCGGCCAATCCCACGGTTTTCAGCAATGCCATCGCATGTTCACGCGCCTGCTCGTCGGTTTCCTTGTGCACCAGTTTCGGCGCAAGCGTGATGTTGTCAATCACGCTCATGTTGTTGAACAGGTTGAAATGCTGGAACACCATGCCAACCTGCTCTCGAACCTGGTCGATGTTCACATGCGGATCACCCAGATCATGACCGTTGACCACGATCTGGCCGCTGGATGCCTGTTCAAGTCCGTTCAGGCAACGCAACATGGTGGATTTGCCGGCACCAGACGGTCCGATGATACAGATCACCTCGCCCTTGCGTACCGTAAGATCGACGCCTTTGATGACTTCCATATGACCATAGTTTTTATGCAGATTCTTGACGTCGATGATCACTTCGCCATCATTGTTGCCGTGATTGCAGTTCTCGCTCATCGATTCACCTTCCTGTCAACGATATTGGCCAGCCATGTGAGGATGGTGATGGCCACGAAGTACATCACACCGACGATCAGCAACGTTTCGGTGACGCGGAAGTTCGCCGCATACAATTGCTGCGCCTGATACAGCAATTCACCAAAGCCGATGGCCAGCAGCAGCGAGGAATCCTTGATCATAATGACCAGCTGGTTGATGATCGACGGCATGGCGATTGCAGTGGCCTGAGGCATGATCACGCGCGCCATGGCCTGATGATGGTTGAGGCCAAGCGAGCGTGCGCCCTCCATCTGACCAGAGTCAACGGACTGCACGGCGCCACGCACGATCTCCGCCAGATATGCGCCGGAATTGAGCGACAACGTCAACGCACCTGCAACCCAAATGTTCACACTGTGTCCGATAAGCTGCGGCACACCGAAATAGAAGAAGAACGCCCACACCAGAATCGGAGTGCCGCGGAACACTGCGATATAAACCTTGGACACGCCTCTCAGAATCTTGTTCTCCGATACTTTCATCAAGCCGAAAGCAACACCCAACGCCAGTGCGATCACAAACGACAGCAACGTGATCAACAGCGTGTTCTTCAGACCAGTCAGCAAAGCCGGCATCGACTGTTTGACCAGACCAAAGAAACCGACCTTCTTCTGCGCCTCACCGTCGGCACCGTTGTCGGTGACCTTGCCGGAAATCGCCTCGACCTGTTCCTTCGCGCCATCGGCACCCAAATACTGTGCGACAATCGTCTCATACTCGCCCGAAGCGATGAGCTTGTTCAGACCATCGTCGATGGCGGCCAGCAGATCGGCGTTCTTGCCTTTGTTCACGGCCATGCCGTATTCACCATGCGGCACCTTCGGAGTCACGATCTTCAAACCGTTGTTTTGGGAAACACCGTAGGCAAGCACCGGATAGTCGTCGAACACGGCATCCGCATTGCCGGATTTGACCATCTCGTACATGGTTGATGACTGGTCCACGGAAGTCACGGTATAGCCGTATTCGCTTGCATGCTGTTTGGCGTAGGATTCGCCTTCCGATCCGGTTTTCGCGACAACGGTCTTACCGTCAAGATCCTTGTAGCTGGTAATACTATCGTTGTTTTCAGCGATGGCCATCTGGATACCGGACTGGAAGTAAGGATTGGAAAAATCGTAGGTCGCCTTGCGTTCGTCGGTGATTGACATGCCTGCGATCACCACATCCACCTGATTGGAGCTCAAAGCCTGCAATGCTGCATTGAAACCCAATGATTGGATGGTGACTTCGAATCCTTCTTCTTGGGCGATGGCACGGATCAGTTCCATATCGATACCGGTCATCTTGCCGTTCTCGCGATATTCGAACGGTGCGAATGTGGTATCGGTGCCGACCGCGTAGGTTTTGCCCTTGACTGCGGAGGGATCTCCGATTTCGGCGGCGTTAGCACTAACTGGGGATGCGATGAGTGCACTCACTGCCACAATCAGTATCATCGCCAACGCGAGAAGTCGCATCCAGACACCATGAAAATCATGTTTTTCCAACGATTGCTTCAAATTCATACTACAGATTCAGTTCTTTCTCATACTATTTCAGATACTCATCTTTGCTCCACCATACCGGCAGCAAGAGAAAATAGACAACGTAAACAATAAAAACAGGCTGTCCTTGCACGGTCTCTCATGCAAAGACAGCCTGTTATCTCAAAGCGAAAACACTATCAGTCTTCGTCTTCTTCCGGATCATAATCAACGCCGGTTTCCGCACGCTGTTCGTCGGAAATCGGAGCCGGGGCGCCGGTCAGCGGATCACGACCGCCGCCAGCCTTCGGGAAGGCGATGACGTCGCGGATGGAGTCGGCGCCAGCCAGGATGGCGGCGGTACGATCCCAACCGAGAGCGATGCCAGCGTGCGGCGGAGCGCCGTACTTGAAGGCTTCAAGCAGGAAGCCGAACTTGTCGGCAGCCTCTTCAGGAGTGATGCCGAGCACATCGAGCACACGATCCTGAATGTCATCACGGTGGATACGCACGGAACCGCCGCCCATTTCGTTACCGTTGCACACGATGTCGTAGGAATCAGACATGGCGTGCTCCGGATCCTTGTCGAAGGTGTCGATCCAATCCTTGGACGGCATGGTGAACGGATGGTGCATGGAGGTCCACTTGGAGTGGCCGACTGCCACATCGTCGTCATCCGGATCGTCGGTGGGCTTGAACAGCGGGAAGTCCACAACCCAAGTGAAAGCGAAGTCGTCCGGCTTGAGCAGACCGGCGCGATCGGCCAGTTCCACACGCACGGCACCCAGCAGCTCCTGAGCGGAGGTGCGACGGCCTGCTGCGAAGAACACGGCATCGCCGTCTTCTGCGCCAACGGCTTCCTTCAGGCCAGCGCGCTCCTCTTCAGACAGGTTCTTGGCAACAGGTCCCTTGAGCTCGCCGTTCTCAGCGAACACCACGTAGGCGAGGCCCTTGGCGCCGCGCTGCTTGGCCCAATCCTGCCAAGCGTCGAACTGGCGACGAGGCGTGGCCGCGCCACCCTTGAAGAGCACCGCACCAACGTACGGAGCCTGGAACACGCGGAACGGAGTGTTCTTGAAGTAGTCGGTCAGCTCGATCAGCGGGTTGCCGAAACGCAGATCCGGCTTGTCGGAGCCGTACTTATCCATGGCTTCCTGCCAAGTGATGCGCTGAATCGGCAGCTGGATCTCATAGCCTGCGGACTTCCAGATGGCGGCGATGACCTTTTCGGCCATGGCCATCACGTCTTCCTGATCCACGAACGCCATTTCCATATCGAGCTGGGTGAACTCCGGCTGACGATCTGCACGGAAATCCTCGTCACGGTAGCAGCGGGCCAGCTGGTAGTAGCGTTCCACGCCGGAAACCATCAGCAGCTGCTTGAGAAGCTGCGGGGACTGCGGCAACGCGTACCAAGAACCTGGCACCAAGCGGGCCGGCACCACAAAATCGCGAGCGCCTTCCGGAGTGGACTTGATCATGGTCGGGGTTTCGACCTCTTCGAAGCCCATCTCTTCCAGAGCGTGGCGAGCAGCCTTCGACATCTGGGAACGCAGCTTCAGATTGCGCTGCATGGACGGGCGGCGCAGGTCGAGATAACGGTACTTGAGGCGAACTTCCTCGCCCGGCAGCTTGTTCTCGGACTCGTTTTCCAACGCGGTGGACACCTGGAACGGCAGCGCGTCAGACTTGGCGAGCACCTCGATGTTTTCCGCCACAACCTCGATCTTGCCGGTGGCCAGATGATCATTCTCGTTACCGTCCGGACGCAGGCGGACCTCGCCCACCACCTGAATCACAAACTCGGAGCGCAGCGGACGTGCCATGTCTTCGTCGTAGATAACTACCTGCACAAGACCGGTGTTGTCACGAAGATCGATGAAGGCCACGCCACCGTGGTCACGACGACGATCGACCCAACCGGAGAGCGTCACCTTCTGACCGACGAGTTCCTCGGTCACTTCGGTTGCATGATGTGTTCTATAAGCCGTCTGGCTCATGCTTCCCCTATTCCTTGTTCTCTAATGATTGAAGTCTTGCGATTTCAGGCTTCTACGGTAACGGTTTGCTGGGCATACACAGTATCCGGCTCCCAAGACTGTGCGTTGGCCGGCTGCTGGTCGCCCGTGATGATGTTCTTGACTTCGTCCGAAGCGTCCTGCGCGGACTTGTCCGCGGGGAACCACACGTATGGGATGCCGAGCTTGTCTGCGTACTTGATCTGCTTGCCAAGCTTGGCTGCGGTCGGAGCCACATCTGCCGCAATGCCACGGGCGCGCAGCTGATTGGCGATTTGGTTGGAAGCGGAACGGTCCTCCTCGTTCCACACGGCCACGAGCACGGAAGCCGGAGACACGCGATTCGCATGGGCACCGGCGGTGTGCAGCATGTATGAAACGAGACGGGACAGGCCAATGGACAGGCCCACGCCCGGATACTTCCTATTGCCCTGCGATGCGAGATTGTCGTAACGACCGCCGGAACAGATGGAACCAAGAGCCGCAGCACCGTCAAGGAACGTCTCATACACGGAACCGGTGTAGTAATCCAGACCACGCGCGATCTTCAAATCAGCGATCACGGAGCCCGGGCGAATACGAGCGGCCTCGTCAACAATCATCGCCAACGTGTCAAGACCCTGACGTGCGAGCACGTACGCCTCGGAATCATTGGCAATGCCATGCTTCTCGCACAGCGTGTCGAACTTGCCGGACAGTTCAGCGCCGTCAGCTGCGGTCAGTTCAGCCAGCTCAAGGCACGCACGTGCCTGATTCTCGTCGGCTCCACAGCCTTCGACCAGCAACTTGGCCACTTCGTCGGCACCGATCTTGTCGAGCTTATCGATCTCACGGAGCACGCCCTCGACATCGGTCAAGCCAAGACCACGGTAGAAACCTTCAGAAAGCTTACGGTTGTTCGCATGCACGGTGGCCTTCGGCAAACCGAACTCACGCAGACGTTCCAATGCCGATACCATGACCAGCGGCAGCTCGACCTCGTAATGATCGGGCAGATCACCGTTGCCGATCACATCGATATCGGCCTGCACGAACTCGCGGAAACGACCTTCCTGCGGGCGTTCGCCACGCCAGACCTTCTGAATCTGCCAACGCTTGAAAGGGAATGCCAAATCGCCGGAATGTTCGACCACATAACGGCTCAGCGGAACAGTCAAATCGAAGTGCAGACCAAGGCGGTCCTCAATCGGAGTGTCGGACTCATGACCGACCTCCTGAAGGCGGCTCAGCAAGTAAATTTCCTTGCTGGTTTCGCCCTTCTTGAGCAGACTCGAACCCTGCTCAACAGCACGAGTTTCAATGCCAATGAAGCCATTGAGCTCGAAAACTTCACGGAGCGTGTCGATAACACGCTGCTCCACAACACGTTCAGAGGGGAGCCACTCTGGAAATCCTGAAATAGATGCGCCTTTTGCCACGATTCCCTATAATAAATGAGGTTGCGGAAAATGCAGCGCGTTTTTCGGGCTTTGAAAGCACGTTCGCACGATCCGCATCCCCTGCACTACATGAAGCTTACTTAAAGGAGCTGGCCATGGCCGACGAGAATGTCACCGCGTCCGAGAACACCAATGAAACCACCGAGCAGGCAACGACGCCCGCAGTCAAGGCCAGCAAACCGGCCGTTCCGAGCCCGGCTTCGATGAAGCCCCATGCTCCGAGCCCCGCGGCCTTCGCCAAGAAAGCTCCACAGCACACCGCTCCGGCTGCCGCATCCACCGGCTTCTCCGATGCCGATGTGAAGACCGCCGAAGCATTCGGCCGTGTCGCCGACGATGGTACTGTGTTCGTCAAGGACGGCGAAGGAGAACGTGAGGTCGGTCAGTTCCCTGATGCCTCCAAGGAAGAGGCGCTGGCTCTGTATGCCCGCCGTTACCTTGATTTGAAGGCCAAGTTGGACCTGTTCGCGAACAAGCTCAAGTCCAACAATGTGAAGTCCCGCGAAATCGACGAGACCATCAAGACGCTGTCCGCGGAAACCGAACAGCCGGCAGTGGTGGGTGATCTGGCCGCTCTCAAGGCCCAGTTCGAGGCGCTGAAGGAGGAAGGCGCAGCCAAGAAAACCGCGTTGACCGAGGCACGCAAGGCCGCTATCGCCAAGGCCGTCGAGGAGCGCACCGCCATTGTGGAGAAGGCCGAGGCGCTGGCTGATTCCCTCGACGAGAACACCAACTGGCGTTCCACCGCAGACAAGTTCCGTTCGCTCTTCCAGCAGTGGCAGGAGCATCAGCGCAACAACGTCCGCATCGACAAGGAAGATGCGGACGCCCTGTGGGCTCGTTTCTCCGCGGCCCGCACCAAGTTCAATTTCGCCCGCCGCAAGTGGGTGCAGAACCGTGACGAAGAGCGTAATTCCGCCAAGTCCACCAAGGAAGCCATCATCGCCGAGGCCGAGGCGCTGCAGGATTCCACCGCTTGGGTTGAAACCTCCCGCAAGTTCACCGAGCTGATGGATCGTTGGAAGAAGGCCGGTCGTGCCGGTCGTCGTGACGATGATGCCATGTGGGAGCGTTTCCGCGCCGCCGCAGACACCTTCTTCAACGCACGTCAGGCCGATCGTGATCAGATCAGCTCCTCCGAGAAGGAAAATCTTGCCAAGAAGGAAGAGCTGCTGGTCAAGGCCGAGGCGCTGGTTCCCGTCAAGAGCGAAGAAGAGGCCAAGCAGGCCCGTCAGGCTCTCGCCGCCATTCAGGAGGAGTGGGACCAGATCGGTTACGTGCCGCGTGACGAAGTGCGCCGCATTGAAGGCCGTCTCGATGCTGTAGACAAGCAGATCAAGGCCATTGAGGATGCCGCTTGGAAGCAGTCCGATCCGGAAGCCGACGCCCGCAAGTCCTCCTTCGAAGAACAGCTCAACGCTCAGCTCGCTGAGCTTGATCAGAAGATCGCCGCGGAATCCGATCCGAAGAAGAAGGCCAAGCTCGAATCCGAGAAGGCCACCAAGGAACAGTGGCTGAACGCCATCAAGTAAGTCGCACATCCTGATATTTGGTTGCACCACAGAGATGCGGTCAAATATCAGCTGGACTTCACTCAGGCATAATCAAGAAGGCTGGTACGTAACGACATCCGTCACATACCAGCCTTCTTCGTATAATCGCACGTGTTCTCACATGCGCAATCACCATACAGAATATTCAACTATCATTCGCCGAATTCGGTAGCACAAATATCGGCCACCGCATCAATGCAGGCATCGACGATGAGCTTACCTCGTTCGGCGCTGGAACCTGCAGGAGTGGCCAGTCCTCCGTAATCCGGAACGTCGCCCTTGCACACCGGGTAGCGCACGTAAGCCTTCGGTGTGACATTGCCTTCGTCAATCACACGGTCCATATGCACCAATTCCGGCTCGTAATGCATCATCAATGAGGTTTCCGTCACTGCGGCATGTTCCAACGCCCAACCGGGGAACACGAGTCCGTCGAACACCTGCTCGACCACGTTCTCCGGCAGCGGATCCCACCAGTTGGTTTCGACGATGGTGGCCACTCCCCTGGTTTCGCGGGTGATCAGATCGATTGCCTCGATAATGAATGCCTCGTTTTCGAAATGCGCGTTCATCACCACGATTTTGGTGAAACCGTCCGCGATCAGCTCGCCAAGCACATCATGCATTTGATTGATCACCGTCACACCGTTCATGTCGATGGTGCCGGGGAACAATGGGCCGCCTCCGGAAAGCGGCTTCGACTTGTACCCGTAGTTCATGGTCGGTGCCACGATGCCGTCGATGCGTTCGGCGAGGTCTTCAGACACATGGCTGGCGATCATGGCGTCCACACCAAGGGGAAGATGCTGGCTATGCTGTTCGGTGGAGCCGATTGGCACAATAACCGGCTTTGATTTCGATGCTTCGATTTCCGGCCAGGTCATATGGTCCATCCGACGGCTGCTGCTCATGATTGCTCCTTTATGTGCTGTTGTTGGTTTGCGTTTCAACAATTGATAATGATTGCGATGATGCCGTCCCCGCGAATCGATGTTGCAATCGATGTTTCAGGGACGGCGTTTATTGTTTCGAGGAATTGTTTCGTAAAAACCGTTTCTTCTCAGATGCGGCTCAGATCCTTATCCGTGTTTTCGTGAGAGAGGATCATGGCGACCAGTGCCACGGCGGCCACCGCCACCATGTACCAGGCCGGAGCGATGCTCGAACCGGTGGTGTAGATCAGCCAGGTTGCGATGAACGGCGCGGTTCCACCGAAGATGGCGTTGGCAAGGTTGAAGCTGAATGCGAAGCCGGTGAAACGAACCGATGTCGGGAAGGTTTCAGTCAGGTAGCTCGAAAGCGTACCGTCGTTGGCGGTCAGGGTGGCGCACATGGCGAGCTCAACGATCAGCACCGGCCAGAACTGTGCGGTGTTCAGCGCCATGAAGGCCGGAACGGTGAGCACGATGAAGGCCACGCATGCACCAATCAGCACCTTCTTGCGTCCGAACATGTCGGAGATGTGACCCATGCCGAACACCAAAGCCACATACAGTACCAGGCAGATGGTGGTGATGGTGGACGACTGTGCGGCAGCCATGCCAACCGTGTCGCTCAGATAGGTCGGCAGGTAGGTGAGCACCGTGTAGAAGCCGACCGCGTTGAGCACGCAGGCACCGAAGCTGATGACCAAAGTCTTGAAGTGGTTCTGGAACAGCTCGCGCAGCGGGGAGACGCTCTTAGTGGTGGAAGCGAACTGCTGCTTGTCGTCCAAAGCTTCGGTCATGGAAGCATACACCGGCGAATCAGCGAGCTTGGTACGGATGAAATGCACGATCAGACCAAGCGGGCCGGCCATGAGGAACGGAATACGCCATCCCCAAGAGGTCAGTGCATCAGAGCTCAGCGAAGCGGTCATCACGGTGGCGAGCGTGGAGCCTGCGAGCAGACCGATGGCGGTGGATGCCGGAATCAGCGAGCAGTAGATGCCACGCTTCTTGGTCGGCGCGTATTCGCCAAGGAAGGTTGCGGCGCCGGCATATTCACCGGAAGCGGAGAAGCCCTGCACCATGCGAAGCAGCAGCAACAGTGCCGGAGCGAAAATGCCGATCGCAGCATATGACGGCAGGCAGCCAATCAGGAACGATGCACCCGACATGAACATGATGGAAATCGCAAGAGCGCCCTTGCGTCCCTTCTTATCGCCGAAGTTACCCCAAAACAGTGCACCGATCGGACGAAGCACGAATGACAGTGCAAACACGCCGAACGTCTGCAGCATGGCGACCGTGTGATTGCCGGACGGGAAAAACACCAAAGCGATGGTGGTCGCGAAGTAGGAATAGGAAGCGTAGTCGAACCATTCAATGAAGTTGCCGAGGAAAGACGAGACGGCCACTTTCTTGACCATCTTCTGCTCTTCGGACTGTTCAGACACGGAAGCCCTGTTGGCGGTTGCGATTGTTGCACTGGCACTCATCATGTCACCTGCTTTCTTCTGCTGAATCTGTCTGTACGTTCGCGTTTTCTTCATACCCGGCGAACGTTGTGACTCTGACTATCGCCCGAAGTATTTGCGCCAAAGTGAACTGATTGTTAAACCGCAACCGTTTGTTTTTGACGTTTTGCCAAGTTCCCCTTGCTTACAGCGCCGAAGTGGAAAATATGGTGTGATTATGTTGCGATTTCGCCATTTTCGCACCTAAAAGCAGCATTGACCAGCTGATTTTATCGGTAGGCGCTATGCCCACGATCTGTGTCACTTTGTCCAATCGGTTGTACAACGTCTGCCGTTGGATACCTAATTGCTCGCATGCGCCGGTCTTGTTGTCGAGATTGTCGAAACAGGCGCACAACGTGTCGATCAGCATGGCGTTATGCATAAGCTCATGCCCAACCGTCTGCGTGATCACCATGCGCACGGCCTCATCGGTACGTTCCATTCCCAACATGCGTTCCAGCAACGAGGAATCCACACATTCGAGGGTTCCATACGGGCATTCCGCATCGTTCGAAATGCATGTTCGAATCACACTGCGCAACGCACCGAACGCGTCCATCAATGAAATCGTGTCCAACGCTGCGCGTCCATGCACGGTATATACGTATTCGTTTGCAGCGACTTGCGTCAACGCATGCAAACACCGATCTGAAAATACCGACACATCGCCGCCGCTGTCTTGCGCCGCGAGAAAACCGATCATTAAATCGCCTTCCAACAAACAGATCGATTCGCAACCGCCGTTGGATTCGAAATCGTCGATCATCGACACGATTGCCGGCATGGCGTTGGCCACCGACTTGAGTTTCATGGCAAATGGCATATACACGCCCGAAGCGGCGAATCCCAACGCATCAAGCATGGCATGGCCCTCACGCGCTTCCATCGGCGAAACATGCACGCCATCTTCCGGCCCCGCAATCAGATGCGCCACCATGCCGACGCGCGCTCCCCCATCGAGATACAGTGTCAAAACCGGAGCGGCAATCTGTTCGATCCTTCTGCACATCGCTTCATCGAACACCGTATTGCGCTGGCTGATCTCCAAAGCACCCAAAGGCCGTTTCTGTTCCTCCAGTGCAAGTACAATGCCGCAATCTGTAGCGGTATTGATGTTCTGTCCAGCTCGGGCGACTTCAAGACCGTCCACGTCGAATATGACCACATCCTCGCCGAACAGGTTCGCAATGCCATCGGCAACGGCTTTGGGATTGGACGCTTGAGCAAGCTCAGAACGCAACGAAGTTGACATAACGTCCACTTGCATCTGCATACGCATCTGATCACGCACAATCATGGTATTGACGCTCTGGCAGATATCGACGAAAGGAATGCGACGGCGCAATCCAATAATCGTAAGTCCTTCATGCTTGGCTGCCTTCACCAACATTTTCGGCAGTTGGGTGACTTCTTCAACCAATTCGACCATCAATGCCGCAATATCAGCATTCACGAGGCTTTTCACATATTCGTCCGCACGTTTTTCACGACCGTCCGCAACTAAAGATCGCCCCTCCACCACCAGAAGCTCACCTCCTGCCAGAAATGAGGCGACGTCCTCGCGTTCGTTGGTGAACACCCAACGCACCGGATTATCCAAGCTATCGCCAGCAACTTCAACCTGTGGTTCCGCCGTCGCAACCAAGGCATCATCGAGCACTTCCCTCACCGTAACAGCCATACAAACCGTCCAATCCGAAGTAATACACATGTCACATCAAGTAACGTGACCGCAAAGCAATACGCCGACAATAACCATCAACGATTACGTCAAAGGTTCCCTTCCGTAACCCAATGGACATATGACAAAACGTCTGCCGGAACCCGAAAACTCGCATGAAAACTCGTATTGGAAGGAGTGATTATGAGCACGCAACTGTTCATCAACGCACACATCGCCACCGGCATGCCGGGCAGCACCGCAGCCGAAACAGCGGCAATCCAAGATATTCTCGTCGAAGACGGCAAGTTCATCAGCATTGCACCCCATCTCAAAGCAACACTCGAAGCACAAGGCAAAGATATGGCGAGCGTGGAAGTCGTCGATTTGGGCGGAAAGCTGGTCTGTCCACCATTCTGCGACACCCATCTGCATCTTGATTACGTCTTTACCGCACGCAAGCCCGGCGCGGTGAACGAGTCAGGCACCCTGTTCGAAGGCATTCAGCGTTGGAGTGAAACCAAGGCAGATCTCACTGTCGACGAGATCAAGGAACGCGCGAAAATCGGCATCGCCAAGGAAATGCGTCATGGCGTGCAGTTCATTCGTTCGCACGCCGATGTGACCGACCCGAATCTTACCTCGCTCAAAGCTCTGCTGGAGCTTAAGGAGGAACTGAAAGATACTGTCACGCTGCAGATCGTCTCCTTCCCGCAGGAGGGCATGTACTCCTATGAAGGTCCTCATGGCGAATCCGGCGCGGATTTGGTTGAGGAAGGCCTGAAAATGGGTGCTGATTGCGTCGGTGGCATTCCGCATTTCGAGCAGTGCCGTGAGTTCGGCGAACGTTCCATGCACACCGTGGTCGAACTGGCTTCGAAGTACGACAAGCTCATCGACGTGCATTGCGACGAAACCGACGATCCAAACTCACGTTATCTTGAACTGCTGTCCGCACTCGCCTATCGCGCCGGTATCGGTTCGAAGACCACGGCAAGCCACACTTGCTCCTTGGGATCGGCCGACAATGCCTATTTCTTCCATCTGACCAAGCTGTTGAAGGCCGCACATATCAATTTCGCCTGCGCACCTACGGAAAATCTGTATCTGCAGGGGCGTCAAGACACGTTCCCGAAGCGTCGTGGCATCACGCGAGTCAAGGAGCTCACCGAAGCTGGGGTGAATGTGTCGCTTGGTCAGGATTCCATGCAAGATCCCTGGTATCCGGTCGGTAACGGCAATATGATGCTGATTCTCGATTATGTGCTGCATTTGGCGCAGATGATGAGTTTTGAAGAGATCGATGATGCGTTGAAGTTCCTGACAGTCAACGGCGCAACCACGCTCGGCATGCGCGATTCGTATGGTCTTGAGGCAGGCAAGCCCGCAAACTTCATTGTGCTTGATGCTTCCAGCGTGTTCGACGCCGTATACGAGCGTTGCGAAGTGCTTCGCTCGGTACGAGAGGGTCGCACACTGTTCACCCGTAACACGTCAATCACTGCCGATCTCGATCTGCTGACACTGTAATTCGTCAAGTTTCGAAATACTTTCGGCATACGAAAGGCCTTGAAATCATTACATACGATTTCAAGGCCTTTCGTGTGTCGCGTTACTTACGCACCGATTGCTTATTCAACAGATTCTGCGGATTCCGTAAGTTCTGTCGATTCCGTCGATTCGGCAGGTGCCTCGGTTTCAGCTGCGACTTCACCTTCAGCAGGCTCCGTATTTGGCTCTTCGAACGCCTCACCGGTAAAGGTGAACTCGCCCAGGATGCCTTCGCCTTCCGCATCGACCTTCACGCGCTGGCCATCTTCGAGTTCGCCCATCAGGATCTTCTCCGAAATGGCGTCTTCGACGTCGCGCTGAATCACGCGACGCAACGGACGCGCGCCCAGCAGCGGGTCGAAGCCCTTCTGCGCGAGCAGATCCTTGGCAGCGTCGGTAAGCTCGAGGGACATGTGGCGATCGAACAAGCGATCATTGAGCTGCTTGACGTCAAGATCGACGATCTGACGCACTTGCGGCTCGGTGAGCTGCTTGAACACGATGATGTCGTCCAGACGGTTCAGGAATTCCGGACGGAACTGCTGCTTCAGCTCCGCGGAAACCTGATCCTTCATGCGCTGGTAGCTCGACTCGGTGTTGGCACCCAAGTTGAAGCCGGTGTTGGCGGCCTTGGCGATGTCTCGCGTACCAAGATTGGTGGTCAGAATGATGATGGTGTTCTTGAAGTCCACCTTGCGGCCCTGGCCATCAGTCAGATGACCGTCATCAAGCACCTGCAGCAGCGTGTTGAAAATATCCGGATGGGCCTTTTCGATCTCATCGAACAGCACCACGGAGAACGGCTTGCGACGCACCTTCTCGGTGAGTTCGCCGCCCTCTTCGTAACCGACGTATCCCGGAGGAGCACCAAACAGGCGCGAAGCCGCATATTTCTCGGAGAATTCAGACATGTCGACACGAATCAGTGCGTCCTCGTCGTCAAACAGGAATTCGGCGAGCGTCTTGGCCAGCTCGGTCTTGCCAACACCGGTGGGGCCAGCGAAGATAAACGAACCGGACGGACGCTTCGGATCCTTCAAACCAACACGAGCACGACGGATGGAGCGGCTCAACGCGGACACGGCCTCGTCCTGGCCGATGATGCGCTTGTGCAGCTCGCTTTCCATGGTCATGAGCTTCTTGGACTCGGCCTGGGTGAGCTTGAACACCGGAATGCCGGTGGTCTGGGAAATCACTTCGGCGATGACATCCTCATCCACAACCATCTTCACATCGGATTCGCCCTCACGCCACGAAGATTCCTTCTGCTTGCGTTCGGCTTCCAGCTTCTCCTGCTTATCACGCAGCTCAGCGGCCTTTTCGAAGTCCTGGCCCTTGATGGCCTGGTCCTTCTCTTCGGCAAGCTTGGCGATCTTCGTGTCAAGTTCCTTAAGCTCCGGCGGAGCGGTCAGACGACGGATGCGCAGACGCGCACCGGCCTCATCGATCAGATCGATGGCCTTGTCTGGCAGATGACGGTCCTGAATGTAACGGCTCGACAGTTCGGCCGCGGCCTGCAACGCACCATCGGTGATCGTCACATGATGGTGGTTCTCGTAACGTGAACGCAAGCCCTTAAGGATCTCGATGGTTTCGGCAATGCTCGGCTCATGCACCTGGATGGGCTGGAAACGACGTTCCAAAGCGGCATCCTTCTCGATGTACTTACGGTACTCGTCGGTGGTGGTGGCGCCAATGGTCTGCAGTTCGCCACGGGCCAGCATAGGCTTCAGCATGTCGGAAGCGCCAAGAGCGCCATCCGCGGAACCAGCGCCCACAATGGTATGGATCTCATCGATGAACAGCACGATGTCGCCGCGGGTCTTGATCTCCTTGAGCACCTTCTTCAGACGCTCCTCGAAATCGCCACGGTAGCGCGAACCAGCCACCATGGATCCCAGATCCAACGAATAGACCTGCTTGCCCTTCAGCGTCTCCGGAACGTCGCCGGCATTGATCTTCTGCGCCAAGCCTTCGACCACGGCCGTCTTGCCGACACCCGGCTCGCCGATCAGCACCGGATTGTTCTTGGTACGGCGGCTCAGCACCACCATCACACGCTCGATCTCACTCGAACGCCCAATCACCGGATCAAGCTTGCCGGCGGCAGCTTCAGCGGTCAGATTGCGGCCGAACTGGTCAAGAATCGCGGAACCGGTCTGGTTGCGACGATCCTGCACGCCACCGGCATTGGCCAAATCGCCCTTGCCATCACCCTTGCCATCACCGGAATTGCCACGGATCAGGTCGATGGTGGCGCTGCGCAGCTCGCCAAGATTGACGTCCATCTTGATCAGCACCTGGGTGCCGACGCCTTCGCCTTCATGAATCAGACCGAGCAGGATATGCTCGGTGCCGATATAGCTGTGCCCCAGCTGCAACGCCTCACGCAGCGACAGCTCCAACACCTGCCTGGCATGCGGGGTGAAGGGAATGTGGCCGTTCGGCGTGGCATTCCCCTTACCGATCATCTCTTCGACCTGTTTGCGGGTGTCATCCAAGGTCACACCCTTTGAGGCCAGCGCCTTGGCTGCGACGCCGTCACCCTCACGAATCAGGCCAAGCAGCAGATGCTCGGTACCGATGTAGTTGTGCTGGAGGGTACGAGCCTCTTCCTGCGCCAGCACGATCACGCGCCGCGCACGGTCGGTAAACCGTTCGAACATGCTTGTCCTTCCACTCTTGTTAGTCCATCAACACTCTACCGATTCGCGATGACGTTTGTTTTCATCCGCGCGTAAATTGCGCTCTCGACGCAACGCAACGGATATGCTTGACATATAGCAACGACCAAGGAGGTCACCAAGATGAGCGACACCACCCTAAATGCAACCGAATCCGGGATGCTCGCAGATATCCGCTTGCACGACATCGTCGTCGGCGTCGACGGTTCCGACGAATCCTTCGCCGCATTACGCTGGGCGCTGAACGAGGCATCGCTTACCGGCCAGCAGGTCAATGCGGTGTTCGCATGGTCCCATTCCTGGGATATGGGCTCGGAACCGGAAGATGAAGAGCAGTGGGCCGAAGTCCGCCATGAGATCGCGCAACGGCTTCGCGACTGGGTTTCCAAAGCTTCGCAGGGCATGACCATCAATGAGGATCATGTCAAACTCACGTCGGTCAAGGCCACAGGAACGTCCGCATTGCTGGAGATCGGCAAGGATGCGCAGCAGATCGTAGTCGGACGCCGTTCACTCGGCAGAGTGGCACGCTGGTTCCTCGGCTCGCTTTCGGAATCGCTTGCCGAAGCCGCACAGGTTCCCGTTACCATAGTTCGCATTCTCGACGACGAGGAATCCAGCGTGCAGGATGCCATCGCCAACGCGCTTACGCCTTCGGAGAACACGGTGACGTACGATTTGCCCGGCTCCCCTCTGCCTAAGAACCAGCGGCCGATCGTGGTTGGCGTCGATGGTTCGGAAACCTCGCGACACGCCTTGCGATTCGCTATCGACCTGGCGGCTTTGCATCACGCTCCCCTGCAGGTGATGTTCTGCTGGCAGCTCAAGGATCTTGGCGTCATCGAGGGATATGAGAACGCCATAGCGCCGATTGCCGTCGGTCAGGAACGGGCGGAACGCATTCTTGACGAGCTGCTCGATTCGGTTGAGATTCCCACTGCCGGCATTCCCGACGATTTCCAGATCGAATCGCACGCCTTCCATATTTCCGCTGCGAAGGGGCTGATCGCGGCATCCCGTTACGCACGCCATCTAGTGGTCGGTTCCCGTGGATTGTCCGGCTTGGACGCGCATTTCCTTGGTTCCGTCTCCAAGCAAATCGTCAATTTCGCCGACTGCACCGTCACTGTCGTGCACTAAACCTTTGAGGATATGAAAGAAGTCCGCTTCCTTACATAGGGAACGGACTTCTTTCATATCCTCGATAAGACAGGATTACTCAGCTTCCGGAGCGTTTTCCTCTGCAGTATCCGTTTCCTCGGCTTCGGTGGGTTCCGCATCCGTCGCTTCATCCTCTTCGGATTCGACGATAACCGGCTCTTCGTCATCGCTCAAATCAACGGTGGATTCCACCTCCGGCTCATCCTGCTGGGCCGTATGTTCGAGCACTTCCTCCTGATTCGCATCATCATCCACGGTATTGGCTTCGATATCGGCTTCGGAGGCTTCTTCCTCATCGTTCGGATTGCCGTCTTCATTCGCCGACAGCTGCTCGATCAGTTCGACGGAACCGCGTTCATCACGCGGCGCCTGCGCGATGATATCGATATGCAGGTCGTCAAATGCAGGTTTCGACTGCACCCACAAGTGAGACGGTTCCGGCGGCTCGATTTCGGAATGTTCGCCACAGCCATGGTCGATGGATACAACACGACCGTCATCAGGACTCCACTTGTTAGCGCACACGCCGAACAGAAGATTCAGTTCGCCTTTCAGAGGAATGAAGAATCCGCACGTCGAGCATGGATTGCCATCCGATGTTTTGGTGGACAACGATTTCGGTCCGCGCGGTCCCTCATACCAGCGTTTCGCGGTCTGGGAACGGCCCAAAGGCGTGAGCACGTGCCTGCGGGACAGATCGAATTCCTCAACCGCCTCGTCGATGTCCTCTTCGGAGGTCACCGATGCTACGGCATTCTCGTCTTGCGAACCGTCAACCACGTCAGCGTCCGCTCCGGCATTGTCGCCGCCGTCCGCCGCTTCGACGGTCTGCACATCGTCGGAAACGCTTTCGGCAGACTCAACGGGCTCAGTTCTGCGGAACCCCTCTTCCATACGTGGATCATCGGGATCGGTGCCGATCGAATCGGTCACCGCCAAATCGGTCGGTTCAAGACGATCCTTCCATGGAATCCATTCCGGTGGGCGCAACGCCTTGTCGGTAGGCACCAGCGATGACTCATTGACCGTCCAATGGTCCAACTCAGCATCGCGATACAACGTCACCGACCACTGCCATCCCTCATACCCACGTATGCAGGTTTCAAAACGAAAATCAGTAACGTTGTCTCCCAAGTCGATGGCTTCGACGAAGTCACCGACTTGGCCATCCTCATCGGCGACTTCGATGGCCACCGCCTGGGCGATCGCCTTGGGATCCATTGTGGTATCGGACATGAATTATTCCTGTACGTCGAAGTTATCGGCCACGGCACGCATCAGCGTGGCCAGTTTCTTGCTTTCAGCCGGAGATGGATAATGGTGGCGGCGCAACTGGTTCCCCGCGGAATCCAGCAGCTTGATAAGATCCTCCACAATGGCGGCCATATCATCCGGCTTCGGTCGAGTTGCTTTGACCAGAGACGGCGCGGATGCCACAAGGGTGAGGCCCATTGCCTGCGGACCACGGCGGCCCTCCACCACGGAATACTCGACTTTTGCACCCTTACGCAACGTCTTCACGCCCTCCGGCAGGGCGGCTGCAGGCAGGAACACATCGGCACCCTGCTCGTTCTGAATAAAACCATAGCCTTTGTTCGCATCGAACCAACGAACGCGTCCGCTAGGCATTGTCACCTCACTCTTACGTAATCCACATACCTTCAGGCGAACGAAAGAACAATCGTCCGCCGATTACAAATCAAAGATACAGTTTAGCGCAAGAGGTGGGATATGTAACCATCTCTTGCGCCAACAATCGTCAAATCATGCCTTTTTGCATGTTTGCATCATTGTTTTTTCGGCCTGCGCCCACGCTTGTCGACCTTGCGTTCGTCACTGGTCTGCGCCAACGGACGTGGTTCCACAGGAGCCACCGGAAGCACTACCGTCAGTGTCAATCCAGTCCCGTCACTGCCGGAAGCGCAGATGAAACCATGGTGTGCCTTGACCACGGACTGGGCGATCGCCATGCCGAGACCCGTACCGCCCTTCTGTCGTGCTCTGGACGGATCCGCCGTGTAGAACCGTTCGAAGATCTTCGAGCGTGCATCTGCGGGAACGCCGGGACCATGATCGCTGAATCGCACAATTGCGTAATTCATGCCGACTTGCATGGATTGCCCCACCTCGATGGCCTCGATAAAGTGATGCAACGACTGCTCGTTGGATGGCATGCGAGACAATGATTCCGGGCTGATGGACGCCGGAAGCACGCCCATGGACACTTCAACCGGGGAATCGGCCGGCGTGTACCGATGGATGTTGCCCACAATGTTCGTGACCACCTGACGCAAGCGTGATGCATCGCCGGTCAACGTGATGTCCGGCATGGTTCCCGGCTGGAAGGCGAGACGCGAAGGATGTTCCATATCCGATCCCGCCTGCAATACCACCTGGCCGCAGGTGATGCCACGATCCGGGTCGAGCGCGTGCAGATCATCAGCCGCATCATTGACCACGGAAGTCAGCTTCACCTGCTGGGTGATATCGATGCCACGTCCTTCATCCAACCGCGCCAATGACAGCAAATCCTCGACAAGCACCGTCATACGCGCACTGGACGCTTCTATATGTTCAATGGACTCATCGGCACGTTCCAATGCTCCGGGCATGTCACGCTGCATTTTGTACAACTCCGCATATCCGTGAATCGCGGCAAGCGGAGTACGCAGCTCATGGCTGGCATCGGAAACGAACCGTTTCATCTTCTCGGTCGTTTCCTCCTGCGCGTGGAAGCTTTCCTCAATACGCGTCAGCATGGTGTTCAGCGACATGGACAGCGATCCGACTTCCGTATTTTCCGGCAAATCGGGAACACGTTGGCTCAAATCCCCTGCAGCAATCTTCGCAGCGGTCTTCTCGATACGTTTCAGCGGAGCAAGCGTGCTTTGCACGACGATGGTGCCAAGAATGGCGCCGATCAACACCACCGCGATGCCGACCATGGCACAGAACCGCGTCAACGTGTTGGACGTGTCGATCTGGTCACTCAGCGACAATCCGATGAACACGACGCCGCTGTCTTTGACCTGCCCCGTTTTGGTTTTCTCGCTCCAAGGCAGCGCCACAACACGCCACGGCGACTGTGCGGCCTGCATGATGGCATGATCCGGCACCCTGCTGGTGGTAACGTGCACCACCGCCTGTGTGGTGAACGGCTCTCCGAGCGTGACCCCGTCGATACTGCCGTCGGAAGGCAGACTCGGCTCGGACACCACGCCCTCACGGAGCATAGGCACCGACCCAGCGCCGGTACGCTTGTATTCGCTGTCCCGCACCTCGACATAATACGTGTTCACCAAGCTCCGTCCATCCTCGCTCGTGGTGCTGTCCAGCGAATCCATGCTATTGAAAATCATCTGCGCCTGATTCACCAACTGCGTGTCGGTTTTCTGTAGCAGATAATTGCCCACAAGCGTGCGAATGGAAAAGGAAATGCCGATAGTGCCAATGGTCAACAACACAATGATGCAAGTGACCAGCTTGGTGCTTAACGGAATGGCCTGCACCTTCCTGCCGATCCGCCGATGCCATGGCACACGTTGCGGACGCGGCTGGCCGCCGTTCTTCTGCGTGTTCTGCGGGTCAGCCGACGGCTGACGGGTATCCTGACTCATCGCGGGACCGTTTAGTTCTTCGGCGCACGAATCATGTAGCCGATGCCACGCTTCGTTTCGATAAGCGGAGCCACCTTGTGCTTCTCGCCGTTCTCATCCTCCACCGTAAGTCCGTCGACCTTCTTGCGCAGATATGAAATGTACGATTCAACAATCGCGGCGTCCCCGCCCCAATCGTACTGCCACACATGATCCAAAATCTGCGCCTTCGAGAGCACACGCCCCTCGTTATCCATCAAATAACGCAGCAACTTGTATTCGGTGGGGCTCAAATCGATCGGCTGTCCGGCACGGGACACATCATGCGAATCCTCATTGATCTCCAGATCCGCGACGCGGATAATCGGATCATCCTCAACCTGCTCCTGGGTACGGCGCAGAATGGCACGGATTCGCGCAACGACCTCCTCAAGACTGAACGGCTTGGTCACATAGTCGTCACCCCCCACGGTCAAACCCATGACCTTGTCTTGAGTATCATCGCGAGCCGTCAAATACAGCACCGGCGTAGTGATGCCTTCCTGACGGATACGACGGGTCACCGTGAAACCGTCGATATCCGGAAGCATCACATCAAGCACAATCAAATCAGGCTGTATTTTCTCGATGACTTCGATGGCTTCAGATCCCGAAGCCGCGGTATTCACTTCAAAACCCGCAAAATGCAAGGATGCCACCAACAGCTCACGGATGGACGGTTCGTCGTCAACAACGACAATGGATGCTTCAATAGGCTTGCTCATGCTTTAAGCATCACTCTGTTCACTGGATGTTTCCTGAACGGATTCTGAGTCTTCCTTTGACGTCTGCCCTCCATCATGCGCTTCAACGGACAGCTCACCATCGGCACTCCACGCCTTCACCGGCTCGGAACGCACAGTAATCGCGGCATGCCTTCCCGCATGCTTGCGCACCTTGCGCTTGATGATGCCACGCTTGCGCAGAATATGGAACACAACCATAATCACAATCAGCAGCACCAGCACGGCTATCATGCCGCCAACACCCAACAGCACGGTCTGCGACGACGTCGAGGTCTTCTTCTGCACCGCAATCTGATCCATCATATCGGTTGCGGATTTCGACCAATCCGGAGTGCTTTCCATCAAAGGTTTCTGCGCAGCATCGGAAAGCGCATCGACCGTCGACTTCTTCTTCAACCATTCGTCGGAATTCGACGAAACGGCAACCACGAGATTGCCATCGTTCGAAGCGACCGCCAGCAAAACCGTATTCGGTTTCGGATCAAGCGATTCCAACAGCGCGCTCGCCCATTTTGCAGGTTTTTCTTCGGTGTTGAAACTTGCCAGGTACAGCAAATGCACGGTGACGCCCGTTTCCTGCTTTGTCGCGCTGATGGCATCCGTGATCTCGGCGACGTTTGATCCGAGCAGATTCTCAGTGTCGGTGATATTTTCCGTGGCCGTGATTCCGGTGCCCGTATTGTCTTCCGCGCTGCCGACGGGAGTTATCCACAACATCATCGCACAACACAACAGCATGGAAAGAAGCATGCAAGCCGCTACATTCCAACGATTTCTGAAGTTTCGCCGTTGTCGCGACACGCCGATTGGGCACATTTTCGCACATCCTCCGACCACAACCCTGGTTTTTTCATTCATCGCGTTCACTGTTGCCATACAGTCCACATTACCGTTCAGATACGTCAAGTGCGAGCGAACGGTACCAACCGAGCACACAAAAGTACCTGGCAACGAAAGGATCATCATGGCACAGTTTCAGGTGGACAGCGAGCAGATTCAATCCTCGAGCGCGGCGGTAAACGCCTCCATCCAAGCGATACGTCAGTCGGTGCAGGGCATGTACGCCAATCTCAACAATCTGCAGAGCGTCTGGAGGGGCGGAGCGGCCACACAGTTCAATGCGGTGGCGGAACAATGGCGTGCCGCCCAACAGCAGATGGAGCAGTCGCTCGAATCGATTCAGCATGCGCTGACGCAGGCATCCGCACTGTATGCGGAAACCGAAATGCAGGCATCGCGTCTGTTTGCGCAGTAGCGGCAGGTACTTCCGACGCAATCAAAGCAATAGCTGGCGCAAACAAAAAGTGGAGCCCGCGTCCACTATGGGAAACGGACTCCACTTATAGCTTTTTGCTTATGCAGTCAGGCTTTGCCAAACCGTTGGATCAGTAGCCCATGTCAGCGCCAGCGGCCGGAGCGGCTGCCGGCGGTTCCGGCTTGTTGGCCACAACAGCCTCGGTGGTCAGGAACAGACCAGCGATGGAAGCTGCGTTCTGCAGAGCGGAACGGGTGACCTTGACCGGGTCGGTGACGCCGGCGGCCAGCAGGTCCTCATACTCGTTGGTGGCTGCGTTCAGGCCCTGGCCGTCAGGCAGGGAACGAACCTTGTCGATCACCACGTCGCCGGACAGTCCAGCGTTTTCGGCGATCTGCTTGATCGGGGCTTCGATGGCGCGGAACACGATCGCGGCACCGGTTGCCTCGTCGCCTTCGAGCTTGACATCGCTCTCGGCCTTGGCTGCAGCCTGGACCAGAGCGACACCGCCGCCCGGCAGCAGGCCTTCTTCGATGGCGGCCTTGGCGTTGCGCACGGCATCTTCGATGCGGTGCTTGCGTTCCTTGGCCTCGACTTCGGTGGCAGCGCCAACCTTGATGACGGCAACGCCGCCAGCCAGCTTAGCCAGACGCTCCTGCAGCTTCTCACGATCGTAGTCTGAATCGGTGTTGGCGATTTCGGCACGGATCTGAGCCACGCGGGCAGCCACGTCTTCCTTGGAGCCGCCGCCGGCCACGATGGTGGTCTCGTCCTTGGAGACGATGACCTTCTTGGCGGTGCCGAGCACGGACATGTCGACGGAGTCGAGCTTGAGGCCGAGTTCGTCGGACACAACCTGGGCGCCGGTCAGGATGGCCATATCCTGCAGCATGGCCTTACGGCGATCGCCGAAGCCCGGAGCCTTGACGGCGCAGGACTTGAAGGTGCCGCGGATGTTGTTCAGAATCAAGGTCGGCAGAGCCTCGCCATCAACGTCTTCAGCGATGATCAGCAGCGGCTTGCCGGTCTTCATGACCAGCTCGGCGATGTGCACGACGTCCTGCTGAGAGCTCACCTTGCCGGAGGTCAGCAGGATGTACGGCTCTTCGAGCACTGCGGTCTGATCTTCGGCGTTGGTCACGAAGTACGGAGCGATATAGCCCTTGTCGAAACGCATGCCTTCGGTGAAGTCCAGATCCAGGCCGAAGCGGTTGTTGTCCTCAACGGTCACGACGCCGTCCTGGCCAACCTTGTCAAGAGCTTCGGCGATCTTCTCGCCGACTTCCGGATCGGCGGCGGAAATCGTTGCGGTAGCAGCGATCTGATCCTTGGTCTCAACGTCCTTGGCAGCTGCGATAAGCTCCTTGACGATGGCTTCGGAAGCCTTCTCGATACCACGACGCAAAGCGATCGGGTTGGAGCCGGCGGTGACGTTCTTCAGGCCTTCGTGCACCAGGGACTGGGCGAGCACGGTTGCGGTGGTGGTGCCGTCGCCAGCGACGTCATCGGTCTTCTTGGCGACTTCCTTGACCAGTTCGGCGCCGATGCGCTCGTACGGGTCGTCCAGGTCGATTTCCTTGGCGATGGAGACACCATCGTTGGTAATGGTCGGAGCGCCGTAGGTCTTGTCGAGGACCACGTTGCGGCCCTTCGGACCGAGGGTGACCTTGACGGTATCAGCGAGCTTGTCGAGGCCCGCGAGCATTCCCTGACGAGCTTCGTCGTCGTATGCAATGATCTTTGCCATTGTTCCTCCACATATGGCTACACGGTATTATTCCCACCTTCGAAGCGAAGAACGCACCAGCCGTCAGCTGCCAGTTATCACTCTCGCTCCTCGAGTGCTAATTGGCAGATTAGCACTCTCAGGCCGAGAGTGCCAAACTCCATGTCGCCAGTTGCGCTGTAAGCAAGAAGAATTGTTCGTCTAAATAAGCCATCAACGTTGGAATTCCAAGGAAAACAAAAAAGCCTTGTTCTTGGGGAAAAGAACAAGGCTTTTTTGTTTCGCTCACGGCGTTTTTCAGTCAAGCAACACCACAACGATTGGCGTGACGAGTCCATCGCTTTGCTGCACATTCGAAATTCCCAGCGTCTGTGCGACGTTTTCGGCGGTCGCCTTATCGGTCTCGTTCTGATACCAGACCACGGTCTGCGAAGGAACGTTTCCCGTCGGATTGCTGGCAGAAACACTGGTATACCCGGCTTGGGTCAGCACGTCGGCCTTGCTTTGCGCATAACCGGTGATATTCGTCGCGTTCACGACGCGAACCTCAGTACCCGTGTTCACAGCCTGCTGCGCAGTGGCGTTATCCGTCTGCTCGGCATTCTGGCCGGCATTCTGGTCGGCGTTCTGATCATTTTGCTGCGAGTCGGTCGGCGAATCGGCATTGGATGCGTCCGTCTTATTGCCGGAAGCGGAGTCGGATTGGGACTTGGACTTGCTCTCGCCGCTCTTGCTCTTTTCGGCACTTGAAGTAGTCGAACTCTCCTGCGACGACCACGGCATCTTCAGATTGTTGATCTCACCTGAATAAATGCTCCAGAACAGCAAACCAGCAAGCAGCGCCACAATGATGACAATGACGTACGGCATGGCCCGGGACGCCGCGGAACGCGCGCCACGGTGAACACCCATAGGTCCCGCCGGAGGATTGTCGTACACATCCTTCTCGTAGGAATCGTAGGTCTCCTTGTCCTGCTTAGCCATATTGCAAACCTCGTTTCTCACACACTTATCTGCCAAGTGTACCGACCACCTCAGTCAGAACACAATCGAGCCGCATTCCCACCCCTATTCCGAACGTTCGTGAAACCATCCCGTGAAAACCAAACCACCCCTGTCATCAGGACCGCAACACGTCGTACAGTAAGATGCATGACACAATCGAACATCAAGCCGTTGAAAGATCTCGTGGAGCCCGGATGGGCGAATGCCCTCGCCGAGGTCGAGCCACAGGTGCACCGCATGGGCGATTTCCTTCGAGGCGAAATCGCAGCCGGACGCCGGTATCTTCCCGCCAGCGCGAACATTCTGCGCGCCTTCACCATCCCATTCGACAGCATCAAGGTGCTTATCGTGGGCCAAGACCCCTACCCAACCCCCGGTCATCCGGTGGGACTGAGCTTCTGCGTGGCGCCCGATGTCCAGCCCATTCCTCGTAGTCTGACCAATATATACAAGGAGCTGACGGATGACCTCGGCGTACCCATGCCCACGAACGGCGATCTGACGCCTTGGACGAATCAAGGCGTTATGCTGCTCAACAGATGCCTGACCGTCGAAGCGGGCAAGCCCGGCAGCCATCAGGACAAGGGGTGGGAGATCGTTACCGACGCGGCGATCAAAGCGCTTAACAACCGCCGCAATCCCGATGGCAGCATCAAACCCTTGGTCGCCATCCTGTGGGGGCGCAAGGCGCAGACGCTGGGACCGCTGCTCACCAACGCATATATTATCGCCTCACCTCATCCGAGTCCTATGTCCGCGCGATACGGATTCTTCGGTTCAAAACCGTTCTCCCGCGCCAACCAAGCGCTCATCGCCGCAGGCGAGAAGCCTGTGGACTGGTCCCTCCCGTCAGCTTGACCCGTTACAGTAGCAACTATGGCTTTATTCCCTCCGAAGAATCCGGTACCGACACCAACCCCCGTTCCAATGCCGGCCGTCACCAAACCGAGCACGTTGCCCCCAGAGGACATCAACCGGGCGAAACAGCTCGGCACGTGCATCCGCGCACGCTTCGCGCAGACCCTAGTTGGACAGGACAACCTGCGTGAATCGCTGATCACCACGCTGGTGGCAGGCGGACATATTCTCATCGAATCCGTACCGGGTCTGGCCAAGACCACGGCCGCGCAGACGCTGGCGACTTCCGTGTCCGGATCGTTCAAGCGAGTGCAATGCACGCCTGATCTGATGCCATCCGATCTGGTGGGCACCCAGGTCTTCGATTTCGCGACGCAGAAGTTCTCCACGCAGATCGGCCCGATCCACGCCAACTTCGTGCTGCTCGACGAAATCAACCGTTCAAACGCAAAAACCCAATCGGCCATGCTTGAAGCCATGGCCGAAGGAGCCACCACCATCGGCGGCCAGTGCATCGCACTGCCGAAACCGTTCATGGTCATCGCTACACAGAATCCAATCGAGGAGGAAGGCACGTTCAACCTTCCTGAGGCGCAAATGGACCGTTTCATGATGAAAGCCGTCATGACGTATCCGACCGCGCAGGAGGAACAGCGCATGCTCACCATGCTCACCCACCGCGGCTCCGACACTTTTGATTCACGAACGCTCACCGGTGACGTCGTGTCCATCAGCGATGTCGAATTCCTGCGCGCCGCGGCCCGTCGCGTGCATGTGTCCGACGCAATCATGAAATACGCGGTCGATATCACTGCCACATCCCGAGGAGCCGGCACCAAGCCGGTGCAGGGATTGTCCACACTAGTGCGTCTCGGAGCCTCGCCACGCGCGTCCATCGCGCTGACTCGCATCGGACAGGCCAACGCGTTGATGCAAGGCCGCGACTATGTGATTCCGGAAGACGTCAAAGCCTTCACACATGAAGTGCTTCGCCACCGCATCCTGCTCACGTTCGAGGCCCTTGCCGACGGCGTCACCAGCGATCAGGTCGTGGACTCGATCGTTCAGGCGGTTCCCGTTCCATGATCGACGCAATTCGTTCCGAAGATCCGATCCGCAGTAAGATCGAAGCCCTCGGAACCACGTTGAGCCTGCCGACTGTTCGCAAGGCGCTCGGTGTTCTTGAGGGTGCGCACGCATCAGACAAGCGTTTCGGCGCCGACGATGTCATGGATATCCGCATCTATGAGCCTGGAGACGAGGCAAAACGGATTGATTGGAAGACCAGCGCCCGTGTGGGCCGCCCCATGGTGGTGCAGCGCGAACGCCCATCCACTTCACGCGCCTGGCTTTTGCTCGATGTCGGACAGGAAATGACCGGTACCTGCGTTTCCGGCGAACAGGTTCATCAGGTCGCAGCCAACGCCCTATGCATGTTCGCGGCGCTCAGCCTGCGTCGTGGTGACGAAGTGTCCATAGTATTCGGCGATTCAGGCTCGATCACCCGTGTGCCATTCAATGGCGGACTTACGCAATTCGAACAGACGTTGGACAATGCGCTGCAGCGTGATTGGAACAAACCTCGCAATATCGACGCTTTGCTGGAGTACGCCCGTCGCATTCGCGACAGGGATGCGTTGGTGGTGATCGCCACCGATGAGCACGCACTTAAGGAACGTCATGTGGAGTCCATTCGCAGGATCGCAAGGACCCATCCGATGGTGCTCATCGATGTCGCAACCATTAATCCGTTCGACAATAGCCATGCGCGCGACGTATTCGACGCGGGCAGCGACCGCCGCATTCCGGCATTCCTGCGCACCGGCAAAACGGCGCAGGAGGTTCGCACGCATCGCGAATATCTGTCCGCGTCCATCAGACATGAGCTGAATCGTTGCGGTTCCACAGTGATCCGTGCCGATTCAAGCGAACGTATGTTCCGGGAATTCGTACGGATGGTATCCGCATCCCTATCTCGCTCCACACGCAATCAGCTCAAAGCACCGTCCTCACTCACCTTGGGAGGCAAAGCATGAATCACATCGCCTTGTCTCGCAACGATTTCGACACACTGGACCCGATTCATATCGAAACGGGGCTGGGCATCGTTGTCGCGGTATGCCTCATCCTTGCCGTGGCACTTGTCGTCTTGGTGGTATGGCTGTCGAAACCAACTCTCAAGCCAACGAAGAAAACCAATCGCGGACGTCACGACGCATCGACGGGCACGTCGATATGGCATGAACGCATCAACGATGTGGTGGACCGTCATGCCAACGGCGATCTCGGAAGAGAGGAAGCGTTCGCCCTGCTCGCATCGATCGCCAGAGATTTCGTCTCCACGGCCACCGGCAGCGACGTGCGCAATCAGACGCTCACCGATATTGAAGCGACACCTCGCACGACCGGCAACCAGCATGGGCTCACCCTGCTCAGGCAGACCATCGAGGCATTGTATCCGCCGGAATTCGCGGATGCCGAACGCAATCACACGGCCAGAGAGGCCACGGTTGAACAGGCTGGAGAATGGGTTGCCAATCTTGTGGAAAGGTGGCGATGAATGGAATTGTCATGGCACTGGCCGTGGGTAGGCCTTGCAGGCCTGATTGCGTCATTGGCCGTCATCGCCATCATGGTATTGGCGTCCGCAAAACGCAGGCATAACGACTCAGGATCCGTGCGGACGTTCAGTTTGGATGACGATCTCAACACCGAAACCGCATCGAGATTATTTCGGCAGTGGCGCACCATGTCACGTGCCGCCGTCGTTCTGTTGGTGATGGCACTGGTGCTGGCGATAGCGCTGGTGGCACGCCCCAGCACCGTGGATGAGGGAGAGGAGCGTGCGAGCAGCCGCGACATCGTGCTGTGCTTGGACGTATCTGGTTCGGCGTTGCCATACGACCGCGAAGTGATCGATACCTACCGCACATTGGTGGACAATTTCAAGGGCGAGCGCATCGGATTGAGCATTTTCAATTCCACGTCACGTACCGTGTTTCCGTTGACCGACGATTACGAATTGGTGTCCGAACAGCTCGACAAGACCAGCACGATACTGAAAGGCGTCGAATCGCAGGATGATATCGACAAGATGAAAGACAGCGATTACCAAGCGATTTCCGACTGGCTGGAAGGTACGCAGAATCGTAAAGAGGCCACTTCCCTGATCGGCGACGGCGTGGTGAGTTGCGCAGCCATGCTGCCAGGTTTCGCCTACGGCAGTTCCAACGCCGAGACCGCATCCCGTCAACGTGCCGCTTCCATTGTGCTCGCCACCGACAATGTCGTTTCCGGAGATCCGACATACACGCTTCAGGAGGCTCTTGACCTGACCAAACAGGCGGAAATCACCGTGGACGGACTGTTCTCCGGACCGCAGCAAAGCGAATCGGAACAGATGACCAAACAGTTCGAATCCGAAATCGAATCGCATGGCGGCGTGTTTCTCACGCAATCGAACGGCGCTTCCGTGGCTGAGCTGGTCAAGCAAATCGAATCGCGGCGCAACCATGACAGCGCGGCAAGCAGCAAGGCCGCAATATCGGACGCACCGGGATGGTGGACGCTGGCATTGGCAGTGGCGATAGTGATTTGGCTGCTCTTGGCTTGGAGGTTGAGGCGATGACCAATCTGACGCTCTCCCCTGCTTTGGGATGGCCTTTAGGCACGGCGATCTGCGTGATCATGCTGGTTTGCGCAGTCGCGCAGATTGTGCTTCATATCCGTAGACGCAGCCAAAGCGATGAAACCGTCTGGGCTTGCGCAAGACGATCGATGATTTGTGCGCTGGTGGCCATCATGGCATTGACGCCAAGCATCGTCTCGTCCACGAACAGCCGTGCGATTAACACCACCGATGTGGTGGTGGCGGTAGATGTGACCGGTTCCATGGCGGTCGCGGACGCGCAGTATGGTTCCGACGAACAGCTCAGCCGCTTGGATGTTGCCAAGCAGGCGGTGAAGGATATTGCCGCCATGTATCCGAATTCCAGTTTCGCGGCATTGCGATTCGGCGCTTCGGGAACGTTGGATGTTCCGTTGACGCCTGATTCGAAGGCGATCGATAATTGGGCGGACACGCTTGCACCGGAATCGACTTCCATTTCGGCCGGTTCGACCTTGGATGTGCCGATTGACCAGTTGTTGCTCACATGCAAGTCGATTCACGATCAGCATCCCGATGATGCGATCGTGCTGTACCTGATTTCGGATGGCGAGCAGACCTCGTCGAAAACACGCCGAACGTTCTCATCGTTGCGACGCTACCTTTCCGATGCGTTCACCGTCGCCGTGGGCAGCGAGCAGGGAGGCAATATCCCCGTGACCGGCGATGGCGTGGAGGAAGGCGACACGCAATGGGTCACCGATCCGGAAACCGGCGAGCCTGGCGTGTCCCGTATGAATGCCGACGAAATGAACGCCATCGCCGACGAGCTCAGTGGAACCGCCATCCAGCTCAATGCCGCGACGACCATGAGTGGCGGGGATTCCAAAGAGGCATCCAGCAAATGGCGTGTCACGCAGACATCCAAGCAACGCACAAGAACCGTCGCCATGGTCTGGCCGTTCGCCATTGCCGTAGCGCTGCTGCTGACGTTCGAGGCCGGGGCATGGATCACGCAATCAAGGAGGCTGCTGTGAGCACAACCGTTACAGCGCGTGCATCGCTGCCCGTTCGCATCGCCATCGCCGTCATCGCAGCCATATCGGTTATTGTGGGCGTGCTTGGCATAGTGAATCTCGCATCCGTCAGCAACTACAACCAGGCCACGGACAGTCTGAATGCGAATATCAAAGCCAGCCAACAGCAAGACGCCGATTTCGACAAATTGCAGACCCAACAGCAGCAGACCGACGCGCAATTCCGTGAAGCTGGCGCGGCCGGCATGTTGTTGCTGCCAAACGTACGCACATCCATCGAGCATAATGCCGAAGTTTCGGCAAAACTGACCGAATCCATACGCAAGAAAATCGAAGAGATGCAGCATGCCGACGGCACCGAGGCCGACACAGCCATCGAAGGTGGGCAATCCGTCACCGATGGAGGCCAAGGCAACGGAGGAACCTTGACTGACGAGCAGCGTCAGAAGGTGGAGGAGCTTCTGGCCCAGAACGCACAGTCCGCCCAGTCCGATTCCGATGATTCCGGTTCGGCGGCCAAGCAGGATTCCAACCAAACATCTTCGCCCGCAAAACCCTGGTAAGGGGGCTTATTTCAGGAAGTTATCCACAGGCATGTCGGCGTGTTTTTGTTGATTTTTCAACGATGACACGCCGACATCGTGCTTTTCGCCCGTCCTCCGACCACAAGCCTTGTTCGCCGGCTTGGGCAACCGCCCGATGTGCTCCAATATAGCTATGAACGCATCAATCACCTATCCGTTTATTCCCGGACTGGGGTTCAACCTCATCAACACCTTGGCCTCAACGCCAGGCATGCCATGCCATTGCCGTGCTGGCGTGCGAACCACCCAACTGCTCGTCAATGCCAAGCTCACATCCATATCGAAACATCTTGACGATCTTGACGCCACGCTCGCATCCAGTTCATTGCCCGATTGGACAGGAACCGCCGCCGAATCATACCGCGCGCGGCTTGATGAGTTACGCAAGCAATCCCTGACGCTACGGGATTCGATCAACGCCACCTTGCGTCTCCTATGGGCAGTAGGTGCGGCATGAGCTGGGAAGTGACCGCCAAAGTCAGCGGCGGATGCAAATACTCCACGGAGGAAACCGAGGCATATATGCGCGCGGCAAAAGCCCTCAGCCATCAAGCCGACGCTCTGAACCGCGCCCATGATTCAGTCCGGGCATTGAGCCTTCAGCTTTCCTCCTACCCCTATGCGTCGTCGGCCATCGCCTCGCTGTCCGGATCAAGCCCCTATTGCAATGCCACGGATCACATCGAACTGCCATACGACCAGCTCGTCGAACAATGTGACGCCCATGCAAGCGCGCTGGGAGCCATGGCGGCAAGATTGTCTGAGCTATCGGCGCTGATCATTCGCGCGCAATCGTTATATTCCCAAGTCGACGACGCTGGCAGAAGAACACTGAACGAACTGCTGCAAGTGGCGATCACATCGTTCCCGAAGGAATCGATACTCGCCGGCGCAGCCATGTCCGCCTTGGGATATGTGATGGGATCCACCAATGAGGGCAAATCCAATCCCATATATCTGCTGGACTCGTTGGATTGGGCGCAGGAAGGCATCATGAGCGCGGCCGGCGCCGCGGTCAGCGGATACGGCAAGGCCAAAGGCCTGCTGCGTACCGATGAGGTCAACCATGCAGCCGGCACCATCTCCAAGGCATCGTCGCGCGGTTACAACCTGATCCAGGGCAACAATCTCACCGTCACCCAAGTCCATCCGAAAACCGAAGTGGTGCGTGAATCGCATAATGTCGGAGAGGCCATGGAGGATCTTCGACGTCTTGCCGAGGAACGTCTCGGCAAGACCGATCTCGACAGCGGACTTGACTACGGCACCATCGCCATCTCCAAATACCGTAAATCCGACGGAACCAACTCATGGCTCGTCACCATTCCAGGCACAGACGGCAAGCACGATTCTCCATTTGGGTGGCCGCAAAACGTCGAACTCATGAGTTCGGACAGCAAGCAACGCATGGAAGCGGACAGTGCGCGAATGGTGCAGGAAGCCATGAAACAGGCCGGCATCAAATCCAATGAGCCCGTCGCATTGATCGGACATTCGCAAGGTGGCATCGTTGCCGCCACCATCGCCTCGGACCTGAAAGACGATTATGACATCGAACATGTGGTTACCGCCGGGTCGCCCGTCGCCAATCATCCGATTCCGGAAAAAACATGGGTGACCAGCGTGGAAATGGACGACGAGCTCGTGGCGGCCCTCGATGGCGCCGCCAACCCCAGTTCCGACCATTGGCTGACCGTACGCGGCACCGCAAGCAAATCCAGCAGCAACCAGGAATCAACGTTCGCAGGCACTCCCGTCACAGACGCTCCAGACAACAAGGAAATCACGCATTGGCTCAAATATCACCAAGCCGCATACCAGAACGCAACGGACATGGGATCCACCGCAGTGAACACCCACGAACGGCATTTCGATGAGATCATCGACGGCGATCTGCAGGAAGTCATGTATTTCGAAGGGCGCATGAGCAAATGAAAAAAACACTGCAGCCACGGCGCAACAAGAACGGTATCACGGCATACATCATGAAAGCCATCCACCGAGCGGACAGATACGCAACTTTCGTTTACGGCTGAACGTATGCTGTAGTCTATGAAGCTTACTGATATCTCCCCTGCAATCGCATTGACCCCTCTTGACGGCCGCTACCATCAGCAGACCGCTCCGCTTGTCGAATATTTGAGCGAACCTGCGTTGAACCGCGAGCGCATGCGCGTCGAAGTCGAATGGATGATTCTGCTGGCCAACGGTTTCGAGGGCAACGGCAACCAGACCATCGTTCCCGGCGTCAAGCCGCTCACCGATGAGGAACAGGCGTTCCTGCGCGCCATTCCTGAGGAGTTCGGCGCCGAGGGTATCGCGCAACACGCCGCCCATGAGGCAAAGACCCATCATGATGTGAAGGCCGTGGAATACTACATCGACGACCAGCTCGACAAGGCCGCCGACGTGCTTGGCCACGACACCCAGCTGACCGGCCTGAAGACTTTGGTACATTTCGCATGCACGTCCGAAGACATCAACAACCTGTCCATCGCCCGCTGCGTGAAAAACGGCATCGAGAATGTGTGGCTGCCGGGCGCTCAGGCCATCGTCGACCATTTGGCTCAGAAGGCTGAGGAATACCGTGACAAGGCCATGCTGTCGTTAACGCACGGCCAGCCTGCTACACCGACCACGCTTGGCAAGGAACTCGCAGTGTACGTGTACCGTCTGAACCGCCAGCTGAACAAGGTCAGGGCTCAGGAATATCTCGGCAAGATCAATGGCGCTACCGGCACGTTCGGCGCGCATTTGGCCGCATGCCCGGATGTCGATTGGGTGGCCGTCTCCCGCGAATTCGTCACCAACCGCATGGGTCTGACGTGGAATCCGCTCACCACTCAGATCGAATCGCATGATTGGCAGGCCGAACTGTATGGCACCATCAGCCACACCAACCGCATTCTGCACAACCTGTGCGTGGATGTGTGGATGTACATCTCCCGTGGCGTGTTCGCCCAGGTTCCAGTCAAGGGTGCTACCGGATCCTCCACCATGCCGCACAAGGTCAATCCGATTCGTTTCGAAAACGCGGAAGCCAATCTGGAGGTCTCCTGCTCGCTGCTCGACACGCTGTCCGCAACGCTGGTCGAATCCCGTTGGCAGCGCGATCTGACCGATTCCACCACGCAACGCAACATCGGCTCCGCGTTGGGCTACTCCGTGCTCGCGCTCAACAATCTGATGGGCGGTCTGAACTCCATCCATCCGAACGACATCGCCATCGAAGCCGAGCTGGACTCCAACTGGGAGGTGCTTGGCGAGCCGATCCAGACCGCCATGCGCGCCTGCGAACTTGCCGGCCTGCCGGGCATGGACAAGCCGTACGAGAAGGTCAAGGAGCTTATGCGCGGCCATGAGATCTCCAAGGAAGTCGTCGAGCAGTTCATCGATCAGCAGGCGTTCGATGACGCTACCACGGCTCGTCTGAAGGCGCTGACTCCGGCAACATATACCGGCGTCGCCAGCAAACTGGTAGATTTCGACCGCTGAACCGAAGCTGTCAAATAAGTACCAAAACCATACGCCCTGAGGGTGGCCGCGTATTTCGTAGCCACCCTCAGGGCGTATTATCGAATGCAGTGGGGCGATATGACCCACCTGAAGCCAATCTCACGTATGGAGCAAGTCAACAGTGTCTCACTCCCCTGCAGTCAATAAGCCCGCCCCGCATATCGACGATGTGCCGCCGAAGCGCAGTCGTGATTTTGCCGATCTGACGCACGCATTCTTCGCCTTGGTGCTCGGCATAGGCGTGATTCTGTTCTCCGTGTACTTGCATGGCACCGCGTCCGGCGTGGAATCCGACGTTCATTCCGCCGGCCGCGTGGTCAGCTGGCTGATGGATGTTCCCTCGGCATTATTGCAGCAGCTTGCCATCGTATGCATCACCGTCAGCGTGCTCATCCAGCTGCTTACTTCCAAAGAGTGGCTGCAAAGCGTGATTTCCGTGGTTTCCCTCATATTCGGATTCTTTGCGGTGTGGGGCATATCCGCGCTGATCAGCAACTCCGGCAATACCATGCTGATCATTCCACTGCAATCCAACAGCACATCCGTAGGCACTGGACTGCTCCCCGATTTTTATGCCGCCATGGCATCGTTCCTCACCGTCTCCGGCCCTCGGCGTATCCGCTCATGCACCAAATGGGGCTGGAACGTGCTGTATGCAGTGGCAGTGCTGATGGTCGTGCTTTCATGGAATTCACTGGCTGGCGTCATCGCATCCTACGCCATAGGCCGTGTTATCGGCATGCTGATCCGTTTCGCCATAGGCACGCAGAACAATGGCGCGTGGGGATCACAAATCGCGCAATCATTGCGTTCCATCGGTATTGACACATCATTGCTCACCCGCCGAGTCGCCCCCTACGTCGATTCGGGAGTATTGAAGGCCACGCTGGATGACGATCTGACCGAAAATTCCCGTATTTACGATGTTGTCGACTATGACGGCAAGCAATACACCGTTTCCGTACTCGACAATCAAGTGCATGCGGCCGGATATCTCAACCAAGTATGGCAGTGGCTTCGCCTGACCGGTGTTTCCATGCGTCGCGACCGTTCCTCGGTTGACGCCATGCACCATCATTACGCCATGATTCTCGGCCTGTCCAATGCCGGTTTGGAAACTCCGCGCGTGTATGGTGTGGCCGATTATGGAGAATCCTCCATTCTGGTGTTCCACCGCAACCGCATGCCATTGGAATGCAACCAAAACACCATGTCCGACCATGATATGGAAGCGTTCATGGAATATCTCACCACAGCACACCATCATGGCTTCACCCATCGTCGCATCACTCCGGAAACCCTGTCCCGCATGGAAAACGGGCATCCGGTAATCGCAGGTTGGCATAATGGCGATTATGGCAGTTCCGCTCCGAACTTCGCACTCGACAAAGTGCAGTTGCTGGTTCTTCTTGCCACACTCAATGGCAATGATCGTGCGATCGCCTGCGCTCGCAGGACTTGGGGAGACGAGCAGCTGATCGATTTGGCACCCTTCATACAGAAGGCTGCCATTCCCGCTTCCACGCGCGCATTGCCTGGCTGGGACAAGCATGTGCTTACCGATTTACGTACGCGTATTTCGGCGCTCGCTCCACAGGATGTCGCGGATTCCATGGAAAAAGTCACGCTTTCCCGGTTCAGTCTTCGCTCGTTCATTGCGATTGCGCTGCTGGTGGTCGCCGTATATGTGGTGTTCACACAGATTCAGCCGGCCGAAATGATCAAGGCCGTCAGAGACGCCAATCTCGCCATGGCGTTGGTTTGCGTCGCGCTTGGCTTTGTGGCGTGGCTTGGTTCCGCTATCACCTTGGGTGTGTTCATGGATTCCGATAAACGCAACACGATCGGCTTGTATTGCTCTCAGATGGCGTCCGGTTTCACTGCGGTGTCCATGCCGGCCGGCGTCGGTCCAGCATTCGTCAACCTGCAGTTCCTTCGTAAAAGCGGCTATCGCAGTACGGCTGCGACCGCGGTTATGAGCGCGGTCTGGGCCGTACAGGGAGGCACTACCATCGTGTTGTTGCTGACGATTGGCCTATTCACCGGCCGCAACACATTGTCCGGCATGATTCCGACCAATACGCTGATCATGGTGATCGCCATCGTCGCGTTGGTTGTGTCGGCCGCCATGGCGATTCCTCCAGTGCGTCATTTGGTGACCGAGAAATACCTTCCAGTGGTCAAAGCATACGCGCGCAACCTGGTCAATGTGCTTGCACGGCCAAAGGAACTGGCCCTTGGCATTGCCGGCGCACTGGTGCTTAACCTTGCGACAGGACTGGGATTCTGGGCAGCATTGATGGCGTTTGGATACCACACGAATCCTGCGGAAACCACCTTCATTTTCCTGCTTGCCAACACTTTGGGCTCCGCGGTTCCCACTCCTGGCGGTCTGGGTGCCGTGGAGGCCGTGCTGTCGGTGGCGTTCACTGCCGTGGGCATCCCCTCCTCCATCGCGGTTTCCGCTACTCTTGTCTACCGAATCGCCTTCTACTGGTTGCGTATTCCGGTCGGTGCGTTGGCCATGAAATGGCTTGACATGCATAATTTGATCTGACAAACACCCCCGTACACTTTGTTTTCCCCCTGATTTTCAAAAAAGCGACCAAAACCCTTGTAAAATGCCATTTTCCTCATAAGAGTGCGCTAATATCATAGAGAACGTGGATGTTCGTAATCAGAATGTCCCCTGACCCAAGAAGGATGCTTTATGGCATACAACAAGTCTGATCTCGTCTCGAAGATCGCTCAGAAGTCCAACCTGACCAAGGCACAGGCTGAGGCAGCTGTGAACGCTTTCCAGGACGTGTTCGTCGAGGCGATGCAGTCCGGCGAAGGCCTGAAGCTGACCGGCCTGTTCTCCGCTGAGCGCGTCAAGCGCGCCGCCCGCACCGGACGCAACCCGCGCACCGGCGAGACCATCGAGATTCCGGCAACCTACGGCGTTCGCATCTCCGCCGGCTCCCTGCTGAAGAAGGCTGTCACCAAGTAAGTCATGTACTGATATGTTGCTTACACGACGAAAGCCCCGACCATGACGGTCGGGGCTTTCGTCGTTCATGACACTTGTACAAGCGTCATTCTGCGCTACACTATGCATATATATTAGACATCGTGTCCATATAGATGGAGAGAGACATGACCGATCAACGCAAGGAAGTCATCAATCAACTGCATGAATTGAACATTCTGCTGCTGCATACCAAGCTGAAGGCCACACGCACACAGACCGCGCTACGAGCCGCCACACGAGTATGCAACGTCGAAGCGGCACGTCGTGGCGTGCCACCGCTGCAACAGCTTCCCAAAAGCCATGACACGGCAACGCACATGCTTGACTGCCTCAGCACCGAGGATCTTTCCACCCTCAGCGAACTTTTGCAGCGTATCATCGACAACACCGACACCAGGATTCTCGATGAAGAGGTTGTCGAGCGACGCAAAGCCATCCATGAATTCCTTATGCTGAATCACACAGATACGGAGGTGCAGGAATGAGCGACGAGCAGGAGACCATTCCCGAAGCAAATGCCCCCAAACCAATCCGCATCGACAAACGATCCCTGTTCACTCCCAGTGAAGCCGTGGCCGTGGAACAGCATTCCACAACACCACATGTGTCACGAACCCGTTATGGAACCGCACGCATCGAAGGTCGCCTCTCCTCCCCCAATGCGAGAGTACCCGCAGTCATATCGCAACATTGCGGCGGCATCACAGTCAAAGGCCATACGCTCAAATCGTTCGCCTATACCACCGACGCTGCGATCATCCGTAATACCAATGCCAACGCCATTCTCGCCGTCTACCCGTTCACTGGAGAACCGGTGATCACACAGGCGTTGCTCACTGTGGCACAAATGCCACTTTTCGTAGGCGTCGGAGGAGGCACCACCACCGGTCCGCGTGTGACCGAGCTGGCCATGGTGGCTGAAATGCAAGGTGCGGCAGGCGTCGTCATCAACGCGCCGGCACCCGCGGAAACCATCGAAACCACCATGTCCATGGTCGACATTCCCGTTATCGCAACAGTCACGGAAGACGACGAAATCACCGAATGCAAGATTCTCGCCGGTGCGGCCATCATCAACGTCGCAGCCGGAGCACGCACCGCGCAAGTCGTGGCAAGCATACGTGCGCATCATCCGGAAATACCGATCCTGGCATCGGGAGGCGGATCCGAAGATCGCATCCTCGCCACCATCGAAGCGGGCGCGGATGCCATCACATGGACGCCGCCAAGCGCGCAACAGCTGCAATCGCAGATGATGGCGAAATATCGCGGCGAAGCCTGATTCAAGCCAATCAAAAACGAAAGCGACCGCAGCGCAATCGCAAAACAATTCAGGAGAACATACCGATATGGGAGTGGGGTGTGACCGAAGCCTGTCGGCCACACCCCACTCCCATCGACGTTTCCCATTGCCACCATCGCTTACTCCAAAGCGCCAATCATGGCTTGGAAATCCTCATTCTCCCTGCATTGGAACGGATCCAGCAGCACCATATCCATCTTCCGCGGCGCATGCAACGATAGTCTGGTCCAATCGCAGGAATACTGCGCGCCATGCGATTTGGCCGCACTGACGAATCTGCCGCGCAATGCGGCACGAGTATCCGCCGGCGGCATGGTACGCGCCTTTTGCGCCTCACGACCGTCAATCAGCGAACGCAAGGCACCACGGCGAAGCAACGACGCATACAACGCGCCATTGGCCACGTCATGATAGTCCAGATCCAACTGTTCCAGCTTGCTCAGCGGAAGATCCGCACTGGAACGGGCACGTAACGCTTCAAACAGGCGGTACTTGCACACCCAGTCCACGCTGTCTCCCAAAGCATTTGCATTGCCGGAACGGAACGCTTCCAACGTATTGCGCCACTGGCGAAGCACATCGTGCACATCGGTGCGAGGCAACGACGAAGCCACTTCCGGATGCTCGCCCACAAACTGTTCCACAGCCTGTAGATAACGTTCCTGCATGGCTACGGCACCACCCTGCAACGTCGATCCATCGGCCATGGCAAACGAAGCATTCACGCCGCTCATATCGCGACTGACCGCACGGTTTGCGGCACCGGCGTCCGCGAACGCGAACCGCGAGAATCCCGACTCACATCCTTCACGCCCAGCCTGTTCGATAACGCACAGCACCAGATGCGTGGTGGCCAGCTTCATCATCGTGGCCCATTGAGAACGGTTTGAATCGCCGATGATCACATGCAGCCTTCGGAAGGCGTCGGGATCGGCATGCGGCTCATCCCTCGTGTTGACCATTGGACGCGATCTTGTGGTCGCCGATGAGACAGCCTCATCCAGAAAATCGGCACGCTGCGTGATCTGGAAACCTGATTCCGTCACCCTGCCTGCGCCAGTGAACAGCTGCCTGGTAATCAGGAACGGCAGCAATTCGTGTTCGATGACGTCCAACGGCACAAAACGACGTACCAGATAGTTTTCATGGCAGCCGAAGGAATGCCCTGCGGAATCCACGTTGTTTTTGAACACATGCACTGTGGCACGTGGCCCATGCGTGGCTCGAAGCCTTTGCTGGGCGTCCAACGCAAGATCGCGCATCACCAGTTCGCCGGCCGCATCCACGGCAAGGGCGTCCATGGGATCGCAGGCCTCGGACGTGGCATATTCAGGATGCGATCCGACATCAAGATACAGTCGCGACCCGTTTTCAATATACGTATTGGTCGATCGCGCGGAGGCAACGATCGGCTGGAACATCATCATTGCCGTCTGGCTGGCGTCGCATGGCACATCCGCACCGGTCACACTGACGCCGTATTCCGTTTCAATGCCGAAAATACGAGCGAAAGAATGAACCTCACGCAACGTTCCCGCATCAAGCGGTGACGAGGAATGATTGCCGCTGTCTCGCAGCTGCGGCATCACTCGCCGCCTTTTTGCACGAAACTACCGACATATTCCTCAGCATTGGACTCGAGCACCGATTCGATATCGTCAAGCACGGCATCCAACGCATCAGCGGTTCCGTCGACTTGTACGCCGGCGGATTCGACAATGTCACCCACCTCTTGGCCTGCGGATGCGGATTGAGCCTGTTCAAATTCCTGAGGCATGACATTCCTCCCTGTAACTTCCGGTTGCAAACCTGCAAAAAAACGCTGCGCCACACCTTATATCAGGTGTGGCGCAGCATGCAACACTATGCCAAATACTGGCTCAGATCATTGGTGATCAGACCATTGGTGGCCATCACATCGTTCTCCTGGCGCCAGTGAACGCTTTCGCCGTTCCACTGGGTCAGATGGCCTTGCGCCTCCCAAATCACCACAGCACCAGCAGACACGGCAGGTACGTCCCACTCATGCAAGTGCGGTTCGAAATACGCATCGTACGTACCGTCGGCCACCTTGCACAAATCAAGGGACGCCGGGCCGACACGTTTAATATCGGCAGGACGTCCGGCAATCTTCGCCACCACATCGAGCGCACGCTGCGATTCGGACGATACCGGAGACATGCCGAAACTCACCACCGAACCATCGAGGGACGACGTGGTGGAAGGAATGATTTTCTCGCGTTTGTCTCCCAACGGAGTCTTGCGAATACGAATCGCGCCGGATCCACGCACCGCAAGATACGTCAATCCCAGCGCCGGAGCGTGCACAATCGAAAGGATCGGCTGTGCGGAGCACTGGTCGTTGAATTCGAACAATGTCACGGTGATGGCCCATTCCGGCATGCTTCGCGCGAAATTGATCACGCCGTCGATGCCACCCACACACCAGTATCGCTGGCCGGGATAGCACTGTTCAGGGCGAAGCTGCCAGAAGCCGTCGAACACGTTGACATAGGTCAGGCGGTTGCTGATGAACTGCTGCAGGCGCTTGTCGGTGTCTGAAGTGAAGTGGAAGCAGTCTTCGGACACTTCCAGTTTTCTCATGTCGTGCGGATTCATCTGGTCGTTCAACGCATGCTTGCCTGCGTCCTGCAGGATGCGTGCGACTTCGAGGGCGATTTGCCTCAGTTCCATAGATATGCCTTTTCGTTTCCTCTGTACAGTCCCGGCACGTCCTCTCCTCAAAATACCGGGATGATGTTACCTGTTGTCAATGGTCGTTCTTCGCGACCAATTGATGGCAATGTTACCCGCACAGATTGCATTTCACCGTAACATTTCCAAAATCGACGCCGCATCTTGGACACGCTCACAATAGCGGGAACATTGAGATTTGCTATATTTCAGAGGGTCTGACATATCCAATGAGACCATCGGATTCTCCACGGTATTATCACCAATCGTTCGATGGCGCACCGTAAGATGCGACCACGATGCGGCCACAACCTGTTCTGGAAAACGACGAATCATTTCGGCACGCAACCAAGCACGGGTATCGGAAGGCGCTTCCACCGAAGCCTGCACCAACTGCCCGTCCGTAAACAGCCGCTCCGTTTGGGCACGCAACCGATCGAAAATCGAGTCAGCGGGATCAATCGCAGCCCACTTTAAATCGACGGCCGCAATACGCGCATCATCCCAACCGGAGCCAATTTTACGACGCAGCTTCTCCAACAACTGCCATTTCAATAGCCATTCAATGCGGCCAGCTTGCTCGCGCATCGTCAAACGCGCATCATCATCGGCATGCCTGATGGCAGCCACATCGGCGAGCGCCTGCCCCCACATCGCCATGATGTTACGGGTCGAACGGTCAGACCATGCCGGTTCACCGGACGTGTCGGTTCCATAGATCACGGCAGCGGCAGCATACACCAGGCCACGCAGGGTGACCTCAATCTGCCATGCCGAGGTCTCGCCGCCATATTCCAGCGGCAACATGGCACCTAATGTCAAATCATGAGACACCTCGTGCATGGCGCTCACCGGATCGGCGAGCATGATTGGCTCCAACGCTTCGTCTATGTTCAATCCCGCCTCGTCGGCATGCTCAAGCAGCCACAGCAGCATGCTGGTGGTGCCGAGTTTCAGCGCCTGCGGCACATCCATACGATTGGCGTCCCCGACAATCACATGCAATCGACGGTATGCATCCGTGCTGTGCGATTCGTCTCGAGTATTGATGATCGGCCTGTCGAATGTGGTCTGCAAACCGACTTTCATATGAAAATAGTCGGCGCGCTGGCTGAGCTGGTATCCGGCGGTTTCGCTTCGTTCGCCGATACCGACGCGACCTGATCCGGTAAAAATCTGTCTCGCTACAAAATGTGCCGTCATGAGTTTCGCAACTTGGTCAAACGGCACCGAACGCAGCATCATATAATTTTCGTGGGTGCCCCAGCTTGCACCTTTGCCGTCGACATTATTACGGTGCAGCGCGATTGCGATACCGGTCTGTTCGCTGGCTTTGCGCGCGCACTCACGCATGATGAGATCGCCGGCATGGTCGTAGAGCACGGCATCGAAGGGATCATCGGTTTCGGGCGCGGAATATTCAGGATGCGCATGATCCACATACACACGGCCGCCATTGACTGCAATCACATTGGTGATGTTGAGCTGCGGCGCGTCCGTCAACAGATCAGGATGCGCGGACGCACGTTCCAGCCTGGTGCCGCGGGCGTCGTTGACCGGATCCTCCTGCCGATAGTCCCAGCGAATATGCTTGGTTTGTTCGTTCGCCGCGGCACCGACCACATCGAACGATAGCTTCACCGGATTGTAATGCTCCATTCCGAGAGCGGAAACCGCGTATTCCGTTTCCGTGCCCATGATTCGACGAACGCTCATTGATACGACTTCCCTTCGTCTGATTTCGCGTTGCCTGCCAGCATTATTCGACTGGTCGTATACGGGTGATGCGCCCTGCTTCCAAACCATTGATACGGCTCCACTGTTCCGGATTGGCATCCAACACCGCATCGCGGGTTTCAAGAAACTCCTCGTCGACGGCCTTCGCCAACAGATCGACGCCAATCGCCGCCGGCTGTCCGCTTTCGATGGAGATTTTCACAGCACGGGTTTTGGCACGATCCACAATGTTTTTCAGCACCGCACCCGACACCACATCCGCCAGATAGATCGGATGCCATTGCCCATGCTCATCGCACACGTCGCACAGATACCGATGCTCGTCCGTCGAATAGATATCGCTGACCAGCACCCCAATCAAAGCCTTCGCATCCACCCCTGGCACCAACGGCAAATCGTCGGTCAGATAATGGCGGATGATCTGCGCCGCCTGAGCCGCTTTCGGACGCTCCACACGAATCTTCACATCCAAACGACCAGGACGCAACACCGCCGGATCAATCATGTCAATACGGTTCGAAGCGCCGATGACCATAACATTGCCAAGCGTTTCCACGCCATCAAGTTCAGCCAAAAACTGCGGCACAATAGTGGTTTCCACATCCGACGACACGCCGGATCCACGAGTGCGCAGCAGCGAGTCCATCTCGTCAATGAACACGATCACCGGTTTGCCATCCGCCGCACGCTCACGCGCGCGCTTGAAAATCATGCGGATCAGGCGTTCCGACTCGCCCACGAACTTGTTGAGCAGTTCCGGCCCCTTCACCGACAGGAACACGCCACGACCACCGGCAGCGCCTTCGGCGAGCGCATTGGCCACAGCCTTGGCGATCAGCGTCTTTCCATTGCCTGGAGGCCCATACAGCAGCACGCCTTTCGGCGGCTTCAAATCATAACGTTCGAACAGTTCGCGATGCAGGAACGGCATTTGCACGGCATCGCGAATACGTTCGATCTGCTCATCCAAACCGCCGATATCAGCGAACGTGACATCCGGCACTTCCTCAAGCACCAAGTCGGCATCATCCTGCGCGGGAACCAACGCAAGCGCGAATCTCATGGACGAATCGACCGTAACACGGTCGGACACATTGATCGAAGTTTTCGACAGCGCTCCCGAACGGCGGACCAACGCAACGTTTCCGCCGCCATCCGCGACCAGCAATCGCCCATCATCAATGACCTGCTTCACCGTGCGCACTGCGCCCACAGCATCAGTGTCGGCTTGCGAAACCACCACCATATTCTCGTTGAGCAGCACCGTGCGCCCAGCCTCAAGCCTGGATGCCTGCACATTCGCCGCAACCGGCACAATCATGCGACGGCTTCCGGAAATCACCTCGGCGCTGGCATGCTGTACCCCCTGTTCGTCCGTGCGAGAGGAATGCACGCGAACCATGGTGGCGAAGGTCATGGGCGGTCCCGCCAACTGGTTCAGCTGGGCCTTGGCCTTGGTGAGCTCCTGGGTGGCACGGCTCAACGCCTTGGCCAACGCATGATTCTTGGCCATCAACTGGTCGTTGGCCTCACCCAACGACGCCAACGTCTCATCACGTTGATCCATTTCATCAGCCTCGCTTTCCACCGAATGCGTTTCGAGCCGTTCCGTCATTTCGTCATGTCATGGCGCATTCGCATTCAACATGCTCAACCCTTAAGAATACCCATTGTCCTCATGATTTCCGACAATCAAAACCATGCTTGAACAAGAATCGCCAAACATTGCGCCCACTCCCACCCTTTCCCAGCCTGGACTGCTGGTGATGGATGTGGATTCCACGCTGATCGATGAGGAAGTCATCGATCAGCTGGGCGCCGCCGCTGGAATTGGCGAGCAGATCGCGTCGATTACCGCACGTGCGATGAATGGCGAACTTGATTTTCGCGAGGCGTTGCAGGCTCGTGTTGCGCTGCTTAAGGATCTGCCGACTTCGGTGTTCGATGATGTGTATCGTCGCGTGCATTTCACACAGGGGGCGCTTGATTTGATTGACGCTTTGCATGCGCATGGTTGGAAGGTCGGCGTGGTTTCCGGCGGTTTCCATGAAGTCGTGGACCGTCTTGCCGCCGACGCGCATCTTGATTTTTGGATTGCGAATCGCTTGGAAGCCGCTGATGGTTGTTTAACCGGCCATGTGCTTGGCGATATCGTTACGAAAGATGTGAAATTGCAGTCACTGCGTGATTGGGCTTCGCGCATGGGCATCAGCATGGGTCAGACTGTTGCGGTTGGCGATGGAGCCAATGATCTGCCGATGATTCATGCCGCCGGGCTTGGCGTGGCGTTCTGCGCCAAGCCTGCGGTTCAGGCGGATGCTCCGCATCGTGTGAACGAACGTGATTTGACCCGGATTCTTGATTTTCTTCGTTGATTCGCATTCTTCGATGATGCGAATCCCGATAGATCCGAGTCGCGATATAGCAAAATCCGATATTGCAGGATAACGATATTGCCGTGTGAAATGATGATGTTCACACGGCAATATCGTTATGATCCGTTTATTCGACACTACTTGCAGTAGGCTCCGTCGAGATGCGCGCCACGCGCCCAATCGGCGGCACGCATGGCTTTTTTGCCTTGGGCTTTGACTTCCAGCAATTCCAAAGGATCTGAGGAAGTACCCACCCACACGTTCTTTTTTCCGGCCACGATCCGCCCTGGTTCTAGCGAAACGGGTGTGTTGGGATTGCTCATATCGGCGCCCTGCGCACGCAACACATGCAACGTGGCCGGTTCTGCTTCGGCATTGGCGTGCAGTTCGCACCATGCGCCCGGATTGGGCGTGCAGGCTCGAATCTGACGATCCACCGCGAACACAGGAATGTCGAAACGAATATGCGCGTCTTCAACCGTGATCTTCTGAGCCACCTCATATGCGCCGGCAGGCTGTTCCACAGGCGCGATCTGATCGTCGGCCATGGCCTGCAGCGAGGCGGCAAGCAAACGGGAACCATCCTCGGCAAGACGGTTCAGCAGCTCACCCGCCGTTTCATGCGCTCCGATTTCCACAGTGGACTGCGCCAGAATCGGACCGGCATCCATGGCTCGCACGATGCGGAACACCGTGGCTCCGGTCACCTTCTCGCCCGCCCAAATGGAACGCTGCACGGGAGCCGCGCCACGCCACTGCGGAAGCAGCGAGAAGTGCAGGTTGTACCATCCCATCGGCAGCGCGTCGAGCACATCCTGCTTCAGGATTTTGCCATATGCCACCACTGCCGCGGCCTGGGCACCGGTCGCAGCAAGTTCGGAAATGAACGTTTCCTCGCTCGGATCGGATTCAATCACCGGCAAACCAAGATCAAGAGCGGCCTGCTTCACGGGATTCGGTACCAGTTTGCGTCCACGCCCGGTAGGAGCATCCGGTCGGGTGAGCACTGCGACCACTTCGAAACGCTCGGTATCTTCAGCCAGCATTTTCAACGACGGCACCGCAACATCCGGAGTACCGGCAAACAGCACTTTCAGCACGAAAAGTCCTCCTTATCAAATCCTCATCGCATCGTTATCATCGTGGGAATCATTCCGGCCGCATCAACAGCATGTAAGGCAGCGGAACGCAACACACTATGCCTGATGCACCGCGGGAATCTTCACACCCGCATCAATCAGCAGCGCACGCAACGCACGTGAATCCTTGAATCGAACGCCACGAATGCCCGCATTGTTCGCACCTACGATATTCATGGCCTTATCGTCCACGAACACCGCGCCGGAAGCGTCAATGCCGAACTGTTGCAACGCGAACTCGTAAATATCCTTATTCGGCTTACGCAGGGAGACATATCCGGAAACCACACGATCGTCGAGGCTGCGCAGAATATCGAAATTGTCGAGCGCGATCGGGAACAGATCCTTCTGCCAGTTGCTCAATCCCCACACACGCACGCCGGCCGCTTTCAAATCGTTGATGAGCACGCGGGCGCCCGGCACCACGCCGGTCAACGAGTCGACGAAATTGTCGAGATAGTACTGCAGCATGTCGGCCCATTTGTCTCCATAACGTTCACGCATCAGGGCGACGCCGTCATCATTCGACATGCCGCAGTCCAGTTCATCGTTGATGTCGTAGAAGCCGGAAATATCGTTGTCAAGGAACTGTTCAACAAGCTCGTCGCTATAGCGGGGCGTCATCACGGCCACCGGATCCCAGTAGACGAGCACGTTGCCGAAATCGAAAATCACATCGGTGATCGGCTTGCCCGCATTCACCGCAGCTTCGCCGTCAGCCATGAGCACGTCGTACTCCATATCAGGCTCTCCAGGCCAACCCTTCATATGATCCTCCATTCACTGCTGTGCGGCCTCATGCCGAACTGCCAACCTGTCTAGTTTTTCACGGCGAGGGGACGTGCGTCAGATTCGCTCCTTCGGATCAAGCTGAAAACGCAGTTCTCCCGGTTCGCGCGCGGCCACATGGCGGGCACTGGCGGAACGCAAACGCAACGCCAACTCACCTCGGCGACTTTGCGGCACACGCACCACCGCCTTGACACGATCCGCAGTGCCTTCCAATTCGCGCGAATCAATGGTCCGAGGCTGCGGAATAGGTACCGGCCCCAATACGGACGGCAGCATGCCTTCGGTGGTTTCGATGGCGGACAGGTCACCCCCACCCAACGCGCCGATACGTTCCAGCGTGACCTTCACCGCGTCACGACGTCCCCATACGCATGCGGCGGCAAACACAGGCGGCAATGCGGTTTGTTCACGTTCCCGCAATTCGGTTTGCGCCAGCAACGTTGAATTCCAAAGCATCAACGATTGAGCGAGCGTGGGATCGGTTTCGCCGATCAACAGGGCCTGACCTCCCCTGATTCGCGGCGCGCACAGCGAAACCGCGCGCATCCACGACGTCAACGTGTCTACGCCCGCGTCAATGCCGAAGGCGTACAAGCTGGTCCATGCGTCGAGAATGGCCACGGCCCGGTATTCGCATTCCGAGGGGTTCCTCCCACGTACACGGGGTTCTGCGCCGGGAGTGGCGATGACCAACTGCGGCGCAAACCCGATATCGGGAACAATGCCGCGTGGCTGGCTCGGCGTTGAAAGCACAATGGGCACGCCACGAAACAGTCGGCTCAGCTCCTGCGCAGTTCCGGCGGCACCCACACGAACCACGCGCATACGTTCGTTATGGCATGCCGGGCAAGCCCATTGCACAGTGGCGACACCGCACCAACGACAACGCACCGACCCATCCCGTAACCGTTCCAATGGACCCGTGCAGTACGAGCAGCGAGCCTGACGGTGGCATTTCGCGCAGCTCAATGCTTCACCGATGCCATCCTGCGGAATGCTCAACAGCACCGGACCGCTTTCCAACGCCTTCGACAGCACTCGCACCGCAGTGTGCGGCACACGCGCTCCGATGGTCGAATCCGCAAGTCTTGCCAATTCGTCACGGTTCAGCCAACGAATCCAAGGACTCGCTTCCTTGGTTACGGCAGGGAATGCGTGAATCGGCGTACTGAAACCGCTGACCTGGGTGGCACCGACATGCGCCGCATCGGTTTCCCACTGGCTTTGCACACTGCGCGCATTGGCCATCGCGACGAACACGCCATTATGCGCTTTTGCACGTAACCGCAACACTCCGCGGGCGTTGGCGTAAGGCATCATGCCATCGGCATCCTGATAGCACACGTCATCGAGAATGAGGAACAACGCATTGCCATCCACCGGCGCATACATCGCCGCCCGTGTGCCGATCACGCACCGCACCTGCCCTCCACTGATGGCCAGATACGCACGATACCGTTCAGCAGGCGCCATCTGCGCGTTCAGAATGGCGAAATCGCCGCCGTACGCACCGTTGGATGATTGGGTTGGCGCGAAACAGCGCAAGCCGATCGACTGCAACGTTTCGGCCATGTCCTCAATCTCACGCATGGTCGGCAACACCAGTACCGCCGGTTTGCCCTGCAATAAGGCCGCGGCCACCATCCAGGCCACGCACTGCCTCCAATGATGGGATCCCGGCAATGGGTCGAGCACGAACGCTTGGAAACGTTGCCCTTCCAATGCCGTACGAAGCAGGTCGATATTACCGTATTGCCGCTGCAACTGCTCGTACGATTCCCGCTCGATCTTGGCAAGCGATTCGATACGTCCGTTTTTTTCAATACCCGTTCGATTGCCGCTACGTTGTTCCTGTTCGACGCGAGCCACGCGCGGAGGCACCGCCAAACGCAGGATATTGGCTCGCGTTCCGCCGAATGCGTCCGCGATAAGTGTGGCATCGTTGCGCATGGATTCCGACACAAGCACACGATCGATGACCACCCGTTCGATGAACCGCAATGACGATTCAGGGGTTTCGCTGGTATCGGTCCGTTTCCAAATGATGCCGTTGACCCGTTGCCCGCCGAAGCGGACACGCACCATTACGCCGGGCTGGGCGGCTTCGGAATACTTCTCCTCAACGTAATAGTCGAAGGTCTGCCCCAAATGGATGGCCTGAATATCCAGCACCACTTGGGCTATGGGATGCTCCGCAGCCGGCGTTTTAACCGCGGGCGCACGCTTGCGCCGCTTGCGCGGGGCGAGCCCGTCAAGCGCCAGCTGCTCGGCATCCTCAGTACTCATGATTCAAGGGTAACTCAGCCTTCGATGGCGGCTTTCAGCTCGTCGACCTTATTGGTGGTCTCCCAGGTAAAATCAGCATCGTTGCGTCCGAAATGACCGTAAGCAGCGGTCTTGGAATAGATCGGACGCTTCAGATCAAGCTCGTCGATAATGGCGGCCGGTCGAAGGTCGAACACCTTACGCACAGCCTGCTGGATCTGCTCGCGAGTCACACCATTTTCAGTGCCGTACGTTTCCACATTGATGGACACCGGATCGGCCACGCCGATGGCATACGCCACCTGCACCTCAACCTTGTGGGCCAGACCTGCCGCCACAATGTTCTTGGCCACCCAACGCGCCGCATAGGCAGCGGAACGATCCACCTTGCTCGGATCCTTGCCGGAGAACGCGCCACCGCCATGATGAGCCGCACCGCCATACGTGTCGACGATGATCTTGCGACCGGTCAGACCGGCATCGGCAGCCGGACCGCCCAACACAAACGAACCGGTCGGATTGACAAGCACGCGATATTCATCATGCGCCACACGATCGGCAAGCACATCATCAAGCACAGGACGAATCACATGTTCCGTCAACTGCTCCTTAAGCCACGCCTGATCGACTTGAGGATCATGCTGCGTGGACACCAACACCGTGTCAAGACGAACGGGAGCATCATGCTCATCATATTCAATGGTCACCTGGGTTTTGCCATCGGGACGCAGATGAGGCACTTCGCCATTCTTACGAACCTCAGTAAGACGGTAAGCCAAGCGATGAGCCAAATAAATCGGCAATGGCATCAGCACATCGGTCTCGTCGCACGCATAGCCGAACATCACGCCCTGATCGCCGGCGCCCTGCGCCTCATAACGCTGCTCGCGAGATGCCTTCGACTCCGCTTCGCCACTCAAACGAGCCACACCCTGGTTAATCTCAGAGCTCTGCTCGGTCAACGAAACGGTCACGCCGCATGAATCCGCATCAAGACCAACGCGAGAACTGGTATAGCCGATATTGCGCACCACAGAACGCACAATGCTCTGAATATCGGAATAGCCTTCACTCGTCACTTCGCCGAACACGAAGAACTGGCCAACCGTGGCGCATGTCTCCACGGCCACGTGGGACTGCGGATCCTGAGCAAGCATATCGTCAAGAATCGCGTCGGAAATCTGATCGCAGACCTTGTCCGGATGCCCCTCCGTCACTGACTCAGCGGAAATCAACTTCAATTCAGCCATCTGGCTGCTCCTTTCACGAACGCCCCACACGTTCGCCCTTCTGATTGCTACGAAAAAAACGCCCCGTCCTTCGCATACGCAATCAATAGCTTCACTATGGACTATTCAAAGCGCACCGCTCAGGTATCGGGGCGAATGAAAACTTGGAATCCGGTTCTTATCGCAAGAACCGTTACATCAGTTGCCTTCGGTCAGATCGTCTTCGCCGAGGGTCTCTTCAAGCAGACCATCATTGATCTCACGGAAAGCGATGGATAGCGGCTTTTCCTGATTCTGATACTCCACCAGCGGACCGACGTTCTGCAGCAGGCCCTCGTTGAGCTGGGTGAAATAGGAATTGATCTGGCGAGCACGCTTGGCTGCGAAAATAGCAAGAGCGTACTTGGAGTCCGCATGCTCCATCAAGTCATCGATCGGCGGTTCCGCAAGACCGGTCGGGGTTGGCTGAGTGCCGAATGCCATATTGATTATCTCCCAATCATCAGATAAGCCAAAAGCTTCTTTTCCAAAGTCTTAAGTATAGGGCCGCCACTGGACCTGATTCAAGCCCTTTCTCTCATGTTTTCGGCAAGCGCAAGCATCTTCGGCAATGCTCGCGAATATAACGCTTCTGGGAATTCCACATAGTGACTCTTGACAAAACCGTGTCCCGCTTAACCACCACAATAGAGAACATGGAAATGCGATCTGCAAAACTGATGAATGGACGAGTATTCGCGGGCGCACGCGCCCTCTACCGTGCCGCTGGCGTGGACGGTAAGGATTTCGGCAAGCCGATCATCGCCATTGCCAATTCCTTCGATGAGTTCCTGCCCGGCCACGTGCACCTGAACAAGGTTGGTCGACTGATCTCCGAGGCCATCAAGGAAGCTGGCGGCATTCCGCGTGAGTTCAACACGATGGCCGTTGACGACGGCATCGCCATGGGACACACCGGCATGCTGTACTCCCTGCCGAGCCGTGACATCATCGCCGACACCGTGGAATATCAGGTGAACGCGCACTGTGCCGACGCCCTGATCTGCATCCCGAACTGTGACAAGGTCGTGCCGGGCATGCTGATGGCCGCTCTGCGTCTGAACATCCCGACCGTCTTCGTCTCCGGCGGTCCGATGGAGGCCGGCACCACGGTACTTCCCGACGGAACCGTGAAGAAGAACACCGATCTGATCGACGTGATGTATGCCTCCGCCGACGACAATCTGAACGAAGAGGATCTGCTCGCCTATGAGAAGACCGTCTGCCCGACCTGTGGTTCCTGCGCCGGCATGTTCACCGCGAATTCGATGAACTGCTTGACCGAGGCCATCGGCCTGGCCCTGCCAGGCAATGGCACCATTCTGGCTTCGCACTCCTACCGCAAGGATTTGTTCAAGCGCGCCGCCGAGCAGATCGTCAAGATCGCCAAGCAGTATTACGACGATGATGACGAGACTGTGCTCCCGCGTTCCATCGCCACCAAGGAAGCGTTCGAGAACGCCATGACCATGGATGTGGCCATGGGTGGCTCCACCAATACAGTGCTGCATATCCTCGCCATGGCGCAGTCCGCCGACGTGGACTTCACGCTTGACGACATCGAGCGCATCTCCCACACCGTGCCCTGCATCTGCAAGGCTTCGCCGTCCGGCGAATGGGAGATCTCCGACGTGCATCGCGCCGGTGGCATCACTGGCATTCTCGGCGAGCTCGACCGTGCCGGCAAGCTGCACCGCGACGTGCATTCCATCGATTACAAGACGCTTGAGGACAAACTCAACGACTGGGACATCATGCGTGATACCTGCACCGAGGAAGCCAAGCAGATGTATCTGGCGGCCCCGGGTCACATCGTGTCCCCTGATCCGTGGACGCATACCACGCTGTTCGACTCCCTCGACCGCGACCGTGTGAACGGCGCGATTCACGACATCGATCATCCGGCCGTCACCGAAGGCGGTCTGGCCGTGCTGCGTGGCAACCTCGCCCCTGACGGCTGCGTGGTGAAGACCGCCGGTGTGCCGAAGGAGATTTGGACCTTCCGTGGACCGGCACTGGTCGTCGAATCCCAGGAACAGGCCATCGAGGTCATCCTCAACGACACTCTGAAGCCCGGTATGGCGCTGGTCATCCGTTACGAGGGCCCGAAGGGCGGCCCTGGCATGCAGGAGATGCTGTACCCAACGTCGTTCGTCAAGGGCAAGGGTATCGGCAAGCAGGTCGCCATGCTGACCGACGGCCGCTATTCCGGCGGCTCCTCCGGTCTGGCCATCGGCCATATCGCTCCCGAGGCGGCAAACAAGGGCCCGATTGCCCTGATCAAGAACGGCGACATCATTAACATCGATATCCCGAACCGTACGGTGAACGTCGAGCTTTCCGACGAAGAGCTGGCCCAGCGCCGCACCGAACTCGAAGCCGGCGACGGCTATGTGGCGCACCGCGACCGCAAGGTCTCCCAGGCGCTGAAGGCCTACGCGGCGTTCGCCCGTTCCGCAGACAAGGGTGCCACGCGCGATCCGGAGCTGATCAACAAGCTTTCCGGTCTCGCCTGATCCTAGCGAATATTAAATAACATAATGAGGATTGTGCAGTTAATATGCTGCGCAATCCTCATTTTTATTTCATACTTGGCTTCTTTTATATAAAAATATGCGCCCGATATGTTCGAGCGCATATTGCAATCCTTGTAATTATTATGATTACAAATCGAATTCCGTTGCGATAAGGTTCCACAGTTCATCTGCTGCCTCATCCACAACATTATTGACGATGACTTTGTCGAATTCAGGTTCAGCGGCAAGCTCGATTTTCGCGGTTTCCAAACGTTTCGCCTGCTGTTCCGGGGTTTCAGTGCCGCGCCCGATCAAGCGTCGTTCCAGTTCTTCAAATGACGGCGGCGCGATGAACACGGTCATTACCTCGATACCCAACTCCCCTGCACGCTGCTTGACACTGCGAGCACCTTGAATATCGATTTCCAGAATGACTGGAATATTTCGCTCAAGATGTTCCACGACAGGTTTCACGGGAGTGCCGTAATGTGCGAGACCAAACACGTCGGCGGTTTCCAAGAACTCACCGGCAGCTTCCTTGTCGAGAAACTCCTGTTCGGGCATGAAGAAATAGTTCACGCCATCCACTTCACCTGGACGAGGCTGTCGTGTGGTTGCGGATACCGACAGCCAGATTTCCGGATGCTGCTCGCGCACGCGCCCGAGAACAGTGCCTTTGCCTACACCTGCCGGTCCGCAAAGGACGATCAAACGGCCATGCTGGGAGTCGGTCATTACTTCCTCACTCTGTATTAGTTGCTGAAGATATTTACAAGAAGGAATTATTGTTGACAAATCGACGATGATTTACTCGTCTTCTTCATCATCCAAAATCTCATCATCGACTTCGTTCTGGGCCTCGATGAGCGCTTGGCGAATATCGAGCGCCACGGATTCCGTAGCCGCGGCCAAACTGGAAATATCCGGACCATGCGTGGCGATGAAGCGAGACACGGTGACGAGCACATTGCCCTTGGTGCCTTTGAACACCGTCTTGAGGTCGCGGGTTTCAGCACCCTGCCATCCGTAGCCCGGAGACAGAATAGGACCAGTGAACTTGGCTGGATCGACACCGGAATCATTGATCCACTGACCGATGGTGGCACCGATGATCAAGCCTACGGAACCCATACCGTCATTGCCCTTATTGAACTTCTGAGCCGTGCTGGCAATGCCGTACGCCACTGTTCTGCCCTTGTACTCGCCTGCCTGACGAATGGCGGTCTGCAGGCTGGCGCCCTCTTGGTTCGAGGTCAGCGATGCAATGAATACACCTCGACCGTTGTTCAGGGCATCGTTAATGACACCGCCCAACGAGCGTGCGCCATAATATGGCAGCAAAGTGATGGCGTCGGCAAGCAACGGAGACCTCGGCTTGAAATAGACATCGGCGAATGCGGACACCGTAGTCGGCAAGCCTCCATGCAGGCAGTCAACGATGGTGATGATACCCATTTGACGGGCTGCGTACAGTACCCGCTCGAGCGCTGCGATACCTTTCGAACCGTAGCGCTCGAACATGGAGAACTGGAATTTGACAGCTGCCGCTCGCCCATTGGCTGCCTGCAGCATACGCATGGAGTATAGTTCGGCACCCAATGCGTCTACGTTGTAGCCCCAGTCAGTAAGAAGCTGCCTGTGTGGATCGATTCCCACGCATAGCGGACCATATTGGGCCATGGAATTGCTCAGTCGCAGACCGAAGTCCGAACGCTGGGCACTCATTTCTTCACTGCTGAGGCTGCTCATCATTACTCACGGCTTTCCAACTCGAATAGCTGCTGGGAATGATCCTGAATGCTCATGATCTGATAATCATTATTACGCACGGCCTCGATGGCCATCAATACGGCGGAGAATTCCGTCATGGTGGTGAACTGAGGCAAATCCGCGGCAATAGCGGCCGAACGGATGGCGTAACCGTCGGAACGGGAGCCACGAGAATTCGGCGTGTTGAGAATCAGATCAATGGCACCCTCTTCGATCAGCTGAACGACGTTCTTGCCGACGCTGCCCTCCGCATGGTAGGTGGTGATCGGATCGTCCGGATTGGAATCCATACGCACGCTGATCTTGTCGACGATCTTGGACTCGATGCCGTAACGACGAAGCACGGATGCGGTGCCTTCGGTGGCCCAGATGTTGAATCCAAGCTCCACCAGTCGCGCAGCGAACAACGGCAGCTGACGCTTGTCGGTATCGTTCACGGAAATGAACACGTTGCCGCTGGTCGGCAGACCGCCATCGTAGGCGGCCAGCTGGCTCTTGGCGAACGCATGCGGGAAGTCACGGTCGAAGCCCATGACTTCGCCGGTGGAACGCATTTCCGGTCCGAGCAGCACGTCTACGGTCTTGCCGAGCGGCGTACGGAAGCGCTTGAACGGAAGCACGGATTCCTTGACGGCAACCTGCTGGCCGCGGCGAATGTCACCACCGTCTCCATGAGGCAGCAGCAAGCCGTTATCGCGCTGCTGCTGGATGGTTTCGCCGGCCATAATGCGGGCCGCGGCCTTGGCCAGTGCCACACCGGTCGCCTTGGATGCGAACGGCACGGTACGGGAGGCACGCGGGTTCGCCTCGATAACGTACAGGGTGTTGGCCATGAAGGCGTACTGCACGTTGATCAGGCCTTGCACGCCACAGCCCTTGGCGATGGCATAGGTGCCTTCGCGCAGACGGCGGATCTGGTCATCGGAAAGGGTGCTCGGCGGCAGAGTGCATGCGGCGTCACCGGAATGCACGCCAGCTTCCTCAACATGTTCCATAATGCCGCCGATATACAGCTCTTCGCCATCGAACAAGGCGTCGACGTCGATTTCCACGGCATCCTGCAGGAACTTGTCGATCAGCAACGGAGAAGGCAGACGGCCAGAAACCACGGTATCGGCCTGAGCTTCCTTCAATGCGCGATCCACATACTTGCACAGCTGGGCGTCGTCGTACACGATTTCCATGCCGCGACCGCCAAGCACGTAGCTCGGGCGCACCAGCACCGGATAACCGATGTTATGAGCCGCCTCACGGGCTTCGTCAAGGCTCAGAGCGGTACCATAGCGAGGCGCGTTCATCTCGGCCTTCTTCAGCACTTCGCCGAAGAGCTCACGGTTTTCAGCCAGATCGATGGATTCAGGCGTGGTACCGAGAATCGGAACACCGGCAGCCTTCAGACGAGCCGCCAGAGACAGCGGGGTCTGGCCACCGAGCTGAACGATAACGCCCTTGACCGGACCCATCTTCTTTTCGGCCTCGTAGATTTCGAGTACGTCTTCGAAGGTAAGCGGCTCGAAGTACAGACGATCGGACATGTCGTAATCGGTGGACACGGTTTCCGGGTTGCAGTTGACCATGATGGTGTCATAGTCCTTGCCCAGCTCCTGCACGGCATGTACGCAGGTGTAGTCGAACTCGATGCCCTGGCCGATACGGTTCGGACCGGAGCCGAGAATGATCACGGCTTCACGCTCACGCGGACGCAGTTCACTTTCGTCCGCATAGCAGGAGTAATAGTACGGCGTGACCGCGTCGAATTCGGCAGCGCAGGTATCGACCGTCTTGAAAACCGGACGAAGATCATACGACCAACGCAGTTCGCGGATCGTGTTTTCGCCTTCGTCGCCCAAGTGGCGCAGGTGTGCGATCTGAAGGTCGGAAAGACCTGCCAGCTTCGCCTTCTTTAGCAGCTTGCGGCTCAGCTTGCTCGCTTCCTTGATTTCAAGGGCGGTCTCGTTGATGAGTACAAACTGGCGGATGAACCACGGGTCGATCTTGGTGGCATCGAAGATCTGCTGTTCGGTGGCGCCTCCCCACAGGGCGCGCTGGATCTGCAGATAACGATGCTCGGTCGGCACCTTGATGGCTTCCAACAGCTGCTCGACTTCCTGTACGTCAGGCTTGTCGCCGTCCCAGTTGAAGCCCATGTGGCGCTTGTCGATGGAACGCATGGCCTTGCCGAGGGATTCCTGGAAGTTGCCTGCCAGAGCCATGGCCTCGCCCACGGACTTCATGGAAGTGGTCAGCGTCGGATCGGCACCCGGGAACTTTTCGAAGGCGAAACGCGGGACCTTGGTGACCACGTAGTCGATGGTCGGCTCGAAGCTGGCCGGAGTGGACTGCGTGATATCGTTCTGGATTTCGTCGAGCGTGTAGCCAAGAGCCAGCTTGGTGGCGATCTTCGCAATCGGGAAGCCGGTCGCCTTGGATGCCAGAGCGGAGGAACGGGACACACGCGGGTTCATTTCGATGACGATGATGCGTCCGGTGTTCGGGTTGATGGCGAACTGGATGTTGCAGCCGCCGGTATCGACGCCCACGCCACGAATGATGGCGATGCCGATGTCACGAAGCTTCTGATACTCGCGATCGGTCAGAGTGAACACAGGCGCCACGGTAATGGAATCGCCGGTGTGCACGCCGACAGGATCCACGTTCTCAATCGGGCAGACGACCACGACATTGTCTTTCTTGTCGCGCATCAGCTCGAGTTCGTATTCCTTCCAGCCTTCGATGCCTTCTTCGATCAGCACCTCGTCGGTTGGGGAATAATGGATGCCTGCGCCTGCGATGCGGTGCAGTTCCTCTTCGTCGTGCGCGATGCCGGAACCAAGGCCACCCATGGTGAAGCTTGGGCGCACGACCAGCGGATAACCGAACTTTTCGGCGATCTTGTCGACTTCTTCAATGGAGTGTGCGATGTCGGAACGTGCGGATTCTGCACCAGCTTCCTCAACGACCTTTTTGAAGAGCTCACGATCCTCGCCGCGATCGATGGCTTCCAGAGAAGCACCGATCAGCTCGACGTTGTACTTCTTGAGCACACCGGCCTCACCCAACGCCATGGCCGCGTTCAGCGCGGTCTGGCCACCCAAGGTCGGCAGCAGCGCGTCAGGACGTTCCTTGGCGATGATCTGCTCGAGAATCGGCGTGGAAATCGGCTCGATGTAGGTGGCATCCGCCATTTCCGGATCGGTCATGATGGTGGCCGGGTTGGAGTTGACGAGAATGACTCGGATGCCTTCCTCACGCAACACGCGGCAGGCCTGAGTGCCCGAGTAATCGAATTCTGCGGCCTGGCCGATCACAATCGGACCGGAGCCGATGACCATCACGGACTTGATGTCTGTGCGCTTAGGCATTGTGGGTTCCCTCCTTGGCGGAACGCATGAGATCCACGAAACGATCGAACAGGTATGCGGCATCGTGCGGGCCGGCTGCGGCCTCCGGATGGTATTGCACGGAGAATGCCGGAATATCAACGCACTGCAGGCCTTCAACCACGTTGTCATTCAGATCGATGTGGCTGACGAACACCTTGCCGTACTTGCCGTTTTCAAACGGCGCGTCAACGGTTTCGCCGATCGGCGCGTCAACGGCAAAGCCGTGGTTGTGCGCGGTGATTTCGATTTTGCCGGTGGTCATGTCTTTGACCGGCTGATTGATGCCGCGGTGACCGAACTTCAGCTTATATGTGCCGAAGCCGAGCGCACGGCCGAGCAGCTGGTTGCCGAAGCAGATGCCGAAGAACGGATGACCTGCGTCAAGTACCTGGCGAAGCAGGTTCACTTCAGGATCGGCCTGTTCCGGATCTCCCGGACCGTTGGAGAAGAAGACACCGTCAGGATTGAGGGCTTCAAGCTCATCGAACGTGATGGTGGATGGCACCACATGTACACGGCAGCCACGCTCGGCCATACGATGCGGAGTCATGGCCTTGATGCCGAGATCGACCGCGGCGACGGTGAACAGCGGTTCCTTGCCTTCGAATTCACCACACGGCTCGATGGTATAGGCTTCTTTGGTGCTGACTTCGTCGTAGAGGCTCATCCCCTTCATCTGCGGAGTGGACTTGACCTCGTCAAGCATGGATTCGATGGTACGCAGCTTGCCATTGGCGTCAAGCAGAGCATCACCGGAGAAAATACCTGCACGCATCACGCCTGCGGAACGCAGGTGGCGTACAAGCTTGCGAGTGTCGATTCGGCTGATGCCAACGATGTGATTGGATTCCAAATCGTCATCGAGGCTGCCGGTGGCACGCCAATTGCTCACATTCGGGCTGGGATCGCGCACAACATAACCGGCAACCCAGATTCGTGAGGATTCTGGATCCTCCCCATTGATTCCCGTGTCCCCAATGTGTGGGAACGTCTGCACCACGATCTGACGATCGTAGCTGGGGTCCGTAAGCGTTTCCTGATATCCGGTCATACCGGTTGCGAAAACGATCTCCCCGCTGGTCGTGCCGATCGCGCCGTAAGGTTCACCCACATACACCTGCCCGTCTTCGAGAACGAGAACGGCATCTTGAGGGTCAAACATCACGGCTTCGGAATCATACTGGTTCACCAAAACCCCCTTATAGTCAAGGTATTCGTACCAAGGATAGCGGCCGGTTAGGACTCGCGACCCGGCCGAATCGCTTAACTTTCAGCTTTATTCAGCTGAAGGTTCGGTCGGTTGCTCATCCACTTGAGCGGCATCCGCATCAGCGCTTACCGCGCTGAGCAGACCGTGGATGAATGCCGGTGATTCGTCATCACACAACGTCTTGGCAAGGCCAAGCGCCTCGTCGATGGCCACCATATTGGGAACATCATCATTGAACATGATCTCCCATGCGGCGATACGCAGAATATTGCGATCGACAACGCCCATACGCTTGACCTTCCAACCGGTGGAATGCTCGTCAAGCGTGGAATCGATGGCTGCGATATGTTCCGCAACGCCACGAACGATTTCGATGGCGTATTCAGGCAGCGGAGTCTGGGCGCCGGGCTGCTCAATGCGCTCAGCAAGAAGGGACAGGATGTCCTGTCCCTTCTCATCCGCTTCATACAACGTATTCAGAGCCCTCTTACGAGCGGTGGAACGTGCCATGAAACTTCTTTCGTCCTTACTCTCAGTTCTCGCGGCCGAGGTAGGAGCCGTCGGTGGTGTTCACCTTGACCTTCTCACCTTCGCCGATGAACAGCGGAACCTGAATCTCGGCACCGGTCTCAACGGTGGCCGGCTTGGTACCAGCGTTGGAACGGTTGCCCTGCAGACCCGGTTCGGTATGGGTAACGGTCAGGATCACGGAAGCCGGCAGTTCGACGGACAGCGGGGTGCCGTCGTGGAAGGACACGACGCAGTCGGTTCCTTCCAGCAGGAACTTGGCCTGATCGCCGACGAGAGTCTTCGGAATGTAGATCTGATCGTAGGTGGTCATATCCATGAACACGAAGTTGTCGCCGTCCTCGTAGGAGTACTGGAGGTTGCGGTTGTCGACGGTTTCGAATTCCATCTTCATGCCGGCATTGAAGGTCTTGTCAACGATCTTGCCCGAGAGGACGTTCTTGATGGTGGTGCGCACGAAAGCGGGGCCCTTGCCCGGCTTGACGTGCTGGAACTTGATGACGGCCCACAGCTGGCCATCGAGGTTCAGGACGGAACCGTTCTTGATGTCATTGGTAGTCTGTGCCAAATTAACTCACCTATTTCTTCGTCTAACAGGGAAAGCTTAAAAGAGCCTTGCTCATTATGCCACGGTGTGCATACTTTGTCGGTAAGCCTTCCATATATAGGAAAACCTCCCTCGGCGAACATGCCTCGGGAGGTTTTCCTAAAAAACGCTAGTTCAAGCGTGCCTTGATATCAAGCAGAAACTACTCGATGATCTTGGTGACACGGCCCGAGCCGACGGTGTGGCCGCCTTCGCGCACTGCGAAGGTCAGGCCCTCCTCCATAGCGATCGGCTGGATCAGCTCAACGCCGAAGGTAGCGTGATCGCCCGGCTGCACCATCTCAACGCCTTCCGGCAGGGTGATAACACCGGTGACGTCGGTGGTACGGAAGTAGAACTGCGGACGGTAGTTGGAGAAGAACGGCGAGTGACGGCCGCCTTCGTCCTTGGTCAGCACGTAGACTTCGCCCTCGAACTTGGTGTGCGGGGTCACGGAGCCCGGAGCAGCCAGAACCTGGCCACGCTCGACCTGGTCACGGTTGATGCCGCGGAGCAGCAGACCGGTGTTGTCGCCAGCCTCGCACTCATCCATCTGCTTGTGGAAGGTCTCGATGGAGGTGACGGTGGTGGTCTGGGTCGGACGGATACCAACGATCTCGACGTTGGAGTTGACCGGGAGCTTACCACGCTCGACACGGCCGGTAACCACGGTGCCACGGCCGGAGATGGTGAAGACATCTTCGATCGGCATCAGGAACGGCTTGTCCAGATCGTGAGTCGGGGTCGGGATGTACTCGTCGACAGCCTTCATGAGTTCCTTGACGGACTCAACCCACTTCTCGTGATCCGGAGCGTCGTCGTGCAGCGCGCCGTAAGCGGAGGTGTGGATGACCGGGCAATCGCGATCGAAGCCGTTTTCGTCGAGGAGGTCACGGACCTCTTCCTCAACGAGCTCGATGAGCTCTTCGTCGTCGACCATATCGCACTTGTTCAGAGCGACGAGGATACGCGGCACGCCCACCTGACGAGCGAGCAGCACGTGCTCGCGGGTCTGAGCCATCGGGCCGTCGGTGGCGGCCACAACGAGGATAGCGCCATCCATCTGGGCAGCGCCAGTGATCATGTTCTTCACGAAGTCGGCGTGGCCCGGGCAGTCGACGTGAGCGTAGTGACGCTCAGCGGTCTGGTACTCGATGTGGGCGATGTTGATGGTGATACCACGCTGCTGCTCTTCCGGAGCGGCGTCGATCTGGTTGAAGTCGTAAGCCGGGTTGATGTCCGGGTACTCTTCGTGCAGGACCTTGGAGATGGCTGCGGTCAGGGTAGTCTTACCGTGATCGACGTGGCCAATGGTACCAATGTTAACGTGCGGCTTAGTACGCTCGTACTTTTCCTTTGCCATGTGTTTTGTCCTCCTGGACGTCTCGTAGTAAGCCTTGAACTCGCTTCAAGGCACTCGCTACATTTTACTGGGTTTGACGGGTTTGTGCCACTTTGGAGCCCGAACCCAGTCAGCGCTACAAAATACTAGCGCTGACTGGAGACAGTTTCCACTTAAGCGGCAGCGCGTGTCACTCGCCGCGCTGGGCCTTGATGATCTCCTCGGAGACGTTCTTCGGAACCTCAGCGTAGGAGTCCATCTGCATGGTGAACATTGCGCGGCCCTGGGTCTTGGAGCGAAGGTCGCCGATGTAGCCGAACATTTCGGACAGCGGAACCTTGGCGTCGATGACCTTGACACCGGTGGAGTCGGTCATGGACTGGATGGAACCACGACGGGCGTTGATATCGCCCATCACGTCGCCCATGTACTCTTCCGGAGTACGCACTTCCACGGCCATGATCGGCTCGAGGATGACCGGCTTGGCCTTCGGAGCAGCTTCCTTGAAGCACATGGAACCTGCGATCTTGAAGGCCATCTCGGAGGAATCGACGTCATGGACCTGGCCGTCCGTGACGGTAGCCTTGACGCCAACCACCGGGAAGCCGGCGAGCACGCCGGATTCCATGGCTTCCTGCACACCAGCATCGATGGAAGGAATGAATTCCTTGGTGATGTGGCCACCGGTGACCTCGTTGACGAACTCGTAGGTCTCGCCCTCTTCGGTGTTGAGCGGCTCGAAGTTCATCAAGACCTTTGCGAACTGGCCGGAACCACCGGTCTGCTTCTTGTGCGTGTATTCCTGGTTCATGACGGCCTTGCGGATCGTCTCACGGTATGCAACCTGCGGGTTACCCACGTTGCACTCCACCTTGAATTCACGACGCATACGGTCGACGATGATGTCGAGCTGCAGCTCGCCCATGCCGGAGATCAGGGTCTGGCCGGACTCTTCGTCGGTCTTCACCTGGAAGGTCGGATCTTCGTCGGACAGCTTCGCCAGAGCGATGCTCATCTTCTCCTGATCGGCCTTGGTCTTCGGCTCCACGGCCACCTCGATCACCGGATCCGGGAAGGTCATGGATTCGAGGGAGATAGGCGCCTTTTCGTCGCACAGGGTGTCACCGGTGGTGATGTTCTTCAGGCCCACGAAGGTGTAGATGTTACCGGCTTCGGCGGCATCGACCGGGTTCTCCTTGTCGGCGTGCATCTGGAAGATCTTGCCGACGCGTTCCTTCTTGCCCTTGGTGGAGTCAAGCACGGTGTCGCCCGGGGCGACGGCGCCGGAGTAGACGCGCACGAACACGAGCTTGCCGTAGAACGGGTGGGTAGAGATCTTGAAGACCAGGGCAGAGAACGGATCATCGGTGGTCGGCTTGCGATCGATCTCGATGGATTCGTCCTTAGGATCGAAACCGACGATGGACGGAACGTCCTCCGGGCTCGGCAGGTAGTCGACGACGGCGTCCAGCATCGGCTGAACACCCTTGTCCTTGAAGGCGGAGCCGCAGAGCACCGGGTAGGCTTCACGGTTAATGGTGAGCTTACGGATGCCGCTACGGATCTCGTCCTCAGTCAGTTCGCCGGACTCGAGATACTTCTCAAGCAGCTCTTCGTCGGATTCTGCGACCTGGTCGAGCAGCTCTGCACGATACTGCTCGGCCTTGTCCTGCAGGTCGGCCGGGATGTCGGTAGTGTCGTAGTGAGCGCCCATGTCGCCGGAAACGTCGTTCCAGACGTAAGCCTTCATACGAATCAGATCGACAACGCCAGCGAAGTCGTTCTCAGCGCCGATCGGCAGCTGCACGACAAGCGGGGTCGCGCCCAGCTTGGTTTTGATGGTGTCGACGGAGTAGTAGAAGTCAGCGCCGAGCTTATCCATCTTGTTGATGAAGCAGATACGCGGAACGCCGTACTTGTCAGCCTGACGCCACACGGTCTCGGACTGCGGCTCCACACCTTCCTTGCCGTCGAACACGGCAACGGCACCATCGAGCACGCGCAGGGAGCGCTCCACCTCGGCCGTGAAGTCCACGTGGCCTGGGGTATCGATGATGTTGATCTGGAACTTCTGCTTCTCGTCATGGGTCTGACGGTTCCAGAAGCAAGTGGTTGCAGCGGACTGGATGGTGATGCCGCGTTCCTGCTCCTGAGCCATGAAGTCCATCGTCGAGGCACCGTCATGGGTCTCGCCGATCTTGTAGTTCTTGCCGGTGTAGTACAGGATACGTTCGGTGGTAGTGGTCTTACCGGCATCGATGTGAGCCATGATGCCGATGTTACGGATCTGGTTGAGATCATTGAGCACGTCTAGTGCCATGAGTGTTCCTTAACTCTCGTTCTCGACTAATTACCAGCGGTAATGAGCGAAGGCCTTGTTGGCCTCTGCCATCTTATGAGTATCCTCGCGACGCTTGACAGAAGCACCAAGGCCATTGGAGGCATCGAGGATTTCGTTGGCCAGACGCTCAGCCATGGTCTTCTCACGACGGGCGCGGGAGAAGTCGGTCAGCCAGCGCAGGGACAGAGTGTTCGCACGAGCCGGCTTCACTTCGACCGGAACCTGGTAGGTAGCGCCACCGACGCGGCGGGAGCGAACCTCGAGGGATGGACGGATGTTGTCAAGAGCGCGCTTAAGCACTGCCACCGGCTCCTGATCAGTCTTTTCCTTGACCATATCGAGAGCGGAGTAGACGATGTCTTCGGCGATCGACTTCTTGCCGTCGAGCAGAATCTTGTTGATGAGCTGTGCCACAACAGTGGAACCGTAAATCGGATCCGGCAGCAGCTGATGCTTCTTGGAAGGTCCTTTACGTGACATATCTCTTACTTCGCCTTCTTTGCTCCGTACAGGGAACGACCCTGCTTGCGATCCTTCACACCCTGGGTATCGAGGGCGCCACGAACGATGTGGTAACGAACACCCGGCAGATCCTTGACACGGCCGCCGCGCACGAGCACAATGGAGTGCTCCTGCAGGTTGTGGCCTTCGCCCGGGATGTAAGCGGTGACTTCCACACCGGAGCTCAGGCGCACACGAGCGACCTTACGCAGTGCCGAGTTCGGCTTCTTCGGGGTGGTGGTGTAAACACGGGTGCACACGCCGCGGCGCAGCGGGCTTCCCTTCAGTGCCAAAGTCTTGGACTTCTTCGGCTTTGCCTGACGTCCCTTACGGACGAGCTGTTCAATAGTAGGCAACTTGAATTCTCCGATTCAGTGGTTTCTCTTGCTTTTGTGTGACCGCCGCACTGCACCCACACTCCACGCATCTGAATCGTGAAGATAGCCACAGTCCACCGGCCCGATGGCCCATCCCTCTCTCACCGTCGCATTGCTGCGCGTGATGCAATCGAGTTCCGGGATATCCCAACCCGCACGCCTGTCACATAAGGCATGCCGTTGGCACACACGAATTATCAGTATACGGATTCCCAAGACATTCCAACATGCCGTGTCGCAAATCGCAAAAGGAATGGCCCCGGATCCTTTCGAATCCGGGGCCATCCACTCGGGAAGGAGGTTCCCACTTCTTTGCTACGCGCTACCTTACGCGCACTCTTCAGTCTCGTTGTCTGTTTTGCATTTGCGGCCCGGCGCCTGCGCCGTACTACCCCATTGCCGCTGTTTCGAATCGCTATTGTTCAGTTATATCTTAAAGGCGTTGCGCATGAACCTCACGGCCATCGGCGCTTCGTTGCGACCTGACGAATTCTCGACTGATCCACAACTCCGGCCTTCAGTTACAGTATACCCCAAAACGAACAAAAAACACGGGTGAAGACACCCTTAAATCCCAATAATTTCAATCATTTTGCCTACATCAGCGCAAAGCAACAAAACATCACAATGACGCGTTTGCACCACTCAAAACAAAACATTCCCTGAATCGTTTTGAAAGATTCAGGGAATGCGCAATATGACGACGGAATCTACTGACGAATGTCAGCTGTTAGCTGTTTCGGCAGCGTCTTCGCGGGCCTTCGCAGCCGAGCCCTTCTCGCCATTGTCGGAATCAGGATGGATCTGATGCCTGTCATCATGCTCACGCCACCAGCTGGACAGCACGGAACCGGAAATGTTGTGCCAAACGCTGAAGAACGTGGACGGCACCGCGGCCAACGGATTGGAAGCGAACGACGTCAGCGCCAAAGTCGCTCCCAAAGCGGAATCCTGCATGCCGACCTCGAAGGTGATGGCTTTCTGCTGTGCATAACGGAAGCCCTTCGGATATACCTTGTACATAAGTTTGGAGAAACCGAAGCCCAACGCGTATCCGCACAGGTTGTGCAGAATGACCACCGGGATGGCAAGCAGCGAGGAAGCCACGAACAGCTTCGGACCGTTGGCTGCGACGACCACGCCGATGATAAGCAGGATGGCCACCTGGGACACGATCGGCAGAGCGACCGTAATCTTCTCGATCTTCTCGCCGAAAATAGCATGGCAGATCACGCCAAGAGCGATCGGGAACAGCACCACCTTGACCGCATTGAGGAACAGGGATTCCACCGGGACCGACACATACTGGGAAGCCAGCCACTGCATCAACAGCGGAATCATGAACGGCGCGCACAACGTGGACAAAATGCCGATGGACACGTCCAGCGCCACATCGCCACGGCTCAGATAGCTCATCACGTTGGACGAGGTTCCGGACGGGCAGCAGCCGACCAGAATCACACCGACGGCGAGCGCACCATCAAGACGGAAAATCCAGCACAGCAGCACAGCTACCAACGGCATGATGACGAAGTGGGCCACGGTACCGACGATGACCATCAGAGGCTGGGTGAGAATGCGCTTGAAATCGTCAAGAGTCAAGGTAAGACCCATGCCGAACAGCACGATACCTAGGAAATAACCGGTATAGGATTTGCCCCACAAGCTTGCCTGCGGCACGAAATAGTTGAACACGGCCCACACGATCACGATCGCGGTGAACCACTTGGTGAGCCAATCACCAAACGCTTTGACCTTCTGCATGAATCTCTCTTCCTTCACATTTCACAGCTTTTCGGCCGATGATCCGCATACGCCGAAAACACTCCGAGACGGCCCACACCGTCATTACAGCACACCCTTACGCATGCAGCGACTACAAGGTACGCATGAGTTTCGGCCTTGCGTAATATGCCGTTCACATAATGAACAGTCCACAGCGCAAGCCGACGACAGGCACACGCAACACGCCGATGTAGACATAGCTGGAAAATCGTGTATAGTTTTCACCTGTTGCGCTTCTGTATGAAGCGAAAACATGGTGGCTATAGCTCAGTTGGTAGAGCATCTGATTGTGGTTCAGAAGGTCGCGCGTTCGAGCCGCGTTAGCCACCCCGGTAGAGACCTCGGAAGAAATTCCGAGGTTTTTTGCTATCCGGACGGCTTGAATACAGCAAACAGCCGGTCGCAAGTCATCAGCATAGGTCAGATACAAGGAGCGCATCATGCTGTCTTTTGAAAACGACTATTCCTGCACGGCAACACCGGAAATCATCGAACGCATCAGCGAAATCGCACAAAACCAATATCCGGGTTACGGCAACGACAGCATCTGCGAAAGCGCGAAAGCCAAAATCCGCGAAGCATGCGCCTGCCCTGACGCACAGATTTTCTTCCTGGTAGGTGGCACGCAGACCAACCAGACCATCATCGACTCCATCACACCGCAGTATGCCGGCGTAATCGCGGCAAGCACAGGCCATGTGAACGTGCATGAGGCGGGCGCCATCGAATTCACCGGACACAAGGTGCTGACGCTCCCCCACCATGACGGCAAAATCGATGCGACCGAACTCGACGAGTACTGCGCCACGTTCTACGCGGACGGCAACTACACGCACATGGTGTTCCCCGGATGCGTCTACATTTCGCAGGCCACCGAATACGGCACGCTCTACACGCTCGCCGAACTTGAGGCGATCCGCAAGGTCTGCACGAAGTACGACATGCCGTTGTTCATCGACGGCGCACGACTTGGCTACGCGCTGACCGCAACCGGCAACGACGTGACGCTTGAAGACATCGCGCGTATCGCGGACGTATTCTATATCGGCGGCACCAAGGTCGGAGCCATGTTCGGTGAGGCCGTGGTGTTCACGCACGGCAATATGCCGAAAAACTTCGTGACGCTCGTCAAGCAACATGGCGCGCTGCTCGCCAAGGGATGGCTGCTGGGCGTGCAGTTCGACACGCTGTTCACCGACGATCTGTATTGCAGGATCGCCCGCCACGCCAACGATGCGGCCGACCGTATTCGCGAAGTGCTGGTGGAACGTGGCTATACGCTCACCTTCGACGCGCCGACCAATCAGATCTTCATCACGCTCGACAACGCGACATCCGAGCGTTTGCAGCGCAATGTGCGCCTCGGCTTCATGGAAAAGGCCGACGACACGCACACGGTGATGCGCATCTGCACCAGCTGGGCCACCACCGATGAGCAGGTGGAGCAGCTGATCGCATTGCTGTAGCGCGCATCGTCGCTGTCAATCGGAAAAATAATCATTACGACAAACAACAAAAAGGCGCAGGAATTACATCCCGCGCCTTTTTGCTTACGTTACGATCATTTATCACGCATGTGGTTCCATTTATGCTGATTGTTACGCATTGATTTGCTTATTGGCATTATCGGCGATCGCCTCGCGTTCCATAGCCACGAATTTACGCACGGAAGCAGCCACCGAATAATGCTCTTTAGTGTGTTCGGCATAGATTTCACCCCATTTCGACAGTTCATCGGGGTGATCGACCCACCAATCGATGCGCCTTGCCAACGCTTCCACATCGTCGACAGGGAATAGCGATTCGTCACGTAACGCGAACTGGCCTGCGGCGCTCAACGGAGACGATGCGATGACCGGCACCAAACCGGCGGCCATACCTTCAATGACGCTCACCGATTCGAGATCGGCAATCGAAGGATGCACCAGCAAATCGCCGGAACGCAGCAACGCGGGCATTTCGGTGTTCTTATGAAATCCGATCGATGCCGGTCGGGAAAGCAAACGTGCGGCGAGTCGCTGCAATTTCTTTTTCAAAGGACCGGTGCCGGCAATCGTCAGTTCAATATCTTGCGCATGCCCGCAACGGGCGATCGCATGAATTAATGCGACATGATTCTTTTCGTTCGTCAATCGTCCGGAAGCGACAATGTGGAACGGAACCGGAGCAGACTTCCCCGCATCGCGCTGCGTTTTCGCAGTGAATCGTGATTCATATCCGTTGGAAATCACATGCAGTTTCGATTTGTACCCGTGAGAACGCAGCAAACTTGCGCCAAGCTCGGTCGGCACATGCACATGGTCGATTTTGCGGTACAGCCACAAATTGAACAGCCAGTAGATGAACTTGTCGATGCCCGGAATATATTTCAGCGGACCTGCCGAATACGTGATGTTCTCCGGCTGCACATGATAGCCCGCAGTAACCGCGATTCCCATCTGTTTGGCGACTTTGCACGCATGCTGGCCAAAACGGAACGGCGTGTAGATGTGCACCACGTCCACGCCTCGGAACGCGGTTCTGAACAGCGTGTCGCTCGGTTCGGCGAACTGCATCTGCTGCTTTTTCGCCACCCAACTGACCAGAGGCACATGGTTGACTCGTGCCGGGTATTCAGGCGCACCAATGCCCACAAGCCTGACCGTATGGCCTTGCCGCTTCAATTCCTCCGCCCACTGCAACGCCGAATTCGACGTGCCGTTACCTCGGTTTCCCGACGTGTCGACCACCATGGCGATGGTCAGGGGTCGCTGTGTTTCTTCCTGTTCCGTCTCAGACATGCACTCCATCCTACGCCGATGGCACAATGGAAGGCATGACTGAAGAGAATCGTGCCTTGGGCACTCCGCTTGGTAAGCATCCGACTCGTGTTCTGTTTCTTGGCTCCGGCGAGCTGGGCAAGGAAGTCGCTCTCGAACTGATGAGGCTTGGCGCATGGGTATGCGCGGCCGATTCCTATGAGGGCGCTCCGGCACAACAGGTGGCGCACGAATACCGTGTGCTCGACATGGCCAATGCCGAACAGTTGCGCGTATTGTTTGACGAAATTCAGCCGGACATCATTGTTCCGGAAGTCGAAGCGATCGCCACCAGCGAATTGGCTGCCGCGGCCGAGCGTGGCGCACAGGTGGTGCCAAGTGCCGAAATCGCATCCATTTGCATGGATCGCGAACGTTTGCGCGTACTTGCGCATGAGGAATTGGGATTGCCGACCACGCCGTACCGCTTCGCAGGCTCGCTGGAAGAGCTTCGCGCTGGGGCAAAAACGGTTGGCTACCCGTGCGTGGTCAAGCCGATTATGAGTTCTTCCGGTCACGGCCAGTCCGTGGTGCGTTCCGCCGATGCGATTGATGCGGCTTGGGTTGAGGCACAGGAAGGTCGTCGCGCGCACGACGAGGGAGACGTTTCCCGAGTGATTGTAGAAGCGTTGGCTCCGCTTGATTACGAGCTGACGGTGTTGACCGTCAGCTCCAGCGCCGGCATCGTGACCTGCGCTCCGATCGGACAGCGTCAGGAAAGCGGCGACTATCGCGAATCCTGGCAACCGGCCTCCTTCACACAGGATGTGCTTGCGCAGGCGCAACGCATAGCGTGCACCGCAGTGGAAGGTCTGGTGGCGAAGGCCAAGGCTTCCGGCGAGAAGGGTTGGGGTGTGTTCGGCGTGGAATTGTTCGTGCTGACCGACGATTCCGTGTTGTTCAATGAAGTCTCCCCACGTCCGCATGACACTGGCATGGTCACGATGGCGTCGCAACGGTTAAGCGAATTCGCGTTGCATGCGCGTGCGATTCTCGGTTTGCCGATTACGCAGGAACATGTCGCCTTGTCGATCCCGGACGGTGCCGTCGCGGCAAGCCATGCGATCGTCATTCAGGGCGATGGTGAAGCCGAATTCCGCAACGTCGCCAACGCTTTGTCTCAGCCGGGCACCGATCTGCGTATTTTCGCGAAGCCGGAAGTGCACGGCCATCGTCGTATGGCGGTCGCGCTGGCCATCGGAACAGATGAGGCCGACGCGCGTGCTAAAGCCGAGAATGTGGCCGAATCGCTCGAAATCGACATCGCCTGACGCACTATTGCCGGATACTGACGGAAGACTGCCGGAACGCGCCCAAAAACCATTCGATTGTAGCCTCCCGTTGGTATCTTGTTAACCGTCAAGTTCACCAAACTATCTACCTCCCAAACACCAGGAAAGGCGAGTAATGGAGAAGTTGGAAAAGCTCTACGAGGGCAAAGCCAAGCAACTGTACGCAACTGACGATCCGGAGGTGCTCTGGGTCGAATACAAGAACTCCGCTACCGCAGGTGACGGCGAGAAGAAGGAAGACTTCGCCGGCAAGGGCAGGCTGAACAACCTCATCACCACGCTGATCTTCGATCTGCTCAAGAAGCGTGGTATCGACAGCCATCTGGTAGCCCGCGTGGGCGAAACCTCCCAGCTGGTCAAGAAGGTCACCATGTTCCCGCTCGAGATCGTGCTGCGTAACACCGCCGCCGGCCACTTCTGCTCTCGCTTGGGCGTGGAAGAGGGCATCGAGCTCAAGGAGCCGGTGCTGGAGTACTTCCTGAAGAACGATGATCTGCACGATCCGTTCGTGAACGACGACGATCTGGTTGCGTTGGGCGTCTGCACCCGTGAGGATCTGGCTGAGATCGCACCTCTCGCACGCCGTATCAACGAAGCCCTGATCGAGATCTTCGCCAAGATCGGCATCAAGCTTGTTGATTTCAAAATCGAAATGGGTCGCACTTCCGATGGCACGCTGCTGCTGGCCGATGAGATTACGCCTGATTCCTGCCGTCTGTGGGATCAGCGTGACGGCTCCGGCAAGGTCGAGCATCTCGACAAGGATCTGTTCCGCCGCGATCTGGGCGACATCATTCCGGCTTACGAAGAGGTCGAAAGCCGCTTGGCTGAACTCGCCAAGTCCGAAGGCATTGAAGTAGCCGAATAATACTTGCGATAGCCCGCATCTGCAGTACAAACTCGGATGCGGGCTTCATCGTTTTTAAAAATCTTATTTTTATCAATCTCACCAAGCCCCTCTTTCAAGGAGTCAACCATGGTTTTTCGCGTGTACGTGGAAAAGAAGCAGGGTTTTGATGTCGAGGCCAAGCAGCTCGCCAACGAGCTGAAGACCATTCTTGGCATCGCATCGCTGAAGAATGTGCGTCTCGTCAATCGTTATGACGTGGAAGGCATTAGCGAGGAACTGTTCGCACAGGCCACCCCTACCGTGTTCAGTGAGCCGCAGGTCGATAATGTTTCCGCCGATTTGCCTGATTTCGGTTCTGATAATGTGATTGCTGTGGAGTATCTGCCCGGCCAGTTCGACCAGCGTGCGGATTCCGCCAGCGAATGCATTCAGCTGATCTCCCAGGGCGAGCGCCCGACTGTTCGTTCCGCCAAGGTGTATGCACTTGAAGGCGAGCTGAGCGACGCCGACATCGCCGCCATCAAGCATTATGTGATCAACCCGGTCGAGGCTCGCGAAGCTTCGCTGGATACCAAGACCACGTTGAAGACGCAGGTGCCGGTACCGGGCAAGGTGGAGGTCATCGAAGGTTTCCGCACCATGAGCGACGCCGATCTTGAGCAGTTCATCGCCGACCGTGGCCTGGCCATGGATTTGGCTGATCTGCAGTTCTGCCGTGCTCACTTCACCGAGGAACAGCGTGATCCGACAATCACGGAAATCAAGGTGATCGACACGTATTGGTCCGATCATTGCCGTCACACCACGTTCGGCACGCAACTTGATGATGTGCAGATTGACGACGCGACCGTGCAGGCCGCGTTCGATAAGTATCTTGAGATGCGTCACGAGCTTGGCCGCGACGAAAAGCCCGTATGCCTTATGGACATGGGCACCATCGGCGCGAAGTGGCTCAAGAAGAACGGTATTCTGAAGAATCTTGACGAATCCGAAGAAATCAACGCCTGCACCGTCAAGGTGAAGGTTGATGTGAATGGCCATGATGAGGATTGGCTGTTCCTGTTCAAGAACGAAACCCACAACCACCCGACGGAAATCGAACCGTTCGGTGGTGCGGCAACCTGCATCGGCGGCTGCATCCGCGACCCGCTTTCCGGCCGTTCCTACGTGTATCAGGCCATGCGCGTGACCGGTGCCGCCGATCCGACCGTGCCGGTGTCCGAGACGCTTGAAGGCAAGCTCCCTCAGCGCAAGCTCGTCACCACCGCCGCCGCCGGTTATTCCTCCTACGGCAACCAGATCGGCCTGGCCACCGGTCAGGTGGACGAAATCTACCACCCCGGATATGTGGCCAAGCGCATGGAGGTCGGTGCGGTTGTGGCCGCGACTCCGGCCGATCATGTACGCCGCGAAACCCCGGCTCCGGGCGACAAGGTCATCCTGCTCGGCGGGCGTACCGGCCGTGACGGCATCGGCGGCGCCACCGGCGCGTCCAAGGCGCATAACGTCGAATCCTTGGAGCTTGACGGCGCCGAGGTGCAGAAGGGCAATGCTCCCGTCGAACGTAAGCTGCAGCGTCTGTTCCGCCGCGGTGACGCATGCCGTCTGATCAAGCGCTGCAACGATTTCGGCGCCGGCGGCGTATCCGTGGCGGTCGGCGAGCTGGCTGACGGCCTGTATGTTGATCTCAACAAGGTTTCGAAGAAGTACGAGGGCCTGGACGGCACCGAACTTGCGATTTCCGAATCCCAGGAGCGTATGGCCGTGGACGTGGCCGCCGAGGATGTGGACGAGTTCCTGGGCTACGCCAAAGAAGAGAATCTCGAGGCCGAAGTCATCGCGACAGTGACCGAAGAGCCGCGCATGACGATGGTATGGAACGGCGACACGATCGTGGATCTGTCCCGCGAGTTCCTCGCCTCCAACGGCGCTCCGAAGCATCAGGTGGTGCATGTCGAAGCGCAGCACGGCTACGCCACCCCGTGGAAGACCGGCACGCTCGCCGAACGCATGCACACCATGCTCACCGATCTGAACGTGGCTTCCAACAAGGGTCTTTCCGAGCGTTTCGACTCCACCATCGGCGCAGGCACCGTGCTCATGCCGTTCGGCGGCAGGAAGCAGCTGACCCCGAACATGGCCATGGTCGCCAAGCTGCCGGTGTTCGGCGAGACCACCACCGCCTCCGCGATGGCTTGGGGCTTCAACCCGTACATCATGGAGCAGAACCAGTTCACAGGCGCTTATCTGTCTGTGGTCGAGTCGCTCTCGAAGCTGGTGGCCGCCGGTTTCGAACATGAGAAAGCGTATCTGAGCTTCCAGGAATACTTCGAGAAGCTACGCGACGAGCCGGAGCGTTGGGGCAAGCCGATGGCCGCCGTACTGGGCGCTCTGATGGCGCAGGTCGATCTAGGCGCTGGCGCAATCGGCGGTAAGGACTCCATGTCCGGCACGTTCGAACAGCTGGACGTTCCGCCGACCCTGATCTCCTTCGCCGTGGCTGTGGGCAACATGAAGCGTGCCACTTCCCCAGAGTTCAAGGGCGCTGGTCACCGTGTGATCCGCATCGCGCCGCGTTACCAGGCCGACGGCCTCACACCGGACAAGGATTCGCTGCTGGAGGTGTTCTCCGCAGTCGAGGAGCTCACCGATTTCGGCGATGCGCTGGCCGTGTCCACGCCTGGCTACGGTGCCACCGCCGAGGCTATCTTCAAGATGACGGTCGGCAACCAGATCGGCGTGAAGCTGGCCGATGGCATCAGCGTGGACGACCTGTTCGCCCCGGCCTATGGTTCCTTCATCATCGAACTTGCCGACACCGCGAAGGTGCCGGCCGTATCCAACCTGGTTGAGGTCAGTGAGGTCGGCGAGACCACCGAGGCCTACCAGTTCGTGGCAGCCGGTGAGACGCTGGATCTGGCCGAACTGCAGGACGCTTGGGAGGGCGGCATCGAATCCGTGTTCCCGTACCGATCCAAGGGCGATGAAAAGGGCAAGACCGTTGAGACCGTGTCCTTCAATGCGCCGAAGAAGACCGTATACACCGGCGCCGGCGCCGCCAAGCCGCATGTGATCATCCCCGTGTTCCCCGGCAACAACTGCGAATACGATTCCGCAGCCGCCTTCGAGCGCGCGGGTGCCGACGTGAGCACGCTCATCGTGAACAACCTCACCCCTGCTGCTGTGGCTGAGTCCACCGCAGCTTTGGTTGAGGAAATCAAGAAGAGCCAGATCATCATGATTCCTGGCGGCTTCTCCGGCGGCGACGAGCCGGATGGTTCCGCCAAGTTCATCACCGCGTTCTTCCGTGCTCCTGCCGTTACCGAAGCGGTGCGTGACCTGTTGAACAACCGTGATGGTCTGATGCTCGGTATCTGCAATGGTTTCCAGGCGCTGATCAAACTCGGCCTAGTGCCGTACGGCGACATCGTGCCGATGACCGCCGAATGCCCGACGCTGACGTTCAACACCATCGGCCGCCACCAGAGCCGTCTGGTGCGCACCCGCGTGGCGTCGAATCTCTCCCCGTGGCTGGCAAAGACCGAGGTGGGCGACATGCACACCATCGCCATCTCCCACGGCGAAGGCCGTTTCGTGGCTTCCGACGATATGCTCGCCCAGCTCAAGGCCAATGGCCAGATCGCCACGCAGTACGTGGACGAGGCCGGCGTGCCGGGCATGGACCTGAGCGTGAACCCGAACGGTTCACTGCTGGCCATCGAAGGCATCACCAGCCCGGACGGCCGCGTGTTCGGCAAGATGGGCCACTCCGAGCGTTACAGCAACGGTACGTTCAAGAACGTACCCGGCGAGAAGGATCAGCCGCTGTTCGCAGCCGGCGTGGAGTACTTCGCCGCCTGATCCGCGACCGCATCCATAAAAGCGTTCTGACGTAGATTCGAACATACAGAGGCTGTTTGGTTTGATCGGGATTCCTCCCTAGTCAAACCAAACAGCCTCTTTTTTGGTCTCCGACGCATGTTAGGCGGAGAGGTAGCCTTCGGCGAGATTGACGGGGGTGTTGGCGCGTTCCACTGCTTCGTTGGAATGGGTAGTGGTTTGTTTGATGATGTCGTCGTAGCCGGTGAGAGCGGCGAAAGGCATGAATTGCGCGGCACGGTTGTGCATGCTCATGTGCGGGCGCGTGCACGAGCGATGATGAGGCAAGTTGATGATGTCATCGTAACGGTCGGTTTGCTGCAAACTCATGCTGCATGACCTCCAATCTGCCGGTTGCGCTGTTGACCTGTGGCATCAGCGAACATGTCCATCCCTTTAATGACGGCGTTTTTGCCGAACTTGCGTTTGATGTCAAGAATCGTCTGCTGCACATGCTGTTCGGAAATCTCATCGACAACCCGCATATCGTCAGCGTAGGAAGACCGCACGTTGTTATCGACGTTATCACTGCAATCGTTGCTATCGCTTCCATTTGAGACTTCCTGCATATCCGAAAACAGATCGGGCTGAACGTAATTCGCCGCAGCATTCCGCTCAGCCAGCTGTTCGACCGTTTGCAAATCAGAAGCAACCACATTCAATCGACGTACCAACAGCCGATGATCGACGATTCTGCAGAACAATTCGTCAACCGCATCGCATATGCGCGTGGTGGATGACGTATGGTCGTCCAGACCAATCGACCCTGTAGCCGGCTTGGGCACACGCCGACCATACCTATCAAGAGTTACGGGACCGCTATATTCGGCAATGGCTCGCTCAGCCATCGCCTTCAATTCCGGAGTGCCACACTCCCCTAGCCGCTTTGGATCAAGACTGGCGGTATCGTAACCGACCATCAACCCCATATGGCCGGCCTTCACACCTTTGGCAACCAAGTCCAAAGACAAGGTGTCCGCCATTTCTCTCACAATCAGCCGCGCCGAGTCAAAACCGACCGCGCCCGTAAGCACCTGCCCCGAACTCATACTATGACCAGCTGGCTTATACGCTTTGATGTCGGCGATCGTGCAAGGTTCCCAACCCCACGCATGGTCGATAAGCAGCTCGGCGTTCACACCGAACATCTTGTACAGCAGGCCCTCGTTGTAATACTCGTCGGCACGGCCTATGGAACATCGGGCTATATCGCCCATTGTCATTAGACCTTGGGCTTCGAGCTTCTTCGCATACCCTCGTCCCACACGCCAGAAATCAGTCAACGGCCTGTGCGCCCATAACAGCCGACGATACGACATCTCATCCAATTGCGCGATACGCACGCCATCCTTATCCGCGGGAATATGCTTGGCGACCACGTCCATAGCCACTTTCGCCAAATACATATTCGTACCGATACCGGCCGTTGCGGTGATGCCCGTCTCCCGAAGAATCTGCTGGATCATTTCACGGGCCATATCATGCGCGCTTTTGCCGTAAGCCCGCAAATACCCGGTAACATCCATGAATACTTCATCTATCGAATAGACATGAATGTCAGCTTCGGATACGTATCTTAAATATATGCTGTAGATTTTCGCACTGATGTTGAGATAATGCGACATTCGAGGCTTCGCTATATACACGCCGGCAGCCAGATTCGGATTAGCTGCGAGCGCTTTCGCATCATACGATTCACCTCTCAGCACACCGCCCGGTGCCGCTGCCCGCCGTGCAGCATTGACTTCTTTAAGCTTCGCTTTGACTTCGAACAGTCTCGCCCGCCCCGGCAGTCCATATGCTTTGAGCGATGGCGACACGGCAAGACAGATGGTTTTGTCGGTGCGCGATTGGTCGGCCACTACCAGATGCGTGGATAGAGGGTCGAATCCGAGTTCCGCACATTCCGAAGACGCATAGAAGGATTTCAGATCGATTGCAATATAAGTACGTTCAGCCATCGCCAGTCTCCTTCCATGATTGACATCACTCTGAAGCGGCAAACAACCACTTCAGCTTTCCTGCGCTCATTTTCCACATTCAGCATATCAGAGAGTTCGAACAATTGTTCGACACACCCGACATGCCAAGTGCCCCTAAGGACTCCACGAAAACCGCCAATTGTAGCCTCCGGTTGGTAGGGTTGAACGGTAGCGAATCCCTTGTCTCCATGGTTTTGGAAGGAGCTTTGGCTTGTCAGCTGAACTCGAAGACATCCACGAGGAATGCGGTATTTTTGGCGTTTGGGGTCACCCGGACGCCGCCCGACTCACCTACTTCGGCCTGCACGCGCTGCAGCATCGTGGTCAGGAAGGCGCCGGCATTGTCTCGAACGATAACGGTCATCTCATCGGTCATCGCGGAACGGGTCTGTTGACCCAAGTGTTCGGCGACGAACGCGAAATCGAACGCCTGAAGGGAGACAAGGCGATCGGCCATGTGCGTTACGCCACTGCCGGTTCAGGCGGCACCGACAACATCCAGCCATTCATCTTCCGCTTCCATGACGGCGATATGGCCTTGTGCCACAATGGTAATCTGACGAACTGCCCGACTCTGAGGCGTCAGTTGGAAGACGAAGGCGCAATCTTCCACTCCAATTCCGACACCGAAGTGTTGATGCACCTGTTGCGCCGCTCCACACAGCGTACGTTCATGGACAAGCTCAAGGAAGCGCTCAACACCGTGCATGGCGGTTTCGCCTACCTGATCATGACCGAAGACGCCATGATCGGCGCGCTTGATCCGAACGGTTTCCGCCCGCTTTCCCTCGGCAAGATGAAAAACGGCGCTTATGTGCTCGCTTCCGAAACCTGCGCGCTTGACGTTGTCGGCGCCGAATTGGTGCGCAATATTCGCCCGGGCGAAATCGTGGTTATCGACGATCACGGCTACAAGATCGTGCAGTACACCAATCAGACCCAGTTGGCCATCTGCTCGATGGAATTCATCTACTTCGCACGCCCCGATTCCGACATTTACGGCGTAAACGTGCATTCCGCCCGCAAGCGTATGGGTGCGCGTCTGGCCCAAGAATCGCCGGTCGATGCCGATATGGTCATTGGCGTGCCGAATTCCTCGCTGTCCGCGGCCTCCGGCTATGCGGAAGAAGCTGGTCTGCCAAACGAGATGGGCCTGATCAAGAACCAGTATGTGGCTCGAACCTTCATCCAGCCGACGCAGGAACTGCGCGAGCAGGGCGTGCGCATGAAGCTGTCCGCCGTGCGCGGCGTGGTCAAAGGCAAGCGCGTGATCGTTATCGACGATTCCATCGTGCGCGGTACCACGTCCAAGCGCATCGTGCAGCTGCTGAAGGAAGCTGGCGCCGCCGAAGTGCACATGCGTATCAGCTCGCCGCCGCTGAAGTACCCGTGCTTCTACGGCATCGACATCTCCACCACCAAGGAGCTCATCGCCGCAAAGAAGTCCGTTGAAGAAATTCGCGATTTCATCGGCGCCGATTCCTTGGCGTTCCTGTCACTCGACGGATTGGTCGAATCTATCGGCCTGGGTGCGGACGCCCCGTACGGCGGTCTGTGCGTGGCCTACTTCAATGGCGACTACCCGACCGCACTCGACGATTATGAAAGTGATTTTTTGAAGTCCCTTACTCCTGAAGATCGCGTGCGTCTGCCTGAATTCGCCCTGTATAAGAGCAAGTACGAGGGCAACGAATACACCACCACTTCATCCCAAGAAGAACACTGAACCCGAGAAAGGTTTGATATGCCAAAAGCATATGAGGAAGCCGGCGTAAGCGTCGAAGCCGGTTACGAAGTCGTCAAGCGCATCAAGTCCCATGTGGCGCGCACCAACCGTCCGGGCGTGGTCGGCGGTATCGGCGGCTTCGGCGGCCTGTTCGATCTGGCTTCCCTCGGATACAAGGAGCCGGTACTGATTTCCGGCACTGACGGCGTCGGCACCAAGCTGGTCGTTGCCAAGATGGCCAACAAGCACAACACCATCGGCATCGACTGCGTGGCCATGTGCGTCAACGATATTGCCGCTCAGGGTGCGGAACCGTTGTTCTTCCTGGATTACATCGCCTGCGGCAAGAACGATCCAGCACTGCTCGAGCAGGTTGTGGCTGGCGTTGCCGACGGCTGCGTACAGGCTGGTTCCGGTCTGATCGGCGGTGAAACCGCTGAAATGCCGGGCATGTATGACGAAGACGAGTACGATCTGGCCGGTTTCGCGGTCGGCGTTGCCGAGAAGTCCGCAATCGTGGACGGCTCCACCATCGCTGAGGGCGATGTGCTCATTGGTCTGCCGTCCACCGGCGTGCATTCCAACGGCTTCTCTCTGGTGCGCAAGGCCCTGTTCGAGAAGGCTGGCTATACCGTCGATACCGTGCTTGACGAGCTCGACGGCGAAAAGCTCGGCGACGTGCTCCTCACCCCGACGAAGATTTATGTGAAGGCCCTCTCCCCGCTGTTCAAGGCCGGCGTGGTCAAGGGTGTCGCCCACATCACCGGCGGCGGCTTCATCGAAAACGTTCCGCGTATGATTCCGGACGGTCTGGCCGCACACATCAACCTCGGCTCCTGGCCGGTACTGCCGATTTTCGACGTGCTCGAAAAGGCCGGCGAAGTCGACCATATGGAAATGTTCAACATCTTCAACATGGGTATTGGCATGGTGTTGGCGGTCAACGCCGAAGATGCCGATAAGACCATGGAATTGCTCAAGTCCAATGACGAAGCCGGTTACGTACTCGGCAATATCGTCAAGAAGACCGATAGCGACGTCGAACTGCAGTAAATACATATACGGGGGTGAGCCATAACGGCCACCCCCTTTTATTTCCGAAGGCTTTCCTGAACATAGGATTTTCCCAAAAGGGACACAACAGGAGGAAACATGAAGGTTCTGGTCATTGGTTCCGGTGCACGCGAGCATGCCATCGCCCATGCGCTTATGCGCGGCGGCAGCGTCAGCGAAGTCACGGTGGCTCCGGGCAATCCAGGCATGGAGCTTGACGGCATCCGCACCACGCAGATCAACCCGTCCAATCATGCCGCGCTGATTGATTTCGTGAAGAACAACGGCTACGACTGGGTGTTCGTCGGTCCGGAAGTGCCGCTTATCGAGGGCATCGTCGACGATTTCGCGGGAGCTGGCATCAAGGCGTTCGGTCCGAGCAAGGCCGCCGCGCAAATCGAGGGTTCCAAGGATTTCGCCAAGCAGTTGATGGAGCGTCACAGCATTCCGACCGCAAAGTATCAGACGTTCGACGATTTGGAGCGTTCCACCGCTTATGTGCGTGAACATGGCGCTCCGATTGTGATCAAGGCTGACGGTTTGGCCGCCGGCAAGGGCGTGACCGTTGCCATGGATGAGGAAACCGCCATCGCCGCTCTTGAAGACATTTTCGTCGATCATCGTTTCGGCAACGCCGGTGCGAAGGTTGTCATCGAGGACTTCTTGGAGGGTCAGGAGTTCTCGCTGATGAGTTTTGTGAATGGCACCGATTTCTGGCCGATGCCGATTTCTCAGGATCATAAGCGCGCTTATGATGGCGATAAGGGTCCGAACACCGGTGGCATGGGTGCGTACAGTCCCGTTCCGCAGATCGGTCAGGATGTGGTTGACACCGCTATCGAAACCATTGTGAAGCCGACCGTTCAGGCTATGGCTGATGAAGGAACGCCGTTCACTGGCATTCTGTACGCTGGCTTGATCGCCACCGCGGATGGTCCGAAGGTCATCGAGTTCAATGCTCGTTTCGGCGATCCGGAAACGGAAGTCGTGCTGCCGAAGCTCACGTCTGATCTCGGCGCCGGCATCAGCGCTCTGCTCAATGGCGAGACTCCGGAGTTCACTTGGGATAATGACAATGCCACGCTTGGTGTGGTGCTCGCCGCCGACGGCTACCCTGTCGATGTGATCAAGGGCGCTGCGATTCCTGAGATTCCAGTCGATGAGGATTCCCACGTCTATTACGCTGGCGTGGCTCGTAGCGAAGAAGGTCTGGTCGCCAATTCCGGCCGCGTGCTGTTGGTGGAAACCTCCGCAGCCGACATCAAGGCCGCTCAAGACAAGGTGTATGCGATTATCGACCAGCTCGATACCAAGGGCATGTTCTACCGTCACGACATCGGCGCCAAGGCACTGAACATCTGAATGCACCCAGCGATTGCATACCATCAGAAATGTCTGTAACCATACAATCGCAATCATATATATAAAAAGGACGGCGGTTTTGTGGTCGGACAGAGAGGAGTCCGACTGCAAAACCGCCGTTTTTTAATCACACAACACAGGCAAGCTTATATTGATTACTTCTGCTCTCCCGGCTTCGGAATGAGCAGGGATGCGCAGAACGCGAGGCCGAGCAGAATCACACCGCCAACCATGGCTGCGATGTAGCCGCTGGTCGCACCGCCGGATGCGGTGAACGCGTTCTGAGCAGCGTACAGCACTGCATAACTCAGACCGGCACCCAGGTTGAATGCACCGGAGTTCAGACCAGGCAGGTAGCCCGGATTGTCTTCCGGAGAGAGCACGATGCCCAGACCGTTCAGCATGATGTTGGCAGTACCTGCGTAGGAAACACCCAAAGCCAAAGACATGACCACAAGTGCCCAGATGCTCGGAACGTTGCACACGAAGATGCCGAACAGCACGCCCACAACAGAGACGATCAAGCCAGTACGCAGCACCGCACGGTAGCCGAACTTCGAAGCGAGCACGCCTGCGACCGGACCGAATGCGAGACCGATCAACGCATACGGAGTCAGGGTGGCGAACGATACCACGCTGGCGCTCATGCCGGCGCCGACTTCGGTATCCTGAGCGAGAGCAGGCACGATACCGTTCATGATGGCGAACACGCCGGTCATGGTAAGCAGGGTGGTCAGCAGCAGACCCCAAGTACGACGCTGCTTGAGGTAATGCGTGGTGACCATCGGAGCCTTCTGACGCTTCTCAACATTCCAGAACACCACGAACAGCACGGCTGCAATAACGATTTCGACAGCGACCAGCGCCCAATTGGCGGAGCCCAGCTTCTGAATCTCGTTGATGGCCAGATATGCGGCCAAGAATGCGGCGGCAAGGGAAACCACGCCAACCCAATCCATCTTCGGAGTCTCGGAAGCGGTGGATTCTTCCGCATACACGAACACAAGCACAATGGCAAGCACCGCAACGCCAACCATGACCCAGAACACGGAACGGAAACCGAACGTGCCAGCAAGCCAGCCGCCAAGAATAGCGTCGACACCGCCGATGCCACCATTAACGGAAGTCAGAATAGCCATGAGCTTGGCGTACTTCTTATCTTCAGTAACCTTGGCGTGCAGCATGATCAGCGTCATCGGCACAATCGGACCGGCAACACCCTGAATCACACGACCGATCATCAGCATCGGCACGTTGACCGCGAGCGCGGAAACCACGCAGCCCAAAGCGGTAAGCACAAGAATGCCAAGCAGCACTTTCTTGCGACCGATCAAATCGCCGAGTCGCGGCAGGAACAGCGAGAACACTGCGCACGAGGTGAAGAACACCGTCTGGGTCAAGCCAATCTGCGCATCGGTGGTGTTGAGTTCAACACGCATGGTCGTCAATGCAGGCGAAAGCATGGACGCGTTGAGCTGGAACGCGAAGATGGCTGCCATCAATGCTGCCATCAATGCGACGACGGACTTGCCGCCTTCGTCGAGCATTTTGCTGTTTTTGGTCTCTGTCATTAGAGCACCCCTTTACTTATCTTTCTCTTCTTTCAGCCGATGGTCTTGATTGCGTCGGTTACCAAATCCCAGAATTTGTTGAAATCAAGCTTGACTGCAACCTGGGTGTGGCATTCTTCGGCGCTCGGCTCTGGACCTCGCAGGTCGGCGACGGTCATGCCAAGTGTGAGATCTCCATGGATTTCGACATCAACCGGGCAACGACGGGTGGTCATGACGCTCGGATCAATGAGGTATGCCACCGTGCACGGATCATGGACCGGAGGATCGATGAAATCTTGATTGTCTTGATAGGTCTTGCGGAAGAAGTCCATCAGACCAGACACGAACTTGGCGAGATCAGTGCCAACGCCTTCGATACGCTGCTGCACTTCGGGCGTGCACAATGCCTGATGCGTCAGATCCAATCCGACCATGGTGATCGGCCAGGCTTCATTGAACACGATGTGAGCGGCTTCCGGATCGACCTTGATGTTGAACTCGGCCACGGCACTCCAGTTGCCCACATGGTATCCGCCGCCCATAAGCACGACTTCCTTGACACGTTCAACAATGCGCGGCTCCATGCGGGCAGCCATGGCAATGTTGGTCAGCGGTCCGGTCGGCACCAGAGTGATGGTGCCTGGCTCGTTGCTCATAATGGTGTCGATAATCCAGTTGACGGCATGTCCGGCTTCCAGCGGACGGCTGGGTTCAGGCAGTTCAACGCCGTCAAGACCGGTTTCGCCGTGAATGGAAGCTGCCACTTCCTGCTTGCGCACCAGCGGACGGTCACATCCGGCATGCACCGGCACGTCGGTGGCATGCGCCTTTTCCAGCACTGCACGGGCGTTGTAGGTCACCTTGTCAAGGCTCTGATTGCCACCTACCGTGGTGACGCCCAGCAGATCGATATTGGGATTGCCCACGGCAAGCAGGATGGCGACGGCGTCATCATGTCCCGGATCGCAATCAAGGATGATTTTCTTGGACATTATGGTTCCTCCTTATGTACTCCAACTTTGAACCGATAATGAGGTGGTCGACGATTGACTGACTCCGGCTCATCGGTCACACAACTTGTTGCAAGGCCGGCAATGGCCTTTGATATCAGCGACTTCCGAAACCTTCGAGCAGTTGTTCGGCTGCCTGAAGATCGATGTCACGAGGTGTGTTTCCTGCAAAACGCTCGTCAACTACGGCCTGCGCATTGGAAACGAGTTCTTCAACGCTGATGCCGTAATCCTCAACAGGATGCAGACCGAGCATGCGGTCGCGGAAATCCTTGAACGCTCTGCTTGCGATAATCGCAACCTGCTCGTCCGGCGCATTTTCCGGGTAGACCGCACCTAGAATCTGACCGATCTCACGAACCTTATGCGCACGTACGGGAGCAACGAACTCCATAACCGCCGGCAACGCGTAGCCAACGGCTTCACCGTGCACGATGTGGTATTTCGCTCCGAGCACGTGTGCGATGGAATGCCCCGCAATGGTTCCCGCATTGTTCAGCATCCATCCTGCAAGCGTCGACGCGACCATCACACGTTCCCTGGCTTCACGATCCTGACCGTTTGCCACAGCACGCGGCAGATAGTTGTACAGCAGGAACATCGCTTTTTCGCAAATGGCATCCGTGACCGGACTTGCCATTCGGGAAAGGTATCCTTCCGCGGCGTGGCAGAATGCGTCAAGTCCGCAAGCGATGGTCATTTTTGCGGGCAGTGTCAGCATGAGATCCGCGTTCAGCACGGCATATTCGCTGACTGCCGGATCGGCAAGCACCGCGAGTTTACGACCGGTGGATCCTTCGGTGACCACCAGCGCGTTGGACATTTCGCTGCCGGTGCCGGCGGTGGTCGGAACTGCGATCATACCGTTGCATGGTGCGATCGGCTTGGCTGGATCGGTGTATTCGATGATGGATCCGCCGTTGACACGCACGATGTTGATGCCTCGGGCAACATCCATGGAACTGCCACCGCCGATGGCGATGATGCTGTCAGCCTTATGTGCTTCGAATGCTTCGACGCCGGATTCCACGGTTTCGCAAAGCGGGTCGGGCTTGACCTGGTCGAATACCGCCACATCGACACCGACCTGTTCAAGCTTGGTACGTGCGGCAACGACCAGCGGCATGCTTCCGACGAAGGAATCCGTGACCATCAGCGGACGAGAATAGCCCGCGGTCTGCATGATATCGACCAGAGTCTCCCCTAAATCGTCAGTGCAGACCACTTTGACGGGTTGCAGCAGTTTGACTTCCATAGCCATCGGTCACTGTCCGATCTTTGCGGCCGCAGCGTCGGCATTGATGCAGAATTGACGAACCTTGTCGATGTCTTTCTCCATGTAGCCGCCGTCGTATTTGATGCTGGTCTTCGTCAGGGAGTCCACGCCATACGGCTTGCACTGTTCGATGGCTTCGGCAACATTGTCTGGTCCAAGACCGCCAGCCATGATGACCGGCTTGCCGCATTCGGCCACAATACGGGCGTCAATGCTCCAGTCGTGGGTCAGACCGCTGGCACCAATGCCGGTGTCGGGGGCCAGACCGGAGTCCGTGAGGATGAAATCGCAGTATTGTGCGTACTTCTTGGCACGATCGACGGCGGATTCATCGTCAACGAGCACGGCCTGCATGAGTTTGGTGTTCGGAGCGGCTTCCTTAAGTCGGGCCGCGAATGCTTCATCTGCGGCGTACCCATCGCCTGCGATATGCAGAATGTCAGGCCGCACCTCTCTGGCAAGCTCAATCATCTCGTCGGGATCGTTGGTCAGCATGATGGCCACGGAGGTGACGCCACGACGCTTGCATTCGTCGAAAATGCGGTGCACGCGTTCGATTGGCACACGATGTGCCGGAACGCCACCATTCTGCATCGGCACCAGTCCAATGTTGTCGGCACCAGCCTCCATGGTTTTGACGGCCTCATCGTATTCGATCAGAGAATAGATCTGCTTGACTACCATTGTCAGTTCTCCTTGTGTTTGTATGGGTTGATGGACGTGTGATGTAGCAAAATTCAGGCGGTACGCACTTCGTCGAGCAACGGCTCGATCTCGCCGGACATCTTCTTACGTATGCGCTCCACGGTGATATCGGGCACTGCTTTTGTGCATTCGAGCGCGATGCTGGATGCTGCCTGCGCAATTTTGCCGACTTCTTCAAGATCTCGATCGGGGTTATCGAAGAAGCTCCAGGTGATGGCTGCCATGCCGGCATCTCCGGCCCCATTTGCCGTGGCGATTTCGGTGCGGTATGGCGGCACATGCTTGAAGCTGTATTCGTCGTTTTCGTGTCTCGCGCACAGGATTCCGTTGGCACCCAATGAAATGAATACGTTCTTCACGCCCCTGTCGAGCAAGGTCTTCGCTGCGGCACCTGCCGAATACTGGTCGGCGATACCGATGCCGGTGAGTACGGATGCTTCCAAATCATTCGGCTTGAGCACGGTCATCTTGTTGAGGATCGTGTCGAAACGGTGCGCTTTGACTGTGGAAACGGTGTCTCCGAACAGTGGCGCGGTGACGTGTTCGCCAATCCATGCCATGGTTTCCGGTTCAAGATTGGCGTCAAGCAGGCAGATGGCGGCACCGTTGATGAAGTCGAGGCGAGATTCGAGGAATGCCGGATTGATTTCCTTGCAGATTTCCATGTCGTTGACGGCCACCAGCAGATCGCCCGTATCGTCGGTGATGAACATGTAGGTGGAAGAACGGCGTCCTTCCAGCTGTGCGGCATAGTCAAGATTGATGTTGTTGGCCGCGCACGAACGTTCCAGGGTCTTGCCGTTTTCATCGTCGCCGTAGACGGTGATCAGGTATGTCGGCATGCCCAGATGAGCCATGTTCTGTGCGATGTTCTGCCCGACACCACCTGCGGACATGCTGACGACGCCCGGATTCGAGTCTCGGTCCACTACGGTGCCCGTCGGTCTACCACAGATGTCCATGTTCATGCCACCGATGACCACAACGTAACGGTCAGGAACAGTATTTCCTGAAGTCATATCCGCCATGGATATTGCCTCCTACATTTTCGGGGATATATCTGCCTTGATACACCCTTGATGAAACGTTTTATCTTCAATTTAGAGTACAACAAAAGTTTAAGCCAGTCAACTTTTGCTTATATTTCATCGATGTAACATATGGAAAAATCGCGTGTCTCGCGATTACGAAAGAAACAAATGTAAGACCGCCATACCTGCGTTACTGCAGCAAATCAGCTTTGCGCCGCACAGCTTCTTCAGAAAAATCAGCGCAAATCGACTGCACCTGAGACATATTCATCGCAGCCGCCGCAGACGCATATCTAGCGCATTCCCGCTGTGTTTTATGCTCACGACGCGCCCACACCAGCGCACTCAACGCCGCCGACGCACCACCATTGGTATATCGACGTTCCTCCGCCCTTCCCGGCAAAGACCAGAAAAAGCTTTCATGTTCGCAGCAGTACAGCATGTCCGAATCATCCACAAAAAGAAACACATTACGCACACCGGACCGCAGCAAATGTTCGGCGCAATCTCTGGCACTGGCCTCGTCATGCACCTCAATCCCCGACACGAATTTGGCTTCGGCGGAATTAAGCACCATAGTGTCGATGCGATCGAGCACCGGCGTGATTCGCGCCGCTTTATTAACGGAAACCACGCGCACGAAAATCGGTCGACTTGTTTTTTCGCAAACCCATGCTATGGCATCAGACGGCAAGCTCGAATCAATCGCCACCATTTCCGCATTGACGATGGTCTGCTCTCGTTGCGCTAGAAATTCCGGGGTGATTTCCGCACTGATCTGCATATCATCAAGACCCACAATCTGACGCCCCTGCGCGGAAACAACCGACAAGAAGGTGGAAGTAGGCATATGGGAAATCTGCTTGGCATGCGTGATGTCAATGCCGTTGGCATACGCGTCCTGCTTGACGCGTTCGCCGTTCTCATCATCACCATAGACGGAAATCAAATAATTCGGCACGCCAAGCCGGTTCAGATTGTAGGCGATATTGTAACCAATGCCGCCCACGGATGACACAATGCGCCCCATGTTGGAACTTTCCCCAACCACATCCTGCATGGCGACACCGTAATGGTCTATATTGATGGCGCCAACAACAGCCACATAGCTGGGCGGAGTGACGATATACCCTTTGCCTTGGATGTACCCTTTTTTCATCAGGTTGGAGATGTGCGCGGCCACCCCTGAACGGGTGATGCCGCACAGTTCCGCAAGCTCGTTTTGGCTGATCAAAGGATTCTGCTTAATCCACGCCAAAATCTGCTGTTCGCGATCGGTTGCGGCCATCTCTTCCCCCTTGCCTCTAGGGAAGATCCATGAAATCGGTGTCTTTCAGATAGTTCTTCCCTGTGGTGATATCGTACTGAATCAGCTGGTAGTCGGCAAGCAACTGCTGGGTTTCCGCGTCGAAGTCGCTTTCGGCCATGGGATTGCCGTCAGCGTCGAGATAGATGTTCTGACCTTCAGGGATACGGTCCCATCCCTGGATATTGTTGACGACAGGTGGCTCCATGGCGGAGATCTTCTCATGCATTTGCGTGAGGAACGCCAGATACGGGGACACCTTGGCGTTCATATGCTCGGCGGCCTGCGCCACGAAGAAGTTCGGCGACGAATAGTCGGCGTTGTCGAGCTCGTTGCCTTGCGAGCTGGACGCCTTGTTGGACCAGATGAAATAATCCGTCAGATGCAAGGCAAGCGAATTGTTGTCGTCTTCGGAAGCGGACGAATAAATGCCCGGCAGATGATCGCCGTAGAACACCACGGTGATCGGCTTGTCGATGGCGTCGAGCTTGTCAAGGAAGTCGGCGGTCGCCTCGTCGGTCAGAGCCGCACCCTTCTGATAGGTTTCGATGGACTCCTTCTCATCGTCCTCCAAAGGAGTGTCCGTAGTGGATTCGGCCTTGAAATCGTTGTTCTTATACCAATCGTGGTATGGCATGTGGTTCTGCATGGTGATGACCTGCAGGAACTGGTTGCCATCGGTTTTCTTGACTTCTTCGATGGCGCTCTCGTACGTCGCTTCGTCAGACACGTACGGCGAATCGTCGATCTTGTCTTGATGCGAGATGACGTCCGGACCGGTCAACGTGTAGAAATGCGAGAATCCGAACTTCTTATAGTTGGTCGCACGCGAGTACATAGACGATTCGTACGGGTGCAGTCCGATGGAATTCTTCGACGCCCCCCACAGCTGGTTGATGGTCGGCGTCCAATGCTCGCTCGGCACAAGCTGCTGATACGGGCTGGTGAGCGACGAATCGAAATTCGACATGCTCAAACCCGTCAATCCCATGTATTCGAGGTTTGCGGTACCACCGCCATATCCGGAAGAAAGCATCAAACCGGAGGTCGTATTCTCTTTGATGGAACGAATGTTGGGCATGGAATCCTTGTTGACCTTAAGCCCCGGCACGCGAGACGGGTCGGAGAAGGATTCGGACAGCACATAGATCACCGTACTGTCGGTCATGTTCTCGGTACGAGATGCGTTGATCTTCTTCGCTTCTTTTTCGTATCGTGCCGCGACTTCCTTCATGGTTTCTTCGGAATAGTCGTCAGGCTTCACCATGACTTTCGGATTCAGCTGCCTGGTGAAGGCGACCATCGGTCCGTTGCGCTGCGCATCGTAGACGGAATCCCACATGGACGGCATGTCCCCCATTGCCGAAGAGAAGGTTTTCGCCCAAGATCCGACAGTGCTCACCTGCATGGAATACAGCGTGAAGAACGTTCCCGGCACGATGATCAGCAGTAGTCGCACGATGGCATTCAGCGAGCGCGACTGCTTGTCGTCGCCACGGAAAAGCTTGCCGTGACGGCCGTCACGATGATTCAGGAATACGAAAAGCGCAATGAAAGCAACGAATATGACGACGGCGAGCAGAATGGTCCACTGTGCGCCTGCCGGCATGAAGCTCATAAGATTGCCCGCATCGGCTTTGAGGAAGTTCAGATCGCTGGGAAGAATCGCCTCATATCGGATGGATACTTTGAAATGTTCGATCACCGCGATAATGAATGTCACCGCCAGAAATATTGGCGTGGCGATCCAGAAGCGGTTGATGAGCATAAGCAGTATCACATACAGCACGCCCCACAAAATCAGGTTGAGCACCGCCACAAAGTTGAGGTTGGTGAACATTTTGGTGACGAAGCCCCAACCGGTCAGCCACATGTTGTTCGAAAGCTTGACGCGTGTAGCGGATTGACTGACGCCAATCTGTAGCGCTGCCACACCGATGGCGTCGAACACCACAAACAGTATGCCGTACAACCACCCTGGGAATTCCTTACGTTCCTTGGCGGGTGCGTTTGGATCAATCGTCGAGATCTTCAGTTCCTCAATCGTCTCTGTATTCACGGATTCGTTCGTCAAGTGTTTATCTCCACTCGTAACGTGTCAGTTCGCTTCGTTTCCCGCCTTACGGCGACGCCAAGGCACTATTCTCGCGACCATATCTGACAAAAAGCTGTAATGATCGATTTCATCCACAGTTTCTCCTGATTTTCTTACGCATATGTCGATGAAATCGCAAAAGAACGATGAGGGGGTATAGACAGTTCGGATGGCAGTATCTAGTTGTCGTCAAGGATTCCGCCGTCCACATAACCGTTGTTGCTGAAATCGGCGAAATTGTTGAGATCGACGGAATTACCGTCGTGCCTCATTCCGGCAGTCGGGGCATAGTCCGAACACCTCAAGCGTATGCCGTTCGATGGTGAATCCGTATTTCTCGCTGATGCCACGCAGCCAAGTTTCGGATGGCGATTCGATTTCCACGGTTTTGCCGCAATTCGTGCATACGAGATGATGGTGATGCCCGTCATCACCACACAGACGGAACAGCTGTTGGCCTTCCAAACGCACGGTATCAGCCTCGCCTGCCTCAGCCAAGGCATTCAATTGACGATATACAGTGGCAAGGCCGACCTTCACGCCTTCGTCTTCCAGCTTGCGATGCAAATCCTGTGCGGAAATGAATTCATCGTTTGCCTTCAACGCATCATGAATCAGTTCTTTTTGTTTGGTGTTGCGCTCCACGCGTCCGTCCGTCAATCTATGTCCGTTCTTGATGGCTTCGCGCGCCGCCCTCCCCTCAGGGAAAGGCTGACGCGCGAAACATGCCGTCATCGGTTTTATTTCAAATCATCCCAGCAGCCGGTCCGTTCAAGATCCGCCACAGTTTGCCTGGTGTCGTCGGTCAGCACGGTGATATGCCCCATCTTGCGATCATGACGCACTTCAGCCTTGCAATAGTCGTGCATATTCCATTCGGGATGCTCGGCGATCAGCGCGCGGGTCGGGGCCACATGCTGCCCGAGCACATTGACCATAACAGCCGGCTTGAGCAGTTCGGGCTGTTCGAGCGGCCACCCGGCGATGCCTCGAATATGCGCGTCGAACTGGTCGAACGAGCACGCTTCGATGGTGTAATGACCGGAGTTATGCGGGCGCGGGGCAAGCTCGTTGACGATAACCCGCTCATCCTTGGTAACGAAGAGTTCGATAGCGAGGATGCCGGCCAGTTCGAAGCCTTGCGCCAAACGCAAAGCGAGTTCGTGCGCTTCCTTCGCCACGTCTTCGCTGACTTCGGCCGGAGCGATGGTCATGTGCAGAATATTGTTACGATGCTCGTTGCGCACGATCGGGAAGGTCACATAATCCTTGCCGTTACCGGCAACGAGAATGCTCGCTTCGAATGCGAAATCGACGAATCCTTCGAGAATGCTCGGCGGGAATCCGCCACCGCGATCGGCACGGGCTCGTACCTTTTCGAGATCGACATCGGATTTCAGCACGGTCTGGCCGTGGCCGTCGTACCCGCCGGAACGGGTTTTCAGCACGGCCGGGTAATGGATTTCACCGAGCGCCGCATCAAGCTCCTCAACGCTGTTGACGGCCTTCCATGGTGCGGTCGGCGTGCCATGATCATTGATGAACTGCTTCTCGTTGACGCGATCCTGCGTGACACGCAGCAAATCGGTGCCTTGCGGGGCTGCAGACAAGGAACGCACTTCGTCGATGGCGTCGGCGTTCACGTTTTCGAACTCGTACGTGAGCACGTCGGACTTTTCAGCCAGTTCTCGGATCGCGGTGATGTCGTCGTATTCGGCAGTGACTTGGAAGTCGGCCACCTGTGCGGTCGGGCAATCCGGAGTCGGGTCGAGCACGCCGATGCGGAAGCCCATGTAGCGGGCGGACAACGCCATCATGCGGCCAAGCTGACCGCCACCGATAATGCCGATGGTGGCCCCTGGCATCAGACGTTCAACACGGCCATTGGTTTCCTCAGACAAGCTGGGCATTGGATTCAGCCACCTTTTCCTTCAGAGAGTCACGATATTCCTGCAAAGCATTGGCCAAACGCTCATCGGTGGTGCTCAGAATGCTCACAGCCAAAAGACCTGCGTTTGTGGCACCGGAGTTGCCGACTGCGGTGGTGGCGACCGGGATGCCGCCTGGCATCTGCACGATGGACAGCAGCGAATCCCAACCGGACAGCGCATGGGAACGCACCGGCACGCCGATGACCGGCAGGGTGGTCTGGGCCGCGACCATGCCCGGCAGATGTGCCGCGCCGCCGGCTCCGGCGATGATGACCTTCAGACCGTTGGCACGGGCACTATGCGCGAACTCGCCCATCAATTCCGGGGTGCGGTGCGCGGAAATCACCTGCTTCATGTACGGCACTTCGAACTGGTCAAGCATCTCGCAGGCATGCTTCATGGTTTCCCAATCGCTCGCCGACCCCATAATCACTGCGACTTCAGGCTTGTTGTCTGCCATCAAGGACCTCCGAAAGAATCCAAAAGAACATGTTCTTGAACACCGTTTACTTTACGCAATCGGCTAGATGTGCAGCACGATTTTTCCGAAAACGTCGCCATTCACGATCTTGGAGAACGCAAGATGCGCGTCGTCGATCGCATATGCGGAATCGATGACCGGATGCAGATCGGCATGTTCCACGAATTTCAGCAAACGTGCGAAATCCTCACGGGAGCCCATGGTATTGCCCTGCACTCGAATATCCTGGAAGAAGATTCTCGTAAGCTCTGCACCCGGCTGGTCGCCAGTAGTCGCGCCGCAAATGGCGATAGTTCCTCCCGGACGTACGGATTTGACGGAATGACTCCATGTGGCCGCGCCGACGGATTCAATGACGGCATCCGCCTTGCGTGGCAGTCGCGCACCCGTTTCAAAAGCCGCATCGGCACCGAGCTGCAACACTCGCGCACGCTTGTCTTCGCTTCGTGACGTGACGAACACTTCCAATCCGGCCGCGTGAGCAAGCTGAATCGCCGCGGTCGACACGCCGCCTCCGGCGCCTTGAATAAGCACCGTGTCTCCCGGCTTCACATTCGCCGATGCGAACAGCAGGGAATATGCGGTAAGCCAGCTGGTACCCAATGCGGCAGCCTCATCAAGATTCAGATTCGCGGGCTTGGCGAACACGTTGGCGCTGGGCACCTGTGTGTATTCGGCCATGGTTCCCGCATACCGTTCGGACAGGATCGAGCGTCTCTCCCCCGGCATCACACCGGCGCCATCGGTACCAACGAAGGTATACAAGACCACTTCGGAACCGGCCTTAAGTCCCTTTCGTACGGGAATGTCTTCTTCCAACACGCCAGCCGCGTCCGTGCCGAGGATCATCGGCGTCTGCTCGTCGGAAAGCCCCACACCTTGCAGACTCCACACGTCATGATGGTTCACGCTCGCCGAGTTCACACGAATGGTGGACCAGAATGGCTTGGTTTCAGGCTCAGGCATAGTGCCCACTTCAAGCACGGACAGCGGATCATCATAATTCGTTCCGGTGGCATATACGGCTTTCATGTTCGCGCTCCTTTGCGAATAACGGCTTTTCACGATTGCAAACACCTCTATTGTGCCTCAAGTTGAGAAGACTTTGCGCTCCTTTGCCCGCAAACACCCTCGTCGGGGCATACAGTGGGATATGATTTCGCACTTGGTTGCACTGATCGTAGGGAAGGGTGATTGCGCACGATGACCGCTGGCATTTTGAGTTCGATTCACACTCCGGCGGACGTACATGCCCTTTCAGCCCAGCAATTACGCGATCTATGCCTCGAAATCCGCGCCACGCTGCTCGACTACGGCAAACAACATGGCGGGCATATCGGCTCGAATCTTGGCGTGGTGGAGCTCACTGTGGCATTGCACCGCGTGTTCGACTCGCCCCGCGACCGTTTCATTTTCGACGTGTCGCACCAAAGCTACGTGCACAAAATGCTTACCGGCCGCGCCGAAGCATACTTGGACCAATCTCGTTTTGATGAAGTGACCGGTTTCACGAATCCGCTGGAAAGCGAACATGATTCCTTTGTGCTCGGCCATACCGGCACTTCGATTTCTCTGGCCTGCGGTCTTGCCAAAACCCGCGATATGCAGCGCGGCGCCGCCGGCGAAAGCACTATCGGCAATGTTATCGCCATTATCGGCGATGGATCCCTGAGTTCGGCCATTGCGTTCGAGGGGCTGAACAATGCGGCCGAACAGGGCGGTAATCTCATCATCATCGTCAACGACAACGAAATGTCGATCGCTGAGGATTTCGGCGGTATGTACGGGCAGCTTGCCAAGTTGCGTACGTCGAATGGCATGGCCGAACTGAATCTGTTCAAGGCATTCGGCTTGGACTACCGCTATGTGGAGCAGGGTAATGACGTTGACGCGCTGGTGGAAGTACTGAACGAGGTCAAAGACATTGACCACTCGATCGTAGTGCATATCCACACCACCAAAGGCTTGGGCTTCAATGACGAAACGGAAGCCGACAATGGTTCGGATGGCTGCAATCAGACCAATCCTCAACCTCATGCGGGCCAATGCGAGGCCAACCATTGGCAGGATCCGGAGGCCTCGCTCGGCAAACCGCTCGACGCACGCAAATATTATGGCGAAATGGCCATGGCATCGCTGGAACGTCGTTTCGACAATGAGCCGGGATTGGTGGTCATCTCCCCCGCAACCCCCGGATCGAATGGCATCACCCGAGATTTTCGTGAACGTGCCGGCGCCCACTACGTCGATACCGGTATCACGGAAGAACATGCCGCCGCGTTCGCCGCGGGTATCGCCAGGGCTGGCGGACGCCCGGTGCTTGCGACTTCCGCCACGTTCTTCCAACGCACGTTCGACCAGCTGCAGCAAGAGTTGGCATTGAATCATGTTCCCGCCACGCTGCTGATTTTCGGCGCGGGAATTTCCGGCGCGGACAATACGCATTCGGGCACATTCGATATGACGATGTTCGCCAATGTTCCCGACGTGACCTGTTTGGCTCCCGCGAGCGGCGAACAGATGCTTGACATGTTGGCTTGGGCTACCGGCCCGTCCGAACATGGCGTGGTGGCGATTCGTATGCCCGGCGAGCAGATTCTCGCACTTGAACGTGCCGCCGATATGGCGTTCGACCCGTTGCAGCGTGCCGAAGAGCATGATCCAGCCGTCAATATTGCCGGAGCATGCCCGTTCGCCCGCTATCAGATCGTTCAGCCCGGCAGGGATGTGGCGATTCTTGGACTCGGCAATACCATGCCGTTGGCTGCCGAAATTACGTCGGCACTGGCCGAAAATGATGAAGAACATGCTGCGATTACCGCGACGCTTGTTGACGCATTGCAATATTCCACGATGGATGCCGAATTACTGGCGATGCTTACCGATGGGCATCGTTTGGTTGTTACGTTGGAAGATGGCCAGCTAGAAGGCGGATGGGGTGAGAAAGTCACCGCATTTTATGCCAATTCCAGTAATACCAAGGCTTCTCACGTTCGTGTGCTGAATTTCGGCGCAGCCAAAGAGTTCACCGACCGAGTGCCTCTTGGCGAGCTTAACGAACGTTACGGATTGACTTCAGAAACCATCGTCTCTCGAATCCGCGGTATTCTCAGCGAATAATCGATACATAAGCGAATTGGCGGGAATGATCGGTATATCTGTGGACCATTCCCCGCCAATCTATAAATCAGCGATCTGTAATCAGCAATCACTGATCATTCTTGATGGCATCCAAAGCGGGAATCTTCACAGCCTTATTGGCTGGGCCGAAACCTGCTACCACACCAACGGCGATCGAAAACAGCATGGCCACCACAAAAAGCCACCACGGAATCACCGAAATGCGAGTCACATCGTCGCCGCCCATAATCGCTTTGCCGATATTCTCAATGCTGAATCCACCCAAAGACGCCATATTGATGCCTATCGAACCAATCGCGGAAATCAAGCAAGCGATCACACCGCCGACAAGGCCGATCGCACCAGCCTCGCACAGGAACATCATGCGAATATCGCGCACATAGCAGCCAAGAGCCTTCATAATGCCGATTTCGCGCGTACGTTCCGACACCGACATAATCATGGTGTTGGCAATACCAATCGCGGCAACGAAGAACGACACCGCGCCGATGCCGCCCAAAGCCAACTGGATGCCTCGCGACTGCTTTTCGATCTCCTTACGCGTTTGCTCAAACGAGGAAGTCTGATAACCGGCGCCCTTGATTTGCGCTTCAACGTCGGCAACGTCTTTGATGTCTTGGGTGTGCACCAGTACCTGATCGTAAACGACCTTGCTCGACGTGTTGGCCTTGGTGTCCCCCGATATTTTGGCGTTCAACGTTTTCATATCGTCGATGCTCATCACAATGCCGGAAGTGAACGCATCATAGTTGTTGGCGGAGGAATCAATGACACCCACCACCGTGTATGGCATGGTAATGGTGGGACTCTCACCACTGCCGGAATCGGATGGCGCCACGGATCCGCCGCCCACCTTGCGGTAGTCGTCGGGACTTTGATAGTTGGCTCCGGTAATCAACGTGATTTTGGAGTTCAGCATATCGAAGAACGGGTCTTCGCCTTCGGATTGGGCGCAACCGTTCTCATCGCAGTAATAACCGCCCGCTTCTATACGATGATTGCTCGGATCTGACGCATACTTGTCGTAGAACGAATACACGAAGGATTTGCCCGCCAACACTTCGCCGGCACGCATCGGAAGACGTCCGCTGGCCAATTTATAGCCGGATTCTTCCAATTGCGTGGCGTCGACTCCCACCACGTTGACATATTGCGACACGTACCGGGAGCCAGCTCCTTGCGTGACATCCACACTGTATGACATCGTTTTCTGAGGAAGCACTCCGGCCACACCGGCAATGCTGCGGAAATTCTGCACGGCGTCATCGTCGAGCTTCGCCTGTTCGCCGTCGGCACCGCTCACGCTGGATGACGTTGCCGTGGAATGTGAACCTCCGCCGTCCGCATATACGGTGATGTCGTTCAGGTTGCCCATGTTTTTGAGCATCTGCTCGTTCTGTTCGTTGATGCCTTGGCCAATGGAAATCATGAGCACGATCGAACAGCAGCCGACGATCACGCCAAGTACCGTAAGAATCGTACGCGATTTGCGACGCAGCAGATTCTGCGTGCATGAACGTGCAATATCCGAAAATCGCATGCTCACTCCTTGGCGGAGGGCACGGAATCAATCACCTGGGTCGGCGCGTCAATGGCACCAGCCGTATTAGCCGCACCATCATCAGCACCTGCATGCGAATCGGAGGGATCCCAATCCCAATCGTCATCCTCGGCAGCCTTCTTCGCCTTCTTGCGGCGACGCACAACCACCACAACCACAATGGCGATCACGGCAACGACAGCCACGGCAACGACAATCCACACCCAAGTCGGAATGCCTTGATTTTCCTGCGGGTCAACATCCATACCGGGATCGGCGGGAGCCGGAGCCTCAGACACCGTAATCTTCACCGGCGATTCCTTGGTCTGCTGCTGGCCGTCGGCATCCTCGTACGTCACCTTCAGTTTGGCATCATATTCGCCGGCCGCATCCGCAGTGAAAGCGAATCCGATGGAACCAGAAGCGCCGGACGCCACATTGCCGATATACTGCGTGGCTTGCGTGGCGGTGATGCCGTCACCCTCGATGGACGCTTCGACATTGGATACATCCCCCTTGCCCTTGTTCACGTATTCCATGGAAATGGTGGATTCCTCGCCCGCATTGATGGCGTCTGGAAGCACGGGATCGCCCAGTTCGAAACGGTCGGGCTGCGAAACAGGTACGGAAATCTTGATATCCGAAGTGTTGGAATTGCGGGTGCCGCCATCGACATACTCGTATTTGAAGTTGATATCGATGCCCTGCGCGCCGTTCTTCGCACTCGACAGCACCTGCATGGGCACGGTCTGGGTCAGGGAATAGCCCGCCCACAGCGAATCGTAATAGAACGTGTTCGTACCGCCGGAAATGGCGAAATTCTCGCCGCCGTCAACGGTCACGACCATATTGCCGACCGCGACCTTGCCCATATTCTGGAAGGTGAAGCCAAGATCGAAATTCGTGCCGACCGCCACGGAACCGTCGCCATAGGTGAAGTTGGTGATGATGATGTTCGGCACCGGACCGGCCGGCTGCACGGTGGAGCCGCCGTTGCCGGCGTCCGTGCCATCGCCGTCTTCGGCGAGCGCCGTCGGCACAATGCAGGTCAGTGCGATGGCGATGGACGCCATCAATGCGATGAGCATGTTGATGAATTTTGCGGAATGGTTGCTGTTACTCATGGAATTTCCTTCTCTTCTCTGCCGTCACGCGTTGTTCATCAGACGGTCATCGATGATGCGTCCGTCAAGTAGCGTTACGATACGGTCGGCATATTGCGCCATATTGTCATCGTGGGTGACGAGCACGATGGTTTGGTCGAGGTCGCGAGCGAACGCGCAGATCATGTTCATCACGTCGGTTTTGGTTTTGGAGTCGAGGTTGCCGGTCGGTTCGTCGGCGAATACGACTTGCGGTCTGGCTGCGAACGCTCGCGCGATGCCGACACGCTGTTGCTGTCCGCCCGACATTTGCGTCGGGTAGTGGTTCATGCGTTTGCCGAGCCCTACTCGTTTCAGCATTTTCTTGGCGATTGCCTCACGCTTGTTTTTCGGCATGCCTTGGAACATCAGCGGCATTGCCACGTTTTCCACGGCAGTCAGATTGGGAAGCAGGTTGTATGACTGGAATACGAAACCAAGATGTTTTTGCCGAAATTCCGCCAATTGCCGTTCATTCAACCGAGAAATGGGCACTCCCCCGATGCGCACGCCGCCTTTGGTTGGTTTTTCCATACCTGCTAGCTGGTTCAGCAGAGTGGATTTGCCAGAACCGGATTCGCCGTAGATACAGCAGATCTGCCCTTGCGGAATGGTGAGATTGATGCGTTCCAGCGCCACGACGGTTTCGTCGAGCACCGGATATTCCTTACGCAGATTCTTGACTTCGATGATGGGCCTGCGCGTCCCCGCCATCGACTCTTGCCCTTCATGATCTGTCATAGTCTTCGTTGCCCTCCCCCACACGGCGTCAATACGTCTGTCCCACAACCGAGTTTATACCGTTTTCCAGTTCCCTGCATCCCTTAGGGGAACACCCCGAGAAGCACAGACCCCCGTCTCATATCCTCCTAAAACAACCCTAACTAGGGTGGTTTTCTCGTTTCGTGCCAAAAACACTTCGTTTCGTGCCAGACGGCAAAATCCCCGAATCTCGCAAAAATAGAATGAAAACAACGAGGCAGACATTCGGATGACGTTGTCGGAAGCGTCATCCGCATACCACACAAGGGGAACCATCATGCGTCGTCGTTTTACTCAAACCGAGGTGTATTACCTGAACACCCTGCCCGCGGTGGAGCGAGCTTCCATGGACCGCATCACGTACTCGAAGGAATTTCAGGTGCGTTGCATGGCGCAATATCTGCGCGGCAACGGTCCTACCAGTATTTTCGCCAGCGCAGGTCTTGATCCGAAAATCATGGGAGGCAAGCGCATCGAACGCGCGATCGCCCGTTGGAAAGCCGATCCGAAAATCATGCTTGAAGCACAGACGTTGGCAAACAAATCCGATTCCGGGCAGCGCGATCTGCTGGTGATCACCCAAGCCATGACCATCAAATGGCTGGAAAAGAAAGTCATGGACCTGCAGAAACAGCTTCACCTGCTTGAATCACATGCGATGAACTGCTCACTGCCGAATTCAAACTCCAAGGAAGGTCTTGTCAGCATGGCGTGACATACGCCGAAACGTATGACATGCGTGCGCAAAACACGGTCATTGCCGACAGGCCAATCACATAGACGTGCGTTGCGGTACGGCAACGCGCCAAACAATAATCCCTCCTTTCACCGCCGCGCTCTCCGTCACATATAAGCGGCCGTCTCGAAAGGAGGGATTCTTCATGCCTCTGGAACGTCAGCGAAACATCCTCGCCCCGTATCGACACTCTGCATTTCGTGTATAAAACGCGCTGTCCTTACTCTGCATTTCGTGTAAATGCCTTAATTTTCAAGGAGTACACCATGCTCTTCAGGCGCAAGGCATATCAAACACTCATGGCTTGGAAAAGCCCGTCGAATGGCAAGCGCGCCATGCTTATTATTGAGGGAGCACGACGTGTTGGAAAAAGCACTTTGGCGCAAGAATTCGCACAACACGAATACGAAGGTCATCTTGTCATCGATGCAGAGCATCGGCACGGCTATTTTGCGACTATTTCGCAGCTTCGTCCGCGGACATCATGGCCTGGGTGATCTGGTCGCGCATCTCGTTGAAACCGCCAGGCGTCGAAGCCGGCAACACCACCGTCTTCGCATTCTGCGACGAGGCGAGATTACGCATGGTGTCGAGATACTGGTTGAACAACACCACATTGTTCACGTCGTTCACGTTCATGCCGACTGCCTGCAGACTCTTGATCTGGTCGACGATACCATTGGCGATCTCACGACGATAGTTGGCCTGGCCTTCACCCTGAAGACGGGTCTTCTCAGCCTCGGCTGCCGCCTGGGTCTCGATCTGAATACGCTGGGCTTCGGCGCGCTGACGGGTGGCCTCCTTCTCGCGCTGGGCAGCGTTGATGGAATCCATGGCGTTCTTGACCTGCGGACTCGGATCGATGGCAGTGATCAGCGTCTTGACCACAGTGAAACCGAAGCGGGACATTTCGTTGCCGACGGTCTTCTGTACGTCAAAGGCCACATCGTCCTTACGGGAGAAGGCATCGTCCAAAGACAATGCAGGAATGGCGGAACGCAGCGCATCCTCCATGTAGGAACGCAGCTGACCAGCCGGATCACGCAGCTCATAGTATGCGGTGGCCACATTGCTCGGGTCAACACGGAACTGAGTGGACGCCACCACCGTGACGAACACATTGTCAAGCGTCTTGGTCTCCAACTGCACATTAAGCTGATTGACGCGCATGTTGGTTTTCATGGCGATACGGTCCACGAACGGGATTCGAATATGAATGCCGGCGAACTGCACCTTGTTGAATTTGCCGAAACGCTCAATAATATAGGCCTGCTGCTGCGGCACGATAAACAACGTGGACAGGAACAGGAACGCGACGATAAGTGCAATGACAAGGAGCGTAATAAGGAACGGCATGACATTACTCCCTTCTTTGGTTTTCTCTCGAAAGCCTGTTGATTGACGGCTTTCCGTAGGTTCTGCAACCATTGCCGAACCCAAGCAAAAACTTACCAAAGAATGCAATCACGTGCAGACAATGTCCGCGAGTTGGGCAAAGTCCATTCGGAAGCCGGACATCGACCGTCCGGAAGCCGACCCACATACGTCTACGAGCCGAACAGGAGACAATTCTCCTTGTCCGACTCGTGAGATGGCATACGCAATGTTGAATCAGATCAGGCCGAGTTCCTTGCATTTGGCTTGCAACTGCGTGGCCGAAGGCTCCACCAGCCATGAGCCATCGGCGAACCGAATCACGGGAATGTGCTGTTGTCCGCTGATCGCAATGGCCTTCTCTGCAGCACCATCCTCATGCTCGATATCATGAAGGCTGTAGGCGACCCCGAAACGGTCTAGTGCTGCCTTGGCTCGATGGCAGTCGCCGCACCAGTCGGCTCCATAGAAATCAATTGCCGCATTGTCAATCATAAAATCACTCCTTACGAGGCATTAATCTCATCAAATTTAGGCGATGCCTCAAGCAACATCTTCGTATACGCATCTTTAGGGTGTCGTAACACGGAACCGACAGCTCCATATTCGACAAGATGGCCGTCTTTCATTACCGTCACCTCATCCGCAACTTCCTGAACAATGTCCAAATCTCATACTCATGCCCCGACAATCCCGGATAATGCACGGATTTTACCAGCGGATGCAGCAACAGATAGCTGGAGATCGCACGCGCGTTCTCCTGCTGGCGGTCCATGCGCAGGGCGAGCGTCTGAATACCACGACGCACCGAATCGCATTCGTTCGGCGCAAGCACGCCACCCAAACGATTCTGCGCGAAGTAGACACGTTTGCCCAACCCGTCGTCCTTGACCACCACAAGACCGGCGTTGACTTCGGAATGGCCGGCCAGATACTTGGTAGCGGAATGGATGACGATGTCGGCACCTTGGTCGAGCGGCAGCTGCAGATACGGGGTAACGAATGTGTTGTCGACAATGGAAATCGCACCATAGCGATGAGCGATTTCAGCAATCTTCGTCACATTGTTGACCTGCAGCAACGGATTGGTAAGAACTTCGAAATACACGGCCTTCGCCGGACAACCATGCGCGGGTCCCTTGGCGGAGTGCCCGGAAACAGCGGCATCAAGCGCTTCGTAGTCGGCGGGTTCACGGCTCCGGTGTTGTTGTCGTTGACCGGCAGTCCGTGGACAAGCTGAGTGTTGAATCTGGTCATGATGTGCACCCCCTTGTGTTGTGGTTCATTGCCGCGTGCCATTCACGCGGTCGCTGGTACCCACTAAACCGCATCCTGCGTTTCAACGCGCGCCGTACCTTATCAACGTTGGCTATAGAACGCGCGAATCGCCATAACATTTTCTTGTAAGCAGCTATCAAACGGCGGAGATGCAAGACACCGCACCGCAATCGCAAAAACGTCGCCTGCATAAGGAGCGTGTGTCGGTTTCCTAAGGGAAAGACGTTTCGATGGCAATTGGAGGATGGGACGTCCACAACCGATCGAAAGACGATCGCAAACAATCGGAGGAAAATAGGAAAAGCGATTGTGCAAGCACGCAATCGCTCATCCATGCAAAAAGGCTACGTAGGAAAAATTACGCTAGCACAGCAGTCACCCGGCGCACAGCCTCACGCAACTGGTCCTCGGATTTGAGCAGGCTGAATCGTACGTAATCCTTGCCTACTTTGCCAAAACACGTGCCCGGCAGCGCGGCGACGGACGCACGTTCCAGCAGCGTGTCGGCAAACTGTTCACCCGTCTGATCTTCAGGAGCGTGCACCCAAGCGTAGATGCCACCGTCTGAATCGAAGACATCAAGTCCGGCTTCACGCAATCCACCTGCCACGATTTCGCGACGAGACGCATACCGTTCCGCAAGTTCGGCCACACAGCTCTGATCCGACAGCAGTGCCACAGTGCCCGCGTCTTGAATGCTGGACGTAACCATGGAACCCATTTGATAGTGGTACTGCTTCACATGAGAAACAATGTCGTCGTTGCCCGCGATGAAACCGGCACGCCAGCCGGCCATCGCATACATTTTCGACAGTGAGCATACTTCCACCGCAACATCGAAGGCACCCGGCAGCGACAGTATGCTGATTTGCTGCGCATCGACCCCCAATCCCGCATAAGCGAAATCCTGCACGATCGCGAAATGATATTCATGAGCCAAATCGATGGCACGTTGCAGAAACCCACGCGGAGCCTGCGCACCCGTCGGATTGTTCGGATAGTTGAGCACCAGCACTTTCACACGATTCCACACTTGCGCAGGCACCGCATCCAAGTCCGGCAGGAAGCCGCGCTCTGGCAGTGACGGCAGCAGAACCTCCTCGGCACGGCTCATCACCGTCATGCAATGATACGAGGGGTAATACGGATCCGCATACGCCACAGCGTCGCCCGGGGAGACCAACACCGCGAACAGCGCCGCGAGACCATCAACCGCGCCCTCCACGGCAAAAAGCTGTGTTTTCCAATCGACCTCAACACCGTACGTATTGCGATACCACTGTTCGGCAGCCTGCAGAAAACTCGGTTTGCCGTCGAACGGCGAATACCGGGCATTGGCCGGATCGTCAACCGCCTTTTTGGCCACTTCTCGAATGAAGTCAGCGGGGAACGCATCCGGATTGCCTTTGGCCAGGTCGATCACGTCGGCCCCGTCCGCAACCGCGGCAGCCACTTTGCGATCCATATCGGCGAACACATTCGGCGGAATCGACTGCGCCACCGTAGTGAACGCAACAGGAGAAACATACGAAGTCATTCATCAACCCTCCCTATCATCGTGCGACTGTATATGCGCACATTCACGCATATACGCAACCATCAGTGCGTCACCTTGCGTGCGAACCAATCGCCGATCCATTGAATGATCTGCACAATGACGATCAGAATAATAACAATCACGACAAGCACGCCGGTTTCGTAACGGTTATAGCCGTATTGAATGGCCATATCGCCGATGCCGCCAGCGCCGATCGTTCCGACCATTGCGGAATAGCCAATCAGTGAAATAATGGTGAGCACCACACCACGAATGAACGACGGCAAGGCCTGAGGGAATACCGCATCCACAATGATTTGGCGTGTGGTGGCACCAGTGGAGATGGCAGCTTCAAGCAAGCCCGGATCAACTTCGGAAAACGCGCTTTCCGCGATTCGCGCAAAGAACGGCACCGCGGCGATCGACAGGGAAATTGCGCCACCTGTCGGCGTGTAAGGATCACCCAGAATCAATTGCGCAACCGGAATGAGCACCACCATAAGAATCAGGAACGGCAGCGAACGAATCGCGTTGACGATGAAACCGACAATAACGTTCAACGCATGATTCGGCGTGAACAAACGATTTTCGGTCAAATACAGCAGCAACGCCACCAACGTGCCCAACACCACGCCGATAATCGCCGACACCACAACCATGTATGCCGTGTCGATCAACGCCTGACCGAGATTGTCTTGAAGGATTTCCAGAGTTTCTTCCATTGTTCTCACGCCTCCTGATTATCCGCAGCTTCGGCGGCCACAACCAGCTGCCCACGATCAAGTTCCCGATAGCTGAACACATGCGTTCTCAACGTATTCAACGCCTGCACCAGCGGCTCCCCCGCGCCAGAAACGAGCACAATCAGAATGCCGATGGCCTGCGAACCGAAATATTCCACATTCGCATGCAGCACGTCGATGCTCACGCCGTAATCCTGCGCGACCCGGCTGATGAGCGGTTCGAGTGCCGCATCCCCCTTGTATCGCAGTTCCACGATGGTGCCGGCCGGCAGCGACGGCACCAGCTGCGGCGGCACCGCAATGCCCAGATAGCGTTCCACCAACGCTTTGGTGGTCGGATGCTTCGGCGTGCTGAACACGTCGAAGGTGTTGCCTTGCTCCGCTACCACACCGTTTTCCATAACGGCCACTCGGTCGAAAATCTGCTTCGCCACGTCAAGCTGATGCGTGATGAACACGATGGTAATGCCCAGTTCGCGGTTGATGCGTTGCAGAAGCGCCAGAATGCCTTCCGTGGTTTCCAGGTCAAGTGCGCTGGTAGCTTCATCGCACAGCAGGATTTCCGGCTTGTTGGCGAGCGCACGTGCGATGGATACACGCTGTTTTTGCCCGCCCGACAGGCTTGACGGGTAGCTGTCGATTTTGTTTTCCAAACCGACCAGTGCCAGCAGTTCGCGGATGCGTGCCGACCATTGCGCTTTCGGATATCCGCCGGCTTTCAGCGCGAATTCGATGTTCTTGCCGACCGTGACATTGGTGATCAGGTTGAATCCTTGGAAAATAAAGCCGATTTTCTTGCGCAGGTCGCGCAGCTGACCGCCTTTGAGTGCGGTGATGTCGCTGCCGTCGATCACCACATGACCGCCCGTCGGTCGTTCCAGCAGGTTGATGGTGCGCACCAACGTGGATTTGCCTGCTCCGGAGAAGCCCACGATGCCGAAGATTTCGCCTTTTTCCACGCTGATGTTCACATGTTTGACCGCTTCGACGGTTCGTCCGCCTTCATGAAAGGTCACGGACACGTCGTTGAGTTCAATAACGCTCATGGTTCGTTCCTCATTCCGTTCAAGTACGTGTTTACGTTCGTTCGATACGTTTCGTTCGATACGTTTCGTTTGATGAATCTCGTTTGCATAAAGCCCGTATGAGTTTCCCAATTCATACGGGTCTTTGCATATTACCTATCGCCGCGCTGCAGCGGTCACCAAGTGGTCGGCTTGCCGAAATCCTTGAACTCGCTCTTGGCGATGGCGTCCTTGAATTTCTGACTGACGAGCAGTTTCTTGACGGCCTTGCCGAAGTCGGAATCGACGTCCTGGGTACGGACCACGAACACTTCGATCACGCCACCATCCTGCTTTTCCATGGCGAGCGCGTCGGCAGGCTTCAGATCAGCAGCCCAAGAATAGTTGCCCGGCACCAGAGCCACATCAACGGTGTCCAAGGAACGGGCCAGCTGTGCAGCATCGATCGTTTTGATTTTGAGGTTCTTCGGATTGGATGCGATATCGTTGACCGTAGCCTTGGTGGCATCGACTTCGCCCTTGAGCGTCACCAGACCCTGCTGCTGGAGCACGCCGAGAGAACGTGCCAGGTTAGAGCCATCGTTCGCGATTGCGACCGTAGCTCCGTCTTCGATGTCATCGATGGACTTGTACTTGTTGGAATAGATGCCCAAGCCAAGGGTTGGGGTCTGTCCAAGGGAGGTCAGGTCGAGATTGTTGTCGGCGGTGAACTTCTTCAGATAATTGCCATGCTGGAAAAGATTCGCCTGAATGGAACCAGATGCAAGTGCCTTATTGGGCTGCACATAATCGTTGAACAGCTTGGTCTTCAGTTTGAAACCGTCATCCTTCAGCAGTGGCGCGATGACCTTGTCGACCATGTCGCCGTATGGTCCTGCGCACACGCCGACGGTGATTGTGGTGGTTTTGCCCTTCGTGGTGTTCAGGCTTTCCTTGGATGCGGATGCGCTGTTGCCGGAACCGCATGCCGCAACGGAAATAAGTGTTGCAGCGGCAAGTACTGCTGCGGCGATTCGTTTGATGCCGTCCGGCCTCTTGAAAATAGCGATGGTCATGGTTGTTTTCCCTCTCCTACTTGTTTTGAAAAAATACGATTATTCCGTTACCGGCTTACTGGCTTCGACGTCGGCTTTGGCCTGTGCGACGATGTCTGGATTGTGGATGGCGAAGGCTTGTTCGGCGAGATGCACTTCGCGGGTTAGGAATTCGTGCAGCTTGCATTCGTAGCCATGCTCGCGTCCGACTTTGGCGATATAGCCGTTGATGTAGTCGACTTCCGTTGGACGTCCCTTGGTCAGGTCTTGATACATGGACGGATAGTGCAGCGGATGTGCCACGCCCGCGGTGTGCAGAATGGTTTCGACTTCCGTTTCGCGCGTGCCCAACAGTTGGTATCCGGCTGCTTCGGCCGCGCTGTAGGCTTCGTCGACCAGCTGTTCGGTGAGCCAGCGTGCGTCGGGATGCGCATGGAATTCGCCGAAACGAATCTGGTACATGGTACACAGCGTGTTCAGTACCGAGTTGAATACGATTTTCGCCATGCACATGCCGATGAAGTTGTCCACGATGGTCGGGTTGAGCGTGGCCGTTGCGAAATCCTCGTACAGCGCCTGCTCGTGTTTGCTTACCTCGTCAGTCACATCATCCGCGTAGGCACACAGGTTCATGGCCTTGGCATGTACTCCGCCGGTGAAGTTGAAATCGCCGGGGCCGTACACGTAGGCACCGATCAGTGCGGTACCGCCGTAAATGCAGTCTGTGGAGAAGTATTCGTTGAGCTTTTCGAAGTGTCCATAGCCGTTCATGGCGGAGAACACGATCTGCTTCTCATTGAACAGATGGGCGCAGCGCTTGAGCACGCCGTCAAGCTGCATCTGCTTGAGGAACACGATCCACACGTCCGGCTGGCCGGCGTATTCCTCCGGATAGTACACGTTGATCGGCACGAGATGGCGGTCTTCACCGTCTTGCGACACGTAGGCACCGCCCTGCTCGCGGATCTTCTCGACGTTCGGCTTCCATGTATCGACGAAGTCGACGTCTTTGTGCGCGAATTCCTGCAGCAGCACACCGTACTGGATGCCCATTCCGCCGGCACCGATCACTGCGTACTTCATGTTCCGCGCTCCTCTCTCGTAAAACATCTCGCTTGTTTTTCAAGCCGACAATCACAAGATATCGGAAAAACAACATGGCAACATCGGCGTGGCTATATACGCTTTTTATGGAAGGCGCGAATCGTAATAATTGTTTTTTATATAGCGTTATCAGCAATCATATATTTGTATGTAAATATGATTATGTGAATATAGAAAAACCTTCCGCCTGAAGCGACGGAAGGTTCAAAATATTTAGTTTGATTAACTAGTTATCAGTCGACCACACCTTTTTCGACCACGATTTCATCAGGATCGACTTCGTCGCCATACACCGGCTTCAGTGTCTCCTCATAATCCTTGTGGAAGAAGTTTTCATCGCCAAGCTTGTCGATTTCGTCGTTGATCCAGTCAAGCAATTCCTTATTGCCCTTCTGCACTGCGGCAGCGATGGTGTCCTTATCGCCCAGTTCGGTGATACCGACCTTGAAGCCCTTGTTGGACTTGGCCCATGCGAGCACCTCGGTGTTGTCGGTGGAGAAGGCGTCGCCACGGCCGTCGAGCAGCGCGTTGTAGGCATCGGCGTACTGGTCGTACTTCTGCAGCTTGATGTCGGGGTAGTTTTTCTCGAAGAAGGTTTCGGCGGTGGTGCCCTTGGTCACGATCAGGGTCTTGCCCTTGAGCTGGTCAACGTCGGTGATTTCGGCGTTTTCCGGGGAAACGACGCCCAACGCCACCTTCATGTACGGCTTGGCGAAGTCGACCTTCTCCTTGCGCTCGTCGGTGACGGTGAAGTTGGCCAGCGTGATGTCGACCTTGTTGGAGGTGAGCACGTCGACTCGGGCGGCGGCGTCAACGGAGGTGTATTCAACGTCTACGCCAAGATCCTTGCCCAAGCGCTCGGCGAAGTAGACGTCGTAGCCGGCATAGTTGCCGTCCTTGTCGACGTAGCCGAACGGAGCCTTGTCGGAGAACACGGCGACCTTGAGCTTGCCGGACTTCTTGATCTCATCCAGAGTGCGGGCGGTGGCGCTGCTGCTGGAACTGGAATCGCTACCCGTGGAGCCTTCGTCGCTCGGAGTGGCCGCGGACGGACCGCAAGCAGCCACGGAGGCTGCCATGATCAACGCGGCCGATGCGGCCACGATGCTCTTGAATGTTTTGTTGATGATTGATGCGGTCATGGTTTCTCCTCTCTTGCAAAGATGACTGCTATCAAAATCTTGGGTTTCGCCGATTCGCGCTATTTCGCGCTACTGTTCGGACCGTTCGGATTGCTCGGCGGACTTGCGATGCCGGTCGAATTCAAACGTATGCAGGAACTGCTTGGCACGTTCGGTGGTCGGATTGGTGAAGAATCGTTCGGCATCGTCGGACCGTTCCACAATGCCGCCATCTTCAAGCAGGATCACCTGGTCGGCGATGGCTCGCGCGAATTGCATTTCGTGCGTCACGATGAGCATGGTCTGGCCGGAATCGGCGAGTTCGAGCATCACGTCGAGCACTTCGCGCACCATTTCCGGATCGAGCGCGGCGGTGACTTCGTCGAACAGCAGCACTTCCGGATGCAGGATCAGCGCACGGCAGATGGCCACGCGTTGACGCTGGCCGCCGGAAAGCTCGTGCGGCCAGGAATCCTTGCGGTCGGCAAGGCCGACGCGTTCCAGAAGCCTGATCGCCTCCTGCTCGACTGCGGCCTTATCTCGCTTCTGCACCAAGGTCGGCGCCAGTGTGATGTTGCCAAGCACGGTTTTGTTGGGAAACAGGTCGTAGCTTTGGAACACCATGCCAACGCGGGTGCGTAGTTCGCTGCTGCGCTTGCTGCGTCCAGCGGACTCAGTGCCCGGCTTGCCCGTTTCGATCACTTCGCCGTTGAGCGAAATGGTGCCGCCCTGAATCGGCTCAAGGCCTGCGATGGTGCGCAACAACGTCGATTTGCCGGAACCGGAAGGCCCAACAATCACAAACACCTTGCCATGCGGCACGTCGAACGAAATATCGTTCAGCACTGGCCTGTCGGCATTGGCGTACTGCTTGACCAAATGCGCAATCCCAAGACTTGCTTGGCCTGCCTGAGTCTGCTTGCCCGCTGCGTCAGTCATGCGACCACCTCTTTTCCAGTCGGCGGGCCACGATGGACAGCGGCCAGCACACGATGAAGTACATGAAGAAAATCACCCCGTAGATCCACAGGGTTCCGGTCGGGTATTGGAAACGGTTCGCGTCGATGATCTGTTGACCCACTTTGATGACCTCGACCACGCCGAGAAGCACGGCCAACGACGTCGTTTTCACGATTCGTGTCGCCAGATTCACCGAAGCCGGCAGAAGCCTACGCAACGCTTGCGGCAGAATCACTGTGACGAACGTCTGCCAGCCACTCAACCCAAGCACATACGCGGACTCATACTGGGCTTTCGGAATCGACTCAAGCGCGCCACGCACCAAATCGCCCAATTCCGCGCCGCCCCACAGCACGAACACGAACACGCATGCGCCGGTCGCATCCAAATTCCAATTCCACGCACGGGCGAAACCGTAAAACGCGATGAACAGCAACGCCAATTGCGGCATGATGCGAATGAAATCCAAATAAATCCTGGTCAGCACACGGATGACGGGATTTTTCATCGTCATCAGCCAGCCGACGACCAATCCCACCGGAACGGAAAGACCCACCGAAACGCCGGCGATCCATACCGTAACCCACAGGCCCTGCAGCAGGCGCGGGAACACGCCCGGCTCGAGCAGAATCTCAGCGCCGCTCATAGTCGAACCTCCGTTCCAGCCAAGTGCCGAACAATGAAATCGGCAGCAGAATCACCAAGTACGCGACGACCAGCATCAGCAACGATTCGTACGTGCTGTAGTACATGCCGATCAGATCCTTGGCCATGTACATCACGTCGGCGAGCGCGATGGCCGACACGACGGATGATTCCTTGATCAGGAAGATCACGTTGGCCACAATGCCTGGGATGGACGTGCCGATGGCCTGCGGGATCACCACGCGGCTCAAGGTCTGCCATTGGCTCAGGCCCAGCACGTATGCGGATTCGCGCTGCACGTTCGGAATGGTTTCGAGGCCGCCACGCATCGCTTCGGCCATGTAGGAGCCGCCGAGAAAGCCGAGTCCCACGATCGCGCATTGTTCCGCGGACCAGACAACGCCAAGCTTCGGCAGACCGAAATACAGGAAATACAGTTGTACCAGCAACGGCGTGTTGCGGCTGAGTTCGATGTAGACGCGCACAATCTGCTTCAACACTGGGATGCGTGCGATTTCAATGCCCGCGCAGATGAGACCGACTACAATCGAAAGCACGATGCCGAATACGGAAATGAACAACGTCATCGCCGCACCGTTGACGAAGAACGGCGCGTAGTGCGTCACGAATGTCCAGTCGAACACACGCGCCTCCCCTCTTTCTCGCTAGGTTTTCGAATGTTCTGCGGATCGTTTGAAGCCTTCTCAGGCTGTTTCCAAGCTTTAGCCTTGAACGCGCCCCATCGTACCGCGCGATAATCACGGAACAGGCCACGTCGTTATCGGTTTTTCGTATAAGCGTTTATCAACCTTCAAGAAATGCTTCCCGGTAATCCTTGCCACAGTATTGCACGTCGGCGCTTTCCGCCGTCAGCTCATATCGAAATGTGAAGATTGGGTATGCCTTGCGAGAGAGTATGCACATGCTCATTCGACATGCAACGATGGAGGATTTGGACGCGATTGAGGCTGTGGAGGCTGCCTGCTTCCCGCCTGCGGAGGCCGCAACGAACGAGAGTCTGACCGCACGCGTCGCCACATATCCGGAACATTTCTGGCTTTTGATCAACACTGACGCCGATGACGACGCCTGCTTCCCCGCTTCCGTGGAAGATGGCACGTTGGTTGGTTTCGTCAATGGCATGACGACCAATGAGAAAGATTTGGCTGATGTCATGTATGAGGATGTTTCCATGCATGACGAGCAGGGTGATTGGCAGATGATTTTCGGCGTGGATGTGGCTCCCGTCTACCAGCATCGCGGTTGCGCCAGCTATCTGCTGCGTCGTGTGATCCTTGATTCGACGATTGCCGGACGCAAAGGCATTGTGCTGACTTGTAAGGAACGTCTTGTTGGCTTTTACTCCCGCTTGGGATTCATGGACGAAGGCATGTCGGCTTCCACACACGGCAATGTGGCTTGGCATCAGATGCGTCTGACGTTAGCCCACACCACCGGTGAGTCCAATGATTCCAACGCCTCCGGCGACACTGATCCGGATGCGATCACCATGGAGATCCCCGTCGTGCCACTTACTGATTGACGCGCGTGTCGCAGCCCGCCCAACCAACCGCGACACGCCGACGATTTGCATTCCGCCGAGAATCCACGTAAGTTAGCACTCGCTTCGGGCGGTTGGCGCAGAGGTAGCGCACTTCCCTGACACGGAAGGGGTCACAAGTTCGAATCTTGTATCGCCCACGCGAAGCGGGTAACGAAGCCGGGAAACCGGTGGAATTATCCCACGGGTGATTGGCGCAGCGGCTAGCGCACTTCCTTCACACGGAAGGGGTCATAGGTTCGATTCCTATATCACCCACTGAATTTCCGCTTCTCACGGCGGAAGTTCTTTGCGGACATAGCTTAGTTGGTAAAGCGCAACCTTGCCAAGGTTGAGACCGCGGGTTCGAGTCCCGTTGTCCGCTCCACCAAGCCCCACCTCGTGTGGGGGTTTTCTTTTTCTCACACATCTACTCCACTCGCGTTTTTTTTAAAAAAAAACTGCCGACACGCGGAACTTTGCACAGTCCGGCGTCGGCAGCCTATCTACATGTTTTACGCCTCTTCGCCGTGCCAGGCGTAGTCGAGGTGCATGAATTCGGGGACCTTGTACCATTTGACCGGATAGCCGGCGCCATGCGCGCAGAACACCGAATCCGGCGTGTTCTCCAGGTCGGATTCCGGATCGTAAGCCATGTTCTCGATCACCTCGTCGGCATTGTGGCACGGCTGGTAGCCGGCGAACACGCAGCTTAAATGGCCACGGCCGTGCGTGTACGCGTTCACGTCCATCGCATAGTCACGCATTTCGGATACCGGCGCCGTGCCGTTCAACACCATATATTCGCCGTCGCCGGTAGGCGTGTCGAACGTGCCCGACATGCGCTGGATGTCGGCCATCGCATGTCCGACCATGTCCTGCGGCACTTCCAGACGGAAGCCGTACCAAGGTTCAAGCAGACGGCAATCGCCCTTCTTCTTCGCTTCCATCAGGCCCTGGCGTATCGCGCGGTAGGTGGCTTGGCGGAAATCGCCGCCTTCCGTGTGCTTCAGATGCGCACGGCCCGTCAGCAGCGTGATTCTCATATCGGTGATCGGCGAGCCGGTGAGCACGCCCAGATGCTCGCGTTCCTGGAAATGCTGCATGATGAGGCGCTGCCAGTTGCGGTCGAGCACGTCCTCGCTGCACACGGTGGCGTATGCCATGCCCGAGCCCTGCGGCAGCGGTTCGAGCAGCACATGCGTTTCGGCGTAGTGACGCAACGGCTCGAAATGGCCGATGCCTTCGACCGGCGCGGCGATCGTCTCCTTGTACAGGATGCTGCCCGGTCCGAACGTGACGTCCAGGCCGAAACGGTCGTGCATGATCTGCTGGATGATCTCCAGCTGCACCGCGCCCATCAACTGCAGGTGCACTTCCTCTAGGCGAGACTGCCAGACGACGTGCAGCAGCGGATCCTCGTCCTCCAGTTCGCGTAGGGCGACGAGACATTTGTGAATGTCGCACTCCCCCGGTTCCAGCGTGTACGTGAGCACCGGCTGGAGGACCGGACTGCCGGCGTCCCGCTCCATGCCGAGGCCTTCGCCGGGGAATGTCTGCGTCAGACCCGTGACGGCGCAGATGGTGCCTGCGGGGACCGTGTCGACGGTGGTGGATTTCGCGCCGGAATAGACGCGCACCTGGTCGGCTTTCTCATGCCATTGGCCGTCTTCGGCAACCACATCCGCGTCGCCGGCGTGCGCGGTGCCGCTTAGCATCATCTTGGCCTTCAGTTCGCCGCCGGTCACCTTGAGCCAGGTCAGACGGTTGCCTTGCGCGTCATGAGACACCTTATATATGCGTGCGCCGAATTCGCCATTGTATTGCGGCTCTTGCGCGAACCGTTCGAAACCTGCGACGAACTGTTCTATACCGTCCATTTTCAGCGCTGATCCGAAATAACAGGGGAACAGCTCACGGCGGGCGATCATGGCGCGAATGGTTTCGTCCGGCACGGTTTCGGTGTCGAGATACGCGTCCATGGCCGTTTCGTTTTGCATGGCGATCTCCTCCATGCGTTCGCCGTCAATCGGCTCGGTGAAGTCGACGCAGCCGTCCGAGAAGCGTTTCTTGAGTTGGGCGAGCAGTTGCGTTTTGTCGGCGCCGGGCGAGTCCATTTTGTTGACGAAGACGAATGTGGGCACCTGATAGCGATTGAGCAGTCGCCACAGCGTTTCGGTATGGCCTTGGATGCCGTCCGCGCCGGAGATGACGAGGATGGCGTAGTCGAGCACGGCGAGCGTACGTTCCGTTTCGGCGGAGAAGTCGACGTGTCCAGGAGTGTCGAGCAGGGTGATGGTGAGGTCGGGCGTGGCGATGACGGCCGGCTCGGTGAAGATGGTGATGCCGCGCTGCCGTTCCATGGCGTCCGTGTCGAGGAAGGCGTCGCCGTGGTCGACGCGGCCGAGTTTGCGTACTTGGCCGGTAGCGTACAGCAGCGCCTCCGACAACGTGGTCTTGCCCGCGTCCACATGCGCCAGAATGCCCGCGACGATTCGCTTCATGGTCTCCCCTATCTTCGCAAGCCAATGGCTTGCCGTTCAATGGACAGGAAAGCCCCCGCACCGCATGAAACGACGCGAGGGCTTGATGGTGACCCCGGCCGGGCTCGAACCGGCGACCTTGAGATTAGAAGTCACATGCTCTATCCAGCTGAGCTACAGGGCCAAACTAAACACAGTATAGTCAGTTCGCACACGGTTGCCAACTCGACACGGCAATCACATCGCCTTGAGCACAATGCCGACGATGGCTACGAGCACGCCGACGTATTGGATGCCGGCCACGGGCTTGCGTGGCACGCCAAGCAGGCCGAAACGGTCGACCAGCAATCCTCCGCCGACCTGACCGAGCAATACCAGCATCACCGTCATGCCGGTGCCGATATGCGCGGACAGGTACGCGTTGCACATCACCAGCATCGCACCCAGCAATCCGCCTACCCACATCCACCACGGATTGCCTTTCTTCAGCGCGTCGCCGAGGCTGTAGGTGCGGTCGACGAATGCGACGACGATCGCAAGCGAGATCAGACCGACCACGAACGAGGCGAGCGATGCCTTCACCGGCGATCCCAACGCGACGCCCAGCTTGCCCAACAACGCCGTCTGCACGGCCGAACACATGCCGAACGCGATGCCTGCGCAACTCCACAGCACGGTCGCGGAACCTGGCACATGTACGGCTTTTCCGTCAGTTTCGGATTTTTCGGAATCGCCGGAATTTTCCGAACCGCCAGCCGGGCGATCGATGGCAGGCCTCAATCGCAGATTCGGTCCGGCGACGGCAAGCAGGAAGCCGACCAGCGTGATCGCCGCGCCTGCGATACGCAGCGGGGAAATCGGCTGCGCGGTAGTGCCGAACCAGCCGAAAGCGTCGATCAGCAGGCCCATGACGATCTGCCCGGTGACTGGCATGATCACGGTTTTGAGACTGCCCAGTTTCGGCAGCAGCAGCACATTGCCGGTCAGGAAAGTGACACCGAACACGCCCGCGAACCACATCCACCATGGGCCGTTCGCCGCGGTGGCGGGAATCAGCGGATACGGGCCAAGCAGCAGCGTCAAAGTCAGCATCGCAATGAGGCCGACGCTGAACGACACCAGCGAAGCGCGCAACGGCGAGCCGATGGAACGGCCGAGCCGCGTGTTCACCGCGGTCTGCACCGGCGTGATCAGTCCGGAGAAAATTCCCAGCAATCCTTGCAGCATGTTCAGCCTTCCTACGTTTCTCGGCACACGCTTCCCGGCACAGATTATCACAGCACCAGACCATCAGCCGACGTAACAATAAACCCTTGAAATCCAATGATTCCAAGGGTTTTCATGCAATCCCAGCAAAAGGTGCGAACCGGCGACCTTGAGATTAGCGGTCAGGGAAACCGGTCGACGGCCAAACGCTACTCGATAATCCAGCTCAGGCCGACGAGCACGATGACGAACAGCACGTTCACCGCGGTGTAGACGGCCAGATAACAGCCTTTCTTGTCCGGGTAGGCGCGCGTCACGTTCTTGTAGCCGATCAGCGACGCCATGGACGCGATCAGCGTGCCCAAGCCGCCCAGGTTGGTGCCGATGATCAGTTCACGCCACTGGTCGCAGAAGCCGGACAGCAGCAACGTGGTCGGCACGTTGGAAATGAACTGGCTGGACACCACGGACACTTCCAGCGGATGCGCCCCCACCAAGGAGGCGGCCAGCTCGTAGAATTCCGGCACGCGTTTCATATTGCCGATGAAAATGAAGAACATGCAGAACGTGAGCGGCAATCCCCAGTCGATATTGCGGAACACGCGGCGATCGCAGAACAGGAACGCCACCACCACGATCACGCACATGGCCCATAGCGGAATGAAATCGCTCACAGCCAGCAAACACACGATGAACAGCGCGCAATATACGATCGTGCGCCAACCACCGTAACCTGCGCCGTAGCCGGTCACACGAATCTCATCCGGCTGCGGCTGATCGGAATTCGGAGCGAGCACATTCTGTTCGATGCCGCTGCCGTCGATAGAGGAAAATTCGGAAACAGGTTTCTTACCGAACACCACACAGACGATAATCACCAGCAATACCGCCGCAGCAACGGAATACGGTGCCATAATGCCGATCATTTCAGCGGACGGCATGCCCGTCAACGCTTTCAAATACAGGTTGTGCGCATTGCCGATCGGCGTCAACATACTGCCCACGTTCGCACCGACCGTCATCAATGTACCGACCAGCACCGCATGCTCCTCCATGTGAGCCATGGTGAGCACCGCGATCGCGAATGGAATGAACGTGACCAGCGCCACATCATTGGTAATCAGCATGCCGGAAAAATAGGTGAGCGAAATCAGCGTGATCACCAATCCGCGAGCGGTGCTCACATGATGCAGCAACCGCGAACCGATGATGCGGAACACACCGATGCGCTGGAAACCGCACACCACCAGCATCAGGCAGATCAGCTGCGAAATGGTGCTGGCATGAATATATCCGGCATACTCCTTGTCAGGAGGCACGATAAAGCATGAAATAAGAGCAAGTATGGAAGCAACTACGAGAATGGTCTCGTTTTTCAGGATTTTGACGACCAATCGTCGCATTCATTCCTCCGTGAATCCAGTTTGCAAACCGTTTGCAGACCCGGGCGATTTACTCAAGAAACGCCGTATTCACTTTACCCGAAAAATCGCGTACCACATACCCTTGGCATACTATTTTTCCGACCATTCCAACGTTTTTCAGCCCATGCGCCTTACTGTTCCCTGACTTTGCAAACCGGCAAAACTGTTTTGCAATTGCAAAACACGCCGAAGGATACCGTGCACCAGCCAAGAATTCGTTAAGTATTCTTCCTGCGTTCACCACACGTTCGCCGGCTGTTCATACCGCACTCAGGCATGTGGCAAATTCAGGTAAACGACAAAGACGTTCGGGGGTTGACGCTCCGGCACACCAAATATTCAGGCGACGTTATTGCCGAACACCCTCGTCTGCAGATCCTTGCGCAACGTTTCCAGCTTGGTAATCTGGCCAAGCAGCTCGATTTTCTCGGCACCGTCCGGCAGTTGCGCCATGCGACGCTGGTCCGCGCCGATTTTGCGCATGATGCCCGTGTCAAGCAGTCGAATGATGAGTTCAGACGCGTATCTGCGTTCGTCGTCGGTCGGCTTGCGCAATTGCACGTTGCCTTCCTGCGATTGTTGCGACGCACGTTCTGCGTCAGTATCGCTCGGAGGAAGCGGCAATGGCATGACGGCAAGCTCGTTGATGACGGATTCCAACATCGGACCACCCGCTTTGGTGAGATTGTGCATCCACAATCCTTGCGGGGTATCAGCAGACGGCAGTCCCCCGGCCGCCGCGACCGCTTGGAATAACGTGCGGAATACGGGGGTCATGAAGCTCGACAGCGTAAGACTGGCGAACAGTGTCGGATCAACGGCAAGCGGCACTTGAATCAGGGTTGCCATGAACTGCTGTTCGCAAATGAACACGGCATCATCAATGCGATAGTAGGATTGCTCCGCCGCATCACGATGTTCCAACGCCTTCCGCGCGGAAGGATTCGCATACGGATTCGTGCCTTGTTCCATACGCGGTTCCACCGCAGCTCCGGCATTGCCTGCAAAACGACGTTTCGGAGCGTACGCATCTTCGTCCCGCACCTGCAGTTTGCGTCGTGCGTCACGCACTTCACGCTGCATGATATCCAAGTCGACGCCGATCTGGCGCACCGCCTTGCGTGAATACAAATCCAACAGGGAACGGTCACGAATCTGTGCGATCAACGGCGCCACCGCCTTGACTGCGCCCATCTGCCCAGTGGTATAAGTGGTGTCGAAACGCCCGATCGCGGTTTTGATCACGAAATCATACAGTGGTTCGGCATGATCGATCAACGCGCGAACCGCCTCATTACCTCGCTTGATACGCAAATCGCACGGGTCGAGATTGTCGTCGGCCACAGCAACGAACGCCTGCGTCGAAAAAGCGGAATCCAAGCCGAACGCATGAATCGCAGCCTTCTGACCGGCCGCATCGCCATCGAAGGTGAACACGATACGCGAACTCAACGCCTGTCCTTCAACCTTCAACGGACCAACCAGCTGTACCGCACCCAACGAATCGTCGGCGATCAGACGACGCACGATCTTGGCATGCTCGGCACCGAACGCGGTGCCGCATGTCGCGATCGCGGTATCAATGCCGGCCAAATGCATGGCCATCACATCCGTATACCCTTCGACGATCACCGCCTGACGTTTCTTCACAATCGCCGACTTCGCCATATCAATGCCATACAGCACCTGGTTTTTCCGATACAACTGCGTGTCGGGAGTATTAATGTATTTCGCGCTAATCGAATCATCCTCATACAACTTGCGAGCGCCAAAACCAAGCGTGCGTCCGGTTGAATCGCGAATCGGCCATGTTACGCGGCCACGGAAATAGTCATACACCCCATGCTGGCCTTGACGGGCCAAACCTGCGTCCAACATTTCCTGCTGTGTGAAGCCCTTGCCTGCCAAGTACCGCACCAGATTATCCCAGCCTTGCGGAGCATATCCGCAACCGAATCGTTGGCAATCGGCCTGGCTGAAATTACGGCCATCAAGCAGTTTGCGCGCGGCGAGCGCGTCTTTGGTCATCAGCTGCGAGACGAAAAACTCCTGCGCGGCCTCGTTGGCTTCCAACAGGCGGGCACGTTTCGAACCGGTATGCTCCTTCTTGGCGTTCGACTGGTCATAACGCAATTCGATATGGTATTTGTCGGCCAAAAGCTCGACGGCATCACGAAAGTCGACGTTCTCCTGATGCTCCACATAGCCGAACACGTCTCCGCCAAGACCGCAGCCGAAGCAATGCCACACACCGAGCGCCGGACGCACGGAAAAGCTTGGCGTTTTCTCGTCATGAAACGGGCACAGCCCCACGTATGTGCCAGTTCCTGAAGGTTTGAGCGTAACCGTTGCAGACACAATGTCGTACAGATCGGCGGTGGCGCGAACTTTTTCGATATCTTCCTTCAGAATCATTCCTGGCATAGCTCACCACCTTAACAGCAAGCGCGGCACGTTGACCAACCATCGAACGTACCGCGCCCACCATATTGACTTTCACGGCGTGCCTCCCATCGCACGCCTGATTCTTTATAGGAGGGTTGCGGGATCGAGTTTGGCGAGATCTTCGACCGACAGCACGTCAGAGGCATGCTCGTACAGGCGCGGGATACGGTTGCACAGGCAGGTGAAGATCTCATAGCTGATGGTTCCTGCGGCACGGCCCCAATCGTCGGCGGTCGGCTCGGCATAATCCTCTCCGCGACCCGGTCCGAACAGCTGCACGGTGTCGCCCTCATGCACGCCAAGCTTTTCCGCGGAACCGTGCAGGTCAAGCATAAACTGATCCATGCACACGCGACCGGACACACGGTAGAGGCGCGGACCCTCCGTGGTCATCACACGCACCGGGCCTCCTGGCTTGACCACATGCTTCGCGCCTTCCATATCAAAACCGGAAGCGGAACGGTGAATGCCGTCCGCATAGCCGACAGGCACGATCGCGGTGGACGTATCGGACGGAGTCAGGTACGTGCGGCCATAGGAAATGCCATGGCCCGCTTCAACATCCTTGACCGTACCAAGCTGCGCCTGCAACGTCATGGCCGGCGTCAAACCGTATGTACCTGGCGTGCCCATGGCCGGATCAGCCTCATAACCATACAGGCCGATACCCGGGCGCGTCAGCTCAAAATGAATCTCGGAACGTGAAAGCGTGGCAGCGGTATTGGCGAGATGACGAATCTCCGGCGCAATGCCCGCCTGCTCCATACGACGGGTGAAATCCTTGAAATTCTCGATCTGTCTGTCGGTGGATGCCACGAATTCAGGAACGTCCGGAGCGTCAGCCACCGCCAAATGGCTCCACTGGCCGACGATATGCAGCACACCCTCCTTGGCGAGCGGCACCAGCTTGGCGAGCGCCGCGTCGAACGTGGCGGGCGTGAACCCGTTGCGGCCGAAACCGGAATCGACCTTCACATGCACACGTGCGGTTTTTCCAAGACGACGCGCCGCAGCCGCAACGCCGTCAATGCCCGGCAATGATCCGACGGAAATATCGATATCATTGTCGATCAGCTCGTCAAAAGGCACAGCCATGCCGTTATATACCCATGTCAGAATGTGGCAGCGGTCCGGCCCGATGCCCGCCTTGCGCAGCAGCAGCGCCTCATGTGATTGCGCCGTGCCCAGCCAGGTCGCACCTCCCGCCAGTGCCGCGAGCGCGGCCGGAATAAGACCATGCCCGTACGCGTCGGCCTTGACCACACCCATCACGGCGGTGCCGGAATTCGGGCCGCCAACCACGCTCACCAGATGACGCATGTTGTTTCGCAATGCGGCCATATCGACGATGGCCTGCGCCGGATATTGCTTTTGGGCGGCCTCATAATTGGCCTTGCCTTGTTCGGATGAGAATTGCCATTCACGGGCAGCGTTGAAAGTCATGACTCTATTGTTGCGCTCCCACGTGACGGCTTCGAAAAGACGCGCACACTTAGCGAGACGATTCACGGGGTTTTCACGGTTTTGTCCGTGCCAGGTTTTTACACTCTCCTTACATAAGGCGCGTACACCTCCCGTATATGAGGCGTTCAGCCCTTCTTTGATTTCTGGCGTTTGAGGCGTGCCAGAGTCCCGGAAATCCGTCCGGTCCAGCCCATATAAAACCATTTTTAGGGAATTAAGACCATGGATCTTTTTCGCAAAAAGTCAGTGGACCAGCTCGTATCCGAGTCGACTCCGCTGAAACGCACATTGAAAACATTTGACCTTACCATGCTGGGAATCGGCGCCATCATCGGCACCGGCATTTTCGTACTCACCGGCAAGGGCGCCCTCACCGCAGGTCCGGCATTGTGCATCTCCTTCCTTCTGGCCGCGGTCTGCTGCGGTTTCGCGGGATTGTGCTATGCGGAGTTCGCCGCGATGGCACCAGTGTCCGGTTCCGCATATTCGTACGCGTATTTGGCGTTCGGCGAGCTGATCGCGTTTGTGATCGGCTGGGATTTGATTTTGGAATACGCATTGCAGGCGGCCACCGTGTCCGCCGGATGGTCCGGATATTTCAACAAACTGTTGGAAGGTTTCGGCTTGCATCTGCCAGTTGAGCTGACCGCGGCATACGGCACCACGCCAGGCGTGACCACATACTTCAATCTGCCTGGTTTCGTGATCGTGCTCATCATCACTTGGGTGCTGTCCATCGGCATTAGCCAGACGAAGAAAACCAACGATATTATGGTGATGATCAAACTGGCCATCATCGTGCTGTTCATCGTGTGCACCGTCTGGTACATCAATCCCGCCAATTGGAAGCCGTTCTCCCCGTACGGCATTTACACGTTCCAGCCGGGCTCGACGCAGCCGTACGGCATTGTTCCGGCCGCGTCGATCGTGTTCTTCAGCTTCATCGGCTTTGACGCGGTGTCCTCTTCCGCCGAGGAGACCATCAATCCGAACAAGACACTGCCGCGCGGCATTCTGATCTCGTTGGCCGTGTCCACCGTGCTGTACATCGTCATGACGCTGATCATGACCGGTGTGGTGCCATACAAGGAGTTCGCGAACTTCATTGATGCTCCGGTGGCCGGCGTGATTCTCGAAACCGGTCTCAACTGGCTGGCGTTCGTTGTCAATCTTGGCGCTCTGATCGGCATGACCACGGTGATGCTGGTGCAGCTGTACGGCCAGTCCCGCATCTGCTACGCCATGAGCCGCGACGGCCTGTTCCCGAAGTTCTTCGGCGAAGTACACCCGAAATACCGCACCCCGTTCAAAGGTACATGGTTCTTCGGTATTCTAACGGCCATCGCCGGCGGTTTCATCAACATCAACGTGCTGTTCGAATTGGTGAACATCGGTACGCTGTCGGCGTTCATCATCGTGTCCGCAGGCATTCTGTGGATGCGTAAGACCCAGCCGGACGCACACCGCGGCTTCCGCGCCCCGGGCGTACCGTTCACGCCGATCTGCGCGATCATTTTCTGCTTCATCCTGATTTGCGGTTTGAATTGGGAAACCTGGGTGCGTTTCGCAATCTGGTTCGCCCTTGGTTTGATCGTGTATTTCGTGTACAGCCGCAAGCATTCCGCATTGAACGAGCCAGGACTGTTCTAAAAACCGACAATACGGTTGCTTTCGATATATCTTTCGTAAGATATATCGAAAGCAACACAATCGGATATAAAAATCCCGTTGAACATCTGAAATACGATATTCAACGGGATTTTTGCTTCTCAATATCGAAGATTATTTGCGATTATTTGTGATGAAATTTATATTGATTGATATCAATCCATATAAATCCGCAAATCTCACCATTCATGCCGTTGATAAGCGATACGCGTGGTGTCGGACGGCCTGTCAAGCAACTGAATCAAGCCGCAGCGCGCGAAACCATTCGATTCGAGCACATGCTGCATGGCCTTGTTGTTGGGATGCGTATCCGCGCGCACATTGCCGTAATGTTCGATGCACCAGTTGATGCAGTCCTTCGCCGCACCCTTGGCGAGACCCGACGAGGCGATCCGGTGGATGGTCACATACGGATCGTCATCCAGCCAGGCACCATCGATATTCACATACGTCGGGTCGATGCCCGGACACAATGCGAACTGGGCGAGCACACGTTCCTCGCCATCAACCGTATCGACCAGCAACACGGTGCGTTGCGATTCGACATCGTCACGAACCACTTCCTCACGAGGGAACTTATCACCCCACTGCGTGGGATTGCCATTGGAGGCCATCAACTTGCGGGCATGCTCATAAATCTTCAGCATGGTCGGCAAATCAGCCATAGTGGCGCGACGGAACCGCCGTTCAGAGGTAATGACGCTCTCCTCACCCATCTCGTTCACCTTTGCATCACCTTGTCTTCTTCCGAGCGTCAAAAATACCATGCCCACGGCACAGTATTCGCAATATGCCCGAAAAAAGACGTGCAATCGCACGCAAATCAGACCAGACGGCGCTCAAACGCGTCAGAGCTGATGCCCTTGGCGAGAATATCCTTGCACCATTCCTTCGCCGTGAACAGGCTATGGTCGCGGTAATTGCCGCAGCTTTCGATGGTGGTGGCAGGAACGTCATCCCATGTGGCCTCGTATGCGATGAATTCCAACGCCTCCTTCAACGCGCGAGCCACTTCTTCCGTGGAATGCTCGCCCCACGTCAGCAGGTGGAAACCGGTACGGCAGCCGAACGGGGAACAATCGATATAACCGTCGATACGTTCACGCAACAGCACCGCAATCGTATGTTCGATGGTGTGCAGGCCACCGGTCGGAATCGCATTCTCATTCGGCTGTACCAAACGCAAATCATAATTGGAAATCACATCGCCATTCGGACCGGTCTGCGTGTCGATATAACGCACATACGGAGCCTTCACCTTGGTGTGGTCGAGCTGGAAGCTTTCCACAACCGGCTTGTCTTCTGCCATCATCAATCCTTTCTTCAACAACTGTTCGTCTCTACTGTCGCCGTTTTGCCGGCATACGTCAACCTCACCGCCATACATGTTGCCGATAACGTGTTACGTATCATATAAAACGTATGGTTTTGCAATAATCGATACGCTTATTCCTCAAGCTGACACGTCACCTGATTCATGCAACGAAATCGCGGATCACTTCCATGAACCGTTCGCCATACGCTTCCAATTTGAGCGCACCAACGCCATTGACTTGCGAGAATTGCTCGCCGGTGACCGGCCTGATACGCACCATGTCGCGCAGCGTTTTATCGGAAAAGACGATATACGGGGGTTTACCGAGTTCGCGGGCGATGTCAAGCCGCAACGCACGCAGTTTGGCGAACAATTCCTCGTCTCCGTCGCCCGGCACATACGATCCCATAGTCTGAGAGCCTGCGGACGGCGATTCTGCACGTTTCGCAGCGTGCTTCCGTTCGATCTTTTTGATTTCATAATGAAAATTCGGCGCGACCGTTTCCGCCGCACGTTCACCGAAGCGAACGATCGGCATGGAACCTTCCGAGATGGAAAGAAAACCATCCGTCGCCATCTGGCTGAGCACGTCACGAATCTGCGCCTCCGAAGTCGCGCTCAACATGCCGTACGTCGGCAGATCGGCAGGATGAAGATAGTTCAAATCCTGCGCTTTCGATCCTCGCAGCACTTTGACGATCTTCCCCGAACCGACCTTCTGGTTCACGTCATGCACGCAGCGGCTGATGGCCCGCGCGATATCCGTGACGTCAACGGTTTCAAACGTATTCCCGCAGTTCGCGCATCCTCCCACGCATGTGCCGTCATCACGGACGGCCGCTCCCCCGGCCTCACCGAAATACCTGGTCATATACTCGTGCAGACAATCCGTGGTACGGCAATAACCGATCATGGCGTTGAGCAGACGCCGTTTCGACGCACGCACGACCTCCTGCTCTTCGGCGGTCAAACGCTCGTTCTCATAATCCGAATCAAGCAGCCTTCGCCTCGTAGCAATATCAGATTCGTTCCACAGCAACGTGCACCGGCTCGGCTCGCCGTCGCGCCCCGCACGACCGGCCTCCTGATAGTACGCTTCGATCGATTCCGGCATATTATGGTGGATCACATAACGCACGTTCGACTTGTCGATGCCCATGCCGAACGCATTCGTGGCAACCACCACAGGCACACGGTCGGTTACGAAATCACGTTGTGCCCGTTCCCTCGTTTCGGCCGACATACCGCCATGATAGGCGACTGCGACCATGCCAAGTCGCGTCGCATCCTCACCTTTCGCTGCACGCAGCTCGCACACGGCGATATTCAACGATTCGGCAAGCGACTCCACTTCCTTGCGGGTCGCGCAATACACGATGCCGGATTCGTCAGGATGATCCGCAATATATGAAGCCACCCATGAGGCCTTACGTTTCCTTTCCATCCTGATCACATCGAAATACAGGTTGGCCCTGTCGAAGCCGGTGACGGTGACGGACGGATCGCTCAATCCGAGAATTCCGATAATATCGCGACGCACCCGTTCCGTCGCGGTCGCAGTGAACGCGGCAACCGTCGGACGGACCGGCAATGCCTTCAGAAAATCGCCGATACCAAGATATGACGAGCGGAAATCCTGACCCCATTGCGACACGCAATGCGCTTCGTCAACGGCGACCAGAGAAATCGGCACACGACTGGCGAACGTGCGAAAACGTTCGGTTTCCAAACGCTCCGGAGCCACATACAGCAATCTGATCCGTCCCGACAACGCCTGTGCGAACATCAGATCCTGTTCGTCGGGACTTTGCGTGGTATTGATGAACGCGGCTGGAATGCCCACGTCGTTGAGTGCGTCGACCTGATCGCGCATCAACGAGATCAACGGGGAAATGACGATGGTCATGCCCGGAAGAAGCGTGGCAGGAATCTGGTAGCAGATCGACTTGCCAGCGCCGGTGGGCATGACGCCGAGCGCATCATGGCCTTGGATAATCGCATTGACTATGCCTTCTTGACCGGGACGGAAGGCGTCATATCCGAAGTAGGTGCGTAGGGCGTCACGCGCCGACGTAAACTCTGTCATACGCAGCAGTCTAGTATCAAACCGCTTCTACTCGGTGCGGAGGGCGGTGGCGGGATCCTGCTTGGAGGCGCCACGACTTGGGATGAGGCCGCCGATCAGGGTGAGCACTACGCTGAGAATCACCAGAGCGATGGCATTACCGACCGGCAGCACGGCACTGACCTCGGTGGTACCCATGAAGTGGTGCAGCACGCTGTTGATCGGGAAGTTGAGCAGCACGGTGGCACCAACGCCGATCAGACCGGCCAGCAGGCCGATAATGCCGGTTTCCGCGTTGAATACGTTCGACACATTGCGTTTGGATGCGCCCATGGCGCGCAGAATACCGATTTCCTTGGTACGTTCCAGCACGGAAATATAGGTGATAATGCCGATCATGATCGACGAGACCACCAATGACACAGCCACGAAAGCGATCAGCACATAGGTGATGACGTTGATGATGGTGGTTACCGAGTTCATCATCAGACCAACGTAGTCGGTGTAGGTGATCTTGTCTTTTTCCTTGGCGGTCTTATTGTATTCGTCGATGGCGTCGTTGATGGAATTCTTGTCTTCGAAGCTGTCGACGTAAATGTTGATGGAGCTTGGTGCGTCACGGCTGACCACGCCGAAATCAGCGAGATTGTCGTTGTAGGAGCCGGTGGACACGTACTGGTTGTAGATGGCGACCAGCGTGGCCTCGTCGGCGGTGGCGATATAGGCGTCGAATTGGTCGGCGAGCTGCTGTTCGCCCATCTGAGCCATGGCCGCGGCCTGCTGGGAGTCACCTCCGGATGCGCCTGCGGCCGCCATCATGTTCTGCGCCATCTGCGCCTTGCTGCTTACGCCGAGGGATGCGACGTAATCGCGGGCATCCTGAGCTTTGGTGGCATCGTCGGACGGCGAGAACGTCATGCCGTTGAGCACATTGTGATCTTTATCGGACCGCTGTTCGGTGACGATTTCACTGGATTCGGCACGGTCGATCAGCTCATTGGTCAGAGCACGCGTATAGCCCACACCGGAGGAAAGCGGGGTTGCGTCAGCATCCTCTACCGGCTTAACCACGCCCACGATCTTCAGATCGATGGCCTTGTCGGAGTCGATCAGCGCATTAATCTGGTCCACATCGTCGCCCACGTACGTCCAATGGCCGTTATCGCCTTTGACATACTGGTCGCAGGCCGGCAGCAGCTTCAGCGTGCGGTCGATAACGTCGGAATAGTCAATCTTCTTGGTATCGGTTTTCACATCGTCGCCGGAATTGAGCTGGTTCATCATATCGTGGTATTCACTGGCGGATTTGAGGCCTAGCTCATACACAGCGGTTAACGACAATGAATTGTTCTCGTCAAGTACGAGTACAACCTCGTTCTTGTTCTTTGGCCAGGATCCTTCGACTACCTCATAATTGTCGGAAATGACCTTGCCGACGTTCTTTTTGCCATCAGCGCTTGGCATGATCTCATGGAACGAGCTCGGTGCAGCATTCTGGTCGGTTTTACCCGTGAGCATGCTCACGCGCGTCGACGTAAAGGTGGATGAGTCGGCAGACATCAGCGAACCGTCCGCCATCTGGTCGGCCATCGATTTGGTGCCGGTTTTGCCCACCGTCACACCATCGGCGTTGACAAGCGTGCCGTCTGGATCGTGTGAGAATACGGAGAACCTCGTATCATACGAATACTGGATTCCCGCGGAACCGATATACCGATTGATGTCACTGTCCTTATTATCAAGGTATTTCTTGAACGCGCTCAGATTGTTTTCGGTAATGCTGCTGGTCATCGAAGCGGTGCCCTTGATGGCGGCATCATCCGGATAAATCGCGTCGCTCTTATGCTTCTTGCCTTGATTGTCCGCACTCTGCTGGCCGGAAGTCATCATGCTGGTCAGGTCGAAGGTCTGTTCGTCGATGCTGATCGGGTAAGCAGTCATCGTCTCGCGCTGAATATTGTCGATATAAGTGTTCACGCCTGCCGAAACGGACATGATCAATGCGATGCCGATGATGCCGATGGATCCTGCGAATGCCGTAAGGAACGCACGGCCCTTCTTGGTGCGTAAATTGTTGAAGCTCAATGCCAACGACGTGCCGAACGACATGGATACGCGGCCCATGGTCTTGTGCACGGAAGCGGTAGCCGTTTCGTTCTGGGCTGGTTCGAACGGGTCGGAGTCGGAACGAATCACACCGTCCTTGAGCTCCACAATGCGCGTGGCATACTGGTAGGCCAGTTCGGGGTTATGCGTCACCATCACCACGAGGCGGTCTTTGGCGACCTCTTTGAGCAGATCCATGATCTGCACGGAAGTGTCGGAATCAAGCGCACCGGTCGGCTCGTCGGCGAGCACGATGTCCGGATCGTTCACCAATGCGCGCGCAATGGCCACGCGCTGCATCTGACCGCCGGAAAGCTGGTTCGGCTTTTTGTTGACATGCTCGCCCAAACCCACTTGTTCAAGCGCCTTGCGCGCACGCTCTCGACGCTCCGAATGCGATACGCCCGAAATGGTTAGGGTAAGTTCCACATTCGACAGAATGGTCTGATGGGGAATGAGATTGTAGCTCTGGAACACGAAACCGATGGTGTGGTTGCGATAGGAGTCCCAATCACGGCTTTTGTATTGTTTGGTGGAAATGCCGTTGATCACCAGATCGCCGGAATCATAGTGGTCAAGTCCGCCGATGATGTTGAGCAGTGTGGTTTTGCCGGAGCCGGAAGGTCCGAGAATGGCCACGAATTCGCTGTCACGCAGGTTAAGGCTGACGTTATCCAGCGCCCGCTGCACGAAGTCGCCGGTTTTATACTGTTTGGAGATGCCTTGAATTTGCAGCATGCCGCCTCGTCTCGATAATCATGGGCGTTCGATTCCACAGAGAATGCGCTGGTAGATGAACACGAACGTTGTCGAAAGTATTATATGGCAAACCCTCGCTATAAGCAGATTCGAAATAGCATAATATACGCTTTTGGCGAATCCGATGGCGAGGATTTATGCACGTTCTGCCTTTTTGACTGATTACACAAAATCGTAACGAGGCTGCGATCTTATCTCAAACACGACGAAAAGCCTGTTCCAAATCTGCGATCAAATCGTCAGCATCTTCAAGACCGACGGAAAGTCGCACAAGATTGGCGGGCACTTCCAGCGTGGTACCGGCGACGGAAGCATGGGTCATGGCGCCCGGATGCTCAATCAGGGATTCCACGCCGCCCAACGACTCGGCCAGGGTGAACACTTCCGTGGCACCGGCGAACTTCTTTGCCGCTTCGAATCCGGCTGCGATCTGCACGGAGATCATGCCTCCGAATCCGCCATGCATCTGTCGTGCGGCAATCTCGTGGCCTGGATGGGATTCCAGTCCCGGGTACCATACGCGTTCCACTTCAGGGCGGGTTTCCAACCATTGCGCCACCTTCATGGCGTTACGGCTGTGCTGCTTGACGCGCAGATCCAACGTTTTGAGGCCACGAATGTCAAGCCAGGAGTCGAACGGAGATGGCACGGCTCCGGCCGCGTTCTGCAGGAACGCCACTTCATCGCGGATTTCCCTGTCGTTGAGCACCACCGCTCCGCCGACCACGTCGGAATGGCCGCCGATGTATTTGGTGGTGGAATATACGACCACGTCGGCGCCATCCGACAACGGATGCTGCAATACCGGGGATGCGAAGGTGTTGTCCACCACCACTTTGGTGCCATGCGCGTGAGCGACCGCTGACGTGGCCGCGATATCAGTGATGTTGAGCAGCGGATTCGACGGGGTTTCCACCCAAATGTACCGGTACTGCTTCTGGCTGAGCGCCACGGAAACGGCCGCCGTGTCGGTGATGTCCACCACGTCAAGACCGACGCCCCACGGCACGAACACCTTGGAAAGCAAACGGTAGGTGCCACCATATACGTCATTGCCCAGCAGAATATTGTCGCCCGGCTTGAGGGTGGCACGCAACAGCACGTCGATGGCGGCCAGTCCGGAAGCGAAACTCAGCGCGTAGTTCGCGCCTTCGACCGCTGCAAGCTGTTCGTCGAAGGAATTGCGGGTCGGATTGATGGAACGGCTGTAATCATAACCGTTGCGCAGGCCGCCGACACCATCCTGCTTGAACGTGGACGTCATATAAATAGGAGTGACCACGGCTCCGGTGGTCGGATCGGGCTCCTGACCTGCGTGAATGGCGCGGGTGGCGAGTGCAGTGGCGTTCAGGGCTTCGGTGTTGGTCGAGATGGTCATGATGGGAACTCCTTGAAAATATCGAATGGTTTGGGTTGAACGAATGATGGGCATGATCGTGAAACAGCTGATCGGTGGTCTACAGATACCGTTCCGCAAGACTTGGCTTGGACGTGCGTTCCACAACGTCGGCGAATCCGTTGGCACGCATCCAATCGTCGTTGAAGATCTTTTCCATATAGCTGCGACCGGAATCCGGCAGCAACACCACGACCAGCTGGTCTTCGTCCAAATCGTGCTCACGTGCGTATTTAAGCGCTGCCGTAACGGCCATGCCGGACGAGCCTCCGACCAGCAGACCTTCTTCCGCAGCCAAACGGCGGGTCATTTCGAATGCTTCGGCATCGTTGACCTGCACGATTTCGTCGGGAAGTTCACGGTCGAACGCTTTCGGATAGAAATCCTCGCCCACGCCTTCGATGCTGTACTGATGCACGTCGTTCGGATTGGAATAGATGGATCCTTCCGGGTCGGCGCCGATCACTTGTACTGCGCCGTCGGAAGCTTCCTTCAGGTAGCGTCCGGTGCCGGAAATGGTGCCGCCAGTGCCGATGCCAGCCACGAAATGCGTGACCTGATGGTCGCTGGCTTCCCAGATTTCCGGACCGGTGGTGCGGTAGTGGCTTTCCGGTCCGTTCGGGTTGTCGTATTGGTTCGGGCGGTATCCGCCGGGAATCGCTTTGGCGAGGCGTTCCGCCACCTGGTAGTAGGAGCGCGGATCATCCGGACCAGCATCGGTAGGGGTTACCACCACTTCTGCACCGTATGCGCGGAGTACCGCACGCTTGGCTTCGGAAACCTTGTCTGGCAGGGTGAAGATGGTGCGGTATCCGCGCTGCTGGGCCACGAGGGCAAGTCCTACGCCGGTGTTGCCGGAGGTCGGTTCCACAATCACACCGCCCGGCTTGAGTTCGCCGCTGCGTTCGGCCGCGTCGATGATGCGTTCCGCAATGCGGTCTTTGGAGGAGCCGCCAGGATTGAAATATTCGACTTTGACTGCGATGGTGGCTTTGATGCCGTCGGTCACATGGTTGAGTTTGACGAGCGGAGTGTTGCCGATGAGTTCGGAAAGGGAGTTGTGGATGGTCATGTCGTTTCCTTGCGAAGAGTGATTTCCGTTGGCTTCCGATGAATGATTTCGTTGTTTTGATTTCGAGAAGCTCGCGTTTATCACTTGCAATGATTTGAAACGGGACCTGTGATGGTGTTTTCGCTGCGGTTCATCCACATATGCCGCGTAATACCAACCACGTAAGGCACTGGTTATGGGATGATTTCTGCGATACTCTGGCATGCAACGCAAGTTGCGTATGCCGAAAAAGAGTGCCCTGTCTCAAGTTATGCTTCGATGAACCACGCGCCCCTCGGGCGGTTGGTCAGCGACAGCAACAACAAGAGAAATTGAACATGGCTCACACAATAGCACACGTAACGACATCGGCGTGTCTTACCTGTTCATATAGCGGCAAAAAAGCCTGCAATCATGCGGATTTCAACATGATCGCAGGCTTTTTGCGCAGTGTCACAAATCAGAGCGAAGCCGCGTCCAGCAATCGTTTGGTGTAATCGCTGGTCGGATGGTGCAACACGGTTTCCGTAAGTCCGCATTCCTCAACGCAACCGTCGTGCAACACCATAATGCGATCTGCGATATGCTGCACCACTCCCAAATCGTGTGACACCATGATCAGCGCCATATCAGGTTCGCCGCTACGAATCGCAGCGAACGATGCGAGAATCTGCGTTCGTGCGGCCACGTCGACGGCGCTCATCGGCTCGTCGGCAAGCAATACTTTCGGATGATCCGCAATGGCACGTGCGATGGCCACGCGTTGCGCCTGACCGCCAGAGAGGTCCACGGGGAACCGATTTTCATATGCGGCAGGGTCGAGACTCACCATGCGGAAGGCTTCCGACACGCGTTCCGCAATCCGTTCCTGCGACCAATCAGGGTGATGCAACCGCAATGGTTCGGCAACGGATCTGCCGACCCTCCAACGCGGATCCAACGAGCCGAATGGGCTTTGGAACACCAATCCGCAGCTACGCCGCAGTTCGCCGGCGACTTCGCCTTGCACAGGCTTGCCGAAATACGTAATCTCGCCCGTTTCAGCGTGTTCGAGCCCCAGCAATACTCGTGTAAGGGTGGTTTTGCCGGATCCGGATCCGCCGATCACCGCAAGGCACTCCCCCGAACGTACGTCGATATCAACATCGTGCAGCACCTGACGACGCTGTTGTTTCGCACCGTAGTATTTGCTGATGCCGCGACCTTGCAGCATTGTGGTTTTTTCGTTTTCGCCCGTCACAACCGTTCTCCTTATTTGGTTTCGGCATCGATCCGCAACGACAGCGCACGTGCCGAAGTCACCAATTGCGAAGCGACTTTAGTGTGCGGCGACTGCAGGATATCGGCGGTTTGTCCTGATTCGGCAACACGTCCATCAGCAAGTACATAACAGCGTGTGGTTGCATGATTGAGTACCGCGAAATCGTGGGTGATGAAGAGCATGGATGCGCCGGAATCGTCCACCAACGATGCCAGCAGATCGACGATCTGCCGTTGCGTGATCGAATCCAGCGCGGTGGTTGGCTCGTCGGCGATAATCAGGCGCGGCGACGTGACCAATGCGGCCGCGATGCCGACGCGCTGCTGTTGTCCGCCGGAAAGTTCATGCGGATATTTGTTCAGCACATCTTCCGGCAGCCTGACTTTGGCGAACATTGCTTTGACACGGTCCAACCGTTCGTCACGGGTCAGATCGTAATGCAAACGCAGTGGCAGCGCGACCTGCTGCGCCACGGTCATCACCGGATTCAATGCGGCGGAAGGATTCTGGAACACCATGCCCACATAACGGCCACGCAGATCGGCGATCGCTTGATCCGACGCTCCGACGATTTCAGTACCACCCATGTCAATACTGCCGGAAACCTGTGCGGAAAGCGGCAGCAAGCCCATGATGGATTTGGCGATCATGGATTTGCCGGAACCGGACGAACCGATCAAACCGACACGTTCACCGTCGGCGATGTCCATATCGACATCATGCACAATCGGCATTCCATCGATGACGATATTGAGATTACGGATGCTGACGCTCATGCGCGTTCCTCCGATTCAACATGGGTGGCTTCACCTTGCCGCAATGCCGGATTCGTCAGCGGATCGATGGCGTCACGCAACGCATCGCCAAACAGATTCAACGCTATCACCATCAAGGTGACCACCAATCCCGGCCACACCACAGCCATCGGATAAATGCTGATGAATTTCACGGACGTGGCAAGCGAATGCCCCCAACTGGGCACTCCCGCACCGACGCCAACACCCAGATACGTCAATCCAGCCTCCGCCAAGAGCGACGTGCCCGCACTCATCGACAGCTGAACGCATAACACCGGAACCGTATTCGGCACAATATGCGTGAAAAACACGCGTAACGAACTCGCACCCGACCACAAAGCCGATTCCACATAGTCAGAACGTGCGGCGAGCATGGCCGCGGGGCGTAGAATACGCGCCAAATTCAGCCCGTATGCAAGTCCGCATGCGGCGATGATCACCGCTGCCGACGCGCCGAACGGCACGGAAAGCATCAAGGCGATCAGCACTGTTGGAATGGAAATCAACGCATCCACCACAACCACCGACGTGGAAGCCAATGCGCCATGGCGAGACACCATGGCCGCCACCAGCAGCAGGCCGATGGCCGCGGCAACCACCACGGTAAGCAGTGCGATCGCAAGATTCGTACGGGAACCGGCCATCAGCCAGCTCAACACATCAGCGCCAACACCATCAGTACCCAACATGTGAGCGCCGGACGGCGAAGCCCACGTGTTGAATCCGTCAGTATCAAGCAGCGAATATGGCGTCCACACCAGCGAAATAGCCGACACAACCAGCCATATCGCAAGCATGATCAGCGAATACTTGCCACCAGCGGTACGCCATATGGAGGGAATCACGGTTTTCACAGCGTTTTTCGAAGTAGTTTTCTCAGCAGACTGTTTCATCATGCAAGCACCTCCCCCGACACCAATCCGGCATCTTTCAGACGCGGATCAAGCGCACGATGCACCACATCAACCACTAATCCAAGCAAGAGGAAGAACGTAGCCAACAGGAACAATTCGCTCTGCACTGCAATCAGATCTCGATTGCCAACATCGGTGACCAGCATGGTGCCAAGCCCCGGAAGCGCGAACAGATTCTCAACCACCATTACACCGGTGACCATCTGGGCGAACGTCAAACCGATCACCGACACCAATTGCGGTGTGGCAAGACGCAAAGCGACGCGCAATACCGCCTGTTTGCGGGTCATGCCGCATGCCATGGCCATGTCAACCGCCTGAGACGAGGCCTTGTCCCCCACGGCGGCACGCGTGTAACGCATAATGGACGCGCCTGCGGTAACGCCGGTGGCGAGCGCCGGAAGTATCAAAGAAGCCAACGCCTGCAAGGGCGCACCCCAGCCATTATCGGGAAAACCTTGAGCAGGCAGCAATCCCAACAGTCCTGAACCGCGTGAGAACAGCAGAATCAACAGCAATCCGCCCCATAATGCGGGAATGGCGCCGGCAACAATCGCAATACCGTGACAAAGCCCACGCAAGCGGGCATTACGGGTCAGCACAGCAGCGCAACCAAGCGGCAGGCCGATCGCCAATGCGATCAGCAAACTCACGATGATCAGTGGAAACGTTACCGAAGCACGAGACGCAACCTGTGCCGACACCGCTTTGCCTCCGATGGTGGACACACCAAGATCGCCATGCAGCAATCCCAGCATCCAATCGCCGTATTGCGCCACGTACGATTTGTCCAAGCCAAGTTCGGTACGAAGCGACGCGATACGTTCAGGGGCTGCGTTCGTTCCTGCGATCACCGCAGCCACATCGCCCGGCAGCATGCGCAACAGCACGAACACCAGAAGCGACAGACCGAACAGGGCCACGACGAACAGTCCCAGCCGTTTGACTACAAATCTCATAGTTGAACCACCATTGGTCTATCGCTCGATCCGTGCGTTTGCAGCGATACGCACCTATTCACCGTCATTACCCTATCCAACAATATCGCGCCAACGTGTGGCGGTGCCGCAACGATGCCGCTGCAAACACCGCCACACATCAGTTTTCATCACTTGTTTTCCGCCGATTTTCCATCGTTTTTCGTCGATTCACCGCGCCTTGGTGATCTGCCACAATGGCAGCACCGTCTGGCTCAGCTTGCTGGGGAATCCCTGCACGTTCTTGTGGTATGCCACCGTCACACGATAGCCGAACAGCCAGTCGGCGGGGGCATCCTCGCTTACTGCTTTCGCAGCCTGCTTCAAATAGTTTGCGCTGGATTCCTCATCGGTGGCGGCGAGCGCCTTGGCATACAGTTCTTGGGCTTGCTTGCCGTCGTAGTGGAAGTAGTAGTCGGGCGTGGTCCACTTGTAGAAGTCGTGGCTTTCGGCGTGGTCCACCAACGAAAGTTCATAGTCGCCGTTGGCGTGCACGTCTTGCAGCCATGTGGAGAATTCCACGTAGTTGATGTTGAGATCAATGCCGATTTTGGCGAGCTGGCTACGCAGTTGGTCGCCGAGTTCCGTGCCGTACGTGTTGGCGTAGGTGAGGGTGAGTTTCAGCGGATTATCGGTGGAATAGCCGGCTTCAGCCATGAGTTCCTTGGCTTTGTTCACATCGTACGGGTACAGGTCGGTCAAGTCCTCATAGCCCGGGTCCACGGATGGGATCGGCCCGCCGAGCGCATAGTCGACGTTACCGCGCGAAGCGATGATTTCCTCATGGTTGATGCCGTAACGGATTGCCTGACGCACGCGCTTGTCGGCAAGCTTGCTGTTCGCGCAGTTGAAGGCGAGCACGTATTTGTCGCTGCCGTCCGCCGCGGACACCTGATACGTGTTGGTGTCAAGCGATTTGGCGAGCGTGGCGTTCACCGGGGAAAGCACGTCGACTTCGCCGCTTTTCAGCGCGTTGACGGCTGCGTTATCGTCGGTGAGGAATTTGATGATCACGTTTTCGGTTGCGGCCTTGTGTGCGCTTCCCCAATACTTCGGGTTGGCTTTGAGCGCCATTTTGCTGGCGGAATCGAAGGATTCCACCGTGTACGGGCCCGATCCGACGGCTTCGGTTTTCGCGTTGTATTCGGCGTCCTTATCGAACACCAGGCCGGGGCGTCCGGTCAGGTACCACAGCAGGTTGGAATCGGGGGTGCTGAGCGTGAGCTTCACGGTGTCGCTATCGACCGCTTCGGCTTTTTCGAGGCTTTCGACCTGATTGGCGTTGTAATACTGCTGTTCTTTGAGCTGGTTAATGGACCAGGCCACATCTTCGGCGTCCAACGTGTCTCCGTTGGAGAAGTTCATGTTCTCGTTGAGATGGAACGTATACGTTGTGCCGTCGTTGGAAATATCCCAGCTTTTCGCCAGTCCCGGCTGCACTTTGTTGTCGGAATCGCGCGACAGCAGTCCTTCGTACACATTGCCGATCAGCACCTGTTCGATCGCCGATCCGGACTGGTGGCGAATGTCGAGACTTACGGGGGCGAGTTTCAGTCCAATGGTCACGGTGTTGGAGGTGCCATTTTCCGCGGTATCGCTGGATGCGTTGTTGTTACGGAACACGACGACACCCACAATGATGGCGACCACTGCGATCACTGCAATGATGGCGATGATCCACTTGTTGGGCCCCTTGGATTTCGGTGATTTGGCACGCGCGTTCAAAGTTGCGTCGGTGCTTGCCGAGTTTGCGGGCTGATTGTTGTGTTGTTCGTTCTTCTGTTCGGTTGCGTCGGCTTCGCCGTACGCACCTGAAGATTGCGACATGATTGCTCCTGTTTGATTATGTGTTTGTTCTGGTTGACCGCCTGTACGGGTCGATCACCAAAGTCTGATTCTACAATCCGCCATGCCCGCAGGATTCATCTGACGGCAATGCCGCAATGCCGCATGCCTCAGCCGGTTCGATATATACTTGACGCAGTTTTCGTAAGTCTTGCCAACGTCAAGGGAAGGACAATATCGGCTATGGCGCATATTCTTCTCGGCGTGACCGGCAGCATCGCCGCATTCAAGGCCTGCCATCTCGCCTCCGACTGGAGCAAGCAGGGACATGAGGTTCGCGTGGCCATGACCGCGGCCGCGCAGGAGTTCGTCACCCCGTTGACGTTCAGCTCGCTCACGCATACGCAGACGCGCACGTCCATGTTCGCAGCACAGCGCAATGACGGCGATGTTGCGCATACGCCATCCGATCCGCTGCATATCAATCACGTGGATGATGCGAAATGGGCGGACATGCTCGTCATCGCTCCTGCGAGCGCCGATATCATTGCGAAAATCGCATGCGGCATTGCCGACGACCAGCTGACAAGTACCGTGCTTGCCTATAGCGAGGGACCGAAAATCCTATGCCCTGCCATGAACGTGCACATGTATGAGAATGCCGTGACGCAACGCAATCTCAATGCCTGCCGTGAACTCGGATGGACCATTGTGGAGCCGGGATCCGGTATGCTTGCCTGCCAGGATGTTGGCAAGGGGCGCATGGAGGAGCCTGCTGCGATCGAAGCTGCCGTAGCTGATCTGCTGCGTGCGAACCAGCCCGCAGAAACGTTGCCATTGCACGGATTGCATGTGCTCGTCACCGCCGGCCCCACACAGGAGCCACTTGATCCCGTGCGCTACCTCACCAATCATTCCACTGGAAAAATGGGCTATGCGATCGCCGAGCAGGCACGCGATATGGGCGCGGATGTGACGCTGGTATCCGGCCCTGTCACATTGAGCGCTCCCCGCGGCATTGATACGGTTCACGTCACCACCGCGCAGCAAATGTTCAACGCGGTGCAAGAGCATTTCACGCAGGCCGATTTGACGATTATGGCCGCTGCCGTCGGCGATTTCCGCCCGATTGAGCAGTCTTCGGAGAAAATCAAGAAGAACGGGCGCGTCAATATCGATCTGCGGCTCACTTCGAATCCCGATATTCTCGCATGGGCAGGCGCGCATAAAACCGCCGGTCAAACCTTGTGCGGTTTCGCCATGGAAACGCAGGATCTTGAATCGAACGCAGCGAAAAAACTCACATCCAAGCATTGTTCCATGCTGGTGGCCAACAATCTCAACACTCCCGGCGCCGGATTCGCGGTGGATACGAATGTGGTGACCGTGCTGAAACCCGGCGAAACCACCGACGAACCGATCATCGAGCATTGGAACAAGATGAGCAAGCAGGAATTGGCGGAACGCATCCTCACCGAATTGGCAGCGTTGCGCAATACCGAATCCGCTGAATCGCAAGCATCGTAACCATCAACCAACATCACAGGAAATAGCGTCAATACAGCAATCGTAAGGAGAATTCGACATGCTTCTGGTCGCAGTCGACATCGGCAACACCAATGTGGTGATCGGCTTTCTCGATGACGGGCATATCGCCGGCACGTATCGCATCACCACGAAGGCGAACCACACGTCGGATGAATATGGCCTGATGATCACGCAATTCCTGCGGCTGAGCGGCTATGCGCCGGGCGATGTGGACGATGTGATCATCACGTCGGTGGTGCCGAAGGTCATGCATTCGTTCCGTGCCAGCATTGTGAAATTCCTCAATATCGATCCGATGATTGTTGGACCGGGAGTCAAAACCGGCATCAATATTCGCATGGACAATCCGCAGAATATGGGCGCGGACTGCATTGCCGACTGTGCGGGAGCCTACTACGAGTATGGCGGGCCGATTCTGGTGGCGGATTTCGGCACGGCCACCACATTCAACTATGTGACCGCCGATGCGTCGGTGATTTGCGGGCTCATCACCACCGGCATTCGCACAGGCGCGGCCGCCTTGTGGGATGCCACGGCCCAGTTGCCGGAAGTGGAGATCACGCGCCCCTCGTCGATTCTGGCGAAAAGCACCAGGCCAGCCATGCAGGCCGGCCTGTATTACAACTTCCTTGGCGGCATCGAACGTACGATCGCGCAATTCCATCGTGAAATCGACGAGGATTTCCGCGTGGTTGCGACAGGCGGATTAAGCCGCGTGTTCGCCGACGATACCGACATGATCGACATTTATGACCCTGATCTGATTTTCAAAGGCATGCTGCATATTTACGAACGCAATATTCGACAATAACTTTTCGTCAACATACAATCTCAATATATAAAAATAATGGCTGTCTTGAATTCAAAAGAAAAACAAGACAGCCATCATTATTTTTACAACTATAGCAAATAATTAACTATTTACTGAATAGTAAAACCCTGATTGGCTCCATATTCCTTCAAATCCTTCTGCCACAGCGCAATACCGCTTTTCAATTTGAGACGATCAGCGGAATCAGTTTCCTTCAACGCGTCGCCGATGGCGGATTTGTCGGACACTTTGCCACCGGCCGCGATGATATTCAGCCTGTCCTGCTCTTTGCGCAACCGGCTCGACCATTTGTAGGCCTTGCCTACGGTAGTGCGGAAGTCGCTTCGCGCATACACTTCAAACGGCAGATACTGGTAACCGGTCGACACGTTTTCCGCGGCTTGGGAAAGCACGCGATTGTATTCCTGACCGCCGAAATACGGGATTTCAATGCCACGTTCGTCGGTCACGGTGGTTTTGCGCAGGAATTCCCGATCAGACAACGTGATGTTATCGGCGGGGAACGCACCGCCGTCCACACGGGCTTTGATGCCTTCCGCGTTATGGCATGCGTATTCGATGAAACGATATGACGCTTCGGGCTTGCGCGAACGCTGCAACACAGCCAGCGCCGAACCGCCGTTTTCCGACGTGGTATAACTGCCATCCGGCGTGGGCATCTGTGCCACACGCCACAAACCCGCGGTTCCGGGAAGGTTCGACATGAGCAGCGACGGCAGCCAAGCACCGGAGAACATGGAGGCGATCTTCCCCTCCCCCACGGCTTCCTTCCACCCATCGGACCATGTGGTCAGATTGGTGGCGACCAAACCTTCGTCGATCATTTTCTGCCAGAATTCGGTGAAGGTTCTCGTACCCTCATCGTCGGTGAGGTTGATCGTCACGTTTTTGCCGTCGTTGGAGGTGGAGAACGGACGGCCTCCGGCAAGCCAGATCATCGTGTCGTAGAAGCTGGCGTCACCCGAATCGGCTGCGATGTACACGCCGATGCTTTTCAGCTTTTTGGCCGCCTCGTAATAGTCGTCCCACGTGCGAATCTTGGAGGCATCGATGCCTACCTGCTCGAACACGCTGTCGTTGTAGAAGAACGCCATTGGACCGGAATCCATGGGAAGGCCGTACACGCGGCCGTTCAGCTGCACCGAAGCCCACGTACCGGGCGTGTAGAAATCGCCGTAGCCTTCCGTACGCCCGGTGATCGCCACCAGCTGGCCGCTTACCGCGTACTGGCGCAACGCATAGTATTCCAATTGCACCACGTCGGGAATGCCGTAACCGTCTTGAATGGCGTTGTTGAGATTGTCGTAACCGCTTGTGTTCTTCCAAATAACGTGGATGTCGGGGTTTTCCTTTTCGAAGCTGGCAATGACCTGTTTCATGCTCGGTTCCCACGACCACACGGTGATTTCGGTGCGGGAATCGACGTTGGCTCCGCAAGCGGCCGCACTGACTGCCATAATGGCCGCACAGCAGATGGCGATGAGTCGTTTCACCAGTTTCAAGCCGATTCCTTCCGTTTGATGTTCCCACACGAAAACGTACGTACAGACATACGCATTCGAGTGTACGTCAGTCACCCGAAAGCCAGCGTACAATCCTCCAATCTCTTCGATTCAGCCACGCAATCCACTGATAGCTCAAAAAAGCGTCCGCCGATTGACAATCTCTCAATCCACAGACGCTCATATTTACCGATTCCACTATGGAATCATGCAGCTACTTCACGGTGTAGCCCTGCTGAGATGCATAATCCTTGATATTCTTTTCCCAAGCCTGAACACCTTCAGCAAGGGTGACGGACTTGTCGGTATATGCACCACCGGCATCATCGCTATATACGCCACGCGCATAAACCTCGAACGGCAGGAACTTGTAGCCAGTCGAAACATTGGCCGCAGCCTTGGCGAGCTCCTCATTGAACTTCTGACCACCGAAGTATTCGTGCGCATTGCCATCGGAATCAGTCAGAGAGGTCATGTTCAGGAAGTCATCAGAAGCGAGAGTGTCGTTATCGGCAGGGAATGCGCCGCCAGCGACGCGAGTCTTGATGCCTTCGGCATTGTGGCACGCATATTCAGCGAACTTGTATGCAGCTTCGGCCTTGGCCTTGTCATCCGTCTTGACCATCGCCAGCGAAGAACCACCGTTCTCGGAATTGGTTTCAGATCCATCCGGAGTCGGCATCTGAGCAACACGCCACTTCCCCTCACCGTCAGGAGCACCGGAAAGCAAGTTGTACGGCATCCAAGCACCGGTCAGCAGCGAAGCGATAGAGCCGTCATTCAAACTCTTGTTCCAATCATCACTCCAGCCTGCGGTCTTGGTATCGATAAGATCATCATCAATCATCTTCTGCCAGAAATCAACAAAAGTCTTGACCTTGGAATCATTGCTGAGGTTGATGGTGACGGACTGTCCATCGGAACCAGTGGAGAACGGCGTCGCGCCCGCCAGCCATGTCATGGAATCGAAGAAGCCAGCATCACCAGAATCGGACGTAATGTAGGACCCTGTTGCGCGAACCTTCTTGGCAGCATCGTAGAACTCATCCCACGTCCTCACCCGAGTCGGATCGACCCCGGCCTTATCAAACACATCCTTGTTATAGAACCATGCCATCGGTCCGGAATCCATCGGCAGTGCATACACACCGCCATTAAGTTTCACAGAAGCCCACGTGCCCGGCGTATAGAAATCCGAGAACTTGTCCGCACCAAACTGACTCAGGTCTTCAATCTCTCCACGAACCTGATATTCGGGAAGTGCATAATACTCAATCTGCACCAAATCTGGCGCACCTTTACCTGCAGAAAGCGCATTGTTCAAAGCCGTGTATTCGGTCTTGTTCGTGCCGGCATTGGTCACCTTAACAGTGATGTCCGGATTGGCCTTTTCAAAATCCTTCACGGTACGCGGCAAAGTGGAATCCCAAGACCATACCGTAATTTCAGTCTTACCACCCTCTGTCACCCCCGAAGAACTCGAATTCGAGGAACTCCCGCAGGCTGCGACACTAGTCAGCATCGCAGCAGCAGCAACCAGAGCGATTGTTTTCTTGGATGCAGTGAACTTCATCGTTCTTCCTTCCTTTAAATATGGCCGACCTCCTACATCGACCAACATTATCGGCTATGAATCATTCATTGACGCTTCCGACAGTCATGAGGATAACACAAAAGTTATGTTTACGCAAACAAATAGGCAAATCGTTGATTTTACAGTATTTCTTTAGTTACCTAGCATATTTTGTTTAGCTACGCAAACACGATATGATTGCATACTAGACGTATGCATATCCGTCGAAGCTCGCGCAACGCAGACATTTCATCAGACCACTCATCGAAAGGAACGGCATGACTTCCGGAACCAGCACAATCACAGTGCAAAAAAACAGCGCAATTGCCGATATACCACCCCGCATTTTCGGATCATTTGTAGAACATCTTGGACGTTGTGTCTACGGAGGCATTTATGAGCCAAGTCACCCCACAGCCGACGAAAACGGATTCCGCCAAGACGTCATCAATCTAGTCAAAGAACTTGGTGTGACCTGCGTGCGTTACCCCGGCGGCAATTTCGTCTCTGCCTACAATTGGGAGGATGGCACAGGGCCACGGGGGCAACGCCCAATACGACGAGATCTCGCATGGCACAGCACCGAAACCAATGAAGTCGGTATCGACGATTTCTACCGATGGAGCAAGAAGACCGGTACCGAAATCATGCTTGCCGTCAATATGGGCACCCGAGGATTGAAGGCCGCACTGGAAGAGTTGGAATACGTCAACGGAGCGCCCGGCACCGAGCTTGCCGATCGCCGCGTACGTAACGGAATCACCGAACCAATGGACATCAAAATGTGGTGCATCGGCAATGAAATGGATGGCCCTTGGCAGGTGGGACATATGAGCCCTGACGAGTATGCCGCAGCCGTGGACCGAGTCGCACACGCCATGAAACTCGCGGAATCAGGCTTGGAACTCGTGGCCTGCGGCTCCTCCAGCGCCCATATGTCAACGTTTGGATCCTGGGAACGCAGCGTGCTTACCAAAGCGTACGACAATCTCGATTTCGTCTCCTGCCATGCCTACTACTACGAACGTGGGGCAAAATCGTTGCAAGATTATCTGGCAAGTTCACAAGACATGCAAACGTTCATCTCCACCGTGGCGGCATGTGCAGACGAAGCCAAAAATGCCCACACAGGCGATCATGATATAGCACTGTCATTTGATGAGTGGGGCGTCTGGTATTCCGACGTCTGGAATCAGCAGGAAGCTGAATGGAAAGCCCAATCAGGCAAGGATCTTCATCATGAGTCATGGCCGAAAGCACCGCGTCTGCTCGAAGATATCTACAATGCAGCCGATGCAGTGGTAGAAGGGTCGCTGATGATCACTCTGCTTAAGCACTGCGACCGAGTGCGTTCTGCCTCGCGCGCGCAGTTGGTCAATGTGCTTGCGCCAATCATGGCCGAAAAGAACGGTCCCGCATGGCGTCAAACTGTCTTCTATCCGTTTGCCGAAGCCGCACAACACGCCCATGGCATTGCCTACAGTCCAGTCATCGACTCTCCCAACGTAGAGACTGAATCTTTCGGCTTGGTCAATGCCCTTGATTCAGTAATCACTTGGGACGAAACGAATCATTCCGGTCTTCTGCTTATGGTGAATCGCGACGCATCCGACGCACATAAGGTTACGGCTTCTCTGTCTCAACTGCCGTATTTCGACATATCCGACTTCCATATAGACAAGGCCATTATTCTGCATGACGACAATCCATATCAGCGTAATTCCGCAGACGACCCAACCGCAGTGACACCCCAAGAGCTTCATGCAACAATCGACAATGGATCAGTTCACTGCACTTTGCCAGCAATCAGTTGGGCTGCAGTGGAATTCCACGCCTAGTTTTTATTCGAATAGTATAAATTAAATGGGTGTCGGCAGATTGACAATCATCAACCTGCCGACACCCATAATGTTGCGATTATTTGCTTGCTGTCCGCTTACTGCTTAGCGACGATCACGCCGTTCGGTTTAATCGAGGCCGTTTCGCCGTCCACGTCCGCGAACGAGGAGACCACGACTTCGCCTTCCACCGGAACCCGGACCGTCTCATGCGTGCGGTTGAACGAGAACACGAACCTCGAACCGTTCGCGCCCTCACGTTCGACGTGCAGCACTCGGCCGTCGTTTCCGCCCGCTTCGGCCATGCCGAGCGAATCAAGAATTTCCGGCAGGCTCAACGCGATGCCGTCCCGCCCGAGGCGCGCGCCCACGTACACGCTGCGACCTTCGCCGAACGTGTGCGCGACGATCGCCGGAGCGCCGTCCATGCCGGTCCACGGATCGTCCTTGAACGTTTCCAGCACGGTGGCCGTCCCGTCGACCGAGCCGATCACGTCGGCGATATCGTGCGCGACCGCGCCGTTCGACAACTCGAGGCGATCCGGCACGCCCGTGAAATCGTCGCCCATGGGCATGAATTCCTCCACGCGCACGCCGACCACGTCACGGATCGAGCCCGGATACCCGCCGAGCCACACGTGGTCCTTCTCGTCCGAGATGCCCGTGTAGTAGGTCACGACCAGTCGACCGCCGCCCACGACGTAATCGCGCACCCTGCGGGTCGTTTCCTCGGAAAGCAGGTATACGCTCGGCAATACGACCATCTCATAGTCATCCCAGGCGCCGCGCACCGGCACCACGTCGGCGGTCACACCCTGATCGGCCAAAGCGCGGAACCACGCCAATGGCTCGTCCACGTGATGCACGTGCTGGGTCGGCGTGGCGGTGTGTTCGGTGGCCCATTCGGACTCGTAGTCGAATACCACGGCCACACGGGACTTCGCGAGCCTCGATCCCAGAATGCCCTCGTCGGACAGTTTGTTCAGATCGGCGCCCAGCTCGCACACGTCGCGGAACACGGCGGAATCCTCGCCCGCGTGGGGCACCATCGCGGAATGGAACTTCTCCGCGCCTGCCTTGGACTGCCTCCACTGGAAGTAGCACACCGCGTCCGCACCCATGGCCACATGAGCCAAAGAGTCGCGCACCAGCTGGCCGGGCTCCTTGCGGTAGTTGATCTCACGCCAGTTGACCGCGCTGGTGGAATGCTCCATCAGGAACCACGGATCCTTGCGTGCGATGCCGTCGACCAGGCTCGCGGAGAACGCGAGCTCGTCCAAGTGGGCCTCGCCCGGAATGAAGTAATGGTCGTTCGACACGAAATCGACCTCGTCGCCCCAATCGTCGTAGTCCAACACCGAACCGGACGCGGACACCATGAAGTTCGTGGTCAGGGGCAGATCCGGCGTGATCTCGGCAAGCGTGTCGCGCTCGGCGATGTAGAACGCCTTCAACGCGTCCGAGCTGAACCGCTTGAAGTCGAGCAGCTTGCCCGGGTTCATGAAGTTGCCGTCGCCGATGAAGCGCGGAGGCACGATCTCACTGAAGTCGTTCATGCGCTGTGCCCAGAACGCCGTGCCCCACGCGTCGTTCACCGCGTCGATGGTGCCGTAGCGTTCCTCGCACCACTGCTGGAACGCATGTTCGGCGTCCTCGGAATAGTCGAAACGGTTGTGGCAGCCGTACTCGTTGCTCACATGCCATGCGACCACATACGGGTTGCCCTTGTAATGCTCGGCCATCGCACGGCACAGCTTCAGCGCGTACTCGCGGAACACCGGACTGGTCGGCCTCCAATGCTGGCGGGCGCCCGGCTGGCACACGTCGCCGCGGTAGTCCTTCCACAGCACCTCGGGATGCGCCTGGGTGAGCCACATCGGCGGCGACGCGGTGGCGGACGCCAAGTCCACTGCGATACCGGCCTCGCCCAGCTTGTCGATGATGCGGTCGAGCCAGTCGAAATCGTACACGCCCTCGCTCGTCTCGATCTTCGCCCACGAGAAGATGCCCACGGACACGAGGTTCACGCCAGCCTTCTTCATCAGACGAACGTCATCGTCCCACACTTCCTCGGGCCACTGGTCCGGGTTGTAGTCACCTCCGTACCAGATGCGTTCCTGCTGTCCAGCCAACGGCTGCGGCCAACGATAGGCTCTACGTTGAGTCATATCCACTCCTTTGTTTTTTTGTCAACTATCCTAACAAATTCATTCCTTGACGGCGCCTGCGGCAAGGCCGGACTGCCAGTACTTCTGCAGGCACAGGAACGCGATGACCAACGGGACGATCGTGATCAACGAACCCGTGACCACCAGGTTCTGGATCGCCTGGCCGCCAGCGGTGCTCGCCTGGTCCTTCCACTGGTTCAGACCGATCGTCAGCGGATACCAGTTCGAATCCTTCAGCATGATCAACGGCAGGAAGTAGTTGTTCCACGTCGCCACGATCGTGAACAGGGCCGTCGTCACGATCCCCGGGGCGAGCAGCGGCAGGGATACCTGGAAGAACGTGCGGAACTCGCCGGCGCCGTCCACGCGGGCGGCTTCGAGCAGCTCGGTCGGCACGGCCTGGTCGGAGAAGATCCACATCAGGTACAGGCCGAACGTCGACACCAGGCTCGGGATGATCATGGCCCACGGGGTGTTCGTCAGGTTCAGCTTGGCGAACAGCAGGAACTGCGGCACGGCCAGGGCGATGCCCGGCACCGAGATGGCGCCGATGATCACCGCGAACACGGCCTTGCGTCCCGGGAAACGGAACTTCGCCAGGCCGTACCCGCCCATGATGGCGAGCAGGGTCGCGCCGCCGGCGCCCACGACCACGTACAGGATCGTGTTCAGGAACCAGCGTCCGAAGATGCCGTCCTGGTAGGTGAACACGGTCTTGATGTTGTCCCACAAAGCGAACGTGCGGCCGAAGCCCAGACCGAACGTGGACGTGAAGTCCGCCTGCGTCTTCGTGGCGTTGATCAGCAGGTACACGAACGGGAACAGGCAGTACACCGCGAACAGCGCGCACACGATGGTCAGCAGCGTGCTCCTGCGCGGGTTCGCCACGTTCGCGAAGCCTGATTTCGCGGCCCTCTTGCGCTCGGCCTTCTCGTCGCGCGCGACCCTCTTGAGGCGTTCCTTCTCGGTCTTTTTCGCGGCCTTCTCCTGGGCTTTGAGCTCCTGAGCGGTGAGCCTCTGCTCCGTGCCCGCGGCGATTGTTGCGTCACTCATTTTCGATGCTCCTTAGCGTTTCTTCCCCTATATGCGGATGGTTCGCGCCACCGGGCGTTACTTCATCTGCTCCTTCATGCTGTTGAGCTGCACCGCGTACGCGATCGCCATCGTGATCACGGCCATCGTGATCGCCAGGGCGGCGGCGTAGTTCGACTGGTTGCCCGCGAAGCTCAGGTTGTACGCGTACATGTTCGGCGTGTAGTACGTGGTGATCGAGTTGCCCGGCACCATGTTCTGCAGGATGCTCGGCTCGTTGAACAGCTGGAACGAGCCGATGATCGAGAAGATCACCGTGATCGCGAGCGAGCCCTTCAGTTCGGGCAGCTTGATGGACTTGACGATCTGCCACTCGGACGCCCCGTCGATCGAGGCGGCCTCGTACAGCGAATGCGGGATCGTGGACAGCGAGCTGTAGAAGATCAGCATGTTGTAGCCGGTGAACTCCCAGGTCACGATGTTGCCGATCGCGGCGAGCAGCACGCTCGGGCTCAGCACGTCGAGGTTCGTGCCCAGCCAGTCGTTCAGGGAGCCGACCAGACCGTACTTCGCGCCGTACATGAAGCCCCACACCAAAGTCGACACCACGGCCGGCACCGCGTACGGCAGGAACGTGGAGATGCGGAAGAACTTCGCGCCGTGCAGCTTCATGGAATCCAACGCCAGGGCCATCGCCGCCGACAGGAACAGCATGATTGGCACCTGCACGCAGGTGAACAGCGCGACCCTGCCGACCGAGCTCCAGAACTGCTGGTCGCGGAACAGACGAATGTAGTTGCTGATTCCCACGAACTTCGTGCCGCCGATCATCTGCTTCTGGAAGAAGCTGATGTAGATCGCGTACAGGATCGGGATCACGAACACGAACACGAACACCAACGCGAACGGCCACATGAACTTCCAACCACGCCAATCCGCCTTGTGTTTATTGACACGCACGGTTGCCGAATGCAGTGGCATATTGGCAACAACTTCCGTTGCTGACATCATTCCTCTCCTTCGAGGCAATACCATTTCACAGGGCAATTTACACCCCCGTAAAACAGCTCCTTCCAAATGTTTGCGTTATCATAATAACACCATATTCCAAAAGTGTCTACTTTTCGCACATTCTAGACCACATATTCACTTCATCGAACAAATTGCATGGTGACGAAAACAATACAGAAGTAAGCATGTAAAATTAAGCACAGTACGCATTTTCGTTCGGAAGGTAGATACACATGGCACGCAACTCAGTCTCGCTGCAAGACGTCGCCAAGGAAGCAGGGGTTTCACCGCAGACCGTTTCCCGAGTGGCTAATGGGAGCGATGCCGTACGCCCAGCGACGAAACTTAAGGTCGAGGCAGCCATGGAGCATCTCGGATACAGGCCGAATTATGCGGCACGTGCTTTGAAAAGCGGACATTTCAACAATGTTGGTGTACTGCTTTCGCATATGTCGGCCTACGGGAACTCACGTATCCTCGAAGGCATCACTACAGCGGCCGCGAATAGCGGCTATTCCATCACCATTCGCCCCTTGGATAACCTGCAGGATCAGTCACTCGCCGGCGCACTGAAACTTGTGGAAGGCCTCCCCCTCGATGGTGCAATCGTGATTATGGAACGCGATTTCACCGACTTCAACCAGTTCAAGCCATCCGACAACCTACCTGTAGTGCTTATTTGCGAGGAACCGGCAAACCACTGCCCCACCATCGATTCGGACTCGTATGGTTGCGCCACTGCAGCCGTGGACTTTTTCCTGTCGAAGGGGCATAAAACTGTGTACCACATCGCAGGCCCCACCGTTTCACGCGCAGCACAGAGCCGCATCAGAGGGTGGCGCGACGCATTAGCGCAAGTCGGCATTCCCACACCACCCATGTATTACGGCGACTGGGAAGCAGATAGCGGCTACCAAGCCGGATTGGCCTTGGCTCACGAAAAGGATTGCACCGCAATTTTCGCAGGCAACGATCAAATGGCATACGGTGCCATGCTTGGCCTGAGGACAGCAGGAAAGCGCGTTCCCGAAGATGTCAGCATCATCGGTGTGGACGATTCACTCCGCGGCGTTGTGCCCCGTCTTGAACTGACCACCATACGGCTCAAGCTCAGAACTGTGGGAAAAGAGGCTTTTTCCATGATCGAGCAACAATGCAATGGCAAAAAAGTGCCTTCTGGAATCAAGAAACTTATCACCCCCGAATTCATCGACCGCGGATCCGTGGCGGAACTCGACTAATCGCAATATCTCGCGACTTTAATCAACGCAATCAATCAAATCAGCCAATACGAAAAGCGCCTCTCCAGCGTGGGTGAACCACGTGGGAGAGACGCCTTCTAGATTGAACGAAAAGCTGAAATCGGGTGAAATCAGGCTTCGATGCCGAGCTGCTGACGTTCCTTCTTGGAATACATGAACGCCGGAAGCTGACGGCCCTGCTTGAGCCAAGCATGATATTCGGCGGTTGCCGCAAACTCCACGTCGGAAGCGGAATTCAGACAGGTCTCCACGGAATCCTGGATGACGCCGATGATGAAGCCAACGCCCACCACCTGCATGGCGATGTCATTGCTGATGCCGAACAGCGAGCAGGCCATTGGAATAAGCAGCAGCGAGCCACCGGCCACACCGGAAGCGCCGCATGCGCCGAGCGCCGACACCACAGACAGCAGAATGGCGGCCGGCAACGAAATCTGAATGCCCATCGTATTAGCGGCGGCCATGGCCATGATGGTGATGGTGATGGCGGCACCGTTCATGTTGATGGTTGCGCCCAACGGAATGGACACGGAATACATGTCTTTATCAAGACCAAGCTTCTCGCACAGCTGCATGTTGACCGGAATGTTCGCAGCAGAAGAACGCGTGAAGAATGCGGTCAGGCCGGATTCCTTGAAGCAGCGGTACACCAGCGGATACGGGTTGCGATGCAGGTACAGGAAAATGACCAGCGGACCGAACACGAGCACCATCAGCAGCATGGTGCCGACGAGCAGGAGCAGGAGGCTACCGTACTCGGTGAAGGCCGCCAAGCCGTTTTCGGAAACGCTGGTGAACACCAAGCCCATAATGCCAAACGGGGCGAGATTGATGACCCAACGAATCACCTGAGACACGCCATCGGCCACATTGGCAAGGAACGCCTTGGAGCTTTCATTGGCAATACCCTTCATGGCAAGACCGAACAGGCAAGCCCACATCAGAATGCAGATGTAGTTGCCGTCGATCATGGCCTGAATCGGATTGGCCACGATATTGGTCAACAACGTCTGCACAACCTCGCTCAAGCCCTGCGGCACCACATCAGCGTCAGCGGCATCGCCCAACGATATGGTCTGCGGGAACATGCGAGACGTCAACACCGCCACGACGGCGGACAGGAACGTGGTGAACAGATACAGGAAAAGCACCGTGCCGAAACGGCCGTCAAGCCTGGAATTGCCTTGAGCCAAAGCGCTTGCCACCAGCACAAACACCAGAATCGGAGCGACGGCCTTCAATGCGCTTACGAACAGGGTGCCGAATTCGCCGATCCACGTCATATGCGGAACAACCAATGCCAGTGCGGTACCCGCGATAAGACCGACGATAATGCGGATAATCAGTGATACGCCGTTATATTTGTCGGCAACGCCACGAAGCGCTTTTGAAATATGGTTCATATTCTCTCTCGTTCTTTCCAGCCGGCTTGCCTTTACCAGCCAGCACAACAAGAGCACATCCTAATCACGCTCGATAACACGAAATGTAAAATGTCCGATTATAGGGACGCGCAACTTCAACACGCCATAGCGATGCGAGCAAATATGAGTACAGCGATGGACAGTTTTTATATATCTTGATTCAGCGAGCAATACCTGCTGATCAGACCGTTAATCAGCCAAACGGCACTTTCGAAACGAATGTACGAGGCTCTCCCGTCACCGGATCGTCGAAACGTAACTCACGAGCCACCAATTCCAACGGCTGCGAGAAATCATCGTAAGAACGCTGCACAATATTCGGGTAGAAATCATCGCCCAAAATCGGCAATCCCAACGAATTCATATGCACACGCAACTGGTGCGTTTTGCCGGTTTTCGGGTGCAGCACGTAATTCACATATGCTTTGCCGTCGAGGCAACGTACCGTGCTCCCCCGCTCAATCAACGTTTGCGCATTGACGGTTTCCGGAATTTCGTACGCCTGAAGTCGCCCGCGATCCTTGCAAATATGCGATGCTCGGATTGCCGGAAATGGTTGGTGCCTGTCGATTCTTACGATTGTTCCGTACTGCGGATGCTGTTCGGGGGCAAGCGGCGCCAAACATTCATAGGTTTTGATGGTTTTGCGATTCTGGAACAGCATTTGGTAAGCGCCGCGCAATTCCGGTTTGCGCACAAATACGATGATGCCTGCGGTAAGTCGGTCCAAACGGTGCGCGGGAACAATATCAGGTTCGCCATACTGTTCCCGAAGTCGAATCAACGCGGTTTCGCGATACCACATGCCGCGCGGTGTGGTGGCGAGAAAATGCGGTTTGTCAACCACGATAATCGCATCGTTCTCGTAAAGAACCTCACATTCGAACGGAATATGAGGTTCTTCAAGAACGTAACGATGCCTCTTCTGCTGACGCTGTTGACGCATCGTATGAACGATTACTCCACGGTGACGGACTTGGCGAGATTACGAGGCTTGTCAACGTCGTAATTCTTCAGCTTGGCCATGTCCATGGCGAATAGCTGCAGCGGCACCACGTCCACCAACGGGCTCATCAGCGTCGGGCAGGCCGGACGCCAGAACACCACGTCCGCATAGCGTTCAACATCGGGGTCATTCTCTTCGGCCACGGCGATAATGTACGCGCCACGGGCCTTGACCTCTTCGATACCGGAAATAACCTTGGCGTGCAGCACATTGCGGCCACGCGCCGGCGGCACGATGAACACTACCGGTTCGCCTTCGTCCACCAATGCGATCGGACCGTGCTTGAGCTCGCCGGCCGCAAAACCTTCGGTGAAGGTGTAGGCGATTTCCTTCAATTTCAACGCGCCTTCCATCGCGACCGGGTAGCCGACATGACGACCCAGGAACAGGAAGGACTTCGCATCGACCATCTGCGCGGCAGCATCATGCACGGTCTTGGTCTGCGTATCAAGAACCCACTGGATCTTGCGAGGCATGTCTTTGAGGGAATCCAACGCCTGCGCGATCTCGTCGCGGAACATCGCGCCCTTGACCTGCGCCAAATACAAGCCAAGCACGTAGGCGGCAGTAATCTGCGCCACGAACGCCTTGGTGGAGGCGACCGCCACTTCCGGACCAGCGTGCGTGTACAGCACCGCGTCGGATTCACGCGGAATGGACGCGCCCTGCGTGTTGCAGATGGCCAGCACCTTCGAACCCTGCTCACGCGCGTGACGCAATGCCATCAGCGTGTCCATGGTTTCACCGGACTGCGAAATGGCCACCACCAACGTGCGCGGGGTGAGAATCGGATCACGATAACGGAATTCGTGGGCAAGCTCCACTTCCACCGGAATACGCACCCAATGCTCGATGGCGTATTTGGCCACCATGCCCGCGTAGGCGGCGGTACCGCAGGCGATGACGATAATCTTGTCGATCGCCTTGAAATCATGCTCGTCGATGCGAACCTCGTCAAGATTGAGATTGCCGTCCTTGCCAAGACGTCCCAACAGCGTGCGCTGCACCGCCGCCGGCCCTTCGTGGATCTCCTTGTCCATGAAGGAGTCCCAACCGCCCTTTTCGGCCGCGGAAGCATCCCAATCCACGGTATAGGTCTTCGGATCGGCCACGATGTTGCCCATGAAATCAGACACCACAACCTTATCGGCGGACACCATCACGGCCTGATCCTGGTCGATTTCCATGGCACGCTTCGTGTAGGCGACGAACGCGGCCACATCGGAACCGAGAAAATTCTCACCTTCGCCAAGACCAACCACCAGCGGCGAATCATGGCGAGCACCGACCACGATACCCGGCTGACGGCAGTCGGTGGCGAGAATCGTGAACGCGCCTTCCAGCATGCGCGCCAAGCGTCGCACGGCCTTGAACAGATCAGGCTTGCCGGTTTCCTCAACGATTTTCTCGCTGATTTTGCCTAGTAGTTTCGCCGCGACCTCCGTATCGGTTTCCGATGAGAAACGGTAACCTTCCGTCTGCAGATCAAGACGCAGCTGAGAGGCGTTTTCGATGATGCCATTATGAATGATGGCGACCTTGCCGTCACGCGAAGTATGCGGATGCGCGTTGATGTCATTCGGCACGCCGTTGGTAGCCCAACGGGTGTGGCCGATGCCCACGGTGGCCATCGGCATTGGATTGCGTTCCACGTCTTCGATTAGATTGGCGAGACGCCCCGCCTTCTTACGCACTTCCACATGATCCATGCCGGGCGCGGTCAGCGCCACACCGGCCGAATCATATCCACGGTATTCCAAACGCTGGAGGCCTTGGAGGCACACTTCCAACGGCTTGCCGCACGCGGTTTCCACATTTCCTGCATATCCTACGATTCCACACATAACACCTCAGCTTATCGGGTAATGGTGTCATTTTCGAAACGAAACCGTCTCATCGCGCTGAACCTTTGATATATGAACACAAAAATCCCCATGCTGACAGTTTTCAACATGGGGATTTTCTCAGCCATTCCCTTGATCGCAATCCTTACGACGAAGAGGTGTCTGATTCTTACGATTATGCTTGCGGCGATTTACAGCACGTGCTGCAGGAAGTCCTTGAATCGTGGTTCCTGCGGATTGTCGATGATTTCAGGACCGCCCTGTTCCACAACAACACCGCCGTCCATGAATACGATCTGATCGGCGACTTCGCGCGCGAAGCCTATTTCGTGGGTGACAACCACCATGGTCATGCCTTCTTTCGCCAAAGACAGCATGACGTTCAGCACTTCGCCCACCAATTCCGGATCGAGTGCGGAAGTCGGCTCGTCGAACAGCATGATTTCCGGCTTCATGGCAAGCGCACGGGCGATGGCCACGCGCTGCTGCTGGCCACCGGAAAGCTGTGCCGGATAGTGATCGAGGCGATCGCCCATGCCCACGCGATTCAGCTCTTCGATGGCAAGCTTGCGGGCTTCCTTTTTATCCATGTGCTTGACGTGGACTGGCGCTTCCATCACATTTTCGAGCGCCGTCATGTGCGGGAACAGGTTGAACCTCTGGAATACCATGCCCAGTTTGGAACGCTGCTCGGCCACTTCCTTGTCGTTCAGGGTCTGCAGCACCTGCTTGCCGTCCTTGTCGACGTACTTGTAGCCGATCATTTCGCCGTCGACGTCGATTTCGCCGCCGGTCAGCGTTTCCAACTGGTTGATCAGGCGCAGGAACGTGGATTTTCCGGAACCGGAAGGTCCCAGAATCACCGTCACCGAGCCGGGCATAACCGTCATATCGACGCCCTTGAGCACGTGCAGGCTGCCGAAAGCCTTATGCACCTGCGTGGCCTTCACTGCGGGAACAACACCGTTGGTGGTTGGTTCAGTCATTGCTCACTCCCCTCACGCGGTCATGCCCGCGAACGTTGCCTCGTTCTGCTTGGCGATATCGTCTTTCGGTTCGCCTTCGGTTTTGCCCGGCAGCGGCGGCTGCTTGCCGCGCGCGCCGGCCGGTCGCGCATCGAAGCCCTTGCCGAAATGCTTCTCCAGGCGAGATTGCAGCACCATCAGAATGGAGGTGATCACCAAGTACCAGATGCAGGCCACGATCAGCAGCGGAATCGGCTTGTACAGTCGGGTTGCGATTGCGGTGGTGGCGAACTGCAGTTCCAGCGTGAACGGCACGGCATTGACCAGCGAAGTGGTCTTCAACATGCCGATGAACTCGTTGCCGGTCGGCGGAATGATGATGCGCATGGCCTGAGGAAGCACCACACGACGCATGATCATGGAACGCTTCATGCCCAGTGCCTTGGCCGCTTCGGTCTGACCCGGATCGACGGCTTCAAGACCCGCACGCACGATTTCAGCCAGATATGCCGCTTCGTTCAATGCGAGACCCAGCCATGCCGCGTTAAACGCGGTAATGACGGACTGCGAGTCAATGCTCCAGAATTCAATGGAAGTGAACGGAATACCCACGCCGATGCGAGGCACCAACACGGCGAACAGACCCCAGAACACCAGCTGCGTATACACAGGGGTGCCACGGAAGAACCAAATGTAGAACCAGCTCACGCCACGCAGCACCGGATTGATGGACTTGCGCATTACGGCCAGAATCACTGCCAGAATAATGGCGATGCCCATGGAGATGACCGTCAGCAGCAGCGTGTATTTGATGCCTTCGAGCACATTCTCGTTGAACAGGTACTTCCAGACCACATTCCATTCGAAACGCGGATTGGTAATCAGGCCCTGCAGCAGCATGGCGGCGAGCAGAGCGACGATGACCGCCGCCACAATCGGGCCCGTACGCTTAACCGGCAGCGCCTTGATGCGATTCGGAATATCGAGGCCGTCGCCGTCGATCTGTTTCTTCGCCATGATGCTTCAGTTCCTTCGTTGTTGATGTAAATAGTGGGGATGAAATCAGTCGAGATCGGTCGGGTTGATCTCAGCCTTGTCGAGAGCGCCGGATTCCACACCCCAATGCTTGAGGATCTTCATATACGTACCATCGTCCATCAGCTTCTGTACGGCCTTCTGCACGGCTTCAGCAAGCTGGGTGTTGCCCTTCTTGACAGCGATGCCCTGCTTGGCCACACCTTCGACGTCACCCAAGGCTTCAAGCTGTCCGTCGGTCTGGGAGATGGCATAGCCGGCGACCGGAGAATCGGCATAGAACGCATCGGCCTTGCCCGTAGCCACTGCGGTGGCCGCTTCGGCCTGACGCTTGTACGACATCACTTCGGCCTTGTTATCGGCCTCGCATCCTTTGGCGATGGTGTTGGCTTCCTCTTCCTGCACGGTGCCGGTCTGCACCGCGATCTTCGCGCCGCACATGTCGGAAGTGTCAAGCTTCTTCGGATTGCCCTTCTTCACGGCCCACGTGGAACCTGCACGGTAGTAGCTCACGAAATCCACGGACTGCATACGCTCTTCGGTGATGGTCATGGCGGTGATGCCCAGATCATACTTGGAGCCAATGGAAGGAATGATGGTGTCGAACATGGAAGACACGATGTTTGGCTTCAAACCAAGCGTCTTGGCGATGGCCTTGGTCATGTCGATATCATAGCCGACCGGAGTCTTGCCGTCTTCGGCATAGAATTCAGCCGGAGCGTACGAAAGCTCCATACCGGCGGAAAGCTCGCCGTCCTTCACCAGATCGCCGGACGGAACCAGCTTGGCCAGCTCGTCATCTTTTTTAATGGTGCTGACATCGTAACCGGTGGTAGTGTTCGACGAATCCGACGAATCGCCGGAATTGGACGCCTCGGAGGTGCCGCAAGCGGCAGTGGAAAACAACATCGCCGCACTCAGCGCAAGCGCCACAACGGACTTGATCTTCAAAGACATGGTACGCATATCCTTCTTCTTATCCCTTCATTGCCATACCGAAAATCTCAACGCCATTCGGTTGCAGAGAACCTCAGTATCTCAAATAGGCACGATAAGAGCGCAATGCTACATGTACGTTACATTGCGCAAACCTTACGTATCAGCCAAGAATCGCGCAATGTAGCTCCGTCGAATCACGGAAGATCCATATACGAAAACGGAAGACACGCGGATTTGACCCGCATGCCTTCCGTCATATCGGCGTCACAGTATCGCCGTGTGCGATGCCTGCCTTACGTTTGATCGTTCAGCCGAGGTCAGTCGGATTGATTTCGGCTTTGTCGATCGCTCCGTTCTCCACGCCCCAATGCTTGAGGATCTTCATATACGTGCCATCATCCATGAGCTTCTGCAGTGCGGCCTGCACCGCCTTCGCGATATCAACATCGAAGCCGACCGGGGTCTTGCCATCCTCCGCAAGGAATTCGGCGGGAGCGTACGACGTGTCCATGCCGACGGTGAGCTTGCCGTCCTTGGTGACTGATTCCGGCAGCATCGCGGCTATATCGTCATCCTTCGTCACGCCGGAAACGTCATAGCCGGTGGTGTTCGACGACGACTCAGAATCACTGGAAGCCGCGGAATCGGACTTTTCCGATGTGCCGCACGCACCCAACGAAACGATCATGGCGGCGCTTAGTGCAAAAACAGCGAGTTTCCTCAGATTATTGAAAGCCATCGCGGATCCTCTCTTCATTCCCAACCGTATGAATACGGCCGAACCGAAGTCCTGCAGGCACCATAGAAAACGATTGCTACGGCCACGTTAATAGTACGCAAACTCTATTCGATATGCCGTTTTTCCTTACGAAAAAGCGGGTTTTGCCATATCACAATATGATCAAAACCCGCTTTGTTCCCAGCACGTCGCCAGTCATGCGATCATTGAACCGTCTGATCCGTGGACGGTTCAATCATGGAATTATTCGGCGCCCGGCGTATTGATTTCCGACGTTTCGATGGCACCGTCCTCGACACCCCAATACTTAAGGATCTTCAGATACGTACCGTCGTCGATGAGCTTCTGCACGGCCTTCTGTACGGCCTCATCCATCTGGCTGTCGCCTTTTTTGATGACGATGCCTTCCGGAGCGACGCCTTCGACCTTGCCCAGCATTTCCAGCTGTCCATCGGTTTGCGCAATGGCATAGCCCGCAACCGGCGAATCGGCATAGAACACGTCGGCCTTGCCGGTGACAACGTTCGTGGTCACATCGGTCTGCAGCTTGCTGGAGATCACTTCAAGCTTATCCTTGCCGTCGGCCTCGCATTGCTTGACTATCTTGTTCGCTTCGGTCTCCTGCATGGTGGCGGTCTGCACGGCCACCTTCTTGCCGCACAGATCGGACGTGTCGATCTTGTTCGGATTGCCCTTCTTCACGGCCCATGCCGATCCGGCATCAAAATGGCTTACGAAATCAACCGCTTCCAAACGTTCCTTGGTCACGGTGAACGACGAAATGCCGATATCGTACTTGGATCCGACCGATGGAATGATCGAATCGAAATTCGCGGTTTCCGGATCCGCTTCAAGGCCGAACACCTGCGCCAAAGCCTTGGCGATATCGACATCGAAGCCGACCGGGGTCTTGCCGTCCTCCGCAAGGAATTCGGCGGGAGCGTACGACGTGTCCATGCCGATGGTGAGCTTGCCGTCCTTCGTCACATAATCGGGCAACAGTTTGGCGATGTCATCGTCTTTCTGCACCGACGAAACGTCATAACCCGTCAGTTCGCTCGATTTCGAACCGCTATCGGACGAAGCCGCATCGTCGCTTCCATCACTGGTGCCGCATGCCGCTCCAGCAAACAGCATCGCAACGCTCAGCGCACACGCGGCAACCGTCTTCAGACTTTTCTTCGCTTCCATATCCTTCTCCTATGTCTCGCTCGGTCTATTCGACCGAATCTGAACCATACACTAGAGAGGGCAAGCTACAAAAAGATTACGGCCACCGCTGTATATCAGTATGTGAAACCGGAAATTTTCCGGTTACCACTTATCGCACCTGCTTGTTGGCATATCGCATGGCACGCAAGGCCTCACGCTTGTCTTGCTCCTCGCGCAATGCCTGACGCTTGTCGAATTCCTTCTTGCCTCGTGCCAATGCGATTTCCGCCTTGACTCGACCGTCTTTGAAATACAGGCTCAGCGGAATGATGGTGAAACCCTTGGCTTGGCTTTGACGAGCCAGCTTGTCGATCTGCGCCGCGTGAAGCAACAGCTTACGCTTGCGCTTAGGGGCATGATTGTTCCACGTTCCGTTGAGATATTCGGGAATATTGGCTCCCTCAAGCCACATTTCACCGCGACGGTCGATGGTAATGAACGATTCGGCCAGCGATGCGCGGCCTTCTCGAAGCGACTTCACCTCAGTGCCGGTCAACACCAGACCGGCTTCATACTTGTCTTCAATGGCATAGTCGTGGCGTGCCTTCTTGTTTTGCGCAATCGGCTTCACGCCTTGCTCCTTGGCCATGTCGGACCTCCTTTCCGGTTCTTCAAAGAAGTGTTCTGCAACGCAACAATCGACAATATCACGGGAGCGCGCCGCCCAACGATTCAGGCGGCGCGCTCCCGCGACACAACGCTCAAGGAAAGCTCAAACGCTCCTTGATGAATCAGTGCACATACCAGAACTGGGACGCGTTGTACAGTGTGCGGTACGACACCACATATGGGCCACCAGCCGCGTTCATTTCGGAAATGGTGATGGTGTTGCCATTCACCGCTTCCACCACACCCACATGACCGTAGAAGCCATCGGCACCAGCCTGACCGGGCAGGAAGGAGATTGCCGCACCGACCTGCGGGCTATGATCCACGCGAAGACCATACGACGGTGCGGTAGCGTACCACTGGCCACCGTTACCCAAGTACGAGGGGGTTCCGATACCCATCTGTCTACGACGTTCGTACGCCCACCACGTGCACTGGCCGGCCACGTAGCCATTGCCGTAATCGCCATTGGAGGTTCCCTGACCGGAATTGTTATTGGTACTCGGCGCGGGAGCAGGCGTAGGAGTAGGCGTAGGCGTGGGCGTGGGAGCAGGCGTCACATTGTTGCCGCCACTATTGGTATTGTTGTTGCCTGGCCGGGTCTGCCCTTGATTGCCACCATTGTTTTGATTAGCTGCTGCGGCCTGCTCGGCTGCATACTGGCGGTTGAAGGAATCGACCTGTGACTGCAACATAACCGTTTGCGCCGCCTGTTTGGCCACGCTGCCATTCAGCTGCGACTGTTGGCTCTCCAATTCGGCACGGCGGGTTTCGCCTTCTGCACGCAACTGGTCAAGCGAGTCGCGCTGGGTCTGTGCGGAAGCAGCAGCCTGCTGTGCGGAAGCGGCTTTTTCGTCAGCTGCGGTTTTCAGATTGGCGATCTGCTTCTCGATTGCAGAAAGACGCTCGCTGCGGTTCATCGACGTGTTCAACGTATTCGCCGCATCACTTGCCGCATTGGCTTCGGTACGGCTCAACGCATCACGAGACTGCATGGAATTAATGAATTCCTGAGTGCTCGTGGAACCTGTCACCACGCTCATCACAGTGGATGCATCGGAACCATGCAGGTCTTCACGAGCCATCTGTGCCACGGCCGCATGCGCGTCATCATAATCCTTGCCGGTCTGTTCGATCTGCGCTTCGAGGTTTTCCTTATCTTTTTGCGCGGCCTCCAAACGGGAAGCCGCAGCATCAGCTTCACTCTGTGCCGAAGCGGCAGTAGCATTTGCCTCATCGACTGCAGCTTGAGCTGCAGGAATTTTCGTATTTGTCAATTCATCCAGCTCGACGATCTTGTCGGCCAAATCAGACTTCACACCGGAAAGCTGTGAACGCAACTGGGCTTCACGCTGAGAGCTGGCAGCCTTCTTATTCTGGGCATTCACCAGATTGCTGTATGTATTGGCTTGCGCCTGCGGAACCGCAGACGAGAACGGGGCAATCGCCATCGTGGCGCACAAAGCCCCCGTTGCAAACACCGCGACGGCCGGTTTTAGAGCTTTCTTGCTTGTCATTCGGTCACTTGCCTCCCATCATTGGTTCCATACCATAGCATCCCATGCTTAAAACGCGACACAGATAAACGTATCCAATCCGTACAAAACGGAATGTTCTCAGGCTTTCAAATATCTATGCAACGACACTGTGGATGCAATCACCGACAACAGCACCGCTCCTGCAACCAAAATCGGCGAAATCCACAATACCGTCATCTGATTCACATATGGAATCCATTTCACGGAGGCTGCAAGCCAATCAGTGATAAATACCTTCACCAATGCCGATAAAGTGACGCAGGAAAGCAAGGAACCGACCATTGATGCGATCGCCCCTTCAAGAATGAATGGCAGCCGAATGGTCCAATTCGAAGCACCCACCAAACGCATGATCTCCGTTTCGGTTCGACGTGACGCAGCAGACATGCGAATTGTGGTACCGGTCAGCATAATGGCGACGACCACCATCACCGCGGCCAATGCGGCGGTTGCAATGGTCGCACGATTCAGCACTGCGAACACCGGCTCAAAAATCTGCCGTTGATCACTGACAGTATCGACGCCCTCCTTGCCAGAAAGCACTTCGGAAACGACTTGATATTTCTCAGGATTCTTCAGTTTCAGCCACAATGAATCCTGCATATCGTCGGCAGTGAGCGTACGCCCCTGATATTCACCGTTCGGATATTGTTTGAGGAAAGTGTCGTTGTAGAAATCTTCCTTGCTTACAAAAGTGATTTGCGATACATCATCGGCAAGCTCGTTGCGAATGGTTTTCTGCAAGTCATTGATCTGAGTCTGCGTTGCCGCGGTTCCCGCGGTGCAGTTCACGGATTGGCTGGTGCCATCGGGACACATCCACACCACCACTTCAACCTTGGAATACCAATCGCCTTTGGCTTTGGTGATCTGCGCCTGAGTGAGCACCGATGCGCCGATAAACAGAAACGAGATGAATGTAACGAGCATCACTGAAAGCAACATGGGCACGTTGCGCTTGAGGCTGCTCCAGGTTTCGGAAAGAATGAAACGCAAACGCATCAGTCGTTCTCCTTGCTTTCGGACGTTTCATGCTGTTCATCGGATTGTTCGACGGATTTCGCCTCGCCACCGGCAGTCGCGGCGGGCGCTGCCGGAGGAGCCGGAGGCGCGGGCGGAGCGGGAGGCATCGGCAGTGCCGGAGGAGCGGGAACCGTTGGCTCCGCGGATTGCTCGTTTTCAGCCGCTTTGCTTGATTCCATGCCTGTATCAGGCGAAGAGCCAGTCGCGTCGGCATTGGCTTCGGTCTGCGAACGTGCAGCCGAATCGGCATGCTCCTGTTCGGCAAGATCCTCAAGTTTCAGTCCCTTGCCCCAGGTCAGCGTAGTCTCCACCGGAGCGAACGCCTCGCCATAACGACCGGTGCGACCGGAATGCACGGAATTGGCGAGACGCGCGATGCCCGCATCACCATTGCCGCTGTGGATGGCCGCAGCTACGGCATCAACCGCGTTCGCCGCGGTTTCGGCTCGCGTCGCGCCTTCCACGTCCACCGCCTCATCGGAAAAATCAGACATTTCAAGCGCGCCCGGCGCACGATATTTCGAGTCGACGTCGCCGCCGTTCAACGCCTGATGCGATTTGGATTCGACTTCGGCATCCGGGAAGTACAGTGCGGAATCGTAGGATCCCTGCTGCTCGTCACGCACGATTTTGCCGGTATGCAGTTCGACCACACGCTTGCGCATGGAGTTGACGATTTCCTCGTTATGCGTTGCCATGACGATGGTGGTGCCAGTGCGGTTGATGGCGTCCAGCACTTCCATAATGCCCAGCGATGTGGTCGGATCGAGATTTCCAGTAGGCTCGTCGGCCAGCAGAATCTGCGGATGGTTCACATACGCTCGCGCAATGGCCACACGCTGTGCCTCACCGCCGGAAAGCTCGTGCGGATAGTTGTTTTCCTTACCGGTGAGACCGACAGTCTGCAGCACTTTCGGCACTAACGATTTGACGGTGGAACGGCTTGTGCCAATCACTTCAAGCGCGAACGCCACATTCTCCCATACCGTTTTGTTGTTGAGGAGTTTGTAATCCTGGAAGATAAAACCGATGGAACGACGGTAATGCGGCACCTGCCTTGACGACAGGCGCCTCAAATCATTACCTGCGACGCGAATCTCGCCATCCGTGACCTCCTCCTCGCGCAGCAACAGGCTCAGCAATGTGGTTTTGCCGGAACCTGAAGCGCCCACGAGGAACACGAAATCCCCTCGATCAATGTCGAGATTGATGTCATCCAAGGCAGGCCTGGTGCCTTTCGGATACACCTTGCTCACATGTTCAAGCGAAATCAGCGCCATCGTCGTACCCCTCCACTATGTGCTGTTCTGATTACGGTAATCGTGGTTTTTAGGCGTCCGCCTCTTCGGCCGCCGCGCGACGCTGCTCATGACGCCAACGGATGCCGGCCTCAATGAACGCGTCGATATCGCCGTCGAACACGGCCTGGGTCTGCGAAGTCTCATAGCCGGTGCGCAGATCCTTGACCATCTGGTACGGATGCAGCACGTAGGAACGCATCTGGTCACCCCAGCTGGCCTTGATATCGCCGGCGAGCTCCTTCTTCTTCTTGGCTTCCTCTTCGTGGCGCAGCACCAACAGTCGGGACTGCAGCACGGCCATGGCAGCGGCACGGTTCTGGATCTGCGAGCGCTCGTCCTGCATGGTCACCACGATGCCGGTCGGAATGTGGGTGATACGCACCGCGGAATACGTGGTGTTCACGCCCTGACCGCCAGGGCCGGAGGAGCAGTAGGTGTCAACGCGGATTTCGGAATCGGGCACGTCGATGTGATCGGTCGCCTCAACGAGCGGCACCACTTCCACTGCCGCGAAGCTGGTTTGGCGACGGCCTTGGTTGTCGAACGGGGAGATACGCACCAAACGGTGGGTGCCGCCTTCCACGCTCATGCGACCATACGCATAAGGGGCATCCACCTGGAAGGTGGCGGACTTGATGCCCGCCTCTTCGGCGTAGGAGGTGTCCATGACCTTGGTCTTATACCCATTGCGCTCCGCCCAACGCAGGTACATGCGCAGCAGCATCTGAGCGAAGTCGGCGGCATCCACACCGCCCGCGCCGGAGCGGATGGTCACCACTGCGGAACGTTCGTCATATTCGCCGTCGAGCAGGGTCTGGATTTCCATGTCGGCCAGATCGTTCTGAATGCTTTCGACTTCGGACTGCGCTTCCGCCAACGTGTCGGCGTCTTCTTCCTCCTGACCCAATTCCACCAACGTTTCGACGTCGTCGATGCGCTGGCTTGCGGAAGCGAGACGCTTCAGCTGGGACTGCACTGCCGACAGTTTGCTGGTCACTTTCTGCGCGTTTTCGGGATTGTCCCACAATCCCGGTTCGGCCGCCTGAACTTCAAGATCTTTGGCCTGCGCGGTCAGTCGGTCGACGTCAAGCGCCTTGGAAATCGACTCGTATTTGGCACGCGCCTCGCCGATTGCCTGGGAAAAATCAAATTCTGCCATCGTTTACACCATACATTTCTTTATGCGTTCTTTATATTCTGTCATGGAGCCTCATACGGCTTTCGCACAATCCTCAGCTTCTTCCACGTACCCACATACTCGTTCCCATCCTGCCGAGCCGCGAACCAGTCTCGTTACGTATGGGATTGCAGGTCCGGGGAGGATCATACCGGACCAAAGGCGTCAAAGACCTGCGTAGATAGCAGGAATAACCAGACTCAGCAGCATCGCCGCAGCGATGACGATGCACACCGCCCGCACCATGGTGCGGCGACGGCGTTCTCGCTGCTCGCGTTCGCTTCTGTAGTCACTCACGGGGTACTAGTATAGGCAAGGCCTTCTACTTATTATCTTTCGGCGATCTCACCATATTTTGCCGCATCGCAATCCTGCCATATCATATTCGCGAAACCTGTGTACGCATTACGCGACATTGATTGCACGTCATTTATGATACGGTTCGCCGGCATTGATTTTGTATGCACGATACAGCTGTTCAAGCAGAATAACGCGCATTAATTGATGAGGAAAAGTCATTTTGGAAAAACTCAGCAGGTAGTCGGCCCGTTTCACAATCGTTGGGTCAAGTCCGAGCGATCCGCCGATGATGAGTTGGATATGGCTGGTGCCATGCACTCCAAGACCGTCGATTTTCTGCGCAAGTTCTTCACTGGTCAGCTGCTGGCCTTCGATGGCGAGCGCGATGACGAACGCATCGTCGCGAATATGCTTGGCGATGCGTTCGCCTTCCTTGGCTTTGATTTGCCGTTCCACTCCCTCACTGGCATGCTCGGGTGTTTTCTCGTCGGCCACTTCGACGATGTCAAGCTTGCAGTATCGGCTGAGTCGTTTCGAATATTCGGCGATGGCGTCGCGCAGATATTGTTCCTTGACTTTGCCGACGGTAATGAGGGAGATTTTCATATTTGATATTTAGTTCTTGTGCAGTTTTTCGTTCAATTCGATGCCGGTCTTGCGATAGCGCGCTTCGATACGGCCGGACACGGAATTACGGATGAACAGGATGTTGTCTTTGCCGGAAAGATCGGCGCCCTTGACGGTTTCGAGCGGTTCGCCCGCCGCGACCTTGGCCTTGTCGTAGATGGTCACCTTGGTGCCGGCGGTCACATACAGACCGGCTTCAACCACGCAGTTGTCGCCGAGGGAGATGCCGATGCCCGCGTTCGCGCCAAGCAGGGAGTGCTCGCCGATGGAGTTCTTAAGCTTGCCGCCACCGGACAGGGTGCCCATGATGGATGCGCCGCCGCCGATATCGGAACCGTTGCCGACCACAACACCCTGGGAAACACGGCCTTCCACCATGGAAACGCCGAGCGTGCCGGCGTTGAAGTTCACGAAGCCGGCATGCATGACGGTGGTGCCTTCGGAAAGGTGGGCACCCAAACGCACGCGGTCGGCGTCGCCGATACGCACGCCGGTCGGCACCACATAGTCGACCATGCGCGGGAACTTGTCGATCGACAGCACGTTCACGTCAACCTTCGGCAGTCCCGGAACGCACTGGTTGGCCACGGCCATCACGTCAAGCTTGCGCAGCGCGAAATCCTCGACCGCGAACGGGCCATAGTTGGTCCACACCACATTGTTGAGGGCCGCGAAAATACCGTCCAGATTCAGTGTGTTCGGCTTGGCGAGACGCATGCTCAGCAGATGCAGACGCAGGTATGCGTCGGCTGCGTCTTCGATCGGTTCGTCAAGCTTCGACACCGTGAACACCGGAATGCGGCGCACGCCACGCGCATCGACGCCCTCATGGGCGAGATTGCCAAAATTATGGTTCGGGCGTGCCACCTCCTCCGGAGCCTCGCCAAGCTTCAGTTCCGGGTACCATACGTCCAAAGTGTTGCCGGCCGCGTCCACGCTGGCCAGACCCCAACCCCACGCAGTGCGCTGATCGGTCATTCTTCGCTCCTTCACAACAGTGATTGCATTACTTGCATGTTTCCGTGCAATACTTTAGCCGCAGGGCTTGGCGAACAGCATCACAAGTCCATGAAACAGCGAAAAAACAACTATCGACGGTCGATCGGAGTGTAATCACGTTCGGTATAACCGGTGTACACCTGACGTGGGCGACCGATCTTGGTGTTCGGATCGGCAAGCATCTCACGATACTGCGCGATCCAACCGGGAATGCGCCCCAATGCAAACAATGTGGTGAACATCGACGGATCGAACCCGATCGCGCGATAGATCAATCCTGTGTAGAAGTCGACATTCGGATACAGGTGACGCGACACGAAATACTCGTCGTTCAGCGCGATTTTCTCCAATTCCGTGGCGACGTCGAACAGCGCACGCTCGTCGGCAGGCAATTTCAACGTGTCCGCGCGTTCCATGATCTTCTGCAGATACGTCTTGGCGATCGCGGCACGCGGATCGTACGACTTGTACACGCGGTGGCCGAGTCCGGAAATACGCTGACCGCTGGTTTTGGCGTCTTCCACGAATTTCTTGACGGTTTTGCCTGAATCGCGAATGGCTTTGAGCTGACGGAGCACCGCTTCATTCGCACCACCATGCAATGGGCCCGACAGCGCGTTGATGCCCGCCGCAACCGCGGAATACAGGTTGGCGTGGGCGGAACCGGCGATACGTACCACGGAAGTGGAGCAGTTCTGCTCATGATCGGCATGAATGATCAGCAGGCGTCCGAGCGCATGCACGTACAGCGGGTCGGAATCGAACGGCTCGTACGGCACCGCAAAGCACATGCGCAGGAAATCGTCGACATAGCCGCGCGAATAATCCGGATACAGCATCGGCTCATCGCGGCGACGGCGGAAAATGTAGCTGACGATGGTTCGTGCCTTTGCCATAATGATGGTCGCAGCCTCGTCAAGCTGGTCGGAATCATTGATATCAGTAGTGTCCGGATAGAAGGTGGCGAGCGCGTTGACCGCGGATGCCATCACGCTCATCGGATGCGCGGTGCGTGGGAAAGAACCCATGAAGGTACGGAAATCCTCACCCACCATCGTGCGATGGTTGATGTCGGAAATGAACCGGTCGTACTGCTCCTGATTCGGCAGTTCGCCATGACGCAGCAACCAGGCGACCTCAAGGAAATCGGATTGCTCACACAACTGCTCGATCGGGTATCCGCGGTAGCGCAGGATCGAGTTCTTGCCGTCGATGTACGTGATTTTCGATTCGCATTGCGCAGTCGTCAGGAAACCAGGGTCGAGTGTGACCCAGCCGTCGTTGCGCAGCGTGGACACCACGATGCCGTCCGCACCCGCCGTGGCTTCGACCACCGGCAGGGTGAAGTCTTTGGATTCCACACTCAGATTGGCTGTGGCCATACTTGCACGCTCCTTAACCGTTCGGAAGTATCGAACACTATATGGCATGCGCGTTTCCAAGCATGGTTTCGTCTCAAAATCAATCGATTGACATCCGATACTTCATTCCTGCAAGGCAAATAATTCGACTATTTCCGCGCGAAATTACGCATATAAAAGGCCGATGCCCGAATAATCGTGGGCATCGGCCTTCTTTTCGTACGCTTCGCTCCGTCGTATTGGAGCTTTGCCGCGTTTTACGCTACCGTCTGATCACTTGTCGCGAACGGTGAGGATCACCGGACCGTTGTCGGTGATGGCGATGGTGTGTTCGCTATGCGCGCCACGGGAACCGTCGGAGCTCTTCAGCGTCCAACCATCTTTCGGATCCTGGTAGATTTCGTCGGTGGTCTTGAGGAACCACGGTTCGATGGCGATGACCAGGCCCGGACGCAGCTTGTAGCCGTGGTGCGCGCGGCCATCGTTCGGCACATGCGGATCGCCGTGCATAATACGGCCGACGCCATGGCCGCCGAATTCAAGATTGATCGGATAGCCGTATTCGCGGGCCACATCGCCGACTGCCGCGGAAACATCACCCAAACGGTTGCCCGGCTGCGCAGCGGCAATACCGGCCGCGAGCGCCTCTTCGGTGCACTTGATCAGGCGCAGATCCTCAGGATCCTTATGCTCGCCGACCACGAAGCTGATGGCGGAATCGGCAACCCAGCCATCGACGTTGATCGCCAGATCGAGGCTGACCAAATCGCCGTCCTTCAGGTTGTAATCGAACGGAACGCCGTGCAGTACGGCATCGTTCACGGAAACGCAAATATAGTGCGCGAACGGGCCGGTACCGAAATCCGGAGCATAGTCGACATAGCAGGATTCGGCACCCTTGCGATCGGCGATGCGCTTGTGCACGAATTCATCGATTTCCAGCAGATTGGTACCAACTTTGGTAAATTCCTTGAGATCGCGCAGAATGCCGCCGACAAAACGGCCGGCAGGCTTCATCTCTTCGATCTCTTTCGGTGTTTTCAGTTCAATCATGCCTCTAACCCTACTTCGTACGCCCTACAGTGCTCGGCTCTCCCTGGCTTTTCTTACGATTATGCAAATCTCACCTTATGCATGCCGTTGCGGAATGATGATTATTCGTTTCAGATACACTGTTTTGTCACCAAAGATGGATAGTGTGAAGCCATGAGTACCACTTTGAATTCGGGTATCGATCCGGCATCGTTCTCCGCCGTGACCGGCCCTGCGCAAGATCTGTTCCGCTATGTCAACGGCCCATGGATCGACATGTATCGTCTTCCTGATGATCGTTCCCGTTATGGTTCGTTCGATAAGCTCGCTGAAGATGCCGAAAACCAGATTCGTGAGATTCTCGAAGACGACGACTGCCCTGCCGAGAAGTCCCACGCGCTGTATGCGAGTTTCCTTGACGTCGACGCCATCAACGCTTCCGGACTCGCGGCCATTGAAGACCAGTTGAAGGCTATTGACGTCGCTGCCGACAAGGCTGAACTCACCCGCTCTTTGGGCGCGATGAACCCGGCTGGCGGCCCTGACCTGATCGGCATTGCCGTGTATGGCGATCCGGGCGCTCCCGAAACCAACATCATCCATATTGAACAGTCTGGCTTGGGACTGCCCGATGAGGCGTATTACCGTGAAGACCATTATGCGCCGATTCGTGAAGCATACGTCGATATGGTGGCCAAGCAGTTGAAGAACGCGAAGCTCGCCGCCGATGACGAGCAGGCCGAAGCTCAAGCCCAGCGTTTCCTCGACGTGGAGACACGTATCGCCGCGAACCATTGGGACAATGTGGCAACCCGTGATTCGGTGAAGACCTATAATCCCACCGATTATGCGGAATTGAGCGGAATGCTCGCCGATTATGATCTCGACACATGGATCGAATCCTGGCAGTCCGCATATGATCAGACTTCCGCCGCTCAGGTGCAGCCGCTTGATTTCCGAGGCATTTTCAACCATGTGGTGGTGCATGAGCCCAGCTTCCTCACCGGTCTTAACGCATTCTGGAAGGCCGCGGATCTCGACGATCTCAAGCTGTGGGCACGCGTGCATGTGATCATCGGCTCCACCTTGGAGTTGCCGCACGAATTCGATGAGACGAATTTCGAGTTCTATGGCAAGACGTTGTCTGGTCAGAAGCAACAGCGTGTGCGTTGGAAGCGCGGCGTTTCGCTGGTCAACGGCATTTGCGGCGAGGATGTGGGCCGCGAATATGTGAAGAGGCACTTCCCCGAGTCGTCGAAGCAGCGTATGGAACAGCTGGTCGGCAATCTGATCGATGCCTACCGCGTGTCCATTTCCAACTCCGCCTGGCTTGGCGAAGAAACCAAGCAGAAGGCGTTGGAGAAGCTCTCCAAGTTCGTGCCGAAGATCGGCTATACGAACCATTGGCGTGACTATTCCGCGCTTGATGTGCATGAGAATGCCGGTTTTGCCGAGAACATGCGTGCCGCCAACTTGTATGAGACCGGCTATCAGCTGGCCAAAGTCGGCAAGAGCGTCGACAAGGACGAATGGCTGATGAATCCGCAGACGGTGAACGCCTATTATGAGCCGACCATGAACGTGATCGTGTTCCCGGCCGCCATTCTGCAGCCGCCGTTCTTCGATCCGAACGCCGAAGACGCCGCGAACTATGGCGGTATCGGAGCGGTGATCGGCCATGAGATCGGCCACGGCTTCGACGATCAGGGTGCCCAGTACGACGGCGACGGCAAGCTCAACGACTGGTGGACCGAAGAAGACAAGGCCAATTTCGAGCAGCTCACGCAGAAACTCATCGACCAGTACAACGCGTTCGTGCCAACGCAGCTTGCCGAAAAATACGCCGACGATCCAGCTCAGGCTCCACATGTGAACGGCGCTTTGACCATCGGCGAGAACATCGGCGACCTGAGTGGCGTGAACATTGCGCTCAAAGCATATGCGTTCGCTCTTGACGAGGCGGCAGGCCGTGAGAAGAACGGTTCCATGGAGCCCATTGAAGCTTCGCTGTCTGAAGCGCCGGAAATCGATGGTTTCACCGGTTTGCAGCGTTTCTTCCTCAGCTACGCGTCCATCTGGCGCACCAAGAATCGTGACGAGCTGGCGGAGCAGTATCTGCAGATCGACCCGCACTCCCCCGCCGAATGCCGCACGAACGGCATCGCACGCAACGTGGATCTGTTCTACAAGGCGTTCGACGTGAAGCCGGAGGACGGCATGTGGCTCGATCCCGATCAGCGCGTGCGCATCTGGTAACAAACCACATCATCGGCTGGCAATCGGAGCCAAGCATGCAAGGCATCGGTGCCGCCTAATATATGTCGCCGTCGAATTCCCCGGTATCTCCCGAGAATTCGGCGGCTTCGTCATCTTCGGGAACCACGATTTCGACCGGCGCCACACTGCCCTGCCTGACGAACGGATCGGCTCCCACACGCGGTTCCGTTCCTTTCGTTTCCGGCTGGTGCTGGTCGTTCGGCTTGACGAACTTACGCAACGTGGTGACTCCCCGGTTAAGGTCGTGCCCTGCGGCGCTGGCTTCCAGCACTATGCGTGACTGCGGTTTGCCGTTCTGATCGGCCCACGTTTCCGTGGCGAGCGCGCCCATCACGATAACCGGCTCGCCTTTCTTCAGAGATTGGCAGATGTTCTCGGATAGGTTCCGGTACGCTTTCACCGTGATCCATGTGGTGGGAAGATCCTTCCATTGCTGTGTGCGATTGTCGAAATACCGTCTGGTGCTCGCCATTCTGAACGAACTGGCATGGGGCATGCCATCCTTGTTGAATTGCGTGGGATTGGCGCCCACATATCCGGTGATGGTGATGAGAGCTTGCTGTTGTGCCATGATCGGCCCTTTCTGTCGCATTGGTAATAAAGGGGCCGCGGAAAGCACCGATGAAGGTGCGAAAGCAACGCGCAGTCGGAGAAATGGGTTGCGAGAGAGGGGTTCTGCACGCCTTTCCGCTTCCTTGCGTTTCCGCGGTAGAACCACTATCCCTGATTCGACCATACTGGCACAAGCGCAACCGGCAAATGTGGATAAAGGACGCCGTTTCGGGCGAGTCGTGGATAGTCGGTGGATAAATCTCACTTATCCACCGCGAGGCACTGCCGATATATGCATGGTTTTTCGTTTGTTTTCCCCATAAATGTTTTCCTCACAATCATGCTTCCTCCTACCTGTTTCCAGATAAAAAACGGAAGATTATGGCATATCCATAATCTTCCGTTTTTTATGGTGAAATAATCAGAAAAAATACGATTATTACTTCAGCAGCGCGGCGACACGATCGGCGATCATCTGGGCGGCGTCGGCAACAGGCACGGCTTCGGCGTTCTCGCCATTGCGGTCACGCACTTCAATGGTGCCATTGTTGACAGTGTCGCGGCCTGCGACGGCGATCAGCGGCACGCCGATAAGCTCGGCATCCTTGAACTTGACGCCCGGGGAAACCTTCTTACGGTCATCGAAGATCACTTCGATGCCCTTGGCTTCCAGATCGGCGATCAGTTGCTCGGCGGCTTCGAATGCAGCCGCATCCTTGCCGGTGGCCACCACATGCACCTGGGCGGGAGCGATGATGGCCGGCCATGCCAAGCCCTTCTCGTCATGGTGGGTTTCAGCGATACAAGCCATCACACGAGACACGCCAATGCCGTAGGAGCCCATCCACACCGGCACGGTCTTGCCGTTCTGGTCGAGCACCTTCAGGCCGAGCGCGTTGGAATACTTCAAACCGAGCTGGAACACCTGGCCGATTTCCACACCGCGTTCGAAGCTCAGCGGGCCGGAACCGTCCGGGCTCATGTCTCCGTGGCGAACCTGCACGGCTTCCACCACGCCGTCGGCTTCGAAGTCACGACCGTACACGAGATCGTAGTAGTCGACTCCGGCTTCATCGGCACCGGTGAACCATGCGGAACCGCGGGCGATATGCGCGTCAATGAGGTAACGCAACGCTTCGCCGGTTTCGTTGGCGTTTTCAGCCTTTTCACCGCCGCGAGCCTGCGGGCCAAACGCCATCGGGCCAATATAGCCCTTGACGAGTTCCGGATGCTTCTTCAGATCCTCGTCGGTGGCCTCTTCGATTTCAGCCGGAGTGAACTGCGCTTCAAGACGCTTCATGTCAACGGTACGATCGCCAGGCACGCCGACGACCACCAGTTCGCGCCACGGCTCGTCATGCTCGTCATCCTGCGGATGCATCACGGCGATCACCACGTTCTTCAGAATGTCGGAGGCCTCCCACGCGCGGCCATCGGAACGCGGATGGTTGGCATTGGCAAATTCAACCATCTGATCGATGGTTTCAGCATTCGGCGTCGGACGCTTTTCAGCGGCCGGAGCGTTGCTGAAGTCGATGGCTTCCGGTTCCGGAGTGGTCAGCGCCTCAACATTCCAAGCCTTGCCGCTCGGCGACTGTGCGAAGGTATCTTCACCGATTTCCATCGGGGCAAGGAACTCTTCGGATTCGAAACCGCCCATCGGACCTGCCATGGCGTGCACCGGCACATACTTCAAATCGAGACGGTTGAAAATACGCTCGTAGGCGCCACGCTCGTCCATATACGCCTTGACAAGGCCTTCCTTGTCAAGCGTGAAGGAGTAGGCATCCTTCATGATGAATTCACGGCCACGAATCAGGCCTGCACGCGGACGGAATTCGTCACGATACTTGGTCTGAATCTGGTAGAGGGTAACCGGCAGATCCTTGTAGGAGGAGTACAGGTCCTTGACCAGCAGGGTGAACATTTCCTCATGGGTCGGCGCCAGCAGGTAGTCGGCCTCATGGCGATCCTTCAAACGGAAGATGTTGTCGCCATACTCTTCCCAACGATGGGTGGCCTCATACGGTTCACGCGGCAGCAGACCGGAGAAGTGAACTTCCTGGGCGTCGATCGAAGCCATTTCCTCACGGATGATGTTTTCGATCTTGTTCAGAACATTCAGGCCCAGCGGCAGCCAGGTCCAAATACCCGGAGCGGCCTTGCGCAGGTAGCAGGCGCGCTGCAGAAGCTTATCCGATACGACATCGGCATCGGCGGGATCCTCACGCAGAGTGCGCAGGAACATGGTGGACATACGAAGTGCTTTAGTCATATGCCCAAAACTACTCAGGCAAGGGGACGTAAGCCCAATCCAACCACCCGTTCACCGACGTATGGCAACGCACGGACGGAACACAACAGTCATATCCGTCGAATCCCAAAAATCATCATACATGTCAAACAAGGCAATCGCCATACTAGAACAGCGCGTCCTGCGCGAACTCGTCACCGTCGGGAACGGCAATGTTCTGCTGGAACGCGGCGATGCCATCATGAGCCAACATATCGGATGCCTGCGCCGAGGCGAGACGCAACTCACCATCCAATCGCACCGCATCGGGCGAAACCAAGAACATGCGTTCGTTCACACCGTTCAAATACAGGCCTTGCAGACCTTCCACACGAGACAGCGCCACATACCCCATGCCAGGCGCGAAAGTGCGCCGCAAATCCATCACCGCACGCTCGAGCGTCATACCCTGCGATTTGTGGATGGTGATCGCCCACGCACAGCGCAACGGCACTTGGTTGACGCTGGCGAGCACTGTGTCGCCGTCCATCATTTCCCAGCAATTCGGCTTCATGGTAACGATATTGCCGTTTTCAAATTCAACGATCGGCCATCCGCCCTTGTTTTCGGCGGCAAATCCGCGCACGGTGCCCAATGATCCGTTCACGAATTGGTGGTCGGCGTCGTTGCGTACGGCCATCACCGCAGCCCCGGTTTTGAGCTGCAAACGTTCGGGGGCAAGCATGTTCTTCTTCAAACGTTCCACCAGATTGACTGGTCCTGCGGCTTCGGCGAAATATTCGTGCGGTTCCTCGTTGATTTCGAACAGGCGCATGTCGTTGAGCGTGTCCGCCTGCTTGTTGACAGGAAACAGATTGACGGCCTGTTGACCAGGTTCGGGGATTGTGCCCAGTCTGGTGAGGAGCACATTGCGATCGTCGTCGTTCACGCAACCGTTGCGAATATCGGTCAATACGGTGAGCAGACTGCCGTCATCCTGACGATGCTGTTCGGTCAGGTAACAGATTGCGGGATTCAATTCCCGCCATACCAATGATTCGGTGACGAAACCATCTGGATTGAGTCCCGCTTTCGCATATCGTTCGCGGGAAGCCACGAATTCCGGGCTTGGTGTGACCAAATCGTGGTTGCGTCCACCCACACTCACTGGCGGAAGCTGGAAGAAATCGCCGGACAGCACCACTTGAAGCCCTCCGAACGGGCGTTGGTCACGTCGAATGATGCGGCACACCTGATCGACCATGTCGAACAGCCACGCATGCAGCATGGAGACCTCGTCGATGATGAGAATGTCAGCGCCCTGCAGCTTACGTTTGCGTCGGGTACGTATGGTTTTGATCAGATTGTCGGTGAGCGCGTTGGCAAGTCCGACACCGCTCCATGAATGAATGGTCTGCCCGTTGATATGCGTGGCCGCGATACCGGTGGACGCCGTCACCGACACCGCCGCACCTTTGGCACGGGCCTGACGCACGAACTCATTGAGCACGTAGGTCTTGCCAGCACCCGGCGCACCCGTCAGGAAGACGCTCGCGCCACTTTGCAGAATCGCCAATGCCTCAGCCTGCCGCATGCCGCACCGCCTTTCCTGTTCAATCGACCATCAATTTCGAAGAAACGGCTTCCTTACGCAATCAGCTTGTCGACAACCTGAAGAACCCCGTGATCGGCATTGGATGGAGCCACAAAATGCGCGGCTTGTTTCAACGCGGGGTGCGCATTGCCCATGGCGAACGACCACTGCCCTGCCGAGAGCATCTGCAAATCGTTGAGATAATCGCCAAATACCGCCGTTTGGGCCGCAGTGACGCCAAGCACGCGCTGCAACGCTTCGACGCCCTGTTTCTTATTGGTTGTAGCATTCATGATGTCGACCCACAGTTTGCCGGAAACCACCACCTGATAATCGTTCTTCAGTGGCGTCAGCTTTTCCGCGGCCATCGCTTCGGCATCGTCGAAATCGAGAATCGCCAGTTTGAGCATGGTGTCGCTTTCGCCGTTTGATGCGATCACATCTTCAAGCACGCTATGCAGATCGTCCACAATCTCCAGTGCCGCATAATATTTGCCGACTTCATCAAGGAACGGCTTGTCCGTGCGCTGCACGTATGCCGTGCGCAGGCCACAAAGCACCAATCCCATATCGTATTCGCCAGCCGCGGCAGAAGCGTTCACCGTGTCGATGGTCCAGCGGGTCACATCGGTATCGACGCCGTGCACTTCGGCGATATTACCGTCAATGGCCACGACATTGCCGTTTTCCGCGATATACGAAAGTTCGCCGCCGTCAAGCACCTGCGCCGCCTTATCGGCGAACATGGCACGCAAGGTAGCGTACTGGCGTCCGGATGCCGGCACGAATTCAACGCCTCGTGAGCGCAACCGGGCAAGCATCGGCCAGAAACCTTGCGGAATCTCGCTATGCTCATCAAGCAGGGTGCCGTCCATATCGGCAACCACCAAGCGAATGTCTTGCGGGATTTCGATGCTGGTCCAATCGGCTGCGCTCACTGGAGTCCTTTCCATGTTTTCGTTGGAATATCAGATTTTCCAACGATTGTGCGATATGTGGAATCAGTTGTTGTTCAAAATGCTGGTTGCCACGATCTGATCGGCGATCGCCTTGGCTTCGGCTGCGTCAGGACCGGGCGCCGCTGCCATGAACGCCTTACGGTAGTAACGCAGTTCGTCCAGGGATTCGATGATGTCGGCGAGCGCGCGATGTCCGCCGTTCTTCGGCGGACGGTTGTTGTATACGGCAGGATACCAGCGGCGGGCAAGCTCTTTGAACGTGCTCACGTCGATTACACGGTAGTGCAGGTGTTCCATGAGATTCGGCATATAACGGTCGAGGAATTTTTTGTCTGATCCGATGGAGTTGCCTGCGAGCAGCGGCTTGACGCCGTCCGGGGTGAAGCGGGCCACGTATTCGGTGACTTTCCGTTCAGCCTCTTCGACGCTCAGGCCGTTCTCCCATTCGTTGATGAGTCCGGAACGGGTGTGCATGGCACGCACGAAATCGTTCATATTGGCCACGGCCGCATTAGACGGCTTGATCACGAAATCAATACCCTCGTCAAGCACGTTGAGGTCAAAATCCGTCGGTACCACGGAGATCTCGCACAGTTCATCGTGGAAAATATCCAAGCCGGTCATTTCGCAATCGATCCAAATCAGTCGCGAATCTTTCGCTGTATACGTTTCGCCGTCATGTGCGTCAACCATTTTGCCTCGTTTCCTTTGCGTGTGCGCGTGCCGCTTGGCACGCTTCAGCTGAACATTCGAAGATACCGCGAGGTAGGGAGATTGGAAGGCCCACGCACTGGGAAGTCACGTTTGTTTTTCGCGATTTGCTTCGTAATCAATACCGCTACTTGGCGATAGGGCGACGTTCGGTTATAAATATTCACGTTGCAGATATGAGTAAAGCCTCTTACTTTCGGTCTTTTCCGAGAAGTAAGAGGCTTTTACCGATTTTGATTACTGGAATTCAGCAATCACTGGCGGCCGGAGTAGTTCGGAGCTTCGGCGGTCATGACGATGTCATGCGGATGGGATTCGCGCAAGCCAGCGTCGGTGATACGGATGAAACGGCCACGTTCCGGCATTTCGGCGATGTTGTGAGCGCCGATGTAGAACATGGACTGGTGCAGGCCACCGATCATCTGGTACAGCACTGCGTTCAGCGGTCCGCGGTACGGCACTTCGCCTTCAACGCCTTCCGGAACGACCTTGTCGTTAGAGGTGACGTCGGCCTGGAAGTAGCGATCCTTGGAGTAGGACTTCTTGCCACGCGGAGCCATGGCGCCGAGGGAGCCCATGCCACGGTACAGCTTGTACTGCTTGCCGTGCAGCAGCACCTTCTCACCCGGAGCTTCCTCGCAGCCTGCGAGGGTGCCGCCGAGCATGACGGTGGAGGCACCGGCAACCAGAGCCTTGGCGATGTCGCCGGAGTAGTGAATGCCACCGTCGGCGATGCACGGCACGCCAGCGGCACGGCAGGCCTGAGCGGCCTCGTACACTGCGGTGAGCTGCGGCACACCGACACCGGCCACCACGCGGGTGGTGCAGATGGAGCCTGGGCCCACGCCAACCTTGACTGCGTCAACACCGGCGTCGATCATGGCCTGAGCGCCCTGACGGGTGGCCACGTTACCGCCGATGATGTCAACGCCCTTGAACGCGGAATCGGACTTCAGACGGCGAATCATGTCGAGAGCCAGCTTGGCCTCACCGTTGGCGGTGTCGACCACGAGCACGTCCACGCCGGCTTCCATCAGAGCGGAAGCACGGTTGTAGGCGTCACCCAGGAAGCCGATGCCGGCGGCAACGCGCAGACGACCCTGTTCGTCCTTGGTGGCGTCCGGATACTGCTCGGTCTTCACGAAGTCCTTCACGGTGATCAAGCCGGTGAGGCGGCCTTCATCGTCAACCAGCGGCAGCTTCTCGACCTTGTGCTTGGCCAGCAGGTCGTGGGCGTCTTCCTTGGAGATGTTGGACGGGCCGGTAATGAGGTTCTCGCGGGTCATGACCTCGGAAACCTTGAGCCGGTCGTAATCCTCGGAGGCTATGAAACGCATGTCGCGGTTGGTGATGATGCCGACGAGCTTGTTGTCGTTGTCAACGACCGGCAGACCGGAGATATGGAAACGGCCGCACAGCTTGTCGAGATCAGCCAGCGTCACATCCGGGCTGACGGTCAACGGATCGTTGATCATACCGGATTCGGAGCGCTTGACGATGTCAACCTGAGCGGCCTGGTCGTCGATGGAAAGATTGCGGTGCAGCACGCCGATGCCGCCATTACGAGCCATGGCAATGGCCATGTCGGACTCGGTGACGGTGTCCATTGCGGCGGAGATCGCCGGGACCTTCATCGTGATGTTGCGGGTCAGATGGGTGGTGGTGTCCACTTCGGACGGAATGACATCCGTCTCGTTCGGCAGCAGCAGCACATCGTCATAGGCGAGGCCAAGCTGCGCGAAAATCGGAGGAAGTGGAGCGTACGTGGAATCTGCATTCATATCAGGAATTGTAGCCATAGACCCACTATATGAACGCGGGCTGACTTACCGCGACACGGCAGAACAAGCGGCAAACAAGGGTGTTATGAAAGTTAACTAATACCGCAAGGCAAAGCGTTTAATCAGTTTTTCCGACGCTTCGACGACCGCACCGACGCATGTCTGCCGCCATCCGCAGCGTCCTCCTCCAGCATCTCGGGAATCCTATGCTTCACATACGGATACATGGTGGCGACGGTCAGCACCACGGCCGCAATCAGGAATCCAACAAGCACGTATTGGGCCTTGAAAAACAGCGTCATAATCGAGCCGAATGCGATCAGTGCCGCCCAACCCCACAGAATCAGCACAGCCCCCTGCACGGAATGGCCGATGCGCAGCATGCGATGATGCAAGTGCATGCGGTCCGGATGCATCGGAGACTGTCCCTTGCGCAAGCGGCGCACAATCGCAAGACACATGTCGAGAATCGGCAGGAACAATACCAGAATCGGCAGCAGAATCGGCATGAACACCGGCAAGTAAATGCTGGCATGAATACTGGCCGGGTCAAGGCGGCCCGTCATCACAATCGACGCGCACGTGATCAAATAGCCGAGCAGCATGGAACCGGAGTCTCCCATGAACAGCTTCGCCGGATGCCAGTTGTGCATCAAAAAGCCCACGCACATGCCGACCATGGCAATGTCGATCAATGTCGCCATCGAAGCGTACGAAGGCGAGTTGCGGGCGATGATGTATGAATAAATGGCGAATGCGATGCCGCCGATCGCCACAATGCCCGACGACAGACCGTCCAACCCATCCACGAAATTGACCGCATTGATGGACGCGACGATCAAAAACGCGGTGATGGCCATCGACAGGCTCGGCGACGCCGTCACCAACGAGCCAAGCGGAAGCGAAATGATCTGCAGACCGCCCCATGCCACGAACACGGAAATCAACAGCTGACCGGCAAGCTTGAGCATCCAATCAAGATCCCACAAGTCGTCGGCCATGCCAAGCAGACTGATCATAATGGCGCCGGCGAGAATCACCCACGCCTGTTGCGATTGCGCGAACAATCCTTGAATGAACGGAATGCGGGATGCGAACAGCATCGACACGGTGAAACCGATCAGCATGCCCAAACCACCCAGTCGCGGTGTCGGAATGGTATGCACGTCTCGCGCACGCACTTCGCCGACGGCGCCGACCTCAATGGCGATATGGCGAATCAACGGCGTGATCAAATAGGTGACGCCGCCAGCAATCGCAGCAATGAACAGATAGATTCTCATACGCCCAAAGCACCGCCATTCAACGTCAAGGCCTTTCGGATAACCGGCTCGTGAATCACTCCCTCTCGAAGAATCGCAATGCCATCACGCCCATGAGGGTCAGCCGCCACAACCGTGGAAGCCACATGACCGGGAGTCGCTCCCCCGTCCAAATACAAATCAACCGCATCGCCAAGCGCCTGCACGGCCTCGTCAACGGTTTGCGCGCTTTCATCGCCGGAACGGTTGGCACTGGTGGCGGCCAACGGTCCGGTAGCGCGCAGCACACGCAAGGCGGCCGCGGAATTCGGAATGCGCACGCCCTGCGTGACCTTGCCGGTGGCGGGATCGGTACGTACCGTGGCGAGCGTGCAATCGTCATCGGCCACGGCGATCGGAGAGAACGCGCCCGGCATGAACATGGCGGACAGGCGGTTCAGCGGCACCGGCAGATCCAAATGCAGCTTCTCCATGCTTTCAATAGACGGCAATAGCACTTGCAACGACTTGTATTTCGGGCGTTGCTTCGCCGCGAACACCTTGCGGATCGCCTCAATGTTGCGCGGATCGCACGCAACGCCGTAGACCGTGTCCGTAGGAATCACAATCAATCCGCCGTCACGTACGATTTCGACAGCCTGGGCAAGGGATTCGTCTGAAATAGTGCGAATCTCGCTCATGACACCTCCCTTTTCGGCTTGCTGACCCCACCATTGTAAGGCAGGATTCTTCAACTGCGTTGAAACTGACCTTATGCGCCCAGATACGCCTTGCGCACCTGCTCGTTGTCCATCAGCTCCTTGGCGTCGCCTTCCATGGTGATGCGCCCGGTTTCGAGCACATACGCACGATCGGCGATCGACAGGGCCATATTCGCGTTCTGTTCGACCAGCAGTACGGTAATGCCCTGATCATGCAGCTTGCGAATAATGGCGAAGATCTCTTTGACGAGTTTCGGAGACAGACCCATCGACGGCTCGTCCATAAGAATCGTGTTCGGGTGGCTCATCAGGGCGCGGCCCATTGCCAGCATCTGCTGTTCGCCGCCGGAAAGCGTGCCCGCCTTCTGGTTGCGGCGTTCCTTCAGGCGTGGGAACATGTCGAACACCATGGCAAGATCGTCCGCCATGTGAGACCGGTCTTTGAGACTGAACGCGCCCATTTCAAGGTTTTCCTGCACGCTCATGCGCGTGAACACGTGGCGTCCTTCGGGAATATGCGCCATGCCGAGGGTCACGATCTTATTGTTCGGCGTTTTCAGCAGGTCCACGCCGTTGAACAGCACCTCGCCGGAAACCGCCGGAGTAAGACCTGTGATGGTATGCAATGTCGTGGTTTTGCCAGCACCGTTCGCACCGATCAGCGACACGATCTCGCCGTCGTTCACCGTCAGACTGATGTTTTTGACCGCTTCGATGGCACCGTAGGAGACGGAAAGATTCTTGATCTGCAGCATCAGGCGTCCTTCCTTTCGGTCGTTTCAGACGTTTCGACGGAATTGTTTTCAGCATCGTCCGCACCAAGATATGCGGAGATGACCTGCGGATTGTTGGCGATTTCCTCTGGCGTTCCGGAGGCGATGGTACGCCCGTAATCAAGCACTTGAATACGCTGGCACACGTTCATCACCAGGCTCATATCATGTTCGATCAGCAGAATGGCGATGCCGAAACGGTCGCGGATCGTGTTGATGCAGTTCAGCAGATCCTCGGTTTCCGTAGGATTCATGCCTGCCGCAGGCTCGTCAAGCAACAGCAGTTTCATGCCGGTCGCCAACGCTCGTGCGATTTCCAGCTTACGTTGCGCTCCATACGGCAGATTCGCGGCTTCGGTTTCGGCCAATCCTTCCAGTCCGAAAATACGCAGCAGGTCTATGGCTTTGGCATGCATGTCGCGTTCCTGCTTCCAGAAGGTCGGCGTGCGGAAGATCGCACCGCCCAGCCGGTAGGTGAAGGATTCGTTGAACGCCACAAGCACGTTCTCTTCCACCGTCATCTGACCGAACAGACGAATATTCTGGAAGGTTCTGGCGATTCCCGCACGCACGACCTGATACGTTTTCTTGCCGTTCATGCGTTTGCCGTCGAGGAAGAACTCACCTTCCGTGGGCTGGTAAACGCCGGTCAGCAGGTTGAACACAGTGGTCTTGCCTGCGCCGTTCGGCCCGATCAGACCGACAAGTTCGCCCGCATTGATGGTCATGTTGAAGTCGGATACGGCTTTGAGGCCTCCGAAGGTGATGCCGAGATGCTCGGCCTTCAGAATCGGCTCGCTCATGCCTGCACCTCCTTGTCTTCGCTGGATGTGTTGATTTCGCTAGATGCGGTAGTCTCGCCGGTTTCCTTGGTTTTCTTAGATGCCGATTGAGACGCACCCGATTTGCCGTGCATCTTCACGCGTACCGGATAGAACCACGTGTTGACGAATTTCGGCAGCGAGAACTCCCAATTGCCGAACAATCCCTGCGGACGGAACACCATGATGATCACCAGCACCACCGAATACACGAGCATGCGGTATGCGGAGAACGCACGCAGCAATTCCGGCAAAATCGTCAGACCAACCGCGGCGACAATGGAACCCGTCAGCGAACCCATACCGCCGAACACCACCATGATCACGTAATTGATCGACTGCAGCCAACCGGCCATGCTTGGCGTGAGCGCACCGATATATTGCGCGAAAATACCACCCGCAATACCCGCGAAGAACGCGGAAATCGCAAAAACGAGCACTTTCATATAGGTGATGTTGATGCCGGAAGCGCCAGCCGCGATCTCATCATCACGAATCGCCTTGACCGCACGACCATAACGGGAACGCGCGAACATGAACAACAGCACCACGGTCACGACGGTGATACAGAACACCACATACAGATTGGCGAGACGGTCGATGCCGATCAGTGCCTGCCCCTGCTGGCCGTCCGCAAGTCCCTTGCCGCCGGCCACTTTCAGATTCTGGATGATCACACGAATGATCTCACCGAAACCAAGCGTGATAATCGCAAGATAATCGCCGTGCAAACGCAATGCCGGAATGCCGACAAGCACACCGAACACACATGCCACCACACCGCCGACGAACGTGACCAGCAGGAAACGCACCGTATCATCCATCTGAACGCCGTTGGCAACCAGCAGCTTGCTCATCAACGCGGCGGAATATGCGCCGATCGCCTCGAAACCGCAGCAGCCGAGCGTAAGCTGTCCGAGCACACCGATCGTCAGATTCAACGACGTGGTCATGATCACCGCAATGCAGCAAGTCATGAGAATACCCTTGACATACAGGGAAATAGCGCCCGTTTCACATACCGCAACAAGAATGCCGAACAGCACAAGCACGCCAATGGCACACAATGCATACGATTGCTTCGTGGAAAGCATTGATTTCTTCATAATCACACCTTCTCGCTTTCCGGCTCGCCCATCAGACCGGACGGCTTGACCAGCAGCACGATGATGAGAATGCCGAACACAATGGCGTCGGAGAACGCCGACGTGATCACACCGGCCGTAATCGTACCGATATACGCCTTGGTAAGACTCTCGGCCACGCCGATCAGCAAGCCACCGACCATAGCGCCCGGAATGGAACCGATGCCGCCAAGCACCGCGGCGACGAACGCTTTCAAGCCCAGCATGGCACCCATCATCGGAGAGACCTGCGGGTAGGAAATGCAGTACATAAGCGCCGCCACCGCAGCCAGGCCGGAGCCGATGGCGAAGGTCAACGTGATGGTGGAGTTCACGTTGATGCCCATCAGAATCGACGCTTCCTTGTCTTCGGACACCGCACGCATGGCCTTGCCCTGCTTGGTGAGGGAGACGAACAGCTGCAACGCGACCATGATGGCGATGCCGAGCAGCACCGTTATGATGGTCGCTCCGTCGATTTTGAGTTTGCCAAGCACCAGCGTTGGAATTTCAACGATGGTTGGCACGGTCTGATAATCAGCGCCGAACAGCGCCTGGGAGCCGTTTTCAAGCAGCAGGCTCATGGCGATCGCAGTGATCAGCGCCGTCATATTATTGCCTTTTTCACGCACCGGCTTGTACGCGGCCCTTTCCACGATAATACCCACCGCCACGCACACAAGCACCGCCGGAATCACGGCGAACCATGCGGGCAGACCGCAGGCGATAATGAACGGAATGGTAAGCATCAGCGCGTAGGAGCCGACCATGATGAAGTCGCCGTGCGCGAAATTGATCAGTCGGATGATGCCGTACACCATGGTGTAGCCGAGGGCCACAAGCGAATACACGCTGCCGATTTTCAGACCGTTGAAGATCTGACCGATGAACATAATGACCGAATCGCTCATCATCCCTCCTTTCTTGTTGTTTCGTCAGTTGAAGTCTTGTTTTTCTTGATTCCTCGCGTTTTTTCGCTATTTCGCCGGCTGGATGGTGTCTTTGTATGTCGGTTCGCCGTCGCTCATTTCCAGCACAATCACCGATTTCTTCGGAGAACCATGCTTGTCGAGCGTGAATGCGCCGGTCACGCCGGAGAAGCTCATACCTGCGATGGCGTTGCGAATATCGGCACGAGTGGCGTTTTCACCGGCTTGTTCGATGGCCCGCTTGAACATGTAGACGGAATCGTAACCGAGCGCGGTGAAGGTGTTCGGCGATTCGCCGTTATTGGCCTTCTTGTATGAGGTGATGAACTGCTGCACCTTCGTGTTGGACTTGTCATCCGGCGAATAATGCGTGGTGTACAGCACCTTGTTGTAGTTCGCTTTGTTTCCCGTGGTTTTGAGGCCGTCGTAGCCGTCGGGGCCCATGATGTAGCCCTCATAGCCGACCGCTCGCGTCTGTGGCACAATGTACGGGCCAACCGTGGAATAGTAGTACGGCGCATATAGGAATTCCGCACCAGAAGCTTCGATTTTCTGCAGCTGCGACGAGTATTCGGTATCGTCGGCGCTAGAGGAATTCTCTTCCGCCACCACGTCGAGTCCGTTCTTCTTCGCCGCCGCAACAAAAGCCTTGCCCACACCAGACGAATACGGATCGCCCGTGCCATACAGCACGGCCACTTTCTTGACCTTCAATGTTTCGGCCGCATACTTGGCGGCGATCTCGCCCTGGTAGGAGTCCTTGAAGCAGGTGCGGAACAGGTATCCGCCCGTTTCCACGGAATCGGCGGTTGCGGCCGGAGCGATGGTCGGCATCTGGTTCTGGTCGGCGAGCGGCGCGACGGCACCGGAGGTTGACGAAATGGTCGGTCCGAGCACGGCGATCACGTTCTTGTCGCCGGCCAGACGGTTAAAGGCGTTGGATGCCTCGATCACATCACCCTTGTCGTCCATGGATTCCAGTTTGATCTGTTTGCCGAAGATTCCCCCATCGGCGTTGATTTCCTTGACCGCCAGTTTGAACCCGTTCACTTCGGCTTCGCCATAGGCTGCGGCTGCACCGGAATTGGTGGTGACCGAGCCGATGGTGATCACATCGTTATCCGCGATGGTGGCGCTCTCATTACTGGTGGCGTACATGTTGCCGCCCGAACAGGCTGTAACACTCACTCCCATAACCGCCGCAAGACAGAGTGCGGCCAGTTTTTCGGCATTCTTGATTTTCACTGCCGTTCCTTCTCTTCCTGTCAGCGCAACCGGACGCCTCATCTTGTGGATGCTTCCGCAACCGGTATGCTTACCGCTGAACTGGTCTAATGCAATGGTCGGACTTCCAACTGGAACTCTATTGCAACAGAAAAACCACGTTCCCCTGGAAAAATCTCTTATTCTGAGACGCGTTGCATCACTGCTTTTTCGCGGTCATGTATCGCGGGCGACCTGTGTAATCGTTATGCACCATCACATTGCTGAATCCATATGACAGCGCGAATGCAGACAATCGTTCACCTTGCGTAATATCGTGTTCCATTACCAGCAAACCGCCGTTTTTCAGCAGTTTTGCGGCACGGGCGATAATGCGTTCCGGAATAAGCGTGCCATCTGCGGAACCGCCGTATAGCGCAAGATCGGGATCGTAGTCGCGTACTTCCGGTTGCTGCGGAATATCCGCAAGAGGCACATACGGAGGATTGGTGAGCACGATATCGATCGTGCCGTCCAGCTGGTTCAGCGTCGGCGTTTGCGTGGCATCAGCGATTTCCAGATGATAGTTGCTGGCGATGCTGGGGTACTTTTTTGCGGTTTCGTTGAGATTGACGCGGGTCCATTGCGCGGTTTGCTCGCTTTTTTCGACCGCCCACACCTCGCTGCCGGGCACTTCCGTCACGAATGACAGGCCGATTGCGCCGCTTCCCGCGCACAGATCGACCACTTTCGCCGAATACATGCCGTGCTTGGTGATCCAGTCGACACCTTCCTGCACCACGAGTTCGGTTTCCTGACGCGGAATGAACACGCCCGGACCAACCTTCAGATCGAGGTAGCGGAAGGGCGCGTGGCCGGTGATATGTTGCAGCGGTTCACGCTTGGACCTGCGATCCACCATGGTGTGGAATCGCTTCAACGCAGCGTCTTCACCGCTCTGCTTCGCGCCTTGCTTCGCCAGTTCGGATGTTTCGCTTCCCATCAGCATGGCCTTGTCGACGGTCTGCAGGTCGACGCCGAATACTTCGGCGGCCAATAATTTGGCATCGTGCTCCGGAGTGTCAACACCGAACGCACGCAACATGGCCGAAGCGGATCGCACGAGTTCGAATACGGTAGCCATCGGCCGCCTTTACTTCTGATGGGCCAAGCGATCGGCTTCGTCAGCCTGAATGTCGCTGTCGATCACAGCCTGCAGATCGCCGTCAAGCACGGCGTCAAGGTTGTACGCCTTGTAGTTCGTGCGATGATCGACGATACGGTTCTCCGGGAAATTGTAGGTGCGGATTCGTTCGGAACGATCCAGCGAACGCACCTGGGAGTGACGCATGTCTGCGGCCTGTGCGGCTTCCTCCTCGTGCTTCATGGCGAGCAGGCGGCTCTTCAACACGCGCAGTGCGGCCGCACGATTCTGGATCTGGCTCTTCTCATCCTGCATGCTCACCACGATGCCAGTCGGAATGTGGGTCATACGAACTGCGGAATATGTGGTGTTCACGGACTGGCCGCCCGGGCCAGAGCTCATGAAGATGTCGATTTTCAGATCTTTCTGATCGATTTCGATCTCATCGTCATCTTCATCGGCTTCCGGGAATACAATGACGCCCGCTGCGGACGTCTGAATACGGCCCTGCGATTCGGTGACGGGGATACGCTGCACGCGATGCACGCCACCCTCGTATTTGAGGGATGCCCATACGCCGTCTTCCGGAGCGGGAGTGCCCTTGGCGCGGATGGCGAGCTGCACGTCTTTGACGCCGCCCAGTTCGGTGGTGTTTTCGCTTTGCAGGGTGACGGTCCAACCGCGCTTTTCCGCATATCGCATGTACATGCGTAGCAGATCGCCGGCGAACAACGCGGCTTCCTCGCCGCCGGTGCCCGCCTTGATTTCCATGATCGTATCGCGCGCATCATCGGGATCGCGCGGAATCAACGCGGTGCGCAGTTTCTCCTCAACTGCCGGAAGCTCGCTCTCCAAACGTTTCGCTTCTTCCGCGAAATCCGGATCTTCGGAAGCCATTTCCTTGGCTGCCTCCAGATCGTCTTTCACCTGCTTGTATGCGGTGTATGCGGAAACGATGACGCCCAACTCGGCGTGACGACGTCCCAGCTTACGCATCTTATCCGGATCCGACGCGACTTCCGGCTCGGCCATCTGCTGTTCGATATTATGATATTCCTCAAGTGCGGTAACTGCCGCGGGGAACTGCTCGTCTGCCAATGTACGCCTTTTCTATCTGCTTATAAATCTGCGCTTCAGCGTGAACGCTTCGCTGAACTCCACTCAACCTGTCCATCATATAAGGTGCCTTGGAAACGCTGCCGAAGCGCGGTATTTCGCAGGCATCCCACGCATCTTACGAATATCCCGATCGCATGCACGCCAGCGCATGCGCATCCGTCGCATAATGAAAAACGCCAGCCCACAATCGGACTGGCGTTTTTCATTGCCTAAGCAATAAGACTCACTTGGCCTTCTTGCCGTAACGCTTCTCGAAGCGTGCCACGCGACCACCGGTGTCGAGGATCTTCTGCTTGCCGGTGTAGAACGGGTGGCAGCTGGAGCACACGTCGACGGTCATGTGATCGCCGCTGTAGGTGGAACGGGTGACGAAGGTGTTGCCGCAAGAGCAGGTGACCTGCACTGCGTGGTAATCAGGATGGATACCCTGCTTCATAGTTTGTCTCCTAGAGATTCGGGGGACCCGGGTCGCTGAGCCCCTATGGCAGAGCGTGAACCGGATAACCTTGCAGAGTATATCAGAAGCCTTGACTTTGTGAAAGAGTGGGGCGTCACGGGCTTGAACCGTGGACCGGCGGATTATGAGTCCGATGCTCTAACCGACTGAGCTAACGCCCCACGTTGCAACATGCGAACATGCCAACTTGGCAAGTTTAGCAAATGGGTGGACTAGTTTTGCTTCATGAAACGCAGCGGATTGTCGATAAAGCGTCGCAAACCGATTTCCGCAGCGCCCATCAAGGCCGGACGATCGACGATATCCGCTACAAGCACGCTTGCCTCGACTTCCGGATACGCCAGCACTTGCGGGCGTACCATGCGTTCGATTCTGCGAATCAGTTCAGGTTCGAAACGCGCCCACAAGCCGCCGAGCATCACCACGTCGACGTCACAGACATTGATGGTCGATGCGATTACGGAAGCCATGGCCTCCAATGCTTTTTCCACAACGGCCACGGTCTGCGCATCGCGCTGGTGCCAGCGGTCGATCAATTCGTCGATGGCGCTGCGGGTCGCGGCGGCATCGCTGCTGGCGATTCCGGCCGCGCTCACCATGGAACGCCTGCCCGCATACACTTCAAGGCAGCCGCGACGGCCGCAACGGCAGACGGGACCGCGCATGTCGACGGAAACATGGCCCAATTCGCCACCGAAACCGTGATCACCGCTCACCACACGCCCTTCGCGGATCACTGCACCGCCGATACCCACGTCGGTCGACATGTAAAGAAACGAATCCGTCGGCTTGATCCGCCCAGAATCCTTACGCTGCGTGGCATAGCCGGGAACCTGTGCCAACGCGGCGGCATTGGCCTCGTTGCAGGCAACAGGATCAAGTCGCTTGACCACATCGAACTGCTTGAGATCCAAACGTTCCCAACCGAGATTGCGCGCGCCAAGCAATCGCATATCATCGGTGACGAGACCCGGCAATGCCAAACCGGTACCGGCAAGCACATAACCTTTCTTGGCAAGCGCTTCTTCCTGCTGCAAAGCCAGTTCGTCGAGACGGGCGAAAATCGCCCGCTCGTCGGCGTTGGCCATGTCGGCGTCGACCCACTGCTCCCCCACAACGGAACCGTCAAGATCGAGCACCACCACGCCATAACCGTCGGTGTTGGCCTGCAATCCCATGCCGCACAGGCATCCACCTTTGATTTCAAGCGGAATGCTGGGGCGCCCATACAGCGATTGGCCGGAAGGCGCGCCTTCCACCAGAATCTCATTGTCGAGCATCAACGACACCAATACCGACATGGCCGCTTTGGTCAATCCGGTTTTCTTGGCAAGATCGGCGCGACTCATTGGTTCGGTGGCACGCAACAGCGAGTCGAGCACCACGGAAAGATTATGGTTTCGCAAATCGTCTTGATTGATACTCCGCAGTGAAGCCATGGTTCCCTCCTCTTTGACGCGTCTTTGCCGAAAAAGCGCACCGTCTCTATAGTCAAATCACTTTATGATGGTACACTAGACATTATAGTTCATTCATCTAACTAAATGAGGTGGCGAACGGTGCGTTTTCCTTGCATCGTGTTGCGCCAGCTCACTGCAAGGAGGCACAATGACTCGAACTCTCGTGGCCGGCGTCGACACCTCGACCCAGTCTTGCAAAGTGCGCGTGACCGACGCCGAAACCGGCGAAATGGTGCGCTTCGGCCAAGCCAAGCACCCCAATGGCACGTCTATTGACCCGAAATTCTGGTGGGACGCGTTCCTTGAGGCATCCCAGCAGGCTGGTGGACTTGACGATGTTGAAGCACTGGCCGTCGGCGGTCAGCAGCACGGCATGGTGATTCTCGATCAGCAAGGCAACGTGATTCGCGACGCCATGCTGTGGAACGACGTAAGCTCGGCGCCGCAGGCCGCGGCCCTCATCGAGAAGATGGGCGAGGCTCCCGCCGAAGAAGGCGAACCGGAAGATGTGATCGCGCGTGGTAAGCAGCGTTGGGTCAAGGCCGTTGGCTCCTCCCCCGTTGCTTCCTTCACGCTGACCAAGGTGGCGTGGGTGGCTGAAAACGAGCCGGAAAACGCTAAGAAGATCGCCGCGATCTGCCTGCCGCACGATTGGCTGAGCTGGCGTATCGCCGGCTACGGCCCGGTCGCAGAAGGCGAGGACGCACACTTGGAAGCGCTGTTCACCGACCGTTCCGACGCTTCCGGCACCATCTATTACGATGCCGCTTCCAACGAATACCGCCGCGATCTGATCGCCATGGTGCTTGAGCCAGCGGAAGGTGCCGAAGCGGCGCGCAAGCATGCCGACGCGATCATACTGCCGACCGTGCTTGGACCGCGTGACGTCGCCGCAGTCAAGGCAAGTCCGAAAATTGCCGGCAAGAACGTTGAAGGTGGTTGCATCATCGCACCGGGCGGCGGCGACAACGCCATGGCGTCCCTCGGACTTGGCATGAGCGTGGGTGACGTTTCCGTTTCATTGGGCACTTCCGGCGTGGCAGCAGCCATTTCCGAAAATCCGACCTACGATTTGACCGGTGCCGTTTCCGGCTTCGCCGACTGCACCGGCCACTACCTGCCGCTCGCCTGCACCATCAACGGTTCGCGTATTCTCGACGCCGGTCGCGCGGCCCTCGGCGTGGACTATGAGGAACTCGCCCAGCTGGCGTTTGCTTCCGAACCGGGCGCCGGCGGTATTACGCTGGTGCCGTATTTCGACGGCGAACGCACGCCGAACCGTCCGGACGCGACCGCAACCCTTTCCGGCATGACGCTGGCCAACACCACACGCGAGAACATGGCCCGCGCGTTCGTCGAAGGCTTGCTGTGCTCCCAGCGCGACTGCCTAGAGCTTATTCGTTCGCTTGGCGCTGAGATTTCCCGCATTCTGCTTATCGGCGGCGGCGCAAAGTCCGAGGCAATCCGCACGCTCGCGCCGAGCGTGTTCGGCATGGACGTGACCCGCCCGACCACCGACGAGTATGTTGCCATCGGCGCCGCCCGCCAGGCCGCCTGGGTGCTGTCCGGCGAAACGGAACCGCCCGCATGGCAGCTCACCATCGACGGCGTGGAAACCGGCGAACCGACTGAAGCCGTGTACGAGGCCTATGTAAAAGCACGCGGCTGATCAATCGGCCATCGTGAATCGCACTAAAACAACGCAAAATGGGTGCCGTCACAACCAACCGCAACGGCACCCATTTTCGTCTCAAACAAAATCGTGCGATATTCCGATCAAATCGTGAGGTCAAAACTGAAATCGTGCGACAACACGTCTAGCAGTAGGGCAACACGCGAATTCGCTCTGAGGGAACACCGTAACCCAACGTCAGACGATACCCTCGACATCGGCGAAGGCGGGATCGCGTTCGGGAATCTCGCGGATTACATGCGCCGGATTGCCGACTGCGATCGAATTGGCGGGAATGTCTCGTGTAACCACAGAACCCGCGCCGATAATGGAATTCGAGCCAATCGTGACGCCAGGCGTGACCGTAACGTTCGCACCAAACCACACGTTGTCACCAATCGTCACCGGCGAAGCATGTTCCCAGCCAGCCAGTCGCGTTGCCGCATCCAAGGCATGATTCGGCGTGGCAATGGTACAACGCGGGCCGATCAGGCAATCCTCGCCAAGCGTTACATATCCGCCGCCGCACACCATGAAATCCTTGTTCAAGAACGTGCCTCGGCCAATGGTCAGGCCGATGCCATAATCCACATTGAACGGCGGCGTGAATTGTACGCCCTCCCCCGCGTCGGGAACGAGCTCGTGGAACAGGCGGTAGGCCTCGTCAGGATCATCGAAGAAGATGCGGTTGATCGTGGCGCAGGTACGCATGGCCTCGCCAGTAAACTTCGGCAGCGACTTCGATTTGCGGTATTGCGTCGGCTTGCCGGCGAACAGCCTAGTCAGATCCTCGTCGGACGCGATCAGCGTCTCCGTCTCCTTCGTCATGCCCGTCTCCTTCGTCACGATTTCCACCACGCTATAGTGAGCGCTCACACTATACTATATTCATCTACTTGACCTGGCATACGACATACTATCCGCTGTATCGTGGCATCCGCCGAGCAGCATGTATCGTTGGCCATTGGGTCCGCATGCCGGACATTCGGGCAATCCGGAACCGTTCGGATCGCCCGTCGCCGCGAAATTCGTCCAATACCGAATCATGACACGAGACAAATCGTAATGCGCCAACGGGAAGGCTTGTCATAGGGGATGCCACGAAACACGGTAATCACAGGGTCCGTATCGAAGAATCCATCGACGAGTCCTTGTCGAAGCGCGACCTGCCTACGCATGAATCCCCTTATCATCGTCCGTGGGCAATGTCAGGCGGAACGGCGGAATCAGCATGCCGTCGCCGTCGCAGATGAGTCCGGATTCCGGATTGTTGCTCCACGCGTACCGCACCTCATCTGGCCTGCGCGCCGTCATGCGCGCCACGATATCACAGCCGTCTAGCCATGCCTCGGCCTGCGCGGATGTGGCGCAGTCGCGCCATAGAAATTCGATTTCATGGGGAGCGTCACCGTCCAACGTCATCAGCCGGCGGCCCTCCGATCGGATCCGCTCGTCCGAGCGACTCCGCCACACACAGTGCATCCGCAACAGATCTCCGCAGACCTCGATGGTTTCCACGGCCGGTTGAGGCTGAGCCTGGCGACCGTATACCAAATCCATCGCGGCATTGAACACGCGATCCGCGACGAGCTTCTTGTCATACGGATGCAGATCGTTGCCCTCGCCGGCGTCAAGCGTCACCACCGTCGCAACGTTTTCAAGTTCGTTCGCGACGTTCCACTCCTGTTCGCGGACGAGCGGCCAGCCTCCATCCTCAATGGCGTCGATGTCGAATTTTGGAAGCTGGACGATCAGAAACGGCATATCCGGCTGATGCCATTTGACGCGCCACAATTGAATCATGGCCTTCAGCTCGTCACCATATCGCATGGCGCGATCACCGGTATTCGATTCGCCCTGATACCACAGCACGGCCCGTACCGCATACGGAAAACACGGGGCGAGCATGGCATTGTACAGGCCGGTCGGCTTCCATCTGACGAAATCCTCGAATGGGCAATCGCGGTCAGCTTCGGCGGTCACGGCATACTGCCAAATGCCGGACAGATCGAAGATATCGTCTCCGATGGTCAGTGTCATCCGTTTGCCAGGCGTCACACGTCCGCCGGGACGCTCAACAACCAGACGCATGCGGATTTCGTTCGCGCCGGCGCGCAGCACACCGGATCCGACCGGATAATCGCGCGGTTCGTACACATTGCTTCGCCCACCGACCAACACACCATTGACCCACGTATGGTCGGCATCATTCATGGTGCCCAGACGCAGTAGAGCGGGCTTCCCCGCATCCGACGGAGGCAGGAACACGGTTTTTCTCATGGTAATCTCGCCGCGGAAACCGGCAAGTCCGCGATCCTTGTACCATCCCGGCAGGCGTATGCCATGCCATGCCACGTCGCGCGGCTCGATGTTCTTGGATTCCGGACAGTCCCACGCGATCAATGGCAGCCATTCATGGTGGGCATCGGCCACAGCCTCGTATCCAAGCGCTTGGTACCACCGGTCCCGTTCGGCAACGGAATCGCGGCTTTTCTTCGACGCCACGCCATCGCCAAGATACGGCTCAAGGTCAGCGAGCGCTTCGGGGAACGCCCGCAATGCGTCGGCATCCATCCAGGATTCAATCGGCGATCCACCCAATGAAACGTTCAACAGGCCGACGGGCACATTCAGCCACTGACGGATCCTGCGTCCGAAGAAATAGGCGAGCGCGGAGAAATCTCCAAGGGTTTCCGCATCGCACCCCTGCCAGAACGCATGGTCATGATCGCTGCGGGGACCGTTGAAGTCACAATCGGGAATCGCTTTGTATTGCCGCAGCAATGGGTCAGGCTCACGATTCCACTCCAGCGGATAGTCCGCACGCACCCAAGCCATGGGCAGTTCCATGTTCGACTGTCCCGAACACAGGAATACTTCTCCCGCATAGCATTGGCGCGAGATGCATTCGGTTCCGTCCTCATAACGCACCGTCAAATCGTACGGTCCGCCTGCTTTGATCGGACCGTACGGCACGCTCCATGAGCCGTCGTCCCCCACCCGCGTAGTCCGGTCCTTGCCATCGAGGCGTACCAGCACGCCGCGTCCAGGGTCGCCGGCGCCCCAGATATGTATGGTCGCACCGGCCTGCAGCACGCAACCGTCGTCAAGCAGTTTCGGCAATTGCAAAACCATGCTCGTCCGCTCCTCATTGCCCATAGAATTCAATCTCGTCGTGTATGCCGGCTGACGGCGGACGCTCTGTCGCCAGCCGGCACTGTCTACTGGTTATCGGAAAGCTCCCGATAGTCGAAGTAGTCGAATTCGGCCTGCGCGTCGTAGCCGGACAGATCGACGCAGGCAAGTCCCACGAACGCGCCGGTGAAGAAGCCGCCGTAACGTTGGTTCACGTAATCGTCGGACAGGATCTTCGCATCGAGCCTGACCGGAATCTCGGTGAAATGTTCTCCGTCAAAGGAATATTCGTAGGAATAGTATTCCGTGCGGACCTTGGTGCGCAGCCATACCGCCTCAGCCTCTTCGGGCACTACGATGGCGTTATCCTTGAGGAACGACGTATATTGGTTGAAATCGTTCTGAGCCACTTCGATGACCCTTGCGTGACGTTTCTCATCCCAAGTGATAAACGCCCATGACCAGCATAGGTCATCGTAATAGTTGGTCAGGCCTGCCATCTGCATGTAATTCTTCGGATCGAAACGCACCTTGGTTTCGGCGTCGAAATCAAATGCCTGCCAGCGACGAGCCACAAGAGACAAGTCAAACAGGTTGCACAGCGAGCCCTGACCACGCAATGCCAGTTTGCCACCGCCCACCGTGCCCATGGCGTCGGTGAACGGGACGCGTAGCGTGTTCCAATTCGGACCGAGCTCGCCGGAATCGAACTCATCATGTTCGTCACGCGTCGTTGGGGCCAAAGTCTCGATGGCATCTTTCGGAGCATCAACGTAACGCTGTCCGCCGTGACCTCCGATCACGCGCGGCCAACCGTCCTCATCCCATTCGACTTTCTGGATGGAGGTCTCGCGTCCGAGTGTGCACCATCCGCGGGTGCCATGGGCCGGTTCGGTATCATGACGCCACGGACGACCGCATAGGGAGGCGTAATACCACTCGCCGGACGGGGTGTCCACCAACGCTCCGTGGCCCTGCTTCTGCAAATAGGTGTCAGGAGTGTCGAAGTTACCGATGAACGGGCCATTCGGCATAACTTCGAAGGAGTACTCGTCAAGGGTATGGGAACGCGCCACAGATTCCTGATGTTCATACACCGTGCCGCCTTCTGCGGCGAACAGGTAGTACCAACCATCCTTCTTGTATAGGTGGGGACCTTCGGTGATCTTCACCGCAGTGCCATCCCAGATGGTGCGGGCCGTTTCTGGCTTGAGCTTCATGGTGTCGACGTCGAATTCCGTCAATGTGATACCGTCGAACTGGTGGTGGTATTCACGGAAATCCCATGTCTGCTGCACCAAGTATTTGCGGCCGTCGTCGTCATGGAACAGGCTGGCGTCAAAACCGACCCCGTTGATGCGAATCGGCTCGCTCCATGGCCCGTGGATGTCCTCGGCGGTGACCAAATAATTAGTGCAATCCTTGAATGCACCATTGACCACCTTGACATCAGTGTAGATCAACCAGAATCTGCCATCCGCATAGCTTAGGTCAGGAGCCCAGATGCCTCCCGAAGAGGGGTTTCCTCTCATATCAAGCTGGCTGGACCGGCTCAACGGGCTTGGAAGAATGTTCCAATGCACCAGGTCCTTGGACTCATGCAGGCGAACGCCTGGGAACCATTCGAACGTGGAATTGGCAATGTAATAAGTGTCACCGACGCGAATCATTGAAGGATCGGCATGAAAACCGGTGAGCACCGGGTTGGAAATCTTCATAATGTACCTCTTGCATAAGAGATGAAGCCCGGAAGACGGAAAGGAACATCTTCCGGGCGTGGGTTGTCACATTCCGTCAGCCCTTGACCGCACCTGTCAGGCCGCCGACGATCTTCTTCTGGAAGATGGTGAAACAGATCAGGGCCGGAATCATAGCCAGAGAGGTGAAGGCCAACACCTGTGCGGTGTCAACGGAGTGTTCGGAGCTGAACATCTGTACGCCAAGTGGCAATGTGTACTTGCTGGCATCACTGAGCACGAACAGCGGCAGCATGTAGGCATTCCAGCTTCCCACGAAGGTAAGGATTCCAGTGGTGGCCACGCCAGGCATGGACAGCGGAATGACCATGCGCCAGAAGAAGCCAAGGCGGGAGCATCCATCGAGAAGACAGGCCTCCTCAAGCTCATTAGGAATCGACTGTAGGAACGGCACCAAGATGATGATGGTCTGAGGAAGTCCGAAGGCAATTTGCGGAAGGATCAGACCCCACAGGGAGTTGGCCAGACCCAGATTGCGAATCAGCAGATACAAAGGTGTAATGCCAACGGTCATCGGGAACATGAGACCAGCAGAGAACAACGCGTACATAAGCGGCGCATAGCGGAATTTGTATCGGGCGATGACAAAGCTCACCATGATGCTAAGCACCACGACGCCTACCATGGTGGCGATACCCACGATGGTAGAATTCTTCAGTTCCGTCCAGAAAATATCACTTTCGACGACCGTCTTGTAGTTGTCGGGGATCCATGGGTTCGGCATCCCGGACGGATGGTTGGTGATCTGCGAATTGGTACGGAAACCGCCGAAGATAATGTACAACACCGGAGTGATACAGATGGCCACAAGCACCAGGGAGAAGAAGTAGACGATTGGGTTGCCCCATGGCGTCTTGGATGACTTACGGTAACCATTCTTCTTGCTGTACTCGCTTTTGTTGGAATGTCCTGCGATTGTTGCGGCAGTCATCACTTCACCTCACTTGCCAGGGCAGCAACCTCACGATGCTGCACTTCCTTTGCGCGCTTCCTGGCACGCTTCTCGGCTTCTTTCTGCTCAGTAACAGCACCGTCCAAGTCACGGTTCAGCACGAACTTCTGATAGACGAGTGCGATGATCAAAGAGATCACGAAGATGATCAGAGCAACGGCGGAACCATAGCCATAGTTGCCGGCTCCACGACCTTCACGCACCATGTAGGTGGCCATGGTGGACACACCAGCGGTGGTCGACACATACTTGCCCCACACGATATAGACCAGATCGAAAAGCTGCAGAGAGCCAATCATGGAAAGGAACACCCAGATCCGCAACGTCGGAGCAAGCAACGGCAACGTGATGCTCCTTTGCATCTGCCAGAAGCTCGCTCCATCCACCTTGGCCGCTTCATACAGTTCATCGGGAATGGATTGCATGCCGGCGAGCATCAGAATTACGGCGAAACCGACGTATTTCCAGCTGATCAGCAACAGCAGCGTCCAAATAGCGATTTTCGGGTCGGCCAGCCAATCGGGACCATTGATGCCGAAGTTGGCCAGAATCTCATTGATGGCGCCCTTCTTCTGTAGCAACAGGCTCCATCCTGTGCCGACGATGACCTCGGAAACGACATACGGCACGAAGATGAGGGTGCGGATGAGACCACGCCCCTTGAACTTCTGGTTCAGCAGCAATGCGAACAGGATGGCGAGCGGAGCCTGGATAACCAACGAGCCGATCACGACCTCGAAGGTATGCAGAATCGCCGCCTGGAACGCGGGATCCTTAAGCGCTGTGATGTAGTTCTGGAGACCAACGAATTTACCTGTCTTGGAGGGAAGTCCGTAGCCCTTCCACTGATAGAAGCCGTAATAAGCACCCAAGACGATAGGCAGAATCACAAAGCAGACGAACAGAAGAATCGCAGGTGCGGACAGTACGAAAATCTCAACATTACGACGCATTTTGCCATCGGACGGTTTCTTGGACCGCTTAGCGCGCAGCGTCACCGCGTCTTTGCTTGTACTTGACATGGTTTTCTCCACTACCAGATACGTTTCTCGAATAGGAAGGAGGGCAGATGAAGATCTGTCTATCCACCCTCCTTTGGCCGTCAACCAGCCATGTTCACTATCAGCCCTTGGACGCTGCGTCCTTCATCGCCTTGACGATGTCAGCCGAAGTCCCCTGTCCGGAAAGCAGATTCACCACTCCGGAATTAAGAGCGTTGCCAATATTTCCGCCGAGAGCGGTATCCATCCACAGCTGCATGCCATCAGACTTTTTCATAGCTTCGAGGATAGCCTTAAGATTTTCATCGGTAACCGCATCGTAAGCTTCGGCGGAAGCCGGAATGGTGCTGAACGCAGTGGCGTATTTCTCCTGATTTGATTTCTCAGCCATGAAATTGACGAAATCAACAGCAGCGTCCGGAGCCTCGGGATTGACAGCGAAACCGGTCACAGCGCCCATCAAAGCACCTTCCTCGCCTTTTCCTCCGTCCACGGTCGGGAAGGCGAAGAAGCCAAGGTCAGCCATTGGCTTCTTGTCCGGAGTCAGGTCCTTGAGAACTCCAGGCTCCCATGTGCCCATGAGCTCCATCGCAGCCTTATGATTGGCCAGCAGACCTGCGGACGAGCTGGCGCCCTGCTGGGCCGTCGTGGTGAGGAATCCTTCGTTAAAAGCATTCGCATCCAACAAATCCTTCAGATCATCTCCGGCTTTGACCCAGCAAGAGTCGGAGAAGTCCTTGTCATTAACGCCCTTGGCGTAGGCCTTCGGAGAGCATTCGCGCATGGACAACCAGTAGTACCAGTGACCGACCGGCCAAGCATCCTTGCCGCCGAGTGCGATCGGATCGATGCCAGCGCTGCGAAGCTTCTGCACATCGGTCTTCAGCTCGCTGAAAGTGGTCGGCTCGGCATCGATGCCAGCCTGCTTGAACAAATCCTTGGAATACCAGATGCCACCAGGCTGGGCAGCGACCGGAACACCATAGACCTTGCCATCATAAGACATGGAATCCAATGAGGAAGACATTTGCTTTTTGACGGTATCGCTAATCTTATCAGTAATATCCATTACCTGGCCGGCATCAACCATGTCCTTGGTCTTGGCACCACCAAGGGTCATGTACACATCCGGGCCGGAGGCGGGATCCTGCATAGCGGTAGTCAGCTTGCCTTCGAAATCCTCGTTCTGGATGGCCTGAATCTGAACCTTGACACCAGTCTTCTTCTCAAACGCTTTGGCCAGATCCTCCCAATACTGCTTGCCGTCACCAGCTGTTGCGTTATGCCAGAACGTAATGGTCTTATCGTCTTTGGCGCCAGCGCTGGAGCCACAGGCACCCATGCCCAACATGGTCGCCACCGCAAGAGTGGCAGCTGCAATGGTTTTGAACTTCATTGTCTTCTCCTTATTGACCAAATCATCATCGACAAAATGATGGCAACGACAGGAACGACTTCTCTCGAATGGGTCGAATCGGGAAGCATGACCGCAACGAATGCTGCTGCAGCTCCCCTAGCAGACAGAGAATCAGCCTTTGACTCCCTTCGAAAGTCTCCATTTCGTTTTCGTTGTACCTACAGACTACCGAAACAAATCACACAAAGTCAAGTTTTTTGTAAAATCAGAAAACTAACTATTTTTCGTTGATTTTACAACGTTTTTAAGCATTGCCAACATATCGAAAGTTTCGAAAAACGTAAACCGAAACTTTCGTTCGCATTTTCGGATATGATGAAAAGAAGAAGGAGTGACTCATGCGCAATACGACAAAGAAAGCTACGGTACGACTCTCTGACATAGCTAAAGAGACCGGTTATTCCCTTTCCACCGTATCCAAGGCGCTCAACGGCAGAGCCGACGTTTCCGAAGAGACGCGGCAAACCATCAACGCGGTGTTGAAACGGTATGGGTATTCCCGTAAAGCGACAGGTGCAAAAAGCCAACGAATTATCGAAATCGTGTTCCAAGATTTCGATAATGTTTGGGCCCTTGAAGTACTCCGTGGCGCCATTCGCGAAGCCAAGTTGCATGATTTGAACGTCATCACCACCGAAGGCGGCAATCGCCAGCACCCGGACTCATCCTGGATTGACAACATGCTGCGTCGGCAGACGGATGGCGCCATTCTTGTCTTCTCCAGTCTGACACGTATCGAGCGGAACAAACTGCATTCCAGAGGTATTCCCTTCGTCTTGTTCGATCCATTCGGTAATCCAGATCCAGACACGCTGTCGGTGCAAGCGGACAACTGGACCGGAGGCGTAATCGCCACCAGGCATCTGCTCGCACTCGGACATACCCGCATAGGCATCATCACCGGACCGGAGGAGATGATGTGTTCCAAAGCACGTCTGGACGGATATACATCAGCGCTCGCGGAACATGGAATCGAAGCCGATCCCGAACTTATCACCGAAGGCGATTTCACCACTTCCGGCGGTTACGCACAGTCCATCTCCCTGTTGAAACGACCGAATCGTCCGACCGCAATCTTCGCCGGCAGCGATCTGCAGGCCATGGGCGTCTACGAGGCGGCAAGGCAGCTGGGATTACGTATTCCCGAGGATTTATCCGTGGTCGGATTCGACGATGTGCAGACTGCCGCATTCCTTGGCCCGGCGCTGACCACCGTACGACAGCCGCTCCAAGACATGGCAAGGGCCGCCGTACGCATGCTGGTCGAAGCGCTGTCCACCGACGTGATCCAACCGCACATCATCATGCCGACATCGCTAGTGGTACGCAACAGCACACAGCAACTCGAAGGTTAATCAGCGGGGCAAACCTCACAGGCACAACCGGAGGGAGAACACAGCGCTCCTAGCCTTTCGACCCGTTTTCAACTCGTTCTAAGACGGCCCGTCGGAACACCAGCAGTGAACCATCCTGAAATTCCGTAGAAACTATGCCATGAAGCCGGCCATGCAACCGACGAACCCACCGGCCCATTCGGTGCTGAGGAAACGAGCATCGACACTCAGCAGGACCTGCCCCTGACGCACGAACGTCGCAGAATCAACCAAACCATGCATGCCAGTCACGATGACCGACAAGCGGTTGTCGTCGAAAAGTACCGCCGGACGCACTCCGTCAGCCTGTACGGCAACAGACCCAGCTTGCGAATCGTCTCCATTCACCATCTCGTAGCGCACATCCGTGCCATGCATCGAAAACACCGCGTAATGTGTGGAATTCTGCCGGATCACTAAAGAACCGGACATGGGAATCGGCATGAGCGTCGGCAGTTTCGCTATTCTGCGGTAGCTGACATCACGCTCATCGCGCACCACCACATCGTTCGTCGAGCCATCAGCCACATCCACCAGCGCAGGTTCCACGTCACCGGCGAGCGAGGATTTCACCCTAGGCTCGATGGCGATGCCATCGTCTTCAGTAGTAACCGTGATCTCGTCGGCCAAGCGGCCAAGACCAGCGCAAGTCACCGGCCATCCGGGGTCACCCTCATGCGTATATGATGCACCGTTGCCGTCCAGCTTCCAATCGGCCGGATTATGTTCCCAGGATACCGGAGCGACAAAGCTCTCCCTTCCCAAGTAGCTCAATAATTCGCCGTCACGCTTTCCCCGTGTCTCCCTCACGCCGAGACACACCAGCCACCATCCCAGTTCCGGATGAAGCAACAGGTCCGCATGTCCCACGCATTGCAGCGGTTCCGACAAACCCAGATGTCGGTGGGTGAGAATCGGATTCTTCTTATCCGCGTGGAAGGCACGGATTGCGGTGCCAAGATAGCAGCGTTCCCCGTCACGAACCTGCGGAATGCACTCACCCAATTCGGATGCTTCCCGTTCGTAAGCTTCGAACGCCCGAAGCAGTCCATGCGGCGCATAGATGCGCATGGCCATTTCGCTATGTTCGAAACTGGTGCCCCCCTCAGCGGTCATCAGATACACATAATCACCCACGCGATAGAGATGCGGCGCCTCAGCCCACACCGATTCCATACCGTATCCGCGCCATATTACCGTCTTGCCCGATCCCGCAGGAAGACCGTCATCGACAAAAGTCCAAGTCTCCGGATTAATGCGTTGGGTCCAGACCTCGGTCTGGCCTTCCCATTGCGGATTGACCGCAGGACGGGTCTGGGTCCAGTACACGTTGCCATCCCCGTCCTCGAATATGTCTGGATCGATGCCTTCAGCGCCCTCAATCCAGAACGGGCCATGCCATGGCCCTTCGATAGAATCCGCTTCAAGGATAAAATTGCCCTCCGCGGCGTGGAACCGCATCAGCTCGCTTTCTGTGCAACCACCTTCCATAGCACGGCGATCATCAAGACGGGCAATGGTGCATGCAATCACATATTTGCCATGAATCCTGCGCAGCGTCGGCGCATAGACACCGCCCGAATCATCCACGAAGGGAATAAGCAGGCGCCTTGCCAAGTCAGCATCTATCACATTCGACACATGCTTCCAGCACGTCATATCCTCGGAAACGTAAATGGGAAGACCTGGGACAAGCTCAAAAGTAGAAGTCACCAACACAATTCGCTGGAACTCATCATCCCAAATCCAACTCGGATCAGGATTCATTCCACTAAGAATGGGATTGGTAATGGTAATAGTCGCGGTCATAAATACACCTTATTCAGAAACGTTCGTGAGCATCGCATCATTGCGAACAATCGAAACTTTCGTTTGGCCCAAAAACGCAAACAAGCCGTACACCGGCGACATAACCGGCAGACGACTTGCCTGCGAAGGAAATTCTAGGAAGAAGGAAGGAAAGATGAGTGGTGTGCCGGAACGCCGACGCTTCGGCACACCACATCCGGCTCTGTCACAGCCGAGCCTCACTGCTTGATCCAGCGATGAATCAGGAGCCCTAACGGAAACTCCCTATTCGGCTCACGCCTCGGCCAGGGCGTCGATCATGTAGTTGTTGATCGTGGCCTTGACGGACTCGAGGTGATCGGACTTGGTGGCTTCGATGAGCTTGGACTGCGGAATATCCAGAGCATACTCTTCGAGGGAAGCCAGGGAGGCGGTGCCGTTCTCGACGGTCGCGCCGATACCGGAATCGAAGGAGCTGTAGCGCTCGGCCTGCAGGTTCTCGATGACCTTGTCCTCGTGCATCTTGGCCGCGACCAGCAGGCCGGCCGCGAAGGAATCCATGCCGGCGATGTGGGAGCGGAACAGATCCTCGGCGGCGAAGGAGGTACGGCGCGGCTTGGCATCGAAGTTCAGGCCGCCGTGAGGGCCGATCTGACCCTCGGCGAGGACTTCCCACATGACGGTGGAAGTCTCGTACAGGTCGGTCGGGAACTCATCCATATCCCAGCCGATGAGCTTGTCGCCCTGGTTGGCATCGAGGGAGCCGAGCACACCGGCCTCGCGGGCGGTGCGGATCTCGTGCTGGTAGGTATGACCGGCCAGGTTGGCGTGGTTGCCTTCGAGGTTCAGCTTCATGAAGTCGATGTCGTAGGTCTTAAGGAAGGCGATGGCTGTGGATGCATCGAAGTCATACTGGTGCATCGTCGGCTCCTTGGCCTTCGGCTCGATCAGGAACTGAGCGTCCAGGCCGATCTCCTGAGCATACTCGTGGCACATGTGGAAGAACTTGGCCATGTGCGCCTGTTCGCGCTTCATCTGCGTGTTCCACAGGTTTTCGTAGCCTTCACGTCCACCCCAGAACACGTAGTTCTCGGCTCCCAGGCGCTTGGCAATCTCCAGGGAATGCTTCAGCTGGCCACCGGCGTAAGCGTAGATGTCGGCAAACGGGGAGGTGGAAGCACCGGACACGAAGCGCGGGTTGGTGAACAGGGAGGAGGTGTTCCACAGCAGCTTGATGCCGGTGGACTTCATGTTCTCTTCGATCTTGTCGACGACCTTGTCCAGGTTCTTGTCGGTCTCGCGCAGGGTATCGCCTTCCGGAGCGATATCACGATCATGGAAGCAGAAGTACTCGACGCCGAGCTTCTGGAAGAACTCGAAGGCGTAGTCGACCTTGGCCAGAGCCTCATCCTCAGCATTGGAGTACTTGCCGTACCACGGACGCTGGGCGGTGCCGGTGCCGAACGGATCGACCAGCTCCTGATCGAACGTGTGCCACCAAGCGACGCCAAAACGCAGCCAATCCTTCATCTTCTTGCCGGCAACAACCTTGTCGGCATCGTAGTAATGGAAAGCCAGACCCTCCTGCGGCCCCTTTTCACGACCGACATACGGAATCTTTTCAATATCCCACAGACCCATGGGTTGCTCCTTTGCTATTGGTTTTTACTTTCGTAAGACCTTGCTTTTCCCGTCAAGCGGATTCCCGCCTGTCTTGATGTACATAATAAAATCAACTTCCTAAGTTTGTCAATTCAGTGAACTATTCGGCGTTTCCATTGAAAAATAGTCAATTGTCAACTCAGTGATAAAGTGAACATGTTTGTTGCATCGCAGCGCTACGCAACGAAGCGCGCAATCGAAAGAAGGAATCCATGAGCGAAAACGTCGACACCATCTGCGTGCAGGGAGGCTACCAGCCCGGCAACGGCGAATCCCGCACTCCCCCGATCATTCAGGCGACAACCTTCAAATACAAGTCAAGCGAACAGATGAGCCGACTGTTCGACCTATCCGAATCCGGATACTTCTACACCCGACTGCAGAATCCAACCAACGACACCATCGCAGCGAAAATCTGCGAAATGGAAGGCGGCGCGGCCGCAATGCTGACCTCATCCGGCCAGGCGGCGAACTTCTTCGCACTGTTCAACATCTGCAACAACGGCGACCACATCGTCGCATCCTCCGCGATCTACGGCGGCACGTTCAACCTCATCAACGTGACCATGCGCAAAATGGGCATCGAATGCACGTTCGTAAGCCCGGACTGCACCGAAGAAGAGCTCGAAGCGGCATTCCAGCCGAACACCAAGGCGGTCTTCGGCGAATCCATCTCCAATCCGGCACTCATCGTGCTTGATTTCGAAAAGTTCGCGAACGCGGCGCACCGCCACGGCGTGCCACTGATCGTCGACAATACGTTCCCCACACCAGTCAACTGTCGTCCATTCCAGTATGGCGTGGACATCGTCACGCACGCCACCACCAAATATATGGACGGTCACGGCTCCTGCGTGGGCGGCGCGATCGTGGATTCCGGCAACTTCGACTGGATGGCCCATGCGGAGAAATTCCCCGGACTCACTACGCCGGACGATTCCTACCATGGCGTGACCTATGCCAAGGACTTCGGCAAGGCCGCTTACATCACCAAAGCCACCGCACAGCTCATGCGCGATTTCGGCTCCACGCCGGCGCCGATCAACTCGTGGATCATGGGCATGCATTTGGAGTCGCTGGGCGTGCGTATGGAGCGCCATTGCGCGAACGCGCTCAAGGTGGCGCAGTGGCTGAGCGCCGACCCGCGCATCAGCTGGGTGAGCTTCCCAGGCCTTGAGGAAGACAAGTACCATGCGCTAGCTGAAAAGTACATGCCGAACGGCACTTGCGGCGTTATTTCCTTCGGCGTGCCGGGCGGCCGCGAAAAGGTGTCCGCGTTCCTCGACCACCTGAAGATGGTGTCCATCGCCACACATGTGGCCGACGCGCGCAGCTGCACCCTATACCCGGCAGGCACCACGCACCGTCAGCTCACCGAGGAGCAGCTCGTCGAAGCAGGCGTTGGCATTGACCTGGTGCGCCTGAGCTGCGGCATCGAAAACGCCGACGACATCATCACGGATCTCGATCAGGCTCTCGCCGCCGTGCAGTGATTCTCACTCAAAATCACATCAGGAAGGCCGTATCTCCCACTCAGAGGTGCGGTCTTCCTCCTATCCGAGTGGACTCGCACGCCATACTCATCTTGCACGGGCACACCAATCATCTGAAATCCCTTATATGTGGCAGATTAAGGCATCTTCAAAATCCGATTTGCGCTATATGTGGCAGATTCACACTACATTCGAGGGTATAAATCTATAGAAAAATCCCGTTAAGAAATCTCAGGTCTGCCACATATAGCGATTTTGACTTTTCCAGCACCGTGGAATCTGCCACACATAACGGTTTTCATTCAGCCTGTTGGTACGTCCAGCGACCGGCAAGCATAGTGCCAAGCACATGCTCGGGCATGGCACGCATGGCCTCCGGAGAATCGATTATGCTCGGATCACAGTCCAGAAGCACCAAATCGGCCGCGTCTGCGTCCCGCAAAGCCACGCGTCCGACCGCGGTGGACGAAGCGAGCGCCGTTTCAAAATCAAGGCACTGCTCAGGTTGGAAAGGCTCGCGGTCGGAACTTTCCGTACCGAATACCGCCGCGGAGATGGCCAGCCATGGGTCCAGCGGCGCGACCGGCGCATCCGACCCCATGAGCAGTTTGGTCCCCGCCTTATGCAGACTATTGAATGCGTAGGGGATTCCGGCGGGGGCGCCCCAGAATCGCGCGATGACGTCACGATCGTCCATGGCGTGCTGCGGTTGGATGCTTGCGGCAAGTCCCAGCTGCGCGAGTCGCGGAATGTCGCACTCCTTGAGCATTTGGGCATGCTCAATGGAACCATGCGCATGGGTGCGTTCGGCACAATCAAGCACAATGGTGTTCGCTTCATCGCCGATGGCATGACAGGCGATGTCGAAGCCATGTTCGACGGCGAGTCGCATGTACGACTCGATTTGCTCAGGGGCATAGCTCAATGTGCCGTAGGTTTCCGGTCTGATGCCCGAATATGGCATAGAACAGTAGGCGGAACGGGTGTTGAGCGAGCCATCGGAGATCATCTTCATCGCGCCGACGTGACCCAAACCATGACTTCCGGGCAATTCGTCTCCGGTGTGCCAGCCGTCGTCGATGGCTTGTCGGAGTCTCTCGGGATATATGCCAGCCTCGACACGCAGACCATCAAGCCCTTGCGAGAATCCGGCTAATCCACGTGTCGATGTTCTCCGCCATCTCATAGTCGAGCACGCCGACCACGCCTTTACTCGCAGCGTCGTGTTCGGCGTTGCGCAACAGATGCATCAGCTCATTGGCCGCACCAGGTCCTTTGTCCAGCTTGCAGTAGGCGTCGAACCACTCAAGCTCGCCGACGAGTCCGGATTCGTCCACATCTACGCCAAGCTTGCGCGCGGCGGCAGAGTTCACCCAACCGCAATGCATATCGGCACTTGACAGCGCCACCGGCTGGTCTCCCGCCACCGCATCGATCGCGGCCAGGGTCGGCTGGGCGTCATCGGACCACAGGGAATGCCGGAAGCGCATGCCGACCACATATTGGTTCGGGTCGAGTGCGCCGCTTCCACGACGCTCCTCCAAGTGTCGACGCAACATGTCGAGCGCTTCGCCGGCACTGCGTGCATCAATCAGATCGAGCCGTCCCAACGTGTACGACCACTGCGTGAAATGCGTGTGGCAGTCCCACAATCCGGGAATCACCCATATCTTCGAAGCAGCATCCGTTGGCCTTTCCGAAGGTCGCACCGAAGCTATTCGCCCGTGACCGACAGCAATGTCGACCGGCTTATCCGAACCTACGAAACACACGTTTTCAATCACACACGGCTCGCCCATACATCCTCATTTCAACGTGATGTTCTACCCGTGCCATGGTATCCCGCAGCAGCGCAGCAGCGCACGTTCGTCTCAATCAGGCATGCCGGCGGCCGACTGTTTATCCACATTTTTTTTGCGCATAACCTCGGTTATCCACTTATCCACTGTTTTTCGAATGCGAATAGACAACGTCCCATCCGAGGAATCAGAACAATGCAACATGCGTTACAGTTCATGCGCGAAGGCACGGATTCCTCGCAGGAAAGCCGTTGCAGGATCGCTCTGATTCGCAATGGGCTACCATGTCCGAAAGTCAACTGGAAGGTTCGACTGAACAATGGGAAAATCGCGCTTTTGGATATGGCCTATCCAGATATAAAAGTGGCCATCGAATACGACGGAAGACATCACGCCGGCCAATGGCTCGCCGACAGCAAGAGACGTGAAGCCTTAGAAGATGACGGTTGGGCATACATTCAAGTGACCGCCGAAAACCTTATGAACGACTTCGAGGAACGGGCACTCGCGCAACGCGTGGCCGACCGGATGAGCCAACGATTAAGCAAGCCCATCATGCTCTGTCAAAGAATGCCCTCGGGAAGGATACACATCCGCATAACGTCTCTCGCCAATGGAAGCAGAAAGATTCTCATCTGAAAGCCACTATATGTAGCAGATTTGCCATCCCCGGACAAACCAAAACCGCTATATGTGGCAGACCAGACTGGTTTCAAGCTTCAAAAGACCCCAATCAGTACCCCTAGACGAGATTTTCCTTGGGAGACTGCCACATATAACGGAAATCATTTTTCTGAAATGCCAAAAACTGCCACATATAGGACATTTCAAACTGAAAACACGGCATAGACATATCACCTTTCCCGTCAGATCGAAGACAGCATTTCGAAAACGTCATCATCATCGACAACGAGGCTATCGATTTTGCGGCGGCCGAGTTCGCGCAGCCATTCGTCGGGTTCCGTATCGGCGAGCGCACGGATGTCGAGATGCAACGGCTTGTGCCTTCCAACCACCACCTCGTTAGCATCCACAGCTTGGACCGGCCCGTCGAAATGGGCAAAGGCACCATCCGAAACATCCAACCGATCCGTCCGACCCGGAAGGCGTGCGGCACTTCCCACCGATCCTTCCGTACCGTTCGAATTACCCGGGACACCCGAACGGCCACCAGTCGGACATATACCCAACACCGCCGCATACGTGTCATATAGCCCGCGTCGACGTACAGCGTATTCGGCATCAGATTCCTCCGCATGTTTTCTGCCGTCCACAATGTACGGCATTCCTGTGGTGATGTAGTGGAAGAAATGGCGATTGATGGCGTCGCATTCCGCCCGCATCACGTCATATACCACTTCCACACCGGTTTCCTCAAGAATGCGAAGTCCTTTGCCGGCCACGATGGGATTCGGATCGATCGAACCGACCACGACGCGCGTTATGCCGTGCGAAAGAATTAGATCGGTGCATGCCGGCTGCGATCCGACATGGCAACAAGGTTCGAGAGTGTCGATGACCGTGGCTCCATGCATGTCAATACCATGCTTGTCGGCGTAGTCGAAGGCCATGCGTTCCGCATGCGGTCCGCGGTAGCGGTCGTGGTATCCGGCTGCGAGAATCTCGCCGTCGCGAACCACCACCATGCCGACCAACGGATTCGGATTCACCCAACCGGCTCCCTTATGGGCCAGTTCCAGCGCCTGCGTCATGTATTTCCGATATTGAGGCATGTCATCCATGGTTCCAAGCATATTACGTCGATTGCGGTCCCACATTTCAAAATCGCCATGAGACATTTCGTAAATGGATAGGCGCGAACCGGTCATCCGTTCCATCGCCGTACGGCGTCGCACAATAACGCCATACAATGTTGGCAGACCAGCAAAGGAACCAGCGAGAGGAAGCACCACATGCAGCGTGAAATCATGACGTCTATCCCATTTCTGAGCCAACCGTCCGTCGAGGCCGAAAACACCGAAGCGGATTTAGCCGTGGCACAGGACTTGAAGGACACGCTTGACACGCATCGCAATGGCTGCGTGGGCATGGCGGCCAATATGATCGGCATACCCAAACGCATCATCGCGTTTGTGGACGAGGATTTGGGTGGCCGTATCACCGTCATGTTCAATCCTCGCATCACCGCGCAGGACGGTGCCTACGACGCTTCCGAAGGCTGCCTGTCCCTCAACGGCGAGCGCCATACGTTGCGATACCAGCGCATCGAGGTGACGTATGAGGACCGCAGGTTCCGCGAACGCCACGCCACGTTCACTGGCTTTACCGCGCAGATCATCCAGCATGAGATCGATCATTGCGAAGGCATTATCATTTAAGGCATTAGCACTATCATTTAACGACTTTTTCAGGCATGGCACCTAGCGGCTTTTCGGGCGCTTCATCTAGCGACAGGCTTAGGAAAAATCGTTTGATGTAACAATCGTACGTAACCGCCTTACGTACAGTTTCCGTAATGCACCGTAGGGCAGTGTCAAAGGAGATTTCATGGATTCCATCGATATGTTCAACGATTTCGTCAAACTCATCGAAAGCGAGTCCCTGCCCGTCGAAGCCGTTGCGATTGCGGATGGCGACGCCATTATCGCGGAACGTCATTTCGTTCCCGACCAGGATCGCAATATTTATTCCCATACGAAAAGTTATGTTTCGACGGCTATCGGCATTGCGATCGAAGATGGCTTGCTGTCGCTCGATTCGCGATTGGTCGACTCATTCCCCGAGTATGTTCCCTCCGATGCGCAATTGGAGTTGGGTCAGATCACGCTGAGGCACTTGCTGACTATGTCGAGCGGTTTCAATCATGCGTATTTGATGAACCCTGACCGGCGCAGTGGTGTTGGTGCGCCTGATTATTTACGGTACATGTTCTCTCGCAGGGTTGAGGTGGAGCCCGGCAGCACGTTCTGCTATTCGTCTGCGGATTCTGATTTGGCGGGCCGCATGTTGGAGCAGGCTGCCGGCATGCGTCTTGGCGAGTATTTGTATGGCACGATTTTTTCCAAGTTGGATCAGGGTTGGCCTGTTTGGGAATGTGATCCGCAAGGTCATCCGATTGCAGGCGGCGGGATCTACATGTCGCTTGCGAATATGTTGAAACTTGGCCAGGTCTATTTGAATGATGGCACTTGGCATGGCACGCGCATTGTCAGCGAATCGTGGGTCAAGCAGGCTTCCGGTAAGCAGATCGACACTCCGTATAGCAATATTTGGACGTGCGGTTATGGCTATCAGTTCTGGATGTCGCCTTATGAGGGGGCATATCGTGCGGATGGTGCGTACGGTCAGATTACTACGGTTTTGCCGAAGCAGGGTTTGGTTGTTGCGATTCAATGCCCGGAATCTGGTGATTTCGACAATATCGTTCGTCCTGCTTTGCATGAGCATCTGCTGCTTCCGCTTACTGCCTGAGCGCACGACTTTCGCCCATACCGTCGTGTAGATGGGGTATGGGATAATTATGCACGGTATTGTGCGTGGGTTGCGTTCCGGAATCCTTGATTGAGTTTCCGTTGACCGCTCATGCAACACGCTGGAATTCCAACGTTTCTTAAGGATGGAACACAACATTGGCTGAATTCATTTACCAGATGATCAAGGCCCGCAAGGCTTACGGCGACCGTGTGATTCTCGATGACGTGACTTTGAGCTTCCTGCCAGGCGCGAAGATTGGCGTTGTTGGCCCGAACGGCATGGGTAAGTCCACGCTGCTGAAGATCATGGCCGGACTCGACACCGTGTCTAATGGCGAGGCTTCTTTGACTCCGGGTTATACCGTCGGCATTCTGCAGCAGGAACCACCGCTGGATGACACCAAGACTGTTGGCGAGAACATCAAGATGGCGTTCGGCGAGATCGCTGAAAAGGTGGCTCGTTTCAATCAGATTGGCGAAGAGATGGCCAATCCGGATGCCGATTTCGATGCTTTGATGGATGAGATGGGCAAGCTGCAGAACGATATCGATGCTGCAAACGGTTGGGATCTTGATTCTCAGCTTGAGCAGGCTATGGATGCTTTGCAGTGCCCGGATCCGGATACTCCGGTAACGGTATGCTCCGGTGGTGAACGCCGTCGTGTGGCATTGTGCAAGCTGCTGCTGGAAGCTCCTGATCTGCTGCTGCTTGACGAGCCTACCAACCATCTTGATGCCGAGTCGATTCTGTGGTTGGAGCAGTTCCTGCACCAGTACAAGGGTGCCGTCATCGCCGTTACCCACGATCGTTACTTCATGGATAACGTGGCCGAGTGGATCTGCGAGGTCGACCGTGGCCAGCTGTACCCGTATAAGGGCAACTACACCACGTATTTGGAGACCAAGGCCAAGCGTATGGAGATCCAGGGCGCCAAGGACGCCAAGCTCGCCAAGCGCCTGAAGAGCGAACTTGATTGGGTGCGCTCTTCGCCGAAGGCCCGTCAGGCCAAGAACAAGGCTCGTCTGGAGCGTTACGACCAGATGGAGCAGGAGGCACGCAACAACAAGAAGCTTGACTTCTCCGAGATTCAGATTCCGGCTGGCCCGCGCTTGGGCTCTACTGTGCTGGAAGCCGAGCATATTCACAAGGCGTTCGGCGACCGTGTGTTGATCGACGATCTGAGCTTCACGCTGCCGCGTAACGGCATTGTCGGCGTGATCGGCCCGAACGGTGTGGGTAAGTCCACCCTGTTCAAGACCATCGTTGGCCTTGAACCGTTGACGTCTGGCTCGTTGAAGATCGGCGAAACCGTGCAGATCAGCTATGTGGATCAGAATCGCGCCGGTCTTGACCCGAATAAGAACCTATGGGAGGCCGTGTCTGACGGTCTTGACTTCATTGAGGTTGCCGGCGTTGAAGTACCGACCCGCGCGTATGTGGCGTCCTTCGGTTTCAAGGGTTCCGACCAGCAGAAGCTCACCGGCGTGCTGTCCGGTGGTGAACGCAATCGTCTGAATCTTGCGTTGACCCTGAAGCAGGGCGGCAACCTGCTGCTGCTCGACGAACCGACCAACGATCTTGATGTCGAAACCCTCGAATCGCTTGAAAACGCACTGCTTGGCTTCCCGGGCTGCGCTGTGGTGATCTCTCACGACCGTTGGTTCCTCGACCGCGTGGCCACGCATATTCTCGCATGGGAAGGCGATGACGAGAATCCAGCCAAGTGGTACTGGTTCGAAGGCAACTTCCAGGCCTATCAGGAGAACCGTGTCGCTCGTCTCGGCGAAGACGCGGCTCGCCCCCACCGTCTCCATCGCAAGCTAACGCGCTAAGCCGTTAAGCAGACAGTCCTGTGGACTGTCTGTAGGCTTAGCCTGAGTGAGGCGACAGCCGAACGAAGGCAACAATGAGCCTTGCGAAGCAAGACCATAATTGCGAACGTTACTCGCAAATTTCAGCAAAGCGCCGTGCTTCGTTACGAAGTGCGGCGCTTTGCCGTATGTGAATCGTTTGACGATTACCTGCCGTTCACGCTTCTCACGCATTCGTTACAAAACAATCCGGCGAAATTTACCGCCCTTGCGTAGACTCGTTTCCAGAACGAAGCGTTTATCGTATGCGACTCAAAGAATCGAGGCCCGTTATGACACAGACAGCGCAGACAGCAATAACTCCGTTACAACGGTTGGCGAAGGTACTTCAGCTGGGCACGCCTTCCACGTACCGCAGCCACACATATGTGAATGGCGAAAGCCTGTATTTCCCCACTGGCCGCGTGTACGGCGGTCAGGTGATCGCGCAGGCCATGATGGCCGCATCCAAAACGGTTCCGCCATCTCGTCTGCCGAATTCGATTCATGGCTATTTCATTTCCGCCGGCGATATTCGTCAGGATTTGCTTTTTGATGTGGAGAATCTGCGTGATGGCCGCTCGTTTTCCGCTCGTCGCGTGAATGTCACGCAGGCTCAGGGTTCGATTCTGACGGCCATCGCCAGCTTCCAGGAGCAGGGTCAGGATGGCATTGAGTTCGCCGATCCCATGCCGGAAGGCGTGCCGGAGCCGGAAACGTTGACCAGTGCGAAGCAGCTGATGGAGCCGTTTGCCGAAAAGTCTTCGTATGCCAAATACTATGCGGAAAAGTCGCCGTTCGACATTCGTCATGTGACGCGCACGATCATGCTGGGTGCCGATAAGAAGAGCGCCAGTAACGATTCCGGCAAGCAGATGGTGTGGATGAAGGCCGACGGCACGGTTGACGTTCCGCAGGTCATGCATCGTGCGATGTTGGCTATGGGTTGCGATCAGGTGATGCTGGAGCCGGTGTTGCGTCGTGCCGGGTTAAGTATTGCCACGCCTGGCATTTCGTTCGCTTCGATCGATCATTCGATGTGGTGGTATCGCGATATCGACATCAATCAGTGGCATTTGTATGTGCAGGATACGCCTACCGCGGCTCACGGCCGTGGCTTGGGACAGGCGAAGGTATACACGCAGGATGGCGAGCTTGTTGCCTGCATGACTCAGGAGGCGATGATCCGTGTTCCTGAGGAGGATTTGAAGAAGTAAGGACAATCAGGCTTTCGTTTGGGTTGCCGATTTGGTTGCCGCGGCCGCGTAACGGTTTCGTTGCGTGGCCGTTTTCATTTTCGGGCTTTCCGGACCGTCGATTGGTGGGATTTGACACAACCACTCCCCCACAATGCCGATGATCATGTCAGCGATGCATACGATTGCCGCGATCGCGCATTCGAGGATGGCCTGACTGTAGAACGTCGCCTCACCATGCGGCAGGCTCATGATGAGCTGTCCACCATACCAGCCGGCCAACGCCGCTCCTGCCACGCCCAACGCTTTGCACGACACCAGTGTGGCGAACGCCTTCTGCGGGTCCAACGGTTTCAGCTGCGCGCGTTTTTCGGGATCCGTGGTGGTGTATTTGTGGATCTGCAATGCCATGTACAGCACGACGAATCCCAGAATCGCCAACACCACGGGCACGATCCATGGAGCGCCGACCAATGGCAAACCTGAAATCTCGCCATATTTCGCCAATCCCATACCGGCCAGCAATCCTAATGCGGCAGCGAGAACATAGCACCACCAAGGGGTTCTGCGCGCTTTCATAGCGTACCTCCGATGATCCAATTGTCGGTCAGCAGTCCCACCTGCGCGGCATCGGGGGCCATGGCCAGCAGGAATGATACCGGATCCCTGCCCAGTCGCGCATCGGGATCCATGTCGAGCCATGGCGCAAGCACTGCGGCATGGTTGCATGCGGTGGGCCACGGCACCTTGCAGTCGGGTTCGTCGCACGCCACGCCTTCCATGTCGATCAGGTCGAGATCGAGGTCTTCGCCGACGGAGGCTTCCACATTGCTTAATGCTTCGATCAGATCATGGGCGCCCATGCGCGTGGAAATCTGGATTACCGCGGCCATCTTGTCGGGAAGTCCATCAAGCTGGCTCACATGGTAGAGGGGTGAGATGCCTTCCACCTGGTTGCCGGGGATGCCGTCCAACGTGACGATGGCCATGCGGAACTGCTGTTCGGCATCGGTTGCTGGGCTATCCAGTGAGATCACCGCACGTTTCGATGCGGGTTCTGGCTGTGCAGAAGCGAGTGCGGCCACTTTGGCTGCGGCGGTTCCTTCCGGCAAATCGCTGGAATCGATCGCATCATACGCTTCGCCCATATCATCCGCATCGCCCGCATTATTGGCATCGCAGGCAAGGTCGTCGGTACCGTAGCCGGTCGGGCTTTCCACCATCCAATCATCTGCGATTTCGTCGATATGGTCGCGATCGGTCGATTCATGGAGGAGTTGAGCCACGGAACCGGCATGTTCGCCCGGCAGTTCGGCATCCGGTTCGAGTGCCAGCCACGGCCCCAGCACGAACGCACGCTGCCATGCACGGGGGTGAGGCAGTGTCAGGTCCGGATCATCGCTGCTCTGACCGTCAAAATCGATGATGTCCAGATCAAGTGTGCGCGAAGTCCAATGGTCGGTACGCACTCGACCATGTTCGGCTTCGATGCGCTGCAATCCTCGCAACAGCTCCATTGCCGATAGCTTGGTGGTCACGGAAACAACCGCATTGTAAAAGTCGGGGGTACCATCGGGCATGCCCCACGCATCGGTACGGTACAGCGGCGAAATGCCCGTAACCTGAGTGGACGCCAGTCCGTCGATCGAACGCACCGCGTCACGCAAGGTGGCCACTACATCGCCCTGATTGCCACCCATGGCAATGATGGCATGATGCACTTGCGATGCAGCCGAAGTTGTTTCACGAGAACGTTCCACGGTTACGCTCACATCGTCGAATGGTACGACGATTGGAGCACTCGGCTTATGCACGGTCACTTGCGTTCGCGCCACGGCAGGATATTCAAGAATCATGCTGGCAATGCGATCGGCCAGTTTTTCGATGAGATCGACATGATCGCCTTCGATAATGGCGACTATTCCTTTGGCGATGGCACCGTAATCGACGGTGTCGTGCAGATCGTCGGAATGCCCGGCTGGCGCAAGATCCAGAAACAGCGTGGCGTCGACGACGAACGTCTGCGCACGCTCATGTTCGAAATCAAGCACACCGTGTTTGCCGACCGCGCGAACGCCAGTCAATCGAATCTGATCCATGCCAGCCTTTCTTTGCATATCTCAAGGTTTAATGGTGGAAATGCGTTGCCGCTCCTACGCTGTCAGGAACGCACGACGTATGCGAGCACCGCGTATCAGGCGTTAGCGAAAGCACGCCACGCATTGCCGATCGCCACCGCGTCACGGCTTTTCTCCACGTCATGCACGCGCACGGCCCACGCTCCATATTCGGCGCACAAGGCGCTGATGGCGGCGGTCGCATTGTCTTTACTGCCCATGCTTGGCTCGTCGATACCGGCATCGGCAAGCGCCGCGCCGACGAATCGTTTGCGCGAGGCTCCGATCAGCACCGGATACCCGGTGGCGTTGAACCGCTCCAACGCCACCATCAGCGGGAAGTTATGTTCGACGCTCGGTTTGGAGAATCCAAGACCCGGATCGATGATGATCTGTGACGGCGAGACGCCTGCCTGAAGCACGTCGTCGACCTGCTTCATGAGTTCGTCATACACGTCGTTCACCACGCCATTGGCGTACACGGACGTATTAGCGTCAGGCACGTCGCCTGCAGAGCCGGCAAGCCAACCGCGCCAATGCTGCACAATGTAAAGGCTTTCCGCGTGTTCGGCCACCACATGGGGCACTTCGCGGTCCAGCTGACCGCCGGACACATCGTTGATGATCTGCGCACCATGCTCCAACGCCATGCGAGCCACCGATGCGCGCGTAGTGTCGATGGACAGCACCGCGCCTTCCGGAATCAGCGCATCCACAGCACCTAGCACGCGGTTTTGCTCGTCTTCCTCACTGACACGTTTGGCTCCGCCGGGGCGAGTGGATTCGGCACCGATATCGATGATGTCAGCCCCATCTTTCATCATCGCTTCGCCGTGCGCTTTCGCATTCGCAGGATCGAGCCATAACCCTCCATCGGAGAACGAATCCTCCGTAATGTTAAGCACGCCCATCACCAGCGTACGGTCACTATCATGAATCGATTTCATATCAATGGTCATCCGGTTTCCCCTCCTATATCCGGTTATTGGTATTTACGATTCGACTTGCTGCAGTCACGCCGATCACGCATGCTGCGACAGGATCAGGCTCATGGCTTCGGCTCGCGTCGTCGCGTCTCGCATGCAGCCGCGCACCGCCGATGTAACCGTACGCGATTGCGCCTTCTTTACGCCACGCATGGCCATGCACATGTGATCGCATTCGGTGACTACGATCACGCCACGTGCTTCGATACCTTCCATCAACGCGTCGGCCACCTGTTGGGTGAGGCGCTCCTGCACTTGCGGACGTCGGGCATACAGTTCCACCAGTCGTGCAAGCTTGCTTAAGCCCGCCACTTGGCCGTTCGACGGAATATAGCCGACGTGGGCCACGCCATGGAACGGCAGCAGGTGGTGTTCGCATACCGAGAAGAGTTCAATATCGCGTACCAGCACCATTTCGTCGGTATCGACTTTGAACTTGGTTTTGAGCACTTCCTCGGGGCCGTGTCCAAGGCCTGCGAACAGCTCCTTGCAGGCACGCCCAATACGGTCGGGGGTGTCGAGCAGGCCTTCACGGTCCGGGTCTTCGCCAATGGATTTCAGAAACAGGCGTACTGCCTGGCGCACGCCTTCCTCGTCATAGCCGACAGGCCCGGCCGCATGGGCGGCACGGGCCTTGTCGTCGAAGAGGGTATCGAATGCTTCGGTATCGCTCATCAGTTGGTCAATCCTGCGCTTTTCTTCAGGGATTCGGGAATCGGAACCGGCGGAATGTCGGAATCCGGGCGCTTGCTGTCGCTCAGCCACACTTCACGCTTCGGCGCCTTCTTGACATTAGCGAAGATTTCCGCAAGTTCCTTTTCGTTGAGTGTTTCCTTGACGAGCAGCTGACGTACGAGCTCGTCAAGAATCTCACGATTCTCGTTGATGACGTTCCACGCTTCGGTATGCGCGGTTTCCACCAGTTTGAGCACTTCCTCGTCGATGATTTCGGCGGTGCGTGCGGAATACTTGTGGTTCAGCGATCCAAGGTCGCTCTGTTCGTCATCGGACCACTTGATGGCACCCAGCTTGTCGGAGAAGCCGTAGTCGAGCACCATCTGACGTGCGATGTTCGTCGCCTTTTCGATGTCGTTGGAAGCGCCGGTGGTCGGATCGTGGAACACGACTTCCTCCGCGGTGCGACCACCCATGGCGTACGCCATCTGGTCGAGCAGCTGGTTGCGAGACATGGAATAGCGATCTTCAGTCGGCATCACCGCGGTGTAGCCAAGTGCGCGGCCACGCGGCAGAATGGTGACCTTGGTGACCGGATCGGTATCGTTCATGGCAGCCGCCACCAGCGCGTGACCACCCTCGTGGTATGCGGTGTTGCGCAGTTCGTCGAGCGCCATGCCCTTGGAACGGCGCTTCGGGCCCGCCTGCACGCGGTCGATGGCCTCGTCGATGGCGCGGTTGTCGATCAGCTGCGCACCGGCGCGGGCGCACAACAATGCGGCTTCGTTCAACACATTGGCCAGATCAGCGCCGGTAAAGCCCGGCGTACGCACGGCGATCATACGCAGATCGACATCAGGCACGAACGGCTTGCCCTTGGCATGCACCTTCAAAATAGCCTCGCGGCCTTCCAAATCAGGCGCTTCGACGGCTACCTGACGGTCGAAACGGCCCGGGCGAAGCAGTGCCGGATCAAGCACGTCGGGGCGGTTGGTCGCGGCGATGATGATCAGATTGGTGTCGTTATTGAAGCCGTCCATCTCAACGAGCAGCTGGTTCAGCGTCTGCTCACGTTCGTCGTGGCCGCCGCTCATACCGGAACCGCCACGCTTACGACCGACGGCATCGATCTCATCGATGAAGATGATGGCCGGAGCGTTCTTCTTGGCCTCATCGAACAGATCGCGCACACGGGAGGCGCCAAGACCCACGAACATTTCCACGAAGTCGGAGCCTGCCATGGAGTAGAAAGGCACACCGGCTTCGCCTGCGATGGCTCGTGCCAGCAACGTCTTACCGGTACCTGGAGGGCCGTAGAGCAATACGCCACGCGGAATGCGGGCACCCAAAGCCTTGTAACGAGACGGATCCTTCAGGAAGTCCTTGATTTCCTCGACTTCCTGCACGGCAGCCTCTTCGCCGGCCACGTCGGCGAACTTGGTGGTCGGGGTCTGGCCTTCGAGCAGCTTGCCGCTGTTCTTCTTGCCGCCCATACCGAACATGCCGCCAGCACCGCCCATACGGCTCATCATGAACCAGAACAGACCAAAGATAATGAGGAACGGCAGCAGCGAGGTCAGCAGATACGTCCAAATGCTGCTCTGCTGCATGGTCGCCGTCCAGCCCTTGACCGGATCAGCCTTCTGTACGGCCTTGACCACGGTTGCGGACTGCGCGTACGTGTAGTAGAACTGCACGTTTTTGCCGTAGTTCTTCATACGCCCGGTATCAGGGTCTGTAGCGGAGTAGTCGCTCTTAAGCTTGAGCTTGACCTGCTGGGTGTTGTCTACGATCTGTGCGTATTCAACATTGTTGCCGTTGAGAATCTGCAGACCGTCCTTGGTGTCGATGGTCTGGGAACCGGTTCCGGCGAAAATCTGGAACATGGTCACGGCAAGCAATGCCACAACCACAACCCACAGCCATGGGGACTGCCAGAACGGACGCGGACCGCCATTGGATCCGTTGCCATTGGACTTGTCACCCTTGCCGTTGGAATCGTTGCCATTGCCGGCGTTATTATTGCGTCCAAACGGATTGGTGAACGGGTTATTGCCGCCGCCGTTGTTATTCGGCGACTGGCCCGGACCAGGAAAACTCATGCCTGACCTCCTTCATACACTTCCGGCTTCAGCACCGCGATCGAATCAAGATTGCGGTATCGCTCGTCATAATCCAAGCCGAAACCGACCACGAATTCATCGGGAATCTCACGTCCCTTATATTTCACAGGAACATCCACCTTACGGCGCGCCGGCTTTTCCAACAGCGCAAAAATCTCCACGGAAGCGGCACCACGGCTTTTGAGCTCATCGACGAGCCACGCCAACGTGACGCCCGAATCGATGATGTCTTCCACAATAAGCACGTGACGACCGCGAACATCGGTCGACAGATCCTGCCGCACGGTGATCTTGCCGCTCGATTGAGTGCCGGAACCGTAGCTCGACAAGCTCATGAAATCCATCTCCGCGTGGATGCTCATGGCCTGCGAGAACGCCGCAAGCGTGTTCACCGCACCCTTGAGCACGCAAACCAGCAGCGGGTTCTTGCCACGGTAGTCTTCACTGGCCTGGGCTGCAGCATGGTTGATGATGTCGGCAATCTCTTCTTTACTGATCAGCTCGTGATCAATATCTTCTTGTACGTCAGCGATTCGCATGCCCACCATCTTGGCACACGCGAATGACGTGTTTCTGGCGATATGCTGAATATCCGCTGGGAAGATTCACACCTTTCTGGCCGTGCCAGTCGCAGATCAGCCTGTCGATCCCTTCAACCTGCCGTGCCATGCACGAAATGCCTGCTTCAGCAAGCGAGCGCACAATCACCCGTCTTCTGATGGCAATGTCTTGCGATTGCAACGCACGCACGTCGATGATTATCTCGCCGTTGTTCACGGTTACGCCTTGCTCGCACACGCGTTGCGCCACATCGTCAAGATATGCGCGATCGTCTTCGGCAAGCCTCGCTCCAAGCGCAAGTTTCGACACGACGTCGCTTCCCGCGAACGATGCAAGATATGGCATGAGATCGTGCCGGATTCGGGATCGCAGCGGATAGTTCGCGGGAAGAGGCTCATTTCCACCCGAATCTCCCACATCCGGCCCATTTGTGGGATCGTCCCACCAGGCAAGCCGCAGATCCTCGCAGATGCCGGTGGTTTCTTCGCGGGTCACATTCAGCCATGGGCGTAGAAAACGCACCCCGTCTCGTATGAAGGAACCGTTCATACCGCAAACCGCATCGAGGCCCGCGGAACGCAACAAACCGATGATCACGGTTTCCGCCTGATCGTTTTTCGTATGAGCCAGAAGCACGGCCGAAGCGTCGGAGCATGCGTCGACAATCGCATGATAGCGTGCTTCACGCGCCGCTGCCTCAACACCGATGCCACGGGAGTCGGGTACGTCAATCGCACGAACACGAACTGGGTCAAGACCCAACGCAACGCAACGATCGGCGGTTGCCCGCGCAACACCGGCAGAGCCTTGCTGCAACTGGTGGTCGATGATAATCGCCCCGCATCGCAATCCCAATGAAGCGCACGTTTTCGCAGCAACCGCAGCCAACGCCATCGAATCGCGCCCACCGGAACAGGACACCATAATCAGCGGAGCGTCCACATCGGGCGCGTGCTCGCCATGACGGGCGAAACGGGCATCCTGCAATCCCAAACCGGCCGATTCCAACGCGGCGCGCAGTTCGCCGATTCCCTTGCGCAAACGTGACGAATACACCATGGCGTCACAACTTCGGTAGTGCTGCCACAAATGTGTCGATAGCGGATTTCGCGGCTTCGGAATCATCAGGATCGTTGACGATCACGGCAAAACTCAACGCACCGCCATTATGGCGCGACACATTGCCGGTCATGGAAGTCACATCTCCCAAACTGCCGGTTTTGGCACGGATAAGACCAGCTTCGTCAGCATCGTTCAAACGATTCGCAGCAGTGCCTACAAATCCTACAATCGACAGCCCCTCAGCGGCGGCGGAACCGGATCCGCTCGTCAGATTACGCTGCTGCACGTCAAGCAGGGTATGCGCGGTGAGTTTGGAATCCTCAGCCAGTCCCGAGCAGTTAACCATGGTGAGGCCTTCGGTGGAAATCCCCCGCTGAGCCAGTACCTGTTCAACCGACTGCACCGCTCCGGCCGGTGAATTGCCGGCGTTAAGGTGCAAAGCCAGCAGTCTGCCGAATTCCTCGGCCAGCGAATTGTCGGAATGCCGAAGCATGAACGCCATGATCTCGTTCAGCGATGCGGAGCTCACCGTCGCAATGGGGCTGGTCCCGTCGGGAACGGCTCCCTGTTCCACGGAACCGTTCACCGCAATGCCCCGCTCAGTCAGGCGTTGCGCGAACACCAGCGCGGCCTCGCGAGCCGGCTGCGTGCTCAAAACGGGATATGTGCTGAACGTATCGGGATCCGTAGGATTAGCACCGTTCCAGTTTCGCCCGCCATCCACGGCCATGGATGCGGTCGGCGCGTAGTACACGTGGTCCGGATCGAGTTCGGCGATGCCGTTGGGCCAACGGTCGTTGCCGAACAGGGAATCATCGTAGACGAGCGTCACGGAAGTGATGCCCCGCTGCCGCAACGCTTGGGCCGTGTTTGCCGCAAGCGTTCCCAGCCCGGCACGCCCATTGATGTGCGCCGAATCAGATTCGCCGACGCCGAGCAGCATGTCGCCGTTGCCTTTGAGCACCAATCGCGAAGTGCCATCTTCGCGCTGCTCCAAATAGGTCTGCGTCTCCAACGTCGACCCCATGTCGAGCGTGGCCGCAGCCGCATACGCCGTCAGCGTTTTCATGGTGGACGCCGGCGTATACGGCGTGTCGAGATTCTGCTCGGCCACCACATTGCCAGCCGCGTCGGCGATGGCGATGGCGTATTCACCGCCAAAATCGGAGGCAGCCGTCTCAAACTGGCTGATCAGAGCCTTTGCCGCAACGGCATCCACGGTTTTCGAAGCGTCAAGCCCTCCGACCATCGTCGCGGCCGCAATGGCATTGCCCGGCGTTTTGGCCGTGGCATGCTCGACTTCCTGCAATGTGAGAACACCCGGCAACTTGTCGAAAATGTCGGCCACGACATAGCCGACGCACAACACTGTGGTGAGCGACACGGAAAGCGCCACCGTGATGTATCGACGGCGTTTCACATGCCGGTATTCAGCCGAATCATCCATGGAACAACAACACTCCAGTCATAAGCGGAAATCGAAATGAAAACGAAAAGGCAGGAACGCGCAAGCCAGCGAACGAACGTCATCCCTTATGCTCGATCGGCTTCCATTCGGACTTGGCGAACATCGCCTGGAACGAGATCGGCACATAACTGAACATGTAGATCGGGAAGCTCAGCACATACGCGAACAGCTCCTTGTTGGTGGCGCCAATCTGATCGCGTTCCACAATAATCGTCAACGCGGCCAACGCCATCATGCCGATCACCGACGTCACAATGCCGGACGTCCAACCGGTCAACGAGCTCAACTGGCTCTGCCATGTCACGAATCCGCAGGTCGCGAACAACAGTCCCAGCAGAACGCGCGCAATACCGATCACCGTGAACGGACACAACAACAGCGTGAAATCAACGGCGGAAAAATCACGTTCCCTGATGGCGCGTTTGACCAAAGCCGGCCCGTAATAACGGAACACTTGCAGGAAGCCCTTGCTCCAACGCAAACGCTGACGCCAGCTCTGCGCGAAGGTGACAGGCTGCTCGTCATACAGAATCGCGGTACCGCAGTAGCCGATGCGGTCGCCGTGCAGCAAGGAATCCATGGTGAATTCCAAATCCTCGGTCAAAAGGTGGAATTTCCAACCATTATTGCGACGCATGATCTCCTGCGAGAACATGAAGCCAGTACCCCCTACATGACAGCTGTTGCCGAGCCACATGCGCGAGGCCGACAGGAATCGAGATTCACGGATGAACCACAATGCAGAACCGGAAGAGACCCAATTGTCAGACAAATTCACGGAATTGCGGTAGCTGGTGAGAATCTTGAATCCCGACTGGAACGCCTTGTTCATCTCTTCGACGTAATGCTTGTCGAGCTTGTTGTCGGCGTCGAACACGAAGAACGCATCGTACGGGTCGGATGCACCGGAATCGTTCATCTGATCGAGCAGATACGTCAGCGCGTAGCCTTTGCCCACAAGCTCCTTGTTGAAGCGTTCGACCACATGGCAGCCCATATTGCGCGCCACTTCGGCGGTATTGTCGGTGCAATTGTCGGCGACAAGCCAAATGTCGATCAGCTCGCTCGGGTACGTTTGCGTTTGGATGCAGGTAATGAGGTTACCGATGACGTTCGCCTCGTTTCGTGCGGAAATCAGCACCGCGTAACGCTTGTCCATCGGCGCGTCGGGAAATTTGATTGGCTTGGTGAACAGGGAGATGAGAATGCACACCGCCTGATAGACCACACCTGCGCCGCCGACGATGACCAGCAGAATGTCAAGTACGCTCAGCAGTACCATTAACGCCACCTACTTCTTGGATTGTCATCCGCGTTTTTCGTACTTCCTTCAGCTTCCCGCGACTCGCCGTTCTTCCGTTCATTGCCGGATTCCGGATTTTCGTTGGATTCCTGAGATGTGTTTTCACTCTCAAGACCCTGCAATGGCTTGCGTTCCGTTTTGTCCAACACGTGCTTCGGGATGGCGACGGTTTCGTCCGATTCCAGCGATTCCTCGGAACGGGTGATATTGTACGCCTGCTCCTGCAACTGCCGCACTTCGTCGGGAATAGGCACATGCGCACTGGATCCCTGCACCGCGCGAGGCATATTGTGCAGATGCTCGCTGAGTACTTCGGCACCTTCCACCAGCTTCGACTTCTTTTCAGGCACCGGATCGTCCATCAGCGGGGAATCGACCAGCTCGTACCGCTTTGTATAGGTGCGGAAGATCGTCTGCACGGATGCGACCACCGGCAATGCGAGGAACGCGCCCAACGCGCCGAACAGCGAGGTGAACGCCAGCACCGCGAGGAACGCCACGGCATCGTTCACATCCATGGTGCGCTGGGAGATCTTCGGCGCGAAAATCAGATTCTCGATCTGCTGATACACGCAGATAAACACCAGCACCGCCACGGCCTGCCACAATCCGCAGCTACCCCATGCGAACAGCACTGGCAACGCGCCGCCGATATACGTACCCAACATAGGAATGAACTGCGAAACCACACCGCAGAACAGCGCCAACGGTAGCCAATAGGGCACGTGCAGCAGCATCAGACAGATTCCTGTGAAGAACGCGTTCAGCAACGCGAGAATGGCGCGGGAGAACAGGAACGACGAGATCTGGCTCTGGCTCACCGTCCATACGAACAGGAATCGCCGCTGAGCCGCCGGAGCCATCCACTGGCATGCGGCACGACGCAGTTTCGGACCAGCCGCTGAAATGTAATACGTGGTCATGATTATCGTCATGAGGTTAATCAGGAACGAAAACAATCCCGACACCGTATTCAGCGCGGTACCCGCGAAATCAGTGACCCACGACGTTTGAATGTTCTTCAGAATCTCATTGCCGAGATTATTGATCTCAGGAAGCTGGAAATTCGCGTACTGACTGGCGAACTGGCACATCTGCTCATACAGGTCGGGCAGACCGTTCACCAAGGCGATCATCTGCTGCACGAACAGGTTGCCGAACAGTGTGAACAGCACGCCGAGCATCACGGCCAGCATCAGCAGCGAGAACAGCGACGCGAACGAACGTTTCCAGCCATGCTTGACCAGCGGCACCACCACCGGCTCCACCGCGAGCGCGATGAACAGCGAGACGATGATGTCGATCACCAGGTATTCGATTTTGCCCCAGCTGCGCCAGCAGAAAGTAAACCCCACAATGGCTATGGCGATGTATAGCAGCGCACGTCCCAGCCATTCCGGTGGTTTTCGGGGATCTCCTTTGGCTGGAAACAGGGTGCCGAGGTCCCATCGCTGTTCGCTGGTGTTCGCACCGTTTTCGCTCTGCGTATTGTTCATTCGCTGTTCGCTGTCGCTCATGGCTCCCTATTGTAGCGATAGGCGTCGTGTACAGGCTGAGCTATTGTGGTAGTTATGCTGAACGTTTCAATTGTCATCCCCGCTTGGAATGAAGAGGAGCGTATCAACGATTGCCTGTTGAATGCCACTAGGCAGACCGTGATGCCCCATGAAGTGATCGTTGTCGACAATCGTTCCACCGATTCGACGGTGGCCATGGTGGAGCAGTTCATCAAAGACCACCCGGAAGCACCCATCCGTCTGCTGCATCAGGATGAGGAGCAGGGGCTGATTCCGACGCGCGATTATGGTTTGAACCACGCCACCGGCGACATTCTGGGCCGTTTCGACGCCGATTGCATGATTCGCCCGGATTGGGTCGAAGTGGTGTCCGGCATTTTCACTGAGGACCCGGAGGCCATGGGTGCCACTGGTCCGGTGATGTATTACGATCTGCCGAGCCGCCATTTTGGTTTGCGTGGGGATAATTCCACACGCAAGCGTATTTACAAGGCCGATGGCGGCCAGCCGTTGCTGTTTGGCTCGAATATGGCGGTCCGCGCTTCAGCTTGGCGCGAAATTTCTGACGAAGTGTGCCGAGACAAGGCCGATGTGATGCATGAGGATATCGATATTTCGCTGCATCTGCTGGGCAAGGATCTGAAAACCGTGTACTGCCCGCGTATGATCGCCGGCATCAGCGCCCGCCGTATGGACACGTCGCTCACGTCGTTCAACAATTACATGCGTCGTTTCAAGAACACGTTCGACGCGCATCCACAGCATTCGCGCAAGCATAAGCCGGAGATTCTGCTCACCGCGCTATATCCGGTGATGCATCTGCTGTATCCGGTATGGCAGAAGGTGCTTGACACCGCCGATATCAATCCTGCGGAGGCGGCGTGGATCAACGAGCAGATGGAATTGGCCGAGCAGGAAGGCCGCGAATGGTACGATGACACTCCCACCGATGAGGAGTGGAGCGAAAAGCACGAGTAATTCCAATACTTGCGATTGATAATCACGGATTATTGTTTACATTATTTCGATTAATCCGTAATTTATGTGCAGATATAAAAATCGTGGTGCGAATGCTTTGTGAAGTTTCGCACCACGATTTTTAATGCTTTCAGCGATGTTCTCTCACAATCGGGTTTCACTGCAGATTCGCTGCATGCGATTGCCGATTCGTGAGAGTTTTCGCATTACATCAGGCTCTTGTAGATGGCGAGGATGTCTTCTTCGGTGGCCTGACGCGGGTTGCCCGGGGTGCACACGTCGTTGAAGGCGTCGTGAGCCAGTGCTTCCAGATCGGCTTCGGTTGCGCCGACTTCGGAGATGGTGGTCGGGTTCTTCAGGTCGACGGTGAGCTTGTGCACAGCCTGGACGGCTTCTTCGCGAACCGTCTCGAGATCGCCGGTGTAGGCATCTTCGACACCGAAGGCGTCGGCGATGTCGCGATACTTCTCGCCGGTGAAGTCCTTGTTGTATTCCATGACCGGTGCCAGCAGAATGCCGTTGGCAACGCCGTGGGCAACGCCGAGGCGGCCGCCCAGCGGGTGGGCCATGCCATGCACCAGACCGAGGCCGACGTTGGAGTAGGCCATGCCGGTGATGTAGGAGGCGTAGGCCATCTGCTCGCCTGCAGGAACGTCGCCGTCAGCGCTCTTGGCAAGGTTCTTGGCAATCATGCGGATGGTCTGCATGCTCAGGCAGTCGGACAGGCTCCAGGCGCCCGGAGTGATGTAGCCTTCAATGGCGTGGGTCAGGGCGTCAAGACCGGTGGCGACCTTGAGGCCGCGCGGCATGGAGTCGGTCAGATCAGGATCGACGAAGGCGACGATCGGAATGTCGTGCGGGTCGACGGCCACGAACTTACGCTTGTTGGCGGTATCGGTGACCACATAGTTGATGGTGGTTTCCGAAGCGGTGCCTGCGGTGGTCGGCACGCCGAAGATCGGCACGGACGGGTTCTTGGTGTCGGCAACGCCTTCCAGGGAGAGCACATCGGCAAACTCCGGGTTGGCGGTGATGATGCCGATGCCCTTGCAGGTGTCTTGCGGGGAGCCGCCGCCCAGACCGATCAGGAAATCAGCACCGGATGCGGCGAACTTGGCAACGCCATCCTGAATGCATTCGACCGGCGGGTTCGGCTTGACGTTGTCGAAGACCTCGTACGGCATGCCTGCCTCATCAAGCACATCGGTGACCTTCTTGACGGTGCCGGTTTCCAGCAGTACCGGATCGGTGACGATGAACGCCTTGGTGAAGCCATGGGACTTGGCAACGCCCGGGATCTCCTTGATGGCGCCGCGACCGAAGTATGCAGTCTGGTTGAAAATCATGCGATAGACCATAGATGTCTCCTTTAAGCGACTGTGCTTGTTCGCCGTGTCATAGCAACCGTTGCCATGACCAACGATTCTCATCATAGACCCCATTTTGCGATTCGGCTGGAAATCGACACAACCTTTTCTGTGAGCGTTCTCACAAAATATGCGAACGCATCACACAAAAACGCATAAAACCAGACAATACGGCCTTATGACTCGAATAATTCCAGCTCGACCTGCGGCAGATCATCCTTGGAGAACACCCACATGGTCTCGTCTTTGGAACGTCGATCGGCGAAAATCGTAAGCAGGAACTTCTCTCCGTCGTTTCGCGTGTACCCGTACTGCAACACGCCGACCGACTCGACGCGGGCATGAATGAAGTCGTAATCCATAAGCAGGGAGAAACTGTCTTTGCAGAACGGCGCCACCAATCGTTCGCAATAGTCATGCAGCGCGCTTTTGAACGAACCGTCATGCGCGTCAAGCATCTTCTGGAAATAGTCGGGCACCATGATCGCACGCTGTGAGTCAGTACGCAGATTCACCATGCATGCGATTGAATAGCGTCCGTTCAAATGCCGCAGCAACGATTCCATATCCTGATTACGCACCAGAATGTCCTCAAGTTTTTTGTTGAGCCCGCGCAGCTGGCGTTTGCTGCCGCCTCGCACGTAGTATTCCTTCTTTTCGCGGCGCATCTCGTTTTCGGCCTGTTCGATGATTTTCGGCAGATCGGAAGTCGACTCGCTCGACGCTACGCCCACTGATATCTCGCAGCCTTGCGTATGCAAGCGCTCACGCATGTAGTTCAGCTGCTTGCGTGTCTGCGCTTCCGTATGCGCGGAACTGATTATCACGAATTCGTCGCCGCCGATGCGATACAACCGGTCATCGCCGAAGAACGCGCGCGCCGCGTCCGCGAACTCACACAACATGCGGTTGCCCTGCTTATGCCCGAGATGGTTGTTCACCTCGTGCAGGCCGATCATATCCGCATACACGCACACCACCGCCCCGATGTCGGCGCTCCGCAGCTGCTCCACATCGCTGTCGTATGCATTGCGGTTGAGCAATCCCGTCAAGGAGTCCTGCCGATAGATTTCCTTCATGTTCTTGGCGATTAGGTCGAGCGACAGGTCGAATCCGATCAGCACCACGGCCCACGGATTGGCCTCACTGCAATCAGGGGGTACCAGCATACCGAATGCGATCACGCTGGTTTTCGCCTCGACCTCGCTTCTAAAATACGTGAATTCCGATTTTTTCTTACTGAATAGTTGGTCGCGCAAATCAGACAATCGCGTGTGTTTCAGGAATTCTCCGGCATCATCTGGATGAATGATCCGTTTTGAAACCAATGCATGGCAGTAATCATGAAAATCATCCGCATACACGTCCGGAAGTTTCGGATCGCGTTTGATGGTGCGATATTCTCCCGTGATGAGATTCAGTCGGGACAGTTCCGCAACGCCCTTGTTAAGGATTTCAAAAATATGCGCCGACAATGACGACGATTCGAGCATGCTGCGGCCGTTCGTCGACATGCGGTAGTCGCGATGCATCAGATCTTTGGAGATATTCCAGAAATGCTGGTCATCCGGGCGGTGTTCCAGCAAATCCTCCATCTTTCCCACAGTGAGCGGACGGTAGAAATAATATCCTTGGATGTACATGCATCCCAGCTCACGCAGCTTGCTCACCTGTTCGGCGGTCTGCGCACCCTCCGCAATGATCGACAGTCTCAGCTGGTAGGCCATGTCGATCACGGATTCGATGATTTTCAAACCTTTCGCCGCATTGTCAGCATTCAGGTCAACGAATTTCATGTCGAGTTTGATGGCATCGACGTTGATGTCCTTCAACATGTTGAGTGACGAATACGCCGACCCAAAATCGTCCATCAGCACGGCAATGCCTCGCGCATGCAGGTCCCGAATGGTCTCTTCGACCACATCCATGTTATGTGCGATCGCACTTTCTGTGATCTCCACCTGCAGCAGGCGAGCATCGATGCTGAACCGATCGAGCAGGTCGCCAAGCACTCGCGCCACATCGATCGCCTCGATATCCGTCATCGACACGTTGACGGACACCGGCACCAGATTGCGCCCCTCCTCATCCCAACGCGACAGCATTTCACACACGGAACGCCAGATGAACAAATCGAACCGCGTGACCATTGACTCACGTTCAAGCAGAGGAATGAATTCGCCGGGAGACACCAAGCCATATTCCGGATGATTCCAACGCACCAACGCCTCCGCACCCACGATTGCGCCGGTTTCAGCATTGCATTTGGGTTGCAGGTAGAAGCAGAATTCGTTGTTGTCAAACGCCTGGTTGATGTCGTCAAGAGAGAATCTGGGTACGATTTCGTCGTTGCTGGGCGCCCTGCCCGTGGATTCCAGCCGCGCGCCTGCGGCAACATCGAATTGATTACCCATGATACTCACCGTTGTACTGTATCAGCGTCACGTCTTCGACACCCTCAATGGCGCGAACGCGTTCCGCGAACGTCATGTCCTTATCATCACAGAATACTTCAACCGCCATTTCCGTGCGTTCGCCACGCATGGTTTTGGACTTTACGAAGAATTTGGTGCGTCCGAACGCGCGCGTGATCTCATCTCCGACTACATCGCCCACATAGTGGATCACCGCAATGTACACGCGCCCCTTGTCTTGACGCGAGTAGAACAGAGCCAGCATGCCGATCATCACCAATCCGGCAACAATCACCAGCACATACATGCCGGCGCCCGCCGCAATACCAGACGTGATCGCCCAGAACAAATACAACAGATCCATCGGATCCTTGACCGCGGTACGGTAGCGCACAATCGATAATGCACCGACCATACCAAGCGAAATCACAATATTCGTACTGATGGCCAGCGTGACCATGCAGGTGAGCACGCACATGCCCACCAACGTAACGGCAAAACTGCGCGAATACACCACACCCGTGTAGAAACGGCGGTACACGCAGTAAATGACGATGCCGACGATCAACGCCACCAGCAACGCCAGCGCCATTTTGGGCACATTGTATTGGCCGAAGGATTTCAGCACCGACTTTTTGATCATGTCATTGACACTCATATGGTTTCTTTCTCTCCTGCTTCCTTGATTCGTAACGTTTGTTTTTGCTGGAATGCCAGTCAACATGCCAGCCGATTACAGGCTTGGCTTTACAGGCTTGGCACGCTCCAGCCTTCCTGCCAGTAGTCGAATCCCCGCAAATACGAGGCTTTGTCGTAGCAGAGCACGTATTTCGAAGCCGATGTCAACTCCTGCGCCTTGCCGGGCAGCAGATCACGCACCACTTGCGGCAGGAACTCGGTGAATTTGACCTCCATCACCAGCTTGCCCGGCTCAAGCACGGGCAGTACCGGCAGTGTGGAGTCGAAAACATCGAATCCGCCGACCGCCGCACGCACGTTCATATCGAAGGTGATGCGTACGGTTCCGGCGTCAAGAATCCACGGTTCGCGCTCATAATCGACGATCACGCGAGGGCGCATCACATTGCACATGCATTCCACATAAAACTCGCGGCACAACTGATACTCGCTGTCACGCAGAAATTCGTAATCGCCGGCAAGAATACGGTCGAACTGCTCGTGCGTGAGCGGTGCATCCTCCTTGTAGATCCAACTGTCGCTTTTGCGTTTGCGTTCCAGTTTGATCACACGATCGCTGTAATCGTAGATGCGAATACGGTATTTCCTACGCAGCAGCACACCGTCGACTTTTTCCTGATATGCGGTGTTCCAATAATCGTCGAAATACAGGCTGCGAATCATATAGCCGCCGTTTTTCGCATGCTTGTCGAGGCCAAGCAGCGGCGCCATACGCACGTTCAAGTCGGCTTTTTGCGCGTATGAGATCAGATATTTGAGCTCATGACGGAACCGTTCCTTGGCTGTGCGCGGTGGAACGGATAATTCCTCGCCGACGCGATGTTTGATACGTTGCAGCAGCGACGTTCCGCGATTGCCACCATCACTGCACATTGGCATCCTCCACAATGCTGCCGTCGGCTTTCACATAGAAACACTTGGTGCCGTAGACCTTGTTGCCGTCGGTGACGTAGTAGTCAAACGCGTCCTGCGTCTCGCCTGATGCATTGCGCACGCTCACCTTGATGAAGTACTGGCCTTCACCAGGCATATCCATCACGGCTTCCGGCAATACGAGGTCGCTCTGTGTGAACACCACGTCTTTGCCTTCGTAATCCTTGGCCACGGTAACGGTATAGCGCAGATCCTCATCGTTGAAATCATAGGAGACATCCCAGCTGAGTTTGAGCTTGCCGTTGGTAGGAGTCGGCTTGCCGATATAGAACGGCATGGGCTTATTGAACCCGGTTCGGTACGTCTGGTAGTTCTGTTCGATTTCGCTATGCAATTGGTTTGCCACCGTGTCGTATTGGCTTGACGTCAGAGGCTCATGCATGGAGTCGGGCATCTTCCGCACGTATGGCTCAACGATGGAACGATACCGCCGCACCATGGAATTGATGCGATCGGCGCTCATATACTTGTATTCGTCTTTCACGGCCTTGCCGAGCGCGGTTCGGAACGACTTGGTTTGCAGACAACGTCGGAACAGTATGTTGCCCCAATAGTTGCTGACACCGTTCTCCCAGCTTTGGCCCTCGGAACGTTGCCTGATCTCGTATTCCTTGCGCATGAGCATACCATCGTTATCCCAGTCGAGCAGGTAAAACGTATCCGAATTCGTGGGACTATACAGGTACATATTGCGGCTTTGCGTATCGATATTGCCGGTCAGCAATTGGAATGCCATCCAATATGCGAGATTTTCGGTATCGAAATATTTGCCGAGGATTTCGCCCATCGGCACTGAATAATCATTGAGATCGTTCAGCATGGCGATCAGTTTGGTATGGTCGTTGTCGCCTTTGATTTCCAGTTTTTCTTCGAATTTCGCTTGATCGTAGTCAGGATCATCGGCGAGTTTAATCACGTCTTCGTCTCGATAGAATTCGAAATAATTGACTTTGTACAGCTGTCCGTTTTTATCGAGTCCGTGCACCTGCAATGCGGTTTTGTTGAGCTGTTCGACTTGCGTGTACAGACCGTAATCGTCAAAAGAATCCGATCCGCTGGTCTCGTCTTTCACGTACAAGTGCACGAATTGCGTGCGCAGTCCCATCATCTGGTCGATGCCTTTGATGAGATCGTACGCCATTTTGTTACGGAAACGCAGACCTTCGCCCATATGCTTGTTCAATGCGATGGTACGCTGCCCACGCCACTTGCCTTTGCCGCTTTTCAACTCGATCTTGTAGTTCTTCTGCTCGTTTTTACTCGATGACTGGCCACGTACCTGCACGGTGGCGTTCGGCGCGCTTTCGCCAAAACCAAGCTTCCCGGAAACCGGCCCTTGTTCGTCGCCGATCTGCAGCAAACCATTGACCTTGTAGCGTCCAACGCCCATGGCCGCATAGTCATCAACGGAATACTGGTTGATTTCACTCCAGCTATGGTCGGTGCCTTCCGACGAATTACCGCGCGATACCGTCAGATACATGGTTTCGACACCGCTGTCGTCATACACCTTGTATAACGATTCGTTGTCGCGCAAGTGTGCGCCGTCAATGCTTTGTTCAGCGCTTTTCTTGACTTGCTCATGCGTCTGTGACGAATCCGATGATTGCGATTGTTCATTATCGTTGGGTGATGAAGTCGCACATCCGGCGCAGGAAAGCACCGTCAGCATTGCCGTCAATGCCGCTATTTGCTTGACAAGCGTGGTAATGGCTTTTGTGTTGCGTCGGTTCCACCATGTCATGATTTACGATTCCTCCCGATTATGACATCCGTTTCTGCAATATTCGCCTTGTCAGAAGACCGTGCATGCCCTGAGCGATGCAATGATTGGTCGACCCGCTGTTCGCCATGTTCAAGCAGTATGCCCAGTTCGGTGAAACGTCCACGTTTCGTTTGCGCCACAATCGGCTGCTGCCCCAGCACTCGGTATGGCAGATTGTCGGTGTATGAGGCGAGCCGGAATGTCGCATATATGGCGAACAGCGATGCCCCCATCAGAAAACCGAAACCGAACAGCGACGTAGTGAAGAACTGTCCGATTACTGTGAACACAACCGTCGAACCCGCAAACAATGCCGACGCCGTCAATGCACCGGAATAATCGGTAAAATACAGCAGAATCAGCATCACGGTGTTGCCGACCGCATAAAGGGCATACCCCACGCAGAGCACACGGAAATATCCGTGCATCACATCGCTGAATCCTAAAGGAAGCGCGTTCAGCACTGTTTTTTCCAATGAAATCACGGCAGCGGTCACCAACAATTGCTTCAACGCCGTGTAATGCAATTCTCGATTGAGCACAGCCAACATTTCGTTTTCGGCAACGGTAATGTCTTTGACCGTGCCTCCATCATTCAACAGACTGTAATACGACCGATATGTTGGGTAGAAATTGACCTCCACCGACACCACAAAATTCACCGTGGTGATCAGAATCGTCAAAAACGCCAGCATGGCGGGCACATCGTAATATGGCGCGCCATAAAACAGGCCCTTCACCTTGATGCCGAGCGGACCGCACCATGTGATCACCAAATGGGCGAACAGGCCGATGGTGGTCAGCAATCCGGTCAACGCCAACGGCAGAAACTGATCGACCCACTGCAAAAACAGCCACGGATGCTTACGACTTTGCGGAAAATAACGATGCAACAAGAGCACATCCCACACCAGCATCACACCATAGCCAAGCACCACTGCGAACAACAGCGACTCCACAGGAGGGCAGGCCAACGCAAGCAACACGCATGACGTAACGAACGCCACCAACACCGCAGCCACGAAAGAATACAGAATGCTTTTGTAATCCTTGATGGCCGTCAAATAGCTCATCGCATTCCAGTTGACGATCATTTCAAGAAACAGCCACAAACACAACGCGCCCTGCATCAACGTGGCACCGGAAAACAGCAGAAACACCGTGTACAACACCGCGCCCACCACCAGCATGATGCCAGTAGACCCCCAGAACGACGGCAGAATCATCTTCTCATCGTGATCAAACAACATATCCGCCAGAAAACGGGTGACCGGCATCGACAGAAAACTCGTCAACACCAACGAGGCAAGCAGCGTGTAGGTGATCATGCATACGAGCAGATCGCGGTCGGGGCGGCCCACCTGCCACCAGCGGCTCACGATCAGCACGCCGAACTGCAGGAGTACACCCAACAGCATCGGACCAGCGCAAATCACGCCGGCATAGCCGTAGGCTCGCAGCATCGCCATCAAGCCTCTACGGTGGAACAGTTTCTTCAGTTCAAATCCAATACCGGCCATATCAGCGCTCCAATCCGAACTGATTCAATCCGAACTGATCCGCGGTATCGCTATACAGCTTGCGATAATCGTCAAGCATGCGCTCATGCCGGTAATAGGCGTTCACACGGTTACGGCCAATCTGCCCCATGGTCTCACGCAGCGTGCGACTGGAACACATGCGTTCCATGGCTCGGCTCAGGCCCTCGCGGTACATCGGGGGCACGTAGAAGCCTGCCGTGCCGAAATCGTCGCCTTCCTCGCCTTCCAAAAGCTCACGGCAGCAGCCGACGTCAGTGGTCACGCAGGGGCGTGCGGCTGCAAACGATTCCAGCACCGACAGCGGCTGGCCTTCGGAAATGCTGGTCAACACGGTGAAATCAAGCTTGCGCATGTATTCGACCACGTTCACACGGCCGGTGAACTCAAGATTGCGCACACCCAACTGTTCCACAAGCTCATAGCATTCGTCGGCATACTCCTGATCGTCAACACCGCCGAGAATATGCAAGCGCACATTGTCAACGCGAGAGGAAAGCTCATGGAACGCGTGAATCAGGGTTTTCACATCTTTGATGGGCGCCATGCGCACCACCGCGTCGATATCAACCCAACCGTCGTCGGGTTTGAAAGGAATATCGCAGAAACGTTCGTATTGAATGCCATTGGGAATCACCTGACAGGCATCGGCGGGCGCACCCATGCCAATTTGGATAAGACGGGCACGACCGAACAAGCTGGTGATGCGCCACGCACGATGGTAGATCTGTTCCGAAAGCATGTAGAAGAAACGGATCCAACGCGGCCGGAAAGCGGGCGACACCCATTCGGCGGAAATAATCTCCTCTTCACGTTCGCGCGTGTAAATGCCATGTTCCGTAAGCAATACCGGCGCATGGTTGATGGAACCGCCCAAACAGGCCAACAATCCGCCATATCCAGTGGAAATCGCATGGTAGATCTGCGCTTCCGGCACTTCGCAGTCCATCAAGTACAACACCGGCAGCAACATGGAGCGCACGGTATGGAAAGCGTCGGCGTAGGCCACATACGGATATTCCTCCATGCAGATTTTCGTAAACAAGTCGATGAATTCACGGCTTTGCAGGAACGACAGCGGATGCACGCCTCTGGTGTGGAACAGGTTGAACAGCACATCCCAGTCTGGGCTGCCAAGATTCACCAGTTCGCGCAATGACCGCAATTCCTCTTCGGTGAACGACACTTGCGCTCGTTCACCGCTCAGACGCAAGGCGTCGTCGAGGAACACCTCATGCACTTCCACCACATTGTCGGGCAGGTCATATACGAATTTGCCGCGGTCTTCGGCTTTGGCGCCGATCACCCACAATACGAACTCGTGCTCTTTCATCGCTTCGATATAACTGTGCATCCACGTGGACACTCCACCATGCACGTACGGGTAGCATCCTTCCAAAACCAGGCAGATTCTCATGCCTCTCCCCCAGTCTTGCGTTTGATATGAACCGTGGCGTTCGTGGCTTTGAGCAGATACAAGTTGCCGGTCAGCTTGGTGAGGCTTCCGCCACGAACCCTGCCCGGCGTGCCATTGTTGGCACGGAACATGAGCCATCCTTGATCGGTGAGGTTGCCAAGTTTCAGATCCCAACTATCGTCGGACGTTTCCATCGAAACGGTCAATCCCGAAAAACGTTGGATGGCTGCGGCACATTCCGTGCCTGTCTGCATACGAATGGACGGTGCCGACGATTCCAGCCAGTCAAGATAGTTTTCCAATCCCTGGTAGTACTTCTTCCATCCTTCTTTCGCTCCACGATCTTCATCAAGCAGATCGTCGGGATGCATGAAGTGCGTGCTCACATAGTGCATGTTCAGTTCGGAAACCGCGGCAAGACGCATGTACGTGTCGCCCACCATGCCGCCGGACACGATACGTGGAGCCTCCACCACGCCATCGGCCGCAACACCGAACTCCTGCACGTACGGCAAGGAACTGTCGGAAGGCATATACGTACTGGCGATGGCGCGAATCTGCGGCACATCCTCACCTATGATCTTTCGTCCCTCTTGGGAGAGGATATTCGACGGCGGCACGTATACCGACGATGTTGCGGCCGGCAATACGTCTTTCTGGAATGCGATCAGTTCCTGCAATGATGCCACAATGGCTCTGCGATTCGGCCATTGCACGTACGTGTATTCGTTGCCGTAATCCGTATTCGGCAACACCAACGGCTGATGGTTGTACCCGTGATATCCGATTTCGCCGTTTTGCCGAAGCAGCAATCCCCCATAATACTCGAATTGTGCGCCGTCCGTCTGTCGTACCGGATCGTCCTTGGTGTCATCGCCGTAATTCTCAATCATCACACCGGTGAAACGAATACCGTACCGTTCCGCAAGACGCACCAAATCCGGCCACCATACTTGAGAATAGAATTCAGCAATACTTATGTTGTAGTCACGTTTGATGTATTTGCCATTGCCGGACGGTACCGGAGAGGGAAAATCATCCAAGTAGAACGCTGCGCTGTTGATCACCGGATAGGCCGTGGCAGAACCGAGCAGGCTGAACGCCGAAGCGTAAAATCCTCGAAACACCTTGCCGTAAATGCCGATATTGCACATCACAGCTGTTCCTGACTCCACCGCGTTCCTCCACACCAATGGCGTTCTGCCATTGCTGCTGACCGCTTCCACCTGTGCACGATCATCCAATGCGACGCTCAGCGACGATTTGAACGGGTCACTGAACGTGTACGTCTGACCGCCACCCAACATAAAATCCTCGGACGGTGTAATTCCCTCAGTCGCCACATATTCGTATGTGGACGATTCAATGCCGATCTGCGGGCCGATCACATCCAAATAGCCGGTTTTCTCCGGAGTCATGGCAAACATGACGCCACCGCCCTTTTTGGCCCATTGCATGATTTGCAGCACATGCTCGCCCAGACGGTCGAGATTAGGCATGGCCACCACTATGGTGCTGTAGTGAGTCAACGCTGGAAATTCAGCGTTTTCGTCAGCCACGTCAACCGTAGTGGTGGGGACTTTCATATCAAGCAGAATCTGGTCAAGCATGGCTTCGGCATCGCTGACACCCTCCTGCGAACTGTCGACCACCAACAGATTCGTAGCTTTTTCGCCAGCGATGGCATTGGCAGCAGGAATGGCTTTGTTTCGATCCAAATACGTAATGTCGAACCGCGTGGCACCATAATGCACGCCCAAGCTTTCCACCAGCAACACCAATGCGATGGCCATGAACACAGCCCAGACCTTGACCAGACCTTGCCAGCGGAATCGCTTCCACTTGGCCAACACGTCTGACAGGAATCCTCTGATCATGCGCGTTCAGCCTCCTTGGCTCCAGTCCAGAACCGCAGCGTGCGTCTTCCTTGGCCACCGAGATAAATATGCTTGCTTTCAATCTGCTGAACAGTGTGGCGCAACGCATCGCCATCATTGCGTGCGGCATCGAGTCGTAGACGCATCAGCCATGCATCGCCTTGATCCGGCCACCGTTCCATAGCGCCGTCAATGGTGTGCGCGGCATCATCAAAGAGTCCAAGATCAATCTGCATTTGCGCAAGACGGCACGCAACGTGATAATCGCCATGTTGGCAAAGTCGTTCCTGCAATACTTCGGCATATCGCTGCTTCTGCAACTGCAATGCGTATCCTTGCGCAATACCGGAATTGATATATCGTTCCAGCGCATCGCAATAGCGTTCCAACATCGTTTCGGAATTTCGATGCTGCAGATAATCGTTGCGGCAGCGCTGCAATGCAAGATCTTCCTTGGCACTGATCTGTGCCAAGGCGGTAGCCGCGTAATGCACGACCTCCACATCCTCATTCAGTCGGGCCTGCGACAGCACATCGATATAACGGCTGGGATTGTCGTTGAGAATGGACATCACCAGACTGCGCCGCTGACTCGAATCATTGACGATCAGTGCCTCTTCCAACGGCACGGTATTGGCGAAATCAGCTCGTTCCTCAACGAGAATGCTTCGACGTTCCTCATCATCCACACGCATTTGCTCAAGCCCCGGAGCCGTGTGCTCGCCAGCGCGCATCAGCGTGCGCGTATGCAGCATCAGCACGCATAACGGCCCCCACAATGGCACCAGCAGCATAAAAGGAAACAGACGCCCTTCCACACGAAGCACGCCAACGCGAGACAATACGCACATCAGCACGCATACCAGCACATGTATGACGATAAGCAGCATCGCCATCACCGTCGCGTTCACACTGTGCCGCCTTCATGCGATGCAGAATCATTCGGCGCAACGTTCCTGCGCAGCGTTTCATCCGCTTGCGATTCGACAGCCACTTGTTCCGAAGCCTCAGTCAGCAACGAATCTTCCTCTTGCCCGGAAACGCGTGTCACATGCAATCCAGCTTGGGCCAAACGCTTGTTGATGATAGGCAGCTCATGCTTGCCGGCCTGGTTCATCAACACATACACGTTGCCGTCTTGCAGTACACCCGCCTCGTCCGTCTGACGAATGGCCCCCATGAGACGGCTGCCATTGTCTTGCCAAGCATCATCCACACGCAGCAGCAGGTGATCGCCCATATGGTCGTGCTTGAGTTCGTTGGCGGCAAGCACTTTGGGTAGAAACGCCCGAGTGTTCAGGAATTCGGTGCCCGGCACCAGCATCGCATGCCGTGCAACATTCTCATAATCGAAAGCACGCACCATAGCGGATTCCACCAAGCCGCACATGATGGTGAACAGATTCTGGAAGTACAGATTCATTTGGTCGGGCTGCGCTTTGGCAAGCACAATCACCACGGCCAGCTTGCCATCGGCATGCACGCCTGCCGCATACATCGGAAGGTCCGGTTCGAGATTGCGGTTTACCCACAATCCACCATGATCCAAAGCTGTAATAATGTTGGCATAATTCTCAAGCAGCGCCGACTTGCTGAACAGGGATTCGGTTTGCGGACTCGCAGCCATCAAACGCGCGAATCGACCGCCGCTGTCAATGCGGTAAACACCGAAACTATCGCCGCCCAATGTGTCTTGCATAATGCGAATGGTCGTGTGATACAGCTTTTGCGGCTGCACTTCGTCCAATTCACGTGTCATCGCATACATTTTGCCGAAACTGTCACGCCTGCCGATAATCTGCCCGCGCAGCATACGACGATCATCGAGCACATCGTGGTACAGGTCACGCAGGAACGCAAGTCGTTCACGCAGCAAACTGTTTTCGTCACGCATGAATCGCAGGTTTTCGCGATTACGCAGCTGCACATACCCGCATACTGCGCCCGCAACGAAATACACCACAAACGTAATCCAGTTCGACGTATCGTAAAACAGCGGAGCGAATGAAGCGCCCTTCGATGCATACGACAACGCCATGCCGGCACATGCGAGCGCGGCCGCGAACACGCCTGCGTTCAGTCCGTACATCGTGCCGACGATCACCACGAAAAACAGGCGCAAATCCACGGTTCCCAGCTGACTGTTGCCTTGTACCGCGGTGCGAAGCAATTCCTCCAGTATGAACGTGACGCAGATTTCGAATGCGATCCATGGTTTCGAATGGTTGCGTAGAAAATCCCAGACCGGGTGCTTCTTGGATTGTTCCTGAGCACGCGCTTCTTTCCAGCGCTGAAGCACAGGGGGAAGATCCTGTTTGAGCGAATATCGCGGCGACCAGCCATAGTGTAATCGCAGCACATGATCGTCTGCTGGGTAATGTTGGGGTCTGTCTTCGCCAAAAGTCACCGATAATCCGGGAAATGCCACGCTGATCGCATCAGCCAAATCACCGTATGTGAAGTCGAACACGTTGGGCACATGGAAGATTTCGCTTTCGGCGGTCCAATCGTCGAACATGCGGTAGATCAGTTCGGCAAGATCGTCGGCGCAGAGAAAGCATGTCTGTTGCTGTTTGCGTTCGCAGAATGAGATCGACCCTGCCGATGCCTGTTCGAACAGTCTGCCGAAATATGCGGTTGCTCCATTGCGCTCGGGTGCATACAAGTATGGACAGCGAATGATTTTCGCTTCCAGACGGTAGGTGCGCGCGTAATACAGGCAGAGTTCTTCCGACGCTCGAGACATCAGACTTTTGCTGGTATCACGTACGTCGGCGTTTTCCGGATAGGTGAATTCGGATTCCGGTCCGCATACCATCAGCATTTGCGTGGATCTGTTACGTATGGCGTGCAGCAATCTGCGAAGATATCCGAGATCGCCGTCACGCTCACTTCGCGGGGTGAGGCCTTCGGAAAAGAATACGATGCGATCGAATTCGTATGTGGTAAGAGTTTCGGCAAGGGTGTTGGCGTCAGACATGTTGACGATTCTGAGACGGTCATTGCCGTCTACGGTGCCTTCTCGTTCCGCTATCACCACATGGTCTCGGGGAAAGGAATGCTGAATCCACTGCTTGGTAATGAAGTCGGTGTTGCCGACCAGAAGCACTTCCATGCCGCCACCCCAGCGAATACTCCCTTAACGGGGTTACGGCATAACTCTGCCCACAAACCCCCATTGTTACTGCCTTACGGTGTTCCAGTGTAGCCAAACAGCAGACAGACTCCCCCTCTAACGGAGGTTTTCTTAGTCATTTCTCAGTAACTCGCAAGTCAACATGACTTGCGTCGACCATTTTAGGGGGCTTACCCGCAATGCGAGCGCGTATTCAACCAACAGCCGGCATCAGTGGCTTGGCGCTAGACATACGGCCGCAATCGTCATACGTGTGGGCAAAAACAAAGAAACCTCGGAGATTTCCGAGGTTTCAAGCCATGGTGGCTCCGAGCGGCATCGATCCGCTGACCTAACGATTTTCAGTCGTTCGCTCTACCAACTGAGCTACAGAGCCATGAACAGGAACCTGTTCGAGCGACCCCGGCCGGACTTGAACCGGTGACCTCCGCCGTGACAGGGCGGCGCTCTAACCAACTGAGCTACGGGGCCATTGCCACCTTGTTACCAAGGTAAGTACCCCCTGAGAGAGTCGAACTCTCGTTGTCAGATTGAAAGTCTGGTGTCCTAACCGTTAGACGAAGGGGGCGCTTTCAGCGTTTCCGCTTGACAACTCGCTTAACTATACGCGAATCCTCAGAACATGCAAATCTCGGCGTGTCGCAGCGTCGCAAAATCGCCATCAACCCGTTGCCAAAGTGCTGAAAATCGTTGAAATCAAGCCATTTCAGCACTTCAACAACAGACCAACCGGCACTATACGCAGCGATAGGTGAGGTCATGAATCACACGACCGGCAGCAAGTCCTTTTTTCTCAAAATTCGTGAGAATTCGTCCGGAAAAACGCTCGGATTCGGTAAAATCGGCGTGTCGCAGACCGGCCGCTTCGTCGGCATTTCCCTTGCCAACATGCTCGACCGGCAAACTCACCGTAAGCATGCCGTCATTATGGAATCCTTCAAGACCATCCATCACCTCATGCACATGCAATGCATAGTCTTCGATGTCGGTGGCGATACGCCACACTCCCCCATCCCGCAACGTGCGATGAATCTCGCCGGCAAGCTCCGGCTGCACGATACGACGCTTGTGGTGGCGCATCTTGGGCCACGGATCAGGGAAGAAGGTCCATACTTCAGCGATCGATCCATCCGCCGCGGCTTTGAAGAGCTCAGGAGCGTTGACCTGCGCGATGCGCAGATTGGTCAGGCCCTGCTTGCCTGCGAGCAGCATGGTATGCGCCACGCCCGGATCATAGACCTCAAGCGCCAGGAAGTTCATATCGGGGTGTTCAGCAGCGGCCGCAACAACGTTTTCCCCCTGGCCGGTACCGATTTCCACAATCAGAGGATTGACATCGCCCCACACATCCGCGATATACGCCCGATCGAACACCAGATCGCCTCGCACATCAAGCGACCCCTCGCCCACGTTGATTTTCAGCAGATACGTATCTGCATAGGCATCCCATGCACGCTGCAAGCGTGCGTCGAGCCTGGCGGAACGACGCACGAAGGACAACACCTTGCGCCCATACAAGGCAGGACGCTGGCCAGCATCAGCCCGTTGTTCATCTTGCGTTTTTGACATGTTTTGTCCGTTTTCGCCGTTAACTCGATTTTCAGTCGGCGTGTTCACATCTTCTTGCATACCCTAATTTATAGAGGAAACACAGGAAAGGGTCGATTATGTGCGTTCCTGTTCATGTGTTATACTCAAATTGTTCAAAAGGTAACAAACTAGAGCAAAAGTGAACAACGTTCGTTGGACGTTTGTTTTTCGAACCAAAGCGCTTTAACGCTCATTTTGGAGGAAAGGACAGAACATGACAGTTCTCGTCACTGGTGGGTGCGGCTACATCGGCGCTCACGTCGTCCACGCTCTTCACCAGGCCGGCGAACAGGTCGTCGTCGTTGACGATCTGAGCTACGGCAAGCCAACCCGCATCGAAGGCTCCCGCCTGTACGGCATGGATATCGCCGCACCGGGTGCCGGCGAACGCCTCGCCGAAATCATGAAGGCCGAAGGCGTCGATTCCGTCATCCACTTCGCAGCCCGCAAGCAGGTCGGCGAATCCGTTGAAAAGCCGCTGTGGTACTACCAGCAGAACATCAACGGCATGCTCAACGTGCTCATCGGCATGCGCGACTCCGGCGCCAAGAAGCTCGTCTTCTCCTCTTCCGCAGCCACCTACGGCGTTCCGCCGGTCGACGTGGTTCCGGAAGACGTCGTTCCGATGCTGCCGATCAACCCGTACGGCCAGACCAAGCTGTTCGGCGAGTGGATGGCACGCGCCTGCGAAGAGCCGTACGGCATTCGCTTCTGCGGCCTGCGCTATTTCAACGTGGCCGGCTGCGGCCCGGTCGAGCTTGAGGATCCGGCAATCCTGAACCTCATCCCGATGCTGTTCGACCGCCTGAAGAAGGGCAAGGCTCCGGCGATCTTCGGCGACGACTACCCGACTCCGGATGGCACCTGCGTGCGCGACTACATCCACGTCTCCGATCTGGCCGACGCCCACATCGCCGCCCTGAAGTATCTGGACCGCGATGAACGCAAGTACGACGCCTTCAACGTCGGCACCGGCGAAGGCACCTCCGTGCGTCAGATCGTCGATGAGGTCAAGAAGGTCACCGGCCTGCCGTTCGAAGAGACCGTCATGGCCCGTCGCGCAGGCGATCCGCCGCACCTGATCGGCTCCCCGAAGCGCATCAACGAAGAGATGGGCTGGCACGCACAGTACAACGTCGAAGACATCGTGAAGTCCGCTTGGGATGCATGGCAGGCCAATCCGGAACACCACATCGACGTCGAGACCTGGAAACAGACCGACTGATTCCACCAGCAATTCGTAGTGTCGTGAGCGACAACACGGCACCGCAACAGTAACGGCCGGTCGCATATGAGAAGTTTTCCCCTCATATGCGACCGGCCGTTGCTTTTCTTCCCTACTACTGCCGCAGTTTAAGCAAATACTTTCTTTCAGCAATTCATACGAATATTCATCGATGACACGCCGAAATTTGCACGATAGCGACTTTGCCGTAATATATCTATCTGTTGCCAGTCGCAAGGCTGAAACAACGGCCCCGTAGCTCAGTTGGTTAGAGCGCCGCCCTGTCACGGCGGAGGTCACCGGTTCAAGTCCGGCCGGGGTCGCTTTTTTTTATTTCTCATTTCTATTTTTCTCTGATTTACATCAATTGCGCAATATTACTTTTGCAATCTCTTGCGATTTCTTAAGATCTTTCGAAATCATTGAAATCATACGGATACAAGAAAGCCCGGCTCTTGCGAACCGGGCTTTTCGACGGAAAAATCGTATGCAATCGTCAGAGCTGCCGCTCAACCCAATCAACGATGAACGGGGCCACTTCCTCAATCTGGTCAATCGCCACTTCGAATTCGCGGGCGCCGCCATACCATGGATCGACCAGGTCAATCTCACTTTCGTAACCCGCAGCAGGCTTGGCGAGATTCGGATCGAAACTACGGTACATATGCACGTTCTCACGCTTGGCCTGCGGCAGCTGACGCAGTAGCGCACGCATATGCGAAGCGGTCATCGGCAGAAACAGGTCGGTACGCTCGATCTCATCGCGGGTGATGCGATGGGCGAAATGATGTGCCGGCAGCTCATATCCACGCTCACGGAGCACCTTGACGGCACGACGATCGATCGGATTGCCATACTCTTCGTCGCTCACGCCACTGGACTCGACGTTGACCCTGTCGGCAAGGCCACGACGCTCGAATTCAGTGCGCAGAATGATTTCGGCCATGGGAGAACGGCAGATATTGCCGGTACACACGGTCATCACGGTATACATACGGTTACTCCTCGCGATTCTTCGCATACGTCATGAAACGGAATCCGGCGATATCTCCGGAACCCTTCCGCGTGTTCTGCCACACGCCCTCTTCAAGCACCTTCCAAGCGCCGGATTCCACCAGCGACTTCACGTCGGGCGCGTAGGTATCGGCATCGGCATGCATGCTGATCTGCGTCACATACGCCTTGTCCGCAAATGGCATGGCCTCACGGAACAGCTGGCCGCCACCGATAATCCAGATTTCGCTGCGGTCAAGACCGTCATCCGGAATGGCTTCCTGTCGTGCCAGATCAAGCGCATCATCCAGACTGTCGACCACGGTCGCTCCCGGCGCAGTGTAAGCCGGATCACGCGAAACCACGATATTGTCGCGATTCGGCAGCGGACGATACTTCGGGCTCAGGGACTCCCACGTCTTACGCCCCATAATGACCGGATGCGAGACGGTAAGCTCCTTGAAACGCCTCATATCCTCGGGCAGATGCCATGGCATGCCACCCTCGAATCCGATGGCGCCGTCATGACCTTCCTTGTCACAGGCCTGCGACCAAATCAGATTCACCGAGAACGTCTTGGGGAAATCATCGCCCCAATCCTCCTCGTCCTCAAGCCCGGCAAGTCCGGGCTCGGGTTCGTGATAGCCACTGCGGCTACTGTCATGCTCCATTTCACTCACTCCTTGCAGTCGAACTAGGGTCAGTAGTCTAACGTCTGGCGACGACTCTCAGACCGCCACCGGCGCCTTGATGGTTGGATGGTGCTGGTAGCCGACGATTTCAAAATCACTGTAATCGTAATCGAACAGCGAATCGGCTTTGTTAATACGGATCTGCGGATACGGGTATGGATCGCGGCTCAACTGCTCCAACACCTGGTCGATGTGATTGTCGTACACGTGGCAGTCGCCACCCGTCCACACGAACTCCCCCGGCTGCAGTCCCGCCTGCTGAGCGATCATCAACGTCAACAGCGAATAGGATGCGATATTGAACGGTACGCCGAGGAACATGTCGCAGGAACGCTGATATAGCTGGCACGAAAGTTTGCCATCCGCCACGTAGAACTGGAAGAGCGCGTGGCATGGCGGCAACGCCATATTCTCCACTTCGGCAGGATTCCAAGCGGACACGACCATACGACGAGAATCCGGGTGATTCTCGACAAGATCAAGCACATTGCTGATCTGATCGATGGTACGGTTCGGATCATCGGGCGTGGGCGCCGGCCAGCTACGCCACTGCGCGCCGTATACGGGACCCAAATCGCCGTTCTCATCGGCCCATTCGTCCCAAATATGCACATTGCGCTCCTGCAGCCAACGCACGTTCGTGGAACCTTTCAGGAACCACAGCAACTCATAGGCAAGTCCCTTGAAAAACACCGTCTTCGTCGTGAGCAGCGGAAAATACTCGCTCAGGTCGAATCGCATCTGCTGGCCGAACAGGCTGACGGTACCAGTGCCCGTACGATCGGACTTCAACGTGCCTTCCGTCAGGATCTTGCGCACAAGGTCTTCATATGGCATGGGAATGTCGGTTTCCGGGCGTGCCGGAATACGGGTACGGATATCTGCAAGTTGTTCAGGTGTCAAAGCCATGGTTGCAAGCTTAACAGTACAGAACGGCAGGTCAAGCATATGCCACCCGCGCGTTGATTGTTTACGCTTTTCGGAATGCCTCCTAGCGAACAGGCATCAATGGATTACATTAGGTATGTAGGCGAGGAGCGAACGGCGCTCCCGGCAAGACGATGAGGAGTTCACCATGGGCAAAAGACTGTGGGTCGAGCGTAACAAAGACGGTTCTTGGGATGCTTTCGGCGAGGATGGCGCGCATATCAAGTTCGGCAAGGGTCGTGGACAGTTCACGCCGGGCGACCTGATGAAGATCGCGCTGGCCGGTTGCGCCGCACTGTCAAGCCAGTTCGCCATCGAGCATACGCTGGGCGAGGGCAAGGGCGCGAAAATCGTTGTGGACGGCACCTATGACGCCGACAATGACGCATACATCGGTTTCGACGAACAGGTGGTCATCGACGCCACCGACGCCGGTCTGAGCGATGAGGATGCGGCAAAGCTTAAGGAACGCGTCACTCGTCATATCGACAAGGGCTGCACGGTGAAGCATACGTACGTGGAGAAGACTCCGGTCCGCATGGACGTCACCATCAAGCACTGACGTTTTCTTTTTTAAAAAAAAAAAGGCGATTGCAACGCTTTTCGCAGTGTTGCAATCGCCTTTTTATATGTACCTGTTGAATTTACTGACGATCGGGATCGATCTTGGTTTCGATGGCTTCGACCACATCCGGCTCGGCCTTGGAAACCGGCACCTCCTCGACACCCTTGATATCGTCAAGAGCCTTCGGCTTGACTTCCGCCGGCGAGCTCGGAACCGTGTCAAGACGGGTTTCCGCAGCCTCGACATACTTGCGGGGCACCACATACACCGGGCCGACCGCGTGCTGCAGCAAGCCCTGGCTGGTGGAGCCGAGCAGCAGGCCAGTGAAGCCGCCGCGACCACGGGAACCGACCACGACGACGTCGTGATCATAGCTGGCCTTGGTCAGCGCGCCAACCGCCGGGCCAGGCACGATCTGCTTGTTGATCTTCAAATCCGGATGGGCTTCCTCAAGCGGCTTGATACGCACTTCCAGATCATCCTTGAACGAGGCCATCACACCTTCGTCGTCGGAACCCTTCATGTTCGGCACCGCGGAAATAACATCCAGCTCGGCATCCCATGCGGCGGCGAAATTCGCCGCGATCTCCAGCGCCTTCAAACCCCACTTGGATTCGTCGGAGCCGACGGCCACCCTAGTGATGGTGTTGTTCAAGTGCATCAGATTGCCGTCATCGTCGGTGTACGGCACAACCACGATCGGGCAGTATGCATACGCCGGCAGACTGGAGCTGGTCGTGCCCAGCAGACGTTCCGCCAGACCGCCTTTGCCGCGATTGCCGATGACGATGAGATTGTAGTTACGAGACAGTTCCACGAATACGGAAGCCGGATCGCCCGTAACAATAAGCGTGGTAGCCTCAACACCCTGCTCGTCGGCGATGGCCTTGGCCTTCGAAAGAATCTCCTGCGCGTCGCTATGGGCCGCATTGTCATCCCCCATGGCGGTGTATGTCGCGTCAAAGGAGACAGCGGCATAGCTCGGCAACGAGTATGCGCATACGATCTGCAGCGTCAGTCCCGCATGCTTCGCATAGTTCGCAGCCCACCAAGTGGCCTTATAGCTGGCGTGGGATCCATCAACACCAACGAGGATTGCCTTGTCGTTAATCATGGACGACCTCCTTGAATCACCTCGGCAACGCGACCATGCGTCGCCTCTAGGCTCCACCATACCGCGCGACATGCGGTTTTGTCAGTAACGACTCGGTCTTTTCCATACAAAAAGGCGTATCCCCGAAAGGATACGCCTTAAAAAAATCAAACCGTATGTTCACTCAGAGCACACGACGAATCGCATAGCCACCTGAGAACACGGCCAGCGAAGTGACCTGCGTTCCCTGAGCCGGATTCAGCGCGTTGATCACCATGCCGTTGCCAATATAGATCGCGGCATGCTGAGTATTGACGATGATATCCCCAGGAGCTGCTTCGGCAATGCTTCCAACTGCCGTTCCAACGCTCATCTGGGCACCAGAATAATGCGGCAGGCTTACACCGAACTGGGCGAACACCCACTGTACGAAACCAGAGCAATCCCAGCCGGACGGAGTATTGCCTCCGGCCACGTAAGGATAACCTTGGAACTGCAGCGCGTAGTCGGCCAGAGCCTGCCCAGTGGCACTCGCGGGAGCCGTAGGAACGCTGATGGAAGCACGATCGGAAGAACGACTGGCAGCCTGAGATTCAGCCTGTGCCTGAGCTTGGGCCGCCTGTGCTTGAGCTTCGGCCTCAGCCTGCTCCTGAGCCTTCTGATCCTTTTCCGCCTGAGACTCGGTCTGGGGAACATCCAAGCTTTCGATGCCACCCCAATCGGCGTTAGATTCAACATCCGTGGATGTGTGCTCGGCGAGAAAATCACGCTTGGCCGCGGTGGTCTTCGGGAAAGAACGTGTAGCGGTTACCGTGGTATCAGCCATAGCACCGCCTGCGCTTGCGGCGGGAACCGCCGCACCCAACAAGGCAGATACAGCAACAACGGCGAAGATACTCGTGAAACGTTTAGCAATATTCATCGTGTCTGAAGCTACCATACACGTTCCCCCGCAGCAGAACAGCAAGATAACCAGAACAGTGTCATATCACGCGACACGCCGACGCAATCACGCTATGCCAAAAAAGTGACGGCAAGCGCAGATTAACGAAAACAGAGAAATCAGTAATGGATATATGTCAACTGCGAAGCTTCCTGCGCAGTGAACGTACGATCGGAAATCACGCCAAGACCCTTGACGTTGGATTCCGAAATCTTAATCGAACCGTCGGCATTCACTCCTTCGACAATCGCGACATGCCCGTAATAGCTGTCCGCGCCCATTTGGCCTGGAGCGAATACCACAATATCGCCAACGTGACGTGCCGTATTGTCAACCCAATAGCCGAGAGCACGAGCGGAATCACCCCAACTCCGCGCATCACCAAAATGGCTTCCGGCAGGCAGGCCAAGCTGTGCACGACGGGTATACGCCCACCATGTGCACTGACCGTATGGATAGTCATTGCCGGTATCACCGGTGCCGTGGTTCGGATTGAAGCCCGAAGGAAGAAGACCGGCGTCCTGATCCATGAGAACGGCGACATTGGGATTGTCGGCAATGGACTTTGACAGAAGATTCGTGTCCATGGAGGAACTGGTTTCGCCAAGCTGCCAATCACCGCTATTGCTGGTGGAGGCCAGAGCGTCTAGATCGCTACGGGACTCGGAACGGGATGCCGCATCGTCAAAGACACGCTTCATCTGCGTGGTAGTGGCGGCATTGTCGGCAAAAGTCATTTCAGACGCATTCTGCTGGCCGACCGCCATGGCAGTGGCCGCGGTGCCGACCAGCGCGGCCAGCGATGCGGAAGCCATGAATGCGGAGCGACGACCGGCCGCACGAGCGGCTTCACGCATGGCGCGGCGGCTCATCGGAGCCACTTCATTCAGCTTTTCGGCAACCGCAGGCTCAAGACCTACAACGGCACCCCCACCATTTGCCAGCTGGACCATACGAACGGCCTTGGCGGTGTGGGAACCGCGGCTCGAGGTGAACAGCGCCTTGGCAACGCTGAAACGCTCATTCGAAACCTTGGCAGCTTTATGCGCCGCATGCCTCATATATCAACACTCCTTGCGGATTACTTCAACCACAGCAGGCTTATGACCGCGTGATTACAGAACCGTCACGGAAGCTCAGGCTACACCGACACCGGGATATCGCAGTCATCATCGCCACGTCATGGTTCCGAAAAGCGGTCATCACCACGCACAATCCGACCATCTGACTACCCTAGGTTGTCATGACGAACACTGTGACCATTCCTTCCAACGTGCTTCCGGAAGACGGACGTTTCGGCTCAGGGCCGACCAAAATCCGCCCGGAGCAAATCCAAGCGCTCGATAAGGGAGCCCGTAATCTTCTGGGAACCTCCCATCGACAGACCCCCATCAAGCAGGTGGTCGGCTCAATCCGCGAAGGACTGTCCGAATTCTTCCAGATTCCCGATGGCTACGAAGTGGTGCTGGGCAACGGCGGAGCCAGCGCGTTCTGGGATATCGCCTGCGCCTCGCTGATCACCCGCAAGGCCGCATTCGGCACGTACGGCTCATTCAGCTCGAAGTTCGCCAAGTCAGCGCAATCCGCACCGTTCCTTGAGGAGCCGGAGATTTTCGCAGGAGAGCCGGGAACATATCGCCTGCCTGAGCTCACGGAATACGTGGACACTTATTGCTGGGCCCACAATGAGACTTCCACCGGCGTTGCCGCACCGATCAAACGCATCGCAGGCACCAAGGAGCAGGGTGCGCTCACGCTGATCGACGCCACCAGTGGCGCCGGCGCGCTGCCGGTCGACATCAGCCAGACCGACGCCTACTATTTCTCGCCGCAAAAAGCTTTCGGATCCGATGGCGGACTATGGATTGCCGTACTCTCCCCCGCTGCAATCGAACGCGCCTACGGCATCGCCAAAAGCGTGGATCTTCCGGGCGCACGCCGCTGGATTCCTCCGTTCCTTTCCCTGACTTCGGCCATCGAGAATTCCCGCAAGGATCAGACGCTCAACACGCCGGCAGTGGCAACGCTGATCATGCTGGAAAACCAGGTTCGTTGGCTCAACGACAACGGTGGGCTCGCCTGGGCTTCGGCCCGCTGCGCAAGGTCTGCGTCCCTGCTGTACCAGTGGGCGGAGAAGTCCGATTACGCCTCCCCGTTCGTAAACGACAGGAACGCGCGCTCCAACGCCGTGGTCACCATCGATATCAACGATGGCATCAATGCATCCCAAGTGGTGGCGGCATTGCGCGAAAACGGCATTGTGGACACCAACGGATACCGTAAGCTCGGCCGAAACCAGCTTCGCATCGGCGTGTTCCCGTCCGTGGAACCCAGCGATGTGGATGCGCTCACCCGCTGTATCGACTACGTGGTGGAACATCTCTGATGCAAGGTAAGGTGTGGCGATATGAAGATTGCTCCGATTATTGATCCCAGCGTGAGGAAACCTTCGCCGAAACCGGTGCGCGTCGACCTACGCAAGGTATTCATGTTTGGCACCGCGCTATGGGCCATCGCTTTGGTGGTCTGCATCGTACTTATCGCATTCGGCATCGACGCGGAACGCGCGCAAACCGTCTGCGAAGCGGGTACGGTCATCGGCGTGCTCATGCTGGTTTGGGAGCATTTCGACCGTTGGGATTATCGCCGTCTTGGCGAGTAATCGGCAATATACCCCCGAAAAATCCTCAAAAAAAAATGATGCCCGTCTCGCCTTATCGAAAGCGAGACGGGCATCGCATTATCTCCATTTGAGATATTTGCAACATCTGCCGAATGTCTTACATCATTCCCCGCCCAACGGCAGCACCAAGGCGAACGTGCTTCCCTGCCCCGGGCTGCTCCACACCGACGCGGAACCATGGTGGGTCAACGCAACATGCTTGACAATCGCAAGTCCCAAGCCAATGCCGTCACCGGAATGCTCATTCTGATTGCTGCCGCGATAGAACCGTTCAAAAATACGGTTCTGTTCGCCGATGGCGATGCCGTTGCCTCGATCGAGAACACTGATTACCGCTTCCGTATGCTCCTCATTGGCTTTGGCGACGACATTCACCGTAGAACCGTCTTTTGAATACGTAATCGCGTTTTCAATCAATTTTGCGAGCGCCGCCTGAATCTGATCGGCTTCGCCATTGATGCATAGCGATTCGTCACCGCCGGTCTCGATGGTGATGCCGCGTTGCGCAGCCATATCGAGATGCGCCTGCACCACGGCTTGTACCTGTTCCATCACGTTGATGCGATTGTCGGCGGTCGGCAGGATTGGCTCCTGCGCTTTGATCAGCAGCAGCAGATCGGAAATCATATGCTCAAGACGGGAACAGGATTGACGCAGCTGCGTGGCGTTGCGTTCGACGTCCTGTTGGCTGGCACCGCCCCGTTCCACAATGTCCGCCAGCTGTTCCAATGATTGCGTCGGCTCAAGCAATTGTTCGGAAACGTTGGTGATGAACGAATCGCGCACCTGCGAGAATCGTACGCTTTCGCTCACATCGCTGATGAGCACAACCATGAGATTCTCATTGAGTTTGCCGACAATGATTTTCAGCCAGTTGGGTCGGGAAACGGTTGCGCCGGAAGTATTGGGGTTTGACTGCCCTATCAGTGCCTGGCGCGCGATTTCACGTGTGGTTGGTTTGCCTGCCTTCGGCACTTGCGGGGCGACATATTGGGTGGTGGTGGTCAAATCAAATTGTTTGTTGCCGCCACAGGAACGCACCTCATGCACTGCGCGAAGCACGGTCTCTTCCGCGATGGCATCATCGCGCACCACGCCAAGCGCATACGCCGACGGGTGCGCGCGAATCACTTCGTCATGCTCGTCAACTACGACGGATGCCAACGGCAGCATGGAAAGCAACGCGTTGGTGGCATCATCCAATGTGTCGTCATCGGCATCATGCTCATCATCGTCGTTGCGGTGCGTCAGCGAACGCCACCACGAACCCAAAGATTCAACCATGGTTTCATTGTTGCACACTCTTGAGGCTCCCCAACTCGCGACACCACCGCTCGTTCGTGAACACAAGGTGAACGCGTTGGTGAACTTTGACGGAACAACACGAGCAGTGGTTACGAATATGGCGTTTGTCTAATAGACTTGTGAGAGGTTATATCGAACCCAGATATATATGAAGCATTGAAAGGCAAGTCACATGCGCGTTATTTTCAACGAGGAGCTCAAGGCTGTTGCCGATGATCTCGACCACATGGTCAAAGGCGTGCGCAAGGCGATCAACGGTGCCGGCGACGCGCTGCTGAACCAGAATCTTGAAGCCGCCCAGGCCGTTATCGACGGCGACATCGAAATCGATGCCCTCGAAGCCAGCGTTGTCGACCAGTGCGTGAAGCTGCTGGCCAAGCAGAACCCGGTTGCCACCGATCTGCGCGTGGTTGTTTCCACCATGCGTTTGGCCACCACCTTCGAACGTATGGGCGATCTGGCCCGTCACATCGCCGAAGCCGCCCGCCGCACCTACCCGGCTTCCCCGCTGCCGGCCGAAGCCCAACCGCTGTTCGCCGAAATGCAGGCGTTCCTGAACGACGTCGCCGACCAGACCGTGGCCATGCTGTCTGACCGCGACACCAAGACCGCCGAACAGATCATCATCAACGACGACAAGCTCGACGAACTGCACAAGAAGACCTTTGAACTGGCTCAGTCCGCGGATTGGTCCGGCACCAACCAGCAGCTCATCGACGTGGTGCTGATCGGCCGCTTCATGGAGCGTCTTGGCGATCACGCCGTGTCCGCGGCTCGCCGCGTGGTGTACATCGTCTCCGGTTTCGACCCGTCCAAGGAGCCGACCCGCGACGAAGACACCGACATCGCCTGATTTTTTCTTGCGATCTTCTTTTTCATCTTCTTTTTGAGAAGGCGGCTTCCGTTCCCCACTGAAGCCGCCTTCTTGTTTTGTTTTTGCAATTGTTCAGCACGAATCGTCAAGCACTATCTCCCGCATTATTTCACTTTCGTCAAGCCGTAAGAAAAATTAAACAATCTGTCTATTTTTTGCCCATATACTTTTACGCAATGTCGCGGCACAATATGTGCAGTGACATCCAAAGGAGGCAGTCATGTATTATTCCAACGGCAATTACGAAGCATTCGCCCGACCGAAGAAGCCCGAAGGCGTGGACAGCAAGAACGCGTACATCATCGGCACCGGCTTGGCCGCGCTCACCGCAGCCTGTTACCTGGTGCGAGATGCGCAACTGCCTGGCAGCCACATTCACGTATTCGAAAAGGACACGGTTCCGGGAGGCGCCTGCGATGGCGCAAATATTCCCGGCGTTGGCTACGTAATGCGCGGCGGCCGTGAAATGGACAACCATTTCGAAGTGATGTGGGACATGTTCCGTTCCATTCCATCCATTGAAACGGAAGGCGTTTCCGTACTTGACGAGTATTACTGGCTGAACAAGGAAGATCCCAACTTCTCGCTCTGCCGCTCCACGAAAGCCCGCGGCGTTGACGCAGGCACGAACGGCAAATTCAATCTGTCAGACAAAGCCTCGATGGAGATCATGCAATTGTTCTTCACGCCGAATGAGGAACTGTACGGCAAGAAAATTTCTGATTATTTCGACGATGAGGTTTTCAATTCGAATTTCTGGATGTACTGGCGCACTATGTTCGCCTTTGAAAATTGGCATAGTGCGTTGGAAATGAAGCTGTATATCCGTCGATATATTCATCATATTGGCGGATTGCCGGACTTCAGTGCGTTGCGTTTCACCCGTTACAACCAGTATGAGTCGATGATTCTGCCGATGATCAAGTATTTGGAAGGATTCGGCGTGCAGTTCCACTACAACGCGAAAGTGGAGAATGTCGATTTCAAGATCGGCGGAGGCATGGGACCGGTACGTTCGCATACCGGCACCGGTCAAGACACGATTTTGAAGAAGCAGGCTGAATCCGGCGTGTTCGTACGCAATCCGTACAGTTCGCCAACCAAGAAAATGGCTACGCGCATCGACCTGACCGAAGCGGATGGCACCGCGCGAAGCATTGATTTGGGCGAAAACGACTTGGTGTTCATCACCAATGGTGGCTGCGTGGAAAACTCGACCATGGGCTCGCAAACCGAAGCGGCCGCATGGGCTCCGGAAATCAAGCCCGGCGGCGGCTGGGACATGTGGCGTCGCATTGCCAAGCAAGACCCGAGTTTCGGTCACCCGGACGTGTTCTGCGGCGATCCGGAGCATTCGAAGTGGATGAGCGCCACCGTGACCACGCTTGACATGGAGATTCCGCCGTATATTCAGAAGATCTGCAAGCGTGACCCGTTCACCGGCCATGTGGTGACCGGCGGCATCGTAACCGTTGAGGATTCCAACTGGCTGATGAGCTGGACGTTGAACCGTCAACAGCAGTTCCGCGACCAGCCGAAGGATCAGCTGAGCGTATGGGTGTACGGTCTGTTCCCCGACAAGCCCGGCAACTATGTGAAGAAGCCGATGCGGGAGTGCACTGGCGAGGAAATCTGCGAGGAATGGCTCTACCATATGGGCGTGCCGACCGACAAGATCAAGGATCTCGCCACGAACCATGCGAACACCGTGCCGGTGATGATGCCATACATCGATGCGTTCTTCATGCCTCGTTCCGCCGGCGACCGCCCTGATGTGGTGCCTGATGGTGCCGTGAATTTCGCATTCCTCGGCCAGTTCGCCGAAACCCCGCGCGACACGATCTTCACCACCGAGTATTCGATGCGCACCGGCATGGAAGCGGTGTACACCTTGTGCGATGTGGACCGTGGCGTGCCGGAAGTGTGGGGTTCGGTCTACGACGTACGCAACCTGCTCAACGCCACGGTGATGCTGCGTGACGGCAAGCCGATTACCGACATGAAACTCAACCCCATTGAAAAGACCGTGTTGAAACAGATTCTGAAGAAGCTCGATTCCACCGATATTCCGATGTTACTTAAGGAATACGGCGTGATCTGAGCCGATTGCGATTGACGTCCGTCTGCCGCACATCTCATGTTCCGTATTCCATCCGGCAGACGGACGTAATAACCCAACAAAGATACCGGACGCAAAAAGGTGGAAACCCACATACTGTGGATTTCCACCTTTTCATATACGTTCCGTACGATTGAACGCGATTACCTGCGTATCAATCGCAACAAACTCACTTCTGGCCCTGGGCGGCGACAGCGGCGGCACCGGCAGCGGCGGCTTCCGGATCCAGATACTCGCCACGCGGCTTGATCGGCTTGAAGTTCTCGTCCAGCTCGTACAGCAGCGGCATTGCGGTCGGAATGTTGACCTTGGCGATCTCCTCTTCGGAGAGGTTGTCAAGCATCTTCACGATGGCGCGCAGGGAGTTGCCGTGAGCGGCGATCAGAACGGTCTTGCCAGCCTTCAGCTCCGGCTCGATGTCGGACTTGAAGTACGGCTCAACGCGCTTGACCACATCGGCCAGGCATTCGGCTTCCGGAACCGGATCGCCGGTGTAGCGCGGATCGTTGTTCTGCGCATACTCGTCGTTCGGATCGATCTCCGGCGGCGGAGTGGCGTAGGAACGGCGCCACAGCATGAACTTCTCGTCACCGTACTCCTGACGGATCTCGGTCTTGTTCTTGCCCTGCAGAGCGCCGTAGTGACGCTCGTTCAGACGCCAGCTGCGCTTGACCGGAATCCACAGACGATCTGCCTCATCCAGAGCCACATTGGCGGTGTTGATGGCGCGACGCAGCATCGAGGTGAAAACGATATCCGGAAGGACGTTCTTCTCCTTGAGCAGACGGCCGCCGTTCTTGGCTTCCTCGACACCCTGCTCGGTCAGCGGGACGTCGACCCAGCCGGTGAACTGATTGGTTTTATTCCATGCGCTCTGTCCGTGACGGAGCAGTACTAGTTTGTAAGTCATACCTGCCAGTCTACCGCCTAGCACGCCCAACACAACCGTCGATGACGATTATTTGGTTACGTTCATGCAACAATTTTCATTCTGTTGCATGCCGTTTGCATCATCAGGCAATCGCCGGTGCTCAATGACGAAATCGTAAATGCAGGATGCAGCTACGCCATGAAACCGGCCTGACAGGCATTGAGCACGAACGCGCCGGCTGCGACCAACGAGGTCATCGAGCACAATGGCAACGCCCGACGCCACTGGTCATGCCGGACGGCCGCGACGGCACGAGTAGCAATCGCCACACACCCTGCGATGGATACGAACGCCGCAAGGCTCATCCAATCGGCGTTTCCCCACGACCAGTCACCGCATATGCCATATTCCGTGCATGAACGGTCGCGATCCACCTCCGCAGGCAGCTTTATGAGCAGATCCAGAAGTTTGGCATACACCGATAATGGCATGGCGAAAACCACCGTCAGACCAGCAGCCCATCCCAGCGCACGCATGCACCAGCATTTGCCCTTCCCACTGCCGATGCGCACCATCAGCGTGCGCTTGCCGTGCGCGGCGTCATCTTCGAGATCGCGCAGGTTATTCACCATCATGACGCTGACGGACAGCAGGCCGCAGATCACCGAACCGGCCACCCCCGTCACGGTGATCGACCCGCTTAGCGCATACTGCGTGCCGAGGGCTGGAACCAACCCGAAGAATACGAATGCCGCAAGTTCGCCCAGACCCCGATATCCGTAAGGATGCCGACCGTTGGTATATCCCCAGGCCGCCACCAGACAGGTTGCGCCAAGCGCTATCAGCCACCAGCGACCAGTTATGACGACAGCGACCAGTCCGGCGGCACAGGCGGCTAAAGCAGCGACCGCGGCAGCCAGCAACACGTGACTGGGATCCACTCCGGAAGCGACCAACCGCCGAGGTCCCGCGGCGTCACTGCCTCGTCGGGCGTCCGTGCCGCGTACACCATCGGCATAATCGTTGAGATAATTCACAGCAATCTGCAGACCGACCGCCACCACGGCGCACAACATCGCAACGACCGCAAACCACGGCCGAGAAAACGCACAATACCCCAGCACATCACCAGCATCATGCTCTTCCAGCAATCTTCCCGGAAAAGCTGGGCACGACCGCAGGCCACCCAAAGCCTCCCACCGCCAACTGGCGGCAACGCCGACCAGAACCGGGGCAAGACCCAGCGGCAGCGTTTGAGGGCGAGCGCCACGAATCCAAATCGTCATTCCCATGAACGCCATTCTAGAATCACACTCACGATTCGCCTTCCAGCAGCCTACCCGCATTCCAGATTCACAACCTGACCATACTCATTGATATTTCGTCTGTTTCCAGAAATCGATACAATACCGGAGAATGCCCCAGAACGTCACTCATGCGAAATATCATGAAACCCGTGGGATTTCTTTTTTGAAAACATGGAGAGCTTCAATCGCACCCTGCGATTCAGCATCCTCACGCCCATGTATTCTGCGGTAGGCAAGCTGGGTGGTACGAAAGGGATACGGGAAAAGGGCATTCGCGAACGAATGCCCCAAATCTGCGACCAGGTCACAACACTACAGGTCGCAGATTATTCTTGCCGTGCACTGACAAGAAGTCCGATACGGCGCAAAGCCTTCCGGCCTTACAGACCTGCCTGCTCTGCCACAAAATCACCGAGAGCCGGCATAACCATTTCGCGATGCTTCACATTGCCGAAACCATGGTCGCCATCCTCGATGACCTTGAGCTGCATATTTTCGCCATACACATCCTCGTACCGACGAATATAGTCAACAGGAATGAAATCCTTGGTGCCATGGATGGCAAGCACCTTACCGCGATATCCGCAAGCCATGCCGTAAGGATCGGTACGACCCGCATCCTCCACCATGGCCGGTCCCATGGCAACACCCATAAAGTCAAGATAGCCTTGCTCTTCGATGGCAGACAGAGGCTTACCCTGAATATGCCCACCGGCAATCTCATCAACATACGAAGTGGCCGTAGAACACAGAGCGATCGACTTGGGCTGCCCAGGCACCTTCGGTGCCAACAGCGTGCAAATCACCGCGCCAAGGCTCAGTCCAGCGAAATGCAGATTATCCGGATCGCAGCCGCTCATATGACGAGCCTGCTCCACTACCTGCAAGGCGTCTTCGACATCGCCACTAACGGTGGTATCGAAGAAAGTACCATCACTTTCGCCATGACCAGCACGATCGTAAGTAACGACCACGAGACCACGAGAAGCAAGTTCTCGCGCCATTTGCACGACAAATCCGGAAAAGTCGATGCGATTGCCCCCGAAGCCATGAAAAAGCACCGCCACCGGCGAATGTCCGTCTTCCGAAAAACCTTCCGGCAGATAACGGGTACCTCGTAACGTCAAAGAAGTACCGTCGGCACGTTCCACTGTGAAAACAGCAGGTTCCATAACACTCATGATGATTTCCTTATTGGTTTGTAAAACGAATGTTCCGGGCTTCGAACGGAAAAGGGAATTGGGATCAAACCGTTTCGAAGCCCGAAGCGCGATACGCAGGGTGCGTTTACTCAGCAACGACCTGATTACGGGCTGCGAGTTCCTCACGAATAGTGCCGATCTGATCATCGACCTTGTACAGCAGCATCAGCACAGTGCCGATAGCGCAGCAGGCGATCGGAATCCACACGAAGTTGATGTTGATGGCGTTCAGAGCTTGCGCCGTCTGCTCTTGATTAGGCACAAAACCGTTGATTTCCAGCACAAAACTGGAGAGCCAGCCGGCGATGCCCGCACCACAGGTAACACCGATGGCCGCGCAGGAAGTAATCAAGCCCTGGCTACGCACACCGGTCTTCCATTCGCCATAGTCAACCACATCGGCCAACATCACGAAGCCCATGCTTTGACCAGTCTGGAACAATGCCGAAACCGTCATGGATACGAAGATCAGCGGAATGGACATGATCTTGGCACCAACGTACAGACCAAGCAGACCAATAATGCCGAATCCGAAGAACATGATGGCGATATTGCGGTTCTTCATCTTCTTGGCGAAGAACGGAGCAAGAATCATACCGGCAATCATGCCAGCCGAATTGATGCCATTAGCCAAAGAGGAAAGAGTTTCGTTGCCGACGTTGTACTTGAAGAAGTACACGATGGACGAGGCCTTGGTTACCACACCAATGAACATGACAAGGTTGAGGGTGACAAGAATCCACCATGGCCCATTGTGCAGCATGGCCACGAAACTCTTGATGAACGGCGGCTCCTTCTCCTTAGGGGTAAACACACGTTCACGCGTATTGGCAAAAGTCAGCAGCAACAGACCCACGCAGATCACGCCATAGATGATCATGGTGACGGTAAAGCCCAACTGCTGATTGCCACCACCGATCAGGTTGACCAACGGCAGAGTAAGCATACCAGAGGCAATCACGCCGATCTGACCGCCGACATTACGGAAAGCATTTGCATTGACACGTTCCTGGGCGTTGGTGGTGAGGTTCGGCAGCAGCGCGGTGCACGGCGTGGTCACGGTGACCGCGAGGAAATTCATCATGATGTACGTTACGTACACATAAATCATCTTGATTACGCCGCCGAAGTTCGGCACCGAAAACGCCATGACACCTATGATGGCAAATGGCGCACCGAACCACAGGAACCATGGACGCACCTTGCCCCACTTGGTATGCGTTTTATCAATAAGCGCACCCACCACCGGACCTGCAACCGCGTCAAGCACACGCACCACCAGGAACAGCGTACCGACAGACAGCAGGCTAATGCCGGCCACGTCGGTGTAATAGAACATCATGTACGTGGTGACCACGTTGAACACCAGATTGTACGCGCAATCCGACGCTCCATAGCTGAGCTTCTCCTTAAGGGAGAGCTTAACGTTTGCGTTGTCCACAACAACTCCTTTGTCGAGAATCCCGAACAGCCCGTGCAATACGAGCCATCATGCCATTCGCAGCAACGCGATGACAATGCTTCTTATCCCTGACGGCCGATTCGCACCTGCGCTCATTGCGTATGCTGCATTTCCACCGTCTGATGTCAAAGTAGAGAAAATGAAATGCAAATTCTTGAGATGATAAGGAAATTTCTTTCTTGCAAATGTCAATATGCAGCAAACAAACAGCAATTATCATGCACTCCAACGCAATGATTACACTGCATAGCAATCATTAGAAGAAATTTCTCTACTATACTGCTATCATGACACTGTCTTCATCGCAAACCAATATGCGTACCGCCAGTCAACGACCGAAACTGTCACACATCGCCAAACTTGCGAACACCACGCCATCCACCGTCTCCAAAGTCATCAATGGACGTTCCGGAGTCTCCGACGAAACACGGCAACGCATTGAAGCGCTGCTCAAAGACATGGAATACAGCAAACCGCCAGTCAAACACGCGCTGTCCACAACCATCATGTTGGTGCTCGAATCCATGGACAACCCATGGGTGCTCGACATCATGCAAGGAGCCACCGACACCGCCGTCAAACGAAGCATGACCGTGACCATCTGCGCGAAAAACGCCTCCGATGGCATCCTCAACGACACCTACCGGCAAGCAATCCGTCGAGCCAGACCCAAAGCAGTGATTTTCGACAACGCCTACGTGCCAATGCGAGATCGAACGCTTTGCCAAGAACTTGGAGCTCGATATGCGGTAGTCGACCCATCCGGAACACCATGCAAAGATTGTATGGACGTGCGCATCGACAATTGGACAGGCGGATTCGAAATCGGCAGCCATCTTATTAACTTAGGACACCGCCAATTCGCGGCAATTACCGGCCCAATGTCCACCACCTGCTACCCCGCCAGATTGGCTGGATTTCGTGCGGCACTAGCACAGCATGACATCGTTCTCAACGACACTCAAGTGCGAGAAGGCGACTACTGGTCGGAAAATGCACGCTTGCACGCGCTTGATCTACTGCAACAAAAGAATCGTCCAACTGCAGTATTTGCCTGTAGCGATACGCAGGCATTCGGCATATATGACGCGGCACATCAGTTGGGACTGTCGATTCCCGAAGATCTGTCCGTCACCGGATTCGACGATATCAACAGCGCGAGGCATCTCGGACCGCCATTGACCACCATGCGGCAGCCACTGGCGGAAATGACCCGAGCAACACTTGCCACATTACTATCCAAACATCAGTCCGAAGACGCTCAGCGCACGCTATTGTTTCCACCAACGCTTGTCGTGCGCGGAAGCACAGGACCAGCGCCAGAAATTAGGGAATAAAACAGAATTGGGGATTAAAAGACGCGGGGCTGCCTGGTTGTACCCAAGCAGCCTCGCGTGAAGCCGATATTGAATTAAGACTTTGCCTTAATTCAGCGGCAATTTTTATAAGGATGGCTCCGGCTGGAGAACAGTCCACAGGACTGTTCTCTTTCCAGCCTCGCGTGAAGCCGATATTGAATTAAGGCTTTGCCTTAATTCAGCGGCAATTTTTATAAGGATGGCTCCGGCGGGCTGACGGCCCACTGGGCCGTCAGCTTTTCCGCCTCGCGTGAAGCCGATATTGAATTAAGGCTTTGCCTTAATTCAGCGGCTTCACTAGTGGGAAGGTGATGGTTTCGCGGATGGTGGCGCCGGTCAGGGCGATCAGCAGTCGGTCGATACCCATGCCCATGCCGCCTGCCGGAGGCATGCCCACGCCGAGGGCCTCGAGGAAGTCCTCATCAATATCGCAGGCTTCTTCGTCGCCCGCGAGCGCATCCTTGGCCTGAGCCACGAAACGTTCACGCTGCACAACCGGATCGTTCAATTCGGAGTAGCCGGTGGCCAGCTCGAAGCCGCGCACATACAGATCCCACTTTTCGACCACGCCTGGCTTGGAACGGTGGCCCTTGACCAGCGGGGAGGTCTCGACCGGGAAGTCACGCACGAAGGTCGGCTCGAACAGCTTGTCTTCGTAGAAGTGCTCCCACAGGTGTTCGACGAGCTTGCCGTGGTTCTCCACATCGTCGCGTTCCACACCGAGCTTGTCGGCAATGGCACCGAGATGTTCCACGGAAGTGCCCGGATTATCCGGGCCGCCATTCGGCACGATTTCCTCGCCGAGCGCTTCGGAAAGGGAATCATACATGCTGATGGTCTTCCATTCGCCGCCGAAATCGTATTCGGAACCGTCCAGCAGGGTCACCTTGTGGGTGCCGAACACGTCCATGGCAGTGTCTTGCACGAGCTGCTTGACGAGCGCGCCGATGGTGTCGTAGTTGCCGTAAGCCTGATAGGCCTCAACCATGGTGAATTCCGGAGCATGGGTGGCGTCAACGCCTTCGTTACGGAAGTCACGGTTAATCTCGAACACGCGGTCGATGCCGCCGACCAAGCAACGCTTGAGGAACAGTTCCGGCGCGATACGCAGATACAGGTCAAGGTCGAACGCGTTCATGTGCGTGGTGAACGGACGGGCCGCAGCACCGCCGTGCACGGTCTGCAACATCGGGGTTTCAACCTCGAGGAAGTCATGATCGGCGAAGGTCTTGCGCAGGGAAGCAACAGCCTTGGAGCGGTTACGCACCATATTGCGCATCTTCTCGTCGGCGATCATGCCGATGTACGGCTTGCGGGTACGAGTGTCTTCGTTCAGGTCCTTGTGCAGGGCCGGCAGCGGCTGCAGAGCCTTGGCGGCAATAGCCCATTCGGTGGCGAACACGGACAGTTCGCCGGTCTTGGAGGCAATCACACGACCCTTGATGAACAGGTGATCACCCAAGTCAACCAGCTGCTTGAACTGCTTCAAGGAATCGGCGCCAATCTCCTTCTTGGAAATCATGCCCTGGATCTTGGTGCCGTCGCCAGCGGAAAGCTGCACGAAGCACAGGCCACCGGCGTTACGCAGGAAGAGCACGCGACCGGCGATGCCGACCACGTCTTCGGTTTCGTCTCCGGCTTCGAGCTTGCCGTCATACTTGGCGCGAACCTCTTCGATGGTTGCGGTGACGTCCAAGGTCACCGGGTACGGCTGAATGCCGTCCTTAAGCATCATGGCACGCTTGGCCACACGCATCTGCACCTGTTCCGGATGCGCCAGCGGGCCGAATTCCTTATTGCCCGGATCGACGGCCTCATCCAGGGTGGCGCCGTCATTGATCTTGGCGTAGATAGCCGCATCCTGCTGCAGCAGCATTTCGGCGCGCTCCACCGTAGTCATAGCGGGAACGGCAGCCTCTTCATTCTGATTTTCTTGCGATTCGATGGTCTCACTCATAAGCCCACAGTGTACCGAGAAGCCACTACACCACACGCGACACGCCGTATTTGCATTACCTAAGCAATCGTGTAATATTTCCAACTGTTGCCAAACGGGCTGTAGCGCAGCTTGGTAGCGCGCTTCGTTCGGGACGAAGAGGCCGCGGGTTCAAATCCCGCCAGCCCGACAACTCAAGGCGGAACTTCGGTTCCGCCTTTTTTATTTCCAGCGCATCAGCGGTGCAAAACAGCATATGCGAGACGCAACCACCTGAAAAATCAAAAAACACGTAATACACAAGCGCGTAAACAAGCGCGCACACCAACACGCTTCACATTCATGGAGGAGAGACTGTGAAAAGAAGCATTCTGGCTTTGGCTTCCGGCGCCTTTATTCTTGGTGCCGCCGAATTCGTGATGATGGGCATTTTGCCTCAGACAGCCGCCGCCATGCAGGTCAGCATTCCTGCGGCAGGCCATTATATTTCCGCATATGCGATCGGCGTGTGCGTGGGCACGCTGATTCTGGTGTTCGGCCGTAAGGTACCGCCGAAGAATCTCATTATTCTGTTCATGATCATCGCACTGGTCGGCAACACGTTGAGCGCGGTTTCGTTCAATTCCCCCATGTTGTTGGCTGCTCGTTTCATTTCGGGCTTGCCGCATGGCGCGTTTTTCGGTACGGCCACGCTGATCGCCAAGACGTTGGCCGATAAGGGCAAGGAAGCGCAGTCCGTGTCGATGATGGTGACGGGTCAGACGGTTGCCAATATGTTGGGTGTGCCTGCGGGCACATTGCTTTCGGAAATGCTGTCGTGGCGTTTGGCGTTTGCGATTCTTGCCGCTTGGGCGTTGATGACGATGATGTTGGTGATTGCGTGGGTGCCGTTCGTCGCGCCGATTAAGGACGCTGGCATTAAGGGGCAGTTCCGTTTCCTCACTCACGCCGGTCCGTGGTTTATTCTCATGGCGGTGTTCTGCGGTAATTCCGGTATTTTCTGCTGGTGGAGCTACGTTTCACCGTGGCTGCAGAAGGTCGGTGGATGGGATTCTTCGCTGGTTCCCCTGTTAATGGTGCTTGCCGGTTTCGGCATGGTGCTTGGCGGCATTGCTGGCGGCCGTTTGACTGATTTGTGGAAGCCTGGTGCCACCGCCGGGCTTTCGCAGGCCATTGCCACGCTTGGCTTGTTGCTGGTGTTCTTTGTTCCTGGCAATCATGTGACCACCGCTCTGCTGACATTCCTGATTGGTTTCGCACTGTTCTTCAACTCGTCTCCACAGCAGCTGCTGATGGTGCAGGCCGGTGAGGGCGGCGGCGAGCTGATTGCGGGCGCGGCCGTGCAGATCGCGTTCAATTTCGGCAATGCGGTTGGTTCGATCGTTGGTGGTGCCGCATTGACGGCAAACACCATGAACTACCATTACACCGGTTTGGCCGGTGCTCCGATCGCTTTGATCGCGGTGATTATGCTGGTCACCTATTCGCGTCGTTACGAAACGCATACGGGCGCTACGGAGCGTATGCGCGAAGTGCATGTCTGACATTCGACAGTCAGTTATTTCGATTATTTCTGTTATGCAACGGGATATCTCATCACAATTATTGTGATGAGATATCCCGTTGTTCTTTGTACGACGTATCGCATGTTCCCCATCTTGCGTTGTTTCGCCGTCTGCGATGCCGTCTGCAGTTCGGGAGATGATGGAAGTCACCGATGAAGGGATTGCGATGGCAGACAGTGATGTCAATCTGAATATGGATAATTGCGATGACGGATGCGCAACATTTGATGTACAACGATTTTTGCGTGGTCTTGATGCGATTTTCGATGCGCATAAGGCTCCTGAACAGGCTGAACCGTATCTGCAGAAGGCGCGGACCGAAGCCGAACACAGTCATAATGACGCCGGTTTGCTGACGGTGTTGAACGAAACGATGGGGTTTTACCGTTCGCAAGGTCGCCATACCGACAATCTGCCGATTATCCGCGAATCGTTAAGCATTGCGGATCATTTGCATCTTCAGGAAATCGACCCGCAGGCGTGGGCTACGACGCTGATCAACGCGGCCACGGGCATGCGAGCCGCAGGCCAGTACGAGGAGGCCGAACAGCTGTACCGTCAGGCGCTTGACGCGGCCACGTCCGCCTTCTCCCCCACCGACCGACGCCTGGCCGCGCTGCATAACAATATGTCCATGTTGTACAGCGAAACCGGTCGTCTCAATCAGGCGAAGCGCGAGCTGGAACAGGCGCTGGACCTGTTGGAGCAATCTTCCCCCGATGCGAGCGCTGACATCGACGTTGCCTCCACGCACACCAATCTTGCGTTGCTGCTCCTGCAGATGGACCGGTATTGGGCGAGCGATGCCATACAGCATGCCCAGAAAGCGTTGACAATCTACCGTACCGGGCATTTGGAACATAGTGCGCATTATGCTTCGGCGCTGGCCGGCTATGCGCAGGCCTGCTATATGGCCGGCTGCCTGCAGGATGCGGTTTCCGGCTATGAGCATGCGTTGAGCGTGATTGAGGAATGCTACGGACGCAACACCGACTACTATCACACGACTGCAGTCAATCTTGAAGTGGCAAAACAGGCGTTGCATAAGCACATGCCATCATCTCATAAAACGCGGGAATCGCAAGAATATCAAGAATCGCAAGAATCCTTGGAATCTCAGCATTCACCGAAATCAATCGAATCTCAGCAATCAAGTGAACCGCACTATATGACGGAATCCGGCGCATCTTCGCTTCCTGCGATTTCTCACCATATTTCGGGACTTGCTTTGTCTCGCGCATTCTGGAATGATCTCGGCAAACCGTTGCTTGCCGGCGCATATTCGGCATATCAGGGGCGGATTGCCGCAGGTTTGGTCGGTTATGGTTCGGAATGTTTCGGTTTCGACGATGAGCTGTCGCGCGATCATGATTTCGCGCCGCGTTTCTGCCTGTGGCTTACCGATGAGGATTATGATGCGATTGGCGAGCAATTGCAGGCTGATTACGATGCGTTGAGTCGCGATTTCACTGTTGCCGAACAGGGCAAGCCGCATTTTGCAGGGCATGGTTCGGCTAATTCCGACGCTCTTGCCGCATCTCAATCGCCACTTACGCCGCGTGCGCAAGGCGAGTTCCGCCGTGATGGCGTGTTTCGTATCGGCGATTTTTTCGAGCGGATCACGCTGTTTCGTGAGGCTCCGGCGCAGAACGACTACGCGTCTTGGCTGAGTTTGGAGGATGCAACACTTGCCACTGCCACAAACGGTCAGGTGTTCGCTGATCCGTTAGGGGTGTTTTCCAAGACTCGGCAGGGGTTCAAGTTCATGCCGGAAGATGTTCGACTTTCCTTGATTTCCCGCCGTTTGGGCATGATGGCTCAGGCGGGGCAATACAATCTGCCGCGCATGCTGCAACGTGGCGATGGTGCTGCTGCGATGTTGAGCATTCATGAGTTCGTGAACGCCACGGCTTCGTTGGTGTTTCTGATCAATGAGCCGGTGAGCGTTGGATATCTGCCGTATTACAAATGGCAGTTTGCTGCCATGCGCAAGCTGAGCCGCCGTATGGCAACAAGGCTTGCCGGCGTATGCGAACAGTTGGAAGACATATTGCGATTGAGTTCCGCCGCATGTTTCGGCGGTGCCGGTTTCGGTGAAGGCGGCAAGGGTGCGAAGCCTGCGGCGGAGCACATTATCGCCACTGTTGAGCGCATCTGCAGTGATGTTGTGGATGAATTGCTGCGGGAGGGATTGACCGAATCCCACGAAACGTTTGTGGAATGGCAACGTCCGTATGTTGAGGACCATATCAAGTCCGATGCAAGTTGTCTGCACAGCCTGTGACGTACCTGCAGTCAAAAAATCCATCGCAAGCATTGCAAATCAGAGCAATAATCAAACGAAATCAAGAATCGAAATCATATGAATAGCAGCGTAATTTCAGATGTAATAGACGATCACGATACAGCAAATCTTGTTGAGTCCATTATCAAACTGGAGTGGAATCAGTTTCAGCAAACCAATAATGAGGGCGGCCGCGCGTCCTGCCAAGGCAATTGGCCGATATTCCATCAGATGCGTGCCAGTCAGTTCATGACGTGGCCGGAGGAATTGCTGCGCAGTTACCGGTCGGACTTGCAGGAAGCCGACCGTGTTGGACGTAATTTGGTGACGGAAAAGTATGGTCGCATGATGCAATCCACATATCCACAGGAGTATTGTGCAAACATTGCGCCGTATATTCCCCGGATTTCCGCGGATCGCAACGTCTTGCAGGAAGGCATCATAACAGTTCAGGTGTCGTGGGCGCGTGATTTTCGTGAGCATTTTCCTCATCTTGGCGAGGCGATGCGTGTGCTGACCACTGTCGAAGATACGCCAGAGACCACGTCGTTCGAAACGTATCTGCGCGGCGAATTGGGCACCTATTCCGACCGTACCGTGGCGTTGTACCACGATTTTGTGGAGCGTTTGCGGCATGAGCGGCGCAATCTCACCGAAGAGACGATTCGCAATACGGTTCGTTTGGCTGGATTTGAGGATTTGGCACAGGCTGAGGCCGCACAGTAAACACAGTGAAAACACACCGTGACAATTACTGAAAACTGCAGTAAGCCCCGTACATCACCATAAAAATGACCACCATGGTACGACCAAAATCCAACGTCAAGATGGAAAAGCAAGTGTTGGATTTGGTCATGCCATGGTGGCCACGTATTTGTTTGCGATGTCAGCCTCGATTTCGTTGGTGCGGCTGATATCAGGAGCTATTCAGCTGATTCTCACGATCGTTCCGAAACCGGTGACTTATCCGAATCAGTCGAAAAGGCCGTGGCATCCGAGCTATGGGGAGCGTCGAATGGATCGTCGCTGTCCGCATCGCCTCCATTCTTGGATCGGTTTGAACGCACCGCGCTGACTATCGCCCAGATCACGGCGACGGCGATAAGCAGCACGCCGATGCCTCCGAGCAGGAATACGAAGAACTGTTTCGGATCGCTGGCCCACCACCAGAGATTCATTGGCACATGTATGCCGCAAAGCAGCGTCACCACCCCCATGAAGCACGTGAACACGCCGAGCGCGATGGTCGAACCGCTTCTTCCGGAAGGTCTGATGATGTCGTCTCCAGTCTGCCGATTCTTGCGCCCATCATTCGCACCGGCTACCGAAGCGGTATAGGTCGGAACGCCTTGCGCTGGAGCGGATTCCACGCGCGGCTTATCATCCTGCGTTGCACGCCCACTGCGCTGCGACTGGTCATACGTGGACTGCGCATCCACGGTATGCAACGTTTCGGTAGGCATATCTCCGGCATCAGCCATGACCGGCATTTCCTGGGTCTTGTCGTCGCTCATGGTCACTCCTTTCCCGCTTTGCCCAATGTGTTGTCGGACGCATACTGCACCGCGACGCTGCCGCCGACCGTTGCCATAGTATTGATCTGCAGTCCGGTTGGCATGACCGGAGCCTTGCCATCATCGGTGAAGCACGGCCAATATTGATGATTGTCGTAGATTTCGCGGTAGGCCTTGTCCACATTCCCGTCTTTGAAGGGGGAATCGGTCCTAGTGGAATCGGCGCCGGTATCCATGCCATCTTCCGTATCGGTCTCATCATCGAAATCCTCGATGCCGGATTCGTCTCCGTACGAGCCGCAACTCCGATCGTAAGTTCCCAGCGCACGCTTTTTCACTACCGATTTCGTGGAATCGTTGCCCATAAGCGAGACATAGATATTGCCGGAATCCAACGTGAGCCCGTCCGAACTGCCGACGAAATCGGTGATGTTGTAGAAATTACCGTCAGACCCGAACGCCCACCAGCAGCCGTTCGGCAAGGTCACCACGACCTGTGCGCTTGAGGCCACCACATTCAACGTTCCTGTAGGGCAGGAAGTCGTGCCCTGTGTGCCATCCTGAAGATCCACTTTGTGCGGACCGTTGTTTTTCGCGTAATCGCTTAAGTCGATATGCAGCACGTCGGTGGCGTAATCATTGCCTTGCGCGACGATGCCCTGCTCGTATTCGCTCATTTCACTGGCGGTGGAACCCATGGTGGTCATTCCCGACACATTGACCCTCTTGTAGGATAAGGGAATGCCCGTGTTAATCCGATAGCTGAGCAGCGAATAACCCGCCAAAGCCATCACCATGACCAACGACATGAATATGGATATCCATGTCAGAGGATGCAATCCTCCCGTTCTTCTGCCCGCGAATCCGAGCGCGATAATAACGATTCCCGTCACCAGACAGATGCCACCGACGAATGCCGCGCATGCCTGCAACGTGTATTCGGTACCCTGCTGCCCGCCTTGAACGCCGTACGTCATAATGCACCATACGCATAGCGCGCATGCGATCATCGTGAGACCGAACATCATCAATACCAGCAGTGGACCAGCCGGTTTACGACGTCCCCTTCTTGGCGACGTAGGCGTCTGCGCTACCGGGGCTGCTGGAGCGGTGAATGTTGGAGGAACATTGGCCGTGGCAAAAGCGGCCGGACCATTGACCTGCTGTTGGTAGGCATGATACTGAGGCTGTTGAGGCTGAAGGCGTTGGGGCTGATGCGATTGCGATTCCGGTGACGAAGCCGTGTTGGCCACCCCGTTATATGCGCCGCTCGCCTGCATCGGCTGAGTATAAGGATTCGATTGCGCTGGAGACGGCGATGCAGGAGGCACCGGCTGTCCGTACGAAGGACTTCCATATTGAGGCTGACCATATTGCGGTTGACCGTACGGAGCCTGACCATACGGGGGCTGCTGCCACTGAGCTGGACGAACATTCGGCGCATAAATCTGCCTATTGAGCAGAAGCCACAGCACCAACGCGGCCAACGCGAAAGCAAACCATCCCGCCCCCGGCAAACAGATGGCAACAAGGCAGCACAACAGCGCGCCAATGCAATTCCAATCCCACTTGCCGTTAATCAAATCCTCAGCAAGAATCTGATTGTCGCGCTCATCCGGCAGCACAAACCACGCCAGGCCATAGAACGCGGCACCCGCGCCGAAAAACAGTGTGGCAACCACCATAAGCGCACGAACCAACGTGGTATTCCAACCAAGACGACGTGCTATGCCATCGCACACGCCGCCAATCCAACGGTCATGTCCACGCTTGACCTGGCTGGAACGAATCCACGCGAAGAAACGGCCGCCGCGGGAAGGTTGCGGCGAACCGTACGCAGGCTGCCGATGATACGGCTGTCCAGCAGAAGGCTGCGGCCCTGCGTTGCCGCGATCGCCCAGCGGACCATTGTTTGCATTGCTCATGGTTCCATTACAGCAACTCGCGCATGCCACATGTATCGGGGAACACCCTGAATCTGCCCTGAACACTATATGAATGCCCTGAAACGGCGTCCCTTACAAGGCACAATAGAAGTATGAAATCCTTAGGAAAACCGTGGTATACGCAAAGCCAATACGACCAGGCGAGCGCCGTATATATGCGCTACTGCTGCGATCAAGCCCTGCATGAGGGACGTCCGCTGCCGACGCAGCCGGCCAAACTGCCGTTGATGCGTCCTCCATACGGACGCATGGGAGCCGGCGTATGCAAGGCGATCAGCATGCATTTGGGCATTGCCGTGCTATGGGTGCGCCTGTTTTTCCTCGCCACCACATGTCTGTTCGGTTCAGGGCTCATCGCTTACATTTTCCTGTGGATGGCACTTCCCGTGGGAGACCCCATACAGCAGACGTACATTATTGCCGGCAAACGTTCGCCATGGCAGGCACCGCTTTCCCGGGGCAACATGCCGTACGGGACATATCCCGTTTCCCCGGAATATCAATCTTTTACAGCTCCGCAAGATGGTCCGCACCCGCAACCACCATCTTTTGAAGATACGACTGCATGCAACGACGGAACGCATGGCGATACGCAATCTTCCAGCGAAAGTCTTGAGCAGACACTGAAGAAAGCACCAAAACCCGCTTTGCTTGCATTAGCTGGTCTGATGCTGCTTTCCATCTGTTTCGTCATGTTCGCAGGCGGTGTTGAACGCACTCTGATTGTGCCCCTGCTGCTTGGTCTGGTCGGTATCGGCGTCTCCTGGTTGCGTTTCAATGCCGAAGAAGGTCAGTTATGGACGATGCTTGGCGGCATTGCGATTATTTTCGCCGCATACGCTTTGTATGTCAGTTCCTGCATGCATTTTGACGCGTTTTCCATGATTCGCATACTGTGCGCCGGTTTGGCACTGCTGATTGGCGTATTGCTTGCGATTGTGCCATGGATCATGGCGCTGATTCGCGATTTGGGTACGGAACGCGCATCGAAGGAACGCGAAGAGGAACGTGCCGACATGACCGCGCATCTGCATGATGGCGTACTGCAAACGTTGGCGCTGATTCAGTTGCATGCCGACGATCAGCAGACGGTGTTTTCGCTGGCGCGTTCGCAGGAACGCGAATTGCGTGAATGGCTGTATCAGGAACGCACCACGTCTGACCGTTCCGTGAACGCCGGCTTGAAAGAAATCGCCGCACATGTGGAAGACACGCATGGCAAGCCAATCGAAGTGGTGACGGTGGGCGACGCACGTCCAAGCGCGCAAACCGATGCGCTGCTTGACGCCACGCAACAGGCGCTTATCAATGCGGTAGCGCATGGAGGAGAGCCGATTTCCGTCTACTGCGAGGCAAGCAGCAAACTGGTGGAAGTGTTCGTGCGCGACCATGGCAACGGATTCGACGTGAATGCCATCCCCGCGAATCGCCTTGGCATTCGTGAATCGATTATCGGACGAATCAAGCGACGTGGCGGTACAGTGGAGATTGTATCGAGACCGCAATGGGGCACGGAGGTGCGCATGCATATGCCAATCGCAGACATGCCCGCATCCGCAGCCGCCGACACGAATGCGCAGCAATCGCACGAATCGCAAAGCAACTCACAACAAACCGATTTTCCCAATCACCATAACCGTCAATCCAACGATCAACGTACCAATCAATTCAGCAATCAACCTACCAACCATTTCGAGGAGCAGCAATGAACGAGCAGGAACAGCAGATCCGCATCGCCATCGTTGACGATCATGAAATGTTCCGTGCAGGCGTTATCGCAACGCTGCAGCCGCATTTCGACATCGTCGGACAAGCGGCCGATGTCGAGGGATCGGTGGCGATGATCGCGCAGACGAAGCCGGATGTGGTGCTGCTTGATGTGCATGTCCCCGGCGGCGAGGGCGGCGGCGGTGCCGAGATTCTCGTGAAATCGCGCGCATACTCCCCTAATACCGTGTTTCTGGCGCTGTCGGTGTCTGATTCGCCGCAGGATGTCGGTTCGGTGATTCGTGCCGGAGCGCAAGGCTATGTGACAAAGACGATTTCCGGCGATGATTTGATTTCTTCCATCAAGCAAGTGCATGAGGGCTATGCCGTGTTTTCGCCGAAATTGGCGGGATTCGTGCTGTCCGCTTTCCAAAATGGCTCACCGACTGGCATGGGCGGCCCTGCAAGCGGACCGATCCACGATGACGAGCTGGACCGCTTGTCGAACCGTGAGCAGGAAGTCATGCGCCTGATCGCACGCGGCTACACGTACAAGGAAGTGGCTGCGGAACTGTTTATTTCCATCAAAACCGTGGAAACGCACGTCAGCTCCGTACTACGCAAACTGCAGCTGTCAAACCGCACCGAACTCACCCGCTGGGCCGCCGACCGCCGCATCGTATAACCGAAGAATCTTCCGGCTTATTTCGTCATATTCTGCGTAGACGTTGCGGACAGGCGTACATAGCCGGAATGATGCATGGTGAATCGCATGCGATCAGCGATATACACGTCAGTGGCACGCTCGAACGGGCGTCCATCCGACGCATAGGCGATCCGGTGAATGCGCATCAGCGGAGTTTCCGCCTCGATCTGCAGCAGCTCGTTCTCCTGCTCGTCGCCGACCACCGATTCCAATGTTTCGTCGACATTGCACGGATACACGCCATAATCACGTTCGAACATGGTGTAGAACGGGGTCGTCAAATCGCGTGTAAGGAACAGAGGAAACAGATATGCCGGCAAATGCGACCGTTCCAACGAAAGCGGCCGATTTTCGATATAGCGCAATCGCGTAATGTCGTAGATCATCGGATGCTCGCCCGGCAATCGCAGCAAACGCACGTCGGAAACGGAAGCCGGGGCAATCACCGCCTGCAATACTTTCGACGAAACGCGCATGCCTTGTCTTCGCGCGATCGTCGGCAATGATTCCACCGTGTTGATATTGCGTTCCAAACGTCCGTCCGATATGACGACGCCCCCGGCACGCCCGATTTTGCGGATGATTTCATGATCGGATTCCAACACGGTCAACGCATTGCGCAAATCGGAACGGCTGACGCCAAGACTTTCGGCGAGCGCCCGTTCCGATCCGAGTTTCTCTCCGGGAAGAAGCTCCTGTTCACGAATGCGAGCGCGGATACGGTAGACTAGTTCGCTCGTAGCGCTTCGCGTGCGCCCGATGCCGGTATGATCTTCCATATCCGCGCCCTTTCTTTATGGTTATCTGTCGTTTTACAGCTTCAATGTTTCCAGAGTCTTCGTGAATCCATCCATAAACCAATCCACATCGGATTCGCTGAACACCAGCGGCGGGCGCAGCTTGAGGATATTGCCGTAGCGGCCGCATACGGAGGTGAGGATGTGGTTGTCACGCAGGGTTTCGAGGATATCGAGCGCTGCCTGCTGGTCGGGATCCTTGGTGCCCGGCTTGACGATTTCGCAGCCGATGTACAGGCCCGCGCCACGCACGTCGCCGATGCAGGGGTGTGCCGGCATAAGCGACGCGACGGCATCCTTGAATATTGCGCCGACCTTCTTGGCGTTGCCCATGGTGTCTTCGTCACGCATCACGTCAAGCACCGCCTGGGCCGCGGCCATGCATACCGGGTTGCCGCCGAAAGTGTTGAAGTAAGGAATGGAGCCTGCGAACGGTTCAAGTACTTCGTGGCGGGCGGCCATCATCGACGTGGGCAGACCGTTGGCCATGGGCTTGCCGGATGTGACCAGATCGGGAACAATGCCTTGGCGTCCGAATCCCCAGAATGCGTCGCCGGTGCGAGTGAAGCCCGGCTGCACTTCGTCGGCGATCCATACGCCACCCAGTTCATGAACGGTGTCGATCACCGGCTTCAGATAGCCGACCGGATCGGGGTACACGCCGTCGGAGGAGAAGATGGAGTCGGCAAGCAATGCCGCAAACTTGATGCCATGACGTTCCATATCGGCAACGGCCTTGCGCACTTCGCCAGCCATCCAGTTGCCGAATTCCTCGGCGGTGCATTCCGCGGCAGGCTTGCCGTCAATGACCAAGCGGTAAGTGTCCGGCGTGGGAATCATGCGCATGGTCAAGCCAAGCGTTTGCGCGGTGCCGAGCGCTGGGGAAAGCTTGGAGGTGAGTGCCGAATTGCCATGGTAGGCCTCGCTGGTCACGATCACGCCTTCGCCGCCAGTATAGGTCTGTGCTACGCGAATGGCCAGATCGTTGGCTTCGGAACCAGTGCACTGGAACATGATGCGGTCAAGTTCGTCAGGCATGGTGGAGAGGATATCTTCCGCATAATGCAGGATGTTCTCATGCAGGTAGCGCGTGTGGGTGTTGAGCATCGAAGCCTGCTGGGTAAGTGCATCCACCACGCGCGGGTGACAGTGGCCGACGGATGCGACATTGTTGTACACGTCCAAGTATTCCTCGCCGTCGGCATCCCAAAGATGCGAGCCACGGCCCTTCACCAGATGCACTGGATTGCGGTAGAACAAACGGTAGGCCGGACCAAGCACGTCACGCTCTTCGGTTAGTTTGCGTGTTTCCGGGTCGAGCGCGGCCGCCATTTCCGGACGGAAGCTATTGGTGTCCATGATGGTTGATCGAGTTGCCATGATTCCTTCTTTCGTTGGCTTCCTGTGGCGTTACCCACACGGTAACGCAGTAATGTTGGGTGGCTGATACAGCGCAGAAACAAACCATTTCCGCTGTTTTTCACCTATTTGGTTGACCTTTTTACATATTTCCGATGATTGAAAAAGGCCGCTTCCCAGATGAACACGGCCTTGGCAATATCGTTTTATTTCAAGAAAACGAAACGATAATCGCAGAAAATCAGTCAGTCTTCAGTCTTATATGCGACCTTTCCGCCGGAAGCGGCGAACTCTTCTTCCGGAGAAAGCACCAGGTGCTTACGTCCGTAAACCGCGAAGAAGATGGTCGCGAGAACGTAGATGACCACCATGGCGTAGACGGCCAGTCGATAATCCGGGTTCAGCAGCACGGCAACGAAAATGCAGAATGCAAGCAAACCTGCGATTACCGCGCCCGGCACGCCGAACGGGCTGGTGAACGGACGCTTGATATCAGGCATCTTCTTCCTGAGGATCACATAGGAAACCATCTGCAGCAGATATGCCAGCACCGCACCCCACACGGCGATGTTCAACACCACCGAACCGGCGCCATCACCGCCGTACGCGATGATGAACAGGGCTGCGAAACCGATGATCGCGCCGACGACCAGACCCCAGTACGGCGTCTTCTTCTTACCGGTCAGCGACAGGAACGCCGGATAATAGCCCGCACGGGACAGTGAATACAGGTTGCGGCCATACGCGAACATAATGCCTTGGATGGAAGCGAGCAGACCGATCAACGCGAATGCGGACAGCACCGCGGCGAGATTGCCCGGCAGAATCGCACGATAGCCATCCAGCAACGGCTCATCGGAACCAGCGAGCGCTTCGGAACCGACCACAGCCGGGTTCAGGAACACGATGATCAGCGCGGACAATCCCAGCGTGAAAATGCACAGGCGGGACGACTTCGGAATGTTCTTTTCCGGCTCACGCACTTCCTCTGCAGCCAGAGGCAGCTGCTCAATACCAAGGAACAACCACATGGCGAACGGCATGGCGTAGAAGATGGCACCTGGGCCGAACGGCAGGAACGCGGAGTTGCCTTCGGTAGGCGTGATATTGAGCAGCGTGGAGAAATCGGCCTTACCAGTGGCGAAAGCGCCGATACCGAACAGCGCGACGATGGCGAGCGCGGCGATCGACACGACTTCGGCGAAACGGAACGACGTTTCGGCGCCCAGCCAATTGACCACTACGAAAATCGCATACAAGGCAAGCCACCAAACCCAAGCCAAGCCATGATCGTCAAGCGAATATCCGGTCAGGTTCGACAGGATCGCATCAGCGTATGCCGACGAGAAGTAGACGATGGTGGCTGCGGTCATCACATACTCGATGGTTTCCGCAAGGCCGGTGAAGAAGCCGCCCCACGGACCCATGGCGGCACGCGCGAAGGAATACGCGCCACCCGTGTGCGGCATGGCCGACGCCATTTCGCTGATGGAGTTGAGCATAAGCACGTACATGAGGTACACCACGATGGCGGCCACCAGCATGCCACCCCATCCGGCTTGGGCGATGCCTCCGTTCCAGCCGGAGAAGTCGCCGGAGATCACCGCGGAAATGCCGATGGCCCATAGACCGAACGCTCCCGCGGTTCGCTTAAGCTGTCGTTTTGCGAAATAGTCCTTGTCGGTTTCAACGTAGGTCACGCCGCCTATCGATCGTCCCGAAACAGTTGACGCAGTCATTGTAATCGCCTTCCTCTCTTATTGTTCGGCGAGTTATGCCATTGATTCCTCGTTTGGTTGGTTGCGGTCAGATGTTGTTAAGTTATAAAAATTGAGATTTTCGTAATTGCGTATTTTTACGTGCTTACGATTGGATTTCTTGGATTTTCTGGTTTCTGCGTAATTACGCTTGTTTCATGCAACTTGCCTAATGCAGCAGCCAGAGCGGATCCTCAAGATAGTTTTTTGCGCACATCACGCTGCCGGGAGCCTGCTGTGCAGCGAGACCGTCGGGCAGGGCATCCTCACGGTGGCTGGTGGTCCAGCCGAGCATCTGCATGCGTCGGATCATGGAAAGCGCGGACATGATACGCAGTTCCTCATCCGTGAACGAACCTGCGACGCGCTGGTATCCCTTGACCCACGCCTTGGCAAGATCGGGAGCATACGGTTCATGTTCGATGAAACTCAGCGATGAAGCGTAATCGTAGAGATACCAGCTGTATCCGGCATCGTCGAAATCGATGACGGTCAGTCTCCCGTCATTGCCGCGAATCACGTTCGACGGGCGCAAGTCGGCATGGATAAGCCCCCAAGTTTCGTTGGTTCTCGGCACTTTCATCACCACGTCCATGGCCTTCCACAGCGCGGTGTCGCACAGCTGCTTCTCTTCGTCGGTGAGATTGGCGTTTTCCCAACGTCCCCAACGCGGTGCCGGACCAACCATGTTCGAAAGATCCCAATTGAAGCGGGTGAAACCGTACGGTTTGCTCCACGTGCGCGACTGCTCATGGAATTTCGCAGCCCATTCACCGATCGTCTCGTAATACGGTGCAGGATTCTCAAGATCTTCCAGCACGGTTCCTTCCACATATTTCGTGGAGATCACCGTCCAGCCGACACCGTTCAGATCGGTGATTTTCGTCACGAACGTGCCACGGATGGTGGGAACCGGATTGATCAGGCTGATACCTTCAATATCATGCAACGCATTCAACCAGCTGATTTCCGACGTCACCGCCTCGGGACCTCCCACATAGCCCGGCTGCGAGACACGTACCACGCCTTGGGGCTCGCCGTCCAGCAACAGCAGGAACGTCGCGTTCTCGGATACGGTGATGAGGTTGAGTTGCGCCCGCTGGTGGTCGATGCCCCAAGCCGCGCAAACGCCTTGGAAAAGCCAGAATGGTGCGGGGCATCCTTTGGTGAGCCCACTGAAAGTGTCTAGACTGACCGCTTGCGTAGGATCGTCAAGCAAGCTAGTGATCTGCTGTGCCATGGTGGCCTCGATTCATACATGGGATTTTTCCTGTGAGAGACATGTCCGTCAGTAAAACCTCTTCACGAAACTGTCGATACCCACGATTGTGCCGGAATCGTCCGTTACAATCACCACCGCACTGTTACGCCGCAGTTACAAAAGCGCACCGCAAGATTAATGGCTCATTACCGATGCCAGCCGAGCATCATCCAAGTTTTGGCGCAATATGCACGACATACAAAAAAGCGGGGCTTGCTGAGCAGAACTCAACAAACCCCGCAGAATCAAAGTCCTTACCTATCCTACGATGGAATCAGTATCAGTGACGGTGACCAGCGGCGTGAACAATGCCATGGCGCTCAATGCCATCTGATGGTTTTCTGGCGAACTGCCTGCACAAGCGTCAGCAGCAACGCGTACCGCTACACCATTGTCAGCCGCGGCGAGCACAGTGGTAAGCACACAGCAATCGGTGGCGACACCACATACCGTGATCTTTTTAGCGCCTTTAATGGCTTCGCTCAGCACGCTTCCCCACTTGCCGAAAGTGTCGCAACTGACCACGGCATGGCCTTGCGCCAATTCCGCGGTATCCGCGGTGAGATCGTACATCGGATCGTCGGGAGCAACCAAAAACTGCGGCCAATCTTTGAAATAATCAACCCAAGCGTTTTGCGGTGACTCAGGCGCAACATATCGCGTATAGACCACACGATCGCCGAACGCCTTAGCCAATCGTGCGAACGCTTCATCAGTAGTGTGATAGGAGCCGTCCGGGCAAGCCCATGCGGACCATTCACTTTCCGCAAAAACACGCTGCCTGTCGATAACTACCAGCCATTCATCTTCCGCAATCATGACTTTTCCTTTCCTTGTATTATCGCAATAAGCAACTCATGCTTCCGAAACCGGCAGATCAGCTTCCTGCTTGGCAATATCGCCACGCTGGAACATCAACGATCCCGCAAGACCAATAATCAGCGCAACAATCACACCAAGATTGGCGGCAGCCCAACTACCTTCTTTGCCACCGATAAGGAACAGCAGATACCCCTGCCAGTTCAGCCAGCTGGCGGCAGTGTTGACCACCAATCCCCAACCAAGCACGGTACCGACGACAAGAATGGCGAAAGACTTACCGTTCCACGCACCGTAACGCCCCTTCGGATCATACAAATCAGCGGTGCTGTAATCCTTCTTGCGAATGATCACATCGGCCACGAACATGCCGGCCCATACGGCCATCGGCACACCGAGCGTGGTCAGAAAGCCTTGGAACGGGCCAATGAACGTGTCGGAGAAGAAAGTCACGTAGACCACACCAAGCACAGTCAAAGCGGCGGTGAGCGCGGCAGCCACGGTACGCGGCAACTTCACACCGAACGACAGCAGCGCAAGCCCGTTGGAATAATTGTCCATAATGGAGCCGGACATCAAACCGAGCACGGCCACAATGGTGTACGGAATCAAGTACCAGGTCGGCAGAATGGAAGCCATGGCTCCAATCGGATCATTTCCAACGTTTTCCGCCATGTCGGCATTGGAAACCGCGAGCAGCAGACCGTAGAAAATCAGGAACACATTGGCAATGGACGCACCGAATGTGGTCCAGAACACAATGCCGCCATTGGAGGAGTTGCGCGGCAGATAGCGCGAGTAATCGGCAGCGATATTCACCCAGCCCAAGCCAAAGCCGGTCATCACGAAGAAGCAGCAGCCGAGCATGGCCGGCAATGATCCCGCCGGAACCGAGTCAATGGCGGAAAAGTCAATATGTCCCCAGCCGAGGATAAAGAAACCGACGGTGATCACACCGGTCACGATGGTGATGACCTGCTGACAACGCATAATCAGGTCGTATCCGAAAATACCTGCGACCACCACAAGGCCAACCACCACAATGGTGGAGATGATCTTGGGCGCGACACCAGAGCCCCAACCGAGTTTTTCGATGGTGCTTGATAATGCCAACACAGCGGTGGTGGTCAGTGAAATCTCCCAGCCTAATGTGGCGATCCAGCTCAGAGCCGCTGGCACTTTGGCACCTTCCACGCCGAACGTGGCGCGGGTGAGCACCATGGTGGGCGCGTTGCCGCGTTTGCCCGCGATGGAAATGATGCCGACCAGCAGGAACGAGATGACCACGCCAATAATGGTCATGGCGGTGGCCTGCCAGAACGAAATGCCGAAACCGAGCGCCCACGCGCCGTACGACATGGCGAACATGGAAACATTGGCAGCGAACCAGGGCCAAAACAGACTGGCCGGCGTGCCCTTACGCTCCTCTTCGGATATGGTGTCGATACCCTGCTCCTCGATGGAGAGGGTCCCTTTCTCATTGCTCATGTGAAACTAATCTCCTTGAATCTGCCGAGCAACGCCGCGGGCAAGCGACATGCACGCCGCGTCAGCGCAATCGTGCACATGATATAACCACTTATAGTCATTTGTACCATAAGTCTTAGAACGCCCTTCCTAGGAGCCGCTCAACCTCCTTTCGATCAGGGCAGGTAGCCGGCCCTGATCGCGTTACAGACAACGCCGAAGCAGCATTGGCGCAACGTACAGCCTCCTCCAACGGCACGCCTTCGCACAGCAGGGCGCACAACACACCCGCGTGACAATCACCAGCGCCATTGGTATCCACCGCTTTCATTGGAAAACCTGGAATTCGCAGCACTTCGTCACCGGGAATCGCCGACCACGCACCATCCGCGCCCACGCGAACGATTACAGGAGATTGCAATCGATCGCACAGCCACGCAACCGTCTCCTCATTGACATTCGCACTCTCAATCTCTTGCAGCATATCCCGCGAAACCTTGCAATCGCAAGAATCGCCACTATCGAGCGCCGCCAAACGTTGCGCAATCAACGTTGCCTCGCGTTCATTGCACGACCATATCGGACGATATGCGAGCATCACACGGAAAACGTCATCATCAACTGCCGAGATCATCGGAGAAGGATCGAATACCGCAGTGAACTCACGATGTTCAGTCGTTCTTTTCACAAAAGCAAGCAGCGCGTCCGCAGTGTGATGCACCAACGTGTATCCGCTCACATGCACGACATCCCGCTTTTCTGGATTCACAGAATCGAACGCATCGGCACTGCCGTACGCTTCTGCGCCCCTCGTCGAAATGAACGTCCGTTCAGCATTCGCGTCGGTCAACGCCACGCAAAATCCCGAATCGTGCACGGCATCCCGCTTGCCGATATGCTGAATTTCCTGATTTTCCAACGTTTGCAGAATCTGCGAAGCCCACGGCCCCGTACCAATCACACCAGCATGAGACGCCTTAACGCCCATGCGGCGCACGGCATACAGCGTGTTGAAGCTGGCACCAACCTGCGTTTGCACATTGCCGGCGAACACATCTTCACCCGCACGCGGCACCGCGTCCACATTCATGGTCAGATCGACAATAACCTGCCCAAGAGAAATAACTTTTCCAGTCATTGCGATGCCTTTCGCACTTCCGTCATAGTTTCGCTAACTACGGTTCCTGCAGATCAAACGATATTTACATCATTAAGCGCACTATCATCGCGTAACGCGCGTAGCGACGTAACAGTGCCGACCAAATCAAGGTGATTATCTTCAGCAAGTTGTGAAAGCACCTGATCAAGCATGGTTTTGTCGAAACCTTGCATACCATGCCACGCCCCCAGCATCGCGCCCGCAATAGCCGCAATGGTGTCAGTGTCGCCACCGATAGAAGCCGCGAAACACAAAGCATGCGTGGGATCGTCAAAAAAGCGCGCCGCAATGGCGAAAGCGGCGGCCACGGACTCGTTCGATTCCACGCTGGTACCGCAATTCCGTTGCAGCACAGCAGCGAATTCGTTGTCATTGAGCCTGCATCCATCAGTTTCGGCCCAATTCATGAAATATTGCACACGCGCAAGCACCGAAGCCTTTGCCGACCAATTGCCACGCTGTGGAAGCTTCCGTACGAATTCCACCGCGAGGTGCAAAAAGTCACGTTCTCCTTCAATGGCAAAGCTCACCGCCGCAGCCACCAAAGTGGTCGCTTCAATGCCCTGCACCGTGTTATGCGTCACCACACAGGATCGCCAGGCGGCGTCGGCGAGCGCTTGGCCTGGACGGAATGCGATGCCCACCGGCGTGGCACGCATTGCACCGCCGTTGGTGGTGCCGAATCGGCCGGTCTCTTCCAGACTTACGCCTTCGGTAAGTTTTTGCAGCGCTGCTTTGGTGGAAGGTCCCAGCAGGTCAAGCGATCCCTTGGCCTTCATCGCAGCTTCCCATTGCAGCAGATCGTGGGCGTATCGGGTGTTATCAATGCAGCCGTTATCGTCGATAAGTCGCCGTGCGAGTACGAAAGCCTGTTCTGTATCGTCGGTGACGGCACCAGCTTTCATATTCGGTGCGATCGGCTGCTGCGGCACGGCATTCATAAGTTTCGTGATCGGACCGTCGTAATACCGGCGAATCTGCTTGTCCGACATGCTTTGCGTAGGCATTCCCAACGCATCGCCCAACGCAAGCCCAGCCATAGCTCCCATCGCTCGTTCCTTCATTTGCATCCCATTCTCACGCATAGTCACAGCAGCCTTTCTCACAACTCAGCCTGATCGTACACCGAACAACATCACAATCCCTCCCCAATCCTTCCAGTCACTGGAAGAAAGTGGACATTTACAAGCCTCTCAACGACCCAAATCTTCCACCCACTGGAGAAAAACAGACGCCCACAAGCCCCCCAGCGGGAAAAATCCCCCAGTCACTGGAAGAATCACCCCGCCACAGACCATCCCAGCGACCCAAATCCTCCACCCACTGGAAGAATCTGGACGCTCACAGGGCCAACAGCGGGAAGATTGTTCCAGTGGATGGAAGAATACGGACTTTCACGCGCTCCCTAGCGGGGAGAATTATTCCAGTGGATGGAAGAATTGAGACTTGGACGGTGCTGAGCCGAACTTGGGTGGAGTTTACCCAGATTGCAGCAACAAAAAAGGCTTACCGAGTGCTTAGAGCGCTCTCAGTAAGCCTTATAGGCGGGTAAGGCGAGATTCGAACTCGCGGAGGCTTGCACCTCAACGGTTTTCAAGACCGTCTCTTTAGACCGCTCAGACACCTACCCATGTGCATCACGCACGAAACGCTAATATAGCACAACCCAAAGAACGAGGGGAAGAAAGCGAGCAAGGACAAAGGAAAGAACGCGGCGAAAACAAAAAAGAAGGGACCCGCTCACCGCGAGTCCCTTCCTATAAGCCAGAAAAGCCAGAAATCGGCAAATGCCAAATGCCAGACATCCTCAGACTTCCATATTTCGTATTGCAGAAGTCCGTTTCAGCAGTTTAGTAGCTCAGCAACTCAGTGGAACCGATAAACAAACCCGAGTTACCAAACTCCACGAGCAACCCAAGCTATCAGACTCTGCCAAGCAAACCCAAATTCTATCAGGCTTCCCACTTGGTCGGCTCGATGACTTCCTTGCCACCCATGTAGGCACGCATGGCCTGCGGGATGACGATGGAGCCGTCCTTCTGCTGATGGTTCTCAAGAATGGCAACCAGCCAACGGGTGGTGGCCAGCGTACCGTTCAGCGTGGAAACGGCGCGGGTGCCACCATCTTCCATACGTTCGCGAATGTTCAGACGACGAGCCTGATATTCGGTGCAGTTGGAGGTGGAGGTCAGCTCACGGTAGCGACCCTGGGTCGGCACCCAAGCCTCGCAGTCGAACTTGCGGGCTGCGGAAGAGCCCAGATCGCCGGCAGCGGTATCGATGATGCGGTACGGCACCTCGACCTTGCCGAGCATTTCCTGCTCCATGGCCAGCAGGTGCTCATGCTCCTTGTAGGAGTCCTCCTGCTTGGTGTAAACGAACATTTCCACCTTGTCGAACTGGTGCACGCGGATGATGCCGGAAGTATCCTTGCCAGCTGCGCCAGCCTCACGGCGGTAGCAGGAGCTCCAGCCGCAGTAACGCAGCGGACCGTCAGACAGGTCGAGAATCTCGTTCTCGTGCATACCTGCAAGCGCCACTTCGGAGGTGCCGACCAGATACTGCTCGTCAGGTTCGCGCAGACGGTAGATTTCGTCGGCATGGGAGTTGAGGAAGCCCGTACCACGCATCACTTCCGGACGCACCAGCGTCGGGGTGATGGCCAGCGTGAAGCCGTGCTCTTCGGCCTGGTCCACAGCCATGGTAAGCATGGCGATCTGCATACGTGCCACCTGGCCGCGCAGGAAGTAGAAGCGGGAACCGCCGACCTTCACGCCACGTTCCATATCGATGCCGGCAACGCCACGACCGAGGGTCAGGTGATCCTTCGGCTCGAAACCTTCGGCTGCGAAATCGCGGATCTGTCCAACCTTCTTGACCACCACGTAATCGTCTTCGCCACCTTCCGGAGCTTCCGGCTCAACCACGTTGGAGAGCTTCCACATGGCGGTGGTGTATTCTTCGGCTGCGGCGTCCGCTGCGGCCTTGTATTCGGAAACCTTCTGGGAGAGTTCCTTGGTTTCGGCAATCAGCTTGGCCTTTTCGTCGGCCGGAGCCGCGGCGACCTTCTTGCCGATTTCCTTCTGCTGCGCACGGGCAGCCTCGAATTCCTTCAGAGAGGAACGACGAACCTCGTCGGAGCGCAGCACCTCGTCGACCAGTTCGACCGATTCGCCACGCTTGCGCTGGGATTCCTTAACAACGTCAGCATGTTCACGAATGAATTGGATATCAAGCATGCCTCCTAGCCTAGTGCTGAAAGCCGACACCCGCCGCAGTCCTCTCATTTTTGTATACAACGTGCAGGAATCGTCGAATAAATCAGTCTTGATTCGCTTTTTTCGCATCTTCCGTGAACAATAGATGACATGCCTATGCCTGTTATCATTCTGATTGTCGTTCTTGCGGTCGCAGCGGTGTGCGCGGCCGTCTTTTTCGCAGTACGCGCGTATAAGCATCGCAAACTTGCGGAACAGCTCGACAAGCGCGACGATGATCAGGTGCATTACGCGTTTGTGATCAATCCTTCGAAACCGCAGGCGGAACAACGCAAGCAGCATATTCAGGAATTCTGCGAGGCGAAGCATCTCACGCAGGTTGAATATATCGAAACGCAGCTTGATAAGGATGGTCGCGCCTGCGCGCTGGAAGCCTTGGAGCATGGCGCCGACGTGGTGGTCGCGGTCGGCGGCGACGGCACGGTGCGCACGGTGGCGAGCGCACTTTCGGGAACCGGCCACGCGCTGGGCATCATCCCTATTGGCACCGGCAATCTGTTTGCCCGCAATATGGGCATTCCTGTGGATGATATCGATGCGGCGCTGACCGTCGCCACATCTCATGGTTCGCGTTTGGTGGATGTCGGCCGACTGACGCTGCTCGATGATGAAGCCGCCGATCACGGCCATGCGTTCCTTATTATCGCGGGCATCGGCTTTGATGCGGTGATGATCGACGACACCGATCCTGAGTTGAAGAAGAACATCAGCTGGCTCGCCTATTTCGTGTCGGGCGTGAAGAACCTGTTCGCCCCGAAGTACAAGGGTGATGTGACCATTACCAGCGCCGACGGCAGCACGCACGCCACGCACGGATTGACCTTCCGCACGTTCATGGCCGGCAATTGCGGCCAGATTCCGGTATTTTCGCTCATGCCCGACGCCGTGTACGATGACGGCATTCTCGATTACGAGATCATTGACACATCCGGCGGTTTGATCGGTTGGGCGAATCTGTTCGGCGATGTGCTGCATCAGACGATCACCGGCAAGGCCCAGCAGAGTCCGCTGTCCACGAATTCCACGGTTGACCAGATTCAGGGCGTCAGCGCGGAAATCAAGTTGGAGAAGCCCGTTTTGGCGCAGGTTGACGGCGATATGCTTCCCGAAACGCAGCATATTCGTTTCAGTGTGGAGCGTAAGTCGTTGTGCGTGCGTGTGTCGGAAGCGCCCGAAGCCAATACTTCCAATGTAAATCAGTAACTATTATCGTAATTATTAAATTATTTATTACGATGATTATGTATTTTATGCAAATTATGCATTGGTATCGTCATTCTCATGCGATTCCGTCGCATGAGAAGTCACTCGTGCGACATGCAAGGTGAGATAGGCGATTTCCGCTTCCGAAAGACTCACGTTCAATCGCATTTTGACGATGATCGCAAGTTTGTTCGCACAATCCGATGCTTTCGGATATGAGGTTTTGATGGATTCCACGATTGGTTCAGGCTCGTCATCAAGCTGTTCATGTTGGTGGATGCGCACGAAAAGATAGCGCAGATGCGTGATGAAACGCGCCACATTGACGCTGTTCTGGTCGAGAGTGATGCCGTAATAGCCTTCGATGACCGTCAGCATTTGCTGGATGACGCCGGTCATGGTGTAGGTTGCGGAAAGATCGCCGGTAGAGAAGCCCGCATTGACCAAGTGCAGGGCCAAAGCCACGGCTTCGCAATCCGGCAGCGCACCGCCCAGATACGTGTTCATGGCATCGACCAGAGCTTTGCCTTTGGCATATTCGCTCGCGTAGAGCGAACGCACTTCGGCTTCCAGCGGATATTCGATGGTCTGCTTGTTTTGCGATCGGCGGATCGCACCGCAAATATGGTCGGATAATGCCAGCACCAATGCAGGCTGTCTGTCGGCCTGTTCCTTCAGACCGGTGCGGTTCATGGCGTCCGTAACGAGACGAATGATTTCGGGCGGAATCCCGGCCACCTGTTGGGCCATATGGTCGGGATCCTTGCCATCTGCGGGAACGAACCGACGGACGATCTTCGCGTCGTCAACATGCTGGCCGGGCTTGGCTTGGAAACCTATACCTCGACCGGTGAGAATCACCTCACTGTTGCCGTCTTTTGCCAGTACGACATTATTGTTGAATACGCGAAGAACGTCCACGTCGGCCCCTTCCGACTATGCGATTGGTCAGCGCTGAATGTCGATCACCGACTCACCGGCCTTGACGTCGACGCCGGTCTTTGGCGTGACGGACGCGAAGGCCACTGTGTTCAGCACCGTCATCAATGTGGTGGTGCTGTATCCAGCTTCCTTAACCTTATCAAAGTCGACGACAACGAGGTTGTCCCCCGCGTTCACGTGTTCGTTGGCCTTGACCTTCACATCGAAGCCTTCGCCGTTCATCTTCACCGTGTCGATGCCGACGTGCACGAGCACTTCCACGCCATCATCGGTTTTGATGCCGAATGCGTGACCGGTTTCGGCGACGGTCTGCAGCACGCCGGATACCGGCGCGACGACGGTGCTGTCTGCCGGCTGGATGCCGACGCCTTCGCCTAGTGCGCGGGATGCGAACACCGGATCGCCGGTTTCATCCAGGGAAATCACATGGCCTGCGACTGGAGCGTTCACCACGGTGGTGGTGGTGGCAGCAGCAGCCGGGGCTTCAGTCTTGGTGGCGGTAACAGTGGCAGCAGCCGGAGCGACTCCCTTGGCTTCGACCGACGAGACAGTGGTCTTCTGATTGGCGGCCGCGCGGGCCAGCACTTCGGCCTTCTGTTCCGGAGTGCGGTAGTCGAAGGTGATGATCAGAAGGAAGGAGGTGAGGAAGGACACGGCGATGGACACTGCATACACCCACATCTGATTGAAGACCGGAATGGTCAGCAACGAGGTGAATGCGAAAGCGGTGGTGGTCACGCCATGCACGGTCTGGCCGGCGGCGGTGACGGACGGGAAGAGCCAACCGAGGATGGCGATGACGACGCCACCGAGACCGCAGCCCACCAGCATGCGCTTGTAGATGAGCTTGTAACGCAGGTGAATGCCGTACAGAGACGGTTCGGAAACGCCACCGAGCAGGCCGGCCGCAAGTGCGCCCAAAGCGGTCTGGCGCATGTCCTTATCCTTGTCACGCACAGCAAGGAAGAGCACGCCAGCGGTAGCGCCGAAGCAGGCGAAGTTCCACACGCCCATCGGGCCTTGGATGAAGTCGTAGCCGAGAGTCTGGATGTTCATGAGCATCAGGGCGTTGAGCGGCCAGTGCAAACCGAGCGGCACGAGGAACGGGTACAGCATCGGAATGATGATGGCGAAGATGAACGGGGCATGGGTGTTCATCCAGGCCAAGCCGACGCCGAGGCCGTTGCCGACCCACACGCCGATCGGGCCGATGATGAAGGCGGTCAGCGCGCCAACGATGATCATGCAGAAGAACGGCACGAAGACCAGCTGGACGCTTTCCGGGATGATCCTCTTCAATCCGTGGTAGACGAGAGCAAGCACGGCGGCCATGAGCAGCGGCACGAACACGTTGCCGGAATAGTCGCTCAATGCCATCGGCAGACCGAATATGTTGGCCATGCAAGACTTGGTGCCCAGAGCGGCGTTCTCCACGCACGTGGTGGTCTTGGCGTCCATCAAGCCGGTGAACTGCGGGGTCATGAGCATGGCCATGATGGCACCACCCAGCCATGGGTCGACCTTGAGCTTCTTGGACGCGTTGTAGGCGACCATGATCGGCAGGAAGTAGAATACGCCCTTCCAGATGGCTTTCACGAATACCCAGCCTGCGGAAACCTCGTCATTCGGAATGACGTTCAGCGAAATAAGCAGGTTGACCAGCGCGATGATGATGGAAGCGCCGAGCAGCACGCCCAGAATCGGGCGGAAGGAATCGGAGAGATACTCGAAGAAGGAGTCCAGCCAAGCCACCTTGCCGCGGGCCTTGGAACGGGCTTCGGCCTTGACGTCGGCATTGCTCTTCTGACCATCGTCGGATGCGGAGGCACCGCCGACACCGGCCATTTCGGGCAGATGCATGATGTTTTCGTACACGGTGGCAACGCCACCGCCGATGACCACCTGGAAGCGGTCGCCGCTCTGCGGCACCGCGCCGAGCACGCCCTGCATGTGCTCGAGACTATTCTGATCGACCTTGGATGCGTCAACCAGTTCAAAGCGCAGTCGAGTGGCGCAATGCGTCAGACTGCGAACGTTTTCAGGACCACCGATTGCAGTGATGATCTGCGATGCGAGTGAGTCAGCCATCCTGATTTCCTTTCTTTCCCTTACAACCGATTCGATCCGAACAACACCGCTTCGGGCAAAAAAAAAAGACCTGAGATATGGCTATAGTTCAGCCACACCTCAGGTCTTGCGTCTTTATGTTGACTAGCAACCCTGCATCAGTCGAATAGCATAGAATTATACACCATCGTTTGACATTGCGCAACTCGGCTAAGCGCAGAATCCGCCATTTTCGAAAATTCATGTACACACATCCGAACATGCACTAAACAGACAACGTATTCATCGCGCATAATGGGACAATTACGCACATCTGACGCAAAAGCGTGGCAGAATAGTGACCATGGTTGCAAACAATGCGGGAATGCCCGCTACCCCAGCAGATCTGATCAATGTCGACGAGGTCATCGGCAAGTACTATGACGTCGTCCCCGACCCCAACGTTCCGGAACAGCGTGTCTCCTTCGGCACCTCCGGCCACCGCGGATCGTCTCTGAAGACCTCGTTCAACGAGGCCCATATCGTCGCCATCACCCAGGCCATCGCCGAATACCGCAAGAAGGCCGGCGTGACCGGCCCGCTGTACATCGGCCGCGACACTCATGCTCTGTCCGAGCCGGCTTGGAAGACCGCCATCGAAGTGCTCGTCGCCAACGGCGTGACCGTGCGCATCGATTCCCGCGACGACTTCACCCCGACCCCGGTTGTGTCCCAGGCCATCCTGACCCACAACCGCGCAGCGGATGGCACCCAGCGCTTCACCGGCGAAGGCCTGGCCGACGGCATCGTGGTGACCCCGTCGCACAACCCGCCGACCGATGGCGGCTTCAAGTATGACCCGGTCACCGGCGGCCCGGCTCCGTCCGACGTCACCAACGCCATCGCGGATCGTGCCAACGAGCTGCTCGGCGATTTCAAGAACATCAAGCGCGTTCCGTTCGAGCAGGCCGTCAAGTCCGACCTGGTCGAGCGCTTCGACTTCCGCGAGCACTATGTCGCCGATCTGGAGAACGTCATCGACTTCGATGTGATCCGTTCCTCCGGCGTGCGCCTGGGCATCGACCCGCTCGGCGGCGCTTCCGTCAACTACTGGCCGCTGATGAACGAGAAGTTCAACCTGACCATCGACGTGGTGCGCCCGCAGGTCGATCCGACCTGGAGCTTCATGACCATCGACCATGATGGCAAGATCCGCATGGATCCGAGCTCCCCGTACGCCATGAAGGGTCTTGTGGACTCCCTCAACAACGGCGCTTGGGACAAGTACGACCTGGTCGGCGGTACCGATCCGGACGCCGACCGTCACGGCATCGTATGCCCGAACTGGGGCGTGATGAACCCGAACCACTACATCGCCGTGTGCGTAGAGTACCTGTTCGGCGGCAACCGCCCGGGCTGGCCGGAAGGCGCCGGCATCGGCAAGACGCTGGTGTCCTCCTCCCTGATCGACCGCGTGGCCGCTTCCATCGACGCCAAGCTCGTTGAGGTTCCGGTCGGCTTCAAGTGGTTCGTTGACCCGCTGTTCAAGGGCGAAGTCGCCTTCGGCGGCGAAGAGAGCTCCGGCATGAGCTTCCTGCGCAAGGACGGCCGCGTGTGGACCACCGATAAGGATGGTCTGATCCCTGACCTGCTGGCTGCGGAAATCACCGCCAAGACCGGCAAGAACCCGGCCCAGCTGCATCAGGAGCAGGTCGATCGCTTTGGCGAAAGCTGGTACAAGCGAGTCGACACGCCGACCACCTTGGAGCAGAAGCAGAAGTTCGCCAAGCTTTCTGGCGACGACGTCGCGGCCACCCAGCTGGCCGGCGAGGACATCACCGCCAAGCTCACCGAAGCCCCGGGCAACCACGCCAAGATCGGCGGCCTGAAGGTCACCACCGAGAACAACTGGTTCGCGGCCCGTCCTTCCGGCACCGAGAACATCTACAAGGTGTACGCCGAGTCCTTCGAATCCCCCGAAGCCCTCGACAAGGTGCTCGCCGAAGCCACCGAAGTCGTGGACAAGGCCTTGGCCGAGTGATCATTGGCGAATCGGCGTAATCCAGCCATTCGCCAATCATTCGCAAACTCACTGAGAAGCCCGCTTTCCTGAAAAAGGCGGGCTTCTCGCATATCCGCCCGAATACGAATCGCAACGAACACGAATCGTGCGATATGGCACGAAACGCCGAATTCTGGCATGACACGCACGCTATCACCCTCCTGCCGGCCCCGCTTCGCATTACGCTTGAATGATAGCGACACAACACTCAGTCCAGCGGTCCCCGCCAATCTTCATGGGAGGTGAACGATGCGCATCGCCATCGTCGAAGACCACGCCGCCGAACGCCAACTGATGGCCGTCATGTGCGCGGAATATTTCAAACGCACCCGCGATATCGGCGTGGAATGCGTGACCTTCGCCGATGCGGAATCCTTCATCGAAAGCTGGAAAGACGCCCGATACGACCTGCTGCTGCTCGACTGCTATCTGTCGGACGACGAAACCGCCACGCATGCGGCGACCGGACTTGATATCGCACGGACGCTGCGCAGACAAAACGACGATTGCCCGATCGTGTTCATCACGTCAAGCACTGATTTCGCCGTGCTCGGCTACGAGGTGCAGGCAAGCGGATATCTGTTGAAGCCCCTGAATCACGACGCGTTCCATGCGACCATGGACCGCGTCGCAGCGCAGCTCGACACGAAAACACCGGTCACTCATCTGAAAAAACATCAATCGACGGGCAATGCACAAAGCAGCACGGACGCCGCATGGCAGGTGGCGTTCGGCAATCCCGCCATCACCATGGACCGTCGCCTTATCGCCTACGCGCTTTCCAGCGCGCATTATGTGGAATTCACCTTCGCCGACGGCACCTGCGCGAAAATCCGCACCAACTTCTCCGATGTGGAACATCGTCTCACCGTATTCAGCAACTTCTACCGCACCGCGCGAGGAGTGCTCGTCAACTTCGACTACGTGTCAGGCATCAGCAGCAATGAATTCGTGATGAAAGGCGGCAAGCACATTCCCATCACGAAAACCGCGGTGACCACCACCTGCAGAAAATACGCGGAATACACGTTCACCCGCATGAGAATGGAAGACTAGCCATGCTTGACGCACTCGCATCGATCGCGCCATCATGCATGTTCTTCGCCATCGGCGAGCAGCTAAACGCGCTAACGGGCCTGCTTCTCTGCCTGTACATGACCTGGCATCATATGGAGAATCCCAAGCGCGACGGCCTTATTCTCATGATTTCCGGCGTGATTGTCTTCTTCCTGTGCGGCATCGCATGTTGCCTCGCCCACGTCCCCTCGCTCTGGTCCGTGATTCCTTCGGCTCCGGTTGTGGTATTGGCTTTACGTAAGATGACGAATCTTCCTTGGGGGCAGCTTCTTTTCGTCGTTTCAACAGCCGCATATATCGTCGCGATCATTTATTACCTGTCTTTGGCCGTGGATTTAGCTGTTCTGAATGAGCAGTCCATGAATTTACGTGTCGGATGGCCGGGAATGATCAGTCTGCTGATTTTTGATTTGATTGCGGCGACTACACTTTTCCATCCGTTCCATCATTCATTTTCCGCAACATTCGATTCACCTTCCATCAGCAGGAATTTTTGGAGGGTCATCTGGCTTTTTCCGTTCATTTCCACAGCAATTGTGGTGTGGTGCATGCCCGCCGACAACGCATCGCTGCTCGACACCCGCGTGCTTAGCATCGCCTTCACCGTATCCATCGCATATTCCGGTTTCATGACCATGGCCTACTTCCTCATCTGGTATATGATCCAGCAGGCGGACCGACTGCGCGAAGCCAGCAAACGCGAACATTACGAAGCCATGCAGACCTTGCAGCTGCAGCATATGAACGAACGCATCAACGAAGCGAGGCAGATCAAGCACAATATCCGGCATCATATTCAGACGTTGCAGGCTCTCGCCGCGGCCGACGATATGCCTGGCATCACCTCGTATTTGGAGGAGATGGCCAATCATAGGCTGTTGCACCCCATCCCCATGCAGTATTGCGAACATGCTTCGTTGAACGCGGTGCTGGTCTACTACTGTGACTGGATCCGCCATATAGGGGCTGAAGTCGATGTCAAAGCGTCGGTGCCGCAATATCTCAACATCAATAATGCCGAATTATGTTCCATGGTCGGCAATCTACTGGAAAATGCGTCTGAGGCCATTATGAAACAACAGGATGGGGAGAAAAAACTCAGGGTGCGCATCAAATATCGCACTGGGCCGCCCGCATCACTGTTCATTGTGGTCGACAACACGTACGATTCCTCCATTATGCAGGTTGGCGACGCTTTCGCCTCAACCAAGCATGGGGGTGGAGGTTTGGGCACCGCCACCGTGCGCGAAACCGCGGAACGGCATCATGGCGCGACCTCGTTCGATTATGACGGCACGCTGTTCCGCGCTTCCGTCATGCTGTGTTTGGATGATTGAGATTCCCGTTCGACGTCGCCCGATCACAGTTCGCAGTTCACCACGTATGGCAGCGTCTCACGGCTTTCGTAGGGTAGAGATATGACGATTACGGTTTCTACAGACGGTTCCGCTTTAGGCAATCCGAATGGTCCGATGGGTTGGGGTTGGGCCGATCATGAGCTTGCCACAGGCGGCAAGCCGGGGCATCACCATGAGGGCGACTGCGATGCCGGCGGAGCTACGAACGGCACCAATCAGATTGGCGAGCTGTGCGCGGTGCTGGAGGCGTTGCGCGCGCACCCCGGCTCCGAACCGTTGGTGATCGAAACCGATTCGCAGTATGCGATCAACTGTTCCACCACGTGGGTTCACGGCTGGAAGAAGAACGGCTGGAAGAACTCGCAGAAGAAGCCGGTAAAGAACGCGGATCTGATTCGCGCGATCGATGCCGAAATCTCCAAGCGCCCCGGACCGGTGAAATTCGTATGGGTCAAGGGTCATGCCGGCAATGCCGGCAATGAGAAGGTGGACGAGCTGGCGCGCACCTATGCGGGCGATTGCCGTTCGAAGATCCGTGAAGGATATCTTCCTTTGGAGGGTTGGCAGTCGCTGCTGGCTTCCGAATATTCGCAAGGTACCGATGTTCCCGATGATGCCCAAATGCTGCTTGACGGCAAAATCACTACGGACGAATACCATATGGGGCGCGGGCAAGGCAAGTCCGCTCAAGGATCGTTGGCCGATGATCTGATGGGCGCGGCCGATCCGGAGCCGCGTCCGCGTTCCATCGCCGATATGCTGGTGGAGCCGGAAGGCTATCCAGCGCCCGACGAGGCGACATTGCCGTTGACGTCCAACGAAATGTCGGTGGAATCCGACGACATGCCGGAACCGACCACCGCGCTTGATACGACCATGCCTGATGGCACGACGCCTGACGCCGAGGCACCGCGCAAATCGTATGCCGAAATGCTGCTCAAGCCGGACTGTTTTCCCCACGAGCATGACGAGCGGCAGCCAGCCGACGATGCACAGAACGAACAATCCGCGAATTCCTCGGAAAACACGCCGGCGCCAACGAGCGAATCAGCCGAATCCGCAAACGCGTCGGCGCCAACGAACGCCGTCGCCGACTTGCCGAAACTGCCGCATCGCGCCAGTCCTTCGGGATTGGCGGTGTCGGGCGCCATTCGCTTCACTCCCCCGCCAAATTCCAGTCCGACGTTCGACGGCAAGCCACGCCTGATCCGCGGTTACATCGCGGTGGAAGGCTACGTGCAAGGCGACGGCACGCTCGTCCTCGACGAAGCGCCATTTGCAGTCAAGCACAACTAACGAGCCAGCACTTTCGACCTTAACGCCTCGAAAGTGCGTGAAACATCCTGTGAAAACATTTGCTGACCACCAATGGCACACCTTCGTTCATGACATGTCCGCAAACGCACAAAAATCAACACATCCGATAATATGGAGACGGTCTTAACCCCATATCGAAGGAGGATCATGGACAAGGCACAGCAGGACGCATTGAAGAAGGCAGCCGGCATCGAAGCTGCCAAGCTGATTCAGAACGGCATGATCGCAGGTCTGGGCACCGGCTCGACCGTGCGCTTCCTGGTCGACGAGCTCGGCCGCCGCGTGCAGGAGGAAGGCTTGGAGTTCACCGGCGTGACCACCTCCCGCCGCACTCAGGAGCAGGCAGAAGGCTACGGCATCAAGATCGTCGACATCGATGACGTTGATCACATCGACGTGACCATCGACGGCGCCGACGAGGTCGACAAGAACTTCAACGGCATCAAGGGCGGCGGCGCCGCTCTGCTGTGGGAGAAGATCGTGGCCACCAACTCCAACAAGATCGTGTGGATCGTGGACGAGTCCAAGGTTGTGGACACCATCGGCAAGTTCCCGCTGCCGGTTGAGGTGATTCCGTTCGGCGCAGGCCAGGTCGTCAAGAAGTTCGAATCCCGCGGCTACAAGCCGGTGCTTCGCCTCGACGCCGAAGGCCAGCCGGTGCGCACCGACGAGAACAACTACGTGGTCGATCTGCACCTCGAATGCATCGAACACCCGGAGGCTCTGGCCGACGATCTCATCAACACCGTTGGCGTGGTGGAGCATGGCCTGTTCCTGCACATGGTGGACCAGGTCATCGTGGGCGATCCCAACGGTCCGCGCGTGCTCACCAACTCCAACAAGTGAGTTTGAAGTAGCGTAAGTTCCGCATTTTCCGCAGATTTTCGCGAACCTACACGAAACCATATGAGGCTGTGCGTTCAACTTCGAACGCACAGCCTTCTTTTTGCATCTATTGATTTTCGATTCTCGTACTTTTCGTTTATTTCTTTGCAATATGCAAAAATCCCGCATACCTCAAGAAGACATACGGGATTTTGTTTAAGCGACGCTTCAACCGCGCCTGAAGACTACTTGCGCTGGTGGCGAGTCTTACGAAGCAGTTTGCGGTGCTTCTTCTTGCTCATGCGCTTGCGGCGCTTCTTGATGACCGAGCCCATCTCAGCCTCCGTTCTTAAACTCAAAGGGTAAAAGTTTGCAACTTGCCCAATACTACACTGCTTCGGGGACTAACACACACAACCGCATTCATATGGTGGAAGCACGCACCTTTTTATCGGAAGATCAGGCAAACGCAGTCCGCATGGTCCACGGCTGAATCTTACGTGAATCATGCATGAATCATAGGATCGCACAACCAGCCGTAGGCAGTATCACAGCGGGAACTGCTGGTAGAAGCGCTGCACCGAATCCTTGGCTCCCGTGGCTTGGAACACCACGGTATCGTTGCGCCAGACCGCAATGGCCTTGGTTTCGTCGTCCGGATCGGTTTTGGCGCTATAGGCGCCGGTCGCTTCACCGGAAACCTTCACATTGCCGCCGCCCAGCTCCTTGCCGGTCATGGCACCGGTCAGATTGTCATACTGACTTTGCGCATCATCAGACTGAGACCATTGCGCCACTTTCAAGGTGATATCCTGACCGTCCTTGCCCGTGGAATACGTCAACGTGTACTCCTCGACCGGGGAAGCGCCGCTCCACGAAGTGCTGGCATCGGCCTTGGTGCGCGCGAAATTCAACACGGAATCAGGCATGGCCTTCAACAGTTCGCTGGCGTCATCCGGCAACGCCACAGCGTCAATGGACGGCGTGGTCGGCTCAGAGGCATCCTGCGACGCGCCCTGCGAGGTGGTGGTGCCCTGAGTGGACGCTTCATCGCCCTTGTTCAGAGCCCAGCCGGGCCAGATGAAAGCGGACACCAAGGCGAGCACGACCACCAAGGCGGCGGCAATGACAGCCACGATCAGTTTGCCATGAGAAGAGGAAGTTTGCGTAGTAGACATGGCTGTTATTCTTTCATATCCGTGAGACGCTCGAATCCAGAAACCGTGATCTCGCCATCATCCCGCACCAGCACCCCCTTAATATCTCCGAAAACGATTGTCCCAAAATATCCGTATTGTCGGCGATATGGCAAAGACGTCCTCGCAATTTGTATGTTCCGAATGCGGCTGGAGCGGGCCGAAATGGCTGGGCCGCTGCCCTGAATGCGGCCAGTGGGGCACCATCGAGGAATTCCATGAGGCCCGTCCCTCCGCATCGTCACGCACCGCCGCTCCCGGACGCACATCGCGCACGCTATCGCATGCAGTGCCCGATTCCGCGGCGAAACCGATCACGGAAATCAGTACGGAAAACATTTCCAGAATCGACACTGGGTTCACGGAATTCAACCGCGTACTTGGCGGCGGCATCGTTCCCGGTTCCGTCACGCTTATCGCGGGCGAACCGGGTATCGGCAAATCAACGCTGCTGCTGGAGACCGCAGGCAATGTTGCCCGTCTTTCCGCAGCACAGCCCGAGCGCAACACGGTGCTCTATATTTCCGGTGAGGAATCGCAGGCGCAGGTGCGCATGAGGGCCTCGCGCATCGGCGCGGTCGAACCGAATCTGCTTCTGGCCGCCACCACCGACCTGTCAACCGCGCTGGGGCTTATCGAACAATGCAAGCCTGCGCTGGCCATCGTCGATTCCGCGCAAACCATCGTCTCGCAGGAAGTCGATGGCATCTCCGGAGGCTCGACTCAGGTGCGCGAAGTGGCGAGCGCGCTGATCGACACCGCCAAAACGCTTGATATTCCGGTATTGTTGGTCGGTCATGTCACCAAAGACGGGTCGATTGCCGGCCCGCGCACGTTGGAACATTTGGTTGATGTGGTCTGCCAGTTCGAGGGCGACACCGAAACCGCATTGCGTATGCTGCGCGCGGTGAAAAACCGTTTCGGCCCTACTGATGAGGTCGGCTGTTTCGATATGAGCGGCGAAGGCATCGAAGAGGTGACGGACCCGTCCGGACTGTTTCTTTCCTCGTCCAATTCCGCAGATCCCTCTCCGGTGGAGGGCACGTGCGTGACCTTCACGTTGGACGGTCATCGCAGTCTTCCCATCGAAGTGCAGTCGCTGGTCACCAAATCCGTACTGCCAACGCCACGACGTGCCGCGAACGGCGTCGATGCCAACCGCATCGCCATGCTGGTGGCGGTGCTATACAGGCATGGCAACGTCAATCTTTTGGCGAACGATCTGTATATTTCCACCATCGCCGGAGGCCAGGCGCGCGAGCCCGGATGCGATCTGGCGATCGTCGGCGCATTGGCGAGCGCCTCGAAATCGAAGGCGATCAGCCGCACCACATGTGCGATTGGCGAAATTTCGTTGACCGGGCAGGTGCGTCCGGTGCCGCGATTGGAATACCGGTTGCGCGAAGCCGCCCGTCTTGGTTTCACCACCGCTGTAGTGCCGACATTACGTAGAGAAATCGCAATTCCCGGATTGTCGATCGTTCAGGTCGACACATTGCAGGATGCGCTTGGCGCCATGTTGCGATAATACACACCCTACATACCGTTTTTGCATGTATGCACGCGAAGCATATACATTATGCTATTTTTTTAACCTATACAAGTGGGGCTCTTACGTAAATGCTTACGTAAGAGCCCCACTATTTTTGAATACTGATACGTTTTTACTGGAAATATCAGCATTCATTAATCACTGTCATTATCGTGATTATTATTGCGATCATCGTTGTGATTAGCATCAGGCAGTAATTCGCTTGGTTTCCTCGACATTGCGCTTCAGCTCGTCGATCAGATCCTGTGCGGAATCGAATTTGATTTGAGGACGCAGGAATCCTACGAATTCCACACGTACCTGGTGATCGTATAAATCAAGCCAATCGTCGGTGACGGCATAGGCTTCGACCACGCGATCGTTCATTCCGGTCACCTCGTTGAAGGTCGGCTTGGTGCCGATGGAAATCGCAGCAGGCCAACGATACGGCGAATGATCGGCAAGTCGCGCGTCCACGGCAGAGGAATCGAACTGCTGCGAAACACCTTCGGAAGCGCCCTGCGCATCATCGTCCGCCGTCTTCGCGCCCAAGTCCACAAGCCAACCGGCGTATACGCCGTCGACCGGCAGATAGCCTGCCACATTCTCGCTCAGATTCGCCGTGGGGAAGCCGATGGTGCGTCCACGTTCCTCGCCATGCACCACGGCGCCTTCCACGGCATGCGGATGTCCCAGAATCGCGTCGGCGTCTTTGATGCGCCCCTGGCCCAGCAGGTAGCGCACATTCGTGGAGCTCCACACGCGCACGGCCTTCGCCTGGTTTTTCTTGCTCCATGCGCGACGTTCCGCCTTGGACGCGCCTTCCAGCGGATCGGCCGGCTCACCATGGTCGGTGGGCATAACCGGCTTCGCATTGGCTGGCACGCGGGTTTCGCCCGGTCCACGATCGTCGACCACGTCAAGCTGGAACACGCCGGTGGCGAGCGCCAGATTCTCGATGGCCTTCACATCGCCGGCACGGTTCGCCCCCATGGCCGCATCGGATCCGAGCACTAGCGCGCGCATGCCCAGCTTGCCCACCATTTGTCCGAGGAAGAATCGGTACGATTTCGCCGCGAACGCCAGCGTGTAACGCACGATGAGCGTGTAATCCACGCCCAGCTTGTTGATGGCGCGCAGACGCTCCTGCATGCTGGTGAGCGCCTGCGCGTCGATCATGCCCGCCGGCGGCTCCTGGCCACCGTTTTGCGCCGCGTAGCCGTGCACGAGCGCTGGGCGTGGATCGAACAGCACCACCACGGAGAAGGACTGTTCCTTCTTGGCGAGTTCCACCACGCGGCGAATCACCGCCTGATGGCCCTGATGCATGCCATCGAACGAACCGATGGTCACCACGGATTTCTTATCGTTGCTCAGCGTAGGCCAATCCACCATGCCGCTGGCATCAGGCGTGAGCGTGATTGTCTTCATCATGTCCTTCTTGTGTATGAATTCGTATCTGTAGTCTGATTGGATGGTTCAGTTGAATACCGCGACCGGTTTAGCCTCACCGCGTTTCGCACGTTCGAGGATGGCGACCAAATCGTTGGTTTCCTCAACGTACGCCGCCGTGGTCGTACGTATGTCATGCGCGATTCTGCGTCCGAAACGCAAGTCGGCCGCTTCCTGATCGCTCACGGCCAGCATATTCATGGAAGCCGCAGCGCTGGCCACGGGATCGAGCGCATGATCGAGCGCATGATCTGCATCGTCAAGCACTGCACGATTGCGCGTCACTTCCATGCCTTCACGATTGGTGAATGTTTTGGATTTAGCGTGGGCGCTCATGACGTTGGGCATATTCACTGAAAATCTGCCGACACGTGTGCGTCGCAGCATCGTCAGATGGCCTCCCAACCCGAGTTCCTCGCCCAGATCGCGTGCGAGCGCGCGAATGTAGGTACCTGCGGAACAGGTCACGGTCACGTCGAGTTCCATAACGGGCTGCATATCTTCATGCGGTGCAGTGTCGGCAATCCATCCATCTCCTGCCCTCTCGGCCACGACTGCGCCAGCAAGTTCCGTGCCGGCACGATCGCTATGCGTGTAGCCGTAACGCGCCTGCCGCACGTTGAACTCTTCGATGGTCACAGGACGTGCCTTAAGCTCCACATCCTTGCCTTCGCGCGCCAGATCATAGGCACGCTGGCCATTGACCTTAATGGCGGAGTAGACGTTCGGTACCTGTTCGATGCGCCCGGTGAACCGTTCTGTGATCAGCTGTTCCACGGCTTGACGCGAAGGAAAGTTCACTGCCCGCTCCCCCGCCGGCAACAGCTCGCCTTCGGCATCGTCCGTAGTGGTGCGCTGTCCAAGGCGAATGGTGGCCTCGTACGTTTTGTTATGGTCGACAATGTAGTTGAGCAGTCGCGTGGCATTGCCGAAACCCACCACCAGCACGCCGGTGGCCATCGGGTCGAGCGTGCCAGCATGGCCGACACGCTTCATATGCAGGGCGCCGCGCACGGCCGCGACCACGTCATGGCTGGTGACCCCCTGCGGCTTGTCGATGACCAGCAGGCCGGAATGTTCAGGCTTCTTCGTCATCATCCCAATCTTCGACTTCGACGTCATCATCGTCGAAATCATCGTCGTCATCCTCTTCCGGATGCTTGTACGGATCGGCTTCGCCCGCATACTGGGCGGTTTCACGAGCCTTGGCGAGTTCTTCGTCACGCTTGCGCGCGATGGCGAGAATGTCTTCGATCTCATGCGCCTCGCCCGGCACCTCGTCGAATACGAATTCGAGCTGCGGGGTCAAACGCAGACCGGCCTTGGTGCCCACGAGGGAACGCAGACGACCCTTGGCTTGGTTCAGTGCCTGCTGTGCACGGCGGCGTTCGCCCTGCTCATGGCCTTCACGGCCAAGCTGGGTCCAATAGACTTTGGCGATCTGCAGATCGTTGGTCACACGCACTTCGGTGATGGTCACGTTTGTGAGACGCTTATCGTGCAATTGCGCCTCCATGGAGGATGCGATCACACGTTGGATCAACGCCGCGATGCGTGCGGCGCGAGGATTGGTTCCTGCCATTGTTGTCCTTTAATCAGGTAAGTTCTGTTGTATTACGGAACGCCCGCAGCCGTATGTCAGCTGTGGGCGTTCCTTTCTTGTTATCGATTGCTGGTTCGAATCAATCGACTACTTGCGTTCGATTTCCTGCATTTCGAAGGTCTCGATGATATCGCCAAGCTCGATGTCGTTGAACGAACCGAGGTTGATACCCGCTTCGTAGCCTTCCTTGACGGAGTTGACATCGTCCTTGAAGCGACGCAGCGAGGAGATTTCGAGATCATTGACGGTGGCGATGCCGTTGCGCAGAATACGGCACTTCGTACCGCGCTTGACTTCGCCGTCCTGCACCATAACACCTGCGATATTGCCGAACTTGGAAGAACGGAAGATCTCGCGGATCTCGGAGTGGGACGTGACGACCTCTTCGAATTCCGGCTTGAGCATGCCCTTGAGGGATGCTTCGATGTCTTCGATGGCCTTGTAGATGATCGAGTAGTACTTGATTTCCACGCCTTCGCGTTCGGCCATATCCGCCACCTGACGGTTCGGACGAACGTTGAAGCCGATGATGACGGCCTTGTCGACGGTAGCCAGGTTGACATCGTTCTGGGTGATGGCACCGACACCGCGGTGGATCACCTGGATGCCGACCTCGTCAGACACCTCGATCTTCATCAAGGAATCTTCCAGCGCCTCGACGGAACCGGAGGAATCGCCCTTGATGACGATGTTGAGCATGTCGACCTCAGCCTTGGCGAACTGCTCCTTGAGGCTTTCGAGCGACACGACCTTACGACGCTTGGCCAGCTGGGCCGCACGCTCGGTGGCCTGACGCTTTTCGGCGATCTGACGTGCGGTACGGTCATCGGAGGCCACCAGGAACAGATCGCCTGCTGTCGGCACGGAGGTCAAACCAAGCACCTGCACCGGAGTGGACGGCGTGGCTTCCTTCATATGGGTGCCGTTTTCGTCGAGCATGGCGCGGACACGGCCATACGACGTTCCCGCGACGATGGAATCGCCGATGTGCAGAGTACCGGACTGAACGAGCACGGTTGCCACGGCACCGCGACCCTTGTCGAGTCGGGCTTCCACGGTGGCACCGCGAGCGTCCATATCCGGGTTGGCACGCAGATCAAGTTCGGCGTCCGCGGTCAGCAGCACGGCTTCCAGCAGCTTGTCGACATTGGTGCCCTGCTTGGCGGAAATGTCGACGAACATGGTGTTGCCACCGTACTCTTCCGGAACGAGGCCGTACTCGGTGAGCTGGCCACGGACCTTGTCTGGGTTCGCGCCCGGCTTATCAATCTTGTTGACGGCCACCACGATCGGCACGTTGGCCGCCTGAGCGTGGTTGATGGCTTCTACGGTCTGCGGCATCACGCCGTCATCGGCCGCGACCACAAGGATCGCAACGTCGGTGAGTTCGGCGCCACGGGCACGCATGGCGGTGAAGGCTTCGTGGCCTGGGGTATCGAGGAACGTGATCTTACGCGGTTCGCCTTCGAGATCGACGGTCACCTGGTATGCACCGATACGCTGGGTAATGCCGCCGGCCTCACGTGCGATGACGTTAGTACGACGGATGGTGTCAAGCAGTCGGGTCTTACCATGATCGACATGGCCCATCACGGTGACGACCGGCGGACGCGGCTTCAGATCTTCATCTTCCTGAAGTTCTTCTTCGTCCAGATCGATGTCGAACTGCTGCAGCAGTTCCTTGTCTTCCTCTTCGGCGGACACGATCTTGATGTCCCAGCCGATTTCCTCACCGAGGATCTGGAAGGTGGATTCGTCCAAGGACTGGGTTGCCGTGGCCATCTCACCAAGGTGGAACAGTACGGTGACCAGTGCCGCCGGATTGACGTTGATCTTCTCGGCCAGATCGGCAAGGGATGCGCCCTGACGCAGACGAACGGTCTGACCGTTGCCGGTAGGAATACGCACGCCGCCGATGACCGGGGCCTTCATCTCCTGGAATTCCTGACGCTTTGCCAGACGGTTCTTACGAGCCTTCGAGGACTTGCCGCCCTGACGACCGAACGCGCCTGCAGCACCGCCACGACCGCGACCGCCGCCGCGTGCCGGACCGTTGCTCGGAGCGCTGTTGCCGCCTTGGAAGCCGCCACCATTGGTATTGGCGCCGCCACCGAAACGGTTGCCACCACCTGCCGGACGCTGACCGCCGCCCTGACCCGGACGATGCTGGCCCCACTGACCCGGCTTCGCACCGGTGCCTTGGCCCGGACGACCACGGAAACCTCCACGCTGGCCGCCGCCCTGACCCGGGCGTCCGCCGCGACGACCTTCGCCGTTGTTATTGTTGTTGGCGTTCGGACGGTTCATCGGATGCGGACGCGGAATGTCACCCGGAGTCGGGGTATGCATGCCCTGCTTGCGGCTGAACGGATTGTTACCCGGACGTGGGCCCGGAGTGTGCGGCTTCGCACCATTGGCGGCATTGTTGCCATTGCCGCCCTGCGGAGCATTGGTATTGTTATTGTTGCGCTGTGCGCGAGGTCCCGGAACCGGAGCCGGCTTGCCGCCCTGACGGCGTTCGCCCTGCGGACGCGGAGCGTTGCCGTTGGCACGATTGCCATGCTGGCGGGAATCACCCGGACGAGGCATGCGCTGGCCGGGCTTCGGGGCTTCGGACTTGGACGCTCCAGGACGTGCCGGCTTTGGAGCGGCAGGCTTTGCCGCGGATGCCGCGGGAGCAGCCGGAGTGGCACGAGGCGCAGGAGTAGGCGAAGCTGCCGGAGCAGCCGGCTTCTTGGCCGGGACCGCAGGCTTCTTGGATTCGGATGCGTTGCCCTGCGCGTTGGAAGCGAAAGCATTCCTCAGCTTACGGGCAACCGGAGGTTCAACGGTAGACGATGCGGACTTCACAAATTCGCCCATCGCCTCAAGTTTGTTCAAAACAGTCTTGCTGTCAACGCCAAGTTCCTTGGCAAGTTCATATACGCGTGCTTTCGGCACTCAATTTCTCCTATCTTGGGCCGCGCGCATACGAGCGCGACCGCTACTGATTCACGGCGAGCTTGTTCCTTCTCATCGTGCAACCATGTTCGTGATACCTCGTCTTTTCCCTGGGCATGACGGCACGTACCCCCACGCTTTGGATTATCGAGTCCAGCATACTCAAGCCCGTGGATTGAACGCCCACGGGCTTACCGCTGCTGAAAGTGTTGGTTATTCGGCGGTTTCCCCGCTGGTCGAAGCCTGCGCTTCGGCCATCTTCTTGGCGTGTGCCTCGGCGGATTCGATGCCGATCTTCCATCCGGTCAGCTTGGCGGCCAAACGTGCGTTCTGGCCTTCCTTGCCGATGGCCAGCGACAGCTGATCATCATGAATGAAGGCGATTGCGGTCTGGTTCTTCTCGCTGATTACCTGCACACCGGTGGCGACCGCCGGAGACAGTGCCGCCGCGACGAACTTCGCCGGATCGGCAGACCAGTCGACGATATCGATCTTCTCCGGCCCAAGGTTCTCCATCACCGCACGCACGCGAGCACCGCCGGGGCCGATCAGAGCGCCCTTCGGATTGACGCCCTCGGTGTTGGCGCGCACCGCGATCTTGGTACGGGCACCGGCCTCACGCGCGATGGCCATGATCGAGACGGCACCGGAAACCAGTTCCGGAACCTCACGTTCGAACAGACGGCGAACCAGCTCGGGATGGGAGCGGGACACCACGATTTCCGGGCCTTTGAGGCCACGTGCGACATTCACCACATACACGCGGATGCGCTCACCATGGCGGTAACGCTCTCCCGGCACCTGTTCACGACGCGGCAGCAACGCTTCGACGTCGCCAACGGCCACGTGCACATTGGAGGTGTCCTTCACATCCTGCTGCACGATGCCGGTGATCAGCTTGCCCTTCTGCCCGGAGAACGCGCCGAACACCTTGTCGTCCTCGGCCTTGCGGAACAGCTGGCTGATGACCTGACGCGCGGTGGCGGCGGCCAGACGGCCGAAGTCGCGCGGGGTGTCATCATATTCCTCGCCCAGAGTCGGCGCAGGGTGCGGATTATCCTCGGTCGGCTCGACGGGGATCTCATCCTGAGCCCAAACGGTAAAGCTTCCGGCACGCGGATCAAGCTCCACACGAGCATGCTTCGCCGCGTGCGGCGTTTTCAGATATGCCAGTCGCAATGCTTCCGAGAGTGCGGCATCCAGCGTCTCGGGATCGATTCCCTGCCCAGCTGCGAGCTGGTGCATTCCTGCCAGGTCCAGTTCCATACTTCCAAGACCTCCTATATGAAGTTATTCCGAGCGCTCGGCCCAATGGTCACAGTCAACTATTAGTCTAATGTTTCATGCAGACACGTTCCCCTCTGTTCCCCTCGGTTTCGTCGACCTCAAGACGCGTCTGCGTCTTGGCATGCATAGGCGTGCTTGTAGCGTCTCTGACCGCCTGCTCCGCTCCCCGAATCGCAGGTCGCGCCGAAGCGGAACAGCAGCCAAGTCCTTGCGAGAAGGCGTATGCCGACGCGACTGCCAACGCCGACATCATGGCAGACAAGTCACGCCATATCGTCATGCGCTATCTTGCCGCGCAGGAGGCGGTTTCAGATTGGGCAAACACCGCGGCCTACTGCCCTGCACGGTTCGCCGACGGCACGTTGCGTAGTGCGCAGGCCCGTCACACTGCCCGTCTGATGGCAGCGCGACTTGCGATCAACATCGCACAGCCCACGCTGTCGCGTTGCGATGACATTGACTCACTTGATATTGACGCGGATTCGCTTTCCGCCATGTCCGTTGCGGAAGATCAGGTGGGGTTCGCGATGGAGGTGTTCGCCGCGCGTTCCTTCGGTCATGCGACGCTTGACATCAGCAATCGTCATAAAACCACTTCGCAACGCCTGATTTCTCTTTCCGGAGCCGAAGACAATCGTGCGAAAACCTATGATGTCACGCAGCTGCTCGCCAATCCTAATACCATCGTGGATTCCGCAACGGGCTTGTACGCGCCAACCGATGCCGTCCTGGAAATGAATTGCGCGCGCAGCGAAATCGCAGCCGTTGCGGCAAGCTCGACTTCGTCGAACGCCTCGACGAAGTCCCAAACAACCTCGGACGACCATTCGGATGACTCCCGGGAACAGTCACTGGGCATGCTCGCCAGCATGATCGCCGACCGCGTGGATCTGGCACTCGACTGGGGTTATCCGGCATTCGACGAAGCGCTATTCGCATAGCGCAGACTTGCGTACGCTGTCCGCGCAACCGTCTTCACACAATGCGACGCAGTGTTCCCGCGAATAAGACACGCCGAGCAATCGCAGACATCGCAAAAATCCCTCAATCGGATTTGACAATCGCCAAAGCTGTGGCAAAATGATGAAGTTGCTTGTTTTCAAGTAGCACAATGGATAAGTGTCCGAGCGGTCTAAGGAGCACGCCTCGAAAGCGTGTGAGGGCGAACCCCTCCGCGAGTTCGAATCTCGCCTTATCCGCAAGTAGAAAAACCGGAGCAACGGCGCTTCGGTTTTTTTATTGCTTACAGCCCTGTGGCACGTAGGAGCACATAGGAGCCAAGGTTATTGCTTTAGACGATCTGCAACTTTTATGCCTTCAATCATCGTCTCACACTCCTTCTACCCCTGAACCGGCTTAAGGCCACTCAAGCCTTGGTAGAAGAAAACGTACTGACGTTCGATTATCTTAAGATGCTACGAATTGTTACGATTGCGTCTCGGTTATGGACTCGTGAGAACGTCGTAACGTCGTCGTGACATTTCACATGATTCTCGTGTTCTTTTCGGCTATATCCCGTTTTTGCGTTTTTGCGATTGCGTGATGTGGTTTTGTGATGCGATATTTGGTGCGATTGTATAGCGCAATCTTCTGTGTATCCGTACAGTATGTGCTCTTACAAAGTACGTTTCGCACGAATCGCTTCGGCACGAATCGCCAACTGGTCGTCTTCCGGATATTCGATATGTTCCAGCGTCAATCCTTGCGGAGCGATCGGACCGGTGCTGCCTTCACGCAACGGCGTCGTCATTTTTTCGGCGAACCAATCCACGGAACGTTTGCCGATGCCTACCTGCACACAACCATTAACCAACGATCGCACCATATTGCGTGCGAAAGCGTCCGCAACGATGGTGAAGCACAGCAGTCCGGATTCGACCGCAGGCGTGCGATATCGCTCCCCCATCGTATTTCCGTCGTCGATCAGCGGATGCTGCGGTATACGACACCAATACGCGGTTTTCACCTCGCGTATGGTGGTGCCTCCAGGATTCGGGGTTGCGAACGAGCCGAAATCATGCAGGCCGATAGTCATTTCAGCTGCCTTGTTCATAGCTTCGATGTTGAGATCATCGTCGATATGCAGCACGCAATTGCGGATACGTGGATCGATTTCGCTTGATCGGTCGGCAATGCGATATACGTAAGTGCGTTCCAGTGCGGAGAAACGTGCGTCGAATCCTTCGGGAGCTTCCTCGATGGAACGAATGGCGATGTCATTCGGCAGCATGCGTTGCAGCCGTCGCTTCAACGCCATCACCGGTTCGACCTGCATATGCCCGACGCAACGTGCAAGCGTCTCCTCATTGATGTCGAGATGGCAAACTTGGTGCGACGCATGCACGCCGGTATCGGTACGACCCGCGACGGTCAGGCGCAGCGGCTCGTCATCATCGCCTTCCGGTACACGAAGAACGGTATGCAGCACTCGTTCGATTTCTCCCTGCACGGTACGCATGTCAGGCTGTTTCGCCCATCCGTAGAAATCGGTGCCGTCATATGCCAAGTCGATACGTAATCTCACGGCAATGAGCATAACAAAAGGCGCATAACAACATATGACAACGCATAACAAAAAGGCTGGGAACCTTTCGATTCCCAGCCTTTTCATCAGCTAGTCAAGCCTGCTTGATGCCAATCACTCGGCGTTCTCTGCGGTGGCTTCCTGAGCCTCAACCGGTGCCTCTTCGACAACCGGAGCTTCTTCAGCGGCAACCTTGGTTGCGGCTTCGGCTTCCTTGACCACGGCCTGCTTCGGGCTCACCGGCTCGGTGACGAGCTCGATGATGGCTGCCGGAGCGGCATCGCCACGACGCGGAGCAATCTTGACGATGCGGGTGTAGCCACCCTCACGCTGCTCCATCTGCTCGGCAATCTCGGTGAACAGCTTGTGCACGACGGACTTGTTGCGGATGACACGCATCACGCGACGACGGCTGTGCAGATCACCACGCTTGGCGAGCGTGATCAGACGCTCAGCCAGCGGACGAAGGCGCTTGGCCTTCGGCAGGGTGGTGGTGATGCGGCCACGCTGGAACAGGCTGGTAGCCATGTTCGCGAGCATAAGACGCTCATGAGCCGGGCTGGAGGCCAGACGCGGACCCTTCTTTGGTGTAGGCATTGTTTCTCCTTGAAAGCCCCGTCGGACTCAGGTGGGCAGTTGCCCGAACATCCGAATCCGACGAAGCGGTTAGGTCAAAAGCGGCGAATCACTCGTCTTCCGGCGAGAAGAAAGTGCCGCCTTCGAGGTTGTTGGTATCGAAGTTGCCCAGCGGGGAAGCCTTGAGGGCCAGACCCAAGGACTGGAGCTTTTCCTTGACTTCGTCAATGGACTTCATACCGAAATTGCGGATGTCGAGCAGATCCTGCTCGGTGTGGGCGACCAGCTCGCCGATCGTGTGGATGCCCTCGCGCTTCAGGCAGTTGTAGCTGCGCTGGGTGAGGTTGAGATCCTCGATCGGAACGGCCATCTCCGGGTTGGTTTCCTCTGCCACCGGGGCAGGTCCAACCTCGACGCCCTCAGCCTGGGTGTTGAGCTCGCGGCACAGGCCGAAGAGTTCCACCAAGGTGGAGCCTGCGGATGCAACAGCATCACGCGGGGAGATTGCCGGCTTGGTCTCCACGTCCAGGATGAGCTTGTCGAAGTCAGTGCGCTGTTCAACGCGAGTGGCTTCCACGCGATAGCTCACCTTGAGCACCGGGGAGTAAATCGAGTCGACCGGGATACGGCCGATCTCGGCGTTATCCTGCTTGTTCATCTGGGCTGGCACATAACCGCGGCCACGCTCGACGGTGAACTCGATCTCGAGCTCGCCATCTTCAGCGAGAGTTGCGATATGCATATCCGGGTTGGCGATAGTGACGCCGGCCGGCGGAGTGATATCACCCGCGGTGGCCTCGCCCTTGCCGCTCTTGCGCAGATACATGACAACCGGCTCATCGTATTCGCTGGTGAGCACGATGCCCTTGATGTTCAACAGGATCTCGGTAACGTCCTCTTCAACACCCGGCAGAGTGGTGAACTCATGCGGGACGCCGGAGATACGCACCGAAGTCACAGCCGCTCCAGGGATGGAGCTCAGGAGGGTACGGCGCAGCGAGTTGCCAAGCGTGTAGCCGAAACCAGGCTCGAGAGGCTCGATGGTGAAGCGGGAACGCTGAGGGTTGAGAGATTCCTCGGTAAGTGTCGGACGCTGTGCGATAAGCACTGTGGTTATCCTTTCAGCTTCAGGCCGGTGGTGCACTCACCGGCCATAAGCGGCGTTGGATTGATGATTTCTTCTAGTGCTCAGACGCGACGGCGCTTCGGAGGACGAACGCCGTTGTGTGCCTGCGGGGTGACGTCGGTGATGGAACCGACTTCGAGTCCGGCGGACTGCAAGGAACGGATAGCGGTTTCACGACCGGAACCCGGGCCCTTCACGAACACGTCGACCTTCTTCAGACCGTGCTCCATAGCCTTGCGGGCTGCGGATTCAGCGGCCATACCAGCGGCGTACGGCGTGGACTTACGGGAGCCCTTGAAACCGACATCGCCACCGGACGCCCAGGACACAACTGCGCCGGACGGGTCGGTGATCGAAATAATAGTGTTGTTGAAAGTGGACTTGATGTGCGCCTGCCCAACCGGGACCGACTTGCGGTCGCGGCGACGCGGCTTGCGCGCGGCTTGCTTTTGAGCTGCCATTGACCCTCGTTTCCTAATAACGAATTTGCTTTGTTGTTCAGGCGATGAAACTTACGTCTCGTGGTCTGAACTGACAGCCACCTATTACTTGGTGGCCTTCTTCTTTCCGGCGACCGTGCGCTTCGGGCCCTTGCGGGTACGAGCATTGGTCTTGGTGCGCTGACCGCGCACAGGAAGTCCCTTGCGGTGACGCTGGCCTTGGTAGCAGTTGATCTGAATCTTACGACGGATATCCGCATCGATTTCACGACGCAGATCGCCCTCGATCTTGTAGTTACCCTCGAGGTAGTCGCGCAGCGTGATCAGCTGCTCATCCGTCAGATCCTTGACGCGAATGTCCGGGTTGATACCGGTCGCGGCAAGCGTTTCCTTGGCACGAGTGCGACCCACACCAAAAATGTAGGTGAGGGCGATCTCGATGCGCTTCTCATTGGGGATGTCGACTCCGGCAAGACGTGCCATTGCGATTCCTTCTGTTTTCCGCAGGTCTTGCACCGAGTCGTCCGGTTTCCCGGCCCGGGCCTGCGTACCCGGGGTTCATACCGCTTGCGCGATCTGTGACTCAGCGCCTGTACTTATTATGCCGCTGGATCTGCTCTCAGCCCTGACGCTGCTTGTGGCGCGGGTTGACGCAGATCACCATGACGCGGCCGTGACGACGGATCACGCGGCAGTTCTCGCAGATCCTCTTCACACTAGGGCTGACCTTCATGGTTTTCCTTTGCTTGTGTACCTTACTTGTAACGGTACGTAATACGGCCGCGGTTCAGATCATAAGGGCTCATTTCCAGCACAACACGATCCTGCGGCAGAATGCGAATATAGTTCTTCCTCATCTTGCCCGAGATGGTTGCGAGCACGATATGCTTGTTCTCGAGTTCAACGCGGAACATCGCGTTCGGCAGTGCTTCCACTACCTGTCCTTCGACTTCAATCACACCGTCTTTAGCCATGAGCCTCGTTCCGTTCTTTGGCGATTACTATGCGTGCCCGAAGACACACCAACTTGCAAGAATACACGAAAACGGGAACTACGGCACGTTCGGCGTGTCGCAATTCCCGTTTTCGATTGATTTGTGGTATTTTATTGGGCTTTCTTATCGTTGCATACGATTTGAATCTGCCCGATTTTCAGCTATATCAGCCAAGCTCAGCCACGATGGTGGACTGGATCTCTTCGACGGAGCCGACGCCGTTGAAGGTCTTCAGCAGCCCGCGCTCTTCATAGGTGGCCAGCAACGGAGCGGTTTCCTTGGCATACACATCAAGACGCTTGGCGATGGCTTCCGGAGTGTCGTCGGAACGGCCTTCGATCTCGGCACGCTTCTTCATACGCTCCATAAGCACGTCATGGTCAGCGTCGAGAGCCACCACAGCGTCCAGAGGAGTGTTCAGATCGGCGAGGATGGCGTCCAGTGCCTCAACCTGGGATGCGTTGCGCGGATAGCCGTCGAGGATCCAACCGTTCTTGGCATCATCCATGGCCAGACGATCCTTGACGATCTTGTTGGTCAGCTCGTCCGGAACCAGTTCGCCCTTGTCGATGTACTTCAGTGCCTCAACACCGAGCTCGGTCTTGTTCTTGATGTTGTAGCGGAAGATATCGCCGGTGGAGATTGCCGGAATACCGTAGTGCTCGCTCAGCAGCGCAGCCTGGGTGCCCTTGCCGACGCCCTGCGGTCCCATAATCAGCAGTCGCATGTTATTCTCCGTTTCATTGAGCCTCTTGCGAGGCTTTCTGATTCTCGATTGGTTACATAAAAAATCGTGATACCGCTTCACGTCGAAGCGGCATCACGATTTAGGTCTTACTTGCCTTCCTTGTGGTCAGTGCCCTCGAACAGGAAACCAGCGTACTGGAACTGCTCGGTCTGGGCCTTGGCCTGGCGCAGGGTGTCGAGGCCGACGCCTGCGATGATCAGGATGGTGGTGCCGCCGAATGGCAGCTTGGTGTTGAGGTCGAGCGCCATGATGAGCACGGTCGGGATAAGCGCCACGAATAGTAGGTACACGGCACCGACGGTGTTGAGCCTGTTCATCACGTAGCTCAGATAACGGCTGGTAGCGCTGCCTGCGCGGATGCCAGGAATGAAGCCGCCGTACTGCTTCATGTTGTCCGCGGTTTCGTCCGGGTTGAAGGTGATTTCCGTGTAGAAGAAGCAGAAGAACACGATCATCAACGCGTACAGTGCGATGTACCACACGGAAGTGGTGTTGGCCAAGTTGGAGTTGATCCACTTGACCCAGGACTGGTCGGATTTGCCGAACTGTGCGATCAGGGTCGGGATGGCCAGAATGGAGGACGCGAAGATCGGTGGAATAACGCCGCTCATATTGATCTTCAGCGGCAGGTAGGTGGAGGATCCGCCGTACATCTTACGGCCAATCATACGACGGGTGTACTGCACCGGAATACGACGCTGGGAAAGCTCGACGTAGATGACGAGGATCATGATGACCAGCAGCACACCGACGACCGCGGCAAACTTCGCCCAATTGCCATCGGTGCCTTTGGTGCCCCAACCGATCTCCCAAAGCTGCGGCAGGAAGCCGGAGCAGATGGACATGAAGATAAGGATGGACATACCCTGACCAAGACCCTTATCGGTGATCAATTCAGCCATCCACATGATGAGGCCGGTGCCGCCAGTCATGATGAGCACCATGACCACGAGGTTCCAGACGGAACCGTCAGGCACAACCTGGGAGCACCGGTAGTTGAACAGGGCGCCGGAGCGGGCGGTCACCAGAATGGTGGTGGACTGCAGCACAGCGAGGCCGATGGTCAGGTAACGGGTGTACTGGGTCAGTTTGGCTTCGCCGGACTGGCCTTCCTTGTGCAGCGCCTCGAAGCGGGGAATCACCACACGCAGCAGCTGGATAACGATGGATGCCGTGATGTACGGCATAACGCCCAGTGCGAAGATCGATAGCTGCAACATTGCGCCGCCGGAGAAGAGGTTCACCAGACCAATGAAGTTTTCGGAGGTGCTGTTCATCGAACCGAGGCACTGCTGAACGACCTTATAGTCGACGCCTGGGGTCGGAATGAACGAACCAATACGATAAATGATGATGATACCAAGAGTGAAGAGGATCTTGTTCCTCAACTCCTTGGTTTTCAAGGCCTGGATTAACGTCCTCACCTGGGATTCCTTCCATCGACGTGCGCGCCTGCGCACCCATGCAAAACAGACTCTACCGATCGAGTCTAGCGTACGGCGTCTACCTACACGTGGAGTGTTCCATCCTTTGTCGGTTTTTTACAAGATTTCGAGGCATTGTTTTCGTTTTGTTCCCCGTACTGAACCAAAACGAAGTGAGGCCTCCCCCGTCTAAGCGGGAGAAGCCTCACTTGCAAGCTTCAGTCAGCTCTACATTCCTTGGAATCAGTCCTCGGAGATGGAGCCGCCGGCAGCCTCGATCTTGGACTTGGCGGAAGCGGAAGCCTTAACACCCTTGATGGTGTAGGCTGCCGAAACCTCGCCGTCGCCCAGGACCTTGACCGGGTAGCCGTTACGCACGGCACCCTTGGCGACCAGATCGGCAACGGTGATTTCGCCACCCTGCGGGAACAGTTCCGCGAGAGCAGCAACGTTGACGACCTGATATTCCTTCTTGAACGGGCTCTTGAAGCCACGCAGCTTCGGAAGGCGCATGTACAGCGGCAGCTGGCCACCTTCGAAGCCCGGACGAACCTGGTAACGCTTCTTGGTGCCCTTGTCGCCACGGCCCGAGGTCTTACCCTTGGAGCCTTCACCACGGCCGACGCGAGTGCGATCCTTCTTGGCGCCCGGAGCCGGCTTCAGGTCATGCATCTGCAGAATATCTGCCATAATCAGTCAGCCTCCTCAACGGTGACCAGGTGACGGAGGACCAGCAGCTGGCCACGGAGGGCCGGCGTGTCTTCACGGGTCACGGTCTTGCCAATCTTGTTCAGGCCCAGAGTCTGAGCCGCAGCACGCTGCTTCGGAGTGGAGTTCACCAGACCGTGGTGCAGCTTGATGTTCAGGTTAGTCATCACTCACCGTCCTTCTGAGCGGCCTTGGCCTGTGCTTCTTCACGGGCCTTACGAGCCTCGGCGATGCCTTCGGCGCGAGCACGCAGCAGGGAGTCAGGAGCCACCTCTTCGAGGGACATGCCACGACGGGCTGCGATCTCTTCCGGCTCTTCGAGCTTCTTGAGAGCGTCGACGGTTGCGCGCACCACGTTAACGGCGGTGGCGGAGCCCATCGACTTGGTCAGGACGTCGGTGATGCCAGCGCATTCCATGACGGCGCGGACCGCACCGCCGGCGATAACGCCGGTACCCGGAGCAGCCGGACGCAGGAGCACGGTGCCAGCAGCATCATGGCCGATCACCGGGTGAGTGACGGTGCCCTTGATGCGCGGAACGGTGAACATGTGCTTCTTGGCATCCAGCTGGCCCTTAGCGATTGCAGCCGGGACCTCACGGGACTTGCCGTAGCCGACACCCACGGTGCCGTTGCCGTCGCCAACCACCACGAGGGCAGCGAAGCTGAACGTACGACCACCCTTGTGGGTCTTGGACACACGGTTGATGGTCACCACGCGATCGAGCATCTCGTTCTCGTGAGATTCCTCACGACGGTTGCGACGCTCGCCACGACGACCCTCACCACGCTGGCCACGACGGGACTTGCGATCCTCGTTGGTAGCTTCAGCAGCAGCCTGAGTGTTCTGAGTTTCTTCAGCCACTTGGGTTTCCTTTTCGTTGTCGCTCACAGTGCCAGACCTCCCTCGCGGGCGCCTTCAGCGACAGCTGCGACGCGGCCATGATACTTGTTGCCGCCACGATCGAACACAACCGCGGTGATGCCTGCGTCCTGAGCCTTCTTGGCAATCAGTTCGCCGACCTTCTTGGCAGCTTCGGTCTTGGTGCCTTCGAAACCTGCGAAATCGCTCATCAGAGTGGATTCGCTCACCAAGGTAATGCCCTTGGTGTCATCGATGATCTGGGCAACCATGTGACGGTTGGAACGGGTAACCACCAGACGCGGGAGCTCCGGGGTACCGCTGATGCGCTTGCGCAGACGAGCGTGACGGCGCTGAAGCGCGACCTTCTTGCCCTTACCGAAAATCTGGACGCTCATTACTTACCAGCCTTTCCAGCCTTGCGCAGGATGCGTTCATCCGAGTACTTGATGCCCTTGCCCTTGTAGGGTTCCGGAGCGCGAAGCTTGCGGATGTTAGCGGCGCACTGGCCGACAGCCTGCTTGTCGATACCCTTGACGATCACCTGGTTCGGATTCGGCAGTTCGAACTCGATACCTTCCGGCGGCTCAACGGTAATGGTGTGGGAGTAACCGAGGGAGAACTCGATACCCTTGCCCTTCGCCTGAGCACGGTAACCGGTGCCGATGATGTCCAGAGTCTTGGCGTAACCCTCGTGCACGCCCTTGACCATGCTCGCCACGATGGAACGAGCCAGGCCGTGCTTTGCACGGGTCGGACGCAGATCGTCAGCCGGAACGAGGATGATCTCGTTGCCTTCGACCTGAGCGGTGATGCCTTCCGGAATCTCGTAGGAGTCAGTGCCCTTGGCGCCCTTGGCGGTGAAGGACTGACCGTCGATCTTGACTTCCACGCCAGCAGGAATGGTGACGGGGAGCTTACCAATATGCGATGCCATGTTTCAGCTCTCCTTTCTCACCAAACGAAAGCGACGATTTCGCCGCCGATGCCTCGATCGAGGCATTCCTTCTGGGTCAGCAGTCCCGAGCTAGTCGAGATGATTGCGATGCCAAGGCCACCGAGCGGCATCGGCAGAGCATCGGACTTTGCGTAGCGACGCAGGCCCGGCTTGGAGATGCGCTTGATGCCCTGGATGGAACGCTCGCCGTTCGGACCGTACTTGAGGGTGACCTCGAGAGTCTGGCCGACCTTGGCTTCCTTGGCGGTGAAGTCCTTGATGTAGCCTTCACGCTTCAGGATCTCGGCGATGTTCGCCTTGAACTTGGAGTACGGCATATCCACGGTCTCGTGCTTTGCCGCGCTCGCATTACGCAGACGCGTAAGCATGTCTGCGATCGGATCTGTCATTGTCATTTGGGCTTATTGCCCTTTCTCGCCGTGGTTTCCGCCGCCCGCACGCTCCATTGAGCGATTGGGCCGCGGACCTTCAGCGTCGTTATTTACCAACTGGACTTCGTAACGCCGGGCAGCTCGCCGCGGTGGGCCTTCTCACGAAGGCAGATGCGGCAAAGGCCGAACTTGCGGTAGACGGAGTGAGGACGACCGCAGACCTGGCAACGCGTATAAGCGCGCACCTTGAACTTCGGCTTAGCGGCCGCCTTGTTCTTAAGAGCGGTTTTTGCCATATCAGTTCTCCTTGAAGGGGAAGCCGAGGTGCTTCAGGAGCACGCGAGCTTCCTTGTCGTCCTTGGTGCTGGTCACCACGGTGATGTCCATACCGCGCTGGTGATCGATCGAATCCGGATCGATCTCGTGGAACATGGACTGCTCAGTGAGGCCAAAGTTGTAGTTGCCCTGACCGTCGAACTGGTTGCCGTTGATGCCACGGAAATCGCGGATACGCGGCAGAGCCATGGTCAGAAGGCGATCCAGGAACTCCCACATACGCTCGCCACGCAGGGTGACGTAAGCGCCGATGGCCTGTCCTTCGCGCAGGTGGAACTGTGCGACGGACTTCTTAGCCTTGGTGATCTTCGGCTTCTGGCCGGTGATCAGGGTGAGGTCCTTGACTGCGCCTTCGATAAGCTTGGAGTCGCGAGCAGCGGCGCCAACGCCCATGGAGACGACGACCTTCTGGACGCGAGCGACCTGCATCGGGTTGGAGTAGTGGAATTCCTTCTCCAGCTCCGGCACGATCTGCTCGTTGTACTTCTGCTTCAAGCGCGGAGTTGCCGGCGCTTCGACAGTGGTATCGGTCATGCCAGCTCCTTTCCGGACTTCTTGGCAACACGCACACGCACGGTCTTCACCTTGCCGTCGCGAGCCTCTTCCTTTTCGACGATGCGCACGCGGGTCGGCTGCTTGGTCTCCGGATCGATGACCATCACGTTGGAGCGATAGATCGGAGCCTCGACAGCCACGATGCCGGCCTGCTGGCCCTGCTGCGTAGCGCGAACGTGCTTCTTGACGATCTGCACGCCTTCAACGATCAGACGATCGTCCTTGAGCACCTGCTTGACGGTGCCTTCCTTGCCGCGATCCTTGCCGCGAATGACCTTGACCAGGTCGCCGCTCTTAATCTTGGCTGCCATGTCAGATCACCTCCGGGGCGAGGGACACGATCTTCATGAAGCGCTTGTCGCGCAGTTCACGACCGACCGGTCCGAAGATACGAGTGCCCTTCGGTTCACGGCCAGAGCCGAGAATGACGGCGGCGTTCTCGTCGAACTTGATGTAGGAGCCGTCCACACGACGGTGCTCCTTGACAGTGCGGACGACGACAGCCTTGACGACGTCGCCCTTCTTGACCGACCCGCCAGGGATGGCGTCCTTGACGGAGGCGACGATCACGTCGCCGATGCCGGCATAGCGTCGCTTCGATCCGCCGAGCACTCGGATGGCGAGGAGTTCCTTCGCACCCGTGTTGTCGGCGACATGAAGCCGCGTTTCCTGCTGAATCATTGATTCTCCTTAGCCGAGCTGGTTCTCCCCAAGCACCCCGCCTGCCTGCTTGAAGCAGGCGGGGTGACTCACGGAGCCTTGCCGAACTTATTTACTTAGCGCGCTCGATGATGGTATCGAGACGCCAACGCTTGGTCTTGCTCAGGGGCCGAGTCTCCATAATACTCACGAGGTCGCCAATGTGAGCCTCGTTGTGTTCATCATGGACCTTGACCGTACGAGTGGAACGCACGACCTTGCCGTACAGCGGGTGGGTCGAACGCTGCTCGAGCTCGACGGAAATCGTCTTGTCCATCTTATCGGACACGACGTAACCGCGACGAACCTTGCGGAAGTTACGCTCTTCAGCCATTACTTCTCCTCAGCTTTCGTTTCGGTCGCCTCGGGGGCCTGGCTGATGCCGAGCTCACGCTCGCGCAGGACGGTGTACATCCTGGCGATGTCGTGCTTGACCGCCTTGAGGCGGGCGGTATTTTCGAGCTGACCGGTCGCGGACTGGAAGCGCAGGTTGAACAGCTCTTCCTTGGACTTCTTGAGGAAGCCCTCGATCTCCTCGTTGGTCTTCTCGTTCAGATTCTTCATGGTGTAGTCTGCAGTTCCGACTGCCATCAGATGTCACCGCCTTCACGAGCAATAACACGGCACTTCATAGGGAGCTTGTCGATTGCGCGGCGCAGAGCCTCGCGAGCGACATCCTCGGACACGCCACCGATCTCGAACATGACGCGACCCGGGTGGACGTTAGCGATCCAGAATTCCGGAGTACCCTTACCGGAACCCATTCGGGTGCCGAGCGGCTTCTTGGTCAGCGGACGATCCGGGAAGATCGTGATCCACACGCGGCCACCACGCTTGATGTAGCGGGTCATGGCGATACGAGCGGCCTCGATCTGACGGTTGGTCACATAAGCTGGAGCAAGAGCCTGAATACCGAAATCGCCGAATGCGATCTCGTTGCCGCCCTTGGACATACCACGGCGGACCGGACGGTGCTGCTTACGATACTTGGTTCTCTTTGGGATAAGCATTTCTCAGCTCACTCCTTCGTTTCCGTTGCGGCAGGTGCCTCAGCTGCGGCCGGAGCCTCTGCTGCTGCGTTCTGCTGCTGGGCAGCGTTACGCTGACCACGGCGCGGACGGCGATCGCCGCGACGTCCCTGGCGGTTGTTGCCCTGCTGTGCCTGCTGCTCTTCGAACTCACGCTCGGTCATATCGCCCTTGTAGATCCAGACCTTCACGCCGATGCGGCCGTAAGTGGTCTTGGCCTCGAAGAAGCCGTAATCGATGAGGGCACGCAGGGTCTGCAGCGGAACGCGACCCTCGCGATAGAACTCGGAACGGCTCATTTCGGCGCCACCAAGGCGGCCGGAGAGCTTGATACGGATACCCTTGGCGCCTGCACGCATGGCATCCTGCTGGGCCTTACGCATCGCGCGACGGAAGGTCACGCGGTTGGTCAGCTGCTCAGCGATGCCCTGTGCGACGAGCTGGGCGTCCAGTGCTGCGTTCTTCACTTCGAAGATGTTGAGCTGGACCTGCTTGCCGGTGAGCTTCTCGAGCTTGGCGCGAACGCGCTCAGCTTCGGCGCCACGGCGGCCGATGACGATGCCCGGGCGAGCGGTGTGGATATCCACACGCACGCGGTCGCGGGTACGCTCGATGACGATACGGGACACGCCCGCACGCTCAAGATCCTTGCTCATGGCCTTGCGGATGGCGTCATCTTCGAGAACGAAGTCGCGGTAGCGTTCGCCAACCTTGTTGGAATCGGAGAACCACTTGGAACGATGGTTCTCAGTGATTCCCAGGCGGTAGCCAAACGGATTGATCTTCTGACCCATCTTTAGCGGTTTCCTTCCTTGTTAGCGACGACGACCGTGATGTGGCTGGTGCGCTTGTTGATACGAGCGGCACGGCCCTGTGCACGAGCGCGGAAACGCTTGAGCGTCACGCCTTCGTCCACATAGGTCTCCTTCACGACCAGGTCGTTCTCACGGAACGGCTCGCCGGCCTTGTCGGCCTTCACGCGAGCGTTCGCGATGGCGCTCTCCAGGACCTTACGCACCGGAAGGGATGCGTCCTGCGGAGCGAACTTCAGAATGGTGATGGCTTCGGTCGCCTTCTTGCCTCGGATGAGGTCGACCATACGGCGAGCCTTGCGCGGCGTCACGCGGACGTGACGAGCGATTGCTTTAGCTTCCATGTGTCCTTACTCTCCTTTAGCGGCGTGCCTTCTTGTCGTCCTTCACATGACCCTTGAAGGTCTTGGTCGGGGCGAACTCACCGAGCTTGTGGCCAACCATGGATTCGGTGACGAACACCGGAACATGCTTGCGACCATCGTGAACGGCGAAGGTGTGTCCGATGAAATCAGGGGTGATCATCGAACGACGGGACCACGTCTTGATGACGTTGTGCGTACCCTTCTCGTTCTGCTCGTCGACTTTCTTCTGCAGGTGGGCGTCGACGAAGGGGCCCTTCTTGATGCTACGAGTCATCTACTCGACACTCCCTTACTTACGGTTCTTACCATTCGGGCGACGACGAACAATCATCTTGTTCGAAGCCTTCTTCGGACGGCGGGTACGAACCTCGCCCTTGCCCCACGGAGAAACCGGCGGCTTGCCACCGCGGGTACGACCGCCGTGCGGGTGATCGACAGGGTTCATGGATTCACCACGGGTGATCGGGCGCTTGCCCATCCAACGTGCACGACCTGCCTTACCGAGCTGGATGTTGGCGTGATCGGAGTTGCCGACCTCACCGACGGTTGCGCGGCAGCGAGCATCCACGTTGCGGATTTCTCCGGACGGCATACGCAGCTGGGCGTAAGCGCCATCCTTAGCGACGAGCTGCACGGCTGCACCAGCGGAGCGGGCGATCTTGGCGCCACCCAGCGGGCGGAGCTCGATTGCGTGCACCACGGTACCAGTCGGGATGTTGCGCAGCGGCAGGTTGTTGCCCGGCTTGATATCAGCCTGGGCGCCGGTCTCGATGACGTCACCCTGCTTGATACCTTCCGGAGCGATGATGTAGCGCTTCTCACCGTCTGCGTAGTGCAGCAGTGCGATGCGGGCGGAACGGTTCGGGTCGTACTCGATGTGAGCGACCGTTGCCGGCACGCCGTCCTTGTCCCAACGCTTGAAGTCGATGAGACGGTACTGGCGCTTGTGACCGCCGCCACGATGACGGGAGGTCATACGGCCGTAAGAGTTACGACCGCCAGTCTTGCTGAGTTTGCGAACCAGCGACTTCTCAGGCGTAGAACGCGTAAGCTCGGAGAAGTCCGAGACGGACGCGTTACGGCGGCCTGCAGTCGTCGGCTTATAAACGCGGATAGCCATAATCTAGTTCTTCCTTTAACTTTTCTCGGCTAGCCTTCAGTTACCGAAGATGTCGATCGTCTGGCCCTCGGCGACGGTCACGATAGCGCGCTTCTGATTGACGCGCTGGCCGAAACCGTTGCGGGTGCGCTGACGCTTGCCGGCGCGGTTGAGGGTGTTGACGTTCGTCACCTTGACATTGAAGATCTCTTCGATTGCCTGCTTGATCTGGACCTTGTTCGCGTTCGGGGCCACCACGAAGGTGTACTGACCGCGATCGGACAGAGCGTAGCTCTTCTCAGAAACGACAGGCTTGAGGATGATGTCGTGTGCGGGCTTGTGAATAGCGACCATGAAAATCAGGCCTCCTTTGCAGCCGGCTCAGCCTTCGCAGCAAGGAAAGCGTCGAAGCCTTCCTTGGAGAAGACCACGTACTGAGCGGTGACCACATCGTACGTGTTGAGCTGATCGGCGAAGATCGGGTGAACGGTCGGGATGTTACGAACGGAAAGCCATTCGTTCACATTCTCGCGAGAGAGCACCACGGTGGTGAACTTGTTCTCGGTCACCGGGGTAAGAGCGGCAACAGCGGCCTTAGTGGACGGGGCTTCGGAAACGCCGAAGTCCACGACTGCCACGCGACCTGCGTTGGCGCGATCGGAAAGCACGTACTTGAGAGCAGCGGCCTTCATCTTCTTCGGGGTGCGCTGGGAGTAGTCACGCGGCTGCGGACCGAACACGGTGCCACCGTGGTACCACTGCGGTGCACGAATGGAGCCCTGACGAGCACGACCGGTGCCCTTCTGCTTCCACGGCTTGCGGCCACCGCCGGAAACCATGCCGCGAGTCTTGGTGGCATGAGTGCCCTGACGAGCGGCGGCGCGCTGGGCCACCACAACCTGGTGGATCAGCGGGATACGGGACTGGACTTCTTCGGCGGAGAAGCCGAAGATCTCAGCCGGAGCCTCAACGGTTCCGGTTGCATTGCCCTGGTTATCGGTAACGTTCAGAGTAACGTTTGCCATGATTTATCAGGCTCCCTTCACTGCCGAACGGACGAGAACGATGCTGCCCTTCGGGCCCGGGATGGCGCCCTTGATGGCGAGCACGCCGTTCTCAACATCCGACGAAACGATGGTGAGGTTCAGCGTGGTGTTGGTTACATGACCCATGCGGCCAGCCATACGCTTGCCCTTGAGGATACGGCTCGGGGTAGCGCATGCGCCAACAGAGCCAGGACGACGCTCGTTCTTGTGAGAGCCGTGGGTACGACGATAGGACTTGAAGCCCCAGCGCTTGATGGTGCCTGCGAAGCCCTTGCCCTTGGTGGTACCGGTCACATCGACCAGGGTGCCCTCCGGGAACAGCTCAGCGGTCAGCTCCTGACCCGGCTCGAACTCTTCGGCGTTATCGGTGCGGACCTCAGCGAGGTGACGACGCGGGGTGACACCAGCCTTGGCGAAGTGGCCGGCAAGCGGCTTAGTCACCTTGGTCGGGTCAACCTGGCCGTAGCCAAGCTGAACAGCCTTGTAGCCGTCGGACTCTTCGGACTTGACAGCAGTCACCACGTTGGTGGAGACGTCAACGAGGGTCACAGGAACGAAGAAACCGTTCTCGTCCCAGACCTGAGACATGCCGAGCTTCTTGCCCAGCAGTGCGGTGCGATTAGACATAATGGTTCCCTCCTCCCTTACAGCTTGATCTCGATGTTCACATCTGCGGGCAGATCAATGTGCATAAGGGAATCCACGGCCTTCGGGGTCGGGTCCACAATGTCGATGAGACGCTTATGAGTACGCATCTCGAAATGCTCGCGAGAATCCTTGTACTTGTGAGGAGAACGGATAACGACGAACACGTTCTTCTCGGTCGGGAGCGGAACCGGGCCAACCACAGTTGCGCCCGCGTTCGTCACCGTTTCGACGATCTTCTTCGCCGATTGGTCGATGACCTCATGGTCATAGGACTTAAGCCTGATGCGGATTTTCTGTCCCGCCATTGCCTTCCGCCCTTTCTAGCGATTCGTTAGTTACTGTTTACCAGCCTGCTTCTCAAAGGGCACCGGCGCAGAAGACCCCCGAAACCGTGGAAGTTCCGTGGTCATACCACATCAGTGCGCAGCCATGCAGTTTTCACTCTCGTGATCACTGTGCCACGCTCGCTTTTTTAATTCCAATTTGCGAGCCCTAAAATCAGGCAACTTCTTTATTTAAGCATCAGGGGTAGTCTTAAGAAATCCTCGCGTGTCGCGGTCTCAAGTCCTGTTTTCAAGTCCCTGAAAACGAATGAGATGCACATTGCCGATCGTCTGTTGCGATCATAATGCAGCATCATCCGAAAATGCTTTTCCACATATAAAAAACGAGGAATCCGGTTGAACGAATCCAACCAAATTCCTCGTTATCTATGATGCTTGCCGATATAACGCAAGCACCTTATATGTAGGTCACTGCTGATGGCCTATACATGAAGCGACTCATGCACGCTCGGAAGCTTCTTCCGTGGCGGCCTCGCCCTGACGCTGGACGCGCAGCTTGTGCCCTTCGGCCTGGCTGACGCCGTAGTATGCGGCGATGGCGATGTCCTTCATATCCTCGATCTGCGGGATACGCGGATTTGCCGGAGCGCACTGATCCTCATAGGCACGCATGCCGATCTGATCGAGGATGGACCAGAAGTAGTCCTCGTCCACACCGCACTCCTGGAAGCTCTTGTTCATGCCGAGCTTGTTGTCACGGTAGTCCTCGACGGCCTTGGCCAGGTTCTCAACGCCCTCTTCCGGAGTCTTGCCCGGGTTCACGCCAAGGTTCTTGGCGATCTCCTGGTAACGTTCCGGAGCGATGTACTTGTTGTACTTCGGCCAGCTGGTCGGTTCCTCCGGAATGGAGCCGTTGTAGCGGATGACGTACGGCAGCAGGATGGAGTTGGTACGACCATGGGCAACGTGGCACAGAGCACCGATGGTGTGGGCCATGCCGTGGCACATGCCGAGGAATGCGGAGCCGAATGCCATGCCGGCCATGGTGGCGGCGTTGTGCATCTTCTCCTGGGCCTTGATCTTGTCTTCACCCGGCTCGCCGTTGACGGACTCGGCGAGGTTGTCCCAAATCAACTTGGCCGCGTGCAACGCCATGCCATCGGTGAAATCGTTGGCATAGACGGAGACGTAAGCCTCGAAGGAGTGGGTCAGGGCGTCGAAGCCAGCATCGGATGCGAGCTTGCGCGGCTGGGTACGCGCCAGCACCGGATCGACGATGGCGACGGACGGGGTCAGCGCGTAATCGGTGATCGGGTACTTGTAGCCGGTCTTGTGATCGGTGATCACAGCGAACGGCGTGACTTCGGAACCGGTGCCGGAAGAGGTCGGGATGCACACGAGCTTGGCCTTCTTGCCCAGCGGCGGGATCTTGAAGGCGCGCTTACGGATATCGAAGAACTTCTCACGCACGTCGGAGAAGGAGATTTCCGGGTGCTCGTACAGCAGCCACATGATCTTGGAGGCGTCCATCGGGGAACCACCGCCGACGGCGATGATGGTGTCCGGCTCGAACTCCTCACGCATCATGGTGGCACCGCGCTCGACGGTTTCGACGCTCGGCTCCGGCTCGACGTAGTCGATGATGCGGAAGGTCACACGGTTGGAACGTGCGCGGAGCTGGTCGATGATCTTGTCGACCACACCGAGCTGCTCCATGACCTTATCGCACACGATGACGGCCCTCTCGATGCCGTACATGTCGCGCAGGTACTTGATGGCGTTCGGCTCGAAGTAAGTCTTGGCCGGAATCTTGAACCACTGCATGTTGTTGTTCCTCCGAGCGATGCGCTTGATGTTGAGAAGGTTAACTGCCTGAACGTTGCCAGACACGGAGTTGCCGCCGTAGGAGCCGCAGCCGAGGGTCAGCGACGGTGCGATGGCGTTGTAGATGTCGCCCACGCCGCCGAGGGAGCTCGGAGAGTTCCAGATGATGCGGCATGCGTGCATGCGCTGGCCGTATTCGCGGACCAGAGCCTGATCGTTGGTGTGGATGGCTGCGGTGTGGCCTGCACCATGCTTGAGCATGGCTTCGCACATTTCGAAGGCCTGTTCCTTGTTGTCGGACTTCAGTACGGCCTGGACCGGAGCGAGCTTCTCCATGGTCAACGGCTCGTTCTCGCCGACTTCCTTGCACTCGGCGGCAAGAATGGTGGCGTCTTCCGGAATCTCAAAACCTGCGGCCTTGGCGATGTACTGCGGGGACTTGCCCGGCACCACGGAGTTGAGCTTCGGGGTCTGGCCGGAATATGCGGTGCAGCCGAACATGTACTGCTCGAGCTTGGCCTTCTCTTCGTCGTTCACGAAGTAGGCCTTGCGGCGCTTGAGTTCCTTGATCAGCGGAGCGTAGACTTCCTTGTCGGCGATGATGGCCTGCTCGGTGGCGCAGATCATGCCGTAATCGAAGTGCTTGGAGAGCACCAGATCGTTGGCGGCGCGCACGATGTCGACGTTCTTGTCGACATATGCCGGAGCGTTGCCAGCGCCGACGCCGAGGGCCGGCTTGCCGGAGGAATATGCCGCCTTGACCATGCCCGGGCCACCGGTGGCGAGGATGGTGGCGATACCATCATGCTTCATCAGGGCGCCGGTGGCTTCGATAGACGGGTGCTCGATCCACTGGATACAGTTCTCAGGAGCGCCTGCCGCGATGGCTGCGTCGCGCACGATCTTGGCGGCTTCGACGGAGCACTTCTGTGCGCCCGGGTGGAAGCCGAAGATGATCGGGCAGCGGGTCTTCAGCGCGATCAGCGACTTGAAGATGGCGGTGGAGGTTGGGTTGGTGACCGGGGTCACGCCGGCGACGACACCGACCGGTTCGGCGATCTCGTCGATGCCCATGACATCGTCTTCACGAATGATGCCGACGGTCTTCTGACCGGCCAGATAGTTGGTGACGTGCTCGCAGGCGAAGATGTTCTTGGTGGCCTTGTCTTCCACCAAACCACGGCCGGTTTCCTCAACGGCCATCTTGGCGAGCACCAGATGCTTGTTCAGTGCTGCGACGGAAGCCTTGGCGACGATACGGTCAACCTGCTTCTGATCGAGCTTTTCGAAATCGTCAAGAGCCTTCAGGCCCTTCTTGACCAGAGCGTCGACCTCAGCCTCAGCTGCGGCGAGCTTCTCTTCCGGAGTCGGCTTGGTCGGCTCTTCCTTCTTTGCGTCTGCCACTTGAAGTCCTCCTCGATTCTTTGGGGGTTTGCAAAGTAGTTTCCCGTTATTCCATCCGCCTCGAAGCGGATGGACGCGTTGCTGGTCTTTTGTGACCTAGGACACACTTTAGTGAGTATGCAATATGATGTTCCACTGTGTCGTGTCGCAAGAGAAATGTTATCTTCTGTTCATTTAATGTTTAGATTGCGTTCTTTTATGGAATCAAAAAGCCTCAAAAACATCATTTTGAGCGTTTTTGTTGCTTTTTATCATAAATCACACACACTTTCTCAAGTCTCACCTCCATATCTTTTATAAAAGTATTTTCTATATGATATCAATCATATCGAGCTTTTACAAAGTCGATTTATTTATCTTGTTCGTCCAATGTATTTTTTCCGCCAGCCAGTAGGAGTTTCGCCTGTTTCTTCAAAGAAGCGACGATTGAAATTCGAGGCGTTACCATATCCGCAAGCGCGACGAATCGAAGCGACGCTTTGATTCGTGGTCGTCAGCAATCTGCATGCATGCCCGATACGCAATCGTCGAACAAAATCTGAAAACCCTATTCCTGCAGCCCTTTTGAACAGACGAGAGAAAGCCGAAACGCTCATTCCGGCCTGGCGGGCGGCCAAATCCATGCTAATTTCACCGCTCAGATGCGATGAAATGTACTCGATGGCATCATTGACCACACGTTCCGCACCACTGCATACAGCCGGATCGTATCCGGACGCAACCACCGTATAGGATTCATTTGCGGGGGCATGCGCGAACACATCCAACACACGAATCAGATCACTAACACGGCAAGCAAGACTATGTTCCTCCATGTTTTCCAGAATCGAACCGGCCTGACGAGCGGATTCACCGCTCAGCACCAATGCCTGCCCCGCACGTTTCAACACCATTGCAAAACCAGACGTTTCCGGAAATCCAGACATCAGCAGACGCATGGTTTCCGGACGCACATGGCACACCACATCACGCTGACGAAGCCGCTCCCCCGGAGCGATGTCGGACACCCAATTATGCGGAAGATTTGAACCAATCAGCGCAACCTGCCCGGCCTCATACGGAACAACGGCATTGCCCGCCATCATCAATCCGGTACCTTCCCGAATCAGATGAATTTCAATATGAGGATGATGATGCCATTTCGCCAACGAGCTTGGGTAGCCATGCTTCGCCCAACGCACCGAAGCCTGCGCGTCCGGCACAATGATCTCCAATACGCCAGAATCGTTCGGACTTCCACCTTTCGGCACGAATCCACCAAAAGAGGTCTGAGCCAAAGCCGCCTTCCCATGCCGATTATCGTTGACTTGTGCAACAGCACCCATGACACAGACCCCTTTCGTTGTTCCGTAACGTGCGTAACGTCAGTCGTTTTTCACGGTAATCTGCAGCTTAATGTCTCCAGGACGCCCCTCAGCCATGCGATCGAACGCCGCCTGGGCATCCTCCATCGCATAGGTGTCGGTGATGAATGGCTTCAGATTCAGTTTACCGTTAGTCACGAGGTCAATGGCCTTCTGATACACATTGGCATAACGGAAGATATTTTCGATGCGCACCTCGGTAGCCTGCAGCTCCGTAATATCGATGGCCACCGGATTGACCGGAATGCCAACGATAACGGCAGCGCCACCGGGAGCAATCAGCTTCCAGAATGTCTCGTATGACTTCGGCGAGCCCGAGCACTCGAAAGCCACATCAGCACCCCAGCCCCCCGTTTCCTCGCGGACGCGCTCCACCAGATCCTCCTTGGTGAGATCCACCGGAATAATACCTGGAATCTGAGCCGCAATCGCCAGTTTGATTGCCGACACATCGGAGATCAGCACCTTGGAAGCGCCACCCGCCAACGCACACGACGCGGTCAGCATGCCGACCGTGCCTGATCCGGTGACCACGCAGACATCGCCCGGCTTGATACGAGCCTTGGTGGCGGACCACATGCCCACAGCCAACGGTTCAAGCAGCGCACCCTCACCGAAGCTCACATTGTCGGGCAGCTTGTAGGTGAACGCCGCAGGATGGTTCACCGTTTCGCACAGGCAGCCATCAATCGGCGGAGTGGCAAAGAAACGCACCGCAGGATCGACGTTATACATGCCCAGTTTGCTGGCACGCGAACTCATATCCGGAATGCCGGGCTCCATGGCCACACGATCGCCCACCTTGAAGCCTTCGACGCCAGGACCGACCTCAACCACCGTGCCGGAAGCCTCATGACCGAGAATCATCGGCTGCTCCACCACATATTTACCCACGCGACCATGCGTGTAATAATGCAGGTCGGAACCGCACACACCAACGGTATGTGGCGCGATCTTCAGCTCGCCTAGACCAGGTGCGGGGGCGTCCGGCACCTCACGCACATTGATGACGCCCTGCTCTTCGAGAACGACTGCCTTCATGATTATTCTCCTTTGTGGATAATGGTGTTTTTTGAGAAAAATGATGATGATTGAGCAATTGATATTCAATTGCGATTAGTTACGTTCGATCGCGGTAATGCGATGGCCACGATCGTCAAATCCGGGTTGATGAGGATGAATGCCGAGCGTGGCCAACGATCCGATCGCATAGCAGATCGCATACGTCCAGCACACGCCGCCGAATCCGATAGTGGAAATCAGCACCGTCGCAATCAGCGGACCGAAAAACGTAGTCAGGCCGGAAGCGAGATTATGCGCGGAAATCGCAGCACCCTTATGTTCCGACGCCAACGCGGGAAACACGGCTCCCATAGGAACGAAAGCGGAAATTCCCAATCCCAGAACAACCGCATCAGCACACATAAGCACCATATTCGCCCCGAAAAACTGCGGAATGTAATACATGCCCAGCGTGCCGATCACGCAGAACCAGCAGCCAAACCAGCGCATTTGCCGCATCCAACCATGCGAATCGCCCATACGACCCCAGAACACATTGCCGAAAATGGTGACCACAAACTGGAATCCCCAAATCTGACTCCATTGCGAAACCTTAAACCAAGCGCCGCCGCCATTGTTGGTAGTGGCCAAGTAGAGTGGCATGATGACGGGAAAGCCGTACAACGTCAGATTGCAGATCACACGCACCACCGCAGCCAAAGCGATTTGGCGATTATGCACCAGAATGGTGACTCCTCGACTAAGCTCGCGCAGCTTGTCGGCATTGCTCATGGAAGAGGTGTCAGCACCCTTGCTTTTCGGCACCATCAGCAGGCAAATCAGCAGTCCAGCTATAGAAAACGGCAACGAAAGCCACAGCGAGTAGTACTCGCCCACCAGCGGAATGGTGAAACTCGGCAAATATGCGCCGAACACGCCAATGCCGAACGAGTAGGCGGCCCAAAACCACCCCATGGCCGACGCGAGCTTGGCAGTATCGATGGTTTGCGCCATCAACACCACGAACGAGTAGATGAACAGCGGGTAGCCAACACCCCGCAACGCATACACGCCTAACATCAGCGGATAGACGCCGCTCGGCAGCGCCACACCAACGAACAGCAGGTGCAAAACGACCCAGGCGCTCGCGCCGATCAGCATGATGCGTTTGGCACCGAACATTTCAGCTAGCACACCGGACGCCCAGCCAGCAAGCGCAGCCATCAGCCCGTACATGGTGAACATCAGCGACGATTGTGAGGAACTGAATCCCTGGTCCACGATGTATTTGGACAAAAAAGTCAATTCAAAGCCATCGCCAGTCATGAACACCGCTATGGCGACCAAGCCGGCCAATAGCGTGCGCGGCAGACCTATCTTCATAACATGTCTCTTTTCTTGGTAGAACGTCGTTGTCACCGTCTCAACTTTTTTGTTGATAAACATATTTTCGACGCAGAAAAGTGGTAGAAAATCCTTTATGCACAGCTATTTTTGATACTTTTTTGCAATACCTGATATCTCAGACCAACACGAGACATAAGGAAAGGACTTTTATGAAGTAGTCTTGAAAAAGAAGTTGCGCAGGAAGGATCAACCAGTGAAAGCCCAATCCGCCCTATCAGTCAAAGAAGCCAATCTCAAGGCCATGACCGCGTTCATCTATACCCAAGGTTCGGCCACCAAGCAGATGTTCGAACACGAATTAGGGCTCAGCCTGCCAACCATCACGCAGAATCTGCGCGCCATGGAGGCCGACGGGCTCATCGTCAAAGGCGAGATGCAGCAATCCACCGGTGGACGCAAAGCGCAAATCTACGAATTCGCGGCACACTCCAGCGTGGCGATCGGCGTGCGCATCCAAACCACACAAATCACGGCCATCGCCATTGATCTGAACGGCAAATCCGTAGCCACCAGACAGCGCACACTCCCCTATCGCAACAACGACGCCTACTACCAGCGCATGAATGGCATCATCAACGATTTCGCGCAAGAACTGGCGAAACAAGGCAGTACGGTACTCGGCGTGGCCTTCTGCATGCAAGGCATCGTATCGGCAGACGGCCAGTCGATCACCTTCGGCAAAATCATGGGCAACACCGGCCTGAAACTCAGCGAACTCAGCCACGGCCTCAACTATCCGTCGCTGATGATTCACGATTCCGACGCTTCTGCCATGGCGGAACTCTGGTTCGACCACAATCTGAAGGATGCCGTCTGCATCTACCTCGAACGACGCCCAGGAGGCGCGGTCATCGTGGACGGATCGCTCTACCAAGGGCCAAACCAATGCAATGGCTCAATCGAACATATGACGCTGATTCCGGGCGGAAACCCTTGCTATTGCGGGCAATTGGGATGCATGGATACGTATTGCTCGCCGGAAACGCTGATGGAGGACGGCGAAAGCCTGCCCGGCTTCTTTTCGGTGTTGGAACAAGGCGAGCAGGAGCATCGCAAACGATTCTCGCAATGGCTGGATTATGTGGCGCTGGCGGTAACGAACATTCGCTCGGTGCTGGCCGGTGACGTGATCATCAGCGGTGAGGCAGCACAATATCTCGATGATGACGATATGGCCGGACTACGCGAACGCGTGGTGGAACATACGCCATTCGGCACCACGGATTTCACCCTGCGCAAGGGAATGGCGCTCGACCATCAAGACATTATCGGCGCGGCCCTGCGTTTTGTGGAACCGTACGTACGCGAACTATGCGATATGTGACCGCTTTTACACATATATTAATCGCATTAATCGCATCGCTTGCATAACAAAAGAAGCGTGTTGCCGAACCCGTATATAAGGTTCAACGCACGCTTCTTTGTTCGCTTCCGCCTGCTTCACTTGTTGTATTTTTTCAGCGATTATTTGACGGTAATCATCTAATGATAGTTATTTGACAATCTGGCAGAATTCGATGGTTTCGCCGTTCGGTCCGTATACATTGAAGTAGCGAATGCCGTGCTCCCAGAAGCTGTCGATATGCTGAATTTCAGTGTCTTTGAAATTCAGTCCGAGTTCCTTCGCGTTTTCGAACGCGGCTTCAATGTCGGGAGTATCGAACGCCCAGTGGTTGATGGCACCGGTGGTCAGCGGCGCTGGGTCGCCTTCCCAGGTTTCGATGGTCAGATGGCCGTAACGCAGGAATGCGCAACGGTTTTCACCGTTATGGAACAGTCCCGCCAACTCGAAACCGAGTTTCTTGGTATAGAATTCGATGGTTTCGTCCAGATCTTTCGCCGGCATGCCGGAATGCTGCAGATCGGTGGTGAATTCAGACATTGGTTTGGTCATAATACCCTCCTTGTGATGGTTGGTACGATACGTTTTTCCCTTTTGTGATTAGGATATGCGCTATGCGGCGATGTCAGCGGCGCATTTGCCGTCATATCGTGACACTTTTTTGCTAATTCCAGGCTGTTCAGGACGAATAAACAGCGTCAGCACCGATTTTGACGACAGCCTTGGAAGCGGCGGCGATTTTGCCGTCGAGGAAGTCCTGCACCTGCTCGAGTTCAAGCTCACGGCCGGATCAGACCGGCACGAGCGTCGACAGCCTCGACATAGTAAGTCAACAGATAATTTCAAAGTGTTTAGAATGAGGTTATGAAGAACCCGTCTTTGCACCGTTATGCAACTCGTCCAGGTCTCTACTTCACCGATGATGGTGGGGCGGATGCCATCGTCCGCTCGGAAACAGCGGACCAAGTGTGGTTTTGCGTACTTGAGCCGCTCGACCAACCCAGTGCCTTCTATGCCGACGCAGTACGATTGTTCAACGAGCCGGGGCTGACCTTCATCGATCAGGCGATGAAACAGCGCATCTGCACTCGGCGAATCCCCTCGCTCAATCTTCGCGAAACACTATTCCGCATGGACGGGCCCAATTACGGACTGTGGTACGTGCACGTGCCTCAAGCATGGGACGGCATGCAATACGGATACCGCGTCAACGGCCCATGGGACCCCGACCACGGCGTGAGCTTCAACCCGTACAAACTGTTGCTCGACCCCTATGCCAAAGGCATCGAAGGATCAATGGAGCTTGATCCCGGAGCGTTCTCCTATGAATGCGAGATCGTGAACGGCAAAGTCAAAGGTTCGCCATTCGGCCCGATGAGCACCATCGACTCCGTGGGGCATGTTCCCGTTTCCGTGGCGATAGACGATCGTGCCACCAACAAGCATGACGGTGAGCCATCACACCCGCATGTGGCATGGAGCAAAACCGTGATCTACGAGCTGCATGTCAAAGGCTTCACAGCCAACGCGCCTTGGCTTCCCAAAGAGCTTCGCGGCACCTATGCAGGTTTGGCACATCCGGCGACGCTCTCCTACCTGCAGGATTTGGGCGTCACTTCCATTGAGCTGCTGCCGATTCAAGCCAAGCAATCCGAACTGTTTCTGCAGGAACGCGGACGCGTCAACTATTGGGGATATTCGACGCTCGGCTATTTCGCGCCGGAAGCCTCATACGCCACCAAGCGCTCCCAGGAGGCCGGTGCGGCCGCAGTACGCCAGGAAGTCATCGACATGGTACGAGCCTTGCATGAGGCCGGATTCGAAGTGATTATGGACGTGGTCTACAACCACACCTGCGAATCCGGTCCGGAAGGACCGACCGTATGCTGGCGCGGACTCGACAATCTGGCATATTATCGACGCACCAAAGATAAGATCAGCCGCCTGTACGACACCACCGGCTGCGGCAACACGCTTGATTTCACCAACACGCACGTCACCACATTCGCCGTGGATTCGTTGCGCTATTGGGCCAAACGCATTGGCATCGACGGATTCCGATTCGATCTCGCGGCGACGCTGGCACGTCTCGACGGTGAATTCACCCGCTACCATCCGTTCCTGTATGCATTGCGTTCCGACATGCTGCTCGGCAATCTCAAAATGATCATGGAACCTTGGGATTGCGGTCCAAATGGCTGGCGCACCGGCGAATTCGGCATCCCCTTCGCCGAATGGAACGACAGGTTCCGCGATTGCACACGCAAATTCTGGCTGACCGACGTGGATCGCATGCGCGGTGGAGAATACGGCGAAATGACCATGCAGGAGATGGCCACACGTTTGTGCGGATCATCCGACCTGTTCGCCACCGATCCAGGCCGCGGTTCGACCGCGTCCGTGAATTACGTGGCATGCCATGACGGCTTCACCACAGCCGATCTGACCATGTACAAAACCAAGCATAACGAGACCAACGGCGAAAACAACCGCGACGGAACAAACGACAATCATTCCGTCAACTTCGGTCACGAGGGCCCCAGCGGCGATCAAATCATCGTGCAGCAACGGCAACGCGCCACCATGAACCTGCTGGGTACGCTGCTGCTTTCGCTAGGCACGCCAATGCTGCTTGCCGGCGACGAATTCGGCAATTCGCAGAACGGCAACAACAACGCCTACACGCAGGATAACGACACCACCTGGCTTGATTGGGATTGGCTGTACAGTACCGAACAAACGCCGGAATTGAAGCAGTTCAATCTCACTTCCCGTTTAATCACATTGCGTAAATCCCGCGATTTGTACAATCATGAGGATTTCTTCACTCGCCTGAGCGAAATCGGTTTGCTGAAGAAATCCGATCGCGTGCATTGGTATTTGCCGAATGGACAGATGCCAAATGATGCGGATTGGACGAATCCTTCCGTCCGTTCGTTCGCCATGCAGCTGCTATCCCCCGACGAGCCAAGTCTGCTGATTCTGATCAACGGTTCTGATGAGGTCACGCGTTTTCATCTGCCGAAAGACATCGAATGGGAGATGGTCTGGTCCTCATCGGAGATTGTCGGCGAATATCCGGGATTGGGAACGTCCATCGAACGGGTGTCGGAATTCGACGAAGAATCGGAAAGCAAGCCCGCGGGCAGGCTCCGCAACCATCTGCACCGCATCAACATGATGTACTGGCAAATGAAAGACGATACGGACAATCTGCAATCCGCCGATGATGGGCTGTCGGAAGATGATCCGACATTGTGGACGCTTCCGGCATTGAGCATCAGCGCGATGAAGCAGATGCCAACCATCTAAACGCCAGTCAAAATACCGTCTGGAATACCAAGAAACCCCTCGGAAGTCGAATTTCCGAGGGGTTTCGTATAAGCCGTAAAGCTTTAGCGCTTCGAGAACTGCGGAGCGCGACGAGCCTTGTGCAGACCGGCCTTCTTGCGTTCCACGACGCGAGCGTCGCGGGTCAGGAAGCCAGCCTTCTTCAGGGCTGCGCGGTTCGCATCACGATCGATAGCGTTCAGAGCGCGGGCAACGCCCAGGCGGATTGCGCCAGCCTGGCCGGTGGTGCCGCCACCGTCAACGAGGACGATAGCGTCGAACTTGCCTTCGAGCTTGAGAAGCACGATCGGGGAGTTGACCTCACGCTGCAGCAGCTTGGCCGGGAAGTACTCTTCCAGGGTGCGACCATTGATGGTCCACTTGCCGGTGCCCGGAACCAGGCGGACACGAGCGACGGCTTCCTTACGACGACCGGTGCCATAGCCCGGAGCGATAGCGGAAGTACCGGTGCCAGCGCCAGCGTTGGTCTCGGTGGTGTACGAGGTGAGCTCCTCTTCGGTCTCGAGAACCGCGGAGTTGTTGGTGTTTTCAGCCATGTTTCTTATCTCCCTTCGGTTCACTTAGCCTGCTGCGAGACCTGAGCGATCTCGAAAACCTGCGGCTTCTGGCCAGCGTACGGATGCTCGGTGCCACAGATGATGTGGAGGCGATCCAGCTGGACCTTGGCCAGACGATTCTTCGGCAGCATGCCCTTGATAGCGGACTTGATGATGCGCTCAGGGTTGGTCTTGAGCAGCTTGCCGTAGCTATCGCGACGCAGGCCACCCGGACGACCGGAGTGCATGTACAGTTCCTTGCCCAACTTATTGCCGGTCAGAGCGATCTTATCGGCGTTGAGAATGATCACGTGGTTGCCGGAATCGGCGTGCGGAGCGTAGGTCGGCTTGTTCTTGCCACGCAGCAGGATGGCTGCCTGGGAAGCGAGACGGCCGAGCACCACGTCGGTGGCGTCGATGACGTACCAGTCGTGAGTCAGATCAGCTGGCTTCGGAGTGAAAGTTTTCACGATGTACCTTTTCTATATATTGTGTTCCGGACCTTCCATCAACATCTCTGCGTTGGTTAGGCGCGGAATGATGCCTTTTTCAGGTCTCATTATCCGTGGGCTCCCTGAAAGTCCTCGATGGCGAGTGGGAAAAGCGCTTTGAAGGACCCCGTAGGGAAACACAACAATCTACTAGTATATCGCCAGCCTTGACATTCGCGACACATCAACCCCTAGTACTTGCGAATACGGAAACACAGCAATCGACACGCAAAAGCCGGCGACGCTTGGCAGGTCTCCCTACCTTGCATCGCCGGCCTTCCGCCAATCGAAATCAGCTGCAATCAGCCTCAATCCGCTGCAAGCTCAGCCGCGCATAATCGCTGCGATCTCCTGCAGTCGAGTATTGTCGAACAACTGCTCCAGCGGCACGACATTGCCATCGCCGTCAGCCAGCGGAATACGCCAGTTCGGATATTCGTTGCTGGTGCCCGGCTGGTTCTGCGTGCGCTTTTCGCCGACCGCGTCGACGATGGACGCCGCCATGAGCTTGCATGGCGATCCCTTCAAACCGCGGTACAGCGCGTCGATGATCTCGTTTTCGTTGGCAAGCTCGTCTTCCAGCGCGGAAGCGTCGAGATAGCCTTCGTCGACAAGCATGCTCAGCATGGCGTTATGTTCGGCTTCCGCGGACTTCTGGAATTCTTCGACCGGACCGGACAGCAGTCCAAGCTGTTCACGCAATTTGACATGCCCGTACTCCAAGTAGCCGGCTGCCGGAGGCAAATCGTGCGTGTTGACGGATGCCAACGCATACGGACGCCAATCCTTCGGCGCACGGAATTCGCCGTCGAACTGCTCGAACCATTCCACAGCGCAACCGAGAATGCCGTGCTCGGACAGCGACTTGGACACGTATGCCGGAACCACGCCGAGATCCTCGCCCACGACCACACCACCGGCGCGGGATGCTTCCAATGCGAGAATGCCGAGCATGATGTCAGAATCGTAATGCACGTAGGTGCCGTCCATGGCTTTCTTGCCTTCCGGAATCCACCACAAGCGGAACAAGCCGAGAATATGGTCAATACGTACCGCGCCCGCATTGGAGAACATGCCGTGCACCATATCTCGGTACACCTTGTAGCCGGTCTGTTCGAGAGCGATTGGATTCAGCGGCGGCTGACTCCAATCCTGACCCTGCTGGTTGAACATGTCCGGCGGAGCGCCGACCGTGGCGCCCTTGGCAAAACGCTCCGGGTTCCACCACACGTCGGAACCGGCCGGATGCACGCCCACAGCCATGTCGGCGACGATGCCGATCTTCATGCCGGCCTCGCGCGCCGCCTGCTGGGCCGCATGCAGCTGCTCGGTGGCGACCCATTCGAGCCAACGATAGAATTCAAGCGTGTCCGGGTACCGTGCGCGAAGCTGCGCGACTTCCTCGGAATCACGATTGTACTTGCGCACCCAATCGTCGTCGCTGCCATTCGAGGCGCCCCACTTGTCGTAGCACAGGCACCATGTGGCATAGGATTCGATCTCATCGCCCACTTCGGCGAGATACTGGTCGAACTCGGCTTGACGCTGCGCGGAAAGGCCGGACTTGTAGATGATCCACAACGCCTGCATCTTGGTACGCCACATGGTTTCGCGATCCAAGATCCGCGCATTGCCGTTGAGCGGCTTGACCTGCTCATGCAGTTCATCCACTTTCGCCTTGTCTTCCGGCGAAAGCACGGCATATTCCGGCATGGATTCCGGTCGAATATAGCTGAAATTAATGAAACGACGCGAAATCGGCAGATACGGCGATGGCTCGATCGGCGGCACCGGTTCGGCGGCATGCAGCGGATTGATCAGCATGAAGTCGGCGCCGGTCTTCTTCTTGGACTCGACGAGCAGGGTCTTCAGATCCTCATAGTCGCCGATGCCCCAGGAACCGCTGGAACGAATGGAGTAGAGCTGGCTCATCCAGCCCCACAGGGAGCCTTCCTTCATGTCGTCAAGCAGCTCGATCTTTTCCGGAGCGCTGATAACGGTTGCAATCTCCGTCTTGCCACCAACGGTGACTTCAAGGGTGTGATACCCCTCGGGAAGATCTGCCGGAAGCACCAGATATGAGGTGCACACGAAGCCGCCGTCGACCTCGACCACGGTATCGCTGCCACCCTCGAGCTCGATTTTGCCGGCATACGCCCCACCGTCTTCCAGCATGATGGAAGCTTCAGGAACGTCAAGCGCTCCGCCGTGAACCTCAACCTTGCTTTCCTTGCCGACAACGTGCAGCACGGTTGGAGGAACGATACGTGTGTCGCGTTCACGCTGAATGGTGGTGATGGACTGCTCGATCGCCCCATCGTTGGAAGCGTCGATTCCGAGCGCCTTGAGCACCGCCACGAGAACATCGTCTTCGATTTCGTGGTAGTCGCGGCTCATGCCGACGTAACTGGTGGCGATACCCACCAACTTTGCCAGGCGAATGATCGGACGGGCTAGACGCGTTGCATTTTCGGTCTGTTCTGTCATAAACAACAGTCTATGCCCCAATCACATGCACCACGCGCAAAAATCTCATAAAAATGACAACGTATGCAATTATTTTTCCGAAAGATGCCGTTCAGCGGCCCTTTTCACCTCTCCTGACGCATCCTGCGCAAGTTTTTCCAACATCTGATCAGACGTGTTCGGGTTCAAAGCAACGGCCCTACGTACCATGGAAGCAAGCACGGCAGGAGCATTCGGCTCGACGTCGACCCCCAAAGATCCCAGAAAATCAAGGGCCGTGGAATCCATACCCGGATCCTGCGCGCCTTCGAGCCGCATCTTCCAAGACGTCTGCTTGTTGCGCAACGCGACATCGCGCACTTCGAGGGACTCATCCTTGGTGAGACGCCCCACCAGCCAATTCTTATCATTGGCATTGCCCGCAACAGCTTTGCGCACCTCAACGGATTCGTCGGTGGACAGTTTGACGAGAATATTCGGAAACGGCATGGTTTCCGCAAGAAAAACGCGATCTTCCAACGGTGTATGCGCATTGCCGGCGACGGCTTCCAGCAATGCCGTGGCACGCGAGAAAGCGGCCTGTTCGGAACGGTCAGGCAGCGGACGGCGCGCGAATTCGCTCAATTCGGCGGCATCCGTGGAGTGACGCAACCGCTCGTAGGTTGCGGTCAAAGGCTCGAAATCCGAAGGAACCTCTTGGTTTGATGCTTGTTCGTCGGCGTTCCCCACAACGGTTTCGACGGTATTTTCGGCGGTTTCCACGGCAGTAGTGTCTTGCGAGCTCATATCTTCGGTCATGCGTTCCACCTTACGTTATGTTCTGCTCAATATTCCATTCGTCATCGTTGGATTTCAGTATCGCACCGGGCGATTGGACGTGCCCGTTTGCCGCGGCGTGACGGTCGCATTGAACGTTTCGATAATTCGTGATTTGAATTTCTGCGATTGTTCCTGCGGAACGATAATTGACAGCACGATGCGATCGGTATATTGCGCATCCGCCTGCTCGCCGTCCACTGACGCAAGCAGATTCTGAAAGCTTCCCAATTGCGGATAGTCAAGCGTCACCTGATATTCGCAACATGGCACGATCTTCGCTTTGTTCGCCGCTTTGACCGCAATGGACGCACCCGTGGAATATGCGCGGATCAGGCCTCCGGAACCCAGCAGAATACCTCCGAAATATCGGGTGACGGCAACCACGCAATCCGTCATCTCGTTGGCGCGCAACACGTCAAGAATCGGTTTGCCCGCCGTGCCCGATGGCTCGCCGTCATCGCTCATGCGTTCGGCCAAACGACCGTCGGAACCGCCGCACACCGCAGCATAGGCGACATGACGCGCTTTCGGATGCTGGTCGCGAATCGTCTGCACAAACGCGAGCGCCTCATCCAAGGAGTCGATATGACAGGCGTCGCCGATGAATTCCGATTTTTTCTCGACGAACGCATCATGCGCGGGCTGATCGGCGGAATCGAGTATGGTCTGCATGTCTTTCAACCTACCCAATCACGCCGACCGTCCACATGTTTTGCCCATACCGGTTTTGAGGTTATTCACACGACGACGTTGAAATCCTCGCCCTTGCAGAATGCCGCAACGGATTGGACCACCTGTCTGGTGATGCCCACATAGGCGCCATCGGTGCGCCACGCGGTGTGCGGGGTGAGGATGATGCCTGGAATCGAACAGAGCGGATCGTCGGCAGTGAGCGGCTCGTGTTCGAACACATCGAGCGCCGCAGGAATGTCGCCTCGCTGGAGTCTGGCGAGCAATGCGCCCGGTTCGATGATTTCCGCACGGGCCGTGTTGATGAACATGGTTCCCGGTTTCAGAGCTTCGAGGTTTTCCGCAGTGACGATGCCTTTTGTGGAGTCCAGCAGCGGCATATGGATGGATACCACGTCGGAACCGGCAATCAGCTCGTTCATATCGTTGACTGGAGTGATATTCAGATCGGCGAACACCTGCTCCGGCACATGGGAGTTCCATGCGGACACGTTCATGCCCAAAGCTCCGGCGATGCGTGCCACGGTCTGACCGATGCCGCCAAGGCCGATGATGCCAAGCTTCTTGCCGTACAGCTCGTAGCCGTCGGCACCGTCCCAATCGCCTGTTTTGACTTGCCTGTCGAGTTTGCCGACCTGTCTGGCGAGTTCCATAAGCAGTGCGATGGTGTGTTCGGCCACGGCATGGTCGCCATAGTGCACCACATTGCATACGCGGATTCCACGTTCCTTGGCTTTGTCGAGATCGATGTAACTGGCCACGCCGGTGCCGCCGAATGCATAGCATTTGGCGTTCAACCGATCGAGGATGGAATCGGCGCAATGGAATCCGATTACCATGATGGCGTCAGCTTCGGCGCAACGTTCGACGATGGTGTCTTCGTCAAGCGTGAAATCCTTGTACATGCGCACGCGGGCAATGTCTTTGAGCAGTTCGAAGTTCTTTTCGAACGGTTCGATCATCGATTCGATGATGACGGGCATGACCACCAGTGGCAGATCGGTGCGTTCCGGTTGGGTTTCGTAGATTTCCATGTTTTCACCTCACATTGTATGTTCGAGAGTTCTTACGCATATGCGACTCACGGCATGAGGCATATTGTGCCACGGAAAACTACTGGCCAGATGAACTCGTTTGCTCCGCGGTAATATTCCATTCCTTGACCACGTTCTGATCGGCGCCCATGGAATAGAGCACGTCCCAGATGCGTTGGCGCACATTGGCGTCTTGCGTTTCGTCCCAGCAGGTGCCGTCAGGATGATCGCTTGCAAGGGAACACCATTGGTATTTGCCTTGGGTTTCGTTGGCACTGGGCACCCAGTCAATGCGGTTGACACGCCACGAACCGGCCACGCCTTTCTTGCCCGCGAATTGAATACGCGCGGTAATGCCTTGATTGTTCACCAACGTGTCCGCAGTATTGGCCGATTCGGTCACGGCATTGCCCAAACCGTAGATGATCCAAGTGCCGTTGTAATTCTCGACCGGCTGCGCGCAATGGCATCCAGCGCCATAAATCACGTCGAACGCACCGGTATCGGCCAGTTCATGAGCCTCACTTTGCTGCCAGGAATCAGCGTAATCCAAATACTCCTGCACGGAATGCATGGCTATGGCCACCACATCGGCACCCTGCTCGCGAGCGGCCTTCGCTTTGGCTACCGCCCTGTCGATATCGGCTTGGTGGTTCGGGTCTCCGGATTCACGCAGACGATCCACACGCCAGTCGTAGTCAGGCGTCTGCGCGTTCAACGACACGGTTCCCGCAATCAGACCAAGCTTACCGCCACCGGTAGGCGAATCGATGACCAACGGCTTATACGAATCCTCTTCGGTTTTATAGGAGCCGGTCTGGGCGATGCCATCCTGATCAAGTGTGTCCCACAAGCGCGCGATGCCGTCAGCACCTTGGTCCCAGGAATGATTCGACGCATGCGTGCAGGCGCGATACCCCACGTTTTTCGCGGCGTCGGCCACTTCTGCCGGAATATTGAATACCGGATAGCCCGTATATGGACCGCCTCGCTGCGCGATAGGTGTTTCGAATTCGCATACGGCAATGTCGGATGCATCAATGTATTTGCGCATCGGCTCGAACAAGCCGGTAAAGTCAAATGCCGTGCCATCCGTGGCCGCGGTGTTGGTGCTGGCGTACTGGTTCCAAAGCCCCTCGTGGAACAGCAGATCACCGTTGACAAGCATGGCGATGCAGTCGGTGTCGGGGCAATCCGGAGAATTGCCATGATGCTCCGCAGGCTCAGTCGTCTGCTTCTTTTCAACCGTTTTCGGCTGGCTTACCGCCATCTCCGGCTTCACGGCAGCATCGTTCTGCTTCGGTTGAAGACCATGTACCAACAGCCAAGTTCCCGCCACAAGCACGACGGCAAGCACCGCCAATGCCGCAAACACAAGTTTGCGACGGCCGGCCGCAAGCACTTCCGGATTGGTCGCGTGCACCGCCTCTTTCCTGTATTTCATGGCACCCCTGCCTTCCTCTGGACCTTCTCAACTCATCACTTCAAGAATAACGGATATGCCCTTGCTTCTACACCCCGAAGCTGGCGATATTGTTACCGTATTTTCGACGCACCGCATCAAGCGCCGCCTCCGCGCCACGCAAACGCGCCGAATGCGTCTGCGACTGGGCGCTGCCGCCGGAGATTTCAGCACGCTGTTCGACTTCGTTTTCTTCGAGCAGATCATCCAGCGAAGGCTGAATCACAGCTTCTTCGGCAAGTACAAGCCCACTGGCGCTCATTCCCGCCAAACGCACGGGGCGCGTAAGGGAAATGGCATGCGCAGACTCCGGAGCCATGCCCATCATGGAGAGTAGCAGATTGGCACATTGCGGGTAGAGCACGCTCGCCGCATCCGTAGGACAGCCCAGTGTGTGCCCTTTTGTTGCGTAGCTCAAATCCGGAAACCGAAGTTTGACCATGACTTTACGAGCGAGGAAACCCCTCCTGCGCAAAGACGTGGCCACGTCATCGCAACACCAGCGGAGCATGGAGCACACCTGCCGCATGTCTTGCGTATCCGCATCGAAGGTGCGTTCCGCGCCAATCGATTTTTCCTGCGTATATGGCACGACGGGTCTACCATCCAGTCCTCGGGCCGCCTGATACAGCCCACGCGCGGAAATAGCCGATCCAGTAGCCTGTTCCAACGATTCAAGACTCATACGCGCAAGATCGGCAACGGAGTTGACGCCCCACGCATTCAGTCGTTTCTCCAGAGAAGATCCGATGCCGGGGATGCCACGCAATGGCATCATCTGCACGAATTGCGCATGCCGCGCCACGGGAATCATCAACATGCCGTTGGGCTTGGCATTGGTGGATGCCATTTTGGCGACCAGCTTGTTTGCCGCGATGCCTACGGAACAGGTGACGTTGTAACGCGAAACCACCTGTTCGCGAATCCACGCCCCAATGGCGCGAGGACTCCCCCACCGCAACAGCGCCCCGGAAACGTCCATATAGCATTCATCGACCGATACCTGTTCGATACGATCGGTGATCCGACTGAACACTTCCTCGAAAATGCGATGCGACATCGCGCGATAGTAGCGCATGTCGACCGGAAGGAAAATGCCGTTCGGGCAGAGCTTTTGCGCCCTGGAACTCGCCATGGCCGAATTAACGCCGTATTGGCGAGCCTCGTAGCTGGCTGCGGACACCACCGAACGGTTGCCCACGCCGATGATCACCGGCTTGCCGCGATATTCCGGATGCCTCGCCACCTCCAAAGATGCGTAGAAGGCGTCCATGTCGATGTGCAGCACCGTGCAGCCAGCCTCGTCGTGACCCCAGTCACGTTTGGCTGCTGCGATTCTCGGTGCGGTGCTCATGGTTCCATGATAACCGTTTTTCGCAAGATATTGAAACAAATGTTCGAATATAGTGCCGCACCTTAACGCAACGGCGTGTCGGCAAACCCGAAACCAGCATGGCAGCACAATCCCACAATACGTATTTTCGTTGAAATTTCAACGTTTTCTCATCTTTTTTGCGAGATATGGTGTTTTGCCCGCAAATGGATGGTATAGTTGCATGCTGTTGCGCCGTGAAAACGGTAAAACAGTGGAGTCATGCCTGAGTGGCCGATAGGGGCACCCTGCTAAGGTGTTAGTCGTTTTTAGCGGCTCGAGGGTTCGAATCCCTCTGACTCCGCCTTGAGGGTTTTCGGAGAAATCCGAAAGCCCTTTTTTCATGCCAAAACGGCGGAATACCAACGATTTCAAGACATACGGCACAAACAGAGAATGTACGGAAATGTACGCCAATGTCAACATTTCCGGTACCCAGCAAGGTACCCGAGTTGAGTACCCAACAAGACATGCTGACGACTGCACTGCACATACGCCATAGTGTCCGCGCCAGTCATGAGCGGGGGAGTTCAGTCTTCCTCATAATCACCCCCGTTCACGCTCACCGCCACGTCCAACGATTGAGACGCCACATCCGACGGAATCCACGCAGAAACGCCCCTATACGGCGAAATATCCGGCCTAGGACACTTCAAACAACTCCTAGCCTCACAATAGCCGCACGACGCCGAACAGGGTCTTTGATGCTCTGAGCCTCCGCGAGACGCCACCGACGAACCAGCCTACGGAAACGGTGAAAAGTCGGATAATCAGTCTCGAAATCCTCCTGCACGCGCAACGGCAAACCATTATGCGGCAGGGACGATCCACAAAGACCGTCCCTGTTTACATATCAGTATTTATACATCAACGGCATGCCGTCACAGGCCGAATGCTTTTCGATCCGTTTCGGTAAGCCAATCCGTCCGCATGCCCGGTTCTTGGCATAAATGCATGGCAGGGCATTCCTCACCGATGCAAGGATCCCATACAGGAAGCGGCGTTCCGTCACGGTCCGTTCCGTTGGGATCGCCATTGGCGGCGAAATTGGTCCAGTACAGCCCCATTCGCCTTGCCAGATCGTAATGCCATCCAACGAACGGACGCCAGCATTTCGCAAGGCTTCCAAAGGAGAACCACAGATCGGACGAGTGGAAGGCTCCGGCATCATCCCCCGGCATAGCGACATCGAAATGATAGTAGTATGGCGCGGTCCCACCGCTTGCGGTCCATTTGCGGATCAGCGTGAGATTGCCGAGCTGGCCGACATGCACAGGCTTCCCATCTTCAGTCGAAGCGATGAACTCATTGGTCGTGTTGCCGACCAGCATGTCGACGTTGTTGGCCTTGCAGCCCTCGACGATACGCTCCTCCTGATCGGGAAGGAACAGGCCGTCCACGCATGGCACCCAATTGACGATCATCGACCAGTCATCTTCACGTCCGCTGTCCGGTGGAACAGGCAGGGACTCGGCGGCTTCCAATACCGTTCGGGCCGGGATTGCACGGGCCTGCTCCAGCGTGGAGACACCCAATGCTTCGAACAGACGGATTCCGTTGGCCTGCGCATGCTCCAGCGTGTCCTGCCGCGCATTGAAATACCCTAGGCCTGCGCCGGATTGCATGATGGCTTTCTGAAACAGGCCATGATTCATCGGCGAGCAGATCTGGGCCAAGACGCTGGCGGCACCGGCTGATTGGCCGAAAACCGTGATGTTTTCCGGATCTCCGCCGAACTTCGCGATGTTTTCCTTCACCCATTGGATTCCGGCACGCTGATCCAGGAATCCGAAATTCGCATATGGTTCGCCGTCGCCGCGTTCTACGGCCTCCTCATGCAGCAAAGGGTGCGTCATAAACCCAAATGCATTCAGACGATAGGCCACACTGACCACAACGACGCCGTTCGCTGCGAGACGTGTGCCGTCGAATTCCTTTTCACATGTGCCGCCGCATTGATAGGCTCCGCCGTAGATCCAGACCATGACCGGCAGCTTTTCGGAGGCTACCATGCTATCCGCACCATATCCGCGTAATGCCGGAGTCCAAATATTCAGGTAGAGGCAATCCTCGCTCATCGGCACGGCCGGATCGGTGCCCCATTCACGATCATAGAAATCATCGGAGGCGCCCGGCGTCGGCTGCATCGCGGTAGGCCCGAAATCGAAGGCTTGCAGCACACCATCCCATGGCAGGGCCGGCTGCGGCGCACGCCAGCGCAGACCGCCGACGGGAGGCTGGGCGAACGGGACCCCTCGGAACACGGTGATGCCCTGATCTTCCGCCGCCAAGCCTTCGACAGTTCCTTGCGCCACTATGACCTGTCGCTTCATTGCTCTCTTTCCTTCGTATCCGGCGTCGAATACGCAAAGTCGCAAAAATCGGCGATTCCACCGGTCTCTTTTGTCGAATACAGGAACAATCCGATACGGCAACCTGTGAAATGATCCATTTTGAAGATCATCCGGTGCGCTGTCCCCAATGGACACCATTCGGATTCCGGCGTATCCGCATCGCGGTAGAAGAACGTCACTTCATCCTTGCAATCGGTGAAATCATATACCGCGCGCAGGCGCATGCAATCCGCATCCGCCATGATTTCCGCATCCGTTACGGCTGGACTGTCCCAATCATCGTCGGAGAAGATGGAATCGTCATTCGCCGGCTTGTATTGGACGGTCAGCATCGTACGGCCGTTCCTTCGCGTAAGCGCGATGTAGGAATAGCATCCTTGGAACGCCGCCAATCCGGCGAAGTCGCCATCATGCAATGTCGACGCGTCGACGGTGACTTCGGCCACCGTCACCGGCCCCATCGTGCGCTGCGTCAGCGTGTTCCATGCATGATTGAGATTCGAGCTGATGCGTCCGGAATGCAGGCGGAATGCTCCCGGACGTTCCGTCAGTGACCAGTATTCGTTATGTGGGATGTGATTGAACTGCCAGTATGGCTGCAGACAGTTGGCATCGACTCCGCCTTCGGCGTTATGCCGGGCTATGAATTCGCTGCCGTTGATGGGCGTGACAGGTTCGGCACAGCTTGCAGCCGGCACGCTGACCGACTGCGGCACTTTGCCGTTCTCGCCGACAACGGGGAATCCGTCCTCGCCGAACCGCATCGGCATCAGTATCGGCACGCGTCCCACACCGCCGCGGTCCTGCATCATGAATGCATACCAGTCGCCGTCCGGAGTGTCCACCATACCGCCTTGCGCGACTCCGTAACCGTGGAAGGACAGGTCGTCTTCGATAATTTCACGCACTTCGAAAGCGCCATCCAAGGATTCGGCCATCAAGCAGGCTTCTGTTTTGCCCTTGCCTTGCGGGAAGTGACAGGTGAAGACGTAATAGCGTCCATCATGCTTGTACAGGTGACTGCCCTCATAACCAAGGTCAGCCTGCGGATCGTCCTGCACGATGACCCGGTCGAGCCCACCCGGCATCGGCCCGCTTAATTCAGGATTCAACTCCGTGATGCGCAATGTCGACTGCCCATGTACGACATAGGCTCGATCATCGTCGTCAAAGAACAGTCCGCTGTCGTAATAGAAGCCGTCAAGCTCACGCTTTCGCCATGGGCCGCATGGATCGTCCGCCGTCAGCAGATAGCTGACATGCGTATCGTTGGCGGCGAACAACACATACCAGGTGCCCCGATGGTAACGCAGTGACGGCGCCCACATGCCTCGACCGTAGGCGTTGGCACCTTCACATTCCAAACGTTCTTCAGGGGTATCCGCCACGATATTCAATGCGTGCGCAATGAATTCCCAATGCACTAGGTCATAGCTGCGCAGAATATCGCACCCGGGTGTGAAATGCATAGTCGTAGTGGCCATGTAATACACGCCCCCGACCCGGATGATGTCTGGATCAGGAAAATCCGTGTAGACCATAGGATTAGTTGAGGTAATCATCATTCATACCGATACTTTCCGCTCAACGCCAGCATGGCGAAAGCATAGAGGAAATTGTCATAGTAACGACGCGTGCCGGTTCGCATCGGCGTATTCCACAGCATGCGCACCCATTCACGGGCATTATGCTCCGCGTCGGGCTGGGCCGAATGCACCGCCGCAAGTGCGCCTTGCGCGGTCGCGGCCAGGAATCCGACCGGATGAAGCACGACCTCGTCCACGGCGGTGCCGTCGATGGCGTAGACGCTAGTACGGTCGTGGGTCAGGAAGAATCGCTGCAGCGCGGCGACGCGGTCGCACAGCACTTCCTGCGGACCGTTCCAGGCTGCATCCAGCCCGATATTCGCCGCGGTACGGTAGGCGTCGGAATAGAAATGCCAATGATTGGACTCGTCGACATGCGGCTTTCCGTCATAATCCGCGTATTCAGCGTTCATGCCGGTCCGCTCGTCGCAGGCCGCCTGCAGATAGCGACGGCTTGCGGCGGCTGCCTCATGCCAAAATGGACGGTCTTCTTCGTCGGCTTCTTCGGCGAATACTTCATAGAAGTGCGGCAGATGGTAGGACGGATCGCTCCACTCGGTTTCCGGAATGAACTTGATGAGCTTGTTGTCGGGATTCCACATGGGCTCGCCGTCATAGCGTTCGCCCTTATGAACGCAATATCTCAAGATCTCGCGTCCCCATGCGGAATATTCGTAGATATCCTCGCCATCACCCCAGCGACGGGAGGCGAGGAACAGATCCATCGCGAAATATTCCTCGCCGTCAGGTGCAGGACCATTCGAGTTCGGCGTACCGTCCGGCGCGACCGACCATGCGAAATAATGCGCATGATGACCGTCCTCCATGTACATGTGACGCATTACCCAGCCCCACAGCTTGTCGAATACGTCCTTACGGTCGTATTGCAGGGCGATCATCATCGCATAGCTCATACCCTCGGTACGTACATCGTTGTTGCCGGTGTCCATCACATAGGCAAGACCTTCGTCGTTCTCCCAATAGAATTTGTTCGGACCTTCGAAAATTTCATGCCAGACCTGTGACACGCGCTTATCGATGGCGTCTTGGGCATATCCGCACTGTGCGAACATGGACTCGCCCAATGTCTTGCTGGTATCGGTTGCATTTGTCATATCAGTTGTTCCATTCCCAGATTCGGATGCGATTCTCTCCGGAGACAAGACCATTCAACGCCCCGGCCTTGCGTTCCGTTGCCGTCAAGGCTTGTCCCAGCAAGTCGGTGTCCAGCACATAGTCACTGCCATCGGGCTGTTCATAGCGTTCCTCCACGATGCGAGGCACGCCGAGCATATCGCTGGTGACGACCTGCATCCTGGTATCGGCGACGGCCTGTGGCACAGTGCACCGCAGGTACAGTCCATCGGGTTCTTCGACCAATGTCACCGGCATGGGCTCATCACACGCAACGCTCGTGGAGGCAGTGCCGCCGAAGAACGGGGCGTCCTCCTGCATGCGCTCCGAATCGTCGGCTGTACCTTCCTGCTTGTTCAGCCCCTGTGCGCCGGACAGATAGATGTTGCCGCCCGCGTATAGAGACTGCAGAGGATTGCGCTCGCCACCACCCTGCGAAGGATCTGCCCACATGGCCCGCTGGCATTCCAAGTATTCATGCATCGACATCGGGCAATCGCCGTAGGCGGACAAACCATATTCACCGACGGTCGGTTTCACCGGTTGCGGCGCGAACATGTTGTTCAGCCAACGCTCATCGCCGCCGGATACCACAGCGCACCCGGCCACCTCGGTGGTGTGCGGATAGTGATACGGCGTGGAACGGTCGGGGACGGTATGCGGTTCAATGCCGCCGCAAATCAGATTGTTGACGAAGGCACCACCTTGCGACCAGTTCTGGAACATCACCGGCGAGGCGAAAACGTTATTGTCCACCAGATACGGCCCATGACTCACTTCAATCATGAGGTCACGGACGTTATCGTGGAACACATTGCGCGTGATGCGCGTGCCCTGCGTCTGCCAATCCATCCACATGCCCAGCGAGCAGTCGTGGATGTTGTTGTTGGCAATGACCGTATCCAATGCGGCATGGAATTTGATGCCAGCGACCTCCCATCCGAAGAATTCACGCTTCAACGCAATGTGATGGACATGGTTATGCTCGATACGGCAGAATGCGCTGCCCATATGTCCGACGATGGCATTCTGTCCACACTCGTAGATGTCGTTGTTGCGTACGATATGACCGCCGATCAGCCCCTTTTCCCAGCCGATGCGACGGGCCTTGAACACGGCCTCCAACTGGTACTGGTAACCGGTCTTACGCTCGGTTTTCGCCCACTCGTTGTCACCGGATGAGATTTCCTTGCCCAATGACACCGCGGAGAATTTGGCGTCATGCAGCACGTTGTCTTCGATGATCCAGCCATACGACCAGTTCGGGCCGATCATGCCCCACTGCTGCGAGGTAGGCGGCGCCCAATCTCCAGTGGCCTGCGCCATTTCAAAGCCACGCACGGTGATGTAGTTGACATGGTTGCGGGAAGGGAAGAAGCATGTGCGACGAACACTGACCTCCACCAGTTCCTCATTCGGATCGGCACCTTGGAAATTCGCCCAGATCGTTGTGGTGCCGGCATTCTCGTCCACTTCGGCATGCCATACATAACGTGTACGGTCCGCATCCGGCACAGGGCAGGGAATCTTCAACGCGAAATCCTCATCCGTATCACGCGGCTGCGGATCGTATACGCCTTCCAACGTCGTCGATTCGAAGAAGGAAACACCGTTGAGATACACATCGCCAAGATGTTTGTCCGGATCCTCGCCGAACTTGGGCATTTCCAGCCAGTCACCGAAAATCGGGGTCACGAATGGATTGAAATCCCCGAACATCGTATTATCAAGCACCACCGTCCACACATGCGGATGATCGGCCAATTCCGTCCAGCCCTGCACGCATTCCGAGCCTTTGATAACCGGCCGTGCTTCGCCTTCGGCTCCGCAGTAGGTGATGCGCTCATGTTCACTCAGACCGCCGCGTTTCGGATCGACTTGTTCGCGGTATACGCCTTCATGCACGATTACCGTATCACCCGGAGAGGCCATCTGCGCGGCCTTGGAAATCGTGGCGAACGGATGCTCCGCGTCGCCGCACGCAGCATCGCTGCCGGTTGGTTTGACATGGTATTCAAACTTCATTGCTGAATCTCCTTATCCAATATCGGATGTGGGAATACAAAGTCTTTCTCCTTTGGCGACATGCACGAACACACATCTTCATGTTTCGTAAATGCTTTAGCATTTCAGTCAAAGCATTGCTTGATTATATGACTTGATTTTCAAGAAAGTCAAGTCACTTAACTAAATACTTAAAATTTTTGTTACGAAAGTTCTATATGCAAATATTTACGAAACTTTCGAATAGATTTAAGTATTCCAAAAGCAGGAAATTACAGGCTTCCGCCCAAACACGATTAACTGCGAAAACTATTTACGCTGTCCCCGGCAATAGCGTTATCATCGATGCTTCATTGGCCGACAAACTGACACTGTACTGGGGAGAGCTCTCTCACTGCGCCACTCGCACGCCCGGTTCCGTGACCGCCATGGCAATCGTACCGACAAGCCTTCACCCGATATATCGAGCCTCCCGGCTCCAAGATGTCAAAAGGCACGTCGCCCGTGCAGACCAATCCCCCTCCCGTATGGATGAAGGAGATCTCAATGCCGTCATCCTTGTGAATCGCCATGACAGGAAGCGGCCCCATCGGCTCGCAATCACGTCCATAAACCAACGACTCGGCAGCCGTTGTCAAGCGCTGCGCGACATGGCGCTTATCCAAAGGATGCAGGTCATTGTCCTCTCCATATCCGATCGTCACCACCATCGCCGTGTTCCGCAACGTCAAAGCGCGCCGTTGTTTATCACGCAGCCTTGGCCAATCGCAATCGGGTTCCAAAGTACAGTTCGGCAATTGGGCGAATATGAATGGTAGTTCCGGACGTTTGAACAGCGCACGCCACTCCTGGATCAGCGACATCAACAGCTGCGCATAGCCATAAGACGCATGGGCGTTGGACTCCCTCTGACTCCGCCGATAAAGGGCTTCCAGCGATTGCCGGAAGCCCTTTTGCATATCGGCTTAGCGCGCCAAGCGCTCAGCTGCGGAAGCGATCGCCTCGTCGCTGGCGGTGGCGGAGAAACGCAGACATTCCGGCGCACCATAGAACTCGCCGGGGCTGGCGATGATGCCGATCTTGGCAAGCTGCTCCATATCGGTCCAGCAATCGCCCGACTTGGCTCTCACCCACACATACAATGCACCATCCGGCATGTCGGTGCAGTATCCGTAAGCACGCAACGCGCTCACCAACACGCCGAGACGTTCCCGATAGCGCGCATGCTGAACCTTGACGGATTCCAGATCACGCAGTCCGGCAGCCATCGCAGCCTGCACCGGACCGGGAATAATCTGACCAATCTGCTTGCGATATGCACTCATCGATGCAATCAAAGACTCATCTCCGGCAATGAACGCGGTACGATACCCAGCCATATTGCTCTGCTTGCTCAACGAATACAGCACCAGCACGCCCTCGGCGGAGCCCAAACACACATCGTCGCAAAGCGCGCACGGCGTCGACGCAAGTGAATCATCTTCACCTTCAGCGCCATTCACAGCACCCCTCCACTGCATCAGCGCATAGCATTCGTCGGAAAGCACCACCGCGCCGATCTCACGCGCAGCTGCGACAATGCCAGCCATCCGCTCGGCCGAATACACCTCGCCCGTCGGATTGCAAGGGGAATTCACCCACACCGCTTTGACGCCAGGCACATTGCGCCACGACGCAACATCAGCCACATCGTCGACCTTAAGCACCTGCGCTCCAGCCAACTGCGTGCCGATCTCATACGTCGGGTACGAAACCTTCGGCTGCACCACAACATCATCCTCACCGAAATGCAGTAGCGACGCCATCAACGCAACACCCTCTTTGGAGCCGACTGTAGGCACCACATCAGCATGGATCGCCTGCAAATCAACATTGCGAGCCGCCGAAAACCATTCAGCAATCGCGGCACGTAAATCGGCAGTACCTGCAGTAGCCGGATATCCATACGCATTCGGATCATTCGCCGCCACTGCGAGCGCCTTGCGCACCGAGTCGGGCACGGGATCGACGGGAGATCCCACGGACAGGTCGATCATGCCTCCGAACGCGGCTTTTGCCGTGCGCTTGTATGCTGCGATACGCGACCAATCGTATGGCGAAGAAAACTCATGAAAGCCCATCGTGAAAACTCCTTATAATCCTCTATAAACAAAAAATATGCGGCCTCTTCCAACGGGAAAAGGCCGCTTTCAAATGCCGATCACTGATTTTGCGGCGGCAGAGCAGCTACCTGCTCCGGATCCTTACCGATCGGGCCGGCTGCGGAAGCGCCGCCCATATCGCCGACTTCAGCGAAGAAGCTGACTGCGGCATCCTTGTACCAGGCCCACTCGTCTGGCAGATCATCTTCATAGAAGATGGCTTCAGTCGGGCACACCGGTTCGCATGCGCCGCAATCCACGCATTCGTTCGGATTGATGTACAGGGAACGGGAGCCCTCGTAGATGCAATCGACCGGGCATTCGTCCACGCAGGCCTTGTCTTTGACATCGACGCACGGCTGAGCGACAACGTATGGCATGGTTACCTCCTTAACACTTACCGTTCAAGACTACTCTTGATTGCCAACTTCCAGCTCTCCCGTACCAAGTCGGGCGTGGCGGTAGCCGTAGCCGAAGTAGATGCAGAAGCCGACCGCAAGCCAGACCACGAATCGAATCCAGGTGAGCACGCTCAGGTTGAGCATGAGCCAGATGTTGGCGAGCGCGATGAGGATAGGCACCCATGGATTGCCGGGGATTTTGAAGACTCGCTTCAGGTCGGGGCGCTTCTTGCGCATGATCGGAATAGAGATTGAAACAAGGGTGAATGCCGACAGCGTGCCGATGTTCACCATGTCGGCAAGGATACTGACGTTGCAGCTGGCTGCGATGAGTGCCATGACCACGCCGACGGCAATCTGCAGACGCACTGGAGTGCCGTGCTTGCCCGTGTGACTGAGCGAGCGAGGCAGCAAGCCATCTCGGCTCATGGCGAACACCACGCGGGTCAGGCCGAGCAGCAGCACCATGACCACGGTGGCCAGGCCGATCACAATGCCAAAACTGATGATTTTGGCGGCCCAGTCAGCGCCGACCATTTCGAATGCCGTGGCAAGCGACGGATCTTTCTGCTTGGCGAGGTCTTTGTAGGAGACCATGCCGGTGGTGACGATGGCGACGAGGGTGTAAAGCACGATGATCAGTCCCATGCCCACGCCTATACCCAGCGGAACGTTCTTCTTCGGATTGACGGTTTCTTCGGAAGTGGTGGCGACCACATCGAAGCCGAGGAACGCGAAGAACACGAGCGCGGCTCCGGAGATGATGCCGGCAATGCCGTAAATGCTGGGGGTCATGCCGGTGGCCCACTGCCACAATGGCTGTTCCATGGTTGCGGCCAACCCGGATCCGGTGGCGGTCGCCGGTTCGCTCGGTGGAATGAATGGGGTGAAGTTCTCGGCCTTGACGTAGAAGAATCCGACGATTACCACGAATAGCACGATGGCGATTTTCAGCATGGTAAGCGCGCCGTCGACCCGTGCGCCGATTTTCGTGCCGCACACCAAGAGTGCCGTGAAGAAAGCTACGACGATGATTGGCGCGAAATCGAAATTGAATGATCCGATGGTGACGTTGGTATTGATATTCCATCCGACAAGTCGGAAGAAATCGTTGAGATAGACGCCCCAATATTTGGAGACGACGGAGCCTGCCATCAGCATTTCAAGGATCAAATCCCAGCCGATCACCCACGCGACGATCTCACCGACGGTGGTGTAGGTGAAGGTGTAGGCGGATCCCGCAACCGGAATCATGGACGCGAATTCGGCGTAGCACATTACGGCCGCACCGCATACCACGCCGGCGATGAGGAAACTGATGATCACGGCCGGACCCGCATGGAAGGCTGCCGCCTGCGCGCCGATGGAAAAGATACCCGCGCCGACGGCCACGGCCACGCCCATAATGGCCAAATCCCACCAGGTCAGGTCTCGTTTCAGGGAGCGCCCCGACTCCTCTGTTTCCGCCAGCGTCTGCTCGACGGATTTCTTACGTAATACGTTCATTGCGTTTCCCTTCTCCCTTCGTTCTTACGTTTACTTAAGGCTCATGCCGATGACGACCGGTTCGGGAACGAGACGAATGCCGAATGCCCGTTCAACGCCATCCTGCACGGTTTTGGCAAGTTCCGCGATATCTGCAGCTGTGGCTCCGCCGCGGTTGGTCAATGCCAGCGTATGCATGGTCGAAAGCCCCGCTGCGGCATTTCCGCTGGTTTTGTAGCCCTTATGGAATCCCGCATGATCGATAAGCCATGCCGCGGATGTTTTGACGCCCGGCGTGCCATCCGGCAAGGTCGCGTCGAATCGTGGCGCGTCTTCGGGAAGCTTTGCCGCTTGTTCTTTGGTGAGAATCGGATTCATGAAGAAGCTGCCGCAGCTGTGGCGATTGTAGTCGGGTTCATCGTTGCCTGTCTGCGTGCGCTGTGCGTCATGCGCGATGGCGACCAGTTCGCTCTTTTTGGTGCCTCGCATGGCTTCGGTCAGATATCGATGGGAATCTTCAAGCATGCCTTTGGAGGCGCGTACTTTCAACACGGCGTTGCGAATATCCGCGGTCGCCATACGGTCGCCCACTTCCACGCCCAATGCTTTGGCGAGCTGGCCGTAGCCAACTACGCCGGTTTCGCTGTGATGCAGCGCGAAAGTAACGGACAACACCACGTAGCGCGGTGTCGGGAAGAAGTCGGCCGCAGGCGTTGCCGGAGCGCTGTACATGCTCGCTTTGAGCGCGCTCATGCGATAGCCGAAATGCAGGTCCTGATTGGTGAGCTCCTTGGTCTGCTTGTTTTTGCGATCCCAGACCTCCACGCTTTCGACGCTGGATGCGACTTCCTGGCCGTATGCGCCGATATTCTGCACGACCGACGCGCCGACAGTGCCTGGAATGCCGGAAAGTCCTTCCACGCCCTCCAAGCCGAGGTTGACGCAGTAGTCGACGAAATCATCCCAATTGCAACCCGCTTCGGCGTTGACATGCACGATTTTTTCGTCGTTTTCGGCAGGCGCTGCCTCATCAAGCACACTTATGGCGTGTCGCGCATCACGGACCACGATGCCATCGAACGGCGTGTCGGCCACGAGCATGTTGGATCCGCCTCCGATCACGCACAACGGCAAGCCTTTGGCGTCGGCATCTTCAACGGCTTCGATAACGCCAACACGCGAGGTCGGTTCAATAAAGGATGCGATTGGCCCACCCACGGCAATAGTGGTGAGATCTGCGAAATTAGTCATGGTGATTAGCTTAGCGTGCGGGGAAGGCAGCCGGAAAGGTGCCAAGAGGGTTTCGGAGAAAACAAAAAACCCGACCAATTGGTCGGGTTGAAAGCTTTAAACTCGCTCAGCGGGTCTCGCGATGCACGGTCTGCTTGCCGCAGCGGGAGCAGAACTTCTTCAGCTCAAGACGATCCGGCGTGTTACGGCGGTTCTTCGTCGTGATGTAGTTACGCTCCTTGCACTCGGTGCATGCCAGCGTGATGCCCGGACGAATGTCGGCGCTCTTGCTTGCCATTTAAGTTCACCTCTTGTGGTTCGTTGCTATGCCGACGTTCCGTCGACCTTTGTAGCGAGAAAGAGACTCGAACTCTTGACCTTACGATTATGAGTCGTACGCTCTAGCCAGCTGAGCTATCCCGCCATGAGAGCCTCGAGTGAGAATCGGACTCACGACCTCTTCCTTACCAAGGAAGTGCTCTACCACTGAGCTATCGAGGCGTGGCGGATAGTGGATTCGAACCACTGAAGCACGAGGCGACTGATTTACAGTCAGTTCCCTTTGACCGCTTGGGAAATCCGCCGTGCTGCCTGTTTGGTTGAACCCCAACCGGCAACCCGTTTAGTATGCCACAGATCATGCGATTAACGCAAATACGGCGTGTCGCGGAAGCCAAAAAGTCTCAAAATCGTTGAAATTCCAACGATTTCTCACTATCAGCCACATGTCGGTGTCAATCAGAGCAAATCCTCCCGAAAAAAATTCCAAAAAGAAAAAACACGAGTATTTCTTCCGAACCTTCCCTGCAGACCATCTGGACAGCGACGCCAACACCAGCACGCCAACGCCAATGAACACGGCATACATCGGCCGCGCACGGCCTATTGCAGGAACCCCAAGTGCTTGAAATCAACAAGACCCCGCCAACGCAACGATTGTTCACCAATCGTTCGCTGACGGGGTCTTCAAACAGCTACGCGCTACGCTCAGCCGAGAATAGCCAGAATATCGCGGGCGGAGACGATCAGGTAATCCTCACCCTGATAGTGCACCTCGGTGCCGCCGTACTTGGAGTACAGCACCTTGTCACCGACCTTGACGTCGACCGGAATGCGCTCGCCGGCGTCGTTGCGACGGCCCGGACCGACAGCCAGGACTTCACCCTGCTGCGGCTTCTCCTTGGCGTTGTCCGGAATGAACAGACCGGATGCGGTCTGGGTCTCGGCTTCCGCCTGCTTGACGATGATCTTGTCTTCCAACGGTGTGAGTGAGATCGACACTGTGGACCTCCTCTTTCTAAGAGAAATCGTTACTTACCGCGCCGGGACCCGCTAGCAAGAGGCTGACGATCACTTACGGCGTCGTCCTTCCGCGCTGAAACATATCCTAGCGCGATTATTAGCACTCTGCCAACTCGAGTGCTAACGCTGAGAGCAAAATATACGAAAAAGCCTGAAACCATGCGGTTTCAGGCTGATGTTCTTTACGCTTGTTCGTATGTTTCGTGCGTTTCGTGCGTTCGTTTTCCCTCCGTCACGCCCCGCGACGGGCCATGATGGACGCCAAACCCACACCCAGGGAATCGGAGGTGACGATGGGAGCCTCAACGTCGGCGCTGACTTCAGAGTCGTGGAATCCCACGGCATCCACGTCCTGCAGATGCACACCAGCCTCCACGCGGGCTGCGGCCTCGTCGGAATCCATGCTGCTGATCGCATCGGTCGGCACAATCAACGGCTCGACATTGTCGGAAACCGTACTCGCAGTCGGAGGCACGGCCTTGGCCACCTGACGGGTGGATTTGATCTCCATGCTTTCCGGAGCGGCAGGCGCGATATCGTCGCCATTGCGCGGCGCGCCCAGCGAAAACGAAATCAGATCCTGCGACGCGCCGGCCACGGCGGACGAATCCGCATCGCATGCATCCACACCCTCGGTTTTGGCGATTTCATCACGCTCATCATGGATGGACAGACCGTTCTTCTTATCCGGCACGACCTGCGCATCCACAACGTTCGGTTCCGCAGCGGATTTCGCTTCGGATTCCTCCTTGCGCTTGCTTACGACAGCATCACGGTCGGCCTTGCCGCGATCGATCGCCTGACGAATCTCACCTTCCGGCATAACATCGGTCGGCACCTGAGATTCGGCAATCCTGCGAATTTCCGCAAGCTCCTGCTCCCGCAAACGAGCGCGCTCCGCCTGCTCTTCCTGGGCACGCTTGCGCTCTGCCGCAGCACGCTTCCTCATCTTGGAACGATACTTGGCGACCTTATGCTCCCACGCTGCGGCCTGCTTGGCGGCCCTCACCCCCAAAGCGAGCACTCCAGCAAGCAGCGACGCGGGAATCAAAGCAAACAACGGACTGAAATGCAACACAAACGCACACATCAACACGACGATTGTGATCACCAGCATCGAGACAACAATAATCCGCCTTCTGCGGATCGCGGCACGACGAAGGGCACGGACATGCGCGATCCTTTCGTTGGTCAGCTTGCCCTCATGCGTCTCGTTGGACTGCATTATTGCCCCTTTCGCCTTTGCGGCGGTCTCATCGGAGAATCGCGTTCCACTGTCGGCATCCACCAGATGCAGCGACGGCGAAAAGCGGTCCTCTCGGTGCTCGATTACCCGCTTCATGCCTTTGACCGTCCGTTTGGGCAGCCAGAAAGCCATGAGAATAATCACAATCGCAAGCACCACAACCGTGCTTAACGATTCATAACCCATAACTCATAAGAATAGGTGACATTCCGACATTCTCCGGGGCACACGACCCCGCGTGTCGAACACGTGCGTCGAAAGCGCGTGTCGAACCTCGCCAACGGCTCACTCGCCCATCAACCGTGCGGTGAAACCGTTTGGTGCGCACTCCGGCAGCAACGCATACGATTCATGATCACGCCATTGCCCGTTGACGAACATATACGATTTGCGCACACCCTCATAACATGCTCCCACCTTGAGCGCGACCTTGCGGGAACGCTCATTTTCAGGAAGCAGGTCAATCTCCATACGATGCAATTGCGGTCCGGAAGGGTCGAACATCGCCCAATCAGCCAACAACGCGACAGCCATAGGAGCATATCCACGACCTGCGCAACGCTCGTCGATCCAATAGCCGACCACACCAGTGCGCATGGCGCCATAACAGATCGCTCCCAGCGAAATCTGGCCGACGATACGCCCATGATGCTCGATGGCGAACACCACTCCGGTGCCGTTTCGCTCGTTGCGCCGCATCGCGCGCACCCACTCATCGAACGACATCGACGCGCCATGCAACGGGTCTCCGGATTCCCACGGCTTCAGCCAGTCGTCATTACGCCAACGGACATCGTTCCATTCGTCGCAGTCGCCGAAGGTTATCGGCCGCAGGATTATGGGAACGTGGAGCCCGTGCGATTGGATGAATCGCGGAACATCGATGGCATTGGATTCCGAACGCATCATGCCGCGCAAAGATTGCAAAATCGTCACGCCTTCATTCTGCCATGCGCATAACATTTTCGTTTTCGCACAACCATCCCGTGGTACAACATGCGATATGACCCTGAATATGCAAACCGATGTCGCAGGCGGCAGCACGTGTGACGAAACCGCGACGCAACGCGAGCTGAAAAGGCGTTGGCGCAAGAACGCAATCGCAAGAAGGAAACGGACGAGCCCTGAGGAACGGCTGGAAGCCGGCCGGAAACTGGCCGAACAGGCACGGCAGGCGAATCTCATCCATTCATTCACCACGGTGGCCGCATTCGCATCCATGGGCAGCGAAATGTCGATGACACCGATGCTGCAGGCGCTTTTCGATTCGAACTGCCGCGTACTCGTTCCACGGCTTGGAAAAGGCATGGATATTGGTTGGAGCGAGCTTGACAGCATCCACGATCTGCGCGATCAGACCAACAGCGACGGCTCCACCAACACGCATCGTCCACCGGAACCCAGCAACAGCATATGCGGGCCCGAAGCGTTGAAAAACGCTGGGCTGATCATAGTTCCCGCTTTTGCCGTCGATCATGAGGGATTCCGTTTGGGGCGCGGCGGAGGATGGTACGACCGGGCGCTTGAATACCGTGCGGTCGGATCGCGCGTGGTAGCGGTCTGCTGGCCCTGGGAGCTGACCGACAAGCCGGTGCCACATGAAGCGCACGACATTCCCGTTGACGGAGTGCTTACGCCGGATGGATTCACGGAGGTTCGCCGATAAACCATTCGTGAATAAGACGTTCACGCAGCCGTCTCAGGGAACGTACTAGGATATGTCCCGTTAAGAAATTTGAGAACCTGGTTGAAGCGAGGATACTTTGCCTACTTACCATTACCGTTGCAAGAACTGCAACTACGATTTCACCGAACAGCAGTCATTCACCGACGATCCGATCACCATCTGCCCGGAATGCGGCGAAGAGCAGGTCCGCAAGGTGTATTCCGCCCCGCCGATCGAATTCAAGGGATCTGGTTTCTATCGCACCGACAAGTCCAAGTGAGCGAAAACGAATACACGTAACCGAGCAGCCGAAGCAAGGAAACGAGCCAAATAACCAGGGTCAGCAAACCTTGGAAAACAAGGCGACACGCCGAATCCTGTGGATAACTCGCATCCTCCGACCACAACCCTCGATCCGGCTTGCGCAGCAACTATTCGTAAGGTCATCATGCATGAATGGTGACCTTTTTTCATGACCTTAGCCAACGTCTGCAAGGCACGGACGGCAAACACACGAACCGCGCACCGTCTTCGGCACCTCATCGACGACGACGAAACGCGCAATTGCATCGTCTACTTGCTTCGCTGTGCGCCGGACTTGCCATATTCGCGGCCCTGCAGTGCGTACGATTGACGATTTCCACGCAATCCGTCGTCATTGCGGCGAAGTCCATCGCCAAAGGCGGCGTGATTTCCGCGGATTCGCTTGCTTTGCGAGATATTCCATACGATGAGGCCCTGCGCAGCGTTGCTCACGATATCGATGATGCCGTCGGGCTGATTGCCCAAGTGGATATTGCGGAAGGCAGCATCGTCACCTCGGCCATGGCTCGCGCTTCCCCCGTTGTTCCCAAAGGATATACGGCGGTCGAAGTTCGGTTGGCGAGTTCCGCCGACAGTCTGACGATTGGCGATACGGTGACGCTTTCCAGCGCCACGATGTTCAGCGAGGCCACGCCGGAAACGGTACCGGATATGGATGCGGTGTCGTTACGTGAGCTGTGCACGGGAGCGATATTGACCGCGAAACCTTCACGGAATGCGGACGGCGACACGCTTGCGGTGTTTGCCATGCCTCCTCATGAGGCGGCAACCGTATTGCAGGCCCAAGAATACAGCGCGATCATCGCCATCGTCGGTTCGTAACGGCATTCCCAAGCGAATCCGCAGCACCATCATGCGGAATATATGAAATTCGGGAGGTCTGAACGTATCAGAACCTCCCGTATAGCAGACGAACGTCAGCGCTCCCGCTCGGAGAACACGCCCCAATGCGGTGGCAGCTCGCCCAGAATACGCTTGTCGTCGTCAGCATTGCGCTGGCGTTCGGTAAGCACATCGGACGGTTCAAGCTTGACGCCATCGGCATCGAACAGTTCCGTACCCTGCCGAACCACACGCTTGTGTTTGCGCGCCGTACGGCGGGTGGCGGAGTATCCGGACACCACACGCACGGCAGGCTGGTCAGATTCCGCGGACTCTTGGATGGAGGGTTCGTCGACGCTCACTTGACCTCCTGATACAGGTCGCTCAAGCGTGCCACGATGCGATCCACTTCCTTGTCTGGATTCACGAACGCGCCAACGCTCCACACGGTCATAACGGACCAGCCAAGCGATTCGATGTTCTGCAAAAGCACGCGGTGGCGTTCCCTGGTGGACTGCAATCCCATGAACTGCGCATCGTCGGTAAGCACGGCCAATGCGAACGGCTTGTCGTTCAGGCCAACCACCAGCGGCAGCTTGGAACCATTGTCGAAACCGTAGTCGACGGCCACATTCAAACCGCGGGCACGAATACGGTCGGCAAGATCGTTGAGCAATACGTTCGAACCGTTCGTCTTGACGACTGGGCGCACCACGCTGTCATCGAGCTGTTCCGCCCAGCGAAGCACCGTTTTCAGCATCTTCGGACCAGCTTGGTGCAGGCGCTCGTCATCCATGTCAGCTGACGAGAATGCGGACACGATGTCAAGATGACGATCCGGCACGGCCAACGCATCCAGCAACATACCCCGTCCGCCTTCGGATTCCAACGCTCCAAACTGTTGCAGCAGCCTTCCATGAGAAGTCTTCGCGTAGCACATCGCAAGAATCGCATCGGTGGCATGCGCGCCGGCCACATCGGAAATGTCCACGATGCGCACATGACGCAAGAACATGCCCATGGCCTTGTTCTTATTGGCGATCGCCTTAAGCTCGGCTCCCAGTCGGGTGCGGAACGTATGGGTCAGCGTCACCACGGTAAGCATGTACGATGCAGGCACGATCGTGAAACCGGCGGCACGCTTGGTGATCAGCCTGACCACCTCGTCGATTTCCTGCTGGCTGCTTTCCACCAGTCCGGACGTGATGACCGGCACGCCATTGGCATCGGCCACAAAATGGTAGGCGACCTCGCCCTGCGCGCCTTCCCTGGCCACGTCGAAGGGCACGGAACCGTAGCCTTCCGATTCCAGGAACGCGTTGAGCTTCGGCGCGCGGCGAACAGGACGATTGGCGATTTTCACGCTCGGCAGCAATGCGATGAGACGCTTCAGACCGTCGGAAGTGACGGTTTCGCGATGCGCGATCACCACCACCTGCTTGGCTCGGCTGATGATGCTGAGCAGTTCGATGGATTGAATATGCGCTGCGGCATCGATGATCACGACGTCGGCCAATGGCGCCGGATCGGTGATGGCCGCAAGCGTGGCAGGAGTCGCAACGAGAATAGGCTTCGCCGCGGCGAGAATCTGCGGATGCTCCTTATGCAGGCAGTTCAGCGAAACATTACGGGCGCCGGCAAGCGTGGTATGCAGCAGATTGGCCTCCTGCGTACGCGAGAACAGCATGTCGCACAGACGGCGCATGGATTCCTGCGCCACCATCGGACCGACCGAACGCACATGTTCCACATCGACCTGGGCGAACCGCTCCGCAGCGCCCTGCAATGCCGACCCATCCTGATTGGAAATGATCGCGGAGGATTTCACGATGTCTTCGAACGCCGTGGTCCACCATGCCAGCTGCAGTTCCCCTGCAACGGCATCGTTGGCAACGCCACGATTGTTCAGATCTTCGACCAGCTCGTCGAGGCCGACCGAATGGAATTCACGTTCCAGACGGGCGCGCTCAGGCAGAATATCAAGCGACTGCTTATCGTCATACAGGGCCTTCAAACGCTCTTCGACCTGATTGAAATCAACGGTTTCAAGATTGCCGCCCTGCGGAGTTGTGGCAAGCACCGCATTCAACGCGGTCATATCCCGATTGAGATTCTCCTGCGTTTCGATAATGTCATCCAGCTTGGCGGGCAATACCGGCCAGCCGCCATGAGGCACGAACATATGCCACTGATCGGCCTGCTTGGACACCACCAGCAACGCCTCATGCAGGTTCTCCACTTGGGCACCGACGCGCAGCAAACCCTTGGCTTCCTTGATGTGGCGGCGACGCTCCCAGAAGCCCATGGACGTACCTTCGGCCTTGCGCTCGGCCTTCGGCTTGGTCGCCTCGATCATGGATGCAATGTCACGTTCGAAAATCTCCGGCTGGAATACGTCAAGCACACGGCGCAGGTTCTTCAGCACCATGACCTGACGGCTCCACTCCTGCGCGGTCGTGGGAATCGGGAATCCGCAGGTCTGTACCGTACTGGCCACCTGCTCTCGGGTGGCGGGCAACACCTTGCGCAACAGCTCAACCACACGCTGGTATGCGCTCACCGCCTCCTCTTCGGAATACAGCGATGCCTTATACCATGCGGTGTCGTTCTCCGTAATGGTGTATTCGCCAAGCTCGCCCGCACGCTGCAGTTTCGCAGCCCAATCCTCGATCTTGTCCGCGATGGAATGCGCGGTCTGCTTGTTCAAACGCACATGCGTGGTCGGATGGGTGGGCAATGCCGCAATCTGCGCGAGATTCTGAATCGTCTGGTAGGCGGATACACCCCACTCCTGACTCACGCCGTGAAGATCGCCCAGATAACGGGTCAAACGCGAACGCACGCCAACCAGCTCATCGGCAATCTGATCAAAACGGGAGGAAGCAACCCCCGATTGGAAGCCGACGGCTGCAATCAGCTGACGGTCAATCGCAGCGTTGGCACCATCATCGGCGATATCCAGCAGCTGTCCGCTCATTTCGTTTGCGGCAACGGCCTGTACAAAACGACGCTTCTGATCGGTCACACACGGCACATAGAGCACAGACCGTCCGTTCATCACGCAACGCGACGCAATCGCCGCGGCCTGCTCGGCGGTATTGTTGGCGATCGCACTATCCACAAACAGCGAATGGCCCGCGGAAGCAAGCTGCGAGGCGTATCGGACGGTATTGTCCGCATCGCCGACCTCATACTCCCCATGAGGATCGGCATCAAACGGACTGTACTCCGGAATTTCGGCACCTTCCAACGCTTCGGCGGCGGACTTGTCTCCCGCCAAAGCGTCCAAGGCGGTATTGCCGGTCGGACCTTGCGCCAACTGGTCGATGATCTTCCGGCTTTCCACCAGCATCTGCGATGCCGGATCCATAAAGCATCCGAGAATAATGTGCCGTTCGATCTCAAAATCAGGGAACGCGTTGGCCGCAAGGCGTGTGATGGCAGCGAACACCGCGGATGTTTCCGGCGTGCCGCTTTCGTAATTCGAACCGTCGAACAGCTTGGACTCGTCCAATACGACGTTGTTCTCGCGCAGCACGGCGGCGAAAGCCGCATTCAAGCGTACGCGCCCTGTGAACGCGATCACCGTACCGTTTTCAATATTGCGTCCTTCTTTGCGCACCTCAACCGGATACATGAGTACCGGCATCTGGTTGCCTTTCCAGATGGCCACGCCAACCACCAAAGACAGTTCGCCCACGCCGCTGACACGGCTTTTCGCCTCACGATCGTCGAGCACACGCTCCACACGACGCCCGGCGGCACGCAACATGCCGTTGTCGCGGAACAAGGAATCAAGTTGCACATGCCCGCTGGCGAACAGCTGCGCGATGCCGGACGGATGCGCATGCGTCATGTCAAGCTGGGCGCTCAGCTGCGTCACGTCCTCAAGCGGCGACGGCGATAGACCAAGACGGTACTTCTCACGCCACCCCCGAATACGATCCAGCGCGGTGACGGTCTCGTTGCTTTCGCTCATGTATTGACTCACTTCCCTACCGCTTTGCGGTATTCCGCATACCCCGGATTATGTGACAGGGCCGCGTCGATGTCTGCATTGCCCAAAGCTCCCAGCCATGCGTACAAATCGTCGTACAGCGACGGGTTCATGGCAAGGAACGGCAGCAGCTCCGGATGACGTGCCATCTCGAACTGCACGGTGAAATCGTCGGTGCGTTTGGCATCATCCGACGTCAGTCCGTCGACTTCAATGGTCTGTTCCTGCTTGGCAAGCTCTCCCTTGGCGACTCGATCGAACACCGATCCGGGTTCAAAAGCCGGTTTGAATACGCTGGTTTCGTCCGGTGTCGGCTCGCTCACAATCTGTGGCTGCTCCGTGTTATGCGGCCTGAAACGCTCGTCGTCGGCCCGTTGCGCCGCTTCTTCCGGTTGAATCGGATTGGTACCGGATTGTTCTGCAATTTCATTGCGCTGCTCGTGCGTTTTTTCCGCTTGTTGTTCAGGCATGTCGCTGCTATCCGGCAATGCCACGATAATCGGCTTGCTTGGTCTTGCGCTGAATAGTTTGCTCACGGGAATCGTGTCGTGTTCGACGTCGTTGCCTGCGATGACTTGCGTCCGCGATTGGGATTCGGGCAGCATAGCCGGCTTTTCCTTTTCGGCGGCGTTCTTCTTGGCCTCTTCTTCCGCCGCCTGCTGTTCCGCCACGGCATCTGCCTCGGCTGCGGCGTCGGCGAAGAGGTCACGTGGCGCGTTATCCACGACGTCGTTATGCTGCACCAGCGAAACGGATGGGAGATCCCCATAATCCGGCTCGTTGGATCGAACTGGCGCGAAAGACTGACGTTCGGAGCGTTGCATGAGATTCACACGATTGGCGACGTTGCGCGCGTTGAACAATGCGGTCGGCTCTCCGGCACGCAGATTGAGAATGTCGTCGACCGACATATCGGCGGCGTCGGGCTCCTGCGACGCCTCATCGGACACTGCATAGGAGAACAGATTAGATACCGGAGCTGACGTGGTACTCTCGGATTCGGGCATGGCGCTCACGCTGTCACGTTCAAAAGTGACGCGTACGTCGCCGAATTGCAAGGTCATTGGCGTGGATGGCAGTTTGAAATCCTCATCCGCGGGCAGACGCATCAATTGGCCGTTGTCGGCCACTACAAACGAACCATTGGTCGACTTGAGATCACGTACGGAAGCGTTGCCCTGCGCGTCGACTGAAACAATGGCATGCCGTTTCGACATGGATTTGTTCGTATCCATAATGTCAAGGCGCGCGAATCCGTCATCCGCCAGAGGACGTAACGGCTTGCGGCCGATTTCCACGCTTTCGCCGCTGCCCAGCTTCTTCAGTTCGGTTCCATCAACCTTGACGGTCCACTGCTGTGCCGTTCGTTGATCTTCGCTCACCGTTGTCGGCCTTCCTTTCACACATACCACTACTTGTCATTGTGTCATGCCTTGCCACGTATTTCAGGATTATGACGCGATTAATTGACAACTTTCGCCTAATTCCCCCATTGTATGGCACGATATGGAAGCATTCATGCCTAAATCGGATTTTATTGGATCGTCAGCGAAAGAAAATCCCGTAATATGCGGAAAACCCCGCCGCCTTGTGGCGAACGGGGTTTCCACTCAAGATTGTGATATGCGGCTTCAAGCCGCGCGAATCACTTGAGCTCGACGGTAGCGCCGGCTTCTTCGAGCTGGGACTTAGCCTTCTCAGCGTCTTCCTTCTTGGCCTTCTCCAGGACAGCCTTCGGAGCGCCGTCGACCAGAGCCTTGGCCTCAGCCAGACCCAGGGAGGTGATAGCGCGGACGGCCTTGATGACCTGGATCTTCTTGTCGCCAACGGCGGAGAGGATGACGTCGAACTCGTCCTTCTCTTCCTCAGCCGGAGCAGCAGCGCCCGGAGCGGCAACGGCGACAGCAGCCGGAGCGGCAGCCTCGACGTCGAACTTCTCTTCGAAAGCCTTGACGAACTCGGAGAGCTCAACCAGGGTCATCTCACCGAAAGCTTCGAGCAGCTCATCGTTGGTGTACTTAGCCATAATGGCTTCCTTTCATTCTTGGCGACGGTTTGATTGAAGAGGTGACCGTCACCTAAAACAATTATCTTTCTTTTATGGTCACTATCATTCACGCGGCTAACCGCAATGAAATCAGGCAGCCTTTTCCTGCTTCTCGCGGAGCGCATCGATCGTACGCACGGCCTTGGTCGGCAGAGCGTTGAACAGGTACGCGGCCTTGGACATCGTAGCCTTGATGTCGCCGGCGAACTCGGCGAGCAGCTGCGGGCGAGACTTGAGGTCTGCCAGCTTCTGAGCACCTTCAGCATCGTAGACGGTGCCATCAGCGAAGCCGCCCTTGATGATCAGTGCCTTATTGGTCTTGGCGAAGTCACGCAGGGTCTTCGCAGCTTCGATGAAGTCACCCTTCACGAAGGTCACAGCGGTCGGACCGGCGAGGATCTCATCGAGACCTTCGATGCCAGCTTCCTTGGCTGCGATGCGAATCAGCGTGTTCTTAGCCACAGTGTAGGAAGTATCGCGGCCTAGCTTTTCGCGCAGTTCAGAGATCTGCGGAACGGTAAGCCCGCGGTACTCGGTCAGGTAGATAGCGTCAGCTTCACGGAACTTATCCGTAAGCTGGGCGACCACCGCTTCCTTTTCGGGCCTCTTCATGGCGTTCCTTCCTTAGTCAACCATTGACTGTGAAGCAGGAACGTTTCGCCGGACAATAAAAAAGCCCTGCACGCAGGCAGAGCAACATTCGACCGCTAAGCGGAAAGCCCTTGGTGGGCGTATGTTCTTCAACCTGCGTTGGCTTGGCGAACCAAACTTCGTGAGCGCTTGCACGCTCCAACCAACGGTCTGTGGTTTACAGGTGAACAACTTACGGTCATGCTTGGACTTGCCGTCATCCGGGCGTGTCGCGCTTTACGAAATCTTCATGACTCACTCAAGTGTTACGGTTAAGCCTTGTTCGGAATCCCACGATTCCACAAGGCGAGTCGCAATTCTCGCCGGAACGCGCCGCCCAATAGTCGGAACGTTCCTACCAACCCAAGAGAAATAGAGATAGGGAAAAATGGAAAAGTTCTTCCATCTTAAGGAGAACGGCACCACCGTGTCCACTGAGGTCATGGCCGGTCTGACCACGTTCTTCGCAATGTCGTACATCATCATCGTCAACCCACAGATACTGTCGCAAACGGGAATGCCGTGGGGCGGCGTGTTCCTTGCAACCATCATCGCAGCCATCGCGGGCACGCTCGTCATGGGCTTGTTCGCCAACGTTCCGTATGCTCAGGCCGCCGGCATGGGCCTCAACGCATTCTTCACCTACACCGTTTGCTTCGGCCTCGGCTTCACCTGGCAGCAGACCCTGTGCATGGTGTTCCTGTGTGGCCTGATCAACATTCTCATCACCGTCACCAAGATTCGTAAGATCATCATCCAAGCCATTCCGGAAGTGCTGCAGAACGCCATCGGCGGCGGCATCGGCCTGTTCGTGGCCTACGTCGGCTTCCTGAACGTCGGCTTCTTCACCTTCACCACCAAGGCCGACGCCAAGAACGGCGACACCGTGCAGGCCACCCCAGGTCTGGCCGTCATGAATAATCCGACCATCTGGCTGTTCATCATCGGCCTGTTCCTCGCCATCATCCTCACCGTGCTCAAGGTGCGCGGCGGCATGCTGATCGCCATCGCGGTCACCGCCATCGCCGGCATTCCGATGGGTCAGACCACCATGGCCAACTCCATCTCCATCGGCGACACTTTCGCCCAGCTGCCGCAGACCTTTGGCGCTATCTTCAGCGCCGAAGGCTTCCCATCGCTGTTCTCCGACATGTCGAAGCTGCCGATCATTCTGCTGACGATCTTCGCATTCTCCATGTCCGATACCTTCGACACCATCGGCACGTTCATCGGCACCGGCCGCCGCACCGGCATCTTCTCCGCGGAAGACGAGGAAGCCCTCGAAAACGGTTCCGGCTTCTCCTCCAAGATGGACAAGGCCCTGTTCGCCGATTCGATCGCAACTTCCATCGGCGCCATCTGCGGCACCTCCAACACCACCACGTATGTGGAATCCTCCGCAGGTATCGCCGCTGGCGGCCGCACCGGCCTGACCTCCGTGGTCGTGGCCATCTGCTTCGCCCTGTCCGCCTTCCTCTCCCCGGTCATCTCCGCCATTCCGTCCGCCGCAACCGCAGGCGTGCTCGTGGTGGTGGGCTGCATGATGGCGTCCTCGCTGAAGGAAATCGACTGGGGCGATATCTCCGAGGCCGTGCCGGCGTTCTTCGCTTCCGTATTCATGGCGTTCAGCTACTCCATCTCCTACGGCATCGCCGGCGGCTTCATCACCTACTGCCTGATCAAGACCTGCAAGGGCAAGGCCAAGGAAGTGCACCCGGTGATCTGGGTTGTGTCGCTGCTGTTCATTCTGGACTTCATCATCACCGCGATCCTGTAGTTCTGAACGTCAGGTTCAACCTGACCACCAGCCGAAATTACTGGTTCAGTAAATAAATTTAAATTCGGCAAATGGAATAGGGGCGATTCCGCTCTCACTGCGGAGTCGCCCCTATTGTTGTATCGCTTGTTTGTTGTATTACTTTTTATTGAACTGACTTACGCGATGACTTGCGAGAAGGCGTCAACCAGACTTTCCATCCAGGCCGTCAAGGAATCGTATTGTTCCGGCATCTGTTCGGTCAGTTCAACCATGGGCACGTTTGCGGATTTCGCGGCATTCGTGATTTTGCCCGTCAGCTCGCTTTCCTCCTGCGTATTGACGACCAAAAGCTTGATTTCACCCGCCTTCAGCGCATCGGTGAACTGTTTGATATCCGTTGGTGTCGGCTCGCTTTCGTTCGCTGTGGCTCGCGCGTACCCGCTTGGCGTTGCGTCGGTCAAACCCATGTCTTCCGCCAGATAGCTTGCCACGGATTCCGTTGCCGCGTACGCCAATCCATCCGATTTCTGTTTCACTTCGGCGATTTTGCTTTCGACGTTGTTTTCTTCAGATTTCCACTGATCGTGCAGCTTGTCGAAATCACTCTTTTTCGCGGCGTCGGCCTGTTCGTACGCTTCGGTGATCGCCTGTGCCACTGCCTTGCGCACATCGGCGGAGAACCAAACATGCGGATTTTCGCCGTCATTCACCCCGCCGACTGCAGCGGCATTGACGATGGTTGCGTTGGCGGATTGCGCCGCTTTGACCGCCCATGCGTCGTAGCCGGCTCCATTGACGATGATGACTTGCGCTTTCTGCAGTTTGGCGATATCCGACGTCGTTGGCTCGTAATCATGCGCATCCACATTGGTGGAATTGATGATGCTGGTTACGTTGACGTTGTCACCGCCCAAGGTTTTCGCCACGGTACCCCACTGATTCACGGAAGCGACCACTTCGATGGTTCCGTTTTTTTCGGACGACGATCGGCCGCTTCCACACGCAGCAACCGACGCAAGCATTCCTACAGAAGCAAGTGCGGCAATCGCAATTCTCACAATACGGTACATGATAGATCCTCCCTAACGTGATATAACACCATCATAACTTAATTGAGAATCATTATCAATAGAGCGTGTCGCGATCAGGTATCACATACAAAAAACTCCCGCTCAGGGGAACGGCCGCCACGAATGGGATCAAAATGGTTAGCGAAGCAACCACTTTCGACCGCACATCCGTGCGACAATCCCCCGCAAGCGGGAGTAAGAGATGATTTGCCGATCAGCCGCGTGCAAGCTCGCAGGAAAAGGAGCCTTGCCAAGGCAAGGCACTATTTCCTGCCTCGATACTGTCGCATCTCGGCGCCGCCTACAAACAGTCCACTGGACTGTTTGCTTAACGGCGTCGCCCTGGGCCGACGCTACGCTTTGGCGGATCGGCTTTTGCCGATCAGCCGCGTGCAATTAAGGAGCTTCGCAAAGCGAAACATAATTTGCTGGCTCGCTAAAGCTCGCTTGCGTTGACCCACTGGGTCAACGCTACGCTTTGGCTGATCGGCTTTGCCGATCAGCCAAAGCGTCCCGATACGTAGCGCTCGGCTTCTTCGTTCTGGGGGTTGTTGAACATGGTGGTCGTGTCGGTGAAGTACTCGAGGTGACCCGGCTGGCCGACTGCCTTCAGGTTGAAGAACGCGGTGTAGTCGGCGATACGGGCGGCCTGCTGCATGTTGTGCGTCACGATCACGATGGTGTAGTCGTTCTTGAGCTCGTTGATCAGATCCTCGACAGCCAACGTCGAAATCGGGTCAAGAGCGGAGCACGGCTCGTCCATCAGCAGCACCTGCGGGTGCACGGCCACAGCGCGGGCGATGCACAGACGCTGCTGCTGACCACCGGAAAGACCAATGCCAGGATTGTCAAGACGATCCTTGACTTCGTTCCACAGGTTGGCGCCACGCAGAGCCCATTCGACCAGATCGTCCGCATCGGACTTCGAGATCTTGCGGTTGTTGAGCCTCACGCCAGCGAGCACATTCTCGCGGATGGACATGGTCGGGAACGGGTTCGCACGCTGGAACACCATGCCGACATCGCGACGCACGGCAACCGGGTCGATGTCCTTGTCGTACAGGTTCTTGCCTTCCAGCAACACCTCGCCTTCGCAGTGAGCGCCCGGAATGATCTCGTGCATGCGGTCGAGCGTGCGCAGCACCGTGGACTTGCCACAGCCGGAAGGTCCGATGAAAGCGGTGACCTTGTTGGCTTCGATGTTGATGTTCACATCTTCAACGGCCAGGAAGTCGCCGTAGTAGATGTTCAGATGATTGACATCAATACGTTGTCCCATTTTGGTTCCTTATATGTTGTTTCTGTATGTAAGACTACCGCTCATCGTTCCGACTTGACGGCGAAGACCTTCGCCACGAGTCGACCGATAAGGTTGAGGATAAGCACGATGAGGATCAGCACGAGAGCCGCGGCCCATGCGCGTTCCATCGGGATGGTGGTCACGCAGGAAGCGTCGGCGGAAGCCGGGCAATTCGCGTTGAGCTTGGAGTACTCCTGGTAGACGTACACCGGAAGGGTGGTCATCTGGCCGGAGAAGAGGTTGACGTTCGTGGAGGCGATGTAGCCTGCGGTCATCAGCAACGGAGCGGTCTCACCAATCACACGGGCGACGGCGAGAATCGCACCCGAAACAATGCCCGGCAAAGCGGTACGCAACACAATCTTCGTAATCGTGCGCTGCTTGGTAACACCCAAAGCATACGACGCTTCACGCAAGTCGTGAGGCACGATCTTCAACATTTCTTCAGAGGACTTGACCACGGTCGGCAGCATCAGCAGCGACAGTGCCACGGAACCTTCGAAACCGTTGATGGTGCCAGGTCCAATCAGAATCGTGAACATCGAGAATGCGAACAAACCTGCGACGATGGACGGAATACCGCTCATCACGTCGACCAGCAGGGTGATGACGCGAGCCAGCTTGCCACGGTTGGAATATTCCACCAAGTACACGGCGCACATCAGACCGATCGGAATGGAGATGATCATGGCGCCGAACGTGATTTCCAGCGTACCGATGATGGCGTGCTGAATACCGCCGTAGCCACCGGACGGCGTCGGATTGCCGCCGACCACACCGGTCATGTTATAGCTCAGGAAGTTGAGGTTCAGCCTCTTGACACCGTTGACGATGGTGGTGAGCAGCACCGAGAACAGCGGAATCAGCGCCACAATGAACGCAAGAGCGATCAGTACGCGCATCGCAAGATCCTTGCGCTTACGTGCAGCGGTAAAGGAACGCGTCGGCTTGAACTTGTCGAAATCGATGACGGGGGCACCGTCCATCGGAGAAGCGTTGTTATTCACTGCGGTCATCACGCACTCGCTTTCTCGGTAAGCTTACGGGCGATGAAATTCACCACGAACGTAATGAGGAACAGCACCAGGCCGGTGCCGATCAGCACGGACACGCCGAGATCGTTGGCTTCAGGATACTGCGCGGCGATGTTGGCTGCGATCGTCTGGTTCTGTGAAGCCTGCAGCAGCTTGATGGAGTAGTTGAGACCTGGAGACAGGATCATGAGCACGGCCATGGTTTCGCCAAGCGCACGACCCAAGCCAAGCATGGAAGCGGACACCACACCGGACTTGCCGAACGGCAGCACCGCAAGCTTGACCATTTCCCACTTGGTGGCGCCAAGAGCAAGCGCGGCCTCTTCCTGAAGGCGCGGAGTCTGCAGGAAGATATCGCGGGACATGGAGGTGATAATCGGCAGGATCATGACTGCGAGCACCACGGCCACGGTGGCGACGGTACGGGAAGGATTGGCGGCAGGACCTGCGAACAGCGGAATCCAGCCAAGATACTTGGCCACCCAATTCCAGAACGGGTAGATGGCGGGCACCAGCACCAGGCCACCCCACAGACCGTAGATAACGGACGGGATTGCGGCGAGCAGATCGACCACATAGCTCAAGACAGTGGCGAGCTTCTTCGGCGCGTAGTGCGAGATGAACAGTGCGATGCCGACCGACACGAAGAAGGAAATCAGCAGTGCCAGCGCGGAGATCAGCACAGTGCCGAACAGCAGCGGTCCGACGTAGCCCCAGAAGCTGGAGGCCTTGCCGCCGGTGAAGTTGCTGATGGTGTCGCTGTTGGCCTGCTGATCGCCGCCGATCAACGGCCATGCGCGGAACAGCAGGAACAGCGCGACGGCGGCGAGCACTACGAGGATCAGGATGCCGCAGGCGTAGGCCACGCCCTTGAACACCTTATCCGCGTTTTTGCCGCTCACCGGCTGCTGTGCCGTTTTGCTTTGCGAACTCACGGGTTCTCCTTAACTTGCGATTGTTTGAAACAGATCTGCGATTACTTGCGATGACTGCGTTTTTTGTTTTACCTGCAGGTACCGTTTCAGGCCGCACCCGCTTTCATGTTGCGGCTGCGGCCTGAAACAGACGGTCAGTTGCCGTTCACCGAGAGCCTATCGCTTACTGTATCAAAGCTCACTTGGTTTCGATGGCGTCGATGGACTTGAGGACCTTCTGGCGCATGGTGTCGGACAGCGGAGCGGAGCCTGCTGCGGAGGCAGCGGTCTGCTGGCCTTCGTCGCTGACCACGTAGGTGAGCCAGGACTTGACGAACTTGGCGGTGTCGGCATCCTTGTATGCCGGGCAGGCGATGTCGTAGGAGACAAGCACGATCGGGTAGGCGCCAGCCTCGGTGGTGTTGTGGTCGAGCTTGACGACCACGCGGTTGTCGCCAGTGGCGGATTCGTCGAGCGGGGAAGCGTCCACAACCTTGGCAGCGGCTTCAGCGGAGAACGGCACGTAATCGTCGCCGACCTTCACTGCAACGGTGCCGAGCTCGCCAGCCTGGGAAGCATCGGCGTAGCCGATGGTGCCGTCAGCCTGCTGCACGGTGGAGATCACGCCGGAAGTACCCTTAGCGCCCTGGCCAACCTCGTTCGGCCAGTTCTCGCCGAGCTCGTAGCTCCAAGCGTCGCCAGCAGCATCCTTGACGTAGCTCAGGAAGTTCTTGGTGGTACCGGACTTGTCGGAGCGGTGCACCACGGTGATGTCGAGATCAGGCAGGTCGACCTTCGGGTTCTGCTGCTTGATGGCGTCATCGTTCCACTTGGTGATCTTGCCGTCGAAGATCTTGGCGATGGTGTCGGCGTCCATGTTCAGGGTCTTGCCCTTGCCGGAGATGCCGTTGAGGTTGAAGACCACGGCGATCGGGGAGACGTAGACCGGGATGTCGAAGGCGTTGCCGGAAGCGCACACGCTCTTGGACTGCTCGACCTCGTCATTGGACAGGGCGGCATCGGAGCCGGCCCATGCGGTGGCGCCGGTCAGAAAGGTGGAAACGCCAGCGCCGGAACCAGACGGGTTGTAGGCGACCTTGGCATCCGGGTTGGTGCCCTGGAAGCCGGCGATCCAGGCTTCCACAGCAGTCTGCTGGGAGGAAGCGCCAGCGCCGGAGAAGTTGCCGGACACGGCTTCGGTGGTCTTGGTGTCGGTGCTAGCCGAAGAATCAGTGTTGGAAGCAGTGTTGTCGCCGCAAGCCGCGACAGAAGCCAGCATCACAATGCCGGACACAGCTGCAATGGAGCGTACGAGAATGGAATTACGCATTATTCTTTTCCCTCTGTCAACATTCTGATGGCGTATGTTTCTGACATTTCATATGCTGTTGTCGCCATCGTTCTTCATGACACTGTCAAGCCTATTGGTGGTTTGGGTCCCGCAAAACCAAAATCGGTGAACGGAAGATGAACACTCTACGACACTTCGGACGTTTTCGTCATTTCCATTCACCGATCTTCGGCGACTACCGTGATACCACGGTCTCACATTCAGTTATCAATTAATAATCAATTATTCGGAAACTTACGATGAGTACTGGAATCGCAGTGTTTTATCTTATATATTTCCATCTATCGCGATATTTCCGCTTTATTCCGCAGGAACGTCAATTTTGTAGCCCAAACCGCGCACGGTGGTCAGATATTTCGGATGCGCCGGATCCTCCTCGATTTTGGAGCGGACACGCTTGACGTGTACATCCAACGTTTTGGTGTCGCCAACGTAATCGGACCCCCAAATGCGGTCGATCAGCTGGTGGCGGGTCATCACACGGCCCTTGTTCTGCATGAGATATTCGAGAAGCTCGAATTCCTTCAGCGGGAAGAACACGTTCTCTCCGCGCACCATCACCTCATGCTGGCCGATCTTCATGGAAATGTCGCCGCAGATCAGCGGAATATCGTCATCGGAGGATTCCGTCGCGTCGGCCACCATCTGGTTGCGTCGCAGCACCGCACGCACCCGCGCCAGCAGCTCGCGGAACGAGTACGGCTTGGTGATGTAGTCGTCCGCGCCGATTTCCAAACCGACCACCTTGTCGATTTCCGCGCTTTTCGCGGTGAGCATGATGATCGGTACACGGCTTTGCTCACGAATTCTGCGACATAGCGCGGTGCCGTCAAGCCCTGGCAGCATCAGATCGAGCAGCACCAGATCGATGCCGCCTTTGGTGAACAGTTCCAGCCCTTCCTCGCCGGTGGCCGCGGCGGACACGTCGTAGCCTTCGCGGGTGAGCTGGTAGACCAGCGGCTCTCGATACGATTCCTCGTCCTCGACGATCAGAATACGTGTCATCAGTGCTTCTCCTCTGTGCTCTTGTTGATTGGAACGTTGCTTGTTATTTGCTGTATTCGGTTTAGCTCAGATTATTCGGATTACTCGGATTGCGTAGTTTCGATGCGTTCGGTTTCGCCCGTCACTTCCATGCGATCCGCTTCCGCAGTTTGTACGTTTCCCGCAGTCTCTGCAGTTTCCGCTGTTTCCACCGCTTGTGCCTGAGGCAGGGTGATGGTGAAGGTCGATCCCTCCCCCTCACGCGACCACACGGCGATAGTGCCTCCGCAATCCTGCACGCAATGTTTGGTGATGGCCAAACCCAATCCTGTACCCCCTGTTTCGCGGGAACGTGCGGGATCGACACGGTAGAATCGCTCGAAAATACGATCCAGCGAAGATTCCGGAATGCCAATGCCCTGATCGACGACACGAATCGCAACCTCGTCATCGCCACTGCCGATGCCGACTGCGACGGTGGTGTGTTCCGGAGAATAGTTGATGGCGTTTTCCACCAGATTCTTCACCGCCGTTTTGATGGTTTCATGATCGGCGTTGATGAACAGATCATCCTCATCGACAGCGTTTACGGCACCCTCGACGTGCACCAGCTTCTGCTTGCCATTCAGCGAAAGCACCAGATTGATATGCTTCGATTCGGCCTTCACTTGGTTTTCGACGATCGCCTCGCGTACCAACGCAAGCACGGAAAGCCGTTCCGCGTTCAGCACCGCAGCCGTGCTTTGCGCCTTCTGCAAGTCGATCAAGCGATGCACCAATTCCGTCAATCGTTCGGATTCCTTGGAAATGCGGCCCGCAAAATACTTCACCATGCCGGGATCGTCCGCAGCGTCGCCGATCGTTTCGGCAAGCAGGGAAATCGCACCGGCAGGAGTCTTCAATTCGTGCGAAACGTTCGTCACAAAATCGCGTCGCATAATCTCAAAACGACGCTGCTCGCTCATATCCGAAATGAAAATCGCAAAAAGATCATCGGAGATCTGGCCGACCCGCACATGCAGATACAGCGTGTCGGAAGGACGGAACTTACCTGCCTCAATGCCTTTGCCGTCGGTGTTTTTCGCGGCCGCACGGGCGGCTCGATCCAGCGGAATCGACAATTCGCGTTCGCGCACCACGCTGTCGGTCGACACCAATCGCAGAATATCGCGGATTTCGGCAAGCGTCATCGCACTGTCCTCAACAATGCCGAAACGTTGCGCGCCCGGGGAAACGTATGTGACCGACGCCAGTGAATCGACGACGATCAACGCCTCCGGCATGACGGCGATCAGCTGGCGTTCCGTGGACTGCACGGGCACGCGCGGCCCGAACAGCGACATGTTCTTCTGCGCGCCGAACAGGCTTGGATCGTTCGGGTCGATCTCATCCTCCCTCAATTGCACGCCACGGGCACGCCCCAGCAAAAAGGCGACCACAGCGACGGCAACAACCACAATCGCCATCACCACGTGCTCCAGCGTCATACGTTAACCTTCCGATAATCCGTCATTCTTCTTCAACAGTAGCGGTTCCGGAAAGCGATTTCCGTGCGCGATTCCCTCACGCCATCGGAAGTTTCCCCGCAGTTCACTTTCGTGAGATTCGCCATACCGAAATATGAGACGGCCCGTCCAGCAACCGATGCGTTGGACGGGCCGTCTTTCATGCGCTTACATGCGCTTGACGATGTTCACCGCGATTTTCGCCGCGGTGTCGGCATATTCGGAAATGTCGAATTCCTTGAATTCCACGTAATCCGTGTCGGCATTGTCGCTCAACGCGCGGATGACCAGCACGGGCAGGCCGTTGCGCGCCGCGACATGCGCCACCGCGGCGCCTTCCATTTCGACCGCGTCCGCGCCGGTTTCGCGAATCACCTGCTCCACTTTCTTCGGATCGTCCACGAAATAGTTGCCCGTGGCGATGATGCCGGTGATGTGATGCACGCTCAGATCGGTCAGCACCTTATCGGCGACTTCGATCAGACGGTCGTCGGAGTGGAATTCCTCCACCGGCTGGTCCGCAGTGCCTGGCTTCCACTGGCCGACGAGACGCATGTCGGTGTCGAGGTAGCGCAACGTGCCGCCAAGCACCACGTCGTTGATGTGCAGATGCGTGTTGAGATTGCCTGCGATGCCGGAGAAGATCACGGCGTCAGGCTGGTCCGCGTCGATGAGATGCTGCGTGGTGGCGGCGATATTGACGGTGCCCATGCCGCCGACCGTTGCCGCAACGTTGACGCGAGTGCCCTTGTTGGTTTCGATGGTGCCGCGTGTCACGCTGACGCCGGCTTCCTCCGTTACGGTGATGTCGCTCAATGCGGATGCGATATTGGCGACTTCCTCGTCCATGGCGCCGATGATGGCGATTGTGCTCATGCGTTCGTTCCTTTCGATTGCTTCACGCTTTTCGCTCGGTTTCGCTTATTTTCGCTTCGCTCACTTCCAGCGGCGCTTGCCCACAGCTTGCGCAAGTTCGCGCAGCAACGCTTCCGTAATCTGCCAGCTCAAGCATTTGTCGGTGATGGATTGACCGTACGTGAGTTCGGCGAGCGGTGCCGGTTTTTGACTGCCACCTTCGATGAAGCTTTCCATCATGATGCCGGTGATGCCTTCCTCACCTTCGGCGATACGGCTTGCGATATTACGTACCACTTCGACTTGGCGATGTTCGTCTTTGCCGGAATTGCCGTGCGAGCAGTCCACGATCAGACCGTGTGCCGCCGCGGATTCGACCGGCATTTCCTCACGGATGAGCTTCATGGCATTCGCCACGGATTCGGCGTCATAGTTCGGGCCGCTGCTCGAACCACGCAATACCACATGGCAGTCGGGATTGCCGAGCGTTTTGACTACGGCCGCACGACCCATATGATCGATGCCGAAGAACGTATGCTGCTGTGCCGACGCAAAACACGAGTCGGTCGGCGCTTTGATGGAACCGTCGGTAGCGTTTTTGAAGCCGATCGGCATCGACATGCCCGAAGCGAGCTGGCGGTGCACCTGGCTTTCCGTATTGCGAGCGCCGATCGCACCCCAGCTGACCGCGTCGGAAATGTATTGCGGGCTGGTTGGTTCCAGGAATTCCGTGGCGGTGGCCAAACCTGCGTCCAATACGCCAAGCAGCGTACGACGGGCCAAAAGCAGGCCTTTTTTGATATTGCAGCTGCCGTCGATGTCGGGATCGTTGATCAAGCCTTTCCAACCGACCGTCGTACGCGGTTTTTCGAAATACACGCGCATCACAATCAGCAATTCTCCGCCCAGCTCGTCTTTCAACGCGGCCAAGCGACGGGCGTAATCGAGTGCGGCAGCCGGATCATGCACGGAACACGGACCGACGATCACCAGCAATCGATCGTCCTGGCCGTACAGGCAGGCACGAATCTCATCGCGTGAATAGGCGACGATCTCTTGCGCCTGATCGCTGAGCGGCAGGTCCCCCAACACCTGCGCCGGCGTGGGAAGCACCTCGAATTCAAGCACCCTGCGGTTCACGATGCGGCTGATGCCGACCTGATCTTCCCAGCGTGGCACATCCGTAGCCACCAGCGGATTCTTTCCCTCATCCATGGCCTCGCGGATGGCGCGAAGCTCTTCAGGCGTGTTCAGCTGCTGCTGCATTTCACTGCTCTCCTTGACAATCACCTATCTCCCCAAGAATATCAATCAAATGGCAGTCGCTATGCAAAACCGTGCGATTACGCAGTTACGCGTATTCCGCACGGTTAGTTATTTGCGATTCCTTGCGATTATTTGCGCTTATTTGGCGAGTGCGCGGCGGCTTTCGACCGCTTCGGCAAGCGTTCGCAGCAACTGTTCGGTACGTTCCCACGGCACGCAGGCGTCGGTGATGGATTTGCCGTACTCGAGCTGGTCGAGCGGAGCGGGCTTCTGATTGCCGGCTTTCAGGAAGCTTTCCATCATGATGCCGCTGATGCCCGACTCTCCCGTTGCGATGCGGGAGGCGATGTTTTCGATCACTTCGGCTTCGCGCACTTCGTCCTTGCCGCAGTTGCCGTGCGCCGCGTCGATGACAAGACCGTGTTCGCTCGGGCCGGACGCCTTGGAAACCTTCAGATCGGCCAACGCCTTCGCCACGGATTCGGTATCGTAGTTCGGGCCGTGCGAGGAGCCGCGCAACACCAGATGGCAATCGGGATTGCCCTTGGTTTCGGCGGAAATCACACGACCGTCAAGATTGATGGACAGGAAATGATGCTCGAAGGCGGCCGCGAAGCAGGAATCCGCTGCCGGCTTGATCGAACCGTCGGTGGCGTTCTTGAAGCCGATTGGCATCGACATGCCCGACGCGAGCTCGCGATGCACCTGGCTTTCGGTGTTGCGAGCGCCGATCGCACCCCAGCTAATCAGGTCGCAGATGTACTGCGGGGTGATCGGATCCAGCCATTCCGTGGCTGCCGGGAGTCCAACGCTCAGCACGTCGGTCAGCACCTTGCGTGCGAGCCACATGCCCTTGCGAATATTGAACTGGCCGTCGAGATCGGGATCGTTGATCAGACCCTTCCAACCGATGGTGGTGCGTGGCTTTTCGAAATACACGCGCATCACAATGACCAGTTGGTCTTCCAGTTCTTTTTTGACCGCGGCGAGTTTTGCCGCGTATTCGTGCGCCGCTTTCGGATCATGAATCGAGCATGGGCCGACGATGGCAAGCAGACGATCGTCTTTGCCGTTGAGCACATCGCGGATTTCCTGACGGGACTTCAACACCAGATCGCTCATCTCATCGGTGAGTGGAATTTCCTTCAGAAAATATCGGGGAGCCGGAATCGGGTCCAACTGTCGAATATTGACATCCACGGTCTCCGGAAACACGGCGTTATCCAACAACTGCGCATCCTTCGAACTATCTGGACCGCGAAGACCTGACATCTCTTCTGCTCCTCCTTATACCTGCATACCTGCTTCATGCATACTGTGCATGGATGATAATCACCGAAGTTACCTTAACGGATAAAAGTGGAATAACACGAATGCCGACTGCATGCTGGACTTTTTGCGAAGTCCCATGCAGTCGGCATTCGTCAATCGGTTTGTCGGTTTACGTATCAGTCAGCCAGAGCGCCCATCGGATCCCATGCGGGGAGCATGGTGGCTGGCTCGTCAAGAGCGGCCTGATATTCGGCAGGGAGCAGCGCCTTCGGCACGGCGACCTCGTACACGTATTCGGTGAACCAGTCGTCGCTCATAGTGAAGTAGCCCTTGTCTGCGATCTTGTCGCCCCAAGAGTTCTCCACACGCCAACGACGGGTGGTCGTGCCGTCTTCGGCCACGTCCACGCCGACGAACGCCATAGCGTGGTTCATCGCGGAATCGGCGAAACGCACGCGATCTTCCTTGTTCAGATCGAAGTCGACGCCATACACCTTGCCGTATTCAAACAGATCAGTAGCCCAAGCGCCGTTTTCACGATCCATCATCGGGTGGCAGTCAGCACCGAACCATACTGGAATGCCCTGCTCTTCGAGAATCTGACGCACGCAATCCTTCATGAACTGGTTCGGCACGTTCAGGTATTCGGTCGGGTCTCCCCCGGCCACATTACCCAAGTGCTCGATACCGATCTTCTTGCCCTTCGCATGCTCCTGACGAGGATCGTCGACCAGGCACACGTAGCTTTCCAAATCAGCGGAACCGACGTACTTCTGCCAGAATTCCACAGGCGTGACCTCACCATCGCGGTGGAACTCGCCGTCCTTGTCGGTCCACTCCCAGTCGAAGCTCTTCGGCGGCTCGCCCAAGTGAATCGTCAGAATGCGGTGTCCGGCGGCGGTCGCTTCGGCGATTACCGATTCGATCGAAGCCGGATCAGCATACATGTGCGCGACGGCCGTATGCAGCAGGCGACGCAATTGCACGTTCATTTCGCCGGTGTTCTTGGAGGATTCGGTTTCCGGGAACAGATCCTTCGGAACGGCACCGTACTTCTTGTACACGTTCATGGCCATGGTCCACTGGCCGCCGTCGCCCATCACGTCGGCGAGCAGATGCTGGATCAGGCGGGAGTCGGACGGCTCGCCGGCCTTCACCAGTTCGGCCACGTCCTGCAGGAAGTAGTTGACGCGCTCGAGCTTGTCGTAGTACATGGCATAGTTCTGGGAGAACTCGAATTCCTTCAGCCCCATGTTCTTCTTGGCCACGAAACGAGCCACGTTCAGCGAGCTGAACAGCCAGCAACGGCCGGAACGATCCTGATGGGTGGCGGTGCCATTGTCGACAATGGTGGAGAATCGGCGCTGCATCAGGCGGGCGCGGTCATAGTTGCGTGCCACCTTGTTGATGCCAGCCGCGGTGACCGCGTTCATGGCCATACGGTTGTGGTCGCTGGCTTCGAAATCCTCAACCAGCGTTGCCAATGCATCAGCGCTCAACGGCGTGATGTCAGTCATTGTTCTGTTCCTCCTGTGCTTCTTCGCCCTGGTCAGACTGCTCGTCTTCGGACGGTTCTTCAAAATCGTCATTATTCTGCTGTTCGTCGGAGACAACATCCTCGTCGAAGGTCACTTCCGGTTCGCCCGCAACAGTTTCGCCACTCTCGTCGTGCGATTCCGCCGGAGTTTCAGCTTCAGCTGCGGAATCATGCTGTTCGCCGTCGATGGAATTGACCACGGACAGGCCGTTCGCGCCGAAACCGGAGAACGCGTTGGCAAACATGGCACGCAGTTCACTGACACGCTGCGTGATCTGCGCCTCACGGGTCTGCAGGTCGGCGATGCGCTGCTGCACACCTTCAAGCTCGCTCTTGGCTGCCTCACGACGCTCGTTGATCTGCTCGTCGGCCTCTTCGGTGGCCTGCTTGAGAATGCTGGCAGCCTGCTTGTCGGCTGCCTCACGCTTGTCGGAAGCGTATGCCTCGGCCTCATCGCGCGTATGCTGCGCTTCTGAAATCAGCTCGTCGGACTGCTTCTTGGCGATTTCACGGCGTTCGTTCAGGTCGGCGAGCAGCTCGTTGACCTTCTTCGTAGCCTCATCCTGCTGGGCGGAAATGTCGGCGCGGATCTGCTCCACCTCGGCATTGACCTGGCTGATGGTCTTGGTGCGATGCACTTCGGCCTCGTCGGTGATCTCCTGTGCCTTGGCTTTGGCGGTATCCGTGATTTCCGAGGCACGGCGCTGCGCGTCCGTCATCATCTTGGACACCTGCTCACGCACGTCGGCCAGCTTCTTGTTGGCTTCGGCCAACGCGGATTCGATCTGGTCGTTGGTCTCGCTTTTCATGCGGTTGATCTCGTCATTGGCGTTCTTGCGCTGCGCCGCGATCTGCTCGGTGGCTTCGGCGCGCAGATCGGAGAGCTCGCGCTCCTGCGTGGCGCGCTCCGATGCGAGACGCTTGTCATGCTCCTCACGGGAGTTCGTCAATTCCAGATCGACGGTCTGGCGCTGCGCCACCACGGCCTTCTGCGCTTCGCCACGCAGCTGGTCCGCTTCGCGCTGGGCGTTGGACTTCAACGTGTCGGCATCATTATTGGCCTTCGACAGCACCGCTTCGGCCTTGGCGTTGGCCTCGTCGAGAATACGCTTGGCGTCGAGCTTGGCGTTGTTCAGCAGGGTTTCGGCCTGAAGCTGCACCGTGGCGCGTGCCGCGGAAGCGTCTTTCTTGGCACGGTCGAGCAGCTCGGCGCTGGTCTGTTCCGCGCTGGCGAGCATCTGCTGCGCGTTGGCGCCCAGAGATGCGAACGAATTCGGGTTGGCCTTCTTGTTTTTCTCTTCCTGCAGCTGTGCCTGCAGTTCAAGGATGGTCTGATCGTCGGCCTTGACCTGATCACGCAGACGGTCCACCGTCTCCTGAGCCAAAGCGAACGCCTCATCGACCCTTTCCTTGTCGTACCCCCTCAACACGATTGGGAACTGCTCAACCATGATATTCCTTTCACGAATTCCCTTCCATCGCGCATCTTGCCCGCGCCTATCCGTTTTGAACTTTAGCGCAGAACAAACGTTCGGCACACGGCAGTCGCATAATTCTCACAGAGAGCACAGAAATCGTTCGAGGAAACGCCGACGCCGTTCAGCCGAGCAGAATCTCACTTGAGGATGGCTGCAGATAATAACGCACCGATTCGCGGATCACATCGTTACCTGCGGCGATTTGCTGCGCGATTGACAGTCCATGTTGCGGATGTGGCTGCTCGTTGACGATCGGCAGGCTTACGAAACCCGACAGAATGCGCTTTTCCTGCGCTGCAGACCAGTCGAGCAAATGGTAGAACAGCGAATTGCAGACGAACGTGCCCGCATCCGAACTCAACGCGGCGGGAATCTCATGTTTGGCGAAATCGCGCAGAATCGAACGCAACGGCAGGCGCGTCCAATATGCCGCAGGCCCTTCCGGATTGATCGGACGGCGAGGCGGAATCACATTGTCGGCGTCAGGCTTGGCCGCGTCCATCAGATTCGTGGCGCATCGCTCCAACAGCACGCCGCGGGCCGAACGCTTCAAACCGGTGGCGATGACAATATCGGGATTCGCCTGTTCGATGGCGTTCAGCAACATGGGCCAGGCATTGGCGAAACTGACCGGAAGCGTCACCGTCGTCACGCTCATGGAAACATCCTGCAGAAGATCGTCGGACAGCGCCACGGATTGAGATGGATCATTCCAATATTCGGCGAGCGCCACGGGAACAAGTACGGCCGGATTCACGTCGATGCCGTCGTACGGGGTGAAACCTGAGATGACGATGTTGATCTGCTGCATGTGTTCCAGTGTACGTGGTTGAAAGGTGGGTTCGTTTACGATCAGTGCTTATGCATTTGTGAGAATGCTTCGGCGAACACCGCGTGCATGCGCGCTTTCGCTTCTTGTTTGGCATGTTCCGGGTCGAGGCTGCGCGCGATGTTCTCGGCGATCGGCATGTCGGCCTGTGTGGTGATTTTGAGATTCGTTTCGGATCCGGCGACGATGGCGACCGGCTCGTTCGGCAGATAGTCCACCACCACGCGGGTGTCGTCGGTTGGGTGGAAGTCGGGATCGGCGGTGGCGAGCTCGTAGGCTTTGGTGATGGTACCGAAACGGAAGGCCTGCGGGGTTTGCGCGCGGAATGCGTTCGTACGATCAGGCACGGAGCGCACCACCTTGCGCTCTCCAAGATCTTCGGTCAGTAGAATCGTGTCAGTGGACGCGTATGCCACGGTCGCCGCGTTGAACTGGTCGAGGCTGTCGATGCAGCCGTCGATGGATTGCTGTTCGACGAACGGTCGCACGGAATCGTGGATGAGGATTTTCGCGCCATCGGGAATGCCTGCCTGCTTGAGCAGATCAAGCGCGGAGCGGGTGCTGTCCACACGCTCGGAGCCACCCGGAATCACGGCACGCACCTTGGTATAACCGGCTTCGTCGATGAGCATGTTCACCATATTGCTGACACGCTCGTTGACCACGACGATGATGTCGCTCACGCGATCGTTGCGTTCGAACGCCTCGATGCTCCAGCAGACGATTGGCTTATCCCCCACCGAAACCAACTGCTTGGGATTGTTCTCATCGAATCGCGTGCCGAAACCGGCCGCCAACACCACGGCCACAACCGGCATCTTCTGTTCCTGCATCTGCTCTCTCTCACTCATACGTCCCACCGTAAACCCCCGAATCGGTTTGCAGCGCGTTTTGCCTTACGTTCTGCACGCAATCCGCAATAGCGCGCCGCTCTCCCACTATTCGCGCACGATCAGCGCAAGCATACGACCTTCGTGCGCTTTGCCTGCGATGGTGGCACGGCGATGCGAGAACCAGAGCGGATTTTCCAGCGTGCACAGGCTACGGCGGATTTTCTTGAAACGTTCCGCGAGCTGCGGTTCGCCTTCGCCATCGGCCTGGCAGATTTCCGCCAATTCCTCGTCTTCGGAAAGATACTGGGTGGCTGCGTTGACGCGGGCGCGGGAGGAAACGACGTTATCAGCCGGAACACCGGCTTTGGCAAGCTCCTGCAGCGCGGCGGCCGCAATATCGATGCCCGGCTGGCCGAAACGGCTCAGCGTGAAGGTTCCGGGGAACTGCGCGTCGAATTCGTCGGCAATGTCTCCGCCCACCTCGTAGCAGTCGCCGCAGATGCACGGGCCCAGCGTGGCGACAATACGCTCCGGCCTGGCTCCCTTGGACACCATCTTTTCGATGGTGGCGCCGATCACACCGTTCTGCAGGCCACGACGGCCGCAATGCGCGGCGCCGATCACGCCAGCTTCCGGATCGGCCATGAGCACCGGCAGGCAGTCGGCCGCGAACATGCCGAGCGCCACGTTCTTCTGAGCGGTCACCTGGCCGTCCGCTTCAACCACTGCCGGCTCATCCGCGGTTTCGCCCACCTGCTGAGCGGTTTCGCCCTTGCCGCCAGATACGTCGAAACCGAACGGACGGTTCATGACGAACAATTCGTCCACATCGACGGCAACGCCGGAATGCACCTGGCTGACCAGGCTCAGTTTCGCATCGATGGCGTTGGAGAGCGCCACACGATTGGCGAGCACATGGTTCGGATCATCGCCGGTTTTACCCCCGAGATTGCAATGCGCATAATCGCCTTCGCTGGTGCCACCAAGTCGCGTGGTGTACACGACTTTGACGCCCGGCGCAAGCATGATCGGAATGGTCACCGGAATTGGATTGCCGTCCACGTCGGTCGGGTCGATCGCATTGCTGTCAAGAATCGCGTCGTCATACTGCTTGTCAGTCATTTTTTTGTTTTCCTTGATTGTTCTACGATTATTTCAACTTATTTCTGCTGATTTTCTGCGTCTACACGATGTTTTTCGCAATTATTCCGCTTTGAGCGTCGGCTTTTTGGTACGAGATCGGATGGCTGCGTTCACGGGCACTTCCTGCGGGCATGGCATGGAGAAGACATGCGCCGGATTGTTGATGGATTCGACCCAATGTCCGTCGGCGTCACGGAATCCGCCTGCGGGAACGGTGTAGGCGAGCGGCGCCGCGCCCGGTAGCACGAATTCGACTTCCTGACCGGCTTCGATTTTGTTGCGGCTCATAATGGTCACACGGCCGCCGTCTTCTTCACTCCACGAGAGCACTTCGCCAACCACCAGCCAAGCGCGGAAATACGCGGAACGGTCGGTGCTTTGCTGCACTTTGTGTTCCGGATAGTAGAAGCCGGTGGAATAGTCGCGGTGCGCCACCTTGTCTGGCTCGTCCAGCAACCAGTCAGGCAGGGACACGTGTTCCGCCGGGCGCACTCCGGCGTGATACCAGCCTTCCGGCAGGATTTCCGCAGCCGTGTTCGACTTACGCCTCGTACTACGCGCATGGTAGCTCAGATCATCCGGTTCGCCGGCGGAAGCGACTGGAACGGTTGCAATATCCGGCTTCCCCGCGAACGCACCATCCGCATGTTCCATAATCAAATCGGTGGTTTCCGGCTTGCCGTAATCCGGATCAGACGGGCGAATCACACGGTCATGGAATGGCTTCAGCACAGTGCCATCCTCGTCTTCAAAACCGCGTTGCACCATGTATGCGTCAACGGCGGTCTTGTAAGCGTTCGTCATCGCCGCAATATAGTAGGCGCTCTTGGAACGTCCTTCGATTTTCAGACTGGTCGCACCCGAATCAAGCAGATCGTCGATATGCGCAAGCATGTTCATGTCCTGCGAATTGAACAGATACGCGCCTTCCTTAGTCTGTTCTATCGGAAAATACTGGCCGGGACGCTTTTCTTCGACGATGGAATACTTCCAGCGGCACGGTTGAGCGCATTCGCCATGATTGCCGTCACGTCCGGTCAGATAATTGGAGAACAGACAACGACCGGAGAACGCCATGCACATCGCGCCATGCACGAAGCATTCGATGTCAAGATCGTCGGGAATGCGTGCGCGAATGTCTCGCACGGCCTGCAGATCCATTTCACGGGCAAGCACCACACGACGTGCACCCAACTGGTAGAAGGCGTTCGCTGCCTGATAGTTGGTGACTCCCGCCTGCGTGCTCACATGCAGTTCCAGGTTCGGCGCCACTTCGCGAGCCATGAGCATCACGCCAATGTCGGAAACGATCAGTGCGTCCACGCCGGTGTCTTTGAGCTGGCCGATGTATTCGCGCATCGCTTCGACTTCATTGTTGCGCGGCAACACATTGCAGGTCACATACACGCGAGCGCCACGCTCATGCGCGTAACGGGAGCCTTCTTCGAAATCCTCCAAACTCAGGTTTTTCGGCGCCGAACGCATGCCGAACGCCTTGCCTCCGCAGTAGACGGCGTCCGCACCGTAATCGACGGCGGTTTTCAGTCCTCGCAGATTGCCCGCGGGAGCCAATACTTCAGGCTTGTTTCTTCTTTGCACGCTTGTTCCTCTTACTCGATTTTTCCGCTCTATATTCTCGACTATTCACGGGACACTTCTGCCGCATCCGGGAAATACATACGAGGAAAAACACATGCGGAAAAACAAAGGCGTCCATCGTGGAGACGGACGCCTTGACGCAAAACGTTGCGAATCTGACACTCAGCCGAGTTTGGCGAGTTCCTCTTCGGTGAGTTCGAGCTCGTCGGCCTTGAGGGAATCGAGAATGGTTTCCGGTCGATGGGCGCCGGGAATCACGAACATGTGGTCGCCCTTGGCCAGCTCCCATGCGAGCACCACACGCTGGTAGCTCACGCCACGGGCTTCGGCCACCTCGCGGAACGGATCGAACAGGCGCTCGTCGTACGGGTGACGGTAGCCGCCCAACGGACTCCAGCACACGAACGCCAGACCCTGCTCGGCGCAATAGTCAAGCGTATCTTGGGTGTCCAGATGAATCGGAGAATACTGGTTCTGCACGGCCACAAGCTTGTCGCCGAGGATCTCCTGCGCGATCTTCAACTGTTCGATGCTCACGTTGGAAACACCCGCCCACTGGGCCACGCCCTGATCGAGCAGCGCCTTGATGCCTTCGCAGGACTCGTCGTACGGCACTTCCGGATCATGACGGTGCAGGTACAGCAGATCGATGCTGTCAACGCCAAGCGCCATCGCGGACTGCTTGCCGTATTCGATCAGATGCTCCGGCTTGCCGTCACGCGGCCAAACCGGCTTGTCACCCTCCCAAGCGCGGCGCAAGCCCACCTTGGTGGCCACGGTGACTTCCTCACGCGGGCCCTTCCACGAGTCAAGCGCCTCACGCACCAGCTTTTCGCCGGTCTGTTCCTCTTCGCCCGGCGTGTAGTACGCCCAAGCGGTGTCGATGTGACGGCATCCGGCATCCAACGAGGCGTGCAATGTTTCGATACCGACATCGTGACCACGATTGTTTTCAATGGTCAACGGCATTTCACCATGGCCGATGGCCGTGGTGCGGAACGGTCCAAGATTACGGAACAAAGCCATCCCGATCTCCTTCAACAACGTACAGAGTGTCTTTCCGAATGCAACCTTACCAGCCGACCCGCCTCAGCAGACAACAAACCCACCAAACATGCGCGTAATGCCGCAGATCAGCGACCACCGAAGCTGCCGCCGCCGGAACCACCGGAGGAACCGCCGAAACCACCGCCGGAGAAGCTACCACCGGAACCACCGTAACTGCTGGACGGAGATGCCGCGGCAATCGTCGATTGAATATCAGCAAAACCTGATTCCAACTGCGCGCCAATATCACCAAAATTGGCGCTCGGCGAGAAATCCATCGAATTCGTATCACACGAAGCAGGACCGGCGTAATGATGATTGAAATACCATGAACGGTAACTCCAGTAAAGCAGCGAATCGGAAGCGTTGGCATCAAGCCAATTCGGGTCGGCAAGCTGCGGGTACGCCTTGAGCAGCTGCTTCATCGCCTTTTCGGAAATGCCGAACGCGGTGGCGTACACCATGTAGCGACCCCACAACGTCAGATCAGCCACACCACGATCACGGAAGTCGCTGAAATCCTCCATATACCGTTTCAAACCGACCACCTGACCGGCAAGACGCTGACCATTGTCGTTAAGCCCCTTCAATTTGAGGTAGCTCAGCGCAAACACGGACGCGAACATCATCGGCGCGGAAATCAGCACGACCAACGCAAGATTGCCGATCACGCCAAAATACACTATGGAAAGGAACGCCAGGATCGCGGCGCAGATGCCTGCGGCGAACGCTCCCCCGCCGCATGCCGAAGTGGCACCCAACATGGAGAATTCGCTACTGCACGCATTCGTAAACTTTTCCTGATACTTGTAGCCCTTCGACCAATCGGAGAAATTCTTGTCCATCTGTTTCAGATCGAACACCGGAGAACCAATGCGTTCGGACGCCTTCACCAGCAGGTCGAGCGCGGTACGTTCGCTCTGGCTCAGCGCCAATGACTGCGGGTTATCGAACACCACCGGCAGTATCACGATGGTGCTGGTTTTGCCTGCATCACGCGCACGAGCTGGATCATTGGAAATCAGCTGCGCGATATCGGCATTGCGAGACCGACTCATATCAATGCCCCGATACATGGCGGCCGGCCCCGGGTAAATGGCGATTGCTCCACGCGAAGCGAGCGAGAGCACGGAAGCCGACATTTTTCGGCTCGACAGTGTTTTCGAATGCTTGTTGTCAACGATATGCAGCAGTTCCGCAGCGCTGGCGGGGCTCATTTCCGGCTCGTCACGCCAATACTCGATGTCACCGTGGTATTGCGAACGATCGAAACTGTGCAATGCGAGCACAACGGCGATCACACACAAGATCAGCCCGGCCACGGCAATGGCGATCCACGTGATCAGGCGGATACGCGCTTTTGTGCGCTGCCGGTCACGCCACTGCTGCTCCTGTTGGGCCTCGCTTTCCATAATGCCGTTTTTGATGGTGGTATCACGAGTGCGTGCCACACCGCTGGTCGCACCGACGTCGAACATGGCGACCACGTCAACATAGTCGCCGGCACGAACGTCGTGCACGGTGAACTGCAACGACCCCTTATCACCACGTTCGGTGGTTGACGTACGTTCGGTGTGCAGCCAGGCCCATGAATTATCCGCCGTAATGCCATCCGGGAACGTGACGGTTCCGGTGACCTTGCCGATGGGAATCTGATTGCTCACGCCGAGCGGTTCCCATTGGAACGTGGCCACGTCTTGATAGGCGGTGGCCACGCCCTGCATGGTCATGGTCACATCGAATTTCAGGCTGCTCGCCGACGTGGTGGCGGGAATATTCCAGCCGATTTCGATTTTCTTGGAACGATCGTCGGTATTGTCGGCAACAAGACCGTCTTTTGCGGGATTGAACGGCTGCGGATTGCTGTCACCTTGCGAAACATCGGCGATATACCACTGCCCCGCATGTTCTCGATTCCATTCGTCGGTGCTATAGCTGCTTGGGATTGCGATATCACCCTGCTGGTAGGTCTCTCCCGTCGTCGCGTTGCGCACGCTGATATCGGTGATATTGGCCAGGTTGCTTTCCTTCAGCGTGTACTGCTGGTACAGCTGCTTCCACGGATGGTCGCCGTCGTCATCGCTGCGGTCGGCGAGTTTCATATCGATGTGTTGGGTGATTTTCAAATCGCCATTGCTTTGCACCTGCACATCGTAGTCGAGCGTTTTGTAGCTCAAATCGGCCCCACCGTCATCCAATGCGATGGCCAGCAATATGGCCGCTACAACGCCAACGGTGACGACGATCGCGATACCGAAGCTGCGCACCGCTCGCGACGCATGCTGTTTGGCCGTCATAATCCCTCTTTCTCGCTTCTTCTTCCCTCAGATGGCCGTACAACAGATGGCCGTACAAGCCGAATTGAACAGTAAAGCCCCATCGTCATCGGACGGGGCTTTACATGCATGTCAGAACTTAACTTGCGGAACCTGACGATCCGCTTCGTCCACCTGGAAGTAGGGGGCCTGTTCGAAATGGAACAAGCCGGCGATAATATTGGTCGGCACAACCTCGGTCTGGGTATTGTACTTCTGCACGACATCGTTGTAGAACTGGCGTGCGTAGGCGATCTTCTCTTCCAACGATTTCAGCTGATTCTGCAAATCCATGAAATTCGTATTGGCCTGCAGCTGCGGATAGTTTTCGGATACGGCCTGCAGATTGACAAGTGCGCGGCTCAGCTGGTTTTCCGCAGCGATGCGCTGCGCCACGTCACCGCTTTGCGCGGCCTGCACCACGCCGGCACGGGCCTGCGTGACCTGCGTGAACACTTGGGATTCGTGGGCCGCATAACCTTTGACCGTTTCCACCAGGTTCGGAATAAGATCGGTACGCTGCTTGAGCTGCACGTCGATCTGCGCCCAACCGTTCTTCACACGATTACGTAGCGTGACCAGCCCGTTGTAGGCGCTGACGGCCCAAAGCACAATAAGTACAACGATGACGGCAATGATAATGCCAACGACCATGACGACTCCTTCGTTAATGGCTCTTCACACCATTCTTGCATGCGCCCAGGTACGTTATGACAAAACTCATGCCCCCGTGTCTCATTTTCATGCAATCTGCATGGAAACGCAAAAGTGCCCCGTACCTTCCGGTACAGGGCACTTCAGTCAGTCAGCTATGCTGCGAGGGATCCTTTTGAGGCGTCAGTCCTCAAAAGGATCAAAGTCGCGGCGGACGCGGCGGCGAGGACGCTCGGAACGCTCTTCGCGATCGGCACGGTACTCGTCGTAGTTCTCGTCGGCTGCGTAACGCGGATTGCGGTCGTCGCGGCGGCTGCTGCGACGACGGTCGGAACGACGATCATCACGATCGTAGTCACGGTCATCGCGATCGGAACGACGACGACGCGGACGATCATCATAATCACGATCGTCACGATCGGAACGACGATCGTCACGATCGTAGTCACGGTCATCGCGATCGGAACGACGACGACGCGGACGATCATCGCGATCGTAATCGCGGTCATCGTCACGATCGGAACGACGACGACGCGGACGATCATCATAATCACGATCGTCACGATCGGAACGACGATCATCACGACGGCCACGGCTGCCGCGACGGTCATCGCGATCGGAACGCTCACGGCGCGGAGCGGAGGATTCCTGATCTTCGAAGCCTGGAATGGCCAGGGAGATCTTGCCGCGATCGTCAACGCCCTGCACGACTACCTCAACGGTGTCGCCTTCCTTGAGCACGTCTTCGACGGCGTCGATACGCTCGCCGTTGGCCAGATTACGGATCTGGGAGATGTGCAACAGGCCGTCGGTGCCCGGGGTCAGGTTCACGAAGGCACCGAAGGAGGTGGTCTTCACAACCTTGCCGTTGTAGGTTTCGCCGGCTTCAGGAACATGCGGGTTGGCGATCTGGTCGATGATCTGCTTGGCCTTTTCAGCGCCGTCGCCACCTTCGGAGGAGATGAACACGGTACCGTCATCTTCGATGGCGATCTCCGCACCGGTCTCTTCCTGAATCTGGTTGATCATCTTGCCCTTCGGACCGATGACTTCGCCGATCTTGTCGACCGGAACGGTGGTGGTGATGATGCGCGGTGCGTACGGGCTCATCTCGGCCGGACCATCGATGCACTCGTTGATGACTTCGAGAATGGTGGTACGGGCTTCCTTGGCCTGCTGCAGAGCAGAGGCCAGAATGTCAGCCGGAATGCCGTCGAGCTTGGTATCGAGCTGCAGAGCGGTGATGAACTCGGAAGTACCGGCAACCTTGAAGTCCATATCGCCGAAGGCGTCTTCGGCGCCGAGAATATCGGTCAGGGTCTTGAAGATGTGCTGGCCGTCAACATCGCCGGACACGAGGCCCATGGCGATGCCCGCAACCGGGGCCTTCAGCGGCACGCCTGCGGCGAGCAGCGACAGTGTGGACGCGCACACGGAACCCATGGAGGTGGAACCGTTGGAACCAATGGCTTCGGAGACCTGACGGATGGCGTAAGGGAACTCTTCGCGGTTCGGCAGCACCGGCACGAGAGCCTTCTCCGCCAGCGCACCGTGGCCGATTTCGCGGCGCTTCGGGGAGCCGACGCGGCCGGTTTCACCGGTGGAGTACGGCGGCATCTCATAGTTGTGCATGTAACGCTTGGACTGCGGACCGGACAGTGCGTCGATCTGCTGTTCCATCTTGAGCATGTTCAGGGTGGTGACGCCCAGAATCTGGGTTTCGCCACGCTGGAACAGTGCGGAACCGTGCACGCGCGGAACGATGTCCACTTCAGCGGACAGGGTGCGGATGTCACGCAGGCCACGGCCATCGATGCGGTAATCCTGGGTCAGGATGCGGCGACGCACGATCTGGCGCTGCAGCTCCTTGAACGCATTGCCGATCTCCTTTTCCTTCTCGGCATCGTCCATGTCGGTGAATTCACCGGCGAGCGTGGCCTTGACGCCCTCCTTGATCTCATGGATGCGATCCTGGCGAGGCAGCTTCTCGGCAATGGAGAGGGCTTCGTCGAGATCGGCGTGGGCGATCTCATCGATACGGTTGTACAGATCTTCGGTGTACTCCGGGAAGAGCTGGAATTCCTTGGTTTCCTTCGCAGCGATCTTCTTGAGTTCGGCCTGAGCCTCGCAGATCACCTTGATGAACGGCTTGGCGGCTTCGAGACCACCGGCGACGACTTCCTCGTCCGGCTTGGTCTGGCCTTCGTCGTAGATGAGGTGCCAGGCGTTCTTGCCTGCGCCGGCTTCGATCATGGCGATGGCGACGTCGCCGTTTTCGACGACACGGCCGGCAACCACGATTTCGAACACGGCGCGCTCACGCTCGCTCCAACGCGGGAAAGCGACCCACTGGCCGTCGATCAGAGCCAGGCGAACGCCGGAAACCGGGCCTTCGAACGGCAGACCGGAAATCATGGTGGAAGCGGAAGCAGCGTTCAGAGCGATAACATCGTAAGCATCGTCCGGGTTGACGGCGAGCACGGTTTCCACAACCTGCACTTCGTTGCGCAGCGTGTGCGGGAACAGCGGGCGCAGCGGACGGTCGATGATACGGCAAGCCAGAATCGCCTCGGAGCTCGGACGGCCTTCACGGCGGAAGAACGAGCCCGGAATCTTGCCGGCGGCGTACATCTTCTCTTCCACGTCCACGGTCAGCGGGAAGAAGTCGTAGTTCTCCTTCGGGCTGGAACCGGCGGTGGTGGTCGACAGAATCATCGAATCATCGTCAAGATAGGCGGCGACGGCACCATCCGCCTGCTGGGCGAGACGACCGGTCTCGAAGCGCAACGTGCGCTTGCCAAATGAACCATTATCGATTACGGCTTCAACAGCCTTGATTTCGGGACCCTCCATAGGGTTCCTCCTTTTTCTTTTCTTTTACCAACTATCGGCAGTCCTCTTCAGCGGACTCCAACCGATTTCTGCATGCGTGACGCGACGTTACCTTCGTCGCTTCCTCATCTTTAGATTCTAGACCTCATGCACCCTAAACCTTGGGCTTTCAAACTGTCTTTTCCTCAACGCGGCTGTCATGCAAAAACGCCCGAACGCCAAGGAAGGCATTCGGGCGGAAGAATGTAACTATCGGCGCAGACCCAGACGCTCAATCAGGGAGCGGTAACGGTTGATGTCGACGCGCTTGAGGTAATCAAGCATACGACGACGATCGCCGACCATCAGCAGCAGACCACGACGGGAGTGGTGATCATGCTTGTGCTCCTTGAGGTGCTCGGTCAGATCAGCGATACGCTTGGTCAGCAGAGCAACCTGGACCTCCGGGGAGCCGGTGTCACCCTCGTGGGTAGCGTAAGTCTTGATGATTTCCTGCTTTTCCTCAGCCGTAAGTGCCACGGCATCCTCCTTATATTGCTGCGCGGTGCTGCCGGTCCAATACCGGCGCGCTCTCTATCCGCGGGCGAAACACGCCAAGGGGAAATCATACACGAAGGGCAGACCAAATCGAATCCACAACAAATGGCGGATCAGACCACGTTCAGCAGACCTCCGAACAACACCACGGCGAGCGCGATGATCTCAATCACGAAGAACAGCAGGAACGATGCCCAACTGCGCGTCAGCACATTGAATTTCGATTCCTTTTTGATGCATACCAGCAATCCGACCCAGAGCACCGCATAGAAGGCGACACCGCATCCGGCTGCGATAATGCCAAGGTTCGCCGCGTTGGCCAGCCCTGAGGAATCGCCGTACATCACGTAGGTGGCGTTCCAAAAGTTGAAGCTCAGCAGACATACGCCGGCGACGAACTGTTCGGCGGCGAGTCCCACCACGAAAACCGTGCCCCACAGCCATTTCTTCACATCCGCAACCATCAATCCCAAACCGGCCATCGCCATAATGGTGACCGTCCACGAAATCAGCGCCACGCCTTTGGGATCGAGGAAGCTGAGATTGGCCACCATCCAAGCCGCATCCTTGACTGCGATGACACGTCCCCACCAGTAAGGCGCGATCAAAGCCACCAGCACCAGCGCGATGAACAGCGCCCAATGCCCCGGATGCGATTTGCGCCGTTCGATATCGGCCAAGGAAAGATCGGACGCCTCAATGGATGCCGTTGGATGCTTGGAAACGTCGACCTGTTCGACCACGCCGTCGACGACTTCCGTCACCTTGTTGCCTTGCGTTTGTGCCATACCCGCTCCGTTGTATTGCGATTGTCGCACCGCTGTCACGACACGTCCAGCATACCCAGTCGTCGAAGCAATCGTACGGCAGGTATGCAAAAGGCGTGCCGTCAAGCACGCCTTTCTTCTTCTCTAATGATTGTGTGGAGCGGATGACGGGAATCGAACCCGCGTAATCAGTTTGGAAGACTGAGGCTCTACCATTGAGCTACATCCGCGCACCGTCTATGCCAGCCGAAGCCAACACGAAACGACTCGAGCCATTATACACACTCCCTCAACAATCGCAAGTCGAAATCGTAATAATTATTTTTCGACCACGCAAACCTGGTACGGCTCCAACGCAACTTCGGCAGGAAGCTCGATATCGCCGTCCGAATCAAGACGCGCGATCTGACGTGCGGACGAGAAATTGAACAATCCCAATACCGTACGTCCTTCAACGTGGCGCACCACCGCAAGAACCGCATCATTATGCGCATCCCAAGTAGTGACCCATGCTTCCGGAGCGAACGCGGGATCGTCGCGCATCTCACGAACGCTCTTCAAACCGTCCCACATCTGCTTCTGCAGCGTGCCCGCCTGCTTGCGCTTGGCCGCATTCTCCCAATTGAAGGGGCTGCGATGCAGATTGCGCGAATCCTCGACGCGATCGGGATCCTCCTTGTATTCCCAGCCGTTGAGCTGCACGATTTCGTCGCCGCAGCTCAGCATGGGGAAGCCACGCAGGAACGACATGGCGGAATGCATCATCAGATCGCGTTTCATCGAAATGTCGAGCAGCGGCTTGTCATGCGTGATCAGCGCACGTTCCACACCGCACAGGCTGGCCGTGGTGCCGCAGCTGCGCGCGTCCTTCGATGCCTCGTCGTAGTTGTACAGCTCTCCCATAGCCCAGCTGCCAGGCACCGATCCCTCGTAGAAGTGGTACAGGAATTCCTTATGCTTGAGCGGGTCGATGCCGAGGCTCTCCTCCACCGGCTCGTCCAAGCCCCAGCCGATGTCGTCATGGCAGCGCAGGTAGTTGACGAACCAGCAGTTCTCCGGCAGCGCGTTAAGCTTGTCGAGCTGGTCTTTGAGCAGGCGCACGTCCCCACTGGCAAGCGCACTCCACAGATTCACCATGATCGACACGTTGTAAAGCATGTGGCATTCCGGCTTTTCCGGCGTGCCGAAGTAGGCGGCAAGCTCCTTGGGGGCCATCACCACTTCGCCCTTCAGCACTACGGCCGGGCAGACGCATTCGAGCACGATGCGCAGCATACGCACGATGGCGTGCACTTGCGGCAGATTGCGGCAGTTGGTGCCGAGTTCCTTCCAGATGTAAGGCACCGCGTCGATGCGGAACACTTCGACGCCAAGATTGGCGAGGCCAAGCACACTGGAGAGCACCGACACGAGCACGTTCGGGTTGCGGTAGTTCAGATCCCACTGGAACGGATAGAACGAGGTGAGCACCCACTTGTGCATCTGCTCGTTCCAGGTGAAGTTGCCGGGCGCGGTGGCCGGAAAGACTTCCGGCACCACGGCGTCATACTGGTCGGGGATGGTGCGGTCGTCGTGGCAGTAGTAGTAGTCCTGATATTTCGGATCGCCCGCTTGAGCGGCTTTGGCCCAGCGATGGCTGGATGCGGTGTGGTTCATCACGAAGTCGAGGCACAGGCTGATGCCCGCCGCACGCAGTTTCTTGGTGAGCGCGGCGAGGTCTTCGTTGGTGCCGAGCGACGGGTCGACGGTGTCGAAATCCTCCACTGCGTAACCGCCGTCATTCTGCGGATGCGGCATTTTCAGCAGTGGCATCAGGTGCAGATAGGTGAGTTTCTGTTCCTTCAGGTACGGCACTTTGTCGGCGAGTTTCTTCAGATCCCCGGCGAACAGATCGGTGTACATGGTCATACCGAACATGTTGCCGCGCTTGTACCATTCCGGATCGGCGAGACGCTTGGTGTCGAGACGCTTCAGATCGGCGGGGCGCGCATCGTGGGCTTTGGCCATCAGCTCGGTGAGGTTGCGGAAGGCTTCGTCGGCCTGCTCCCCATACAGATCCGTCAATAGTTCGCGCAGTTCCTCACTATATTGTGCGACGCGCTCGTCAAATGCTTTGTCGGATTTGGACCGTGCCATTCCTTGACTCCTCTTCCCAGGGAACTTCGTTGTTATGAGTTGGATTCCGCAGCGTTCGTTGCCACGACGTTGGCACCAGTGTAGCGTGATTTTACGGTTTTATCAAACCGGTTCGAGGTGTTGTCGCGATTGACGTCAATCGATTGACGCAATCACTTGCGGTCACGCTTCTATCGTCACCACCGCGGATGCGACGGATCCGTCATGACTCATGGAAATATGGATTGCGCACGATTGATCATCCCCATCAACCGGCAATCCCAACGATTGCCGCAACTTGCGTCGCACCTCGGGCGAGAGCATGACACGGGGCACGCCGTGGGAATCGTCAAGTATTTCGATGCGCGCCCAAGGAAAATCGTCGAGCGTGTACGGATAGGCAATGTCTCCATCGGCATTTGTCCTGCGTGAAATCGCTTCGCACCACGCCTTGAGAAAAGCCTCCTTGCCCGCCCATCGGGCCGCAAGATGCACCGCCTCACCGTCCCTTTTGACCTGCACACGTTGAGCGGTCTGCCATAGCTCGCGCATGGAGAACAGGTTTCGCATGCGCGACCCCGGTTCGCCCAGTTGCTCGGCGAACGCAGGCACATCCACGACGTCATGCCCTAAACCCAGCATTTTCCAGCCTTTCGAAAGTTTTCAGGAAGAAACGAACCATGTCGATTTCCGCGAAACAGGCGGGCGACACTTCGTTTTCATGCAAGGACACCATCCTACCTAAGCGCTTCATCCTCTGCCACCCGCATTGTGCGCCCCTCGTTTCGCGTCTGCACAAGTGAAAATACGGCACCAAACGGAAATCGTGCAGACGGAAAGTAGAGTGATTCAAGAATATGAAAATCCCGTATCTGCCGCGAAATACTGAGATTGCGACAGATACGGGATTTTGATGATCGTGCGTCTGAGCGCCAGAAATTTCAGGCGCTCAGACGCGGGAATCAGGCTTCGAAGTAGCCGGATGCGCCCAGGCGCGCGTTCGGGTCGAGCAGCATGGCCTTCTCCACCTCGTGCGCGTTGTAGCCGCGGCTATCCTCATGGAAACGACGGTTGTCGATCGGCTCGTAGAGCGCGGCGCGGCCCATCATGCCTTCCTCAAGGCGACGCTGGCCGGCAGCCAAACGCTCGTTGGCGCGATCACGCCATGCATTCAGTGCCTCGACGCCCGCGGTGTTGGCCACTGCCGCTTCGAACGCGCCCGGATTGACGATCGCCGCAAAGCCGGACACGTGGCCGAAACCGAGCGACGTGGCCAGGCCCGCCTTGACGGAGCCGACCTTCAACGGTTCGCGCAGCCAGACCATGTGGTCGTCGCGCATGAGCTTCGGATCAACGCAGTCAAGGGCGGCATTGGCCGGAATCACGCCGGACTTGAACAGCTGGGTCAGACCGTTGACCTGGAAGATGCAGGCACCGCCCTTGGCATGACCGGTAAGCGTCTTCTGCGAGATCACGAACAGCGGATTGCCGTCGGCGCGGCCAATGGCGTGGGCCAACGTGTTGTGCAGTTCGGATTCGTTCGGATCGTTGGCGTTGGTGGACGTATCGTGCTTGGAAACCACGGCGATGTCGTCCGGGGTGACGCCGAGACGGGCCAGATCGCGTACCAGCTTGGAATCCTTGCCGCCCATGCCCGCTGCAAGCGCACCCAAGCCCGGAGCCGGAATGGAAGTGTGCGCGCCGTCGGCGTAGGAGTGCACGAATCCGATCACGCCGGCGACCGGCAGGCCGAGCTTCAACGCGATATCGCCACGGGTCAGCAGGATGGTGCCGCCGCCCTGGGATTCCACGAATCCGCCACGACGACGGTCGTTGGCACGGGAGAAGAAGCGCGCGTCGATGCCCTTGGCGTACATTTCCTCCGAATTGGCGGTGGCGTTCATGTTGCCGAAGCCGATCACGGATTCCACGCCGATGTCGTCGATCGCACCGGTGACCACGAAGTCGGCCTTGCCGAGCGCGATCTTGTCGGCACCCTCTTCAAGGGAGACGGCTGCCGTGGCGCAGGCGGAAACCGGCTGAACCATATTGCCGTAGCCGCCGATGTAGGACTGCATCACGTGGGCTGCGACAACATTCGGCAGAGCCTCCTGCAGAATGTCGGTCGGAATCTCATGGTTGAGGAAGCGATCCAAGTACAGCTTGCGCATGGACGCCATGCCACCGAAACCGGTGCCCTGCGTGGAGGCCACCATCGACGGATGCACCGCCTCGAGGATTTCGGTCGGCGTGAAGCCTGCGGACAGGTAGGCGTCGACCGTAGTAACGATGTTCCACAAGGCGATCTTGTCGACGTCGCCGACCATGGAAGCCGGAATGCCCCACTTGACCGGATCGAAGCCCTTCGGGAACTGGCCGCCGACCGTACGGGTCATGGCCGCGCGACGAGGCACGCGAATCATGGAGCCGGCATGGCGGGTCACGTTCCATTCGCCGGATTCCGCATCGGCCGCGAAGCTGGTGTGCGCTTCATCAAGCTTGACGTACTCTTCGGCAATCTCACGAGTCGGAACCGAGAAGGTCACATCGTGGTCAAGGAACACCTCGGCCTCTTCCTCGTCGGTGCCGTCCTTGTAGTCGTTGCCCATGCCTTCGTCGAACGGACGCACGCCGGAACGGGCCACGACCTCGTCATGGTAACGTTCCGCGATATCCTCCTCAGGCACGAGGTTGCCATCAACGTCGTACCAGCCCGGCTTGGGGCTGTCGTTCCACGTCAGCAGGCCCATATTCCATGCCAGTTCGAGCACCGCGCCGGCAGACAGATCCACCTGGCCGTCGGAATGGATGCCGAGTTCGGCTTCGAAACGGGTGCGGCCGGAGCCCCATGGGCCAAGTTCACCCACGGACACGATGACGATTTCGTCTTCCGGACGTGCGCTGACGTTCTGCCAATCGGCAAGATCGACCTTGGCCTGACGCGGAGCACGCGGGCTTGGCAGCGCCTTGATGAGCGTCTTGGCCGCGGTATCGGATTCGTTGCTTGCGATTGCGTTCTTGGCATTCGCCGCTTCCGCTTGGGCCGCGTCTTCCATGGCTTCCGCACGCAGTGCCTTGATGTCGATCGGCTCGTTGCCGAGTCCGCCGGTCAGATCCACGTCGAGCGGGGCCTTGGCTGCTTCGATACGGGATTCGCGGGTGGAAAGGTTCAGCAGTTCGACCGCGATTTCGGCGGTGGAATAGGTCTTCAGACCGTGACGCTCCACCACTTCGACCAGCGGATCATTGCCGCCCATCAAGCCCGTGCCGCGCACCCAGCCGATCTTCGGATGGGCGAAGGTCACACGGCTCGACCACACCTTTTCGGCGCGAGCACGGTTCACAATCGCATCAAACGCGCTCTTCACTTCGCCGTAGGCACCGTCGCCGCCGAAAATACCGCGGTTCGGCGATCCCGGCAACACCACATGCAACTTATGCTGCACATCGGTGTCGGCACCGATCTTCGCAAGTCCGGCAATCGCACGCTCAACACCCCACAGCATGAGGCGAGCCTGGGATTCGAACAGTTCGCCGGAATCGGCGAGGCTGCCATGCACCGGCGGAGCCGCGAACGGGAAGAACAGGCTCGGCTCGTAAGCAGGTTTGAGAATCGTGGTGGTCGCACCGGAAGTCTTCTTCTGCACATTGCCGACCCAAGTGACCAACGCGTCCACGTCACGGTAGCTTGACAGGTTCGCAGGAACCAGCCACAACTTGGCGTCACCGGCCGCATGCTCACGATAGGTCTGCTTGGCCCATGCCTTCACGCTTGGCTTGAAGCTGTGCGAGGTGGCCACCACGGTCGCACCGCCTGCAAGCAGGCCGTTGACCACCTGGGCTGCGATGGAGTTCGGAGCCACGCCCGTCACCACGGCGATATCTCCAGCGAAACGGCTGGTTTCCGCCGATTCGGAAGCGTTTTCTCCTGCTTCGGCAGCGACACGATTGAATGCGGCCTTCAGATCCGCGTTGTCGCTCTTGCCTGCATACCAGGCGGCTTCGTCGGCAATGGTCTTGCCGAGACCGATGAAGCTACCGTTCAATGCGGATTCATCGTTGTTGTAGTAGGCGCGTGCCAGATCCTCACGTGCGGATGCCCAACGATCGTCGAACAGAATGGCCTTGCGCTCGTCAAAACGAGGTTCGACCTGCTTCGGCCAGTCAGCACCGAGTTCGGCTTCGACCGCAGCCACAACAGCCGCGTTCTCATCAGCAGTTTCTTCGGCAACCGGAGCGGCAACGCCCAGCTGGTTCAGCACGAACTTCGCCGTGGAGGCGAGCACGCCATCGGCACCGGTCACCTTGGCCGCGAACGCGTCCAAAGCGGCGGAATCAACCACAGCCCCGCCAGCTGCGCCACCAGCGCTCGGCATGGCAACGGCGATGCCCTTGTCGGCGGCAACCTTCTGCACGGCCGCATCGATCAGCGCGTTGGCAGCGGCCGCATTGGAAGCGGCATCCGTGCTCAACGAGGCAAGATCACCGCCACGAGAGCTGGCCCCCTCACGGGTTTCGAGCACGAGCGCAGCCACCACATGGGAAGTCCACCCTTCACCAAGCTGCCATGTATCGGTCACACGCTTGGTGATCTGGCCGAGCTTCACACCGGCGGCACCGAACATGCCACGCACACGGTCGCGCACGATGTCAGACAGCACCGGACCGAACGCCTTGTAGTTCGGAGCGACCTTGTTGACCAAAGCGCTCAGCGCCTTGACCGTCGCTTCGGCGGCACCGTCCACGGAAGCCACGCCCAGTTCGGAGCTGATGTCCATAAGCAACTGGTTACGGCGGGAAGACACGCCATTAGTCAGCGTATCGGTGGTATCGCTTTCGCCGATCTGATCGGGGCGAACCTTGGCCGAGTAAGCCAGCAATGTGGCGATCGCATCGGATGCCTTGAATGGAATATCCGCAACGGCGGCACCAGACGGAGCGCCAGCGGAAGCTGCGGCAACCGGAACTTCCGCAACGGCTGCAGGAGCCGCCGCAGGAGCTGAGGCAACAGCCGGAGCAGCAGCCGCAGAAGAAGCCGCAGCCGCAACTGCAGAATCGTCGGCATCTTCTTCCGGAACCAACGAATCGGAATCGGTCATATATACGCGGCCCTCATCGCGACCAACGTTGTACACCGTCACATCGCGACCGGCAAACTGTGGCAGACGCAACGTCTTGGCACCAAGATTGGCGAGTGTCGGAGCATTGCCGAGACCAACCTCAACATACTCTTCCACACCAAGACCGCCCTGCTCGGCGGAACCGAACAGCAGAGCCTGCGTCTCAATCCAACGCACCGGGGAGGCGAACTGCCAAGACAGCAGTTCCGTAAGCAGCAATCGACCGAGCTTCTGATCATCAGCAGCATAGGAATCCCAAATCTGCGGATCATCCAAAGCGGCCTGAATGCGCTCGGACGGCACGACTTCGAGAATCTTGGCTGCGAATTCCTTCGTCATTTCGAACGGAGCCGCAACCAGGTTCGGAATGTAGCGTCCGACCAAGCGACCACGGTAATCGATGGTCTGCGGCAGGAGCGCGTCAAGCTTGTCGCGGAATTCCGGCACACCCTTGCGCAGCAGCGTGGAATGGAACGGCACATCGATGCCCGGCACCAGCATGAATGCCGGCTTGCCGCCATATTCGGCTACGCGGCGGTCGGAATCGGCCTTCAGCGTCTTCAGACCGGCGATGGTGCCTGCCACGGCATACTGCTGGCCAGCCAGGTTGTAGTTCACGATCTGCAGGAACTCGCCGGAAGCCTTCGACACGGATTCGACGTATTCGCGTACGCCGTCGTCGCCCACACCGAACTGGTTCGGACGCAGCGCACCCATGCGGTAGTTGGAGCGACCCTTCTCGTCACGCGGAATGAGGTGGTGCATGGTGGAACCGCGGTGGAACACGAGTTCGATCACGGTTTCCAGCGGAATCACGCCGGCGAAGGAGCTCAGGGCGTTGTATTCGCCCAGCGAGTGGCCCGCGAAATAGGCCGGCCAAATGTCGGCGCCGGCTTCGCGCAGACGTGCGGTCTGGGCGAATGCCACGGTGGCGAGCGCCACCTGCGTGAACTGGGTCAGGTTGAGCAGTCCTTCCGGATGGCGGTAGGTCACGCCGTTGGCGGTCAGTTCCTTCGGATTGTCACGCACGACGGCGAGGATCGAGAATCCAAGCTTCTCGCAGGTCACCTTGTCGGCACGCTCCCACACGTCTCGTGCGGCCGGGGACTTGGCACGCTCGTCGAGCACCATGCCCTGCTGCTGTATGCCCTGGCCCGGGTAGACGAAGGCGGACTTCGGCGCACGTACGATGGCGGTGCCACGAGACACGATATTGCCGTCGATGCGGCTGGTCACTTCGAGCACCATGCCGGAGTGTGCCACGCGTCCGACACGCTCGACGGAGATTTCCACTTCGTCGTCGAGCTGCACCATGCCGTACATGTTGTAGGTCCAGCCTGCGATTTCGTAGTGCGCACCCTTGCCGTCAAGCGCCTGCACCGCGTATTGCGCGGTTGCGGAGAGCCACATGCCGTGCACGAGCGGTGCCGCAAGACCGGAAACGGCAGCGCCACGATGCGAGGTGTGGATCGGGTTGAAATCGCCGGAAGTACGGGCGAAGGCGGTCATCTCGTGCGGAGCGGTCACCTTGACGCGGCGCAGCAGTCGGCGCGGAGTGCTTTCGATTTCCGCTTCGATTCCGCCGTAGTCCGGCGCTTCCGGCGGCAGTGCGTCGGAATATGCGCGGCCACGGATGGCGAAACGCTCGGTTTCGTTGGCAAGCACGGTGCCGTCTTGTGCGCTGTGGGTGACGTGGATGGTCACCACACGGCCGGATGCCGATTCGAAGTAGTTTTCGGCCCAGCTGGTCAGTGCGATCTGTTCGCCAGTGTGCTTGAGCAGCTCGTCTTCGCTGACTTCCAGTTCGATGAGATGGTCGAGATGCACTGCGTTGAGCAGGCCTTCGATCACCGGGAAGCCGTTGACGTATACGGATCCGAGGGCCGCGTAGATGGCGGGCCATGCCGGTCCGACGAGTGCGTCCGGTGCGATGCGCGACGGCACCAGATTGCTCGGCAGCGCGCCGCCGGTGGCCGCTTCATGGTCGAAGCCGAGGTTGGCGGACAGCGTGTAGCTGGTATGCGCCTGTCCGAACGGATGGGCGGCTTTGTCTGCCACCTGCTCAATAACGGGCATGGCGGTGAGCTTGTCGCCGGTGATGGCGGTATTGCCGATGCCCGCGGTGTCGGCAAGCATGCGGTACACGTGTTCCGGCAGGCGGTCGCGGTCGACCACCGGGAAGAGCCCGGATTCGTTGCCGTCCACGTTCAGCGGAATGACGATGTCGCGTACGGCGTGCTTGGATGCGCCACCGTCAGGATCGTTGTCCCAGTAGGTATCGAGATGAATGTCGAGATCGTACTTTTCGATGCTTCCTTCGCTGGAAATCTTGCGGATTTCGTAGTTGGCGTCACCGTTGCTGGTACCGTACGCCGGGTTTGCCATGAGATGGCCCACCCACGAGATGTTCGGGGATTTGCGAATGAATTCTTCTGCGGAAGATGCCGCGCCGAGCTGGGCAAACGCGGTTTTGTCTGCGCTTGGCGATTCGGCGGAAACGCGCTTGACCATGGCCTCTTCGAAACGGCCAAGAATGTCGGCGACCGGTTCGTCAACGGTGGTGATGCCCGCAACGGAGATCGGACCAGGAATAATACGCACGGAATCGGCGGAGTAACGGGAGTCTTCGGACTGCCACAGCTGATCCTGACCCCACCAACGCAGCAGGTCGTTGTCGATGACGGGCACGAACGGCATTGGCTTCGGGTATTCACGCACGAGCACCGGGAACCAAGCTTCATCCATCGGGGTGACGGTCAGTTCATCAGCTTGCGGATAGGCTTCGGCAAGCTTGGCGATGGCCGCATGCGGATCGGATTCCACATCGGCACGGGATGCGAACAGCGATGCGAATTCGCCGCTTTCCTTCGTGGTGACGCGGGCTTCGATACGCTGTAGCAAGTGCAGGAAGCGATCGGCATAGGTTTCATCTACCCACGGGAAAGCGAGATCGGCGAAACGCTGCGCCCATGCGAGATAGGTCATGGCCTTCAGGTCACCGAAATACGGCTTCGCGGTGGCGTTCAACGCATCGATGATTTCCTCACGGCGGCTTTCCAGCTCTTCCGGATGCTTCATCACGCGCACCAGCAGGCGTCCGCAACGCGCGGAGGAGTTTTCCAGCTCGTACATATCGGCATGCAGGTGGCTCAGGCCGGAGGTGACTCCACCCTTGGCTTGGCCGCTCGGCACCCACTGTTCGCCCAGCGGAGCGAACGGATCGGCGTCTACTCCCTTGGCGGGAATGCCTGGGGTGTTGACGAGCATCTGCTTGACTTCAGGGCTGGTGTGCGCCTCTTTGGCGGTCATCACGGCGGTGCCGACAAGCACGCCGTCCACCGGCATGAGCGGGCGACCGTATTCGGCGGACCATTCACCGGTGATGTAGTCGGCGCCACGTTCCGGCGTGCCGATGCCACCGCCGACCACGAGCACCAGATTGGCCTGTTCACGCACTTCGGCATAGGTGCTCAGCAGCAGATCGTCCAATGATTCCCACGAATGGTGTCCACCTGCGGAACCACCTTCGACTTCGATGAGCACCTTGACCGGAGCGACGGCCTTGGCGATGCGCACCACCTGGCGAATCTGGTCGACGGTGCCCGGCTTGAAGCTCACGTACGGGAATCCGTCGGCGTTGAGAGTGTGGATGAGTTCCACGGCCTCGTCAAGTTCCGGAATGCCCGCGGACACGACCACGCCGTCGATCGGGGTGCCGCTGGCACGCTTCTTCGGCACGATGCGCTGGGATCCGAACTGCAGGTTCCACAGGTAGCGGTCCATGAACATCGCGTTGAATTCAACGGTACGGCCTTCTTCAAGCTCTTCTTCCAGCTTGGCGACATGACGGTCGAACACGCTGGCGGTCACCTGGCCGCCGCCTGCGAGTTCCGCCCAGTAGCCGGCGTTGGCGGCCGCCGCCACGATTTCCGGTTCCACGGTGGTCGGGGTCATGCCGGCGAGCAGCACCGGCGCCTTGCCGGTCAGTTCGGTGAATGCGGTACGCACCTTGTCTCCGGCGGAGGTGTGGATGATGCTTGGTGCGAAGCGGGTCCAGTTCTGGGTGCGTTCCGGCAGGGTTTCCAGCGTGGAAAGCGCGCCACGATCGGCCACGGTGGAGGCTTCCACCACGCCGACGCCAGTGCCTTGGGCAACGGTGGAGAACAGCTTGCCGACAGTGGTTCCCGGGCCAAAGTCCAACACCCACAGGGCGCTCGGATCGGTGGATTTCATGAGCGCACGCACGCGGGCGGCCCAATCCACATGGTTGAGCAGCACTTCGGCGGCGAGCTCGCGAGCGTGGTCGGCGTTGATTCCGCAGGATTCCGCCCATGAAACAGCCTGTGAAACAGCCTCGGCCATCAGCGGGCTGTGGAACGGCAGGGTCACGTCAAGGTATTCGAGCACCGGTTCGAACACGCGACCGCCACGCACCTTCTCTTCGCGCAGCTTGGCCTGGTGCTTGTGCTCCTTGGCCACTTCCACGCCGAACGCGGCCAGATCCTCCGGGTAGCCGGAGAGCACATAATGCGTGGCGGAATTGGTGACTGCCACGGCGATCGGGCCTCGGGCACCGGAAACACGCTTGATCAGCGCATCCACCTGGGCGCGGGTGATGTCCTTGACAGACAGCATCGGCGTGGCTTCGCCGTGACGTGCGGCAAGGCCAAGCTGACGCGCCTGACGGGTGCCGGCAACGCCGATCAGCGTGGCAATCGCAAGAATTTCATCGATTTGCGCGGAAGCCGCCTCAATGGAACCCGCTTCGACGATCGCCTGCACCATGTGCACGGCGAGCACGCCTTGGGAGTGACCGAGCACGGCAACCGGCTTGGCAACGGCGGGATTGTAGCCGAGGGAAGCAGCATCGAGCAGCGCACCCAACTGGGCGAGAGCAATGCCCGGAACGCTGGCGGAAGCCGCTGCGGCAGCGCCAAGTCGCGCCGGATTCGGTTCGAATCCAAACAGGTCGACCGGGCGCCCGGTGGTGGCGAGCAGGTCGGCGGACACCGGGTACAGCAGTGCCTGGGCTGCGTCGGCGTGGGTATGCAGGGCTTCGTCGAGCACCGGATTGGCACTCTGGTCGGCGAGCGTCACCGGCCATGGGGTGGATTGGCCTGCGAAGGCGAGTGCGTGCGGCTCGCTGTTCAGTCGGTCAAGAAAAAAGGTGTTCATGATGTTCCTTACTTGTTTCAAAAATCTTGCGATGTGTTCTTGCGTTTACGTTTGCTTACGATTCATCCGCGCACTTTGCGCCCGTCACAACGGCTGGTTGCCGTGGTGTTTGGTGGTTTTGCGCACGCGTTTCTTGCTGGAGAGCAGTTTGAGCGATTCGATGATGGTTTCGCGGGTTTGCTCGGGGTCGATCATGGCGTCGATTTCGCCCATTTCCAGCGATAGATTCGCGTTGACGGTGGTGCGTTCGTAGTCGGCCACGTATTTGGCTCGGAGCGCTTCGACGTCTTTGCCTGCGTCTTTGGCTTTCTGCAGGTCTTTGCGGTGGATGATGTTCACCGCTCCGGCCGCACCGAGCACTGCGATTTGGCTGGATGGCCACGCGTAGTTGAGGTCGGCTCCGATGGCTTTGGATCCCATCACGATATAGGCTCCGCCGAAGGCTTTGCGTAGGATCACGGTGACCAGCGGCACTTGCGCGTTGGCGTAGGCGTAGATCACTTTCGCGCCGCGGCGGATGATGCCCGCATGTTCCTGTTCGGCGCCAGGCTTGTATCCGGGGGTGTCCACCAAGGTGACGACCGGCAGGTTGAACGCGTCGCACAGACGCACGAATCGTGCCACTTTTTCGGAGGAATCCACGTCAAGGATGCCCGCGTTGACGTTCGGCTGGTTTGCCACAATGCCGACCGGATGCCCGTTCACGCAGGCGAATCCCACCACTGCGGAGCTTGCGAACAGCTCGTGCACCTGCACGAATTCGCCGTAGTCCACGATGCAGCGGATCACGTCGAGCACGTCGTACGGCTGGCGGTCGTTGTCCGGCACGATGGTGGCAAGTCGCTTGGCCACGTCACGGTCGGCGCGGGTTGCGGCGTACGCGTAGGTGGGCGGCTGCAGGTCGGAGTTGGACGGCAGGTAGGCGAGCACGGTTCGTGCGTAGTCGATCGCGTCGGCTTCGTCTTCGCCCAGGTAGTGCGCCACACCGGAGGTGGCGTTGTGCACATATCCGCCGCCGAGGTCGTCCATGCTGATCACTTCGCCTGTGGCCGCTTTGACCACGTCAGGACCGGTGACGAACATGTTGGAGTTTTCACGGGTCATGATGATCAGATCGGTCAGTGCCGGGCAGTACACGGCTCCACCCGCGCATGGGCCGAGAATCAGCGAGAGCTGCGGCACGAAACCGCTGGCGTCGCAGGTTTTACGGAACAGATGCCCGTATTGCGTCAGCGCGGCCACGCCCTCTTGAATGCGGGCGCCGCCCGAATCGATAAGCGCGATGATCGGCACTTTCAAGTCGAGCGCTTTGTCCATCAATCGGCAGATCTTGCGGCCTTCCGCGACTCCCAGCGTGCCGCCGCGCACGGAAAAGTCCTGTGCGTATACGGCCACTTTGCGTCCGAACACTTCGCCGAAACCGGTGATGACCGCCGCTCCCGCGCGTCCGCCGTTGATGTCGCCGCCGCAGAATCGTCCGATTTCCTCGAAGGAACCGGTGTCAAGCAGCAGGTCAAGACGTTCGCGCGCCGTCAGCTTGCCTTTGACATGCTGGCGATTGCGGGCATGATCTTCCGCTTCGTGCGCGAGTTGCGCCGCACGAAGCACGGATGCGCGGATTGGCTGGGATGCGCCCGGCAGGTCGGCCGCGGAGACGGCTTCGGCCGCGTTTTTGCCGAGTCGCTCCTGCTGTTCCATTACGATCTTCACGGCTTCTTTGACGGCCGGGCTTGCGATGATATCAGTCATCACTTACCCCCTTCCATAGTTCCGTCGGTTGCGGTTCCGTCAACAGCAGCGCCAGTTGCGCCGTTTTCGCCGGCTTTCGTACCGTTCGCTCCGGTCACGTCGATGGTCATCAACGTTTCGCCGGCTTCCACGCCCGCCGCGGGTCCCACGAAAATCTTGGTGACAGTGCCTTTGACCGGCGCGTACACGTAGTTTTCCATCTTCATGGATTCGAGCACGACGAGCAGGTCGCCCTTGGCCACCTGCTGGCCTTCGGCCACATTGATACGCGTCACGACGGCCTGCATCGGGCTTGCGATCACACCGGATTGGCCATCATTGCTTTGCTGTTTTTTCTGCGCATGATGCAGTCCCTGCCCACGCAGCGGCTGGATGGCACGTTTCGCGTCACGAGCTTTGGCACCGCCCGTCAGGTTGGCGACGATGTCGTTCGGCACGGTCAGCGACACTCGGCGATTGTTGACTTCGATGACGAAGGTTTCGCTGGATTCCTTCTTGTCGACCTCGGAAGCGCCAGACATGGACGCCGGCTGCCCGCCTTGCGATGATGCGGCTTCCTTGTTGAGGTACTTGCGTTCCAGCCATTTGGTGCTGACATCGTATGCAACACCGTGTTCGGCGGTGAATTCGTCATCGTTGAAAATCTGTTCGAACAAGCTTGCCGGAGTCGGCACGCCTTCCACCTTCAGCTCGCTCAAGGCGCGGCGCACGCGGGCCACTGCTGCCGCTCGGTCAGATGCGGTGACCACGAGTTTGCCCATCATCGAATCGAATTTCGGCGAAATGGTGTCGCCTTCGACCACGCCGGAATCCACACGGATGCCCGGGCCGGACGGCCAGCGCAACGAGGCCAGCGTGCCGGAGCTTGGCGCGAGGTTCTTCGCCGGATCCTCGCAGGTCAGGCGCAGTTCAAAACTGTGTCCACGAAGCGGATGGTTCACGGTCAGTTCCCCACCGTTGGCGATGGTCAGCTGCTCGCGCACCAGGTCAAGTCCGCAGACCTCCTCGCTGACGGTATGCTCCACCTGCAGACGCGGATTGACTTCCAGGAAGTACACTTTGCCCTGTTCGGTCACCATGAATTCGCAGGTGCCAAGCCCCTCGTAATCGACGGCTTCGAACAGTCGGCGAGAGTAGGTTTCCAGCTGGTCGGTCACCTCGGAGGAAAGGAACGGTGCCGGCGCCTCTTCGACAAGCTTCTGATTGCGGCGCTGCACGGAGCAGTCGCGCGTGGAATACACGGTGAAGTTGCCGTGCGAGTCGCGGCCGCACTGCGTTTCGACGTGACGTCCTTTGTCGATGAATCGTTCCACGAAATATTCGTTCAGATCACCGCCCTGCAGCGCATCATGATTCATGTAGAAACCGCGCAGCTCGTCATCGTTGTGCACGAGCGTGATGCCGCGACCGCCGCCGCCATCGGTACGCTTAAGCATGAGCGGATAACCGTGCGTATGCGCGAAATCCAGCAGCAATCGCATGTCGGAAATCGACTGGGAAATGCCGGGAACCGGCGGAACTTTGGCGAACGTGGCCACACGACGTGCGGTGATCTTATCCCCCAAATCCACGAGGGCTTTCGGATTCGGACCAACCCAAGCCGCACCCGCATCGATCACTTTCTGCGCGAAAGTGGCCACTTCGGAAAGGAATCCGTAGCCTGGATGCACTGCGTCGGCACCGCTGCGCTGCAGAATGTCGATCAGCAGATCCTCGTTGAGATAGGTGTCTTTATACGTGTCTCCGGAAAGCAGATATGCGTCGTCAGCCATCTGCACGTATTGTGCATGGCGATCCTGCTCCGCGTACACCGCAACCGTGGGAATCCCCATCTCACGGGCGGTGCGCACTACGCGAAGCGCGATTTCTCCGCGATTCGCCACCAGAAGTTTGTTGACATTTTTAGGCATAACGTCAAGTTTGGTCGCGCGAACGAAAAATCGTGAACTCGTTTCCCACAAAAGACACGCAATCTTTTTGTAAGGCTCCACAAACGTTACCGAAACTTGGCAAGCCTACGATTGGGGGCATAAGTTGACAAACCTTGCATTTTCGTCACTTTCGCGCTTGCCATCATTTCGGCTGTCAACAATCGTCGATTCATCAACGTAATGCAATCACATCCAAGGAGAATTATCGTGCGTAACGCAATGCTGACACTCAAAACCACGCTGAAAACCGCCACCAGCGGCACTGTCGGATCCATCCTCAAGCCGGCGCTGTTCGCCGTGCTCATGTGGACCGCCTCCGCGGCCGGCGCCGTGCCGATTCCGGGCACGCCGGTGCCGATCACGCTACAGACGTTCGTGGTGATGCTGGCCGCGCTGATGCTGCCGTGGAAGCAGGCCGGCGCCGCGATGCTCATGTATCTGGCAGCCGGCGCGGTCGGTCTGCCGGTGTTCGCCGGCGGCGCTTCCACCATGGCATTGGTTGGCCCGAGCGCCGGCTTCCTGATCGGCTTCCTGCCGGCGGCCATCGTCACGTCGCTGCTGAAGGGTGAGGCGCGCACCGATTCGCTGAAGCATGGCGCGCTGACCGCCGCACGTTACCTGTTTGCCTGTGTCGCCGGCTGCATTGCGCTTGACTATCTGCTTGGTTTCATCGTGCAGTCCGCCATTACCGGCATCGCACTGCCGATTGTGGCCGTGGCTTCCATGGGATTCGTCGCAGGCGATGCGGTCAAGGCCGTTATCGCTTCCGCCGTGGTCGCAGGTCTTGCCAAGCTGAAGTGAGATTGCGGCAAATTTCAGCAATCAAGTAATTTTTTACTTGCTGAGCACGCCTACGTCGGCCGTGCTCACCCGATGCAATACGCCTTCCTGATCCTCAATGGTCAGGGAGGCGTCGTCGTTTAACGCGACAGCCCTGCCCTGCAAAGTGGTTCCGTCCACAAAATGAGCCTCGCACTGCTTGCCGAGCGTCCAGCAGATCGGGGTCATCGCTTCCCGGGCGCGCACAGCCTCACGGTGAGGGTCCTCTTCGAAATCAGCCAACCGCGAGCGCAATCCTTGCACCCAACGTACGGCAATCGCATCGCGCAACACCATCGCATCAGGCAGATTGCGCGCAACCAACTGCAACGATGTGGACTTATCTATCGGCAATCGTTCCTGAGCGACGGCAAGATTCAAACCGACGCCGATCACAATGGCAACGCGATCCCCGCAATCCGGAATCGGCACCATTTCAGCGAGTACGCCACCAAGTTTCTTGCCGCCAGCAAAAATATCGTTCGGCCATTTCAGCAAAACATCTTCATCGAGCGTGCCGCCGAAATCGCATACCGCACCAACAATCGCCTCACGCATCTCGCAACCGGCAATCATCTGCAGCCAACCATTGACGGACGAATCGCGCACAATCGCAACCGGCACGCTCACCACCAGCGACACGATGAATGACTCCCCCGGCACACTGGCCCACGTATGGTCGAGCCGCCCGCGACCGGCCGTCTGCTCGTTCGCCGCGACAACCACGATCTCACGCCCGCTCCACACGAGGTTCCCTGCAATGCCGTCCATGCCATCCATGCCGAACAGCCGACCTGCACGCACCAAATCCGCGGCATACGTGTTGGTGGATCCCACCGTATCCAGAACAAGCACCTGATCCGCCGCAACGCATGTACGCGGCATGATCGCAGCCGAATCCAAAATCGCCATCATTACCTCCTACCTACTACAGCGCGGCGCGCCGACGCAATGTCGCCGCAACGCAACAGCTCATGCAGCAGCCAACGCAGCCGCTACTCGTCCTGCCGCACCTGGCTGGCCTCATGCGCACTGGCCACGTTCGCGCTGGCAGCCGATCGCGCATTACGCGACTCGCGCCAGAATTGCAGGCATACGAAACCGAATACGAACGCGACTGGTAGCATATGCCGTTCGAAATTGTTGGCCGGAGCGGTGATCATCACGCCCATGAGCAGCAGCAGGGGCAGATGCCATGACAGCGAGCGCCATCGCCGCAACACCACTTCGGCAGCGCCGACCAGCAGCATCAGCGTTACGTACAGATTGCCGTGCGTCATCCAGCCGATCACGGGAATATTGCCCCAACCTTTCGCGAAGCCGGCCACCGCATCGCGCCAATCGTGGTTATACAGGTGGATCCACGCATTGTCGTTCTGCACGTAATCGTTGTTCACGTAGTAGTCCATCGACACGTATGGCAGGTCGGTCACGTCGAAATAGCCGAAGCATTCGGCGAAAAACGCGTCGAGCGCGATAACAGGATTTGCGACAACGATTTCAAGCCAGGCCTCGTTAAAGTTTGTCATGTCGTCTTCGGTGACGGTGCGCCACTTGTAGCTGACTTTCTTCGATTGGATGCCGGAGGATTTCACCGGGTCGGCGTCCTGCCGGAAGTACGCTTCGGCCATCTGGTCGAGGTTGAAGACCGGTTCAAGCTTTTTCGCCGCGTCCGCCGGAATGCCTTTCGGATTGTATTTGGCGACGCGCGCGATCTGCTGCAGTTGGATGCCACGGCTTTCGATGGGGTCGCCGCCGATGATGGCGCCCGTGTTGGTGAGGAACACGATGCCGCCATGAATGAGGATGGTTGGCAGCAGAAGTGCCACAAGATAGGTTTTCCAACGTTTGCGATCGTTGATAAGTGCCAGGATCAGGGTGAAGAGAATGATGTACCACGCGTATTTCGCGCTGATGAGCATCACGCAGCTTGAGATGGTGAAGGCCATGATCGAGCGTTTGCGTAGGTACGTCGGCTTGCCGTTGATGGTGGGCAGCGCTTTGATATGCGTCATGTGCAGTTCGTACCACACGCCGAACCACCATACGAATGCGAAAGCGAACAGCGGCGATTTCGTCAGGGAAATCGTGGCGAATACCGCAAGCGGGCACACCATGAAGAACAGCAGTATCATGAATCGTGTTTTCGCACCGGCCCGCAGTCTGGAGGGGCGTGCCACAACGCCTGCTTCAGGATGCGCGTAATCGCGCATATTCCAGCAATCGTGGCGTTCCGGATGCGAGAAGTCGAACGTGCCGACGCCAAGCCTGCGCCACGGCAGGTTGAAGAACCGGTTGGCGGTGGCCGAACAGCAGAATGCGGCGAATAGCCATTGCAAGGCTGCGAGCACCACGATGCCCGCATCGTTGGAGTCGGTGAAGTAGCGCGAAACCGCCGCTGCGGCACCGTAGAACACGGTGAGCACGACATTGTGCTGGTCGGTCAGATATGTGGGATTGTCCGGCCACATGTAATGCGCGGTCGGGTAAATATCCATGGGCACGAACGAGAAGAAGCCGATATATGGCTGTTTCAAGCCCGTCCACTGGTTCAAGGCCCAGCTGAATTCACGGATCTGCGAGCGAATGTCGGCGCCGAACGCGGCCAATAGCGTGGTTGGAATCCACAGCCAGCCGATTACGAACACCAGCATGAGTTTCCACCAACAGTCGGTGCAGCGGATGAGTTTGCGCCCCGTCCATACGATCACTGCATGCAGGGCGCGACCTGGGCGGCTGTGCGCGGCATCATGCAAGTGTCGCAACATAATGCCAAGCACGGTGGTCGGCGTTCCTGCAATCTCGTTGCATAGTTTTTCATGCCGTCGTGCGAAATATTGCGGAAGTACGCGACGGCCGCGGCCGAATCTGACCAATGCGACAACTATCGAAAACCATATCGCGAAAGCGACCACCAAATACAGCACATTCAGCCAGCCGAAGTCGGAAAGCCCATCGCCGAACCAATACAACGGCCCGATCGCGCAACACCATGCCACCCAAAGGCATGCCAGCACGGCCAGCATCCAGCTGAGGAATGTGCCGATACGCTCGCCACGCTTTCCAGTTTGTTTGACTTCGCTCATAAGCGGCATAATAGCGGCACTCCCCGAATGAACTTCACCTCGTTGACGCTTTCCGTTCAGCGATTCGCCAGTTGGGCGGCTACACTTGACGCTTATGAACTCCGATCAGGCAGACATTCTCGACCTTCTGGCAGGGCACACCGACGATTCAACCATCGAACGGCTCGCTTTCGAATGCCTGATGACTTCTCTTACGGATGATCGCGTCGCCTCGTTGATGAATGTGCTTGGTTGGCGTGGGGATTTCGATTGTTTCGCGATTGGCGGCACACCGGAAACGAGTCCCGCTTCGGCTTCGCTCGTTGCGCGTAAGGCGGTGCGCGATCTGGGCGGAGAACATGTGATTGTTGGCACATACGGCAGTTTTCTGCTGGCGCTTGTCTGTCAGAGTGGCGCCGCCACTGCCGAAGTGACCTGCACGTCGATTATGCCCGCTTTCAAAGATGACGAATCGGTGTATTTGAGTCCGGTGCGTTCCGGTGTCGCCGGCGCTTCGCACGTGTTGCGTGAAACCCTGTTTTCCTTGCAGGCGGCTCCCGCTTTGGCGTCGCCGTCCCGCCCGTTGCGTGCCGATGAGTTGCTGCCGGAACGGGCGCTGTTGGGCGATGATTACGCTCGTGAAGAGTTGTATCAGAACGTGTATCAGGTGCTTCATGGCGAGAATCCCGACGATCCGACGTTTGTGACGGTTTCCACGTTTTTGCGCAACGGCAGTTCGTTGGAAAACACGGCGAAGGAATTGAATGTGCATCCGAATACGGTGCGTTATCGCTTGAAGCGTGCCGCGGAAACGACCGGTTGGGATGCGACCGACCCGCGTGACGCATACGTGTTGACGACGGCGCTTGCGATTGGCCGTATGCGCGATCGTTGAACATCACTTCTCTGTTTTAATATCTATCTGATATCTGGTTTCATTGAGATTCTTTGATAGTCAGACGATTGCAGGATCATTATTTATTAAATGAGATAGATAATCGCAAGATATATATGAAAAGACCCGCATCTCGCGATGGGGCAGGATGCGGGTCTTTTGCAAGCTATATAGAAGCTATCTGCAAGCTATATTGCTCAGGCGATGACCGCCGGATCAACCGGGACGCCCGGGTTCATCGTGGAGGTGATGGTCGCCTTGGTGACGTAGCGGCCCTTCACGGTGGACGGCTTCAGACGCTTGATTTCGTCGGCAACAGCCTTGAAGTTCTCGTCGAGAGCCTGCTCGGTGAAGGAGAGCTTGCCGATGAGGAAGCTCAGGTTGCCATTCTTGTCAACACGGAAGTCGACCTTGCCGCCCTTGATGTCCTTGATGGCCTTGGTGACATCCATGGTCACGGTGCCGGTCTTCGGGTTCGGCATGAGGCCACGCGGACCGAGCACGCGGCCGAGGCGGCCGACCTTGCCCATCATGTCCGGGGTAGCCACCACGGAATCGAAGTCCAGGAAGCCGTCGGCAACCTTCTGCACGAGATCGTCGTCACCGACGATGTCGGCGCCAGCCTCGAGAGCCTCGGTGGCCTTCGGGCCACGGGCGAACACGAGGACCTTGGCGGTCTTACCGGTGCCGTTCGGCAGGTTGACGGAACCGCGGACCAGCTGGTCGGCCTTACGCGGATCCACGTTCAGGCGCAGCACGGCCTCAACGGTCTGATCGAACTTGTACTCCGGCATGCTCTTGACGAGAGCGATGGCTTCGTTAGCGGTGTAAAGATTGTTGCGATCGATCTTCTCAGAAGCTTCGCGGTACTTCTTGGAACGCTTTACCATTTGTCCCTCTCCTCTCAGTCGGTAACCGTGATACCCATCGAGCGGGCGGTGCCCTCGATGATCTTCATGCCGGCTTCGACGTCGCGTGCGGACAGATCAGCCATCTTGATTTCGGCGATCTCACGGACCTGAGCCTTGGTGACGGAGCCGACCTTGTGGGTCAGCGGGTTTTCGGTACCCTTCTGGATGCCCGCGGCCTTCTTCAGCAGAGCTGCCGCCGGCGGGGTCTTCAGAATGAAGGTGAAGGAACGATCTTCGAAAACGGTGATCTCAACAGGGATGACCTGGCCCATCTTGTCCTGCGTGGCAGCGTTGTACTGCTTGCAGAAGTCCATGATGTTCACGCCATGGGAACCCAGTGCCGGGCCCAGCGGCGGGGCCGGGTTGGCCTTGCCAGCCTGAATCTGGAGCTTGAGAAGCGCCGAGACTTTCTTCTTAGGAGCCATTGTATGGTTCTTCTTTCTGTAGAAGCGGTGGTAGCGGCACCGGAGTAGGTTTCCCGCGTCCGGTTCCTTCCGCAACGTATATTGCTGTGCTGTGCTAGCGGATTCCGTACCCTCATTCAGGCACGCCAAACCCTCCAGACACAAGCTTTCCTATTGTGCCCACTCCCCCAGACAAAAAAAGACCCCGCAATGCGCGGGGTCTTTCAAAGACTTATCAGGACAGTTTTTCTACTTGGTTGAAGCCCAACTCCACTGGCGTGTCGCGACCGAAGATGGACACGAGCACCGTGAGCTTCTGGGTGGTGGGCTCAACGTCGGAGACGACAGCTGCCATGGTGGTGAACGGACCGTCGGTGACGGTGACCTGATCGCCAACGGCGTAGGAGACTTCAAGGACGCGCTTCTTGTTGGCGGCCGGCTTGTCACCAGCCTTCTTGAGCGCTTCGGAAGCGATCATCGGAGCCATCATGGAGACGACTTCCTTGCGGCTCAGCGGCGCCGGTTCCTTGGTCGGACCGACGAAGCCGGTGACGCCTTCGGTTTCACGCACAATACGACGGGCGTTCTCATCCGGAAGCATGCGAATCAGCACATAGCCGGGAACACGCACGCGGGTGATGACCTTCTTGCCCTTTTCGGTGTGCTTTTCGACTTCTTCCATCGGCACTTCAATCTGGAAGATCTTATCTTCCATGCCGAAGCTTGCCACACGGGATTCAACGTTGGTCTTCACACGCTTCTCATAGCCGGAGTAGGTGTGCAGCACGTACCACTTGCCTTCGAGGGTGCGCAGGCTGTTGGAGAAGTCTTCGACGGCCTTGGCGCCAGCATCCAGCTCTTCGCCGCCCTCGTCCTCCGCGGACTCTTCGGAAGCAGCTTCAGCAGTCGGCTCGGCCTCAGCGACTTCCGGAACGCTTTCACCCTCGGCCTGCAGCTCCTCAACGGCAGCTACGGCCTCGAGATCAGCTTCTGGAGCTTCGTCGAGGTTGTCGGAAAACACTTCGTCAGTCATGCAGTTTCACCTTCAAGTCGTTGATCAGCCGAAGATCCACAGGGTCAGCTTGCCCAGACCGAAGTCCATGCCGGTGACCAGTGCCATCAGGAGCAGCACGAAGATGAACACGGCGAGTGCCCAGAAGAACAGCTCTTTGCTGGTCGGGGTCACGACCTTGCGGAGTTCGTCGATAATCTGTTTGATGAACAAGCCAAGACGCATGAAGATGTTCGGCTTAACGGCCTTTTCGCTATTTTTTGCCTTCGCCATAATAATCCTCCGCTGAGCTTGTTGTAAGAAGCTTGGCAGGGAAGGCGGGACTCGAACCCACAACCTACGGTTTTGGAGACCGTTGCGCTACCAATTGCGCCACTTCCCTAGGTGTACTCTGCCGTTTCTACTTGCTGGCGAGGATTTTGTGCGAAAAACCACGCAAGAAGTAAGCGGCAAAACCGCCAAGTCGAAATAATAGCGGGTATTTGCGACTTAGTCCAACCGGTTTTTCAAGAAATGTCCCAAAACCGCTATTTTTCAACGAAAAAAAGATTCGCACCCGGCATGTCACCGCGGTGCGAATCGTGTGAAAAGTCTCAGTCAGGCCAGTATCAGTCCTCGACCCACTGCTTCATACGCTTCATGCCCTCAACGAGGTCGTCGTCGGCAAGCGCGTACGAGAATCGCAAGTAGCCGGGAGCGCCGAACGCTTCGCCTGGAACGGCCGCCACATGACCTTCGTCAAGCAGTGCCGCAGCCAGTTCGGACGTGCTCGCATAAGCGGTTTTGCTGGTGCCGAGCGGCTTGTTCAGCAGTGCGCTCACGTCGGCGAACGCATAGAATGCGCCGGTCGGCGTCGGGCAGTTCACACCTTCGATATCGTTCAACGCGGCGACGATGGTCTGACGGCGCCTGTCGAACGCCTCACGCATCTCGTACACGGCGTCAAGAGATCCGGACACGGCTGCGATCGCGGCACGCTGGGAGATATTGTTCACGTTCGACGTCATATGCCCCTGCAGCTTGGATGCGGCCTTCGCCACGTCGAGCGGAGCGATCATCCAGCCGACACGCCAGCCGGGCATAGCGTAGGTTTTGGCCACGCCGTTGAGCACCAGCAGCTGATCACGCACTTCAGGCACTGCAGCGCCGATATACGTGGTTTTTGCACCATCGTAGTTCAGATGCTCGTAGATTTCGTCGGAGATCACCCACACATGGTGTTCCACAGCCCATTCGCCGATCGCCTTGACGGTTTCCGGATTCCACACGGCACCCGTCGGATTGTTCGGCGTATTCACGATGATGGCCTTCGTACGTTCGGTACGTGCCGCTTCCAGGTCTTCCAAGCTTGGCTCGAAATTGCGGTCAGCTCCCGCGAACACTTCGACAGGCACGCCTCCAGCCAGTTTCACGGCTTCCGGATAGCTCGTCCAATACGGCGTCGGAATGATGACTTCGTCGCCATCATTGAGCAGGATTTGAAAGGATTCGTACACGGCCTGCTTGCCGCCATTGGTCACGATCACCTGATTCGGATCGACTCCATACCCCGAGTCGCGCAACGTTTTGTCTGCGATCGCCTTGCGCAATTCCGGCAAACCTGCCGTCGGAGTGTAACGATAGTTCTTCGGATCCTGCACCGCTTCGGCCGCAGCCGCGACGATCGTAGCCGGAGTCGGAAAGTTCGGTTCGCCCGCACCAAATCCAATGACGTCGATTCCTTCAGCTTTCATCGCTTTCGCTTTGGAATCAACGGCCAGAGTAGCGCTCGGAGCCACGCGGTTAATACGTTCGGAAAGAGTCTGCCAGTCAGCCATAGTCATGTTTGCCATGCTATCCCTCCCGCCCGAAAAACAACAGCCTTTTAGCACATTTTGGAATTCCTTTTCCCTGCTGACCGGTAGGGGCGGCATATTGCTATTTACAGGGCACCGAACAAAAGAGGGAAAGGGATTAAACCAAGACGAGGTTGTCGCGGTGGACTAGGGGGTGGGCGTATTCTTCGCCAAGGAAACGCTTGAGCTGGGCGGTATTGCGGCCGAGCATTTGCGGGATTTCTTCGGAATCGAATCCTACGAGGCCTTTTGCGAGGTGATTGCCCGCTTCATCGTCGATCCACACCGCGTCTCCGGCGGCAAAATCGCCCCGCACTTCGAGTACGCCGGCGGCAAGCAGGCTGGCGGCCCCTCCGCGTACCGCATTGGAAGCGCCGGCATCGGCCACGAGCGTGCCTTGCGGGTGTGCTGCGAACCCGATCCATAGGCGGCGTGATGATCCACGGTCGTTGATGGGGGCGAATGCGGTGCCGACTGGGTCGCCCATCATGGCCGGGCCTGCGTTTGCCGCGCAGGTGAGCACTGCGGGAATGCCGGAGACCGCCGCAACACGCGCCGCTTCCATTTTGGTGACCATGCCGCCGGTACCCACGTTTGATCCGGTGCCGCCGACCTGCACTTTGGCGAGCGCGTCCTCCACGTTCGGCACGTAGCTGATGCGTCGCGATCCGGGTTCGCTTGGGGGTGCCGTGTAGAGCGCGTCCACGTCGGTGAGGAGCACCAAAGCGTCGGCGACTACGATGTTGGCGATCAATGCGGAGAGTCGGTCGTTGTCTCCGAAACGGATTTCGTTGGACGCGAGGGAATCGTTTTCGTTGATGATCGGCACCGCGCCGAGGTCGAGCAGCCGGTCGAGGGTGCGTCGCACGTTGCGGTATTGCTGTGGTGCGATGGTGTCGGACACGGTGATGAGGATTTGCCCGACGCGCAGTCCGTATTGTGAGAAAGCGTTCTCGTATTGGGCCATGAGCAGGCCTTGTCCGACGGCCGCGCACGCCTGCTGGTCAGCCACGTCGGTGGGGCGTGAGTCGAAGCCGAGGGAGCCGAATCCGGCTGCGATGGCGCCGGAGGAGACGAGCACCACGCGCCCGCCCATGAGTCGCACGCGTGCGAGGGCCGCCACGAGCGCGTTGAGTCGTTCCGGATCGAGGTGGCCACTTGGTTTGGTCAACGAGCTGGATCCCACTTTCACCACGATGGTTTGCGCTTCGGCGATGGCGCGGCGCACTTGGGCTTGCGATGGCGTGTTCATGGTTCCTCCAGGCGTTCGAATGGCCGAAAAGAAAACCCGCCGACATGCCAATCGGCACATCAGCGGGCGTTTTGCTGCTTCTATTGTTCCACGTTTTCGGAATCGGTGGTTTCACCGCGTCCGAAGAGGCTGGTTTCGTCATGGCGGTCGTCGTCCACGGAAGGATCGGCCCAGTGTCCGGCCTTGCGTTCGGCCATCATGGCTTCACGCACGGCTTGGCGCGCATCCATCATTTCGTGGTACTGGCGACGGCGTTCCGCGTTGGTGCGGCGCTGCGAACGGCCGTCCTGTTCCTGCAGTCGCAGGTCGACGCCTCGTGCGCCAAGCTGGGCGCCGTCGAGCATTTCCGCGCCCGCAGCAATGGTCGGATCCCAATCGAATTCCACGGCTCGCGCGCCCTTGCCGATGCGTACTTCGTCGCCAGGCTTGGCTCCCTTGTTGCGCAGCTCGTCTTCGACACCGAGTTTGGCGAGGCGGTCGGCCAGGTAGCCGACTGCTTCGTCGTTGTCGAAGTTGGTTTGCATGACCCAACGTTCCGGCTTGGTGCCGAGCACTTCGTACCAGACGTCGCCGTTGCCGGCTTCCTTGCGTTCCACGGTGAAGTCAAGCGCGGTGCCGCCTTCGTCGTTGCGGCGACGGCGGTTGCGCGGCTCTTCGAGCGGCTTGATGACCACGCGCGCTTCTTCTTCGGCCTGTTCGCGTTCGGCGACTTCCTTGCGCATGTCGGCGACCATGGCCGCCAACGCCCAGTTGAGTTCCTTCAAACCTTCGTGGGATGCGGTGGAGATGACATACACATTGAGACCGAGTTTTTCGAATTCCGGTTTGACGAATTCGGCCAATTCCTTGGCTTCCGGCATATCGACCTTGTTGAGGATGATGATTCGGGGGCGTTCGGGGATTGGGATTGCGCCCAACGGCAGTTCCAGCTTGTCGGCATATTCGGCAAGCTCATGTTCGAGCGCCTTGTAGTCGCTCATCGGATCACGGTCAGGTTCCAGCGTGGCACAGTCGATGACGTGGGCGATGATTTCGGTGCGTTCGATGTGGCGCAGGAATTCAAGGCCGAGGCCCTTGCCTTGGGATGCGCCCGGAATCAGGCCCGGCACGTCGGCGATGGTGTACCGCATGTCTCCGGCCATAACCACGCCGAGGTTCGGCACGAGCGTGGTGAACGGATAGTCGGCGATTTTCGGCTTGGCGGAGCTCATGGCTGCGATCAGGCTGGATTTGCCTGCGGAGGGGAAGCCCACCAAGGCCACGTCGGCGATGGATTTGAGTTCGAGAATGACGTCACGTTCCTCGCCTGGTTCGCCAAGCAACGCGAATCCCGGAGCGCGACGGGTGCGGTTGGCCAATGCGGCGTTGCCAAGACCGCCGTTGCCGCCGGCCGCCACCACGAACTTGTCTCCGGCATGGCGAAGATCGGCGAGCTGCTCGCCCGGATGCTTAGGCTTGCCTTGCGGCCCTTTGGCTTCGAAAATCACGGTGCCCACAGGAACGGGCAGGATCAGATCGGCACCTTTCGAACCGTCTTTGGTGTCTCCCAAGCCCATGGTGCCGCTTCCAGCCTCGCGGTGGGGCATGAAACGGTAATCCAACAGGCTGTTGGCGTTCTGGTCGGCCATGAAGATCACGGAACCGCCATCACCGCCGTTGCCACCGTTCGGTCCCGCCAACGGCTTGTATTTTTCCCTACGGATGCCGGCGGAACCGTTGCCGCCGTCGCCGCCCTTCACATGGACGGTCACGCGATCGACGAAATCACTCATGTATCTACCTTAATCGTTTGTTCGAAACGGTCCGATTATTGTCCGTTTGATATGTCTTATGCAACTGTATGCAACGTTACGTGACGTTTGGGACGGGCTGAAGGAAACCAATCCTCAGCGATCATCAAAATAAAGAAAAGCCGCGTCCATAACGGGCGCGGCTTTATCTTGTAAGCGTTGATTGCGCGTATTTCAGGCGGCGATCACGTCGACGACCTTGCGGTCACGACGCACGCCGAACTTCACGCTGCCGTCCTTGAGGGCGAACAGGGTGTGGTCCTTGCCCATGCCGACGTTCTCACCCGGGTGGAACTTGGTGCCACGCTGACGAACGATGATGTTGCCGGCCACGACGGCTTCGCCGCCGAACTTCTTCACACCGAGGTATTGCGCGTTTGAATCGCGACCGTTGCGCGAGCTGGACGCGCCCTTCTTATGTGCCATGTCTGTTCCTTTCGGTCCTTGACTCTAACCCTGCGCCAATCAGGCGATAGCCGTGATCTTGACAGCGGTCAGCTGCTGGCGATGGCCCTTGCGACGAGCAACGCCGGTCTTGTTCTTATACTTCATGATGCTGATCTTCGGACCCTTGGCCTCATCGTTGACAACCTCAGCCTTGACGCTGACGTTGGCGAGATCCTTGGCACCGAGGACAACCTTGGAGCCGTCCACAACGAGAGCAACCGGGAATTCCACGGTTTCGCCCTTCTTAGCCTCGAGACGGTTGACGTAGATGACGTCACCGACCTCAACCTTTTCCTGATGGCCGCCGGCCTTCACAATCGCGTACATATCCGTTCCTTTATTAACTTGGAAAGCTTACTGCCCGGCACGTTCGAGCCTCGCGGCCAGACACCAGCAATCTAATTTACACATACCCGCGTACAACCGCAAGTCTGTTTCCGGCGTGTCAGGTTGACAGACCGGAATAATCATTTATTCTTCTATGCTTCCTCGCCCAGTTCCGCATTGTTGGCGGCCACGGCAGCCGCCGCGATCTGCGCGAGTTTGGCCTTCACGTCCGGCGAGGAGCCTTTCGGCACCTGCACGTCCGTGCCGTGACCATGCTTGTTGGTTTTGACGAACGGGTCGCCGCCCTTGAGGGCGTACGGATCGTCATAATCCGCGGACACGGTCGGCTCGTCATGAAGAATGAATCCACGGCCCTTGCAGGTCGGGCATTCCTCGGAGAAAGCCTCCACCAAGCCCTGTCCGATGCGCTTTCGCGTCATCTGCACCAGGCCAAGCGAAGTGACTTCGGCCACCTGATGCTTGGTACGGTCGCGGGCCAGGCATTCCACCAGTCTGCGCAGCACCAGATCACGGTTGGCTGGCATGACCATGTCGACGAAGTCGATCATCACCATGCCGCCGATGTCACGCAGGCGCAGCTGACGTGCGATCTCTTCGGAAGCTTCGAGGTTGCAGCGGGTCACCGTCTCCTCAAGACTCTTGCCGCGGCCGATGAAACGGCCGGTATTCACGTCGATGGTGGTCATGGCTTCGGTGCGGTCGATCACGATCGAGCCGCCCGACGGCAGGTAGACCTGACGTTCCATGCCCTTGCGCAGCTGGGAGTCGATCTGCCACTTGTCGAACACGTCTTTGCCTTCATGTTCGGCCGGATCCCACTTTTCGAGCTTGTCTTTCAAGTCGGGAGCCATGGTGTCGAGGTATTCCTCGATACGGCCGTACACGCGGTCACCTTCAACGATCATCTTGGAGAAGTCGTCGTTGAAGATGTCTCGCACCACGCGGATCGCCACGTCCGGCTCGCCTTGCAGCAGCTTCGGACGCTTGCCGTGCAGGAATTCGTCTCGCTTGGAGGTGATGCGTTCCCACTGGCGCACCAGGCTTTCAAGATCCTTGGTGATCGCCTCTTCGGAGGCGCCTTCCGCTGCGGTACGAATGATCACGCCCATGTCTTTCGGCGCGACCTTCGACACGATGTTCTTCAGGCGGGAACGTTCACGCTCGCTGAGCTTGCGGCTCACGCCCGTCATGCCACCGGATGGCACGAGCACCAGGAAACGGCCCGCAAGGGTGACCTGCGAGGTCAGTCGCGCACCCTTATGTCCGATCGGATCCTTGGTGACCTGCACGAGCACCGGGTCCCCCGACTTGAACGCGAGTTCGATGCGGCGAGGCTGGCCTTCCAACCGTGCGGAATCCCAGTTCACCTCACCCGCATAGAGCACGCCGTTACGCGCCTGACCAATGTCGACGAACGCGGCTTCCATGCTCGGCAGCACGTTCTGCACGCGGCCCAGATAGATGTTGCCCACAGTGGCGACTTCCTGAATGTCGGACACGTAATGTTCGACGAGCACATTGTCTTCGATCACGGAAATCTGCGTGTGGCGTTCGCGTTCGCGCACCACCATCAGGCGGTCGACATGCTCGCGGCGAGCCAGGAAGTCCTGCTCCATGAGCTGGCTTTGACGGCTGCGCTCACGGCGATTGTCACGGCGACGCTGCTTCTTGGCCTCAAGTCGGGTGGAACCTTCGACGTCGGTGATCTCGTCGATGTACTGCTGCTTGCGGGAACGACGCACGAGCGGCTCTTCCGTCTCATCCGTCTTCGCACCGCCACGACGGCGACGACGGCGACGGGTCACCGTGCCTTCATCCTCGTCATCGTCTTCACGGCGACGACGGGACTCGCCTTCATCGCTGTCCCGCTGCTGTTCGTCGGCTTCCTCACGATTGCCGCGGCTGCGACGGCGACGACGGGTGCGCGTCGGCTGCTCGTCGTCATCATCGTCATGACGATTGCGGGTTTCGTCATCAATCGGCGCATACGTAATATCGTCGAGGATCAAATCCTCTTCGATCTGTTCGACTTCAGCTGCGGCACGACGCTCCTGCGCGTTCAAACGACGGGAACGACGCGACTTGCGAGATCCGCCTTCCTCGTCATTGTCCGCATCATCATTGCGATTATCCCGATTATCGCGTTCATTGCGATTGTCTTCGGAACGCTCTTCGTCGGCAACGTCGCGATTGCGGCGGCGACGGCGACGTGACGGACGATCCTCATCCTGCTCATCGTCATGGTCCTGCGCATTGCGATCATTACGCTCGCCGCGGTCATTACGGGAATCGTCGCGATCGTCGTCTGCCCTGTCTCGGGAATCCGCAACGGACGGCAAAACCGGCTCCTGGAAAAGCAGAGACATCATCGGACGCGGATTGTGGCGGACCTCATGGCCTTCCGGCAACATATCGACGGCATCCAAGGCACGCTCCACAGACGACTCCTCATCATGGGAATCATCGACGGAAGCGCGACGACGCGGCATCTCATCGTACTCATCCGCATCATCGGCGAAACGGCTGCGACGACGCGACGGACGATCCTCGTCCTGCTCATCCTCAACCTGCACCGAACGACGGCGACGAGAACGCGTCGGCCGTTCGTCGGCAATCTCACGAACATCATCATCGGACTGGACCGGACGACGACGGCGACGGGTCGGACGGATCATACCCTCGGAATCAGCGGAATCACCGGTATCATGCGCAGGTTGCGCAACCGGCAACTTCGGCTCCTCGAACAGCGGAGCCGAAGCATGCTCCTCGACCTTCAACTCCAAGGACGCACCGGCAGCTCCCACGCCACGCACCACGCGACGACCGCCACGACGGCGACGCGGGGCAGGATCGGACTGGACCGACTCGAATTTCACAACATTCACGGCATGCTCAGGCGATGCCGAAGCTTCGACCTGATCGAAGCCCTCACTGGTATTAGGCACAATGGCTCCTCGACGACACGCTGCAATCGCGCCGCCCACGCTTAGGCCTCATACGGTTCTCACACCACGCTCTCACCGTGGCCGCGCATCATGGCGCCCGTAGGAAGCAACTTCCGTCAAAAGTCCTCATCATGCGACGGCGGACACCAGCGCTCGCGGACACACATGAACTTCACGCGAGGGGATCAACGCCATCGGATGCATTGGTGATTTGCAGAACCACCGTCTATAAGTATGACACAAAAAACAACGGAACGTGACATGACGGGAAATTTTCCGGATCCTGCAACTCACCGCCTGCTTTCCCCGCCCGCAAATCCCAGGCCCCGTCTACACAAGTCGTTGCTCCGTCTGCACAAGTCGAAAGAAATCACGATTCGCGAGAAATGCAGACACAGATTACGACTCGTGCAGACAGCCGATCCGACTCGTGCAGACAGAAGACGGAAAACAACAAACAGCCGATAGCAGGCAGAAACAGGAGGCAGAAAAAGGCAGCAGACAGCTACTTCAGCCAGTCTTCAAGCAAGTTGGCCATCAGCAGCAGATCCGATTCCGGCAGCTGCTCGTCATGCTTGTGCGCCAGCAACGGACTGCCCGCACCCAGATTCACCGCGGGAATGCCCAGCATCGAGAATCGCGCCACATCCGTCCAGCCAAGCTTGGCCAGAGGCTCACGCCCCGTGCGCTCGCGCACCAATTCCACCAGCGACTGCGCGAGCGGCGACGTCAACCCCGGACGTGCGGAAGGTGACTCGTCCTTCATTTCAATGCCGAAGCCTTCAAATACGCCACCTGTGGCAACATGCTCGCCATTGCCCAATTCCGCACCGGCATCCGCGCCAATCATCAGCGCCTTCGCCTCAGCCAACGACTTGTCGGGGGCAAAACGGTAGTTGACATGCACGCGGCATTCATCAGGAATCACATTCGTGCCCTTGCCGCCCGAAATCAGCGTGGCATTCAGACCTTCCTGATACGTCAGGCCATCCACTTCAATCGCACGATTTTCATAAGCGTTCAGCCGGTTCAGAATCTCAGCGGCCGCATGAATGGCGTTCTTGCCCATCCACGCTCGCGCCGAATGCGCCGCAATGCCATGCGTGATCACGTCGAAACGCATCGTGCCATTGCAGCCGCCCTCAATACCGCAATCGGTTGGCTCCCCGATAATCGCAAAATCGCCGGAAATCCAATCAGGATGCGCCTCGACCACCTTGCGCAGGCCGTTCTTTTCGGCGGCAACCTCTTCGTGGCCGTAGAACACGTATGTCAGATCGTATTTCGCATCCGTCAACGCGGCCGCCAAATACATCATCACCGCGTCGGAGCCCTTCATATCGGTGGCACCGCGCCCCCATATCACGCGCTCCCGCCCATGGCCGGCGGCAACATCCTCGCGAATCAGCGGATCGCCCGGTTCCAGCCAACGCGGCGGGAAATTGTCGATCACCGGCACCGTGTCGAGATGCCCGGCGAGGATCACGCGACGCTCACGCCCAAAATTCGTGGATGCGACCAGCGTATCGCCATGCCTGCGCACTGTCAGATGCTGCTGTTTATTCAAAAACGCTTCGACCGCGTCGGTCAACGGCCCTTCGTCGTCGCTCACGGAATAGGTTCCCATGATCTGTTCCATCAGCTCGTTCAGCTGCTCCTGCCTGGTGGCGGAAGCGGAAAATCCAATCTCAAGTTCGTTCATACCGCCCATTATCCAGCACCACCGGAACCGACATCGCCGTTCGACAACGCTTTTGAGACGGATCGGATGTCATCCATATGCATGGTGCAACACTGGATAGCGGCCAAACCAACGGCCGAGAGCGAAAGGAAGAGTGTCATGCCTGGTCTGTTAAGCGCATTGGAAGGCTTCTGCGTCATTGGCATCGTCATCGGCACCGGTTACGTGGCCGCGCGCATGCGCATAGGCGGACCTACCGCGCAGATGGTGCTCAACAGGTTCAGCTTTTTCGTATCGAGCCCGTGCCTGATGTTTGCCATCCTGTCCAAGGAGAGAATCTTCGAGATATTCCACTCCTCCATTGTTGTGGCGTTCTTCTCGGCCGTGCTGGTCGGATTGGTGTTTCTGATCCTCAATAGGCTGTTCTTCCATCTGAAGGCGGCGGATGCCACCATCGGCGCGTTGAATTCGCTGTATCTGAACTCCAACAACATCGGTCTGCCGATCGCCACGTACATTCTGGGCAATCCCGCTTTGGTCGCGCCGATTCTGGTCATGCAACAGGCGGTGTTCACACCGATCGGCCTGACCGTGCTCGATGTGACCACCAAAGGCAAGGTCTCCACGAGGGAGATTCTGAAGCAGCCGCTGCATCAGCCGCTGCTTATCGGTTCGCTGCTGGGCATCGCCGTATCCGCGATTTCCGCAAAAACCGGTCATTTCGTGGTGCCGGACTGTATTTACGATCCGATCGACATGATCGGCGATTCCGCAGTGCCAATGATTTTGATGGCATTCGGCATGTCGTTGCACGGCACGAAGCCGCTGCAGGACAAGTCGAATATTCCCGCGGTGTTCACGGTGGCGGTATTGAAGAACATCGTGATGCCAATTATCGCGTTCCTGCTGTCGTATTTCGTGATGGGCTTCCGCGGCGCCACATTGTACGCGTGCGTGGTGCTCGCCGCCCTGCCGACCGGGCAGAACGTCTACAACTACGCGGCGCGGTACAACGTGGGTCTCTCGTTCGCACGCGACGGCATTCTCTTCTCGACACTGACCTCACCGATCTTCATCGCAATCATCGCGGTGCTGCTCGGCTGACCTCGCCAGTCCTCGCCGCGGTATCCACGACCGCCGCGGCGAGACCATCAATCGTCCGTACGGTAGCCGGCATGACCGAGCCCGTGCGCCGCATGATTCGCGGCACACCCTCCGAGCACCATCAGCGCATAACACAAGCCGATTCCCGCGGCCAACGTAAGCAACGAAGCCGGATTGAGCAACGACGTTGCCAGAATCGGAAACAGCAACAACACCGAGCACCCTAATGAAACGGCCATCACCGTGTTGAGCGGGGTGATCACTTCCATCATGCGTGCCTTGTCGAGCGTCGCCTCATCCGTGCCTTCCAACGCAAGCATGCGGTACTCGTCGGCCTGGTCGTAGACGTTGCTCGTCTGCATCACGCCGGAACTGACGGCGGCGAGCACCGCGGCAAAGGCGAGCGTCAGGAAACCACCCATCGCTATATCGCGCATGTACAGCATAGATGGGTCGAACGGGTCGTGGTTGCCTCCGATTCCGGTGGCGAGCAATCCGCACACCGACGTCATCCCCGCGATGAACACAGCGAGCGCCACGCCGGACACGTTGCGCCAAGCACGCTTGGGATTGTCGAGGATACGGCGCATGGCAATCATAGTGGCCGCGTCCTTCGGGTGTTTCGCACGCGATCTGGCGCGCATCGCCACCACCCAGGTACCGACGACGTTCACCATGGCGAAGCCGAGGAAGAAGACGCCGAAGATGATGGCGTAGACCACCATCTGACCCAAGTGCGCGAATGCGGAGATGCTGTTGAGCAGCAGGTAGCCTACGGCCAACACGGCAAGGAAAATCAGTGCGCGCCATGCGGACGGCATGGGTTGTCCGGTACGTTGCGTCACGCCAAGCGGGGTGAAGGCCACGCGGCGTAGGGCGGCCAGCGCGGAGACCAAGGCAAGCAGCGTGACTCCGACGGTCACAGCCGCCAGGGCAGGCAGTCCCACCCACAACTGTTCGAAGGTGAAATGCTGGTTTTGGAAGTCGAGCAGCATGATCGCCGGTATCAGCGCGAAGTAGCCGGCCATGCCGACCAGCGCGCCAAGCAGAGCCTGGCCACCCGCATCGAGCGCGGTGAGTTTCGTGACCTGCGCGGTGGTGGCGCCCGCAAGTCGCAGTGCGGCGAGACGTGCGTCCCTGCGGGAGGCCGCGAGACGGGCCGCCGAGCCGGCGAGCGCCACGAACGGCACGATGAGTAGCAGACTGGCGAATGCGGCGAGCATCACATAGCCGTCGGAATAGGTGTTCATGACGGCTGTGGCCTGGTCGGCCGTCCAATGGCCGTCGCCGACCGTGGCGACGAGCTTGTCGGCGTGCGCCAGGGCTTTGGACCATGTTTCGTATGTACCGGGCGCGCACCTGTTGGAATCGATCATGCAACCGAACGTGTGGTCGGCGGAGGCCCGCCAGATGAAGCCATGCAGGCCTCCGAGCACGGTTAGGAAGACGGCGGTGGCGGATGCGAAGGCAACGATGGCCAGCGCAGAGGTGCGGCCGGATGTGCCGCGGGTGCCGGAGCGGTGGAACAATCGCCATAATCGGAACATGTTCATCGTGCGCCTCCGGCGGTAGGTTGGGATTGCTGCGGCGAGCTCAACCTGCCATCACGCATGGTAACGGTGGCATCGCAAAATGCGGCCACGTTCGAATCGTGCGTCACCACGACCACGGCCGCGCCGGTCTGTCGTGCGGTCCGCATGAGAATGCTCATGATTTCGTGGCCGGTGGTCTGGTCGAGCGCGCCGGTCGGTTCATCGGCGAAGATGACTGCCGGCTGCGCGGCGAGCGCACGTGCGATGGCGATGCGCTGCATCTGGCCGCCGCTCATTTCGCCGGGACGTTGTTGCGCGAGCTGGCGCAATCCCAATCGTTCCAGCCATAGCATGGCCATGTCGGTGGCCTGCTGGTAGCTTGCGCCGCCCAGCATCATCGGCAACGCGATGTTTTCGATGGCCGGCAGTTCCGGCAGCAGTTGTCCGGATTGGAAGACGAAGCCGAAGGCGCTGCGGCGCAGTTTGGTGCGGTCAGCGTCGCTCAACCGCGCTAGGTTGGCACCGCGAAACATCACATTGCCGGCTGTCGGGGTGATGATGCCGGCGAGTGCGTGCAGTAACGTCGATTTGCCGGAACCGGACGGTCCCATGACCGCGATGCTTTCGCCTGCCTGGATGCCGAAATCCACGTGATTGAGCGCCAGCATGTGTGTGGCGTTTGGTGTCGCCTGTTGGGTCGAATAATCCATGACCAGATCGGTCGCCTGAAGTATGTGTTCCATGTTTCCTACGGTACGGAAACGGATTGGTCCCGGCCATCAGACGGCGGGATGAACTTACAGGTTTCCTTCCGGCATGCATCATCCGCAAGGATTAGCGTAATCGCGGACTGCGGATGAGATGCCGTATGTCAGACGAGGTGCCAGGACAGGCGGTGCAAGTCGCTGGGCCCGAATTCAGCGATGGCGTCACGGTGTGCGGCCGAACCGTAACCCTTGTTGTGGGCCCATTCATATGGTTCATATTGGGGTTGCGCTCCCAGTTCGACCATGAGCCGATCCCGGGTGACTTTGGCGATGACCGCGGCAGCGGCCACGGCGGCGCAATACCGGTCGCCTTTCACTTTGGTGGTAACGTTCGCCGGCACCGGCACTTCGGGCGCGTCGAAGGTGTTCAGCGTCTTGGTGATGTAATCGTTCGGTCCGTCGAGGATCGCGCCGACCTTCACCGGTTTGCCGGAGAGCATGCCGTTGCCGTCAATGCCGAGCTTCGCCTCCGCCTGTGCCAACGCACGTAACGCGGCTACGCCGAGTGCATGGGAAATGCCCCACTCGTCAATCTCCTTGTTGCTGGCGGCGCCAACCGCCCAAGATGCGCACCAGGATTTGAGTTCGTCGAAGATGGCTTCGCGCTTGTGTTCGGTCAGCATTTTGGAGTCGGCCACGCCTTTCGGCACTTCCAGATGCGAAGATTCTTGCGAGCCTCCTTGCGAAGCTCCAGCCGGCCCGTCTAAGTCACGCGCCCAAATCGCAGCCGCACCAACCATTACCGGCCCTGCGAGAGATCCACGCCCCACTTCGTCAAAGCCGACGATCACATCGTAGCCTTGTTCGGCAATAGCACGTTCCAAATCCAATGTGGGAATTACGGAAACCGCCATCAGGCCGCCGAGCCTCCTTCCGGAACGTCGGCAAACACTTCATGGTGCGCATCGAGCCCGCCGATGCGGTTCAACGGCCAATATTTCGCGAGTCCGACACCCACTACGTCGGAAATAGGCACAAGTCCATGTGAGGAATCACCCTGATGATAGCGTGAATCGGCGGAATTGGCGCGATTGTCGCCCATAACGAACACGTGTCCTTCGGTCACGGTCACGTTGAACGCGAATGAGCTGGGATCCACGTCGGGGCGAATGTATGCGCTTTCGTCAATCGCCACACCATTGATGGTGATCGGCTTACCTGGCCCTTCGCATGCCACGGTGTCTCCTGGCAATCCGATGAGCCGTTTGATGAGGTAGTCACCGCCGAGTTTGCTACTGTCTTCCTGCCGCAGCCAGTGGTCGGGGTCCTTGAACACCACCACGTCGCCGCGTTTCAGATCGAAGACTTTCGGGGTGAGTTTCGAGGTGATCACGCGGTCACCTGGTTCGATGGTGTTCATCATGGATCCGGAGGGAATCACGTAGAATCCGAGCAGGAAAATGCGTATCAGCAGCACGATAATAATAGGAATTCCGCACCAGACCAAGGTGTCGCGCAAGCCAAAGCTGTCGCCGCTATTGTTTTCTTCTTTGGCATGCCTCATACATGATTCCTTTATCGTCCGGTTTGCACACTGACCCCTATCATAGCGGCCAAGAATAGAAAAAGGCCCTCCGGCCGTAAGGCTGAGGGCCAATTTCACGCTTTATTCGCGATTGAAACTCACTTCTTGTCGGAGTTGTCGCGACGCTCGACGATGCGAGCGGCCTTACCGCGCAGGTTGCGCAGGTAGTACAGCTTGGCGCGACGCACGCGGCCCTTGCGGACCAGCTTGATGGAGTCGATGACCGGGGAGTGCAGCGGGAAGCGACGCTCCACACCGGTGCCGAAGCTGATCTTGCGCACAACGAAGGTTTCACGGACGCCGCCGCCCTGACGAGCGATCACAACGCCGGTGAAGGCCTGGATACGGGAGTTGTTGCCTTCCTGGATCTTCACGTTGACTTCAACGGTGTCACCCGGACGGAATGCCGGGATTTCCTCGGCCGGCTTCATGTGCTTGGCGTCAAATGCCTCAATAGCGTTAACCATTGTGTTTCCTCGAGTCGCCGCCGCATATCAGCGCACAGGTAAGGGCTTCACGATTTTTCAATTTCGTTCTGCCTCGTATGTTCTCCGCAGGTCTGCCTGCGAAGGATTGCCAATCCGCCGAAAATCACGGTAACTTGCGTTTGTGCAACATTCCGTTCAATCTTGCGATTGTTTTCGGCTGGACCCGAAGGGAATCAGGATTATGCGGCGTCCTGAATCCCGGCACAGCAATATTCAAAAATACCCCACCCGCCAGACCTTTTGAAGATGGCCAGGGGTAGCAAAAAGGGCTCTGCATCCCGTGCAGAGCCCTTTCGAAGGCTATTTAAGCCTTAGAGAAATCAGAACTTGCGATTTGCGCGGTAGAACTGGATCAGGGACTGAGTGGAAGCGTCCTGAGCGGCCAGTGCTTCGTCATCCTGGGAGATGGCCGGGGTGATCTGCTTGGCGAGCTGCTTGCCCAGTTCGACGCCCCACTGATCGTAGGAGTCCAGACCCCACACGGTGCCTTCAACGAAGGTGATGTGCTCGTACAGGGCGATAAGCTCGCCGAGTGCGAACGGGGTCAGTGCCACGCCGAAGATGGAGGTGGTCGGGCGGTTGCCGGTGAACACGCGGGCCGGAACGATCTCTTCCGGAGTGCCCTCTGCACGCACTTCGTCAGCGGTCTTGCCGAAGGCGAGAGCCTTGGTCTGTGCGAAGTAGTTGCCGAGGAACAGCTCGTGCACGTCCTGGTCGCCGTCCTTGGTCGGGTTCGGGGTGTTCACGAACGCGATGAAGTCGGCCGGGATCAGCTGGGTGCCCTGATGGATCAGCTGGTAGAAGGCGTGCTGGCCGTTGGTGCCCGGCTCGCCCCAGAAGATTTCGCCGGTTTCGGAGGTGACCGGGGTGCCGTCCCAACGCACGGACTTGCCGTTGGATTCCATGGTCAGCTGCTGCAGGTAGGCCGGGAAGCGGTGCAGGTACTGGTCGTACGGCAGCACGGCGTGGGATGCGACCTTGAAGAAGTTGCGGTACCACACGTTCAGCATGCCGAGCAGCACGACCACGTTCTTCTCGAACGGGGTGTTGGCGAAGTATTCGTCGATCTCATGGAAGCCGTGCAGGAACTCTTCGAAACGTTCCGGTCCGAACACCACGGCGAGGGAGGTGCCGACGGCTGCGTCCACGGAGTAGCGGCCGCCAACCCAGTTCCAGAAGCCGAAGGCGTTGGCCGGGTCGATGCCGAACTCAGCGACCTTCTCCAGGTTGGTGGAGACGGCGACGAAGTGCTTCTTGATGGCTTCGGCGTTCTTCTCGTCGGAGCCGTCGACTGCGCCGGCGGCCTTGAGGGCGTCGAGCAGCCAGGTGCGGGCTTCGCGAGCGTTGGTCAGGGTTTCCAGAGTGGTGAAGGTCTTGGAAACGACGATGAACAGGGTGGTCTCCGGGTCGAGGCCCTTGGTCTTTTCGGCCAGATCGTTCGGGTCGATGTTGGAGATGTAGCGTGCGGAGATGCCTGCGTCAGCGTACGGCTTCAGCGCTTCGTACACCATGACGGGACCCAGGTCGGAACCGCCGATGCCGATGTTGACGACGGTTTCGATCTTCTTGCCGGAAACGCCGGTCCATTCGCCGGAGCGAACCTTGTCGGCGAATGCGTAGATGCGGCCGAGCACTTCGCGCACGTCCTTGACGGTGTCCTGTCCGTCAACGATGTACTTGCCTTCGTCTTCGGCCGGGCGGCGCAGTGCGGTGTGCAGCACGGCGCGGTCTTCGGTGTTGTTGATGTGCACGCCGGTGTACATGGCCTTGGTGCGCTCGTCGAGCTTGACGGCCTTGGCGAGGTCTGCGAACAGCTGCAGGGTTTCCGGCTTGATCAGGTTCTTGGACAGGTCGAAGTGCAGGTCGCCCGCGTCGAAGCTCAGCTTCTCGACGCGCTCGGCGTCATCGGCGAACCACTGCTTGAGGCTGATGCCTTCGGACTGCAGCTCATCGTAGTGCTTCTGCAGTGCGGCCCACTCCGGGGTCTTGGTGGCGTCAACAGGAGGATTGATGGCCATGGTGTATAGGTCCTTTCATCATCACTATGAAGCGGATGCGATTGCGGCTTCTCTGCGGATTTCCGCATGTCGCATTCCGTATCTCTTCACCTCACAAGATACTCACAAAAGAAGACAGAACAACACAAAAATATTTCCTGAGTTAACACATTCGCCAAGATTCGCAATATAGCGCGGTTCCGACAACCTTCCGTCTTCGACATGCGCATTTTCGACGATTACTGAAATCGTATGCATGGTTCCGGCGCAAGTCTTCGTAACACTTCCAAACATGTAATAAACGAAACGATCGCATTATGCAGTGAACGACAAGAAAACGGCACTGCAACTACCAGCAAGCAAGCATTCAACGACTTCGTGCTCTGCGGGGTCACAAACAATCTCCCGCACCCGGTAAAGATCTCCTTGCCGCTCTTATGCGAGCGCGACGAACAAGAAGTGAGCGCCGGTCATCAGCAGCAAACTGATAATCGCAGTAATCGACAGCGTAAAACCAGCAAGCTTCGCATTACCAAGCACCTTGTCGGTAAACAGCGTGGAAAACACTGCAATCGGCGCCAAACAACACATTGCAGCCGCCTCACGAATCTCAGCGCCAAACGGCAGCAGCAGCCAAGCCGCAGTAGCAAACGCAATACCAAACGGCAGTCGCCAGCCAATCACCTTCAACAACTGAAGCACATCCTGCTTGCCAGATGGCAAATCCATAAGCATGCCCACCATCAGCATTGCGCAGAACGAATTCGCGTTCGAAAGCGGCTGCACGAGCGCGGCAATAATGTCAGGAATCTTCACGTTAGCGAGCGTGAGAATAATCATCACCAAGTACGTGTCGAACGGAACCGAACCGAAGAAACCCTTGAACACGTTGCGGGCCAACGCCTTGCGGGCAAGACGTTTGGCATCCTTGTCTTTCGGCTTCACATACGGGAGCGTGGGCGCATTGCCCTGATACTGTTCGGTAAGCGGCATGCCAGGCTTGATGTGCAGCAGCGTTTGCGTCATCACATTCGTACCGGCGGCAACCATTACGCAATTGCCAATGTCGAACATGGCGGCGGGCACGATCGCGCCCGTGCCAAGAAACGCCTGCACCACCGGGAAACAGAAGCAGCCAACGTTGAAGCCGGAACCATTCAACATCATGAACGCACGGTTCTGCACCGGTCGGTGGCGGGACGTCAAGAAAACCACGACCGGCGGAATGAACGCAACAATCAGGCCGAACAGCGAAATCAACAGCATGCTGGAATCATGCGGATTCGTAGCAAACGAATAGACGATCGCGCCTGGCAGCACCAGATTGAAAATAATGGTCTGCATAATGCGGTAATCGCGATCTTCGAACAGGCCGGCACGTTTGAACAAGTATCCGGCGAGAATAATCAGCAGTAGCGCAACAGGCTGAATCAGCGCAGACACGACACTCCCCTAATCCCTAATCATCTCTTTCTCTTCCTACCCGAAGCCATCTTAGGAGCATCCCCTGCCACCAAGCCACCCATCACCGTCCTGTTTCTTCCACCCACTGGAAGAAACACTCCGCTCACGCACCCCTCAGCGTCCCAAATCATCCAGTCAGTGGAAGAATCCACCCGCAAACGAGCTCCCCAACGTCCCAAATCCTCCAGTCAGTGGAAGAATTGGGACGCAAACGGGCAAAATGTTTTCAACATGTTCTCAAAAAGGCTTATTGAGTGGACTACAATGACCAAGAACTGGCGGAATTCCGCCGTTTTCTGAAAGTGCGCGAGATGGGACTTGAACCCACACGTCAAAGACACAGGAACCTAAATCCTGCGCGTCTACCAATTCCGCCACTCGCGCAAGTAGCCATATCGGGGCGAAACGCTCCTGATATGCGAAACCCTAGATGCTTTCACATCTAGGGCGCTGGAGCCACTTGACAGAATCGAACTGTCGACCTGCTCATTACGAGTGAGCCGCTCTACCGACTGAGCTAAAGTGGCAATGCCCGGAAGCACACGCCATCCGCGCACAAGACATAAAGCGTACCAGAAAGTCTCACCCCACGCAAATCCGCGTCGCGCCAAGCATGGCTGAAACCCCCTAAAGCTAGTGGCGCAGGAGTTTGTGGGCCAAATCGCTCACGCCGTAGCGCAGCTTGCTCACCGGAAGCGTGAATTCGCCCGGCAGTTCCTCAACGTAGCCGTTGAAGCCCTGCTTGAACTCGAGCACGCCGCGTCCATCGTCTTCCGGATCGTCGAACACTCCCGAAATGCCATAGAAGTTGTACCGCGTCACTCCGCGTTCCAAGCAACGCGACATCATCTCATGCTGTAAGGCGGTGGGCGCGTAGAACTTGGCGTAACGATCGTCGGATCCGCTGGAGAAATACACCAGCTCGCGTTCATGCCACATGAACAGACCTACGGCGACCGGCACCACCTCGCCATCACGAGCGATGCGCTCGTTCGCATCCTCAATACGGCGACGTGCGGACTCCACATTCTTCTGAGCCGTATCGAGCTTCTTGCGCACATCATCCGGGTACTTCGTATGCTCAAGCGAACGCTCCAAGCGTTCCACGTCTTTCGAGAACTTCGCCAGCTTTTCCTCCCAGGATTGCAAATAGCGGTCAAGATGCACTTCCGCCACCATGAACTCGGCCTTGTCTCCAAACGCATCATATACGCGTTCGAAGTAATCAAGGCTACGGTTGGCGAAATGCTGGCGTTCGCTACTCAGCTCGCAAATATCGTGGAACACGTTCAGCTCACTGCGATTCAGGCGCCGAACCTCCACGCCGCTGTTCCGCGCGATCTTGACGTTACGACGCGTGTTCTTCGCATACGAAGCGAGCAGCTCGCCGGCGTTCGAGAACTCTCTCAAGTCCTTGACGTAATTCCAACGGTTCATCAGGGCATCGTATCCACGGGTAAAGCCAGCATGCTTCCAACCCAGCCGCTCGTACTCCCGCACCATCTCATCATTGGGTTCGGCCATGGCCTTGCCTTGCGAATCACGAACGCAATATACCTGGTTGGGCCAGCACGTCAGGCTGATGGCGTGAACCCGTTCGGCAGCCTCGCGCAAACCTTCGGTCAACGCGGTCATCTGCTCTCTGTTATTCCCATTGCACAACGGGCCAAGCCATAACGAGCCTTCCACGCCGAAACGCCCTTGCGAAAAAGCCACCAACGCGCCAGCCACCGGAGCATCGTGCGAATCCACCAATCCAACGTATTGCGTCTGCATGCCGTCGGACTGAGCCAATGCCGCCATTTCGGAAGTCTGCTGGAATCCGCCGTATCTGCTCGCGGCGGAAAGCTCATCAAACTCACTACCGCTCAGCTCGCGCACATTCCATTCAGACGATTCTTGCTCTTGTTCCTCACTCGCATTCACTTCGCGCATCACGATCCGTAACTGCCTTTCACTATCCCAACTGGCTAAAATCCCTTTTCGCCAAAAGCGATAACCTAGTCCGGCCTACAGTCGCCGTCAACAGCGTTCACATAACCCTCGCGCACCTATAAGCCCCCACCCAGAATCCTCCAAGCGGAAGGTGAGCTAATAGCTAGTGGCGCAGGAGTTTGCGGAGGGCGGTCTTGAGTTTGAAGGTCAGCGGGCGTACGGGAAGCACGAATGAGCCCATGAGTTCCTCGACGTACCCGTTGAAGCCTTGCTTGAATTCGAGTACGCCACGACCCTCATCTTCCGGATCGTCGAACACGCCGTTGATGCCGTAGAAGTTGTAGCGGGTCACACCGCGTTCCACACACAAATGCAGCATGGCATCATGCTGAATGAGCGCGGAAGCGTAGAACGGCTTGTACTTTTCCACACTGCCTGAGAACAGATACACCGTTTCACGAGCGTGTTCCACGAATAGGGATGCTGCCGCCGGAAGCACGTCACCGTCTTTGGCGTACTCGGCCGCCTCGGTCAAGCGTTTTTCCGCCGCCGCCAAGTTTCGGGACTCCTCCCCTAGCTGGCGTTCCGTTTTGGTGGTCGGATGCTCGTCGTACTTGGCCTGCAGCACATCGACCTTCTTCCGCAAGGCGTCACACTTGGATTCCATGTCGGCAATGTATTCGCCGATGTGAATCTGCGCCACCATGAAGTGGGCTTTGCTGCCATAGGCTTGCTTGAACTTGCGGAAGTAGGCTTCACCGCGATATTCGAAATTACGGCGTTCGGCGGTGGCCTGCTCGATGTCGGCAAACACCTGCAGCTCGTCTTCGCCTAGCTCGCGCACATGCACGCCCATGGATGCGGCACGTTTCACGCTCCACTGCGTGCGCTTGTCATACGACTTGAGCAGTGACTTTTCGTCGGTAATGCCAGTCAGGTCTTTCAGGTAACGCCAGCGCGGCACCGCAGTGTAGCCGATGGTGAAGCCGTCATGTATGAAGCCGAGGTTTTTCAACGTTTCCACGGCATCATCAGCAGGAGCACCACCTTGGTCGGCTGGCAGTTCGCCGCCACGCGAGTCATGCAGGCAGTATGGCATTTCCGGCACGATTTCCATCTGTGCGGAACCTTTCGCCTTCGCGTGCTGCTTGAGTTGGGTCATGAAATATTCGGTCAATTCGCGATCGCGATAGTCACACAAGGGGCCGTCGTGCACCACACTGAAGGTGGAAAGGCGGCTGCGATGCGTTTCGAACAGCGCTCCCGCAACGATTGTGCCGTTTTCTTGAACGCCAAGGTATTCCACTTCGATCCCTTGGCCGGCACGCAGACGGCCTGCGGCAGAGGTCTGTTGAAAGTTGCCGTCCGCGTGATGTGCGGAAAAATCGTCAAACGCCTCCGGACTCAACGTAACCAGAGAAAATGCTCGCATGTAATCCTACCCCTTCATGCTGGTTGATTACGAGATTGATTGCCGTACGCAACCAGCATGATGGTAGCACGAGTCAAAGGACTGTGATTTCGGTAGGGATTACCGGGTCGCCCTTCATGAGGCTTTGCGCGCCGATCGGCAGTTCGGCCAGCGCCTGGGCGCGGTAATTATGCGCGTTGACGATGGCCTCGTGTCCCTGATAATCGGAGTTGATTTCGCCGTTGCTCACGTAGCCGACCAGCAGATCCTTCCAGCCTTCTTCCGGCTGATAGGCGGCCATCTGCTCTTCGGAGCCGGAAATCACATGTTCGCAGTCGGCCAGCGAATACTCGTACGAACGGAAGGCGAGCTTGCGGCCCGGAACCGTGGCCTTGTCCTTCGACTTCTTGGCCACCGGCTGCATGTCACCAGCGGAATTCTCGCGTTCAGTCAGCTTGTACACCATCGCACAGGTCGGAGCGCCCGATCCGGTGACGAGCATGGTGCCCACGCCATACGAATCGACCGGCGCGGTCTGCAGCGAAGCGAGCGCATACTCGTCCAAATCGTTGGTAACGGTGATCTTCGTGTTGGTAGCGCCCAACGCATCCAGCTGGTTGCGCACGCGCTGCGCCAACGACGCCAGATCGCCGGAATCGATGCGCACGCCGCCCAATTCGGGTCCGGCCACTTCAACAGCTGTCTTCACGGCCTCTTCAATGTTGTACGTGTCAACCAACAGTGTGGTGTTCTTGCCGAGCGCGGCAATCTGCGATTCAAACGCGCTGCGCTCATCATCATGCACCAGCGTGAAGCAGTGCGCGGCCGTGCCGATGGCATTCAAGCCATACATTTGCGCGGCCAGCAGATTGGCCGTGCCCTTGAATCCGCCCACTATCGCAGCACGGGCAGCGGCAACGGCGGCCCACTCGTTCGTACGGCGCCCGCCCATATCCATGCACGGGCGATCCTTCGCGGCGCTGACCATGCGGGACGCGGCCGACGCGACCGCGGAATCGTAATTCAGAATGCTCAGCAACAGCGTTTCCAGCAGCGTGCACTCGCCGAACGTGCCTTCGACTTGCAGAATCGGCGAATTCGGGAAGAACATCTCACCTTCGCGATATCCCTTGATCGAACCGGAAAAATGGAAATTCTCAAGCCATTTGATAGTTTCGGGGCCCACTACTTTGCGATCTGCAAGGAATTTCAGATCATTATCGTCAAGATGGAAATTTTCAAGCGCGTCAAGAATACGACCTTGGCCGGCGGCCACCCCATAGTGGCGGCCAAGCGGCAGATGACGGGTGAAAATCTCGAATACGCACTTGCGATTGGCGGTGCCGTCCCTCAGGCACGCGTCAAGCATGGTGTATTCGTACATGTCGGTCATGAGTGCAGGTGAATAATCCAGCATTTCCAAAGCCTTTCTGACTTTTGGTGAAACTGACCATAAGTGTAGGCCTCGCCGTGGCCAAGCACAGGTTTTCGTTCCATCATACGTGCTTGCATGCCTGTATTACGTGAGACAAACGTGAGATGCGCGCAAATTCGGGCACGACGCAAATTGGGATAGGCAAATTGAGGTGCAGCAAGAGGCGAGTTCAAGACGGAAAGACGGGTTTTCGGCTGGTGATACTGTTTTTTCGGAAAATACAAACGATTGTTGATCGTGTAATCAATCGAAAGCAGAGAAATCAGCGATGGTAGCGATTAAAGACATGTTGGACGGGCAGACGGTAATTCGTGCGGACGGACGCAAGGTGGATGAGCTGCGTCCGGTGCGCATCACCCGTCATTTCACGGATGTTCCGGAAGGATCCGTGCTTGTGGAATGCGGCAATACGCGAGTGATGTGCACGGCCACGTTCACCGCAGGCGTGCCGCGTTGGCGCAAGGACTCCGGCTTGGGCTGGGTCACCGCGGAATATGCGATGCTGCCGCGAGCCACTGCAGACCGCACCGATCGTGAATCCGTGCGCGGCAAGATCGGCGGACGCACGCATGAGATCAGCCGACTGATCGGTCGCTGCCTGCGTGGCGTGGTTGATATGAAGGCACTCGGCGAAAACCAGGTGCAGATCGACTGCGACGTGCTGCAGGCCGACGGCGGCACCCGAACCGCATCGATCACCGGCGCGTACGTGGCGCTCGTGGACGCCATGCGCTGGGCCGAGAAGCACAAGCACATCAGGTCCGCCGAGCGCGTGATCAAAGACAGCGTTTCCGCCGTGTCCGTAGGCGTGATCGATGGCACACCGATGCTTGACCTGCCGTACCTCGAAGACAGCAAGGCCATGACCGACATGAACGTGGCCATGACCGGTTCCGGCGAATTCATTGAAATTCAGGGCACTGCCGAACACCGCCCGTTCAACCGCGCCGAGTTGAACGCGCTGCTTGACCTGGCGGAAAAGGGCAACAAGGAACTGCAGGCCGCGCAGCAGTCCGCGCTCGCACAGGACTGAAGGCTGCAAGTCGGACGTAAGCCGACCGCAGGCTGGCCTCGCAAACCAATCGTAGGTTAGGCAAGTCAGGGCACGTCAAACGCACGTCAGGCAAGCCGACATCAACGAAGCAACGAACAGCAACGAAAGGAATCGGAACGTGAGAATTATCGTCGCAACGCATAACGAGGGCAAACTCGTTGAAATCAACCGCATTCTGGAAGATTGCCTGGGTGCGGACGCGGATCAGGTGGAGCTGGTGTCGGCCGGTTCGCTGAATCTGCCGGATCCGGTGGAAGATGGCGTGACCTTCCAAGAGAACGCGCTGCTCAAGGCCCGTGATGTGGCCGCACGTACGGGCTGCCCGGCAATCGCCGACGATTCCGGTCTGATTGTGGACGTGATGGGCAATGCCCCCGGCATTCTTTCCGCACGTTGGGCGGGCAAGCATGGCGATGACAAAGCCAACAACGCGCTGCTGCTCGCGCAGATCGCCGACATTCCGGATGCCAAGCGTACCGCGCGTTTCCGTTGCGCGGCCGCGCTGGTGGTGCCGCAAACCGAAGCAGGCGCAGGCGCCGATGGTCGTTATGCGATCGCTCAGGAAATCGTGGAAACCGGCGAAATGCCGGGCGTGCTGTTGCATGAGCCGCAAGGCGAGCATGGATTCGGCTACGACCCGCTGTTCGTGCCCGACGATCAGCCGGCGCGTGCCGTCGAAGCCGGCGAGAAGCTCACGTCCGCGCAGATGGAACCGGCCGAAAAGAACGCCATCTCCCATCGCGGCAAGGCGTTGCGCGCCCTGCTGCCATCCGTGGCCACTCTGCTGAAGTAGGGCTGAAACGAGTCGCAGCAGTCTCTATTAGACGTTCTGCTAGGTGTTCTAAAGGTGTGGAACTGTAGTTTGCGGTTCCACACCTTTTATTTTCCGCTTTTTCGTCAACTGGGCGTCACCGCCCTTCGCCAACCAGTCTTCACTGATCTTCGTCAGTCCACCGAACTTCACCGATCGTCGGCGCGAAAATCCTTGCCATCATAATTCGCCCAATCCGGGTATGGCGCCCCCGTTTCGATGCTGCGTTGAATGTCGCGGTACAAGTGCAGTTTGCGCAACACATGCATGTACGCCTCTTCCAGCGCGGCCCGCTGTTTCAAAATCGCTTGATGCCGCGATTCCAACAATTCCAGCATGTCCGCAATGTGCACACGCTCGTCTTTTTCGTATGCGAAGAAGCGTTTGAGTTCATCGATGCTCATGCCCGCATGTTTGAAGCAGGCGATCGCCTCGAGCCGCCCGATATGCGAGTCGGTGTACACGCGTCGCCCCGCATCGTCGCGCTCCACGTCGCACAGCAGCCCCCGATCCTCGTAATAGCGCAAGGTTGACGTCTGCACATGGAATCGTTGCGCGACTTCACGAATCGTATATGTTGCCATTTCCCTTCTCATTTCTACGATTTTCTAGGTTTTTCTAGCGATTTTGCGATTCCTTGCGATTGTCAATCATCGGAAAACACACTATCGACGATACTTGCATTCAAGTTTACTTGAAGTGCGACGATAGTATCGTCGACAAACTTACGACATGCGCCAACTCAAGCAACACAGCGCACAGCGGAACACGCAGAGTTTTCAAGGAGGAACCATGCTTGAACCGACCACCGTCTACACGCCGTCACCCGCTCGATACGATTCCATGACCTACAATCATGTGGGCGAGAGCGGCCTGAAACTTCCAGCGGTTTCGCTCGGCTTTTGGCATAATTTTGGCGATATCACGCCGTACGCCACTATGCGTGACATCGTGTTCACCGCATTCGACAACGGCATCACACATTTCGATCTCGCCAACAATTACGGTCCCGAGCCGGGCAGTGCGGAAAAGAACTGCGGCCGTCTGCTGCGCGAATATTTCCATCATCATCGCGACGAACTGATCATCAGCACCAAAGCCGGCTACGAAATGTGGCTCGGCCCCTACGGTGATCTCGGCAGCCGCAAATATCTACTCGCCTCGCTCGACCAAAGCCTCGAACGCCTCGGTCTCGACTATGTCGACATTTTCTACCATCACCACATGGATTCCTCCACGCCGCTCGAAGAAACCATGGGCGCGTTGGCAACCGCCGTGCAAAGCGGCAAGGCACTCTACGTGGGCCTGAGCAATTACGATGGTCCGACGCTGGAAAAGGCCACCGCGATCCTCGATGAGCTGCATGTGCCGTTCATCATCAACCAGAACCGTTACAGCATTTTCGACCGCACCGTGGAACGCAACGGATTGAAGAAAACCGCCAAAAAGCTTGGCAAAGGTCTTATCACGTTCTCGCCGCTCGAACAGGGTCTGCTCACGAACCGCTATCTCAACGGCGTGCCCGCAGACAGCCGCATCGCACACGACGGCCGCTTCCTCAAAGAAAGCGCGTTGACGCCGGAACGCCTGCAGCAGATCCGCGACCTGAACGATCTTGCCGCCGAACGCGGGCAGACGCTTGCCGAAATGGCGCTCGCTTGGCTGCTGCACGACGGTTACGTGACCTCCGTGCTTGTCGGCGCTTCCCGCCCGCAGCAGCTGCTCGACAATATCGGCGCGTTGAAGAACACCACGTTCAGCGATGAGGAATTGCGTCGCATCGACGAAATTTCGTTGCGCTAAACGCGGATATATCAGCGGATATAAGACGCAACAACAATAAAAAATCTGCCGAGATGGTCTCTATATCGAAATTATTTTTCGATGATTGAGATTGTCTCGGCAGATTTTTTATATGTAATCACTTTCGGCAATCTTCAGAAATTTCAACGAAATTCCAAGATCACCATACGATGAAAGAGATAAAAAACGATTAGAAATTGGAATTCATCATTTCGTCGTAGATACGCTTGCAATCCGGACATACCGGGAACTGCGAAGGATCACGCTTCGGCACCCACACCTTGCCGCACAACGCCACCACCGGGCGTCCGGTACGACGGGACTCGGCAATGCGATCGCGCGACACATAATGCGCGAAACGATCCGCATCGCCGTTGCCGCCATCATCCAGCTTCGTCTCCTCTTCGGGGCGTTCCAGTACCGCAGTGCCGGTACCCGCGTCGGGATTGGAAAGCGGCGAGACCGGGTCGGCCTCGTCAATGAAGCCGTCGCGATCATCGAACATCGAACATGCCATAATCAACTCCTCAAATACGCCGCAACCGCGGCACCACTGCCTCCATCATAGCCATGAAAACCCACATATTCGCCGACACTTCGCGTAATTTCACGCAATCGCGGTACGCTTGAGGCTATGACAATTGCAGTTTGCCCCGGGTCGTACGACCCAGTGACCGCCGGACATTTGGACGTCATCGAACGTTGCGCGCGTTTTTTCGATGAAGTGCATGTCGTAGTGGCGGTGAACGCGGCGAAAACACCGATGTTTTCCGAAGAGACCCGCGTTGAGATTATCCGTAAGGCGCTTGAAGAGCGGAATTGCCGCAATATCAAGGTTGCTTCAACAACCGGACTGATTACCGACTATTGCAAGAAGGTCGGTGCGACGGTTATCGTGAAGGGGCTTCGGCAGAATGGCGATTATGAAGCCGAGTTGGGTATGGCGCTGGTCAATCGCAAGCTTGCCGACGTGGAAACGCTGTTTTTGCCGGCGGCGCCCGATTTGGAACATATCTCCAGTTCGATCGTGAAAGATGTGGCACGTCACGGCGGCGATGTGACCGGCATGGTGCCCGATTGCGTGATTCCGCTACTCGGAGAAGCGCTCAATAATGAAAAGAGGGCATGATGGGTGAAGAAACGAATGCGTACGATCCGGCCGGCAGCCAGTTTGACGACGACGTGACCGCCGAACGCCCGACCGATCGGGCGGCCCAATCCGGTCAGAAGGCACAAGCCACGGCACGCGCCGCCGAGCCGGTCAAACCGTTGATTTCCATGTCTGATCTGCCGGATTTACGCAACACGTTCAATCCCAACGCGCCGCTGGACGATTCCAACGATTTGAGCCGCGACGAATTCACCACCGTGTACGACATTATCGACAAACTCGAATCGGCATTGGACGAAGCGAAACCGATACTGTTCTCCCCCGGCAGCGTGCGCGTCGACCGCGACGAATTCACCGAACAGCTCGACCAGTTGAAGAAAATGATGCCGGTGCAGCTGGAACGCGCCTCGGCGTTGATGCGTGAGTCGGAACGACGTTTGGAAAGCGCGCAAACGCAAGCCAACGCCATCGTCGCTTCGGCGCAATCGCGTGCGGCAGACACGATACGCGAGGCCAACGAGCAGGCGCAATTCCTCGCCGGTCAGGAAAACGTGACCGAACTGGCTCGGCAGAAGGCGCGTGCTATTCTCGACCAAGCGCAAGCCAAAGCCGACCATCTCACGCAGGGAGCCGACAAATACTGCACCACGGTGATGGAAACGCTGCAACAGCAGCTCGGCAAGCTTGGCAACGACGTGCAGGCGGGATTGAACGTACTGTATGATCGCCAGCGCGAAGCGAGCACGCATGTGCCGCATCTTGACGCAAACGACTATCCGGAAAGCTGAATGGAAGGCTGAACATGGCACGTATCGAAGATTCCCCGTGGGCGATTTCCGTGGCGCAGGTCGCCTCGCGAGCCGGGCAAAGCAAGGAAATCGACGCAACGTTCCCCGCACCGAGCGGCATCGGCGATGAGATCGTCGGCGTTGAGGAGGGTGCGGATGTGACCGTTGTCGGCTCGTTCGACTCCATTGTCGACGGCCTGATTTTCAACGCCCGCATCAGCGCCCCCGTGCATGCGGAATGCACCCGTTGCTTGAAACCGATCAAGCGCGATTGGACGGTGAACGTCACCTCGTTCTTCCCGTATGAAGACAAGTCCGCAAACGTTACGTCCGGTAAGGGCGGCAAAAATGGCAAGGGCGGCGTCAAGGAAGAGGAAGTCGACATTATCGCCGGCGAAGACGAGTCGGAGGATTCGTATCCGCTGCTTGAAGGCGGATCCTGGGCCGATATCGAGGCTTTGCTGCGTGACACGTTGGTTGAAGAACTGCCGCTGCAGCCGTTGTGCAAACCGGATTGCTTGGGATTGTGTTCGCAGTGCGGTACCGATTTGAACGAGGAACCGGACCATCATCATGATGTGACCGATATTCGTTTCGCCGCTTTGGAAGGCTTGAAGGCCCGGCTGGAAGGCAACGAGTAAGGTTCATCCGGGTGCTGGCAGGGCTGATTTTGCTCGGTTTTTGCAATTTGTACGGAGCACAAGTTAAGATACTGAACGCTTAAGCTCAATCGTTCGAACGAAACAGAGGAAACACAATGGCACTGCCTAAGTACAAGACCTCGCGCGCGAATACTCATTCTCGCCGCGCAAACTGGAAGGCCAAGGCCGCCCAGACCGTTACCTGCCCGAACTGTGGCGCTCCGTCGCTGCCGCACATGGCCTGCCCGAGCTGCGGCGCCTACCGCGGCCGCGTGTACCGCGAGGCTGTCCGCTCCATCCACACCAAGTGAGTGGCTGCCGAGTAACGGCATGAAGCATTGAAACCCTGCCATCGACGGGTGGCAGGGTTTTTGTATATTTCAGGCTGCGCACTTGGCCATATGCATTCGCATGCACCCGACCATCCCACCTCGCATCCGCCAAGTATCGCATCCGCCGAATATCCGCGCATTTCCTTGCATTTCCGCCTCGACATGGGCGGAGAGTAGACTGAACGGGATCGTTGTTTGCATAGCAATCGGCCAGATTCGCTGGCTTGTTGCCACGTACGCAACGTCCCGAACAGCGCGGCGAGCTTCGCCACCGCATACCCACTACGAAACCGAGGACGATTATGACCCAGAACAACACCGACGCATCCGCCGTTTCCGAAGGCGAGATGACCGCCAACGCGTTGCTTGAAGCACTTGGCACCACGCTCGAACCCGATCTGCTGGTCGAAGCGCTCACCCACCGCTCCTTCTCGCACGAGAATCCGGGCGCAAAAAACTACGAACGTTTGGAATTCCTTGGCGACGCCGTGCTTGAGCTCGTCTCCACGGAAACCCTGTACAAGGCACACCCCGACATGAACGAGGGGCAGCTTGCGAAAATGCGCGCGAAAGCCGTTTCCGAGGAATCCTTGAGCAAAATCGCTCGCGAAAAGCTCAATGCAGGCCCGTACATTCTGCTCGGTCATGGCGAAAGCGATCAGGGCGGCGCTGATAAAAGCTCGATTCTGTGCGATATCGTCGAATCGTTGATCGGTGCGACGTTCATTCAGCATGGCATTGACGAGGCACGTCGCGTTGTGCATCATCTTGTTGACGAAACGCTTGCGGAAGTCGCGACGGAAGGCCCAGCCCTCGATTGGAAAACCTCGCTTACCGTCAAAGCGCATGGCATGGGCTTCGGCGAACCGCGCTACCAGATGTCGGTTTCCGGTCCGGAATATGCGCAAGTGTTCACTGCGAACGTCATGCTGGGCGAAAGCGACGAAATCATCAGCACCGGCACAGGCACCAGCAAACGCAAGGCGCAACTCGCCGCAGCCGAAGAAGGTTGGAAGGCACTGGACAATCGCAAGCCTGAAGCACAAAACGTCCGTAAGCATCGCAAACATCATCACAAGCACAGCGGCAACGAAAGTAACGGCAGCAACGGCGAAAACACCAGTAAGTAGTCGCAGGTAGATAAAAAGCAGCTACGAATCCGCCCTCTCATACCGCCGCGGAACGCAATACGCCAGAATATGGCACGAATCCGGCATATTCTCCTGTCAGCCGATAGCATAGACTGATTACTAGCGAAGGATTGCGATTCGCAAGTCGCCACAAGCGATTGCGCCGCTTTCCGATGATGGGGTTCGGCTGATTGCGTGCACCGAAACGCGGCAGCATACCCCTGTAAGAAAGTTCCACGAGCGAATATGAGAGGGAACATGGTGTTACCTACGCCCCTGCAGGCATTCAGCGGCATGCCCAAGGCAGCCGCAACCACTGAAAAGCAGACCATTGTTGACGGCGAGAAGATGACCGGCGCCGAAGCGCTGGTACGTTCGCTGGAAGATCTGGGCGTCAAGGATGTTTTCGGCGTTCCAGGCGGCGCGATTCTGCCGGTATACGATGCAATCAATGATGAAACCAGCTTCCGTTTTGTGCTGATGCGCCACGAACAGGCCGCAGGTCATGCGGCTGAAGGCTATGCCGTATCGACCGGTCAGGTCGGCGTGTGCATCGTCACGTCCGGCCCGGGCGCCACGAACATGATCACCCCGATCGCCGACGCGAACATGGATTCCGTGCCGATGGTGGTCATCACCGGCCAGGTCGGCGTGAACGCCATTGGCACCGACGCCTTCCAGGAAGCCGATATCGTCGGCGCAACCTACCCGGTGGTCAAGCACTCCTATCTGGTCACGCGTGCGCAGGACATTCCGCGTGTGCTGGCTGAAGCGCACTATGTGGCACGTTCCGGCCGCCCTGGTCCGGTGGTGGTCGACGTCACCAAAACCGCACAGACCGGCGATATGTACTATTCGTGGCCGCAGCGCATGATTCTGCCCGGCTACAACCCCACCACGAAGGCGCACGGCCGTGTGCTTTCCGACGCTGCGAAGCTGTTCGAGCAGTCGTACCGTCCGGTGCTGTATGTGGGCGGCGGCGCGGCACGTTCCGATGCCGGCAAGCTCGTGCAGGAGCTGGCGGAAGTCACGAACGCTCCGATCGTCACCACGCTGCCCGCACGCGGTGTTGTGCCTGATTCCGATCCGAAGGTGCTTGGCATGCTTGGCATGCATGGCACGATTGCCGCTACCGGTGCCGTGCAGCGTTGCGATCTGCTTGTTGCGATCGGCGCTCGTTTCGACGATCGTGTAACCGGCAAGCTTGACGCTTTCGCTCCGGGTGCACGTGTGATTCACATTGATATCGATCCGGCGGAAATCGGCAAGAACCGTCAGCCGGATGTGCCGATCGTTGGCGATGTGGCAACCGTGCTGAAGGATCTCATTCCGGAAATCAAGCGCGAGCAGGCCGTGCATGGCAAGCCTGACACTTCGCATTGGTGGGAGATCATCAACGATTGGCGTGAAAAGTACCCGATCAAGTGGGATGAGCCGACCGATGGTTCGCTCGCTCCGCAGTGGGTCATCAAGCAGCTTTCCGACCTGGCTGATTCTGACACGATTTGGGTTACCGGTGTGGGCCAGCATCAGATGTGGGCCACGCAGCTCATCGATTTCGAGAAGCCGCATTCTTGGCTGAGCTCCGGCGGCCTTGGCACCATGGGTTACGGACTGCCGGCCGCCATCGGCGCTCGTGTCGGTTCCGAACGTTTCCATGAGGGCGAGAAGCCGGTGTGGCTGATTGACGGCGACGGTTCCTTCCAGATGACGTCTGAAGAGCTGGCGACCGCGTTCCACGATCACACGCCAGTCAAGATCGCGCTGCTGAACAATTCCGTGTATGGCATGGTTCGTCAGTGGCAGACCCTGTTCTACGGCGAGCATTATTCCGCCACCAATCTGATGGATGGAGAGAATACGCCGGAAATCGTGGATGTTCCTGATTTCGTGAAGCTTGCCGAAGCGTACGGTTGCATCGGCATGCGTGCGTTCACGGAAGAAGAAGCCATTGAGGCGATCAAGAAGGCCAACGAAATCAACGATCGCCCGGTGCTTATCGACTTCCGCGTGTGGAAGGACGCTATGGTGTGGCCGATGGTCGCAGCTGGCGATTCCAACGACAATGTCACCTATATGCCCGGAATCAAGCCGCTGCAGCGCCCGAAGGCCGCTGCCGACAACGAGTAAACGAGTAAGTAGTAAGGAAGGGTCTACCAATGTATCCTGCATCTCAGCCGGGTTCCAAGCGCCATACGCTTTCCGTGCTCGTAGAGAACCGTCCGGGCGTGCTGGCACGTATTGCCGGCCTGTTCGCCCGTCGTGCGTTCAACATCAACTCGCTGTCCGTCTCCCCCACCGAGCGTCCTGACATTTCGCGTGTCACGGTGACCGCCGATGTGGATGAGGTGCCGCTCGAGCAGATCATCAAGCAGCTCAACAAGCTGCTGCATGTGTTGAAAATCGTGGATTTGGATCCGAACACCACTGTGGAGCGCGAACTGGTGCTTATCAAGGTAACTGCCGACGAATCCAACCGTTCCGACGTGCTTGAGATCGTGCGTCTGTTCCGCGTGCGCGTGGTCGATGTGAATCCGGAATCGCTGACCATCGAAGCCACCGGTGCCGAAGGCAAGATTGATGCGCTGCTGGGGCTTTTGGAGCATTACGGCATTATCGAGCTGGTTCGTTCCGGCGCGGTCGCAGTGACGCGCGGTCCGAAGGCCTTGAGCGAAAAGGTGCTCGGCTCCGAAATCACCGGTCGCTGATCCAATCAGCCTAATTTCAAACCTACAGGGCTTTCCCGTTTCAACGCGGGACAGCCCTTTTTGTTGTCAGATCTGCGATATTCAGAAAATATCTGATCATTGGAGGCATGCCAGCTGCAGTAGCATCTTTTGCGCAAAACAACAGTCTCATAGACGTTCGCCAGGCGCAAGAAGATATCAAACAAGGTTCATCGAGCGCTTAATAATGTGTTGGCAGAGGAAAGTTATCACCTTCGCCAAGGATTAGTTTTCGGCCCCGGCAACATCGAAACCGACCACAACATCACCTACTACCCCATCTACCTAATCGGCCAGTTTTGCAACAACTAGCCCAGTAGCATTCATCGTGATGCCACAAACCATGATGATGGCAGCACGACAGGGAGCATTATGACTGAAATTATTCATGATGGGGTTCCTTTACTTCATATACGGAAACAACAAGATCCGTATTGCCGATATTGATAATGGACAATGAGGTGGCATCTGGGAAATTCTTCGCCGGGAGAGAGATCGTTTCTATTCCGTTAGATGTACAGGCCTCCCTAGTGGTTAGGGTGTGTGGCTGTCCATCTTTGTAGAGAACAAACGAATAAGGAGCCTGCTCCTTCTGCTTACACATGGAATGCCACGCATCGCTGTCGCACGAATGGCCAACATTCACCGGAAACGATGGAGGAGCTGCGCCGCCGCCACAACATGCACACCCTGTCCGGTAATTGACGCGGACGATACGAATGCTACTCAAGCTGTTCGGAGAGTTCCATCCATTCGAGTTCAAGTTCTTCGGACTCGTCGGTGACGGCTTGAAGCTGGTCGTTGAGCTTGCCTAGGCCCTCGTAGTCGCTGGGGTCGTGCGCGGCCATTTGCTGCTCAAGATCGGCTTTCTGCTCTTCGAGTTTGGCGAGTTTGCGCTCGATTGCCGATACGCGCTTGGAGGCTTCGTGAAAGGCCTTGCCGGAAAGTTTCGGCGTAGAAGGCGCGGAAGATGCGGTTTCAGCAGTCGCAGACCCACTTGCGGAGTTGCCTGCGGTGCCTTCGGTCGTGGAACCGGCAGTCCCAGCGGAACCGCCCTTCTTGCCTTTGCCGGCACCTGCCTTCTCGTCCGCAAACGGATCCTTGCCGTTCTTGATGGCCTCAGTCATGTCCAGATAATCCTGCACGCCACCGGGCAGGTGGCGCACCTTGCCGCCGATCAGCGCGAACTGCTGATCGGTGACGCGTTCGAGCAGATACCGGTCATGGGAGACGACGATCAGAGTTCCCGGCCAAGTGTCGAGCAGATCCTCCATCACGGCGAGCATGTCGGTGTCGAGATCATTGCCGGGCTCATCCATGATGAGCACGTTCGGCTCGTCCAGTAGGATCAGCAGCAACTGCATACGACGCTTCTGACCACCCGACAGGTCCTTGATCGGCGTCATCAGCTGCGCCGACTCGAATCCGAGACGCTCCATCATCTGCCCCGGCGTGGTTTCCTTGCCGTCCACGATATAGCTCGGCTTGTAACGGCTCAGCACTTCCTTGATCTTGTATTTACCGAGCTTCTCCAATTCGTCGAGACGCTGTGAAAGCACCGCGAATTTCACGGTTTTGCCGATATTCACATGACCTACAGTGGGGGTGATCGTGCCGTCAAGAATCTTCAATAACGTCGATTTTCCGGCACCGTTCGCGCCGACGATGCCGAAACGATCGCCCGGCCCGATCAGCCATGTCACGTCGTCAAGAATCTTACGACCGGTAACAGTAATTTTTTGCGCTGCAGAAGTAATTTCTTCTGCAGAATCATCAGTATTATTTTCTTGCGATTCCTGAATTTCTTGCGATTCTTTCGCAGCTGCAGCAACTTGCGCCGCTGCAACACCGGCATCCACCAATCGCGGATCAGTCAGATCGTCGACGGCAACTTCCACGGAACCATGCACTTGCGGCTCGGCGTACATGGCCGGCACCACATCGACGCGCGATGCCGACGCTTCCATGTCGGCAACGTCAGGATCGATATCGGCCTCGCCTTGCACATGTTCGAAAATCTGCGTCACGTCGATCAGGTCAACCACCTGCTTGCCCAAGCGGGATGTGGCCATTTGCTTCAATTCCAGCGTATTGCGCACCGGAGGCACGTCGGCGATGAGCTCACGCGCGGCCTTCACATGGAATTTCTGCTTGGTGGAACGGGCGCGGGCACCGCGGGTAAGCCAGGCAAGTTCCTTACGAGCCAGATTGCGACGTTTCGTTTCACGCACGTCGGCTTGGCGATCGCGTTCCACGCGCTGCAGCATGTATGCGGAATAGCCGCCTTCAAACGGCTCGATTTCGCCGTCATGCACCTCCCACATGGATTCGCACACTTCGTCGAGGAACCAACGGTCATGGGTGACGAGCAGCAGCGCGCCGGATCCGGCCGGCCAACGGTTCTTCAAATGTTCCGCCAGCCAGTGAATGGTCACCACATCCAAATGGTTTGTAGGCTCGTCGAGTGCGAGAATATCCCAATCCTTGAGCAACAGGCGTGCCAAATCGGCGCGGCGACGCTGACCGCCGGAAAGCGAACCGATTTTCGCTTCCAAGCTGATGCCGCCAAGCAATGCTTCGACGATTTCGCGCGACTTGGTTTCCGCAGCCCATTCGTAGTCTTCACGGCCTTCGAGCGCAGCTTCGCGCACGGTGGCGTTGTCGTCGAGCGGGTCACGCTGGTCGAGCATGCCGAACGTAAGCCCGCCGCGAATGGTCACGCGACCGGAATCCGGCTCCTGCGTGCCTTTGAACAAATGCAGCAACGTGGACTTGCCGTCGCCGTTCTTACCGACGATGCCGATGCGGTCGCCTTCAAAAACACCCTGCGTTACATCGTTGAAAATATTCTTGGTCGCAAAAGCAAGCGAAACGTGTTCAAGTCCCAAATCATAAGTCGGCATAAGTCACCAATGTAGCGGGAACATCTCCCAAACCTGCAGGCAATGCCGCAACTTGCGAATCGCCACCAGCGCTACGCAGCAATCGGAGCCGCACGCAACTCGGCGATCAGCCCTGCTGCGCCTGAGCCAAATTCTGCCCATACGAATTACAACGAGCGGCAAAACTCGAAAACACCTGATCCGCAAGCGGCTGCAACTGCGGATTATATTCGGCGAACGCCTCGCGCAACTGCGATTTCGACCCGCCGGCAGCCTTGAGATCCTTGACCATGCTTGACTCGTCAAGCCACTCCTCCAACAGAGTAGGGGTAACCTCCAAGTGGAACTGCATGCCCAGAGCGGAACCAAAACGGAACGCCTGCACCTTGGTCTTCGCGGATCGCGCCAATGGCTGCGCGCCCTCCGGCAACGACACCACGTCGTTATGCCAGTGCAGCACATCCACGGTTTTGTTCCACATCGAGAAATAATCATGCTTGTCGATGCATTTAATCGGCGCAAAACCGATTTCCGGAGCATCTCCCGACTTCAGCTTCGCCCCCAGCGCGGTGGCGATGATCTGATGTCCCAGGCACACGCCCAACACCGGCTTGCCAACGCTGACCGCAGCCCGCGCGAGCTTGGCCTCGGCCTTTAATCCCGGATACTTGTCGTAGTCGAGCGCACCCATCGGGCCGCCCATGATCACCACGCCGGAAACCTCGCCAAAATCAGGCAAATCCGGTTTCTTCTGCTTGGCGACATTGATGATTTGATACTGCAGTCCCAAATCATCCAGACTGTCTAAAATGCGTCCCGGTCTCTCCCACGGAACGTGTTGCAAAATCAGCACCTGCGATTGCGTCATACGTTCTATTGTTGCATCACCTACGTAAACGATGTTCACAAATCCAACAAAAACCGTTTTGCCGTTCATTTTCATCTCGCATGCATGTCCGATTCTGGCAATACTCTCGTGGTTATGACGAACACGCAAGAACCGCAGAATATCAACATTTCTAGCGTCGCAACCGCAGTTGACGCAGTGGCGAGCGCCGCTGCCGATCTGAAGCTGTACGACACCGCATCGCACGCCGTGTCGAATTTCACGCCGATCAAGCCTGGTCAGGTCGGCATGTACGTGTGTGGCGCCACCGTGCAGAGCTCGCCGCATATCGGCCATATTCGTGCGGCTGTCGCGTTTGACGTGGTGCGTCGCTGGTTCGAGCGTTTGGGCTACAAGGTCACGTTCGTGCGCAATGTCACCGATATCGACGACAAGATTCTCGATAAGGCTGCGGCCGCCGGTCAGCAGTGGTGGGAGCGCGCGTACATTTACGAGCGTGAATTCACTGAGGCTTACAACACGTTGGGTGTTGAGCCGCCTACGTATGAGCCGCGTGCGACCGGCCATATGATCGACATGATCGATCTGATCAAGCAGATCATCGACAATGGCCACGGCTACGTGGTGACTGATGAGAACGGCAATCCGACCGGCAACGTGTATTTCGACGTTGCCAGCTGGCCTCATTATGGCGAGTTGACGCATCAGAAGCAGACCGCTGTGGCCGATGCCGCTTCCGAGGTGGCCGATGCCATGGGTCCGTCTGTCGACAATACGGGCAACGACAAGTACAATCCGGTTGATCCTGCGGACATGTCGGAAGACAAGCATGATCCGCGTGATTTCGCATTGTGGAAGGCTCCGAAGGATTCCGATCCGCTTGACGCGCGTTGGAATACTCCGTTCGGCACGGGTCGCCCGGGTTGGCATATTGAATGCTCGGCGATGAGCCACCGCTATTTGAAGGATATGTTCGACATTCATGGCGGCGGGCTGGACTTGCGTTTCCCGCACCATGAGAACGAAATGGCGCAGACTCGTGCCGCCGGTTACGATTCGGCGGCTCGTTGGATGCATTCCGCATGGGTTACCGCCAAGGGTGAGAAGATGTCGAAGTCGCTGGGCAACGGCTTGTCCGTGCCGGCGGTTTTGGCGGAAAATTCCGCTTGGGTGGTGCGTTACGCGCTTGGTTCCGTGCAGTATCGTTCCATGTTGGAATGGTCGGATCAGACGTTGACCGAGGCTCAGTCCGCGTACGATCGTGTGTCGAATTTCATCGAACGTGCCGGTGCCGCCGTTGGCGGGCAGCCGTCCCGTGAGGAGATCGTTTCGGTTTCCGCCGATGAGCTGCCGGCTGATTTCGTCGCCGCAATGAATGACGATATTAATGTTTCCGGCGCCTCCGCTGCGATTTTCACGGCGATTCGTTCTGGCAACACGTTGCTTTCGAAGCTTGCCGATCGTGTTGATTCGGATGTTGCGAAGGATGAAGTTCGCGCTGTTTTGGTGAATGTGCGTGCGATGCTCGATACGCTTGGTTTGGATCCGTTGGCGGAACCGTGGGTAAGCGAGGGTGCGGCCGGCGGCGCCGCCGGAGCCGGTGCCGATTCCGCTGAGCATACTGCGCTTGACCGTTTGGTTTCCGAACAGTTGGAGGAGCGTGCCGAAGCCCGCAAGGCCAAGGATTTCGCCCGCGCCGACGCCATTCGTGATGCCTTGGGCGCAGCCGGAATCGCCATCGAAGACACTCCCCAGGGTCCCACCTGGACCCTCAAATAATCCGCAGCGCTCTTAATAAGCAATAATCCCGTCTTCTCCTATTGGAAGAGACGGGATTGTCATTTCTCATGCAAATAGCATCAAGCATCTCACCGAATATCAACCGAACATCATCAACACCATTAATTGGAATGCGAAATTTCCCGCGGGACGGCTAGACTGAGGGACATTATGGCAGCATTTAGTTCTTTGACAGATAGGCTCTCGAATGCGTTCAAGCATCTGAAGAGCAAAGGCAAGCTTTCCGAGGCTGATATCGATGGTACGATCCGCGAAATCCGCCGCGCGCTGCTCGACGCCGATGTGGCGCTCGACGTGGTGCGTTCCTTCACCGGCCGAATCCGCGAGCGTGCGCTCGGCACCGAGGTTTCCCAGGCGCTGAATCCGGCCCAGCAGGTCGTGAAGATCGTCAACGAAGAGTTGACGGCCGTGCTTGGCGCTGGCGTTGACCGACCGCTGAATTTTGCGAAGAATCCGCCGACCGTCATCATGCTCGCCGGTCTTCAGGGTGCTGGTAAAACCACCCTCGCAGGCAAACTCGGCTACTGGCTGAAGGATTCCGGCCACACTCCGCTGTTGGTCGCGGCCGATTTGCAGCGTCCGAACGCAGTGACGCAGCTGCAAGTGGTTGGCGAACGTGCAGGCGTGCCCGTGTACGCTCCGGAAAAGGGCGTGCAGTCCGATGGTGGCGAAGCCGTTGCTTCCCCGGGTCTGACCACCGGCGATCCGGTGAAGGTGGCGCGTGACGCTGTTGCGCTGGCCAAGCAGAAGCTGTACGACACGGTCATCATCGATACCGCAGGCCGTCTCGGCGTTGACGAAGAGCTCATGAAGCAGGCTCGCGATATTCGCGACGCCGTGCAGCCGAACGAAATCCTGTTCGTGATCGACGCGATGATCGGTCAGGATGCCGTGCAGACGGCGAAGGCGTTCGATGAGGGCGTGGACTTCACCGGCGTGGTGCTTTCGAAGCTTGATGGCGACGCCCGTGGCGGTGCCGCGCTTTCGGTCGCCTCCGTTACCGGCAAGCCGATTCTGTTCGCTTCCACTGGCGAAGGTCTGAAGGATTTCGAGGTTTTCCACCCGGATCGTATGGCTTCCCGCATTCTCGATATGGGCGATATTCTTACCCTGATCGAGCAGGCGCAGAAGCAGTTCGATGAGGAAGAGGCTCGTAAGGCCGCCATCAAGATTTCCGATGGTTCCTTTGGTTTGGATGATTTCCTCGATCAGCTGCAGCAGGTGCGCAAGCTTGGTCCGATGAAGAATCTGCTTGGCATGATTCCGGGTATGGCCGCGCATCGTAAAGAACTTGAGCAGTTCGACGAGAGGGAAATCGATCGTACTGAAGCCATTATTCGTTCGATGACTCCTGCGGAACGTCGTGACCCTTCGATTATTGACGGTTCTCGTCGAGCTCGTATCGCTTACGGTTCCGGCGTGACCGTTTCGCAGGTGAACGCGCTGTTGCAGCGTTTCGAGCAGGCCGCGAAGATGATGAAGCGTATGAGCAACAAGGCCGGCGCTGGCATGCCTGGCTTTGGCGGCCCTGCCATGGGCGGGGGCAAAGGCAAGGGTAAAGGCAAGAAGGGCAAGAAGAAGGGCGGTAAGTCCGGCAATCCGATGAAGCGCGAGGCTGAAGAGAAGGCATTGCGCGACAAGCTTGCCGGCAAGAACTCCGACGGTAAGTCTTCCGGCGGTTCCGCTTTTGCCAAGAAGCCGCAGAATCCTGCACTTCCCGCCGGATTGCAAGACTTGATGGGCGATGCCGGTGAGCTGCCGCCGAACTTTGGCGGCGGACTGTCCGGCTTGCTGCACTAAAGCAAGCGACGCGAAAACGGTAACGTATAAAAAGGGGATGTGGTTCAAGACGAATCGCATCCCCTTTTTGCGTACTCCAATCAGCTGTTTTCAGCTGAATCGACTACCTTATAATCGCCATCAACTACTTCAACGTCAACGTGGCAGCAAGCGCAAGATGATCGCTACCTTCAACGCAGAACGAACTCACGTCGGAAGCGTCCAATCCCTTGGTGAAAAGCACATGGTCGAGAATGATGCGCGGCCACGGCAGCCATGATGGGAACGTGGCATGACGGCCCTTCGCCTCGCACAAGGCCGCATCCTTGAAGCCCGCATTCAGCAGCTTGCGGAAGCTTGGATGATCGGTACCGGAATTCAAATCACCCAACACAACGGTGATGTCGCCCTGCTTCTGAGTGGTCGCCAACTCCCCCAAACCGATGATGCCGGCGGACCATTCCCTGCATCCGCGCATCGGAGACTTCGGATGTGCCGAAACAAACGTGATGCCGCGCATCGAATCGATCGGGAAGCACACGCCCGGCACGTCGGCCGCGGGAATCACCGCAGTGACCGGAGACATGTCGCTTGGTTCAATACGAATCCACACACCGTTGAATCCGCCATTGTCCGTTCCCTTGCTCTCCCCCAACTGACGGTACGGAAGCAAATCAGACAATCCCGAAGCGTCCAATTGCGCAACCAGATCGTCCGTCAATTCCTGCAATGCAAGTACTGCAATATCATGTTTTTTGACCGCACTGACGATTGCCGCAGCGCTGGCGCGACCAAATCGGCAGTTCAGCGTCATCACACGGAAACGGCCATGTTTCGCGGATTCCGTAACAGCTTCATTGCCTGTTTCACGAGATGTTTCACGCTTTTCCGCAAGTTTTTCGGCAACCCTCTGCGCAGTATTGGGAGAATTAAGATTTTCCATCCAATATGCGATTTTACGCAGCAGCGACGCAAGACAGACCACCGCAGCGACTCCCCCGAGAGCCGGCTCATGCAACGCGAAACCGGCGACGGCGATCACAAGCGTCGGAATCCACAGCAACGGAATCAACGCAATCAAGTACGGCAGCGGCAAATGGCCATCCCAACCAGCCGGCATCTCGCCAAGTGCAATCCATACAACGCAAATAATCAACGCAATCCAAAGCGCGATAATCATTCAGGCAACTCCCCCTATGCAAACCGTTCACTCCGAACGGACATACGCAAACTCGGAACCTCCAAGTGTAGCCAGCCTGCCTGATTCCAACGATTCCGCCATGTAGACCCACGCAAACATCTCACGAATGCCAGCAAATGTCCGATTCTGCCGATTCGGTCATTCAAGGCATCACATTCGCCGCATAATTGACCGTTTCCGCAGAATCAGACAAACGACTTCCCGGTTTTGCACGGATTCGGAAAGTCGCATAGAGCGGGAAACATCCTAAGACCCATCCGTCCGTACCCCACGGTTATACTTGGTGAGTTATTCGCGCGCGCGAGGCCCTCTAACTATCGCGTGACGTGAGGAACATGTGGGTTTCGGATTCCGTGCCCCACACAGAAAACGAAACGCACACCCCTAGTTATACAAGGAGAGCCATTTTGGCAACCAAGATTCGTCTGAAGCGCATGGGTAAGAAGTTCTACGCGTTCTACCGCGTGGTGATCATGGATTCCCGTACCAAGCGTGATGGCCGCGCCATCGAAGAGATCGGTACCTACAATCCGAACACCCAGCCTTCGACCATCGTTATCGATTCCGAGCGCGCTCAGTACTGGCTCGGCGTTGGCGCTCAGCCGACCGAGCAGGTGCTGAACCTGCTGAAGATCACCGGTGACTGGCAGAAGTTCAAGGGCCTTGACGGTGCTGAAGGCACCCTGAAGACCGTTGAAGCTGGCCCGGATGCCGCCGCTCGCGTTGAGGCCGTTGAGGCTCAGGCTCAGAAGCTGAAGGCTGCAAAGTCCGAAGCTGACGCCAAGGCCAAGGCTGAAGCCGAAGCCGCCGCTACCGAGGAAGCTCCGGCTGAAGAGCCGGCTGCGGAAGCTGAGTGATCATGCTCGCCCAGGCTGTGGAACATCTGATTAAGAACATCGTCGATTTTCCCGACGACGTTTCGGTGAAGTCCCATGAGAACGCGCGTGGCGAACTCATTCGCGTGCGCGTCAACCCGGAAGACATCGGTCGCGTCATCGGACGCAGCGGACGCACGGCAAATGCGATTCGCGCCGTGGTGCAGGCACTGTCCGACCACAAGGTGCGCGTCGACATCATGGACGTGCGCAGGTGAGATCCTAGCGTGGTGCGTGATATGCATTCTGACGACCCTCAACAGCCCGAGCTGCTGAGGGTCTGTCGTATCGGGCGTGCGCAGGGGCTCAAAGGCGAAGTCACCGTGCAGATCTTTACGGACGAACCGGAATACCGGTTCGCTCCCGGTGCTGTGTTGTACACGAAAGACGGCGAAGAAGAGTATGTGGTGGAGAACTCCCGTACCTTCAAAAACCGTTGGATCATCAAGTTCGAAGGCATTGACAACCGCGACCAGTCCGAAGCGGCCAACGGCATTGTGCTGTATGGCGAGGCGGACGATCCGGAAGACATGCTTGAAGCCGACGAGTGGTATCCGAAAGACCTCATCGGTCTTGAGGCGCGACTGGCTGAAGACAATATGCTTGGTCTCGAACCGGGCGTGGTGGTCGGCAAAGTCGTTGACGTGATAGAAGTGGCCCAATGGCTGCTGAAGATTCGTCTCGCCAATCCGGTGAAGGATGCCGACGGCGTTGTGGTTGAGAACAGCGCGCTTGTGCCATTCGTGGACGAGCTCGTGCCAGACATCGACCTCGAAGAGGGCTATCTGACCCTCGATCCGCCTGGAGGTCTTATTCCGGGACTGTGATCGTTTGCGATCCTGCGTAAGCATTCATGATTACGCGCTTTCGATCACATATCCATTCAAGTGGGCATTGGAATCCAGTGCCCACTTTTTATGTTTCCTGCCACTTGGCAGGCATCCCGGTATTCTGAACATTATGAAGATCGATATCGTGTCTGTTTTCCCGGAATATTTTGAAGTGCTGAACCTCAGTCTGCTCGGCAAAGCGCAGTCGAAAGGGCTTGTGGAGGTTACCGCGCACAATCTGCGCGACTGGACGCACGACGTACATCATTCCGTCGACGACACTCCTGTCGGCGGTGGCGCAGGCATGGTGATGAAGCCGGAAGTGTGGAGCGAATGCCTCGACGAGCTGCTGCAGCTTGAGCCTGCGGTAATCGAAAATACGGAAAATATTGAGGATTCTGCGGATTCCTTCGATACTGCAGATTCCGACACTGCACAATCTTCCGCAGGTCCTGAGAATTCCGAAAAAACTGATATTGCACCATCTTCCGCAGGTCCTGTGCTGATTTTTCCGAATCCTTCCGCCCCGCTGTTCACACAACAGGATGCGACGGAACTGAGCCATGCCGATCATCTGCTGTTCGGCTGCGGCCGTTACGAAGGGTATGACGCGCGCATTCCGCAGTATTACCGCGCGCAAGGCATTGACGTGCGCGAATATTCGATCGGCGATTACGTGTTGAACGGCGGCGAGGTCGCAGTGTCGGTCATGTTGGAGGCGATCACGCGGCTGCTGCCCGGTTTTATGGGCAATGCCGCTTCGATTGTTGAGGAATCGTATACGGGCGAGAACGCGCTGTTGGAGCACCGACAGTACACGAAGCCCGCGGAATGGCGTGGCATCAAGGTTCCGGACGTGCTGCTTTCCGGCAATCATGCGAAAGTGGATCGTTTCCGCCGCGATGAGGCGCTCGAGAAAACCAATGAGTTGCGTCCCGACCTGATCGAAGCGTTGGATTGCACCAAGCTCGACAAGGCCGATCGCAAGACCTTGATGGCGCTCGGTTGGGAGGTTTCCGCCGCCCATCCGCGCAAACGCTAGCTTTTAAACGCTTGTTTTTACGCGGAATAATCGCAAGTTTTTTCTTGCGATTATTGCTGACCGTTATCTGAGATTGGCTCGCTGGGTTCAATGTAGTAGACGGCGGTTTCGCCATAATCGCGCCGATCGGTGATTTCCCAGTTTTCTGGAGCCGTGGGCTCTTCGGAACGGGTGGATCGTTCCAGCATGATCACCGTGTTGCTGGAAGTCAGTTCACGGCTGGCAAGATCGGCGAGCAGCTGGTTGCAATCATTCGTTTCGAAGGCGTACGGCGGGTCGATGAACACCATGTCGAACGGTTCAACGGCCGAAGCTGAAGCCGCGTATTTTTCCGCGCGCGCCTTCACCACGCGGGCACTCATGCCATGTTCCCACGAACGGTTATGTTTCAACGCGGTCAGCGTCCGCGCGATCAATGCGGCCGCCGGAGCGGATGATTCCACCGCCACCAGCTCTCGTGCGCCACGGCTCAATGCTTCGATGCCCAAAGCGCCGGTTCCTGCAAACAAATCGAGCACGCGGGCATCGTCCAACACTCCCCATGAATCGAGATGCGAGAAAATCGCCTCTTTGGTGCGATCGGTGGTCGGTCGAGTGCCCGCTTTCGGCGTGGTCAATGCAACGCCTTTGAATCGTCCTGAAATTACGCGCATACGCACCACTCTAGCGTGCCAGGCGAAATTAATCGCACCAAACTAATTACTGGTCAGGAACGTTTCATTGCCGCGCGTGAAATCAAGCACCGCCCCGGTCAACTGCACATGTTCGAGTAAATCAGGATCCTGAGCGACAAGCCTCGTAGCCTCAACCCGCGCATGCTCAATAATCTTCACATCCTTAACCACACGAAGCAGCTTCAAACCTGACTTTCCGCCAGATTGCGCGTCGCCGAGCACGTCGCCGGCGCCGCGGAATTCCAAATCGGCCTGCGCTATTTCGGCACCATCCAACGTGCCCTGAATCACGTCAAGACGGCGGGCGGCATCACTGTCCGCGGGCGCACGCGAAATCAGGAAAGCCCCCGAATCGGTGCCGCCTCGGCCGACGCGCCCACGCAACTGGTGCAATTGCGAAAGCCCATACCGGTCCGCATCGAAAATCACGATGCAGCTAGCTTTCGCCACGTCCACGCCGACCTCGATCACCGTGGTCGCCACCAGAATCGGCGTTATGCCGGATTCAAAATCGGCCATGACCTGCGATTTTGTGGTGTCATCGTCACGCCCGGTCAACGTGGCGAATCGAATGCCTTTGAACTGCGGCAGCGATTGCAGACGCTCCACGATTTCCGCCACGGAATGCAACGGGGGGCGTTGTGCGCGCTGTTCGTCGTCTTCGCCAAGATCGTAAGCGTCGTCAAAAGCCGCGGCCGACGAACCTGCGGTTTTCGAGCCTGAAGCCGCTGACGCCGCCAGCGCGCCGTCCGCATCTTCGGCATCGGCGTCAATGCGCGGGCAGACCACGTAGGCACGTTCCCCCGCGTCGATGCGCTTGCGAATCAGGGCAAACATTTCGCCCATCAACGACGCATTGTCTTCCGGCACCACGAATGTGCGAATCGGCTTGCGGCCGCCGGGAAGTTCGGTCAGCGAGGAAATGTCGAGATCGCCGAACCAGGTCATGGCTGCGGTGCGCGGAATCGGCGTGGCCGTCATGACCAACAGATGAGGCGCCGTAGAACCCTTGGAATTCAACGATTCGCGCTGTTCCACACCGAAGCGGTGCTGTTCGTCGATCACCGCCAAGGTGAGGTTCGGCGCCTGGAAACTCTTGGAAAATGCGGCGTGCGTCGCCACGACGATACAGGGCATGCCCGATGCGGCTGCTGCGAGCACGCGACGACGTTCGGCAAGTCGCATACTTCCCGTGAGAAGAAATACAGGAATCTCCCCATCTTTTGTGCCAAATATATCGTTTCCTTTGCCGGAAAATCCGGTTTCCACATCATCAGATGCGGCCAAATCAAGAAGGTCTGCAAGTTGTACACCTTTATCCACAGCATTATTGTGAATTGTTTTTGCGTCGAATTCCCCATCTTTCGAACTTTGCGCGGACCGTTTATTGCTTCGCCGCGCATTGGCATCATCTAGATTTTTCTGATTATCGCTCGAATTTGCGTCGCTTTTTCCCAGTTTGGATACCATTGTGGAAATGCTCGCATAATGCTGTTCGGCAAGAACCTGCGTTGGCGCTACAAGCACGGCCTGGCCGCCTGATCCGACGGCCTGCATCATGGCAGCAACCGCGACCACGGTCTTACCGGAACCGACCTCACCTTGCAGCAATCGTTGCATGGGGTAATCGTGCGCCATATCGGCGGAAATATCGGCGATGACCTGCTGTTGGCCGTTCGTAAGGGCGAATGGCAGCGACGCGATGAAATCGTCTTTCAACCGCGTTTCAGGGCATGCGGTAGCCTTGGATTTGCGCGATGCATCGCGTGATTTGACGAGCGCGGTCTGGCAGATCAGCGCTTCCTCATATCGCAACGTTTGCAAGGCGTTATCGAAATTCTTGCGATCAACCGGATCATGAATCGCCATGAATGCCTCAGCACGATGCATAAGCCCATATTCCTCACGAAAATCTTCCGGAATAATATCGGGAATAGCATTACCGAGTACTTTAATCTGTATTTCTCGATCAATTTGGGGAATATCAAAATCCCCTTCTTGCGTAGGATTATCTAAGAAATTCCCTGCATTTTGCGTTGCCAAATATTCGGCTCCGCGCAACGCATCCATATATTTCAATACCGATTCATGAATATGTTCGCTGGAAATTCGCGAAGTTGCATGATATACCGGTCGTGGACGGCAAACTCGTTTCAGCGCTTCGTCGATCGTTTGCGCATCGTATTTCAGATTGCCGAGAGGCGGATTCGCAGGATCGCCGAAACCGTCGTTCCATTCCCCGTTTTCCGACTGCGATTGCACGGGATTGATGGTGAGCAGGTCGGGATGCGTGAATTGCAGACGATTGTCGTACACGCTTGGCTCGCCTGCGACGACGAGCAGCGCTCCCGCGTGCAGTTTGCGCTGCACCCAGTCAACATACGATTTGCGATACGAAAAGAAGACCAGCGACGCCAACGATTTTGGGGTGTTGCGACGCGCTGCGAAATCGTCGTCCGTGACTGTTGCGATCAGGCGGAAGCCTCGACGTGCCATGGGGAAAACGCGCGTTTCGAGCACATGCGCGGCGAACGCCATTTTCTCCCCGATTTTCGCTTCATGCAGTGAGCGCGCGGGAACCGGATCGGTTACGCGGAACGGATAATAGGTCAGGGCGTCGCCAACTGACACCACACCAAGCGATTTCAGCGCGCCGACTCTGCGGCGGTTGCTCTCGATTGATGAAATCGGTGTTTCCAGTGTGGTGCTCATAACGCACCATTCTCCCCAGTTATGCCGACAGATGCGGCTTCTACCACTGGGTACGACTCAAACCGCCCAAATTCCCCACTCGCTGGAGGAATACGGACGCAAACCAGCCCCTCAGCGGGCAAAAACCTCCACCCACTGGAGAAATCGCCCCGTCCACAAGCCCCTTAGCGGGCAAAAAGCTCCAGTCGCTGGAGAAATCAGGACGCAAACCAGCCAACCAATGGGAGTATTCCTCCACCTACTGGAGGAATACGGACGCAAACGCCACTGTACGCGGGAAGATCTCTCCATCGAGTGGAGAAATCCGAACGCTTAAAGCCCTGGCGGGATCAAGATAAAGCAAAACCCCGGTGACCATTGGTCTACCGGGGTTTCAAGCTGTTATTTCGCGATTCACGCTTCAACGCGCTGAACCTTGCCAGCCTTGATGCACTTGACGCAAACGCGAACGCGAACGTTCTCGCCGTCGATGGTGGTGCGAACCGGCTGCAGGTTCGGGCGGAAGGTGCGCTTATTGCGAATATGTGAGTGCGAAACGGTGAAACCGGTCTGCGGTCCCTTGCCGCACACTGCGCAACGAGCTGCCATAATGGACTCCCTATAATTACTATTGACTTGCAAGTCTGCGCGTTCGATGCCCCGCAACTGAATGCAAGGCAGAACACACAACTTCTCAACTATACAACCAGCCCCAGCCAATCGCAAATTTGTGGATAGCAATCGCCTTAAATTCCCCGGAATGCCGCTGTCTGGTCAACATGCGTCAGGTCGGCAGACAGCGCATCCAAACCACCATTTGCCCGCGCATAGACGCCGCCAGCCAGTCATAGCCCGAGCCGCCAGCCAGTCAAACCGCCCAGCACACCCCACCCGGCGTCGTCGCGCTAGTTCTTCGAACGCCCTTCGGCTCCAAAACGCAGGCTCATCGCAACCGCGCCGATCACATCACCGCCATCGCGCATTCCAAGCATCCAAGCCGCATCCTGAGCCAGTAGCGGGAAACCAGCATCCGTCAGGCAAATCGCGGCGCGGGCAATCGTATCTAACACCTTGTCTTCCGGCGCAACCGGCACGCCGCCGGATCGCAGCGCATCGCACGCATCCCCATATTTCATATCCGGCGAAGGCAATCCCATCTGCCTACTCACTTCTTCGGCCTCATCGCGCGCGGCCGTACGGAATGGCGTGCCGCCGTTGACCATCATCGCATAGCAGGCGAGCGCTTCCGGCAGACGTCCCAACTGCCACAATGCGTAGCCAAGTCGATAGTAGAGTACTTCGCAATCGATAGGCAGCACTGCGATTTTCAACGCGCCGATGAGCACGTCGGCCGCTTTGCCGTATTCGTCGGTTCTTGCGTATACCTGCGATAGTTCCTCGTAGAAACGTACGCTGGTTGGGGCAAGTTTGATGCAGGCGCGCAGCTCACGTTCCGCGCGCTCATAGTCGCCATTGTTTTTGGCGAGTTCCCCAAGATTCTGGTGTACGTCGACTACAGCATCCGGCAGTTTCCAGTAGCGCGTGTGTTCGTCGCCGTCTAGCAGGGAGATGATGAGTCGCACGCCTGGACGGCTGCAGTAGAGCGGAATTTCGCCATTTTCGCCAATTTTCGCTACGCCTGTCTCGTCAGTTCCGCCCGCTTCGCACACCCCACCTGCTTCACCGCTTTCGCCAAGTTGCGCCAACGCGGCTTCCAATTGGAGTTCGGCGACCATGGGGGATCCTTCGTTTTCTTCCATAATCGCGTTCACATCATCGGTGGAAACCGGCGATTCGTCATGCATCACGTCAAGTTCGCAGGCACGGTCGGCACGTAGGAATCCCCGCAATCCTTCAGGCAGCGCACGTTGATCCTGCCATTCGGAAACACGTTTCTCCAAGAATACGGCTGACGTTGCCAGCGGTGTGATTGGCGTCAGGGCACGGTTCCCATCAAAGAAACCCACATAACGCACCGGGCGCAGCAAATTGAGCAGCGCCAGCGGATCGACATCCAACGGAACCACGTCGCATTGTCCGTTTTTCATGGCAGGCAGCGCACCCATCATGAATGGCACGCGATCGAATCCCATGGAAATCACGGGAATGCCGTCAGCATCCCCCACGCAACCGGTCAGATCGACTTGCGTCAGTCGTACGCTTGACGAGAACGCCGCCCACGCAAGCATGCCCGCCAATCGCACGGCATACGCGGAGGCGAATCCGTCGCGATATTGCGACGCAACCGGCATGATCGCCGTGTTCGGTATGCTGAAACGCACTACCATCACGCCGCTGGACGCATCGACGTCAAATCGGTAATGCAAGCGGAAAGGCAATTCGAGATTTTCGCAAACATTGGCGAATCTGGTGCTGATATCCCAATTTCCGCCGCGTGCCCCTTCCGTACCCCTCATTCTACGGAAGTTGTTTTCACCTTCCTGCAGACCGTCGATTGCCACGATCGCACCCGACACGTTTCGCAGATACTGTTGCGATTTCGCAATATAGAAGTTTTCGTCGATGCACGCTTCCGGCATACCTCCGTGCACCGCCCTGCGCGCTTCGTCGTCGGCATAGTCGATGCGGTTAAGCGCCGATTCGACCGCCTGCACAACATTGAATTGTTCATTGGAAAGATCGTTGCCGTTGCAGCGCAGCCAGAATCGTTTCGTCGTGCTCAGTCGGATCACATCAAAATCGTTTTCGGCAGCAATGTCTCGGATGCCCGCAGCACCGGCTTCCACCAAAAGTCGTGCCGCGAATCGTTCGAATGGCGACGCTTGCGCGGAGTTCGTGACGCCACGCCAGATGATCATGTCGAGCGTGTCAGGCAATGGCTGGCTCAATATCGAGCGCAATATTTCAGCGTTCGCACCAAGCATGTCCGGAACTTCCCCACTCATACAGACTCCTCGACTCTTCGCAGAAATATGCCGACGCAACAGCGCGGCGGCAGTCACACACAGCAAACTTAGTTCGTGTTTTCCCAATATTTTGACACGTTCCAATATACCGTTCTGCGAACGTTTTTCACGACATCAACATACGACATCAACATACAGATGATGCAATCTACAATCTGCACATGTTCATCTCCGTCATTTCAGTATTCCCAGTATTATTTGCAGCATTTCGATATTTCAGATTTTTTATGTCGATCACACATCAGTCGCAATGTTCATGCAATGTTCATGCGTAACGGCAGAGCGCTCCCCTTACAGCCGCTTAAGATGAACTGTAGTATATACAATAGTGAATTGACGGTTTATTCGAAAGAGTCAACAATCATGTCCGAACGCGCAACAGCGCCCGCATCCGCACCTACGTCCGACATGGCCTCAGAGACTGCCCCAGAGCATATGCCGGACCCCAACGCAAAACTTACCACCCGCGAAAAGAAGTGGATCGTCTACGATGTCGGCAATTCCGCATTCGTGATGCTGTCGACCGCAGTCGTGCCAATCTACGCGAACTCGCTGCTGCAGTCCGCCGGCCAATCGAATATCGTGTCGACATGGGGGTACGCGCAGACCATCGCGTCGCTGATCATCGCGGTGATGATGCCTGTGCTTGGATCCATGGCCGACGTGCAGGGCATGAAGGTGAAGTTCTTTACCGGATTCTTCCTGACGGGCGTGGTCGCCTGCTGTGCGATGGCGTTGCCGCTCAGCTGGCTCGTTTTCTTGGTGGTGTGCATTCTCGCCACGGTCGGCCTGAACGGTTCGCTCACGTTCTACGATTCCATGCTGGTCGATATCACGTCGAATGAACGTATGGACCGCGTGTCCTCGCATGGTTTCGCATGGGGCTATATTGGCTCCACGATTCCGTTTATCGCCTGTATCGCGCTGATTTTCGGCGGTCCGTCGTTGCTTGGATGGTCCACGGTGGCATGCACGCGCGCTTCGTTCGTAATCACCGCATTGTGGTGGGTGGCGTTCACCATTCCGCTGCTCACCAGCTATAAGCAGGTGCACTACCGCGCTACCTCGGGTCAGACCGGTGAGGCCATCCGCGGCACATTCGCAGAGCTCGGCTCCACTTTTCGTGCAATCCGCAAGAACAAGCCGTTGTGGATGTTCATGATTGCGTTCTTCTTCTATATAGACGCGGTGAACACGGTGATTTCCATGAGCACCTCGTACGGCACGCAGCTGGGCATCGACTCCACGCATCTGGTAATGGCGCTGCTGGTCACGCAGTTCGTGGCATTCCCGAGCGCGATCGCTTATGGCAAGCTTGCCGGTCGTTTCGGCGCGAAAACCATGATCACCACGGCTGTGGTCGCCTATATCTGCATTGTGTTGTTTGCCGCGTTCTTCTTGCGTTCCGCTACGGAATTCTGGATTCTTGCGATTCTCGTAGGCCTGTTCCAAGGCGGTATCCAGGCGTTGTCGCGCTCGTATTACGGCAAGATCATTCCAAAGAATCGTGCCAACGAATATTACGGTTTCTATGATATTTTCGGCAAGACCGCTTCGATTATCGGCACCTTCCTCGTTGCGACCACCACGTCGCTGACCGGCAACGCTTCGGTGGGCGTGCTTTCGATCGCAATCCTGCTGATCGTCGCCCTCATCTTCCTTCTCCTGCAAAAAGACCCCACCCGCAAGTAGTACTTGTCTACTGAATGCGCATGTAGATTCAATCACCGCAACCGATTGATTCTGCATGCGCATTTTGTCATCATGGCGAAGCTTTCTCCCGGTAACAAGGAAGACTCCAAGCCGTCAAAGGGAACCCTCTGGCATCTTCATATTCACCGAAAGAAACGTTGGCAGAGCTGCCTTCATGCCGTATTTCCGATGTCGCCTTACGTCTGAAAAGTCGCGCATGGCAAGAGTCGGCCGCATAGTAATCGCAATTGCGATTTTTCACTGAAGAAAGCAAGTTTGGCGCGAAAATCAGAAGAAATTGAGGGCGCGCGCCACTTCGTCGACAATGTCGAGCATGGCGCTGCGCGCACGTTCAGGCTCCCCCCTGGCGATCGCGTCGGCTACGGCATCATGCGCGTCGAGCGCGTCGGACTTCGGCTTCATCGGGTATTTGCCGAGTTCCACGCGCCCGCGCAGCACGGTGGCGATGGTGTCGGAAAGCGCGGCGAACAGCTCATTGCCGCTTTCATGCAGAATCAGCGTATGGAATTCCACGTCAAGATCATGGAATTGCGCAAGCCCGGCTTCGCCTTCCTCGTTGGCTTCGGCGATCTGCCGCATTCGCGCCGCATACACGGGGAATTTCGCCTTGACGTCGAGGGGGGCAAGACGTGCGGCGGAAGCTGCTGCAGCCGGTTCGACGGCCAGTCGCAGCTCAGTGAGGGATGACAGCTGCCGTTCGCGTTGCGTGGAGCGGAGACGCCATTCGATCACTTGATGGTTGAGCGCCTGCCATTCGTCGAACGGACGTGCAACAAGTCCGATGCGACGTTTGACGAGTACCGCATTCATGGATTCCAGTGTTTTCGCGACTTCTCGCGCCACGGTTCTGGAAATACCGAAACGACTTTGCAAGGCTTCCAACGTAAGGCTTTCGCCAGCCTTCCACACGCCGTCGAGCATTTCGATGGCGAGCGTTCGACTCACCGAATCCTGCATCAGCTCACCGACGGTATTTTCTGCGATTACCGTGCCTTCAGCCATCGATCGCTCCTCCCTTGTCCACTTCACACCATGCCTGCTTTGTTTCACGGTATGTTTCACGTATTCTGCGACACGCACGGCAATCACCAATCGCAGATGATTGCGTATCTGCGATTGCGTGATTTACCGCCATTTTGCACTATCTTCAGCATAGCAAGTCACACGATTTTTCCAATTCGTAGTACTTTTTATTTGACTGATACTACTTTTACGGTTTATAGTAGTCTTATTCCTGGTGCGGAGCGGCACAGGATCGTCAATAGCAAGGAGAGCAACATGAGCATTCACGTAGTGGTGATGGGCGTTGCAGGATGCGGCAAATCCACCGTCGCAGAAGCCATCCATGAACGACTCGGATACGTGTACGCGGAAGGCGACGACTTCCACCCGCAGGCAAATATCGACAAAATGTCAGCCGGCATTCCACTCACCGATGAGGACCGCTGGCCATGGCTGAACGTCATCAACTCCTGGATGGTGGCACGCGAGGCGCTCGGCGAAAACACCGTGGTGTCCAGCTCCGCGTTGAAGCGCAGCTACCGCGAGGTGCTCGCCAAAGACGTGCCCACATTCTTCATTCACCTCAACGGCAGCCACAAGCTCATTCAGCAGAGGCTCAGCGAACGCAAGGGCCATTTCATGCCGCCCGCGCTACTACCAAGCCAGTTCGCCATTCTTGAGCCGCTTGCCCCCGAAGAGAACGGCGTGGAAATCTCCATCGAAGGCAGCGTCGACGAAATGGTCGACCGTGCCATCAAAGCGTTGAACGCCTACGCCGCAACTGTGGCCGCCCAAACCGCAACCCAGGCCGCCTAACCCACCATTCCCCAGTCCGCATGTGTCCGATTCGGCAGAAACGGACAGACAAAACCCAAAACCGGTGCATGTTTGTCCGATTCCACAGAAACGGACAAACAGGACCCAAAAACAGCAGCCCAACTGTCCGATTCACCAGAAACGGACATGTACGCACCCAAAATGGGCTTCCATATGTCCGAATCTCCAGAATCGGACAAATCTAGCAAGCCAACCCCATGAATCGAGGAGGATTCATGAACCTTATTGCTGCGGCGATCATCGGCATCGCCATCATCGTTCTCCTTATCGCGGTATGCAAAGTGCATCCGTTCCTTTCCCTGCTTGCCGGCTCATTCGCGATGGCCGTGTGCGCGGGCGTGGAATACGACAAGGCATTCGACAGTTTCACGTCCGGCGTCGGTTCCACCATCGCCAACGTCGGCCTGCTTATCGCATTCGGCTCGATCATCGGCACGATCCTGTTCAAGTCGGGCGGCGCCGACACCATCGTCGACACCATCATGTCCAAGACGCCGTTGCAGCGTCTGCCGTGGGCCATGGCACTGATCGCGTTCATCGTCGGCATTCCGATGTTCTTCGAAGTCGGCGTGGTCATTCTCATTCCGGTGGTGCTCTTCGCCGCCCGCCGCGCCAAAGCTCCGGTCGTACTGCTGGGCATTCCAGCCCTCGCAGGCCTGTCCACCCTGCACGCATTCGTGCCGCCGCACCCCGGCCCGCTGACCGCCATCGGCGCACTGAACGCAAACCTTGGCATCACCCTGGCGCTCGGCCTGATCGTCGCCATTCCGACCGTGATCATCTCCGGCCCGCTGTTCGGCAAGCTCGCCGCCAAGTGGGTGCCGATCGCGGCCCCAGAAAACACTGCTGAGGCAGAAGCCCCGAAATCCGCGGAAAACCGCCCGTCTTTCACTTCCGCAATCGCCGTCATCCTGCTGCCGGTCGTGCTTATGCTCGCATCTTCCATCGTGGATCTGACCGGCCAGAGCGAAACCGTGTGGGGACGCGCGCTCGCCTTCATCGGCACTCCGCTGGCGGCTCTGCTCATCACCACGATTTTCGCGATGGTTGTGCTCGGCTACATGCAGAAGTTCACTCGCGACGCGGTCAATGGCATGGTCGGGCAGTCGTTCAGCTCCGTCGCCGGCATTATTCTGATCGTCGCCGCCGGCGGTGGTTTCAAGCAGACGCTTGTCGATTCCGGCATTGGCGACGTGATCGCCAATTCGATCACCGAATCCGCCATGAATCCGCTGATCGCAGGCTGGCTGGTCGCCGTGCTCATCCGCCTGGCAACCGGCTCCGCAACCGTCGCCACCGTCACCGCATCCGGCATTATGGTGCCGCTCGCCACCGGCATGAGCCCGACGCATCTGGCGATGCTGGTGCTCGCCATCGGCGCAGGTTCCGTATTCTTCTCGCACCTGAATGATGCAGGATTCTGGCTGGTCAAGGAATACTTCGGTATGACCGTCGGTCAGACATTGAAGACCTGGTCGCTGATGGAAACGATTCTGTCGGTCACCGGCTTGGGTTGCGTCATGCTGCTTTCGCTGGTGCTTTGACGCAACACTTCGCACACGAATTGCGATTGCGATTCGCGCGCATCATATCTGAAAAAACATATCTGAAATACAAAAAACTTGCCATCCATTCGTTTTCCGCATCTTCTTTTCTGCGTTGCGGAAGATGCTGAAAGCGGGTGGACGGCACCAATCCCAATCAAATTCCATATCAAACAAAACCGTAGAAAGAAGAACATCATGCAGCTGGCAATGATCGGTCTGGGCCGAATGGGCGGCAATATGGCGAAGCGCATCGCGGCGGCCGGGCACGAGGTGGTCGGATACGACCGCTCCCCCGAATCGGATCGCACCGTGGCAAGCCTCGAAGAGATGGTGGCAGCGCTCACCGCGCCGCGCATCGTGTGGGTGATGGTGCCCGCAGGCGAGGCGACCGACAGCACCATCAACGAATTGGCGGAGCTGCTGGAGCCCGGCGACATGATCATCGATGGCGGCAATTCCCGTTACACCGATGACGCGCGCCACGCGGCCGAACTTGAGCCGAGGGGCATCCATTTCATGGATTGCGGTGTTTCCGGCGGCGTATGGGGCATTGACCGCGGATACGCGCTTATGGTGGGCGGCAGCGAAGAGGATTTCGAACGCGCTCGCCCGATTTTCGAAGCACTCAAGCCTGAAGGCGATTCCGGACTGGTGCTCGCAGGCCCGGTCGGCGGCGGCCATTTCGCCAAAATGGTGCACAACGGCATCGAATACGGCATGATGCAGGCGTTCGGCGAGGGTTTCGCCACTATGGTGAAGTCCGATCTCATCAAGGATCCGGCGGCCGTGATGACTTCATGGCGAGACGGTTCCGTGGTACAGTCCTGGCTGTTGGATTTGCTGGCGATCGCGTTCAAGTCCGATCCGACGCTGGAATCCATGCCGCCGGTGGCCAACGAATCCGGCGAGGCGAAGTGGATGATCGAGGCTGCGCTCGAACTGGGCGTGCCGACACCCTCCACCGCGGCCGCGCTGTATGCCCGCCAGACTTCCCGCGGCGGCGCGGACGACATTCTGCGCGTCGTCTCCACCATGCGCGCCCAGTTCGGCGGCCACGTCACCAAGATCGACGAAATCGCCACCCACTGAGAGTGCTTTGAGTGTCCGATTCGGCAGAAACGGACAAACAGGACCCAAAAACAGCAGCCCAACTGTCCGATTCACCGGAAACGGACATCCAAACACCAAAAACCAGCCTATGAACGTCCGATTCTGCAGAAACGGACACTCCACACAGCTTAAGAACGCCTATCTCGCTTATATATGGCAGACGTCCTCAGCAAAACAGCACTTCGGGGGGTACGATTTGGCGGGTTTTAGCCAACCGACCTGCCATATATAAGCGAGATAGCTCCGGACAGGGGTGTGTTTCTACCATATATAAGGCAGATACACACCCCTTTGGCTTATTTGCGTCCGAATTCCTCCAGCGAGCGCACACAGGGCTCAGCGGCCGTAGACTTCGTGCACGAACTTTTCGAATGCGGCGATGGAACGCTCCACCTTTTCCGTATCGATGCAGTACGCCATACGGAAGTAGCCGGGCACGCCGAAACTGTCGGATGGCACGAGAATCAGGTCGTAATCCTTGGCCTTCATGCAGAACGCATTCGCATCATCCTCAAGCGCCTTCGGGAAGATGTAGAACGTGCCTCCCGGGCGCACCACGTCGAATCCGAGGCGCACCAGCGCGTCATACAAGAGGTTCATGTTCTTCTCGTACACGGAAAGATCGCTGGTTTCGTCCACCACCTTGGCCACGGCCAGCTGCACGCTGGATCCTGGGCAGTTGTGGCCGGTTTCGCGGCTGATCTGCCCGCACATCGGCACGATCAGTTCGGCATCGGTAGCGCGCGGGTTCACCGCCACGTAGCCGATGCGCTCGCCCGGCAGCGACAGCGACTTGGAGTACGAGTAGCACGAGAGCGTGTTGTCGTAGAACTTGCTCGGGTACGGCTGCACACCCCCATCGAACACGATTTCACGGTATGGTTCGTCGGAAATCAGGAAGATGTCGTGCCCGTATTCGACCTGCTTGGCGCGCAGGATTTCAGCCAGTCGGGTCAGCGTTTCGGCGGAATAGACGGCTCCGGAAGGATTGTTCGGCGTGTTGATGAGCACCGCCGCGGTTCCCGGGTTCAGCGCCTGTTCGAACGCTTCGAAGTTGATTTGGAAGTTTTCGGTGTCGGCCGGCACCACGGTCAGGTGCGCGCCGGTTCCGTTGACATACGGCTGGTACTCAGGGAAGTAGGGGGCAAAGGTGATGACTTCGTCTCCAGGCTTGGTCACCACGCGCAGTGCGTGGGCCAGCGCACCGGCCGCACCCGTGGTCGGGAAGATGTAGTCGGTCGTATAGTCCATGTCGAAGCGGCGGTTGAGGCTTTCCGCAATGGCCGTGCGCACCGAGGTAATGCCCAGCGACGGCGAGTATCCGTGCAACGCGACCGGTTCCGCCTCTTGGTACAGGGCGATCATTTCGTCGGTGAAGCTTTGCGGGCAGGGCACGCTCGGATTGCCCAACGAATAGTCGAACACGTTCTCGTAGCCGATTTCGGCACCGCGCGCGGTCGCGTATTCGCTCAGCTCGCGGATCACGGATTTTCCGCCGAGCATGGCCTTGTAAGCTTCGTTGATCATGGACAACCTCCCCGTCGTTCGTTCATTTCGCACGTTCGCGTTTTTCCACGGAACAATCCGCGGAAAAACGCCGCTATATCGTTTCTACCACTGGATTGTCACAGCCGGCTTTCGATGGTCACTTGGCAGACGGCGGCTGCTGTTGCGAAATCGCCATGCCGGGTACGAATCCTTCGCTGAAGATCCTGCGCCAGTATTCGAGCATGTCCGCTTTCGACATTGACATGAACATGCCTGCCGCGAGTACGGCGACGTCCTCGTTGAATACGGTGTCGAGCGGCAGTTTTTCATGCAGTTTCGGCCAGCGCTGCAGTACGGCCAGCATGCCTCCGACGGTGAAATCGAGCATGAGATCGGTTTTCAGGTCGAGACTGTCGGCATCCAATCCGAGCACGGAGATCATGGTCAAACGCCCGAATTCCTTCAACGACGAAACGAGTTCCGGCGAGCTGTGCGGACCTGCCAGCAAGGCCAATCGGTCGAGACGCTGACGCTGTTCGGGATCGCGCAGCAACGCGGTGACGTGCTTGCGCCATTCGGTGTCAGGATTGAAATCCCGCCCTGGCACGCCCGGCATTGGCGTGTCTTCGACGGCGTGCAGAATTGCGGAGTCCGCGAGTTCCGGCAGTCCGGAGAAATGGTAGTAGAAGGAATTGCGATTCACGTCGGCCGTGCGCACGATGTCGGTGACGGTGATTTTGTTGTACTCGCGTTCCGAAAGCAGCTCCCAGAAGGCGTTTTCGAGACGATCTTTTGCTGGCAGGATTTCCGAATCCCTACGTGGTCGTGGCATCAGTACCCCTAATAATTAGTCACGTTGCCTCATAACCACGTTTTATTGTACAAGTTGTCTAGACCGAATTTCGGCAAATGTCGTATACGAATTCACGCTTACACACAAGTACGCTACGCGAACAGTGCCCGCCCACGTTCGCACAGTACTCACGCCTCATTCGCGCTTCACTTTCGCTGAACTTTCGGATTGCGAGCGAGCGCCGCCTGCAACAGAATCACCAACGCCTGATTGATGTTGCGCCGATCCGCACTGCTCAAGCCAACATATGTGCCGAGCATTTCAGGAATCACTTTCGGACCGGCCGCCACGATCGCAGAAATACTGCCCGCACCGGAAGCCTCAAGCACGGAGAACAGCGCGTCGACCGCATGCTCACGCTGTTCTTTGGAAAGTCCCGCAAGCCAGCCGTTCAGCGACTTGTTGAACACCACCGAACTGTCGGCCACATCTTCGGCCTTGGCGAATTCACCCCCGTGCATCTGCCACGAGAAGGCGAAATGCTGCATGATGCCGTCCACGTCGGATTTCACCACCACGCAACGTTCGGGGGTTTCAAACACCATGCCCACCACCGAGGAGTCCGGCACGATTTTCACAATGCGGTCGCTCACGCTCGCATATTCGAAACTTTTCACCACTTCTTCGGGGAAACCCGGCCCGTCGAGCGAGTAAATGCGTTCAACGCGGTCCTTGATCTCGTCTTCGGCGTTCATGGCCGCATATACGGCCAGATTACCACCTTTGGAGTGACCGGTCAGCAGTATCGGTCCATCCCACAGCGAGGCGACTTTTTTCAGGTATTCAGCTGCGGAAACCTGTGCTGGAACCGGGTATTGGAAGGCCATGTTGAAGTCTTCCTTCCATCCGACCAGCGAATCATCAGTACCCCGAAACGCCACAACCAGCGTTCCCGACGGCAGCCGGAAAGTCACTGCCGCGAACTGCGTTTGCGCACCACCATCGAACTGCTCGCAATACGCGCTCATCTCAACGTCGGAAAACCGCGGATTCGCCGCCACAGCATGGTAGAAGTCGTGCGTCACCTGCGGATCGACCAATCCCACGTTCTCCACATCATGGTCGGCCACGGGCTTGTCGTGGTTCAGCTCGTCATCGGCACGCGCAATCGTCACGCCGCCAAACGGGGGCTTGCGCAGCATACGCAACGATGCGATCGGACGCCGAATATCGAATTGCTTCGCACGCGCCTGCAACGTACCGTATTTCGCTACCAAATCGTCCAATCGCAGCACGCATTCCGGTACTTCGTCGTACGAAAGCTGCGCCAACACCAATGCGTCGGCCTCGCGGAACGGCAATGCCTCGAAACTGCGCGTTTCCGTGCGCGCATAGTCAATAATATTGCCCATCACGCATCCCCCTCCTTGTCGTTGCGCAGTTCCCCGACAGCGACTTTCGCCGCACTGGCTGGAATCGCCTTGAACACGTCTTTGATGAGTTCGCGCGTTTGCACGTCGGTACCTCTGGCGGCTGCCACGATTTTCGGCAGCGAATCCGTCCAATTCGCCACCAGATCAGCGATATTACCGTACCCCGCGGCTGCGAAGATGTCGTATATCTGGTTGATGGCCCGTTCGCGTTGTTCCTGGCTTACGCGGTCGAACCATCCGTCAATGGTTTTGCCGATGAGTTGCGCACCGCCTGTCAGCTCGCTTGCCTGCTCGAATTCGCCGGATTGCGTCACTTGCCAGCTTGATCCCATATGCTGCAGAATGCTTATGGCGTCGGCTTTGACGAAGGTTGGTTTGATTTGCGATTGCAACAGCATGCCGATAATGGAGGATTCCGGCACGGTTTTGTCGATTCGTGCCGCGATTGCCTGATATGCGCGGCTATGCACCATGACTTGAGACATTCCAGGACCGTCATGCGAGAAGATGCGGGAGATTCTGCAGTTGCGTCCCGGCACGCTTCCTCCGAGCGCCGGCAGCAGTCCGAGCCGTTGCGCGCGTTCGTTGGTCGCTTCAATATCGCTTTGCGTGATTTGCATGGCCGCATATACCGCCATATTGCCGCCTTTGGAATGCCCGCCGATCATAATGTCGGGTGATTTTTTCGCCGAGAGGAAACGTTCCGTCCTGTCCAGAATCGAGTCCGCATATCGATATGCCGATTCTTGCGACGGCACTGGGCAGCGCACCGCCATATTAAAATCCTCTTTCCAACCGACGAGCGTGCCGTCAGTGCCACGGAACGCAACATATAAGCCGAAATCGGCACCCAAATCGAAGGTCATCGCAGCGAATTGCTGCTGCTCGCCCTCATCCAAACGTTCGGCATACTCCCCCACCCGCAACCCGCGGAATCGCGGCGATTCGCAAACCGCACGCAGCAACGAAAGCCGATAATCATTCATTTCAGAGGAATTCGAAACAAACATCTCATCGTAGCTTTCGGCGCGCAGCAAGTCACGGATCGGCACGGTCGCCACCGACTTGGCCTCGCCGAATGCTGGAACCAAGCCCGGCAATCGCATGTAGGAAAGCTCGGAAAGCACCAAGGAATCGACATTGCTGAACGCCAATTCGCCAAACCCGCGGAACTCGCGGCGCACATAATCCACAACATTGCCCATGCCTCAACTTTAGTCCGTTCACGGCTCCGGACACATGTCACCACGCGCATTCCCACATGTTCTCGCGCACGCCCCCGCACACCCACGCTCAAACCGACTCAGCCACGCACTGTAGGATATGTGCGAACACAAGTTGCGAACACGCATCTCGAACACGCATCGCAGACGCAGCGAACGCAAGTCGCGCGCACCAGTAATGCATGCGAATCAAACTTATGAAGGGACGCTTCAGAACACTATGGAACCGATTGGAATCGTTGTGGATTGGCTGAAAACCAATTCCGGAAAAATCATTCTGCTCATTGTCGTTGCACTGCTTGCGGCCGTTATCGATAAGGCGCTTACCCGAATCGTGAGCAAAGTGCTGGACCGTTCGCAAGTGCCGAACGCTTCGATTTTCATCAATATTCTGCGCGCGGTGGTGTGGACGTTGGCTGTGGGCACTGTGCTGCAGCCGGTGTTCGGCATTAATCCGACCACGATTTTCACCGCGCTCGGCATTGGTGGTCTTGCGGTGTCGCTCGGTATGAAAGATACGATCGCGAACATCATCGGCGGTTTCGGTCTGATGCTTGGCCGTGTAATCCAGCCGGGCGATCTGGTGAATGTGGCGGGCACCGATGGCGTGGTCGAAGACATCAACTGGCGTCAGACCGTGGTGCGCGAGCGCAATGGCAACGTCAAGATCATTCCGAATTCGATTCTGAACACCGCGTCACTGGAAAAACTCAATCCGTCCAATGAGATGCTGGTTCGTGTGCCGTTTACCGCCAAGGCCGGTACCGACATCGACGAGATGACCCGTCAGGTGGTTCAGGCCGTGCAGCGCGATACCGCCGATTTGGCCGATCCGCGCTTCCCTCCGAAAGTAAGACTGACCGGCTACTCCCCTTACGGCATCAATGTCGAAGTGTGCGCGTACGCCAAGCCGGAATCGTTGCTTCCCGACATGATCAACGCCGTGGCACGTTCCATCGCCAATGCTGATTTTCTTGAGAATCGCGCCATTAACAAAGAATCGTAATATCCTCGCGAACATAAGAAATCGCGGTTGACCCATATATATAAAGTGCCGCATGCAGTAGTCCACATGCGGCACTTTTTTTATACTGGAATTATTGCATCATTAGATTGATTGACGTAATAATAACCGTCACTACAATGTAAGTAACTACACCGACGTTCAGTATTGCCGTGCTCGTGCGCATGCCGCGAGGCAGTTCTTCCGGTGCGGTATAGAATTCAAAGTTCTTGCGATTGCGGATAAGCAACACTATGCCCGCGATGATCAGACCGTAATATAGCAGCATATAGATGCCGAATATCATCATTCCCGTCGCATTCTGGCCCATCCACTGCATCATGGCCGTTCCGTCGCCGTTTTCCGCACTGGTCAGCACGTTCATCAGACTGTCGATGTCAATGTTCGTCACCACCCACGGCGCAACCACGCCACCCATGAAGTTGACGATCATGTGCATGGCCACCGAATAACGCAGTTTGCTGGTGCGCACGTACACGTAGCCGAACATAAGACCCAATGCGAATGCGTAGAAGAACTGGAACAGGTTCATGTGCACCAGAGCAAAGAACAGCGCGGAGAACACGATCGCGGTTTTTTCGCCGTATTTGCGCGTGCGGCTGATGAGTTCCTTGCGGAAGATCCATTCTTCGAACAACGGTCCGAGAATTACGAGGAACACCACGTTCCACACGTCGAATTGCATGGCCAGATCGCTCACCGAATTGCTGGCTTTGCCTCCGGACAGCAGCGACGCCAACATATTGCCGATGAGACTGCCCCCATACATGAGCGGGAAGCACATGATAAGCAGTTTGAAGAATTGGCCCGGCTTCATGTCGAACTTGCGTGTTTCAATGACCGACGATTTGCCCATGATCAGTACCGCGAGCGGCATGGCCACGAGATACAAAGGGGTATCCGACGCCACATACACCGCCCAATTCGGCAGATTCGTGGTGTGCAGTACCTGATAGAGCATGCCGGAAAGCACCGTTGCAAGCGCATACCAGATCACCACCATCAGGCACATGCCTGCGCCGATGCGGGAGAACACGCTTTTCACGCGCCTGAGCCAAAGTTCATAAGGATTGGCTTGTGGCTGCGGATACTGCGGTTGTTGCTGATATTGGGATGGCTGTTGTGGATTCTGCTGCGGATGCGGTTGTTGCGGCCGCTGCGGATATTGGGGGTACTGCGGAAACGTCATATTTGCCTTTGCGACGACGTGCACGGGGTGCGTATACGAAAATGCTGATATCCAGCACCTTAGTACAGGAATGCTGAATATCAGCTTACAATCTCATGACCGTCGTCATGGGCGTCCGCAACGAAACAGCTCACACGGCGAGCGCGGCGATCGGACGCGGAGCCACCACCACTTCGGATCCAACCGTCAGGCCGGCAGGAAGCTCATTGGCCGGCAGCTGCACGGTGACGGGCAGGTGGCCCACACCTGCGGCAACCGTCAAGTCAACGCGGGCGAGCGCACCGAGGAAGTGCACCATGTCGACGCGACCATGCTCGCCTACCATGTTGCCATCGTTTGCGGCTAGAGTGATCACAAGGTTTTCCGGTCGCACGAGCACGGTGGAGGCGTCGCGCTTGGAGGCTTCGAGCAACGGCACGCGCTGGCCAAACACCACGGCTTCCTCACCATTCGTGATGCCTGGGAGTCGGTTGGTCAGGCCAATGAAGGTGGCCACGTATTCGCTGCCCGGACGGCGGTACAGTGTCTGCGGGTCGGCGATCTGTTCGATACATCCGTGGTTCATCACGCCGATGCGGTCGGCAACGGTGAGCGCTTCTTCCTGATCGTGGGTCACGAACACGGTGGTGGTGCCGGCTTCGAGCTGGATGCGGCGGATTTCGTCGCGCAGCTGCACACGAACTTTGGCGTCAAGTGCGGAAAGCGGCTCGTCGAGCAGGAGCACTCGGGGGTTCACGGCCAGTGCGCGGGCGAGCGCCACACGCTGCTGCTGACCGCCAGACATCTGCTGCGTGTATTTGCCAGCCTGATCGGCAAGACCTACGAGTTCCAGCTTCTCCATGGCCTGCTTACGGCGTTCCGTCTTGCCCATGCCGCGGATTTCCAACCCGAATTCCACGTTCTGCAGAGCGGTCATGTGTGGGAACAGCGAGTACGCCTGGAACACCATGGCCATGTTTCGCTTGTTGACGGGCACGCCAGTCACATCTTGGCCGCCGACGAGAATACGGCCGGCCTGGATGTCTTCCAAGCCTGCGAGGGAACGCAGCGCGGTGGATTTGCCGCAGCCGGAGCCGCCGAGCAGCACGACCATTTCACCAGGATTGATTTCTAGGTTGAAGTTGTCGAGCGCCTTGTTGGTGGCTCCTGGGTAGATTTTGTCTACATTAAGCATTTGCACGCCGCCGCCGCGTTCCGCGGAGTCGTTGAGGACTTCGCGTGCGGCTCGGGTTACGGTTTCGGCGCTCGGATTGGCGTTTACGAACGCTTCCGAAGTGCGTGCGATGGTTGCTTTCTGATCAGCGAGAGTCATGATTCGTTGCTTTCTTTGGATTTACGCAGTGCGTCGGAAATAAGATCGAGGGCTACCAGCAGGATCACGCCGAACAGTAGTGCCAGCAGCGACATGGCGGTGGAGATTTGGGAGTTGGATTGGCCAAGCTGGTAGAGCGCCACCTGCAGGTTCATGCGTCCAAGCAGCGATGCGACGGTGTATTCGCCCAGCACCACGGCGATGGAGATGAACGATGCAGAGAGGATCGACTGCCACAGGTTGGGGATGAGCACACGGAAGAACACTCGCGGCCAGGAGGCTCCGAGCGAGCGGGATGCTTCGCACAGCGTTTTCACGTCAATGGAGTTGAGGCCCACAGCGAGCGCGCGGAATGCAAATGGCATCACCAGAATAACGTACGCGAAGCACAGCCAGATCGGGTTGGTGCTGAGCACGTCGGCGCTGAGCCAACGGTAAATCGGCCCCAGGCCGACTACGAGCACGATGGCGGGGATGGTCAGCGGCAGGGTGGCCACCCATTCGATGGCGCGTTCCAGCTGCTTGGAGCGAATGTGCACGATCACCATGGTGGGTACCATGAGCAGCAGCATGATGACCACAGTCACCACACACAATCCCATGGACGATCCAAGACCGCTCCACAATGTGGACAAGTCAGCACCAAGCGCGCTGCCATCGCCGGTGAAAATCGCAATCCACGGATCCAAACTCCACTTGCCGGAAAGCGGGTGTCGGATGGTGAACACAAACATAGACACCAGTGGCACGAACAGGAACAGCAGCGTGAACGTGAGAATAATCGCCTTGATCACGCGCTGCTTGCGCACGCGGGCGGCACGCAGCTGCGGGGGCATTGCTTCAGTATGATTCACTGCCATTGTCCGGCCTTCTTTTCCACAGCGTGGCTCAGCATCATCATCAGAGCAACCACGATGATCATCGCGAAGGCGAGCACTTGCGCGAATCCCTGCTGATTCGGATCCATTTCGTTGCGCATGGCACCCTGAATCATAAGCGGCACCAGAATCGAACGCTGTGAGAACAATGCGGCGGCCGTCGCATATGCGGAGAACGCGCTGGCGAACAGCAACAGCAATGCGGAAATGAAACGCGGAACCAGTATCGGCCCCGCAACGCGCGTCCAATACTGGAAGGTGTTACCGCCGAGCGATTCGCAAGCCTCACGCCACTGCGGACGAATCGAATCGACCGCAGGCAGGAAGATGATAATCATCAACGGAATCTGGAAGTAGCAGTAGACCGTGATTAGGCCAGGCAGGGAGCTCAACCAGTTCGGATTGACGGTCAGTCCGGTCAGCTGACGGATCAGCATGGTGCCGACGCCGTTGATACCGATGGTGGCGATGAAGGCGAAAGCGAGCATCACGCCGCCGAACTGTGCGAGCACCGACGAAATGGCACTGACCATGCGGCGCAGCAGTCCGTTCGGTTTGCTGCCAATCACCAGCGCATACGAGGCAACCGCACCCACGACCGCGCCAATGAGTGCGGAGATCACGGAAACGAGAATGGAGGTGGCGAACGCGGCGATGGTGTTCGCTTCGAAGAGTTTGCTGAAGTTGTTGAGGGTAAATCCGCCGTCGACGTTCTGGAATGCGCCGACAATCACGATAACGGTAGGCGCAAGCAGGAAGCAGGCGGTGTAGGCGAAGAACGGGATGGTCACGACGAATGTACCGATTTCGCGGCGATGCGTGGCGAAATCGGAGGTTGCGGAGGGGCCGTTTCCTCGCGTTCCGCGGGCTTCGCGTGCGTTACGCCCGCCGATGACTCCCGCTTTGGGGGTGATTGCTGCAGTCATGGTTGCATGCGTGCTTTCATACGATTGATATGCGGTGAGATTGCATAGGATTGTGGGATTCCGCTATTGCGCTGGAGACATGCTTCAAGGCCGGTTGTTGCGGCAGAAGACGTCGGGGAACTTGCTTCAGCCCGTCGTGTCCGCCGGTCTACCGGCCTTAGATTGCATTATTTTCGATTGCGATCCAGCTCGTTTGCGTTGCTTGCGAGCGGTTGCAATCAGTTGCCGATGGTCTTGTCCCAGTTGTTCTGGAGCCATTCGGTGATGCGAGTGGAATCATCGTTGGTATAGGTCACCGGATCGCCCTCGATGGTGATGGCGGTCTTCAGGGTGTCCTGGTCAACCGTGCCGTCTTCCTTCATGGAGTCGAGGAGCACCGGATTGGCGCCGCCCTTGAACCATTCGTTCTGAGCATCGGCGGTGTACAGGTATTCCTCCCACAGGCGTGCTGCGGCCGGGTGCGGAGCGTCCACGTTGATGGCCTGGTTGTAGTAGCTGACCACCTGGGCGTTCTTGAAGGTCTTGAACTTCCAGTTCACGCCCTTCTCCTTGAGGCTCTTCTGATAGGAGGCCTGGTTGTAGCTCCAGTCCATCACCACGCCGGTCTGGCCGGAATCGATGGTTCCGTCGGTCACGTCAACGGTGGTGAGGTTGCCAGCATCCTTGAGCTTCTTGAAGTAGTCGAGGCCCGGCTGCAAGTCGTTGATGTCACCACCTGCGAGCTGGTTGATCATGAGGTAACCGTTGAATGCGGCGCCGGCTTCGGCAGGCTTGCCGTTCAGCGCCACGGTGCCGGCGAACTTCGGATCCATCAGATCGTCAAGGCTGTTGATGTCGCCGTACTTGTCGGCGTTCCAACCGATCGACATGATGCCGGTGTAGTCGGCGTAATACTTGCCGTCAGCATTCTTCACGGAATCCGGAATCTTATCCCAGGCCTGCACCTTGTAGGAGGCGAAGTTGTCGGTGCTGGTGGAAGCCACGGCCAAGCCGAGGTCGAACACGTCGGGGGCAGCGTCGGTGCCCTTGTTAGTCTTGGCTGCGTCCACTTCTTCCTTGGAGGAGGCGTTCGGGTTCAGCTCGTTGATCTTAATGTTCGGATACTTCTTCTTGAAGCCGTTGATGACCTCACCATAGTTGGACCAGTTGTGAGGAAGTGCGATGACGTTAAGCTGGCCTTCCTTTTCGGCGGCGGCAACCAAATCGTCCATCGTACCGAAATCAGCCAAGGAAGTGGCCTTTGCGGACTTTTCATCAATCTTCACGGCCTTGCCGGAAGTGGAATCAGCGGAGGAATCCGTGCTGCCCGATCCGCAGGCGGCCATGGAGAAAGCCAGAACGGCAGCAAGAGAGCCGGCAGCCAGTTTTCGCAGAGAAATCATGGAAATCAATATCTTTCTTATGCCTTGTTCATAACAACAAGAAAGAAGATAAGCCCTCAAATCAACGCGATTCTGACCTTACAGTAAATATGCAGTTTATTTTGAATCGAAAAAACTAAATTTTCCCAAACTGCAGGTAAATTGGCGGAATATGTCAACTGGCACCAACGCAGTGTCAGCATTGATGCCAGTCTCATGCAAATCGAATCAGACTAAAGCGAGCAACCACACAATCGAAATCAGCGCAGCACGCCCTCGATCAGCATGGTGATCAGGTTGGTGTAGCTCACGCCGGTTGCCTCCCATGCCTTGGGATACATGGAAATCGGGGTGAAGCCCGGCATGGTGTTGATTTCGTTGACCATCACTTCGCCGTCGGCCGTCACGAAGGTGTCGACACGACTCAGGCCGGCGCCGTCGACTGCGATGAACGCTTTTTTGGCGGTTTCGCGCACGCGGTTCAGAGTTTCTTCCGGCAGGCTTGCGGGCACTTCCACATGGCTTGCGTCGGAGTTCACGTACTTGCTGTCGAAATCATAGAACTGGTCGTCGCCCTCGGCACGCTTGTCAAGCACGATTTCGCCCGGCCAGCTGGCCTGCGGAGCCTCGCCGGCCTTCGGGCAGAGCACGGCGCATTCGATTTCGCGCGCGTCGATGCCCTGTTCCACGAGCACACGCCAATCATGGCGGGACGCTTCGAACACTGCGGCGGCAAGCTCGGCCGCATCGCCCTCATGTTCGACCTTGGTCACGCCGAAGCTGGAACCGGCGCGGGACGGCTTCACGAACAGCGGGTACTGCAATCCGGCCTGCTGCACCGCGGCAAGCATTTCGTCCGCCTCGGCGGCAAATTCGGAAGCGGCATCATAATCGCGCACATCCAACGTGATGCCTGGAGCCACGGGAATACCGGCCGCAGCCAGCAATACCTTCGTATAATGCTTGTCCATGCAAGCGGCGGAAGCGAGCACACCGCAGCCAACGTACGGCACGTTCATCATTTCGAACAGGCCCTGAATCGTGCCATCCTCACCGTACGGACCATGCAATACCGGAAGCACGGCGTCCACGTGGCCAAGCGAAGTCAGCGTGCCGTCATCTTCACGAGCGAAGAAACCATCCTGGCCGAGTGCCACATCCAGCACCACATCTTTGGAGGAATCCGTCTTCTCCACCATCGGCAGGCCTTCGCTCATGTTCCACTTGCGTGGATCCTCGCCGCCTACGATCCACTCGCCGTTCTTGGTGATTCCCACCTCAATGGCTTCGAACTTGTCAGTATCCAACGCGCGCAGCACGCCCGCCGCAGAGATGCAGGAAATCGAATGCTCGTCGGCTTTGCCGCCATACATCACCACAATGCGCTGTTTTGCCATCTTTGTCTTATGCTCCATAAGTTGGTCCGTTGAACGCACGCGCGCCCAATACCGTCTGCCAATACTGTCTGTACTGTCTGTCTTCGCAATATCGCGCCGGTTCGCACTTCTGTTCGCCCGCGATACCACGCATTCGCAATATCGCAGTTCAGTATACAAACCGCACCCCACAGCCCACACACGACGAACCATAATTGCACACGCCCGTCACTCATGTCCTATTCTCATGAATCATAGAATACGGAATCAAACGTTGGAATGATGCGATTGCAACCTGAAAAACCGAGCTTAATCGCTTTGTCTAATCACGATTAGACTAATCACGATTAGACTATTTTTATACAGATTTACTATTATTACCGAAATATATGGCGATTGACGATTGACACATTCCGATTGACGTTTTACGCAATCGCATGCCTCGAAAAATAAAAAGACCGCACCTGAAAGTGCGGTCTTATCTGCAATCGCGATGTTGCGGAAAGCTTATTCTTCGCTGATGCCTTCGCCGAAAAGTTCGGACAGCATCTGCGCGCAGGAGATGCCATCGGAAAGCACGTGGCTCATGGCCGTGGCGAGCGGCGTGGGCACGCCATACTGCTTGCCGAGCGCCACCACCGCATCGGTGGTCGGCACGCCTTCGGCCACGCCGTTGCTCACCTTGGTGGCTTCCTCAACGCTCAATCCCTTGCCCAAGTTGGATCCGAACGTGTAGTTGCGGCTCAACGGGGATCCGCAGGTGGCGATCAGGTCGCCCACGCCAGCCAAACCGGCGAACGTCTTCGGATCGGCGCCTGCCGCCTCGCCCAGGGCGGTCAGTTCGGCCAGGCCACGGGTTTCGATCATGGCGGCGGTATTTTCGCCGTAGCCGGCGCCGCGGGCCATGCCCACGGCCAGCGCGACCACATTCTTCAGCGATCCACACATTTCCAAGCCGATCACGTCGCGGGTTACGAACGCACGGAAATAGTCGGTGGTGCAAGCGGCTGCGATCTTGCGCGCATTGTCGAGATTTTCGCAGGCGACCACGGTTGCGGCCGGCTCGCGGTCGGCGATCTGCTTGCTCAGGTTCGGTCCGGAAATCGCGGCGAAGCGGTCGGCCGGCAGGTCGAGCGTTTCCATAACGACTTCATCCATGCGCTTGCCGGTGGCGCGTTCGATGCCTTTCATCAGCGAGGCGACGAGTGCGGTTTCGGGAATCAGGTCCTTGAATTCGACGAGCGCGACGCGGGCGAACTGTGCGGCGATGGCCACGATCACAATGTCGGCGTTGGCTACGGCTTCGGCACGGTCGCCGGTGGCGGTCATGTTGCTTGGCAGCACTTTCACGCTGGGCAGGCGAACACCGTTGTGATGGTGGTCGCGAATGCCTTCCACAATCTCCGGTTCGATGGCCCACATAGTCACATTGTTGCCTGCATCGGCAAGCACCTGACCGAAAGCGGTTCCCCAAGCTCCTGCGCCCAGTACCGTCACGTTCGTCATATTTGCTCCTTGCATTACTCCGGGCATCATTCATAACCCGGAGTCTTGGCTCAAAAATTGCTTTTCCTATGCTACCGCCGGCTACGCACACCGCGATATATGCCGCAATACGCGCCATACGTATGCGCAATCGGCTGGCAGTATTTCGATTACCGCATTTCAGCAATCGCGTGTGCGGTCTTTTTCGATTCGGCCTTCTTCGATTCAGTCCTTCACTCGGCTCATCGTACGATAATCCCAATATCCATCGGGGGCTTGTTCGCCGCGGATTTCGGCCATGACTTCGGTCATACGCACGCGGATGCGTCGGGTAAGTTCGTTGGCGAGATCCTCCGGCACTTCCTCACCCCAGGAATCGCAATCGGCGAGCAGATCCGCATAATCAAGCGCCTCGTCGTAGCACATGACCACGTTTTTACGCGGCCACGGCCACCAATGGTTGATGCTTGCCGCGCCCCACGTTACCGCGCAATACAGCGGAATCTGGTAGCCGAGTCGGCGCGAAGCCTCAAGCGCGATCATGCCCACGCCGTTTTTCATGCTCATCGGCCATTTCTGCGGGTCGCGCGTTACCGTGCCTTCCGGCCATACGGTTAGGGGTCGGCCGGAGGTAAGGATTTCCACGGAGGTTTCCTCGATGGCTTTCGCCTTGCCCGAACGGCGTTGCACGGGCTGCATGCCTACCAGTTGGAACCATTTGCCGATCAGCGGCCACGAGGCCATTTCGGCTTTGGCCATGTAGCGCGGACGGCGGCCTTGATGGAACATGGAGATCATGGGCACGAACACGTCAAACATGGTGACGTGCGTGGCCGCGGTGATGAACGGACCGGTTTCCGGCACGTGTTCGATGCCCCACGCCTTGAGTTTGGTGCGGTTGCGGAATACGATGTCGCATCCGGTGAGCAGACGATGGGTCGCTTTCGGATTCTGCGCCGCGATTTCGGCTTCATTGGCTTTGCGCGGCCCGCATGGAAAGTCGTGGGTTGGGTCAACGAGATGGTGACGCTGTGCGAGCTTTGCGACTTGTTCGTCGCTTAACGGTTTGACCGCGGAACGCGGCGAGGGTTTTCCTTTGGATGCCATGCGTTCCATTCTGCCACCACCCATTCCGCTTGGTTGGAACGATTGCGCTCATGCACGACGCACACACGAAATACAAAAACACGGAATATACGAAAAAGGCGGAGCTGGCGGATAGGCTGGAGGACGATTGACGACGAAGATGTTGCGACTATCCCTAGAATCCGTCTGGACATGCAGTAAACACAATAACGATGAGGGAAACCCTTATATCTTCGGCTGTTCACCTCGCTGCAAACGCCATTCGATATCGACAATCATAATGCTATTCCGAAAGAATCTCTGCCGAAAATCGACATTATTTTCAAAAACAATAAAACTTTTGCATCACTATTATGCGCCATAACCCCCTAAATTAAGTTCAATAATTTATACACTGAATTACTAAGTTTTTGAGAACGAGCAACGGCAATATGTAAGCAAAAAGCCGGTGCCCACTGTTGTGAACACCGGCCTTACCAAGCCAATCAAGCTATATCAGCGATAAATCAAGCAACAAATCAGTCGAAATCTGCGCCGAGAGCTTCGAGCTTGCCACGGAAATCGGCATAACCGCGGTCAATCAGCGAAATGCCCTGCACATTGGACGGGCCCTTTGCCGCCAACGCGGCAATCAGATGGCTGAAGCCGCCACGCAGATCCGGCACGTCAATATCGCGGCCGGTCAGCGGGGTCGGTCCGAAAATAACCGCGGAATGCTTGTAATTGCGCTGCTGGAAACGGCATGGCAGCGATCCGAGGCATTCGCGATACAGCTGAATCGTGGCACCCATCTGCACCAGTGGCTTCGTGAAACCGAAACGATTCTCATACACCGTTTCGTGCACGATCGACAGGCCCTTCGCCTGCGTCAACGCCACCACCAGCGGCTGCTGCCAGTCGGTCATGAAGCCCGGATGCACGTCGGTTTCGATCGCGACCGGCTTCAAATCGCCGCCCGGATGCCAGAAACGAATGCCGTTATCGGTGATGTCGAACTCACCACCAATCTTGCGGAACACGTTCAGGAACGTCATCATTTCAGGCTGCGTAGCACCCTTGACGAAAATGTCGCCATGCGTGGCCAATGCCGCGGAAGCCCAGGAAGCGGCCTCGATGCGGTCGGTCAGCGAAGTGTGCGTGTAACCCTTCAGTTCCTTCACGCCTTCGATGCGGAACGTACGATCCACATCCACGGAAATGATCGCGCCCATCTTCTGCAGCACGCACACCAAATCCATGATTTCAGGTTCGGTGGCAGCGCCGGAAAGCTCCGTCTTGCCCTCAGCAAGCACGGCGGCAAGCAACGTCTGCTCGGTAGCGCCCACCGACGGGTACGGCAGGTGAATCTTCGCGCCATGCAAACCGTTCGGAGCGGTGATATGAATGCCGTCCTTATGTTCCTTATCGACGTTGGCACCCAACTTGCGCAACGTTTCCAGGTGGAAATCAATCGGACGACCGCCAATATTGCATCCGCCGAGAGCCGGAATGAACGCCTCACCCAAACGGTGCAGCAGCGGGCCGGAGAACAGAATCGGAATACGCGACGAACCAGACAGCGTATCCACGTCGGCCACATCGGCAAGCTGCACATTCGTGGCGTCGATCGTGACCACGCCGTGATCGCCATCCACCGTAACGTCCACGCCATGCAGACGCAGCAAGTCGGAGACCACATGCACGTCGCGAATCTCCGGAACATTCTTCAACACGGACGTACCCGGGGCGAGCAGCGCCGCCACCATGGCCTTGCTCACGAAGTTCTTCGCGCCACGCACCTTGATGGTGCCGTTCAGCGGCTTGCCACCTTCGACGTGCAGAATGTCGTTGTTGTTGTCAGACACGCTCAACCTCTTTCGCTTCCCTTATACGGTTCAAGCTTGAAACACACTAACCCTCAGTTTGCCATAAGGCATGTAGTGGGCTCGTGAAATGCCGCGTTCAGCGCAGTGTCTCCCAATTTCGTTCGACTTTCGACCAAAATTCCCAGCCACTGGAACAATCCACCCGCCAAACCGCATCCCATCGGGCAAAAACTTCCAGTCGGTGGAAGAATCCTCCCGATACAAGCCCCTCCACCGTCCAAAAACCTCCAGTCACTGGAAGAATCATCCCACCAAACTGCATCTCAGCGGGCAAAACCCTCCAGTCACTGGAAGAATCAGGACGGACAGCTACCCCCGTGCTGCACTAATCCTTCCAGCGAATGGGAAAAAAGGACGGTGAAACGCAACAGAGCGCAAATCAGGCGCAATTGAACCTGTGACTACAGTGCGGCTTTAATGTCTTGCGCCAAACGGGCGTTCCACATGGCACCCGTAGCGCTCATCACCGCGTTTGCACCAGCCTCACGGTACGCCTTGTAATCTTCCGGACGAATCACACCGCCCACGCCAACGATCGCAAAATCAAGACCCAGCTTCTCGCGAATCGCATTCAGGCGGCCAACCATATCGAGACCTGCACCACGAATCGCATTGCCACATACGCCCGAACGGTCACGCCCCGCGCCTGGCAATGCCTGATTGCCGTTCGCATCCACCAGCTTCGCGGAGATTGTGTTAATGGTGGAGAAACCCTGCACCGCGCCATGGCCGGCGGTTTCCTTCACCATGATTTCCAGATCGGCATCATTCGGAATGTATGCGAGCTTCACGATCAGCGGACGATCGCCGATTTCGTTCTTCACCGCTTCCGTAATCTCGCCGACCAAATGCGGATCGTGGCACAACAGACGATTATGTCCCTCATTCGGGCAGCTGGTGTTCATTTCCATCAGGCCAGCGCCAGTTTCGGCAACCAAATGCGCGGTGGTGACATGATCGGCGATATACGCTTCACGATCCATGCCCTCCACGCGGGAGCCTTGGAAGCTCGGCACCAGCAGCTGGCCGTCACCGGCTGCGGCGATTGCCTTCTGCATGTCCGGCTGCCATTCGTCGGGATCACGGGAGGGAACGCCGAAACTGTTGGAAATCGAAATCGGAAGCTCATAACGGGTATCGGCAAGCACACCCTCGTCAAGTTCGGCACTGCCCGGAACCAGCGAACCATCGGCATTCCGCGGATGCACGGCCAGCACGTTCGGGAACGCATTGCAGCCCCATGCGCGGGAACGAACCGTCTTGTATACCGCCAGATCGAAGCCCATACGGAAAGCGGCCGTGGTGAAACGCTCATTCAGCAGCGGACCAGCTGGAATACCGAACGGCAGATTCACACGAAAACCAAGGAATTCCTGCGCTTGAGCGGCCTGAATGGTCTGAACGCCCTGAACCTCACTGGAGGAATCGGACGCAACCTCAGCAACAACAGACGTGACCGATCCCGCAGAATCGGACGCATCAGCCCGCAACACTTCGGCAAACGCGCCGAACGGCCCTTGCAAATAGTTGTCTTCATACGTGCGATTGACATCATAAAACGGCGCAAAACCCTGGCTCATTTTTCTCTCCGAAAGCTACGAAAGCACGAAACAATAAGCCCACCATAGCGCGTCTCATATGCAAAACCCGCGCAAATCTCACATAATCAGCAATCCCAACGTCCCAATCCTTCCAGTCACTGGAGGAATCCGGACAATATGAGTCCCTAATCGTCCCAAAACCTCCACCCAGTGGAGGAATCACCCCGCTACGGACCGTCTCAAAGTCCAAAAACATCCACCTACTGGAAGAATCCTCCCGCTCACGCATCACATAACATCCCAATCCTTCCAGTCACTGGAAGAATCCTCCCGCGAACAATCATCCCGACGTCCCAATTCTTCCACCCACTGGAAAAATCCTCCCGCAAACAGCCCGCGCAACAACGCAAGCGGGGTGTTCCTTCCACCCACTGGAGGAATCACCCCGCAAACAGCCCGCGCACCTAGCCAGCCGCCAACTCAGATGATGCCGCGATCGGCAAGCGGGCCCTGCCAATCCGGGTATTCGCCTTCGCGCGCGGACGCGATCAACTGCTCCGGCTCACGCTTCGCCGGCAGCGTCTTCGGCTTGAACGGGAACTTTTCGGCACGCATCTTCTCGTATGTCACAATATCGTCTTCATACTGCAACGTCAGATCGATATCGTCATAGCCGTTCATCAGGCGCCAACGGGTATAGTCGTTCACTTCGAACGGCAGCGTCACGTCGCCGCACGTCACCGTGCGATCCTCCAGGCTCACCGTCATATCACGGCCCGGCTCCTCGTCAAGCAGCTTCCACAGCAACTCAACGGATTCCTGCGGCATAATCGCAGCCAACACACCGTTCTTGGCGGTGTTGCCGTAGAAAATGTCGGCGAAACGAGACGAAATCACCACGCGGAAGCCGTAATCATGCAATGCCCACACGGCATGTTCACGAGAAGATCCGATACCGAAATCCGGTCCGGCAACGAGAATCTTGCCCCGCTTGTATTCCGGCTGGTTGAGCACGAATTCCGGATCGCGACGCCACGCATAGAACAGCGCGTCGTCGAAACCGGACTTCTGCACGCGCTTCAAGAACACGGCTGGAATAATCTGGTCAGTATCGACATTGGAACGGCGAAGCGGCACGGCCACGCCGGTAAGAGTAGTCAGTTTTTCCATTTCACTATTTCTTTCGATGTAACGATTCACAGAATGCCGGAAATCCAAGATTTCTCAGGTTTTCAAGCATTCTCAACGATTCACAGATCAGCCGGAGACGAGATGGTACCGCGGATGGCCGTTGCGGCGGCGACCGCCGGCGACGCCAGATGCGTACGCGACCCCTTGCCCTGTCGACCTTCGAAATTGCGGTTCGAAGTGGAGATGGAACGTTCGCGGGCCACCATCTTGTCGGGGTTCATGCCCAGGCACATGGAGCAGCCTGCGTTACGCCATTCGGCACCGAAGTCCTTGAAGATCTTGTCAAGTCCTTCCTTTTCCGCCTGCAAACGCACGCGAGAGGAGGCCGGCACCACGAGCACGCGGTGAATGTTTTCGGCCTTGTGATGCCCCTTCATAATGGAAGCGGCCACACGCAGATCCTCGAGACGTCCGTTGGTGCAGGAACCGATGAACACGGTATCCACGGCAATGTCTTTGATGCGCATGCCCGGCGTCAAGCCCATGTAGGCAATGGCACGTTCGGCCGCGGTGCGCTCGGTTTCATCGTTGAACGAAGCCGGATCCGGCACCACGCCGGAAATCTTGATGCCCTGACCCGGGTTGGTGCCCCACGTCACATACGGCTCGAGATCTTCGGCCTTGATGGTCACTTCCTTGTCGAATACGGCGTCGTCATCGGTTTTCAGCGTCTTCCAGTATTCGATGGCCTTGTCCCACATTTCACCTTCCGGCGCGTGCGGGCGTCCCTTCAGATATTCGAACGTCACTTCGTCCGGCGCGATCATGCCGGCGCGAGCGCCCGCTTCGATCGACATGTTGCAGATGGTCATGCGTGCGTCCATCGACAGTTTCTTGATGGCCTCACCACGATATTCAATGACGTGCCCTTGGCCGCCACCGGTGCCGATCTTCGCGATAATCGCAAGAATAATGTCTTTTGCGGTGACGCCCTTCGGCAGTTCACCTTCGATATTCACGGCCATGGTTTTGAACGGCTTCAGGCTCAGGGTCTGCGTTGCCATAACATGTTCGACTTCGGAGGTGCCGATGCCGATGGCCATGGCACCGAACGCGCCGTGCGTGGAGGTGTGCGAGTCACCGCACACGATCGTCATGCCCGGCTGCGTCAGGCCCAGCACCGGCGCGAACGCGTGCACCACGCCCTGATCGGCGTCTCCCAGCGGGCACAGACGTACGCCGAAATCCTTGCAGTTCTTTTCGAGCGTGCTTAGCTGCAGCGCGGAGATCTTATCCGGATTCGGGCGGTCGATGTCGGCAGTCGGCGTGTTGTGATCTTCCGTTGCGATCAGCTGGTCAAGGTGACGTGGCTTGCGTCCGGCCAGTCGCAAGCCTTCGAATGCCTGCGGACTGGTAACTTCGTGCATGAGCATCAGATCAATGTACAGCAAGTCGGGAGCCCCATCACTACCCTTGCGTACCAAATGATCGGCCCAGACCTTCTCGGCCAATGTCGTTCCCATTGCGGGACCTCCTCGAATTTTTCCTCGCTTTTTCCTCGCGGTATTGCCAACCCGCGTTGTTCGTGCTATAAGCCTATGGTGTTCGAGCCTGATTCGAACGCGTTTATGCCGGTATATGAGATACTTGCATGCAACGCACACATCACATATGGGCCAAGTTCACTCCAGATCATGTCAAAATCGCCGCGATTGTGGCATATCTCCCCGTATGTACCTACAAAATCGTTGAAAATTCAGATTTTTTCCAGCTTTTTCCATAACTGAGTAAAGATTAAAATATCTGCTTTACCGCAGTCCGACATTGCGTACATTTTGCATTTCAATATGTGAGATGGCATAATCCCTCTTATGACTTCTTCGAATACAAGCACCACCATGCCTGAATCGCAGTCGGATGAGACTGAGCTTCCAGCTGAGACCCACCACACGACGTCTTCTCAAAGCAATGAGATTCATTCCGGTGTGGGTGTGCTTGACAAGACCGTCAAAATCCTTGACGCGCTTGAATCCGGTCCGGCAACGCTCGGACAGCTGGTTTCCTCGACGGGCTTGGCCCGACCGACCGCGCATCGACTGGCGATTGCGTTGGAGCGTCACCGTTTTGTGTTGCGTGATCAGCATGGTCGTTTCGTGCTTGGCTCGCGTTTTGCGGAATTGGCCGCTGCTGCCGGCGAGGATCGTTTGCTGACCGCAGCCGCGCCGATTTTGCAGACGTTGCTGGATCGCACTGGCGAATCCGCGCAGATTTACCGCCGTCAGGGCGATATGCGCGTGTGCATCGCCGCCGTGGAGCGCGCTTCCGGTTTGCGTGATTCCATTCCGGTTGGTGCGATGCTGTCGATGGAGGCCGGTTCCGCGGCCCAGATTTTGCTGGCTTGGGAGGATTCCGAACGCCTGCATCAGGGGTTGCGTCACGCCAAGTTCACCGCGGCCAAGCTTACCGCCGTGCGCAAGCGCGGTTGGGCCGAGTCGGTCAACGAGCGCGATGAAGGCGTATGCTCGATTTCCGCGCCGATTCGCAATGCTTCCGGTCAGGTGATTGCCGCAATTTCGATTTCCGGCCCGGACGGTCGTATGGGGTCCAATCCCGGACGCCGTTACGCCCCGCTGGTTATGGCTGCCGGCAAGTATTTGACCGACGCCTTGATTAAGGCTTCTTCCGGTCGCTGACGGGCAATATACAGCCTCTCAACCGTGTTCCGCGATGCATGCAGGACACGGTTTTGCCATTTCCTGCCTTCCGCAAGTTTTGCCATTTCCTTGCAGGATTTGTCATTTCGCTCTTTTCAGCTACTTCTTACGCAGCCAAGTCAACAGTTTGCTCCACCATGTCGGCCGATGCAGCAGATCCACGCCTTCGGATTCGGGCTTCGATTCACTGGTCATGCCGTACGCGTACGCCTTGCCCGCGCTCGGTTTGCCCACCAATTCGCCGTATTCAAGCAGCTGCGTACGCGGCTCGTACGGATGGCGGATGTCGAACTCGATCAGCCGCGCGGCCCGCTTCTGCGGCACCGGACCATACGATCCGAAACCGCTGGTGGGCGACGCGATCATCATCAGACCGCCAACCTTGCCTGGCGAAGCCGCCGTCTGCGCATCAGCCGAGGCCATTTCTCGCGAAACCGGCACTGTTCCAACGAATGCGTTGCGGTGATCATGTCCCGCGGAAATCGCAAAATAGTCATGCTGTTCCAATATCGCGAATTCACCGCTGTCGGCATCCGGGCAGCTGACACCCTCCCCCAGATAACTGCCGGGAAGCGTTTTTTCCTCATCCAAAACGTAATGTTTTCCAGCGAAATTGCGGTAGCCTTCAATCGCACGCGCCGCATTCGCCGCGGCCGGCTTAAGCAGTTGGTAATACTGTTGCACCGGAAAATGCTGGAATACCATGCACGGGACCGCCGGTTCCTGCGATCGCCCAATTTCCTGCGATTGCGCACGCATCGCTTTCGGCACTTCGGCAAGAAATCGCAACGCCTCCGCGGACGGGCTTCCGTACCCGCCGGAACGTGCGTAATCGCCTGAATCCAGCAATACCAGGCCAAGCACAGACGTCGTATGATCCACGTCGGAAACCGGCAATGCGAAGGTGCCCGGCTCGCAAGCGAATACGCGCTGATTCGGCAAATACGATTCCGCCCGGAGTTGCACGAAACCTGCATCTTCCGCAGAATCCATGCTTCCCACAGAATTTGCAGAATTTGCGCCCCCGAGGCCGCTCTCGCCTCCCGTAGGCTCAGGGTTCACGCATCCGGGAAATTCCCTGCAAACGCTTTCGATTTCCGCATTGCTGAGCCCGCATTGAAAATCGTGGTTGCCGAATGTCACCGCCCACGGAATGCCGCGATCGGCAAGCGGACGCACGAGCTGTTCGACAGTGGCGCGCACGGATGCGCAGGTGCGTTCCAGCGCAGCTTCGAACCGTTCTGACGCTTCGGGAGACTTGGATGAAGCGGTTTTGGAGGAAATCCCCGCGGCAGCGCTCCAACGACGTTTGCGCGTGGTTTGCGCGTATGCGGGATCATATCCTGCGATCTGATTGCCGGTGAAGATGACGATATCCGGCCTTGTGGCATCCAGTGACGCTTCGATGAGTTTGACGGTGTCTTTGCTGACTTTCGGCCCGTCTTGAATGTCGGCAAGCTGCAGAACGCGGAATTTGCCGGATTGGTGGAATTGCAATCGTCCCAGTCGCGCGGAAACGGAAAGCGGGCGATCGTCGCCTTCTTCCGCCGGTTGGATGCGCGGTCGCGTGGCGGCGGCTTTTGCTGCGTTCTGCAATTCAGTCATGCTTCCTAGGGTAGTGCAATTTTCTTGGACTATGTTGTACTGGCAGACATGCTTGCGAAAAACAAAAAACCCTCGCATCTGCGAGGGTCATTGGCTGGGATGCCTGGACTCGAACCAAGAATGGCTGAACCAGAATCAGCTGTGTTGCCAATTACACCACATCCCAATTTGGCAGGCGTAGCAACTTCGAAAAGTTGTCCGTCGTACCCCCGACCGGATTTGAACCGGTGTTGGCGCCGTGAGAGGGCGTAGTCCTAGACCGCTAGACGACGGGGGCTTGAGTTATTGCTGTGATTCTCAGCTGAGCCGTGAACCGCAACGAGTGATAAATATACGCGAATCCGTAGGAGTGCGCAAGTCACGGCGTGTCGCGCCATTTTCCGCCATTCTTAAACAGCATCCCAGAACAACAAACCCGCTGGAACGGAACATTCCAGCGGGTCGACAGTCATGCGATCGGCAAAATCACACCATCAGCGCATCACAGGTGTTCGCGCAAGCCCTGCAAGCGTGCGACGGTGATCTCCTTGCCAACGATCTCCATGGATTCGAACAGCGGCGGAGACACGCGACGGCCGCTCATGGCCACACGCACCGGACCGAACGCCAGACGCGGCTTGTAACCGCCATCTTCGATCAGCGACTTGTTCAGTGTCTCATGCAGGAAGTCGGTCTTCCAATCATCTTCAGCAACGTCGGAAAGCGCCGCAATGGCGGCGTCGAGCACTGCCGGAGCGGAATCCTTCAACTGCTTCTTGGCGTCATCATCAGGCTCGATGTAGCCCTCGGTGGAGAGCAGCGAGCCCACCATGCCGGCGACCTCGCCCAGCAGGCGCACGCGCGGCTGCACGAGCTCCACGGAAGCGGACAGCACCTCACGCTCGCGATCGGTCAGCGCATCCCAGGAATCGGCGGAGACCACGCCATCGCGGTTCAGGTACGGCACGGCACGGTTCAGGAAGTCCTGCGGCTCAAGCATACGGATGTGCTCGGCGTTGATGGAAATGGCCTTGTCGAGGTCGAAACGGGCCGGATTGGCCTTGACGTCACGCACATCGAACTTTTCGATCATTTCTTCCATGGAGAACACGTCGCGGTCGGCGGCGATGGACCAACCCAGCAGCGCCAGGTAGTTCAGCAGGCCTTCGCGAATGAAACCGTTGTCGCGATGCAGGAACAGATTGGATTCCGGGTCACGCTTGGAAAGCTTCTTGTTGCCCTGGCCCATCACGTACGGCATGTGGCCGAACAGCGGCATTTCCTTGGCCACGCCCAGCTCGATCAGGTAACGGTAGAGCACGATCTGACGCGGGGTGGAGCTCAGCAGGTCCTCGCCGCGCAGCACCACGTTGATGTTCATCATGGCGTCGTCGACCGGGTTGGTCAACGTGTACAGCGGATCGCCGTTCGGGCGCACGATCACGTAATCCGGCACGGAACCAGCCTTGAACTCGATGCGGCCACGGATCAGATCGTCGAACGCGACATCCTCATCGGGCATGCGGATACGCAGGGCGGGCTTGCGGCCTTCGGCACGGAAGGCGGCCTTCTGCTCTTCGGTGAGATCACGGTCGTAGCCGTCGTAACCGAAAGCCTTCGGGCGGCCGGCGGCCACGTTGCGGGCTTCGATTTCTTCCGGAGTGGAGAAGGATTCGTATGCATAGCCGGCTTCAAGCAGCTTGGCTGCGACATCCTTGTAGATGTCGCCACGCTCGGACTGGCGGTACGGGCCGTCGGGGCCACCCACGTTGATGCCCTCGTCCCAGTCGATGCCCAGCCAATTCAGGGCTTCGATGATCTGGTTGTAGCTTTCCTCGGAGTCGCGCTGGGCGTCCGTATCTTCAATACGGAACACGAACGTGCCCTTGGTATGGCGGGCCTCAGCCCAGTTGAACAGTGCGGTGCGGACCATGCCGACGTGCGGAATGCCGGTCGGGGACGGGCAGAAACGCACGCGAACATGCTCAGGAAGTTCTGGTTTGGTGTTTTCAGCTTCAGTCATAAGCTCCATTGTGCCCCGCAAACCGGACGTGCCATCCAGTCCCACGCACCAACTCGCTTTTCGCGGTCATGAACATCCTGCAGCTAATTGACCCGATGATCGCAGCCACCAATCCTTACAACACCATGCTGGGCATGAGCCGCGCCATCGACGGACTTCCCCAACGCGTCAGAAGATGCCCAAGTCAAAGGGGATTTTTGCGGGGTCCGTCGGGATTGTCCCACACTGCAATATTTTTCGGTATTTTTGGCGATGCAAGAGTATTGTGTTAATCGACTTCACTTTTTTGATGTCGATTCACTTTCCGAAAGGGTAATCTAATGACGGACCCCAACCAATATAATCCGCAGAACCCGCAGCAGGCCCAGCAATATGGCGGTTACGGCTCCTACGGTCAGAATGATTACGGCCAGCAGGCACCGCAATACGGCGCACCCGACTACGGCCAGCAGGCACCCCAGTATGGCGCGCCTCAATACAGCGCACCGCAATACGGCAATGCGGCCGGATACAACCAGCAGCAGCCGCAATACGGCGCACCGCAACCTCAGCCACAGGGGTCCGGCAGCTTCTTCGCACTGACCGCTCCGCTCGACCAGCCGGCCTACAACTGCACCATCGGCGAGGCGTTCATCCGCTTCTGGAAAAAGTACGCCACGTTCAAGGGCCGCGCCTCCCGCGGCGAATTCTGGTGGTGGGTTCTGTGCACATTCATCATCCAGATCGCGTTTGCCGTCATCTTCGCGGTGTTGGGCGCCATCATCGACAGCAATACAGCCAATGGAATGCGAAGCTTCGTCAACACCATTTGGGCACTGGCAACGATTGTTCCATCCCTTGCGCTTTCCGTTCGCCGCCTGCACGACACCAACAAGGCCGGCACCACGCTGGTCATCCTCTACGCGATTGACTTCATCGGTGGCGTTCTGCTGAGCGTCGGCCTCGTCATGACGGGACTTGGCGCCATTTCCGTAATCGGTGGCGGATCGAGCTCGACTGGCACAGCCGGCATACTCCTGTTGATCATCGGTTTCATCGCATGCCTGGCCACGTCGATCGTGCTCATTGTGCTCATGGCCAAGAAGACCGATCCAGCCGGCGCACGCTTCGACGATCCGGCAGCCGGCAACGGCTACGCCCCAGCCCCGGGCATGCCACCGACCGCAACCGCACAATACGCCCCGAACGGCACTCCGGCACCGGTCGCCGACCCGTACGCAGCGGCTGTTCCGACGCCAACCGCTGATCCGTATACGGCAGCCGCTCCGGCACCTGCAATGCCTGCGCCGACTCCGGCAATGCCCACCGCAGACCCGTATGGCGCTCCGACCCCAGCCCCGGCAGCCACCAACACTCCGTACGGCAACCCGTATGGCGCTCCTTACGGAACTCCGACCGATCAGTACGCAGCACCTGCGATGCCAGCCGCTCCAGCCGCCCAGTACACTCCGGCCGCCCCGGCAACTCCGCATGCAGCCCCGGCACCCGAAGCCCCTTCCATGCCGAGCATGCCTCCGCTGCCTACGGTTCCGGAACAGTCCACCCAGCTTGACCAGACGCAGTTCGATCGCCCCACGTTCGGCAACGATTCGCAGGGCCAGACCCCGTACGGATCCGACAATTCCGACGATTCCGACGATCCTACCGTGTACGGCAACATACAGCATTGACGAAATATGCAGGTTCAGCACTGAACTTAAGAACCGAACTTGCAATAATCAGTACTACATAAAGAAAATCCCGGCACCGCAATCGCAAGTGCCGGGATTTTCTTATTCCTATATCGATAATTCCCACTAATTCGGATTATCTCGGATTGCCCACGTCACGCAGCATCCGCACCTTCGCCTGAATCACCCGAATCATCGGAATCATCCATGTAGCTCATACTTTTCATAGCGTCCGTCATCAAATTGAACTTTTCAGCGAGCGCTTCCTTGCTCTTACGTTCATCCTCATCTTTGGCTTCCTGCTCGGCCCTCTTCGGATCCCAACGCAGGCACTCCGCATGATGATCCCACTCCATGCCCGCGCACGGAATGACATTGTCCGCGGTTATGGTGAATGTGTTGTCGCAGAAGGAATTCTCCTCGAGTGGCGTTGCCCTGCCCGCCTCACGCACAGCATTACGCAGCGCAACCATTCGAGACAAGGTCACGTCGCCGACATAGATCGGCGGAACAGCCATCTGCTCGCACAACTCGTTGATGTACAGCATCACCGGCAGCACGCGCACGGTCTGTTCGTCCACATCGTCAATGCCTTCGCACATGAGATTCATCAGACCGTCACCCACCGCGAGCGCCGCGAGGAATCGCCCGGTGAGCGTCCTTGGGGTCGTGGTGAAAGCGTAGCAGTAGTTGACATCTTCCAGCGCTCCGCCGTCGAAGCCCAGGCTGACGCTCTGCCGAATGTACTCCACGATCTTTTGCAGTATATTGCGGACTTCCGTCTCGACATGGGCGTCGATGAAGATGCCCAGAATGTCGGCCGCTTCGAAGAACAGGTCGGCATTGTTGGTTTCGGAATAATTGCGCATCACATCGTATGCCTGATTGGCCCGCGTGAGCGCTTGCACAATTTCCGGATCGCAACCCGGAATCTCGTCCATTCCCTCGTACACGGCTTCCGCCACGGACGGGTTAATCCCGTGGGACAATCGCAGCATTGCCCTTGCCATGGTGCAGGAGAATCTTACTTGCAGATCTTCCGTGTACTTTGCGTCATTCTCCATCTCCTGAACGGTTTGCAGCGGCCATAATTCCACCACTCCAACACAGCTTTCGATGGCAATTTTCATATGAGGCCTATCGAATAATTGATAAAGCGCTCCGTTGTTGATAGTGAAAGCCATGCGTGCCCCTTTGCAGCTTCGACATTTTGTTTTCCTCACTGGACCCAACAGCATCCAGCCCTTCCATGATTGCATGGAATCCCCGTTCTTTCAACAACCGCCGCACTCATTGTCGCGTGTCTCGGTCAGAAGTTTCCAATCCGGCGATTCCATGCCGCATTATGCGCTATTTCACGTCGGCCGCGGGATCGACGTAAGCGATCGACAATACTTTGCGTGTATCGCAATCGTACGTAATGGAAGTGATGGAGGCGAGTGCCGTATGGCGTAGCAGCATATTATGTTCCGGGTGCCCGGTTTCCAGCATGTGCCTGTAGCTCCAGATGGGCGATTCATGGCTGACTACGATGATTTGCTCGCCGGGATGCTCCCCCACTTTTTCGAGGGCGAACGCTTGCACACGATGCGCGATCGACTGGTAGCTTTCACCCCAGCTTGGCTTCCACAGGTTGCGTACCAGCTTCCAGTTGCCGTTTTTCCAGAGTGCGCCTTCGCCGTAGCCGATGCGCGTGCCGCGGAATTCGTTGCGCGCTTCGATGATGCGCTCGTCGGTGGTGAGTTCCAGCGGCTCCTCGCCACGGGTTTCACGCACTTCGTTGAGTGCGGTGAGGATTTCGCCGGCCGTTTCGCGCGTGCGTTCCAGCGGCGACGAGTAGATGGCGGAAACTGTGTTGAGTCGTGGATTGACGGCAATGTAGTGCGCGGTCGCCTGCGCCATGCGCACACCCACTTCCGACAGGTGGAATCCGGGCAGTCGTTCGTAGAGCAAATGCCCTGGATTTTCGACTTTGCCGTGACGTACGAAATGGATGGTTGTTGCGGGCATCCCTACCGCCTTTCCGCAAGATGCTGCCGGACTGCTGACGTTGACCGATGGAACGAAAATCCTGCAATCGCAAGCTGTGGAAGCGTTGCGCAACCATTTTGCAACAACCGTCTTTCGCCCGCCGGACATCTTTTCGTCCACCAAGTGAACGTGTGGTGAGTACTTACAAAATAGCCAATCGAATTATGTCTGCCAACCTCAATGCACCGCGTGTTGCGACAGTACCTCCGCATAAAGTTGTCTAGTTCAAGAAAATGGCACACAACCAATCTCCACCCCCTATACAACACGCTTGAACGTCAATCGATTGACGTTCAAGCAAGGTTGAAGTGAGAGACTGGGGCTGGAGAGCAAACAATCAAGACAGAACAAGGGTATGTCAAGCGGTCCGCGGCAACGCAACGCAGCGGACGCAAGCACCAACCGTGAGCAGAAAGGAGCGGCAAAACATGACCAATTCAGTCCTCGCCGGCGCCAAAAGCATCGGCCAACATCTTTTCGGAGGGTACGCGGAGCTTCTTCGCATACCGCACACCGCCCGATTTTCGGTCGGTTCAGTGATCGCATGCATGCCGTTCCCGATGGTCGGCATGACGATTACGATTTCCGTGCAGCATTATTACGGCAATTATTCGCTGGCAGGCGCGCTGACGGCCGTGCAGGCGATCGCGCTGGCCGTTGCGAGCCCGGTGCTCGGCAAGCTGGTTGACAAGTTCGGCCAGCGTCAGGTGTCGATTCCGACAATCATCGTGTGGATGATTGCGGCGACCGCACTGGTTTCCTGCATCACCGCCCGAGTGCCGTCGTGGATTCTGTTCTGTATCGTACCGTTCATGGCGGCGATTCCGCCGTGGGGCGCGATGAGCCGTCAGCGTTGGACCACGCTGCTTAAAGGTGACACGGAGAAAACCAACCGCGCGCTTTCGCTTTCCGGCGTGTTCGACGAATGCATGTGGGTGATCGGCAATCCGCTCGCCTCCACACTGGCCGTGATTTCCGGGCTGTTGGCATTCTCATTCACTGGCGTGTGTGTGGTGGTCGGTGCGCTCATGTTCCTCACCGAACTTTCCACCGAGCCGAAATCGCAGACGCAGCTGGCTCGCGAAGCGGGCATGACCCGCAAGGAATACCGTGAGCGCGAAGCCGCCCGTTCCAAGGCGTTGCAGGCGGAAGCGGCCATTGAGTACGCTCGCGATCGCGCACGTTCCGAAGGCAAAACGGCTGCGGAAGTGCAGGCCGCCATGGATCAGGCCGCCGCCGATGTGAATGCCGGGCGCAAGGAATCGATTTGGGGGCCGGGCCTAATCGCCGTATGCGTGACGTGGTTCGGTTTGGGCGCGTTCCAGTCGGCCGCCAGCATTTCGATCGTCGCGTTCGCCACGGAAGCGAATATGAAGCAGTACACCGGTTTCGTGTTCGCCTGCTTCTCGTTCAGCTCGCTGATCGGCGCGCTCGTGTATGGCGCAAAGAATTGGACTATTCCGCTGTGGAAGCGTTTCTACTTCTGCCTTGCCGTGGTCGATCTGGGCATCGGCTCGTTCATGTTCGCCAAACATCTGTGGGTGATCATGATCATCTACCTGTTCATCGGCGTATGCCAGGCACCGACGTGGGTGAACGGCAACCAGCTGATGCTGCACTTGGTGCCGCCCACACGCTTCACCGAAGGCATGGCCTGGATGGGTGCGATGAACTCAATCGGCGGTTCCGTCGGCTCGGCGATTGCCGGCCAGTTCATCGACCGTATGGGATCACACGGTGGTTTCATTGTAGTGACGGCTCTGGCGCTCACCTCGCTGGCGATCGCCCTGTTCGGCTTCAAACAGATCAAGGACTCCACCGAGCAGCCCATGCTTACCACCGTAAGCGTGTGACCTTTCGCACGTAAAGCATGCAGAGCATACGAAAAGGCGGTGCTTATACCTTTATAGGTGTAAGCACCGCCTTTTCATATTCAGGACTGTCCGGCCGTCTGCGCGAGTCGGGAATCAGGGCAGATTTGATCAGGGCAGATTTCCGGGTTGTGCAGACAGATTTTCCGAATTCAGGACTACTTGGGCCAACCGTTGGGGGTGTGCTCCAGCGACCATACACCGAGCCTGTGCGAGAAGCTGTTCTGCCACTTGGCTTCCAGCTCTTCCGGCGTGAGGCGGTTGTCGGCTTTGCGCAAACGGTTCATGGCGTTGGTGTGCGTATCGTCGAGCAGCCACTTGCGCGTCAGGAAATTCCACACCATCACCACGGCGGTGGCGATGAGCTTGCCGACGTTGGTGCGGATCAGGTATTCGGTGCTCTGCGACACGTAGGCATCATGGTTCATGCCATACGTGGAGATCCAGATAATGGCGTCGTTCATGAACAGGCCGATGACCGCGCCGACCACGAAAATGAGGATTTCCATCCAACGGGCCATGTCATCACGGTGCTTGAACACCAGTTTCATGCTGGCAATGTAGTTGAAAATCAGGGAAATAATGAACGAGATGGTTGCGGCGAGCACGTTGTGCATATGGAACACGCCGACGAGAAGATTCAGAATGCCCCAGTCGATAATGAAGGCGATCACGCCAACGAGGCCAAATTTCATAAGCTGTTCAATCAGTTTTCTCACAACGAATATTTAACACGCGCACGCAGACCACCTTGGCGGATATCCAGACAAAGCCCAAAATTTCTCACACAGACACCCCGTCTGAGCCGTTTGACGCCTAGACTGGAGATGAACACGCAAAGGCTGATTCCAACAATCCAAGGAGAGCATCATGCCAGTCATCCACACTCATGTTTCCGTTTCCACCACTCCCGAGCAACGCGAGGCGCTGAAGTCCGCATACGGCAAGGCGATCACCGCCGTTCCCGGCAAGTCCGAAGGCTGGCTGATGTGCCCGTTTGAAGACAATATGCCGATTTATTTCGGCGGTGACGATTCCAAGCCGGCCGCATACGTCGAAGTGAACGTGTTCGGCCGTTCCGTGCCCGGTTCTGCTTGGGAGAAGCTGACCGAGCAGATCATGGCCGCATTGGAGAAGGAACTGGGCATTCCGGCCGACCGCACGTACATCCGCTACACCGCCACCACCGACTGGGGCTGGAACGGCGGCAACTTCTGACGAAGTTTCCACCGTTCCTTCGAGGTTCGCCCATATTGCGAACCTCTCACCTCACCTACGGGGAAACACACCGTGTTTCCCGCCTCACGGTTCGGGGCGGCAACTTCTGACGAAGTCACCTCCGTTCCTTCGAGGTTCGCCCATATTGCGAACCTCTCACCTCACCTACGGGGAAACACACCGTGTTCCCCGCCTCACGGTTCGGGGCGGCAACTTCTGACGAAGTCACCTCCGTTCCTTCGAGGTCATGGCGTTGCGACGTTCGCTAGAAACCGCCGAAATTAAGGTGCAAAAAGGCGGTCACCTACGCATATACGCAAGTGACCGCCCTAAAATGTTGCGATCAGAACGCTACGACTCGTTTATCACACGATCTTCGGCATCGGCGTGGTCAGCGAAACGGTGAGATTCACATGCACCAAACCGGCACCGGAATGCACTTCAACCTTCTTCAACGTCACCGTACGCTCTTCAGCCGGAGCGGAATCGTTGTCAGTCATCGTGGCCGGAGACTTCACCGCAACCAGTGCAAGCGAACCGAAATCAATACCGGCGCTGGCGCACAGGTCCACCGCCTTATTAAGCGATTCAGCAAAACCGTCCTTCAGGATCACGCGATCTGCCGGCACACCGTACGCGTTTTCGGCAACCCAACGCACGTTCTCCACCAGAGCCATACCCTTGTGGCTGTGCGGCGTGGCCGGCATGGAACCATTCACCACCGCGTCAACGAACGCGTCAAGCTGCGGGGCGAGCGCATCGCCGCCATCGCGATACAGGTTGCCGATAATCGGCTCGCGGAACTCCAGATCCTTGGCGGTCTGCTGCAACGCCGGAATTTGATCGTCTTCGCCATCCCACAGGTTAATCAGCGGGAACGTAGGAATATCAAGACCTTCCAAGCGCTGCACGTGGAACGGGTAACGCCAGGCAAGCGCCGGATCGTCACGCCAGGTGGAAGCGCGGGTCACCACAATCGCGGCGGACGGCCACTGTGCGCCATACTCGCGGCAAGCAATGTCAAGCCACTTCTGAGCGCCCGCGTCAGCACCGTAACCGGCCTCGACGATCACCACATCATGCAGGGCGCACGCCATTTCCACGGAAACCAGCGTCGGAATGCCGATCGACACGTTCGCGAACGGACCGCCGTGCACATACACGGGAGAACCATTCACCGTTTCCGTCTTCGCCGGCTTCACCGCATCGGAAAGAATGCCGGTAATGCGCCACAAATCAACGAATTCACCGAACGTAACGGCCTTGCCGTCCTTCGTGCCGGCAATCATCTTAGCAACGCGCTCGGCGATCTCATCCATGGAACGGGAGAGCACCACGATCTGCATGAGCTCGCAGGTCGGAGTGAGCACCACACGCTCGGCCACATTGCCCTTGCCGCGGTCCACCGCGATCTGACGCAGCGAACGGGACGGCACTTCGGAAACGCGCGGCACGGCGATATCGTCGAGCTTGCCGTCGTCGATGGCCTTCTCAGCGAAGGAAACCAGCAGGTTCTGGGCCGCTTCGATAGCGCCCATTTCGCCGCACAGACCCCAGTCGATCAGCTCAGGGTGGGTCAGGGAAGCCTTGCCGCCGCCCGAAGCGCCACCCTTGGAACCGGCAGCGGTAATGCCCATGCTCGGCTGACGGAGCACTGCGGCCGCATCAATGCCACGCTCACGCAACGCGTCGATCAGCGCGATCGTGGTGGTGGTCTTGCCCTCGCCGCGAGACGCCTTCAGCGGAGTATCGGCGGTGACGAGCACGACCTTGCCATGCTTGCGTGGAGCATCCGGATCATTCTTCAAATAATCGAGATAGCCGAACGCATCAATCTTCTGCACCAAGCCGTACTGGCTGGTGAAATCCTCAATGCTGGTCACTGGGGTTCCTTTCTTCAAATTGGAATGCACGTCATTCTAACGATGTTGTATTGCGGAAAATAATTGGCTCCCGCAACGTGGTCACGAGAGCCGAATAGTGAGATTTTAGAAGTCCGACATATGGAAGCCGTTCTTCATGTTCATGCTGGCGGTGTACAGCACGGAATCAAGAAGCTTGTCGGTTTCCTCCTTGAGCTGCGCGGCCATGGTCTCGTTGGCTGCGGCAAGGATTTCACGGGCTTCGCCGTTGCGCACGGCTTCGATGATTTCATCCGGTTCCATAGGCTGAACATCGCCGATTTCGTCTTCCGCATCGAATTCGTCGGTCACGTCACCCACCAAACGTTCGATCTGCTCGTCGGTAGAGGCAACCATGCGGTGGCCCATCGCGCCGGTCTTCTCCTGATAGCGTTCCACGGCGTTGGCGGTGTCGGCGAAGCTGGAATCGCACAGGGCCGCGATGATGCGGTTCTCCCAATAGAAGTTTTCGGACGTGACGCGCGTGGTGGTGTCTTCCAAATACTTCGGCGTGGAGTTGACGTTCGGGAAGAACGGCACGAGCGTGTTGAACGGATTGGAACCATAGGCGATCCACTGGATCGCACGGCTCACCTGCGGGCGGTACGGGCGGATCTGCATCACCGCAAGCTGGCTCTGACGGTTGATGCCGATCGGGCGGAACATGTGTCGGGTGCGCTGGTCGCCAAGCTTTCCATACGGATCGTACGGAGTGCCCTGATAGTGGGAGCTCAGCACATACTTCACATCTTCGATGGTGATTTTGCGTTCCGGCTGGCGAGCCCACGGAATATCGTCGGAAACCGGCTTATGATCGGCATCCTGACCATCCCACTGCTCGTCGTACGGGTTAAGGAAACGCTGCATGTACCAGGCACGCGGAGTGTTGTACACGTGGTCGGAATCGGAGTGGGAGCCGAACGCGTCACGCGGGTTGAACGGAGTGGAATTCTCCACCGACAGGTCAAGATGGTTGCGTTCGATGAACTCGGCCAGATCGGCGGAGCACATGTGGTCCTCCTGCTCGCCAAACGCATCTTCAAGATCAAATTCGTCAATGCCCAGCTGGTTCGGCATGGTCACATACGCTTCGTCCGGCACACGCTTGGCGATCCAATGATGGCCGCCAACGGTTTCCAGCCACCAGATCTCGTCGACGTCGGAGAAAGCAACGCCGTTCATCTCATACGTGCCATACTCCTCAAGCAGAGCGCCCAAACGTTCCACACCCTCACGGGCGGTGGTGACGTACGGCAGCACGAGAGTAAGGAAATCCTCTTCGCCAATGCCACCGGCGACTTCCGGCTCATAGCCCTCTTCGCCTTCCTGGCCTTTGGCCGGCGTGAGTTCCACGAACGGATCGGCACCGAGCACACGCTCATTGGTGGTGAGCGTTTCGGTGGCGCTCATGGCAACGTTCGCTTCGTTCACGCCAGCTTCGCCCCAAATGCCTTCCTTCAGATCGGCATTCGGCACAGCCGTATACTGCAGCGGATTGTCAGGAAGATCGATTTCAACATGCGAAAGCACGCTCTTGTACTTGCGCGGCTGATCTTCAGGCTTGACTACGATGAAGCGCTTCGGGCAAAACTCACCATTTGCACTATCTTCATTACGGGCGATGATGGTCGATCCGTCATAACTTGCGTCTTTGCCAACCAAAATCGTGGTGCACGCCATAATTATTCAGCAATCCTTTCGATTATTGTCAATACGTTTTCGTCGGATATATTTCTGATTTCCGCATCTTTATATCGTTATATTGCTGCGGAAATCAAATTTCTGGCCTTACTTGAGATCCTCTTTCACAAATCAGGCTTTTCCAGTGAGGAAAATAGCGCCCTGATCAACGATTGTACCGGAAGTACGCAGCGCACGTTCCATTTCGTTGAGCCAGAATCCCTGATTGAGGCCGGCGAGAGGAGCCGTGGTACCCCACACATGCAGATAGTAGTCATGATCCTGATCTGGCGGATATGGACCGTTGTAACGCATCGTCACTGCGGGATCACTGCTGCGGCCCTGCAGCAACGGCGAGGCGGCGGACGTGCGTCCCTGAATCGTTTCAGGAATCATCGCGGAAACCGTGCGCGAGAAATCAGCCGGAATCGCGAGCGCGTGAGAATCGTTGAAATCGTACATCAGCGCATCCACGGGCAGGTTCGCGAGGGACCAATGATTCCACTGGAAACCGCATACTGGAATTGAATCCGGATCAACGAATTCCCAATGCAGGAACTGCACTGCAGGATCAAGCGCATCAATGTAGAAGGGGAAGGAAACAATCGGCGTACCGTCGATGCAGTTCTCAGGCGGCGCCGCCTTGGCAAACGCGTCGGGAATGACGGTGAAATCTGCGGAAATCTTCATGCACCCAGTATCCCTCAAGCGTCTGACTCATACAAGGTTTCAATTGACGGCATAACGAAACATAACGAAACGACCCCTGCGGCGAGCCTGTGGGGCACGCGGGCAGGGGTCGGTCCGGGAAACAGGGCCTATCAGACCTCACATCGCTTGAAAAACAAGGCGTTACAGGCGATAGGCACAGCTAGTACGGCTCAGTTGGCCGGGTGGTAGAAGTCGCCGTTGAGGGCGGCTTCGGCACGGGCCTGAGCCTCTTCGAAGGTGACTTCGGCAAGGGAGGCACGCACGTCGTCGAGTGCCACCGGAGTCATGGACAGGGAGTTCACGCCAAGACCGGCCAGCACTACGGCCAAGTCCGGATCGGCAGCGGCCTCGCCGCACACGCCCACCGGCATGCCCTTGGCGTTGCCCGCGTCGCAGACCATCTTGATGGCACGCAGCACCGCCGGATGCCAGGCGGTCTGATAGTTGGCAACGGAACCGAGCGTACGGTCGGCGGCCAGCGTGTACTGGGTCAGATCGTTGGTGCCGATCGACACGAAGTCGGCCACGTCGGCCACCTTATCGGCCATAAGCGCGATCGACGGCACTTCAGCCATCGCACCCACGAACTTCAGACCGAAGCTCTTGCCAAGCTTCACGAAATAGTCAGCCTCATGCTGGTCGGCAACCATCGGGGCCATGACCCACAGGTTCGCGTCGGTGGCGGCATCGGCTGCGGCGAGCGCCTTGAGCTGGCCTTCGAGCACGTCCATGTGGGCGCGCAGGGTGCGCAGACCGCGCAGGCCGAGAGCTGGATTCGGCTCGTCTTCCGGAGTGAGGAACGGCAGCGGCTTGTCAGCGCCGGCATCGAGCATACGAATCACGACCTTCTTGCCCGGGAACTGGCTCAACAGCTCGGTGTAAGCGCGGGTCTGCTCTTCGACGGTCGGCGGCTCGGAGTTGCCGATGAACAGGAATTCAGTACGGAACAGACCAACGCCTTCAGCGCCATATTCCAGCGCCTTAGCTGCGTCGGCCGGCTTGCCCACGTTGGCGAGCAGCGGAATGAGGTGGCCGTCCTTGGTGGAGCCCGGATTGCCGCGCAGTTCCTTGGCTGCGGCCGCGCGGGACTTGGCGGCTTCGGCTGCGGCGATCTCCTCTTCGGTCGGGTCGACGACCAGTTCGCCCTTGGCCGCATTGACGACCACGGTGGTGCCGTCGGTCAGATTCTCGGCTTCGGCTGCGGAAACAACCGCCACGATGCCGCGGGCACGGGCCAGGATGGCGGTGTGCGAGGTCGGGCCGCCCTGCGAGGTGACGATGGCGAGGGTCTTGCTCATGTCGAGCGCCGCGGTGTCGGCGGGGGAAAGATCTTCGGCAACGAGCACGAACGGGGTTTCGCTCTGCGGCAGGCCCGGTGCGGGAGCGCCCATAAGGTCGGCGATCACGCGCTGGCCGACATCATGCAGATCGGCGGCACGCTCGGCCTGATATCCACCGATGGCGCGGAACATGTCTTCCACCGCGGCGAAGCCTTCGAGCACCGCGCGTTCGGCGGTCTTGCCCTGCTGGATCAGCCCCTTGATGGATTCGGCCAGCGACGGATCGGAAGCGAACATGGCGATGGCCTGCAGAATCGGAGCGGCCTGCTTGGCGCCTTCGTCACCATTGGCGGCCTCTTCGGCGCGACGGTTCAGGTCGGCGTTCACCAGTGCGAGGGACTTTTCCACGCGGGCGATTTCGCTTTCGGCGGCAATGCCTTCCGCACGCGGGGCGTCCGACGGTTCCGGCAGTGGCTGCGCCATACGGATGACCGGGCCGACTGCAACGCCGCGACCAATGCCAACACCCTTGATGATCATGTGAACTCCTTTGACCTGTTTCCTTGTTTTGTCGTTTGCGTTTGTTGTTTGCTCGCGAAAGGAACGCGAGCCGAACGTGTTCTTGTGATTTCCGCGCCTGCCTTGCGCGTTGAGTTACCGCAATGATTTCCACCGTCTTTGCCGGTAAATCATTTTCAGCCTGCCCACAGTATACACGCTTTAAACCGCAACACACAACCGGTAAACGTTTTCTGCGTTTCGTGGAAAAAGTGCTATAGTAATTATTAGCGGCGCACCGAGGCATTTCGCTCGGCAAGCAGCACGACTTTCAAATAACACAACCAAAAATCAATCAACACACGACTCAAAGGAGTGTCCATCATGGCAACCCGCACCACCGTCATCAACGATCCCGTCGGTATCCACGCTCGTCCGGCCGCACAGTTCTCCCAGGCCGTCACCGCCTCCGGCTGCACCGTCACCATCGCCAAGGAAGGCGGCAACCCGGTTCCGGCAGGCTCCATCCTGTCCATCATGGGCCTGGGCATCAAGCAGGGCGATTCCGTGGTCATCGACGTGCAGGGCGCCGACGACGAAACCGTGGCAGACAACCTGCTGAACATCCTCGTCAACGCCGAGTGATCTTCTTTTCTGAAGATTTTCGAGGATTTCGCAAGATATTCAACAATCTTCAGTTACGAAATCGCAATGCAATCGCAATTCCATATGCATGATTGCGATACTTGCTTCAGCCACCTGCCGCATTCGACGGGTGGCTGTTTTATTCCTGAATACGCGATTGAGACACGGCAGCAATTCGAATAATCCAATACTTCGAATGATTTTGGGAGGAGAGCATGGCACGCACAACCGACAACGCCTCGGCTTCGGCTACTTCGGCGAACAGTTCAATCACGAACGTCGCCGCGCTGGCCAACGTCTCCATCGCCACCGTCTCCCGCGTGCTTTCCGGAAAACGCACCAAAGACGACGACATCGCACGACGTGTGAGAGCCGCCGCGGCACACCTCAACTATTCGGTCAATTATGCGGCGAGCGCATTGCGCAGCACCGTCACCAACACCATCGGACTGGTGATTCCAACCGCCACCGACCCGTTCTGCGCGCAACTGCTTGACGAAATCGAACCCGTCATCGACGTGGATTCGCAGCAACTGCTGCTCGGCATCGGCGGCGATCAGGCCACGCAGATCCAACGCATCGAATCGTTGGTGGACCGCCATGTTGACGGGCTGATCGTACTGCCCGCCTGGGGAGCCTACCTTTCCGAGGAACTTGAACATTACGCCTCCACACTGCCGATTGTGCAGGTGGGCGGCCGTCGATGCTCATCCCGCACATCCATGGTGAGCGTCGACGAAAACGCCGCCATGGAAATCGTGATCAGGCATTTGGCCGAACGTGGCATCGCATCCGTGGCATACATGGCCGGCAAGGAAATCTCCTTCGAATCGGCGGAACTGTTCGCCATGTTCCACACGCAGATGCGAGCGCACCATCTTGCCACCGAAACCGAATGGAACAAGTTCGGAGACCGTAGCGTGCAGCGCGGATTCGACTGCGCCATGCGACTGTTTTCCGAGCCGCTCGTGCAGCCGGAGGCAGTGGTGTGTGCCGACGATGCGATCGCATTCGGTGTGATGGTGGCGTTGCATTCGCTCGGGCTTCGCGTGCCTCAAGATGTGCTGGTGGTTGGCTACAACGATTCGCCGATTGCACGCACCACCATGCCGGCGCTGACCAGCGTGCGCCCGCCGTTCAAACAAATCGTCTCCGAAGCGCTACGCCTACTCAACGACGCCCCCGGCAGCCCCGCGCACATCTCACTCGCGCCGCAACTCATCGTCCGCGAATCCACCAACTGCCAGCGCTAAATCGCAATTTTTGCAATTTTGCCGGCAGTTATCGCACGATAGCAAGCCAGAATCATACAGCCAAACAACCATTTCCCCACCCGCTGGAAGAATCTGCCCTCGGAAAACAGTATGTGCCAACGCCGCTAGCCCTAGCTGGCGATGAGGGAGCAGAAGAGAGCTTCAAAGACCAGTACGGGATTGCCATTGCCGGCCAGACGGCGACGTGCGACGGCAATATCCTCCAGCCGCCGCACCGCTCCCCCACGCGTAAGCCGTACCGACAGTTCGGTGATCGACGAACGATTCTCCAAATTAATCAGCCCCACCGAATCCTCGGCATTGTTCTGCAACACAGCCACATCACGGTAAATACTGGCAATCGAGTTCAACGCACGGTCAAGCACATCACGTGTAAGTCGCGTAGTCTGACGCTTCAGCTCGTCTTTTTTGGCGATCGCATTGTATGCGCCACGCAGCTTCGGAGGAATACGATCCTTCGCCCCAAGCCCATTGACCCTACGAAAATCAGCTTCCGCCTCTGCCGCTTTCACCTTCACCTCCGCTTCGGCCTGCGCCTTCGCATTGTCGATAAGATTGCCGGCAAGCAGCACCGCATCCGACGCGCGACGCAATCCAAGCACGCCCACAATCAGCTCGTCGCGGTCAGACATCACCTGCTCATTCTTCGCATACAAGCGCGCGATGCCGACATGCCCTTCCGCAAGACGTGCGGCACGCACCGCGAGTTTCGGCTCGAATCCGCCATTTTGCTCCAGAAATGCAGCCACCGCCTGCGTGGAGGGCACGGCAAGATTGACGATGCGAGTGCGCGAGCGAATCGTCGGCAACACGTCCTGCGCACTCGGCGCACACAAGAGCCAAATCGTATGCTCACTCGGCTCCTCAATCTCCTTGAGCAACACGTTGGTGGTGCGTTCCAGCATACGATCGACATCTTCGATAATGATGATGCGCCACGGCGCAGTGCTCGGCATCTGCTCGGAAGTGGTGATGATGTCTCGCACCTCGTCGATGCCGATGGTCACTTTGTTGGTGGCCAGCACGGTCACGTCGGGGTGAGTGCCGGCAAGCACCTGCTGCGCGGCTTTGGTCGGCTCGTCGCCAAGACCATGATCGGGGCTCTCCAACGCCGCAGCGAACGCGCGCGCCACATTGGAACGACCCGATCCCGGAGGGCCGCAAATCAGCCAGGATTGCGCAATGGCTTTCGGATCGCCGCTTGCGATGGCTTTGAGTTGTTCGACAACCTGCTGCTGGCCGACGATCGAATCCCACACGCTCACTGGGCGGCCTCCGATTGGAAAGTTTTCATTTGACTGATTTGCGCAAAATCAGACTGAATATGCGCCCATACTTCTTCAATGGATTGGCTGGCATCAATCACGCGGAAACGTTGCGATTCCGCCTTTGCCAAGTCAAGGAACGCCTGTCGCGTACGATTTTGGAAATCGTCTCCCGCGGATTCCATGCGATCTTCATCATGCTGTAGTCGTGCATGCGATTGCATAGGATCAAGATCCAGCAGATACGTGCGATTCGGCAATAGCTCACACGTTGCCCACATACTTAAGTCGCGGATTTCACCTGCCGTCAATTCGCGGCCGCCAGCCTGGTATGCAAGAGAAGAATCAAGGTACCGATCGGTAATTACCACGGCACCGCGTTCCAGTGCAGGGCGAATCACCTCGGCAACATGCTGGGCACGGTCAGCGGCGAACAGCAGCGCCTCCGCACGCGGAGCGATATCCGCATCGGAACCTTCCACGCCGCCAAGCAGCAACTCGCGAATCGCCACGCCAAGCACAGTACCGCCTGGCTCGCGCGTGACCACGCATTCGCGCCCCTGCGCCTCAACGTACGCACGCAACCGTTCGACCTGCGTGGTTTTGCCGACGCCGTCTACACCTTCAAAGGAGATGAATATGCCTTGCATATTCATCACTCTACATTGCGGCGTTCGTAACGCTACCGCTGCTCACTGCTACGAACAGTCCACCGGACTGTTCATCACCGGGCGGGAACTACGGCGGGACGGGTGTAGCCTTCGTTGGCGGCAAGCCATTCCACATCGGCCTTCACCGTGGTCGGCGTGGAACCGATCTCCTTGGCGATACGGGTGTTGGCCCAACCCTTATCGGCCAACTCGCGCACCTTGGCACGGCGATCGGCACGAGCCTTATCGACGGAAGCCGCCTTGGAAGTCTTAGAAGCCTTGGCAGCACCAGCCTTCTTAGCCCCGCCCTTGCCGGCGGCGGTCTTACGTCCACGCCTTTTCGACGGGCCCTGCGCACGCTTCTCAGCCAGCAAACGGAACGCCTCGGCCGGTTCGATCGACTCAGGAGCATACTGCTTCGGCAACGTACGATTCGTCTCACCATCGGTGATATACGCGCCGTAGAAGCCTTCCTTGATGGTCACCTGCTTCTGCGTTTCCGGATCGACGCCCAATTCGCGCAGCGGCGGCTTCGCAGCACCACGGCCACGCCCACGGCCATACTTCGGCTGGGCGAACAGTTCCTTCGCCTTATCCAAATCAACCGTGAAAATCTCATCTTCCGAAGCAAGCGAACGCGTATCCGACTTGCCATCGGCACCGGTCTTCGTCAAATACGGACCGTAACGACCATTATTGGCCTGCACGGTAACCGTCTGCACTTCACCGGTCTGCGCATCCACCTCTTCATACGAACCGACTTCACGCGGCAAGCTCAGCAGACGCAACGCATCATCCAACGTCAACGATTCCGGACTCATCGTCTTAAACAACGACGCCATCTTCGGGCGATCGGCAGCGGCTTTCTTCGCACCCTTGCCGCGCTTCGGCTTCTCACTAGCGCCACCGGCAGCATCACCAGCATCGCCGGCATCGGCAGAAGGCATCACCAGCGCAACATACGGCCCGAAACGACCATTACGCACTTCAACGGTGCCTCCGGAAACCGGATCGACGCCAAGAGCGCGCGGACCGCCGGAATGGTTCTCGATCAAATCATGACCGACTTCCACCGTCAGCTCATCCGGAACAAGCGTATCCGGCAGCGAGGCACGCTTCGGATTGCCCTCATCATCCAGATGGTTCATATCCTCCAAATACGGGCCATATCGACCGACGCGCACATGCAAACCGTCGCCGATCTCGATCGTATTGATCTCGCAAGCGTCGATTTCACCCAACTGCGCGACCTGCTGCTGCAAGCCGGCATGCGCCTCGTCCGCAGACTGCGCGGTACCCTCACCGGAACCGAAATAGAAGCGGGTCAGCCAATTCCTGCCGGTCTCCTGACCGCTCGCGATCTGGTCAAGACCGCTTTCCATATCGGCAGTGAACTCGTAATCCACATACCGCGGGAACTTCGTTTCCAGCAATTTGACCACGGAGAACGCGAGCCACGACGGAATCAACGCACGACCGCGCTCATACACGTACCCGCGATCGATAATCGTGGAAATAATGCTCGCGTACGTGGACGGGCGGCCGATTTCCTTCTGTTCCAACGTTTTCACGAGCGACGCTTCGGTGTAACGCGCCGGAGGCTGAGTTTCGTGTCCGTCGGCACCAACCGCCACCGCGGCGAGCGCATCGCCCGGATTCATCGGCGGAAGCGACACATTGTCATCCGACTTCTTATCCGCTTTGCTGGATTTACCGGATTGCGCAGCCTGTTCAACGCTTCCAGCAGCATCGCCCTTCTTCGATTCGGCGGATGCGCGGCGGCCTTCACCGGTCGCCTTCATAAAGCCGGGGAATTCGATGACAGTGCCGGAAGCCTGGAACATGGCTTCCCCATTCGATTCGGTCGGTGCGGACAGTCGCACGGTCGCCGTGGAACCGGTTGCGTCTGCCATCTGGCAGGCAAGCGTGCGCTGCCAGATCAGCGTGTACAGCTTGAGCTGGTCGGCCGGCACTTTGCTTGCGATTTCCGCAGGGTCACGGAATTTCGCGCCCGCCGGCCTGATGCATTCGTGGGCTTCCTGCGCGCCTGCCGTCTTTGTGGCATATTGTTTCGGCGCGTCCGACAGATAGTTTTCGCCGAAATGCTTGACGACCGCTTCGCGTGCGGCTGCGATCGCCTCTTGCGACAGCGTCACCGAATCGGTACGCATGTAGGTGATATAGCCGTTTTCGTACAATCCTTGCGCCGCACGCATGGTCTGACGCGAGCTCATGCCGAGACGATTGCCGGCGGTCTGCTGCAAGGTGGACGTGGTAAACGGTGGAACCGGACGGCGACGGTACGGCTTGGTTTCCATCGACGCGACAGTAAACGTTGCAAATTCCAATGCCTGCGCAATCGCGGAAGCCTGCGCCTCGTCCAACTGCACGACCTGATCCTTCGCACCGGCCGCAGTCAGCTTGCCATCGGCGCCGAAATCCTTGGAACCAGCTAAACGACGGCCACCCAACGACACCATACGAGAATCGAACGCAACATTATTGCCATCGGCATCCGGCGCCTCCAACGTTGCGGTGACATCCCAATACGGGGCACGCACGAACGCCATACGCTCGCGCTCGCGCTCCACGATCAAACGCGTGGCGACGGACTGCACACGGCCCGCGGAAAGACCCGGCCCAACCTTGCGCCACAGCACCGGAGAAAGCTCATAGCCGTACAGGCGGTCCAGAATACGGCGGGTTTCCTGGGCGTCGACCATGTCGTCGTCAACGTCGCGAGTATTGTCAAGCGACGCTTTGATGGCTTCCTTCGTGATTTCGTGGAACACCATGCGCTTAACCGGCACTTTCGGCTTGAGCGTCTGTACCAGATGCCAGGCGATGGCCTCTCCCTCGCGATCCTCATCGGTTGCGAGGTACAGGGTGTCGGCTTTTTTCAACGCGCTTTTCAGCTCGGACACGGTTTTCTTCTTGTTGCCGTCGACGATGTAGTACGGCTTGAATCCGTCTTCCACGTCAACGCCGAACTTGCCGAATTTGGTTTTGTCGGCGGCCGGCACCTGGCTCGGCTGCGCAAGATCTCGAATATGGCCGACCGAGGCCATCACCGTATATTCGGAGCCCAAATACCCACCGATTTTCTTGGCCTTGGTGGGAGACTCCACAATCACGAGCTTGCTGCCGGTAGCCATAGCCACTCCTTATTACTAGCGTTTGCAACGCAATAATACTCACTGACCGTATGCAGTTGGCAAACCGTCCGTGTGGCGCGAGCGACCGGTGCCGGAAATTTTCGGCATGATCGTACGTTTTGCCGTCAGCGTTTCGGAGGGGCCGGAGGTGCGCCGACAAGCCCAAGTTTCGTCAATGGCGAGGCGGTCAGCTGACGCATGGTCAACACCAGCCCGAACACCAACGACGCAACGGAAGCCGTCAGAATCACCGTGGAAAGGTGCGCGCCGGAATTCGTCCATTCCGCACTCATCGCAAGTCCCGGCTGAATCTGCCAAATAATGTATGCGCCATACAGGGTGCCGAGCACGCCGAACGTCAACAGCACGCTGCCGACGATCTGCACGGAAGGCGACGACGCACGCGAACCGGGCTCATCCATGCCGTTCGCAAACGTCGCGGCAAGCGTGATCATTGCCACTCCGCCGACGATCAGCAACGCCATGATCACGTCGGTCGGCCGGTGCCACTGTCCCGCAATCACCGACAATCCGACGAGTACCGCATACAGCCAGCCGATCACGGCAACGAGCGCACGGCATACGCGAGGCACGGCGCATAGTAGGATCACTCCTGCCGCGGCGGCGAGTATGACATGCCCGGAAGGCGCGGAATTATTGGGATTTGATTCCAGATTGATTAAGTACGGACGTGGCAGCAGCGGCTTCAGCAACTCTGCTGCGGCAAAGCAGATTCCGCCGAATACCGCCAGTTGAGCAATCAACAGCCATCGTTTTCTTACGATAAGTACGGCGAGGGCGATTATCGACATAATCGCGCTTGTTGCGATTACAACGGTGGAAATGGTGAAAACATGCACGACCGGTTCCAGCCATCCCGGCAGGGCCGCATCGAATTTCGACCAGACCATGTCTTCATAACTTTGGCCTTCCATCGTGCGCACGCCCAACCACCAGACGCCCACCGCGGCGGCAAGCAGCAGCAGACCGAACACCACGCTGAGCATAATGCTCGACACGCGCGGATGACGGGTCAGCGGATCGGCTTTGGCAAGCCCTTCGCTCACTTCACGTGGGGAAAGCACCTGTTCGATCGGATCAGACGGCGGCTGCGGCACGGGAACGGGCGCGACCGGCTGTTCCAGCATATTCGCGGACTTGTGCGGGTCTCGGATGATTGGCTTGAATTCGTCGGTCATAATCATCGAGAATACGGCATTGGCTCTACGGTATGCGCGAATGGCATGAAGATATAAGAAAACCTCCACGCACCCGGAAGAGGCCACTTACCCTTGCTGCATTCCTGCCCTGGGGGAGTTGGGTGACGTACCGCCACGCGGAGGCAAAGACCAGTGTACACCATGCCCGGACCGAACCGCGCCGCAAGCCGCACGAACCGCAGCGCAACCCGCGCCACAGGCCGCGCACGAACCACACAGACCATGCCATGATCCGTGGAGCAGCCAGCCCCACGACCAGCGACACAGGGAAATCAAACGTCAAAATGCCGCTTTCCCATGAGCATCCCGCGTTAAGGAGGGCGGACGGGTATGCTTGATGAGGAATCGCACACGAATATTGTGTGTTTGTTTTAAGTTCGGAAGGTTGTTCTTATGACTGAAGCGGTGGAATATCCCGATCTGGTGGTCGTGGGCGCGGGCCTGTTCGGCCTGACCGTGGCCCAGCAGGCCGTGGAGAGGCTCGGCGTGCGCGTGGAGATCATCGACGTGCGCGACCACATCGGCGGCAACGCGTACAGCTACATGGACGAGGAGACCGGCGCGGAGATCCACAAGTACGGCGCCCACCTGTTCCACACGTCCAACAAGCGCGTGTGGGACTACGTGAACAGGTTCACCTCGTTCACGAACTACGTGCACCGCGTGTACGCCACCCACGACGGCGAGGTATACCCCCTGCCGATCAACCTGGGCACCATCAACCAGTTCTTCCGCGCGCACTACACGCCCGCCGAAGCCAAGGCGCTCGTGGCCGAGCAGGCCGGCGAGCTGGCGGGCAAGGATCCCCAGAACCTCAACGACAAGGGCATTTCGCTGATCGGCCGCCCCCTGTACGAGGCGTTCATCAAGAACTACACGGGCAAGCAGTGGCAGACCGATCCGAAGGACCTGCCAGCGGGCATCATCAACCGCCTGCCGGTGCGCTTCAACTACGACAACCGCTATTTCAAGGACACGTGGGAGGGCCTGCCGGCCGACGGCTACACCGCGTGGATGGAGCGCATGATCGACGATCCGCGCATCCATGTGACCCTGGAGGCCGATTTCTTCGACGGGTCCCAGCCGTACAACAAGGCGGCTTTGGCCGCGGCCGGCGTGCCGGTGGTGTACACGGGACCGGTGGACCGCTACTTCGACTACTCGCTGGGCGAGCTCAAGTGGCGCACGGTCGACTTCAAGGAGGTGCGTTACGACGAGGGCGACCATTTCGGCTGCCCGGTGATGAACTTCTCCGACGCGGACGTGCCGTACACGCGCGCGATCGAGTTCAAGAACTTCAATCCGGAGCGCGCCGCCTCGCAGAATCCCGACAGGACCGTGGTATGGGAGGAGTACAGCCGTTTCGCCGAGCGTGGCGACGAGCCGTACTATCCGATCAACACCGAGGCCGACAAGGCGCTGTACGCGAGGTACGAGGAGCTCGCGAAGGCCGAGCCGAAGACGGTGTTCGGCGGCCGTTTGGGCACGTACAAGTACTACGACATGCACAATGTGATCGATACCGCGTTGACCGCGTACGAGGAACAGGTCGAACCCCTTCTCAAGAAGTGACGATACGCATCGTTTCCAAATCGTAATTAAAAATCCCCAATCCACCGACGGTAGATTGGGGATTCCTCATATCAGGCGAACTAAAAATCAGGCGCGCCACACATCCTTGCCAGCTGCCTTGGCGGCGGCGACATCGGCGTCAAGCTGCTCTTCGCTGCCTTCGACCTCGCCCTTGATGAACTCCTCCACCAAGCGGCGGGCCTCGCCATCCTCGTGCTGCACGGCCGGCGACTTCATGAAATAGGAGCTCGGAGCCAGAATCGGGCCGGCCAGATGACGGTCGAGCGCGATCTTGGCGGCACGCACGGCATCGATCACAATACCGGCGGAATTCGGGGAATCCCACACCTGCAGCTTGTATTCCAAGCTCAGCGGCACATCGCCGAACGTAGTGCCTTCAAGACGCACGAACGCGAACTTGCGGTCGTCAAGCCATGCCACGTAATCGGACGGACCGATATGCACGTTATGCGGATCCATATCGTGCGGCACCACGGAAGTGACGGCGCGGGTCTTGGAAATCTTCTTGGATTCCAGGCGCGAGCGCTGCAGCATGTTCATGAAGTCCATGTTGCCGCCCACGTTGAGCTGGTACGTGCGGTCCAGACGCACGCCACGATCCTCGAACAGACGGGCGAGCACGCGGTGCGTGATGGTGGCGCCGACCTGGGACTTGATATCGTCGCCGACGATCGGCACACCGGCGTCACGGAACTTCTGAGCCCATTCCGGATCGGATGCGATGAACACCGGCAGGCAGTTCACGAACGCGCATCCGGCGTCCATGGCGGCCTGGGCGTATGCCTTGTCGGCCTGCTCGGAACCGACCGGCAGGTAGGAAACGAGCACGTCGACCTTCTTGTCGCGCAGCACCTGGGCCACGTCGACCGGCTCGGCGTCGGACTCTTCGATCATCTGGCGATAGTATTCACCCAGACCATCGTTGGTCGGGCCGCGCAGCACTTCGACGCCCAGATTCGGCACGTCGGCGAATTTGATCGTGTTGTTCTGCGACGCTTCGATGGCTTCAGACAGATCCTTGCCGACCTTCAGCGCGTCCACATCGAATGCGGCGACGAATTCAATGTCACGCACGCGATATCCGCCGAAATTGTTGTGCATCAGACCGGGAATCTTATCCTCGTCCTTCGTGTCTTTGTAGTATTCAACGCCCTGCACCAGCGAAGAAGCGCAATTGCCAACGCCAGCGATAGCTACACGAATGCTCATCTGTAAACGACTCCTCTGTTATATATATGCATATATGCGTTTCACAGGTACCAAATTTCAAGCATACCTGCGAAACAGCGAAAAGGCACCTGAAAAACTGATAAAACCCTGAAAATAAGCCGATATTGAGACAACGATCCACAAACTGTCGATTTGTAAAAGAGCTGCGCAAAAAATGCCCTCCCAAGGGCAAACTCACCCCATTTTCACCTGATTTCTCAAGTCAATCAGCTACGGTGGAACCTATGGTTTCACATACACGAAGCGTAAGCTCACGCTCAAGAAGCGCCCGCAGCGGCGGCGCCGGCAGCAATCGCAGCAACGCATCCCATAGCGCGCCCAAGCCGCAGAACCACGGATCGCACCGCGCCAACGGACCTCAGAAAAAGCAGAACAAGCGCAAGCATCTCGTGCTGAAGTGGGCACTCGGCATCTTCGCAGCGCTGCTCGCGGCAGGAATCGGCCTGTTCGCATACATGTATATCACCACGGAAATCCCCGAACCGGAAAAGTTCGCCCTCGCCGAAAAAACCACCGTCTACTATGCCGACGGCACTACGGAAATTGGCAGCTACGCGGAACAGAACCGCGAAATCATCGACTGTGCGGTATTGCCGGATTATGTGGGCAATGCCATCGTCGCGTCGGAAGACCGTTCCTTCTACACCAACAAGGGCATCGATCTGTATGGCATCGCGCGAGCGCTGTATACGAATCTGACCACAGGCAGCCGTCAGGGCGGTTCGACCATCACCCAACAGTATGCGGAACGCTACTATTTGGGCGAAACCACGTCGTATTCCGGCAAGCTGAGGGAAGCGTTCCTGGCCATCAAGATCGCGCAGGCACAAGATAAGAGCCAGGTGCTATGCAATTACATGAACACGATTTATCTTGGTCGTGGCGCATATGGCATTCAGGCGGCGGCGAAGGCGTATTTCAACAAGAACGCCAGCGATCTGACCTTGTCGGAAGCCGCCATGTTGGCCGGTATCATTCCGGCGCCGAGCTCATGGGATCCGGCCGTCAATCAGGAACAGGCCGAAAAGCGATATGACCGCGTGCTCAGCATCATGAAGGAAGACGGCTACATCACCGCCCAGGAGAAGAAGGAAGCGCAGTTCCCTGCCGTGGCGGAAATACAGCAGAGCAACCAGATGGCCGGCGCGAACGGGTATCTGCTGACCACGGTGAAGAACGAACTGGTCAATTCCAAGGCGTTCACCGCCGATGATCTGGAAACCGGCGGCTACAAGATCGTCACCACGCTCGACAAGGACATGCAGGACGAGATTCAGCAGGTCGGCGACACCCGACCGGAGGGCATGCCGGAAAGTATTCAGGTGGGCGGTATTGCGGTCGATCAGAAGACCGGTTCCGTGAAAGCCATGTATGCGGGCAACGATTACCTCACCAAGCAGCTCAACAACGCCACGCAGGCCACGTTCGAACCGGGTTCCACCATGAAGCCGTTCGGCTTGCTGGGAGCCGCGCAGGAGGGTGTGAATTTCAACACCATCTTCAACGGCAATTCCGGCCTGACGTTTGAAACGACGCCGGGAACCACCGCGCAGGTGCCGAACGCGTTGAACACCAATTACGGGTATATCAACCTCTATCAGGCGACCGCGAATTCGGTGAACACGGTGTTCATGGAGGTCAACAAGCACCTCGGCGCCGCGAATCTCGCCAAGATCGCGCATCAGGCGGGCATTGAGGAAGACATCGCCGAAGACACCACCTACAACATTCTGGGCATCAACGGCATTACCGTGTGGGATCTGGCGCAAGGCCACTCCACCATTGCGAACGATGGCGTGAAGAACACGCTGCACATCGTCGACACGGTGCTCACGTCCGACGGTTCGAAGGAGCTGTACAAGACGGCTCAGGAGAACCAGCAGGTGTTCGATGCGAACGATTGCCATCTGGTGCAGAAGGCCATGCAGGGCACCACCACGTATGGCACCGCGGCTGGCATTTCGACACGTCTCGGACGTCAGGTGGCCGGTAAGTCCGGTACCGCAAACGACGAGAAGGCCGCTTCGTTCGTGGGCTACACGCCGCAGCTGCTCAATGTGTGGGCCATTTGGAATCCTGCGGAAGACGGCAGCGCGCAGGAAGTGCCATCGTTCGCAGGCTATGGCGTTTCCTCCACGGGCTACCCGTCGCATCTGTTCGAGGAGTTCATGTCGCTCGCATTGCAGAATCAGGAGGTGCTGACCTTCACCGAACCGACCGACAACGGCAAGATCGGCGGCCCGGACGGCACATGGGGCACCGGCGCGCAGAAGACCGAGACACGGCAGAATCAGGAGACGCCGAAGGCCGAAGAGAACACCGAGCAGACCACACCCGATCCTACGCAAAACAGCGATCAGAACAGCGGCGGTAACGGAGACGGCGGCAACTCCGGCAACTCCGGAGACGGCGGAGACAGCGGAGACAGCGGCAATAACGGCGGAGACAACTCCGGGGACGGCGGCAACGGCGGCAACAGCAGTGGCGACAACTCCGGAGACGACCAGTCGAATGGAGCCCAATAACCGTCGCAACAACCGTCGGCGGCAGGCAAGGCACCCACTCATTGACGGCAACCGACGCCAGCCGGAACGGCAACCGGCAAAGCAACCGCAAAAAACATTGTGGCGGCAACGAATACCATCGTTGCCGCCACAATGCGTATCAGCATCCTCCAATCACCGGATCGCGATATGGCAGACGCCCCCGGACGGTCAGTCGTCTGCCATATCGCGATTTTCATCGCTGCAATCCTACTTATGCAATCGTAGGGCGGTGATTTTCGCGCCGTCATGCGCCGAAGCCGAGATGCGTACGATCGCAGCGTCGTCAGCATTGTCGTTTTCTCCGGTATTCTCAATATTTTCCGCGGTTTCCGCAGTTTCTGCGGCATCCGGCAGCGGATACACGTCGATTGCCGTGGGATCGCCGTCGATGCGACGATGCTCGCCACGCTGCAATGGCAGGCCGTCGAGCGTCACTTCATACGCCGCGTTTTCACCGTCGCTTTCCGCGGAATCGGCAATCACCTCGATTTCCAAACGATGCGCCTGACCACGCCCGCGCATCGCATACTGGAATTCGCCACCAGCCAACGCGCGACGCCAATGCAACGTGCCGTCGGCACCCATCATGTCGTTATCGCCCGAATACCGATGATCGATTTCCGATTGCTGCTGACCGCATGCGATGGTGTCGACAACGGTCTGCTCGCTAGCGGCCTGACGCGCATCGATATCGGCCAGTTGCGCGCGCAACGCACACACGTTGCCATCGTCGGCAACCGGCAGATACACGGAATACCGGCAGCCATGCATACTGCTGAACTCATGCATGTCGAACAGCATGGTACGGCCGGAAACGTCCGTCGCGGCAACGGTGAGGCCATGCACGTACGGTCTGGAAACCTGCGCGCACGCCTTGACCGGATTGCCGTTGATGATCGGCATGGATATGAGCGGACGCAACGGACCGGTGGCAATATGACTCATACGGCCGGCGTCCGCGAATTCGCCGTCCATATCGTCGCTATCCGAAGCCAGCGCCATCACCTTCGGCCCCTTCATGAAACTGACCCAAGGCGAACCGTCCGGCATACGCTCGACGGTGATCCGCGGCCGCAACCGCATCACCACTTCCGCAACGCCGTTCCAGCGCAGACGCAACGGCAGATATCCTTCGGGAATATCGTTGGTGCGTGCCGGATCAAGCGTGCAGACGGCGCAGGTGGCTTCCATCACGCCGTAATGCTCCGCCCACCACGGACGGCGCAGAAACAGCGTGGTTTCCCGCAAACCACCGGGAGTATCGGGAACATGCTCGGCCGTGGATTCCAATGTGAACGTCACCGTGTAATCGACGCCATCCTCAATGCGAGCGGCGCGCTGCGTGATGCGCAGACCCTGCTCCGGGCAGTCGAAGGTGGAATCGATGTACAGATTGACCAGCAGGCGCGTAGCTTCCGCCTCGGCATTGTTTGAAACGGTATTGCCCGTCTCGGCGGCAGAACTGGCAAAACCAGCAGCAGCCGAATCAGCCGAATCCTGCGCAGCCGGCCGCTGCAGCGCGTAAATCAATCGTCCATATCGGGCGTGATTCTCCAATCCCGAACCGACGCAACACCAGAAGCATTCCTGAGGTGTGGAATAGGCACGATAATGCTGCGATCGCATCGGCGTGAAATACACGAATCCCGGCTGCTTCGGATTGATGGTGGACAGCAGGTGATTTTCCAGCACCCGCTCGTAGAAGTTGATATAGTCGGCGCTGCCGGAACGCAGCCACAGTCGTTCCGCAAGTTTCGACATGTTGTACGAATTGCAGGTTTCCGGGCCTTCTCGCGATTCGATCATGGATGAAAAATCGTCCGTCGGGTGGAAATGCTCGGACACGGAATGCGCGCCGATGCTTACGGAACGGTGATGTACCACGGAATCCCAGAAGGTGTTAGTGGCGGCGTCGGCCTGTTCATCGTTGCAAATCGCGCCCAAACGTTCCCATCCAAGCACTTTGGGAATCTGCGTGTTGGCGTGCATGCCGGTGAGCACATCCTCGCCTTGCGCCAGCGGGTCGAAGATGGCGTGGTCTTTGAAGCGGTCGGCCATCACATGGTAGCGCTCCTCGCCGGTACGCGCGTACAGTTCGGCGAACGATTCGCACATGCCGCCGAATTCGCTCACCAGAATCCTGTCGAAGGTCTCGTCGTCCAGCGGCTCGGCGATACGGCACCACCAATCGGCCAGATCAAGCACGACGGTACGTGCCAGCTGCGAAGTCTGTTCATCGATAGAAGCAAAATCGGCCCATGTATCCAACAAACCGGCGAACGTTTTGTGAACGTTGTACATGGGCACCCATGCGTCGTTCATCGAGAAATTCTGCGATTCAACATCGCCTGCGGCAAGGCGCCCGAACACGGTGCGGGAATCAGGCACACCACCCACATACCCGCGCATCACAGCATCGCCGGCAAACGACTGCTGGCATTCATGCCATGACCGCACCACGGTGGCGGCGCGGTCGATGAACGGTTGCGGATCGTCTGCGACTTGCGCGAATCCGACGCAAGCCGACAGATAATGCCCTGCGATATGGCCGTCAAGCCCCGTTTCCTCCCAATTCGGGTACGACGTTACCGGATTGCCGTCGGCATCGGTCGGCTGCGGCAGTCCCGCCTCCCTGCGGAAGGGATATAGCAGGCGATCGACGTCGAGATCAAGCAGGTACCGCGCGCCGGCCTGTTGAGCGTCAAAATGTTCTCCTGGCAGTAGCCTCACCTGCTGTAGGGGGACCCGTTCGAGAATATGCGAAGTCATATGCGCGCTCCTTTGCGTCGTCTACATACGTGTATCGAATACGTGTACAAACGTTTTTTACGAGAATACAGAACAAGGCCGCCACCGTGGGGAGGAGCCACGCCGACGGCCTTGTTCTATGCACCAAACGGTGCGGTTATCGAAGGAAGGAAAACAAGGTTCAATTATGGATTTTCAATTATGGATTGTTTGATCAGGCGATGAAGTTGGGCTTTACTTCATGCCGGTCATGGCGATGCCTTCGACGAAGCGCTTCTGCACCAAGAAGAAGACCACCAGCAGCGGCAGTGCGGAGATCAGGGCGCCTGCCATCACCACGCCGTACGGGGTGACGGAGGAACCGTGGCCGGTCAGCATTGCGAGGCCTGCGGTGATGGTGCGGGTCTCCGGCTTGGAAGTCATGATCAACGGCCAGAGCAGATCGTTCCAGTTGCCCATGAAGTTGAACATGCCCACGGTGAGGATGGCCGGCACCGCGTTCGGCAGGATGATCTGCGCGAAGATGCGGAATTCGCCTGCGCCATCGATGCGGGCCGCGTTGTCGAGGTCCTTCGGAATGGAGATGAAGAACTGGCGCAGCAGGAAGATGCCGCCGACGTCGGCCATACGCGGGATGATGATGCCCCAGTAGCTGTTGATGAGGCCCATGTTGGCGAGCAGCTTGTACACCGGGATGAGCAGGGCCATGCCCGGGATCATCATGGTGGCGATCAGCACGCCGAGCAGCAGGCCACGGCCCTTGAAGTTCACACGGGACAGGCCGTAGGCGGCCAGGGAGTCGAAGAACACGGAGATGATGGTCACGGCACCGGCGAAGATGACGGTGTTGAGCATTTCTCGGCCGATCGGCAGACGTTTGAACAGCGACTGGTAGTTTTCAAGGGTGAACTGGCTCGGAATGAGCTTCGGCGGCCAGGTCTGCGTGATGGCGTTCGGGGTGAACGACACCAGCACGACGATCAGCAGCGGGAAGATCATCAGGATGGTGATGAGGATCAGTGCGAAGTAGCTGAAGCCCAGGCCGATGCGACGCTTGCGGGTCGCCTGCTTGCGAAGACGCTCGTTTTCGGCGTTGATGCGGGCATTCTCTTGCTCTTGTGCGGAAAGAGTCGCGGTGCTCATGCGATTTCCTCCTTCTCATGCTTGTTGTTGGTGTACAGCTGGATGAGGCCCACGATGAGCGTCATGATCAGCAGCACGTACGACAGTGCGGATGCGTAACCGAGCTTGCCGTTGCCGAATGCCTCGGTGTAGATGCGGTACACGATGGTTTCGGTGGCGCGTGCCGGGCCGCCGGAGGTCAGGATGAAGACCTGATCGAAGACCTGGAAGGAACCGATGAGGCCGAAGATGACCACATAGTTGAAGGTCGGGCGCAGCGCCGGAAGGGTGATGTAACGGAACTTCTGCCATGCGGAGGCGCCGTCGAGGGAAGCGGCCTCATACAGTTCGGCGGAGATGCCCTGCAGACCTGCGAGGAAGATGACCATGAAGTAGCCGAAGTTTTTCCACACGGTGATGAAGACGATGGCCGCCATGGCGGTTTCGCGGGTGCCGAGCAGATCGACGTGCGCGATGCCGGTCAGCTGCTGGATCCAGTACGGAACCAGGCCTAGCGACGGGGAGAGGATGAACTGCCATGCGATGGCGGCGACGGTCAGGGAGATGACGAACGGCAGGAACATGCAGGTACGGAAGAATCCGACGAACTTGAGGTCCTTGCGGTTGAGCAGCAGTGCGAACGCGAGTGCGACGATCACGACGATCGGAGCGTAGGCCACTGCGTAGACGAGGGTGTTCTTGACGTCGGTCCAGAAGTCGGCGCTTTGGAACAGCTTGACGTAGTTGTCGAAGCCGACGAACTTGCCGGCGCGGTTGATGCGGTCGGAAGTCAAAGACGTGATGAACGTCTTGATTGCCGGATAGAAAACGAAGATTGCGAGAACGATGAGAGCCGGTGCGGTGAACAGCAGGCCGGTGCGCAGGTTGCGGGCCTGAATCGCCTTCTTGTTCTCCTTGGCCACTGCGGAATGCGCGGATCCTGGGGCGGCAGTTGCTTGTGCCATTATCTCCTCCTTAATGCCACCAGGGATGTGTTTTTAATACAGCAAAAGGCCACGTCGCTGGCGTGAGGGCCAGCACCGTGGCCTTTTGCTGGGGTGGTGAGCGGGTCAGGCCCGCTCACTTATGTTGATTGTAGGTGAATCCCGCTTCGCTTACTCGGCGTACTCGTCGAGGTAGCCCTGGATCTGGGATTCGGCGTCGTCCAGCAGGCTCTGGATGTCGTCGTCGGTGCGGGCGGTGTTGGAGGTCAGGGTGTCGACGGAGGCGGCGATGTCGCCGAAGCCGCCCTTGAGGCCTGCGATACCGATGAAGGACTTGCTGGTGTTCTCACCGATCTTGGCGATCAGCGGACGCTCGGAGAGCTCATCGGCGGTGACGGTGGTGTTGTTCGGCGGATAGGCGGAACCGAGGGACCAGGTCACCTGGTTGTCGTGGTTGTTGTAGAACTTGAAGAAGTCGTAGATGCCCTGCTTCTTAGCGGAGTCGCCAACCTGGGAGGTGACCCACCAGTACAGACCGGTGGAGCCGGTGTTGGAACCCTTGGTGCCGTCCGGGTACACATAGGTGCCGTCGCCGTTCGGAACCGGGAACAGGTCGTGGTTGATGCCCTTGTCGGTGGAGGCCTGATCCTCCCACGGTCCGACGATCACCATTGCGGACTGGCCGGATTCGAAGGATTCACGAGCAGCGGTCTCATCCATGCCGGACACGGAGTAGCCGCCCTTGTAGAAGTCACGCATCTTCTCGAGGAAGGCCTTGTTCTCCTTGGTGTTGATGGAGACCTTGCCATCGGTGGTGTAGATGCCGGAGCCGTTGCCCTTCAGGAACGGAGCCCAGCCGAGATCCGGCAAAGCGATGCCGTACTGGGAGCCATCGGACTTGGTGAGCTTCTTAGCGACTTCGAGCAGCTCATCCCAGGTCTGCGGGTAGTCGGCGTCGGTCAGGCCGGCAGCCTTCCACATGTCGGTGTTGTACCACACGGCGGTCGGCGCGTAGCCCATCGGGACGCCGCACTTCTCTTCGGAACCGTCGATGTTGAAGGTGATCTGGTCAACGACGTTCTCGATGTACTCATCGGTGCCGCTGTCCTTGTCGTCATAGAAATCGGTGACGCACTGGAAGGTGCCGTCGATGGACCAGCCTTGGCCATTGTCGGCGCCGGTGGTCACGAAGTCCGGGCCGTCGCCGGAGGTGACCTTGGTCACCATGGTCTCGCCGATGGTGCTCCACGGCTGCAGCTGGGCGTCGATCTCGTACTTGTCCTGGGACTTGTTGAAGTCGTCGACGATGGACTCGAGGGTCTTGCCATCGGCCTCAGAGAAGCCGTGCCACATCGTGATCTTGACCTTGCCGTCAGCGGTCGTCTCGGCGTCGTTGCTGCTGCCGCCGCAGGCGGACAGGCCGACGGTGGCCATCATGGCCAAGGAGGCCGCGGCCGCGAGAGCCTTGGTGCTCTTCTTGATCTTCATGGATTTCTCCTTTTCCTCTTGGTCTCCCAAGACATTTCCTCCAACCGTTGCAGTGACATTCATCAACAACCTTGTTTGCGATGTCGTTCACGCTTCGTCAGCTGCACTGCCGTTTGCAACGTTGTAATTCTGATTATACAGCTTTTTCCATCGTTGTACAAATCGGAAACACGCCGATGGAAAAGCTGTTTTCTTTATGATCTTCAATTATTCGTTTTGTTGGAATCGCAACGTTTCTTGCGATCACCACAGTCATTTCGCGGCCGGGGTTCCCGCAAGAGCGCCGCCGTCGGCCGGCAACACATCCGTCGTGTCCGGAGTCCACAGATTGTCGGGTTCCGGCACGCCGAAGTCGGGGCCGTTCTCCGTCCACTTGACCACGCCGACACGGGCATGACGATTCGGGTCGAACAGCGGATCGCCCTTGATTTCCGTGTAGTTGCGGCAATGGTAGATCATCAGGTCTTCGGAATCGTCCTCGGACTTGGTGAACGAGTTGTGGCCGGGGCCGTACTGGCCGTTTTCGGCGCAGGTCTTGAACACCGGCACCGGGCTCTTGGTCCAGGAATCCTTGTTCAGCAGGTCGCTGCCGCGCTCGGCGGTGAGCAGGCCAACGGCATACGGCACACCGGTTCCGGAGGCGGAATACGTGATGTAGATCTTGTTCTCGTGGAACAGGACGGCCGGACCTTCGTTGACGAGGAAGTCGATGCATTCCCAGTCATATTCCGGCTTGGTGAGCATGACCGGCTCGCTTTCCAGCGTCCACGGGTTTGCCATCTTGGCGATGTACAGGTTGGAATTGCCTTCGATCGCGGGATCTTTCTGAGCCCACACCAGGTACTGCACGCCGTCGATCACCTCGGTGGTGGCGTCGAGCGCGAAGGAGTCGATCGGAGTGACGATCTGGCCCTTCTCCACCCAGTTGTCGGTGGTGGGGTCGTCATCGGTGTTCTCCAGCACAAACATACGATGCGTCGGCAGTCCGGAAGCCTCGAAATCCGTTGCGGCGCCTGCGAAGTAGATGTACCAAGCGCCGTTGATGCGGTGCAGTTCCGGCGCCCAAATATAGATGCTCGCGGGGCCGGATTCATGCTTGCGCCACACCACCGTTTCGGGGGCCTTCTGCAGGTCGTTGATATTCGATGCGTGACGAATGGCGATGCAGTTGTATTCCGGGTCGGAGCCAGTGAAGTAGTACTCGCCGTCAACTTTGAGGACCCAAGGATCTGCGCGCTGAAGCACGATCGGATTGTTGTAAACAGCCATGTCTATTCCTTTTCAATCCGCTGTTCCAGTAATTTACAACGTTGAATATATCACTATTACAACGTTGTAACAAATCGGAGGAACGCACCGCGTGTTTCTCGCATCCGACTCCTCGGAAGAATCGAATCGCAGTACCCGGCAACAGACAATCGCCAGAAAGGGAAAACAAAAACCTCGGCACCGGCAATCCGTAAAAAACCGGACGCAAGCGCCGAGGCACCAATCACTTCCTTCCAAAAGAAGAAGAAAAAGAAGGAAGGAAGATCACACCACCAAGGAATTCGTGGGCAGCTTGGTGGACTGACGCACTACCAACGACGACGAAACCTTGCGGAACACCTTCTGCTCCGGCTTGAGATCCTTCGACGGCGAAACCCCGTCGATACGATCCTTCAGCAATTTCACCGACAGACGCGCCACCGCCTCAAGACCGGGAGCAATCGACGTCAACGCAGGAGACAAATACTGCGAATCGTCGGAATTATCGAAACCGATCACCGAAATATCTTCGGGAATGCGCAGATTGTGCATCTGGATCGCATGCATCACACCGGAGGCGAGCATGTCGTTCAGCGCGACGACGCCGTCGGGAACCACGCCGGAATCAAGCAGCGCGTTCATCACGCGCACGCCATCGCTACGATGCCACATGCCCGACTCGACCACCAAACGCTCGTCGAATTCGACGCCGGCCTCCTCCAACGCCTCAAGGTAGCCCTGATAGCGCAGCGCGGCGGAGCCGACCTTCTCGCCCGGATGCACGCCGACCACGGCCACGCGCTTGCAGCCGGTCTGCAGCAGATACGACGTGGCGCGCTTGGCACCTTCCACGTTTTCCGTGGCGATATGGTCCACCTTGTCGGTGAAGATGCGTTCGCCGACAAGCACCAGCGGGTAGTCCACGTCCAGCTGGTCGACGTCGTCCTGGTCAAGCTCCAGCGGGCTGTAGATCAGGCCGTCGATCATCGTCTGCTGGGAGCCGTGCAACGCCTCAATCTCGCCTTCGCGCGAGTATTGCGTCGGCTCGACGATCACGCGCAGGCCCAGCTTCTTGGCCTCTTCGATGACCAGCGACGAAAGCTGCGCGAAGTACGGCATCTGCAGATCGGGAATGGCGAGGCCGATGATGCCGGTCTGTCCCCTGCGCAGATTGCGCGCGGACACGTTCAGCGTGTAGCCGAGCTCGTCGATGGCCTTGTTGACCTTGTCTCGCGTGGCCTGCGACACGAACTCGTAGTCGTTGACCACATTGGACACCGTTTTGATCGATACGCCGGCCGCCTTCGCGACCTCGCGCATGGTCACCACGTGCTCGCCGTTGGCGCCATTCTGCTTCGGCATGTCAACCCCTTTTCACCAAAAACGTCTCATACATTCGGCCCCAACACCGGCTTTCGCCCCTTGCAGCGCTGAAGCCAACGAAATCAGCCTTTATTGCCGGAAACCACGATTTTCATCGTTATATCAGCATAGTCCGGATTGAGCTCTTCCGCCGCCTGCATGTCCAGTATCGGCATACCCTCCTTGGACCAGTGCACGCGGCGCACCTGGGCGTCGCGGCCGCCATACCGTCCATTCTCGTATTCCGCATTGTGAAATACATAGATGAGATTGCCGTCCTCGTCGTTGGACCACATGCCATGGCCGGTGCCGAGCTGCCATTGCCCGTTGTATACTCCGGATTTCTGCAGCGGATAGTCGAGCTTCGTCCACACGTTCGGATCGGTCAGATCGGCGTCCTGCCCGGCCGGGGCGGTGACCAGACCGGTGGTGTAGTCGATACCGACCAGCGAGCCGGAATAGATCAGATAGATCGTGCCGTCATGCACAATGGCGTTCGGGCCTTCGGCGATCATGTTGTCCCAGGCGAATTCCGGCACAACGACCTGCTTCGGCTTGCAGGTGAGCCGTTCCGGACGGGCCGGATCGAAGCTGGCGATCCAAATGCTGCCGACCTGCTGCCACGCGTAATACCAGCGGCCGGAATCGCTGATGACGGTCATGTCGAGCGAGATACGTTGGATGGGATTGAGCACGCCGCCGGTCGGTGTGAGAATCGGCTTCGGCACCGTCCAGTTTTCGGGTTCGCGCGGATCGAAATCCGTGCCGTCGGAATGTTGCTTGAGCTGCATGATATGGCAGCTGCCCGTCCACATGTCTGGCTTGCCCGCGCGATCGTTGGGCGTGCCGTCTGGATTGGTGGCCGGCCCATCGAAGCATGGCATGAAGAGCACCGACAGTTTTCCATCGATGACATGCAGTTCCGGCGCCCAGAAGCAGCCGGTCATGGCGCGTCCTTCAGCGTTGTAATCACCGCATTTGAGCAGATCGATTTCCTTGGCACGGCCGCCCGCCGCGTCGGAAAGCGCTTCGATGGAGTCGGCGATGCGCAACGGCATATGCGTGGCGCCATCGTTCGGATCGACGCAGTTGCCGTCGGTATCGTCGGTGGCGATGAACATGAACATCGGCTTGCCGTTGAAATTCCAAGCGAACACCGACGGGTCCGCACGCTCCACGGCAAATGGCACCGGGTATACGGTTTGGCGGATGCGGCCGCTCACCGTGCGCGTGTCGCCCGGCTGGAGCTTGCCTTCGGCGGCGTCCTGCGCAATCGCCTCAAGTTCGTCTTTGTTCCAATTCACGGCACGGGTGGCACCGGAACCGTCGCTGTAGACGAGATCGGCGCGGACCTTGGCGAGTGCCTGCACGGCGTCACGGGCCGCTTCCCTGCTTGCCGCCATGTCGATATGCTGCGTCGCCACCGATGTTTCAACGTTGTAAATACGACCGAATCGTTCGATCAGTTTCGACGCTTCTTCTTCAGTGACGGCAATCACGTTGCCAGGAACGGCATTGGGAATATTGCAATCGCAGGAACGGCTTGATTCCGCCGTTACCACAGCTTCCGCAATATCGATCGGCTCGCCGGATTCGGCCGCGGCGACAATATCGGCAACGGTCGCGACATACGATTTGCCGTCGTTCGACGTCCAGGAAATCACATAACGGGAGGCGTCCGCGTCGAATGCGACAGACGGACGATTGACGCCACCGCCGGTACGCAGCATCACCAGTCCAAGCTGCGTGAAGGAGGTCAGATCGTCGCTGACGGCCAACAGGAACGCCGATCGCTCGGAGCCATCCGGCTCGCCGCCGCGCGCGGTACGGGTGGCGGCGAGCGCGAATCGGCCATCCGCAAGGCGGAACAGATACGGGTTCTTCAGGGATTTCAACGTGATGTCGATCCCCGGCATCACCGCGCCATATGCGACGGCATCGGTGGCCGGATGCGCCTCATCGAACGGATCGGCGACGAAATGCGCCGCCGCGACGCACGCTCGGCGCGACTCGGCGGTGGCGGCCTGAATAGGCACGCCGGCGGCGAAGAAAATACCGTAATTCTCGTTGAGCGGCTCCCATTGGGCGGCCCCATCGGCACGCAACGCAAGGTGCATGCTATAGGCGATGTCCTCATTATTCGCCTTTTCACGGCCGGTAGCTTCGCGCGTGTAGCACAGCAATTCATAGGAACTCGACATCGAGAAACCCCTTATGATTCGACTTTTCTTTACAACGTTGTACACTATACAAGAAATTACATCGTTGTACAAATCAATGTCATCCGCAAGGAAGGGGAAAAATGAAATTCCGTACAACAGCAAAGCAGATCGCAGCAGGCATCATCGCCGCAGCCATGCTGGTCGGAACGCTCGCCGGATGCTCCGGCAATTCGACGAAGCAATCGTCCGCATCGTCGAAAGCCGAAACCAGCACCGCCAGCATCAAGCGCGGCGAATCGCATGATCCCTCCATCGTCAAAGCCAACGGAAAATACTATATTTTCGGCTCGCATCGCGCTTGGCTCAAAAGCGACGATCTGATCAACTGGAGCACCTTCACCAACAATCTGAGCACCGACTACGAGAAGATCTTCAAAGACATTTGGGACGGCTGGGCGAAGCAGTCCTCCAATCCTGACGTCAAAGGCAACATGTGGGCACCGGACGTGATCTGGAACGAGACCATGGGCAAGTGGTGCATGTACATGTCGATCAACGGCGCGAACTACCGTTCTGTGATCGTGTTGCTCACCGCCGACGACATCGAAGGCGATTGGACGTACGTTGGCCCGGTGGTCTATTCCGGCTTCGAACGCGTGAACGTGAAGAAGACCGACGTGCCACAGGTGCTTGGCGAGGATGCCGACATCACCCGTTACACCTCGCAGACCGACACCGGCATCAACGCCATCGACCCGTGCGTGAAAACCGATGACAACGGCGACATGTGGATGACCTTCGGCTCCTGGTTCGGCGGCATGTGGATGTTCAAGCTCGACTCGGCGACCGGCCTGCGCGACTACAACTCCACCTACCCCACCGAAGCGAACAAGTCCGACGCCTACTATGGCGTGAAGCTCGGCGGCGGCTTCGGCAACTCCGGCGAAGGCTCCTACCTGCTGCACGACAACGGCTACTGGTATCTATTCGCCTCCTACGGCGCGCTGCAGCAGACCGGTGGCTACCAGATCCGCATGTTCCGCTCCAAGGACATCACCGGCCCGTACGTTGACGAAGCCGGCAACACCGCGATTTCCACCAAGGCCATCGGCAACAACTGGCAAAGCGACATCGGCGAGCGCCTGATGAGCTCGATCCAGTGGAGCGGCAACGACAACGCGAACATCGAGGTCTCCCAGGGCCACAATTCCGCGTTCGTTGACGACGACGGCACCGCTTACCTCGTGTACCATACCCGTTTCTCCGGTTCCGGCGAAAAGCATGAGGTGCGCGTGCACGAGCTGCTGCCGACCGCCGACGGATGGCTGGTGGCCGCACCGTACGAATACACGGGCACCAAGGCCGACAAGAAGGGCTACAAGACCGCCGACATCGCCGGCGATTACGAGATGGTGACGCACGACAAGTCCAGCTATTTCAAGGGCCCGAAGAAGGTCACCGATAAGACGAGCACCGTCTATCGCGGCGTGAACAAGCCCATCAACATCACCCTGAAGGAAGACGGCACCGTGACCGGCGACCAGACGGGCACTTGGGAGGCCGTGGAAGGCACCAACCAGATGACGCTTAAGCTCACCGGCGACGAGGGCGAAGTCACCTACTCCGGCGCGTTCGACAAGCTTCCGCGAGACAAGGATCGCAAGGCAGTCATGACCTTCAGCGCTCTGGGCACGAACAATCTGTGCATTTGGGGGTCGCAGAAGTGAGTGAAAACGGCACAACAACCGTGAATGCTGCAGTGCAATCGTCTGCGGAACCACTATCTGCGGCACCGGCCACCTCGCCCAACGGCATCGAGCACACGCTCGCCAACGGTCGGGTGGCCGTGCACGATCCCGCAATCGTCGAGGAAAACGGTGTCTACTATCTGTTCGGCACGCATCGTCGGTGCGCGCGCAGCACGGATATGGTGCATTGGGAGCGGTTCGATAACAATCTGAGCCGCGACCCGTACGCGCTGCTCGGCGATATTTGGCAGGCATGGCCGAAACAGGATTCCAATCCCGACCTGCTCGGCAACACGTGGGCGCCCGACGTGATCTGGAACGAGACCATGGGCAAGTGGTGCATGTACCTGTCGGTGAACGGCGACCAGTTCCGCTCGGTGATCGTGCTGTTGACCGCCGACCATGTGGACGGCGACTGGACGTACGTGGGGCCGGTGGTATATTCCGGTTTCGACGAGAGCAACCTGTGGAACACCGACGTGCCGAAAGTGCTGGAACTTGAGCCCAAAACCGATGGCACCGTCGGCTATGACCTGACCCGCTACCTGTCGCTCAAAGACACGCGCATCAACGCCATCGACGCGGCGCCCGCATTGTGCGAGCACGGCGAAATGTGGATGAGTTTCGGTTCATGGTTCGGCGGCATCTGGATGTTCAAGCTCGATCCGGAAACCGGCTTGCGTGATTATTCCGTGCGATACCCGCTGGTCAAGGATTCCTCCGATCCTTATTACGGCGTGAAAGTGGCCGGAGGCTACTGGAATTCCGGCGAAGGATCGTACTTCATTCGTGAAAACGGATGGTGGTATCTGTTCATGTCGTACGGCTGGCTTGGGCGCACCGGCGGATATCAGATTCGTCTGTTCCGTTCAAAATCGCTGCTTGGCCCGTACGTGGACCAGAACGGCAATCCCGCGATTTCGTACGGTGAGATTCCCGACAATCAGGAGCGCGGCACCGGCATTCGATTGACGTCTTCCGTACAGTGGGATGGCGGTCCGGCAGAACTTGCCGATGTCGAAGTCTCGCAGGGGCATAATTCCGCCATTCGTCGGTCGAAGGACGGTCGCATGTTCCTCGTCTACCACACCCGTTTCGCGGAACGCTTTAGCGAGGACGATGATGAAGATTACGAATCTCACGTACGCGAATTACTGCCGACTTCCGACGGCTGGCTGGTTGCGGCACCGTACGAATACCGCGGTTCCGTTGCCGTCGCGCCGACCGGCATTGTCGATATCACAGGCGATTACAACGTTGTACTGCATGATCAGCATACGTTCTTCAACGGCAAGCAAGAGGATGATGGCACGTACGTTGGCATCAATCGTCCGACGCGATATACGTTCCATGAGGACGGGCGGATCACCCGGGGTGAAATCGTAAGTTTCTTCGATACTCCCGACGCGAATCTGCCGAGGTCGACGGACGGGCCGATCACCTGCGGATCGTGGAAACCGCTTTCCGGCGCCGTGAACGGATTCAACTGTTGCGCAAGCGACGCGGAAATCCGATTGGACGACGTGACCTACATTGCACGGTTCGCATCACTCCCCCGCGAGATCGACGGCAAGCCGGTCATGACGTTCTCCGCAATCGGCAACAATGTCTGCATTTGGGGATCGCAATCCTGAATTTCCGAGTTTCCGAATAATCCGGAAAACTGGAAAATCCGGAAACTCGGGAATCCTATGAAATCAAAAAGCAAAGGGCTTGTGACGTACTCGCAAGTACATCACAAGCCCTTCAGCTACGAGAACCGAAAACCCGCGGAAATCAGCGCTCGGAACGGTTGATGGCCGAAATAATGGCCTTCAACGAGCTGGTGACGATGGACGTGTCAATGCCGACGCCCCACACGATCCGCGGATCCTCTTCCTCACCGATCTGGCATTCCACGTAGGAGGCGGCCATGGCGTCGGTGCCGACGGACATGGTGTGCTCCACGTAATCCATCACGGAAGCCTCGATGCCGAAGTTGCTCAGCGCGTTCAGGAAAGCGGCAAGCGGGCCGTTGCCCATGCCGGAAACCTCACGCTCCACCGGCTCATCAACGCCGACGTTCACGCCACGGTCAAGAATCCTGGCCTTCAGCACGGTATCGGAACCATCTTCACCGGACGACACCGACACCTTCAGCAGCTTCAGACGGCCCCACTGCTCGAGGGAGTCGTCCTTGCTGTCGCCGACCACGGCACCAGCCGCAGTAGCGCCGGACTCTTCGACCGGCAGATACTCGTCCTTGAACAGACGCCAAATATCCTCGTCCTTGACTTCCTTCTTGGTCTCATCGGCGTACGCCTGCACAACCTTGTCGAACTCGACCTGCAGACGCTTCGGCAGATCAAGATTGTGGTTGGTCTTCAGCAGGTAGGCCATGCCGCCCTTGCCGGACTGGGAGTTCACGCGGATGATGGCCTCGTACGTGCGGCCGATATCCTTCGGATCGATCGGCAGGTACGGCACCAGCCACACGAAGCTGTCCAAATCGGCACCGGCACGATCGGCGGCCACCTGACGAGCCTCAAGACCCTTCTTGATGGCATCCTGGTGAGAACCGGAGAAGGCGGTGAACACGAAATTGCCGGCATACGGGTGACGCTCGGAAATCTTCAGCTGGTTGCAGTACTCAACCGTCTTGCGAATCTCAGGAACGTTGGAATAATCGATCTGCGGATCGATGCCCTGCGTGAGGAAGTTCAGACCAAGCGTGACCAGATCGACGTTGCCGGTGCGCTCGCCGTTGCCCAGCAGGCAGCCTTCGACACGATCGGCACCGGCAAGCACGGCCAGCTCGGTGGCGGCCACGCCCATGCCCTCATCGTTGTGCGGGTGCAGCGACAGCACCACGGCGTCGCGCGGCACCAGATTGTTCGACACGTATTCCACCTGATCGGCGAACACGTTCGGAGTGGTCATTTCCACCGTTGCCGGCAGATTGATGATCATCGGATGCTCCGGAGTCGGCTTGATGACGTCGATCACCGCATTGCACACCTCAACGGCGTACTCCGGCTCGGTGCCGGTGAAGGATTCCGGAGAATACTCGTAATACAGGTCGATGCCCTGGGCTTCGCCCTCAAGCTCCTTGCACAGGGTGGCCGCGTCGGTGGCGAGCTTCTTGATGCCGGCTTTATCCTTGCGGAACACGACCTCACGCTGCAGCACGGACACGGAGTTATAGAAGTGCACGACGGCGCGCTTGGCACCCTTCAGGCACTCGTAAGTCTTGCGAATCAGGTGCTCGCGAGCCTGCGTCAGCACCACGATCGTAACATCGTCAGGAATGAGCTCACGCTCGATCAGCATACGAATGAAATCGTAATCGGTTTCGGAAGCCGACGGGAAGCCGACCTCGATCTCCTTGAAGCCCAACGACACCAGCAGATTCCAGAAACGCAGCTTGCGCTCGGAATCCATCGGGTTGACGAGGGCCTGGTTGCCGTCACGAAGATCGACGGAACACCAACGCGGTGCACGCTGCAGTCGCTTGCCCGGCCACGTACGCTCCGGGTAATCAAACGGCACCTGCTTATCGTATGCGACGTACTTGTTGTACGGCATCTTGCTGGGCTTTTGCGGAGCTCCAATATAACGCGCCGGAGGCAGCAGCGGGTCGTTGTTCCCTCCGTTGGACGCTGCAGCCACTGCCGCGAGATCAAACACTGAAGATTGATCCTGACCCATCACTCCTCCTTATCTGTAAAGCTGGGCAGGCCTTCTGCCGGCCCACATTGTTACGTGCATGTTACCTACCTGCACTGCCGCCCATAGTAGCGGCAACCAATCCCATATATCGCCGGCATTCCGCCATATGACGGACAGACCACGATTTTCGTCTCTTTTTCACCCCATATCCAGATTTCGCGCATTACAGTGAGCATCATGACCTTGCGATTCAACAGCGACGGCACCTTCCGTGTGCTGCAGATGGCCGATATTCAGGACGGACCGAACGTGCGCGAAGACACGATCCGTCTCATCGAAGCCGCCATCAAGAAAACGCATCCCGATCTGATCGTCTTCACCGGCGATCAGATTCGCGGATACGACCCCGCGTACATCGACACGTTCCTGCGCCGTCGCGGAGAGCAGCCGGGCACGCACATACGAGCGGTCACCGAAATCGAAGCGAAAATCCGCGGCATCAAACGACATCCCTTCACCAAAGCGTTGCTCGAACAGCCCCCGACCGACGACAATTGGATGATCGACGGCATCGGCACCGACTCGCCGAAACTCGTGAAACGCAACAAACGCGACGGGCGCAACGGATCCGCCAACAAGCTTGAATCATGGGCGCAATCCATCAATCGCGCGACCGCCGCGACCATACTCGACAGCACGCGGCAGAAAGTACGAGACACGTTCGCAGCATTCCTTGGACCTGCATTGGAAGCGCGAATCCCCTTTGCCGCAACCTACGGCAACCACGATTTCCAGTGCGGCATTCTCGCCGACGAACAGGATGACCTCTACCGAGAGTTTTCCGGTTGCATGAATCCCGTTGCCGGGTCGTCTCCTTTGGCGCTCGAACCAGGCACGTTTGCGATTCCGATCGAGGCTTCCGACGGGTCTGGGCGCATTGCGATGAGCGTGATGATGGTGAATTCCGGCGACTATGCGGATAATGCGTTTGACGGCGATCGCAGTAATTCCGGCGATCGCGAGCATGCTGGGGATACTGGAAATGCTGGCAAATCTGGCGATACTTCCGGAAATACTGGAAATGCTGCAGGAGGACGGGAATCGCTGACATCCTACGCAAAATACGCGTCGAATTCGCGCGGATGGGATTTGGCCGATTCCGACGGCTATGGCACGCCTTCGCCGGAAGCGATCGAATGGCTGAAGCAAGTGCAACGCGAGTTGGGCGAGCGCAATGGCGACGGTTTGGCGGTTCCGGCGATCGCGTTCCAGCATATTCCGCCGCAGGAGTTCTACGATTGCCTGCGCGAAGTGCCCGCATACACGCCGAATGCGGTGGAGGGTGCGCGAACGTTCGCGGGGCATTGCTATGTGTTGAATCGTGACGTGTGCAGACCTGGCTCGAGGCTTGGCGAGGCGATCGGCTGTGCGGATGAGAACGTTGGCGAAGTGCAGGCATTGCGCGATGCGGGCGGCTATTTCGCGCTGTTCTGCGGGCATGACCACAAGAATTCGTTCGTCGGGCATGTGCACGACATCGATTTGGGGTATGCGCCGACCTGTGGTTTTGAATGCTACGGCCCGAAATCGCGGCTGCGAGGCATCCGGCTGTTCGAATTCCGCGAAAACAATCCGGTCAGCTACGTGACGCGCATGCTCACGTGGGGCGACTTGATCGGGCGCTACTCCAGCAACGAATTGCGCGTGTTCTTCGAAGACCATTGCGTGACCGATCTGATCGGCATCCGCAACGAATTGCGCCGCCCGCAGGTCACCGCCACACTGCTGGGCATCGGATCGGTAATGTGCGCCGCAGCCGGCCACGCCATCGCCAAACTATTCAAGCGCTAGGTGCGGCGACGCAAGGCGTGGCCGTCGCAACAGTCGGACAATCGCCAATCTGTGGAATGCGGAAAATCTGTGGAAAATCTGCGAAATATCAGCAGAACGTCAGTGGAACAAACTGACGCCGCGACGAGACACGCAAAACGCGTTGCCAAGCCAAGTATGACGGGAATTCGGCCATACCGCACCCAATCGTGGCGCGTTCTGGCTCATCCAAATACTTGGGACGCGACCATCCGCGGAACGCGATCCCAACAAATTGAAACCGTTCTTCTCCAACAACCACTCCGGATGCTGCGTGGCAATAGCAAGTCCCTCTTCCAACGTAAGCGGCAAACGCTCGTCGGAATCGATCAACTTGCGCGCCACATCGGGTTCGCGATTGATGTAGCAGGTGCCGGTATGCGGTTCGACCACCAGGTAAAACGGACCTTCCGGAGGTTCGAAACCATCCTGTGGAAGAAAACTGGCGATATCGCGCGGCGGCATCGTGGTGAAACCAGCCATACGGTTGATCGACGTACGCGCGATCAACGATTCCGGGGAAACCAACTCGCGCGTAGGCACCAACAGAATCTGCGTGCCCAAATCGGAATCCTCCAACGCACGGATGAGCGGGCGCGCCAAAGCACGGAACGCGGCGGCCGACATATCGGCCACATCCGGGTAGCCCAACGCCACGATACGGTCCAACTGCTTTTGCGCTTCCTCTGATGCCTTCGACATGTCTACCAGTGTACGCGAGCGATACGCCCAAAGTGCGAAAAGCCTCGCAGCCCGCGCAGCCAGTTCCGCATCAACCTCAAAGACATCGGGGCCATATACCAAAAAGTGCGCGAAGTAGACTTGCGCGCTCCGGAAGCAGAATGATTTCCGTTTTTCATATTATGCACAGCAACGGCAAACATGCTCCGCAAAAACATTCGTTGCACTATTCAGCGCCGGTATTTGTTATTGCTCCACGCGCAGACGAAAGGCTATGCAGCGTTCCTGTGAGGCAGGAAGCGTCCTGCGTTCAAACCAATCTGACAAACATACTGTTGGAACCAGGGACGTCGCGGAAGCCAAAATGCTGGTAAAAGCCACGCGAGACATCATCATAAGGATCAACAACAAGTGCGCGGGACCCGATTTGGCGGCCTACTGCAAGAGCTCGCTTGATTGCATCCTGCAGCAACATCCATCCCAGCCCCTGATGCTGAAAACGTGAATCCACGCCCAGCATTCCTAACAGAATCACAGGTATTTTGGCAGGGGCATTCCGTTTAAGCCATCCACCTCTCACGGCATCACGATCAATTGAATACGCACTAATCGCATAGAAGCCCGCAACTTCCCCACTTGTTGTGAAACACACGTATGGAACCGCCGTACCCCGCTTCGCCGCATAAGGGGCATGGCGATTCGCCCAATTGTCGATCAGTTCGACACCACACGAGAAACCTTCAAGCGTCTCGCCAGGATTCAATCTTCGCGGCTCGAGAAACCTCACTTCAGTTACGCCCATTGAGGTTCCCTCCGCATAAGTTCCTTCGTCTCAGCCGGAATAGGCTCATCGAGCGCACGAAGAAACGCATCAAACGATTCATTCTCAAGTTTGAGTGAGGAAGCCTCCTCTATTTCCCGTCGTGCGGCATCTAGTAGATGCTGCGCCGTCCATTGTGTTATCGTGGACCCCTTCAGCGAGACAGCGCGCTCAATCAACGAACGCTGCTCCGCTGTTAAACGAATATCCAACCGCGATGTCCTGTTACTTGTTACTGTAGCCATACCAATAGCGTACGTCATTTTGCCACACATAACAATCGCCAAACTCATACTCGAAGCAGACCAGCATACGGATAGGGGAACCTGCTTGTTCCGCGGATTTCGTAAGATTGAACAACGCATGTGGCCGCCCACGAAGTCGTTTGGGGCCGGCTGGTCGACCTCAAGCGTGAAATCATACGAAACCGTTCCAGCATAAGCGAGAGGTTGTTATGTCCGAAAAGATTAAGGTCGGCATTCTCGGAGCTACGGGCATGGTCGGACAGCGCTTCGTCACGCTGCTCGAAAACCATCCGTGGTTCGAATTGGTCACCCTTGCCGCATCCGCGCACAGCGCCGGCAAGACCTACGAAGAGGCCATCGGCGGTCGCTGGAAGATGGAAACGCCGATGCCGGAATTCGTGAAGAACATGGTCGTCAAGAACGTGGCCGACGTGGAAGACGTGGTCAAAAACGTCGATTTCGTGTTCTCCGCAGTGAACATGCCGAAGGCTGAGATTCGCACCATCGAAGAGGAATACGCGAAGACCGAAACGCCGGTCGTGTCGAACAACAGCGCCCACCGTTGGACTCCGGACGTGCCGATGGTCGTGCCGGAGATCAACCCGGAGCATTATGAGGTGATTGAACACCAGCGCAAGCGCCTCGGCACCACGCACGGCTTCATCGCCGTCAAGCCGAACTGCTCCATCCAGGCCTACACCCCGGCGCTCGCCGCTTGGAAGGAATTCGAGCCGCGCGAGGTTATCGTGAGCACCTATCAGGCCATCTCCGGCGCGGGCAAGACGTTCAACGACTGGCCGGAAATGGTGGGCAACATCATTCCGTTCATCTCCGGCGAAGAGGAGAAGTCCGAGAAGGAACCGCTGAAGGTGTTCGGCCGCGTCGATGAGGAAAAGGGCGAGATCGTGCCGTTCGACGGCCCGCTGAAGATCACCTCGCAGTGTATTCGCGTGCCTGTGCTCAACGGCCACACCGCCACCGTGTTCATCAACTTCGGCAAGAACCCGACCAAGGAAGAGCTCGTCGATCGCCTGGTCAACTACACGAGCAAGGCTTCCGAGCTTGGATTGCCGCATGCGCCGAAGCAGTTCATCCAGTACCTGACCGACGACGATCGCCCGCAGGTCAAGAAGGACGTGGACTACGAGGGTGGCATGGGTGTTTCCATCGGCCGTCTGCGCGAGGATTCCATTTTCGATTGGAAGTTCGTGGGGCTCGCTCACAATACTTTGCGCGGCGCTGCCGGCGGCGCTTTGGAAAGCGCCGAAATGCTGAAGGCACTCGGCTACATCACCAAGAAGTGATAACGATCTGCATATGTTCTGCAGTTACGCATAATCATGCATGATTGCACATGGTGATATCTGATTTCTGCAGAACATAATATTGCGGAGGATTGTTGATTATTCAGCAATCCTCCGCTTTTTCATTTGCAGATTATCTGAAAAAAATATCTGTAAAACAGATATGGGAATAAAAAAGACTTGGCTGAGACGCCTCAAGCAATCCAGTCAAGTCTTTTTTCGATTGTTATTGCGCGGTATTGCGTCAGCGACCAGTACCGCCATACACCACGGCTTCCACCTGCTCGGCATCCAAGCCGTAGGCAGTGTGCAGCGCGCGGACGGCGTCCTGCAGCTGCTCGAGCGGGACCAGCGCGGCGATGCGGATTTCGGACGTGGAGATCATCAGCACATTCACGCCCTCGTCGCTCAGCGCGTTGAAGAACTTGGCAGCCAAGCCGGAGTGGGTCTTCATACCCACGCCCACCACGGCCACCTTGCCCACGTTGGCGTCGATGTCGAAGGACTGGTAGCCCAGCTCGTCCTGCTTCTCCTGCAACACATCCCGCACCTTGGCAGCGGCGGAACCCGGCACGGTGAAGGAAATATCGGCGGTGCCGGTGGAAGCGGAAGCCTGCACGATCATATCGACGTTCACGCCGGCCTCGGCCAGCAGCGTGAACACCTTGGCGGCCATGCCCGGCTCGTTCGGCACGCGGCGCACGGTGGCCAGCGATTCGGTGTTGTCGTGTGCGACGCCGGAAATGATCGGGACTTCCGGCCCCAGATCGGGGAACAGATCTCCCAAGGACTGGTTGTTGTTTTCGCTCATGTTCTTACCTTTGTTCGTAAAGTCTTGGTTTTCTTGCGATTGCCTGCGATGTCTCGCGATTGCCGAATGCGAATCTCAGATATCTCAGATGTTCGGCAATGTGCGCGGATCGACGTCTTCCGGCACGATCAGCGTGCCGCGACGGTGGGAGAAGGAGCTGCGCACATGCAACGGCATGTCGAATCGCTGCGCGTATTCCACGCAACGCAGGGCAAGCACCTTGGAGCCGCAGGAAGACATTTCCAGCATCGACTCGTAGTCGATGACGGGGATACGGCGTGCAGTCGGCACAATGCGCGGATCGGCGGTGAACACGCCATCGACGTCGGTGTAGATCTCGCATACGTCGGCGTCCAGCGCCACTGCCAAAGCCACTGCGGAGGTATCGGATCCACCTCGTCCGAGCGTGGTGGCGTCGCCACCCTCATTCACGCCCTGGAAGCCGGCCACGATGGCCACGGAACCCTTGTCGAGCGCACGACGCACGCGGTCAGGCTTCACGGCCTTGATATGCGCGGTACCGAACTGGGCGTCGGTCATGAAACCAGCCTGGGAGCCGGTGAAGGAGTAGGCGTGAGAGCCGGCCGCATGAATTGCCATGGCGAGCAAACTCATCGAAATACGCTCGCCTGCGGTCATCAGCATGTCCATCTCGCGCGCCGGCGGGTTAGAGTCGATGCTGAGCGCCTGATCGATCAGGTCGTCGGTGGTGTCTCCCATTGCGGAGACCACGACGGCCACGTCATTGCCGGCGTTCTTCGTTTCGATGATGCGTCGGGCCACGCGCTTGATCGATTCTGGGTCGGCTACGGAAGAGCCGCCAAATTTCTGCACGATGAGAGCCACAACTTATCCAATCTTCTTCAATGTGTTGCCCGCCAACATACTAAGCAGGCTGGTCAATTATAGGAAAAATCCGATTTGTCAAGCCCCTGCACGCCCAACATGCGGAACAATATATGGGATCCTCGCAAATCCTCCGCGCGTTTTTCGTACATACGTTCCGCACAGGTCTTCCATGATCGCCCGCGCAACGTTTGCGCAATCGTCAGCATATGCCGGCAATGTAACGGATGTGGCGAATATGATGTCAGACCGCACGACGCCCGGCCAGCGCACGCCCGAGCGTGATTTCGTCGGCATATTCAAGGTCGCCACCGACCGGCAGGCCGCTCGCCAATCGCGTGACTTTAATGTCGGTTTGCGAAAGCAGCTGCGACAGGAAGCTGGTGGTCGCTTCGCCTTCCACATTCGGGTTGAGCGCGAGGATCACTTCGGCGACTTCGCTGTCTTTGAGCCGTTCGATAAGTTTGGCGATGTTGAGGTCGCTGGGCTGCACGTTGGCCATCGGGTTGATGACGCCGCCGAGCACGTGGTACAGGCCGCGGTATTCGCGCGTGCGCTCGATGCTCATCACGTCTTTCGGCTCTTCGACCACGCAGATCACGCTGTGGTCGCGACGAGGATCGGCGCAGACCGGGCATGGGCTGGTTTCGCACACGTTGCCGCAAATGTCACAGAATCGTATTTTCTCTTTGACTTCGGCGATGGCGTCGATCAGCCCCTGTGATTCCTCGTCGGATGCGTTGAGCAGGTAGAAGGCGATGCGTTGCGCGCCTTTCGGCCCGATGCCGGGCAGGTGCGCGAACGCGTCGATCAGTCGTTGGATGGCGCCGTCATAGGCCAGTGCCATGGTTCACCTCTCCTTGGTTTCCATAAGATTCGCGATTATGCAGTGCTTACGATTGCGTTGATTCGTCGATTTTGCTCGGTTTCGCATTTTTGCTTGCGACTGCACCGCCATCAGTCGTCGAGATTCTTCTTCTGCTGCATGTTGCGCGGGTTTTTTGCATCGTCCGGCCCGAAATCCTCGACTTTTTTCACCTCGAACAGTCGGGTCAGGTCGTCCACGCTTAACGCGGTTGACGCCCCGATCGACTCGTCGCTCATGGAATATTCGTCATCTTCCGCGGCGACCTGCGGCATTGGCTGCGCCGGCGCGGAGAACTGCTGGCTCCACGGATCGGCATTCGGCTGGCCTTGCTGCGGTGTCGCGTCCTGCCGCGGTGCGCGATGCTGGTGATTGGCGTGCTTCGGAGCCACCTCAGGTTCCGTTGGAGCAGGCATGGGATCCACCGGTCCTGCCTGAATCGGCATGGGGTTACCCCAAGGATCGTCGTCCACCGGCGCTTGCTGCGGTACAGGCATCGGTGCCGCCCAAGGATCAACGTTATCGCTGACATCGGGAACAGCCACATGTTTCGCATGTTGTTCCGGCGCTTTCACATCGTTGACGCCGCTTGCGACCACCGATTGCGGTTGCATCGGCTGTGCAGATGCAACCCAAGGGTCATCATCCGGAACAGGCCGTTCCGGATGATGGACTTCCTGCGTCGGGGCCGCCCATGGATCGACTTCCTCGGCTCCACCGGCAGCAGCTCGATGGCCCTCCTCATCGCCGGAATCTCCGGCATTGCCACCGTCTTCGGCGCTCTTCGCGCTTGTGCCGGCCGGCTCCTTGCCGGAGGATTCGAGACCTGCAGCAGTACCAAGATTGGCCGTCAGCAGCGTGGCCGCTTTAAGCTGTTCCTGCACGAGTTGCGCATTGATCTTGCTCTGCTCTTCCGGGCTGAGTTTGCTCCACGGCACCGATTCGGACCCGTCCGCCAGCTTTTTGGCAGGCGCGAGCGTGACGCTCGGTCCGAACGCCTTATGCACTTCGGCGCGGACGATTTTCACCACTTCGGTATTGCCGTCCACCGATTCCTTTGCCACCGCTTTGGCAAACGCGTATTTGCTGAGCGCCTTGTCGAATTTGATCCACAGACGGTCGCCGCTCAGTAGCACGCGAGGCACTTTTTCACGGCTTACGTAACGTTGCACGTCTTCCGGAAGGGCTGCGACCAGCGCATCCCACTTCTGGTCGGGGGTGCGATCGTCATGAATGGGAGCTGGTACGGAAGTTGCGGCAGGCGCAGCGGAAGCGACGGAAGTCGTCGCATTCATCGCCTGCTGCACGTCAGCAAGCACGGAAGCCACGCCGGATGCGACGGCATCGGCAGGATTCGTCGGTGCCACGGACGGCTGCACAGGCGCGGAAGGGGTATCGATCACAGGCGCAGAATCCTGCGCCCGCACATTTCCTGCGGCATGTCGTGCCGCACGGCGACGGGAGCCGGCCATGGATCCACGCGACGATTCGGCAGCCGCGGAAGTTCCGGCATCGCCGGCAAAATCAGGTACACCGGAAGATGACGCAACGACAGCCATCCCTTCCTCACGCCCGGCCAACAAGCGCGCGGCAAGCAATTCCAATCGCATGCGCGGCGAAATCGCACCGGTCATATTGGCAAGCGTCGCATTGATCGTGTCAGCCATCTGCGTCAGCGCAGACAATCCCAAAGCGGAAGCCTGACGACGCAAATCATCCATGTTCTCGGCGGCCGCATCGTCGGAAAGCACGCTTTCCGCACGCTCTCCACCCAACGTGAGCACCAGCAAATCGCGTACGCGGGCAAGCAAATCCTCAACAAATCGACGGGGATCGAAACCACCGACCACGACCTTCTGAATCACGCCATACAGTGCTTCACCATTTTTGTCGGCAACGGCGTCGACGGCCTCGCCAATCAGAGCGTCAGGCGTGAAGCCAAGCAACGCAACCGCGGAGTCGTATGCGATGCTGCCATCGACCGCACCGACCATGAGCTGGTCAAGCACGGAAAGGGTGTCTCGCACGGAACCGCCGCCGGCACGCATGGCAAGGCGCAGCACGCCCGGCTCGGCTTCGATATGCTCGTCTTCGCAGATCTGCTCGAGGTACGGGCCCATAACCTCCTGCGGCACTAGGCGGAACGGGTAATGGTGGGTGCGCGAACGGATGGTGCCGATCACCTTGTCTGGCTCGGTGGTGGCGAAGATGAACATCACATGCTCCGGCGGCTCCTCCACGATTTTCAGCAGCGCGTTGAAGCCTTGCAGCGTGACCATGTGGGCTTCGTCGAGAATGAAAATCTTGTAGCGGTCGCGGGCGGGGGCGAATCCGGCACGTTCGCGCAGTTCGCGGGCATCGTCCACACCGTTGTGCGAAGCGGCGTCGATTTCCACCACGTCGATGGAACCGGGGCCGCCTGTGGCGAGGTCCTTGCAGCTTTCGCATTCGCCGCACGGGTGCGAGGTCGGGCCTTTCGCGCAGTTGACGCAACGCGCGAGAATGCGTGCGGAACTGGTTTTGCCGCAGCCGCGCGGACCGGAAAACAGGTAAGCGTGCGTAAGTTTGTTCTCATCAAGCGCTCGCATCAGCGGAATCGTGACCTGATCCTGCCCGATCACGCCGTCGAACGTGTCGGGACGATACCTTCTATAGAGTGCCAGTGCCATCGCAATTCCTTCCGCTGTGGTGTCACTAGGCTACCGATTAATTACGACACGTTTTTCTCAAAGACCGGCCGCACAGCCTGCCCGTAACGGTGAAGCGCGTGTCCCCAAAGACAAGCGCCGCGGCAACGTTTAAGCTGGGAGTGACGACATCGATACTACGAAATTGACATTGTGTCAATTTACGGTTTAGACTGAGGGCAGTCAAGAAATTGACAGAGTGTCAACGTGTCGCGCAGGTGAGAGACGCCACTCGAACGAAGGAGAGAAAGCCATGGACGGACAGCACAACGCTTCCGCAACAACAGTCGGAGACGCACGCCGCGCGCAAATCGTGCATGCAGCCCGCGCAATCTGCCTGGAAAAGGGCTTTTCGAAAATCACGATCAGCGATATCGCAGGTCGCGTAGGCATGACCAGATCTCTCTTCTACCACTATTTCCAAGACAAAGACCAAGTTGCGGACGCCGTGCTCGACGACGTCATCGACGAAGTCATCTCGCAATTGGAGGAGTGGAACGCCAATCGAGAAGTCGGCAACATCTCGAAAGCGCTCGATGACGTGGTGCGACTGACCCGTTCCCTCATCGCCGATGAGGGCCCGTTCAGCCAACGCATGATCGAAGACGGCAACGCGGGACTGTACATCAAATTCATCGACCGCGTGGCCGATCGCATTGCGGAATACATCTGCAATTCGACAGTGCGCGATTTCGAGAAATTGCATGGCATGCCCATCACCAACGAGCATGAGACGTTCTATACGCTCATCGTTGGCCTGATTTCGCTGATCAGACTGCATCCCGACATTGAAGACACCGTCATCAGACAGGTCGCGGCACAGACGCTGCATCTGAACGAATACATGTAAACGCAGCTCACCCCGCGCGCATACGTGTTGAGAGAAAGGAAGAGCGATGTTGTTCCAAGTCTATGGCGACACCGCCATATACCAGTGGATCGGATGGATCCTCGTATTCTGCTGCCTGATCGGCGCCAATGAGCTGGCCCGTCGCACCAAGACCGGTGGCGTGATCGCGTTCCTGATCGTGCCGGCCATTCTGACCATCTACTTCATCACCATTTACGTGGCCGCCGCGATGGGTGCCGAATGGGCGCTCAGCAATCCGACCTACGTGCATATGACCAGCTGGTTCCACTATGCCAAGCTATATGCGGCCACCGCAGGCTGCATCGGCTTCATGGCACTCAAATACAAGTGGGGCAAGATCGGCAAATCCGAATGGTTCAAGTGCTTCCCGTTCGTGATCGTGGCCATCAACATTCTTATCGCCGTGGCCTCCGACTTCGAATCGGCCATTCGCGCTTGGGGCACCACATGGGTTTCCACCGAAGGCGTGACGCTGTATGGCGGCTGGCACAATGTGTTCAACGGCGTTGCCGGCCTGATCAACATCGCCTGCATGACCGGCTGGTTCGGCATTTACGTGTCAAAGAAGAAGCAGGACATGCTGTGGCCTGACATGACTTGGGTATTCATCGTCGCATACGATATTTGGAACTTCTGCTACACCTACAACTGCCTGCCGACCCACTCCTGGTATTGCGGCCTCGCGCTGCTGCTCGCCCCGACCGTGGCGAACTTCTTCTGGAACAAGGGCGGCTGGATTCAGAACCGCGCCAACACGCTCGCCATCTGGTGCATGTTCGCGCAGGTGTTCCCCATGTTCCAGGATGAGTCCAAGTTCGCCGTGCAGTCGGTGAACAATCCGAACGTGAACCTGACCGTGTCGATCATCGCGCTCGTGGCCAACGTGCTCGCACTCGGCTACATCATGTACCGCGCGAAGAAGCAGCACGTCAACCCGTGGCTGCAGGAAGTCTTCAAGGGCACCCGCGACTACGAGCAGGCCATCGCCCGCCAGGAAGTCGCCGCCTGACCGCAATCCGTGTTCGATAGTTACGGCGTTCGCTAGTTACAGAAAATCCGGTATTCGTAAGATAAAGATCTTGCGGGTACTGGATTTTTCGTTATTATCGCGAAATTATTTGCGATTGCTTACGATTGCCGATCACGCAATCAGTTGCATACGTGCCATCTTCGATATGCAATGTTGCGGTTTGACCGGCATGTGCACGCACTACCGCGAGCGCTTCGCGTAGTAGGTGTCGGTTTTGCCGGTGACAGGATCACGGTGATCACGCTTGATGGCTTCCAGCACTTTCTCTTCGGTGTTGGCAGCTTGGCTTTCCGCCACGGCCGGCGGCACCAGCACGCGAAGCGCACGGTCTTGAACTACGACCTTGACAGGCAGGCGACCAACATATTCACCGTCCGCCATCAAGACCGGCGGCTCATCACCCTCTTGCGCGCGGGTGATTTCGATATCGCGCACACGCTTCCACCCAAACACCTTGCACCCGAGGATCTTGCCGCTGTAGGCGCGCGCCACCGCATCCACGCATTCGGCGACATTGGGCACGTGGTCGAGCCATACCAGGTCAAGCAGCCCATCCGAGAATCGTGAATATGGCGAAATCTCAATGCCACCGCCAATATGCCGTGAATTGGCCACCGTAAGCAACGGTGAAATAATGTCTCTTTCTTCCACCGTTCCATCGGCCAACGTGGCTTTGATGTGGTATCCGTACCGCTTCATATGCGTCAATTCCACAATCGCCGCCACGAAATAGCGCACCGAACCGTTGGGCAAGCGGGAATGGTTGGCACGGTCGTTGATACTCGCATCCAAACCACACGACAGCATGCCCGCGTAGAAGCGGTTGACCGCCGGACGCAATGGCACGTCCGAATCGCCGACCAGATCATCGCCGGTACTGGAATCGATGGCATACCCGCCCTGCAACGACGTGGCCAAACCCATATCAACGTCAATATGCGTGCCGCGCACAATCGCGCCGACGATGCCGTCGACAGCGGTTTCCACGCGATTGACCGGCAGCTCAAGACCGCGGGCGAAATCATTGCCGGAACCCGTCGCCACAATGCCCAACGGTTTACCGGAACAGCCCACGGCATTGGCTCCAAGCGCAATCATGCCGTCGCCGCCGACCGCCACCAGGTAGTCGTATTCGTTCCTGCGATTCCTGGCATTCGCCAAGGAATCGTCGAAGCTCTCGCCGGTCACGTCGATCACGTTGAAGCCATGCTTGCGCCCGGCCTCTTGCAGCAGCTCAACCACCTGCTTGCCGACCTCGGCACCCTTGCCTTTGTTTGACGTCGGATTGCCGACAACGGCAACGGTCGCATTCACACATGACGTTTCGCTCATACTTCAGTACGATAACCGCGATTCGCTCCACACGCCACATGCGAACGGCTTTCCATACAAATGGCCGTGTTTTGTGGAACGAATGTTCCTTTACGTAGAAAGATCCCTTTTTACGAAGCGCGATTTCCCGCACAATGTACCGTTCCGCACCACGCTTATTCGCAGACAATCGGCCCCGCCCGTGACTGTTTGCCGACATGCGATACGAATGGCATTTGCGTGCCGACCTGCGCTTCGACCAGCACATCCTCGTCTTCTATCGTGCAGGATCCGATCGTCGCATTATTGCCGGATATAGTGCGTTCCGCCACGGAACAAGGATCGGACGATCCCGAATACAACGCATTGGCCGCCGCTACCGACGCCAGGTCGGCCGCATTCTGCGCGCGATGCAAGCACAGCAGCAGATTGCCCGCCGACGCGGCCGCGCCCAGCATGATGGCGGCCACTGCGATCAAAGCCACACCGGATATGGTCCCCGAACCCTCATCGGACCCGCGAATCCAAGCAAACCAATGTTTCACAAGGCGTTTCACATTATCCATTCCTTTCCGACCCGCATCCATCAAATGGTTGCCAATAGTGTTTCACAACATGTTTCACACGTCGTATGCCGCAAGCTCCAAACCTCACAGACCTCCATGCACAGGCCACAACCAACAATCCCGCATCTCACTGCGCAGAGACCAGCACGCTTCGGAGCAACGCTAGAAGTAGCGGGTCGCCTTGCCGGTAACTCGAGTGGGCAGCACACCGGTCGGATCCGGCACCACAGGGCATTGCACCGTGACGGTGACGAAGTCCGCCCCACGCTCGAACCGTACCGTCGCCGAACCTCCCGCAGCCGCCATGACCGCGGTCCTCGCCTTCGATTCGCCGCCCGTATCATCAACCGCGAAAGCCCTGGCACCGGCCGCCGCCGCATCCTGGCAATTCATAGACACCACAGACGCACGCCCCAAGCACAACACCAAAATCGCCACCGCCGCCACGCAGGGGAGCACCACCGCGAATTCCGCGGTGGCCGCTCCCTCATCGGCATCATCGGTATGGCGTTTCCACCATTGCTTCAGCATGAATCACCCGACGCTCAGCGCTTTCTTGATGATGTTGGTCAGCAGCGTTTTGATGGCATCGGATTTCATAATGCCCACCAAAACGGCTGCGAATCCGGTGGCGGCAACCAAAACCACCGCATATTCGGCAGTGGCAGCGCCTTCCTCCGGTTCGACGGTCAGCGTGCGCATACGCGCGTCCAGCAGGCATACCGCTTTGCCGGCCCGTTCACGCATGGCATGCAGCAGCTGTCCTGCCTTGCCCATCAGGTCTGGCGAGCCATCGACGTTGATTGGCGTTTCGTTGTTCATGGCGTTCCTTTCGTTCGAACAACCTCGGCCAGATGGCCGAGTGCACCCAGTGTTGCGCATCATCGTGCCCGTCGGAACGTTTTTTCAGGGTTGTGGTCGGAGGACGTGGGTTATCCACAACCACGGCGTGTCATCCACATTTATCCACAAAACTCCGTGAATTATCGTCTCCCAACATTCCCCGCTTTTCCGTTGTCGTTGCGCACACGCCGTCATCCCACAAACGACATAACGGCCGGAATAATCCCCACCGCAACAAACGCAGGAAGAAAGCACAATCCAGTCGGCAGCAACAAACGAACCGACAATTTCGCTGCAGCCTGTTCGATCTGCGAGCGCTCATCCCAATCCAATTGTTCGACCGCTGTTTCCAAACGTTCCACCGGCGAGGCGCCACTGTGCCATGAGGAGGCGAACGCATCGCGTACCACCGCAAGATCGCCATCATCCGGCCATGCGTCATTCCAAGGAATTCCCCTATTCAACTGTTCTCCGGCCGACCGTAGTCCCGCGCCGAATTCTCCTGCAGCGATATCGCCCACGACAATCAGCGCGCGTGGAATGGAGGATCCCTGCCGTATGGCGACGCTGAGCATCTCCAATACCAGCGGCAGCGGAAGTTCCCGCACTCGTCCGGCGGGCGCAAGGTCGGCTGGCACACGGACCGGCCTCCACTGCTTCAGCCACATCGCTTCGGCCGCGCACACCGCCGCCATCAGCGTCCATATGCCAGTCATTACATAATTCCTTTCATATCGTCATACCATTCATGCCGTCTTGCCGTCCATATCGTCTTGCCTCATCAACGCGCGTATCCATACGAGTCCGAACCCGTAGCAGACACAAGCGAATCCAAGGCATGCCCAACCCCTGACCCCTGAAAAGAGGAAGGTCAACGGATGCGCTCCCATGCCTTCCCCTAAAAGTACGGTGAGCTGCGGCAGCGCCATCAGGAGTTTCACCGTCGCTTTGGGCATGGCGAATGCGTTGGTACGCAAATCATCCAATAATCGTTGCCGTTTCAACGATTCAGCCACCGCTTGCAGGCATCGGCCGGTTTCGCATCCGAGCGTCAGGCTCAGCTGACAGGCCGCATATAGCTCGCCACTCAGCCGTTCGACTTGGCCGCATTGCTCTTTGGGCGGGCATCGGCTGCGGATCACCATGGTTATGCGAAGCCTGGTAAGTTCGGGTGTGGCGAACGGCGTTCCACCCAATTCTTCGAACGCCTGCACCAATGTGGTTCCGCTGCGCACGGATGCGCGGAGGGAAGCCACGCACGCCACACATCCGATGGCGGGCAATGGTTTCGCCGGCATGTTCGCCTCTTCGATTCCGTCAGACCGCCCGCCGAATCCTCCATCAGGTTTTTCATCAAGGCTTTCGCCTGCGCGCCCCACTACGTTTCCCGCCCGTTCGCCCACATCGCATACGTTTCGGCGAGGCCACAGCCATACGGCCAGTCCGCACAGTACCGCGCAAATAATGCTGAGACTTTCCATCTGCCCACCTCGATTCAACGACTCCATACGCGCACGAAATCAGGCCACTGTTGCGAAGCCCGCATTTGGTTGCCGTTCCACCCGGCCAATAGGTTTCCCCGCAGTTTTCCCTCTGCGAATTCAAGCCGTCCTATTTGCGCGATGCGCCGCCTGCCTCCCACTCGGCCCACATGCAGCACTACGTCGAACGCGTCTTGCGCGAGCGCCGCGGTGGCTTGCGGATTCAGCCCGGAGAGCAATCCCAAGGCCACCAAGCGTGAGGGAACCGCCGTCACCTGATTGGCATGCAAGGTGGTCATGCCTCCGCGATGCCCGGAATTCAGCGCGCGCAGCAGATCCACGATTTCGCCGCCCCTGCATTCGCCCACCACAATGCGGTCCGGCCGCATACGCAACGTCGCGCATATCAGCTGCGACAGCCCTATGGCGCCTTTGCCTTCCATGTTGGCGCCGCGCGTCACCAGCGACACGTGGTTGGCATGGTTGAGCATGCCAAGTTCGCGCACCTCCTCCACGGTGATGACGCGCTCCCCCGGCGCGCATCGCATAAGCATTGCTTTGAGCAGCGTGGTTTTGCCTGCTCCGGTTCCGCCGGTCACGAGCACGCTGGCCCTTCGTTCCACGAATCCTTCCAGCAAGGGCATCCATCCGCTTGGAAACATGCCGTTTTCCGCCAAAGATTCCAGACTGGGCGCAACAACGTCCGGCAATCGTATGCTGATGGCGGCGCCTTGAGGAACGAGCGGTGCGATAACCGCGTGCACGCGCACGCCTTCCACGGTGGAGGCGTCGGCTATCGGGCAGGCGTCGTCGAGCCTTCTGCCAAGCTGCGAGCACAGCCGCACGGCGAAATCGCGGATGGCTTGGGGACCGCTGAATGGCACGCGCAATGCATGTGGCCGCATACCTTGGCCGCGATCCACCCACACCGTTCCGTCGCAGGTTACCGCGATGTCGGTGACGCCCGGCTCGGATGCGATGTCGCTAAGTGGCCCGAGTTCCATGACTGATGCTCTTTTCTCCCAACGCTTCCTGAATGAGATCCGCCAACGTTGCGATGGCTTTCGCGTTCGTACGATTGGGTTTGCGCAGTCCAAGCCCTTCCAAGAGTTCGCTGCAAAGCTTGGCATCCGGTTTGATGACCGCGGTGATATCGCAGTCGAGGTATTCCGCCGCTTCCTCGATTGCCGTCGTGCCATGGTCGCGTACGGTTCCGCGCGGTTGCACGCCTACGAGAAACTCCCGTTCCTGCGTTGCGGCATCGTGTTCTCCGATCGAACCGTAATGCGCCCGCAGATTCGCTTTGGCCCGCGCAAGACCAAGTACCGTCAGTTCGACCACGGTAATGCGGATGGCCTTGCGCAGTTCCGTCAAATCCTGCAGTCCGTTCCATTGCCCCATATCGACGACGACCACGCTTCGCACCTGCGATAGCGCATGAATGCACGCTTGCACTTCCCACGATTGCGGATTTTCGGTTTTCCAAGGATCGCATGCCAGCAATGGCACACCATCCCAGATTGGCAGCTCCCGCAGTAGCGCTTTGCCGTCGATATTGCCAAGCGGAGCGCTGATTTCCCCGAAGCGTGAGCCGTCCTCGTTTTCCACGCCAAGAAGCACATCCAGCCCACCTCCTTGCAGATCGGCGTCGACGAGCACACATTTGAGGCCGCGTTCGCTCAGCTCGCGGGCCAGTAAGGCGGCCAGAGTGCTCGTGCCCACTCCGGCCACCACGGAGTCGATAACCACCACATTGCCCATATCGCAGGGTTCCTCCACCGATGCGCGACCGCATTGTGCAACCATGCCATACGTTCCAGGCACAGCGCCAACCAGTTGCGTTCCACCGCGATTCGATCCCGGCGGCGTATAGAACCGTTGCGCAGAGACGGTTCTGCGTTGTGTCGGCGGTGACGCTTGCGGCGCGATCGCGCCGGCGACCGGCAACAGCCCGCCCGACGGCAGCGGCACCGGAGGAACATTCGAAAAAGACGTTGCATTACTCATACCGTCGATTGAAAAGCTTCGGCGAGCACCATTGCAAGCTGAACCGGCCCTGTGGTCGGAGGACGCGAGTTATCCACAACCCCGGCGTGTTATGCACCGTTATCCACACAACGACGATAATCGGCGTCCGTCGTTTTCCCGAAAAACTCCCTGAGAACAGGCAAACAAAAAGGAAGGCCCGCCGAGCGGGCCTTCCTTGCAAGAACCTTAAGGGCAGAATCTCTGCACAACAACATCGTCGTAACGGTAAGTCTATCCAATGCCCGTTCAACGTAACGACCTATCTTGGCCATACACTCTTTGTGGGCTCTGCTCTTTAAGTTGTTCTTGTACTTCGTAATTATGCTCAGCAATCCGGCAATCGCAAACCGAAACCGGCTGATGTTCCGTATTTGTCGCAACTGTTGCTTTACGATCGCAAGAATCATAAAAATGCTCCATCGTGTGCGAAACGCAAGACGTGTTTGTTCGTTTGCGTGCGTTTGCGACAAAAACACGGCGTGTCGACACCCTAATTTGCACAATGAGCGAACGAATGTTAACTCCAGCTAAATTTTGCCGGCTTTTTACAGCATTTCCAGCTACTTAAGGATAAAGTAGGAAAGTATGGCACAGATTTTTGACGCACCCTCGAAGGCGATCTTGCGCAGCCAGATAGCTGAGCATATCGCCGAGACCGATAAAAACGACAAGCGTGAGCTTCAGGCCGGCGAAGAGCCGTTGCCGAACGACCGCTTCTTCGACCGCGAGTTGAGCTGGCTGAAGTTCAACAAGCGAGTCCTCGAACTTGCCCAAGACGAAGATCTGCCGATCATCGAACGCGCAAGCTTCGCCGCGATCTTCGCGAACAACCTCGACGAGTTCTTCATGGTTCGCGTCGCAGGTCTGAAGCGCCGCATCGACACCGGCATCGCCGTGACGGCCGCCTCCGGATTGAGCCCAAGGCAGCAGCTGCGCGCCATCAGCGAGCAGGCGCACCGCCTGCAGGACGAGCACGCGCACTACATGATCGATCACATTCTTCCCGACCTGGCGAAGGAACAGATCGTGCTGCTGAGCTGGGACAAGCTCACCGCAGCCGAACAGGAGCGCCTGTCACGCTACTACCGTCAGCAGGTGTTCCCTGTTCTGACGCCGCTCGCCGTGGACCCGGCCCACCCGTTCCCGTACATTTCCGGCGGTTCCATCAACCTCGCCGTGCTGGTGGAGAACCCGGCTTCCGGCAAGTCCCACTTCGCTCGCGTGAAGATTCCTGGAAACCTGAACCGTCTCGTGCCCGTCGACGACATGACCGACGACGATGCCACCAACGTGCGCTACGGCTTCATCACCATGGAGAACCTGATCATCGCGCACCTGGAATCCCTGTTCCCGGGCATGATCATCAAGGAAGCGCGATCCTTCCGCGTTACCCGTAACGAGGATATCGACGTGGAAGAGGATGATGCAGAGAACCTGCTCAACGCCATGGAGAAGGAGCTGCTGCGCCGTCGTTTCGGACCGCCGATCCGTCTTGAGATTTCCGACGAAACCAGCCCGTTCCTTTCCCAGCTGCTCGCCGACCAGCTGCGCGTCAGCGCCGATGAGGTGTACCGCCTGCCGGCACCGCTCGATGCGACCGTGCTCTTCGAACTTGGCGGCATCGACCGTCCGGACTTGAAGTACCGTTCGTTCGTGCCGACCACCAATCGTCAGATTGCCGAGGTGGAGTCGTCCCGCGCGCAAGACATTTTTGCAGCGATTCGCGAACGCGATATCCTCCTGCATCACCCGTACGATTCGTTCTCTACCTCCGTTCAGGCGTTCCTAGCGCAGGCTGCGGCGGATCCGAAGGTGCTCGCCATCAAGCAGACGTTGTACCGTACGTCCAGCAACTCCCCGATCATCGACGCGCTCATCGACGCGGCGCATGCGGGCAAGCAGGTGCTGGCACTGGTCGAAATCAAGGCACGCTTCGACGAAGACGCCAACATCGCATGGGCACGCAAGCTGGAACGCGCCGGCGTGCACGTGGTGTACGGCATCGTGGGCCTGAAGACTCACTGCAAGCTGAGCCTTGTGGTGCGTCAGGAAGCCGACGGCCTGCGCCGCTACTGCCATGTGGGCACCGGTAACTACAATCCGAAGACCGCCCGCATCTACACCGATCTCGGCCTGCTGACCTGCGATCCGGTGGTCGGCCAGGATATGACCCGCCTGTTCAACCAGCTGTCCGGTTATGCGCCGAAGTCGAGCTTCCACCGTCTGCTGGTAGCGCCGCGTACCGTACGTTCCGGTCTGATTCAGCGCATCCGCCGCGAAGAGGATGCGGCACGCGCAGGCAAGGAAGCATGGATTAAGATCAAGGTCAACTCCATCGTGGACGAGAAGACCATCGACGCGCTATACCGTGCAAGCCAGGCCGGCGTGAAGATCGACATCGTGGAACGCGGCATCTGCGCGCTCAAGCCGGGTGTTCCAGGACTTTCCGAGAACATTCGCGTGCGTTCCATTCTGGGTCGTTTCCTCGAGCACAGCCGTATCTACGCATTCGCGAACTCCGATGGCCCGCAGATCGGTGAAGGTCCGGCCGCAGGTCCGGAAGTGTGGATCGGTTCCGCCGATCTGATGCACCGCAATCTCGACCGTCGAGTCGAAGCGCTGGTACGCATCACCGCTCCGGAGCAGATCGACGAGCTGATCAAGTACGTGGATCTGCAAATGGCCGATTCCACCACCTCGTGGCATATGGCAGCCGACGGAACCTACGTGCGTCATGCGAAGGATGAGGAGGGTCGCCCGCTGGTCGATTCCCAGGAATATCTCATCAAGAAGCATACGCGCCGACCGGCAAGGCACTAAACCATAGGAAATGGCCGATTCTGCTGTTGCAGAATCGGCCATTTCCTATGTTGCGGCATACGCGATCACCATCGTGGGAAAACGCAGGAAAACTCGGATGGCACGATTGCCGTCGCGCAATCATGGGGAAACCCGTGCCCAACCACTTACAATGAAAGATATGAGCGAGAGCATGAGACGTGTCGTAGAAGCCGCCGGGGGCATTGTATGGCGGTGGAAAACCGGTAGCGAAATCGCGGAAAATCCAGCAATCGCAGCGCAGAAAACTCCAAAGGAACAACTCAACAGCATTGAAGTGTGCATCGTGCATCGACCAAAGTACGATGACTGGAGCTGGCCGAAAGGCAAACTCGAGCAGGGCGAATCGCATCGTCATGCCGCAGTGCGAGAAATCGGCGAGGAGACAGGCGTTTCCATCGCACTCGGCCCGTATCTGTGCGAAGTCGAATATCCACTGTCCGAAGAAGGCAAGAAAACCCGGCATTCACACGATCGCGCCGTCGACACCAAGCACACGTTGTATTGGATGGCGCAACCGATTTCCGGAGATGATGCGGAACATCTGCTTGACGCATTCGGCCCCGTGCATCGCGCGGATGTAGGCGAAATCAACGATATCGTGTGGGTTTCCGTACGTGAAGCACGTAAAATCCTCACGCATTCCACCGATAAAGACACCCTCGCCATTTTTGTGGACCGCGTACAGGAGGGTGCCGCGACCGCGCAGAATCTGATGATCGTGCGTCATGCCAAGGCCGAATCGCGCAAATCCTGGAAAGACACCGACGCGAACCGGCCGATCACTCCGAAAGGCGCGGCCGCGGCATTCGCACTCAACCGCGAACTCGCCTGCTACAACCCAACCCGCCTCGCAACCTCACCATGGCTGCGCTGCCAGGAAACACTGCAGGTGCTTAGCTGGCAGACCGAACGCCCGATGGAACACATCGACGCGCTCACGGAAGACGCCTTCGCCGAGCACCCGACCATCGCATGGCTGGCGTTCCTCAAGCAGATCCAGCTCACGCTCGAGACCCGCGAAACCACGGCGATCTGCATGCACCGACCGGTTATCGGAGGCATGTTCGATCACTTGCGCGGACTATGCGCCCGCAAAGCGCTCTCCAAGCAGCTCATCGCCAAAACGCCGTTCATGCCTACCGGCACCGCCGTAGCGCTGTTTATAATCGATACGCCGCAAGGTCCCAGCATTATCGATATTCAAAAGGTTTCGCCCATTGTCTACTAGCATGCATTACGGTTCCGGATCGGTTGTACCAAGCCGTTCCGCCGGTTTCACCAACACCGGATCGCCGCGTCCGGCCCGCCCGGGGCAACTCGACCAGATGATGGCCGACAATATCGCGGGAGGTGCCGATCCGGCGCAAATCAACGAGATGAGCCACGCTTCGGCGGCTGTACTGTTGGACCGCGTGCATCATACGCAGGATGCCGCACTCGTGGAGCGCGTGCTCACGCTGGTGGACCGCGAGGGCGTTGACGTGATCGCCGAACTGTGGAGCAGCGCCGAGCCGGATTCGCTGCCGGGCATTCTGTGGCGGCTGTATCTGCTGCGCACGTGGATGCGGAAGAATCGCGAGTCGATCGCGCGGTTGTGGCGCACTGGAGAGCCGGTTGCCACTACCGCCTCGGCGATTGCCGGCGTCGATCAGGCGCCCACGGAAGATGACATTGCGCATACTGCCGATTCGATTCTGGCGGGCGCATTCACCGGCGATTTTGCGGTTGCGCTGGAACGTGCGGCCGCGTTCACCGACGTGGTTGCGTTGGGATTGCGCATCGAAGCACGAAGTATGATCGCACGATTGAAAGCTGCGGAAGGTTCCGATAGCAGCGATTCCGGCATTTCCGCCATGGAAAAGCAGGCACGTATGAAATCGTCCCGTTTGATGCACACGGCCGGCAATCTGTTTGTCACCGCCAAGGATTTTCGCCATGGGGCGAATCTGTGGAGGCGAGGAAAACTGGAGTAGCGCAATCTGGAGTAGCGCAATCCGCTTCTTTCGCCCCCTACTAAATGTGCCGCACAGCAATCGCAAGATCAATTCGCGACACGGCGTACCGTGCGGTCTGCAGCATCTGTAGAATAGGAATTCGCGCCGGGCCATGCATAGCCCCGGGCTCCATTTTTTGCCGCTGCGAGCGGCCTTTGCGCCGACAGGCGCTTTCGTGGTTCGGCGCTTTCCCTCTTCTTAAGTTTCGTTGCTTTTTTCATACGATTTTCAGTTTCTTTCTTGGCTCCTTTCCCAGTTCCCGCGCTTTTCCTCGCGATTATGGACTACGCTTAGAAGACATGGATATTCATGTTTTGAACCACCCGCTGGTGGACCACAAGCTCACCGTTCTTCGCGACAAGAACACCCCGTCCTCCACGTTCCGCGAGCTCGTTTCCGAACTCGTGATGCTTGAGGCCTACGAGGCCACCCGCGACGTCGAAGTCGTGGACAAGCCGATCGAGACCCCCGTCGCTCCGATGGTAGGCAAGCACATCGCTTCCCCGGCGCCGATCATTGTGCCTGTGCTGCGCGCTGGCCTGGGCATGCTTGACGGCATGACCAAGATGATCCCGTCCGCTGAGGTCGGCTTCCTTGGCATGAAGCGCGACGAGGAGAACCCAACCCAGCAGATCACGTACGCGAACCGTCTGCCCGACGATCTGAGCGGCCGTCAGTGCTTCCTGATCGACCCGATGCTCGCCACTGGCGGCACGCTGGTCGCAGCAACACATTACCTGGCCGAGCGCGGCGCAAAGGATGTTACCGCCGTGTGCATTCTGGGCGCTCCGGAAGGCCTGAAGTTCGTTGAGGAGAACCTCGACCCATCCATTAAGTTCAAGCTGGTGCTGTGCGCCGTCGACGAGAAGCTCAACGACAAGTGCTACATCGTGCCAGGCTTGGGCGATGCCGGCGACCGTCTATATGGCGTGATCGACTGACCGCATCAGAGCTCAACCGAATCAACCCAATCAGTCAATCAAGTAAATCGAATAAAAACGGCCTGCCACAACGCAAATCATGCGGCGGCAGGCCGAAATCATATGTAAAACCTCTACTGCTCGTCGGGGACGAACGCCTCGAAAATATGATGGTCGAACCAGTCATCGCACTGGGCGAGCTCGTCGCGGCTGCGCACCGTCCACGACACGGGAACGGCACCCATGAAACGAGCCAACCGTACCTGCGGACTGTTGCCGCCATGCCAATCGTAGGCGACGAAATCAGGGCGGGAAATCCAGTCGAAAATCAGCGCACCGGCCGCATATTCCTTGGCGAGCGCAGCAGGATCAGACGGCTTCTCCTCCCCCTGCGGCCACCAGGAAAGCTGGCCACGGCACACTTCCGGACGGTTCTCCTTATACCAGTTGACGGCAGCCGGATTGAACGATTCGATCACATACGCGCCGGAATAGGCCTGCAGCAGCGCGTCGCCCTTTTCCATGAGCTCGACATCGCGCGAACCCCACTTGGAATTGTCGTCGAACTTGTATTCGACGATCAGCGGCACACGGCCCGCCACTACCTTGAGCACGTCGGCGAACAGTGGCACATGCTGGAAATACCCTTCCGGAGCGCTGTCAGGTGTGGTGACCAGCGGCGGATTTTCAAGCGAACCCGGCAACGGCGCTGCCACAGCGGCACCGGGGGCGTCGGTCGGGAACAGCGGGATGCGGGTCAGCTCATCGTATGTGAGATCGGCGATACGGCGTGGATCTCCGGCGACGCGCATCAGATCGCCGTCATGCACCACCACGATTTCGCCGTCGGCGGTCATCTGCAGGTCAAGCTCGATGCCATAGCCGGCTTCGCAAGCCGCTGCGAATGCCGCAAGCGAGTTCTCCGGAGCGATCGCACCAGTCACGCTGGGGCTGCCATAGCCGGCCTTCATGGCCATGCGACGTGCCAGCGCCACATACTCGCCGCTCTCGTTGGCATACTGCGCGGTCAGACCGGAACCTGCGTCATGCAGGCCGCGATGCGCATACCACACGTCGGGAATGGACGGCACATAATTGCGGCGCTTATCGGAGAAGGTACGCGGCGCGATCGCCCACACTGCGGCGCCTGCAGCGACTGCGCTGCCGAGCAGCGCCTTGTTGACGAATGATTTGGACATGGGCTTTCCTCCCTTACGCGGCCGCTCGCGCATTCTCTCGCGTTGGTTCTCACCGTTCGCGGCCATCGAATCTGTCTCTTCTGAGATTAGCCCATAAATCACAAAAACGGCGACCACCTACGCGATCCGCGATCGTATGTCGCCGTCTCAAGCCACCAACAGCCGAGCCATATCTCGACTATATATGGCAGATTTTGAGTCTCGTCACGAGGCATCTCACTTATATATGGCAGACTGGAGTCAGAAAACGTGCGTTTTCATACCCCCTATATGGCTTTTTAGCGAAGTCTTCTGCCATATATAGGCGAGATGCTTCCTGACAGACCCGCAAATCTGCCATACATAGGCGAGTTATGAGCAAAATGGGGTCCGATGACGTCCGAGTTCACACAAACGTAGGGGTCGGACTCCAAAGGTCGGCGGCTGAATACGTCTGCTTGATCGTAGGCTTGGCCACTGAGCCGTGAAGAGGAAAGCCCAGTGGGTTTTCCTCAGGCGAAGTGAGCGGCTTGCCGCGAAGACCGCGTAGCGGTACCTTGAATGCGTCGAGCACACATATTCAGTCCAGAGGCCGAGGCTGAGAACTTACCACTTTTATATTGGATTCAGTTACGCAGCTTGCCCCGCTTGGCTACGAAGATGCAGCACCCCGCCGTGGCCAGCACCGTCATGGCAATGACGATTGCCGTAGTAGCGACGCCTGTAGAGCTTAGCTTCTTCTTACGTTGAGACTGAGATTGCTGCGATGATTGCGGTTTCGCAGAAGGCTTGGCATTATTACCGTCCTGCTTGCCGTTGTTATCGATATCCGGAGTCGGCTTTGGAGTTGGCGTTGGTTCCGGCTCGGGCTCAGGCGTCGGATCGGGGGTCGGGTCCGGAGTCGGTTCAGGTGCATGAACCTGCCATTCGGCGGCAGCCGGCGATGCACTGCCGGATTGAATCACCATGCGCAGCTTAGTGGTCTTCACCGCGTCAGTCCAGGTTGCCTCGCTCCATCCGCCGTTATCGGTACCGTAAGCGCCGGGAGCATTGGTGACCAATGTATATGTGGCATCGGGAATATCCACAAACGCATTCGTTCCAGCATCCCAATACTGCAGTTTCCACGACGCCGGCATTCCCAAGCCCCCTCCATCGGAGGTGAATTGCACACGGCTGGAATCGATGGTGACTTCGCGATCCCATTCGTAGTCGAGCTTCATTTCACCGGTATTCGGCCACGTACCCCAAATGCAGGCGTTATCAACCGTGCAATCGCCCGGAATGGTTTTGCCGTCGTTAAGCGCGGCAACACCAGCTGTCCAAGAAGACGCTTTTTTGTCCACGTCAGTAGCAACGGCATCTTGCTCGATATAGCCGGCCAACGGCACCGACGTATCGGATGGAATATCTTTGACGCCCGCAGCCGACATATTGCCAGCAATGTCCGAAGCCCGATAGCTCACCGTTTCGCGCTTCGACGAAGAAGCAGTAATCGCCGCGCCTTCTTCATATTGCTGCCATTCGCCGTTTCCAACCCGGTATTCCACCGTTTTCACACCGGATCCAGCACCATCTGAGGCGGTCAATGTCATAGTGCGGGAAGCCGTATCTACCGAGGCGGCTACCGTAGGAGCCGTAGCATCCACACGCGCTTCCGCAGCAGCGATTTCGCTCACATTGCCGGCCGCATCAGTGGCACGCGCACGCACACTCACTATACCCTCGCCAGTCACAGCCTGTACCGCAGTGTTCACATTCGTTCCGACGGTCACCCATGCGCCATCCCCGACCGCAAGTTCGAGTTTTGCGATCGGCGCAGCCGCATTGTCGGAAGCCGTAATAAGAGCGATCGGTGAAGTGACCAGCCAACCATCATTGCCAGCCGTGCCAGCCAATGCCACACGCACGGCAGGAGCAATGGTATCAGCCGGTTTTACGTAATCGTCGGAAACATGTACGGTCACGGCTACGTTGCCGGCTGTCAGATCATCAGCCTGCTGCTTGGTTTCAATGCCAGCAACCACACCTTGCACGGTGAACTCACCCGCCTGCGCATACGAAGAAGCAGACACCGTGCGCCACAAAACCGGAGTTTCCACTGTTTCCGAGCCGTACGCGACTTTCACCGTGTTCGACAATTCCGGCGCGTCTCCGGTCTTGGCGTAGACGTCGGCTGGCTGTTCAGCCACAACTGCTCCCTGTTGCGCGTATACTTCCCATTCAGGAACGCCAACGGAAGCATAGCCCCCGTCAACGGCTTGCGCGGTCATGTCAAGTTTGAGCGCAGTGGTGGTCACTGCGTCGAATGTCACTTCATTAGGCGCGTTCTTGCCTGTATCCACGCCGTATTCGCTGGAATTGGGCACGTCCTTCCAGGAACCGTCTGCGTCAAGATATTGCAGTTTCCATGAGGCAGGGGCACGCAATGCGTTCGCATCGGTATCGAACCAGACTTTCGATCCATTCACACGTACAGCGCCATTCCACTGGTAGATCAGTGAATCGGAGGATTGTGTTTGTGGCATCTTTCGATAGTTCGTCCAATGGTTCGGCGGTACTACAGCAGTTTCCAGCACTCGCCCGTCGTTCACGGAACCCTTGTAGGCGGGTGTTTCGGTGTAGGTCGCGTCCACTGACGCATAGGGGGCCACGTTGCGTGAGGGTTGCAACCGTTCGGCTTTGGTCGGATGCGAAACGGCGTTTATGCGCCCGCCATTCCACGTCACTTCATCGATGCAGACTGCACGGCGGAAGTCAGTACCACCAGTCTTGTCTCCAGTGTGGTAGGTGACCCACCATTTGCCGCCGAATCGTTGAATCGACGGATGCATGGTGGTGGACGATCCCGATTCGACGATTACGCCTTGGTACGTCCACGGCCCAAGAGGGCTTGCCGACGTGGAGTATTGCACGCACGCCTGATAGTTGGATTCCACGCAGGTCGCCACTCCCGACCCGGGTTTGCCACCGTCGTACACGTTGTAGTAGGTGTCTCCTTCACGGAACACCCATGCCGCCTCAAAGAAGCCTTTGGGCCCGTTGGCATAAGCGCCGCCGTTGTTGCCCAAGGTCAGCGACGCGCTCACTTGGTTCGCATAGTCGCTGCCAAGCACGTCTTTGCTGGCATCGTAGTCGGGTATGTTGGCGAGCGCGTCGGCGTCACGCATATTGTAGATTTTCGGCGCTCCGTCCGCCGTTCCGTCCATGGTTTCCACGGCAACATATGAGGTGCGGCCAGTGTTGGCGTCCCGCTGCATTTTTACGGCGAGTTCGCTGTTGAAGGTGCCGAAGTGCAGATATCCGGTACCGTCATTGTCCACGAAGAATGCGGGATCGATGGTTTCGATTTGCGTCTGCGTGGTAGTCAGCAACGGCGCTCCGATGGCGTCGACCCATGGTCCGAGGGGGCTTTTTGATTTGGCCACGCCGATGGAGAACGGGTCGGCTCCCGCGGCTGCGTTCCTGTCTTTGACTGGAACGTAGTAGTAAAACCAGTCGTCGGCCGTGTCTGCGGTGCCAGCATCGTCGACTACTACTTGTCCTGCGTAGGCTCCGTCGCCGGTTGCCCAGTCGAACAGGTCGGCTTTGGCGATGGTCTTGTAGTGCGTCCATTTGCCGGATTCCGGATTGTCGGTTACGTAGACGCCCCAGTCTTTCATATTGAAGGACCCGTAGGTTGGTTCGGCCTCGTCGTGTCCGGTGAATACGAAGAGTTTGCCATCGTATTCAAGGGTGGATGCGTCTGCGGAATAGTAGTTTTGCGACAGGTCGTTGGGGGTATTGGTTCCTTCGTTCTGCCCGATGGGGTTGCGAAGGGTTGCCGGCAACGCACTGTTGTCGATTTGTGTGACGGTGACGTCGGGATTGCCGACCGGCAGATCGTTGTAGGCGTGTCCGGCGACGCTGGGCGCGGTACTTGCGTCGGCCGCGTTGGCTGTCTGCATGGTTGCGATTGCTCCCGTGTATAAGGTGGCTGCGGCTGCGATGCCTGCCACCAGCGTCTTCATCGACGCATGTGAGATGTGCGAAAAGCTCATGAATATTCCTGTTTTCACGATTGGATATTGAAAAGTCCTCTTACGGATTGCTTAGGCTACGTTGGTATTCCTCGTGCGATCCGTAAGAGGACTTGAGCAATTGCTAGCGCTAGTCGCGGTTGCGGCGCGTCAGCATGATGGCGGCTCCCGTCAGCAGGACGATCATTCCTACGACGGCGATGCCGATGACATTGCTGCCGGTGCTGCTGATTGCGGCACTGACTTCAGACTTGGAAACCGGCTTGTTTCCAGGCTTGGCATTCGGCTTGGGGTCGGTCTTGTCGTCGTCCGGCTTCGGTGCTGGCTTGAGTTCAAGTCCGGCGATGGCCTCGGTCAGCTGCTTGACTGCGGCATCCGCATCAGCTTGGGTGGCGTTCTCATCGTTCAGCACCTTGGAGGCGGCATCCACTGCTTCAGCCAACTTCTTGGCGCTGGCTTCGGTGTAGAGGTCACCGCTGACGCCCTGTGCCTGGTCAAGAACCGTCTTCAACTCAGTGGTGTCGGCTTTCTTCACCAGTGTCTGCTGGGCTTCTTCAAGCTGCTTGATGGCCGCATCCACCTGATCCTGGGTGGCGCTCTCGTCCGCATACACCTTTTGAGCGTTACCCATGGCTTCGGAGAATGCCTTCCAGCTGTTCGGCGTGAAATTAGCTTGTTGCACGGAACCGGCTGCGTTGATGGCGGATTCGAGCCTGCTCTTGTCCACGCTTGGTTCCGGATCAGGGGTTGGATCCGGGTCAGGAGTCGGTTCCGGATCAGGAGTGCTTTCCGCAGCATGCACGCCCCACTCGGCAACCGCCAGACCGAAGGTGACGCCCTCGGCGGTCGGCGGATCAAGCACCAAGCGCAACGACGTGGTCTTCACCGGAGTGAACGTGGCCACGCTCCAGCCTTGAGCATCGTCAGAGGCACGTGAGGCCGGGGAATTACGCACGGTGGAGTATTGCGCATTCTCCACATCCTTCCATATACCATCAGAAGCCAAGTACTGAATCTTCCAGCTGTCCGGAACATCCAAACCACCCTTGGCATCATTACGCTCCGCGAAGTTGGCCCAGAACTGCACACGGCTGGAATCGACGGTGGCTTCCTTGCTCCAGGTGTACTGCGCGTACATGCCAGCGGAAGCTTGACCCCAGCTGCCCCACACGCGGCCATTCACATCGGCGTCATCATCAGACGGCCACGTATCGTCAACCAGCACACCATCGTTGAGCTTGCCGGAAGCCGGAGACCAGCTCGCCTCGGCACTCACCGTGGTGTCAATGGCCCTGCCTTCAATCCAACCAGTCAACGGAGTATCGGGCTCCGGCTTGGGATCCGGCGTCGGCTCAGGATCAGGATCGGCACCACCATTCGGATCGGCGACCACATGCACTGTAATCTTGGCCTGCGAGCTTGAACCCTCAGCCGTGCCGGACACCTCATAATCGCCGATGGTGTCCAACTTGACGCCGGCAACACTTGCCTCATCCCACATAACCGTGCGATCGTCAAGCATGCCGTTGGGGAATCGCACCGGAACCACAGACGGCAAAGCCACCGACTTGGAATTCTGGTACACCGTCTGTTCGATCGGCTGAGCCGCACCAGCAGTCTGAGACTGCGCGTCGGAACGCACGCCAATAGTGGCCTTGGTTCCAGCGAGCGCGCCAATAACCGTTCCGGAAACCGCAAACTCGCTATCGGAAGCAAGCTGATCGTCAGTGATGGCATCCCACGCAACACTCAAGTCACGACGGGAACCGTCCGTATAGCTGGCACTCACCGTCTTCGGCAGATTCACATCGGCAGCCTTGCTGCCAGTCTGCACCATACGATTCACGCCATCCACGCTCACCGGATCAAGCGCATACGCCTCAAATTCGGTAGCACCAACAATGGCACCCTTCGGGAACAGCACACGCAACTTGTTCGTCTCCACCGTTTCGGCAAAACGAACCTCATTGCCTTCACCCTGCATCGTGGTATAAGACTGGCCGGCGGCAAGCTTCACATCCTGCCAATCGCCATTCTCATCCGCATACTGCAACTTCCACGACTTGACCATCGGCACACCGCCACCGTCAGTCCAGAAGAACAGCTTCGCCTTCTTCAACGGAACAGTGCCATCCCAGGCAAGCTGCAGCCACGGCTCGGTACCGGTATTGTCACCCCAATTATTCCAGGTCTCATTCGGAGTATTGGTATACAACACCTGACCGTCGATAACCTTCTTGGCATTGTCCTTCGCCTGATATGGATTGGTGAAGCTGGCGCTCGCAGTGGACTGTGAAGCCACATTCACCGTGCCGTCGGAAGGAATGCCGTGAACGGTGACTTCCTTGAAACCGGTCTTCTCACCGTCGAATGCGGTGAGTTTGAGCACATAGTCACCCTCACGGTTGAACGTGACCGTAGTGTTGGCAGCGGTTGCGTCGACGAACTTCGCTTCGCCGTTTTCAGGGCCAGACACCTGCTCCCATGTGGTGGTGAGCGTGTCAGACGGCAGGCCGTCGTCCTTCACCGTGCCCACCAGCTGCGCACCGGACGAGGTGCTGCTGGCAATGTAGGCGTCAACGCTTGGCGCCTGGTTCGTAGGTTCGCCTTCCGGCACAATGTCGGTTTCGTAGGCCTGAATCTCCTTCAAGCCAATGGCCTGACCTGCTTGCGGAGTGAAAGTGGCACGAATGGCTTTGGCCACGACCTTGGAGAACTGCACGCGGTTGTAGTTGGCTCCCGCGTAAGTAGGCGTACGCACCTGGTTCGGCAGGACATGCCATGCGCCGGCCTCATCCTGATATTCAAGCGTGTACACCGACGGCTCACTGTAGCCGGCAATCGTCTGGCTGGACGAGGTCTGGTAGAAGTACAAACGCACGTCGTCGATGTTCTGCACGCCGTTCTTGAACGTTACGGTCAGCGAATCCTTGGCGTTCTTGGATCCCTTGGTGCCCCAGAAGGATTCCATCACGTTCTTGCCGTCCACTGCATTGGTTGCCGGGTAGCCCTTGGTTTCGTAAGTGGCTTCCACATCGGCGTCCTTGGCCACGTTGGCCTGGCTCTTGGACGCTTCGTCCACGTTCTGTCCGGACTGCGCGAAGATCTGCGTAACCCTGCTGTTCGATGCGTAGGTCACTTCGTTGGCGTTCGGCATGGTGGCGGTGGTCGCGCCGGTGATCACCGCTCCGGAATCATCGGCAACCTCAACGGTTCCACTGGCCGGATCGTAGATGAGGTGGGCGAGCTTATCGGAGGTGAACACGGCGTTGCCGTCCACATACAGGGTATATCCCTTCGGAGCGTTGTAGGTGCCGTCGTTGTTCCATACGATCGACAGATCCTGCCCGTGGTAGCTCAGGTTGTTGACGGTGAAGTGGTTCCAACCGGGAATCTCGATCGGATTGAGTTCAATCTTGTTGTCTTCACGCGGAACCATACCTGCCACGTCTTCCACAATCGTCCAGTTGGTGGTGCCAAGCTGGGTGTGGTGAATCCAGGAACGGTAGGTGATCTTTCCACCGTTCTTGCTGGCGTCGGCGTTCTTCTCCGGAATCGTGCTTCCTGCGGAATTATTATCCATATTCCAGAATTCGTTCTGGTCCGGATACTGGTTGTCGCCTCCCTGATAATGCGAGAACGCCACCCAATACAGCAGTTTCTTGAACGATTCGTTCGTGATATATCCGTTGTCTGCAGCATTATAATCACGGATTCCCGCAGAATAGATTTGCAGCAGCGGAGTTGCATTGATAATGGAGAAATTGTTTGATCCTGGGAAATTCAGCGCCTTCTTGTCTGCCTGATTCGCGGTGAAGAACGGGAAAATCGGGAATTCGTCGGCATCTTCGAACAAGCGCAACGCACTATCGTAATCATCATTGCCGATCGGCATCAGACCTTCGGAATACGGATAGTAGTTGTTGAGTTCCTTGTATTTCGCGAATTGACCGTCGTTCAGCCACTTGTGCAGCAGCAGTTTGCTGTCGGAATCCCACAGGTTGTCGAGCACATCCTGCTTGATGGCGTCGGCGATCTGCTGCATTTCAGCGGCTTTTTCGGTGTCTCCGGCAGCCTTGTATGCTTGCGCGGCGGCATTGGCGTTGGCCCACATGTTGGCGGAACCGTCGGCACGGTCCATACGCTGGCCGGAACGACCGGGTTCGGAGAACGACACCGCGTCGGCATCGTTGCCGGTCATGGACCACCACGACCAGTCGATCAGCTTGTTGCCGTTGCTATTCTGGTTGTCGTTGCTGTCTGGCTCGCTTTGCGAATTGAGCAGACCTTTGACATCTTCGGAACCGTAATCACCCAACGCTTCAGCCAATGATGACGGGCCGCCGTGCACCTTGTAGGAGTCCCAACCGGCCTTGGTGATGTACTGCGTGTAGCTGTGGTTCCAATTGGCTGGATCGCCCGGATTGTCGTGGTAGTAGTAATACCCGGACTGGCCTTTCTTGGCTGTCTGCCCGGCCGACACCCAAGTGCCGTACGAGTATTCGGCGTTACGGAACCACTTGGTGTCGTTGATGAACATGCCGGATGTCAGCACGATCTGGTTGTTGTATCCGAGCACGCCTTCGATGGAGGTCGGATACTGGAACGTATTGCCCGGCATATTGGCGTCCAACATGTTGAAACGGCTCAGCCACCAGCGGTAGAACACGGTTTTGTCGATATTGTGTTCCTGGGTTTCCACGTAAGGAATGTTATCGACCCACCACTGGTTGTAGGTGGTCACGGAATCCTTGTAGGAAGCGGCCGGATCGGTGAGATCGCCGTTGAATCGGGCTTCGTATTCCGCGGTGGAGTCCGGCAACTCGTTGGCGATCAGGCCAAGCTGCAGCTTGGTGGTTTGTGGCACGTTCGCTTCCAAGGTGAGGGTGGAAGCGAGTTTGCCGTCCTTTACGGTGAAACCGTTGCCGGAGAACCGTGGATAGATGGTGGTCAGATCGTTCTTCACATTGAAGCGACCGGTCAGTTCAGTGTCGCCGTCATTGCCGTCTTGTGCGAATGGCGAGGCTGCTGTCAGCGTTACGTCACCGCCGGTGGTGCTGGTGATGGTGAAATTCGCGACCATCACATTGGTGTAGGTGATGTACTTGACTTCGGTGACGGTAATGGTCTTGTCGCCGTTGGTGAATTCCGTGGTGAAGTAGCTTGGCGTCTGCTTGCGCTTGTCGGTGTTCTCGCGCAGGGTCTGCTTGGAACCGCCAATGCTTACCTCAACGGTAAAGCCGTCGTTGCCGGTCTGATCCCAGTATGCGACATCTCCTACGAAACCAAGTGCTTCCGGCGTATGCGTGTACATGAATGCGGCACGGCCACGTGAGAACAGGTATTCGTTCTTGTCTGCGCCCGCATAGTTGTAGTCGCCAGCATCGTTGGTGCCGGTACCGTTTGGTGCGGTGCCTGTGCGCGTCAGCATCTTGTCGATCCAGAAGTCGTGTGCGGTGTCGGTTCCGGCACCGTTGGCAACATCCGCATCGAACACCTGCTTGAGGTAGCTTGTCGAGGGATCGAAAGCGACGCCGGTGCCCGGAATCGGGTCGGCGGCCCCCTTGAAACTCGGATACCCCATGGCAGAGTTCGGATTGGCCAGCGCGTCATTGGCGTATGCGGTCGTCACACCGCCAGACAACAGTGTGGCCACTGCCGTCAGCACGCCCAATGACGTGACAATCCCTTTCTTCCTTGTTGATGGTGTCATCAATTCCTCCTACATGGACCATCGTTGGCCCTTGGTTGCCAAGGCTCGTTCCCTGGCATCCAACTTTCTTTCTGTAGGAATGAGAGTCGTGCGATGGACATGAGATTGGAGCGTCCACCGACATTTCAAGAATACATGACGCGAATACGGTTTCGCAAATTTTCTTTCAGTTTTCTCCAATGCTTTTCTAAGTGAACTGCCATACGATGGCTTTTATGCGAAAAGGAAAGTTTTCGCATTTTCCCGTCTTATACTAGGGGCTATGACAAAACCGGCCACCCCATAAGGGGCAGCCGGTCTCTCATTCCAGTCAGCGCGGCGCATTCGGCTCCAATCGATCACGCCGCGCTCACCCGCTTCCCGGCACCATGGCACTCATAGCGCCGGGTAGCAAGTCTTTCTTTTGTTTAGCTGCGCAACCACACGTTCATTTGGCCGAGTTCGCGGTTGGCCCATGCGTAGTAGGGCACCAGCTTGAGCGACGTCCGCTCATCTGAGGCGTCACGCTGAGCGGACATGTACAACGGGGCGTCCACGGCATCCGCAGCCTCACGAACGGCAGGCAACGTCACCGCGTCAACACCTCCAAGCAAATCACTCTCGAAAGTAACCGTGGCATCCGCGGCATCCACGCCATCAGCAAGACGGTACGTCCACAGATCGCCGGCATTATCGGCTTGCTCCGCGCAATAGACGAGCGGACCGCGCATCACCGCAACACGACCTGCATCGCAACGCACATGAGAGTTGGCACGCACCAATCGCACTGCCATATCAAGATCCAGCACCACATGCAATGCAGTTCCCGGAGCAACTGCGAAATATACGAAACCGTTTTCCGGAGCCGTCTTCACAGCAACACCATCGCATGTCAGCGCATAGGAATCAGCCGACCATGTGGGAATACGCACGCCGAAACGTACCGAATCAGCCGCCTCAGCGGGCAATTCCACCATGTACTCAATATGACCGTTCCACGGAAAATCGGAACGCTGCTCCACATGCAACCCGGAATCAAAACTTGCCTGATTCGCAATGAACTGGTGAGCGAGCACCGTGCGACCGCCGTCACGTTCGGTATACACATAACGGTCCACCGACGCGATCAATCGCGCGACATTAGCTGGGCAGCATGCGCAGCCAAACCAATCGACACGATGCGAAAGCACATGATGCCGATCCGGATTGTCCAAACCGTCCGGCGAAGTCTCCAACGCATTCACATAGTAATACTGCTTGCCATCAAGGCTGATGCCCGCGATGGCACCATTGAACAGCTCACGCTCAAGCACGTCGGCATATTCACCATTCGGTTCCAACAGAAGCATTTGGCGGGCAAACATGCTCATCGCCACAGAAGCGCACGTTTCGCCATACATGGTGTCGTTCGGCAGATCGTAATCGTACGTGAACGACTCCCCCACATGTGTGGAACCGATCGCACCCGTTACATACATGCGTTTCGACACGATGTTGTTCCAAAAACGATGCGCCGCATCCAGCAAGCCCTGATCACCGGTAATACGCGCCACATGTGCGATTCCAGTGCATAAATAGGCCACGCGCACAGCATGGCCGTCAGCGGTCTGCTGCTCGCGCACCGGCTGCGCGGCTTGGAAGTACGTGGGCTTGTAGAATCCCAGATCCCGGAAAATGTAGTCGTTGTCGACAGCGGCGATCTGCTTGGCGTAGAACTGCGGATCCTGACCACGCACGTCGATGAGATACCGCGCCAGATTCAGATAGCGCTCCTCACCGGTCGCATCATACAGCTTCGCCAACGCCAATTCGATTTCCGGATGCCCATCAGCACCGTGGATCTTGCCGTCCTCCGGGCCGAAATTGGCATCGATGCAATCCGCCATACGGCACGCCACGTCAAGCGCCTGCTGGTTACCGGTCACCTCATGATAGGCGACAGCAGCCTCAATATAGTGGCCCATGACATACATTTCATGGCTTTGCTGAATCAGTGTGAAACGCTCACGATGCGCCCATTCACCGGTTTTGATTTGGTACGGAGTGTCCAAATATCCGTCCGATTGTTGCGCACGCGCGATGAGGTCGACGGTTTCATCGCACAGTTCCCGCAATTGCGGATCAGGATGATACGACAGTGCGTAAGCCGCTTCCTCCAACCACTTATATATGTCGGAATCCTGGAAGACCATGCCATGAAATTCACCGGCCTCATCACCGGCTGCGATACGCAGATTCTCCACGGCATGACTTTTATTATCGGCAAGCTGATTGCCAGCCGGATCATCCGGAACTTCAGTGGCAATCTCATCATTCATCACACCCCACTGATAGGGAATGACGGATTCAACGATCTGGTCGCGACGCTGCTTCCAGAAAGGAGAAGTAATAGTTACATTCATGATATTTCCTTAAGATTAAGGACTTCGCCAGCCCTTGACGGCTCTTGGCTACTCCGCCTTCGGTCCTGCTCAGGCCGGAGCCTGGAAACAGTCCACTGGGCTGTCTCCCAAGGGCTGACATCGCCAGGTGTCAGCCCTTGACGGCTCCAGCCATAAACCCTTTGACGTAGTACTTCTGGAGGGCTAGGAAGAGGATGGCTGCGGGGATCATCAGAATCACGACGCCAGCTTCGGTGGCACCGTAATCAATGACGCCCATAGTCTGCTGACGCATGTTCACCAAAGCGAGCGGCAGCGTGGCGTTCGACGAACTCGACAGGTACAGCGGAATCATGAAATTGTTCCAAGCCTCAAGGAAAGCAAGCAGACCGACAGTGACCATCGACGGCTTGACGACCGGCACCAGAATCTTAATCAGCGACTGCAGGGAGTTGCAGCCATCGACCATGGCGGCCTCTTCCATATCCTTCGGAATCGCATCGAAAGCATTACGCATGATGAACGTGCTCATCGGCAGCTGGAACAAGGTAATAACCAAACCGACACCCAGCAAGGAATCGTTCAGACCAATATCCTTGTACCACACCATCAGCGGAATCAGCAGAGACGCATACGGCACCATCAAAATGGACAGCGTCACCATGAATCCGAGATTGCGGCCCGGATAGTCGAAACGGGAGAACGAATAGCCTGCGAGCGTGCACACCACCACGGAGAACACCACGGCGACCAACGTCACCACCACCGAGTTGAACAGGTACTTCGGCAGGCCTTCCTGGTAGCCGAACAACGTCAGATAGTTGTTCACACCCCAGCCCTTGGATTGTGCGGAACCAGGCTGCGGACTGAACGAGCAGACCACCACCCAGATCAGCGGCGAAATGAAGACCAGAGCCAGCAGACCTTCGAGAATATAGACGATTACGCGCTTCCACAATGGAGTAGTCATGTGAGTTCCCTCCCCTTGCTCACTTGGTGTTGTCGCGCATACCGCGCATCTGGATGGAATTGATCACCACGAGGGCCGCAAGCACGATCAGCGACAGTGCGGCCGCCATGCCCAGATCCTTCTTGGAATCGAATGCGAAGTTGTAGATGAGCTGCACCACGGTCATGGTGGAATTGTTCGGACCGCCCTTGGTCAGAATGAAGAACTGGTCGAACGCGAGGATGGAACCGGTGACGCAGTAGATCAGGCACATCACGATGGTCGGCTTCATCAGCGGCAGGGTGATGGAACGGAAAATGCGCCACGTGCCAGCACCGTCCATGCGCGCGGCCTCATACAGGTCGCCCGGAATGGCCTGCAGGCCGATCATCATGAGCAGCATGTAGTAGCCGGAGAAACGCCAGACGATCACAATAATGGTGGCCCACAGCGCGCTCTGGCCGGTGGCGAGCACGGAGCCGCCCTCATCCATCAATCCGAAGAAGCTCAGGATCTTGGTGACGGGGCCCACCTGCGGGGAGTACAGCGCGTAGAACAGCAGCGAAGCGGAGGCGAGACCGGTTGCGGACGGCAGCAGGAAGCACGTGCGCAGCATATTGTTCCACTTGGTGCTTTCCTGCACGATCAGCGCCAGGCCAAGGCCGAGTACCAGCAGGAAAATCGTGACGATCACGGTGTATTCAAGTGTGAACAACACCGACTGTCCGAGCAGTTTATTTTCGAAAACCTTGACGAAATTCTCAGGGAAATTCCAACCACGGTTACCGCCCATCAACGACCAGCGGGAACCGGCCATGATGACGAGCAGCACGATTGGCACGAAGAACAGCATGATGATCATCAGCCAATCAGGCAGCGCATACAGCAGGCCACGACGGGTTGCCTCCGCCTTGGCCTTGGAACGATGCGTCTTCACTGGCGCAGCGTTCTTGGAAACAGTAGTCATATTCCCTCCTTGGAACACTTTTGGCGACTCTCTCTTGAATCGTTCGGGGTTTTCGACATAAATGGCCAAGCGATTGGATATGCGTTTGGAAGTGCGATTCCGTCTCGTGCGGCCGTTGAAATCCGCCATGAAGACCGACATTGTTTTTGAAGTATTGTCGATCTCCATGGCAGACCACAACTGTGGTCTGTCTATTTTTGTTTTCGATATTCAGTTGTTCTTAAGTTATGTAAATCGGGGAAAGGAGAAAAAGGAAGAGAAGTTCGTTTTCAGTGGCTCACCTCACTGACCCAGCACGTCGGTGATGGCCTGGTTGTCGGCCTTGAGATCGCCATCGCCCCAGACTGCGTTCTGGATGAGCAGCTGCCACGGGGAACCGGCTGCGTTGAAAGCCTCATTGAAAGCTGCGGACTTCGGGGTCTGGCCATTGCCGTCGATGATTACGGAGTTGATGGTCTGGACGCGAGGATCGGCATCGTCGTAGGCGGTCTTCAGGGTCTGGATGTTGGATGCGGTGTCGCCGTTGGCTGCGAAGACTTCCTTCTGGGCGTCATCGCTCATGAGCCATGCGAGGAAGTTCCAAGCCTGAGCGACGTGCTTGCAGTCCTTGGAGATGCCCATGGCATCGCCGCCGAGGAACGTGGAGGTCTTGCCTTCCTTGGTGCCCGGGATCGGGGTGACACCCACTTCGAAGCCGCCGTCCTTCTCAGCTTCGAACAGTGCGGTGGAAGAGGTGTTCGGATACGGCATCACACCGATGTTGCCGTTGGCGAACGGAGCGGTCCAGGTGGCACCGGTTTCTTCCTTGGAGCCTGCGCCCAAGCCGTTGGTGGTGTTGGCGAGTTCCTTGTAGGCGTCGAGCACGGCCTTCATGGAATCGTTGTCGAGGGTGGCTTCGGTGCCATCTGCGTTCATCACGGATTCGCCGTCAGCCCACACGGACGGGAACAGGTCGAACACGAGAGCGCCACCGGACTGGCCGGCCAAGTAGGAGCCTGCCACGCCGTCCTTGTTGAGGGCCGCGACCGCCTTGGCCTGCTCAACGAACTCGTCGATGCTGCTCGGACCCTTCTCCGGGTCAAGACCTGCTTCCTTGTACAGATTCTTGTTCCATACCATCACGGAAACGTCGGTGATGAACGGCAGCGTGTATTCCTTGCCATCCACGGTACCGGCTTCAATGTGGCCCTGCTGCAGGTCGGACTTGTTGTCGAGTCCGTCGATCTGCTTGGTGATGTCGGTGAAGATGCCTTCAGAAGCCCAGTACGGAATACGCACCACGTCACCGGCGAGAATGTCCGGAAGGGAATCGGTCTGGGAAGCACCACCAACCTTGCCTTCCATATCGTCGTTCGGAATGATTTCCAGCTTGACCTGGTTCTTGTGGGAGGCGTTGTAGGCCTTCACCGCGTTCTTGGCCTGACGCTCCAGCGGAGAACGGGTCCACAGAGTGATCTCAGTGCCGTCATCAGTGCCGGCTGCCGGAATATCGGCCGGAGCCGCGGATCCACCACTGCTGGAACCACCGCCGCATGCAGCCATCGGAATAAGCAACGCGGTTGCCGCGATGCCGGCAATAACGCGAGTGACCTTGTTGAAAGACACCATGTCTACTTCTTTCTCTATGTATCGCTCAGCTTTGAGCCATCCGGCGGGCCTTCCGCCGTCTGCCTTCACGATTTCCGGTTGTTCTCCTTCGATTGAACCGTAGTGCGAAAGCCTTTTCTCAGTATATGGTTTTTTCCAGATTTTGCAAAATCGCTTTCGCACATCAGAATGCAAAGGTATTCATGTCGATAAAACCGTTATAAATAAACGATTCTTAGCATTTTAAGAATCGTTTATGACAGCAAAAAATGACGTGAGATGCAGAAAATGCGAAAGAAAAATGTGTTCATTTTCGCAAATGCGAAAGTTTCGCAATTTGCAAGTGAAATGTCAGCAATCGGCTATATAAAGCCGTTTTGTCCACTTTTTGACACAATGCGAAAACTTTCGCAGTTTTGTCGTATAATATTACGCAATACAAGGGCGGCGAAGCGCATCGACGCGCAGCCAACGTTTTCGTCACACCGTAAAAAAGGGGAACATCATGGCAACTGCAGATACTCACTCAACAGCAAGGCTTGAAGATGTAGCAGCGCTGGCCAACGTGTCTTTGGCAACGGCTTCAAAGGCGCTGCATGGCAAACCGCGCGTCAGTGAAGACACCCGCGAGCGCGTGATGGAGGCAGCGCGGCAACTCAACTATTCCCCGAACAAGCTGGCGCAATCGTTGGCAAGCGGCAGAAGCGGAACCATCGGTTTGGTCACTTCCGATCTGCAAGGCCGTTTCTCCACGCCTATTCTTATTGGCGCCGAAAACGAGCTGCGCGCACAATCGACATCGGTACTACTCGCCAATGCTCGCGGTGACGATGCGCTGGAACGCAGCCATGTAGAGAAACTGCTGTCGCTGAAAGTGGACGGCCTGCTGATTGTGCAGTGCGAGACGAATCCGCGCCCGTCGCTGGGGCGTGATTGGGGCGTGCCGCTGGTGTATGTGTATGGTCCTTCCACCGACACCAACGATTGTTCGGTGACGTGTGACAATGTGGACGCCGGGCGCATGGCCGTGAATCATCTGATTTCGTGCGGACGCAACCGTATCGCCATTATTGGCGGCGATGAAACGTATACGGCCTCCACCGACCGCACCAAGGGCGCGTTGGAAGCGTTGGCCGAGGTTGGTTTGGAACCGGCTGGCCCGATTCGCTATGGCCGTTGGGACGAGAATTGGGGGCGTGCCGCCACCAGACTGCTGCTCGACCAAGGCGTGAAGTTCGACGCCGTGGTATGCCAGAGCGATCAGCTGGCACGAGGATGCATTGACGCGTTGAAGTCGCAGCATCTACGCATTCCTGAGGATGTGGCGGTGATCGGCCACGATAATTGGGACGTGCTCACCAAGAGCTCCCGCCCGCCGCTGACCAGCATCGACAATGAAACGGAACTCATCGGCCGCAAAGCCGCCCGCTACCTGATGGACGCCATCAACGGCCAGCCCCACCACGGCACGGAATATCTCCCCTGCCGCCTCATCCAACGCGAATCCACCCTCCCCCTAGCCTAGCGTCATCGTTTTTTGTTGGAACGTCCCTTGAAGTAAATGTCGAACACGATCCAGACGGACAAAACGAACGCGATCACATAGCCGAGGAAACCAACGATCGGAATACCGAAAATCACCGGTTTGATGCCCGCATAGTACACGATCGACGAGCCGATGAACAATCCGACGACGATCAGCGCCATCGTAAGCCTGTTCACCATGTTGGCAAGCAGATGGATCGGTTCCTGCGAACCGACCATCTCCATATTCACGCGCAACTGGCCGCGCGTAAGCATACGGGAGGCCACTTTCAGCTCATTGGCGGCAGCGAGCAGGCTGTGCAGCGCCTGATGACCTTCGATAACCAGCGATTTCGCCTCATCCTTGGCGAAATCCTTCTTCGACGTGCTTGCGGCGATATGGTCGGAGATGATCTGAATCATATTCACGTCTGGAATGAACTCGTCGAGCAGGCCTTCCAAAGTGACCAGCGCACGCCCGACGGTGGTGACGGTGCTCGGCACTTCAATGCCGTGTCGTTGCGCCATTTGCGTCAACGCGGTGAGCATGGCGGCGATATCCAGCTCGGCCAAATCCACTGTGCCGAATTCCTTGACGATCACATCCAAGTCGGCCAATAACGCCGGATAATCCTCCGGATCGGCCTCGGCACCGGCGAAACGCAGCAGACCGTCGGCAAGCGCGGGCGAATCCTGTTTGGCGACCGCGAAAATCATGTCTTTCAAGACGGAACGGGTTTTGGCATTAAGCCGGCCCGTCATGCCTAGGTCGAGCAGCACGATCTGCCCGCCGCGCACCATGATGTTGCCCGGGTGCGGATCCGCGTGGAAGAAGCCTTCGTCAAGCACTTGCGTGGCGTAATTGTCGACCAGTTTGGTGCCGATTTCCTTCAGATCGTAGCCCGCTTCGATGAGCTCATCAGGATGCGAGACGGAAATGCCTTCGACGTAGTCCATGACCACCACGTGTTCGGTGCACAGGTCGGAGTATGGCTTCGGGCAGTCCATGTATTTGTAGTGTTCGCAGAATCGTTTGAATTCCGCCAGATTTCGCGCTTCGATCATGAAGTCGGTTTCGGCTTCGAAGGTGTCCCACAGTTCTTCGACCACGCCGGAGAGATCGACCACTTGGGCGCTGGGCATGGTTTTGGCGGCTATTCGTGCGATGGTGCGCATGATGGACACATCCTGTGCCATGGTTTCGCGCACGCCCGGGCGTTGCACTTTGACGGCCACATCTTCTCCGGTAGTGAGTTTCGCACGATGCACTTGCGCGAGGCTTGCCGATCCGAGCGGTGTGGCGTCGATATGGTCGAAGATTTCGCCTGCCGGGCGTCCGTATTCGTCTTCCAGCACTTGCAGGACGGTGCCGTACGGCATGGGGTCGGCGTCGGCGCGCAGTTTGGCGAGTTCGTCGCAGAACGATTGGGGCAGGATTTCGGATCGCATGGACAGGATCTGTCCGACTTTCACGAAAGTTGGGCCAAGCGCTTCGAACATGAGCCGCATTTTGACGGGGGTCAGGCCGTGCACAATGTCGAATTGGTTGACGATTTGCGCGATTTGCGCAAGTCGCTTCAGTTTGCCTCGACGAGTCAGGTGGTAGCGCTGCGAGAATGAGTCTTTACGCGGGCCGAACAGTCCGATGGTTTCGGATTGCGTAAAGGTTGCGTCGTTCTGCTTGCCTTGCGATTGCGGGATTCCCGTTTTTCCCGCGGATTTGGCTGCCGTTGCCGCAGCCGCGTCGGACGAGGGGTTCGCCGTCGGATTGATCACCGCGTTGACTCGGTCGGAAAGTGTGACCGGCTCCACGCTTTCGGGTCGGGCCGCATCCGGCTCGATCGGAGAATTCAAAGACATATCGCTGCTCGCAAACGTTGGTCGGATTACGATGAGTGGGATTCATGAGGAGACTTGCGTCCCGCGTATTTCATGCGATTCGCATGTTTCGCACGTTTCTTACGTTCCGCACACGGCCGTTCGCATGTTTCGCAAGTTCCGCATAACAAATCGCCGTCTGAACGTGATGCGACGAGCAGACGGCGATGTGAACGATTGAACGTTACTCGGCTTTGGCTTCAGGTTCGGCTTCCTTGGTTTCCTCTGCAGCCTTGGCTTCAGAGGATTCCTTGACCTCCGCGACCTTGTGCTTGAGTTCGGCGTTGAGGGCCTTGCCCTGTTCGACGGTCAGCTCGCCCTTCTTGACGAGATCGTCAACGATTTCCTGGCTCTTCTCAACCGTGGTCGCCAAAGCGCCAACGCCGGCGAGGAAGACCTTACGCAGGCCGTCACCAAAATCAAAATCAGCCATGATTACCTCCTTAGGTGATGGTGGTACCCACTCTATCGCATTTTCTTCACAAATAACGTCAACGAAACTAGTCAATCGTTACAATTCTGCGGAAGACTCGCTGCCGTATGCTCACAGCGTACGAAAACGCGAAAACTACGAAACAGCGCGAAAACAATCAGCGCGGGCGTGACATGGCCACGCGACGCGCGTTGCTGGCAATCGTGTTGATGCGATCAAGTTCCGCACGCTGCGCTTCCGTCTGCCCTGCAGCGGCCGGATCGAACGAACCATACCGGCGTTCTGCGGCGGTGCGGATCAGAAAATCGGCGATCGCGGGGTTTTTCGGCAGCAGCGAGCCGTGCATGTATGTGCCGATCACATTGTTGACGCGGGCGCCTTCCGTATGATCCTCGCCATTATTGCCGGTGCTATCCGCGTCGACGGTGCCGAGCGGCTGCACGCCTTCGCGCAGGAAGGTTTGGCCGGAATGGTTTTCGTAGCCGATGATGTCACCGAAATCGGCGGAATGCTCGGTCAGATTGCCGATCATGCGCACTTCCTGCCCGACCGTGTACGCGCCGATCACGCCGATGCCGTCGAGTCGGGAGCCATCCACCGTTTCGAAATATTCGCCGAACAGCTGGTACAGACCGCAAATCATGAGCATAGGGGTGCCGCCGGCGGCCAGCGATCGCAGCAGGTCGGCGCGTTTGAAGAAGTCGTCGATGATTTTCTTCTGGCCGGTGTCTTGGCCGCCGCCGCCCAGAATCATGTCGACGTGTTCGGGCCACGCGTCGCCCTGATTGTAGGCGTGCACGCGCGGCTCGTAGCCGTATAGGGCGAGACGGCGCTGGATGGTGAGCACGTTGCCGGAGTCGCCGTAAATGTTCATGTCTTTCGGATATAGCGACACGATGTCGATTACCTGGCTCATATCGTCTCCCTCATGCGGTTCATACGTTCTTCATGCGTTTTCATGCGTTGCGCGGATTCGCGCTGTTATTTACCCACGCCAGCGTCGGCGACTTCGGCGATTTTGCCGAGCGCGGCTCGCGTTTTGAGCATTGCCGTGTATGTGCAGTAAATGTGCTTGGGGGTGCCCGGATTCGCGTTCACGAACGTTGAGACGGCCTCTTCAAGTTCCGTGTTGACGCTATTCACCGGCACCTGATCGTATTCGAGGCGCAACGCCATGTCCCAGGCACGCACGCCCGAAACCATGGCCACACCGGTGTCTCGCAGCGAGGAGAAGTCCACGTCCCACAGCCAGCTCATGTCACGCCCGTCGGCGTATTCGTCGTTGATGGCGATCATGGTGTCGCAGCCTTCAGGGGTGAAGGATGCGAGCGACAGACGGAATCCCATGGGGTTTTTGACGAGCAGCAGCTCCACCGGCGAGCCGTTCACGTCGATGACCTCGCCGCGTCCGAACGCCGGAGTGACTTCGGCTGCCGCGTCGATCATGGCTTGCGTGGTGGAATGCGCGAAGTCGATCATGCGCTGTGAGATTCCCACTTGTCGCAATAGTTCGTCGGTTACGTTCTGCTCGAACGGCAGGAACATTGCTTGCGCATCGGCCACGACCGCTCGCACGACGGCCAGCGCGGCCGCCGCGTTGTACAGGTTGTACACGCCTTCCAGTCTCACACCGGTTTCGTACGTTTCACCGTCGATGCCGAAACTGGCACGATGGTCGCCCACGGCAAGCAAGGTCACGTCAGCTGGTAGCTGTTCCGCAATTGCCGCATCTCCCGATTTTTCTGCATTTTCCCCAGTTTTCGCGATTGCCGAAGCATCGTCAATCTCAATATTTGCGGACGATTCTGCAGATTCGGACGATGCAGTATCAGCGGACGATGCAGTATCGACTGTCGTGCGCATGTCGTCGTCGGACGGGAAGAAGCTGCGCAACGACCCGTCAAGACCGAAATAGCGCACTTCCACACCATCTTCAGTATGTGCGACGTCAGCAAGTCGTGCGATGCGTGGATCCTCACGATTGAGCACTACGGTTCCGGTGGTCGCTTCGGCGGCTTTGCTCAGCAGTCGTGCGGTATTGTCGATTTCGCCGAAACGGTCGAGCTGGTCGCGCATCACGTTGAGCAGCAGGCAGTAGTCGGGTTGCACTTGTTTGACGAAATGCACCGCGTACGCTTCGTCGAGTTCCAGTACGGCGATGTCGGCGTCCAGTTTGCCGCCGAGCGAGACTTCGGCCAGCAGCGACGAGACCACGCCGCGGGTGAAATTCGATCCGGTCGGATTGGTGAATACCTTCAATCCCAACGATTCCAGCATGCTTGCCACCATGCGCGTGGTGGTGGTTTTGCCGTTCGTGCCAGACACGAGCACCACGCCAAGCGGTAGCTGCTGCAGGGTGCGTGCGAGGAATTGCGGGTCGATCCGTTCCACGATTTTGCCGGGGAACGCGCTGCCGCCGCCATGTGCCAGGCGGGAGGCCGCACGCACGGCCTTGCCGATCAACGGCGTTGCGAATGAGTTCCACGCCATGCTATACCTCCTGTTGGCTCTGGTAGTCCTGCGGCATATCTTTGAACTTGGAGTATGCGCCAAGGAACGCGAGATTGAACGTCTGCGTCGGACCGTTACGATGCTTCGCCATGATGATATCGGCCTCGCCCGGGCGATCTTCCTTGTCGTAGGCGTCCGGCCTGTGCACGAGGAACACCACGTCGGCGTCCTGTTCGATAGAACCGGATTCGCGCAAATCCGAAAGCTGCGGCTTTTTATCCTGACGCATTTCGGGGCCACGGTTCAGCTGGCTCAGCGCCACCACCGGCACTTCCAATTCCTTGGCAAGCAGCTTCAATGCACGCGAGAAATCAGACACTTCCTGCTGGCGGCTTTCCACGGCCTTGCCGGAAGTCATGAGCTGCAGGTAGTCGATCACCACTAATTTCAGATCGTTCGTCTGCTTCAATCGGCGGCATTTCGCACGGATCTCCATCAAACTCATGTTCGGACTATCGTCGATGAATAATGGTGCGTTCTGCAGTTTATCCTGCAGATTATTGAGGATATTCCAACGTTCCTGCGTGATTTCTTCCGCTCGGCGCATGGCTGACAGCGGAATATTCGCTTCCGCCGAAATGATTCGTTGCGCAAGTTCGGTTTTGCTCATTTCCAAGCTGAAGATCACGGACGTCATATTGTGGTGCAGCGCCGCAGCTCGCGCGAAATCAACGCCGAGCGTGGACTTACCCATGGCCGGTCGGCCTGCAACGACGATCATCTGGCCCGGCTGCAGGCCTTGCGTCACGTCGTCGATGTCACGGAATCCGGTTGGCACGCCTTTGGAAACCTCGCCGTTTTGCAGTCGGTCGATTTGGTCGAGGGTGTCGGTGATGACGGTGCCGATCGGCGCGTAATCCTGCCTCACTTTGCCGGTCGACATTTCGTAGACTTCGGCCTGTGCCAGGTTGACGACGTCTTCGGCTTGGGATCCTTCGGCGGTGTAGCCGAGCTGTGCGATTTTGGTGCCGGCTGCGATCACATTGCGCAGGATGGCACGCTGGTGGATGATGTCGGCATAGAAGGTTGCGTTGGCTGCGGTCGGCACGGATGCGACGAGGCTGTGCAGATAGTCGGATCCCCCCACTTTTTCGAGGTCGCCGTCTTTGAGCAGCTGGTTGGCCACCAGCACCGCGTCGACGGGCTGCGATGCGGAGAACAGGTTGATGATGGCTTCGTACACGGTTTGGTTGCGCGGCTGGTAGAAGTCGGTGATGTCAATCATCTGCGAGACTTCGCCGATGGCGTCTTTGCTCATGAGCATGCCGCCGAGCACCGCCATTTCGGCGGCGTCGTCATGTGGCGGCACACGGTCAAAGATGGCGTCGCGAATAGCCGTTCCCGACGCGCCGGAAATGCTGCCATTGCCTGAAAAACCGCGGTTTTGCCCTTGATTCAGGCCATTGTTCCAAGAATTGCTCTCCGCCATGCTTCTCCAGCTCTTCGATGTGTGGTGTACCGGGAAAAACCATAATACCTGTGCCACTTCACGAATGATGTTGCGATGAGATTCTGGAGGAATCTCCGCATTGACAGGATCGAAATCACCCGACACGCGCGAATCGGTTCGCTGTGGATAAGAAAGCCGAAAAAACCCGAGTTATCCACATACTGGGGATAACTATGTGGAAAACATATCGAGTTATCCACCAAATGGGGATAACCGAGTGGACAACTTGGGGACATCTTTCGTACGGGTGCCCATTCCCCTGGTTGTGACTTGCTTAAGTGAACCGAAGGTGATATGTTCCCCACTTTTTCTTACACGATGGGTTTCCGCCGACGCGGCGGGTACCGCATCGGCAACCATGTCGCTTTGCCGGGCATTCGCTCACAGCCTACGCGGCCTCACATGTGGTAGCGGGTGGCGTTGTACATGGTTCGGACAAGGGTTTCGCGCCATTTACTCCAGCCGTACTGTTTGGAAATGGTCTCGCCGGCCGTGGCACCCAACGACGAACCGTCAGCACGAGTCAGATCGAACAGCATGTCAAGCAGCAGCGGATCATGATCAAGACGAGAAGCCAACTCGTCACCAACATTAGGATCATTCGGATTCTGACCAGTCGCAAACTCCGACAACGTAAGATGCTCACGCACCAACAACGTGACCCACCAAATAATGTCACGATCAAAACCCATGCGCTTCAACACCATGGACGCATGACGCGCACCCTCCGCCGCATGATCGAAAACCCCCGGACGCTTACCGACATCATGCAAAATACCAGCCAACAGCAACGCCTGATAATGCCGATCATCATAACGGTTTCCACGAGGTGTTTCACGACCAAGCCGCGTAACCACCTCAACCGAATGACGGTCAATCGTGTAACGGTGCGCAGCCGAAGCACTCGGGCGATTACGAATCGCCAACCATTCCGGAATCAGCCGACCCGGAATATCGACAAAATCAATCTCCTCCCACACCTGCAACAACGCGGGACCGCTCGCAAGCAAACGCAAGAACAGACTACGCGACTCATCATTCCACGTGCGATCATCGATCGGACACGACTTCAGATTCTGCAACGTGCCGGGCGCGATCGGCAGACCAAACTCAGCCGCAGCAACAGCAGCCCGCAACGCAAGACACGGATCGGACTTCGGATCGGCACCCGGCGCAAGCACGATCTCCTCCTCATGCTTGGCGATACCGGGCGCAATCACATCAAACGTAGGCGCCTGACGCTTACCGCCGCCACGAGGCTGGAACACCTGGAAAAACGCAAAACGAGGCTTCTCATGAGTCAACGAATGCTCAGCGCGAGAAGCCGTGGAATCAAGCGAAAACGCGATCTGGCGACCAACACGCGCAAGCAACGTCTGCAAATCATCAATCGACTTCGCCTCGCGCTCGCCGCTCGGCAACGTCGGATCGGCCAAACCCAGCATCGCCGAAACCTTCGCCTGATAAGGAGCAAGCAACATGTTCGTGTCTTTGTTGGCGACCAAATGAATGCAATCGCGCACATCCAGCAACCGTTCGACGGCATCGTCATACTGGCCGTGCGGGCGGTCGGCAAGCCAAGAAGCGGCAAGCGCGGAGACCAGCACGGAATCGCGCAAACCACCGCGAGACTCTTTAATATCAGGCTGATTGCTATACGCCATACGGCCGAACTCGCCCAAACGAGACTTGGCGGAACCCAACAATTCGGGCAAGCGCTTACGGGCGGCCCTACGCCAACGCTCTAAAATGGAGATAGCCGTGGATTCGATCAGCTGCGTGTCGCCCGCGATCGGCACCACGTCCAGCCAACCCATCGCGGCGGGCAGATCATGGTCGGTGACCGCCTCGCACTGCGCGCGGGTACGCACCGACTGGTCAAGATCAAGACCCGAATCCCAAATCGGATACCACAATTTGTTGGCAAGCTCATTGAGCTGCCGGTCAGTGAGCGCGTGAGGCTCATAAATGACCACCAAGTCAAGATCGGAACTCGGTCCCACTTGGCCGCGGGCCAACGAACCCACCGCGCCAAGACCAATGCCGGACTGCGGAACGTCAAAAGACACCGTCTGGCAAGCCTCCTGCCACAATTGTTTGAGGCAATCCATGGCCAGATCCGTACGAGCCTTACGTTTCGCCGCACCATTGCGGTACACGCCGTCGGCATCCGGCTGACTTATATCCATGAAACGTTGTTTAAGACCATCAACCGCTGAAGTCATAGCAAATCCTTATGAATCTTCGCAAAAACAATCAAATCTGAGCAGATAAAAGCGAAAGCGGGGAAATCCGAAGCAGACAATCTGACGCGAAAATCGTATGAAAATCCCCGCACGGCGCGAAGCACGTACGGGGATCTGTCTATTGATAACCCGAACCTAAGCCCGGGGCCCTTAATATCTATCCGAATGAATTATCAGATAGCGGCAGAGCCGGTCTCGCCGGTACGCACGCGGGTCACCGAATCAAGCGGGGCAACCCAGACCTTGCCGTCGCCGATGGTGCCGGAGCCGGCGGACTTGACGATCACACCGACCAGAGTCTCGGCATCGGCGTCATCGGACAGCACCTCGACGCGAATCTTCGGAATGAGATCCACGGTGTATTCGGCGCCACGGTAAACCTCGGTGTGGCCACGCTGGCGGCCGTAACCGTTAGCCTCAGACACGGTCAGACCGTGAACACCTGCGGCAGCGAGGGCTTCCTTGACATCGTCAAGCTTATGCGGCTGAATGATAGCGGTAATGAGCTTCATCTCACTTCACCTCCTTGAGAACAGAGCTGGCGGTACCAGCAAAATCGTAAGCACGTTCGCCCTGATCGGCAAGATCGATACCGCCGACTTCCTGAGCTTCGGTGACACGCCAACCAATCGTCTTCTCCAGAGCGAAGGCGATGATGCCGGTGACAACAGCGGACCAGATGATGGCAACGAGGGCAACGATGAGCTGCACAACCAGCTGCTTCCAGTCGCCGCCCGCGAACAGACCGGTACCTTCGCCGAAGAAGCCGATAAGCACAGTGCCGGTGAAGCCGCCGACGCCGTGGACGCCGACAACGTCGAGAGAATCATCGTAGCCGAGCTTGAACTTCAGGCCGCAAGCGAGGCAGGTGAGCACGCCGGCGATGGCACCGAGCACGATGGCCCACAGCGGGGAAACCACATCGGCGGCCGGAGTGATGGCAACCAGACCTGCGACGATGCCGGAAGCGGCACCCATGGCGGTGTAGTGGCCGGTGCGGATCTTCTCAGTGAAGCCCCAAGAGAGCATTGCGGCGGCGGTTGCGGCGGAAGTGGAAACCCAAGCGTAGCCTGCGGTGCCATTGGCGGCAAACGCGGAACCAGCGTTGAAGCCGAACCATCCGAACCACAGCAGGAAAGCGCCAAGCATCACGAACGGAACATTGTGCGGACGGAACGGCTGGGTGCCGAAGCCCTTGCGCTTGCCGATGATCAACACGATCACCAGAGCGGCGACTGCAGCGTTGATGTGCACGACCGTACCACCTGCGAAATCGTGGGCGGCAGCGCCGATAGCCTGGGAGATCGCGCCGTCAGCGCTCAGCAGACCGCCATTCCACACCATGTGGGCGAGCGGAGCGTAATCGAAGGTAATCCACAGCGCGACGAAAATCATCCACGTGGAGTACTTGACACGTTCAGCGATAGCGCCGCAAATCAGAGCGACGGTAATCATGGCGAATGCGGACTGGAACGCCACATCGACGCTGACCGGGTAGTTGTTGGAGTTCAGCGAAGCCGACGTGAAGACACCGCCGTCGGAAACCATGGAATCCTTCAGCAGGAAGCCTGTGGCCGGATCACCGAAGACACCGCCGACCGAAGTGCCTGCGTAGGCGATGGACCAGCCCCACAGCACCCAGATCACCATTGTGACGGACAGAGCGGCCGCCTCCATAATCATCATGTTCAGCACGGCCTTTGCGCGGACCATGCCACCGTAGAAGAACGCCACACCCGGCGTCATGAGGAACACAAGGGACGCGGACGTCAAAATCCACGCGGCATTTCCAGAATCAAGCTGACCCATGTCACCCTCCTCTTTCTTTCTTTTTGAGTTCACATTTCCGGCCCCATCGTATGGGGCTGACAAAACGGTATGGAACGCCGCCCGCGTTTTGAAAACGTTACGACGTGTTACAGCAAGGTAACGCCATCTCGCCATTACGTCAACCGAAAACGGCGGAATAAAGCGGCTGGCACGTTTTGTTTCAGATTGCGCACCGCTCTCAGGCCAAACCACTATCAGCCCATTTTTCAGCGTATCTGCCTTATGTATGGCAGATTTGGAGGACTGACACGAGACATTTCGCCCATATATGGCACTCTCACTCGCAAAAAAGGTGCTTTCGGGGGTAAACATATACCTTCTAAGTCGACTTTCTCCAAAAGCATCCGCCATATATAAGCGAGAAACCAGCGGACGAACCGGCAAATCTGCCATATATAGGCGAAATAGGACTGGTCGGGGGTAAAAAGAAAGCCTCCCACGCGGGGAGGCTTTCTCGGAAGCGCAATCAGCTCAGGCGAGGATGCCGTCGACGAAGCCTTCCGGATCGAACGGGGCGAGATCGTCCGGGCCTTCACCGAGGCCGACAAGCTTGACGGGCACGCCAAGCTCCTTCTGCACGGAAATCACAATGCCACCCTTTGCGGAGCCGTCGAGCTTGGAGAGCACCACACCGGTAATGCCGATGGCTTCGGCGAACACCTTGGCCTGGGTCATGCCATTCTGGCCAGTGGTGGCGTCGAGCACGAGCAGCACCTCGTCGACCGGAAGGTTCTTTTCGGTAACGCGGCGGATCTTGCCGAGCTCGTCCATGAGGTTCGCCTTGTTCTGCAGGCGGCCCGCAGTGTCGATGATGAGCACGTCGGCGTTCTCTTCCTTGGCCTTGGCACTGGCCTCGAATGCGACGGACGCCGGATCGGCGCCGTCCTTGTCGGAACGCACGACCGGGACACCGACCTTGGCACCCCAAGTTTCCAACTGGTCGGCGGCCGCCGCGCGGAAGGTATCGGCAGCGCCCAACATGACCTGCTTGCCTTCGGAAACAAGCAGGCGGGAAAGCTTGCCCGCAGTGGTGGTTTTGCCCGTGCCGTTCACGCCGACCATGATGATGACGCTTGGTTTGTTGGCACCCTCCTTATTGGCATTGAGGCGGCGATCCGTGTCAGTGCCTACGAGCTTCAACAGCTTGTCATTCAGCGCGGCACGCACTTCGGCCGGATCGGACTGGCCTGCGATTCGGGCGTCGTTGCGTAGTTCCTCGACGAGCTGTTCGCTGGCTTCCGCACCCACGTCGGCAAGCAGGAGGGTGTCTTCGACGTCTTCCCAGTCGGCTTCGGAAAGCTGATCCTTCGCAAGAATGTTGAACAGAGCCTTGCCGAACGGATTGCCGGATTTCGACAGGCGCGCCTTAAGACGCTGCATGCGCGTGCCGGCGGATTCGGGGGTTTCATGAACCGGTTCGGGCTTGGCTTCGGTGGCTGGTGCAGGAGCCGCCGTTTCGGAAGAGGAAGCTTGAGCCGAGGACTTCTGCTGACTTTCAGCCGGAGCTTTTTCAGCTGCATCAACATTGGAATCAACGGACTGCTTCACCGTGGAAGAATCAGCCGCAGCCGACTTTGCTTCCGCAGCAAGACGGGCATCAGCAACCGCTTTCGCATCCTCAGTGGACTTGTTGACGGCGTTCTTGCGGGTCTTACCGAGCCACCAACCGCCAATCACCAGAATTGCCGCGATGACGACAACGGCGACAATCGCAATAATCACATTCGTATCCATGACTCCAGCCTAAAAAGCGCAACGGACACACCGGCTCCGCCCCGCGGACGCACCACGAATGTCCGATTCTGCAGAATCGGACAACAAACCATCCGAATCCGACGTTCAGATGACCGATTCGGGAGAAACGGACAAGTAGACAACGCCATACGCACCACAGTTGTCCGATTCACCAGAATCGGACAGACTATCCACGGGGCATGAAAAACTGGACGGCATGGCCAATACATCCAGAATGACGTCGTATCAGCGGCGCGAGCAGCTCATCGAAATCGGTCGTTCGCTGTTCGCGTCGAAGGGCTTCGAAGCAGTGAGCGTGGAGGAGATCGCCGCCACCGCAAAAGTGTCGAAACCCATTGTGTACGAGCATTTCGGAGGCAAAGAGGGCCTGTACGCTGTGGTGGTGGACCGCGAAATGCGCGCGCTTACCGACACGCTCGTCAACGCGCTCTCCGACCCACAAGCGCACCCCCGTCAAATCGTGGAACGCACGGCGCTGGCACTGCTCACCTATGTTGAGGAGAATGCTGAAGGATTCCGAGTGCTCACCCGCGATTCGCCGAAAACCGATCCGGCCAGCTCGTTCAATTCGCTTTTGGGAGACATCGCCCTGCGCGTGGAAGACATTCTCGCCGAAGCGTTCAAACGCCAGCACCTGCCGGCCAAGGGCGTGCCATACTACGCGCAGATGCTCATCGGCATGACCGTATATACCTGCCAGTATTGGGCGGACCAGCGCAAACTCAGTAAAGAGCAGATTGCCGCGCACATCGTGAATCTGGCCTGGCATGGCTTGAGCCGCATGGAAGCCAAGCCGGAACTGCGTTTCGAAAGCGACAAAGCCACAAAAGAGGCGGAAAAGCAGGAAAGGCGCGAAATCAAGGAAATCGCGAAACGCGAGCGCAAGGCCGCAAAAGAGGCACAATCACAAAACAATACGGAAAGCCCAGCCGAGCAGAACGCTGAACAGAATACCGAACAAGACGCAGCCGGAAGCCAAGGCACGCAAGCCGAACAGCAGTCGTAACAACCCAGCCGCCCCCAGTCATCGCAAGCATCGCAGCCCACGCCAGCAGGCGCCAGACGCAGGAATCGAACAGTGCCCACAACAGGGGAATCGCAAGCATCGCACAAGCCAACAAGCATCGACGAAAACTTACAAATTGTCAACAACGGTACCCTTAAGGGAAATTTCAGGTGCAGATTGCGCTATTCAGGGTGCCTATTGCGTACAAACCGTTCCCCTGAAGCAAACAAGGTGCTACGTTAGTTTCGTTACGCAGTGACCACGCGCCGCGCGCGGCAGGTCACCTCGTCCTACCAAGGAAGACTATGCAGGAGAAGAAGACGCTCACCTTCGTGGTGCCCGCGTACAACATGACCGAATATTTGGAACGATGCGTCATGTCGTTAATCGCAGCGAAGCGCAACGACGACATCGAAGTGCTGATCGTGGATGACGGCTCGTCCGACGGCACGCTGGAAATGGCACAGAAATTCGAAGCCCGCTATCCAGGCATCGTGCGCGCCATCCACCAAGAGAACAAGGGGCATGGCGGAGCCGTCAACACCGGCATCGCGGCGGCAAGCGGCATGTACGTGAAGGTTGTTGACGCCGACGATTGGGTTGGCCCCGAATCGCTCGAACAGGTCATGGCCGTGCTGCGCGAAGAGGCCGATTCCACCGAGCCGATCGACATGCTCGTCACCAATTATGTGTATGACAAGGTTGGCAAACGCAACAAGCATGTGGTGAACTTCCGCCATGCCATGAAGGCCGGCGAGCGCCTGACCTGGAACGATCTTGGGCATTTCGGCTTGGCTGAATACATTCTCATGCACGCGCTGACGTACCGCACCGCCGTGGTGCGAGAGTCCGGCATGCAGCTGCCGGAGCACACGTTCTACGTGGACTTCATTTACGCGTATCAGCCGTTCCCGTGGGTGAAGACCATGAAGTATTTGGATACGCCGTTCTACCACTATTTCATCGGTCGCGACGGCCAGAGCGTGCAGACCGACGTGATGATCCGCCGCGTCGACCAGCTGCGCCTCGTCAACCAGTGCATGGTGCGTGCAACTCCGGAACGCGGCACGGTGCCGGACGGCCTGTACCGTTATATGATCCACTTCCTGGCGATTGAAAGTTCCGTGGCAAGTGTGTTCATGATTTTGTCTCGCGATCCGGAAAATTATGAGAAGAAAAAGGATATGTGGGACGACATTAAGGCGTACTCCCCCACTATTTACAAGGATGTGCGCAAGAAGGCCATGTCTCGTGCGTTGAATTTGCGCGGGTCGATCGGTCGTTTCGTGATTCGCAAGGGGTATTTCGTGGCGGAACACGTCGTCGGGTTCAACTGATCGGCGCCATCTGCCTTATATATGGCAGATTCGCGGGTCCGTCAACTGATATCTCGCTTATATATGGCAGATGCTTTTGGAGAAAGACGACTTAGAGGGTATATTTTTACCCCCGAAGTCGCCTTGCTACCAAGCACGAGTGCCGTATGTAAACGAAATGCCTCGTGTCAGCTCTTGAAATCTGCCATATATAAGCGAGATATGGGCAAAAACTGACGTACAAGGATGCGGATGCAGCCGTGAGGCTGTTGGGAGCAGTACTGACGCTTCCAACAGCCTGCGTTCATGCGGAATGCTCCGAGCGCGGAAACCTTGGCTCATTGGGACGGGTTTTGCCGGATTTCGGGGCTTTATGCTTAGTTCCAGCGGTCGGACATGGCGAAACTGTTGTGCATGAGATTGCTGGACGTGTAGAGCACGTCGTTGAGCAGTTTCGTAACGTGAGTGCGCAAATATTCCGCCATTTCTTCGTTGGACTGCTGCAGTTTTGCGATAATTGCAATACTTGCGTTTTCCGTAATCTCCGCGGCCCCTGCATGCTCCTGCGATTCGGACACGCTCTTTTGTGCAGCAATCTCACGCAATTCGGCATCAGTACGTTCCACCAGACGATGGCCGTAAGCGCGGGCCGATTCCGCAAATCCTTCGATCGCATTGCTGGTTTCGTAGAAATGCGCGTCGGCGAGCGCGGCGATCAAACGGTTCGCCCAGTACAGGTTGCCGGTCGAGACTTCCGGCGTGGTGTCACGCAGGTAGGCGGGCGTATCGTCGACGTTCGCATAGAACGGCGTGGCCGCGGTGAAGGGACCGGAACCGTATGAGATCCACATGATCGAACGGCTTGCCTCCGGCGCGTACGGACGAATCTGCATGGCCACCATATGCCCGGTGCGGTTGATGCCGATCGGACGGTAGCGATGGCGGCTTTCCGGCGTCCCGAGCGTACCGTACGGATCGTAAGGGGTCCCCTCGAAGTGTGCACTCATCAGGAAGTCGACGTCTTCGAGCGTCACAGCGTTCTCAGGCACACGACACCACGGAATATCGTCGGATGCGGGCGTGTAGCGGGCGGCCGGCGAATCCCAGTCCTCGCTTGGATTGAGGTGGCGCTGCATATACCAGGCACGTGGCGTGTTGTAGATGCGGTCTTTGGTGGTGGCGGTGCCGAAAGCCGTGCGCGGATTGAAATGGTTGTGACCCAGCGCCGCGCCGCTACTGCTATTGCCACCGCCATTCATGCTGGCGTTTCCGAAAACGCTCGTCGGCTGGAATCCGAAGCCGCTACTCGCACCCGCGCTCATAGTGCGGTCAAGGTGGTGCGCGTCCATGAATTCGCGCAGATCGGCACTGCACATGAACTCGCGTTGGGTGCTGAAGGCGTCGTCGAAGTCGAAATCGTCGATGCCGAGCTGGTTGGGGATGGTCGCATAGCAGTCGTCCGGCACGCGGCGGGCGATCCAATGGTGCCCGCCGATTGTTTCGACGTACCAGATTTCGTTTACGTCGGAAATGATGATGCCGTTCGATTCGTAGGTGCCGTATGTTTCAAGCAGTTCGGCGAGACGTGCGACGCCTTCGCGCGCCGTGGTTACGTAAGGCAGCACAAGGGTGATGATGTCTTCCTCTCCGATTCCACCCGGAATTTCAGGGGTATCAGCGGCTTCGTTCGCCGGTTGCAGTTCAACGAGTGGATCAGCGGCTAGCACGCGCTCGTTGACCGCGATGGTTTCAGTGGCGCTCATCGCCACATTGTGCTCGTTGACGCCCGCTTCCGCGAGAATTCCGCGATTCGGCAGCACGTTCGGCACAATGCTGTATCGGCATGGATTGTCGGGAAGGTCAATTTCGACATGACTGAGCACACTGCGGTAATGTCTCGGCTGGTCTTGCGGTGCGACCGCAATGAATTTCTTGGGGTCGTAACGGCCGGAACCGGAATCATCGTCGCGTGCGATGATGGTGGAGCCGTCGTAGCTGGCTTTCTTTCCTACAAGAATCGTGGTGCATGACATGCGTTCCACTGTACGAGCAGATATGCAGAAATGACGCTGCGATTCGCGAGAATTCGATGATGATTCGGCGATGACTTGGTGATAATCCACGTTTTTTGTTACTTACAGCTGATTCGTGTGGCGTTTTGCGTAAATATGCTGTATACTGTCTCCTTGTTGCCCCTCTAGCTCAACGGTTAGAGCAGCGTCCTTTTAAGTCGTGGGTTGTGGGTTCGAATCCCACGGGGGGCACATGCGAAAAGTCTCGGAAGTCAATGTTTTCAACGGTTTCCGAGACTTTCTTGTTTTTGCAGTCTAATGGATCAAATGGTCCGATTCAACATTTATTCAACACATTCACCGCTACAGGCATCGCAGACTCGATGTCATTTCACGACCTCCCGAAACGCATCTTGCGCCCATCCAACAGCATTAGAAACAGCACTAGAAGCAGTTTCGACATGCGCGCGGACGTGAATTCCGTGGTTTGGGGTACACTAGACATATTCGAACAAACGTTCGTATTTTGGGGAATTCTGGGGAATTCCCCACTATATACAGTGAGGAAACTCACGACACACCACTACCTGTAGTGTGTATGCTAGATAGTGGCTTGCGTAAGCGAGCATAACCGAAGAACGTGGCCGACACGGCTTTCGCAAACGACGGAAGCCATTTTTGCATAGGGAGGAAATCGAATGACCGTGACCGTCTTCACCAATCCGAGCAACCCGCAATGCGAAGCCACCGAACAAGAGCTCGCAAAGCTGGGCGTGCGTTACGACACCGTTGATCTGACGAAGAACCCGTCCACCTTCGAACAGATCAAAAACGCTGGCTTCAAGCAGATTCCGGTCGTCATCTCACCGAACTCCTCATGGAGTGGACATAGGCCGGATCTCATCCGCCAGCTCGCGCAAAGCTTCGCCGCCTAAGCGCGTAGAAGTCGCAGGGCACCGAGTCCACAAAGGCAGTGCGGGCACAGGTCACATGCAGCCGTGCACGGCGCAACCAATAGCGGACGCACCATACACGTTCTTCCACAAAGCTTCGCCATCTAGCCCATAAAGCAGTCATCCATAAAACAGTCAGACACTACATGCGGCTGGCCGTGGACGGGTCGAGCGTCATGGTCTGGAACCGATTGGCCATGAAGTCGTCGTCGAAATACGTGGCGAAGAATTGCGAAACGGGCGAATCCTGCGCAATACCCGCCATACGCGAATACCAGGAATCCAGCGCCATCAACGTCATCACGCCGTCAACGAAAATCAGCGCGAAACACACCGCCGTCAACGTATAGCGAATCTTCCACGGAATACGCTGAATCATCGCAAGCAAATGCGGCAGAATCAGCTTCACCCACACCAAGCCGAGTATTCCCCAGAAAAACATGTATTTGCCGGATGTGCGCCCATCAATCGACAGCCATTGACCCGTGTAATCCCACGCGCGAATACCGAACGCAACCTCCATGAACCAGCTGGTGAAATATTCGAACGCGCCGCCAATCACCGCGCTGGCGCAGAAGATCAGCATCCAATTCGACCGCCACAAGTGGTTGAGCAATACCGTCAGGATCACCGCGCCAAAGCCGTAGATCGGCGAGAACGGCCCCCACAAAAATCCGGCGCGATCCTGCCATTCGCCGAACAGCACATAGTGGTATAGCGTCTCCACTACCAAACCGAACACGCATCCGACCACAAACAGCCAAAACAGGTTGAAGAAATCAAGCGAAATATAGCCCTTGCCGGTCAGATCACGACCGGCCATACCCTTCGAAACAGCCGTCTCATACTCGCTGCGCGCATCCAAACGACGAAGCGCGAACTGCAAACGTCGCTCCTCGCGCAGCGACGGATCAGCCGTGATATGCAACGCAACCAATACAAGCAGCTGCACGGTCGGACTGATCAGATTCACACCCAAACCCTGCAACGACAACGACAATAGGCCTTCCGCAAGCGTGAGCGGAATCATCAGATACGTCCATTGCGCGATATGCCGACGCTTGTTGAGAATCAGCAGCATGCCGAAAATCGCAAGGCATGCGGTGGAGACCAGCAGCACTGCAGCATGAATAACCGACAGAATAGTGGTGAGATTCAGCGCGCCAAACGCCAGTTTGCCGGAAAGCGCGGCGTGGACTGCATACAGGCAGGAAATCACGATGATCGGCAACGTCACCACGCCTTCGATCAACATGACGATGCCGTAAATACGTGCAATCAGCGGCAGCCTGCGGTCAGCAGGATTGCCGTCATCTTCCGCCGATTGCGATTGCGCAATGATGCCGGCCTCTTCGATTGCTGCGATTTCGGTTTCGTCGGCGATGGCTTCGCTCACATCTTCAATCTTGCTCATGCTTGTTCGTCCTTCCCTGCACAACGCTACCAAAACCCGATCGCAGTGCGCTACACGAGATGATTGTTTGCGCGCAACGCGCACAACCTGCGATTTCTGCCTGCGCAAGTCACATGTCATCCCGCAATCACAAGATGTGCAGACAGCAGACTCGACTTGCGCAGACACAGAAGGCAAGTTGCGCGGTCTCCAACAGCAAGATTCACAGTCCTGCCGCGGTTTGTCGTGTTTATTTCAGTCATGGACGGAGCGCATTTACGCCTGTGCCCAAATTTGTCCGAGAGCGGGTATTACGATACGGGAGGCGTAGCGCTACGAATAACGTATCGCTACGCGCGAACACGGTCGAACATCCATTGGACTGGGGAGACAATGCGCAACGTACTGCAGATTCTGCGTCGTGACCTCAAACGACTCGTCACCGTACCTGCCGCCTGGGTCATCATGATCGGTATAACCATCATTCCGCCGCTGTACGCATGGTTCAACATCTACGGATTCTGGAATCCGTATGGCAATACCCAAGGCATCAAAGTTGCCGTGGCCAACGTCGACAAAGGCACCGACAACGCCCTGCTCGGCAAAATGAACCTCGGCGACCAGATCGAAGACACGCTGAAAGACAACGACCAGCTTGGCTGGGAATTCATGGGCAAGGCCGAAGCGATGGAAGCGGTACAGTCCGGCGACTGCTATGCGGCGATCATCATCCCCTCCGATTTCAGCGAGGATCTCGCCAACGTCGTGACCGACAGCAAGAACCGGCCGACGCTGGAATACTATGTCAACGAAAAATCGAGCCCGATCTCCCCGAAAATCACCGACCAAGGCGCGACCACCGTCGACCGTACCGTCAACAACACCTTCGTCTCCACCGTCAGCGAAGTACTCACTAAAGCCGTGAACTCCGCGAATGACACCATCAACGGCAAAACCAACTCCTTCGTCAACGAAACCACAGCAGAACTCGACAAAACCCAGAAGAACGTAAGCCTCATCCGCTCCACCATCGAAGATCTTGACGCACAGCTCGCCAACGTGCCGCAACAAACGCAATCCGCCCGTCAGGCAATGAACGACGTGCAGCTGGCCGCAGCAAGCGCGGGCAAGGGACTGGCGAACACCGCCACCGCCATCGGCACCGCACAAAACGGCCTCAATACCTTCACGTCCAACGCCAACACCGCTTTGGAGAACGGTTCCGGCCTGATTTCGCAGGCCGCCAGCGACACCACCACCAGCATCAACAAGGTGACCACGGCCGTCTCGTCCGCAAGCGGCACCGCACAGCAGGCCGTCAGCAACATGCAAAGCGTGACCGACAGCAACGCCCGGCTCATCGAGAAGCTCAAGAACGTCAGCGACAACGCGCAGTACCAAGACATCATCAAGAAGCTCGAAGACACCAACAACACGGCCGCTGGCACGCTCAACGACCTCAAAACGTTGAGCGAGAACACGCAATCCACGTCCGACAGCGTGTCCAAACTCGCCACCGACTTCAACACCAGCACGCAAAATTCGCTGAAAAGCATGGGAGATGCCCGCAACACGTTGAATTCCGGTGCGCTCCCCCAGCTCAACTCCGGTCTGAGCTCGCTCGCCATGACCGCCGGCACACTGTCCGGCACCGTAACCAGCCAGACCACCGTGGTCAACCAGACCTCCGCCGTGCTCGACCAACTCGACCAGGTGGCGAACGACACCCGCACCACGCTGCAGAACACCGACAAGCAGCTCGAGCAGGTGGAGAACAAGCTCATCACCGTCAGCACCGACCTGAAAGCGCTCGGCAGCGTTGACATGCTGAAAAGCCTGACCGGCGACAGCTCCCTCAACACGGAGAAAATCGCCTCGTTCATGCAGTCCCCCACGGTGATCGACACGAAAAACGTGTATCCGATGAACTCCTACGGTTCCGGCATGGCTCCGCTCATGACCAACCTGGCCCTGTGGGTGGGCGCGTTCGCCTTCGTGGTGATCTTCAAGGTGGAGGTCGACGATGAAGGCCTCGAAGACCTCGACTTGACCACTTCCGAAAAATATTTCGCCCGCTACATGCTGCTCGGCATCATGGGCGCCATCCAAGGCGCGATCACCACCATCGGCAACCTCATCATCGGCGTGCAGACGGTGAACGCGCCGCTGTACATACTTACCGGCGTCATCACGTCGCTGGTATATCTGAGCATCACCTTCGCGCTGTCGACCTCGTTCATGCATATTGGCAAGGGACTGTGCGTCGCGCTGATCATCGTGCAGATTCCGGGCGCTTCCGGCCTGTATCCGATTGAGATGATGCCGAAATTCTTCCGCATGGTCTACCCGTTCGTACCATTCAGTTATTCGATTGACGCGTTCCGTGAGACGATTGCCGGCTTCTACGACGGGCATTGGCTCAAGTCGATTGGCGCGCTACTGATGTTCGCCGTGGTCGCGTTCTTCATCGGACTTGCGATTCGCCCGCTGCTGGTCAATCTCAACCGCCTGTTCGCCCGTCAGATCAAGGAAAGCGACATGATCATCGGCGAGGAGGTACAGCTTCCGGAACGCGGCTACAACGTGTCCCAGGCCATTCAAGTGCTCGCCGATAAGGGCGGCTACCGTGAGGCGATCGAGGAACGTGCGAGCCGCTTCGCCGAACTGTATCCGAAGCTCAAGCGTGGCGCGCTGGTTGCCGGTTTCATTGTGCCGGTGATTCTGGTGCTGATCTTCTCCTTCACCAACGGCGAGAAGATCGTGGTGCTTGCCACCTGGATCATCTGGGTGCTGCTCATCATCGGATTCCTGATGGTCATCGAATATATGCGTTTCAGCCTGCAACGCCAGGTGGAACTCGGCAGCCTCAGCGACGAAGCGATTCGCGAACAACTGGTGGAACGCCAAGCTGCAAGGCTGCGCCGCAAGAAGCGTGCGCAACAAATCAGGCGAGACAAGCTGATGCGCAAGGCACAACGAAGAAAACACGAAACCAAACAGGCGATCGCCAACGTCGCAGACACCAGCCAAGCCGATGCCGACGGCATCGCAACACTGGTACAGGCCATGAACGCGACCGGCAACACCGGCACAGCGAGCAACACCAATCCCAACGGTAACAGCGAAAGGAGCAACGCATGAAAAACATCTGGAAACTGTTCGTCGGCGACGTTCGACGCCTGACCAGCAACATCGTCTCCATCATCATCGTCATCGGACTGGTGGTAATTCCTGGCCTGTTCTCCTGGTTCAACGTGAGCGCAAGCTGGGATCCATTCGCCAACACCGGCAATCTGAAATTCGCCGTCGCCAACGACGATGAAGGCTACAAGTCCGATCTCATTCCCGTGAAGATCAGTATCGGCGATCAGGTGGTCAACACCTTGCGCGCCAACGACCAGATGGACTGGACCTTCACCACCAAAAAAGAGGCCATCGACGGCACCAAATCCGGCAAATACTATGCAGCAGTGGTGATTCCGAAGGATTTCAGCACCCGCATGATGACATTCTTCACCGCGGACGGCGACCATGCCACACTCACCTACTACAACAACGAGAAGAAGAACGCACTCGCTCCGAAGATCACCGGCCAGGGAGCCGACACCGTGGCAGCACAGATCAACGAAATGTTCTCCGCAACGTTGACGAGCACCGCGCTCAACATCGCCTCGCAGCTGGCCGATGAGCTTGACAAACCGAAATCGCAGGCCACGCTCACCAACTTCAGCAACAACATGGGCAATTTCGCGAATACGCTCACCGACACGTCGTCCGCGTTGACCACGTTCAGCTCGCTGACGTTGAGCGCGCAGAACCTGCTCGACAGCTCCAACAGCCTGCTTTCCAACGTGAGCGGCAGCGCGAAGAACGCCGTCAACGAGCTCAAACAGTCGAAGAACGGCATCAACGATCTGACCGGAGCCGTCAAAACCAGCACGAATGCGCTCAGCACCGCGTTGAGCAGCTCGTCGAACAGCTTCGGCGCTGTCTCCACCGATATTGACAGCGTATTCAACAATGCGGGCACCCAAGCCGGCAATACGGCCACCGCCCTGCGCAATCAGGCTGCGAACGTATCCAAGCAGGCGCAAGGCTATCAGAACATCTACGATGCCCTCGACGAGCTCAGCAACAACAATCTGGTGCCGGAAGTCGCGAAAATCGCCATCAATCATCTCAAAACCAACGTGGGCGCGACCATTACGCAACTCAACGATCTAGCGAACTCACTCAACACCAGCGCCAACAATATCGACGCGAAAGTGAGCGACACCACAGCCGACCGCGAGCGCGTGAGCCAGCTTGCCCAGCAGGCGAAGGCCTCCATCGACGGCATCAAAACCGATTTCGACAGCCAGCTCAAGCCGCAGCTCAACGACATTTCCGATTCGATCAGCAGCACGGCCACCGCACTGAGCAGCACGGCCACCGATCTGAAGGGCGCGTTGGGAGATCTCAACAGCACCACGAAGTCGGCAGGCAAGCAGCTGACCAATATTCGCACGGTGCTTGATTCCACCGCCGAAAGCCTCACTAAGGCGAGCACCGCGCTGTCTTCGTTCAATGGCACGCTTTCCGACGCGCTGAACAGCGGCAATATGGGCACCGTCAAGGAAGTGCTCGGCAACAACACGGATTCGTTGGCGGCGGCTCTTGCGGCACCCGTCCAGGTGAAGCGCACGGCTGTGTTCCCCGTTAAGAATTTCGGTTCGCAGTTGGCACCGTTCTACACGATTCTTCCGCTGTTCGTAGGTTCGCTGCTTATGGCTGTGACGCTGAAACCCGGTGTTTCACGCAAGAACCGTGAGGGTCTTGACAATCCGAAGCCGCATCAGCTGTTCCTCGGCCATTATGGCGTGTTCGGTGTGATCGCGCTGCTGCAGAGCACGTTCTCGCTGGGCGGCGGCCTGCTGTTCCTGCACATTCAGGCGGTGCACCCGTGGCTGTTCATGTTGACCGGCTGGGTGGCCTCCCTCGTGTTCTCGTTCTTCACCTACACGATGGTGGCGAGCTTCGGCAACGTGGGCAAGGCCATTGGCGTGCTGACGCTGGTGTTGCAGATTTCCGGCGCGAACGGCGCGTATCCGCTTGCCGTGCTGCCGAAGATCATCGGCGATATCAGCCCGTTCCTGCCGGCCACGCATGCGATTACGGCATTGCGTGCGGCCATTGCCGGTATTTACAACAATGATTATTGGCATGCGATCGGCTCGCTGTTGCTGTTCCTGATTCCGCTGCTGCTGATTGGCTTGCTGCTGCGTATTCCGCTGGTCAAGTTCAATAGGTGGTATGTGGCGAAGGTGGAAAGCACCAAGGTGATCTCATGATTACCGGAGTGCATGAGGCGGTTTCCGGAGCGGTTTCCGGAGCCGTTTCCGATGTGGTTTCCGATGCGGTCAGTGACGTGCATGCGGCTGTTCGCAAGGTGCATAGCCGCCGCGAACAGCTTCGTGAGCAAACCGATCATAAGATTATGAAGGCCACGCTTGCGATTGTGATTTCCGATGGTGTCGGTGCGGTGACCATTGAAGAGGTCGCTCGTCGTTCCGGTGTTGCGAAAACCACGATTTATCGCCGCTATAAGAATGCGGATGATCTGTTGCGCCGCGTTCAGTTGGAAGTTGCGGGATTGCCGGATTTCAGCGATGTCGAGTTGTCGAAAAACGGTCTGCTGACGATACTGCAACGCATTCAGGGCTGTTTTTTCGACAGTGAGCTTGGTTTGAAAGCCGTCGGTGTGGTGCTTTCTTCCGATAATCCTTCGTTGAATGCGATTGCGGATCAGGTGCTCGTTCCCGCGGAGAAGCGTTTTTCTGAGTTTGTCGATCGCGGTGTGAGGGCCGGTGTGTTCCGCCATGGATTGGATCTGCAGTTCCTGTTCAGCACGATACTCGGCTCCATGCTTGCCTGTAAGGCGCTGCATGGCGATGCAAGTATTCCTTGGCCAGAGAACATGGCGGCTGTTCTGTGGCCCGTTATGGCCGTCTGAAAGGCATTGCAGAGCAGAGTTGCACGTAGTAGTATCTGAAACTAATGAGCGCCCCCGCTACGGCCTTTAATCACTCTTTGGGTGAGGCTGTAGCCGGGGCGCTCATTGTACGTTTGCAGACTTTTCGCCGCTACTGGGCCTACTGGATCGACGCTTCCTGACGGGCCACGTCCAACGCCTTGTTGAACGCTTCCGACGTCCAGCTGGCACCGGCCACCTTGTCTACCTTGAGATCTTTGAGCGGCTTGCCGTCCACCACGCCGTTGATGGCTTCGGCGAACGCATTCTGGTGCTTTTTGGAGATGGACGTGAACGGATGCCCGATAACCTCCACATTGGTGACGGTCTGATCTTTGACCGTCACATGCACGTCGATGGTGTCTTCGCCCACAGGCCCGTACTGGCCGTTGATCGAATAGGTACCGTCGGCATAGTTGCCGGTGTCTTGCTTGTCGGATGTAGTGCTGTTCGGATCGTCGGCATGGTTTTTGACGTCCGTATCCGCGGAATCGCCGGAGTCGGTGGCGCTACCGCTGTTCTTCGAATTTTCTTCCTGCGATTGCACGCTTTCGCCGGAATTTCCGGCATATTCGTCGTCCATTGGCGTCGCCTTGGGCTCGCCGCATGCCGACAGCAGCGCAAGGCTTGCCGCAGACAGTGCGATTACTTTGATCGCATTCGATGATTCGTTGCTCATGTTCGCTCCGTACGATTCGTCAATGCTATGGCTTGGATTGTCCGGCTGATTTCAACGCGATTTCAACGCGATTCCGGCTGATTTCAACGCGATTTCAACGCGATTTCGGCTGATTTCAGCTTATTCCTCACCACCGGTTTTCGCGGCTTTGGTCGGATCGGCGAAGCTGATGGCCGTCTCGCCGTTCTGCGCGCCTTCCGCAGTGGAACCAGTGTATGCCGGCTTGCCACCCGCCTGCTCATAGACCTTCCGTGCGGCCTCATCATTCCACTTCTCACCGACGAGCACGCCATGGTTGAGCATGATCTCGCGCTGGGCACAAGATGCGACGAGCGCATCATGGGTCACAACGATGATGGTAGTGCCCTGCTCGTGCAGCTGACGGAACAGATCAAGCACGATTTTCTCGTTCTTCTCATCCAAATTGCCGGTCGGTTCGTCCGCAAGAATCAGTTTCGGACAGTTGATGAGCGCACGTGCGATGCACACACGCTGCTGTTCGCCGCCGGAAAGCTGTCCGGGCAGATGGTGGGCACGCTCCTTCAGACCGACGCGTTCCAATGCTTCCAACGCCTGCTGCTCGTTGACTACGGAATGGTAGTACTGTGCCACCATCACGTTTTCCACAGCCGTCAGATGCGGTACCAGATAGAACTTCTGGAACACCAATCCGATCATGTTCTTACGCACGTCGGCAAGCTGCTTGGCGTTCAAATCCTCCAACTTGCGGCCTTCCAGCATGACGGAACCCTTTGAAGGCGTGTCCATGCAGCCAATCATGTTCATCAGCGTGGTTTTGCCGGAACCCGACGAACCGACAATCGCAAGCCATTCACCTTGCGGAACGGTCAAAGTCAAATCGTCGACGGCACGCAAATCGCCGTAAATCTTGGAAATATGATCCAATTCAAGCAACGTATTCAACGTATGTTCGGAACTCATGATTATTCCTCCCTCAAAACGATGGCGGGGTCGATACGGGTTGCGCGGCGAACCGGCGGGATGGATGCGATGACGGCGATGAGCACGCTCAACAGCAGCGAAGCGACGCCCAACAGCCAGTTGAAGCCAATGGCACGTTCGAATACGGATACGCACAGCACGCGGGCCAGCAGGTAGCCGATGGCAGTGCCGATCAGGCCGCCAATCAGTCCGTAGATGGCGGATTCCACATAGAATTCGATGCCGATGGCGCGCGAGGATGCGCCTAACGCCTTGCGCAAGCCGATTTCGTTGCGTCGCTGAGACACGATGGAACTGATGGTGGTGCCCACGCCCACAAACGTCAGCACGAGCACGACCAGCGACACGATCCAGAACAGGGTTTGCAGCATGGCGATGATACGGGTGTCGGATGAGGTGATTTTGGTGACGGTCTGCGCTTTCACGCCGGTTGACGGATTCGCATTGATCGATTTGACGACATCGTTGAGTTCGCTGCCTACCGCATTGACGGAATATTCGATCACGTCCGCGCCACGCTTGGAACCGGCCAGTTTGGCCACGTCAGCGTTGACCGCGTAGACGATTTCGTCTTCGCTGCCGCCCGTATCGACGATGCCTCCGACACGGAATTCAGTGCCGGTGTTTTCCATAATGTCGGACGAAACGCGGCCGTTTTCTTTGACTTGCGCTTCGGTTTGGCTAAGAGCGCCGGAATCCTGCGCATCGTCGGATGCGCGGTAGCCGATGGTTACGGTCGAACCGATGGAGACACCGAGCGCGTCTGCCACGTCACGGCCGAGCATCACGTTGCCTTTGCTGGGCCAATCGCCAGTCACGTTCCAATGATGGTTGAGCGCCTTCACGTCTTTGGTGGTGATGCCAGCCAGCGTGTATGGCGCAGAATTGATGCGCACGCTTTCATACCGGTAAGCGGCGGAACGGGCGCTGTACGAGCCTTTCACCATCTGGTTCAACGCTTTGACGGTATCGGTGTCGATGCCGTGGGACTTTTCGGCTGATTCGGACGGCGTGACGATAAGATTCGCGCCATACGCACGCATTTCCTCGTTCATCTGCTGTGGAACGGCAATACACGTCGCCGCAAGGCAGAACAGCGTGGCAGCGCCCACCATGGAGGCGATCACGGCCATAACGGCCCGCGAACGACGGCGGAACACCGCGCCCCACAGCATGGTGAAGAACATCTTGCGATTAGTCATCTCATGCCCCTTACGGACTGTCTTGAACTCACCTACCATGCAACACCTCCGCAGACGAACAGCACAGTGTGCCGTTCGTGACCGAGGCCGCAGCCGCGGCCGAGTTTACGGAACTCAAGTTGACATCAGCGGCCATGCAACACCTCCGCAGGTTTGAGTCCCAGAATCGAACGGATCGACGAGAACGAGGCGATCAGCACGGTAAGCGTCAGCAGCACAAACACCAGCACAAACACCATCGGACGCATCGTAATGCCGGAACCGAATACCACATGTCCCACAATCTGCGCAACACCGGAACCCAACAGCGCACCGACTATCGCACCAACCAACGAAATCACAGCCGTCTCAGCGAGCATCAGGCGAGAAACCGCACCATCGGTGGCACCAATCGCCTTCAGCAACGCCAATTCTGAACCGCGCTCACCAATCGAGGCGGCCATCAGATTCGCCACTGCAATAGCGGCCGCAACCAGCGAAAGCACGGTCATCAGCACCATCACCGCCTGCGTTTTCTGCAGCACATCGCCCTGCAATGCGGCCACCTGACGCACCTGCTTGGCTACGGAACCGGGAATGACCTCTTCGATCTGATAGGCGATGGACGAAGGGTACGCGGTGCAATACCATGTTTCCCACTCATCTTGCGTGAGCGCATTCGGATTCTTCGACGCCTTACGCGCCAAATCATTGTCTGGCGTGGTCAGAGCCTTGACTTCGATCTTGTCGATGGAATCAGGCAGATTCGCAAGCACCTGCGCGGTGGATGACGGAATGTACATCGCATTGTTGTCGCTATCGCCGGAATCGTAAATGCCGGTGATGGTGATCCGCTGCTTGTTGCGGCTGCCGTCGGCGGTGGTTTTGTAGAGGGTTACGGTATCTCCCTTGCCTACGCCGAGTTTGGATGCGAGCGTGGTGCCGATCAGGCCTTGCGCGCTATCGTCCTTCGGCCAGGAGCCGTCAAGCTTCCACCACGAACGCATGCCGTTCATGCCCGCCACCGTGGATTCACCGGAATCCATATGCAGGGTCTTGGCGAACCATGTGCCCACGATCGGCACGCCGGAAGCCTTGCAGGAGCTGGAATCCACCGATTCGGACGCGCAGTTCACGTCAGCATGGATATTAAGTTCGGGGGCAAAATTCGTGATGTTGAACGCCCAGAAGATGGTTTTGATCTTCGGTGCGTCCGATTCCTTCAGAAATGTGGTCGGATCGGATTCGGAAGTGCCGGAAGCGCTGCTATTCGCGTCACCCCCCGTGTTGTACAGGTCGTTGACGACGGCATCGGCCTTGGGCTGCACGGTGATGTTGGAACCGTACGTCGACAGTTCCGCGTTCAGCTTGTCTCCAACGTCGAACACCACACCCAGCATGGCCACGCTGACCGTGGCCGACAGGCACACGGTGACCGCGATCAGCAGTCTGCGTTTGAACTGCCTGCTGAACGAGCGGAAAATCATTCGAAAAAAGAACATGACTACCTCTTTCCGCTCACTGGAAATGCGTCGACAATGCGTCGAGCGTCGAAGTTTGAATTACGATTTTGCCGGATTCAACCTGATAATCGAACGGCACAGGATTGCAGCCGCCCTTGAATCCGATAGTGGCGAGGTTGATGGCGACATCGCACTTCTTGCAGATGATCTTGCCATCCTTCTCGTAATAGCCCGCGTCACCGCAGTTATCGCATGCGTCAAGACCGACACCGTACGCTCCACCATTCTTCTTGATGATGATGAAACGCATTACCGTGCCATCTTTCGCCTTGTATTGGAAGCGATGCAGGTGACCGTCGTTGATCTGACTGAATTTGATGGTGGCCACGCCGTCGCTCAGCGAATAATCCTCAGGCGGAGACAGCGTAATGACCTTCTTCGTTTGCGCCACACCATACGTGAGCGCGAACGTGATGCCGATCATCGCAACAAGACTCCATGCGCCGGCCGCCTTCGCACGTCGACGGAACGCGATATGCGATCGCACAATGGCCTCGTTTGCGCCTTCCGGCTTGATTTTGAAGCCCATCACAATGCTGGCGACCACCGGAATGATGAACACCAGCACCATGGCAATGACCATATGACGCTGATGATTGATGCACCACACCAATGCCAGGAACGCTTCCGTAGGGAAATGAACGATGCGCTTGGACTGCAGAATCTGCGCAAGATCAGTGAAATGCGAGACAAACAGCAGCGCAATCAGCAGCAGCACGGCCGTGGTGAACGACCAACGAATCGCAGTGGAACGCATCGTACGGAAAATCAACGCCGCAACAATCGCAGTGGCCGCACCCAATGCGAAACCAAGCGCACGAAGGAGCATATCCGAAGTGAAAATCGGATCTCCCGGCTCCACGAAAATCGTCAAACGCAAAATAACATCAGGCAACGCACGGAAGGTGGTGGCGGCGATTGCAAGAGCTCCAATCGTATTCGCAATATCAAGCAACGCGCGATGATCATGCCAATTCGTAGTAATGCGACGTGCGAACAGCACAATAACGAACACCGCGATATCGAAAATCACACAACACCACAACGTGGGGTAATTGACGAACGTACGCTGATTGATCACCGCGGACGCACGCAACGCGGCGAACACAATGGCACCCGCGAATCCGATAATGAAGCCCGCAAGACGCCAGTACGCGCTCAACGGCTTGTCACGCCCCTCACCGACCGTGAGCATCACGTTCAGCGCCATAATCAGCAAAGCCGGTGCCAGCGTTCCCTGCAACACCGTGACGTACTGCGTCAGCATCTCACACCTTTCGTTATATATCCCTGTCAAAGCCTAGTGAATTCGGCACGCAAAAGGAACCCCCTTACCAAGATTCCCCCAAAAGCGCGTTATCTCCCAAAAGCGTATCCCCTAAAACGCAAGAGAGCGGTTGCTTGGATGGTTGTTCGACCGTAGGCTCGGCCAAACGGCCTTGAGCGCGTCGAACGACTATCCAGGCAACCGCGAACGCCGTACCCATATTCGCGCTACTTGCATACGTTTCGCGATACGTGAACGGCGTTAACCACGAGTTGAATCTCAACATGAATTCAGGCTACATCCAAACCATTTCGCTTGGCATGTGCAGGAACTCACGTTTCAGATCACCACTCCTGCGGGGTGTAGTTCCACTCCGGGAAAGTGACCTCGAGCGGCTCGGTCCAGAAGCGGCCCTTAACGCCGGTTTCCGGATCAACATGCAGCATCCAACCCTTCTTCTCCGGAGATTCGATCTTCAGCACGAGCTTGTAGGAGCCAGCCTCGTCGAGCTTGACGTTGGCGCCGTAGTGCGGGCCGTCGGAAGCGTTCATCTGCATGAAGGTACCGGAACCAACGGTCTCGTTGTTCGCGTTGTTGATGATCTCGTAGTTCACGGTCAGATCCGGCACGAAGTCGCCCTTGCCGTAGCCGAGCTCGGTGCCCTTCTCGTTGGCATGGATGTCGGCTTCCAGGTGGAAGGAAGCGTCGGCAGCCTTCAGGCCCATGCCGGACGGTTCCATATCGATCGGCTGGAAGTACACGGCGTTGACGGTCAGCGGGCCGACTTCCTGGTCGGAATGGTTCTCATCGACCTGGATCTCCTCGAAGCCCGCGCCGGAATCGCTGGAGCTGGAGTCGTCGGCGCCCTTGGTCTCCGACGTGGAGGCGCTGGACTTGCCGCTGGATGCGGCATTGTCGGAATTGCCGCATGCGGACAGGGAGAAGGCCATGGAGCCGGCCAGCAGGATGCCGAGCAGGGCGGCGATCTTCTTATTCTTCATTGTTTTTTCTCTTCCTTTTCTTTGGTCCCTTGAGGAACGTTGGAAACTTATGGAAATCTCTAAATCTTTACTTGTGATTATTGATTGGCGCTTACTTAGCCTGTTCCGCCTGCGCGGCCAACTTCATCCTGTGTTTCTTGATGAAACCGACCACGAACAGCACAACCACCGCGATCGCGGCAATCACCTGTGCCGTAATCGTTTCGACGTACGGATACAAGCCGATCCAATCGTTAGTTGGCACGCTGCTCAAGTAGGTGCCTTCAATAAGATCACCCTCGATGAGCGCATGGATGCCGCCACCCGCGAAAATCACAACCAGCACGGCCATCAAAATCGAAGTGACGAGGAAGAACGGGCCGATCGGAATCTTCACCGAAGTGAATCGCAGAATCAGGAAGATGACGAGCAGCACCGCGGCGGCGGCCAGACCACCAACCCACATGCCGTGCGCATCCTGGCTCATGGAGTAGATGGACTCGTAGAAGATCACCGTTTCGGCGCCCTCACGGAACACGGCGAGGAAGCTCAGCATGGCAAGCGAGGTGATCATGCCCAAGCCCAGTCTCTGACCGGATTCGACCTTGCTTTGCGCGCCGGCCACAGCCGCTTCGGTCTTATTCCTGATGTAGTTGTTCCACGCTTCCACGGAGCTCTTGTTGAGCATCCAGTTGCTGGTCCACAGCAGCATGAGGGTGGCGATAAGCGCGCACACGCCTTCGGAAATCTCCTGGATCGGGCCGGAACCGCCGAACAGGAACGTGAAGAGCACGGCGACCAGACCGGAGCCGGCCAGACCTGCGACCACGCCAAGGTAGATCCACTTGGTGAAACGCTTGTTGCCGGACTTCACCAGGTAGGCGATCACTGCGGCCACCACCAGCAGCGCTTCGAGGCCCTCACGGATTAGAATGAGGAACGCCTGGCCGGCGGAGCTGGTGACGAGCTTGGTGAAGCCGTTGACATTGCCGGACGCGCCACCGTCAAGGGTGGCCGCGTCTTCCACGAGCCAGCTCTTCAAATCGTCGACATGCTGCTTGATTTCCTTGTCGGAACCGCCGTCGCGCATGATCTTACGAGTCATCTTGAACTGGTATTCGACCTGCGAAACACGATCGCCGGAAATCACGTTCATCACGTTCTTTTCGAAGCCGAGTTTCTCGTAGTACTGGTAGTAGGCGTTGTTGACCAGCGTGGAGCCTTCGTCGCCCTTGCCGGAAGCGGCGGCTTCGTACGCCTGATCGAGGATGACGGTCATTTCGCCGGCAACGTCACTCCACGTGCGGTCGCCTTTGCCTTTGGAAGAATTCTTCTTGGCCGCGTCGAGCTTCTTGCGCTCTTCCGCGGTTTGCGCGGCACGCTGCTTCGCGTATTCCTTAGGATTGGCGAGGTCTGCGTTCATGTCGAGCGTTTGCGCGGTTGCGTTGATTTCGGCGGTCAGCGCGTCGATTTTGGCTGCAATGGCGTCGCCTTGGTCCTGCTGGTAGGCAAGACCTTCAAGATCGGTGAATTGCTGCAGCAGTTCCTTCTGCTTGTCAGCGCTGATTGTGTCATTGACGACCTTCGAAAAATTGGACGCGTCGTAGCCAATCCAATGCGCGGTCTGAAAATCAGTGCCAGCCTGACCGTAATTGCCGTCATTGTAGTCTTTTTCGGCGGTCGCAAGCTGGTCTTCGATGTTCTTCGCAGCGGCAGCCCAGGAATCAAAATTCGTTTGACTGTCATCGGCGGCGATTGCCGACTGCGGGACCACGGTAGTCGCGAAAAGCGTGGTCAATGCGATCAGCAATGCCGCGATGAACGCGACAAGGCGACCGAACGCACCTGTAGCCCGCTGCGTATCGCAGGATGACATAAGACCGCTTCCTCTCTCAGCCGTTCATAATCCGATTCGCATGTGCGCCATCTTTGCCGTACGCACAGTGCGCACCGACTTCACAAGATAGAACGAAAAAAATTGAAATAACAGTCTTGATTTTTTGGCAGTTTTGTTGTAAACACCCATAAAACGTTGGAATTCCGCCATTCTTATTTTCTGCGATCCGCGCACGTCGTCTCACATAGTGATTTTTTGAGGCGCTTTCGCCGTTCCTCTCCATGCATATTCGTGCGATTGGAAGATTCGGGAATTGGGAGATTTGGGATGGAGCTGGACTTTCTGACCTCACGATTCCGCCCTGGTGACCTCACGATTCCGAAAAAGCAACGAAAAACAAAATCGTGAGGTCAGCGGGCGCATGGACGGAATCAGGATTCGAGCACGTCAAGCACCTTGCGTTCGTTGTAGAACGCGAACACCACACCGCCGATGCCGCACAATACCGCGGCGCAAACAGCCGCAATACGATAGCCGGCGCCCGACGCCATGCCAATCGTGCTCACGCCGGTAAACAGCAGCATCGCCACCGACTGACCCATCTTCATCGCAAACGTGCGAGCCGCATAGAACATGCCCTGACGATCCTGACCGGTCGTTTTCGAACTCGCGTCGGCAATATTCGCAACAATCGCCTGCGGAAGAATACCGAACGCGGCCATCGGAATCGCACCGACAATCGAAAGAATCAAGCCCTGCGCCATCGGCGGAATCGCAGCGAGCAGACCGGAGCCAAGCGCGCCCGCAAACGCGAACGCACATGTGAAAATCACGAAAGCGACCAGCAGAATCCGCTTCTTGCCAACACGATTCGCCAATACATTCACCGGCAGATAGAACAGCACCGACACTGCGGTCATGAGCACGAAATAGATGGTGGTCGTGGTCTCGGGAAGTTTGAGCAGGCTTGTCACGAAGAACGGCAAACCAGTCTGGAATGTAGTGATCGCAACCCAATAGACCACGTCGGAGCAGACGAACTTGCGGAATTCGCCGTCGCCGAACGTCTGCTTCAACGATTCAATGGTCGATTCGGACGTGGGCTGCGAGTTGACGTAATCGCGTTCCTTGATGGTGAGCGGCGGAACCAGCATGCACACGAATGCGATGGCCGCCATGATGGTGAACGTCAGACGAATGGCGTTCACACGCCCCAAGCCCGGCACGAAACCAGCCCAAATCACCGGTGCCACGTACGCAATGGCGGTGCCGGCCACCCACGTGAACGAAATGGCGGTGGAGATGGTGAGCTGCTGTTTGGAATCGTGACCAAGCTCGGCGATCAGCGCGTTGTAGGGCGTGCAGTAGAACGTAAGCGCAATGTAGTAGCCGATCACCGTGACGAACAGGAACGCGCCGTTGATCCAGCTCGTATCGTTGATTGGACTCCAAAACACCAGCACGGTGACGAGGGCGAGCGGAAGGGCCGCAAATTTGAGGAACGGCATACGACGACCGGATTTTGATGTGCAACGGTCGGAAAGACTTGCCACGGCCGGATCCACGAATGCGTCGAAGAAGCGGGCGAACGCGGTGATGCCGCCGACTACGGTCACCACGCCGAGTACGGCAAGACCCTGCGGTACGAACACGGTTTGCCCTTGCGAGATGGTTTCGTTGTCAGGCTGATAGAAGTAGACGAGCCAATTCGAAATAATGCCGGAAAGTAGCGCCCAGCCGAATTGGCCGACGGCGAAAGCCCAGACTTTGGGCATCGGCAGGTTCTTCACTGCTTTTGTTATGCGCGTGGTTGTGTTTGCGTTCGTGACCGTACCTGCGTTATCGACGTGCCCCATACCAACCTCCATGTTGACGCCCTGCCGGCAACTGTACCATGCGCCCCATCGCGAAAGTCCCATTTCCCCCCAGTATCTGGAGGAAATGGGCGTGTAGCATCGGAGGCATGGATTCTTTGACGCAACGCTTGCCGTTTGTCATGGCGTTTTATAGGGCGCTCGGCACCGGTATGGTGATTTCCGCGGATTCGCCGATCGACGACAAGGTGCGTTCCGCAATGGAATCGCTCATTGAGGATTACGAACACGTGCTGTCTCGATTCCGCAATGATTCGCTGATTGCGGCGATCGGCAAGGCCGAGCATGGCGGAAGTTTCGATTTTCCGGATTGGTGCGCGCCGCTGTTCGATCTGTATGATGCGCTATTTTCCGCCACTTCCGGCGCGATTGATCCGTGCGTCGGCGAGGATTTGATTCGACTTGGATACGATGCGTCGCTGAGTTTCACGGTTACACAAGATGTGCCCGAACATTTGGGCGCATTGCGCGGACGCGCCGTTTGGGGACGCGATGTGACCCGCCACGGAACCACATTGGTAACGCATGAGCCGATGCAGTTGGATTTCGGCGCCTGCGGCAAAGGCTATCTCGTCGATCTGCTCGGGCGCATGCTGCAGTCGTCACAATTCGTGATTGATGCGGGAGGTGATTTGCTGATTCATGCGGAACAGCCCATTTCCGTCGCACTTGAGGATCCGGAAGATCAGTCCCACGCAATCGGAATCGCACATATTGCGAACGGAGCGTTGTGCGCAAGCGCACCCAGCCGACGCCATTGGAACGTGGCAGTCAACGAGCGCACCCAAATCGCCATTCATCATCTGCTCAATGCCATCGACGGACTGCCCGCGCAACAAACCGAAGCCAGCTGGGCATACGTTCCAGCAAACGCAACGCTCAATCTTGCACGCGACTACCCCACCGCCGTTGCGGACGGCCTGGCCACGGCCCTGTTCGTTTCCGACGTAGCACAACTGCAACGCACGTTCGATTTCACATACGCAACATTGGACGAATCCCGCCAAATCGCAGTCAGCCGCAACTTCCCGGCCGAACTCTTCCTGCGATCCGCATAACAGCCGAATACCAGCCGAAATAAACAAAGACCGCACGTCTTTGGGGACGTGCGGCTCCTGTGAATCAGCCAGCCAGAACGGCGAATCAGTCGGTGAGGGCGAACTGGCTGTTGTAGATGTCGGCGTAGAAACCGCCTTTGGCGAGCAGCTCCTCATGCGTACCGCTTTCCACGATGTCGCCATGGTTCATGACCAAAATCATGTCCGCATCGCGGATGGTGGACAGACGGTGCGCGATCACGAACGACGTACGGTCCACGGTCAGCGCGTCCATGGCCTTCTGAATCAGCTCTTCCGTACGCGTATCGACCGAAGAGGTGGCCTCGTCGAGAATCAGAATCGGCGCATCCTCAACCATGGCTCGCGCAATGGTGAGCAACTGCTTCTGACCCTGCGAAAGCGTGGCCTTGTCGTCAAGCACTGTGTCATAGCCATTCGGCAGCGACATGATGTAGTGGTGCAGCCCCACGGCCTTGCATGCGTCCTCGATCTGCTTGTCGGTGACGTCCGGCTTCGAATACGCGATGTTTTCACGCACTGTTCCACGGAACACCCACGTATCCTGCAATACCATGGAGAACTGGTCATGCACGTTCCAGCGTGGCACGGACTTCGTATCCACACCATCAATCGCAATCGAACCGCCCGAAATCTCATAGAAACGCATCAGCAGATTCACCATCGTGGTCTTGCCGGCACCGGTCGGACCAACAATCGCAACCTTCTGACCGGACTTCACCGAAGCGGAGAAATCGTTGATAATCGTCTTGCTCGGATCGTAACCGAACTTCACATGACTGAACTCAACGTCACCGCGCACCGGTTTGCCGTTCACGCCGAGCAGCGCCTGCTTGTCGGATTCGTCGGCCATCTCCGGCTCTTCAAGGAAGCTGAACACGCGCTCGGAAGCGGCCGCGCAACGCTGCAGGTTCTGGAATGCCTGCGCGAACTGGGAAAGCGGCTGGGTGAACAGTCGAATGTACATCATGAACGCAACGATCACACCAAACTCGATCTTGCCATCCATCGCAAGCACAGCGCCAACCACGCACACAACCACGTAGCCGAAATTGCCGACGAAATTCATCAACGGCATCATCAGGCCGGAAAGGAACTGGCTCTTCCATCCCGAATCGTACAAATCGCCGTTGTACTTTTCGAACGCGCGAATCGAATCAGCCTCGCCGCAATACGCCTTGACCACGGTGTGGCCGGCGTACATCTCTTCGACGTGACCGTTGACATCGCCCAATGCGATCTGCTGACGGGAGAAGTACTTCTGCGAAACCTTCATGATTGCGCCCATGATGAGCAGACCGACCAGGCTAGAAGCGATGGCGCACACCGTCATAATCACATTGTTGTAGAACATCATGATGAGCGCGCCCACGAACAGCGTGACCGACGTGATCAGCGAGCCGACCGACTGGCCGAGCGTCTGGCCGATGGCGTCCACATCGTTGGTGATGCGGCTGAGCACATCGCCGTAGCTGACCTTGTCGAAATACTTGAGCGGCAGCTTGTTGATCTTCACGCTGATGGCTTCGCGCAGCTCCTGTGCGGTGCGCTGCGTGACGTTCGCCATCATCCAGCTTTGCACGTAGCACAGCACCGCGTACCCCACATACAGCGCCACCAGCAGCCATGCGATGTGCGTGACCGCGTCCATGTCGATCGCACCGAGCACCGGCTTGCCATTGACTAGCGCAGGCAGGCCTTTGGCGATCTCGTTGGTCATGTCCTTGAGCTTGTCCGGACCGACGATCTGGCATACCGTGCCGATCGCGCCCAATACGAGCGCCACAATGATGGCGGGAATGTAGTGGCGGCAGAAATGCACCAGTTTCTTCATCACACCACCGAAATCCTGCGGTTTTTCAACGGCTCCGCGGCCGCGTCCCATAGGTCCTCCTGGCATATCAGCGACCCTCGCTTTCGTTCAATTCGCTTTCGACGGACGGCTTGCCGGTTTCAATCGGTTTGCCGGTTTCGCCCGGCAGCTTGCTTTCGCCCGACTTGCCGCCGTTCAATTCGTCTTCGCTCAGCTGAGACTGCGCAATCTGACGGTACACATCGCAGTTTTCCAGCAGTTCGCTATGCGTGCCTTGGCCGACCACCTTGCCGTCGTCGAGCACCACGATGCGGTCGGCGTCCATAATGGTGCCGATGCGCTGCGCGACAATCAGTTTGGTAGAATCTTTCGCTTCCTTGGCGAGCGCGTCGCGTACGGCACGGTCGGTTTTGAAATCAAGTGCGGAAAAGGAATCGTCGAAAATCAGGATTTCCGGATGACGATAGACGGCACGTGCAATCGACAGACGCTGTTTCTGCCCGCCCGACACGTTCGATCCACCCTGCGAAATCGCGGAATCGTACTGCTTTTCCTTGGTTGCGATGAATTCGGTCGCCTGTGCAACTTCACATGCGTTGCGCACGTCGGCGCGCTGTTCCGAAGTGAGTGTGCGATGCTCGTTTTGCGTTGCGATCAGCTCTTTTTCGCGTTTTCTGCCGGCCGCGGTCGAGGTATCGGTCATGTCGACGATGCCGGCATCGGTGGTGTCGAGCGGATTGTCGCCATAGCTGACATTGGATGCGATCGTGCCTTTGAACAGGAAGGATTGTTGCGGCACATATCCGATTTTGTCTCGTAATGCCTTGAGCGTGTAGTCGCGCACGTTCACGCCGTCGACGAGCACCTCGCCTTGCGTCGCGTCATAGAAACGCGGCACGAGGTTGATGAGCGAGGATTTGCCGGAGCCGGTGGAGCCGATGAACGCGACCGTTTCGCCCTTCTTGGCAGTGAAGTTGATGCCTTCGAGCATGGCTTCACGCGAATCCGGGTAGGTGAAGGAAACATTGCGGAATTCGATTTCGCCCTGCTTGCCTGCTTCGCCAGCATCGCTGCGGGTGCCATCGGTGATCAGCGGTTCGGTGTCGAGCACTTCGAGCACGCGCTGTGCGGACACGTCCGCTCGCGGCCACAGCACGAACACCATGCTCATCAGCAGGAAGCTCATGATCACCTGCACGGAGTAGCTGGAGAACACCACCATGTTGGAGAAGGTGGTGAGCTTGTCGGCCGCGTCGGCCGCGTCGATCAGGTAGGCGCCGATCCAGTACACGGCAAGCATAAGACCGTTCATGATGGTGTTCATCAACGGCATCATGAAGGCCATGGCACGGTTGGTGAACAGCTGGGTGTCGGTGAGTTCCTTGTTGGCCTTGGTAAACTTGGCTTCCTGGTAATCCTCGGCATTGTAGGCGCGCACCACGCGCAGGCCGGTGAGGTTCTCGCGCGCCACAAGGTTGATGTTATCGGTCAGTCGCTGCATGGACTTGAACTTCGGCATGACGAGAACCATGAGGATCGTGATGGAGACCAGCAGCACCACTACCGCGATGCCGGTGGCGAGCGTCCATTCGAGACCGTCTCCCGCAATCTTGCAGACGGCCCAAACCGCCATAATCGGCGATTTGACAATCATCATCAATCCCATGGTGATGAACATCTGAATCTGCGTAATATCGTTCGTGGAACGCGTAATCAGCGAGGCTGTGGAGAATCGGCTCATTTCAGCCGGTCCGAACGATTCTACCCTGCGGAATTCCATGGAACGCAGACGCTGGCTGAACGATGCGCCGATGCGTGCCGCGAAATAGCCGGTGATGATGGCGCATGCTGCCGATCCAAGCGAAATAAGCAGCATTTTGCCGCCGGCGATCCAAATATCGTGCATTTCACTGCCGGGGGTTTCCACGAGGGTGGTGATGTCGGACATGTAGTCCGGCAGGGTCAGGTCAAGCCAGATCTGCCCGACGATGCTGACCAGTGCAATGAGCATCTGGCCTATCTCCGCTTTGGAGAGGTATCGCATAATGCGGAACATGCTTGGATTCCTTCTCTTGTGTTGCGTTTGAAGTTTTTGCGATTGATGGATTGGTTGGATCAACTACATGAGTTGATCGAATTGCGATTAATGATTTACATAAGTCCTATTGAATTGTCTTACGATATTTAATTACTTACAGTGTAAGACAATCTCATATTTCTGTGTATTTGCTGAGAGCGATTCTTCTCAGCTCGGTCGCGCGCGGCCAACATATACCATTCGCGACACACTCAAGGCCGTTTGGCCAAGCTTACAGTCGCGAACGGCACATGTGAGGCGCACGCTTACGTGGTAGGCAGTCCCTACGCAGGATCTTCAGATTCGGCTTTTGCGAAGGCTTGCTTTACTTCTTCGGCGGTGGGGCGGGGCTGACCAGGGATGCAGATGGTCACGTATGTGGCAAATTCCTCGGTAAGATCCACGAATTCGCGCGTGCGACGCTCCCCCATCTGCGAAAAGACCCAGCAGACGGCGTCGCGCATATCCTCGCGCTGCTGCTTGGCCTTCGCCCGCCCCTGCTCGGTAAGATTCACATGCACAATGCGTCGGTCGTTGGGATCGACCTCACGCTCGATCAGACCCTTTTTTTCCAACGCAGCCAACAGCGTGGAAATCCTGCCCGACGTGACCTTCAACGCGGTAGCCAACTGCGAGGGCGTTTGCGCGCCCTTGAACTCAAGCTCGCGAATAATGAATGGCTCGCCCTTGGAATCACGCGACATCGCCTGCTGCATCTGAGACTTCTTACCCCAGACCACTTTCATCAGCTTGTCAAACGACTCCCGCTCGAAGCCCACGCTTCACCTCGCCTTATTCGATGCCCATCAGTTATGTCTCGATAATATCTTTTACTGTAAACATTTTTTCGATCGCAACGTGCAAGTACAGGAAAACGCCCAAAAAAGGAAACGATAATCAGCAAGGAAGCATCGCAAGCTCTTCCTGAGCGAGCTGAAGTTGCGTTGCAGCGAAGGAATCGTTGATTTCCTGCGGATTGCGAGCGCTGGGAATGGTGAACAGACGTTCGTAACGAGTCAATTCCCACGCCAGCACCACACGCTGGTAGGAGCAACCACGTTGCGCGGCAACCGTGCGGAACGGATCGTACGCGCTCTGATCGAACGTATCGAGGAATCCGCCGAGCGGCGACCAACAGACGAATGCGAGCCCCAATTCGGCGCAATGCTCCATCGTATGTTCCGGATCGGGATGCGACGGCGAGAACTGGTTTTGCACGGCGACCAATCCGCTGCCGATAATGCTGCGCGCAAGGTCGATCTGCTCGTTATTCACACGGGAGATGCCCGCATATTTGATCACGCCTTCGTCGAGCAGCTGCTTCAACGCGCCGCATTGGTCTTCGTAAGGCACCGCGGGATCGGGGCCATGCGAATACAACAGGTCGAGCGTATCGACGCCCAAGTGCAACGCGGACTCCTTGGCGTCACGAATCATGGTTTCGGGGCGAGAATCCGCCATCCACCCGTATTGACTGCCCGCCGCCTGCAAATGCTGGCGTTCCTCGCCAGGCCGACGGCTGCATCCCTCAGAATCCCGCCCCTGAGTGTCCGATTCTGGTGAATCGGACATCTGTACCCCAAATCCGGCACCCTGTTTGTCCGATTCTCCAGAATCGGACACAGGAGCAACAAAAGCGGGGACCTCCATGGTGCGTCGATAGCCAGTTTTCGTGGCGACCAGCACTTCATCTCGGGGGCCATTCCACGAAGTGAGCGCATCACGCACCAACTTTTCGCCGTAGCCAAGGTCTTCCGCAGTGCCGGTGCCAGGCTCGCTCGGCAGATAATATGACCAAGCCGTGTCCAAATAGCGAACACCCGCGTCCAAACCGGCATGAATCGTACGAATCGCGGTATCGCGATCCGGGCGTCCCTCAATCGCCAAAGCCATCGTTCCCATACCAAGCCGAGGAATCGCAAATCCTGCCAACTCGCCGTCCATCATCATCTTCCCCTTCCTTGCAAGCACTCAGCCGATTCGCACATGTTCACATCAAGACTAACCCAACGTGAACCGGCGCAAGCTTGTCGGGCGCGTGCGCGAAGATGAAGGCACAACCGAACGGGAGCCGAAAGGCTGAGAGGGAGCTCATAGAGCTTCGACCGAGGACTTGATGCGGGTAATGCCGCCGTAAGGAGACGGGTTGTTCACGCCGCAAGACGTATCTCATCTTCCGTTCGCGATAACCGAATATCGCGTGATTAGGGTCACGGAGGGGCGCACCACCTCATAGGGTACGGTTCCTTCGGCGACCCTTTTTTCGTACCAACCTTGAGTGCCCGATTCTGCAGAAACGGACGCACAAGCGGCTCGAACAAGCGTCTACGTGTCCGATTCACCAGAAACGGACATCCGTGGACTGAAATAGATGCCGTGCGTGTCCGATTCTGCAGAATCGGACATTTAAAGACCAACAATGAACCTCCGGATGTCCGATTCACCAGAAACGGACATTTGGAGTGCAGGAAGCATGTGTCACGACAGACACAGAAGGGAACCGCAATGATCATCAACGGTAAGGAAGAGAACGTCGCCACGCCGATCACCGTGGCCGAACTGATCGAAAGCAAGGGCCTGCGCGCCGACCGCGTGGCTGTCGAGCTCAATGGTGAGATCGTGCCTCGCACCCAGCGTGCGCAGACGCAGCTCAAGGGCACCGATACGTTGGAAATCGTCACGTTCGTGCAGGGCGGCTGAACCACTTTCAAAATTTCTTGCGATTACGACCGGCACAATGCACGCGTAACAATCGCAAGAACATACAAAACACAACCAACCCGGCAAAAACAACGCACGAACGGAAAACGAGAATACGAGAACAACCATGACTTTTGAACCATCCGCATCGCAGGCGCAGATCGACGCCCGCCAGCACGCTTTCGACAACCAGCCCGACCCGACCACGCTCGTCAGCCGCGAAGAAATCCGTGCGGCCCTGCTCGACCGTCATACCGCAGCCACGCAAGACAAGCTCGACGCGGCGCACGTGGCCATTTGCGGCTGCGGCGGCCTCGGATCGACCATTGCGGTGGCGTTGACCCGCATTGGCGTCGGTCACCTGCATTTGATTGATTTTGATCGCGTGGATATGACGAATCTGAATCGTCAGCAGTATTTTTTGAAGGATCTTGGGCAGTACAAGACGGAAGCATTGCGCAGTAACTTGCGTCAGATCAATCCTTTTATCGATATCACCATTGATACCGTGAAAGTGACCGACGAGAACGTGCCGACGCTGTTCGACAATGAGGATATTATTTGCGAAGCGTTCGACGTGCCGGAAAACAAGACGATGCTGGTGAATGCCGTGCTTGAGAATCTGCCGGACAAGAAGCTGGTGAGCGCTTCTGGGATGGCGGGATTCCGCAGTTCCAATTTGGTGAATACTCGTCGCGTTTCGAAGAATTTCTACTTCTGCGGCGACGGCGAAACCGCTCCGGTGCCGGGCGCTGGTCTGATGGCACCGCGCGTGGGTGTGGTCGCCTGCCATGAAGCCAATATGATCACTCGCTTGATTCTCGGCGAAGAAGACGCCTGACAGCGAAACGCAAACACAAACGCAATTGCAATTGCAATCGCAAATCGCAAATCGCAACGAATGACACAACACTAATCGCATAGTAAGGATTAACCATGAGCACCGAAAACACGATCACCACCGCGGAAAAAGACTTCGCGGCGGCACCGAACGCCACGCTCGACGAGCTGGTCGGCACCACCACGAACACCGCACTGCTGCCGGAACCGGATGCGCACGCGTATGACGAAATCGCCACCGGCGACGCCGATCCGTTGATCCTCGGCGGACACAAGTTCACGAGCCGCTTCATTCTCGGTTCCGGCCGCTACGATCTGAACCTCATCAAGGCGACCATTGAGAACGCGGGCACGCAGATCGTCACCATGGCGTTGCGTCGCTGCCGTACCACCGAAAACAATCTGCTCGATTACATTCCGAAAGGCATCACCATGCTGCCGAACACGTCCGGCGCACGCAATGCCGAAGAGGCGGTGCGCATTGCCCGTCTCGCGCGCGAAGTCTGCCAGACGGATTTTGTGAAGGTGGAGATCGAACATGAGGCGAAGTATCTGCTGCCCGACAATGAGGAGACCATCAAAGCCACGAAACAGCTGGCAAAAGAAGGCTTCGTGGTCATGCCGTACATGTTCCCCGATCCGATTGCGGCGAAGCGTCTTGAAGACGCGGGTGCGGCTTGCGTAATGCCGCTCGGCGCGATGATCGGCTCGAATAAGGGTCTGCGTGCACGCGATTTCATTGAAGTGATCATCAAGAACTCCAATGTTCCGGTGATCATCGACGCTGGTATTGGCCGTCCGAGCCAGGCTGCGGAAGCCATGGAAATGGGCGCGGACGCGGTGATGGCATACACGGCCATCGCTTCCGCCGGCAATATTCCGCTGATGGCACGCGCGTTCAAGAAGGCGATCGAAGCGGGTCGTGAAGCGTATTTGTCTGGCTTGGGCAAGGTTACGGAAGATCATGCCGTGCCGTCCAGCCCGACGAACGAGGCCGACTACATCGGCTGATTTGCACTGGATCCCGTAATGGGGATTCGCGCAAAGACCATGCTGAAAGGGGCGTTTGCCGAACGTACGTGATGCACTCACGTTCGGCAAACGCCCCTTACTTGTATCCTGCGTTACCTGCAAACGTTACTGCTGCAAGGCTTCCTTAAGATCGCGATTCTGGAATCGTTCGTGTAGCAGGCAATATCCGCCAAACGCAACCAGCCAAATCAGACCGGCAATCGCAGAACCAATCGTGTCCGTCGACAGGAACAACGTGACATACACGAGCACAAAGAACGTGATCGCAATCCAATCAAACACCTGCCAAGCGGGCATGACGAAACCGTCCGGTAGAAAATCGCTGCTCTGACGATACCTGTGGTGGGCGAGCATCGTCAGCACGTAAATGAAAATCACCACAGCGCTGGCGGCCGAAGCGAATAGCACGAACGCGCCGGAAATACCCGGAATCGCGTTGATGATCGGGGAGAACAGAATCATGCAACCCGAAGCGACGATCGCCTTCGCAGGCACCTTGTGGTCGGAAACCTCAGCCAAACGCGCCATCGCAGGCGACTCGGAATCCGAAGCAAGCTGATACAAGTGACGACCAGCCGAATAAATCAGCGAATTCAACGCCGACGCGGCAGCCGTAATCACCACGAAGAACACCAGGGCGGCGGCCCAATCAAGACCCGCATATTTGAACACCATGATGAACGGCGAACCGAACGAGCCATCGGAATTCTCGTGAAAGTTACGCCAAGGCACAATAGCCATGATCGCGATCAGCGCGCCCACGTAGAAGATCAGAATACGCATGATCAGCTCGTTCACCGCCTTCGGCAGCACCTCGCGCGGATTCTGCGTTTCCGACACCGTGACACCCACGAATTCGATGAGCTGGTAGGCGAAAAACACCATTTGGAAGCTCATGAAGAAGTTCATCCAACCGTTCGGCGCGAGCTGGAAGCCGTCGGTGATATTCGTAAGGCTCACCGTGGCACCCGACACCGTGCCGTCCACGCCTTCGATGTGCGTGGCGGGGTAGCTGAAGCCGATGATCAGCATCACGATGGCGGTGACGATCAGACCGACGATCAGCGTGATCTTGATCATGGAGAACCAGAATTCCGCCTCGCCGAACACTTTCACCGCAATCAGATTGATGCCGGTGAGCGCTACGAGGAAGCACAGTTCGATCAACCACTTCCACGAGTTCAGGTCTATGCCGAATGTGCCGAAGAACGTTACGAAATATGTGCTTACGGCGGTGATTTCGGTCATGCCGGTCAGAATGAGCACGATCCAATACGTCCAGCCGGCGAACTTGCCCCACCCGCGGCCGAGATAGCGCGTGATGAAGTTGATGAACGTGTGCTGGCTAGGATCGCTGTACATCATTTCGCCGATGGCACGCATCAGCAGGAACATAATCAGGCCAACGCCGATGTACACGAAAATGATGCTCGGGCCGGTCAGTGCGATCGACTTGCCGGAGCCTAGGAACAGGCCGGTGCCTATGGTGCCGCCGATGGCGATGAACTGGACGTGGCGGTTTTTCAGGCCTCGCTCCATTTCGTTGCTTTGGTCGAGGCTTTCGACGGATTTGATGTGCGCGGCGCTTGAGCCCGCGGAATTGGTGTTCTCGGAAGTCATAATGTTCACTACCCTACCCCGCGAACCGCACATTGCGCCCGCCGAAGCTTTGTTTTTGGGCACGTACGCAGATTTTGCGGCACTGGCGCATCCCGTTTGTGGTCAACCGTGCCCAGCCGACCACCTTATTCCCGTATTTTCGCCTCGCCATACCCCCTGCCGCCCTATCTCGCCTATATATGGCAGATTCACGAGGTTGACCGCTACTTTCTCGCTTATATATGGCACTTGCTCACGGCAAAACACCACTTAGGGGGTACGTTTTGGGCGTATTTCCGCAGGCTGACTGCCATATATAAGTGAGATACGCCCAACTGTCCGACACAAATCGCGCCTCGCTTGTCTGATTCTGCAGAAACGGACATCCACAGCACACTTTCAGTACTCCAGTTGTCCGATTCTGGAGAAACGGATATCCGCAACGCACTTTCGCCGCATTACTTGTCCGATTCACCAGAAACGGACAACTGAGACCCGTTTTTGCCTGTGTACTTGTCCGATTCTGCAGAATCAGACACTTACGCGGCATAACGATGGTCTGGGTCAGGCGGTGGCGGCGATTTGCCCGCGCAGTTCGGCGTTCGCGCGCTCCAGTTCGTCGATACGGCGTGCCTGCTGTTTGATGATGATGCTCGCGGTTCCCACGTCGATGCCGTCGTCGCCTTGCGCTTTGACGGGAATATGTTCCATCGTCCTGTTGGTGATGCTATCGAGGTTGCGCCTCATCACGAACGCATGCTCATACCGGTTGACGAGTTGCGCGATGATCTCGCTGTCGCTCATGTTGCCGCTGCCAGTCACGGATTTGATGGCCGACGTTTTCCAACGATCCACACACCGTTCGATGCGCTTGTATCCGATGAGATCCGGCGGAAGTCCCGCTTCCCGGAAGATTTTGGTTGGCGATTCGCCTGTCAAGTAGCGGATGGTGCACACTTGCTTGAACGAATCGGCGTAGGTGATGCGATTGCGCGTTACGTTGGCGACCGCTGGCAGTCCGCGCAATAGTTGGATTTCCTCGTCGCTGAATGCTCCCCCACCTCGTGCCATGACACCCGCCTTTCCACTGTTTTCATGGATGTGCTTGCGATTGTAGGGTGCCATTGTCGTGAGATGCCCCCACCTGCAACCCCTGCATGATTGCTTTTTAACGACTGTTTTGCCACCTAACTGCCACTTGCGGATACCTTTTTCATGCCGGATTTCGCCGTTTGGTACCGGATTTCACCCGTTTCGATCCCGTATTGCCCCGTGCAAAACCTTCACCCCTAAAAAGTATGGAAAGGCACGAAAAGACATGAAAAGCGGGCATCCACGGATGGTTTCCGCGAATGCCCGCTTATTTCGTTTTTTCGCTTATTGTTTCAGCGATTGAGCGCATATCAGTGCACGCGCTGGCGCGACTTGAGTGCGACGGTAACGCCGGCACCTGCCACGAGCAGCGCCACCACGGTGAAGAGGGTCGTGCCCGCAGCGCCGGTAAGCGGCAGCTGGGTGACGTTTTTCACGTTCTTGACCTGGTATTTATCGGAAGACTCCTTCGGAGCCAGGCCCCACACATCCGTACCCCTGAACTTGACCTCACCATTCTCAATGATGACATTGAACTTGGCCTTGAGGCTCTGCTGGAAGCCATTCGGAACCGTGGTTTCGTTGACTTCGTAGGTGCCATCTGCAAGACCCTTGAAGGTCACTGTGCCGGTCTTGTCAGAGGTGGCGGTGAACGAACCATCCACACCCGGAACGCGGATCGTGAACGTAGCATCGGCCAGCGGATTGCCTTGAGCGTCGGTCTTGGTAAAGGAGAACCCGCTATTGGTGATGATAGTGCTGTCAGTAGCTTCAGCACCATTGTCGGAGAGCACGACCGCGTTAGTCACGGCCTTGCTGCCGGAGGCTCCCGCTTCAGTAACCTTGGCAGCATAGGTCACAGTAATGAGTGCACCTGCGGTCTGCTTCTGGATGGAACTGATGGTGACGGTGAAGGTGCCATTCTTGTTTTGGGCCACGGTGTAATCCGTACCCTTGTTCAGGCTCTTATCGCCGACCGTCACCTTAAGGGAATCGAAATCCACAGTCTGGCCAGCAGACGGGGTATCCGTGTAGGTGTAGCCGTAATCGCTGTAGTACTGCGTGTTCTGCGGCACCTTGCTCGTAATGGTGTATGTCACTTTCTGGCCAACGGAAGCGGTGATGACGTCCTCTCCATTCACCTTCTTGGTCACGGCAGTGGTCTGGTTCTTAATGGCCACAGTTGCCTCAGTGAGCGGATTCAGCACGCCATCCTTAACGTTACCGGAGCCAACGAGGATTGCGATAGACGGAGTGGCAGCTCCATTGGTGCCAACCGAGTAATCCGCGTCCACAAACAGGTACAGGCCTGCAGGGAGCGGCACAGTAGCGGAAGTGCCATTAGCGGCAGCACCCAAATCAACCTCTTCTGCGGTACCAAGCTTGTCAGTCGTGGTCTTCAGCGATTCCACAAACTTACGGGAAGCGCTATTATTCCATGCACCATCTGCAGAATTGTCCACAGACAGCACGCCTTCGGCGAGCGCCCAAGCCATCAGATCGCCGCCATCGGTCGGAACCGTCTTATTAGTGCCTGCAACAGCAGCTTCGAGCGCAGCCTTGATGCCGGAGTTATCCGTCACCGTGCTGGCAGTCTGCACACCGTACGTTGCATTGCTACCAGTGCCGTACTGCACGTAGTCAGCGATCTTGTAGGCGTCCAGCTTACGATTGGTCAGCTGCCCGGCGTCCTGAGCAGTGAATGTGAAATTCACCTTACTAGTGACGGCAGTGCCGCTGCCGTCAGCCTGTGCGCTTGCCGCGCTCAGGGCCATGCCGCCCAGCAACGTCGCTGCTGCGGCGATACCGGCGAAAAGTTTCCTCATCTTCATGAGAATCCCCTCTCATTGTGTTGTTGATGCTGTGTTTGTTTTTACTAACGGGATCTGAAGCCCAACATGCTCCGGATCCACAAATTTGTGATGTGCGGCTGGACCGCCCCGTGAAGGTTGGTAGGGCAGTCCAGCCCGAGGAACCGTCTCAGACGAGACGCTTCCTGCTGTTCCAGACGCCAGCCGCGCCAACCAGCAGTACTGCGAGTCCGCCGATCGAGCCGCCAACCAGCAGCCATTGACGATCCGTGGTTCCGCCCGTCAACGGCAACGCCGACACCGCCACATACGTATTGGTGAATTTGGCGACATTCGCAGACTGATTATCAACAGTCTTGCCGTTGTCGTCCTTGACTTGCTTGATGCTCACTGTTGGCGTGCCCATATCGGCAGGAACCGTCACGGTTACCGTGTATTCCGCCAGGGAATAGTGCAGGCCGGCAATGGCGTTGGTGGGCTTGGTTTCCTTCACCGTGTAGGTGTAGGTGCCATCGGTCTTGTATACGATCTTGCCGAAGCTCGCCTCGTGATTTGCGGTATTCGCATTGATCGTGACGGAAGCTGAATCGGGCAATGGAGCGTTCTGGGCTGGGTCAGAGCCGGCAATGGTGAAGTTGAAGGAGTCACCTTTCTTCCATTCACGACCGCTGATGCTCTTGGCCACCTTGATCGAACCTTCAGCCAGAGTCGATTTCTTGTGAGTGTTGGTGACAGTGACGTTCCACTCCTTCACATTGTCAGCCGTATTCGCGTCGGAATTGGCTTTCCACAGCTCGTCGGCAGTGATTGTCACGTCTTGGCTCTTGTAAGAAGTTTCGTAGCCTGTAACAGCCTTTTCGACCACCTTATACGTGTGACCGGGAGCTAGGTTTTCGAAAGTTGCAGTCCAATTCGTATCAGCCGTCGCCGCAGCTTCGCGCGAGTCCTTTTCATCGATCTGCAATGTGAACGTCACCGATTCAGGATTGCCTTCTGAGCTCGCTTTGCCATCAGCATCAGCCCACTTCTTCTGCACTGTGATGGCACCGGTCTTGACCTGATCGACCGGCTGCTCCGTATAAGGCGTATCACTGCAGGCATGTGTTTCGCCGTCACCCGAGTAGGCCAAGCATGCGCTGTCGTTGGTGTAGAAACCGGGCTTGTCCACAGACGTGGCATTACCGGCAGCATCAGAACCAGCACTACCAGTCACACCGTCGTAGCCATCTTTTTCAGCGTTCTTGTTCGCCGCATAATCGTCATACGCCTTCTGCGTAGGCTTAATGTCGAACTGCAGCGTGTAAGTCACACCGTCAGGAAGTGGATCGGCGCTCTTCGGCGATGCGGTAATCGTCCTGCCATTCACCGTGATATTCCATTGCGCAGTTACATCAGTGTCATCGTTGGTAACCACTTTTGCTGTTTTTGCAGGATCGGCATCAGCAAATTCAGCATATTCCGACAGCGTATCCTGAATGGTCACGCCGGTATATCCGTTGGTGGTCGTAATGGTTTGCTGAATGTCTTCGAAAACCTTCGACAGCTCAGAAGCCGTACTGGCGGTCTTGTAGTAGCCCTTGTCCGAGCCGCCACTAAGCGTTACACCAGACCAAGCATCCCAAGCAACACTTCCATAATTCGGATAATTGCTGGACACCGCATTCATAAACACATTGGCTTTGCGCGTCTCATCTGACAGCCAATTGCACGAAGTTACGCTCGTGTCAGCACCAGAGAAGATGCCTACGCTGTACACACCAACATTCGCATCTTTCAGTTGCTTAGCGATCGTCAATGTATTGTTCGCAACAGTATTGTCGAATGCACTACTCGTAGTCGGCACACCATCGGTAAAGAACACTACATACTTGATTGCATTAGTTCGCTTGTCCTTATCCAAGGTGGACTTAGCTTCGCGGAAACCAGCCGCAGTATTAGTGGCACCCTGAGGTTTTAAGCTGTTGACCCTAGTTTTCAGTGTCATTACGTCAGACGTAAGTTCGCTTAGCGTAGATGCAGTTTTAGCAAAGCTCACCAACGAAACCTGTACTTTGTTATCAGCGTTTGCGATTGTCTCATTCTGCATATCAACGCCATCTAGGAAAGTGGTCACTGCCGCCTTCAGCGCTGCAGAGCGAACAGCATTATCGCCTCTGCACGGGGAGTAGGAGGGCTGATCACCATTCATGCAGTAGTTCATCGAGCCGCTGTTATCGAGCACTAGTGCGATGTCGACTGGCTGGGAGACGGTTTGCGAAGTGCTGGATCGCTTGCCCGTCACGTTGAGGTTCAACGTGTACGTATCGTTGGCACCCTTCTTCTTGGCGATGGTCTTATGATGTTCCGGCACTCCAAGCGGATCAGGCTTGGCAGTCACCGTAAAGTAACCTTGCACCGTATGATCGGCCGCAACAGTCATGTCAACGTAACGATGTCCATATTCATCTGTCTGAATCGCAAGGCCGGAAACAACCTTGCCATTGTCAGTGCCTTCGAATGCTACGTCATACTTAGACCAGTCCGTCGTGGTGCTTGTCAGGTAGAAACGAACCGTTTTCTTTTCACCGGCGGCGGCGAGGATTGGCAAGGTGCCGCTTTCCCTGGTTCCTGACGAGATCACACCCGATTCAAGACTTCCAGTTTCGCCCAAAACACCAGCATTAAATGTTGCGCTCGTATCGCCATTGACGGTGATCTTCGCAACAGCCTGCGAGAAAATAACGCCGAACGCCGCACCCTGCCTTGAGCCATAACCACTGTTCTTCATCTCAATGGAAACCTGAGTTGGAGTGGACGTTGTATACAGACGAATGCCTTGAGGTACGCTGTCTCCATCCTTACCCGTGCAAGTTATGGTTTGATTGTCAGTCGAAAATTGCGGCTTACAGAAACTGTAATTGCTACCGTCTGTTGGATAAGATCCCAGTTGCGTAATCGCGGAACTGGAGGCGTACACCATTTGCTCGTCTTTGTTAGTGCTTTCCGCATCCGCCATAACGAACGAATACTGCAGATTAGTTACGTTCTGACCGTCTTTAGCAATGGTGATCTTTGAAAGCTGTATCCTCGAATCGTTCTGATATCCATCGTTTTGATATAGCGCGGGCTTGCTTCCGATTGGGAAATCAGAATATCCCTCAACACCGAAGATTGCGTGATGTCCAGCTTCACCTGGGTATGTACGATTATCCCACGTTGGCACTCCACTGGCGACGACCGTACGTTTGCCGGAATAATGCGCGATAAATGACATGGTCAGGCCGCCGCCGAGATTCACGGTCATTTTTTGACCGGCGCTTGTTTTGGCGGTCGTTGAGTTGAACTCGGACATATCAAGCCAGCACACGCGCTGCAAAGCATTCGTTCCAGCGTAAATACAGTTGGAATCAGTGACATCCGCCACTACGGAAGGACTATTTTGCTCGGCGTTGACAGTTTGCGGATCGGGCTGCGAAGCGGTATCAGTCTGCGAGTTCGTATCCGAAGATGTAGCATCTCCGGCATTTGCTGCATTCGCCGTGTTTACGCCGGTATCCGTACCAGTGTTGGTATCGGATTCAGTGCCCGTAGGGTCGACGGAAGTATCGCCCGCATTGTCAGTGCCCGCGTTATCCGTGGCGTTACCGTCACCGGTCGTTTCGTTAGCAGTGGTCACGCTCTGGTCCGTGGTGGTTTCCACAGTGGTCGGCGTATCTTCCGCAAGAGCGGCGGAAGTGGTGGCGTAGCCCATGCCGCCGAGCATGGCGACCGATGCGAGCACAGCCACTATACGTTTTGCAAGTCCTCCCCTGGGCTTCGCCTCATATTCATGTGCATGCCTCATGAGCATCCCCTTAATCCCTGTGCAATCACACGTCTCACGACGCGCAACCTCTCTTCATGCCAGGATTTACGACATCTTTTACGTGCCCGAATAATCCTGACAGTGCTTCAACTCTGGAAGCTAGAGGAAAAGGGACCGCCATACGTACACCCTAAGTGCAGGAAAGTCGGGTATCGCACAATCGATGGAAATTGCTGAATTGCAACACAAGTCACCCGCGAAAAGCACCCGACGTCACCGCAAAGAAACGATGGGATAATCACCAAAATGACGCTTCTTCATACTTTCATAACCATTAGTCAATAATGGAAATCACGCATTTTTTGTGCGCCAACCACGTTTTTATATTCAAATTGCATGTCAGACACGCCGTCATGCAGTAGCCGCGTCAGCCGCGCTTCGGCCACCAAGCAGCATGCCTGCGAATATGCCACGGCTTGCGTCGCAACCAAACCAACAGCATACCCAACACGAGAGTCACAACGCCTGCGATCACACCGATCGTACGAGCGTCCTTCACCGCGTCGTTTTCGGCGGGAATCTCATCTGGAATAGCGGAACGTGTGGCCGAAACCAGCAGACGATGCGTGTTGACGCCATACGGCGTGCAGGTCATCAGGGTCACGCGATCCTCACCAGGCACGATTTTCAGCTGCGACGTGTCGTTCGGCTCGATCACCGTGATACGGTCCACCTGATAGCCGAGCGTTCGACCCATCACTTCGATGTAGAAGTAGTCGCCGACACGCATTTCATCGAGCCGCGTGAACATGGCCGCCTCGACCAGTCCACGATGCCCGGTGAGCACCGCATGCGTGCTCTTGCCGCCGACTGGCAGGCTGCTGCCGTACAGGTGGCCCGCGCCCGAAGCGAGCGCCGATTCGGAGGTGCCATGGTAGATCGGCAGTCTCACGGAAATTTTCGGAATGCGAATCGTACCCATCACGCCACCGCCGGAATCCAACAGACTCCGGTACTCCGCGTCCGCCGAACTGGCGCTTGCGGAACCGGCGTCCGCGCCTGTACCCGCACCACTCTGATTGTCCGATTCACCAGAATCGGACAACTGTGGTCCACTTTCACCCGCTTCATTGTCCGATTCACCAGAATCGGACACACTGGCACGCGATCCTCCGCGCACATCAGCGAACGGATCCTTCGCCTCACCCAAAATCGGCTGTCCGGATTCCGCAAGCCGCTTGTTATAGTCCTGGGCCGCGGCGAACGCGTCATCCGCCTGCGGATACGGCCAGCCCGCAACCGTCTGCGCGGATCTTACCGACGTTCCCGACAGATCACGCGCCGACCGATACTGCAACATCGCCGGAAAACCGCCAATACAGATCGCAGCGACAATCAACAGCGCCGCAATCGCACGCATCGCCAGCGTTTTGCCGCGAGCGTGACGTCGTTGACGCATTTCGTCGGCAACGTCAATCGCCTCTTCGAACGACGGAAAGCGACTTTCCAACGAAAGTCGACCACCCATCGGAGCCTCTTCGGGTGACGGCCAACGACCGTCATGCCATTCCGCCGTTTCCTCCATCTCACGCAACCGTGCCGTCACCCGACAAGCTTTCGCAGCACACGTTCCAGTTCGTCGATGCGCAACGCCTGTTTCGCGATCAATTCGTCGCATTGGTTGATGATGAGTTGCGCTTGGGCGAGCTTCGAAAGCGCATCCTGCGATTCCGTTGCCGACGATTGCGCATCATCGCGCATAAGATCATGATGCCGAATGACGCGCAGGTCGTCGCGGTCCACCCGCTTGCTGTTGCGGCGGTCTCGTTCCTCCTGCTTTTTCCAGCGTGCAATGCACCGCTCAATGCGTTTGTATCCGATGAGTTTCGGGTCGAGACCCGCCTCGCGGAAGATGGCGGCCGGCGATTCGCCCGCATTGTATCTGCACATGACTTCGATGCGGAAACTGTCGGCATACCGGATATGCGACGCGCTCACGCTTTCCACTGCGGGAAGGCTGGCCAAATACGCGCGCTCCTTTGCGGTGAATTTTCCATCAACCATTCTTCCCTCCCCCTATATTGCCTAAACAGCTTGGTTCAGAATCGTATCGGAGCTTTCCCATTGGCACCCTCGTTAAAACCCTCGAATAAAGCCCACCCTTCCCCCAATGAAAAGAAGGAGTTCCATCTTCAAAACAAAACAGTTCCGCCATTTTGCACAGATAGTAACGCTCATAGAATTACCCCCCCCCCATAAAATTTACAAAAACTTAACCTTGCCCCAGAGTGCCCTTTGGCTCATCATGGGGCATCACGTCCTTGAACACCGTCACGCAGACTCACTAGGCTAGAAACATGACGCAAGAGCTCGTTTCATTGACTATCATCATGGCGGTGGCGGCCGTCAGCCCGATTGTGGCGCAGCTGATTCCAGGAAGGTTCATTCCACAAACTGTGCTGCTGCTCGTCACCGGAGCCGCACTCGGTCCGTACGGACTGGGCGTAATCGAGGTGAACGACGCCGTGAAACTCTTGAGCGAGCTCGGCATGGCGTTCCTATTCCTGCTCGCCGGCTATGAAATCGACCCGAAACGACTCGCCGGACATCAAGGCAAAGTCGGCCTTGTCACATGGATCATCACCTTGGGGCTCGCCGGACTCGTCGTGACCCTGCTTCCATTCTTCGCAAAGCAAGGCATCAACGGCATCGCCACGGTAATAGCACTTACCACCACCGCTCTCGGCACACTCATGCCGATTCTCAAGGAACGCAACCTCGAAGGCACCCCCATCGGCGACGCCATCATCTCGTACGGAACGTGGGGCGAACTCGGCCCAATCCTTGCCATGGCCATCCTGCTATCCACCCGAACCGGCTGGCAGACCATGCTCGTGCTCGGCGCGTTCCTTACCATCTGTCTACTGTGCGCAATGCTACCCACGAAAGCACTGAAAACCGGCCATCGCCTGTACCGTTTCCTTACGGAAAACGCGAACACGTCATCGCAAACGCTCATGCGACTGACCACATTCCTGCTCATCTTCCTTGTCACCATTTCTGCACTGTTCGAACTTGACGCGGTGCTCGGCGCGTTCGCCGCAGGCTTCATCCTGCGTTACATCATCCCCGACGGCAGCAAGTCGCTGGAAATGAAACTGGAAGGCGTCGGCTACGGATTCCTTATTCCTGTGTTTTTCGTGGTGTCAGGAGCCGCGATCAACGTGCGCGCCGTGGCAGGCCGACCCGCGCTGCTCGTCGCGTTCATCGTAATGCTCATGCTGATTCGCGCGGTGCCCGTATATGTTGCGCTATCGCTCGACAAACGCGAGAATCCGCTGTCATCGCATCATCGCGTCACCGTAGCGCTGTATTGCACGACCGCGCTGCCGATCATCGTCGCCGTCACGTCACTGGCGGTGAAGGTCGGCACCATGCAAGGCGACACCGCGTCAACACTGGTCGCAGCCGGCGCGATTACGGTGTTCCTGATGCCGCTGCTTGGCTCGATCACATATCAGGTGGCCGACGTACATCCGGTCACCGCGGTTCGGGAGATTGCACACACACCATCCGATTGGCGGACGATCGTGCACGAACATGCGCAGGTGCGCGCGCTGCTGCACCATCAGGACCGGCTCAAGCGTATGGCGGAAACATTGGACGCACTGGAGAAGATGGGAACGATGGGACATGGCGATGCGGCACATAGCAATGCCGGACATGGCGATGAATATCGAGCCGAACTTGTGAAACGTGCGCGCCGCGAAATCGACCGGCAGTTGAAGGAACTCGGCCTGGACCCGCAGCTCACCACGCAACTGCCACACAACTACCGTTATCCGAAGAACTGAAACGCGAATCCGAGCCTTTCCGGCACTCTAAGTGTCCGATTCTGGAGAAACGGACAACCACAGGGCACTTTCGCCGCATTACTTGTCCGATTCTGGAGAATCGGACATTCAGACATGCGCCTATTCGACGGATTTGAGCGAACTAATCGGGTCGATACGATCCAACACCGGATTCACGAACAACTGCACGAGCAGCGCGAAAGCCATGGTCGCGCCGGCCGCAATCACATAACTCAACGGCGTGCATTCCACTTCGAAATACAGTGCGGGCATATTCAACGCAGCCGTCAGCAATCCGCCGACGAAACGGCCGAGAGGCAAGCCCAGCACCACGCCCATCATGGTGAGCACCATCATTTCACGGTTCACATAGTGGTGAACCTCTTTGTCGAAGAATCCGAGCACCTTGAGCGTGGCCATCTCGCGTTCACGTTCTGACACGTTGGTGTTGGCGAGCGTGAACAACACCACGAGCGCGAGCCCGCCCGCGAGCGCCACGATCAGCGCGACCACCGCACCCATCAGATCGAATTTGAAGCTTTCCGCCATGTGCGCGCAGCTCACGGCTTTCATGACCGCATCGTCGTCTTCCAGCTTTTCCGCATAGGCGGCCTGGGATTCGCCTGAACCTTTGAGCTTCGCATACATGGCGTTCCACACCAATTGTTGGCCGTTTGACGATGCGCCATTCGAGGTACCGGATTCGCCGTTTTGATTGTCCGATTCTCCAGAATCGGACGCGGAAGATGCGGAAGACGTGCCGGATGCAGCAGTATCGAACAGCTGGCGATAATAGGTTTCGCTCACATACACGTCCGATCCGATCACACTGCGGATCACCGCGCTGACATGCGCTTCGGCCTGCATATCGTCACCGTTGGTCAGCGTTACCATACCGCCCGCTTTGACGCCCATCGCGCTTGCCGCGGACTGCGATACGATCACGCCGTCATCGCCCAGACTTACCGCGCCCTTCGTACCGGAGGTACCATTCGCGTCCGATTCTCCAGAATCGGACATCTGGGACCCGTTTTTACCCGTCTGGTTGTCCGATTCTCCAGAATCGGACACCGAAGACGCAGAGGAAGACGCTCTGGACTTCCCGCTGAACAACGACTTCGCAGCGTCCACCCAACTGGAGCGCACCGGCTGCAACGTGACCATCTTGCCGAACTCGCTGCGTTCACTGTCGGGCACGGCAACCAGCTGAATGCTTTCGCTCCCCGAATCGCCGGTCAAATCACCCGATTCAACGCGCACGTCCATGCTCGACGTGACGTGACCATCCGAAGCGACTTTCTGCCGCATCGCATCAGCGTCATCATCGTTCGCGACCACCATCAAATCGTACTGATACACGTCCTGATACTGTTTCGCACCCAATGCGGCAACGGTGTCGTTGATCGCGAGTCCGCACACAATCAGCGCGGTGCAGCCGGCCACGCCGCCGACCGTCATGATCAGACGCGATTTGAAACGGAAAATGTTGCGCGCCGTGACTTTGCCGAGGAAGCTCATGCGATTCCACAACGGCTTGATACGCTCCAGTAGAATGCGCGATCCTGCACGCGGCGCTTTCGGACGCATGAGACTGGCCGGCTTCTGTCGCATTTCCTGCGCGCACGCATACACGGTTGCGGCAAGCACGCCGACCACGAACAGCGCGACTCCGGCCGTTCCGTACAGCCAGTCGTATGCCAAGCGTACGTCCGGCATCACATACAAGCCTCGCAATACGACGAGCAGGAACGCCGGAATGCCAAGGAAGCCTGCGATCAGGCCGAGTCCACCGCCGATCAGGCAGGCGAACAGCGCGAACAACAGGTATCGTGAGGCGACCGCAAGACGCCCGTAGCCGAGCCCTGTGTATGTGCCGATCAGCCCGCGATCCTCTTCGACCATGCGCGCCATGGCGGTCAGACTCATCATCACCGCCACGAGCAAGAACACGATCGGGAATGCGTTGCCCAGCGATTGGATGGATTCCAGATCAGATTTCAGCGAGCTGAATCCGCCGATTTGCGACCGGTCCTGCACATACCAACGCACTTGCGGAATGCTGTCTTCCAGCTCGTTTTGCTTGGATTGCAGTGTCCGTTCGGTGTCTTTTTTCTGCTGGTCCAATTTCGATTGCGCCTGGTCGAGTTGCGCTTTGGCTTCCGCTAATTGCGGACTTGCGGCAATTACCGTTTCACGTAGTGTTTCACGGGTTGTTTCGTCGAGGGATCCTGCAGCCGCGCCCGCCTGCATATTGACGATTTGGTCGATTTGCTGATTGAGCTGGCTGCGATTGCTGTCGATCTGCTGTTGCGCTGCGGCGAACTGTTTGTCGGTTTGCGCTTTCGCCTCGTCGATTTGTTTGGTTCCAGCGTCGAGTAGTTCCTGATGACGCGCTTTCTGGCGATTGGTTCGCACCGTGCCGTCGATGCGGTCAGCTACTTCGCTGACGGTGTCGTCGTACACGTCACTGAACGAGTCCTTGTCGGCGGCGCCTTTCACGAGAATGGTGACGGCCGTGTACATGCTGCCGGTCACACCGTCGGACGGCGCAAAGAACGTGTAGTCGCTGGTGGCGGAGGAACGGAACGCGTTCGTACCCGAATAGCCGTCTGGATTGGTGAGATCCTGCGGGTCAAGCACCACGCCCACAATAGTCAGTTCGGTGGGGAAGCTCGGTGCCTGATTGTCCGATTCACCAGAATCGGACACGGAAGACGTCGCAGAAGAAGCAGAAGACGCCGAATCCTGCGGTGTCACCGTAATATGGTCGCCCTTTTTATATCCGGAATCCTTGATGAATTTGCGCGTCACCGCGATCTCACCGGACTTTTCAGGCATACGGCCACTTTGCAAATACGGCTGGTCAATGCCGTTCGTGCCGATCTCCTGCATGGTCACGGTTTTTTTGCCGTTCAGATCGACGGTCACGGTTTGCGAACGTTCGCCCTGCACTTTCGCGACACCGGAAATCTTACGGAGCGCGGCAATATCGTCATCGGTCAATCCGGCCGTCGACAACACCTGAATGTCGTGCAATCCTTGGGTGTCGAAAAAACGATCCGTCGCAAGAAAAGCGTCTCGGCAACCCGCGTAAATGCCCGTAAGCACGGCGACGCCCAGCAACGAGATCAGTGCGATGGAGATGAATCGCTTCCACGCATGCAACCACATACGCACCATGTCTTTGATGAATGCCATGACGACCTCCAGCCCGTAGCGCTCAAGCAGCACCAACCATTGCTCCCAAAACCTTCATTTTATTGAACTATCGAACTATTGAACACTATGAAACCGAATCCACGCGCTACAGCTACAATCGGGGAAGACGAGTCCATGCCAAAAACCATAGGCGCGTCACCTACCACTACTGCCGAACGCAACATCGCCAAGATCGCAAACTTTTGCCGAATATTGCCGAATATTGCCGAGGCACCCAAGAAGAGGAAGCATTCATGAGCGACGCAACCGTTGCGAAGAAACCGCGCGAAACCGACGATGTGCCGGTTCCGCCGACGCTGCGCAAGTCTTTGAAGAATCGTCATATTCAATTGATCGCATTGGGCGGCGCGATCGGCACCGGCCTGTTCTATGGTTCCAGCGAGTCGATTCAGCTGGCGGGCCCGGCCATTCTGCTCGCCTATCTGATCGGCGGTCTGGCGATTTTCCTGATCGTGCGCGCCCTGTCCGAAATGGCGGTCGAGGATCCGAAGGCGGGCGCGTTCAGCTATTACGCCACGCAGTACTGGTCGAAGCGAGCCGGCTTTATTTCCGGCTGGAATTACTGGTTCAACTACGTGCTCGTGGCCATGGTGGAGTTGGCCGTGGTTGGCTCGTTCGTGAATTACTGGTTCCCGAGCATTCCGAAGTGGGTGTCGGCGGCGGTGTTCCTGGTGGCCATCGCGGCGCTGAATCTTATGGGCGTGAACAAGTTCGGCGAATTTGAATTCTGGTTCGCCATCATCAAGATCGTGGCCGTGCTTGCCATGATTTTCGGCGGTTTGTATGTGATCATCGCGAATGTGCCGACCGCTTCGGGCATTCGCGCGTCGTTCGCCAACTGGTTTACCGTTGACGGCGGATTCCTGCCGCATGGCCTGATGTCTCGCAATGCGGACGGCACGTGGACCGGCCTGCTGATGGCGCTGGTCGTGGTGATGTTCAGCTTCGGCGGCACCGAGCTCATCGGCATCACCGCGGGCGAAACCGAAAATCCGCGCACCACCATCCCGAAGGCCACGAACGGCATTATCTGGCGTATTCTCGTGTTCTACATCTGCGCGCTCGGCGTGATTATGGCCGTGGTGCCGTGGAGCACGATCGACGGCAATTCCAGCCCGTTCGTGCAGATTTTCGACTCGGTGGGCGTGCATGCGGCCGCCGGCATTCTGAATTTCGTATGCTTGACCGCCGTGATGAGCGTGTACAACTCCGGCCTGTACGCGAACTCGCGCATGCTGTATTCGTTGGCGAAGCAGGGCAATGCGCCCGCGTATCTGGGCCGCCTGAACAAGCGCGGCGTTCCGGTCGGGGGTGTGATCACGTCGGCCATCATCATTGCGATCGCCGTGGTGGTGGTGTTCGTGTGGCCTGATTTCGCGTTCAATTATTTGATGTCGATTGCCACGATTGCCGCTGCGATTAATTGGATCATGATTATGCTTACGGAAATTAAGTTCCGTCGCGTTGTCGCCGCCGGCGACGGTCCGAATGATTTGAAGGGATTGAAAGGCCAGGAAGCACTTGACAAACTTGCGTTCAAGCTGCCGTTCGCCAAGGTGACGCCGTATGTGGTGATCGCGTTCATGCTGCTGGTCGTGGTGCTGATGTGCTTCTCCGCAAGCTATCGCATCGCAGTGGTCGCCGGCGTGATTTGGCTGGTCGTGCTGTTCGCCGCCTATCAGATCACACAGAAGCGCGCCTGAAGTCGTAAGGCAACAATGCGCCCGTGCCTCAAGCGAGGGGCACGGGCGCTTTTTGATTTCAGATTTCAGATTTTGATTTCCAATCCGCGATTCCCGGGCTGTTCTGGGGACTCGCGCCGTTCGACCTGTGGTACCTGTCGAAGCAGTCCGGCAACACCGTCGCAATCCTGTATGGCGTAACCCTTGCGGCGATCGCCGCGATCGGCTCGCTGCTCGCTTTCATCCTGCCCTTGTCGGGGCGCAGCAAATGCGCAATCGCAATTTTTTAATTCATCATCGCATTAACTCATCATCGCATCTTATTCCGCTGCCGGAGCGGGACCGGTCGAAGCGCGGGCACGCAATTCGTACGGCCCTTCCATCAGATGCCCCACACGCTCGCCGCCGATCAGCTTGAGCAGCAATCCGGCGGCCTGCTTACCGGTATCGACCACGTCACGGCCCATGGCGGTCAGGTTCGGATACGCCGCGGTGCACATGAGGGAATCATCCCACGACATGATGGAGATTTCCTCCGGTACTTTGATGCCTTGCGAAGCTGCCACGCCAAGGCCAGCCAACGCCATCACATCATTGTCGTAGATGATCGCCGTCGGATGCTCAGAGAACGCCAGCAGGCGCTTCGTGGCCTCGCGACCGGTTTCCGGCGTGTAGTCGGTGTGCAGGCAACGATAACGCATGCCCAGCTCGGAAGCGACGTCCGCAAAGGCGGAATCGCGAATATACGAGTGCGCAAGCGATTCGGGACCGCCGACGCGGGCGATCTGACGATGTCCGAGATCATACAGGTATCGCACCGCTCGGCGCACGGCATCGGCGTCGGCGCTTGACAGACTCGGCAGATTGCCGACCACGGAGGCATCGGCAATGGCAAGCACCGGCATCTCCTCATGCTCCTCAAGCAAGGCAACGCAAGGGTCTCCAAGCTCGACATTGACGAGCAGCATGGCGTCGACGTTGCCAGTAGCAATCCAATCATCGATGATCGAAAGCTTCGCGTCCTCACCCACGGCCATGCGTACCAGCAGAGAATAATCGTATTTTTCCAGCTCGGCGCCAAGACCGGAAATAAGTTCCATCATGTAGGATTCGACGGAAAGCAGCTTCGGGTCGTAACCCAGCACTAGACCCACGCGCTGCGTCTTCGCCTTGGCCAGCGCCTGTGCCGCGCCATTCGGCTTCCATCCCAGTTCGTGTGCGACCTTCAACACTTTGTCTCGAGTCACATCGGAAACACCAGACTTGCCGTTGAGCGCATACGAAACGGCGCTACTAGAGACTCCCGAAGCCTTGGCAACGTCAAAAATCGTCACCTTGCTTTTTTGAATAGGCATGTCCGTGTCCTTCTTCTTAACTTAAATCGCAACTTAAACGGTTCATCTACATCGTACAGTAAAAGCGCCGACCAACCTCTTGAAAAGTCAGCGTTCACAACACTTTCGTTTCTTAAGGTTGGCGGCGCTTCAACTTATGTTTTTACTCAACCGAACACGTCAACTGAAATTTCAGTAGTCCTCTATCCACTCTTCTACCGCTTCAGTAGACGGCGTACTCGCGGAAGCTCACCATTCGCGCTTCGGATCGTTGGCGGAACGCAGCACGTTGGCGGCTGCGAACGCACCCGGAGCGGCAAGCGCTGCGGCATCGGCAGTGGCGATATGCAGCACGACGCTTTCGCCCGGAAGCAGCGAGACCATGCCCTCGGCCACCGAAGCCTTCACGTCGACCTTGTCTGCCATGCAGAACAGGTCGCGCACGTAGCTCTTGGCTGTGACGGTAAGTTCCACGCCATCTTCCACGGCAACGGCCGCGGCACTGAGGGCGAGTTTCACGTAAAACATTTCTTGTATTCACGCAACGGTTGCGGCACGGATGGCCATCCGCGCGTTCCGGACGACGAACAGATGGCCGCCGAACTGACCGCATACCTGGAATCATTCGGCCCGGACCTCTGGCAATAGCCTATGCGCTCGCAGTGCAGCGCATTTTATTTGATTCGTTTCTGCGATTTTGGTGGCATAAATCGCAGAAACGTTGATTTTTCAACGATTTTTTATTTGACTGGTATTTGATTCGTATTTGACTGACGTGCGATCAGCAGGACTTCAATCGCAATATAAAGCGTGCGATTGCCGCACACTATAAGCACAGCAATCGCACGCTATTCATCGTCAACTATCGACAATCATGTGACGCAGCCGTTCAACGCAACTATCTAACGTGATTATTCAGCGTGATCAGAGTCGGTGTGATCGGTCAGGTCCAGCTTGAATGGGTGAGCAGGCAGATTATTGTCATTAAACAACGGTGCCGGACCCCAGCTACGCCATGCGTAGCGCATCATCACCGGCGCTGGCACTTCCGGCGTGGCCAACGTAATCGTGCCGATACTGCGGCTGTTGATCGGAATACCGAATTCCGTGGCGTTGTAATCGACCACGTTGACCTTTGCGTTGACCAGATCGTCAATATCGCAATCCACGAAAATCGCGGCGTAGGCCGGATGGAACACACCATCGGCACCGGCAAGCTCGAAACCGGAACGTTCCGGCAGACGCACCAGCGAAGGCAGGCTCTTGGCGAACTCGTCACCAAAACTGTCGGGCGTAGTACCGCTGAAATGCAGGCCGTGCGCGTACCGGAAGAACAGGCGTACGCGGCCGCCTTCGTCGCAGCGGAAACCCAGCACAGTCGGCCCATACACCGGAATACGGCTCATACCATACACTTGGCGAAGCGCACAATTGCCTAGACGCTCGCCCGGTGTACGTTTATCAACCGGATGAATGTTGTTGTATTCGCCGCAATCCATAGTGCAGATGGCGAACACATTGTCGATGGACTGCGCGGCATCCCACTGGGCCTCGCGCAACACCGGCCACAGCATCGGATCGCCGTCGCCCTCGTCGACCTTCTTGTCAATCCACTGCGGCAATTGCACGATCAGGAACGGCAGGCTTTCGCTCCACAGCGCACGCCATTCACCAATCATCATGCCCAGCAACTCACGGTAGGATCCGCAATGCGGCTCGTCTTCCTCGCCCTGATACCATAGGAATCCCGCCAAGGAGTAAGGCACAATGCGCTCCAGCATGGCATGGAACGCGCCTGACGGACGCCACTGCGAGGTCGGCGTCATCGGCGGCGGCCACGGACATTCGCCATACTGTTGGGTCAGCGTATCCCACGTCACATCAGGATCGTCTTCGCGGGCGGCTGCGATCGACGCATTCCACGTATCAGAACGCGACTGCCATTCGCCGTACTCCAAATCGAACTGTTCCTGCGTTTTACCTGCGATCGCCTGCTCATAGCGCGCAAGATAGCCGCGCCCGGATTCGCTGGAATTCAGTGCATCTTCGCTCGTCCAGCAACTGACCGACGTACCCCCGATATAACAGTCGATAATGCCGATCGGAAGGTCGGAATCAAGTTCATCACGCAGTTTTCGCGCAAAATAGTACGCTACCGCACTCATTACGCCACTATTTTCAGGCGATGATTCCTGCCAGCTTGCCGCATGTTCGGCGTTGCGATTGATCACACCGGTTTTCGGCACATTGTAGAAGCGCAGTAACGGATCGGCACAGTTATCGAGGGCTTCCTCGGCGTCTTCACTGTTGCGCAATTCAAGTTCCATATTGCTTTGACCGCCGGCCAGCCATACTTCGCCGATAAGCACGTCATAATATTCAATGAAATCGTTGCCTGCGGTGACGCGCAACGTGTAAGGGCCACCTTCGGGCTGTGCCGGCAGCATGACGCGCCACGGTGAAAAACCGTTCTTGATCTCTTTGGAGGCGTACGCATGCGCCTGCACGATCACGGAACCATCGAAATCGCGGATTTCCGCGGAAACCTCAAGTCCGGCGCAATCGGCATCAAGCGCGCCGAACACGGCGATGGGCTTGTTACGCTGCAACACCATATGCGAGGCGAAAATCGCGGCGACGTGCAGAACTCCTGACGTGCTACGGTCTTCGGTAGGTTCAGCCGACGTTGTCATTTCAGAACCAGGTGCGGGACCAGTCGCAGTGACCATGACATCTCTTCCTATAGAAAAACCGTAAGAAACCGTACATATCTATCCTAGAACAATATGCGACAGAACATACAAAAAAGACCGCCACCCGTAAGGGCAGCGGTCTTGTAAAAGACTCAGCGATTAGCCGAATGAGCCACATCAGCCACGGGCGATCTTGCCGGTGAAGGTGGCCATATCAGCGTCGTCATCCTTGCCGTTGTTCCAGGAGAACATGGCGCGCAGCTTCGGACCGACGGTCTCGATGCGGACGTTGCCGTACTCTTCCTGCAGAGCCTTGAACTTCGGAGCGCCAGCGTCCTGGTCCTCGATGAACTCCTTGGCGAAGGAGCCGTCCTGGATGCGCTGCAGGTGGTACTGCATGCGCTCACGCACGTGCTCGTCGATGCAGGTGTTGGTGTAGTCGCCGTACTGGGCGGTGTCGGAGCAGGACCAGCGAGCCTTGTTCAGACCGCCCTCGTTCATGAGGTCGACGAGCATCTTCAACTCGTGGCAGACCTCGAAGTAGGCGATTTCAGGCTGGTAGCCGGCGTCGGTGAGGACCTCGAAGCCCATTTCAACAAGCTTGTTCACGCCGCCCATGAGCACATTCTGCTCGCCGAACAGATCGGTCTCGGTCTCCTCGGTGAAGGTGGTCTTGATGGCGCCTGCACGCAGAGCGCCCAGAGCCTTGGCGTAAGCCAGGGTGATGTCCCAAGCGTCGCCGCGCGGATCCTGCTCCACGGCCACGACGACCGGAACGCCACGGCCGTTGGCGTACTCACGACGCACGATGTGGCCCGGGCCCTTCGGGGCGACCATGAAGATCGGATGATCCTCGGACGGCTTGATGTAGCCGTAGTGGATGTTGAAGCCGTGAGCGAAAGCAACAGCTGCGCCCGGCTTGATGTTCGGCTCGATGTCATTGGCCCAGATGGTGCGCTGGTACTGATCCGGAGCCAGAATCATGATGATATCGGCCTCAGCAGCAGCTTCCGGAACGGACTTGACTTCCAGACCCTGCTCCTTGGCGTGCTCGACGGACTTGGAGGTCGGACGCAGGCCAACGACGACGTCCACACCGGAATCGCGCAGGTTCAGCGCATGAGCGTGACCCTGGGAACCGTAACCGATGATGGCAACCTTCTTACCTTCGAGGACCGAGAGATCGCCGTCGTTCTCGTACCAGATTTGTGCAGCCATTGTACTTGGCACTCCTTTTTATGTAGTGGGGTGAACGCCTCCCGGCGCTCGGGTTTCTACCATTCGCAGATGAATTCGCGTGTTTTTGTGCATGGATTTTGTCCTGCAAACTGGGGTCTATCCTACTCCCGTCCCTTCCTAAATAAGCATTGAGTCCACAAAGTGGGCCAACGCCTAGCCGTGCGGCTCCCCCGACAATCAGTACTGCGATCCCGCATACGAAATATCCCAGTCATAAAACAACACAGCAACAAAAAGAAGCCACCGCGGTGAGACGGTGGCTTCCAACACGTTTCGCGCATATTGCGCTACTACGTTATTCAGCGGCCCTTAACATGCAGCCGCTACAGCGAAATCACTGAACCTGGGTACGAGCGATCTTGCCGTTGAAGGACTCGGCCATATCGGCATCGGCGTCCGTCTGGTTGTTCCAAGAGAACATGGCGCGCAGCTTCGGACCAACGGTCTCCAGATGCGGGTGGCTGTACTCTTCCTGCAGCTCCTTGAACTTCGGAGCGCCAGCGGCCTGATCATCCATGAACTCCTTGGCGAAGGAGCCGTCCTGAATGCGCTTGAGCTGGTACTGCATGCGCTTCTTGGTCTCTTCAGTGATGACGGTGGAGGTGTAATCGCCGTACTGAGCGGTGTCGGAGCAGCTCCAGCGAGCCTTGTTCAGACCACCCTCGTTGGCCAGATCCACCAGCATCTTCAGCTCGTGGAACACCTCGAAGTAGGCGATCTCCGGCTGGTAGCCAGCCTCGGTCAGCACATCGAAGCCCATATCGCACAGGTGGTTGATGCCACCCATGAGCACGTCCTGCTCACCGAACAGATCGGTTTCGGTCTCCTCGGTGAAGGTGGTCTTGATGGCGCCTGCACGCAGAGCGCCCAGAGCCTTGGCGTAAGCCAGGCACAGCGGCCAAGTCTTGCCATCCGGATCCTGCTCCACAGCCACAACGACCGGAACGCCACGGCCGGCGGCGTACTCACGACGCACGATGTGGCCCGGGCCCTTCGGGGCGACCATGAACACCGGATGATCCTCGGACGGCTTGATGTAGCCGTAGTGGATGTTGAAGCCGTGAGCGAAAGCCAGAGCAGCGCCCGGCTTCAGGTTCGGCTCAACGTCCTTCTTGTACACGGCGGCCTGGTACTGGTCAGGCAGCAGGATCATCACAACGTCGGCTTCGGCAACGGCCTCGGCAACAGGCTTGACCTCGAGGCCCTGCTCCTTGGCGTATTCCACGGACTTAGAGGTAGGACGCAGGCCGACGACGACATCCACACCGGAATCGCGCAGGTTCAGCGCGTGGGCGTGACCCTGGGAACCGTAACCGAGGATGGCCACCTTCTTGCCATCGAACACGGACAGATCGGCATCCTTCTCGTACCAGATAGTTGCTGCCATAATAGGCGCTCCTTTATTTTTCTTTTTATAGCGATTCGGGACTTGCATTCCCGAACAAACTCGCGATATTTAATTCTTGTTTCGGTTGTTCACAGCGGGCGATGGTTCCTAGGAGATTACTCCCCCGGATTGTGTCCGAGGAACCACCCCGCCTCTCCTGCGGAACTGTTTTAGTCCCGCTTTCTTTATGTTGCTTGCTGACGTTCACATAGTGGTTATATTCGCGTCAAACGTTTTTAGTAAGGCTTCCGTCGATGTCATCTTGACACGTCGCTGAATAGCCGGTCAAACGGCACTTGGCGATTGATCACTTGGTGAAATCAACATCCTTAGTCTCCTTGCAGCTCAGCACCGCAACAAGGCAGCACACGGCCATCACGCCGAGGTACAGACCGACGGAGTGCACACCCCAGTGGTGGGACAGCCAAGTGGCGATGGTCGGCACGAATGCCGCGCCGACGATGGCGGCCAGGTTGTAGCCGATGCCGGAGCCGGAATAACGCACGTTGGCGTCGAACAGCTCCGGCAGGAACGCGCCGATCGGACCGAATGCGGTGCCCATCAACGCGAAGCCGATGCATAGGAACAGCAGGTTGGCGGCGAAGTTACGCTGGCCGACGACCGACGGATCAAGCAGGAACGGGAAGAGCAGCGCGAATGCCACGAGGCAGCAGGACGAGATGACGATCACGCGCTTGCGGCCGAATTTATCGGCATTCACGCAGGAGATGACGATGAACGCGGCGAACACACAGATGGCGAGCATCAGCATGAGCAGATATTCACGATTGGTGAAACCAAGGTCTCCGCCGCCCTGCTCGACGGTTTTGGTGCCCCAAGCGAGGGACCAGGTTGCCAGCGTGTAGAACAGCGTGTAGGTGACGGCCACCAGGAACGTGGCTTGGATGACTTCCTTCCAGCTCTTCTTGAACACTTCGGTCAACGGGGACTTGACGACCTTCTTCTGCTCCTGGGCCATGCGGAAGATCGGGGTCTCCTCCATCTGCACGCGCACCACAAGACCGACGATCACCAGCACTGCGGACAGCAGGAACGGCACACGCCAGCCCCATGCCAGCATCGCATCGTCATCGTTGAACGTTTCCAACAGGAAGTAGGTACCGTTCGACAGGAAGAAACCGATCGGAGCGCCCAATTCCGGGAAGGAGCCATACAGCGCGCGCTTGTCTTCCGGAGCGTTCTCGGTGGCCACCAAAGCGGCGCCCGACCATTCGCCGCCCAGACCGATGCCCTGCACGAAACGGCACAGGCACAGCGCGGCGACAGCCACAATGCCCCACTGGCTGTAAGTCGGCAGGCAGCCGATCAGGAACGTGGCGATGCCCATGGTCAACAGCGAAACCACCAGCGTGGTCTTGCGGCCCATGCGGTCGCCGAAATGGCCGAACACCAAGGATCCGAGCGGACGTGCAATGAACGCGATGGCGAAGGTCAGCAGGCTGGCCAGCAGCGCGACGGTCGGATTGGTGGTGTCTCCGAAGAACACCTTCGGGAAATAGTTCGCAGCGGCGGTGCCGTATGCGTAGAAGTCGTAGAACTCGATGGCGGTGCCGACCATGGAAGCGGCGATCACGGTTTTCACCGAATCGCGCACCATTGCCTGCGCTTTACCAGCGGCTGCTTCGACTGCACTCATTGGATTACTCCTGTTACGTCTGTCATGCGTTGCCGGCTCCCAACATGCGCCGATAACGTCTTTCTTCTATTCTCTTGTGTGCAGTCTTCATTTCGTTGCCTTACGCCTTGTGGGCGGCAACAAAAAGACCCCGCAGCATGCAGGGCCATCAACGTGTGTGTTTTGCGCGCCTCAAACCCTGCCTCCGTTGGCGAGGGATTGAAGCTGCATTGCTCGAATCAGTCCGCCAACGAAAGCGGAATAATAATTCGTGCGGACAGCAGTACGCGTGCAACCATTCCGTTCATCGTGGCGAACCTCCTTTCGCAAAGTCTTGTATTCGGCGGATTATCCGCTCGAACTAAGCCGTAAAGATAAGCGCGTCCACAGACCCTTTCTACTAAAGGTTCACTATGTGGACGCGCAATTTTGAATTTGATATTCGTTTTTCGGATTATCTCAGGTCATCCAAATCATTTCAGCAGCAACGTCAGCACGCCCGCAACAGCCATGCAACCGGCGGCAACAACGAAAATCAGCAGATACTCGCCAGTCACCGCAATCGCAATCGCGCAAACGACAGCGCCAATCAACGAACCGAACGTATTCGCCAAACTGAACGCAGCCAACGAACGACCAACGGAACGCACATCCGGCAACGTCGCAAGATTCAACCCTTGGCTCACGCCGTCATACACCACATACGCGAAACCTGCAAACAGCGCATACAGCGCGACCGCCATAGCACTATCGATCGGCGTCAACGGAAGCACCACAGCAACCACAAACAACAAGCAGGCGGCAATCGCGGGAATACGGGAATCTTTGAAAGCGCGGGCGATGCGGCCAAGCAGCAGCGCAGCCAACAGCGAGCCGACGAACGCGGCAACGGCCATCATCGACATAACCGCAGCCGCTCCGGACAAACCAAACATGGTGACCTGCGAAACATCGCCCAAACCATCCTGCGCAAGATACCACTGGTAAATCGCAATGCCGGAAGTGGCTGCGATGGCAAACATGCGCGCGGCAAACGCAATGAAGAACTTCGGAGCGCCCTTCGGCGGACGATACTGCGAAAAATAATCGCCCTTCTTCACACCCTCACGAGGCAAATAGCTGCTGGAACCCTCAAACGGCAACACCAGCAACGTAGCCGCACCAGCCACCACCAGGCACAACGCAAACACCATCATGGCGAAACGCGTGGTGCCATCCCAACCGGAATCGTCGGCAGCCCACGTAATCGAAACGGCCGCGATAATGCCCAACACCTGGCCGAACGCTTGGCCAACGCCACGCCACGCGTCCGCACGATCACGGAACTTGTCAGGCACGCGCTCACCGAAAGCGGCCGCCAGCGGCATCGATACCATCGCATGTCCGATCAGCGTAAACAGCCAGAACACGATGACCAACGGCATGAAATCGCATGCGGAAAGAATCGCCACCGACGTGGCGGTCAGCACCGTGCCGGCGATGATCCACGGGGTGCGGCGGCCCAGCGGGCAGTACGAATGGTCGGATCCGACGGAAATCCACGCGTTCATCAGGAACGTCAACAGCGTGCCGACGACGCTGAGCAGCGCCAGATCGGTGACGCGGTCGGTGCCGGAAAGACGGCTGATGGTCTGCGGAATGAGCACGGAGTTGAGCGCGGCCATCGGCGCGGTGAACAGCAGCGCACCAAGCGCGAAGCCGGCGGTGAGACGATGCACCTGCGGTTTGGTGGGCGTGGTGCCGTCGGGCGCGGTCATCGGATCGCGCAGGTCAAGGAACGACGATTCGAGGTTCGGCACAGCGGCGTCGAGATGGGCGAACGCGGTCAGCGGGGAGCCGCCTTCCGTGTTGATGAGGGTCTGCTGCACTTCCGGACGCTCGTTGGAAGCCTCGGGCACGCGCGGATTCTGCTGTACGGCCAAGCGCTTCAGGGCCGCTTTGGTCTCTTCGGTCAGCGTTTTTTCGTAATCGGGACGGTCATCGATGCCGGGGCGTACGAACACCTGGCCCGGCAGCGGTTGCGGCTGCATTGGAGTCTGCTGCTCACCTGCATTATGTTGATTATCTTCAGTCATCTCTTGTTTCTATTCCTGCTTTTCCTGTTTTGTATTGTCGCTTCTCGTTCTTGCTTCTATTTCGTCGCTCGTTTCGAAATGTCACACGATATTCAGCACATATGAAAATCGCCCGGACACACTGCACCAGTGCATTCGAGCGATTCTTTCGGCGAAATCAACCATATCAATACGTCCTGTCAGACAGCAGAAACATGCGAGGCAATCTCAATATCGATATCGCATAAGAATCGATATCGCATAAGAAAAGCCCGGATGCGATTATCGCTTCGCATCCGGACCGGTTGTGTGAGTCTGTTCAGTTATGATTGCGGATTCCGTACCGTTCGATCAGCCCTTGACTGCGCCGGAGGTCACGCCTTCGACGATGTAGCGCTGCAGGAACAGGTACAGGATGAGGATCGGCAGCATGGCCAGCAGCAGGGCCACCATGATCAGGCCGATATCGTTGGAGTAGGTGCCGTAGAAGATCTGGGTTGCGATCGGGATGGTGTACAGCTCGCGGCGACCCAAGACCAGGGACGGCAGCAGGTAGTCGTTCCAGAACGCCATGGCGTCGATGATGGCCACGGTGGCCACGGTCGGCTTGAGCAGCGGGAACACGATCGTCCAGAAGGTGCGCCACTTGGAACAGCCGTCGATGCTGGCGGCTTCCTCAAGTTCGTTCGGAATGTTCGTCTTGATCGCGCCGTGGAACATGAACACCGCCAGGGAGACCGAGAAGCCGGTGTGCATGAGGATCAGCGTGATACGGCTGTTCAACACGTCAAGCAGGCCGCCGTAGACGGACACGAGCGGGACCATGAGCACCTGGAACGGAATGACCATGGAGGCCACCATAAGTGCGAACACCATGCCGCCGAACTTCCACGAGGGGTTGCGCACGATCACGTATGCGCACATCGCGGAGAACAGGATGGTCAGTATGGTTGCGCTGATGGTGATGACCGCGGAGTTGCCGAACACGGTGACGAAGTTCATCTTGTCCATTGCCCTGGGGAAGTTCTCCAGGGTGAACCCGTGCTTGCCGATCAGTGCCAGCGGAGCGGTGTTGATGTCCGCCTTGGTCTTGAAGACGTTGATCACGACCAGAATGAACGGTGCGATGAACAGCAGCAGCAGAATCGTCAGAACGACGATCATCAGTGCATGCAGAACCTTGGTGCGAGTGCTGGTTTGACCCTTCATTATGCTGCCACCTCACCCTTCTTGCCGAAGTACACCTGCAGCATGCCGATCACTGCGCAGACGATGAAGAGGACCAACGCCTCCGCCTGACCGGTGCCATAGTTCTTGTAAACGAATGCCTGGTTGTAGACGTGCATTGCTGCGAGCACCGACTGGTTGAACGGTTCGCCCTTGGTAAGCGAAAGGTTCAGGTCGTACACCATGAAGCAACGGGTGGTGCTCAGGAAGATGCACTGAACGAAGGAGGAGCGCATCAGCGGGATGACCACGTGCCACATGGCCTTGCCCTTGTTGCAGCCATCGATCATGGCCGCTTCCTTCAGGCTCTGGTCAACGCTCATGAAGCCTGCCACGTAAATCAGCATCATGTAGCCTGCGTACTGCCAGACCGAAACGAGGATCAAGCAGAACATTGCGCCGTTTGGCGTGGAGAGCAGCGATGCGTGGTCTGTTTGCGTCGCTGCTTCGGCGATAGCCACGAAGGCGCGGTTGAAGACGAACTTCCACACGTAGCCCAGAACGATGCCGCCGATGAGGTTCGGAATGAAGAAGCCCGCACGGAAGAAGTTCTGCCCCTTGATGCCGCTGGTCACGAGGTAGGCCAGCAGAAAGGCGACGATGTTGGTGAGGATGACGGCGATGACGGAGTAGATGAAGGTGCGTCCAAGCGACTGCCAATATGCGGTGTCGGCAAGAGCCGCCTTGTAGTTTTCGAGACCGACGAACGGCTTCGTTGTCGAAACGCCGTCCCAGCTGGTGAATGTCAGATAGAGGCCATAGAAGAACGGCAGGATCACCACGGCGAAGAAAAGAATCGTCGCCGGGCCACCGAACATCAGAAACTGGCCGATTTTATAGGAAAGCTTATTCTGTTTCATGATGGATCCCATACGTGCCGGGGATGTAAGGTCCGCCGCAGGAAGGAAGCGGCGGACCCTGCATCATGGTGCATTATTTGGAAATTCAGGCGGTTGCGCCGGTGAACTTAGCGGTCTTCCAGTAGTCCTGGATGTCCTGGGCGAGGCCTGCACGGTCCTCTTCACCTGCGAGCCACTTCTGGAAGGCGGCGCCGAGCACAGAGAAGTGGTCGTCAGGCAGGTAGTTGTAGTTGTCGATCAGCTTGCCGGCGTCGGCATAGGACTTCACGGACTTACCCAGCGGATCGGCCGCTTCGATACTGTTGTTCTTGAACGGGGAGATCAGAGCGGCATCCTTGGAGATGAACTCCTGACCTTCCTTGTCTTCGGCAAGCCAGTTCAGGAAGTCCTTGGCGGCCTTACGCTGCTCGTCGGAGGTGTTGTCGGAGGAGTCGATGAAGAAGTACTTGGAGCCGCCGCCGACGAGCTTCTCATTGGAGCCGTCATCGGTGTTCTGCGGAACCGGCATGAGACCCATGTTCTCGGTGTAATCGTACTGGTTCAGCACGGACCAATCCCAGTTGCCGCCGAACATGAAAGCAATCTCACCCTCGGCCAGCTTCTGCTCAGTCACCTCACGCTCGGCGGAGATGGCGGAGGACTTGGCGTAGTTGTTGTCTTTCATCACGTCGAAGAAGTCCATCAGGGAGTTCCACTTGGCGTTGGAGCTGAGGTCAACCTTGCCGTCCTTGAGCTCATGGCAGAAGGCGTCCGGATCTTCCTGCTCCTCGTAGACTTCTGGCAGGAAGTGCGCGGCGAGGGACCAGTCTTCCTTCATGACACCGGTCGGGGATTCCATGCCGCCGGCCTTGAGCTCGTCGATGAGATCCTTGAACTCGTCAAGGGTCTTGTAGTTCTCAGGCTTGAATTCCTTACCGGTAACCTTCTTGATGGCGTCAGCATTGTAAATCAGGCCACGGGCTTCGACGGAAACCGGGAAGCCGTAGGTCTTGCCGTCAATGCTGATGGCGTAGTCGGTGTCTTTGACCCAATCCTGGTCGGACAGATCGACGGCGTGCTCTTCAGCCAAGGAGTAGATGTCCTTGGCGTCGACCATGGAGATGGTGTACGGATCCTTGGATGCGTACTTGGTGGCGAGATGCGCTGCGACGGTGTCGTTGGAGTAGTAGACCTCAACGTCTACGCCCTTTTCCTTGGAGTACTTCGCAGCCATGTCTTCCATTTGGCTTTCGATTTCAACCTTGGAGTTGAAGATGGTGATCTTGGTGCCGCTGGAGCTGGATGACGATCCGCATGCTCCCAGCATACCAACGGTCATCAGCGTTGCAACAATAGCGGTGCCAGCCTTCTTCCAAGAAGAGAACTTGCTCATTTTCCAATCCCTTTCTATCCACTATTCACCGAGCAGCCCTGCCCAATGAGGTGATAAAGGAAGGTGAATCCCCGACTCGCGTTGTCGGAATCTCTCCGTCCTTGGTATACAGGATACCAAACCGGTTCGAGAGTTGTCAAACCGGTTCGAGAAACCTTGTGTACAATGCCATCCGTCGGCGTGTCGCGTCAATCGATTGACGTATTGCAAACATTGGCATTCCATACACCCCTAAAAAGTGTCTTCACGGGCTATAATGACGGAAAAGCAGTGACCGACGTTTCCAACGTTGCGATACATCGGTAGACCAACAGCAAAGACGCGAAAACAGGAGGATTTATGGCAAGCTGGCTCAACAACGCAATCTTTTATGAAATCTATCCGCAATCATTCAACGACTCGAACGGCGACGGTATCGGTGACTTCCAAGGCATCATCGACAAACTGCAATACGTGCGCGATCTGGGGTGCAATGCGATCTGGATCAACCCATGCTTCGACTCGTCGTTCTACGATGCCGGCTACGACGTGCGCGACTACTACACAGCCGCGGAACGCTACGGCAGCAACGCGGACCTGCAGCGGCTCTTCGAGCGCGCGCACGAACTAGGCATGCACGTACTGCTCGACCTCGTACCCGGGCATTCCGCGGTCGACAATCCATGGTTTCTTGAATCCGGCAAGGACGAACGCAACGCATGGACCGACCGCTACATCTGGCGACCGATGACGCAATCGCCGAATCTGAACTCGCCATACGAATCAATCCGCGGATTCCTCGGAGGCATTGCGGAACGTCCCGACGCGGCGGCCGTGAACTGCTTCTCCACGCAGGCATGCCTCAACTACGGATTCGGCACCGTCACCGAAGACTGGCAGTTCGCCGCCGACTCCCCCGAAGCGGTGCAGGGCCGGCTGCTCATCCAAGACATCATGGACTTCTGGCTCGGGCTGGGGGCGGACGGCTTCCGCGTGGACATGGCAGGCAGCCTCGTCAAGGAAGACCCCGACCACTATTGGACGAAACTCTTGTGGCAGCAAGTGCGAGCGCATCTGGACGAAACCTACCCGGAAGCGGTGCTCGTATCGGAATGGGGTGACCCCGAAGAGGCGCTGCACGCCGGATTCGACATGGACTTCCTGCTGCATTTCGGGCCGTCGCATTATCTTGACCTGTTCCGCGAGAATCCGTATTTTTCGGCCGGATCTTCCGAAGCTACGGGCAGCGCCGAAACTGCCGAAACGGAACACGACGGCGAACGCAGCGAATGCGACGGCGCGGGCAGCAGCGGGTGCGACAGCAACGGCAATTCAGTCGTCGACGGAGACAATCCAAATTGCAATAACGACAATGTCGGCAATGCGAGCGGCGACATCAAGGCGTTTGCGGACACATATACGGCCATGCTTGCCAGCACCGCAGGAACGCCTGGATACATCTGCATTCCGTCGGGCAATCACGACATGATCCGCATGCGCGACACCTTGACCACCGATGAAATGAAGCTCGCGTTCGCATTCCTGCTGACCATGCCCGGCTGCCCGTTCATCTACTACGGCGACGAAATCGGCATGCGCTACATGCACGGGCTCAAATCCAAGGAAGGCGGATACGAGCGCACCGGATCGCGCACACCAATGCAATGGAGCTGCGCAACCAACGCAGGATTCTCCGCAGCCCGGCCCGATGATCTGTATCTGCCGATCGATGCCGACAGCGAGCGCCCGAACGTGGCTTCGCAGACCGGACGCAGCGACTCGCTGCTGGAAACCGTACGCGCACTGAACACGCTACGCCTGGCACATCCCGCACTGCAGGCCGACGGAGGCATCGAGTTCCTCTACGCGGAAGATCACGCGTATCCGCTGGTGTATGCGAGAAGCTCCGAGGCCGGCGAAGCCGAACGCGACGCAACTGACGGCGAACGCAGCGAAACAGCACACGAAACCAGCTGTGAAACACCTTGTGAAACATGCAGCAAGATTAATCGCGAAGCAGGTGGCGAGCGCATCGTCGTCGCCATCAATCCGTCAAACACCGACGCAAGCTGCACACTGCCGAGCGACTATGTGAAACTGCTGTCTGGCGGCTTAGCGCAGGAAATATCGCAAGAACCAGCGGAGAAAACAGTACTGCTGAGCATCGGCAACCCCGCACGCTTCGACGGCACCCAACTGCACGTCCCAGCCCGCAGCGCCACCATCCTCCCCTGCTAATCCTGCCCCCAGCGTGTCCGATTCTCCAGAATCGGACACTCAAGGCGACGAAAACGCGTAAAGGCCGTTCCGCGGAACTTGCAATCTGCGGAACGGCCTTTACGAGCAAACAATTTCAGGACTGCGCTACCTTGCGCCCCTTGGCGTCGATCTCACCGTCGATACGGCGGAAAATCCAGTTGTAGATCCACGCGCAACAGTATTGCGGCAACGTGACGCCCATCAAAATCAGCAGCGGAATCATATATATGAAAAACTGCGCATACAGCACGGCGAACGCGGCCAAAATCACCAGCATGCACAAGGTGCGCGGGAAAAAGCCGAGCGCAAGTTTCGTCGCATTCTTCAACGTTTCGGAAGTCGGATTCTCATAGCGAGAAAGCAGCGGGAAGAAGTACTGCGCAATCGCAATAATCACCAATCCCATGAACGCGACGCACGCCATCAGCGGCCCGCGCATCGACCCCATGGACCGGGCGAGCATGCCGTCGACCACCAGCACAATCGCCGCCAGCAGGAACGCAAGCCACGGCAGCAGCGACTGCTTGAGATTGCGCTTGAACGAGTCGAAAAACTGGCGCGCCACATACGTTTCCTCATGGCGGACCATGCGCCAGAGCACACTGTGCATCGCAGTGAACGATGCGCCGGCCGTGACGACCGGCAGGCAGCACAACAGCGTAAGCACGTTGAGAATAATCAGATCGAACAGCACGCCCATAATGGCGAAAAACATGTTGTCTTGATCGAAAAGCTTTGACATCTTTGACATAAGCTCACCTTACCCGTTTTTGCTGGGATTTCAGCTGATTCCCGGGAAAATTGTTTTCCCGATAAGACGATTTCTCGGAAAAACGAAAATGCGAATCGTCCTTCCTGAAGGAGAGGTGACAGGAAGGACGATTACAGATTTATGGATTTATGCGCGGTCAGGCAGCGACCGGATCAGGCGAGGCTGAATCAGGCCGCGACCGGCGGATTGGCGATCAGATCGTCCGTGCGGTGCTCACCGGCGGCATCACGCCATTCGAGCGTGGCGACGGACGCGGTGTTCTCCACACCAAGACCACGGCCCGGCTCAAACGTGAGCGTGGCCTGAGTGGTCGTGCCCTCCCACGTGAAGCTGATGGACGTATCGCCGTCGGCGCTGTACGAGAAGGTGCCGTCGAACGCATCAAGCTCGTTGCGGAACTTGGCAAGCGCGTTCAGTGCCTTCACCACCGGACGCTGCAGATTCTCGTCGATCTCAGCCGTGGAATAGTAATGGCGATTGATATCGCGGCCATTGTTGGTCTTGCGCAGCAGCTCCATGTCGTTCTTGCCGGCAAGCGCGCCGACATAGTAGACCTGCGGAACGCCCGGCAGGAAGAACTGCACCGCGCGAGCCGCAATATAGTGCTGATCGTTGCATCCCAGCGCCGAATAGTAGGTGCTGTTGACCTGATACAGGTCAAGATTGGATGCGGCGGCACCGGTAGCGGCCTGCGATTCGCCGTGAGTGTTCGCATGAATGGCGTTCACGAGATTGTCGACATCCTCATCCGGCACGAGCCCCTTGAGCGAACGGTCCAGCTGATCGGAACCGATGTCGATCACGCCGATGCCATCATGCGTGTCAAGCACGGTGACGGCATTGTTCGGACGGATGTCGGTCCAATGCGCGACCGGCTCGACATGACCGGTATTCAGCGAATGCAGCAGCAGCGGCGGAAGGGCGAAATCGTAGACGCGATCGACCTTCGACGCGATCTCGACCTGCTTCTTGTAGTAGGAATGCACTTCGATGAGGATTTCCAAGCCGCGCTTGACACCCTCCTCGCGCAGGCGGGAGATGAGCTTGAACGTTTTCGGCGTCATGAAGCAGCTGGTACCGGCTTCCTTGGCACCGTAGCCGACGGCGTCAAGACGAATGTAGCTGACGTGGGATGCGGCCATCTGGTCGAAAATCGACATCAGGTATTCCCAGCCTTTGTCGGAATCCGTGTCGATATCGACCTGCTGCGGGGTGAAGCTGACCCAGACCAGGCGAGTCTTGCCCGCGAACTTGTAGTGGGTGAACGGCAGACCCGGGCGCGGACGGTAGATGCCGGCCAGATCCTCTTCGGTCGCGCCGTTCGGAAAGACGGAACTCATGGTCAGAAACATCGGGTAATACTCGGATTCCTCGCCCTTTTCAAGCACGTCTTGGAACTGCTTGGACTCCCAGCTCATGTGGTTGACGATGGCGTCGACCATGATGCCGTGGGTCTTGGAAAGTTCGGCGACATCGTCCCAGCCACCAAGGCGCGGGTCGACCTTGGTGTGGTCGATGGGGTCGAAGCCTGCATCCGCGCCGTCGAACGGAGTGAAGAACGGCAGGATATGCACGCCGTCATACACGCCGTCGAAACGGGTGCGCAGGATGTCGGTCATCGAGCTGAGGGTGCCGTCGCCGAGGCGATCGGCGTAGGTGATGAGCTGCACTTTGTTTTTCATGGGACCTCCCTTGGTTCATGGGTGCGGGTGCAATGTGTGCGCGTCTGCCTGTTTGCTGTTTACGTATTTGCATACTCACGTATGTATCGAACCGGTTCGATATTACCGCAAAAGAGGCGTCAATGTCCAGTCACACAGCGGAATGCGCGTGTCGAACCGGTTTGATGCGGTGTTCTATGCAGCCCAGCCTGTCCGATCCCCACTCGGCGTTCCAACGCGCAGCATCAACGCGTGGTATCGCCTGGCACTAACGCCATGGGAACAAGCACATTCGGCTCGAACGGCTTGGGTATGTTCTTGCGCGAGGCGTTGGCCGCAGCCGCCTCTTCATTGGCGATCGCCTGCACCATATGGTCGGCCGCCGACTGCGCGATCGCCGAGAAATCCTGTGCGACCGCGGTCAGCTTCATACCGGCCAAATCGGTCAAATACGTGCCATCATAGGCGACGACCTGCAGCTCGTCGGGAATGGAAATTCCGCGGCTCAACGCCTCACGCACGCAGAACGCCGCGCCAATATCGGAGCTGACCACGGCATCGACGCCTTCGGTCGCCACCCCGTCGAGCGCCTTGTCGACCGCGCGATGATAACCGGCGAAATCCATCACCTCGCCAGCCTCGATATACTCATATTTCACGCCCGCGGCGGTCAATTCCTGCTCCAACGTGAGGTAGTAGCGCACCGTCGGGAACGTGGTCTTTCCTAAATCGAACGACCCCTCCCCAACTTCGCCGCGGACCGCCAAATCAAAGAACTGGTCTCGTGGGCCGCCAATCATCACCACATGACGCGCGCCGCTGCGAATCAGCATCTGCGCAATCAGCCGACCACCCTGCTCGTGGTCGGATCCGATCGACGAAATACCTTCCCCAAGCACGCGATCGAACGCGACGATCGGGCGGTGGATGGACGTCCAATAATCGCCGGGATGCGAGGTGTGAGCGCACATGACGATGCCGTCCATCATGTGTCTGCGCAGCATATCGACGTATTGGATTTCGCCGTCCGTCTCGTCGGTGGTGGAGCACAGCATGGTGCGCAGCCCCTGCGCGGCGAGCGCATGCTGCAGGTGCGCGGTAAACGTTGCAAAGAACGGGTGACGAATGGTGGGTACGATGACGCCGACCAAGTTGGTGCGGTCGTGGTACAGGTTGCGGGCAAGCTCGTTCGGCACGTAATTGAGGGCTTGCATGGCCTTACGCACGCGGTCGCGCATGTCGTTGGATACATACCCGTTGCCGTTCACCACCAGCGAGACGGTGCTCAGAGACACCCCGGCCTTCTTCGCCACATCGCGCATGCCGACCATGATCGCACCTTCCCCGTTATCACTGTTCCATCGTTGTATTCTCACGTGCTTGCCGCGCGCTTTCCGTGCGCTTCTCGCGAGATATTACATTCATTTACATTCTCTCGAACCTGTTCGACAGTCCGGCGTGTATATCGCTTAACAGGGTTACCCCTTTACTTGATTTTCAATATTGATTTTCGTATGCTGCCCACGACACGGAAAACGGCAGCACAGCACAACAAAAGAAACGGCGCAAAGCTTGCGATATCCACACTCACTTTGCGCCGTCTTCTTGTATTGATGATGACCTACATTGCGATCAGTCGGTCGGCACGTCGCCGGACTGGGTGTGGTCGAAGACCGGCTTGTTGTCTTTGTCGAAGATGTAGACGCCGATGTTCGCGGAGCTCGGATCATTGTTCTTATTGAACGGTCCGATACCGGTCTGGCCCTGGTACAGGATATCCTTGCCATCCTTCAGCAGCGGCTTGGTCTGGTCGAATGCAATCACCAGCGTCGCATCCGGGCTGACGGCCTTGATGGCGGTTGCGCTCAGATTTCTTTCATGTTACTCAGCGACCGTCCGTGTAACGTGAAAATTACGCCGGATTGGCGAGCAGCGCAATGCCGAAACCGGTGGCCACGCAAATGAGAGGCACCGCGACGGTTGCTATTCCATAGCCCAGAGCCAGCGTAAAACGACGCTGGCGAATCAATGAAACCACTTCGTTGAGCGCCGTGGAGAATGTTGAGAAACCACCGAGAAATCCGACAACGAACATCATGACCGTGTCCATATCCACCGATTGCGAATAGTAGGACATCATGGCGATGCCCGCGCATAGCGAGGCGACGCCGTTGATGACGAGCGTGGATAGCGGGAAGTTGCGGTTCGTTCTCCGATTCTCGCGATTCCAGCCTCGTTGAATTGACACGTCGAGCACGTAACGGGCCATGGCGCCCAGACCGCCGAACAGACAGATCATCCACATCATCAGCGCACCTCCCCGGTAGCCGGGTCGGCGATAAGCGAAATCTCCGCAGTGATCGGTTTGGGCTCGAAGCTGGGCGGAAGCGGGTTAGCCGGCTGCTGGATCGGCTGCGACTGCTGAATCGGCTCGGGCAGCTGCCCCAAGTCTGAAGTATCCTGCTCGCGCAGCAACGGCTGCGATGGCTGTGCCAGCTGAGGAACGGCCAGCGGAGGAATCTGCGGAACGCGGCCCGTCTGCATAGTCTGGCTGGCGGTCGGCGGCACGGTTGGTGTTTCGACTCGCGGAACCTGTCCCGTCTGTGCAATCTGCTGGGCCGCCTGCGCGGCCTGCTGCGCCGCCTGCGCGGCTTCCATTGCGGCCTGCGCGGCAGAACGCGCCACGTCGGCCACTTTCACATGGCGTACGCCCTGCGTGTCCGATTCGGCAGAATCGGACACGGAAACAGCTGAAAACGCACCCTGAACCCGCTTTCGAGTACTCCGTGACAGCAGTGCCTGCATCAGAACCACGCCGGCGGCGGCAGTGAGCAAACCGCCTGCAAAATTTCCCGCAAGATAGCCAAGCGCACTGGCGATATGCCGCTCGTGCAGACCTTCCATCGTTTCCAGCATCACGCCGGACATCGTCGAAAGCCCACCGAGCAAGCCAAGCCCAACACCACGGCTGACAACCTGCCGCACCCGGCGACGCAGCCACGAAGCGGTCGCCATGAATTCGGTCAGCATCGCGAACAGGAAGCAGGCGACCATATTCGACACAAACGTGCCCACAACGAACGGCGTCCCGCTGACCGACGGCAGAAGCATATCCAACGCATGCCGACAGCCGACTCCAACAAATCCACCGACGAACACCACAACATACATCAGTCCGTCGGCGAGCGGATTGAACCGCGCCTGCATACGTTTCATCGGTGCCAGGGGAATCGTAGGCGGATCCATGGTGTTAGCGGCGGGCGTGGTTGCACCAGCATGCGTCACCTCAACAGTGTCGATTGCCTGCGTGATGGGATGCGAGTCCTCACCCGCAGTCACCACGTCTCCCGGCGATTGTTCTTGCGATTCCATTGCGCTCCCCCTGTACTGGCCTCCCGCGGACAGCGTTGTTCCGCCCATAGGCCGTGCAACAACGAGCTGGGCCGCGGTTGCCGCCTTCCTAACGCATATGAGTTTACACGGAGCGCCAACGTATGCACCCTGGATGTCCGATTCCGCAGATTCGGACATCCAGAGTCCAGCCGAATTCAGCCAGGCTCAGTCAAGCCGGGCATCACACAGCCGCCGCATCGCAGGTCGTACCTCGCGCTCCTCCTCGCCACTGAACAGCACCACCAGATAGTCACCGGCACGCAGCCGTGTATCACCGCGCGGCACGATCTCGCTTTCGCCGCGACGCAGGCCGATGATCAGACACCCAGACGGCCAACGCACGTCACGCACCCGCTTGCCGTCCGCAATCGCCCCCATTTCCAATGGCAGTTCCATAATGCCGCTGCCCACATGGCTTGCGATTGCCATCTGCATGCCTTGCGCACGCACGTACCGCTCCAGCAACTCCCCATAGATCGGTTTGGTGCGCAGCAGATCGGACACCAACAGCGCGATGAAAGCGACGGCAGCGACCGGCAGCATGTGCGTCAACGTTCCGGACATCTCCACAGCCAACAGAATCGACGTGATCGGCGTTTTCACGGACGCGGCGAGCGTGCCCGTCATCACGCACGCCGCAAACACCGCCACTGCGTCGGATGGCAGATCACCGATTCGATGCAACACTTCACCGCAGATGCCGCCGGCCAACGAACCGACCGCAAGAATCGGCATGAAAATACCGCCAGGCGCACCTGAGCCGAAACTCGTGGATGTGAACAGCATCTTCGCCACGAACAGCAGACACAGCATTCCCAAGCCGACGCGCGCATGTTCGGCGGTATCAATCAGATTCGAGCCGCCGCCGAGCACGTCGGGCAACCAGATGCCGACAGGCAACGCGATCGGGCCCGACCCCCGGAAAGTAGACACCGTGGGGTGAACAAAAGTAGGTGTAAGCCTATCAGACCTTAAGCGGCTTGGGACTCGAACTCATCGGGAGTTTGGTACCCGCACCAAGTGTGCCGACGGCACGTGTTGTAGCGCACGCACCACCGGAAGACGTCTCTGCGGCAGATCAGTTGATTGGCGAAGGTCTTCGCATCTTTGAGGACCTCCCGCTTTAAAGCTGCGTTGAACGACTCGGCGAGCGAATTATCCGCGCTGGTTCCCACCGCGCCCATCGACTGGGCAACGCCCAAGCGCTTGCATGTTGCCTGGAACTGCGACGAGGTATACACGCTTCCATGATCCGAGTGGAAAATCGCACCATCAAGACCTCCTCGCAGGTGGGAAGCGTTTTCGAGGGCCTCTTCTACCAGTTCGGTACGCATGTGATTTGCGATAGCAAAGCCGACAAGCTTGCGAGAAAAGCAATCAATCACTGTTGCTAAGTACATGTTCGCCCCGTCTGCGATCGGCAGATACGTAATATCGCCAACCAACACACGATTGGCAGCACAGGCTGTGAAATCACGGTTCACCAAGTCTGCGAACACGCGCCGGCCTTTGTCACGCGCAGTGGTCTTGACCCTGCGCTTCTTTTGAAATCCGAACAGGTTCTGGGCCCGCATCAAACGAGCCACTCTCTTGCGATTGATGCGCTTAGCCGGAGGTGTAGTGCCGTTGTCGCGCTTGCGGTCGTTGAGTTCAGCAGTGATGCGACGAGCGCCCCAGACGCCGTTTTCAGCGTCGAAAATTGCCTGGATCTCCGCGGCCACCACAGCGTCATCTACAAGGCGCGCACGGCGCCGTGGAGCCGAGTTCTTCCACTTGTAATACGAAGACCGATTTAGCCCCAGGACTGTGCACATCCGCTTGACCGAGTAGTCGGCGAGATTGTCGTCAACGAACTGGAAGCGGATCACCAGGTCGTCTCTTCCGCAAAATACTTCGCGGCCTTACGCAGAATATCGCGCTCTTCACGAAGCCTTTTGTTTTCGCGTTCTAGCTGGCGGATTCTTTCCGCATCAGCAAGCTTTTCTACGGGTGACGCTGCATCTTCATCCTTGGCGACGTTAGTGCCGAATTGCTTGTACCAGCATCCCAAAGTCGAGCGATTGATTCCGAGTTCTTCTGCGACCTTGCGCATTGAGGTATCCGGGTTCGACTCGAACATCGCGACGGCGTCGCGCTTGAACTGTTCCGTGTAAACCTTGCGGGGCATGGTGGTAGATTACCTTCCTTCCCAACCACACTGGCTGGAATCAGAGGTGTCTACCTAACGGGGGTCAGGTCCGAGGCGGGAACGTTTCCGGATGGAAACAAGCCATCAACCAAATGGCCGTCGCCTACCCGGACCGCTTCGACAAATACCTATAAACCAAACCCCACACAAACAACTTGACCCGCTCGGATATATCGGATATAATAGCCCCATGTTGATTTCAGGTACCGCTTTCCTGCGGTTGCGCACCAACCGCTAAGGCGGTTTCCTACCCGTAGGTTAAAAACCACTCCGGTCCTTTAGCCGGGCGGCCATTTGCCATGCCCGGCTCCTTTCAACTCCAAGGAGCACACCTGATGTCTGCATACGGACACGGCCGTCACGAACATGGCCAAAATTTTCTCACCGACCACAAGTTCATCAACTCCATCATCGATCTTGTAAAACAAACCTCCGGCCCCATCATTGAGATAGGACCAGGAAGCGGTGCCCTCACTCACCCGATGGCCCACTTGGGGAGGGCGATAACGGCAGTTGAAGTGGACGCAAAACTAGCTGCCAAACTCACACAAGAAACCTCCTCGGCGACGGTCGAAGTGGTCCATGATGATTTCCTTAACTTCCGGTTACCCGCCACTCCCTGCGTCATTGTGGGAAACATTCCCTTTCACCTCACCACTGCCATTCTTCGAAAGTTGCTGCATGCGCCGGCATGGACTGACGCTGTACTCCTCATGCAGTGGGAAGTCGCTCGCCGCCGGGCCGGAGTAGGCGCAAGCACGATGATGACGGCTCAGTGGTCCCCATGGTTCACATTTCACCTTGGTTCCCGGGTACCGAGGTCTGCTTTCCGGCCACAGCCAAACGTTGACGGGGGGATCTTAGTGATCCGCCGGGTGGATGACCCGAAGATTCCGATAAAGCAGCGCAAAGCCTTTCAAGCGATGGTGCACACCGTTTTCACCGCCCGGGGCCGCGGGATAGGGGAAATTCTCCGAAGGGCAGGGATGTTTTCATCACGTTCAGAAACACAATCATGGTTGCGCTCGCGAGGAATCGACCCCGCGACCCTACCTCCCAGATTGTGCACCAGCGACTGGATCGATCTCTTCCAGGTGACTGGTTCCTCTTCACCGCACCATCGACCCATTTCACCATCGGGAAGTAGTCAACGACCTCCTCAACGGAAAAACCGAATCCGGCGGCGTTAATCCCCCACCAAAACCGAAATCCACCAGTAGTACTAAAAAGTGAGCGAAGTCTGGCCGTAGACGTATCGATCACGGACAGCTCGCGGGGTTCGTTGTACTCGTTGAGGAAAATCATGTTCGCGACCATGGACCACATCCCAAAACATGGGCGCGGCATGTTCGAACAAGCGTTGGGTTAATTGTTGGTGAGTTTCGCGTAATCGGCAAACAGCAGCTTCTGGCACTGACGCTCCGAAGTGAGCTTGCGCGCCGCCCCCATTGCTTTATCCACTTCCCGATCGAGCGCGTCATGCGCCTTCACCAGTTCTGGTGCCATGGCCAGCGGGTTGTAGTGCTCGGCAAGAGATCGCTCCGGGTGCAGCGCGCGAACGTCGAGGAACTTTCTGCCCAGCCTTGATGATGCGCTTCTGAGTAGCTTCATCGAGTTCTGGGACGGGGAAGGTGTTCCACATCAGGATGCTGGAGAAACGATAATCCGATTTGATTCTTCCGCCTAGAGTTCTTTGCCAAATGATGAACATCGATGAAGAAATGAAGCCGAATTGTCGCCCGTCTGGGGTCAGATACCAGCATGTTGGCATCGCCGCGGATTACTGAGGGAGAGTTGGTTTGAGCAGTCCAGTATTTGCGGGTTTCACTAACGTGGCGAGGAGTAACTACATAATCTGTGGCAGGTTGGCGTATCTCGCCGAACAAGTCTGAAGTGCCCCAGGTTTTGTTCCGTTTGATGAAACCCGTTTTTGAAACAACGCACAGAGCACAACCCACGCCGATGCCAAGGCTTCCGCAACATCGACTACCCCATCAAACCCACGACAGTGGGATTCACACCCTCAATCGGGCCCGACCCCCGGAAAGTAGACACCGTGGGGTGAACAAAAGTAGGTGTAAGCCTATCAGACCTTAAGCGGCTTGGGACTCGAACTCATCGGGAGTTTGGTACCCGCACCAAGTGTGCCGACGGCACGTGTTGTAGCGCACGCACCACCGGAAGACGTCTCTGCGGCAGATCAGTTGATTGGCGAAGGTCTTCGCATCTTTGAGGACCTCCCGCTTTAAAGCTGCGTTGAACGACTCGGCGAGCGAATTATCCGCGCTGGTTCCCACCGCGCCCATCGACTGGGCAACGCCCAAGCGCTTGCATGTTGCCTGGAACTGCGACGAGGTATACACGCTTCCATGATCCGAGTGGAAAATCGCACCATCAAGACCTCCTCGCAGGTGGGAAGCGTTTTCGAGGGCCTCTTCTACCAGTTCGGTACGCATGTGATTTGCGATAGCAAAGCCGACAAGCTTGCGAGAAAAGCAATCAATCACTGTTGCTAAGTACATGTTCGCCCCGTCTGCGATCGGCAGATACGTAATATCGCCAACCAACACACGATTGGCAGCACAGGCTGTGAAATCACGGTTCACCAAGTCTGCGAACACGCGCCGGCCTTTGTCACGCGCAGTGGTCTTGACCCTGCGCTTCTTTTGAAATCCGAACAGGTTCTGGGCCCGCATCAAACGAGCCACTCTCTTGCGATTGATGCGCTTAGCCGGAGGTGTAGTGCCGTTGTCGCGCTTGCGGTCGTTGAGTTCAGCAGTGATGCGACGAGCGCCCCAGACGCCGTTTTCAGCGTCGAAAATTGCCTGGATCTCCGCGGCCACCACAGCGTCATCTACAAGGCGCGCACGGCGCCGTGGAGCCGAGTTCTTCCACTTGTAATACGAAGACCGATTTAGCCCCAGGACTGTGCACATCCGCTTGACCGAGTAGTCGGCGAGATTGTCGTCAACGAACTGGAAGCGGATCACCAGGTCGTCTCTTCCGCAAAATACTTCGCGGCCTTACGCAGAATATCGCGCTCTTCACGAAGCCTTTTGTTTTCGCGTTCTAGCTGGCGGATTCTTTCCGCATCAGCAAGCTTTTCTACGGGTGACGCTGCATCTTCATCCTTGGCGACGTTAGTGCCGAATTGCTTGTACCAGCATCCCAAAGTCGAGCGATTGATTCCGAGTTCTTCTGCGACCTTGCGCATTGAGGTATCCGGGTTCGACTCGAACATCGCGACGGCGTCGCGCTTGAACTGTTCCGTGTAAACCTTGCGGGGCATGGTGGTAGATTACCTTCCTTCCCAACCACACTGGCTGGAATCAGAGGTGTCTACCTAACGGGGGTCAGGTCCATCGCAATCGCAATCATCGGGCGGCTCCATGCCGGCAGTTTGCCGTACAGCGTCTGGAAGCCAAGCAACGAGCGGTTCATCAGCGAACCAACCAAACCGGCCACCAATCCCAACGGAATCAGCCACACATACTCTTCCAACGACAGCTGACCGATATCACCGAAATCCAAAACCGGACGCAGACCGAAACAGTATTTCGAGACGAAATCGGCGGTCAGCGATGCGGCAGTGGCACCCATCAGAATCGCAGGGGAAAAACTCCGATGCACCCCTTCCAAAGCGAACATCATGCCGGACAGCGGCGCGCTGAACGCGGCGGACAAGCCTGCCGCGGCACCGGCGGTGACCAGATAATGCTCCTGCATGTCCTCACGGCGGTGGCCGCGCAAACGGTGGGACACACACTGCGCTCCCGACGCACCAATCTGAATGGACGGCCCCTCACGGCCGAGCGACAGACCAAACAACGCGCCCAACAGTCCACCGACGAAACGGACTGGCAGAATCGTCTGCCAACGCATCTTCAAGCCGCATATCACCACGCCGTTGGTCTGCGGGATGCCGCTGCCACCGGCCATCGGCTCCTTGCCGACCATCCACGCGATCGCCAGCGCGGCCGCCACCGCGGCAACCGCCCACGGCGCAATCAGCCACGGGGTCTCGCGAATCCGCGCATATATCCAGCGGGACGCATCCGTGCCGTATTCGATGCCGAGACGGTATACGACGACCAGCAATCCTGAAACCAGACCAATGACTATGCCGGCCGCCGCCATCTTCCACTTCAAGTGGTCGAATCGCGGAATCAGCCGGCGGATATCATGTGCCGCGTCGTTGCCAGTCAAGCCGGGAAACTCGTTGCCGACGGTCAGTCGACCAGCGAATTGATCTGGATGATATGGTCGCGCTGCGGGCCGGTGCCGATCACGGAGATACGGCAGCCGGACAGTTCCTCAAGACGCTTGACGTAATCCTGACAGGTCTTCGGCAGATCATTGAAGTCGTGGATTTGGGAAATATCCTCGTCCCAACCCGGCATGGATTCGTAGATCGGCTTCGCTGCCGCGAATTCGGACTGATCAGTAGGCATATCGTCGCGGCGTTCGCCGTTGACATCATAGGCCACGCACAATGGGATTTCCTTCAGGCCGGTAAGCACGTCGAGCTTGGTGAGCACGATGTCGGTCAGGCCGTTGACCTGAGCCGCATAACGATTGACGACCGCATCGAACCAGCCACAACGACGCGGACGGCCGGTGGTCACGCCGTACTCGTGGCCCTGGGCTCGCAGCCATTCGCCCTCCTCGCCGAACAGCTCGGTCGGGAACGGTCCTTCGCCCACGCGGGTCACGTACGCTTTGGAAACGCCGATCACGCGGGTGATCTTGGTCGGGCCGACACCGGTACCGGTGCATGCGCCGCCGGCAGTCGGGTTGGAGGACGTGACAAACGGATATGTGCCGTGATCCACGTCGAGCATAGTGGCCTGGCCGCCTTCGAACAGCACGGTCTTGCCTTCGTCAAGTGCCTTATTGAGCACCAGCGAGGTGTTGGCCACGTACGGCTTCAAACGTTCGCCGAGCTTGAGCAGCTCATCCGTGGTTTCGTTCACATCAATCGGACGACGATTGTACAGCTTCACCAGCATCTGGTTCTTCTGATGCAGGCTTGCCTCAACCTTGTCGTGCAAATGCTCAGCATTGAACAGGTCGTGCACGCGGATGCCCACGCGATTAATCTTGTCGGCATACGCAGGTCCGATGCCGCGACCGGTGGTACCGATCTTGTGCTTACCCAAGAAACGTTCCGTCACCTTATCAAGCACACGATGATACGGCGCAATAATGTGCGCACCCTCACTCACCAGCAGTCGGGAGCAGTCCACACCGCGGCTTTCCAAGCCGTCGATCTCTTCGAAAAGCACTTCAGGATCAACAACAACACCGTTGCCGATAACCGGAGTCGCGGTCGGGCTGATGATGCCGGAGGGCAGCAGGTGCAGCGCATACGATTCGTCGCCGACCACCACGGTATGGCCCGCATTGTTGCCGCCGTTGAAGCGGGCAACATAGTCGACCTTCGTGCCGATCAGGTCGGTCGCCTTACCCTTGCCTTCGTCTCCCCACTGGGCACCGATCAAAACAATTCCAGGCATGTTGTTGCACCTCCGCGCGTATGCGATTTCGCCTCAAAGCCTTACCAAGGCCTTACAAAGACTATCCTGCGCCCTCTACCGGATATCTGCCGGATATGCACCGATCGGCCGTTGAAACTAGTCAGTTCCATCGTTTTCGTCTCATACAACGCGACACACCCACCGTGCCGCCACACGCCGCATGCATTACGCGGCGCGTGCGGCATCACACTACTTCAACGCCTTGCCCGCGCTGCCAAGCTGCCTGCAAGCCTCCACCACGCGTGCGGCCATGGCGCTTTCCGCTTCGCGCCCCCACGAACGCGGGTCGTACATCTTCTTGTTGCCCACCTCGCCATCGATTTTGAGCACCGAATCATAGTTGGAGAACATGTGACCGGCCACCGCACGGCTGAATGCGTACTGCGTATCGGTGTCGATGTTCATCTTCACCACGCCGTAGCTCACGGCCTGCGCGATCTCCTCCGGCGCGGAGCCGGAACCACCGTGGAACACCAGGGCGAACGGCTTACCGGGAGCGACATCCAGCGAGTGCGCGGGGTCGGGCATTTCGCCGGCCTTAATCGCGAGCGCGACCGTGGTCTGGATTTCGTCGAGCAGTTCGGGGCGCAGTTTCACCACGCCCGGTTTGTATGCGCCGTGCACGTTGCCGAAGGTGAAGGCGGCCATGTAGCGTCCGCGCTCGCCAAGGCCGAGTCGTTGCGCGACGGCGATGCCTTGCGCGGGCGTGGAATACAGTTTGTCGTTGATTTCGGCGCTGTGCCCGTCTTCTTCGCCGCCGACCGCGCCGATTTCGATTTCCAGCACGGTGTGCGCGGCTTGGGATTTGTCGAGCAGTTCTTCTGCGATGTCGAGGTTTTCACCCAGCGGCACTGTGGAACCGTCCCACATGTGTGACTGGAAGGTCGGTTCCTGACCGTGCTTCACCTGTTCGGCTTCATGGTCGAGCAGGGGGCGCACCCATTCGTCCAGATACTGTTTGGCGCAGTGGTCGGTGTGCAGGGCGATGGTGATGTTGGGGTATTTCGCCGCGACTTCGTGCGCGAAGGCTGCGAAGGCAAGCGAGCCGGTGACGCGGTCGTTGACGCGTTGCCCGGAGAAGTAGGCGGCGCCGCCTACGGAGACCTGGATGATGCCATCGGATTCCGCCTCGGCGAAACCCTGGAGTGCGGCGTTCAGGGTCTGTGTGCTGGTCACATTGATCGCGGGATAGGCGTAACCGCCGCGGCGTGCGGCGTCCAGCATTTGCGCATAACGTTCCGGCGTTGCAATAGTCATGCCTCCATTATCGCCCGACCCTATCCCACTTATCATGTGACAACATTCGCCATCTTTCCTTTCCGTTTTCCCGACCGTCCGCTCCATATCCAGGTCGCCCGCCCCACTAGGGCCATATGCCGAGCGTTTTCGTCTCATATCCCGACATTTGCGGGACCGACCATTAAACAGGGCGAAACCATTGCGATCGTTCCATCGGAAGTCATAGAATATCCACCGGATCGCGCGACGAAGAGCCCAACCGGGTGTTCCCGCACGGGCATGCCGCCGCACGTAGATGTTGCGACCAATACCCGCGAGGAGGCTTGATGCACCAGGTTTTCGCCATCTTCCTTCGAGACGTGAAACGCATTCTGAAGAACCCAGTGGCGCTCGTCGTCACGCTGGGTGTGGCCATCATCCCATCACTGTACGCATGGTGCAACATCCTCGCCAACTGGGACCCGTACGCGAACACGGGCAACATCCAGGTCGCTGTGGCGAACGAGGACAAGGGCACAACCTCCACGCTGGTCGGTCATCTCGACGCTGGCCAGCAAACCGTCAACCAGCTTAAGAAGAACCATCAGCTCGGCTGGCGTTTCGTTCCCGAGCAGCAAGCCATCGAAGGCGTGGAATCCGGCAAATACTATGCGGCGATCGTACTGCCGGAAGACTTCAGCTCCAGACTAATCGGCACCGTCACTGGTAAAGGCGACCGACCGTCGATCACGTACTACATCAACGAAAAGCTGAACGCGATCGCGCCGAAAATCACCGATACGGGTGCGACCACGATCGACGAGCAGATCAACACCACTTTCGTTTCCAGCGTGGCCGACGCCGTGGCGAAGGAAGTGAAGGAGGCAGCGGGAGAAACCACCGGCAGCATGAAAAGCGCGCAAAGCGACGTCATCAACGATCTGACCGACACCATCAACCAGCTCGAAACCGTCCAACAGCAGCTGCGCGGCACGCGTTCCACGCTCGACAAGGCCCTCACCACCATCGATTCGGCCAAACAGTCCAACATCGCGCTCGCCTCGGGAATCACCAACTCGCTTGACACCGTCGGCAAGGCGTCCGACTTGCTGAGCGAGACGCGCACACAAACCGAACGATTCTCGAACACGCTGGTCGGAGCGCTCGACAACGGCAGCACGCAACTGTCCGGCCTGCAGGTCAACGTGAGCAATGCCACCGGCACCGTGCTCAGCGGACTGAACACCACGCAGGACGCGCTCGACCAAGTGTCCAGCACCATGCATCACGTCAACACCACCACCGGCAATGTGCTCGACGGCGTGGAGAAGGCGTTGCAGGCCAGCCAGCTGGATCCGAACAGCCAAACGTATAAGGATCTTTCCGCGCAACTCGCCGAAGCCCGCAAACAGCTGACGTTCCAGCAGCAGCGCATCGACGCCTTCGATCAGGACACCACGGCTGCGATCAACGCGGGGAAGAACACCGCGAACGGGTTCAACGACGATGTCACCACGCTGGCGAAGAACGGCACGGCGTCGATGGCGAGCGCACGCACGACCATCACCGGCACGGTCATGCCGAATCTCAACACCGGGCTCGATACACTCAGCCTGGCCAATGGGTCGCTGTCCGGCACGCTTACCACGCTGCAAAGCACACTGGAACAGGGCAACGGGCTGCTCGACCAGTTGTCGCGCACCGTGACCCAAACGAACACCACCATTGCTGGCACGCAGACGCAGCTCGCCAATCTCGCCAAACAGCTCAACACCACGCGCACCGATGTGGCCGCGTTGAGCAGTTCGGCGATGTTCCAGCAGCTTTCCCAAGCGCTCGGACTTGACGCGAGCGAGGTCGGCTCGTTCGTGGGCGAGCCGGTGCATTTGGACGAACAGGTCCTCTACCCGGTCAAAAACTATGGTTCCGCGGTCACGCCGTTCTACACGAATCTTGCGCTATGGGTCGGCGGATTCGTGCTCGTCGCGATCTACAAGCTTGAAGTGGACCGCGATGAGAAGATCCGCATGTACACGCCACGCCAAGGCTATATGGGCCGTTGGCTGCTGTTCGTCACGGTCGGATTCCTGCAGGCGATCATCGCCACGATCGGCGATCTCGCGCTGGGCATCCAATGCGAGCATCCGTTCCTGTTCATCCTCGCCGGCATTTTCGCCTCGTTCGTCTACGTGAACATCATTTACGCGCTCGCCGTGGCGTTCCGGCATATCGGCAAGGCCGTCGCCGTAATTCTGGTGATTATCCAGATTCCGGGCGCGGCAGGCCTCTACCCCATCGAGATGATGCCGGAATTCTTCCGCCGTCTGAAACCGTTCCTACCGTTCACCTACGGCATCAACGCGATGCGCGGGCCGATCGGCGGCATGTATGCCAACCATTATTGGATCGACATGCTCTCGCTGTTCTGGTATCTGCCTGTGGCGCTGTTCATCGGCTTGGTCGTCCGCAAGCTGGCGTTGAACCTCAACCGCCTGTTCGACAACCGTCTGGCGGACACTGATCTGATGATCACCGAACATAACGAAGGCACGGTGGAACCGTTGCGGCTCACCGAGACCGCGCAGCAGATCGCCGAGGAGTTCCCCGAACTAGCCCGCAGACGGGCGATTCATTTCTTCCGCCTGTACCCGCGCCTGGTGCGCTGGGGATTCCTCGCGCTGGCGGTACTGCCGTTCGTGTTTCTGCTGTTGCTATTCATCACGCGCATGAAGCTCGCCATGCTGCTCGGTTGGATCATTTCGATCATCGCCATCGACACGTATCTCATCGTGGTGGAGTATCTGCGCGAACGGTATGCGAATTATCTGGGCGAGGAAGCGATGAGTGCGGAAGAGTTCCGCAGCGCGATCCTGCACGAGAACCTGCTATTCCGGCCGGGCATGCATTACAAGCCGATGCATGCCGTACGCACGAGGCTGTATGAGGCTGCGCATGGTGGTTCGGCCGGACATGCGCCTGAACATGCGGCTGAGTATGCGGCTGGAAACACGGACGGAAATGCTGGCAGGAGTCTGCGTGAGGAGGGGAACGAACAGTGAAAATGATCTGGGGCATCTTCAAGCGGGACATGTGCCACGCCACCCGCAACGTGATCGCCGTGATCGTCTCGATGGGCCTGGTGGTGGTGCCGGCGCTGTACGCCTGGTTCAACATCGCGGCCAGCTGGAACCCCTACGGCAACACCAAGGCATTGAAGGTCGCCGTGGCCAATAACGACAAGGGTTACAAGTCGGATCTCATACCGGTGCGCGTCAACGTGGGCGAAACCATCATCAGCACACTGCACGCCAACGACCAGCTGGACTGGCAATTCGTGAAAAGCGACAAGGCAATCGACGGGGTGAAATCCGGCGAATACTATGCGGCGATCGTAATTCCGAAAGGTTTCAGCGCCGACATGATGACGCTGTTCTCCCCCGACATCAAACACGCGCAGCTCAAGTACTATCTGAACGAGAAAATCAACCCGATCGCCCCGCATATCACCGATCAGGGCGCGACAACCGTGGTCAACACAATCGACAAAACCTTCGCCAAAACGATCGCGCAAGTCGGACTCGACCTGGCCTCAAGCATCCTACACTATTCGCAAAGCCCGCAAATGGCCGAATACATGCGCAACCTCAACGGCAATCTCACCACCATGGCGGATACGTTGAGCGGCGCATCGCAGCAGGTAACGTCGTATTCGCAGCTGCTCGGCTCGGCGAACGACATCGTGGATTCCACGGGCAAACTGCTCGCCTCGGCGACCAAGGCGGGCAAACAGGCCCAGAACGCGTTGAAGCAAGGCAAATCAGGCGCCACGTCGTTCACTTCGGCAGGTGCGAACGTCACCTCCTCAGTGAACACCGCGCTCGACCAGGTGTCAGGCGCGTTCGACCAAGTAGCTGCCAAGGTGAACAAGGCGTTCGACGCGATCGGCAAGGACTCAGACACCGCAGCCAGCCAGTTGACAACGTTGAGCGAACAAGTCTCCAGCAGCGAATCGCTGTACGACACGTACATCACAAGCCTCAACCACATGCACGAATCGGTGGAACAACTACCGGACAGTGATTCCGCGAAACAGGCGCTGCTGGAAGCCATCGACCGGGAGATCACGCTGCTGGAAGCCGCCAAAGGCGATTCGCAGAAGCTCGCGCAGCAGCTGAAAGACGCTTCCACGCAGGTCACGCAGGATACCGCAGCCGCGGAACGCTCCCGCGAGGAGATCCTGAACCGCATCACCTCCGCGAAGCAGTCGATCAGCAATGTGCGCGACGATTACGCCACGAACGTCAAGCCGAAAATCGACGCGCTCGCCTCCACAGTCAGCACGCTGATCTCCCAAACCGACAGCATGATCACCCAGCTGAGCGGCACCGCCGACGATCTGGACGATGTGACGGGCGATGTGGGGACGAATGTGACATCCATCCGTTCCACGCTCGGCGCGATCGCGAAGAAACTCGACTCGTCGGCAGCGACGGTGAAGGAGCTGATCACGAAGCTGGAGACGGGCGGGAACGCCGGTGACGGCAACAGCGATGGTGGCGACGGTGACAACGACGCCAGTTCGTCCGATTCGGGTGAATCGGACGAACTACGTGCACTGGCCACCGCCAACGCGTCCACACTGTCCACGCTGATTTCCGCGCCCGTCGCACTGCATCGCGTCTCAGTGTACCCGATCGCGAACTACGGTTCGGCCATGGCGCCGTTCTATACGATCCTGTCAATCTGGGTGGGTGCGATCATCCTGTGCGCCATGCTGAAAGTGACAATTTCGGACCGCGAGAAGGCGCATGTGCTGGGCTTGGGCGACACGCTGCCGCGCGTCGCCGGCCCGTCCGGCCCGGGGAACGCCTCACGTTGGGGACTGCGCCTCGACCACGAGTATTTCGGACGGTACGCGATCTTCGCACTGCTCGCGTTGCTGCAGGGCACACTGGTTTGCCTGGGTGACATGTATTTCCTTGGCGTGCAGGCGAATCATGCGCTGCAGTTCCTTGCCGTGGGGTGGCTTGCCGCGCTCGTGTTCTCGAATATCGTGTATACGCTGACCGTGTCGTTCGGCGATATCGGCAAGGCCGTGGCCGTGGTGCTGCTGGTGATGCAGGTCGCCGGTTCGGGCGGTACGTTCCCTATCGAGACGCTGCCGAAGTTCTTCCAAATGCTCTACCCGTTCCTACCGTTCCCGCACGCCATCGATGCCATGCACGCCGCGATGGCCGGATCGTACGGCAATGAGTACCTGCTTGACATGGTGTATCTCGCCTTGTTCCTGATTCCTTCGCTGCTGCTGGGATTGGTGTTGCGCAAGCCGGTGATCCGGTTGAACAACTGGGTGAGCCGCAATCTGGAATCCACCAAGGTGATGTGACGAGGTGGATTTGAACGGGCTGGTTTAAGCCGGTTTAGATCGGTTTCGGCTGGCACACATGGACGCGTCATTGGCGACGCATCACCATCACCGCCAACGGCAACACACACCAAATACCAGCCGGCAAAAACCTAAGCTAGCGTGGATGCGTAGGGCATTGTCCTGCCCAGTCACTTCCCTTACGTACCGCTGCGCCATCCCGGCGCTCCTCTGCGCCGCCACTACCCCACATGTCGCATCCTCACACACCAACAAGCGTCCGATTCTGCAGAATCGGACAATCAGCGGCGTCGCGCAAACCACACGTTGATCAGCGAGCCGACCACCACCAGCGCGACACCGATCCAGAATGGCATGCCCAACGTCACGCCCAATAGGAGCGTGCTGGAAGCAGTGGAGAACAGCGGCGTCGCATACGAACCGATCGCAAGCGTTTCCATACTGCCATGTAGCATGCCATACCCCCAGCACGCGTAGCCGCCGGCAATCGACGCGGCACATGCGAGCAGCGCAATATAGCCGCCGATGCCAGGCGCTACAGCTGGCAAACCGTCGCCCGAAACGAAATGGATAATCCACAGCACAACAGCAACGCAACAGAAGAAAATCGTCGTACCATCGTAACCATCGGACATCGATGGCGTCACGGTCGCGTAAATCGCCCAAATAAAGGCGCCTGCGAACGCGAGCGCGTACGGCAATGGATTGCTGGCGATATTGGCAACCGCTTCCTGCACGTCAAGGTTTTCACCGCCGACCGCCATTGCCACGCCGACGGTGGCTACGATTGCACCCGGCAGCGCTTCGGAGACCGAGCCGCGTTTGTGCGACACGGCGGCGGTCATCAGTACCAGCAGCGTCGGCCACAAATAATTGACGAGGCTGACTTCCACAGATTGCGCGTTCGTTGTGGCCAGACCGATCGACAGCGAGATCGACGCCTCGTATGCGATGAACATGAGTCCGCCTGCGACGAGGTACTTGCGTGGCGCTTGGCTAATCGGTTTCGGCCGTCGCACGATGAGCAGGAGCATGCCGCCGACAGTGTAGATGAGCGCCGAGCCGAGCGTGGCGCCGAACGATTCGGAAACGAGTCGCACGAGGCCGGCCATGAAGCCCCACAGGACGATTGCGAACAGGCCGATGAGTGTCGCCGCGTGTGATATGGCATGACCAAATAGGGGGGTACTGGGGCGTTCGCCTGCGGATTCGGCGGGAAGTTTCTGATCCGTATTCACGGATTCCAGCCTACCTGCCGCCCACCCCGCATGTCCGATTCCGGAGAAACGGACAATTGAACACCGGTTTTGGTACCTTGTGCGTCCGATTCACCAGAAACGGACGCACAAACATTCGGATTCGTATCCCTCACGTCCGATTCACCAGAATCGGACATTCCTGCGACCTGTGATGCCGCAAACCCGATTACCCCCGGAACCGCGCCAACAGCAGCGTCGGCCACCCCAACCGACGCGGCCACACCATCCGTATCAGCAGCCAAGTCCACGCGTCCCGCACCCCCACAGCCTGCCGACGCGCGCACGTCGCCCATGACCAAATCATCCAACGTCACGCCGAACATGTCGCAAAGCATCAGCAGCTTGTCCATTTCGGGGTATGCCTTCTCGGACTCCCATTTCGAAATTGCCTGCCGGGAAACGCCCAGCAGCATTGCCAGCTGTTCCTGCGTCATGTTGCGCGAACCGCGCAGATACTGCAGATTCTCTTTGAAACTCATGTCCGCCCTTTCGTCGAGTTTCCATATCGCCTCGACTTGCGATTATTGGCGATTGCCAAGCAACAGCTTGTCATAAACGTCGCGTTCCACGCCACCATCTTTCGGTTGCATTGCGATTCGCAACCAAATTTTGCGACGCAACCGACAGTTGCGCGGCGCGAAGTTGACTTCACGGGTCTTTTACGGCAATAGAAAAACCCTTGGAATTCCAACGATTCCAAGGGTTTTGAATGGAGCGGATGACGGGAGTCGAACCCGCCTTTAAAGCTTGGGAAGCTTTCGTTCTACCGATGAACTACATCCGCAAAAAATGTGCCTTTTGGACACAATCATTTAGTCTAGCATGCATTCGCAGGATTCACGGCCATCGACCGATATTCGATACCGTCACCCACTTGCCAAATCGCATATCAATCAACGCGCAACAACCACAACAGCATTAATGTCACTCATCAGATGACATCAGAATATTCTGCAATGCATCACCGCAGGAAACAACACCAGGAAACGCACACAACTCGCAACAGAATCAGCGCGGAATCCTATGCAATCACATGGGCTTGCGCAACCTGCGGACATTGCAATCGCCGCCGATCAGCGACCATACCCGCCTTGTACGGGATTCTGCGAATAATCTCGCGAATAGCCCCCACCGGAGTATCCCCCCGAACCGAAGCCGGCACCAGAGACATCCCCATCCTGCCGACGAATATCCGCCGAAGCATACCCGCTCGTCGCATAACCGCCAGCCAAATAGCCGGACTGTACGCCCCGCGCCTTCATCTCCTGACTCATCTGCATCAACCGGGCAATACGATCCTCAGTCGCCGGATGCGTGGAAAACAAGCGAGAAAAACCTTCCGCAGAAAACGGATTCGCAATCATCATCGCAGCAACCGACTGCGTACCAGCAGTCTTCTGCATCGGCATCGTCTCAGCGCCGTTCGAAATCTTATTCAATGCGGACGCGAGCGCTTCCGGATCTTCCGTAAGTATGGAACCATCTTCGTCGGCATCATATTCTCGCGTACGCGAAATCGCCATCTGAATAAGCGAAGCGGCAATCGGCGCAAGAATCGCGCTCAACAGCACACCCAGCAATCCAAGACCATTAGAAGACGAGTCATTGCGATCATCGCGCGAATTGCCGCCGCCGAAATACATGAGCGAATAGCCAAGATACGAAATGACCGTCGCCATTGCGGACGCGATCGCAGACGTCAGGATATCGTGATTGTACACGTGCATAAGCTCGTGCCCAAGTACGCCGCGAATCTCGCGTTCGTTCAGCATCTGCAGAATACCCTGCGTGCAGCAGACCGCCGCATGACGTTCATTGCGTCCCGTTGCGAACGCATTGGGGCTCATGGTTGGGGCGATATAAATACGCGGCATCGGCTTGCCCGCCTTCGCCGACAGTTCGCGCACGATTTTGTACAGTACCGGCGCTTCCTGCTCGCTGACTTCCTGCGCATGCATGGATGCAATCGCAAGTTTGTCGGAAAACCAGTAGGATGCGAACGTTGAGCCAAGTCCGATGAGAATGTAGATACCAAGCGTACGCTGGCCGCCACCGGTCGCCCACCAAATGAGCATGATGACGCCCCACATCAACGCGAATAACAGCGTTGTCTTCAAGCCATTGCAATGGCCATGCACCCGCAATTTGCCGTTCATGGTCACTAGCGTAGAAACGGAGCCTGAGTTTTTGCTGGATATGCGCTGGAGACTGGGTTGCGGAAAAGGCTAGGGGCAGTTGCGGAAGTTCGCATGCTCAGCTTCTCCCCAGATGTCCGATTCACCAGAAACAGACAAGCACAGGATAAAAAATGCGTCTTGGGTGACCGATTCTCCAGAATCGGACATCCAAGACGCATGAAAGAAACCTGGGACCTATCAGATCAGATCCCAAACACCCACCTTAAGCGTGAGCCAGGGCGCGCATCTGCTCCGGATCGATGACCTTCTTGTGCTCACGGCCTTCCTTCGCACCCTCGGCACGTTCGAACGCATCGATCTTCTTCCAGCCAGCGAAGTCGATCGGCTTGACACCGCGCGATTCCAGCAGCCGGTCGATGGACTCCGGATCACGATCGGCAGCCACACGACCACCCTCGGCAGCCTTCGACAAATCCTCCAGCATATTGGTCACGATCAGCAGTGCGTCGGACTTGGTGGAGCCGATCAGGCCAACCGGACCACGCTTCGCCCAACCGGTCGCATACAGACGCTCGCGCACTTCATCCGTGGCTTCAGCGGCCGTAGTGATACGACCGTCACCGTTCGCGTTCGCCAAGTGCGCATGACGCTCGTCGTACGCAATGCCCGGCGCGGTGGCCGGTTTGTAGCCGATCGCATGGTACACAGCCTGCACCGGATACTCTTCGAATTCGCCGGTACGGCTCATCTTGCCGTCCGCCGATGTCTCGGTCTTTTCCACACGGATGCCAACGACCTTGCCGTCCTCACCCAACACTTCGACCGGAGCGGAATTGAAGTGCACGTAATATTTGCGGTCAGCCGGATTACCCTCATAATCCACGTCACCGTCATCTTCCATGTCTTCCGCCATCTCACGAATCGTGAACAGCTCTTCGACCATCTGACGAGTCAGCTTGTCTTTGCCGGCCTCTTCAATCGTGTCTTCATCCAAATCGAAATCGTCTTCGTTGATGATCAGCTGCACTCCCGGCAGCTTCTCCATCTCACGCAATTCCTGCACGGAGAACTTGGCCTGCGCCACACCGCGACGGATGAACAAGTGAAGCACACGCGCCTTGTTGGACTTGATGCCCTCATATACGTTGTCCGGAATGTCGGTGCGCTCCTTCAGATCATCGGCATTGCGCATGAGCTCGCGAGCCACGTCCATGGCCACGTTGCCGCCGCCGATCACGGCGACTTCCTCAGCTTCAAGCGGCCATTCGCGAGCGCCGGTCGGATAACCGTCGTACCATTCCACGAACTTGGCTGCGCCGTATACGCCGTCCAGATCGGCGCCCGGCAGTCCGAGCGGCTTGTCTTCGACTGCACCGGTGGCGAACAGCACGGCATCGTAACGTTCGAGCAGTTCGTCGAGCGTCACGTCCTTGCCGAATTCCACGTCGCAGTACAGGTGGATGTCCGGATTGTCGAGCGTCTTTTCGAGTGCCGACGCGATGAATTTGATGGACGGATGATCGGGGGCCACGCCGTAGCGCACCAGACCGAACGGCACCGGCAGCTTTTCGAACAGGTCGATTCGGGCGGCAGTGCCGAGGCCGAGCTCCTCGCCGAGCTTCTTCAACTGGCGCAGGAAAATGTCAGAGGAGTAGACGCCTGCAGGGCCGGCGCCGATTACAGCAATACGAAGTTCATGAGTTTCAGTCACGCGCTCTAGCCTAATGCATTCCCTGCATTTGCAACAGGGGTGCTTACGTACTTTCTTACGACTTCTTCGCCTTGTGTGCACTGGCGTTGGTGTTTGCACTGAATCCAGATGAATCCAACGTATGGCTGCATTAATCGTACGCGATGAGCGCGGCAGATGCACGTACAATCGCAAGTAGTCGCAAAAGCGCGGGATGCAGGAATCCGGAGTATCGAATTCACTCATCCCGCAATCGCAAGCAAGTACTTATTAAGTACCAGGCAATCGTAAGAAGGTGGCAATGCGCATTCACATCACATATACCGGCGGCACTATCGGCATGATTGACTCGCCGAACGGCCTGATTCCGGGCGCCGACACTCGCGGATGGCTGTTCCGTCTGCTGGAGGACGCGCACATGGACGCGAGCCTGTTCACGTTCACCGAACTTGGTCCTCTTATCGACTCGTCGAATGCGACTCCCGACAATTGGCAGACGATGGTCGACGATTTGCGTGCGCACCGCGATGATGCCGACGCGTTCGTGGTGTTGCATGGCACCGATACGATGAGCTATTCGAGCGCCGCGCTTGCGTATGCGTTGGCTGATTTTGGCAAGCCGGTGATTTTCACGGGTTCACAGCATCCGCTTGGCAAGATCGAGTCGGACGCCACTGCGAATGTCACGGGCGCGCTGAATGCCGCGATGAGCGGACGATTCCACGGTGTGGGACTGTTTTTTGGACATCACCTGTTTGCGGGCAATCGTGTGAGCAAGTCGTCGAGCTGGGCATTTGAAGGTTTTTCGGCGCCTTCCGTCGGCCCGCTGGCACGCACTGGCACGCCATGGCATTGGTATGCGGACGATTCCGCTGCGGTTGGCTGCGGTTGGACGTCGCCTCAGCCTTACTCTCGCCATGATGTTGCGGTGATCGATATGGCACCCGGCATTTCCGCGGCACGGTTGGAAGCGATGCTTACGCCGCGGCCGGAAGCGGTTTTGTTGCGTGCGTACGGCGTCGGCAATGTGCCAAGCGACGAGCCTGGACTGACTGACGTGATTGCCGACGTGCTGCATGATGGCGTTCCCGTTGTGATTGCATCGCAGTGCCAGCAGGCGGAAGTACTGCTCGGCCATTACGAGACGGGTGATGCGATCGCACGCGCCGGCGCAATTGGATCTGGCGATATGACGCTGGAAGCCACGTATGCGAAAATCATGTTCCTGCTGTCTCAAGGCGTGACCGGAGCCGACTTCGGCAAGTGGATGCACACATCGATCGCTGGAGAAATCTCCCCGAGCTCGCTGTAAACAATCCCAAAACTTCCGAATCTGCCTTATACATGCCTTATGTATGGCAGATTCCGAAGTTCGTCCGGAGCTATCTGCGTTATATATGGCAGAGCTGTTTTGAGAAACCGGACTTAGAGGGTGTATTCTCGCCCCCTAAGTCCGGTTTTCTCATATGGACCTGCCAGATATAAGCGAAATACTTGCTGACAGACCTCCAAATCTGCCATATATAGGCGAGATACGGGGTTTCGAGGCGCAATCAAGCTGATTCGCCACGGTCGAAAAGCACGGTGAGCGCCCACAGAATGCTGACAACATCAATCGCTTCCTGCATGAACGCGCCGACAACCACGGGAATCAGATTGAACGCGGCCGCGATCATGCCGATAATCGCAAGGCCGAGGCCGATCAGCACCGCCTGCAACATCACCTTTTTCGTGCGGCGCGCGATGGCGATGGCCCGCGGAACGGACGCGATGTCGTCATTCATGATGACCACTTGCGCAGATTCGGAAGCCGCGGTGGACGTGCCGTCGGTCATGGCCATGCCGATATCGGCAACCGCAAGTACGGGGGCGTCGTTGACGCCGTCACCGACCATCATGGTGATTTGACGATTCTTGGATTCGCCGGTTACGCGTCGCTTGATGCGATTCCACAACGACAGCTTCTGGTGCTTGGATTCAGTGGCGCTCTTGACGGCGGCAACCTTGTCTTCAGGGAACAGTTCGGACTGCACGTCGTCGATACCGACTTCGTTTGCGATGATGCGGGCGGACGCAGCCTTGTCGCCGGTAAGCATGGACAGTTCCTTGACACCCAACTCGTGCAGGCGAGCCAAAGAACGCTTCGCATTCTCGCGAGGCACGTCACGAAGTACGATGCGGGCGGCAAGACGGCCGTCAATCGCCACGTATGCAGCCATTTCGTCAGGAGCGAGCGGGGCAAACAGCGAGTTTGCGGTTTCAGGCTTGCGAGCGGCGGATTGGGTTGCGACGGACGCGGAAGTAGAGGGCGCGGCTGCGGGCTGCGCATCGTCAGGCACCCCGTTCCTCACTCCCATAGTGTCCGATTCTGGAGAATCGGACAAGTAAACACACGTTTTAGCCCTCTGGATGTCCGTTTCTGGTGAATCGGACATCCGCAGCGCATTCTGAGTCTCCCGTTTGTCCGATTCGGCAGAATCGGACACGTAATACGTCGCATCCGGCATATGCAGCACCGGCGTGAATCCGGATTCGTCAGCCGTCACGTATGCGAACCGCCCCACGCGCACCTGATGCCCGTTCACTTCGCCGGATATACCCTTGCCGGACTCCTCTACAATGTTCTTCACCACCGGATAGTCACGCCCGTGCCCCGGCAAATCGCGCTCGACGCACAGCCTCTGCCCCGCCGCATACCGCGCATACAAATCATCCATAGCCTTGCGTCCGGCCGCCGCGATGCCTTTCGACAGAATGTGCACCGAATAGCCTTCCACCACGCTGGCCATCATGAGAATATGGTCCTCATTGAACGGCGAACTCGTCTCAAACGGCTTCTCTACACGTACGACCTGCGGCTGCTTGACGGTGAGCGTGCCGGTTTTGTCGAAGAAAATATGCGATACGCGACCTAGATTTTCCAGCACATCCTGCGCTTTGATCAGGATTCCCGCTTTGGCAAGTCGCCCGGTTCCAGCCACATATGCGACCGGCGCGGCAATCAACAGCGGACACGGCGTAGCAAGCACCAATACTTGCGCAAATCGCAGCGGCAATCCGGAAATCGCCCATGCAATCCCAGCAATCGCAAGCGAAAGCACGGTAAACGGCACTGCAAGCATATCCGCGGTCTTTACGACAGCGGGGCGCGACTCTTGCGCCGACGAAACCAGCTCGAGAATCTTCTGATACTGCGAATCCTGCGCAAGTTGCGTGGCACGCATGGTCAATGTTGTGGAGCCGTTGACCGCACCGGACATCACGCGAGCGCCCGCATATACTTCGCGGGGAACGGGCTCGCCGTTGATGTTGCTTAGGTCCAACGTGGCCACGCCCGACAGCAGCTCACCGTCGACCGGCACCGTTTCGCCGGGCAACACCAGGATCACGTCGCCGAGCTGTACCTGATCAACGGGGACCGTTTCGAAACGCTCTCCAGCCGCATCATACGTTTGCGAAGCACCTTTTGTGTCCGTTTCTGGAGATTCAGACGCAAAAGCACGCTTTTCACCGTCTTGGTTGTCCGTTTCTCCAGAATCGGACACTCTGACAGTACGAAATCCGTCGGCGGTCACGTCGGCCGTATGCTCGCTGCCCGACGCGTGCACATGCCCCCGCATACCGGGCAGCACGACCACGTGCGCGGTTCGCGGTGCCGCGTCGATCAGCGCGGTCAGGTTGCTTTCGGCCTTTGACTGCGCGAATTCCTCGATCGCCTCGCCGGACGAGATCATCAGCACCACGGCCCATGCGGCCCAATATTCCTGCACTGCGACCGTCGACGCAATCGCGACGACCGCCAGCAGATCGACGCCAACATGCCCGTGCCGCAGATCGTCGATCATGCCGCGTACCGTCACCACAATCGTGTACGCAACCAACGCGATCACAATCCACTGCCCAACGCCCGGATTGAACGCACTCAACCCGTCAACGCCGACTTGCGAAATCCACGAATCCCACGCAGCCTCGCCCCACGGCTTCCACTCCCCCAGCAATGCCAACGGAATCGCGGACAGAATGGTAATCGGCAGTAACGGAACCTGTTTGCACAGTCGCCAGCAAATATCGATGATTCTACGCATGAGAATCTCCTTACGCTCGTATCGGACGCCTTGTTAACCCATCGGCGCCTCGCCCGCGCGAGCCATCGATACACGGCGTAAAAAGATATTTTCAGCATAGCAAATATTTGCGATTTTTGTGCCGCAATACAGCAATAAGGGCTGTGCGATTGCTCACACAGCCCTTATTGCATGCTTCTTTTGGCTTGCTTTTTGTTGATTTTCGCGGTTTTCGTTGTACTTGCGATTTCGTGGTGCCAGCCGCGTCTTCGCCGTCAGCCTATCGGGTGGCTTCCGTCCGTTCGCATGTCGCGAAACGTTTTAGCCAGCCCAACAGTCTTGACTTGCGCACCGCAACAACTTGCGTCCGTCAATTCACGCACCGCATCAACATCTCGCTTTACCACAGGCCGAACGGGTCGAACAGGCCGCCACCGTCACCGTAGCCGTTGCTACCGTTGCCGTCGCTCTGTCCATTTCCGTTGCCGTTGCCGTCATTACCGTAACCGTTGCCATTGCCGTTCTGGCTCTGGCCATCATTGCCGTTGTTCCGCTGGTTCTGGCTGTTGGAGGAGTTCGTTTGGGATTCCTCCTGGTCGAGTGTCACGTCAAGCTCCATGGTGTTGCCGTCGCGCACGACCGTCAATGTCACCTTGTCGTTCATGGCGGAGGCGCGCACGTAGCCGAGCAGCGAATAGTTGTTGTTCACCGCCTTGCCGTTGAACGCCACGATGGAGTCGCCGGCCTTCACTCCGGCCTTGGCCGCCGGGCTGTTGTCGACCACGGACTGCACCTGCGTGCAACCGCGGGTCACGCCGTCCGCCTCAACCGTGGAGCTCTTGATGGTGACGCCGAGCGCCACATGCTGCACGGTGCCGTTGTCGATGATCTCGTTAGCCACACGCTTTACCAGGTTCGACGGAATGGCGAAGCCGATGCCGATGGATCCGGCGGTGCCGGAAGACGTTGTGGTGGATGCGATGGATGAGTTGATGCCGATCACCTGGCCGGCCGCATTGAAGGTCGGACCGCCGGAATTGCCTGGGTTGACGGCCGCGTCAATCTGCACGGCGTTGGTGACGATGTCGTTGTTGTTGTCATCGGACACGGTCACCGGGCGGTTGAGCGCGGAAACGATGCCGACGGTTGCGGTGTCATCGTAGCCGAGCGGATTGCCGATGGCCATCACGGATTCACCCACGGCAAGATTGTCGGAATCGGCAAATTCCGCGGCTTTCAGATTGCTCGGCGGATTGTCGAGTTTGATTACGGCCAGATCGGTGGTGGTGTCGGTGCCGACGATTTGCGCTGAGTAGATGGTGCCGTTGGCGAGCGTCACTTGAATCTGCTTCGCGCCGGAAATCACATGGTTGTTGGTGACGATGTAGCCTTTGTCGCTGATGATTGCACCGGAGCCTTTGGCGCTGCCGTCGCTGGTTGCCACGTCAATGGACACCACAGAATCGGACACTTCCTTCGCCACCGCGCTCCAGTCCGCGGCCTCGCCGGATTTGGCTTTCGCCGAACCGGATCCGGACGTGTTGGACTTCACGCTGGTCAGTGAGCTGGAGGTGGGTACGGTCACCCATCCATTGGTGATTGCCGCGTAGCCGACGCCGAGGCACAATGCCGCGGAGACGAGGGCCGCCACCACGCCGGTCATCACATGCCCGGTCACGCCGGAAGCGGACTTCGGCTTGGTTGCTGCGCCATTCTGCTGCGGGGCACCGAACGGATTACCGTTATTCGGATTCCCAAACGGGTTGCCGTTATTGGGAGTATTCGGCGCTGCTGGCGGCACGTTGGCACCGCCTTGCGCAGCGGGCTTCATGAATGGATTGCCGTTATTCGATTGCGCGTTCTGCTGATCGTTCTGCTGATTTCCACCCACATACGGATTTCCGAAGAAAGGATTGCGAGGCCGCTGCGGCTGCTGTCCGGAAGCCTGCCCGTACGCGCCATATTGCGGCTGCGGGGGCATGTTCGGCGCACCATTCGCAGTATCGTTCGCGGCTGCGGTGCCATCAGCCGGCTGCGTCGGCACGGGACCGTACGCACCATATTCCGGTGCCGGACGGTACTGCTGGGCCGGCGCATCCTGCGTGGAACCGCCAACCACGGTACGTTCGCCCGCCGCGGAAGCATAATCCGGCGTATCGCCCGCCGCAGCCGCGGATTCCGCCGAAGCGCCATCGTTCGCAACAGGCATGGCGGCCGTCGGCTGATCCTCAATACCGCCCTGCACGTCAATCGGTTCGGTAGCCGACTCTGCAGCATACGGCTCACCTGCGTAAGTTTGCGTCTGTTCCGCATCAACCGGCGGCATCGGCACGGTCTGTTGTTCGTCATTCTGCGGCTGCACGGCGTTCTGGTCGTTCTCTTCAGCCATTTTCGCTCCTTATTCGTCTCGCGGCATTTCACAAATCAGCAATCGTGCCGCTCGAACTGCTATCTACGAGTAAAGATACTCGCTCTGGAAGTTTCCTGAATGTTTGTTGAAAGTAGCAGCCAAATACGTTCAACATCACCATTGAATCTGAAAATCGCACCAAAATGCGATCGGCACCTTCATCGCACTTTCCACATCTTCCTTGTTTTCATTTCACCGATCGCATTCTTTGCAGCACTTTCAAGAATCGCTGCTATCGCATAAAATATTCCGCATGACAAGCCTTACCGAATCATCTACCGACACAGCGCAAGACACGCAAAACGCGGCAACCGCAGTGTCCGAAAATCTCATCGAACATCCGCGTGGAGCGGAACCAGGCAAGCCGGGCCGCCGCGACGCCTTCTATTTCGAACAGAAAAACCGCCTTCCCGACGCGGCGGACGGTAAGGGGCGAGGCGGCGCACGATATGGTCGCACCGGCATCATTCACACCCCCCACGGCGATATTCACACTCCAGCGTTCGTGCCCGTGGCCACGCAGGCCGCGATGAAAGCCGTTCTGCCCGAAACCATGAAGGACCTCGGCGCGCAATGCCTGCTGTCCAACGCGTTTCACCTGTATGAACGCCCCGGCGAGCAAGTGCTCGACGAAGCCGGCGGCCTTGCCAAATTCATGAACTGGAACGGTCCGACCTTCACCGATTCCGGCGGTTTCCAAGTGCTTTCGCTCGGCGCAGGCTTCAAGAAAACCCTCGCCATGGACGTGACCGGCATGAAATCAGACGACGTGATCGCCGAAGGCAAGGAGCGTCTCGCGTTCGTGGACGAGGACGGTGTAACGTTCAAATCGCCGCTCAACGGCTCACTGCACCGTTTTTCCGCCGAAATTTCAATGGGAATCCAGCATAAGATCGGCGCCGACATCATGTTCGCGTTCGACGAGCTGACCACACTGATGAACACGCGCGGCTACCAGGAGCGTTCCGTGGAACGCACCTACCGTTGGGCGCAGCGTTGCGTTGCCGAGCATAAGAGACTTACCGAAGAGCGCGTCGGCAAGCCGTATCAGGCGCTGTATGGCGTGGTACAGGGCGCGAATTATGAGGATTTGCGCAGGCATGCGGCCGAACAGATCGCTTCGTTGGATTTCGACGGCGTCGGTATTGGAGGTGCGATTGAAAAGCGCATTATCGGCGACACTTGCGCCTGGATTTGCGATGCGATGCCGGAAAGCCGACCGCGCCACGTGCTCGGCATCGCTGCAGTCGACGATATTTTCGCATGCGTCGAGAATGGTGGAGACACGTTCGATTGCGTCGCACCGGCGCGTTGCGGCCGAAATGGCGCGATTTTCACGCGCGGCGGACGTTACAACATCAAGCGCGCGCAATTCAAGCATGATTTTGGCCCACTTGAAGAGGGCTGCGATTGCTACACATGCACGCATTATTCGCGCGCTTACGTGGATCATGCGTTGCGTGCCCGCGAATTCAACGGTTTCACATTGGCGACGATCCACAACGAGCATTTCTTCGTGAAGCTGCTGGACGATATTCGCGCGTCGATTGACGGCGGATATTTCGACGAATTCCGCGACGAAACCCTGGCCCGCTTCTACGCCAACGGTTCCCGCGGATGATGCATTTCACTTGGGCCTTCCACCCAAACGAATGCTGAGCCATACTTCCGCATTCCAAGGCGCCGACGAACAAACCCGTCGGCGCCTTTTTTCATGTGTTCCGCGCGTGTCATGCATACATCTAGCCGTTTCACCCCAGCCACCCACCACCCAATGTGTCCGTTTCTCCAGAATCGGTCACAGCACATATACGTTTATCAGAGATAAAAGCTGCCTAAATCACACACCATGCCTCATGGTTTGCATCAGCCAGAGGGCTATTGCCTGACCTCGCGTTTTCGCCCCAAGCTTCGCCATGGCACGCTTGGTATAAGTCTTGACAGTGTTCTCCGATAATCCTAAGCACTCCCCCACTTGAAGTGTGGTCTGCCCTCGCGCATATCTGGCTATAATCGCCGTTTCCCGATCGGACAAAACTGGTTTCACGGCCTGCCCGCCAAGAGTCTCTGCTACGATCCTACGATGCGCCTGTACGGGCAACTCAAAATGCAGATCCGGCATGGTTTCCGCTAACTCATCCGGCAGATAAACGTGTCCAGATACAACGCACTCGAGAGCAGCGGCAATAGTGCGCAAATTTCGTTTCGCGACAATGCCTTGCACTCCAGCCTGAGCCACCGCAGCAGCATATCGGCGCAACGGAAAAGAAGTAATCGCCAAAATCGGCATATCGTCAACAGTACGCCGAATCTCCTGGCAAATCTGCACGCCATCGGCATCAGATAATGACATATCCATGAGTAATATCTGGGGACGTGTTTGCGAATTACTACATAATTCCGCAGCTTTTTTACCAAGCGTGCATCGCCATAAAATTTTCTCGTCTCCAAATCGTTGAGTCAAATAGCTAGACAACGCACCCAACGTCAACACATCATTGTCGACTATTCCTATATGTTCAACTAATTTGTTAATTCTTTCCACATTAGTTTCCATTACATTAACCACCAAATTACTTGCGATATTTTATAAAGATTCAGCATGAATAATTATCAAATATCTACGCCAAAACCTATTGTTTTCACAACGGTATGACCACATGCAGCGTCCAAGTATCACCCTCTTCACAAGTAGTAATCGACCCGCTCATCGCGTCAAGCATCCTCCGATGAAACGCAAGTCCCCTTCCTGAAACCTTCTTCTTATAGCCGCTCTGCGCATTGCGCGGGCACGCTATAGCGTTTACCTGCGTGATGCGGAGGCATCCGTTCTCGCTACTGACAAAAACAGCGTATGGCTGACTCGTATCAGCGTGACAAGAAATATTGGTGTATAACTCATCAATCAGACTTGTACACTCATCAATCAGATCCGCACAAACACTTTCACCAGTATCATCAGCATCCGCAACATCCAGCTGAATCTCACTTGTTCCAACAAACCCGAGCGTCTTAAGCCGAGAATCCCCCTCATCACAATGCTCGCGAATAATTCTCTCCAATGAAGAAACATCTGGCATCTGTATTTCTTGCGATTCGCAATCAAACCCTTCGCCGCCAACGGGATTTGCGGGGTCGATATCTCGTCCAAGAATATCAATAACTTCATGAACATTGTCCATCGTACGTTGAGCCGCATCATCGATATGTTTCCACGCAACCCGTTCCTCGTCCGATAAGGTTTTACCCTCCAGCTGCTGCTGCGCAATAAAGGCAATATACGACAGACCACCGGTAACCGTATCATGCGTCCTGCTGGCCAATTTTGCATCTCGGCGCATAACCGTCATGCGATAACCCGCCTGTTCCAATCTCCTATCGCGATCCGCAAGCACTGCGATAAGCGCCCGATGCGTGGCAACAAATGCATATATCAGCCAATACAGCGCATATACAACGCACAAGACTCCCCCAACTAATGCCAACCATAACCAGTGCGACGCATCATAAGCAATCATTGTCGCAGTGCCCAGCAACGGAACACCATATCCGCCGATATACGCATACAGCGTATCGTTATCAACGAATTTTTCCAAGGCTTTTGCCAGCCCGCCCGCAACCGACGAATGTATCGTGCCACAGTATTTCATGCATCTCACACGCCGTTTACCGAAAATATTTTCCCCACGGAACAGGCGCACGATGTACACGCCTCGATTGACGATGAAATACACAGTATAGGAAACAGCAAAAATCGCGCTGACACACGCATAGAATCCGTTTCCATCACGAGAATAGAGCCATCCTGCAGCCATCGCTACAACCAGCAATGGCAAGGAACGCACGTCAAAGCGGCGCTCATAGTCGATATCATCCTTATCAAGAAAGACCTCGCGGAAAAAATCTTTCAAGCCATATGTAAGGTCATGCATGTTGGCCGTCACGCGCTCAGCATGTACGCCACCGTTCGAATCGCATGCATTTTGCTTCCGTCGCATATTCACACCTTTCACCGGGGGACACATTCCGTCATCATGTAAATCACGCAATGCGGTTCCGTACAACAGCAATGTCACCCGTTTGAATATTTAATGCGACATGTCCCCCTAACAGGTGACAGCACTCTATCACAATTGCGAACACGCTTCTACTCTCGACTGATGTCACGTCAACTTGACGAAAGGACATATATATGAAAAAGAACACGTTACGTGTTATTGCGACTCTTTTGGCTTGTGCGACACTTGCATCGGGGAGCGCGACAGCAATGGCAGATGAAGCTTCGCTTCCCAGCATGGATGAGGTGCCGAACAGCGCAGCAATCGAACACGAAGCACATAGCCTCTCCGTCCAGCCCACAGCCGACAAACAATATGCTTACCCGGCAGAGGCGGAGGCTTCCGGAATATTCCCCACTAAAAATGCAAACGCCTACACGGTGCTGCGGCCGCAGTATGCTGGGCCGGGGCAGCCACAGCCTATGCCGCCTGCCTAGCGGGAAAAAGTTCCAATGCGACAAATAGCCAAACACTATCTTCCGACCCGAAGATCGAACAACCCGCAATCGAAGATATGCGCATTTGATGGGGGACGAGCATGCAGCGACAATTCCAATACGCGGGTGGAGATCGGGTGTTGTCGGTTTCCGAACCGCAAATCGACGAGGACGCCTGGAGTGTAAACGTTCGTCTGGAAGACGCTTCTGGACAGACCGTCTGGGAGCATGTCATTTACGGCATCGACGAGGTGCAAGCCACGCTCCTGGGCTTACATTTTGCGAAAACCCGATTGCTGGATGACGGCGGCTACCGTTTTCTCGGCGGTACCGATTTGATGCTGCCTTGATTCACGCCCGTTCACAGCCGCGTATTCGCATGTCTATTTGTCCGATTCTCCAGAATCGGTCACTCGCAGCGCATCCCCCACTCACCCGAGTGTCCGATTCGGGTAAATCAGTCATGCACGCATCATCCGAACGCCCCAGACTGTCCGATTCGGGTGAATCGGACACCGTAACCATCGCGACACGCCGTAATTGCGGTATCGGAACGATAGGTGTAGATTAGTCGATTGTCTGCGAGCGTGGCGGAATGGTAGACGCGCTGTCTTCAGGTGGCAGTGAGTGTATGCTCGTGGGGGTTCAACTCCCCCCGCTCGCACCATGGTGAAAGGTCGGAGCCGAAAGGTTCCGGCCTTTTCGTTTCCCAAGCGGCAGTAGAGCTCAGCGGCTCCCGACAACTCCAGTGACTGGAACAATCAGAACTCGTGTTCGTTTCGGTAATGGTTCCCCCATGTCTTCATCGCATCGATGATCGGGCGCAGGCTTTCGCCGACTTCAGTCAGCGAGTATTCGACGTGGTCGTGAACGCGGTCGGCGCTTGGACCGAAGAGACTCTGCCGGCAATCCCGAACACTGCCAAGCATCTGGCCGACGTGCTCGCCGGCACCGACGTGCGCACCATAAGTGTCCGATTCTGGAGAAACGGACAACTGTGGGGCAGTTTTACCTGTTTAGTTGTCCGTTTCTGGTGAATCGGACAACTAAGGTATGGGTTTTGCGTTCTGGATGTCCGATTCTCCAGAATCGGACAGTTTATGGCTATGGCGAGCGGTCAGCGCACGAGGAAGACCATGATGATGATCATGGCGAAGCCGGTCAGGTCGGTGAAGGTGAACGTTTCGCCGGCCCATGCCACTGCGGTGATGGTGGCCATGACCGGTTCGCTGGTGCCGAGCATGGTGGCACGCACCGCGCCGACGCGCATCACGCCTGCCATGTAGAGCCAGAACGCGAGGAACGTGCCGCATACGATGGTGTAGAGCAGCAGAAGCACGCCTCGCGCGTCCAGTGCGGGAATGTTCGCCCACGGTTGCGCGAACGGGCATAATATGAGTCCGGACATGAGGAATGTGATGCCGTTGATGGTCATGTTGCCCCATTTGAGCATGAGCACGACCGGCAGGATGGACATGGCCGCGGTGCTCACCGCGTCAACCAGTCCCCATGCGAGCCCCTGCCATGGCAACGACAGCGAGGCGAAGTTGCCGCCGGTGGCGATGAGGAACGTGCCTGCGAACGCCAGGAGCACGCCGACCAATTCACGCTTGAGGGGCAGTCGTTTGCCGCGCAGGCATACCCAGGCGAGCACGAAGATCAGGTTGAGCGTCTGCAATACGGTGGCGGTTCCGGAGTTCGTCCAGTCGATGGTCATCAGGTAGGAGACCTGCACCAGAAGCACGCAGATCAGTGTCGTGACCAGATATTTCGGATACGATTTGACGTCTTTGACCGCTCCGGCGAGTTTCTGCGGTGTGGTGATGGCCGATCCGACCAGGAAGATCAGGCTGGCGAATAGCGCGCGTACGCAGGAAAGCCAGATCGGATCCAGCTGGTAGTCGCGCATCAGCAGTTTGGCCACGGTGCTGTTCATACCCCACATGGCACCGCCCAGCAATGTCATGCCAGTGCCGATGAGCAGGCTTTTCGGCGTCTGTTCCAGCACATGTTCCGTTTTTTTCGTAGTTTTTTTCGCGGTTTTTTGCGATTCGGAAGTTTTCTGCGATTGCGACGCCTGTCCCGACGTTTGCTTTGCCACGGCCTGCCCTCGCTCTCTCCACGGCTTTCACGGCAAATTCACGGCGATTGTAACGCACACGGTACGCATATTAAACGTCAGTTATGCAAAACAGATTTATTCCGCCAAGCTTGCGTTCGGCGCTGACAAAAAATCGAGGATTTTGCCGAGATATGATCCGAGCACGGCATTCGGCATGGAGAAAATTTCGTGCAATGACTGGCTGTATCGCACTTTTTCGATGGAACCGCCGCCTTCTCGCACACGTTCGACGAAGTCATCTTGTGGTCCGTTGAGCACCCACACGTCGCGTCCGGCTTGGAATAGCAATACCGGAGCTTCGATGGCTCCACACATGTCAGGTTTGAGCACGGCTCGGGAAAGCGCCATCGCCTGGTTTGCCCAATCGAACGTGGCCGCGTTGGTCTGGCACGTCACGTCCGCCAAACGTTGCTTGTGGAACCAGCGGATGCGTGCCTCCGAGGCCCCGCGGTAGTCGTCGAGATTGAGGTTGCCGTCGAAATCGGCATGCCCGAACACACGCGATTTGCCGAAGCCAAGCCCGCAGATTACGCCGACCACAATGCGTGCGACCCACGTCGGCATGCCGACCACCGGCGCGATCATCGGCGCGGACAGCACCGCCTTGTCGAACAGCGACGGGTAACGTTCCAGCGCGGCCGCGCCGATGCCGCCGCCCATGGAATGGCAGTACAGGTACATTGGGCCACCATCCGCCGCCTCACGCCCCACAGTCTGTGCAAACGTGGCGAAATCGGCCACATATCGCCGCCAATCGTCAATCCATACCAAACTTGGATTGCTCATATCGTGCGCGGAATGGCCATGCCCGCGATGCTCGAACACGCACACCGAATAGCCGGCCAACAGAAAGTACCACACCATTTCGCTGTATTTGCGTCCGAATTCGGTGAATCCGTGCGAAATGACGATCGTGCCACGAAATACGCCCGAAGCGCCTTCCTCGCGCAACGCGTCGAATGTGCGCGCGTCGTAGCGGTAGTAATGCAACCGGCCGGGGCGCTCCAACTTGGGCAACGCCTTGCCTTCCCAATCGACGGTGGCCGGTTCCATCCAACCTTCCGTCATGCAAGCCTGCAGCGCAGGCAGCACCGTAGCGTCCATTTCGGCGTCATAGCGCGCCTCGTCGATGAGCGTGATAGTCATGGTTCCATCTTAGGCGAACGGCGCCAAGACGAAACTAAGCACAGGCATACGCGCTGTATAACGATGCGTCAGTGCATCAACGGCGTACCGGAACAACCGAATCGTCACCCCCGCGCGCCATCCTCGCATACTATGGAGGTATGAAGTTCGTTTCACTGCTGATGGTGGTAACGCTGTCTCTCACCGGCACACCAACGTATGCGTACGCGGCGGCAACTCCCGTTGACAACAACGGTGATATCTCCGCTGCCCAAGATTCCAACTGCCCAACATGGCTGCAATGGCTGTGCGGAAAAGGAAAATGATCGCATGATGTCCACGCGGGAAAAGCATCCCAAGATTCACCGCATCGCGCTGGTCGACAATGATCCGCGAGCGCTGGATTCGCTCAGTGCCGTCATTGCCAGCAAAGTGCCGACCGCGTATGTGGTGTGGACGGCGACTTCAGGCTGTGAGGCGATAGAACGTTGCCAGGATGCGAACGGCCATGTCAGTTTGTTGATTCTCGATATGTCGATGGAGGGATTGCAAGGCCCCGCCACGTGTCGTCGGTTGCGTTTGATGGGCCAGCGCATGCCGATTCTCGGTGCAACCAGTTTTTCCATCAATAGTTATCGGGACAAGCTGGTTGAGGCTGGTGCGCAAGGGTTGGTTGGTAAGGAGAATGCCGACCAGTTGGCGCAGATTATTATGCGTATGTGCAATGGCGAGGTGATGGAGGGATTTGAGCCGCCTGCGTTGGCCAATCTGCGTATCAGCAGGGAGGCTGAGACCACTCCCGCGCTTACCGTTCGTGAGGAGCAGATTATTTCCTTGTGCGCGGAGGGCATGCTTGACCGGGACATCGCCGAGCGTTTGGGGATTTCCGAAGCCACCATCCGCAAACATATGCAAAGTATTTTAAGAAAACTCAACTGCAAGACCTCGCGTCAGGCAGTGGCACTGTGGGTGAGGTCCAATGCGCTCTAAACCCGCAACTCAGTACATTGCGTGGCGCAACCGTATGCGCACGCAGCATCCGAACCTGTGGCATCCAATCCGTTTCGCCATTATGCTGATCGTGCTTGCATGGACCATATACGGCGTTTGCTACGAGCCTCCTACCGACATATTTGGCGTGATATGGGTTGCGATGCTGGTTACGGCGCTCGTACTGTCTCCGCTGTTTCTGAAAAGTACATCGGTGGCGATTCTCGTGATTGCCTCCATAGGCGATCTGTTTACTCCCTACGCGCATTTGGGAAATTCTCTTCCCGCGCAGCTTTACGCCTATGGCATGCTCGCATACAGCACTAATGCCATTATCGTGGCAACGTTACTCATATATTACGTTGTTAACATTCTGCTGATTGACCCCCCTGACCCAAATACCAACCCCGTCGCCATGGTCAGCATGTATGCCATGGTGCTACTGCTTGGTCGGACGTTGAGTTGGAGCGAAAAAACAACGCAGAAAAGCTTCGAAGCGGCGCAGAACAAGAATCGTCTGCAGGAATTGGAAAGCCGCGCACGCATTGCCGATGCCATTCACGATGCGGTGACGGGCGATTTGTCAGCGGCGTCGTTTGTGGCGCAACGGCATATCGGTGGCAACTCTAGCGGCCCTGGCGTCGCTGCTGACCCTGCCAACGCAACCACAACTACGGCAACCACAACAGCCGATGCCGAAGACTGGCGTCAAATCAACGAATATATTCTTTCCGCATTGACGAACGTGCATCGCGTCATCGACGAATTGAATATGGACGCCACCACTCTCCCCGGCGACGCCGACGGCGAAGCGTTGGCCAATCTGCTGCGAGCAACACTGGATGACGGCGATCGTCGCTTGCGCAAGCTTGGCTTCAATATCACGTCCATCCGGCACTGCGCGGGCGGCAAGCCGAGCGCATCGCAAGCAATCGCCGAACTTGCCAATAATCTGCTGCGCGAGATCTATGCGAATATCGCACGCCATGCCGCTCCGGGAAGCAAGGTCGATCTTTCGGTGATGCTCCGGCCGAATGCCATCGAAATCACGCAAATCAATCCCATGAAAGAGGACATGGCTGGAGCTGACGAGCGCGATGACGAACTACCGGGCGGCCACGGGCTCGCCTCGTTCAAGAAGCAGCTCGAATCGTATCAGGGCACGCTCACCACGTCTGCGCAGGACGGCAGTTGGACGTTGTTTGCGTACATTCCGGTGACCGTCATCGACGATTCGCCCGGTTTGCTTGAACAAGTGCAGGTTTGACCATAGCTGCGGATCAGGGTTGGGACGAGCCCGATCCACCGATTTCCGTCTTTTTCAAGCCCAGATTTTTTTTGGGGGGGGTACACAAATGTGGTACCCCCTCGCTTGCGAAGTCGTTTCGCCTGTTTTATGTTGGCATTCGAGAAGGGAACGCGTTCGCCCACGACGTTCGGATGCTTGGCAGTCCGGGAATCGCAGGGGAACGCGTTTTGTCTTCCTACGGCGCTTTGCAGCACTTTCGTTTGCGATGTTGCCGTTACCGTTACTGCACTGTCGTCACGGTGCCGTCACCCCAACGCTTCCGCAAGGAAATCGCGCTGCAGGATCAGCAGATTTTCGGCAACCGTCTCGTCGTTGGTCATGTGCGTGATGCCGGTCAGCGGCAGGAACGTGTGCTTACGTCCGGTTGCCATCAGCGCCTGGCTCAGGCGCAGGCTGTGCGCGATCGTCACATTGTCGTCGGCGAACCCGTGGATGAGCATGAGCGGGCGATCAAGCTGCGGCGCGTCGGCGATGATGCTGTTGCGTTCGTACACGGCCGAGTCAAGGCCGAGATAGCGTTCGGTGTAATGCGTGTCGTACAGCGTCCAGTCGGTCGGAGGCGCGCCCGCGCAGGCCGCGGCGAACGTTTCCGGCGCCTCCAACACGGCGAGCGCGGAGAGGAATCCGCCGTACGACCAGCCGATCATGGCGACGCGGCTGAGATCGGGTTGCGGAACGTTGGCTGCCGCATTCTCGCCAGCCAGCGCTTCCAACGCTTCCGGCAGCGCGCGCACGGCGTCGATCTGGTCTTCGAGCGTTACGGATTTCATGGTTTCGTAGATGGCGCGGTCCCATTGCGGGCCGCGTCCGGTGGTGCCGCGTCCGTCGGTGGTGACCACGATGTAGCCTTGGTCGGCCCACCATTGCGCGTCCCAATAGAAGGATTGACTTTCGATGACCTGTTGGAAGCCGGGGCCTCCGTAGGGTTTCATGAGTACCGGCAGGATGGCTTCGTGCGCGTATTCACTATCGGATGAGGGCAGCACGATCGCCGTGTACAGCTCACGTTCGCCGAGTCGGGTGAAGTGCACGTTCGGCGTGAATCCGGGGGTTTCGGCATGGTTTTCGATTGGTGCGACCACCATTGACGCCACGTCCGTACCATTTTCGTCGGTTGTGGCGATGTTCATGCAATGCTGCATTTGCACGGTTGCGTCGTCCATGCCCCGTCCGGTCACCACGCAGCCGTTGCCGGCGCGAGACATGCTCCACTGGCCGGGCGCGTAGGTGAGGGGTTCCCATGTGCCGTCATAGCGGATCGACACCACGTCGAAGCTGCGGGCGTCATGGTCGGAGGCATTCGACTGCCAGAGGAACGGCAGGTCGCTTTCAGGCAGGATTTCAGGGGTGCGCTGCACCACGCACAGCACGTCGTCGTCGGTCACGTCGAGCACTTCGCGCACCTGCAGTCCGGCCGGAGTGAAGGGCGTACCATCAACGGTGAGTCGGTTCGTATCGACGTCCATGTCGTTCATCGCGCAGATCAAGCGTCCATCCGGAGTGAATGCAGGGGTGCCGTGGATGAGGTCGAGCCAGTAGTCGTTGCCGTGTTCCTCAAGCACGCGCGTGGTGCCGGGGCGTTCGCCTTCCGCGTATTCGGGAATGGCGATGGAGAAGGTTTCGACCTCGTCGCCATTGTCGTCGGTGAAGCCGTTTTCCGCGTCACGCATGGTGGCGATCGGCTCGCCTACATGGATGGCGAGCACCTGATCATGCTGCTGGAGACGGTCTTGCACAAGGATGATCGGATCGTGGCCTTCACTCCAGCTTACGGCGGCCAGATATTCGTAGGATTCATGGTCCCACTGCACTTCGTTGGCGATTGCCCCGTAGCAGCAGTTGTCGCTGTCGTAGCCGAGTTCCAGCAGGGTCAGCCGCACGTCGGCATTGGCGGTCAACGCTTGCGGATAGCGGTTGGCTTGCGCCGGATTGGTTGGATTCGCGGGGTCCGACAGATGCCAGATCGGTTCGGGGGATTCGTCGTAGGTTTCGAAGAGCACGTATTTGGAGTCGGGTGACCACCAGAAGCCGTCGTAGCGGTCCATTTCTTCGCCTGCGGCGAATTCCGCCAAGCCGATTTTCCATTCGCCGTTCTGCGGTGCCGAGGCGACCACCGAAATCGCGTCGCCGGTTTCTTCATCGTTGGCGAGATCCACGTCCACCAGATACGTGCCGGTGGTGTACATGATGTGCCGTCCGTCGGGACTGATGCGCGGGTTCAGCACCGGTTTGAGTTCATCTTCCTCTATCGTGATGGCTCGCGTCGCGCCCGCCGTAAGGTCGGTGAGGAAAAGCTGCCCGTTGATGGTGAAGGTCACGCGGTTGCCGGCACCGTCGACGCAATACGAGACGATGCCGGATCCGCCTTCGCGCGCACGTTCGCGTCGCGCCTTCTCTTCCGCCGGAACGTCTTCCGCGTCGGCGTCGGCAAGCAATACGCGCGGATCGGCGAGCGGAATCTCACCGATGTTGCCGTCTTCGTCGATCACGCTCATCCACAGCGAGGTGACGGTGTCTTCCGGACCGTCGGAACGCAGGAACAGCGCGCGGGAGCCGTCTGCAATCACGCGCGCCGAACGCGGAGCGCCGCAGGAAAATCGCAAGGTACGTGCTTTTTTACGGGGGAACTGTCGAATCGCATCTGTCATGCTCCCAACCTATCACCATCCCAATTCCACCTTCCGTGAATTCGTGCATCGTGGAAATCGGGGGCGAAGGTAGTCATATTCGCGGATAAATACCCCCTAAATGATGCTGGTGATGGATTTATGCATGAAATTTTTGCAATTAAAGGACTTACGAATTGGCGCTCGGCGCTCTACCGCGTAGGATGGGTGAGGATAGAAAGGGACAAGCATGAGTGTTCTCGACCGATTTGAGAAAAGCGTGGAAGGCGCCGTCAACGGGGTTTTCGCCAAGTTCGGGTCCAAGGACCTGCAGCCCGTCGACCTTTCCAGCGCTCTGGAACGTGAGATTGACAAAGAGGCCATGCCCGTCACGCGAGACCGTACCGTGGCGCCGAATGAGTACCGTTTCAAGCTGAGCACGCCGGATTTCAACAACATCGTCGAATGGGGCGCGGAAGCGTTGGCCAATGAGCTGGCCGACAACCTCACCCAGTACGCGAAGGACCAGCATTACGCGTTCGTCGGTCCGGTCGTGGTGATCTTCGAAGAGGACCTTGACCTCACCAAGAGCAATTTCAAGCTGACGAGCGAATCCGTGCAAGGCAATACCGTGCCCGTCACCACCGACGCGCAGACCGAAGACTGCCCGATGCTGGAAATCGGCGAACACCAGTATCTGCTCACGGAAAGCAAGACCATCATCGGCCGCGGATCCGACTGCGATATCGTGATCGACGATCCGGGCATCTCCCGCCGCCACATGCAGATCGACATCACCGACAACGGCAACACCGTCATCGCACGCGATCTGGGCTCCACCAACGGCATGTATGTCGAAGGCCATCATGTCGAGGCGGCCACGTTGCTCGACGGCAACACGATCACCATCGGCCGCACCCGAATCCTGTATTGGGCCTCTTCGCAGGATCAGGAGTAACCAACCCCAACCTCGGGAGTTGCCTCTATGCTCACTGAACTTACTTTCGCGATCCTCAAGTACGGCTTCCTCGTACTGCTCTGGATCTTCGTGGCCTGTACGGTGCGTTCGCTGTACAGGGATGTGGAAACGCTCAGCCCGCGCAAGTCGCGGGCTCATCGCCGTAAGGAGCGTCGCGCGCGCAAGGCCGTCGAAGCGCCCGCGCCCGTGGCCGTCCCGGCACCAGTCGTCAGCGCCACATCAAGCGCCAAACCCACCTTGCTGGTCATCATCGATGGCCCCCTTGCCGGCAGTTCCGTCCCTTTGTCCGGCAACACCATCACGCTTGGCCGTTCCGCTTCGAACACCGTGGTTCTGGACGACGAATTCGTCTCGTCCCACCATGCGCGCGTCTATACGGATCCCGCCACCGGCAAGTGGGCCATCGAAGACCTGGGTTCCACCAACGGCACTGTGGTCAACCAGCAGCGTCTGAACGCTCCGATGATTCTCGGATCGCGCGTTCCCGTACGCATTGGCGCAACCACCTTTGAATTGAGGTGACCCGTTTGCCGACTTCTCCCGCTTCACAACCGCTGTTCATGTATTCCACCGTCGTTTCCGATGTGGGTACCGTACGTTCCAACAACCAGGATTCCGCGTTCGCCGGCGAGCATCTGATCGCCATCTGCGATGGCATGGGAGGCCATGCGGGAGGCGACACCGCCTCCACCATCGCCATCCGTTCATTGGCGCATATCGAGCAAGACAACGTGCAGGGCGATGTCCAGATTATCGCCCACATGATGGAAACCTCGGTTATGGCCGCGCATGACGCGATCGTTGGCAAAGCGAAGCGCGAACGTCGTCTCGCGGGCATGGGCACCACCGTCACGTCGGTCGCATTGGTGGCCGGATATTGGGTTTTGGCGCATATCGGCGATTCCCGCGCATATCTGCTGCATGACGGCCGTCTGATCCGCATGACGTCCGACCACAGCTACGTGCAGCATCTGATCGACACCGGCCGCATCAGCGAGGCCGAGGCGCGCAACCATCCGCAGCGCAACGTCGTGATGCGCGTTCTGGGTGATTTCGATATCGATTCGAGTCCGGACATCGCCATACGCAAGGCACATCCTGCCGACCGCTGGCTGCTCTGCTCCGACGGTTTGTGCGGCGTGCTTGAGGATTCCACATTGCAGGAGGTGCTGTCCGCCTGCTCCGATCAGGAGGAGTGCGCGCAACAGCTGGTTTCGATGGCGCTTCGTGCCGGCAGCACCGACAACGTCACCGCGGTCATCGCCGACGCGACGCTCGCCCTTGACGCGGACGCGTTCGATCTGCCGCATCAGACGCCATTGGTTGGCGGCGCGGCCAGCGCAAGCCTTGAACCGATCGCCGACATCATCAACGAGCCGGTCGCATCCGCTCCCGCACTGCGCGAGGGCAAGAAGTCGCCGGCCGCCCGTGCCGCAGCACTGCGCAACGGCAAGAATCCCAACGAGGACGACAATCCTCCGGAACAGCGCGTGGCGCAACCGTCCACGGTACGCGAGGAGAACGGCGACCGCACCAATCCCGACACCGGTGAAATCCCCGTCGTACAGAAGGACGACGGCCGCATTTCCGCCGATCCGAACGATCCGGAAGTCGCCAAAGCCATCCGCAACGAGCATATCGAGCAGCGCAAAACGAAGCGCACGCGCACCCGACGCAACCGTGTGATCGCCATCATCGTCACCATCGTGGTACTGCTGGGACTGGCGGGCGGCGCGTTCGCAACCTACCGTTGGAGCCAAACCAAGTACTACATCGGCGACGACAACGGCGAAGTGGCGATTTTCCAAGGCGTGCCGACAAGCCTGTTCGGCTTCCAGCTGTCGCACGCCGTCACCGACACCCATATGAAGACAAGCGAACTGCCGCCAAGCTGGCAGGAACAGCTTGCGCAGGGCATTTCCTTCGACACGTACGGCGAGGCGAAAACGCATACGCGACTGATCAAAAAGCAGTTGAAGCAACAGCAGGACGAAGCCGCGCAGAAGGAACAAGACAAGGCAAACGGCGAATCCGACAACAAATCCTCTGGTACGACTTCCGACAAGTCGTCGGGCAAATCAGACAAATCGGACGACGCTTCGGCAAACAAGTCAGGCGGTGACCAGTCATGATGGCAACCCGTCTGAAGCAATTCGGCCTGCTGCTGTTCAGCATGCTGATTTGCGGCGTCGCGTTCTTCCAGATGTTCGAACGCACCACCGGCGGTTTTCCGCAGAATTATTTGTGGATGCTCGCTTTTGTCGGCGCATTGTTCCTGACTTCCTGGGGATTGCCGCTGCGTTTCCAGCCGTATGCCAACCAGGCGATCATGTGTTGTGTGATGGTGCTGACTGGCACCGGCATCATGATGATCGCCCGCATCGACCAGGATTCGAACACGTCCGTCGCGTTCAAACAGTTGCTTTGGCTGTCGATAGCGCTGGTTTTGGCGAATCTGCTGGTGATCTTCATGAAGGATTACCGTGTGCTGAGGCGGTTCTCGTACGTCAGCATGGTGATCGGTTTGGTGTTGCTGCTGTCACCGATGCTTCCGGTGATCGGTTCCGAACAGTATGGCGCGCGCATTTGGGTGAAGATTCCCGGTTTGGGATCGTTCCAGCCAAGCGAGTTCGCGAAGCTGTTCCTCGCGTTTTTCTTCGCCTCCTACCTGTATGACCACCGCGACCAGCTGGCGGTCGGTGGCAAGAAGGTGCTGGGCCTGCAGCTGCCGCGCATCAAGGATCTTGGGCCTATCATCGTGGTGTGGATCGTGTCGATGGGCGTGCTGGTCGTGCAGCATGATTTGGGCACGTCGTTGATGTTCTTCGCCATGTTCGTGTCCATGTTGTACGTGGCCACGGGGCGCACCAGTTGGATTGTGATTGGTTTCATCGCGTTCGCCGTGGGCGCGTTCGCCGCGGCCAATATTTTCAGCCATGTCGGCGCGCGCGTCGACGCCTGGCTGCACCCGTTCGACTCGGCGCAGTACAACAAGGAGTACGGCGGATCCTACCAGCTCGTCACGGGTATTTTCGGCCTGGCATCAGGCGGCTTGATGGGCACCGGCCTTGGGCAAGGTCACCCGTCGCTCACTCCGATCGCCAACTCCGACTACATCTACGCGGCACTTGGCGAAGAGCTGGGCCTCACCGGTCTGATGGCCATTCTGATGCTCTATCTGCTCATCATCGCCGCCGGGATGATCACTGCGATGAAAATCAAGGATGGGTTCGGCAAGCTTCTCGCATCGGGCCTCGTGTTCACCATGGCCTTCCAGGTGTTCACCGTGGTGGGAGGCATCACGTTAGTCATCCCACTTACGGGTTTGACTCTTCCGTACATGGCCGCCGGCGGATCCTCACTCATAGCGAATTACATGTTGGCAGCACTCCTAGTGGTGATTTCCAACTCGGCGAACAAACCCGAATCCGATATCGATAGCGACACGTTCCAATATGAGGCGATGCAGGCGCTGCGCGCCCGCAAGCAGAGCCGCGCCCGCAGAAGCGTGGCCTCCGCGCAGGCCACTGAAATCATCTCCACGGAAACGCCGGTTTCAGGCACGCCAGTCGTACCACCCGCTCCCCCATCGGGCACTCCGAACGTATCGGACAGCATGTCAGAGGGGAGCCAAGCATGAATAAGTCACTCCGCCAACTCTTCACCATCGTGGTGGCGCTGTTCGTCATCCTGGGCATGTCCACCACCATCATCACGGCGATTCGCGCGAACCAGCTCAACAACGACCCGCGCAACACCCGCGCCCTCTACCACGAGTATGGCGCTCCGCGCGGTGCGATCCTCGCTTCGGACGGCTCCGTCATCGCCAAATCCGACCCTTCGAACGACGCGTTCTCCTACCAGCGTTCCTATACCGCCGGCGAACTGTACGCGCCGGTCACCGGCTTCTTCTCGATCAGCCAACGCGGCTGGAACGGTATCGAAGCGTCGCGTAGCTCGCTGCTGTCGGGCCAATCCGACCAGCTGGTATGGCAGCGGTTCAAATCGCTGTTCACCGGCCAGGAAAACAAGGGCGCGACCATCGAAACGTCCATTGATCCGAAAATCCAGCAGGCCGCCTACAACGGTCTTGCCAACAATGACGGCGCGGCCGTGGCCATCGAAGTGAAAACCGGTCGTATTCTCGCCATGGCAAGCACGCCAAGCTACGACCCGAACCAGCTGGCGAGCCACGACACGTCCGAAGCGAACGGCAATTATTCCACGCTTTCGCAAGACGAGTCGAATCCGATGCTCAACCGTGCCACCTCGCAGCTGTATCCTCCGGGATCCACGTTCAAAACGGTGGTGGCGGCGGCCGCGCTGGAAACCGGCGAATACCAGACCGACACCGAGATTCCGGCCGGATCGAGCTACACGCTTCCGGGCACGGTCACACAGTTGACGAACGCGGTGTCGCAGGCCGACGGTTCGGACGGCAAGATCACGTTGGAAGACGCGATGGCGTATTCGTCGAACACCGCGTTCGCCCAGCTGGGCGTGGCTTTGGGCGATGACAAGGTGTCGTCCATGGCCAAGAAGCTTGGTTTCGACAGTCCGATCACGGTTGACGGATCCGATTCCACGGGCACGCCGTGGATGAGCGTGGCGTCGAAGTTCCCGACCGACACGACCGACGACAAGCTCGCTTTGGCGTCCATCGGCCAAGGAGACACCGTGGTGACTCCGCTGCAGAACGCGCTGGTGGCGGCCGCCGTGGCGAACGGGGGCAAGGTCATGCAGCCGACGCTGGTGGATCGCGTGCGTTCCTCCGACCTGTCTGTTATTTCGCAGACCAAGCCGCAGGTGATGAGCCGCGCGTTCAGTTCGGGCACCGCCAACAAGCTCACGCAGATGATGGAGGCGGTGGTCACCAAGGAGAACCCGAATCTGGCCATCGACGGCGTGCAGGTGGCTGCGAAAACCGGCACCGCGCAGATCGGTGACGGCAATACGTCCATCGACGGCTGGATGGTCGGCTTCGCCCCGGCGGACGATCCGAAGATCGCAGTTGCCGTGGTGGTGCACAATGTGGATTTGTATGGCTCGTTCGCGGCGGGTCCGATTATGAAGGCGATGATGCAGGAGGCGCTGGCAGAGTGAAACTGATTGAAGGACAGCTCATCCACCGACGCTACAGGTTGGATGCCCGTCTGGCCCAGGGTGGCATGGGCGAAGTATGGAAAGGCTATGATATCCAGTTGGGTCGTCCCGTGGCCATTAAGGCGTTGCGCGGCGACTTGGGCGTCACGCAGGAGGCCAAGCTGCTTCGCCTGCGTGCGGAAGCGCATAATTCCGCCAATCTTGCACACCCGAATATCGCTGCGTTGTTCGAATATTACGAACATGACGGCATCGGCTTCCTCGTTATGGAGTACGTGCCCAGCAAGTCGCTGGCCGACCTGTTCCACGAGCAGAACGGCCCGATGGAGCCGACCCGTCTGCTGCCGATTCTCATCCAGACCGCGCGTGGCCTGTTCGTCGCGCATTCGCATGGCGTGATCCACCGCGACGTGAAGCCTGCGAACATCATGGTGTCCGATTCCGGCGAGGTGAAAATCACCGATTTCGGCGTCTCCTACTCCACCAATCAGGAGCAGATCACGCAGGACGGCATGGTGGTGGGCACCGCACAGTACATTTCCCCGGAGCAGGCGCAGGGCCAGCATGCCACGCCTCAATCCGATATCTATTCGCTTGGCATCGTCGCCTACGAGGGCCTGTGCGGGCATCGTCCGTTCACGGGTGCCACGCCGGTCGACATCGCCGCAGCACATGTTAACAATCCGGTTCCGCCGCTGCCAGACTCCGTCGACGTGCAGCTGCGTGAATTCGTCATGTCGATGCTGTCCAAAGACCCGCTTGACCGTCCGAAGGACGCGTTGACGGTGTCGCGCACGTTGTCCCGCATCGAACGCCGTCTGCTCGACCAGCAGACACAATTGGCTGACACGATGGTGGTGCCTACAGGCGGAAGACTTCCGCGACGCGTGGTCAGCAGACCTCATATCTCCTTGAGCACTGATGGGAAGGAACAGGGATGAACATCAACATGCCTACCTCTTTGGCTGGTGGACGTTACCAGCTCGGCCAACTGGTCGGCCGTGGCGGCATGGCCGAAGTGCACGTGGCGCTCGATACGCGCCTTGGGCGTACCGTCGCGGTCAAGATCATGCGCGCCGACTTCGCCAACGACAAGATCTTCCTTGAGCGTTTCCGTCGCGAAGCCCATTCCGTGGCGCAGATGAACAATCCGAATATCGTGAACATCTACGATTCGGGCGAAGAGGTCGTCGCCACGGAAACCGGCCAGACCGAACATCTGCCGTATCTGGTGATGGAATATGTCAAGGGCCAGACCTTGCGCGACATTCTCAAAGTGAATGGCGCTCTGAGCCAGCGCGACGCCGAACAGGTGATGATGGGCGTGCTCAACGCGCTTGAGTATTCGCATCGCATGGGCATCATCCACCGCGACATCAAGCCCGGCAACATCATGATTTCCGAGCAGGGCGTGGTCAAGGTCATGGACTTCGGCATCGCCCGCGCGCTCGACGATTCCGCCGCCACGATGACGCAGTCGCAGGGTGTGGTCGGAACCGCGCAATACCTGTCTCCCGAGCAGGCACGCGGCGAAAGCGTCGACATGCGTTCCGACCTGTATTCCGCAGGTTGCGTGCTGTATGAAATGCTTACCGGAAGGCCGCCGTTTACCGGCGATTCCGCGGTTGCGATCGCCTACCAGCATGTTTCGGAGGTCGCCACTCCCCCAAGTTCGGTCGTTCCCGGCTTGCCGAAGATGTGGGATTCGATTTGCGCGAAGGCGATGGCGAAGGATCGTCAGAACCGTTACGCCACGGCTTCCGAATTCAAGAACGATTTGCTGACGTTCATGAACGGCGGCGTGCCGATGGCGGCCGCGTTCAATCCGTTGACCGATCTGACCAATATGAAGGCACGCAAGCAGGCCGAAATGGACGCGAACACCGTGGCCATGACTCCTGCCGGTGAAACCGCCGCGACGCAGGCGTTCAATCCCGTTACGGGCCAGTTCGAGGCCGTGCCGAACCCACAGAACGGCGTATCCACAAAAACCCGCGCGGAACAGCGTGCCGAGGCCGCTAAGGCGCGTAAGAAGAAGCAGATCATCATCGGCTCCGTGGTGGGCGGTCTGGTGGCGCTGCTGGTCATTCTGGGTGTGTTCTTCATGCTGAACAAGAGCGACTCCACCGCCGACATGGTGGAAGTTCCTAATTTCACCGCCACGGCGAATATTTCCGAGGCGCGCGTCGAAGAGCAGCTCGCGGCCAAGGGTCTGAAGCTCGATGCCCGAGAGGATTCCGATTCAAGCGAGCCGAAGGGCACCATCACCAAGCAGAATCCGGCGGGCGGCAAGAAGGTCGCCAAGGGCTCCACGGTTTCCGTGTGGTTCTCCACCGGCCCTCAGTCGGTCGCCGTTCCGGATGTGTCGAACAAGAGCCAGGATGACGCGAAATCCATTCTTGAGGCCGCCGGCTTCAAGGTGGGTAACGTGCGCACGGTCGACAATGCCTCCATCGAAAAAGACAAGGTGGTAAGCACGGATCCTGCCGCCCATTCAAAGCAGACCAAGGGCACGATCATCACGCTGTACATTTCGTCCGGCATGACCAAGATTCCCGACAATCTGATCGGACAGCCGAAAGACACGGTTATCGAGCAGCTGAAGCAGGCCGGTCTGACGCAGATCACCATCGAAAGCGAATATTCCGATTCCATCGCTTCCGGCGCCGTCACCCGCGTCGAGCCGGGTGTTGGAAGCACGGTCGAGGCCGGTACCGCGGTCACGATTTGGGTGTCTACCGGCAAGCAGCAGATCAGCGTGCCCAGCGTGGTCGGCATGGGCTATGCGAACGCCAAGAGCCTGTTGGAAAGCTACGGTTTCCAGGTCACGGTTTCCGGCCCGGAGGATGGCACGGTCACAGACATGTCACCGACCGCCGGCACCCAGTCCGACAGCGGAGCCACGATCACGTTGACCACGAAGTCGTCCAGCACCAATAATGGCGGCAACAACGGCAACAACGGCAACAACGGCGGCAATGGCGGCAACACCGACGGAGGCAACAACACTCCCGAAGGCAACTGATCGGTCGAGATAACCGCCATCATTCACAAGGAAGGCCCAGCTGAAATGCCAGCTGGGCCTTCCTCATTACGGTCTTATGTTCTTTTGCGATTCGTGTTTTCTTACGATTTTGCATTTTCTTGCGATTGAGATTGCGCGACTTACGTTTCCACGCTTGTACCATCGCTTGTACCATGCGTTTTCGCACTTCCCACGTCTTCTTGCTGCGACCTTAGGCCGCGACCTTGGGCTGCAATCCCTTGGAACGTTCCACGGCGTTCTCCTGGCCGCACACCTTCAGCCAGTTCGCAAGCAGACGGTAGCCGTCCTGCGTCATCACGGATTCGGGGTGGAACTGCACCGCATACATCGGCTTGCTGCAATGCTTGATGCCCTGCACGATGTGGTCGACCTGCGTCCACGCGGTCACCACCAGCTCTTCCGGCACGGAATCGGGCTCCACGGCCAGCGAATGGTAGCGGGTGGCGGTCATCGGATTGGCGACGCCTTCGAAGATCTCATCGTCGATATGCTCCACCAAGCTGGTTTTGCCGTGCATGATGGTCGGCGCATGGCTTACGGTCGCGCCGAACACTTCGGCCAGCGCCTGCATGCCGAGGCACACGCCGAACATGGGCTTGGACTGCTCCGCGCACAGGCGAATCATGCCTTCGCTGGCACCGGAATCGGCCGGAGCGCCCGGGCCGGGAGAAATAAGCACGCCGTCGTATTCGTCGATCACATCGGCTTCGCCCGGATCGATCGCATCGTTGCGCACCACCGTCACAGCGGCACCCAACGTCTTCAAATAGCCGACAATCGTGTAAACGAACGAATCGTAGTTGTCCACGACCAAAATGCGTGCGGAATCGGTCATCATGCTCCTATCAACGTCGGAATGTCGGCGTTCGAATGCTTCGAATACTTACGTTGCGCGAATATTTGCGTTTGCATAGCAGTGTACGTGCGCAACATGTCGTGACGCGGCGCGCGTCTCACGCAGCAATCGCAGCAATCGTGATAATCGCAGATCGCAGCAATCGCTTTCACGTCTGCCAGCAAAACTGCCAGCAGACCGCCGGAAGGCACCTGAATACAGCTTTATATGGCCGTGTAATTCGACATTTCCTGCAATGCCGGAATATTCGTCGCAGCCCACGGGAACAGCCATTCAAAGCACGATGCGGCCGCCGCGAAAATCAGCAACGCCATGAGCACAAGTCGAATCGGAAGCACACCCGGCTGCAATCGCATCAATCCGCCGTACAAGCTGAATTCCGGCTTTTCGCGGCGTCCTGCGCGCACGTCGGCGAGATACGGCCAACGCCATGCCACCAGCGCGGAAAGGAAGATGATCGCATATGCGGCGAGCGCGCCGAGAATCCACGGTTTGAGTGAGCTGACGGATGCGACGATCGACGATTTTTCGTTGTTGACGAATTTGACTTTGCCGTTGGAGTCGGTGGAGGCGAGCTCCTGGGGGATGCCGTCGGACACCTTCGCCCAGTATGAGAATTCCGCGTAGCTGATCCAGCGGTGTGTCGGCGTGGAGTATTTCGGTTCGCATGTGGTCATGGTCAGCATGCGTTTGGTTGGCGTCGCGCCGGGGTTTTCGGGGTTGGCGGCGACCACTTCGATGTCGGTCGGCAGCACGATTTTGTAGCTGGTGTAGTGGTAGACGTACCAGTAATCCTGCGTGCGCACGATGATCGGGTCGCCTTCCTGCAGTTTGTCGACGTCGCCGAGTGGCTGTCCGTAGCCGTTGCGGTGCCCTGCGAAGGCGAAATTGCCGACTTGGCCAGGCATTTGCGAATCCTTGTAGTGGCCGAGTCCGTGCTTGTTGAGTTCGGTGAGAGAGGTGCCTTCAACGAGGTTGCGCTGCCATTGGCTGCCGAATCGCGGAATGTAGACCTGGGCGATGAGCTCGCCTTCCTGTGCGCTTTGCGGTTGCGCTGGCGGGTCGCCTTCCTGCGCTTGCGCAATGGTGACGCTGTCGGATTGGCCGGGGTCGGACCATGATACGGATTGGCGTGTTTCGATTTGGTTGTGTTCGGCCTGCACGCCCGTCCACCACATTTGCCATGCGATGTAGAGCGCGCAGACGGCCGCCGCGGTCAGCATGAGTTCGGCGAGGATGCCAAGTATCGTCCAGACCACGCTTTTGCGACGCTGTTTTGGTGCCACGTGCTTCATCGGTTACTTCCCCTCTTGCGATTCCTGCGTTTCGTCCGTTTGCTGCGATCCGTCTGTTTCGTTGTTCATCGCCTGCGCGTATTGCAGCGGCTGTTGCAATGCGTCGGTCGCGTCGAAATGGAGTTTTTCTTTTTCGTCGACCTGCCATCCCAAGCCGAACGCGCTGACGTACTGCCGGTATATGGTCACTTCCTGCGAATTGTCGAGCGCCTTTTTCATTGTCTCGACCGGGCCGATCGCGGAAATGGTGAATGGCGGCGAATACTTTTTGCCCTGCAAAAGCAGCACGTTGCCGGAACAGCGCACTGCGGAATTGAACAGCACACGCTGGTCCATGATCATCATGGATTCCGCGCCGCCCGCCCAAAGCGCGTTCACCACGGCTTCGACGTCTTGCTGGTGCACCACGTAATCGTTGATGTTGGAGGTGGAGCCGCTGGAATCGACCATGTTTTCCCAGAGTGGCGAATCGTCGAGCGTCACCACGAGTCCGGGGCCTTCCACCGCTGGCAGCATGGTGCCGTTGCCGGCGCTTTCGCTGTCTTGCTGGTCGGCGTCGTCCTGGCTGTTCAGGGTTTTGCTCAGATCGTTCACGCGGGAGCTGAGCGCGTCGACTTCCGTCTGCAGGGAGTTGACTTTTTTCACGCGTTGTTCCACGAGTTCGGCGGTGTCGTTGGTCACCACGACGGAACGGTTCACGCGCAGATTCGTGGCGAGCAGGAATCCGGAGAACATGAGCACAAGGAATGCCGCCACTCCGGCCGCTTTCGACCGTTTCGCGGTGTGCTTGCCGGTGTGCTTCGCCATGCGGACCTTCCTGATTCCCATTAAGCATTTGCTCTGATTATGAACAGTTTTGCGCTGTGAGTTCGCCGCTTTCGAGTCTACCCACTATTATGACTTTTAGCCTATTAAAGGAGACTATGCTGATGGCTGACGAAGAGCTGCACGAAACCACCGCGGACGATCAGAACGATCTGCAGTCCACGGACGACACCGCTGCCGTTGAAGAGAGCAACGAAACCGTTCAGGATGCCGCTGAGGAAACCACCGTCGATTCCACTTCTGACGAATCCGCTGATTCCGACGACGATGACGATCACGACATTCCGATGGATCGCGTCGAAGCGGTGCTGAACGCTACCGCCGATAAGGACTCCCTGAGCCCGCAGATGCAGCGCATGATGAACCGTCAGGCGGAGAACACCCGCCGCGTGGAGGAAACCATCAAGGGCACCAAGTCCAATCCACGCTGGTTCGTGCCGCTGTTCTGCGCGCTGATGATCATCGGTCTGATCTGGGCGGTCGTCTACTACCTGACTTCCGACTACCCGATTCCGAACATCGGCGCGTGGAATCTGGCCATCGCATTCGCGATCATCATGATCGGATTCATCATGACCATGTGGTGGCGCTAAAGCGTAGTTTCGCCTTTCCTGCGATTTGAGGGCGTCTGTACAACGTGCGGTCAGACGCCCTTTTCGCATGCCCTTTTACGATTATCTCGCAATCTTTTCGTAGATTTCACGCTCTTTCGCAAACGTACGCGGTCTTTCGCGATTGCCTTGCCAATCCCGGTTCGCCTGTTTCTTTTTTCGATTCCGGTTTGTTTTTCAGATTTTCGACGTGCGCAGCAGCACATGATCGCAGCCTTGCATGGTAGTGCCGAACAGATAGACCGGACCACCGTCGGCAAGCTTCAATTTCTTGCGTAGCTGCGGTGCGGTAAGCGGGAAGTTACGTACCGCGATATTGGCCTGTTTCGTGCCATTCAGCAGTCGTTTTATATCCTTTTTATTCATGCCGCCGATCGCTTCAATCGCGAATCCTCTGCCGGGAAAATCGGCAACCGGCGTTGCCGACACGAAAAGGTGACTGCTTGGACCGACCTGCGTCACACCGAATCGTTCCTCCACCAGATCGAAGCAACCGGCCTTCATAATCGACGCATTCGGCTCATACAAGTAGTTTTTCGCCTCCGGCAGCGGTTTGCCGCCAATGCGCAGGCCCTGCGTATATGCGGCGGAATCATAGTCGATCCGCTGATTGTCGTTCACGCAGAACACGCGCGGCGCGGATGGTTCCTCATGCACCTGCTGACCCAATACCAGCAACAGTTCCTTGCATTCGTTGCCGGTGGCCACGATATGCACTTCGCGTACGGTCCCGTCGAAATCGGCGACCACCTTGCGCCAATCCAACATCGGCGAAAGCTTGACCAGCGTGTACTGCGATTTGGCGAGCAACAGGTCACGCAATTCGAGTACGTTCGGCGTGCAATCCTCGATCGCGTAAGTGCGCGATCCATGCTCGTCGCGGCGGGCCGGATCAAGGTAGATGAAGTCCACCGGACCCATCTGCCTGAGGTATTCCACGCCGTCGCCGCACACGATGCGCGCCTGGTCGAGTCCCAGTGCGGCCATATTGTGTTCGGCCAGATCGCACAGATGCCGCTGCCGTTCCACATAAGTGGCTTGGCTGAATCCGCGCGCCAGATACGAGAAGTCCACGCCGAACCCGCCCGTCAGATCCACCATCGAACTTCTCGCCACCAATGTGTCCGATTCTGGCGAATCGGACATCCACGCGCCCATTTTCATCTCTTGCGTGTCCGATTCTGGAGAATCGGACAACTGGAACGCACTTTTTGCCGTTTGCATGACCGATTCGGCAGAATCGGACAACTGTGGCTCACTTTTCGTGGTTTGGTTGTCCGATTCTCCAGAATCGGACACTCTGGCGCGCACGGTTGCGGCCGGCGCGAGCAGGGTTTGTGCGATTTCTGACTTGTATTGGGCTGTGAACTGCGATGAGCACTGTTCCATGGAAATGTGCGGAGGGTATACGATTCCCTCGCAGGAGGCCCATTGTGGCAGTTTTTTGCTTGCGATCTGCCATCCGGCAATCTGGTCGAGCGCCAACGGCAGGTCGAGCCCTTCCACACGTTTGGCCTTCAACGCCAGTTCGCGCACGTCCTCGTTGCGATGCATCGCCACGAATTCGCGCGTCTCGTCATTCATGATTGTCATTGGTGACGTACCTGATTTCGTTGTGTTGATTCGTCGTCATTCTGGGGATTTTCTGGTTTCACACGATGTGGATAAGTCGTGGATTATTGTGGACGAATGTGGATAGCGTCTATATCTTGTAGGCAGTTTTATGACCGTCCACAATATATAGGATGGTGTTTTTCCCCATTTTTCCACTATGCACAGTCGGGTTATCCACATTTTCCACCGTTGAAAAGCCGGGGAATTCACCGTTTTGTGAATATCCTTGTGGATAATGCACCGAGTTATCCCCGACTTACCCACAGCTCAACCCTCACTTATCCACACACTTATCCACATTTGTGGATAAGTGTGTGTCTGCGATTCCCCAAATCTGTTTTTCTCCTTCCTGCCAACTAGGAGAACATGCCAAGAAGGGGGTTTGTGCGAAGTGGATTGCTCATATTGCATGCGACGACAATCGCAATAATCACGGCCAACATGATTACGCCGTACATCAGCGTGCGCTGCTGCAGACTTTTGCCGCGCAACGCGTGCAGACCGGAAACCAGCAGCCAGGTGAACACTCCTCCGATGATGAATCCGCCGACATGCGCCTGCCATGCGATGCTCGGCGTGATGATTGGCATCAGGAAGTTGATGAGCATCCAGATCAGCATGGATCGAATGTCGATGCCAATGCGCTGGTATACCACCAGAATTGCCGCGAACAGGCCGAATAGCGCGCCGGAAGCGCCGTATGCGGATGTCAGCCAACCGTCTTGCGAGAACAGTGCCCAGACCATCATGCCGGCGCTTCCGCCGAGTCCTGACAGCACGTATAACGCGAGATATGGCAGATGCCCCATCATGCGTTCCAATACAGGCCCGACGCACCACAAGGTCAGCATGTTGAAAAGAATGTGCCATAGGGAGGCCGGCTGGTGCAGGAACATTGACGTAATGAAGGTCCATGGGCGGTGAGTCGCCAGCGCGGGCATGAATACGCCTGAGCCGACGAATGCGTTGCAGCCGGTCGGCCAGACGATTTTCAATAGTGTTTCGACAATCCAGACCGCGACGCATATCGCCATGATCGTAACGGTGATCACAGGATCGCCGTTACGCCAACGGTATCGCATGGAACGTGCAGAGAAGAAGTCTTTGAACGACGGGGAATCGGGAAACAGACTGAAACGTTGATAAGCCATGTTTCAACCCTACTGGAACGTGCGAATCCGCGAATCTGCGAAATCATTGCAAATGATTGCATTCTTGTGAATCCCCGGCGCGTAAATCCACCCAATCAACACATTCAAGGAATTAATATAGTGAACAGAGTTGGCTTGAACGAGCAGGTCAGCCAATGTTCGCCGATATTTGGGAAAGGATCCGTCATGGAGAACAAGTCTTCTAACGGTTGGAAGTTCTTCGCACTGCTCTTCGGAGCTTTGCTTGCCGGTGTCGTCGGTCTGTATGTGTACAAGCAGCAGAATCCGGATTACGATCCGTGGGAGGAGCCATGGGAGAACAGCTCGTCTCCTGTCGATCTTGGCCTGACCAAGGATGCCGAGGATGGCGAAGCCGAAGTCGCTCCCACCACCCCAGAAGCTGCCTGATTTCTCTTTCTTTCAAGCCCTGCGCCCCACGCGCAGGGCTTTTTGTTTTGCCCTGGAAAACGAAAAGGGACGATTCCAAAACGGAATCGTCCCTTCGTCATCACGCCCTATCTAACGCTACGAGTCATACATCACGCGATAATTCACGTCACATATGGCCCGTGCGAAGCGAAAGTAATGACGAGCGCAGTATCACAAGGCGTGGAAGGCGCAAGCGTACGAAGATACGTCAAGCCTTCCACAACGCAGATAACGCTCCGTCATTACTTGAGCGGACCCGTCTTCCAGATGCGCTCGAGGTAATCCTCCATCGAGCGGTCGGAGCTGAAGTAGCCCGAGTTCGCCACGTTGATGAGGGCCTTGCGGTTCCATTCGAGCGGCTGGGCGTAGAGGGCCTCGATTTCCGACTGGATGGCGGTGTAGGCGCCGAAGTCGGCGAGGGTCATGAACCAGTCCTTGGTGAGCCAATCGTGGACAAGGTCTTCGTACACGGTCTTGTCGCCGTTGGAGAAGGTGCCGTCCGCGACCATGTCGATGGCGGCTTTGAGACGAGGATCGGCCTCGTAGTACTTCTTCGGATCGTAGCCTTCGGCGTAGAGGGCGTCCACCTCGTCGACGGTCATGCCGAAGAGGAAGAAGTTCTCAGCGCCGACGCGCTCACGGATTTCGACGTTGGCACCGTCGAGGGTGCCGACGGTCATGGCGCCGTTGAGAGCGAACTTCATGTTGCCGGTACCGGAGGCTTCCTTGCCGGCCTGGGAGATCTGCTCGTCGAGGTCGGTTGCCGGGATGAGGTGCTGTGCGAGACGCACGTTGTAGTTCCACGGGAAGTAGACGTTCAGCTTGCCCTTGACATCCGGGTCGTTGTTGATGACGCGGGCGACGTTGTTGATCAGCTGGATGGTCTGCTTGGCGAGGTAGTAGCCCGGAGCGGCCTTGGCGCCGAACACGATGGTGCGCGGCATGACATCGTCGGCGGCGATCCTGCCGGACTTGATGTCGGCGTAGCGTGCGATCACGGCGAGGATCTTCAGTGCCTGACGCTTGTATTCGTGCAGACGCTTGACCATGGTGTTGATCATGGTGTTCGGGTCGATGTCGAAGCCGTATTCGCGCTTGGCGTAGTTGGAGAAGTCAACCTTGTTGGCCTGCTTGACGGCGGCGAACTTCTTGACGAATTCGTCATCGGCTGCGAGCGGTTCGAGGCCCTTGAGCAGTTCGAGGTCGCTCACCCACTTGTCGGTGCCGAGGCCTTCGGTGATGAGGTCGGACAGACGCGGGTTGGCGAGCTTGACGAAGCGGCGAGGGGTCACGCCGTTGGTCACGTTGGTGAACTTGTCCGGATACACGTCGGAGAAGTTCTTCAGGGTGACGTCCTTGAGCAGCTGGGAGTGCAGCTCGGCAACGCCGTTGACGTGGGAGCCGCCGTAGGTGGCCAGGTAGGCCATGCGCACGGAGTCGCCGGTGTAGATGGCCATGTCCTTGATGGTGGCTTCGTCGACGCCCTTGGCCTTGAGCTCGGCTGCGAACTGGTCCTGGATCTTCTCGATGATTTCGAGGTGACGCGGCAGGAGTTCGCCGATGAGCTTGGACGGCCACACTTCCAGGGCTTCCGGAAGCAGGGTGTGGCAGGTGTAGTTGAAGGTCTTGTTGGTGACGGTCCAGGCGGTGTCCCAATCGTAGCCGTACTCGTCCATGAGGACGCGCATGAGCTCCGGAATGCCGATGACCGGGTGGGTGTCGTTGAGCTGGAAGGTGATCTTGTCCGCGAAGGTGGTCAGATCCGGCTTGTCCTGACCCGGGTAGAAGACGCGGATGGCGTCGTGGATGGAGGCGGACACGAAGAAGTACTGCTGCTCGAGACGCAGTGCCTTGCCCTGCGGGGTGGAATCTTCCGGATACAGGATCTTGGAGATGTTCTCAGCTTCAACCTGCGGCTTGACGGCGTCAAGGTACTCGGACTTGTTGAAGGTGAGCAGGTCGAACTCGTCGTAGCTCTTGGCGGTCCACAGACGCAGGGTGTTCACACGGCCGGAGGCGTAGCCCGGAACCATGTAGTCGACCGGCACCGCACGCACGGACCAAGCCGGCTTCCATACCTTCTTGCCATCTTCCTCAACGACTTCGCCGCCGAAGGAAACCTTCTGGTCGCGGTTGTAATCGATGTGTCCCCACGGCTCTTCATTGGTCAGCCAGTAGTCCGGGGTTTCGATCTGCTTGCCGTTTTCATCGAACTTCTGCTCGAAGATGCCGTACTTGTACTGAATGCCATAACCGAATGCCGGCACGCCCAGCGAGGCGAGCGAATCGATGAAGCAGGCGGCCAGACGGCCGAGGCCACCGTTGCCGAGGCCCGGCTCGTGCTCGGCGTCGACGACGTCCTGCACGGAGAAGCCGAGTTCCTTGACCGCGGCGTCGAACTGCTCGGTCAGACCGGCGTTGAGCAGCGCGTTGCGCAGTTGCTTGCCCATCAGGAATTCTGCGGACAGGTAGCCGACTGCCTTGGTGTTGCCGTTGACCATGTCGGACTGGGTCTTGAACCAGGAATCCATGAGGTGGCGGCGCACTGCGGCGGACGCGGCGACGTACACGTCGGCCGGCTTGGCCTGCTCGACGGTGACGCCCTGGGTGTACTTCAGCTGCTCGCGGATCTCGTCTGCGAACTGCTCCGCGGTGACCGCGGACTTCGGTGCGGTAATTTCAGTCATTAATCGACTCCCTTTGACGGATTACTCTCCAGGAACATTATGCCTTACCCCAGCGTCCTTGCATTAGCGGCCGCATGAACACTAAGTAACATCATGCATACGTTCTCATATACAGCATACTACGTAATCATAAAAAGATGAAATTTCAAGCAATTACAAGCAAGCATTCGTTTGCAGAAATAATGCAAACCGGCTGCAAAAACGTTGCGAGCAACATGCAAACGACATGCAACAACATTGCGAACGCTGTCAAGAATCGCAAGTATTTTCCCTCTCTTCACACCCCTATTCAGTTGTGACTACGTTGTCTGCAACACCCCATCATAGTCGCTCGCAAACGGCAAAATAACACGTATGGCTGTTATTCGAGAACAAGATCTGCATAAGGGGCATGACGCATTTGCGCAATGGCTGCAAACGTCTCATCGCATGATCGCCGACAATATTCCCGCAAATACCGACGCGGCCCGCGATTTCCGTCTGGAATTCTCTCCACGATTGCCACGCCAGCTGTGGGCGATGGCGGTGCGCTACTCGCTGCATCTGCTGGAGAAAAAAGCGCCCGGGGCGGGCGTGGAAGTTCGTGTCGCGCCGTGGGGTGCCATCAAGATTCTCGACGGACCGGCATCCGATCCGCATAATCTCACACCGCCGGACGTGATCGAACTGGAACCGGACGTGTGGATGAGACTCGCCACGGGCATCACCAGCTGGGCTGAGGAGAAGGAGGCAGGACGCATCACGGCCGTTGGCGAACGCGACGATTTGAGTAGCTTGCTGCCGTTGGTGTGACAGGCTGCGAGAAGACCGTCACAGGCGCAAAAACGCATAGCAAAACCGCGATGTGGATACACCTGGCAGGCATATCCGCATCGCGGTTTCACAAAGTACCTGATATGCCGATCAGTCCTGCTTCTTCGGCTTCAGTGCGCTGGGCATCGGCATCGGGATGGGCTTGTGTGGCTTCGGCGCGGCGGACTTGGCTGCCGGGAACTCTCCGCTCGTGGCCTTCGCCGCCGCCTCTGCGGCCCACTTTGCATACTCGTCGAGGTCATCCTCGGCGTCGGTTTGCGCGGACTCCTGAGCATCTTCAGAAATCTCATCTTCAGCGTCCGCATCGTGAGAATATTTTGCTTCGATATCGGCGAAAGGATCAAAAGAACCCGAACCAGGCTCCTGGGCACCGAGCTCCTTGGCGAGCTCATCATAATCGGTGTCGGTGGTCAGGTACTTGAGCTTTCGGGCTATTTTCTGCTGTTTGGCTTTCTGACGTCCGCGGCCCATCTGACCCCCTGAGGATTACTGTGCTATCAATTCATCAAACAAGAGAGTACCACTTGCTGTGCCATATTTCGTTGTCGGCTCAGACTTTTACGATAAAATCGCTGATTTTCTTAAGAAAAGGACACGTATGACGGACGAAACCCAGGAGCAGCAGATCACCGCTGTCGGCAATGAAATGAGCGCGAGCTTCCTCGCAGCGAAGAAGCGTTCCGACGCAACGCTCGCCGCAATCGAACAGAATCCGGGCAAGTTCACCATGCTGACCGGCGACCGTCCGACCGGACGTCTGCATCTCGGCCATTATTTTGGTTCGATTCGTGAGCGCGTCGCCATGCAGAATCGCGGCGTGAATTCGAATATCATCATCGCCGATTATCAGGTGATCACCGATCGTGACACGACCGCGCACATCGAAGACAATGTGCTCAATTTGGTGCTTGACTACATGGCTGCCGGCATCGATCCGGAAAAGACCATGATTTTCACGCATTCCGCCGTTCCTGCGGAGAACCAGCTGATGCTGCCGTTCCTGTCATTGGTGACTGAGGCCGAGCTGCATCGCAATCCTACGGTGAAGTCGGAAATGGAAGCTTCCGGCCATGCGCTGACCGGCCTGCTGCTGACTTATCCGGTGCATCAGGCATGCGACATTCTGTTCTGCAAGGCCAATGTGGTGCCGATCGGCAAGGATAACCTGCCGCATGTCGAGATCACGCGCACCATCGCGCGTCGTTTCAACGAACGCTACGCCAAGAAGCATCCGGTGTTCCCCGAGCCGGCCGCGATTCTGTCTGAAGCGCCGGAGATTCCAGGCTTGGATGGCCGCAAGATGAGCAAGTCGTACGGCAATTCCATCATGTTGGGCGCCACAGCGCAGGAGACCGCCAAGCTCATCAAGAAGAGTCCGACCGATTCCGAGCGCCGCATCACGTTCGATCCGATCGCACGTCCGCAGGTTTCCGCACTGCTGACGACCGCCGGTTTGGTCACCGGTCGCGATCCGAAGGAGATCGCCGAGGAGATCGGCGATTCCGGTGCGGGCGCGCTGAAGGCGTATGTGATCGAATCGGTGAACAGCTTCCTTGAGCCGCATCGCGCCCGTCGCGAGGAACTCGCCAAGGATATGGATTACGTGCGCGACGTGCTCGCCGAAGGCAACAAGAAGGCCAACGCCATCGCCAACGAAACGTTGGAGCAGGTGCGCGACGCCATGGGCATGCGCTACTAAAGCTCCAGAAACACCATAATCACGCTTTAAACAGCGTTTCAGCATCGACAAAGGCCGGATTGCGTATTGCACAATCCGGCCTTTGTTGCGTTTGAGTGGCATGTGCCACATTATGTTTGATTAGATTTTCGCGCGCTTTTCGCCGGAAGCGATTTCCGCTGCGACCAAATCGTCATCCACCTTGCGGTCATCGGGATCATCAAGATAATGATCGAACTCGTGCAGCACTTCAGCATCGGGAGCCGGAGTCAGCAGCGACACCACCACAATGAACAGCAGCGAGATGATGAACGCCGGAAGCAGCTCGTAAATAGCGAAGACACCGCCAAGCGGCTTGATGAAATTATGCCAGATCAGCACGGTCGCAGTACCGGAAAGCATGCCCGCAATCGCACCGAATTTATTGGTACGACGCCAATACAGCGAGCAGAGCATCAGCGGACCGAACGAAGCGCCCAAACCGGCCCATGCATACGAAACAACCTGGAAAATCGACGAATTCTGATCGAACGCAACCACAATGCCGAAAATGAACATAACCAGCAATGTGATGCGCGCAACCATCATCACCTGACGATCGGTGGCCTTGCGATAGAGCAATCCGCGGAAAATATTCTCACCGACCGCGGAAGCGCCGATAATCAGGTATGACGACGACGAACTCATGGACGCGGCGAAAATGCCCGACACCACGATGCCGCACATGAAGCTCGGCAGCAGCGCCTGCGAAACCACGATGAAAATGTTCTCCGCAGCGGACTGCGTGACGAACTGCGTCGGCATCATCGCACGGCCAACCAAACCGATGCACACGCCGCACGCCAGCGACACCACACACCATGTAGTGGCGATGATGCGAGACTTCTTGATCTCTTCGGAACTGCGGATTGACAGGAATCGCACGAGCACCTGCGGCATGCCGAAATAGCCAAGACCCCACGCAAGCATGGAAATCATGGTGATCACGCCGTATTCGGTAGGCGCGCCGAACATGGCCTGGCCAGCCTTGACAATCTGCTCGCCGGCATCGTTCAGAATCGGCGTGGCCATTTGCGTGCCGTCAAGGAAGCCTGGAATGCCTTTGAGGAAGGCGACGGTGTTGTCGACGCCGCCGACGGATGCGACGGAACCGATGAACACCACTGCCAGCGCGAAGAACATGAGCAAGCCTTGGATGAAGTCGGTCACGACCACGGAAAGATAGCCTCCGATCACGGTGTAGGCGAACACGATGGCAGCGCCGATCACCATGGTCAGGTGGTAGTCCCAGCCGAACAGGGTCGAGAAAAGTTTGCCGACCGTCACGAAGCAGCTACCGACATACACACAGAAAAATACGAGGATGATCAGCGCCGCGATGGTGGAGACGATATTGCGTTTGTCATGGAATCGTTTGGAGAAGAAGTCCGGAATGGTGATCGCGTCACCTGCCACCACGGAGTAGCGGCGCAAACGGCGTGCGACGAGCTTCCAGTTGAGGTAGGTGCCGAGAGCCAGGCCGAGGGCCGTCCACAGCGGGTCGGCGGCACCGGTGAAGTAGGCGACGCCCGGCAGTCCCATGAGCAGCCAGCCGCTCATATCGGAGGCTTCGGCGCTCAATGCCGTCAGCCATGGACCAACGCCTCGACCACCCGCGAAATACTGACGAGTGGAGGAATTGGACCGCTTGGAGTAGATGAAGCCGATGGTGAGCATGGCCACAAAATAGATGACCATCGCCAGCAGCACCCAAAAATCTTTGGTAACCATGAATTCTCTCTTCTTAGATTGCTAGCCGAATTTCTTTCGAATCTCTTTCTTCAAATCTCTGTCGAAACGAATTTCTTTCGAATCTCTTTCTTCAAATCTCTGTCGAAACGAATTTCTTTCGAATCTCTTCTGAAAAAATATGCGATTGTCCCAATGTACCGGTCGAACATTGCGACAATCGCATTTATCTCATTTACGCGCCCAAATGCCGAAACGGATCAAATATCGTATCTCCAAGACTTATCGGTGATAACGCGAGCCATGGCTAGGCCGATCGGCAGACAGATAATCACCATGAACGCGCGGAAAGCCCAGTCGAGGGCGTTCAAGGTGTCGAATTGGCCGAGGTGGAACATGGCTTGATACATGTACAAACCGGGAACCATGATCACGATGGACGGCACGGTCAGGCAGATGCGCGGGTAGCCGAGATGCGGGGCGAGCCAGCTGCGATGAACCGCAGAACGCCATGCGGAGGCAAGCAGGCCTGCGAGCAGTGCGCCGATGAATGCGCCGGCTTCGGCGGGAACGCCCATGTCAACGATTTCCAAACGCAAGGTGTCAGTAATGGCGCCAATGGTGGCGGCGACAAGGCACATGCGCTGCGGCGAGTTGAACATGGTGGAGAAGCCCCAGACGCCGATGAATGCGAACACGAAACGCAACAGGCAATTGACAACCGGATTGAGTCCCAACGGCTCGAATCCTTCCGGATTCAAATGCACGATCGAAGCGACCATCCAGCCTGCGAGCGTCGCCATCAAAATAATGCACAACACGTACGCAACGCGCTGAATGCCTGACGGAAAATCAATTTTCGCCATATCAAGTCCACCCGTAATCAGCGGGAATCCAGGAATCACAAACAGCATGGCACCGATGTAAGCCGTATCATGCTGCAATGCGACGGGCTCGAAAATACCAATCAATCGCAGGGTGCCCGTGCAGGCGAGTGCCGCGACGGCCACGCATACGAACGTCACGAAGAACTGGTTGAGATGGTGGGCGAACAGGCGGCGGCGCAGCCAGTGGCCAAGTCCCGCGCCGATGAACGCGCCGATCATGTCGAAGGGACCGCCACCAAGCAGGAACACGAAGGATGCGCAGGCGCAGGCCGAGGCGAATCCCGCGAACGCCGGCGAATACAGGGGTTTGCGTCGTTCGATCATGTCGAGTCGTTCGTGGGCTTGGCGAACGGTGATGCCTTGCGATTGGTCCGCTTCTTTTCCGACGTGGTCGAAATGTTCGGCGTATTGACCTTTTGGCGGCTTGTGATTGCGATTTTTGCGCGCTTTTTTCGTGGTCGATTCGCTTGACGTAACGTTGGCCGTACCGGCAGTTTCACGCTTGGTTTCACGTTCGGCTTCACGTTCACCGCGATTATGCTGCTCGCTTGCCGCTTCGATGTCACGCAAGTGCAACGGCTGTGCGGTGGTATCGGTCACTTCGGCGCGTTCCGTCACCATTTCAAGCGCGTCGAGCACGGGATCGTCAGATCCCTCCTGATTCTGTTCGGCTTTCTGACGTTCGCGAAGACGCTTCGACAGGTCAGCCGACACCTGCGACGCATCACGCTTGTCGAGATGCTGCATAAGCCCTTCGGACACGTCGGATTGGCTGTGGTACATCGATCCTTTGCCGAGGTTCACGTTGAACCAGTCAGCGAAGTGTTCGAGCAGCCAAATGCGTTCCGTGTTGACGCCGGTGGTTGGCAGGTCGACGACTTCGGTGATACGGTCTTTGCCGTCGGTGCAGGAGGCTTCGATGTCGGTGAGGTTCACGTCGGCGCGCACGTGCACGCCGAGCGGATAGGCGATGCGGTGCATCATTTCGCGGACGCGGAAGCTTCCGGTGCCCGCGCCGAGATCGAGCATACCGACGCGTACGATCACGCTGGCTTTTGCTGCGATTCCCGCTTCAGCGACCGGCTTGTCCCAATCCCGTTCGATATCTTCCATATCGAGCGGAATGGAGTGTGTATGGAATTTGCTGACGGCCGAAGCGCTTTTTTCCGCGCTATCGAAATTCGTCTCATGTTCATGTTCGTATTGTGCGCTCACAAGTTCAGGTCTAACGTGTGGGCTGGTCGGAGGATTTTCGAAATTTCCGTCGATTTCACTTTGTGGACACCGTCGGACCACGATGCGGACATTTCCGGTGTTTCCGTAACCAAACTGTCGATTTGCCGAGCATACAATGGGCGTGCATTACCGACCGAACTTAGGGCTGTGGGCTCGCAACAGACGGCCAAAACAATCGCGGAGGTGCCGCGAAGGACCGACAGACCGGGCAACCCGATGGTTTGGAGAAGGAGGTCTGATGACAATAGAAAACGAACAGATCACGCCTGCCGACGCAGCTATCGTCTCGTCCGGCACCGGCACCAAAGGCCCCGAGGAGCGTGATCTTCCCGCTTCCCTCAAAGAGGAAATGGATCTGTGTTTGCAGATTCTTCGCGAGGTGCTCGGCGAATTCGATGAAAAGCTGCTGGCCAAGTTCGATGAAGTGCGCGAACACGCACTGAACGCTAGCGCCGAACGCTTCTCCGGCATTCTGACGGATACGAATCCGAATCAGGATGACCTGCAGAAGGTCGTCGACATCATCGATAAAACGGATGTGCATGAGGCACAACTGCTGGCCCGCGCCTTCACCACCTACTTCCATCTGGCCAACCTATGCGAGGAGAACTACCGTGTCTCCGTGCTGCACAGCCGTGAGGCCGCCGTAGATGACACCCAAGCCGTCGACCCAGTGAACGAAATGACCTGCGCCTACCACCAGCTCATTAACGAAATGGGTCCGGCCAAAGCCAAGGAACTGCTCGACCAGCTCGAGTTCCATCCGGTGTTCACCGCGCATCCGACTGAAGCCCGCCGCAAAGCCGTGGAAGGCAAAATCCGTCGCATCTCCCAGCTGCTCGCAACGCACAAGCTGCTTGGCGGTTCAGACAAGAAGGAAAACTCCCGTCGACTCTTCAACGAGATTGACGCGCTGTTCCGCACCTCTCCGATCGCACTGAAGAAGCCGACTCCGGTTGAGGAATCTGAAACCATTCTCGATATTTTCGACAATACGTTGTTCTATACCATTCCACAGGTGTACCGTCGTTTCGACGATTGGATCCTCGGAGATAAGGCTGGCCTCGTGCCGCCGGTATGCCCGGCATTCTTCCACCCGGGAAGCTGGATCGGCTCCGACCGTGACGGCAACCCGAATGTCACCGCCAAGGTGAGCCGTCAGGTGGCCCGCAAGTTCAGCGACCACGTGCTGGGCGCGTTGCAAATCGAGACCCGCCGCGTTGGCAAGAACCTGACGATGGAAGCTGAGACCACTCCGCCGAGTGCCGAGCTCAAGAGCCTGTGGAACCATCAGAAGGAAATGAGCGAGCGCCTGACCGACAAGGCCGCACTGATCTCCACCAAGGAGCTGCACCGTGCCGTCATGCTGGTCATGGCCGATCGTCTGAAGGCCACCATCGACCGCGATGCTGATCTCATGTACCACTCCTGCGAGGATTACATCGCCGACCTGAAGGTCGTGCAGCGCTCCCTCGCCGAAGCCAACGCCAAACGTTCCGCCTACGGCCCGCTGCAGGACCTCATCTGGCAGGCAGAGACCTTTGGCTTCCATATGGTCGAGATGGAGTTCCGCCAGCACTCCGTCGTGCATTCCCGAGCGCTGGAGGATATCCGCGAACATGGTCTGCACGGTGAGCGTGGCGAACTGCAGCCGATGACCCACGAGGTGCTCGACACCTTCCGCGCCCTTGGTTCCATCCAGAAGCGCAACGGCATCAAGGCCGCCCGTCGTTACATCATCTCCTTCACCAAGAGCGCCCAAAACATCAGGGACGTGTACGAGCTGAACCGTCTGGCGTTCTCCCATCCCAAGGATGTTCCAACCATCGACGTGATCCCGCTGTTCGAACAGCTTGAGGATCTGCAGAACTCGGTAGACGTACTCGAGGAAATGATCAAGATTCCGGAGGTCCAGGCTCGTCTGAAGGCCACCGGCGGCAAGATGGAAGTCATGCTCGGCTACTCCGACTCCTCGAAGGACGCTGGCCCGACCTCCGCAACCCTGGCCCTGCATTCCGCACAGGAACGCATCGCCAAGTGGGCGGAATCGCATGACATCGATCTGACCCTGTTCCATGGCCGCGGTGGTGCCGTCGGCCGCGGCGGCGGCCCGGCTAACCGTGCCGTACTCGCACAGCCGGTCGGCTCCGTAAAGTGCCGCTTCAAGCTCACTGAGCAGGGCGAGGTCATCTTCGCACGCTACGGCAACCCGGCACTGGCCATCCGCCACGTCGAGTCCGTTGCGGCTGCAACGCTGCTGCAGTCCGCTCCAAGCGTGGAGAAGCGCAATACGGACATGACCGCCAAGTACGCCGACATGGCCAACAAGCTCGACGAGGCCGCGCATAACCGCTTCCTCGACCTGCTGAACACCGACGGCTTCGCACCGTGGTTCTCCACCGTCACGCCGCTGACCGAAATCGGCCTGCTGCCGATCGGCTCCCGTCCGGCCAAACGTGGCCTTGGAGCCAAGTCCCTCGACGATCTGCGTACCATTCCGTGGATCTTCTCCTGGGCGCAGGCACGCATCAATCTGGCCGCATGGTACGGCCTGGGCACCGCGTGCGAACAGTTCGGCGATTTGAACACCTTGCGTCAAGCGTATGAGGAATGGCCTCTGTTCTCCACGTTCATCGACAACATCGAAATGTCGCTGGCCAAGACTGACGAGCGCATCGCCAAGATGTACCTTGCCCTCGGAGACCGTGAAGACCTCAACAAGAAGGTCCTCGACGAGATGGAGCTCACCCGCAAGTGGGTGCTCGAGATCGTAGGCGACAAGTGGCCTCTGCAGCACCGCCACGTGCTCGGCCAGGCCATCCGCATCCGCTCGCCGTACGTGGATGCGCTGTCCGCCACCCAGGTGCTCGCCCTCGGCTCGCTACGCAAGCGCGTGGACAAAGAAGAGCTCACGCACGGACAGAAGGAGAACTACACCTACCTGATCCTGTGCACCGTGTCGGGTGTCGCAGCAGGCCTGCAGAACACGGGCTGATCTTCGGCTGACCGCCTGACAAAAGCGAGCGGGGAGGTTCCGTGCCGATAAACGGCGCGGGCCTCCCCGTTCGCGTCGCGCGGCCCTAGCCTGGCCGGCGACAGCGCACAAAACAGGCACGCAGGCCGAGCGACAGACTCCCAATCATCCGACGTAACCCGGCGCCTGTCCGCGTTTACCCACGCCGCGACACCGACAGCCATCGTGGGCTTATACAACTGGTTCGGTCAGACTTATATTCTCGGCAGATTGAGCCTAGTCCACATTTCTCTATTTCTTCCTCGTCCTGCTTATAACCCCAATGACAACCCTTTTGGTTACGGCTTTCCTTCATGACAAACTGTCTTGGAAGAAGATTGTTCGCATCATAGCGCTGTCTTACTGTTTGACCATATTGGGTGTATTTCTGAACGAGTTGTGTTGTTGACGGAAGACGCCGCACTCGAAGGTTTTTGTTCAGCGCCTAACATGCAGCACTAGCATACTTATCCTCAATCCACTCATGATTCAGTAACAACTGCATGACTCCTGAAACACAGACACATAGCGAAGCCCTCGTTTGTAACTTCCACGAGAGAGAACCTTTGCTATTTTCACTAGAAAATCACATCCTAAAGTGCACCCCTACTCATTTTCCATTAGAATACTCTTAATATCTTAATCATTGTCGATTGAGATTAAATTTTCACATGGAGGAAATTATGAAATCCAGAAGAGTTTTTTTATCTCCACAATTATCTCAGTTTGCCTATGCACAGTTATGACCACTCCAGCCTTTGCTGTAAATTGGTGGCAGGTTGGATGGATTGTCGCCAATAACGTCATCGACCGGGTAGTCAATCTCGATGGGCAAAGTTCAAATGATCAATATTCCACCTATATGGTTTCACCTTCCATTGTTTTCAACAATGGCACCAATGGGGGCGAATTCTATATGCGCCCTCAAGTCTCCAGCCGTGTGACCAGTTTCGAAATGCACGCGCATAGAGCTAACCCCGTCGATTTTGGAGCCAATATAGTTCTAGCCTTGTCCACAACCTCAGGCAAAAGGGTTATCAATAAAACAGTAGGGACAAACCAGTATGTCTCATACACCAGATCAAGCAGCGATGGCACCGGAACATGGGACGCTCGTTTCACCGAAGATGACAGCGGGAAAAATTGGCAGTGTTATTACCGCCAATATTACGGCAATGGAAGAAGTCTTCCAACGATCATCGACGTCCCAAATACCGATCTAATCGACTACCTGGCTAACGATGGCACCACGTTCCGATACAACGCCAACCCAGATCAACCAAGAACAACAAAAGCCCCAACCCTTGACATCAAACAACTTAACAATCAATTTTATGACGAAAAAAGTGGTATATCAGTCGATTATCTTCGCGACTACAATACAGGAGATGATATTATTTTTGAAGATATCATAGATAAAATTCAATTCAATCCCAATGAAAACAATACATCACTCTTCTTTTTATTAGACAACGAATATATTGAATGGAAATTTAATGGAAATATCACCAACAAGTACAAGAAAGAAGACAGAATTAACCTTCATTTTAAAGTAATTACCGTGAAGCAATATAAAGGGATTACATTTGAGAGTATCGATTTCTTCAAAGATTCAAGCAACGGAATAAATAAACAAGGACCATACCCTTGCATCTCCGACTACCTAAAATAAGGAGAACAGTGCAGTACATATATCTCACAGCACTTGCCCTGCTAGGATTATGTATGCTTATTTTTCCAAGGCAACTCTGGAAAATAAGCAATTTCCTCTGGACTCAAAAAGGAGATCCGAGCAATCTATACACATCCTTAATGAGAATAAGCGGTGCCGCCTTTCTTGTTTTAGCTCTTATTCTTTTCATCTTCTGCAGACTGCAGTAACACCTACCTGATCCTGTGCACCGTGTCCGGTGTCGCAGCAGGCCTGCAGAACACCGGCTGATTGTAGCCAGTTTCTTTACAGGGTCCCCGTTCGCACTGCCGATCGGGGACCCTTTTTCATACCTATATCTGCCTTATATATGGCAGAATCGGAGCCTTGTCATGAGCCTTCTCGCTTATATATGGCAGACCATCATGCGAAAAACCCACTTCGGGGGTACATTTTTCCGGTTTTTCACCTTTGGGACTGCCATACATAAGCGAAATATCACCGGACAGAACACGAAATCTGCCATACATAAGCGAGATATCGCTCTATTTCCCAGCGAACGGTCAGACCAAAACGTATGATGTTGGCTAGCCTGAACAATGAGGGGTGGAGTCAATGGCAGACGAACTGTTTGTAGACCAGAACGAGGTCGAAGGTACGGCAAGTGGCGCATGGAGCCGCATGCTGGCAGGCAATCGCAGGTTTGCGGAGGGCAAACCGGAACATCCGAATCGTGGCGCCGAAGCACGCGCAGCACTTGTGGACACACACGCACCGGAAGCGGCCGTACTGAGCTGCTCCGACGCGCGGGTAAGCCCGGATATTATTTTCGATTCCGGTCTTGGCGACCTGTTCACGGTTCGCACGGCCGGTCAAATCATCGACGAAGCCGTGCTTGCGTCCCTGGAATACGCGGTGACCGTGCTCGGCGTACGTTTGCTGGTGGTGCTCGGCCACCAGAATTGCGGTGCGATCAAGCAAGCTTCCAAGGATTACGAGGCGTTACTGCACGAACTGACCGCCGATGCCGAGGATTCGCTGATGGCCGCCGACAGCATTGCCGACATCGACGAACGCATCTGCGCTTCGGATTCGCTCATGATGCGCACCGTCGGTTTCTCAATCTGGCAGGCGCACGAGTCGGAATTGGAATCCAGCGAGGATTTCGAACGCGTGCACATCGCGCGCACCATCGAACTCTTGGTGGAACAATCCGAAGCGATCCAGCAGGCGCTGGCATCCGACAAACTCATGATCGTCGGCGCAAGGTACCAGCTGGACTCCGGCAAAGTCGAGGTTCTTAGCTTCTGAAACGGATTACAATTCGGAAAACGGAGATTTGCAAAACAGAGATCCAAAAAAGAACAATCCGAAGCTAAGCAATCTAAGAATAATTGAGAAAATCCAAGAAAATCAGGAGATACAGACACTTTGACATACCGCCCCGATAGAGTGGAACCATGTCTCTAGGTTTGAACATTCTCCTGATTTTCGTTTTTCTGTTGCTCGGATCGGTTTTCGCCGGCACCGAACTGGCGTTGGTCAGCCTGCGTGGATCGCAGATCGACCAGATGGAACAGGAGGATGCCCGCGGAAAGCGCGTCGCACAGATCGCGCGAGATCCGAACACGTTTTTGTCGACCGTGCAGATCGGCGTGACGTTGAGCGGTTTCCTTTCCGCATCGTTCGGCGAATCGTCGATTTCGCCTTATATTGTGCCGATCGTTGAAAGTTGGGGCGTGCCGACGAGTGTGGCCGCTCCCCTGACCACCATTGTGCTGACGTTGATCATTTCGTACTGTTCGATCGTGATTTCGGAGTTGGTGCCGAAGCGTATCGCCATGCAACGCAACGAGCAGATCGCGCGTGCCGTGGTGCCTGCGATTCATGTGTTTGCGAAGGTGTGCAAGCCGATTATTTGGCTGATCGGCAAGAACACGAACATTATCGTGCGCTTGCTTGGTTTCGACCCGAACGAAACCGACAGCGAAGTGTCCGACGAAGAGCTGCGCGTACTCGTCAACACCAATACGAACTTGAGCAAGGACGAACGCACGATTCTCGACGACGTGTTCGACGCGTCCGAAACGATTGTGGCCGAAGTGATGCGCCCGCGTGCCGACGTGGTTTTTTTGGATGGCGATATGCCGATTGAGGAGGCGGCCGCATATGTGAGAGAAATGCCGTATTCCCGCTATCCGGTGACCGGCAAAGATTTCGACGATGTGCTTGGTTTCGTGCATGTGCGCGACCTGCTTGACATTCGCGATCCGAAGGCGAAGACGGTTGCCGACGTGACGCGTGAGGGCATTTCCCTGCCGGGCACGTCGAAGCTGCTGCCAAGCCTTGAGCTGCTACGTAAGCGCGGCATTCACCTGGCGGTGGTCATCGACGAATACGGCGGCACCGACGGCATCGTCACATTGGAAGACATGACCGAGGAATTGGTCGGCGACATCCGCGACGAATACGACCTGCCGGAAGAGAAAGGCGGCGAACGCACGGAACGCGCCGCTTTCGTCAATGGCGTCGCCACGATCGAAGGCGGCATGACGATTGAGGATTTCGCCGATTTGACCGGTATTGAGCTGGAAGACGGTCCGTACGAGACGGTTGCCGGCTATTTCCTGGCGCATACTGGAAAGATGGGCGAAATCGGCGACGTGCTGCCTTCCGACGACGGTTATGACATGACCGTCACGCAAGTGGATGGCCGTCGTATCGAAACGTTGGAAATCCGCAAGCATACTGTTGACGGCGATGCTGCGAAAGCTACGAAATAATCAAAAATAAAACGAAAATAAAATGAAAATAAAACAGACTTGCGATTATGTAAATGCTGATTTTTTACACAATCAACATCAGTAATCGCAAGTCTGCTCTGTTATTGAATCCGCTGAGTTATTGCAGATTCAGCCGCGCAGTATGGGATGGCATTCGTCGTTCCACCATGCAAGCTGCGCGATATTGGCGCGGATATGCTCGCAGGACGCATGGAATTTGGCCCGTTCGCTTTCGGTGAGTGTGGGATTGAGGACTTCTTCAACGCCGTTCGCACCGATGATGCACGGCAGGCTGGCGTAATTGCCGCTTTCGCCTTGTTCGCCGGTAAGCAGCGTGGAGCAGGCGGTCGCATAGTGTTCATCGCAGAGCACAGCCTGCGTAAGGCGTGCCGCAGTGGCTGCAATAGCGTATTCCGTGCACTCTTTGCCGGCGTACACGCGGTATCCGCCTCGACGGGCGTCCTGCTCGGTTTCGTCCTTGTCGAGGGCGAATCGTTGCGGATCGTCTTGTGCGAGTTGATCAAGCGGCTTGCCTGCGATGTTCACGTTCGACCAATAGGCGAACTGCGAATTGCCATGCTCCCCCAGCATGTATGCGCCGATTGATTTCTGATCCACGTTGACGCGTTTCGCGATGGCGTTGCGCAGTCGTGCGGAATCCAACGCGGTTCCGGTGCCGATTATTTTGCGCGGATCGTAGCCGGTGATGTGCCAGATTTCGGTTGCGACCACATCGCACGGATTTGAGATGGTGATGATCACACCGTGGAAGCCTGCATTGAACAGTCGGGAGATCCAGGTGCGTGCAATGTCGGTGGTGACGAACAGTTCGCCGTCACGATCTTTGGCGCTGGTTTTCACGTCGCCGGCAGCGTTGATTACCACGTCGCAGTCGGCTAGCTGCTCGTATTGCGTGCCGTAGTTGCCGATCACACAGTTATGCGGATAGAAACCCAACGTGTCACTTAAATCCTGACATTCGCTGACTACTTTTTGCTCGTTGATGTCGCACAGCTTCAGTTCTTCGGCCAGTCCTGCGGAAAGCACGGCATTTGCGACATGCGCGCCCACGTGTCCGATGCCGATAATGCCGACTTTTCTCAATACAGTCACAATCGACCCCTCCCTCACTTATTCGATCTTTCTGCGTGGACTGTTTGCACGCAAACGTTTCAGTCGTCACGATTGTAGGCTTGCAAATCGCGGATGTTAAGCGTTCTGTACATCTTATGAACAAAAAGCTATACGAATCACCTATACGTCGTTATCAAACGTGCGTAAGCCGTGGCAAGTCATGGCAATCCGCGCAATGTGACGGCAGTGGCGTGATATCGCAAGTATTTCAACATCACAGGCAACGCAACAACATCGCCCTACGCAAGCTCATCGCAGCATGGCAGCGTGACGGCGAACGCAACAGCATCGCGAGCATCACAACACAACATGACGGTTCAGCTCCCGCCGCAATTGCCTCCATTGCGGCAAATATGCGCTCATACGCCGCTGAAAGTCCTCTCCGTGCCCGTTTTCCCACAGGTGCGTCATTTCGTGCACAAGCACGTATTCCAGGAATCTGGGATCCATAAGACCAAGTTGCAGGTTGAGTCGGATGCGGCCGGTTTTCGGCGTGCATGACCCCCATCGCGACGTCATGATGCGTAACGTGACATGCGTCGGCTTCCGCCCGATAATCGGCGACCATTTCGCAAGCAGCACCGGCAGTTGCGCATTGATGGCCCGTACGGCCCGTTCCTTCGCCGCGTCGTTCCACACGAAAACGCGCGGATTATTCAAGCTATTGGGATCGCCTGGATTGTTTCGATCGCCCACGCCGCCCGAATTTTCCAGGCCATTCAGATTATCCGGACCATGCGAACCATTCACACGGTCCAAACCATTGAAATCGCTTTGACGGATCTGTTCATCCTTGGCTTGCAGCATGGTGCGTCGCGCACGTTCGATCCATGGTTTGCGTTCCGTCACAAATCGTGCGATTGCCGCTTGCGACATGCGAGAAGGTGCGGAGATGACGATTTGCGCGTTCGGCGGTTTGATGCGCAGGTACATGTTTTTGATGGCTTTACGCACGATGGTCACCGTCATTCCAGCGATTTGCGTGGTTTCTTCGGATAGCGTGCGATTACGGTTGCGCACTCCCCTGCTGGCTCTCCCACTGTTGTTACGCTGGCTACGATGATTGTTCGGCATGTCTGCATTATGTCACGACACGCCGAAGACACACCTTGTATTGACTTTCTCTGAAATTCGCGTATTATTTCAATTCGTTGTGCTTAACAGTGCAGCAGGAACGGGCCCGTAGCTCAGGTGGTTAGAGCGCATCCCTGATAAGGATGAGGTCGGAGGTTCAAGTCCTCCCGGGCCCACGGTGATTAAGAGCGGCGCGGCCGCTTTTTTTCAACTATGGGGCTATAGCGCAGCTGGTAGCGCATCTGCTTTGCAAGCAGAGGGTCGCCGGTTCGAACCCGGCTAGCTCCACGGGGCTATGGCGCAGCTGGTAGCGCATCTCCATGGCATGGAGAGGGTCAGGGGTTCGAATCCCCTTAGCTCCACAGACAGGGTTTCCGGTGATTTCCGGAAACCCTTTTTTCATATCCAAATCCGAAATCCAAACCAGCATCCCAATTCCTCCAGTCACTGGAGAAAACCGGACGCAGCCAAGCACCTCACAGTCCAAAAACCTCCACCGAGTGGAGGAATCCTCCCACCAACAAGCCTCCCAGCATCCCAAAACCTCCAGTCACTGGAGAAAACTAGACGCAGCCAAGCACCTCACAGTCCAGATCCCTCCAGTCACTGGAACATATGACCCGCTGAGGCACCTTCCAGAGTCCGTATTATTCCAGCGCATGGAAGAATCATCCCGCTGAAAGACCATTGCGAAAGGCCGTCTCAGGCGGGGCTTGCGTCACTGCTTGAGACGGCCTCGGATTATTGATTATTACAATTGCTGACGATACTTCCGATTGCTGACGATGACTACCGCACTGCGACTGCACCGGCAACAGTGTCGGAATCGTTCGGCACGTTCTGCGCATCCTGTGCATTCCGTTTGGCAAGTTCGTCGCGGATTTGCTGCAACAGCAGGATCGTCTGCTCTTCGGTGGAGATTTCCGGCTCTTTGGCAGCTTCCTCCTCGGCTTTGCTCCGTTCTTCCGCAAGCTTGGTTTTGGCGAGCAACGCCTCGGTCACGTCACGGAATTTGTTGATCGGCACGAGAATGCAGAAATACACGGCCGCCGCGATAATCAGGAAATTCAATATCGCGCCAAGTACCGCGCCGAACGAAACCGTCGCATTATTGAATGTGATTGCCAGCAGACCATCCATATTCGGTTTGCCGAAAATCATGGCGATGAACGGATTAATCACATTGTTGACAATAGAATTAACCACTGTGGTGACGGCACCGCCCATGACGACACCGACCGCCATGTCGATCATGTTGCCGCGTGCAATGAATTTCTTGAATCCTTCAATCATGATGATTCTCCCATTATGTGAGATCGTGAGATGTTATTGCGGACGTACTCTCTCCCACGCTTTCCGCATTTCCATCCTATAGGCAACACAAGGCACGGCAATCCCGTAAAAAGAAGCAGGTTCAGAACCAGCACTCGCAAAAAGCGTCTCCAAATCCTGAACAAGGTCTTGTGCCGTCCATATTCGTGCACATAGAATGAGACCGTCTATTGGTAACCCAACTATCCCGAAGGGGAAGAATATGCTCACTGACGAGTACGTCAAGCGCGTGTACGCGCAGGTCGAGAAGCGCGACGGCGACCAGCCGGAGTTCCTGCAGGCCGTTCGCGAGGTTTTCGAAAGCCTCGAGCCGGTGGTTGCGAAGCATCCGGAATATGAGAAGGCGGGCGTGCTTGAGCGCATCGTCGAGCCGGAGCGCGTGGTGAAGTTCCGCGTCGCATGGACCGACGATGAGGGCAAGGTGCAGGTCAACCGCGGTTACCGCATCCAGTTCAACTCCGCGATCGGCCCGTACAAGGGCGGTCTGCGCTTCCACCCGAGCGTGAACGAAGGCGTCATCAAGTTCCTCGGCTTCGAGCAGATCCTGAAGAACTCCCTGACCAGCCTGCCGATGGGCGGCGGCAAGGGCGGATCCGACTTCGACCCGAAGGGCAAGTCCGACGCCGAAGTCATGCGTTTCTGCCAGGCCTTCATGACGGAACTGTGCCGTCACATCGGCCAGTTCACCGACGTCCCGGCCGGTGATATCAACGTGGGCGGCCGCGAGATCGGCTACCTGTTCGGCCAGTACAAGCGCATCCGCGACGAGTATTCCGGCGTGCTGACCGGCAAGGGCCTCGAATTCGGCGGCTCCCTGGCTCGTACCGAAGCCACCGGTTACGGCCTGTGCTATTACACCGCCGAGGCAATGCGCGTGCTGCGCAACGATTCCTTCGAAGGCAAGACCGTGGTCATCTCCGGCTCCGGCAACGTGGCCATCTTCGCCACCGAGAAGGCTCAGGCCCTCGGCGCGAAGGTTGTGACCGCCTCCGATTCCAACGGCTACATCTACGATCCGAACGGCATTCAGCTCGACGTGGTCAAGGACATCAAGCTGGGCCACCGCGGCCGCATCAAGGAATACGCCGAGCGTGTGCCGGGCTCCGAATATCACGAGGGCTGCAAGGGCGTGTGGACCGTTCCGTGCGATATCGCCCTGCCGTGCGCCACCCAGAACGAGATCGACGAGGAATCCGCCAAGGCTCTCGTCGCCAACGGCTGCACCGTGGTGTGCGAAGGCGCCAACATGCCTTCCACTCCGGAGGCAATCGCCGTCTACCAGGCCAACAACGTGCTCTATGGCCCCGCCAAGGCCGCGAACGCGGGTGGCGTGGCGGTTTCCGGCCTTGAGATGAGCCAGAACTCCTACCGCCTTTCCTGGACTTTTGAAGAGGTTGACGGCAAGCTCAAGTCCATCATGGAGAACATCGTCGCCAACTCTCTGGAAGCCGCCAAGGAATACGGCCACGAGGGTGATCTGATGCTCGGCGCCAACGCTGCCGGCTTCGTGAAGGTCGCCAACGCCATGGTCGCCCAGGGCGTGCTCTGATCCAGCCGTTTTAGCCAATCTAGCCAATACGGCTGGCTCATCGAAATACATTGAGGGCCTGTCTGGTTTCATTCCAGACAGGCCCTCTTTTCGTATTTCAACACGTACTTCAGCGCACCCAATCTAGTTGCAGTTACATTTGAAACAATCACTCAAAATCACGATAGTTCCGGTTATAACTGAAACTATCTCTAAAAATCGCAATAGTTTCAGCTATAACCGCAACTTCCTCTCGCGCAGCTCCGCTATCTCGCTTATATATGGCAGATTTGGTAGGAAAAATGACCCAAAGTATACCCCCGAACTGGCTTTTTCGCAAGTTGACCTGCCATATATAAGCGAGATGGTACAGGTCGGAAGGCAAAATCTGCCATATATAGGGCAGATATGGGCAGATTGCAGGCAGGGGAGAGGCAGATAGGGTTTGGCGTACGGTAAGAGACAGACTGGTCTAGAAAATACGAAGACGGTCTGTGTCGTGATGGGAATCACGACACAGACCGTCTTGTTGCGTTTGAGTTTGCTATCGCCGCTACTGACGGCGCACTGCGCTATTTCAGCATTGCATGCGACGCTCGCGGACGCTATCGCCGCTCGCTGCCATTAATAGCGCACTGCGCTATTAATCATCTCCAAGCGTGACGTGGATGCCACCGACGAGGGTGCTCACCACGTTGTACAGCAGCGTGAAAATCACCACGAGCACGGTGATCAGCACCACTTCCACAATGGAGAAGATGGTGACGGCGCTCAGCACAGTGCCCAACGAGAACACGTTGGTCAGGTCGAATCCGCCAGCGTCCAAGCCAGTGGAAGACACAATCTGCGTAACTTGGTCGAACACGCCGACCACGTTCAGCATGCCCCACAGCAAAGCCACCGCGACAATCTGAATGATGCCTCCCGCGATGGAAAGCATGAACGCCACCTTGGCGGCCGACCATGCATCGATACGCGTCAGAGACAGGCTCATACGGCGTGCACGCGGAGCGCCGCCGCGACGCTTCTCACGGACCTTCACACCGCCGGAAGCGGAGGAGGCACCCTCGTGCGCCTGAACCTGATCCGCACCAATCAGCGGCTGGCTGGAAGCGGAACGTGCCACGCGCGGTGCCTGCCCAACCTCCGGCATTTGCTGTCCTTCGATGTTCTCGCTCATCGTTGCTCCTTGCAAGATTGTGCCCAGTTCTTAGCTGAGGCTACCAGTTTTCGCAGACGATTGCCTGTCTTGTCTTCATGCCTCTACATTCTCGCCATCGCCGTTGCCAGCGTTGGCTTCAGTAGCGGCTTCAGACGATGCCGAAGCACCCTCGTTCACGGTTGCGTTCGTCCCATGTTCCGCGGATTCCGTTTTTTCCGCAGATTCGCCAGATTCCGCGGATTCGTCATCCTTCTCCTCGTTGCGTGCGATGGAGATGATCTCGTCGTTCTTGTCCGGCTTGGCGAACGTCACACCTTGGGTGGTGCGGCCGGTGCGCTTGACCTCGTCGACGTTGGAACGGATGACCTTGCCGGACTTCATGATGGCCATGATCTGGTCATCTTCCTCAACGATCACCGCGCCCACGAGGGAGCCACGGCCTTCGGCGAGCTGCACGGCCTTGACGCCAAAGCCGTTACGGCCTTGCAAACGGTATTCGCTGATGGCGGTGCGCTTGGCGAAGCCCTCGTTGGTGACCACGAACAGATCCTTGTCGGAATCGCCCCAGACCACGTCCATGGCCAGCAGCTCGTCGCCTTCGCGGAACTTCATGCCCTGCACGCCTGCGGTCTGACGGCCCATCGGGCGCAGCTGCTCGTCGTTGGCCTGGAACTTCAGGCTCATGCCCAGCTTCGACACAAGAATGATGTCATCCTCGGCGTTGCACAGTGCGGCACCGATCAGCTCGTCGGCGTTCTCGCCGTTCTCGCCGGTCATAAGGCGCACTGCGATCAGGCCGCCCTGACGCGGGGAATCGTATTCGGCGAGCGCGGTCTTCTTGACCTTGCCGGAACGGGTGGCGAGCACCAGATACTTGGCCACTTCGTAGTTCGGAATCGACAGCACGGTCTGGATCGTCTCGTCCGGCCCGAACTGCAGCAGGTTGGCCACATGCTGTCCCTTGGAATCGCGCGATCCCTCCGGCAGCTCGTACGCCTTCAGGCGGTACACGCGTCCCTTGTTGGTGAAGAACAGCAGCCAGTTGTGCGTGCTGGTGAGGAAGAAGTGGTCCACCACGTCGTCCTCGCGCAGCTTGGCGCCCTTGATGCCCTTGCCACCGCGATGCTGCGCACGGTATTCGTCGGCCTTGGTGCGCTTGATGAAACCGGAGTGTGTAACGGTTACGACCACGTTTTCTTCCGCGATCAGATCTTCGACGTTCATTTCGCCGGAGTACGGCAGGATCTTGGTTCGACGTTCGTCGCCATACTTGGACACGATTTCGTCAAGCTCGTCGCCCACGATCTTGCGCTGGCGCTCTGGCTTGGCGAGAATGTCGTTGTAGTCGGCGATGCGACGCATCAGTTCGTTGTGCTCGTCGAGGATCTTCTGACGTTCCAATGCGGCCAGTCGGCGCAGCTGCATGGCCAGAATGGCGTCGGCCTGCACTTCATCCACGTCCAGCAGGTCCATAAGGCCCGTGCGCGCGGTTTCCGCGGATTCGGAAGCACGAATGAGCGCGATGACCTCGTCGATCATGTCGAGGGCCTTCAGATAGCCCTGCAGAATGTGGTCGCGTTCCTCCGCCTCACGCTTGAGGTATGCGGTACGGCGTGCGATGACTTCCAGCTGGTGTCCCACCCAATGGCGGATGAAGGCATCCAAAGACAGCGTGCGCGGCACACCGTCGACCAGCGCCAGCATGTTGGCACCGAAGGTCTGCTGCAGCTGGGAGTGCTTGTACAGGTTGTTGAGCACGACCTTCGGCACGGCGTCGCGCTTGAGCACGAGCACGAGACGCTGGCCGGTACGACCGGAGGTTTCGTCGCGCATGTCGGCGATGCCCTGGATCTTGCCGTCGCGCACCGCTTCGCGGATGGAGACGACCAGTCGGTCAGGGTTCACCTGGTACGGCAGCTCGGTGATCACGAGGCACATGCGGCCCTTGATCTCTTCGGTGTTCACCACCGCGCGCATGGTGATCAGACCACGGCCGGTACGGTAGGCCTGTTCGATGCCCTTATGTCCGAGAATCGTTGCGCCAGTAGGGAAGTCCGGTCCCTTGATGATGCGGATCAGGTTTTCGAGCAGCTCTTCGCGGCTTGCGTCCGGGTGGTCGAGCGCCCAATGCACGCCTTCGGCCACCTCGCGCATGTTGTGCGGAGGAATGTTGGTGGCCATACCGACGGCGATACCGGACGAACCGTTGCACAACAGGTTCGGGAATCGTGCCGGAAGCACGGTCGGCTCCTGTGTCTTGCCATCGTAGTTCGGCAGGAAATCGACGGTGTCTTTGTCGATGTCGCGAACCATTTCCATGGCGAGCGGAGCCATACGGCATTCGGTGTAACGCATTGCCGCGGCCGGATCGTCGCCGGGGGAGCCGAAGTTGCCCTGGCCGTCGACCAGCGTGTAGCGCATAGACCACGACTGTGCCATACGCACCAACGTGTCGTAGATCGCGGAATCGCCGTGCGGATGGTACTTACCCATCACTTCGCCGACCACGCGGGCGCACTTGGAGTAGCCGCGGTCGGGGCGGTAGCCGCCGTCGTACATCGCGTAGATCACACGGCGATGCACCGGCTTCATGCCGTCGCGCACGTCCGGGAGCGCACGGTCCACGATCACGGACATGGCGTACGCCAGGTAGGAATCGCGCATTTCCTGCTGCAGATCCTTCTTCTGGATGCGTTCGCCCACCATCAGGCCGTAATCGGTGTTGTCGGCCTCCTGCGGGCTCAACGGCTCCATGGAGCCGTCAGGCACGAACTGGCCGTCTTCGTTGCTGTTGTTTTCGTCTGCCAACTTCTAAGTCCTTCTAAATCCTTATGAAACCTTGCCTGAAGTCCTTGAAATCCCTACGCGTCGATCCAGCTGACGTTGCGGGCGTTGCGCTGGATGAACAGACGGCGAGGTTCGACTTCGTCTCCCATGAGCATGGAGAAGGTTTCGTCGGCTGCGGCCGCGTCTTCGATCTGCACCTGCTTCAGAATGCGGTGGTCAGGATCCATGGTGGTTTCCCACAGTTCCTGGTAGCTCATTTCACCCAGACCCTTGTAACGCTGGATGCCTTCGCCCTTCGGCAGCTGACGGCCGGCGGACTTGCCTTCGGCGAGCACGCGGTCGCGTTCGGCGTCGGTGTACACGAAGTCGTGCGCGCCTTTGGTCCACTTGAGTCGGTACAGCGGCGGCATGGCCACATACACGTAACCAGCGGTGATCATCGGGCGCATGTAGCGGAAGAACAGCGTCAGATTCAGGGTTGCGATATGCGCGCCGTCCACATCGGCATCGGCCATGATGATGACCTTGTGGTAGCGGACTTTGTTCAGGTCGAAATCCTCGCCATAGCCGCCGCCGACCGCGGTGATCAGCGATTCGATGGTTTCGGACTTCATCATGCGGTCGAGGCTTGCACGCTCGGTGTTAAGGATTTTGCCTCGCAACGGCAGGATGGCCTGCGTGATCGGGTTGCGTCCCTGAATTGCGGAGCCGCCTGCGGAGTCGCCCTCCACGATGAACAGTTCGCATTCTTCAGGATTGTTGGACTGGCAATCCTTCAGTTTGTCTGGCATGCCCGCAGATTCGAAGATTGACTTACGGCGGGTATTCTCACGTGCCTTCTTGGCTGCAAGACGCGCACGGGAGGCTTCAATGGCCTTCTGGATGATGTTCTTGGCCTCGCTAGGATGCGAATCGAACCAGTCGCCGAGCTTGTCGGTCATCACACGCTGTACGAAGGTTTTCGCTTCGGAATTGCCGAGCTTGGTCTTGGTCTGGCCTTCGAACTGCGGGGTGGTGAGTTTCACCGACACCACTGCGGTCAGGCCTTCGCGCACGTCGTCGCCGGAGAGGTTCTCATCCTTGTCTTTGAGGATGTTCTTTTCACGTGCGTAACGGTTGACGAGCGAGGTCAGCGCGGCGCGGAAGCCTTCTTCGTGGGTACCGCCTTCGGTGGTGGAGATGGTGTTGGCGAAGGTGTGCACCGCTTCGGAGTATGCGGTGGTCCATTGCATGGCGATTTCCGCGGAAATGCCGATTTTCAGGTCTTCCGCTTCGAAATCGATCACGTCCGGTTCGACGGGGGTTGCCTTGCGGGACTTCACCAAGTAATCGACATAATCCTTGATGCCGTCGTTGTATTGGTAGGTGACCGTCTGATGCTTCGGTTCGGCATTGTCGTCGCTTTCGCCCGCGACTTCGTCTCCGGCCTGATCCGGTTCGCGCAAATCGGTCAGGGACAGTTTCAGCCCCTTGTTGAGGAACGCCATCTGCTGGAAGCGGTTGCGCAGGGTCTCGAAATCGTAGGTGGTGGTTTCGAAGATCGCGCCGTCTGCCCAGAAGGTCACGGAAGTGCCGGTGGACTCGTCTTCGCCCATCGGCTCGCCCTTGGCAAGACGTGCGGTCGGCTTCTGGTCGATGTAGGTCTGGGTCCAGTGGAAGCCCTGTCGACGCACTTCGATGTCGACGCGGGTCGACAGCGCGTTCACCACGGAGATGCCCACGCCGTGCAGACCGCCGGAAACCGCATAGCCGCCGCCACCGAACTTGCCGCCGGCATGCAGCTTGGTCATCACGGTTTCCACGCCGGAAACGCCTTCGCCCGGCACTTCGTCGACCGGAATGCCTCGGCCGTCATCCACCACGCGCACGCCGCCGTCCGGCAGAATCGTCACTTCGATGTGCGAAGCGTAGCCTGCCAGCGCCTCATCGACGGAGTTGTCGACGATCTCGTACACCAGGTGGTGCAAGCCTCGGGGGCCGGTGGAGCCGATGTACATGCCCGGGCGGATTCGCACCGCCTCAAGGCCTTCCAGAACCCTCAGATCGGAAGCGTCGTAATGCTCCGGAGCCAAGGTGTCATCGAGCTGCGCATCTTCGAGCTGATCGTTCTGGATCTGATCTTCCTGCGTGTTTTCAGCTGATTCGTTCAGCGAATCCGCATCAAGGTCTGCCACAGAGATTCCTTCCTGCATTTTTCCCGCCAATGAGGGTCATTCACGCAGGTGATACCACCTAGAACGCAAATAAAGGCCCCTTCTAGGCGTTTACATACACTGCTTGATATTCTACTCATGGAGGGGGACAGAGCGCCAGAGGCATTTATCCTTGAAATCCAGCCGTTTACCCTTTTTTTCGCTTTCGGAAAACAACATTCGACCATTGCGAACGGCCCGCTTGGAAGCGTCGCAGGGGGAATTCTTCGACGAAGCGCCGTAAACGAACGTCTGATAGCACGTGGTGTCGCGCTAATATCGCGGCCTTCGTGTCATTCGTCCTCGGCTGAATCCCTGTTGTTGCGGGCCGGTGACGCGCACCTCGTTGATGGTCAGCCCCTCGAGCCTACGGCGAATGGTGTCGGTCAGCAGCGGAATCATGTACGTCAAGGTGGTGGTCCATGCGGGGCTGTCGCATCGGATCGTCAGAATGCCGTCGCGCAGGTCGACGGGGTAGGAGTGGCGCGCGTTTTCGACGCCGACCACCTGATCCCAATGATTCTGCATCTGCGCGATTTTCAGATGCGGCGTCCAAGAACCTTGCGTTGCGATCACGTTGAAAATATTGCCGACCGTCTGCGGGTCGCGTCCAGGTTTGCCGAAATTCTCCCACGCCTGCCGCGCACGTTCCTCACGTTCCTTATATCGGCCGGCACGTCGGCTGATACGTTCGAATACTTCGGCGGGCAACTTGCGTTGGTCGAGATGCAATGTTTCGCAGATTGGAGGATTCGGCATCAGCGCTGCTCCTGTCGATTCACCGACTGTTGCGCTGCAGACGATTGCGTTGCAGATTCCCGTCCCGCGACAAGTTGCGCCATCATCGCCGTCAAATCGTCATGCTGTCCATCTTGCGATTGCCTGCGCAACGCGGCCACGTCGATCACATGCGCGTCCGCGTGAAAGCGCCCAGCATCCATGCGCGGAATATCGCTTGCCGCGGCGACGGTGATCAGCACCTGGTCCTGCCGCATCGCAAAATCGAGGATCTGCCCACGACGGGCCTCGTCAAGCTGTGCGAACACATCATCGAGAATCACGATTGGCTTGCTTTCAAAATGTGCGGAAACCGCCTCATATAGCGCCATTTTCAACGCCAAAGCCATGGTCCACATCTCACCGTTGGACGCGAATTCGCGTGCGTTCATATCGTTGAGCAGCAAAGTCAGGTCGTCGCGATGCGGACCGATCAGATTCTGCCCGCGCGCCACTTCGCCGGGGTAGATGCGTTGGAAATGGCGGCTGATCTCCGCGGCCGGATCGTCGAACAGCATCACTTCGTCGAAAGACGGCTCGTAGGCGAGCGCCGCCCGTTCGTCATCTCCCGCCAAAGACGCGTAGATCCGCGCAAAAGGCTCTTCCAACCGTGAGATCACGTTGTTGCGGTCCCGCGTCAGCTGCATGCCGAGGTCGATGAATTGCCCCGTCCAGATTTCCAGCCCGCTTAAGACCGCCTGCTGGCCGTATTGCGGGTCGAGATTCGTGCCGTCGCCGAGTTGTTTGAGCAGTGCCGTGCGCTGTTTCGCCACGTGCGTGAACTGTTGCAGGGTCTGCGCATAGTGGGGGAGCAGCAGAGACGCGGCCTGGTTGATGAAGTTGCGTCGGGTCGCGGGATCCCCTGCTACCAGACGTTGATCTTCGGGGGTAAAGGAGACGGAGGGCGTGCGCCCGATGAGATCCCTCATATATTGAGATTTTCCGCCGTCGATGCGCGCTCGGTTAGCACCCCGTGCCACGATGGTCGCCTCGTAGGTGTGCTGCGTTTCACCGTCTTCCACGTTGGCTCGGATGGTGGCCGACGTGCACCCTTTTTCGATTAATGGCAGTGATGATGACGCGCGATGGCTGGATCCTGTGGAAAGCACTTCGATGGCTTCCACGATATTGGTTTTGCCGAGTCCGTTGGCACCTTGCAGAATGTTGATTCCCGGTTTGAAATCGAGCACGCAATGTTCCCACGATCGGTAGTGGTCGAGTGCCAGTCGGGAAATATACATGCAAGATCCTTGAGATAGTGCGAATTTCTTACGTAAATAATCGCAATTAATCATGCAAATGGGCTGAACTGGCAATAACAGCCATGTTCAGCCCTATTTTTTGCGATGTATCCGCGTTTTCGTGTAGGTCAGCTTAGTTCAGCTGTTGAAGCGCATCGGCACGAGCAGGTAGCGGTAGTCCATGGATTCTTCGGAATTCGATTCCTGCTGGCCGTTGAATTCCACCGGCTTGACCGCGGTGGTCATCTTCATGCGTACGAACGGCTCGCTGATGGCGCTCAGGCCTTCGATCAGGTAGGCGGGATTGAAGGCCACGGTGATGTCTTCGCCATCCATGTCGATGTCGAGGATCTCCTTGGCTTGGGCTTCATCCACCGAGCCTGCGGTCAGCGTGAGTTCCTGGCTGGTGAAGGCCATGCGGATCGGAGCGTTGCGTTCGGCCACGAGGGACACGCGCTTGATGGCGCTGATGAGATCCTGCTTGTTGATGACCGCATGAATCGGGTATTCGTCAGCGTACAGGCGGTCCACCGCGGGGAATTCGCCGTCGATCAGCTGCGAGGTGGATACGCGTCCGGCATTCTCAAAGCCCAGCAGCGACGGATTCTCCGGATCGAAATCCACGACGATGTTTTGATGCTCGTCCAAGGAACGGGCCACATCGCGCAACAGTGCGCCGCGCACGAGTGCGGTGGTGTTGATGTCCGGGTTTTCCGGCGTCCAGGTGAAGCTCGAACGCGACAAGCGGAATCGGTCGGTGGAGCTCATGATCACCTTGTCGCCTTGGAACTGCACACGAATGCCGGTCAGTACCGGACGGTTCTCCTCGCGGGAAACGGCGACGGACGCCTGGGCGACGGCCTGTGCGAAGGTTTGGGCGTCCACCTGCCCCAGTTTGGCGGGAACCACCGGCAGATCCGGATATTCGTTATCCGGCATGAGCTGCATGGTGAAGGTGGACTTGCCCGACGTGATGGTCAGTGTGGATCCGTCAGTGGACAGGTAGGTTTTCGCGGCGGGAAGCGACTTGGTGATATCTGCCAGCAGCTTGCCGAGCACCAGAATGGATCCGCTTTCATCAACGCCTGCTTCGATATGGTGGCGTGCGGAAATGGCGTAATTGAAGGCGGAAAGCTGGAGGGTGCCGTCGATGGCCTCCAAGCGAATGCCTGCCAAAATGGGGGATGCAGGACGAGCGTCGATCACGCGAGTGGTCCAGGCTACTGCGTCTGCCAGCGCTTGGGAATTGACTTCAACTTTCATGGCTAGTTTCCTCGTTTCGTTCGGTCCATAAGTCATTCTAGCGAGACTGTCGGCGTTTGACGAAGCGTGGGGAATTCCCCACTTATGACGACGATGATGAATTTCTTATAACAACCTACATTCGTCATAATAAGGCCTGTGGATAATGTGGGTAAGTGTTTAGACCCCACGTTTTGCAATGGCTCGCAACATCTCATTGCTTGTGGATAACTTTTGGATGAAGTGTGGACAAATCATCGGGTTATCCACAGCCTCGTCGCTTTGAAAAAGTTATCCACAAAACCATGTGGATAGTCCACAATTCATCCACCGGCGATTCTGGCGTTTCCAACGGGTTTTCCACCGAGAAATCATTGATTTGTGTATAACCATGTGGATAACTTCAATAAAAATCTTCCACAGGCCGGCGTGTCAGGATGGTCGGTAAAACAGCTGATAAAGAATTTACTGATACTCATACTTGGCTTGTGAAAATCGCCTGAGAAAGGCAGAAAACGCCTAAAATCGTTTTTTTGAGACGCACGGAAACACATGCAAACGCGCAAAGTCGCATAGAAAACGTTATTTTTCGCCGGAACGCTGCTTGAGCTGCAGGGTCAGTTCCGTCACGTAGTTGTAGATCTCCTGCTTTTCCTGCATCTCGTCGCTGATGCGGGTGTATGCATGCATCACCGTGGTGTGGTCCTTGCCGCCAAACACCTGGCCGATGTCGTTCAGGCTCATGCTGGTGAGCTCACGCACCAAATACATGGCGATCTGACGCGCCAGCGCGATCTTCTTCGTACGCGAACGTCCGACAATGTCATCGAACGTAATGTAGAAGTACTTGGCCACCTGGGTGATGATGTCGGTGGGCTTGATCTCCACATCGGTCGAGAAAAAGTCCTGCAACGTCTGTTCCGCCAACGCGCGGGTCACCGGCTGGCCGCTCAGCGATGCCATGGCGGTCACGCGGTTCAGCGCGCCTTCCAGCTCGCGAATATTCTCGGTGAACCGCTCCGCGATGAGGTTGAGCACATCGTCCTGAACGTTGGTGCCGTGGGCGATCATGCGCAGAATGGCGATGCGCGTCTCCAGATCCGGCGGCTTGACGTCAACGGTCAGGCCGGATTCGAAACGGGAGATCAGACGTTCGTTGAATCCCTGCAGATCCTTCGGAGGCACATCGGATGCGATCACAATGCGCTTGTTCGCCTGATGCAGGGTATTGAATGTATGGAAGAACTGTTCAAGCGTCGCGTCCTTGCCGCTCAGAAATTGAATATCGTCGATGAGCAGCACGTCGACTTCGCGGTAGCGACGGTTGAATTCCTTGATTTGACCGGAATTCTGGTTGGTGTCGCCCAACGCTTCGATGAATTCGTTGGTGAATTCCTCACTGGTCACATAACGGACTTTCAGCGTGGGATCCTTGACCAGTGCGTAATTGCCGATGGCGTTCAGCAAGTGGGTTTTACCCAATCCTGATCCGCCGTAAATACAAAGCGGGTTGAAATCGTGACCGGAACCTTCCGCGACGGCCAACGCGACGGTACGTGCGAAACGATTGGAATCGCCAGGAACGAAGGTGTCGAACGTGGCGTTCTTATTCAAATGGGTCTTAGGATCCAGCAAAGGCCTGTTTTGGCCGCGTTGGAAGTTGTTGTGGCGCTCCGGCGGCATAACAACCGGAATCGGCAGCTGCCCCTGCGTGGTTTCCTCCGCATGTGGCGCGGGGGAGAAGTGGGGGTATTCCTCGACGGCAGGTTGGGCCGGTTCCTTCTTTTCCACAATCTTGAATGCGGGGAAAATATCCTGTTCGGCGGCTTCCCGCAAGGCTTCCAGCAGGGGCTGGTTCAATTCGTTCTGCAACGTCTGCTGTGCGGCCGCGCTTGGCACGCATAAGACAATGGTAGGACCCCACATGCCTTCGGGAAAAACGTTTTCCAGCCAGCTTTTATCTCGGATGGACAGCGCCGGATTCTGGTGCAACAACGCCAGCGCGTCGGACCAGACTCCCCGAGCCTGCTCGAGAGGGTCAGTTGTCGTGTCGGCCACGGATTCCCCTTTCTCGACAGACTTTTCCAAGTGTGCAACTGTTTATTTGTACTCTCTTTTCCCCAAGTTATCCACCGGTAAGCGTGTTGAAAAGACTGAATTGTGAATAACATCATTGTAGTTTGTGGATAACTTTTGTGGGGAGTTTGGCGACATATCAACGTTTCTGTGGATTGTTTTGTGGGGAGAATCCCCATGAAAATGTGAAGGATTTGATATGCGTATTCATCTCTGTTCAGGGGTCAGAGTAACTTAGTAGAGCTTGACTCATGAGGAGCCGTGCCTTGGCATGGCAAAAACACCGGGAGCATTAATTATGAAGAGGACATTCCAGCCGAACAACCGTCGTCGTCACATGAAGCACGGTTTCCGTCAGCGCATGCGCACCCGCGCAGGCCGCGCTCTGATCAACCGTCGCCGCGCCAAGGGCCGCAAGTCCCTCGCTGCCTGATTTAACGGCATAGAGCGGTGGAACGGCTGAAAAGCCATCGCGATTTCGTCGCGGTGCTCAAACGCCGTCGTAGGGTATCGCGAGAAGACATCGTCGTGCATTATTTGGTGCACGACGATGCCATTATCGACGATTCTGCGGCGATGCGGGGCCGACGTGTCGGTTTGGCCGTTTCCAAGGCTGTCGGCAACGCTGTGACGCGTAATGCCGTCAAGCGTCGTTTCCGCGTGCTTGCACGAAAGTACGAATCTGCCTTACCTGAATCCTGCGATATCGTGTTGCGTGCCAAGCCAAGTGCTGCGCATGCCGATTTTCTATCGTTGGAACAGCAGATCGCAGCATGTTTTGAAGCGGTGAATCGTAAGGCCGTGCGTCGGTAATGAACGCCGGTCGTAACGGAAATTGGATGATTCGTGCCATTCGCTGGTACCAACGTCATATTTCCGCGAATACCGCGCCTTGCTGCAGATATTATCCAAGTTGTTCCAATTACGCGATTCAGGCGATTGAACGATTTGGCCGCCTTAAGGGTGGCCTTCTTGCGTTATTGCGCCTTCTTCGCTGCAATCAGTGGAACCGTGGGGGAATTGACGACGTTCCGCAGCTTTATTCCTTGTTTTACAGATGTTCGTGGTCGAAGGCACACGAGGAACCTCGGCTCACGCCTCTGAACGTAGAAAAACCTATAGGCGATAAGGAGACTGGCCTGTAATGAATCAAAATCAATTCCTCCTCGACAGCGGTTTCTGGGGCTGGCTGTATAAGCTCCTGTATCCCGTCGAGTGGCTCATGACGCAGATCATGGCCGTATTCCATAAGTTCCTGGTGATGCTGGGCATGAACGAGATCGGTTTCTCGTGGGTCATGTCCATCGTATTCCTAGTACTTGTGGTCCAGGCATGCGTTTTTCCGCTGTTCTACAAGTCCATGAAGGGTATGCGCAAGATGCAGGCCCAGATGGCCGTCCTGCAGCCAAAGATGCAGCGTATCCAAAACAAATACAAGGGCAAGAACGATCCCGCCAGCAAGGAAGCCATGCAGCGCGAGATGATGAAGCTCTACCAGGACAATGATGCGAACCCGATGGGTGGCTGCACTTCCATGCTCCCTATGTTCGTGCAGGGTCCCGTATTCATGTGCATGTTCTATACGCTGTCAGCCATTCCGTACATCGCACGCGGCAAATTCAGGGACGGACAGGGTCTTGGCGCTTTCGACATCGCCACAGCCAAGCAGTTCACGTCCACCACAGTGTTCGGTGTGAACGTGGCTGATAACTTCACGACCGCCGCCGTGCATGGCAAAGTAGTTATCGCCATCTTCGTTGCATTGATGTGCTTCTGCCTGTGGTTCATGCAGTACAACAGCATGAAGCGTAACATGGCTCAGTCTGCGGCAAACAAGCAGACCGAAATGATGCAGAAGATGATGTTGTGGATGTTCCCGATCATGTACATTTTCTCCGGTATTGCCATGCCGTTCGCTGTGCTGGTGTACTGGCTCACCAACAACATCTGCAATCTGTTGCGTTCCATCTGGCAGATCCACGTCTTCCCGACTCCGGGATCTCCGGCCGCCGAAGCGAAGGAAAAGCGTGATCATGTTCATGAGAACGCCCGCCGAGCCAAGGCCGGTCTGCCATCCCTCGAGGAAGAGGCGCTGCAGAAGGCCAAGGAAGCCGCCGAAGTGAAGGAAAAGAGCGGCTACCAGCGTCAGCAGCCGAGCCGTAAAAAGAAAAAGAAGTGAGTAAAAGTGTGTCCCGTGTTTCACGTGAAACGCGGGACACACCACTTTTATCAGCGTTTATTGTCGACGTGGTAAACAGGAATTAGACTTTACACAATAAGACTTTAGTAATAGAAACCCCGCTCAAAGGAGTACAACCACTATGGCGCAAGATGAGGAAAAGACCATCGATCAGCTCAACGAGGAAGCTGATATCGCTGCCGATTATCTTGAAGGATTGCTCGATATCGTCGATTACGAAGGCGATATCGAAATGGGCGTGCGCAACAATCGCCCTACCGTGCAAATCGTCGCCGATGATGATACGGACATCAAGCATCTCATCGGACGCAACGGCGAAGTCGTTGACGCTCTGCAGCAGCTGACGCGACTGGCCGTGCAGCAGAAGACCGGCGAGCGTTCCCATCTCATTGTGGACGTCGACGGCTATCTGAAGCGCAAGCGCCAGCGTCTGCACGACATCGCGCTGGACGCCATCGACGAGGTGCGCGAGACGGGGGAGCCGGTTGATCTCAAGCCGATGAACTCCTTCGAACGCAAGATCGTGCATGATGTGGTGCGTGAGGAGGGCATGAAGTCCCGTTCCCACGGCGAGGAACCGCGTCGTTACGTCACGGTGTATCTCAAGGCTTCCGCTGCCGAAGATACTGAAGACGAGGATGAGGCCTGAGTTCGGCTCGTTTCACGTGAAACATGGCGTCACCATTTGGTGGCGCTTTTTTATTGCGATTTTTTGAGTGACTTCATGCTGGCCGTGCGCCGGACATGTGATATTGCCGTCAATGGTCGGGAAGTACTTGCTGGAATACCGGCAATGAGGAAGAGCAGGATATAGGATGGTGCCCATGAGTGATGTGACAGACGAACTTGATGATTCGCCGATGCTTGAGGAAGTGCTGGGGGATGCGTTGGGCAAGCTTCGTGTTTTCCATGCGAAACTTGCCGAAGAAGGCGAACCTCGCGGTCTGATTGGGCCAAGAGATGTTGGCATTATTTGGGAACGCCATATTCTGAATTCGGCCGCCATTGTGCCTTTCGTAAAGGAAGCCACGGCCAAGAAGCAGTTCAAGACGGTTGCCGATATCGGCAGTGGCGGCGGTTTTCCCGGTATTGTCGCGGCCGCCTGCCTGCCGGATCACCGGTTCACGCTTGTGGAGCCGATGGAACGTCGTGTCGAATGGCTGAACGAGTGCGTGGCCGATATGGAGTTGAATAACGTTACCGTGGTGCGTGCCAGGGCCAATGAGATGATCGAGGCCATTGCGGGTGCTACTGGCGCTCAAGGCGGCAATCGTGGCAATGGAAGCGCCAGGAACGGCAAAGGCGGCAAGAACGGCAGGGGAACGGCCGTTCGCGGTCCTGTACTGGATTTGGATGGCAAGCCTATTCAGGCGAAACATCCGTTTGCCGTGGTGACGTGCCGTGCCGTGGCTCCTATGACCAAACTTTCGGGGTGGACGCTGCCGTTGCTTGAGCGCGGTGGACGTTTGGTCGCACTGAAGGGGCGGTCCGCGCAAGAGGAGATCGAAAAGGCTTCCAAAGAGATCGCCAAATGCGGTGGCATTCGTCCGCGGGTGGTGGATGCCGAGGTTGGTCCGGGCTTGGAATCGACCCATGTGCTCATGGTGGATAAAAAGTAAGTTATCCACCATTTCGGTGAGTTATGCACATTGTCCACAACTGGAAAATCGACGAAAAAAAGCGGCGGAAAAATGTTGAAGTAACAACGAAAGATCGGTGGATAACTTTTTGCGAACAACGTAAGTTATCCACCGACTATCCACAGCTATTCACATTTGTGCACAGTGGGTGAGATGAGCTGATTCTGTCCACCCGAATGATGAAACTTGAATGTTAAGCATATCGTAAGGAAGGCTAGTGTATGACTGGACCTGAAGGACCAGATAACCTGACATCGATGGAATCGGCAACGGAAACCATCAAACGAATTTTCGGAGGATCGGATTCTCCTCTTGGTTCGCAGATTGCCGACGAATCGACTCGCTATCGCGCCTTGCAGAAGGCCGTTTGCCCAAAGCCGGAGCAGACGCGCCTGATCGCGGTCGCCAACCAGAAGGGTGGCGTTGGCAAAACCACGTCGGCCGTGAATCTTTCCGCTGCGTTGGCTCAGTTCGGTTCCAAGGTGCTGCTGATCGATATGGATCCGCAGGGCAATGCGTCGACCGCGTTGGGCGCTCCGCATGCGTCGGGGGAGCCTTCGGTGTACGACGTGATCGAAGGCAGGAAGACCATCGCCGAAGTCAAGCGCACATGCCCTGATTTTGATCTGCTCGATGTGGTTCCAGCTTCGATCGATTTGAGCGGTGCCGAGCTGGAAGTCGCCGACATGGAAAATCGTAATGTGCTTCTGAAGACCGCGGTTGACGAGTTTCTGGAAACCAGCGAGGAGCACTACGACTACGTGATTATCGATTGCCCGCCAAGCCTCGGCCTGCTGGTAATTAATGCCATGTGTGCGGTGCATGAGATGCTGATTCCGATCCAGGCTGAGTACTATGCGCTGGAAGGTCTCGGCCAGCTCATCAATACCATCGGACTGGTGCAGGAGCATTTCAATCCGTCGCTGCTGGTTTCCACCATGCTGATCACCATGTTCGATAAGAGGACGTTACTCAGCCGTGAAGTGCATGACGAAGTCAAAAATCATTATCCGACTATCGTACTGAATACCACGATTCCCCGAACGGTGAAAATATCGGAAGCTCCAAGCTTCAATCAAAGCGTGATCGCCTACGATCCCAAGGGAATGGGAGCGATTGCCTATTGTGAGGCCGCATTGGAAATCGCACGTCGCTCGCAGACGGTGCTGAAGGCTATCGATGCAAGAAGGAATGAGAACTGATCATGGCTACGAAATCACGTTTAGGCAAGGGTCTCGGCGCACTGTTTCCGTCTCTTCCAGGAGAGTCGGCGAAATCGGAAGCCACTACTGAACCGGCTGTGGCTGTTGCGGGTGCAAAGGCTAATAACAAGATCACTGGAAAGGTTTCAGAAAACGTAGCCGGTGGTGCGACTGTTGCCGGGCAATCCGCGGGGAAGACCGCGGTCAAGAGTTCCGTGGCAACCGCCAAGGCTTCCGTCGATGCCGTCCATGACATGAAGAAGAACGTTTCACGTGAAACCAAGAAGGGGAGTGGCCATCGAGCCAGTATGCCTTCCATCACGTTGAATGAGACTGCTCATCCTGCCGACATGTTCTTCGGTTCCACCAGTCCTGTTGCCACTTCCGAAGTGAAGCAGGAAAGTGTTTCACGTGAAACCGCTGCGGTAAAAAAGACCGAAGATAAGAAGAATGACGAACCTGAACTGTTGCCGGTGCAGGGCGGTTATCTCGTTGAATTGCGACTGAGTGATGTTGGACCGAACCTGCATCAGCCGCGTACCATTTTCGATGAGGATGATCTTCGTGAGCTTGCCGATTCCATCAAAGAAGTCGGCGTGCTGCAGCCTATTGTCGTACGGAAGCGTCCACTCGCGCAGATTGAGGCTGCTCGCAAGGAGAACGCCGCTAAAGATGCCGAGTCGCACAATATGTTCGACGGGCGCATGGATAGCATGTACGAGCTCATTATGGGTGAACGTCGTTGGCGCGCATCGCAGATCGCAGGTTTGAAAACGATTCCTGCGATTGTCAAAACCACTGCCGACGACGATATGTTGCGTGACGCTTTGCTGGAAAACCTGCATCGCGTTGCGTTGAATCCATTGGAAGAGGCGGCCGCCTATCAGCAGATGATCGACGATTTTGGCTTGACGCAGGCGCAATTGTCAAAGTCGGTGTCGAAGTCGCGTCCGCAAATCGCCAATACTCTGCGACTGCTGAATCTGCCTGCGACCGTACAAAAGAAGGTTGCTTCCGGCTTGCTGTCGGCCGGTCATGCGCGCGCATTGCTCGGATTGCCGACGGAAGCTGACATGGAACAGCTTGCGACGCGCATTATTTCCGAAGGGTTGTCGGTACGCAGCACCGAGGAAATCGTGTCGATGAAGGTCGCTGAATCGGACCAGCCGAAGAAAGCGAAAACCAATAAGCTGAACCCTTGGGCCGGAACGCCGATGCAGGTCGGTCTTGAAAAGAGGTTCGGCACGAAGGTGTCGATCAAGGGATCCAAGGAGCATGGACGCATCGAAATCGTGTTCAAATCCGAAGACGACATGAAGCGCATTGTCGACCTGCTCATGCCCACTGCCGAAGAATAGTATTTCTTAAGTTTTTTTGGTGTCCGCGGAAGGGCGGCATATTCTGTTCACGACACACTCAAGGCCGTTTGGCCAAGCTTACAGTCGTGAACAGAATATGCCGCCCTTCCGCTCGTTTTTCAAGTTTTTGTAGGGTATGACCGTGATGGGGAGTGTTACTGCTGGAGGTAGGCTTGGGCATCGAGGGCGGCCCGGCAGCCCATGCCGGCGGCACTGATCGCTTGACGGTAAATACTATCAACACAGTCGCCGGCTGCAAAAATGCCGGCAGTGCTGGTGCGTGTGCTGGCGCCGTCCACCTGAATATATCCACCCGCATCTCGCTGCACAATGCCGTCAATAAAAGCTGTGGCGGGGAAGTGGCCGATCGCCACAAAAATGCCGTTTGCGGCAATCGTGCTGGTCTCTCCGGTGATGACGTTGCGAATGTTCACGGATTGGGCTCCATTGTCGTCACCCAAGATTTCCTCCACCACGGAATCCGTGACGATGGTGATCTTCGGATTCTGCTGAGCGCGTTCCACGAGAATCTGCGATGCGCGGAATTCAGAACGACGATGAATCAACGTCACCGACGATCCAAATCGTGAAAGAAAATCAGCCTCGGTGAATGCGCTATCGCCGCCGCCGACCACAATAATCGGCTCATCTCGGAAGAAGAAGCCGTCGCAGGTCGCGCAATATGACACTCCCTTGCCGGAATATTCCGCCTCTCCGGGGATGTCGAGTTTGCGATATTCCGATCCGGTTGCGATGATCAAAGCATGGGTTTCAAAAACGTCTCCCTGATCGACGCTCACGGTTTTCACGCCGGTGACGTCATTGTTGCTCACGGAAACAACATCATCCCAAACGATTTCCGCACCGAACTTCTCAGCCTGGCGTTGCATATTATCCATGAGTTCCGGTCCCATAACGCCGTCGGGGAAACCTGGAAAATTCTCCACTTCAGTGGTGTTGACGAGCTGCCCGCCTGGGGTCAGCGCACCCGCGATGACCAGTGGTTTGAATCCAGCCCGGCCCAAGTATATGGCCGCGGTATATCCGGCAGGGCCGGATCCGACAATAATCACATCTCGCAAATCACTCATATTCCTACTGTAGCGAACCGTCGAAGCGAACGGCCGCGCATCGTGCGATTTTATGTATTTCTTTTTCCTATGGCGTATTATCAAGTGCTTTCCGAGCTGGATCATCTACAGAGTTTCGCGTGAAACACCAGCTGTTGTGCGTGGTTGCGTGCGGTGCTGTGTGTGCAGTTGCTGGGGTGGCTGGATTCTTGGCGTCGCTTGATCGGAACATGAGAAAGGGCTTGCGCTCCACATGGAGCGCAAGCCCTTCGGTCGTGTTAATGTGACGCCTGCCTGTGCAGGCCTTGGATCACTTGTTGATGACCTTCTTGAACAGATCGGCGCTGGCCTTGGCGAGTGCGAACTGGCCGAAGCCCGGATCGACGGAAGCGAGGTTGGCGTTGATGATCTGGTTGAAAGTGTTGTTCTTCATGATGTTTCCTTTCGTTCGGCTTGGCGGCGTTCTTGTTTTCTGTTCTTTCCTCTGGCCGCTGCCGTAAGTCTGTTGCTTTTTGGTTACGTTCAGCGCGGGTGGCGTTGCCGTTTCCCCGCGTGTGGGGTGCGGCTCCGGTTTTCTCTCCGGTTCCTGCCGCATCGTGTCTCTTTGTTCTGTTGTGCCTTCATCATAGGCAGGCTCAACCGTCGATGTCATGCAACGATCGTCGATTCTTTTGTATTTTCATCGGCTAATCTTGAAATAAACGTAACGATGCTGTGATGAACATCAATCGTCGATTGCAGGGCAGTATTGCCGTCGCAAAAGAAACGGCGCGATCTTCAGATTTTCTATCTTTTCTATCTTTTCTATGAAAGTCTCAAAATCGTTCTCCCGTAAGACTTTTCGCAAGGTCGGCATTGTTCTATCCATTTTCTATCTTCCTTATTTGCGGGAGTATTTGCGCTTGTTGCCGGCGAATGTCAGGTTACATTGATTGATATCGGGCTGATTGGGCTGGGCTGATTGGTGTGGCTGTTCGACAGGCTGATTGGTGTCGGGCATAAGAAAGGAACGTGATATGGCGACTATTCCTGAACAATATGAGAGCCAGCGCGTGGGCGTGCAGGGATATCGCGTGCTCAATCTCGATTTGGACGGCGTTTGCGCGGATTACAAGGGCGCGATCCGCGATTACCTGCAGCGGCAGGGCATTGACGTGCCGGAACGTGCGCTGCAGACCGCGCATTACAATCTCACGCGCGAGGACGGATGGCCGTTCGAGACGCTCGACGATTACATCGAAACGCACAAAGCCGCGGAGCGTGAGCATCTGTATGCGACGATGAAGCCGCTTCCGGGGGTCGCGCAGGCATTGCAGCGATTGGCGAATGAGCACGTGTACATTCGCATTGTCACGCACCGGCTGTTCGTGTCCGGCCAGCATCAGATGGTCGTTTCCGACACTGCGCAATGGCTGGACAGCAACCGCATTCCGTACATGAGTCTGTGCTTTACTGGGCTGAAAGACAGTATGCAGGCCACGATTCATATTGACGATTCGCCGGCGAATATCGAAACTTTGCGTGAGGCAGGGCAGCATGTGGTCGTGTTCGATCAGCCATACAACAGTACGTATGCTGGTCCCAGAATCGACAGTTGGAGCGACACCAACGTTGAAACGCTCCTCACCCTCTTCGAATCCTGGCCGGAGTAAGGGGTGTGCTGGCGGTAGCTGCGATTCCGTCCGTGTGACTCTGGTAATCGGTTTTAGGTGCGGGTTGTGCGGACGGGATTATGTGAGCGACCGCATGATTTGTCAGTTGACCGCACGATTTCTTCTATCTGGCCTCATGATTTTGTTTTGGCGACCTCACGATCTGGAAAAGAGTGTCCCCGATTGAAATCGTGAGGTCGCCAGATCACAATCATGAGGTCAGCCAAACCAGATCATGGGTCAGACTAATGCTGGGGTAGACGTTTCAGCGCGTCAGCCAGTCTGCGGCGGAATATACCTGCTCGTCTTTGGCTTGAAAACTTGATTCCACGCGAGCCGCCACAAAGCGCCGCTCAGAGCGCAAAGACGCAGGAATTTGTGGAAAGCGGTCACGTTTCGCATATTGAGATAACCGGCCACGTCTCGCTCGACATATGTGCTGAGATATGACGAAAAGAAGAGTTCAAGCGGCATTTCGGAACTGTAGAGACGGGGGTAGCCGTCGCGCAGCATAAAATCATCCGCGAGCAAGCTCCCGAATCTGACATTAGAGTTCTGACATCAGAGTGATAAAAATGGCGAAAAGTTGGTTGTCGATTCTTGAGCCAAGTTCCATCGCTTTTCGACTACGACCATATTCCAAAAATAAATACGAAAAGAGCCTGCCATACGTGAGGTGACGCATGGCAGGCTCTTTTCGTATCGCAATCTTCAGAAGTAATCGGATATTGCGATGTGCTGACGATCAGAACACTTGAATGCTTTCGATGTACAGCTGGTTGCCCGGCAGGCTATCAAGTGGGACCCACAGCATGATGTCCTGCGTTTCCACGGCCTTGTCGAACTTGATGTCGGTCGTGCCGGAAGCGTCAAACTTGAACTGCGCCACCTGTTCGCCTTGGGACGGGCTGTTTGTCGCATTCACGCGAATATATCCCTGACCACCGGAAGAACGAATTTTGATGACCATGCGATACGCCTTCTGCGGCTGGCTCAGATGCACGTAATATCCGTAGCCCTGCTGTCCGTCAGGATTCGACAGGAACTGACGATTGTCGATTTCGTACGCGGTCGTGTTTTCCGGCTGCTTCGGATCCGGCACTTTCTTCGACTGCTTGTCGGCGGTCACGACCTTGTCCTCGGTTTTCTTGGGTTGCTTGGACGCCGTAGACTCGCCGGATGCCGGCGTATTGGCGGAAGCATCGGAAGAATCCTTGGAATTGGACGAATCGGTATTGCCGGACGTATCGGAATTGGAAGAATCCGCGGAATTCGCATCCGACTGATCTCCCTCGCCGAACGGCACTTCGTCAAGATTTATTTCCGGCCATGGTCCTTTTGAATCAGTCGTAACCGAATCTGAAGGCTGCATCAAACCATGAACTGCAAACCCAAGCGCAACCGCAACAACGATGACCGCCACGATAATCGCAACGACCTTCGTTTTCAGCTTGCCAAACAGTTTCGCGTCGGCAACGTCAGTATTCGCCGAAGCGGAAGCAGGATTCTTCGGCGTGAAGCTCGGCGGAACCGCGGCTCGACCGGCGGCATACGCGGCATCGATCGCCTCCTGCTCTGCTTTCAACGCACGGGCGGACTCCTCGCCGGGCTGAATGACCTGACCATCCGCGCCGATCACTGGAATGCGACCGGTTTTTTCCAACTGGGAATCGTCGGATGACATGCCATCGTCCGGTACGGAAACCCTGATGGGGAAGGAGAAGGGAGAATCGCTGGTGTCGGTCACGCCATCGATGTCTTCTTCGCTCAGCAGTTCACGGCCGCTGCTCCACAACGATTTCACCGCTCCACTGGTGGCCGCGACGCCTTTCGCCAAAGCCTCCTTGCCATCGGAAAAATCGTTATGCGGTTCGGGAGCCGTGAACGTCATTTCCGGAATGCTTCCAGCCGCTGCCAGCGTATCCGGCAGCGGGAGCACATCCTTCTCAAGAATCTGCAGTAACGGAACATTGGCGATTGAGCATTCCGAATCCATGGAAGGCAACGTGATATCCATGCTTCCCAACGATGACAGCGGTTGGTACTCGCCAAGCAACGCTTCCAATTCCGCAATGGTTGCCATCGGAACGGTGGGGAAGCCGTCGTCCTCTTCAAGTTCGAGACCGCGCTTGCAGATCACGCGGAATTCCATCGGCGTGGTCGGCGCGAGCGCTTCAAGACGGAAATCCGTCGACAGCGTGGACGGGCGTCGGATCAGCATAGCGTACAACAGCGCTGAGATTTGACGGATCGCAAGCTGTTCCCGATTTTCCAAAGCCTGCGCGCGGGAAGTGTCGGCAAGCATGATGCTCACTGGAGCATCTGCGATCTGAATGCCGGAACGGGTCAGTCGCACCGTGTCGGTGCTGATGGAGAAATGCGTGAGATTGTCTTTTTGCAGCGCATGCAATGATTCGATGACTTCGCCAATGATGGAGCGCATGGCTGTATAGCTCAACGGCTGGTTGGCGTTCAGCGCAAGATATTCACTGAGGGTCATGCCTTCGTCAAGCTGCGTCACCACCAGCGCGACCTGGCCGGCATGCTGGAGCTGCAGCACTTTCGTGAAGTGGGAATCATGCGAAATAGCCAGCATGGAAGCGGTTGCGTTGACTTCCTGCAATGCCTTGCTGCTGCTGACAATAAACAGCTGGCAATCCCGTGCGAGCACATGGTCGCTGGCCTTCCAGACCTGCAGTCCGGTTTCTTCGCGCAATGGCGAAACGAGCACGTAGCGATTGCTGATGGTATCTCCCAGCTGAGGTTTCATGGGTTCCTTCAACTTTTTGTAAACGTTTGTTCTGCCTATGGTCACTCGCCGTTTTCGGCGTCGTCCTGTTCCAGTCTATCGTTGGGGCTGGTCGGCTTGCGAAGTCCGGGAATACGTGAGGAAATCAGTGCGATCGCCTCCTTGAATTCCTCGGAACGTAGCAGCCGCAACATGCCTACGTAAACGATGAAGGCCACTATGGCCAGCAGTGCGGCGCACGCCACTGCCTGAATCCAGTTCATATGACCGTCCACCGCTCCGATTTGGGCGCCGACAAGCTGGTAGACGCTGTCACGTACCGTCACGCCGATGAACATGGTAGCTACTGCCGCGCCAATCGATTTCAGATACGAGATGGCTATGCGCGGACCGTCGATATTGTTTTCGAATCGTTTGCGCAGCATGGCATACAGGATGGGGATCGGCAGTATGTAGCTCATGGCTCCTATCATGCCGATCATTGTCGTCCATTCGGTAGGGGGGAGTAGTTTCGCGCCGATGATCACGCTTACCGCTTGAATGCCCATGGCGAACAGCATGAAAATGAACGGCGATTTGCCGTCTTCGAAGGCATAGAACGTGCGCTGGATAATCAGATACGCGCTGGCGAACGGAAGTCCCACGCCAAGCGTGACCAACGGTCCCGCCATAAGAATCGCCTCTCTGACGCTCACAGACGGCAGCAACGCGAGAATGATCGGAACGGGCATCACCACGAAAGCGACCGCGAAATAGCACATGATCACACCCATATTGCGCAGCGCCTGGCTGAGATCAATGCGCGCTTCGGCGATATTATGATCGGCGACCGCACGGGATATTTTCGGGAAAATCGCGGTTGCCAGCGAAACGGCAATCAGCGAATACGGCAACATGTAAATCGTGTACGCGTTCTGGTATGAAGCATTGCCGGCCACGTCGAGCGGATTGATGCCGAACTGCTGCTGCGCGAGCATCGGCGCGTTAGTGGAGGTACGCGTGATTACGATATTGGCGAGCTGGTCGATTACGACAATGCCGACACTCCAAGCCGCGACCGGTCCCATGGAACGCAATCCAATGCCACGAAGGCCGAAGGTGGGGCGGTATTTCAATCCGATTTTGGTCAGTGGAATGAACAGTACCAGCGCCTGGAATGCCACGCCCAACGTCCACGTGCCTGCGGTCAGGGCGATTTTGTCGGCGGTCCAAAAATCAAGAGGATGCTCGGTGGCACGGCCGAATAGCGCGATGAACGTGCCGAAGCCGATGCAGCTGATGATGTTCGCACCCACGGAACTCCACGCATACGCGGTGAAATGGTCTTTGGCTGCGAGAATCTGGCCGACCACCGTATATAGGCCGTAGAAGAAGATCTGCGGCATGCACCACAGGGTGAATGAGGTCGCCAACGCCATGGTTTCGGGGCTACCGTTCACATACAGCTTGGTGAGCAGCGGCGTGCATAGGGCCATCAGGATCGTCACCGCCAACAGCATGGTGATGGCAAGCGTGATGAGCTTGTTGAGTTTGGTTTCGGCGTCTTTTGCCTTCAACGTGCGCACGATCTGCGGCACGAGCACGGCGTTGAAAATACCGCCGGAAACCAAGGTGTAGATCACCTGCGGAATCATGGATCCGGCTTGGTAGGCGTTCGCCGCATAGCCGGTGGTGCCTAAAGCCCAAGCGAGCAGAATGGTACGGATTTGCCCGGTCACGCGCGAGGCCGCGGTGCCGGAGGCCATGATCAGTGAATTACGGCCAACGGAAGAACTCATTCGTCTGGATCCTTCTTACGGTGGAATTGGCGCCACAGTCCCAAAGCTCCAAGCAGCACGGCGATGCCGATGATGATGAAGCCGGTTTTGTCGCTGATCTGCAATGCGCTGGTGATGTGGGTGGTTTGTGTCGCTCCGAATGTGATGCCCTGCCTGTCCTGCAGGCTGAGCGCGGCGTCCGCGGTGCCGGAGGTGGCCACGCGGATGGTGAACGCCACTTGGGCTTCGCTGTGCGCGGGCACTTCCACGGTGTCGAAACGCGAAGTGACGATCTGCATGGAGTTGGTCAATGATGAGACTTTTACCGTGACCGGATAGGGATGGCTGTTGCTGATGGTAACGGGCATTTGCGCGGTTTCGCTGACCACGTTGACGTTTTCCGTCGGTGTGATGGCCACGCCGTTGATGAGCAGGGACGCCAGTTGCCCGGCTCCTTCCACCATGGTGCTTCCGGCTGGATTTTCGCCGCCTAGCGCGTGCAGGGCCATGATGCCGTGCGCGTTGACGAGCTGCCTGCGCCACGCTTTGAGGCCTGCGGGGGCCTGCTTGGCATCGTCGGCGACGTCGGTGAGGATGGACGCGTTGAATCGTTTGATGTCGTTTGTCGAGGCTGCCAGTGTGTTGAGCGTCTGCCTGAGATTGGCTTGCGTCGCATCATTGATTCCGTCGGATTGCGGCACGATCGCGGCTGCATCGTCGCCGCTCAAGGCGGGGTCGGCATTGTTGAGCGTGTTCAGATCGGTGATGTTCAGCCATGGCGATTGTTCGACGTCCGTCATCAGTGCGTCCACGACGGCCGGATCAGAGTTGCCGTTCAGGCAGACCAGCAGATTGCGTTCCGAATACGGCTGCTCCATCTGGTAGAACGCGCTTTGCGCGACGAATCGCGCGAGACGCCCGGCCGTTGTTCCCTCGCCGTCCGCTTCGGCGTCGGCACTGGTCGCCTTGCCTTGCGCAAGGTTGGAAAGCACGCTTTGCGCGGTCAGTACGGTGATGTCGCCGGCGTCGGTGGTTACTACGGTCTTGCCGGTTTCCGCGGTGGCCGCATCATCCTCTTCGAAATCATGCGTGGCGATGACGGTGCCGTACCCCTGCTGCTTGGCTTTCGCCAGCGCGTCGGCGGTCCAATTGCCGGTGCCCTGCCATGCATACGTGGTCATACTCGCGTTCGGGTCACCCAACGCCGATTGATAGTTTTTCAAGGCCTGTTCGGCGTTCCATCGCGAGGTGCCGACGCCTGCCGAATCATAGGTTTTGCTATCGTTCAGCGCGGAATAGGCGGTGATGTCGAACAGGGCCGGTTGCGTGATGCCGTCGACTTGCGTCGGCATCGGCATCGTCTTCAGATAGGTTGGATCGGCCACCACCTGCAGTTTGTCATGCTTGGTGAACGTCTGTTCCAGCGACTTGAGTCGTGCCTCGTCTTCTTTGCCGGGAACGGCGATTTTCGAGAGTTCCGCGGAGGTGACGCCACCTTTGTTGACGAGCTGTTCCAGCATGGTGTTGTCGGTGGTCCATCCTTGCGCTTCGAGCGGCTGCACGATGGTGATATTCATCGCGGGCGTGTCGGGGGTATTGATTCCAGCTCCGGTCCGCGTTGCGAAAGTATGCGCTTCGTCTTGTTGAACGCCATTGGCCTCATAACTGAGCGTGACCGGTTTCGGTCCCCAGGAGTTGACGGACGCCAGCGTCTCCTGATTCGAGTCCGCGTCGATGTGCACGTTCGCCGAAGCTCCCGGTTGAAGCGCGGGAACCTCGCTCTGCCCAACGATATTGGGCGTGGGAATCTGCCCGATGCCTTCCGACCATTCCTGGATATCGTTGCGCGACACGAACGTGTAGAAGGCGTTCATGGCAAGGGTGAGCGTGCCTGAAGGGATTTCCTGATCGGTGGTGTTGGTCACCGTCGCGCTCAAATGATAGCCGGAAGTGTCGGTCAGCACGGCGGTGGAGGAGTCGATCGACAGCATGGTGCCGGATTGCGATTCCTGTGTTTCTTCGGCTTCGGCTTTCGGCACAGGTGCGTATAACAACATCAACGCCATGGTCATAACCATGGCGAGGATTGCCGAAAGCGCACGCATGCCGTGCGGAACGTTCCGTTGTGCGGGTTGATTCACCTTCACGCCTGTCTGTTGAGTTTCCTTGCGTACAACCATGCTATCTTTCGTTCGTTCGGGTAGCTGAGAACGTCGTCCAAATCAGCAAAATCCACCCAAATCGCGTCTTCCGCCTCATGATCCGGGTCGCCTTCCACCGTCAACTCGCCGCCGATCTGACGCAATGCGAAATGATGCACCAGCTTGTGCACGCGCTGGCTGGTTCCGGTGAACCAGTAGTCGATGGTGGCGATGGAATCGACCACTTCACCTAGGATTCCTGTTTCCTCGTGAACTTCGCGAACGGCGGTTTGCTGCGGTGTTTCGCCTTTTTCGATATGACCTTTCGGCAGGCACCATTCCAAATGTCCGCTACGCGAGTGGCGTGCGATGATCGCCACGCGGCCCTTGTCGTCGAATACGAGACCTCCCGCCGAATATTCGCGCACTACCGGCAGTTCCTGCGCGTCGAGCGAGGCGAACGTGGTCGGACCGTCCGTGGCGCGCCGCTGCGGCATCATTGCTGGGGTGGGTGCGTTGGGCGTGATGATGGTCTCTTGCCGCAAGGAAACGGACTGCGATGTGTACAGCAGTTTGTCCGGTTCCATCGGATTTTGGGCATGGTCGTCCGCAGCATGGGCAAGCATGCGTGCAAGGTCTGCGGGCGTAATCATGATTCCAACCATACTCAATTCTGTGTGCAGGTGGGGTAACGGTATGCTGGTAAGGCAGAAACTTGTGGTGCCGGAAAGGGATGGCGTGAACTTCGAAGTGTGGCCAGAGGCCATTGAATTAGGGCGTATGTTCGCCGCGGAAGGCTATGAATTGGCGTTGGTGGGAGGTCCCGTTCGAGACCTGCTGTTGCATCGTAAATCGCATGATTTGGATTTTTGCACATCGGCGCGTCCTGAGCAGTTTGAACACATTTTGCGCCGTTTCGGGCGCGATGGCTTTTGGGATATGGGCCGTAAATTCGGCACGTTGGGCGCCATGCGCAGGCGTGAGGATGGCACGGAAGTGCAGGTTGAGGTAACGACCTACCGTTCCGACACGTATGACCCCGACTCGCGCAAGCCGGAAGTCAATTATGGCGACACGCTGGAAGGCGATCTTTCCCGCCGTGATTTCACGGTGAATGCCATGGCGTTGCGTGTGCCGGAATTGGAATTCGTCGATCCGTTCGGCGGCGCGAACGATTTGGCCAAGGGCGTGTTGCGCACGCCGGTCGATCCTCGCCAGTCGTTTGACGACGATCCGCTGCGCATGATGCGCGCCGTACGTTTCGTGGCGCAACTGGGCTTCCGTATCGAACCGGAAACCGCTGAAGCGCTGACCGACATGGTCGATCGCATTGAAATCGTTTCCGCTGAGCGCGTACGCGACGAACTGGTCAAAATGCTGCTGTCCGATCGCCCGCGCGCAGGTATCGAAGCGCTGGTCGATTCCGGTCTTGCCGATATCGTCTTTCCGGAAATTCCGGCATTGCAGCTCGAAATCGACGAACATCATCGTCATAAGGACGTGTTCGAGCACACCATGATCGTCATTGATCGTGCGGTTGCCCTCGAAACCGGCCCGGACGGCCCTGTGCCGGCACCGGATCTGACGTTGCGTTTGGCCGCGCTGATGCACGATATCGGCAAGCCGAAGACGCGTCGTTTCGAATCGGGTGGCAAGGTGAGCTTCCATCATCATGATGCGGTCGGCGCGAAAATGACCCGCAAGCGCCTTAAGGCATTGCATTTCGACCATCATATGGTCGAGGACGTCAGCGAGCTGGTCAATCTGCACTTGCGCTTCCACGGCTACGTGGAGGAGCCGTGGACGGATTCCGCGGTCCGCCGTTACGTCAAGGATGCGGGTCCGCTGTATGAGCGCCTGAACCGCCTTACGCGTGCCGACGCGACCACGCAGAACAAGCGCAAGGCCATGGTGTTCTCGTCGGCGATGGACGAGATGGAACAGCGCGTGCGCGATCTGAAGGAGAAGGAGGATTTCGACGCGATCCGCCCTGATCTGAACGGTGACGAAATCATGCAGCTGCTCGGCATTGACCCGGGGCCGCTGGTTGGCAAGGCGTACAAGCACATGCTGGAATATCGCCTCGATAACGGCCCGGTCGAGCGTGATGTCGCTGTTGCCGAGTTGAACCGTTGGTATGAGGAACAGCAGGCCGAGTAGTCTGCTTGCTGACCTCACGATTTGGATTCTATGACCGCACGATTCGATTTTTCGGGCAAAAATAGAATCGTGAGGTCAGTCGGTTCCGAAAAGTGCGGTTTCGGGGGTATTCTCTGGAGGATTTCGCCCGCGATTTAACCCACGAATATAAGAATTGACCTCACGATCTTGATTTTCAGTGAAAAATCGAAATCGTGAGGTCAATCCGAAAATCTGCAAATCAAAAAATCTGCAAATCACACGGCGTCGTGTTCGGGGGCCTTCTGTACGTCGGTCATCTTGTCGACGGTAACGCATCCCTCGAAGCTGTCGATCTCCTTGCCGGCGGTCGGCACCTTCTTCTGATTCTGCAGATTGTCGAAAGTCGCGCCAACCACAACGTCGATCAGCATATCCTCACGATCGTCCATCACCATCGTCGCGTCGGTGAAGTTGCTGTTCACCGTGTACGCCTGATTGATGGCGTTCTTGCCGAAGATGATCATCGTGCGTTCCACTTTGGAGCTGGTGTAGTTGCCGGCTGCCTGGGTGTTGAACTCGCGGTTCTGCAACGCGCTGCTGACGGCTTGCGCGAAGCCGGCGAATTCAGTGCCGTTGAGCACGCGCACGGTGATGTTGCGGTTTTCCACGTACTTGCCTTTGCTGCCGTCCTGTTCCTGTGCTGCGCAAGGGGCCTGCTGGCCGTAATTCGGCTGTACCGCGGCCGACTTGACATTGCCCAATCCTCCAACATGGAAGAAGAACAGCAGGGAAATCACCAATGCGATCGTCAAAATGGTGCCGGTGATGGTGAACACCACCTTTTGACGGCGGCGAATGTACTGTTTGCGCGCGGCGCGCTCGTCGTTAGCCTGAGTCATGTACGAGTCCTTCTCCAAAAATCGGTTGACTTCAACCTTACTGTTACGCGATGATATGCACAATCGGATGGGCCGGTGCCTTGGTGGCGATGATGCGGTCGACGCAACGGCTTTGTTGCCATGCCGACTGCACGGCGCGTGCCGCATCGTCGGTTGGCACGAATGCGATTACGGAAGGGCCGGATCCGGAGACGAACGCCTGCTTGGCGCCTGCCTGCAACGCTTCGTCGATCGCCTGTCCGCTGCGTGGATGCAGTGAGATCGACGCCTGTTGCAGATGATTGTTGTCGGTTGCGCCGGCGCCGATTTGGTCGAACATGGCATACACTTCCGGCGTGCGCAGTTCCGCCTGATACGCGCCGACCAGCAGACGGCCTGCAAAGCCCTGATCCGTCAGTTCCAGCACGGCGTCGCTGTTTTCGCTGAGTTGTTCGATCTGCTCGCCGAAGCCGGTGCCTCGCGCATAGCCTCCGGTCAGGCAGAACGGCATATCCGCGCCCAATGTGGCGGCAACCTGTTGCAACCGTTCAATGGACCAATCAAGATTCCATAGCGTGTTCAATGCCAGAATCGTGGCGGCCGCATCCGCGGAACCTCCTGCCATGCCCGCGCCAACGGGAATGCGTTTTTCGATGTTCAACGCCACATCCGGTTCATGGCCGCTCGCTTCGGCCATGGCGAACAGGGCGAGCACGGCATGGTTGCGTCGCATGTCGCTGCCGGAGGAGGCCAGATCGCCAAGATAGGCACCTTCAAGATTCAGGGAGAAACCGGATCCGGGCTTTTTGCGACTGGTGGTGACGGTGTCGTACACGCCGACGGCGCAGTAGATGGTGTCGAGCTCGTGTCGGCCACCCCATTCGCTGCGTGGCCTGCCTACGTGCAGGGTCAGATTCGTTTTCGCCGGGCAGTCCACGCTGACCGTGTTGATTGCGGTGTTGGTGTCGCTCATGCTTGCGACACCTCGCCCACGGCTCGTGCCAATGCCACGAATTCGTCGATGGCAAGCGTTTCGCCACGGCGCGTCGGATCGATGCCCGCCTGCTCGAACGCTTCGGAGGGCACGATCTTCTTCAACGCGGCATGCAGGGTTTTGCGCCTCTGGCCGAATGCGGCGTCGATAAGACGGAACACGTTTTCGCGGTCCACTACGGAACCGTCGGGATTGTTGGCCGAAGGCGTGTGCCCGCCCTCATATCGTTTGAACAGCACCAGCGCGGAATCCACATTCGGTGCCGGCCAGAACACATTGCGCCCGATAATGCCCACACGTTCCGCGGTACCATACCAAGCGAGCTTCACGCTTGGAGTGCCGTAGATCTTTGAACCGGGCTTTTCGCTCAGTCGGTCCGCGACTTCCTTCTGCACCATCACGAGGAACGTGCCGAGATTGTCGAAACGTTCCAGCAAGGTCAGCAGAATCGGCGTGGCCACGTTGTATGGCAGATTGGCGACCAGTGTAAACGAATCATCATTTTGGAAATCAGGCAGATTTTCCGGCGTCACGGTCAACGCATCGCGATTGACCACGCGGAAACGATCCACCGCATCCGGCATGAATTCGGCGATGGTGCCGGGCAGTCGTTCCGCAACGGGCGGGTCGATCTCCACGGCGGTCATCGTGGCGCCGGTTTCCAAAATCGCCAATGTCAGTGAACCGAGTCCAGGTCCGACTTCCAGCACATGATTGTCGGCGGTCACACCTGCCTCGCGCACGATACGACGAACCGTGCCCGGGTCGATTACGAAATTCTGCCCGAATTTTTTCGTCGGGCTGATACCGGCCTCGGCCGCGATACGCCGAATGTCGGCAGCCCCCAACAGGCGGCCTTGCGCGGTTTCGTCGGTTGCGTTGGTTTCGTTCGCGTGTTCTGTCATTACCTCATTATCCGTTCAACTGGTATGAAAAGTGTGCGCTGTTGCGTTTGCGTATTGTTGCGATCGGCGTTGTTTAATACCATCCGACCTGCTCGGAATGCTCCCATGCCTTCGACGGGCTGCCGTAGCGTTGCGCGATGTAGCTCAGGCCCCAGTCGATCTGCACGGCCGCATCGTCACGCCAGTTTGCGCCGAATGCCGCCATTTTGCTGCCAGGAAGCGACTGCGGGATGCCGTAGGCTCCGGAAGATGCGTTTTCCGCATACCACAGCCAGCTCGATTCACGCGTCCACAGTTTCACCAGATCGGTCCAGTTTTGCCCGGTCCAGCCATATTGCGCCGCGGCTCCGGACGCGTAGGCCTGTGCCTGCGCGGGGGAGGGGTGATAGAGGCGGCATCCTGCCGAAGGATCGGAAGGTTGCGGTGTCGGGGTGGGCGTCGGATCCGGCGTGGGGGTCGGGTCAGGAGTTGGCGTGGGGGTCGGGTCTGGAGTTGGCGTCGGATCCGGGTCCGTTTTCGATCCGGAATCGTCCTTCTTGTTGTCGTCTGAATTATCCGTATTGCCGGAATTACTGTTCGAATCGTCTTTCTTGTCGGAATTATCGGAATTGTTGTTCTTGTTCGAATTGTCGTTCTTTCCGGAATTATCGGAATTGCCGGTATCTCTGGAATTGCCGGATCCGTCATCCGATCCCGAATCGTCGGAAGATGCTGCCGGTCCTACTGCGATAATCTGATCGAGGGCGATTTTCGTGGTCGTTTCGTTGGTCAGCGTCTCGCTTTCCTTCTCGCCGTCCACATACGTGACGTCGTACGTTTGCTGGATTTCGCCGTCCTCGCCTTCCTGCCTGACTACGACTTCGCCGGGCTGCAGGCTGGGATCGACGATGGTTTGCGTGCCGAAAGGCACCGCTTTCGTGCGTGTTTCCTCGCCGTGCGTCACGCGGCGGACGCGCAGGATCGTTTCGCCGTTGTCTTTTTCGACGCTGACGCGATCCTCCTTGTTCAGCGTGATGCCTTTGGAGTCAAGAATGGAGGCCGCCGGCAGTTTGCCATTCGGCGATTCGGAGCTTTGCCCGTCTGCGATGACGGTGACCGGCCCGTTTTGGTTGATGATCAGTCCGCCGGTGAGTTTGTTGTACACGTTGTCGATATTGACGGTGACTTTTGCCGCGTCTGCTTCGTTTTGTTCGAAGAATCCGATCAGCTGTTCGGCGCTGGTCGCCACTGTCCAGAAGGGCACTTCCTGCCCGTTGATGGTGATGGTGGTCTGGTAGGCGCTTCGTACCGTCACCACGTCATGGTTGCTCAGCATGCTGGTGGGGCTGGTGGATTCCACGAGATCATGCGTTTTGACCTTCACGCCGCGTTCCTGCAGCAGACGGTCGACGCTCATCGCGTATGTGGTTACGGTGGTGGTTTCGCCATCGATGGTCAGAGCCACGGTTTTGCGCGCGCCTACGCCGAATGCGAGCGTCGAGGCGAGCGTCAACGAGACCACGCATGCCGTCACTCGAACACGCCGAAGCGTCACGAATCTCCGGGGGGTCCACCTTCTTGTCATACGTCCTCTTTCCAGCGACTGCCTACATCGCCGTCATTGTAACGGTCAGATCGGGACGAATGGCATGGTTTCCGCTGGCTTTATCTATACCGCCACATTTTCGAGGAAAAGGAGTAAAGAAAAAAGGGGGCAGGAGAGAAGGGGATGTCCTGCCCCCTGCCCGGACGAGGCAGGTTGGGGGAAGCCTCGTCCGGTCGCCAGAAGCCATAAGTTGGGGGAAGGCTTCTGGATCACTTACCCATGGTAAGAGGTCAAAGCCCGTCAAAACGGGTTTCGAGCCTCCTGTCGGGATCGAACCGACGACCTGCCGCTTACAAGGCGGCCGCTCTGGCCATCTGAGCTAAGGAGGCTTGTGCCGCTTTCTAGCATAATGCATAAAAACGGCAACGATTGAATAGCATAACCAGCGTGCCCGATGCCGTCAACTTGGAACTGCGCTTTGGCTGGCACGCTGGCGAGTAGGGGGGTATAATTTTTCGATTATGAGGATTGCGTAGGGCTGATCACTCGCCAGTGGTGTTGGAGATCGGATCCTTGTCGGAGCCGATGGAGGGCATCACGCCTCCCTTGCCGATGTCGTCGGACTTGATTCCGATGGCCTCCAGCAGGCCTTCCTCAATGGTCTCCTGCGCAGTGCTCAACTGGTTCATATCCCAGAACTTGCCGTTGATGGTCACCGTTGGGGTGGTCATGCTGTCTTTGTAGGTTCCGGACGTGTTCCACAGTTCGGAGCGCTTCGGCGTATAGGTGTCGATGGCGTCAAGCCAATCCTGGTAGTCGCGGCCGAACGCCTTGTCCGCCACATCCTCGGAAACTCCCGAGGCGATCATCTGTTCCTTGATCTGATCGTCGCTGACGGACTTGTAATTCGAGCTTTCCTCAGGCTGGAAATCCTCGGCGTACATTTTTTCGAGGAAGGTGATCAGATGGCTCGGATCGCTGTCATGCTCGGCCAGATAGATCGCGGCATTCGCTGCGCGGCTTGAATAATCGTCGGTGGACCACTTGTCCATAAACGCCATGAAATGCAAATCAAGATTGATCTGACCCGCGTCGACCATCTTCTGCAGATCCTCATCAAGCTGACGATGCAGATTGCCGCAGCCCGGGCACAGGAAATCCATGTAGATCGCAACAGTCGGTGCGCCTTCGACGGACTTGCCGTAGCCATCCTTCGAAATCAGCAATCCGCCCTTCTTATCGACGAGCTTAGGGGTGTTTTCGACTTGCTGCAGCTTGTCGTACGCTTCTTCCACGGTCTGGGTGGAAGCCTGCGTTTCGGTGTTCTTGTGCATGTTGTGATACACGGTGAACGCGCCGATCGCCACCAGGATCACCAGCACCGCCATCACGATGGCGCCGATGAGGGTCTGCTGCTTGCGCTCCTTCTCCATCTGTTCGGCGCGAGCCTTCATCTCCGCGGCCTCAGCGGCCCTACGCTCGGCGCGGCTGGCGCGCTTCTGCGCATCCTTACTGTTCTGGGCCATCCACATTCCTTTCGATGTTCACATCACGATGCTGTGCACCATAGTAGTGTGGGCACGCTATTGCTGAATGAAGTATTTCGTAAAAGCTCACGTTGCCATACTACGTGCGATTATCTGATGTTTTTCTGATGATTGCAAACGTTTGCCGATTTTTGATTTTCGCTGCGTATTTCGTGAGATGGCGTCACTACATATCGTACGATTCGGCAGTGGTGCCGGATTTCGGGCGGCCGCGCAATGCGCCGGCACCCAATCGCAGCACCAATGCTCCCGGAGCGAGGGCGCATACCAGCCAGCCGATGGCGCAGCAACCGGCCTGGGCGACGCCGCTTTGCGAAACCGGCCCTTCAATCCAGGTCGGCAGCGGAATCGTGAATCCGAATATCGACGTATCAACCATGGCAAACGGCAGTTGCAGCGTGACTGTGGCAATCGTCAATCCTAATGCGGCGATGACCGCCATGATCAGTGCGCGTGGCACCGCATAACCCAGCCCCTTGAGCACATGCCAAGGCAGCGTGGCGGCGCGGGCGAACCAGTCGGAAGTCCTGCGGCTGCCCCCACGGCGGCCTTCGCGTTCCAGCTGCGCCTCCATATTGAATCCAATGGTGGCGAGCAACCAGGCCAGCAGCGCGCCCGCGATCAGGGCGATCCATGGCGAGAACAGGCCGCATGCGGCCACAGGAATCGCCATCAGCACGCAGAGGGGCACGCCTCTGCCTAGCAGTTCGCCGCGTTGCACGTCGGCCGGATTCGGCGGCTGCAGTACACTCTGCGGCACGTTCGGGTTGAGCGGCGCGGCCGGAGTGACCGGTGCGGTTGGCACGGCAGATGTTTGCATGTCTTGTGGTTGCGCACTTTGCGCCATTTCAACCGATGCGTTCGGTATTACGGCAGGAGGCCGCTGGTTGGCGATGCGCTGCAATGCAGGTTTGATGGCCGGGTCGATCTGTGCAGCCTCTTGAGCGGGATTCCAAGCGTCCTGGACCGGCATCACCCGCGTGGATTGCGGTGTATCTTGCGGCAGCACACTGGTATCCCCACTATTGACAGGCAGCACGCGCGTGCCGGTGCCAAGAGGAATGGTTGCGGTATGCGCGTTGATATCCATGACCGAGGTGCCGACATCGGGCGCATCGGCAATAACGGTATCGGTTATGTCAGCAATAACGGTTGCGCCGATTGCCTGCGTGGCCTCAACGAATTGCGGCAAGGTGCGCGTGCCGATGGCGTCTTCTCCCGTCACATGGTCTAACGCCCGCCAAAGCATTCGTGGATTGTCGGGCGATCCATCAAAAGGGAGCATCGCCTCCGACCCGGCACTATCGGCGGCATCCGAAGTATTCCCCGAAATCCAAGCTTGCGGATTCAACGCATCCAACGCAATCGCCTGCAACAACTCGTCTGGAGTGCAACGTTTCGTACGATCCGGATCCAACGCCGAACGGAACGCGGCCATGGTCCCAGCCGGCAATCCCGCCAAATTCGCGCTTCCCGCGGCAGCACGCTCCAATACCGCCATCATCGGTTTCGTGCCGAACACCGGCTCGCCAGTGGCGGCAAATGCCAGCACGCTCGCCACCGACCACCAATCGCTCATCTCATCGGATTCGGCACCGTCGATGATTTCCGGCGCGATGAATCCAGGCGTGCCCATCACCAATCCGGTACGAGTCACATGACTTTCGCCCTCGCCCATGGCAATGCCGAAATCCACCAATACCGGTCCGGTATTCGACACCATCACATTCGTCGGTTTGATATCGCGATGCACAATACCGGCCGCATGCACGGCCTTCACCGCCTCGATCAGCTTGCGTCCCAACCGTTCCAAATCATCGCCCACATACCGGCCGTTGGTACGCACATCTTCACGTAGATTCTTGCCCTCGATCAGCTCGGTCACAATGAAGGCCAGAGCATCATCCAATTCCATATCCACAATGCCGCACACGCCCGGATGACGCACTTTCTGCAGCGCCATAGCCTCCCTACGCAGGCGCTCGCGTGCGGTCAGCTGATCGCGGGAGCGTTCGCTGGACGCATCGTCCTCGGCAAGGGAATCGCGCAAAATTTTCATCGCATACTGATGGCCGCCGTCATCGCGCACCCGCCATACCGATCCCATGGCACCCGAACCAAGCCGGGAAATCAACGTGTATCCGCCAACGAGGCTGCCTGCCTCCAGATTCAATGCGCTTAAGTCGCTCATGGCACCCATGGTACTTGCCTTACGTAAGTTGCCGCTGGAACAGCTCGCTGTAGTGTGCCGAAAATATCGCAGGAATTGCGATTATGGAGTTGGAAGCGCAATGAAGATCGATGATTTCCGCAATCAAGGCAAGGATGTTGCAACAATCTGCGGATGAGCGCACATTGTGCCAGATGCATGCGCGCAACGGGATTATATGTGCACGAATGGTAGTTTTACATGCGCAGGTGGTATGCAGATTATGCACGCGAAACGACAGGCTGGGAAAAATCAGGGTGCTTTTTTCGCGGATTTTGGTGAAATCGAAACATCGACATGAAGAAGTGTCTTCACTTCTGGAAATTGCGTGACGCGGGGCAGCGTTGCATGATTTCTGGTTTCGATGAGGAAATCGGAGCCTGCATGTCGTTTGGTTATGAGAATCAAGGAGGAGGCAGACCATGCTGCAAATCAACATGGCTGACGTCATGAACGTTATCGGTTCGTTGACGCCGTACCTGATTGCGATTGGCGTGCTATTTGTGCTCGCGCTGATCATTACTTTTGCCGTCAACAAGAAGACGGTGAAGGAAGTGGCGACCCGTAAGATCATCCACTCCGAGTCTTGGCTTGTGGCTTTGGTCGGCATTGTCGTCGCGGTTTCCATGATGCTGTCCGGTCCGCTGTCGACGCTGCTCAACAACGCGACCATCACCAAGTACATGCTGTCTGACACCACTGTTTCCAAGGCCAACGAGCTGGCCAAGGAAGTGCAGTCGGAAGCCATCACCATGCTGAAGAACGATGATTCCAACCTGCCGCTGGCTAACAAGAAGGTCAACGTGTTCGGTTGGGGCTCCACCAACCCGGTATACGGCGGCACCGGCTCCGGCTCCATGTCCGACCAGTATGACACCGTTTCCCTGCTTGATGGCATGAAGGAAGCCGGCATCGAGACCAACGCCGACCTGACCAAGCTGTACACCGATTACCGTGCAGATCGCCCAGTTGTTGGCATGTGGGCACAGGATTGGACCCTGCCTGAGGTTCCGGCCGACCAGTATTCCGATTCCCTGATCTCCGATGCCAAGAGCTTCTCCGATGAGGCTGTTGTAGTGCTCACCCGCGTCGGTGGCGAGGGCGCTGACCTTCCGATGAACATGAAGGCCGAAGGCATCACCTATGAGAACAACTCCAAGGATTACGAGGACTTCAAGGACGGCGAAAGCTTCCTGCAGCTGAGCCAGACCGAGCGCGATATGCTCGACCTGGTCACCAAGAACTTCAACAAGGTCACGCTCGTCTACAACGGCGCCAACACCTTCCAGTTCGACTTTCTGAACGACTATCCGCAGATCAAATCCGTCGTGTGGTGCCCGCCTGCAGGCCAGACCGGCTTCTCCGCACTCGGTGACGTGCTTGCCGGCGATACCAACCCGTCCGGCAAGACTTCCGACACCTTCCTGAAGGATCTCACCCAGTCGGTGTCTTACAACAACTTCGGCAAGTTCGAATACACCAACATGGAAGACAAGGCCGCCAAGTACACGGGCTTCACTGGTGACGAAGTCACCGCCATCCCGGGCTTTGTGAACTACTCCGAAGGCATCTATGTGGGCTACAAGTTCTATGAGACCGCAGCGGCCGAAGGTGCCATCGATTACGATTCCATGGTTGCATTCCCGTTCGGTTACGGTCTGAGCTACACCACCTTCGAGCAGAAGCTCAACGATGTGACGTACAAGGATGGCAAGGTCACCGTTGATGTGACCGTCACCAACACCGGCGACACCGCTGGCAAGGATGTTGTTGAGGTCTACTACAACCCGCCGTACACCGAAGGTGGCATCGAAAAGGCCAGTGCCAACCTGGTTGGCTTCGAGAAGACCGAGAAGCTTGAGCCGGGCGCTTCCGAGGACGTGACCGTCGAATTCGAAGACGATGACATGGCTTCCTATGATTACAAGAATGCCAAGGCATACGTGCTCGAAAAGGGCGATTACAACATCTCCATCAACTCCGACTCCCACACTGTGATCGGCTCCAAGAAGATCACCGTGGACGACACCATCACCTACGACTCCGATTCGAACACCCACAATGGCGACCAGACCGTGGCCACCAACCAGTTCGATGATGCTGCAGGCGATGTGACCTACCTGAGCCGTGCAGGACATTTCGCAAACTACAAGGAAGCCACCGCCGCTCCGACCAACTTCGAAATGTCTGATAAGGCAAAGGAAACCTTCTACAACAACACCAACTACGATCCGTCTCAGTTCAACGACGATTCCGACGAGATGCCGACCACCGGTGCCAAGAATGGCCTCCGCCTGGCCGACATGTACGGCAAGGATTACGACGATGCTGATTGGGAGAAGCTGCTTGACGAGCTGACCTTCGACGATATGGACAACCTCATTGCCAACGGCGGCTACGGCACTCCGGCCGTCTCCTCCGTCGGCAAGATCCAGCTCACCGACGCTGACGGCCCGGCCTCGTTGAACAACAACTTCACTGGTGTTGGCTCCATCGGCTTCCCGGCTTCCACCGCATTCGCTTGCACTTGGAACAAGGATCTGGCCAAGCAGTTCGGCGAGATGATCGGCGATATGGCTCACGACATGCATGTTGCTGGTTGGTACGCTCCGGCTATGAACATCCACCGCAACGCATTCTCCGGCCGTACTTTCGAGTACTTCTCCGAGGATTCCCTGCTCTCCGGCGTCATGGCATCCAACGAGATCGCCGGCGCCAAGGAGAAGGGCGTGTACTCCTTCATGAAGCACTTCGCACTGAACGATCAGGAAACCAAGCGTACTGAGATGCTCTGCACCTGGACCAACGAGCAGGCCATGCGTGAGATCTACCTCAAGCCGTTCGAGATGAGCGTGAAGGAAGGCGGCGCACAGGCCGTGATGAGCGCCTTCAACTACATCGGCAACACCTATGCCGGTGGCAACAACGTTCTGCTGAACACCGTGCTCCGTGACGAGTGGGGCTTCAAGGGCTTCGTCCTGACCGATTATTTCGGCGGCTACGGCTACCAGAACGGTGATCAGGAGATCCGTAACGGCAACGATTCCATGCTGGCTACCACCTCCATCACCAACCACATCACCGACAAGTCCGCAACCTCCGTGAAGGCCATGCGTACCGCCGCCCACAATATCCTGTACACCGCCGCCAACAGCTGGCAGTATGCAGACGGTGAGCCGAAGGTCGCCACCCCGATCTGGAAGACCGCCATGTACGTGGCTTGGGGCGTGACCGCAATCCTGGTGATCGCACTTGAGGCTCTGGCTATCAAGCGCTACATGGATCGCAAGAAGGCCAAGGCTGAGGTCACTGCCTGATCTCACTTCCTTCTCACAGGTCAAAACATAACTGAATAACAATTGAAACAGCGAGAGCCGTCGACTTCCCTGAGTCGGCGGCTCTTGTTGTATTTCAGCGTGCGTGCCGTCGCAAGTGCAGCCAGGTTTCATGCTTCTTCGCGTCTCTTTTGTATTTCTGTTCTTTCTGTTCCGCTGGAATCATGATTTGCGATTGCATTTGGGTATTCATCACATGGGAATGAGATGTATATGGGTATGACACGCCGTTTATAGTTTGTTTTTGGTTCATGTGGGCGTTGTCTTCGGGGTCTAGACTGGCTGTACGGCCGTTCGGAGGCCTTTTTCGACACGCCGAGGGATGTGTTTATTTGCAACGGTTTTAGGGTATCTTTGGAAGGGTCGATTTGCGTGATCGCCGGGGTTCGTGTAAATTGACTCTTCGCTGCCGCTCGGCGAGTGGTTCCCCGGCTGGGGTGCCTCGAGGCGGGTGAGTGGTGGTGGTTTGAGAACTCAAGAGCGTATTTGTACTACTTCTTTATAGTCAATGATTGCCAGTTCATCGTCCGCTCGTTCGCGAGTGGCCGGGAGGCCTTGAAGGACGGTGAGGTTTTCGTGCGATGCGCCTTTCCTTATAAGGCGATCGTCAATTTTCTTGTTTTTGAGAGTCACATGTTGGCTTTCTGCAAAGTTTTTTTGTGGAGGGTTCGATTCTGGCTCAGGATGAACGCTGGCGGCGTGCTTAACACATGCAAGTCGAACGGGATCCATCAGGCTTTGCTTGGTGGTGAGAGTGGCGAACGGGTGAGTAATGCGTGACCGACCTGCCCCATACACCGGAATAGCTCCTGGAAACGGGTGGTAATGCCGGATGCTCCGACTCCTCGCATGGGGTGTCGGGAAAGATTTCATCGGTATGGGATGGGGTCGCGTCCTATCAGGTAGTCGGCGGGGTAACGGCCCACCGAGCCTACGACGGGTAGCCGGCCTGAGAGGGCGACCGGCCACATTGGGACTGAGATACGGCCCAGACTCCTACGGGAGGCAGCAGTGGGGAATATTGCACAATGGGCGCAAGCCTGATGCAGCGACGCCGCGTGCGGGATGACGGCCTTCGGGTTGTAAACCGCTTTTGATCGGGAGCAAGCCTTCGGGTGAGTGTACCTTTCGAATAAGCACCGGCTAACTACGTGCCAGCAGCCGCGGTAATACGTAGGGTGCAAGCGTTATCCGGAATTATTGGGCGTAAAGGGCTCGTAGGCGGTTCGTCGCGTCCGGTGTGAAAGTCCATCGCTTAACGGTGGATCTGCGCCGGGTACGGGCGGGCTGGAGTGCGGTAGGGGAGACTGGAATTCCCGGTGTAACGGTGGAATGTGTAGATATCGGGAAGAACACCAATGGCGAAGGCAGGTCTCTGGGCCGTTACTGACGCTGAGGAGCGAAAGCGTGGGGAGCGAACAGGATTAGATACCCTGGTAGTCCACGCCGTAAACGGTGGATGCTGGATGTGGGGCCCGTTCCACGGGTTCCGTGTCGGAGCTAACGCGTTAAGCATCCCGCCTGGGGAGTACGGCCGCAAGGCTAAAACTCAAAGAAATTGACGGGGGCCCGCACAAGCGGCGGAGCATGCGGATTAATTCGATGCAACGCGAAGAACCTTACCTGGGCTTGACATGTTCCCGACAGCCGTAGAGATATGGCCTCCCTTCGGGGCGGGTTCACAGGTGGTGCATGGTCGTCGTCAGCTCGTGTCGTGAGATGTTGGGTTAAGTCCCGCAACGAGCGCAACCCTCGCCCTGTGTTGCCAGCACGTCATGGTGGGAACTCACGGGGGACCGCCGGGGTCAACTCGGAGGAAGGTGGGGATGACGTCAGATCATCATGCCCCTTACGTCCAGGGCTTCACGCATGCTACAATGGCCGGTACAACGGGATGCGACACGGCGACGTGGAGCGGATCCCTGAAAACCGGTCTCAGTTCGGATTGGAGTCTGCAACCCGACTCCATGAAGGCGGAGTCGCTAGTAATCGCGGATCAGCAACGCCGCGGTGAATGCGTTCCCGGGCCTTGTACACACCGCCCGTCAAGTCATGAAAGTGGGTAGCACCCGAAGCCGGTGGCCTAACCCTTTGTGGATGGAGCCGTCTAAGGTGAGACTCGTGATTGGGACTAAGTCGTAACAAGGTAGCCGTACCGGAAGGTGCGGCTGGATCACCTCCTTTCTACGGAGTTTTTCAGGACGCCGGTCCGGCGTCCGTCGTGTGGCCCATGCGCCGGGGATGGTTCCCGGGTTCGTGTGGGCGTGCTGGTGTGGAAGAGATCGTTGGCTTCGCGGGTCCTTGGGGCCGGCGGGGAGTGGTGCGGGTATGCTTTTGGGTTCCCGGACCGCCACCCGCATCCGTTTTGGGTGCGTGCGGTTTTCCGGATGCCCCTGGCGGGACGCCGTCGGCCTTGCGGGCCGCGGGTCGGGTCCGGTCGGGGTGCGTGGTGGTTTGAGAACTGGATAGTGGACGCGAGCAATGCGATGATGTGATGTCATCGTTTGCTTTATCGCGATTTCGCCAGGCTTCTTTTTTGGAGTCTGGTTTCGAGATCGATCGTTTTGTGATCATTTTTTACAGTGTGATGATTTGTCGTCTGGCGTTTGAAGCTATCATTAGGGTTTTTCGGGGCGTGTGCCGCCCTGAAGGGCGTATGGTGGATGCCTTGGCAGACAGTACCGATGAAGGACGTTTGAGGATGCGATAAGCCTCGGGGAGCCTCCAACATGGCTTCGATCCGAGGATTTCCGAATGGGGCAACCCGCCGGCCGTCATGGGCCGGCACGGAACCTTGTTGTTCCGGGGGTACGCAGGGAAGTGAAACATCTCAGTACCTGCAGGAAGGGATACTCCGTGAGTAGTGGCGAGCGAAAGCGGATCAGACCAAACCATGGGCGCGTGATACCCGTCGGGGGTTGCGTTCGTGGTGTTGAGGGAGCGTGTGTCCCGGTTCCGACGGACCGGGCGGGAGTCATAAAACGGCTTGCCAGGGGAACAGGCTTGAAGGCCTGGCCGCAGAGGGTGCCAGCCCCGTACCTGGAAGCTTGCCGTCTTCCGATCATGTGTCCCAAGTAGCGCGGGCCTCGTGGAATCCCGTGTGAATCGGCCCCGACCGTGGGGTAAGTCTAAGCATACCTGTCTGACCGATAGCGTACCAGTACCGTGAGGGAAAGGTGAAAAGCACCCCGGGAGGGGAGTGAAAGAGTTCCTGAAACCGTGCGCCTACAATCCGTCGGAGCCTCCTTGTGGGGTGACGGCGTGCCTATCGAAAAATGAGTCTGCGAGTCAGTGGTGCGTGACGAGGCTAACCCGTGGTGGGGGAGCCGTAGCGAAGGCGAGTCTCAAAAGGCGTTTTGAGTCGCGCGCCCTGGACCCGAAGCGGGATGATCTAGCCCTGGGCAGGTTGAAGCGCGGGTAAGACCGCGTGGAGGACCGAACCCACCTGGGTTGAAAACCGGGGGGATGACCTGGGGCTAGGGGTGAAAGGCCAATCAAATTCCGTGATAGCTGGTTCTCTCCGAAATGCATTTAGGTGCAGCGTCGGTTGATTGCATCGCGGGGGTAGAGCTACTGGATGCTTGCGGGCCCGTGTCGGGTACCAATAGCAGCCAAACTCCGAATACCGTGGATGTGTATTCCGGCAGTGAGTCGGCGGGGGATAAGCTCCGTCGTCGAGAGGGAGACAGCCCAGATCGTCGTCTAAGGTCCCGAAGCGTGTGCTAAGTGGGAAAGGATGTGGAGTCGCATAGACAGCCAGGAGGTTGGCTCAGAAGCAGCCATCCTTGAAAGAGTGCGTAACAGCTCACTGGTCTAGTGGTTCCGCGCCGACAATGTAGCGGGGCTCAAGCACACCACCGAAGACGCGGCAACAGTTTTTGCTGTTGGGTAGGAGAGCGTCCCGCGTGGGGCGAAGCGGCCGGGGAACCGTGCCGTGGACCGCGCGGGAGTGAGAATGCAGACATGAGTAGCGAGAGACGGGTGAGGATCCCGTCCGCTGGATGACCAAGGGTTCCGGGGCCACGTTCGTCGTCCCCGGGTGAGTCGGGTCCTAAGGCGAGGCCGACAGGCGTAGTCGAATGGATGAACGGGTGGATATTCCCGTACCGGCGGCGTACCGTAAGAGCCGAACGGATGAGTACTAACCTCCGGTCGCGTGGCGTCGTTCCCTTCGGGGTTCGGGGCGCGTGGCTGTTGGGAGCGTAGTCCTGGTAGGCTAGCGCACAGGGGTGACACGGAATGGGAGCCGGCCGCGGAGGTGGTTTTCCGTGGTCAAGCACGCAGCCCGTCCCATAGGCAAATCCGTGGGACGCATAGGGTGAGGTGTGATGATGGGCGCCTTTTTGGCGCGATATCCGGTGGTCCAGGCCGTCGAGAAAAGCCTCGGCGCGAGGGGCGTCGCCGCCCGTACCCCAAACCGACACTGGTGGTCAGGTAGAGAATACCAAGGCGATCGAGCGAATCCTGGTCAAGGAACTCGGCAAATCACTCCCGTGCCTTCGGTATAAGGGAGACCCCCGGGCGTGAAGAGGCTTGCCCTCGGAGCGTTGGGGGGTGGCACAGACCAGGGGGTAGCGACTGTTTACCAAAAACACAGGTGCATGCGAAGGCGCAAGCCGCTGTATATGCACTGACGCCTGCCCGGTGCCGGAAGGTTAAGAGGATCCGTCAGCCCCTTTTGGGGTGAAGCGGTGAATTCAAGCCCCGGTAAACGGCGGTGGTAACTATAACCATCCTAAGGTAGCGAAATTCCTTGTCGGGTAAGTTCCGACCTGCACGAATGGCGTAACGACTTCCCCACTGTCTCGACCAGGAGCTCGGCGAAATTGCAGTACGAGTAAAGATGCTCGTTAAGCGCAGAAGGACGAAAAGACCCCGGGACCTTTACTATACCTTGGTATTGGCGTTAGGCGCGGATTGTGTAGCATAGGCGGGAGGCTTCGAAGCATGGGCGCCAGCCCGTGTGGAGCCGCAAGGTGAAATACCGCTCTGTTCTCGTTTGACGTCTCACCTCGAACAGTCATCCTGTTCAGGGACAGTGCCTGGCGGGTAGTTTAACTGGGGCGGTTGCCTCCCAAAGAGTAACGGAGGCGCTCAAAGGTCCGCTCAGCCCGGTTGGCAATCGGGTTTCGAGTGTAATCGCACAAGCGGGCTTGACTGCGAGAACGACGGTTCGGGCAGGGACGAAAGTCGGAGATAGTGATCCGGTGCCGGCGCACGGGCGCGGCATCGCTCAACGGATAAAAGGTACCCCGGGGATAACAGGCTGATCATTCCCAAGAGTCCATATCGACGGGATGGTTTGGCACCTCGATGTCGGCTCGTCGCATCCTGGGGCTGGAGCAGGTCCCAAGGGTTCGGCTGTTCGCCGATTAAAGCGGCACGCGAGCTGGGTTCAGAACGTCGTGAGACAGTTTGGTCTCTATCCTCTGCGCTCGTTGGAATCCTGAGGAGGCCTGCCCATAGTACGAGAGGACCTGGGTGGACGGACCTCTGGTATGCCGGTTGTCGCGCCAGCGGCATGGCCGGTTGGCTACGTTCGGGAGGGATAACCGCTGAAAGCATCTAAGCGGGAAGCCTGCTCCAAGATTAGGATTCCTTGACGCTCCCCGGAGCGCCTGTAGCCCGCATGTTGAACACGTGTTCGATAGGCCGGAGGTGGAAGCCCCGCGAGGGGTGGAGCCGACCGGTACTAACGGGCGAACGCGGCACACTTTCCGACCCGCTTGCTGGGTCGGGTCTCGTCCTGTGGTGGTTTCTTTCGTTGGATGGCAAGGAGCATTGTTTCTTGTGGTCACGATGACGATACCGGTGAAGCGTTTTTGCTCGCGTCCGTTGTCCGGTTCCCGGACCGCCACGATCGGAATCGTGGCATGGTTCCGGTTCTGCCGGCCGATCCCCTGGTGGGTTGGCCGTTGTATTGGTTTTGCGGTGGTCATGGCCCAGGTGAGACGCCCGGTCCCTTTCCGAACCCGGAAGCTAAGGCCTGGTCGCGGCGATGGTACTGCACTCGAGAGGGTGTGGGAGAGTAGCACGCCGCCGCATTCAACTTACGGACCTTCTGGTCGAGCCCCATCGGGGTTCCCGGAAGGTCCTTTTTTATTCCCGCGCACGGGTGTTTCCTCCGCCCATTGGAGGTTTTCGGACGCCGGAAGGACTGCCGGCGGGAGGATTCCTCCATCGGCTGGAGGTTTTTGTTCCGCCGGGAGGCCCGTGTGCGGGCGGATCGCTCCACCCACTGGGTGTTTTGTTCCGCCGGGAGGCCCGTGTGCGGGCGGATCGTTCCAGTCACTGGGAGTTTCGGGACGCTGGGGGATCCCAGGAATTTCAGGGGAGCTTCCCGCTCTTATCCGATGGTGGAATAGACTGGGGAACTATGCATTATTTCGTACCCAAACGCTGCGTCGAATCGAACAAAATCATGTATCGCGACAAAGCGACGGCCCGGCAGGCCGCCGACCAGAGCTGGCGTGAACGCGGCACCGAACTATGGGTGTATCGGTGCGAATTCTGCGGAACCTGGCATCTCACACATCGCGATCCAGCGCTAAAGGGCGTTGCCAATCGCTGTTGCAGTATCTTTTAATATCATTCGATATTGCTGACATTGCAACAAGAAATCTCAATAGAAGATTGCAAAAAAGATTGGCTATCATGCGATATGTGATAGCCAATCTTTTTGTATTTTTGGGGGAATATCAATCGTCATATATCGACAATATATGGCGATAATCCAAGAATATTTGATGATTAGTCGGTGATGTCGGCTTTGTAGAAGTTCACGTAGGAACGGCTCGGCGTCGGACCGCGCTGACCCTGATAATGCGAGCCGGTGCCTTGCGAACCGTACGGATGTTCGGCGGGGGAACTGAGCTGGAAAAAGCACATCTGGCCGATCTTCATGCCCGGCCACAACTTCACCGGCAATGTCGACACATTCGACAATTCCAACGTGATATGACCCTCGAAACCAGGGTCGATGAAGCCTGCGGTGGAATGTGTGAGAATACCCAAGCGGCCCAGTGAGCTCTTGCCTTCCAGGCGGGCGGCAATCGTCGGATCAAGCTTCACGTACTCCCACGTGGAACCCAATGCGAACTCACCCGGATGCAGAATCCACGGTTCGCCCGGAGCCACCTCGAACTGCTCGGTCAGCTCGCCCTGATTCTCAGCCGGATCGACATACGTGTACGCATGATTGTTGAACAGACGGAAGAAACGGTCCAAACGCACGTCAATGGAAGCGGGCTGCACCATTTCCGGGGTCCATGGATCGAGTGAAATATGACCTTCGGCCTGCGCGGCGAGAATGTCGCGATCGGACAGCAGCATCGAAACTCCTTATTGCCAGGCACGCGAATGTGCCGGTATGGCGCTCGCCAACATTCGAACGTTCGCATGGTTGAGCGTGCGAATGTTGGCAATTGCGAAATGATTATTAGCTGGCTCTAGTCTAACGCGGTATCGCTATATCGTGGCTTATATCGGGTTGTAACGATTGCCGTGTGCTTGGTACGCAAAATCCGTTGCATCGGATTTTTCTGCAGGATTTTTCTACGGGATTCTTCCGCAGGATTTCTTACAGGATTCCCGGCGCGATATCGTGCGCGGCAAGCCAGTCGCGCAAATCGCTGAATTCGTTGAGACTGACCGCATGATCGAGTCCACGGTAGCTTTTCGACGTGAGGAACGTATGCTCGTCCAGCCAAGCGGCGGTTGCGAAAAGCTCCGGCATCGGAATCACGGTATCGTTCTTGCCATAGCCGTAGAACACAGGAATATTCAATTCCGCGACATGACTGTCGGCCGGCGCGCTACCGGCGACGATTCCCGGCGCAAGGAAGCCGGAAAGCGAGATCGACGCGGTGTACCGTTCCGGATGGACGCGCAGCAGATGAATCGCCAGCAAACCGCCCTGCGAGAAACCGATCGGCACTACAGCGCGATCTTCGGGAACATTGCGCGCAACCCAATCGTCAATGGCTTGAGTGGCAGCATAAGCGTCTCGATCCAGGTCTTCGCCGGACGGCACGCAATCATGGAACCACGAATACGCGCCCTGACCGAAACCGAATTCACCGGAACCAGCCTCCTGCAGCACGAGCGGCGCGCGCAACGACGCGAAATCGTTATAAGGAGCCACGTAACGCATCATGTCGGCCAAATCGGCCTCATTGGAGCCCCAACCGTGCAGACAGAGGAACAGCGGGCGTCGTGGAGCCGCATTGCCGCCCCCGCGCGAATACTGTACGTGCGTGACCTGCAGCGGCTCGCCGAACCTCCCTGGAACCACCTGCGATTCGCGCCCGATCAGACCGGTCGGGGTGTTTGGGTTGCTGGAGTCGTGGGAATCACTGGTCTCGTGCTCGCGTATTTCACTCATGCCTCCAATATACCCGTTCCAGCGGGGCAATCCTCCCAGTCACTGGAAGGATTGGGACGTTGGGCGGCTTGCCAGCGGGGTGATTGTTCCAGTGAGTGGCGGTTTCTGGACTTTGAGTGAGCTGCCAGCGGGCGGATTCTCCCACTGGCTGGAGGAATCTGGACTCTGGATGGCTTGTAAGCGGGATGATTGTGCCAGTGGGTGGAGGTTTTGGGACGTTGGGCGGCTTGCTGGCGGGCAGATGTTCCCACTGACTGGAGGAATCCACCCGTTGAGGGCAAAAAGAAACCCCGGTGGAGAGAAAACCACCGGGGAGAGAAAGGAGAGAGAAGAAGAAAGGGTTCAATTGTCGGGAACTGCTGTGGGTTCCTGGTCGGCTCTTTTGCTGACATCTCCTATATAAACAGACGATGCTGAGTACATGTCTGGTGTTTTCTGGGAAATATCTGAGAATTTCAATTCCCTCATGTTTTAGATCGTGGAATGGCCTCCAGTTTGCCGCCTTCCACGCCGTGTTCCGTTCCTACAGTTGTCTCGTCCCCCACGTTTCCACAGTTCGTCCGCAGACAAACTCGCTGCGGATCACCGGCTCACGCCAGCTTGCTGATCCCATCAGATCAGTTGGATGCTAGATCTGCGCGTCGGCGTCCACGCTCATCACATACACGTTGCGTCGCAGCTGCTTGGATTGCGCGCGCGTAATGTCACCCGCCTCGTACATGTCTTGGATCACACCCAGCTCGATACCGTAGCTTTCGCGCTTCACCTCTTCCGCCTGCGCCTGCGCCTCCGCGCTCGTGCCCACATTCGGGCGCGACCTCAGCGTAGCCTCGCCTCGTCGGTAATCCAGCAGCAGTGCCGAGCAATGTTCCGTATTGTACGTGTCGCGGCCCATCTCCTCATACAGGCGGTCGATCACATGTTCGATGGCATCCACCTGCACCGCGCGGGTGTGCGCGAACAGCTCGTCGTCGCTGAACAGCGGGGTAGTGCGGCGAATGCGGCTGTTCACACGCTTCACCACCGTGCCCAAACGCCTCTGCAACGCCCTGAAGCGGCCTTTGACTCGCCAGATGGTGCGTCCGGAATTATGTTCCGTTTCGATATGGCGCAGAGAGCTCATGATCTGGTCGAGCAGGCGCTCGCATGCTTCGATTTCCAGATCGTGCGCTGCCTTGTCGTCGTTCGGCGTCGCCTTGACTTTCGCCAGTCGCGCCTTGACTTTCGCCAGTCGCGCCTTGACGTATTCCTTCTCCCAGTTGAGCGCGTCGATCTGCAGTTGCATATACCCTTGCGGATCGATTTCTCCGATGCGCTGCTTCAGTCGTGTGATACGTTTCGTATACGAGTCGATGATCATCAGCACCGCACGACGATTGTCGGGTGTGACTCGTCCCGTCAGTTCCTCCACGGTCCGTCGCAGCACTTCGATGGTGATTTCGGTCATTTCCACGGAAGTGTCTTTATTGCGATTCGGCGCCAGCAGCGGCAGCAGGAAGTTGGCGAGCAGCAAGGTTACGACGATCACGCCACCTGCGATGAAGATCAGTTCGTCACGCATGGGGAACCACGCGCCTCCCGTAATGGTGTACGGGATCGTGAACATCAATGACAGGGTGATGGTGCCTTTCGGCCCGCCGAACGTCATGACCGCGGCCGAACGCCAACGTTGCGCCGTCATCTTGCGTCGCTTGCCGGTGACGGTATCTCGCGCGAGACGTAGCATCAATGAAATCCACAGGAATCGCATGACGATCACCACTGCGGAAACCGTAAGAATCGCAACCAGTAGCAGCCAATTGCTGACTTGCGGATCGTCCCAGCTTGCGCTCATCGCATTCGGCAGCAACATGCCAAGCAGAATGAACACCGTGCCGTTGAGCGTGAACGAGAATACCCCCCATACGCTTGACGAAACAATGTTGGTGCGAGCCACATTCGGGCCGATGCCGGTGCGGTCGAAACGGATGATCAAACCGGCCGTCACCACCGAAAGAATGCCGGAAACATGCACCGCTTCCGCACCCAAATACAGAATGAACGGCAGGAACAATTCCATCAAAATACGGCTTGTGGTCGTCTCCCAGCCGAAAGATCGCAACGATTCAAATAACAGGTCGGCGACCATGCCTACTGCCAAGCCGAAAATGGCGCCGCCGAAGAATGAGAACACGAACTGTGCGGCCGAATCGCCCACTGTAAACACGCCACTGACGGCCGCCGCGATCGCGAACTGGAAGCCGACGATGCCGGACGCGTCGTTGAATAGCGATTCGCCTTTAAGCACGCTGGTTTGACGTTGCGTAAGCGCGGCTTCCTTGCCGAGCGACGATACGGCGACCGCGTCGGTCGGTCCAAGCGCGGCGCCGAGCGCCAGTGCCGCGGCAAGGGGAATTGCGGGCCATACGGCATGCAGTGCGAAACCAACGGCCACCATGGTTGCGATCGCTAGTCCAATTGCCAATGAAAGCGACAATTTAACGGATTTCAGCAGCTCGCTTTTATCGATTTCATGCGCTTCCAAATACAGCAGCGGCGCGATGAACAGCACCATGAACAGTTCCGGATCGAGCGTGACGTTCGGGAAAAACGGCAATTGCGACGCCAGCGCACCCAACGCGATCTGCACGAGCGGTGTGGAAACCTTGGGAATGAAACGGCTGAGGAATGAAGATAGTACGACGGCGGCGATAATACATACAATCAACTCGAATGCCGCCAACGTGCCTCCTTTTTGCGCGTTTTCTTCAATCTCTTCCAGCCTACCAAGAGGTATTTATGGGCGTGTTTCGTCTTTCGCTTCACGCGAGCGGAACCGTATAGTGTCGGGTATGCAGTGGAGTGACGACATGGAGCTGGCGATTGAATTGGCCCGCGAGGCCGCCGCGGAAGGCGAGGTACCGGTCGGTGCCGTCGTGCTTGACGCTGGGGGAGCGGTGATCGGCAGTGGCCGTAATATGCGCGAGGCGCACGCCGATCCGTTGGCGCACGCCGAGGTCAAGGCCATGACGCAGGCCGCTCGGTCGCTTGGTACGTGGAATCTTGCCGATTGCACGTTGATTGTTACCTTGGAGCCGTGCCCGATGTGCGCCGGCGCGTGCCTGCAAACGCATGTCGGACGAATCGTGTTCGGCGCGTGGGATGCCAAGTTGGGTGCATGCGGTTCGATTTGGGACATTCCTCGCGACCCGCATGTCGGTCATGTTCCGGAAGTTATCGGCGGCGTTCGTGAATCGGAATGCGCACGATTGATGACTGATTTTTTCGCTGGAAAACGATAATTGCGATTTTGTAGTCGCAAAAACGTAAGAAATATTGAAATGCCAAGTAAATCTTGGTAAAGATGATTGCGATTTCAACGGTAATGTTTACGTAATAGTATTTCTTGCGATTCTATGGTCGCAAGAAATACTTTCCGACAGAAAGAAACACGCTCGGCGACGTCAACAAATGAAGCTTGTCATACCATCGAAGGTGACAGTACAAGGCAATCGCAATATGTAAAGGATGCTGCAATGACGCTCATTCAGACCTTCCATGGCAACGCTACCAACGGTACCGAACTCACTGCGGTCTACGCCGAACAGCCAGCCGCAAACGTGGCGTTCGCGCTCGTATTCCCCGGCAATGATCTGCCGCGACTCGTGCATTGGGGTCGCCCGCTCGCAGCCCCGGCAACCGTGATCGACATGTTCGACGCGCAAATGCCACAGCGCGTTTCTGGCGCACTCGACTACACCTCATGGCCGAGCGTGCTGCCCACGCAATCCGAATCCTGGATCGGCGCAACCCGTTTCGATGTGCGTCGCGACGGCGTGGAACTGTTCTGCAAGTTCGCAGTCAGCAACATCACCGCCGAAACCGTGGCGGCTGGCAAAACCTACGTCATGGGCGAAAAAGACGGATACCCGAACTGGAGCGTGGCCGACGAACCCAAGCAGACCCCAACCGTCACCGTCACCGCCGAAGACGAGGAACAGCATGTGAAACTCATCTGGACCTGCGAACTCGACGAAACCGGCCTCATCCGCCAGAACGCCGAAGTCATGAACACCGGCGAAGGCCAGCTTGAAGTCGGCAAGGTCGAACTCGCATTCACCGTGCCGGCCGACGCCAACGAAATCCTCACCACCACCGGCCACCATCTGCGCGAACGCTCCCCGCAGCGCCAGGACTTCACCCTCGGCCGCTTCGCCAAAGCATCCATGGCCGGACGTCCAGACTTCGATGCCACCCTGCTGCTCAGCGTCGGCGAAAAAGGCTTCGGCTTCACGCACGGCAACGTCTACTCCGCACACGTAGCATGGAGCGGTAACAGCGTGCTCTCCGCGGAACGCCTGCCATACACCAGCGGCGTGATCGGCGGCGGCGAAGTACTGTTCGGCGGCGAAATCAGCCTCGCCAATGGAGAGTCCTACACCACCCCATGGCTCATCGGCTCCTACGGCGAAGGCCTCAACGAAGTCGCAGCCCGCTTCCACAGCTACATTCGCCGAGTGCACCGCGACTGGCTTGCTGAACACAACATCGCGCCCAAGCCGCGCCCGGTCATTCTCAACACATGGGAAGCCGTCTACTTCAACCACGATTATGACACCCTCACCGCACTCGCCGACAAGGCCGTGGAAAGTGGCGTGGAACGTTTCGTGGTAGACGACGGCTGGTTCGGCTCCCGCCGCGACGACACCTCCGGCCTCGGAGATTGGCAGATTTCGCAGGACGTGTGGCCCGACGGCGACAAGTCACTCAAGGCGCTCGCCGATTACGTGCACGGCAAGGGACTCGAATTCGGTCTGTGGTTCGAACCGGAAATGGTCAACCCTGATTCCGACCTGTTCCGCGCACACCCCGACTGGGTGTTGAAGCCCACCGAAGGCCGTCTGCCCATGCAAGGACGTACCCAGCAGGTCGTGGACCTGACCAATCCGGACGCCTACGACTACATTTACGGCGCAATGGACAAGCTCGTCGGCGAACTCGGCATCGACTACATCAAGTGGGATCACAACAAACTCGTCACCGAAGCTGTCTCCCCACGCACCGGACGCCCGGCAGTGCACCAGCAGACGCTCGCCGTATATCGCATTTTCACTGATCTGAAGGCCGCGCATCCAGGACTTGAAATCGAAAGCTGCTCTTCCGGCGGTGGCCGCGTGGACCTCGGCATCCTCGAAGTGTCCGACCGCATTTGGGGATCCGACTGCGTCGACCCGGTGGAACGCGCCGACATCCAGCGCTACACCTCGTTGCTCGTGCCGCCGGAAATGATCGGCGAACATGTGGGCGCATCCCCGGCGCACTCCACGCACCGCGCCACCACGCAGGAACTGCGTATGGCCATGGCCTTCTTCGGACACATGGGCATCGAATGGAACCTGCTCAAGGAACCGCAGGAAGATATCGACAAGCTCGCCGAATGGGTCGCCGAATTCAAGAAGCATCGCGAATGGTTCGCCGTCGACACAGTCGTGCATTCCGACGCAGCCGATCCGGCAGTGCGCTTGGACGGTGTGGTCATGCCTAACCAAGCGGCCGCCATCTACCGTTTCACCCAGCTCACCACCTCGCAGACCTACCCGGCCGCGCCGGTACGCCTGCCCGGACTCGACCCTGACAAGGTGTATGAGGTGTCGCCGCTCGACGTGAGCCTCGACCTCGCCAAGCAAGACATCGCCAACGGACAGAGCCCGCTCGGCTGGTGGAAGGCCGAAGGCGTGAGGATGACCGGACGCGCGCTCGCCACGTACGGCATCCGCCCGCCGGCACTGCACCCGGCGCAAGCAGTCCTTTTCAAGGCCGTGCTTGCGCCCGTCGAGAGCGCCGAATAGCGCGCTCTCTCCCCTCACCTACGGGAAGCCCACTGGGCTTCCCGCTTAACGGTTCGGCAAGCAGTCCTTTTCAAGGCCGTGCTTGCGCCCGTCGAGAGCGCTGAATAAGCCGTAATCGCATAACAAAAATCCTCCCTGAAACAAAGGGGAGGATTTTTTGTATTGCAAGACAATCAATCGCAATCAATCAGCCAACATATTGCCGAATTGCCTGTGATGCGGCCGCCTTGGCCCACAAAGCCCAATCGTGGTCGGGAATTTCAAAATCCACTGGCGCGGCCTGGCTATGCCGATACATGTTGATGCCGTTACGCAAGTCGTCAATGCCGAATTTCGCGATGAACGACGATTCTCCGGCGATCATGATTTTGTCTGGCATGGCAAGATTGGCGATGGTCGCCACCAGGGTGCCGAGACGGAAGCAGGTGCGGTTCACCAGATTCGTCGCTTGCGGTTTGTTCGCGCGTGCGTCACGTGCGAAATCGTCGAATGATGCGGGATGTCCGATGATTTGCGAATATTCCGCCGCGATCGAGTTGTCGGACAGGCATTGCGCGCATCCCTTGTGTCCGGAAACACAACGCGGCCCATCCGGATCGACCAGAATATGCCCGACCAAACCGTAACTTTTATCCGGACAGCTTACCAGCTCGCCGTTGAACGTCAACGAATAGCCGACGCCCGCGCCGAACGTCAGCACCGCGAAGCTATCCAATCCAACGCCCGGTCCAAACAGGCAGGCGTCAACCACCAACGAATCGATATCGTTGTAAATTCCGGTAGGCAATCCGGTCGCCTCACGAACCATGACGGAAAGTTCCACGGGCTGCGACCAGTGCATGAACGGTGCGAACGTCACCACGGTACCGTCGACAATATGCCCGCCAAGCGAGATTCCCACAGCGCACGGTTTCGGCCAGCCCGCCATCTCCGCCTCGTCGGAACAGTCGGTCGTCAGTTGTTTGATCAGCGCGACCACGGTCTGCGGGGAAGCGTCTTCGATTTCCAGATCATGGCATCCGGTGATGATCTGCCCGATTGCGTTGACCGCAACTGCCGAAATATGCGTCGCGTTGATTTTCATGCCAACGAAAGATCGCGCATTCGCAATCACCTGCAATCCGGTTTGCGGGCGGCCGCGACGTTCCGTATTTTCTTTCTGCACGAAACCTTTCGGCAGTTTGCCGGCCTTGCCGGACGGCATCGGCGTCTCCTCAATCACGCCCGCATAAATCAGATCGCTGGTAATTCGGGAAACAGCACCCTGCGAAAGTCCTAAAATCTGCGCCAACGTAATGCGTGAAATCGGACCATATTTCATGATGCAAGCCGCGACTTTATGGGTATATTCCGAGCCTTCAAACCACTGTGGCAGAGGTGAAACCGCCATCTGAACCATCCTTCGTGCTCCCGTTCGCGCACATCGTGCGTCAAATTACTTTCTCAGAGTAACAAAATCTCGTCGTTTTTGTTTTCCGCCCCGCACAGGCGCGCTGAGTTGGGAATGAAAACCGCCCCCCTCTATAATTCTCAGTAACGGTGGTGTGGTAAGGAAGCCGCTCCACCGTAATAGAGAAAAAATACAAAGGAGTCGAGAATGAAACCTGATTCCACCACTAGTGTAGGTAAATTCAGGAGGATTGTATACCGCGCTCTCACGGCCACATGCGCAATCGCGTTGACGGCCGGCCTTGCAGGTTGCGGCAACAGCACCGCTGGAACCGTCACTTTGGATTTCTTCCAATTCAAAGCCGAAGCAGCGGACTGGTTCACCGCAAAAGCAAAGGAATTTGAGAAAACCCATCCCAGCATCAAAGTCAACGTCAACAATTCGTCCGACGCAACCACTGATTTGCGTACGCGACTCGTGAAAAATCGTGAACCCGACGTCATCACCATCAATGGCGACATTAATTTCGGCATGCTCGCCGAAGCGGGTGTTTTCCACGATTTCACCGACGATGACATCGTCGACGAACTCAATCCAGGCATGGTGAACATCGCCAAGAGCCTTGTACAAACCAACGACGAATCCAAGAAGCGCCTGTACGGCCTGCCGTATGCGGGCAACGCGTCCGGCTACATCATCAACGCTGACGTGTGGGAAGAAGCGGGCGAGGATCCCGACAATCCACCGCAGACGTGGAGCGAATTCATCGACCTGCTGCAACGCTTCAAGAGCAAGGGCATTGTACCGATCGAAGCGAGCACCGCTGATCCGTGGACACTCCAGGCGCCGCTGGCGTCACTCAACTCCACGCTGGTACCGGAATCCGAATATCTTTCCCTCAAAGACGGATCGAAGAAATTCTCCGACCTGTGGGGCACTGTCAGCGATCAGCTGGTCGAGATCTACCAGAACTACACGCAGAAGAATCCGGCCGTCACTTACCAGCAGGCCACGCAGGATCTGGCCGCAGGCAAAGCCGCGATTCTGCCACTCGGCACCTACGCGATTCCGCAGATCCGACTCATCAACAGCGACGCCAACCTGCGTTTCGCGCAAATGCCGGCAACTGATGATGCCAAAGAACAGCAGCTCACCGCAGGCGATGACGTGATCCTGACCATGGGTGCGCATACCAAGCATGAGAAGGAAGCGCGCGAATTCATCGACTTCCTGATGAACGACGAAAACATCAAGGACTACTCCAAGCAGCAGTCCGCATTTACCCCCTACAAAGACACGTATGTGGGCGATGAAGCGCTGAACGGTGTGCTTGACTTCTACCAGGCGGGCAAACTGGCCGACTTCTGCGACCATTACGTGCCAGCCAGCATCAACCTCGCAGGCTTCCTGCAGACGCTGGTTCAGTCGGGCAACACCGAAAAATTCCTGAACAGCGTGCAATCCGAATATGACAAGATCGAAGCCAGAAACTTCAGGTGAGAGGAGGAACGGACATGACTACCGCACATACTGCAAATACTGCGAAGAACTCGGCAGAAAATTCCAAGAATAAGGTTTCGAAATATTCCAAGCGCAAGGTCGATCCGGCATTTTATTGGATGACCGTTCCGGCTGTGATTCTGGTGTCCATCTTCCTGTATTGGCCGTTCCTGCAGGGCGCGGCATACTCGTTCACCAATTCGCAGGGTTATGGTGATTTCAAATTCATCGGATTGAAGAATTATATTGCGATGTTCCAGGATTCTCGCGTCGGTCACGCGTACCTGTTCACTATTCTCATCGCAATTTTGATTACGATCGGCACGAATTTTCTTGGCATGTTCCTTGCGGTGCTGCTGAATTCGAAAATCGCGTTCAAAAACGGATTCCGTGCGATCTTCTTCATTCCGTACACCTTGTCGGTGTTGGTGATCGGCTATGTGTTCAAGTACATTTTCATGACGCCGCTGCCGGCGCTCGGTCAGGCGCTGCATATTGATTGGCTGTCGACGTCAATGATTTCCAATCCGGATTTGGCATGGTTCCCGATTGTGTTCCTGTCGATCTGGCAGGGCGTGGCCTACTCCACGCTGCTGTATTTGGCTGGCCTGCAGACCATCGACAACGAGATTTATGAGGCGGCTGCGATCGATGGCGTGAGCGCTTGGCAGAACTTCTGGCAGATCACCTTCCCGCTGATCGGCCCGTTCTTCACCATCAACATGGTGTTGAGCCTCAAGAATTCGCTCGGCGCGTTCGACCAGATCATGGCATTGACCAAGGGCGGCCCGGATTCCAAGACCGAAACCGTCTCGTATCTGATCTTCCAGAACGGCCTTGGCAATGGCGAATACTCCTACCAGATGGCGAACGCGGTCACGTTCTTCATCGTGCTGGCAATCCTGGCCTTCGTGCAGCTGAAGTTCTTCAGCGGCAAGGAGAAGGTCTGAGCAAGGGTCTGAAAGTCTGAAGGTAAAGAGGAAATATCATGACTAGCGCAACTGTTGCAAAGACTGCAGCCAAGACTACTCAATCGCAGGCAAAGCCGGAGAAAATCCGCAGGGATCATAAGGTCAACTGGTGGCTGACCGCGGCTGTGGCCGTGTTGAGCCTTACCGTGCTCGTGCCGTTGTATTTCGCTGTGGTCACCGCGTTGAAGACTCCGAGCGAGGCTGGTACGTTCAGCTTGCCGACCACATGGGAATGGCATAATTTCGCCGATGCGTGGAATAAGGTGAACTATCCGAAGGCCGCGCTTAATTCCGCAATCATCACCGTGTGCGCGGTGGTGTTGACGCTGCTGACGAACACGTTCGTCGCGTATGCTGTGGCAAGGAATATGGATAAGCGATTCTTCCGTTTCCTGTACTACTTCTTCCTTGCGATGATGTTCGTGCCGTTCACGGTGATCATGCTTCCGATTGCGAAGGAAATGGGTTCGCTGCATCTTGATAATCAGCTTGGTTTGATTATTTTGTACACGATTCTCGGTATTGGTACGAATCTGTTTATTGCGATTGGTTTCATTCGTTCGATTCCGATTTCGTTGGAAGAGGCGGCTCGTATCGACGGTGCTTCCACCTGGCGTATTTTCTGGACGATCATTTTCCCGCTGATGGGTCCGATTAATGCCACGATTGCGATTTTGACCGCACTATGGGCTTGGAACGACTTCCTGCTGCCGTTGATCACGCTGACCGATCAGAGCAATCAGACGATTCCGCTCGCACAGTACGTGTTCCAAAGCCAGTTCACGTCGAACTATCCGATGGCCTTCGCGTCCTACCTGATGGCCATGGCTCCGGTCCTCATCGTCTACATCTTCGCCCAGAAGTGGGTCGTCGGTGGAGTGATGAGGGGAGCCGTTAAGTGAACAGCCCAGTGGTCTGTTCATAGGCTCTCCCTGAGCGATCCGATAGGCGAGTGAAGGCAGGGACAACGCGGCCGTAGGCCGTCCGTTCAGGAAGTAACACTTCACCGCCCTGAGCGGGACTGGCCTATCCCACTCCCCAGCGCGGGACGTTCCATTTCCCTTTCTGGAACGTCCCGCGTTTTTATTTTTGCGGATTGGTTTTTCGCGTCCGTAAGAAGCGTATTCTTTTCTTGCTTTGCACAACTCGCCGCGGGAAAGAAAGAAAAACAGGGTTGCATACCATAGGGGAGTAGGCAAAATCGATCTTCTGCATGAAGCTGACATGAGCTGAAAACGGGCAGAGTCAGTCACGAAAGATCGAACGAAAATCCAACAAACGTCAAGCAAAGGAGCTCCACGACATGACGAATTTCAATCGTTCCACCCTTCCCGACACCGTGCGTTCCAACGGCGCGACCCCGAACCCGTGGTGGGCCAACGCGGTGGTGTATCAGGTGTATCCTCGTTCCTTCCAAGACACGAACGGCGACGGCATCGGCGATCTGAAGGGCATCACCAGCCGTCTTGACTATCTGGCCGATCTTGGCGTGGACGTGGTGTGGTTGAGCCCGGTCTACAAGTCGCCGCAGGACGACAACGGCTACGATATTTCCGATTATCAGGATATCGATCCGCTGTTCGGCACCTTGGAGGATATGGACGAGCTGCTTGCCGAAGCGCACAAGCGCGGTCTGAAGATCGTGATGGACCTCGTCGTCAATCACACGTCCGACGAGCACGCCTGGTTCCAGGCTTCCCGCGACAAGGACGATCCGCATGCCGACTGGTATTGGTGGCGTCCAGCCAGGCCGGGGCATGAGCCGGGCACTCCGGGTGCCGAGCCGAACCGGTGGGGTTCCTATTTCGGCGGTTCCGCCTGGGAGTACGATCCGAAGCGCGGCGAGTATTTCTTCCACCAGTATTCCAAGAAGCAGCCGGATTTGAATTGGGAGAATCCGGAAGTGCGCAAGGCCGTCTACAAGATGATGAATTGGTGGATGGACCGCGGCATTGACGGCTTCCGTATGGATGTGATCACGCAGGTTTCGAAGACTGTTGATAAGAACGGCAAGCTGCCGGGAGAAGACGGCTGCGAGATTGAGGATTATCCGGTTGGTGAGGAAGGCTATTCCAGCCCGTTCCCATGGTGCTCCGACGGTCCGCGCATCGACGAGTTCCTTGCCGAAATGCGCCGCGAAGTGTTCGAAGGCCGCGAAGGCTACATGAACGTCGGCGAAGCGCCGGGCATCACTCCGGCACGCAACGAGCATGTCACCGATCCGAAGAACGGCGAACTTGACATGCTGTTCCTCTTCGACCACGTGGGCATCGACCAGGAAGGTTCCAAGTGGAACACCGTGCCGTTCGAAGTCAAGAATCTGCGCGCCCGCCTCGCCGACCAGCAGGAGGCCGTGAAGAACGCCGGCTGGGCCAGCCTGTTCTTCTGCAACCATGATCAGCCGCGCGTCGTCTCCCGTTGGGGCAATGACACGGACCGTGAGTCGCGCGAGCTGAGCGCCAAGGCGTTCGGCATGCTGCTGCACATGCACCGCGGCACCCCTTACATTTACGAGGGCGAAGAGCTGGGCATGACCAACGCACACTTCACCACGCTCGAGCAGTATCGCGATCTGGAATCCATCAACGCCTACCGCCAGCGCGTGGAAGAAGCAAAATGCCAGTCCGCAGAATCGATGATGGCGGCGCTCGCGCTCATCGGTCGCGACAACGCACGCACGCCGATGCAGTGGGACGCCTCCAGGTACGCCGGCTTCACCGCGCCGGACGCGGCGACGGAACCGTGGATCGGCGTCAATCCGAATCATGTCGAGATCAACGCAGCCGAGGAATTCGACGATCCCGAATCCGTGTACAGCTTCTACAAGAAGCTCATCGCCATGCGCCACAACAACGCGACCATCGCGACGGGCGAATGGAATCTGGTCGCGGCAGACAGCGAGCAGGTGTATTCCTTCACCCGTACCAGCGGCGACGACACGATTCTCGTCATCGTCAATCTCACTGATAGGACGGCGCAGGTGCCTGCTGAGGTCGCGCAACTGCTTGAGGATGGCGTGGGCGAGTCGCAGGTACTGCTCAGCACCTATGATGCCGTGCATAGCGTGAAGTCGGTCGCTCGCGGCGAGCTTGCTCGCTGGGAGGGGGTCGTGATCCAGCTCTGATCGATCTTTCCTATAAACTCTCTGCAAAAAGCGTTCGTGCGATTCATCACGGGATCGTACGAACGCTTTTTCTTTATTTGTATTGTGATTTATCAGATTATGTATTGCGATTATTCCTGATTGCTTGTGATTACTTTTCGCAAGCAATCTCACTTTTCATCGCGAAAGCCGCATGATAAGGCAGTTTCGGCAGACGTACGCTTACAATAACGCTCATGGAACAAAACGAGGTTCTCAAAGCATTGCAGCGCGATCACGCAGCTGAACTGAAACTAGCCGCCGAACGACTCAAGGGCACTGCGCGCCACACGGCAATCATTCCGTCCAAGGTGCTGTCCGACATGACCGGACATGAGATTCTGCTCAAGCCTGAGAATCTCCAGGTCACCGGATCGTTCAAGATTCGCGGCGCCTACAACAAGATCGCATCCCTGAGTGATGAGCAGCTGGCTCGCGGCATTGTCACCGCTTCCGCGGGCAACCATGCGCAGGGCGTGGCCTATGCGGCTCGCGAACGTGGTGCGAAGGCAACGATCTGCATGCCGCAGATCACTCCGCCGCTGAAGGTTGACGCCACCAAGGCGTACGGCGCAGACGTGGTGCTGTACGGCGAGGTGTTCGACGAATCCGCAGCCCGCGCCCAGGAATTGAGCGACACCGAAGGCATGATCTACGTGCCGCCATTCGACGATTACGAGGTGCTGTGCGGTCAGGGCACCATCGGCCTTGAAATCCTCGAAGACGTGCCGAACGTCACCGACGTGGTCGTGCCGCTGGGCGGTGGCGGTCTTGGTGCCGGTGTGGCGCTCGCCATCAAGACGTTCAAGCCGGAAGTGCGCGTGATCGGCGCGATTCCGGAGGGTAGCCCAGCATGGAAGAATTCGCTGGCCGCAGGTCATGTGGTTGCCGCCGACCAGGTGCGCACGTCCGCCGAGGGTGTCGCCGTGAAGCGTCCGGGCGATCTCACGTTCGCGCTGCTCAACGAATTCCTTGACGACATCGTCACCGTGACCGAGCGTGACATCAACGAGATGATCCTGCTCATGCTCGAAAAGCACAAGCTGGTGGTTGAGGCTGCCGGCGCTGTGTCTCTGGCTGCGCTCGAGCACCTCAACCTGCGCTCGCGCAAGTTCGCCGAGGCGAAGGGTCCGCATGTGGTGGTGCCGATCATGTCTGGCGGTAATGAAGACACTGTGTCCATTGGCGCTGTGATTCAGAAGGGTATGATCACGCGTGGCCGCATCATGCATTTCGAGGTCGAGCTGCCCGATACCCCGGGACAGCTGGTGAAGGTCGCCACATTGCTGGCCGAGCAGCGTGCGAACGTTATCGCGCTGGATCACGACCAGTTCAAGGCGTCCAGCCATTACGCGAATGCCGTGGCTTTGGGCGTGACGGTTGAAACGAATGGTCCCGACCACATTGATCGTGTGCTCGAGGCATTGCGGGAAGCCGGTTTCCAGCCGAAGCGCATTTACTGATTTCAGTACCGTTTTTCAGTATTTGATAACCAATAAGGGTCTTGGAAAGCCTTGCGATGATTTCTGATTGTCGCAAAGCAATCCAAGACCCTTTTGTTGTTTATATTGCTTGACTAGCCGTTACGTCATTCGGATTTTTGTCGTTGAAAAATTCGGATTTTGGTAACGACCAACCAAAACCGGTGTAATTCCAACGATTTGTGCCGGTACTGCAAGACGTACGAGAAAACGTATTTACTGTGCGGCTTACTGCTCGGCGGTGATGGTTTCGTCGACGAGCTGCGGCAGGGCGACGGCGATATCGTCGTGGATAAGCCGGTCGGCCAACCGATCGTATTGCGTGCGTCCCATGTTCATAATGGTGATCGGCACGCCCGCCTCTGCGGCTATGGGCACGATGCTTGCCGCGGGCATGACTTCCAGCGTGGATCCGATGACCCACAGTTCGTCGGCCTGCGTTGCGAGTCGATACGATTTTTCGAGCGCGCCGTCCGGCAGCGCCTCGCCGAAGTAGACCACGTCGGTTTTGATGAGTCCGTTGCATGGCATGTTGCCGCTGTAGGGCAGTCTGCGATGGCAGTGCGGATCGGGTTCGTTGTCGAGATTCGCCATGATGTCGGCGGTGTCATATTTTGCATGGCACTTCATGCAGTGCGAGGTACCGATGGTGCCATGCAGATTGACGATGACGTCGCTGCTATTGCCTGCTTTTTCGTGCAGCGCGTCGAAATTCTGTGTGGCGAGCAGCGTCAGCAGTCCAGCCTGTTCCAGTTTGACGAGCGCTTTATGTGCGGTGCCCGGCTGTGCGGTCCACACGGGTGATTCCTTCTGCCAACGCCAGGAATACTTGCGATCTTCCTCGTGGCAAAGGAATGCTTCGATGTCATACACTTTCGTTTGTTCAGGGTGCTTAGTCCAGACGCCGTCCGGTCCACGGAAGTCGGGAATACCTGCGGACGTGGAAATCCCCGCCCCCGTCAATACTGCGATCTTTTTGCTCATATCTTAGGTATAGCCGCAAGACGTAACTTCTGATGTTTCACGTGAAACAGGGAACATCGGGCAATCAAATTCGAGAAAAGCAATCTTAATAATCATGCATGGAAAGGAATGAGAGGTGCATTATGACTACTGATATTGCACAAAACATTGCAGATGATGGCGCTGATGCGGCCGAGACTGCCGAAACGACCGAGACGGTTACGGCGATCGGGGCAATCGATATCGAATCGATGGTGGCGCCGCCGTCGCCGACACAGCTTGCCCCGATTCCGACGCCGCGAGCAGACTAAGTTCTTCCCGCACACTGATGAGTTTCCGGAAGGCTGCCAAGTGATTTCCGACTTGGACCAGGATGATTTCGGATATCCCGTGAATATCGAGCAGGTTACATACGTGACCCGTCAGCTGGCTGATGGCAGCAGTGTTGATTTGCCGATGTGGGTGTTCACGCCTGGCGTTGACAATATGCCCGAGGGCGCAATGCCGGAAGGTGGTTGGCCGGTGATTGTGTTTGTGCGCGGTTCGGCATTCCACGAGCAGAATGTGACCGATTGCTCGAATTATTTCGTGCGTATTGCCGAGCAAGGGTATGTGGTGGCTGCGCTGAAGTATCGTCACAGCGATATTGCGCCGTTCCCCGCGCAGATGCAGGATTGCAAGACTGCGGTGCGTTTCATGCGCAAGAATGCCGAACGCTTCCATTGCAACAAGGATCGTATTGCGCTGTGGGGCGATTCTTCGGGCGGTCATACGGTGTTGATGGCTGGGTTCACTGGCAATCGCGCGCCTGATACGGATGCCTATGCCGAGGAAAGCGCCGAAGTGAACGCGATCGTGGATTGGCATGGCCCTACTGATTTCGCGAAGATGAACTTTTATCCGAGTTCGCAGAACCACAGTGATCCGCAGTGCCCGGAAGGTGTGGTGATTGGTGGCGGTGACGTGCTTGAACATCCGGATTTGAGCGCCCAGGCTTCGCCTATGACTTATCTGAGTGCCGATATGCCCACTCCGTCAACGCTGATCATGCATGGTGGCCGCGATCAGTTGGTGCCGTTCAATCAGAGTTGTCGCCTGTATGCCACGTTGAAAGCGCTTGGCAAGGATGTGACGTTCTACAAGCTCGATAACGCCTGCCATGCCTGTTACGGATTCCGTAGCGCTCGCGCGTTGCGTTTGGTGTTCGATTGGCTTTCCGATCGTCTGTGACTTGCTGTGATGCGCTGTTGATCTGCTGATTGCCGTGTTGTTGCGTTGCGTGACACGCGGCAATCAGCTTTTTCTGACGATTTTTGGGTTGTGTTGGAGTTGGTTTTGCGATTTATGGTGTAAGAAAGACGGATTTCGACACGCCGACGCTTTCCAGTGTTTGCAAGGGTTCGCGTCTTGTTTCGTCATGCCCGATTTGCGTGGAATGGGATTGTGCTGTAGGTTTATCTCTTGCTGCCGCTCGGCGAGTGGTTCCCCGGTTGGGGTGCCTCGAGGCGGGTGAGTGGTGGTGGTTTGAGAACTCAAGAGCGTATTTGTACTACTTCTTTATAGTCAATGATTGCCAGTTCATCGTCCGCTCGTTCGCGAGTGGCCGGGAGGCCTTGAAGGACGGTGAGGTTTTCGTGCGATGCGCCTTTCCTTATAAGGCGATCGTCAATTTTCTTGTTTTTGAGAGTCACATGTTGGCTTTCTGCAAAGTTTTTTTGTGGAGGGTTCGATTCTGGCTCAGGATGAACGCTGGCGGCGTGCTTAACACATGCAAGTCGAACGGGATCCATCAGGCTTTGCTTGGTGGTGAGAGTGGCGAACGGGTGAGTAATGCGTGACCGACCTGCCCCATACACCGGAATAGCTCCTGGAAACGGGTGGTAATGCCGGATGCTCCGACTCCTCGCATGGGGTGTCGGGAAAGATTTCATCGGTATGGGATGGGGTCGCGTCCTATCAGGTAGTCGGCGGGGTAACGGCCCACCGAGCCTACGACGGGTAGCCGGCCTGAGAGGGCGACCGGCCACATTGGGACTGAGATACGGCCCAGACTCCTACGGGAGGCAGCAGTGGGGAATATTGCACAATGGGCGCAAGCCTGATGCAGCGACGCCGCGTGCGGGATGACGGCCTTCGGGTTGTAAACCGCTTTTGATCGGGAGCAAGCCTTCGGGTGAGTGTACCTTTCGAATAAGCACCGGCTAACTACGTGCCAGCAGCCGCGGTAATACGTAGGGTGCAAGCGTTATCCGGAATTATTGGGCGTAAAGGGCTCGTAGGCGGTTCGTCGCGTCCGGTGTGAAAGTCCATCGCTTAACGGTGGATCTGCGCCGGGTACGGGCGGGCTGGAGTGCGGTAGGGGAGACTGGAATTCCCGGTGTAACGGTGGAATGTGTAGATATCGGGAAGAACACCAATGGCGAAGGCAGGTCTCTGGGCCGTTACTGACGCTGAGGAGCGAAAGCGTGGGGAGCGAACAGGATTAGATACCCTGGTAGTCCACGCCGTAAACGGTGGATGCTGGATGTGGGGCCCGTTCCACGGGTTCCGTGTCGGAGCTAACGCGTTAAGCATCCCGCCTGGGGAGTACGGCCGCAAGGCTAAAACTCAAAGAAATTGACGGGGGCCCGCACAAGCGGCGGAGCATGCGGATTAATTCGATGCAACGCGAAGAACCTTACCTGGGCTTGACATGTTCCCGACAGCCGTAGAGATATGGCCTCCCTTCGGGGCGGGTTCACAGGTGGTGCATGGTCGTCGTCAGCTCGTGTCGTGAGATGTTGGGTTAAGTCCCGCAACGAGCGCAACCCTCGCCCTGTGTTGCCAGCACGTCATGGTGGGAACTCACGGGGGACCGCCGGGGTCAACTCGGAGGAAGGTGGGGATGACGTCAGATCATCATGCCCCTTACGTCCAGGGCTTCACGCATGCTACAATGGCCGGTACAACGGGATGCGACACGGCGACGTGGAGCGGATCCCTGAAAACCGGTCTCAGTTCGGATTGGAGTCTGCAACCCGACTCCATGAAGGCGGAGTCGCTAGTAATCGCGGATCAGCAACGCCGCGGTGAATGCGTTCCCGGGCCTTGTACACACCGCCCGTCAAGTCATGAAAGTGGGTAGCACCCGAAGCCGGTGGCCTAACCCTTTGTGGATGGAGCCGTCTAAGGTGAGACTCGTGATTGGGACTAAGTCGTAACAAGGTAGCCGTACCGGAAGGTGCGGCTGGATCACCTCCTTTCTACGGAGTTTTTCAGGACGCCGGTCCGGCGTCCGTCGTGTGGCCCATGCGCCGGGGATCGTCTCCGGTCTGGCGTGGGCGTGCTGGTGTGGAAGAGATCGTTGGCTTCGCGGGTCCTTGGGGCCTTGCGGGGAGTGGTGCGGGTATGCTTTTGGGTTCCCGGACCGCCACCCGCATCCGTTTTGGGTGCGTGCGGTTTTCCGGATGCCCCTGGCGGGACGCCGTCGGCCTTGCGGGCCGCGGGTCGGGTCCGGTCGGGGTGCGTGGTGGTTTGAGAACTGGATAGTGGACGCGAGCAATGCGATGATGTGATGTCATCGTTTGCTTTATCGCGATTTCGCCAGGCTTCTTTTTTGGAGTCTGGTTTCGAGATCGATCGTTTTGTGATCATTTTTTACAGTGTGATGATTTGTCGTCTGGCGTTTGAAGCTATCATCAGGGTTTTTCGGGGCGTGTGCCGCCCTGAAGGGCGTATGGTGGATGCCTTGGCAGACAGTACCGATGAAGGACGTTTGAGGATGCGATAAGCCTCGGGGAGCCTCCAACATGGCTTCGATCCGAGGATTTCCGAATGGGGCAACCCGCCGGCCGTCATGGGCCGGCACGGAACCTTGTTGTTCCGGGGGTACGCAGGGAAGTGAAACATCTCAGTACCTGCAGGAAGGGATACTCCGTGAGTAGTGGCGAGCGAAAGCGGATCAGACCAAACCATGGGCGCGTGATACCCGTCGGGGGTTGCGTTCGTGGTGTTGCGGGAGCGTGTGTCCCGGTTCCGACGGACCGGGCGGGAGTCATAAAACGGCTTGCCAGGGGAACAGGCTTGAAGGCCTGGCCGCAGAGGGTGCCAGCCCCGTACCTGGAAGCTTGCCGTCTTCCGATCATGTGTCCCAAGTAGCGCGGGCCTCGTGGAATCCCGTGTGAATCGGCCCCGACCGTGGGGTAAGTCTAAGCATACCTGTCTGACCGATAGCGTACCAGTACCGTGAGGGAAAGGTGAAAAGCACCCCGGGAGGGGAGTGAAAGAGTTCCTGAAACCGTGCGCCTACAATCCGTCGGAGCCTCCTTGTGGGGTGACGGCGTGCCTATCGAAAAATGAGTCTGCGAGTCAGTGGTGCGTGGCGAGGCTAACCCGTGGTGGGGGAGCCGTAGCGAAGGCGAGTCTCAAAAGGCGTTTTGAGTCGCGCGCCCTGGACCCGAAGCGGGATGATCTAGCCCTGGGCAGGTTGAAGCGCGGGTAAGACCGCGTGGAGGACCGAACCCACCTGGGTTGAAAACCGGGGGGATGACCTGGGGCTAGGGGTGAAAGGCCAATCAAATTCCGTGATAGCTGGTTCTCTCCGAAATGCATTTAGGTGCAGCGTCGGTTGATTGCATCGCGGGGGTAGAGCTACTGGATGCTTGCGGGCCCGTGTCGGGTACCAATAGCAGCCAAACTCCGAATACCGTGGATGTGTATTCCGGCAGTGAGTCGGCGGGGGATAAGCTCCGTCGTCGAGAGGGAGACAGCCCAGATCGTCGTCTAAGGTCCCGAAGCGTGTGCTAAGTGGGAAAGGATGTGGAGTCGCATAGACAGCCAGGAGGTTGGCTCAGAAGCAGCCATCCTTGAAAGAGTGCGTAACAGCTCACTGGTCTAGTGGTTCCGCGCCGACAATGTAGCGGGGCTCAAGCACACCACCGAAGACGCGGCAACAGTTTTTGCTGTTGGGTAGGAGAGCGTCCCGCGTGGGGCGAAGCGGCCGGGGAACCGTGCCGTGGACCGCGCGGGAGTGAGAATGCAGACATGAGTAGCGAGAGACGGGTGAGGATCCCGTCCGCTGGATGACCAAGGGTTCCGGGGCCACGTTCGTCGTCCCCGGGTGAGTCGGGTCCTAAGGCGAGGCCGACAGGCGTAGTCGAATGGATGAACGGGTGGATATTCCCGTACCGGCGGCGTACCGTAAGAGCCGAACGGATGAGTACTAACCTCCGGTCGCGTGGCGTCGTTCCCTTCGGGGTTCGGGGCGCGTGGCTGTTGGGAGCGTAGTCCTGGTAGGCTAGCGCACAGGGGTGACACGGAATGGGAGCCGGCCGCGGAGGTGGTTTTCCGTGGTCAAGCACGCAGCCCGTCCCATAGGCAAATCCGTGGGACGCATAGGGTGAGGTGTGATGATGGGCGCCTTTTTGGCGCGATATCCGGTGGTCCAGGCCGTCGAGAAAAGCCTCGGCGCGAGGGGCGTCGCCGCCCGTACCCCAAACCGACACTGGTGGTCAGGTAGAGAATACCAAGGCGATCGAGCGAATCCTGGTCAAGGAACTCGGCAAATCACTCCCGTGCCTTCGGTATAAGGGAGACCCCCGGGCGTGAAGAGGCTTGCCCTCGGAGCGTTGGGGGGTGGCACAGACCAGGGGGTAGCGACTGTTTACCAAAAACACAGGTGCATGCGAAGGCGCAAGCCGCTGTATATGCACTGACGCCTGCCCGGTGCCGGAAGGTTAAGAGGATCCGTCAGCCCCTTTTGGGGTGAAGCGGTGAATTCAAGCCCCGGTAAACGGCGGTGGTAACTATAACCATCCTAAGGTAGCGAAATTCCTTGTCGGGTAAGTTCCGACCTGCACGAATGGCGTAACGACTTCCCCACTGTCTCGACCAGGAGCTCGGCGAAATTGCAGTACGAGTAAAGATGCTCGTTAAGCGCAGAAGGACGAAAAGACCCCGGGACCTTTACTATACCTTGGTATTGGCGTTAGGCGCGGATTGTGTAGCATAGGCGGGAGGCTTCGAAGCATGGGCGCCAGCCCGTGTGGAGCCGCAAGGTGAAATACCGCTCTGTTCTCGTTTGACGTCTCACCTCGAACAGTCATCCTGTTCAGGGACAGTGCCTGGCGGGTAGTTTAACTGGGGCGGTTGCCTCCCAAAGAGTAACGGAGGCGCTCAAAGGTCCGCTCAGCCCGGTTGGCAATCGGGTTTCGAGTGTAATCGCACAAGCGGGCTTGACTGCGAGAACGACGGTTCGGGCAGGGACGAAAGTCGGAGATAGTGATCCGGTGCCGGCGCACGGGCGCGGCATCGCTCAACGGATAAAAGGTACCCCGGGGATAACAGGCTGATCATTCCCAAGAGTCCATATCGACGGGATGGTTTGGCACCTCGATGTCGGCTCGTCGCATCCTGGGGCTGGAGCAGGTCCCAAGGGTTCGGCTGTTCGCCGATTAAAGCGGCACGCGAGCTGGGTTCAGAACGTCGTGAGACAGTTTGGTCTCTATCCTCTGCGCTCGTTGGAATCCTGAGGAGGCCTGCCCATAGTACGAGAGGACCTGGGTGGACGGACCTCTGGTATGCCGGTTGTCGCGCCAGCGGCATGGCCGGTTGGCTACGTTCGGGAGGGATAACCGCTGAAAGCATCTAAGCGGGAAGCCTGCTCCAAGATTAGGATTCCTTGACGCTCCCCGGAGCGCCTGTAGCCCGCATGTTGAACACGTGTTCGATAGGCCGGAGGTGGAAGCCCCGCGAGGGGTGGAGCCGACCGGTACTAACGGGCGAACGCGGCACACTTTTTCCGACCCGCTTGCTGGGTCGGGTCTCGTCCTGTGGTGGTTTCTTTCGTTGGATGGCAAGGAGCATTGTTTCTTGTGGTCACGATGACGATACCGGTGAAGCGTTTTTGCTCGCGTCCGTTGTCCGGTTCCCGGACCGCCACGATCGGAATCGGTCGTGTGGCTGGTTCCGTTTGCCGGCCGATCCCTTGGTGGGTTGGCCGTTGTATTGGTTTTGCGGTGGTCATGGCCCAGGTGAGACGCCCGGTCCCTTTCCGAACCCGGAAGCTAAGGCCTGGTCGCGGCGATGGTACTGCACTCGAGAGGGTGTGGGAGAGTAGCACGCCGCCGCATTCAACGTCGGGGTTCCCGTCGAGCGTGACGCTCCGGGAACCCCCTTTTTTTTGTCTTTTGGTTCGTGTTTCCCGCGGCGCGCGGGAGGCTCCCAATCCACAACACCCTTGCATCGCATGGTCCGTCAGCGTGACTGTTAGTAATGATGTGATGAGGCTCACGCGTTACGCCCGCGCGGGTTCCAGAGAATCACGTTACGATGGAAAACGGCAGAAGCCCGATAATTGACAATCAGCGAAAGGACCGATGATGACTCTCCTGCAGCATGAACTGACCGATTTTAAGGTGAACGCGTTCCAGAACAACGAGTTCCATGAGGTGACCAAGGCTGATGTGCTCGGCCACTGGTCCCTGTTCTTCTTCTACCCGGCTGATTTCACCTTCGTGTGCCCCACTGAACTTGAGGATCTGGCCCGCAACTACGCCAAGTTCAAGGAAATTGGATGCGAGGTCTACTCTGTCTCCTGCGACACCCACTTCGTGCACAAGGCATGGCATGACGCCAATGAAAAGATCGCCAAGATTCAATATCCGATGCTTGCCGACCCGACCGCTCTATTGGCCAAGGATCTCGACACCTACAACGAAGTCGATGGCATGGCCGAACGCGGTGACTTCATCGTGAGTCCCGAAGGCAAGGTCGTGGCTTATGAAGTCATCTCTTCCAATGTGGGCCGCAATGCCGAAGAACTGCTACGCCGTGTGCAAGCTTCTCAGTTCGTCCACGAACATGGCGATCAGGTTTGCCCTGCCAACTGGACTCCAGGCGAGGACACTATTGAACCTAGCCTTGATCTTGTTGGTCAACTGTGATCGTCGCTTGACGGACGGCTTGTCAAGCTAATCCGACGGGGTGCCCAGGAGAATCCTCCGGGCACCTCCTGAATAGCCAGATCAAGGCACGAAGGGAGTCGTTATGTCTCGAAATGATTTGTACGATGTCATAGTCATCGGCGGCGGTCCCGCTGGTCTGACGGCGGGATTGTATTTGGCCCGTGCCCGATATCGCGTACTGATTCTCGAGAAAGATGATTTTGGCGGACAGATCACCATCACCAATGAGGTGGTCAACTATCCGGGCGTTGGCCGCACCACTGGCCGTGCGCTTACCCAGACCATGCGTCAACAGGCGCAGGATTTCGGCGCCGAATTCCTTTCCGCCGAAGCCATCGGCCTCGACGTGCATGGCGATGTCAAAACCGTGCATACTTCGCGCGGCGACTTGAAAGCTTTTGGTATTCTCATCGCCACCGGTGCCAGCCCACGCAAACTAGGGTTCGAAGGGGAGTCCGAATATGCTGGCCGCGGTGTGGCCTACTGCGCCACCTGCGATGGCGAGTTCTTTGCCGGCAAGGAAGTACTGGTGGTCGGCGGAGGGTTCGCAGCAGCCGAGGAATCCGTGTTTCTGACCACATACGCCTCCAAAGTTACCGTTCTCGTACGGGAACAGGACTTCACTTGCGACGCTGCGGTGGCCGCCGCAGCAAAAAACAATCCGAAAATCGACGTGCGTTACCAGGTCGAGCTGCAAGGTGTCACTGCCGGGCAAGGTGGTTTACGTGAAGCTTCGATCCTAAACCGGGCCACTGGCCAGACCGAAACGTGGAAACCTGCTGACGGCGGCACGTTCGGCGTGTTCGTGTTCGCAGGATATGTGCCCGCCACGAATCTGGTGCGCGGCGTGGTGGAACTGGACGATTATGGTTACGTGGTCACGCACGGCTATCTCGAAACCTCGGTGCCGGGCGTGTATGCAGCCGGTGATCTGCGGGCCAAAAACCTGCGGCAAGTGGTTACTGCCACCGCCGATGGCGCTATTGCCGCAGTGGAGTTGGAACGGTACGCCAAGCGGATGAGCGAGAAAACCGGTTTGACGCCACAGCGCCCGACCTCTTGCGCCTACGAGCAGTCCACGGCGAAGACAGATGCCGCCTCGTTGGCTGACACCACGCCCGCACCGGCACCCGTCAAACGCAGCACCGATGCCGCTGCCGCAGCAAACGCCGTTAGGAAGCCCGGCGAATTGTTCTCCGACACCACCAAACAGCAGCTCAACGTGGTCTTTAACCGTATGTCTCGCCCGGTCACGCTTGCTCTGGAACTGGACGATACGCCGCTGTCCACGGAACTGCGGGGATTCATCGATGCGATGGTCGCGCTGTCCGGTGGCAAGCTGAAATCGGTAGTGGTCGATGGTGAGTACGAGAAGGATGATACGGGGCGTGCGGTATTCGACGTCGACAGCGTGCTGCCGGCAGCGCGTCCATGCGTGCGCATGGTGGTGGATGGCGAGCCGACTGGTCTCGCCTTCCATGGCGTGCCCTCCGGTCATGAATTTAATTCGTTCGTGCTGGGCCTGTACAACGCGGCCGGTCCTGGTCAGCCGTTGGGCGATGATCTGATCGAACGGGCAAAGTCCATTGCAAGCCCGCTGAATATCATGATTCTCGTCTCGCTCACCTGCACGATGTGCCCGGAGACAGTGCTCGCCTCCCAACGCCTCGCCTCGCTAAACCCTGCCGTGCGCGCCGAGGCCTACGACGTTTCGCATTTTCCTGAGCTTAAGGACCAATACGGCGCAATGAGCGTGCCCTGCATCGTCATCAACCGTGGTGGCGAGCAGACCGTCGAATTCGGCAAGAAGAGCATTCCTCAGATGCTTGATCTCATCGGCGTGTGACAAGCGTGTGACAAACGGTGATAAGCGCGTGAGCACGCTTCGGCCCACGGGATTCCGTCGCCTGATTCTGTGAACCGAATGCCACGCGATGACGAATATGCCCGGAATCAGGTTTTGGCTTGATTCCGGGCATATTTATATGCGATGGTGCAGGCACCCAGTTCGTGGGATTATCCGCTGTAATCCCACGAACTAGGAACCACGAACCTATGGGGGACTAGGCGACGGCGACGCGCTTGCCTGCGGCCTTGACCAGCGAAATACTGATCAGCGCGATTATGAACAGCACGATGAGTACCGGAATCAACGCGGCATAACGGTGCGCCTGATCGGGGGTGTGCGTGACGACGAACGACGCCAGCTGATTGCCGGACAAGCCGGCGAATGCCCAGGCGCTCAAGGTCAGCCCATGCGTGGTGGATACGGTTTTCGTGCCGAAGTGCTGATCGAGCAGTACCGGCAGGGTGGAGAAGCCGCCGCCGTATCCGGCGTTGACGAGGAACAGCATCATCAACACGGCCCACAACAAAGCGCGGTCGATACTGTTAGTGCAAACCTGCAGCAGGCATACGGCGATCGATATCACGAAAATCACCTGATATACGGTTTCGCGGCGCTTGAGGTGATCGGACAGCGTGGAGAAGCCCACGCGGCCGGCGGCGTTGAACACGGAATCCACGGCGAGCACCAAACCGATAATGCCGGAAATGGCGGCCGCGAACGCGCTCGGGCTTAGCGGAGCGTACTGCGGGAACGCCTTCAGCACATCATGCAGGATGTCTTTCTCTTGGCTGATAAGAGCTAGACCACAGGTGATGTTGATGTAGAAGGCGAGCCAGATGCCCCAGAACACGGGTTTCTTAAGAATCGAGACGCGGCTGACATAGGAGGTCGCGGGATCATAGACCCAGCCGGCGGGGCGGCGTATGAGCAGGAATCCCACGAGCATCATTATCGCGTAAACCACGGCGAGCGTATAGAACATGTTCACCAGGCCGATCGAGCCGATCAGGTATTCCATCACCGGACTGGCAATGGCTTTGGCCAAGCCGAAACCGGCGACTGCGATACCGGTGGCGAGGCCCTTGTTGTCGGCGAACCACAGCATCAGGTTCTTGACCGGGGTCAGGTAGCCGATGCCCAGGCCGACACCCATGATCGCGCCGTAGCAGATGAACACGCCGGGCAGGAATCCCAAGGCGATGCTCACGCCCGTACCGGCGAAACCGACCACAAAGCAGACCATTGAGATAAGAGCAGATTTCTTGATGTTTTTCTCAACCATCGGCCCGGCGAATGCAGCGGACATGCCGAGAAAGAAGATGGCGAGAGAGAAGCCCCATTCCACGGAGGCGGGGCTGGCGTGAAGCTGGTCCGCGATCAACTGCTTGAACACGCTCCAGCAATAGACGGTGCCGATTGGGATATGGATCAATAGTGCGGGGATGATTGCGCTGGTCCAACGATTCTTGGTAAACCTTGCCATGTATAGGCGAATCCTTTCGCAACTGGCGTACGATGACCTGCCGGTTGGAACAAGAGGAGTTTCGTCGAGGAAACGGATGCACACCACATGTACTGCGAACAATTCGCTGAACATCTTTGGTGTTGTTTTCATCGGCGCCGCTGGCTCTTGTCGACGCCGACAAACAGCACTATAACGCCGTTACGGTGATTCCGTGGCCGATTATCGTGGGTTGTGACCGTGAGCTTATTCACATCGAAAACGGTTATGGAACGGTATCAATGTGAGTAAACTTGTGCTGCTGAACCATGAAAGCCTGACGGTTGAGTTTACAAGCGAGGCATCCCGACCTCAGATTGACGATGAGCTCGTGGACAACGTGGTGGCGTTGGCCAATACCGAAAAAACGGGTCGTTGTACCTTGGCATCGAAGACAACGGCACGGTAACCGGTGTTAGCAGGGAACATCGCAGCGTTGACGGGCTGGCGGTGTTTATCTTCTTCAGCAAGACGGTGCCGCAGGTCGCGTGGTGCGTGCTGAAATCATCCATGCGGACAACGGGTTGTCGGTGGCGTGTATCGAGGTAGACCGCAACTTGCAGATTGTGTCCAGTATCCAGGGGCGGGACAGCGCCGTCTGAAGGCGGATGGAACGCCCGAGGTGGTGCCGCTGTTCCCGAGCCGGTTCGTCAGTCGCCTATCCCAGTTGCGCAACTACGACTACAGCGCCCAGCCCGCGCGGAATCACGATTGGACGACTGGGATCCTGTCGCGCGCGAACGGTTGCGCGACAGGATTCGTCTCACCAATTCCGGCGATACATTGCTGCTGTTAGATGACGATGACCTCGACCATGCGTTGTTGATGGTGGTGGACGGTCCCTACGGTCCGCAACCATCGCTTGCCGGAGTGCTGACCATCGGCAAGGTGGATGCGATCCGACGTTCCATGCCCATGGCATCGGAAGTGTTTCAAGTGATGAAAGGGGCGTCTTTGGCCGTCAACGCCGAGCCCTTCGCGGATGCCGTTGGTTGATATGTTCTCGCACATCAACGCATTGAAGCCTTGGAATCCGAATCACGAAATCATGAGCGGTCTGGTTCATGTCAATCTGCCTGATTTTGGCCGTCAGGCGTTCCGTGAGGCAATGGCCAATGCGTTCTGCGATCCTTCGTCGCCATTGAGCAATGGCATTGTCGGGAAAGTTGGACGAAGTCGGCGAAGCGGATAGGTGGATTTGGGAACGGCTGGGGCGTATATGGGAACGCCTCGGCTGCTGGACCGGTTCATCACAGCAGCCGAGGCGTTTGATAAAGACTCAAATCTTACTTGCTGAAAACCTTCTTGAACAAGGTGTCGGTGGCGCCCTGTCCAACGGCATCGTCGGCTTCACCGCCATTGCCGCGGGCATGACCGGTGACGCGACCGCAGCCGACATGACCGCCGCGAACATCCACACCTTCGAAGTCTGCGTCTTCTATGTGCCGCTCGACCTGATCGTGCTCAGCCTGCTGGTGTTCATGTTCAAGGTGAAGATCAACGAGAAGATGCACGCCGAAATCGTCGAGCAGCTCGAAGCCAAGCTCGCGGTCGGTGAGATCCCCGACGAGGAAGCCAAGACGGTCGAGACGGTTGAAGCGTCAACGAGAAGGCAATACTCTGACCGAATAAATAACCAATACTTGCCACTCCTTCTTTTCTCTCTGATGGAGGCCCCAATTTCGATTGGGGCCTCCATTGGTATATGCACTGTTTTATAGCCGTTCAAAGTTTGTCAAATGAACAAAACGAACGAGGCCCCGGCGCATAATGCAACCAATGTTGTTTCGCTTTTTCGCTCAAGGCATATCTTGCCATGTTCCGAGGCGAACCATGTATTTTAGCGAATGACCGATCGAAGAATCGAATTAGATTTCATTGTTTCGGATGAGAAGGTCCCAGCTTCACAGGGGGTATTAATGACATTCATCTCACGGGCGGCGCGCTATGTGCTCAGAAAGCGAGTGCGCACCGCAGTGCTGTTCATTGTGCTGACCATCATAACGGCGAGTATGCTGTCCGCAACCGCAGTTTCTCGGGCAGCGCAACATGAGGCCGGACAGATTGAGAAACAGGCGGTCGGCGGATTCGTGCTGGCCAGTAACCTGCAAGGCAGCATGCTGACACCTCGCGGAGGCGGAATGGTTCGTCCCGCTGATGTGCAACGAATCTCGAAGCTGTCCGGTGTTGACTCGTACATGGTCAGGCAGAACGCCACCGCCGATCTCGTGGGAGCCAGCGTGGTGAAGGTCCCCGGCGGCGATGATTACGATGCGGAGAAAGAACAGCAGTTCGGCAATACGGCCAACGTCATAGGCACAAACGATTCGTCAAAACTCAATGTGTTCACGTCGCACACGCTCAGCATGGTCGACGGACGTCATCTCAAGGCATCCGATAAGCATATGTCGATGGTCCATGAGGATCTCGCCAAAACCAATGGGCTTAAAGTCGGCGATACCCTCACGCTCAAGGCCAATCCATATGATGCCGACAATGAGTCGCATTCGACGGCAACCGTCAAAACCACCATCGTTGGAATATTCAAAGGAGACAGCGACAGAAAGGTATCCAGCCGCGCGGAACTCACCTCCAACACTGTGTACACCGATTTGGACACTACAAGTACTCTGTACCAGTACAAGGCCGGCAAGGAAATATATCAGGATGCCACTTTCGTTCTGGACAAGGGTGTCGACGTGGAGAAAACCATGGAAGCGGCGAAGAAGCTTCCAGTGGATTGGAACAACTACCAGATCACACGCAATGACCAATATACGTCGAGCATGCTGAATGCCGCCCGAGGTGTGCGTTCCATGATGCTCGGCGCTTTGATCGGCGTGACCATTTCGGCCGTGATAGTTCTCAGTCTCATGCTCTTACTGTGGATGAACGACCGACGTCAGGAGATGGGCGTACTGGTGTCTCTTGGCATCGGCAAGCCATCCCTGATCGCCCAATATCTAACCGAGATGATTCTGATCGGTCTGCCGTCCCTGGCCCTCGGATGGTTGTGCGCACGAGGAGTGGCCCAATGGCTTGGCACTTCGGCCCTCCGTTCCGTGAACGCCTCCGCGGCGAAGGAGCTGAGCAGCATGGGGCAGGTTGGCGGCGATCTCGAATCCAATATGTCGGTTCGTACCTTGGATTCGCTCACGGTATCGATCGACACGACTGCCGTACTGTATGTGTCGCTCGGCCTGCTGGCGGTGATGCTGGTATGCGTCGCCATATCGTGCATACCGATGCTGCGCAAGTCGCCGCGAAGCCTGTCGGAGCTCCGATGACGGGCATGAACGTGTGGAATCGTGCTACGCTGGCAATCGTGCGTAAACCGGTACGCAGCGGAATCATCGGACTGCTGATGCTGATGGTTTTCACCAGTCTTGTGGCTCAGGTTGGAGTGTCAACGGCACTTCAGAAAATGTCCGACGATATCGGCAGAAGCATGGGAATAGGTTTTACTGTCGACACAGGCGAGAATCCTGCAAGTCTAAAGGAAGCGAGCCGGTTCTCGCGCATCCCCGGCGTAGGAAAAACCGTTTACGAGCGTAAGACCTTGGCAGGGGTGGATGGAGCGCATCCGGTTGTCCCCGAACATGGTCCTCGGCTGGATTCCGGTCTATCCACGCAGGTCAGCGTGCTGGGCACCACTGACTCCTCGTTGTCCGAAGAGTTCCAAAGCGGTCTGTACCGGTTGGAACAAGGACACCACATTTCAGGTAATGGCCGGAACGTACTGATTCACCGGGATTTCGCACGTGAGAATGGGCTATCGGTGGGATCAACACTCCGGCTCAGTCAGGAAGACCGCGATTCCACCGTTCGCGTGGCCGGAATCTTCTCTGGCAATGTGCAGGCACAGAGCCCTATGCCATCGGACGCATCGGAGAATCTTATCTATGCGGGTGCCCAAGTGGTTTCCGCGCTGACTGGAGAGGAACGGGTCGGCACGATCCGGTGTCTTTCGGATAATCCGCAGGCTCTCTCCGCCGCAGTGGCCCAAGCGAAAAAAATCGCTGGAAGCAAGTATGGCGTCACCGATGACTCGGCGCGGCTTTCCGGCGTGCTGCAGTCGGTGGAAACGGTGCGCGATCTGGTTCGTATGGTGCTGTTGTCCGTTTGCTTGGCTGATGTGTTGGTACTGGGCATGGCGCTTGTCTTCTGGATCCGCTCACGTATTCATGAGATAGGCACCCTTCTGGCTCTCGGCATCGGCAAGATGCAGATTATCGCCCAGTTCGCAATCGAAACCGGTCTCATGGCTGTGGTCGCAGCCCTGTGCTCTCTGGGCACGGGCTCCCTATTGTCTGGATACGTGTCCTCGCTTCTGCTGCACGATTCTGGAGTCGCGCCTCTTGAATCATTGCAGGTGGAGGCTCTGCCGCCAGAACAGACGCTGCTCATCCTGCTGCTCGGATGCGCGGTCATCGCGATTGCGCTTGCCGTGTCGTGCGCCGCGGTGCTGGCCAAATCCCCGAAATCCATTCTTTCCTCTATGCGTTAGGAGATATTAATCATGACTATCTGTCTGCAATTGGACCATGTCAATTACTCATATGGCGCGGCGAAGATCCGCGTTCTTTCGGACGTGAACGCTGATTTCGAATCCGGAAAGATGTATGCGATAACCGGCCCATCTGGAGCGGGAAAGAGCACTTTGTTGTCCCTGTTGGCCGGTCTGGATGCCCCCTCTGATGGAGTGGTTCGTTTTGAGGGCGAGGATATAGCTACGACGGGTTATTCAAAGCACCGTCGCGAACACGTGTCCTTGGTATTCCAGGACCATAATCTGATCGACTATCTCACTCCCGAAGAGAATCTGCGTTTGGTCAATCCCAAGGCCGATATGAAGATCCTCGAGGATCTGGGACTGAGCCGTGAGGAATCGAAGCGCAACATTATGCACTTGTCGGGTGGCCAACGTCAGCGTGTGGCGGTCGGTCGCGCCCTAGTGGCGCCTGGTCGCGCGATTTTGGCGGATGAACCGACTGGCAGCCTGGATCCGGAAATGACTGATGAGGTGATTGATCTTTTGCATCATGCCGCTCATCAACTCGGTAAATGTGTCATTGTGGTGACACATTCCAAGCGTGTCGCCGATTCCGCCGATGCCGTTTACACCCTCAGGCATAAGAAACTAGCCAAGGCATAGCTCGCTCGCACAGACCGCGTTTTCCGTCGGAACAGCGTGGATTGGGGCGACATGCACGGGTTTGGGTAGATACTTTCGTCGCGGACGCTCGCGTTACTCTGGCATCCGTTCGTTATACCCGCCTGTTTGCGCAAGTCCTCGGAGGGATGCGTAGCTCCCTGTGTGTTGCCCCGTTTGCTGAGTGCAAGGGTTGTCATATCGCTTTTGCCTGTTTATACAAGTAAAAACTACTTGTCGTGGGATGCAACTGCGGAACTGGTCTATTGCGCCCAGAGACACAGTGCGAGCGTGTTAGATGACTTGTTATTACAACGGTAGTTCCCGATAGACCAAATCGTCACGGACAGCAAACCCCTGATGCTCCCAGAAATCGTTGCCGGCATCGTTGTCTGCGGGCACTCCGACAGCGACTTTCGGCAGACCGATCGTACGAAGCGTTTCAACCACACGGCCCACCAACATCGAGCCAATGCCCCTACCGCGCGCGTCGGGGTCAACCGCCGTGTGGTAGATGCGCGACCGTCTTCCGTCGTGGCCGGCAAGAATCGCGCCAATGATCCTTCCGTCATCGTCCTCGGCTACGAAACAGGTGTCGGGATTGCGTTTGAGGAACGTCTTTATTGCATCCTCGCAATCGTCTATATCCCTCATAGTGAAACCTGTGCATCGTGTCCACAGCCCGTATACCAGCGGATAATCCTCGATTTTCATATGGCGTATGGTCATTGCTATCGGTTCGGTCATATTTCCTTCTTTCCTTCTTAAACGCCAATTCCGATTCTCGCATCGTTCGCGGTACTTCCCGTGCGGGTATGCCATATTTGTGTTGCGCGGCCGTCTGCAGCGCGCGTGTCGGGGAAGCCCCCTGAAGGATAATCCTCGATTTTCGGGGATACCCCGGATGTGAACATACGGCAACGGTATGGTGAACTGTGCTTAACTGAAATCATGCATATGAAGAACGGAAGTATCGCGAGAGCGGCGGCTGTGGTAATCGCAACTGCCATATTGTGCGGCATTGTGCCTATGATTGGCGTCGCACTGCGCAATTCGGCAATCGCAACAACGCGTGAAACCAATATTTTGCAGGCTTTAGCGACGCTGCCAGAAGGGTTGCGCGACTGCTCTACGGTACTTGCGTACCTATTTTCAACGGTAGGCTGCATCGCAATCGTCGCCGCGCTTGCCGCTGTCGATTTGCGTATTACCGGCAGCAGGCGCGTCGTCATCCGCGATGTCGTCGTGTCGGCGGCGCCAATACTGTACGTAACCGGCGTCAAATGGCTGGTCGAACGTCCTCGTCCGGTCACGTCCGCCGGCAGTGGTCTGTTGCCTGGCGATCCAAGTTTTCCGAGTGGCCACACGGCGGCCGCGGTGATCGTATCGGTCATGATGATTCTTACCGTACGTAATTTCGCGCACAAATGCTTCCCCGACGGAGAAGATGACGGGCGTGCAAACCGAAGACGGGTATTCCTCCGCAGGGCGATCATTGGCGCTGTCGCGCTTGTCGTGGCGGTTGCCTGTTCGCGACTACTGCTCGGCTTGCACTATCCGACCGACGTGATTATTTCCGCCACCATCTGCCCACTCATTTCCTACGCCGTGTGGTGTGTATGGAACGCATGCGAAAGCGCGGGGGAGCGGTAAAATCGTGCGCTGGGTCGACGTCGTCGATCAGATGCCAATTCCAAACAGAGTGCTATCTGCCATGTGAGTTCCTTTGATTCTGAAATCAGTTTGGGGATATCCGATTGTGCGTGCAAAACGGCAGGTTGTGTAATACGGCAGTGGTGGTGTGACAAAAGCTGGTTCAATCAAACTAGCGGCGAAAACCTGCGTGCGGCACGGCACGATGCAGCGCGGTGCGGCAGCGGGAAAATCGCAAGAAAAACCACAGTGAAGCCGAGCAAGACAGACCTGACGAAGCGGGTTTGCGACATACTTAGTGCAAGGGAGAGCCAATGGAACTCGAAGAACTTTCGGTCGTTGAAAAGGCTGCAATGCTTTCCGGTGGGTCCGAATGGGATTCGCGAGGCAACGCCCGCGAAGCTCCGCTTATGGAAGAACTCCTGCTTGAGACGGCCGAAGAACCCCTCCGCGGCCGCGTTGTCCGGAGAACAGCCTTTCGCGCTCATCGAACGCGTCAGACCATGCTCCTTGCAGATGCGGATCCACTCGGGCCACCGGTAGCGGCAGCCACGGTCGGAATGGATGATCGGCTTCTCCCCGTCCCTGAGCGTGGAGCACGCGTCGGCGAGCATGCCGTTGGCCAACGCCGCGTTCGGGCTGGTGCCGATCGTCCACGCGACGGGAAGCCCGTCGTGGCAGTCGATCACGGGCGACAGATAGGCCTTGCCCGCGGGAATCGAGAACCCGGCCGGGTCCGTGATCCACAGCCGGTTCGGACGCTCGGCGTGGAAATCCCTGTCCGCCAGATTCTTCGGCGCCTTGGCGGGCTCGCCCTTGTATGAGCCGTACCGCTTCGCGCTCTTGAACAGGGGCGCCAGGCCATGCCTGGCCGTCAGCCGCATGACCCGTTTCGCCGATACCCTGACGCCCATGCTTTCCGGCTCCAGGTGGACCCGCTTGTACCCGTACCCGCGCTTGCTGTTCTCGAACGCCTCGCGCACGAGCTCCAGTAGACCGGAGTCCTTGTCGGGACGTTTCATGGCGTTGAGCTGGTAATGGTACGTGCCGCGCGCGATGCCGACCACGGGCAGCAGGCTTCCGGCGGTCACGCCGAGCCTCTCACTGGTCTGTTTGACGAGGACGGCCTTCTCTCGGCTGGCCGGGCTTTTTCGGGTCTGCGCCCGGCTCTTTTCCCAACAGCTCCAACGTGCCCTTCCGGATCGCGATCTCGATGTCCAGTTCCCTCTTCTCCCGCCGCTGCCGCTCGACATCGGCGTCCAACTCGTCCAGACGGGTCCGCGTCTCCGCCAGCCTCTTCTCCAGCGCCGCCACCGCGTCCGCCAGGCCGGCCGCGTCCCGCGGGCCGGCGGTCGGCGGCATGGCCGCCGGCGTAGAGGGCTCCACGCTGGTTTTCCCTTCCCCGGCCGTCGGGGGCTTCTCTCCAGGTGTCTTCGTCACGTGCGTCTCCTTGGATCCGGCGAGCATCTGCCGTTTCCAGTTTCCCGACGACGGACGCCTCCACGCCCAGTCCGGCGGCGGCATCGCGTGATTCCGACCTTCCGGACGCGGCCGCGACCACCGCCTTCCGCTTCAATTCCTCGGGAACCGGGCCGTGCCTCAGCTTGCGTCGGCCGGGAGCGAGCTCGTCGATCCACGCGGTGAGCAGCTCATGGCTTTTCGGATAGCCGAGCGCGCGCATGGTGCGTTTCAGACGCCTGCCGTGTCCGAGGTAATGGTCCACCGCGGCCCGCTTCTGCTCGTCCGTGTAGCGCCTGTAGCGTTCGCCGCGCCTGGAGGGGACGCCGGTGCGTTCCTCCTCGAGGCGTTCCCGGTACCACACCGGCAGCATCCCTCTGCTGGGATAGCCGAGCTCGCGGATCACGTCCGCGGCGTAGCGCTCGTATCTGACGTACAGGTCCACGGCCCTGTCACGCTGCTCCCTGCTGCACTTCGCCATAAGGGGGTTCTCCTCCCGGTCGGGAAGTCCAAGAAAACGTCACCATCTCGATGCCTTAAAGAGAAAAGTGTCATGCGGTTCATACGAAATGCGAATGAAAACGTAAATGGGCGGTAGCACTGCTACCGCCCGAAAGATTGAGCTTTATTGTATTTGCTCAAAAGCTTGGAAACTTGCTTGCTGCTATGCGGCCACCTTATTTACATAGGGTTTTAGTGCATGTTCGAACAGTGGTATTTGCAGTTGTACCACTATGCCGAAGCCCAGTATCAGCAATAGATACAATCCTTTGGGAAGCCATTGCAGACTGGCCACTGTTAGTCCGATTGCGATGGCTGGAATGATAAGAGCAACCAAAGTCGTAAACGGCGATGTGCCACCGAACAGTAGCGCGTTGCGTAAAGTAGCCATCACTGAGTTTTCGAAGCGTGCCGTTAACGGCCAAGCCCAGACCATGATGATGAGCCATAGCAGCGTTAGCATGATTTTCACTATCATCGCAGCCATGCTGGTAGTGAAAAGCCATAAAGCAATGAGCATCAATCCAGTTGCGGCGAGCACTGACCATATGGCCGTTGCAACTGGGAAGTTTCTTTTAAATGCCGAGAAATATGTGCGAAGCAGGTATCCTCGACCTTCTTTTGCCGCCCAAGCAGCTTCGTAGGAAGCCGATAGCGCGGCCCCAATGGTGACCAACGGGATGCTGCACACTGCTGTAAGTAGAGTGAGTACCGCGGCGTTGGCCACCATATCAAGGCCTCGCATGAAAACAGAGTCCTTAGCGAACACTGTGTTCATATTGGATCAGCCCTTCACCGCACCGGCGGTGATGCCTTGGATGATGTACTTCTGGCATAGTGCGAAGAAGATGACGATTGGAATAATCGCCAGCACCAGGCATGCCATCAGGGCGCCCATATCGATACTGCCGTAGCCTCCACGCAGATACTGGATCACGATTGGAATGGTCTTGAACCTTTGCAGATCCAAGGTCAGATACGGCAGCAGGTAGTCATTCCAAATCCACATGGTCTGCAGAATCGCCACGGTGATAATCGACGAGCGCATCATCGGCACAACGATGGTGAAGAATGTACGCACCGCTCCGGCGCCATCAATCATTGCGGATTCTTCGATTTCCTGCGGAATGGATTTGATCGTACCTGTGAAGATGAATACGGGAAGTCCTGCGCCGAATCCCAGATACACAAGGCAGACGCCCCATGGGGTGTTCAGGCCAAGCATGTCAGCCATCTTCGACAGAGGGAACATCACCATCTGGAATGGAACAATCATGTTCAACAGGAACAACACGTAGATGATTTTCGATGCGACGTTGTTCACTCGCACAATCCACCAAGCGCACATCGAGGTGCAAAGGAGGATGAGAAGCACTGCACCGACCGTAATGACAAGGCTCCACCCAAAGCTGGCAATGAAGTTGGTCTTCTCGATGCCATCCTTGTAGTTGAAGAGTCCCGCAAATTCCTTACCAGTTGGCAAGGAGAAGGTGTCCGCGGAGATGTAGACCTTCTTTTTGAAGGAATTAATCAGCACTAGAGCAAGCGGGAACAACCACGCCAAAGAAATGACCGAGAACAGTCCGGTCCAGAATGGGCCGTGCTTGATGCGCTGGTTCATGCTTGGACCTCCTTACTGGTGGTGAGTTTGTTCTGGATGATGGCAATCAGGGCAACGAGGACGAAGAACATCACTGCCTTTGCCTGGCCTACGCCCTCGAATCCGGCTCGTCCGTAGAACGTGCGGTAGATATTCAAGGCCAGCATTTCCGAGGTGTTACTCGGAGCGCCGTTGGTCAGAGCGAGGTTCTGATCGAAGAGCTTGAATCCACCGGTCACGGTAAGGAACGAGCAGACGGTGATGCTTGGCATCATCAGCGGAATGGTGATGCTCCATAGAATCTGTTTCGGAGTGGCACCATCCACGGAAGCGGCCTCTATCACGTCGCCAGGAACGTTTTGCAGTCCGGCGATGTAAATCACCATCATGTAGCCGATTTGTTGCCAACAAACTAGGATTACCATGCCGATGAATCCGTATTTGGCGTGATATGTCAGCGAGATGTTCCAGTGGGCCAGAACGCCGTTCAACAGCAGCTGCCAGATATAGCCCAGCACGATGCCGCCGATGAGGTTAGGCATAAAGAACACCGAACGGAACAGTTTCGCACCGCGCATCGCCTTCGTGAACATATAAGCGACGAAGAATGCGGCGACATTGATCAATATGGTGGTGACGATGGTGAAGGCCAGAGTGAACAGCAGCGCATGCAGGAAGTCGGGATCCTGGAATGCTCTGACATAATTTTTCAAGCCTACGAATTCGGCATCGGTGATCGTGGTGAATTCGGTGAAGCTGAGATAGATACCCATCACCAGCGGCACTACGAAGCCGAGGGCGAAAGCGAAGCATGTCGGTAGTACAAACAGGGGCCACCAGCGCCTGATGGCCCGACCGGTCATAGTGATCATGACAGGGTTTCCTCACTCGCCGTAAGCAAGCTTGTATTCGCTGGCCCAGTCATTGGTGAATACCTTGACAACATCATCCCAGCTGCCATTGCCCTGAGCGTAGTTAAGCTCTGCGGAACCGAGATTCTGCTCCCACTGGTGAGAAACGGTAGGAACGCTGATTACATCGGTCTTTCCGGCCTTCTGGTATTCACGATTGACGCCCACCAGCGGATTGGTAACTTGGTACTTCTCGTTGTCGAAGCCCTTGAACGGAGACACCAGTCCCATGTCCTGGGAGATGGCCTTAAGCGCGGTATCGGAAGTGACTAGCCAGCTCAGGAACTTTTCAGTGGCTTGCTGATCCTTTTCGGAGACCTTGGAGTTCACGCACCAGTAATTGCTGATCACCTGATTCAGACCCTGGTTCTCTTCGCCCTTGGCGCCAATGTAGATGGGGAACACTCCCAGATCGTTGTCAGACACGGATTGACCCTTGATCTGGTTGTAGGCCCACACGCCATCCTGGAAGAACACGGCCTGGCCTGTGGCGAATTCGGCGATTGAATCATCCATGGTCTTACCGGACAAGGAGCTGGGCTCGACCGTGGAATCCTTAATGTACAGATCGAAGATGTTCTTCATCTTCTTGACATAGGTGCCCTTGACGCTGGACGGAACCTTGGTCATGTCGACACCGTCATCGGCGTATTCGTAGTACAGCGGCACGCTGGGGAGATGGAAGTTATAGCGGAAAGCCGAGCTGGTGTCGAGACCTGCGGAGCTGAACGCTCCCTTGACGCCAATTTCGTCCTTGTGCGCTTGAATCTCGTCCGCGACGGTCTTCAACGCCTTGAAGTTGTTGATGTCTTCGGCGGACTTCACCGTTGACCAGCTGGCGTCGAAATACTTCTTGAGCAAAGACTTGTTGTAGATGATGCCATAGCTTTCGGTTGCGTAAGGAATGGCGATTGGCTTGCCCTCATCGTTGGTCAGCACACGATTCTTGTAATTCTTGTCAAGCTGCTTGTAGATGTCGCTGTTGGACAAATCCTTGGCGTACTTCTTGAAGCTGCTCATGAAGCTCGGGCCATCAGCCTGGAACATCGTAGGAGCGGCCTTCTTGGAAAGCTCCGAACGCAACGTCGCATCGTAATCGGTGCCGCCGGTCTGAATCTGAACCGGAATGCCGGTTTCCTTCTCGAATGCCTTGCCGAGCTTAACCCATGTCGACTGCTCTTCGGCTTTCTTGTTGAGATAGTAGACGCGTCCGTTCTTGCTTTCCGCCGAGGAACTGTTGCCGCATGCGGCAAGTCCGCCGAGGCCCAAAGCAAGAGCAGAAATCACGCCGACTGCACGAAGCATCCATTGCTTGTTTTTCATTTTCAATCCTCCTTTGTTCCCTGTGATCTACTTCGATTTGCGGGAACAATGTATACGATATCATCAAGTTTTCCAACCGTCAAATAATGTATACTGGTTTTAGATGTATACGAGTTCATCGGAGAAACCCCTTCTTGGAGAACACAGGTTTTATCCTTTGAAAAACAACAGAAATGAGGCATCAATTTGAAGCCCACGACGCAAGATGTCGCGAATAAAGCCGGCGTGTCGACGGCCACTGTTTCGAGAACATTCGCTCATCCTGACAAGGTGTTGCAGGAAACGCGTGAAAAGGTTATGACTGCGGCACAGGAGCTTGGATTCACTATCTCGCGTTCCGCTTCGGCGTTGAAATCACAACAATCGTTCCGTATTGCCGTGCTGATTAGCGAGCCGGTGGCCACTTGGTTTAACTCTCACATTTGTGGGGCGTTGAATGATGTGTTGCAGCCGGAGGGCTATGACATTTGTACGTATTACATTCCCGATGTAACCAATCGTCGGCAACTGTTTGAGGAGATTCCATTGCGGCACAACGTTGATGCCGTGGTCGTCTCGTCGTTCGGTGTAGACGTGATGGAAATCGAGGATCTTAGACGTCTTGATATACCGTTGATTGGTATCAATGTGCCTGTTACACAGGGTTTTAGCGCCACCATCGGCATTGATGAATATGCCAGTATGCGCTTGGTTGTTAAGCATCTGCATGATCTTGGACACCACAGAGTTTGTTTTGTATGTTCCGAATTGAAGCATGCACCCTTGCCGTATAGCGCTGATTTACGTTCCGATGCCTTCCTGCGTGCATGCCATGACGTTGGCGAATCCATTGAGCCTTTGTTGATTCATGTGCCACGTGAAGTTGATGAACCGGAGAATTACGCGATATCGCAATTGCTGACATGCTCGCCGCGGCCTACGGCAGTCTGTTGTTTGAGTGATGGGATGGCCATTCCGCTGTTATTCAAGCTGATGCGGAGCGGTATTAAAGTTCCTCAGGACATGTCGCTTGTCGGTTTTGATGACAGCACCTATGCAAAGCAATTCAATCTCACCACCGTTCATCAGGAAGTGGATTTTCTTGGTGCTGAGGCAGGGCGTCTGGTGTTGGATCTTATCCGTGGACAACAGCCTGAAGTTCAGAATAGGGTTTTGGATACATATCTTGCATTGAGGGCTTCAACTGCTCCTCTGTCATAAGTCTGATGGAGAAGTCATGAGATGCCATATGGGTATGTGACGGCGAAATTCTCTGCTCGGATGTGCGTCCTATGCGTATATGCTCCTGATTTTGTCGATGCTTAGGAGAATATGCAGGATGCATAAAAGCAAGGGAAGAGCATCTGAATTTTGAGAAGGCTCGTAGTTGCGGTTCCCCTATTCTTGATTGGCGAATGTCTTGCCTCGCAGATGGGGCTGACCCTTTGTTGTTCCTAAAGAAAAACATCCTGGTGGCGAGGACTTGGGAAAGAGAAGGAAACCAAATCCATGTCACCAGGATGAGAGCACGTTCCGATTTCCGGTTATTGATACCGTTTGTCGGAAGGGCTATGGCGGGTTGAGGGGAATGGAATTTTGCCCGCCATCTGTCCACTTATGATGAGTGAAACGTTACATGCTAAGCATGGTAATTAAAGTTCGATCGCCACTCCCTCCCATGGAGCCAGTTCACGCTTCGTAAGCGAAAGTTTGGTGTGAGCTGAATCGTGCGTTGTTATGACGATATGGGATTCGTCGACATCGAGGGGAAGCAAGGCCGCTGTTTCCGACGGAATACGTGCAATCTCTCCCGAGACATTGACCATGACGAGAAGTCGTTTAGCGACCTGCCCGTCCTTGGACGAAAGAGCGCGGACAAACGAATACACCTGTCGATCTGACGCGTCCAGTAGCCGGAAATCTCCTGCGGCCACGACTGGATTCCTGTGCCTTAGATCTATGAGTTGCTTATAGAAAGCGTGCACGGATTCCGGGTCATCGCATTGCGCTGCGGCGTTGATTTCCACGTGGTTCGGGTTGACGCTGATCCACGGTTCGGTGGCTGCGTCCGGCGCGGTGAAGCCGGCGTACTTGGAGCCGTCCCACTGCATCGGCGTACGCGCGTTGTCTCGGCTGCGTTCTGCGATTCCATGCATCATGGATTTGCAGTCCTGCACTCCGGTTTCGATAACTCTCTGCCTGTAGGCGTTTAGGGATTCGAGGTCGCGGTACTGGTCGAGTTCGGTGAAGTGGGCATTGGTCATGCCCAGTTCCTCGCCTTCGTAGATGTACGGGGTGCCGCGGTGCATGTGCAGCAGCAGGGCAAGCGCCTTCGCCGATGCCTCGCGAGTCTCCTTGGTGGAGTCGTCGCCCCAGCGGGAGACGATGCGTGGCTGGTCATGGTTATCGAAGAACAGGCTGGCCCAGCCGGCTTTGGATACCGCATTCTGTTGGCCGTTGAGAATCTCCTTCAGCTTGGGGAGTTCGAGCTTGGTCGGCTTCCACTTGGTATTGTCCTCGCAATCGGCATCCAGATGCTCAAACAGGAACAGCATGTCTAGTTCGCCGTTTTCTGGGTCAGTGATGTGCTCGTTGCGAGCTGGGGTGATGCCCGGAGCCTCGCCTACAGTCAGGAACCCTTCGCGACCGTCGAAGACCTCGTGACGCATTTCGGCAAGAAACTCGTCCTGCCTTGGGCCGTCCGCGCAGAACGGGTTCGGATTCGAATACCCTTCCTCTCCGACCGGCAGATCGGCGATTTCGGAACCTTCCTCACCCGGCAGACGTCCGTTCTTGTCGACCTTCTTCGAAATGAGGGTGATGACGTCCATGCGGAAGCCGTCGATGCCGCGGTCCATCCACCAGTTCATCATCTTGTAGACGGCCTTGCGCACCTCCGGATTCTCCCAATTCAAATCCGGCTGCTTCTTAGAGAATTGGTGGAAATAGTATTCGCCGCGCTTCGGATCGTACTCCCATGCGGAGCCGCCGAAGTAGGAGCCCCACTGGTTCGGCTCGGCGCCCGGGGTGCCCGGCTCGTGGCCCGGCCTGGCGGGACGCCACCAGTACCAGTCGGCGTGCGGGTCGTCCTTGTCTCGGGAGGCCTGGAACCAGGCGTGCTCGTCGGACGTGTGGTTGACGACCAGGTCCATCACGATCCTCAGGCCGCGCTTGTGCGCCTCGTCGAGAAGCTCGTCCATGTCCTCCAAGGTGCCGAACAGCGGGTCGATGTCCTGGTAGTCGGAGATGTCGTAGCCGTTGTCGTCCTGCGGGGACCTGTACACCGGGGACAGCCACAGCACGTCCACGCCGAGGTCGGAGAGGTAGTCGAGACGGCTGGTGATGCCCTTCAGGTCGCCGATGCCGTCGCCGTTGGAATCCTGGAAGGAACGCGGGTAGATCTGGTAGACCACCGCGTTCGCCCACCACGGATTCGGGGTCGCGCCGTTCGAACGGACGCTGTCGGGAAGCTTGGAACGATTGAAATCAGTCATGAAAGCCTTCTTCTTTGACGTTGCTAGATGCAGTTTGTATGAGAGGTGTTGTTCATCTATGGGCAGCACCTCTCATGATTGCTGTTGAAATGTGCTGCGATGGCATACATAGGCACCGTTGCCTTAACAGCTAGGTGGCAGACGGGGTTACCTGCTGTAGATGTTGCTGCGTTGTACTGGCTGAAGTAATTGGACGTACATCATTGGCGCTGCAGCCGGTTTAGCGAAAATCCCCGTTCTGCATATTTGCTCCTTTCTTTCTTCGTCGAAGTGAGTAGCTCATAAAGCTATCATGTATACGATAACATTATAGTATATAAGTCTCAAAGTCAATATCTAGATTGTTATTTGTAAACGTATACACTTTAGGGTTTTAATGCTTTACCTTTCTCAAGCGAGAGAAGCTGCAACATGCCTGTTGTGATTATGGAATTATCGCATTTGCGATGGGCGTGTCATTGATTCTTCTTCGAATCTATGCGGAATGTCGAGTCATACTAATTTCGTACATAAAACAAAACGCGTGTGCGTCCGGGCGGAAACCATCCGGACGCGCACGCGTTTTATTTTGAATTATTGCGATGAGGTCAGTTGCGGGTCAGCACTTCGGCCAGGGCCTGGATGACCGGCTGCGGCATGTGGGACTGGTGTTTGGTCTGCGCGCCAACGCCGTGCAGATCCTCCAGCGTGCTCAGTGCCGGCAGCGCATCCTTGCCCAGCTCGCGGATCGCGCGGTATGCGAGCTCCTTGGTCATGTACAGCATCTGCGCATCCTTCAGCACGGCGAACGCGTCGGCTTCAACCGGATCGTCCGCAACGGCAAGACCGTCGGCGAAATCGATGGCGATTGCGGAGCTCGTCGGCACGTCACGCAGCGTGACGGTCAGGCTCAGCGTTTCCGCATCGTACGCGACTTCCGGAGCGGCGGCAGAGCCGTCGACGGTCGCGCGGACGGCGTGCATCGCTTCCGGAGCGATGCCACGGAACGTGACCGTCCAATCGCGGGAAGCCGGAATGACGTCCGTCGCACCTTCCGCAGGGGCGATCGAGAACTGTGCGGAATCGCCCTCAAAACGCAGCGCCATTTCGGTGGATGCCCAACGATCCTTGCTCTGTGCGGCACCGTCATCCTCCCACAGCGTGAAGCTGTTTTCGGCACCCGGGAACACCACTACCTGCAGTGCGCGCGGGTTGGCCACGGAGTTGAGCGCCTCACCCTCGGCGGGAATCTGCAGCGGCACGATCGCGCCGGGCTTGGCGAACACCGGCATGCGGTCGAGATCGCGCCAAGCCTCCAGACGGCGGCCTTCGGCCGGACGAGACGTGTAATGGCGACCGTCGAAGAAATCGAACCATTCGCCCTGCGGCAGCCACACGTCGGCCTTCGCACGCTGCACGGAACGCTCGGCTGGATCGACGATCGGCGCGACCAGCAGCTCGGTGCCGAAACGGAATTCGTCGGTGAGCTTGTATGCGGCTTCGATTTCCGGATAGTCCCAGTACAGCGGCTGCACGAGCGGCTCGTTGTCGAATGCGGCGCGACGGTTCATCGTGTACAGGTACGGGATCATCGCATGGCGCAGGCGCAGCGCGGACGTCATCGCACGTTCCGCATCGCCGTGGAAGTTCCACGGCTCCTTGCCGTTGAACGGCGAATCGGTGGAGTGCAGACGGTTGATCGGGCTGAACGCGCCCAGCTGGTACCAGCGGACCTCCAGCTCCTCGTCACGGTAGCCGAACATGTGGCCGCCGATGTCGTGGCTCCACCAGCCGTAGCCGATGTTGGAAGCGCAGGCGGTGAATTCCGGCTGGAACTTCAGCGACTCCCACGTCACGACGGTGTCGCCGGAGAAGCCGATCGGGTAGCGGTGCGAGCCCGGGCCGGCGTAACGCGAGAAGGTGAGCGGGCGCGGGTTGCGTTCGCTGTAGTCGCTGCCGTCGTTGCGGGCGGAATCGAGGTAATGCAGGTGGTTCAGGCCCCACAGCGGGTCGAGGCCCGGCTGCCGCGTCAGGCCGCCCTGCTGCCAGTCAATCCACCAGAAGTCGACGCCATCTTCCTCCATCGGGTGGTGGAGCTGGTCGAAGTAGACCTCCATGAACTTCGGATCGGTCAGGTCGAACTGCACGGCCTCGCCGCTTTCCGGATCGATGTTCATGGCCTTGGCGACCTGCGGATACAGCTCTTCGAACGCGCGCACGCCGTCCCTCGGGTGGACGTTGAGCGTGGCCTTCATGCCATGCTCGTGCAGCCAGTTGAGGAAGCGCTTCGGATCCGGGAAGAAGTCCTTGTTCCACGTGTAGCCGGTCCAGCCGGAGCCGTACTTCGGGTCGACGTCGTCAACCAGGTGCCAGTCCATATCGATGACGGCCGTGGTGAACGGGATGCCTTCCTTTTCGAAACGTTCGACGAGCTGACGGTATTCGGTTTCGGTATAGCGGTGGTAGCGGCTCCACCAGTTGCCCAGCACGAAGCGCGGCAGCAGCGGGGTCGGGCCGGTCAGGCGGTACAGGGCGTGCACGGCCTCGCGGTAGCGGTGGCCGTAGCCGAACAGATACAGGTCGGTGGTCGGCTCTTCCTTCGGGGTCACCCACGTGCCGAAATCGTTGTGGTTGCCGTTCACTTCGGCGGTTTCGCGGATGACGTTCGACTTGGAATCGTCGATGATCGCCCAACCGTCGGTGCTGTTGACGCCCGGATCGACGGGGATGCGGCCGTTCGCCTCGTCGAGCGTACGGTAGGTGCCGCCGAGGTTCCTGCGCTGCACGTCGCCGTAATGCCAAGTGTTTTCGATGGCGTTGACGTGCTTGACGGTTGCGTACAGGCCTTCCGGAGAGAACTTGCGCTGGTTGTAGGAGATATGCAGCGACGGGGTGTCGATTTCCAGCCAGCCATTACGTTCGGTGACGGTGAATTCAGGCTTTTCGCCGAAATCACGGACCATCGCCATCTGCGTGGCGTCATCCACGAAACGGCCGCTGTCGGACCATTCGAAACGGACGAGCGCGTCCGTGATGAGGCCGATGCGCCAATGATCGCCCTGGATCACCGAATCCGGATTCATTGCCGGATGGGCGTTGAGCGTGGCCAGCGAGAACAGTGTGCTGTCTACCATGTGGGGCTCCTTTGAGTGTGGGAAAAATCGGGAGAACTGGATTGGGGCCGTGTCATCATATGCGACGGTACGGTCCTGTTTGAATTACTTGATGCGCTTGATGGTCAAGACCGACGCGCCAGCGCACAGTGCGATGACGATGGCGTTAAGCACGGTCCAGGCGAGGAAGCCGAAGAGGTACCTCCACTTGACTGCCGGTTTATCGGCCTCCTGCTGGACGTCCGTATTGGCGTCCAAGGCGATGCTCGTGTCGCTGCTTTGCTGGTCGCGTATCTCATTATCCTTTCTGTGCGCTGCGAAACATCGCTCTCCGCGTTGAGTGATCAAAGCATGTTCCGCATTGAAGAAAAGTCAGCAAAACTTACTTTCGTTAAGAAAGATAGCGCTTGTGCAAAAAGGTATCAATATCGGCGAGTCGCTTGAAATTGCAACGATATACGCATATCGAAACGCTTGCCATCGATTGCAAAATGGAACGATGCGATTTTATGCGCGTTCTGCGCCACCGCATACCCTCTTCACCGCGCCCATATGCCGATTGTGCGAGCAAAACGACAGGTTGTGTAATACGGCGGTGATGGCATCGCAAAAGCTGGTTCAATCAAACTAGCGGCGAAATCCCGCGTGCGGCACGGTGCGATGCAGCGCGGTACGGCAGCGGGAAATCGCAAGAAAACAGCGCAGTCGGGCGGAGCGGACAGGGCAGGCTCGGCAAAGCAGGTTTTGGCAACACCTAGTGCGAGGGAGAACCCATGGAACTTGAAGATCTTTCGATCGTTGAAAAGGCGGCGATGCTGTCCGGCGGATCCGAATGGGATTCGCGAGGCAACGACCGCGCAGACATCCCCAGCTTCGTGATGAGCGACGGCCCCCACGGCGTGCGCCGCCAGCTCGGCGAAGGCGATCATCTCGGCATCGGCGTATCCAAGCCGGCCACCTGCTTCCCGACCGCAGGAACCGTGGCCAATTCTTGGGATCCGGCGCTCGCCGAAGAAATGGGCGAGGCCCTCGGCAGCGAAGCGCACGATCTTGACGTGAACGTGCTGCTCGGCCCGGGTCTGAACATCAAGCGCAACCCGCTGTGCGGACGTAACTTCGAATACTATTCCGAAGATCCGATCGTCGCCGGACGTATGGCGGCAGGCCTGATCCGCGGCATCCAGAGCAACGGCATCTCCGCATGCCCGAAGCATTTCGCGGTTAACAGCCAGGAACTGCGCCGCCAGGCCAGCAACTCCGTGGTCGACGAGCGTACCATGCGCGAATTGTATCTGACCGGTTTCGAAATCGCAGTACGTGAAGCCAAGCCGCTGACCATCATGACCTCCTACAACGAGATCAACGGCGTCTACGCGCACGAAAACAAACATTTGCTCCAGGAGATTCTGCGCGACGAATGGGGCTTCGACGGCATGGTCGTCTCCGACTGGGGCGGATCCAACTCCGCGGTCGCAGCAGTCAAGGCAGGCGGATCGCTGGAAATGCCGTCTCCGGGCTTCACTTCCGCGCGTGAGCTGGAAGGCGCGGTCAAGGCTGGAACTCTGTCTGAAGCCGATATCAACGCGCGTGCCGCAGAAGTCGCAAAAATCGCGGCAGCGACCAAGCTGGTCGGTGTTGGACGTAACGATCTGCTCAAAGACGATATCGCAGCAGCGCATCACGACGTGGCACGCAAGGTGGCCGAAGGCTCCAGTGTGCTGTTGAAGAACGATAACGCGACCCTGCCATTCAAGGCCGGCACCCGCGTGGCGGTGATCGGCGATATGGCCGCAACCGCACGTTATCAGGGTTCCGGCTCCTCCAAGGTGAACGCCACCAAGGAAGAGAACATTCTTGAAGAGGTCAAGAACGCCGAAGGCCTCGTGCTTGCCGGCTATGAGCAGGGCTATGACCGCCAGGGCAAGGCTGACCGCGTGCTCGTGGAAGACGCAGTCGCGCTGGCTGGCAAGGAAAGCGTTGATGTGGTGCTTGCAGTCGTCGGTCTTGACGAACGCAGCGAATCCGAAGGCCTTGACCGTTCCACCATGGCGATTCCGCAGGTGCAGAACGATCTGGTCGAAGCGCTGAAGGGCGCGGGCAAGCCGATCGTGGTCGTGCTTGTCGCCGGCTCTCCGGTGGAACTGCCGTGGATTGACGACGTTGCCGCAGTGCTTTACGTGGGTCTGTCGGGTCAGGCCGGCGCTTCCGCGACCGTGCGCGCGCTGACCGGTGAGATCAATCCGTCCGGCCACTTGGCTGAAACCTGGCCGATGCATTACGAGGATTGCCCGAGCTCCGGTTGGTATCCGGCGATTGGTCGCGATGCGATCTATCGCGAAGGCCCGTTCGTTGGCTACCGTTATTACGAGACCGCCGGTGTGCCCGTGCGCTTCCCGTTCGGTTACGGCTTGAGCTACTCCACGTTCACCTACAGTGCCGCCACTGCTGGTGAGAACGGCATTGACGTGATGGTCAGCAACGATTCCGATGTTGCCGGTTCGACCGTTGTACAGCTGTACGTGCGCGGTCCGCAGGGTGGTGTGTTGCGTCCGGATCGCGAGCTCAAGGGCTTCGCCAAGGTTTCGCTTGCCGCACACGAAAGCAAGAGCGTGCACATCGATTTCGACCGTTACACTTTCCGTCACTTCGACGTTGCCAGCAACGAATGGAAGACGGAAACCGGCGAGTGGACGCTGATGGTGGGCGACAACGCCGAACACCTGCCGCTTACGATTCCGCACACCGTCGCAGGCGATGTCAATCCGGTTGCCGCGGATACTGCGCTCGGCCATTATCTCAGCGGCCACGTCAAGGAAGTGACCGACGCCGAAATGGCCGTGCTGTTCGGCCATGAGGTTGTGGCACCGGGCAAGCCGGTGACGTTCGGCGTGAACGATCCGATCATGTCGTGGGTGGATTCCAAGGGCTTCGTGGCGCGTACCGTCGCCAAGACGCTCACCAAGCAGGAGGCCAAGATTCGTCAGAAGACCGGCGCTCCGGACCTCAACACCCTGTTCATCCTGAACATGCCTCCGCGAGCCATGAGCAAGATGACCCAAGGCATGGTCGATTCCGCGATGGTCGACGCCATCGTCAAAATCGCCAACGGACACACCTTCCGCGGATTGGGCGGCGTCATCGCCGGCTTCTTCCGCAACCAATCCGCAAACAAGCGTACTGCAAAGGAGCTGAACAATGACTGATAACAATGCAACGCAGCCGGCTGAGAAGGTCGGTCCGATCCGCCAGTGGATCAAGGACCACCCGAACATCTGGGAGTTCATCCTGTTCAACGTGCTGTCGAACATCTCCACCATCACCCGTTTCGTGGTGACGTGGATCGGCACCGCCATCTTCATCAGTGGCATGGGCCTGACGCAGCCGTTCCACTTCCTGATCTTCAACTACGACACTCAGGGCAACGGTCTGGGCGGCTTCCTCACCTTCCTGCTTGCCGAGGCGCTCGCCCAGGTGGTGAACTTCTTCGTGCAGATGAAGTGGGTGTTCAAGTCTGACTCCAGCTTCAAGGATGCCGCTTGGAAGTACGTGATCCTCGCTGTGATCATCGTGGTTGTGAACCTTGTGCTGCCGGGCTATGTGACCGGTCTGTGCCAGGGTTGGGGCATGGGCGCTGGCATTGCTGGCACCATCGCTTCCGTGGTCAACACCCTGCTCGCCGTGATCGTGAGCTACCCGCTGCTCAAGTTCTGGGTTATGCCGAAGAACAAGGACTCCAAGGAGGCCGCCAAGTAATCCATAACTGACCTCCTTTTCTTCCCTTCCTCAACCCGCCCAGTCTTCCCTCTTTCCCGGGCGGGTTTTCTTATGACCTTTTGCTGCTTTCTTGTGATTTCTCAATATCGAAAGTGTAATCGTCAGCAGTGCTGTCGGCGTAAAATCGAAAGCGAGATTGGCGTAAACTTGAAAGTCAAAACAGCGTAAAATCGAAAATGAGATTGGCGTAAACTTGAAAGTGCGGAATGATGAGTGATTTGGCGAGGTCCTAAAGCTTCGTCAACCATTAAACGGGGTCGTTCTCTTCCTCTCTCATGACCTCGTTGGAAAAGCCCTGCATAGCTGCGGGGCTTTTCTTTTTGCTCAGAAAGGCATACGCTAACCGGCCCCAGCAAATGAACGTTTTTTGTTCTTTTGTCAACCTCTTCCGTATAGTTGTATGCAGTAACCTCCCGAAAGGGGATTGCGAATCTATGAGGGGAAACAATGAGCTCGGAATTGAAGTTCGTCCGTTGCGGGTTTAACGGAGGAACAGAACGGGAATCTGGACGGCAGTGCCTGTCTTTGAAGCGTTGCCTTGCTTCGGTTATTGCTGTTTCCTTGTCCATCGTGTGCATGGTGCCTGCAGCATATGCTCAGAATATAGACGATGTGAGTAGCTCTCCTAACGTCGTAATTTCTGAGGGGGGGGGGTGATACTGTCGTAGCTGCTCCTTCTGCTCGCAATGTCAACGTTGACGATAAGACGTCAGAAGAGGCTAATACATCAAACGGTGCGCCAACACCTTCCGAAACGAATCAAGACGCACAGCAGGATTCATCTCCTTCATCTTCTACTACTGGTGATTCTTCCGAATCCTCAAATGGTGCGACAGACAATAAGGCGGACGACTCAGCAGAAGCTACCGCTGGCAATTCCACTAATGGTGGAGCCCAAACGCAGGCTCCAAACGATGCTTCTTCTCAAGATGCCAAGAACGATTCCTCAAATGCGACGGATCAATCGCCGGCGAAGGCCGATGTGCAGGTCGCCGCGACGGCGCTTGGCGGCCGTGACTTTGAGGGTCAGGTCGCCAAGGAGATCAACGGCAAGACCTACATCCTGATTGGTAACGAGCAGCAGCTGCGTGCGATTGGTTCTGGCAAGAAGGTTATTGGCCGCATCAACAAGGTCACGCAGACTTGCATGCAGCAAGGAGCCCTCAATTATCAGTGGGTGGACGGCACGCCGTCTTCCGAATACGCCGGTGACGCCGATCTCTCCGATTCAGATATTTTGCGCGATACTGATGCCTCCGACCACGACAGTCCACTGCTGGCATGCACGGCGTTAAGCGTCAACAGGACCCGCACCAAGTATTACGGCGTGGGTGCTGATGGCACGCAAACGGACTACTCCGCTGCCAACACCGGCCTGACCTATTCCGCAGACGCCAACTACCTGATCTTCCGTGACATCGACCTGTCCAAGAACGCGGCAGATACCAACAACACCGAGTGGACTCCGCTCATGTTCTCCGGCACTATGCTCGGTGCGGTCTCCAATGACGGCGACACCGAAGCCAGCCTGTGGAAGGCTGTTGGTGCCGATGGCGCAAGCGTGGTTCACGCTACCGCAGCTCGGCCGGTCATCAGCCATGTGGTCGTCAATCAGAAAGATATGGTCTCTAATGTCAAAGGCGACCAGCTGGATGTCAGCAAGCAGCAGGGCATCGGCTTCTTCGCCTCGATCACGAACAAGACCGTGATGAACAGCAACAGTCTGGGCAGCGCCGGTACGGCCGTGGTGTCGAACCTCAAGCTGCAGGATGTGTCGGTGACGAATCATACGAGTGAATCGTATATTCCGCCGACCTTGCTCGGTATGCTCACTTCGGCAGTGGGATTACTGCTCGACACACTGTTGAAGGCGTTAAAACTATTGACATTCGGACAAGTAGATCTTGACCTCAATCTTCAAGGTCTGCTCACCCTGCACAAAGACAATCCTTCCAACCTCGCCACGGGTGCATTTGCCGGCCGTATCTACGGGGACACCAAGGTTACGGACTGCGAGGTAGCAGATGTTTCGGTATCTAGCGTAAGCCGTATGACCGGTGGTTTCGTGGGATATGTTGAGGGCGCAACCCGATACGATGCAGTCTCCGGCATCGTAGGAGCGCTCACCAATGTACTCTCGAAGATCTTAGGTGTCATCCCGTTCCTCGGGCTGGGCGATTTGGTGGACTGGTTGCTGTCCGGCACGCTCGGGCTGAATGCCTTGATTCCGGTTGGCTACTACAACCCGGTTATCTCGAATAGTTCGGTGAACGGGTTCAAAGAGAACGTGGTGATCGGCAACAAGGACAACCCGCAGGCCGGCGGCTTTGTCGGTGCACAGATTGGTGCAATCATTGAGAACTCTTCGGTGGCGAGCACGAATGGTTTCACCGTGCGGGCAACGCAATATGCCGGTGGTTTTGCCGGAGTAAGTCGCAACGGCAACGTGGGCGGTCTGATTAACTCGCTTGGCGTCGACTTGCTGTCTGCGCTGCGTCCGCAGAGCCTCATCGAAAACAGTGGCCTGACGGTAAACGGTGACGATAAGATCACCGTGCAGGCCGAAGACTACGCCGGCGGCTTCAACGGTGCCATGGCCAATGCCTATGCTGTCAATAATTCGATTACGGCTTCGGTCGCCGTGACTGCCGACAGATCCCACGCCGGAGGATTCACCGGATTCGCCTCCGTGGGATGGGGCCTGGAACTCGGTACGGACGATACCACGAATGCATCGCTGTTGAAACAGCTCACCAAGGCTGTGACTAAATTGCTGAGCGGCAGCGATAACGGTGCAGGAGAACTGCTATCCATCGTCGGTGTGAATCCTTCTGTGATTCTCGGTACACAAATGAAGGGTTCCCTCACAGTTGCTGCCGGCGGTGATTACGCGGGCGGCCTTGTGGGCGAAGGTTCGGGTACGGTGATCGGTGATTCCTCGCGGAACCGCCTTCAGAATCTCACATTCTGGAAGTACAACAATCCTCGTGACTTCCCTCAGCAGCGCTCCACCACCATAGAAGGCCTTGAATCGGTCACGGCCACGGGCTCCTACGCGGGTGGCATCGCCGGCAATCTGCAACCGACAACGGTAGCTGGGTTGCTCAACAGTGTGGTGAAAATTGGCGATATCGCCACGCTCAAGAAGTTCGACCAGTTTGCCGCGTTCACCGTGGAGAACATGTCTGTCACCGCTCCGGCATCCGGTTTGACGGTGAAGGCCGGTTCATACTATGCGGGCGGTGCCATCGGATGCGCCACCGGCGGCGACGTGGCCAACACGAACCTTACCAATCTGGCCACGGTCTCGGCCAGGGGAGAAGCCGGCGGTTTTATTGGCTTCTCTGGACCAGGCGACGCCATCGGTGCTGGCGGTCTCAATGTGCTTGGGCTTATCAAGCTTTCCGGTCTGCTATCGGTTGCCCAATATTCTTCGGTTGCAGTCACTGCATCGAATGTGAACGGCATCGCCAACGGATTCACGGTCAAGGCGACCGGCAAGAACGAGAACAACGAGACCACCGATTACGCTGCGGGCGGTTTCTATGGTCAGGCCAACAGCACCAAGACCCGGGAAAGCCATGTGACGAACCTCAAATCGGTCACAGCCGATACCAGCACGTCCGATGGCATCGCGGGTGGTTTCGTGGGCTTCTCCACCACCGGCGGCCTCGCCGACGCACTTAGCAACGCCGATGATTCCAGCGTGTTGGACAACCTCATCAAGGGCGGACTGCTGTCCGTGAACGACCTGCTCGGTGCCATGCCGTATCTGATTCCAAGCTATACGGATACCACCGTGACGTACGTCAACGGCGGTTACGTCGAAGGTGATATCGCGGGCGGCTATGCGGGAAACTTCCAAAGCGGCAAGGTCAATCAGTTCTCCGAAACCGATCTCGAGAACGACTCAACGCTGGCAGACGTGCAGTCCCGCGTTCAAGCCAACCCCGTGGCCGTTGTCAACCTTGACCATGTGACCGGCGGCGCATACGCAGGTGGTTTCGGCGGCAAGGTCGTTTCCGGCGCGCTCGCTTCGGCTGGCAACGGCGGCCTGAGTTTGCTCGGCAAATTCGGTACGGTGGATCTCGCCAACCTGTTGCAGGTGGTGCAGGGCTATGTGCCGTTCATCTCCTACGCGGGTGTGCATTCCGATGCCACCACCGTGGAGGCAACTAGCGGTAACAAGATTTCCGACCCGGATGATCCCGGCTTCACCGTTTCCGCCACCCGATTTGATCAGTCCGATACGCAATCCGGTTCCGCCGGCGGCTACATTGGATACGGTTCCGGTGTGCAGGTGTCCCATTCCAGTGTGACCCAACTGCGCCGTACTGATGTCAAGGCACCGAAGAATCTGGAAACCACCGGATCCATCGACGACACCTATCTGAGCAAAGACAGCACATATGCAGTCACCGCTGCGCGATACGCCGGCGGTTACATCGGCAAAATGGACATCGGCTCGGCGGCAGCTGTGGGCGGTGGCCTGAGCCTGCTCGGCCAGAACGTCAATCTCAACGATGTACTCAGTGTGCTGGATGTCGTCGTCTCGACGATTGAACATTCCGATGTGACCGGCGGCATCGGCGGATACTCCGTGCTGGCCGGCACGGCAGACCATAGGAACGCCAACAACAAGCCCGATCCACTGGGTATGGCCGGCGGCTTCGCCGGAGACATCGAAGGCGGCCATATCCAGGGCTCCAGCTCGCATGAGTTCGTATACATCATCGGCCAGGTTTCGGCCGGCGGCTACGTGGGCACCATGCAGCCGGGAGCCGTGGCAAACGTACTCGGCGACGGCAGCGTGCTCAAGAAGCTCGTCAACCTCGACAACCTGCTCTCGCTCGTGCAGGACTTCGTGCCGACGATTCGCAACAGCTCGACCGATGCCACAGTGTGCGGCGGCGCGGTGCGCGCACAGGCGGCATCGGATACGACCACACGCCGCGGCATGGCCGGCGGCTATGCGGGACGTAACCGCGGCGGCCATATCTGGGGCAACAACACCGCAGCATGGAAGCAGGAGAACACCGACGGCAAATACAACGGGCCGCAACGCGTAGCCTATGCCGCGCGCATCCGCAGCGTATACGGTGCCGAAATCGCCGGCGGCTACACCGGCTTCATGGAAGCGGCCGATACCGCTGAAGGCGGTTCGCTCTCCTTGCTCGGCGGTCTCATCAAGGCCGGCAACCTCGCCGGCGTGCTGTCCGTGGTCTACCCGACCGAGGAGCACACGAAGGTCACCGGTCCGCTGCGCAATATGAGCTACGACCAGTGGAAGACGTGGGTCGACAACATCGGCAAGTACGGTGCGTATGGCAAGGAATTCACCGATGTGACCACGGCTGATGGTGCGGGCTCTGTTACCGACCAGGATTCCCTGGACAAGTTCCTCGAATCCTACATCTTCGGATTCAACGTCGTCGCCGGTCGTGCGGAGTATCGGACCGGCGCGAACCTGCATGATTCCGGCGTCGCCGGCGGACACGTCGGTCTGATGCGCACCGGCACGATCACCGATGGCCAGTCGATGGATGTCAAGACCGTCTCTGCCATGCGTGCGGCAGGCGGTTATGCGGGCACGATGGAATCCGGCTCGGCATCCTCGTTCGGCTCTATCCAACTATTCGGCGACAAAGGCATCAAACTTGATTTGGGACAGATACTCGACGTGGCACAGGTATTTGTGCCCGTCGTCAAATCTTCGAGCGTGGCCGGCTACCGCAAGGGTATGAAGGTCGTGGCCACCGGTGAAGACATCACGCACGGTACCGGTAATGCCGGAGGCTATGCCGGTCTCGCGGTCGGTGGCCAGATCTGGGGCGATCTCGACCAGAACGGCCAGAAGCTTGTCGAGGGTGTCACCGCTGCCGGCGCCAACGTTTCCAACCTGCGCAAGGTGGAAGGGCGCAACAATGTCGGCGGATTTATCGGCGTGGCCACTGCCGGTGCGGTTGCGGATGTGGACACCAATGCGTCCGAGGGATTCCTGCAAGGAATCCTCGACTCGCTGGTATCGAACCCGGCAAGTCTGGTCAGCGTATTGCAGGCCACGGTTACGACGATTCGCGGTGCACATGTGAGCTCGGATGACCCGGCATGGGGATACACGGTCAATGGCGCATATGAGAGCAAGGACGATAAGGGTAATACCACAGCCAAGTATGCCCTGAACGCCGGCGGTTTCGCTGGTTCGTTGCAAGCCGCGATCCTCGGTGACAAGGATTCCGCCAAAGGTACCGGCAGTGAAGCGGATCCGAACAATGACCCGGCTTCTCTTACTGTTAACGGGCTGCGCGCTGTCGAAGGCGGGCAATACGCCGGTGGCTTCTTTGGCCTTGCTGATGTATCCAGCGTCGCTTCCGTCGGCGGCGGCGAGGCCGGCGATAAGCAGGATACCAACCTGCTGCTCAAACTGCTCAAGGTCGGCAACGTGGGCGTGCTCGAAGCATTCCGCACCTTCATCTATGACGGTCAGGTCAACGGTGTGAGCGACGGCATCCAGATTGTCGCCCATGATTCCACCACAAAGGGCATGCTTGACTCGAAGCGTTACACCGGTGCGGTCGGTGGCTTCGGCGGTGGACTGATCAATGGCTCTGTGAAGCAGTCTGCGGTCACCAACCTCAACAGTGTGACCGGCGTGAACTACGTGGGCGGCTTCATCGGGCATCTTGGCAAATCCGGCACGGTCGCCGCCGACAATGCACAACTCGGCACGGATGCGCTCAATCTGCTTGGTGCCACGGCCGGCGTACTTGACATCTGGGGCTCGCACGTTGGCGATTCGCGCGTCACCGGCATCCCGGACGGTTATACCGTCACCGCCACACACCATGGCGACAATTACGGCAAAGCCACCGACAAGGCTACCGGACGTGAGGTCGCAGGCGGTTTTGTTGGATACGTGGATTTGGCCAGGGTGAAGGGCTGCACGTCTGACAATCTCAAGAAGGTCACTAGCGGTGAGATTGCCGGCGGATTCGTCGGTGAAACCAGCCGTGCCTATTTGGTTGACGCGAAGGTCAACTCTGTACTTGTGGAACTGCTGCTGCAAGTGGTGAACGCGCTGGTCAAGCTCCTGTACCTCGACAAGGCGGAACAGGTCGGCGTCATCGATTTAGGCAAGTGGTTCCCGGCCATCTTCGGCAAGGTATTCGATCTCAAGGTGCTTTCGGAAGGCGACGTGCTGTACGTGAACCTGTTCGGACTGAAGGTGAGCGTTGCTCTGTCCAAGGCTGATGATGAAAACCAGCAGCAGACCGACGTGGCGATTGTCACCATCGGCGATAGTGTCATCAAACTGCCTTGCAGCAAAGACGGCATTGATATGGATGGGTCGGGCAGCAACCTGACCGTCCAGCTCATCAAGGGCAACCGTACTCGCGTGGAACAGTCCACCGTAACGGGCATCGCCAATGGCTATGACGTGTTCGGCGGAGGGGCAACTCAGGATACCGACGGTGTGAAGGATCTTTCCACAGGCTACACGGGCGGCTTCGCCGGACTGAACGACGAGGGCGTGCTGGCAGACGACCACATGGTCTACGCCGACACGATCCGCGGTGCCAGCGGACTGGTCGACCCGTTCTCGAACACCAAACTCAAGTCCGTATGGGACTTCAACACCATGAGCGACATCCTCGGACCGGTCGATGACGGCAACGGCGACAAGGCATACAACACCTACCGCATCTACCGCAAGGCGGCCGCGAACGCCGGTGAGGCCCGCACCTCCGCACAGGACGGCAACAAGATCTTCTCGCGGAAGAACACGGCAGACGATGCGCTGCACACCAGACTCGATCGCTGGGAAGTGAAGCTGTTCGACGTGGTCAACACATACGACAGCGGCGCTGTGCACAGTGGTGCATCCGGCGACACTGGTGCCACATGGGTCGGCATCAAGGACGCCGTGACTGTGGCTGGTGGCAGCAGCACAAAGCTCGATGCCTACCAGTCCCCAGCCAAGGCAGTGCTCATGCTTGACGTGCCCGTATCCGACAACAACGGCGGACTCACCCCCGAACCGGACGACGGTCAGGACCCGTGCGGCAAGGACGGTTGCCGAACCATTGACCTGACCGTCCAGAAGGTATGGAAGGACGGCAACCTCGAACGGCCGCAGTCGGTCGAACTGAAGATCGCCGCGCACTATACCGATGGCAGTGGCAATACGGTGACGCCGCAGACGATTCAATGCTTCGGCGCGGATTGCACAACCGTGACGCAGAAGAATCCATGGACGGTGACGTTGGACTCCTCCGATGCCTCTTCCTGGAGCAGCACCTGGCGCAAGGTGATTCAAGGACTGCCGGTCGCATTCGTGGATGGACAGGATGCCAACGGCAAGGACATCGTGCGTTACTACACGTACACCGTGGAAGAAACCGCCGTGACCTATAAGGACGGCGATACCACCAAGACCATCAAGCCCGCGGAGGCCGGATACCAAGTATCGGTCTCCTACAACACCAAGGAACGCGTGGCCATTGTTACCAATGCGGCGTTGCTTCCGGATACGGGAGGCGCGGGCACGATGTGGTTTCTGATGTTCGGCTTGCTGCTTATGGGAGCTGGCGTGGTCTGGTACGTGCGTGATCAACGCGTTCAATCCGGCACAGCCCGCTCGGGCTCCAGCCGTATACGAAAGCGAGGTGCCCATGCCGCGTGACGACTACATAGACAAACCGTATCTGCCAAACAGAAAAGATTTCCATTTAGAGGAAGGAACAGTAATGAAATCACTGATGAAAAGGGTTTTCGCTGCCGCTGCGGCGATTGCCACCGTATTTGGATTGACTGCGACGACAGTCGCCACGGCCAACGCAGCGGATAATGCCACGCTGACGGTCAGCACTACTGACGCGAAGTTCGCCGGTAAGACCGTGAACGCCTACAAGATGTTCTCCGCCACCGTGAGCGGTGACGGTGGCAGCAAGGCTGTCTCCTACACGTTGACTGACGAGTGGAAGCCGTTCTTCAAGAACTCCACTGCTTCCGGACTAACTGGTGCTACCGACGAGAACGTCAACGATAAAGCAAACGACTACGTATCCAAGCTGACTGGTAATGACTTGGTTGCTTTCGCTACCAAGGCATCGAACTGGGCGCAGACCAAGACCAACGGCATCACGGCTGGCGCGACCGCTATGGTATCTGCCGATGCCACGGACGGTAAGTACACCGCGACGTTCACTGGTCTCGACTACGGCTACTACGTGGTCGCTGTGCCGGGTGCGACCTTGGCCAACGCCAGTGGTCAATACGCCACGCTAGTTTCCGTTGATAGCACCAATGTGAATACCAACATTAAGGGCGACCTGCCTACCGTCGACAAGAAGGTACAGGTAGGCGGCACTGGTAAGGACGCCACTGACGCGAAGATCGGTGATACCCTGACCTTCACCCTGACTTCCACCATTCCGGACATGTCCGCCTATGACACCTACACCTTCAACTTCAAGGATACGTTGTCTCAGGGCCTCACCTTTGGACAAGTCACTTCCGTTACGGTCGAAGGTGTGACTGATCCACTGACCGTGAACACTGACTACACCGTCACCACTCCTACGGTCTCCGACAATACGCTTACTGTCGCCATGAAGGACTTCAAGGCCAAGCAGCAGGCCAATGCCGGCAAGAAGATTACCGTCACCTACACGGCCACGCTGAACGAGAAGGCTGTTGTGGGCGGTCATGGTAACGTCAACTCCGCAACGATTCAGTACTCCAACAAACCGGGCATCGAGGGCACCGGTGAGTCCGAACCCAGCAAGGTTCGCGTCTTCACTTATGGCTTCACCGTCGATAAGTACACTGGTGACAAGTATGATGATACCGCTACTCGACTTGCTGGTGCTGAGTTCACACTCGCACCTAAGAACGGCGACGCTATGAGCTTCGTGCAAGTCACTGCCGGTAGTGCGACCGAGAACGCTGTATACCGTGTAGCTAAGGATGATGAGACAGGTACCACCACGACTATCACCACTCCTGCAAACGGTAAGGTTGTCTTCCAGGGACTGAAGAACGGCGAGTACACGCTCACCGAGACCAAAGCGCCGGCCGGCTACAACAAGCTCGCCAGCGCCCTCGGCGTGAAGGTTGACGGCCTGAATGACGGCACTGACACCACGGATGCCACCGTCCACATCACCTACAACAACGACAATGGCAGCAAATACGACCAGACCGCATCGAACGGTGTCATCCCGGTCCAGAACAAGTCCGGTGTTATCCTGCCTGGCACTGGTGGCATGGGTACCATCGCCTTCACGGTGATTGGTGTGCTGGTCATCGCGCTCGGCGTTGCCTGGACTCTCAAGCGCAAGAACGCCTGACGAGCATGGCCGTGTTTTGGGCGTGAAGGGCACACACCCGCTACGCCCACAACACGGTTTCCTCACGAAAAGAACGCTCGATGAAACGACTGCGCAACATTCTGCCCTTACTGGTCATTCTCGGTGGAATGCTCATTCTGTTCTATCCGACGATCAGCAACTTTCTCATTATGCGCAACGCCAGCCGCGCCGTAAATAACTACGACGCCAGCGTTGAAGCATTGAGCCAGGAACAGTACCAGAAGGTGCTGGATGCTGCGCACGCCTATAACGAAAAGCTCGCCCAGAACGATGCAGGAGAGACCGACGTTCTTGCCAGTGCCGTCAATTCCGCATCCACGGACGAGGAATACAACAGTCTGCTCAATATTGACGGCGACGGCATGATGGGATACATCACCGTGCCTAAGCTCAAGGAGACCCTACCGATTTATCACGGCACTTCCGAGAAAGTGCTGCAATCCGGCATCGGACATCTCGAACAGACCTCACTACCAGTTGGTGGCGCGTCCACTCATGCGGCGCTGTCTGGCCACCGGGGCTTGCCCACGGCAAAACTGTTCACGGACTTGAACCTTATGAAAAAAGGCGACAAGTTCTACATCACAATACTTAAAGACACGTATGCGTATCAGGTCGATAAGATCACTACCGTTCTGCCGACCGATACCAAACAACTGGCAATTGAGCCCGGCAAGGATTTGGTCACGCTCATCACCTGCACACCGTATGCGGTCAACACGCATCGGCTGCTGGTGCGCGGTCATCGTATTCCATACACACCACAGCAGCAGAATGACGCCAAATCCACATTCCACGTGGACATTCCGCTGCAGTATTTGTTGCCGTCTCTTGCACTGATTGCCTTGCTTATCGCATGGCATTTGTGGCAGCGGCATGAGCGGCGACGCCGGCAGAGTGGGAGCGCCAAGGTCGCATCCGGTGATTCTGACTCCGCAGCCATCGAGCCGGACGGTGACTTGCCTCCTCAGACAGCCAATACAAATAATCAATCACATTCATCACGGCGGAAAGGACCGGGAAGACATGTTAGACCTGCATAGCGGAAGCGAATATGGTGCGGCGCGCATTGCTGCCATGATTGCCGCCGCCATTACTATCATCCTCACTGGTCTTGTGTCTTTCGGCTTCATGGTGCCATACGCGCAAGCTGATTCCTTCGGCACTCTCACCATCAATGCCGTATGGGGCCGAGACACGGCTTCGCCCAAATCGCTTGCCGGCGACACCTATTCCATCGTGCGCGTCGCCACCGTCACAACGAACAATGATGGTAGCGTCTCCTCATATAAAACCGTCGGCGATTTTTCCGGCCTCACTGCCGATTGGGAACGCCTGACATCAAGTGAATATCACGATGCTGCCAAGAAGCTCGCTACGCACGCGGCGAAAAACAAGCTGTACCAGCATGCCGGCACCACTAACGTAGCTGGTCAGCTCACTTTCCAGAATCTGCCGCTCGGCCTATATCTGGTCTCCCGCACGAGCTCGGCGAAAGCCAACAAAGCATACGACTGTGATCCGTTCCTCATCTCGATTCCTGGCAGTGGAGACACATCCGCTGATCTCAACATCACAGTAGAGCCGAAATTTAGCACTGGAACTCCTGTTGTCCCGCCCGAAAATAACCCGAGCGAGGAGCCGGGCAATCCTGGCCTTATCGGTCGTACGGGTGCCGCCGTAGGCAGCATTGCCGCGGCAGCGGGGCTCATGTTACTTGTTGCGTTCATTTTGTTCAGATTGCGCATGAGGCGTCGCATACGGGACGTCAATTCGGCCGGCAAATCCCATACAGATGATTGCACGATGAAGTGAAAAAGTAAGCATGAGCGACGAACGATTCTCTCCGGAACAAGCACAATATCTGGCTTCGCTGCCTGCAGTCATAAGTATTACTGGTTCACGTATCCGATATGCAGAGTGGTTCAAGCGTGAATGCGTTTCGAGTGCTGAAAATGGTGAATCTCCCACTGTGCTGTTCCGCGAAGCGGGGCTCGGTCCTGAGTTGATAGGCGAAAAGCGTATTGAACGGTGCATGCATCGTTGGAGGAAGACAATACGAATAGAAGATCCAGGTACGGTAGACAGAGTGAATCTCCCCGATTCTGAGGTTACTTCCAGTCGCACGAATGAAGGTAACCCTGAAACCGGTAAATGATATGCGTGATTTGATTATCCGTCGACAGGCGCTTTATATCAGACGTTTGGAATTAAAAGTCGATGACCTAAAGATGCAACTCTCGCAGCAATCCCTATCAAATGATGTGCAATGAGTTGTGCTGGATAAGCTGAGAGCGTCATCACTATTGTCTCTGATTCAGTATGAGATTTGTTTGAAACATTGGTGATTCGTGATTTGCGTGTGTATCTCGAATCGATGGGTGGCACGAATCGAATCGCATATTATCGGGATGAAAAAGGCCTTGAAGTTGATGTGATTCTTGAATTGGTGGATGGTCGCTGGGCTGCGGTGGGGATTAAGCTGAGCGACTTGAAAGTCATGGAGAAAAATGTGGACAAACTACATGCTTTCAAAGAAAAAGTGTGCGGAAATCCTCTATCTCAAGTTCGTGAGCCTGAATTCATGGCATTTATTGTCGGGCGTGGTGATATTGCATACCGGCGTGATGACGGCATTCTGGTGCTGCCGATCGCCACGCTCGGGGCGTAACAAATGAACGTTGCGGCAGGTGGGACAATTGGGGGAATGAATTGAACGAAGGAGACGGTGTGCAAGGAGTGCGGCAGATGCGGGAATCGCAGGAATCGCAAAAAACACGAGAATCGCAGGAGTCGCAGAATCCTCAAGGAACGCAGCCAAAGATTGGCAGAATTCCGGCGCTGATTGCGGCGGTGGCGATTGTGGGTGTGGCCATTGGCGCGGCCGCTGGCCTGCTGACGCTTATGCTGTACGGCGTCGAGCATCTTGCGCTCGGCTATGTTGAGAATTCGCAGGAATCCGGCCCGTTCAACGTTCCTGCGATTCGGTGCTTGATTTCCGTGACCGTTGGCGCGACCGTCGCGGCCGTGATTTGGTGGCTGTTGCGTACGCGCAGCACGAAGGTGCCGTCCGTTAAAAAGGCGGTAAATGGCGATATTATGCCGATTTGGCAGACCGTCGTGCATGTGCTGCTGCAGATTTTCATCGTCGGCACGGGCATGTCGATCGGTCGAGAGGTCGCTCCGCGCGAGTTGGGCGCGATGTTCGGTCAACGGTTCGCGCGTTGGGTGCGTCTCGATGCGAAAGACACCCGTATGTTGGTGGCCATTACGGCTGCGGCCGGCCTTGCGGGCGTGTATAACGCGCCACTTGCGGGCACGTTTTTCGCGGTCGAGATTCTGCTCGCCGACATAACCCTCGAAACGGTGACGTTCGCATTCGCCTGTTCCGCGCTGGCTTCGTGGGTGGCGTCGCTGGTCAAGGGCACACACACGTTCTATTTGATTGGTGAAACCGACGGTTTGTTTACCCCCGATTACATGGCGTTCGCACTGGTTGCCGGCATGATTCTCGGCGCTGCCGGCGCACTGTTCCGTCGCGGCTCGCAGTGGGCTGAGAAGTCCAAACCGTCGGGCGCGGGCATTCTGTGGATGTTGCCGCTCGCCGGCCTGCTGACTGGCGTTGTGGCGATTTGGGTGCCGCAGGTTATGGGCAATGGCCGTGCCGCCGCGCAGTTGAGTTTCTCGTCCAAGGCCGATTTGGCGGTGGTGCCGATTTTGCTGGTTTCGTTCCTGGCGAAGGCGATTGTCACATTGCTGACGATCCGTTCCGGCGCTTCCGGCGGTGTGCTGCAGCCGGGTATTGCGCTCGGCGCTTCGGGGGGTGCTGTGCTGGGTGTTCTGTGGATGCAGGTGTTTCACACGAATTCGATTGGCATGTACGCTCTGCTGGGTGCGTGCGCATTGCTCGCAGCTTCCCAACAGGCTCCGCTTATGGCGATTTGCTTGGTGATGGAACTTGCGGATGCTCCGATCAATCTGTTTGTGCCCATTGGATTCGCGGTTGCGGTGAGTGCGTTCACCGCATCGTGTTTAGGGGAGCCGCTTGCCGCTTTGCGCCTATCGAAAAGTGCGGAAAAGAAGGTAATTAAGGCGAATGCGCGTTGAAGGGTGTGTTAGGCGGTAAACTAGGGGGTCGGCGTATAGATGGTCGATGCTGAGCGCCCGATGATGAAGAAGGACGTATGACGAAAGACAACAATTTCAGGCTGGAATTTCCGACGGATACCGAGGTGATGGGGGCTGACATGTCCGAACCGCCGAAGCCTCCGACGGTCGCTTCGCAAGAAAGCGATGTGAACGGTGTAAGCGATTTCAGCGTTTTCGAGGATTACGGCGATTACAGCAATGAAATTCCGGTACCACCGAAGAATACCGGCAAAATCGTCGCTATCGTGATTGCGGCTATCGTCGTGATTGCTTTGATTGGCGGTATTGCATGTTGGATGCTTTCGAATAATTCCAAGAAATCAGCCATTACCAGCGCAGCCGCGCAATGCCAGGATTCCACGAGCCAGCTGCAAAGTGCCAATAACACGCTTTCCGACGCTTTGGAAATCGGAAAAACCGGCGCGAAGGTCACTGCCGATCAAGTCGCCGACGTCAGCACCGTCACTAAGCTCAATGCGGCCATATCTAACGCGAAGGAAGCGAAAATCCTGTCGTGCGACACGTCGCAGGGCATCAGCAAGCTGAAGAAATCCGCGAAAGCCATGGCATCCGAGGCACGGAGCATGAACGACAAGGCCGAAAAGATTACAAATGCGGCCGAAGCCGTCGACGCTTCCAAAGTGCTGGCCACGCAGAATCGTCTGAAGGGCCAGCTCAATGACGCGATCGAGCAGGCGCAGTCCGTGCTCGACAATTCCGACGGCATGGTGGCCGACGACAGCGTGCGCATGGCATTGCAGCAGGCGATTGACTCGGCCAGAAACCTTGCCAATGGCACCAATCTCAAGGAAAACGACGTGACGGCCGCCGTTGACGCGTTGAATGCCGCCAAAGACGCCGTTCAGCAGGCGAAGGACCAATACCAGGAGGCGTCGTCGACTCCCAACACCGTGACGAACAACACCAATATCGGCACTAACGGGGGCTCTAACGGTGGTGCTGCGAATAGTCCGGACAATACGGCTGGAGGTGCTGCGGCGGGCGGCGCGGCTGGCGGGTCGGCTGGAGGTGCGGCGAATGCCGGCGATGCTGGCGGCGACGCATCGGCAGGCGGTGATGCCGGTGATGCGTCTGACGGCGATGCCGCTGCGCAGAATCTTGAAAACTAGCGGAGCCGCCTTAAGCCTTATGGCCAGTCCTACATGGCCATAAGGCCGGTTTTCCGCGGAATAAGCGCGGTCAGCACAAACCAGTGGTCTTCGGTGCGAATCGTCACTTCGCCGCCATACTGCTGCGCGATATGACGAATCGACTTCACGCCGAAACCATGCCGATGCTGATCGTCGCGCTTGGTGGTGCGCAGATTGCCTTCCGCATCCTTCTTCAATCGGGAATCGTAATAATTCTCAACCCGGATAACAATAAAGCGATTCTGCTCGTATAACGCAAGTTTGATCAGACGCTGCTCACGTTTCGGCAATTTCGACGTCGCTTCGATCGCATTGTCAAGCGCGTTGCCGAACAATGATGCGATATCCATCGACGACATGCCGCTTAGCAGCGAGCCGTCCGCGACCGCCGTGAACGTAATGCCTCGATCGGCGCACGTGCGCTCTTTCGTGGTCAAAATAACGTCAAGCACGGGATTGCCGGTATGCTGCTGCGCGCTATAGCGCTGCACCGATTGCTCCAGCTGCTCGAAGCCGGCCGCGGCATGCTTCGGATCGACTTCGGCACGCAACGCCGCAAGCTGATGCTTCAGATCGTGCGCAAGACGGCCTAGCGATTCGATATTTTCCTTCGATTGCAGGTATTCCTGATGCTGGCTTTCCAGCTGCGCGTTGATCGACGCGAGTTCCGTATTCGCCTCAATACGGCGCGCCTGCTCCTGCTGCGCATATAGGATCGCGAAACCGCAGAAATCGACCAGCGTGCGAATGTAGAAGATTTCCTGGCCGACCGAACCGGAAAACGGCGTATTCGTCGACACGAAACTCAAATTGCTCATGGCGAACGTGACGATCATGATGGCCATCGTCGCAATCGCGGCGGAAGCGGTCGGCAAGGTAGGTGTGGCCTGGCTGAAATTGCCGCGTTCAACCATCCAAGCTAGACCGAAGCACAGCGCATACGTAACGACAAGCAGCGCGATCGCACGCCAATCGTAATCGGCGAATCCGTCGCGCACGCCAATGAACGTAACGATCTGCCAATGCAGCGACGCCACCAATTCGGCCAACACGAACGCGCGCGCCGTAATATACAGGCCCTCGCGTTTGCCGGTGCCCGCGCCGAGCAGAATCGTCGCATACATGCAGGCGAATGCGAGCAGCATACCGATGATCCAGAACCAGATCGGCATACTGCCGTCGAAATACTGTACCGCGACCAGCGATGCCAATCCGGCCGCACTGACGATGATCGACCGTCGGAGCGGCACGCGACGATACAACACCGCGATATACACCATGCACGCGGCCCATTCGCAGATCGCCGTATAAGAACGGGGGATGTCGGGCAGAGCGTTGGTGATTGGCGTCATCGGCGGCACCGAAAGCACGGTCACCAAAACGGAAGGTATGGAAGGGGAGCCTCCTGCCAGTCCTCCTGCCAATCCGGCCAGCGCATTCGGCAATATCACGCTGGTCACCTGCCACCTCCTATATAGTCGGTCAACGCGGCGAGGAACGCCTTCTTGCGTGGTCGGCTTACGCGCAACTGTTCGCCGTTCGACATCACGCAATCCTGGTCGGCGACGCCCGTCACATGCTTGAGATTCACCAGATAGCAGGAATTCGAGCGGAAGAAATGGTGGTCGGCGAGTTTCGCTTCCATGTCTTTGAGCGTGCCATTGATCGACAGTTTGCCTTCCAACGTGTGGATGACGATGGTATGCCGGATCGATTCGAGATACAGAATATCGGCAAGATTCAGCCGCATCTGCCCGTTGCTGGTTTCGATAAGCATGGAATCGTCGCCATTGCGCCTCACCATGTCGATCGACTTCTTGAGTTCCTGTGAAAACGCGAACCACGGCAGGGGCTTGAGCAGATACGACAATGCGCGCACCTCGTACCCGCTGATCGCATACTGCGGTGCGGCGGTGATGAACACGATCACGACCTTGTCGTCGCGCTCGCGAATGCGTCTCGCGGCGGCCATGCCGTCCATTTCGCTCATTTCGATGTCGAGCAGTAAAATATCGTAAACAGGGGTATATTTCTCTACGATTCTCGCGCCGTCGTCGAATACGGAAACGGTGAATTGTTCGTCATTTTCCTGCTGATATCGGTTGAGATAGTCAAGTACCAGCTGGCAGCTTGCGGGATCATCCTCGACCACGCCGATTCTAATATTGCGCACTGCAACCTCCCTGTTCTGTCTTTCGCTCCGCACCATTGTCTTGCATGATGGCGATAAAGGCGTGTATTTACTACGCCGTTAACCCCCTTTTGCCAGCGTAGGTAAACAGCGCGACTCGCGACACGCATTGACAGTTTTAGCGTTGTATGTATCATGGAACGTGGCTCAACGAAGAGAACCTTCGCCAAACCAAAGAAATAAATTAACGCTTTGAATTGTGGCTTTGTCGAAGTCGTAAGCCGCAAGGCGAGGCACCGAAAAGAAATCCCTTTACAACGGATCGTGAGGCACGTACCTGCCTCTGAAAGGATGACAAATCATGGCAGAAGTCGTATTCGACCATGTTACTCGTATCTACCCGGGCAACGATAAGCCGTCGGTGGATGATTTGAATATGGACATCAAGGACGGCGAGTTCCTGGTGCTGGTTGGCCCGTCTGGCTGCGGCAAGTCCACTACTCTGCGTATGCTCGCTGGCCTTGAAGAGGTCAACAAGGGCCGTATCCTCATCGGTGGCAAGGACGTCACCACGATGCAGCCGAAGGACCGCGACATCGCAATGGTGTTCCAGAACTACGCTCTGTACCCGCACATGACCGTGGCCGACAACATGGGCTTCGCTCTGAAGATCGCCGGCACCCCGAAGGAAGAGATCCGCAAGCGCGTCGAGAAGGCCGCTGAGATCCTCGACCTGACCGAGTACCTCGATCGTAAGCCGAAGGCTCTGTCCGGTGGCCAGCGTCAGCGCGTGGCCATGGGCCGTGCAATCGTCCGTGAGCCGAAGGTCTTCCTCATGGATGAGCCTCTGTCCAACCTTGATGCCAAGCTCCGCGTGCAGACCCGTACCCAGATCGCTGCTCTGCAGCGCCAGCTGGGTGTCACCACCCTGTACGTGACCCACGATCAGACCGAAGCTCTGACCATGGGTGACCGCATCGCCGTCATCAAGCTCGGTGTCCTGCAGCAGGTCGGCGCTCCGACCGAGCTGTACGATCGCCCGGCCAACGTCTTCGTCGCTGGCTTCATCGGCTCCCCGTCGATGAACATCAACACCCACCCGGTGGTCAACGGCAAGGCAAAGATCGGCGAAGACACCGTGGATCTGCCGGCCGAGGCCGTCAACAAGCTCACCGCTGAAGACAACAACCAGATCGTCGTCGGCTTCCGTCCGGAAGACGCTTCCCTGGCCGCCCCGGATGACGCCAACGCCTTCTCCCTCAAGGTCATGAACGTTGAGGATCTGGGCTCCGATGGCTACATCTACGGCAACATCATCACCGATGGCTCCGCTGCTGAGGCATCCACCATGATGTCCGATCAGAACAAGCTCACCACGATCCGCGTGAACCCGCGTGCTCTCCCGAAGGTCGGCGATACCGTCAAGATCAAGATCGACCCGTCCAAGATGCACCTGTTCGCTCCGTCGACCGAGCTGCGTCTGAACTGAGCTGATATCGAGTAACCAACCGTTGGCTGTTTCTTCAGGGGAATATCCTTTACGGAAATCGGCTGGCGGGTGGCTGAATATAAACTTGGCGGAAGCGCGAACTTCCGTCAACCATTAAACGAGACGTGCTCTTCCTCTCTTATCGTCTCGTTGGAGAAGCCCCGCGTCGGTGCGGGGCTTCTTTTGTTTTCCGCAAGCACGATATCGGCTTGTAATGTCTGTTTGTAGCATCGATCGCAATATTCGATCGTAATATGAGATGGATAGTGAGATTCCAGTATTGAGATCATCGCATATCGGCAGGTGAAACGGATTCGTCCATACTTGCTTCTTCGGGTAGGTCAACAGGTAAATTGTTGATTCATGGAATCTCTTGAATTGCCACAGATGGATCCCCGTGTGCTGAAAGCAACTTCCGTGAAGGCCGAAGATCCGGCTGCCTCATCTCCGGAGCCGCATGCGCTGAAAATCACCGCCGCAAGCTCGAATCCAAAGATGTTCACCCTGCCGTGGGAAAAGCCGCTGGCTACTTGGCCGGAAGATCTGCTGGCTAATCTTCCGCGTGGTATTTCCAGGCATGTGGTGCGTTTCGTGCACGTAGGCGACGAAGTGTACGCCATGAAGGAAATCACGCGCAATGTGGCGGAACGAGAATACGAGCTGCTGCGTCGCCTGCAGAAGCTGGAACTGCCGACCGTGCAGCCGATCGCCGTGGTCACAGGCCGTCATAGCCGTGAAGGCGAGCCGCTGGAAGCGATCCTTGTCACCAAGCATTTGAAGTTCTCACTGCCGTATCGTGCGCTGTTCGCGCGTAATCTGCGCCCTGATACCGCGGAACGACTGATCGACGCGTTGGCCGTGCTGATGGTGCGTTTGCATTTGGCTGGCTTCTATTGGGGCGATGTGTCGCTGTCGAACGTGTTGTTCCTGCGCGATGCCTACGCGTTCTCCGCATTTTTGGTTGATGCGGAAACCGGTGATCTGCAGATTAATCTGACGGAAGGCCAGCGCGAGTACGACGTTGATTTGGCCCGTACGAACATTATTGGCGAATTGATGGATCTTTCGTCCGGTTCGCTGCTGCCGAGCGGTGTTGACGAAATTGCGATCGGCAACCGTTTGGTGGATCGTTACCATTCGCTGTGGAGCGCGTTGACTGATACCGACAAGTTCGGTCCGGACGAAATGTGGAAGATCGAGAAGCGCGTCAACAAGCTCAATGAGCTTGGTTTTGATGTGGATGAGCTGGAAATGAAGACCGCCGAAGATGGCAAGCGTGTGCTGGTGCGTCCGCGTGTGGTCGATGCCGGCTATGCGAATCGTAAGCTGCTGCGATTGACTGGTCTTGATGTGCAGGAGAATCAGGCTCGTCGACTGTTGAACGATTTGGATGCCTACCGCGCTTCCACATGGCGTGAGGGTGAGGATCTTGAGATTGTCGCCACTGATTGGATGCGCGAAGTGTTCGAACCGACCGTGCGCATGATTCCGCGTGAATACCGTTCGCAGATCGAACCGGCTCAGTTCTTCCATGAGGTGCTTGACCACCGTTGGTTCCTGGCCGAGAAGGCGGGTCATGATGTGCCGATGGCCGAGGCGGTGCAAAGCTATGTGGAGAAGGTGCTTCCGCAGTACAAGCTCACCACGAAGGATGTGGACGCGTTGAACGCCGAAGCCGATTCCGGTGTGATCGACGACGAATACACCTACGACGATCCCGACGACGGCTACAACCCCGACGACGATCCCGACGCAGCTGTATGGGCACATTGATAGAAAAAGCTCCAGTGGAGCTTTTTCTATCAATGCGCCCTGAGACGAGGCGATAGCCGCGCCGAAGTCAGTATTGAGTCTGCGGCGTAGCCGCAGTCAAAAATTGCAGGGCCGAGCCGTTAAGCGGAGGACCACTAATAATCCTCCGCTTTTTGTTATCCCTTCACACCCCTCACTTTCAAAACTCAAAAAAATTTTGACTTTTGAAAGTGAGAGAACGTGTTGCGAGAGATCGTTGGCGGGGGAGTGGGTCTGCGGTAAGCGCAAAATCAATCCAAGTACAGATTTGCGCAACAAAATGAGCGGATAATCCGTATGGACTATCCGCTCATATGTATTTCGGACTTGCTGCCTTGTTGTGTTTACTTCTGCAGTTTCGCTGTGCTTGCTTCCTGTCGCTTCGTGTTGATTACTTCGCGTCAGCGGCGGCACCGGCCTCGCGGCGGGCGCGTGCGACGGAATACAGCGTGATGCCCGCTGCGACGGAAGCGTTCAGCGATTCGACCATGTTCGACATTGGGATGCCGGCGATGGAATCGCATGTCTCGCGTACGAGACGGCTCAGGCCGTTGCCTTCGGAACCGAGCACCACAACCAGCGGATCGGTTTCGAAACCGGTTTCGCCAACGAGGGCGTCGCCGCCACCGTCGAGACCAACGCTGTAGTATCCGCGTTCCTTCAGGCTTTCAATGGCTTTGGTGAGGTTCACCACGCGGGCGACCGGCATGTGCGCGGCTGCGCCTGCGGACACCTTCCATGCGGCTGCGGTGACCGAAGCGGAACGACGTTCCGGCAGGATCACGCCGTTGGCGCCGAATGCGGCTGCGGAACGGATGACCGCGCCCAGATTCTGCGGATCGGTGACGCCGTCAAGCGCGATGAACAGCGGACGTGCCGCAATGCGTGCGCTTGCGGAGTTGGCCGCTTCCATGGCACGAGACTTCTTGTCCGCGCGTTCCACCAGCTCGGCGAGCGAGGAATACTGGAACGGCTGCGCCTTCATCACCACGCCCTGATGGTTGGAGGAGCGTGCGATACGGTCCATTTCCAGTCGGTCGGCTTCCATGAGGTTCAGTCCGTGAATACCGGCGAGACGAATGATTTCGCGCGTGCGATCGTCGTGCTCGATGCGTGCGGCCACATACAGCGTGCTCGCGGGCACGCCGCAGCGCAACGCTTCGAGAACGGCGTTGCGACCGATGACGAGATCGTCGGATTCTGAGCTGAACTTTGCCGCGCGACGGCGTGCCGCCAGTCGCGGATCAGCCATCTTACGACGATTGGTAGCCTGCTTTTCCTTGTAAGCCTTGTGATATACGCGATCTTCGGCCTTGGGGGTCGGTCCCTTGCCCCTCAGCGCGTTACGATGCTTTCCACCCGACCCCTTGGTCGGTCCTTTTTTCATTGCCATAGTTGTCCATTCTCCCAGCACCCCGGGAAAAGGCTACTGGCGTCGCGTCCGCTCGATATTGCTCGATATGATGGCAAGAATGGAGAAGAACAAAGAGATTTTCGGATTGCCCCTCATGTTCTGGGGCTTGTGGGTCACGCTGCTTATCCTGTGGATGGGCCGCTTCGTCACGTCATTCCTTTCCATGTATCTGGTGTCTGACATGCATGTCAGCGCGGGCGTGGCCGGCACCATCGTCTCCATGTACGGTTTCGGCGGCATCTTCGGCTGCCTGTATGGCGGCGCGCTGTCCGACCGCTTCGGCCGCCCGGCGATGATCGTCATCGGCAATCTCGGCTCCGCCGCGATGCTGGTCCTGCTGGCGTTCATCGGCAATCCGTGGATCATGGCGATCGCGCTGCTGGCCTACGGCGCCATCTCATCCATGCCGACGCCCGCGGTCGCGGCGTACGTGTCCGACGTGGTGCCGTTCCGCAAACAGAAGCGCGCGTATTCGCTGCAGACGTGGGCCGCGAATTTCGGCTTCGCGATCGGCCCGATCATCGCCAACCAGTTGGTGAAGATCTCCTATGCGCTGATGTTCTACGCGGAAGCCGCGGTGCTGGTGTTCGCTACGATCTTGATGATCGTGTTCTTCAAGGAAGTCGGGCTGGGCAAGCGCCCGCGGGGCGAGGTCGCGCCGGCGCGGGCGTCGCAAGCCGCGGAATCAGCTGCGGGAAATGCCGTGGAACATGCTGTGAAACAAACCGGCGAATCGCAGCGGCCGCAGCGGTTCTCCGTATGGCGCAGCTATCGTCGCGCATGCGCCGACGGCGCGCTGATGTCGATGGTGGTGCTGATGTTCCTGTACACGCTGGCGTATTACCAGATCGTCAGCGGCCTGCCGATTTCCATGACGCAGATCGGCCTTGGCACGGATGAATATTCCAGTCTGCTGACCATCAACGGCGGTCTGCTGTGTCTGCTGCAGATTCCCGCGATCGGTCTGTTCCAGCGGATGAGCAACACCCGAGTGCTGGTGCTCGGCATGTCCATCACGGCGGTCGGATACGCGTTCCAGATCGGCGCGAATTCGTGGGTAGCGTTCGCAATCGCGACCGTGCTGTGGACGCTTGGCGAGCTGGGCACGTTCCCGATTGCCGCCACAACGGTGGCGAACATCGCGCCAAAGGATGTGCGCGGCACCTACCAAGGGTTATACAACCTGGTGTGGTCGCTGTCGAACGCGTTCTCGCCGTTGGTCGGAGGCTGGATTCTCAACGCGTTCGGCAGCCGTGTGCTGTGGATCTGCTGCACGGTGATGTTCGTCATCGTGGCAATCGGCTTCTACGTGACGCGCGGCCCACGCGAACGCGCCGCCGCCCGCAATCTCGCTGTTGAGGAGGGGTAGCCGGCGTACGTGAAAAGCGGGAGGCCGCGATTCCGTTTGGAACCGCGGCCTCCCGCTATGTGATTTAAGGATTGGAAAGAAGAGGGGCGAGGTGCTGTGGCGCCTGCGCCTTGCCTCCCGTCTAGGAAGCGGTCTTACTTGTTGAGGACCTTCTTGAAGAGGTCGGAGGAAGCCTTGGCGAGTGCGAACTGGCCGAAGCCCGGATCGATGGAAGCGAGGTTGGCGTTGATGACCTGGTTGAAAGTGTTGTTCTTCATGATGTTTCCTTTCGTTCGGCTTGGCGGCGCGTATCTGTTTTCTTGTCCATTCCTCTGGCCGCTGCCGTAAGTCTGTGTTTGTTGTCTATTTTCTTTTCTTCGTTCTTCTGTTGTGCCTTCATCTTACGTCGGGCAAGTCGACAATGTCATGCGACGATCGTCACTTCTTTTGTAAAATCATCGGCTAATCTTGAAGAAAAAGTAACGTTCGCTGAAAATTGGCGGACGCATCTTATAGTCCATATTCTTTGCGTCTCTTGTTGGCTTTGATGTAAGCGTCACTATCGGAACGAATGCCAACGACGATGATGGTCATGATTCCATTTCGCAGTAACGGTTTGTAAACAACGCGAATGCCGATATCCCTGAATTTGATTTTGCAAAGCCTGGAAAGTTTCGTTCGTTCGGCATTGCGTAACGGTTTGCCATACCCGCCCTGCGAGGTGGGCAGTGGGTTTGTGCGAACTTTCTCGATTCCCTTGAGTACTTGGATTTGCTCGGCTTTGCCGAGTTTGCGCATGTCTTTCTTGGCTTCGTCAAGCCATTCAACTTGCCAGTTCATGCGAGTTCCGGCTCAGGTGCCTCGGCGAGGTCGCTTGGGGAAATGCCGAGATCGAGCATGACCTCTTCGTTGCTGATAGTTGTGCCAGTACTGTTGTCGAGTCTTTTTTCGGCAAGAAGCAAGTCTTCGTTGTCTTCGATTCGTTCCATGAGAGCGCGATAGTTTTCGATATTCATGAGAACGTAGGACGGCTTGTTTCGTTTGATCAGAATGACTGGATTGTGGTCGGCCCGCTGCAACAATGCGGAAGTACGACCATTGCTGAGCTCGCTGATTGGAGCAAGGTCATCGAGTATGTCAAGTGCGCTTGCCATGATAAACCTTTCTTAAAACCGAATTTCATACCCAATTATATACCAGTATTAATACCAAGATTCATGGTTGTGCGACTTTGAATCTTGGTATAAAAAGCGATTTCGCTATGGAAAGGGCACCGAGCTGTTGCTTGGTGCCCCTGGGAAAACAGAGATAATCAGACTTTACGGCCCGCGCCGCAAAAAATTACTTGCGCTTGGACTTGCCGAAGGTGAACGCACGTACGATCGCGACGATGCCGATCGCCACAAGCGCGCATCCGCCGAACAGGATCAGCCAGGTCGTGGAGCTGACGGGGGAGAACAGCACGATGAAGCCGGCGACGATCGACAGCAGTGCGTAGATTACGGCCCATGCGGAGCTTGGCATGCGCCACGATTCCACGAGCGCCATCACGCCTTCCAGCATCCAGCCGAGACCGACCACCATGGTGATGAGCACGGCGAGTGTGGCTCCGGAAAGCGCCGCGTTTTTCAGCATGACCACACCGCCGACAGACAGCATCAGGCCGATCAGAATGTCAAGCACGCGCCATCCTCCCGGAAGCCCGAGTTCCACGATTGCGGTCACAATGCGGACCACACCGGAAACCACGAAGTATGCGCCGAGCGCGATTGCGGCGACCTTCAGTGTGGCACCGGGCCAAATCAGCAGTGCCAGGCCGAGAATGACGGCGGCGATGCCGAGTACCGCATACGTGCCGCGGATCGCGTTCTTTGCCTTCTTCGGGAGCCATTCCTCCATGAGCTTGAACGGGCTGATCGGCTGCCAATTGTTGGTGCCGTTGTCAGCGTCGGATTGGCTGTTCTGCTGTCCGTATGGTTGGCCGTACGGCTGACCGGTGGTGTAGCTCGCGTAGAAGAAGCCGTTCTGGTTGGGATTCGGGTTGGCGTTGGGACCGTCGAAGTAGCATGGGGTCTGAGGCTCGCTTTGATACGGATTGCCCGAATTGTTGGGATTGCCGCCCTGCTGCTGGGATTGCGATTGCTGGTTTGGTGCGTATGCCCCGTATTCCGGCTGGCCTTGCGGCTGCTGTTCGTTGCTGCCATTTTGATTCGGATTGTTCGCATACGGGTTGTTCATTGCGTCGCTCATGATGGCCCCTTTCCTGGAAGAGCGTGCTTCGTGACGCTCGGACGCGCGCGAATTTGCCCGCCTGCGCTCGAACGTTTCGGAAGTTCTGCCCTCATTCTAGGCAATCCGTCTAATTTAAGCCATCAACAAAATCCCCCTCATCGTCCATTTTGATGGACTGATCGCATGTTTTTTCCGAATTGTCGCACGATCTTGCGAAATCGTGAGACAGAACTGCGAATCGTGAGGCCGAAAGTCAACTTGCGGCACAACGAATGCCTCCCGATCCTTGAAATCAAGAATCGGGAGACATTTCGCACGTAGGAATCGACTGAATCCTTGAAACTAGAACAGGTCGAGGGCTACGTCGAGGTTGAGCGGCTGGTCGGCGGGCAGCTGATACTGCTCGTGCACCGGGCTCATCCAGGAATCGTCGCCGCCGACACCCATCTGAGCGGCGAGCACGCGCAGGAACATGTGCTTCGGCTCCGGCAGCTCGTCCTGATGCAGCGCCTCCTCAAGCATCGTGCTCGAATACGGCAGCAGGCTCATCGCAAACGGCTTCGTAACGCCGGTTTCAGTATTCGCAGTCTGGCTCACGCGCAAGCCATGACCAGAATCGTCCGTAATCTCAGCCCAACGCACGTCCTCATGGTTGCCGGTTTCCTGCGGCAGCAGATACGGCGCGCGATCGCGGAAGGCGTTCGTATCCCAAATGCCCAGCTTCGCATGCTTGCGGTCGGCATACGTTTCCTCCGGGCCGACGCCATAGAATCGCAGATTCGAATACTCGACCGGCAGCATCCATTCAATGCCGAACGCCGGAATCGTCGGCAGATCGCCGTCCTTTTCACCCGGATACGCAACATGCAGATCGACGTGGCCAAGCACATCGGCAACGTAACGAATGGTGACCTTCGTGCGCTGCGCAATCGCAAGCTCATACGTGTAAGTGACGGAAACTGCGGTTTCGCCGAGCGGCTCAACCTTCGTATCAACGCAACGCGCATACTTTCCGGCAACCGCCCACTGCGCACGCTCGAACGCATGGCCCGCGCCGCGATCATTGTCGGTCAGCGCACGGAACGTGGTGATCAGCGGCTTACGCAACACGAATTCGCGCTCGCCAAGCTTGTACGACACCATGCCACCCTGTGCAAGGGAGAACAGGGCTTCACGGCCCGCACTGCGTGCGCCGATATTCCAGCGGCCCAAGGTGATCGCTCCATCGGAAGTGGCGGAAGCGGCCGTAACAGTATCGGCAATCTTGCCACCCGCAACCACGCACTGGCCGAACGAAAGCTCATACCCAGCCGGAGCCCAATCGCAAGCGGAAGTCAACTGCTGGGACGCCTCCAAAACCAGTTCCTGCGCACCTGCGCGGTAATCGTCGATCGGCCAATCGATCTCAACATGCTCGCTTGTACCTGCGGCAACGTCGAAGCGGCGCGAAGAAGACCAAACGGGCTTGCCATCAGCCAAAATACGCAACACAAACGTGGAATCAGCCGTCGAAACAAACAGATTGTCGTTGGTGATCGTAATGCCGGAAGCATCGACGGTCATATGCACGTTCGCGTACAGCTGCTTGACGTCCTGCGCCTTCGGCGACGGCGTGCGGTCGGCGAATAGCAGGCCGTCGCCGGAGAATTCGTAGTCGCTCGGACGGTCGCCGAAATCACCGCCGTAGCACATGCGACCGTTGCTGTCGAGAATCGCCTGGTCGATGAAATCCCAAATAAATCCGCCCTGATATTGCGGATAGCGTTCCAAAGCCGTGTATTCGTCCATGTTGCCGACGGAATTGCCCATGGCGTGCATGTATTCGCAGGAAATATACGGTTTCTTCGGGTTGGACTTGAGGTATTCCTCGATTTCGTCGGCGTGCGCGTACATGCGGCTTTCGATATCGGTCACGTCGTCGAACGCGCGATCATGCACGGAACCTTCGTAATGCACGGGGCGGTTCGGGTCGATCGCGTGCGCGTGGGCGTGCATCGCGCGGAACACTTCGCCGGCGAACGACTCGTTGCCGAGCGACCAGATGAGCACGCTCGGATGGTTGTAATCGCGGCGCATCATGCTGTTGATACGGTCCACGCACGCGCCTTCCCACCGCGGCTTGCTGCCCGGCACGGCGGTTTCGGGGGTTTCGATATTGTTCGCGACCCAGCTGCCGTGCGTTTCAAGATTGGTTTCGTCGATCAGGTAGATGCCGTATTCGTCGCACAGGTCGTACCAGTATTCCTGGTTGGGGTAGTGCGAGGTGCGGATGGCGTTGATGTTGTGCCTCTTGCAGAACGTGATGTCGTCGATCATGTCTTGCCTGGTGATGGCGCGGCCGCGCTTCGCGTCGAATTCGTGGCGGTCGGCGCCCTTGAAGACCACGCGCTTGCCGTTGAGCTTCATGATGCCGTCTTCGATACGGAATGTGCGGAAGCCGATACGCTGCACGATTTTTTCGACCAGCGGGCCGTCGTGGCCGACGACAAGCACCGTCAGCTCATACAGGGTTGGCTCTTCGGCGCTCCACGGCGCAATGTTCTTCAGCGCGCCGGAATTGAGGGTGATGGTTTCGTTGGCGCATTGCGTGGATTCCCACACCACAGTGCCGTTTGCGTCACGCAGTTTCGCCTTGACGGTGGCCGCGTCGTTTGCATTGCGCAACTGCAGGGTTGCATTCAGCGTTCCGGCGGCCATGGAGGGATTGTAGTCGGCTTCGATCTGCACGGTTTCGACATGCACGCGAGGCTGTGCGGCGAGCTCCACGGAACGGAACAGGCCGTGCAAACGCCAGAAATCCTGATCTTCCAGCCAAGAGGCGCTCGCGTATTCGTAGCAGGCGACGGTGAGCACGTTGTCGCCGTCAACGTTCAACGCTTCGGTGATGTCGAATTCGTTCGGGGTGAAACCATCCTCGCCATAGCCGACGAACGTGCCGTTGACCCACACGTAGATCGCGGTGGACATGCCGTGGAACGTGATGCTGACGGTGCCGCCATTTTCCAGCGTCGCGGCGAGCGAACGGTCAAGCGTGAAGGAACGGCGGTAGATCGCCACATGATTGTTTTCGGGAACGTTCGGCTCCTGCGGATCCTCATGGCCATCCCATGGATACTGCACATTCACATATTTGTTCTTCAAATAGCCGGCCATCTGCAGGTGTTCGGGCACGTTGATCGCGCCGAAACCGGCATCGTTGAAGTCAGCTGCGGCGAACGGCGCGTTTTCCACGTCGATGGATGCGGCCTGAGTAACGTTTACTTTCCATACACCGTCGAGATTCTGCTTCGGTTCGGTGGCTTCGCCCAGGAAATACCGATGATTGGAGTGCGCGGGCTTGCGATTCACCGCGAATACGGTCGGATCGGTGAGCCAGCTTGCGTTCGCCTGCCGCGCCTGCAGGATGCGCGATTCCGGAACCCCTTGCGTTTGCTGTGATCGCGCGGCTTCTTGAGCTGCCATGATAACTACCCCTATCCATTGCGACGTTGCCAATGTACGCTACGAATCATAGCGTAAGTAATTTTGTTTACTAACATCCGATAACATATCACACTTCCGCCAAAGATGGTAGCGACATTGCCGTCGGTGTTGCCGTGTAATCGAATGCGCGGTCGAAATAAGATTGCAGATTATGTTTCACGATTTTGTGAAATCTTGACAAAAGACGGTGCGTTGCGCTCTTGCAAAATGGTCACGGTGTGTAATAATGGCAGGAATGCACCGATGGCGCACGTCCGGTGTCCGCAACCGCGCAGCATTGCCCTGTCAGACGGAATCTGTGAAAATCGCAATTTTCCGCAGTTTTCGCACTATCGCAACGGCAGGGGAGGGCTGACTACTCCGCGGCGCTCCCAAGGAGATCATCATGGTTGATCGCAAGGAAGATCAATCCACCCAATTCCGCGATACCAGTTCGGGAAATTTCGAACAAGCAGCAAAAACCGCGACGCAAACGCAAGTCGATCCGTCGCTCGCCGATGCGCAAACCGTAGCGCAATCGCTTGGTGTCGATTTGAATACCGGCCTGAGTCAAGCGGAAGCCAAGCGTCGACTCGACAAGTACGGACCGAACGAACTCGCGTCCGCACCACCGGTGCCGAAATGGAAGAAATTCCTCGAACAATTCAAAGACCCCCTTGTCTACCTGTTGCTGGCTGCGACCGGCATTTCGCTCGTCGCATGGTTCATTGAACGAGCCAACGCCGTACCGGGTGCGGAAGGCGGCGAAGCATTGCCGTTCGACGCCATCGTCATCGTGCTGATCCTCATCGTCAACGCGGTGCTCGGCTACATCCAGGAATCGAAGGCGGAAGCCGCCGTCGAAGCGCTCTCCAGCATGACCGCGCCGCAAACCAACGTGCTGCGTGACGGCAAAATCGAACGCATCAACACGGTTGACGTGGTGCCCGGCGACATCATCGTGCTCGGCGAAGGCGACTCCGTTTCCGCGGACGGACGCCTCTTCGCCGCCGCCAGCCTACGAATCGCGGAAGCCAGCCTCACCGGCGAAAGCGTGCCCGTCGGCAAAAAGACCGACACCCTCGCACAGGCGAAGGCCCTCGGCGACCGCGCCAACATGGTGTTCAACGGCACGTCCGTAACGCAAGGCACCGGCCGCGCCATCGTAACCAGCACCGGCATGGGCACGCAGGTCGGTAAAATCGCCGATCTGCTGCAAGCCACGGAAGACGACGAAACCCCGCTGCAAAAGGAAATGAACTACGTTTCCAAAATCCTCGGCAGCGCGGTATGCATCATCGCGGTCGTGGTGCTGGTCGCGCTCGCGCTTACCGAAGGCTTCCAAGACGTTCACGATGTGATCGATTCGCTACTGTTGGCCGTCTCGCTGGCGGTTGCGGCCGTGCCGGAAGGTTTGGCTGCGATTCTTACGGTGGTGCTCGCGCTCGGCGTGCAGCGCATGGCCATGCACAATGCGATCGTCAAGAAGCTGCATTCGGTGGAAACGCTTGGATCTGCGTCGGTGATCTGCTCCGACAAAACCGGCACGCTCACCCGCAATGAGATGACCGTGGAGCGCGTGGTCACGCCGAGCGGCGAAGTGCAGCTTACTGGCACCGGCTATGCGCCGGAAGGCCGTATGGTGGTCGATCCGCAGATCATGGAACATGCGGAAATCCGTAAGATCATCGAATCGGAAGCCGTTGCGACCCTTGCCGTGGGCGCGTTGGCGAACGACGGCGAATTGCGCGAATCCGCTGCTCCTGCTACGGCTGGAAATACCGGAAATATAGAAAACGTGACGTGGGAGGCGGTCGGCGACCCGACCGAAGTCTCACTCATCGTCGCAGCACGAAAAGTGAAGGCGGATCGCAAGTACGCCAACTACGAGCGTGTCGGCGAAATCCCGTTTACTTCCGAACGTAAGCGCATGTCCATTGTGGCACAAGACAACGCTGACGCCGGCCGTCTGACCGTCTTCTCCAAGGGTGCCCCCGATGTGCTTCTTGGATATTGCAGCAGGATTGCTGTCGGCGGTGCGGTACGTCCACTTACGGAAGGCGATCGCCAGCAGATTCTTGCGACTGTCGAACAGCTTTCCTCCGACGCATACCGCACGCTGGGACAGGCTTATCGTCCGCTCGGTACCGCTTCTCTTGCGCAAGTGCCGGGAATCATGCTGAATTCCGCAGGTCATGTTGCCGATATTGCGGAACAAAGCGATGTGCTTGAGAACGATTTGATTTGGGTCGGCATGATCGGCATCATCGATCCGCCGCGCACGGAAGTGCGTGATTCGGTTGCCGAAGCGCATCGCGCCGGCATTCGTACGGTAATGATTACCGGCGATCACCCGCTGACCGCGGCGCGCATCGCCACCGATCTGGGCATTATCGACAAGGGCGGCACGGCCATGACCGGCAGCCAACTCGACGAACTGCCCGACGAAGCGGCATTCGACAAGGTGACCAGCGGAGTGTCCGTCTACGCGCGAGTCGCGCCGGAACACAAGTTGAAGATCGTTGAATCCTTGCAACGGCAAGGCAATATCGTGGCCATGACCGGTGACGGCGTGAACGACGCTCCCGCAGTCAAAACCGCCGATATTGGCGTCGCCATGGGCATTACCGGCACTGAAGTGACCAAGCAGAGCGCGAAAATGATCCTCGCCGACGACAACTTCAGCACCATCGTCGCAGCCGTGCGTGAAGGACGCGGCATTTTCGACAACATCCGCAAGTTCCTGCGCTACCTGCTGAGCTCCAATGTGGGCGAAGTGTTCACCGTGTTCGGCGGGGTGATGCTCGCCGGATTCCTCGGCATCACCCAGCCCGGCAGCCAAGGCGTGACCGTGCCGCTGCTTGCCACGCAGCTGCTGTGGATCAACCTGCTCACCGACGCGGCACCCGCGCTCGCCATGGGCGTCGACCCGTCCACCGACGATGTGATGGCGCGCAAGCCGCGCAAACTCACCGATCGCGTGATTGACGCCGAAATGTGGGGCGACATCATTTTCATCGGCATGATTATGGCGGCCGTCACCCTGATCGGCATGGACATGCACTTGGACGGCGGTCTGTTCACCGACCGTTCCGTCGATGCGATCGGTCACGACGCACAAATGACGGAAGCACGCACCATGGGCTTCACGATTCTCGTGTTCGCGCAAATGCTGAACGCGCTTGCCTCGCGCTCGCACTTGCAGTCAGCGTTCGTCGGACTGTTCTCCAACAAGTGGCTATGGGGCGCGATCGCGCTGAGCATGGTATTGCAGCTGGCGGTGATTTACATTCCGTTCCTCAACACCGCTTTCGGTACGGTACCGCTCAGCGTCGGCGCATGGGTCGAATGCCTCGGCCTTGCCATGATCGTGCTCATCGCCTCCGAACTGCGCAAATGCGTCCTCCGCGCCAGATAACGTCCGAAAGTGCGCAAAATCTCGGACGTTATCCAGCTTTCTGGAAGGGAAAGGTTTGTGAAGTCAATGATTGATGGGCTTCTTTCTTGCCTAATCTTTTTGGTGAGATGGGAGGTGCGCGGGATGCATTCGTTTGTTGAAGTATGGCGTCCGATGAAATTTAAGTGTTTTATCTAAATCAGATACAACATTTATTTTCATATCGGCTATACGCTTCTTTTAGGAAATCTGTCGGATCGCATCGAAGCGCTTCCGACAGACGCCTGGCTGTATCCAGCCGCATGCCTGAGGTCGAGCGATAGCCTGTCTCAAACCAAGAGATGTTCGGCTGGGGAATCCCTGTCATCTCTGACAACTCGTTTTGCGTATAGCCGCGAGTCCGACGAATGTCTCTTAGCCCGGATTCAGCGCAGTGGATTCCGCCTCTCCAACCTTCGTCGGGATGGAGCTCCAACACGTTGCAGTGCAATGCTTTGGCAATTTGGCGAGCGGTGTCCAAATGCATATTGCGTATGGTTTCCGGATTGTTTTCGAACATGACGAGACGATCATGATCCACGCCGGAGAGCTCAGCCAGCTGTTCTAGAGACATTCTTTCCTTGAGTCTCAGGTCCTGTAGCCTCATAGGCTGCGCCTCCATGCCGTTCCCTCCCTTCACGGTATCACTGCGGAATATTCGATCCGTCTTCTATTTTGAGTCAAAAGCCTGCTCATGAAAGGGACCATCCCGTCTTGGCAGGTCATTTTGCTCCGCTGCGCCCCACAGGATAACAGAATCCCCTCAACGTATCGTTCCGTCAATTCCTGATAAGGCGACTCATACGACGAACATGTTTTCCGGAAGGATGAGCTGGTTTCTGTGGAAAAGGAGAAAGACGATTCAGATGGACGGAATCGGGACACGCCGAGGGATGTGTTTATTTGCAACGGTTCCAGGGTATCTTTGGAAGGGTCGATTTGCGTGATCGCCGGGGTTCGTGTAAATTGACTCTTCGCTGCCGCTCGGCGAGTGGTTCCCCGGTTGGGGTGCCTCGAGGCGGGTGAGTGGTGGTGGTTTGAGAACTCAAGAGCGTATTTGTACTACTTCTTTATAGTCAATGATTGCCAGTTCATCGTCCGCTCGTTCGCGAGTGGCCGGGAGGCCTTGAAGGACGGTGAGGTTTTCGTGCGATGCGCCTTTCCTTATAAGGCGATCGTCAATTTTCTTGTTTTTGAGAGTCACATGTTGGCTTTCTGCAAAGTTTTTTTGTGGAGGGTTCGATTCTGGCTCAGGATGAACGCTGGCGGCGTGCTTAACACATGCAAGTCGAACGGGATCCATCAGGCTTTGCTTGGTGGTGAGAGTGGCGAACGGGTGAGTAATGCGTGACCGACCTGCCCCATACACCGGAATAGCTCCTGGAAACGGGTGGTAATGCCGGATGCTCCGACTCCTCGCATGGGGTGTCGGGAAAGATTTCATCGGTATGGGATGGGGTCGCGTCCTATCAGGTAGTCGGCGGGGTAACGGCCCACCGAGCCTACGACGGGTAGCCGGCCTGAGAGGGCGACCGGCCACATTGGGACTGAGATACGGCCCAGACTCCTACGGGAGGCAGCAGTGGGGAATATTGCACAATGGGCGCAAGCCTGATGCAGCGACGCCGCGTGCGGGATGACGGCCTTCGGGTTGTAAACCGCTTTTGATCGGGAGCAAGCCTTCGGGTGAGTGTACCTTTCGAATAAGCACCGGCTAACTACGTGCCAGCAGCCGCGGTAATACGTAGGGTGCAAGCGTTATCCGGAATTATTGGGCGTAAAGGGCTCGTAGGCGGTTCGTCGCGTCCGGTGTGAAAGTCCATCGCTTAACGGTGGATCTGCGCCGGGTACGGGCGGGCTGGAGTGCGGTAGGGGAGACTGGAATTCCCGGTGTAACGGTGGAATGTGTAGATATCGGGAAGAACACCAATGGCGAAGGCAGGTCTCTGGGCCGTTACTGACGCTGAGGAGCGAAAGCGTGGGGAGCGAACAGGATTAGATACCCTGGTAGTCCACGCCGTAAACGGTGGATGCTGGATGTGGGGCCCGTTCCACGGGTTCCGTGTCGGAGCTAACGCGTTAAGCATCCCGCCTGGGGAGTACGGCCGCAAGGCTAAAACTCAAAGAAATTGACGGGGGCCCGCACAAGCGGCGGAGCATGCGGATTAATTCGATGCAACGCGAAGAACCTTACCTGGGCTTGACATGTTCCCGACAGCCGTAGAGATATGGCCTCCCTTCGGGGCGGGTTCACAGGTGGTGCATGGTCGTCGTCAGCTCGTGTCGTGAGATGTTGGGTTAAGTCCCGCAACGAGCGCAACCCTCGCCCTGTGTTGCCAGCACGTCATGGTGGGAACTCACGGGGGACCGCCGGGGTCAACTCGGAGGAAGGTGGGGATGACGTCAGATCATCATGCCCCTTACGTCCAGGGCTTCACGCATGCTACAATGGCCGGTACAACGGGATGCGACACGGCGACGTGGAGCGGATCCCTGAAAACCGGTCTCAGTTCGGATTGGAGTCTGCAACCCGACTCCATGAAGGCGGAGTCGCTAGTAATCGCGGATCAGCAACGCCGCGGTGAATGCGTTCCCGGGCCTTGTACACACCGCCCGTCAAGTCATGAAAGTGGGTAGCACCCGAAGCCGGTGGCCTAACCCTTTGTGGATGGAGCCGTCTAAGGTGAGACTCGTGATTGGGACTAAGTCGTAACAAGGTAGCCGTACCGGAAGGTGCGGCTGGATCACCTCCTTTCTACGGAGTTTTTCAGGACGCCGGTCCGGCGTCCGTCGTGTGGCCCATGCGCCGGGGATGGTTCCCGGGTTCGTGTGGGCGTGCTGGTGTGGAAGAGATCGTTGGCTTCGCGGGTTCCCTTGGGGGCCGGCGGGGAGTGGTGCGGGTATGCTTTTGGGTTCCCGGACCGCCACCCGCATCCGTTTTGGGTGCGTGCGGTTTTCCGGATGCCCCTGGCGGGACGCCGTCGGCCTTGCGGGCCGCGGGTCGGGTCCGGTCGGGGCGCGTGGTGGTTTGAGAACTGGATAGTGGACGCGAGCAATGCAGGATTTTTTGTCCTGCTTGCTTTATCGCGATTTCGCCAGGCTCTTTTTTGGAGTCTGGTTTCGAGATCGATCGTTTTGTGATCATTTTTTACAGTGTGATGATTTGTCGTCTGGCGTTTGAAGCTATCATTGGGTTTTTCGGGGCGTGTGCCGCCCTGAAGGGCGTATGGTGGATGCCTTGGCAGACAGTACCGATGAAGGACGTTTGAGGATGCGATAAGCCTCGGGGAGCCTCCAACATGGCTTCGATCCGAGGATTTCCGAATGGGGCAACCCGCCGGCCGTCATGGGCCGGCACGGGACCTTTGGGTTCCGGGGGTACGCAGGGAAGTGAAACATCTCAGTACCTGCAGGAAGGGATACTCCGTGAGTAGTGGCGAGCGAAAGCGGATCAGACCAAACCATGGGCGCGTGATACCCGTCGGGGGTTGCGTTCGTGGTGTTGAGGGAGCGTGTGTCCCGGTTCCGACGGACCGGGCGGGAGTCATAAAACGGCTTGCCAGGGGAACAGGCTTGAAGGCCTGGCCGCAGAGGGTGCCAGCCCCGTACCTGGAAGCTTGCCGTCTTCCGATCATGTGTCCCAAGTAGCGCGGGCCTCGTGGAATCCCGTGTGAATCGGCCCCGACCGTGGGGTAAGTCTAAGCATACCTGTCTGACCGATAGCGTACCAGTACCGTGAGGGAAAGGTGAAAAGCACCCCGGGAGGGGAGTGAAAGAGTTCCTGAAACCATGCGCCTACAATCCGTCGGAGCCTCCTTGTGGGGTGACGGCGTGCCTATCGAAAAATGAGTCTGCGAGTCAGTGGTGCGTGGCGAGGCTAACCCGTGGTGGGGGAGCCGTAGCGAAGGCGAGTCTCAAAAGGCGTTTTGAGTCGCGCGCCCTGGACCCGAAGCGGGATGATCTAGCCCTGGGCAGGTTGAAGCGCGGGTAAGACCGCGTGGAGGACCGAACCCACCTGGGTTGAAAACCGGGGGGATGACCTGGGGCTAGGGGTGAAAGGCCAATCAAATTCCGTGATAGCTGGTTCTCTCCGAAATGCATTTAGGTGCAGCGTCGGTTGATTGCATCGCGGGGGTAGAGCTACTGGATGCTTGCGGGCCCGTGTCGGGTACCAATAGCAGCCAAACTCCGAATACCGTGGATGTGTATTCCGGCAGTGAGTCGGCGGGGGATAAGCTCCGTCGTCGAGAGGGAGACAGCCCAGATCGTCGTCTAAGGTCCCGAAGCGTGTGCTAAGTGGGAAAGGATGTGGAGTCGCATAGACAGCCAGGAGGTTGGCTCAGAAGCAGCCATCCTTGAAAGAGTGCGTAACAGCTCACTGGTCTAGTGGTTCCGCGCCGACAATGTAGCGGGGCTCAAGCACACCACCGAAGACGCGGCAACAGTTTTTGCTGTTGGGTAGGAGAGCGTCCCGCGTGGGGCGAAGCGGCCGGGGAACCGTGCCGTGGACCGCGCGGGAGTGAGAATGCAGACATGAGTAGCGAGAGACGGGTGAGGATCCCGTCCGCTGGATGACCAAGGGTTCCGGGGCCACGTTCGTCGTCCCCGGGTGAGTCGGGTCCTAAGGCGAGGCCGACAGGCGTAGTCGAATGGATGAACGGGTGGATATTCCCGTACCGGCGGCGTACCGTAAGAGCCGAACGGATGAGTACTAACCTCCGGTCGCGTGGCGTCGTTCCCTTCGGGGTTCGGGGCGCGTGGCTGTTGGGAGCGTAGTCCTGGTAGGCTAGCGCACAGGGGTGACACGGAATGGGAGCCGGCCGCGGAGGTGGTTTTCCGTGGTCAAGCACGCAGCCCGTCCCATAGGCAAATCCGTGGGACGCATAGGGTGAGGTGTGATGATGGGCGCCTTTTTGGCGCGATATCCGGTGGTCCAGGCCGTCGAGAAAAGCCTCGGCGCGAGGGGCGTCGCCGCCCGTACCCCAAACCGACACTGGTGGTCAGGTAGAGAATACCAAGGCGATCGAGCGAATCCTGGTCAAGGAACTCGGCAAATCACTCCCGTGCCTTCGGTATAAGGGAGACCCCCGGGCGTGAAGAGGCTTGCCCTCGGAGCGTTGGGGGGTGGCACAGACCAGGGGGTAGCGACTGTTTACCAAAAACACAGGTGCATGCGAAGGCGCAAGCCGCTGTATATGCACTGACGCCTGCCCGGTGCCGGAAGGTTAAGAGGATCCGTCAGCCCCTTTTGGGGTGAAGCGGTGAATTCAAGCCCCGGTAAACGGCGGTGGTAACTATAACCATCCTAAGGTAGCGAAATTCCTTGTCGGGTAAGTTCCGACCTGCACGAATGGCGTAACGACTTCCCCACTGTCTCGACCAGGAGCTCGGCGAAATTGCAGTACGAGTAAAGATGCTCGTTAAGCGCAGAAGGACGAAAAGACCCCGGGACCTTTACTATACCTTGGTATTGGCGTTAGGCGCGGATTGTGTAGCATAGGCGGGAGGCTTCGAAGCATGGGCGCCAGCCCGTGTGGAGCCGCAAGGTGAAATACCGCTCTGTTCTCGTTTGACGTCTCACCTCGAACAGTCATCCTGTTCAGGGACAGTGCCTGGCGGGTAGTTTAACTGGGGCGGTTGCCTCCCAAAGAGTAACGGAGGCGCTCAAAGGTCCGCTCAGCCCGGTTGGCAATCGGGTTTCGAGTGTAATCGCACAAGCGGGCTTGACTGCGAGAACGACGGTTCGGGCAGGGACGAAAGTCGGAGATAGTGATCCGGTGCCGGCGCACGGGCGCGGCATCGCTCAACGGATAAAAGGTACCCCGGGGATAACAGGCTGATCATTCCCAAGAGTCCATATCGACGGGATGGTTTGGCACCTCGATGTCGGCTCGTCGCATCCTGGGGCTGGAGCAGGTCCCAAGGGTTCGGCTGTTCGCCGATTAAAGCGGCACGCGAGCTGGGTTCAGAACGTCGTGAGACAGTTTGGTCTCTATCCTCTGCGCTCGTTGGAATCCTGAGGAGGCCTGCCCATAGTACGAGAGGACCTGGGTGGACGGACCTCTGGTATGCCGGTTGTCGCGCCAGCGGCATGGCCGGTTGGCTACGTTCGGGAGGGATAACCGCTGAAAGCATCTAAGCGGGAAGCCTGCTCCAAGATTAGGATTCCTTGACGCTCCCCGGAGCGCCTGTAGCCCGCATGTTGAACACGTGTTCGATAGGCCGGAGGTGGAAGCCCCGCGAGGGGTGGAGCCGACCGGTACTAACGGGCGAACGCGGCACACTTTTTCCGACCCGCTTGCTGGGTCGGGTCTCGTCCTGTGGTGGTTTCTTTCGTTGGATGGCAAGGAGCATTGTTTCTTGTGGTCACGGAGACGATACCGGTGAAGCGTTTTTGTTCGCGTCCGTTGTCCGGTTCCCGGACCGCCACGATCGGAATCGGTCGTGTGGCTGGTTCCGTTTGCCGGCCGATCCCTTGGTGGGTTGGCCGTTATATTGGTTTTGCGGTGGTCATGGCCCAGGTGAGACGCCCGGTCCCTTTCCGAACCCGGAAGCTAAGGCCTGGTCGCGGCGATGGTACTGCACTCGAGAGGGTGTGGGAGAGTAGCACGCCGCCGCATTCAACGTCGGGGTTCCCGTCGAGCGTGACGCTCCGGGAACCCCCTTTTCTTTGTCTTTTGGTTTCCGGGGGATCCCCGGGCGTGACGCTCCGGGAACCCCTTTTCTTATTCCCGCACACGGGTGTTTCCTCCGCCCATTGGAGGTTTTCGGACGCCGGAAGGACTGCCGGCGGGAGGATTCCTCCATCGGCTGGAGGTTTTTGTTCCGCCGGGAGGCCCGTGGGCGGGATGATCGCTCCAGTCACTGGGAGTCCCAGGACGCTGGGGGATCCCAGGAATTTCAGGGGAGCTTCCTGCCCTTATCCGATGGTGGAATAGACTGGGGAACTATGCATTATTTCGTACCCAAACGCTGCGTCGAATCGAACAAAATCATGTATCGCGACAAAGCGACGGCCCGGCAGGCCGCCGACCAGAGCTGGCGTGAACGCGGCACCGAACTATGGGTGTATCGGTGCGAATTCTGCGGAACCTGGCATCTCACACATCGCGATCCACAATCCAGCTACACGTACGTGCCCTTCAATCAGCAGATTAAACCGCATTCCCGCAAAAAAGGCTACAAACCACGTCGTAAGTAGTTCTGTTAGCGCTCGAGTCGGAAGCCTTGGCGCTTGGCGTTTGGAGCCACGGCCTTGCTGGTCACACCGGAATCGACCGCATTCGACGCGATCTGATCGCTGAACGGATCAACTGGGCGCTCGGTATTGCGCAAATCGTAATACCGATGCACTTCCTCGTCAAAATCCTGCAAACCGGCAAGCAACGTCTCATTGTTCGACGGATACTCATTCTCAAAGAACTGCATGGGGCGCGGCATACGCGGCTTGAGTGCGGGATCCTGATCGGGCTTGCCAATCGCAAGTCCGAGCACAGGGTACGTGTATTCCGGAAGATTCAGCAGATCAATCAAAGCCGGAACATCGTTAAGCAGCGAGCCGAGAATCACACAGCCAAGGCCGAGCGAATAAGCGGCCGTCTCCATCGCATGAAGCGCCAAAACTGCGTCATTCTGTGCCTGAGTGTAACGATAGCTGCCATTCAACGTAAACTCGTCGGAAGCGGTCTCAACGCCCTTGGAAGCTGCGATGGCCGCATTGCGATGCTCGTCAAGCACAAACACGTACAGCAGTGGCGCGGTCGCGATATATGGCTGCCCGCCGATTTCGGCAAGACGCTTCTTTGCGGCCGGATCGGTGATGCGGATTGCCGACCAGTCGTTCAGGAATTGGCTGCTTGCGGCATGCTGGGCCACGGTTTCGAGAGTTTCGACGATATCGTCGCTCAGCGGCTTCGGTTTGAATTTGCGGATGGAACGACGCTCCAGCAGAGTGTCGACAGTTGCATTATGCAGAATATTACTCATGTTGACTATTTATATCCCATCCGCGTAATTGCGCAAGTATTTTCGCCCGCAAGCGCATTCCTTCCAATCGCAGTTTCGTGCAGTTTCGTGCGGTTCCAGCCGCAGCTTCAATTGCAGATCTGAATCGCACGCTTCGAAATATGGAAGTTGGAGTGGGATTGTTTGCGGATCTGGCGAAATTTGCGCTTATCGGCAAATCTAGCGGATTCCACGGTTTCAGCGGATTCGGCGCGATTGACGGGAGTGGCGGCGATCGACCAGCGCCTGCGATCCGCGGTCGGATAGTTGCGATACCAGCGCGCCGAGTCCTGCGGAAGCCACGCCGAACACGAGATTCAGCGCCAGTTCCTTGCGTTTGTCGGTGGTGCCGTCCGGCAACACGGCTTTGCGGCCGACCGACTTGCGCCATGCCAGTTCGAACAGTTTGCCGAACACGAGTCCGGCCAGCGTGGGGGCGGCCACCTTGAACATCTTGTCGCAAAGATCGTCGGGATCGTTGATTCGCTGTTCGCGCAGGGCATTCACTTTCTCGTCGACGTTATGCAGCGACGCTACGATGCGGTCTGCGCTGGATTCCGGGTCAGGCATTTCACTCATGATTTCCAGTGTAGACCGTGCCGTCGGATTTCGGTTGGATTTCGCCGGTGCATGCGTGCGTTGCGAAGCGCTTAAGACACGTGGTGGAAGATTGCTGGTGAAACGCTTTTCGTCGGCTAGAGTAGGAGTATGACAGATACTCAAGTCGGAAGCAAGGATGCTTCTTCAATCGCGCCCGGCCGCCTGGTACTGCTGCGCCATGGCCAGACTGTGTGGAGCGAATCGGGCCAGCATACCGGCCGAACCAATATTCCGTTGACCGATACCGGTTGCGAGCAGGCTCGTGCGGCGGGCGAGCGTCTTCGTGAGGCGTTCCCCAATGGTTTCGACCAAGGCTGCATGTTCGCAAGCCCCCTGCGTCGCGCCCAGCAGACCGCGCAACTGGCTGGTTATGGCGATTTCAAAGTGCTTGACGAGATTGCGGAATGGGATTACGGCCGTGCCGAAGGGCGTACACGCCAGGAGGTGAGCGAGGCTGGCGGCTTCCAGTGGGATGTATGGCGCGACGGTCCGCGTTCCCTTCCCGAATCGTTGGAGGGCGACTGGGTTGAGACGTTGCCAAGCGGCGAGCAGGTTCCGGTGCACAATGGCCCTGGCGAGACGGTTGAGGAGGCCGCCGCGCGCACCCGCGATGCGATCGACGCGGTGATGCCGCTGCTCAATGCCGGTCATGACGTGCTGTTGGTGGCGCACGCGCATGTGTTGCGCATCCTCACCTCGCAGTGGCTGGACGTCGATCCGCATTTCGCGCGTTTGCTGCGCCTCGACACCGCGCATTATTGCGTGCTGAGCCAATATAAGGGAGACAACGTTATCGAGCATTGGAATTGCTAGGTGCGTTGCGCTGGGCTGAACGTCGGTAGTTTGACATCGTTTACAAACCGCCGACGTTTTTTTGTTGCCGTACGGCGTCAGGTTCGCGATTCACTGCGATTGTTGCCGTGTGATATGGAGGGTGTGTCGCAAACGGTTTCATAAAGACAGTGTGATGAAAACCGTTGAAAATAAAGTATTTTGAGAAAAACCTGCGATCGTAAAATCACTCTAAAAATGGTTTTTCTTGCTTACGTTTGCAAAAATGGGAGAAATGCGGCACAATAGTGCATGTCAGGAATCGTGAGGAAGCGATTTCACAGGATGTTGACCAGCGGGGTGCTGGGAAACAGGAATGGAAGAGAAAGGTTCGATGATGAATCGTACTATCAAGGCAGCAGTTGGAATGGTCGCCATCGCGGCGATGTCCGTAGGCACGTTGGGCGCTTGCGGATCGAGCTCCAGCTCCGACGACGGCAAGGGCAAGGTCTATTACCTGAACTTCAAGCCGGAATCCAACGACGAATGGCAGAAGCTGGCCAAGGATTACACCAAGGAAACCGGTGTCGAGGTCAAGGTCCAGACTGCTGCTTCCGGCACCTACGAGCAGACCCTGAAGTCCGAGATCGCCAAGTCCGAAGCCCCGACCCTGTTCCAGGTCAATGGTCCGGTCGGCTATCAGAACTGGAAGTCCTACACTGATGACATGACGGACACCGAGCCGTACAAGCAGCTCATCAACAAGGACGTCGCCCTCAAGGATGGGAGCAAGGTCGTTGGCGTTCCGTACGCTATGGAAACCTATGGTCTGATTTACAACAAGGATCTGCTGGCCAAGTACATCGCCACCGATGGCGCCAAGATCAAGGACGTCAAGGATATCGACAATTTCGATACCCTGAAGGCCGTGGCTGATGACATCCAGGCCAAGAAGGACCAGCTCGGCGTTAAGGGCGCATTCACTTCCGCCGGTTTCGATTCCAGCTCCGATTGGCGCTTCAAGACCCATCTGGCCAACCTGCCGCTGTACTACGAGTTCAAGGATGACAACATTACCAAGCAGCCGGCGACCGTCAAGGGTACCTATCTGCCGGAGTATAAGAACATCTTCGACCTGTACCTGAAGGATTCCACCACCGAACCGACCCAGCTGAGCTCCAAGACCGGTGATGACGCCACCTCCGAGTTCTCCCTCGGCGAGGCCGTGTTCTATCAGAACGGCACTTGGGCATGGACCGATCTGCAGAAGAACGGCATGAAGGCCGAGTCCATCGGCATGCTCCCGATCTACACGGGCGTCAAGGGCGAGGAGAACCAGGGTCTGGCCACTGGCTCCGAGAACTACTGGTGCATTAACTCCAAGGCTTCCGACGCCGATAAGCAGGCCACCAAGGACTTCCTGAAGTGGGTCGTCACCAGCAAGACCGGCATCGAGTCCCTGTCCAGCGCCATGGGCTTCACCACTCCGTTCAAGTCCTTCAGCGATGTCAAGTCCGACAATCCGCTGGTGCAGGCCGCTGTTGAAGATCAGAATTCTGACAAGACCGCAGTCTCTTGGAACTTCACCATGATGCCGTCCGAAGAGTGGAAGAACCAGCTCGGTTCCGCCCTCCTCGAGTACGCGCAGGGCACCGGCGACTGGGATGCCGTCAAGACCGCATTCGTGGACGGTTGGAAGACCGAATACGACGCGTCTCACTGATCGTCTCGAAAAACCAATCGTAATCGCGCATGACGAATCGGTCCGCGCATCGCGTAGCGCGGACCGCTGGAAATACCATCAGCGCGCGATCGATCGAATAATCGAATAACTGCATAACTGAATAACTGAACAAGCAACGAGCTGCAATCGGAAGTCTTCCTTTCCTCTCCTGATTGCAGTTCGTTTTTTTATGCGGCGACGTACGGCTGTAGGACACGCCGTGCGTCGGAGGGATTGCGTTGCAGTAATGAAAGCGCTATCATTTTAATATCAAGCAGAAAAGATGTTAATTTAAAAATGTTCTTATCTGTAATTTGAAGAAATGTAACCGCTATCATTTTGCAACGATGCGAACGAAAGTGAAAACATATGATGCAACAAGAAATTGATACTACCGATCCGGCGTTGTGGTGGAAGCAGGCCGTGGTCTACCAGGTGTACCCGCGTTCCTTCAAGGACTCCCGCGGTTCGGGCCTGGGCAGCATCGCAGGCGTCACCGAGAAGATCGACTACCTCGCCGAACTCGGCGTGGATGCCATCTGGCTGAGCCCGTTCTACCCGTCCCAGCTTGCCGACGGCGGCTACGACGTGGACGACTACCGCAACGTCGACCCGAAGCTCGGCACCATGGACGATTTCGACGAGCTCGCCAAGGCCGCCCACGAGCACGGCATCAAGGTCGTGGTCGACATCGTGCCGAACCACAGCTCCAACCTGCACGAATGGTTCAAGGCCGCCCTCGCGGCCGCCCCAGGCTCCCCGGAACGCGACCGTTACATCTTCCGCGACGGCAAGGGCCCGAACGGCGACCAGCCGCCGACTGATTGGATCGCAAGCTTCGGCGGTCCGGCGTGGACGCGCGTTCCTGACGGCCAGTGGTATCTGCACATGTTCACCAAGGAGCAGCCGGACTGGAACTGGAAGAACCCCGAGGTGCGCGCCGACTTCATCAAGACGCTGCGCTTCTGGCTCGACCATGGTGCGGACGGCTTCCGCGTGGACGTGGCGCACGGCCTCGCCAAGGATCTTGACCGCGACGACCTCGAAAGCTACAAGGTCTGCGAGCATGTGCTTCCCTCGGACGGGTCGCACCCGTTGTATGACCGTGACGAGGTGCATGACATCTACCGCGAGTGGCGCAAGGTGTTCAACGAGTACAATCCGCCGGCATTCGCCGTGGCCGAAGCCTGGGTCAATCCGGATCGCCAGCATCTGTACGCTTCGACCGAAGAGCTCGGACAGGTGTTCAACTTCGAGTTCGCCAAGAAGGACTGGATTCGCGACGACATGCACCTGGCCATCGAGGAAGGCTTGGAAAGCGCGGAACGTTCCGGCTCCTCCGCGACTTGGGTGATGAGCAACCACGACGTGCCTCGTCACGCCAGCCGTTATGGATTGCCGCAGGTTCCAGCCTCGTCGCATCATCAGCTGGCCAAGGATTGGCTGCTGCGCGACGGTACCACCTATGAGGAGAACCGCGAATTGGGCGCCAAGCGTGCCCGCGCCGCGATTCTTATGGAACTTGCCTTGCCTGGTTCCACCTACATCTACCAGGGTGAGGAACTGGGACTGCCGGAAGTCGCGGATATTCCTTGGAACAAGCTGGAGGATCCCACCGCATTCAACAGCGTGCGCGAGCAAATCGAAAAAGGCCGTGACGGCTGCCGTGTGCCGCTGCCCTGGGTCGCCGCAGACGCACCGAAGCTCGATAATACCGATGACGAATTCGGCCACGACGGCTCCTTCGGTTTCTCTCCTGCGGGCGCCGAGCATGATCCACACCTACCACAGCCGAAATGGTACAAGAATTTCGCCGTCGACGTGGAGGATGCCGACCCGAATTCCATGCTGAACCTGTACCGCAAGGCGCTGTCGTTGAGGCATAACCTGATGCCGCAGGACACCGAACTGCAGTGGCTGGACGAAGATCGTCCCTCCGACGTGCGGGACGGCGCGGATGGACAACGCGGCGGAGTCATCGCCTACAGTCGTTCCAACGGTTGGGCGAGCGTCACCAATTTCGGCGAACGTCCGGCCGAACTACCGCAAGGCGATGTCATCCTCGCGTCGGGTGAACTCACCGAGGATGGCCGATTGCCGCAGGACACCACCGTCTGGCTCCAGCTATAACGCGGCGGCCGGAAGCAATGTCGGCGCACGTACAAATATCTACCACGAAAATCAGCAAGTCCAACGAATAACAACAAATCCAACGAAGGAGATAAGCAATGAAGCAGGGAATCATCACCAAAACGTGCGCGGTCGCCGCGGCGTTGGCCATGGGCGTATCGTTGGCGGCTTGCGGCGGCAGCAGCGCTGATTCCGACAAGGGCCATGTGTATTTCATGAACAACAAGTCGGAAGTCGTGGACCAATACAAGCAGCTCGCCGAAATGTATACCGAAAAAACCGGTGTGCAGGTGGACGTGCAGACCGGTGCGTCCGGCACATACGATGCGACCATGAGCTCGGAGCTGGCCAAGTCCAACGCGCCGACCATGTTCAACATCTCCGGTTTCGACCAGTTCGCAAAATATCAGAAGTATTGCGAGCCATTGCAGGACACCGAAGCGTACAAACTGCTCACCGATGACGGCAAGGCCTACTCCTACACCATTGATGGCGATTCGTTCACGCTGCCATACGCGGCTGAATGGTACGGCATCATCTACAACAAGAAGATCATCAACGATTACGCCAGCAAGGATTACGCGGTGATCAAGAGCGCCGACGACATCAAGGATTACAAGACGCTCAAGGCCGTGGCCGAGTCCATCAACGAGCACAAGGACGATCTCGGCGTCGACGGCGCGTTTGCGACGCCAGGTCTGGATGCCTCCGACACATACCGTTTCTCCGCGCATATGGGGCGCATCCCGCTGTACTACGAGTACAAGGACATGAACACCACGTTCTCCAAGACCATCAAGGGCACCTACTTGGATAACTACAAGGATCTGTTCGATCTCGAGCTGGAGACCAGCCCGACTGATCCGAGCCTGGTCAACTCGAAGACGTACGACGATGTCACTTCCGAATTCGCGCTCGGCCAGGTGGCGTTCTATCCGAACGGTGTCTGGGCCTACACGCAGATCAAGGGTAACGAAGTGGCGGACGACGATCTTGGCATGCTGCCGTATTACATGGGCATCAAGGGCGAGGAGGAGAGCGGTCCCGCAGGCGTGTATGACGCCAGCTGGGCGGTGAACAAGAACGCTTCCGACAAAGACAAGCAGGCCACGCTCGACTTCATCAAGTGGATGGTCACCGATGACGAGGCCAAGAAGATCCTCTCCCAGGATATGGGCTTCTCCGTACCGTTCACCACATTCGATGGCGATGAGTTCCAGCCGGATAATCCGCTGACCAAGATCGCTCGCTCCTACGCTGCCGACGGCAAGACCGAGGTACGCAGCTTCACCGTTCCGGATCAGCAGTGGCAGGACGACGTCGCCGCGGCGCTTATCGAATACGCGCAGGGCACCGGCGATTGGAGCAAGGTGAAGAGCGCCTACGTCGACGGCTGGGCCACCGAATGGAACAACAACGAGGAATCGTTGGGATCCGTTCCTCAATCGCAGAAATTCGATCAGCAGGGGTGAGATTGCACCGCTGATTGAAGCCCTGCAAGGCTTGCGATGAAAAGAGCGGCCTGTGTGCATGATTTGGTTCATGCATACAGGCCGCTTTCGCGTTTTGGCGGCTTTACGTTTTTCCGCTGCCTCTCGATTTATTCAGCTGCCGTCGATTTATGACGCCGATTTATTCCGCCGTCGCCGCCTCGCTGTCAATGCGGCTTGTGGTGTTGCGCAACACCAGCAAAGGATCCTGCAGTTCATGCGGATGTTCAAGAGGTTCGTTACGTAGGAGCTGCAGCACTTTTCTACCGGCCATGCGCCCTAGCTCGATTGGCTCCTGGCGAATGGTGGAAAGATCCGCTGCCTGTGCGATTTCGGCGTCGTCAAAGCCGAGCACTGAAATGTCTCCCGGCACATTCAGCTGCTGCTTGCGTAGTTCCTTGACCAGTGCGATGGCGACTTGGTCGGTTTCCACGCAGACGGCGGTGGGGCGTTCCGGAAGTGACAGCAGTTTCGCGGTCAGTTGTGAGGCGAGGTCGGATTTGCTCAGCGGCGCATCGTGCGCGTCGGCTGTGAGCAGGCTGAATGTGATTCCATCGGTGGCGTTGGCCTGTGCGGCATCCGCGAACGCCTGGGTGCGTTGGCTGGTGTTGTAGACCATGTCGGCCGGAATGTAGTCGCTGCAGAACGCGATGTTGGTATGCCCCAGAGAGCGCAGCAATCGTACGGCCATGGTCATCGCACTGGAGTTGTCGATGCTGATGGAGGCGTCGAAATAACCCGATTCCGCAGGAACGTTGACGCCCACGGTCGGCAGGTCTATGGCTTGGAGCTGGTCGCGCATGGCGGGCATGAGCTGGAATGAGGAAATGATGATGGCGTCCGCGTTGCGGCTTTTTGGCAGCTGGGAGAAAAACCGGTCCAGTTCGCTGCGGTCGGTGATGAAGGCCGGTGTGACGTCATAGCCGACCGGCGCGAGCTCCTCGTAGACCCCTTGGAGCACTCCGGAATTGAACCACTCGTTGAGTTTGCCCGAGACCAGGAGGATGACGCGCATGGTTTTTCCGGATGCTAGGGCGGAAGCGCTTTTTGAGAGTGTGAAGTTGAGTTGATCCGCTGCCCGCTGAACTTTGATGCGGGTCTCTTCTGTGACGTTGGTCGCGCCACGAAGTGCTCGGGAAACGGTGGCTTGCGACACTCCTGCCAATTCGGCTACGTTGGCGATGGTCGGTTTGGCCATGTGTCTCCTTTGATGAAAATGATTAACGCTTCCATGATACTAAAAGCCCTGATTTTAGACGAAAACACGCTGTAGATTCATGGATTTGTACCACAGAAATGTAAGCGCTGTCATTTACAGTAGTCGAAAGACGAATATAAAGATTCGATTACAAGATAGCGTAAGGCAACGGTAGCCTGTAAACGCTGTCACGAAGTGGTGAAATTCAACATGGCAGCAAAAAACAGACGCTATGCGAACGGTGCTCGTTCGGACCGTTTAGCGATGCAGACGAGCCGTGGTGGAACGCACGATCAGCTGCGCCGGGAACGTCTTGAACGGTTCGTCAAGCGGGCGCTCCTCAATGAGATCGAGCGTCATGCGGGCCGCCTCCTGCGCCATTTCGACAGGCGTCTGGCGCACGGTGGTCAGGCCGAGGTCGCGCGCGTAAATGCTGTCGTCGTAGCCGATGATGGAAATATCGTTCGGCACGGTGAATCCGTTGCGTTCCAGCTGGAACAGCAGCGGCACCGCGATGCCGTCTTCCTGGCAGGCGATCGCGGTCGGCATATGGTCGAGGCTGAGCAGCTGCGTCACGACTTTGCTGATGTTGTTCTTGCTTTCGTCGGTGACGAGCACGCGCGGTTCGACGCCGTTGGCTTGGCAGCACGCCATGAACGATTCGAAACGTCCCTGCACGCTGAAGTGGAGCGTCACTTCGCGGTTGGTGCGAATGTAGGCGATGTCACGGTGGCCGAGCGTCATAAGATGGCGTGCGGCAAGCTCGGATCCCTGCTTGTCGTCGATGCGCACGGCCGCGCTGAAACCGCGCTCTTCCGGCAGACTCGAGTTGATGCCGATGATTGGCACATTGACGGACTTGAGCTGATCGATCTCGTTGGCGTCGATATCGAAGGAAATGACGATTACCGCGTCGACGTTGCGGCGCACCGGCAGCATGTCGAAGAATTCACGACGTTCCTCGATGCTCGACATCTGGTAGATGGAAATGTCGTATCCCTCGTCGTGGAAGATCTGGTTGAGGCCTTCGATGATGGATGAGCTGAACCACAGGTTGAGCCGTCCGGAAACCAGGACCGCGATGCGTAGCGCGCGACCGGTTTTCAGCGCGGCTGCGGAACGTGAAATGGAGAAGTTCAGCTCGTCCGCGGCTTTCATCACCTTGTCTCGGGTGGCTTTCGACACGAGATCCGGGCGTGTGAAGGAACGCGAAACCGTTGAAATGGATACGTGCGCAAGCTGCGCTACATCTTGAATACTGCTTTTCATGTTTTTCCTTGTGACTGCTTACGTTCCAACATACTGTATTGCGACATCTTTGCAATACATGCATTACAAACGTTTTCATTATAGCAGAAGAGGCTTAAAATGCTTGATATTGCAACGAGTTTTGATAATCAAAAACATGACAACGTTGGTAAATTTGCGTTTCAAGACATGCAAAAATGACAACGTTTGACATTTCGTGTCATGCCGTTTATTATGACGAGTGTAAATACCGGAAAGGTGGAGAACAGAGCAGTGATCCGCTGATTCGGCCAACAATTGCAGGAATTCCGCACCGCGGTGCCGCGGTGATCGGAATGGAGAAGGAAAGAAAGCAGGCAGGCTATGATCAGCATGGCTGGCAAGGCGATACGCAAATGGTGGGCGCTGTTTGCGCTGCCAACGTTCGCCGCATTCATTATTGGATTCGTCGTTCCATTCATCATGGGCGTCTACCTGAGCTTTTGCAAGTTCACTACGGTTACCGACGCCGAGTTCGTAGGGCTTAAGAACTACACCCGCGCACTGCAGGATAAGGAATTCCTACATGCGCTGGGCTTCTCCACATTGCTGACGATCGTCACCACGATTGTGATCAACGTGGTCGCGTTCTCCATCGCCTACATGCTCACCAAGGCGATCAAGGGATCGAACATTTTCCGTTCGGTGTTCTTCATGCCGAACCTGATTGGTGGCATCATTCTGGGCTACATCTGGATGCTGCTGCTCAACGGCATTCTCGCGCACTGGGCGCGCTCGCTGACCTATAGCGCAACGTACGGCTTCTGGGGTCTGGTCGTGCTGGTGTGCTGGCAGCAGATCGGCTACATGATGATCATCTACATCGCCGGCATGCAGTCGCTGCCGACCGACGTGCTTGAAGCGGCTTCCGTGGATGGCGCAAATGGCACGCAGACCATGTTCAAGATCATCATTCCGCTGATGATGCCGTCGATCACCGTGTGCTCGTTCCTGTGCGTGACCAACGGCTTCAAGCTCTATGACCAGAACCTCGCATTGACGAACGGCGCTCCGTCGAACATGTCTGAAGGCCTGGCGATGAACATCACCCGCACCTTCTATGGCCGCGTCGGCTGGGAAGGCGTTGGACAGGCCAAGGCAGTGCTGTTCTTCGTGCTTGTCGCGATTGTTGCGCTGATTCAGAATAAGCTGACGACTTCCAAGGAGGTGGAAGCATGATTTCCGGAGAAAAGGTCAAGCACGGCGGATTGTGGACCGTACTGTTTTCCTTGGTATCGCTGGCATGGATTTTCCCGATCGTGCTGGTGATCATCAACTCCTTCAAGCAGAAGGCGTACATTTCGCGTAACGCGTTCTCCATCCCGGCCGGCAAGGCGTTCGTTGGATTGGAAAACTATACCCGTGGCATTGAAACCACGAATTTCTTCGCCAGCTTCGGCTGGACCCTGCTGATCACGGTCGGCTCGGTGATTCTGATCCTGGTGTGCACTTCGATGTGCGCATGGTGGATCGTGCGTGTGAACAACTGGGCTGCGAAGCTGCTGTACACGCTGTTCCTGTTCAACATGATCGTGCCGTTCCAGATGGTGATGTTCACGCTTTCGAAGCTCGCCGATATGCTGAAGCTCAACACTCCGTGGGGCTTGTGCATTGTGTACTTGGGATTCGGCGCAGGCCTGGCCGTGTTCATCTTCACCGGTGTGGTCAAGGGCATTCCGCAGTCGTTGGAAGAGTCCGCAATGATTGACGGCGCTTCCGTGCCCCGCATTTTCTTCCAGATCGTGGTGCCGATCATGAAGCCGTCGATCGTGTCTGTTGCGATTCTGCAGGCAATGTGGATTTGGAACGACTACCTGCTGCCGTACCTGACGCTCGATTTGGGCAAGTACAAGACGATTTCCGTGGCTATTCAGTACCTTAAGGGCGGCTATGGTTCCGTCGATATGGGCGCTATGATGGCCTGCCTGGTGATGGCCATCATCCCGATTATTGTCTTCTACCTCATCTGCCAGAAGCACATCGTCAAGGGTGTAATGGCTGGTGCAGTCAAGGGATGATCGAAGATCATCCCTTGTGGGACAGTGCAGTGCGCTGTCCCATGCACCAGCCTGAGCGAGGCCGACAGGCCTCGCTCAGGTAGCATTGAGCCCGGCCGAAGACCGATCCTTAATTGCGGAGCCGTCAAGGATGATCCTTCGATCAGCCACGGGAAAACGCCGCCGCCTCGCAAAAAAGAGTCCGAACGAGAGAAATCTCGCTCGGACTCTTTCATATCTGAATCAGAAAACTACTTCACATATTTACGGAACACGTGCTCGAAAATCGGCACATGAATCATAATCATGGTGCCGTAGCCCAAAACGAGAAGCAGGAACAGGCCTTGCGGCATGTAAAACCAGCTGCCTACCAAAAGCGCGATGTAAATCGCGTCGATGGCGGCCATGCCGAGCGTGTGCCCGATATTGCTCACGCCGAATACGAAGGCGTTGCCGAGCGTGCGCCAGAACGAGTTTTCGAAGCGTGACTGCAATGCCCATATCCATTCGAATCCGATGACCCATACGATGCTCAACGCGAATTTCGGAATCAGCAGCGGCGTGATCTGCAGCACGATCCATGAGTACACGCTGATCGCCCCTGCAATGCCGAAAATCAGCCAATAGCCGGTTGCCTTTACGAAGTTTGACCGGAATGCGGCGAAATAATTGCGGGTGACGGTGCCTTCGCCTGCGAGCGAGCGTCGTGCCGCATCGTGACCGGCGGTCAAGGCCGCGCCGATGGTGACGATCGGAATGCTGGTGACCAACATGAGGATGTTGATCCAAATCGCGTCGACGGCGTCGCTGAGGCCGCGCATAAAGCCGGAGTCGGGTGATAGGAACTTCATGCGTACCAGTCTACTCGGCGGTGCGGCAATCGTTTGCATGCGTACATCGAGTAGCGGTCTGCTGTTCCTTGCGTAGCTTTCTTAGTATCGTTGTCATTGAATGTGCATAAAAAAGTCCCGTCACATATAGACGGGTGTACATAAGACAGTATTGCGCTAAGATTGACGAAGCGGCACGAAACCGCATGGAGCTGATCATGCCAGAGCTGGCAAAGCAGTACGACGTGGCCGAACAGCTGAAAGCTGAAAACCAAATGGAATGGGTACGGCAGATGAACGCTTGCAAGGCACAGGCAGAGGAAGTTGTGAAAGCGGAATTGATTTATGATTGAGCGAGAAAGTCCGGGCAGAAAACTGTTCGGACTTTTCTCATATATTCCAAAGTTGCGGTAGAATTGTTCACAAGTTTTATGGTATAATTTGAACACGAAATTGAGCAATAAATCAGAAGTCATAAAGGAAAATTTAGATGAAACTGTTTTTATGTTCGCACTTTTCAAGCGTAGGAAGTTTGATAAAAGAAGAAATTGATAACAAGAAAGTCGCATTTATTCCAACAGCTTCGCTGCATGAAGGTTACACCGGTTATGTTGGTTCGGCTCGAAAACTATTCAAAAAACTGGGAGCATCTGTAACTGAAATTGATATCTCAACGGAGGCTTATTCAACGATACAGGCTGTTTTTGAAGATGCGGATGTGATATATTTTACCGGCGGAAATTCTTTCTTCCTTATGGACCAGCTACGTAAAACGGAAACGGACGAGCTGTTGAAGAAAGAATTGGCAAACGGAAAACTGATGATCGGTGAGTCGGCAGGCGCAATTATATGCGCTCCGACCATTCAATATATTGAACAAATGGATGAAAAGCCAGAGGATTACTCTCAAGAAGATAATGAGGGGCTGGATTTGATTGATTTCTATGTTCTTCCCCATTATCTCACGGCACCCTTTAAGAAAATTACCGAGAGAATCATGGCTGAGTTTTCGGATTTGAATATCTGTGCTATTAACAACCACCAGGCAATTATAGTCAATGATGAAGGTTCAAAGGTGATTTGTAAAGACTAATAAAACATTAAAATTGAATTCAAGTTTGTCGAACTGATAAAAACCCTTTAGGAACTAAAGGGCGCACTTCTATACTCTCTATCGAGAGTAGTGCGTCCTGCGGAGCTTCATTCCCGGTCAGCAGAAGAAAACTGCACGACCGAGAATGTTTCGTCACTTCGTTCCGTCAAGGTGGCTACACCCCCTTGCGCCGCTAAAGCGGCTATCCCCTGTGGACTTGCCGTCCGCAAACGGTTTTGACAAACCGTTTGCCGCCAGCAAGTTTGAAGATTAGACATAAACAAATCCTCCGTATGGTCTAAGCCATACGGAGGATTAACTGTTTTACGGACACCCGTCTATGGTGCGTGACGGGACTTTATGGAGTTATATGAGGACGCTTACTTTTCGCCGTTCATGATGGCGGAAAGCGACTTCACGCGCGGCAGGTCGAACACTTCGTCGGTGTGCACCACCTTGTGGTCGGGGCCTGCCAGTGGCACGCGCCAGTTGCAGTATTCGCTGGACGTGCCCGGCTGGTTCTGCGAACGGGTTTCGCCGATGCCGTCCACCAGCGCCGCCTGCAGAAGCACGGATGGCGAGCGGAGTAGCATCTTGTGCATCGCCTCGACGATCTCTTGAATATGGTCGTCGACGTCCGCGGCGATTTCCGGCGTGATCAGTTCGCTTTCGACCAGTCGGTCAAGCATGGCCTGACGTTCCGCGGTTGCGGACGCCTGGAATTCCTCGACCGGACCGGTGAGCAGGTTCAGTTCTTCGCGCAGCTTGACATGCTCGAACTGCAGGTAGCCTGCGGTCGGCGGCAGATCGTGCGTGGTGACGGATGCCAACGCATACTCGCGGTAATCGGCCGGATCGGCATACGGGTCGCCGGCGTTGGGGGAGTCGTCCACACGGGCGAACCATTCCACCGTGCAGCCGAGCAGACCGTGCTCGGCAAGCACGGTGCGCACGTAATCCGGCACGGTGCCGAGGTCTTCGCCGACCACTAGGCCGTTCACGCGGGAAGCCTCGATCGTGAGGATCGCGATCATCGCCTCATAGTCGTAGGTGACGTATGCGCCGCCGCGTGCGCCTTCGCCCTGCGGAATCCACCACAGGCGGAACAGGCCGAGCACATGGTCGATGCGCACCGCGCCCGCGTGCGAGAACATGTTGTGCACCATTTCGCGGTACACGCCATAACCGGTTTTGGCGAGATAGTTCGGATTGAACGGCGGCTGGCCCCAGTCCTGGCCCTGCTGGTTGTAGAAGTCCGGCGGGCAGCCAACGGTGACGCTGCCGACGGCGAAGCGTTCCGGATTCCACCACACGTCGGCGCCCAGCGAGTGCACGCCCACGGCCATGTCTTGCATGAGGCCCAATGCCATGCCGCTTTCGCGTGCGGCGGTCTGCGCGGCGGTCACCTGTTCGTCGGCGATCCACTGCAGCCAGCATTCGAATTCGACCATGTCGGCATGATCGCGCATGAGTTCGGCCACTTCCGGCGAATCACGGTTCGTCTCCGCGAACCATGTGCCCTCCCATGGGGCGCCCCACATCTGGAATGCCACCGACCATGCGGCGAATGCGCGCAGATCCGGGCCGGCCGCCTCCTTGAACGCTTCGAATGCGGCCTGACGCTCGGCGGAACGCGGCACCTTGAACACGAGCTGCAGCGCCTGGCGCTTGTGCCACCACGCGGAATTGATGTCGAGTTCGTCGGCATTGTCGTTGGCGGGAGCGACTTCGGCGTGCAAGCGCTCGACTTCGGCCAACGCGGCCTTGTCAAGCCCCGCATATTCCTCGATATCCTGCGGGCGAATGTAGGTGACGTTCATGAATCGGCGCGATTCCGGCAGGTACGGCGACGGTTCGAGCGGCTCGACCGGCGCGGTTGCGTGGATCGGGTTGATGAGCATGAAATCGGCATGCGACTTTTCGGCGGCGTCGGTGAGCAGCAGCTTCAGATCGCCGTAGTCGCCCACGCCCCACGATTCGGCGGAGCGGATGGAATACATTTGCGCCATCCAACCCCAACGCTGCTTTTCGGCAACCGCAGGCGGCAGCGGTACGCGTGCCGGGGCGCAGATCAGTCGCGCCTCGCCGTGCAGCGGGCCCGCGTTGACGCGCAGCGTGTGGTAGCCGGCGGGAATGTCGTCCGGCAGGGTGAGCGTGAGCGAGCCGTCGGTCTGCGGGGCCAAATACATGCACAGGTTGCCCTCATACCGCGTGCCGTTCTCAAGCAACAGGCGTAGCGTCACGTCGTGGCCCTTCGCGCGGATCGGCGTGGTCGCTTCCTTGCCGATGAACTTCACGATGGTCGGTTCCACAAGGGTGTCTGCGATGCGCTGCTTGGTGAGTTCGTACGATGCCGCGATCGCTTCATCGCTGGATGCGTCCACGCCGAGCGCCGCAAGTACGGAGACGAGCACTTCGTCGCGGATTTCCACGTAGGTGCCGAGCTGGTCGATATACGACGTTGAGATGCCGTTGAGTTTGGCGAGCTGAATAAGCGGTCGTGCGATGCGTTCCGTGCTTTCGGTTTGCTGGGTTGCCGTCATAGGTTCCTTCTTTCCGGGGCCGTTGCTGGCCGATGATGCTGCATTGCCACGCGATTGGCGCGCTTCGGTGCGTATGCCAACCGTTCTGCTATGTACTGTAGCATATGATGACATCGTTTTCAATAGGCGTGTTATTGGGTGTAAACGTTGAAGTATTGCGATTTCTTAACTACTTTATAGACGTTAGATAGTGAAAATGCTTTTTCTGTTTGCCTATCGTTTGCAAGGTGTCTGAAAGTGGATATGACTGCTGTCCTACCGTCGTTGCCACCGCTGTTTCCGAAGTGCGATGGCGTTGCCGCCATGGTAATGACGGCATGTTTCGTTGAAGCTGACGACGGCACTGCTCGGAATGGGTCATGCGGTCGCCTTCAGAATTGCAAAGCTTTGCGTACCGAGGGTCAAAGTGTTGAAATCGACCTTGGTCTCGCCGATTTCGAAAATCTTTCGATAGTGACCATTCGGTAATTGCAAACGTTCGCTGTTTGTGCTCGGATTGACCGCCACGATCACTCGTTCCAGATCGGTCGAACGCTCGAATGCGAACAGCCTTCTGCGTGAGATCGGATGGAAGGATGCCCTCGATTGAAGGGGGTCGCAATTCCCTCTCAGATGCAGCATGCGGCGCACCGTATACCACAGTGAGGCTTTGTTGGATTGGGAGTCGGCGACGTTGGGCGCGTCAGGGGAGGGGTCGACCGGAAGATAGTTCCCGCCGGTGATGGCCGGCGTCGCATAACTCGCGTTGAGCGAGGCGAGGCTCTGCCATTGCATCGGCGTGCGCGAGCCGGTGCGCACGTAGCCGCCCTCCTTGGTGGGCAGGTCGCGGTACCTCATGCCGATCTCGTCTCCGTAATATATGAAAGGCACGCCCGGCATAGCGAACAGCGTGCAGTATGCCAGGGCGATCTCACGCTCGGAAAGGCGTGGTGCCACGCGCGCGGTGTCGTGGTTGCAGGTGATGAAATTGAAGGTGCCTCCGAGGTGTTCCGCCTCGCGCAGCTGCGGTTCGTACTGCTCGAGAAAATCACTGATCGGCGTGCCCGAATCCACGTTGAAATAGCTTTTATCGCCATCCCTGCTCAACGGATTATCGACGTTGCGCAACAGCATGTTGTAGCCGTTCGGAATGCCGTCCCAGCGCCAATCCAAATAGAAATCCATGTCGAAACCGGCTTCCAGCGATTCGTTCGGGCGTCCCCATTCCGACACGAACGCGGCTTCTGGAAATTCCGGACGAATCTTGGAAAACATGTACTGCCAAGTGCGAATCGTGAACGGTTTGCCGGCGTCGTCCTGCTTGACGAGACTGTCTGCCATGTCAACGCGGAAGCCGTCCGCGCCAAGCGAAAGCCAGAATCTCATCACGTCTACCATCGCATCGCAGGTGGCGATCGCCTCCGGGCCGAACGCGGGCTTCTGCCATGCGCGCTGGGGATGTGCGAAACCGTAGTTGAGTGCCGGCTGGCATTTGAAGAAGTTCAGAATGTAGGTGCCGTTGCGTGGCGTTTCCCCACCGATGAACGGCAGACCGTCACCGCCGGAAATCCAGGAATCCGTCCAAATGTAACGGTCGGAATACTCGTTGCGATCCACCTCGGCGCTGTGGCGGAACCATTCGTGTTCCTCGCTGGTGTGGCCGGGCACGAGGTCGAGGATTACATGCATGCCGCGCTCGTGGGCGGCTGCGAACAGGGCCGCCAGATCGTCGTTGGTGCCGTAGCGGGGGGCGACCTTCTTGTAGTCGCGCACGTCGTAGCCCGCGTCTTTGAAGGGCGAATCGAAGCACGGGTTCAGCCAGATCGCGTTGCAGCCAAGGTCGGTGATGTAGCCGAGTTTTGCGGTGATGCCGGGAATGTCTCCGATGCCGTCGCCATTGGAGTCGGCGAAGGATTGCGGATAGATCTCGTAGAAGATCGCGTTGGAGAGCCATTGTGGACAGGGGTGTGTCGAAGGGGAAATCATGTCGGTGTGTCTCCTTGGAATAAACGTGTTTTCCGGCAACTGCTGAAACAATCTTAACGTCAGATTGCAAACGTTGGCAAAACTGTGCTGCACTTGCAATCACTGATGCACATCCGGTAGCTCCAAAGACGGACAACACCCGCTTGAAAGACGATGGTGCGAACGTATGCGGAGTTTGATCAGACGCTCGGTACCGGTTGCGCTGAAGATACACAAGGTTATGTGAGGAAAGGAAAGGTCAATGAAGATCGATTGGAAGAAGGCAATCGGACTTACCGCAGCTGTTGCAATGCTGGTCCCGCTCGCTGCATGCGGCGGCTCCTCCGACGGCGATGGCAAGAGCGGTGCCTCCGGCACCGAGGACATCACCCTGAGCGTGTGGGCTCCGCAGGAAGACCAGGCCAAGGATACCAATTGGCTGGGCCAGGTCGAAGAGAACTTCGCTAAGGATCACCCAGAGTACAACATCACTTGGAAGAACGACGTCGTCTCCGAAGGTGACGCTTCCAAGCAGGTCAGCACCGATCCGTCCGCCGCGGCCGATGTCTATATGTTCGCTTCCGATCAGTTGGGCGTTCTGATGGACGCCAAGGCCATTGGCCAGCTGGGTACCGACGCCGAGAAGCAGGTGAAGGAACAGAACGGCGACCTCGAAGTCGATTCCGTCACCGGTACCGATGGCAAGCTCTACGGTGTGCCGTACACCGACAACACGTGGTTCATGTACTACAACAAGTCCAAGATCACCGAGGATGAGGCCAAGGACTTCGATACCATCCTTTCCAAGGCCAAGGTCACCTTCCCCCTGCAAAATTCCTGGTACATCAACGGCTTCTATGATGGTCTGAGCCTGTTTGGCGAGAAGGGCAATGACGCCGATGCAGGCATGGTCTTCCCGAAGGACGGCGCCGATATTACTTCTTATCTGGTCGATGTGGTCGCCAATCCGAACTTCTCCAACGACGACGGCGCTTCCGGCCTTGCCGCCATTAAGGATGGCTCCGCCGACGTGCTGTTCTCCGGCACCTGGTCCGCAGCTGACGTGAAGGAAGCCCTGGGCGACAACTACGCCGCTACTCAGCTGCCGACCTTCACCGTGAACGGCGAGAAGAAGCAGATGAAGTCCTTCGCAGCTACCAAGGCTGTCGCTTACAACCCGAACGCCAAGAACACCAAGGCCGCCGCTCAGTTCGCAGCCTACCTCGGCAACACCGACTCCCAGAAGCTGCACTACGAGATGCGTCAGATCCCGCCGAGCGACACCTCCCTGTCCGACCTGACCACCGACGACATCGCTGCCAAGGCTCAGGCTGACACCATGGCCAACACCGCAATCCTGCAGTCCGGCCTGGCTGGCATGAACGACTGGTGGACCCCGGCCGAGACCTTCGGCAAGGCCCTGATCAACAAGGAAATCACCAAGGACAACGCTGCTGCCAAGTATCAGGACTGGATTGACCAGACCAAGGGCACCATCGCTGAGTGAAATCCTGAAACCCAATACCAATAACTGAAAAGCGTCGGGTGGCTGGTTTGCCGAATCCCGCCAGCCACCCGGCGCATATGAGCAACGCTTCGAGTCATGGTGTTTCTCCCTTTCGGCGCAATGGCTCACTCCTCCTCCGAGCTTTGCATTCCCGGGCAAGGTTTTTCAAATTCTCCTTCCCCTTGTCCGGAAGCAAAGCTTTTTTATGTTCAAAATCTAGAGAGGCGGTCGAAATGACAGCAACGACTCTTTCCCCTCGGGAAATGAAGCGCCGCCGGAAGCAGGGCGCTGACTATGTTCCCCCGTCGCCGTACACGGTCAAGGCTGCGCTGACCCACGGTGATGTGTTCACCAAGCTTTCCGCGGTCGTATTCGGTCTTGGAAACATCGTGCGCAAGCAGTACGTCAAGGGCATTGCCATGCTGGCCCTTGAAGTCGCGTTCTTCGTATTTATGGCTACCAATGGCGTTGGTTATCTGTCCAAGCTGCCAAGCTTGGGCGAAAACAAGGGCGGCAAGAAACTGGTTGACGGCTTCTGGCAGTATGTCGAGCCGGATCGTTCCGTGGTCATCCTGCTCTACGGCGTGGCGTCCCTCGTGATCTGCGTGGCCTTCGTCGGCCTGTGGGTCATGTCGGTGCGTTCCGCATACAAGTCCCAGGTGCTGCTTGAAGAGAACGGCAAGGCTCCGAGCTTCATGGATGATGTGCACGAACTGCTCGACGCCAAGGCTCATGTCCTGCTGATGTTCCTGCCTACGCTGGGCATCGCAGTGTTCACTGTGCTTCCGTTGATTTTCATGATCTCCATGGCGTTCACCAGCTACGACCACAAGCACCTCGTGCTGTTCCACTGGGTCGGCTTTGAAAACTTCGCCAAGGTCTTCTCCAACAGCGGCGGCACTGTTAACGCAGCACTGTTCGGACGCGTGCTGGTGTGGACATTGGTCTGGGCCTTCTTCGCCACCTTCCTGAACTTCTTCTTCGGCATGTTCGTGGCCATGATCATCAACCGTAAGACCACCCACTTCAAGGGTTTTTGGCGTGCCTGCTTCTCCATGTCCATCGCAGTTCCGCAGTTCGTATCCCTGCTGGTCATGCACACTATGCTCCAGCCGCAGGGTGCGGTGAACCGCATGCTGCAGACGTGGGGTTGGATTGACGGCCCGCTGCCGTTCTTCACCAACGCCACCTGGGCCCGCGTCACCGTCATCATCATCAACCTGTGGGTTGGCATTCCGTACACCATCATGCAGATCACCGGTATTCTGCAGAACATTCCTGCCGATCAATACGAAGCGGCGAAGATCGATGGCGCAAACTGGTGGCAGATCTTCACCAAGATCACCATGCCGTACATCATCTTCGTGCTCACACCGTACCTGATCACCACCTTCACCGGCAATGTGAACAACTTCAACGTCATCTACCTGCTGTCCAGCGGAGATCCTACCCCACTGGGCGATTCCGCAGGCTCCACCGATCTGCTTATCACCTGGCTGTACAAGCTCACCGTGGATAAGCAGGACTACAACCTTGGCGCTGTGATAGGCATCATGACCTTCATTGTGTTGGCCGTGGTCTCGCTGATCACCTACCGCAATTCCGGCTCCTATAAGAATGAGGAGGCATTCCGATGAGCAACAAGCATTCCTCAACCAAAGTGGAAAGCCATGGCTTCCTGCATGACCAGAAGATCCGCCGCATCACCGGCGACATCTTCGCCCACCTGTTCCTCGCCATCCTGGCCGTGATCTGGCTCGTGCCGATCGTGTGGGTGTTCGCGGAGTCCTTTAACAAGAACACCGCCCCGTACACCAGCTCCTTCTTCCCGAAGGAATGGACGCTGGACAACTACAAGGTGCTGTTCACCGACCGCAACGTACTGGACTTCCCGAAGATGTTCATGACCACGTTCATCATCGCCTGCTTCACCTGCGTGATCTCCGTGATCTTCGTGCTGTCGGTGGCGTACTGCATGAGCCGTATGCGCTTCCGCGTGCGTAAGACTTTCATGAACGTCGTGCTGATTCTCGGCATGTTCCCAGGCATCATGGCCGTCACCGCCATCTACTTCATTCTGAAGGCCTTGGGCCTGTCAAGCGGCGCTATGACCACCGTGGCGCTGATTCTTGTGTACTCCGCAGGTTCCGGTGCTGGATTCTACGTGATGAAGGGCTACATGGACACCATCCCAACCTCGTTGGATGAGGCCGCCCTGCTTGACGGCTGCACCCGTTTCCAGGTGTTCTACAAGATCATCATCCCGATCTGCAAGCCCATGATCGTCTACCAGGCCATCATCGGCTTCCTGACCCCGTGGCTCGACTTCGTCATGGCCAAGGTGATCTGCCGCACGCAGTCCAACTACACCGTGGCCTTGGGCCTGTGGCTCATGCTGCAGAAGGAATACATCCAGAACTGGTACGCCCGCTTCGCCGCGGCCGCGGTCGTGATCTCCATCCCGATCGCCATCCTGTTCATCGTGATGCAGCGTTTCTATCAGGAGTCCATGTCAGGTTCTGTCAAGGGCTGATAACAGTTAGAAAAAGGGGAAGCAATGACGCTCGTAAACAGCCTCGAAAACAATTTCGAACAGCCGAATACGAGAGTCGCCGAACCGTTCCCGCTTTGTCTGGAACGGCCGCTGGGTGCCGTGGTTTCGCAATCCGGCACCCAGTTTGCCATTTGGGCCCCAACGGCCGAGAAAATAACGTTGAGGTTGTTCTCGCGCGGTTCCAAGGGGGAAGACGGCGACGCTTTAATTGGGCAGTTTTTGATGCGTCCCGAGGCCGATGGCTCTTGGACTTACGATTTTGCCGATAATAAACACGGCTTATATTACGATTTTTTGATTGAACGCGATTGCGGTTCCGTCGATCGCGTTGCCGATCCATGGGCGCACGCGGCTGGCGTGAACGGCCGTCGAAGCATGGTCGTCGACTTGCCTCGCACCGATCCCGAAGGTTGGGATGCCGATCGCATGCCGGAAGTGCCGATTGCGCAAACGGTTGTTTGGGAAACGCATGTCGGCGATTTCAGCAACGATCCCGCGGGAGGATTCCCCGAATCCCATCGTGGAAAATATCTTGCGTTCACCGACCTGGGAACGACGTTGGACGGTCATCCTGATTTTCCGACGGGATTGTCGTATCTCAAAAAGCTTGGCATTACCGCGGTGCAGCTGATGCCGATCTACGATTTCGGTTCCGTCGACGAAACGATCTGCAGCCGATACAACTGGGGTTACGATCCCGTCAATTACAACGTTCCTGAAGGATCGTACTCCACGAATCCGTATGACGGGTCCGTGCGCATCCGCGAGGTCAAGCAGATGGTGCAGGCGTTGCATAATGCCGGCATCAAAGTGATTATGGACGTGGTCTACAATCACATGTTCTCGCCCGACAACTGGTTCGAGCGCATCGTGCCCGAATACTTCCTGCGCCGCAAGCCGAACGGGGCGTTGTCGAACGGCTCCGGATGCGGATGCGATATGGCCACGGAACGTGCGATGTTCCGCCGTTTTGTGGTGGAATCCGTGGCGTATTGGGCGAGGGAATACCATCTTGACGGCTTCCGATTCGACCTGATGGGCCTGATCGACGTCGAGACCATGAACGCCGTGCGCGCCGCTTTGGACGAAATCCCCGACCGTGGGCCGAGCATTCTTATGTATGGCGAACCGTGGTCGGCCGGCGCTACCGCGGCTTTGCCGGGCACCGTGCTTGCCGACAAGGCCGGATTGCCGCAGCTTGATAATCGCATCGGGCATTTTTGCGACACCACGCGAGACGCCATCAAGGGGCATGTGTTCTTCTCGGACCGTCCCGGATACGTTAACGGGGGTATGCATGAGAATGCGGCCTCCGTGCGCGACGCGGTGAACGCCTGGCGTGCCAGCAAACAGCCGGAAGGTGTTGCGGGTCAAGTGATTCAGTATGTTTCCGCGCATGACGATCTGACCTTGTGGGACAAGCTTTGCGCAAGTCTTGCCGCGAAATCGCTGGGCAGCGCCGTTAGTGAAGGCGACAACGAGAATTCCGTGGACGTGCCGAAGGCGTTGTATGGCGCCGATCTTTCGGAAGCTGGGCTCGCCTCGGCCGGTTCCGCGATTGCCGGGGCCATGGCCACGGTGATGGATGCGAATCGTATGGCGGCGGGCATTGTGCTCACTTCCGCGGGCATTCCGTTCATGCTGTCTGGCGAGGAGTTCGCGCGTACGAAATACGGCAATTCCGATTCGTACGATTCGACGCGCGAGCTGAATTGGCTTGATTGGACTCGTGCCTGGCGCATGCGCGATCTGGTGGAGTATTACACGAAACTGATCGCCTTGCGTAAGAGCTCGGCGGAATGGTTTGACGGCGATCGTGTGATCGTCAGCGTGGAAGGCGACGAACTGGTGTTCCGGGTCGGCGACTACTTGGTGGCGGTGAATCCGGGACGTCATATTGGCGCGATTGACGTTGCCTCGACTGCGGTTGCGCCGGTTTCGGAGTCGTCTCGCGTGTGGTGCGGCATGGGTTCGTCCACAAACGCATCCGCGGCGTGCATCAGTGCGGGAGATGGCGATTATTTGATCGTGCCACCGCATACGTTTGCAATCTGGCGGTTGCGGTAACCTCGTGCATAACGCATGTAACGCATTGGTTTGCAAGGGCAGCGGCTGCAAAGTGGCAATCGCCGCCGCCGGTAAAGCGGCGACGATGCCGATGAAAGGACCTGCTATGGAAAACGTGACGCATACCCCTAAATACGAGGTTGTGTTCTTCGATCTGTATGGAACGCTTATTGACATACGTACCGACGAACAGTGCGACGCGGCCTGGCAGGCCTTGTATGACACCGCTTGCGAGCTTGGAGCGCAATACGATTCGGTTGAGGCACTGCGTGAACGTTTCGAAAAACTTGAGGCGCGCGAAATGCTGCATCAGTCGAATCATGCCATCGTTCGCAATGGGTGGGACGAGTTCGACGTGCTGCCGGTGTACCGCTCGCTGCTCATGAATCGCAACGACGAGGCGGAACGGTTGCTGGCGTTGCCGCAGGCCGCTCAAAAGGCCGCGTGGGCGTTCCGTCAGGGTAGCACCAGCATGATCCGCCTGTATCCGGGTGCGCTGGAAATGATCGAAAAACTGCAGGAAGCCGGCATTGTCGTGGCGCTGCTCAGCAACGCGCAATCCTGCTATACCCGTGCCGAGTTGGAAATGACGGGACTTGCCAGCGTGCTTGACGACGTGATCATCTCCAGCGAGGAAAAGATTCGCAAGCCCGCGCGCGATTTGTATATGCTGGCGCTCGACCGTGAATTCGTTACCGCCAAGCATGCGCTGATGGTGGGCAATGACGAGAAGAACGATATTGTCGGTGCGCGTTCGGCGGGCATCGACGGCGTGTATTTCCGCACGGAGATTTCGCCGGCCGACGATCCGGATGCGTCGAGTTATGCGGTGCGTTCGTTTAAGGGTGCCGATTATGAAGGATTGCTGGATTACGTGCTGAACGCCTGATCTTTCGCATTGCGTGCGTACTGCTCGTGTATTGCGGGGCGTGCGTTGCGTTGCGCGTATTGCGCGGCGTGCGCCACGTTTACGGGGGTCACCTTTCGTAAAGCGTGTAAGGTATGTTGCATACATTTGCAGCATACGTTCGCAGGATTTTTGCAACAATGGCAAGATGATGCGAGTAAAGCTACGTGAAAGCACGAAAGACATAGTGTGAAACAATCGCGTGAAACATGTCGCACAGGGGTTACGTGAAAAACATATTGCGCGGAATGCTGTGCAAGCGCGTGAGACGCGAAGCTCCGCATATGGCAGCGATGCCGCAACGCGATACCGCGGCGTCATGTCGTGACGTGGCACAGTGTGCGCAGACGATTACGTGCGCGCATGATTGCTTGCGCGATGGAATCGAGGAAAACTCGAGGAGGACTTATGGAAGGCTACACCGAAAACGGCGCCGGAACCGACGTCACCGACCAGATCGGCTTTGCGGGCATGCGCCGCAAGAAAAAGCAGCGCCGCGGATTGAGCGTATTCCAGCTCAAGGTAATCGGCGCGGTGGCGCTGGTGCTTTCCGCCGGCAGTACCACGCTGGTGCCACTGATTTTCGGATCCGACACGAGCAACATGACGTCGCTTACGGCCATGGTGCTATGCGAAGTGGTGTCGTGGTTCGCCGCGCCGATCTACGCGTGGCTGCTGGTGCAAGGCTTCCAGCAGACGCGCAATCGCGTGGCATACGGCGTGCAGCTGCTGTTGCTGGCACTAATCGCCGAAGTGCCGTACGATCTCGCCACTTCGGGCAAGCCGTTCGATTTCGGCTCGCAGAATCCGGTGTTCGGCCTGTTCATCGCCTTCGCCATGCTCGCAGCAATGAAATGGGTGGCGCAGCGCTACCAAGGTGCCATGCTCGTGATCTCCGACATTGTGCTGGTAGTGGTTGCCGTATTGTGGGATCTGCTGTTGCGTGTCGGACTGCGCCAGCATCTGATGAGCCTGGGTGCGGTGACGCTTGGTTTCGTGCTGATTTTCTGGCTGATGCGCTCGCGTGAAAACACCATGATGTTCACGGCCGGTCTGTTCGGTGCGGTGATGATGATTGCGCCTGGCGTCGGTGTTGCATTCGTGCACTACTACAATGGCAAACTCGGATACAAACATTCATGGACTAAGTGGATGTTCTATGCCTTCTATCCGGTAATTTTGCTGATTTGCGCGGCTGTCGCATGAAATTTGATCATATTGCGAGAGTTTTGACAACGTTCGCACTATAATGAACACAGATTGAGAGAGCGTCGTCGCTCCAAATACCACCCGTTCCACTGTTGGCAGGGGTGCGATGATGCTGTGAGCTGCAAAGGGGCTGACATGGACAAGGCTGGCATTCGTGAGGTGGCCAAGGCCGCAGGAGTGTCGATTTCGACGGTTTCGCGCGCGTTCACGCGTCCGGAGCTCGTTTCCGAGCGTACCAGGCGCAAGGTGCTCGACACCGCGGACCGGTTGGATTTTAATATCTCCCGTTCCGCGACGGCACTGAAGTCAGGGCAAACGTACCGTGTCGCCATGCTGATGAATGAGGAAATCACCAGCTGGTTCAATATGGAAGTATTCGCTGGAATCAATTCCGTCATGCATGATGCCGGATACGACATCTCTCTGTTCCAGCATGTCGATACCGGTGAGAACAGGCGTGACTTCTTTACGAATCTTCCGGTGCGACGCAACGTCGACGCCGTGTTCGTAACGTCGTTCGGCGTCGAACCGGAGGAAATCCAGCAGCTGCAACGTATTCATGTGCCGATCATCGGCATCAACACGCCATCGCAGGAAGGCTTCGACGCAACGATCTCCATCGACGATGAAGACGGCATGTTCTCGTCCGCGCAGCATCTAATCAATCTTGGGCACAAAAACATTGTGTACGTGTGCTCCGATGCAGTCGATTCGATCAATTCGTCGATCGATGCGCGCGGGCAGGGCTTCATTCGCGCATGCAAGACCATGGAGGGCACGCACGATTTCAAGTGGCGCGTGCTTTCCGTGCCGCGCGGCAAAACGTTCGCCGATTCGGCGTTGACCGCGCTGCTTGCGTTGGATGAGTTCCCCGACGGCATTTGCTGCCAGACCGATATGATGGCGATTCCGCTCGTGCTGCGCCTTGACCGGTATGGGCATCGCACGCCGCGCGACTATTCGATCATCGGCTTCGACGATTCCGCATATGCCGACACCGTGAACCTGACGACCATGCGTCAGGATCCGTTCGCCATGGGTCGTGCCGCAGCGCGGAAGGCCATGAAGCTGATTGCGGGGGAGACTCTCGAAAATCCGTATGAGGTGGTGCGTGCCCAGCTTGTGCTCCGCGGCACCGACTCCGTCTACGGCGGAGATCGCTGATTTTTCCGCCACTCTTCTTCATGCCTCCGTACTTGCCGTTTTGATTCACGCCGACAATACGGGGGTATTTTGCATATACTGCCAGCTGCCGCCGTCTGCGCAACGCTGCTGGTGGTGTCTGCACAAGTTCCGTTGCGTGTCTTGGGCGTCGTAGACGACGGTGACTCGCTTTTTGCCGACCGCGTCGAGGTGCGATCCGGAGTGGATTTTCCGGTTTCGCTCGGGTACTTGCCGTCTTCGTAGGATGCGGGGCTTGCAACCGTCATCATAGTTCATTTCGCAACCTTGGTTGTCACGGCTCGATCCCTTACGCGCCCTTGTCTCATATGTAGCTGTTGGAGAGTGTGCGAGCCCTGAAAATTTATCCCTGTGGTCGGAGGTTTTGCCGCCTGTTGCGAGGTTATGAGATTTCCATGGTTGATTTGTGATTGTTGATTGTAACGAGTGTGGATGGGCGGCGGGGACGGGGAAATTGGGGTATGGTACACGGGTGTACTAGGGGGTATTTTCATGAAAATTTCTGCAATGAATGAAACGGTTTGCAATCATTTGTTTCGCGACACGCCGTGGAGGGTATCGGTTAGATTAACAAAGACTGATCGCAGGGGTAACCTCGGCGTTTTTGCGAACGATTTCAAACTCCAGTTGGCAGAACGGATTAGACGCTTCGGTGCTGGAAAACAAAGGTTTTACCACCTTTATATCGGGGGGGGGGGGGTGGTATTTTTGTTTCAGTGATTTTCATGAATGCAAAGGTTATCATTTTGAGCCGTACCCACAAGGTGCGGGAGAGAGAAAAAGGTTGAGTGGCGTAGTTGCCACTCCTGTAGATGGCATATTGCAAAGGATGTCGTGTTAGAGTCGGAATGTCTGAGGGGGGTCTGATTCGTGCAGTTAGGGGACATGATGAAGAGATTGCTCAGAGGCGGAGCGAGGAGCTCGGCGCCACAGCATTACTCGGGAGCGCGAGTGGTATCTGCCCGCGCCTTCTCTCATGCCCGCTCCCTGACCGCCGCCGCAGTCGCAGTTGCCATGATGGCCACCGTAGCCGTCACCGCCTTCATCCCCACCTACAGCGCCAATGCCGATCAAAGCAAGGACGATGGCGCATTCGCCACGTCGAACACCATCCATATGGGCGACGGCTCTACTGACGTCAACGAGGCGGATACCGGTCTTGCCACATACGTAGGCAGAGATTTCTACGTTGGCGCGCCCACAGACGGTGAAACCGGCACTGCTGATGGCTCTATTCACGGTTCTTGGGCTGCGGAAATGGAAGGTCAGACCTTCATTCTCGGCAAGTACATGCAGCGCGCCCAAAAAGGCTTCTTCACCATCGGCACCGTAGCTTTCGGCGCACAGTACAAGCCTGCTGCTGGTAGTACTATTATCGCAGTCGAGGGTACCAACACGAATTTATCTGGTGCGAGTACCGCCCAAGCTTGGAAGTCGTCGGCAAGCGGCATCGACACGACGCAGGGCGCTGGCATCAGCGGCAATTACCAAGGCGTTGTCGGAGGCAATAAAACCACATTGTGGGGCATGCCTTCTTGTAGTAAGGTAACGTGCAGTTCCATCTACAAGTACGGCTCTGGCACCACGCCTGATAGCGATGTCACATGGAATTACGCGGACTGGAGCAATGTCAAGGACGGTCAGGGCAACACGATTGACAGCTTTGGCGACAAGTTCAAGTCCAATTCCAAGCAGCTGTCAACTCTGAAGGATACTGGCGGCGTCGAGTATGGCGATGCTCCAGCGCAGCAGAATTACGAACGCAAGAAGTATGACTGGAATAAGTATTCCGTGTATGACAACGATGATGTACATTCCGGCTATCATTGGAACACTAATCATCCTTCGTCCGAGAAGAACTTCAGCACATACAAGTTGCAGATGAGCTTCAACAGTGGTGATGAAAAGCTGATTACGTTCACTGGAGACAAGGAATCCAAGCTTCAGGTATTTACGGTTCAGGCTTCCGAGCTGAATACTGATAAGGGCATTGATTTTTGGTTCCGTAATATTCCCGAAGATGCGTCCGTTGTGATCAACGTGGTGAACGAAAATGGCCCTAGCAATGAGATTCAGATGCGTACCGGCTGGCGCTTCTGGTGGGGCGGCGCTTCGAACTATAATGACCCGGATACTGCGGGAGCGAAAGAAATTTCCAACGGTTACGTCATGGGTGGCAAGACCGGCAACAATAATCAGATTCCATATAGCGCTGACTCGAATGCCGATACCTATTCGAAGGTTTCCCAGAAGCTGATGTGGAACTTCCCCACGGCTCAGAAAGTCACCATCATGGGCGGCCGAGCCGATAATGCAACGGTGAAGAAGCTTCATGCCGATGGTACGAATTGGAGCCAGGCGAGTGTTACTTCGATTTTCAACTCTTCCGTGTCCGACGATCCTTCCGCAGCAATGCTCGGCAGCATTATGGTGCCGGACGGTAGCCTTGAATCGCATGTGACCACCAATGGTCGCGTGTATGTGGGTGACGATTTCATGATGTACAACCCCACTCAGGCGAAGCATAATGGCGGTGATATCAATTCTGCGTCCATCATCGATATGGATCAGGAACGTCACAACTTCCCGTGGAGTGGTGCACTCAACAACTCCGCATCCATCACTTGGAAGAAGGTTGCGGGCAATACCGCGACTCCGCTCGGCGGCACGACTTGGACAGTGTATGGAAATCTCCAAAATGCAATCAATAACAGCGGCGCTCTGATCACACTCACCGACAACGGCGGCAATGATTGGGATTCTGCTGACGGCACGTTGCAGGTCGATGGTCTGAAAACCAATGCAACTTACTATCTTCGCGAACAGGCGGCAGCCTCAGGATATGCGAAGAATACGAACATCTACCGCATTGATACTGCGGAAGGCGGAACCGACGCAACCACAATCGTCAAGGTGTATGACGCAAACGGTACGGAGATCACCGACAACAGCAAGAAACTGCTGACAACCGAAGGTGCCATCATCAACGAAACCGCCGGCACGGAACTCGCTTGGTCAAAGGTTGACAGCACGAGCAATAGCGGTGCCCTTGCCGGTTCCGAATGGCAGCTGACACGAACGGATACCGATCCGCAGCAAACATGGAACATTACCGACAACACGACCACGCCTACCAGCGTTTCCCTGCTTGGTGCTGACGGCAACGCGATCGCCGACCTCACGTTGGACAAGGGCGGCGACACCGCTCCGATCACGGTGAAGGTCGATCCGAGCGATGCCAGCCAGCAGGTGAAGTGGACTGGTGCCGACGGTTATGAGAATGTGGCTCGTATTTCGTCCGCTGAAGGATCCGGCACATTCAACGTCATCGCAGTCGGCAAAGGCAGCACGACGTTCACCGTCTGCTCCGCGTCTGACAGCAAGGTGTGCAACACGCTGAACGTTACTGTCACCAACGATTCCGCAGCTTCCCTGACCCTGTACAAGGATGGCGATACGAACAAAACCAGTCTTGTCGGTCAGACCGTGTCGCTCAAGTACAATGGCACGTTGCAGTTGGCTGCGGAAGTGCAGCCTGCAAACACGGCTTTGACTTGGGAAAGCTCCAATACTGGCATTGCCACGGTCAGCGACAATGGTCTTGTTACCGCAGTGAGCGCGGGCAATGCCGACATCACCGTAAAGGCGGGTAATCTGTCGCAAACCGTGCATATTACGGTGAAGCAGAAGTCCACTGTCGTGTATTACTATGCGACGGGTGTTCCGCAGATTCACTACGCGGTCGGCGACAACTGGAATACAAACGATGTAAACAGTGACCCTGCTATGTCTTCCATTAGCGGATGCAACGACTGGTATTCATACGAGATTGCGAATCCTGATAGCAAGGAAGTCAAGGTTACTTTCCATTTCGGCAGCGGTGACTGGGACAACAATGGTGGTTCGAATAGTAGTTATGCTTCGGGCGGCTACGTTGAGGCGATGACCATTAATAAAGGAAAGCTGACAACAACGGTTCCCGCCATCAGCGATTGCAATGTTTCCACGGTTGCGGCTCGCAATATCAACGCCCACGTGTACAGCGCGGTGCTGAGGAGCGGCGAAACGGACGGTATTGCAGCAAACTTCGCGAAGCCGATCGCCGATGAGGAAACGATCTCGACGAAGGCGGACCTGGATTCCGGCGTTGGCAAGTTCCGCGTCAGCCTGGATAACGGCAAATACACGCTGAAGGAAACCAAGGCACCTACCGGATATGTGCTTTCGGAAACGACATACACGATTGTGGTTCGCGATGGACAGATTGTGACGAACGAATCGAATCTTCCGACAGACAATAAGATTCCGAACGATCGCAAGAACGGCGTTGTGGTTTGGGATAAGAAAGACACCGGTGATGACGGCTCGTCCGCAACCAACGATGATTCGTTGCTTGGAGGCACGAGTTGGACGCTGACCCAGACTCAGGCTTGGAATGCTGAAACGGCTTCCATGGTTGCTGTGTCGGGCGATGACTATACGCATACGTTGACCGACAACGGTGGCGATGGCGTGTATGCCGACAAGGATTCCACTGCCGGTAAGTTCAGGTTTGAGGGGCTTCCGTGGGGCGTGTACACGCTGAAGGAGCAGAAGCGTGACGGCTTCGCCGCCAATAACACGACGTACGCGTTTGTAATCGACGCGAATTCGGTGAGCGAAGAAATTCACCTTACGATCGTCGATAGTGCTGAGAAGTCCAATGCGACTGCGGAAACCGTGTACAACAATCGTGAAACCGGCTCCGTAACGTGGGCGAAGGTTGCGGCGGGCACAAGCACGAAGCTTTCCGGATCGCAGTGGACGCTGAAGCGTGTGAGCGTGTGGAACGGGACGGCATTCGCAGCCTTGAATTCCGCCGAAACCTGGAACATCACGGATTGCGATGCTACGTGCACTCCGGTCAACGCCGGCGATCCATATGATTCCGACGCTACCGCAGGCCAGTTCAAGTTGGCGGGCCTGAAGTGGGGCGAGTATGAACTCGTGGAAACCGTGGCTCCCGACGGATACAACCTAGACACTACCGCACACAAGTTCACCATCGGTCCAAAGGATTCGACGGTTGTGCTTGAAGCCCAGCTCGGCAATATTGAGAATCAGCCGGGGGTGGTGTTGCCGGGGACGGGCGGCGACGGGAATATGAAGACTTTGGCTACGGGATTGCTTGTGGCCATGGCATCTGTTGCGACGGCCGGACTGGCCCTGAAAGTCAGGAGGCGTCGGCAATGAACACGTCTAGAAGAGGAGGGGATGGTCCGTAAAACAAACGACCACTGCCTTCTGGGCAATAACTCAATAACTGAAAAATAATTGAAAACGTTGGAAAACAACGAAGATTTCAACAAGTTTATGGAAAAAAGGAAAGAAAGGGAGAACAATGAACAAGGTTCTCAAGGGCCTCGTCGCTGTGGCAGCCACCGCAGCAATGGCCATCGCCGGAGTCGCCGGCGCCTCCACCGCCATGGCGGAGGAAAATACGACTGCCACCACCAATCCGACAATTACGTTCCCTACGGATACCAAGTATCAGGATCACACCTACGAGGTGTATCAGATCTTCACCGGTGATTTGTCCGACGGCGTGCTCTCCAACGTCAAGTACGGCGAGAACGGCGCCAAGACCAAGGGCACTGAGGTGACCGCCGCCGAGCTGAAGCAGCTCACCGATGTGAACGTCGAAGGCAAGACCGATCAGGACAAGCTCGACGTCATCAAGACGTTCGCCAAGCTCGACAGCACCCCGATTACCACACTGACCAAGACCAGCACGACCTACTCCGCTGCTCCGGGCTACTACCTCATTAAGGACAAGGACGGCTCCGTGAGCGGCAACGACGCCAACACCCTGTACATCACCAAGGTCGTCGGCGACGTGACCATCAGCCCGAAGAGCGATGTCCCCTCCTTCCAGAAGAAGGTCAAGGACACCAACGACACCACCGGCGACACCACCGGATGGCAGGACTCCGCCGACTACGACATCGGCGACAAGGTCCCGTTCCAGCTGAAGGCGACCCTGCCGAGCAACTACGCCGACTACAAGACCTACTACCTCGCCTTCCACGATATGGAGGAGACGGGCCTGTCCTTCAACGCTGATTCCGTCAAGGTCTACGTCGACAGCGCTCCTGTTGATTCTGACAAGTACACGGTCAAGACCACCGGTCTTACCGACGGCTGCACCTTCGAGGTTGTGTTCACCGATTTGAAGACCGCCGTGGCCGCCGCCAAGAACGGCTCCGTGATCACCGTCGACTACACCTCCACGCTCACCGAGCAGGCCGTGCTCGGCAACCAGGGCAACAAGAACGAGGCCAAGCTCCAGTTCTCCAACAACCCGAACTTCGAGCAGGGCGGCGAGAGCACTCCGACCGGCGAGACCCCGTGGGACAACGTCATCGTCTTCACCTATAAGGTCGTCGTGAACAAGGTCAACGAGAACAAGGAAGCTCTGAAGGGCGCCGCGTTCAAGCTCGAAAAGAAGATTAAGGACGCCGACAACCAGCTCGTCAAGGAGTTCACCGCGGGCAAGGACACCTCCTTCACCTTCTCCGGTCTCGATGACGGCGACTACATCCTGACCGAGACCACGACCCCGGCGGGCTACAACACCATCAAGCCGATCACCTTCACCGTGACCGCCGATCACAAGGTCGAGTGGACCACCGAAGAGCGTACGGATGTCCTGACCAGCCTGAACGGCAATGCGGCCTCCGGCGAGATCACCTTCGCCGCTGACGAGAGTGCCGGCTCTCTGACCGCCGACGTCGTCAACGTCAAGGGCTCCAACCTGCCATCCACTGGTGGCATGGGTACGGTGATGCTGTATGTGGCTGGTGTGGCAGTGTTCGTGCTCGCTGGCGCAACCCTGGTCATGGCACTGCGTCGCCGCAACGCCTGATCTCACAGATCACAGTCAACATAACTGAAAATCAAAAACCATAACTGAAAATAACTACACATGAAACCGCTGTTGCCATGCACTTACCTCCGCATGGCAACAGCGGAATCATCACAATCAACATAATTTAAAAATAATTGAATAATAACCGAACCCACATATGTCAGGCTGGATTGCCTCAAATCCCTTGTAAACTGCCTAAACTAACGAGAATTCAGCCTGACTCCCTAATTTTTCCAAGTCGCAAGTTGGGGGCGACTTGATATTTCTAGTTTTCATAGAAAGAACCACAGAAGAGGGGCTGGCAATGAAGGAACACACGATCGCAAGCCGCATCGTCGCAACATGCTGCGCAGCTGCCGTCGCATGTGCCGCCGCAATCTGTGCACTCACCACTCGCGATGCGGTTGCGGCGCCAACAGACTCTGCCAGCGGCAGCATCGCCATTACGTATCAACACAAAAGCAATGACGGGGCTGACTCTAATGCGGGAGGCGCTTCCGATTCTGGAGCCGCTGGAACGGGCGATTTCGCCATTCCGGGAGCAACCTTCCGCCTATACAAAGTCGGGCAAGTCTCGTCCGGCGCAAACTTCGAACCCGTCGCACCATTCACCGACTCCACCGCATACCCGATCGACTGGTCGAAAGTAACCGGATATGACGCGCAAGTGTACCGCGACGTGGCCAACACGCTCGCCGGACTCATCGCGGCGAACGGGGCAAGCGAATCCGCAGCCGTGGACTCGGGCGAAACCGACAAAGCCGGGCGACTCACGTTCGCCGGCGTGGAAGACGGGCTGTATCTGGTCGTGTCCGATAGCGTGAAAGTCGAAGGCGCTGCTGGCGCGGCTGCTGTTGGCGGAACGGCCGACGAAGACTCCTACTGGCAGTGCGCTTCCGCCAACATGCTCGTCGCCATGCCGCAAGACGGCGTCTCCAACGGATCACGCGAACTCGCCATCGAGCCAAAAACCGAATGCTCCACCCAACTCAAGCCGACCCTGGAACGCACCGTGCGCAAAGTGTGGAACGATCGCAACGACTCCGACGGCAAGCGTCCCGAATCCATCACCGTGAAATTATTGCGTGACGGCGTGGTATTCGAAGAAGTGAAACTCAACGATTCCAACAAGTGGGCACATTCGTGGACGGGACTTTCCTCCGCACACCAGTGGGCGGTGGTCGAAGCTTCCGTACCCAGCGGGTACACCACCCTCTCTGACGTGGAAGGCGACACCACCACCATCACCAACACGCACACGCCACCCGAAACCCCGCCCGCACACACCGGCTCGGCGGTGCAGAGCGTGGCCTGGATGGCAGCCGCCATCTGCGCCGCAGCATTGGTACTCTTAGGCGTAGTGAGGATTGCGAGAAAGCGGGAAGGCAAGCAGTAGCGTGAAACGGCGGTATAACGGAAGCGAATCGGGAGAACCGGACGCTGAAGCGCGCCGAAATGCCGCTGATACCTCTGCAGAGTTTTTTGAATCTTTTGAAATTTCGGAAGTTTCTGAATCTGCGGGAACTGCTGAATCTTCAGAATCATCTGAATCTTTGAAAACTTCAAAATCTTCAAAAACTGCAGAACAATCGAAAAAAACAAAGAAAAAGTCGAACGCGCTGCTCGACGTATTAATCGCAATATCCGCAATATTCATGATCGGCGCGATCTGCCTCATCGCATACCCAACATTCAGCGACTGGTGGAACCGCATGCACCAGTCGTACGCCGTGGCAAGCTACGTGGAACAAACCGAAGATCTCTCCGGCGAAGAAAAACAGCACATGCTCGACGCGGCGCACGCCTACAACGAGGCGCTCGCGGCGAACGGCGACCGCTGGCACCTTACCGACGAACAGCGGCAAACATACGAAAACACGCTCGACATAACCGGTACCGGCATCATGGGATACGTGACCATACCGCGCATCAAAGTGAAACTGCCCGTCTACCATGGCACCAGCGAAGGCGTGCTGCAAATCGCGGCAGGGCATTTGGCGGGAACGTCACTGCCCGTAGGCGGCGAAACCACGCATGCGGTGATTTCCGGGCATACCGGACTGCCCAGCGCGAAACTGCTCACCGGTCTCGACGAACTGCAAAAAGGCGACACGTTCGCATTTCACGTGCTCGACGAAACCTACACGTACCAGGTTGACCAAATTTCCGTAGTGCTGCCGAGCGACATCAGCAAACTCAACATCGAATCCGGCAAAGACTACGCGACGCTGATCACATGCACGCCATACGGGGTGAACTCGCACAGGCTGCTCGTGCGCGGGCATCGCATACCGAATCCGAAAGTGCCGGACGCGACCACGTACGACGAGCCGGGGTATATGACGGCTGTGGCGGCTCTTGTGATTGGGCTGCTCGTGTCGATCATTGGATTCGCGTGCGTATGGCTGGCACGGCTGTGGCGGCGCGGGCGCATCGTGAAAGCCGATCGCGTGGCTGCCGGGCGCCACTCGTCCGGCAGACGGGCGTAGTTTCTCTTCTTCCTTCTCGTATTCTGCCGGTCTTGCGACGCTGCGATGTGCGGGAATGTACTATCGCAATTATCGCAAGATGAAGAAAGTGCGATGGTAGGGGAGAGATGAAGAAATCGGATATTTCCAATATTTCGAATGCTGAAAGTGTTGAACGCGCTGAAGAAAGTGTGCGATCGAGTGTGCAACCGAGCGGGAAATTCGGCGGGAAAGCGGATCGACTGTTTGGCGCAGATCCTGCGGGACTCGACGAATCCGCGCGAGGCATTGCGGTGCTGGTGATCGTCGGCGTGGCAGTAGGACTGCTGTCAGGCATGTTCGGCATCGGCGGCGGCACCGTGATCGTGCCCGCGCTGGTATGGCTCGGACTGACACAACGCAATGCGGCGGCGACGTCAATGCTTGCGATCGTACCGACCTCGATTTCCGGCGTCATTTCTTACGCGACTTGCGGAAACGTGGACTGGCTCGCCGCGCTGCTGCTGTTTTGCGGCATGTTTGTGGGCGGGCAGATTGGCAGCTGGCTGCTTTCGCGCTTGCCGGAACTTGTGCTGCGATGGATTTTCGCAGTGTTTCTCGTGTTTGTGGTGGTGAACCAGATAAGTTTTGTGCCGTCGCGCGACCAGCACATTGCGATGAGTGCGCTGACCGGAGTTTGCCTGGTGCTGCTGGGCGTGGTGATTGGCATATTGGCGGGACTGCTGGGGATTGGCGGCGGGGCGCTCGCCGTGCCCGCGCTATCGATGCTGTTCGGCGCTTCCGATCTGATTGCGCGAGGCACGTCGCTGCTGGCCATGTTTCCGAACTCGATCACGACGAGCGTGGCAAACCTGAAACGAAGGCTGGTGCATGTGAAGGCCGCGCTGATTATTGGCTTGGTGGCTGCCGTTACCGCGCCATTCGGTACGTGGATAGCGGGCGCGGTCTCGCCCCGCGTCGGATCGATTCTGTTCGCCTGCTACCTGTGCGTGCTCCTGATTCGCAGCCTCTTCGTAGCCGTCAAGGCCACTCGTTCCGCCCGCACCCCTGCCTGACGCGCCGCACCCCTGCCTGACCGTTTGCCCTTCATGCGACAAAAGCATGAGTCATAATTCAGTATTTAGGGGGTATTGGGAATGATGGTTGACGGAAAGAGGATTTGAGATAAGTGTTCACTTTGTGAAGACGAGAGTTCACGTTTTGTTCGTCCAAAACGCCTCGGAAGTTGGTTTGCGAAACCTGGCGTGGAGATTGCAATACAGCACAGGCTGAAGAAAGAAGAAAAAAGATGAGCAATCGAAAGGCTCTCAAAGGAGCGATTGCAGCAATCGCTTCCGTTGCAACGCTCGGCGCGCTTGCGGCACCGGCCAGTACACCACCCCGGCCGTGCTCGAATCGCACTCCACCGAGCGTGGCTGCTACGGCCCGCAAGGCAAGACCGACGGCAGCTCCAACGACGCGCTCAAGCGCTGCCTCGCCAGCCAGCTCAAGGAAAACGGCGGCATCGGTTCCATTTCCGAGCAGCTGCTCGATACCCGCGCTGACGTGACCATCGGCGGTGGTTCCAAGTACTTCCGCCAGACCGTGCAGGGCGGCGAATGCGCTGGCAAGACCGTGTGGGAGCAGGCCAAGGAAATGGGCTACCAGACCGTCGAGAACGATCCGGCCGCAATCGCGATGATCGTCAAGACCGCCAAGATCAGCCGCTGAAAATCTGAAGAGATCTGAAGAGCGCAAATAAGATCCGGATCGCACGCATTGCAGTGTGGTCCGGATCTTTTGCTTCATCGCACGATTCAGGTTTGGTGACTTCACGATTTGTGGTCTGACCTCACGATTTCATTTTTTAAGCTTTTTTCCGAATCGTGAGGTCGCCAAATCGAAATCGTGAGGTCAACGCAGACAGGGCGGGCCGCAAATCCAAAATGAGATGGGTCATTCAACGCAACAAGCGTTGTGAGACAATATCCTTCGAGATGTCTATCTCGCAAACCGGGAGATTATCTCTCGACATCCAAAGTATTATCAACAAAGTATTACCAGCAAAGGAGCATTCGTGCGTATTTACAATCTGACGGATAATGACGATGCCGCAATTGTCGCGCAGCAGGGCATTTTCCAGGTCATGGAGTGGAAGCGCGATTTTTCCGTGACGTACGGCAGCGCCATGGACGCCTACTATGCGTCCGAAATGAACGTGCGCCGCCGTCAACTGGTCTGCAATCTCAATGGCAAGACCGGCGCGGTTGTGCAGGCGGGCGCCATGCAGTGGACCGTCGGCCATGTCGAAGTGACGACCGGTGTGAAGGGCGTTGGCGATTTCATCGGCAAGCTGGCGCGTGGCGCGGTCACCAACGAGTCCGCGGTCAAGCCGGAATACGTGGGCAATGGCGTGGTTGTGCTCGAACCGACCTACCGTCATGTGCTGCTGCTCGATCCGAGCCAGATGGGCGGCGCCATCACCGTGAACGACGGCCTGTTCTACGCTTGCGAAACCACGATTCAGCAGCATGCGGTTATGGTTTCGCGTCCGAGCGCGATGGTGGCCGGCGGCGAGGGCCTGTTCAACCTGTCGCTGATGGGCCAGGGAACGGTTGCGTTGGAGTCGCCGGTGCCCGCTTCCGAAATCGTGACCGTCGATTTGGAGAACGACGAGCTGAAGGTGGACGGCAATTTCGCGATCGCGTGGACGAACGGCCTGCAGTTCACGGTCGAGCGTTCCACGAAGACGCTGATCGGTTCGGCTGCGAGCGGCGAGGGCTTGGTCAACGTGTATCGCGGTACGGGTCGTGTGCTTCTCGCGCCGGTCGCCGCCAATCTGGCTAATCCGAACGCGGGTTCCGGTGCGGCCTGATTTGGCCGGTTGATTGCAGTTAATGGCGATTCGTCAACGAAAGGCAGTTGAAACGTTGACGGATTGCGTTCGCGCCCTGCCGATGGTGAGATGGCAGGTTTTGTTGAGATTGCGATTTGATTGATGTTCGATGGTGATCGCGCCTTGAAATCGTGTCTTGAGATTGTGTCTGATAAAAAGTTGAGCGAAGGGAGCTCAACTTTTTTGTAGATTTGGGAATAATCGCTTGCGATTCAAAGTTGAGTGGTGTAGGCTCAAGTTTTGGAAAGTCCGGGAGGCGGCAAACCGAAACTCGGGCGAAAGAACGAATAGAACAGAAAACGCATAGCGAACCTATCTACAAAGGAGACAAGTTATGGGACGCGCAGTTGGCATCGATCTGGGTACTACTAATTCCTGCATCGCAACTCTTGAAGGTGGCCAGCCCACCGTTATCGTGAACGCTGAAGGCGCTCGCACCACGCCGTCCGTCGTGGCATTCAGCAAGTCCGGCGAGATCCTCGTCGGCGAAGTCGCCAAGCGTCAGGCCGTGACCAACGTCGACCGCACCATCAGCTCCGTCAAGCGCCACATGGGCACCGACTGGACCGTTGAAATCGACGGCAAGAAGTGGACTCCGCAGGAGATCTCCGCACAGGTGCTGATGAAGCTGAAGCGCGACGCCGAAGCCTACCTCGGCGAACCGGTCACCGACGCCGTGATCACCTGCCCGGCATACTTCAACGACGCTCAGCGTCAGGCCACCAAGGACGCCGGCACCATCGCAGGCCTGAACGTGCTGCGTATCATCAACGAGCCGACCGCAGCCGCACTGGCCTACGGCCTCGAAAAGGGCAAGGAAGACGAAACCATCCTGGTCTTCGACCTCGGTGGCGGCACTTTCGATGTGTCCCTGCTGGAGATCGGCAAGGACGACGACGGCTTCTCCACCATTCAGGTGCAGGCCACCAACGGCGACAACCACCTGGGCGGCGACGATTGGGATCAGAAGATCATCGACTGGCTCGTCGGCGAAGTCAAGAACAAGTACGGCATCGACCTGAGCAAGGACAAGATCGCCCTGCAGCGCCTGAAGGAAGCCGCAGAGCAGGCCAAGAAGGAGCTGAGCTCCTCTTCGAGCACCTCCATCTCCATGCAGTATCTGGCCATGACCCCTGACGGCACTCCGGTGCACCTGGACGAAACCCTGACCCGTGCCCACTTCGAGAGCATGACCTCCGACCTGCTGGGCCGCTGCCGCACCCCGTTCAACAACGTGCTGCACGACGCTGGCATCGGTGTTTCCGACATCGACCATGTGGTGCTCGTCGGCGGTTCCACTCGTATGCCGGCCGTCAAGGAGCTCGTCAAGGAGCTTACCGGCGGTAAGGAAGCCAACCAGTCCGTGAACCCGGATGAAGTCGTGGCCGTCGGCGCAGCCGTGCAGTCCGGCGTCATCAAGGGCGACCGCAAGGACGTGCTGCTCATCGACGTGACCCCGCTGTCCCTCGGCATCGAGACCAAGGGTGGCATCATGACCAAGCTCATCGACCGCAACACCGCCATTCCGACCAAGCGTTCCGAGGTCTTCTCCACCGCTGAAGACAACCAGCCGTCCGTGCTCATTCAGGTCTATCAGGGCGAGCGTGAGTTCGCTCGCGACAACAAGCCGCTGGGCACCTTCGAGCTGACCGGCATCGCTCCGGCTCCGCGTGGCGTTCCGCAGATCGAGGTCACCTTCGATATCGACGCCAACGGCATCGTGCACGTGTCCGCCAAGGACAAGGGCACCGGCAAGGAACAGTCCATGACCATCACCGGCGGTTCCGGCCTGGGCAAGGACGAAATCGACCGCATGGTCAAGGAAGCCGAAGCTCACGAAGCCGAAGACAAGAAGCGCAAGGAAGACGCCGAAACCCGCAACCAGGCCGAATCCTTCGCCTATCAGACCGAGAAGCTCGTCAACGACAATAAAGACAAGCTCTCCGACGATGTGGCCAAGGAAGTCACCGATAAGGTCAACGAGCTCAAGGAAGCCCTGAAGGGTGAGGACATTGAGAAGATCAAGTCCGCCCAGAGCGAGCTGATGACCTCCGCCCAGAAGATCGGCCAGGCCCTCTACGCACAGCAGGGTGCCGCCGATGCCGCAGGTGCCGCAGGTGCCGCCGGTTCCGCTCCCGCTGACGACGACGTGGTTGACGCCGAAGTCGTGGACGATGACGACAAGGACAACAAGTAATCATGTCCGACTTCAACAAGGACGAATATCTGAACGACCTGCCCGACATGGACAACCTGTCCGGGCAGGCCGCCCCTGCATCCGGTGCATCGCAGGAATCGCAGAATAATGGCGATTCTGCAGCAAGTGCAACTTCCGATTCTGCAGATTCTGCAGCAACTGCAGCGAACGCAGCATCTTCCGAATCGCAAGAAAACGGCGATGCTGCGGATGGTGCGACGCAAGATGGTGAAGATACGCTGACTCCGCTTGGCCAGGCCAAGAAGGAAGCGGCGGAATACTTGGAAGCCCTTCAGCGCGAACGTGCGGAATTCATCAACTTCCGCAATCGTTCGCAGAAGGAGCAGGAACGCTTCCGCCAGCACGGCATCATCGACGTGCTGACCGCACTGCTGCCGGCACTTGATGACATCGATCGCATTCGCGAACACAGCGAAATGGACGAATCCTTCAAAGCCGTTTCCGCCAAAATCGACAAGGCGTTCGAAAAGTTCGGCGTCGAGAAGTTCGGCGAAAAAGGCGAGGATTTCGACCCGACCAAGCATGACGCGATCCTGCACAAGCCGGATCCGCAGGCCGAGAAGGAAACCGTCGACACCGTGGTGGAAGCCGGCTACCGTATCGGCGACCGCGTGATTCGCGCGGCTCGCGTGGTCGTGGCGTCCCCGCAGAGCTAGCGCAGTGACAGCGATTTCAACAACAACAGGCATTTGACATCAGCAACCTCGTGAAAGGAGGCACATCATGGCTGAGAATGAATGGCTGAGCAAGGATTTCTACAAGGTCCTCGGTGTCTCCAAAGACGCCACGGACGATGAGATTACCAAAGCGTACCGCAAGCTGGCGCGCAAGTACCATCCTGATCTGAACAAGACCAAGGAAGCGGAGGAAAAGTTCAAAGACATTTCCGAAGCGTACGACGTGCTCAGCAACAAAGACAACCGCCAGAAGTACGACGCCATCCGTCAGTTCGGCATGGGCGGCGCGCGCTTCGCCGGCGGCTCCGGTGCGGGCGGATTCGACGCGGGGGCATTCTCCGACATTTTCGGCTCGATGTTCGGCGCTGGCGCTGGCGCTGGAGCGTATGGCACGGGCGGCAATGGCTCGCGCATCCGCTTCCAGACCGGTGGCGGCAATCCGAATATCAACGATATTTTCTCGATGTTCGGTGGCGGCGCTGGTGGCCCTGCCGGGGCTGGCAACCCCTACGGGGGCAGCTACGAGCAAGCTGCGCAGCCGGAAGATGGCGAAGACCGCAATTCCAAGATCAATCTGACTTTCCGCCAGTCGGTCAAGGGGGCAACGGTTTCACTGTCTGCCGACGGAAAAAAGTTCAAGACGCATGTTCCAGCGGGCGTGCGTGACGGGCAGAAAATCCGTATTCCAGGCAAGGGCAAGCCGGGTCGTAACGGCGGAAAAAACGGCGATCTGTACCTGCAGATCAACGTTGCCGAAGATCCGAAATTCAGCCTGCGCAAGCGTGACATCATCATGGATCTGCCAATCACCGTCGGTCAGGCTGTGGCGGGCGCGAAAGTGACCGCACAGGATATCGACGGCAACGAAGTCACCTTCAAAGTGCCGGCAGGCTCGTCCAGCGGCACCGAAGTGCGCATCTCCGGCAGGGGCGTGGCCAACAGGCAGGGCGACGGCGATCTGATCGGGCGTGTGCAAATCCGCATTCCCGACAAGCCGAGCCTGAAAGTCAAGCATGCGGCAAAGGAATTCGACAAGGAGTGCGGCGATTTCGCTGACGAACTTGCCAAGGAGCGCTGATTGCCATGGCACGCGCATCCCGGACCTCCCAAGCCCGTGCGGCGCGGCAGGCCAAAATGCTGTACGACATGTGCGCAATGGCGATCGTGGCCGGCAGGGCCGATCTGGACGGGGCGGATGAAGTTGGTTTCGACATCGAACTGCCGATGTTCACGGTCGGTCGCGCCGGCGAACTCGCCAACGTGCATCCGCAGACGCTCCGCCAATACGATCGTTTGGGGCTGGTGGTGCCGCAACGCACGGACGGTGGCGCTCGCCGGTATTCGCTGCGAGACATCTCGCGCCTTGCGAAAGCGCAGCAGCTGAGTCAGGAAGAAGGCATCAACCTGGCTGGCATCGCGCGGATCCTTTCCTTGGAAGAGGAGAACCGCGAGCTGCGCCGGCAAGTCGAGCGATTGCGCCGGCCGGCCGGTTCCAGCGTGTTCGCGGCCGATGCGGACGGTGGCATTGTGGAAATCGAACGTTCCCGCCGCGCTCGCATGTGGCGTCGGCAGATTCAGGTCGACGCCCGTCAGCTGCCGTCGCGCGAGTCCGTGGAGGCCGCGCGTGTCGCGGCTGATGCGTACGACACGCGCGGTGGGGGTGTCGCAGGCGAAAACGAGGGGATTGAGAGGGGTAAACCCGTTTCTCAGCCGATTTCTAGGTCTATCGTGCTTTGGGGGATTGACTGATTTTCAGAAAACATTGAAAAAAAATTCAAAAACAGGCATATCTGGCAACAGATGTGCCTGTTTTGTTATATAGTTTTACCAAATGCATTGCTTCCTGCGACGATGTCGTCGTTGTGGGAAATAATGTTGAGTATCCGCGTTCTAACTGTCATTCTTCCGGTCGTCAAGGTGCTTCGGTGAAAGATGGTTCTCTTTGCCCATGAATAATCATGGAGGAGGGGGTAAGATATGCGGCGAGAACAGGAAAGGTTAGGAGCGTACAGTGCCAAGAGTTGCGTTCACAGCTAAGACCCGCAAGTATCTCGGGTCTCTGGATGCCGTGGAATCGGTCACCCAGTATCGTATTTGTTACTCCAAGGAGTTTCGCGATGATTGCATGCGCAGGTATGCCGAAGGTGGCTCGCCTGCCGCGATTTTCCGCGAGGCCGGGCTTGATCCGAAGATCATCGGATACAAGCGCGTGGAACGTTGCATCGCTCGCTGGAAGGCGGAAAATGCGGAAAAGGCCGCTGAAACCGCTGTGGAAAACAGTGAAAATCAGGGAGAGTGAATTTCAAATCTCCCGATACAAGTGAAATTTTCGAATTTCATGGATTATAGCGATGGGGGTTGCCGATAATTCGTGAAAAAAATCGGATGATTTTGCGAATACGTAGGCGCGAAGTATTGCGTCGATATGGGAAGCGCTCGGATGGAGGACCGTCCGGGCGCTTTTCGTTTGCCTCGCTTGTATGCCTGTTTGTTGTCTGCCGTTTTGCCGCGACTCGCGAATGCTGCCGTCTTGCCGCTCTGCTGAAATGGCAGTGGAAGTCGCGATGGACGGCGCTGCCCGGAAATCCGGTGCTCCGCGTCCGACGGTCGTAGGGAAGGAACATCATGACCGAGACGAACCTGATGATCAAGGCCGTGTTCTGGGATATGGACGGCACGCTGATCGATTCCGAACCGTATTGGCATGAGGGTGAGATGAAAATCGCAGCCGCGCATGGCGGATATTGGGATGAGGAGCTCGCCTGGCAGGGTTCGGGCACGCCGGTTCCGGATGTGGCCCGTCGCATGGTGGAGCATGGTTGCCAGCTGTCGATTGAAGAGATCGGCCAGGGCATGATCGATTACGTCGCCCAAAAGGAATTCGAGCGCATTCCGTGGATCGAAGGCGTGGAAGACGTGCTTGTCGCGCTGCGTGACGCTGGCGTTCCTTCGATGCTGGTCACCACGTCGCCGCGTCATCTTGCGGAGAATCTGGTTGTCCAAGCGCCGGCTGGCGCGTTTGCGGGCTACGTGTGCGGCGATGATGATGTTGAGAAGAAGCCGTCTCCGGCCCCGTATTTGGAGGCGGGTCGTCGCTTGGGTATCGCTCCGGAAGATATGAAGTACTGCATTGCGATTGAGGATTCCATGTCGGGCCTGCGTTCGGCCGTCGCCTCCGGCGCGACGACGATCGGCCAGACCGGGTTCATGCAGATTGACAATTCCAACGGCCCGCAGTTCGCCTCGATCAAGGGCTACGAGGGCATTGACGCGGCCTCGCTCGACGCTTTCGTGCGTCAGCGCGTATCCCAGGCCTGATTTTTCGCCCCATCTCGCTTACGTATGGCAGATTTGTCTGGTAGCTAGGAAAAGAAAAAGCCCGCTGCGGTGGAATGAATGCAGCGGGCTTAGTGGAGCCGACGGTAGTCGAAACCGCGACCTCTTCGATGCGAACGAAGCGCTCTACCAACTGAGCTACGGCCCCAAGTCATGTCTAGCAACACGCTAAGCAAGACAACTCTCGCGATTCTAGTACGAAGTCTGTACGAATGCAATCTGCGAGATTCGCGTGTTGCGGAATATCCCTTGCAGGAAAAGCATGCGAAAGCATACGAAAACGGTGCCTTCCGAAAAATCGAAAGACACCGCAATCGCAAGAAAAGGAGAAAACGTAAGATCAGGCTTCCGCGGTCGCGGTATCAGCCTTCTTTTTGCCGAACTTTGCTTTGAGCAAGCCGACGAAGGTAGGAATCAGCGACAGCACGAGAATCGCAATGATGACCAGCTCGAAATGCTTCTGCACGGCCGGAATGCCGCCGAAGAAGTAGCCGAGCAGCGTGAACAGGGTGGACCAGCACAGGCCGCCGAGCACGGAGAACGGGGTGAAACGGCTCCAACGCATGCCGGAAATGCCGGAAATGAACGGCATGAACGTGCGGATGAACGGGAAGAAACGGCCGAGGAACACGGCGAGCGGGCCCCACTTTTCGATCATGCCTTCGGTTTTGGCGAGGCGTTCGGGGGTCATAGCCTTGACTCTGCCGGATTCGATGATGCGACGGCCGAAGAAGTGGCCGATCCAGTAGTTGCACTGGTCGCCGATGATCGGAGCGCACCAGACCACGGGCAGCAGCGCGAACAGCGGTAGTGCGGAAACGCCGGTCTGGGCGTCGGGCGCGGCGAAGAAGCCGGCGGCGAACAGCAGGGAGTCGCCCGGCAGGAACGGGAAGAACACGACGCCGGTTTCGACGAACACAATCAGGAAGATGAAACCAAGCGTGGGGGCGACGCCCATGGAGATCCAGCTGGCGATCGCCGTGCGCGGATCCTTGAGCAGATTAATGAAGAAGTTGATAATTCCCATGAAATGCTCTCTGTGAGTACCTTACATCTAAACGTCCAAAATTAAGTGGTTCAGGCTGCCTTGTGTGGGTTGGCCTCGCGGAACCAATGTCAGCCTACCAGTGGCCCTCTAATGCGGCGCCTAGTAATGCCCGACGGTTGGCAAATCTGCACAAACGGACGCAAAGTGCCAACTGCGGTGGGTGATTTTGGTTTGGGGGTGTTTGGCGTTTGGCTGTTTGGCTTTAGAGTATGCGATATATCCGGTATATCGCGTATCGCTCATTGTGATTTGGCGTTGTGACCTCACGATTTTGGTTTTTTTGGGGGGCCTCATGATTTTGATTTGGTGACCTCACGATTTGAAAAAAGGCGGCGAAAAACGGAATCGTGAGGTCAACAAATCAAATAGTGGGGCCGCTGAACACGAATCGCGCATGTTGACGGTACGAAAGTGTGTTTCGATGGCGCGGAAGATAGCGTGGAAACCGCAGTAAGGCAATGCGAGAGCGGTTGGGGCAATGTAAGACTAGGCGAATACGGCAAATACAAGGGAGTGTGAATCGTGGCGGAAAATCTTGCGCAATCGGTTGATGGGAATCTGAATCGGCAATCGCGGGCGCTGCTCGAAGCGTTGCATGCGGCGGCCGGAAAATTCTCCATGTTCGGTCATCAAAACGAAACCAGCAAGGTGATTACCCCCGATACGGATTCCGACGTGCATGCCGTGACCGGCGCATATCCGGCGGTCTGGGGCAATGATTCGGGCGCTGCCGGCACGGGCGCATATGGCACTCCGCTGCCGGAATCGCCGTATGCGCGCGATTTCAACGCTTTCGCGCGCAACAGCTTCATACGCATGGCCGATTCGCTGCCACGTATGTACACGAGGTAAGTACGTGTGCGCGGTGTAAGCATGCGTTTGCGGGCGGATTCTTCCAGTCGGTGGAGGAATCTGCCCGCTTTTAGTCTTGTAGGCGGGCGGATTCTTCCAGTCACTGGAAGAATCAGGACGTTTTTAAGACTGTTGGCGTCCGGATTGTTCCAATGTCTGGATGTTTTGGGATGTTACTGGGGCTGTAAGCGGGGTGATTGTTCCAGTGGGTGGGGGAATCACCCCGCTGAGGGTCTGTTTTGTGTCCGGATTGTTCCAGCGATTGGGGGTTTAGGACGCGGGGAGGGCTGTTTTCCTTTGCGTTGGATAGGCTGAAGGCATGGAACGCATGAATGAGACGTTGGACTTGAAACTGAATGAGTTGAGTGCGAATACGGCAGAAGTAACGGGAACTGCGGGAATGGTGAATACGGCGGAGATGGCAGAATCGCCGACAGCGGCGGAACAGTCTGGCACAGAACAGTCTGGCACGGGACTTGACGCCCTCGTGTGCGGAACCGACGTTCCGCAAGGCACGGTGGTGATGGCTGCCACGCCGATCGGCAACACGGCCGACGCCTCCGCACGCCTCATTGCGCTCCTGGAACGCGCCGACATCGTGGCCGCCGAAGACACCCGCCGTCTCTACGCGCTCGCCAACCGTCTCGGCGTGCACGTGAACGGCCGCGTGGTGGCCTACCACGATCACAACGAGCGAGACAAGTCCGACGGTCTGCTCGATCAGGTGGAAACCGGCGCTACCGTGCTGGTCGTGTCCGACGCGGGCATGCCGACCATCAACGATCCGGGCCTCGCGATCGTGCGTCGCGCCATCGAACGTGGTCTGCCCGTCACCTGCGCTCCCGGCCCGTCCGCAGTGCTGGACGCGCTGTGCCTTTCAGGACTGCCCACCGACCGCTTCTGCTATGAAGGATTCCTGCCGCGCAAGCATTCCGAACGCGTGCAATACCTGCGTACCCTGCGTTCTGAACGCCGCACCATCGTGTTTTACGAAACCCTGCATCGCATCGACGATTCCATGGCCGACCTGCTTGACGTGTTCGGTCCGAACCGCAAGATGGCGCTTTGCCGTGAACTTACCAAGGATTTTGAGCAGATCCGTCGCGGAACCATCGCGCAGATTCGCCAGAGCGTGATCGACGAGCCGCCGCGAGGCGAAATGGTGCTGGTCGTTGCCGGCGCTTCCGAAGAGGAGGCTGACGCTGCTGCCCCCGCATCGTTGAGCGTCGAAGACTTGGCGGTGCTGTCGATCGACCGTGCGCAGGAAGACAATCTGCGCATCAAAGACGCGATTTCGCAGGTCGTTGCCGAGCATCCCCTTGCGGACGGCTCGCTTGCTAATCGCAAGCAGGTCTACAATGCGGTTCTTGCGATGAAGCAGTGAGTCCATATTAGTTACCGTCCGGCGATTGCCTATCGTGCGATTGCCCGTCGCGCAAGTGTTAGCTGCAAGCTTGCGATCCGCACGATTCCAACGATTCCAGCAGTATTTGCAGGGCGCGGGCCACGTCCGGCCCGCCGACTTGCGCAAGATAGTCCAACATCGCCGGTGTTGCGGAAGGATTGGCGACCAGCCATTTGCGCAGTTGCGGCGCGTATTCCGCGATATGCCATAGCACGTCCTGCGGTGTGTCCGGACTGCACGCCACCAGCGGCGTCAATGGAATTGGGGGAGACGGCGGATCCACCAGCGGTTTCGGCCGCGGTTTGGGCTGGTATGGCGGCGGTTCGCGGCGCGTCCGCTGTGCACGGTGTGCGAGATTCCGCGCATTCCGATGCGTCGCGCGATGCGTCCGTGGCCTGCGTTTTTCTTGGATTCCGAGCAGTCTGCGGAATCCGTTTGCTCTGTCGGCACCTATCCTGTCGGCGTGCGTCGCGCGCCGCGCCTTATGCCTGCTATGCGCTGCGCTCATATTCGTCGCTTCTTCCGTCGATCGCAAGAATGTAGTTGCGCGCCTGTGGCGCGTTGCGAATATGCTTCGTCTCCTGCATGATTTGCATGCAATCGTTGGAGCGGAAATGAAATTCCTGCATGAGCATGCAGATGATTTCGGAAACCAACGATTCGCTTTCGGGGGTGCAGTTCAATGCGAGATCGCATGCGGTGCGAACAGGCGTGGTCACGATGATCGGACCGACTTTGATGGTGTGTTCGTTTGGTGCGAGACGGTTGAAAACGTTGATTTTACGGCCGTAACGTAGCGCTCGATAGTGGGCTCTCGCGATAATGTCGATGGATTCGGGGAAGGTGCCGCCTAGCCAAACCCATGCGGCGGTGCGTGAACATGCCACGGACCGGCTCGGCAGCAATGTCGCGATGATGCAGGCCCGCCCGTACAACGTGTCCGAATCGTGGCATGAATAGGCGTTCACGCTGTCGAGCTTGCACAGCGCGCCGGATGAGGCCAGCAGGTTCAGGCACATCGGGCCCGGAAGGTCATCGTTGCCCAGAAGGGGTGGTGGAGTGTCCATGACGGTACCGTAGCGGATTCGAATTCCGTTGCGCCACCAGCCCCCGAAAATCTGTGGATATGTGGAAAATGATTGTTACGTAATGCAACAATGTGGATAGATCGGCAGATATGCAAATTATGATGCAAACTATTTCAAACGATTGAAATCGACGATCGCACGTCCATCCTCCAATAAAAATCCAACTACCGAAATACATGGAAAATGCGGGATATGGCGCTTTGTATAATCGGGCACCATGAGTCATATTTTGGTGAATGTTGCTTGGCCGTATGCTAACGGCCCCCGTCATATCGGTCACGTCGCCGGATTCGGCGTGCCCTCCGACGTATACGCGCGCTACGAGCGCATGAAGGGCAATGACGTGCTGATGGTGTCTGGCACCGACGAGCACGGCACCCCGATCTTGGTGGAAGCCGACAAGGAAGGCGTCAGCGCACAGGAGCTCGCCAACCGTTACAACCGTGTGATCGCCAAGGATCTGTGCGATCTCGGCCTGAGCTACGACCTGTTCACCCGCACCACCACCGGCAATCACGAGCAGGTGGTGCAGGAACTGTTCAAGCAGTGCCTCGCCAACGGCTACATTTACAAGGGCACCCAGAAGGTCGCCATCTCGCCGTCCACCGGCCGCACCCTGCCTGACCGTTACATCGAAGGCACCTGCCCGATCTGCGGTGCCGACGGTGCCCGCGGCGACCAGTGCGACGCCTGCGGCAACGAACTCGACCCGGACGAGCTCATCAATCCCGTTTCCAAAATCAACGGCGAAACCCCGCGCTTTGAGGAAACCGAACACTTCTTCCTCGACCTGCCGGCGCTCGCCGAAGCCAATCTCGCATGGCTGAAGACCCGCGAAGGCTGGCGTACCAACGTCATCAACTTCTCCATCGGCCTGTTCAAGGAAGTCAAGCCGCGTGCCATCACGCGTGACATCGACTGGGGCATTCCCGTTCCGGTTGCCGGCTGGATCGACAATCCGAACAAGAAGCTGTACGTGTGGTTCGACGCGGTGATCGGCTACTTGTCGGCATCCATCGAATGGGCTCGCCGCAAGGGCGATCCGGAAGCATGGCGCGCATGGTGGAATGATCCGGAAACCCCGGGCTACTACTTCATGGGCAAAGACAACATCACGTTCCACTCCCAGATCTGGCCGTCCGAAATGCTCGGCTACAACGGTCAGGGCTCCAAGGGCGGCGAAACCGGCAAGCTCGGTCCGCTGAACATGCCGGAGCAGGTCGTGGCTTCCGAATTCATGACCATGGAAGGCAAGAAGTTCTCGTCTTCGCGTGGCATCGTCATTTATGTGAAGGACATTCTCGCCCGCTACCCTGTGGATGCCGTGCGCTACTACATTTCCGTGGCCGGTCCGGAAAGCTCCGATTCCGACTTCACATGGGCTGAGTTCGTGCGCCACAACAACGAGGAGCTTGCCGCTTCCTGGGGCAACCTCGTCAACCGTGTGGCCAATCTGATGAACAAGAACTTCGGTGAGATTCCGGCGCTCGATGAGAGCGAAATGACCGATGGGGATCGCGCTCTGCTGAGCGAAACCAAGGCCGCGTTCGACACGGTCGGTTCGCTGATCGAGAACCATCGCCAGAAGAACGCGCTGAGCGAAGCCATGCGCGTGGTCGGCGACATCAACAAGTACATTTCCGCCACCGAACCGTGGAAGATCAAGGACAATCCGGCTCGCCTCGGCACCGTGCTGCACGTTGCCGCCCAGGCCGTGTCCGACGCGAACCACCTGCTGGCCCCGTTCCTGCCGCATTCCGCGCAGAAGGTGTGGGAGGCTCTCGGTGGCACAGGCACGTTCTCGCCGTTGCCGCGCTTGGAAGAGGTCGAGGATCTCGACAAGCCGGGCTTCATGTATCCGATCATCACCGGCGACTACAAGCTGGGCGAAACCGTGCATCCGTGGGCTTCCGAGCCGATCGTGGCCGGCACTGCAGTGCCGAAGCCGCATCCGATTTTCGCGAAGATTCCGCCGGAGGCCGTCGAAGAGGAGCTCGCTCGCTTCGATTCGGAGCTGAAGGCTCGTCGTGAGGCCGAGGCGGCCCGTCTTGCCGCCGAAAAGGCCAAGCTGGAAGGCTGATTCGCTGATTCACCTGGGGATTCGGCTTGATTTGGCCTGATTTGCCGCTAAGGTGAGTTGTTCTGATTGCCGGTGCAAGGAATTACGAAGTTCTTGCACCGGCTTTTTATATCTGATTTTGCAAATCCGACTTGTAAATCTAATGCGCAATATTCGACTTTCTGTATACGATTTTACAAATCTATAGTGCAATCCGGATTGAATCGATTTCAAAATCCGTAACAATCGCTATTTCTCTTTGCCATTCCTCTCGTTACAATGGGGAAGTTGAGGGAAATGCGATGCTGCAGGGAGGCTCTTATGTTGGACGTCAAGCGAGTGCTGAAAGCCGCGCCTACGAAAATGCGTTCCCAAGAGCCGCTGCAGCAGTTGTGGACGCCCTGGGGCGAACAGATCGCCGGCGAATGGTTGTCTTCCAACGACGCCCACAAGGTGTTCTGCCCTGCAAAAGACGGCGAACGCAAACTGGAAAACGGCCGCACGCCAATCCTGAACGAGCATCCGCGCCCAACCATGGTGCGCGGCAATCACACCATGCTCAACGGATTCTGGGATTACGCGATCGTGTCCATTCCCGAAAGCGGCAACGGCTCGAAATGGCGCAAATCCGCGGCTGTGCTCACCCGTGACGAAGCGGTGCAGGCAGTGAAGGAAGCGGCCATCCCCGAAACGTTCGACGGCAAGATTTTGGTGCCGTTCTCCCCGGAATCCGCGCTTTCCGGCGTGCATCAGACGATTTACCCAGACAATATGATCTGGTATCGCACGGTGGTGCATCCCGTGACGCTTGGGGGAGGGGAGGCGGTTCGGCAGATCGGCGATGCGAACCGCTTGATGCTGCATTTCGAAGCGGTCGATTACGTGTGCGCCTGCTTTATCAACGGGCAGTTTGCAGGGATGCATGTCGGGGGATATTTGCCGTTTGACGTCGATATTTCGGCATTCGTCGATCCCGATGATGCTTTCGAGATTGCGTTGTGCGTGTACGATCCGAACGATTCGGGCACGCAAATGCGCGGCAAGCAGAAAATCGAGCGCGAGGGGATTTGGTACACCGCGCAAAGCGGCATTTGGCAGAGCGTGTGGATGGAGATCGTGCCGGAAGCGTACGTGCAGACGCTTACGCTGAAGGGCGCCGCCGACGGCAGATTGTTTATTCGCGCGGAAATCGGCGGAGACAAGCCGAATGCCAAACTGCATATCGTCGTAGCCGATCCCGCGGACGGCACGATCGTCGCGGACGAACTGCTGCCGGCTGGCATGCGCAAGGTGCGCACGGAAATCGCAACGCGGGCCGAACACTTGTGGTCGCCGAACGATCCGTATTTGTATGACGTGACGGCGACGCTGGAATTTGGTGCGGCGAAATCGCAGGGAAAGCAGGAAAAGCTGCAGCAAGAATCGCAGGAAATTCAAGAGAAACCCGCGAAATCGCAGGAAAAGCAAGATATTGTGCGCTCGTATTGCGCGTTCCGCACGGTTGAGATTAAGCCTGATTTGAAGGGTATCGCGCGCTTCCATCTCAATGGCAAGCCGGTGTTCCTCAAGGGTGTGCTCGACCAGGGCTATTGGCCGGACGGCCTGCTGACCGCGCCGAGTGACGAAGCGCTGGTGCATGACATAACCGCCATGAAGGAATCCGGCTTTACTATGCTGCGCAAGCATATCAAAATCGAGTCGGCGCGCTGGTACTACCATTGCGACCGCCTCGGCATGCTGGTATGGCAGGACGCGGTGTCGGGTGGCGGCGAATACAACGCGTGGGCCACCAACCGCAAGCCGACGCTCATGCGTGCCACATGGAACAAGTACCGCGATGACACGGCGAAGCATTTCGCGGCGCTCGGTGCCGACGATTCGACGTACCGCCGCGACTGGTCGCGCACTTGCGATGCCATGGTGCACATGCTTGCCGGCCACCCGTCGATCGTCACGTGGGTGCTGTTCAACGAAGGGTGGGGGCAGTTCGACGCGTGCGATGCGGCGGAACGCATTCATGCGCTTGACCCGACGCGCCCGATCGACGCCACGAGTGGCTGGTACGACCAGCGTTGCGGCGATTTTCACAGCGTGCACAACTACTTCCGTCCGCTGGAAATCTACCCGGATAAGGGGCCGTTGCGTGGGTATGTGGCCGAATATGAAAAGCGGCATAAGCGGCGTCGTCGTGCCGCGCATTACGCGGTGTTGCCGGTTGCGCAGCATGGCGTTCGTGCGTTCGTGATTTCGGAATTCGGAGGATTGGCGCAGTTGGTTGCCGATCATGCTGCGGTTTCGCGCGCGTACGGCTACGGTGAATACGATTCGATTGAGGATTGGCGCACTGCCGTCCGTTCCGTGCTTGATTCGGCGGAATCGTTGGAATCACGCGGATTGGCGGGCTACGTGTATACGCAGGTTTCCGACGTCGAAGAAGAGCTCAACGGCCTCATGACCTACGATCGCCGCCTCAACAAATTCGCGCAATGATTCGCCGAGATTGAGTGCGGTCATGGCTGTCATGGAAGCGTTCTGCTTCTTGCGTTTCGGTGGCGCGTTCGGTACGTTGGGAACGGCGGCTATTATGGCGCCATCACAGCGAGCCACGGCGGAACGGAGCGAGGAGATGTGCGTTGCGTTTGCATTGGCCGCATTAACCGAGGGGGGTCTTGTGACCATGAATCATGTTCCGGAAGCGCCGCAGTCCGCAAGCGGCGATTATGCGTGGTTGGGAGCCGAGCCGGGTTCCGTGGCCGATCAGCTGTATATGTCGGCGGCCGACGAATGGAATCAGGCAATCAATTCGCGTTTTGTGAATGAATTGCTGGATGATACACTTCCAGAATCGATTTTGAAGTCTTATTTAATTCAGGATTTCAAGTTCTTTAATCAGGGCATCATGGCACATGCGATTGAACTTGCGCCGCGTCAGGAAACCAAAGATATGCTGGCGAAACAATCGCAATGGTTTGCTGACAATGAAGCAACATATTTTACCGGATTCCTTAAGGAATACGGAATTACTGACGAAGAATACAATAATTCCGAGCAGACTCCGGCAAATCGTGAATATTGCGAATATCTGACCAAGCTGGTTCAGGGAACTTGGGAAGAACTCATTACTGCGCTGTGCTGCATGGAATGGATTTATCTTGCCTGGGCCAAGCGCACCATCGACGCTGGCGTCGTTCAGCAGATTCCGGCGCACAAGGGTTGGGTTGATTTGCATGAGGGCGATTATTTCCGCGCCTGGACGGGCCGCCTGATCGCGCTCGTCAACGAGTATGCGTCGGTGGATGGCTCGGAGGCCGACGTGTTCCGCACCATCGTGCATCTCGAGCGTCGCTTCTTTGAGGATTCCTATCCGCAGCGGTGAGCGGTGAGCATGGTATGAGGCAATGAGCGCCAATGCAAATTGGCGGTAACGCGGTAACGCAATAACGCAAGCAGGGGGGATCCGCAGAATACGCGGACCCCCCGTAATTGTTGGGGCAACCGGCATGCCCCAACGTGTCAGATCAGCTCGATATCCACATCCAAGTGGAGCGGCTTATCGGCTGGAATGTGGTACTGCGGGTGCACCGGGCTCATCCAGGAATCGTCGCCGCCGACGCCCATTTGCGCGGCGAGCACGCGCAGGAACATGTGCTTCGGAGCGGGCAGTTCGTCCTGATGCTGGGCTTCTTCCAACATGAATGCGCTGTACGGCTGCAGGCTGAGCGCGAACGCTGATTCGCCGTGACGGCTCACACGCATGCCATGACCGGCATCATCCGTGATCTCAGCCCAACGCACATCCTCATGGTTGCCGGTTTCCTGCGGCATGAGGTACGGCGCATGATCGTCGTAAGCGTTGGTGTTCCAAATGCCCAGCTTGGCATGCTTGCGGTCGGCGTAGGTTTCGTCGGGTCCGGGGCCGTAGAAGCGCAGGTTGGAGTATTCGACCGGCAGCGTCCATTCCAAACCGAAAGCCGGAATGGTCGGGGCTTCCTGAGTTTCACCCGGATAGTCGACGCTCAAGTGCAGCTTGCCGGTGGTGTCTGCCACATACGTGATGGTGACGTGCGTGCGCTGCGGAGTGGCGAGCTCGTACTCGTATACGGCTTTCAGCGTATCGTCATTGACCTGTTCGATGGTGTTGTTGACGCACTTGGCGTAACGGCCTGCGCCGACCCACTGCGCGCGGTCGTAACCGTGGCCTGCACCGCGATCGTTGTCGGTCAGCGCGCGGAACGTGGTGAGCGTGGGCCTGCGCAGCACGAATTCACGGCCGTCAAGCGTGTACGAAACAATGCCGCCCTGCGTACGCGACAGCAGAATCTCACGACCGGATCCCTGCACGCCAGCATTCCAACGGCCAACGGTCACGATGCCGTCAACAGGCTTCGTCTCGCTGGCAGCAACCGGCTTGGAGCCTGCAACCACGGTCTGGCCGAACGACAGCTCGTAGCCCTTCGACGCCCACTCTTCCGCGGCGGCAAGGCGTTGGCTCACTTCGAGCGTGAGCTCGTTGGCTTGGCCTCGGTAGGCCTCCAACGGCCATTCAATATCGAAGTGCTTGGTTTCGCCAGCCGGCACATCAAAACGCTGTTCGGCCTGCCATACCGGCTCGCCATCCGCAAGCACGCGCGTAACGAACACATAGTCGGCGGTGGAAACGAACAGATTGTCATTCGCGATCTCAACGCCGGTTTCACCCGGCACAATGCGCACGTTGGCATACAGCTGCTTGACGTCTTGCGCCTTTGGCGACGGCGTGCGATCGGCGAACACAATACCGTCTCCGGCAAACTCGTAATCGCTCGGACGATCGCCGAAATCGCCGCCGTAGCAGAGACGTTCATCGCCATCGGGCAAGCGCACAAGAATCGCCTGATCAATGAAATCCCAAATAAATCCGCCCTGATATTGCGGGTAGCGTTCCAGCGCAACATATTCGTCCATATTTCCGACGGAATTGCCCATGGCGTGCATGTATTCGCAGGAAATATACGGCTTCTTCGGATCGGACTTGAGATATTCCTCGATTTCGTCGGCGTGCGCGTACATGCGGCTTTCGATGTCGGTCACGTCGTCATACTTGCGATTGTGGGTCACGCCCTCGTAGTGCACTGGTCGGTTCGGGTCGAGTTCGTGCACGTGGACGCTCATCGCGCGGAACACGTCTCCCGCATACGATTCGTTGCCAAGCGACCAGATGACTACGGAAGCATGGTTGTAGTCGCGCTTCATCATGCTGTTCACACGGTCCACGCACGCGCCCTCCCATTCGGGCTTGCTGCCCGGAACGGCGGAATCCTCGGTGACCACGTCTCCCGGCAGGCACCAGCTGCCGTGCGTTTCAAGATTGGTTTCGTCGATCAGGTAGATGCCGTATTCGTCGCACAGGTCGTACCAGTATTCCTGGTTGGGGTAGTGCGAGGTGCGGATGGCGTTGATGTTGTGCCTCTTGCAGAACGTGATGTCGTCGATCATGTCTTGCCTGGTGATGGCGCGGCCGCGCTTCGCGTCGAATTCGTGGCGGTCGGCGCCCTTGAAGACCACGCGCTTGCCGTTGAGCTTCATGATGCCGTCTTCGATGCGGAAGCGACGGAAGCCGACGCGCTGCGTTGCGGTTTCAACGATCGCGCCATCATGGCCGATCACCACAACTTGCAGTTCGTACAGTGCCGGGCTCTCGGCGCTCCACGGCTTGACGTCCAACGAGCCGGAAACGATGCCGGTTTCGTCGGATGCGGCCAATGCGGTTTCCCACACCACATTGCCACTCAAATCCTTCAGCGTCGCCGACACGGTGGCGGCATTCTTCGCATTGCGCACCGCGAGTAGCGCGTCGAGCGAACCGGTGGCGGTTTCCGGATTCCAATCCGCTTCGACCTTCATATCTTCAATGTGCACATGCGGCTGTGCGGCGAGTTCCACGGAACGGAACAGGCCGTGCAAACGCCAGTAATCCTGATCTTCCAGCCAGGATGCGCTTGCGTATTCGTAGCAGGCGACGGCCACGACGTTTTCGCCGTCGTGCAACGCTTCGGTGATATCGAATTCGTTCGGGGTGTAGCCGTCTTCGCCGTAGCCGACGAATACGCCGTTGACCCACACGTAGATCGCGGTGGCCATGCCGTGGAACGTGATGCTGACGGTGCCGCCATTTTGACGGGCCGCATCAAGACGCTCGGCGACGGTGAACGTGCGGCGATACAGTGCCACATGGTTGGTTTCGGGAACGTTCGGCTCCTGCGGATTCTCATGGCCGTCCCACGGGTACTGAATATTCACGTACTTGTGGTTCATGTATCCCGCGTTCTGCAGGTGGGAGGGCACGTCGATGCGGCCGAAAGCGGAATCGTCGAAATCCTCGGCTGCGAACGGCTCTTCCTCAAGATCGATGTCGGAGGCCTGCACCATTTCCACGCGCCATTCGCCGTCGAGGCTTTGCTTCAAATCGCTCGGCTCGCCGATCGCGGGAATGTGAGAAAAGGTCACGTGATTGGAATGTGCCGGCGTGCGATTCACTGCGAACACCGTGGGGTCGGTGAGCCACGCGGCGGATGCGGTGGTGATCTTATCTGCCATGATTTCCTCGTTTCCGAAACATAACTTCGTTGTTGATGTAGGTTTAGTTGGTGTGTACTTTTGTGTACTCAGAGTAATAAACTCTTTTACTAGCATGGTAAACGTTGTTTACTTAAATTGCAAATCTGCGTGTTGCGTTATTTGCAACTGAATTTACTTATATGGCAATAGGTGACGGCAAATGGCGGTAGTAATCATGATTGCAGATGTCGGTATTTGATAATCGTAAGAACTGCGATTGCGACACGCCGTTTGGGGGCTTGGTTTACTAAGGAATTTTACTTTCGATAGTAAACATCGTATACTCAATTTTCGAGGTCAACGGGTGATCTCATCAAAATCTTCTAAGGAGAAGAGATAATGAGCAATACGACCACTACTGCGAACGGCACGGCTCGTCGCGGAAAGCTCGGCCAGCGCGTAGCGTACGCGTGCGGCAACCTTGGCCAGTCCGCGTTCTATAACGCACTGAGCACCTACTTCGTCGTCTATGTGACGAGCTCCTTGTTCGCTGGTGTCGATAAAGGCGTCGCCACCAAGCTGATCGGCGTCATCACCGGCCTGGTCGTGGTGATCCGTATCGCGGAGATCTTCATCGACCCGCTGCTGGGCAACATCATCGACAACACCACCACCAAGTGGGGCCGTTTCCGCCCATGGCAGTTCCTCGCCGGCGCGATTTCGTCCGTGCTGATCGTGCTAGTGTACACCGGCCTGTTCGGCTTGGTGAACGTGAACGCCACGTGGTTCATCGTACTGTTCGTCATCACCTTCATCGTGCTCGACGTGTTCTACTCCCTGCGTGACATCTCCTACTGGGGTATGATCCCTGCATTGAGCTCCGACTCCCACGAGCGCTCCACCTACACCGCACTCGGCTCCTTCACCGGCTCCATCGGCTACAACGGCATCACCGTCGTGGTCATCCCGATCGTCACCTACTTCAGCTGGGTGTTCACCGGTGAGCTCGCCGAAAGCCAGTCCGGCTGGACCTGCTTCGGTATTATCGTCGGCCTGCTTGGCCTCTTGACCGCATGGACCGTTGCCTTCGGCACCAAGGAGAACGAGAGCGCCCTGCGTTCCAAGGCCCAGGAGAACGGCAACCCGATCGAAGCCTTCAAGGCCATCTTCCAGAACGACCAGCTGCTGTGGGTTGCCCTGAGCTACCTGCTGTACGCCATCGCCAACGTGGCCACCACCGGCGTGCTGATCTTCCTGTTCAAGTTCATCCTCGACAACCAGGCCGCATACTCCCTCACCGGCGTGATCGCACTGGTTGCAGGCTTGGTTATGGCTCCGCTGTACCCGATCCTGAACAAGCGCATTCCGCGCCGTTACCTGTACATCGGTGGCATGATCTCCATGATCGCCGGCTATGTGATGCTCGGCATCTTCTCCGACAACATCATCATGGTGTTCGTGGCTCTGGTGCTTTTCTACGTGCCGGGTACCCTCATTCAGATGACCGCCATCCTGTCGCTGACCGACTCCATCGAATACGGCCAGCTCAAGAACGGCAAGCGCAACGAGGCCGTCACCCTGTCCGTCCGCCCGATGCTCGACAAGATCGGTGGCGCCATGTCCAACGGCATCGTCGGCATCATCGCCGTGGCCGCTGGCATGACCGGCAATGCGACCGCAGCCGACATGACCGCATCCAACATCCACATCTTCAAGATCTGCGCCTTCTACATTCCGCTCGTGCTCATCATCCTGAGCCTGATCGTGTTTCTGTTCAAGGTGAAGATCACTGAGAAGATGCACGATGAGATCGTCAAGGAGCTCGAAGTGAAGCTCGCCAACGGTGAGATCGAAGCCGACGACGCTCAGACCGTAGAAGCCGTCGAGGCGGTTGCCATGGCTGAAACCGCTGGAACTGCTGGAACCGCTACTCCGGCGGGCCAACCTGAATCCCGATAACTGAACTTCCCCTTCCTTTCCGACAACCAGGGCCGCCTGAAGCACTCCATCCGCTGCAGGCGGCCTTTCATTCTTTTCGTCTCCATGCCTCTCATCCCGTCCGGGTTCCTCCACTCACTGGAACAATCTGGACGATAAAAGGCCTGTCAGCGGGAGGATTCCTCCGCTCACTGGAGGTTTTTGGACAGTACGGGGGTATTTTGCGGTCCGGATTCTTCCAGCGACTGGAGGGATATGGATGCTTGGAGAGTTGCAGACGGGGCGATTCTTCCGGTGGCTGGAGGTTTTTGGACGTTAGCAGGTCTGTTAGCGGGTAGCTTCCTCCACCGACTGGAGGTTTTGGGTCGCGCTAAGGCGTCCGGAGCTATGCTTCGCCGATGAGGGAGCCGCGTTCGTGGATCGTCGGCACCAGTGTGCGGATCACGATGGTGGCCTGCCCGCGCAGGGTGAGATCCTCGCCTTGCCTGCAACGGTGAATTTGCGGCGCCTCCTGATAATCCGTGGTCACGGTGCGGCTGATTTCGTTTTCCATCGCGTCGATGAATTGAGTATTGACGATTTCCGGCGCACCATATACCGAAATGTCGCGCAGATCCAACAATCCTGCCGGTATGGCCATGACGCGCCCGAGCAACGCGCCCGCTTCGGTGAGAATATGCGTACGCGCGGCGGGATCCTGCGAGATGCGTTGCTGCAACCTGTCGCCGGAAACGAATGATTCGAGACATCCCTGTTTGCCGCATTCGCAGATTGGCCCGTTCGGGTCGACCACCACGTGTGCGATTTCTCCGGCAGTGAAGGAACTTCCTTCGATGATGACGTCGTTGAGGCATAATGCCGCGCCGACGCCCCGCCCGATGGAGATGAGCATGGAATTGGGAGAGCAGTCGCCGAAGAATCGTTCCGCCACAAGTGCCGCATTGGTGTCGTTGCCTACGATCACGGGCACTCCGGTGGCGTTTTCCACTTCGGTTTTCAGCGGCAGTTCGCTCCACCCCAAGTGCACGGATTTGCGCACCACGCCGTTGGGTTCCACAATGCCGGTCACCGCGATGCCGATGCCAAGGATCGGCAGTGGCGTTGAGCTGATGAGCTGCCTGCAGAGGTCGATCACGTCATTGACGCTGCAGCCATGGTCGACGGGAAGCTCGGTGCGGTCCACGATTCTGCCGGAAAGATCCGCCAGCGCTCCTTTGACGAGCATCGGATTCGACAGGTCGACGGAGACGATTCGCCAGAAATCGGTGTCGATGGCGAGCACTTGCGAACGTTTACCGCGCCCTTCGCGATTGTCGGGGCCGAGTTCGCGCAGAATGCGATTGTCGACCATTTCGCCGGTCACTTCGCTGGTGGTGAAGCGCGAAAGTCCGATGAGTTTGCCGATATTGGCTCGCGACATTTGCGTTGCGGGGAAAAGCTGCTCGAATGCGGCGGTGATATTGCTGATTCGAATGTCGGAAGGTGATGCCTTTGCTTGGGTACCGCTCACGATGTCCTCGCTTTCTTGTGTGGAGCCGATACATATTGTAGTGTGTGGCGATACAAGTGCGTTATGTAATTTTTATTGGCAATAAAGAGTACTAAACAAGAGTATACGGCATTTTTCCTCGAATTGCGATTGCTTTACGATTGTCACTAAATGGCGGAATTTCAGCTTTTTTGTGGAATAGCAATCGCGTGCCGGATTTAAATGTAAGGAAACTTGACAAAAAAGAATTACGTAGGTATGCTGTGACTATCCGGTGCAAGGAGGTGCCGGAATAATCTCACGAAGGAGAGAGATATGCGATCCCACACTCAGCGTTTGATGGTTTGCGCAGCTTCTTTCGCGGCTCTGTGCATGGGTCTTGCAGGATGCGGTTCCAATACGGCCAGCACCGGCGGGGATTCCGGGGAGGTCGTCAACCTCACGTACATGCACCGTCTTCCGGATTCCGAAGGCATGACCTTGGTCAAAGACATTGTTGCCAAGTGGAACAAGGATCATCCGAACATTCAGGTCAAGGCCACCAAGTTCGATGGTGCCGCACAAGATATGATCAAGAAGCTGGAAACCGACGTCAAGGCCGGCAATGCTCCGGATCTTGCACAGGTCGGCTACGCCGAAGTGCCTGAGGTGTTCACCAAGGGCTTGCTCGAAGACGTGACCGAAGAGGCCGCGAAGTACAAGAGCGACTTCGCCGAAGGCCCATATTCCATGATGCAGGTTGACGGCAAGACCTACGGCCTGCCGCAAGATACCGGCCCGCTTGTGTACTTCTACAACCAGAAGGCTTTCGATGAGCTGGGCATCAAGGTTCCCAAAACCAAGGATGAGCTGATCGAAGCGGCAAAGACCGCGGCCGCGTCCGGCAAGTACATCATGGATTACGAAGCCGATGAGGCCGGCAACATCTTCGCAGGTTTGGCAAATGCTTCCGACCCGTGGTACACCGTCAAGAATGACGCTTGGGTGGTCAACACCAACGGCAGCGGTTCGCAGGCTTTTGCTGAAACCTTCCAGGAACTGATCGACAACAAGGCCACGCTGACCAACCCGCGTTGGGTGCCGTCGTTCGACGCATCCCTGCAGGATGGCACGCTGATCGGCAACATCGGCGCCGCTTGGGAGGCTCCGCTATTCAAGGACTCCGCAGGAGACACCGGCAAGGGTGACTGGCGTGTCACCCAGATCGGTGACTGGTTCGGCAATGGCACCAGCACCGGTCCTGACGGTGGTTCCGGCGTCGCAGTGCTCAAGGGTTGTGAGCACAAGGCCGAAGCCATGGAATTCCTCGACTGGTTCAACACTCAGGTTGAGGATCTGACCTCCCAAGGTCTGATTGTGGCCGCCAGCACCGAAACCGCGAAGACCCCTGAATCCTGGAACGAATTCTACGGCGGCCAAGACGTGATGAAGGAATTCGCTACTGCCAACGACAACATGGTCGCATTCAACTACATGCCGGGCTACTCCGCGGTCTCCGCAGCTATGCAGGAAGCCGCCGACAAGGCAGCCGACGGTTCCGGCAAGGTGGCGGACGTGTTCCCTGTGGCACAGCAGACCTCCATCGACACCCTCAAGAACTACGGCCTGTCCGTAGCGAAGTGATCAACGTATGGAACCAGGGATCACCCGCTCTGATTCCATAACCCCTCCAACGACGGTGTGGAGCCAACGCAACACACGGCTCCACACCGTTCCTTATGAAAATATTCCTTGTGAATATTCCCTATGAATCGATCTAGCTGATTCGACGGAGCGGCTGAAACCGGCACTCCTCTCCCGTGATGACGATTTGGATACGGCGATTCGAACTGTGAAAGATGCCATCAACGATGAATGGCATCCGATGCGAAAGATAGGTACATCATGACTGCAACAACGCATGCGGCGAAACCAAAGCGCACTGATGCGCAACGCCGCGAGAATCGAACAGGATGGGCGTTCATGGCGCCATTCGGCATACTGTTCGCCATCGTATTCATCATCCCGATTTTCTATGCCATCTATTCCAGTTTCTTCCGTCAGGTCACCGAGGGCGGCGGCGCGTACGGCGGCGGCGAATTGGTGAATAAATTCGTAGGATTCCAGAATTTCGAGTACGTGCTTACGTCCGGCAATTTCTGGTCCGGTGTGGGCAGGGTGCTGATTTACACCCTCATTCAGGTGCCGCTGATGATCATCATCGCGTTGGCTTTGGCGATGGTCATCGATTCGTTCGTGGTCAAGCACATCACGGGTTTCCGTCTCGGCTACTTCCTGCCGTACGCCATTCCAGGTGTGGTCGCATCCATCATTTGGGTGTACCTGTATAACGGTCAGATTTCGCCGATCGTCAAAGGTCTTGCGGCCATCGGAATAAACGTTGATTTCTTCAGCAAGAACGTTGTGCTCGCTTCCATGGCAAACATCACCACATGGACGTTCACCGGCTACAACATGCTGATTTTCTTGGCCGCACTGCAGGCGATTCCGCACGAACTGTACGAAGCCGCACGCATTGATGGCGCAAGTGGATGGCAGATCTCCATGCGCATCAAACTGCCGAACGTGCGTTCCGCGGCGCTGCTGTCCATGTTGCTGTCCATCGTCGGCACAATCCAGCTATTCAACGAACCGCAGATCATGCAGACCGCCGATCCGGGCATCTCCAAAACCTATACGCCAATGATGATGGCCATGAACACTTCCCAAGGCACGCTGACTCCGGGCGGTGACGGACCCGCATCGGCGGTCGCCATCGTCATGGCACTGATCGCAGGCGTTCTCGCCATGATCTACGCACTGGTCGAGAGGAAGGCGAACGAACAATGAGCAACGCAGTCGCAGCAAGAAAAGACGAACGCGCCCGCAGAAAAGCGGAACGCATGATGGAAAAGCAACGCGAAGCGGCCGAACACGATCTGCCGCGCTCCATGCGCCCATCGCCGATCACCAAAACCATTACCGTGATCGTGCTCGTCGTAGCGCTGATCTACTTCCTCTTCCCAATCTATTGGGCCATCATCGCATCCACCAAAACACCATCGCAGCTGACCAGCAGCAACGGATTGTGGTTCGCCGTCGGACTTGACCAGATTCCCGACGCCATCGCAACCAACTATTCGAAGCTTATGGGGTGGACCCGTGGCCAATTCTGGCGTTGGGTGCTGAATTCCCTGATCTACTCCGGGGTTTCCGCACTGATCGGCACCATCATTTCGGTGATGGCAGGCTATGCCACCGCAAAATTCAACTTCCGTGGCAAGGCCATCGCCATCGGCGTGGTCATGGGATGCATGCTGATGCCGGTCGCACTGCTCACCATTCCGCAGTACTCCATCTTCCACGCACTGCACCTGACCAACACCATGCTGGCGATCATCATCCCGTGCTGCGTTTCGCCATTCGGCTTCTTCCTCGGACGCGTGTACGCGCAAACCTCCGTACCGAACGAACTGCTGGAAGCGGCCCGCATCGACGGCGCCGGTGAAGCGAGAATCTTCTTCACCATCGTGCTCCGACTGCTCGCCCCAGCCATGGTGACCATCTTCCTGTTCCTCTTCGTGGGAACGTGGAACAACTTCCTGCTGCCGTTGATGATGGTTTCCTCCGACACCCTCAAGCCGGTCACGCTCGGCCTGTACGGCATGGTATCTCTCGCAACCTTCAACGATCGTGGATCGCTGATGATGGGCGCACTGCTCGGCGTACTGCCGGTGATCGTGCTCTTCCTCGGCTTGCAGCGCTACTGGCAGGCCGGTCTTGCGGCAGGCGCGGTCAAGGGTTGACGGGCATCCATCCAACTCCATGCGTGGCATGCAAACGCCACGCATGGAGTTGGATCAACAGAACAACCGTAATCCGGGCCCCACTATTTCAGGCAGGTACATGCAATGAACGCAAGACTGCACCATAACGGCCGTTCGCAAGGATGCGTCGGCATCGACATCGGCGGAACGAAAATCGAAGGCGTGCTGCTCGACGCAACAGACCGCGTCATCGACGTCTGCCGTATGCCATCGCACTCCGGTGAAAGCAATGTCGTAACCGACATCGTGCGCGTCGCCCGCATACTGTCCAACGAAGCGCTGCCCATCGGCATTGGCATTCCAGGGCAGGTGAACTGCGCGACCGGGCAAGTGAGCAACGTCGTCAATCTTGATATTGAAACGTTGGAACTTGGCGAACGCGTCAGCGCAATCATGCACGCTCCGGTGCACGTGGAAAACGATGTGAACGCGGCTGCGGTCGGAGCCGCGGAATTCGTGGAACAAGTCGACGGCAACGCAACCGTCGTATTCCTCAACTTCGGCACGGGACTGGCCGCAGGACTCGTGCGCGGCGGGCAAGCCGAACACGGGTACAGCGGATCCATCGGCGAAATCGGGCACCTACCCATCGACCCCAACGGATTCGAATGCCCATGCGGGCAGCGTGGATGCTTGGAAACCGTGGCATCCGGCGGGGCCGTGGCAAAACTTTGGCCCTCCGCAAACCCGCCCATGCCTGATCTCATCCGCAAAGCGCGGCAAGGAGACGGGCATGCCAACGACGTGCTCACCATGGTGGCCCACGCCATGGGCGACACCATCCAAATCGTCGCGCAAGCCTACGATCCGCAACGCATCATCATTGGCGGAGGCATGGCGAAAACCGGTGACGCACTCATCGAAGTCATCCAAGCCGAACTGAGCCGCAGAGCCGAAGGATGCCGATTCCTGACCACACTCGACATCGCATCGAACATCAGAATCGCAGCCATTGACCAACCAATCGGCGCAATCGGCGCGGCGCTCGCGGCAAAACGAGCGCAACCGCAATCGTGAATGCGTGATACTTCAGGCAGACTGGAACAAGCGCAACAATTCCGGAAATCCAGATCCGGCAATCCCGGCAATCCGAGAATCACAATCGAGAATTGAAATCGATAATCGACAATCGAAAGGCGAATCGATGGCAAGCGAGAACACCCGCAAATGGGCGATCATTCCCGAACCGAACAGCATGACGGTCGGCGAAGGCACGGTGCTGTTGCCCTATGCGGAGCGCGTGAACGAATCCATTGCGATTGGCGATGGCGATTTCCTGCTTGCGCATCAGCTTGTTGCCGACATACGTTCCGCGACAGGCACTGATTGGGATATTGCGACGGGCGATATGTGGTCGGGCTTCATCAGATTGCGTATTGCGGATTCGTGGGATTTCGATTCGCAGGATGGCGGTACCGCCGGCGCATACACGCTGACTATCAACACTGACGGCATTACGATTACCGGTTGCGATTTCGAGGGCGTGCGCAACGGCGTGCAGACCCTGCGCCAACTCATACGGCAAAACGGTGCCGTGCTACCAGTGCTTCAGATCGAAGATGCTCCCGCATATCGGATCAGGGGATATTATTTGGACGCGACGCGCGGCCGAGTGCCAACGCTCGCATGGCTCAAACAGTGGGCAGACAAACTCTGCCTCTACAAATACAACCAACTGCAGCTCTACATCGAGCATACGTTCGCATTCGACGGCATGAGCGAAACATGGCGCGGATCAAGCCCGCTCACGCCGGCAGACACACTCGAATTCGACCAATACTGCGCGAACCTTGGCATCGAACTCGTGCCGTCAGTCTCCACATTCGGACACCAATATGTGGCCATGCGCACGCAGGAACTGCGCGAACTCGGCGAATTCTCCGAAGACGCAGACCGGCCGTTCAGCTTCATCGAACGCATGAGGCACCACACACTCAACGTCGCCGACGATCGAGCCTTCGCATTCTCTGCGCAACTGGTCGACTCGTATCTGCAACTTTTCCGTTCGAAGCGATTCAACATCTGCGCCGACGAAACCTTCGACCTCGGCAAAGGCAAGTCGAAGCAGGAAGCGCAACGTGTGGGCGTCGCAACGTTGTACGCAACATACGTGGGCAAACTCTGCGAACACCTGTCCCAGCAAGGCCGCGAACCCATGTTCTGGGGAGACATCGCCATCGAAATGCCGGAAATTCTCGAAACCCTGCCGAACAATGTCACCCTGCTGAACTGGCAGTACGAACCGGAAGCGACCGACGAAAAAATCCAACTCGTGGCGCAAGCCGGAGCCAAACAAATCGTATGCCCGGCCGTATGGGGGTGGAATGCGCTGCTGCCGCGCATCGACGATGCGTGGAACAACATCGCACGCATCGCACGCTACGGCCTCGACTGCGGTGCGGAAGGCATGCTCGTCACCGATTGGGGCGATTTTGGGCATGTCAACGATCCGCGCATGGCCGTGCCTGGCATGATATTCGGTGCGCAATATGCGTGGAATCCTGCCGGAGATACTGCTGAAGATGATTTGCTCGCGCGTGTTTCGCGCGTCGAATATGGCGATTGCAGCGCACGATTCGTTGCATTGCTTCGTAGCGCTTCCGCGCAAGCCGTATTCACTTGGCGTGAGCTTGTGGAATATCTCGAATTGGATGACGGCACGGGAAACTGCAATACCGATGTTGCGCAAACCATTCCCTGCCTGGCCGATCGCTTGGTTGATCATTTATCTGACTGTGGAAACGCAATGACTGTGCGTGAAGCACGCAATCGCATGATGCGCAATATGGCAACGACAATCGAACGAATTCCGCAAGCCAATCGTGCATTGCAACAATGCATGGTCGACATCGCGCCGATTGCGGCACATATGGGAAATCCGGGCATTACTGCTGCCGTACGCATCGCCATGGAAGGGCAGCTGCTGCTCAATCGAGTGGGATTCGCGCTCGCCGAAGCGCATGACGTGCGTGATGCGCATGACGCTGGCGATTGGCGGCCTTCCGATTATCGTGCGCTGGCACGCGAGCTCGAATGCTGGTGCGAGGCCTATGCGAAGGAATGGAACGCGACAAGCCAACCGTCGGAACTGCATCGCATTCAGGAAACCGTGTGGAAAGCAGCCGACGAGCTTCGACGAATCAGCAAATAAATCATCAAACAAATCCTCAAGAAATCAGCAAAACGAAAAACGTCAATCCAATGCCAATGAAAGGAACATCATGACCGAAGTCATCATCGTGAAAAACGAGCGCGAAGCAGGCGATATTTACGGCCGTTCGGTCGCCGATCTCATCAAAACCAAGCCGAATGCGGTGTTGGGACTGGCAACCGGATCCAGTCCGCTCGCCGCATACCAGTCGCTCGCACGCATTGTGCACAGCGAGCATATTGACGTATCGCAGGTGCGTGGTTTCGCATTGGACGAATATTTGGGATTGCCGCTTGATCACCCGCAGTCATATCATTCCACCATTCACCGCACGGTTGTGGAACCGCTTGGACTGAACCCTGATTTGGTGCACGTGCCTGGTGACGTGCTCGACGGGGCGCCGCTGAGCGACGGCGAACGCATTGCGGCTGCCGGCCCTGCCTACGATAAGGCAATCGAAGAGGCCGGTGGCATAGATGTGCAGATTCTGGGCATTGGCACGGATGGGCATGTGGGCTTCAATGAGCCGGGATCGTCGCTTGCTTCCGGCACGCGCGTCAAAACGTTGGTTGAGCAGACGCGCATCGATAACGCCCGATTCTTTGACGACGACATCGACAAGGTGCCTACGCATTGCATCACGCAGGGTATCGGCACGATTCTCAAAGCCCGCCACTTGGTGCTGCTTGCCTTCGGTTCGGGCAAGGCCGAGGCTGTGGCCGAAACGGTGGAGGGCGGTGTGAGTGCGTTCTGCCCGGCGTCCGCGCTGCAAATGCACCCGCACGCCACCATCATTGTGGACGAGGAGGCCGCGAGCCGCCTGCGTCACAAGGACTACTACCGTTACGCCTACGCCCACAAGCCCGCCTGGCAGCACATCTGATTGCTGCTCCGCAGTCGGTGTCCGCTAGCGTCCGGATTCTTCCACTCGCTGGAACATTCTGGACGTTTTTCGGCCTCCCAGCGGGAGGATTCCTCCACTCGCTGGAAGGTTTTGGGCAGTACGGGGGTATTTGGCAGTCCAGATTCCTCCACTGACTGGAAGGATTGGGTTGCTGATGGGCTTGTCAGCGGGGTAATTCTTCCACTGAATGGAAGAATTGGATGCTAATTGAGGAATATGGCTGGGAGTGAATTGGAAGGTATGAAGATGGAACAGTCTCGTGAGCGGTTTGCGAATGAGGTGGACGTTGCGTTAGCGCAGTCGGCCCGTCCGTTTGCGATTCATAATGCGCGCAAAGTCGATGCGCGAGGTGTTGCGGAACATTATTGGCTGGTTTCCGATGGTAGCGCGATTATTGCGACTGGGAATCGGGACGCTGATTTTGCTGCGGCTTGCGCAAGCGTCGGTTTGGATGCCGATGCTGATTCCGATTCGGTCAGTTCGGCTGATTCCGGCAATGCCATGACCGGTTCGGCCGGTTCCGTAACCGACGCTGCAGGTCGCATGATGACTCCCGGTTATGTTGACATTCATGCGCACGGTTCGTGGGGCAGTTCCTTCGATGATGGCGTGCAGGGCATACGTTTGGCTCGTGCGGGTCACATGATGCACGGCACCACCCGCCAAGTGCTCAGTTTGATCACCAATCCGCTTGACGTGATGTGCGCCAATCTCGAAACCGTGCACGGCATGATGAGCGCCCGCCCTGACATTCTCGGCGCGCATCTGGAAGGACCGTTCCTTGCGCTGTCTCGCAAGGGTGCGCATGATCCGGAATGTTTGAAGGATCCGGTTCCCGAATATGTTGATCGGCTTTTGCAAGCGGCAGGCGGCTGTCTGCGTCAGATCACCATCGCCCCCGAATTGCCGCACGGCATTGATGCGATTCGTCGCTTCGCGGCGGCCGGAGTGGTTCCTGCGGTAGGACATTGCGATGCCGATTATGCGACCGCTCGAAAGGGTTTCGACGCGGGCGCGGGCATTATGACGCACATGTTCAATGCGATGAATGGCTTGCATCATCGCGAGCCTGGTCCAATTCCGGCTGCTGTTGAGGATCCACGCGTCACTATCGAGTTGATCAATGATGGTTTTCATGTGCAGAATCCGATGGTGCGTTTGGGATTTGGTTTCGCACCGCATCGCACGGCATTCGTGACTGATGCCATGGCTGCTACCGACTGCCCGGACGGTCATTATCTGCTGGGTGCGTTGGATGTGGATGTGATCGATGGTCACGCTCGGCTCGTGTCGAATGGTGCGATTGCCGGTTCCACGCTGACGTTGGAAAAGGCTGTTCAGCGTGCGGTGTTCGAATTGGGATTCACGCCCGCCGACGCGGTGGAGGCCGCCACGTTGACTCCGGCCAAAGCATTCGGTTTCGACCGCGCGAACCCGGTCACCAAGCAACCTCTCGGTCTGCTTGCTCCCGGCTACGCTGCCGACGTGCTTCTGCTCGATCCCGCCACCTGGTCCGTCACCCACGTCTGGTGTGACGCTCGCCCTCTCCGCTAAAGCGAGATTACTGAAGCACAATTGCAGGGCCGGCTCCGCAACAGGATGCCGGCCCTTGCCGTATCTCAAGTTTTTATATTTAGTCTTGCGGGGTGAAGCTGTCGCGTGCGACGAGACTGGTGGAGATTCGCATATGCTGGCTGATTTTGCGGTCGGCGGTCAGCGCTTCGGCAAGCATAAGCACCGCGGCTTTCGCAAGCTCGTCCTGGCTAATGTCGTACGACGACAATGCGGGAGACGTGTATTTTGCGATCTCCTGATTGTTGATGCTGATCACTTTGATATCTCGCGGCACCATCACATTTTCGGTGGCAAATGCCTGCAGCACGCCAACCGCCAACGGATCGGCTGCGACGATTACCGCGTCGGGCAGATCGTCCGCATGATCCTGCACCAACTGACGCCCCTGCAAACGGCCGTTTTCCACAGTGAACGGGCCGTCCGCATACACCAATCCTTGCGCATCCAATCCCAAGCGCAACGCCCAATTGCGGAATGCGAACGTACGAATATCTTCCGGATATTCATGCTTGCCCATAATGTTGCCCAAGCCGCCAATGAAGCCGATCCGAGAGCAACCCGGCCCCATAAGCGCGTCGATCGCATCCAATATGGTTTGTTCCAAATCCGGCTGTACCGAATCGAACAATGCCGGCGCAGGATTGATGTCGATGAATACGCCGTGGGGGAGCTTCTTATGCAAGCGGTGAAGCGTCTTGTGATTTAGTGGGGACGGGCCGATCGAAATAAATCCCGCGTATTTATCGGCATCGGCGATCAGCGAATCCACGTCCTCGTGCATGGTCACGTTCATGCGCTGCTCTTCGGCATGCTTGACGAGCACTTCGCGCAGCTCGTCGAAATACGCGTCCTGCAAGCCCTTGTCGGGTACGACATTGTCGAGAATCGCAACATCCTGCGGAATGGTGATGCGCTGGTATTGCGGTACGTTCTTGTATCCCATTTCCAGACTGGCGTTTAAAATCTTCTCGCGGGTGGAATCCTTCACCGAAAAAGTGGGATCGTCCTTCAAAACCCTGGAAACAGTGGCTTGGGAGAAACCTACCCGTTTCGCTATCTCTCTGATAGTGGCCATGTGAATCCTCCTCAAAGCCATCGTTGGCTAAACACGTTTACTAATTAATTTAGCACACATGCTCCCATCTCGCCATATTTCCTCCAAGCGTTTCACGAGATGAAGCAATCGTGCGACAAACGAGACTCCTCTTTACTCAGCTTGCCTCGGGGCGGCTTCGGGCAATGAAGTGCCCATGGTTTCGAGGCGCATGAGGAACTCGTTGGCGCTCATGGCGTTGCTCAACAGCGTGCCCTCGGCGAGCGTGCCTCCGATGGAACGGATGAACTCAACCTGGTCCAGGGACTCCACGCCATCGAACACCACATGGAACGCATCGTTATCGCGCGAAATCTCGAGCGTGCGCTGCATGATTTGCTTTGCGCGAGGCGTACGGAAATCGCGAACCACCGTCTTGTCGAATCGTGCGAAATCCAATGGCAGATGCGCGAACGCGGCAACCTCCGAATACGTGGTGCCAGCATTGGTCAAACCCAACTCGACGTTCGGCAAAGCGGCAAGAGCGGCAACCTCATCATCAACTTCATCATGCACCACATGAATGGCATGCGATCCCAACTGCAGGCCGAAACGCAGCTGTGGCTGCTCATGAGTCAACTGCTCCAAGCGCTCGTGGAAGATGGACGCGCCTAATTCCGAACCATTCATGCAAATGTCCACAATATCCAATTCGGGTGCCACCTTGCGGAATGCGGTCATGTCTTTCACGCAGGTTTCCAGCACGTCGAGCGTCAGCTGCACGCTCATGTTGAGACGATGCGCTTCAGCCGTTACGAAATACGGTGCCAGCGTACGGCCCTTCGCGTCATGCACGCGCACAATCGTATCCAGCGAAGTGATACGTTTCGTATTCACATCGAAAATCGGCTGGTAGAGCACGGAAATCGTATTGTCTTCGATCGCATGGCGAAGCACGTCGGAAGCGTTGAAATAGTCTCCCGAACCATTCTGCGCGGCGAGCGTGGACGTCATGCCGTCGACTACGGGCAGATTGGAGCTCTCCGACTCGTAGATGTGCGCGCTCGCATCGGCGAGGAGCACGGAGAAGCCGTCTGTCGCGTTCGAGAACGAAATGCTGCTCGATACGTCCACGGAAACCTCGCCTTCTTCGGTGTATACCGGCATGACGGCAAGATTGCGCATGCGCGTGGCCAACTCCTCCACATCGCTGGTTGACGTCACATCGGTTACGATCATGGCGAATTCCGCGCCGTTCACGCGCGAAAGCGTGGCGTTTCCCGGCAGCAGCTGGCTTAAACGCATGCCCACGGATCGCAGCACGGCATTGCCGATTTTGCGTCCATAATGTTCGTTGACGGTGCGCAAATGCTCCACGCCGAAATACACCACGGCAACTAGATTATGCACATTCTCGGTCTGCAGACTCTTCAAATGTCCGATGAACGCACGATACGTGAGTGCGCCGGTCAGCGTATCCGTTTCCGATTCGGTGCGTAGCAGCGTCACTTCCTTGTTCACGCGTAACGATTCGGTAAGCATTTCGCCGCAGGTGAGCAATATCGTCTCGTCGGTCGACATGAACGGACGATTCCAAATACTGCGTTCCATCGCGAGATAATACTGTCGCGAGCCGGTGGAAATAGGCGCGGAATAGCGGTAGGAATACCCTCTTTTATCAAGATTGTTTGCATTGCTGATGAAACAGCGCATGCGGGTGAGGCCACGATTGATGCGTCTTACGACGGTCTCTTCCGGCACTTGATTCGGCAACGGCAGCGCGTCGCTCACATTCGCTATGCATTTCAACGCACTTCGGGATCGCGTGAGCCGGCTCATCGTATCGACCGTCATCAGCAACAGCGAGTAGGCGATCAGTGCCAGCATGAACACGGAAAGCACGGTGGCAGTATCCGAGCCAATATTGGCGAACTCCAGAATTTCAGGAATCCACACAATCGCCATCAAATCAGCCAAAGCCATGGCAAGAATGTGAGACAGCGAATACTCGCGCATGGCTTTACGAATCGGAATTTGTACAAAAAAGAACGTTACAATATCACAAATCAATCGAATAATCGGCACTGCAACAGTCATAATCAGTAATGGCAGCAACCAATGCTGGAATTGATAAGGATTAATCGCAGCATTGACGGAATTCTGGCTGATGATAATTGACAGTACGTGAGAAGTGTTCGCAAATAATATTTTGATCAGTGGGATTGGCGCAAGCGTGGTTCCGGCGCGAAGAATGCCGATTTTCAGACTGCGTGCGGTGATGATCGACGTGATGATGGTAACGATGATCAGGAACATGGCCACGTCGGGAAAATAGCCGGTTACCAGCAGTATGACGGTCAACGGTGGCAGCACGGTGTGTTCGGCGGCAACGCGATACGACGAACGCTTTTTGTGGTAGATCAGGCACGGCAGAAAACACAGCGACCATATGCAGATGCGCGCAGGGTCTTCCATAAGTTGCTGCACGCCTTCCTGTGCATGGAATGCGATTGCGGCCGCAATGCACAACGCATAGATGATGGCCAGAATGGTGAGTCTGGCTGGTTTTCTGATGCCGTCTTTTGGCTGGCTGCCGGTGGCTGCCTGATGCTTTGATTGCTTCGATGTCATGATTGCCTGATTTCGTTCCCCTGTTGCGTGCCACTTTTACTGAAAAGTAGCGACTGCCTTGTGTTCCTGCCTTGTATTGTGTCTGTGGTTGCGTCTCGCTGCGGCAAGTGTTTATAACACCGGTCCGATGATGCGCCACGGTGCGTTCGTGCCTTCCTCGGCGCTGTCCGGCTGCTCGTTTTCGTTGTTGCCCAACGATTCGTAGATATTGCCGTTCCAGATCACCTTGTCGCCTTGCTTGTACAGTACTCCCGGTTCCCACGTGGGGTAGGCCTGCTGCGAGGAATTCCAGCTGGCATTGTCGAAGTCGACGAGCGTGCCCGGCGTGCCTCGGAATCCTGACCCCAATGTGGTGGCGAATTCGCCGTCCGTCTGTTTCATGCCGCTGCAGAACGTTTTGAGCGTGTTGGTGTTCGTATAGTTTTCGCCGCATTGCTGGTCGCGGTTCAGCGACCACATGCTTAAGTGGCCCAGGCTTGTTTCCAGTGCGAACGTGTTGATTTCGCGCGCATTGTCGAGCGTGAAATACTCGTTTTTGGTATCGTTCTGGCCGATGAGCACGGTGGCTCCCAACAGCTCCCAGATCTGATGGTCGCTGAAGAGTTTGCCGCGACTGTACAGCAACGTTTTGTATTGCGCGTGGGCCGCGTTCAGCGAACTTTTGATCAGCGTGGATTGCGTGATCGACGTGGACGCCACGTTGAAATCCATGGTCATGAGATTCACGGTGGATAGCGTCACGCCGGCATCCAGAAACGCGTTCACGGTTTGCATTCCTTGCGTTGTAAGACCTTTCGCGTCGGCTGGAAGCGTCAAACTGATGATCAGATCGTGACTGGTATCGTCTTTCCCTTTGTTTTTGGCTTTTTCGTTGGCGATGAGTTTTGCCACGGCTTGCGCTCGCCGGGTTGCGGTTTCGCTGTACCCGTCGAGATTCGAGTTTTCGATGTCGAAGTCGAGCGAGGTGATGTGATAGCGGTCGATCACCTGCTGGTATGCGTCGGCAAGGGAATCGACGTCGGAACATGCGCTGGCAAGTTCGGTGCCGTTCTGCCCGCCGAAGCTGACGGTTACCGTGCGATCGGTTTTGTAGGTTTGCGCGATACGGCTGTCGAGATCGAGCGTGGAGGCCGCTTCGTCGAGCGTGTAGTAGCCGCCCCAGCTTGGCTGGCAGCCGTCGCCGGCGGTGACGAATCCGAGAATCACATTCCGGTAGACGTTGCCTACCTTGGATTCGAACTCGTATGAGGGTGTTGCGGTCACGTCCACATAGCCGCCGAACCAAGGTTCCGGCAATTTCTTAGCCGCCGTTCGCGTGAACGTGATCCACGACCATGTGCCGGCCGCGACGAGCGCGATGCACAGTATCGCTATGAACAGTCGGAGGAAGGAAAATCGTCTTCCTGGAAACAGGGGTTTCATCATTCCCTTTCGAAATCGTCAGGTCACCAATGCTGATGGGGACATTGGGGCGTCTAGCAGGCTGTGTCCCGCTGGGCTTCAGTGCATATGCGGGGGATTTTACGGGGGATTAAGCTTTCCTCTCGTGCGCTGTTTTCTTATATCTCGCTTACAGTTAGGGAGTGTAGTCTGTGGCTAGTACGACGATTTCAACAGTGATGTATGGTTTATGCAGGTGAGGCAGCGCTGATAAGGCAAAGGGGTATATGGTGGCAAAAATAGGGGATTTTGACGGCGATGACCGCAGGCACCAGTGGGGTGCTGAAACCTCCACGCAACCGCTTGCGATCATGCATGCCAAGCCTTCGCCAACGCGCGTTGTGCGTGGTTACGTTGCCATCATTTGCACGGTTGTTTCATGGCTGATCTACATGATCACGATGATTCTGTCGTTGTTCGTCAACAATCCTTCACTCACGTTACGTTTCGTGGTTGAAGGCGTGCTGTACATGACGATTGTGACCACGCTGATTTTCAGCGCGCTCGTCTACTTGACCACACGGCAAGGGGCGCTATACCGTTTCATCCGGCATGAACGCGTGCCTCGGGCGATGCTCGACGACCATTTCGCGCACAACTACGATAAGGGAATCACAGTGCTGATTCCTTCGTACGTGGAACAGCCGAAAGTCGTCGAAAAAACGATCTGGTCGGCGGCATTGCAGGAATTTCCCGACCTTGCAGTCGTACTCCTAATCGACGATCCTCCGCATCCTAACAATGACGAAGCGCGAGCGATTCTCAAAGCAAGCCGCGAACTCATGCCGAAAGTATTGGCCGAATTGGCGGCACCTGCGGAACGTTTCACCAAAGCGCGCGACGAAACCGTTGCGGCGCTCGCCGATCAGATGGACGCAAGGCGTAGTGTGGTCGCACGCTGTGCGGAAGACTATCGTGCGGCCGCGCAATGGTTGGAGCATAAGGCCGACACATGGCTGGTCGAAGATCATACCGACGATTTCTTCTGCGACCAGGTATTGCGCGGTCTTGCACGCGACCTGCGTTTGACGGAACAGGCGTTGAACGAATCGATCACCCTGCAGCAGCATGTCGACGCGAATCGCATTCTGCAACTGTACGAACGTTTGGTACGCATTTTCACCGCAAAAGGATGGTCGTTCGAACGCAAGCTGTATGCGTCGACCTCCCGTGAAGGCAACAAAGCCATGAATCTGAATTCGTTCATCGGATTGATGGGGCACTCGCTCAAGCGCGTGGAAACGTCGGACGGGGTGATTCTGCGTGACGTGCGCGAGGGAGAATCTCCCGATTTCGTGATGCGCAATTCCGAATACGTGCTGACGTTGGACGCCGATTCCATGCTGTTGCGCGACTACTGCCTGCGCTTGGTGTACCAGATGGAACAGCCCGGCAATGAGCGCGTGGCCGTGATCCAAACCCCGTATTCCTCGTATCGTGGCGCGCCGACGCGAATCGAACGCATCGCGGCCCGCCACCACCGACATTCAGCACATGCTGCATCAGGCATGACCTACTATGACGCCACGTTCTGGGTAGGTGCGAACGCGGTGATCCGCAAGGCCGCGCTCGACGATATCTGCGTGGTGTCGACTGAGGGCACGCGCACGGTGGAAAACGTATATTCAGGATCGCACGGTGATCGAAGACACCGAATCCAGTATCGATTTGGGTTATTTCGGCTGGCATTTGGTCAACTATCCGGAGCGGTTGAGCTATAGTGCCACCCCGCCTGATTTCGGTTCGTTGGTGGTGCAGCGGCGGCGTTGGGCGAATGGCGGTCTGCTGATCATCGGCAAATTCTTCCGCATTGTGCACGCGCGGGCATCAGCAGGGCAATGATGTGAAGCTGGGTGAGTGGGCGCTGCGCGTGAACTATATGGCGTCCATCGCATGGTCGAGTTTCGGCCTGATGTTCCTCTTGGCATATCCGTTCGACCAGCGGTGCTGAGCCCGTGGGTGGTGCTCGCGTCGCTGCCGTATTTTGCCACCATGTCGAGCGATTTGAACGCAACGGGTATAAACGTTCCGATATTTTCCGTATTTACGGCTTCAACATCGTGCTGTTGACGGTGAATCTTTCCGGCACGCTCAAGTCGATTCAGCAGGGCATGACGAACACGAAGATTCCGTTCGCGCGTACGCCGAAAGTCAATATCGTACCGCTTCTCCGGCATTGTATGTGACGATGCCGTGGGTGATCATCATTTACTCGTGCATGGTGTTCTACGCCGATACGCTTTCGCACAATTGGGGCAACGCGGTGTTCGCCGGCTTCAATGCGATCGTGACGTTCTGGGCGTTGACCGCGTATATCGGCATCTGGCATTCCGTGCAAGACATGGTGGTTGGTCTGGTCCGTTGGTTCTTCGTGCCGATCAAGGAGCCTCAGCAGGAGGCGGCCCGCAAGAAGGCCTCTTGGCGTGACGCCCTCTACTTCGGCGACCGACAAATGATCTACGAGTCCCCCCGCTCTGATCGATATGCGCGTGCTAGGCCGTTTGCGCGTATTCCGAAAGCAT